>JAESFI010000001.1_pt1 | contig 1779875 bp, 1668 predicted proteins | sample 9269361 | NCBI WGS metagenome assembly JAESFI01 (sample SAMN14504119, study PRJNA617095) | algae metagenome | isolation source: Brasilonema angustatum HA4187-MV1 and co-occurring heterotrophs from moss... | place: USA: Manoa Valley, Honolulu, Hawaii | collected 2009-07-20
CTGCCGACTGCCGACTGCCGACTGCCGACTGCCGACTGCCGACTGCCGACTGCCGACTGCCGACTGCCGACTGCCGACTGCCGACTGCCGACTGCCGACTGCCGACTGCCGACTGCCGACTGCCGACTGCCGACCTCATCTAATCCGCCGGCTCCCGATGCCCATCATCACTTTCATCGACTATGCCGGCGTCGCGGTGTTCGCGGCGACCGGGGCATTGGCGGCCTCGCGCAAGCAACTCGACATCGTCGGCTTCGTTTTCCTGGCGGCGGTGACCGGGGTCGGCGGCGGCACCTTCCGCGACCTCATTCTCGGTGTGCCGGTGTTCTGGATCGGCAACCGCGACTATGTGCTGATCTGCACGCTGGTCGCCCTGGTCGTGTTCTTCGGCGCGCACCGGGTCGAATCCCGCTACAAACTGCTTCTGTGGCTGGATGCGATCGGCCTTGCGGTCTTTGCCGTGATGGGCGCCGCCAAGGGCATGGCGATCACCGGTTCGCCAGCGGTGTCGATCGTCATGGGCATGCTGACGGCGTGTTTCGGCGGCATCCTGCGCGATCTTTTGGCCGGCGAGCCCTCGGTGCTGCTCAGGCCGGAAGTCTATGTGACGGCGGCGATCGTCGGTGCCGGGGTCTACACGGCCTGCGACCTCATCCTCTTGCCGCCGCAGATCTCCTATCCCGCCGGTTTCCTGGCAGCGCTTGCCATCCGTGGTGGCGCGCTGAAGTTCGGCTGGTCGTTTCCGCCCTACAAGAGCCGACCGGGGCGCCGGCCGGAAGACATTCCGTAGGAGGCGAAGCGTCCCTTCTCCCGCAAGGGGCAAGGAAAGGTCGCGGCTGCGCGGCGATGCCGGCTGATCAGGGCGCCTGCGAAGTCTTTTCGCGTTCGACCAGCCATGCCTTGGCCTGCGTCTTCGTTGCCCGGCTCAGCCAGCTGCGCTCGAGGCGATGGCGCAGTTCTTCGTCGGAGACGGCATCCATGCGGACCAGCAGCGCCGGCCAGCCCTTGTAGTGGTCGGTCTCGAAATAGAGGTCGGGCGCCGCTTCCAGCAACATCTGCTTCTCGTCGAGCGGGCACATCAGCACCGCCGTGTGCGCGTCCTTGACGCGGGTGAGCAGCTTCTTGCCGGCTTTCAACGCCGGCGTGCCGTAGGAAGTGGTCTCGACGATATCAGGCAGGCCGCGCGTGGCATCACTCAGTCGCTGGAAGACGGCGAGCAGGCCGGGTTCCATCGCTTTTGCTAGGCGGCGAAACGCTGCCCTTCGCCGCCGTAATAATTCACGTAGCGGGCGCCGATTTCGCGGACGGGCAGCACGATGAAGATGTCGACGGTCTTGAAGTCGTGGTCGATGACGCAGCCGTCGCCGATGCGGGCGCCGACCCTGAGATAACCCTTGACCAGCGGCGGCATGGCCGCGATCGCCGCCTTGGCGCTGACCGCCTCGATCGGCATCAGGTCCATCGAGCAATAACGGCCGGCATTGGCGCTGATGTCCCAGGCCGGGGTGGTGCGGCAGTGATGCGCCAGATAGGTCAGCGCCTCGGCATGTGCCGCCGGCACCGTGCCGTGGAAGGAGGCGCAGCCGGTCAGAACGCCGATGTCGTAATGGGTGAAATAGGCCCACAGGCCCTGCCACAGCGCCTCGATGGTGCGCTTGGAGCGGTATTCGGGCAAAACGCAGGAACGGCCGAGTTCCAGGAAACGCTGGCCGGGATGCCTGGCGATCAGCCGCCTGAGCTCGAATTCGTCCTCGGAATAGAAACCGCCGGCCCGCACCGCAGTTTCCTGGCGCAGCAGCCGGTAGGTGCCGACGATGCGGCGATGGTCGGGGCCGGGAAGGGTGTTGTCGAACACGAGCAGATGGTCGCAGACCGGATCGAAACGGTCGGCGTCGCGGCGTTCCAAAGACTGCAGGCGGCTCTTGCGAGCGCCAAGCTCGTCATAAAAAACGCGGTAGCGGATTTCCTGCGCGGCGGCGATTTCGGCTTCGTCGCGGGCCAGCCTGACTTCGAGGCTGCCGATCTTGCCCAGGGTGCCGGTGATCGATTCGATCGTCCTCATCCTCTGGATAGCGGTGCCCCCGGTGTTTCCCTGCATCTCACCTTGCGGCATCGCTGTATGCACGAGTGATTCTCCTTCGAGCCATCCCTCTTGGCGTCGGGATACGATGTAGGTGCTACAGGATTGTGACAGTACCGTGATACAAAGTGAGGAGCAAGGGGAAGAGCGCAGCTCATCACCTGCCTAGCCGGCTTACCTAGGGGCAGAACAGGCCGCAATCACGCGGCAATCTGGCTTTCCACCGCGTGTACCAAAGCCTGTGGATCGAGCGGTTTGGTGACGAAACCGGAGGCGCCGTGGGCAAGAACGGCGTGTCGGGTTTTTTCCTGGCTGTCGGCCGACAGCACCATGATCGGCACCGGCGCGACGCCGGTGGCTTCCTCGTGGCGGCGAATCGCGGCGATGGCGTCCATGCCGTCCATCAGCGGCATGTGCAGGTCCATCAGCACCACGTCGTAACGCCTGGCGGCGCTTTCGGTGGCAATGGCGTCGACCGCGGCCTTGCCGTTGTTGACGATATCGACCCGATGGCCGGCCTTCTGCAAGCTGGCGCGGGCGAGCATGGCATTGATGTCGTTGTCCTCGGCGATCAGCACCGACAGGCTGCCATTGCCGTGCGTGCGTGCGAGCGCCTGCGGTGTCTTGTCCGGGCCGGGCAAAGGCCCGCCGACCGCGGCCTTGCCGGCCAGCAGCACGCGCAGCAGGGTTTCGCCGCGCACCGGCCGCGCCAGGAAGGTGGCATAGCCGGCGGCGCGGAACTCGACCAGGGCGCCGCGGTCGGACGGCGCGATCAGCGTCACCGCCTCGCAGGCCATGAAGCCGGTCTGGCGCAGGCGTTTCAAGACGCGGCAGTCGCTGTCTTCCAGCCGGGCGTCGACGAGCAGCAGGTTGCAGAAGCCGGCGAAGGGCAGCGCCTGAGCGGCATTGGCGACGATTTCGGCGTGGCCGCCATGGGCGCGGATGGTGCGGGCGATGGCCTCGGCCTCGACTGTATTTTCCGAAACGATGACGGCGTGACGCTCCGCCAGGGCGTTCGTCCTGTCTTCCGGCGGCTCGATCGCGGCCCGCGCCGGCAGTTCGAAGATGAATTCCGAGCCCTCGCCGGGGGCGCTCGAGACCGTGATCGTGCCGTTCATCGCCGCCACCAGCCGCCTGGAGATGGCAAGCCCCAGCCCGGCGCCGCCGTGCTTGCGCGTCGACGTGCCGTCGGCCTGCTCGAAATCCTCGAAGATGCGGTCCATGTCGGCTTCGCTGAGGCCGGGACCGGTGTCGGTGATCGAGAAGCGTACGCGGTCGCCGTCGTCGCCGCGGCGGCGCGAAACGCTGACCAGCACGCCGCCCGCTTCGGTGAATTTAACGGCATTGCCGATGAGGTTGAGCAGCACCTGCCGCACCCGTCCGGGGTCGGCGGTGATGATCTGCGGCACGTCCGGTTCGACATGGCAGGCAAGGCCAATGCCCTTGCCGAAGGCGCGGGCGGCCAGGAGTTCGACGACATTGTCGGCGATCTCGCGCGGCGACATCGGCTGCGGTTCGGGCGCGAAACGGCCGGCCTCGATCTTGGAATAGTCGAGCAGGTCCTCGATCAGCGCCAGCAGCGCGCTGGCCGAGGTGGAGACGGCACCGACATAGGTGCGCTGCTCGGGCGTCAGCCTGGTGTCGGCGAGCAGCTTGGCCATGCCCATGATGCCGTTCATCGGCGTGCGGATCTCGTGGCTGACGGTGGCGAGAAAGCGCGATTTCGCCTGGCTGGCATATTCGGCGCGCTCGCGGGCGTTGATCAGCGAGGATTCGGCCTGCTTGCGGGCGGTGATGTCGCGCGCGATTGCCCGGTGCGAGACCTCGGCGCTGTCCTTGTCGCGCATCGACAGTTCGATCCACGAGAACCAGCGCGGCCCATTAGGCGTGCGGATGGCGACGTCGGTCGAGCTCAGGCAGTCGCGGTCGGAAAAGGCGGCGTCGGGCACGACGCCGATGTCGATGCCGAGTTCGGCCAGCGTCATGCCGGCCAGATCGAAGCGGTCGTGACCGACCAGTTCGGCAAAGACCCGGTTGGCGTAGACGATGCGGCCGTCGCGGTCGCGATGGACGACGAGGTCGCCGAGAGCATCGATCAGGCCGCGAAAGCGCTCTTCGCTTTCCTGCATCTCCCACATGCGGTCGGCCATGATCTCGATTTCGGCGCGGCTGCGGGCCGCGTTGTCGTCGAGGATGGAGGCGATGTTCTGCTCCTTGCGCTGCGTGCGCATGAACAGGGCAAGTCCGGCGAGGCCCGTCGCCAGCATGCCAAGGGCGATGAAGGGCGGCGCGCCGGTCAGTTCGGACAGGCCGGCAAGGACGACGAGCATGACGATGATGGCGAAGGGCAGGCCTTCGTGCAGCGTCCTGTCCGGAAGTTTCGGCGCCAATGGCGGGGTTTGCGCCAGCACACGGCGCGCGGCGGCAGGTTCGGCGGCCTCGTCGGCGCGCTTCTCCACCACCCGTCTTGCAGCAGTCTTGTCCCCGATCATGCAGCTATCTTAGCCACAGATAAATTATGGAAGGCTGCGCCGGACTGTTCGAATTTTAGCAATCGCGCGGATTTTTGGGCTGGCGCCCGGCAAGCGCGAAATTACTGCCCGGCATCGTCGTAAAGGCGTCGGCTTTGCTCGATGCGGGGCAAGTTGTCCCTGATCCAAAAGTTCAGGCCCTCGAGGGCGGACAATACGCCGATACCCATCTCGGTCAGCTCATATTCCACGCGCGGCGGCACCTCGGGAAAATAGTGGCGCAGCACAAGGCCATCCCGTTCCAGATTGCGCAGCGTAAGCGTCAGCATGCGCTGGGTAATTCCGTCGACTTCGCCCTTGAGCGCTGAGAAGCGGAGCCTGCTCCCAGGCGCGAGCGAGAGGCGCCAGATGACCTGGACAGTCCATTTGTCGCCGAGCCGCGTGCAGATTCCATTCGACGGATACGGCTTGAAGTGGCGTTCACTCTCCGCAACCCCGTCGGACCTGCCCTGGATCGGTTTGTCCAAGCGTATCATCCTTGTGCCCTAGGCTGGAAAATGTGCCGTCTTCCAGCAGCGTTCCCGCAGTATATATGGATAGCCCTTGTTCAACACGAGGGTTCCCGAATGACGAATGGCAAGCTTCCAATCCTGGTGTTCGGCGCAACGGGCCGGCAGGGAGGGTCGGTCGTCGAGGCCCTGTTGCGGGCACGATGGCCTGTTCGGGCGTTTGTGCGGGACGCAGGAGCGCCAAAGTCGATGGCGCTTCATGATGCCGGTGTCGAACTCGTGCAGGGATCGTTCGATGACACCGCAGCGATCCGTGCCGCGATGAGGGGCACCTATGGCGTCTTCAGCGTGTTGCCGGGCAATCTGGTGGAGGAAGGAGAGGTGCGCGCCGGAAGCGCGATCGCGGACTTGGCAGTCGAGAGCGGCGTTGCGCACTTTGTCTATTCCTCGGGCGCCAGCGCGGGCGAGAAGCTGACGGGTGTGGCGCGTTTCGACGCCAAACCGCGCATCGAGGCGCATATCCGCGGCCTGCCGATCACCGCAACCATCATCAGGCCCATGATCTTCATGGAGATGCTGGTGAGACCCGGGTTCGGGCTGGACGAGGGGCGCTACACATTTTTCCTCAGACCGGACCAATCGATGCAGCTCATCGCCGTGGAAGACATCGGCAAGTTCGTGGCCGCTGTTTTCGCCGACAAGACGCGGTTCGGCGGCAAGACACTAAAGATCGCGGGCGACAGCATTACCGGCAATGATCTGGAGGCCATCTTTACGCAAGCCGCGGGCCGACCGATCGCCTATGGGCGCTTTTCCGAAGAGGTTCTCTCAGCCAATCCAGATCTTGGGCACATGGCCGCGGGCCTGGACGCGGGGCCGCTTGCGGATCACGTCGACCTGAACGTCATGCGTGCGATCAACCCGGAAGTTCTCTCGTTCCGGTCCTGGTTTTCCGGGAGCGGACGCAAGACCTTTGACGAAATCCTCAGGCAGGCAGCAGGCTGAACCGGTCCAACGGACGCGCTACATATCCACCACGACACGCCCGCGAATCTTGCCGTCGACGATGTCGGTGGCGGCGGCGACGATGCCGTCGAAGCCGATGGTGGTGGACAGCGCCTTGAGCTTGGCCAGGTCCAGGTCGCGGCCGATGCGTTGCCACGCCTGCCGGCGGATTTCGCGGGGCGCCATGACGGAATCGATGCCGAGCAGGGAGACGCCGCGCAGGATGAAGGGCGCGACCGACGAAGGCAGGTCCATGCCGCCGGCGAGGCCGCAGGCGGCGACCGCGCCGCCATAGGCGGTCATCGACAGGACATTGGCGAGCGTGGTGGAGCCGACGGCGTCGATGCCGCCCGCCCAGCGCTCCTTGGCGAGCGGCTTGACCGCTCCGGTCAGCTCGTCGCGGGCGATGATTTCGGCCGCGCCCAGCTCGCGGAGATAGGCTTCTTCCTGAGGGCGGCCGGTCGAGGCGACGACGTGGTAGCCGAGTTTGGAGAGGATCGCGACGGCAACGGAACCGACACCGCCGGCGGCACCCGTGACGATGACGGGACCGCGTTGCGGGGTAATGCCGTGGCGTTCCAGCGCCATCACCGAAAGCATGGCGGTGTAGCCGGCGGTGCCGACCGCCATCGCGTCATGCGCCGACATGCCGTCCGGCAGCGGCACCAGCCACTCGCCCTTGACGCGGGCGCGCCCGGCATAGGCGCCGTAATGGGTTTCGCCGACGCCCCAGCCGTTGAGAATGACCCGGTCGCCCTTGCGCCATTCGTCATGGTCGGAAGACAGCACCGTGCCGGCGAAGTCGATACCGGGCACCAGCGGCCAGCGGCGCACCACCGGCGCCTTGCCGGTGATCGCCAGCCCGTCCTTGTAGTTCACCGTGGTCGCCTCGACCGCGACGGTGACGTCGCCGTCCATCAGGTCGGCCTCGGTCAGTTCTGTCACCGCGACGGACTGCTTCTTGTCGTCGTCGCGCGAGATCAGGATGGCTTTGAAGGTGTCCGGCACTGGCTTCTCCCCGATCGCGGAACGAGGGGGCAGGCTACTTCGAAATCGACCCCGGTCAATCGTCCGAAGGTCGCGGTTGCCTGCGCCAGGTGATGAATTCGTCGAGCACGACGGCGGCGGCGCCGACCGAGATGAAGACATCCGCCAGGTTGAAAACGGCGAAGGACCAGACCGGCGTGTGGAACAGGATGTAGTCGATGACGTGACCGTAGACGGTGCGGTCGATGACATTGCCCAGCGCGCCGCCAATGATGAACGCAAAGCCGATGCGGGCAAGAACCTGGTTCGGCGGGGTCTTCATCGCCAGATAGAGCACGAAGGCGACGACGACCGCCGCCACCGCGATCAGGCCGGTGTCGCTCAAGGACGAGAACATCGAGAAGGCGATGCCGGTGTTGTAGGTGCGGAACAGCGCCAGGAACGGCACGAGGTCGATCTTTTCCTGGAAAGGCAGGCCGGTTTCGACCAGCTGCTTGATCCACTGGTCGAGCGCGATGGCGACGATGGTCAGCACGGCATAAGGCGTCAGCGATTTCAGGACCTGTCCTCCAGCGTGAGCGCGCCGCGGCGGATTTCGAACAGCATCACGCCGGTGGCGACTGCAAGGTTCAGCGAATCGGCGCGGCCCGCCTGCGGAATGCGGAGCAGTCGGTCGCAGCTGGCGGCGAGATCATCCGGCAAGCCCTGCTGCTCATTGCCCATCAAAAGCAGCACCGGCTTGTTCGAGAAATCGACCGAGCGGTAGTCGACGGCGCCCTTGAGATGCGTGCCGGCGACGAGGCCCGGAAAACCCTTGCGCCAGGCGAGGAAGGCGTCGGGCGTCGTCTTGACCACTGGGACGGCGAACACCGAACCCATGGTGGCGCGCACGGTTTCGACCGCGAACGGGTCGGTGGTGTCGCCGATCAGGATGACACCCTTGGCGCCGACAGCGTCGACGGTGCGCATCACGGTGCCGAGATTGCCGGGGTCGCGCACACGGTCGAGCGCCACCCAGACATCGCCATTCTTCGGGCGGACGTCCTTCAGGGGCAGATATTTCTGCGAAAAGACGCCGACCACAGCCTGCGGATTGTCGCGGCGGGTGATCGCCGACAGCACTTTTTCCGAGACCTCGAGCACGTCACCGCCGGCCGCCACGGTGCGCGAAGCAACTTTCTCGACCGCCTGGTTGCCGAGCGCGGACTTGGCGAAGATCAGCGTCTTGATCGTCCAACCGAGGTCCAGCGCGTCGATAACCAGCTTCAGTCCTTCGGCGATGAAGGCATTCTGCTGGTCGCGGAATTTCTTCAGCGCCAGTGCCTTGATGTCTTTCACCAGCGGATTGGCCAGGCTCGTCACTTCCTTGACGCGGCCCGGCGCTCCGGTGCGGTGTTCGCTCATTTGGCCACCCAGCGCGAGAAGAGGGATGTCGAAAGCGCGCGTCCGGCCGACTGTTCGCGGATGATCAGCTCGCCCGATTCCACGCACCCGCCCATGCCGGCGAAGGTGTCGCGCATCAAGGCGTGGATGGCGAAGAAGGAAGCGCGGATTGAATAGGCGGTGAGGACCACCGCCAAAGGCTTCGGCGTCAGGATGGAACGGCAGATGTCGGTCAGCGCCGGCAGGTGCTCGAACAATTGCCAGACCTCGCCCTTCGGCCCGCGGCCATAGGCGGGCGGGTCGAACAGGATGATGTCGTAGCGGCTGCCGCGCCGTTCCTCGCGCTCGGCGAATTTCATCGCGTCCTCGACGATCCAGCGGATCGGCTTGTTGCCGAGGCCGGCCATTTCCTGGTTCTCGCGGGCCCAGCCGATGGCCTTCTTGGAAGCATCGACATGGGTGACCTCGGCGCCGGCGCGTGCCGCCACCAGCGAGGCAAGGCCGGTATAACCGAACAGGTTCAACACCTTGACCGGGCGCCTGGCGCTCTCGATGAGACCGGCCATGTGGTCCCAGTGCGAAGCCTGCTCCGGGAAGACGCCGACATGGCGGAAGGAAGTGAAGCGGCCGAGATAGTCGATGCCGTCATGCTTCATCGGCCAGGTTTCGCCGAGCGGCTGGCCGGGGAAGCGCCAGCGGCCCAGGCCTTCCTCGTCGGTATCGCCGGTGAAGATGGCGTCGGCTTGGTTCCAGTCCTTCACCGGCAGCGCCGGCTGCCAGATCGCCTGACCCTCCGGGCGGACGATGCGGTAGGGGCCGTATTGCTCGAGCTTCTGGCCGTTGCCGCTGTCGAGCAGCGCATAATCGGCATTGGGGGCGACTTCGAGGATCAGCGGCAGTTTTTCCGCCGGCAGGGCGCCTACGCGGCGCGTCAGCACGCGCGGCGCGGTTTCCGCCTTGGGGTCGAGCTGCGGTTCGGCAGGGCGATGTTCACCTCGGGGCTCGGGCGGCCTTGCGGTCCTGTGTTCCGGTGACTTTGCCGGGCGGTTCTCGAAGCGCTCGGCCTTCGTCTCGGGCCGCTGGCCCCGCTTCTGCTCCGGTCCCCGGCCGGCCTTGTCTGCCGGCTTGCCGTCGCGGCGCTTGTCCGGCGCGCGCGGCGTCGACGCGCCGCCTTGCTGGCGGCCCGATTTGTCCCGGCGTTTGTCGCGCGTGAATTTCAAAAAGGACGCTCCGCGTTTCGCGCTGCTTTTGGCATAGGGGCCGGGGCCGCGCAACATGGTGGACCGGTGCGGTTGGACGCACTTCATCATCGCCACGCTGCGGAAGACCGCCCTGGCCATTGTCAAAGAGCACTCCCTTGTCCGGGGAGGCGGGAAGCGGGGCGCCGGGTCGGTGCCTCTCAATAGCAAGTACGTGGCGCCTTCCGGGCGCCCCGCCGGTGTTCTTGCCCCGGACCGACCTCGCCGCCATTCACGACGGCAGACTTCGGACCTCAAAGCCGCCATTTGCGGCGGCCGGGTTTTTCCAGGGCCCGGACTTAGGGCTCGTCACCAGACACCGCCACCGTTAGCGCTGCCAGTCCGGCACCGACGTTCTCCCTGATACCCGGTGCGCACCAGGTTCCCTTGAGGACGGCTTTCAGGCCCAAGGATGCCGCAGGCCGAAAGGGTGTGAATTCGGATGCAGCGGATTTTTCGTGCGAGAACAGAACGACTATTGAAAAGAAAAGGATTATTTCTTTCGATCGTTCTTCCTGATCGCCGCTGGCATCCACATCGCTGTCATGTCGCCAGGCTTCCGCGCGACTGCCGTCCGGCATAATCTCCGGCCATCATGTCGCGCTCCGAACGCCTGCTCGATCTCGTCCAGACGCTGCGCCGCCACCGGCGGCCGGTGAGCGGGCAAACGCTGGCCTTCGAACTCGGCATATCGATCCGCACGCTCTATCGCGACATCGCCACGCTGCAGGGGCAGGGCGCACCGATCGAGGGCGAGGCGGGGCTGGGTTACGTGCTGAAACCCGGCTTCATGCTGCCGCCGCTGATGTTCACCGACGAGGAGATCGAGGCGATCGTGCTGGGTTCGCGCTGGGTGGCCAAGCAGCCCGACAACCGGCTGTCGCGGGCGGCCACCGATGCCTTGGCCAAGATCGCCGCCGTGCTGCCAGACGATCTGCGCGAAGACCTTGATGCGACCACGCTTCTGGTCGGCCCTCGCGCCGAGGCGAGCGAAGGCATCGATCTGGGCGCGGTGCGCCAGGCGATCCGCGACGAGCGGAAACTGACCATCACCTACAATGACGCAGCCGGCGCCGGCAGCGAGCGCGTCGTGTGGCCGTTCGCACTGGGCTTTTTCGACAAGGTACGGGTGATGGTGGCCTGGTGCGAGATGCGGCAGGGGTTCCGGCACTTCCGCACCGACCGCGTCGCGCGGCTGGACATCACCGGTACGCGTTATCCGAGGCGGCGGCAGGCTCTGCTCAAGGAATGGCGGGCGACGCTGGAGGAGACGCCGAAAGCCTGAATCGCTACTGCCAGAATCTGACAGTGGTGCTCGCTATGGTCTCTCCATCGCAACACGGAGAGCCACCATGCAAAGCCCCAATTTCGTCATCCTCTATGTCGACCAGCCGCAGGCGAGCGGCGCCTTCTATCAGGCCTTGTTGAACCGCCAGCCGGTCGAATCCTCACCGACCTTCGTGCTGTTCGTGCTGGACAACGGCTTCAAGCTCGGCCTGTGGTCGCGCCACACGGCTGAACCCAGGGTCACGGCGACGGCCGGCGGCGGCGAGATCGTCTTTCAGTTAGAGACGCCGGATGCCGTCGATGCCGCCCATGCCGACTGGGTCGGGCGTGGGCTGTCCATCCTGCAGACACCGACCGATATGGATTTCGGCCGCACCTTCGTGGCGCTCGATCCCGACAAGCACAGGTTGCGCGTCTACTGGCTGAACGATGCGGAAGGCGGCCAGTCATGACCAGATTTTGGCTGGCGGTAGCCTCGGCGCAGCATGTGCGCCGGGGCCGGACGGAAGGTTTCATGCAGGTCAACCACGGCAAGGCGGCGCCGCTGCGCCGCATCAGGCCGGGCGACGGCATCGTGTATTACTCGCCGAGCACGGTTCTCGGCGAGAAAGACGGCCTGCGTACTTTCACCGCCATCGGCACGGTACGTGACGGCGAGCCCTATCAGGGCGTCATGGGTGGCGGTTTCGAGCCGTTCCGTCGCGACGTCGCCTGGTCTGCGGCCGGCGAGGCGCCGATCGCGCCGCTGCTCGACCGGCTGGAGCTGAGCGCCGGCAAACCCAATTGGGGGTATCAACTCCGTTTCGGGCTGATCGAGCTCAGCGAGCACGATTACCAGCTGATCGGCGCGGCGATGGGCGTTGTCGCCGCCAAAGCGGAACAGGCCGCCTGAACCCACCAGGCCCCGGCGGATCGGCAAGACGGCTGCCGGGGCGTTTCCATATGCGGATGTTTTGCCTGCGCGGCGGACTATTCGATCAGGATGCGGGCTTCTCGCGCCGCCTCCACGAAGGTCTCGCGGGCGTCCTCGACGGTCGTCATGCCGTTGACGGCGGCCAGGCAGGCGCGTTTCGCATCAAGATGCTTGCGCGTGCCGGCGCCGGGCCAATGATTGGCGAGCAGGTCGTTGGCTTGCCGCGCATTGGAAACGTGACGTATGTCGCCCAGCACGCCGACGGCCACCGGCACGACCTTGGAAAACCAGCCTTCGTTCATTTCTTCGGTCCTTGGCTGTTGATGCCGGCAACAAACGCGCCGGCTGGCAGCGGGTTTCCGGAAATCGAAGGCGATAACCGAAGAGTGATCGAGGATCAGGGTTTCAGTGTCTGATCCAAAAGTCGCCATGCCGGTCTGCAAATGGCGCTTTCCTGCGCTTCGGTGCTCACGTACTTCAAGTACGCTCCGCTCCGATGCTCGAAAACCACCATTTTCGCCCTGGCCTGACGATTTTTGATTCAGACACTCAAGGCTTTGTAGACGGCAATGCCGGCGGCAAGGTCTTCCAGCGCGGCGCCCACCGACTTGAACAGCGTGATTTCGTCGGCGCTCTGGCGGCCCTTCTTCTGGCCGCGCGCCAGTTCGTGCAGGTCGGCGACGATAGCGTCGGCCTTGAGCACGCCGGAGGCGAGCGGCTGGACGATGTCGCCGGCTTCCTTGGTGGCGCCGGCGCGTGTGTCGACATAGACGCGGGCGCGGGTGATGGCGGCATCGTCGGCCTCGCGCATGGTCGGCGTGAAGCCGCCGACGAGGTCGACATGGGCGCCGGTTTTCAGTTGCGCGCCCCTGACCAGTGGTTCGTTGGAAATGGTGGCGGAGGAGACGATATCGGCCTCGGCCATTTCGGCACCCAGATCACCGGCCGCCTCGGCCGGCAGGCCTTCGGCGCGAAGTGCGGCGGCAACCTTCTCGGCATTGGCCGGCGTGCGGTTCCAGATGCGGACCGATTTGATGGGGCGTACCGCCGAATGCGCCTTGACCAGGAAGGGCGACAGCGCGCCGGCGCCGATCACCAAGAGGCGCGAGGCGTCCTCGCGGGCAAGATAGGAGGCGGCGAGCGCCGAGGCGCAGGCGGTGCGCCACTGCGTCAGGCGCTGACCGTCGATCAGCGCCTGCGGCTCGCCGGTCTTGCCGTCGAGCAGCAGATAGAGCCCCATCACCGCCGGCTTGGCGATGGCGTTGTTGTCAGGCGAGACGGTGACGATCTTGACGCCGATATGGCCGTCCTTCGAGGTGCCGGCCGCATTGAGATCGGTCCAGGCCGGCATCAAAAGAAGCGTGGAAGCGGCGCCGTCCGGCCGCTCGACCGTATGGTGATGGCGCACCGGCTGCACGGCGCCGTCGCGGAAAGCGGTGCGCAGCGTCTCGACCAGGCCGGAAAAGGTCAGCGCGCGATCGACCTCGGCGGCCGAGATGGTCAGCATGGAAAACTCCGTTATGTGATGCCCGGTTCAGGCGGTCGGCTTGGGCAGGTTGGGGGCCTGCGATGTCGCCTGTGTTGAGGCCTGCGATGGCGGCTGCTGCGTGCGGGCGATGGCCTGGCGCAGGTTTTCGGCCTCCGCGCCATGACGCCTCGCCGCCTTGCGATAGCGGCCCTGCCGGATCCAGGTCGCCGCCGAACCGGCGACGATCCCGATGGCCAGGGCCAGGAACAGCATGACGAACAGCGGCAGCGTCAGTGTCAGCGCCGGATTGCCGGGATTGAACGGGTCCATCGTGAAGGCCACCAGCTCGCGGTTCGCAACGGCCAGCGCGATCAGCACGATGGCCAGCGGAACGAAAATGACAATGACCACGAAGCGGTTGAACATGGTGTTTCCCGTCGAAGGCTTGGTACGGCGCTGCCGGTGCGGTGCTGGCGGCTATTTGTCGCCGTTCAGCTTTTCGCGCAATTCCTTGCCGGTCTTGAAGAACGGCACCCACTTCTCCTCGACCTCCACCGATTCGCCGGTGCGCGGGTTCCTGCCGGTGCGGGCGGGCCGGTTCTTGACCGAGAAAGCGCCGAAGCCGCGCAACTCCACCCGGTTGCCTTCGGCGAGCGCGTCGGTGATTTCGTCGAACACTGCGCCGACGATATTTTCCACGTCGCGCAGGAAGAGATGCGGATTGCGCGTTGCGATGATTTGGACGAGTTCGGACTTGATCATGCGGACGGTCCCCGTAAAGGCATGGCGGCCAATTTTATGCAGATGATTTTATTTGCTTTTTGACTTATGCCCCACGCCTATTCAAGGGTGCCAGACCGAAACGAGACCGTCAAGGAACAAGCGGTCGGCGCCGATCTCGCGCAGCACTTCGCCGCTCTCCTGCGGCAAGCCGAGCGCCATGCCGATTTGACGCATTAGCGCGCTGGAAAACAGGAAAGAGCCGGTGCGTTCGGTGTTTTTCCACTCCACCACCTTCAATTTCTGGTCGACACCCTTGGTGCCGAGCCATTTTACCGCCTCTTCCTCGCCGCCGAGCGCATCGACCAGCTTGTTGGCGACGGCCTGACGTCCGGTGAATATCGAGCCGTCGGCAAGCGCCAGCGCCTGGTCGCGCGGCAGGTTGCGGCGTTCGGCGACGATGTCGACGAACCAGTTGTAGCTGTCCATGATCAGCTTGCGCACCATGGCGCGGGCTTCCTCGGTGGTCGGTTCGAAAGGCGAGGGCGACGCCTTCAGCGGCGAGGATTTCACTTCCTCGAGCTTGACGCCGATCTTGTCCATCAGCCCGGTGACATCGGGATACTGGATCAGTACGCCGATCGAACCGACGATCGAGGTCCGGTGCGCGACGATGTAGTCGGAGGCGCTGGCGATCATGTAGCCGGCGGAGGCTGCCAGTGTGCCGACTTCGGTGACCACCGGCTTTTCGGCGGCAAGCTTGCGCACGGCGTTGAAAATGGTCTCGCCGCCGACGGTGGTGCCGCCGGGCGAATTGACGAGCAAAATCACACCCTTGACGTTCGTGGCCTTGCGGACCGCCTCGATGCGGCGGAGCAACTCGTCGTTCTGGGTGATGGTGCCTTCGATCCTGATCTTGGCGATCTGGTCGGCGCGGGTGCCGCCGATGTCGTCGCCGAAGAACCAGGCCGACAAGGCGGCAAGGCCGACCAGCAACACGGCAAGGGCGGCGATGCGCCAGAAGGTCAGTTTGCGCCGCAGGCGGCGGCGGTCGATCAGGTCGTCGGCTCTCAGGGTCATGTCAGCCTCACTCTTGGGCGCAGGCTGACGCTTTTAATGCAAGGGCCAGTCGAGGGCTACCGCTTTTGGCGCGATCGAGACGATGGCTTGAAGTGTGAGAAGCAACGCATACGAGGCGCGACGATCGGCGCAGGGTAGGACGCAACAACGCGTCGAATCGCGGCTGGAACGAAGGCATGGCGGTCAAAATGACAAAGTGTTAGTCTTGGCGGGCACCCTGGCGATCTGTATGCGCTGCAGGGAACGTCATATTTTTTGCGATATTTCTTTGCATGCGCTTGCTTGGGCGCGGCCTCGCCCCAAATAAGGGCGACGGTTCGGCGGGCGAGAGGACCAGAAGGTACACATGTTGGCACGAACGACCGATCCGGAGGGCAAGGACGATACTGCTCTCTTGCCGGAGCACGACCCCTCGGGCCACGTCGCCATGGAGCCCGCGCGTGTCGAGGCTTTCGGCAACGCCCAGCGCCATTCGCGCCGCGTGCGCGTGCTCAAGCTGGCCCTGCCGATCCTGGCCGGCATCATTGCCGTGGCATTTCCCGTCTATTCCTATCTGGTGAAGCCGGCGCAGCCGCCGGTAAAAGCCGATGGCAGCGCGTTTTCCAACGGCAAGCTGGTGATGGCCAATCCCAAGCTGGACGGTTTCACCAAGGAGAACCTGCCTTATTCGATGACGGCGCTGCGGGCGATCCAGGACGTTGCCAAGGAGAGCATCATCGGCCTGGAAGGCATCGACGCCAAGCTGCCGCTCGATGCCAGCACCTCGGCCGTGGTCGGCGCGGCGAAGGGGGTCTACAACCGCGACGCCAACACGCTGCAGCTGGAAAAGGACATCACCGTGACCACCACCAGCGGAATGGTGGTGAAGTTGAAATCGGCCTTCCTTGACATGGCGAAAGGCAATATGAAGACGAACGACCCGGTCGATATCGTCACGCGCGGATCGCACATCATGTCCGACACCATGTCGGTGGAGAGCGGCGGCAAGGTGCTGGTTTTCGAAAAACGGGTGCGTGTCAACCTGGAGCCTGGCGTGCTGAAGACGACCAGCGACAAGAGCGGAGAGCCGAATGCGGCCCAATAAGATGACATGGCTCGCCGTGGCGGCGTTGCTGGCGGCCGCGCCGGCCTTTGCCCAGACCGCGCAGACCAATATGTCCGGCCTCAAGCTCTCCGGTGACAAGCCGATCCAGATCGAGAGCGACAAGCTGGAAGTGCGGCAGGAAGAAAACCTCGCCATCTTCACCGGCAATGTCAGCGTCGTGCAGGGGCCGACGCTGCTGAAGGCCGGCCTTCTCAAGGTCTACTACATCAAGGATGCCGCCGCCGGTAAGAATGGCGCCAAGAGCACCAGCACGAGCGCGTCCATGGCCGGTCCGGCGCTGGGCGGTTCGACGAATATCGATCATCTCGAGGTCGACGGCACGGTCTATCTGAAGTCGGACGACCAGGTTGCCACGGGCGATCGCGGCACTTTCGACATGAAGAGCCAGGTGCTGGTGCTGACCGGCTCCAAGGTGGTGCTGACCCAGGGCGACAACATCCTCACCGGCTGCAAGCTGACGGTCCAGATGAAATCCGGCCTCGCCAATGTGGACGGTTGCGCCAAGAGCGGTTCCAGCGGTCGCGTCATGATGTCGATCAGCCCGGATTCGACGAAGAACCCGGATGCAGCGAAGAAACCTTGACTGACACAGTGATGCGGCTCTTCAAACAAACCGACGCGAAACCCGCGGCGCCGGCCATCGTCGGTGGCGAGAAGGTCAAGCTGAAGGGCACGCTCATGGCCCGCGGCCTGTCCAAGAGCTACAAGGGCCGCAAGGTGGTGAACGGGGTGTCGATCGGCGTGCGCGCCGGCGAGGCCGTTGGCCTGCTCGGTCCCAATGGCGCCGGCAAGACCACCTGCTTCTACATGGTGACCGGGCTGGTGCCGGTCGACGAAGGCATGATCGAGATCGACGGCTTCGACGTCACCTCCATGCCCATGTATCGCCGGGCGAGGCTCGGCATCGGCTATCTGCCGCAGGAAGCCTCGATCTTCCGGGGCCTGAATGTCGAGCAGAACATCCGCGCCGTGCTGGAAGTCGTGGAAAAGAGCCGCAAGACGCGCGAGCGCGAGCTCGACGCGCTGCTCGAGGAGTTTCACATCACTCATCTGCGCAAGGCGCCCTCCATGGCCTTGTCGGGCGGCGAGCGGCGCCGCCTCGAGATTGCCCGCGCGCTGGCCAGCCGTCCGGCCTACATGCTGCTGGACGAGCCTTTCGCGGGCATCGATCCGATCGCGGTGGCCGACATCCAGCAGCTGGTGCGCCATCTCACGGCGCGCGGCATCGGCGTTCTGATCACCGACCACAATGTGCGCGAAACGCTGGGCCTCATCGACCGCGCCTACATCATCCATGCCGGCGAGGTGTTGACCCACGGCAAGGCCGAGGAAATCGTCGCCAACCCCGACGTGCGGCGGCTCTATCTCGGCGAAGCCTTCACGCTCTGATCCTTTTCCAAGTCGATCGCGGTTGTCACGGTCTGTGCGCGATCGATTGCCGGCAGCCGCCTAATGTTCCGGCACTTTGACATTGCGAGGCCATCCGAGCCTTGACAAGCAAAAGCCGGGCCAGTTCATAGTCGGTCGGAAAAATTTCCTCGAAGCGAGGTCCTGACCCTCAATCATGGCGCTGGCGGTCAAACTACAGCTCAGACAGTCGCAGTCGCTGGTGATGACGCCGCAGCTGATGCAGTCGATCCGGCTGTTGCAGCTCACCCATGTCGAACTGGAACGCTTCATCGACGAGGAGATCGAGCGCAACCCGCTGATCGATCGCGTCGATCCGCAACCGGACGCCGCGGCCGCTCCTTCGCCGCCGGAAGAAGGCGCGTCGAAACCGGCGGACGCGGATGAATGGTTCGAAGCGGAAACCGCCTGGAGCTCCGAGGCGATCTCCGACAAGCTCGACACGTCGCTGGAAAACCTCTTTCCCGACGATCCCGGCACCAGCGAGCGGGTGGGTCCCGACCTCTCCCAGCAATGGAAGTCGGCGCCGGGCAATGGCGGCGGTGTCTCCGACACGTTCGACATGGAGGATATGGCGGCGGCCGCGGTGACGCTGCGCGACCATGTCGGCGAACAGATCGCCTTTGCCTTCACCGATGCCGGCGAACGGCTGATCGCGGCGGAACTGGCCGACGGGCTGGACGAGGCGGGCTATCTGCGCGCCGAACTGGCAGAGATCGCCGAGCGCCTCGGCACCGACACGGAGTCGGTCGAAAAGGTTCTGGAGACCTGCCGCACTTTCGATCCCGCCGGCCTGTTCGCCCGCGACCTTGCCGAATGCCTGTCGCTGCAGCTGGCCACCCGCGACCGACTCGACCCGGCGATGAAGGCGCTGGTTGCCAATCTGGAGCTGTTGGCGCGTCGCGATTTCCAGACGCTGAAGCGGCTCTGCGGCGTGGACGAGGAGGACCTGCTCGACATGCTGGCCGAAATCCGTGCGCTCGACCCGAGGCCGGGCCTGGCCTTCTCCGGCGGGGCCAGCGACGCCATCGTCGCCGATGTCGAGGTGCGGCCCGCCGCCGATGGCAGCTGGGCGGTCGAACTCAATGCCGAGACCTTGCCGCGCGTGCTGGTCGACCAGATCTATTTCAGCCAGGTGTTCGGGCAGGCCAAGAACCAGGCGGAGAAGGATTTCCTCTCCGAGTGCCTGCAAAACGCCAATTGGCTGACCCGCAGCCTGGACCAGCGCGCCAAGACCATCCTCAAGGTGGCCTCCGAGATCGTGCGCCAGCAGGATGCGTTCCTCGTCCTTGGCGTGCGTCACCTGCGGCCGCTCAACCTCAAGACGGTGGCCGATGCCATCGGCATGCATGAATCGACGGTCAGCCGGGTGACCGCCAACAAGTACATGCTGACCCCGCGCGGCGTGTTCGAACTGCGTTATTTTTTCACCGCTTCAATCGCGGCGGCCGACGGCGGGGCGGCACATTCTTCGGAAGCGGTGCGCGATCGCATCCGCCAGATGATCGAGGATGAGACGTCGCAGGATGTGCTCTCCGACGACACCATCGTCGATCTTCTGAAGGCGGACGGCGTCGACGTCGCCCGCCGCACGGTAGCCAAGTATCGGGAAGGAATGAACATTCCGTCGTCGGTGCAGCGGCGGCGCGAAAAACGCGCGCGCGCCGGCGCCGCGCGCTGAGAAGGCGCGGATTTCCACAGTTTTTCGTTTCGTTGACAAGCGCCGGGGAGTTGGCTAGAAGCCCGGCCGCATGAGACGGGCCGTGGCCCGGAAGTGGTTGGCCCGTCGCGAAGTTGACCTGGGGGCGGTCAAGGAACGGTCCATGACCAGCAACAAGGTTCGGTACAAAATCGGGCGCGAAGGGCGCCGCGAAGCTTGTTTGCGCGGACCACAGGTATAAACTCCAAACAGTGTGAAGCCTGGGCAGGAAAGGTCAATTATCAAATGACGCTGCGCATATCGGGGAAACACATGGACATCGGCGATGCGTTCCGTACGCGCATCACCGATCGTATCGGAGAGGCAATCGGAAAATATTTCGACCGCGGTTTCTCGGGACATGTGACGGTGGTGAAGGCAGGTTCGCGTTACACTGCCGATTGCATGATCCGGCTCGATTCCGGCGTGGCCCTGCAGGCTACCGGCGACGGGCAGGAACCGACCGCGGCCTTTGAAGCGGCCGCCGACCGGCTGGAGACCCGGCTGCGCCGCTACAAGCGCCGGCTGAAGTCCCACGCGTCGGGCGCCGCCAACGGCGATGCCACCGATATCGCCTATGCGGTGGTGGCGCCGCTGGCCGACGACGACGAGGAAATTCCGGAAAACTATGCTCCCGCCATCGTGGCGGAATCGACGCTGGCGCTGAAGACCATGTCGGTCGCCTCGGCGGTCATCGAACTGGACACCAAGGACACCCCTGTCTTCGTCTTCCGCAACGCCGGAAACGAGCAGCTTAATATCGTCTACCGCCGGCCGGACGGAAACATTGGCTGGATCGACCCCTCGACGACCAAGGTCGCGCAGGGATAACGACCACGGCCGCGCCGAGGCGCGGCCTGGGCGGCCGGACGAACAAGGGATTTTTCAGCATGGATCTGAGTGATCTGATCGACGTTTCGGCGATTATGCCGGCGTTGAAGGCGAACTCGAAGAAGCAGTTGTTGCAGCTGCTGGCAGAGCGCGCCGCCACGATTTCCGGCATTCCGGAGCGCGAGGTCTTCGACATCATCCTGCAGCGCGAGCGGCTGGGTTCCACCGGCGTCGGCAACGGCATCGCCATCCCGCATGGCAAGCTTCCGGGCGTGAAGCGGATCGCCGGCGTGTTCGCCAGGCTGGAAACGCCCGTCGATTTCGAATCGCTGGACGATCAGCCGGTCGATCTGGTCTTCCTGCTGCTGGCTCCGGAAGGCGCCGGCGCCGACCACCTCAAGGCGCTGTCGCGCATCGCCCGCCTGCTGCGCGACGCCGACACCGTTGCCAAGATTCGCGGCACGCGCGACGCCAACGCCATCCATGCGCTGCTTTCGCAGACACCGGCATCGCACGCGGCCTGATATCGGGAAAATTAAAGCTTCCACGGGCCGCCTCTGGCGGCCCTTTTCATGTCCGTGGAGTTGCCGTCGTCAGTGGATGGCGACGGTGGTCAGATCGTTCTCCATCGCGCCGGCAAGCGCGCGGTCACGGGCGTCCGACAACAGGATCGGCTGACCGTTGGCACCGAACAGCGCCCACAGTTCCATGCCGGGCTGGATCTCCTCGAGGCCGGGGAAGCGGCCGCGCAGATCGTCACTCGACACTTTCCTGAGATAAGCGACCGAACCTTCGCCCAGATGGGCGAATTCGCCGTTGGTCATGGTCTGTCTTTCGAGAGTTCTAGGCATTTCGAGCCTCCTTTCAGCGAGGCGCCGGTCCACGGCCACCGCGCATGAGAGCCATCGGCAAAGTCAGTCTTTCACCGATATGTTTATTTTCCGTACCAGCCTTTCGGCTTCCGGCCGGTCGAGGTCGATCGACAGAAGGCCGTTCTTCAGCTCCGCCGCCAATACGCGCATCCCATCCGCCAGCACGAAACAACGCTGGAATTGACGGGCTGCGATACCCCGGTGGAGGTATTCGCGTTCCGTCTCGTCGGTCTGACGTCCTCTGACCACCAGCTGATTTTCCTCGGTGGTCACATCGAGGTCTTCTTCCGCGAAGCCGGCGACAGCCAGCGTGATGCGCAGCCTTTCGGACGCATCATCGGTGCCGCGAAGCCGTTCGATGTTGTAGGGTGGATAGCTGTCGCCGGATTTCGCCAGGCGTTCCAGCGTCTTTTCCATCGCATCGAAGCCCAGAAGAAGCGGGCTGGAAAAGGTCGTCATACGACTCATTACGTTTTGTCCTCCAAGAGCGACATGAACCGGAAAAACCCGACTGGCATTTCCCCGGTCTGTGTTGATATGGTCCGCCGCGCGGGCAACTTCAAGCCATCAAAAAATACCCGCTAGCCAAGGACACAAAATGCCCGAAAAGCGCAAGATCATCATCGATACCGACCCCGGCCAGGACGATGCCGTCGCCATATTGCTGGCGCTGGGCAGCCCGGAACTGGATGTCGTCGGCATCACCGCGGTCGCCGGCAACGTGCCGCTGCGCCTCACCGAAAAGAATGCCCTCAAGATCTGCGAACTGGCCGGTCGTCCCGACATCAAGGTTTTCTCGGGCGCGATCCGGCCGCTGGTGCGGCCGCTGGTCACCGCCGAACATGTGCATGGCAAGACCGGCCTCGACGGCCCGGACCTGCCGGAGCCGACCATGAAGCTGCAGGGCCAGCATGCCGTCGACTTCATCGTCGAGACGGTGATGCGCGAGGAGCCGGGCACCGTCACGCTTTGCCCGCTCGGTCCGTTGACCAACATCGCGCTGGCGCTGGTGCGCGAGCCGCGCATCGCCCCGCGCATCAAGGAAATCGTGCTGATGGGCGGCGGTTTCTTCGAGGGCGGCAACGTGACGCCGACCGCCGAGTTCAACATCTATGTCGACCCGCATGCGGCCGATGTGGTGTTCCGTTCCGGCGTGCCGATCGTGGTGATGCCGCTCGACGTCACCCACAAGGCGCTGACCACGGCCAAGCGCGTCGAGGCCTTCCGCAAGATGGGCACCAAGGTGGGCAATGCCACAGCTGCGCTGCTCGACTTCTTCGAACGCTTCGACGAGGAGAAATACGGCACCGACGGCGGCCCGCTGCATGACCCATGCGTGATCGCCTATCTGCTCAAGCCGGCGCTGTTCAAGGGCCGCCATTGCAATGTGACGGTCGAAACCGGGTCGGAACTGACCATGGGCATGACGGTGATCGACTGGTGGGGCGTGACCGACCGACCGAAGAACGCGACGGTCATGCGCGACATCGACGCTGACGGCTTCTTCGCGCTGCTGACGGAGAGGTTGGGTCGGCTGTGAGCATTCCTTCTCCCCGTTTACGGGGAGAAGGTGCCGGCAGGCGGATGAGGGGCGGTACCCACGCTCATCGCGATTGCGAATTAGGTTGGCGCTGCCCCTCACCCGGCCCTTCGGGCCACCCTCTCCCCGTAAGCGGGGAGAGGGGAAGCACGCGTCATTACTTCGCCCGCGTGAAGGCCAGCCACAGGCCGCCGCCGACGAGGAAGCCGCCGCTGATGCGGGAGAGCAGCTTGATGCGGTGCGCCGAGAGCAGGCGTCCCGCGCGGCCGGCGGCCAGCGCATAGCAGCTGTCCGATACGGCGGCGAAGGCGAGCGCCGTCAGGCCCATCACCGTCATCTGCAGGGCGAAATGCCCGCTCGGGTCGATGAATTGCGGGAAGAAGGCGCCGAAGAAGACCAGCGTCTTGGGATTGGAGACCGCGACCAGCACGCCCTGCAGCACGAAGCCGCCGCGCGGTTTGCGGGCCGAACCGTCCGGGTTCAGGCTGCCCTTGTTGCGGAACATCTGGATGCCCATCCAGATCAGGTAGGCGGCGCCGACGAGGCGCACCCATTCGAACCAGTGGCCCATGCCGGCGATCAGCGAGGTGAGCCCGATGGCGACGACGCCGATGGTGATGGCCAGTCCGATCTGGGTGCCCAGCACATTGGCGAGACCGGCGCGGGTGCCATGGCGGATCGAGTTGGCGATGATTAGCGTCACCGTCGGTCCCGGCACCAGAACGATGACGATGCAGGCCACGACATAGGCGGCGTAGAGCGTAAGCGACATAGTTGACCTCCCGGTTCGAATGCCGGCCTTGGCCGGCGCGCAGATCAATGCATGCCGGCTTGACGCGTGCAAGGGGAGGGTGCGGTCAGGCTTGGGGCGATGCGCCGGTCTTCCAGGGCAGGACGGCTTCGTAGGCGGCTGCCGCCTGAAGCACGGCGAGATCGCCGCGCGGCCGACCGATCAGCTGCATGCCCATGGGCCTGCCCTTGGCGTCGAAGCCTGCCGGCACGTTCACAGCCGGGCAGCCGCCGAGCGTCGCCGCCGCGGTGACCTGCATCCAGCGATGGTAGCTGTCCATGGCCCGGCCGCCAACTTCCCGCGGCCAATGGACCGAGACATCGAAGGGAAAGACCTGGGCTGTCGGCAGCGCCAAAAGGTCGAAACGTTCGAACAGCGACAGGAGCGTGCGGTGCCAGGCGGTGCGCCGCATCGCCGCCGCATGGATCTGCGGCGCGGTCAGCCGGCCAGCACCTTCCGCCTCCCACACGGCTTCGGGCTTGAGCAAGGCGCGCTTGGCCGGGTCGTCATAGAGCATTTTCAGCGCACAGCCGCTCGACGACTGGCGCAGCGTCACGAAGGCCTGCCACAGCGCCTCGAAATCGAAATCCGGCAGCAGCGGCTCGACCGCGAAACCGATGTCGCCGAGCCGCCCCAGCGCAGCCTCGCAGAGGTCGAGGATGCCGTCTTCCATCGGCAGGTGGCCGCCGAGGTTGCCCAGCCAGCCGATGCGCCCGCCGGCCACCGGCGCTCCTTCCAGCGCGGCGAGGAAGGAGCCTTGCGGATCGTGCGACAGCGGCGCGCGCGGATGGTGGCCGGCCTGCACGTCGAGCAGCAGCGCCATGTCGCGCACGCTGCGGCCCATTGGCCCCTCGACGCCCATCTGCGCGTGAAAGACCTCGAAGCCGGGGCCGCCGGGCACCAGCCCCTGCGAGGGGCGGAAGCCGAAGACATTGTTGTAGGCGGCGGGATTGCGCAGCGAGCCGCCGAAATCGCTGCCGTCGGCCAGAGGCATCAGGTCGAGCGCCAGAGCGACGGCCGCGCCGCCGCTCGATCCACCCGCCGTCCAGGCGGGGTCGAAGGCGTTCAGCGTCGGCCCGAAGACGGGATTGTAGGTGTTGGAGCCGAGACCGAATTCGGGAACGTTGGTCTTGCCGATGACGATGGCGCCGCCCTTGCGCATGCGCTCGACGAAGAATTCGTCCTCCTCGGGAACGAGGTCGGCGAAGATCGGCGAGCCGAAGGTGGTCTTGAGGCCCTTGGTCAGGGCCAGATCCTTGACCGCGATGGGCAGGCCGAAGAGCGAGCCCGCCGCGCCACCGGCGGCGAGATGCGCGTCGGCGGCGTCGGCCTCGGCCAGGATGTCGCTGCGTGGACGCAGCGAGACGATGGCGTTGACCTGTCGGTTGACCGCCTCGATGCGGTCGAGGAAGGCCGTCATCACCTCGCGCACCGAAAGCTGTTTTTCACGGATCGCCCCGGCGAGATCCACGGCGCTCATGCCGCAGATGTGGCCGGCCGGCGAAATGGCGTGACGGCTATCTGGACGTTTATTGCCCATGTCAGGCACCGGCCGGGCTGAGCGCTGCTTCCACTTCGGCCGCCAGCGGGATCGCCGGCTGGGCCCCCGGCTTCAGGCAGGCCAGCGAACCGGCAGCGGCGGCACGCGCCAGGGCGGTCTTCAATGGCAGGCCGGATTCCAGCCCCGCCGCCAGATAACCGCAAAAAGTGTCGCCGGCGCCGACCGTATCCACCGGAACGATCTTGAGGGCAGGGACCTTCAGGAATTCGTCGCCGGTGGCGGCCAGAACGCCTTCGCCGCCCAGCGTGACCACGATGGTGCGGCCGGTCTTCTTGGCATAGGCGCGCATGCGCTCGCCACGGTCGGCACCGGTCAGCGCAAGCGGCTCGCAATAGAGGTCGAATTCGGTTTCGTTGGCGACGACATAGTCGGCCTTGCCGAGCAGTCTGGCCGCTTCGATGCGGGCCGGGGCCGTGTTGAGCACGGTGATTGCTCCGGCCTTGCGCGCAGCGTCCAGGGCGGCATCCACCGTCTCGAGCGGTATCTCGTGCTGCAAAAGCACGACGTCGCCCTTGCCAAGGCGGGCCTTGGCGACATCGCCGGGCGCGACGGCGTTGTTGGCGCCGGCCACGACCGCGATCATGTTCTCGCCGTCGCCACCGACCAGGATATGGGCCGTGCCGGTGGAACTACGTGTCTCGGCGACGGCGGAAAGGTCGACCTTGCCGGCCTTCAGCAAGGCCAGCGCTTCGCCGGCGAAGGCGTCCTTGCCGACGGCGCCCACCATGCGCACCGCAGCGCCGGCACGTGCCGCGGCCAACGCCTGGTTGGCACCCTTGCCGCCCGGCGCGGTGGTGAAGCTGGTGCCCGGCACCGTCTCGCCCGGGCCCGGCAGGCGGTCGACGGTGGCAATAAGGTCGAGGTTGATGGAACCGATGGTGATGATCAAGGCGGGCCGTCCCTCTTATGTCGGCTTGTTTTGCGGCGGACCCTACTGCATCGGCCAGAAAATCGGAATCGATTTTCGGTAGGCACGATGCAGCAGACTCAAAGTGCTAGAGCGTCCTTTGCGCGTCCAATCGGACGCGCGGCGCTCTAGCGTTTCTCCAAAGCGAATGAAACAGCTTTGCCGACTGGCGCATGACCCGTCTCGCTATGGTCCGGCAGATGCCGGATCCGGATAGGCCACCGGGACCGGCGGGCTTGCCTGGGTTCATGCGGAGGGGTAGAATAATCAAGTAATTTCAAATATTTATGTTTATCCATCAGGAAAATTGAACAATGCGGCCGCGACATCTCCTGTTGGCTCTGGGCATCGTCTTCATCTGGGGCGTCAATTTCGCCATCATCAAGCTCGGGCTCAGGCAGGTCTCGCCGCTGGCGCTCGGCGTCGCGCGTTTCTTCCTGGCGGCATTTCCCTGGGTGTTCTTCATCCCCCGGCCCAAGGTGCCGCTCGGCATGATCGCGCTCTACGGTTTCCTGATCTTTGCCCTGCAGTTCGGTTTCTTGTTCACTGGCATGAAGCTGGGCATGAGCGCGGGGCTGTCGTCGCTCATCCTGCAATTGCAGGTGTTCTTCACCATCGGCCTTTCGGTGCTGATGCTCGGCGAGCGTCCGACGGGCTGGCAACTGGCGGGCGCCGTGCTTGCCTTTGCCGGGGTTGGCGTCGTCGCGCTGAATGTCGGTGGCGACGTAACGGTTGTCGGACTTATCCTGCTTGTGGCGGCGGCCGCTTCCTGGGGCGGCGGCAACATCGTGTCGAAACGGATTTCGCAGCTTTCAAGCACGTCCAACGTGCTGGGGCTGGTGGTGTGGGGCAGTCTGTTCGCGCTGCCGGTGCTGCTGGCAGTGGCGCTGGTGCTCGACCCGCAACATCTCGTTTCGAGCTTCACCGGCCTCGATTGGGTGTCGATCGGCTCGATCGCCTATATCGTCTATCTGTCGACGCTTCTGGGGTTCGCGGTCTGGGCGGGGCTGCTTGCGCGCTACCCTGTCTCCACGGTGGCGCCGTTCACGCTTCTCGTGCCGGTGTTCGGTTTCCTCGGCTCGACCGTCCTGCTCGGTGAACCGCTGCAAGGCTGGAAGCTCGGCGCCTCCAGCCTTGTCATTGCGGGCCTGTGCATCAACCTGTTCGGGTCGCGGTTTGCCTCTAGAGCGCCGCGTGTCCGTTCGGACACGCAAAGGACGCTCTAGCACTTTGAATTGGCGCATGATCCTTTCCGAAAATCCGAACCGATTTTCGGGGTCATGCGCTAGAGCGAACCCGCCGAAAGCTGGCCCGCTTCCCACCCCAGAATAGCCCGCTTGCGGGTCAGGCCCCAGTGGTAGCCGGTGAGCGCGCCGGATTTGCCGAGCGCGCGGTGGCAAGGCACCACGAAGGAAAGCGGATTGGCGCCGACCGCCGCCCCCACCGCCCGGCTCGCCGTCGGCTGGCCGATCTCGGCGGCGATCGCCGAATAGGTGCAGGCCTTGCCCATCGGGATGCGCAGCAGGGCTTCCCAGACCCGGAGCTGGAAATCCGAGCCGATCATCACCACGCGCAGCGGCTGGTCGGACCGCCAGTGGGCCGGGTCGAAGATGCGTGCGGCGTAAGGGGCCGTGGCGCTGATGTCCTCGACATAGGTGGCGTTCGGCCAGCGGCTCGACATGTCGCGGAAAGCCGACTGTTCGTTGCCGGCGTCGTTGAAGGCAAGGCCGGCCAGACCACGATCGGTGACCATGATCAGGGCAACGCCGAAGGGCGAGATGTGGTAGCCGTAGCGGATGGTCAGGCCTTCACCGCGTGTCTTGTAGTTGCCCGGCGACATCGCCTCGTGGGTGACGAACAGGTCGTGCAGGCGGCCGGGGCCAGACATGCCGACCTCGAAGGAGGCTTCGAGCAACGGCATGCCGGAATCGAGCAGCCGACGGGCATGATCGAGCGTCACCGCCTGCAGGAAAGCCTTGGGCGACAGTCCGGCCCAGCGCGTGAACAGCTTCTGCAAGCCGGTCGGGGTCTCGCCGACCTCCTCGGCCAGGACTTCCAGCGAAGGCTGGTCGCGATAATCGAGGCTGATCTTCTCGATGGCACGGCGCACGACCTCGTAGTCGCTGCCTTCCGGCGTGATGTCCTTTTCAAGGGTCGGGGCGATCTTCATCGGCATTCTGGTATTCATAGCGAGCTGAGCGTTCATGGCAATTTCTCCTTGAACGCGAATATCGGCGCTTGAAGGAGCGGTCTCCACCCGTTTCCTGCGAAGATCAGCGTGCCTTGACGGTGGCAAGCGCCCGGGTGAAGGCGGTGGCGAAGCTTTCGCGGTCATCGGGATTGAGGAAACTACCGATCGGTACGCGCTCGCCGCGCGATTCCACCGTCATGGCGGTGATGCCTATCTCACTGTGGCGGGCGACCGAGAAGCGCGACCAGAACGGGTTGAAATGATGTTCTTCCGTTCTGCCCGAAGGGGCGGTCTTGCGGATGTCGAGCGCGGTGCGCGACACCGAGACTTCCTCGCGGGCCCTGGCGGCGCGATAGTTCAGGCGAAAGGCGACATAGACCGCCAGCACGTCGAGGCCGAAGAAGCCGAAGATCGGCCAAGCGCCGTAGGACAGGAAGATGATGCCTGTCACCGCCCAGCCGAACAGCAACGCGCCGATCAGGATCATGAAGCCGGTGCGACCGAGCGAGCGGTGCGGCATCAGCAGGGCCTGGAAGACCGGCTCGTCCGCGGCGAAAGTGGCGTTTGTGTCGCTCATCGCCCGATATTATAGGAAGGCGATGGTTGCCCCCAAGTCCAAAGATCGCCGCACCCGCGAAAATCCATCCGTGCCGCTGCGCAATGGCGCCGCGCATGCGCTCGCGAAGAAGAAGGCATCGCGTGCCAGGTCTGCCTATACGCCGGCCGAGGTGCACGAGATTTTTCGCCGCTTTGCCGTGCAGCGGCCCGAGCCGAAGGGCGAGCTGGAACACGTCAACGCCTTTACGCTGCTGGTGGCCGTGGTGCTGTCGGCGCAGGCGACCGACGCCGGCGTCAACAAGGCGACACGGGCCCTGTTCAAGGTGGCTGACACGCCGCAGAAGATGCTGGCGCTCGGCGAGGAAAGGGTGGGGGAATACATCCGCACAATCGGCCTCTGGCGCAACAAGGCCAAGAACGTGATCGCGCTGTCGCAGGCGTTGATCGCCGACCACGGCGGCACGGTGCCGGACAATCGCGACGAATTGGTGAAGTTGCCTGGCGTCGGCAGGAAAACCGCCAATGTCGTGCTCAACATGGCTTTCGGGCAGCACACGATGGCGGTGGACACGCATATCCTGCGCATCGGCAACCGACTGGGGCTGGCGCCGGGCAAGACGCCGGAACAGGTCGAAGACGAGCTCGTCCGCATCATTCCGGACGAATATATGCGCCACGCGCATCACTGGCTGATCCTGCATGGGCGCTATGTCTGCAAGGCGCGCAAACCGGATTGCCAGGCCTGCGTAATCGCCGACATCTGCAAGGCGGCGGAAAAGACAAACACAATTCCCGCGCCGCTCATCGAATTGGCGCCACTCGAAGCGGCCAGCGACGTCCTTTAGAGTGGTCTGCTAGAGGCCGTAGCCGCGCGCCATGGCGGCGGCAAAGGCGGGGATCGCCAGGAAAAGCAGCGCCTCCAGCCAGATATAGCGGCGCACCGCGGCCAGTTCGGTCTCCGGCACCTGGTAGGATGCGTTGGCCTTGGCCTGGCGGCTCCAGGCAATGAAACGCATGGTGGGCACGATGGAGAGCAGGCCGACGGCCGCGAAGATCGCCATCTTGGTCCAGAACACCCAATTGTAGACGTAGAATTCCCATCCTTTCAGGCCGTGGAAGACACGGCCGACGCCGACGAGGATGATCAGGACGGCGAGCAGGCCGTAGTGTCGGTCGATCAGGGCAAGCCGGCGGATGGTGCCGGGTGTGATTTCGTTGCGTAGCAGCACGAATTCCGCCGCGATCACCCCGGCCAGCGAAAAAGCCAGCAGATGGTGGAAAATGGCCAGAACAAGGTCGGTCGTTTCCATGTGCGCTTCTCCGGTGTGCGGCGGTCATTTCATACAATGCCGGCGGCGAAGTTCCCAGCCCATCCGCTCAGCCTGTCGCGCGTCCATTCGGACGCTTTAAGGATGCCCAGGCATTTTCGAATCCGCGCATCGCGCTTCATGCGTGGTCCCGTCTTTCCGCTGGCAGGACTAGTCACAAAAGCTGGCCCTTGCCCGGTATGAGCGGGCTGATATTTGCGGCGACCCCATAGAGAGAATTGCCATGACCGCCCCAGCCTTCAAGACCGCGCCCATCATCGAAACGCAACGGACGATCCTGCGGGCGCACGGGCTGGACGATTTCGACACCTATGCCGAGATGTGGTCGGAGCCGGCGGTATGCCGGTTCATCGGCGGCAGGGCGCGCACCCGCGAGGAAAGCTGGCAGCGGTTCCTGCGCCATGCCGGCCTGTGGTCGCTGATCGGCTACGGTTATTGGGCGGTCGAGGACAAGGCGACAGGGCGTTTCATCGGCGAGGCCGGCTTCCAGGACATGAAGCGCGAAATCCAGCCCTCGCTGGAAGGTCTTCCGGAAATCGGCTGGGTTCTGGCTTCTGCCGCGCATGGCAAGGGCATTGCCAGCGAGATCGTTGGTGAAATGACGGCCTGGGCCGACAATGTTCTAGGGGCGCAGAGAACCGTCTGCATCATCGATCCCGAGAATGTTGCCTCGCTGAACGTCGCGCGCAAGACTGCTTACAACGAGGTGCTGCGCACGACCTACCATGAAAAGCCGACAATCTTGCTTGAGCGACCGAAAGCCGGCGGTCTGAACAGCGTTTGATACAACGCTCTTGCTCAAAGAGCGGCGGGCAAGGTCAATGTCCTGAGCAGCGTCGACAGTTCGGGTTCGTCGATCAGGGTCGCGGCGTCCTCGGGCTTCAGCCAGGCGCGCTGGCGGCTGCGTGCCTCCGGCCAGTTGGCCAGTTCCCCGGTGACGGCGAGCAGATAGACGGTGACGTCGACCCGCGCGAAGGTTCGCGCAAGCCGCTTCCAGTAGGAATAGCTGCCGGCCGGCTCCTTCAGCGTCTTGCCGACGACGCCCGCTTCTTCCATCGCCTCGATGGTGGCGGCCTTGCGTCCGCTCTTGCCGGGCATCGGCCAGCCCTTCGGCAGGATGAAACGCCTGGTCTGGCGCGAGGTGACCAGCATCACCTCAAGGCTGCCGTCCTCGCCGCGCCGAAACGGAATGGCGGCGACCTGGCGGATCGTCTTGCCCTTTTTGGCTTTCCGAACCGCCTGCTTCTTCGGTGAGGGTTTGGCGAGCGGCTGCTTCTCGACAGGCGTCTTCAGGGGCGCCTTCTTCTTGGGCGCGGCCTTGCGTTCAATGCTCTTTTTCTTGGGTGTCGCCATCGCACGTCCGGTCCAATCCGCCGTGCAGGACGAGGCGGGACCTCAAATTAACACAAAGGCCCGGCGAGCGAATGGATGCTTTGCCGTAGCACACACTTATCGTAGACGGCTAATAAAACGAAAATACATCCTGTCAACGACAGCCACCAACCGCACCGCCGCCATTCAGCGATTGCTGGCAAGGTTGCCGGATCGCTGGCGCGGCATTTTGGGACGGCGTCGTAACCTGCCGGTCGAGCTCGCGGTAGATCTGCTGTTGCTGCTGGAACTGCTGCCGCTGGATCTCGCTTCGCAATGCATCCGCGTCCGCCTGGCCGAATGAGTTGATGCCGGGCCGTACGGGGGCCATCGTTTGAGCCATAGCGATGGTCATGGGAATAAGCGAAACCGTCAGCGCCAAGCCGAACCAGATTGCGATGCCGTGAAGCCGTTTCATTGTCTACTGCCGGGTTGTCCGAGCCGATGCTCATTTCTCCCCTATATAGTGCAGGCGGCGGCCGGGTCCATGGTTGCGGGTCTTGTCGTGCTCCTTGCAGGCGGACGGGTGGGATAGTGCCAACGATTTCCTAGCCCTGGAAAATGAAAAGGGCCGCCCGAAGGCGGCCCCGATCTCTTGGTGCAACAGGCCTCGGGCCCGATCAGCCGCCGTTGCCGCTGCCAGCGTTCTTCAGCGTGCCGGCGATGGTGTTGAACTTGGCATTGATGGTGTTGCCGAGGAAGCCGGCGCCAGCAACGATCGCCAGAGCGATCAGGGCGGCGATCAGGCCGTATTCAATGGCGGTTGCGCCCGACTCGTCCTTGACGAAGCGCGAAAGAAGATTGGTCATGATGGTATCCTTTGCCCGGTTGTAACTTTTGTTCGACGGTCTCTTTGCGAACCGTGGCCCATCATGCGGGTGAGCGATTTCAGACAGGTTAAGGTGGATGGTAAACAAATAGTGGCTCTGGCGGTTGCTTAACAAACACAAAACATAGATCGGAAAATTTCCGTATAATTGTCCCATTACTCTCATTGCCGGAGAATGGGCCTCTCTCCCTGCTTGGATTTGGCAAGGATATCAAAGATCAGGATGGCGCTTCGCGATCCTGGCCAATCTCGAAGCGGTGCCGGCCGGTTTCGCTGCGTGAGACGTCACAACAGCTTCATTCAGCCAAAATAGGGTTCCTTGAATTTTGCTGCACTGCAAAAGGAACGGGGCAATGGTGGACGTCACATCAAGTCAAATGGGTATTCCGAGGCCCGAGCATCCGCTCGAAGGGCCGAGCAAGGCCGGCAAATGGTTCATGCCGGTTTTCCTGGCGATCGTGCTCGGCGGCCTCATTTATATCGGCTATGCGCTCAGCCAGGAGCTTACCAGCGCGATTGCCGTGCCGTGGATCCTGCTCGGGCTCGCGTTGCTGATCGCGCTCGGCTTCGAATTCGTTAACGGTTTCCACGACACCGCCAATGCGGTCGCGACCGTCATCTATACCCATTCCATGCCGGCCGAGTTCGCCGTCATGTGGTCCGGTTTCTTCAACTTCCTCGGCGTGCTCACCGCCAGCGGCGCCGTTGCTTTCGGCATCATTTCGCTGCTTCCGGTCGAGCTCATCCTGCAGGTGGGCTCCAGCGCGGGTCTGGCCATGGTGTTCTCGCTGCTGACCGCGGCGATCATCTGGAACCTCGGCACCTGGTATCTTGGCTTGCCGTCGTCCAGTTCGCACACGCTGATCGGCTCGATCGTCGGTGTCGGCCTCGCCAACCAGTTCCTGGCGCCGGCCGGCAGCGCCACAAGCGGCGTCGACTGGTCGAAAGCCATAGAAGTCGGCATGGCGCTGCTGGTTTCGCCACTGGTCGGTTTCGGCATGGCGGCGCTCCTCCTGCTTGCGATGAAGCTGTTCATCAAGAACAAGGCGCTCTACGAGGCGCCGTCCGGCAACGCGCCGCCGCCGCTGTGGATCCGCGCGCTGCTGATCTTCACCTGCACCGGCGTTTCCTTCGCCCACGGTTCCAATGACGGCCAGAAGGGCATGGGTCTGATCATGCTGATCCTGATCGGCGTGGTGCCGACCGCCTTTGCGCTCAATCGCACGCCGGATGTGAACTATCTCGAAGCCTACAAGTCCGCGGCCGCGCAGGTGGATACGGTGCTTGGCAAATATGTGAAGCCGGGTGTGGTGGTGACCGATGCCAAGGCGGTGGTCAGCGAGGCGGTGCGCACCAAGACCTGGACGGATCAGACGACGCCGGCGCTGCAGGCGTTTATCCATCAGACGAATGAACTGGTGTCGCCTTATCCTTCGGTCGAGAAGCTGCCGATCGAACTGGTCAGCAATGCGCGCAACGATATCTATCTCATCGGCGAGGCGCTGAAGCTGATCGACAAGAAGAAGCTTTTGCCGATGGAGGGCGAGGATCTCAAGGCGGTCACCAACTATCACAAGGCCGTCGACAACGCGACGAAGTTCATCCCGCTCTGGGTCAAGATCGCCATCGCGCTGGCGCTGGGGCTTGGCACGATGGTCGGCTGGAAACGCATCGTCGTCACAGTTGGCGAGAAGATCGGAAAGACGCATCTGACCTATGGCCAGGGTGCCGCCGCCGAACTCGTCGCCATGGGCACGATCGGCGCCGCCGACGCGTTCGGCCTGCCGGTGTCGACCACGCATGTGCTGTCGTCGGGCGTTGCCGGCACGATGGCGGCAAACGGTTCGGGCCTGCAGTGGTCGACCGTGCGCAACATGCTGCTCGCCTGGGTGCTGACCTTGCCAGCCTCGATCGCGCTCGCCTTCGGGCTGTTCGTGGTGATGCGCAAGCTGTTTTGAGGGCGGGTTCTTTTCTCACAAAAGGAAGCCGGCGCGCGGGTCGCGCCGGCTTCTGCCGAACAAGGCTCGGTGACGCCAATGAATGAAACCTTGCGTTTGAACCTTCTGGGAACAGGCGATGCGGAGCAGGTGCCGGGCCTGATCTGCGCCTATCGTGGACTTCCCGGGCAACCAGCCGCTGAGCTTCACCCGCAGGAGATCGACGCGGCTCTTGCTGCCGAGGATGGCTGGGTGTGGGTGCATGTCGACCTGGTCGACCAGCGCGCGCATGGCTGGGTTGCCCACCGCTGCGCACTTCCGCTGACGGCGCGCGCGATCCTGGAAGGGCATGACGACAGTCTGGTCCTTGGGCATGAAGACGGCATGATGCACGGCATCGCGGCCGACATGCACAAGGACATAGAACGACCGTCCAGCACGATCGGCCGGCTGCATTTCGCCGTGACCGAACGTCTGCTGGTCACCGGCAGGCGCCATCCGCTGGAGGCGGTGGACAAGGTGCGGCGCTCGCTTGCCGGCGGCTTCGCGCCGGCGACGGCCTTCGAGCTGTTCGAGGCCATCGTCACGACTTTCTGCAAGAACACAGGGTTGCGGCTGGTCGAAGCGACAAAAAAGCTCGACGAGGTCGAGGATAATCTGGTCACCGAACGGCTGAGCGACGAGCGCCGCCGTCTCAAGGAATTGCGGCGGCTGGCGGTGTCGCTGCACCGGCCGGTGGCCGGCATGGTCGCGCTGTTCGAGGATGAGGACCGCGAGGACTGGAAACTATCGGAGACCGCGCATGCCGGATTGCAGCGCCTGGCCGCGCGGCTGGAACGGCTCGACCGCGAAATCGTCATGATCAACGACCGGGCGCGTTTGCTGCAGGAGGAGATGGCGGCGGAGCTGGCGGACGAATCCAACCGCAGCCTGAAGGCGATGGCGGTGATGAGCGCCTTGTTGCTGCCGGGCACGCTGGTGGTCGGCGTTTTCGGCATGAATACGGCCGGCCTGCCGTTCACCCATGGCGACAGCGGCTTCATCTGGGCCGTTGCGCTGGTTATCGGTGCGACCGGGCTTTTCTACTGGCTGCTGCGCCGCGCCGGCATCAGCCTGCGTTTCTGACTGCCGAGCGTGAGGTCACCCTAAGTCGGGTCTTCGCGATGCAGGTCATGGATGGCGACGCCTTCGGCATTGGTCGGCGGGGTCAGCCATTGCTGATGGCGCAAGGTGCGCTGCGTGTCCTCCAGGCCCATGTCCCAATGCTCGCGCATCGAGGTGCCTGAGAACTCATAGTCCTTGGCGTGCCCCTCATAACCCTTGTGCTGGTAGATGAGGTGGATGATGTTGACGACGCCGGCGTCGGAATAATCGGCGATCAGCTGTTCTTCGTCGGCCGAGCGCAACTCCGCCGGCACGCGCTTCAGCGCTTCGAGAAGCTGCATCTTCAGATCGTGGATGCGCTTGAAATTGTCGGTGTTCTGGCGCGTACGGCTGGAATACATGATGTCCTTGTGGCGCGACAACACGTCGGCCATGCCGCGCGGCAGCGCGCCGCGCGCTGAGAACAGGTCGACCTGAAACACCAGCGAGCTGCGGTCTTCTTCCTGGTCGAGCAGATATTGCAGCGGCGTGTTGGAGACGATGCCGCCGTCCCAGTAATATTCACCCTCGATACGCACCGCCGGGAAGGCGGGCGGCAGCGCACCCGAGGCCATGATGTGTTCGGGCCCGATACGGACCTTGTCGGTGTCGAAATAGACGAAATTGCCGGTGCGCACATTGACGGCGCCGACGCTCAGACGCTTGCGGCCGTCGTTGAGCACGTCAAAGTCGATCAGCCGCTCCAGCGTGTCCTTCAATTCGGCCGTGTCGTAGAAGCTGGTGGCGCCTTCGGCCCCGGACTGCTCCAGCCATGGATTGGGGAAGCGCGGTTTGAAGAAGCCGGGCTGGCCCATGGTCATCGTCATCCACGAACTGGTGCGGTTGCGGATGTCGCGATAGATGTCGCCTTCTGGCGTGTAGGCCCAGATCTTGCGGCCGGAAATCGTCTGCCAGAACTGCTCCAGCCGCTGCAGGCGCCGGCTCGGCTCGTTGCCCGCGATGATGGACGCATTGATGGCGCCGATGGAGACCCCCGATAGCCAAGCCGGCTCGCAGCCGGCCTCCGACAGCGCCTGATAGACGCCGGCCTGATAGGCGCCGAGCGCGCCGCCGCCTTGCAGCACCAGCGCGACCCGGTCGTATTGCGAGGCGATTTCCTGAATGGTGGCGACGTTCGCCTTGGCTCTGTAGCGGTCCAGCACGGTCAACTCCGGCAAAGAAAGGGGATGGTCAGCGTGTGCCGGCGAGATAGTCGTACACGACCTCGCCGAGGCCGAGCGTGAGATCGGCGGTGAAATGCAGCGCCGACACCACTTCCAGCACCGGCAGGCGAGCGACATCGGCCATCACATGCGGCCGCAGGTCGAGCGCGGCGGGACCCGCCCAAGCTTCCTTCAGCGTGATGTCGGTGAGGTGGTAGCGCACCAGTTCGCAGATGCGCGGCGTGCCGTCGACATGCGGGATGATCTTGACGAGAAAGTTCGGCGCGGTCAGCGCCGCCATGACCTGGTCCTGGTCGGCGGCGCGATGCTTGTAACCCATCGTGCCGGTGGCGCAGAGCACCGAGCCGTAGTGCAGCGTGCCGACGACGACCTCGCCCTCATTGACGATCTTGGGATTGGCGAGTTTCTTCGGAAACCCCCACAATTCGCGGCCGCCGGCGATCGGCGCGTCGTCGTCCAGATACATGGAATGGACGTAGACACCGTGCTGGCCGTCGAAACGGACCGGAATGACCTGGCCGCTCTCGGTATAGTCGCCGAAGCCGGTCGAGTCCGGCATGCGGATGAATTCGTATTTCACCAGCGGATCGCCGTCGATCTCGAGCGGCGCCGGCACGACCGCCTCCAACGCCTCGCGCGTGGTGCGGTAAGTGATGATGACATATTCGCGGTCGAAGAAGCGATAGGGGCCGGGCGGGAACGAGGGATTGGTGAGCGGCATGGCATAGGCGCGCTTCACGACGTCGGCGATTTCCAAGCTGTCACCTCAGGATTGACGAATGTCATATCGGAAACAACACCTGTCATGTTGCATGGCAGCATGACGGTCTTGTGTCGGGTCGATGAACGATTTCAGCTGTTTGTTGGTTCCGAACGAAGACCGACACATGATTGTGATGGAAACTTGCTGCAATGCACCTAATTAGAATGCCATCGCAAACGCCAGCCGAGAGATCATCATGGGCTCCCTGACTTCGAAGAACGCGCTTGTTACCGGTTCGACCAGCGGCATCGGCCTTGCCATCGCCAGGGCCTTCGCCGCCGAAGGCGCCAATGTCACCATCAACGGACTTGGCGATGCCGATGCGATCGAGAGGGAACGTGCCGGCATCGAAGCCGATTTCGGCGTCAAGTGCCGCTATTCCAACGCCAACATGATGAATGGCCCGGAAGTGACCGCCATGGTGCACGAGGCCGAACAGGCATTCGGCAGCCTCGATATCCTGGTCAACAATGCCGGCATCCAGCATGTCGCGCCGATCGAGGAGTTTCCCGACGACAAGTGGGAAGCGATCATCCGCATCAACCTGCTCGCCGCCTTCTACGCCATCAAGGCCGCGCTTCCGGGCATGAAGGCGCGCAAATGGGGGCGCATCATCAACACCGCTTCGGCGCATGCGCTGGTAGCGTCGCCCTTCAAGTCGGCCTATGTCTCGGCCAAGCACGGTATTGCCGGCCTGACCAAGACGGTGGCGCTGGAGGCCGCGCAGGACGGGGTGACGGCCAATGCGATCGCGCCCGGTTATGTCTGGACGCCGCTGGTCGAAAAGCAGATCCCCGACACGATGAAGGCCCGCAACATGACCGAGGAACAGGTCAAGCACGACGTTCTGCTGGCGGCCCAGCCGACGAAGGAGTTCGTGACGGTGGACGAGATCGCGGCGCTGGCGCTGTTCCTGTGCTCGGACGCGGCCAAGCAGATCACCGGCACGACGCTGCCGATCGATGGCGGCTGGACGGCGCAGTAGGCCGGGTTTCGCCTGATATCTCCCTGGAATGCCCGGCGCGTCCGCGAGACATGCGCCGGGCATTCGTTTTTGTTCGGGGCGTCGAAGTCAGTTTTGCGCCGTCGCCAGCAGCGGTGTCATCGCCTCGTTGATCCATTGCCACTCGTTGCCGGGCCCTTGGCCGGGTTCCTCACCGCGCAATATGGCAAGCAGTTCCTGATACCGGGTCGAGCGGGCATGATGCTTGCGGTATTGGCCGAGATGCCATTCCAGATAGGCCCGGTCCGGCTGCCTGCGCATTGCCTTCGCCGATCGGTCCAGCCATTCGCGCGCGATCGTTTCGCCCTCCGGCGAGATCGGGGCTACGCCCGCGGCGATAGCGGCCTTCACCCTGGCCAGAATGGCGTTGGCAGCCTCGGCATAGGCGCCCGGGTCGAACTCACCGTTCCACATAGCGGCCGTCTCGGCCTGTATCTCGGAAACGAAGCTCTCGTCGCCGATCATGGCGCTGATCTCGTTCCAGGCGTCGATCTGCCGGGACGTCGGCTCGTCGGGCAGCTCGGGCATGGCGGCATCGATCATCTGGCGCTTCCAGCCTTCGCCCATCTCGGCGCTCGTGCCCACCTTGTCGTAGAAACGCTCCATCATGGTGCGCATCTGGTTTTGGGACAGGGTCGTCATCGTCCAAAGTCTCCTCAGGTCGGTTGCGGTTGGTTCCGTGATCCTGAGCGTGGCACGCAACACGGCGGCGACCCGGCGACGGGAGGCGATTTCGACTTCCAGGGCATCAAGGCGCATGGCCAGGACATCTTTCAGTTCGAGCCGCCGGGACAGGAGCTTGCGGATGGCGGCCAGGCTGACGCCGGCCTCCCGCAAGGCCCTGATCAGGTCGAGGCGCGCGACATCGGTATCGCTGTAGATGCGATAGTTGCTGACGGTGCGGGTGGACGGCGGCAGCAGCCCCTTGTCGGAATAGAAGCGGATGCGCCGCACCGAGATGCCGCTCAGCCGCGAAAGTTCGCCGATCGTGTGCATTTTCTCGCTCATGGGACCGTCCTAACGTCTCCACCAAGTGGAGGGTCAACCGTGCCGGCGAGGCTTTTTTCGCCCATGTTCCGCGCGGTGCGCGAGCCGGCCGCGAAGGTCGGGCTCGCGACGGTCCTGCGGTGGCCAGACCCGCTTATACAGCTTCGCGCCGACCGACGGGTGCCGTGGAATTGCGCACGACAAGCACGCCGGAGAGCAGTTCGTCTTCTCCGGCAGCAACGCCGCTGCCGGCGATTGCCGCGGCGACGGCGCGTTTGGCGATGTCCTCCACCGGCTGACCGATGGTGGTCAGGCGCGGCGTGATCAGCCCGGCCAGCGGAATGTCGTCGAAGCCGATGACGGAAAGCTCGTCCGGCACCTTGATGCCGAGATCGGAGGCGGCGCGCAGCAGGCCGATCGCCTGCTGGTCGTTGGCGGTGGCGATGGCGGTTGGCCGCTTCGCTGGCGCCCGGTCGAGCAACTGGCGGCCGAGCGCTTCGCCTGAGACATAGTCGAAATGGCCTTCGATGATCTCGGGCTTGATGCCGGCGGCCTCGAGATGCTCGACGAAGCCCGCCCGGCGCGCCCTGGAAACCGGTGCGTCGGCCGGTCCGGCTATGTAGGCGATGTGGCGATGGCCGAGGCCGATCAGATGTTCGGCCGCCAGCGCCGCGCCGCCATGATGGTCGACGGAAAGCAGGCCGTGTCCTTGTAGTCTCCTGTCGACGACGACTGTGGCGGTGTCGCCGCGCCAGCTCTGCGACTGGCCGGACTGGATTGGCACCACGATCAGGCCGGTGGGGCGGCTCTTCAAAAGGCTTTCGATCTGCGCCACCTCGATCTTGGGATCGTCATTGGTGATCGACAACAGCACCGAAAGGCCGGCATGGAAGGCGACAGCTTCGACATGCTTGGCGAGTTCGGCGAAGAAGGGGTTGGTGATGTCGGGGATCACCAGGCCGATCATGTCGGTGCGGCGGCGGCGCAGGCCGCGCGCGACATGGTTCGGCTTGAAGTTCATCTCGCGGATCGTCGCCTCGACCTTTTCGCGCAGGGCAGCGCCGACCGTCTCGTTCCTGGCCATGACGCGCGAGACCGTTCCGACCGAAACCCCCGCCCGCCGGGCGACGTCCTTGATGTTGACCACGCTGCTATGCCCCGGATGTTGCGGCGATCCATGCCGCGCTGCCTCAGGCCTTGGTTAGCCTTTCGCGATATTTGTCAAGGATGACTGCGAGGATAATGACGAAACCGGTGATCATCTGCCGCATGAAGTCGCTGAGGCCGAGCAGGATGAGACCGTTGGCCAGCACGCCGATGATGCAGGCGCCGAGCAGGGTGCCGATGATCGAGCCGCGGCCACCGCTCAGGCTGGTACCGCCGATGATGACGGCGGCGATGGCGTTGAGCTCGAAGCCGATGCCGATGATCGGGCTCGCGATGTTGAGCCGCGCCATATAGATGATGGCGCCGATGCCGACGGCGGCGCCGCAAATGGTGAAGGCGGCGACCTTGTAGAAAAAGACGTTGTGGCCGGCGAGCCGGGTCGCTTCCTCATTGTTGCCGATGCCGTAGAGAACACGGCCGAACACCGTGCGGGTCAGCACGAACCAGCCGACCGCGACCAGGACAAGCGCGATCAGGAACAGCACCGGCACGCCGTAGATTGTCTGCGAGCCGAAGGCGTTGAAGCCGGCCGGGAAGGAATAGATGGTCGAGGCGCCGGTGACCTGAAGGGCCGCGCCGCGCGCGATGTTCAGCGTGCCCAGGGTGACGATGAAGGACGGGATGCTCCACCAGGCGCTGATCAGGCCGTTCAGCACCCCGAAGACGATGCCCGCGGCGATGGAGCTGATCGTTGCCAGCACCACGGCAAGCGTGGGATCGAGGCCGGGCAGGGTCATCACCGTGCCGGCGACGACGGCGGCGAAGGCCAGCACCGACCCTACGGACAGATCGATGCCGCCGATCAGGATGACGAAGGTCATGCCGATCGACAGCACCAGATTGATGGTCACCTGGGTCAAGATGTTGGTGACGTTCGAAGCCGTCAGGAAATGGTCCGTTCCCAGCGAGAACACCACGATCAAGAGGATGAGCGCGATGCCGATGCCGGCTTCGCGCAACACGGTCTTGGTCGTGGTGGCGAGACCGCTTGAGGCCGGGCGGCCGAAGTCAGTGGCGTCCATGATTGTTCTCGTCCTTGTAGGCGAAGCCGAGGATGCGTTCTTCGGAGAAATCCGGACGCAGAACCTCGCCGACGATGCGGTGTTTCGACATGACCAGGATGCGGTCGCAGAGCGTGATGAGTTCCGGCAGTTCCGAGGAGACGACGAGCAAGGCGAGCCCCTTCTCGGCAAGGCCGCGTAGCAGGGCGTAGATCTCCGCCTTGGCACCGACGTCGACACCGCGTGTCGGTTCGTCGAGCAGCAGGATCTTCGGGTCGTTGGCCAGCCATTTGGCCAAAACTACCTTCTGCTGGTTGCCGCCCGACAGTGTCGAGGCGGCATCGGAAGCCTTGCCGTATTTGAGCTTGATCTCCTTGCCGAGATTTTCGGTCATCCGTGCCTCGGCCACCCTGTCGAGCAGGCCGGCATGCGAGACCTTGCGCAGATTGGCGAGGCTGACATTGGCGGCGATGGGCATGGCCAGGATCAGGCCTTCTTCCTTGCGGTCCTCGGTCAGGAAGCCGATGCCGTCGCGGATCGCGGCTTTCGGGCTGCCATAGCGGCGCTGCCGGCCGTCGCGTTCCAGTGTCCCGGACATAGGCAGGTCGGCGGCGAAGATGGAGCGCAGCAATTCGGTGCGACCGGCGCCGACGAGGCCCGCGATGCCGAGGATCTCGCCATAATGCAGGTCGAGCGAAATGCCGTCAGGATTGGGGGAGGCGGGATGGCGCAGGTTCTTCAAGGCCAGCGCCACGCCGCCGCCGCGGTCCAGCTCACGCGTCGCGGCCATTTGCGCGGCCAGTTGGCGACCGACCATCGAACTGACAAGCTTTTCGGGCGAGGTGTCGGCAATGTCGGAAGTCATCACCGACTCGCCGTTGCGCAACACGGTGACGCGGTCGCAATTGGCGAAGACCTCGCTGAGATGGTGCGACACGAAGACGATGGCCACGCCCTTGGCGCGCAGGCCGTCGACAATGGTGAAAAGCCGTTCGGTCTCGCGCGCGGTCAGCGTCGCGGTCGGCTCGTCGAGGATGAGGATGCGGCTTTCGCCCATCAGCGCGCGGGCGATTTCGACCAGCTGGCGGTGGGCGACGCCGAGCGTTTCCACCGGCCGGCGCACATCGATGTCGTCGAGGCCGATGCGCGCCAGCGCCTGCCGGGCCCTGGCGTAGACCTCGGGGTAGTCGACAATGCCGAAACGCCGGCGCGGAATGTCCTCGAAGCAGATGTTTTCCGCGATCGAGAGGTAGGGAAGGAGATTGAACTCCTGGTGCACGACCTGGATGCCATGTGCCTTGGCGTCGGCCGGCGAATGCGGCTCGTAGGCGGTGCCGTCCAAGGTGATCGAACCGGCGTCGCGCTTGACGATGCCGCACAGGATCTTGATCAGCGTCGACTTGCCGGCGCCATTCTCGCCGACCAGCGCATGGACTTCGCCGGGCCGTAGCGTGAAGGAGACGCCGTTCAGGGCGACGACGCCGCCGAAGCGCTTGCGGACGTCCGAAAGCTCCAGGATGGGATGCATGTCGGCCGTTGCCGCGCGTGCGGCATTCTGCGTTACATTTGCCATGGGTCGTTCCGTCGAGGCGGCCGCGCCTGTTGGCGTGACCGCCGATCGTGAGGTTACTTCACGTCGTCCGAGGTGACGAGCTTGATGTCGGTCTTGACCCAGCCCTTGAGCGGGGCGCCGACGGCCAGAACGCCGAGCGCCTTGTCGATGGCGTTGGCCGCCATCTGCTGGCCGAACTGGTCGACCGTGGCCAGCATCTTCTTTTCCTTGAGCAGCGGCTGCACGGCCGGGATGTTGTCGAAGCCGATGACTTCGATCTTGCCGGTCTTGCCGGCGGCCTCGATCGCCTTGACGACGCCGACTGCCATGGAATCGTTGGCCGCCATCACGCCCTGGATATCGGGATGGGCGGTGAGCATGTTGGCGAAGACGGAGTTCGCTTCTTCCGTCTCCCAATGGGCGGTACGGGAATCGAGCAGCTTCAGCTTGCCGTCCTTGATCGCGTCCTCGAAGCCGAGCTTGCGCTGAGCGGCGTTGTCGGCGCCGGGATTGCCCTCGATGATGACGACCTTGCCGCCTTCGCCGAGCTTCTTGGCCAGCGCTTCGCCGGCCATCTTGGCGCCGGCGCGGTTGTCCGGGCCGACGAAGGCGAGTTCGACGCCGGCCTCTTTCTTGGCCTTTTCGTCCAGCGCCACGTCGAAGTTGACGACGGTGATGCCGGCTTCCATGGCCCGCTTCAGCGGCGGCACCAGCGCGCGGGAATCGGCCGGCGCGATGACGATGGCGTTGACCTTTTCGGTGATGAAGCTTTCGACGGCGTTGATCTGGGTCTCGATGTCGGTCTCGGACTGCATGCCGACGGCCTTCAGCTTGTAGTCGCCACGCTTGGCTTCATGGGCCTTGGCGCCTTCCAGCATGTTCTTGAAGAACTCGTTGGCGAGCGATTTCATGACCAGGCCAACCACGGGCTTGTCGGCGGCGAAGCTGGCTGCGGGCATGGCTAGAGAGGCCGCCAGAACGCCGGCGGCGATAATCTTTCCGAACTTCATAACTTCCTCCACTTTGTCATCGCGCCGTTTCCTCCCAGGCACGATGAAACGTTTCATCGCAGGTTTTCAACGGAACTGTCAAGCGTTCGCGAGGGCCAGGCCGCGCGGGCACTTCTGGCTTCGCAGGCCTCTGCGATCAGCCGGGGCCTGGAGAGCATTCGCCGCCGGCAAAGAAAAAACCGCCGGAGTGGCCGGCGGTTTTTCCCATTCAGGTTTTGCAATGCGATCAGGCTGAAAGCAGGGCTTCCAAGCGATCCCAGCTCTCGACCGCGCCGGCTTCGGCTCCTGACTGCACCATGCCGTCGCGCGCTTCGACCGACTGGAATACCGACTGCGCCACGACCCTGGTGCTGCCGCCGACTTCCTCGAAGGTGACGGTCTCGAGCAGCACATGGCCGGGCATGCCCTCGAATTCGAAGGTGCGCACGATGCGCGAAGGGGCGGTGGCTTCATGATGCACGCCATGGAAGCCGTATTCGTTGCCTTGCTTGTCGCGCTGCACGAAACGCCAGATGCCGCCCTGCCTCGGTTCGAACTTGTCGATCGTCGTCGTCAGCCAGGCGGGACCCCACCAGTTCGGGATCGCTTGCGGGTCGGTGAAAACGGCAAAGATACGCTCGCGCGGCGCGTTGAATGTTCGCGTCAGGACAATTTCCTGCTTGCCCGGCTCGGCGGTAAAGGTGGTTTTGGACATGATTACTTCTCCACTCACAAATAAAAACAATAGGTTGAGTTAGTTCGACCGGTGCCGGCGCTAATTCTTGCTGGCCTTGGTCGCCGCTTCGATGTCGTTCAGGAAAGCGTCGAGGCGATCGAAGCTTGCTTCCCAGTGGGTGCGGCAATTCCATACCCACTCGGCGACTTCTTTCAGCGCCCCACTCTCAAGGTGACAGTGGCGGCGCTGCGCCTCGCGGGTCTGCGAAACCAGCGAGGCCTGCTGAAGCACTTTCAGGTGCTTCGAGATGGTCGGCAGCCGAAGGTCGAACGGCTCCGCCAATTCGTTGACGGTGGCATCGCTCTTGGCCAACCGCATCAGGATGGCCCTGCGTGTCGGATCGGCGAGCGCATGGAAGGCGAGGCTGAGTTGGTCCATTATTTTTCCGATTGGCTAATTAGCTAATCGGTAAAATAGGAAGAAAAATTCGATTGTCAAGCGACCGCGATGCGTGCGGGGGAGATGAGAATTTTCATCTCATGTCAGCGCTCCAGAGCGCGCGTGCGCGGGGTGCCCGGTCTGTAACGGCAGGCAATTTTCGAGGCTTAAGCGCCGTCAGGCCCAGCCGGTAAGGTTAATGATTGGTTTCCGAGCGAAACGGCGGCAAACATGGTTTATGGGCGAAGGGTGGCAAGGGCTGCGTTCAGGGAAAGCCTTGGGGTGGGCAGATGACATCGTATTTGGAGGCGATCTCGGATATTGAACCGCGCATGCTGAAGCCTTCTGCAAAAGACATCGTCATCGACGCGCGAAGCGGGCGCATCAGCGGCGCCGGCCTGCGCGAGGGCATAGCGCTGACCACGCTGCGGCTGGCGATGCGGGTGCTCATGCCCCTGCGCCAGTTTGGCTTTTCCTACGTGGCGCGCACGGTGCGCACGCTGCTGCCCAGTCGCCGGCCGATGATTTTCAGCCTGGCGCCCGGGGCGCTGATGCGTGTTCCTTATTGCGATGCCTATTGGTCGATCCTGCTGCTGCCGGGGTACTCCTACGAGCACTCCACCGTCGTGCTCCTGGAGGCGGCGCGCGACATCGACTACGGCTTCGTCGACGGCGGTGCCAATTATGGCTACTGGTCGATCCTGGCGAGCGGTCCCGAGGCCGGCGGCAAGGCAGCGGTCGCGGTGGAGGCGGCGCCGGACACGTTCAGGGTGCTGGAAGACAACCGGGTCCTGAACGACAGCCGGTTCAGCGTGCTCAACAGGGCGATCGGCGCAACCAGCGGTCAGCATGTGCGCATTTTCGGCGCCAAGCACGAAGCGCGTACGACGGTCGATCCCGCCGACGGCTCCAGGCCGATCCTCGAATGCGACACGATCAGCCTCGACGATATCGCGGCGCTGCCGCAGTTCGCGGGGCTGGACAAGTTCATCGTCAAGCTCGACGTCGAGGGCGTGGAGATCGCGGCTTTTTCCGGCGCGGCGCGGCTGCTCGCCGGCGATACCGTCTTCGTCTACGAGGATCATGGGTCCGATCTCGATCACGCCACCACGCGCCATGCGCTGGACGTGCTGAAGCTGCGCGTCTTCTGGCTGGGCCGGGGCCGGCGCCAGGAAATCACTTCGCCGACGCAGCTTGCGGCGATCAAGAAATCGCGTCGCTTCGGCTACGACATGGTCGCCACCAACAGCCCGTTCTGGATCGAGCGGCTGGAACGACTGGTCGACGGGTCGCCGGAATAACCGTTCCGGCCTCGCATTCTCTAGCCCAGCCTCCTGCGTGCCGACGGTCCGTCGGCGGGATATCGCTGTGTCCCGCATCCGGATGGCGGGGATAACTCCGGAACTTGTTGATCCATCTGGCGACGGGACGTATTTCTCTTGTCGACAAGAGGATTGCCAGATGACCGATGCCGACTCCAATTCCGCCCCCGAGCGCAAGCGCGGCTCCGGCGTCAAAATGGTCTACGACCTTTTGCGCGACGAGATCCTCGATCTGGTGCTGCCGCCGGGAAGCCCGATCGACGAAGTGCAATTGGCCGAGCGTTTCAAGATGTCGCGTACGCCGATCCGCGAGGCGCTGGTGCGGCTGTCGGGAGAGGGGCTGATCGACACGCTGCCCAACCGCTCGACCATGGTGTCGAACATCGACTTCCTGAACATGCACACCTATTTCGACGCGCTGGTGCTGATGTACCGCGTCACCACGCGGCTGGCGGCCGAGCATCACCGGGCCGAAGACCTTGAGACGATCCGCGCGCTGCAGGTCGAATTCGCCGCCGCCGTTGAGGCGCAGGACGCGCTGGCGATGATCGCCACCAATGCGGCGCTGCATTCGGCGATTTCGGAGGCCGGGCGCAATCCTTACTTCACCAGCCTGTTCAACCGGCTGCTCGATGAGGGGCGGCGCATCCTCAGACTCTATTACCAGTCCTATGACGACCGCCTGCCGCAGCGTTTCGTCGACGAGCACGAGGACATGATCGCCGTCATCGCCGCCCGCGACGTCGAGGCAGCGGATCGTCTGGGCAAGGCGCATGGCGAGCAGATCGTGCATCAGATCCAGAAGCTTTTCACCCGTGGCGAGCGGCTGGACATAGCGCTCTGACCATTTGTCGATTTCTTGTCGACAAATAAAATGCAACGTGTATATTGAGTGTCGAGAGCGTGAGCCGCGCCATGGCGTCGCGATCCGCCCCGACCCGACAAGCCCAGAGGAGTTTGACATGAAGGCCAAGATTTTCTCCGGCGTAATCCCCGCGCTGATGACCCCGTGCAAGGCAGACCGCAGCCCCGATTTCGATGCGCTGGTGCGCAAGGGCAAGGAACTGATCGCGCAGGGCATGTCGGCGGTCGTCTATTGCGGCTCCATGGGCGACTGGCCGCTGCTGACCGACGCAGAGCGCATGGAGGGCGTGGAGCGCCTGGTGAAGGCCGGCGTGCCGGTCATCGTCGGCACCGGCGCCATCAACAGCGCCTCGGCGGTTGCCCATGCTGCGCATGCCCAGAAGGTCGGCGCCCACGGCCTGATGGTCATCCCGCGCGTGCTGTCGCGCGGTCCGTCGCTGACTGCCCAGAAGGCGCATTTCAAGGCGATCCTGTCGGCGGCCCCCGATCTGCCGGCTGTCATCTACAACAGCCCCTATTACGGTTTCGCCACCCGCGCCGACCTGTTCTTCGCGCTGCGCGCTGAACATAAGAACCTCGTCGGCTTCAAGGAATTCGGCGGTAATGCCGACATGCGTTATGCGGCCGAGAACATCACCAGCCGCGACGATGGCGTGTCGCTGATGATCGGCGTCGACACGGCCGTCTTCCACGGTTTCGTCAATTGCGGCGCGACGGGTGCCATCACCGGCATCGGCAATGTGCTGCCGAAGGAAGTGATCCATCTCTGCAACCTGTCACAGGCCGCCGCCGCCGGCGAGGTCGATGCGCGCCAGCGGGCGCTGGAACTGGAGCAGGCGCTGGCCGTGCTGTCGTCCTTCGACGAAGGCCCGGACCTCGTCCTCTACTTCAAGCACATGATGGTGCTGAAGGGTGACAAGGAATACACGCTCCACTTCAACGAGACCGACGCCCTGACCGACAGCCAGCGCGGCTATTGCGAGGCGCAGTTCAAGCTGTTCAACAGCTGGTATGGCGAATGGAGCAAGCTCCCCGGCGCTGTGCAGAAGTACAAGGGCTGATCCCGGATTTGCCGAACGACGAAAAAGCTCGCGTTTCGCGGGCTTTTTCCTGGCCGACGCGCAATTGTGAGCGCTGCGGCGGCGGTCGCCGTTTCCAGGTAGCGGCGGCTTTTCGTTTCAGAAGGCTTGCTGGTTGATTTCGGCAAGGCCGGGCGCGATGCTTTCGACGCCGGCATTGGCGTGTGTCGCAAAGGCATGGCGCAAACTGGTTGGCTGCTGCGTTGCTGCCTGTACCTCCGTTTATTTGAAAGGAATCGGTAGATGAGCTTCACTCCGAAGGGAAAGCACCTTGTCGCGGGCGCATGGCTGGATGGAGTGGGCACCTTCGCCAGCACTCCGGCTCATGGCCCCGCGCATGACTTTGCCGCCGGTTCGACCGAACTGGTCAACCGCGCCTGCGAAGCCGCCGAGGATGCCTTCTGGAGTTATGGCTACGCCTCGCGCAAGGAACGCGCCGCATTCCTGCGCGCCATCGCCGACGAGATCGAAGCCCGTGCCGCCGAGATCACCGAGATCGGCAGCCAGGAGACCGGCTTGCCCGAAGCGCGCCTGCAAGGCGAACGCGACCGCACCACCGGCCAGCTCCGGCTGTTTGCCGACCATATCGAGAAGGGCGATTATCTCGACCGTCGCCAGGACGCGGCGATGCCTGCTCGCCAGCCGGCGCCGCGTCCGGAAATCAGGCTGATCCAGCGGCCGATCGGCCCGGTGGCCGTGTTCGGCGCCTCGAACTTCCCGCTCGCCTTTTCGACCGCCGGTGGCGATACTGCGGCGGCGCTCGCCGCAGGCTGCCCCGTGGTGGTGAAGGGGCATTCGGCGCATCCCGGCACCGGCGAGATCGTCGCGCAGGCCATCGAGGCGGCGATTGCCAAAACCGGTGTGCATCCGGGCGTGTTTTCGCTGATCCAGGGCGGCAGCCGCGAGGTCGGCCATGCGCTGGTGCAGCATCCGCTGATCAAGGCCGTGGGTTTCACCGGTTCGCTTGCCGGCGGCCGCGCTCTGTTCGACCTGTGCGCACAACGTCCGGAGCCGATCCCGTTCTTTGGCGAGCTCGGCTCGGTCAACCCGATGATGATGTTGCCGGAAGCGCTCAAGGCACGCGCCGAAGCGCTAGGGCAGGGCTGGGCAGGGTCGCTGACGATGGGCGCCGGCCAGTTCTGCACCAATCCCGGCATCGCGGTGGTGATCGACGGCGCTGATGCCGACCGTTTCGCCGGCGCGGCGGTCGAGGCACTCGCCAAGGTCGGTCCGCAGACCATGCTGACCGACGGCATCGCCAAGGCCTATCATGACGGCACGGAGCGGTTTTCAACGCGCAATACGCTGAAGCCGCTGCTGATGACGCAATCCTCGGGCCGCTCGGCCACCCCCAATCTGTTCGAGACGACGGGTGCGCGCTTCGTCTCCGACCACGCGCTGGGCGAGGAAGTTTTCGGGCCGCTCGGCCTGGTGGTGCGGGTCGGTTCGCTGGACGAGATGGAACAGATCGCGCGCGGCTTTGACGGCCAATTGACCGCGACCATCCACATGGATGCCGGCGATCTCGACGCCGCACGACGCCTGCGCCCGGTGCTGGAGCGCAAGGCCGGTCGCGTGCTGGTCAACGGCTTCCCGACCGGCGTGGAAGTGGTCGATTCCATGGTGCATGGCGGGCCTTATCCGGCCTCGACCAATTTCGGCGCGACCAGTGTCGGCACCATGTCGATCCGCCGGTTCCTGCGCCCGGTGTCCTATCAGAACATGCCAGAAGAGCTGTTGCCCGAGGATTTCCTCGGCTGATCGGGCCGCTCCGCTCCGCGCAGGGTTTCCGCGCGGGGCGGCCGGGCAATCGTCGCCGAAATCGGTATTCAAATATTTTTTGTATACTGTTTGTATTTTTGAATTGATTTGTAGGCGGCGACGCGGAATAGTGCATTGCCGTCAGCGGGCAGACCCATGCAGAGAGGGTATGTGAGAATGCGGAAATTCCTGGCGGACATGCGCTGATGGCCGAAGCCGGCGTCATAATCATCGGAGCGGGGGTCGTCGGGCTCTCGGCGGCGATTGTCGCGCAGGCACGCGGGCTCTCGGTCACGGTGCTGGACCGCGAAGGCCCGGCCGCCGGCGCTTCCGCCGGCAATGCCGGCGCATTCGCCTTCACCGACATCCTGCCGCTGGCATCGCCGGGTATCCTGAAGAAAGCGCCGAAATGGCTGCTCGATCCGCTCGGTCCGCTGTCGGTGCCGCCCGGCTATGCGCTTCAGATCGCGCCGTGGATGTTCCGTTTCTGGCGAGCCTGTTCGCCAACGCGCGTTGCCCATTCGACGACGGCGCAAACGGCACTGATGGATTTGTCGAAGGCCGAGCTTGAGCCGTTCCTGCGGCAGACCGGCACGATGCCGATGCTGCGCAAGGACGGCAATCTGCAGGTTTATGAAGGCGAGGCGGAACTCAAGGCCTCGCTGCCCGGCTGGCAGGCGCGCGCAGAGCATGGGATAGAGTTTCGTCATCTCGACGCGGCCGGCATGGCCGAAATCCAGCCCGGCCTCGCTCCCCGCTTCACCCACGGCACTTTTACGCCCGGATGGTTTTCGATTTCCGATCCCCGGCTCTACACGCTGGCGCTGGCCGCGCACTTTCATGCGGCGGGCGGCGTGATCGAACGCGCCGAGGTGACGGCACTGCGTTCGCTTGAGGACGGGGTCGAGGTTGTTACCGCTGATGGCGGCATGCGGCGTGCCGCCAAGGTGGTGCTGGCGGCCGGCGCCTTCTCGCAGCGGATCGCGCGGACCATTGGAGAGAATATTCCACTGGAGACCGAGCGTGGCTACAACACCACGCTGCCTGCCGACGCCTTTGACCTGCGCACCCAGGTGACCTTCGGCGGGCACGGCTTCGTCGTCACCCGTCTTTCGACCGGCATCCGCGTCGGCGGGGCGGTCGAACTCGGCGGGCTGCAGCGCGCGCCGAACTTCCGCCGGTCAGAGGCCATGCTGAAAAAGGCGCAGGCTTTCTTGCCTGGCCTCAAGCCGGGCGGCGGGGTGCAATGGATGGGCTTCCGTCCGTCGCTGCCGGACAGCCTGCCGGCCATCGGTTATGCGCGTGCCACGCCGCGCGTCGTCCATGCATTCGGCCACGGCCATCTCGGCCTGACCCAATCGGCGGGCACTGCCCGGATCGTCGCCGATCTGTTGACCGGCAAGGCGCCCGCCATCGACATCGCACCCTTCTCGCCTCAAAGATTCTGACAAAGGTCCCGGCCATGGCCAACCACACATTCTCGTGCATCGACGGACACACCTGCGGAAATCCCGTCCGCCTCGTTTCGGGCGGCGGCCCGCGCCTGGAAGGCGCGACCATGCTGGAAAAGCGCGCGCACTTCCTGCGTGAGTTCGACTGGATCCGCACCGGCCTGATGTTCGAGCCGCGCGGCCACGACATGATGTCAGGCTCGATCCTCTATCCGCCGACGCGCCCGGATTGCGATGTGGCGGTGCTGTTCATCGAGACGTCGGGTTGCCTGCCGATGTGCGGCCACGGCACCATCGGCACCATCACCATGGGAATTGAAAACGGTCTGATCACGCCGCGCGAGCCGGGCAAACTGTCGATCGACGCGCCGGCCGGCAAGGTCGACATCACCTATCGCCAGGAGGGCCGCTTCGTCGAGGAAGTGCGGCTGACCAATGTTCCGGGCTTCCTCTATGCCGAGGGCCTGACCGCAGAGGTCGAGGGCCTTGGCGAGATCGTCGTTGACGTCGCTTATGGCGGCAATTTCTACGCCATCGTCGAGCCGCAAAAGAATTTCCGTGACATGGCCGACCATACCGCCGGCGAACTGGTGGGTTGGAGCCCGAAGCTGCGCGCCGCGCTCAACGCAAAATATCAGTTCGTCCATCCGGAGCACCCGGAAATACAAGGCCTCAGCCACATCCTGTGGACCGGCAAGCCGACGAAAGCCGAGGCGCATGCCCGCAACGCCGTGTTCTATGGCGAGAAGGCTATCGACCGTTCGCCCTGCGGCACCGGCACTTCGGCGCGCATGGCGCAGCTCGCCGCCAAGGGCAAGCTCAAGGTCGGCGACGAATTCGTCCATGAATCGATCATAGGCTCGCTGTTCAAGGGCAAGGTGGAAGCGGCGACGAAGGTGGCCGACCGGGAGGCGATCATTCCCTCCGTCGCCGGCTGGGCGCGGCAGACCGGTATCAACACCATCTTCATCGACGATCGCGACCCCTTCGCCCACGGCTTCGTCGTGAAATAAGCGGTTTCGGTCCTTCCGGAGAGTTCGTTCCGATGCGTAGCACGAAGACAATTCATGTGATCTCGGCTCATGCCGAGGGCGAGGTGGGGGACGTCATCGTCGGTGGGGTCACGCCGCCGCCGGGCGACACCATCTGGGAGCAGAGCCGCTGGATCGCGCGCGACCAGACCTTGCGCAATTTTGTCCTGAACGAACCGCGCGGCGGTGTGTTCCGTCACGTCAATCTGCTGGTGCCGCCGAAGCACCCGGAAGCGGATGCGGCCTTCATCATCATGGAGCCGGAGGACACGCCGCCGATGTCGGGGTCGAACTCGATCTGCGTTTCGACGGTACTGCTCGACAGCGGCATCCTGCCGATGCGGGAGCCGGTGACGGAAATCACTCTGGAAGCGCCCGGCGGTCTCGTCCGGGTGCGGGCGGAATGCCGGAACGGCAAGGCCGAGCGCATCCATGTGCGCAACCTGCCGAGCTTTGCCGAGCGGCTGGACGCCAGGCTGGAGGTCGAAGGGCTGGGCACGCTCACCGTCGACACCGCCTATGGCGGCGACAGTTTTGTCATCGTCGACGCCGCGGCCCTGGGTTTCGCCCTGAAGGCGGACGAGGCGGGCGACATTGCCAAGCTCGGCGTGAAGATCACCAATGCGGCCAACGCCGCGCTCGGTTTCCACCATCCCGAGAACCCCGACTGGAAGCATTTTTCTTTCTGCCTGTTCGCCGGCGCCGTCGAGCGCACGGCCGAGGGCCTGCGCGCGGGAGCGGCCGTCGCGATCCAGCCCGGCAAGGTCGATCGTTCGCCCACCGGCACGGCGCTGTCGGCGCGGATGGCGGTGCTGCATGCCCGCGGCCAGATGGGGCTCGAGGATCGCCTGACGGCGGTTTCGGTGATCGGCTCGACCTTCACCGGCCGCATTGTCGGCACCACGGAAGTCGGCGGTCGCCCGGCGATCCTGCCGGAAATCTCCGGCCGCGCTTGGATCACCGGCACGCACCAGCACATGCTCGACCCCGACGACCCATGGCCGGAGGGCTACAAGCTGGCCGATACCTGGCCGAAGAAATCATAGGCTGCGCAAACAATCCTTCGCTGCCGGTGCCGGCTTGGCGATCCTCAAGGGAAAAACGGCAATGTGCGGACCCAGAGCTCAAGCGTCGTCTCGTTGCCCAATGTCGCTGACCTGTGCGGGAGGTGAGACTGAAAATGCATAGAGTCCCCCTTGTTCAGGATATGACGGGCGCCATCCACCTCGAGCAGGATGCTGCCTTCGAGGACGTAGACAAAATCCTCACCCTCATTGCGCATGAGTTCGGACATGTGGCCGGGGGGGCGACGCACCAAGGAGGGGTTCAGTTTGGCGCCCGGGAACCCCTGCCCGAGCAGCTCGTAGGTTCGCCGTGCGTCACCGAGGTTGAACGGCTCACGCTCGCCCGGCCGCGAGACCGCTCCGGACTGGCGTGTCGCGTTGACGAAGGCATCGACGCTCGTCCCCAGCGCCTCGGCGATGTTGCACAATGACGATAGCGACGGTGTCGATGTGCCGCGTTCGATCTGGGAGAGGAAGCCGATCGACAATCCGACCCGCTCCGACACCTGTTGCAACGTCATGTCGATGGCACGGCGGCGGCTGCGGATCTTTTTTCCGAGGGAGGTCCCCGTGACCTGATCCGCCACGGCGTTCTCCCTGGTTTTTGGTTTTGTAGGCATGCGGAAACTCTCTGCGGGTGCTGGTTGCCGATCGCAATTATGCGGCGGAGCCTGGCGCAATGTCGATGAACGGCTCGAACATATGCACCAGATCACCGGCGTCGCGACGCAAATTTTCCTTACTGCAGAAATTTCACGACTTCACTTAAATTTCTTTTGCATAACCTCAATTTTTGAGTAACAGACTGAATGATCAATGCTGGTGCTCATGGGAGGAGCGTATGCGCATTCGTGGTGGTTCGACGTCGTTTTTGGCTTTGATGGTGCTGGCCGGCACGCTTTCGATAGGAAGTGTCCAGGCGCAGGAGCCGCAGAAGGGAGGGACGCTGCGCATTCTCGCGACCGGCGAACCTGACCACATGGACCCGGCGCTCGCGGGCATGGTGCCGACCAACAATCTGATGCGCGCCATTTCCCGGCAGCTGATCAGCTACGAGGCTTCGAGCGATCCGACTATCGCGATCAAGCCTGTCGGCGATCTGGCGACGGATGTGCCGCAGCCGACCGACAATGGCCTGACCTACACGTTCAAGCTGCGCCAGGGTGCGCTGTGGAACGCGCCGTCCGGGTCGCGCCAGATCACCTCGGCCGACGTGAAGCGCGGTTTCAAGCGCTTGTGCAACCCGCATATGCAGGCGGCGACGCTTACCTATTTCACAGCACTGATCTCGGGGCTCGGTGAGTTCTGCGACGGCTTCGCGAAAGTCGAACCGACCGCGGCGGCGATGAAGAAATACATCGAAGAGAACGATGTGAAGGGCATCGAGACCCCGGCCGACGATACCGTCGTGATCCGGCTGAAGGAGCGCGCCGGCGACTTCATCTATATGCTGTCATTGCCGATGCCGGCGCCGGTGCCGGTCGAGACGCTCGACTATGTGCCCGACAGCCCGGAATACCGCGCACATTTCATCGCCAGCGGCCCCTACACGATCGGCGATTATACGCCCGACACCAGCCTGAAGCTGGTGCGCAACCCCGCCTGGAAGGCCGAGAGCGATCCGCTGCGCAAGGCCAATGTGGACGAGATCGAGATCACCATGGGGCTCCAGCCGGACGCCATCATGCAGCAGCTGCAGTCGGGCGACGCCGACCTCGCTTATGACATCAATGTTCCGACCGCCATTCTCGCGACCTTCGTTGCCAATGGCGACGAGAAGCTGACCGCCATGTCGGCGGGCAACACCAACTTCCTGTTCATCAATACGGTGTCGGGCAACAACAACGGCGCGCTGAAGGACCTCAGGGTTCGCCAGGCGCTGCAATATGCGGTCGACAAGGTGGCAATCTCGCAGCAGTGGGGTGGTCTGACGGTGGCCGAACCGGTCGGTGGCATCTTCGGCCTCGGTGTCTTGGGGCACCACAAGTTCGACCTCTATCCCTCGCAGGATTCCAAGGGCGATCCGGAAAAGGCGAAGAAGCTTTTGGCCGAGGCCGGCTTCCCGAATGGCATCACGCTGAAGATGCCCTATCGCAACAAGGATATGGAGGCGACCACCGCCGCCACCATCCAGGCCAGCGTGGCGCGCGCCGGTATCAAGCTGGAACTCAGCCCGGTCACGGCCGCCGATTATTATTCCAAGTTCATGACCAATCCGATCAACACCAAGGAAGGCAAATGGGACATCGCGCCCGTTGGCTGGACGCCGGATTGGGTCGGCGGTGCCGCGCGTTCCGTGTTCCAGCCGCAGTTCACCTTCGACGGCACGCACCAGACCTACAACTACACCGACTACAACAATCCCAAGGCCAATGAGATCGCGGCGCAGGCGATCAACGCCACCACGCCGGAAGAGACCGGCAAGCTGTGGGCGCAGGTCGATGAGATGGTGATGGCGGACGCTCCGGTTGTTCCGCTGATCGCCAACAAGAACCCGCGCTATCGCAGCGGGGCGGTCAAGAACTACCTGCCTTACGCGCTCGGCGTCGAAGGCGACTGGACCAATATCTGGCTCGAACGCTGAGCTTAGAGAAAATCGGTCGGCGCCGGATCGCGGCGCCGACTTACCATCCGGCGTGAGCGAGGTATTGCGTGGCTATTCTCGAAGCCAGGGGACTGACGGTCGACATCCCGACCGAGGACGGCGTGATCCATGCCGTGCGCAACGTCTCGTTCTCGGTGAAGGCGGGCTCGCTTTTCGGCATCGCCGGCGAATCCGGCTCCGGCAAGAGCGTGCTCACGCAGGCGATCGTCGGCCTGCTGCCGAATGCGGATATCGGCGGTCAAGCCTGGTTCGAAGGACGCGATCTGATCGGGCTGCCGCCGCAGGAGGTTCGCAAGCTGCGCGGCGGGCGCATCGGCATGATCTTCCAGGATCCGCTTTCGTCCCTGCATCCTTATTACACGATCGGCGCTCAGATCGCGGAAGCGCTTTATCTCCACGAGAAGATCGATCGCCGCGACGCCAGGGCGCGTGTCATCGACATTCTCGGCAAGGTGGGCATCCCGTCTCCGGCCGACCGCCTGGACGACTATCCGCATCAATTCTCCGGCGGCATGCGCCAGCGCGTCATGATCGCCATGGCGCTGATCCTGAAGCCTTCGCTGGTGATCGCCGACGAGCCGACGACGGCGCTCGACGTGACCGTGCAGGCGCAGATCGTCGCGCTGCTCGATGCCATGCGGCGGGAACTCGGCACGACGGTGATCCTGATCACCCATGATCTCGGCCTCTTGTCGAGCGTGGCCGACGATGTGATGGTCATGTATGCGGGGCATCGCATGGAATACGGCAAGGGAGCGGCGGTTTTCCGTTCGCCGGCGCATCCCTATACGGCTGGCCTGCTCAGGTCGTCTCCCGCCAATTATTCGCCCGGTTCCGAACTGGTGCCGATCAAGGGGCGGCCGCCCAGCCTGCTCGCCACCCCGGCCGGCTGCGTGTTTGCCCCCCGATGCAGCGATGCGTTGTCGGATTGCGCCGTGCAGCCGCCGCCATTGCGCGTCTACAGTGACGGGGTCGAATCCCTGTGCTGGCGCGAGGAGGGGGCGAGCGCCGCGCCAGCCATCGCCGCGCCATCGCCGCCCGCGAAGAAAGAGAATGGACGGGCGGCGGAGCCGGTCGTGGCGGTGAAGGACGTTCACCTGACCTATCAGGTCGGCAGCTTTTTCGGGCCTCGCCGTTCCTTGGATGTGCTCAAGGGCATCGACCTCACGGTCGAAAAGGGCGAGACCGTCGGGCTTGTCGGCGAAAGCGGTTGTGGCAAGTCGACCCTGGCGCGGGTCATTGCGGGGCTGACCCGCGCGAGCGGCGGCTCGGTCAAGCTGCTCGGACAGGATATCGGCGCACTGGATGGCGCGCGCTGGCGCGATATGCGCCGGAACGTGCAGCTCGTCTTCCAGGATCCGTTCGGCTCGCTCAATCCGCGTCGCCGCGTCGGCTCGATCATCGGCGATCCATATCGCCTGCATGGCGAAGCCCATGGCGAGGAGCGCAAACGCAAAGTACGGCACCTGATGGAGATCGTCGGCCTCAACCCGGAACACTACAACCGGTTTCCATCGGAATTCTCCGGCGGCCAGCGGCAACGTATCGGCATTGCAAGAGCGCTGGCCCTCAACCCGTCGCTGATCATCTGCGACGAACCGGTCTCTGCCCTCGACGTCTCGGTGCAGGCGCAGGTGCTGAACCTGTTGCGGCGCCTGCAGCGCGAGCTCGACCTCACCTATCTGTTCATTTCGCACGATCTCTCCGTCGTGCGGCACGTATGCGACCGCATCGCCGTCATGCAGGGCGGCCGCATCGTCGAACTGGCCGGCGCCGAAGAACTCTTCGCCAACCCGCGGCATCCGTACACCCGAACCCTTTTGGCGGCCTCGCACGCGCCGCCGGTTCTGGCGGGCGCGTCCGATCGCAGCTTGCGTGAAATGCGGATGGTCGCGTCATGAGCGAGATGGCATCGAACAACGTTGCGTCGGAAGCGGAAGTCGTCCAGCGCGGTTCGCTGGAACTGACGCTGCGGCGGCTGTGGCGCGACAATGCAAGCGTGGCGGCGTTCGGCGTCATCATCGCGGTGGTGCTGCTGGCGATCGTAGCCCCCGCAATCGCTGCCCTGACTGGTCATTCGCCGATCGAGCAGTTTCGCGACATCGGCCTGTCTCCCATGGGCATTCCGGTCGGGCCGGGCGCCGATTTCTGGCTCGGCAGCGATCAGCTCGGCCGCGACGTGCTGGTGCGGCTCGCCTATGGCGCGCGCGTGTCGCTGCTGGTCGGGGTGCTGGCCTCGCTGGCCGCCTCGACCGTGGCGGTGATCGTTGGCGTGACCGCGGGCTATTTCGGCGGCTGGGTTGACACCTGCCTCAGCCGGCTGACCGACCTTGTCATGAGCGTGCCGTTCCTGCTGTGCGCGCTCGCCCTGGTGTCGGCCTTCGGCCCAAGCCTTCTGCTCAGTGTCATCGTCATTGTCTTCTTCAGCTGGGCACCGATGGCACGCGTGATCCGCAGCCAGGTGATTTCGCTCGCCCGGCAGGATTTCGTGCAGGCGAGCCGGTCGCTGGGCGCTGGCCCGCTGTCGATCATGGTCATCGACATCCTGCCCAATCTGTCGGTGCCGATCATCGTCTACACGACCATGCAGATCCCCAATTCGATCGTCTTCGAGGCGACCTTGTCCTTCCTCGGCATGGGTATCGTGCCGCCGACGCCGAGCTGGGGTGGCATGCTGGCCGACGCTTCCTCCAACTCGCTCTATCTCGTCGCGTGGTGGATGGTGTTCGTGCCGGGTACGGCGCTGCTGTTGACGACGCTGGCCTTCAACATCCTGGGCGACGGACTGCGCGACGCGCTGGACCCCAAAAGCGCCCGTACGGCGCGCCGGCTGCGCCGGAAAAGCAAGGGAGCGGCGAAACAATGATCCGTTTTCTCGCCCGTCGCATTCTCTTCGGTGCCGGCGTCCTCCTGGCGCTCAGCGTGTTCGTGTTCTTTCTGTTCTTCGTTGCCCCGGGCGATCCGGCGCGCATGATCGCCGGCGACAAGGCCACCGAGGCGCAACTCGTGCTGATCCGGAAGAACCTGGGTGTCGACCGGCCCCTCATCGAGCAATATGGCAGCTTCGTCGCCAAGGCGGTGACCGGCGATCTCGGCTTCTCCTACCGCAACCAGCAGCCGGTGGCGCAGATCATCCTGCGCCGTATCCCTGCGACGCTGTCGCTGGTTGCCGGCGCCGTCCTGCTGTGGCTGGCCATCGGCATTCCGATCGGCATTAGCTCGGCGCGCAACGCCGGCAGCCTGCGCGACCGGCTTGGCCAGGCCTTCATCCTGATCGGGCTGAGCTTCCCGACCTTCGTGCTTGGCATGATGTCGCTCTACCTGCTTTATTTCCTGCCCAAGCAGTCCGGCTTCACGCTTTTTCCGGCTGGCGGATACAAGGCGCTTACAAGCGATCCTGTCCTGTGGGCGTGGCACCTGATGCTGCCCTGGACGACGCTGGCGCTGACCATGGCTGCGGTCTATGCACGGCTGACGCGCGGGCAAATGCTGGAGGTGATGGGCGAGGACTATATCCGCACCGCCCGCGCGAAAGGCGCCAGCGAACGCACCGTGGTGTGGCGGCATGGCATGCGGGCCGCCCTCACGCCGCTGGTCACGCAGTTGGGCGCCGATATCGCGCTGCTTCTGGGCGGCGCCATCGTCATCGAACAGGTCTACGGGCTGCAGGGTGTCGGTGCCTTGGCGGTGCAGGCGGTCAACAATCAGGACCGCCCCATCATCATCGGCGTCGTGCTGCTTGGCGGTGTCTTCATCGTGGTGGCCAACATCGTCGTCGACCTGCTCTATGTTCTTCTCGATCCCCGCATCCGTTGAGATCAGCCATGCCCATTGCCGAATACACCATCCCCGGAATGTTGGTACGCGACCATGTGGTTGCCGTTCCCCTCGACTGGTCGAAGCCCGATGGCGCCGCCATCGAGGTATTCGCGCGCGAGATCGTCGATCCGGCGCGCCGATCCGAGGATTTGCCGGTCCTCTGCTTTTTGCAGGGCGGTCCCGGAGGCAAGTCGCCACGGCCGACACGCGGATCGCCGGCATGGCTGGCGGAGGCGCTGAAGACGCACCGCGTCGTCCTGCCTGATCAGCGTGGTACCGGGCGCTCGACGCCGATCGAGGCGGCCGACATGGCCCGGTTCGCGGATGGCGAGGCGGCGGCCGACTATCTCGCGCATTTCCGGGCCGACTCGATCGTCGCCGATTTCGAGCATGTCAGGAAAGCGCTTTTTTGCGGCAAGCCCTGGGAAACGCTCGGCCAGAGCTATGGTGGCTTCCTGACGATGACCTATCTCAGCCAGGCGCCGGAAGGGCTGGCCGCATGCTACGTGGCCGGCGGGCTGCCCAGCCTCGACCCGTCCGCCGACGAGGTCTACCGCAGGACCTATCCGCGGGTCGTGGCCAAGAATGCCGCCTATCAACGCCGTTACCCGCAGGATGCGGCGCGGCTGGCGGCCATCGCGGATTTTATCGACAGCAATGATGTGCGCCTTGCCGACGGCGACCGCTTGACGGTCAGGCGGCTGCAGACGATCGGCCTCGACCTCGGCATGGGCCCCGGCTTCGAGAACATCCATTGGCTCGTCGACGAGGCTTTCCATGGCCCGAAACAGGACCGGCTGAGCGAAGGGTTCCTGTCGAGCGTCATGGGCCTCACCGCCTTTCGCGGCGGTCCTTTGTTTGCCGCCCTGCACGAGGCGATTTATGCGCAGGGCGAAGGGGCGACGAACTGGTCGGCTGAGAGGCTGCTCGGCGATTTCCCGGAATTCGACGCCAGGCGGCGGCCGCTGCTTTTCACCGGCGAGATGATCTACCCGTGGATGTTCGAGGAGATCGCCGCCCTTCGGCCGTTCAAAGCGGGTGTCGATGCACTGGCGCAGCGCCGGCAGCACAGCCAGCTCTACGACCCGGCGCGTCTCGCCGCCAACGACATTCCGCTTTCCGCCGTCATCTACCATGACGACATGTTCGTCGATGCAGAGCTGTCGCTGCACACGGCACGGCATGTCGGCAATCTCGACTTCTGGATCACCAACGAGTTCGAGCATGACGGCATCAGGCAGGCCGGAACGGTGTTTCGCCGCCTGGTCGACATGGTTCGCGACAAGGGCGGGCCGCGCGCGGCCGCATAAAACACAAGAACGAAATCACACTCCATGAAATCGACTATGAATGAAGCGGCGACGCGTCTCGTTCGCCTGCGCAGCTGGATGGCCGACGCCGGCCTGGACGGGCTCATCGTGCCGCGCACCGATGCCTATCAGAGCGAAATCACGGCCGCGCATGACGATTGCCTGGCCTTTATCTCGGGTTTCACTGGTTCGGCCGGTCTCGCGTTGATCCTGCGCGAGCGAGCGCTGATCTTTGTCGACGGGCGCTACCAGGTCCAGGTTCGCGGCGAGGTGGATCTGGATGCCTTCGAGGTGCGGCACCTGCGCGACGAGCCCATCGACCGATGGCTGGAAGAGAGAGCCCAACCGGGCTGGCGCATCGGCATGGACGGCATCAAGACGGCCTTCACGCTGCATGACAGGCTGGACGCGGCATTGACGAAGCGCGGTGCATCGCTTGTTCAGACCGGCAGCGACCCGTTCGACGCGGTATGGGATGACCGGCCGCCGCAGCCACTCGGGACCATCCGCGCCATGCCCGTGGCGGCATCCGGCGAGACTTCGATCAGCAAGCGCCGGCGCATCGCCGGGAAATTGCGCGAGATGGGAGCGGATTGGCTGATCGAGACGTTGCCGGACAACATTGCCTGGCTGCTCAATGTGCGCGGCTCCGATGTCGAGATGAACCCGGTGCCGCATTCGTTCCTCGCGCTTGGCGCGGATGGGACGGTGGAGTGGTTCGTCGATGCCCGCAAGCTCGGCAATGATCTGGCCGCCTATGAAATAGCCGACGTGACACTGACGTCACCGCAGCGTTTCCTCGACCGGATTGCCGAAATTTCGGTGAACAAGGTGGCGGTGATCGATGCGGATTTCGCGCCGCATGCGGTGCGCGCCGCGCTTGAGGCCGGCGGCGGTACCATTACCCAGACCAGCCCGGTTACGCTGGCGAAGGCAATCAAGACCGGAGCCGAACTCGAAGGCTATCGCTGCTGCCATGTCGAGGACGGCGTGGCGATGACCGATTTTCTAGCCTGGGTGATGCAGGAAGCGGGCAGGCGGCAGACGGCCAGCCCGTTGACCGAACTCGAGGCGGAGGCGCGATTGCTGGCCTTCCGCCGGGAGCGGCCGGGCTTCATCGAGCCAAGCTTCCGGACCATCTCGGCGGCGGGCGCCAATGCCGCGATGTGCCACTATGCGGCGAAGCCGTCGACCAATGCGGTGATTGACGGCCGGGCGCCCTATCTGGTCGATTCGGGCGGGCAATATCTGACCGCGACGACCGACCTGACGCGGACGCTGATGCTGGGCGAGCCGAGCAACGACATGCGGGTGGCCTACACGGCCGTGCTGAAAGGATTCCTGTCGCTGATGTCGGTCCGCTTTCCGACTGGGACGCAGGGCCACCAGATCGACGCCTTCGCGCGGCGCGCGCTTTGGGATGTCGGTCTGGATTACGATCATGGCACCGGCCATGGTGTCGGCCACAATCTGCTGTTGCACGAATATCCGCACCGCTTTGACAAGAGGCCGAACCTCTACGGGCTGGAGCCGGGCAACATCATGACCGTCGAACCCGGCTACTACAAGGAAGGCGTCTTCGGCATGCGGGTCGAAAACCAGGTCGAGGTGGTGGCTGACGGTCCGGGTTTCTGCCGCTTCGCCTCGCTCACGCTCGTGCCCATCGATCTCGCCATGGTTGAGCTCACGCAACTGACCCCGCAAGAGACGCGTTGGCTCGACGACTATCATGCGCGCGTCAGATATACGCTCGAGGAACTGGTGCGGCCGGAAACACTGCCTTTCCTCATCGAACAGACCCGCCCGATGGCGGAACGTCGGCGGGACATAGCCACCGGCGCCTGATGCAATCCATAAGGGGCGGCGGGATCGTCGATTTTATTGCCCTTTTAGCCTCGACCCAGGAGTTCACATGCCTCTCTCAGCCCGTCCGCCACAGATTTCCGTCGCCGAAAGGCAGCAGCGGCTTCAGAAACTGCGCGAGAACATGGAAGCTGCCGGCCTCGCCGCCGTTCTGCTCGGTTCGACCGAGAGCCTCCGCTACTTCACCGGCCTTGTCTGGCACCAGAGCGAGCGGCTCCTGGGAGCGCTGGTGACACCTAGCGGGCTCACCTACATCGTGCCTGCTTTCGAGCGCAGCCGCGTCGAGACGCTGCCGCATGTCGCTGGCGACATCGCGACCTGGGAGGAAGAAGAGAGCCCCTCGGCACTGGTGCGGTCTCTCGTCGGCGCCAAGGGCCGCGTCGGGCTGGACGACGCCCTGCCGCTGTTCATCTACCACGCGCTTGCCGAGAGCCTGGGAGCCGAGCGGCTCGCCAACGGCACGCGCCTCCTTCGCGACCTGCGCCTTTGCAAGTCGGCGGCGGAAATCGCGCTGATCCAATACGCCATGGATCTCACGCTTGAAGTGCACCGGCGCGCGCATGCGATCATGAAGCCGGGTATCCGGGCCTCCGAGGTGGTGCGCTTTGTCGACGAACAGCACCGGGCGTTGGGAGCATCGGGCGGTTCGACCTTCTGCATCGTATCCTTCGGCGAGGCGACCTCGCTACCGCACGGCGCCGACGGCGACCAGGTGCTGGAGAAGGGACAACCGATCCTGGTCGATACCGGCGCGCGGATCGAGGGTTACCATTCCGACCTGACACGCAGCTACATGATCGACGAACCGGACGCGGATTTCGCGCGCATCTGGCACATCGAGCGGGAAGCGCAGCAGGCCGTTTTCGACAGCGCGCAAATTGGTGCCCCTTGCCGCAGCCTCGACGACGCGGCGCGCGCGGTGCTTCAACGTCACGGCTTGGGTCCCGACTATCGACTGCCGGGTCTGCCGCACCGGGCCGGGCACGGCCTCGGGCTGGAAATCCACGAGGAGCCCTACATCGTGCGTGGCAACGAGATGCCGCTTCGCCCGGGCATGTGTTTCTCGAACGAACCGATGATCGTCGTTCCCGGTCGCTTCGGCATCCGGCTGGAAGACCATATCTTCATGACGGAGGACGGGCCGCGCTGGTTCACGAAGCCCGGCAAGGGGCCGACCGAACCATTTGCGTAAGTCGGGGGTGGGCCGCTGCTGACCTCTCAGGAAATGTGCTTGCGGCGTCCGCTCTCGGTCTTTCTTAGTTTGTCCCCGTTGAGCGGCGGCGCTCCAGCCATGCATAAATCTCGCCGACGATGCCGCGCCGGAAGATGAGGACACAGATCATGAAGATCAGCCCGGTCGCGATGGTGACCGGGAAATCCGATGTCGCCAAAAGGTTCTGCAGCGCGACCACGAAGCCGGCGCCGAAGATCGGCCCGACCATCGTGCCGATGCCGCCCAGCAAGGTCATCAGGATGACCTCGCCGGACATCTGCCAGGCGACGTCGGTCAGCGTGGCGAACTGGAAGACCAGTGCCTTGATCGCGCCGGCGAGGCCCGCCAACGCCGCCGACATGACGAAGGCGGCCAGCTTGTAGTTCTGCACCGAATAGCCGAGCGAAATGGCCCGGCTTTCATTCTCGCGGATCGACCGCAAGATCAGGCCGAAGGGCGAATTGACGATGCGCCAGACGAAGAAGAGGCCGACCAGGAAATTGGCGGCGACGAAATAATACATGGTGTGTTCGTCGCGCAGGTCGAAAATGCCGAGGAAGGTTCCGCGCGGCACGCCCTGGATGCCGTCCTCGCCGCCGGTGAAACGGGCCTGGACGCAGAAGAAATAGAACATCTGCGAGAGCGCCAGCGTGATCATGGCGAAATAGATGCCCTGACGGCGGATGGCGAAGAAGCCGATGACGAGGCCGAGCAGCGCGGCTCCGGCAACGCCAATGAGAATGCCGATTTCCGGCGAAACGCCCCAGACCTTGACGGCATGCGCGGTGAAATAGGCGGCGCCGCCGAAGAAAGCGGCGTGGCCGAAGGAAAGCAGGCCGGTATAGCCGAGCAGAAGATTGAAGGCGCAGGCGAACAGCGCAAAGCACATCATCTTCATGACGAAGATCGGGTAGACGAAGAACGGCAGAGCCAGAAGCGCCACGATGCCGAACCCGATCAGGATCATTTCGGCGTGGTTCGCGGTTCGGCCCTGGGGCGGCTGAGCGGTTGCGTCGGCCATATCAGGCATCCTTTCCAAACAGGCCGGCGGGTCGGATGAGGAGCACGATCGCCATGATGACGAAAATGACGATGCTGGAGGCTTCCGGGTAGAACACCTTGGTCAGGCCTTCGGCGAGGCCGAGCATATAGCCGGTGACGATAGCGCCGAGGATCGAGCCCATGCCGCCGACGACCACGACGGCGAAGACGATGATGATGAGGTTCGAACCCATCAGCGGGCTGACCTGATAGACCGGGGCAGCCAGGATGCCGGCCAGCCCGGCAAGACCTGCGCCAAGGCCATAGGTCAACGTCAGCAGCACCGGCACATTGACGCCGAAAGCCTGCACCAGCTTGGGGTTCTCGGTGGCGGCGCGCAGATAGGAGCCGAATTTCGTTTTCTCGACCAGGAGCCAGGTGCCGAGACATACGACGAGCGAGGCGACGACCACCCAGCCGCGGTAGATGGGCAGGAACATGAAGCCCAGATTGACGCCACCGGCCAGCGCTGGCGGCACCGGATAGGGGTTGCCGGAAACGCCGTAGACGTATCGGAACACGCCCTCGATCACCAGCGCCAGGCCGAAGGTGAAGAGCAGGCCGTAGAGCGGGTCGACATCGTAGAGCCGCGACAAGGCGAGCCGCTCGACGACGACGCCGAACAGCGCCACCGCCAGCGGTGCCAGGATCAGCGCCGGCCAGTAGCCGATACCAAGCTTGGCGAGGATCAGATAGCCGATGAAGGCGCCCAGCATATATTGCGCGCCATGCGCGAAATTGATGACGCGCAGCAGGCCGAAGATGATGGCCAGGCCGAGCGAGAGCATGGCGTAGAACGAGCCGTTGATCAGCCCGACCAGCAACTGTCCGGCGAAGGCCTGGATGGGGATGCCGAAGATCATCGGTCAGACTCCCAAAACGTCATGCAGTTCGCCCATCCGGTTGTCGAGGTCGCCAACCGGAAACTCGGACAGCACCTTGCCGTGCTCCATCAGATAGAAGCGGTCGGCGATGCGGCTGGCGAAGCGGAAATTCTGCTCGACCAGAAGGATGGTCATGCCGCGGCGCTTCAATTCAGCCAGGAGTTCGCCGATGCGCTGCACGATCACCGGCGCCAGTCCCTCCGTCGGCTCGTCGAGCAGGATGGTGCTGGCGCCGGTGCGCAGGATGCGCGCGATCGCAAGCATCTGCTGCTCGCCGCCGGAGAGCTTGGTGCCGGGGCTGTTGCGTCGCTCCTTCAGATTGGGGAACAGTTCGAAAATCTCATCGACACCCATGCCGTCCTTGGCCACCACCGGGGGCAGCATCAGGTTTTCGTCCACGGTCAATGTCGAGAAGATGCCGCGCTCCTCGGGCACATAGCCGATGCCGGCGCGCGCGGTGTGGTGCAAAGGCAGGCGGATCAGGTCCTTGCCGGCGAACGACACTTGGCCGGTACGCTTGCGGATGAGCCCCATGATGGCGCGCAGCGTCGTCGTCTTGCCGACGCCGTTGCGGCCGAGCAGCGTGACCGTCTCTCCTTGATGGATGTCGAGATCGACGCCATGCAGCGCATGGCTCTCGCCATACCAGGCGTTCAAGCCGCGCACCGAAAGCAGCGGACCCGCGCTATTCATGCTCGGTCCCCATATAGGCGACACGCACGCGCTCGTCCTTGCTGACCGTGTCATAGTCTCCGGCCGCCAGTACCTGGCCGCGCTGCAAGACCGTCACCCAGTCGGCGATGTCCGCGACAACGGACAGATTATGCTCCACCATCAGCACGGCACGGTTCTCGGCTATCGAGCGGACCAGCCTGGAGATCGTGCCGACATCCTCGTGCCCCATGCCCGCCATCGGCTCGTCGAGTAGCAGCACCTTGGGGTCGAGTGCCAGCGTGGTGGCGATCTCCAGCACGCGCTTGCGCCCATAGGAGAGGTCGGAGGCCAGCCTATGTCTGGCGCTGTCCAGGCCGACTGCGTGCAGAAGCTCCATCGCCCTCGGCGTCAGCCGGTCGAGCGTGGAGAGCGAACGCCAGAACTGCGTGGCCAGTCCGTTGGGCCGCTGCAGCGCCACCCGAACATTGTCGAGCACGCTGAGATGCGGAAAGGTTGCCGATATCTGGAACGAGCGCACGACGCCCATGCGCGCCACCTTGGCCGGCGCAGTCCTGGTGATGTCGATACCGGCGCATGTGATCGTGCCCGCGGTCGGCTGCAGGAACTTGGTTAGAAGGTTGAAGACGGTCGTCTTGCCGGCGCCGTTGGGGCCGATCAGGGCATGTATCTTGCCGTGATGGACGTCGAGATCGACATCCTTCACGGCAACAAAACCGGCGAAATCGCGCCGCAATCCACGCGCCGACAGGATCGCCGGTTCAGGGCTCGGTTGGGGTTCGGTACTCAACGATGCCTCCGTCCCCGCATCTCCGAACACCCTATTTCACCAACGGGCACCCGGACTCCGCCGGCTTGATGTAGGCCTCGTCGCCGGGAATGGTGGCCAGAACCTTATAGTAGTCCCAAGGCTGCTTGCTCTCCGACGGCTTCTTCACTTCCATCAGATACATGTCGTGGATCATGCGCCCGTTGGCGCCGACCTTGCCGCCGCGCGCGAAAACGTCCTCGACCGGCATCTCGTGCAGGTTCTTGGCGACGGCTTCGGTTTCGTCGGTGCCGGCCTTGTCGACGGCCTTCAGATATTGAAGGACCGCCGAATAAGTGCCGGCCTGGATCATGTTCGGCATGCGGCCGGTGCGGTCGAAAAACTTCTTCGCCCAGGCGCGGGACTGATCGTCACGATCCCAATAGAAGCCTTCGGTCAGTGTCAGCCCCTGCGCTGCCTCGAGGCCAAGGCCATGCACTTCGGCGAGCGTGAACAGAAGGGCGGCCATGCGCTGGCCGCCGGCAACGATGCCGAACTCAGCCGCCTGCTTGATGGCGTTGGCGGTGTCGAGGCCGGCATTGGCAAGGCCGATCACCTTGGCGCCCGAAGACTGCGCCTGCAAAAGGAACGACGAATAGTCGGTGGTGGCCAGCGGATGGCGCACCGAACCCAGCACCTTGCCGCCTTTCGAGGTGACGAATTTCGAGGTCTGTTCTTCGAGCGAATATCCGAAGGCGTAGTCGGCGGTCAGGAAGAACCAGGTGTCGCCGCCCTGCTGCACCAGCGCGCCGCCGGTGCCGACGGCGAGCGCATGGGTGTCGTAGGCCCAGTGAAAGCCATAAGGCGAGCACGACTTGCCGGTGAGATCCGAAGTGGCCGCGCCGGTGACGATGTCGATCTTCTTCTTTTCCTGCGAAATGCCTTGCACGGCGAGCGCGACCGACGACGTGGTTAGTTCCATGATCGCGTCCACCTGCTCGGTGTCATACCATTGGCGCGCGATGTTGGAGGCGATGTCGGCCTTGTTCTGATGATCGGCGGTGACCACCTCGATCGGCACGCCCTTGACCTTGCCGCCGAAATCCTCGACCGCCATCTTGGCTGCCTCGTAGGACCATTTGCCACCGAAATCGGCATAGACGCCGGACTGGTCGTTCAGGATACCGATCTTGACCTTGTTGTCCGAGAATTGCTGCGCGGCGGCCGGAAACGAAACGCCTGCCAGAAGAACGACTGCAAGTGCGCGCGAGATCATCGCCATAGAACTCCTCCCGTTTGGACTGCGGCCCTCCAGCCGTCACATGCGCTCCCACCCTTGCCAGCACTGTAGCAGGGACAGGCGCGAAGTCAGCATGGCATAGCTGCAACGGACGTTTCTACTTGGACTATGTGTTTAGAGATCGTGGCGGCAGGGCGCGGGGGATCGCTGAATGCCTGTTCAGCCGGGGAAGCTCGCCGTTGCCCGGCGCGCTTTTCCATCGCGCAAAGCAAAAGGGCTCCGCGCGATGGAAAATCAGCAGGTGGAACGGGGTTCCTAGCCCTTCAGCCCTTCGACGATGCGCAGCAATGCCAGCTGTCCGGGGTCGGCCAGGCCGATGCTCTTTTCGCCGAACATGCGGGCGCGCCCGAGAAGGTTGGGCTTGCCCTTGTATTCTTCCAGCGTGTCGGCGGCTGCTTTGATGGCAGTCGCCACCATGGCTTCTGGCGCAACGCCGTCGATGGCTTTCGCGATGGCGTCGAGGCTGTCCAGAACAGTCTTGTCGCCGAGTGCGCCCTTGCCGCGCGCCATCATGGCGTCTCGTGCAGCCGCGATCAGTCCGGGAATTTCAGCCGCGTCGATCGATGTCCTGCCCTTGGTCGTCTTGGCGGCGGACATGAAAGCGGTCGCAACCAGCGTTCCGTAGGAGGACGACGAGACGCGCTGGAACGCCTTGGCGGCTTCCAGAAGGGCCATGCCGAAATCTTCGGGAAGGGGAGCGGCGGCGGCTTCGGCAAAACCCTTGGAAACGGTGATGCCGAGATCGCCGTCGCCGAGTGCGCCGTCAGCCGCGCAAAGCTCGGCGGAGGCGTCTGCGGTAGCCGCCGCCACCCGTCCGAGCGCGGCCTTGAGTGCGGTGCTGTCGATCGCGGTCATGTCACACCTTCCAGAAAGCGCATTCCGCGGGCGCCTTGAGCAGACCTTCCAACTCGCCGTCGAGCTTGATGATCGTCATCGTGGCGCCGGTCATTTCCATCGAAGTGGCAAAGCGGCCGACCAGCGGCATGACGATCTCGACGCCCATCGCATCGAGGCGCTTCCTGGCGTGCCGGTAGAGGATGTAGAGTTCTTCGGCGGGCGTCGCGCCCAGCGAATTCACCAGGATCGAGATGCGGTCGCCCTTGCCGAGCGGCTGGTCGGCCACAAGCCTGTCGATCATCTCGTCGGCGATCTCGTCGGCGGGCTTGATGGCGGCGCGCCAGATGCCGGGCTCGCCATGGATGCCCATGCCCATTTCCATTTCGCCCTCGCCGATCTCAAACGTCGGCTTGCCGGCCTGCGGAATGGTGCAGGGGGTCAGCGCCATGCCGATGGAGCGGCAGGCATCGGCAGCCTTCTGCCCGACGCGGGTAACCTCGTCGAGGTCCGCGCCGGTCTCGGCATGCGCGCCGGCGATCTTGTAGGCAAAGACCATGCCGGCGACGCCGCGGCGCTTCTGTGCTTCCGCCGCCGGGGCGGAGGCGACGTCGTCGGCTAGCAGAACGGTAGTCGTGCGGATGTCGTTTTCCATCTCGACCATCTCGCCGGCCATGTCGAAATTCATGACGTCGCCGCCGTAATTGCCGTAGAGCCTCAGCACGCCGGCGCCGCCGTCGGCCAGCCTGATCGCCTCGGCCATCTGCTCGGCTGAAGGGCTGGCGAATACGTCGCCGATGGCGCAGGCGTCGAGCAGGCCTTTGCCGACATAGCCGGTGAAGATCGGCAGATGGCCGGAGCCACCGCCCGATACGATGCCGACCTTGCCCTTGCGGGCGCCGGCGGCGCGCACGACGACGCGGCGCACTGGCTGCGCGTAATATTCCGGATGGGCGGCGACCATGCCCTCCAGCATCTCGTCGACATAATCGGCGGGGTTGTTCAGGATCTTCTTCATGTTTCCATTTCCTCCAGAGTCACGCGCCGAGCGGCCGTGCGATGCGTTCGCGATGCCGGGCGAGGCGGTCGATGACGATCGGCAGGCCGGTGCCGACGACGATAAGGCAACCGATGACGACCTTCTGCCAATAGGACGGAACACCCGCCATCAAGAGCGTCGTGTTGATCATGGTGATGACGAAAACGCCAAGCAGCGTGCCGGTCACCGTGCCGTGGCCGCCGGTGATGCGGGCGCCGCCGAGCACCACTGCAGCAATGACGTTCAGCTCCATGCCGACCAGGTCGAACGGATTGGCCATGCGCGACAGCGTCACATGGGTCATGCCCGCCAGGCCGGCGATCGCACCCGCCAGGACGTAGATCATCACCTTGACGCGCTTGACCTTGATGCCAATGCGCTCCGCCGCATCTTCGGAGCCGCCGATGGCGTAGATCTTGCGGCCGAACAGCGTGTGGCCCATCAGGATCGCCACAGTGACGGCGACGCCCACCAGCACGATGAACGACATCGGCAGCGATACCATCTGGCCGGCTGCGTTCTCCAGCCGCACGAACACCTTGCGCGAGAACTGGATGACCTCGCGGGGAACAGACGTGATGTAGACGGTGCCGAGGAAAGTCAGCAGCGCGCCGCGGAAGAGGCTCAGCGTTCCGAGCGTCACGATCAGCGTCGGCAGCCCGAGGCCGCCGATCAACAGGCCGTTGATCAGGCCGAGCGAGGCGCCGATCGAGGCACTCAGCGCGAAAAAGACGATGATCGGCACATCGACATCGATGCCGAGGATGATCTTCATCGTCGCATACATGGCGAAAGCGCCAATCGCGGTGCACGAGACGTCGATGCCGCCGGACGCCAGCACCATCATGACGCCGAGCGCGAAGATGCCGGTGACCAGCGAATTGCGCAGAAGGTCGACCAGCGTGGCCGGCGAAAAGAAGGCGGGGTTGAGCAGGCTGAGCACCAGCGCGAACACGATTGCCGTGGCCAGCACGACACCTTGCGGCGTGGCGAGGAACCGGAAAGAAGAATTCATGGCCGGTCCTCTCTGACCACTTCCTTGTAGAGTTTTTCTTCGTTGATTTCGGTCGCGTCGAAGTTCGCGGTGATGTGCCCGCGCACCATCACCAGGATGCGGTCGGACAGCGCGATCGCCTCGCTGATGTCGTCGGTCACCACCATCACGGCGGTTCCAGCGCGGCTCAGCGCGATCAGCAATTCATGGATTTCGCGCTTCGAGCCGACGTCGACGCCGACGGTCGGACCGTTCAGGATCATCAGCTTGGGATCGCGTTCCATCCAGCGCGCCAGGACGACGCGCTGCTGGTTGCCGCCGGAAAGCGTGGCGACCGGCGGCGTAATGCCTGGCGTCTTGATGCGCAGCTTCTTCACCGCATCCTGCGCCCGGCGCACCAGCGCCGCCGCGTCGACGATGCCGCCCTTGGTGTTCTTCTCCAGGCTCGACACGATGATGTTGTCGCGGATCGGCTGGTTGAGGAACAGGCCCTCGGTCAGGCGGTCCTCCGGCACATAGGCGATGCCGCGCTCGATGGCGTCGCTGACGCTGGCGAAAGAAACCGGCCTGCCGTCGACCGTGATTTCGCCGGCGTCAGGCGACAGGCGCCCGAACAGGGTCAGCGCCAGTTCGGTGCGGCCGGAGCCGAGAAGACCGACCACCGAGACGATCTCGCCCGGCCTGAGGTCGAGGTCGACATTGGCGAATTCGCCACGCCGGCCGAGTTTTTTTGCGGAAAGGAAAGGGGAGGCGGCTGGAAATTCCGTGCGGGGAAGGCGCTGGCTGTCGATGGAACGGCCGGTCATCGCCTCGACGAGGCGGGCCGGATCGAACTCGCCGATAGGGCCTTCGACGACGACGCGGCCATCGCGCAGCACGGTGACCGTGTCGCAGACCGCGAAAACTTCTTCGATCTTGTGGCTGACGAACAGGAAAGCGACGCCCTGCGCCTTCAGCGCCGACACGATTTCCAGGAGTTTTGCCACCTCGCTGCGGGTCAGCGCGGTGGTCGGCTCGTCCATGACGATGATGCGTGCCTGGTTGGCCAGCGCGCGGGCAATCGCCACGAGCTGCTTGGAGGCGACCGGCAGAAGCTCGACCGGCATGTCCGGGTCGATGTCGACCTGCATGCGCTTCAGCGTGTCGATGGCAAGCTTCCGGCGCGAGCCGCGGCGATGCCATCTGTCACCGGTGGTGACGGCGGCGAGAAATCCGATGTTTTCCCAGACACTCAGGTTCGGGAACAAGGAGAAATCCTGATAGATGACGGAGAGGCCGGCCGCGATCGCTGCCTTGGCGTCCTGGCCGGATGCCTTGCCATTGATGGCGACGCTTCCCGCATCGGCGCCGACGACGCCAGAGAGAACCTTGATCAGGGTCGATTTGCCGGAACCGTTTTCGCCGGCAAGGCACCTGACCTCACCCTCCTGCAAGGACAGGCCGACATCTTCCAATACCCGTACCGGGCCATAGGCCTTGCGGATGCCACGCATCTCCAGCACGGGTCGATGATTGGGTGTTTCTTCGGTCATCCCGGTCTCCAGGGACAGAAGCCGCCGGACGCATTGTCCGGCGGCGCCTGTCGGGGCTATTGCGACTTAGAATTTATATTCGCCCATGTTTTCCTTGGTCACGTCGACCCAGGCCTGGCCGTAGATGACCTTGCCGTCGAGACGGATCTTGGAATAACCCTCGACGCCGAGATCCATGCCGTCGGTGATCGGCTTGCCTTCGATCGCCATCGCGGCAACCTTGTTCATGGCGATGCCGGCCTTGGCCGGATCCCAGAACGAGATCATCTTGATGTCGCCGCTTTCGAGATACGGACCCGAAACCGAGACGAGGCTGGTGCCGACGATGGCGACCTTGCCGGTCAGGCCGGCTTCCTCGACGGCAAGTGCCGCGCCGACCACGTCTTCACCGGCCGAGCCCTGGATACCCTTGAGGTTCGGGTAGGTGCGCAGCAGTTCCTTGCTCTTCTGGTAGGCAGTCTGCTGCTGCTCGTTGCTCTCGATCTTGTCGGTGACGAGCTTCATCTTCGGGTATTTGGCCTTCTGGTAGGCGATCGCCGCGTCCACCCATTCATTGTGGGTCTTGGCGGTGAGATGGCCGACGAACACGGCATATTCGCCTTCGCCGCCCATCGCCTTGGCCATCGCTTCCATCAGATGCTCGCCATAGGCGCCATTGTCGAAGGCCTCGACATCGTAGGTTATGTTCTTGAGGCTGGAACCTTCATGGCCAACCACCTTGATGTTCTGGGCGAGCGCCTTGGCCAGCACTGGCTCCAGGGCTTCCGGCGAGTTCGGGACGACCGTGATCGCGTCGACCTTCTTGGCGATGAGGTCTTCGATCATCTGCACCTGGAGAGCGGCGTCGGCGGAAGCCGGACCGACCTGGGTAGCGTCATGGCCGGTTTCCTTGGCGTATTCCGCGACGCCGTCGCCCATGCGGTTGAACCAGGCAATGCCCGACAGCTTCACGACCGTCACGATCGTGTGCTTGGCATCCTGTGCATGGGTGACAGCTGCAGCGCCCGCCAGAAGCGACGCGCCGAGCGCTGCCGCAACCGTCATTTTCCTGAAGTTAAAAGTCACAAGTTCCTCCACTTTAATAAACGCCCCGTCCGTCATGGTGACGTCCAGCCGGGCGCGGTTCGACGCTCAGCGCGAGGCCTCTTTCATGAGGTCCTTCGTCCGGGCGTAAAGCTCTTTGAATGTCTTGCGGCGGCGCGCGTAGACGGCGGCATTGCCGCTGTCCGGCTCGATCAGGCGTTCGACCGGGTTCCAGGCGCTAATGTCGCTGCGCCTGGCGTTGCCGACTGCGACCGCGCCGAGAAAGGCGTTGCCATAGGCGGCCCCGATCGTCTTGGCGCGTACGGTTTGCGGCCAGTTGCTGACATCGGAGACCGATTGCGACCACACCTGGTTCTTGGTGCCGCCGCCGACAGCGGCGATCGTCTTCAGCGGCGCGCCGGCTCCGACATAGGTCTCGATGACGTCGTTGACGCCATAGGCGATGCCTTCGAGGAAGGCGCGGTAGATGTCGGCGCGGGTATGGGTGAGGTCGAGGCCGAACAGCATGCCTTTTGCCTGCGGATCGTGGATCGGCGTGCGCTCGCCCGAGAAATAGGGAAGAACCACCAGGCCGTTGGCGCCGGCCGGCGAAGTCGCTGCCTGTTCTGCGAGTTCGCGCAATGCCGACTTCGGGTCGAGTTCGCGGGCGAACTGGTCCTGGAACCAGCGCGTCAGCGTGCCGCTTGTCGACGTGCCCGACATGCAGGCGTGCTGACCCTGGAACAGCCAGGGCGCATACCAGAGCCTGGGGTCCTCGACCCGCCTGTCGGTGACGAGAATGATGAACATGGTCGAGCCGTACATGACCATCATCTCGCCGGTGCCTTGCACGCCGACGCTGACGGCTTCGGACGCCGCGTCGATCGTGCCGGCAATGACCGGTGTTCCTGCCGCAAGGCCGGTGGCATCGGCGGCCGCCGCCGTCACCGTGCCTGCGATGTCGGTCGTCCACAAAAGGCCTGGCAAGCGTTCGGGCGCGATGATGCGATCGGCGAACCTGTCGGTCCATTGGTTGCTGGCGGCGTCGTAGAGCGGGCTCGAGCTGCAGGCCGAATAATGGTCTAGCACGTAGCGGCCGGTCAGCCGGTGAACCAGAAACGACGAGGAGTTGAGCACCTTGTGGGTGCGGGCATAAAGCTCCGGCCGGTTCTTCTTAAGCCAGAGGATTTTGGGCCCGACCGATTGCGATGTCAGCGCATTGCCGCCGGTGCGGACCAGTTCGTCCACGCCGATCTCGGCGGAAAGTTCCTCGATCTCGACCGCCGCCCGCGTGTCGACGCCGTAGAGCACCGCGTTCATCAGCGGCACGCCGTCGGCATCGACCGGCAGCATGCAGGGGCCAATGCCGCTGGCGCCGACGGAGCGGATGTCGCTCGGGGCAACGCCGCTGGAAGCGATCAGCTCCTTGCTGATGGAGCAGAACTCGCCCCACCAGTTCGTCTCGGCATCGTGTTCGGCCCAGCCTGGCTGGGGTACGAGCATCTTGTGAGGACGCGCCGCCGTGGCGACGATCCGCCCGGTGTCGTCCACCAGGGTGCCCTTCGATTCAAAGGTGCCGATATCGATCCCGAGATAGTGTGGCATCAGGTGTAGAGGTCGCGATCGAGGCTGAAGGACGGGGTGACGCGGCGAATGACCGAAACCAGCAGTTTGGTCAGTCCCTCCAGGTCGCGCAGGTCGCACATTTCGAGAGCGGTGTGCGTGTAGCGGCAGGGGAAACAGACATCGATACAGGCAACGCCTTCATTGACGAGCTGGACATAGGAAGAGTCCGTCAGCGCGCCGGTATGGGCGGTCCGCTGCAGCGGGATTTTTTCATCCCTGGCCGTTTCGGCAAAAAGCTGCGGCAGTGCCGGATGCGGAATGGTGCCGTTCAGCGTGCCGCGCCCGTGGAAGGAATAGAGGCTGATCGCCGGTCCGCCGCCGAGCGCCACTTCGCCGCGATGCGCCATGTCGGGCGTGTCGGAGTTCAGCGCGAGGTCGAGCTGGATGGCGATATCGGGCTTGATCGACTGGGCGGCGACCATGGCGCCGCGCAGGTTGAATTCTTCGAGCACCGCGAAGACGAAATGCACGGTCGGGCGCGGGCCGTCCTTGGAGAGCTGGCGCGCCACTTCCATCACCACGGCGCAACCGGCGCGATCGTCGACCGAGGTGCCGATCATGCGGTTTTCGTTGAGATGGATGACGCGCGGGTCGTAGACCACCGGCGTGCCGATGGCGATGCCGAGCTTGTGCACTTCGTCCGCGTTTTCGGCGCCGACGTCGATGAACAGTTCGGCGTAAGGCGTGACCTTGTACTTCTCTTCGGCCGGCGTCGCGTGATGGCTCTTGTTGGCGATGACGCCGCGCACATCCTTGCCTTCGCCGACGCAGAACAGCACTGCCTGGGCGGGAAGCGCCTTTTCAGGAATGCCGCCGAGGCGTTCGATGCGGATCAGGCCGTTCGCCTCGACCTTGCGGACGATGAAGCCCAACTGGTCGGTGTGGGCAAACAGCATTACCGACGGTGCGCCGACGTCGCCTTCCAGCGTCGCGATCAGATTGCCCAGCGTGTCGGTGCGGAGCTTCAGCGGCAGGTCGGCCAGATCACGGGCGATCAGGCGGCGGACGCGATCCTCGTGGCCCGAAAGTCCGGGCGTCAGCATGAGGGATTCGAGCAGGGAGCGAAGACGGTCCTTCACGACGGTTTTGCCTTTCGTTGGAAGAGCGATGACAGGTTGAGCGAGCCCATGGCGACGCGCAGCGACATGGCGGCGACGAGGAAGCCGCCGAAGAAGAGGTCGCGCGAGAAGGCGCTGAAGGAGAGGAAGTTGAGGCCGCTCGAAATGAACTGCAGGCAGATGACGGCAAGCACGACGCCGGTGACGGTGCCGAAGCCGCCGGCAGGGCTGACGCCTGCCAGGATGTTGATCAGGATGACCAGCAACAGATAGGACGAGCCGTAGTCGGCATTGGCGGAATTGACGCGCGCCAGCACCACGAGGCCTGCAAGGGCCGCGATGAAACCGGCGATCGCGTAGATGCGGATCAACAGACTGCGCTCGCGAATGCCGGCAAACCCGGCGGCGACCGGATTGGCGCCGAAGAGCCGCAATCTGAGGCCGACCGGCGTGCGGGTGAGCAGGAAGTAGAGGCCGAGCGCCACGACGACGAAGATCAGCAGGGGCAGCGGCACCACGCCGCCGAGCGACTGGTTGCCGAAGGACGTATACCAGTCCGGCAGCCCCGTTATCGCCGGGACGCGGGTGATGACGATGCCGATGCCGGCGAACAGCTGCATGGTGCCGAGCGTCGCTAGGATGGGCGGCAGGCGCAGATAGGCGATAAGGAAGCCGTTCAGCGCGCCGCAGCAGATGCCGACTGTGAGGGCTGCCGGGATAGCGAGCCAGGCATATTCCGGCCCGGCGCGCATGATGACGGCGGCGACGATCGCCGCCAGGTTGGCGACGGCGACGACCGAGAGGTCGATGCCGCCGGAAATCATGGTCGGCAGGACGGCGAGGGCAAGCAGTCCGAACTCCGGGAACTGGAAGCCCATGGAGTTCAGATTGCTAAGGCCGAGGAAGCTTGGCGCCGTGATGCTCAGTGCGATGAAGATCAGGGCGGTGAGAACCGCCAGGCTTTTCAGATAGGAATTGGTGGTGTCCTGTCTGACGTCCATACGCTTCCTCCGCCCCTTCTTTCCGGTCCGCTTACTGGCCGCGCGCCGCCTTGACGATGCGCATGAATTCCTTGGCGCGCTCGGCGTCGACCGATTTCCAGGTGTCGCCGTCGATCTTCAGCGACGAGCCGACGATGCAGCCATCGGCGATCTTGAGGATGTCGGCGACGGTCGCGTGGCGAACGCCGGTGTTGGCCAGAACAGGCGTGTTCGGAAGCACCTTCTTCACCGATACCAGCGCAGACATTTCGGCGGCTTCGCCGGTGATGGCGCCGGAAACCAGCACGGCGTCCGGGATCGAGGAGAACACGGCGGAGCGGGCGCGGTCGGCCAACGAACGCTTGTCGAGCGAGTCGGCGAATTCAGCCGAGACGTTGTTCAGCATGACGAGGTCGGAGCGGTCGAGGCGGTCGCGGTAGCGCATGGCCTGGCCGGCGTTCGGCGTCCACGGGCCCATGTCGGAAGCGTAGGTGCCGGTGAAGATTTCGCGCACGAAGGACGCGCCGGTGGCGACGGCGAGGGCAACTGTGCTCATCGGATCCCATAGGACGTTGACGCCGAACGGTTTGGCGATTTCCGAACGAAGCTGGCCGATGACATAGGCCATGGTCGCCGTCGATGCGGTGTCGACCTGCAATTCGTAAGGACGGTCGTTTTCGTTGCCGAACATAACGGCGTCGACATCGGCGGCCTGCAAGGCGGTGAGATCGCGCCGCGCCGCCTCGACGATGCCGGCGACGCCTGCTTCCGCATCATAAAGCGGGGTGCCGGGCATCGGGTTGAGATGCACCATGGCGATGATCGGCTTCTTGCCGCCGAACAACTTGTCGAATTTGCTCACTGTATTTCTGCCTTTCTAGCCTTGGGAGGGCGATGACCGTCGACGGTCAAACGACTTGGATATCCGCGAACTTGTCGCGGTAGGGACCGAGCAACGGCTCGGCGCCGCGGTCGGTGATGAACAGGTTGACCGCGTCGAGCGGACAGACCGAGACGAAACTGTGCAAGTTGAGCTTGCTGTGGTCGGCGACGAGCGTGGTCCGTGCCGCCTGCGCGATCGCGGCGCGTTTGACCTCGGCTTCATCCAGCGTCGAGTTGGTCACGCCGGTTTCGTCGATCGCGTCGGCCGCCATGAAGAAGACGTCGGCGCGGATGCCTTTCAGCGCGTCGGCCATCCACGAGCCGACGATGCTGTAATAGCCGTTGCGGATGCGGCCGCCGAGAACATGCACTTCGGTCGCGCCGGAAGCGGCCGCCTCCGCCACCTTCAGGTCCATGGCGACGACGGTGACCGGACGCCCGGCCAGCTCCCGCGCGATGGCCAGCGATGTCGTGCCGGAATCGAGGATGACGACCTTGTTGTTGTCGACCGTGGCCGCGGCCGCGGCGCCGATGCGCGTCTTCAGGTTCTGGTGAACGCGCAGCTTTTCGAGGAACAGCGGCTCGGTCGTGCTTTCGCCGATGCCGCGCGCCACCACGCCGCCATGGGTGCGCGACACAAGCCCGGCCTGTTCGAGAACGGCGACGTCGCGGCGAACCGTCGGCAGCGAAATGCCCATCTTCGCCGCCAGTTCGGTCGTCCCTACGCGCTTCAGTTCGACGATCAGATCGATCATCTGCTGATGCCGCTCATGCGGGAACCTGGATCGGTGCTCGCTCATATCGTCTCCTCTTGGTTGTGATTGATAGTGATCGTTTTAATTGAGTCAATCTCTAACGAACGACATGCTGCAAAAAATCTTCGCTCTGTGGAAATCTTCGTCGAACACGGATCGCAGCAAAAACCATGTATCGGTTGCGCCGTTAAAGCCTTTGCCGGAACCGAAAGGGCCCGAAACGATCATAAGCGAGATTGGCCGGCGCAGGCCGATGAAAGGGCGGTTCAATGAACAGTGCGTGCGCGTCCGATTCAGCAAACTCGGAGCAAGTCCCACAATTTCATAGCGGAATGGTGTGCCCACAAAGGCGGTCGCAGCGGCATGATTTGTTGGCCTGTCGGGAAACACGCGACCTGTGTCTACACTCAGCCCAAGCGTATTTCTCGTTCGGCGGCGGAAATCATGGATTTTGGAGGCTGATGGCGGAGAGAGCGGGATTCGAACCCGCGTTACGGTCTCCCGTAAACACACTTTCCAGGCGTGCGCCTTCAACCACTCGGCCACCTCTCCGTCCTTGCGCGTGATCGCGGCTGGTTGCACCGCGCCGGTCGATGGGATGCGCTCCCCTGGAAACCGGACCTTGGTCCGCGCCGGATTTCCTTATCGACCAAAGGCAATCCGTTTCCCGCGCCCTGAGCCGTCGAAGCTTCGGGCGCGGGGCTCATCTAGTCGATCCGACGCGGAATGCCAAGTCATATCGGCAGCGATCGTGGTGCTTCTCCGCCGCTTTCGGTCGCTGGTGCCCAAATGCCGGTCAAGCGTCGGCCATTGCCGGGTGAAATTCCGAGGTTCATGCGCGGGCCAGGCCTCAAGCAAATGCCAAGCCGAGGTGTCGGCGTCGCGGTGCGATCAACTGCGGGTAAAGTCGTCGCGCCGATTGCGCGAGCGGGCGCCAGGCCATATCTCTAGGGGCGAAACAGACGCTGGAAGGGCCTGCATGTTGCGTTTCCTGTTCAGGCTTGCCGCCATGGTGGCGCTTGCGATCGCGGTCATCATGGCCGTGCTCGACGCCACGCGCACGGTGGCTGCCTCGCATCTGGTGGTGACGCCGCTCAAGACGAGTTGGGGAGCGGTCTCGCCCGATACGCTTGCCGCCACGGAGGCTTTCGTGCGCGAAAAGGCCGGTGTCGTTGCCTGGGACGGGTTCGTCGACAAGGCGCTCGATCTGCCCGGATTCGCCTTGTTCGCGCTCCTGGCCTTCCTTCTCTACGCGATCGGTTATCGGCGGCAGCGGCGAACCGGGCGTGTCGCCACCAGTGCGTAACATTTTGGCGTCCGCAGCGAATTAGCTTTCGACGAAACAAGGAGAAATCACATGTTTTTCCTCAGTGACATGTTGAACAAGAAGCTCAACCTGCCGAAGCCGGAAGAGGCGTTGCCCGGCCGCGACAGGCCGATCCCGACCGCCTCGAAGCACTATGTCTCGAAACGGGCTCTGAAAGGCCCCTATCCGGAAGGCTTGGAAACGGCGCTGTTCGGCCTTGGCTGCTTCTGGGGCGCCGAGCGCCTGTTCTGGCAGACCGAAGGGGTCTGGGTGACGGCGGTCGGTTATGCCGGCGGCGTCACCGCCAATCCGACCTATCAGGAAACCTGCACGGGGCTCACCGGCCACGCCGAGGTGGTGCTGGTGGTGTTCGATCCGAAGATCGTGTCCTATGCCGAATTGCTCAAGCTGTTCTGGGAGGCACATGACCCGACGCAAGGCATGCGCCAGGGTAACGATGTCGGCACCACCTATCGTTCCGCCATCTACACCTTCTCGGATGCACAATATCAGGCCGCGGTTGCCTCGCGCGATGCCTATGAGGCGTCGTTGCGCAGTGCTGGACGCGGCAAGATCACGACCGAGATCGCCCCGGCGCCGACGTTCTATTTCGCCGAAGAGGATCACCAGCAATATCTGGCGAAGAACCCCTATGGCTATTGCGGGCTGAAGGGCACGGGCGTGTCCTGCGCCATTCCCGCCGCCGCGCCGGCCTGACGAACGGCTTTCGCCGGAAACCGCCAGCCTTGACGATGGCGGTTTTCCATTGCCGGCAAAGGATTTTTCATGGCGCCGCTTCGGCGCCATGCTTTTTCCAAAGGGTCAAAATTCCACGTGAATTTTGTCCGCAGCCGTGCAAGATAAAGCTTGAGCGGGAGGGAGAAGCTCCTGCCGGACGTCGCAAGCCGGGCCGGAACCTGGATTTGCGACCAAATTGGAAAAATAAACCGACAGGGTGTGGATCCTATGAAACGTATCGTTCTCGGCCTTCTGGCCGCAACCGCGATGATCTTCCCGGCCGTCGCCGAAGAGATCAAGCCGGCGCTGCTTTACGACCTCGGCGGCAAGTTCGACAAATCCTTCAACGAGGCTGCCTTTAACGGCGCCGAGAAATTCAAGAAGGAGAGCGGCGTCTCCTATGTGGAATTCGAAGTTTCGAACGCCTCGCAGCGCGAACAGGCGCTGCGCCGCTTCGCCGAAGACGGTCGCAGCCCGATCGTCATGGCCGGCTTCTCCTGGGTTGATTCCCTGACCAAGGTGGCCAAGGAATATCCGGAGCTGAAATTCGCCATCATCGACGATCAGGTCGATCTGCCCAACGTGCGCTCGCTGAAGTTCAAGGAACAGGAAGGCTCCTACATCGTCGGCCTGCTCGGTGCGATGGCCTCCAAGACCAAGAAGGTCGGTTTCATCGGCGGCATGGACATTCCGCTCATCCGCAAGTTCGGCTGCGGCTATGTCGGCGGCGCCAAGGCAAACGGCGCGACCGATGTCATCTACAACATGACCGGCGACACGCCGGCTGCCTGGAACGACCCGGCCAAGGGCGGCGAAATCGCCAAGACCCAGATCGATCAGGGCGCCGACGTGATCTACGCGGCGGCTGGTGGCACGGGCGTGGGCGTGCTGCAGGCGGCGGCTGATGCGGGCAAGCTCGGCATCGGCGTCGATTCCAACCAGAACGGCCTGCAGCCCGGCAAGGTGCTGACCTCGATGCTGAAGCGCGTCGACGTTGCTGTCTACAGCGCTTTCACCGACGCCAAGAATGGCAAGTTCACCGGTGGCATCAATAATCTCGGCCTCAAGGAAGGCGGCGTCGACTACGCCCTGGACGACAACAACAAGGCTCTCATCACGCCGGAGATGAAGGCTGCCGCCGACAAGGCCAAGGAAGACATCATTGGCGGCAAGATCCAGGTGCATGACTATTCGAGCGACAACAAGTGCCCTTACTGATCGGCATTTGACGGACGAATGACGAACCGCCGGGCGAAAGTCCGGCGGTTCTTTTTTGAGAACCGATAGGTCCGGCGTGGTCTATCCCGGCGATGCACTGTGCGCCTTGCCCTTGTGCGACCATGGCGGCAGAGGGTGGCGGTAATTCGAGGCGCTTTTGCCGACACTGACGAGAACCGCCATGCCCCCAGTCATTCGCAAGATGCGACATTCCGATCTCGCCGCGCTGGTGAAGCTACGCCACGTTACTTTCTTTGACGACGGCAAGATTTCGCGGGAAGCCGACCGGGCCGGGCTGGCGAAACTCATCGACGGCGATGGTTTCGAAGCCGGTTTCGTCGCCGAGATCGATGGCGAGCCGATCGGCTCGTGCCTGTTCGTGCGCGAGGAGATCGAGCCGCTGCATGAGGTGTCGCCATGGCTCGCCGGCCTGGTCGTCGCCGAAAATCATCGCGGACAAGGTCTCGGCACAACGCTGATCGCGGCGGTCGAACGCCATGCCCATGCAGTCGGCTGCCGCGAGTTCTATCTCTACACCGATAGCGCCGAGGCGCTCTACATCAAGCTCGGCTGGACGGTCGCCGAAAGGATGGTCATCGACGGCGAGCCACTGGTGCTGATGAAACGGAAACTTTAGCACGCTCTCAAAAGCCGGTCGCCGAACTGCCTCATCTGTCGTTGCCGCGTGCTAGAGTGCCTCGGCTGGGGATGCTGCAAGGGGAGATGACAGCATGGCGAGGGTAACCGGTATTGGTGGCGTGTTCTTTCGCGCCCAAGATCCGAAGCTGTTGGCCGAATGGTACGAGCGCCATCTCGGCATCGATGACATCGCCAAGACCGTATGGCGCCAGGATGCCGGGCTTACTGTGTTCAGTCCATTCGCTCAGGACACGGACTATTTCGGCCGCGACGAACAGCAGTGGATGGTCAATTTCCGCGTCGACGATCTGGATGGACTGATCGCCGGCCTAAAGGCCGCCGGCATCGCGGTCGAGACGCGGGGCGAGTGGGATTCCGAGGTCGGCCGCTTCGCCCGCATCCATGACCCCGAAGGCAATCCGATCGAATTGTGGGAGCCTTCGGCAGGCTCGTCGGCCATGGCGGATGAAGCCGGCGAAGGCTGACGATGTCCTGACGGCGATCAGCCGGCGAAACGCCCGGCAAGGTAGCCAAGCGCAAAGGCGATGATCAGCCCCGCGGCCACCGATAGGGCCAGCCGGCCGGGCAATGCTTGCAGGCCGATGCCTATCGGCGGGCGCGGGCCGTCGATGACGGGCTTGCCGCTTCCCACCCGATCCTGGCCGAGCGGCGGCATCTGTGGCAGCGCGGCGATATGGGCGGCGATGTCCTGCCAGGGGCGGCTGGTGTTTTCCGTGTCGCTGCCGGCGCGATCGAACAGATGCATGCGCTCGGCAAGTTGCATGACGGCATTGCGGAAGGCCGGATCGATTTCGAGGTCACGTTCGGCCCGCTCGCGGTCCCGTTCGTTCATCAGGCCAAGTACGTAGTCACTGGCCCGCGCAATGCGGTCGCCTTCTCCGGTCATCGCTGCGCCTCCCTCATCCCCCAAAACTCCTTCTACCAGTGCGGCGGCTTGGTGACCGGAACGTCCGGCGCCGTCTGCTCTTCCAGCGCGAGAAAGCGGCTGGTCAGCGCGTCGAGCTTCTTCTGGATGCGCTCGATCGTCTTCCACTGCTCCGCGATCTGGCCGGACAGCTCCTCGATGGTCTTGGCCTGTTCGGCGACGTGGATCTCCAGCGTCATCAATCGGTTGTCGGTCATGTCAATTTCCCTGGGGACCCTGCTCTCGCGGGCTTGAGTTGCACAACGGCGCCTGTCAATGGCGCATGCCGCGCGTGTTCGAAATTGACAAGCATGCCGGGATTTGTCGAGAGTGGGCGTCATAGCCGGCCAATTGGCAGGGGACAGGTGCCGTGCTAGTCATTTTGACCAAACGATAAAAAAATTATGGGAACGATCGCATGGCGGAAGCCGCAATCGAGCTGATCGGCATCAACAAGAGTTTTGGCGCCGTGCGCGCCAATCGCGACATCAATCTCGAGATCGCCCGCGGGACGATCCATGGCATCGTTGGCGAAAACGGCGCCGGCAAGTCCACGCTGATGTCGATCCTCTACGGCTTCTATCAGGCCGACAGCGGCGAAATCCGGGTCAACGGCAAGCCGGCTTCGATCAAGAGCTCCAACGACGCCATCGCCGCCGGTATCGGCATGGTGCATCAGCATTTCATGCTGGTCGACAATTTCACGGTGCTGGAAAACATCATCCTCGGCGCCGAGAGCGACGCGCTGCTCAAATCCTCGATCGCCAAGGCGCGCGCCGAGCTTGATCGGCTGGAGCATGAATACGGGCTGGAGGTCGACCCCGACGCGATCATCGAGGAGCTGCCGGTCGGCCTGCAGCAGCGCGTCGAAATCCTCAAGGCGCTCTATCGCGGTGCCGAAATCCTCATTCTCGATGAGCCGACGGGCGTGCTGACACCGGCCGAAGCCGACCATCTGTTCCGCATCCTCAAACAGCTCAAGGACCAGGGCAAGACGATCGTGCTGATCACGCACAAGCTGCGTGAAATCATGGCGATCACCGACACTGTTTCCGTCATGCGCCAGGGCACGATGGTGGCGACGCGCGTGACCAAGCAGACCACCGTCGAGGAACTGGCCGAGCTGATGGTCGGGCGCCGCGTGTTGCTGCGGGTCGAGAAGGGCGAGGCCAAGGCCGGCGAAGTCAAGCTTTCGGTCAAGAACCTCGTGGTGAAGGACCAACGCGGCGTCACCATGGTTGACGATGTTTCATTTGACGTGCGCGCCGGCGAGATCGTCGGCATCGCCGGCGTCGCCGGCAACGGCCAGTCTGAGTTGCTGGAGGCGATCTCCGGCATCCGCAAGGCGGTTTCGGGCAGCGTCACGCTGGACGGCAAGCCGATCGATCTGACAGGGGCCGCCGATCCGGCCGAATTGCGTCGGCGCGGGCTCGCGCATGTGCCGGAGGACCGGCATCACGTCGGCCTTGTGCTGGCCTTCGAGGAGCATGAGAATTCGATCCTCGGCTATCACGCGGACAAGCGCTACGTGAAAGGGCCGCTGCTCGACATCGACGCCATCGTCGCCGACGCCGAGGACAAGATCGCGAAATACGATATCCGGCCCGCCAATGCGCGCTTGAAGACCGCCAATTTCTCTGGCGGCAACCAGCAGAAGATCGTGCTCGCGCGAGAAATTGAACAAGATCCCGGGGTGCTCATCGTTGGCCAGCCGACGCGCGGCGTCGATGTCGGCGCCATCGAGTTCATCCACAAGCGGCTGATCGCCATGCGCGATCAGGGCAAGGCGGTGTTGCTGGTCTCGGTCGAACTCGACGAGATCCGCTCGCTTTCCGACCGCATCCTTGTGATGTTCGCCGGCCGTGTCGTCGGCGAGCGCGGACCGGATGCGAGCGAAGGCGAACTCGGCCTGCTGATGGCAGGTGTCGAGCAGAAAGAGGCAGCCGAATGAGCACACCTTATGCCAAGCTGCCGGCCTGGGCCGACTATGGCCTGATCCCGCTCATCAATCTTGCGGTCGCCTTTGCCGTCGCCGGCCTGGTGGTGTTGCTGGTTGGGGAAAATCCCTTGCGCGCCGCGGTCATCCTGGTGGAGGGGGCGTTCGGCCGCGGACAGGGCATCGCCTACACGCTGTTCTACGCCACCAATTTCATCTTCACCGGCCTTGCGGTTGCGGTGGCCATGCATGCCGGCCTGTTCAACATCGGTGGCGAAGGCCAGGCCTATGTCGCCGGGCTCGGTGTCGGCCTGGTCTGCCTGGCGCTCGACAGGGTCGTGCCCTGGTTCGTCACTTTCCCGTTCGCCATCGCCGGCGCCGCTCTCTTCGGCGCGGCTTGGGCCTTTATCCCGGCCTATCTGCAAGCCAAGCGCGGCTCACACATCGTCATCACCACGATCATGTTCAACATGATCGCGGCGAGCCTGATGATCTACATGTTGCGCGACGTGCTGAAACCGGAGGCGATGCAGGAGGTCAAGACACGCACGTTCGAAGCGGGCGCCCAATTGCCCCGGCTGAACTGGATCATCGAACTGTTCGGCGCCAAGATCCGTTCGGCGCCGTTCAACGTCTCCTTCCTGCTGGCCCTGGTCATGGCCTATCTGGTCTGGCTGCTGATCTGGCGAACGAAGCTCGGCTACGAGATACGCACCTTCGGCTTCAGCCAGAAGGCCGCGCGTTATGCCGGCATTTCGGAAGTGCGGGTGACAATCATCGCCATGCTGATTTCGGGCGCGCTCGCCGGCATGATGTCGATCAACGCGATCATGGGCGACCAGCACAGCGTCTATGTCGATCTGGCCGGCGGCGCCGGCTTCATCGGCATCGCCGTTGCGCTGATGGGACGCGCGCATCCGGTGGGTATCATCCTGGCGTCGATCCTGTTCGGCATGCTCTATCAGGGCGGCGCCGAGCTCTCCTTCGAGATGCCGGCCATCAGCCGCGACATGATCGTCATCATCCAGGGTCTCGTCATCCTGTTCGCCGGCGCGCTGGAGCACATGTTCCGGCCCTATATCCAGACACTGTTCGCTTCGTTCAGTCCGAAATCGGTCGGCATGGCGGCGGTGAAGGGCGAGGGGGCCTGACATGGATTTCTTCAACATCGTCATCCAGACGCTGGACTCCACCATCCGTCTGTCGGTGCCTTTGCTTCTGGCCTGCCTGGCAGGGCTCTATTCCGAGCGGTCAGGCATTTTCGACATCGGCCTCGAAGGCAAGATGCTGGCCGCCGCTTTCGCAGGTGCCGCCGCTGCATCGGTCTTCCACTCGGCCTGGATTGGCCTCGGCATCGCAATCCTGATTTCGGTGTCGCTGGCCCTGGTGCATGGCTTCGCCTCGATCACCCATCGCGGCAACCAGATCGTCTCCGGCCTCGCGATCAACTTCGTCGCCGCCGGCTCGACCATTATTCTCGGCCAGGCATGGTTCCAGCAGGGCGGCCGCACGCCGGCTCTGGCGCCGAACGAACGGTTCGAGGCGATCACGCTTCCCGGCGCCGACGCCATGCGCGACGTGCCGATCATCGGACCGATCTATTCGGAGCTGATCTCCGGCCACTCGTTGCTGGTCTACGTCGCCTTCCTGGCGGTTCCATTCACCTGGTGGGTGTTGTTTCGCACCCGCTTCGGCTTGCGTCTCCGCGCCGTCGGCGAGAACCCGGCGGCGGTCGACACCGCCGGCATCTCGGTCACCTGGCTGCGCTACCGCGCGGTCATCTGCACCGGTATCCTGACCGGCATCGCGGGCGTCTATCTTTCGATGGTGCAGAGCGGCGGCTTCGTGAAGGACATGACGGCGGGCAAGGGTTACATCGCGCTTGCCGCGCTGATCTTCGCCAAATGGCGGCCGGTCAACGCCATGTTCGCCTGCCTGCTGTTCGGCTTCCTCGACGCGTTGGCGATCCGCCTGCAAGGAACGCCGCTGCCCATCATCGGCAAGGTGCCGGTGCAGTTCATGCAGGCGTTGCCTTATGTGCTTACCGTGATCCTGCTTGCCGGCTTCATCGGCAAGGCGATCCCGCCGCGCGCCGGCGGCGTGCCCTATGTGAAGGAACGCTGACCGATGTCGCATGACCTCTACCTCGCCGCCAAGGCGGCCATGGCCAAGGCCTATGCGCCTTATTCGAAATTCCCGGTGGGTGCAGCGCTGCGCACCGAGGATGGGCGCGTGTTTTCCGGCGCCAACATCGAAGTGGCGTCCTATCCGGAAGGCTGGTGCGCCGAGACGACCGCATTGGGCCATTACATCATGGGTGGCGGCGGCAAGATCGTCGAGATCGCGGTCATCGCCGAACGCATGGCCAAATGCTCGCCTTGCGGCGGTTGCCGCCAGCGGCTCGCCGAATTCACCCGGCCCGATACCAAACTCTATCTCTGCGACGAGACCGGCGTGGCCGAGACGGTGACCATGGGCGAGATGCTGCCCTATGGGTTCCGGGGCGACATCCTCAAATGAAGGACGCGATCGATCGCCTCGTCGAGCGGCTGGACGGTCTTGTGCCGAGTGCCGCGCTCGTGCTGGGCTCCGGGCTCGGCGGACTGGTCGATGAGGTCAAGGACGCCATCCGCATTCCTTATGCCGAATTGCCCGGCTTTCCGCAGAGCGGCGTGACCGGTCATGCCGGCGCGGTGGTGGCGGGACACTTCGCCGGCAAGCCGGTGCTGATGCTGGCCGGTCGGGCGCACTACTATGAACATGGCAATGCCGCCGCGATGCGCCCGGTCATCGAAACGCTGGCCGGCATCGGCGTGACGAAGTTGCTTTTGACCAACGCCGCCGGCTCCGTCGACCCGGACATGCCGCCCGGATCGGTGATGCTGATCGACGACCACATCAATTTCTCCGGCTCCAATCCGCTGTTCGGCGAGCCAACCGACAGGCGTTTCGTCGGGCTGACCGAGGCCTATGATGCTGGCATGCGGGCGGCGATCGAGCGGGCGGCGAAGTCGACCGGCACTGTCTTGCACAAAGGCGTCTACATGTGGTTCTCCGGCCCGTCCTTCGAGACGCCGGCGGAAATCCGCATGGCGCGCATCATGGGCGCCAACGCGGTCGGCATGTCGACCGTGCCGGAGGTGATCCTTGCCCGGTTCTTCGGCCTGCGCGTGGCGGCCTGCTCGGTCATCACCAATCTGGCCGCCGGCATGACCGGTGCGGAACTCTCCCACACCGAGACCAAGGACATGGCGCCGATCGGCGGAGCCAAGCTCGCCACGGTGCTGAAGAAGATGTTCCAGGACGGCTTGCTGGACGGGTGAGCCTTCATGCTGCCTCAGGAAATCATCCGCAAGAAACGCGACGGCTTCAGGCTGTCGGCTGACGAAATCGCTGCCTTCGTCGCCGGCATCACCATCGGCTCGGTCAGCGAGGGACAGGCGGCGGCGCTGGCCATGGCCGTCTTCTTCAACGGCATGAGCCGGGAGGAGGCGGTGGCGCTGACGCTCGCCATGCGCGATTCCGGCGACGTGCTCGACTGGTCCGACCTGCCGGGCCCGGTCACCGACAAACACTCCACCGGCGGGGTTGGCGACAATGTCTCGCTGATGCTGGCGCCGATGGTGGCGGCCTGCGGCGCCTATGTACCGATGATCTCGGGACGCGGTCTCGGCCATACCGGCGGGACATTGGACAAGATGGATTCGATCCCTGGCTATATCAGTCAGCCAGATGTCGCTCTGCTGCGCAAGGCGGTACTCGAGGCGGGTGCGGCCATCATTGGCCAGACCGGCGATCTCGCCCCCGCCGACCGGCGCCTCTATGGCATTCGCGATGTCACCGCCACGGTGGAGTCGGTGCCGTTGATCACGGCCTCGATCCTGTCGAAGAAACTGGCGGCCGGCCTGCAATCGCTGGTGCTCGACGTGAAGCTCGGCAACGGCGCCTTCATGGAAAAGTCGCGCGATGCGACGGCGCTGGCCACCAGCCTGGTCGAGGTGGCGAATGGCGCGGGTCTGAAGACCAGCGCGCTGATCACCGGCATGAACGAGCCGCTCGCTTCCGCCGCCGGCAATGCCGTCGAAGTCTTGAATGCGGTCGATTTCCTGACCGGCCGTTATCGCGACAAGCGGCTGGAAACGGTGGCGCTGGCGCTGGCCGCGGAAATGCTGCAGTCGGCGGGTCTCGTTTCGTCCAATCAGGATGGCATGCAGCGCGCCACTGAGGCGCTGGCCAGCGGCCGGGCGGCGGCCGTGTTCGGCCGTATGGTCAGGGCGCTCGGTGGGCCGGCCGATTTCGTGGAAAAGCCTGGAAAATACGTGCCCGTGGCGCCGGTTCAGTTCCCGGTGAAAGCCCCGCGCAGCGGTTTCGTCACCGGTATCGCGACCCGCGACATCGGTCTTGCCGTGGTGACCCTGGGCGGCGGCCGCATCCGCCCACATGACAGCATCGACCACACGGTCGGGCTCACCCGGCTCCTGCCGGTCGGTTCCGAAGTGCGCATCGGCGAAGCGCTGGCGCTTGTCCATGCCCGCTCGCAAGGTGACGCCGAGATAGCCGCCGCCGCAGTGATTTCGGCCTATACGATCGGTCCCGCCAAGCCGGCCGGCGAAAAGGCGATCATTCGAAGGATCGCACCGCGCGCCTGACGCCGACGGCGCTATTGCGCCATCATCAGCGCGCCATTCTCGACCGTGTATTTGTCGAGCCGTTTCAGGAAGCTCATGCCGATGAGGTTGGTTCCGAGCGACCTGTCGTCGATGATGACGGCGTCGACATCGTCGAGCGCGATCTTGCCGATCTGCAGGCTGGAGAGGCGAACCAGCGCCACCTTGACCGGGCCGTTGGCAGTGTTGACCTGATGGTTGAAATCGGCCGGGCCGACGGAGACGCCGACGCGGCGCGCCGTCGAGGCGTTGAGCGCCACCAATGTGGCGCCCGTGTCGACCATGGCGTCGACCTGACGACCGTTGATCTTGAAGCTCGCCAGGAAATGCCCAGTCGCATTGGCCTCGATCAGCACCTTGCGGCCCAGCGGCTGTTGCGGCGCGGAGTTTGCCGTTGCCTGAGCGGCAGGCGAGGAGATGTTCTGGACCGGCGCGTTGGAGCCGGTTCCCAACAGCCGCTCGAGCAACTGCGGGTTTGCCTGAAAGATGCTGGGTATGGCGGCGGAACCGCCGGCGAAGATACCCAGGATGACCAGTTTACGCAGCATGAAACGCCCCTATGCGAGGCGCACCCTAAGCCGTCTTGGTATTCGACGCTTTAATGCCGGCCCGTGAATGCGTGCCTTGGCGTTGAAACCGCTGGGCTGCGTAAACGAAGGGTAAAGGCAGCCTATTTGGTGCCGAACATACGGTCGCCGGCATCGCCGAGGCCGGGCAGGATGTAGCCCTTCTCGTTGAGCTGGCGGTCGATGGAGGCGGTGTAGACCGGAACATCCGGATGGGCGCTGGTGAAACGCTCGATGCCCTCGGGCGCGGCAAGCAGGCACAGGAAGCGGATGTTGGTGGCGCCGCGCTCCTTCAACTTGTCGATGGCCGCGATCGCCGAATTGGCGGTGGCAAGCATCGGGTCGACGACGATGATGAGGCGGTCGGCGAGGTCGCTTGGCGCCTTGAAGAAATACTCCACCGCCTGCAGCGTCTCGTGGTCGCGATACAGGCCGATATGGGCGACGCGCGCCGCCGGCACCAGATCGAGCAGCCCTTCGAGCAAGCCGTTGCCGGCGCGCAGGACCGAAGCGAAGACAAGTTTCTTGCCTTCCAGCGTGGGGGCTTCGATCGTCTCGAGCGGGGTCTCGATGGTCGTCTTAGTCAGTTCGAGATTGCGGGTCACCTCATAGCCGAGCAGCAGCGAGATCTCGCGCAGCAGCCGCCGGAAGGAAGCCGTCGAGGTATCCTTGTTGCGCATGATGGTCAGCTTGTGCTGGACAAGCGGATGGTCGACGACGGTTACGCCCTTCATGGTCTTCTCCTCGATGCTTGGAAAAGACCCTAGCGGCTATGGCTTGGCCGATAAACGCCCAAGCCTGCTGGAACCACAGTTTTTGCGGGCGTTCAGCGCGCGCCGGCCTTGTCCAGCCGTGCGATGAGAGTGGCTTTGGTCTTCTTGTCGACGAAGGCAGCCTCGATCGCGGTACGGGTCACGGCGGTCAGCGCCTTTTCGTTCATGCCGAAATGCTCGGCCGCGATGTCGTATTCGCGCTTCAGCGAAGTCCAGAAATAGGGCGGGTCGTCGGAGTTCAGCGTCACCTTGCAGTCGGCGGCCTTCAGGGCCGGAAAGGGATGTTCGGCGAAACTGTCGAACACCTTGAGCGCGATGTTGGAACCCGGGCAGCATTCCAGAACGACGCCTTCGTCGGCGATGCGGCGCACGAGGTCTGGGTTTTCGATGGCGCGCACGCCATGGCCGATGCGGGAGGGGCGGATATGGTCGAGAGCCGCCTGCACGCTTTCCCAGCCCATCAGTTCCCCGGCATGGATGGTGATGCCAAGGCCGGCCTCGCGCGCGATCTCGAAGGCCCGCACATAGTCCTCGAAGTCGCCCATGCGCTCGTCGCCGGCAACACCGAAACCGGTCACCAGCGGGTGGTTGCATTTGGCGGCGAAACGGGCGGCTTTCTCGATCGCCTCGACGCCGACATGGCGCACGCCGGTGACGATCATGCGCCCTTCGATGCCGGTCTTGGCCTTGGCGCGCACCATGCCTTCGCCGAGCGCGTCGGTATAAGCCTTGGGCGACAGGCCGGCGCGGATGGCATGATCGGGCGAGGTGAAGACCTCTGAATAGATGGCGCCGTCGCGCGCCAGGCTGGTCAGATAATGTTCGGCCAGCAGGACATAATCCTCCTCGGTGCGGAAGAGATCGGCGGAGAAGTTGTAGGCGGCAAGAAACGAGGTGAAGTCATGCCACACGAAAGACCCGTCGCGGATGAAGGGCGAGGGGTCCTTGCCATATTTCCGCGCCTGCTGGATGACGAGTTCGGGCGCCGCCGCCCCTTCGACATGGCAGTGCAATTCGGCTTTCAAGATCATGAGGCATTCCTGTGAACGGGCCGGCCGGCGCGGCCGAACACCGCGCCTTTGACAATAGCGTCGCGTATCTCGATCGGCTATGGTCCGGCCGATTTTATGGCGGATCGAAAAGATGTCAGTTGAGAGAACCACTGCGGCCGGTGGCATGGAGACCTCCTACGGCTTCAGGCAGGTGGGCAGCGGCGAGAAACAGCCGCTGGTCAACGAGGTGTTCCACAAGGTCGCCAAGCGCTACGACCTGATGAACGACCTGATGTCGGCCGGCATGCACCGGTTGTGGAAGGACGCCATGGTCGCTTGGCTCAATCCACCGAAGCGGCCGGGCTGGAAGGTGCTGGATGTGGCGGGCGGCACCGGCGATATCGCATTCCGCATCATCGACGCCAGCCAGGGTCAGGTGCATGCCACCGTGCTCGACATCAATGGCTCGATGCTGGCCGTCGGTCGTGAGCGGGCGGAAAAGCGCGGGCTGGCGGCGAATACGGATTTCGTCGAAGCCAATGCAGAGGAACTGCCCTTCGCCGACAACTCCTTCGACGCCTATACGATCGCCTTCGGCATCCGCAACGTGCCACGCATCGAAGTTGCGCTTGGCGAGGCATTCCGGGTGCTGAAGCCCGGCGGGCGGTTCCTGTGCCTCGAATTCTCCGAGGTTGAGATGCCGTTGCTCGACAAGGTTTATGAGAGCTGGTCGTTCAACGCCATTCCGAAGATCGGCAAGGCCGTGACCGGTGACGGCGAGCCATACGCCTATCTGGTCGAATCCATCGCCAAGTTCCCGAATCAGCAGAATTTCGCCGCCATGATCGGCGCGGCCGGTTTCGAACGCGTCAGCTTCCGCAACTATACCGGCGGCATTGCCGCCGCGCATTCGGGCTGGAAGCTTTGAGGCAGGTGCGTTCATGAGTTCGGTCGGCGCTGCATTCCGCCTCGTTCGGGCCGGCTGGGTGCTGGTGCGCGAGGGCGTCGTCGCGGCGATTCCCGGCGACCAGCTTTCCGGCCTGCCTAAATTCGGCTGGCGGATGGCGCGGCTGTTCACCCGCCGCCGGGCGTTGCGGGAAGGCAGAAGCGATCGCATGGCGCATGCGGTGGCCCGCCTCGGGCCGTCTTACGTCAAGCTTGGGCAATTCCTGGCCACGCGGCCGGATGTGGTCGGCAACGACATCGCGCTCGATCTTGCGCTGCTGCAGGACAAGATGGGAACCTTCCCGCAATCGCAGGCCATTGCCGCCATCGAGTCTTCGCTCGGCCGGTCGCTTTCCGACCTCTATGCACGTTTCGACGAACCGGTAGCTGCCGCCTCGATCGCGCAGGTGCATGAAGCCGAAGCGTTGCTGGAAGGGGTGCCGACCAGGGTAGCGGTCAAGGTGATCCGACCTGGCGTGCGCAGGCGCTTCCATCACGATCTCGAAAGCTACTTCCTCGCCGCGCGCCTGCAGGAAAAATACATCCCGTCGTCGCGGCGCCTGCGCCCCGTAGAAGTGACGGAGACGCTCGCCCAGACCACCAAGATCGAAATGGACCTGCGTCTCGAGGGTGCTGCGCTTTCCGAACTCGGCGAGAACACCAAGGCCGATCCCGGCTTCCGCGTGCCTTCGGTCGACTGGGAGCGCACCGGCCGCGACGTGCTCACCATGGAGTGGGTCGACGGCGTCAAGATGAACGACATAGCGGGGCTGGCCGCCGCCGGCCACGACCTCAAGGCGATCGCCGCCAATCTGATCCAGTCGTTCCTGCGCCATACGCTGCGCGACGGCTTTTTCCACGCCGACATGCATCCGGGCAATTTGTTCGTGGAAGCCGATGGCACCATCGTGGCGGTCGATCTCGGTATCGCGGGCCGCCTTGGCAAGAAGGAGCGCCGGTTCCTCGCCGAAATCCTCTACGGCTTCATCACGCGCAACTATCTGCGCGTCGCGGAAGTGCATTTTGAGGCAGGCTACGTGCCGCACAAGCACGACGTTGCCGCCTTCGCCCAGGCGATCCGCGCCATCGGCGAACCGATCCACGGCCAGCCGGCCGAAACCATCTCCATGGCGAAGCTCTTGACGCTGCTGTTCGAGGTGACCGAACTGTTCGACATGCAGACGCGCCCGGAACTGGTGCTTTTGCAGAAGACCATGGTGGTGGTGGAAGGCGTGGCCCGCACGCTCGACCCGGCCTTCAACATGTGGAAGACCGCCGAGCCGGTGGTGGGCGACTGGATCCGCTCCAATCTCGGCCCGCGCGGCATGCTGGAAGATGCGCGCGAAGGCGTCGGCGCGCTGGTTTCGCTGGCCCGGCAGGCGCCTGACCTCGCGGCGCGCGCCGAGCGGCTGTCGCGCGAGATTGACCTGATGGCCGAACATGGCCTGCGGTTCGACGACGCAACCGCCAAGGCGATCGGCAAGGCGGAAGCCCGCCACACACGGTCGGGCCGCGTTGCGCTTTGGGTGATCGCGCTGACCTTGATCTTCATTGCCTGGAAGCTAATCTGACAGCATTGCTGTTGAGAGCAAAGCATGACCCTTTCCGGAAAACGCATCCTGCTTGTCATCGGTGGCGGCATCGCCGCCTACAAGTCGCTGGACCTGATCCGGCGGCTGCGCGAGCGGGGTGCCGCGGTGCGCTGCGTGATGACGGCGGCGGCGCAGCAATTCGTCACCCAGCTCTCGGTCGGCGCGCTGTCGGCCGACCATGTCTTCGCCGATCTGTTCGATCGCCAGGATGAGCACGATGTCGGCCATATCCGGCTGTCGCGCGAGGCCGACCTCATCGTGGTCGCGCCGGCGACCGCCGACCTGATGGCCAAGCTTGCCAATGGTCACGCCAACGACCTCGCCTCCACGGTTCTGCTCGCCACCGACAAGAAGGTGCTGATGGCGCCGGCGATGAATCCCAGGATGTGGGCGCATCCGGCGACGCGGCGCAACCACGCTACGCTCGTCAAGGACGGCGTCAGTTTTGTGGGGCCTACGAAAGGCGAGATGGCTGAAAGCGGCGAAGCCGGCGAGGGCCGCATGGCCGAGCCGCTGGAGATCGTGGCGGCAATCGAGGCGCAATTCGACAGCCGGCCGAAGCCATTGGCCGGCAGGAAGATCATCGTCACCTCCGGGCCGACGCATGAGCCGATCGATCCGGTGCGCTACCTCGCCAACCGTTCGTCCGGCAAGCAGGGGCATTCGCTGGCTGCCGCCCTGGCCAAGCTTGGCGCCGAAGTGCATCTGGTCTCGGGTCCGGTCGCCATCGCCGATCCGGCGGGCGTGGCAACGGTCCATGTCGAGACAGCGCGGCAGATGCAGGCAGCCGTGGAAAGCCTGCTACCGGCCGATGCGGCGGTTTTCGTCGCGGCGGTGGCGGATTGGCGGACAGCGGGTTCCGCCGAAGAGAAGATCAAGAAGGTGGCCGGAGAGGGGCCGCCGGCACTGCAGATGGTGGAGAACCCCGACATTCTCGCCGGTGTGGGCCACCATGCGAAGCGGCCATATCTGGTGGTCGGCTTCGCTGCGGAAACGCAGGATATTTTGAAGAATGCGGCTGCCAAACTCAGCAAGAAGGGCGCTGACTTCATTGTTGCCAACGACGTCTCGCAAGACAGTGGCATCGGCCCCGGCGGCGTCATGGGCGGCGACCGCAACCGGGTGCGCATCGTCTCGAAATCGGGCGTCGAGGAATGGCCGGAACTCAGCAAGGAAGCCGTCGCGGCGCGCCTTGCCGAGCTGATCGCGGAACGCCTGAAAACGACGGTCGTCTAGCCTCGCCCGCACGAGGGGCGGGTTTCGCGGCTCCAGCCAAGCGGACTGCCACGCAATGGTCGGGCCGGGCGAAGACGCCCGACCCTCGCGCTCAACTTTTACTTCAGCGAATGCTGCAGCTCGAGCGAAGTCACGGCGGCAGCGACATTGAGGCCGGTCTGCGCCTGTACCGAGAGCGGCTGCAGCGCGTAGGAGTTGTCGAAGCCGCCGACCAAAACGTTGAGGCCGCCGCCGGTGACGACGCTCGCTTCGGCGTTGACGCCGAAATACTTGCCGGCCAGAGCACCTGAATCGTAGCTGCTCGATGCCGCCAGAACCGCCCAGGACAACTGGCCCTGATGGGTCATGCCGAGATCGACGCCGAGTTTCGAGATGACGCCGGTGTAGAGTTCGGACTTGCGGCTGTTATAGGGGCGGAAGGTGCAGGTGACGCCCTTGTTCGAGGCGATGATGTAGGACTGACCGCCATCGATGACGCAATCGAGGACGCCGAGTTCCAGCTTGCCGGCATGAGCCGGGGCCGCGAAGGCGAGCGTTGCCAGTGCGGCGGAAATGACGAGCTTTTTCATGGGGACGGGTCCTTCCAATGTTCCATGCCGGATAACGGTCCAGCGCGCGCAGCGTTCCAGAAAACCATGGCGCGACAGCGGCAAGGTCGGAGCGTGGTCAAAATAGGAGATGGCCGTTGCTCATCGGCAACGGTGAAACAGCAACGGCTCAGCCGGCGCTGCTCACTCTGGAGAGGCCGTCCTTGGCCGGCTGGTAGGTTGGCGCCAGTCGCGCCGCCTCGCGATAGGACTTGGCGGCCTTGGCCTTGTCGCCGCGCCGTTCATAGATCAGGCCCTGGTTGGTCCAGGCTTCGGCGTTCTTGCCGTCGAGCTTGATGGCCATGTTGAAGTCGGCGAAGGCGTTGTCGTCCTGGTTGAGCGCCAGGTAGGAGAGGCCACGACCGTTATAGGGCTCGGAAGCGTCCGGCGACAGCGAGATGGCGGTCGAGAAATCCTCGATCGCGAGATTGTGCTGGCCCTGGGTCTGATAGATCAGGCCGCGATTGTGATAGGCGCGCGCGTCGGTGGTATCGAGCTGGATCGCCTTCTGGAAATCGTTGAAGGCGTCCTGCGTGCGGTTGGCCTTGCGGTAGAGGTTGCCGCGGCCGATATAGGCGGCGTCGTAGTTCGCGTTGATCTGGATGGCACGATTGTAGTCGGCAAGCGCCTTCTGCTGGTCGCCGATGAAACGGTAGATCAGCGCGCGGTTTGAATAGGCCTGGTAGAAATCGGGCTTCAGCTGGATCGCCGTGTCGAAGTCCTTCAGCGCGGCCTGGTATTTGCCGCCGCGGCCGAGCGCCGAGCCACGCACATTATAGGCTTCCGGGTCGCGCGGGTTGCGGTCGACGACTGACGACAGCGAGGAGATGTTCTCGCTCGATCCCTGCGCCTGGTCGATGGAGCCGAGCTCGCCGGTCGGGGTCGACTGGCATCCCGCGAGCGCCAGGCCCGACAGCAAGGCTGCTGTCAGAACGAGCCTGTTCACGGAGTTTCCACGCTCTGCGGTCAAAACATGCATCGGCTGCCGTATCCTCAATATCCGACGCCCGGCATTCCGGATCATCGCACCGGCCCCTATCCCGCAGTCCTGCGTATACAAATACCGGCTTGCGTCAAACAAAAAGGTGGCGGCGATTTCCATCGCGCCACCTTGGCTATCCTTCGAAAAGGACGAAAACTTGGCAGGATCAGCGCGGAGCGCGCGCTGCACCGGCGCCAGCAGGAGCCGGACGCGGGGTCGAGGGCAACAGGCCTTCGCGCTGAGCGCGCTTACGGGCCAGCTTGCGGGCGCGGCGCACGGCCTCGGCCTTCTCGCGAGCACGCTTCTCGGACGGCTTCTCATAGTGACCGCGCATCTTCATTTCACGGAAGATGCCTTCGCGCTGCATTTTCTTCTTGAGCGCGCGAAGCGCCTGATCAACGTTGTTGTCGCGGACGAGTACCTGCACGGGCGATCCTGTCTTTCAATTTGAAATCATTGGGCTATCGGCAATAGCCCTAAGCTTCCGCAGCGGCTTCCACCGCGAATTCTGGCGGCTGATAGCAGAATCGGGATGGAATGTCCACAGTTCAAGCGGAAAACTTGGTGCTTTCCGTGCGCCACGCCGGACACACGGAAAGCCGTTCCTCTTCTTATCCTGTTATCCGACCGCGCGCCACCGCCTCGTTAGGATCATGTCGAAGATGAGAACGAAAATCAGCGATGCGCCGACAAGCGGATAGATGGCGCCGCCAATGGCGAGGATGGTGACGACGCCGGCGAGCTTCCTGCGGTCGCCGGGCAGCGGCGGAACGCCGAGCCGCCCTATCGGCCGGCGTTTCCACCACATGATGGCCGCGCTGACCGCCAAAATCACGATGGCGATGCAGGCGGCAAGCAGCACATATTGATTGAGGGCGCCATATTGCTGGCCGAGATGCACATTGATGCCCCATTCCATTGCCTTCGCGCCCGGCCCGTAATCGGCATAGCTCAAATCGATCAATGGCTTGCCGCTATACTGGTCGAGGTGGACAACGCGCTGCTTGTCGAGATCGTCGGGGTAGACGGAGCCGGTATAGACGCCTTCGGCGGTCGTCGGGATGTTGACGGCGTAGCCTGGCGCCAGCCCAAGCCGATCGAAGGTCTTCATCGCTTGGTCGACGGAGATAGCAGCGGTTCCGGACACCGAGGATAGCGGGACTTCCGCCTGCTGGAGCGACCAGCTGGTCTGGCCGAGATGGTTCATGTGCTCGTCGGACATTGGCACATTGACCCTCAGGCCGGTGGGGTAGCCGAAATTGCTGCCATTGGCCCACTCGTTCACCTTGTCTCCCCAGAAGACGGACCAAGGCATGCCGGTGATGGCGAGGAACAGGATTACCGCGCCGACGAAAATGCCGGTCACGGCATGGAGGTCGCGCCAGAAGATGCGCTGGCTGGGTGCGCCGCGTACGCTGACCACGCCGCCGCGGCCCTTGCGAGGCCACCACAGATAGATGCCGGTCGCCACAAGGAGGATTGCCCAGCCGCCCGCTATCTCGATGGCGGTCCGGCCGATGGTTCCGAAAAAGCTCAAGCTGTGAAGATCGCGGACGAAGGTCATGATCGTGCCCTTGTCCGGCAAGGTACCAAGCACCGCGCCCGAATAAGGGTTCACATAGACCGCCAGCTTTTCGCCGTCGGTCTTCTTCACGGTTATCTCGGCCGATGAGGTTGGGGTGGCCGGTGTCGTGAATTTCACCGCTGTGCCCGGAACGCGCGCGATGGCGGCTTCGATCATCGCCGACGGGGTCGCCGTGGTCGCGGCGACCTCGACACGCTTCAGATCGGCGTGGACGAGGGCATCGATCTCATCGCGGAAGAGATAGAGCGCGCCGGTGACGGCGAGCGTGATCAAAAAGGGCAGCACAAGCAGCCCCGCATAGAAATGCCAGCGCCAAACAGCGCGGTAGAGGTCGGATGCATTGGTAGGGCTGGCCGGACGCGCCGCCTGCCTGAGAGCAAGATCAGTCATGGTCTTTCACCGAAATGGAGGAATGGTTCGACGGTCCCGCACCGGCACGTCAAAAGACGCGGCGACCGCGGAACTGTCGTTGGTTCTCGTCAGTGAAAGGGTGCGGGCGGTCCCCGGGCGTCGAACGCAAGGTCGCGAACGGAAGGCAGACGGCCGTCTTCATTCGGGACATTGAAGTGGAGATCGCGATATGCTGGCGGCGGCGCAAGCAGCGATGCCGGTGTGGTCGTGGGGACCGCGATCAGCCCCGCCGATATCTGGCACAGGCTTCCACAGGGACAAAGGTTCTTCTGGTGGGTATTGGATGGGTTTGGCGGTGCATCGCCCGACGGCGCGCAGATGACAAAGCCGGCATCGTCGAACGCCGCCGCCATCGCCCCGGAGGAAAAGCCGGAGACCAATGCCTGGATGACGATGAAATAGACGAAGAGCGCGGCAACGATGTTCCGCGTCAGCCTGTCTTTCAGAGCGCCCCTCATCTCCTCCATGGACGAGGTGAATAGCGGGAGACGCCGCGCCTGTCACCGCGACAGGCTGTAGCTGGCACGGGCTGGGTGCATGGCCTCTCTTGTCCGGCGAAAATATCTCGAAGTCTCACCCCTTCTCCAGCATTGGCCGGAGAAGGGATGAATTCAGGGAAATTGAGATCGATTGGAGCTCAGGTGCGGTTGATGGAGACGCCGCCGTCGGCGAACAAAGCCGTGCCGGTGGTGAAGGACGATGCGTCCGAAGCGAGATAAAGCGCCGAGCGGGCGATCTCTTCGGGGCGGGCGATGCGCTTCAGCGCATGCAACCCCTCGACGAAAGCACGTTCATCGGCGGTCTTGAAGGTCGCCGCCGGCGTGTCGGTACCGCCCGGCAGCAATGCATTCACGCGGATGCCTTCGCGTCCGTATTCGGCGGCGAGCACCTGGGTCAGGCCGACCAGGCCGGCCTTGGCGGCGGCGTAGGCGGCCATGCCTGGCATGCCGGCGGTGACGCCGACAAAACTCGAGGTGAAGATCAGCGAGCCGCCACCACGCGCCAGCAGCGCGGGGATCTGATGCTTGGCGGCGAGGAAGGCACTGGTCAGATTGGTGTCGAGGACGTCTTCCCAGGTTTTGCGCGGCATATCGGATACCGGGCCCATCGGGCCGACGGCGCCGGCATTGTTGAAGGCGACATCCAGTCCGCCGAAGCGGGCCTGCGCCAGTTCAACCAGAGCCTTGGCATGGGTTTCGTCATTGACGTCGCCGGCAAGGGCGACGGCCTCGCCACCTTCCTCGGCGATTTCGGCGACGAGCGCATCGAGCTCGGCCTGCCGGCGGCCGGCGACGATGAGCTTGGCGCCTTCGCGGGCAAAGAGCAGCGCGGTGGCGCGGCCGATGCCTGAAGACGCGCCGGTGACGATGGCGACCTTGTTGGTCAATGCGAGCATATGCTTGGTCCTTTCCAGAAGTGGATGGCGCTTGCTCGCAGATCGATGGAAGGCGAACCACCCGAAACGCGCCGGATCTGATGCCCCTTGCTGCCGAATGAAAGTCAGGTTATCGAAAACCTCTGAAAACATGCGGGTGGACGCGCCACCCTTTTCAAATGACTCCCCAAAAAATGATCGAGAGGTTGCTCGAACCCGAGTTCGAGGACGTGAGCAAATTAATCTGGGATGTCTACGGCCAATTCTACGACGGATTTCCGATTGCGAACCTTCGGCCCTTGATTACTTCGCCGTCTGAGGAGGTGCTGCGGCGAGGCGCTTTTCTAGCCAATGAACTTGGTTGGAAGGTGAGGGCGCTGACGCAGGAAATAGCTGCGCTTCTGGATTGTTCCAATTCAGGCATTCGCTTTTATGCGATTGGGGCTCTAACTGCTTGTACTACGCCAGAAGATGGTGAGGTTTTGGGAAAGCTACTTCAGCATCTCGAAGACCCCGACAGTGGTGTCCGATGGCGTATGGTTGAGTTTGTTCGCTTGGCTGGTTCCAAACAATTTTCAGCAGCGATCAAAAATGCGGCATTGCAGCGGCCTGACTCGATTTATACTGAAATCAGCAAAGTCATCAGATGGTCTATGCCTGTGTCGGAGGCTCAAGTTCGAGGGTTGGCAAACCACTCAGATCCAGGGGTCCGTTTACTTGCGGCAGGTATCGCCTTGAGACCGCGCAAGATCATAGATGAAAAGTTCGCCGAGATTGTCTTGGAAGCCGGTGAGCCCGAACTAAGTGATCTGATTTCGCGAGCGTTTCAACACCACGCGATACCTATCGACGCCGAATTCGGGCGAGTTGAGAAATCCAGGCTAAAAGACTGAAGTAGTCATGTCTCTTGCATCGTTCGTGTTGGATTTTCGAGTGAAGGCACGGCACAAAACGGCAATTGCCGTCGCAAACAGCGCTGGGATGGCAGCCATGTTTCGCTAGTGATACACCTCGCGCGTCGGACGCCCGATTGCCCATACGCGAGGCTAGGTAACGTGAAAAAATATTCGGTATTCGCCATCGCCCGCGAGGCCATGCGCGGCCACAAGGGCTGGGAGGAGCAATGGCCCTCGCCGGAGCCGAAAAAGAGCTATGACATCATCATCGTCGGTGCCGGCGGGCATGGGTTGGCCACTGCCTATTATCTGGCCAAGGAACATGGCCTGACCAACATCGCGGTGCTGGAAAAGGGCTGGCTCGGCGGCGGCAACACTGGCCGCAACACCACCATCATCCGCTCCAACTATCTCTATGACGAGAGCGCCGGCATCTACGACCATGCCGTGAAGCTGTGGGACGGCCTGTCACAGGACCTCAACTACAACGTCATGTATTCGGCGCGCGGCGTGATGATGCTGGCGCACAACGTGCACGACGTCCAGGTACTGAAGCGCCACGTCCATGCCAACCGCCTGAACGGTATCGACAATGAATGGCTGACGCCGGAAGAGGCGAAGGCCTACTGCCCGCCGCTCAACATTTCGCGCAACGCGCGCTATCCGGTGGTGGGCGCCACCCTGCAGCGCCGGGGCGGCACCGCCCGTCACGATGCAGTCGCCTGGGGTTATGCCCGTGGCGCGGCGGCGCGCGGCGTCGACATCATCCAGAATTGCGAGGTTACCGGCATCCGGCGTGGCGCCGACGGCGCGGTAACCGGCGTCGATACCTCGAAAGGCTTCATCGGCGCGCGCAAGGTTGGCGTCGTCGCAGCTGGCCATTCCTCGGTCATCATGCAGATGGCCGACGTGCGCATGCCGCTGGAAAGCTACCCGCTGCAGGCGCTGGTGTCGGAACCGGTCAAGCCGGTTTTCCCCTGCGTGGTCATGTCCAATACGGTGCATGCCTATATCTCGCAGTCCGACAAGGGCGAACTGGTGATCGGCGCCGGCACCGACCAGTATGTCTCCTATTCGCAGACCGGAGGCCTGCACATCCTCACCCATACGCTGGATGCCATCTGCGAGATGTTCCCCATGTTCACGCGCATGAAGATGCTGCGGTCCTGGGGCGGCATCGTCGACGTCACGCCGGATCGCTCGCCGATCCTGGCCAAGACGCCGGTCAAGGGGCTCTATGTCAATTGCGGCTGGGGTACGGGCGGTTTCAAGGCGACGCCGGGTTCGGGGCACGTCTTTGCGCACACCATCGCGCGCGACGAGCCGCATCCCATCAACGCGCCTTTCACCATCGAACGGTTCCGCACCGGCCGCCTGATCGACGAGGCGGCGGCCGCCGCCGTCGCGCACTGATGCAGACGCTGGCGGCGACGATGGCTGTGGCTGCGCCCTTCGTGTTGACCGGCGAGAAGGGGATGTTCCACCTTCCGCAAGCCAGCGAGGTTCGGCTGCAGGAGATCAATCGCGTCGCTCACGAGGATGACTGGCCGTTTTCGGTGCCGTCCGGTTTTCTCGCCTGTGTCTGGAGCGGTGGTCGTAAGACCGTTAGTTTCGTGGAAAAGCGGGAACACGACGGGGATGACACGCCAGCACTGCGCACCGTCATCATCTCCACGGACCCCTTTCAGGTCACCCTGTTGAACATGGCAAACCGCGACCTCTTCCAGCCGATGGATTCGGTAGAAACACTGATCAAGCGCGTGGCGCCCTTCGAAGCGCTCGGACAACGGCTTTGCGACCAGCCGCAAGGCGCGCGCATCGGCGACGGTGAATTATAGGAAACAGACAATGCTTCTCATCCGCTGCCCCTATTGCGAGGAAGAGCGTCCGGAACTCGAATTCCGTAACGCCGGCGAAGCGCATATCGCGCGATCGTCCGACATCGCCGCCGTCAGCGACGACGATTTCGAGAAGTTCTTCTTCATCCGCTCGAACACCAAGGGCATCATCTATGAACGCTGGCGGCATGTGCATGGCTGCGCGCGCTTCTTCAACGCGGTGCGCGACACCGTCACCGACAAGTTCGTGATGACCTACAAGGCCGGCGAGCCGAAGCCTTCGAAGCTGCCCGGAGTTTCCAAATGAGCGGCGCTTTCCGCATCAGCAATGCCGGCCGCCTGACGCCGGCCAAGACCGCCCGCTTCACCTTCGACGGCAAGGCTTTCACCGGCGTCGAGGGCGATACGCTGGCCTCGGCGCTTCTGGCCAATGGCGTTCATCTGGTCGGCCGCTCGTTCAAGTATCATCGCCCGCGCGGTTTCCTGTCCGCGGGCGCGGAAGAGCCGAATGCGCTGGTCGAGATCGCCCGCGATGGCGCGCGCAAGACGCCCAATGTGCGCGCCACCGTGCAGGAACTCTATGACGGGCTTGTCGCCAAGTCGCAGAACCGTTGGCCGTCATTGTCCTTCGACGTCGGCGCGGTCAACAACCTTGCCTCGCCGATGTTCTCGGCCGGCTTCTACTACAAGACCTTCATGTGGCCGAAGTCGGCCTGGAAGAACTTCTACGAACCGAACATCCGTTCCGCCGCCGGCCTCGGCGTGGCGCCGGACCAGCCGGATCCCGACCACTACGCATCGCGCTTCGCGCATTGCGACGTGCTGGTGCTGGGCGGCGGCGCGGCTGGCCTTGCCGCCGCCCTGGCCGCGGCCGAGACGGGCGCGCGGGTCATCGTTGCCGACGAACAGGCGGAATTCGGCGGCGCGCTGCGCTTCGAAAGCGGCGCGCGCATCGAAGGTCAGGCCGGCTGGGCCTGGGCGCAGGGCGCTGTCGCCCGGCTGAAGGCCATGGGCAATGTGCGGGTTCTGTCGCGCACGACCGCCTTCGGCTATTACGCGCAGAATTTCGTCGGCCTGGTGGAACGCGCCGGCGACCATCTCGCCAATCCCGGTCACGACCTGCCGCGCGAGCGGCTATGGCAGGTGCGCGCGAAGCGTGTCGTGCTCGCCACCGGCGCGATCGAGCGGCATATGGTGTTCGCCGACAACGACCGTCCGGGCGTGATGCTGGCTTCCGCCGCACGCACCTATCTCAATCACTACGGCGTTGCGGTGGGCCGCAATGTCGGCGTCTACACCGCCAACGATTCCGCCTATGCGGCGGCGATCGACCTGAAGAAGGCCGGTGTCAATGTCGCCGCCATCGTCGACCTGCGCGACAACCCGTCCGGCGCCTTGATCGACCAGGCGCGGGCGGCTGGCATCGAGATCCACGACGGCCGCGCCGTCGTGCGCGTCGGCGGCAAGCTGCGCGTTTCGTCGATGACCGTGCAGCCGAAGAATGGCGGCGGCGAGCGCACCATCGCCATCGACGCGCTGCTGATGTCGGCAGGCTGGACGCCGTCCGTGCATCTTTTCTCGCAGTCGCGCGGCAAGGTCGCCTTCAACGAGGACAAGCGTTTCGTGCCCGGCACCTATGCGCAGGATTGCGTGTCGGCCGGCGCCTGCAACGGCACCGACGGCTTGGCCGCCTCGGTCGACGAGGGGTATGCAGCCGGTGCCAAGGCCGCGAAGGAAGCGGGCGGCAAGGCTGCCAAGGCCGCAAAGCCCAAGGTCGAGGTTGGAGAGACCTGGTCACGCGGCATGCTCGGCTCGGCGCCCGGCGCCGGCCCGGACACCACCGTGAAGGCCTTCGTCGACTTCCAGAACGACGTTACCGCCAAGGACATCCGCCAGGCGGTGCGCGAAGGCATGCGCTCGATCGAGCACGTCAAGCGCTTCACCACCAACGGCATGGCCACCGACCAGGGCAAGACTTCCAACATGCACGGCCTGGCGATCGCCGCGGACATGCTGGGCAAGCCGATCCCCGAGGTCGGCCTGACCACCTTCCGCGCGCCTTATACGCCGGTGACTTTCGGCGCCATCGTCAACCATGCGCGCGGGCCGCTGTTCGATCCGACGCGGCGCACGCCGATGCACGGCTGGGCTGAGAAGCACGGCGCTGTGTTCGAGGATGTCGGCCAGTGGAAGCGCGCCTGGTATTTCCCGCGTGCCGGCGAGGACATGCATGCCGCGGTCGACCGCGAATGCGTGACGGTGCGCAAGACGGCCGGCCTGTTCGACGCTTCGACGCTGGGCAAGATCGAAGTGGTCGGTCCCGACGCGGCGAAATTCATGGAGCTGCTCTACACCAATCCGTGGGAGAAGCTGGAGCCCGGCCGCTGCCGCTATGGCATCATGCTGCGCGAGGACGGTTTCATCTATGACGACGGCGTCGTCGGGCGCCTGGCGTCGGACCGCTTCCATGTGACGACGACCACCGGCGGTGCCGCTCGCGTCATGAACATGATGGAGGACTACCTCCAGACCGAATTCCCGCATCTCAATGTCTGGCTGACCTCGATTTCCGAGCAATGGGCGGTGATCGCGGTGCAGGGGCCGAAGTCGCGTGACATCATCGCTCCGCTGGTCGAGGGCATCGATATGTCGGACGAGGCGCTGCCGCATATGTCGGTGCGCGAAGGCAAGATCTGCGGCGTGCCGACCCGGCTCTTCCGCATGTCGTTCACCGGCGACCGCGGCTTCGAGGTCAACGTACCGGCCGACTACGGCCAGGCGGTTTGGGAAGCGTTGTGGGCCGAAGGCCAGAAGCACGGCGCCTCGGCCTACGGCACCGAGGCGATGCACGTGCTGCGCGCCGAGAAGGGTTACATCATCGTCGGCCAGGACACCGACGGCACCGTGACGCCGAACGACGCCGGGCTGGATTGGGCGGTCGGCAAGAAGAAGACCGATTTCGTCGGCATTCGCGGTATGATGCGGCCAGACCTCGTTGCCAAAGGCCGCAAGCAGCTTGTCGGCCTCAAGACCAAGGATCCGAAAGTGGTTTTGGAAGAGGGCGCGCAGATCGTCGACAATCCGAACCAGCCTGTGCCGATGAAGATGCTGGGTCACGTCACCTCGAGCTACTGGTCGCAGAATTGCGGACGCTCGATCGCACTGGCGCTTGTCGCAGGCGGGCGCGATCGCATGGGCGAAACGCTCTATGTGCCGATGCCCGACCGTGTGATTGAAGTCGAAGTCACCGGCATGGTGTTCTTCGACGAGAAGGGGGAACGCCTCAATGGCTAAGGCTGCCCAGAAAACCACAACCGCTCTGGCCGAGCGGCATCCGGCACTTGCCGGTCGAAATGCCTCGGCCGCCCATGTCACGTTGACCGCGCTGGAGCCGGCCGAACGCATCTCGCTGCGCGCGCCGGAAGCCTCGCTGGCGGCGCTGTCCAAGGCGCTCGGGCTGACATTGCCGAAGAAGCCGAAGACCTCTGCCGCCAAGGATGGCCGCTTCGCGCTGTGGCTCGGGCCGGACGAATGGCTGATCATCGACGAGACCGGCGCTGATCCGCTGGCCGATTGCACCAAGGTCAAGCAGTTGCATTCCGCGGTCGGCGTCTCGCACCGCAATGTGGCGATCGCGGTCGCCGGTCCGGGCGCCGAGGCGACGCTGAACGCCGGCTGCCCACAGGACCTGTCGCTCGCTGCATTCCCGGTCGGCGCATGTTCCCGTACCATCCTCGGCAAGGTCGAGATCGTGCTTTACCGCACGGCCGAAGAAACCTTCCGCGTCGAGTGCTGGCGCTCCTTCTCGGATTATGTTTTCACTTTCCTGTCCGAGGCAGCACGCGACGCGGCAGCATAGGAACCATTGCCGGGCGGCGCCGTTCTGTCCCCAGAGCCCGTCATGGGCTTTGGATAGAGGGAGTTGCCCATGGCCGATCCGTCGAAATCCGCAACATCCGGGAAGCCGAAGAAGACGGCGGCGGTGCGCTCGTTCGAGAAACGTCGGCGCAGCGAGCCCAACCGCGAGGAAAAACTCGAGGAGGGGTTGGAGGATACGTTTCCGGCCAGCGATCCCATCTCGGTGATATCGACGTCGATCTCGGGCGCGCCGAGGCGCAAGAAGACATAGCACCTGATGACGCCATGGTTGGCGCAAGGCTGCGGCGGTCGTCAACGGCGCGTGCCTACGGTTTTCGACATGCAAAAAGGGCGGCTGGTTTAATCAGCCGCCCTTTTTGTTTGCCGTTCTCAACCAGACGGTTGGGGGAACCTTACTGGGAGATCGGCATGACCCACGGGCTGACGTCGATGCCGAGGCGCGGGCCGGCGGTGCCAGCCTTCGAGCCTGCCTTGTCGACCGAGCCGGTGGTGGCATAGTCGAGCTTGCCCTTCACGGTGGTTTCGGCGTGGGCGGCGGGAGCCTTGATCTGCTTGGTGGTGGCCTGGCCAGCGAAGGCGGTACCCGACAGGGCAACGAGGGTGGCGAGGGCAAGAGCTGTCGTTTTCATCGACTTTCTCCGGTTCAATATCTGAATTTCTATTTCCGTACATGTACGTTGCATCGTCCATGTATGCCCCTCTCAGCGGGATTTCAATGAAAAATCGTACGCGTACGGAAAATTTTTTGGACGCGACTTCTGGCGCGAACCAACCTTGCCGGCTTGCCTGGCTTCAACACATTGAAAGGGCTGGGTAAAAAATGGCGCTCGTCAAAATCGTGTCGGCGGGCTCGGTTTGTCGCAGGGCGGCAATTTCCGGCGACTAACGCCGATGCGTCAAAAAACAGACGCGGAAACGGGCAGTTTGCGGATTTCTCCGGCAGCCGGCTTGGCGTTGCTGCCTGCTTCCTGTCTCAGCAGGGCTTGGCCGGCTGGTCGCTTAACGCTTTGACTTCATCGCTGCTCAGTGCGGCGAGACTGAAGTCGCACATGCGCTTCACGAATGCCTGATGGTCGCCAAACGGGTAGAAGGGGTGGGTCACCAGCAGCGAGATGGTGCCGTGGCCGACAGCCCAAAGCATGGTTGCGATGGCATGCGGGTCGCCCTTCAGCCGGCCAGCAGCAACGCAGGCCTCGACACGGCTGATCAGCACGGCCATCGCCGGATTGTTGTTCTCCATTTCCTCGAATGTACGGCCGGCCGGCGGCTTCACCTTCTCGGTCATGAAGACGGTGCGGTATTCGTTGGGGTTGCCGAGGCCAAAGGCGGCATATTCGGTCATCACCGCGCGCAGCGCATCCATCGGATCGTCGGGCGCGTTCTGCTCGATGCGCTTGGCCAGCGTCTGGAAAGCGTCTTCGGCGAGCGCGAACAGGATGTCCTGCTTGTCAGCGAAATAGGAATAGACCGACATCGGCGCATAGCCGACCATCTTGGCCAGCTTGCGGATGGTCAGGCCTTCATAGCCTTCTTGCTGCACCAGCTTATGGGCTGCGGCCACAAGTTCGGATCGCAAGGTCGCTTTTTGTTGTTCGCGACGTGTTTGCGCAGTTTGCGGCAATCCTGTTGCCTTTCTCGCTCCCATTTCCCCTCTTTTTCAGTATATACTCAGTACGGTCATCCGCAAGTTATCGTTGGGGAATTACCGGCCGGGGTCTTTCTCAAATCGCGCCGACGCCACCGTCGACGGCGAGCGTGTGGCCCGTCATAAAGGTATTTTTGGGATCGGCCGCGAACAGCATCGCTTCGACGATCTCCGGGACTTCGCCCACCCGCTTCATCGGTACGCCGCGTGTCAGTTCCGACAGCGCCAGATCCTGCGGGGCGCCTGAGATCTTGACGAAATCGTCGACCATCTTCGTGCGGGTGTGGGCCGGGCAGATCGCGTTCACACGCACGCCTTTGGTGGCATATTCCGCCGCTGCCGATTTGGTCAGGCCGACCACGCCGTGTTTGGCTGCGGCATAGACGGACAGTTTCGGCGCACCGACCAGTCCGGCTACTGAGGCGATGTTGACGACCGTGCCACCCTTGCCGCGAGCCTTGAATTGCCGTTCCATCTGCGGCAGCTGATGTTTCATCGCGTAGAAGACGCCGAGCAGGTCGATCTCGAGGATGCGGCGCGCCTCGTCGGAGGGAACCTGCGGCAGGCGCACGAAGCTCTGGGCGATGCCGGCATTGTTGACGGCGATGTCCAGCCGGCCGAAGCGGTCGACGGCCAGTTTCACCAGCGCTTCGGAAAGGTCTTCGTCGGCAATATTGCCGGCAAGCGTGGCCGTCTCCGTGCCGAGCGTCGCGGCAAAGCGTTCCAGCGCGGCCCTATCGATATCAGACAGGATCAGCTTGGCGCCCTCGGCCGCGAAGCCTTTGGCTGCCCCCTGGCCAAGCCCACCGGTGGCGCCGGTGATCAGCACGGCAGCACCATCGAAACGGCCCATGATCACTTCTCTCCTTCGATCAGTCGCGCTGCCAGATGCGTCAGCAGTTTCACGGCGTCGGCATAGACCTTGGCCTTGGCAGGATTGGAGGCATTGCCGTCCAGCGCGCGCTTGTAGACACCCTGACAGATCGCCGCGAGCCGGAAGAAGGAGAAGGCAAGCAGGAAGGTCCAGTTGGCGATGCCGCCGAGTCCGCGCCGACGGCAATAGGCGGCGACATAGTCTTCTTCCGAAGGCAGGCCGACTGCCGCGCGGTCGATGCCGCCAAGGCCTTTGAAGCCGGACTGGTGCGGCAGGCGCCATTGCATGCACTGATAGGCGATGTCGGCGAAGGGGTGGCCGAGCGTCGACAGCTCCCAGTCGAGCAGCGCAATCACCTCAGCCTGGTCCTTGGCGAAGATCATATTGTCCAGCCGGTAGTCGCCATGCACAAGCGAGAGCCGGCCGTCATCGGCGGGCTGGTTCGCCTCCAGCCAGGCGATCAGCGCGTCCATCTCGCCATTGGTTTCGGTTTCGGAAGCGCGGTACTGGCTGGTCCAGCGTGCGAGCTGGCGCTCGAAATAGTTGCCGGGCCGGCCGTAATCGCCGAGGCCGACGGCCTCGACGTCGACATCGTGCAGGATTGCCAGTGTCGCGTTCATCGCGTCGTAGACCGCCGCTCGCTCACTGCTGGATGCTTCCGGCAAAGCCGGGTCCCAGAAGATGCGTCCGTCGACGAAGGCCATCAGATAGAACATGCGCCCGATCGGCGAATTCTCGTCCGAGAGATGCAACATCTGCGGCACCGGCACGCCGGTCCCGGCAAGGGCCTTCATGACGCGGAATTCGCGGTCGACCTGATGCGCCGATTTCAGCAACTGTCCCGGCGGCTTGGCGCGCAGCACGTAGCGGCCGCTTTTCGCGGTCAACAGATAGGTCGGGTTGGACTGGCCGGACTTGAACTTCTCGATCGCTCCCAGCCCTGAAAAGCCTGGAACTTCGCGCTCCAGATAAGGAGCCAGAAGGGCGGGATCGAGCGTGTTCGGATCGGTCATGCGTCCTGCGTTTCGGGTTCCACGAAGGTGAGTGTCAGCCAGCGCGCGGTCAATGCCGGCTTCAGCGAGCCTTCGATCTCGATGGTGACGTCATGGGAGGCCTGCACCCAGCCCGACGGGCGCGCCTTCACTTCGGCCAGCACGAAGCGGGTGCGGATGCGCGCGCCGGTCTTGACCGGGGCCGGGAAGCGGAGCTCGTCGAAGCCATGGTTGACGCCCATCTTGCCTTTGGCCAGCGGGGGCAAGGTCTCGAATGTCATCGCCGACAGCAGCGACAGGGTGAGGAAGCCGTGCGCGATGGTGCCGCCGAAGGGGGCTTCGGCCGCGGCCCGCGCGGGATCGCAATGGATGAACTGATGGTCGTCGGTGGCGTCGGCGAACTGGTCGATCATCGTCTGGGTGACGACGCGCCAGGGCGAAAGGCCGACTTCCTTGCCGACGCTGGCGAGCAATGTTTCGAGACTGATGGGTTGCACGGGCATCTCCTGGTGGCGGCGCGGCCGTCATTCCTTGAATAGGGTCAGGCCGTGCTGCACCGATTGTCCGCCATCGATCGGCAGGATCGCGCCGGTGACATAGCTGCCAGCCCGGCTGCACAAATAGAGCGTGGCGCCGCCAATGTCATCCGGCTCGCCGATGCGACCGATGGGAACATGGCCACCGACATGTTTCGCCTTCTCCTCGGTGCCGGTGGCGAACGCCGTCATGCGGCTCTGGAAGGGGCCTGGCGCAAAGGCGTTGACGGTGATGCGCCGCGCCGCCAGCTCGATAGCCAGCGTGCGGGTGAGGTGGTGAACGGCGGCCTTGGAGGCGGTGTAGGAATAGGCGTCATCGGCCAGCGGTTGCGTGCCCATCACCGAGCCCAGATTGATGACGCGCGCCGGATCGGCATCGGAGGCGGCCTTCTCAAGCAGCGGCAGCAGGTCGCGTGTCAGCTGGAACACCGCCGTCACGTTGACGCCGAACACCTTGGCCCAGGCATGATACGGGAAGGTCTCCAGCGGTGCGCCCCAGGAAATGCCGGCATTGTTGATCAATATGTGCAGCCGATCGGTGCGTGCCTTGACCGCTTCGACAAGGGCGGCAATACCGGCTTCGGAGGAGACATCGCCGGCAAAACCCTCTGCTTTGCCGAGTGCGCCAACTGCATTCAGCTCATCGGCGACCTTGGTGCAATCTTCGCCCTTGCGCGAGGCGATCATGACGGTGGCGCCGGCGCGAACGAGCGCGGTGGCGGCCATGCGGCCAATGCCGGTGGCGGCGCCGGTGACCAGGGCGATCTTGCCGGTTACCGAGAACATGTCGTCGAGGTAGCTCATCGGCCCTCCCTACAATCAGTCCGCTCGTCGCCGATGCTTCTATGAGTATCGAAAATCGGCATTCGGATTGACAACATACCGAGTAGTATGTTGAACTTCGCATGTTGTAAAGCCGGCAAATCGAGGGGCAATGGCAGCGAGACCGCACTTGGCGGAGCGGGAAGAGGAGGCCGGAGCCGTCGGTGGCACCATCGCCGCCGACGGCTCCCGCGCCGCGATCCTCGACGCTGCTGCCGCCTGTTTCATGGCGCGGGGCTATGCTGCCAGCTCCATCGACGATGTCGCCCGCAGCCTCGGCTCGACCAAGGGCCGCATCTATCATCACTATCCATCCAAGGGCGATCTGTTCGCGGACGTGTTTCGCACCGGCATGGCGATGAACTATGCCGCGATCGAGCCGGCGCGCCGCCTTGCCGGCACGGCGGTGGAACAATGGCGGCATATGGCGACGATCCATACGCGCCAGATGATCGTGACACGCAGCTATCAGCGCGTGGTGTGGGAAGGCGTCGAGCTTTATCTGCGCGGTGCGACCACGCCGGAGCAACGCGAGGAATTCGCGCGGCTGATGCAGGTTCGCAACGACTATGGCGCGATCTTCCGGCAGGTGATCGTGGCGGCGCGCCAGGCGGGCGCCATGCGCTTCGACGATCCCGGCATCACCGAACAGCTCATGTTCGTGTCGCTCAATTCTCCGCTGTTCTGGTACACGCCGCGCCCCGGCGAAACCAAGGATGACATCGAGGCGATCGTGGCGCAGGTCGTCCATTTCACCGCGCGTGGACTGGGCGTCGGGGAAGGGAACCTGTGATGGCCGACATGAATCTCGGCATGACCGAAAAGCTGAAGCCGATCCACGCCCAGGTCGCTGCCATGGTGCGCGACGAGGTGATGCCGCTCGACGAGGAGTTCCTGGCGGAGGTCGGCAAGGCCGGTGACCGCTGGGCCTATTCGAAACGTCAGACCGAAATCCTCGAAGGGCTCAAGGCCAAGGCGCGTGAGCGCGGCCTGTGGAACTTCTGGTTGACCGGCTCCGATCGCGGCTACGGGCTGACCACGGTCGAATATGCCTATCTGGCCGAGGAGATGGGCAAGGCGCATCTGGGTGCGGAGACCTTCAACTGCTCGGCGCCCGACACCGGCAACATGGAGGTGCTGGAACGCTACGGTTCGGCCGAACACAAGAAGGCGTGGCTGGGTCCCTTGCTCGAAGGCAAAATTCGCTCGGCCTATCTGATGACCGAGCCGGATGTGGCCTCCTCGGACGCGACCAACATTTCCATGCGTTGCGGGCGCGACGGCGGCGACTATGTGCTGAATGGCGAGAAATGGTGGGCTTCCGGCGCCGGCGATCCGCGCTGCGCGATCTATATCGTCATGGTGAAAACCGGCGGCGCCGGCGAGCCGAAGCACAAGCAGCACTCGATGATCCTGGTGCCGGCGGATACGAAAGGCGTCACCAAAATTCGCGCCATGCAGGTCTATGGCGATGACGATGCGCCGCATGGGCATATGCATCTGCGCTTCGACAATGTCCGCGTGCCGGCCACGAACATGATCTTGGGCGAGGGCAGGGGCTTCGAGATCGCGCAGGGCCGGCTTGGCCCCGGCCGCATCCATCACTGCATGCGCGCCATCGGTCAGGCCGAGATGGCGCTGGAATTGCTGTCGCGCCGCTCGGTGCGGCGTGAAGCGTTCGGCCAGCCGCTGGCCAGGCTCGGCGCCAATTTCGACATCATCGCCGAGTGCCGCATGGAGATCGAGATGGCCAGGCTGCTCTGCCTCAAGGCAGCCTGGATGATCGACCGGGGCGACGCGCGCGCGGCAGCTCCATGGATCAGCCAGATCAAGGTTGTGGCGCCGCGCGTGGCGCTGAAGGTGGTCGACGAGGCCGTGCAGATGCACGGCGCGCAAGGCATCAGCCAGGATACGCCGCTGGCGCGAGCCTGGACGCACCTGCGCACGCTGAGACTCGCCGATGGGCCCGACGCGGTGCATCGCCGCCAGGTGGCGCGCGAGGAACTGAAGAAATACACGCAGGAAAAGCTGTAAGGTCCGTTCAGGGCAAAATGCTCGATCCGGGAGGAGAGACATGAAAGCCGTCATCGCTCGTGCCTTCGCGCCGCTCGATCAGCTCGCCTATGGCGATTGGCCGGAGCCGGAAGCGAAAGGCGATGGCGTGGTGATCGCCGCCGAGGCGATCGGCGTCAACTATCCCGATGGCCTGCTGGTCCAGGGCCTCTATCAGATGAAGCCTCCGGTGCCGTTCGTGCCGGGCATGGAAGTGGCCGGGCGGGTGATCGCGGCCGGTTCGAAAGTGCAAAGCATCAAAGTCGGCGACCGGGTCGCCGCGCTGACCGTCATCGGCGGCTATGCGGAGAAGGTCGCGTTTCCCGAGACGATGGCGATGAAGCTGCCGGATGCGATGAGCGCGGCGGACGCCTGTGCGCTGATTTGCGGCTATGGCACATCCCATCATGCGCTCAAGCAGCGCGGCCAGCTCGAACAAGGCGAAACGCTGTGCGTTCTGGGTGCGGCCGGTGCCACCGGCGTTGCCGCCGTGCAGATCGGCAAGGCGATGGGCGCCAAGGTCATCGGTGTCGCCTCGTCGCCGCAAAAGCAGCGCATCGCCGCCGAGGCCGGCGCCGACATCGTGCTCGGCTACGACAATTTGAAGGACGCGCTCAAGGAAATCACCGGCGGCAAGGGCGTCGATGTCGGCTTCGATCCGGTTGGCGGCGATGCCTTCGAGGCACTGGCGCGCGCCATGGGCTGGAACGGACGGCTGCTCGTCATCGGCTTCGCGTCGGGCACCATCCCGAAACTGGCGGTCAACCTGACACTGGTGAAAGGTTTCTCCGTCGTCGGTGTTTATTGGGGCGATTTCACCGTTCGCGAGCCGCAGACCTATGCCGGCAACATGCGCGAACTGGTCGATTGGTATCTCGCCGGAAAGGTCAAGCCGGTAATCGAGGGCGTCTACCCGCTGGCCGATGCGGCCAGCGTTCTGAAACGCGTGCTGGGGCGCGGCGCGTCCGGCAAGTTGATCCTCAAACCCTAACCACCCCTGGGCAAGGAGCATTGCGATGACCATTGCATCCGAAATGAAGGCGCTACTCCTGGTCGGCGACGGCTACGCCCGACAGCCGAGCGGAAGCGCACTGGAAGCCATGGAGCCTTATGTGCGTCCGGGCGTGATCGGCGTGCCGGTGCCTGAAGCAACGCAGGTGCTCATCAAGGTGAGCCTGGCTTCGATCAACCCGTCCGACGTGATGTTCGTGAAGGGCCTCTATGGCCAACCGCGCGTGCAGGGGCAGCCGGCCGGCTTCGAAGGGGTTGGCACGGTGGTCGCCGCCGGCGACGATGCCTATGCGCAGAGCCTTGTTGGCAAGCGCATTGCCTTCGCCACGGGCCTGACCAATTGGGGCGCCTGGGCCGACTATGCTCTGGCCGAGGCGCTCGCCTGCATTCCGCTGATCGATGCGGTCCGCGACGAGGATGCGGCCGCGATGATCGTCAACCCGCTGACCGCCATTGCCATGTACGGCATCGTCAAGGACGAGGGGCACAAGGCCTTCGTGATGACGGCCGGCGCCAGCCAGCTCTGCAAGCTGATCATCGGCCTGGCCAAGGAGGACGGCTATCATCCGATCGTGACCGTGCGCCGCGACGACCAGATCCCGCTGCTGAAGGAACTGGGGGCCGCCCATGTGCTCAACGAGAAGGCGCCGGATTTCGTGCAGACGCTGCGCGAGGTGATGAAGGTCGAACAGCCTCGCATCTTCCTCGACGCGGTCACCGGTCCGCTGGCTTCGCTGGTGTTCGACGCCATGCCCAAGCGCTCGCGCTGGATCATCTATGGCCGGCTCGACCCGTCTGACACGATGATCCGCGAGCCCGGCCAGCTCATCTTCCAGCAGAAGCATGTCGAGGGTTTCTGGCTGACCGACTGGATGCGTCGCAACAAGGATCGCCGCGGCCCGGCGGCGCTTGAGGCGCAGAGGCGCTTTGCCGACGGCCGCTGGTCCACTGACGTCACGGCGGTGGTGCCGCTGGCCGAGGCGATGGCGCGCCTACCCGAAGAACTGGCCAAACCCAACGGCAAGGTCTTCATCCGGCCCTGATCGCAATTCCCGCGCAATGTTGGGCCCATAGACACCGGACCCGAAAAGACGCTCGTCGTGGAGCGTTCCCGGTTCGCGGGCTGTACCGAACAGCCTTGGCCATGATATGCCCGCGCCCTGATAAAAGGCGGCTCAGGTTCATCGGAAGCCGCCGGCATTGGGCAATGTTGGGCAATGGCAAAATCTAGACAGGCTTGGGATTGGGGCGGCCTGGCACTTTGGCTTGGCGGGTTCGCGGCGATCCTTATTATATCCGGCATGGCGCCAGACCATCGGTCCGTGATGCGCAGCTACCGCACGGCCAGCGAGTTGTTCCTCGACGGTAAGCCGCTCTACAATCTCGATATCGCCATGGGCTATCTCTATTCACCGGCCTTCGCAGTGCTCTATGTGCCGTTCATGAAGCTTGGCCCCGTGGTCGGCGACGGCTTGTGGCGGGTAGTCGGTTTCGCAGTCCTGACCTATGCCGCATGGCGGCAGGTCCGCACGATCGATCCGGCCAACCGGCTCTGGATGTTGTCCTATGCACTTTTCCTGGCGGTGCCGATCACGGCCGGAGCCTTGCGCAACGGCCAGGCGACCATCCTGCTCGCGGGTGCCTGCTGGCTGCTGGTTCTGTCGGCGCTCGAAGGCCGACGTGTCGAAACCTTCCTGTGGGCGATGGTGGCAGTGATTGCCAAGCCGACCGCCATCATCGTTTTGCTCCTTGTCGGAGCGCTGCGGCTGCGGTTGATCCCTTTGCTGTTGGCGTCGCTGCTTTTTGTGCTGGCCATTCCCTATGCCTTTGCCCCGGCGGACTACGTCACCCAGCTTTATCGCGATTTCGCCACGCTGATGACGTCAATGTCGGTCGACAAAGCCGTCGTTTTCGAAACGGCCGATTTCACCGCGCCGTTCACCGCCTTAGGCATGCCTATCTCTAGTGAGGCGGCGACATTGGTGCGGATCGCCGTGGCGCTGCCGACGCTCGGATTGGTACTCTGGTACGATCGCAATCTCGACCGGCGCCTGGCGGGCCTCGCCATTTTCCTGACCGCCGCCTTCTATATGAGCCTGCTCAACCCGCGCGTCGAGTATAACACCTTCGCCGTGTTAGCGATGCCGGCTGGCATGGCACTGGCGGTGATGTGGGACAATGAAGAGGGTGGCATTCTGCCCTCCGTGCTCGCCATCGCCTTGTTCGCGACGGGGCTGACGGGCATCAATTCACATCTTCACGAGGCCCTGCGCCTCTGGTTCCGGCCCATCGCCATGAGCGCGATCGTCCTGCCGGTGTTGTGGTGGTTCTGGTCGGTTGCGCATGGCAGGTTCAAACGGATCGGAGCACAAGCGCATGCCTGAGCGCCAGCCCACGCTCGACATTGTCACGCCGTTCTGGAACGAGGCCGCCTCGGCGGAAGGTTTCGCGCGGCTTTTGTTGGAACTGGAGACCGAGGTTTCCCGTCGCTTCGGTTTCGCCACGCGCAAGATCCTGATCGATGACGGCAGCGTCGACGACAGCGCCGCGCGCTTTGCCGAGGCACTGGGTGGCGAATGGGAAATCGTCCGGCTCAGCCGCAATTTCGGCAAGGAAGTGGCCGTGCTGGCCGGTCTCGACAGGACACGCGGCGACATGGTTTTGATCATGGACGCCGATCTGCAGCACTCGCTGGAGGTGAGCCTGAAGTTGATCGGCGAACTGGTCGAGAACCCGGACGTCGACGTGGTCTATGCCCGCACCAATCGCGAAGGTGCGAGCTGGAAGCGCAGCCAGTCGGCCAAGCTGTTCTACAGTCTGATCAATTCGAGCCAGCGCTTCGATATCCCCGAAAATGCCGGCGACTTCCGCGTCATGCGCGGGACGGTGGCGCGCGCGTTGACTAAGCTTCGCGACAAGCGGCGTTTCAACAAGGGGCTCTATGCCTGGGCGGGGTTCCGGCACAAGGCGGTGACCTACACGCCGGGGCAGCGCATTAGCGGCACGAGCAAATGGAGCCGGCTCAACCTGCTTGCCTTTTCGATGGAAGGCTTTGCCTCCTTCTCCGTGCTGCCGCTGCGCATCCTCAGCCTGTCGGGGCTTGCCGTTGCGCTGGCCGGCGGCATTTATGGCCTCAAGGTCTTTTTGGAAGTGTTTTTCTACGGCGTCGCCGTGCCCGGTTATCCTTCCCTGCTTGTCGCCATTGTCGTGCTCGGCGGTTTCAACCTCGCGCTGCTCGGCCTGATCGGCGAATATGTCTGGGTGGCGCTCAGCGAGAGCAAGGACCGTCCTGTCTACATCGTGCGCGATATCGTCAGCGGCGCGGGTGAGCAGAAGCCTGACGCATGATCCGCTCTATCCGCCTGATCGCCGACGACTACGGCCTATCGCCCGGCGTGTCGGACGCGATCCTTGACCTGATCGGGCGCGGACGGTTGACCGGCACCAGTTGCATGACCGGCTTCCCGGAATGGGAACAGGCCGCCGAAAGGATCAAGCCGTTCGTCGGCCGTGCCGCGATCGGCCTGCATCTCACGCTGACCGACCAGCCGGCGCTGACGGCGCCTTCGGGCCTTGCGCCGCAAGGGCAATTGCCCTCACTCGGCGACCTGGCGTCGCCGCTCAAGCGTCGGCGCTTCGGCACCATCGACATCCACACTGAGCTCGACGCGCAGCATCGTCGTTTCGTCGAGGCGCTCGGCCGTGAGCCCGATTTCATCGACGGACATCAACATGTGCATTTCCTGCCTGTGGTGCGGGATTGGCTGAAGACGCGTTTCGCCGGTTCTCAAAGGCCGATGTTGCGCGGCGCGCCCGTTTTGTCGCGGGGCGTCGGCGTGACGGCACTGAAAGTCGCTGCCATTGCAACGCTGGCGCGCGGGTTCGACCGGTCGATGCAAGCAGCCGGCTTTCCCGTGATGAAGCCGCTCGCAGGCATCTATGACTGGCGCCAGCCGTCGGATTTCGCGCCGGCCGTGCGCCGCGCAGTCGAGGATTTGCCGGAAGGGGGCGTGTTCATGTGCCATCCGGGCCATGTCGATGCCATTCTGGCCACACGCGATCCGATGCAGGCGGTGCGGCAGGCGGAATATGACTTCCTGGCTTCGAACAAATTCGGTGCCATGCTTGCCGCAGCCGGTGTTACCATCCAAGGCGGCACGCGATGAGCGACGATCCCCGTCGTACGCTTGGCAGCAAGATGGGGCGCTTCGCCGTGGTCGGCGTGGCGAATACGGTCATCGACCTCGCGGCCTTCTCGGCCCTGCTGTGGATTGCCGTGCCGCCGCTGGCCGCCAATGTCGGGGCCTGGCTCGTCGCCGTCGCCTTCTCCTTCACGGCCAACCGATTCTGGTCGTTCGAGCGCGACCGTTCGATCCCGCTTGGCCGTTCCGTTTTCCGTTTCGTCTCGCTGGGGGCATTGATCTCGCTCGGCGTATCCAGCCTGTTCATCGCCGCACTCGCCGGCTGGATCGGTGTGTGGCCGGCCAAGATTGCCGGCATCGTGGTCGCTGCCGTCCTGAACTTCCTGGCGGCGCGCTGGTCGATCGAGGGGCGGCTGGTCCGGTGAGAGGCTGGCGTTAGCGCAGGCCTTCCATTTCGCGAATACGCCTGGCGCTTTCCGGTTCCATCTGGCGGGTGACGGCGCCGATCAACGTTTCGGCCACCACGAACAGCGCCGCCGATGAGTCCCAGGGCGAGGGGACGGCGGTGCGACCGGCAATCACGTGGCGGGCGAAACGCGCGATGGGCGACAGCCACTGGTCGGTGAACAATACGATCTGCACGCCGCGCTGATGCGCCTTCTCGGCGAAGCGGATGAGGCTGTCCTGGTAGCGGCGGATGTCGAAGATGACCAGAACGTCGCGCTTGCCCATGTCGATCAGCCGGTCGCGCCACATGCTTTCCTGGCCGACGAGGTGGAAGACGTTGGGACGGATGATGGCGAGGTGGGCAGCCATGTAGCGCGCCAGCGGATCGGTGAAACGGCCGCCGATGAGGAACATGTGGCCGCGGCGGTCGGCCATCTTCTCGGCGATCTCGTTCAATTGCCTGTCCGAGAGGTGGCGGAACGTCTCGCGCAGATTGTCGAGTGTCGCCTCGATCATCGGCGAGGCGGCATCGCTGCGGCTCGGCGCCGTGGCGGCGCGCGAGGCCGGCGATTGCAATTGCGCGGCGAGTTCGTCCTGCAGCGCCGACTGGAATTCCGGGTAGTTCTGGAAGCCGAGGCGGGCGACGAAACGCAGGATGGTGGGCGACGAAACGCCCGCCTGCTGGGAGAAGTCGGCCACGGTCTTCAAGCCGATCACCGGATAGTTGGCGACCAACGTCTGCGCCGCCCTGCGCTCGCCCGCTGGCATCGCGTCGATGCGGTCGGCGATCAGTTCGGCGATGGAAGTGGTTGTCGTCTGCGTTTCCAACCCGGCACCCCCAAGCATTTCGGAAAAGGCGTTTGACAAAGTTCGGCAAACTGTATGAAATCATCCATGGGAGCGCAATGACACAAAATACGTAACATACGATACGCTCCCAGGGGACGGCGGATCGATGGAGACGACAAGCCGGGGAAAGCTTGCGACGGCGGATTCCGTGAGGGTGACGAACCCGGACGGAAACGGCGCCTATGTCTTTACCTGCGACCACGCCTCCAACTTTCTGCCCGCCGAATATGGAACGCTCGGCCTCGCGGCATCGGAGCTCACCCGCCACATAGCCTGGGACCCCGGCGCGCTGCCGGTGGCGCAGATATTGAGCGAACGGCTCGGTGCGCCGCTGGTCGAGACCTGCATTTCGCGCCTGGTGCTCGACTGCAACCGTCCGCTCGATGCGCCCGACCTGATCTCGCCCGTCAGCGAGACAACTGCCATCCCCGGCAATGAAGGCCTGTCCGCCGCGGACCGGCAGGCACGTATCGACCGTTGCTGGAAACCGTTTCACGAAACGATCGACAGGCTTATCGAGACGCGCGCGGCACGCGGACTGGAGACGCGGCTGGTCTCCGTGCATTCGTTCACGCCCGTCTACAAGGGTGTCGACCGTCCCTGGCACATCGGCATCATTCATGACGATGACGCCCGGTTGTCGGCTCCGCTGATCGCCGCCCTGCAACAGCAGGGTGGCTTCACCGTTGGCGCCAACCAGCCTTACTCGCCCGCCGACCGCGTCTACTTCACCCTGGAGCGGCACGCGCGCTCGCGTGGCCTGTTGTGCGCAATGATTGAAATTCGCAACGATGAGATCCGGGACAAAGCCGGACAGAAAAAATGGGGAGAACGACTGGCGGGCATCTTTACCGGTCTTGAGCCGGCGCGGCTGCCAAAGCCGCCGCCGTTCCGGCCGCTCCACTCGATTGAAGGCACCATCTGAAGGTATAAAAAAGGGAACACTCTCATGGCAGCGCCTGGTAATGTCGAACACAATAGTGAGGACGTGAAGGTCCTCCATTCTATGGGCTACGCGCAAGAATTGGCGCGTCGCATGAGTGGCTTTTCAAATTTCGCGATCTCCTTCTCGATTATCTGCATTTTGGCGGGTGGCATCACGTCTTTTCCGCTAGCGATGGCTACCGGGGCTGGCTTTGAGGCTACCATCGGTTGGGTTATCGGCGGCTTGTTCGCGTTGGTTGTTGCCGCGTCGCTTGGTCAAATTGGCTCGGCCTATCCAACTGCGGGCGGCCTCTATCACTGGTCGTCGATCCTAGGAGGTCGAGGCTGGGGTTGGGCAACGGCCTGGATCAATCTACTTGGCCTCATTTTCGTCGTCGCATCGGTCAATGTCGGTGTTTTCCTGTTGTTCAGGGACCTAGTATGGGCCGGTGTGTTCGGCCACGACGTGTCGCAATGGGGTTATCAGGAGCAGGTAATCGGTGTCGCGCTGATCACCCTGACCCAAGCCCTCTTCAACCATTTCGGCATCAGAATCACGACGGCGCTGACGGATTTCTCCGGTTATCTGATCTTGGTCGTCGCCGTGGTTCTTACAGCTATGTTCCTAATCTGGGGCGCGAGTTGGGACTTCTCGCGGCTGACCACCTTCGTCAACAACACTGGCGAAGCGGGTGGCGGCTATGTGCCGGAGGCAAGAACGGCGCTGGTCGCCTTCCTGATTGGCCTACTCTATCCGCTCTATACGATCACCGGTTTCGACGCTTCCGCACATACTTCGGAAGAGACCCACAACGCGCGCGTTGCCGTTCCGCGCGGCATGATTCATTCCGTGTTGTGGTCGCTGGTCTTCGGCTTCGTGATGGCGGTTTCGTTCATCCTTGCGAGCCCGGATCTCGCGGCTACAGCCAAGGACGGCGCCAACGCATGGTTCAATCTGTTCAATAATTTGCCGGCACCAGGCTGGTTGAAGGACATCATCGCCATTGCAATCGTGCTGGCCAACTACATCTGCGCGCTGGCCGGTCTCACTTCCACTTCGCGCATGATTTTCGCTTTCGCGCGCGACGGCGGCCTGCCGGGCTCCTCGATGTGGAAGTCGGTCAGCCCGACATGGCGTACGCCCGTACCGGCTATTTGGCTGGGTGCGGTGCTTTCGGTTGCGGCGACACTCTACTCGCCGGCGTTCGCGGCGCTCGCGGCAGGTTGTGCGCTGTTCCTCTACGTGTCCTACGCGATGCCGGTAGCAGCGGGCTTCCTGGCGGAAGGTAAAACCTGGACCGAATTCGGGCCTTTCCGTCTAGGCGTCTGGTCCAAGCCGTTCGCCGGCATCACCGTGCTCGGTGTTCTGATCCTGATGTATGCCGGCATCCAGCCGCCCTTCGACATCCTGATCAACTACGCCATCGGCTTGCTCATCCTGTTGGTGGTGCTCTGGTTTGGTATCGAGCGCCGCCGCTTCCAGGGTCCGCCGATCGGTGACGAGGTGGCCAAGCGTGCCGCCGAGATCGCCGCCGCGGAACGCGCCGTCGGCGAGACGGCTGGCGGCCACTAAGTCCCAAAAACACGACCATGGCCGGCGGTCGCCGGCCATGGTCGCCCTTCCATCAAATCCGTTCCTAAAAAATGAAAACCGGAGTGCTCTAAGAATGGCAGGCAACCTTTCGTTCGATCAGTTGAAGAAGGCGGTGCAGGCAGGGGAGATCGACACCGTTCTCGCCTGTGCCGTCGACATGCAGGGTCGCCTCGTCGGCAAGCGTTTCCTGGCTCAGTATTTCGTCGAGTCCGCGCATGACGAGACGCATGGCTGCAACTATCTGCTGGCGGACGACATCGATATGGAGCCGGTGCCCGGCTACAAGGCGGCGAGCTGGTCGAAGGGTTATGGCGACTTCGTCATGAAGCCGGACCTCGCAACGCTGCGGCAGGTGCCGTGGCTCGAAAAGACCGCGTTGGTGCTGTGCGACCTGCTCGACCACCACAGCCATGAAGACCTCGCCCATTCGCCGCGCGCCATCCTGCGCAAGCAGGTCAAGCGGCTGACCGAACGCGGCTATATCGGCTATTTCGCCTCCGAACTCGAATTCTACCTGTTCAGCGAAGGCTATGACGCCGCCCGCAAGAAGCACTGGCAAGGCATCGAGACCGCGTCGCCCTATATCGGCGACTACCAGATCGGCATCACCACCAAGGAAGAAGGCATCATGCGCCGCCTGCGCAACGAGATGCAGGCCGCCGGCATTCCGATCGAGAATTCCAAGGGCGAGTGGGGCCCGGGCCAGGAAGAGATCAATGTGCGCTACGCCGAAGCGCTGGAGATGGCCGACCGCCACGTTATCCTCAAGAACGGCGCCAAGGAGATCGCCGATTCCGAAGGCAAGGCGATCACCTTCATGGCCAAGTACAATTACGGCCTGGCCGGTAATTCCAGCCATATCCACAATTCGCTGTGGAGCGCCGACGGCAAGACGCCGCTGTTCTTCGACAAAAAGGGCCCGTGGACGCTGTCCAGCCTCGGCCAGCAATGGTCCGCGGGCCAGCTCAAATATGCCAAGGAATTCACCTGGTTCCTGGCGCCCTACATCAATTCCTACAAGCGCTTCCAGTCTGGTACCTTCGCACCGACCAAGATCATGTGGTCGGAAGACAACCGCACGGCGGGCTTCCGCCTGTGCGGCGAGGGCACCAAGGGCATCCGCATGGAATGCCGCATCGGCGGCGCCGACCTGAACCCCTATCTCGCCTTCGCGGCGCTGATCGCCGCCGGTCTTGCCGGCATCGACGAGAAGTTGGAACTACAGAAGCCGTTCGTGGGTGATGCCTACCAGGCTTCGCGCCTGCCGGAGATACCGAAGACGCTGCGCGAGGCGACCGAGACCATGGCCAAGTCAAAGATGCTCAAGGCCGCTTTCGGCGAGGACGTCATCGACCATTACGTGCACACGGCGCGCTGGGAGCAGTTCGAATACGACCGACGCATCACCGATTGGGAACTGCACCGGGGGTTCGAGCGATATTGAGGAGGGAGCCGGCCTTCCCTCTTGTGGGAGGGCGCGGTGACCGGATATCGCAAGGCGAAGTTGGTGAGACGGGGCAGGGCGAACAGGGTTCGGTCTGCCCTTTCGCCCGCGCCACGACAAGACGTTAGCGGACCGGCCTTTGCCGAGATGGCGGGCTAGGACGCGCAATGAGGAAAAACGAAGCATGACTGAAACCGTAAAGCTTACTTCCCCCATCGATGGCTCGATCTATGTCGAACGGCCGATCGCCAGCGATCAGGCGGTTAACGCCGCCGTTGAGCGCGCCCGCGCGGCGCAGGCCGACTGGGCGAAGGTGCCCGTCGCCGAGCGCGCCAAATACATGCTGAAGATGCTGGAAGCGCTGGTTGCCATGAGCGACGAGATCGTTCCGGAACTGGCATGGCAGATGGGGCGTCCGGTGCGCTACGGCGGCGAATTCGGCGGCGTCAAGGAACGCACGCAATACATGGTCGAGATCGCCGAGCGCGCACTGGCGCCGGTGCCAGCCTCCAATCCGAAGGACGGTTTCCGCCGCTATGTGAAGAAGGACCCGCTCGGCGTGGTCATGGTGATCGCGCCGTGGAACTACCCGTACCTCACGTCCGTCAACACCATCGTGCCGGCGCTGATCGCGGGCTCGACCGTCATCCTCAAGCACGCCGCGCAGACGCTGCTGGTCGGCGAGCGCTTCGCCAAGGCCTTCGAGGCGGCCGGCCTGCCGAAACATGTCTTCCAGAACATGGTGCTCAACCACGCCCAGACGGAAAAGCTGCTCGGCTCGGGCAAGATCGACCACGTTAACTTCACCGGCTCGGTCGCCGGTGGTCGCGCCATCGAAAAGGCCGCGGCCGGCACCTTCATGACGCTGGGTCTCGAACTCGGCGGCAAGGATCCCGCCTATGTGTTGCCCGACGCCAAGCTCGACCATGCGGTGGCCAATCTCGTCGAAGGTGCCTTCTTCAATTCCGGCCAGTGCTGCTGCGGCATCGAGCGCGTCTACGTGCACGAGAAGATCTATGACGATTTCGTCGAGGGCTTCATCGCCGAGACGAAGAGCTATGTTCTCGGCAATCCGCTCGACCAGGCAACGACGATGGGCCCGATGGCGCAGGCGCGTTTTGCCGACTTCATTCGCGAGCAGAAGGCCGAAGCGCTGCGCAAGGGCGCGACGGCTCACATGAACACCAGGGACGCGGCCGACAAGGCTGGTTCGCCCTATCTGCCGGCCGAGGTGCTGACCAATGTCGACCACCAGATGTCGGTCATGCGCGAGGAGAGCTTTGGCCCGATCGTCGGCATCATGAAGGTGCGCAACGACGAGGAGGCGGTCGCCCTTATGAACGACAGCCCCTATGGCCTCACCGCCTCGATCTGGACCGCCGACACCGAGCGCGCCGTGGCCATCGGCGACCGCGTCGAGACCGGCACCGTGTTCATGAACCGCTGCGATTACCTCGATCCCGCGCTTGTCTGGACCGGCGTCAAGGACACCGGCAAGGGCGCGGCGCTTTCGCAGATCGGCTACGACAATCTGACCCGGCCGAAGTCGTATCACCTGCGCGAGAAGATCTAGTTAGCCGCCCATTCCAAGGAAAACTGCATGTCCAAGCTCGTCTCCAAATGGAACTACCCGACCACCATCCGCTTCGGCGCCGGCCGCATTTCCGAATTGCCGGACGCGCTGGCCGCGACTGGCATCAAGCGTCCGTTGTTCGTCACTGATCCCGGTCTCGCAAAGCTGCCGGTGGTGGCCTCGACGTTGAAAATCCTCGACGATGCGAAGATCCCCTACGGCGTCTTTTCCGATGTCCGCCCGAACCCGGTGGAATCGAACCTCACCGCTGGCATCGCCGTCTTCAAGAAGGGCAAGCATGACGGCGTCATCGCCTTCGGCGGCGGCTCGGCGCTCGATCTCGGCAAGCTGATCGCCTTCCAGGCCGGCCAGACCCGCCCGGTCTGGGATTTCGAGGATATCGGCGACTGGTGGACGCGCGCCGACAGCAACGCCATCGCCCCGATCGTCGCCGTTCCGACGACCGCCGGCACCGGCTCGGAGGTTGGCCGCGCCAGCGTGCTGACCCACGAGGCGACGCACACCAAGAAGGTCATCTTCCATCCGAAGATCCTTCCCGCCATCGTCATCGCCGATCCCGCGCTGTCGGTCGGCATGCCGCAATTCATCACCGCCGGTACCGGCATGGACGCGCTGGCGCACTGCCTCGAAGCTTATTGCGCGCCGGGCTATCACCCGATGGCCGACGGCATCGCGGTCGAAGGCGTACGGCTGGTGTTCGAGAACCTGCCCAAAGCCTATGCCAACGGCAAGGACCTGACCGCCCGCGCGCATATGATGAGCGCCGCTGCGATGGGCGCCACCGCCTTCCAGAAGGGGCTCGGCGCCATCCACTCGCTGTCGCATCCGATCGGCGGCCTCTATGACACCCATCACGGCATGACCAATGCCGTGTTCATGCCTTATGTGCTGGCCTTCAACCGCGACGTCATCGAGGGCAAGATCGAGCGCCTCGCAGCCTATTGCGGCATCAAGGGCGGCTTCGACGGTTTCGCCAAGGCGATCACCAAGCTGCGCAAGGAACTGAAGGTTCCGCACACGCTCGGCGGCCTCATCAAGGACCTCGACATGGACAAGAAGCGCAAGGGCCTGATCGCCGACATGGCAATCGTCGATCCGACTGCCGGCGGCAATCCGGTGAAGCTGACTAAGAAAGCGGCGCTGTCGCTCTTGGAAAACTCTTTGTCGGGAACGGTATAAGAGACGCGCGAGGCAGGTGCGACTGTCTTTCGCGAACTTGCGAAAAATAAAAAAAGCAAGGGGAACGAAAGGGCTGGGAGGAGGCGCCAGAAAGTTTAGCCGGAAAACGAACGGGCACCCGATTGCGGGTGTCCGGCAAAAGTAGTTAACTTTCCGTGCCTTTCGGGGCGCGGGGCGGTCCGCCTTCATCGGACTGTCATATAACGGGGATACCGCATCGCAGGCGTCCCTCGGCGTCAGTTCAACGGAGAGAAAAATGTTCAGATTCACGGGAAAAGTGCTTTCCCTTACGGCAGTCGCCCTGATGGCCTCTTCCGCTTTCGCTTCGGCCTCGTCGCTGGACGAGCTGGCAGCTGCGGCCAAGAAGGAAGGCCAGCTCACCACGATCGCGCTGCCGCATGACTGGTGCGGCTACGGCGCCGTCATCGATGGCTTCAAGAAGAAGTACCCGGAAATCAAGATCAACGAACTCAATCCCGACGCCGGTTCGGGCGACGAGATCGAGGCGATCAAGGCCAACAAGGACAACAAGGGCCCGCAGGCTCCCGACGTCATCGACGTTGGTCTCTCCTTCGGCCCGTCCGCCAAGGCCGACGGCCTGATCCAGCCCTACAAGGTCTCGACCTGGGATTCGATCCCCGACAGCGCCAAGGATGCCGACGGCTTCTGGTACGGCGACTATTACGGCGTTCTCTCGTTCATGGTGAACAAGGACCTGGTCAAGAACGCCCCGACCGACTGGGCCGATCTCTTGAAGCCGGAATACGCCAACTCGATCGCGCTTGCCGGTGACCCGCGTGCGTCCAACCAGGCCATCCAGGCTGTCTATGCCTCGGGTCTGTCGGGCGGCGCCGCTGCTGGTGAAGCCGCTGGCAAGGCCGGCCTCGAATACTTCAAGAAGCTCAATGCCGCCGGCAATTTCGTTCCGGTGATCGGCAAGCCGGCAACGCTCGCCCAGGGCCAGACGCCGATCCTGATCAACTGGGACTACAATGCGCTCGCCGGTCGCGACACGCTGAAGGACAATCCTCCGGTTGAGGTCGTCGTGCCGAAGACCGGTGTCGTCGCCGGCGTCTACGTTCAGGCGATCAGCGCCTACGCGCCGCACCCGAACGCAGCCAAGCTCTGGATGGAGTATCTCTATTCCGACGAAGGTCAGCTCGGCTGGCTGAAGGGCTACTGCCACCCGATCCGCTTCAACGATCTCGCCAAGAAGGGCGCGATTCCGAAGGAGCTGCTCGCGAAGATGCCGCCGGCCGCTGCCTATGAAAAAGCCGCGTTCCCGACGCTCGACGAGCAGAAGGTGTCGAAGGAAGCGATCACCAAGAACTGGGATTCGATGGTCGGCGCCAACGTCAAGTAAGTTCACGACAATTGTCCGGGCGGCTCCACGCCGCCCGGACTTTATCTAACGAAGACAGGCCGGCATGACCGATATCAGTCTTTCAGGACCGGCTGCTGCCGGAAAGATCGTACCGCCAGCACAGGCGCGGGCCATGCGGCTGCCCACGCAATGGTTGGGCGTGGCGCCGTTCATCATCTTCGCGCTGATGTTCCTGATCCTGCCGACGCTGTATCTCATCCTCGGCGCGTTCCAGAACAGTGACGGTGCCGTCACGCTGGAAAACATCATCGAGCTGGCGCAACCGTCCATCGTCGCCGCCTATCTGATCTCCATCAAGGTTTCCGTTGCCTCGGCGCTTCTCGGGGCGTTTATCGGCCTTGCCATCGCGATCGCCATCGTGCGCGGCGGCCTGCCCAACTGGACGCGCTCGGCAACGCTCACCTTTTCCGGCGTGGCCTCGCAGTTCGCCGGCGTGCCGTTGGCCTTTGCCTTCCTGGCGACGCTCGGCCGGCTCGGCCTTGTCACCGTTTTCCTGCGCGCGCTTGGCTTCGACCCCTACCAGCACGGCTTCAACGTCCTGTCCTTCTGGGGCCTGACGCTCACCTATCTCTATTTCCAGATTCCGCTGATGGTGGTCATCATCACGCCGGCCATCGATGGCCTGAAGAAGGAATGGGGCGAGGCTGCCGCGACCTTGGGTGCCACGCAGTGGCAGTACTGGCGCATGGTGGTGATCCCGGTGATCTGGCCGAGCTTCCTCGGCACCGTGATCCTGCTCTTCGCCAATGCCTTCGGCGCCATTGCCACCGCCTATGCGCTGACCGGTTCGTCGCTCAATATCGTGCCGATCCTGCTCTATGCGCAGATCCGTGGCGACGTGCTGCACAATCCACATCTCGGCTATGCCATCGCTTTCGGCATGATCTTCATCACGGGCCTCGCCAATGTCTTCTACATCTGGTTCCGGACCCGTTCGGAAAGGTGGCTGAAATGAAGTCGGGCAGATTCTGGGCCTGGGTCACTTTTATCCTCGGCGCCGCCTATTTCTTCATTCCGCTGATCGCGACCATGGAATTCTCCATGCGTATGCGGCGCGGCACCTATTCCTTCGACGCCTACAAGGTGGTTCTGGGCGACGAGCGCTTCCAGGCAACGTTCACCTTCTCGGTGCTAGCCGCGGTCTTCACCATCATCCTCGGTGTGCTGCTGGTCGTGCCAACCGCCTACTGGATCAGGCTACGCCTGCCGCAGCTCCGGCCGGTCGTCGAGTTCGTGACGCTTCTGCCGCTGGTCATCCCGGCCATCGTCATCGTCTTCGGCTACATCCGCATGTATGGCTCGAACTCGCCGCTGCCGTTCCTGTCGAGCGACATGGGCACCAACGCGCTTCTGGTCATCGGCTATGCGACGCTGGCGCTGCCCTATATGTACCGCGCCGTCGACACCGGCCTCAGGACCATCGACGTGCGCACGCTGACCGAGGCGGCGCAGATCCTCGGCGCCGGCTGGACCACCATCATCGGCCGCGTCATCCTGCCCAACGTGCTGATCGCGGTGCTGTCGGGCGCATTCCTGACCTTCGCCATCGTCATCGGTGAGTTCACCATGGCCAGCCTGCTCAACCGTCCGGCCTTCGGCCCGTATCTTCAGAACATCGGCGCCAACCGCGCCTATGAGCCGGCGGCGCTTGCCATCATCGCCTTCGTCATCACCTGGGGCTGCATGTCGGTCATCCAGGTTCTGTCCCGTTTCGCGCCGAAATCGGCGAATCGCCCGAATTGAGCCCGAGAAAGTCCTGAACCCATGGCTGATCCGTTCCTTTCCATCCAGCATGTGAAGAAAGCCTTCGGCGCCACCACCGTGGTCGAGGACTTCAACCTCGATATCGCACGCGGCGAGTTTGTCTCGTTCCTCGGGCCTTCGGGCTGCGGCAAGACGACGGTGCTGCGCATGGTCGCCGGCTTCGAGGAGCCGACGGCCGGCCAGATCATCGTCGGCGGCAAGGATGTCACCCGGCTGAAGCCGAACCAGCGCAATGTCGGCATGGTGTTCCAGGCCTATGCGCTGTTCCCGAATCTTACCGTGGCGCAGAACGTCGCCTTCGGTCTCAAGGTCGCCGGCATACCGAAGGCTGACAGCGACAAGCGCGTCGCCGAAATGCTCGACCTGATCAAGCTGCCGCAACTCGGCGACCGCTATCCCTACCAGCTTTCCGGCGGCCAGCAGCAGCGCGTGGCGCTTGCTCGTGCATTGGCGCCGAAGCCGAAACTGCTTCTGCTCGACGAGCCGCTGTCGGCACTCGACGCCAAGGTGCGCGTGTCGCTGCGCGACGAAATCCGCGCCATTCAAAAAGAGCTCGGCATCACCACCATCTTCGTCACGCATGACCAGGAAGAAGCGCTGTCGATCTCCGACCGCATCGCGGTCATGTATGGCGGCAAGGCCGAGCAGGTCGGCGCGCCCTTCGAGATCTACAACCGTCCGGCCACCAAATTCGTCGCCAATTTCGTCGGTACCCTCAATGTGCTGGAAGGCGTGGTCAGCGATGCCGGTTCCGGCCGGGTGCGCATCAATGCCGAGGAAATCGGGCTTAAAGGTAAGTTGAACGGTTCCAAGACCGGTGACACGCTGTCGCTGGCGCTGCGCCCCGAGGCGATCGCGCTCGGCGAACGTCCCGGCAACGACGCCAAGCTCACCGGCGAAATCTCCGACGTGCATTTCCTGGGCTCGGTGATCCGGGTGCGGGTTGGCATCGGCCAGTCCAAGATTTCGCTCGACACCTTCAACAATTCCTCGACGCCGCCGCCGAATGTCGGCGACAAGGCCGAGATTTCATTCTCCTCCGGCGACGTGCTGGTTCTGCACTAGGGCTGAAACGCCGCCGCTTCCATCCTTAGTGGGATGGGGCGGTGCGCACGGCGCAAAGACCAATTGTTTGGCTGTTTTGAATGCCACGCGCCCAGAGCCTGCGCAGGGCAGGCGTAGCTTTACGCGCCGTGTTTCGCCTTTATCTCAATCGATGGTGGGAAGCGACGGATCGCCATCGGCGGGTTCCTGGTCCAAGAATCCAGGCCTTGCCTGCCCATTGCCCGGCCTCTCGCGGCGGGTTATGCCTTCAATGAACCTAAGCCGGGTAACAGATTGCCGGCAAATCGGTTCTTCGAAGTGGGCACCATTTTCACGGCCGATCACGACACGCAATGAGCCTTCTGGTCTTCCTGGCGGTGCTGTCCGCCGCCGCCATGCATGCCACCTGGAACGCCATGGTCAAGGTTCATCTCGACCGCTTCCTGTCGGTGACGGTGCTGACGCTTGGCATGGCGTCGATGGCGCTGGTGGCGGTGCCCTTCGTCGAATTTCCTCGGGCCGAGGTCTGGCCCTGGATCTTCGCCTCGACGCTCTTCCACATGGGCTACAAACTCTGCCTGATCGGCGCCTACAAGGCCGGCGATCTGGCCCAGACCTACCCGCTGGCGCGCGGTACCGCGCCCTTGCTGGCGGCCATTGGTGGCATCTTCGTTGTTTCGGAAATCCCGGGCACTTTGTCGATCGTCGGCATCGTGCTGCTCTGTGGCGGCACGCTGCTGATGTCCTTCCGCGGCGGCGCGCATCTGGAAAAGCTCAATCTGCGCGCGGTCGGTTTCGCGCTGGCGACGTCGGTGTTCATCGCCAGCTACACGCTGTCCGACGGCAGTGGCGCGCGCCTTGCCGCGACCGCGTCGAGCTATGCCGTCTATCTGTTCCTCTGCGACGGCATCTGGTCGCTGATCCTGTGCCTTCTGGTGCGCGGGCGGCAATCGCTGCCGGCGATGGCGCGCGACTGGAAGGCGGGCATCATCACCGGCTGTCTGAGCGGCACGGCCTACTGGATCGTCATGTGGGCGATGACCAAGGCGCCGATCGCCTCGGTGGCGTCATTGCGCGAAAGCTCGATCCTGTTCGCCATGATGATCTCGGTCTTCGCGCTCGGCGAAAAGATGACGGCCTGGCGCGGCGCCGCGGCCTTGTCCATCGTGGCCGGCGTCATCGCGCTGCGCATGGGCTAGTGCGCCGATCCGGACCGCTCTGAACATCTGCAGGCTCAGGCGCCGGCAGTCTCCAGATCGAACACCATCAGCCCGTCCGTGCCGCCGTCGAGCGCGGCGACCAGCCTCGCGCCGGCTTTCTGGTGCGCCTCATGCACCAGATAGGCGTCGCGGGCGGCGGCATCGCCGAAGTCGATGGTGAAGCCATGCGTGAAGCCGCGCGCGAAAGGCTCCGGACTGACATTGGCGCTGAAATGCACGGCGCCCATGCCATCGATCAGGCCGCGCAAAGCCGACAGGTCGGCATGGATCGCGGCGCGCTCCGTCGTCGATACGTCGGCACGGAATTTCACGAAGACGCAGTGGCGGATCATGGCTGTTTTTCCTTCACGCCGCGCGGTTGCCGGCAAAGACGGCCGGCGGCAGCGGCTCACGGCCGAGGATGATGTCGCCGCCTTTTTCACCAACCATGATGGTCGGTGCATTGGTGTTGGAAGAAGGCACGCGCGGCATGATCGAGGCGTCGCAGACGCGCAACCCCTCGATGCCGCGCACTTTCAGTTCCGGTGTCACCACCGCCATCGCATCATGGCCCATGCGGCAGGTGCCGACCGGATGATGATCGGTCTTGGCCGCACGGCAGGCATAGTCGGCAAGTTCGTCGTCGCTGGCGAGTGATGGGCCTGGCAGAACCTCCCGCAGCACATAGGGCTTCAGCGCGTTCTGGCGCATGATTTCGCGGGCAAGCCGCAGGCCCTTGATCGACATCTCGCGATCGTACGGGTCGGCCCAATAGTTGGGGTCGATCAGCGGCATGGCGGCCGGGTCGGCGCTGCCCAGTCTCACCGTGCCGCGCGAGCGTGGGCGCAGGAAAGCGGAATTCAGCGTCACACCCGGATTGTTCAGCTTCTCCACGCCGGCCTCGATGCCGGATCCCAGGCCGAGATGGAACTGGATGTCGGGATGGGACGCGGTCGGGTCGGCATACCAGAAGCCGCCTGTCTCGAAGAGGCTGGAGGCGACGGGTCCCTTCTTCAACAGCACATATTGCAATCCGGCCCAGAGGGTGCGGTGGAATTTGGCGTAATTGTCATAGGTGTGATCGCCGGTACATTCGGCGATCACGAAGAGATCGAGGTGGTCCTGCATGTTGGAGCCGACGCCGGGCAGGTCGTGTAGCGGCGTGACGCCGACCGATTTCAGATGGTCGGCCGGGCCGATGCCCGATTGCATCAGCAGTTTCGGCGAACCGATGGCGCCAGAAGACACGATCACCTCGCGCTCAGCCCGCAGGATCTGCGGTTGGCCGCCGGGCTTGTCGACCACCTCGACGCCAACGGCGCGGCTGCCTTCCAGAACGATGCGCGTCACCAAAACGTCGGTGCGCACGGTGAGGTTCTTGCGGTCGCGGATCGGCTTCAGATAGGCGACCGAGGCGGAGGAGCGGCGCGCATCCTTCTGGGTCAGCTGGTAGTAGCCGACACCATCCTGCGCGGCGCCGTTGAAGTCGGGATTGAACGGGATGCCCATTTCCTGCGCGGCGCGGAAATAGGCCTCGCAGATCGGCAATGGCGAGATCGGATTGGAGACGCCGAGCGGGCCCTGGTCGCCGTGATAGTCGTTGGCATAACGCTGGTTGTTCTCGGCGCGCTTGAAATAGGGCAGCACGTCGCGATACCCCCAGCCGGCCAGCCCTTCCTCCTTTTCCCAGGCGTCGTAATCGCGGGCATTGCCGCGCGTGTAGATCTGCGCGTTGATGGAGGAGCCGCCGCCGATAACCTTGGCTTGGGTGTACCAGAACACGCGGTCCTTCATGTGTTTCTGCGGCACGGTCGACCAACCCCAGGAAGCGATGCCCTTGGTCATCTTGGCGAAGCCCGCCGGCATGTGGATCAGCGGATGCCAGTCCTTGCCGCCGGCTTCCAGGAGCAGCACGGAATTCGCCGGGTCTTCCGACAACCGGTTGGCGAGCACGCAGCCTGCAGGGCCGGCGCCGACGATGATGAAGTCGGTCATGGGATCATCCGTTCATAGTCTGGGCACCGACAGCGCACCGTCGACACGGATCACCGAGCCGGTGGCGAAGCCGAGCCTGCCACCCGCAAGAGCAGCGACCGCGGCGCCGATGTCGGCGGCCTCGCCCCAGCGCTTGGCCGGCACCAGCCCGCCCTCGATCAAGGCATCGTATTTGGAGGCCACGCCGGCGGTCATTTCCGTTCGGATGATGCCGGGGCGCACCTCGAACACGCCGATATTCTCCGGCGCCAACCGTAGCGCCAGCGTCTTTACCCACATGGCGAGGCCCGCTTTGGAGACGCAGTAATCCGCACGTTCGGGCGAGGCCATTTCGGCACTCACGGAGGTGACGGTGACGATCGATCTCGGATGATGCGGCGGCTGCGCCAGCATCGCCTTGGCGACGGCCTGGGTGAAGAAGACCGTGCCGCGCAGGTTGACGTCGATCACCCGGTCGAAGTTTTCGGGCTTCAGCTCCAGCAGATCGCCGCGTACCACGGCGCCGATGCCGGCATTATTGACGAGGCAGTCGATGTGGCCGAAGGCGTCGAGCGCGGTCTCGATCACCGCCGGGTGGTTGGCGAGATTGGCGATGTCGCAGCGGCGATAGGCAAGCCGCGCGCCGCGTAAGCCGACGCTTGCGGCCAGTTCCGGGCTTGGCTCGGGGGTGAGGTCGGCGGCGGCGATGTCGAAGCCAGTTTCGGCAAGCGCGTTGGCGCAGGCGAGGCCAATGCCGCGATTGGCGCCGGTGACGATGGCGACGGGACGGGTCATGCCTTCAACTCCGTCTTGCGAATATGGTCTGCTACCCTCAGCGCCTGCGCGGCGATGGTCAATGCCGGGTTGACGGCGGCGGAAGTCGGCAGGAAACCGCCGTCGACGACGAACAGGTTGCCGTGATCCCAGGCACGGCAGAAGGTATCGAGCGGGGACGTGGCCGGGTCGCTGCCCATGCGGACCGTGCCGCACTGGTGCGAGGGCGTGCGCTTGTCGAATGGCCTGGACAGCACGATCGGATAGCCGCAGGCGCGAAAATGCTCGCGCATCACCTGGGTCAGCCGGTCGAGCGCTTGCATGTTGCTGCGGCGCCATTGCAGGACGATGTCGTTGCCGTCGACCATGACGCGGCTTTCGGGATCCGGCAGGTCTTCGCACATCAGGTACCAGTCGACCGCATGGCTGGCCATGAAATCGAGCGCGAATTTTGGCGCTAGGCGGACATTGGCCTTCAGCATGGTGCCGTCGATCTTGCCCAGAAGCTGGACATTGCCGAGCGGCTTTCCGCCCTTGCCGTCGGAGAGGTAGTAGTCGTTCAGCATCAGCGTCTTCTGGTAGACGCTGTCGTTTCTGCGGCGCGGATCGATCGCTAGCATGGCGGCCGAATTGTGGTTCATGAAATTGCGTCCGACCTGGTCGGAACGGTTGGCGATGCTCTTGCCGCCGGGCGCCGGTGAACGCAGCAGGATGACAGCGGAGTTGATGGCGCCGGCCGACAGGACGACCAGTTTCGGCGTGACGCGCTTGGCCTCGCCGTTGCGGTGATAGTGTACGGCGGCGACCGTCTTGCCGCCGGGCGTCAGTTCGAGATGGTCGACAGCGGCTCCCGTTTCGAGGCAGATGTTGTTGTCGGCCAGCGCGACCGGAAGCGGGCCGGTCTCGGCATCGATCTTGCCGATGCCAGTGTTCGGGAAAGCGTCCCACGGCGTCTTTCCATCCCGCAGCCAGGCATCGATATCGACGCCGAGCGGCAGCGACGCGGGATTGAGGCTGATGCCCTTCAACTCGGCGCGGGCGCGCGCGATTGCCGGCTCGTCCGGCACCGGCGGGAAGGCGTAGGGTACGGAATGAAAAGGCTCTGTCGGGTCCTCGCCGAGCCTGCCGCGCACGCGGAACAGTTGCTCGGCTTTCGAATACCAGGGTTCCAGTTCTTCATAGCCGAAGGGCCAGGCTGGCGAGATGCCGCCGAAATGCTCCATCGCCGCGAAGTCTTCGCGCCGGTAGCGGATCAGCACCGCGCCATAGAATTTCGAATTGCCGCCGACATAGTAGTAGTTGCCGGGGTTGAAGGGCTGGCCACCGGCCTCTCGCCACATCTCCTTCGGCCGGTAGTGGCCGTCGACGAAGATCGAGCGGCTGTCGCGTGCATGCGCGGTCGCAGGCAACTTCTCTCCGCGCTCGAGGATCAGCACCGAGGCGCCGCTTCCGGCCAAACCGGAGGCGATCGTGGCGCCGCCGATGCCGGAGCCGATGATGACGATATCGGGAGACATGGTTGCCCGCTACGCAATCCGTTCCTGGGTCGCCGGATCGAAAAACACCGCCTTGGTCAGATTGAAGGTCAGCGGCGCGGTGGTGCCCGGCTTGATGCGCGCGTCGGCGCGCAACCGCGCCACCACGCCCTTGCCGCCCAGATTGGTCACCGCGAAAGTATCGGAGCCGGCCGGCTCCACCACCTCGATGTGACAGTCCGCCGTCACCAGATGGGTGGCGTTGCGGTCGGCGCCGTCCGGATCGGTCAGCGCTTCGGGGCGGATGCCGAACATCACCTGCTTGCCACGATAGGCCGACAGCCCTTGCGGCGCGCCGTTCAGCGCAAGAGACACCGGTGCCGAACCGTTGCGGGCAAGCTCGACGCTGAGCTGGTTGCCGGTTTCCCCAATGGTGGCCGGCACCAGGTTCATGGCCGGCGAGCCCATGAAGTCGGCAACGAACATGTTGACCGGGTTGTTGTAGATCTCCTCCGGAGTACCGAACTGCTGCAGGATGCCGTCCTTCAACACTGCGATCTTGGTCGCCAGCGTCATCGCCTCGATCTGGTCGTGGGTGACGTAGACGATGGTCGTCTTCATGCGGTGGTGCAGGCGCTTGATCTCGGTGCGCATGTCGATGCGCAGCTTGGCGTCGAGATTGGACAGCGGTTCGTCGAACAGGAAGACCTGCGGCTTGCGCACCAGGGCGCGGCCCATGGCGACGCGCTGGCGCTGGCCGCCGGAAAGCTGGCTCGGCTTGCGGTCGAGCAGGTGGCCGATCTGCAGCAATTGCGACACATCGGCGATCGCCTTGTCGCGTTCCGCCTTGGCGATGCCGCGGATTTCCATGCCGAAGCCGATATTCTCGCCCACGGTCATGTTGGGATAGAGCGCGTAGGACTGGAACACCATCGCGATGTCGCGCTTCGACGGGTGCAGGTCGTTAACCCTTTTGCCGGCGATGCGGATTTCGCCGCCGGTGATCTGCTCCAGCCCGGCTATGGTGTTGAGCAGAGTGGACTTGCCGCAGCCGGACGGGCCGACCAGCACCAGGAAGCCACCTTCCTCGATGCCGAGCGTCACCCCTTTGAGGATTTTGGTGGCGCCGAAGGACTTTTCGAGATTGTCGATCTCAAGAAAGGGCATTGTATCTCAGCCTTTCACGGCGCCGGCCATCAGGCCACGCACGAAATAGCGTCCGGAGACGATGTAGACGATGAGGGTAGGGAGCGCCGCCAGGATCGCCCCGGCGAAGTGGACGTTGTATTCCTTCACGCCCGTCGAGGAGTTGACCAGATTGTTCAGCGCCACGGTGATGGGAATGGAATCGACGCTGGAGAAGGACGAACCGAACAGGAAGTCGTTCCAGATGTTGGTGAATTGCCAGATCACGGTAACCACGATGATCGGTCCCGACGACGGCAGGAGGATGCGCCGGAAGATCTGGAAGAAGGATGCGCCGTCGATCTGCGCCGCCCGCACCAATTCGGTCGGGAAGGCCTCGTAGTAGTTGCGGAAGAACAGCGTGGTAAAGCCGAGGCCGTAGATGGCGTGGATCAGGATCAGGCCCGGCACCGTTCCGGCGAGGCCGAGCAGGCCGAGGATGCGGGCCGACGGAATCAGCACGATCTGGAAGGGGATGAAACAGGCCAGAAGCATCATGCCGAAAACGATGTTGTCGCCCTTGAAGCGCCATTTGGTCAGCACGTAGCCATTCAATGCACCGAGGATGGTCGAGATCGCCACCGCGGGCACCACCATCATCACCGAGTTCAGGAAATAGGGTTTCAGCCCGGTCGGCGAGACGCCGATTTGCGCCGTCGACCAGGCCGACAGCCATGGCGCGATCGTCCATTGCTGCGGCAGCGCCAGCATGTTGCCCTGGCGGATCTCCTCCAGCGGCTTCAGCGAGTTTACCAGCATTACGTAGAGCGGCAAAAGATAGTAGACCGCGAAGACGATCAGCAGGGCGTAGATCAGGGCACGGACAAAAATGCCGTTGCGGGTGGCGACGTCCTGGGAGGGGGCGCTCATTTCTTCTTCCCCCCGAGTTCGGAGTAGAGATAGGGCACGATGATGGCGAAGATCATCATCATCATGATGATCGCCGAGGCCGCGCCCATGCCCATCTCGTTGCGGCCGAAGGTGAATTTCTGCATGAACAGCGCCGGCGTCCAGGTGGCTGTACCCGGGCCGCCATCGGTCATCGCCACCACGAGGTCATAGGACTTGATGGCAAGGTGGGCGAGCACCACGAAGGCCGACAGGAAGACCGGGCGCATCAGCGGAATGATGATGCGGCGGTAGATGGTCATGGTCGAGGCGCCGTCGATCTGGGCGGCCTTGATGATCTCGTTGTCGACGCCGCGCAGGCCGGCGAGGAACATCGCCATGACAAAGCCGGACGACTGCCAGACGGCAGCAATCACGATGGTGTAGATCGCCATCTTGCCGTCCTTGATCCAGCGGAACGAAAAGCTTTCCCAGCCGATCGACTGCATGACGTGCTCGAGGCCGATGCCGGGGTCGAGAAACCATTTCCAGGCGACGCCGGTGACGATGAAGGACAGCGCCATGGGGTAAAGATAGATGGGGCGCAGCAGGCCTTCGCCGCGGATTTTCTGGTCGAGGAAGATGGCAAGCGCCAGGCCGATCACCGAGCAGACGACGATGTAGAGGATCGAGAAGATCGCCAGGTTCTGCAGCGCCGTGATCCAGTTGGGATGGTTGAACAGGCGCACATAGTTATTGAGCCCGACCCAGGTCGAGAAATCCGGCAGGAGCTTCGAACCCGAGAAAGAGAGCACGGCCGTGAAGGCGATGAAGCCGTAAACGAAGATGAGGATCACGGCGAAGCTCGGCGCCAGCACGATCTTCGGCAAGAGGTCTTGCAAGGTGGCGCGCGGATTCGCTGCAGCAGCACGCGCGGTCATGGTGGCGTCGGCCATGGGTTCAGCCCCGGTTTATTAAAGAGTGGGTGCCTCGACCGGAGCCGAGGCACTGCGTTTCAGACGCTATCAGCCCTTCGCGGCGGCAACTGCTTCAGCCAGTGCCTTGGCGGCGGCCTTGGAGTCCAGCTCGCCGTTGAAGTGGCGGGTGATGACGTCATACATGGCGTTCTTCACCGCCGCCGGCACTGCATAGCCGTGAGCCATGGAGCCGAACAGCTTGCCCGAGGAGTTGGCTTCCGCCAGGTCCTTGATGCCCTTCTTGCCGCAATCGTCGAAGGCGGTGTCCGGCACGTCGGTGCGCGCCGGCACCGAGCCCTTGACCACGTTGAAGGACGACTGGAAGTCCGGGCTCTCGATGTCGGATGCCATCGTGAGCTGCCCGGCCTTCTTGTCGTCGCCGACCTTGAACATCATGAACATGTCGGAGTTGAAGGTGACGGCGCCTTGCGTGCCCGGGAAGCGGATGCAGACGAAGTCGGTACCAGGCTTCTGCTTGGCCTTGAGGAACTCGCCCTTGGCCCAGTCGCCCATCATCTGCATGCCGGCCTTGCCTTCGATGACCATGGCCGAGGCAAGGTTCCAGTCGCGGCCGGAGAAGTCCTTGTCGACATAGCTCTTCAGCTTGGCCATGCGGTCGAAAGCCTCGACCATCTTGTCGCCGCCAAGAGCCTTGGGATCGTTGTCGATAAACGCGGCCTTGTAGAAGTCGGTGCCGAGCGAGAGCACGACTGCGTCGAAGATGGTGGCGTCCTGCCAGGCCTGGCCGCCATGGGCGAGCGGGGTGATGCCGTTGGCCTTCATCTTGTCGAGCACGGCGATCAGTTCGTCCCAGTTCTCCGGCACCTTGCCGCCAGCGGCATCGAGTGCCTTCTTGGAGATCCAGACCCAGTTGGTCGAGTGCACGTTGACGGGTGCCGCGATCCACTTGCCGTCGTGCTTAGCGAAGTTCTGAAGGGCCGTCGGGATGACCTTGTCCCAGCCTTCCTTGTTGGCCACATCGCCGAGATCGCCGACCACGCCCTGCTTGGCCCAGTCAGTGATGTCGAAGCCTAGCGCCTGCACGGCGGTCGGCGGGTCACCAGCGGTGACACGGGCGCGCAGCGCGGTCATGGCGGCTTCGCCGCCGCCACCGGCCACGGGCATGTCCTTCCAGGTGATACCCTGGCTTTCCAGCTTCTTCTTCAAGACGTCGAGCGCGGCGGCCTCGCCGCCCGAGGTCCACCAGTGCAGCACTTCGACCGAGCCGCCAGCGGCATAGGTCGATGCGGTATAGCCGACGGTAAGCGCCGAGCCGAGCATCGTTCCGATTAGCAGTTTGCGCAACATGTACTACCTCCCTTGTTGCAGTCACACGACCGGCTATCGCCGGCTACCTCCCAACTCAGCTCGCCCACCACCCGGTGCGCGGGCCGCGATGAAACTGGATCGTTTTTTCCTCGGTGTAATCCTCGACGGCGCGCCTGCCCAATTCGCGCCCAAGCCCGGATTGCTTGTATCCACCGAAAGGCAATTCCGGATAGCCTTCCATGAATGTGTTGACCCAAACGGTGCCCGAACGCACGCCGCGCGCCACCGACATGCAGGTATCGATATCGGCGCTCCAGACGCCCGCAGAAAGACCATAGGGCGTGTTGTTGGCGATATGCAATGCCCTTTCAATCGTTTCAAAAGTCAGCACCGAAAGCACCGGTCCGAACACTTCCTCGCGGGCGATGGCCATGTCTTCCCTGACGCCGCTGACGATGGTCGGCGCCAGATAATCGCCGGCGCTGGAGGCGAGCTTCACACCACCTGTGGCCAACTTGGCGCCTTCGCTGGAGGCGGCGCCGACATAGGCGGTGACCTTGCCGAGATGGTCCGGCGAGATCATCGCGCCGACCTTGGTGCGGTCGTCGAGCGGATCGCCGACGGTGACCTTGGCGGTCAGCGATTTCACGGCTTCGAGGAAGTCGTTGGCGATCGCTTCATGGACGATCAGGCGCGAGCCGGCGTTGCAGCATTCGCCCGCATTGAAGAAGCCGCCGAACACGGCAGCATCCGCCGCGGCCTCGAGATCGGCATCGGGGAAGACGATCTGGCCGTTCTTGCCGCCGAGTTCCATCGACACCTTCTTCAGCGAATTGGCGGCGGCCGCCATGGTCATCTTGCCGACGCGGGTCGAGCCGGTGAAGGAGACCATCTCGGCCAGCGGGTGCGAAACCATCGGCGCGCCGACATCGGCGCCGAGGCCGGCAAGGATATTGACGCCGCCGTCCGGCAGGCCGGCCTCCATCAGCAGGTCGCCGAGCAAAAGGGTCGAGGCCGAGGTCATTTCGCTGGGCTTGACCACCGCGGTGCAACCGGCGGCGAGCGCGAAGGGCAGTTTCTGGCTGACGATGAGGAAAGGGAAGTTCCAGGGCGTGATGATGGAAACGACGCCGACCGGCTCGCGTAGCACGACGCCCAGCATGGCGTCGCCCAGATTGGCGTAGGACTCGCCGGAAAGCGTGCGGGCAAGGGCTGCCGAATAACGCCAGATGTCGGCCGCGCCGGCGATCTCGCCGCGCGCCTGGGCGATCGGCTTGCCGGATTCCAGCGCTTCGAGCCTGGCGATGTCTTCCAGCCGGGAGTCGATGAGGTTGGCGGTCTTCAAAAGCAGGGCAGCGCGCTCGGCCGCCTTCATGCGTGGCCACGGCCCGCTCTCGAAAGCCTTGTGGGCAGCCAACATCGCTGCCTCGACCTCGGCCTCGCCGGCCTGCGCATACCGCGAAACGACAAAGCCGTGGCCGGGCGAGCGACGCTCCAGCGTGCGGCCGTCGCGTGCATCGACATGTTTGCCGCCGATCAGCAGCTTGTAACCCTTCGGCGCGACCGAGGCCTCAGAGGGCATTTTGATGTTCAGCGGGGCATTCATCATTGTCGTCCTAGCTCCGCGAAAAAGCGGGCTTCTGTTTGGTTCGGAAGGCGGAGACACCGGCCTTCAGGTCTTTAGTCAGCGCGATGAAGCCGCTGGCCAGCGCCTCGGTCGCGGCGGCGGTTTCCTCGCCTTCGGCAACGGCGATCATCAGCTTGGCGGCCTCGGTGGCCAGCGGTCCGCGCTCGGCGATCTTTGCGGCCCAGTTTTTAGCTTCTGCCAATGCCTCGCCGGTAGCTGCCACGCGGTCGACAATGCCGAGCGCAAGCGCGTCGGTCGCCGCAAAGACCTCGCCACCCAGCGCCATGCGCCGCACTGCCTGGGCGCCGAAGCGGCGCACGGCGCGCTGCGTGCCGGACCAGCCGGGCACGACGCCGATCGAGGTCTCGGGAAAACCGAGCTTCGCTTGCGTTTCCGCGACACGGAAATCGCACGCGGCGGCAAGTTCCAACCCGCCGCCCAGCGCATGACCGGACAACACCGCGATGGTGGGCTGCCTGAGGCGCGCCAGTCGGTCGAAGACACGATGGCCATAGCGCACCCACTGAACCTGGAAATCGGCGGCGCTCATCGCCGCCCAGGCATCGACGTCGCCGCCGGCGCAGAAACCCTTGCCTTCACCGCACAGGAGCACGACGCGCACGCTTTCGGCAGCCTCAGCTTCGTCCAGCGCTTTTTCCAGCGCCCGCAGCATCGGGATATCGAGCGCATTGAATTTTTCGGGCCGCCTCAGCGTGACAATGCCGATCGCGCCTTCAGCCTGGAATGTGACGAGTTCAGCCATGCGCGCCTCCCGCTGTCCGTGCCGGCTTTTGCGGCAGCGAGAGCCCGATCGGCGCCTCGGCAAAAAGAGCAGCATCCATCGTCTTCAGCCTGTCGGAGACGATGAGCGGGAATTCCGACTGGTCGAGGATATGCGCCTTGAGATCGACGCCCGGTGCGATCTCGTTCAGCACGATGCCTTGCGGTGTCAGCTTCATCACCGCCCGTTCGGTTATGTAGGTGACGTCCTGGCCCTGCTCGACGCCGCGCCGGCCGGAGAAGGTGACGTGTTCGACCTCGTTGACCAGCTTCTTCAGCTTGCCGTCCTTCTCGATCACCAGCCTGCCGTCGGCGACCGCGAGCTTCGCGCCGGCGTTAAACATGCCGGAGAAGACGATCTTCTTGGCGCGCGCGGTGATGTCGACAAAGCCGCCGGCGCCGGCCGTCACATGCGGGCGGAAGGAGAGCTTCGAGACGTTGACGGAGCCGTTCCGGTCGATCTCCAGGAAGGACAGCAGCGAGGCGTCGAAACCGGCGCCCTGAAAGTAGGTGAACTGGTAAGGCGAGGGCATGAAGGCGTCGGCGTTGGAGGCGCAGCCGAAGGCGAAGTCGAGCAGCGGCACGCCGCCGACCGCACCCTGTTCGATCACCCAGGTGACGGCGCCATGCAGGCCTTCCTCGATCAGGATACGCGGCACGTTAGCGGAAATGCCGAAGCCGAGATTGACGGCACTGCCGGCCTCAAGCTCCTGCGCGACACGGCGGGCAATGACCTTCTGCACGTTGAATTCCGGCACGCGGAACGAACCCAGCGGGCGCATGATCTCGCCGGAGATCGCCGGGTCGTAGCCAGTCTGCGTGGTCTGTTTCTGGTCTGGGTCGATGACGATGTAGTCGACCAGCACGCCCGGCACGCGCACGTCGTGCGGGCGCAGCGAACCGTCCTTGGTGACGCGCTTGACCTGCGCAATGACGATGCCGCCATTGTTGCGGGCGGCGAGCGCCTGGTCGAGGCCGCCGAGATAGGCGCCTTCATGCTCGTAGGTCAGGTTGCCGCGCTCGTCGGCGGTGGTGGCGCGGATGATGGCGACGTCCGGCCGGATCGCCGGGAAATAGAGCCAGTCCTCGCCTTCGAATTCGACCTTCTTCAACACCGGTTCGCTTGCAGCGCGCGCATTCATGGCGCAGCCTTGCCGGTCGGGGTCGACGAAAGTGTCGAGGCCGACCTTGGTCAAGACGCCGGGACGCTTGGCGGCGGCCTCGCGATGCATGTCGAAGAGGATGCCGGAGGGGATGTTGTAGGCGGCAACCTCCTCATTGCCGATCATCTGCCAGATTAGCGGCGGTTCGGCGGAGGACGGCCCGGAAGGATAGGAGCCGCCAATGATCTTCTTCAGCAGGCCCTTTCTTGCGATGTAGTCAACGCCCTTGATGCCACTCATGTCGCCGGCGGCGATCGGGTGCAGCGTGGTGAGGTCGCGCGGATGGCCTTCCGCCTCGAAACGTTCGCCGATCGCCTTCAGCATCAGGTCCGGGCAGCCGAGACCGCTGGAAGACGAGACCGAAACGGTCATGCCGTCCTTGATCAATCGCGCAGCGGCTGAGGCGGAGACGAGCTTGCTCATGCCGAGGCTCCGAGCCCGGTCTCGATGGTCACGGCGCGACCGGTCTTCGCCGAGGCCAGCGCTGCCTCGGCGCAGGCGAGCGACCAGACGCCGTCCTCGCCGGTCGCCGAAGGCTTGCCTTCGGTGCGGATGGCGGCGTGGAAGGCGCGCAGCGAGCGGGTGTAGAGGTCCTCGCGGTCGAAGGAGAGTTCTTCCTCGCCGGTTGCCGTGCGCAGGGTAACCGAGCCAACCGGCTTCTGGGTCATCACACCCCTGGCGATCAGCGAACCTTCGGTGCCGTGCACCTCGAAACCGGTGCCTGCGAATTTGGTGGTGAAACCCTCATGGCTCTGGGCGATGAGGCCCGACTGGAAGCGCCACACGCACATGGCGCCGTCTTCCAGCCCGCTGCCGGCCATGCCGGCCGACTGGGTGAAGGCGGAAATCTCGACCGGGTCTTCGCCGAGCACGAAGCGCAACGTGTCTGCGTCATGCACGGTGATATCCAGCACCACGCCGCCGCCGGCCTCCGGCTTGGTGATGCGCCAGCCCTGCAGATGTTCGGGCAGATAGACCGAGTGGAAAACGCGGGCGGCGACCGGCCTGCCGATCTTGCCTGCCGCGATGGCCTCTCGCATGGCCCGATGGGCGCCGGCATTGCGCAGATGATGGTTGGTGCCGAGCACGACGCCGGCGGCCTTGCACGCGGCAAGGATCTTGCGGGCATCGCCGCTGGTCAGCGCCAGCGGCTTCTCGCACAGCACATGCTTGCCGGCCTTGGCGGCGGCCACCGCCTGTTCCAGATGCAGTTCATTGGTGGTGGAGATATAGACAGCGTCGATATCGGCATCGAGCAGGGCGTTGAGCGAGGAGAAGGCGGCAGGAATGCCGTTTTCCCTGGCGTAGGCTGCCGCGCGTTCCGGGCTGGAGCTCATCACGGCCACCACCTCGCCGTCGGCTTGCGCGCGGATGGCGTCGATCACGAATTGCCTGGCGATCGTGCTCGCGCCGATCAGGCCCCAACGGACGGTCATGCCGCACCTCCCGGCGAATGAATGCGGGTCTCGTGGCTGCGGTTCGGGCCGCAGCTTTCGCGTACCACCAGATTGACGGCGCCGATATGGTCTTCCGCGCGCGTCGTGCGGGACTGGATCATCTTCAGGACGACATGGGCGGCGCGCTCGCCAAGGCCGGGCGTATCCACCGCCACGCTGGTCAGCGCCGGAATGTAGTGTTCGGCCTCGACCACGTCGTCGAAACCGACGACGGCGAAATCGCGGCCCGGCTCCAGTCCCTGCTTGCGCAGCGCCAGCATTGCGCCGAAGGCGACCGCGTCGTTGAAACACAGCGCGCCCGTCGGTGGCTGCGGCAGGGCGAGCACCGCATCCAGACAGGCCATGCCGCCACGACGGCTGGTCTCGCCCTCGACAATGGCTGTTTCGTCCGGGCCGATGCCCTCGGCCTCGCAGGCCTCGCGGAAACCGCCGAGGCGTTCGTGATAGACGACCAGATCGGACGAGCCGCCGAGGAAGGCGAGGCGGCGGTGACCCTTGGCGATCAGGTGGCGCGTGGCGAGATAGGCGCCGCGATGGTTGTCGGGCGCGATTACCGGGATGCGGCTCTCCGGCAGCCGGCGCATGGCGAAGACCACCGGGATGCCCGCCGTTTCCAGGCGACGGAAGGCATCCGGCCGGGTGCCACGCGCCGGCGACACGATGAGGCCGGCGACATCCTGCTCCATCAGCGATTTCAGCACCTCTTCCTGGCGCACCGGATTTTCGGCCGTGTTGGCGATGAACGGCACGATGCCCGCCGACTGGAAAACGCGTTCCATGCCGACCGCGAGCTCCGCGAAGAAGGGATTGGTCAGATCGTTGATGACCATGCCGATGACGTTGGAATGAGCCTTGCGCAGGTTGGCGGCGCCGCGGTTGTAGACATAACCGACATCCTCGATCGCCTTGCGGACCCGGTTCGCCGTTTCCGGCCGGATCAGCCCGCTGCCCTGAAGCACCAGCGACACGGTCGACTTGGATACGCCGGCCTCGCGGGCGATGTCCAAAATCGTTGCCTTGGCCCGGCTGGCCATTCCGATGCGTCCTCCCTGATCGCAATTTATTCTTTGGAACGTTCTAAACACAATCGATCGGAGGCGTCAATCGGAATTGTTCATGGAGTATGATGAATATGGAAACCCAAGGCAGTATGCGGATATACGACTTAATTCGTTGTGCGTCGCAGCAAAATTTTGTGCGCTGCCACGAATCGTAAATCTTCTTGATTTATTGGAACGTTCCATTTATGGCGAAACTCAAGGGAGCGAGCATCATGGACATCATCTTGCCAGTGGAGGATGGTCGCCGGGCGTCATACCGCCTTATTGGTCGGCCGGTCGAAGCCGTGGCGGGCGCGCGATTTCCGCGCATCGCCTATGCCGCCGCCCATGTCGTCGCCGACCCGCTCGCGATGTCCGATCCCTGGTCGAAACCGGTCGTCGACTGGGACCGCACGATGGCGTTCCGCCATCATCTGTGGCGTCTCGGCTTCCGCATCGCCGAGGCGATGGACACATCCCAGCGCGGCATGGGTTTCGACTGGAGCAGTGCCAGGGAATTGATCCGCCGCTCGATCGTGGAAGCGCGCACGGTGGAGGGTGCCGATCTCGCCTCGGGCGCTGGCACGGATCATCTCGAGGTCCGCGCAGGGCTGACGTTGGACGACATCATTGCTGCCTATGAGGAGCAGTTCGGCTTCATCGAGGGCGAGGGTGGCAAGGCGATCATGATGGCCAGCCGTGCGCTGGCGGCAACTGCAAGAAGCGCGGACGATTACGCAAAAGTTTACGACCGTGTTCTCTCGCAGGCCTCCGGCAAGGTCATCCTGCATTGGCTGGGCGACATGTTCGACCCGGCGCTGAAGGGCTATTGGGGCGCGGACAACTTCGAAAACGCGCTAGATACGGTTGTCGCCATCATCGAGCGCCATGCCCACAAGGTCGAAGGCATCAAGATCTCGCTGCTTGACGCCGACAAGGAGGTCGCGCTGCGCAACCGTCTGCCGGACGGGGTCGTCATGTTCACCGGCGACGATTTCAACTATCCCGAACTGATTGCGGGCGACGGCCACCGTCATTCGCATGCGCTGCTCGGCATCTTCGACGCGATCGCGCCGGTCGCCAATTCAGCGCTTGCCAGATTGGCCGCCGGCGACCGCGCCGGCTATGACGCGCTGATGGCGCCGACGGTGCCTTTGTCGCGCAAGATCTTCGAGGCACCGACCGAATATTACAAGGCCGGCATCGTCTTCATGGCCTGGCTGAACGGTCATCAGGACCATTTCACCATGGTCGGCGGCATGCAGTCGGCGCGCGGCATCTGCCATTATGCCGAGGTGTTCCGGCTGGCCGACCAGGCCGGGCTGCTGGCTGATCCCGATCTTGCTGTCTCGCGCATGAAAAGTCTGTGCGCAGTGGCCGGTATCTGAGCGGACACGGCTCCATCCCGGTTCGAAATATTCGGGTTGCGGCCGGCGCTGAGGACGGAAAAATCTTTCATCCGATCTTCCGTTGTGGCGAAATACGCCTTCATCCTGCCCTAATCGCGCAAGAACAAGAAGGTGAGGGGGACTTTTGTTTAAATATCGAATGGAGGATAACATGCTTCGTAGGGTTGTTTTGGCGACCGCAGCCGTCGCCGTGTTCAGCATGCCAGCTTTTGCCGCGACCGAATTCTGGGTGGCCAAGTCTGCCGCGACCAAGAAGTGCGAAATCGTCGACAAGAAGCCGGACGGCACCAAGATGATGGACATGGGCAAGAAGTCCTATGCCACCAAGGGCAACGCCGAAAAGGCGCTGAAAGAACTCAAGGACTGCAAGTGATCTGACGGAAACTTCGCGTTCCTCGGTCCACAGCCCGTCCCGATCTTTCGGGGCGGGCTTTTCATTTGTGCTGTTTGGGCTATCAGCCGGCCCGTGTATGCTGGCGATCCGGAGGTTGCCCATGGCGTTTTTCGACATCGACCAGCAGGAACGGCTGAAAACCGCCAAGGGCAAGGAGATGCTGGATACGGTTCCGGTCCATGACGTTGTGCCGACGCATGTCGCGCCGCCGCCGACTGATCTCGGCGGCAAGGTGGAAATCAGCCTTGGCAAGGACGGCAAGGTGATCGCCAAAATCAAGGATCCGACACTGCGCTGACATGCGCGGGGCCATCCTGGCAAACTCCAGGCGCGATTGTCCCGCGCGGCGCTTCCAGGCGCGCCCCGGATGGCGGCTGGCCGAACGAGGCGACAAGGCGCTCGTCGGCAGTATCTAAAATTGTCAGGATCGAATGGTGGGCGTGACAGGGATTGAACCTGTGACCCCTACGATGTCAACGTAGTGCTCTCCCGCTGAGCTACACGCCCATCCGATGCCGCGCATACACCACTTTTGTTTCGGTGCGTCAATAGCGAGAAACACGAAAGAAAGCCGACATCCAAAATGCCGCGATGGGATTGTCTCATGTGGCCCCGGGAGTTGGCGGAATCGTGCGTGCCGAGCGCAATTTGCTTGTGAAAAGGTCGCACCAAGGCCGCAGGTGAGGCCTGCCAACCGGTTCACGGCCGATACTGGGGAATAGCTATCTGGAGCTGTTTAGGCCGCGTGCAGCATCTTCTCGACCTCATTGACGAGGTCGCGCAGGTGGAACGGCTTCGACAGAACCTTGGCGTCGCGCGGCGCTTTCGAATCGGGGTTCAGCGCGACCGCGGCAAAACCGGTGATGAACATCACCTTCAGGTCCGGATCGATCTCGGTGGCGCGGCGGGCTAGTTCGATGCCGTCCATTTCGGGCATGACGATGTCGGTCAGGAGCAGCGAGAACGGCTCTTCGCGCAGCCGCTCATAGGCGCTGGCGCCGTTGTCGAAATCGCTGACCTGGTAGCCTGCACGCTCGAGCGCCTTGACCAGGAACCGGCGCATATCGTCATCGTCTTCCGCCAGCAGAATGCGTGCCATTCTTGTCCCGTCCGAATCATCCCCCCGGAGATTGTAGAGAAACAATCCCGTTAACCATCTCGTATATGGAATCACAGCGGTAAACATCAAGTGAATGTTGGCGCCTCATCCCCAGCGTCACGTCATCAAAGAGTGCCGAAATGCTGGACATGCGGCCAGTGCGATGGCACGGTGGAGCCATGAAACGCCTGTGTCAGTGGGTTCCTGAGATTTGACGTCGGCAGCCGAGGATTTTGCGGTCGTCCCGCCCTTCGAAATCCGCTCGGGCGCTGAACAGCGCGTTCCTTTCGTCTTCAACTCGCCGCACAGCGGCAGGCATTATCCCGACCGCTTCCTGGCCATGGCCAAGCTCGATCGCACGGCGATCCGCCGTTCGGAGGATTGTTATGTCGACGAGCTATTCGGCGCGGCGGTCGCACTCGGCGCGCCGATGCTGGCCGCGAATTTCCCACGCGCCTATCTCGATGTGAACCGGGAGCCGTGGGAACTCGACCCGCGCATGTTCGCCGAGCCGGTGCCGCCTTATTGCAATATCCGCTCGGCCCGGGTGGCAGGCGGGCTCGGCACCATTCCCAGGCTGGTCGGCGAGGGGCTCGACATCTACGCCGCAAGGCTGCCGTTGTCGGAAGCGTTCGGGCGCATCGAGACCGTCTACAAGCCCTATCACGACACGCTGAAGAAGCTGATCGCCGGTACCCACACCCGCTTTGGTTTCGCCGTGTTGATCGACTGCCATTCGATGCCGGCCAGCGTGCGGACCGGCGACCAGGGCATGCGGCCAGACTTCATTGTCGGCGACCGTTTCGGCACCTCGGCATCGGCCGCGCTGACGCAATGCGCGATCAGCCTCCTGACCGGTATGGGTTATTCGGTCGCCTACAACAAACCCTATGCCGGCGGCTTCATCACCGAACATTACGGGCGGACGGCGCGAAACCTGCATGCACTGCAGATCGAGGTCAATCGCGGCCTCTACATGAACGAGCGGACCCTCCAGAAATCCGCCGGCTTCAGTGCCTTGGCGGATGATCTCGCCCGCTTCGCGGCCGATCTGATGGCGATACCGGACCACCATTTCCTCGACCTGCCGGAAGCGGCGGAGTGAGGAGTGGATAGAGAGTAGGGAATAGTGAGTAGGGAATAGTGAGTAGTGAGTGGGGAAACGGTACTGACGCCCCGGCTCGCGCCAAGGCTACCTGACTACTCACTGAAATCTCACGGAAATCCAGCCTATAAAAAAGGACCGCATCGTTGACACGACGCGGTCGAAGTCTAGGGAGGAAACGCCCAAGGTGGGCATGGACAGGAGAACCTGTCCGCATCCGAGATTATTGTGCGCTGCACAAAAGTCAAGCGAGTTATTAATTCAAAATGAAATATGAAATGTCGGCCGCGCGTCGCACGTGACATTGCGGCAACGCGTTTGGTAAGTACGACGGCCGGACGCGAGGGCGCGTTGAGGTTAGAGAAAAGCCGGCCAGCAGGGGCCTCAGGAGAAAACATTGAACATTTCCCCCGATTTCATGCGGCGGATCGCCGGCGCGGCCGCAGCCGAGACCTTGCCGCGTTTCCGCAGCCAGGGCGCGGTGGTCAACAAGCTCGCCGCCGGTTTCGACCCGGTCACCGAGGCTGATCGCGAGGCCGAGCGCGCTATCCGCGCGCTGATCGGCGCGGAGTTTCCGGACCATGGCATCCTTGGCGAAGAGCATGGCAGCGAGAACCTGGCCAGCCGCCATGTCTGGGTGATCGATCCGATCGACGGCACCCGCGCCTTCATCTCGGGTCTACCGGTGTGGGGCACGCTGGTCGGGCTGACGGTGGATGGCGATGCTGTGGCCGGCATGATGTCACAACCCTTCACCGGCGAATTGTTCTACGCCAATGCCGATGGCGCCTTCTATGAAGGACCGGGCGGCCCGCGCAAACTCGCGGCGCGCAGGACGACGAAGCTGGAGGACGCGACGCTGTTCACCACCACGCCGGCACTGTTCAAGGGTGAGGCGCGTGGCCGCTTCGACCGCTTCGAGACCAGGGTGCAGCTCTCGCGCTACGGCACCGATTGTTATGCCTTCGCGATGGTGGCGGCCGGCAGCGTCGACATCGTCGTCGATCCGGGCCTGAAACCCTATGACATCGTGGCGCTGATCCCGATCATCGAGAAGGCCGGTGGCGTTATCACCACCTTCGACGGCCGGCCAGCCGAGAATGGCGGCGACATCCTGGCCGCCGCAACGCCCGAACTGCACGAGGCGGCCATGGAAGCGTTGCGGGCCTGAGAAGCTGGTTCGCCGAAGGCGAATTGAAAGGTCCGGTGGACCTTTCAAAGCTACAAATGCCCGAGGGCTTGCGGCAGCCGGTCAGAAACCGTCGCAGTTCTCGGCGAGACGCTTCTGGCGGGCGTCGACGATCTTGCCGTCGGCGACGCTGTAGGTTTCCTGGTTGAGGGTGAGACCCGGCTGGAAATCGTAACAGACGATCATCGTGATCGAGGTTTCGCCTTTTTCCTGCAGCCTGTGGCGGATGTCGGCATTGGCCAGGATGTCCTGCGACTGCTCCATATAGGCGATGAATTCATCGCGGCTCTGCGACTTGCCGGAAGCCTCGGTGTGGAATGTGGCGCTCGGTGCGATCAGGCCGGCAAGGCCGGCAATATCGGGTTGGTCGAGCAGCCGGTACCATTCCTGCATCACCCGCTCCGGCTCGTCGGCCGCCGCCGGCGCAACAGCGAAGGCGGCCAGCGCCAATGCGGCTGCGAACTTGAGGCTGCGGGTCGTCATGGCCGGTATCCTCGTCTCGCTCTATCCCGTCAGCCCGCGGCCAAAGCCGCCTGCGCTTCGCTGCCGGGAATGAAGGCATCGAAGGCCGCCAGCAGCTGTTCGCGATAATAATCCTTTTCCTGCAGGATCTCGTGTTCGGCGCCGTCGATCATCAGGAAGGAGCCCAGCCGCACATGCCGGGCGAAATGCTCGACGGCACGGGTCGAGACGACCCGGTCGGCGCTCGCGCCGATGATCAGCGTCGGCACTTTCATCGCGGCCATGAATTCGGGATCTCGCACCGTCTCGGCGGCGATCGCGGCGGCACGCAGCCAGCGCACCGTCGGCCCGCCGAGCGCGAGCTGCGGATAGGCCTGGTAAAGGCCGGTGTTGCGCTTGTAGCGGTCCGGGTCGCTGGTCAGCTTGTTCTCCTCGAACGGCGTCGGCAGCGCCTTTCGCGGTCCCCAGGCAGCGTAGAGGCGGCCGAGGCCGAGCACAGTCGCCGCCGTGGTCAGGCCGCGCAGCGTCTTCATCGACACCGGCTGGCCGGGCAGGGCCAGGAAGGGCGCGATCAGCACCATGCGCTGCACCCGGTTCACCATGGTGGGCGCCGAAAGCAACGCCACCAGCGCGCCGGCCGAATGCGCCAGGATGTAGTACGGCCCGCGGCAATCCGGCAGTACTACCTCGGCAAACAGCTGTTCGAGGTCGCGGGCATAATCGCGGAAGCTCTTCACATAGCCGCGCTGCGGGTTGCGCAGCAGCCGGTCCGACGCGCCCTGGCCGCGCCAGTCGAGGATGGCAACACCGAACCCCCGGCTGGAGAGATCGCGGATGGTCTCGAAATATTTCTCGATGCACTCGTTGCGGCCGGGCAGCAGCACCACTGTCCCCTTGAGCGGTCGGCCGGTGGCGGCGAAGCGGGCGTAGCGAATCTGCTTGCGGTCGCGCGTGGTGAAGAAGCCCGCAACGGCATTTTCAGGAACGGGATTGCCGGGGAGGTCGTAGAACAGGTCGGTCATCGCGCGCAATCAGGCGGTTCGCGCCCGCAACCGGGCCAATCATCAGGTGATAGAAGCAAACGGGTAAAATGCAAAGCAAATCCGGTCGGCCGCGAATGCGCGAAGCCGGAAGCCGCCTTCAGGCGCGCTTCCGGCTCCTGTCGATCCGGGAGGAAGGGACGTTGCTACCCGGCTCGGCCTCGTCGCGGCGCCTTTGTTGCCGCCGCTCATCGCGATGTTGAGGCAAGCCTAACGCAAGCCGTCTGAACGGCGGCAAAAGGGGCGGTTCATCCGCCGTTCATCTAGGGTCTGGAGCGTAGATGCCCTTCGAGGCCGGCAAAGGCGCTCGGTACGATCTTCGGCGAATGTCTTGAAACACTTTTCGAGGCCACCCAAATGTCCTGTGCGGCCGCCGATGTCGGGGTCGCTGGTCCGTTGGGAACGCCGCAAGGGTTTCGTCAGGGCCATTACGCAAACCATGTTGCTCAACAGGAGAACACACCATGCGTCATGTCGATTTTTCCCCGCTCTATCGCTCGACCGTCGGTTTCGACCGGCTGTTCACCATGCTGGATTCGCTGGCCCAGCCGGAAGGCGGCCAGAGCTATCCGCCCTACAACATCGAGCGCACCGGCGAGGATTCCTACCGGATTTCGATGGCGGTCGCCGGCTTCGCGGAAGATGAAGTCTCGATCGAGGCCCACCGCAACGTGCTGACCATCAAGGGTGAGCGCAAGGACGAGACCAATGGCGAAGGTTCCGAAGTGCTTTATCGCGGCATCGCCGCGCGTGCCTTCGAGCGCCGCTTCCAGCTTGCCGACCATGTCGATGTCGTCGGTGCCGCGCTCAAGAACGGCCTGCTTCACATCGACCTGAAGCGCAACATTCCCGAAGAGCTGAAGCCCCGCAAGATCGCCATCTCGGCTGCTCCGGCCAAGGCCAAGCAGATCGAGGCCAAGGCCGCCAACTAAAGCGGTCGGCTTCGCAAAGCCTCCCTCCCAAGACGAAAGCGGCGCCGCGAGGCGCTGCTTTTTGTTTGTCGTGTCCCGATCAGCGCCTGTTCCCGCCGTCGCCTTTCAGCGCGATGGCCGCGCAGATGATGGCGAGGACCGCAAGGCCGCTCGCGGCGGCAAGATAGGCCTCCTGATAGCCGAAGGCCTCAATCAGCGGTTGGCTGGCGAAGGGCGAGGTGAAATGGCCGATGAACATCGAGGCCGTGACCATGCCGGCCAGCCTGCCGCGCGTGGTGGGACTGGTCAGCGCGATGATGGCCGATATCAGGTTGGGAATGGTGAGGCCGAGGCCTGCTCCAGCGACGGCCATGGCGAAAAGCACCGAGGTCATCGTCGTCGAGAACGAGATGAGCACGAACCCTAGCGTCATCAGGCAAAGGCCAATGACGAAGATCGTCGAAACGGACAATCTCGAGCGCAGGCGGCCATAGGCGAGGGCCGATCCAGCCATCACCAGATTGTGCAGCCCCAGCGTGAAGCCGGCGCTGCTGGCGGCGCCGATGCCGACCGCGCGCATGTAGAACGGTAGCTGCGAGGGGATGAAATAGAAGATCATGTTGACGAGGAAGGCGAGCAGACAGAGCGCCGCGACCGGCAGCCACCGGATCGCGTTTTCGCCGGTCGGTGCAGGCGCCTGGGTGACGCGGACGGCGCGCGTGGGCTCGGTCAGGAAAGCGACGACCGCGGGGATAATGGCGAAGGCCACGGCATAGACGGCGAAGGGGGCGCGCCAGTGATAGTCGGCGAGGAGCCCGCCTGCGGCGACGAAGGCGACGCCGCCAATGCCGGTGAAAGCCTGCTGCAGCCCGAGATAGCGTTCGCGTTCGGCGCCGCTGAAATAATCGCCGACGAGCGCCGTGGCCAGCGTCATGATACCGCCAATGGCCACGCCAAGTGCCGCGCGGCCGACCAGCAGCGACATCAGACTGTCGGCGAACAGGCCCGAAATGCCGGCGAGCCCATAAAGCAGGATCGAGCCGACCAGCAGCCTTAGCCGCCCGTAACGGTCGGCGAGGCCGCCGATGAGCGGCGCGCAGAAGGCGACGAACAGCGCCGGCAGGGTCAGCATCATGCGGCTGAGCAGCTTGACGCCGTCGACCCGGGCAAAGGCCGTCTCGATTGCCGGCAGCGCGGGCGAGATCGTCGTGCCGGCCATGATGGTCAAGGTCGCGACGAGCAGAAGGGACGCCTTGCGGCCAATTCCCGGTCGTGTCGCACTGGCGGGAAATGCTGTTTCTGCCCATGTCATATTGTCGTCTCCTTGCTGCGGACCGCTCCGGCAATGCCCGGCGGCGCGGCCCCATCCTTGAATTGCGATTGTCCTGGAAGCCGCCTGACGGCGGTCCGGATCGACCGTTTCGCGGTTCTACAAGTTCAAGTTAACTTGAAGTCAAGTGGGCTGAAGACGGAATTTTGGCGCCGGCGCCCCTATCTCCCCCCTTGCGGGGGAGAAAGCGATTTCAGCATCTTAGCGAGCACGCCCGCAGGGCGGCACAGTCTAAGTGCTAGAAATCGCAAGAGAGGGGATTTGTCGGCAATGCGTCAACCGGTCAGACCGTCACATCGTGGCTTTGCCCGCTCTATGCGCGCCCACGCGACCAAGGCCGAGACCATGCTTTGGCAGGCTTTGCGCAACCGCCAACTCAACGGCTTGAAGTTCAAGCGACAGGTTCCGCTCGACGGCTTTATTCTCGACTTCGTCTGTTTCGAGGCGCGGCTGATCATCGAGGTTGACGGCAGTCAGCATGCAGATTCGCAAGGTGATGTTGTTCGCGATCGCCATTTCGAAGCGCACAGCTTCCGCATCCTGCGTTTCTGGAACGAGGAGGTGGAGAGGAATCTCGACGCGGTCTGCGAGGCGATCCTGCAGGAAACCAAAGGTCGCGGCTGAATATCCCCTCTCTTGCGATTTCTAGCACTTAGACTGCGCCGCCCTGCAGGCGTGCTCGCTAAGATGCTGAAATCGCTTTCTCCCCCGCAAGGGGGGAGATAGGTCGCTTCCCTCACGTCCTCTGCAGGGCCAAATGCGCGCCGAGCCCGACCAATAGCGTGCCGCCGGCGCGGCGCATCAGGCGCTGGGCGCCGCTCGAGCGCTTGAGCCGGGCGACAAGCACGCCCGCCAGCATCACGCAGACCAAGTCCGCCGACGAGAAGATCAGGTTGACGATCGTTCCCAGGATCAGGAACTGAGCCCAGACCGGCAGGCCGGCGGAGGCGTCGATGAACTGCGGCAGGAAGGCCAGGAAGAACAGTGCGGTCTTGGGATTGAGCACTTCGACGGTGATGCTCTCCAGGAAGGCGCGTCGGCCGGATTTTGCTTCCAGCGCGGGCAGCGCGGCATCGCCGCCTTCCGCCTTGGCGCGGAGCATCGAAATGCCCAGCCAGACCAGATAGGCGGCGCCTGCGAGCTTCACCACCAGATAGAGCACCGGCACGGCATGGAAGAGTACCGAGAGGCCGGCGGCCGCGGCCATGACGTGGACATAGCAGCCGAGATGGATGCCCAGCGTCGCCATCAGTCCAGACCAGCGGCCACGCGCAATCGTCTGCGCCGCGGCATAGAGCATGGCAGGCCCCGGAATGTAGGCGAAGATCGCCGTGGTGACGAAGAAGGCGATCAGCAGCTCGGTCGATGGCATGGTCTTTACCCATATCGTTGGCAGAGGCGGCCGCGCCGGAACGGGCGCGCCGGCATCAGGATAGGTGGATTTCCGCTTCCATGAAAGTCACGGCCTTGCCGGTGATTAGCACCCGTTCGCCGGCAAGCTCGCACAAAAGATGTCCGCCGCGCGCCGAGGCCTGAAATGCCGACAGCCGGTTCTTGCCAAGCTTGTCCGCCCAATGGGGAACAAGCGTGGCGTGGATCGAACCTGTCACCGGGTCTTCCGGAATGCCGGCGCCGGGCGCGAAATAACGCGAGACGAAATCGTGGGCCTGGCCCTTCGCGGTGATCACAAGGCCCTGCGCGCCCAGTTTAGCGATGTTCGGTAAATCCGGAACGAAGGCGCGCACCGCCGCTTCGTCCGGCAGTTCGGCGAAGACGTTCTCGAAATTGCGGAAAATCGCGCGGGCGACACCTTCGAGCGGCCCGGCAATCGTCGCCGGCAATTCGTGCAGTGTTTCGGGGGCGAAGCATGGCAGGTCGAGCTGATAACCGCCTTCGACTGGCGCGACGCGCAACTCGCCGACACGGGTCGAAAACGCCATGATGCCGGTGACGCCAAGATGGGCCGCCAGCACATGCGCCGTCGCCAGCGTTGCATGACCGCAGAAGTCGACCTCGTGGACCGGCGTGAACCAGCGCAGGTCCCAGCCCTTGCCGTTGGGGCGGGCGAAGGCTGTTTCGGCGAGATTGTTCTCGGCCGCGATCGACTGCATGACGGCATCGGCCAGCCAGTCGTCGAGAACAAGCACTGCGGCGGGGTTGCCACCGAAAATCCTGTCCGAGAATGCATCGACCTGAAACATCGCGGTCATCGCGGCTACTCCCGTGCCTTTCAGGAAGATCGCTCAGGCCTTGAGCAGGTCGGCGAAGCGATCGACGTCCTTTTCGGTGGTGGCGAAGCTGGTCACGAAACGGTAGAGCCCTTCGTTCTCGCCGATATGGCTGTCGAAGCCATGCGGCTTGTGCCAATCGTAGAAAGCGGCGCCCGCCGCCTTCAGTTTCTCGACTTTCTTCCTGTCGATGACGGCGAACACCTCGTTGGCCTGCGGCAGCCAGGCCAACCTGGAGCTCGATGCATCCTCCAGCGCGGCGGCCAGGCGCGCCGCCATGGCGTTGGCGTGGCGGGCCACTTCCAGCCACAGATCGTCCTTGAAATAGGCTTCGAACTGGGCGGCGATGAAACGCGACTTGGAGAAGAGCTGGGCGGCGCGCTTGCGCAGGAAGGCGAGTTCCTCGGCGCGGTCGAGATCGAACAGCACGATCGCCTCGGCGCACCAGCAGCCATTCTTGGTACCGCCGAAGGAGAGGATGTCGACGCCGCGTTTCCAGGTCATATCGGCCGGCGTTGCCTCCAGCGAGACCAGCGCGTTGGCGAAGCGGGCGCCGTCCATGTGCAATGGCAGGCGGTATTTTTTGGCGATCCTGGAAATGGCGTCGATGTCGTCGAGGCCGTGCACAGTGCCGGTCTCGGTCGCCTGGGTGATCGACACGGCCATCGGCCGGCCAGCATGCACATTGTCGACGGCGAAGCGGGCGACTGCCCTTTCGAGGTTCTTTGGCTCCATGCGGCCGAGCGCGCCGTCCACCGGATGCAGGCGCGCGCCGCCGCTGAGATATTCGGCTGCGCCGCACTCGTCCTCGATGAGGTGGGCTTCCCGGTGGCAGAAGGCGATGCCGCCAGATTTGTTGTAGGCGGTCAGCGAAAGCACGTTGGCGGCGGTGCCGGTAGCCACGAAGAAGACCGCTACCTCGCGCTCGAAGATTTCGCTGAAGCGCTGCGTCACGGCCCGGTCGATCTCGCTGTCGCCATAGGCGGTGGCGAAGCCGCTGTTGTGCGCGCCGAGCGCGGCATTGATGCGGGGATGGGCGCCAGCCCAGTTGTCGGAGGCAAAAAACATGCTGTAGCCCGTCTTTCCTGGGAATTAGAGCGAGACGAGGCCGGGTCGATGCATTCCGATCGCACCTCGCCTCGGGGAAGGCGCGAACCATGATCGCATTCCGCTTGTGTCCGCAAGGCCCAGCACTGTCCTGATGTTTGGAGCCAGAGGCTGGACGTGCTACCGAGCCACAAAGTTTCGATGTCGGGCAGTCTGAGGTAATTTTCTTTCGTCAAATGACCGTGAATTTTCCGAATCGGTCTTGAATGGCGTCGGGAATTCTGCCATAGAAATTTAGGACAGTATTGCTGTCTTATTTACCGATACCAACCAGGCTGGATTGGCGTATGATCGACGCCGGTCCGGCTGCCGCCGCGATCGGCGAGCGATGACAGGCCGGAACCCGGCCGGACAGTGCCCGGTCCAGGGCATGTTCGCCAGGATTTCGCGACAGGTGCGAGAATTATGAACGGGAAGCGCCAAGCTTCCCTTGGAGAAGAGGCGCCCAAAAGGCGCAGAACGGAGGACAGGACGATGACGGAAGCGACGCTATCTGTGACGACGGATTTTGCACCGGTTGCACAGACGAAAGCGGCCACCGTCAAAACCGCCCTGCGAACCACCACTACCCCGACTACGGGGCTCTTCGATCGATCGCCTTCGGCTCAAGGCATGTACGATCCGCGCAACGAGCATGATGCCTGCGGTGTCGGCTTCATCGCGCAGATGAAGGGCGTGAAGTCGCACCAGATCGTCAAGGACGGCCTGTTCATGCTGGAAAACCTGACCCATCGCGGCGCGGTGGGTGCGGACCCGCTGATGGGCGACGGCGCCGGCGTGCTGGTGCAGATCCCCGACAGGTTCTTCCGCGAGGAGATGGCCAAGCAGGACATCGAGCTGCCGCCGGTCGGCCAATATGGCGTCGGCCACTGGTTCATGCCGCGCGATCCCGAGCTGCGCGCGCATGTCGACGAGATCATCCGCGACTCAGCGCAGTCGGAAGGCCTGCCGCTGATCGGTTTTCGCGATGTGCCGGTCGACAACTCCTCTTTGTCGAAGGCGCCCGATATCGCGGCTGCCGAACCGTACCACCGCCAGGTCTTCATCGGACGCACGCCGGATATCGACAATGACGAGGAATACGAGGCACGCCTCTATCTCCTGCGCAAGGTCATCTCCGGCCGCATCTATGCCGAGAACAACAACAAGGACATCGGCTCCTACTGCGTCTCGCTGTCGGCGCGCACCATCGTCTACAAGGGCATGTTCCTGGCCTACCAGGTCGGCGCCTATTACAAGGACCTGTCCGACCCGCGTTTCGAGACGGCGCTGATCCTCGTCCACCAGCGCTTCTCCACCAACACCTTCCCGTCGTGGAAGCTGGCGCATCCCTACCGCATGGTCGCCCACAATGGCGAAATCAACACGGTGCGCGGCAACAACAACTGGATGGCGGCGCGCCAGGCCTCGGTCGACAGCGAGCTGTTCGGCAACAACATCTCGAAGCTGTGGCCGATTTCCTATGAAGGACAGTCGGACACGGCCTGCTTCGACAACGCGCTCGAGTTCCTGTTCCAGGGCGGCTACTCGCTTGCCCATTCGATGATGATGCTGATCCCGGAAGCCTGGGCCGGCAACAAGTCGATGGATGCCGACCGCAAGGCCTTCTACGAATATCACGCCGCCCTGATGGAACCGTGGGACGGGCCGGCCGCCGTCTGCTTCACCGACGGGCGCCAGATTGGCGCCACGCTCGACCGCAACGGCCTGCGTCCGGCCCGCTACATCGCCACCGACGACGACCGCGTCATCCTGGCTTCGGAAGCCGGCGTGCTGCCGGTTGAGGAAAAGAGCATTGTCCGGAAGTGGCGCCTGCAGCCGGGCAAAATGCTGCTCATCGACCTGGTCGAGGGTCGCATCATCTCCGACGAGGACATCAAGAAGGAGATCGCCGCGCAGCATCCCTACAAGGATTGGCTGAAGCGCACCCAGCTCGTGCTGGAAGACCTGAACCCGGTGGAGCCGCGCGCGCTGCGCAAGGATGTCACCTTGCTCGACCGCCAGCAGGCGTTCGGCTACAGCCAGGAAGACCTGAAGCTTTTGATGGCGCCGATGGCCGTCACCGGCCAGGAAGCCGTCGGCTCGATGGGCACCGACACGCCGATTTCGGCGATGTCGGACAAGTCGAAGCTGCTCTACACCTATTTCAAGCAGAACTTCGCCCAGGTCACCAACCCGCCGATCGACCCGATCCGCGAGGAACTGGTGATGAGCCTGGTCTCCTTCATCGGGCCGCGGCCTAACATTTTCGACCTCGTCGGCACCTCGCGCAAGAAGCGGCTGGAAGTGCGCCAGCCGATCCTGACCAATGGCGATCTGGAGAAGATCCGCTCCATCGGCCACACCGAGGATCGTTTCGACACCAAGACCATCGACATCACCTACGCGGTCGCCGAAGGCGTGTCGGGCATGGCGGGCGCGGTCGAGCGCCTGTGTGACCGTGCCGAGGCGGCGGTTGCCGGCGGTTACAACATCATCATCCTGTCCGATCGCCAGATCGGCCCGGACCGCATCGCCATCCCGGCGCTTCTGGCCACGGCCTCGGTGCACCATCACCTGATCCGCAAGGGCCTGCGCACGTCGGTCGGCCTCGTCGTGGAATCGGGCGAGCCGCGCGAAGTGCACCATTTCTGCTGCCTTGCCGGCTTTGGCGCCGAGGCGATCAACCCCTATCTCGCTTTCGACACGCTGCTCGACATGCACAGGAAGGGCGAGCTGCCGGAAGAGGTCGACGCCTACGAAGTGGTCTCGCGCTACATCAAGTCGCTCGGCAAGGGCGTGCTCAAGGTCATGTCCAAGATGGGCATCTCGACCTACCAGTCCTATTGCGGGGCGCAGATCTTCGACGCGGTCGGGCTGAAGAGCGAGTTCATCGAGAAGTACTTCACCGGCACTGCCACCCTCATCGAGGGCGTCGGGCTGGACGAAGTCTCGGCTGAAACGGTCGAGCGGCACGGCGATGCCTTCGGCGACGATCCGGTGCTGCGCAACAGCCTGCAGGTTGGCGGCGAATATATGTACCGCATGCGCGGCGAAGCCCATATGTGGACGCCCGACGCGGTCGCCACGCTGCAGCACGCCGTGCGCAAGGGGTCGTGGTCGACCTTCAAGGAGTTCTCGGCCCAGATCGACAGCGAAGCGGCGCGCGCCCAGCAGATTCGCGGCCTGTTCCGCATCAGAAAGGCCGAAGAGACCGGCCGCAAGAAGGTTGCGCTGGACGAGGTGATGACGGCGGCAGAGATCGTCAAGCGCTTCTCCACCGGCGCGATGTCCTTCGGCTCAATCTCCAGGGAGGCGCACACCACGCTGGCGGTCGCCATGAACACCATCGGCGGCAAGTCGAACACCGGCGAGGGTGGCGAGGAGCCGGACCGCTACCTGCCGCTTCCGGGCGGCGGCCGCAATCTGGAGCGCTCCGCCATCAAGCAGGTGGCATCGGGCCGCTTCGGGGTGAGCGCGGAATATCTCGTCAACTCCGACATGATGCAGATCAAGGTGGCGCAGGGTGCCAAGCCCGGCGAGGGCGGCCAGCTGCCCGGCCATAAGGTCGACGCGACGATCGCCAAGGTGCGCCATTCGACGCAAGGCGTCGGCCTGATCTCGCCGCCGCCGCACCATGACATCTATTCGATCGAAGATCTGGCGCAGCTGATCTACGATCTGAAGAACGTCAACCCGGCCGCCGACGTGTCGGTCAAGCTGGTGTCGGAAGTTGGCGTCGGCACGGTCGCGGCGGGTGTCGCCAAGGCACGCGCCGACCACATCACCATCTCCGGTTATGACGGCGGCACCGGCGCATCTCCGCTCACCTCGCTGAAGCATGCCGGCAGCCCTTGGGAAATGGGTCTTGCCGAAACGCACCAGACGCTGGTGCTGAACGGGCTGCGTTCCCGCGTGGCGTTGCAGGTCGACGGCGGCCTGCGCACCGGTCGCGACGTCATCATCGGCGCGTTGCTCGGTGCCGACGAGTTCGGCTTCTCGACCGCGCCGCTGATCGCGGCCGGCTGCATCATGATGCGCAAGTGCCATCTCAACACCTGCCCGGTCGGCGTCGCCACCCAGGACCCGGTTTTGAGGAAGCGCTTCAAGGGCACGCCCGAGCACGTCATCAACTACTTCTTCTACGTGGCGGAAGAGGTGCGCGAGCTTTTGGCCGAAATGGGATACACTCATCTCGACCAGATCATCGGTGACACCGACCTCCTCGAAAAGCGCGAGCTGATCGATCACTGGAAGGCGCGTGGGCTCGACTTCTCGAAAATGTTCTACAAGCCCGAGGCGCCGCGCGAGGCCGTGCACTGGACCGAGCGCCAGAAGCATCCGATCGACGACGTGCTCGACCGCCAGATGATCGAACAGGCCAAGCCCGCTCTCGAAGCGCGCCAGCCGGTCGAGATCGCGCTGCCGATCCGCAACGTCGACCGCTCGGCCGGCGCCATGCTGTCGGGCGAGGTCGCCAAGCGCTTCCGCCACAAGGGGCTGCGCGAGGACACCATCAAGGTGACGTTGACCGGCACCGCCGGCCAGTCCTTCGGCGCCTTCCTGGCGCGCGGCATTTCGTTCGATCTGATCGGCGCCGGCAACGACTATGTCGCCAAGGGCCTGTCGGGCGGACGCATCGTCATCCGCCCGCCGGATGATGCCAGGATCGTCGCCGAGGATTCGATCATCGTCGGCAACACCGTGCTCTACGGGGCCATCGAAGGCGAGTGCTACTTCCGCGGTGTCGCCGGCGAACGTTTCGCGGTGCGCAACTCCGGCGCGGTCACGGTCGTCGAGGGTGTCGGCGACCACGGCTGCGAATACATGACCGGCGGTGTCGTTGTCGTCATCGGCAAAACCGGGCGTAACTTCGCCGCCGGCATGTCCGGCGGCGTCGCCTATGTGCTGGACGAGGAGGGCGATTTCGCGCTCCGCTGCAACATGGCCATGGTCGAGCTGGAGCCGGTTCCCGAAGAGGACGACCTGATGGAAAAACTGCTCCATCACGGCGGCGACATCGACCACAAGGGCCGCGTCGACGTATCGGGCGACATGACCAGCCACGACGAGGAGCGCCTCTACCAGCTGATCTCGAACCATGTGCATTACACCGGTTCGACGCGGGGCAAGGAGATCCTCGACAATTGGGCGACCTTCCGGCCGAAATTCCGGAAAGTCATGCCGGTCGAATATCGCCGCGCGCTGCAGGAGATGGAGCGCGCCCGCATGAGCGTGGCGGCCGAATAGGCAATTGGTCGGCCGGGAGGCAATCGCTTCCCGGCGCCCATCACCACCCAGCCAATCAATGACCCGATCCCGCGGTTGCGCTCGCGACCGGATGAGGATAACGGGTGCGGCGGTAACCCCGCCACGTGCTCTACAGGAACCGAGACATGGGCAAGGTAACAGGTTTTCTCGAGATCGACCGGCAGGTGCACAAGTACCAGCCGGCATCCGATCGTATCCGGCATTTTCGCGAATTCACGCTGCCGATGTCGCAGCCGGAAGTCGAGAAGCAAGCCGCGCGCTGCATGGATTGCGGCATTCCCTTCTGCCACGGCCCGACGGGCTGTCCGATCCACAACCAGATCCCGGACTGGAACGATCTCGTCTACAATGGCGACTGGGACGCGGCGATCCGCAACCTGCACTCGACCAACAATTTTCCGGAATTCACCGGCCGCATCTGCCCGGCGCCCTGCGAGGAAGCCTGCACGCTGAACCTCGAGGACATCCCGGTCGCGATCAAGACGGTTGAACAGGCACTGGCCGACAAGGCCTATGAGACCGGTTATGTCCGTCCCTATCCGCCGGAGAAGAAGACCGGCAAGAAGGTCGCCATCATCGGCTCGGGTCCCGCCGGCATGGCGGCGGCCCAGCAGCTTGGCCGCGCCGGCCATGACGTGCATGTCTATGAGCGCGAGAGCCGCCCCGGCGGCCTGCTGCGCTTCGGCATTCCCGACTTCAAGATGGAAAAGCACTATATCGACCGCCGCGTCGAACAGATGGCGGGCGAAGGCGTGACCTTCCATTGCGGCGTCAATGTCGGCGTCGACAAGAAGGTGGAGGAGTTGCTCGCCGAGTTCGACGCCGTGCTTTATTGCGGCGGTTCGGAAACGCCGCGTCCTGCCGGCATTCCGGGCGACGATCTCGAGGGCGTGCATGACGCGATGCCCTATCTCGTCCAGCAGAACAAGCGCGTCGGCGGCGAGGACATCCAGTCGGTTGCCTGGCAGTCAGAGCCGATCACGGCCGGTGGCCAGCATGTCGTGGTGGTCGGTGGTGGCGACACCGCTTCCGACTGTGTCGGCACCGCCTTCCGCCAGGGCGCGGTGCGCGTCACCCAGCTCGACATCCGCCCGCAGCCGCCGGAGAAGGAAGACAAGCTCGCCGTATGGCCCTACTGGGCGACCAAGATGCGCACGTCCTCGTCGCAGGCCGAAGGCGCTGAACGCGAGTTCCAGGTGGCGACGTTGGAGTTCATCGGCGAGGAAGGCCAGCTCACCGGCGTGAAATGCTGCGAAGTGGACGAGAAGCGCAAGCCGATCCCGGGTTCGGAATTCGTCATCCGCGCCGATCTCGCCTTCATCGCCATCGGCTTCGCCGGACCGATCGACGGCGCGGTGACCGCTGAACTGGATGGCAAGCTCGACATCGCCACCGACGCACGGCGCTCCAGGAATGTCGCCGCCAACGACAGCGACTACCGCACCAGTGTTGACCGGCTTTATGCCGCCGGCGACATCCGCCGCGGCCAGTCGCTGGTGGTCTGGGCGATCCGCGAGGGTCGCCAGGCAGCGCGCGCCATTGATGAGGCGCTGACCGGTTCGAGCGTTCTGCCGCGCTGACGCGGCCTGGCGCCGGGGCCTTTCAAGGAAATCCGGCGCTTCGTTCTCCCCTTTATCGTAGAGGCTTGTCCGCTTAGGGCCGCAAGGCGCCGGTCTTGTCCGGTGCAGCGGCCGGCTGCGATTTTGGCGACAGCGAGAAGTCGTCCGCCCGGCCGGGCGAAGCGGGCGGCGCGATACCCTGCACCGCCAGTTTTTCGCCGGGAAGCACCAAGGCGGGTTTCGCGGGCGGTGTCGCACCCAAAAGCTCCGAGCCGCCGTCGAGCGCCGGGTCGCCGAGCGCCATCGGCTCGGTGCGGTCGATCGGGATCGGTGCCGCCGCCGGCGGCATCAGCATGCCCGGCGGTGAAGGACTGGCCGGCAGCGCGGCGGGTGCGGCACCGAGCAGCCCTGAAAGCCCGAGGATCTTCAGGAGCGGCTTTTCGGCATAGAAGGCCACCTTGCGCTTGCCGCCGCGCGTCAGGTTGATGCCGTCGTCGCCACGCAGGCGGGCCGGCTGGCCGTTGACGTCGGGACCAGTCGAAACGAAGGCGCCGTTCTCGTCGACGAAGCCGTCCCATATGTCGACGAACTCGCCGTTATAGGCTTCGGCGGCAGCGCGGTAGATGCCGTTGAAGGCCAGCATGTCGGCGGTCATCTTCGAAGGCTTGAAGGCCGGCATGCCGACCCACAGATAGGGCACCTTCGTGCCGGCCAGCGCCTTGGCCAGCGCCTGGGTGCGCAATTCGTAGGCCTTGGTCCACACTTCCGAACGCGGGGTTTCGCGCTCGTCGCCCACCTTCATCTGCTGGCGGTCGTTGGAACCCATCATGACGATGACGGCGGCGGGCTTCTCCGCCGCCACCAGTGCGGCGATCTCCTGCGGCCAATTGTAGACGTCGTCGCGCACGAAGCCGGACGAGCCCTTGGCGCGGTCGACGACCTTGATGGCCGGATTGTTGGCGAAGAACTCGTTCAGCCCTTCGGCAAGGCCGCTGGCCAGGAAGTCGCCAACCACCAGGATGACGCGGGCGTCGGTCGTCTTCTCGACGGCGGTGACCGGCGGCTCGACGGGCTTGCGCACGACCGGCTTCGGTTTGTGCTTCGGCTTCTGCGGCTGGCCGATCTGGCCGGGTGGCACCAGCCGCTCGCTACGGCGGGGAAAGAACAGGTCGCGCAGCGACCACGGCCGCGCCTCCGGGTCTTCCTGGGCGAAGGCCGGCGCCTGCCAGGCGGCGGCGATGCCGACGGCAAGGAAGCCGGCGGCCAGGAGCAGAACCGGCAGGCGGCGCAAAGGTGCCAAGAACCGCGATGCCAAGCTATGCGTCTCCGTTGCCTATGCGGTCATTTCCGCCGCAATACCTTCAGCACTTCCATGCTCGGATGGCCGTCCGGGGTCAAGCCGGCGCTCGACTGATAGGCGGAGATGGCATCCTTGGAGGCCTGGCCGATCTTGCCGTCGAACTTGCCGTCGTAATAGCCGTGCTCGGCCAGGCGCTGCTGCAGTTCCTGTTTCTCGGCGAAGCTCAGTTTGGTGAAGGGCCGGCTCCAGTCGTTGACCAGCGCGCCGCGGCCGGCAATCTGGTCGGCCAGCAAGCCGACGGCGAAGGCGTATTTGTCGGCGTTGTTGTAGCGCTTGATCACCTGGAAATTCTTGATGATCAGGAAGGCGGGGCCTTCGCGGCCGCCCGGCAGCTTCAGTTCGGCGCGGTCGGTGCCGTTCTTGAACGGCTTGCCGCTGGCCCGGGTTACGCCCAGCGCCTGCCATTTCGACAGCGACATGGAGCCGCCCGGCACTTTTCCGTCGGGCAGGGTCACTTCGTAGCCCCAGGTCTTGCCCGACTGCCAGCCGTTCTTCTTGAGCAGGTTCGCGGCGGTGGCCAGCGCGTCCGGCACCGAGTTCCAGATGTCGCGCTTGCCGTTGCCGTCGAAATCCACGGCATAGGTCTGGTAGCTGGTCGGAATGAACTGGGTGTGGCCCATCGCGCCGGCCCAAGAGCCCTGCAGGTGGCTTTCGTCGATGTCGCCCGTCTGCAGGATCTTCAGCGCGGCGATCAGCTGGGTGCGGGCATATTTCGAGCGCTTCTGGTCGCCGTAGCCGAGGGTGGCCAGCGAGCGGATGACGTTGCGCATGACGTCGTCGCGCTTCAGCATCTCGCCATAGTTCGATTCCATCGACCAGATCGCGAGCAGGATGTAGCGGTCGACGCCGAAGCGGGCCTCGATCTTGTCCAGCCACGGCTTCCATTTGCGGGCCATCGCCTGGCCGTTGGAAATCGCCTGCTCATGCACGCGGTTGTCGAAATAATCCCAGGCCGGCGCCGTGAATTCGGGCTGGAAGCGCGCCTTCTGCAGCACTTCCGGGTCGGGGTCCTTGATGTCTCGGAATGCGGCGTCATAGACGGCGCCGGAAACGCCCGCCTGCACCGCGCTGGCGCGGAAGGACGCGACCCAATGACGGAAGCCGGCGTCGGCGAAAGCCGGGCCCGCCGGCAGAATAAGAGCAAGCGAAAGCGCCGCTGCCGAGATCATGCCGGCAAACTTTTTGGCGGCGGTGCGAATGGGCATCATGTCCTCCATTATCATCGCAGGAAGAGCATTCATGGCCGAACCCGGTTAGGATTTGGTTTACCATAGACCCGACGCGAGGCCAAAAGCAGTGCTGATATAATTTTTAATGATTTTTGACTGCAAAGCCCTAGTCTGGCAGCCTGTTCACTAGTCTTCAATTCCGGCATGGAAATGTCGTGAAGCAGGGATTGACCCTGTCATCCGCAATGGATCGTTGATTGATGAAAAGAGTACGCAAGGCAGTTTTCCCGGTCGCCGGCCTCGGCACGCGCTTCCTTCCCGCCACCAAGGCCATCCCGAAGGAGATGCTGACCGTCGTCGACAGACCGGTCATCCAATATGTCGTCGATGAGGCCCGCGAAGCCGGCATCGAACATTTTATTTTTGTCACCGGCCGCAACAAGGCGGTCATCGAGGATCATTTCGACGTCCAGTTCGAGCTCTATGACACGCTCGCCCAGCGCGGCAAGGACGAGGTGCTGTCGCGCCTGCAGCGCCTGCAGCCGGCGCCTGGACAGACCTCGTTCACCCGCCAGCAGGTGCCGCTCGGCCTTGGCCACGCGGTGTGGTGTGCGCGCGACCTGGTCGGCGACGAACCGTTCGCGCTTCTCTTGCCCGACATGATCATGCAGTCTGAAAAAAGCTGCATGAAGGACATGGTCGAGCTCTACGAGGAGACCGGCAACAACATCATCGCGGTGCAGGAGTGCGATCCGCAAGAGACGCACAAATACGGCATCGTCGGGCGTGGCGAGGACACCCACACCGGCTTCCGCATCACCGAAATGGTCGAGAAGCCGAAGAAGGGCACGGCGCCGTCCAATTTCTACATCAACGGCCGCTACATCCTGCAGCCGGAAATCTTCGGCATCCTGGAAAACCAGGAACGCGGCGCCGGCAACGAGATCCAGCTCACCGACGGCATGCTGAAGCTGAAGGACAAGCAATCCTTCTACGGCTATCACTACCAGGGCCGCACTTTCGATTGCGGCTCGCCCGAAGGTTTCATCGAGGCCAATGTCGCTTTCGCGCTCTGGCGCAAGGACGTGAACGGCAACATGGCGAGCGTCATCCGCACATTGCTCGACGAGTTCGAGAAGGCCGGCGTGAAGGCTTCGGTCGTCTGACCGCTTTCCACATCTTCGATCCCTGTCGAAACCGGTCGCCGCAAGGCGGCCGGTTTTGTTTCGGGCCTGCATTTGGTCTTGGGCAGCCTCAGCGCTGCAGCGTCAGCCCCAGATAGACGCTGTTGGTCTTCGAGGGGCGGCCCTCGACATTGCTGCTCAGCCGTTCGTGGCGGAGATACGAGGTGACGCCGAGATAGCGGTTGAGCCACCAGGTGGCGCCGACCTGGCCACTGTAGATCAGGTCGTGGTCGCTGGAGCCGATATAGTCGCGATAGGCGAGGCCAAGGGCGGCGTTGCCGGTCAGGTTGGCGCGCAGCTGGCGTTCGAAGGTGAGGCCGCTGGAATAGAGGATCGAGCCGCTCTGGCCAGGCGTGGTGGTGTCTTCCAGCGTGGTTTCGCCAGTCAGGCCGACGATGGTTCCGCGCACCGGCGACCAGCGCATATTGGCGGCAACGGTGGCGCCCGAAACCGGCTGCAAGCGGTTGTCCTGGAAGGCTTCGCGCATCCAGCCGGCCGAAACCTCGCCGCTCAACTTTTCGCCCATGTCGAGTTCGAGGCCGCCGCGCACGCCAAGCCGGTTGGACGAACGCTCGAAGCCGTTGAGGTCCGCGGTCTGGTCGAAGACGCGCCGGCCGACCTCAATTTCGGTGAAGGGGGTGAGGGCCGGCGAGATCTGGTAACCGCCGCGCAGGGTGGCGGTGTAGAGGGTGGAGTTGCGCGTCTCCTGCGACTGGATGGTGCCGTCGCCCAGGGTGGCGTCGCCAAAGACGTCGCGCTGGGCGGCACCTTTCAGCCCAAGCCGCAGCTTGCCGATGTTCTTCTGGATGGCGAGGCTGCCGTCGAACGTGTTGCGCTGCGGCTGCGTGATCGCGCCCGGCACGCCGGCTGGCGAGGTCGCGCCCTCAGGCGCCGTTTCGTAGCCCAGCTTGGCAATGGCGCGCCAATCATGGTCGAGGTCGACATTCAGCGTTCCCTCGATGCGGCCGCGCCGCTCCTTCACATCCTGGCCGGAGAAGCTCTTGCGGAAGGTGCCATAGCCGTCGATGACGGCCGAATTGGTCGCCCACTCGGACGTCGCGTTGAGACGCAGCGTGCTTTGCGAGATCGTTGCCGAGCGGCCGTTCGCGCTGGAATCGGCATTGGAGGTGGCCAGCACGCCCTGTCCCAGCGAAGGCCGCAGCGTGAAGGAACCGACCTTGATGCCGAGCGGTGCGTAAGGCGTGTCGTCCGGCCGCGCGCGGCCGCCCTCGATAGGGCCGGTGCGTTGGGCGCGGGGGTCGAGCGGTTGGCGATCGGCCAGATCGACGGTTCCCGTGCGCAGGTTACGGTCGACCTCGGCTTCCGCTCCGGCTGCCGCCGCGGTCGCCGTCGCGCCTGGCCGGCGAGGGGCATTGCGCCGCGCCGTCGCGCGGTTGTTTTGCCCGTTGTTCCGCGCGGTCGTCGCATCGTTGCGGTTGCGCTGTCCGGTCGTGTTGGCGCGGGCGGCATTGGCCGCGGGTGTCCTTGCCGAAGCGCCGGCCTGGCGCCGGTTGGTCGTCAGGGGCTGGTCGGCGAAGGGGTCCGCCGGAGCGGCTGCTGCCGCACCGTTGGCGCCGCCATTGTCGGCGGGCAACGCGTTGCCGGCGGCGTCGACATTGCCGGTGGCATCGGCGGGTGCCGCGTTGAGGTCCTGGGGCAGGGCGCCGCGGCTCGTTGGCCGGTAGGCCGGTTCGGCGATGCCGGCCGCAGGTGCTGCAGGCGCGGCCGCGCCGTTGAGCGGCTGGTTCTGCGCGACGCCCGGCTGGTTGGCGGGGGGCAGGGCACCCGGCTGGGCTTGCGGCGTGAACGGGTCGTTGACGGCGCCGCGCAGGTCGAGTTGCTGGGCAAAGGAGGGCTGCATCAAAAGCAATGGCAAAGCCGTCGCCGCCAGCAGCAAAGCGCCGGCGGCCGTCCTTTTCTGGCTGCTCTTGTCAGGCTGGGCCCGCGACATCGTCACCACACATTCGTGGCGCACCCCCGCGCCATGCTTACCGAACCGTAAATTGTGATGGTTAATGGAGTGTTAGGCCGGGGCCTGTTCACGGCCCTGGACGATTGAATTGGACAGATTGTGCATGAAGCGCTAAGCGCTTCGTCCATGCATGCTGCAAGCTTGAAGAGGAAGCGGGCGGACCGTCAGGCCGCGATCGCTTCGGCGCTCAGAACCGTAGCCACCGAACAGGCGGGATTGGCCGCGCTCAGCACGGCCCTTGAAGACGGCCTGGCCGAGCCGTTCGCGCAGGCTGTCGACGCGCTTTCGCGCATCACCGGCCGCGTTATCGTCACTGGCGTCGGCAAGAGCGGCCATATCGGCTCCAAGATCGCCGCGACGCTGGCTTCGACCGGCACGCCGGCTTTCTTTGTTCATCCCGTCGAGGCCAATCACGGCGATCTCGGCATGATCGCGCCGGACGATGCCATCATCGCGCTGTCGTGGTCGGGCGAGAGCTTGGAGCTCAAGGGCATCATCGACTATTCGCGGCGCTTTTCCATTCCGCTCATCGGCCTCACCGCCGGCGAGAAATCGGCGCTGGCGCGCGCCGCCGACGTGGTGCTGGCGCTGCCCAAGGCGCAGGAAGCCTGCCCGCACGGACTGGCACCGACCACCTCGACGCTTTTGCAGCTGGCGATGGGCGATGCACTCGCCATCGCGCTGCTTGAGGCGCGCGGCTTCACGCCGGACCATTTCCGCACCTTCCATCCCGGCGGCCAGCTCGGCGCCAATCTGACGCTGATCTCCGAGATCATGCGCACCGGCGACCAGATTCCGCTCGTTGCGCTCGGCACCAAGATGCCCGAGGCGGTGATGACGCTGGCGCAGAAGAAGGTCGGCTGTGTGTGCGTGGTCGACAGCGACGGCAAGCTGGCCGGCATCGTCACCGACGGTGACCTGGGTCGTAACCTGCACCGCAACCTCGCCGAGACCACGGTCGACAGCATCATGACCCGCTCGCCGAAGACGATCGAGCCGAGCTTGATGGCAGGCGCGGCGATCGCCTTGATCAACAAGCATAATATCGGTGCGCTGGTTGTGGTTGAAAACGGCGTGCCGGTGGGCCTCGTGCATTTCCACGATTTGCTGCGCATCGGCGCGGCCTGACCTTTTTTCATCGCGAAGCCAGTCCTTGAATGACCGCCGGCTTCGCGCCCGAGCGGGAGCAACGTCATGGACGAAGTGATCGAAATCGGCGGTGCGCGCGTGCTGCATTGCGCCAAGGAAGGCGCGCTGCTTGCCCGCGAGGCCGACATCAACGATTTCATCGGGACGGCCTTTTCGCACCAGGCCGATGTCGTCGCCATTCCGGTCGAGCGGCTGGGGCCGGATTTCCTGAAACTCTCCACCGGTCTTGCCGGCGCGACATTCCAGAAGATGGTCAACTATCAGCTGAAATGCGCGATCGTCGGCGATATCGGCGATACGCTGGAACGCAGCGGGCCGCTGCGCGACTTCGTGCGCGAAACCAACAAGGGCAGTTCGATCTGGTTCGTGCCCGGCTTCGAGGTGCTGAAAGAGAAGCTGCTGTTGCGAGCGGGTGCGGCGTAGGTCGTTCACGTAACCCTCCCCACACAGGGGAGGGGTAAAGCTCAGATCTTCTCGACCGTCAGCTCCAGGTCGGTTTCCGCGGCACCTGTCACCTTGACGCGGGTGCCCGCCGGCAGGTCCGGCCCGGAGACACGCCACAGCGTATCGCCCAGCTGGATGCGGCCGCGACCCTCGCGGATCGGCTCGGCCAAAGTCGCGGTGCGGCCGATCATCTGTTCTCCACGCCGGTTGAGCAATGGCTGGTCGCTCTTGGCGTGCTGGCTGCTGAAGAAGCGCTTGCCGGCATAGGCCGACACCAGCGCCAGCACCAGAAAGGCCAGCACCTGCACCTGCCAGGTCCAGAAGGCGGCGTCCCACAGGAGGAGCGAGGCGGCGCCGATCAATAGCGCCGCGATGCCGATCCATATCAGGAAGACGCCGGGGGCGAGGATTTCGGCGACCAGCAGGACAAAACCCAGAACCATCCAGTTCCAGGGGCCGAGTTCGACGATCAAGCGTTCGATCATGGCGTTGTTCCCGACAGCGCTCAGCTTTCGCCGGGCCGCACCAGCGGCGGGCGGGTCGATTGCCGCTGGCTGGTGCCGCCCCGGCCATCGTCCCTGAACACTTCCTTGGCGATCTCGCCGATGCCGCCCAGCGTGCCGATCAGCGAGGAAGCCTCCATCGGCATCAGCACGATCTTGGAATTGCCGGCGGTGCCGATCTTGGCCAAGGCCTCGGTGTATTTCTGCGCCACGAAATAGTTGATCGCCTGCACGTCGCCCTTGGCGATCGCCTCCGACACCACCTGGGTGGCGCGGGCTTCTGCTTCGGCCGAACGCTCGCGCGCCTCGGCATCGCGGAAGGCAGCTTCGCGACGACCTTCGGCTTCCAGGATCTGCGACTGCTTCAGGCCCTCGGCGGCCAGGATCTGCGCGCGCTTGTCGCGCTCGGCCATCATCTGGCGGGCCATGGAATCGACCAGATTGGCCGGCGGGTTGATGTCCTTGATTTCGACGCGGGTGATCTTGACGCCCCAGGGATGCGCCGCCTCGTCGACCACGCGCAACAGCCGCTCATTGATGGCGTCGCGGTTGGACAGGAGTTCATCCAGGTCCATCGAGCCCATCACCGTGCGGATGTTGGTCATGGTCAGGTTGAGGATGGCGTTCTGCAGCCCCGACACCTGGTAGGCGGCCTGGGCGGCGTTCAGGATCTGGAAGAAGGCGATGCCGTCGACGCCGACAATGGCGTTGTCGCGGGTGATGATTTCCTGGGTGGGAACATCGAGCACCTGTTCCATCATGTTCAGCTTGGCGCCGATGCGCTCGAAGATGGGGTTGATGATGTTCAGGCCCGGCGTCAGCGTCTTGGTGTAGCGGCCAAAGCGCTCGACCGTATGGTTGTATCCCTGCGGCACCGTGCGGATGCCCTTGAACAACAGGATGAGCACCAGGGCGACCAAAACAACGATCGCAATGTCGAAACCCGTGAAACCGCTGACGTCCATTCGGCTCTCCCTCAATTGCCTCACAAAACACTTAAGTGTGTTTCAGCGCCGTTACAATCGAAAGAGGCGGTAGGGATTGGGATGCCGCTTCGTGGCGGCCAGCCGAAGTCTCGGCGAAAGCTTAAATCCAGCCGGCCAGTTCGCCGCGCGCCAGCGTCTCGATCACGTCCATGCCTTCGGGACTGTCGTTGAGGCAAGGGATGTGGGCGAACTTCTCGCCGCCGGCGTGCAGGAAGATTTCCCGCGCCTCCTGCGCGATCTCTTCCAGCGTCTCGATGCAGTCCGAGGAAAAGCCGGGATTGACGACGGCGATGCGCTTCACGCCTTCCTTGCCGAGCCGCTCCATCGTCTTGTCGGTGTAGGGCTGCAGCCATTCCTGCGCGCCGAAGCGCGACTGGAAGGTGGTGATCAGCTTCTTCTCGCTCCAGCCCAGCCTTTCGCGCAAGAGCCGCGTCGTTTCCAGGCAATGCGCCTGATAGGGATCGCCCTTGTCGGAATAGGGTTTGGGAATGCCGTGATAGGAGGCGGCAATCACCTCCGGTTCGAAATCCAGCGTGGCGAGGTGCTTTTCGATCGAGCGGGCGAGCGCGTCGATATAGACGGGCTCGGCATAGTAAGGTGGCACTGAGCGGACCGCCGGTGCCCGCCGCAGCTTCATCAGCGCGCGAAACAGCTGGTCGTTGGCGGTCGCTGTCGTGGTCGCCGAATATTGCGGATAGAGCGGGAAGGTGAGGATGCGGTCGCAGCCCTGGCCGACCAGCTTTTCGACGACCGCGCGGGTCGAGGGGGTGCCATAACGCATCGCCCAGTCGACGCTGACATTGTCGAGGTCGGCGAGACGCTCCGTCAGTCTTTCGCTCTGCCCGCGCGTATAGGTGCGCAGCGGCGATTCGTTCTTCTCGCGGTTCCAGATCTTGGCGTAGTTGGCGCCCGATTTCTTTGGGCGCGTCGTCAACACCAGGCCGTAGAGGATCGGATACCAGAGCCAGCGCGGCATCTCGATGACGCGCGGGTCGGATAGGAATTCGCGCAGATAGCGCCACATCGGCCCGTATTCGGTGCCGTCGGGCGTGCCGAGATTGACCAGCATCAGGCCGACCTTTTGCGGTGCGGCGTTGGGCAGGCTGCCGGCAGGCGCGGCGGCGGCTTTGGGGTCGGTGGCGAGCGTCATGGCAGTGTATCTAGCAGCGGCGTCGCAGGTTGCAATGTCGCGTCTGGCCGCACCTTTGCGCCAATCCACCCTCTCCCCTTGCGGGAGAAGGTGGCCGAGCCGCAGGCGAAGCCGCCTTAGGTGAGGTCGGATGAGGGGTTGGACGGAGCGCGACATTCCCCGACATAGCTCGTCAGGACAGGGCGGTTCCCTTGCGCCGCCTCATTCCTTGCAACACCCCTCATCCGTCTTGTCGCTGCGCGCCGATCCACCTTCTCCCACAAGGGGGAGAAGGTAAGTTCCTCACTTCGCCGGTATCTTCAGCTCCGAACCGACCAGCAGGCGGTGCGCCTCCTGGCCGGGGTTGGCATTGGCGATGCGGCGCCATTTGGTGCCGTCGCCATAGGCCTTGACCGCGATATCCCAATAGGTGTCGCCCTTGACGATGGTGTGCGTGCCACCGGCCTGGATCGGGGCGGCGGTCTCCGCCGGCTTGGCCGTTTCGACGGGTTTTGCAGCCTCTGCCGGCTTGGCTGTCTCAGAGGAAGCTGCATCGGCGGGCTTCGCCGCCGGGGCTGCGGTGCCGCCGGCCTGCGCCGTGTCTGCCGGTTTGGCGGCCTCCGTCGCGGCAGCCGGTTGCGTTGCCGCCGCCAGCTCGGTGATGCGACCGTCCAGTTTCGGCGTATAGGGGCTGTGCGTTCCGACATAATCGGCCACGACCTGCTCCAGGCTCGGGCCGTAGTCGTAGGCGTCCTTGGCGTCGACGAACAGCTTGTAGCCGTCGCCGCCCTGGCGCACGTAATTGTTGGAAGCGACGATGTATTCCTTGGCCGGGTCGATCGGCTTCCACTGGCCGCCTTCCATCACCTCGACCGACTTGACGCGGCCGCCATTGGCCGGCGCCGACTTGTCGAAGGCGTATTTCAGCCCGGCCACCTGCGGGAACTGGCCCTTGCCTTCCTCGACGCCGGAAACGCCGTGTTCCAGTGCGCCGACGATAGTCTTGCCGGGCACCTTGAAGGTGGCGACGGTGTTCTGGAACGGCAGCACGGTGAGCACGTCGCCCATCGTCACCTTGCCTTCCTTGATCGAAGCACGCAGGCCGCCGCCATTGGTGAAGACGATCTCGACGCCCTGGCCCTTCACGCGGTCGAGCACGGCGTCGGAAACAAGATTGCCCATCGTGCATTCGCGCGCGCGGCAATTGTCGCGGCTGCCGTCGATGGCGGCGGTGGTCTCGCCGACCTGCTTGGCCTTCAGTTCCTCGATCGGCGCGCCGAGTTCCTTGATGCGGGCCAGAACCTGCGGGTCCGGTGTCACCGACTTGTCAAGCGGGATCGGGTTGCCGCTGGCTTCCTTGACGACGCCGTTGTCGTCGAACACCACCTTGAACTCGCCGAGCAGCTTCGAATAGGAGGCGGCCTGGGTCACCGGCACCTTATAGCCGCCCGGGTTGTCGATCATCGTCGGGTAGGGACCCTCGGCCTTCGGGTCGGTGTTGGACAGAAGCGAATGCGAATGTCCGCCCACCACCACGTCGATGCCGGGGATCTTGGCGATCATCTCCTTGTCGCGCGGATAGCCGACATGTGTGAGCGCGATGATCTTGTTGACGCCCTGGCCCTTCAGTTTCTCCACCTCGGCGGTGATCGTCTTGACGTCGTCCTCGATGGTGATGTTGGGGCCGGGCGAGGCGAGTTCGGGCGTGTCGTTGGTGACGGCGCCGATGATGCCGATCTTCTGACCGCCGACCTCGACCACGACCGAAGGCTTGATGCGGTCGCCGACCTTGGCGGCGGCGCTCGCCTTCACATTGGCCGACAGGACCGGGAATTTGATGACGTCGAGGAACGGCGCCAGCGCGTCCTCGCCATCGTCGAACTCGTGATTGCCGACGGTCATGGCGTCGAACTTCATCTCGTTGAGGAACTCGGCCTCCACCTTGCCCTTGTAGGTGGTGTAGAAAAGCGAGCCCTGGAAATTGTCGCCGCCGTTCAGCAACAGCACGTTCTGGCCTTCCAGCTTCTTGCGCTCCTGGGCAATCGCGGTGATCAGGCGCGCGGCGCCGCCAAAGCATTCGCCCTTGGTCTCTTCCTCGGCCGAACAGGTGGATTCGTATTTGTTGTTGCTTTCGATGCGGCTGTGCCAGTCGTTGATGTGCAGGATGTTGAGTGTATAGTCGGCAAAGGAAACGCCGCTGCTCATGGCAAGCGCCGAGGCCGAAAGGGCCATTACGACAGCGATCTTCTTCATTCCTGCTCTCCCTCTTGTCGTGGCGGCTCGCCTTCGCCCCAGCCGGGCGTCTTTCGGGGCGATGCGCGCGAGCCCGTTCACGGCGTTGTAGCCGCCCTGCTTGACTGGAATTTTACATGCCCTCTGGCGGCATGTTCCCATCGCCTCCCGGCCGATGCAAGCGGATTCGGGTCAGGCTTTGCCGGCGAAAAATGTTGAGTAAACGAAAACAGCCGCATCGCGACGATGCGGCTGTTTTCGAAATGAGAGCCGGTGGTGAAGCCTTGTCGCGCCTGGAATCGGCGCGGTCAGCTCCGCCGCGTCAGCACGAAGTTCTGGCCGGCCTGGCTGGTGCAGTTGAGCTGGTTGATGGAAACCAGCAGGCAGTTGAAGGCGATCGGCGACTGGCGGATCAGCGACGTGCCGTTGATCTCGATCGAGGTCTGGCTGGTCAGCCGGTAGCTGCCGTCGGCCAGTTTCTGGCCGGTGTCGGTCGCCACCGTCTGGAACTTGCCGCCTGAAATGGTGGAAAGGCCGGTGCCCTGTGCGTCGATCCACGAGCCCTCGACGCCCTTGGGAGCGGCGTTACGTGGCGGCTCGGCCGGGCCGCCGGTCTGGCACGCGGCCAACGCCATGGTTGCGCCGGCGGCGAGGCCAGCCAAGACAAGTTTGCGCGCTGTCGTCATGTCGAAAAAACCTCTCCTCGGTCCGCACCCTTTCCTTCGCTCGAATTGCGGATGAAAACAAGGCTCGCCAATCTAAGGGCGATGCCGAGCGTTGCGATCCGGCAACAGTCGGTCAGTCCACCACTTTGTCGGGCTGGTCGATTGACAGCTTCTTGAAACATTGCAACTTTCGTATATCGAAGAACACAAATGTTCTGGAGAAACCGCACCGGAAACCAATCGGGCGGTCTTGGGGAGGGAAAATGGACAGTTTCTTGACCGGCCTGAAAGCGGCCGTGGACACGCTTGGCGCAACGGTGCTGTTGCCCATCGTCATCTTTATCATCGCCGTCGTGCTGGGGGCCAAGGTCGGCCGCGCCTTCCGCGCCGCCGTCACCATCGGCGTCGCCTTCATCGGTATCAACCTGGTGCTCGGCCTGATGCTCAATTCGATCGGCGACGTGGCCAAGGCCATCGTCACCAACACTGGCATTCATCGCGACATCGTTGACGTGGGTTGGCCGTCGGCCGCGGCCATCGCCTTCGGCTCGTCGGTTGGCCTGTGGGTCATCCCGATCGGCATCGCGGTCAACGTCGCGCTTCTGCTTCTGCGCCTCACCCGCACGCTCAATGTCGACGTCTGGAACTTCTGGCACTTCGCCTTTGTCGGCTCGCTGGCCACCGCCGCCACGGGCAGCCTGGGTTACGGCCTGGCAGTGGCGGCACTTGTCGCGGCACTTGCGCTGCTGTTCGCCGACTGGTCGGCGCGCGCGGTGCAGCAGTTCTACGGCATTCCGGGCGTCTCGGTGCCGCATCTGGCCTCGGCGCAGATCCTGCCCATCGCCATCGTGCTCAACTGGGTGATCGACCGTATCCCCGGCATCAACAAGATCAACATCTCGACCGAGACCATCGAAAAGCGCTTCGGCGTGTTCGGCGAGCCGGTGGTGCTCGGCCTCATCATCGGCCTCGTGCTCGGCGCCATCGCTTATTACAACGCCGGCGATTTTGGCACGGTGTTGTCCAAGGTCCTCACCACCGGCATGACGCTGGCCGCCGTGATGCTGCTTCTGCCGCGCATGGTGAAGGTCTTGATGGAAGGCCTGCTGCCGGTCTCGGACGCCGCCCAGGAATTCGTGCGCAAGCGCACCGGCGACCGCGAGCTTCTGGTCGGCCTCGATTCGGCGATCCTGATTGGCCACCCGGCCGCCATCTCGTCGTCGCTGATCCTGGTGCCGATCGCCATCATCCTGTCGGTGATCCTGCCGGGCAACCGCGTCATCCTGTTCGCCGACCTCGCCGTCATCCCCTTCATCGTGGCGATGACCGCGCCGCTCCTGAAAGGCAACGTCTTCCGCATGGTCGTGGTCGGCACCGTCACGCTGGCGCTCGGCTTCTATGTCGCCAACGCTCTGGCGCCGCTGTTCACCAGCGCGGCCATCTCGTCGGGCTTCAAGATGCCGGAAAACGCGGTGCAGATCACCTCGGTGGTCGACGGCTTCCTCTGGGTGCCCTACGTGATCATCGAGGCGATCCAGGGTCTCGGCATCGCCGGCCTTGGCCTGCTGGCGGTGGTGATAGCGGCCGTCTTCGTGCTCTATCGCCGCAACACGCTGGCCTGGGAGCGCGCCGCCGGCGCCGAGGATGAGCAGTCCGCCTGAAAGCGGGCGCTTTCGCCTGCATGATTAAGAAGGGGCCGGTGGCGTGACAGCCGCCGGCCCCGAACATTGGAGAAGACTTGATGGCGCAAGCCTTGATCGACCATATCGACCCCGAAGCCATCCTGCTTGGCGTGGACGCCGACACAAGCGAGGCGGTGATCCGCCAGCTCGCCTCCAGGCTGGAGACGCTCGGCTACGTCAAGCCAAGCTATGCCGACGCCGTGGTGAAGCGCGAACAGACGATGCCAACCGGCCTGCCGCTGGGTCTCGCGGAAAACGTGGCGGTTCCCCACACGGACCCGGTGCATGTCAACAGAGCGGGCGTGGCGCTGGCGGTGCTGTCGAAGCCGGTCACCTTCGCCAATATGGAAGAGCCGGACGAGGCGGTACCGGTCGGCATCGTCTTCCTGCTTGCCATCAACGACAAGGACAAGCAGATAGAAATGCTGCAGGAGATCATGGGCACCATCCAGAGCCCGGAAGCGCTGGCCGGCCTGAAGCGGGCAGCAAGCGTCGACGACGTCAGAGCGGTTCTGGGTTAAGCGGGAAAGGACATTTACATGGCCAGACAGAAGACCATTCTATTTGCCTGCGGCACCGGCGTCGCCACCTCGACGGCGGTCAACGTCGCGGTGACCGAAGCCATGAAGGCGCGCGGGCTCACCTTCAACGCCATGCAGTGCAAGGCGACCGAAGTGGCCTCGATGGCCGACAATGTCGACCTTATCGTCTCGACCACGCCGATCTCGGCTTCGGTGACGGTGCCGCTCGTCAAGGGCCTCGCCTTTCTCACCGGCATCGGCAAGGACAAGGCGCTGGACGATATCGAGGCCGAGCTGCGGAAGTAGAGACGGCCGCAGCGACAGCAGCCGTCACGGCCGGTTAAATGAAAAAGGGCGTCGATGACGCCCTTTTTTGTTTTGGATCTGCTGGTGCTTACCGCACCAGGATGTTGCGGAACTGCCAGGGGTCTTTCTCGTCGATGTCTTCCGGGAACAGGCCGGGGCGGCCGTCCAGCGGGGTCCAGTCGGTGTAGTGGCCGTTCACCGGGCCGAGATAGGGCTTCTGCACTTCCAGGCAGCGGTTGAAATCCATCTCGTCGGCCTCGACGATGCCGGCTTCCGGGTTTTCCAGTGCCCAGACCATGCCGGCCAGCACCGCCGACGATACCTGCAGGCCGGTGGCGTTCTGGTAGGGAGCGAGCTTGCGCGCCTCTTCGAGCGTCAGCTGCGAGCCGTACCAGTAGGCGTTTTTCTTGTGGCCGTAGAGCAGGACGCCCAACTCGTCGGAGCCGTCGACCAGTTCGTTCTCCTCGAGCACGTGGTGCACAGGCTGCGCCTTGCCGGCGGCGCCGAACATCTCGTGCAGCGACAGCACGGCGTCGTTGCTCGGGTGATAGGCATAGTGGCAGGTCGGGCGGTAGGTCACTTCGCCATGCTTGTCGCGCACGGTGAAGAAATCGGAGATCGAGATCGCCTCATTGTGGGTGACGAGGAAGCCATATTGCGGGCCGGGCGTCGGGCACCAGGTGCGCACGCGGGTGTTGGCGCCGGGCTGTTCTAGATAGATGGCGGCCTTGGAGCCCTTCTTGTGCTTTTTGGCGTTCTTCGGCAGCCACTTCTCATGCGTGCCCCAGCCAAGTTCGGCGGGCTGCAGGCCTTCCGAAATGAAACCTTCCACCGACCAGGTGTTCCAGAACACATTCATCGGCTTCGGCTTCTTGGTGCGCTGAGTGTCGCGCTCGGCGATGTGCACGCCCTTGACGCCGGCCTTTTTCATCAACCTGGCCCAGCCTTCGCGGTCGTCCTGCGCCGGCGTCTCGGCATCGAGGCCGAGCTCCTTGGCGAGGTCGACCAGCGCCTGCTTGACGAACCAGGAAACCATGCCGGGATTGGCGCCGCAGGTCGAAACGGCGGTCGGACCGCCCGGATGCTTGCGCTTCTCGGCCAGCAGGCTTTCGCGCAGCGCATAGTTGGTGCGCGAGGCATTGGAAGCCTCGGTGTCGAAATAGAAGCCCAACCACGGCTCGACGACGGTGTCGACATAAAGCGCGCCGAGCTTGCGGGTCAGCCGCATGATGTCGACCGAGCCGGTGTCGACCGACAGGTTGACGCAGAAACCCCGGCCGCCGCCATTGGTCAGCAGCGGCGTCAGCAGTTCCTTGTAATTATCCTTGGTGACAGATTCCTTCAGGAAGGTGATGCCGCGCTCATCCGCCAGTTTGCGGTTCTCTTCGCTGGGATCGATGATCACCATGCGCGACTTGTCGAACTTGAAATGGCGCTCGATGAGCGGAAGCGAGCCACGGCCGATCGAACCGAAGCCAATCATCACGATCGGGCCGGTGATCTCACCGTAGACGGGCCATTTTTCATTCGCCATTTTTTGCGGCACTCCTTCTTTGACGCATTGTCCTCATAAGAAAGCCGGACGCGGATGCGCCCGGCTGCAACTGCTAAACCATACATGCTTGTCACAATAAAGCGAATCCGGCCGCTGGCGCCTAACCTTCTCCCACAAGGGGAGAAGGAGATGCCGCCATCTCGCCAAGATAGACCACCAGCCGGTCGCGGTCGGCGGTCAGCCCCTTGTAGTCGAGCTGCGCCTCGTCCAGTTCGCCAAGCTGCGTGGCGAAGGAGGCGGCGATGCGGGCGCGCTCGGGATGGCGGGCGAGCACCGCCAGCGGGTCGAGATGGATGCGGATGGTGAACAGGATGTCGCGCGACAGAGGTAGCTTGCGCAATGTCTGCCGCTCGACGCGGATGAAGGCATGCGCGTTGATGTCGCCGTCGGGGAAGTTCGACGGCCGGTCGGCGGCGCGGGCGATGCGCTGGCGGTCCGACAGCGGGTGGTAAAGCGCATCGTTGGCCTGGACCGACCAGTTGAAGCGTTCCACCGCCTGGCCTTGCAGATTGTCGAACATGCGGCTGATCACTTCGGCGGGCCGCGTGCCGGTGCCGAAACCCGGCACCGGATCATGGATCCGGTGCAGCGGCTTGCCGAATTTCTCGGTCAGCGACCAGGAGGAGGGGAAGCACAATGAGCCGGCGGCAAGCCGCCAGCCGTCCTCGCCGCGCCGCATCAGGATGAGATCGTCCTGAACCATCAGCGAGGCCGCCACCAGCGGTGCGTCGGCCGGCGCGCTGGAGCCTGCGCCGCCCGCCGCCCGCGCCTCATCCAGCATCCCTGGGTGATAGGCGGCCATATGCGCCTCGACCAGCTCCAGCACCTCGCGCTGCGCGTCGCGGGTTCCCGCCTCCTCGACAAAGACCTTGTCGGGCAGTTCGGCATAGAGCCGGCGCTTCTCGGTCAGATAGGCACCGAAATCATCGTCGATCTCCAGCCAGCGGTCGAGTTCGAGCGGCTTCAGGCCGATGGCGAACAGCTTGGAGGAACCGTCATAGGGGGTGTGGGGAGGCATCATGACCAATCAAGTGGGCGCAAACGGGCGGTGTGGAAGACGCGAAGGATGATCAGCCTTTCGGCCTCTACACGGTAGGGGATGAGGTAGGGCAGGCCCGGAACGGACCATTCGTGTCGCCTGGCGCCAGTGGCGCCCTGCCGGCCAATCGCCGGGCGTTCCGCGATCATTTTCAGCGCCTTGACCAGCCGGCGCATGACGTCATTCGCCGCTGACGGGTCATCATGCGCAATATAGGAGTGGATGTCGTCCAGATCGCGCGCGGCTCTGGGGGTGACGACGAGGATCAAGATTTGCCATCATTGGCCGGAAAGACATCCGGTTCGGGCCGCGGCAATTCCTTGTCCGTGCCCCAAGACTCCATCCATTTGAATACCGCCTCGCCCGAAACGAAGACGCCGAGATCGGCCTCGCGTTCGCCCTCTTCGATCGCCTCTAGATAGGCGCGGCGCTCCGCCAGATGTGCCTCGACAGCCTCCTTGACGATGAAGGCGCTGGAGCGCTTTGTGGCCTTGGCATACTCCTCCAACTCTCGTTTCGTCTCCGGGGGGAGGCGCACCGAAAACGTGCCGCCGGCTGCCATCGTCGTCTCCATGAACACAGGTGAACACAATGTATGCGCCGCTGGTCGGAAGGTCAATAAACCAGCCTTGCGGCGATCAGCCCGCGCAGTGAATTGCCGACGTAAAGTTGCTTCGCTGCGGCGAGGTCGGCCAAGGTTAGAACCGCTTCGTGCGCCTTGCCTTGATCCAGCAGTTCGCCGCGCAATATGCCTGGCAACAGCCCGCAACCGAGCGCGGGAGTAAGCAACGGGCCGCCGTCGCCAGCATCGACGAAGAGGTTGGTGATGGTGCCCTCGCAAATCTCGTCGCGCTCATTGGCCAGCAGCACTTCGTCGGCTTCCGCCGGGGCGTATTCGGCGCGCGCCGCCAGATAGGCCTCGCGGCGGCTTGTCTTGTGGCGCAGCAACGCGTCTGTGGAAGCGAGCCGGGTCTGCGCCAGCCGCAGTGTCCATACCATCCCCGTTGGCAAAGGCTGGAACGGTTGCGCGGTCGCTTCGACGGTCCCGTCGGCAGCGAGCGTCAGGCGCATGCGCAGCGGGCCGTCGGCGTCTCGGATGGCATCGTCCAGCGCGGTTCGCACTGTTGCCGGTTCGTGGCGGAAGCCAAGCGTCTTGGCCGAGCTTGCCAGTCGCGCCAGATGCCGGTCCAAGCGCAGGAAGCCGTCGCCGGGCTGCCAGCGCAACGTCTCGATCAGCGTGAAGCCGGGGCGGTTCCCGTCGCGAAGCGGGCCTTCAGCAGGCATTCCTCATACTCCTCCTGCGCCGTGGAATCGAACACCACGCCGCCGCCGACATTGTAGACGGCCTCGCCGTCGGCGAAGAGCGAGATGGTCCTGATGGCCACCGAAAAGCGCATCGTGCCATTGGGCGCTATCCAGCCGATGGCGCCGCAATAGACGTCGCGCGGCACGCCTTCCAGCTCGCGCAGGATTTCCATGGCGCGGATCTTCGGCGCGCCGGTGATCGAGCCGCATGGAAAGAGTGCCGAAAAGATGCGGCGGATGCTGAGATCGGGCAGCAATCTTGCGCGCACGGTCGACACCATCTGGTGCACGGTCGGATAGCTTTCGATGCGGAACAGGTCCGGCACATCCAGCGTGCCGACCTCGGAGATCAGCGAGATGTCGTTGCGCAACAGGTCGACGATCATGCGGTTTTCGGCCTGGTTCTTCTCGTCGTTGCGCAAAAACTCCTTCAGCGCCGCGTCTTCCTCTGGCGTTGCGCCGCGCGGTGCGGTGCCCTTCATCGGATGTGTCTCGATCCAGCCATTGCCGTCGATCTGGAAGAACAGTTCGGGCGAGCGCGACAAGACGGTCGGGCCGGCCAGCGAAACGAGCGCGCCATATTTCACCGGCTGGCGCGCGACCAGCGCGTTGAAAGCGGCGAGCGGATCGCCCGACCAATGCGCGTTGATGGGGAAGGTGAGGTTGCCCTGGTAGCAGTCGCCTTCGCGCAGATGGCGGTGCAGGCGCGCAAAGCGTTTCTCGTAATCCTCGAACGACCAACGTGCGGTCGCATCGAAGATCGGCCCGTTGGTGTCGGGCTGGCCAGACGGCAGGCTGCGGTCGGAGGGTCCGTCAAAGACGCCGAGCGCCACCAGCGGCGCGCGCCGGCCCTCGGGCAGCAGTGGCTTCAGCTTCGATTCCAGCAGGTAGCCGGCTTCGTATGAAAAGTAACCAGCCAGCCATTTTCCGGCGCGACGCGCTGCCTCGGCCTGTTCCAGCGCCGCTTCGAAATCATGGGCTTCGTCGGCGACGATTAGCGCCGACGGCTCCTCGAACAGCACTTCGCGGCCGGCCTGATCGTCGCGGAAGAGAGCGAAAGGGGCTACCGTCAATTTGTCTTATACCCCCAACCCGATCCGTCGCGCGGATCGCCCCTCCCCGCAAAGGGGGGGGTAAGCCGTCCTAATCCAGCGCTTCCAGTTCGTCGATCAGGTTGGAGATGATGCCAAGCCCGATCTGCCAGAAGGCCGGGTCCGAGGCATCCAATCCGAACGGTTTCAACAGCTCGGAATGATGCTTGGTGCCGCCGGCGCGCAGCATGTCGAAATACTTCTCCTGGAAGCCGCGTTCGGCGTTCTGGTAGACGGCGTAGAGCGAGTTCACCAGGCAGTCGCCGAAGGCATAGGCATAGACGTAGAACGGCGAATGGATGAAGTGCGGGATGTAGGCCCAGAAGGTCTCGTAGCCCTCGCGCAGCTTGATCGCTGGGCCCAGGCTTTCCGCCTGCACCTCCAGCCAGAACTTGCCGAGCTGGTCGGAGGTCAGCTCGCCGTTCTTGCGCTCGGTGTGCACCTTGCGCTCGAATTCGTAGAAGGCGATCTGGCGCACCACCGTGTTGATCATGTCCTCGACCTTCTGGGCGAGCATGGCCTTGCGTTCGCGCCGGTCCTCGGTTTTGTCGAGCAGGGAACGGAAGGTCAGCATCTCGCCGAACACCGAGGCGGTCTCGGCCAAGGTCAGCGGGGTTGAAGCCATCAGCGCGCCCTGGCCGCCGGCCAGCACCTGATGCACGCCATGGCCGAGTTCGTGCGCCAGCGTCATCACGTCGCGCGGCTTGCCCATATAGTTCAACAAAACATAGGGATGCGCCGACGGCACCGTCGGATGGGCGAAGGCGCCGGGCGACTTGCCGGGCCGCACGGGCGCGTCGATCCAGTTGCGGTCGAAGAAGCGGCGCGCAATATCGGCCATCTCCGGCGAGAAGCGGTGATAGGCTGACAGAACGGTGTTCCTGGCTTCGTCCCACGGTATCGTCGCTTGCGGCGTTTCGGGCAGCGGCGCGTTGCGGTCCCAGTGGTTCATCTCGTCCATGCCGAGCCAGCGCGCCTTCATGCGATAATAGCGGTGCGACAGGCGCGGATAGGCGTCGCGAACGGCGCTCGCCAGCGCATCCACGACGCTGCGCTCGACGCGATTGGCGAGGTGGCGTGAATCGGCGATGTCCTGGAAGCCGCGCCAGCGGTCGGAGATTTCCTTGTCCTTGGCCAGTGTGTTGGTGATCAGCGTGAAGGTGCGAAGGTTCTTGGCGAAGGTCGCGGCCAGCGCCTCGGAAGCCTGGCGGCGCACCGCGCCGTCTGCGTCCTGCAGCCGGTTGAGCGTCGGCTCCAGCGCCAGCTGTTCGCCATCGATGTCGAAGCGCAGCTCCGTCATCGTCTCGTCGAACAGCCGGTTCCAGGCGCCGCGCCCGGTCACCGACTTTTCGTGGAACAATTGCTCGATGCGGTCCTCGAGCTGGTAGGGCTTGTCCATCCTGAGGTCGAGCACCCAGGGTCGGTAGTGGCCGAATTCCGGGTCGGCGGCGAGCGCCTGCTCGATCGCCGCGTCGTCCACCAGGTTCAGCTCCAGCCCGAAGAACAGGAGATGCGAGGAGGCATCCGTCATCTTCTCCTGGACGTCGCCGTAAAGCTTGGCGCGCTGCGGGTCGGAGGTGTCGCCGGCATAGACCAGCCCGGCATAGGAGACGATCCTGCCGATCAGCTCTTCCAGCGCTTCATAGGATTTCAGCGCCTCGCCGAGCTTGCCGTCGGCGCCGCGCGCGGCTTCGGCCGCCAAGGTGCCCTTCCAGCGGTCCTCGAAGGCGGCGGCATCGGCGCCGGCCTTGTCGATGTCGCGCTTCAGTTCCGGCGCGTTCATGCCGGCGTAGAGGTCGGCCAGGTTCCATTCGGGCAGATTGCCGAGTTCGGCTGCCTTGCGGCCGATTTGGGCCGGCGCATGAAGCCGGTCAAAAAACGTTTGCATTTCAACACCTTCCGGAAAATGCCGCGCGGGCCGGTCAAATCCTAAGCAATTCGTTCACCGGCTTTTTTGAAAGCTTATTTAGAACCCTGTGCCAAGATGATCCATAGGGCACAAGCGATGGCGACGGGGAAATCGCGACACTCATGACAGGTTCCATCCTCATCGTCGACGACGATCCGGTCCAGCGCAGGCTGGTGGAGGCCGCGCTCAGCCGTTTCGGCCATTCGGCGCTCACCGCCGATGGCGGCGAGGCCGGGCTGGCGGCGATGGATGGGCCGGGCGCCCGCGACGTGTCGGTCGTGGTGCTCGACCTCGCCATGCCCGGCATGGACGGTATCGCCGTACTCAAGGCAATGCGCGAGCGCGACATCCGCATCCCGGTCATCGTGCAGACCGCGCAAGGCGGCATCGAAACGGTGGTGAAGGCGATGCGCCACGGCGCTTTCGACTTCGTCGTCAAGCCGGCCTCGCCGGAGCGCCTGCAGGCGGCAATCGCCAGCGCGCTCAAGGTCGAGGAGGTCGAGGTGGCGGTGAAGCGCACCGCGCGCCGCGCCGGCCAGACACTCTCCTTCAAGGACCTCGCCACGCGAAGTGCTGCGATGGAGCGCGTCATCCGGCTCGGCCAGAAGGCGGCGGCTTCGTCCATCCCGATCCTCATCGAGGGCGAATCGGGCGTCGGCAAGGAAATGGTGGCGCGCGCCATCCAGGGCAGCGGCGACCGTCGCTCGAAACCCTTCGTCACCGTCAATTGCGGCGCCATCCCCGCCAATCTGGTCGAATCGATCCTGTTCGGCCACGAGAAGGGTTCCTTCACCGGCGCTTCCGAAAAACATGCGGGCAAGTTCGTCGAGGCGCATTCGGGCACGCTGTTCCTCGACGAGATCGGCGACCTGCCGCTCGATGTGCAAGTAAAACTCCTGCGTGCCGTGCAGGAGGGCGAGGTCGACCCGGTCGGCGCCCGCGCCACGGTCAAGGTCGATATCCGGCTGATCTCGGCCACTCACCGCGACCTGTTGCAGCAGGTCAAGGATGGCGGCTTCCGCGAGGATTTGTTCTATCGCCTCAATGTCTTCCCGATCATGGTGCCGCCGCTGCGCCGCCGTAAGGAGGACATCCCCTTCCTGGTCCGGCATTTCATGGACAAGGTCACGCCGGTCGGCCCGAAGCGCCGGCTGTCGATCGCCGAACCGGCGCTGGCCATGCTCCAGGCCTATGACTGGCCGGGCAACATCCGCCAGCTCGAAAACGCCATCTACCGCGCCTCGGTTCTGGCCGAAGGCGAGACGCTGACGGTGGAGGAATTCCCGCAGATCCGTGCCCAGGTCGAAGGTACCGTGGTGCTGGAAGCGGCCGCGCCGTCCGTGGTGCCCGACCTTGCCGACGAGGCGGTGGAGCCAGTGCCGCAAATGCCTGCTCACGCAAGCCTGCCGCCGCGCCTGGAACAGCGCTTCGGCACGCTGGCCGCGCTCGACGATCGTGGCGATGTGCGTTCGCTGGCGGCGGTCGAACTGGAGATGATCCGGCTTGCCATCGACCACTACAATGGCCAGATGAGCGAGGTGGCGCGGCGGCTTGGCATTGGTCGCTCGACGCTGTACAGAAAACTCAAGGAATATGGCATTGATCCCGAAACCGGTCGGGCGGAAAAGATAGCCTCCTGATTCCCGCGCAAGCTTCGGGCGAGTTTCCTCGTTTAAACCAGTGGTTTACCAAGAAGCGAATTGCGGAAATTAGGGCGGGATATCGCCACGGTGTTACCGCATTTCGGCTTCAATAAGTGTCGATTAACCATTAGGATCGATTATCGGGTGTGAATCCACCATGCCCGTTTGATCAAATCCGGGGACAAACGGCAGTCTGCAAGGCCTTTTGATTTGAGCAGAATCGAACGACACCAGAACAGGCGTCAATCCTCGTTGAGCGTCTGGCGGAAATGGCTTGCCGGCGCCACGATGGCGGCTGGCCTGCTTGCCGTCTCGGCTGGCGCCGCCCATGCCGAGGTGCGCGCGCTCAAGCTGCGCAATCTGCACACCGGCGAAGTCGACGAAATCGTCTTCAAGCGCAACGGCCGCTATGATCAGGCCGGCCTCAAGAAGCTGAACTTCTTCCTGCGCGACTGGCGTCGCAACGAACCGACCAAGATGGACCCGCGCCTGATGGATCTGGTGTGGGAAGCCTATCGCCAGAGCGGTTCGCGCGGCTATATCCAGGTCATCTGCGGCTATCGCGCGCCGTCCACCAACGCCATGCTGAAATCGCGCAGCCGCCGCAGCGGCGTCGCCGAGAAGAGCCAGCATATCCTTGGCCGCGCGATGGACTTCTACATCGAAGGCGTGCCGCTGAAGAAGCTGCGCGACATCGGCCTGAAGATGCAGGGCGGCGGCGTCGGCTACTATCCGACCTCCGGCTCGCCTTTCGTGCACATGGACGTCGGCAATGTGCGCCATTGGCCGGGCATCAGCCGCCAGGAACTGGCGCGCCTGTTCCCGAACGGCAAGACGCTGCATGTGCCGAGCGACGGTCGCCCGCTGCCGGGTTACGAGCAGGCGATGGCCTCCTACAAGGCGCGCAAGTCCAACGGCACGCCGAATATCGAACTGGCCAGCGCCGGCGGCACCACCCACAAGTCGGGTGGCTTCCTGGCTGCCTTCTTTGGCGGCGGCGAGGACGAGGAAGACGATTCCGCCGATGTCGCGATGACGCCGGCGCCGAAGCCGAAGGCCGCGATGAAGCCGGCCGCGGCATCGAAGCCTGGCATCGCCATCGTTTCGCCTGAGAACGCGCAGCGCACCGACGTTCCGGCCGTGGCCGAAACGCCGGAAGAGCCGCAGCTGGCCGACGAGCCGAAGAAGGAAACGCCGGAGACGATCATCGCGGCGCTGCCGGCCCGTTCCGTGCCGCTGCCGGGTGCGGCGCCGCGTCCGAAGGCGGATGTCGGCGTGCAGACGCCGCCGACGCCCGAGACCGTTCCATTCGGCGTGGCGGACGCCAGCGCGACCAGCCAGGCCGAGCAGCCGACTGTCGTGGCCGCCGCGGCACCTGTTTCGCCTGACACCGTGCCGTTCGGCATGGCCGATGCCAATGCGCCGCAGCCGGTTGCCGCCGCTAGCGCGGATGATCAGGCTGTCGCCGCCAATGTGCCGGTTCCGACCCGGCGACCGGAAACAGCGACGGCCCAGGCCGAACCCAACCAGCAGGCGGTGCTTCTGGCGCTTGCCGACACCGGTAAGGGCTCGCGACCGACGGCCACCGACGCGTTCGCGGTACCGCCCGGCGGGCGTACCGACGCGGTCAAGGCCGTGCTGGAGCAGTCCTCCGCCGCCGACACCTATCAGGTCGCCGCCGTCACGCCGAGCCCGGCGCCGCGTTCGGCCTTCAACGATCCGTCCGGCGTCGATGCCGCCACGCCGCGTGGCGCCGTCGCCGCCCGTCCCGCCGGCTCCGATCCGGCCGCGGCCATGGGCGGCAGCGTGAAGACGACGCGCAAGGAAGCCCGCGCCAACGTGCAGGATGCCAAGCCGACCGCGAAGTCCGTGGTGCTTCCGGCCGCGCCGAAGGCGGCGCGCTGGGCGCTGCAGGCCAACGAGCAGATCGCCAAGGTGACGGATTCCACCACCGCGCCGCGTCTGGCCTACAATCTGGTGCGTTCGGCGCCGAGCGAGGTCTACACCGCCGGCTTCCAGCCGGACGGCCAGCCGACCGACGCCAGCCGCTTCACCGGCACCGCCGTGAAGTTCCTCTCGGTGGCCCGCTTCCAGACCAAGTAAGTCTGTGGGTTCCCAAAACGAAAAACCGCGCCCATGAGGCGCGGTTTTTGTTTGCGGCTTAGTTTTTGATCTCCCACGCGGGGAGGGACAAGTCACTTCTTGCGCAGCTTGCTCGCTTCGCGCGCCAGCGCCTCGATGCCGGCCCAGTCGCCGGCCTTGACCATCTCGTCGGGCGCCACCCAGGAACCGCCGACGCAGATCACGTTCGGCAGGCCGAGATAGTCCTTGGCGTTGTTTGCACCGATGCCGCCGGTCGGGCAGAAGTGGATGCCGCCGAAGGGCGAAGCCAGCGATTTTAGGAAAGCGGCCCCGCCGGCCTGTTCGGCCGGGAAGAATTTCAGGAAATCGAGCCCGGCCTCGGCGGCAGCCATGATTTCGCCCGGCGTGATGACGCCGGGCAGCAGCGGCACGTCGCTGCCGCTGGCGGCCGCGATCACTTCCCGGGTCAGGCCGGGGCTGACGATGAAACGCGAGCCGGCCTTGGCCGCCTCGTCGAACTGGCGGGCATTGAGGATGGTGCCGGCGCCGACCACTGCCTCCTCGACCTCGGCCGCCACGCGGCGGATGGAGTCGAGCGCCGCGTCGGTGCGCAGCGTGATTTCGATGGCCGGCAGGCCGCCACGCGCCAGGGCACGCGCCAGCGGCACGGCATCCTTGACGTCGGCGATCTTGATCACCGGGATCACCGGCTGGCCGTCGAGCAGCGAAAGCAGCTTTGCGGTCTTGTTCGACATTCCTGTTGTCCTTGGCTTGTTGTTCCCGGCTTCTCGCCGACGCCGTTTTCCGGCAAAAATTCAACCGATTTAAATTTGTCTAGCAGAGGGCCATGTCCAAGTCCACGTAGCTTCGCACTGATAGGAGGCCACACCGGCGCTTGGCCTGAAGGATAGCGTCGGTCGGCCGGATAACCAGTGTCAGCCGGTGGAAAATCTTAAGCCTGGCGTTTGCCATCGACCGGCGGTGTGGAGCCGACGTTTAGCGACCGACCTGTCGGCCGAGCCAGTTGAGAACGCGGCGGTGGAGCGGATCGGCGGACGGCGCCGGGGGCTCATCCTTGTCCAGTTCTTCAAACGTGCCGATGGCCAGGCCGGCATGGCGCCGGTAGGCGGCGGCAAGCTTGCGGTCATAGGCGTTGCGGCGATAGCCGGGGCCGTTATAGCCGCGCGCGAAAGCGGTCCAGTCGCGGTTGCGCAGCGCCGGCGCCAGACCGGCCTTGTCGACATAGCGCAGCATCAGCCGCAACTGGCCCTCGATACCGGAGCGCGCTTCGGCCACCAGCGCCTCGACGTCCGCAAACCCCAGCCAGGCCCAGTGCGCGCCCATGACCTGGCCGACACCCCAGGAGGTCGATTCATAGGCGGCCTTGCGGTCGATGGCCGCCGCCCGCGTCAGCAGCGCCCAGCGCGCCGCCTGGGTTCGCGGATTGGCGACCGCTCCCGCGACGGGAGAGGCGAGACCGGCAGCCTGTGCTGCCTCGCGGGAGGCCCCTTGCAGCCGGCGGTCGAAATAGTGTCCCTCGAAGCGGATCGGCGGTTCGGCCCTGCCGTCCATTTTCGTGAAAAACCGGCCGCCGCTTTCCACCTCGACGAGAGCAAACAGGGCTGCGGCGTCGAGATCGGCGGCGCGGGCGGCGCGACGGATTGCGGTGTTGACGGTTTCATCGAACATGACGGACGGTTCTCCATTTTTCGACCGATTTTCGAACCGTTCGCGGGCCTGTGTATAAATTCGGGCGCCGGAATCCGGCCCCTGCCGCGCAAGGGCTTGAACGGGCAGGCGCTTTTTTGTGCACCGGAGCCGCCACCCCGTGCTTGTGTCCACAGGCGCGAGGGGGTACGGACGTGCCCGATGAACCAATCCGCGCCGCCCAGACCCGTTCGCGTCGCCGCGCTCTACCGCTTCGCCAGGCTTGCCGACCACGAAGCGCTGCGCGCGCCGCTGGCCGCTTTCTGCTGCGGACACGGCATCAAGGGCACGCTGCTTTTGGCGCATGAAGGCATCAACGGCACCGTCGCCGGCAGCGCCGAGGCCATTGCGGCGCTCATCGAACATCTTGAATCCATTGCGGAATTGTCCGGGCTCGAGGTCAAGTATTCGGAAGCGGCCGAGATGCCGTTCCATCGCATGAAAGTGCGGCTTAAGCGCGAGATCGTCACCATGGGCGTCTCGGACATCGACCCGCTCGGCGCTGTCGGCACCTATGTCGAGGCCAAGGACTGGAACGCGCTGATCTCAGATCCGGGCACCGTCGTCATCGACACCCGCAACGACTACGAGGTGTCATTGGGCACCTTCGAGGGTGCGATCGATCCGCAAACCAAGAGTTTTCGCGATTTCCCGCAATGGGCGCGCGACCACAGCGCCGAGCTGGAAGGTAAGAAGGTCGCTATGTTCTGCACCGGCGGCATCCGCTGCGAGAAGGCGACCGCCTATGTGAAATCGCTCGGTTTCGACGAGGTTTTCCACCTCAAGGGTGGCATCCTGAAATATCTCGAAGACGTACCGGAAGACGCAAGTCTCTGGAAAGGCGAGTGTTTTGTCTTTGACGAGCGCGTCTCCGTCTCGCATGGGCTGGCCGAGGGCGAGGCTGAGCTGTGCCGCGCCTGCCGGCATCCGCTGACGCCGCAGGAGCGGGCTTCGCCTCATTACAAGGCCGGCATCTCGTGTCCGCATTGCCATGAGGCGCGCTCCGACGACGACCGCGCCCGTTATGCCGAGCGCCACCGCCAGGTCGAACTGGCCGCCCGGCGCGGCGACCGCCGGCATATCGGCAGTTGATCCCGGCATCTGGCCGGCGGCACGAAAGCCCGTTTGGGGGGCCTTCCATGCGCATGCGACGCAGCAAGAAAGGCGCCGATGTCATTGTAATGTTGCCTTCGCCCGCCTACCTCTGCGGATGAAAACCGCCGAGACAAGCTGGAGCCCTTGATGTTCGACCCCAAGAAACTGCTCGACGATCTTCTGAGCTCGCAAGTTCCCGGCGCCACCGGAACCGTGCGCGACAAGGCAGGCCAGGCCGTTCAGATGGCCAAGGACAATCCGCTGGCCGCCGGCGCCTTGGCTGCCGTGCTTCTGGGCACCGGCGCGGGGCGTCAGGTGACCGGCACGGCCGTCAAGCTTGGCGGTCTTGCCGCCATTGGCGGGCTGGCCTACAAGGCCTACCAGAACTACAAGGCCGGCCAGAAGCCGGCCGATGTCGCCAGGGAGCCGGAATTGTTGCCGCCGCCGGCCGGCGACAGCTTCGATCCGGCTCAGGCGCCGCAGGGCGAGGCCGAATTCGCGCTGACCATCGTGCGCGCCATGATCGCCGCCGCCAAGGCGGACGGCCGTATCGACGAGGCGGAGCGCGGCAAGATCATCGACAAGGTCGGCCTGTCGGGCCTCGGCGCCGAGGCCACCGACTTCCTTCGGGATGCGCTGGCGGCGCCGACGGATGTCGACGCGCTCGCTGCCGCCGCGAAGACCGAGGCGCAGAAGATCGAGCTCTACACCGCCTCGCGTCTCGCCATCGACCCGGACACACGCGCCGAGCGTGGCTATCTCGACATGCTGGCCGGACGGCTCAGCCTGCCCGACGCGCTGGTCGATCATATCGAGGCGACCGTCGCCTCGGCAAAAGCGCCGGTCGGCGTCAATCCGAAGTGGTAGGAAGCTGACGCGACAGCGCAAGGTTGACCGGCGCCGGCTGCGTTAATCTTTCGTTAACCAGTCAGGCGCATCATTTTAAGCATCGGATCGGCTATCCTCCTCCCAAGCTGGTTCAGACTGGGCGGTCGCCAATGACCGCCCTTTTTGTTGGCCATCTCCATCCATCCCTCTGATCCTCGCGCCGCGGCTTGCCACGGCGGCATTCATTTGCCATGCCTCGGTCTCTGTTGAGCGCCGCACCCTATCGTTCGCCCAAAGGACGCTCTAACACTTTAAGTTGGCGCCCGATCCTGTCCGAAAACCGTTCCGATTTTCGGGGGCATGCGCCGGGGAGGACGGCATGACAATCAAGGGCACGGCAATCGTCACCGGCGCGGGTACCGGCATCGGCAAGAGCGTTGCGACAGCCTTGCTGAAGGACGGCTGGAACACGGTGTTCTGCGGCCGGCGCAAGGCGGTGCTCGAGCCCGCAATCGCGGCTGCCGGCAAGACCAAGGCGGCGGCGCTGGCGGTCGCCTGCGACATCACCAAGCCCGACCAGGTCGAGGCGCTGTTCAAGACGACCACGGATGCGTTCGGACGGGTCGACCTGCTCTTCAACAATGCCGGCATGGGTTACAAATCGACACCGATCGACGAAATCCCGGTCGAGGTCTGGAACGACATCGTTGCCGTCAACCTGACCGGTTCCTTCCTGTGCGCCCGCGCCGCCTTCGGCGCCATGCGTCGGCAGACGCCGATGGGTGGGCGCATCATCAACAACGGCTCCGTTTCGGCACAGGTGCCGCGACCGGGCTCCGTGCCCTATACAGCGACCAAGCACGCGATCACCGGCCTTACCAAGACGCTGGCGCTGGACGGCCGTCCCTTCGACATCGCCTGCGGGCAGATCGACATCGGCAATGCGCTGACCGAAATGGCCGTGCCGATGACGGTGGGTGTACCTCAGGCCAATGGCACTATCGCGGCGGAAGCGGTGATGGATGTCGAACGTGTCGCCGAAGCCGTGGTCTATATGGCCGGCCTGCCGCTCGACGCCAACGTGCTGTTCATGACGGTGATGGCGACCAAGATGCCGCTGGTCGGGCGAGGCTGATAACGTCGCCGCGGATAAAAACGGGTCTAAATTGGCCTGGTACAGAAATTCTGCCAGAGTGTCGTCTGACGTCGGGGGTGTCGATGAGCAAGTTTTCGGATATTTGGGTTTTAAAGCGCGTAGACGTCGAGAAATTGGCAATCGTTCTGTGGAGGCTAGCACTAGTTATTTTCACGATGAGAATTGTTTTAGAGTCGTTGGGTACGACTATTTGGCTTCTTCTTGTTCCCAAAACTCCAGCTGTTCTCGGTGCGTCGGCATCGATCGTCGCCTTTGGAGGGGTAATGAGTGCGGCGACCTTAGTGCTTCAGTTGTTGGCAGTGCGTCTTATCGTTGAGGTTGCGCTGCGCTTGACTAAAGTGCAAAGCACCTAATTCTTGGGTGATAGGCTTTCCGGCAGTGCCGGGATTGGTTGAATGAGTGCAGCGCCATTGGTCTGACGGTATTCAGCACTCCCCATCCTTGAGCTTGGCAGCGCCTGCGGCGCGGCGTGCGCAATCGTTGCCGTAGGTCTTGCCGTCGCAACCGCACACCGGCTGATATTGCTCCGTGCAAATCTCAGGCCTCTGCATGCAAATGCCCATGCGATCAGCGCGGCCACATTGGGTCTCGACCGGAAACTCGCAGAATTGGCTGGCACTACAGGAGAGGCCCCTTATGCCGCCGCAGGCTTTTATCGGCTCATCGGCCGACACCTGAAACGTGCCAACGAGAAACACCAGCGATATCAGCCCGAACAGGGTTGTACCTCTCATGGGGTGCCTCCCGTCTTTGCGTTCGCGATCAGGAAATCGCCGATCCTTTGCAGGGCACGGGCGATGTTGTCTTCCGAGTTGGCGTAGGAAAGCCGCATGTAGCCTTCGCCAAGCACGCCGAAATCCGGTCCGCCGATCAGAGCCACGCCCGCCTCTTCCAGCAGCGCGGAGGCAAGTTTCTTGGCTTTCCAGCCGGTGCCGGAGATGTTGGGGAAGGCGTAGAAGGCGCCCTTCGGCGTGATGCAGGAAATGCCGGGCAGGGCATTCAGGCCCTCCACCACCAGCTTGCGGCGGCGATCGAAGGCCCGCATCATGGCGGCGACTTCGTCCTGCGGGCCGTCGATAGCGGCGATGCCGGCATATTGGCTGGGCGCGTTGACGCAGGACCAGCAATTGACCGCCAGCTTGCGCACCTTGTCGTAGAGATGCGCGCCCTTGTCGCCGTTCGGCCAGATCGACCAGCCCATGCGCCAACCGGTCATCGCCCAGGTCTTCGACCAGCCGTTGAGCACGATCAACCGGTCGCGGATTTCCGGGAAGGTGAGCAGCGAACAATGTCGCTCGCCGTCATAGGTCATCACGTCGTAGATCTCGTCGGAGAGGATCGCGACATGCGGGTGCCGTTCCAGCCCTTTCACCAGCTTCTCGATCTCCGTACGTGGCGTCACCCCGCCCGTCGGATTGGCAGGCGAGTTGAGGATGAGCAGGCGCGTGGTGGGTGTGATCAGCGCCAGCGTTTCGTCGGCGGAGAAGGCAAAACCGTTTTCCTCGCGGATCGGCACCGGCACCGGCCGGGCGCCGGTGAATTCGATCATCGAGCGATAGATGGGAAAGCCGGGATCGGGATAGAGGATATCGGCGCCCGCTTCGCCGAACATCAGGATGGCGGCGAACATGGTCGGCTTGCCGCCGGGAAGGATCATGACGTTGTCGGGCGAGACTTCGACGCCGGTGGTGGCGAGCGTGCGGCGCACCACCGCCTCGCGGGTGGCGGCAAGGCCGGTGGCCGGCGTATAGCCATGGTGGCCGTCGCGCAGCGCCTTGATGGCGGCCTCGACGATGTGTTCCGGCGTGCGGAAATCCGGTTGGCCGATGCCGAGATTGACGATGTCGCGTCCCTGCCCGGCAAGCGCGGTAGCGCGGGCGAGCACCGCGAAGGCATTTTCCTCGCCGAGGCGATCGAAGGCAGGGATTGTGTGGATCATTTTGTTGGTCCAGCTGGTGCTAGTTGCGCATCCGTGTTTTTTGAAAGGGTGCGCGAGCCCTGTCAAACGTTAAGGAGCCAATGGTGTCCGAAGATCTGAAGAACTGGCAGCCGCGCCCGCGTCCGGAGCGCAAGGTGCTGGAAGGCCGTTATGTGCGGCTGGAGCCGCTGGACGCGGCGCGGCACGGCGACGGCCTGTTCGAGGCCTCCTCGGTGACCGACGCCGACGGCCGCTTCCGCTGGCTGTTCGAGGTGCCGCCGGAAAGCCGGGCGGCGTTCCAGCCCTGGCTGGACAAGGTGGAAGCCAGTAGCGACCCGCTGTTTTTCGCGGTGATCGACAAGGCGAGCGGCAAGGTCGCCGGCCGGCAGACGTTGATGCGCATAGAGCCCGCCTTTGGCGTGATCGAGATCGGCAACATCTATTGGGGGCCGCTGATCGCGCGCAAGCCGGCGGCGACCGAGGCACAGTTCCTGTTCGCCCAATATGCTTTCGACGAGCTCGGCTACCGCCGCTACGAGTGGAAGTGCAACAACAACAACGAACCGTCAAAGCGGGCGGCGGAACGCTTCGGCTTCAGTTTCGAGGGTATTTTCCGCCAGCATCTGGTGGTCAAGAGCGAGAACCGCGATACGGCGTGGTACTCGATCATCGACAAGGAATGGCCGGCGCTGAAGAAGGCTTACGAAGCCTGGCTGGACCCGGCCAATTTCGACGCCGCCGGGCAGCAGAAGCGGCGTCTGGAGGCGTTCCGATCACATTGACGGCTGCTGAGCCGAACTTAAATGACTCGGTGCGAAAAGCGTGGTCCATAGGGCGGGCAGGGGATTTTTAGTTGAATTTTATCCTTAGCCGGCTGGTTTCTGAATATCTTGTACTAAAGTCGAAGATTAGTGGCCGCTGGATGGCAGCGGAATGCTTCTATATCCAAATGAATTGATTTAAGTTCCCCCGCCAAGAGGGTTGGCTGATGGGATATGATCATTCGCACGACCACGGTTCGTACAGCCAAGACCATGATGCAGGCGGGCACGATCTTGGTGCCGCCGACAAGAAGCGCGTTCTCGCCGCGGCGGTTCTGACCGGTGGTTTCATGGTCGCCGAAGTGATCGGCGGCCTGCTAACCGGTTCGTTGGCGCTGCTTGCCGATGCCGGCCACATGCTGACCGACGCAATCGCGCTGGGGCTCGCCTGGTACGCCTTCCATCTCGGCGAGAGGCCGGCCAACGGCCGGCACACCTATGGTTATGGCCGCGTCAAGACGCTGGTCGCCTATACCAACGGCCTCGCAATCTTCCTGGTGGCGTTGTGGATCTGCTACGAGGCGTGGCGGCGCTTCCAGGCGCCGCTACCGGTGCTCGGCGGGCCGATGCTTGTGGTCGCGGCGCTGGGCCTGGCTGTCAATGTCGCGGGCTTCGTGATCCTGCATGGCGGCGACCGCGGAAGCCTCAACATGCGCGGTGCGCTCCTGCATGTGCTGGGCGATATTTTGGGATCGCTGGCCGCCATCGTCGCGGCGCTGGTGATCCTGGCAACCGGCTGGACGCCGATCGATCCCATCCTGTCGGTGTTGGTGGCCGTTCTGATCCTGTCGACGGCCTGGAACCTGATGCGGGCGGCCGCACATGTATTGCTGGAGGGAACGCCGGCGGGACTCGACCGCGACGCCATCGTCAACGACCTCCAGGACAATGTGCCCGGCGTGCGCGAGGTTCATCACGTGCATTTGTGGTCCATCGACGGGGCCCGCAACATGGCGACGCTGCATGCCAGCCTGAAGGACGGCGTGGACGCGCATGTCGCCGTCGACGCCATAAAAAGCCGCCTGCGTGCCGGGCACGACATCAGCCATGCGACCGTGGAAATCGAATTCGACCGCCGCGCCGAGGACGGCCGCCCGCGAGAGGCCGTGCGTGGCGTCTCACCGCAGCCCAGGCACCTGCATTGAACGGCAGGCTGTGCTAACGAGACGTCGACAAACGGAAACCGAGACCCGGGATCGGACCCACCATGGACCGCGAAAGCAAGCGCTCGGCCATCGCCGCGCTGTCGATCATGCTTCTGTTCGGCGTGACGGCCTTCTATCTTCCAACGATCATGCTAGCGATCGGCAATATCTCGACGGTGCTGGCCGGCATTGTCGCGGTGCTGTTCGTGGCGGCCTTCTTCCTCGTGTTCTGGCTGCGCAGCCGCGCCCAGCGGCGAAAGGGAAACTGATATGCGCGTGCTGATCACCGGTGCGGCCGGTATGATCGGCCGCAAGCTCACGACGCGACTGGCGAAGGACGGCGCGCTGCGCGGCAGGCGCATCGCAGCGCTAGACCTGCATGATATCGTGGCGCCGAAAACGCCTGTCGCGGCCGGCATTTCGACCACCATCCACACCGGCGACCTTGCCGCGCCCGGCGCGGCCGACGCGCTTTTGAGAACGCGCCCAGACATCGTCTTCCATCTGGCCGGTGTCGTCTCCGGGGAGGCGGAAGCCAATTTCGACCTCGGCTACCGGGTCAACCTCGACGGCACGAGAGCACTGTTCGACGCGATCAGGGTGGCGGCTTACAATCCACGCGTCGTCTTCACCTCGTCGATCGCCGTGTTCGGCGCACCGTTTCCGCCGGTCATTCCCGACGATTTCCACGCCACGCCGCTGACCTCCTACGGCACGCAGAAACTGGTCGGCGAGGCGCTGCTGGCCGACTATTCGCGACGCGGCTTCTTCGACGGCATCGGCATTCGCCTGCCGACGATCTGTGTCAGGCCCGGCAAGCCGAACAAGGCCGCTTCCGGTTTCTTCTCCGGCATCATCCGTGAGCCGCTGAACGGCGTCGAGGCGATGCTGCCGGTGCCGCGTTCGGTGGTGCACACCCATGCCAGCCCGCGCTCGGCGGTCGGGTTCCTGATCCGCGCCGCCGAGATCGACGGCGCGACCGTAGGCCCGCGCCGCAACATCACCATGCCGGGTGTCGGGGTCAGCGTCGCCGAGCAGATCGAGGCGCTTGGCCGCGTCGCCGGTGTAAAAGCGGTCGCGCTGATCCGCGAGGCGCCGGACGAGGCGGTGTGGGCGATCGTCAAGAACTGGCCGACCCGCTTCGAGGCACGCCGCGCACGGGAACTGGGTTTCGAAGCGGAGACCAGTTTCGATGCTATCATCCATGCGCATATCGAGGATGAACTGGGCGAGTAGGTGTTTTTCTCCACCGCAAGGGGAGACAGCGCTTAAGCTCGCAGACTGGCCGTCAGCAGGATAAGGCCGAACAGGAACACCATCGCCGCGCCGCCGATTTCGATGGCGGAATGGACGCGGTTGCCGAAACGGCCGTCGCCGGCCAGCATCACGGCCCAGTCCTTGGCCGTCACTGCCAGCGTGGCGAGCAGGGAGACGGTGATCGCCGTTCCCACCGCCATCGCCAGCACCGACAGGATGCCGCCAGCCCACAGGCCGTTGAGGAAGGCGAAGGACAGCACGATCAGCGCGCCGGAGCAGGGCCTGATGCCGACGGCGGCAACCGCCGTCCAGGCGCTGCGCCAGTCGAAGCGGTCGCCGGCGAGCAGGGTCGGGTCGGGTGCATGCGAATGACCGCAGCTCTCGCAGACCTGGCCCGGGCCATGATCGTGATGATGGTGGTCGTGGTGGTGATGATCATGGCCGGCATGATCGTGGTGATCGTGCCCGTGGTCATGATGGTCGTGGGCGGAATGGTCATGCGAATGTGCCGCGCGGGCATGACCATGGTCGGCATGGCTGTGGCCGCCGGCATGGGCATGCGCGGCTGACAGGCTGTAGGTGGGTGCCGCGCCGAACAAGCGCTTCACCGCCGGGCCGAGCTTGCGCCACAATAGCCAGGCGCCGAAGACCGTCACGAAGGCGTAAGACGCGATCTCCAGGAACCAGGCGGTGTCGGTCATCGAGATCGAGGTGCCGCGCAGCACGAAATAGGCAAGCAGCATCACCACGATGGCGGTGATCGCCTGCAGGAAGGCGGAGATGAAGGAGAGCAGGATGCCGCGCCTCAGCGCCACTTCATTGGCCAGCATGTAGGAGGAAATCACGGCCTTGCCGTGGCCAGGGCCGGCGGCATGGAAGATGCCGTAGACGAAGGACAGGCCGATCAGCAGCCAGAGTTTCGAACCGTCCTGGCGCATCGCTTTGATGGCGTCGGCGAGCGCGTGGTAGAATTGTTGCTGGCGCAAGTTGACCCAGGTCAGGAAGCCGGAAAACAGGCCGGTGCTCGGCGCCATCGCGTCATTGGTGCCGATGCCCAGCGAGCTCTGCGCGTGGGCGTGGCCGGCCAGCTGCGCCGTCACGAAGGCCGTCGCCAGCAGGCAGAAGATCAGGCGTGTCGTCGTCTTGGTCACGGGGGGTTACCCTTCTGGCCGACAGTTCAACTCGAGTTTGGTCGCGAAGATCTTGCTCATGTCCGTGCCTGTCGGATCGTTGAAGAACGCTTCCGTCAGGGTCTTCTGGTTCTGGGCGATCGCCTGGTCCGGGTCCGGCCGGATGACGGAGCGGTTGCAGGAGGAAGGCAGGTCCTTCACCGAGAGGTTGGTATCGTCGGTGAAGTCGATGGCGGTATAGAAGGTCGGATCGTAGACGCCGAGGTCGATCTTGCCTTTCAGCCTGAGTGGTTGCTGCGGCTGGTCTTCGAACAGAACGATGAGCTGGTTGTTGTCGAAGGAGGCGACGATGTCGGCCGGCGCCTTCATCTTGACGTCCTTGCCGTCGACGGTGACCATCTGGAAATAATTGTACTCGGCCAGCGACGCCTTAATGGTGTTGGCCACTTCCTTCAGCTCGGCATCGTCGAGCTTGAGGTCGGAATTCTTGTCGAACTCCATCAGCACCGTCGAGGAGAACAATTCGTCGAAGCGCCAGAGGTGGCGCAATGCCGCGATCGACTGATGGTCGGGGGAAAGCACGACGTCGAGGCGGGCCTCGGCAAAGACGTGCGGGTGGACCATGGCCGGCACCGTGCCGGTAAGCAAGGCGCCGAAGGCCGCGGCCGTAGTGGCTATTCGTCCCCGGACGTTCATGGACCCTGGCGATTCCTTCGGATGAGCATGGCCCCGAGGGTTACCAGAAACCGGGCGAAAGTGGGACCGGGCTAACGAAAATGTTATGACGTTTCGTGCGTCTTGAACCACTGCACCATGAAGTCGACGAAGACACGCACCTTCGCCGGCAGGTAGCGGCGGTGCGGATAGACCGCGAAAATGCCGCCGTTGAAGTCGATGCGGTCCTCGAGCAGCGAGATCAGCCGGCCGCTCTTGATTTCCGGTGCGGCGACGAAATCCGGCAGCAGGGCAAAGCCCAGGCCGGCGAGGGCCGCCATGCGGGTGGTGATGGGGCTGTTGACCATCATCGGGCCGCTGATCGGAACACTGGTGATGTCGCCGTCGTCGCCACGGAACGGCCAGTTGGAGGCCCAGCGGCCATTGGTGTCGACCACGCAGGGCATGTGCGCCAGGTCCTGAGGGCGGGTCGGCTTGCCATATTTGGCGATCAGCTCCTGCGAACCGCAGAGTTTCAGCGTAAACGGCGCCAGCTTGCGGGCGATCAGCGAGGAGTTTTCAAGCCGCGTGATGCGGATGGCGAGGTCGAAGCCTTCCTCGACAAGGTCGACGAAGCGATCGTCGAGATGCACCTCCAGCGAGACGTCCGGATATTGCCTGGCGAAATCGATCATCGATTGACCGACCGCCGCGTCCGCCATGGTGCGCGGCGCCGAAAGCTTGATCCTGCCGCGCACGTCGCCGGAACTGTCGCGCACCGCGTCCGACAGGCTGTCGATCTCGCGCACGATCTCGGAGGCGCGTTTGTAATAGGTATGGCCGGCCTCGGTCAGCGAGAACTGACGGGTGGTGCGATTGAGCAAGAGCGCGCCGAGTTCGTCTTCCAGTTCGCGCACATATTTGGAGAGCAGCGCCTTCGAACGGCCGATCTTGCGACCTGCGGCCGAAAAACCCTCCGCCTCGACCACGTCGATGAAGGCGCGCATGCGGGTGAGAGTGTCCATCGCGTCAGGCCTTTCCGGCTGTTTCGAGAATACGCCGCCCAAGCCGGACAAGCGCGAGGTCGCTGCCTTGCGGGCTGAGCAGCGAGATGCCGAATGGCGCGCCATCGACGGTTCCAAGCGGCAGCGTGATCTGCGGGAAGCCGGAAAGCCCGGACAGGCAAAGCAGATGCAAGGCACGCTCGCGATAGGCCTGCGTTTCGTCGAAACTCGAAGCTGCCAACGGTGCCGCGCCCGGTACGGTCGGCAGGACGAGGATGCCGTCGTCGCCGAGACGGTCGGCGAGTTCGGCGCGGAAGGAGGCGCGGCACGCGGTTTCGGTCGTCACGGTACCTTGGTCGATGCTGGCGCCATAGGCAAACCGCTCCTTGACGCCCGGACCGAGGCGGCGGTCACCCTCTTCGATCCAGCGGCCATGCGAACCCCAGGCTTCGGAAGCCTGCAGTTTGCGGAAGCACCAGTAGAGGTCGTCAAGGTCGTGGGTGAGGGCAGGGGCGATCTTGGATTCGCCGAGGATTGGCGCGATGGCGTCAATCATGCGGCGATATTCCGCCGCTTCCACATTGCCCAGCAGCAGGTCGTTGAGGGCTGCGAGGCGGAAGGGGCGCGGGTGAGCGAGGCTCACCGCATCCTCTCTCCCAAATAGCACCTCCGCCACCTTCTCGTAGGTCCCGATGTCCCGTGCGAACCAGCCGAAGGTATCGAAACTGGGCGCCAACGGCATGGTGCCTTCAAGCGAGATCGCGCCATGGGTGGTGCGCAGTCCGATCAGGCCGCAGAAGCTTGCCGGCGCGCGGATCGAGCCGCCGGTGTCGGAGCCCGTTGCGATGTCGGCAAGACCGCTGGCAACGGCCGCTGCCGAGCCCGAGGACGACCCGCCAGTGACACGGTTGGGGGCGGCCGGGTTCACAGGCCTTGGAAAATGGGCGTTCTGACCCATCAGCGAGAAAGCGAGCTCGTCGGTCTGTGTCTTGGCGACGAATCGCGCGCCGGCATCGAGCAGTTTTCGCACCGTGGGTGCCGTTTTAGCCGCTGCTGCGCCGTTTTCGCCCTTGTCGGGATTGCCGCAGCCGGTGACGTAGCCAGCGACGTCGAAAATGTCCTTCACGGCCAGGGACAGGCCGGCTAGCGGGCCGGATTGTGCATGGGAAACAGCCACTTGTGGCAAATCGAGGAAGGCATTGAAGGGGTCGCGCTGGCTGGGCATCGTTCAATATCTGGATACTGTGCGTCCACAGTCGTTCGACAGCCGAATTTTTTCAAGCCGGGGTTCGATTTTAATTGATTGTGAAAGCATGCGCGCCTATATCGCGCTTGCCCAAAGTCGCACGTGCCTGTGGGCGTCCCCCGACCCTCGAATGGCGAGGATATCGGGACGGTACCCGGGAAGTAACGAGCCCGGTCGGTTCAGCGGCCAACCGCCGATCCGAGGACGTCTTGAAGCAACGACGGTGCGGGCCTTTCTGGTGTTTTCCGGTTGTCCATAGACCGGGGTTACTGAAGAGGCACACCCTCATTGCCGGCAGTGCGGTTGGGATTTCCCATCCAAGCCAAGGCAGACAAAGCGGATCATAGCCGGGCAAGGCTAGGTCCATCGCCGCGAGACGGCTTTCCATGGTTCCGGGGTCTCCACCGGCTGGTACCATCGGATTTTCGTCCCGCCTTTGTTTGACCGCGTGTTCGCGAGGCAGAAGGCCCGCGTTCCGCACCTTTGCACGCACCGCCTGGTGCGATGGAGGTTCCGATGGCTACGCAACGTGTACTCGATTTCCTCGCCACCCGACGCCCCGAAGGCCCTTGCCTCGTCGTCGACCTCGATGTCGTGCGCGATAACTTCCGCGCCTTCGAGAAGGCGCTTCCCGATTCCCGGATCTACTACGCGGTGAAGGCAAACCCGGCGCCGGAAATCCTGCGCCTGCTCGCAGCGATGGGCTCGTCTTTCGACACCGCGTCGGTTGCCGAGGCCGAGATGGCGATGGACGCCGGCGCGCCCGCCGACCGCATCTCCTTCGGCAACACCATCAAGAAGGAGCGCGATATCGCTAAGGCCTATGCGCTCGGCATCCGCCTGTTCGCCGTCGACAGCGTCGAAGAGGTGGAAAAGGTGGCCCGCGCCGCTCCGGCCGCGCGCGTGTTCTGCCGCGTGCTGACCGACGGCGAAGGCGCCGAATGGCCGTTGTCGCGCAAGTTCGGTTGCGTGCCGGCGATGGCGGTCGACGTGCTGCGCCGCGCCAAGGTGCTGGGCCTCGACGCCTATGGCGTGTCGTTCCATGTCGGCTCGCAGCAGACCGACCTGACCGCCTGGGACCGTGCGCTGGGCGATGCCAAGCGCGTGTTCGCGACGCTTGCCGAGGAAGGCATCGTCTTGAAGATGGTCAACATGGGCGGCGGCTTCCCGACCCGTTACCTGAAGGATGTGCCGGCGGCGCAGGCCTATGGCCAGGCGATCTTCGGCGCGCTGCGCAAGCACTTCGGCAACGACATCCCGGAGACCATCATCGAGCCGGGCCGCGGCATGGTCGGCAATGCGGGCGTCATCAAGTCGGAAGTCGTGCTGATCTCGAAGAAGGCCGACAACGACAATGTGCGCTGGGTCTATCTCGACATCGGCAAGTTCGGCGGTCTCGCCGAGACGATGGACGAGGCGATCCGCTACCCGATCGTGACCGCGCATGACGGTGGCGAGGTGGCTCCCTGCGTGCTCGCCGGACCGACCTGCGATTCGGCCGACGTGATGTACGAGAAGGCGCCGTATCCGCTGCCTTTGTCGCTGACCATCGGCGACGAGGTGCTGATCGAAGGCACCGGCGCCTATACGACCACCTATTCGGCGGTCGCCTTCAACGGCTTCGAGCCTCTCCGATCCTACGTGATCTGACGGGCGCAAAGCTCGTCAGATCATCCCGCTCGCCGGCAGCAATGCCGGCGGTGGGTTCGCTTGTGGAACACCTCCGCTCGTGAAGGATCGCGGAAATGGACATCGCCAAAATTCTCCCGGCAGCGCTGCCTGCCTTCATCATCACCGCCGAGAACGGCGCCGACGCTGCCGCGCGCGAAGCGCTGCTCGACCGCGCCATGGGCGCGGGCCGTAAGCGCAAGTCGTCGGAAAAGCTGCGGCGCGGACGCCGCCCGTCCGAAGGCTTGGCTTTCGTTGCCCGCAACGAGACCGGTGCCATCGTCGGCACCGTGCGGCTCTGGGATGTGCGGCTGGGCGAGGGTGGTGCGCCAGCCCTGCTGCTCGGTCCGCTTGCGGTCGATCCGATGGTGAAGAGCGCCGGCATCGGCTCGGCGCTGATGCGGCAGGCGATCACTGAAGCCGGCAGGCTCGGCCATCGCGCCGTGCTCTTGGTCGGCGATGCACCCTATTACGGGCGTTTCGGCTTCTCGGCTGAAAAGACCGGTCGCCTGGCGATGCCCGGCCCTTATGAGCGCGACCGCTTCCTGGCGTTGGAGTTGGCGGAGGGCGCGCTGGACGGCGCGCACGGTACGCTGAAGGCCGCTGGGCGCAAGGCCGGCGAGCGGGCGGGAATGCGGATCGTGGCGGCCTGAAGGCGGCAGGTAGCTTTCAGCTCAATCTGCCGCCGTTATCATTGATTTCTGGCCGATACGCCAGGACAAGGCCGTGGTAGTATCTCGGCGATGGTCTTCGGGTCAGCCGACGAGCTGGCTCAGCGCCATGGCGACCGTCATGTCGCCCTCGACCTTCAACTTGCCGGTCATGAAGGCCATGGTCGGGTTGAGGTCGCCGGCAAGCAGCGATTCCAGATTGTCGAGCGAGAGCTTGATGGTGCAGTCAGTCGGGGCGTCGGTGGTCGAAACGGTCGCGCCGTCGATGACGATGACGCCGTCGGCGCCGGTATCGAACTTCACCGACTTGTCGAAGCCGGCGCTGGCAACTTTGGACTTGAGCTGATCTGCGATTTCCTGAACGCCCATGACTGTCTCCCTTGTTAACGGCGCATTTGCGCCAGTTGTGCAGTCCGGACCGTTCCGAACCCGTGCGGACCGGTGGCGAGCGCCTGCGCGCCCGAGCTTGTCGGCCGTCGAGCACGCATATAGCCTTTGATTGACGTTTACGTCAACGTGATTTCGGTGACAAATGCGGCGTGCCGATGGGGCTCACCGCACCAGCGATTTTGCCGCCAGAATGGACTGATCCGTGGAGCTCAGTGCGCGGATGTCGGCGGCGGAACCTTGTTCATCGCCGGTTCCGTCGGTTCTGCGCCGCTGCGCCGCTTGATGGCGTTGTCGCGCACTTCGTCCTTGCTGAGATAGTTGACCTGATTGACCAGGACCTCGTGGATCAGGTCAATGCCGACGCGGGCGTTGACGGTGTCGCGGATCGAATTGCGGAACTTGTCCAGATCGATCGTCGCCTGCTTGGAGAAGTCGATCTGCGGGTTGGCGTAGAGATAGGAATAGACCTGGTCGGTGATCAGCGCTGCGGCCGGTACTGACAGCTTGGCCATCTCTTTCGGCTCGACCGTGTAGACGAGCTTGGTCAGGAAATAACCCTCGACGGTCGAGTTGCGGATCAGCGGCACCGAGATGATCTCGGTCGAGACATAGTCCAGTCCGCCGAGCAAGGGTTTCGGTGGCGGATCGTCGCCACGCGCGCCGGCCGCCTGGAAGGCGTAGAAGACCGCGCCGACGGTGGCGGCGACGATCCATAGCGCTGCGATGACGAACTTGATCATGGGACGGGGCCGTTACGAACGCGCCCAGCCGAATTCGCCGGCGGAATAGGTGCCGTCGGTCTCGGCATACTGGATGGCGCTCTTCATCAGGTTCGCCACCTCGCTGACGGCGCTGAGGTGAGCGAGAAGGGCCGCCTCGTTGCGTTCCAGCTTGCCGCGCAGGCGCAGCAGGCCTTCCTGATGCTCGGAGGCGAGCTCCTCGGGGGTGACGGTCTTCATGACGCGGTTGAGCTCGTAGAGGCAGCGGCTCTTGCGCGCATTCGAGGCCTTCAGATCGAAATTCACGTCGGTGCGGATCGCCGCCGTTTCGGTCTCGACCGCTTCCTCGATGCGATTGATGATGGCGTTGAGGCTGCCGATCCTGGACACGTTGAGGTCGGAATGCGCAACCAGGCCAGAAGTGTGTTCCGAGTGATCCATCATCGTTCCTAAACCTTGGACTTTGTTTCAACGGGCGTCGCATCACCGCTCATCGTGCGGACCATGCGGCGCTGCATTTCCTGCACGAGCGAATCCGACAACCGGTTCTGCTCGTCGATCGCTGCTTTTTCCGGCCCGCCGGAGACGGTTCCGACCGGCAAGGTCTTTTCGCCATCGCGATAGTGGTCGGTCAGCATCGAGCGGGCGATGCCGATGCCGCCGCGCTCGGCCATGACGTTGGCGAGGTGTTCGGCCAGCTGCGATTTCCACATGTCGCCGGCCAGGCCCTTGCCGTAGACGTTCTGGCTATCCTTGGGCAGCATGTTCTGGATGAAGGTCTGCAGCACCATCGCTTCGAAGCGCTTGAAGTCCTTGCTGCGGTCGGTGCCGGCCGGTGGATCCGCGGGGCGCGAGGCCATGTCGCCGCCAAGCGAGAAGGCGACGTTGGCACCGCCGGCGCGCTTGGTCAGCGCGGCGCGCGCGGCCTCGACGTCCATCGGCTCCGCGGCGCGGGCCACGTCCAGTACGATGTCGCTGGGAGGGGAGATCGCCAAAGCTGTACCTTCTTCCGATTTCGGGTTGAGTGATGATGGCTGAACAAGCTTGCCGCAGGCTTACGAGGCAAAAGCGCCCCCGGCGTTGTCATCCGTCGCTGCCGCGCTTCATCTCGATCAGATCGAGCCGCTCGCGATCAGAGCGCTGGCGTTCATCCTGGCGCCGTGCGTCGCGATAGGCGCGCTCGACCATGTTGGTGCGGGCGGTGGCCGTGGCGAGGCTTCCGGCCTCGAGGCGTGCACCTTCGAGATTTTGGTCGCGCCGCGCCAGCGCCCCAGCGATGCGCTGCTGGTAGATTTCGGGAAACAGCGTCGATAGCGAATCCGGCGCGTCGAAACGCTGGGCGAGTTCCGCCGCTTCCTGTTCGGCGGTCTGCGCCTGCGCCAGGAAGCCGGCGCGGCGCATTTCGTGCAGAGCTCGCAACTGTTCCTGCACCTGCACCAGCTTCTTCAGGCGGTCCTTGCGCGTTGTCATCGCCTCACCTTGCCAGCGTCGTTTCGATGAAGCCGTCGCCGAACAGCGACAGCAGCGTCGGCACGGCGAAGTAGAACAGGATCAGGCCGCCGGCGATTACGAAGGGCAGCGAGATGAAGTAGATGGGGATCTGCGGCGTCAGCTTGTTGACGAAGCCGATCGCCAGATTGACCAGGATGGCGTAGGCGACGAAGGGGCTGCCCAGCCGCAGCACCAGCAGGAAGGCCTCGGAAAGCGTGTCGGTGACATCGACCAGCGAAGCCTGGCCGCTGAAGAAGACGTTGACCGGCGCTACCTTGTAGGACGCAACCAGCGCGCGGATCACCTCATGGTGGAAGTTGAGCGCGAACAGGAGCATCAGCGCCGCGAACGAGATCAACGCGGCAAGTGCCGCCTGCGGTTCGGGCTCCTCGATGGCCGGACCGCCGACGCCGCCATAGCCGATCAGCATGGCGATCGCTGCACCGATGAAACGCAGCGCCTCCATGTAGAGCCGGGTCAGGGTGCCGATCAGCGCGCCGACCAGAAGCTCGGAAAAGATCATCGGCACGAAGATGGCCGGCCGCATATCGACATGGGGATAGATGTTGTCCCACAGGAAGGCGAGCAGGCCGACAGTGACGGCCACCGCCGCGAACAGGCGGATCTGCATCGGCAGCCGGATGGAGGAAAGGCCCGGCATCAGCATCAGGCAGGCGCCGACACGGCAGAAGGCGAGGAACGCCGCCAGGATAAAACTTTGCGAGAGGGTGGTCAGTCCCATCGTCACGAAATGGTCCCGAGCACCCTGATCTCGACACCCTTGGCGATCTCGACATGGCTGAGCACCGGCAGCGTGGTGAACAGGCGCTCGATGATCATGCGGACATAGGGGCGAGCGTCGGGCGCGGTGACCAGCACGAAGCGCTCGCCGGCCTCCATGTGCTGGCGGATCGCCTTGGTGGCTTCCTGGCCGAATTCCTCGAGCTGGCGCGGGTCGATGTCGAACTCGCGCACCTCGCCCTTGGCGTCGCGCTTGAGGCTCTGGTGGAAGGCGAGGTCCCAACGGTTGCCGAGGCGCAGCACCTTGAGTACGCCGCCCTCGGTCAGGTCGCCGCAGATCTGCTGCGCCATGCGGATGCGCACATGCTCGACGATCTGCTCGGTGCGCCGCACATGCGGCGCGATCTCGGCGATCGCCTCGATGATGAGATGCAGATTGCGGATCGACACGCGCTCGGCGAGCAGCAGCTTCAGCACCGCCTGCAGGCCGGGATAGGAGATGTGCGAGGTGCAGATCTCGTCGGCGAGCTTGCGGTATTCGGGGTCCTGGCGATCAAGCAGCGCCTTCATGTCCTTGTAGGAGAGGAGCTGCGGCAGGTTGTTGCGGATCACCTCGGACAGGTGAGTGAGTAGCACCGACATGTTGTCGGCGAACGTATATTGCTCGCGCTTCAGGTCCTCGGCGAAAGCTTCCATCACCGAATAGGCGCGCATGCCGAAGGCTGGCTCGCGCACTTCCTCGCCGGGGATTTCCGGCAGGTCGCGGGTACCCAACAGCACCATCAGTTCGCCGACGCGCATCTGGTGCTCGGCCACCACCGTGCCGTGGATCTTGATCTGGTAGCTTTTCGGCGGGATGCCGAAGTCGTCGCTGAGCTTCACCTCCGGCACCACGAAGCCATATTGCGCGGCGAACTTCTTGCGCATCTTGCCCATGCGGAACGCCAGTTCCTGGTGCGAGGTGAGCAGCTTGGTCGAAAGCTGCTTGCCGATCAGCAGTTCGATCTCGGCGGTGGCCAGCGAGGCCTTCACCGAATTCTTCTCTTCCTCGACCTTGGCGGCGGCCTCCTTGCCGAGCGCTTCCTCCTGCTCGGCCACGCGGCGGTTGTGGCGCAGCGGAATGATGTAGCCCATGGCGGCCATGCCGGCGCCCAGCGTAACGAAGGGAAACATCGGCAGGCCCGGCATCAGCGCCAGCAGGCCGAGCAAAGCGGCCGCCACATAAAGCGCGCGCGGATAGGCGCCGAGCTGGCCGAACACCGCCTGGTCGGCCGAGCCGCGCGTGCCACCCTTGGAAACCAGCAGGCCGGCGGCCAGCGAAACGATCAGCGCCGGGATCTGGGTGACGAGGCCGTCGCCGACCGAAAGCTTGATGAAGACGTCGGCCGCCTCGCCGAGACCCATGCCATGGCGCAGATAGCCGATGGCGATACCGCCGACGATGTTGATGGCGGTGATGATGAGGCCGGCGATGGCGTCGCCGCGCACGAATTTGGAAGCGCCGTCCATCGAGCCGAAGAAGGAAGACTCTTCCTCCAGTTCACGGCGGCGCAGTTGCGCGGTCTTGTCGTCGATCATGCCGGCGGAAAGATCAGCGTCGATCGACATCTGCTTGCCGGGAATGGCGTCGAGGGTGAAACGGGCGCCGACTTCGGCGATACGCGTCGCGCCCTTCGTGATGACGATGAAGTTCACCACGATGAGGATCAGGAACACGATCAGGCCGATGACGAAGTCGCTCGACATGACCAGCTTCGAAAAGCCGCTGATGACATAGCCGGCGGCGTGGGTCCCTTCATTGCCGTGCGACAGGATCATGCGGGTCGTGGCGATGTTCAGCGACAGGCGCAGCATCGTGGCGATCAGCAGCACCGTTGGGAAGGACGAGAAATCGAGTGGGCGCTGGATCCACAGCGCCACCATCAGGATCAGCACCGACAGCGCGATCGAAAAGGCGAGGCCGACGTCGATGAGGAAAGCCGGGATCGGCAGGAACAGCACCGCCAGGATGACGACGATACCCAGCGCGAAGAAGATATCGCGGCTGCTGCGCGGCACGGCGCCCGCCGAAATGCTCTCGCTGATGGCCATATCTACCTCACGTCCAATGCCTGCCAGGCCCGGAACGGCAATCCGGGCCATGCACCGTAACCGGCCAAGCTTGCGCGAGGGGTGAGACGCGGTCGGTTGAGCGGCAAAAGCCGTTGCCTGGTTTTCGGGCTTCCAGGACCTGGAGCTCGCCGGCGGCCGATGAACCGCGGCGCTCGGTTCCACCAGTCCGACAAACTGTGTCGGCATTCGCCGTTGTCATGCCATAAAGTCAGGCGTATCAGGCGGTTGGGGCTTGGTGCCTCATGAGACATTCGCGAGCCGTCCGTTGTCTTCGACCCATTCGCTGCCCGTCCACGCCCGTCGCCTGCGCGCCCTTCTGGTCCGTTCCGTTCCCGTGCTGGAAGCGCGCGGCATCATCGTCGTCTTTATCGCGGCCGTTGTCGGCGCTTTTTCGGGGGCTGCGGTGACGGCGATGAGCGCGCTGGTGCAGGGCATGCACTGGCTGCTGTTCGACGTGCCGGCAGGCGGACGCCTGTCTGCGATGTTTTCGCTGGGCAACCCGTTGCAGGCGATGACCCCGGCGATCGGCGGGTTGTTGCTCGGCCTTTCCATCATCTGGCTGCGCAAGCGCAAGTTCCGCACGCCGGTCGACCCGATCGAGGCCAACGCGCTTTATGGTGGGCGCATGTCGCTGACCGACACTTTCATCATTGCCGGCCAGACCATTCTGTCGTCCGGCTTCGGCGCCTCGGTTGGCCTAGAGGCAGGTTATACGCAAGTCGGCGGCGGCTTCGGCTCGCGGCTGGCGCGGTTCTTCCGCATGCGGCGCAACGATGTGCGCATTCTCGTCGGCGCCGGCGCCGCCGGCGCCATCGCGGCCGCCTTCGACGCACCGCTGACCGGCGCCTTCTATGGGTTCGAACTGATCATCGGCATCTACTCCATCGCCAATGTCGCGCCGGTGATGACGGCGGCCATCTGCGCCACGCTGGTGACGAACTGGCTGGGCGGCGCGCCGTTCCCGCTGGAACTTGGCGCCGTGCCGACATTGACTGCCAGCCAGTATCTGCCGTTCCTCGCGCTTGGCCTGATCGCCGGCGGTATCGCAATCGCCATCATGTATATGGTGGCGACTGTCGAGCGTGGCCTGACCCGGCTTTCGATCGATGCGTCGCTCAGGCCGTTCCTCGGCGGCTGCGCGGTCGGGCTGCTCGGCCTCATTACCCCGCAGGTCCTGTCCAGCGGCCATGGCGCGCTGCACCGCGAATTCGCGATGAATTACGGGCTCACCGTCATCGCTTCCGTTTTCCTGCTCAAGATCGCCGCCTCGGTTATCTCGCTGGGTTCCGGTTTCCGCGGCGGTCTGTTTTTCGCTTCGCTGCTGCTCGGCGCGCTGCTCGGCAAGATTTTCGCGGCGCTGATGTTGCTGATCGCACCCGCGTCCGGCATCGATCCCGCCATTGCCGCCGTGGTCGGCATGACGTCGATGGCGGTTGGCATCATCGGCGGGCCGCTGACCATGACCTTCCTGGCGCTGGAATCGACAGGTGACCTGACGCTGACCGGCGTGGTGTTGGCCGCCGCGATCATGACCTCGATCCTGGTACGCGAGACATTTGGCTATTCCTTCTCGACCTGGCGTTTCCACCTGCGCGGCGAGACGATCCGTTCGGCGCAGGATGTCGGCTGGATGCGCAGCCTCACCGTCGGCGTGATGATGCGCAAGGAAACTCGCACCATCAGTGCGGCCACCACCATCGCGGAATTCCGCGAGAAGGTGCCGCTTGGCTCGGCGCAGCGCGTCATCGTCGTTGATGGCGATGGCCGCTATGTCGGCATGGTCATCGTCTCGGACGCCTATGGCGACGTGCCCGACAGCGCAAGTACGGTGCTGACGCTGGCGCGCTCCGCCAATTCGGTGCTGGTGCCGTCGATGAACGTTCAGTCGGCGGCCGAGACCTTCCAGCGCGCCGGCGCCGAAGAGCTTGCGGTTGTCGACGACTTCGAAAGCCGGATGGTCGTCGGTCTGCTCACCGAGGGCCATATGCTGCGCCGCTATACGGAAGAGCTCGACAAGGCGCGGCGCGATCTTTCGGGAGAAAGCTGAGCGGCGTTACCCTGGCGCGGCGCTCTAGTGCTCCTCGTGCGGCTTCGGCGTGCCGTAATAGCCGTTCGGGTTGGTCGGGCGCTCGATCATGCGCCGCACTCTGGGTCGCTCGGTGCCGGAATGCAGGGCGCGGATGCGTTCGGTGATTTCGGCGTCGGCATGGGTCGCGCGCTTGTTGTGGCGGATGTAATCCAGCCAGGTCGGCGTGTGGTAGCTTTCCATCCACACTTCCGGATGTTCGAGGTCGCGCGCCAGCACCCAGTTGCGGGCGCCGTCGCGGCGGCGGACGCGACCGCGCTCGGTCATCACCTTGAGGAACTCCGGAACGTCTTCCTCCTTGATGACGTATTCGATCATCACGGCGATCGGCCCCGAACGCGGCCTGAGGTCCAGCGCCAGCATCGGCTCGCGCCAGCGGTCGAGCGGGTCGAGATTGGGCGCGATGTGCTGCGGCAGCGGCAGGAAGAAGCCGATGGCGGCACCGACAAGCATCGTGGCCGCCGCCGCCAGAAGGGCGACGCTCGGGCCATGGGTGTCGGCGGTCACGCCCCAGATCCAGCTGCCCAGCGCGATGCCGCCGAAGGTCGCCATCTGATAGATGGACAGCACCCGCCCAACCACCCAGCGCGGCGTCGACATCTGCACGGTGACGTTGAAGTGCGAGAGCGCGGTGACCCAGCAGGCGCCACCCACCAAGAGACCGAGCGCCACCTGCCAGGCGGCGGGGCTGATGGCGGCGACGGTTGCGCAGAGCGCGAAGCCGAGAAAGGCCGAGCGCACCATGGTTTCGCTGGACAGCATTTGTCTCAGCCGCGCGCTGGTCAGCGCGCCGATGACCGCGCCGATGCCGAATGCGCCGAGCATGATGCCATAGGTCAGCGCCCCGCCCTTGACGAGGTCGCGCGTCACCAGAGGCAGAAGGGCCAGCACCGCGCCGGCGCTGAAGCCGAACATGAAGCCGCGTACCAGAACCTTGCCGATATGTGGCGACATGGCGACATAGCGCAGTCCGGCACCCATCGCGGCGCCGAGAGATTCGCGCGGCAGGCCGGAAACCGGCAGGTTCGGTTTCCAGCGCGCCATCACGACGATCAGGCCGACATAGCTGACGGCATTCGCGGCGAAAGCGGCGGCGGCGCCGGCCGTCGCCACGATGATGCCGCCGAGCGCCGGACCGACGCTGCGGGTGAGGTTGAAGCCCATCGAGTTGAGCGCCACTGCCGCCGGCACCTTGTTGCGCGGAACCATGTCGCCGACGGATGCCTGCCAGGACGGGCTGTTCAATGCCGTGCCGCAGTCGATCAGGAAGGTGAAGGCCAGAAGCAGCCAGGGGGTGAGCAGGTTGAGGTGGGTGAACACCATCAAAAGCAGCGACACCACCAGCATGAAGCTCTGCGCGATCAGCATCACCTTGCGGCGGTTGTAGCTGTCGGCGATGGCACCGGCGACGAGCGCGAACAGCATGATCGGTAGCGTCGTGGATGCCTGCACCAGCGCCACCTGATAGGGCGAGGTGGCGATCTGCGTCATCATCCAGGCGGCGCCAACGCCTTGGATCAACCCGCCCAGATTAGAAACCAGGCTGGCGCTCCAGACCGCGCGGAAGATGCCGTGCTGAAAGGGTGCGAGCGCTGAAATGCGCTGGCTACTCGGCTCGTCCTCGATCGCCGGACCGCTGTCGTGAGGCATGTCTCGTCTCGTGAATCGCCGCTCTTAATGGCTGCGTTTGCCGACGAAATTAGACGAGACTGCGGAAAAGGCGAACGCCTTTTCGAAATTGGACTGGTCCAGGCGGCGGATAGAATCCCGCCACAGCGGCCCAGATTTTGACCCAGGTCAGAAGCCGTGCTGGATTCGCTCGAAGACGACGTTGGTGAAGGCCGAGATCTGGCCACCGACAAAGGGGCCGGTCAACGCCACGACCAGCATGATGGCGACGATCTTGGGCACGAAGGTCAGCGTGATTTCCTGGATCTGCGTCAGCGCCTGGATGAGCGCGATGCCGATGCCCACCACCATAGCTACCAGCACGACGGGCGCCGAGGCGGTAAGCACCGTCCAGACCGCGAACTGGACGATATCGAGTGCGTCGGCCTCGTTCACAGGCGAAACCTCAGGTGGTCGGCGCGGGCTTGATGGAAACGCCCGGCAGCACCGGCACTTCCTTGCCGTTGGCCAGGATCGCGATCAGGCCATCGCTGGCCAACTTCACTTCCTTGACCACGCCGGTGTCCTTGCCGTCGGCCGAGGTCAGCTGGCGGCCGATGAGTGAATCGGCCTGCGACAGAGCCGAGGATTGCAGGATGTATTCAAGCCGCTTGTTCATCTGCACTGACTGCTCGACCTGCGAGAAGGTGGCAAGCTGGGCCACATACTGGGTCGAATCCATCGGCTTGGTCGGATCCTGGTTCTTCATCTGGGCGACGAGAAGCTTGAGGAACGACTGGTAGTCGACCGAGGTCTTCGACTTCTGCTCCGAGGGCTGGGTGTTGTTCGAGTAGGTGGTGTTGTTGGTGTTCATGTCGACGGCCATGATCAGCGTGCTCCCACTGCCATAGGACGCTTTGTGTCCTGGGTTTCGTTGTCGTCGTTCTGGAGTGCCAGCCGTTCGAGCGGATAGAGTGAACGGATCGCCTTCAGCGCTTCGTAGACATGGTCTTCGCCGACCATGCGGTCGACATCCTTCAAGGTCGAGCGGATGCGCTCATTGTCGAAGGAGGCGAGCAAAAGCGGCAGCGAATGCCGGAACATTTCGCGCGCTTCATTGGCGCCCTGCGGATTGATCAGCATGATCTGCGCGACGAAATAGAGCTGCCTGAGTGGTGTCGAGGCTTCTTCCGCCTGCAAAACGTGGCTCTCCAGCAGGAACTGGACATCGTTCAGGAGTTCCAGCGTGACCTTGCGGTCGACGCGGATCACGGCGCCGTTCAGATAGATGCGCTCGCCCGGCTTCAGGGAGAGTTTCAGCGTGCTCTTGGCCGGGGTCATTGAATGCCGTCCCGAATGATCTGGGAGACTTCGATCAGGCCGTCGAAATTGTCGGAGCGGCCCTGGCGGATGTCTTCGGTCTCGCGCAGCAGCCACATGCCGATGGAGATGAGATTGGCGCGCAGTTCCTTCGGCAGGGCGTTGTCGCTGGAGGAAAGGTCTTCGAGCAACGTGGTCCAGACGCGGTTGGTGAAATGCAGCGCGTCCACCGCCTGCATCGAATCGCGGCCGGCATTGGCAGCGGTGATGAGCAGGTCGATCGACCGCGTCAGCAATTGCCGCTCGCGTTCCTTGGCGTCCGCCATGGAGTCAGTCTGAACATCGGCATAGGAGAATTGGTACATCACTTGTCCGATCGGCGGTTACTTCAGGAAGTTGATCAGGCTGAGCTGCGAAATACGGGCGGTCAAGGCGTACGAGTTCTGGATGTGCGACATCAGATCGTTGACGCGACTGGCGGCCTCGTACTGATCGACGCCTTCCAGGTCGACTACATGTTTTTCAAACAGACCAATCTGTGCCTTCATGCGGTCGCTGGCGTCGCTCACCCGCTGTTCGATGATGCCTGCCTGCGACTGGGTCTGGGCGTTGGCGCCGATAGCCTCGCCGGTAATCGTCATGACGCGCTGGGCCACCGCCTTCTTGGCTTCGGCACCGAGATTGCCGGAGAAAAGCTCGTTGACGATGGTCGCGGCCATGGCGAGTTTCTTGACACCATCGGTGTTGGCGCTGATCGAGGATTCGGTCGTCTCATTCAGTGAGATGCGGCTGACGATCTGCTGATCGGTGGCGTTCGACCAATTGGCCTTCCAGCCTGCCCCAAGGAACTGGGGCGCCACATCGTTGGTGATGAAGTCGTTGATTTGGGTGGCGGTGATGCTGGCCGCGGCCGGATCGGTCGCGGGGAAACCGAAGCGCGCCACAAAGGCGGCATCGAAGGCAGCCTTCGCCGGCGAGCCCGCCGCCCCATAGTCGTTGATCGGCTTCACATCGGTGTTGGTGCCGGCAAACAGATATTCGCCGTTGATGCTCGAATTGAGGATCGACGTCATCGATTGCAGCGCCGCCTTGCCGGCGTCGCGGGTGACGTTGGAGCCCGGGTCGCCGCTCGCGGCGGTGGTGACGGCCGTCAGCAGACGCTGCGCCGCATCGCCCATCTTGCCGAGGGCGTCCTGCGTGGTCGACAGACGGGACGAAATCAGTTTGTTGGAATCGACGATGCTGTTCAGCCGCTCGAGATCGCGGGCGAAGGTGACCGACTGCGACGTGCGGGCACCGAGCGCCAGGCCGAGATCGGCCACGCGCAGCGTATCCATTTCCTTCTGGCGCTTCACGAGTTCCGCTTGCATGCGCGACTGCGAATAGCGCATCGCGTTGGACATGGCTGACGATGAAACGGACGTGGTTTTCATGATTTTTATCTCACGGCGCTCAGGAGGGTATCCAGCATCTGGTTGACGGTGGTCAGGATTTTCGCCGACGCTTGGTAGGTGTGTTCCAGATCCAGCATCAGCGACATCTCGGTATCGACATTGACGCCGGTGGCGTTGGAAAGGGCTTCGCCGGTGCGTTGCGCCAGCGCTTCCTTTGTGTCGGCCAGGGTCGATGCCTGCTGGCGCACGCCCTCGAACCAGCCGATCGAACTGGCTGCGTAGGAGACGAGGCTGGAGTTTGCCGTGATGCCGGCTGCCGGATCGAAGGCCATCGGCTGGGTCAGCTTCTCGCCATAGGCGATCAGCCGGTCGGCATAGGAAGCGCCGCTGCCCGCGGCGTTCGGATTGGTGCGATAAACCGCCCCGTTGATGCCGCCGTCGCGGAGAAGGACGGGATTGCCGCCAGCTGACGGGTCGACCGCCGGGTTGATTTTGATCGTGCCGGCTATCCCGTCGACCAGCGTACCCGCGGGCGGCACGGCCGGTCCGCCGGACCAGGTGAACAGGCCGGCGAGCGTCGGCTGCCCGGTTGCGCTCTCACTGAAGGCCGTGACCAGGCCGCGCGCGATTTCGTCGAGCTGGCTCTGCATGGTGACGGTGACGTTGTCGCGCAATTGCAGCATGCCGGCGAGCTTGCCTGGCGCATCGGTCACGCCTGTCGTCTTCAGCGGCACATTGTCGATATAGATTTGGCCGCCCACCGCGCCGGGCGCATAGCCGGCCGAGGGCGTGAAGGTCACCGAACGCGGGATGGTCTCGAACAGCGTGGTGCCGTCGCCCGTGGTGATGACCATGTCATTGTCGCCACGGGTGTAGGTGGAGATCGGAACATATTCCGAGATCTTTTTCAGGATCGCGTCGCGGTTATCGAGCGCATCGGAAACATCTCCGCCGGAGCGCGTTCCCGAGACGACCGCCTTGTTGGCGACCTCGAACTGCTTGAGCAGGTCGTTGATGTCGTTGACTGCGGTCGTGATCTCGCCGTCGGTCTGGGTGCGGAAATCCTGGATCGCCTTGGTGCCATCGTTCAGCGAACGGACGACCTGGCGCGCGGCCTCGACCACGCTGGAACCAAGGTTCTGGTTCGATGGCGTGGTGGCGTAAAGCTGCAAGGCTTTCTGCAGGTTGCCGATCGCGGTGGACGCGGACGACGCGTTGTCGACGCCGTTCACCTGCAGTTCCAGCTTGTCCATGCCCTTGGCCAGGGCGCCCTGGCCACTCCACGCGGAAAGGGCGCTCAGGTTCTGGCGAAACAGCAGGTCGTTGGCTTCGCGGCGGATCTTGACGACGCTGACGCCGGGATCCGTGTAGACCAGCATTGCGGAACGGCGCGAGTAGTCGGGATTGGAGCCGTCCGAGACGTTGCGCGAGACGATGCTTGTCTGCCGCGACGTTGCCTTGAGCGAGGACTGGGCGATGTTGAGTGCGGATGACAACGACATGCGGATCTTTCAGGCAGTGATGCGGCCGGGGAGCGGTCGACCATCGACCGCTCCCCAATGCCGCGCCTCATCTCTTCAGGTTCACGAGGATGTCCATCAGCTCGGAGCCGGTCTGGAACACCTTCGAATTGGCGGTGTAGCTGCGCTGCGAGGAGATCATGTTGGTGAGCTCCTCGGCGATGTCGACGTTGGAATTCTCGAGATTGCCCGACATGATGTCGCCGAGCTTGCCGTCACCGGCGAAGCCGATGCGCACGTCGCCCGAGTCCGGGCTCTGGGTGAAGACGTTGCCGGACTGCTGGACCAGCCGGTCTGGGCTCGGCACCGTCGCTAGCGGGATTTTGTAGAGCGGCTTGGTCGAACCATCCGCGTACTGGGCGTAAATGGTGCCGTCCTTGCCGATCGACACCTTTTCGATGCTGCTCGGGCCGTTGCCGTTCACCTGCGCGGTGGCGGTATAGCCGGTTCCCAGCTGGCTGAGGCCCTTGAGATCGAGTTTCAGCGGATTGCCGCCGGGAACGGTGAAGGTGATGCTGTCGGTGCCGCCGGTGAGCTTGCCGTTGGCGTCGAAGGTGATGTTGGCCGTCTGCAACGCGCCGCCTGTATAGGGGAACGGTCCGCCAGCTGTTGCCTTCGACTGATCGAAGACCGAGACTTCCCAGGCGCCGGCGCCTGTCTTGGTGAAATAGACGTCGACCATCACCTTGTTGCCGAGCTTGTCGTAGACGACCATCGACGATTTGTTGGTGTATTGGGCGCCCGCGGCGTTGCCGGACGGCGGTGTAGCCACCACTGTGGCGCCAGAAGGCAGGTTGCCGCTGAAGGTGCCGGTGGTGGACGGCGTCGCGGTCATGTCGCCACTGGTGATCTGGACCGGCACCAGACCCTGGAAGCCGTTCACCGTCGGTGCCGGGGTGCCGTTCGCGTAGCTGTAAGCCATCAGCTGGAAGCCGGCGGCGTTGACCAGCCTGCCCTGCGCGTCCGGCACGAAGGAACCGGCGCGGGTGAGGAACGGGGTGCCGCCGGAATCCTGGACGACGAAGAAACCGTCACCGCGAATGGCGAGGTCGGACACCGAGGAGGTGCCTCTCAGATCGCCGCGGTCGGTGACAGCGGTGCGGATCGTCGAGTTGACGCCGCCGGAATTATAGGCGCCGCCGGTGTTCGACATGACCAGGCTGGAGAACTCGACGGAAGAGCGCTTGTAGCCGGTGGTGTCGGAGTTGGCGATGTTGTCGGCGACCGCGGACAGGCGGTTGGCCTGCGCGTTCATACCGGAAACGCCGGTCCGCATCATTCCATAGAGGCTCATCGCAACGTCTCCGTTCTGCGCATGGGGTCGCCGTTCACGCTAGCGGCTTTGTCTTGTGCGAGGCTGGCGCGGGCTGCGGTCGGCTGCATCAGGCGATAAGCCGGTAGCCGAGGAAGCGCTTGGAATCGATCGGGTCGTGACCGAGCCGTTCGCGCAGCTTCTTGCGCAGCTTCGAGATGTGGCTTTCCACGACGTTCTCTTCGACCTCTTCGTCGAAGATGCCGTAGATGGCGTTGAAGACCTGGGTCTTGGTGACCCTGCGGCCCCGATTGCTGGCCAGATATTCGAGGATGCGGCGTTCGCGCCGTGGCAGCGGCATCGGCTGGCCTTCGATTTCGGGATCGCGGCCATCCATGAAGATGCGCATCGATCCGATCTCGGTATAGGTGGAATCTTCGTTGGCGCGCCGGCGGATCGCCGAAATGCGTGCCAGAATCTCGCGGATGTGGACCGGCTTGCGTACGACGTCGTCGACGCCGGATTCGAACAGCCGCAATGTGTTTTCGAGAGAGTTGTGCTCGCTGAGCGCGATGACCGGGGCGCCGGTACGGTCGCGGATCTGGCGCGGCGACACCGCGCCTTCGCGGCAGTCGCCGATGAGGAAAGCCCGGACCGATTTCAGATCGTCCGCTGGCGCGCTCGACACCCAAGCATCGAACTCGCTTGGCGCGAAACCCGCGCTAGCCACACCTTCCCGATCGAACAGCGAATTGTAACCCTCGGTCACAAGTTCTCGTTCGTCAACGATCACGATCATCGCCCACCCCCGAATCAGTTCATCTGCCCCGTTGGCGAAAGGCGTAGTCCGGGTGCCGAATCCTGACTAACCGTCATTTTTTGTGGCTGGTTTCTTGGGAGTCGGGAATCGTCGTGGTTGTACCGTGTACAATTTCGCTACCGTGGAGAGTCGGGAACGTCGAAAAATCGCGGCTCCGGCAGGGCGTGCCAGACGTCCGAGATACTCTCTGAGCATACAACCTAAAGGTTGCAGAAGCTGCGCGCGTTGGCCGTCCATTTGCCGAAGCCGACGGCCACCATATTGGCGATGACGCGGCACACGTAGCGTTTCTGCGCCGGGTCGTTGTCTGGCCCCGCATGGTAGCGCGCCACCGCCATCGACCAGGTCTCGTGACGGGCATGCAGCTGCGTCAGGAAGCGCGCCGCATAGTCGACATTGCGGCGTGGGTCGAGCATGTCATCGACGCTGCGGAACTGGTCGCCATGGTAGCGGTGATTGATCTGCATGCAGCCGAGATCGATCAGCGTCTTGCCTTCGCGGCGCGCGTTTTGAAAAGTGATGAGCGCCTCCGAACGACTGCGCGGAAACACGGCTTTTCCTTCTATATTCAGAGCATTAGGTTGGAGGCTGCCCTTGTTCCCGGTCTCGGTGAGGCCGACAGCATAGAGGATGCCGGCCGGAATTTTATACCGGTCGGCGGCGCGCAGGATTTCGGCTTCGCATGGGTTTGCAGCTGCCGAAGCGGCCGTGGCGGCAAGCGGGCTAGATAAACAAGCCGCTACCAGAATTTTGGCGAGAAGACTGCGCCTGGCGCTGATCCTGATGCCTTTCATCGCCATGGTTCCTTCCCGATTGCTGTCCACCCATGCCGTCGCCATTGCCGCCGGAGCCTCCCGGCTGGAACGAGGACTGGTCGCGGCCAGCGCTCGCGCCGTTCGCCGTCGCATCCACGCGCGCGGCAGGCGTCGCTGCTATCGAGGGTTGTAGAATGGTGACCTTGTCGATATCGAATCCGAGCGCCTTCAGCGACTTCACGATGGTCTCGCTGTCCGACGACAATCGGCGATGCGCCTCATGCGTTTCAGGCCTCAGTTCAATCGACAGTTGCTCGCCGGCAAGGCGAAGGTTGGCGGTGACCGCGCCGAGCTCGGCCGGATGCAATTCTATCTTCAAGACGTGTGCCGGAACTGCAACAGAAGCACCGTTCTGATTGGCTGCGGCGGGTGTCGGCGAGGCCAGTTCGGACTTGCCACTGGCGGCAATCGCATCAATGACGTCGCGCGCGGTCTGGCTGACGGCCTGCGAGGCGGGCGCCGGGAAGTTCTGCTCGCTGACCACCGATGCGCGCGCGGCGCCGGACTGTTTCAGGACGGCGCTTGAGCTGCGATGGCCGTCGTTTTCGACCGACAAGGGATCGACCTGCGCTGGTTGGCTGCCGCCGGTTCCGGCGGCTTCGAGTGTCGCGTCGACGGGGTCCGCATTGCCTTCGGCGGGCAGGTTCGTCAGCGAGTCGGTTTTACCCGCCATCGCTGCGGATGATGCGCCATCCGCGCTGCGCATCGCTTGCGTGGATTTGTCGATCTGGAGTTTTGGCGCCTGCTCACCGTCTTCTTCGACGGTTCCGTCCGCCTTTTGCTGGCGCGCGACATTCGTTCGCATCAACTTACTGATGCTGTCCGGATCGACATTTCCCGCCGAGGCGTTGGGGTCGGTCGCCTGGTCCTTGCCATCAGCCTGCGCGCGGTTCAGCCCGTGCAAGGCCATCATCAGCGGCAGCCGATCACGCAAACCGGCGGTGCGGTCGTCGGCGTCCGTGGTTTCATCATCGGTGGCCTGCTTGCGCTTGCCCTTGCCGTCGGGGCCGGCGACCGCCTCGTCGTTCGCGAGTAGTCCTGCCGCATCGGGCTGTTCGCCGGCTTTGCCAACGGCGAAATCGGCGCGCGTCTTTTCCCCATGCACCATCCGTTCCTTGCCTGGCGTCTTTTCGTGAGCAAGCAATTCGCCGAAGGCGGGGCTGTCTTCGCCGGTCCTGGCGTCGGACTGCTGGGTGGTGGACCGCTGCAGCGCGGTGCCTACGAAAGTCTGGCCAACGCTTGCGGTCATTGAGGGGAGGCTCCGAGCAAAAGGTCGATCTTGTTCAACTTGCGCCTGGTATCGGCGATCGCTGAATCGGTGGTGTCGGGTGCTGCTGAGGCACTCGCGGAGGCCGGCAGAACGGCTGCTGGCAACTGTGCCGCCGCACCTTGATTTGCTGGCGCGGCACCGGGCTTTGGCTGGGCTGCGGCGGCAGTCGCTGGCCGTTCGGAGACTGCGCCTTCTACCGGCGGCAGGTCCGAGCCGTCCTCCGCTACGGCTTGCGGCGCGGACGTTTTCGCGGCTTGTTGAGTCTCTGCCTTTGCCTTGCCTTTGGCCACGCTCTTGGCCGGAGGGTCGGACTTGTCGGTTTTCGGCTCAGGCTGCGGCTGGTTGAACACCGCCGTAGCCGGCGGCGCGACGACCTCCTGGGTGATCTGTTGCGCGGCGTCGAGCAACTCGCGGTCGCTCGGCGACAGCTTGGTGCGGTCGATCGTCTTCAGCTTGGCGCGGATGTCGTCGACGGTGGCCGAGGTGATGTTGGAAAGACTTGCATAGAGTTCGGCCCGCGGGTCGCCGGTTCCCACTGCGCTGGTACCGTCGGGGATGGCCTTGGCCGCGGCGAAGGCGGACAATTCGTTCAAGCCGTCTATTGCCGCGCGGCGGGCGATGCGCAGATAGATGACCCGTTCGCGTTCGCGGTCCATCATCGAGGTGATGTCGGCGAGTTTGTCTTGGCTCAGCGCCATGTGCAGCGTGACCACGCCGGAAACGAAGCTGTCGGCGAACTGACTGGCATAGGGCGAGAGCAGGTAGCGTTCGACATATTGGGTCGAGGCCAGCGCAAAGCGGGCGGCGTCTCCGGTCGTGGTGGCAATCGCCACCGAACGCCGCAGTGCTGCTTCCTCCACCAGCGTGCCGGGGCTGAGCAGGCGGGCCTGATCCAGAAGTGTCAACGCCTGGACCGGGTCTTCGGAAGCCAGCAGCGAGCCCTTCACCAGCGCGACGAAGGCACCGACATCCGGCGGCAGCATCATCGGATCGACTGGTTTCAGCGCTTCGATCGCCGGAGCCGGGCGGCCGCCGAGATAATCGAGAACGCCTTCGACGATCGCCTGGTTCGTCTGGTCGAGCTGAATGCGCCCGACCGCGGCCTTGACCGTTGCCGGGTTGCCGCCGCTCATGCCGTAGACGAGCAGGGCGCGCAGGTTCTTTAGTTCCTTGAAATCATCTGAGCTGGCGGCGCGAAAACGGGCATCGACCATTTCGAGCAGCTTGTTCTGCATCGGCAGCGCGGCGTGGTCGCCGGATGCGAGCCTGTCCTGCACGAGTTGCAGCGACCGCACCATCTGGTAGGGCTGCAGCGGGTCCTGGGCGAAGGCTGCGCTGGCCGTCCCCAGCATCAGCAAGGCGAGGCCGGCAGCGCCGATGCGCGCGGCGCGGATCATCCCCCCGCCTCCAGCAGGATCTCGATGCGGCGGTTGACGGCGGCCAGCGGGTCGGCCTTGTTCTTCGGTTCGCGATCGGCGAAGCCGGAAACTTCCTTGACACGGCCCTCGTCAAGGCCGCCGCGCACCAGCATGTAATAGGCCGAATGCGCGCGCGCGGTGGACAGGCGCCAGTTGTCGTAGTCGCCCCGGAACGGGCGCGCGTCGGTGTAACCCTGAATGGCGATCCGGCCTTTCTGTTCCATGACGATGTGGCCGATCTTTTCCATGGCGAGCACCAGTTCGCGCCGGGGAACCGCCGAGCCGATCTCGAACATGCCGAAATTGAAGCTGTCGGTGACGGAGATGACGACACCCTTGTCGGTCGCTTCGACGCTGACGCCGTCGGCTACCGCATCGCCGGGCTTGAAGGCCTGGGCTATCTGTTTCTTGACGTCTTCGGCCGCCTTGACGGTCGCGTCCGTGGGCTTCTTGTCCTGCTTTTCGGCTTGCTCGATTTCTTCGGCAGCCGCCTTCTTGGCCATCGCAGGGTCTTTCGCCGCTGTGCCGTCCTTGGCCGTCTGCTGGGCTTGTGCAGCCGTCTCGCCGGGCTTGGTCGCTTCGTTGTCGGTCTTCGGGTTTTCGGCGCTGGCTTCCGGCAACGGCGTCGACACCTGCTGCGACCAGAAATCGGGCGCGAATGGGTCGCGGTAGGATTCGCCGCCAGAGGCGCCGGTCGCGGGCCCGGCGGTCTGGACGCCACCTTCGCCCTTGGCGCTTATGTTCTGGCGGGTGCCGGTTTCGGCGGCGATCTCGGCCAGCACGGCGTAGGGGTCGGCGAACAACTTCTGGTCGGAATTCTTGGCTTCTTCCGCCTTGTTGGGCTTCTCGTTGCTGCCGGTCTGCTTGTCCTGCGCCGTGCCGGGATTGCCCTTGCCGTTGTGGCCCTGCTTGGTCTTTCCTTCGACGGGATCGTTGGAGGTGTAGCCGGGCTCGTCCGGACCGTCGCCGACATCTTCGAGACCCTTGCGGCTGGAACTGCGGTCGACCAGCGGCACCGGGTTGAAATAGGAGGCGACGGCGGCGCGCGTCTCTTCGTTGGCGGCGTTGATCAGCCACATCACCAGGAAGAAACACATCATCGCGGTCATGAAGTCGGCGAAGGCGATCTTCCAGACGCCGCCGTGATGGCCTTCGTCGTGATCGTGATGATTGCGCCGGACAATGATGATTTCCTGGCGCGGCTCGGCGCCGTCTGCCGTACTCATGCGAGAACCTCCGACAGGGCGGCCGACCATTCCGACATGCGCGTCTCGACGACGGTGTCGTTCACGGTCATGGTGAGGTCGAGGCTGGCAGCCTCGGCGAAGTCGAGATTGGCGGCGCGCGTGCCGAGCGCGGCCTTCAGCGGCTCGTAGAGCGACAGTGGTCCGCGAACGCTGATGCGGACCGCTTCGGCATCGGCGAGCGTGTCGCGGATGACGCGTTCCAGCGCCGCCAGCGAGCGCTTCTGCAATTCGTCGCTCAACAGCCCGCTGACGATGCGGGCGACGGCATCGCCCATCAGATCGTAGAGCCTGTGTTCCAGCTTTTCCGCGCGGTCCGCGATCGCGGTGCCGAGGTCAGTGCCCAGCGTCTCGACCATCGCCCTGGCTTCGTCGGCCAGTGCCTGGCGTTCGGCCGCCAGCGCCTCGGTATGCGCCGCCGTCAGCGTAGCTTCCAGCGCGTCTTCCGCCTTGGCGACGGCCATGGCGACAAGTTTGTCGATGTCGACCGGGGCAGGCATATCGAGCGGCGGATGCGGGTGCGGATCGACATGAGTAACCGTGACGCCACTATGGATCTGTGGCGTGCCGAAGTCCGGCAACAGATCGGAAAGCGAAGCCTGACGCATCAGCCGGCGGCTTCCTGGGCCGTCCATTTGCGCAGGATGTTGGCGGTGCGCTCTTCATTGATGTCGACCATGCGCGCCAGCCGATCCTGCGGCGCCGGCCGCAATTTCTTGCGCAGGTCGTCGAGCGGCGTTGGGCGGTTGTCAGCCAGCGAGCCGACCGGCGCCTCCGTCGCGGTGGCATCCGGAGTGGGCAGCGAACGCTGGACGTCGTCGAAGCTCGGACCGGCGAGCGCCGCCGGCTTGTTCGACAGGGCCGCAGCCATCGGGCGTAGGCCGAAGAAGGCGACCAGGAAGACGACGACGATGAAGGCGGCCGCATTGATCAGGCTGCCGGTGTAGCGCGAGACGGCGTCGAGGATGCCGGGGGAGGCCAGTTGCTGGCCGTCCAGCCCGTCGATGAACTCGACCGCCGAGACATCGATGATGTCGCCGCGCTTTTCGTCGAGGCCGGTCGCGGACGCCACCATCTTCTTGATGTCGGCGACGCGCTGGGCGATCTGCTCCGGCTTGGCGTCCTTGCCGAGCACCGACATCAGGCGCTGCTGATTGACGACGACGGCGATCGACATCTTGGTGACCGAATAGCCGTTGGACACCGTGGCGATCTTCTTGGAATTGATCTCGTAATTGGTGATCTCTTCCTTGCGGTCGTTCTGCGAGCTCGACTGCGGACCATCGGTGGCGGCGGCTTGCGTTTCCGGCAGGTTCTGCTCGACGGTGGTCGGCGTCGCCGCCTGGCGCTGATTGCTGTTCTCGTTCGCCTTGACGGTCTGGACCGAGCGTTCGACACGCGATTCCGGATCGAAGATGGTCTCCTCGGTCTGCCGCGTATCGGTGTTGACGTCGGCCTTCACGCTGGCGCGGAAATTGTCAGGGCCGAGATAGGGCGTCAGCGCGCGGCGGATATTGTCCTCGATCTGGCTTTCGACGGTGCGCTCGACGCCGAGCGAGCGGGCGGCGCTGGTGTTGGAGGGGTCGTCGCCAGCGGCGAGCAGATTGCCGGCCGAATCAAGCACGGTCACCTTTTCCGCCGACAGGCCGGGCACGGCGGCTGCAACCAGATGGCGGATCGACATGGCGGCCTTGCCGCCGTCGACGCCGGCGTAGCGGATCACCACCGAAGCCGAGGGCTGCTGCTCCTCGCGGCGGAAATTGGCGCGTTCGGACATGACGATGTGGACACGCGCGGCCTTCACACCCGCCAGCGACTGGATGGTGCGGGCGATTTCGCCTTCCAGGGCGCGCACGCGGGTCACCTGCTGCATGAAGGAGGTGAGGCCGAGCGAACCGACCTTGTCGAACAATTCGTAGCCGGCATTGGCGCTGGTGGGCAGGCCCTTTTCGGCCAGGAGCATGCGGGCTTTTGCCGTGGTGCCGACCGGAACCAGCACGCTGGCGCCATCGGAACCGACATCGAAATTCATGCCGGCCTCGGCAAGCACCATGCCTATCTGGTTCACGTCGGAGCGTTCGAGGCCGACATAGAGCGTCTCATAGGAGGGGCGGTTGAGATAGACCGAGGCGATGCCGATGACGGCCAGCGTCAACAACGCGATGCCGGCCATGATGGCCAGCCGCTTGGTGCCGAAATCCTGGAGATTGATGACGATGCTTCTGAGTTGTTCCGGCACGGATCGATAGTCCCATGGTTGCCCGTCGAAACACTAGACGCTGAAGCTTGTGCGAAAATGGTATCGGGCCGCGCTGGTGGCGCGGCCCGATTGGAAAGAAGCAAATGAAATGGATCAGTTCTTGAACAGCGACAGGATGTTCTGGGCGCTGGAATTGGCGATCGACAGTGCTTGGACACCGAGCTGCTGCTGAACCTGGAGCGCCTGGAGCTTGGTCGATTCCCGGTTCATGTCGGCATCGACGAGCTGACCGACGCCGCGGTCCACCGAATCGCTGAGGTTGGACAGGAAGCTCTTCTGGGTGTCGATGCGCGACTTGGCAGCACCCAGCGTCGCCGCGCCATCCGCCAGTTTAGCGAGGGCCGTTTCGACGGTGCCCAATGCAGTCGTGAGGGCTGCGTCGGTGAGCTGCGCCGCGCTGGGATCGAAGAAGCCTGGCTGGAGCAAGCCGCCGACAAAACCGCCTGTACCGCCGGTATCCAGCACTTGCGTGTCGGCTGCGGCGACGTTGATGGTGTCGATGTTGACGGTCGTTCCGGTGCGGTTGTAAGCGGCAACGATCTTCAGGTCTGAAGCGGCCAGGCCGTCGGTCTGCAGCATGTTGGTGCCGGCATAAGACGCATTGGTGACCGAGGACTTGATGCCGGACTGGATCGCCTTGATTTCGGTCGCGATCTGCTTCTGGATGTCCTGGCCCTTGCCCATGGCAGCCAGCAGCTTGGTCTTGATCTTGTCGACCTGATCCTTGACGTCGATGATCGCGGCGTAAGCGGTGTCGACCTTGCCGGCCCCGAGGCCGAGTGCGTCCTGCACGGCCGAGTTGGCCTTGTTGTCGGAACGCATGGTGGTGGCGATCGACCAATAGGCGGCGTTGTCGCTGGCGGTGGAGACGCGGAGGCCGGTGGAGATGCGGGACTGCGTCTGTTCAAGTGCCTTCTGAGTGGCGCTCAGGCTCTGCAGCGCAGTCAACGCCTGGGCATTGGTCATGATACTCGCCAAGATAACTCCCCTTCTCAAATGGCGCGCCGTCGCCGCGCTATGCCTTGCCTCGGTTGTCGCCGGTCGAATGAGCGGGCGGAACAAACGTGGTTAACCACAACTAACCAGTCATGGTTAATAGGCCATTAAGATGAAGCTAATGTAGGGGGTGGCGAAAGCCAAAAAAGAGAATGGGCCGCGCTTGCGCGCGGCCCATTCATAGGATCGTTGTTGCCTGAGAAGGTTCGGCTTAGCCGCGGAACAGCGACAGGATCTGCTGCGACGAGCCGTTGGCGATCGACAGAGCCTGGACACCGAGCTGCTGCTGGACCTGGAGGGCCTGCAGACGGGTCGATTCCTTGTTCATGTCAGCGTCAACGAGCTGGCCGACGCCCTTGTCGATGGAGTCCGACAGGTTGGACAGGAAGTTCTTCTGCGTGTCGATGCGCGACTTGGCGGCACCGAGCGAGGCAGCGCCGGTGGTCAGACCGGCAAGTGCGGTTTCAACCTTGACCAGAGCAGCGTCGACATTGGCGTCGGTGACAGCGGTCGCGCCGCTGGTGTCGAACAGGCCGGTCGCGCCGGTGGCGACGATGTCCTTCAGAAGACCAGCAGTGAAGTCCGGAGCGCCGCCGGCGGCCTTGCCGAAGATCTGGATGTCGGAGGCCTTCACGTTGACGGTGTCGATCGTGACGGCGGTACCGACGCGGTTGTAGGAAGCGACGACGTTCAGGTCGGAAGTCGCGGCACCGTCGCTGACGAGCAGGTTGGCACCAGCGTAGTTGGCGTTGGTCGCCGACGACTTGATCTGGTTCTGGATGCCGGTGATTTCGGTCGCGATCTTCTTCTGGTCTTCAAGGCTGGCGCCACGGGCGTTAACCAGCTTGGCCTTGATCTTGTCGACCTGGTCCTTGATGTCGTTGATGGCGGTGTAGGCGGTGTCCACCTTGCCGGCGCCGAGGCCGAGCGCGTCCTGAACGGCCGAGTTGGCCTTGTTGTCGGAACGCATCGAGGTCGCGATCGACCAGTAGGCGGCGTTGTCGGAAGCGGTGGCAACGCGCAGACCCGTCGAAATGCGGCCCTGGGTGGTTTCGAGCGACTTCTGGGTAGCGCTCAGGCTCTGCAGAGCGGTAAGAGCGGCGGTATTCGTGTTGATGCTGGACATGGGAAAAAAGCCCCTAAAACACAGTACAGGGACATACCGGATCGGCCGGTATGGCGGAGAGGCATCATGCCAATGAGTGCTTCAGGGAAGGTCACCCGCCATAGGGGGCACTATCGCGGCGACTTGCTAGCAAAGTTCTAAGGAACATGGTTAACCAGCATTAACCCGCTGATTATTTTAGCAATTGGGTGTGCACGCGGCGACGTTGCAACCACAGCGCGCCACGCTGGCAAATGAACCGAATAAACGTTCGAGCAAAGGGGGAACGAGCCGCTCTGCGGGCTAGTTGAACGATCGCACCAGGCTGCCGACAAGCAGGTTCCAGCCGTCGATCAGCACGAAGAACATGATCTTGAAAGGCAGTGACACCACCGTCGGTGGCAGCATCATCATGCCCATCGCCATGGTGATGGTGGCCACGATCAGGTCGATGACCAGGAAGGGCAGCACGATCAGGAAGCCGATCTCGAAACCGCGGCGGATCTCTGAGATCATGAAGGCGGGCACCAGGATGCGCAGGTCGACCGTTTCCTTGGCCACCGTCTGGCCGCGTTCGCGGGCGAGGTCGGCGAACAGGTCGAAATCCTTGTCGCGCACATTGCTCAGCATGAAGGTACGGAACGGATCGGAAATGCGCTCCAGCGCCACCGTCTGGCTGATCTGGTTGTCCATCAAGGGCTTCACGCCGTTCGCCCAGGCGCGGTCGAAGGTCGGCGCCATGACATAGAAGGTCATGAACAGGGACAGCGAGATCAGGATCAGGTTGGCCGGCGTCGATTGCAGGCCGATGCCGGCGCGCAGGATCGAAAAGGCAATAATGAAGCGGGTGAAGCTCGTCACCATGATCAGCAGGCCCGGTGCCACCGAAAGCACGGTGAGCAGCCCGAACATCTGGATGATCGTGGCCACGGTAGTGCCACTGGCCTGGCCGATGCCGCCGAGGTCGATCTGCTGGGCGCTCGCTGCCGTTACCGTGGCCGCGAAGACGCCGGCGAAAAGGAGGATTTTTTTCATTCGAACAGCAGCGCCCTGACCAACACTTCCTTGACCTTGCCGCCGCTGCGGATCGCGGCGCGCTCCTGCAGGTCGGCCCGCAGATGCTGATAGCCGCTGGCGCCTTCGACCTGATGCATCTTGACGGTGCGCAGGAAGGCAAGCAGGTCCTGATGGATATTTTCCGCCATTCCCGGCGGCGGCGTACCGTCGAAGACCAGCGAGACCTGCAGCCGCGCCCAGACATCCGTCGGCGCGGCCAGGTTGGTGGTCAGCGAGGCGAGCTCGACCAGAACCGGTCCGGTGGTCTCGCCTTCTTTCTTGGTTTCCTTGGTCGGCAGCTTCTGGTGGCTTTCCTTGACCGGCGGTGCCGGCTTCTCGGAATTCTTCAGATAAGTGCCCGCGAACCAGCCGACGCCGAGTGCCGCCCCGGTCATGGCAAAGAGCATCCCCATCTGCACGATGAGGGAGGGGCCCTTCGGTGCTGCGATCTGCTCGGTGTTTGCCACGCTCTTCTATCCCGCGCCTAGAACGGCAGTACCTGGTCGAGAATTTGCTGGCCGTAACCCGGCTGCTGGACTTCCGACACGCGACCGCGGCCGCCATAGGAGATGCGGGCTTCGGCGATGCGCTCGTAGGAAATGGTGTTTTCCTGGCCAATATCGGCGGGCCGCACGATACCGGCGATGGTGAGCACGCGCATCTCGTAGTTGACGCGTACTTCCTGCGAGCCGGTGATCATCAGATTGCCGTTGGACAGCACATTGGTGACGACGGCGGCGACGTTCAGCTCGATGGTCTCCGACCGTTCGATGGCGCCGTCGGCATTGGTCTTGGTCTTCGATTCCATAGAGCCGTCGAGCTTGCCGCCTGTCTTGGCGCTATCCCACTCGGCATCGGCCTTGAGACCGAGCGAACGGCTCGCAGTGCGGCTGCGGTCGTTCTGGTTCTTGAACTTGGCGCGGTCGTTGATCTTGATCTTGACGGTCAGGATGTCGCCTGCGCGCAGCGCGCGCGGATCGGTGAACAGGCGGCTCTGGCGGTCGTCCCACAAGGAAAAACGGCGACGCGGCGCGGCAGGCGATTCCGGATATTGATAGACAGGCGCGGCCTGGCTGCGGATGCCGGACCCGACAGGCGACATGGCCGGTTCCTTGTTGACCTGGTTCAGGTCTGTCCCGCAGCCTGTGAGGCTGGCGGCAGCGAACAAAATCAAAGTTTTGCGGATCATGTCGGGTCTACCCTGCGCGCAGCGCTGCCTATGATGCCGGTGAGCGCGGCGGCCGCTTTCTTGTCCATCTCGTTCAGTATGACGCCTGCCTTGCGCGCATCGAGCTTCATCAGGATGGCGGCGGCGAGCTCGACATTGGTGCCGGCCAGCCGCTCGGCGGCGGCATCGGGCTTCATGCCGGAATAGATCTTGACGAGGCTGTCCTCGGCGCGCGCCAGGAACACTTCGCGCCGCTTCAGCCAGGCTTCATATTCGGCGCGTTTTTCCTCGAGCGCGGTGATGCGCTTGTCGACTTCGCTCTGCAACTGCTTGAGCTCGGCCGACTGCAGCGAGTAGCGGCGGTCGCGCGCGGCGTCGGCGATGTTGGAGCAGAAACGCTGCACCTCGCTTTCGTTGCTGGCGGGCGCCGTCGGCGTTGAGCCGGTGGTGAGGTTGGCTACCGCCGCCGGCTGCTTCAGCGGCAATGGCAATGGAGCCTCGGCGATCTCGGCGCGCGGCGCCTCACGGGTCAGGTTCTGCGGGGCGTCGGCCGTCGGCCCGCCGGGCAGTACCTGGCGCACGGCGTCTTCCGCGCGAACCGGTCCGAGCGACGCCAGAAGGGCGACGACGGCGCCGACGACGGCGAGGCGCGGCGGTGTGCGGCGGTGGCGGGAAGGGCGGGTCGCTTCGGTCATCGGACAGCCTATTGGAGCACGAGATCGGCCTGCAGCGCGCCGGCCGACTTGATGCCCTGCAGAATGGCGATGATGCCGTCGGGCTTGACGCCCAGGCGGTTGAGTCCGGAAACCAGCGTCTCGAGGTTCGGACCGTCGAGCACGGCGACGCGGCCGTTGGGCCGGCTGATGTCGATGGCCGTGTTTGGCTCGACCGCTGTCACGCCGCGCGAGAAGGGCTCCGGCTGGATGACGGTCGGTGCCTCGGTAATGCGCACGGTGAGCGTGCCGTGGCTGATGGCGACGCGCGAAATCTTGACCTGGTTGCCGATGACGATGGTGCCGGTGCGTTCGTCGATGACGACGCGGGCAGGCGTGTCGGCCTCGATCACGAGGTTCTCGATCTCAGCGTAGAAGCGTGCCGCCGAGACACCCTTCGGCTTCTTGACGGAAACCGTGCGGCTGTCGCGTTCAGCTGCGACCCGCGCGCCGAAGCGCTGGCGTGTGTAGTCGTTGATGACGTCGGCGATGCGGACGGCCGTCGAGAAGTCCGCGTTGTAGAGCTGCAGCGTCAGCATTGCCTGGTCGCCGAATTCCGCCTGCACTTGGCGTTCGACGATGGCGCCGTTGGGCACGCGGCCGGCGGTCGGCACGCCCTGCGTCACCTGCTGCGCCTGACCCTGCGCGGTAAAGCCGGAAACGACCACAGAGCCCTGGCCAACGGCGTAGATTTCGCCGTCCGCGGCCTTCAGCGGCGTCATGATCAGCGTGCCGCCCTGCAATGAGGTGGCGTCGCCCATCGAGGATACATTGATGTCGATGCGCGCCCCGGATTGCACGAAGGGCGGCATGTTGGCGGTGACGATGACGGCGGCGACGTTCTTGGCGCGCGCATTGGTGCCGAGCGAGGCGATGCCGAGATTTTCCAGCATGGCGCGGATCGACTGCTCGGTGAAGGGCGAATTGCGCAGCGAGTCGCCGGAACCCTGCAGGCCGATGACCAGGCCATAACCGACGAGCTGGTTGTCGCGGGCGCTTTGCAGGCGGGCGACGTCCTTGATGCGCGAGGCCACCTGGCCGGGCGGCAGCGAGCTCGGCCCGGGCGAGACCTGGAACATGCGGCTTGCCGTGTCGGGATCGTAGTTGGGATCGTCGAACTGGCCGCCTTCGCGCGTCGCCTTGGCCGCGAGCTCACGCTTGGCCTTGGCATTCAGGCCGTCGGCGAGGACGGGCTGGGCGCAAAGCAGTGCCGCAAGAGTGAAAGTGAGGCACTTCTTCATGAAGCGCTGACCCGAATGGTGCCGTCGGCCATGACCGTGCCGGTTAGCACCTTGCCGCTGTCGACATTGCGGACCTTGATCAGGTCGCCGGCGGAGCCGGGCTGCAAGGAGATGGCGGACGCGGTGATGGAGAGGCTGTCGACGACGAAGTTGATCAGGACGGGCGCGCCCTGTTCGACCAGCCAGGCATCGCGCAGCGCGGTGGCAGGAATGTAGCGACCGGGCAAAAGCGTGCGCTTGGCGATCTTGCCTTCGAGGTCGGCGGCGACGGTGACGACGCCCTGCGGCTTGCGTTTGCCGGCGCCGAGCGTGACTTCCTTCAGCGCGGCGAGGCCGATCGTTTCGCCGGGATAGATCACGCGGTTGGGGATCAGCACGACCTCGTCGGCAAAGGCCGGCGCGACGCCCATGGCCAATGCCAGAGCGAGCGCGAGACGGCGGAAATAAGGACCGAGGGCGAGCCGGATCATGATGTCACCGAATGTTCTTGGAGACGACCGCTGCCATTTCGTCGGCGGCCTGGATGACCTTGGAATTCATCTCATAGGCGCGCTGCGCAGAGATCAGGTCGGTGATCTCCTTGACCGGGTCGACGTTGGAGTTCTCGACATAGTTCTGCCGGATGGTGGCGTAACCGGGGTCGCCCGGCACGCCGACATTGGCCGGGCCGGAAGCCACGGTCTCCTGGAACAAATTGTCGCCGAGCGGCGCCAGGCCGGCCTCGTTGGCGAAGGTGGCGATGGTCAGCTGTCCGAGGTTCTGCAGATCCATCTGGCCATCGACACGCGCGAAGACCTGGCCGGTCTTGTTGATGATGAGTTCCTTGGTGTCGAGCGGCACGGTGATGGCCGGAACGATCGGCGCGCCGTCAACGGTCACCATCTGGCCGGTGGCGTTGGTGTTGAAGGTGCCGGCGCGCGTGTAGCGCGTCTGGCCATCGGCGCCTTCGATCTGGAACCAGCCTTTGCCGTCCAGCGCGAGGTCATACTCGTTGCCTGTGTTGGTGAACGTGCCCTGGATGTGGACGTTGCGCACGGCGCTGGTCTTGACGCCGAGGCCGATCGACACGCCTTCCGGCACGACCGAGGTGTTGCCACGGTCGGGAACGCCCTGGGTGCGGTCGACCTGGTAGAGAAGATCCGAGAACTCCGCCCGCGCGCGCTTGTAGCCGGTGGTGTTGATGTTGGCGATGTTGTTGGCGATGACTTCCAGATTGGTCTGCTGGGCATTCATGCCGGTGGCGGCTATGGCAAGGGCTTTCACGGATGTGTCCTCAGATGCTCATACGGCTGACTTCGAGATAGGCGGAGACGATCTTGTCGCGGATGGCGATGGTCGTCTGAAGCGCCTGCTGCGCGCCCATCACGGCGTCGACCACCTGGCGGGTGTCGACATCGCCCTTCAAGGCCTGGATGGAAGCCTGCTCGGCATGCTGCAGGGTGTTCACCGTCTTCGTGGCGGCCTGGTTGAGCGCCTCGGCGAAAGTGGATGCGACCTGGGTTCCGGTCGGGGCGGCGCCCGTTCCGGTGAGAAGGTCGGTGGAGGTTTCCGAACCGCTGTTGGCGGACTTTAGGTGGACAGCGCCGATACCGCCGATCATGACTGGTTCCTCATCAGGTCTATGGTCATCGAAATGAGATCGCGAGCCTGCTTCACTACCTGCAGGTTCGCTTCGTAGGAGCGGTTCGCCTCGGTCATGTCGGCCATCTCGATCAGCACGTTGACGTTGGGCATCTTGACGTAGCCCTTCGCGTCGGCCGCCTGGTTGCCGGGCTGGAATTCAACCGGGAAATCAGCGGGGTCGCGGGCAATGGAGTTGATCTCGACCAGCGAGCCGCCGGAAGCGCGGTCGAGTTCGGAGACGAAGGAGATGGTCTTGCGCTGATAGGGATTGGCGCCGGGCGTCGTGCCGGTGGACTGCGCGTTGGCGAGGTTTTCGGAAACGACGCGCATTCGTTCGGACTGCGCACCGAGACCGGAGGCTGCAACCTTGAGAGCGGCGGCTAGTGCGTCCATCGGATCAGCTCTTCACTGTGGTCATGAGCATGGTGTGGAAGGCCTTGACGACGGCCGTGTTCAGCTCGAAGGCGCGGCGGATTTCGCCGGCCTTCATCAGCTCGTTCTCCATCACCACCGTGTTCTTGGACGGCATCACCGGACCGGTGGGTTCCTGCGGCTTGACGGTGAAGGCGGCTTCCGTGGCGCCGCCGAGATGGCCGCTCTGCGTCGCGCTCAGGCGAACGGCGGTGCGGTCCAGCACTTTCTCGAAAGGCTCGACGTCGGTGGCGGTGTAACCGGGCGTGTTCGCATTGGCGATGTTGCCGGCAACCGAGGATTGCCTGACCGACAGCCATTGGGACTGTCGGGTCGCGAGGTCGAAGAGGTTGACAGGCTCCATGGGAATCTCCGGATCGTTAACCGGAAATTAGGACACCAGTCTTGCGCGGGCCTTACGCGTATCGGCAAGGCTCGGTGCGCGTGGTCCTATTTGGAGACTTCGATGACCCGGTCGGTGCTGGTGACCAGAACCCACTTGCCCTTGCGCTGCTCGATCGACTTGACGCGCGAGGAGTCCGGCAGGGTCGAACCGGGCTGGACGATCCAAAGCCCGGCATTGTCCTCGATCATGGCGCGTCCGTTGGCGACATGGACCAGGCGGAACGTCACTGCCTCGAGCGGATAAGGCTGTTCGTCAGCTCCCGGCGCCTGTTCCGGCGTCAGCGATTTGGTTTGCAGCGAACCGGTGAAGCCGAGGTCGAGATTGGCGTTCAGCGCGGCGAATTGAGCCGGCAATGGATCGGCGGTGCCGGCGCCGTCCGGCTGGACCATGATGCGCCCGGCATTGTGGCCGCGGCCGCCGAACTTCATTGCCTGCACGCCGAACTGATCGGGATTGAAGAAGATATACCAGGGAAACAGCGCGCACGTGAGGCCGAGCGCCACGCCGCAGGCGGCCATGATAAAATCAGTGCGCCGGGTGTCTTTCTTCATCCTCGGGGTCGGCTCGCTCGATTGCTGGGGCCGATCTCGGATGACATCGGTCCGGGCAGTCTTACGCCTGCGCGAGCTTAGATTTGGTAAATGTTGCCTGGGCTCGGGCGTAATATCGGGCGGCGCGAACAGTTCGGCCAGCGCATCGCTTCTGCCGACCTCCCGTTGAGCCTTGCCAGCCGAAGCGCGTTTGCGGCCCAATCCCGAAAGCGGGTTGGGCAGTTTGGACAACAGGCGTTTGCGGGGGCGGGCGCGCTCCTCGGCTTCTTCCGCCTGCGCCAGCATCTCGCGCAACAACGCCTCTGTTTGTTGAAGATCAATCTCCCGCATCTGCACTCTGCCTGCCTCTCAGGTGATGGGCGAGATCCGAGAAAGGATCGATCGAGGGGCCATCCTTGGGCGATTGCGTCAACGCTTCGTAGATCAACGGAACCTGGCGCACCGCCATGTCGAGCTCCGGGTCGGCGCCGCCTTGATAAGCACCCAGCAGGCGGATGTCGCGCGTGTCCTCGAAGCGCGAGATCATCGACTTCAGCTTGGTCACCAATGTGCGCTGGTCCGGCGTCCATGCCTTCGAGGCAAGGCGCGAGATGGATGCGAGCGGGTTCACCGGCGGATAGCGTCCCTGCTCGGCGATCGTGCGGTCGAGCACGACATGGCCGTCGAGAATGCCGCGCACGGAATCGGCGACCGGGTCGTTGTGATCGTCGCCGTCGACAAGCACGGAGATGATGGCGGTGATCGAACCTGTTCCCTCGAGGCCAGGTCCAGCGCGCTCAAGCAGCTTCGGCAGGTCGGTGAAGACGGAGGCAGGATAACCGCGCGCCACCGGCGGCTCGCCGGTGCCGGTTGCCACTTCGCGCAGCGCGTGCGCAAAGCGTGTGATGGAATCCAGCACCAGGAGCACGCGATGGCCCTGGTCGCGGAAATGTTCGGCAACCCGCATCGCCGTATCAGGCGCGCGGCGGCGCATCATGGCGCTTTCGTCGCTGGTCGCGACCACCGCCACGGTCTTGCGCATCGCTTCCTCGCCGATCGTGTCCTCGAGGAATTCGCGCACTTCGCGGCCGCGTTCGCCAACCAGAGCAACCACCACGGTGTCGAAAGCGTCGGCGCCGGCGAGCATGGCGAGCAGCGTCGACTTGCCGACACCAGAGCCTGCGAACACTCCCATGCGCTGGCCGAAGCAGAGCGGCGTGAAGATATCAATGACACGCACGCCGGTCGTGAAGGACGTGCCGACGCGCTGCCGCGCCATGGCGCCGGGCGTCGCATCGTGGTGTGCGCCGGTGTCCGGGCTGCGCAGCAGCGGCGGGCCGCCGTCGATGGCGCGCGCAAGCGCGTCGATGGTACGGCCGCGCCAGGACGAATGCGGCGTCACCGTCAACGGACCGCGCCGGAAGACGGCGTCGCCGATGCCGGCATCGGGGCTGCGCTCAAATGGGGCGACGACGACATCGTCGCGCCCGATATGGACGATTTCGCCTTGCCGCGAACCGCTGCGGCTCCGGTGTTCGACGACGTCGCCGAGCCGGGCGATGTCGGAAAGTCCGTTCACCTTGTAGTGCGTGGGTGAAACCTCGGCGACCAGCCCGCCCTGTTTCAACATCGCGGTGTCGTCGTCGAAACGGCGCCACACATGCTCCAGCACGGCCAGCCGGTTTTCCGGCATGCCGTCCCTTTCGGTAATGCGGATCAGGGACCGGTCGGCGGCCATGGGCGCTTACTTGGATCCCAGGGTCTTGATTGCGTCGTCGGTCGAGCTGCCGGCCTGGCGCACCATCGCCGCGACGTTCTCGAAGGCGCGCTGCACCTGGATCAGCCGCATCATCTCCATGATCGGATTGACGTTGGAATCCTCCAGAAAGCCCTGGGCGACACCGACGTCGGAGCGGTCGGTGATGGGTTCCGGCGGTTTCGGCGGCACGATGCCCGAATTGCCATAGCGGGTGAAATTCACACCTGGGTCGAAACTGAACAGGCCGATGGCGCCGACTTGGCGATCACCCTGGCGTAGCGCGCCGTCGGCACTGACCTTCGGCGGACCGCCACGAGGGTCGAGCTGGATCGGCGCGCCGCCGGCGTCGAGCACCTGGTGGCCCTCGATCGACAACAGCTCGCCATTCTCGTTCATCGAGAAACGGCCGTCGCGCGTCATTACCGTGCCGGCGGGCGTCTGGATACCGAACCAGGCGTCGCCCTGCACGGCGAAATCGAACGGACTGCCGGTTTCGCGCATGCCGCCATGCGCACCTGAAAGAAAGGTGTCGCCAGTGGAGGCGAAGGAGACCGCCTTTTGCCCGGTGCCGGAAACGACGTCCTCGAACTTCACGCCGGTGGCGCGAAAGCCGACCGTCGAGGCGTTCGCGACGTTGTCGGCGATGGTGTTGAGGCGTTTTTCCAGCGCGATCTGCGAGGAGAGGGCGACGTAGAGGCTGTCTTGCATGGTCAGAATTTCATTCGCTGCATGGTGAGCAGGAGGTCGGTCGAAATGCCTGCGGTGGTGGGCTGTGCGAACAGGACGCTGGCCGCCGAGATCTGCGGCGAGGAAGGGTTGTTCATCTCGTACATGGTGGTGAAACGGCCGATGAACTTGCCGAGCTTCTGCGGGTTGGCGAAGTCCTTGATGTTGAACTTCTGCTGGAAGAGCTGCACCTGCTTGTCGATATCGGCCTTGGCGAAGGAGTCCGGCAGACCGAAGGCCGTACGCACCACCTGGGACAGCGCCTTGTCGGCCAGAACCTCGTACCAGTTGGTCAGCGTCGGCGCCTTACGCTGGAAATAGAGCGCCAGGCGAACGCCGTCATTGGTTTTGCCGGCGTCCTCTTCCAGCGTCTGGCGCACATATTTGTCGGTCGATGGCTGCTGGGCCAGCGTGCGGGTCGTCGCCTTCTCGCCATACTGGGCGAAGTTGAAAGCGGTGACGAAGGCGACATAGGCCTTGCTGCCGGACTTGTTGGCCGGACTGTTGGGGTCGGTGATGCCGCCCTCGAGCATCTTGCGGACGGTCGCTGGCGTCTGCGTGGACGGGTCCAGGCCATAGGCGCTCAGCGCATAGTTCAGCAGGCGCTGGTTCGCCATCAGGTCGTCGATGGAGGTCAGCTTGACGACGTTGGCGTTGTAATAGGCCGTCTCGGCGGCGATGTAGTCGGAACCGGGCTTGATCATGCCCAACGAGCTCTTGGTCGAAAAGAGCTTGAGCGTGTCCTTCTGCACCGCGTCGCGGCTCGTCGTCGTGTCGCCATACTGGACGAAGTTGAAGGCGGTGACGAAGTTCGCGTAACTCTTGTCGGTCAGCTTGTTGGCGGGGCTGTTGGGATCGGTGACGCCACCCTCCAGCATGTTGCGAATGGTCTTCGGCGTTTCGACATCCACATCCAGCCCATAGGCGGCCATGGCGGCGCGCAGCAGGCGCTTGTCGGCCATCAGGTCGTCGATGGATTTCACATTGCCGATATTGGCCTTGTAGTAGTCGCTCTCGGCCTTGGTGTATTCGGCGCGGGGCACGATGGTGACCAGGCCGGTGTTGGCGATGAACTGCTTCGGCACCAGGTTCTGCACCGAGTCCTGCGCCGTCGTCTGGTCGCCCTTCTCGACGAAATTGAAGGCGGCGACGAAGTTCGCGTAGCGTTTGTCGTAGAGCTTGTTGGCCGGGCTGTTGGGGTCGGTGACGCCGCCTTCCAGCATCTGGCGGACGGTCGCCGGCGGCTCCTTCTTCGCGTCCAGTCCGAAGGCGCCCATGGCGACGTAGAGCAGCCGCGAATCCGCCATCAGGTCGTCGATCGACTTAACGTTGCCGATCTTGCCGATGTAATAGCTGACTTCGTTTTCGACGAAGTCGACGCCCTGCTGCGAGTAGGTAAGGATTACCTGAGCGTTGAAGTTCTTCGGCACATCGTTCTGCGCGCCGTTATAGGTGGTGGCGTTCGCGCCATAGCGCTTGAAATTGAAGGTCTTGGCGAAGTCGGCGTAGCGCTTGTCGGTCAGCTTGTTGGCGAAGGAGTCGGGGCTGTCGACACCCTCGGTCAGCACCTTCTTCATGAACGCCTTGGCATAGGACATGTCCTCGAGGCCGAAGGCCTTCATGGCATATTTGAACAGCCGGTCGTTCTTGAGAAAATCGTCGATCGACTTCACCTTGCCGATGTTGTCGAGATAGTACTTCGTCTCGCGCGAGACGACGACCTGCTTGCTGGTTCGGTCGAGCGACTTGTTCAGGTCTCTCGTGATCAGTTGATAATCCAGATACGTCGTCACGCACGCCTCCCGCTGAAGCAGTTCGTGCTAAAGTAGCTCAGGTTCCTTGCGCGAAGCTGAATCGGATCGCTTAAAACCTAAGCGAGGTCGGCCACGGCGATTCAAGCCTCACACAAGGCACGGCGTCTATTTCCTGATGCAGTTGAATTGCGGAAGGACCGGCAGTGGGCATTCTGATCGGCTTGGTGGTGACGCTTGGTTGCGTCCTTGGCGGCTTCATGGCCATGGGTGGGCACATCCAGGTGCTGATCCAGCCGTGGGAAGCGGTGATCATCTGCGGTGCGGCGCTGGGGTGTTTCCTGGTCGCCAATCCGATGAAGACGGTGAAGGACACCGGTAAAGGCATCATGGAAGCCTTCAAGCAGTCGGTGCCGAAGGAACGGGACTATCTCGAAACCCTCGGCGTGCTGCATTCGCTGATGCGCGAGCTGCGCTCCAAGTCGCGCTCCGAGGTCGAGGCGCATATCGACAATCCCGAAGAGTCGCCGATCTTCCAGGCGTTTCCGACCGTGCTCAAGAACCACGACCTGACGCATTTCATCTGCGACTATTGCCGCATCATCATCATCGGCAATGCCCGTCCGTTCGAGATCGAAGCGCTGATGGACGAGGAAATCCAGACCATCAAGGCGGACAAGCTGAAGCCTTATCACGCGATGGTTGCCGTGGGCGACGGCCTGCCGGCGCTCGGCATCGTCGCGGCGGTGCTCGGCGTCGTCAAGGCGATGGGCGCGCTCGACCAGTCGCCGGAGATCCTCGGCGGCCTGATCGGCGCCGCCCTGGTCGGCACTTTCCTCGGCATCTTCCTTTCCTATGCGGTGGTCGGTCCTATCGCCACCAAGATCAAGATGGTGCGCGAGAAGAAGAACAGGCTCTACATCATCGTGAAGCAGACCCTGCTCGCCTACATGAACGGCTCGCTGCCGCAGGTCGCCATCGAGTTCGGCCGCAAGACGATCTCGTCCTATGACCGCCCCTCGATCGACGCGGTCGAACAGAGCACGATGAGCACCGGCTCCGCCGACAAGAAGGCGGCGTGAGCATGGCATTCGAAGGCAGGGGCGGGACGGCGTCATGAGCGGCCTGGCCACAATGGAAGACAGCCGCGCGCTGATCATCGAGCGCCTGGTCGGCGACAGTGGCGAGGCGTCGCATGTCATTGGCGCCGGCCGTTCGCTGGCCGAGCGTGTCGTATCCCCGCTGCAGAAGCGTCTCTCGGGCGAGATCGGCGCGCAGGTAACGATCGATCTGAGGGCGGTCGAAGTGTCGCGCACCACCGAGGCGCGCGAACAGGCCGGCGACAATTTCGCGATGACCGTGGTGTCCTCGCCGGTGTCGTCGGATGCGCTGACCCTGGTGATGGACGCGCGGGCGGTGGCGGTGATGATCTGCGCGCTGTTCGGCGGCGACCCTGACCAGGCCGTCACGCCGATCCAGCGCGACCTCTCGCCGCTCGAGGCGGATGTCGCGACCTTGGTGTTCGAAGAGATAGCGCAGATCCTCAACGGTTCGGGCAAACGGTCGCTGGACCTTCGCCTGCCGGTGCCGCGCGCGATGTCCGGCCACGAGGCGCGCCGCCGCGTGTTGCGCGACGGCGCTGCCGTGCGCATCATCTTCGGCCTGTCGACGCCGACCGAAAGCGGCACGATCACCGTCATGATCCCGCAGCGCGTGCTTCTGGTGCAGCGCAACGGTCCCGGCGCAGCTGGCGAGGAAGAGGGCTCGGAGACCGACTGGCACGAGCGTTTCTCGGAAGAGGTCAAGCGTTCGGCGGTCACGCTCGAGGCGACGATGCCGCTTGCCAGGATGACGCTCGGCGATCTCGCCCTGCTGCAGGCCGGCCAGGTGCTGGAAATCGAGGAAAACGCGCAGGGGCGCGCCAGGCTGTCGGCGCGCAACAAGACCCTGTTCGTTTGCGAATTCGGCAAGCTTGGACAGAACTACACGGTCCGCATCAATCAGCCATACGATGCCGGGCAGGATTTCATCGACGGGTTGATGCCCGGCTGAGCCGGCAGCTGCTTCTTGGAGACGACGCATGAACAAGACCAACAACGAAACCGATCTCGACGCTCCGGACGACCAGCTCAACCGCGCCATCGAGGAACTGCGCGGCGTGTTGCAGGAGGAAGAGCAGCGCGTCGGCGGTCCGGCGCGGGATGCGTCCGCCGCCAACCCCGGCGTCATCCTCAACATCCCGGTCGACGTGCAGATCGTGCTGGGCAGCGCCGAAATGCAGGTCTCGGACCTGATGGCGCTGCAGAAGGGTTCGACCGTGGCGCTCAACCGCCGTATCGGCGAGCCGGTCGACGTGGTGGTGAATGGCCGCCGCATCGCGCGCGGCGAAATCACCGTTCTGGAAAACGATCCGTCGCGCTTCGGCATCCGGCTGACCGAGATCGTCACCGCCACCAAGGCTGGTTGACAAAATGACGGCGGGGGCCTCCATGCGATCGGGGAATGAGACGAGATGAGCACGATGCTGACGCTGTCGCGTGCGCAGAAGGCTGCCGCCATTCTGGTTGCCATGGGCAAGCCCTCGGCGAGCCGTCTGCTGAAGTTCTTCAAGCAGGAAGAGCTGAAGGCGCTGATCGAAGCCGCGCGTCTGTTGCGCACCATCCCGCAGGCCGATCTGGAACGCGTCGTCGCGGAGTTCGAGGCCGAGTTCACCGAGGGTGCCGGCCTACTCGATTCCGCCGACAAGATGGACACGATTCTCAACGAATCGCTGTCGCCCGAAGAAGTCGACGCCATCATGAGCGGCAAGAAGGCGGAAGCCGAGCCGTCCGGCCCGCCGCCGATCTGGCCGCAACTGGAAAAGCTGGAACCCCAGCGGCTTGGCACCTTCCTGGCCGGCGAACACCCGCAGACCGCCGCGATGGTGTTGTCGATGCTGTCGCCGCAGCCGGCATCCGCCGTGCTGCTTATCCTCGACAAGCCGCTGCGCAGCGAAATCCTGCGCCGCATGGTAACGATGACGGTGGTGCCGGAAACGGCGACTCGGATCATCGAGAACCAGTTGCGCGCTCGCGTGCTTGCCGAAACCGCTTCGAGAGACACCACCGCCGGCCAGATCCGCGTCGCCAGCCTGCTCAACGAGATGGACAAGACCCAGCTTGACGAGACGATGCAGGACCTGGAGGCAGCAGGCACCCCTGACCTGGACGGGGTGAAGGCGCGCATCTTCAACTTCGACGACCTGCCGCTGCTCACCCAGAAGGCACGCGTTCTGGTGTTCGACGGCCTGTCCAGCGAAGTGGTGACGCTGGCGCTGCGCGGGGCGCCGCCGGCGCTCACCGAGGCGGTGCTGTCGTCGATCGGCCAGCGCTCGCGGCGCATGATCGAGGCGGAGCTCAGCCAGGGCTCGGAAGGCATTCCGCTGGCCGATATCATGGGCGCCCGCAAGACGATCGCGGCGACCACGGTGCGTCTCGCGCGCGAAGGAGCCTACGAGCTGCCGTCCGCGCCGAGCGCAGACGCCGCCTGATCGCGCCTTGACGGGTCGGGCGCGACATGGCTGACGGCGAGGACAAGGACTCCAAAACCGAGGAAGCCACAGAGAAGAAGATTCGCGACACCGTCGAGAAGGGCAAGCTGCCCCACTCGAAGGAAGCCGCGATCCTCACCTCCTTCGTCGCCATCCTGGTCTTCACCGTGTTCTACGCGCGCGAAGCCGTTCTCAGCCTCAGCGTATTCCTCTCATCGTTTCTCGAACGGCCGGAATCCTGGCCGATGGACACCGAGACGGACGTCATCCAGCTCTACAGCATGGTGCTGGCCGAGATCGGCCGCGCCGTGGTCAGCCTGCTCGTGCTCCTGGTGGTCGCGGGCATCGGGGCTTCGATCTTCCAGAACCTGCCGCAATTCGTCGGCGAGCGCATCCGGCCGCAATGGTCGCGCATCTCGCTCTTCCAGGGCTGGAAGCGGATGTTCGGCGTGCAGGGGTTCGTCGAGTTTCTGAAATCGCTGGCCAAGGTCGGTTTCGCCATCACGGTGCTGTTCTTCGCGCTTTCGCAAACGCATCGCCAGTTGCTCAACGGCATGATCACCAGCCCGGTCGAATTCGTGCAGGTCATCCGCTCGATCGCCGTGCAGATCCTCGTTGCCATCGTCTTCGTCATGGCGGTGATCGCGTCTGCCGACTTCGTCTGGTCACGCTTCCACTGGAAGCGCGATCTCAGGATGAGCAAGCAGGAAGTGAAGGACGAGTTGAAGCAGTCGGAAGGCGACCCCATCGTCAAGTCGCGGCTGCGTTCGCTGGCGCGCGACCGGGCAAGACGGCGCATGATGACGGCGGTGCCCAACGCCACTTTGGTCATCGCCAACCCGACGCACTTCTCGATTGCGTTGCGATATGTGCGCGATCAGGACGCCGCGCCGGTTGTGCTGGCCAAGGGCCAGGATCTCGTGGCGCTGCGTATTCGCGAGATCGCCAAGGAGCACAATATTCCGATTTTCGAGGACGTTGCTTTGGCTCGCTCCATGTACAAGCAAGTTTCGGTTGATAGCGTCATCCCATCACAATTTTACCAAGCAGTCGCCGAGTTGGTACGGGTGGTTTACTCAAACAAGGCGGAGCGCCGACGGGTCACATGAATCGACAGCCGCACACACTTTCGCGTGAAATCATCGTCGCCCGCGCCATCGAGCAGGTCGTGTCGGAGCTTCGGCTGATCGATGTCGCCGACTATATCGCCTTCATCCGGCTGGAGCATTTCGCCTGCCTGTCGGACCTGGTGGATTCGGCGTCGGAACTCTTCTTCATGCCGGGTACGCTGCGGCTGGGCCATGGTGGCGAGGTGCATGTCGACTGGAGCGGCTGGCCGCGCATCGTGCTCGACCTGGAGCTCAGGCCACGCGGCGCAACGGTCTATTTCCAGCTTACGCTGACCGAGAACGAGGCTTCGGTCGTGCTCAACTATGTCTCATTCGAAAAACCGGACGAAGACCCGGAGCGCAACACCGAACTGCTGGAAGCCCTGCTCGAAGATGCCCGCATCCGCCGTCCCGAGGCGATCGGTTAGAGCGCCGCGCGTCCAATTGGACGCGCAAAGGACACTCTAACACTCTTTATCTGCTGCATCGTGCCTACCGAAAATCGATTCCGATTTTCTGGCCGATGCAGTAGGCGACCGCCGGCAACAGGCAGCCCAAGCCGCTTTCTTGTCCGTCTTTGCTAGTCGATGAGCCCGAGGCGCAAGGCCTTGGCGACCGCCTGGGTGCGGTTCACTGCGTCCAGCTTCTGCGCCGACTGGGTCAGATACTGGTTGGCAGTGTGTACCGACAGTTTCAGCAGCCGGGCGATCTCTTCGCTGGTATAGCCATTGGCGGTGAGCTTCAGGCATTCCAGCTCGCGTTTCGACATAGCGCGGGCTCGCCCGGTTTCGCCGGGCCGGATCCGCGCCACGGCGTTGAACAGTGAAAAACACCGGGCGTGAATGTCGTAGACGGCGTTGCCGGACAGGGTCATGGCGGCGCCGAAGAACACCACCAGTCCGCACTGGCCGTGGTCGGCATGGACCGGGAAGGCGATGCCGGTGGTGCCGGGAACGAGCGGCGTCGTCCGCTCCACCCAGGTGAGGTCGCGCAACGCGCCTCCGCTTTCGGCCTGGCTGTCGTCACACCACCAGCGCGGGCCGGTCGATTGACGCGTGTGCTGGACGATCTCTTCGCCAGCCGGATCGGAGACCATCCGTGTCGCCTGGGCGACGCTTGGATAGTCGGAATCGAAGCAGGCCACCAGCCGCGCACGCTCGGCGGCGGGGGCGACGAAAAAGAGCCCGAAAGCCTCGGCGTTGATATCCATCGCGATCCAGCGGCAGCGGCGCACGGCATCGGGAATGGTGACGGCCTGCAACTCGGAACCGCCGACGAAGCCGCCGAAGGGGTTGGAATGGGAGCCGAAAGCGTGCTCGGCGGTCGCGCTGGCATGAGCCCGTGTCAAATGATGCCACTCCTGATCGCTGTTGCGATGGCCATCGCGCGGTTGGAGGCCGAGAACTTCTGGATGGCGTGGGTGATGTAGCTGTTGACCGTGTTGGCCGAGACGCCGAGGATTACCGCGACCTCCTCGGTGGTCTTGCCTTCCGACACCCAGAACAGGCATTCGCGCTCGCGGTCGGAAAGCGGGTCCTGCACCGCCGCCGCTGCCAGAAGCTGCGAAACCTGCGACAGAGCGTAGCAGCATTTCAGCTGCGCGCGATTGAGCGCCGCCGGATCGATCCGGTCTGTCTCGGCGGCGGAAAACAGCACGAAGAGGCGTTGCCGGCCGACATCCAGGCGCAGCGAATAAAGCTCGGCATGGCCGAGCACGTCGAGCAGCCTCGCTTCCTCGCCGCTGAGCAGGCCGCTCGCGGTGTCGGCATGGGCGGTGACCAGGGGCTGGGCGCGGGTGCCGGGTGCCGCCGTCAGCGGTCCGTGGGCGAGGCTGGCGATCAGGCGCTTGCCGATCAGTTCGATCGCGTCATAGAGCCAGTTGGAGGCGACGATGCGGGCATCGTTGCGTTCCTGTTCGTGAACGATGGCGACCAGCATATAGCTGTCGGCGCCGATCTCGTCGGCGAGCTGGGTGAGGAAGCCGGTCAGGTCCGCCCGGGAGGAGAGGCGAATTCCGACTGCATCCGATGTCAAAGGCGCTGCGAAGGCTGTCATAGTCTTGAGGCCAGAATCCATCTTTCTTGCCCGGCGCTGTTTTCATCAGCCCCGGACGCGGATACGCGTCACAATTACCTTAAACTCACTCCGGGCACGAAAAGGCGCCCGATCGGACGAATCCGTCAGGGGAACGCGAAACCAATCGCGCCTTGCGCCGGAAAACACCGGAACATCAGGACTTTAGATGGTTCGCCGCGCCCCCGCGGAACGGCTGATTCGGGTTTAATTTAGCCTCTGCTGAATCCAACTTCAAACAGGATTTGACAGATTTGGATTCAGCGGACTCACAAATGCGACTCACCCGCGCATTTGCTGGGTTTTGCCATGCGCAACGCCTCGCCGATCGATGCCGGCGAGGCGCCGCATTGCGTCAGCGGCCCTCGAAGCCGGTCAGCACGCCGACGGCGTTGACGCCGATCTCGTCGACGGCATAACCACCTTCCATGACGAACAGTGTCGGTAGGTTCAGCCTGGCGATGCGGGCGCCGATCTTCGGATAGTCGCCGCTCTTCAGCTTGAACTGGCTGATCGGGTCCTTTTCGAAAGTGTCGACGCCCAGCGAGACGACGACGACATCGGGTGCGTAGGCGGCGAGCTTGGCGCAGGCGTCTTCCAGCGCGGCGTTCCAGGCTTCCCAGGTCGTGCCGAAGGGAAGCGGGTAGTTGATGTTGAAGCCTTCGCCGGCGCCCTCGCCATCTTCGTCGGCATGGCCGAGGAAATAGGGGTACTCGACCATCGGATCGCCATGCAGGTTCAGCACCTGAACGTCTGCCCTGGCATAGAAGATTTCCTGCGTGCCGTTGCCGTGGTGGTAGTCGACATCGAGGATGGCGATGCGTTTGGCGCCCTGGTCGAGGAACCATTGCGCGGCGACTGCCGCGTTGTTGATGTAGCAATAGCCGCCCATGAAGCCGGCGCCGGCATGGTGGCCGGGCGGACGGCACAAGGCGAAGGCGGCGCGCTCGCCGTTCTTGACCAGCTTGGCGCCGGTCATGACGACGTCATAGGACGATTTGATCGCTTCCCAAGTGCCCTTCACGAAAGGTGCGCCGGCGTCGAAGGAATAATGGCCGAGCTTGCCGTCGAGCGTAGCCGGCACCACGTCGCCGCGCAGGCCGCGCGTCGGCCAGGTGTAAGGGATGGCCGAGCCGGAACGTCCAAGCGCCTCCCACTCCGGATAGACGGTCGGCAGGAAGTCGATGTAGTCGGCCTTGTGCACGCGCTTGGCGGCGGCGAGGTCGTGAACCTCCGGCGCCAGGATCGGCCCCAGCTTCTCGCCCTCGACCCGTGCCTTGATGATTTCGGCCCGGGACGGTTTCTCGAAGCCAGGCATGATCGCTCCCGACATCAGTTCCATCGTGCCGGCGTGGCCGGCATGGAGCGGCGAATAGACAGTCTTCATAAGGTTCCTTCCCTGGAATGGTTTTTAGTCGAGATCGAGATAGGGTGTGACCAGAGCGAGCCACATGATTTCCACGTCGTCCTGGATGAGATCGAAGGCCTTGCGGTCTCTCTTCAGGCCGACCAGCCGGCATACGTGCCCGACTTCCATCATCAAGACGCCCAGCCGGCCGGCGACCTCGTCCTTGAGGGCGGGGTTCACATGCTGCAGCCAGGCGGCGTAGAGGGCGATAATCCGCTCGTCATATTCGTTCTGGATCGGCCTCAGCTCGGCATTGCCGGTGATGGCCTCGATGACCGGCATCAGGCTGGCGTTGTCGAGATAAAGCCTGGACGTGTCGATGAAGAGTTCGCGCACCTCCCGCCGGAAGGCGTCGCGGTCGGTCGGTCGTGGTGCCTCGATGCGTTTTGCGATCACTTCCGGAAACGCGCCCAGCCAGCGCCGTGCGAGATCCAGAAGAATAGCTTCCTTGTTGGGATAATATTGGTAGACCGAGCCGACCGACAAACCGGCGCGCTGCGCAATGGCAAGCGTCGTCGGTGTCTTGGTTCCCTGTTCTCGCGTCAAGATCAGCGCAGCATCGAGAATCCTGTCCACGACTTTGCTCGACCGCTCCTGCCGCGGCTGCTTGCGGGGCTCGAGCGCAATCCTGGTTTTCCGTTTGAGATCGCGATTCACTGCTCGAATCCCCCATCCTCCGCTAGCTCTCACCACACGCGAAGGGTGCTGTCCACAATGCATTCCAAAAACCGCGTATTGACAAACGCGAATAATTAGTCGCATTTTTTCATCACGCTGTCTTTAGGGAAACCAGGGGAATTCCGAGGGCGGCGGACTGGCATCAGCTTTCCGTCTCACAACGTCGTTCCAGCGGAGCGGTCGGTCGTGGAACAGTAGGCTGGGCAGTCTAGGTCAGTCACAAAGCGCGGAGCTGCGATGTCTGTCACGGGTACGGTTCGTCAAGCCGATCTGATCGTCTTCAATGGTCGTGTCCTGACCATGGATGACGATCTGCCAGCCGCCGAAGCCGTTGCCGTGAAGGATGGCGCTATCCTTGCCGTCGGCAGCCGCGCTGCCATCGAGGCGCTCAAGGGGCCGGCCACGAAAGTCATCGACGCCAAGGGCGGTTCGGTGATCCCCGGTTTCATCGAAGCGCATATGCATCTCTTTTCCGGCGCCGCCGAACTGGCGCATCTGCAGCTCATCGGCGTGCACGGGTTCGACGCGTTGCGTGACGCGGTCCGTGCCTATGCGGCCAAGCGCCCCGATGCGCCGATGCTGGTCGCGCAGTCGGCCGATTACACCATTCTCGGCGATGAACGCGTCACCCGGCATCATCTCGACGCAATCCTGCCCGACCGGCCGTTCTGCATGGCCGCGCCCGACCACCATACGATGTGGGCCAACACCAAGGCGCTTGAAGCCGCCGGCGTGCTGCATGGCCGCGCGCTCGGACCCGGCAACGAGATCGTCATGGGCGAGGACGGGCTAGCCGAGGGCGAATTGCGCGAAGGCGAGGCCTTTGGCCCGGTGCTGGCGCTGGCCGACGAGGAACGCGTGCGGCTCGGCCTGTCGACCGGCGGCGAGCCCGATCCCGCGCCGACGCCCGCGCAGCGCGCCGCCGACCGCGACATCATGCGGCGCGGCCTTGCCTGGTGCGCCGAACACGGCATCACCTCGATCCAGAACATGGATGGCAATCTCTACCAGCTCGAACTGCTGGCCGAGATCGAGGCCGAGGAAGGGCTCTCCTGTCGTGTCAAGATGCCCTTCCATTTCAAGAATTTCATGAAGCTCGAGATGCTGGAAAAGGCGTCGACAATGGCCACGCGATACGACAGCGAATGGCTGTCGTCGCGCATGGTCAAGGTTTTCTACGACGGCGTGCTGGACTCCTGGACCGCCGTGATGGTCGAGCCCTACGCCGATCGTCTCGACTGGGTCGGCGAACCGCTGTTCACGCCGGCCGAGTTCAAGGAACTGGCCGTCGCCATCGATGCGCGTGGATTGCAGATCGCGGTGCATGCGATCGGGGATGGCGCGGTCAATGCCGTGCTCGACGGCTACGAAGCCGCCGCCAAGGCCAATGGCAAGCGCGACAGCCGCCACCGCATCGAGCATATCGAGGTGGTCGCGCCGACGGACGTGCCGCGTTTCTCCGAACTCGGCGTCATTGCCTCAATGCAGCCTCCGCATCCTCCGGGCGCGATGGATTTCCCGCTGGAGCCGACCGTGTCGCGCATCGGCAAGGCGCGCTGGCCGCTGAGCTATGCCTGGCGCACGCTGAAGAGCGCCGGCGCCCATGTCGTGTTTGCTTCCGACTGGCCGGTCGCCTCGATCGATCCGATCCGTGGCATGCAGGCGGCGATGCTGCGCAAGCCGTGGGCCGAAGGCGACCCGGACCAGAGTTTCTCGCTGATGGAATCGCTTGCGGCCTACACGGTCGAGGGCGCCCATGCCGAGTTCACGGAGCACCGAAAGGGCAGGCTGAAGGAAGGCTTCATGGCCGACCTTGTGGTGCTCTCGCACGATATCGAAGCGGTGGAACCGCGCCAGCTGCACGAGGTGCGGCCGGCGGTCACCATCTGCGGAGGTAAGGTCACCTATCAGGTCGCAAGCTGAACATTCGTTTCGCTTCCTGAACTGGTATTCAATGCGATTGTTGCCAAGCGTGGCGGCTTGTGGTGACAATCTGAGACAGAAAAAGAAGCCTGCTTTCGAGGGCAGGCCGAGAACAAAAAGAGGGGTTTGCGTGCCGGAACAACCGGGTAAGAACGCGATCGAAGTCCGTGATGTACGGAAAGTCTTCGGTTCTGGGGAAGCGGCGGTTGCCGCGTTGGACACGGTCTCGGTATCGATCCGGGAAAACGAGTTTTTCACGCTGTTGGGGCCGTCGGGCTGCGGAAAGACGACGCTGCTCAGGCTGATCGCCGGCTTCGACTATCCGAGCGCCGGCGAGATCCAGCTCTATGGCGACAACATCGCGCTGCTGCCGCCGTTCAAGCGGCCGGTCAACACTGTTTTCCAGAGCTATGCGCTGTTCCCGCACATGACGGTGGCGCAGAATATCGGCTTCGGCCTGGAGATGCTGCGTAAGCCAAAGGCCGAGATCAAGGCGCGCGTCGCCGAGATGCTGAAGCTGGTGCGCATGGAGCATCTGGCCTCGCGGCGCACCAGCCAGATTTCCGGCGGTCAGCAGCAGCGCGTGGCGCTGGCACGCGCGCTGGCGCCGCAGCCGAAAGTGCTGCTTCTCGACGAGCCGCTTTCGGCGCTCGACTACAAGCTGCGCAAGGAAATGCAGATCGAACTGAAGCGGCTGCAGAACCAGACCGGCATCACCTTCATCTTCGTCACCCACGACCAGGAAGAAGCGCTGACCATGTCCGACCGCATCGCGGTGATGTCGTCGGGCAAGATCCTGCAGGTGGGTTCACCCTGGGACATCTATGACAAGCCGGCCGACCGGTTCGTCGCCGACTTCATCGGCGAGACCAATTTCCTGACCGCGTCGATCGCCGGCGTGGAAAACGGCAGGGCACGCGCGACGCTCAAATCGGGTGCCACCATCATGGCCAGCGTTGCCGACGGCTTCCAGCCGAAGGGCGAGGCGACCGTCGTGGTGCGGCCCGAACATGCGAAGCTCGTCAAGGGCAAGGGCGAGCTTTCGGGCACGGTCGAGAACATCGTCTATTTCGGCACCGACACGCACATCCATTTGCGGCTCGACGGCAGCGACGACCTCTTCATCGTGCGCCAGCAGAATGCGCGCAGCGCCAGCTGCGGCTTCGAGACGGGCGAGAAGGCGGGCATCTCTATCAGCGACGACGCAGCACAAGTGTTGAGGGACTGATGGCCACCGCCGAGGAAATCGCCAAGGCGGCCGACCGGCGCGACGTTCGCAACCGCTGGTACCTTACGACGCCTGCCTTGCTCACCATCTTTTTCGCCGCGGTCGGCCCGTTGGCCATCGTGCTCGTCTATTCCTTCCTCACGCCCGGCCCCTATGGCGACGTGAAGTGGCAGTTCTCGACCGACGCCTGGGTGTCGGTGCTGTTCGAGCGCGACATCTTCGACGACACGCTGTCGCTGGCTGCCGCCCATATCAGCATCTTCTGGCGCTCGGTGAAGCTGGCGGTCATCACCACGCTCGCCACCTTGGCGCTCGGCTTCCCGACGGCCTATTTCATGGCCACGCGCAGCGAGAAGACGCGTGACCTGTGGCTGTTCCTGATCACCATCCCGTTCTGGACGAACCTTCTGATCCGCACCTTCGCGGTGCTGCAGATCATCCGCAACGAAGGCATCGTCAACACCATCCTGTTGAAGCTCGGCATCATCTCGGCGCCGATCCAGATCCTCTACACCGACGTCGCGATCCTGATCGGCATGGCCTATGTCTATCTGCCGCTGATGGTGCTGCCGGTCTACGCCTCGATGGAAAAGCTCGACTTCCGTCTGGTCGAGGCGGGCTACGATCTCTACGCCTCGCGCTGGCAGGTGCTGCGCCGCATCATCTTCCCGCTGGTCAAGCCCGGCGTCATCGCCGGCTCGATCCTGGTCTTCATCCCGGCCATCGGCGCCTATGTGACGCCGAGCGTGCTCGGCGGCGGCAAGAACATGATGCTGTCCAACCTGATCGAGCTGCAATTCGGTCAGGGCCGCAACTGGCCGCTGGGCTCGGCGCTGTCGATCACGGTCATGTTCATCGTCATGGCGGCGCTCCTGGTTTACGTGCGCAACGCCGGCTCGCAGGAGGTGCGGCATGGCTAAGAGCTTCTCCATTCGCCACCAGCCGGGCTTCACCACGATCGCCGCCGTGTGCTTCGTGGCGCTCTACCTGCCGATCATCGTGCTGGTGGTCTACGCCTTCAACGAGGCACCCTCGACGTCGGAATGGGGCGGCTTCTCGCTGAAGTGGTTCCAGTCGGCCTCGCAGAACGCGCAGGTGATCGATGCCACGCTGCGCTCCTTCCAGATCGCGGCTGTGGCCGCCACGCTCGCCACCATCGCGGCGACCATGGCGGCCTTGGCCACCACCCGCACGCCGCCCTATCCGGGGCTGACCTTCAAATATGCGATGATCAACCAGCCGCTGATGGTGCCGGAAATCGTCACCGGCGTGGCGCTGCTGATCTTCTTCTCGCGCATCAAGATCTTCACCGGCTATTCGGGCCTGGGTTACCTGATCGCCGCGCATACGGCGTTCTGCATTCCCTTTGCCTATCTGCCGATCCGCGCGCGACTGGAAAATATGGACCTGTCGCTGGAACGCGCGGCGGCCGATCTCTACGCCACGCCCTGGCAGGCCTTCCGCCGCATCACGCTGCCGCTGCTCTGGCCCGGCATCCTCGCCGGCCTGATGCTCGCCTTCGTCATTTCGCTCGACGACGTCGTCATCACCGAATTCGTCAAGTCGGGCGGCCAGGACACGTTGCCAACTTACATGCTCGGCCAGATCCGCCGCGGCATCACCCCTGAAATCAACGCGATCTCGACGGCCTTCCTGCTGCTGTCGGTCATCATCGTCACGTTGTTCTTCTTCGTCAGCAGGAAACGCGACTAGGCCTAAACCAACCAAAAAAATGGGAGACTGAAATGAACTGGAAGACAACCGCGACAGCCGTCGGGCTGGCGCTGATGGCCTCGACGGGCCTCGCCCGCGCCGAGGGCGCGCTCAACATCTACAACTGGGGCAATTACATCAGCCCCGACATGATCAAGAAGTTCGAGAAGCAGTACAACGTCAAGGTCACCGTCACCGACTACGATTCCAACGACACCGCACTCGCCAAGGTGCGTCAGGGCGGCACCGGTTTCGACATCGCCATCCCCTCGCAGACCTTCATCCCGATCTGGATCAAGGAAGGTCTCATCCAGGAGACCGATCCCGGCAAGATGGCGAACTTCAAGAACGTGGCGCCGGAATGGGCCAATCCCGATTTCGATCCCGGCCGCAAATACACCGTGCCATGGGCCTGGGGCACGATCGGCGTGGTCGTCAACACCGACGCCTACAAGGGCCCGGCCAACAGCTGGGGCATCGTCTTCAACACGCCTGACGAGCTGAAGGGCAAGGTCAATGTCGTTCCCGAGATGAACGACGTCATCTTCGCCGCCATCAAATATGTCGGCGGCAAGCAGTGCACCGACGACAAGGCGGTGCTGAAGAAGGTGCGCGACACGCTCGTCGCCGCCAAGCCGAACTGGATCGCGATGGAATACAACACCATCGAGAAGATGGGCGCCGGCGACTTCAAGGCCACCAGCGACTGGAACGGCTCGGCGCTGCGCCAGCGGCTGGCCAACCCGGCCATCCACTACAACTATCCGAAGGAAGGCTACGGCCTGTGGAGCGACAACGTCGTCGTTCTGAAGGAAGCCAAGAACGTCGAGAACGCCAAGCTGTTCCAGAACTTCATGATGGATCCGGAAAACGCGGCGCTGAACTCGGCCTTCCACCGCTATGCCAACGGCATTGCCGGTTCGGAGAAGTTCATGCCCGCCGACATGAAGGACGCGCCGGAAGTCAACATCCCGGCCGACGTGAAGTCGCTGGGCGAACTGCAGCACCTCTGCGCGCCGGAAATCCAGGACATCTACTCGAAGATCTGGACCGAGCTGCAGAAGTAAGCTTCGCAGCCAGCCTACCCGACATGACGAACCCGGGACCGATGAAATCGGTCCCGGTTGTCACACCCCTTTTGCCCGAAGCAGGCAGAAAACACCGCAACCAAGAAAAAGGAGCCCTGCCATGAATTCGAGATTGTTCGCCGCGACGGCGGCATTGGCGCTCGTTGCCGCGACCGGCTTCGCCCGCGCCGAGGGCGAGCTCAACATCTACAATTGGGGCAACTACACCAACCCCGACGTGATCAAGAAGTTCGAGGAAAAGTACAAGGTCAAGGTCACCATCACCGACTACGATTCCAACGACACCGCGCTCGCCAAGGTGCGCCAGGGCGGTTCCGGTTTCGACATCGCGGTGCCGTCGCAGACGCATCTGCCGATCTGGATCCAGGAAGGCCTGCTCTTGGAAACCAATCCGGGCGGCATGGAGAATTTCAAGAACATCGCCCCGGAATGGGCCAATCCCGATTTCGACCCCGCCCGCAAATATTCGGTGCCATGGGCCTGGGGCACGGTCGGTATCGTCGTCAACAGCGACACCTACAAGGGCGACATCAACACCTGGGACATCGTCTTCAAGACGCCGGACGAGCTGAAGGGCAAGGTTAACGTCGTTCCGGAAATGAAGGACGTGATGACCGCCGCCATCCGCTATGTCGGCGGCGAGCAGTGCACGGCCGACAAGGAAGTGCTGAAGAAGGTGCGCGACCTTCTGGTGGCGGCCAAGCCGAACTGGATCGCCATGGAATATGGCGCCATCGACAAGATGGGCGCCGGCGACTTCAAGGGCTCGACCACATGGAACGGCGCCGGCCTGCGCATGCGCCTGGCGCATCCGCAGATCCACTACGGCTATCCGAAGGAAGGCTTCACCTACTGGTCCGACAACGTGGTCGTCCTGAAGGACGCCAAGAACGTCGAGAACGCCAAGCTGTTCCAGAACTTCATCATGGACCCGGAAGTTGCCGCAGGGCTTTCCGCCTATCACCGCTACGCCAATGGCGTTGCCGGCTCGGAGAAGTTCATGCCGGCCGAGATGCGCGACGCGCCCGAGATTGTCGTGCCGGCCGAGGCCAAGCCGCACGGCACGATGGCGTTGATGTGCTCGGAAGAAGCCGACGCGCTCTACAAGAAGATCTGGACCGAACTGCGCAAGTAAGTGGTCCTGTCGTCCGGCGGCAATAGCCGCCGGACGACCTGCCCGGCGCTGACGAGCATAGTCGGCACCGGCCATTGAACGACAAGTTTAGAGAATGTCGCAGGAGGCGCTTCTCATGCAGCCCTACCGCAACAGCGATCCGCATCCACCGATCATGCAGGGGACACCGCCGATCTTGGTGCCACCCCGGCTTGACTGGGACAGGGCGCCCTGGAACCGCTGGGCCTTCCAGAACATGCGCCAGATCGTGCCGACCGTGGAGGTTTGGCGTGGCACTGGCCCGGCAAGCGAATTGCCGCGCGCCGAGACCAATCTCGATGCGCTGGCTGTGACCGACAGTCTTGGCCGTCCCTCAACGCTCGCCGGCCTTCTCGACGAGACCTATACCGACGGCTTCCTGGTGCTGAAGGACGGCACGGTCGCCTATGAACGTTATTTCAACGGCATGACACCGCGTTCGTTGCATCTGTCGCAGTCGATGGCGAAATCGGTTACGGCTGCGGTCTGCGGCATCCTTGTCGGCCGGGGTCTGATCGATCCGGCAAAACCTGTGACGGCCTATCTTCCTGAACTTGCAGAAACTGGCTGGGCAGGCGCGACGGTCCAGCACGTGCTGGACATGACGACCGGCGTTAAGTTTTCGGAAGCCTATACCGATCGCTATTCCGATATCGGTCAGGTTGACGTCGCTTCCGGCTGGAAACCTGCGCCGCCCGATAGCGATCCCTCTTTCCCGTGGCCGGCCCATGTGTGGGAACTCATCCTGCGGCTGAAGGAAACCACCCGGCCACACGGCGCAGCCTTTGAATATCGGTCAATCGAGACGGATGTGCTGGCCTTCGTCATGGAACGCGTGACCGGGCGCAGGCTGGCCGAGCTTGTTTCCGGAGAGCTCTGGCAGAAGCTTGGCGCAGAGGAAAGCGCTTGTTTCACCGTGGACAGCGCCGGCTACGCGCTGGCCGACGGCGGTTTCAACGCGACGCTTCGTGACTATGCACGTTTCGGCCAGATGATCCTCGACAACGGTGCCGGCATCGTGCCCGCCGACTGGATCGAGGCGACCAGGAACGGCGTGCATGGCACGCAGTTTTCCGAGAGCCTGCCGGAAGGCAGCTACCGCAACCAGTTCTGGATCCAGGATCCGCGTTCGCGCGCGCTCATGTGCCGTGGTGTCTTCGGGCAGCTCATCCATGTGGACTGGAACAACCGGATGGTGACGGTGAAGCTGTCGTCCTTTCCGGACTTCTCCAACACACCCTATGCGGTGGCGACGCTGAAGGCGATCGCGGCAATCGCGACGGAGCTGGGCTCGGCCGCCGAATAGATCAATCGATGCAGAGCCGGTGTGGCCGCCAAGGTTCCCGCGCTGCGTGCACTACCCAGGAAGGACAGGACGTGACCAACCCAACCGCATTCGAGGACAAATTCGGCTTTCGCCGCAGCGACGTAGGCCTGGCAAACTGGCGCACGACGCCGTTCAACCGCTGGGCGTTCCAGAATGTCGGCGAACTGGTGCCCAGCGCGCGCATCGAAGCTGGCCCGGCGGCCGGCGAGACGGCGGCAGCCGATATGAGCGGTCTGCTTGGCGAAACGGTCGCGCTGGCCGAGGGCAGCGAAACCGTGGCGGGCTTTCTGGCGCGTTCGCATGCCGATGCGCTCACCGTCATGAAGGGCGGTAGATTCGTCGGCGACTGGTTCGCGCCGCATATGGCGTTCGGCAATCGTCATCTCGTCTTTTCGATCAGCAAATCGCTGACCGCGATCCTCGCCGGCATCCTGGGAGGCGAAGGCCGCCTCGATCTGGAAGCGCCGGTCACCACCTATATTCCCGAAGCGGTCGGGTCGGCCTATGGCGACGCCACGGTCCGCCACGTGCTCGACATGACGGTCAGCCTCGACTTCGAGGAAGCCTATCTCGATCCCGAGAGCGCCTTCGCCCGCTATCGCCGGGCGACGCTGTGGAACCCGGGCGGCGGCGAGGAAGGGCTGGAAGAATTCCTCCTGTCGATCAAGCGCCTGCCTGGGCCGCATGGCGAAGTGTTCCGCTACCGCTCGCCGAACTCCGACCTGCTCGGCATGCTGGTCGAGCGCGCTTCCGGCCTGCGCGTGCCGGAATTGCTGCGCGAGAAACTCTGGGCACCGCTTGGCGCCTGCGGCGAAGGCGCGATCACCGTCGATCGTCTTGGCGCGGCCCGCACCGCCGGCGGCATTTCGCTGACGCCGCGCGATCTCGCCCGCATCGGCGAGATGATGCGCCAGGGCGGTCTCGCCAATGGCACGCGCGTGGTGTCGGAGGCATGGGTTCGCGACACGACGACAGCCGGCAGCCAGGATGCCTGGAAGCGGGGCGACATGGCGCAGCTGTTCCCTGAGGGACGCTATCGCAACAAATGGTACCAGAGCGGCAAGGGTTCCTATTGCGGCATCGGCATCCACGGCCAGTGGCTGTTCGTCGATCCGGCGAGCGAGGTCGTCATCGTCAAGATGTCGTCGCAGCCGGAACCGGTCGACGATCCGCTCGACCACGAAAACGTCGCCTTCTTCGAGGCGCTAGCGACGATGGTCTAAGGCGTCTGGAGCGTCCCTTCTCCCGCAAGGGGAGAAGGCAGAAAGGGTGTTGCGGGCCGACCTCAGCTTTCGCCTGCCTCGCCGGCCAGTGCCGTGCCACGAAGCCTGCGGTCCAGCGCGCGCAGCAATTCTCCGACACGCCCGCCGCCGGGCGGTGCTGGGGGATAGCGGCATAACACCTCGATCACCCTTGGGCTGGCTAGCCGAGCGGCCTGCTCCAGATGGTCGGCGCCAGCATCCGGCGCCGCACCGGCCGCCAGTTCGGCGGCGTGGGTCGCGTGGGCGGCGGCGCCGAGAATGTGCCGGACCTGCGTGGCGCGGGCCAGCGGGTGAAGATAGGCCGCCCCGCATGCGCTCATCGCCGCCCGTGCCGCCTGGTTTGCCGCCGCATCGTCGGCTTGCCCGGCGGCCTCGAGCGCGGCCCAGGCGGCGTCGCGCAACGCCTTGCCGCGCTTGCCGCCTTGCGCGAAAGCCCGGGCGACCGCGATGGCGTCGCGCGGACGGGTATCCGAAGGATGCGATGCTTCGAAGATAGCCAGCACGCCCGCCGCGTTTTCGGCAGCATAGGCGGTGACCGCGCGCAGGTCGTCGATATCCAGAGCGATCGCGTCCGTCATTGCTCGACCGCCCCGTCAGTCTGTCTGCGGCAGCTTGGCGAGCAGCCAGCTGCGGAAACTGGCGACCGGCGGGTAGAGCCGCTTTTCGTCCGGCACCACCAGGTAATAGGCGCTGCGGCTTTGCATCGGGCCACCCGGTGCCGGCACCAACTGGCCGCGCTGCAATTCGCCGGCGATCAGGAACAGCGGCAACAGGGCGATGCCGAGGCCGGCGATGCAGGCCTGGGCGGCCGTCGAGAACTGCTCGAACTGCATGCCGGGGCCGGTCGGCGCCGCCAGCCCCTGATGCTCGAACCATTCCGCCCAGCCGCCGGGGCGCGAGGCCATGTGCAGGAGCGGCAGGCGGCCGAGGTCGCGCGGCGCGGCAACGGCGTTTGCTTCCAGGAATTCGGGCGCGGCGACCGGCGCCACCTCCTCGCGCATCAGAAGGGTCGAGGTGGCGCCCGGCCAGTCCGGCTGGCCGACATGGATGGCGGCGTCCAGCCGCTCGCGGGAGAAGTCGAACCGGCCGATGCGGGTGGCGAAGTTGATGGTGATGTCCGGGTTCTTTTCGACGAAATCGGGGATCAGCGGCATCAGCCAGCGCGTGCCGAATGTGGGCAGGATGGCAAGGTTCAGGACCCCTCCATGCCGATTGCTCATCAATCCGAGGGCCGCCTCGCGCAATTGGCCAAGTGCCGCGCGCACCGTCTCGGCATAGATCTCGCCCTCCGGCGAGAGCCGGACGTTGCGGCTGTCGCGCTCGATCAGCCGTTTGCCGAACTGATCCTCCAACTGCTTGATCTGCCGGCTGATGGCGCCCTGCGTCAACGCCAGTTCCTGTGCCGCGGCGGTGAACGAGCCGAGCCGTGCCACCGCCTCGAAGGCGGCGAGGGCGCCGGTGGCCGGCAGAAGGCGACGTTGCACGCTCATGATCCATTACTAATCGTCATTGATCGCGGTGGCAATTTCATTTGATTTTTGCGGGGCGGGGGCCGATAAGCCGGACGTTCCGCGCAATCCGGGAGAGATATGCCATGGCCGCCGACAAGAACGCCTTTGTCTGGGACGATCCGTTCCTGCTCGACGACCAGCTGTCCGAGGACGAGCGCATGATCCGCGACGGCGCGGCCGCGTTCGCTGCCGACAAGCTGATGCCGCGCATCGAAGACGCCTATATGAACGAGACGACCGACCCGGCGATCTTCCGCGAAATGGGCGAAGCCGGCCTGCTCGGCATCACCGTTCCGGAAGAATATGGCGGTCTCGGCGCCAACTACGTCACCTATGGGCTGGTCGCCCGCGAGGTCGAGCGTGTCGACAGCGGCTATCGCTCGATGATGAGCGTGCAGTCGTCGCTGGTCATGTATCCCATCCACGCCTATGGCTCGGAGGAGCAACGCAAGAAGTACCTGCCGAAGCTCGCCTCCGGCGAATGGATCGGCTGCTTCGGCCTGACCGAGCCGGACGCCGGCTCGGACCCGGGCGGCATGAAGACCCGCGCCGAGAAGACGCCTGGCGGCTACCGCATTTCCGGTTCGAAGATGTGGATTTCCAACGCGCCGATCGCCGACGTGTTCGTGGTGTGGGCGAAGTCCGCCGCGCATGACAACCAGATCCGCGGTTTTGTGCTGGAAAAGGGCATGAAGGGCCTGTCGGCGCCGAAGATCGGCGGCAAGCTGAGCCTGCGCGCCTCGATCACCGGCGAGATCGTCATGGAAGGCGTCGAGGTCGGCGAGGACGCGTTGCTGCCGAATGTCGCCGGCCTCAAGGGTCCGTTCGGCTGCCTCAACCGCGCCCGCTTTGGCATTTCCTGGGGCGCGCTGGGCGCGGCCGAGGATTGCTGGCATCGTGCCCGCCAGTATGGGCTCGACCGCAAGCAGTTCGGCAAGCCGCTGGCCGGCATGCAGCTCTACCAGAAGAAGCTCGCCGACATGCAGACCGACATCGCGCTCGGCCTGCAGGGTTCGTTGCGCGTCGGCCGCCTGATGGACGCCGGCAAGATGGCGCCGGAGATGATCTCGATCGTCAAGCGCAACAATTGCGGCAAGGCGCTCGACATCGCCCGCATGGCCCGCGACATGCATGGCGGCAACGGCATCCAGATCGGCTACCACGTGATGCGCCACGCGCAGAACCTGGAGACGGTCAACACCTATGAGGGCGCGCATGACGTGCATGCGCTGATCCTCGGCCGCGCCCAGACCGGCTTGCAGGCGTTTTTCTGAGTTGAGGCAACTTTGCCCTCCCCCATTCGCGGGGAGGGGTAAAAGGGTACGTCCTTCCAGGATGCCACGCTTCTTCATCGCCACGCTGCGGAAGACCGCCCTGGCTTTTGTCAAAAAACACTCCCCTTGAGGGAGGTGGGAAAGCGGGGCGCCGGGTCGGTGCCTCTCTGTAATAGTACGTGGCGCCTCACAGGCGCCCCGCCCGGTGTTCTTGCCCCGGACCGACCTCGCCGTCCTTCGCGACGGCAGACTTCGGGCCTCAAGCCGCCATTTGCGGCGGCCGGGTTTTTCCAGGGCCCGGACTTAGGGCTCATCACCAGACAGCGCCACCGTTAGCGCTGCCAGTCCGGCACCGACGTCCTCCCTGATACCCGGTGCGCACCAGGTTCCCTTGAGGACGGCTTTCAGGCCCAAGGATGCCGCAGACCGAAAGGGTGTGAGTTCGATTTCGATGAATTTTCCTGATCTGTTCGACCAAGGCATTGGATAGACAGGATTATTTCTTAGCCAACACGCGCTGACCTGCGTGTGTCGTCCACATCGGATGGCGTCGTTTCGCCGCCTTATGGCGAGATCAACCGATCGCGACCGGTTGCTTGCCGGCACTGCTCAGAAAGGCTGCGTCGATCAGCTTCTGCATGTCGGCGGCGCGGCGGAAGGATGGGTCGCCGTTGATGCCGGAAGTGAGCGCATCGATGAAGCGGCGCGCGTTGCGCCTGGTCTCCTTAAGGGCGATGTCACGCCAGACGGCGTCGTCGATATCCTTGCCGAAACAACCCTTGAGCGACGAGGTCTTGCCGTTGGTCTGGACCCACAGCGCACCCTTGGTGCCGTGCAGCTTGAGTTCCAGATCGTTGAGGTGGCCGGTGGCGTAGCGGGTGGCCAGGATGGTGGCCAGCGCGCCTGAACCGAAGCGCGCGGTCATCGCCATACTGTCATTGGCGTCGAGCCGGTATTTGCCGATCCGATCGCCCTCGGCCTTCGGGAAGGTGACCAGTTCGGCATTGAGGCTGGCGATGTCGTCGGCGGCGCCATAGGTGGCGAAGTCGAGAATGTGGATGCCGACATCGCCAAGCACGCCGGTCGAGCCGTGTTCGCTCGACAGCCGCCACAGCCACTGGTCCATGGCGCGCCAGTCGCCCCAGGCCTTGCCGACCAGCCAGCTCTGCCGGTAGCTCGCCTCGACATGGCGCAAGTCGCCGAGCTCGCCGGCCTCGACCATCTGGCGCGCCAGCTGCAGGGCGGGCGAGTTGCGATAGGTGAGGTTGACCATGTTGACGAGGCCGGCGCGCTCGGCCGCTTCCGTCATCTCCAGCGCGTCGGCATGGTTGGGCGCCAGCGGTTTCTCGCAGAACACATGCTTGCCGGCGGCGATCAGCTGGAGTGTGGTGTCCTTGTGAACGCCATCCGGGGTCGCGTTGATAGCGGCGTCGAACTCGCCCCAGGCAAGGGCTGCGTCGAGGCCGTCGAAGGCTTGGGCGATGCCGTTCTTTTCCGCATAGGCGGCGGCACGGCCGGGCAGGGCGTCGGCGCAGGCGACGATCCGGCATTCCGACAGCTGGCCGAATTCTTCCATGTGCTGGCCGGCAATGCCGCCGGTGCCGAGCAGGAGCAGGCGGCGCATCAGCGCAGGCCCTCTTCGCCATCCTTGTGCAGTTTCGGCCCCTTCTCCACCAACGGTTCCCTGGCGGCCGAAATCGGCACGTTCGGCGCGTCCGTCACCGCCGTCCAGGCGGGCATCGGATTGTGGGCCCAATGCACGGCGTTGCGCAGCACGGTGTGCACGTCCGGATGATGGTAGGTGGGATAGGTCTCGTGGCCGGGCCGGAAATAGAAGATGCGGCCGGCGCCACGCTGATAGGTGAGGCCGGAGCGGAACACCTCGCCGCCTTCGAACCAGGAAACGAAAACCGTCTCCATCGGCTCCGGCACGGTGAAGGGTTCGCCGTACATTTCCTCGTTGGGCAGTTCGATGCATTCGCCGAGCCCGTTGGCGATGGGATGGTTGCGGTTGACAACCCAGATGCGCTCGCGCTCGCCGGCCTCGCGCCATTTCAGCGAGCAGGGCGTGCCCATCAGCCGCTTGAAGATTTTCGAGAAATGCCCGGAATGCAGCACGATCAGGCCCATGCCTTCCCAGACGCGCTTCTGAACGCGCTCGACGATGGCGTCCTCGACCTTGCCGTGCGCGGCATGGCCCCACCAGACGAGCACGTCGGTCTTGGCCAAGCGTTCCTCGGTCAGGCCGTGCTCGGGATCCTGCAGGACGACGGTCCCGGCCTTGATGTCCTTGTCCTGGTTGAGGGCCGCCGCGATGGTGCCATGCATGCCGAGCGGATAGAGGCCGGCGACGACCTGGCTGGTCTGCTCATGAACGTTTTCGCCCCATACCAGTGCGCTGATCGGCATGCTGCTCCTCCGTGGAAAACCAATGATTGGATCGGTTCAATCTACAGTATCCAATGTCGGTTGCAAGAACGTCGGCGTTTTTTTCCGGGATGATTTATGCGGCTGCTAGCGCCTGGCGGGCCGACGGGCTGCGAAGGGCGTGGCCGGGCTTTTCAGGCGCAGTGTCACTTCGCCTTGAGCGTGGCGAGCCGGCGCAGCACTTTTTCCAGCCGGGTCCGCTTGGCCGATTGCGGAATAGAGCCGGCACGTGCCCCTACCACTTCGGCCAGGGCCTCGACGTTTTGCATCGGGGCGGCACGCAGCGCCTGTTCGGCGTACATCGGCGTCTGGTTGTCCGCGCTGGTGCGCAGGATGGCGAGCAGCCTGTCCCAGGCGAAGGAATTGCCGTTGGCGGCGAGCGTCGCCAGCATGGAAACGGCCTTGTCCTTGGCGATCACGCTGCCCTGGTCGGCGGCATCCAGGATGTCGGGCAAATGTGCCGCGATCAGCTCCGACGCGGTCGCGGCCAGGGTGTCCAGCGCCGTCAAGGCGCCCCAGACGATGCGGTTGTCACGGCTCTTCAGTGCCGTCAGGAAGGCTTGCGCATGCGGTGCGATCAGGTCGGGCCGCAGCGCGCCGATCTCGTAGAGCACCTTGATGGCGTCGTGGCGAAGCGGTTTGGCTGCGGTCGCCAGCGCATGCGCGAGAACGGCTATGTCGTCGCTATTGCCACTTGCGGCCAGAGCGGCGGCCAGCTCCTGGTTGGGTTTCTCGTCGCCTCGACCCAGCGCGCTTGCCAGCCGGGCGAGCACGCCGGCCGGCTGAGCTGGGTCGCGGCCCGAGACCATGCGGCTAACCGAAGAACTTGGCGATGATGGCATCGCCCATGGCAACGGTGGCGATTTCGGTCTTGCCTTCCGACATAATGTCTTTGGTGCGCAGGCCGTCGTCGAGAACCGCGGCGATGGCAGCCTCGAGGCGATCTGCCTCGGCGACCATGTTGAAGGAATAACGCAAGCACATGGCGAAGGAGGCGATCATGGCGATCGGGTTGGCGATGCCCTTGCCGGCAATGTCGGGGGCCGAGCCATGCACCGGCTCGTACAGCGCCTTGCGCTTGGCCGTACGGGCATCGGGCGCACCGAGCGACGCGGATGGCAGCATGCCGAGCGAGCCGGTCAGCATGGCGGCGACATCGGAAAGCATATCGCCGAACAGATTGTCGGTGACGATGACGTCGAACTGCTTGGGCCAGCGCACCAGCTGCATGCCGCCGGCGTCGGCCAGCATGTGGTCGAGCTTGACGTCGGCATATTTCGCCTTGTGCGTGGCCGTGACGACCTCGTTCCACAAGACGCCCGACTTCATGACGTTGCGCTTTTCCATCGACGTCACGTGGTTCTTGCGGGTGCGGGCGAGCTCGAAGGCGACGCCTGAGATGCGTTCGATTTCGAACGTGTCGTAGACCTGCGTGTCGATGCCGCGCTTCTGGCCATTGCCGAGGTCGATGATCTGCTTGGGCTCGCCGAAATAGACGCCGCCGGTCAGTTCGCGAACGATCAGGATGTCGAGGCCCTCGACCACTTCCTGCTTGAGTGAGGAGGAGGCGGCGAGCGCGGGATAGCAGATCGCCGGGCGCAGGTTGGCGAAGAGTTCCATGTCCTTGCGCAGGCGCAAGAGACCGGCTTCGGGGCGAACCTCGTAAGGCACGCTATCCCATTTCGGGCCGCCGACGGCGCCGAACAGCACGGCGTCCGCCGCCATCGCCTTTTCCATGTCGGCATCGGAGATCGCCGCGCCATGCGCGTCATAGGCCGAACCACCGACCAGGCCTTCGTCGGTGACGAAGCCGGAGCCGAGCTTCTCGTTCATGGCGATGATCAGTTTTTTCACTTCCGCCATGGCCTCGGGGCCGATGCCGTCGCCGGGGAGGAGGAAGAGGTTTTTCGAAGCCATGGAGACCGTCCTGGAAAAGTGCCGTGAACCGCGGTCTTGCTAGCGTTGCCGCAGCATCTGCGCAAGTCCGCGTTTGGCGAGAGCCGTCGGCCCAAGCTTATGGAAACGACCTCAGTGGTGTTCCAGAATGTTGACCAGCCGCCCGAACGGGTCGCGCACGAAGAAGCGGCGCACACCCCAGGGCTCGTCGGTCGGGCCGTATTCGACGGCAAAACCGGCCTGCTTCATGCCGGCCAGCACGGTATCGACATCGTCGACCTCGATGGAAAGGTCAGGCACCGGCGTGCCGGCGCCGCCCTGTTCGGCAAAGGATATCTGCACCGTCATGCGCTCGTTCGAGCCGTAGGTGGCGATCCAGCCATGATCCATGACCAGATCGAGGCCGAGAACGTCGCCATAGAAGCGTCGGGCCGTGGCGGTGTCGGCCGTGGCGATGTTGGCGACGATGCGCTTGACCGTCACAGGCCGGTTGCGCCGCGGCGCAGCGCGGTGACCTCGATCTCGATCTTCATTTCCGGCTTGTTGAGCAGGCACACGACCATGGTGGCGGCCGGGCGGATGTCGCCGAAATATTCGCCGAGGATGGGGAACACCTTGTCCACGTCGCTCTGGTCGGTGATGTAGTAGTGGGCGCGCACGACGTCGGCCAGTTCGAAACCACCTTGCCTGAGCGCGCCGGAAATCGTCTCGAGACAGTTGCGGGCCTGCGCCTCGACCGTGTCCGGCATGGTCATGGTGGTGTAGTCATAGCCGGTGGTGCCGGCGACGAAGCACCAGTCACCCTGGACGACAGCGCGCGAATAGCCCGCGGTCTTTTCGAAGGGCGAACCCGTCGAAATCAATCTGCGCATTGAACTGCTCCTGATCCATCGACCCCTGACAGGGTAATTATTGCGGCTGCTCGAACGCCTTCTTGAGAGCGTCCTTCATCTCATTGGGCCATTCCGCCAGCGGCGGCCAGGCGTTCGGCTCCGGCTTGTCGGTCTGCTGGGCGAAATAGAGCGCCTTGTTGTTGGCGTCGACCGCCATGAAGCCGTCGCTGCCGCCGCACGCATGCGGCACGCAGCCGGTGGCGTAGAAGGCGCCGGACGGCGTCTTTTCCGTGCCGCCGCCGACGAGCAGGCTGGTCGCGACGTCGCTCATCTTATCGCCGAGCAGTTTTTCGGCGGCCTTGTAGACGGCCTCATTGTGGAAGGCGTCGATGATGTTCTGGTATTTCGACGCATCGATGTCGCCCCAGCCAGTGTTCGGCTGCGGCGTGTAGCTCAGTCGACCGGCGATCAACAGCCCATCCTGCGGTGTCCACTTCAGCGCATCGCCGGAATCGCCGGGAAGCAGATAGGGGACGAAATAGAGCGCGTCGTCGGCGACGGAGGTCGGTGGCGCGCCGCAGTCGTTCTGGTCGACGGTGACCGATTGCAGCGTGCCGCCCTCCGGTTTCCAGGCAATCACCGTGTCGGGCCCGCACTGGTTGCCGCCCGGTCCGGCTGCGAAGAGGGCGACATTGATACCGCCCACCTTCACGATCCTGTCGAAGAAGACGTCGTAGTTGCGCGCGACTTCCTTGCCGTCGAAGGCCAGGATCTTGTCGGAATCGGGAGTTTCGGTGACGGTGAAGCTGCCGCCCTCGAAGGGGATAGGCGCCTGTTTGTCACTGCTATCGGCATCAGGCGCGGCATTGTCCGCCGGTGCCGGATTGGCTGTGGCGGCGGGAGCCTCCGTCGTTGCCGGCGCCTGCTGCGCCATCGCCGCCCCGCAAAGACTGGCCGAGACAAGAGCGGCGGCCGACAATCGCGTTAGCAATCCCATCACGGCATCTCCCGTTGAACGGCAACGGAACGCTCCGCTGCCACGGATCAGACCATATCGACAGGGTCTGATCCTAGTCCGTCCCGGCGGCCGGGCTAGGGGCCTGGCCGCCGGCAAGGAAAAGCGCCGACAGAAAACTGCCGGAAGGCGAGCGAACGCCGGTTCAGGCCCAGGGGCGCTCGGCGGCGTTGCGCTGCTCGAAGCTGGCGATAGCGCCGGCCTTTTCCATGGTCAGGCCGATGTCGTCGAGACCGTTGAGCAGGCAGTGGCGCTTGAAATCGTCGAGGTCGAAGGTGACGACGCCGCCATCCGGGCCACGGATTTCCTTGGCTTCGAGGTCGACCGAGAGGGTGGCGTTGGCGCCGCGTTCGGCGTCGTCCATCAATTTGTCGAGATCTTCCTGGCTGACCGTGATCGGCAGAATGCCGTTCTTGAAGCAGTTGTTGTAGAAGATGTCGGCGAACGAGGTCGAGATCACGCAGCGGATGCCGAAGTCGAGCAACGCCCAAGGCGCATGCTCGCGCGAGGAGCCGCAACCGAAATTGTCGCCGGCGACCAGGATCTGCGCCTTGCGGTAGGCCGGCTTGTTGAGCACGAAATCGGGGTTTTCCGAGCCGTCCTCGTTGAAGCGCATTTCGGCGAAAAGTCCCTTGGCCAGGCCCGTGCGCTTGATCGTCTTGAGATAATCCTTGGGGATAATCATGTCGGTGTCGACATTGACGATCGGCAGGGGCGCCGCAACGCCGGTGAGCTTGGTGAACTTGTCCATGGCTTTTTGCCCGTCTTGGGAGTTTGCTGGTCTCGCTTTACACAAGGAGCCGGACAAATGAAAGGCAGCTGTCATCCCGACGTTTAGGCCCAGCCCATCATCAATGAGCCGGAGCACATATAAAGACCCTTTGGCCAACAAGGCTTGACCTCAAGCGGCAACCGACGTTCTAGATCGATCATGGCGAGCGGGAATCAGCAGCGAACCGGGGCGGCAGGCCAAGCAGACAGCCTGCTTGAGCACTATCGGCCGATCGACGGCGTTGTCGACGAGATGGTGGATGCCGCTGGCAATCCGCGACCGTTGTGGAAGCCGTTCATCGCTTCGCTGGAGGCGCTCGGTCCCGAAAAGCTCGTCAAGCGCTTTGCCAGGGCTGACCAATATCTGCGCGATGCCGGCGTCTATTATCGCGTCTATGACAAGGCCGGCGCCAACGAGCGCGAATGGCCGCTGGCGCATGTGCCGCTGCTGATCGAGGAGAAGGAGTGGTCGGCAATCAGCGCCGGCCTGATCCAGCGCGCCGACCTTTTCGAAAAGATCGCCGCCGACATCTACGGACCGAACAGGCTGGTGGAGGGCGGCCTGCTGCCGCCCGGCCTGATCGCCAGCAGTCCGGAATATCTGCGGCCGCTGGCAGGAACCGTGCCTGCCGGCGGGCACTACCTGCATTTCTGCGCCTTCGAACTCGGCCGCGGGCCGGACGGGCGCTGGTGGGTGCTGGGCGACCGCATGCAGGCGCCGTCGGGGGCCGGCTTCGCGCTGGAGAACCGGGTCGCCACGACGCGCGCGCTGTCGGAACTCTATGGCGAACTGCATGTGCACCGGCTGGCCGGTTTCTTCCGGCGTTTCCGCGATGCGCTCAACACCACGGCGGCAGCCTCGCGCGGGCGCGTCGCGATCCTGACGCCGGGACCGCTCAACGAGACCTATTACGAACATGCCTATATCGCCCGCTATCTCGGCATCATGCTTTTGGAAGGCGAGGACCTGACCGTCTCGAACGGCCGGTTGATGGTGCGCACGGTGGCGGGGCTGGTGCCGATCTCCGTGCTGTGGCGGCGCATGGACGCGGCTTTCGCCGACCCGCTCGAATTGCGGCCGGATTCGCAAATCGGCACGCCGGGGCTGGTCGAAGCCGTGCGGCAAGGCGCGGTGACCGCGGTCAACGGGCTTGGCACGGGGCTTCTGGAAACGCGTGCGCTGTTGGCCTTCCTGCCGCAGATCCACAAGGAGCTTGGCGGGGAAGAATTGCTCTTGCCGAGCGTCGCGACCTGGTGGTGCGGACAGGGAGCGGAGCGCGCGCATGTGCTGGCCAATCTCGACAGGATGGTGATCGGACCGGCGCTGTCGACCCGGCTGGCCTTCGAGGATGACGGGGCCAGCGTGCTGGGCGCGGCGCTGTCGGAAGAGGAGCGGGCCGCGCTCGCCATGCGGATCGAGGTCGAGGGCGGCGATTTCGTCGGCCAGGAGGCGGTGACGCTTTCGACCACGCCGGTCTATGTCGACGGGCGGCTGGAACCGCGCCCGGCCAGCCTTCGCGTCTACCTGGCCCGCACCCCGAACGGCTGGACGGTCATGCCGGGCGGTTTCGCGCGTGTCGGTTTCTCGCTCGACCCGACCGCGATCGCCATGCAGCGCGGCGGCCAGGCGGCGGACGTCTGGGTGGTGAGCGACAAGCCGGTGGAGCGCGAGACATTGTTCCCGCGCGAAAGCGAAGGCTTCGATCGCACCGTGCCCGGCAGCCTGCCCAGCAGGGCGGCGGAAAACCTGACATGGCTCGGCCGCTACATCGAGCGGGCCGAGGACACCGCCCGCATCCTGCGCGCCTATCACGTGCGCCTGGCCGAGACTTCCGATCCCGCCATGCCGCTGCTTGCCGAACTGCGCGGCTATCTCGACCCGATCGGCATCGATGTCGCCGATCCGGTACCGCAAGGCCTGCTCGATATGCTGGACAGTGCCGTCTACAGCGCCGGCCAGATCCGCGACCGCTTTTCGCCCGATGGCTGGCTGGCGCTGAAGGACCTGTCCAAGACGCTGCATCTGTTCGAGACCACCGTTTCGCGCGGCGACGACGCGACACGCGCCATGACGGTGATCCTGCGCAAGCTGGCCGGCTTTTCCGGCCTGCTGCACGAAAACATGTACCGTTTCACCGGTTGGCGCTTCCTGGAAATCGGGCGGCGGCTGGAGCGCGGCATCCAGATGGCGCGCATGCTGACCAGGCTGACACGCGCCGACGCGCCGGAAGGCGCGCTCGACATGATGCTTGAGATCGGCGACAGCGTCATGACCCATCGCCGCCAATATCCGGTCCAGGCCGGTCGGCGCACGGTCATCGATCTGCTTGCGCTCGATCCGCTCAATCCGCGCTCGATCTTCTTCCAGGTGGAACGGCTAAAGGAAGAAATCGGGCTGCTGCCGACCGAGGGCAGCGGTGGCCATATGTCGCCGGCGGCCAAGGAGGTGCTCAGGCTCAACACGGCGCTCGCCATCAAGGAGCCGTCCGACATGACGACCCAGGCGCTCGGCGAACTGGCGGAGGAAATCGGCGGCCTCTATAACAGCCTCGCCAAGGCCTATTTCGGCTGACTCCGGTGCTCTACGACATCCGCCTCAATCTGCACTACGACTACGAGGCCGCCGCCGGCGGCGGCCGGCATCTGGTGCGGGTGCTTCCGGCTAACCTTACCGGCACCCAGCGCATCGTGGCGGCGTCGTTGTCGTTTTCGCCCAAACCTGGCGAGCGGTCGGATTTCCACGATTTCTTCGGCTCCAACGTCACCGCCATCGCCTTCCGCGAAGCGCACAGGACACTCGACGTGCATATGAGCGCGCGTGTCTCGGTGACACGGCCCGAGCCCGGCCTGGATGTTTCGCCCAATGTCGACCAGCTCGCGCTGGAGATCGGATCGGTGCGCTCGCTGGGACCGGACGCGCCGCACCATTTCCTGACCGGGACCGACTATGCCGGCCTCGATGCCGCGATCACCGCCTATGCACGCGTGAGCGCGAGCGGCTCGGCGATCGCCACCGCTACCGAGCTTTGCAACCGCATCCGGCGGGATTTCACCTATGACGGCACGGCGACCGACGTAGAGACGCGCGCCTCCGACGCTTTCGCGCTGAAACGCGGCGTCTGCCAGGACTTTTCGCATGTCATGATTGCCGGCCTGCGAGGGCTGGGCATCCCGGCCGGCTATGTCAGCGGCTTCCTGCGCACCATTCCGCCGCCCGGCAAGGAGCGGCTGGAGGGGGCGGACGCCATGCATGCCTGGGTCAGGGTCTGGTGCGGGCGGGAAGCCGGCTGGCAGGAGTTCGATCCGACCAATGGCATGCGCGCCTCCAACGACCATATCACCGTTGGTTACGGTCGCGATTACGGCGATGTCGCGCCGATCGTCGGCGTGCTGAAAACGACCGGCGGCCAGGCCGGCGTGCAGGCCGTGGATGTCATCCCCGTGACGCGCGGCAAGGCCTGAGCGGACGCCGCCCGCGGCGCCGCCGAAATTTCAGATTTTTTGTCGACGCAATGTCGGGAAATACCTAACTCTTACGTCCTTAGACACAGAAAGGGTTTGCAATGCTCTACGCCGTCCTCTGCTATGCCTCCGAAGACGTCGTCGGTACCTGGACCAAGGAGCAGGACGACGAGATCATGGTCAAGCTGTCGAAGGTGCAGGAGAAGTACGTCAAGGCCGGGAAACTCGGCCCTGTGGCGCGCCTCCTGCCGACGACCGCCGCCACAACGCTGCGCAAGGTCAAGGGCGAGCCGCTGGTCATCGACGGGCCGTTTGCCGAGACCAAGGAGCAGTTCCTCGGCTTCTATACGATCGATTGCGACAATCTCGACGAGGCGCTGGACTTCGCGCGGGAGCTTTCGGACGTCAATCCCAGCGGCGGATCCTACGAGATCCGGCCGATTTCCATGTTCGACAGAGTAAGGGTTCCCGTATGAGCGATCTCGCCTGGATCAGCAACACCATCAGCGCCGCGCGCCCGCAGGCGATGGGGGCGTTGCTGCGCTACTTCCGCGATCTCGATACGGCGGAGGAAGCATTCCAGGACGCATGCCTGCGCGCCTTGAAGAGTTGGCCGCAGAACGGACCACCGCGCGATCCCGCCGCCTGGCTGATCTTCGTCGGCCGCAACAGCGGCATCGACGCGGTGCGCAAGCGAAGCAAGCAGACGGCGATGCCGGACGAGGACCAGGTTTCCGATCTGGAGGATGCGGAAGCCGACATCGCTGAGCGGCTGGACGGCGCGCATTACCGGGACGACATCCTGAGGCTGTTGTTCATCTGCTGCCACCCGGACCTGCCGTCCACCCAGCAGATCGCGGTGGCCTTGCGCATCGTTTCCGGCCTTTCGGTGAAACAGATAGCGCGTGCGTTCCTGGTCGGTGAAAGCGCCATGGAACAGCGCATCACCCGCGCCAAGGCGCGCATCGCGGATGCCGGCGTGCCGTTCGAGGCGCCGGGCGCGGTGGAGCGGGCCGAGCGGTTGGCCGCCGTCATGGCGATGGTCTATCTCGTCTTCAACGAAGGTTACTCCACCAACAGCAGCGAAGCGCCGGCGCGCGAGCCTCTATGCGAGGAAGCGATCCGGCTTGCCCGCTTGCTGCTGCGGCTGTTCCAGACCGAGGCGGAAGTGATGGGCCTGACGGCGCTGATGCTGCTGCAGCATGCGCGGGCGCCGGCGCGTTTCGACGCCAATGGCGAAATCGTGCTTCTGGAGGACCAGGACCGCACGCAGTGGAACCGCAAGATGATCGAGGAAGGTTTGGCTCTCGTCGACAAGGCGCTGCGCCACCGCAAGCCCGGCCCCTATCAGGTGCAGGCCGCGATCGCCGCGTTGCATGCCCGCGCGGCCAAGGCAGCGGAGACGGACTGGCAGGAAATCGACCTGCTCTACGGCCTGCTCGAGCGCATGCAGCCGTCGCCGGTGGTAACGCTGAACCGCGCTGTCGCCGTCTCCAAGGTGCGCGGGCCGGAGGAAGCGCTGGCCATGATCGAACCGCTTGCCGAGCGGCTTTCCGGCTATTTCCATTTCTTCGGGCTGAAGGGCGGGCTGTTGATGCAGCTTGGCCGCAACGAGGAGGCGCGTGTCGCCTTCGACAGGGCGATCGCGCTGGCCAATACGGCGGCGGAAGCGGCCCACATCCGCATGCATCTCGATCGATTGAAGGCGGAAGCCGCGCAAGGCAAGGCTGAAAAGGCCAGCTAGGTCGAAGGCACGATCATTCGTTCGGATCGTTTTTCACTGGATCAATCGTCACTGCCACAGGCTTGGACCATGCCGGGGTGGCGGTTTGCCCCTGAAACGGGTAATGCCACGCCAAAGACCCGCGCAGGAGGAGCCGCGGGGTGGCGGATGGCTGCTGCTGTCGCCATATCAGCACAAATTCGAAAGGGATGACGATGACGATTGCGAAGGAAACCGCCGAACTGCTCGCGAAACTTGGCGTTGCCAAGGAAGCCCTTTCGGGCGGCGATCTGGTGGTGCGCAGCCCGGTGACGGGCGAGCAGCTTGCGGCGCTGAAGCAGATTTCGGCGGCCGATGCCGGCAAGGCGATCGATGCCGCGCATGAGGCCTTCAAGGCCTGGCGCCTGGTGCCCGGTCCGAAGCGCGGCGAACTGGTGCGGCTGCTGGGTGAAGAACTGCGCGCCCACAAGGCCGAGCTCGGCCGCCTGGTTTCGATCGAGGTCGGCAAGATCCCGTCCGAGGGTCTGGGCGAAGTGCAGGAAATGATCGACATCTGCGATTTCGCCGTCGGCCTGTCGCGCCAGCTCTACGGCCTGACCATCGCCACCGAGCGCCCCGGCCACCGCATGATGGAGACCTGGCATCCGCTCGGCGTCGTCGGCGTCATCTCGGCCTTTAACTTCCCGGTCGCCGTGTGGTCGTGGAACGCGGCGCTGGCGCTGGTTTGCGGCGACTCCGTGGTGTGGAAGCCGTCCGAAAAGACGCCGCTGACCGCGCTCGCCTGCGAGGCGATCTTCGCACGCGCCGTCAAGCGCTTCGGCACTGATGCGCCGGCCAATCTGGCACCGGTGCTGATCGGTGAGCGCGGCATCGGCGAAGTGCTGGTCGACAATCCCAAGGTGGCGCTGGTTTCGGCCACCGGCTCGACCCGCATGGGTCGCGAGGTCGGCCCGCGGCTGGCCAAGCGTTTCGCGCGCGCCGTGCTTGAACTCGGCGGCAACAATGCCGGCATCGTCTGCCCGTCGGCCGATCTCGACATGGCGCTGCGCGCCATCGCCTTCGGCGCCATGGGCACCGCCGGCCAGCGCTGCACCACGCTGCGCCGCCTGTTCGTGCATGAGAGCGTCTATGACCAGCTCGTGCCGCGCCTGAAGAAGGCTTATGAGAGCGTTTCGGTCGGCAATCCGCTGGAAACCTCGTCGCTGGTCGGCCCGCTGATCGACAAGATGGCGTTCGACGGCATGCAGAAGGCACTGAAGGAAGCCGGCGAGCATGGCGGCAAGATCACCGGCGGCGCTCGCGTCGAGAACGGCCATAAGGATGCCTATTATGTGCGTCCGGCGCTGGTCGAGATGCCGAAGCAGGCCGGCCCGGTTCTGGAAGAGACCTTCGCGCCGATCCTCTATGTGATGAAATATTCCGACTTCGACCAGGTGCTCGACCTGCACAATGCGGTGGGCGCGGGCCTGTCGTCGTCGATCTTCACGCGCGACCTGCAGGAATCGGAACGCTTCCTCAGCGCCGACGGTTCCGACTGCGGCATCGCCAACGTCAATATCGGCACCTCCGGCGCCGAAATCGGCGGTGCGTTCGGTGGCGAGAAGGAAACCGGCGGCGGTCGCGAGAGCGGCTCGGACGCCTGGAAGGCCTATATGCGCCGCGCTACCAACACGGTGAATTATTCCAAGGCACTGCCGCTGGCGCAGGGCGTGTCCTTCGACATCGATTAAGCGATCTCGCGCTTTCCGAGCATGATGAACGGCGGGCCTTGGTCCGCCGTTTTTCGTTGTCTTCGCATCGCCGGCGTTCCGGGTGGCGTTCGGCCTATCCGGGTAGGGGCTTGGCCTACCCGGCAGGCAGGTTTGTGCCGACGCTAGATGGTGGAAGGTTCCACCTTGGCAGGTGTTGTGAGAGGCGCGGCAGGAAAAGATTATTCTTCCCACGGCGGAGCCCGCCGAATTGCCCGCCGGCCTTGGCAAGGGTTGGCGCAGACAGATCGGGAGGATCATCATGGCTGGTTTCACGCATCTCTTCATCCCAGGGCCGACAAACATTCCGGAGCAGGTCCGGCAGGCCATGAACCTGCCGATGGAGGATATGCGCGCCTCGACCTTTCCCGAGCTGACGCTTGGCCTGTTCGCCGGGTTGAAGCGGGTGTTCAAGAACGAAAGCGGCCGCGTCTTCATCTACCCGTCGTCGGGCACCGGCGCCTGGGAATCAGCGATGACCAACACGCTCAGCCCTGGCGACCGCGTGCTGATGTCGCGTTTCGGCCAGTTCTCGCATCTGTGGGTCGACATGGCCGAGCGGCTCGGCCTCGAGGTCGACGTCATCGACACCGAATGGGGCACCGGCGTGCCGGTCGAGATCTATGCGGAGCGACTCGCGGCGGACAAGGAGCACCGTATCAAGGCGGTGTTCTGCACGCATAACGAGACGGCGACCGGCGTGACCAGCGATGTCGCCGGCGTGCGCAAGGGGTTGGATGCGGCAAACCATCCGGCGCTGCTCTTCGTCGACGGTGTCTCGTCGATTGGCTCGATCGATTTCCGCCAGGACGAGTGGGGCGTCGACTGCGCCGTCTCGGGCTCGCAGAAAGGTTTCATGCTGCCGGCCGGCCTGGGGTTCCTCTCGGTCAGCCAGAAGGCACTTGAAGCGGCCAAGACCGCAAAGGGCCGCCGCTGCTATTTCTCCTTCGATGACATGATCCGCAACAACGACAACGGCTTTTTCCCCTACACGCCGGCGACGCAACTGTTGCGCGGCCTGCGCGTCTCGCTCGATCTCATCGAGGCCGAAGGGCTGGAGGCGATCTTCGCCCGTCATCACCATCTCGCGGAAGGCGTGCGCAAGGCGGTCGATGCCTGGGGGCTGAAGCTCTGCGCCAAGGAGCGCAAATGGCATTCCGACACGGTGAGCGCCATCCATGTGCCGGAAGGCATCGACAGCGCGGAAGTCGTCAAGCGCGCATACCACAAGTACCAGACGTCGCTTGGCGTCGGCCTGAACAAGGTGGCGGGCAAGGTGTTCCGCATCGGCCATCTCGGCTGGTTGAACGAGGTGATGGTGTGCGGCGCTCTCTCGGCGGCGGAAATGGCGCTGCGTGACTGTGGCGTGAAGCTGGCGCCGGGTTCCGGCGTCGGCGCCGCGCTCGAGCACTTCCGGCTGGCCGGGCCGGTCGCCGTCGCCAAGGCCGCTTGAGCAGAGCGCGGGGAGAGCCGGCATGAGCCACACCATCAACCATCTGCGCAAGCTGCGGCTGCAGCGCTCCGAGCTTGCGGTCCCGGGTTCCAATCCGGACATGATCACGAAGGCGGCGTCGAGCGCCGCCGACTTCATCTTCCTCGATATCGAGGATGCCGTGGCGCCGCCCGACAAGGAGCGCGCGCGCAAGAACATCATCGAGGCGCTGAACGACATCGATTGGCGCGCCAAGGGCAAGACCGTGTCGGTGCGCATCAACGGCCTCGACACCCACTACATGTATCGCGACGTCGTCGACATCATGGAACAGGCCGGCGACCGGCTGGATACGATCCTGGTGCCGAAGGTCGGTGTGCCGGCCGATCTCTACATGGTCGAGGCGATGGTCAACCAGATCGAGATGGCCAAGGGCTACAAGACACGCGTCGGCCTCGAAGCCCTGATCGAGACGGCACTCGGCATGGCCAATGTCGAGGCGATCGCCGCCTTCGGAAGCCGGCTGGAGGCGCTGCATTTCGGTGTCGCCGACTATGCGGCGAGCTGCAAGGCGCGCACGGTCAATATCGGCGGTCTCAATCCCGACTATCCCGGCGACCAATGGCATTTTGCGCTGTCGCGCATGACGGTCGCCTGCCGGGCCTACGGTCTTCGCGCCATCGACGGTCCGTTCGGCGATTTCTCCGATCCGGACGGCTACATCGCGGCCGCCCGCCGGGCGGCGGCGCTGGGCATCGAGGGCAAATGGGCCATCCATCCTTCGCAGATCGAACTCGCCAATGCGGTGTTCTCGCCGCCGGAGAAGGAAGTCACTCGCGCCCGCCGCATCATCGAAGTGCTGAAGGAGGCGGAAGAACAGGGCAAGGGTGCGGCCGCGCTCGACGGCAAGATGATCGATGCCGCCTCCGAACGCATGGCCCGCAATGTGCTGGTGACGCACGAAGCAATCGAGCAGTCGGCGCGTTCGCGCCAGGCGCTGCCGAACTAAGAGGGAGTTCGACATGGACATTCACGAATATCAGGCCAAGGAACTGCTTTCGCGCCACTCCGTCCACATTCCGCGTGGCGGGCTGGCCTACAGTCCCGAACAAGCCGCCTACCGCACCCGCGAGATCGGCGGCGACAAATGGGTGGTGAAGGCGCAGATCCATTCCGGCGCGCGCGGCAAGGCCGGCGGCATCCGCATCTGCAAGTCCGACAAGGAAGTGTCCGATGCCGCCGAAACCATGCTCGGCCGCAAGCTGGTGACGCATCAGACCGGGCCGCGCGGCAAATTGGTGTCGCGTCTCTACATCGAGGAAACCGTCGATATCCGCCAGGAGATCTATCTCGGCTTCGTGCTCGACCGGAAGGCCGAGCGCGTGATGATCGTGGCGTCGGCCTCCGGTGGCATGGAGATCGAGGAGATCGCCGAGCGGCAGCCGGATTCCATCATCCGCGCCACCGTCGACCCGGGTGTCGGCATGCAGCAGTTCCAGGCGCGCGAGATCGCCTTCGGGCTGGGGCTGGAAAACAGCCTGATCGGCAAGGCGACCGACACCATCATGGGCTGCTACCAGGTGTTTCGCGACTATGACGCCTCGATGCTGGAGATCAATCCGCTCGCGGTGACCCGCGAAGGCAATCTGATGGCGCTGGATGCCAAGATGTCGTTCGACGAGAACGCGCTGTTCCGCCGGCCGGAGATTTCGGAACTGCGCGACAAATCGCAGGAAGACCCGCGCGAAACCTTCGCCAGCGACCGCGGTCTCTCCTATGTCGGCCTCGACGGCAATATCGGCTGCATCATCAATGGCGCCGGGCTGGCGATGGCGACGATGGACATGATCAAGATCGCCGGCGGCGAGCCCGCGAACTTCCTCGATATCGGCGGCGGCGCTTCGCCGGAGCGGGTGGCCAAGGCGTTCCGCGCGGTGCTCGCCGACAAGAATGTCGAGGCCATTCTCGTCAACATCTTCGCCGGCATCAACCGCTGCGACTGGGTGGCCGAGGGCGTGCTCAAGGCCATGACAGAAGTGGGGGTCAATGTGCCTCTGGTGGTGCGGCTTGCCGGCACCAATGTCGAGGAAGGCCGCCGTATTCTCAGCGCTTCGGGCCAAACCATCATCGTGGCCGAAACGCTTGCGGAAGCCGCTGAAAAGGCGGTCGCCGCGATGCGCCAGTCGACGCTCAAGAAAGCCAGCTGAGGGAGGACCAGATGTCAGTTCTGCTCAATCGCAATACGAAAGTCATCGTCCAGGGCCTGACCGGCAAGATCGGCTCCTTCCACGCCGAGGACATGAAACGCTACGGCACCAATGTCGTCGGCGGCGTCACGCCCGGCAAGGGTGGCCAGTCGCAACAGGGCATTCCGGTTTTCAACACGGTCAAGGGTGCGGTGCGCGAGACCGGCGCGGAGGCCAGCATCGTCTTCGTGCCGCCGCCCTTCGCGGCCGACTCGATCATGGAAGCGGCCGATGCCGGCATCAAGCTTTGCGTCTGCATTACCGACGGCATCCCCTCGCAGGACATGATGCGGGTGAAGCGCTACATGCTGCGCTACCGCCGCGAGGACCGCATGACGCTGATCGGCCCGAACTGCGCCGGCGTCATCACGCCCGGACAGGCGCTGATGGGGATCATGCCCGGTTCCATCTATCTGCCGGGCCGCGTCGGCATCGTCGGTCGCTCCGGTACGCTGGGCTACGAAGCCGCCTCGCAGATGAAGGCGCTCGGCATCGGCGTGTCGACCAGCGTCGGCATCGGCGGCGATCCGATCAACGGCTCGTCGTTCAAGGACATTCTCGAACTGTTCGAGAAGGACGATGAGACGGACGCGGTGGTGATGATCGGCGAAATCGGCGGGCCGCAGGAGGCGGAAGCCGCCGAATGGGCCAAGACCAACATGAAGAAGCCGCTGATCGCCTACATCGCCGGCCTGTCGGCACCGAAGGGAAAACGCATGGGCCACGCCGGCGCCATCATCTCGGCCTTCGGCGAATCCGCGCAGGAGAAGGTGGAAATCCTGCGTGACGCCGGTGTCACCATCGTGGCAACGCCGGCTTCCTTCGGGCCGACCGTGGCCGGCGTGCTGGCAGAGCAGCGCAAAGCCGCTTAAACAGGTTGACGCAATATCCAATCGGGGCGGCGCCGGCCCACGGCACTGCCCCGATACCGTGTCCTGGAGGAGCAATCGATGAAGCCACGCGTGATCGTGACCCGGAAGTGGCCGGCCGCTGTCGAACAGGTGCTCGCCGAGCGCTTCGACACCACGCTCAATGCGGGCGACATTCCGTTCACGGCGACCCAGCTCAAGGCGGCGCTGCTGAATTTCGACGCCGTGCTGCCGACCGTCAGCGACAGACTGCCGGCGGAGGTTTTCCCCGAGGAGCAGCCGCGCACCAGGATCATCGGCAATTTCGGCGTCGGCTTCAGCCATATCGACGTCGAGGCGGCGAAACGGCGTGGCATCGTCGTGACCAACACGCCGGGTGTGTTGACCGACTGCACAGCCGATATCGCGATGAGCCTTTTGTTATCCGTTGCCCGCCGCACCGGCGAGGGCGAACGCCAGCTTCGCGCCGGCGAATGGAAGGGCTGGTGCCCGACCCACATGATCGGCGCCAAGGTGACCGGCAAGACGATCGGCATCATCGGCATGGGGCGGATCGGCAAGGCAATGGCCCGCCGCGCGCATTTTGGGTTCGGCATGAAGGTGATCTTCTTCAACCGCTCGCGTGTCGATGACGAGGAGACGCGGGCGCTGGGCGCGGTGCAACTGCTGTCGATCGAGGATGTGCTCGAGCAGGCCGACTTCGTCTCGCTGCATTGCCCGGGCGGTGCGGAGAACCGCAGCCTGATCAATGCGGATCGGCTGGCGCGCATGAAAAAAAGCGCGTTCCTCATCAACACGGCGCGCGGCGACGTGGTGGATGAAAACGCGCTTGCCGATGCGCTGGAGCGTCATGCGATCGCCGGCGCCGGGCTCGACGTGTTTGCGCAAGAACCCCAGGTTCCGGAGCGGCTGATCCGGCTGGAAAACACCGTATTGTTGCCGCATCTGGGCAGCGCCACGGAAGAAACCCGTGTCGCCATGGGCATGAAGGTGGTGGATAACATCACCGCTTTCTTCGCCGGCGGGACTGTTCCCGATCGCGTTGTTTGAGCACGCGTCCGGTCAAGGGAGGTCGATCGCGCAAAAAGCTTAGCTGATCTTTTTGGTCCGAGAGGGTTGGTTTTTCCCAAGCCCCTTGCACTTCGTCGCACTTATCCTTTGGTCTTGAACCAAAGGGTGAATATGTTTACCTATGGTGAACAGCGAAGTTGCGGGGGTATATAATGGACAAGTCCGTCAAGGATGGTAAGGGCGGCGGTGACGTCACCAAGGCTTCCAAGAAGGCAAAAGCTTCCGTTCAGCCCAAGTCGGCTCCGCTGCATCAGGATCCGCATGCGGTTCGCGATACGCGCGAGAAGGTTCTGGAAGTCGCCATCGGTCACGAGGTGCGGGCTTTCCGCAAAAAGCTCGGCATAACTGTCGCCGATCTTGCCGCAACCACCAATATTTCACTCGGCATGCTGTCGAAGATCGAGAACGGCATCACGTCGCCGTCGCTGACGACTTTGCAGGCGTTGTCGCGCGCACTCGGCGTGCCGTTGAGTTCCTTCTTCCGGCGTTTCGAGGAAGAGCGCAATGCCGTGTTCGTGAAGGCCGGCGAAGGCGTCGACGTCGAACGCCGCGGCACCCGCGCCGGTCATCAATACAACCTGCTCGGTTATATCAGTTCGAATACAGCGGGGGTGACGGTCGAACCCTATCTCATCACGCTGACGGAAGATTCCGATGTCTTCCCGGCCTTCCAGCATGACGGCATGGAATTCCTCTATATGCTGGAAGGTGAAGTGGTTTATCGCCACGGCAACAACCTGTTCCGGATGCTGCCGGGCGACAGCCTGTTCTTCGACGCCGATGCGCCGCACGGCCCCGACGAACTGACGAAACTTCCGATCCGCTACCTGTCGATCATTTCCTACGGACAGGGCTCCAACCAGGACTAGCGCGGGTCCGGCTCCTCGTTCTCCGCCCCGACAGGTGAAGTCTAGTCCGGGCCGAAGCCGGGCGAGGTCGGGGCGCCGTCATCATATTTCGACAGCCATTCGATGACCGTCGGCCGATAACGGGTGAGGCCCTTGTAGTCGACCAGTTGCTGCGGCAGGTCGCGCAGCACGCGGTGGAAGCGACGCGCCCATTTCGGCTGGGTTACCAGCTCGTCCATCTTGATGAGATAGCAGCGGATCGGGAAGACCAGGGCGTTGGAGCGCGGCAGGCGCCAGAAGCTCTGCAGTTCGACCCGCAGATGCACCTTGTCACCGACGTTTTCAGGGGTGACCGTCGTTCGGTCGGTGCCCCATTTGTGGTAGTTCTCCGGGCTGGTGTCGAGGCGCGGATTGATGGTCATCGTCCAGTTCAGCCGCCGCGCCGGCTTGCCTTGCTGGATGTTGGTGAGGAATTTCAGCGCACGGGTGAAGATGCCTTTTTCATGCGCCAGCGGCACCGGTGCATGCCATTCGAAGAAGTTCATGCCGATGTCGAAATCGAGCGACCAGTCGGCTTGCGTGGTGACCATGCCGGCATCCATCCAAAGATTGCCGTCGCGCTGGTCGAGAATGCAGAAATCGCCCTGGCTCTGGCGGGTGATGTATTCCATCGGCCCATAGGGCAGGGTGGAGAGGTCGCCGAAGGTGAAGGTGTCGTCGATGCCGAGCGGCCGGTTGATCCAGCGCCAGCGGTCACCCTCGCGCGTCAGCGAGAAATGCTCGGGATAACCCTTGGCCTGTTCGGTCATCAAAAGTTCGAGCAGGTCCCAGCCGGCCAGCGTCATGTGCGGCAGCGATTGGCAGCGCAACGGGTCCTCGGCCAGCACCATGGCGCGGTCCCGCATCTCGGCGACGTAGTGTTCGTCGACATCGATCAGGTTTTCAAAAACGCTGTCCTTCGGGCCCTGCACATGCGGCTCGATGTTGACCGCGTACATGTAGGCGTCTTCGTGGAAGGGGAAGGGAAACCGCCGGATGAATTCCGGGCTGTTCCTGAAAGTGAAATCGTCGCGGAACGTCTCTTGCCTGAAATTGATGCCCATAGGTTCCTCCCTGTGGTTCCGCTAGCGCTCAAGCACGAGGGACTTGCCCTCGAAGCGCGAGACGCAAGGCATGATCTTCCTGCCCGAGCAGTGTTCGGCCTCGGTCAGCCAGTGGTCGTTGTGTTTAAAAGTGCCGTCATGGGAGACGACATTGGTCTCGCACTGGCCGCAGACGCCGCCGCGGCACAGATAGGGCGGGTCGATACCGGCGGCTTCCATCGCCTCGAGCAGGCTCTGCTCTCCGCCGACGCGTATCTGCTTCCTGCTGAGCGCGAGCGTGACGTCGAAGGGCAAGCCCGGCTGCGGGGCGGCAAAGTGCTCGTAGTGCACGGTCTCGTCCGGCCAGCCATGCGCGGCCGCCGTTTCGCGGACCCAGCGGATCATGCCGGCGGGGCCGCAGACATAAAGATGGGTACCGAGCGGCTGCGCGGTCAAAAGGCGTTCGAGCGGCAGGCGCTCGTTGGCGTCGTCGTAATAGATGTTGATGCGCTTGCCATAGCGTTCGCGCAAAGTGTCGGCGTAGGTGGCGAGCGCCGGCGTGCGGCAGGTGTAATGGAGCTCGAAATTGCCGCCTTCACCGGCAAGCTGCGCGGTCTGCGCCATGAACGGCGTGATGCCGATGCCGCCGGCCAGCAGCACGTGCTTTTTCGCGCGCAGATCGAGCGAGAACAGGTTGACGGGATAGGAGATCACCATCTCCATGCCGCGCTTGACCTGGCCGTGCATGAACAGCGAGCCGCCGCGACCGGAATCGTCACGCCGCACCGAGATGGTGTAGTCGCGCGTGTTGAGCGGCGAACTCATCAGCGAATAGGGGTTCAGCCGCGATTTGTCGCCGTCGCGCATTTCCACCACGACATGGGCACCGCCGGAAAAGGTTGGCAGGTCGCCGCCATCGGTGCGCTCGAAATGGAAACGCTTGACCAGTTCGTTGACCGCGACCACGTCGGTTACGGTGACGTTCAATTTCGTGGTTCCCGCGCTCACCGGAAAATCTCCTCTTTCTGAGGGATCTCGCTCGGATCCTCGGCATTGATGCAGACGCCCTGGAAGGCGGCGAGGCGGCGCGAATAGTGATCGCGCACCAGAAGCAGGAGGCCGCAATGCGCGCAGGTAACCGGCTGCGTGGTGACGTTCTCGGTGATGCCCTTGCAGTGCACGCATTGCACACGGCGCGCCCAGGAGCCGCGATGCTCGGTCTGGATCGAGGAATGGTCGATGCCGGTTTCCAGCGCCGCCTGCATGGCCTGGCCGATCAGGCCTTCGGTGCCGGCAAGATAGAGCCGCAGCCCCATATGCGCATTGGCGAGCGTCTGCTTGAGCCGAGGCAGTGCAGCGGCGATGGACGGCCCCTCGTAGAATTGGGCGGCGTTCAACGCGCGAAGCGCGGGCTGGAACTGCTGCCCGGTCCTGCCCGGAACGTAGATGATGTGGGCACTGGCGAAGAAACCTTCGGGGGCCTTCTTCGCCAGATCGAGGATCGCGGACGCGCCTTCGGCGTCCGCGACGAGGAGATGGTTCTTGCCGGTCTGGGGCGACAGGGTTCCATAGACCGGGCGACTTAGGATCGTCTTTGCCGGCATCCCGTCCAACGTATCAGCCTTTCGCCGTGCGCTTCAGCTTTTTCGGATCGTCGAATGGCAAGGCCTGGGCGGTCGCCTTCACCGATCCGGACGCGTTGCGGATTTCGAGCTCGGTGCCGACCACGGCGCAGTCAACGTCGAGCCGGGCAATGCCCATCGATTTCTTCACCAGCGGCGAATACATGGCGCAGGTGACGACGCCGACCTTCTTGCCGTTGCGATAGATCGGAGCGCCTTCATCCGCCGGCTTGGTGCCGTCGAGCAGGACGCCGAAAATCTTGAAGCGCTCCTTGCCCTTCAGGCGATAGTGCTCCTCGGCGCCGCGGAAGCCGGTCTTGCCCGGGCTGACGGTGAAATCGAGGCCGAGCTCCCACAGCGTGTCGCCGGGGCCTTCGTTCTCGAAGGGGTATTTCTGCGAATTGTCGTAGGGGTAAAAGAGCAGGTAGCTCTCGACGCGCAGCATGTCGAGCGTGGTGAAGCGGCAGGGAATGATGCCGTCCGCCTTGCCTTCGGCGAGGATGCGGTCCCAGATCGTCCCAGCATCCTGACCACGGCAGAAAATCTCGTAGCCGCGCTCGCCGGTGTAGCCGGTGCGCGAAATCATCACCGGCAGGCCGAACAACTGGGTCTGCATGTGGTGGAAGTAGTTGAGGTCGCGAATGCCGGGCACATGCTTGGCCAGATAGTCGACGGCGGTCGGGCCTTGCAGCGACAGGTCGTGAAGATTGTCGTCGAAGCGAACCGAAACATCGCGTCCGATGGAGGCTCGGGTCAGTTCCTCGTGGCCGGTTCCCGAACCGTGCACGACCATCCAGGAATTGGTGCTGATGCGGTAGATGACGCAGTCGTCGGTGAATTTTCCGGCCTCGTTGAGCATGCAGGCATAGACGGACTTGCCCGGATAGATCTTCTCGACGTCGCGCGTCGTGCAAAGATCGATGAGATGCGAGGCGTGCGGGCCGGTGATGTGGACCTTCTTCAGGCCGGACACATCCATAAGGCCGGCTTTGGTGCGGATGGCGGTGTATTCTTCATCCGCATCCTTGTCGTAGGACCAGGCCGTGCCCATGCCGCTCCAGTCTTCGAGCTTGGAGCCCAAGGCCCTGTGACGGTCGGCCAATGTCGAGAAACGCCAGGAAGCTGTCATTTTGGGTCCTTCTCCTCAAGGGTACCATCGAAACGCAGCCGTTCTTTTTCTTATCGGCTTGCGCTTTCGTAGGAAGCATATTGACTCGAAATTCGCCGGCAGGGCAATATCTTTGTGCAAGAAATATTACTGCCAGGCAACTTTTTTATACCCCGGCCGTGGAAGCGCCGGTCGTGCCGTGCATCCAGTATGAGAGTTTTCTGTAGGGAAAAAAACATTCACAGCAGTTGAATTGGCAAATCAAAGCTGCTAGCGTTTCGTCATCAGACTGCTGCCATTGGAGGTGATGTCGTGTGCGGAATCGTGGGACTGTTCCTCAAGGACAAGACATTGGAGCCGCAGCTCGGCGCCATGCTGTCCGAAATGCTGGTGATGTTGACCGACCGTGGCCCGGACAGCGCCGGCATCGCGGTGTATGGCGCGGCGACCAAGGGCAAGGCCAAGATCACAATCCAGTCGCCGGCTCCCGAAGCTGATTTCGCGGGTCTCGAGGCGGACCTTGGCAAGAAGATCGGCATCAAGGTGAAGCTCCTGGTGAAGTCGACCCATGCGGTGATCGACGTACCGGTCGCCAAGGTCGAAGCGGCGCGCGAAGCGATCGCCGAACTTCGTCCGGGCGTGCGCATCATGGGCGCCGGCGAAGCGATCGAGATCTACAAGGAAGTCGGCCTGCCGGTTGACGTGGTGAAGCGCTTCGATGTCGCCAAGATGACCGGCTCCCATGGTATCGGCCATACGCGCATGGCGACCGAATCCGCCGTCACCACGCTCGGCGCGCATCCCTTCTCGACCGGCCCCGACGAGTGCCTGGTGCACAATGGCTCGCTGTCGAACCATAACAATCTGCGCCGCGAACTGATCCGCGAGGGCATGAAGTTCGAAACCGAGAACGACACCGAAGTGGCGGCCGCCTACCTGTCGTCGAAGATCGCGCACGGTCAGAACCTCGGTCAGGCGCTGGAAAGCAGCGTCAACGATCTCGACGGCTTTTTCACCTTCGTCGTCGGCACCAAGAACGGCTTCGGCGTGGTGCGCGATCCGATCGCCTGCAAGCCGGCGGTGCTGGCCGAGACCGATCGCTACGTCGCCTTCGGCTCCGAATATCGCGCGCTGACCAAGCTGCCCGGCATCGAGGATGCCAAGGTCTGGGAGCCCGAGCCGTCAACCGTCTATTTCTGGGAGCACTGAGCCGATGTCCGTGACAAACCTCGCCAAGGCGCCTCAGCGCGAAGTCAATTATGCGCCGCGTGTCTTCGATCTCGATGCGACGCCGCTGCGCGAGCTCAACCTCGCTCTGCACCAGGTGACCGACGCGGCCGACGAGCCGAGTTGGGAAGTGGTCAATCCGAAGGGCAATCATGCGGTGGCCGCCGGCGTCGACCAACCGATCAATGTCGAGGTGCGCGGTAGCGTCGGCTATTATTGCGGCGGCATGAACGACAAGGCCAGCATCACCGTTCATGGTTCGGCAGGGCCGGGCGTTGGTGAAAACATGATGTCGGGCCAGATCATCGTGAAAGGCGACGCCAGCCAGTATGCCGGCGCGACCGGCCGTGGCGGCCTGCTGGTCATCGAAGGCAATGCCTCGTCGCGTTGCGGCATTTCGATGAAAGGCATCGACATCGTCGTGCACGGCAATGTCGGCCACATGTCGGCCTTCATGGCGCAGTCCGGCAATCTCGTCGTGCTCGGCGATGCCGGCGATGCGCTGGGAGATTCCATCTACGAGGCGCGGCTGTTCGTGCGCGGCAAGGTGAAGAGCCTGGGCGCCGATTGCATCAAGAAGGAAATGCGCGCCGAGCACATCGCCAAGCTCAAGGAGCTGCTCGACCGTGCCGGCATCGCCGACGTCAAGCCGGAAGAATTCACACGCTACGGATCGGCGCGCACGCTCTACAATTTCAATATCGACAACGCCGACGCGTACTGAGGGGACCGCATAAATGACCTATCACAATCCTCCGACGACGCCCCGCAGGTCGGCCACGTTCGACGAATACACGATGTCGGAAATCCGCCGCGCGGCGGCGACGGGCATCTACGACATCCGTGGTTCCGGCGCCAAGCGCAAGCTGCCGCATTTCGACGACCTCTTGTTTCTCGGCGCCTCGATCTCGCGTTATCCGCTTGAGGGCTACCGCGAACGCTGCGACACCAGTGTCGTCCTCGGCGCACGCCATGCCAGGAAGCCGATCGAGCTGAAAATCCCGATTACTATAGCCGGCATGAGCTTCGGTTCGCTGTCCGGTCCGGCCAAGGAAGCGCTCGGGCGCGGCGCCACCATCGCCGGCACCTCGACGACCACCGGCGACGGCGGCATGACCGAGGAGGAGCGCGGTCATTCCAAGACGCTGGTCTATCAATACCTGCCATCGCGCTACGGCATGAACCCGCGCGACCTGCGCCGGGCCGACGCCATCGAGATCGTGGTTGGCCAGGGAGCCAAGCCCGGCGGCGGCGGCATGTTGCTCGGCCAGAAGATTTCAGACCGCGTCGCCGAAATGCGCACGCTGCCCAAGGGCATCGACCAGCGCTCGGCCTGCCGTCATCCCGATTGGACCGGCCCGGACGATCTCGAGATCAAGATCCTTGAAATCCGCGAAATCACCGACTGGGAGAAGCCGATCTATGTGAAGGTCGGCGGCGCGCGGCCTTATTATGACACCGCGCTGGCGGTGAAGGCGGGCGCCGATGTCGTCGTTCTCGACGGCATGCAGGGCGGCACGGCGGCGACGCAGGAAGTGTTCATCGAACATGTCGGCCAGCCGACGCTTGCCTGCATTCGTCCGGCGGTGAAGGCGCTGCAGGATCTCGGCATGCATCGCAAGGTCCAGCTCATCGTTTCCGGCGGCATTCGCAATGGCGCCGATGTCGCCAAGGCGCTGGCGCTGGGTGCCGACGCGGTTTCGATCGGCACGGCCGCACTTGTTGCGCTGGGCGACAACGATCCTCGCTGGGAGGACGAATACCAGAAGCTCGGCACCACCGCCGGTGCCTATGACGACTGGCACGAAGGCAAGGACCCGGCCGGCATCACCACGCAGGATCCGGAACTGATGAAGCGGGTCGACCCGATCGCGGCCGGCCGGCGTTTGGCGAATTACCTGAAAGTGATGACGCTGGAGGCACAGACGATCGCGCGAGCCTGCGGCAAAAATCACGTTCACAATCTCGAGCCGGAGGATCTCTGCGCGCTCACCATTGAATCCGCTGCCATGGCCGGCGTGCCGCTTGCCGGCACCGGCTGGATACCGGGAAAGGGCAGCTTCTAGGCAACTTCTTCGATCAATCAAAACAACAAGAAGAACAACCCAGGGGAAAACAATGGGAACCAATTTCGAGGCCAGCACGGCAGTTACCGCAGAGCTGAAGGATTTCGCTCGGGCGCACAACGTCAAATATTTCATGATCTCCTACACCGACCTGTTCGGCGGCCAGCGCGCAAAGCTGGTGCCGGCACAGGCGATTTCGGACATGCAGAAGGACGGAGCCGGCTTTGCCGGCTTTGCCACATGGCTGGACCTGACGCCGGCGCATCCGGACATGCTGGCGGTGCCGGATCCGTCCTCGGTGATCCAACTGCCGTGGAAGCCGGAAGTCGCCTGGCTGGCGTCCGACTGCCTGATGGAAGGCAAGAGCGTCGCCCAGGCGCCGCGCAACACGCTGAAGCGACTGGTCTCGGAAGCCGCCGAATTCGGCATCCGCGTCAAGACCGGTGTTGAACCCGAGTTCTTCCTGACGACGCCGGACGGCAAGCAGATTTCGGACGAATACGATACCGCCGCCAAGTCCTGCTACGATCAGCAGGCGGTGATGCGCCGCTATGATGTCATCGCCGAAATCTGCGATGCCATGCTGTCGCTCGGCTGGGAGCCCTACCAGAACGACCACGAGGATGCGAACGGTCAGTTCGAGATGAACTGGGCCTTCGACGATGTGTTGGCGACAGCCGACAAGCACTCCTTCTTCAAGTTCATGGTGAAATCGATCGCCGAAAAGCACGGCCTGCGTGCGACCTTCATGCCGAAGCCCTTCCAGGGGCTCACCGGCAACGGCTGTCATGCGCATATCTCGGTCTGGGACCTCGGCGGCAAGACCAATGCCTTCGCCGACAAGAGCATGGAACTCGGTCTCTCCGAACAGGGCCGCTTTTTCCTCGGCGGCATCATGAAACATGCCTCCGCACTTGCCGCCATCTGCAACCCGACGGTCAATTCCTACAAGCGCATCAACGCGCCGCGCACCGTCTCCGGTGCCACCTGGGCTCCCAACACCGTGACCTGGACCGGCAACAACCGCACCCACATGGTGCGCGTGCCTGGCCCTGGCCGCTTCGAGCTTCGGCTGCCGGATGGCGCGGCCAATCCGTATCTGATGCAGGCGGTGATCATCGCCGCCGGCCTCGACGGCATGCGGAGCAAGGCCGATCCCGGCCCACGCAGCGACATCGACATGTACAAGGACGGCCACACCGTCACCCATGGCGCCAAGCTGCCGCTCAACCTGCTCGATGCGCTGCGCGAATACGACAAGGACGCATCGCTGAAGGCGGCGATGGGCGAGGAGTTCTCCGCTGCGTTCCTGCGCCTCAAGCAGCAGGAGTGGAATTCCTACGCTTCGCACTTCACTCAATGGGAGCGCGACCATACGCTCGACGTGTAGTCGTACCAACAGAAGCCAGAACAGACTGAAATGCGGTACTCGATCTTCTCGCTCGCCAAGGCGGCGCTTTCAGGCCACAAGGGCTGGACGCGCGCCTGGCGCGATCCCCAGCCGAAAAAACACTATGACGTGGTGATCATCGGCGGCGGCGGTCATGGACTGGCCACCGCCTATTACCTCGCCAGGGAATACGGCATCCGCAATGTCGCGGTGCTTGAAAAGGGCTGGATCGGCTCCGGCAATGCCGGCCGCAACACCACCATCATCCGCTCCAACTACATGCTGCCTGGCAATACCGGCTTCTACGAACTGTCGATGAAGTTGTGGGAAAGGCAGGAGCAGGACCTCAACTACAACACCATGGTGAGCCAGCGCGGCATCATCAACCTCTACCATTCGGATGCGCAGCGCGACGCCTTTGCCCGACGCGGCAACGTCATGCGCATCAATGGCATCGATGCCGAGCTGCTCGACGCGGAACAGATCCGAAAAGTGCTGCCGTTCCTGAACTATAACAATGCCCGTTTCCCGGTGATGGGTGGGTTGTGGCAACCACGTGCCGGCACGGCCCGCCATGATGCTGTCGTGTGGGGTTATGCGCGCGCCGCCGATTCCTTCGGTGTCGACATCATCCAGAATTGCGAAGTGACCGGTTTCACGCGCGACCAGAACGGAAAAATCACCGGCGTCGAAACTTCGCGCGGCACGATCGGCGCCGGCAAGGTCGGCATGGCGGTGGCGGGCAGCACCTCGCGCGTCGCGGCGATGGCGGGCATGCGCCTGCCGATCGAAAGCCATGTGCTGCAGGCCTTCGTATCGGAAGCGATCAAGCCGCTCATCCCCGGCGTCATCACCTTCGGCGCCGGCCATTTCTATGTCAGCCAGTCCGACAAGGGCGGGCTTGTCTTCGGTGGCGATCTCGACGGCTACAATTCCTATGCCCAGCGCGGCAACATGCCTGTCATGGAGGACGTCTGCGAAGGCGGCATGGCTTTGATGCCGATGATCGGCCGCGTACGGCTCTTGCGCCAATGGGGCGGCATCATGGACATGTCGATGGACGGCACGCCGATCATCGACAGGACACCCATCGACGGGCTCTACCTCAACGCCGGCTGGTGTTATGGCGGCTTCAAGGCGACGCCCGCCTCCGGGCTGGTCTTTGCCCATCTGCTTGCCCGCGACGAGCCGCATGAGGAGGCGAAACGCTTCCGGCTCGACCGCTTCCGGCGTGGCGCGATGATCGACGAGAAGGGCCAGGGCGCCCAACCCAATCTGCATTGAAAGCGAGTAAGGCGTCATGCGCATTGCATGCCCATTCTGCGGCGAACGCGAACTCGGCGAGTTCACCTATCTTGGCGACGCGGCACCGAAGCGGCCGTCGGCTTTTGCTGCCGACGGGGGCGAACAGCCTGACGCGCAGGATTTGTTCTTCGACTATGTCTATCTGCGCGACAACATTGCCGGCGACATGACCGAGCACTGGTACCACGGCGGCGGTTGCCGCTCGTGGCTGACCGTCACCCGCAGCACGACGACCCACGACATCACGGCCGTGCGCGCCGCTACCGGCGCGGGCGCCGCGACAGGAGGCCGCTGATGGCTGACGCCGTGCAAACCGATCGGCTGCAGCGGGTCGACGCCGCCGGCCAGACGGCCTCGGTTGGGAGCGCCACGCAGTCCCACCGCCTCGCCGCCGGCGGGCTGGTTGACCGTGCCAGGCCGCTGTCCTTCAGCTTCGACGGCAAGACCATGAGCGGCTTCGCCGGCGACACACTGGCTTCCGCGCTGGTGGCGAATGGCGTCAAGTTGGTCGCGCGCTCGTTCAAATATCACCGGCCGCGCGGCATCCTGACCGCCGGTGCCGAAGAGCCGAACGCGTTGGTGGAACTGCGCACCGGCGCCCGCCGCGAGGCCAATACGCGTGCCACGACGACCGAGCTCTATGACGGGCTCGTTGCCGAAAGCCAGAACCGCTGGCCGTCGCTGCGCCATGATGTGATGGCGGTGAATTCGCTGTTCTCGCCGATCTTCGTCGCCGGTTTCTACTACAAGACCTTCATGTGGCCGGCGAAGTTCTGGGAAAAGCTCTACGAGCCGGCCATCCGCCGCGCCGCCGGCCTCGGCAAGGCTTCCAACGAGGCCGATCCCGACCACTATGAAAAAGCCTGGGCGCATTGCGACGTGCTGGTGGTGGGCAGCGGCCCGGCGGGTCTTGCCGCGGCACTGGCTGCCGGCCGCGCGGGAGCGCGCGTCATCCTGGCCGAAGAGGACAACCGTCCGGGCGGTCGCCTGCTTTCGGACGGCGGTGAGATCGACGGCAAGCCGGCATCGGACTGGCTGGCCGGCGCGCTGCGCGAGATCGAGAGCCTCGCCAATGTCCGCATCATGGTCCGCACCGCCGTGTTCGGCGTCTATGACGGCGGCACCTATGGTGCGTTGGAGCGTGTCAACGATCATGTCGCGACACCGCCTGCGCATCAGCCGCGCCAGCGGCTGTGGCGCATCGTTGCCAAGCGGGCCGTGGTCGCCGCCGGCGCGATCGAGCGGCCGATCGTTTTCCCCGGCAACGACAGGCCGGGCGTGATGATGGCGTCCGCCGTGCGCAGCTACATCAATCGGTTTGCGGCGATGCCGGGCCGCCGGGTCGCGCTGTTCACCAACAATGACGACGGCTGGCGCACTGCCGAGGCCGTACGGCGCGCCGGTGGCATCGTCACGGCGGTGATCGACAGCCGCGGCGATGGTTCCAAGGCACAGCGGGACCCCGATACCAGGCTGCTCGCCGGCGTGGTGAGCGAGGTCGGCGGCGGTGTCGATGGCGTGCGCAGCGTCGTGGTGCGCGATACCAACGGACGCACGCAGCAGATCGAGGCTGACTGCCTGGCGATGTCGGGCGGGTGGAACCCGAATGTCGCGTTGTCCTCGTTCCATCGTGGCAGACCAATATGGCGCAATGACATTGCCGCTTTCGTACCCGGCCAATGTCCGCCCGGCATGGTCATGGTGGGCGCCGCCAACGGCGATTTCTCGCTGGCCGCCTGCCTGCGTGCCGGACATGAGGCGGGGGCGACCGCCGCCAAGGAATGCGGCGCCAAGGGCAAGGCCGGCGCGATCCCGGCCGGCGACGACGAAGGTTATGCGATTGCACCGCTCTGGCATGTCGAAGGCGGCAAGGCCTTTGTCGACTTCCAGCATGACGTGACCGCATCGGACATCAAGCTTGCCCAGCGCGAAGGTTTTGAAAGCGTCGAGCACCTGAAACGCTACACCACGCTTGGTATGGCGACCGACCAGGGCAAGTTGTCCAACGTCAACGGCCTTGCTCTCATGGCCGAGGCGACCGGGCGCAATATCGCCGACACTGGTACCACCATCTATCGTCCGCCCTATGCACCGGTAGCGATCGGCGCGTTGGCCGGCCATCATCGCGACGAGAATTTCCACGCTTGGCGGCTGACGCCATCGCATCACTGGGCGGCGGAACGCGGCGCGGTGTTCGTCGACACCGGACTTTGGAAACGCGCGCAGTGGTATCCGATCGCCGGCGAAAAGGACTGGCTGGAATCGGTGACGCGCGAGGTCAAGGCGGTGCGCAACGGCGTCGGCTTCTGCGATGTCTCGACGCTTGGCAAGGTCGACGTGCATGGCCCCGACGCGGGTAAATTCCTCGACCGCGTCTACATCAACACCTTCTCCAATCTTGCTGTCGGCAAGGCCCGCTACGGGCTGATGTTGCGCGAGGACGGGCTGGTCTATGACGATGGCACCACGTCGCGGCTGGCCGAAGATCACTATTTCCTCACCACCACCACGGCCAAGGCCGGACTGGTGATGCAACATCTGGAATTCTGCCGGCAGGTGCTGTGGCCGGAACTCGACGTACAGCTCACCTCGGTGACCGACCAGTGGGCGCAGTTCTCGATTGCCGGGCCGAACACGCGCGATCTCTTGAAGAAGCTGTGCGATCCTTCGGAAGACCTTTCCAACGAAGGGTTCCCGTTCATGGGCGTGCGAGAGGTGTCGCTGCGCGGCGGCATGCGGGCCAGGCTCTATCGCATTTCCTTCTCCGGCGAGATGGCCTTCGAGATCGGCGTGCCGGCGCGTTACGGCGAGGCGATGGCGCAGAACCTGATGTTGGCAGGCGCCGAATTCGGCGTCACGCCTTACGGCACGGAAGCGCTCGGCGTGATGCGCATCGAGAAGGGCCATGTCGCCGGGCCGGAACTCAGCGGCACGACGACGGCCGATGATCTCGGCCTCGGCAAGATGGCGTCGAAGAAAAAGGACTATATCGGCCGTGCCATGGCCGGGCGCGAGGCGCTGGTTGCGTCCGACCGGCAGGTGGTGGTCGGCATCAAGCCGGTCGACAAGGCCAACAGGCTGCGCTCCGGCGCTCATGTCGTCCCCAAGGGTGCGGTTCCCGGCCCCGATACCGACCAGGGCTATCTCACCTCGGTCTGCTATTCGCCGATGCTGGGCCACTGGATCGCGCTGGCGCTGGTCGAGCGCGGCCGCGAGCGTTTTGGCGAGATCGTGCGCGCCTATGATCCGCTGAGAGGCGAGGACATGGAAGTCGAGATCACCAGTCCGGTCTTCTACGACCCTGAAGGAGGGCGTCAACGTGGCTGAGTTTTCCTGGCAAGCACAGTCGCCGTTGCGCAAGGCGTTATCGCCGGGCCGGTTGGGCCTGGCCGCAGGTCAGGCCGGTGTGGCGATGACCGAGATCAGCGACTTCAGTCTGGTGCAGGTGATGGCAAGGCGCGGTCGTGCCGCCGACTTGGCCAAGGCCGCCAAGAAGGAATGGGGGGTGGCGGCGCCCGATCGTCCGGCCGCGATTGCCGGCAAGGGCGCGACACTGATCTGGTCCGGTCCAGACCAGTTCCTCGTTGTGCGTATCGGCAACGGACTGCAGAATGCGGTCTTGCCGCTTGCGGCTGTCTTTGGCGATGCGGCATCGCTGAGCGATCAATCGGGCGGGCGCTGCCTGATCCAGATCTCGGGCAACAAGGCGCGCGATGCGCTGGTCAAAGTGTCGTCGATCGACCTGCATGAGACGGTCTTCCCGGTTGGAGCTGCCGCGGCGACCTCGATCGACCATACCGGCGTCAATCTCTGGCGCGGACCCGATGCGCCGGACGGCAGTCCGGTCTACAATCTGCTCGTCTTCACCAGCTTTGCCGACAGCCTCTGGCATACGCTGGCCGATGCCGCCGCCGAATATGGCGTCGAGGCATCGCGTACCCCTTTGGCCTGAACGCTCGCCTTCATATCGGACGGGCACGGGTGACCCGCCGGGATCCTGTCCGGTCGGTTGGACGCGTCGCCACGCCGATCTGTGCCATGGCGTGACGGCCGGGTGCGCGATAGGTTCGCCCGGTTTGTTATCCCGGCATAAGGCAATTCCATGAGCGATCAGATCGAACGCGCACGCGCTTTCCACGCCCTTCACGTCAAGGGCGACCCGGTGGTGCTTTTCAATGTCTGGGACCCCGGCAGCGCCCAGGCGGTCGTCAAGGCTGGCGCGAAAGCGCTGGCGACCGGCAGCTGGCCGGTGGCTGCGGCCTTCGGCTTCGCTGACGGCGAGAAGATCCCGCTGGCGCTGGCGTTGGATAATTTCCGTCGCATCACCGCCTCGGTGGAGTTGCCGGCGACGATGGATCTGGAAGGCGGTTACGGCCCGGCTCCGGCGACGGTTGCAAGCACGGTAAGGCAGGCGATCGAGGCCGGCGCGGTCGGCTTCAATTTCGAGGACCAGATCGTTGGTGGCGGCGGCCTCTATGAGATCGCGGTTCAGGTGGAGCGCGTCAGGGCAGCGGCCGATGCGGTCAAGGCGAGTGGTGTCCCGGCCTTCATCAATGCCCGCACCGACATCTTCCTGAAAGCAAAACCGGAAGAACACAGCGAGGCGCTGGTCGAGCAGGCGATTGCTCGCGCGGCTGCCTATGAGAAGGCTGGCGCGCATGGCTTCTTCGCCCCGGGACTGGGCGATCCGGCGCTGATCGAGAAATTGTGCAAGGCCGTTGCACTGCCGGTCAACATCATCGCGCTGGCGCATGTGCCACCGCGCCAGAAGCTGGCGGAACTCGGCGTCGCCCGCGTCAGCCACGGCCCGGTGCCCTATCGCAAGATGGTGGTCTGGCTGGAAGAGCAGGCGCGGGCCGCGATTTCCGGGTAGCTAGTCCTGGTTGCGGGCGATTTCGGCCGCCCGCGTCAAATGCTGCATCAGCAGGCTGGCGGTCGGTTCGGTGATGCCGGCCACAGCTACAGCCTTCATCATGCATTTCAGCCACAGATCCCGCATGTCGGGACCGATCGGAACATGGTCGTGAATCTCGCGCAGCCGCGAATGGCCATGCCTTTGCACATAGTGCTGGGGACCGCCGAGAAAGCCTGAAAGATAATCGAACTGTTCGATGCGGGAATGCGCGATGCCGTGGCCTCGGCGATGCAAAAGGTGCAACTCCTGCGCTTCCGGGGCCTGCTCGATGATGTCGTAGAAAGCCCGCACGAGCCGGCTCAAGCCGTCGTCCTCGCCGATGGCTTCGTAAAGCGAGACTTTTCCGGGGGGTGTCATCAGTTTTGAGGCAGGTTGAAGAGGGCAGTCGGGAGTGGGCAGTCGGCAGTCGGGTGAACTCCTGTTCCGACTGCCGACTGCCGATTGCCCTTTGTGCCTAGAACAGCCCCTCGATCTGGCCCTGGTCGTTGAGGAAAATCTTCTCCGACGAGGGTTTTGAGGGGAGGCCCGGCATGGTCATGACCTCGCCGCAGATGATGACGACGAAGCCGGCGCCGGCGGCAAGCCGCACCTCGCGCACCGGCACGGTGTGGCCGGTCGGCGCGCCGCGCAGGTTCGGATCGGTCGAGAAGGAATATTGCGTCTTGGCCATGCACACCGGCAGGTGGCCGTAGCCGGCCTGTTCCCACTGGTGCAGCTGGTCGCGGATCGACTTGTCGGCGATCGCCTCGTCGCCGCGATAGATGCGCTTGACGATGGTGTTGACCTTCTCGAACAGCGGCATGTCGTCGGGATAGAGCGGCGAGAACTGCGAGGCACCGCTTTCGGCGAGGCTGACCACCTTGTTGGCCAGCTCCTCGATGCCGGCCGAACCCTTGGCCCAATGCTGGCACAGGATCGCCTCCTCGCCCATCTTGGCGACATAGTCCTTCATCGCCTGGATCTCGGCATCGGTGTCGGAATGGAAGTGGTTGATGGCCACTACCGCCGGCACGCCGAACTGGCGCACGTTCTCGATGTGGCGGCCGAGATTGGCGCAGCCCTTCTTCACCGCCTCGACATTCTCGGCGCCGAGGTCTTCCTTCTTCACCCCGCCATTCATCTTCATGGCGCGCACGGTGGCGACGATGACGGCGGCAGCCGGCTTCAGGCCCGCCTTGCGGCACTTGATGTCGAAGAACTTTTCGGCACCGAGATCGGCACCGAAGCCGGCCTCGGTGACGACATAGTCGGCGAGCTTCAAGGCCGTGGTGGTGGCGACCACCGAGTTGCAGCCATGGGCGATGTTGGCGAACGGGCCGCCATGGACGAAGGCGGGGTTGTTTTCCAGCGTCTGCACCAGGTTCGGCTGGATGGCATCCTTCAGAAGCACCGCCATGGCGCCGTCGGCCTTCAGGTCGCGGGCATAGACCGGGGTCTTGTCGCGGCGATAGGCGACGATGATGTCGCCGAGGCGCTTTTCCAGATCCTTCAGATCGGTGGAAAGGCACAGGATCGCCATGACTTCGGAGGCAACGGTGATGTCGAAGCCGGCCTCGCGCGGAAAACCGTTGGCGACACCGCCCAGCGAGACGATGATCTGGCGCAAGGCGCGGTCGTTCATGTCCATGACACGACGCCAGGCGACGCGGCGGATGTCGATGCCGAGCTCGTTGCCCCAATAGATGTGGTTGTCGATCAGCGCCGACAGAAGGTTGTGGGCGGTGGTGATGGCGTGGAAGTCGCCGGTGAAGTGCAGGTTCATGTCCTCCATCGGCACGACCTGGGCATAACCGCCGCCGGCGGCGCCGCCCTTGACGCCGAAGTTCGGACCGAGCGAGGCCTCGCGGATACACACCACCGCCTTCTTGCCGATGCGGTTCAGGCCATCGCCGAGCCCCACCGTCGTCGTCGTCTTGCCTTCGCCGGCCGGTGTCGGGTTGATCGCCGTGACCAGGATCAGCTTGCCGTCCTTGTTGCCTTTGACCGACTTGATGAACTCGGCCGACACCTTCGCCTTGTCATGGCCATAGGGCAGCAAATGCTCGCTCGGTATGCCGATCTTGGCACCGATCGCCTGGATCGCCTGCTTCTTCGCGCCGCGCGCTATCTCAATGTCGCTCTTAAATTCGGCCATGGGGTTCTCCTCCCTTGTCTCGTTCGTTCCAGGTTTGTCTCTTGAACTGGCTTCGCTTCAGCTTTGTTGCCCGGTGGCGCGCGTGGCGGATGCCAGCGTGTTCGACATCAGAAGCGCGATCGTCATCGGGCCGACGCCCCCGGGGACAGGTGTGATCGCGCCGGCGGCGGGCAACGCCTCGTCATAGGCGACGTCGCCGACCAGCCGTGCCTTGCCGTTGTCGCCAGGAGGCAGCCGGTTGATGCCGACATCGATGACGACGGCGCCGGGCTTGACCCAATCGCCTTTGATCATCTCCGGGCGGCCGACGGCGGCGACGAGGATGTCGGCGGTGCGGCAGAGCTCGGGCAGGTTTTTGGTCTTCGAATGGGCGACGGTGACGGTGGCGTTGGCGGCCAGCAGCAGATTGGCCATCGGCTTGCCGACGATGTTGGAGCGGCCGACAACGACTGCGTTGAGGCCGGACAGATCCGGCCCCAGCGTGCGCTCGATGAGCAACATGGAACCCGCGGGCGTGCAGGGCACGAAAGCCTTTTCCAATTCACCTGCGCCCAGCTTGCCGACATTGACGAAGTGGAAGCCGTCGACATCCTTGTCAGGCGAGATGGTCTGGATGATGCGGCCGGCATCGATCTGCTTCGGCAACGGCAACTGCACGAGGATGCCGTGGATGGCGTTGTCGGCATTGAGGCGTTCGATCAGCGTGACGAGTTCGTCCTCTGACGTATCCCCGGGCAAGGTGTGCTGGATGGAATGGAAACCGCATTCCTTCGCCTTCTTGCCCTTGGACGAAACGTAGACCTGGCTGGCGGGATCTTCGCCGACGATGACAACCGCGATGCCGGGCTGGGTTCCGGTCCGCGCCACCAATTGCTGGGTGGCGTCCCTGATGTCGGCTACCAGCGCCTCGGCCACGGCCTTGCCGTCGATGATCTTGTTCATGAGACGGTCCTTGCTGTCGGAGTGATCCCGTTCAATGCGACGAAAGCCGGGAAGGGGAGGTTCGCGCGCCGGCGGTGTCGAGACCGGCGGGCGAAGGACCAGGTCCGTATGCCTTGCGGCAATGGGACAACATCAACCGGGCGCCGCGCGCATAGATGTCGCCGCTGTCTACGAGGTTGCTCTCATGCGCCGCAGCGAGCAGGGCATTGATGGATTCGCGGATGCGAAACGGTATCAGGTCAGTGCATTCCAGCATGGCGCCGAAGACGGCGGTTACCGGAACCGCGCAGCCTTCGACGAAAACGGAAGGCTCGTTCGACCCACTCTCGGTTTCGAGTGCGTCGAGGGCATCGTGAAAGGCCTGATGAAGGGTGATCGGGGCATGGCCCTGGTGAAGATCATGCAAAACTTTCGACACGGCTGCCTCATCGTCTCGAGTGAGCTTTCGCGACGCGTCGACGGCACAGTCTCGTCTTTGCATCTTGGGAAAGATATTTGCACACAAGGAAATATCAGGCAAGGCGTGAATCGCGCGAAATTGTCAGCCTTTCGTCCACATTCGCGCGCTCAAAGCGGTGCCGGTGGCGATGTGGCCAATTCTGTCGCTGCCGGTGCGAAGAGGCGCCAGAAGAAAAAAGGGCGGATCGCTCAGGGAGACAAGCGACCCGCCCGTAAGACGGCTCAAGAACGCGGCCTGGTTTTCTGCGGGTCGTAGTGAGCAAAGGGAACGACACGGGCAGGGAGGCGCTTTTGATGACCGTCGAGCTTGCCGACCTCGACTTCAGTACCGACCTCGGCATGGGTGACATCGAGCCTTGCCAGCGCAATGTTCTTGCCAAGGATCGGCGAGCGCATGGAGGAGGTGACCACGCCGATCTGGGCGCGGCCGATATGGACGCAGTCGCCATGGCCGACATCGACATTGCCGTCAATTTCCAGGCCGACGAGTTTATGGGTCGGATTATCCTTGCGCCGGATCAATGCCTCGCGGCCGATGAAGTCGTCGGTCTTGGACTTGAGCGGCACGGTGAAACCGATGCCGGCCTCGAACGGGTCGGTCTGGTCGGAAAACTCGTAACCGGCGAAGATCAGGCCCGCCTCGATGCGCACCATGTCGAGGCCCGCCATGCCCATCGGCACAAGACCGTGCGGCTGGCCTGCCTGCCAGACCGCGTCGAAGACCTTTTCAGCGTCGCGCGGATGGCACCAGATCTCATAACCGAGTTCGCCCGTATAACCCGTGCGTGAGACGACGATCGGCACGCCTTGGGCATCGCCGATGCGGCCGATGGTGAAGCGGAACCAGTCGACCTCGGCGAGCGCCGGCTGGTGCGGCGGCGTCCAGACGATCTCCTTCAGGATATCGCGGCTCTTGGGGCCTTGAACGGCGATGTTGTGCATCTGGTCGGTCGAGGACCGCACCAGGACCTTCAGGCCAAGTTCCTCGGCTTTCTCGCGCAGCCACTGGCCTGAGTACTCATCGCCGCCGATCCAGCGGAAATTATCCTTGCCGAGCCTGAGCAAGGTGCCGTCGTCGATCATGCCGCCGTGCTCGTAACACATGGCCGTGTAGACGACCTGGCCGATGCCGAGTTTCTTGACGTCACGGGTAAGCGTGTATTGCAGCAGCGCTTCGGCATCCGGGCCGGTGACCTCGAATTTGCGCAAAGCCGAAAGGTCCATCACCACCGCCTTCTCGCGGCAGGCCCAATATTCCTGCAGCGGCCCTTCCTTGGCGAAGGCGTTGGCGAGCCAATAGCCCTTATATTCGATGAAGTTGCGGGTGTGTTTGGCGAAGCTGGAATGGAAGGCGGTTTCGCGGGTCATCTTTGGCTCTGCGTCCGGGGTCATTCTTCTGGCGATCGCACGGGAGAATTTGTGCTGTCCGGAGTAGGTCCGGACATGGATGTCGGTCAGGTTCCAACCATTGGCCGGCGTGGTGTCGTCCGGGCAGGCCGATGACACGCAGACGATGTCGGTGAGCGCGCGCAGCAGCACATAGTCGCCGGGCCGCGACCACGGCTCGTCCGAGAACATGACGCCGTGCGCGTCGATGCCGGTGTTGAAGAAGAAGTTGACCGCCATCCAGCCGCCACGAGCGGTGACACCGTGCGGGGTCAGCGCGCCATTGAAGTTCTCCGAGCAGTTGATGTGGCCCGGATAGCCGATGTCGTCGTAATATTTGGCGTAGCAGGCGAGCGCGAAGGCATCGTGGCGACCGCAGGTGTCCTGCACGACCTCGACCAGCGGCTCGAAATCCTGGTCGTAATATTTCGAATGCAGGCCAGGCATCGGATAGGCGTGGCCCATCAAGGACCGGGTGGCGGTGACGTCGAGCGCGAGGTCGCGGCCCTTGTCCAGCTTGCGCGCCGAAAAGCACTGGAAGTCGGTGCATTGGCGGCCGTCTACATCGATGATCTGGATGTAGTCGCCGGCCTTGACGAAATAGGATTCCGCAGTGCGCGACTTCACCCTGAGATCGAGCACGGGGTCGGCGAGGGGATCGGGCAGGTCCGATTTTCCCTTGGGGCGAAGCGCCGCGCGGCGCACCATCACCACCAGCGGCGTTGCCGTGTCGTGGCCGTCCACCGCCATCGGGCCTCCGGGCGCCGCCACGACAAGCGAGCCGGCGCGCGTGACGGTGAAGCTTTCCTCGGTTCCGGCTGGCGTGGTGCCGGAGAAGATGCGCAAGGCGTCTGCCTTGGCCAGCTGCAGCTTCCGGCGTTCCAGCCCTACGCGCAGGGCCCGCAGGCTGTCGTCGCCACCGAGCAGCAGAGCCTTGAGGCCGGCGGCGTTGCTGTTGGTCTTGGCTCCAATGATACCAGGATCGCTGCGGCCCGATTGGTCGAAAGCTAGCAGTTCACTGGCCTGGCCACCTTCGGAATTGCGGACGGTGATCCTGTCGCCGGCTTCGATGTCGATGACGATGGCGCCACCACCGGTCACATGATAGCGCTCGGTGCCCGGCAAAAGCAGGCCCGGTCGCAGAATGAGGCTCGGCCGAGGGGGGCCGGCGACCACAGTGGGATAGGCTGTCTGCTGCATGACCACCTCACACGAATTTGCCCGTGTGTAAAATAATTTCAATGTAGAGAATACTCAATTCACCCTGCCGCGCAAGCGTTCGTTTCGGCATTGCAGGCGGGACGGCGGATTCAGATCCTCGTTCTTTCGTCCAGTTTCGGGCACCGAAGCCAGGTTCCGCAAGGCTTGATGACAGTTTGGACGCAAAGCTTATTGACAGCGGCAAAATGCCGTTATTATCATCACAGTGAAATTTTTTTCTCTATGGAAATCAACTGGGAGGTATTTCCGTATGAAAGCGCGCGTCGCCGTGATTGGAGCTGGCCCGTCGGGCCTCGCACAGCTGAGGGCATTTCAATCCGCCGCGGAGAAAGGCGCCGATATCCCCGAAATTGTCTGCTTCGAAAAGCAAGCCAATTGGGGCGGCCTGTGGAACTACACCTGGCGCACCGGTCTCGACCAGTATGGCGAGCCGGTCCATGGATCGATGTACCGCTACCTCTGGTCGAACGGTCCCAAGGAGGGCCTGGAGTTCGCCGACTATTCCTTCGAGGAGCATTTCGGCAAGCAGATCGCCTCCTATCCGCCGCGCGCCGTGCTGTTCGACTATATCGAGGGCCGGGTGAAGAAGGCCGGCGTTCGCAAATGGATCCGTTTCGAGACGGTCGTGCGCATGGTCACCTGGAACGAAAAGACCAGGAAATTCACCGTCACCGTGCAGGATCTGCCGAAGGACCATTGCTACTCCGAGGAATTCGACAACGTCATCGTCGCCTCGGGCCATTTTTCGACCCCGAACGTGCCTGAATTCCCCGGCTTCGACCGCTTCAACGGCCGCATCCTCCACGCCCACGACTTCCGCGATGCTCGCGAGTTTACCGGCAAGGACATCCTGATCGTCGGCACCAGCTATTCGGCCGAGGATATCGGCTCGCAGTGCTGGAAATATGGCGCCAAGTCGGTCACCAACTGCTACCGCACGGCGCCGATGGGCTTCAACTGGCCAGACAACTGGGAAGAGAAGCCGCTGCTGGAAAAGGTCGACATCAATACCGTCACCTTCAAGGACGGGTCGACGAAACGCGTCGACGCGATCATCCTGTGCACCGGCTACAAGCACCACTTCCCGTTCCTGCCTGACGATCTGCGCCTGAGGACTGCCAACCGGCTGGCGACCGCCGATCTCTACAAGGGGGTCGCTTATGTCCACAATCCGGCGCTGTTTTATCTCGGCATGCAGGACCAGTGGTTCACCTTCAACATGTTCGATGCGCAGGCCTGGTGGACACGTGACGTGATCCTCGGCCGCATCAAGTTGCCGGCTTCCAAGCAGGCGCTGATCGCCGACGTCCAGGACCGGGTAGTGCGCGAGGATGCCGGCAAGGATGCTCACGATGCGATCGAATATCAGGGCGACTACGTCAAGGAACTGATCGCGGAAACCGACTATCCGAGCTTCGATGTGGACGGCGCCAACGAGGCCTTCTTCGAGTGGAAGGAACACAAGAAGAAGGGCATCATGGAGTTCCGTAACCATTCCTACCGTTCGGTCATCACCGGCACGATGGCGCCGGCGCATCATACGCCGTGGAAGGATGCTCTCGACGATTCACTCGAATCGTATCTGCGCACCGCTTCGTCCGTTGCCGCCGAGTGAAGGCAGTCGGTCGAAACCCGAACCCGCTTGGATAAGCAGGCCAGATTGGAAAAAGCCCGTCGCACAGCGCGGCGGGCTTTTTCGACGGATAATTTGGCCGGCTCTATCGACTGCCGGATACCCCGGCTATCCGATTGGCTGTCTTGTATTTCATGCGGGCCCGGCGGTAGGCATCCGGGATCGACAGCGCCCACACGAACAGGCCGCCGGCATGACGGCCGATGAAGGATTGGTCTGGTGTCGTCGTCACATAGGTGAGCACGGAAAAGAACAGCACGAAGAAGGCGAAGACTAATCCACGCGGTGCTTCGCGGATGGCGACGTGGCCGGCGCCCGGCAAGACGATTGCCAGCGCCAGGACGAGATAAGGGTTGATCGTTTTTTTCATTCTCATGCCTCGATGGGCGCCAACGCACTGGCTTGCATGGTTCCGGTGCGGTCACCTGCCAGCGTCTCCGACAGCAATTGGGCTTCCGCAATGGCCGTGCGGATCAGATCGGCCGGTACCTGCTCGATCGGGAAACGGACCTGCCGCAGCACGAGATGCGCGCCACGGTCGCCCTCGGCGACCTGGCGGATCAGACGTACGCCGCGCGGCGTGATGACGGCTTCCTTGACCGTGGGATTGCGGAACAGGGCCTGGAAGATCGACGAAGCCTGTTTGAGCTCGGCCGGCGTGGCGGTCCCGTCGCCGCGCAGCAGAATGGAAGCCTCGGTCTGGGGCGGTGCCAGCCATTCGGGCAAATCATGCACCATGGAATAGAATTCGGCGCCGGTCGGTCGCGACAGCGCGCCGATCGATGGCCGGGCGACAGGCTCGTGTTCGGCCAGCGTCAGCTTCAGCCAGAGTTGCGGCAGCCGCCGGCAGACCAGTGTGTCGGCAATCAATTCGATGCGGATCCGTCGCCCGTCGGAAAGGCTGCCGTCGAGGATCGGAAAACCGTCAGGGGCGGCGCGAAGCCGGCTGTTGTCGAAGAGGCCAGCCGCGGCATCGAGAAGGCGGCTGCGCTGCCGGTTGAGTCTCAGGCGGTCGCGTTGCGCGACCGCCATGAACACGGCGATAGCGGCTATTGCCAGCAGGACAAGGGCGAGGTTGTCCATCATGTTCTAATCCGACGCCGCGCGGCAAGGTTGAGTTGATCGCGCGGCGTCATGGTTTCAATACCCGCTCGGCCGTGGCCACGGCATGGTGAACTGATCGCCGCGCCTGACGAAGCGATAGCGCCAGAAATGGAACCACAGCGAAGCGATGATGTAGAAGCACATCATGGCGATGAGCTGCGTGCCGTAACCGAGGAAGACCGCGACATAGGCGGTGGCGCAAAGCACCAGCAGAAGCAGCGCCGGTATTGGGTGGAACGGGTGCACATAACCACGCTTGATGGTGTCCAGCGGCCACTTCTTGCGGAACATCACCATGTTGAAGGTCATGAAGGTGTAGCCCAGCAGGCCGGACAGGATCGAGAACGTCACTACCTGATCGAGCGGGGCGCCGAGCGCGAAGATGAGCGCGATCGGGACCAGGAAGACGATCGACCGGTACGGCGTGCGGTAGGTGGGGTGCACGGCACCGAACCAGCTTGGCAGATAGCGGTCGCGTCCCATCGAGAACCAGGCGCGGGACGCGTCGTTGATGCAGCCATTGGCCGAGGCCAGCGTGGCGAAGGTTGTGCCCACGAAAAGCAGCAGCATCAGCCCGGTCGAGCCGGTGACGCGCGCCGCATCGAACAGCGGCGTGCCGGACTGGCCGAGATATTCCCACGGGATCAAGCCAGAACAGACATACCAGGTCAGGGTCGCCGCGATCAGCAGCGTCATGATGCCGGCCATTGTGCCGTAGGGCAGCGAGCGCGCCGGCGAACGCACTTCCTCGGCCGCCTGGCAGGTGCCCTCGATGCCGAGATAGTACCAGAGGCCGAAATGCAGGGCCGCGACGATGCCGACCCAGCCATAGGGCAGGGGATCGCTGGTGATCGCCGAGAAATCCAGCGGGACGGCCGAGGCGCCGAACTGCACCGAAAGGAACAGCACGATGATCGACACGAAGGCGATCGCGGTGATGACGAGGTTGAATGTCAGCGTTGCCAGCACGCCGCGATAATTCAGCCATGCCAGGAACATCACCGCGAGGATGATGAAGGGCTTCTGGTTGAGACCGGAATGACCCTGCATGCCTGCCACGGTGTCGAGCAGGAAGCCGACGGTGATGGCGTTGGCGGCCTCCAGCATGGTGTAGGCCATGACCAGGAAAAGACCGACGTTGAAGGCCATCAGTGGCCCGACGATATGCTTGGCCTGGGCATACTGGCCACCGGCGGCGGCGACCGTCGAGGTCACTTCGGAATCGATCATCGCCACGCAGGTATAAAGCAGGCCGGCCACCCAGCAGGCGACAAGGCCGGCGATCATGCCGCCTTTGCCGACCGAGAAGTTCCAGCCCATATATTCGCCGACCAGAACGATGCCGACGCCCAGGGCCCAGACATGGGCCGGACCCAGCACGCGCAGCAGTTGGAGCCGCTCCGGCGCGGCGGTTGAAGTCACGTTTGCCATCGCCGTTTCCCTCAGATCGTGTGACGTTCGGCCGTGGCCTCGATCTCGCCTTCGCGCGAAGAGGTCAGCAGATCGTTGTCATAGGTGGTATCGACCTTGATCAGGTCGATCAGCATCAAGGCGCCGAACAGTGCGGACAGCGCCCAGGCGGCGTATTCGAGAATGTTCCAGGTATCCATCGCGCGCTCCTATCGTTTCGGGCCGAAGCGTTCTTCGATGACTTCGCGGTATTCCCTGTCCGACAACCGCACGACCATCACGAAATAGCCGATGACGAGAACGGCCATGACGGCCAGCGCCACCCAGCTGAAGGAATAGTCGAAGCGGGCGGTGACGATGTCGCTGGCGGCTGCAGGGTCGGTAATGCCGAGCGCCGCCCACTGCTGTTGTTCGGTGGCGTTCTGGCCAAGCGCCTCCCAGGTCGGGTTGGCGATCGGCTGCGGCGTCTTCGCAGCACCCGCAAGGCCCAGATAGAGCGGGATATAGAGTGCGCCGACGGTGAGCAGGAGAAGGATGAAGACGTCGAAAACCTGTCCTGTCAGGCTCTGTTTCGGAGGTTTGTAAGCCATCGGTTTCTCCTCAGCCGCGTCGCTTGCGCATCTCGTCGAGATGCTTCAGGTCGAGCCCGTAGATGAAATGCTTGTCGTCGCCATAGTGGCGCAGCATGGCGATGATGGCCGCGGTGTTCAGAGCTAGAACAAGGGCTGCGGCTATCGCCAGGATCGCCCGGATCCCCGGCACGGTGATGTAAGGCCAGACGGTAAACAGCGTGAACAGTATCGCGATCCACGTTGCGGCCACAAAGGCGACCGCACCCATGCGGTCGCGGCCATGCATCTTGTCTATGCGTTCGTCAAAGGTGGTTGAACCAGCATGCTGGCTTGATGTCGCATCCATCTTCCCCTCCATGAGGCTGCGCGACTGCGGGGCATTGTTGTTGATTTTGCAGAAAACTATTTGCCCAAGGGGAATATTGAGAAACTGCGACAAACTGTCAAGGAAAAGCGCATGTTGCGGCGCATCAGTTCGCCATTGCACTGCGAAGGATGGCGCTTACAGTCCAGTCGGAGGGGGTGTGAGGCGGTGCCGGGGCTATTGCGAGCCGATATGGGTGCCGCGATTCCTTTCGCTGGCGAACAATGCAACAGCCATGGCGCGATTGCGGACGTCCAGCTTGTCGTAAAGATTCTTCAGGTGATATTTCACCGTGTTTTCTGAAATGCCGGTGCGCGTGGCGATCTGCAGGTTGGTCCAGCCGTCGGCCAGAACAGCCAGCAGTTCGCGTTCCCGTGGGGTCAGCCGCGACAATGGCGTGTCGTTGATGCGCGAGACGTCAACATAGGGGATGCAGATGCGGCCATGGGCGACCGCGATCAGCGTATCGAACAGGATTGCCGGGTCGTCGAACTGGTAGCAGAAGCCTTGCACGCCAAGGCGCACGCATTGCTTGAGGATGGCGATGTCGTGGTCATTGGAAAAGATGACGACGCGGGCGTGCAGGTTGCGTTTTTGCAGTTCCGCCAGAACGCCGCTGCCGTCCATGTCCGATAGTTTCCAGCCGAGAACGGCGAGGTCGAAACCTGGTTCTCCACCAGAGACCGCTGCGAGAAACGCCTCGCCACCCTGCACGGCGCCGACGAGATCGAAGCGGTCATCACGCCGGATCATGTCGCCCAGCGCCGCAACGACGAGCGGGTTGCGTTCCGCGATCAGGACCCTGAACTTCTTCTCTTCCGTCATGGGCGTGACATCGGTCTCCCAACCCGGATGCTGAACTTTCCATACAGCGGTCATCGGCTTCACGTGGGCTCCAGCGCGACCTAAATTAGTCGTAGATCGGGAATCGCCGCACCAGGGCTTCAACTTCCTCGCGCACTTCCGCTTCGATTTTGCCGTTGGCGTCCTCGCCATTGGCGGCCAGTCCGTCGATCACCCGCATGGTCAGTTGTCCAACCTGCCGGAATTCATCCGCACGGAAACCGCGCGTGGTGCAGGCCGGCGTGCCCAGCCGGACGCCGGAAGTCACGGCGGGTCCCTGCGGGTCGAACGGAATGCCGTTTTTATTGCAGGTGATATGCGCGCGCCCGAGTGCCGCTTCCACGGCCTTGCCGGTCAGGTTCTTGCGTCTCAGGTCCACCAGCATCAGATGCGTATCGGTACCGCCCGACACGATATCGACACCACCCGATGCCAGGGTTTGCGCAAGCGCCTTGGCATTGTCGACGACATTGGCGGCGTAGGTCTTGAACTCCGGTGCCAGCGCCTCGCCAAAGGCCACCGCCTTGGCGGCGATGACATGCATCAGCGGTCCGCCCTGCAGGCCGGGGAACACCGCCGAATTGACCTTCTTGGAGATCTCCTCGTCGTTGGTGAGCACCATGCCGCCGCGCGGGCCGCGCAAGGTTTTGTGGGTGGTGGTGGTCACGACATGCGCGTGGTCGAGCGGGTTCGGGTGGACGCCGCCGGCGACCAGACCGGCGAAATGCGCCATGTCGACGAACAGCTTGGCGCCGACCTCGTCGGCGATCTCGCGGAATGCCTTGAAGTCGATGAAGCGCGGATAGGCCGAGCCACCGGCCAGAAGCACCTTCGGCCGATGCTGGCGGGCAAGGTCGCGCACCTCGTCGAGGTCGATGCGCTGGTCCTGCGGACGCACGCCATAAGAAACGACCTTGAACCACTTGCCGGACTGATTGACAGGCGAGCCGTGGGTCAGGTGACCACCGGCGGCGAGGTTCAATCCCATGAAGGTATCGCCCGGCTGCATCAGCGCCATGAACACCGACTGGTTGGCCTGGCTGCCGGAATGCGGTTGCACATTGGCGAAAGCGCAGCCGAACAGTTGCCGGGCCCGCTCGCGCGCCAGTTCCTCGACCTCGTCGACATATTGGCAACCGCCATAATAACGACGACCCGGATAGCCCTCGGCGTATTTGTTGGTCAGAACCGAACCCTGGGCCTCTAGCACCGCCTTCGAGACGATGTTCTCGGAAGCGATCAGCTCGATTTCGTCGCGCTGCCTGCCCAGTTCGCGCGCCATGGCTGCACTGACGGCCGGGTCGGTTGTGGCGACGCTAGCGCGAAAGAACTGGCCGAGATTGCCGAGGCCCGGTCGCTGGGGGATGTTCATGCGTCCAATCCTTTCCGGCGCTGGGCGCCTGTCCCGTCTCTACCCTGTCCAGCCGAGGCCGGAGGATATGCAATTGATCGAGAGCAGAAGTGCGTTGATCGGGCGCCGCGACGCCGAAGCGTTTGCGGCCTGATCGCGCACTTCTCGCAACAGTTTCACCTGGAGCGCGTGGATGCTGTCCATTTCCGGCCGCAAACGGTCGAAATTGCGCTTGAAAGCGGGGAAGCGTGTCGAAAAGTCGGTATTTCCGACGATCTCGCGAACCATGCGGCTGGTGAGTTCGTATTCGGCTTCGATCTTTCCAAAGATGCGCCTGCCGGTCTCGCGCTCGACGACAAGCCCGGAATAGAGCCGGCCCACTTCGAGGTCTGCCTGGTAGAGCGTCTTGTCGACCTCATCGATGATCAGGCGAAAGAAGCGGGAGCGTTCGAACATCTGGCGAAGCAGGTCGCGGCCGGCCTCGCCACGAACGGCGATGAAGGAATTGATCGCGCTGCCGATGCCATACCAGCCCGTCAAAAGATGGCGGTTCTGGCTCCAGGCGAAGACCCAGGGAATGGCGCGCAGATCGCTGATGTCGCGGGCGCCGAAACGGCGTGCCGGCCGCGAGCCGATCTTGAGCAGCGACAATTCCTCGACCGGGCTCGCTTGGTTGAAATAGTCGATGAAGCCGGGCTCGTTGATCAGGCTGACATAAGAAGCCAGCGACATGCCGGTGAGCGCCTCCAGCGCCTCCTCGAATTCCGGAACGTCCTTCAGCTCGGCCTCATTGGGCGATTTGACGCTGTGCGCGAAGACGCTGGCGGCGAGAATTTCGAGTTGATGGAGGCCAGTGCCTCGGTTGGCGAATTTGGAGGAAACGACCTCGCCCTGTTCCGTGACGCGCATGGAACCGTCGATTGTGCCCGCCGGTTGCGCGGCGATCGCCCTGCCGGTCGGCGCGCCACCGCGACTGACCGAGCCGCCACGCCCATGGAAGAAGGAGATCCGGATCTTGTTCTTCTTGCCGAGTTTCGTGAGCTGCTTCTGCGCCTTGCTCAGTTCCCAGTTGGCCGCCAGGAAGCCGCCATCCTTGTTGGAGTCGGAATAGCCCAGCATGATTTCCTGGCGATTGCCGAAGTCGCGGATCGAGCGGCGGACGACGGAAATCCCAAGAAGCTGGTCGATGATCGCGGGCGCCGCGCGCAGGTCGGCAATCGTCTCGAACAGCGGCACGATCCGCAGGTTGATTGTGCCGCTGCCATCCGGGGCCGTCGCCAGACCGCAGAACTGTGCGAGCAGATAGACGGCGAGGATATCGTCGACCGATTGCGTCATCGACAGGATGAATGCGCCGACCGCACAGCTCTTGTCGGCGGAGGCCTCGCGGATCACGTCGAACAAAGCGAGCAACTCGCGTGTTTCTTCCGACAGGCGGGTGCGATCCAGGCCTGGGTCGAGCTGATCGCCTCTGCGGATGGCGTCGCGGATACGCCCGGACCAGCGCGGCGAAACCGCGGTGACCGGTTCGGCTTTTGGGTCGATGACGGTGAACAGTTCGGCAAGGGCCCGGTTCACCACCGTCGAATTCTGACGGATGTCCAGAGCAACCGTGCAGAAGCCGAAACTCTCGATTTGTTGCAGCAGCGGCCGGACAAGGCGTTGTGCCACCACCTTGCCGCCGATTTTCAGAAGCGTGTCGGAAAGGCATTCCAAATCGGTCCGGAAGGCCTCTGCATTGGGGTAGGGTACGCCGCTGCCCTTGCCCAGCATCGCCTCCAAACGCCGCAGCATGGCGGCGGTGAACTGGCGCAGCGGCTCGTCGACATTGCGGTGGGCGATCGCTTCGGCGCATCCGCTTGCACGCAGAATGCCCGCCAGGGCGGGAGCGAATTCGTCCGGTATGTCGACGACATTGGCGCTGACGCTCAGCATGGTCGTCAACCGGCGGACCTGGCCAAGATACCACTTGATCGCCGCATGGCGGTTTTCGGCCAGTGCATAGGCGGTCGTCTGGGCGGTGACGTTGGGGTTCCCGTCGCGGTCGCCGCCAATCCAGGAGGCAAAGCGCATGAAGGACGGAACGGTAAGCGCGTAGTCCGGGAAGTGTCGCTTCAACGCGCCCTCGACGAGGTCGTAGAGCTGCGGTGTGGTCTCGAACAGAACCTCCCGGAAGAAATGCAGGCCCCAGGCGATCTCCCGCTCGACCGACGGGCGCTCGAGCCTGAGTTCGCCGGTCATCCACAAGAGTTCGATCTCGCTCTTGAGATCGCAGACGAGCAGATCGTGTTCGCGCGGCGCCCAGCGCTGCTGCCCGATCTCCGTCAGTTTGCGATAGATGCGGCGATGGATTTGAAGGACCGTGACCCGCTTGGCTTCGGTCGGGTGCGCGGTCATGGTCGGGCCGACGCACAGACCGTCCAGAGCCTCCTGCACGGCTTCGGCGGAATAGCCCTCGGCGGCGATCTCGCCGACGACATTGGAAAAGGAGCCCACCACGTCGTCGGGATTTCCCGACTGTTCGGTTTCGCGGCGGGTGCGCATCGCCTGAAGTTCGTTGGAAATGGCGATCAGCTGAAACCAGATGCCTGTCGCCTGCAGCGCCGGGATGCGGAGTTCCCCGGGCAGCGTATCGAGCGACGCGCGACCCAGCAAAACTTCGGCGATCTCCGGTTCACGGGCCCTCACGACCGAAACGAGCAGCTCAAACAGCAACTCGCGCACGTCGTTGCGAGAGGCGAGGGGCTTGCCATCCTCCACCGCTACGATGGGCACGTCTTTCCAGGACGTGCGGATTTGCGCTGATCCGAGAATGTCCGTTGCCTCCTCAACAAACACTGGCGATAAATTCCTACCATGAATGTTTTTTTCATAATAGTGCTTTGGCAAGCATAAGCCATTCGCCGGCGTTGAAAACGCCTGGACGGGTAGAATCCTCGCCCGTTCGGGTAGTGCGGAGATTGGGCGAAAGAGCGAGATTTTGACGCCAAAGTCGCAATCCGGGGCCTAAAAACTAACATTTTGCCGGGTTCGCTAAAATCGCTTGACGGCGATCAGAATTCCGATGATCTTCACTTGTGGGAAACAAATAAGACTAAGCGGAAACCCGCTACGCATAACCCGCAATGTCGGGACGTCCGTGACGGGACAGTCAACAATGGGAAACCTAGCCATGAGTGCCATGGAAGATACCTACGTGGCGGAAGCCAGCGGGAACCTGCGTCGAACCATCGATTGGCGCGGCGCATTCTGGGTCGCCAGCGGCGTGCCGCCGCTGGTTCTGTTTTCGATCGGCGGCATCGCCGGCGTCGGCGGCAACATCGCCTTCGCGGTCTGGACGCTGTCCATCCTGATGGGCTTCATCCAGTCATTCACCTATGCCGAAATCGCCGGCCTGTTCCCGAACAAGTCGGGCGGTGCGTCGGTCTACGGGGCAACCGCGTGGTTGCGTTATTCGAAGTTCATCGCGCCGCTGTCGGTGTGGTGCAACTGGTTCGCCTGGTCGCCGGTGCTGTCGCTCGGCTGTTCAATCGCCGCCGCCTATATCCTCAACGCGCTGGCACCGATCCCGGGCTTCACCGAAACCTCACCGGAAGTGGTGGCCTATCTTGCCGCCCATGCCGGCACGAGTGCCGCAGATGCGGTGACGGCGGTGACCGCCGCAGCCACACCTGCGATCCGCAGCTGGACGCTCTACACCCATGCGCTCGGTCCGGTCTCGTTCTCGCTCAACGCCACCTTCTGGATTGGCGCGGTGCTGATGCTGATTACTTTCGCCGTGCAGCATCGTGGCATCCTCAGCACCGCAAACGTGCAGAAGGTCGTTGGTCTTCTCGTCATCGTGCCGCTGCTGATCGTCGGCATCGTGCCGATCCTGACCGGCCAGATCAACTGGGCGAACTACTCGCCTTTCGTGCCGCTCGCCGCCGCCTACGCCCCGGCGCCCGGCGCCTGGAACATAGCCGGCTGGACCCTGGTGCTTGGCGCCATGTTCATCGCAGCCTGGTCGACCTATGGGTTCGAGACGGCCGTCTGCTACACGCGCGAATTCAAGAACCCGGAGACGGACACGTTCAAGGCCATCTTCTATTCAGGCCTTCTGTGCGTGCTGCTCTACATCCTGGTTCCGTTCACCTTCCAGGGTGTGTTGGGCCTCAACGGGATGCTGGCCACGCCGATCGTCGACGGCTCCGGCGTCGCCGATGCGCTCGCTACGATGGTCGGTGGGGGCGGCATCGTCAAAACGCTGCTGATCATGTTGATGATCCTGGCGCTGCTGCTGGCGATCATGACGGCCATGGCCGGCTCCTCGCGCACGCTTTATCAGGGTTCGGTGGACGGCTGGCTGCCGAAATACCTCAGCCACGTCAACGATCACGGCGCGCCGACGCGGGCGATGTGGACCGACCTCGTCTTCAATCTGCTCCTGCTGGCGATCGCCGCCGCCGACGCCACCAGCTTCTTCTTCATCCTGGCCGTCGCCAATTGCGGCTACATCATCTTCAACTTCCTCAACCTCAATGCCGGCTGGATCCATCGCATCGACAATGGCCACATCAAGCGGCCGTGGCGGGCGCCGACCTGGCTGATCACGGCGGGTGCGGTGTTCGCCTTCGTCAACGCCGTCTTCATGGGGGCCGGTGCCAAGGTATGGAACCCGATGGCGCTCTGGGCGGGGCTGTTCACGGCCGCGCTGATCCTGCCGGTGTTCTGCTTCCGCCACTACGTTCAGGACGGCGGCAAGTTCCCCGATCACATGCTGGACGATCTCGGCATGAGCGAGAGCAGCCTGCGCGAGCGCAAGGCGGGCGTATTGCCTTACGTGACGCTGATCGCAGGTCTGATCGTGGTGCTGATCGCCAACTGGTACTTCGTGCTCTGACCGAGGACTGACCGCTGATCCCGCGCGGCCTCGACGGTCGCGCGGGGTTCTCCATAACAACCAGGGGAAGTGCTCCACGGAGCCACAGGGGAAGCCGAGCCATGACGACTACAACTGACATTGCAGCCCATGCCGGAGATGGTCAGCTTCATCGTTCCATCGACTGGCGCGGGGCATTCTGGGTGGCCAGCGGCGTGCCGGCGCTGGTGCTGTTTTCCATCGGCGGCATCGCCGGAACGGTCGGCACGCCCGCCTATCTGATCTGGACGGCCTCCATCATTCTCGGCCTGATCCAGTCTTTCACCTATGCCGAGATCGCGGGCCTGTTTCCGTCGAAGTCGGGCGGCGCGTCTGTCTATGGAGCCACGGCCTGGCTGCGCTATTCGAAGTTCATCGCGCCGTTGTCGGTGTGGTGCAACTGGCTGGCCTGGACGCCGGTGCTGTCGCTCGGCTGCTCGATTGCCGCCGCCTACATCTTGAATGCCCTGGCGCCGATCCCGGCTTTCACGGAAACCTCGCCGCAGGTTGCAACCTGGCTCGCCGATCCGGCCAATGTCGGCAAGACGGCGGCCGACGCCATCGCCGTGCTGACAAGCGCCGCGACGCCGGCCATTCGCAACTGGTCGCTGTTCCACGGCACGCTCGGGCCTGTCAGCTTTTCGCTGAACGCCATCTTCTTCATCGGCGTCGTCCTAATGCTGATCACCTTCGCCATCCAGCATCGCGGCATTCTTGGGACAGCCAGCGTGCAGAAGTACATCGGGCTGCTGGTCATCATTCCGATGCTGATCGTCGGGGTCGTGCCGATCATCACCGGCCAGATCAACTGGGCGAACTATTCGCCGCTCGTGCCGCTGGCTGCTGCCTACGCCCCGGCGCCTGGCGCCTGGAACGTCGCGGGATGGACCCTCGTGCTCGGCGGCATGTTCATCGCGGCCTGGTCGGCCTACGCTTTCGAAACCGCGATCTGCTACACTAGCGAATTCAAGAATCCGGGCCGCGACACGGTGCGGGCGATCTTCTATTCGGGCCTTCTTTGCCTGGCACTCTACACGCTGGTGCCGTTCACCTTCCAGGGTGTGCTCGGGCTCAACGGCATGCTGGCCACGCCGATTGTCGATGGCTCCGGCGTCGCCGATGCCATGGCCAGGATGGTTGGCGGTTCGGGCTTCATCACCTCGATCATGGTGATGCTGATGATCCTCGCTTTGATGCTGTCGATCATGACGGCGATGGCCGGGTCGTCGCGCACCCTCTATCAGGGTTCGGTCGACGGCTGGTTGCCCCGCTACCTCAATCACGCCAATGAGCATGGCGCGCCGACACGCGCGATGTGGACCGACCTGACCTTCAACGTTTTCCTGCTCGCGGTTGCGGCGGCCGATGCCACCAGTTTCTTCTTCGTGCTGGCCGTGTCGAACTGCGGCTACATCATCTTCAACTTCCTCAACCTCAATGCGGGCTGGATTCATCGCATCGACAATGGCCACATCAATCGGCCGTGGAAGGCACCGACGATCCTGATCGCGGTCGGGGCCGTTCTTTCCTATGTCAACGCCATGTTCATGGGTGCCGGCGCCAAGGTGTGGAATCCCTGGGCGCTGTGGGCCGGCTTCATCGCGGCCGCGCTGATCATTCCGGTGTTCTGCTTCCGGCATTATGTGCAGGACGGTGGCAGGTTCCCCGAACACATGCTCGACGACCTCGGCATCGCCCAAGAAGACCTGAAGGTGAGGAAAGCCGGTATCTTGCCTTATCTCACCCTGATCGCCGGTGCCGCCGTGGTGCTCGCCGCCAACTGGTTCTTCGTCATCTGAGCTTTCGGCTGGCGGCGGGCGGGACCCGTCGCCAGCCATCTCCGCTCGACATCTCCCCCATCGCTGAAATCGTCCAACGCGGACCGCTGCACGATACCTGGCGTCAGGGATCGGCCGTGCAACGTCGTGCATTCAAGGCCGATTTCGGACGCGGTTCGATCATCTCGCGACCATAAATCCAGTGAGTGGATTTATGACTTGATAAATCCACTCACTGGATTTACCTTGGCGGCCGCCGTGTGAGAACGGCGGTCAGTTTAGGGTTGGGAGGAGGATTTCATGAAGCATGTATGGGGTGCCGCCGCTTTGGCGGTTTCGCTGTTTGCCGCCGTGCCGTCATGGGCCGAGACGGTTTCGCTGTTCTGCTCGTCTTCGGGCGCCGAATACGAACTCTGCAGGAACGGTGCCGAGGCCTGGGCCAAGAAAACCGGCAACGAGGTCAAGATCAACAAGATGCCAGCCGCGTGGGACGAGGCGCTGCCGCTTTACCAGCAGCTTCTCTCCGCCCAATCGCAGGATGCCGACGTGCTTCTGCTCGACGTCGTCTGGATCGGCCTGCTGCAGAACCATCTGCTCGATCTTTCCGCCGTGCTGCCGAAGGAAGACATCGCCGCCAATTTCCCGTCGACGGTCGCCGCCGGCACGGTCAACGGCAAGTTCGTGGCCCAGCCCTGGTACACCGACACCGGCCTGATGTTCTATCGCAGGGACCTTCTGGAAAAATACAAGAAGCCGGTGCCGAAGACCTGGGCGGAATTCACGGAAACGGCCAAGGCCGTTCAGGATGGCGAGCGCGCCGCCGGCAACAAGGACATGTGGGGTTTCGCCTGGCAGGGCAAGTCGTATGAAGGCCTGACCTGCGATGCCATCGAATGGGTGAGCAGCTTCGACGGCGGCACCATCGTCGACGACAAGGGCAACATCACCATCGACAATGCTGGTGCCGCCGCGGCGCTCAAGCAGGCGCATGGCTGGGTCAACACGATCAGCCCGCAGGGCGTGCTGAACTACGATGAAGAGTCCTCGCGCAGCGTCTTCGAGGCTGGAAATGCCGTCTTCCTGCGCAACTGGGCTTATGTGTGGGGTACCTCGCAGGGCAAGGATCAGCCGCTGGTCGGCAAGGTCGGTGTCGCCGCGTTGCCGGTCGGCAAGGATGGCGCCAAGTCCAGCGGCTGCATGGGCACCGCCCATCTCGGCATCTCCAAATACACCAAGCACAAGGATGCCGCCGTCAGCCTGTTGAGCTTCATGGCCGGTAAGGACGAGCAGAAGCGCCGCGCCATCGAGGGAGCGTACAATCCGACGATCGCCTCGCTCTACGACGATGCCGATGTGCTGAAGGCTTTGCCTTTCCTCAAGGATGCGCAGACGGCTTTCGCCGACAGCGTCGCACGCCCCTCGGCGGTGACCGGCTCCGGCTACAATCGTGTCTCGCAGGCCTTCTACAAGGCCGTGCACGGCGTTCTGGCCGGAGAGGAGCAGCCGGAAGCGGCGCTGAAGGCGCTGGCGGCCGATCTCGAGACCATCAAGAAGCGCGGCAAGTGGTAACACGAACCGTGTGACGGCCGGCGCGCTCCTCCCTGCGCGCCGGCAATCCTTTTCAAACAGCAAGAGATCAGCATGCAAATCGGCAATGCGCCCTGTTCCTGGGGCGTCTTTTATCCCACTGGCAACAGCATCAACGCTGAGGGCTACCTCGATGCGGTGGCGCGCGCGGGCTATCGCGTCACGGAACTGGGGCCGCTCGGCTTCCTGCCAACCGACACTGGACAACTCGCCGACGCGCTTGCCGCACGTGACCTGACGCTGGCCGGTGCTGCCCATGTGCATGTCCTGGCCGAACCGGGATCATGGCCCGTGCTGAAGACGGCACTCGACAGCCTCGGCCCTATACTCGCCAAGCTGAATGCACCCAACCTGATCCTGATGGACGAAAGCGAATGGTATCCGGCCGACAGGCCGGGCGTCGTCGATGAAACAGGCTGGAAGACCATGATCGCCCATGTGCGTGATGCCCAGCATCATGTCGCCGAGACCTATGGTGTCAAGCTGACCTTCCATCCGCATGTCGGCACTTGCGTGGAGCGGGAAGCGCAGATCGATCGCCTGCTTGACGAAACGGATGTCGATTTGTGTTTCGACACCGGCCACCACGCCTTCTGGGATCAGGACCCCATCGCTTATATGCGCAAGGTCTGGGACCGGATCGGCTTCATGCATCTGAAGAATGTCGACGCCAAGGTCCGCGCGCGCGTGCTGGCGGGTGAGTTGGGGCCGAACGAGTCCTTCGCAGCCGGCGTGATGTGCCCGCTGCCGGACGGCGTTGTCGACATCCCCGCGGTGATCGCGCTGCTCAAGGAGAAGGGCTACTCGGGCCCGTGCATCGTCGAACAGGATCCGAGCGAGGATGCCGCTGAGACACCCGAGGCGCTTGCCGCCCGCAATCGTATCTATCTGGAAGGGCTGCTGGCATGAGCGCGATCAAACCACAGGTCTTCGACAATGCCGAAACGCTCGGTGACGCATTCGCCGCTCGGCTGCTTGGCATGATCGCGGACGCGGCTTCGGCCGGTCGAGATTTTCTCCTCGGCTGTCCCGGCGGACGTTCGCCACGCCCGGCCTATCAGGCGATGGGACATATGCTTGCCGCCGCGCCGCAGGACATCAGCCACGTCACCATCGTCATGATGGACGACTATCTGGTGGAGACGTCGGCAGGCCTGGACCATGTTTCGGTCGACAGCCATTTCTCCTGCCGGCGTTTTGCTTATGAAGAGATCGTCGGCGTCTTGAACGCCGCTCTGCCGGAGAATTTTCGCATTCCGGCCGAACAGATCTGGTTCCCCGACCCGAAAGATCCCGCGGCCTACGATGCCCGGATCGAGGCGGCGGGCGGCATCGATCTGTTCATCCTGGCATCGGGCGCGAGCGACGGCCATGTCGCCTTCAATCCTCGCGGCAGCGGACGGTGGAGCCGCACGCGCGTGGTGCCGCTGGCTGAGGAAACGCGCCGCGACAACATGAAGACTTTTCCGGACTTTCGGTCGCTCGACGAAGTGCCGGGCTTTGGCGTCACCGTCGGCATCGATACGATTGCAAGGCTGTCCAAGGCTGCGGTGATGATCGTCTGGGGCGATGGCAAACGCCTGGCCTTTGACCGGCTGACGTCGGTGCCCGACTACGATCCCGACTGGCCGGCGAGCGTGGTGGCTGCCTGCCGCGCCGGCGAGATCCTGGCTGACAGGGCGGCGGCCCAAGACTGATGCGCGCAGCCATTGGCATTGACATAGGCGGCACCAAGATCGCCGGCGGCCTGGTCGATCTAACCGTTGGCACTCTGGTCGACCAGGCCGAACTGCCCACGCCTCACGGGCAGGGGGCCGATGCGATCCTTGCGGTCGCGGCCGATATTGCGGAGCGCATGCAACGCAGCGCCGAGGCGAAAGGCATCGCTTCGGCCGGCATTGGCATCGGCCTGCCGGAATTGGTCGGCCTCGACGGTGTTCCGGCCAGCAGCTGGATCGCGGACTGGAGCCAAAGCGACATCGCCAGAGCCTTTGCCGGCCACGGTCCCGTTGCCGTCGACAGCGACGTACGTGTCGCAACGCTCGCCGAACTGCACTACGGCCACGGCAAGGCGTTGCCCAGCTTCGTCTTCGTCTCGGCGGGAACGGGTCTCAGCTTTGCAAGCTGCGTCGGCGGCATCGTCCAGCGCGGCGCCAATGGCTTTGCCATCCACTTCGCCTCAAGCGAACTGGTTGCGTTCGACGGTGTTTCCGGCCGGCGTGCGGACTTCGTGCTGGAATCCTTCGCCTCCGGCCTCGGCATGGCGCGTGTCTACAAGGCACGCACGGGACGGACGGCAACGGCACGCGATATCGTCGAAGGCCGCGCTGGCTCGGAAGGCGCGCAATTGCTTGACGAGGCGACGACGGCGCTGGCCAGCTATCTTGGTCAGATGATCAACATGATCGACCCGCATGGCGTCGTCATCGGCGGCGGCCTCGGCACGGCGCAGCCTTATTTCGACAGGCTTCGGTCGAAGGTTCCGACCTATGTTTGGGCCGAAGCCTGCCGGGGGCTGCCCGTTCTGGCGAGCGCGCTCGGGTCTGCTGCCGGCGTGATCGGTGCCGCCGCGCTGCACGCGGACAAGAATTCAGCTGGGGAATGAAACGATGTCCACCATTAGCCTGAAATCCGTATCCAAGAGCTTCGGCTCGGTCGACATCATCCGCAATGTCGACCTTGAGATCGCGGATGGCGAATTCGTCGTGTTCGTCGGGCCCTCGGGCTGCGGCAAGTCAACGCTGCTGCGCCTGATTGCCGGGCTGGTGCCCGTGTCGGCGGGCGACATCGACATCGACGGCGAAGACATGACCGAAGTGCCTGCCTCCAAGCGCGGCATCGCCATCGTCTTCCAGTCCTACGCGCTCTATCCGCACATGACGATCGCCCGCAACATCGGCTTCGCGCTGGAGACCAGCGGCATCGGGCGGGAGGCGATCCGCACCAAGGTTGAACAGGTTGCCGCGACGCTGAAGATCGGCCATCTGCTCGACAGGTTGCCGCGCGAGCTTTCCGGCGGCCAGCGCCAGCGTGTCGCCATCGGCCGTGCCCTTGTGCGCCAGCCGAAGGTGTTTCTGTTCGACGAACCGCTATCCAATCTCGACACCGACCTGCGCTCGGAAATGAGGGTCGAGATCGCGCGGCTGCACGAAGACCTCAAGACCACCATGGTCTATGTGACGCATGATCAGGTCGAGGCGATGACCCTGGCCGACAGGATCGTCGTTCTGAACGAGGGACGCATCGAGCAGGTTGGCACGCCGCAGGAACTCTACCATCGTCCGGCCAACCGTTTCGTCGCCGGTTTTATCGGCTCGCCGCGCATGAACTTCCTGCCGGTGACGGCGGCAAAAGCGGATGACGGCTGGCGGCTGAGCGGCGCGGGCGGGCTGGACCTCGCGATCGGAGCAGGCGCCTCTTCTCCCGCTTCGGTCGGCATCAGGCCGGAAGCATTGGCCATCGCGGGCGCGCGGCAACCTGCGCGGATTTCGGGTGAATTGCTGCGCGCCGAGGATCTCGGCCACGAGCATCTCGCTTATGTGCGCGTCGCCGAAGATCTGGTCTGGACGGTGCGTCTCTCGAACCATCTGGCGCTCGCGCGTGGAGAAAAAGTCGGGCTGACCTGGTCGGACGATGCGCTTTTTGCTTTCGACGGCGACGGCCGGCGGCTGGTCACCTCTCTTGCCAGGCAGGCCGCGGCATGAGCACGCGTCGCGGAAACGCATTGCAACGCAAGGAAACGCGCGCGGCGTGGATGTTCCTGACGCCGGCTCTCGTCGCGCTGACCCTCGTTGCCTTCTGGCCGCTCGCCCGCACGCTGTATTTTTCCTTCACCAATGCGACCCTCGACGATCCCTCGGTCTACGATTTCATCGGTTGGCAGAATTTCGTCGACATCGCGATGGACGGTCAGTGGTGGCGGGCGGTTGCCAACACGGTGGTGTTCACGATCATTTCGGTGTCGCTAGAAACCCTTCTCGGGCTGGGCATCGCGCTGCTGCTCAACCAGGCGCTGCCGGGCAGAGGCGCCTTGCGCGCTGCCATCCTCATTCCCTGGTCCATTCCGGTCGTCGTGTCGGCCAAGATCTGGGAATGGATGCTGCACGACCAGTTCGGCATTCTCAACAATTTGCTGATCGGTCTCGGTTTCATCGACCACGGCATTGCATGGACGGCGACGCCGTCGCTGGTCATGGGCGTCATCATCTTCGTCGATGTGTGGATCACCACGCCGTTCATGGTGCTGCTGATCCTGGCCGGGCTTCAGGTGATCCCAGAGGAGGTGCGCGAGGCCGCACTTGTGGATGGCGTTCCGTGGTGGAAGCGCTTCTGGTCGATCACCCTGCCGCTGCTCAGGCCGGCGATCGGCGTGGCGGTGCTGTTTCGCGCGCTGGATGCCATGCGCATGTTCGACCTTGCCTACATCCTCGCCGGCAATGGCGAGCGCACGCAGACCATCTCGATCTATGCGCGCAACCAGCTGATCTCCTTCCAGGAGACAGGCCTGGGTTCGGCTGCTTCCACCTGGGTGTTCTTCGTGATCGCGCTGGTCGCGATCCTCATCATCGGGACGATGCGGCTCGACCGCGCGGCGGGGAAATGACCATGGCCAGCACAACAGCGACGGCGAGACGCCGATCTTCCACTCGCTACCGTTGGCAAAGACGGGCACGCTCGGCCGGCCTTGTTATGCTCAGCCTGCTTGTGCTCGCCTACACGCTGTTCCCCTATTATTGGGCGATCGTCTCGTCCTTCCGCTCCGGCTCGGAACTGTTTTCGACCAGCCTCGTGCCGAGCTTTGACCTGGCCCACTACAAGGCCCTGCTGGCCGACCCCGTCTTCACCGGCTCAATCATCAATTCGCTGATCGTCGCCGGTTCGACCACCGTGATCTCGCTGGCGCTCGCAGTCGCCGCCGCCTATGCGCTCGGCCGGCTGAATTTCAGCGGCAGGCAGGCCATGCTGATGGCGATCCTGGTGGTCTCGATCTTCCCGCAGATCGCGGTGATGTCGGGCATGTTCGAACTGGTGCGCTGGCTCGGCCTCTACAATCGCGTTGGCGCGCTGATCCTTGCCTATCTGATCTTCACAGTGCCGTTCACGGTGTGGGTGCTGACCTCCTTCATGCGCGAATTTCCGCGCGAGCTGGAGGAGGCGGCGATCATGGACGGTTGTTCGCATTGGCGCATCCTGACCAGGATCCTTTTGCCACTGATGGGGCCGGCGCTGGCAAGCACCGGTCTGCTCGCCTTCATCCTGGCGTGGAACGAATTCCTGTTCGCGCTCACCTTCATCCTCAGCGACGAGAACCGTACCGTGCCGGTGGCGATCGGCCTGATCTCCGGCAACAGTCGCTACGAATACCCGTTCGGGCCGGTGATGGCGGCATCGATCATTGTCACGCTGCCGTTGCTGGTTCTGGTGCTGATCTTCCAGCGGCGGATTGTCAGCGGGCTGACCGCCGGTGCCATCAAGGGCTGACGGCCCATGCGGCCGGTCTCAATCCAGCCCGTAGAAGACGTCGACGATCTCACCGGCGATGTTCCATTTCGCCGAAGGCTGCGCTTCCAGGGTTGCCAGCAGGGGCATCGTCGCGGCGCCGAGCGCGATCATGTTGCGGTCGAGCAGGCCTTTCTGCAGGCGCGGCTCGGCGCGGTCGTCGCGCAGCGCGATCGTATGCGGCAGGGGTTCCAACCGTGTCAGCAGCCGGTCGAGCAGCCATTCGGGCAGATCGCTGCCGAGGATGATCGTTTCCGGGTCCAGCATGTTCTCGAGTGTGCCGACCAGCCAGTTGAGATGCGGCGCCACATCGGCCAGCCAGGCTTCCGCCCTGTCGGGATGGGCTCTGATGAGGCTGGCAAAACCATCTTCCGCGTCGCGCGCGCTGCCGCTGGCGCCGATCATGTCCAAAAGATGCTCCACGGACACGATCCGCTCCAGATAGACGCTCTCCCCATGATGCTGAATGAGGATGCGGCCGATCTCGCCGGCGTTCGACCAGCCGCCACGAAACAGCGCACCGTCATGCACCAATCCGGCGCCGAGGCCGTGCCCGAGCAGCAGATAACAGAAGTTGCGAACCGCACGGCCCTGCCCGAAGGTCAGTTCCGCCAGTGCGCCGGCATTGGCGTCGTTCTCGATGATGACGGCCATGCCCGTCTGCTCGGCCAGGCGGCGGTCGATTTCGTAACCGTGGAGTTCGCTCCAGAACGAACCTTCGAGATGGGGAGCGTCGAGGGTCAAGGCATCGCGCAGGCGCGGCGAAGCGATGCCGATGCCCCAGACGCGATCGGCCGGGACCGAAGCCGAAGCGACAAGATCATCGATCACGGCGGCAAGGGCGGTATGGACACCTTCGACCGTGCGCGCGCCGAGCGGCCGGCGCAGACCGACACACTCGACGAAGTTGAAGTCGACAAGGCTCGCCCGCACCAGGTCGCGATCGATGTGCAGGCCGATGCCGTAGCCGCGTTCGGCGGCGATGCGGTAGTTGGTCGGCGGCTGACCCTTGCCGCCATAGACCTTGCCGGTGCGTTCGATGAGCCCGGCCCGTTCGAGATCGTCGATGATGTTGGACAGCGATTGCGGACTCAACCGGGTCAGGCGAGCGAGATCGGCTCGGCTCTGCGCGGGCTCGCGGCGCAGAAGATCGAGCACCGTCTGGCGGTTCAGGCGTTTGGTGAACTCGTTGTTCTTGCCGAGACCGGCTTTTCTGACTTTCACGCGATCACCTAAATCCACTCAGTTGAATAAATCGACGATCCGTGTCATCTACCACAGGAATTCCTTGTAGTCCTTAGCATTTTGGAGACCACCATGGACATCCGCGTCGGCCTGATCGGCCTTGGCGAAGTCGCCCAGCTCATGCACCTGCCGCTCCTGGCCGACGACAGCCGCTATCGCATCGAAGCGGTGATGGACGTCGCGCCGTCCCTGGTCGATCATATCGCCGAACGCTACGGCGTCCCGCGTCGCTACCAGCGCGCCGAAGACCTGTTGGCCGATGCCAATCTGGACGCCGTTTTCATCCTGACGCCGGACCATATCCATGGCCGCCTGCTTGGGCAGGCGATGGACGCCGACAAACATATCTTCATCGAAAAGCCGGTCTGTCTGACCGCGGACGAGCTGACACCGCTGCTGCCGCGCGCGGAAAGCTACAGGAAGACGATCTTCGTCGGCTACATGCGTCGCTTCTCGCGGCCATTCCTGGAATTGAAGAAGCGCATGCCGGCCGTCGACACGGTGCTGCACGCCCGCGTGCGCGACATCATCTGCGAAGGCCCGTTCTTCATCCGCCAGACGCGCAACGTATTCTATCCGAAGGACGTGCCGCAGCCGATCATCGACGAGGGGCGGGTGGAGACCGAACGGCTGCTGCGTTCGGTCATGGGTGCCGACGCGACCCGCGATCAGCTGCGTGCCTATCAGGTGCTGACAGGCCTTTCATCGCACTCCTTCTCGGCGATGCGCGAATTGCTGGGTGCGCCGAAGGGGGTGCATGCGGCGCGCCAGCATCGCGGGGAGTCGATCTCCGTGCTGTTCGACTACGGTCATTTCACAGCTGTCTACGAAGCGCTGATCCACAACGTGGCGCGCTTCGACGCCGGTATCGATATCCTGACTGACCGGCAGCAATTCCGCGTCAATTATGACACGCCCTATATCCGCAACCTGCCGTCGCGGCTGGAGATCATCGATTCCACGGATACTGAGACGCGGACTGAAACCTTCGGGCCGAGCTACGAAGATCCGTTCCGCATCGAGCTCGACGCTTTCCACGACTGCGTGGTCAACGGAGCTAAGGCCAAGACGACGTTGAAGGATTCAGTTGCCGACCTTGACCTGTTCACCAAGGTGGGCCGGGCCTTCATGGCCGCATAACAATGATATCGCCCAGCCGGCCAGTGGGATTCCCCGATGGCCGGCTGGGTCGGTCCGACGCCTGGTATCAGGACGCCGGGGCCGGGGCCGGGCTTGCCGTTTGGGGGTTTACCGGCATGCCCGGCCCGATCTTCTGAAGGTTGCCGCTGATGATCTTGTCGGTTTCGCTGATGCCCTTGGTGATGGCGACCAGCTCACCGTCTGTCTGGCCGAGCTCGACCAGCCGCATACCGACCTTGTTGCCCTCGTCGATCACGTAGACATATTTGCCAAGCTGGCTGGAGCCGAGCGCGACTTGCGGCACCAGAAGCGTGTTCGGCGTCTCGCCGACCAGAAGGCGGATGTTCACATACTGGCCGGGCAGCAACGAGCGGTCGTCATTGGCGATGGTGGCACGGGCGATGATGGTGCCAGTGGCGGCATCCACCTTGTTGTCGATGAAGGTCAGTTCACCCTTGCGGGATGCATTCTTGTCGCCGGGGACCGAGACCTCTGCCGCGATCGCGCCATTCGTCCTGGCTTTCTGGATCAGCACGAGGTCGCCTTCGCTCGGCGTAAATGTGACATAGACCGGACTGATCTGGACCAGCGTGTTGAGCGAAGTGCCGCCGACATTGACGAGGGTGCCGACCGTTGCCTGGTTGCGACCGAGGCGACCGTCGAAGGGGGCATGGATTTCGGTGTAGCCAAGATTGATCTGGGCGGCCTCGATCGCGGCCTTGTCGGCCGCGACTGACGCTTCGCCCTGCTGCATGGTGCTGCTGCGCAGATCCAAACCATCCTTGGACAGGAAACCTGTCTTAATCAGATCGTTGCCGCGCGTCAGGCTCGCCTTGGTGTATTCGAGCGAGGCCTGATTGCGCTGCGCCTGTGCCTTCACCTGATCGAGCGCCACCTGATAGTCGCGCGGGTCGATCTTGTAGAGCAGGTCACCCTTCTTGACGTCGGCGCCGTCGTTGGCCGCCTGTTCGAGGATGTAGCCGGAAACCTTCGCCTGCAGGGCGACGGTGCGGATCGCCTCCGTGCGCGCGGTGTAGTCGAGATAGACCGGGAGCGTCTTCTTGACCACGCTGGTAACGGGGACGGGCATGGCCTGATGCGCGGCCGCGGGCGCGGCAGCGTCGGCAGGCTTGGCGAGCAGGCCGGACAGGACGGCCGGTTCACCATTGAAGTGGACATAGGCTGCCGCCGCCGCGATCACGGCAACGGCTGTGGTGATTTTCCAGGGACGCATGGGAGACTCCATTATTCGGCTGCCTCGGCCTGCGCCGGCAGCGCGGGCTGCTGGTCGCCGTGAGGCTTGGTATTGGTATGTGCAGTTTCAGCGCCGGACCGCCGTTCCCGCCATTGTTCGATGATGGCGTAGAAGACCGGCACGAAGACGAGCGTCAGGATGGTTGCGGCGAGCATGCCGCCGAACACCGCCGTGCCGAGGGACTGACGGCTGGCGGCACCCGCGCCGGTGGCCAGCATCAGGGGCACGACGCCCAGGATGAAGGCAAAGGCGGTCATCAGGATCGGGCGAAGGCGCAGTCTGCCCGCTTCCATGGCGGCCTCGACGATGCTCATGCCCTGCTCGCGAAGGTGCTTGGCGAATTCGACGATCAGGATCGCGTTCTTGGCCGCCAAGCCGATCAGCATGACGAAGCCGATCTGCGAATAGACGTCCATCTGCATGCCGCGCAGCCAGATGGCGAGCAGCGCGCCGAACAGAGCGGTTGGCACCGACAAAATCACCATGAACGGCATCGACCAGCTCTCGTACTGCGCGGCCAGGATCAGGAACACGAAGACGATGGCGAGTGCGAAGACCAGAATGGCGACCGAGCCTGCCTTCAGCTCCTGGTAGGTGATGCCCGTCCATTCGAAGCCGAAGTCGTTCGGCAGCGCGGTCGCGGCCGCCCGCTGCATGGCCTGGATGGCCTGGCCGGATGAGAAGCCGGGAGCCGCATTGCCATTGATCGAGGCCGAGCCGTAGTTGTTGTAGTGCGAGACCGTTTCGGGGCCGACGACCGACTTCATCATGCCAAGCGTCGACAATGGCACCATCTGACCGGTGTTGTTTCGGACGTAGAGCTTGGTCAGGTCGGTTGCTTCCGCGCGTGCGGCCTTGTCCGCCTGCATGGTGACGCGGAAGGTGCGACCGAACATGTTGAAGTCGTTCACATAGAGTGACCCGAGATAGATCTGCAGGGTGTTGAAGACATCGGGCAGGGCAAGGCCGAGCAGCTTGGCCTTGTTGCGGTCGAGGTCGAAGTTGAACTGCGGCGTCGAGGTCGAGAAGGTCGTGAACAGCGTTTGCGGGTTGAGCTCGGGCTGCTTGCGGGCTTCCGCCAGCAAGGCTTGCGTGGCCTCGTTGACCGCGTTGGCGCCACGGCCGGCAAGATCCTCAACCTGGAACTCGAAGCCGCCAGTGGTGCCGAGACCCTGGATGGACGGCGGTTCGAAAGCCAGCACAAGTCCGTCAGGCATGCCGAACAACTGTGGACGTACCTTGTTGACGATGTCGGTGGCGCTCATCCCCGCGCCGCGTTCATCCCATGGCTTCAGGATCGCAAACAGCGCCGCCGAGTTCGACTGGTTGGCGAAAGTCAGGAAGTTGAAGCCTGCAACGGTGATGACGTACTCGACACCAGGCGTGGCGAGCAGCTTTTCGCGCACCTTCCTGGACACCTCGTCCGTTCGCTCGAGCGAGGCGCCGTCGGGTAACTGCACGATGTTGAAGAAATAGCCCTGGTCCTCGACCGGAAGGAAGGCCGTCGGGACGCGCGTCGAGATGAGATAGGTCGCGGCAATCAGCGCCACGAACACGCCCATCATCAGCCAGCGCAGCTTGATGAACCCGCGCACGGATGCCGAATAGGCATGCGAGAGCCAGGTGAAACCGCTGTTGAACCAGCGATAGAGAACGAAGTTGGACGGCGGGCGATGGCGCAGGAAGGCCGCCGACAGCGCCGGTGAAAGCGTCAGCGAGTTGAAGGCCGAGATGCCGACCGAGATCGCGACTGTCAGCGCGAACTGGTTGTAGAGCTCGCCGGTGACACCCGGAATGAAGGCGACCGGAATGAATACGGCCATCAGCACCGCCGTGGTGGCAATGATCGGGCCTGTGACTTCCTTCATCGCCAGCCGGGCAGCTTCCAAAGGCGGATGTCCGGCTTCGAGCTGTCGCTCGACGTTTTCGACCACCACGATGGCATCGTCGACCACAAGGCCGATGGCGAGCACCATGCCGAGCAGCGATAGCATGTTGAGCGAGAAGCCGAGCGCCAGCATCACCACCATAGTGGCGATCAAAGAGACCGGGATGGCGATGACGGGGATAAGGGTCGTGCGCCAGTTCTGCAGGAAGATGAAGACGACGGCCACGACCAGGATCAGCGCTTCCAGCAGGGTCTTGACCACGTCGTCCATGGCGGCCGACACGAACTTAGTCGTGTCGTAGAAGATCGTATACTGGATGCCTTTCGGGAAGCGCGCCGACAGCTCCTTCATCTTGGCTTCGATGTTCTTCTTCAGCTCAAGCGCGTTGGAGCCCGGCATCTGGAAGGTCGCGATGACGACGGTCGGTTTCTCGTTGGCATAGGTGGACGAGTTGTAGAGCAGCGAACCCAGCTCGATGCGGGCGACGTCGCGCAGGCGCACCAGCGAACCGGTCGCGGAATTGGCGCGCACGACGATGTTGCCGAACTCCTTGGGATCGGACAGGCGGCCGGTGGCGTTGACCTGCATCTCGAAGGCCGTTCCGGCCGGTGCCGGGGACTGGCCGATCTTGCCGGCCGCGACCTGCACGTTTTGCTCAGCAATGGCGCTCTGCACGTCGACGGCGGTGATGCCGAGATTGGCCAGCTTGTCGGGATCGAGCCAGACGCGCATCGAATAGCGGCGCTCGCCGAAGATTTGCACATCGCCGACACCGGGGACGCGCTTGAGCGGATCCGCCACCTGCAAATAAGCATAGTTGCTGAGCGCGACGGGATCGACCGAGCCGTCCGGCGAGGTCAGGTTCACGATCAGCACGAAGCTCGGGTTCTGCTTTTTGACGGTAACGCCGGCCTGGTTGACGATGGCCGGCAGGGAGGATGCCGCCTGCGAGACACGGTTCTGCACGTCCATCGCGGCAATATCGAGCGGATAGCCGACATCGAAGGTCACGGTGATGCGCGAGGAGCCGTCATTGGAACTTGCCGAAGACATGTAGGTCATGCCTTGGACGCCGTTGATCGACTGTTCGAGCGGCGTCGTCACCGTATCGGCGACAACCTGCGAACTGGCGCCCGGATAATTGGCGCTGACGACGACCTGCGGCGGCGCGATGTTGGGGAACTGCGCGACGGGCAAAAGATAATAGGCGATCAACCCGGCGAGCACCATGATGATGGCGATCGCCGAGGCGAAGATCGGACGCTGGATAAAGAAATTGACCATGTTCAAACGGCTTTTCGGAGATCGGGAACGGGATCCGCCGGGAGAAAGGCGGCGTCGATGCCAGGGAGCGGCGTATCTTGGTCGGCGGCGCGCAGGCGCGCTGCGGTGCGGACAAGCATCGCCTTGAGAGCGGCCGGATCGACATGATCAGCCTGCATCACGGCGAGGGTCATCGGGTCATTCAGCAGCTGATCAATGGTCAGGGCTCTGTAATGAAATGCCATCGTGTGCCTCCTGATCGATGTTGCGGCGACAGATTCCCGATGACGAAAGCCGCATTTTTCGGCCATCGCCCTGATCCATCACCTTGTCCGACTTGGCCTATGGTCGACCTTGACGGGGACATTAAGGAATGTTACCGCTCGGTAACAGCCAGATAGTTACTGACCGGTAACACTCACGTCAAGCTATGAACGACAAAATTTTGCAGCATGCTGACATCAACGCTCAGGTAAACCTGCGTCCGCGCGAGCGCATCGTGTTGACGGCGCGCGAGATGTTTTACCATCACGGCATCCGCAGCGTCGGTATCGAAGCGATCACCGAAGCCGCCGGCACCAACAAGATGACGCTCTACCGGCATTTTGGTTCCAAGGACGATCTCATCGTCGAATGCATCCAGAAGGCGGTCGCGGAGGGATGCAACTTCTGGGACGAGCTCGAAGGCAAATATCCGGGCGACCCGAAAGCGCAATTGGCGGCCTGGGTCCAAAACTGCGCGGAACGCCTTGGCTCCGACGAACGCGGCTGCGAGATGGCCAACGCCGCGGTGGAACTTGCGGAAGAGGACCATCCCGCCCGCCGCGTCATCGAAGACGCCAAGAAGCGGTTTCGCGGCCGGCTTGCGGAACTTTGCGAAAGGGCAGGGCTGGAACAGCCCCGGATGGTGGCCGACATGCTCGGTCTGCTGCTTGAAGGGGCCAAGATCAGCCGCCAGAGCGAAGGCGCCGAAGGGCCGAGCGCCCGTTTCAAGCGCATGGCCGACGAAATCATCGCAACCGTGGGCGGGCAGGGCGACAAAGCCTGATCTGCCCCTGACTGCTTTCCGCCAGCCTCCCATCCGGTGACCATGTGCTGTTTGCCCACACGGCAGCTGTACGTCTGCGAGAAATGTTCGCTTTCCGATGGTGAATATGATGCGGCTGCAAGCATTGGGACAGGGCTGGGGTTTGGCGTTTCGTTATAGGCCGCCACTGTCTGCGCCTTCCCGCCATGGCAAGGTCAAGTCTTGTTTCGAAGGCGGATGACCGCCAGGCCGGCGCGGAAAATATGCCGCTTGACCTTCCCATGACTGGAAGCTTTATCTGTGTTGGCAACTGCTCAAGAAGAGAGTTGCAAAGTCATGAACGCCATACCCCAAAACCTGCCGGTGCAAACCGCTTCGAAATCCGCCACCACAATGCAGTTCGGCATTGAAGGCATGACCTGTGCCTCCTGCGTGCGCCGCGTGGAAAAGGCCATCGCGGCGGCTCCCGGTGTCATTGCCGCCAACGTCAATCTGGCCACCGAACGTGCCGAGGTCGTCTTTTCGGGCGAGCCGGACCTGCCAGCGGTGCTGACGGCGGTCACCGCTGTTGGCTATCAGCCGCGCAGCGAGACGGTCGAGTTGGCAATCAAGGGCATGACCTGCGCATCCTGCGTGGCCCGCATCGAGCGGGCATTGAAAGCGGTGCCGGGGGTCTCGAACGCCAACGTCAATCTGGCGACCGAACGGGCGACGGTGGATTTCACGCTTGGCGTGGTCGACGGCGCCGCCCTGGAGGCGGCGGTGGCGGCCGCCGGTTACGAAGCCCGGCAGATCGTCGCCAACCGGGCTTTCGAGCGCGACGCGGACAATCGGCAGGCGGAAATCAGGGCGCTTGGCCGCGCGCTGGCGATAGCTGCGATATTCACGCTGCCGGTCTTCATCCTTGAAATGGGTTCGCATCTGATCCCGTCTTTCCACCATTGGGTGATGGGCACGTTCGGGATCTGGAGCTGGCGCCTGCAATTCGTGCTGACCACGATCGTGCTTTTCGGTCCGGGTCTGCGGTTCTTCACCAAGGGCCTGCCGGCGCTGTTCAAGGGTGCTCCTGATATGAACGCGCTGGTGGCGATGGGCGCCGGCGCGGCCTGGGTCTATTCCGTGGTCGCCACCTTCCTGCCGGCCGCGCTGCCGGCCGGAACCGCCAATGTCTACTACGAGGCCGCGGCGGTCATCGTGACGCTGATCCTGCTTGGGCGCACCCTCGAAGCGCGTGCCAAGGGTCGAACCGGCGAGGCGATCAAGAAACTCGTCGGTCTCCAGGCGAAGACCGCGCGGGTCGTTCGAGATGGCGTCACCAGCGAGGTGGCGTTGGGCGACGTGCGCGTGGGCGACGTCGTCCTCGTGCGGCCCGGCGAGAAGATCGCAGTGGACGGAGAGGTTGTTGAAGGTTCATCCTTCGTCGATGAATCCATGATCACCGGAGAACCGGTGCCCGTTTCCAAGGGGATCGGCGCCGAGGTCGTGGGTGGCACCATCAACAAGACCGGCAGTTTCTCTTTTCGCGCTACCAAGGTCGGCTCGCAGACCCTGCTTGCCCAGATCATCCGCATGGTCGAGGCCGCGCAAGGGGCCAAGCTGCCGATCCAGGCCCTGGTCGACAAGGTAACGGCCTGGTTCGTGCCGGCGGTGATCGTTGCGGCGCTGCTGACATTCGCGATCTGGCTGGTCTTCGGCCCGGACCCCGCTTTGTCCTTCGCTTTGGTCAATGCCGTCGCCGTGCTGATCATCGCGTGCCCCTGCGCGATGGGCCTGGCCACGCCCACCTCGATCATGGTCGGCACCGGCCGCGCCGCCGAAATGGGCGTGTTGTTCCGCAAGGGCGATGCGCTGCAGACGCTGCGGGACGCTTCCGTCATCGCGCTGGACAAGACCGGGACCTTGACCGAAGGCAGGCCGGAACTCACCGACTTCATCGTCGCCGACGATTTCGAGGAGGATGAGCTGCTCGCCGTTGTTGCTTCGGTCGAAGCACGCTCCGAGCATCCGCTCGCCGAAGCGATCGTGCGGGCTGCCGAGGGACGCGGGCTGGAGTTGGTCGATGCCACCGACTTCGAAGCCATTCCAGGCTTTGGCGTTCGTGCCCGGGTCGGGGCACGCCGGGTCGAGATCGGGGCCGACCGCCTGATGGCGCAAATCGGCCTCGACGTCTCCGATTTCGCCGCCGTGGCCGAGCGACTGGCCGGCGAGGGCAAAAGTCCGCTCTATGCCGCGATTGACGGTGAACTCGCGGCGGTTGTCGCGGTCGCCGATCCGATCAAGCAGTCGACACCGGCCGCAATCAAGGCGCTGCAGGCATTGGGCCTCAGGGTGGCGATGATTACCGGCGACAACCGGCACACCGCCCAGGCGATCGGCCGCCAGATCGGCATAAACGAGATCGTCGCCGAGGTGCTGCCGGACGGCAAGGTCGAAGCGTTGAAACGGCTTCAGGCCGGCGGCGCCCGCGTGGCGTTTGTCGGCGACGGCATCAATGACGCGCCGGCCCTGGCGGCAGCCGATGTCGGCATCGCCATTGGCACCGGCACCGACATTGCCATCGAAAGCGCCGACGTGGTGTTGATGGCGGGCGATCTCCGCGGCGTTGCCAATGCAATCGCGCTGTCGAAGGCAACCATCCGCAACATCGGCCAGAACCTGTTCTGGGCCTTCGGTTACAACGTCGCGCTGGTTCCCGTGGCCGCTGGCCTGCTCTATCCGTTCAACGGCACCTTGCTGTCGCCGATGCTGGCCGCCGGCGCGATGGCGTTGTCCAGCGTGTTCGTATTGACCAATGCGCTGAGGTTGAAACGCTTCCGCGCTCCGTTGAAGGCGGGCTGATTGGGAGCGTGAAGGAAAGCGTATTGCGTAAACGCTCGTAAGTCATCCGCGGATAACGGATCAAGGGCGCGGTCTCTTCGTTGGACATAGTCTGATGAAGGGATCGCGCCTTTCGCTTGCGCGGCATTTTCCACAAACCCGGCAGCCGGCCGGGCGAGCAATCGCTGGACCTTTCGTAGTACCCATCTGACGGTTGCCGACGGCATCGGCTTCCCCTACACCCTGACCTCTCCGGAAGACGCCGAATCCAAACAGGACTATCGAACGGTTCGTCGCTGATGCGATAGCTGTGACGTATCGCCGGGGTTACGGTGGCGCAGGTATTTTCCCGGTCAATCCGGGTAGGCGGCCTTGCCGTTCAATCGAAGCCTGCCGGGCAAGATGCCTGGCGATGGGATCAGTTGGGAGAGAAAATATGAAAACACGCGCCGCCGTTGCCGTAGCCGCAGGCAAGCCGCTTGAAATCATGGAAGTGGACCTGGAAGGGCCGCGCGAAGGCGAAGTGCTGGTCGAAGTGAAGGCGACCGGTATCTGTCATACCGACGAGTTCACGCTGTCGGGCGCCGATCCGGAAGGCATCTTTCCGGCGATCCTGGGCCATGAGGGCGCCGCTGTCGTCGTCGATGTCGGCAAGGGGGTGACAAGCCTCAAGAAAGGCGACCACGTCATTCCGCTCTATACGCCCGAATGCCGTTCGTGCCCGTCTTGCCTGTCGCGCAAGACCAATCTGTGTACCGCGATCCGCGCCACCCAGGGCCAAGGCCTGATGCCGGACGGCACGTCGCGCTTCTCGATCGGCAAGGACAAGATCTTCCACTATATGGGCTGTTCGACGTTTTCGAACTTCACCGTGTTGCCCGAGATCGCGCTCGCCAAGGTCAATCCGAACGCGCCCTTCGACAAGATCTGTTACATCGGCTGCGGCGTGACCACCGGTATCGGTGCCGTCATCAACACCGCCAAGGTGGAAGAGGGGGCGACAGCAGTCGTCTTCGGTCTGGGCGGCATCGGTCTCAATGTCATCCAGGGCCTCCGCCTCGCCGGCGCCGACATGATCATCGGCGTCGATCTCAACAACGACAAGAAGGAATGGGGCAAGCGCTTCGGCATGACGCATTTCGTCAATCCGAAGGAAGTGGACGGCGACATCGTGCCTTACCTGGTCAACCTGACCAAGCGTGGCGCCGACCAGATCGGCGGCGCCGATTACACCTTCGACTGCACGGGCAACGTCAAGGTCATGCGCCAGGCGCTGGAAGCGGCGCATCGCGGTTGGGGCAAGTCGGTGGTCATCGGCGTTGCGGGCGCGGGCCAGGAGATTTCCACGCGGCCGTTCCAACTGGTGACGGGGCGCACCTGGATGGGCACCGCATTCGGCGGCGCGCGGGGGCGTACCGACGTGCCGAGGATCGTCGACTGGTACATGGACGGCAAGATCGAGATCGACCCGATGATCACGCATACGCTGAAGCTGGAAGAGATCAACAAAGGCTTCGACCTCATGCATGAGGGCAAGTCGATCCGGAGCGTCGTGGTGTATTGATGCCCGAGGTTGCGTTCGAGACGGACCTGCGGCGGCTGGACGAGTTTTCGGCACGCGACCTCTATACGATGCTGAAGATGCGCGTCGACGTGTTCGTGGTCGAGCAGAAATGCCCCTATCCGGAACTGGACGGCCGCGACGAAGACGCTTTACACATACGCTTGCTCGCTGGAGACGATCTGCTGGCGAGCGGTCGCATTCACCTATCTTCCGACGAGGACGGCCCCGCCTATATCAGCCGGGTCGTCGTCTCGCCGAGGCATCGCGGCAAACGGCTCGGCGAACATTTGATGAGCGAGGCAATCGGCGCCTGTGAACGGCTTTACCCAGGCCGTTCCATCGCATTGTCGGCACAAAGCCATCTGCAGGGTTTCTATTCGGCCTTCGGTTTCGTTGCCGTTTCGGATGAATATCTCGAGGACGGCATTCCCCATATCGACATGCAGCGGCCCTAGGGTTGGTGCAGTCGCGTCAGAAGCAGCCGACCGGAGTTTTTCGGCTGGCAAGACATCACTTGATTGGAAGGCAAGGCGGATGAAGACCGTTTCCACGTCCAGGTCGCATGGCGGTGTCCAGGGTGTCTATTCTCATGCGTCCGAGGCCTGCGCCTGTGACATGACTTTTGCCGTGTTCGTTCCACCGCAGGCCAAGGACGGGCCGGTGCCGGTGCTGTGGTATTTGTCCGGCCTCACCTGTACCCATGCCAATGTCATGGACAAGGGCGAATACCGTAGGCTGGCGGCTGAACTTGGCATGATGGTCGTGTGCCCGGACACCAGTCCGCGCGGCGATGGCGTGGCGGACGAAAAGGACAATTGGCAGTTCGGTCAAGGCGCTGGCTTCTACGTCGACGCCACACAGGAGCCATACGCGAAAAACTATCGCATGTACTCCTACGTGACCGAGGAATTGCCAGCTCTCATCGGCGCAAATTTTCCGGCGGACATGTCGCGCCAGGGAATCTTCGGCCATTCGATGGGCGGCCACGGAGCGCTGACCGTTGCACTGAAAAATCCCGATCGCTTCAAAAGCTGCTCGGCATTCGCGCCGATCGTGCAGCCGAGCACGGCCGGCTGGTCGAGGCCGGCGCTGGAAAAATACCTCGGTCCAGACAGTGCGGATTGGCGGGCTTATGACGCTACGTTGCTGATCGATGACGGAAACCGGTTCCCGGAATTTCTGGTCGACCAGGGCACGGCGGACGGCTTCCTCGATGAAGGCCTGAGGCCATGGTTGCTGGAAGAGGCGTGCAAGAAAGCAGACATCGCGCTCAGCCTTCGTATGCAGGATGGCTACGACCATTCCTACAATTTCATCTCGACCGTCATGGAAGATCATCTGCGCTGGCATGCCGAAAGGTTGGCCCGCTAGGCGCCGCCAGGCATCCGCTGGCTTTTTCGCAGCTGACCGGGTGAAGCGCTGTCCTAGCGGGCAGCGTCTTGAAGGAAGCTTTCCTCGAAAGCCTGGTCGATGATGGCCAGTTTGACCGCCTGCGCGTTCATGTATTCCTCGTAGAAGCCGCGCGAGACCCACATGACGGAACGGCCCCGTTGGCCGAGCCAGCCGATGCTGCCAAGATGCTCGGCGTCGCGCAGCTTGCGGGCGAGGTGGGTGCGGGACAGGTTCAGCCACTTCGCGAAGTCGCCGAGCGATACGACGCCAGTCGGGATACGGTCGATGTTGGCCTGGTCCGGATCGATGCTCGAGATCAGCCATTCCATGACGACGCCGCCATTGTTGAGCCAGGTGAACAGCGAAAAGGTCTGTTGCGGCTCACGCACGGGAGTAGACGTCAACAAACCATCCGCGATCGGCGGATGCAGCCGCGCGATCGCATCGGGATGCGCGGCGAAGGTCGCCAGCCTGGCGCCCTGGTCCAGGCCGTCGAGGGTGGCCAGATGTACCATCGCCCAGCCGGCCAGGACTTGCAGAGTTTCCTCGGTGGGCCGGAACGGGTGCGAGCGGCGGTCGGTCTTTTCCGGCAAATGCTCGACATAGTTGTATTTGAGCATTTCCTTGATGAAGGCATCGGCCGTGTTGCGACTGGCAACTGCGTGTTGCTCGACCGCCTGCAGGAAACGGGCGGTCGTCAAGGCGTCGTGACGAGTATGCGGGTCTGCACGGAAATGCAGGGCGAGGCCGGCATGCGCCATCAACCAGCGCTGTTGCGTCGCAAAGACCGACGACAGGCGCGGCGACCCCTCATAGGCGGAGAGCAGCGCCGTCGCTTGGCCGCGGACACACCGATGCAAGGCCGGATGTTCGGCAATTTCCTGCGCGCTGAACGCCATCAGCTTCTCCCGCCCAACACGTTCTTCATAACGAAACGCGCAGCAAAAGGCGAAGAAAACCGAACGCTAAGGAGCGTTTACGGTGACCGGAGTTCAGAAGAAATCGAGTTTCGGTAACCTGATTATTCGGCTGCAGCGCGCGATGCCGCCCTGGCGGCCGAATGCGCCCGCACGGCATCGCCGAAGGCCTTGAAGATGCGCTGCGAAACGCTGTCGGTCTGGACCCAATATTCCGGATGCCATTGTACGCCGACGGCGAAGGCGCGCGAATCGCGCACTGAAACCGCCTCGACCGTGCCGTCGGTGGCGACAGCCTCGAGCTGAAGCTTCGGCCCCAGTCTCTCCACTGCCTGCCGGTGCACGGAGTTGACCATCAGGTCGCCGGCACCGAACACGCCCGCCAAGCACGAACCCGGCTTGATGCTGACGGTCTGGCGGATGGCGAAGCGTTCGTCCTGGTTGTCGGAAACAGGCGCCCGATGATCGAGTACGCCCTCGCGTTCCTGGATCTCCGTGGCGAGCGTACCACCCAGCGCGACATTCATCTCCTGGATGCCGCGGCAGATCGCCAGCAGCGGCACGCCGCGCTCGATCGCCTTGCGGATCAAGGGCAGGGTGGTTGCGTCGCGATCGGTATCGTAGGGGCCGTTGGCTTCGCTGGCGTCGCCGCCATAGAGCGACGGATGCACATTCGACTTCGAGCCGGTCATCATGACGCCGTCGACCGAGGACAAGAGTTCATCGAGGTCGAGCCGATCGCCGAAGGACGGCACCAGGACAGGAAAGACGCCCGCGCCGGCAATGGCGGCTTCCAGATATTGCCTGGGAGCGGCGTGCCAGGTGTAGTTGTCGAACTGGCGGACATCGGTCGAGACGGCGACGAGCGGCTGGTGCATTTTGGGATCGTGTTCCATTGGGTCCAAAGCTGGAATGCCCATAAAATAGGCGATACCGGCGCGGTTTTCCACGACAAGTTTGCGGCTTTGCCAAGGCAAGTGAGCCGGATTGCACTGTGACGTTAGACTATAGTTGCAGAGCCGGGAAAGCTGGCCTTCTGGCGGTCCGGCCTCGCTGGACTCGGGTTTTACGGCGTGTATTGTTTCGCGCCATTACCAGTACTTAGTACATTTCTCGAAACGCACTTTCAGCAATTGATCCACAAGGGAGGAACTTCATGGATCGTCGTTCGTTCATCCGCAAGGCTGGCGCAGCCGGGGCGGGAGCGGCAGCCGTCGCCACGACGCTTGCCACACCAGCCATCGCCCAGTCCAATCCGAAGATAACCTGGCGTCTGACCTCGTCGTTCCCGAAGTCGCTGGACACGATCTATGGCGGTGCCGAAGTCTTTGCAAAGATGCTTTCGGAAGCCACGGACGGCAACTTCACCATACAGGTGTTTGCGTCGGGCGAACTCGTTCCCGGTCTGCAGGCGGCGGACGCAACGGCGGCGGGGACCGTCGAAGCCAGTCACACCGTAGCGTATTATTACTGGGGCAAGAATCCGACCTGGGCGCTCGGCGCGGCGGTGCCGTTCTCGCTCAACGCACGTGGCATGAACGCCTGGCACTATCATGGCGGCGGCATCGGCCTGTTCAATGAATTCCTCGGCAAGCAAGGGCTTTACGGCCTGCCCGGCGGCAATACTGGTGTGCAGATGGGCGGCTGGTTCCGCAAGGAAATCAACACCGTCGCCGATCTCAAGGGCCTCAAGATGCGCATCGGAGGTTTCGCCGGCAAGGTGATCGAGAAGCTTGGCGTGGTGCCGCAGCAGATCGCCGGCGGCGACATCTATCCGGCGCTGGAAAAGGGCACGATCGATGCGGCCGAGTGGGTCGGCCCCTATGACGACGAGAAGCTCGGGTTCCAGAAAGTCGCGCCGTATTATTATTATCCCGGTTGGTGGGAAGGCGGCCCGACCGTGCATCTGTTGTTCAACAAGGCGAAGTTCGAGGAACTGCCGGCAAATTACAAGTCGCTGGTGCACACGGCGGCCCAGGCGGCCGATGCCAACATGGTCCAGAAATACGACTACGTGAATCCGAAGGCTGTGAAGTCGCTGGTGGCTGCAGGCGCCAAGCTGCGTCCGTTCAGCCAGGAAATCATGCTGGCCTGCTTCGACAAGGCCAATGAGGTTTATGCCGAGATGGAAGCCGGCAACGCCGACTTCAAGAAGATCTGGGAATCGATCAAGGCCTTCCGCAAGGAACACTATCTCTGGGCGCAGGTGGCCGAATACAATTACGACACCTTCATGATGCTGCAGCAGCGCGGCAGCAAGCTCTGACATCTGTTGCGTAAGATGACGAAAAACCCGGGACTTGCTCCCGGGTTTTTCATTGGGTCCGGCTAAGACCACGGCTCAGTTGAAGCTAGGCGGTTTCGAAAGATCCGTTGCCGGCGATGCGGGTGGGGTGGGTTGCGCCGGTTGATCTCCGCCGAAGTTCGGTGGTTGCGAGAGATCGGTTCCGAGGGCGGGCGGTTGCGCTGGCGCGGTGCCGTCGGCGCCTGGTGGTGACCCCAGCGGCGGCAGGCCCATGCCCGGCAATTCCGGCACTTTGATCTCGATCGTGCTCGGATCGACGGTGGGGCCCTTGTAGTGCATGACCATCTGCGGGAAGGCGATGGTCAGGCCGATCATCACCACCTGGATGCAGACGAAAGGCACCGCGCCCCAATAGATCTGGCCGGTCGTGACCGGCGCGATCTGCTTGCCGGTGATGCGGTCGAGATAGGGCACGCGTGCCGCCACGGATCGCAGATAGAACAGCGCAAAACCGAAGGGGGGGTGCATGAAGGACGTCTGCATGTTGACGCCCAAAAGCACGCCGAACCAGATCAGATCGATGCCGAGCTTGTCGGCTGCCGGCGCCAGCAACGGCACGATGATGAAGGCCAGCTCGAAGAAGTCGAGGAAGAAGGCCAGGACGAAGACGAGGATGTTGACCGCGATGAGGAAGCCGAGTTCGCCGCCCGGCAGCGAGACCAGCAGGTGCTCGACCCACAAATGGCCGTTGACGCCATAGAAGGTGAGCGAGAAGACGCGTGCGCCGATCAGGATGAAGAGGACGAACGACGACAATCTGGTGGTCGAGGCGAGTGCCTGTTTGATGACGTCCATCGACAGCCGCCCTTTCAGGCCGGCCATCACCAGTGCACCAACCGCGCCCATGGCACCGCCTTCCGTCGGCGTGGCGATGCCGAGGAAAATGGTGCCGAGCACCAGGAAGATGAGCGCCAGCGGTGGGATCAGCACGATGATCACCTGCTGGGCCAGCCGCGACATCAGGTTGAAGTTGAGGGCGCGGTCGGCGAGCGCGAAGATGTAGATGACGATGACGCCGACGGTGGCGCCGAGGATGTCGGCATTGGCGCCTTGCGTGGGCGACAGATAGACATGCGCCGCATAGGCGATGACCGCGGTTACCAGCAACACGACGATCAACGAGGTCACGCCATGCCCCAGCGTGCGCGCCTCGAGCGGCAGGGCCGGCATCGAGTTGCGCTTCCAGAACGACATGATCAGGATATAGCTCATGTAGAGGCCGGTCAGCACCAGGCCGGGGATGAGCGCGCCCTTGTACATGTCGCCGACGGAGCGGCCGAGCTGGTCGGCCAGAACGATCAACACCAGCGATGGTGGAATGATCTGCGCCAGCGTTCCGGATGCGGCGATGACACCGGAAGCGACGCGCCGGTCGTAGCCGTAGCGCAGCATGATCGGCAACGAGATCAGGCCCATGGCGATGACCGAGGCTGCAACCACGCCGGTGGTTGCCGCAAGCAGCGCGCCGACGAAGATCACCGCATAGGCGAGGCCGCCGCGGATGGGACCGAACAGCTGGCCGACGGTATCGAGCAGGTCTTCGGCCATGCCGGAGCGTTCGAGCACGATGCCCATGAAGGTGAAGAACGGGATGGCAAGCAGCACGTCGTTCGACATCACCCGGTTGCCGTAGAAATTCTCCGGCAAGGCCCATAGCAATGGCCAGGACAGGTTGATCGACCCGCCGGAGAATGGCGCCAGTTCGACGCCGATGGCGAAGAAGGCGAGGCCGGTCGCTGCCAGCGAGAAGGCAACGGGGTACCCAACGAGCAGGAAGACGACCAGCGAAGCGAACATGATCGGCGCCATGTTCTGCGCGATGAATTCGATCACGAACGTACCTCGTCGGCCAGCGCCTTGCCTTCGAGTTCAGCCTGCTCGTGTACCGAAACAAAGGGGTTCGGATCGTCCATCTCGCCACGCATGATGGCGACCTTCTTGATGATCTCGGAAACACCCTGCAGCGCCAGCAGGAAGAACCCAACCAGCAGGATCGCCTTGGCCGGCCAGATGATGAGGCCGCCGGCATTGGTCGACACCTCGCCGGACCGGAAGGAGTGGAGGGTGTAAGGCACGAACATGTAGACCATCAGCAGCACGAACGGCATCAGGAAGAACAGATGGCCGATCAGGTCGATCCAATGCTGCACGCGGCGTGACCACATGCCGTAGACGATGTCGATGCGGATATGTTCGTTCTGCTTTAGCGTGTAGGCGGCAGCCAGCATGAAGGCGGCACCGAACAGATACCACTGCAGCTCCAGCCAGGCGTTCGACGAGATGTTGAATACCTTTCGGATGATGGCGTTGCCGGCGCTCACCAGGATCGACACCAGGATCAGCCAGGACACCCATTTTCCGATGATTTCGTTGAGACGATCAACGCCCCGGGACAGAGCCAGAAGCCCTTCCATGAAATTCCCTCCCTCTTTTGCAGGACGCGCCGCTCCCCTTCGTCGCGCAACACCCGCTTGGACCAACGGTATGCCGCGTCTGGTCGGCGGGTCAACACGAGGTCAGGCAGCTGCAACAGTGGGAGCGCGGCTCGCTCCAGCTTTCCCAAGGGTGCTGAGGACGCTCATGCAACGAAAGTTTAATGCAATCAGGCGGTTCGGTGGCTGTCGCGGCCGGCGCCGACCAGCACCAGGACGGCGACCAGGAACAGGAACATCCATGCGTCGCGCCATTCGATCGGGAAGTAGCCGGTCCAGAGCGACTCGGCCAAGCCGAAGGCTGCCGCGCCCAAGGCTGCGCGAGGCGGCGAGAGATAGCCGCCAACGGCCGTGACGAAGAGAACTTTCAGGCCGTAGATCATTCCCGCGCTGAAGCCGAGATTGCCATAATAGAGCGCCGCGAGCACGCCGGCGAGTGCGGCGCAGAGGCTGCCGCCAAGCACCGAAAGGCGAAAGACCCTGCGGACATTGGTTCCGCACATGGCCGCCGCGCGCGGATCGTCGGAAACGGCCCGCCACTGCCGGCCAAAGCGCGAGTAGGCGAGCGCGAACGTACCGATGAGGAGGACAAGGACAATCAGCGCGCAATTCAAGAGCTGAATGACAGTGAGCGTTGCTTTGAAACCATCCGCTTCGGCGAAGACGACGGGTTGGGCCAGCATCGGCTGCAACCAAAGGTCATGCGTGTTTGCGGCGATGCGGGAAAGCTCGGTCAAAACCAGGGCGACGCCGAGCGTGGCAGCGGCGATCGTGTTGGGGGAGCGGTTGGCAAGCGGTTCGAACAGCGAGCGCGCCAGCAAGCGGCTGGCCAGCGCGGCGTAGATGAACGTCACCACCGTGCCGAACAGGATGGTTGCCGGCAAGGTGAGCCACAGCACCTGGTAGCCGAAAACCGCGACAAGGATCATCGTTTGACCGCAGAAGGCGAACAAGGCGCCATAGGCGAGGTTGGTGCGATGCAGGATGCCGTTGGTCAAAGCATAGCCGAACGCCAGCAGGGCATAGAGCGCGCCCGAATGCAGCCCGTTCAGAATCTGCTGAATGAAATAAAGCATGCCACGCCCGTTCGGCCGCCGATGACGCGGCGCCCGAACAAGGCTGCACATATCGAATCTAACTTGTCAAATTGGTTTTACAGGTTAGATTTGAAGCATGACGGTTTCATGGATCCCTCATCGCTTCGCCGGTGGCATTCTGGCGCTCGACACAGCCAACACCGTTGTCCTGCGTGGTGACCCGGAGCGTGGTTTCGATCGTTTCGAGAATCCGGCCGAAATCGCTCGTTTCGCCGATGCGGCCAGCACCTTTCGTGCAGATGAACTGGGCGGGCGTCGATTGGAGGCAAGCGAACCGGGCCGGATCGCACCGGCGGTGCTGGACATTCGCGAGGCGACCGATCGCCTGTTTCGTGACGCGGTTCAGGAGGGCGCGGTCAACGCAGCCCATTTGCCAGCCTTTCTCAAGGCCTGTGCCAAGGGGCTTGCCGGCAGCGACGCCAGGATTGGCGGTCTTGAACAACCGTTCGGCAACCCGGCCACGCCGCTTGCCTTCGAGGCGGCGCTCGCCGTTTCGGCGCTGTCGTTGCTCAGCACGGAGACGGCCCGCCGTCTCAGGATATGCGCCAACTGCCACTGGCTGTTTGTCGACCGCAGCCGCAACTCCAGCCGGCTGTGGTGCGACATGGCGGTCTGCGGCAACCGGCGCAAGGCCAGCCGTCACTATCATCGTCGCAAGACGGCTCTGGGGGCAGATCATGTCTAGGAACGCGAAGATGGCCGGATGGTCCGGGCCGAAGCTGGGGGCGATGGGGCTGGCGCTGCTGTCCACGATTGCACTCGGCGCCTGCCGCCAATCCGAGGATGGCAAGTACTTCGAGGTTTCCGGACGCCTGTTTGAATTCAACTATCGGCTGGCGCGCGCAACCTATGTCGTCACGCTCAACCCGATGCGGCCCATGGAAGACGGACAGGTGGCGGTCGTGACCTTCGAGAACCCGGCTGGCGGGGCGCCGTTTGTCGTGGACCAGCCGATCTGGCCGAAAATGCAGCATGTGACGCTGACCAGCCCGGCGCTGACATGCGTGGTGAAGGATCGCCCCTATGCGGTTTCCATTCGCATCCAGGATGCGACGGGCAAACTGCTGCAGACGCTGCAGACGACGCTGATCTCCGACGAGGACCAGAGTGTGCTGCCTGACCGGCCGTTGGTTCTAGGTTCGGTCTATGAACTCAATCCGGAGCTGGCGGATCATCCGGATGGGCGATTGCCCGGCGAGCCGAAGCCCAACTGCCCCAAGGCTTGAAACCGGACCTAGCGTTCGCGCGACGCCATGTAGTTTAGCAGGGCCTTGCTGGCATCGCGGAAATGCCCGGTCAGATGGCCGACCGCGGCCACCCGGTCGCCTTGCATGCATGCGAGGAGCATGGCGCGATGTTCGTCCTGCGAGCGCTCACGGTAGTCGAGGTTGGACAGCACGATGCGCACATAGCGATCCGAGGCGGTGTGCTGCGCTTCGATCAAGTCGAGCAAGCGCCGGTTGCCGCAATCGCGATAGAGGGCCAGATGGAATTCGCGGTTGAGCTGTCCCCAACGGCCGACGTCGTTTTCGCGGTCGAGCTGCTCTAGCACTTCGGCGGCGAGGCGCAGGCTGTCGGGATTCTGCTTTTGTATCGAAAGCCTTAGCGCTTCGGCTTCGAGCAGCTCACGCAGCGCATAAAGCTCGCTAATGTCGGTGGCATTCATCGCCGCCACCACGGCACCGCGTGTCGGGTGGATGGCGACAAGACCTTCGGCTTCGAGATAGCGCAGAGCGTCGCGCACCGGCATTCGGCTGACGCCGAAATTCTTGGCCAGTTCGTCCTGCCTGAGCATGGCACCCGGCGCCAGCGTGCCGGTGGCGATCGCCTCCCGCAGGATCGCCGTTACGCCGTCGGCCGCCGTTTGCGGCCTGACGCTTCTGCCTTCCGCGATCTTGGCCAGCCTGTCCATGTGCCCATCCAGATTGTGAAACACGTCGTGCAGCAAAGCTCCTTGAACGTCAAATCGAATATGTATACTCGTATACGAGAATACAATAGGGGAGGGAAGAATGGAAAAACGAATGACGGAAGCGGTCGTCATCGGCGGCGGCATCGCGGGATGCACGCTGGCCTACGAACTGGCCTCGCGGGGTGTGGGGGTGACCGTGATCGAACAGAGCCTCATCGCGGCCGAATCGTCAGGGCGAAACACGGGGACACTGCTGTCCGGTCCTCAGCGCGCCGTGGTGGAGATGCTCGACAAAAGCGTCGAAGTGTATGGCGAACTTGCCGATGGTCCCGTTCCCTTCGAGTTCGCACGGATCGGCCACCTGCTCATTTCCGAGGACGACGCCAGTTTGGAGGAAGCAGCCACGGTCGCGGATCGTTATCGCGAAGCCGGCGTAGGCATGGAGAAAGTCAGCGGGGGCGAACTCGCGCGGGACCATCCGCGGCTCGGCTTCAACGTTGCCGGCGGCTACTTCGTCGAACGGGCATGGACGCTGGAACCGATGGGCGCCACCCACGCCTTTGCCCATGTCGCGCGTTTGGCAGGAGCCCATTTCAGAACCGGTCTCAGGGTCGCGCAGATCGCCTCGCGTGGCGGCAAGATCGCTGGTGTGCTGACGGATGACGGTATCATTGCCGCCGACATGGTGTTCATCGCCAACGGTCTGTGGATGTCGGACATGTTGCGCCGTACCGTGGGTGACGGGCCATTGCCCGGCTTGCCGTTCACTGCCGGGCGCGGTTGGCTGATCCAGCTGGGCAAGCTGGACTTCGAACTGCCTTGGATCGTCGAGGAATTGACCTGGCCCGACCAGGACGAACTCGGCCGCCGTATGTCCTTGGCGGGCCTCGCGGACGTCGCGGCCCAGAACGACGACAGGGCCGGGGTCGAGGCTATCTGCCTCAATCCGATGATGGGCGGCGATGCGCGCCTTGGTGCCTCCGTGCAGCCGGCTTTCCGCGATCTCTTGCGCAACACCGATATGCCGAGCCGCATCGCCGCGCGGGCGCTGCGCATGATTTCCGGGCTCGGTTCACCAGCCGTGAAGAACGTCTATCCCGGCAACCGGCCGATGCTGTCGGACGGCCTGCCGGTCGCCGGCCGGACAGCGGTCGAAGGCCTTTTCGTGCATGGCGGCATGGGTTCGATCGGCATGCACGCGGCGCCGGCGACGGCTCGCTGGCTGGTCGACGCGGTGCTGTCGGGAGACGGAAATCCGCTCCAGACATGGTTGCGGCCACAACGTTTCGCCGGATGGTAGACACTGAGGCCGCTCGACTACACAGATCAAAAAGCAGAGCCTGCGGCTGGAACGGCTCGCCACAAATCCAGCCGAATTGAATTGACGTTTGCGGATCGTGGCAGGAAGACTGCTTCCATTCCAGTCGCTGTAGCGAATCCCAACGGCTTCGCGCGGAGGTATCATGACGCTGCACGACGTTGCGCTCGACGACAAATTCGATCTCACCAAGGAACGGGTTTTCCTTTCCGGGGCGCAAGCCGTGGTGCGCATGCTCTTGATGCAGCGCGAGCGTGACCGTCAGGCTGGGCTTAAGACAGCTGGTTTTGTTTCCGGCTATCGCGGCTCGCCGCTCGGCGGGCTCGACCAGCAGCTGTGGCGGGCAAAAGCACAGCTTTCGGCCGCGGATGTCGTCTTCCAGCCTGGGCTCAATGAAGAGCTTGCCGCAACCGCGTGCTGGGGATCGCAGCAGGCCGAATTGCTGGGCGAAGGCAAGTATGATGGCGTCTTCTCAGTCTGGTATGGCAAGGGGCCGGGCGTCGACCGTTCGGGTGACGTTTTCCGCCACGCCAATCTTGCCGGCTCTTCCAGACATGGCGGTGTGCTTGCCCTGATGGGCGACGACCACAATGCGGAATCATCCACCAACGCGCATGCCACGGAATTCGCATTCGTCGACGCGATGATCCCGGTTCTCAATCCTGCAGGCGTGCAGGAGCTGATCGACTACAGCCTGCTCGGCTTTGCCATGTCGCGTTTCTCCGGAACCTGGACCGCGATCAAATGCGTGAAGGACAATATCGAATCGACCGCTTCGGTCGATGCCTCGCTTGGTCGTCTCAATATCGTTCTGCCCGATTTCGACATGCCTCCCGGCGGTCTCAACATCCGAAACGAGCTTGACCAGCTTGGGCAGGAAGCACGCCTGCACGAGGCCAAGCGTGCCGCCATGGCGGCTTTCATCCGCGAGAACGGATTGAACCGCATCGTCTATTCCGGCGGTCGCAAGGCAAAGCTTGGTATTGTCACCGTCGGCAAGAGCTATCTCGATGTACGCCAGGCGCTCGAGGATATCGGCATCGACGAGGCGACGGCCAATCGCCTCGGTATCCGCCTGTTCAAGGTCGGCTGTCCTTGGCCGCTCGATCTCCAGCACGTCGTGGAATTCGCGCGGGGGCTGGAGACAGTGGTGGTGGTGGAGGAGAAGCGCTCGCTGATCGAAGTTCAGCTGCGCGAAAATCTCTACGGCACGGCCAACCAACCCGTCATCGTGGGCAAGAAGGATGAGCGCGGCGACTGGCTGTTTCCGGCCAAGGGCGCGCTCGACCCGAACGAGATCGCGATCGCGCTTGGCGAACGGATCATCAAGACCATCGGCCCGTCGGACGAAATCACCCAGCGCGTCTCGAAGCTCAAGCAATTCCAGGCGATGCTGGCCGACACCAAGGACATTGGCTCGCGCACGCCTTTTTTCTGCTCAGGCTGCCCGCACAATTCCTCCACCAAGGTGCCGGATGGTTCCATCGCCGCGGCGGGGATCGGTTGCCATTTCATGGCATTGTGGATGGACCGCTCCACGGTCGGTTTCACCGCGATGGGCGGGGAGGGCGCTCAATGGGTAGGACAGGCACCGTTCTCCAAGCGCGACCATATTTTCCAGAATCTGGGCGACGGCACCTATAACCATTCCGGCACGCTGGCGCTGCGCTTCGCGCTGTCTTCGGGCTCCAACATCACCTACAAGATCCTCTACAACGATGCCGTGGCCATGACCGGCGGTCAACCGCATGAGGGTGGCCTGACCGTCGACATGATCGCCCGCCAGGTGCGTGCCGAAGGTGTCGACCGCATCGCCGTCGTCACCGACGAGCCGGAAAAATATGCCGGCAGGGCGGAGTTTCCCGTTGGTGTCACCATCAATCATCGTGACGACCTCGACCGCGTCCAGCGCGAGCTGCGGGAAGTCAAAGGCGTGTCGGTGTTGCTCTACGATCAAACCTGCGCGGCCGAGAAACGCCGGCGTCGCAAACGCGGCACCTTTCCCGATCCCGACAAGCGGGTCTTCATCAATGAACTGGTCTGCGAGGGATGCGGCGATTGCGGCGTGCAGTCCAATTGTGTTTCGATCCAGCCCGTCGAGACCGAATTTGGCCGCAAGCGCAGGATCGATCAGTCATCCTGCAATAAGGATTTTTCCTGCGTCAATGGTTTTTGCCCCTCCTTCGTGACGGTGCATGGCGCCAAGATCAGAAAGGCCGTCGGCGTTGCCGGCAAAGCGGATCCGCTGGCGGGCTTGCCAGAGCCGGAGCAGTTTCCGCTCAATAAGGACGGATGGGCGGCGATTATCGATGGGGTTGGTGGCACCGGAGTGGTCACCGTCGGCGCGATACTCGGTATGGCCGCGCACCTGGAGGGCAAGGGGTGCGGCATGATCGACATGGCCGGTCTCGCGCAGAAGGGCGGTTCGGTATTCACCCATGTCCGTGTTGCGCGATCGCCCGACGAGATCCACGCCATTCGCGTCTCGGCCGGCAAGGCCGACCTCGTGCTCGGCTGCGACCTCGTCGTTTCCGGCGCCAAGAAGGTGCTGGGGGCAGTGCGCGAGGGGCATACCATCTTTGTCGCCAATACCGCGGAGATCATGCCCGGTGAATTCGCGCGGTCGGCGGATTTTTCATTGCCGACTGAGCGCTTGAAGAAAGCAATCCGCCAAGCCGCAGGTGACGGCCATGCACATTTCTTCGACGCCACCCGCGCAGCCACCGCGCTGTTCGGCAATTCGTTAGGCGCCAACATGTTCATGCTGGGTTTTGCGTTCCAGCATGGTGGCTTGCCGCTGTCGGCGGAAGCCGTTGAGAAGGCGATCGAACTGAACGGCGAAGCAGTGGCGATGAATATTGCCGCCTTCCGTTGGGGACGCCGCGCGGCGCACGAACCGGAATTCGTGCGCGGTCAGGTAGACCGCCAGGCCAAGGGTGGCCAGCCGACTGAAAAAGCCGAGACGCTCGACGAAGTCATCGCGCGGCGTGTCGCGTTCCTCACGGCCTATCAGAACGCGGCCTATGCCGAGCGGTACTCCAGGCGCATCGCCGCGCTGCGCACCGCCGAGGAGAAAGCAATCCCGGGCTCAAAGACCGTCACCGAGATGGCGGCGCGGAACCTGTTCAAGCTGATGGCGATCAAGGACGAATACGAGGTTGCGCGCCTTTATACGGACGGTTCCTTCACACGGGCGCTCGCGCAGCAGTTCGAGAGCTACGGCAAGCTCGAATTCCATCTCGCGCCGCCGATCCTCGGCAGCCGCGATGCCGACGGCAAGGCGCGCAAGTCGAGTTTTGGCCCGTGGATGATGAAAGGCTTTGGTGTGCTTGCAGCACTCAAGGGGCTGCGTGGCACGATTTTTGACATCTTTGGCTATGCGACCGAGCGCCGACAGGAGCGGCAACTGCTTGCCGAATATGAACGCGATCTCGATCTGATTGCCCGCTCGCTGACCCCGGCTCGCATCGAAGCCGCCGCGGCCCTTGCCTCAGTGCCGGCGATGGTGCGCGGTTATGGCCACGTCAAGCATGCGGCGATGGAGAAAGCTGCGGGCGAGCGATTGCGGCTTCTGGAGCGATTGGAGGGCGCTCAGACAGGCGCACAATTGCAAGCCGCCGAGTGAAGTCTATAATCCTTGTGGCCGCGTGTTCGGCATCTGTCGTGTGCGCAGCTGTGATGCAGTAGGGAAACGTCTCTAATTTTAGTCTTTCTAAGCCTTTCTTAAGGCGGCTGTGTCAGGAGTTAGGTCCCGAGCACGGGAACCAGACGTGACAATCACGCGAACGAAAGAACTGCCAGACGACGTCTACGTCCCCTTCGTGGAAACCCTTTTTCGCGACGGGTTCACGTTGGCCATCGGCATTTCCGCGCAATCCGTGCTGATTTCGCTGGTTTGGGCGAAAACCGGCAACATAGCTTATTTCGCGGTGGTGCTTTGTCTTTTGGCTGTCGGCTTCGTGCGCGTGGTCAACATGCGCAACTATTCGGCCTTGCCCGTAGCTAAAACGCGTGAAGAAGCACGGCAGCGAGAAAACAGGTACATCACCTACGGTGCCTTGCATGGAGCCACGCTCGGTCTCTTCAGTCTCGTAGCTATCTATACCGCTGAAGATAGTTTCTCCGAGACTGCGGCAGTCTGCATTTCACTGGCGACAGCGACCGGTATCGCAGGGCGCAACTACGGTTCGCCCCGGATGGTCATTATCCTGATCATCACGCTGACCTGCCCAATGTCCCTTGGCTTTCTTTTGCGGGGCGATTTCTACCACATCGCTTTGGGTCTGCTCTCTGCGCCGTTCTTGTTGGCGATTCATCGGTATGCGGACACTGTCCGTGACGTTCTCTTTACCGCGATCTCCGCTGAAAAACGGGCTAATCGGATTGCCGGCCGCTTCAACCGCGCTCTAAACACGATGTCGCACGGCCTGGTCATGCTCGATCCTGACGGCAAGGTGATTGTCGCCAACGCCGAAGCCGCGCACCTGATGTCACTCAACTCGGCAGATCAGCTGCTCGGCAGGTCGATCCATTCGCTGCTGATGCGCGGCGTTGCCGGTGGTCTGCTGGCAGCCAAGGACTGCCGTTATGTCGAGGCGCAATTGACACGCGCCCTGCGCGAAGGTCGGGACCGCAAGGTGCTGGTGTCGTTGACCAATGGCCAGCACTACGAATTTTCGGCACGCGAAGGCTCCCAGGAACTTGGTGTCATCACCTTCGAGGATGTCACTCAACGTGTGTCGGCCGAGGAACGTATCCGTTTCATGGCACGCTACGACAGCCTCACCGGATTGATGAACCGCGCCTATTTTCACGAACTGGTCAGCGAGGCGATGTCGGGTGGCGACCGCAGCCGACTGTGTGGGCTGGTTGTCATCGATCTCGATGATTTCAAGAGCATCAACGACACGCTCGGTCACCCGGTTGGCGACGGGCTGATCTATGCGGCAGCGGAACGCTTGTCCGCCTTTGCGGCTCCCGGTGTCACGATCAGCCGCTTCGGTGGCGACGAGTTCATGTTGTTCTTCGACCGGGTCGAGGATGAAAGCTATCTGTCCGGTTTGATGGAGCACATCTTCTCGGGTCTTCAAGGTGAAGTGGATGTGGCTGGCCACGCGCTACGGATTCAGGCCAGCGCCGGCGCGGTGCTATCCAGGGTCGACAGCACGACTGTCGACGAGATGATCGTCAAGGCGGATCTCGCGCTCTACAAGGCCAAGGAACTCGGCAAGAATGGCTGGCGGCTCTTTGAAGCCTCCATGGATGCTGCCTTCCGCAATCGGCAATTGATGAAGGCCGATTTGCGTTCCGCGGTCGAGGCCAGCGCGCTGCGTATTGTCTACCAGCCCATCGTTGCCATGGAGACGATGCGCATCGTCAGCTGCGAGGCGCTCTGCCGATGGGATCATCCCGACCTCGGCCCGATCTCTCCGGCAATCTTCATTCCGCTCGCCGAGGAGATGGGGATCATCTCGCAGATCAGCGAATTGGTGCTGAAGGCGGCTTGCGCCAAATGGCCAGAGCAGATTTCGGTTTCGGTCAATCTTTCGGCGAAGGATTTTCGCGACAACGATGTCCTCGATAAGGTACGCAGAGCCCTTGCCGCCGCAAACCTGACGTCAAGTCGGCTGGAGATCGAGGTAACCGAAACGGCCCTTCTCGACGACAAGGCGCAAACGCGCGAGCTGATCGAAGAAATCAAGAAGCTGGGCGTGCGCATCGCCTTGGACGATTTTGGCACCGGTTACTCCAGCCTGAGCTATCTGCACAAACTGCCGCTGGACAAGGTCAAGATCGATCGCTCCTTCCTTATGGATGTGGCCCAAAGTCCGCGTTCGCTGGAATTGCTCAAGGGCATCGTCAACGTTTCGCGCTCACTTGGGCTTAGCGTTACGATCGAAGGGGTTGAGACCTTCGAGCAACTGAAAATCCTGTCTCAGCAGGTCGAACCTGACCTTGTACAAGGTTTTCTTTTTGGCTCTGCGCTCAGCGCTTCGGGGATCGAGACTATGTCGAGCACGATCTGGCCCTTTGTTGACGAGATGCAAACGGCCCCACGCGCTGTCAAACGCTAAGCCCCTTCAACGAGGGAGGGCGATTCCCGTTTGGCGCTACCGACAATGGAAGGGCTCTGATACATATTCGCCGGGGAGGGCGTTAACCTTAACAATCGGTAAATGAGATCGAGTGCTTTTTGACCTTTACATGCAGACGCCGTTGCATACCCTCCCCATCGCGGTGGAGTACGGGGTAAAGTGATGGGTACGCTGAGTGAACCGGGCAAGGATGCCGGGCTGGCACGAACTGTTGTGCCTGAAGGACCTAGTCTGAGCGACAAGGTCTTCGCGCTTCTCAACAAATCCGAGTACCGCCGTTGCGACAAGGGCGAAGACCTCGAAGACATCTATCGTCTGCGCTACAAGGCTTATCGCTCCAACGATATGATCCCCGACAACATCGCTCATATCATCAGTGATGATTTGGACGAGACCACGAATGTTTATCGCTTCGGAGTCTATGTCGAACAGCGCCTCGTAAGCACGATGCGCATCCATCACGTTACGCAGCAGACCCCGATATCTCCGTCGACAAAGGCCTTTGGCGATATTGTTTTCCCTATGCTTGAAGCCGGGGACACCTTCGTTTGCATGAGCAGATTTGCGTCGGACCCGGATTGGACGCGTGTTTATCCGCAGCTTGCTTACGTGACGCTGCGACTGGCGGGCATGGCCTGTTTCTACTTCGAGGCACCTTACGGTCTTTCGACCGTGCGCGAGGATCACGCGGGCTTCTATAAGCGCGTCTATTATTCGGAACAGATCAGCGAGCCGCGTTCCTACCCAGGTGTGTTCAACCGAGTTGTTCTGTTCCGCACGAATGCATATGCGAATCGCGACCGCTATTATGCGCGATTTCCGTTCTTTCGTTCGACCGCCGCTGAACGGCGCATGCTGTTCGAGAAGCAACGGCCCGGCGAACTGGCACCATTGACCATCTTGCCGACCGCAAAATATTTTCGCGACGCGGCCTGACGGAGCCGCCAAGACGGCGCCTTGACGCGATTCTAACGACGAAGCGGATTCTTCGTTGCCACTTGGGAGGAGCCGGGGATGACCATGTCCACCATCACCTTGACGCCGCTGATTTCGCTGATCGCCGGTGTGCTGATCCTGATCATGCCCAGGCTGTTGAACTATATCGTGGCGTTCTATCTGATCGTCGCCGGTCTGCTCGGTCTGTTCCCGCATCTGGCCGGCTGATAATCCGGACGATTGCCAGCGCTTTTGGACGACAATCGATCCGACCTTTGCGAGTTGATCGGAAGCTGGCTTTCAAGATTATCTTGACGCAGTTGGCGCTGGTTGTGCGGCAACTGCGCCATTGCCCTTGGCGGCGCTTTTCGCTATGTGCGCTTGAGATGTTTCCGGAGGGGAATTCTAATGGCCGATCACTCGCCGACTGGTCCTGTCGAACTGGGCGCCCAGATGGACTATGCCGAACATGAGCGCACCTATGCGGGATTTATCGCGCTCGCCAAATATGGCTCGCTTTTCTGCGTCGCGCTGCTGATCGCCATGGCCTTCGGTTTTTTTGCCGGCGGGTTCTTCTCAGGCTCGGTGCTGTTCGTGATCGTCCTGGCGATCGGCGGCTTTATTCTCCGATAATACCTTCCCATCCTGTGTGGGGCGGCACCGGCCGCTAGGCCGGCGCTCTGTAGGAAACTGAGTTCCAGCCGAAAGGATCATGCGGTGGGACAAGTCGTATTCATACCTCGCGAGATTGATGCGAACGAGGGGCGCGTTGCTGCGTCTCCCGATACGGTAAAACGCATAACCGGCCTGGGTTTTGATGTTGTCGTCGAAGCGGGAGCCGGAAACGCCTCGCGCATCCCAGACGCTGATTTCGCCAAGGCAGGTGCCACCATCGGCAAGGCCACCGACGTCGCCAAGGCTGACGTGGTTCTGAAGGTTCGTCGTCCAATCGAGGCCGAACTCAAGGCCTACAAAAAGGGCGCCACCGTCATCGCCATCATGGACCCCTACGGCAACGATGCCGGGGTCGCCGCCCTCGCTAAGGCTGGCGTGACATCCTTTGCCATGGAATTCATGCCGCGCATCACCCGTGCCCAGGTGATGGACGTGTTGTCGTCGCAGGCGAACCTTGCCGGCTACCAGGCGGTGATCGACGGTGCCGGCGAATATGACCGGGCACTGCCGATGATGATGACAGCCGCCGGAACAGTGCCGGCGGCAAAGGTGTTCATCATGGGGGTTGGCGTTGCCGGCCTCCAGGCCATCGCCACCGCGCGCCGCCTTGGTGCCGTCGTCACCGCCACCGATGTGCGGCCGGCAGTGAAGGAGCAGGTCCAGTCGCTTGGCGCGAAGTTCATCGCTGTCGAGGACGAAGAGTTCAAACAGGCCGAGACCGCTGGCGGCTACGCCAAGGAAATGTCGAAGGAATATCAGGCCAAGCAAGCGGCGCTGACAGCCGAGCATATCGCCAAGCAGGACATCGTCATCACCACGGCGCTGATCCCGGGCCGTCCGGCGCCGAAGCTGGTTTCGGCTGAAATGGTGGCGTCGATGCGACCTGGCTCGGTTCTGATCGATCTTGCGGTGGAGCGCGGCGGCAATGTCGCCGGTGCCGAGGCCGGCAAGATCGTCACCACCGGCAATGGGGTCAAGATCGTCGGCCATCTCAACGTGGCCGGTCGCGTCGCGGCGTCCGCTTCGTTGCTTTATGCCAAGAACCTGTTCGCCTTCCTCGAGACGCTGGTCGACAAGTCCTCGAAGCAGATCGCCATCAATCGCGAAGACGAACTGGTTAAGGCAACGCTGCTGACCGACGACGGCAAGGTTGTGCATCCGAACTTCGCCAAGGTTGACCAGAAGCCTCAAGTCGAACCAGCTGCCATCCCTGCCTCGACCATGGTCGCTGATGCATCGCCCAAACCTGCCGCGAAAAAGAAATCCGCCGCGGCTAAGTCGAAGGGGACCGCCTGATGGAAGCCTTGCAGAAAGCCCTCGATCAGCTTGACCAGGCTAGTGCCGCCGTTCGCCTGGCCCTCAAGGAGGCAGCCAACGCACCGGGTACCGCCGACGCGGTCGGCGGCGCCGCACATGCGCTGTCGGGCGGCGCGATCGATCCGTTCGTGTTCCGCTTTGCCATCTTCGTACTCGCCATCTTCGTTGGCTATTACGTTGTCTGGTCGGTGACGCCGGCGCTGCACACGCCGTTGATGGCGGTCACCAACGCGATTTCCTCGGTTATCGTGGTTGGCGCGCTTCTGGCCGTCGGTGTCTCCGCCGCGGGTGCCGCCACCGGCTTCGGCTTCATCGCCCTGGTGCTGGTCTCGGTCAACATCTTCGGCGGGTTCCTTGTCACCCAGCGCATGCTGGCGATGTACAAGAAGAAGGACAAGTGACGTGAACATCAATCTCGCCTCTTTCCTCTATCTGGTCTCCGGCATCCTGTTCATCCTGGCGCTGCGCGGCCTTTCGCACCCGACCACCAGCCGCAAGGGCAACCTCTACGGCATGATCGGCATGGCGATCGCCATTGTCACCACCTTGCTTTTGGCCAAGCCGTCCTTCGGCGGTTTCGCGCTCATCGTGCTCGGCCTCGCGATCGGCGGCAGCGTCGGCGCCTATACGGCGCGGCGGATTGCTATGACCTCGATGCCGCAGCTGGTCGCGGCCTTCCACTCGCTGGTGGGTATGGCTGCCGTGATGGTGGCTGCCGCCGCCATGTATGCGCCGGCCTCTTTCGGCATTGGCGAAGCTGGCGCGATCCACGCGCAGGCGCTGGTGGAAATGAGCCTCGGCGTCGCCATCGGCGCCATTACCTTCACCGGTTCGGTCATCGCCTTCCTGAAGCTCGACGGACGCATGTCGGGCAAGCCGATCATGCTGCCGTCGCGCCACCTGATCAACGCGGCACTTGGCATCGGCCTGGTCGTTTTGATCGTTCTGCTCGTCGCCACCCAGTCGACCACCATTTTCTGGCTGATCGTCATCGCTTCGCTGGCGTTGGGTGTACTGCTCATCATCCCGATCGGCGGCGCGGACATGCCTGTCGTGGTGTCGATGCTCAATTCCTATTCGGGCTGGGCGGCAGCCGCTCTCGGCTTCACGCTGGGCAATCTGGCGCTGATCATCACCGGTGCGCTGGTCGGTTCTTCCGGTGCGATCCTGTCCTACATCATGTGCAAGGGCATGAACCGCTCGTTCATCTCGGTCATTCTCGGCGGCTTTGGCGGCGAGACGGCCGCCGTTGCCGATGACGGCGTCCAGCGCACGGTCAAGACGGGTGCCGCCGACGATGCGGCGTACCTCATGATGAACGCCCAGAAAGTCATCATCGTGCCGGGCTACGGCATGGCGGTGGCGCAGGCCCAGCATGCGCTGCGCGAAATGGCCGACAAGTTGAAGGCCAACGGCGTCGAGGTGAAGTACGCCATTCACCCGGTCGCCGGACGTATGCCCGGGCACATGAACGTGCTGCTCGCTGAAGCAAATGTACCTTACGACGAGGTGTTCGAACTGGAGGATATCAACTCCGAGTTCGCGCAGGCCGACGTCGCCTATGTCATCGGTGCCAACGATGTCACCAACCCGTCGGCGCGTGACGACAAGAGCTCGCCGATCTACGGCATGCCGATCCTTGACGTCGACAAGGCCCGCACCTGCCTGTTCGTCAAACGCTCCTTGGGTTCCGGTTATGCAGGCATCGACAACACGCTGTTCTACAAGGACGGTACCATGATGCTGCTCGGCGACGCCAAGAAGATGACCGAGGAAATCGTCAAGGCAATGGACCATTGAGCATGGCCGCGCTCGCGGGCCAGCGTTGAGGACAAAGAAAAAAGCCCGGCACGTGCCGGGCTTTTTCTTTTTTGCGAAACTGGCTCGCTTGCGCACTGAGCGTCATCAGTCCGTGGTTGCGGAAATCTGGCCTGTCTTTGTATTTGATGATGGGGCCAGGGCCGGGGATCGCCTTCTCGTGAAGGGGGCGCCAGCACGTCGACGACCGCGCATTTGCCCGATTTCTTCGCCCTTGAAGACGGGCAAATCGGAAGTGCAGCAACTGTCGCCCGAAAATGCGGCCTTTTCTTCTGCGAAAGCTTTGGTTATTGGACCTGCACGAAGGAGAGGTCATTCGTAGCGGCGCACAGTCGGCCGACAGACCATGCTTGCCGGAAAGGCAACAGGCCCTTTGCGCGATATGCGCTCAGCCACGCTCGACCCACGACGAAAGAGAACGGAAATGGACCACGGTGTTGACGACGCCGAGCTCGACCGAGACAAAGCTCAGGGTTCGGCCGAAAAGTCGAAAACGGCGCCAGGCTCCCGAATGGCCGGGCGTCCCCAGATATTGACGGGTGCCGACTTCGCACAAGCCGGGCAACCGGGCGAACGGCTCGACATATTCTTCGAGCAACTTGCCGGGAAGTTCGCCACTTCGCCTGCTGTTATCTCGGATGGACGCGTCTGGACATATCGGGAACTGGACAAACGCGCAAATCAGTTCGCCCGTTTGCTCGTCGATCGGGGTGTGAAGCCGGGTGACCGGGTGGGTCTCCTGCTCGACCGCTCCGCGGAAACCTATGTCGCATTGCTGGCCGTAATGAAGGCCGGCGCGGCCTTCGTTCCGCTCGCCACTGCTTTCCCCGAAGAGCGGATGACGCTCATCATCGACGATGCGAGCGTGAAGCTGATCGTCACGATCGCGGCCTATTCCTCCCGGGCTGAGGGGTTGCCCGTGCCGTATGTCCTGGTCGATGGTCCGTCGGCCGAAATCGGGAAGAAGTCCGACAAGCCGCTGTCGCGGAAAGGGGCCACACCCGCTTCCGACGAAACCTGCTACATCCTCTACACGTCAGGCACGACCGGCCGCCCGAAGGGTGTGGTCGTCAATCACCAAAGCATCTGCAACTTCGTGCGTGTGGCCGCAGCATCCTATGGATATCGGCCGAGCGATCGCGTCTACCAGGGCATGACGATCGCCTTCGACTTCTCCACTGAGGAGATTTGGGTTCCGTTCGCGGCAGGCGCGACGGTCGTGCCGGCTCCGGGCCAGCTTACCCTTGTGGGCGAGGAGCTCGCCGATTTCCTCAGGGACAACAAGGTCACCTGCATGGCCTGCAGTCCAACCCTGCTGTCCTCGATCGAGAGCGATGTGCCCAGCTTGCGGGCGCTACTGGTCGGCGGCGAGGCTTGTCCTCACAATCTCGTCGTGCGCTGGTCGAAGCCGGGCCGACAGATCCTCAACACCTACGGCCCGACCGAGGCCACCGTTACGGCGACGATGGGCTTGCTCACGCCGGACAAGCCGGTGACGATCGGTGCACCGTTGCCCACCTATTCTGTCGTCATCGTCGACCCGACGGAAGCTGCGTTGACCAAGCCTGGTGAACTGGGCGAGATCGGTCTTGCCGGCATCGGGCTTGCCGTCGGTTATCTCAACCGGCCGGATCTGACCGAGCAGAAATTCATCCCCGACTTCGTTGGGCTGCCGAACAACCCTTCCAAGCGCATCTACCGCACCGGTGACCTTGGCCGCATCAACGATGACGGCGAGATCGAGTATAACGGGCGCATCGATACCCAGGTGAAAATCCGCGGATACCGTATCGAGCTCGGAGAGATCGAGGCCGTTCTGCTGGACCAGCCCGCCATTGCGCAGGCTGCGGTGACAACCTGGGAAATCGAACCCGGTCGCGTGGAATTGGTTGCCTACTACGCGCCCAAGACAGGGCTGCCGCCGATCTCGCGCGGTGACGTTGCCCGCGAACTGAAACGGCGTCTGCCCGACTACATGGTGCCTTCCTATCTGGAAGAGCTGCCAGCCATTCCGATGACGGTCTCAAACAAGGCGGATCTACGTCAGCTGCCAAAGCCGACAAATGTCCGGCTGACGGCGGATCGGGCGATCGTGCAACCGGGTAACGAGGACGAACGTTTTCTGGCTGCGGCGCTCTCCGATGTCTTGAATCTCAGCGAAGCCTCCGCCGGGGACAATTTCTTCGTATCGGCCGACGACAATTTCTTCGACGATCTCGGCGCCAATTCCTTGCTGATGGCGCGCTTCTGCGCCCGCGTCCGCACCAAGCCGGAATGGGCAACGGCATCGATGCGGGACATCTACCTGTACCCGACCGTTGCAAGCCTCGCGCAGCATTTGCGCATTCCCGAAGAGACGACGATAGCCACCGATGAGCGTGTTCTCACGCACCAGGCATCGAACTTCGCGTACTGGACCTGCGGCGCGGCTCAGCTACTGTTCTACGGCCTCTACAGCTATTTTAGCCTGTGGGCGTTCAACCTCGGTCTCAATTGGGTCTATGACAAGCTCGATGAGCCGTTCCAGCTGTATCTACGCTGCGTGCTGCTCTCGGGCGGTGTCTTCTTCGGCATGTCGGGTTTCGCCATCGTTGCCAAGTGGTTGCTGGTGGGACGCTGGAAAGCGGAAGCCTTTCCGATCTGGGGCCTGCGCTATTACCGGTTCTGGGTCATCCAGACCTTGATCCGCACGGCCCCGGTCGTTCTTTTCCGCGGCAACCCGCTGTACTCCATCTATCTGCGCCTTCTCGGCGCCAGGCTTGGGGAAAACACCGTCATCGAATGCCGCACCGTGCCCGTGTGTACGGACCTCATATCGATCGGCGACAACACGATCCTGCGCAAGGAATCGATGATCCTCGGCTACCGGGCGCAGTCCGGCTACATTCACACCGGACCGCTGACCATCGGCAAGGACGCCTTCGTGGGTGTCGGCAGCACCATGGATATCGACACCAGGATCGGGGATGGTGCCCAGCTCGGCCATGCGTCCTCGTTGCAGCGCGGACAGAGCATCCCGGACGGCGAACGCTGGCATGGGTCGCCGGCGGTGCCGACCGAGGCGAATTATTGCAAGGTCCGCAACGTCGATGCGTCCAACTATCGACGCATCCTGTTCGAAGCGGCTCAGCTCGTCGGGCTGTTCATGATCGTCACGCCGCTGCCGCTGCTCTTCCATGCCTACTGGCAGAATGTCAGCGACGACTATCAGGAGACGATTGGCATCGTCGCCATCGGCACCACGGTCACGCTGTTCGGCTACCTCGCGGTCGCCTTGCTGGCCGCGACGCTGCTGCCGCGCTTGATCCGCCTGATTTTGAAGCCGGGTCGTACCTACACGCTCTACGGGTTCCGGTACTGGCTTCAGACGGTGGTCGAGTTGTTCAGCAATGCACGCTTGCTGAATCTGCTGTTCGGCGACAGCTCGGCGATCGTGTATTACATGCGCGCCATTGGCTGGAAGCTCAACAAGGTGGTTCAGACCGGCTCCAACTTCGGTAGCAACCAGCAGCATGAGAATCCGCTCCTGTGTGAGATCGGCACCCAGACCATGGTGTCGGACGGGCTTTTCATGATCAACATGCACAAGTCCGCCTCCGCCTTCCGGCTCGACCACACACGGCTCGGCGAACGCAACTATCTGGGCAACAATATCTACTATCCGCCAGACGGACGGACCGGAAACAACTGCCTGCTCGGCACGAAGGTGATGGTGCCGATCGACGGACCGGTGCGCGAGAATGTCGGCCTGCTGGGTTCGCCTTCCTTCGAAATCCCGCGCATGGTCAACCGTGACAAGGAGTTGATCGCGGGCATCAACGAGGACGAGCGCCTGCGTCGTCTCAAATCCAAGAATGTCTACAATGCGGTGACGGCGCTTCTCTTCCTGTTCGCGCAATGGGCGATGTTGTTCGTGACGCTGGTGATCTGGGACCGCGCGCTGAACTATTACACCGACTGGGCGGAAATGGCGCTCTTTGTAGCGGTGCTGCTGACCTCGGCGATCACCATTCCGTTCTACGTCCTGTTGGAGCGGGCCAGCCTCGGCTTCGGCAAGCTGAAGCCTCGGATGACGACGATCTACGACGTCAGCTTCTGGCACCACGAGCGTCATTGGAAACTGTCGGATTCGCCGATAACGCGCCTGTTTGGCGGCACGCCGTTCCGGCCGATGATCATGCGCATGTTGGGCGTCAAGGTGGGTCGCAGGGTGTATGATGGCGGCAGCAACCTGACCGAGCGCTCGCTGGTCGAAATCGGCGATGATGCGACCCTCAACGAAGGCTGCGTCATCCAGGCCCATTCGCTGGAAGAGGGTGCCTTCAAGTCGGATTACATCCGGATCGGCAAGGGCTGCACGCTGGGACCGGCGGCGTTCATCCACTATGGCGTGGTGATGGGCGACGGGTCGGTCGTCGATGTCGATTCCTTCGTGATGAAGGGTGAAGTGCTGGAGCCCAATTCGATATGGCGGGGCAACCCAGCCAAGCTCCAACGCTTCGTCACGCCCGTTACGCGCGATGAGATCAAGACGGCCGCTTGAACGCCGGATCGACCACGAAAGGCGGTAGCCCGCTTGTCGTGGTCGAGGCGTCCGCGACATTCAGGCTGACGGCGGAGGCGATGTGTTGACGACGCATGTTCAGAAGGCTGCGCAGGTTCATCTCGTGCCGGTGACCGAGGCTAATCGGGCCCAGGTCACCGCGTTGGAGCTCGCACACGACCAGTTGGATTTCGTCGCCAGCAACACCGAGTCCCTCGAGGAGGCCGATCTGGACGAAGACGCCCGGCCACGCGTGGTGATGGCTGGTGATGGCGTTGTCGGCTTCCTGATGTATGAGGCGCCGCAGGATGATGACGAGGCGCGCATCTACCGCTTCATGATCGACCGTCAACATCAAGGCAGGGGCTATGGCAGAGCCGCGCTGCTGCAGGTTCTGGACGAAATTGCGCAGCTCGGCCATATCAGGCATATCTCGATTTGCTACGCGCCTGACAATGAAGGTGCACGGCACCTCTACCGCTCCGCCGGCTTCGTGGAAGAAGGCCTTGACGAGGACGGCGAAATGATCGCCGATCTCGTTGTGCCGTCGCCGACGGACGATCGTTGACGCGGCCGCCACCCATTCCCGCACGCTCCGCCGAGGAAGTCTCGTTGCTTGAAGCAATGGCCGCCATCGCGCCGCCTGGCGTCGGCGTCGGCTGCCGATCGATCCGCGACGGCGATGAGGCCCATCTCTTGCCCGAGGAGGCCGGTTCCATCCCGGCGCGCCGCCCGGCCATGCGCCGTGCCAGCGGCGCCGCGCGTTGGATCGCACACAGTCTGTTGTCGAATATCGGCATCAACGATTTCCCGGTCTTGCGCTCACCTTCCGGCGCTCCAGTCTGGCCTGACGGCATCTCCGGCTCGCTCGCCCATGACGATGAGATGGCGGTCGCTGCGGTTGCGTCGATTACCGACGTCGGCTCCCTGGGCATCGATGTCGAGCCTGCCATCGCGCTACCGGACGAGATCGCCGCGCTCGTCGCAACAAGCATAGACGTTGTCGGGGCAGTGGATCGGCAACTCGCCGGCCGCATCCTGTTTGCGGCCAAGGAAGCGGTCTACAAGGCGGTCTATCCGCTTGATCACGAAATCCTGGATTATGGGGATATCGCGATAGACCTGAGTGCGAGTAGGGCGACGACGACCACCGGACGTCGTGCAACGCTCGCATACTGCCTTGCTCCCCGCATCGTCGTGCTGGCGTTCGTTCGCTGAAAAAAAGCTCTGGTTCGGAAGACGCTCGCGATGCGGCTGAGATGCTGTGCCCGGCGCGGACGTCCGCCTCTCGAATGAATCGCGTTGTTTCGTCTCGATGCGATTAGACAGATCGTTCCGAACTCGGACGATATTCGCAAAAAGCTTTCTAAACTAATTCTACAAATTCAGTAGCGTTTAAGCCGATCAGCGACGTGCGCTGATGGTTCGGGGAACAAACCTCGATCAGCAAAGGGGTAAACGCATGCGCAAACTGTTCACCGCCGCTCTCGCGGGTCTCTCCATCGGCGCTCTCATCTCGTCGGCCTTTGCCGCTGACGAAAAGAAGGTGGTCATCGCTTATCAGACCGGCTCGGTGCCGTATTTCGTCGGTATCGCCAATGGCGAGATCGCCAAGAGGACCGGTTGGAACATCGAATTTCGCCGGTTCAATTCGGGCGCGGATATCTTTGCCGCCATTGCTTCCGGCGCTGTCCAGATCGGCGATGTCGGTTCCAGCCCGTATTCCGCGGCGGTTTCCAAGGGGCTGGACGTCAAAGCCTTCTACATCTCTTCGGTATCGCGCGACGGCGAGGCGCTGGTGGTGAGGCCGGAGATCAAGACGCCATCCGATCTCAAGGGCAAGAAGCTGGCCGCCGCACCGGTTTCGACCGACCATTATCAGCTGCTTGCCGTGCTCAAGCAGGAAGGCATTTCGGAAAAGGAAGCACAGGTCATCGCCATTCCGCAGCCTGAAATCGTGGCGGCCTGGAAACGCGGTGACATTGACGGTGCGTTCGTGTGGGATCCGGCGCTGTCGGAATTGAAGAAGAACGGCAAGGTGCTTCTGACGGCGGGGCAGGTGGCTGACCGCGGCGCGCCGACCTTCAGCGCCCTGGTGGCGACCGGCGAGTTCGCCAAGCAGCATCCCGAATTCCTGACGCAATATGTGCAGCAGGTGGATGGCTATTTTGTCTCCTTCGCCAAGGACAAGGCGGCCTGGGGTCCGGAATCGGAGAACGCGAAGCTCATTGCCGGGCTGCAGGGCGGAACACCGGCCGAGAATGCGGAGCGGCTGAAATCCACTGTGGTGCCGCCTTTGCAGGAACAGCTTTCCGACAAATGGCTGGGCGGCGGCGAAAAGAGCGGGGTCGCGAAAATCCTCAAAGATACGGCGAACTTCCTCAAGGAACAGCGCAAGATCACCGCCGTCAAGGACAGCTACGCTGCCTTCGTCGACCCGCGATACGCGGAAGCCGCCAAGGTTTCCAATTGACAAAAGCCAGAGCGATACGGGCCGGTTGAGGCCCGTATCGCCCGGAGGTTTCGATATGCTCCGCATCCGCGATGCCAGTGTCACCTTTCCAGCTTCCGACGGCAGCAGCGTTCACGCGCTCGACCGTGTCTCGCTGGATATTGCCCCGGATTCCATCGTTGTTGCCGTAGGGGCATCGGGGTGCGGTAAGTCCACATTGCTCAATGCCGTCGCCGGTTTCCTGCCGCTCACCGAGGGGTCGATTACCCTGGATGGGGAGCCTGTCGACCGCCCTGGCGGCGACCGCGGCGTCGTTTTTCAGAAGGATACGCTGCTGCCCTGGGCCAGTGTCATCGACAATGTCGCGCTCGGGCTGAAGTTCCGCGGTGTCGCCAGAAAGCAACGCCGCCAACAGGCGCAGGAATTGCTGGATCTGGTCGGGTTGTCCGAGTTTGGCGACAAACCGCCCTACGAACTTTCCGGCGGCATGCGCCAGCGTGTCGGTTTGGCACGGGCATTGGCCACCGATCCCAAGATTCTCTTGATGGACGAGCCGTTCGGCGCGCTGGACAGCCTGACACGCGAGACGATGCAGCAGTTGCTGGCGTCGGTGTGGGCGCGCACCGGCAAGCAGATCCTCTTCATCACCCATTCCATCGAAGAAGCACTGACGCTTGGCACCACCGTGGTGGTGATGTCGCCGAGGCCTGGCCGCATCGTCGCCCGCTTTGACGCGGATTTCGCGCGCGAATTCGCCGAGACCGGCGATATTGGTCCGATCCTGTCCGACCCGCGCTTCATCGAACTGCGCGAGGAAATCCGCGCTTTGATCCACCGTCCGGCAGCATCCGGCAAGGGAGTTCTGCAATGACGCTTGCCGCCGATCCGCGCACCGTATTCGCCCATGTTCAGCCGGCGCCGAAGCCGCACCGCTCGCGACCGATTGTTGGCACCACCACCACCTTGCTCATCAGCAGCATCACGCTGGTCGCGCTGATCGCGCTGTGGTTCGTCGCGACGCAATTCGGCTGGGCTTCGCCGCTGTTCCTACCTTCGCCTGCGGAAGTGCTGGCGCAGTTCCACGCGGTTGCCCAGGACGGCTATGCCGACGGCACGCTGCTGGAGCACACGCTGGCCAGCCTTGGCCGCATCCTGGCCGCTCTTGCCGTCGGTGTCGGTCTTGGTGTTCCGATCGGTCTTTTGATGGGGCTCAATCGTTGGGCCAAAGGCGTGCTTTCGGTGCCGATCGGCCTCTATTGGGGTCTGCCGCCGCTGGCGTACTTGCCCCTGCTGATCATCTGGCTGGGCATCGGCGAAACCTCGAAGATCGTGCTTTTGTCGCTCTCCACCTTCGCACCGATCTGCTTTTCGGCGCAAGCCGGAGTGCGTTCCGTGCCGGCCGAGCGCATCAACGCGGCGCTGTCGTTGGGCGCAAGCCGGCTGCAATTGTTCTTCAACATCATCTTGCCTTCGGCACTGCCCGAGATTTTGACCGGCCTGCGCATCGGCATCGCCGCCGGCCTGTCGACATTGGTGGCGGCCGAGCTGATCGCGGCACGATCCGGCCTTGGCTACATGATCATGTCGGCCGCGAACTTCCTGTCCACCGACGTCGTCTTCGTCGGCCTCATCATCATCGCGGTTCTTGCCTTTGCCTTCGCCACCGGCATGCGCTGGCTGGAGCGGCGGCTGGTGCCCTGGAAGGGCAAGCTCTGACCGTTTTCGAACAACGACCGCAGAAGGAAAATCCCATGTCCGATCCGAAGCGTCCGCTCGATCTCTACTGGTACCTGCCCACCCATGGCGACGGGCCGTATCTCGGCACCGACGAGCGCCACAGGCCGGCCACGTTCGGTTATTTGCGGGAGATCGCCCAGGCGGCGGATCGGCTGGGCTTCAAGGGCGTACTCTTGCCGACCGGCACGCGCTGCGAAGACGCCTGGATCACGGCGGCGGCGCTCATCCCGCAGACGGAAAGGCTGCGTTTCCTGGTTGCACTGCGCCCCGGCAGCGGCACGCCGGCCCTGTTTGCCCGCCATGCCGCCACGCTCGACCGCATTTCCAACGGCCGCGTGCTGCTGAATGTCGTTACCGGCGCCGATCCGAGCGACCTTGCCGGCGATGGCATCAAGCTCAACCACGGTGAACGCTACGCGCAGACGGACGAGTTCCTCTCGATCTGGCGAAGCATCTTGTCGGGCGAAGAGGTGGATTTCGAGGGCCAATATCTCTCGGCGCGTGGGTCCGACATTTCTTTCCCGCCGGTACAGCGGCCTTATCCGCCATTGTGGTTCGGCGGCTCGTCGGATGCCGGCATCGCGATCGCCGCCAAACATGTCGACGTTTATCTGAGCTGGGGTGAACCCGTCGAACAACTTGTCGAAAAGATCGAGCAGGTGCGCAAGGCCGCCGCGAAGGAAGGTCGAAACATCCGTTTTGGATTGCGCATCCATCTGATCGTGCGGGAAACCGAAGAAGAGGCATGGGCCGCCGCCGACCGGCTGATCAGCCATGTCTCCGATGAGGTGATCGCCGAAGCGCAGAACAACTTCGTCAATGTGTCGGAATCGGTCGGCCAGAAACGCATGGCCGCGCTGCATCAGGGCCGTCGCGACAAGCTGGTTGTCGGCCCCAATCTGTGGGCCGGGCTGGGGCTTGTGCGGGGCGGTGCGGGCACAGCGCTGGTCGGCAGTCCCGACAATGTCGCGGCGCGCATTCGCGAATACCAGGACATCGGCATCGAAACCATCATTGCATCGGCCTATCCGCATCTCGAGGAGGTCTACAACGTCGCCGAATTGCTGTTCCCGAAACTTGACCTTGCCAGCGCGTCGTCGCCGGCGCTGCGCGGTTGGGACGTCGAGTTTGGTCGTGGTGTGCGTCCGCGCGTTGCCGCATCAGCTTCCTGAGAGACCGAGCATCGAGAAAAGGGAGTTCGCCCGTGGCCAACACCAGCATTGTCGGCTTTTCCGGCAACATCACACGCCCGTCCAAGACCTTCGGCTTCGTCGACCATGTCGTGTCACAGATCGGACGCCGCAACCGGCTGTCTGCCGCGAGCTGGGACATCGAAGATCTGGGGGCGTCCTTCGCCACGGCGCGGCGGGCGTCCGATCTGGGGGATCAGGCAGGGACAATTCTGCGCGCCGTTGCGGAAGCCGATCTGCTGGTCGTCGGTTCACCAACCTACAAGGGCAGCTATACCGGGCTGTTCAAACATTTCTTCGATCTGCTCGATCCGACGGCACTGCGCGGCAAACCCGTGCTCTTGACCGCGACAGGCGGCGGCGACCGCCATGCGCTGATCGTCGAACACCAGCTTCGGCCACTGTTCGGGTTCTTCGAGGCTTATTCCCTGCCGACGGCCATCTATGCGACGGAGCGCGATTTCGCCGATGGCCAACCGGCATCGGAGGCCTTCGCGCGCCGTATCGACCAGGCACTCGACGAAGCCGGAGCGGCTCTCAGATCGCGTATTGGATTCGCCGTCGCTGCCGAATGATGCCGGCGGCATGGGCGTTTACGATGAGGCAGCGACCGAAATTTTGATGTCGGCCGCTGCCTGCAGCAATTGTGAAATTAGAGGCCGTTGTCCTTCAGGATCTGCGGCGCGTTTTCCTTGGTGATCTTCAAGGTCGGCAGGATAACGGTCTTTTCGACCTTCTCGCCGGCGAGATATTTCAACGCCTGGCGCAACCCCTCCGCTCCAGGCGTTGCGTAGAGGAAAGTCGCCGTCAGTTCACCCTTGTTGACGAGCTGCACGCCTTCATTGGGCAAGGCGTCGATGCCTATGAATTTGATGTCCTTGTCGCGACCGACATCCTTGGCGGCGAGATAGGCGCCATAGGCCATCGGATCGTTGTGGCCGTAGACCAGGTCGATCTTCTCGTTGTTGCGCAGTGCGGTCGCCATGATGTTGTAGGCCTGGTCCTGCTTCCAGTCGCCCGACTGCTTGTCGAGCAGATATTTGATGCCCGGTTCCTTGTCGGTGAATTCATGGAAGCCATCGTGACGGTCATGCGCCGGCTCGGTACCCATGCCGCCCCATATCTCGACGACATTGCCGGCTGCCTTGCCTTTGCCGCCCAGAAGTTCGACCGCATATTCACCGGCGGCGCGGCCGATCAACTTGTTGTCGCCGCCCACGAACTGGATGAAATCCTTCGTGTCGACGTTGCGGTCGAGCACGAAGACGGGGATTTTGGCATCGATTGCCTTCTGGACGACGCCGGTAAGACCGGCGGATTCCTTCGGTGAAATGAGCAGCGCGTCGACCTGCTGACGGATGAGGTTTTCGACATCCGCGACCTGCTTTTCGGTCTTGTCTTCGCCGTCGGTGATGATGAGATTGACGTTCGGGTGTTTGGCGGCTTCAGCAAGGATGTCCTTGTTGAACTGCGCCCGCCACGGCTCGATCGTGGTGACCTGGCTGAAGCCGATGGTCCACTTTTTGTCTTGTGCGAACGCGCTTTGACCCGGGACGAGCGCTGTCGTGGCGACAAGTGCTGTTGTCAGGGCCACCAGTCCAAGAAATTCACGGCGTTTCATTTGCGTTTCCTCCGATTGTTCGAGACTTGGTCTCTTTGATCGCCCGCTCATCAACGGACGTTGGCGTGTGCGCCGATCGCTTCCGCGAAAGTCGCATATGGGCGAAAAGATCAGCGGCGTTGCGCTCCTGGACCAGCACCGTGCCGATGATGATCAGGCCTTTGAGCACAAGCTGCAGGTTCGAATTGATGTTGTGCAGCTGCAGGATGTTGGACAGCAGCCCGAAGATCAGCACGCCGCACAAGGTCCCCGCGAGGCTGCCGCGCCCGCCCATCAGACTGGTGCCGCCAATGACGACGGCGGCGATCGCATCGAGTTCCAGCCCCGCACCCGCATCCGGTTTGCCCTGGCGGTATTGCGCCACATAGAGCACGGCGGCGATGCCGGCGAGCAGGCCCGAAATGGCATAGGTGGCGATCTTCACGCGACCGGCGGCGATACCCGAAAGCCGCGCGGCTTCCTCGTTGCCGCCGATCGCATAGACATAGCGGCCAAAGGGCGTGAAGCGCAGCACGGCGCCATAAATGACGATGGCGCCAAGGAAGAACAGGCCGGGCATGGGAATGATGCCGAAGGCGAGCGAGCGCAGGATTTCGAAATCCTCGGTGGCGTTGGAACCGGTATAGACGGGCAGCACCGCATTGTTCTGTCCTGCGGTGAGGCGGGCGATGCCCAGGGCCGTTACCATCATCGCAAGCGTGACGATGAAGGGCTGCAGCCGGCCACCAACGATGATCAGGCCGTTGAGCGCTCCGAACAGCAATCCGACGCAGGGTGCCACGATGAGAACGCCGAGCACGCCGAACTTCGTGTCGACTTGCGGCAGAAGAAACCAGAGCGTGAGGGCACACAGCAGGATGCCGACCACGGCCGGCAAAACGACACCACGCATCTTATCAAGATGTGGCATGCGGTGGAGTGTGACCCCGTTCGCCGACTTGGCGAAGTTGGCGAACAGGAAACGCGTGGTGGCAACGCCAATCAGCAGCGCAACCAGGCCGACCGCGGGTATGCCCATGAGGGCAGCCGGCGTGGCACCAGGCATTGTGAGCAGCATCGCCGTCACCACGGAGCAGATAGCCATCAGCGAACCGACCGAAAGATCGATGCCGCCGGTGATGATGACCGCCGTCATGCCCGTGGCAATGAGGCCGGTCGTGGAAACCTGTCTCAGCACATCGAGCAGATTGCCGTAGGACAGGAAGATGTTGGTGCCCTTGGAAGTGACCGGCGAGCCCAGAACGCCAATCAAAAAAATGGCGATCAGCCCCCAGTAGAGCTTTGTACGCGACACAAGTCTCAACGCATTCATGCTGCCGTCCGTCCGTTTGCGCGCCGGGGCGCAGCCAACTGCATGATCCGCTCCTCACTGGCTTGATGGCGTTGAAGCATGCCGGTCTGACGGCCCTCGGCCATCACCAGGATGCGGTCCGAAAGGTGCAGCAGTTCCGGCATCTCGGAACTGACCACCACAATGGCTAGCCCCTGATCAGCCAATCGGAAGATGAGATCGTAGATGTCGCGTTTGGCGCCGATGTCGATGCCGCGCGTTGGCTCGTCCAACAGCAGAATGCGTGGCTTGGTCGCCAGCCATTTGCCGATCACCACCTTCTGCTGATTGCCGCCTGAAAGGGTGTTGGCGACCTGGTCGATATCGCTGCAGCGGATTCCCAATGTCTTGACCGCTTCGTCGGCCAGCGCTTTCTCGCCGGCAACGGAGCGCAAGCCAAAACGGGAAAGGGCGTCGACGAGCGGAAGCGCGACATTGTCGGCGATGGAGGCCTTGAGATAGAGGCCCTCCGCCTTGCGGTCCTCGGTGACGAGGGCGATGCCAAGATGGCGGGCATCGCGGGGCGAGCGAATGTCGATGCCTTTTCCATCCAGCCTGATCTCGCCGCTAACCCGCCCTTGAGCACTGCCGAAGATCGATTGCAGGATTTCCGTTCGACCGGAACCGAGCAAGCCGCCGATGCCCAATATTTCGCCGCGTCCGAGATCGAAGTCGATATCCGACAAAACCGTCCGCCATCCGTTTCGGTCCGGCTTGTCTAGGCGAAGGTTCCTCACCGTCAGGATCGGCGTGTCGTAATGGGCATTGCGCGCGGTTGTCGAAGGATCGAGCAAGGTGCGGCCGACCATGGCGGCGATGAGCGCGTTTTCGTCCAGTCGATCCATCGAGCGTGTCAGAACGTGACGCCCGTCCCGGAAGACGGTGGTGCGGTCGGCCAGATGCATGACCTCATCGATGCGGTGCGAGATGTAGACGATCGCGACGCCTTGCGAGGCCAATTGGCGGACGATGCGGAACAGCCTTTGGCATTCAGCCGGCGACAAGGCGGACGTCGGTTCGTCCATGATGAGGATGCGTGCCGACTTGGACAGCGCCTTGGCGATCTCGACCAGCTGTTGTTCACCGACGCGCAATCTGCCGACACGCGCCTCGGGATCGAGTTCGATGCCAAGCGAGGCGAGGAGATCTCGGGCTGCCGAGAAACTCGCCTTGCGGTTGACGATCAGCCCACCGATCAGCTTTTCGCGGCCGAGGAAGATATTTTCGGCGACGCTCAGTTCGGGAACGAGGTTGAGTTCCTGGTGAATAATGGCGATGCCGGCATCCTCGGCGTCGCGTACGCCGGAAAACCGGACTGGTTGCGTGGCAACCGAAATCGTTCCCTCGTAATCCGTGTAGACGCCGGAGAGGATTTTCATCAGCGTCGACTTGCCGGCGCCGTTCTCGCCCATCAGGGCATGGATCTCGCCGCGTCTGAGGTCGAAACTCACATCGCTGAGCGCCGCGATGCCGCCGAAGGCCTTCGAAATGTTGTCGGCAGCAAGAATAGGTTGCCCCGGCGAGGGGGCACCATGATCCGGCGAAGTCGCAAATTCACGAGTGGCCATGACAGAAACGGCCTCCCTACCGCGCTGCCAGTCATGCGAAAAAGCTAATCTAAACGTTTCGATAGAGTCAAGATTGACGATCGTCCCTCCAGCCCATGTTTTTTTGATTCTTGCAAAAAACAAGGGAATTCCATAGGTGTTACGTCGACGTACACGCTGAAACGTTTAGAAGATGACCGAGCTAAAGGCGAGAAAGCATCGAAAAACCGGCGCTCCTACCATGTTGCACGTGGCGGAAGCAGCGCGTGTTTCCGTGGCGACCGTTTCGGCCTACATCAACGGCACGACGACCGTCAGCCAGGAGCTCAGCGCCCGCATCGAGCAGGCGATCCGCGAGATCGGCTATAAGCGTAATGCCATCGCGCGCAGTCTCAAGGTCGGCACGACCCGCACAGTCGGTCTCACCGTACCGCACATTACCAACCCCTTTTTCACCGACGTCGTTTCGGTCATCCAGCAGGCCTTCGACCGGGCAGGCTATGCGGTGATGTTGTGCTGCACTGATGAAGACCTGAACAACCAGGACGACCAGATCCGGCTTCTCCTCGACCGTATGGTCGACGGTCTCATCGTGGCCCGCGTGGGCGACAGCGCTTTCCTCAAGGAAACGGTCGAACGCGCCAACGTGCCGGTCGTTCTGCTCGATCGCGAATGCGAGAATGTCGACACCGACAGGGTCGTGCTCGACAATCATCAGGCCGTGTTCGAGGCGATCACCTACCTCGTCGATCTGGGCCACAAGCGTATCGGCTACATAACCGGCTCATTCGACATCTCGCCGATGCGCGACCGCATGGCCGGTTATCGCGCGGCGCTGCTCGCCGCCGGGCTGACATTCGACCAGAGCCTTGTCCGCTCCGGTGATCTGCATGAGGCCGACGGCTACACCGCCGCCATGCAACTGCTTTCCCTGCACGAACGCCCGACCGCGATCTTCTCCGCAAACAACCCGATGGTCGTCGGAGCCATGAAGGCGATCCGCGACATCGGCTTGTCCTGTCCGGAAGACATTTCGATCATCTGCTTCGACGATTTCCCATGGGCCGATGTGTTCCATCCTCAATTGACCACGATCGCGCAGCCGGTGCAGGCCATCGGCGAGCAGGCTGCCATGCTTCTGCTTGACCGCTTGAACGGCAATCGCGATGCGCCGTCGCGCCGCCTCGTTCTCAAAGGGCGCCTGATGGTGCGAAATTCCTGCCGGCCCTTGTCGGCAACAACTGGGGCGGCCACGCCAAAGATCGCCACCTCGCTGGTTTGACCGAACGACAGCTGGTGTTTTGCGTCGGCGGGAAGAGGGGATTCGTCTGCTGCTACTCCGGAGCGTGGAGGTCGCGTGCGATCGCCTCGCCAACGACTAACTGCGAAAATGATACGGTGAAACCCGGCCCTTGAGGCGAGCAGGCCGTGACGCCGATTTCAGCCCGCGTGGCCGAGAACGGGCATAGCCGCGCCATCTGCCAAGCCATTGCACCCACGGCATATTGCACGCGCACGGCATCGTCATGCCGCGTCAGCCGGATGCGGACCGGATCGCTCGGTCGAGCCGATGGCAGCGGTATCACGGACCAGTCCGAAACATCACGGGTGACGACAACGGAGAAATGCATCATTCCGTCGGTGTATTCGATCCCGGCCTTGATCCAATTTCGTTCGTCGAGCCGGAAAAAGAGACCAGCTTGGTCATAGAGTTCGGAATAGTCGCCAAGGACTGTCACTTCGGCTGTGAAATCGCCTTCGACCGGCCGCAGGTAGGCATGGCCGCTATCGCGGATGAAACCATAGAAGGTCTTGCGCCAGAAATCCGTATCGGCGTCCGTTTTAAGTTTTAGTCCCAGCGCATGACCAGACCAGGATTTGGGCTCGTTGAACCAGGAAAATTGCGATGCCATTCACGAAGACCGTTTGCTCGAGCGAAGACTTTGACGGCCCTTAATGTGATCAGGCGCCGATTTTTGTCAAAGCCGCATCGTGGCGGAAACGGTCAAGGCGGAGCGGAACATCGCATGGTCCGACCGCCCTTGGGTACCCTGTGCAAAGGGAACCAAGGGCGGCTCTATACAACTGGCGCTCCCGAACTGTTGCTGACGATCACATCAACCCAATAATTGGTGGAATTGTAGCTGCTCGTCGGGAAAGCGCTGGCGCCATAGATGTAGACCCCGTTGCCGCCGGCGCTCGCGCTGTCCGGTGCGAGCAGCATCGCGCTGGTATGGCCGGTGGTGAAGTAGGCGGACGTGGCGGAATAGTAGCCCGTCGTGGTGTGATATGACGCCACATAGATCGTGTTCGCGGTCAGCGGAACGGGCGAGGCAAAGGTCACGGTCTGCCAACCGCTTGCCGTTTCGCCGGCAAAAGTGGCAGTTGCCAGCAGCGTTCCCGTGCTGCTCCACAAATTGGCAACGTGGGGGCCGGTGTTTTGCGGTCCCTTGTAGAAGCGGATGCCGAGAGCCTGGACGGCACTGCTGCTCTGGAACTTGACCCCAAGTTCAACGGCATTCGGATCGTTTTGCGTTACCGTGGCCGGTGTGTCGTTGAGGCTGAAGAGGCTGTAGGTGCTCTGGCTGGTCGGCTGGAAGACGACGTCGACCCAGTAGTTGGTCGCGTTGTAGCTGCTCGTGGGGAAGGCGCTGCTCGCGCCATAGGCGTAGAGGCCATTGCCGCCGACAGGGCCGGTCGCCGGTGCTGTCAGGACCCCGCTCACATGCGCGGTCGAGAAGTAGCCGCTGTTTGCGGAATAATATCCGGTCTGCGTGTGATAGGACGCAACATAGACCGTGTTCGCGGAAATCGCGACCGCCGGAAAGGTTACCACTTGCCAGCCGCTTGCCGTCTCATTGACGAAGGTGGCGGTGGCGAGAAGGGTTCCGCTCGCGGTCCAGAGATTGGCGATGTGGGTCCCGGTGTTCTGCGGCCCCTTATAGAAGAGGATGCCGGTCACCTGTCCGGCCGCGGACGATTGGAACTGGACGCCCAATTCAACGGCGTTGTTGTCGTTCTCCGTCACAGTTGCCGGGACGTCGGATATACTGAACAGACTGACCGTGGTCTGTCCGCTCGGGTTGACGGCCAATGCCACATTCGCCGAGGCCGTGCCCCCATGTCCATTGGTGATCGAGTAGACGAAGCCGGCATCGCCGACATAGTTCGTCGTCGGCGTGAAGGTCGCGATCTGGGTTCCGGCATTGTAGGCAACCGTGCCGTTGGTCGGGCTGCTGACACCAGTCACCGAAAGCGTGTAGCCGTTGGGGTCGGTGTCGTTCGCAAGCAAGGACGATGCCGGAATGGCAAGCGCGGTGTTCTCCGTGGTGACGAATCCGCTGTCGTTGTTGGCGGTCGGCGGAAGATTTCCAGCCCCGCCGGCGCGGTTGAAGACGACATCGACCCAATAATTGGAATTGAGGAAGGAGCTCGAGGGGAACGAGCCGGCAGAACCGTAAACGAACACGCCGTTTCCCACGCTCAGCCCAGAGGGCGCGACCAGCGACCCAATGCTGCGCTGGCGATAGAAATAGTTGTAGTCGACCGAATAGAAGCCGTTGGAGGAATAGGAGACGACATAGGTGGCTCCCACGGTCAGCGTGACGGCTGTCGTCAGGTTCGCCTGCTGCCAGCCGCTGGCCGTCTCATTGGAAAAGCTGGCTGCCGCCAGCAGCGTCCCCGTCGAACTCCAGAGATGGCCAATATGCGCGCCGACATTGCTCGGGTTCTTGTAGAAGCGGATGGCGCTCACAGTACCGCCCGTGGTCGCCTTGAAGCGGAGCCCGATCTCCAGGGCGTTGTGATCGTCGGTGCTGAGGGTGAAGGGCACATCCTTCTGCGTGAACAGGCTGACGGTTGCAGCGGGCGTGACAGTGACGGAAACGCCCGCGCCGGGCGTCTCGACATTCATGCTGTCGTCGACCCCGCGCGCGGTGATCGTGTAGTTTCCGGGAAGCAGCGGTTGCCAGGTGAATGTCCAATTGGTGGTGCCCGTGGCGGGATGCCAGGTCGCGCCGCCGTCGGTCGAGACCTCCACGACCGCGACCAACCCGCCAGCATCTGAGGCAGTGCCACTGACCGTCACAGCCTGCTGCTGGACCAAGCTTGCGCCGGCCGCTGGCGTCGAGATTGTGGAGACAGGCGGCGTCAGGTCCGTCGACGCCGATGCCGTCACCAGATTACCCTGCAGGGTCTGCGGCTGGACGCCCATGTCGGCTAAGAGATTGACCGTCGCCTGCTGGACGTTCGGATCTTCCGGCGTGACCGTGACGGGGCCGTCATTGGCGTAGTCATGGTCGGTGTCGAGGCCGAACGACCAGAACACGGTGCCCGCCCCGAAAACGAGCGCGCCGCTGGGTGCGCGGTAGAGTGCAAGATTGTGCGTCGCCTGCGCCGGACCGACGGTGTTGCCGTAGTCCAGCAGATAGGTGTTGACCGAAAGCGTGGTTGCAGAAAGGTGGATCAGGCTCGGTGGGCGAAAGCCGTTGTCCGGCGATTCATCCCATTCGTAGCCCAGAATGCCTGTCGCCAGTGAGGCCACCTGGCCGGACTGGGTGCCCGCTACGGAGGTGTTGCGCCAGAACCGGAACTTGGATGGGCCGTAGGGAATGGTGATGGTGTCCGCCCGGAACGAATCCACCTGGAAAATGGTCCCGGTCAGCGCGTTTTCCGGTCGGCCGCCGTCAGAGATCGGCGTGAAGCTCGGATCGCGCCACGTTCCCGTCCATTGGCTGGAAGGATCGATCTTGGCGACGGCATGCGTTTCCTTGTAGGTCACCAGTGTCCGGTTCGGGGCGCCGCTGGCGTCCGCTTCCCAGCGCGTTTTCCAATAGACCTCATTGCCGCTGATGAAAATCAGATGGACGCCGGCATCGCGCGCGGCCTCGACATTGGCCCGCTGGTCGCCGGACCAGTATTCGTCGTGGCCGACCGACATATAGACCTTGTAGTTGGTCAACGGGTAGGCGCCGGGGCCGACATCGACGCCGGAGACGTAGGCGACGTCGAAACCGTTGCGCTCGAGCCAGCGGATCGCCGCATATTCGGCGCTGAACACAAAATCCTGCGGCCCCGCATAGGTGCCGATGCCGTCGCGGGTCACGAACGGCCGATTGTAGCTGACCTTGTAGGCACGGCCGTCCGAACTCGCTGTGGCATTGCCGCCATAGAGATTGGCGCCGCCCCAGCCATTATAGGCGTGCCAGGTCGTGTCCGAGGTCTGGAAGACGATGTCGCGCCGAACGCCGTCGTTGCGCACGATGAACGGAATGTGGCTGGCGCCTGCAGTGCTGTCCTGCCGCACCAGCTTGGCGATATAGATGCCGGAAACGGCATCCGAAGGAACGGCCCATGTGGCGGTGACCGCCCAATTGCTGGCATCGACTAGGCCGATGGCCGGCGTTCCGCCCGGCGCCGGCTGTACGGAAGCCGTCGTCTTCTGGATCGTTGTGATCAGCCGGGCGCCCAGTCCCGCATAGTATCCGAGCCGGTAGATGGCGATCCTGTAATTGGCCGAATCGGTGTTGATCTTGAGGGATACGGTGCCGCCCGCGTTGACGCTGATGGTCGTGGCAAAGCCCTGGATGTTGCTGGACGACGGTCCGTCGAGGTCCCACTCGCTTTGTGGGTTACCAGTCTTCTGGTTCTCGATCACAATCGGATTCAGGCCCGCCATCGCAACAGACTCCTTTGGACTGCGGCACGATGAAGTCAGGAAGGGCAATAAGTTTCGAAAGCGAATTCGCTGGCTGCCAGCATAGCCGTTACCGCCTCGCGAAACCAGCGCAACTGCTATGGCAAGGGGCTGGTCGATACAACCTAGCCATCCGTTGGATGGTGCCTGCCTATATTAGGAAGCAACTGGTTATCCACTTCAGGAAAGGCGGACCAGTTTCGTCAGATCACATGAGCCGCCAACCCGCTGTGGCAATTGACATGATCACACTGGCGGCATGTACCGGCAGCGGCGAGTGGCTGGGGGCCGTGTGATACTGCTCCTGCAGCGGACAGCCGCAAACTCGGTGCATCTAGGTACAAAATTATTCTGACAATGACACTCGTACTTAAGTGAGCCGGGATTGGGTCGGCTGCTTTGCGCCTTCATGTCAGTCGTTGAAATTCAGTTCGCGCCTCGTGGAAGCAGGCATGGCGGAGCGGTTGTGCCCGCCGAGTTCACGATTGGGCACTCCGGTCTCCAGATTGATCGCAGGCGCCTTCGAGTGGTCAGCGCGACTGGCACCTAAATGACCCTGCGTACGTCCTCTTCAAAGCTCAGAACGTGATGCAGCGCGATGCGCTCGGCAGTTTCGCCGTCGCCGCGGCAGACCGCTTCGAGCATCTGGGTCTGCTCGTGCAGGACCTTGTCGAGACCGGACATCAACTCGGGGAATCGCCGCGTCGCCACATGCAGGATCCGCAGCGACAGGTTGTGGTAGTGGTCGAGCGTGTCGAACAGATAGGGGTTCTTGGCGGCGCGGTAGATGAAGCGGTGAATACGACGATCGAGCGCCAGCAGGGGCTCGGGTTCTGGCCGATCCGAAAAAGCCGCGAGCTCCTCGAGTAATTTCCGCGCCTCCCTGCGTTCCGGTTCGCGCAGACGCTCCGCCGCCAGCCGTGTCGCCCAAGACTCGATGGTCGCGCGCGCTTCGTAGATCGCCGACAGATCACTGATATCGATGGTGCTGACGGAGGTGCCCCGGCGGCCGTTGACATCGACGAAGCCGTCGCGCTGCAGCCGCAGCAGCGCCTCGCGCACCGGCGTGCGACCGACGTCGAGCCGCCGCATCAGCTCGCTTTCGCGCAGCAACGTGCCGGGCGCCAGCTTTACCGTGATGATGTCCTCCCGCAGTTGCAGGTAGGTGCGCTCGGCCAGTGTCGTGCCGGCCTCATCAGCGTCTCCCTCACGCATCCGCGCGTCCATCACCTTGTCTCCACCGTACCGGGAAGCGATCGCCGAGAATCACTTGACAATGGATATGTATAATATACTGATCGATATATTACAAATATATTGATACGATGACAGGGAGGTATCGGTCATGAAAAAGGGGAAATTTTCGTCGTCGTCGCTCAAGGGAGGTTTCGCTGCCTTGCTGGGTTTCGGCATGGGATTGCTGGGCGTGTTTCAGCCGGCCTCAGCGGAGGATCTCGAAACGCTGAAACCCGGCGTGCTCCAGGTCACCATCCAGCCCTACATGCCTTATACGGCGATGAAGGATGACAGACTGGTCGGGCTGGACAGCGATATCCTCGCCGCGGTCGCCGACAAGCTCGGCCTCAAGATGGAAGTCAACGTCACCGATTTTCCCGGCATGCTTGCCTCGGTGCAGTCGCGGCGCGCCGACATCACCATCGGCGGTATCGCTTGGTCGGATGCGCGCCAGAAGGTCGGCCTGTTCACCGACCCGCCCTATTATTCGCCGCCAGCCATGGCCGTCGCGGGCTCCGACAAATATCCGGACGTCAAGAGCCTGGAAGGCAAGGACCTCGGCACGGTCACCGGCTATGTCTGGGCGAAATCGATCGCTCAGGTGCCGAATGCTACGCCGCACACCTATCCCTCGGCCGACAGCGTCTTCCAGGACCTCGCGTCGGGTCGGCTGAATGTCGGCTTCCTCGATCCGTTGCTGATCGTCTACCAGCAGAAGCAGCGGCCGGACATGAAGTTCAGCGTCGAATACCTGACGCCGCCGACCGCCGAAGAGGTCAAGGCCCATCCTGACTACCAGTATTTCCAGTCCTACATGACCGGCTTCTACCTGCCGAAGGAGGCGCCCAAGCTGGCCAAGGCGGTGTCCGACCAGATCGACGCCATGTACAAGGATGGCTCGCTCTCGGCGTTGATCACCAAATGGGGCGGCGACCCCAAGCAATTCCTGGTTCCTTCGCCGGAGATGGCAGCTCAACGCCGCGGCGTCGATCGTCCCGCGGACTGGTCGCCACCCTCGATCGCCCCTTGAAGAGCGGAGGGCCGGACAATGTCCCCTTCCGATGTCTTCACCGGATTTCTCCAGGTTCCCTGGAGCGACTACGCGGGCAATATCGGCTGGGGTCTGCTCAGGACCCTGGCCTACACAGTCGCCAGCTTCGCCGGTGCCGCGGTTCTCGGTCTGGTGCTCGCGTTGATGCGCCTCAACCGTCTGCGCCTGGTCCGGCTGCCGGCCGCCCTCTACACGGAGGTCTTCAAGAACGTCCCGCTGCTGGCGATCATCTTCGTCACCTATTTCGGCTTGCCGTCGGTCGGGGTGAAACTCAGCGTCTTCGCCGCCGGTGTGCTCAGCCTCGTCCTGTTCTACGCGGCCTATCTGTCCGAGATCTTCCGCGCGGCCATCGCCGGCATCCATTCCGGCCAGAACGAGGCGGCGCAGGCGCTGGGACTTGGCCGTGGCACCACCTTCGGCCATGTCGTCTTGCCACAGGCGCTGCGGCTGGCATTACCCGGCACCAACACCATGTTCGTCGACCTGCTCAAATCGACCTCGCTCTTGGTGACGATCTCGGCGGCCGAACTGATGACGCAGGCGCAGCTGATCGCGTCCGAGACGTTCCGGGCGCTGGAGGTCTATCTCGTCATCGCGGCCATCTATTTCGCGGTCTGCTATCCGCTGTCGCAAAGCCTGCTGTGGCTGGAGCGGACGATCCAGGCGGGCGTACCGCTGTCGCGCGGGCGGCGGCGGCGGTTACGGCTGGCCAGGACCTTGCTCGCGGGAGGAACCGCATGACACAGCATATCGTCAACGTAGCGGAGGCCGCCACCAGGCCGGCCGTCACCATCCGCGGCCTCAAGAAGTCCTTCGATGGCAGGCAGGTGCTCGGCGGCATCGATCTCGACGTGCCGGGCGGCCGCATCGTCAGCATCATCGGCCAGAGCGGCGGCGGCAAGACGACGCTGATGCGATGCGTCAACCTGCTTGAGCAGCCCGACGACGGCGTCATCGAGGTCAATGGCGAGGCGATCTGCGCCAGGGGGGCGGTGACATGCAAGGACCTCGCCAAGCTGCGCCAACGCGTCGGCATGGTGTTCCAACGCTTCAACCTGTTCCCGCATCTGACAGCGGTCGAGAACGTCGTTCTCGCGCAGATGCACGCTGCGGGGATCGGCGAGCGCGAGGCGGTGGAGCGTGCCGTGCGCCTGCTCACCCGTGTCGGCCTTGCACATCGCGCGACGGCCTATCCGGAGCGCATGTCGGGTGGCGAGCAGCAGCGCGTGGCGATTGCCCGGGCGCTCGCGCTTGGGCCCACTGTCCTTTTGTTCGACGAGCCGACCTCGGCGCTCGATCCGGAATCGACCGGCGAGGTGCTGCGGGTCATGCGCGAACTGGCCGCCGATGGCATGACGATGATCCTGGTCACCCACGAACTGCCCTTCGCGCGGGAAGTGTCGGACTGGGTCGTCTTCATCGACGGCGGCAAGATCATCGAGCAAGGCACTGCTGCGGATGTGCTCGACCGGCCACGCGAGGCGCGCACGCGCGCCTATGTCGCCAAATACGCAGCGTCCGGCTGAACGCCGGCACCGGTCGGCCCCACAACCGGCGGCGCCATGTGGTGGCGCCGTCCCCCTCCCAACCTGGTATGAATCAGATGAGCAGGATTTCGACCGACGTCGCCGTGATCGGCGGCGGCGTCATCGGTCTGGCAATTGCGCTTCGGCTTCGCGCCGACGGCCGCGAGGTCGTGGTGATCGAGCCGAACGAGCCGGGCAGCGGTGCCTCCTACGGCAATGCCGGCACTATCGCGGACTATGCGGTCCTGCCGGTGGGCACGCCCTCGGTCCTGCGCAACCTGCTGCCGCTGCTGTTCGACGCGGACAGCCCCCTGTCGATCCGCGCCGCCGCCTTGCCCGCCCTGTTTCCGTGGCTGGCGCGCTTCGCCTATGAATCGCTGCCGCACCGCTACCGTGACAACACCCGCCGCATTGCGGAACTCCTGTCCGACGCCCCGGCGGCATGGCGGGAGTTCGCGGCGCAAATCGGTGCATCGGACCTGCTCTCGGCGGAAGGCTGCCTCTATCTTTACCAGACCCGCAAGGCTTTCCAGGCAGCCGCGACAGACATCGCGCTGCGCCGCAGCTACGGCGTTGCCCTGGAGCTGCTCTCGCCCGACGAGGTGCTGCGACTGGAACCCCGGCTGACGCCTGTCGAGGGCGGCGGCCTGTTCTTTCCCGATGCGATCAATCTCGTCGATCCGGGCGAGACGATGCGCCGTCTTTCGATGGCGGCCCGCAGGGCGGGTGTCGAATTCGTGCCGGCTTGCGCGCACACGATCGCGCGTGCGTCCGCCGGGGTCCGCATCCTGGCCGGGCCGTTCGAGATCGGCGCGCGAGCCGTGGTCATCTCCGCAGGCGCACATTCCCAAAGGCTGGCGGCCCAGATCGGCGATCCGGTCCGCCTCGACACGGAGCGCGGCTACCATATCGAGTTCGACATGGAGAAGCCGCCGGTGGAACGGCCGGTCTGCCCGACCGCACACGGCTTCTATTTGTGCCCCATGCGTGGCCGGCTGCGCGTCGCCGGCCTGGTGGAACTCGGCGGTATCGCTGCTCCGGCCAACACCCGGCTGCTGCAGTCGCTGGTTGCGAATGCTCGCCGGGTTTTCCCGACCCTTGGCGAACCAGACCGCAGCTGGCTCGGCTTCCGCCCGTCCATGCCCGATTCCGTTCCCGTCATCCGGCCATCGAAGGGAGGGCGAGATGTTATCCTTGCCTTCGGCCATGGCCACATAGGGCTGACGCTTGCACCCCGTACCGCCCGTATGGTGAGCGCTATTCTTGCGGCTTAGTTCGATCGCTATTTCTATTGCATGTTCGATGGCAGCTAAGCGCCATCGCGTCGGACGTTCCGCCGGGCTATCGGCAACCAGAAACGGACATAAATGGCGGCCACGCTGAAGGTGGCGATGGTGTGAGACATTATGTCGGTTGTGGTAGGGCTTCACCACTAAGAATTAATTCAGCTGCTCTCGGCAGGACTTGGCCGCGCTAGGTCAATGACCTCAGCTATCGCCCCATATCGCGTCCGGCGCCACCACAAGCTTGCCGACAAAGCCCTTGGCCATGAAGTCAGTCTGGACACGGTGGAAGTCTGATAGCTTGTAGACCCCTCCGGCCAGAGGCTTGATGTTCTTTGCCCCGACATAGCGAACGATGGGACGGAAATCCGCTCGCGTGCCTTGGCTCGAGTCGAGCAACTGCAACTGCTTCAGATACACGGTGCGTAGGTCGAGTTGCACGACCGGACCGACAATAGCGCCTACCGTTGTGTAGCGTCCTTCAGCGCGCAGGATGCGCAGCAGGTTGTTGAAGATGACACCGCCAACAAGATCGGCAACCACGTCGATCGGCGGGCCTCCAGTCGCCTCATCGACGGCGGCCGGCAGATCAGTGACGCCGCGCGTGATCACCCTCTCGGCGCCAATGCCGAGCACCGCTTGCTCCTTGCCCTTGCCGACGGTGTGCGCACCATGTCGGTACCCTGGATGCGCGGGAAGGTCAGCGTGTTGCCTTGCCGGCGCCAGGTCAAGACCGCCCAGGCATCTTCCTCCGTGCCATAGGCGCCCTGGCGCATCCGGGCGTCGGGGTTGTTCATGCCACAGACGCTGACCTTGACCAGCACCTCGCCTGCAGCCGGTGCCGGCACCTTTACATCCGTGCGGTAGACGAGCTTTTCCAGGCCGCCATGGCCAGTAAGTTGCACTGTGGCCATCGTGGCGGGGATGGTTCGGGGCACGGCGGTCATGTCGCTTCTCAGATGTTGGCGAAGACGCTGTTCACCGCGTCGGCGGTCCTGGCGACGATGGTGTCGGCCTCCTCGCGTGTCAGGCAGAGTGGCGGAGCGAAGCCGAGGATGTCACCTTGCGGCATGGCGCGGCCGATGACGCCATTGGCCGCAAGCGCCGTGGCAATCTGCGGTCCGACCTTGAGCGCCGGGTCGAAGAGGACGTGGTCGTCGCGATCCTTGACGAACTCCACTGCTGCCAGCATGCCGTCGCCGCGCACCTCGCCGACGTGTTTGTGGCCGCCAACGGCCTTGGCAAGTTCGGCACGAAAATAGGCACCGGTCTCGCTGGCATTCCGCGCTAGGTCCATCTCATCGATCAGTTCGAGATTGGCCACGCCTGCGGCAACGCAGATAGGATGTGCCGAATAGGTCCAGCCATGGCCCAGCGAACCGAGCCTGTCGGAACCGTTGACCAGCACCCGCCAGACCTTGTCGGCGACGATCACGCCGGAGAGCGGCGCATAAGCCGAGGTCAGGCCCTTGGCGATGGTGATCAGGTCCGGCTTGATGCCGTAGTGGTCGGAACCGAACATGGTGCCGAGACGGCCGAAGCCGGTCACCACCTCGTCGGCGATGAGCAGCACGTCATATTTGGTCAGCACGGCCTGGATCTTTTCCCAATAGCCGGCCGGCGGCGGCACGATGCCGCCGGTGCCGAGGATCGGTTCGCCGATGAAGGCTGCGACCGTGTCCGGGCCTTCGGCGAGGATCATCTCCTCCAGCTTGTCGGCGCAATGTTGCGAGAACTGCTCCTCGCTCATCGAACGGTCGGCGCGACGGAAATAATACGGTGCCTCGGTGTGCAGGATCGGCGCCCGCGGCAGGTCGAAAGCGTTGTGGAACAACTCAAGGCCGGTCAGCGATCCCGTCATCACGCCGGAGCCGTGATAGCCGCGCCAGCGCGAGATGATCTTTTTCTTTTCGGGGCGTCCCAGAACGTTGTTGTAGTACCAGATCAGCTTGATGTTGGTCTCATTGGCGTCGGAACCGGAGAGGCCGAAATAGACCCTCGACATGCCTTTCGGCGCGCGGTCGATGATCATCTTGGCCAAGGTGATCGATGCCTCGGTGCCGTGCCCGACATAGGCGTGGTAATAGGCGAGGTTCCTGGCTTGGTTCGCTATGGCGTCGGCGATCTTCTGGCGGCCGTAGCCGACATTGACGCAATAGAGGCCGGCAAAGGCGTCGATGCTCTTCTTGCCGGTGTTGTCCCAAACGGTCACGCCTTCGCCGCCGGCCATGATGCGCGCCGGCGACTCGCCGCGCGCATGCGTGCCCATATGCGTCGAAGGATGGAAGAAGTGGTCGCGATCCCAGGCTGAGAGTTCGTTGGACTGTTCGAGCATTTTTTGACTCCTGAAATTTCCGGAATGGCCTTAGGTCATGTCCAAGCAAAGGTATTTGAGATCGGTGAAGGCTTCGAGGCCGTGGCGCGAGCCTTCGCGGCCGATGCCGGACTGCTTGACGCCGCCGAAGGGGATCGGCGCACCGGTGATCTTGACACGGTTGATGGCAACCATGCCGTATTCCAGGGCGCGGCCCAGGCGCGCCTGCCGGGCGCCGTTCTCGGTCACGACATAGGCGACGAGGCCATATTCGCTGGCGTTGGCGCGAGCGACAACCTCCGCCTCATCGTCGAACAGCGTCACCGCGGCGACCGGACCGAAGGTTTCCTCCTTCATGATCAGCGCCTCGTCGGGGACATCGACCAACAGCGTCGGCTGGTAAAACAGCAGGCCCGCCGCATGGCGCTTGCCACCGGTCAGGCAGCGCGCGCCTCGAGCGATTGCGTCGGCGACCTGCTCTTCCAGCTTCTTGACGGCACGTTCATGCATTAGCGGCCCGATCTCGACATCGCCGGAGAGCCCGTTGCCGGTGCGAAGCTGTTCGACGCGGCGGGCAAAAGCGGCGCAAAAGCGGTCGTAGATCGGGCGCTGCACATAGATGCGATTGGCGGCGAGGCAATCCTGGCCAGATGTGGCGAATTTGGCGTCGAGCGCAATCGCCACCGCCTTCTCGATATCGGCGTCGTCGAAGACGATCAGCGGTGCATGGCCGCCGAGTTCCATGACCAGCCGTTTCATCGTTGGCGCGCTCTGCGCGGCGATCAGCCGGCCGACTTCGGTCGAGCCGGTAAAGCTCATGGCGCGCACCCTTGCATCGGTACACATCGCGCTGACAATCGTGCGGGCGTCGCCGATCACGACGTTGAAAACACCCGCCGGCAGCCCGGCGCGTTCGCCGAGTTCGGCCAGAGCGAGCGCCGAGAGCGGCGTTTCGGAGGACGGATGCGCCACCACCGTGCAGCCGGCGGCTAAAGCGGCGGCGGCCTTGCGGGTGAGCATGGCCGACGGGAAATTCCATGGCGTGACGATGCCGACAACGCCGAGCGGTTCGCGGTGTACCGTCATCTGAGCATTCGGCAGATGGCTGGTGACGCTCTCGGTATTGAGACGCTTGGCTTCTTCAGCGTACCACTCGACGAAGGACGCGGCATAGTCGATCTCGCCAAGCGCCTCCTTCAGCGGCTTGCCCTGTTCCAGCGTCATCAGCAGTGCCAGATCGTCCTTTGCGGCGATGATCAGGTTGAACCATTTTCGCAGGATTTTGGCGCGCTCCTGCGGCAGCGCCGTGCGCCACGCGGGCAGGGCACGGGTGGCCGCGTCGACTGCTTCCGTCGTCTGCCCTGCGTCAAGCGCTGCGACGAAGGCCACGGTGGAGCCTGTCGCCGGATCCGTGACCTCGAAACTCGCGGCCGCTTCGCCCGCGGTCCAGTGGCCGTCGACATAGCCGAGATCGCGTAGCAAGCGGCGATCGGCAAGCCGGTCGAGTGCTTCGTGGCGGTGCGGGCGAGCGAAATGCGCGGACATCGGCGTCTCCATTCGATGCCGAAGCATCAGCCGTGCCGGGCAAAGAGTGAGACTGTTTCGACGCCTGTCGGTAGAGAGATTCTCTCTATTGGTGTCGAGCGGTAGACAATCTCTCCGCCTGCCAGCCCTGTTACGGCAGCAGGTCGGTCACCGGCAGCACGGTCTCGTCCTTGACCGTCTTGGTGACGATGTAGGTGAAGTAGCGATCGATTCCGATCTCGCGTTCGAGCAGGCTGTCGACCAGCCGCTGATAGGCATCGATGTCGCGCGCCATGACTTTCAGCACGTAGTCAACGCCGCCGCCGACCGACCAGCAGGCGACGATTTCTGGAACATCGCGCACGACGCGTTCGAAACGGTCGAAGTCCGCCTGGCGATGATTGGCCAGGGTGACCTCCATCAGCACCGTCGCCACTGGCGCGATAGCGCGCATGGCCACGGAAGCGTGGTAGCCGGTCACGATGCCGGCTTTCTCCAGCTTGCGCAGCCGCATCCAGCACGGCGTCGGCGACAGACCGACCTTCTCCGCGAGCGCCAGCTTGGTGATGCGCCCGTCGCGCTGGATGGCGTCGAGAATCCTGAGGTCGATCGGGTCAAGTTTCGATACCGCCATGCGGGGTTCCGCCTTTCGTTCGCGCCACCATGAGGGCGCAACATTTCGATTGTCAATTGCACTGATTTCGATCTCTATTAAGTCATGACATTGTGGCAACCAGATCCAGCTCTCATCCGCCGTCCGGCCTATCTCTCGCTGGCCGACCAGATCGCGCGCGCCATCCATGACGGACGGCTCGCCAATGGCGCGCAATTGCCGACGCATCGCCACCTTGCCGACGATCTGAAACTTTCCGTGCAGACCGTCAGTCGCGCCTATGAGGAATTGATCCGCCGAGGGCTGATTTCCGGCGAAGTCGGCCGCGGCAGTTTCGTGCAGACGCAACACCGCGAGCCCGAACCGCCCTACATCCCGGAGCGCCTGGGCGAAGTCATCGACCTTTCCATCCTGAAGCCGGTCTGCGAGCCGATGCATCTGGAGAAGCTGAAGCAGGCGCTGGGTTGGCTGGCCGAGAATTTGCCGGCGAGTTCGGCGCTGTCGTTCCGGCCGAACATGGTGTTTCCGCGCCACCGCGCGGTCGCGGTCGACTGGCTAAAGCTCTGCGGCCTTGAGGCCTCGCCCCAGAACATTAGCCTCACCAACGGCGCCACCGCCGGCATGACGGTGGCGCTGATGAGCGTGGCGCCGCCTGGCTCTACCGTCGCCACGGAGGCGATAGGCCACCACACGCTGATCCCGCTTGCCCGCTATCTCGGCTTCAACCTTGAAGGCCTGCCGATCGACGGCAATGGGCTGATCCCCGAGGCGCTCGACGAGGCCTGCCGCCTCTCCGACATTCGCGGCGTTTTCGTGCAGCCTTCGGTCATCAATCCGACGGCGACGTTGATGGATGCTACGCGTCGCGAGCAGATCGCGGCCGTTGCCCGCAAGCACGACATCGCCATCATCGAGAACGATGTGCTCGGGCCGTTGGTCGAAGGTCGGCCGCCCGCGGTCGCGGCCTTCGCGCCCGAACGCACGCTTTTCGTCACCTCCTTCACCAAGATTACCGTGCCCGGCCTGCGCATCGGCTACCTCGCCGTGCCCGACCGCTATGTCGCGGCCGTCGCCAACCGTCACCTTGTCTCTAACTGGATGGCGACGCCGATGGTGGCGGAGATCGCAACTCGTTGGGTGAGCGACGGCACGGCGCTGGAGCTGGTCAATTGGCAGCGTGGGGCATTGAGGCAGCGCCAGGAGATAGCGGCTGAAATGCTGGCGGGGGTCGAGTATCGCGCCCATCGCGACGGGCTGCATCTGTGGCTCGAGTTGCCGGGCGACCATGCGGAGGAGAGCTTTGTGTCGCAGGCGCGCTTACGCGGCGTGGCGATCGCACCGGGTACTTCGTTCCGCATCGCCGACACGCCGTGGCGTCCGGCCGTACGCATCTCACTCGGATCGACCACCGAGGGGGAACTGCGCGCAGGCCTCGGCGTTGTTGCCAAGCTTTTGCGTGGCGATCCGGAGCATTTGCTGCTCGCCATCTGATGCAAAAGCAGAGCGCAGATTACCCTGAAATTGTGCCGCATCGGAAAATATTGTCATGATATTATTTTCCCAATTGACATGATTTGGTGTGTTTCGCATCGTTAAGGGCATAGCATTCTCCAGAATGGGGAAAACAGATTGCCCACGCCCACTATCAAGGTTGACGCGATTTCGAAGAGCTTCGGTGCCTTCAAGGTGCTAGACGGCCTGTCGATGCAGGTCATGCCCGGCGAGAAACTGGCGCTGATCGGCCCGTCCGGCTCCGGCAAGACGACGATCCTGCGCATCCTGATGACGCTGGAGAAGATCGACGGCGGCCACATCGAGGTCGACGGCGAGCAGCTCTACCACATGGAGCGCAACGGGCAGCTGCTGCCGGCCAACGAGCGGCATCTGGCAAAAATGCGCCAGAAGATCGGCATGGTCTTCCAGCTCTTCAATCTGTTTCCGCACAAATGTGTCATGGACAACGTCACCCTGGCACCGATGCTGACCAAGGGCGTTGCGCGCGCCGCCGCCGAGAAGCGGGCGATGGAACTGCTCGATATGGTTGGCCTTGCCGACAAGGCGAAGGCGATGCCGGCGCAGCTTTCCGGCGGCCAGAAGCAGCGCGTGGCGATTGCGCGGGCGCTGGCGCTGTCGCCCAAGATCATGCTGTTCGACGAGGTCACCTCAGCGCTCGACCCGGAACTGGTCGAGGAGGTGCTCAACGTCATGCGCAAGCTCGCCGCCGAAACCGATATGACGATGCTTCTCGTCACCCACGAGATGGGCTTCGCCCACGACTTCGCCGACCGCGTGCTGTTCTTCGACCGTGGCCGGATCGTCGAGGAAGGCAAGCCCGACGAGATTTTCCGCCATCCCAAACAGGAGAGAACGCAGAGTTTCCTGAAGAAGATCATCGCAGCAGGACATCGTATCTGACCGCAATGCAAACGGGCGACGTAGTTGTCCACGGACGGCCAACGGCCGTCCCGAACCAAGCATGCCAAAAACAGAAACAAGGAGTTGGGAACAATGAAGAAACTTGGCATTCTGGCTGGTGTCGCCGGCCTCGCACTGACCGCCATGCTCGCCTCCACGAGCGCCGGTTCGGCGGATGACAGCAAGCTCGAGAAATTGAAGTCGCAGGGCTTTGCCCGCCTCGCCATCGCCAATGAGCCGCCCTATACGGCGGTGGCCGCCGACGGCAAGGTTTCGGGCGCGGCGCCTGATGTGGCGCGCGAGATCTTCAAACGGCTGGGCGTCGCCGATGTCGTAGCCTCGATCTCCGAATATGGCGCGATGATCCCAGGCCTCCAGGCCGGCCGCTTCGACGTGGTCACCGCCGGCCTGTTCATGAAGCCGGAGCGTTGCGCGGCCGTCGTCTATTCCGAACCGGTGCTGTGCGATGCAGAGGCGCTGCTGGTGAAGAAGGGCAACCCGAAGGGTTTTAAGAGCTACGAGGACATCGCCAAGGATACCTCGGCGACTGTCGGCGCGCCGGGTGGTGGCACCGAAGAGAAGCTGGCGCTCAACGCCGGCGTGCCGCGCGATCGCGTCATCGTCGTGCCGGATGGCCAGAGCGGCCTGAAGATGGTGCAGGACGGCCGTATCGACGCCTATTCGCTGCCCGTGCTGTCGATCAACGACCTGCTCAAGAAGGCTAGCGATCCGAACCTCGAAGTGATCGCGCCGGTGGTCGGTGCTCCAGTCTACTGCGACGGCGCCGCGTTCAAGAAAGGCGACGAGGCGTTGCGCGATGCCTATGACGTCGAACTCGCCAAGATGAAGAAGTCCGGCGAGTTCGCCAAGATCATCGAACCCTACGGCTTCTCGGCAGCGGCCGCGATGTCGACGACGCGTGAGAAGCTCTGCACGGCGAAGTAGCTCCTTCCTTCCTTCTCCCTGCTCGCGGGGAGAGGGTGGCCCGAAGGGGCGGGTGAGGGGCGGTGCCAAACTTTTGCAAGTTCGCGTTGCCCATCATCTGCCCGTCCTCCGCAGTTGCGCTGCAGCTACGGAGGGGGAACCGGCTTGTCTCCCCTGGACGGGAAGACGGGCCAAGAGCAAACGTTGGAAACCTCTAATTCATGACCCAGTGGCCCGGCTATTTCGGCCTGATATTGCAAGGGGCGCTTGTCACCATCGAGCTGACGCTGATGGGGTCGGTGCTTGCGCTGATCATGGCCTTCCTTGCCGGCATGGGCCGCCTGTCGCGCTTCTTCGTCGTGCGGGCCATTGCCACGACCTATATCGAATTCTTCCGCGGCACCTCGATCTTCGTGCAGTTGTTCTGGGCCTATTTCGTGCTGCCCTTTGCCGGCTTGTCGTTGACGCCGCTGCAAGCCGGCGTACTGGCGCTGGGGCTCAATGTCGGCGCTTACGGGGCGGAGGTGGTGCGCGGCGCCATTCTGTCCGTCGGTCGCGAGCAATACGAAGCCTGCACGGCGCTCAACCTCGGCCGTTGGCAAGGCATGCGCCATGTCATCCTGCCGCAGGCACTGCTCGTCATGCTGCCGACCTTCGGCAACAACGCAATCGAGTTGCTCAAGGCAACATCGGTCGTGTCGCTTATCTCGCTCGCAGACCTCACTTTCCAGGCGCAGGTGGTGCGCTCGCAGACCGGCAGCACGTTGACGCCGTTCCTGTCCGCGATGGTCATCTATTTCTCTCTCGCGCTGATCATCTCCTGGGGTGTGCGCACGCTGGAGCGCCGCATGGCGCGTGGCCTCGACGGAGTGCGCGTCTGATGGATTGGGCCAAGTAAATGGATTGGGATTGGGATTTCGTCCGGCAGATCATGCCGGTGCTGCTCCAGGGGGTGAAGATCACCATTCTGGCGACGGTCCTGGGCTCGATCCTGGCCGCGATCGTGGGGCTTGGGATAGCGTTGGCGCGGCGCTCGTCGAACCGGCTCGTCTCGCTCGGTGTCGGCTGGTTTGCCGAGTTCATCCGCGGCACGCCGCTTCTGGTGCAGCTCTATTTCATCTTCTACGTGCTGCCCGACATCGGCATCCTGTTGCCGCCGCTGGTGGCAGGCGTCATCGGCCTTGGCCTGCACTACGGCACCTATACGGCCGAGGTCTACCGCGCCGGCATCGACAACGTGCCGCGCGGCCAATGGGAAGCGGCCAAGGCCTGCAATCTCAGCGGCCGTCACACCTGGACGCACATCATCCTGCCACAAGCGATCCCGCCGATGATCCCGGCCTTGGCCAACTATTTCATCGCCATGTTCAAGGAAACGCCGCTGCTTTCAGCGATCACCGTTCTGGAACTGATGAACCAGGCCAAGAGCGTCGCCAATACCTACTACCGCTACATCGAGCCGATAACGCTGGTCGGCGCCTTCTTCCTCGTCATCAGCCTCTGCTCGGTCATGCTGCTGCGCTGGCTGGAGCATCGCTACGGCCGGATCGAAAGATGAAAGCCATGAAACCGTTGCCCGAGATTCGCCTCGAAACGACGCGCCCCGCGCTCGACAAACGTCCGCTGGAAAAGCGCGTTGGCCTGATCGCTCTGGCCACCGACCACACCAGCGAGGTGGACTTTCGCCGCATGGTGGCGAGCGAGCGCATCGGCGTCTACGTCGCGCGTATTCCCTATGCCAATCCGACGACACCGGAGAATTTGCGCAAGATGCAGCCTTCGCTTTCGGCGGGCTCAGCGCTGATCCTGCCCGACGAGCCACTCGACGCCGTCTGCTATTCCTGCACGTCTGCTTCCGTGGTGATCGGCGATGCCGAGATCGAAGCGGCGATCCAGGCGGCAAAGCCCGGTATTCCGGTGGTGACGCCACCGATGGCTGGCATGCGCGGCCTCAACGCCCTTGGCACGCAGCGGGTCAGCATCCTGACCCCTTATACGGTCGAGACCAGCCAGCCGATGGCCGCCTATTTCGCGGCGCATGGCTTCGACATCCAGAGCTTCACGTGCCTCGGTTTCGAGGACGACCGCGAGATGGCGCGCATCACACCAGTTTCGCTTGTCGAGCTCGCGCGAAAGGCAATGCATCCCCAGGCTGACGCGCTCTTCGTCTCGTGCACCGCGCTGCGCGCCGCGCTCGCTGTTCCGGGCATGGAAGAGGCGATCGGCCGACCGGTCGTCACCAGCAACCAGGCCAGCGCCTGGAACTGCCTTCGGCTGTGCGGCGACGACACGCCACGGCCGGAGTTCGGCCGGCTGATGACCAAGCCGCTGGCCGCGTGATCGAAATGACGGTTGAGCTTCAGCATATTCGCGCCGCGCGCGAGCGTATTGCCGGCAAGGTCGAGCGGACACGCTGTGTGGTATCGCAAAGCCTTTCGGATTGTACCGGTGGTCCGGTTCATCTGAAGCTGGAGAATCATCAGACCACCGGCGCGTTCAAGCTGCGCGGCGCGTCCAACGCAATTGCCGCCTTGAATCCGCAGGAGAGATCGCGCGGCGTCGTGGCGGCCTCGACCGGCAATCACGGCCGCGCACTTGCGCATGCCGCCAAGCTCGAAGGCATGCGCGCGGTGATCTGCATGTCGAGGCTGGTGCCCGACAACAAGCTCGACGCCATCCGCCGGCTCGGCGCGGATGTCCGCATTGTCGGCAATAGTCAGGACGACGCCCAGCAGGAAGTCGACAGGCTGGTGGCGGAGGAAGGGCTCGTCATGCTGCCGCCTTTCGACCACCCCGATATCATCGCCGGGCAGGGCACGCTCGGGCTGGAAATCATGGAGCAGGTGTCGGACGCTGCGGCCGTGCTGGTGCCGCTCTCCGGCGGCGGGCTGGCGGCGGGTGTCGCCGCGGCGATCAAAGGCGTCAGTCCGAGTACGAAAATAATAGGCATCTCGATGGTGTGCGGCGCGGCGATGAAAGCGAGCCTCGATGCTGGCCGGCCCGTGCAGGTCGAGGAACTGCCGACGCTGGCAGACTCGCTCGGCGGCGGCATCGGACTCGACAACCGGCTGACCTTTGCCATGTGCCGCGCCCTGCTCGACGACGTTGTCCTGCTTTCCGAAGACGAGATCGCCGCCGGTATCCGCCATGCCTACGAACAGGAACGCGAGATCGTCGAGGGTGCCGGCGCCGTTGGCATAGCGGCGCTGCTTGCCGGCAAAGTCGGGGTGAGCGGGCCGACTGTGCTTATCCTCTCCGGCCGCAACATCGACATGGATCTGCACCGCCGCATCGTCTGCGGCGAGGCACCTGCATTGAGGGAGCGCGCCGCATGAGCCGCATGACCATTCTCACCGAAGCAGAACTGCGCAAGATCGTGACGCTCGATCTCGACACTGTCGCCGGTATCGAGAACGCTTTCCGCTCCTTGGCCACGCTGCCAGTGGCGATGCCACCGATTCTCAGGCTCGACATGCCCGAGCAGCGCGGCGAAGTCGACGTGAAGACGGCCTATGTGCCGGGCATCGACGGTTTCGCGATCAAGATCAGCCCCGGTTTCTTCGACAATCCGAAGCTTGGCCTGCCCAGCGTCAACGGGATGATGATTTTACTTTCGGCAAGGACAGGCCTGATCGAGGCGCTGCTGCTCGACAATGGCTATCTTACCGATATCCGCACGGCGGCCGCTGGAGCGGTCGCGGCCAGGCATCTGTCGCGTGCTGACTCGAAGGTCGCGGCGATCTTCGGCGCCGGCATGCAGGCTCGATTGCAGCTTGAAGCGTTGCGTCTCGTCAGGCCTATCGAGGAAGCGCGCATCTGGGCGCGCGACGCCGCCAAGGCCGAGGCGACCGCAGCCTACTTGCGCGACAAGCTCGGCATTCTGGTGCGTGCGGAACCGGACGCGGCAAAGGCGGCGGCCGGGGCTGACGTCATCGTCACCACCACGCCGTCGACCGAGCCGCTGATCAAGGCCGGTTTCGTCTCGGTCGGACAACACATCACCGCCATGGGTTCGGATGCCGAGCACAAGAACGAGATCGCGCCGACAATCCTTGGCATGGCCGATCTCTATGTCGCCGACTACGCTAAGCAGACGCGGCGTCTGGGCGAGCTTCATCATGCCATCGAGGCGGCAGTCTTTGCCGCCGACGCCGAGGTCACCGAACTCGGCCAAATCATAGCTGGAGAAAAGCCCGGCCGCCGCTCGGCAAGCGACATCACCATCGCCGACCTCACCGGTACCGGCGTGCAGGACACCGCGATCGCTACGCTCACCCGCGACCGCGCGCGGGCGGCCAATGCCGGAACCATTTTTGAGAGCTGATGCCTGGCCAAAGCGTGATCCGAAAAAGTGGGAGCCGGTTTTCCGAAAAGATCGCGCTCGAACACCAAACTGACGACGAGCCGGATTCAACGGAGTTGAAACAGGCTCCAGGCCCAACAAACGAGGACCAAGAACGATGCAGCCGAACCTGAAATTCTCGCGGAGCGAATTTGCCGATCGCCTCGCCAAGACGCGCAAGGCCATGGAGGTGAGGGGCGTCGATCTTCTGATCATCAGCGATCCCTCCAACATGGCCTGGCTAACGGGATACGACGGCTGGTCCTTCTATGTGCATCAGGCCGTCATCGTGCCGCCTTCGGGCGAACCGGTCTGGTATGGTCGTGGCCAGGATGCCAACGGTGCCAAGCGCACCGCCTATCTCGCCCACGACAACATCGTCGGTTACGCCGATCATTATGTGCAGTCGACCGAGCGCCATCCGATGGACTATCTCGCCACTGTGCTTGCCGAGCGCGGTTGGGACAAGCTCACCGTCGGCGTCGAGATGGACAATTACTGGTTCTCGGCTGCTGCCTTCGCTGCCCTGCAGAAGCACCTGCCCAATGCTCGCTTTGCCGATGCCACCGCGCTGGTGAACTGGCAGCGCGCCGTGAAGAGCCCGACCGAGATCGACTACATGCGCAAGGCCGCCCGCATCGTCGAAGCCATGCACCAGCGCATCGTCGACAAGATCGAGGTCGGCATGCGCAAATGCGATCTGGTCGCCGAAATCTACGATGCCGGCACGCGCGGCATCGACGACATCGGCGGTGACTATCCGGCGATCGTGCCGCTGCTGCCGTCGGGCGCAGATGCCTCGGCGCCGCATCTGACCTGGGACGACAAGCCGATGCAGGTGAACGAGGGCACGTTCTTCGAGATCGCCGGCTGCTACAACCGCTACCACTGTCCGCTGTCGCGCACCGTCTTCCTCGGCAAGCCGACGCAGGCCTTCCTCGATGCAGAAAAGGCGACGCTGGAGGGCATGGAGGCCGGCCTTGCCGCCGCCAAGCCCGGCAATGCCTGCGAAGACATCGCCAATGCTTTCTTCGCGGTGCTCAAGAAATACGGCATCGTCAAGGACAACCGCACCGGCTACTCGATCGGTCTGTCCTATCCGCCGGACTGGGGCGAGCGCACGATGAGCCTGCGCCCCGGCGACCGCACCGAACTCAAACCCGGCATGACTTTCCATTTCATGACCGGTCTTTGGTTGGAGACGATGGGGCTGGAGATCACCGAATCGATCCTGATCACCGACACCGGCGTCGAATGCCTGGCCAATGTGCCGCGCAAGCTCTTCGTGAAGGACTGAGGCCGATGTCAGCACTGCGTCCGTCGCCGATCACGGCGACCGTCGACTTCGAGCGCGACGGCGTCCAGCACGGTTTCCTGCGCCTGCCTTACAGCCGCGACGATTCCGCCTGGGGTTCCGTGATGATCCCGGTCTGCGTTATCCGCAACGGCAAAGGCTCGACGGCGCTGCTCACCGGCGGCAATCATGGCGACGAGTATGAGGGGCCGCTGGCACTCTATGAACTCGCCCGCGCGCTCGACCCGAAAAAAGTTTCCGGCACGGTCATCATCGTGCCGGCGATGAACTATCCGGCCTTCCGCGCCGGCACGCGTACCTCGCCGATCGACAAGGGCAACATGAACCGCTCTTTCCCCGGCCGGCCCCACGGCACGGTGACCGAGAAGATCGCGGACTATTTCCAGCGCGAGCTGCTCCCCCGCGCGGACATCGTGTTTGACTTCCACTCCGGCGGCCGAACGCTGGACTTCGTGCCGTTCTGTGCCGCGCACATGCTGGCGGACAAGGCGCAGGAAGCGAAGGCCTTTGCAGCGGTCGAGGCCTTCTCGGCGCCGTTCTCGATGCGCATGACCGAGATCGATGCGGTCGGCATGTACGACACCGCGGCCGAGGAGATGGGCAAGGTCTTCGTCACCACCGAGCTTGGCGGCGGCGGGACGTCGCGGGCGGAAACCGTGCGCATCGCCCGCCGTGGCATCCTCAACGTGCTTCGCCACGCTGGCATCGTCGATGGTGTGGTCGAGAAGCGCAGAACCCAGTGGCTGGATATGCCCTCGGATGATTGCTTCGCCTTCGCCGAAGATGACGGCATGATCGAGACCATGGTCGACCTCGGTGAGCCAGTCGAGGATAGCCAGGTGGTGGCGCGCATCCATTCCTTGGGCCGCACCGGTCAGACCCCGCAAGAGATCAGGGCCAGAATGTCGGGCCTGCTGGCCGCGCGCCATTTCCCCGGCTTGGTCAAGGCCGGCGATTGCGTCTCGGTGATTGGTGCGCTGGTCTCCTGATGTTTCCGACGAGCCAGTTGCGATGTCCGCCTGGGATAAGTTCAATTGGATGCGTGGGGGACGCCTGAATTCCAGTGTGAGGCATTCCGGCCTCGAGGCCGTCATTCCGCTTCCGCGTCTCGCCGCGGTCACTCGTCAGCACGCGGCCTAGACCTTCGCAAGGACTGGCTTTTTCTACCCACCGGCGTGGCCCTGTGGTATGTAGGTGCCGCAATTCCACTGAGGAGACGGGGATATTCCGCTCTACCATGCAGGGCGCTCCAGCAGGGCTGGTATGGCGCGGATTGTCTGACGTGCGGTGATAATCAGGGAGCAATGCCATGCGCGTGATAGCGCTTCTTGCGGTCTTGTCCATCGCGACGTTTGTCAGCCACCCCGCGCAGGCGCAGGACGCCGCCGCAGGTGAAAAAGTGTTCACAAAATGCAAAGTCTGCCATATCGCCGACCAGGATAGGAACCTGATCGGCCCGTCGCTGCACGGCGTCATTGGGCGCACCGCCGGCACGCATCCCAACTTCGCCTATTCGGCTGCGATGGTCGCGGCCGGAAAATCCGGCGTCAAATGGGATGAGCCGACCTTGACGACGTATCTTCACGACCCCCGGGCCATGGTCAAGGGAACCAAGATGACATTTCCCGGTCTCAAGGACGATCAGGACATAACCAACGTCATCGCCTGCCTGAAACAGGTTTCCAAGTAAGTGGGGAGCGATCCAGGCTCCTCGATGGCTGCATGCTCATCCCGAAAGACGATGGTCAGCCGGCAACTTCACGGTTGAGAGTGTCGCGTCCTTGCCGTCACGACGGCAGGGCACAAAACCCCAACAGCAGCAGAATAATGATGCCAAGGCCGAGTATGAGAAGCGTCTGATTGTCCATGACCTTCACCTTCGACCGGGGCGCATGATCCCAGAAATCGGGAGCGATCTTCTAAAAGGGTCAGGCACCAATCTAAGTGGTACAGCGTCCTTGACGCCCAAGAGGGCGAACGGCGGCGTATCAGAATACCGAAGAAAGGCCTGTGGAGCCAGCGCGTCGCTTCGGCAGCGATCACGCCTTCCGACGAAAGCGGGACAAAAAGGGCACGAAGGAGTATGTTGGTCATGGGTTGAGGTCGCGGTTTGCGTGGCCAGCCATGCTGAGCGGTAGCCCTGCGAAACCCGAGACCTTGCCGGACCTGATTTGGAGGAACGGCCATGGCAAGCTTTCACGTGATTGCAGGCGCCAGCGAAACGCTGGTGCACACCAAAGTCAGAAAAATCCGCGTTTCCGACCTTTTTGATGCGCTCAGGCGCGGTATCGACGACTTCATGGTCAAGCCCTCGCATATCGTGTTTTTGTGCATGATCTATCCCCTCGTCGGCGTGGTACTTGCCACCTGGACATCGGGAGAAAACGCACTGCCGCTGCTGTTTCCGCTGTTGTCCGGCTTTGCGCTGATCGGTCCGTTCGCGGCGATCGGTCTCTACGAGATCAGCCGAAGGCGGGAAGCCGGGCTCGATTCATCCTGGCGCCACGCCTTCGAGATCAGGCACTCTCCGGCGCTGCCTTCCATCGCGGCGGTCGGGATCATGCTGTTCGCGATCTTCATCACGTGGCTTTTGACAGCCAAGGTTTTCTACGAGCACCTGTTCGGCCCCGAGCCGCCGGCGTCACTGTCCAGCTTTATCGCCGAGATATTCGCCACAGGCCGCGGCTGGACGCTGATCGTGCTCGGTCACGCCATAGGGTTCGCATTTGCCGTGGCCGTGTTGTGCACGACCGTGGTCGCTTTCCCGCTGCTGCTTGATCGCGACGTCGGCGCCTACGAGGCCATACACACATCGGTGCGCGTCGTCCTCGCCAACCCGATCGTTATGGCCGTCTGGGGACTGATCGTCGCCATTGGGCTGATCATCGGCTCGCTGCTTGTATTCGCGGGATTGGCGGTCGTGCTGCCAATTCTCGGTCATTCCACCTGGCATCTATACCGCAAGGTGGTGGAGCCGCCGCCGTCGAGAGCGGGCAAGCCAGCCTAGGAAGTCGTCTCTCATCATGACGGCGCGGGCATCGGGTTTTCAGTGTGCCAGATGGCTGAAGCGGGCGACCCGCGCACCTTGCAACAGGGAACGGAAGTCATCGGCATTGACGTGCACCAGCGTCTTGTGGTCTCCGGCTTCGAAGTAGACGTCTGTGTCCACATCGAAGCTTTCGTCAAGAATGACCGGCACGTCGTAGGCGGCACCTACCGGTGGCACCGCGCCAATGTCGCAGTCGCTGAACAATTGGCTGACTTCATCTTCCGAAGCGAGGCCGAGCCGTCTGTCCACGACGGCCTGCAGCGTGTTGAGCTCGATACGGTGGTTGCTTGGCACAACCGCGAGCGCATAGCCCGTCTCATGGTGAACCAGCACCGACTTGGCGAGCCGGCGGCCCGGAACATGCGCTGCCTGCGCCGTCTGGCTGCTGGTCGCGGTCCTGTGGTGGGTAACGGTATCGTAGTGGATACCCTTGCCGACAATATAGTCCTTGAGTTTTGTTGCGATCGTCATCGTGGGCGCCTTTCGGTTGGAGGTGGTGACGCATCGGAGAACGAGGCCGCCATTGTCCTCCCATCATTTTTCCTGTCAACGAAGAACGCGACCTGGCGCGGGCCAAACGGCGAAAACACCTACGGTCCCATGCCGAACGACAGCACGCGTGTAAGCTCGGTATAGTCGGACTCGAGCGCCATGATCGTGACGAAGACCAGGATCAGCAGTGGGGGCACCAGGATCGCATAGGCAAGCGCGAGCCGCTCCCACGCCATATGCATGAACACGGCGACGATCAGCCCGGCCTTGAGCATCATGAATGTAACGATCAGGCCCCATCTGAGAAGTCCCTGAAGGCCGAAATAGTCGATGCTGTAGGAACCGGCGCTGAGGACGAACAGCCAGCCCCAGACGACGAGATAAAGCTTGATCGGATGCTGCTGGCCCTCCGCATGTACCGATGCAGGCGCGGGGGCGGCGGCGCTGCCATGCAGCCCGTGATCTTGCGCTTCCGCTTGTGCCATCGCTCCACCTCACCAAAGATAGAAGAATGCAAAGATGAACACCCACACCAGATCGACGAAGTGCCAGTAGAGCCCCAGGATCTCGACGCTTTCGTATTGGCCGCGGCGGCTGGTGAAGAATCCCCGCGCGCCGGTTTCGAAGTCGCCGCGCCACGCCTTGCGCGCGGTGATCAAGAGAAAGATCACGCCGATCGTGACATGGGTGCCATGGAAGCCGGTGATCATGAAGAAGGACGACCCAAACTGAACGGCGCCCCACGGGTTCGCCCAGGGCCGCACGCCCTCGGTGATGAGCTTGGTCCATTCGAAGGCCTGCATGCAGACGAAGGCCGCGCCGAGAGCGGCTGTAAGCAGCATGAAAGCCGCGGTCTTCCTGCGGTCGTGCCGATAGCCGAAATTGACGGCCATCGCCATAGTGCCGCTGGAGGATATCAGCACGAACGTCATGATCGCGATCAGGATCAGCGGAACATCCTGGCCGAACAAATGCAGCGCGAAAACCTCGCTCGGATTGGGCCAAGGCACCGTCGTCGACATGCGGGCGGTCATGTAGGACAACAGGAAACAGCCGAAGATGAAGGTGTCGCTGAGCAGGAAGATCCACATCATGGCCTTCCCCCAAGAGACATTCTTGAAAGCCCTTTGGTCGGAGGACCAGTCGGCGACGATACCGTGCAGGCCCGGCGGTCGCGAAGCGGTATGATCGCCATGTCCCTGCGTGGTCTCGGACATCCGCTACTCCTCTTCAATCACGATCCTGTTGCCCCGTCCTGGGACACGATCGAGCGTCCGAACAAGCACCTCTGAGCCCTCGCGCGTCTCGCGAGACCCTAGGCAAGCAGTCCGCGGCAGATATCGATCAGATCGGCCGCCCAGCCGTTGAGCACTGAGACAAGCACCAGCCAAACCAGCAGCAGGACATGCCAGTACATCGCGCAGAGCTCGGTCGACAAAACGAGCTTTTCCGGCCTGACGCTCCGCCATGCCCGGATGTTGACCCGGCTCAGCGCGACCAGTCCGCCAACGATGTGCAGGCCGTGCATCGCCGTGAGCAAATAGAAGAAGCTGGCGGCCGGGTTCCCGGTCGCGAAATAGCCCTCGGCGGCGAAGTCGCGCCAAGCCAGCAACTGCCCGCCCAGGAAGGCTAATGAGGCCAGCGCGCCAGCGAGAAGGGCAAGTCGCACATTCTCCAGCTGTCCCTTGTGCGCAGCGAACACCGCGCCTTGAAGCGCCATGCTCGCTAGCGCCAGCATCGCCGTGTTGGGCCACAGGATCGCCGGAACCGGAGCTGGCTGCCAGTCGGTATAGATCATGCGCATGAAATAGGCGCTGATGAGCAACGCAAACAGCGCGCCGACCACCGCGAGGAAGACGCCAAGCCCGATCTTGGCCGGGTGCATGAGCGACGCTTCGGTACCGGGGAAAGCCGTTACCGGCCCGGCCTCCAACCACGGTTTCGACATCAGCCTCTGTCGCGACAGCCACCAGCCGACCACCGCGGCTATCGCCGCAAGGAAGAACAGTGCCGCGCTCATGTGCTGCCGCCCTGGGTCAGCGGGCGCGGATCGTTCTGCGCAATGAAGTCCTCGGGCGCGCCGGGCACGCTGTAGTCGTAAGCCCAGCGATAGACGACCGGCAAATCCTTGCCGAAATTGCCGTGCGGCGGCGGCGTGCCCGCAGTCTGCCATTCCAGCGTCGTTGCCCGCCATGGATTGTTGCCGGCCTCACGGCCATGCCGGATGCTCCATATGAGGTTGAAGAGGAATACCATCTGGGCCATGCCGACGGTCAGGGCGGCAATGGTGATGAACTGGTTGAGCGTATGGACCGATGGCGGGACAAAGGCAGTATCGCCGATCTCGGGGTAACGCCGCGGTACGCCGACCAGCCCGACATAATGCATGGGGAAGAAGATAAGATAGGCGCCGAGGAAGGTGACCCAGAAATGGAAACGCCCCATCGCTTCGTTGAGCATCCGGCCGGTGATCTTGGGGTACCAATGATAGATGGCGCCGAAGACGACAAGCACGGGCGCCACGCCCATCACCATGTGGAAGTGTGCGACCACGAACATCGTCTGCGCCAGCGGCACGTCGACCACCACGTTGCCGAGGAACAGGCCGCTCAACCCGCCATTGATGAAGGTGACGATGAACGCCAGCGCAAACAGCATCGGGGTCGTCAGATGGATGTCGCCGCGCCACAGCGTCAATACCCAGTTGTAAACCTTGATGGCGGTGGGGATCGCGATGATCAGCGTGGTGGTGGCGAAGAAGAAGCCGAAATAAGGATGCATGCCTGAGACATACATGTGATGCGCCCATACCACGAAGCTCAGCGCGCCGATGGCGATGATGGCCCAGACCATCATGCGGTAGCCGAAGATGTTCTTGCGTGCATGGGTGCTGATCAGGTCGGAGACGATGCCGAAGGCGGGCAGCGCCACGATGTAGACCTCGGGATGGCCAAAGAACCAGAACAGGTGCTGGAACATGATCGGGCTGCCGCCGTTGTGCGGGAGCGGGGTGGCGCCCATCTCCACGATCGCCGGCATGAAGAAGCTCGACCCGATCAGCCGGTCGAACAGCATCATGACGCAGGCAACGAAAAGCGCGGGGAAAGCAAGCAGTGCCATCACGGTGGCCGTGAAAATGCCCCAGACGGTCAGCGGCAGGCGCATCAGCGTCATGCCGCGCGTGCGGCCCTGGAGCACGGTCACGACATAGTTCAGGCCGCCCATGGTGAATCCGACGATAAATAGGATCAGCGAAACAAGCATCAGGATGATGCCCCAATCCTGTCCGCCTGGGGTGCCCGAGGTGATGGCCTGCGGCGGATAGAGCGTCCAGCCGGCCCCGGTCGGGCCGCCGGGCGCAAAGAAGCTGCTGGCCAACACCAGAACGGCGAGCAGATACACCCAGTAGCTCAGCATGTTGACATAAGGAAACACCATGTCGCGCGCGCCGACCATCAACGGGATCAGGTAGTTGCCGAAACCGCCGAGGAAAAGCGCGGTCAGAAGATAAATCACCATGATCATGCCGTGCATGGTCATGAACTGGTAGTACATGTCAGGCGTGATCGCGGTGAACGTCTCGGGAAAACCAAGCTTGAGGCGCATCAGCCAGGATAGCACCAGCGCGACAAGGCCGATGGCGGTGGCCGTGCCGGCGTACTGGATGGCGATGACCTTGGCGTCCTGCGAAAAGACGTATTTCGTCCACCAGCTGTGGGGGTGATAGAGCTCGGCCTCGGCCACTTCCGCGGCCGGGACGAGACCTGCTCCATGAGGCGTGACGTCGACCATCCTGCACCTCTTCGTTCGTTTCAGCCTTCCCGCGAAGCAACGCCTTCGCCGCCGCGCAATGTGTTTTCTACTCGGCCTTCACCCTTATCGGCACGGTCAGTGCGCCCGTCTTGGCGGGCGCCGACAGTTGAGCAAAAGTCGACTGCTGCTGCAGCCATGCCTGGTAATCCTGTTCGGTATCGACCTTCACGACGCCACGCATGAAGGCATGCCCGACGCCGCAGAGCTGGGAGCAAAGGATCTCGAACGTTCCAGTCCTGGTCGGCGTGAACCAGAAATAGGTGACCATGCCCGGCACCATGTCCATCTTGGCGCGGAACTCCGGAATGTAGAAATCATGGATGACATCGATCGAGCGCAGCAAAACCTTGACCGGCTTGCCGACCGGCAGATGCAGATCCGCCCCTACGACAACGATGTTGTCCTGACCGTCAGGGTCCTGCGGGTTGATGCCGAGCGCATTGTCGGGGCTGATAAAGCGTGCGTTCGTCGTGCCGAGCTTGCCGCCCTTGCCGGGCAAGCGGAAGCTCCATTGCCATTGCTGCGCGAAGACCTCGATCTCGGTCGCGTCTTTGGGAACAGTGACGAATTGGCTCCACACGAACAGGCCGGGCGCCAGCAAAGCCGCGACGCCGATGGCGGTGAATACGGTCAGCCAGGATTCAAGTTTCCTGCTTTCGGGCTCATACGCAGCCTCCCGTCCTTCCTTGTGCCGGAAGCGGAAAATGCAGTAGGCCATGAACAGGACGACGGCTGAGAAGACCGTCCCGGTGATCCAGAAGGTGATGACAAGGGTGTTGTCGATATAGCCCCAATTGGAGGCTATCGGCGTAGACCACCACGGGCTCAGCACGTGGAACAGGACCGAGCCTACGACAATCAGAACGAGTACGAGCGCTACGGCCATCCTTCGTTCCCCCGGCATCCAAGGGATGCTATCCCGCAGGAACGCCAAGCTCATACTAGCTCAATTTGCGGCTGCAATTCCAGAGCGATTGTTTTTGAGCAAGTGTAGCTAAGCGCGACCAGCCTGATTTGTGGCACCTTGGCATAGCAAGGTCCGGCCACAACCGACGCCGCGTGTGCTTGGGCGGATTTGGCACAAGGCGTTCGGCTTTAGCTGGATTCTAGAGGCGGCTTTCCGGTCCGGTTAGCCCGAAAGCGGGCATTCCGCTAACCGCCCCAATACAGCCTTCTTGACTATGCCTTCGAGTGGCCACTCGTGGCGCGAAAGTGACTAGGCGGCGAATTCGAAATCGATCCCGCATCGTTGAAGTGTTCATGCTCTGCGCTTCGAAAGTCGCATAAAGGGCAGTCCGGAATTCGATTGTTGGCGCCTAGAAAGTGGAGATTGTCGCGGGGCTCTCATTGCGGCAGCAGAGCGTGCGATCGAAGCGCAGATCGCACCGGATACACGATTGATGAACTATGAAGCAAAGGCATTCATTGCGATTGATGAAAGCTTTGCCGATTATGAGACGGTAAACCATTCCAATCGCGAGTATGTTCGCGACGCCATACACGTCATTCAGCCGAAGGTTTCCATTTGCGGATCCGCCAAACCATCGCGGGCGTATTTCACCACATCAGTCCACAGCACGCCGACCTAAATTTTCACGAGATAGGATTTCGTTGATCCCGCCGTGGCGTTGATGGTCAGGTTGTTCACAAGACCCGCGGTGGCCGCCAAGTCATCAAGACCATGTGGTCGCGTGTCCCGCCAGCGCTGCAATTGGTGCAGGCAGTCCGCTTCGCCACCGACGCCAGATGCGCAGAAGCCCTCAAGGCGGAAACGTCGTCAAATCTATTGTTGTTGTCTTTGGTTGAAAAAAGACTGCCTGTCCAGAGAACAGTTCTTGTTCCGACCCGAATAGAACCGCTTTAGAATTCCTAAGCGTCGCCGTGCGAGGGTCCCCCGTACGGTCGTGTATCCACTGTGGATCGGCGCGAGCGACCCTGTTGCGCTTGGGCTCGGAAGGTCCGAGGTAACGTCCAGCCAGGAACGCCAGAGACGTCTTATCAGGTCTGAAGCCCCCTTTGCGGATTGGATCGATACGCCGCCGAGCGCGAATTGCGCGAGGGGACGGTCTATGGTGACAGCCGTTAAACCCGGGCCATCGCGGCCCTCGGCTCCAATCCCGGCTCGCGCGAAGCGATTATTATTTGGGCCATCAGCCCGCCGAACTTCTGACCGAAGAAATCGCCGTCTGCGTCAATTCGGTCGAAGGTTCAATTCGTGCGTCCACAGGACGGTCGTGGAGGTCAAGACCAGTCGGCTTCGTGTCCGCGAAGTTCGTTGACGAGTAGCGATCCCAGCAATGCGGCGCCGCCTTGCGCAAGCTGATGGACCATGGCACTGGACAGATCATCGCGGCAGCCTTCCCTTTTTTGGGCTCATCCACATTCGAGGCGACCATGTATTTGAACCGGACGCGAGCCGAACAATTGATGACGGCCGCCGGCGTTGAGGCCCTCGTCCTTTTCTCGCCCGAAAATTTCCGATACGCGACCGGGACCCCCGCGGGGGCCGCGGCAATGTGGAGGCGCGCTGGGGGAGCAATCGCCGTGGTTCCGGCATCCGCCGATGCGCCGATTGCTTCCATCATCAGTGACTTTCAGTTGGAAAGCTCAGAGCAGTCCAGGCGTCTGGAGGATGTGAGGACATTTCCCGCCTGGGTCGATATGGCAGACTACCGAGACATTCCGGATGACGCCGGGCTGGCCGAAAGCTTCCAATCTTCGACATCGGCCCTGGTGCGACCGGCCACCTTCGACCGCAATCGGGTATTCGATCTCCTTGACGACGTACTGCGGGAACGTGGCCTGCAAGCAAGCAATATCGGTGCGGATTTCGATTTTCTGCCCGCCCGCGATCTGGCTTCGTTGTCAGCGCGCCTGCCAAATCAGCGCTTCGTCGATGCAACAGATCTGATCCGGCGCCTCCGCTTGGTGAAATCGCCGGCAGAGACGGCCAACCTGCGTTCGGCGTGCCGCCTAGCCGAAGCCGGGCTGAAGAACCTTTCCGAAAATATTGCGGCGGGCCATAGCTCGACCGACCTTTCGAGTGCTTGGCGATCCGGAGTGGATACGACCGCCCGATCAACAGGTGTCGGCGCGGTCGATACGTGGGATTACATTTCCGTAGGCGTAGACCCTTGGGACGGCAACGCCAAGGTGGTACCGGGATCTGTCGTGAAAGCGGATGTCGGGTGCATCGTCTCCGGCTATTGCTCGGACAGTGCAAGAACTTACGTTTTTGGTGAGCCCAGCCGATTGGCGGCAGGTATTTTCAGTTGCCTTGAGCAGGCTTTCATGGATGGCCTTGGCATGTTCCGGCCGGGCGTGATGTTGCGCGATATCCATGCCGCAACGCTGGCTTCGATCCAACGTTACGGCCTGAAGTCCTATTCGCGTGGACATTTCGGTCACTCCGTCGGGGCGGCGGTTGGGATTGAGGAATGGCCGTTCATATCGGCCGACAGCGAGATTGTCCTTGAACCCGGAATGGTTATGGCGTTCGAGACGCCGTTTTACGCCAATGGTCTTGGCGCACTGATGATAGAGGATCAGCTTCTCATCACCGAAAGTGGCTGTGAAGTCATGAACACGCTGCCACGTGGTTTGACCAGAATGTCGTAGCTTGGCGCGGGCGCATTTGATGCCGCGTCACACCAATCAGCAATGCCTATCATCGCGTAATCATCGAGAATTGGTATGCCAAGGCTCTGCGCAGCACCGCGCCCATCGCAACCGGCCCACGCCGCACAATCTTGGGCGGACAGCTTTTTGCCATCCGGTCTTCCACATGCACGAAGACCTGGGACAGCCAAGAAACACAGTCATGCTCCCTGGTCAAAGCCGGTAAGGCGTTGGAAATCAACGCTGTCGCGGCGGACATGCAGCAGTCTGTGAGCTTCCCGATTTCGATGAGCGGCTTCGGCAGCGCGCTGGCCCGCACGACCACGCTCTCGGCTGACTGAATGTCGTCAACGTCCTTGCAGTGGTGAGGCGAGCCGATCACAGATGCAGGCGTGCCGTGCCAAGGTATCGGTTTCGATTCCCAGACGTTCAGATTGCCGCTCGGATCGTCAATAGCTGCTCCATCAGAACCAGCAACGCCCCGTGTTAGGCCATCAGCGATATCTTCTCTCCAACAGAATGTAGAAATTACTTCGATCCCGCAGGATATGGGTTTGCATCGACGTCCGACGCTCTGCTGTACGACCATTGCGAATGAAGGTTTGTCTTCACTGATCTCGATCTTGCGACAGCGCGTGCCGCCGTCATCTTCTGACTCCGGTGCATTAATTGACACGTTCCTGGCGTAGGTGTACGTGTAACGGCGCCCGATAGACGGGCAGGTGGCAACGAGGCCACCCAATCAGATCAAGGCAAGAAGGCCTCCCTTTGACTTCGGAAACGAAGCCATCGGGGGGCCTTTGTCGTTTTGGCGATACCGACCGAGATGCCGATGGGGAACCGGCGCCGGACGGCTATGACAAGGGGCTTGCGCCGGCGAACCGCCAATGGTTCCGCCGCGCGCCTTTCGGACCATGGCCTGAATGCGCTTCCACCGGGAAAAGCGGGTGAGGACAAGGACGTCCAATCGCGACGACAGCCGCACACGCAACGCGTTTGACCCCTGGGAGGGTGGCATGAACAACAAAGCGGAGATCGAGACGCTCGATAGCGTCGATCACATACTGGGAGAAGAATACGAACATCAGCCTGTGCCGACGGCGGCCCGGCGCTCGACCTTTTCGGTGACGACGGTCTGGATCGGCTTTCCGATGATCATCACCGGCGCCATGACCGGCTCCATCCTCGTGCTCGGCATGGGCTTCACCAGCGCGCTGTGGGCAATGGTGATCGGCAACCTCATCATGTTTGCCTATGTCGGAGCGCTGGGTCTTCTGGGTACCAACCGCGGCATGAATTTCGCGCTGCTGGCCTCGATTGTGTTTGGCCGCAAAGGCTACGTTTTCGCTTCCGGCCTGCTGTCGACGCTTCTGCTCGGCTGGTACGCGGTGCAGACCGGCATCACCGGCGCGCTGATCAGCTCTGCCTATGATCTCAACTATGTGGCGATGACCATTGTCGCCGGCCTTCTCTATATCGGCATCACCTTCGTCGGCGTGCATGGTCTGCATCTGATTGGGCTGGTTTCGGTTCCGCTCTTCGTCATCCTCGGCGGCTGGGTGGTGTTCGATACGGCTTCCGCCACCAGCTGGCAGGCGATCCTCGCCTATCCGGGCAACAATGGCGCGGCCACCATGTCCATGGGCGTGGGGCTGACCGTCGTCATTGCGCTCTTCATCGATGCAGGCACAGTCAGCGCCGACTTCAACCGCTGGGCCAAGGATAGTAGGAGTTCGCTGATCGCCACGTTCAGCGCGTTCCCGTTCGCCAATCTGATTGCCATGCTGGTCGGCGGTATCATGACGGCCGCCCTTGCCGTTCCGAATGCCAACCCGTTCGGCGCCGACAACATGTTCGGCCACATGAACGGCAAGCAAATGGCTTTCCTCAGCGCGCTCGCCTTCGTCTTCCTCTATCTCAACCTGGGTTCGGTCTGCGCGCACTGTCTCTACAATGCCGCCACCGGCTGGTCGCGCATCTTCGGTACCCGCATGCGCGTGATGGCCGTCATCCTCGGCGCCATCGGCATCGCGGTCGCGGCGGGCAATGTCTGGGCCTTCTTCATCCAGTGGCTGTCTCTGCTCGGCATCCTGGTTCCGCCGATCGGCGCGATCATCCTGGTCGACCAGTATCTTGCCCGCAGGAACGCTGAGATCGACCGCGACTGGCGCCCGAGCGCCTTCATCGCCTGGATCATCGGCTCGGCGGTGGCGGTCATCGTCGAATTCTACCTGCCGCATTTCTCGACCGCCATCAGCGCAGCCCTTGCCGGTGGCATCGCCTATGCGGCGCTGGCGCTGCGGCCGTCGCCGGAACGCGTAACCGCATGATTTCAGGTGAGGCCCGGTCACCGGGCCTCGTCTCCACATTCGAAAGTAAAGGAAACTGCCTGATGCCTGACTATGAAATCTATTCGCTGGGCGATTTTGTCCTGCAACGCGGGGCGACGCTGCGCGACGCCAAACTTGCCTACAAAACCTTCGGCAAGCTGAACGCCAAGAAGGACAATGTCATCGTCTTCCCGACCTGGTATTCCGGCCAGCACGTCGACAATGAATGGCTGATCGGCAAGGGCATGACGCTCGACCCGGCTAAATATTTCATCATCATCCCGAACATGTTCGGCAACGGGCTGTCGTCGTCGCCAAGCAACACGCCGGAGCCCTACAACAAGTCGCGCTTCCCGCAGGTAACGGCCTACGACAATGTCCGCGCCCAGCACCAGCTGGTGACCGAGAAATTCGGCGTCAAGAAACTGAAGCTGGTTGTCGGCTGGTCGATGGGTGCGCTGCAGACCTTCCATTGGGGGGCGATGTATCCCGACATGGTCGAGCGCATCGCGCCGTTTTGCGGTTCGGCCAAATGCTCGCGCCACAATTTCGTGTTCCTGGAAGGCGTCAAGGCAGCGCTGACGGCCGACTCCGCCTGGAATAATGGCTGGTATGACGACAAGCCGGAAAAGGGCCTGCGCGCCATGGCCCGCGTCTATGCCGGCTGGGGTTTCTCGCAGGCTTTCTATCGCCAGGAGCTCGACCTCAAGGCGCTTGGCCATTCCTCGCTGGAGGATTTCCTGGTCTCCTTCTGGGAAGGTTTCTTCCTGCCCAAGGATGCCAACAACCTTTTGACCATGCTGTGGACCTGGCAGAATGGCGACATCAGCGACAACGAGCTCTACAAGGGCGACTTCAAGAAGGCGCTCAAGGCCGTCAAGGCCAAGGCCTTCGTCATGCCGAGCCGCACCGATCTCTACTTCCCGCCGGAAGACAGCGAGTTCGAGGTGGCCAACATGCCGAACGCCAAGTTCCTTCCGTTCGAATCTGTCTGGGGGCATTTCGCGGGCGGGCCGGGAACCAGCCCGAACGATGTCAAATTCCTCGATGGCAAGCTGAAGGAACTTCTGGCCAGTTGACCCGCAATGCGGCCGGCCTCAAGCTGCGCGGCCGGCCGCAGCTTTCAGCAAGAACAAGAACCAAGCGGCACTGGGGAATCGTGGGAGCGTATATTGACGAGATCAAGCAATACCTCCGAACCGTGGCGCGTTGGCGTCCTCTTCTCGCGCTCCGGCTTCATGGCAGTGATCGAGGAGACGCAGCTGCGCGGCACGCTGACGGCGATCGAAGAAATCAACGCCTCGGGCGGCATCAACGGCAGGCCGCTTGAGCCAATCGTCTATGATCCCGGTTCAGAGGCTAGCGCCTTTGGCCGCTATGCCAAGAAGCTGATGGTCGAGGACGGCGTTTCGACAATCTTCGGCTGCTACACCTCGTCCAGCCGCAAGGCCGTGCTGCCGGTGGTCGAGCGGCTGAACGGGCTCTTGTGGTATCCGACGCTCTATGAGGGCTTCGAATTCTCGCCCAACGTCATCTACACCGGTGCGACGCCGAACCAGAACAGCGTCGAGCTCTGCCGCATCCTGATGGAGCGCTACGGCACCCGTTTCTATTTCATCGGCGCCGACTACATCTATCCGCGCGAATCCAACCGCATCATGCGTGAATTGATCCGCAACAGCGGTGGCACCGTCGTCGGCGAATCCTATGTGCGCATGGGCGCTTCGCGGGAGGAGTTCCTGCCGGTGATGCGCGACGTCAAGCGCGCGCAGCCCGATGTCATCTTCTCGACCGTCGTCGGCGACGGCACGGTTTATCTATACCAGGCCTATGCCGACCTCGGTCTCGATCCCAAGGTCATGCCGATCGCCAGCCTGACCACGACGGAAGCTGAAATCCGCGCCATGGGCTTCGATGTCGGCGAAGGGCACATTACCGCTGCCCCCTATTTCCAGGGCGTCGGCAGCGAGCGCAACTCCAGCTTCGTCCGCGATTACAAGAAACGCTATGGCGATGATGAACCGACTAACATGTGCCTGGAGGCGTCCTATTTCCAGGTCAACGCTTTCGCCAAGACGCTCGAGCAGACCAACTCGATGGACACCGAGATCCTGCGCGCTTCCGTGATGGGGTCGGAGTTCGAAGCGCCGCAAGGCGATGTCGTCATCAACCCGATCTGGGGCCATGCCGATCTGTGGACGCGCATCGGCCGCGCCAATCGGGAGGGCCAGTTCGACCTTGTTTATGAATCGCCTTCCTGTGTCCTGTCCGACCCGTATCTGCTGGGTTATGGGCGCAGTCTTGGCCAGAAAAATCTCGAGCTTGCGTAACGGCGGCGGGGAGGAATAGACAGTGCAGGAAACCATCGACATCGCAAGATTTGCCCGCGAGCGACAGGCTGCCGGCGCCAGGAAGGATGCCGGCAATCGCGATGCGCCTTCCGGCCCGTCGTCGTCGCGTTCGTTTTGGAATCTCAAGGTGGCGGTCATTGTCGACCGCGACGATGACGGCGAAAGACTGGTGCGTGAGTTGCAGCGCCTGCGCTGCGACGTGCAGCACGAATGGCCGATGCCGTCGCAGATACCGGCGCAGTATGACGTGGTCTTCTGCGTGCTTTCGCCCGACCTGCCACAGCGACTGCCCTGGATTCCGGGCGAGCCCGCCTCGGCGCTGGTGGTCATCGATCCCGGTGCCGGCCTGCTCGACCTCAACCTGCTCCACAATTGCGCGGCTCACGGCGTGCTGCATTATCCGGCGACGGCGCGCTCGGTGCAGTCGACGCTGGCGCTGGCGCGTGGCCATTTCCTCTATGAGCGCAGGCTCAGGGGGCGCATCGAAAAACTGGACGAAAGCCTGCGCACCATGCGCAGCGTCGAGCGGGCGAAATCGCTACTGATGCGGCTGAAGAACGTCAGCGAGGAGGAGGCCTATAACTATCTCAGGCGCCAGGCGATGGAGCGGCGCGTGACCATCGGCGCGGTGGCCAGCGCCATCATTGACTCCTACGAACTTCTTGGCTAGCGTTCCACATCGGCAGCAACGACGCTGCCGGCGAAATATAGGTAACGGAACCTCACGACTTTCGCGGAAGCGGGACGTGGGGTTTTTTGTTGCGTACGAGCTTACTCTAGCGAGCCATTAGGTTCGCAGCGGCGTTGCTGCCGCAAAAAACAACAGGGCAATACGGCCTCGAAACGGTCTGCTTCGGCAGCTCGCTTCGGGGCTTTTTTGTTTTCAGGGGAGAAGAAGGTGAAAAGCAATCGTCGCAGTTTTCTGAAGGCCACTGCCGCTTTCGGCACCGTGTCCCTCGTCGGTTTCCCGCATATCTGGAACAAGAATTCGTCGCTGGCCTACGCCGCCGACGGCGAGATCAAGGTGGGCGTGCTGTTCTCGCTCACCGGCACCACCGCCATCATCGAGGAGTCGCTCAACAAGGCGACGATCATGGCGATCGAAGAGATCAATGCCGCCGGTGGCATCAACGGTAGGAAGCTCGTGCCGGTGGTCGAGGACCCGGCCTCCGATCCGGCGACCTTCGCCGAAAAGGCACGCAAGCTGGTGCTGTCGGACAAATGCGTTTCGGTGTTCGGCTCCTACACCTCGGCCAGCCGCAAGGCGGTGCTGCCGGTGTTCGAGAAGCAGAACAATCTCTATTGGTACCCGACCCTCTATGAGGGCCGCGAATGCTCCAAGAACGTCATCTACACCGGCGCCGTGCCCAACCAGCAGCAGGACGATTTCGTGCCGTGGCTGGTCGAGAAGTTCGGCAAGCGCTGGTACCTGATCGGCTCGAACTACATCTATCCGAAGGAAGAAAACAACTACTGCAAGAAGCTCCTGGCCGAGCTCGGCGCGGAAGTGGTGGCCGAGGAATATGTGCCGCTCGGCCATTCGGAATTCTCGTCCGTCATCAACAAGCTGAAGGCTGAAAAGCCGAATGTCATCTTCTCGACGGTGGTGGGCGATTCCGTCGTGGCGCTGCACCGCCAGTATCACGCCGCCGGCCTCGATCCCGAGAAGATGCCGATGGCAAGCCTCACCACCTCCGAAAACGAAGTGGCGGCGATGGGCGGCGAGGCAGCCGCGGGTCACTTCACCTCTGCGCCCTACTTCATGGTGTGGGACTCGCCCGAGAACCACAAATTCGTCGACGCCTACAAGAAGCGCTGGGGCGGCGACAAGGTCACCCACTTCGTGTCCGAGCCGTCTTATTTCCAGATCTACTTGTTCAAGCAGGCGGTCGAGAAACTGGCCGGCTCCGACATCTCTCCCAACGCCATCCGCGAGGCGGTGAAGGGGCAGGAGCTGGTTGCTCCGCAAGGCAAGGTGCGTATCGAGCCCGAGAACCTGCACAGCTGGCTGTGGCCGAAGATCGGTCAGTGCCAGGCCGACGGCCAGTTCAAAATCCTGAAGCAGTCGGCCAACTGGCTCGAGCCGTCGCCCTACAAGGCCTACCCCAACCAGCACTGCACGGCTGAAGGCCTCAAACAGAGCTGATTGTGCCCGCGCATCGGCCCGAAAATCGGAACCGATTTTAGGAAAGCGCGATGCGCAATTTCAAGGCGTCCGGTGGCGGGCTTCGTACCGCCACCGCCTCTCTATCCTGGAAGAAGCGGCGACATGGAAATCTTCGTCTCCCAGATCATGACGGGCCTGAGCATCGGCTCCATCCTGCTTTTGGTCGCGCTGGGCCTCGCCATCATCTACGGCGTCACCGGCGTCATCAACCTTGCCCATGGCGAGTTCGTCATGCTCGGTGCCTATGCGGCCTGGTTCCTACAGACGCAGTTCGGGCTCGGCCTGCTCGCCAGCCTCGTGCCGATATTCCTGCTGCTGGCGCTGTTCGGCTGGCTCATCGAAGCGCTAGTCATACGCCATCTCTACGACCGGCCGCTCGACACGATCCTCGCGACCTGGGGCATCGGCGTCATGGCGCAGCAGGCGATACGCCTGACCGCCGGCGGCGAACTGCGCTACGTGAAGATGCCAGAATCCCTATCGCAGAGCGTCAACATTCTGGGCGCGACGGACTCGGCTTACCGCCTGTTCATCCTGTTTCTGGCGCTCGCCTTGTTCGCGCTGACCTGGGGCATCTACCGCTACACCAATTTCGGCCTGAAGCTGCGCGCCATCACCCAGAACCGCGCGGTTGCCTCCGCCTTCGGCATCAATGCCGGCCGCATCTACCGCACGACATTTGCCTATGGTGCAGGCATGGCCGGCCTCGCCGGGGCGCTGGTATCGCCACTGAAGAGCGTGTCGCCTGAAATGGGCACCACCTATGTCGTCGACGCCTTCATGGTGGTGGTGCTCGGCGGCACCCAGAGCCTGATGGGCACGCTGGCCAGCTCCGGCATCCTCGGCGAATTGTCCGGCTACCTAGCCTTCTATTCCAACGACACGATCGCCAAGGCGCTGGTGCTGCTCGCTATCGTTGTCCTCATCCGCTTCCGGCCGCAGGGCCTGTTTACCGCGCGCCTGCGCGCCTGAAACGACGATCATGTCCAGCCAGGGAAACAACAGAGTGCTCGCCAGAACAAAGACCGAATTCGCGCTCTACGCGGCGGTGTGCTTGGCCATCCTGCTGGTGCCGGTGTTTTTGCAGGACGCCTTCCTGCTCAACAAATACGCCCGCTACCTCGTCTTCGGCATGCTGGCCGTCTCGCTCAGCCTGTCCTGGGGTTATGCCGGCATCCTGAATCTCGGCCAGGCGATGACCTTCGGCATCGGTTCCTACTGCATGGCGATGATGCTGAAGCTGAAGACCATTCCGGTGCACACGGGGGCCGACGGTCTTCCTGATTTCATGGTCTGGAACAACGTCACCGAACTGCCCTGGTTCTGGACGCCGTTCCATTCACCGCTGTTCGGCGTGCTGGCTGGCATCCTGCTGCCCGCCGGCGTCGCCGCCTTGCTCGGCTGGTTCGTATTCAAGGGCAGGGTGACCGGTGTCTACGCGGCCATCATCACGCTTGCCGCCATGGTGGTGGTGCAGCTCGTCATCATCGACCAGCAGGCTTTCACCGGCGGCTTCAATGGCATCACCGATCTCGGCCAGTTCGATATCGCCGGCATCACCTTCGATGCCTATGGCTCGTCGAGCTATTATCTGGTCGCGATCTGCCTGACGGTCACGCTGTTCCTGGCGCTGGCCATCACCAAGAGCAAGGCCGGCCTGATCGTACAGGCGATCCGAGACGAGGAGGACCGCGTCCGCTTCTTCGGCTACGATGTCGCGCTCTACAAGATCTTCATCTTCTCGGTTTCGGCGGCGATCGCAGGCCTTGCCGGCATGCTCTACACCATCGTCATGGAGTTCGCCTCGCCGACCTTCCTCGGTGTGCCGCTCTCGCTCTCTGTCGTCATCTGGGTCGCGGTCGGTGGTCGCCAGAGCCTGCTCGGCGCGATGCTCGGCGCCCTCATCGTCACCGGCGTGCAGGGCGCGCTGTCGGAATCGGAAACCTTCCTCGACACCTGGACCCTGATCATGGGCCTGCTGTTCGTCCTCGTCGTGCTGTTCCTGCCGCAAGGCATCGCCGGTGCCTTCGCCAACCTTGCACGACGCTTCGAACGGCAACGGCCCGCCCCAGTGCCGAAACCCGCGCCGCATGCCGAACCCATCGCCAACGGCCGCGAGATCGAGAGCACACGATGACCACCGAAAATCAACTGGTTGTAGAAAATGCCAGCGTGTCCTTCAGCGGCTTCCGCGCCGTGTCGGACCTGTGCCTCAAGGTTCGCGCTGGCGAACTGCGCTGCCTGATCGGTCCGAACGGTGCCGGCAAGACCACGGCGCTCGATCTGATCTGCGGCAAGACCAGACTGTCGGGTGGCGAGATCGTCTTCAAGGGCAAGCCCATCCACCGGCTCAGCGAACACGCCATCGCGCGGTCCGGCATCGGCCGCAAGTTCCAGGTGCCCAGCGTGTTCCGGGCGCTCAGCGTGCGTGACAATCTGCATATCGGCCATTCAAGGCAGCCCGGCGTGCTGGCCAATCTGGTGACCTTCGGTCATGGCGGCGACAATGACGAGATCGAACGGCTGGCCGAGATGGTCGGCCTCGAGGATGAGCTCGACACGCCGGCGGCCCATCTTTCGCATGGACAGACCCAGTGGCTGGAAATCGCGCTGATCCTGGCGCAGGACCCGTCGCTGATCCTGATGGACGAGCCGACCGCCGGCATGACGGCGCAGGAAACCAAGAAGACTGCGCAGCTTTTCAACCGGCTCGGCGGTCGCCACACGTTGATCGTCGTCGAACACGACATGGGCTTCGTGCGCGACATCGCCCAGACCATCTCGGTCATGCACCAGGGCAAGCTGCTGGCGGAAGGCAGTATCGCAGACATCGAAGGCAACCAGGCGGTGCGCGACGCCTATCTCGGTTCGGGAGGGATCGGCCATGCTTGAGCTTGCCAATGTCGACGGTTTCTACGGACGCAGCCGCGCCCTGCAATCGGTGTCAATGAAAGTCGAACAAGGCGACTTCTTCTCTGTGCTCGGCCGCAACGGCGTCGGCAAGACCACGCTGCTGCGCACCGTGCTTGGCCTGATGAGCCGCACCACCGGTTCGATCCAGCTCGACGGCGAGGAATTGGTGGCCAAGCGAACCCATGAGCGCTCGCTGGCCGGTCTCGGCTACGTACCGCAGGGGCGCGGTATCCTGCCCGGCTTCACGGTGCGGGAAAACCTGATGGTCGGCACTTTTGCCGCCAAGGGTGGCGGCGGCCGCATCGCTGAATGGGTGCTCGACCTGTTCCCGATCCTCAAGGAATTCCTCAACCGCCGCGGCGGCAACCTGTCCGGTGGTCAGCAGCAGCAACTGGCGATCGCGCGGGCGCTGCTGTCGGAACCCAAGGTGATGCTGCTCGACGAGCCGACCGAAGGCATCCAGCCCAACATCGTCGAGCAGATCGAGGACGTGCTGATCGACCTCAACCGCAAGCAAGGCCTCACCATCGTGCTGGTCGAGCAGAACATAGCCTTTGCCCGCCGCGCCTCGAAACATTTCGCGATCCTCAATCGCGGCAGCGTCGCCGTCGGCGGCCCCATCACCGAACTAAGCGACGACCTCATCCACAAACATCTCGTCGTCTAGCCAACTACGTTCAGCAACCACAGGAGGAGATTGAAAAATGTACCATGGCGATATTTCGAGCAGCAACGACACCGTCGGTGTTGCCGTCGTCAACTACAAGATGCCGCGGCTGCATTCGCGTGAGGAAGTGCTCGCTAATGCCCGCAAGATCGCCGACATGGTGGAAGGTATGAAGCGCGGCCTGCCCGGCATGGATCTGGTGATCTTCCCGGAATATTCCACGCACGGCATCATGTATGACCAGAAGGAGATGTACGAGACCGCTTCCGCTGTCCCTGGCGAGGAGACCAAAATTTTCGCCGAGGCCTGCAAGAAGGCGCGTGTGTGGGGTGTGTTCTCGCTGACCGGCGAGCGCCATGAAGAGCACCCCAACAAGGCGCCCTACAACACGCTGATCCTGATGAACGACAAGGGCGAGATCGTTCAGAAATACCGCAAGATCATGCCCTGGGTGCCGATCGAGGGCTGGTATCCCGGTGACTGCACCTATGTCTCCGAAGGCCCGAAGGGCCTGAAGATCTCGCTCATCATCTGCGACGACGGCAATTATCCCGAAATCTGGCGCGACTGCGCCATGCGCGGGGCGGAGCTGATCATCCGCTGCCAGGGTTATATGTACCCAGCCAAGGAACAGCAGATCTTGATCTCGAAATCGATGGCCTGGGCCAACAATGTCTATGTCGCGGTTGCCAACGCCGCCGGCTTCGACGGCGTCTATTCCTATTTCGGCCATTCGGCGATCATCGGCTTCGATGGCCGCACGCTCGGCGAATGCGGCACCGAGGAGAATGGCATCCAGTATGCCCAGCTGTCGACCTCACTGCTGCGCGACGCGCGCCGCAACATGCAATCGCAGAACCATCTCTTCAAACTGCTGCACCGCGGTTACACCGGCCTCATCAACTCCGGTGACGACACTCGCGGTCATGCTGCATGTCCGTACAACTTCTACCATCAGTGGATCACCGATCCGGAAGGCACGCGCGAAAAGGTAGAGGCAATGACCCGTCAGACGGTCGGCACGCCGGAAAGCCCGATCGATGGCATCCCGAACAAGGTGGCGGCGCACCGCTGAACGGCGCGGCCACTGGCGTGTCGCGGCCACCTCGAGCGTCGCGCGTCCTCTTGGACGCGCAAGGGACGCTCCAGCACGTTGGGTGGGCGCATGATCCTTTCCGGAAATCGTTCCGATTTCGGGGTCATGCGCCAGGGGCTGCGGCACGTTTGGCCCAGGTTTTTACTCCGCCGGCACTTCACGGTGGCTTCGTCGCCGTTCATCCCGCTGCTCTTCAAAGGAAGGATGAGGGGAATTGACCGACATTGTATCGAGGTTGGAAATGCATAGTACAAGCGGCGCCAAATCGGCTCACAATCCCGCGCTCGACGATTTCAGGATCATCCAAGAACCGTATTACCGCTCCGTCGGGCATGAAGTCGCGCTGTTCGAGGCTGCTTATGGCGCGCGCATGCCGGTCATGCTCAAGGGGCCGACCGGCTGCGGCAAGACCCGTTTCGTCGAACACATGGCATGGCGGCTGAAGCGACCGCTGGTCACTGTTTCCTGCCATGAGGACATGACCGCTTCCGACCTTGTCGGGCGCTACCTGCTCGATGCCGACGGCACGGTCTGGCATGACGGACCGTTGACGCTCGCTGTCCGCTCCGGCGCGATCTGCTATCTCGACGAGATCGTCGAGGCCAGGCAGGACACCACAGTCGTCATCCATTCCCTGACCGACGACCGTCGCATCCTGCCGCTCGAAAAGAAGAACGAGGTACTGAAGGCGCATCCTGACTTCCAGCTCGTCATCTCCTACAACCCCGGCTACCAGAGTGTGCTGAAGGACCTGAAGGAATCAACCAAGCAGCGTTTCGCAGCGATCGCCTTCACCTATCCGGATGCCGCGATCGAGGCGGAGATCGTGGTCTCGGAAGCCGGCGTCAAACGACCCGTCGCGGAGACGCTGGTGCGGATCGCGCAGCGCTCGCGCAATCTTAAAGGCCATGGCCTGGAGGAGGGCGCCTCGACACGCATGTTGATCAACGCCGGTCATCTCGTAGCCGGCGGCATCACGCTCGACCAGGCCTGTGAGGTGGCGCTGGTGCTGCCGATCACCGACGATGCCGACATGCGCGACGCGCTCACCGCCGCGATCGCCGCCTGCCTCTGAAGCGATGATCGCCCAGTCGATGCAATCGGACGAGGCCATACGTTCCGCCTTTCCAGGTGATCTCTACGATGCCTGGGGCGATGTTTGCCGCCGCCTTGCCGGTGCCGGTTATGGCGATGTCGTTACCGACAGCTATCTCAATCACGCACCCGAACTGGCGCGATTGGCCTCGCCGCAGGCCGCGATTGCGCTTGCCGCGATCGTCTCAGGCCTGGCGATCAGGGCCGGCCGTCGCGCAGCCGCCTTGGCTCCGGTCGCCGCGATCACCGCCGCAAAGCACTACACAGATGCCGCCTCGCTGCAAGAATGGCTGCGGCTCGTCGAGCAGGTCGGCGATCAGGCGCCGGAATCGGCGGCGGCGCTGCTCGACCAGACCGCCAACCTAGTCGCGCGCCTTGACGCCCGAGCGCTGGCTTCCTGGGTCAGGATCGGGCTGCGCTCGAGCAATGGCGAGCCTGAACGACGCCTGCGCTTCTTCACGCTGGAAGACCCCAATGCGCGGCGCTGGCTGCTGCGCGAAAGTGGCGAGGTCGGGTTTCTCGATCTGGAATCGAGGCTGAAACCTTATCTTGCGGCCTTGTGGGGCGAGACGCCGCCGATGCGCGAGACGCCGGCCAACGCGCCGGAACAGGCGCGGCGTCGTCCGGGATTCGACGGCAGCGTCCTCAGGTTGCCCGCCGCCTATCCCGGATTTTCGGGCAGTGACGGCGAAAAGCTCTACCGCGCCGCCGTCGCCCATATCGGTGCTCATCTCAGATTCTCGCGCGAGCGCTTCCCGGTCGGCGGGTTGAAGCCGGCCCAGATCGCGCTGGTTTCGTTGATCGAGGACGCCAGGGTCGAGCAGTTGGCCACGCGCGAACTTCCCGGTCTTCGCCGCCTATTCACGCCTTTCCATGCGGCCGAACCATCCGGCACCGCCACCGCGCCCGGGCTGTTCGCGCGGCTGGCGCGGGCCCTTGCCGATCCGGCATATGACGATCCCGATCCCTGGGTGCAGAAAGGCCGCCGCGCCTTCTTCGAGGCCGAGGCCGATTGGGGTGGACAGCAGATCAGCCGCCGCATCGGCGACCTGCTCGGCAACGATCTCGGCCAGATGCGGGTACAGTTCGATCCGAAGAACTATGTCGTGCAGCCGCCCTATCGCGACGACAATCTCGGCCTCTGGGATTTCGGCGACGACGACCAGCAACAATCGTCGGAAGCCGAGCAGGTGCTGTCTTCGGCGCGTATTCGGGAAGAGCAGGACGACAGCCGCCCGCCCGATCGCACCGAAACGGAAATGGGCGACACTGGCGGGCGTGTCGAGGTGATCGAGCAGGCGCACGATGGTGTGCTCATTGCCCGTTATCCCGAATATGACTATGTCACCGGGCGCGAGCAGCCGGAGTGGACTTCGGTCAAGGAATACACGCCGAAAGCCGCAGCCAACGGCCCCGTCGCCCGGTTGCGCGAAGAGCATGCCGATCTCGTCGCGCGGGTGACGGCGCTGATCCGCTCCGCCCGTGTCAGCCGCGCAGAGCGCCTGCGCCGCCAGCCGGAAGGCGAATTCCTCGACATGGACGCCTGCATCGAGGCGACGGTCGCCCGCCGCATCGGCGAGGCTGCCGATCACCGAATACATGGCCGTTACGAGCGGCGCAGCCGTGACCTGTCGGTGCTACTTCTGCTCGACATTTCGCAGTCGACGGCCGAAAAGGTGCGCGGCTCAACGCGCTCGGTGCTGGATGTCGAGCGCCAGTCGGCAGCCTTGCTGGCACGGGCGATGGCGGGATTGGGCGATCCCTTCGCCATTGCCGCCTTCTGCTCCGACAAGCGCGACGACGTGCACTACTTCCGGATCAAGGATTTCAGCCGCGCCTACGACGATTTTGTCGATGCGCGGCTGGACGGTCTTGAAAGCGGGCTCTCCACCCGCATCGGTGCCGCCATGCGCCATGCCGGCGCCGACCTCGCCCGCCAACGCAGCTATCGCCGGCTGCTTCTGGTTGTCACCGACGGCGAGCCATCCGACCTCGATGTCGAGGACCGGCTTTACCTGGTCGAGGATGCCCGCAAGGCCGTCCATCACCTCAACCGCTTCGGCATCGATACGTTCTGTGTCGGGTTGGAGTCGAACGCGGAGTCCTATCTCGGCCGCATCTTCGGCCAGCGCAATGCGATCACCATCGCGGCGGTCGAGCGGCTCACCGATCTGTTGCCGAAACTCTATCTGACAATTGCAAGATAGGCTCGCATTCTCCGATGAGGCGGCAGGAATTCGCCGGCGCTGGTACGCGATTCCCAGTGTTGGTCCGGTAAACACTACAACGTTCCTAGCGGCGCCAGACGAATTCCTTGCGCTGAGCCCGGCGCTTCCGGTTGCACTCGATGTCGTCCGACTCACCTTTGTCGTGTTCAACAAGGTAGGGTGGGGTTTTGCGGCGTTTCTGCCCGCTTTCGTTTTGCTGAAAGCATGGGCGAGTGTCGTTCGTCTTGGTTGCCACATTTCAACTGCGCGTTTTACAGTGCGATCAACGCAACCAAGGTACGGGTGCTCGCTGCGGTTCACGAACACGCAGGGGAGCAGTGCGGCGCCATCGCATTGATTAGGAGGTCGCATCTGCCCCTGTAGGGGCAGTACAAAAACTGTTCCGCAGACACCCAGCTTTATCAACCAAAGATTACTACGGCTGATTTGATGGTGGTTTCGCCGCCCGGATATAAGCAGTTTCGTGATTGTCGTTGGGCCCTCAACTCCCGCACGCTGTATAGAATGCATGCGTCCAGATTGATGCCGCGCACCGCGCCACATTCTTTGTGGAAGATCAATTGCGTGCGATTCTGACAGTATCCATGACGGTAAAGGTTAATTCCGCGCTCTTTCAATCCCTTGATGATCGGCTACTTAACTCTCCAATTGATAATGGAGCGGGAATGACGGATAAAAACGGCGGCGTTAGCGTCCCTTCAGCGGCGATTTGTGCTGCTGCGCCGCTGCCATTTCGTCTGTTTCTGACTCTCGTTGAGCGGCATTGGCTTCCTTCTCAAAACTTGCACCTCCGATTTGTGAGTAGCCCCTGAGCAAAATAAAGCGGCTTCAAAGGGTCAGGGAAGTCCAGCGTAGAATAGCGTGCGCATAGGCGAGTCTGCTTTGCGCCCTCAAATTCAGTTATGGAAGACTACCATCTGCGTTCCCGAAGTGGATGCAACAAAAAAGCGCACCGCTCGGGCAACGGTTAGATGTGTTTATACCGGCCCCGAAAAATGCGTGGCTTTCATATTCCATACCGGCCGCCAACCTACATGCGCTTGGAGCACCTATCAGGCCTAGTCCGTCCATCGTCGAATGATTTGAGACGATTTGGACTTTTGAAGAGAGGCGTTTTCGGCGCAGTTTGCGGGTTGATTTAGAGCACGACTCGATCTGATGGAATCGGGATTCCTAGATCAGTGCTGAGGTGAGTCTAGTTATGTGTCGGAAGGAGGCCGGTAGATATGTCGAAAGCCTTATCGGTTGATCTGCGGGAACCTGTGCTGGCATGTGTTGCGGCGGCGCGACGCGCCGGGAAGCTGCGGTTGGTTCGGAGTAAGCGCAGCGAGCGTGAGCCATTGGCGAGCGCGTGAGCGTGAACAGAGTGAGGATCGTTCGAACGTGCTCGGCGGCGACCGTCGATCCGGCTGCATTGATGTTCATCGGCAGCGAGCATTGCGGTGCTTGGGACGGGGCGGACCGATCCATCTAGGAGGTAGGGCAGGTGCTTAAGGCACAGGGCCTGAAGTTCAGTTCCGGCACGCTACGACACTTCTTCGTGCTGTGCGATCCCCCAAAAAAGACCGCCCACGTGGCAGAGCAAAGTTGCCCGATATCATGAAGCGCGTCAGGATAGGTGCCTAGTCCGACGGCCAACTCGATCTCGATCTGGAACGACTTGTGCTCATCGATGAGACATGGGCCTAGAGCAACAGGGCATGTCGCTATCGCCACTGCCCCTCGGCAGTCGACATGTCGAACTGGTTGTCTTCGCGCGACGATTTTGGTGTGATGTGGTTCTTTGCGAGCGGCGCGTTGTTCGCGGACAATTGATGGCAACATCCTGGCTCGCTACTGGCGACGTACCCAGTGACTTGAGACGATGCCCACCATTTTGGTATAGCTCTGGAAGGCAGCCCGCCTTCAGCTTTGCCAATCGTCTCATGACGCCGGTGAGCATCCACGCAGTGTTGCGGTTGGTTCGTCGACGTGTCGCCGGTCTGAATGACGAGCTCTCCGTTCACAGCCTAGAACGGACTTGTCACGGCAATGATGGGCAGGGTCGAGGCGCCGTAGGAAGCGCTGCGCTCGCCAAGATCGCTGAGAAGCAGCCGCCTTTGCCGCCCCAGACGGACCGAGGGCCGCATTTCGCCGACGCGATCGAAAAGCCTTGCTAGCAGTTGTCTTGGCGCGGCTCCACCGAGCACGATCATTTCGGGATCGAGCAGATTCTCAACGGTGACGAGTGCCAGCGAGAGCGCGCGAGCAGCGCTAGCCAGCCAGGCCTCCTGCGCCGCCTCGGACGCTCCGTCTGGCTGCGTAGCCTGGAATTGCCGCAACGAGGAAAGCGACAGGTACTGCCCAAGGCATCCACTGTTGCCGCAATAGCAGCGCGGCCCGGTGGGGTCGACGATCAGATGACCGAACTCGCCCGCATTGCCGCTCTCGCCGCGATAGGGCTCGCCCTTCATCACAATGCCGCCGCCAACACCTTCGCCGACGAACACATAGAAGAAATGGTTGACCTCGCGCGCCACACCGTTGAGCCGCTCACCAAGCGCGGCGGCAGTGGCATCGTTCTCGAGGAAGACATCGACGCCAATACGCGTCGTCAGCGTTTCGACAAGTGAACGCGTCTGCAGCGCCGCTATGGCGCCGGGGGTCGGTATCCCCGGCCAGATTGCGTCGAATGGCCCCGGCGTGACAAGGCCAAGCCCAAGGCTGCGGCCCGCGCCGTATTTTTCGGCGAGACCTTCATAGAGCGCAGCGAGGAATTCCAGCAGTTCTTCCGGTTCCTCGCCTTGTATCTCACCCTGGCCGCTGGCAACCACCTCGCCTCCAAGGTCGGAAACGACGAAGTCGTAGCCGCGCGTGTCGACGCGCAGGCCAACCGCGTAGCCGCCTTCCCGGGCGATCTCGATCTCGATCGGCGGTTGACCGCGGGCGGATTTGCGTCGCCCGGCTTCCCGCACCAGCCCAGAGTCAAGCAGATCCTGGATGATGCCGGCGATGGCTGGCGGCGTGAGCCCGGTGGCGCGCGCCAACTCCGCTCGCGAAAGGCTTCCGCGCAAACGCAATTCATGCAGCATCAGCCGCCGATTGCGGCGGCGGACATCGGAAGCGTTGCTGGCCGGCAGGTTGGCTGGAGATTCAAGCACAAACCAACGCTAGCAGATTATATTAAATTAACAAACTTTATTTATTGACAGTGCCTGTTTTTGCCCCTTATCTTGCCCTCGGATCGCATGGCCGGCGGCAAATCCCGCCGCGACGATTGCGATGGAGGATGCGGCTGCCGCGTGCGAGCCGCGGAGGAGCCGCATGACCGAAGTCCCATCTCGCAAAAGCCCGGGTGGCTCGCATGCCGCGCTGTTGTCGCGCTATGCGCTGGTGATCATTTTCGTTCTTGTCGTCGTCGTCGCCGCGCTCGCGGTACCAAACTTCGCGACCTGGGCGAACATTGCCAACGTATTGCAGCGCAATTCCATCATCGGCATCGTCGCATGCGGCATGCTTTTGATGATCGTGCTTGGCGGTTTTGACCTTTCCGTCGGCGCGGTAGGCGCCATGGCCTCGGTCGTGGCCGCAGCCATGATCGTGCATGTTTCGGGGCCTCTCGGAATTGTCGCCGCGCTGGCGCTCGGCGCCGTTGTCGGCCTGTTCAATGGCTTCTGCATCGCCAAGATCGGCATCAATCCGTTCGTGGCGACCCTCGGGACACAGGTGCTGGTCACGGGCCTGCTCTTTATCGGCACGGCCGCTCAGCCGGTCTATGGCGTGCCGGAGGCCTTTACGGTACTCGGGCTCGGCCGCATCGGGCCGATCCCGATCCCGACCATTATCTTTGCGGCGATCGCCTGCCTGACTTGGGCGATCCTGCGCTTTACCACTTTCGGCCACCACATCTACGCGGTTGGCGGCAACAAGGTCGCGGCTCGGCTCGCCGGCATCAATGTCGACCGGGTGACACTCGCCACCTACGCGCTTGGCGGCCTGTTCGCGGCAATCGCTGGCGTGGTTCTGCTTGGGCAGACCGGTATCGGCCAGCCCGCAAGTGCTGCCGACTGGCCTCTCGCGGCAATCGCTGCCGTCGTGGTTGGCGGCGTACCGCTCAGCGGCGGCGTCGGCAATGTGGGCGGCGCCGTGCTTGGCACGCTGCTCCTTGGTGTCGTCGCCAACGCACTCAATCTGCTGGGCATTTCGCCCTACTGGCAACCAGCAGTCACCGGCGCCGTCATCCTCGTGGCGGTGGGTTTCGACAGTTATCAGCGCAAGCGCCGGGAATTGCGCTGAAACGACTCACGACGACAAACAACCTGTGAGCAAGGGGAACGACATGAAGAAACATTTTTCCCGCCGTACCGTTCTGAACGCTGCGGTCGCCATACTTGCCCTCGGATTCGCCATCGACGGTCAGTCCGCGATGGCCGCCGAGCGCAAGATCGGCATGATGATCTGGAACACTTCGGTTCCGTTCTATTCGAACCTCATCAAGGGCGCTCAGGATACCGCCAAGGACCTTGGCGTATCGCTGGACCTGCAGAGCGGCAATGGCGACCTGTCGACCGAAATCTCGGTCGTGCAGCAGTTCATCGCGCAGAAAGTCGATCTCATCCTGGTCACGCCGAGCAATGCCAAGGGCATCGTACCTGTCATCAAGCAGGCGAACGAGGCCGGCATTCCCGTCATTGCCGTCAACAACCGTGTCGATACGAGTTCCGGCGCCAAGATCGCAACCTTCGTCGGCGTGGACGACGTCGCTTTTGGACGTCAGCAAGGCGAGCTTTTGGCCAAGGCGATCGGAGGCAAGGGCAAGGTCGCCTATATCCTCGGCAAGCTCGGCACATCCTCGCAGATCGACCGCAAGGCCGGCCTGATGGAAACCTTGAAGAAATACCCCGACATTAAGATCGTCGAGGAACAGTCGGCCGACTGGGACAATGCCAAGGCATTGGCTGTCACCCAGGACTTCCTGAGCCGCTACCAGCCCGGTTCGCTGGAAGCGATCATCGACCAGGGGCCGGAAGGTGTAAATGGCGCCAGCTTCACCAGGCAGAGCGGACGCACCGACGTCAAGTTCATCCTGGGCGATTACCCGGCCGATGTGCGCGGCGCGATTCAGGCCGGCACGGTCTATGGCACCGTCAACCAGGATCCGGCGCCGCAGGGCGTAACCGGCGTGAAGGACGCGGTCAAACTGCTCGACGGAAAAACAGCCGAAGTGCCTTCCCCTGATCACTTCCTCGATCTGCCGATCGTGACCAAGGACAATGTGGAGCAGTTTCCTCCGGCCTGGGGCGGCTGATTCCGCGATCCAGCCGCACCTGCCTGCCTCCGCCGCGGCAGGCTCGCGCAAGTGCGATAGCGAGCCTGCCGCGATCAACAGCAAAGATGCGCAATCATGCTTCTTGAAATGACCGACATCCGCAAAAGCTTCGCGGGAAGCACCGTGCTTCATGGTGTGTCGTTCAAGCTTGCCAAGGGCGAGATCCATGCCCTTGTCGGCCATAATGGTGCGGGCAAGAGCACGCTGATGAAGGTGCTGGGCGGGCTTTACGCAGATCACGGTGGCACAATTGCCATTGCCGGCAAGACAGTCGCGCTGGCGACGCCGCGAGAGGCGCATGAACATGGCGTGGCCACCATCTACCAGGATTTCGCGCTGGTTCCCGATTTCACGGTCGCTGAGAACATAGCGCTGGGGCGCGAACCGCGCGGTGCTATGGCCGGCCTCGTCTCCCACGCGGCGTTGCGGGAGCGCTCGTTGCGCGAAGCGGCGGCCCTCGGCATCGAACTGCCCATGGATACGCCGGTGTGCAAGCTTGGCGTTGCCGCGCAACAACTGACCGAGATCGTGCGGGCATTGTCACAGAACGCCAGCATCCTCATCATGGACGAACCCACAGCCAGGCTCGCCCCCGCCGAGCGAGAGCATCTTTTCAGCCTGATGCGTCGCATGACCGCTGGCGGCATGGGTGTCATCTACATCAGCCATTTCCTCGACGAGGTAATCGAGGTCGCAGACCGTGTCACCGTACTTCGCGACGGTAGGGTCGTCGAAAGTGGCCCATCTTCCAGCTTCACGGTGGACAGCCTGGCGGCCCTGCTTGTCGGCGATGCAAAAGCCGCACCCCAACCGATTTCTTCCACATTGGGACAACGCGGAGCGGTGCGCCTCAAGCTAGAGAACTTCTCGGTCTCGGGGCGGCGGCCATTTTCCCTTGAGCTGCGCGCTGGCGAGATTGTTGGCCTCGCCGGCCTGATCGGATCGGGACGATCGCGCATAGCGCGCGCGCTGATCGGCGACGTCGAAAGCCACGGCATCATGAAGCTCGAGGGGCAGGCATTGCCCCGTCTCGATCCCGTCAGCGCGGGGCGACATGGCCTCGTTCTCGTACCGGAAGACCGCAACACGAACGGGCTGGTCCTGACCGGGTCGATACGCGCCAACATCGAACTTACGGCGCTCGCGCCGCTGATGTCGCGCCTGGGCGTGGTGCGCCGCGCAATGCGGCGGCAGGCTGTTGCCCAGGCGCTTCGGCGCTTCCATGTCAGGCCGGCGGAGCCGGAGCGAAATGTCGCAACGCTAAGCGGCGGCAACGCCCAGAAAGTACTATTGGCACGCGCGGCGACCGCCGAACCGCGAGTGCTCGTCCTCGACCAGCCGACGGCGGGTGTCGACGTGGGCGCCAAGGCCGAACTTCACCTCCAGATTCGATCGCTCGCGCAAGCTGGTGCAGCGGTGCTTTTGATCTCCGACGATCTGGACGAAATCCTCGCACTGTCCGATCTCGTTGCGATCGTGCAGGCCGGCACGGTGACCGAAATCGAGGATGGACGCGACCTCGATCGCGCGCGGCTGCTCGCGGCGATGAGCAGAAGCGCCGAGGCGTCCTCGCGGGCCACGACGGTCCACTAACTCCTCCTTCCTTGGCATAGGACGATACGATGATGGACCTGAGCGTCGGGGTGAAAATCTATGACAACGACTGGTTCCTGAAGCATGGGATGGAAATCGAGGCGGCCGCCGATCTGTTGCGGTCGATGGGCATTACCTATGTGATCACCCAAAGCCGCTATCTGCCGATGCAGGACACGGCTGTTGAAAGTGCCGTTCGCGGCCATGACCGAGCGCGCTACGCCGCGCAGGACGACCTGGCGTTTCGCAATGCGCTGAAGGACCGGGGCATCTCCTATTTCGGCTGCCTCAACATCTGTTTCGACCCCGCCTACACCCGCCGGAACCCGGATCTTTTGCCCATCGATCAGCATGGCAACCGGGCTGTCCAGGAGGACTGGTATGTCGGGATGGCGCCGGATCGCGAGGAGAACCTGGCTCACAAGATCGGCCTGCTCGAGACGGCCGTCCGCGAATTGCAGCCTGAGGGCATCCATCTCGGCTTCATCCGCTGGCCCGGCTTCTGGGAGACCTGGCTGCCGGACATGCAGCGCGCTTCCAAGCCTGATTACAGCTATGCGCCCGATACGCTGCGGCGTTTTCGCGACGAAACCGGCGCCGACATCCCGGTCGATCAGCCAATACAGGCAGCCCAGAGGATCGCTAGCCACTATCGCGAGGCCTGGCGCGACTGGAAGTGCGGCGTTACGGTTTCCGCCATTGGCGGCATACGCAGCGCCGTGCGCGCCATCAAACCCGACACCGAGATTGCCATCAATACGTTGCCGTTCTTTCGCACCGACTTCGACGATGCCGTGACCGAAGTGTTCGGCCAAGATGTCAGCCGTCTCGATGCCGTCGTCGATGTCTTCGAGGTGATGGCCTACCACCAGATTCTACGCCGCGACAGCGCCTGGCCGGCGAGGATAGCCTCGGACATCAAGCAGCGCGGCAAGGCGCGCGCGATCTGCACCTTGCAGGCAAAGGCCATCTATCTCGACGGCATACACGCAGGCCATGGCCGGGCCGATGACATCAGCGCCGAGGAGTTTTCGGATGCGGTCGGACGACTGGAGGCGAGCCCGGTCGACGGTGTTTGCGTCTTCACCCTGTCGCAGTTGATCGAGCGTAGCGAGACAGCCGACGGGAAGGCGATGATCGCGCGCCTGCGAAACTTCCGGCAGGCATAATTATCAGGCTTTGATGCTGGACTGATTTGAACTAGCTGGGCTATGCCATGGCCAGATCCCAGAATGCCTTGACCAGCTTGCCGCTGGCGCGTTCGCGCAGGCATATCAATGCCTCGTCCATCAGCACTTCCGGGGCGTCGATCTGGATCGGCTTCAATCTCCCGTCATAACCGAACTCGGCCCGGGTCACGAAGCCGACACCGGCACCCGACGCCACGATCTCGCGTATGGCTTCGCGTCCTTCGGCCTCGATCGCGGGCTTCAAATCCACGCGCATTTCGGCAGCAAGCGCCTCCAGCTTGAAGCGGGTTTTGGATCCGCGTTCGCGCAGGACGAGGGGGTGCGCGACAATGTCGGCAAGCGCCAGCTTCTTCGCGCTTGCCAGCGGGTGATTGTGGGCAACAAAGGCGATGATCGGGGACGAGTTGAGTTTCAGGATCTGGAAATCGGAACTTTCCGGGATTTCCCCAAGCACGCCCATATCGGCTTCATAGGCATATAGCCCGGCGATCACGGTTTCCGTGTTGCCTGCGCGCAGCGATACCTGCACACCCGGATATTTCGCCCGAAAGGCTGCCAGCACGTGCAGCAGATGGTGCGCGGCATCCGCGATGATCCGCAGTGTGCCGGCCCGCAACGCGCGCGATTCCGAAAGCAGATCGTTGGCCTGTTGCTCGCTGTCGAACATGCGGTGGGTGATCTCGAGCAGCCGCTCGCCTTGGGCGGTCAGCGTCACCTGCTTCTTGTGACGGTTGAAGAGCAGTACGTCATATTCTTCCTCCAGCTTGCGCACCTGGTCCGAAATCGCCGGCTGGGTCAGGAACAGGCTCTCGGCGGCGCGCGAGAAACCGCCGCAGATGGCGACATAGTGAAAAGCTCGCAATTGCACGTATCGCATCGCATCATTCCATAAGAATGGCCAATGAAATCATAGAAACTAACGAATTGACTTATGTAAAGGCCCGGCCGATCTTTTTTGAGCCACGGGATGCCGGCCATGCATTTTTCCCTTCTTTTGCTTCATCTCGCGGGAGCGACGCTGCTTTTGCTCTATGCCGTGCACTTGGTACGTACCGGCATGGAGCGCGCTTATGCCGGGCTGCTGCGCCGGCTGTTCGGCGAGGCCAAAGGGGGCACGATCCGCGCTGTTGCCGGCGGTGCCGCGATGGCGGTGACATTGCAGAACTCAACGGCGGTGGCGATGATCGCTTGCGGCTTCGTCGCCAGCGGTTTGCTCGCCGTACCGGTCGGCCTGGCGCTGCTGCTCGGTGCCGATTTCGGTTCGGCGCTCGTCGTGCGCATCCTGTCGTTCGATCTCGGCTGGCTGGTCCCGGTCTGCTTGGCTGCCGGCGGCGTCATGCATCTCAAACTGTCCGGTGAGAGGCTGCGTGAAACCGGGCGCATGGTGCTGGGCATCGGCTTCATCCTTTTGTCGCTGAGGTTCATCGGCGAGGCGACGGGCCCGCTGCGTCACGCCGAACTTTTGCCGGTGATCTCCGGTTATCTGGCCAGCGACGCCATGATGGCCGTTCTGCTCGGCGCGCTGTTCACCTGGCTGATCCATTCAAGCGTCGCGGCGATCCTGATGATCTCGGCTTTTGCCGCGCAAGGCGTCATCCCGTTGGAAGCGGGCGTGCCGCTGATCCTGGGAGCCAATATGGGCAGCGGGCTGATCGCCTTCTGGCTGTCGCGCAGCATGGACAAGGCAACGCAGCGCCTGCCGCTCGGCAATCTCTTGTTTCGTGTGACGGCGGCCGGGATCGCGCTGGTGGCGGTCGAAACCGCCGGCATGCCCACCATCATGCGCGGGCTGGATCCGGTGACTGCCCTGGTCGATTTCCACCTGGCCTTCAATGCGGCCCTTGCTCTGGTTTGCCTGCCATTCGTCGATCCTGTGGCTCGGCTGGTCACGCGCATGACGCAAGAGCCTGCGGGCGAGGGGGATGCGGATATCACCCGCCAGCGGCTGAGTGCGCTTGACCGATCGGTCATCAAGACGCCGACGCTGGCATTGGCCAGCGCTACACGTGAACTCCTGCGCATGGGTGAACTCGTCGAACGGATGTTTCGGCCGGTCATGGATATGTTCCGCTCTGGAACGGTTGAACAGATTGCCAGGCTGCGCGGCATCGACGACGAGATCAACGACGCGCACACCGGCATCAAGCTGTATGTTGCAGAGGTCAATCGCGGCAAGCTGACGGCCAACGAGGCGCGCCGCGGCATGGAATTGACCGACGTTGCCATCAATCTCGAATATGCCGGCGACATCGTCGCCAAGAACCTGCTCGTGCTCGCATCCGAGCGTGCGCAAAAGGAACTTCAATTCTCCACCGAAGGCTGGCGCGAACTCGATGAGCTGCATGCCCGGGTTGTCGAGAACATGCAGCTTGCGTTGAATGTACTCATCTCCAACGACGTCGCCTCGGCGCGCCAATTGGTCGCCGAAAAGGAACGTATCCGCGCCATGCAGCGCGAGAGCCATGAACGGCATCTGCGCCGGCTGCAGTCCGGAAAGATCGAGAGCATCGAAACCAGCGATATCCACCTGGAAGTCGTGCGCGCCTTCAAGGAGATCAACTCGCTGCTCGTTGCGACAGCCTATCCATTGCTGACGCAGACGGGCGACCTGCTCGGCAGTCGCCTCGCGCGCGTCGCCTAGTAATCATAAGTGCATGTTATGGTCGGATACAAAATAACGATTTTTCAGATATCTCTTTCTCTGCAACAATCCCGACATCGAAACGCCAGAACCTAAGTGCAGTGGAGGACAGTCGATGCGATCCGAGTTTTCGCCTGTAGAGGGTTTCGATCCGCCGGCTTTGGGTGAGCCTTATCTGCTGACGCCGGGACCGCTGACGACAGCTTACACCGTCAAGCAGGCGATGTTGCGGGACTGGGGTTCGTGGGATGGCGATTTCCGTTCCATGACCGCGGATTTGCGCCGGCGCCTTCTGGCGCTGATCGGCGACGCCAAGGGCGAGTATGATTGCGTGCCTATCCAGGGCTCCGGTTCCTTCTGCGTGGAAGCGATGCTCGGCTCCTTCGTGCCGAAGGACGGCAAGGTGCTGGTGCTTGCCAATGGCGCCTACGGCCTGCGCGCCGCCCAGACTATGCAATATCTCGGCCGCGCCTTCACGCTGATCGACAAGGGCGATTATCTGCCGCCGCGCGGCGACGAAGTGGGCGCGGCGCTCGATGCCGATCCCGCCATCACCCACGTCATCGCCATTCACTGCGAGACGAGTTCGGGCATCCTCAACCCGGTCGCCGAGATTTCGGAAGCCGCCTACGCCAGGGGCCGCAAGCTGCTGGTCGATTCCATGAGCGCTTTCGGCGCCATTCCGCTGGAGGTCGGCAAGATCCGCTACGAGGCGATGGTCTCCTCGGCGAACAAATGCATCGAGGGGGTGCCGGGCTTCGGCTTCGTCATCGCCAAGAAGAACGAGTTGGAAAAGGCCAAGGGCAACAGCCATTCGCTGTCGCTGGACATTCATGCGCAATGGGCTGCGATGGAAAAGACCGGCCAGTGGCGGTTCACGCCGCCGACGCATGTGGTTGCCGCCTTTCTCGAGGCCTTGCGCATGCATGAGGCGGAAGGCGGCGTGGCCGCGCGCGGCGCGCGTTACATGAAGAACCGCAATGTCATGGTCGAAGGCATGCGCAAGCTCGGCTTCGAGACCTTGCTGTCCGATCGCTGGCTTTCGCCGATCATCGTCACCTTTTTCTGCCCGTCCGACAGCAATTTCGTCTTCGAGCGTTTCTACGAGCTGATGAAGGACAAGGGCTTCATCATCTATCCCGGCAAGCTGACGGTGATCGATTCCTTCCGGGTCGGCTGCATCGGCCGGATGGATGAACACGTCATGCACCGTGTCGTCGAGGCGGCCCGTCAGTCGCTGGCCGAAATGGGTGTGGCGAGTGCTGCACCACCCCAGGCCGCCTTAGCCCAACGCGCCAAACTCGCCGCCTGAACCCGACAAGAAACAAGGAAAATCCCGATGAACCAGATGTCCCCGGTGGCTGTGTCCGCCAATGGACGCGACTATGCATGGCCGCGGGTGCCGGCCATCGCGATCTGCCTGGATGGCTGTGAACCCGCCTATCTCGACGAGGCGATCGAGGCCGGGCTGATGCCGGCGCTGGAGCGGATCAAGCAGAGAGGCACCGTGCGCACCGCGCATTCGGTGATCCCGAGCTTCACCAACCCCAACAATCTTTCCATCGCCACCGGCCGTCCGCCAGCCGTGCACGGCATCTGCGGCAACTACCTCTACAACCCCGAAACGGGCGAGGAGGTGATGATGAACGATCCCAAATTCTTGCGCGCGCCGACCGTCTTCAAGGCGTTCTACGACGCTGGCGCCAAGGTGGCGGTGGTGACGGCCAAGGACAAGCTGCGCGCGCTGCTCGGTCATGGCCTGGCCTATGACGACAACCGCGCGGTCTGCTTCTCCTCCGAAAAGGCCAACACCACGACCAAGGCCGGCAATGGCATCGACAACGCTTCCGCCTGGCTCGGCCGCCCGGTGCCGGAAGTCTATTCCGCGGAATTGTCCGAATTCGTCTTCGCGGCAGGCGTGAAGCTGCTCAAGGAATTTCGGCCAGACGTCATGTACCTGACCACCACCGACTATGTGCAGCATAAATATGCGCCCGGCGTGAAGCAGGCGAACGCCTTTTACGCGATGTTCGACCGGTATTTGGCAGAACTCGACGCGCTCGGGACGGCGATCGTGGTGACCGCAGACCACGGCATGAAGCCCAAGCACAAGGCCGATGGCTCACCCGACGTCGTCTACGCCCAGGACCTGCTCGACGAGTGGCTGGGCAAGGATGCGGCCCGCGTCATCCTACCGATCACCGATCCCTATGTCGTGCATCATGGCGCACTGGGTTCCTTTGCCACCGCCTATCTGCCGAAGAGCGCCGACCGCGCCGACATCATGGCCAAGCTTGCCAAGGTGGAGGGTATCACGCTGGTGCTCGGCCGGGAGGAAGGCTGCGCCCGCTTCGAACTGCCCGAGGACCGCATGGGCGACATCATCTTCGTCTCCGGCGAGAACAAGACGATCGGCACAAGCGAACACCGCCACGATCTGGCAGCGCTCGACGAACCTCTGCGTTCGCATGGCGGCCTCACCGAGCAGGCCGTGCCCTTCATCACCAACCGGGTGCTGACCGGCCAGCCCGATGCGCCGGCGCTGCGCAATTTCGATGCCTTCTATTACGCGGTGATGGCGGCCGCGCAGCCGGCGCAGTGAGGACGATTGCCATGACCAAGGCTGAGACGTCGATCAAGGTCCGGCACGAGCCGATGCGGATCGCCGGCAGGAAGGTCGATGCCGACGATGTCATCGAGGTGCGCTACCCTTGGAATGACACGGTGGCCGGCACGGTGCCGGCCGGCGGCGCGGCCCATGCCAGGGAGGCCTTCGAGATCGCTGCAGGCTACACCTCGAAGCTGACGCGATACGAGCGCCAGAAGATTCTGTTGAAGACCGCCGAACTGCTGAATGCCCGCAAGGAAGAGATATCCGATCTGGTCACGCTGGAACTCGGCATCTCCAAGCAGGATTCACTCTACGAGGTCGGCCGCGCCCATGATGTCTTCACCCTGGCCGGCCAGATGGCGATCCAGGATGACGGCCAGATATTTTCCTGCGATCTCACTCCCCACGGCAAGCAGCGCAAGATCTTCACGCTGCGCGAGCCGTTGAAGGCGATCTCGGCGATCACGCCGTTCAACCATCCGCTCAACATGGTGGCGCACAAGGTCGCCCCGGCGGTCGCCACCAACAACTGCGTCGTCGTCAAGCCGACCGAACTCACCCCGATAACCGCGCTGGTGCTGGCCGACATCCTCTATGAGGCGGGTCTGCCGCCGCAGATGCTCTCGATCGTCACGGGCTGGCCGAAGGACATCGGCGACGAGATGATCACCAATCCCAATATCGACCTGATCACCTTCACCGGCGGCGTGCCGGTCGGCAAGATGATCGCCTTGAAGGCGGGTTACAGGCGCCAGGTTCTGGAGCTTGGCGGCAACGACCCGCTGATCATCCTCAACGATCTCTCCGACGACGATCTCGCCAAGGCAGCTGACCTTGCCGTGGCCGGCGCCACCAGGAATTCCGGCCAGCGCTGCACGGCGGTGAAGCGCATCCTGGTGCAGGAAAAAGTGGCCGACCGTTTCGTGCCGCTTGTCTTGGAACGCGCCAGAAAGATCGTGTTCGGCGACCCGATGAACCTTGCCACGCAACTCGGCACAGTCGTGCACGAGAAGGCCGCGGCACTTTTCGAACGCCGTGTCCACATGGCGGCCGAGCAGGGCGCCGAGGTGCTCTACAATCCGGGCCGCAAGGGCGCGCTGTTGCCGCCGATCGTCGTCGACCGCGTGCCGCATTCGTCCGAGCTGGTGATGGAAGAAACCTTCGGGCCAATCATCCCCATCATCCGCGCGCCGGATGACGACGATGCCCTCATCGCGCTTTCCAACTCGACGGCGTTCGGGCTCTCGTCGGGCGTGTGCACCAACGATTTCCGCCGCATGCAGAAATACATTTCCGGCCTGCAGGTCGGCACCGTCAACATCTGGGAAGTGCCCGGCTACCGCATCGAGATGAGCCCGTTCGGCGGCATCAAGGATTCGGGCAACGGTTACAAGGAAGGCGTCATCGAGGCCATGAAATCCTACACCAACGTCAAGACCTTCTCGCTGCCCTGGTAGGTCGGGGCAGGGGTGGCAGGGCGCGCCTGCCACCGCTCGGGATTCAGGAAAGGTTGCCATGACGATCGTGCACACCGAAGGGGAGTCCAACAAGGCGCCCGCCCGCAGGGACTGGGACGCGCGCCAGGATCACGCGCCGTCGCGTGCGTTGTTGGAGCGCGACGCCGACGCCTTTCTGCATCAGTCACTGTCCAGCCCATGCGTGTCGACGATCGCCAGGGCCGAAGGCATATGGATCGAGGACTTGGCCGGCCGGCGTTTCATGGATTTCCATGGCAACAGCGTCCACCATATCGGCTATGCGCATCCGCGCCTGATCGCAGCCATCAAGCGGCAACTGGATGAGTTGTCCTTCGCGCCGCGCCGTTTCGCCAACGAGTCAGCTGTGGAGCTCGCCGAAAAACTTGGCGCACTTGCGGGCGCGGATCTGTCGAAGGTGCTGTTCACCACCGGCGGCTCCGACGCCATCGAGGTCGCCCTGAAGATCGCCCGCGCCGCCACCGGACGCTTCAAGACTTTATCCTTCTGGGATGCCTTCCACGGTGCTGGTTTCGGCGCGATCTCGGTCGGCGGCGAGGCGACGTTCCGTTCCCAGATCGCCGGGCCGTTGATGACGGGTGCCGAGCATGTCGCGCCGTGGGCAAGCCGCAACTGCGCCTACGGCCACGACAGCCTCGAGGCCTCGGCCCAGGCCTGCGCCAACATGATCTCTTATGTGCTCGGCCGCGAGGGCGACTTCGCCGCCGTCATCGCCGAGCCGATGCGTGCGACGCCACTGGTGCCGGCGCCCGGTTTCTGGAAAGCGGTGCGCGAAGCCTGCAACCGGCACGGTACATTGCTGATCTTCGACGAAATTCCGACGGGGCTCGGCAAGACCGGCAAAATCTTCTCGCATCAGCACGATGGGGTCGCGCCCGATATATTGGTGCTGGGCAAGGCATTGGGCGGCGGCGTGTTGCCCATCGCCGCGGTGGTCGCCAGACGTGCGCTCGATGTGGCGGGCGATTTTGCAATCGGCCACTACACCCATGAAAAGAACCCGGTGACGGCGCGCGCCGCTCTCACCACAATCGCCATCATCGAGGAAGAGGGACTGGCCGAACGCGCCGCCGAACTCGGCGCCTACGCCATGGCCTGGCTCGGCGAATTGATCGAGCGCTCGCCACATGTCGGCGAAGTGCGCGGCCGGGGTCTGATGATGGGTGTCGAACTGGTCGAGGAACGCGGCAGCTACAAGCCGGCGTGCGAACTGGCGGAGCGCGTCTATTACCGCTGCCTGGAAGAAGGCCTGAGTTTCAAGATCAGCGCCGGCAATGTGCTGACGCTGTCGCCGCCACTGGTCATCGGCCGCCCGGATCTCGAGCGGGCGCTCGCCATCGTCGAGCGCGCCATAATGGCCGGCTAGGCGGACACCCACAACAACAAGCAGGAACATGGGAGGCGATTTTGGCGCAGTTTGACTTGGCGGTGGTTGGGGCGGGGATCGTAGGCCTCGCCCATGCGCTTGCCGCGGCACGGCGTGGCCTCAGTGTGGTGGTCATCGACAGGGATGCCCAAGCCAACGGCGCCTCGATCCGCAACTTCGGGCTGGTTGTGGTCAGCGGGCAGGAGCCCGGCATTTCACGCGCGCGCGCTGAACGAACTCGTGCCATCTGGCTCGATCTTGCCGGCGAGGCCGGCCTCGACGTCCTGCATCGCGGCAAGCTGGTCGTCGCCCGCCGGGCCGAGGCGCTTTCCGTGCTGGAGGCCTTCGCGGCAACAGCGGACGGTGCCGAATGCGAGCTTCTGACGCCGGCGGACGTCATCGCCCGGCTGCCTGCCTTGCGTGGCGCGGAGATCGCCGGCGGCCTTTACAGCCCGCATGAATTGCGCGTGGAGTCGCGCGATGTGTTGCCAAAACTGACCGCGTTCCTGGCCGGGCAACTCGGTGTCGAATTCCGCTTCGGCGTAGCCGTGACCGCGATCGAGCCCGGCGCGGTGGTGACAAGTGCCGGACTTGTTCACGCTGCCAGGGTGGTGGTGTGTCCCGGTGACGATCTGATCAGCCTCTATCCGGAGCGCATCGGGCAATATGGCGTGCGCCGCTGCAAGCTGCAGATGCTGCGCCTGGCCAATCCCGGCTTCCAGCTCGGCGCGGCTCTGGTCTCCGATCTCAGCCTGTTGCGTTATGAAGGCTATGCGGCGCTGCCGGAGGCGGCAGCCCTCCGGCGCCGGCTGGAAAACGAGCAGGCCGGGGAGCTCGCCAACGGCGTCCATCTGATCGTCACCCAGAGCGCCGATGGCTCGCTGGTCATCGGCGATTCCCATCACTATGGCGCCACGCCCGACCCCTTCGGGTCGGAAGAGGTCGACCGGTTGATCCTCCGCGAATTCGCCAGGCTGCTTCCGCAGGTGCAGCCGGCGGTGACCGCACGCTGGACCGGAACCTACTCTTCCGCCAGCCACGCGGCGTTTCGCGATGCGCCGCATGAGGATGTCAGGCTGGTGATGGTTACCAGCGGCACCGGCGCCAGTACGGGCTTTGCCCTTGGCGAGGAGACCGTCGCCGAGCTCTTCGGCTTCTGATCGATTTTCAAGCGGTCTTTGAGCCGAAAAAAGCAGGAACGGCAGCCGGTTTCGACGTGCTCACGGCCGTCCATGACAACCCTGTGACAAACATCAGTCCAGCCTATTGTTTCATAGAATAAATAGATTTCACTTATCGTAATCCCTTCATCTAGAGTGGCTCATGGACGTCGTGTGCCGGCATTCTCTGGGCCGGCACAGCCGCAGGATCGGCGTCCCAATGCATCGAAGAATGTGCCACCAGACGGGGAATCCAAGCCATGAAATCTCGTATTGCATCCGTGCTTGCAGCGCTTGCTGCGACCTTTGCCGCCTCGACGGCGATCGCCGAAACCAATCTGACGGTCTATACCGCGATCGAGGCCGTCGACCTCGATCGCTACAAGGCGACTTTCGAAAAGGCCTATCCGGACATCAAGATCAATTGGGTGCGTGACTCCACCGGCGTCATGACCGCCAAGCTGCTTGCCGAGAAGGACAATCCGCAGGCCGACGTCGTCTGGGGGCTGGCGGCAACGTCGCTGCTGTTGCTGAAAAGCGAAGGCATGCTGGAAGCCTATGCGCCTGCCGGCGTCGACAAACTCGACAAGCGCTTCGTCGACAACAGCAATCCACCGTCGTGGACAGGCATGGACGCCTATGTCGCCGCCATCTGCTTCAACACCCTCGAGGCGAAGAAGCTCGGCATTGCCGCGCCGAAAAGCTGGAAGGATCTGACCAAGCCCGAATACAAGGGCCATGTCGTGATGCCGAACCCGAATTCCTCGGGCACCGGTTTCCTCGACGTCTCGGCCTGGCTGCAGATGTTCGGCGAGAAGGACGCCTGGGCCTTCATGGACGGCCTGCACCAGAACATTTCCGCTTACACGCATTCAGGGTCCAAGCCGTGCAAGATGGCCGGCGCCGGCGAGACAGCTATCGGCGTTTCGTTTGAGTTCCCGGGCGCGAAGGCCAAATCCGCGGGCGCGCCGCTCGACATCATCTTCCCGGAAGAAGGTTCAGGCTGGGAGGCTGAAGCCACTGCCATCGTCGCGGGCACTGCCAAGCTCGACGCGGCCAAGAAACTGGTCGACTTCTCGGTCTCGAAAGAGGCCAATGAGATGTACAACGAAGGTTATGCCGTTCTCGCCTATCCCGGCATCGCCAAGCCGGTGGAGCATCTGCCCGCCAATGTCGCCGACCACATGATCAAGAACGACTTCGAGTGGGCGGCGAACAACCGCAAGGCGATCCTGGCGGAATGGGCAAAACGCTACGACGCGAAGTCCGAGCCGAAAAGCTGAGCAATCCCAGCCGGGCGCCGTCAAAGCGGCGCCCGTTCTGCTTGAACATCAATGATGGGCCGCGAGATGAAACACGAGACCGTCACTGGAGCGGCCGCCGCTCCGGCGCGCTTTGAGCCGGGGGCAGGCAACCCTGCCAGGCCCGGTTACCTGGCGATCGACCAGCTATGGAAGACCTTTGGAGACTTCGTCGCGCTGAAAGGCGTCTCGCTGGAAATCAAGGAGGGCGAGTTCGTCTGCTTCCTCGGGCCCTCCGGTTGCGGCAAGACCACACTGCTGCGCGCCGTTGCGGGCCTCGATCTGCAGACGCGCGGAACGATCCGCCAGGCTGGCAGGGATATTTCGAACCTGCCCCCATCAAGGCGCGACTACGGCATCGTCTTCCAGTCCTATGCGCTGTTCCCGAACCTGACGATCGAGAAGAACATCGCCTTCGGCCTGGAGAATGCCCGGCGACCGAAGGCGGAGATCCAGGCGCGCGTCAAGGAACTGCTTGCCCTGGTCGGCTTGTCGGAACAGGCAAAAAAATACCCGGCCCAGCTTTCCGGCGGCCAGCAGCAGCGCATCGCGCTTGCCCGCGCCATGGCGGTATCGCCGGGCCTGCTTCTGCTCGACGAGCCCTTGTCGGCGCTCGATGCCAAGGTGCGCGTCCATCTGCGCCACGAGATCAAGGAGCTTCAACGCAAACTCGGCGTGACAACGATCATGGTCACCCATGATCAGGAGGAAGCGCTGTCGATGGCAGACCGCATCGTGGTCATGAACCACGGCGTGATCGAACAGGTGGGAACGCCGACCGAGGTTTATCGCCATCCGAGCACCCTGTTCGTGGCCGACTTCATCGGTGAAACCAACCAGTTCGCGGCGAGGGCCTTGGGAAACGACAGGCTGGCGCTCGCCGGGACCGAACTCGTCTGCGCGCCGCATATCTGTGCTGCCGGCGATGAGGTGATGGCAGTGATCCGTCCGGTCGATATCATTCCCCATGGCGATGGCGCGCGTTCGCCAGGAGCGCCAGACCCGATCGGAACGCCGGACAATCTGGTCGAGGTCACGGTCGAGGAAATGGAGTTCCTCGGCAGTTTCTGGCGTTGCCGGCTGGTCTCGCCACGTCTCGGCGAAAAGCGCCTGATCGGCGACTTCTCGCTCAATGCTGTCCGCCGGCTGCGCATCGAGACAAGCGGACATCTGCAGGTCGAACTGCCGCAGAACCGTGTGCTTGTCTTCCCGAAGGCAGCCTGAGATGAGCGCCGCCGCTATCGCTCTTCCCGCAGGACACGCGCCACGCCTGCAGCTGTCGTCCGACGATCTGGTCAAGCGCGGGCTGATGCTGATCATCGCGCTATATCTCGTACTGGCTCTGGCGGCGCCGCTTTATGTGCTGCTGTCGAAGTCGATGTCGACCTATCGCTTCGATCTCAACGCCTTCGAGATCGAGCGCAGCGACGAAAGCGGAACCGGCTTCGGCCCCGCACGCACGGTCGCCGCGCTCAACGCGGACGCCAAGGCGATCACGGAGCCCCAACTCGGCACCGGGTCCGACGGACGGCTTTCTTTGACCGGCCTCTACAAGGATTTCAGTTTCCGCAGCCCGGTCAAATACCGCATCCGCGGAACGACCGAGCATTCCGCTTTCCTGGTCGGTTCGGAGCTGAAGCGCGGCACCGATTGGGTGGAGGTTGATTCCAACAGCTTCCGCCGCGTTGTGCTGCGGCCGGCCCGCACCGTCGGCTTCGACAATTTCATCGCCTATTTCTCAACGCCTTCGCTGGCGCAGGCGATCTGGAACTCGGTCCTGATGGGGGTGATCAGCACGGTGCTGGTCATCGCCATCGCCTTCGGCCTTGCCTATGCGCTGAACCGAAGCCGCATGCGCTGCAAGGGCTTCTTCCGGCTTGTCATGAGCGTGCCGATCCTGGTGCCGTCGCTGCTTCCCGGTATCGCGCTTGTTTATCTGTTCGGCAATCAGGGCCTGCTGAAAAACTGGATGATGGGCTATTCGATCTACGGGCCGATCGGCATCGTCATTGGCTCGGTCTTCTTCACACTGCCGCATGCGTTGCTCATCATCTCGACATCGCTCAGCGTGGCGGACGCCCGCCACTATGAGGCAGCGGCCTCGCTTCGCGCCACAAGATGGCGCACCTTCTGGACGGTGACCGCGCCGGGCGCACGCTATGGCATCGTATCCGCGGCTTTTGTGGTGTTCACCATGGTCATCACCGATTTCGGCCTGCCGAAGGTCATCGGCGGCCAGTACAACATGCTCGCCGTCGACATCTACAAGCAGGTCATTGGACAGCAGAATTTCGAAATGGGGGCGGTGGTATCCGTCCTGCTCATCATTCCCGCCATCGCCGCTTTCTTCGTTGACCGCACGATCCAGAAGAAACAGGTGGCGCTCTTGTCCGCCCGCTCGGTGCCTTACGAGCCGAAACCGAACCGCGGTTTCGATTGGGGCTGCCTTGCCTATTGCGGGCTGATCGCCGCTTTCATCCTGACGATGATCGGGGTCTGCCAACTGGCCGCAATGGTCAAATTCTGGCCCTACGATCTGACGCCGAGCCTGAAGAATTTCCGCTTCGACCTGATGGATGGCGGCGGCTGGGCTTCCTATCACAACTCCATCAAGATGGCGCTGCTGACGGCCTTCTTCGGCACCATCCTCGTCTTCACCGGTGCCTATATGGTAGAGAAAAGCGATGGCTTCCGCGCCGGGCGCTCATTGTTTCAATTCCTTGCCATGCTGCCGATGGCCGTGCCCGGCATGGTGCTAGGCCTCGCCTACATCTTCTTCTTCAACAACCCGGCAAATCCGCTGCATACGATCTATGGCTCGATGGCCATCCTGGTGATCTGCACGATCACCCATTTCTACACGGTCTCGCATCTTACCGCGCTGACGGCGCTCAAGCAGATGGACCGCGAGTTCGAACCGGTGGCGGCCTCCTTGAAGCAGCCCTTCCATAAGCTGTTCTTTCGGGTGACTCTGCCGGTCTGCCTGCCGGCGATCCTCGACATCTCGATCTATCTGTTCGTCAATGCGATGACGACGGTTTCGGCCGTCGTGTTCCTCTATTCCACGCACACGCAGCTTGCTTCAGTGGCGGTTCTCAATATGGACGATGCGGGCGATGTCGCACCTGCGGCGGCCATGGGCATGATGATTTTCTACACCAACATCGCCGCCCGCCTGATCCACGCGCTGGTGTCGCGCTTTCTCCTGTCGCGAACGCAGATCTGGCGCGGAAGATAATCTTGTTCACAATACCGATGTTGCCGACGAGCGAGTGTTTGCTTTCTGCGTTTTCGCATCAAAAAGCCGCCAGTCCGCATCGGCCTCCTATAATTCTCCATTTGGCCATATTGGCCAAATGGAGAAATGTCACGGGTATCTCACAGTATGGCCCGGTCGCCAAAGGTCGGCCAGCCTGGAATGTAGGCAAGCAGGTCGGCGCCAAACGAGTGCTCAAAGTGAAGCAAATCTGGTTGATCTGGTTTTTCCTAGATCGCGAAGGGCGGATGCGTGACCGGGCATTGTTTGACTTCGCGATTGACAGCAAGCTTCGCGGTTGTGACCTCATCAAGATGAAGATCGGATCACTTGTTTCCGGTCCGGCAATACGGGCCCGATCAATGGTGATCCAGCAGAAGATCGGTCGGCACGTCTAGTTCGAGATTGCCGCAGACACGAGGGTAAGTCTGCTCGCGTGGCTCGAACGCCGTGGGCTGTATCGACGACTACAGTTCCCAGGCCGAGTTGACCGCGAAGGGCACCTCAGCATCCGACAGTACGCGAGATTGGTCGATGAATAGGTTACGGCGATTGGACTGCGTGCTGAGGAATACGGAACACGTTCGCTCCGCCGTACCAAGGCAGCATTGATCTACAAAGCCATCGGAAATCTTCGAGTTATTCAAATCCTGCTTGGACACACCAAGATCGATAATACGGTTCGATATCCCGGTGTTGATATCGATGATGCATTGACGCTCGCCGAGACGACGGAAATCTAAGACAAATTGCCTCGCTAGAGATGGCGGAGCAGATTCAGCAAGGCGCCTTCATTCCAGACGGTGAGTCGGCGAAAAGTCGATCTTACCTTGGGCGGGTTAATCAACACGAACGATCGCTGAACTATCAGCGCTACTTTCGGCGGATCTAGACAACAGTGAGTCTGCAGAACGATTATCAACGTTCGGCGATTGCAGAATTCGCCATCCATCCGGCTGTATTCTCGTTTACTTTGACACGAATAGATGCCCTTTGGCTTCCATAACCGAAACGTCGAGCCCCTTTGGGACGACAGTGATTACAGCGAATTTGGTGCCAGGTCCCTCGCGCAGGTTCATCGTGGTCTTCGCGTAGGGCATTGCAGCTTGTTCCGCGTCGTCCTCAATGCGAGGCTGCGATTGAACCACATCAGTTGCAACTACCTCGTCGCTTCAGAAGCAGATAGTTGCGCTGAGCTGTAGAGATTTTCATTCCCCCACTGGAAACGCACATAGCACCGTGCACACGCCACGCCCTTTTAGGGCAAACGTTCTGACATAGAATCGAGGTATTGCCAGATCGACATGAAACGCTGGCGAGACATTAGTGGGCGCTCGTGATTGGGCGGGGCACAAACTTCTGCTTCCGTTTTGGCGGATTGGCTGCCCAAAGGGCAACGGCCCGCTTGCGGCCCCACTCACGGCACTCGCCATGGTATTGCCAAGCGTCCGCAATTTATTCGTTGGCACCACAATGACAGCAGGCTCAGGCCTTGAAATCGTTCAGGGTTTTGCGGACGAGGCGCTACGACGCATCCACGTTTGTAGTATGATTTCAATTATTTTGAGAGTGATGGTAGCGGGAGAGGGACTTGAACCCCCGACCCCAGGATTATGATTGCTAGTGTCGTATTTTTTCGCTTCCGCCAAATCTGTTTACAAGCGTAGCTATATCGACGAAATGACAAGACAAGCTGCTGAAAATAAAAGGAATTGTCAGCATTTTTAGCCAACCGTCGTCCAAATGTTGAACGACGCAACCTAGGCGGGATGGGCGCTTGTCAACAAAATGTCAGACGGTATAGAGACGGTATAACTTATTGAGGACTTCCATGCCGACCGAACGCTGCTCCATCGGGGTTTCAGAAACCAACCGCGCCTTCCGCATGGCCAAGGACGGGCACGAAGGATCGGTTCACATCTTCAAGCACGTCGGGAGGGAGGGCTTGCAGCTTCGCGTCCAGCGGAACACGGCCGCATGGGTCGTCCGCTACAAGGACTTCTCCATCACCATCGGATACCTTTGCCCGGACCGCTCCGAGCTTCCTCTCGGCGGACACACAGCCGCCCTTGACCTCGCCGCGGACATGAAGTCAATCCTCATCGACCAGCCCGAGCGGCGCGACGAGTACCTGCTGCTGCGCTACCGCGAGACGACGGACGCGAAGGGCAAGGCCCGCCGCCTAACCCATGGCGAGGCGCTCGCCGCGCTGCGGCCGAACTCGAACACGTGGACGCTGCGCGAGTGCGTCGACCAGATGGTCTCGGACCGCGAGAAGGAGGACGCCGACGAGCCACTGCGGCCTGCCTCCGTCCTCGAGATCAGGACCGCCTTCAATCGGCCCTGCATGCAGGTGCTGATGGACAGGCCTGCCTCCCTGATCACCCGTGGAGAGGTCGAGGCCGCCCGCAACGAGGTGCGGAAGGCCGTCGGAGCGTCGTCGGCAAAGAAGCTGGTGGCCTGGGTGAGGTCGGTCTTCGGCTTCATGGCGAAGAACCATTCCGGCGCGTCGGGCATCACCGGGCAGGACCCATGGTGGGAGCTGCTGCATGCGCCGTACAAGGTCAAGGAGAGGACGCGCAAGCCGGCGATTTCCGACATCGTAAAGACGCTCCTCATCGCCGAGGAATACATCGACAAGCCGTTGCCGGGCCGGATGATGGACAGGGCTTCGGTGGGCGCGGGGGTCTTGGCCGGGCTCTGGTGGATCGTCCTAACCTGCCAGCGCTCCGACGCGGCGATGAAGCTAAAGACCTACAACCTGACGGACGACATCAAGAGGGGCGAGGGGTGGAGCATCGCCGCATGGGAGGCGGAGGTGATGAAGGCGGGGCAGGTCCAGATGCTGCCGATTCCGCCCCGGGCTGCTGCGCTCATCGAGACCCTCCGATCGAAGGGTAGGAACGCGGGCAGCAAGCAATGGGCATTCCCGTCAGACCGCGATCCCGATGTCAATTCGAGCCGCTCGGGGGTGTACCGGATCCTGTACCGCCTCGCGGGCCGCGACGCTCTCGTCCAGCGGAAGCCGGACGGCCACCAGCCCAAATTGAAAAGCGACGGGACGGCGCGGAAAGTCCCGGAGCGTACGGAGCGCCGCGACCTCCTCAACGAAGCCGGGATCGCCTGGTGGTCGCTCCACGATGTCCGCCGCACGTTGCAGCACACCCTCGACGCGGCCGGCATCCCCGGCGGCGCGTCCGCCGTACTGGCGCACGAGATGAAGTCGGATGTCTCCCTGAACGTGACAATGACGGACCTGGAGCGCGACGAGTTCATGCGGCAGCGCGTAGCCCGGATCACCAACGCCGCCTATGGGGCGGCGCAGTATCCCAAGCTGAAGGCCGAGGCGATGGAGGTCTGGACCACGGCCTTGCTCGATGAATACGACCGCCAGAAGGCGGATACTGCGACACCGAATTCGGCGGCCGCCTAGCCCTCGATTGAGAAGGACAGGGAGCCGCTCCCCTCCACCTTGATGATGCTCAGGTGGACCGCGTAGCCGAGCGCCGCGGCGGCTTTCATCAACGCGAAGAGCGCGATCCCGTCGCCGCCTCCGGCCGCGGATCTCTTCCAGCGCCACCTCCGGCAGCCCCGTCGTCCTGGGGCTTCTGACGCGTCGCCGAGGTCCCGCAGACCCTTGGCGATGGCGCGGCTGAGCGCGGTGCGGATGATCTCTTCGTCAGCGTCCATGGGCCAGCCTTCCGGTGTGCTCAATGCTTCCTCCTGGAAGGGCTAAAGATGCGGTCGAGCATCTCGTCATACAGCACCTTCGCCGGGCGCGGGTCCGCGGCACCCGTCGTCGTCATGTACCAGCTGTCGGCGCAGCCGCAAGTTGGGCATTCATCCGGCCGCTGGCCTATCCCCTCGGACCAGCATTCGCAGCACAGCCACACCGTTAGCCGTTTATCGCCATGCCCGCATTTAGGGCAGACGTCGCCGTCGAGCTCGCCTTCGTCATGCGCCCCGCACCGCATACAAACCCAAGCACTCACTGCAGATAGCTCCAGCGCCTGGCATCGGCGATCATTTCCATCAGTTCGTGCAAAATCTCTCGCATCGCCCGCTGGTCCGTGCCGTACTCGCCCGATGCGAAAACGGTGTCGGAGTGACAGTACGGGCATGCATCCGGCTCGGCTCCGCGGCCCTCAGCGTCGCATTCGGTGCACAGCCAGCGGGCGGAGTCGGCGGTCAGGAGCGAGACGTCAAGCATTCCTTTGCCTTTTTAACGAAATCCCGGGTCTCGTACGCGAGCCGTTCATAGCCGTCGGCGCGGGCTTCCAGCACTCTCAGGGCTTCGGCCGCGTCCCAGAGATCGCGATATTGGAATGCGGTCCAGAGGTGGGCCTGGCCGCTTCCGTCGCGCCAAAGAACGACGGCGTATTCGGGCGCGTCGCCGGCCGACAGAAGCGGAACTGTCGCCAGCACGTCGATGCCGTCGGTCGGCTGTCCCGTCTCCCGAAGCCACCGGAGGAGGTCGAGCGTAAGGGTATCCACAAAATCCCTGTCGGCCATCATTTCCCCGCCTTCGGCTTGAGCAGGTTGCGGAGCCGCGCCATGGCAGGCTCCGTGTCGTCAGACGTGGTCTTGTAGTTGTACCAAGCGTCGGTCGCGCCGCAGGTCGGACAGGCCTTCGGCTCTCCGCCCTTGCCCTCGGTGCCACACAGCATGCAACACCATCGCCATTCGCGCCCCGGCTCCGGAGGCGGCAGCCCCTTAGCCTGCGCGATGAAGGCCTCCGTGTCGCGGATGGCCTTCCGGTACGCTGCGATCCGCTCCTGCAGCGTTTCCAGGAACCCGTCCAGTGCCACAGTCACGCCGCCGAGGACGCATAACTCCGGCTGGCGGTCCGGTAGCTGACGGAAGAGGACCGCTTGGTAGTCGCACTCCCACGCGCACCAGAGAATGTCCGTCGCCGCAAGCACTTCGACATCGCGTTCCAGGTCGTCGCCCGCCTGGAGTTGTAGGTGCCAGACGACGCGCTGGCGGATGCGCTCCCGTTCTTCCTCGGTCATTCGTCCTCTCCCTGCGGTCGATAGGGCACGCCGCCGTCGGCATGCGCCACGCAGCGGGTTGCGAACCAGCCCTCGCTGACCCGGAGCACGCCGTCACCGCCGCAGACATCGCAGGTATGCTTTGCTTCCTTCATCGCCCGCTCGTGCGCGTCCCCGATCCGGCGGCGAACTTCATCATCACGCGTCGGCGAATCCAGGACGCTGTAGATGGCCAGACGGCCGAGTTTTTCCTTCACCTGCCAGAGCTCGTAGGAGACCGATGGGGCATCATCGAGCGCTTCGGCCACGTCGTCGAAGTAGCGGTTCAAAATCGGAAGCCAGCCCCCGTTGCAGTCGAATCCTACCGTGATGAGGTCGGGGTGCTTGGCACGGATAGCTTCATAAGCGGCCCGGCGGCTCGCGCGGTACTCCTCGGTGTCCCATTCAAGCATCGCCGGTCTCCCTTCTAATCCGCTCGAAGTCGATTCGAAGGCGCTCAGCCATGACTCCAGCTCCCTCGATCGCTGGCCGGAGAAGCTCGTCATTGACCGAGGACGGCTCCGAGAATTCGACATATGCCAACGCTCGGAGCGCCAGGTACGCGCTACGGACTTCCGGAGACAGCAGGCTATATCCGGCTCCCTTGGCATGCTCGCGCCGGAGGATCGCGAGTGCGACTCCGATGTCCGCCTCTCCGCACTGGAGCGCATGCCGCAGCGCCATTTCGGCGACGTATGCGTCGAGCGAGCCAGCCAGGAGTCCTGGCTGGCGACCCGCCAGAACCACGGCGTTCTCGAAATGAAGGGAAGCCCGGTCGATGACGCTCCCGATTTCAACCCACAGCGCCATTCATACCTCCACGACTTTCATGGGATCGAAGGCCAGGTTCTCGGACCCGTAGCCCCGTGGATTGCAGACGACGCGGGTGTCTCGGACTTTGTAGTCGAAAGAGTCGTGGACATGCCCGTGAACCCACAGGTTCGGCCGATACAGTTCCATCAGTTCGCCCAGGTCGGAGGCGAACGCCGGGTTGAGCGACGACCCCTTCCAGCGCGGGTGAACACTGCGGGGGTGCGGCGCATGGTGCGTCACGACCACCGTCGGGCCGTCGAACCCGGCCGCCAGTTGCTCCCGCAGGAAGCGCCTACTCTGCAGGTGCAGCTGTTTCGCCCGCAGCGCGCCGAAACCCTCGTGCGCCGGAAGCTTCCGCCATGCGATCATCCTCGAGTCGTTCAGCCTGCCTTCGAAATTCGCCGCTCCCCAGCGGGCATCGCCGTCAAGGGCGAAGTCCGTCCAGAGCGTCGCTCCAAGGAAGCGCACGCCACCGATCTCCACGGTCTCGTCGTTGAGGAAGTGGACACGCGGACACTCGGCGGCATGAACGCGTGCCCATTCCAGCCCCTCAAGGACACTATCGCCATAGAATTCGTGGTTGCCGGCCACAAGCACGACGGGCATCACGGGGCCGACATGATAGTCCAGCCAGCGGATGGAGTTCCCGCAGCCGTTCAGCACATCGCCGGCAACGACGCAGACATCGGCATCAGGACATACCTGCGGCCGCCCTTTATGAAGCGGGCCGTCGAACTCCAAATGCAAATCGGAAAGGATCCAAAGCTTCATGGCCGCGCCCTCCTAGCGAGTCGGCGCTGCCTGAAAAGCTCCGCCCCGCGCCCCTCTGCGTATTCCGAGGATTTGTTGATCAGCCTGCGGCAGATCTCCTCGATGCGATCGTCCGCATGCTCGATCGTGTAGTCGGCCTGACACACGAACTCCTCGACCGAGATCGGCCTGTAGCCCTGGGCGTCGACGCCGACATCGAGAGAGCCCGGCATGCCGACCGCCTTGCCGTGGCTGTGGCCGAACGCCTGATAAGCCCCGCGGTGCTGCGCGTTCCACACATAGCCCGCATAGTGGGACAGCATGATCCGCTGCCCGTCGTGCGTGATCTCGGCGGCATGCGCGACTTCGGCCCACGGCAACCGTTTCAGCGAGGGGAGAAGATTGCCCTGACTGTCCGTGTCGTGGTTGCCGATGATGAGTTTCTTTGTGCCGTTCAGGGCGTGGAAGATCTGGGCCACGCGGCGGTCGTCGAGCCTCATGGCGAAGTCGCCGAGATGCCAAACGGTGTCGCGCGGGTGGACCGCCCGGTTCCAGTTGTCGATGAGGCATTGGTCCATTTCGTCCGTCGTCGAATACGGACGGGCGCAAGCCTCAGGCATGAGCATGAGCGCGTGGCCAAAATGGGTGTCGGCAGTCAGGAAGGTAGACATGATGGGACTCCTCGAAACGATAGGCATGACGGGTCGCGCCTGGCGGCGCGGCTGGGTCAGCTAGCTATTCGGCTCGAGGTCCTCATCATTGTGTCGGCTCCGTTCTTCCCGCAGTAGTAGTAGCCGGAAAGATCTAAAGAAGTGCGATCGGACTATAGAGATCTCTCCTCGGCGTCAATTTTGCCCTGTTGCGCATGTCGAAGTCAGACTTCTGCGGTCCTCCGGTGCTTGCGCTGTGCGTATGCCGGGTCTGGAAACCAGTGCGGGGACGGCCGTTCCAGAACGGTGTCGGAGGGCCACTCCGGCGGCTCTGGCTCGTCCCAGTCGTGGCTGTCCATTGCCGCCGCCAGGAAGGTCTCCTGCTCCGCCAAGGCCCGGAGGTCGTCATCGTCCGAATCCTTGTCATCCCTCAAGGATTCCACCCACGGCGAGATCTCGACGGCTATGACGGCGACGGAATATGGCCCGGACGGCGGTGTGGGAAGCCGGATCTCCCGTGTCGAATCCAGGATTCCCGCTATGACACCGCGGGATGGGGCAGGGATAGCGGGATGGTGGTCTGCCCCGTCATAGGATTCGCCAGACACGGTCATGGCTTCGACCGGGTTCCAGTTCTGAACTGTCGTGGTCTGAGGCTCAGCCGTGACCGTGTCTGCGGAGTGCTTTTTATCTATACAGCGAACTGGGCGCCCCTGCCGGGACGCGAGTGCAGCCTGGAGATCCGACCATCGCGACTGGACGGTGGTGCGGGAAACGCCTGCCTTGCGGGCGAGGGCTGACTTCGTGATCTCGGTGCTCTCGACCGCCATCGCGTCCCCCGCCTCCAGAAGTCGGGCCAACGTCTTCTCGGCCTTTTCCCTGGAGGCATACCCGGCAGCCGCCTGCTGCCGTTCCCTGACCGTCTTCAGGCCGTCGACGACATGCAGCAGCGCCTTCCGGATGACACCCTTCTTCTCCAACCTTGCGGGGTCGAAGGACCCTGCGGCATAGGTTGCGATCCTGGACACCAGCAGGGCGACCTGGCTCTCGGACATGCGACACCGGCCAGGCAGGCTGAAAACCAACTCTTGGGCCACCGGCTCCAAGGCCTGATGAAGGCTGTCTGCGATGGTGCCTTCCGGCGCGCGCAGCCGCGGGTCGGCATCGAAGTACCAGCGACGCAGGATTGCATAGGCTTCCTTCTGAACGGCGGTGAAGATGCTGTTCGATGTCTCGAGATCGACTCCTGCCTTCTCGGCTGCGCGAGTGCGGACGAGCGTTTCTCTGTTCAGGGTAGTGTCGACCCAGCTAGCCCAATGCGACATTGACATGAACTCGCGGTCGTTCATCGTGAACCCGGTCGACAGAGGCGAAAGGGGGTTCTTGCCGCGTTGCGTCGTCGGCGGCGCGCCCGGGTCGGCGTGCAGGCACTTCAGCGCGTCCACGATGCCGAAATAGACGGCCTCAAAGAACTTGACGATCCGCATTTTGCAACGCGGGTCCTCCGGCTTGTTCCAGACGGCTTCGCCAGGAGGGAGGAGAAAATAGAGATGGGGCTTGGAGAACCTGCCATCGAGCAACTCGTCCCCGGCTACCAGGTGCGGCGCGAACGGAATCTTGCTCCCGACGAGCTGCCGGATGTCGTCCTTGAAGGCGTAGATGTCCGGCCAGATGCCGTCGAGATCGATGCGCCAGAAGGCAAGGAATTCCTTGTTCCCTTCAAGGTAGGGCAGGTCGAGGGAGAGCAGCTTCGACCGGGACTCAATGCCGAGGCTGGCCTTATCCCAAGACGTACGCAGGTTGCCACCCTTCAGGCATGAGGCCACGAGCATCTGACCAGGCAGGCCGAACAAGTCGCTCCGGAGGGGACCCTTCTCCTGGATGTTTTCGCGCCAGCGGCCGTAGACCATTCGGCCGAAGCGCATCTTGAATCCCTCGCGAAGCCGTTCCTGGACGAGCTCGGCGTCGAACCATGCGTTCTCGAGGAACTTTTTCGAGTCCTCGATGCGCATCCATTCCTTGAGCCGCCACGTGCGCTCATCGTCGGCCGTCAAGCCTTCGGGCATCTCCCGGCGCTTTCTTGCTTTCCGACGCTTTTTCTGCTCTCGCTCGTCGGCCAGGAGAGCGCTGCGGGCCCGGCGCGCGGAAGCGAACGCAGCCTGAAAGGCCGTCGCTCCATTCTCTCTTGTCCGCCTGCATGTCTCCCTCATGCATACGAGGCTGAGGCGTCTCGGAGGCGGCGACAATAGCCGGCCACGACATTCCCAACGGCAATGCTTCGACCGTTAAAGCACTCGTCTAGGCGGTGTCTCACCCCGTCAACGAATGATGCCGAAAATAATCTTGGGTCGTCGGCGAAGGACTCGGGTTCCACTGCCTGCTTCGCGTATGCCGCGCGGGCAAGGCAGCCCGATTTATGGGTAGTTCGATTGAGCTCGCCCACAAGTCATCTTGATTTGAGTTTTACACTTTTCGGTGCAATCGCGCCTGGCGTAGCCCTCAGGCTAAGAGAGAACGAACAGCCTGAATGCCGAAAGATACGCAAACGCCGATCGCCCGACCAGATTACGAACTACCCTGGGCACCTGTATGCGGGATGACAGGAGTCCCGGACGCGGTGAGAGCGAGGGCCAAGGGCTGAACGTTGCGACCGCGGGATCCCAAATCGAAATGAGCTGCGGGCAAGACTTGTCGCTTTCAGGCGGCGGGCCGAACGTGGGTTTTAGTGAGGGTTTAGTGAGGAACGTGTCCGCCATGGCAAGGCCGATCAGGATCGAGGACGACACACACCGCCGGGAGCAGCGGAAGTATCGCGATAGCCTTGACCGCCGACGGGAGCCGGAGGTTGGTCGCGCCGACACGGCGGTCACCGTGGCGGTGTACGGCCTGATGCGCGAGATATGCAGCAAGGACTGGGTCCGCGGTTCGGCTTCCCGGGACGCGTTCATCAATCGGGCGGCCGATGTCCTGGCTGCGCAGGGCTACAGCCGCGAGCGGGCGGTAACCGTCATCCGCAGGCGGCTCGTGAAGCCTCCTCGGAGGTTCGACGCGCTGCTCGGCCTGGAGGACGACCCTCGCTACGAGATCATCTCCTAACCGAGTTCCCCCCATTACTCGGGGGTTTGGAATCGGAGATCGCCGGAAACGCTTAGTGAGGATGGATGGGTCATGGAAGCGGCATCGATCTGGGACGACGCGGACGGCGTGATCGCCGAACTGAACCGCGCCGACGAGCCTCGCCGCCGCAGGGAGGCCCATGCCAAAGCCACGCGCCGCAGAGGCGGCATCACAGCGCTGGCCGAACAGGCCTCACTAGCAACGTTCGGCATGCCGCTACGGGAACTGGACCGCGAGGCGGCGAAAACCCTTCCGCCCAGGCATGAGCTGGAGGCAGCGCTCGAGGCCGTGCGCACGGTGGCCGGCTACGACCCCGACCACGCTGGCCTCGACGACAATCTCGGCTTCGCCCGATCGGACGTTCCGCTCGGCCACGCGCTCGCCTCGGCGCCGCTGTCGTCAGCCATCGACAGCCCCGGCATGGCTCTGCTGGTGTGGCGGATGGCGATGCGCTACCGCCGCCAGGTTCCGCCGCGGCTGAGCTTCGCCATCGGCTTCACAGACCAAAGCGATTTCTTCGACTGACGGCTTGACTAGCTTGTTCCGTGCCGCCCGCCAGCCAACCCTTGTTGCAGGGGAATGCAACAGAGGAGCGGGATGGCCCGCAGGATTCAAAAAAGCGCGTAGGCGTCGCGGTCGATCCCAGCACGCCGGAGACTCGCCCGCTGCAGCTGCCCCGCGAGAAACGGCCCCCGAAATAGGCCGTGCCGACGGATTTGCCCCATGCAGCCGGCCACGCAATCCTCCTTATAGGGGCGGCGACAAGCCGGAGGGGGGCTATGGTAAAGTCTATCCACGAAGAACCGCATGTTCGGCTCGAACGCTGGGGGATCATGCAAGACGGCCATGGCTACCGCCTTGTCGGCATTCACGCCGGAACGGGCGGCGGCCGCGTCACGAGCCCGCTCGTCGAATGGAACGGCCACGCGCAGACCGCAGTGACGGAAAGCGGCAGGCAATACCACCTCGTCGGCGATCCAGATCCAGTGGTCGCAACCCAGATCATCGTGGCACATGCGGCCCGCTGGGGCATCTCCGGAGACCAGGTTGCGATGGCCGAGCCGTGGGAGCTCGAAGAATTCTTAGGGCCGAAGCCTGGCAGCAGGATGAATTGATGAAGCAGGAACGAATGCTTTCGAGGTGGGGCCTCGTCATGATCGGCGAGCACGGCCCGATCCTCGCGGGCAGCGAAGGCGGCGGGGTCTACCGCACGTCTACGCCGCTGGTGGAATTCGATGCCGAGGTCGGCACGGGCGTCACGGCTTCCGGTCGGCCCTACCGCCTCATCGGCATCGGCGATCCCGGCTACGCCCTGAGGACCGTCCATTCCTTGTGGAACACGAAAGGCCAGGAAGTTCGGGTCGTCTCGCCTGACGAGGCCGTCGACCTCATAGCCGCGAAGGGCAACGCTCCCTTTCGGAGGACTCCGGAGCAGCAGGCCAAAATCGACGGCCTGAGGCTGAGGCACATCTCCCGAGAGTTCCGCATACAGATGCTAGCCGCCGGCATCGACGAAGTGGAAGCAGCTCGCCGCTGCGGCCTGACGGAGGATCAGATGCGGGGGATCATCGAGTCCGATCTGTCTCGAATTTCGGCCGAAGAGGCCGACGCGGCTTTCGTCACGCTCGTGCAGTCCGCGTTCAGTAGGATGGGAATGTGATGTCCGACCGATCCAGCTTTGGCTCCTCAGCCATGGCGTCGGCCTGCCCGACGAGAATGCGCCCGCATCACCGGGCTGCGTCCTGAACGGCTGCGTGCCCTCGTCTAGAACGACCCCTCGGGGGTGACTGCCCACGAGGCCGACACGGCCTACCACGCGCTGCTCATTCAAGCCCGGGGAAACGTGTCCGGGTGACAACTGAATTGGCGGCAAGCCGTCGTTGGCATCGTCGAATCCTATACATCCATCGGCCTCGAGCGCAGCCACGCCGGTGCCCGCCCGCATGCACGCGCCGCGCATGCGGGCGGCGCGGCGGGCGCATGTAGCGTGCGCGTAGGTGGCCGCCGCCCTCCGTCTCTGTCGGCTTCCTCCGGGTGCGACAGGCTGTCCATGGCTTGCTGGTTGACGGGGCTGCGGATCGAGGTGACCCTTGTCGTGCGGACTTTTGCAGGTCGTCGGAGAGCGGCTTGGAGCTCCGCGGGAGTGCTGCCCATGGGTTCAATTTACCCGGGTCCGATGCCACAATCTCCGACCTCAGGCGGAGTTGCTGAGCTTCATCGAAAAATAATCGCGATGGTTAATCATAAGTAATTCGAAAGATTTTTTGGAATTATGTAAACATAATATGGCGTCGATCTCGTTGGTGGAAAAGTCAATCAACAAAATAACGGTTGACCTCGTGTTCATTCGCAAACACCATTTGTCCTGTAGGCGCCGCTGGGAGCGGGTTTACGGAAATGAACAGGCTTTGGAGAGGATTTTATCATGGGAACGACTGTAGATATCGGGAAGCTGGAAGCGCTGGCCGGCACCGACTGCCTCGGCATGACCGACGATGGGCTGGTCGCCGCGCACGTCATCGACGGCATCATCGACAATGAGGACTGCAACGGGCCAGGTACGTATCCGACCTGGACCGCCGCGCATGCCGTCGAGCTGTACGCCGACGAGGCATACCTTGAACGCGAGGGGTATGACGCTGCCGATATCGATTGGGACGGCGTGAGATCGGCGGTCGCCGAGGCGCTTCGAGTGCTCCAGCTGCCGATCGGCGTCGTTCTCGTGAACGGCGACGACGCGCTCATCCATTCCCTCGGCGCCGACCTGACGGCGGCACAGGCCGAGGTCGAGAAGATCGTCGGCTCGGCTCTGGTCTGGGAGGAGGTCTCGCGGCGCGAGTTCGACGGCAACGCCGTGGCCAGCGCCGCCGGTCGCTACATCGCCTACATCGCGCCGATCGGCGACTGGTCGGCGGGGGACACCTGGCGCGTCAAGAAACTGGCGGAAGGGATCGAGTATTGGATCGACCGCGATGCCGTCCAGGAAGAACCCGAGTTTGAGCCCGAGACGGTGCCGGACTCGACGGTGGTGCCGGAAAGCCTGTCCGGAACGATCGACCTCATCGAGCGCAACGCGGATGACACCGTAACGGCCTGGTTCACGGAAGCCGGCACAGCCCGCTTCGGGACGGAGGCCGTCACACTGTACTTCGGGTGCGACTCGTACGCCGCTGAGATCAAGCACAACGGCATCGAGCGCTTCTACGAGTGGGCACCGGGATCGCCGACTAACGGTGCCATCGGTGTCGCATGGGCGGCCGGCAATCCCGCAGCGGCGGCGGTCGAGGTCGCGGAGTGGGCCGCCAGGCGCGAGGCCGAGGAAAACGAGGCGGCGGCCGCCTGATCGGCGACGAGGGCACCGGGGTTGCGGCCCCGGCTGCCTCCCTCCAAATCCTGATCGGCAGGGTTCCGGCGGTGGCAGTCACCGAAACCAGAAGGGGGAGCACATGTTTACGGAATCCGAGGCGAAAGCCGCAATCCTGGCCGCGATGGGTGCGATCGACTGGATCAGGCATAGGATTGACCAGTTCAAGAAGGTCATGCCGCGTACATGCGGCACCGTCGGCCTGGTGGAGGCGCTGGCAGAGGCGGAGGGCATTCGCGCCGTCGCTGTGGCCGTCCACGAGCATACGCTTGACATCCTGTGCGGCGGTCTGCCGACTATGGAACTGAAGCTCGATGTCGCCCGCGACCGTCACCGCTCCGGCGAGCAACTGTGCCGCGCCGAATGGGTCGTCGCCCTTGTCGCGGAGATGCTCCTCTCCGTTGCCGGCGATGCCGCCAACGAGGCTTTGCGCACGCGGCAGCAGGCGGACATCGACAGGGCGATCGACCTCCTGGACCGCGTTCGCGTCGCGTTCGACGCAATCGCAAGGCGCGAGACCGAGGGCTTGATAAAGATGCCGAAACTCTGGGCCCACGCATGCGCGGAAGAGATTGCCGCGCTGCGCATGCTCGAAACCAGGGAGGCCGCATAATGTCGCCCAAGGCCCGTTTCAACGCGTTGCGGCGCGACCTCGCACTGCCCCGCGACCAGCTCGCACGCCTGCTCGGCAAGCCGTTCGGCACCGTGCAGGCATGGGCCAGCGACAGCCGGCCGGAATGCGTGCCGCCGACGGAGGTCCTGGCAGCCCTCGAGGCCGAGCTGGTCGGCCAGGCCATCGACCGGATCCGCAAGGCGGGGTTCGAGGTCATTCCACTTATCGACGCGGAATGACCAAGTTGTTTAGGCAGAGAGGGAGAATGACGATGAAAGACCAGATCACGAAAATCACCGTCGAAGCGGGAAGAATGCGGATTTCAGACTTCGCGGTCGAATTCGTCGAGGACGCGAAGGCGTTCGAAGAAGGCTGGGTGCATTGTTATGTCGAAATTCTCGACGAGGACGGCGATGTCGTAAGGGGATTCGAGGCGAAGTCCGGTGTCCATTTCTGCGGCGGCGGTTCGCTTTTCGGCAGTGTGCACAATCAAGGCCTCAACGATGTCGTCGAAGAGGCGATGGAGCAGTATCTGGACCACCCGGGGGTCAAAGCGAAGCTGATCGCTGTTTACGAGGAAGGTCTCCGTCTGGCAGCCGCAGACGGCGAGGAGAACGAGGACGACGAGGATTCCGGCATTGATGCGGCAGTCCAGTTCCTGAAAACGCATGGGGCGAAAATCGTCCACGCTGACAGCGAGGAGGTCGGGTTTCACTCGTATGGCGACTCGAAGACGCTCTTTCAGACACCCATGGTTGGATCGTCGCCTGGCCGACGCAGGGCGGTGTCGACTGGCAGGGCGAGTGCCCGAACTCCTTTCAGAGGGAGACCGGCCTGCGCTGGGCGGCCCGCCGCGATCCGTTTCAGCTGCCGGAGCTTGGTGTCGAGACGTACCAGTCGGCCCTCTCGGCGGTGAAGGCGGCCTGATATGGGAATCGGGTAGAGGACCTCGCCGGCCTCCCGAAAGCATCGCGATGCCTCGGGCGGTTGCAGTCACCCGGGACAGAAGAGTGAGAACAGAGATGATCAGGAACTACGCAACATTTTTGAAGCGCAAGCAGCAGGCGGAGCGCGCGATGGGCCAGCACCTCCTGGCGCTCATCGAGGGCGGTGGGATGTCGCTCGAACATGTCATCCGCCTGGCGGCCGAGGACGGCATGATCCGCGAATGCGGTCGCGATATCTGGTCGCTCCTTTTCGCGAGCGGGGCTTCTCACAGGCGGCGTATGAAAGCCGTGCGTGCACTGCGTGAGGCTGGGGTCTCTCTAAGAGGGACAGCGACGCAGGCAGCCTGACACGGAAACCGGGACTTCGGTCCCGGCTGCTCCTCGTTGTCCCTTGCGAGCCTAGCGCCGACCTTTTCCTCAAGAGGAAGAGGATCATGAACGAACGCTTTCGCGAAGGAATGCCTGAAAGGTGCCGAGACTGCTGGGACGTGTCCGAACGCATCAAGGAAATCTGCAAAGACCATGGCCTGGACAGCCGGATGGGGACCGCCCGCTACGTGTGCGAAACCATTCTCTGGGCTCTTCAGCACGTATCCGAGGCGGACTTCATGGTGAGGGGTGGGTTGCTACATCCGCAAACTGACCGCCAGACGCAGATTGGTGAAATCCTCTATTTTACGCCCCGCACTGCCGCGGACATCTCAGGCGACATCGATGCCGCCGACGCTCACATTCGACAGCACCGGATTCAGTGGTTGCCTGCCGAGATCTGTTATCTTCAAACGGCAGGCAAAGATGAGGCGCTCCAAATCCCGGTCGACGCGAAAGTCGGTCCGACCAGAGTCGACACTCACTTGAACATCGAATTTGGAACGCTGCCGCACGGTGCTGTCCGTCGCCAGTTCAATTCGATTTTCGGCGCGCCGTCGTTCACCGCTTGGGCGCAACCCTGGGAATCTGTGGCCGCAGAGAAGTTAGTTGGTTTCGTCACTTCTGAGATGACGAAGTGGGCCTTGCGAGACTATCACGATCTCCTGTTGCTGAGCGGAAAAGACCTCGATAACCGGAGGGTTGCACGAGCCCTCTACCGGACTATGCGCGACCGCAAGGCGGACACTGCACTTCTACTAGGTATCCCGGAGGCACTGAGCTTCAAACACGCCAGTGCGCAGACCTCGGCGTGGCGCGATCTCGTGGCCCTGGATGCCCACCTTCCGCCCAACTTCTCGGAAGTCGTTTACAGCCTGCGGAATTGGTACCTCGGCATCCAGGACTCTCTGGTTGAACTCGCTTCCGCGGATGCGCTCGAACCGTGTAGTCATCTGGACACAGCTGGTTTGGAGCCTGACGGCATTATTTGCGACTTTGCGGCTTATCGTCGGATGCGCGGCTGAGAAATTGGCCGATGTCCGTCGCGGGACTCCGTGAACGATAGGCATTGTTCCTTGCGAGACGACAGTGGACCTTTGGGTGGAGCCGCAGATGCAGGGAGGAGAAGATGATCGATATCCTTGAACTGAGGACCCGCGTTGAGCGGGCCGGCCGCGCGATAGAGGGCGTGAAGGTACTACTGGCTCAGGAAGCGCCCGCCCCACATAAAAAATGCGAAAAAGCCATTCTTCATGAGAAGCTGACTCAAGCTGAAAACCGACAGGCAGAATTGGAATACGCTCTGGCAGATGCCGGAGCCCACGGCCTTGACCTCCGACCCCACCTGGCAGGAACCGGAGGTCCCCCTCCCGCGCTGGGCCTTCGCTCGCCATGCGATCGGTACGATCCACGACGCAGGGCTTCGTGATGGAATGGATCGGCCTTCACGAATGCGCATGTCGACAAAATCATGGCGTTTGACCGACACGCGTTGATGGCGGAGATCGCCCCCAGCCGTCTCCACCATCTCGTCGAAGATGGCTACTCCCCCGCCGTGGCCAGCCTCCTGGCGAGCTGCTTTTTCGGTCGTGCCATTTGCTAACCAGGTCACTCATCTATCTCCAGAGGGAGCTCGAGCTTTGTCTTGGCCAGGATGCCTTGTGCCTTCCGACATTGGCCCGTGTTTCGCCTTTGTCCGCCAGCGCCTTCTCCTGCCACTCACGGAACTGCCTTAGAGCCCGCCTGATGTCCGACCTCTTCGCCTTCGCCAAGCCTTCCCGTTCGAACGCGATTTCTAACGCATGCGCCTCCGCCCCTTGGCACCGAAGGTCCCGGCCGCCAAGCAATTCGCGGGCTAGCCTCACCCGCCATTTTGCGTTTGCGACCATTTGGGGGATCATCTTCTTTTCCCGAGCCAACCACTGACCGAAGTTCCCTGGAACGTCGGGGTGGCTTTCGCCCCGTTTCCGTCGCAGGATTTCTCGGCCGAGAGCTGCGGCCATCGGCGCTGGCACCGCGTTCGCGATCATCTGATCGATGTCCCTGCTCAGGCAGCCGCTCCAATCCCAGTCGGGAGGAAATCCTTGGATCCGCGCGGTGTCCGATTGCGTAAGGATGTATGCGGACGCTGCGGGTGTCGGATCGTTCGGATGAGGGCTTTCCAAATAATTTGAACGCGGCCTCTCTCGCGAAGTCCGAACGATAGAAGGGGCTGGCTCATCCAACGAATAGACACCCCGCGCGTCATGGAACGGCCGGAAATAGAGACCCCTAGCTTGATCGTAGTTGGAGTCGTTTGGATGAGGCTCGTAGCTCGCTGGCTGTGGCCTCCTGGCGTTCCGGATCGTGGGACTCGGCTCGTCGACCGACCACACGCCCCGTCGGGCGGCGGAGCGAGGATGGCTGTAGAAATGGTCGCCCATCAGATCGCCGAACAGCGCTCTGAGCGGCATCGGCTCGGGCGATGCGGCTTGCTTGATTGAACCGAGGAGGAAACCGTCGCGCTCCCCCCGACGTCCGACCACGATGAGGCGCTGCCGTTTTTGCGGGACGCCGTAGTGGGCGGCGTTCATCACAAGCTGTGTGAGCCCGTATCCCGCGTTGACGAGCATTTGCCGGGCTTCTGCCCATGCAGCCGAATTCTGGGCCCGCCGCACGTTTTCCATCAGGAACCATTCGGGGGCGGCCGCACAGACATAGACTGCGAATATCTTGGTATGATTGGCGCGCTCACCCTCGACCCTGGCACCTGCCGAGGAGAAATCCTGGCATGGGGGTCCCCCGACGATCAGGTCTGGACGCAGCTTCGATATTTCCGGCGCGATCGAAGCAATGTCACCGAGGTCCGCGAGCACTGCGTGATAACCGATATTCCGGTTATAGATGTCGACAGCGCATTGCATGTGATCGTACGCTCTGATGACGTCAAATCCAGCCCGCCGGAGCCCCAGGGACATGCCTCCTGCCCCTGCGTAAAGTTCTACTGCTTTCATGGGCGGGCCTCGGTACAAGGCTGACCCGTCGTGACTTGTAGTCGAACTGCCTCCGTCGGGACCGACGGCATTCTCATATTTCAAAATAGCACCCCCGTGCAGTTACGCCCGTCTTGGCGTCCGAGGGTTAAAAGGAAGTAACTTCGCAGCACTCAGGAAGCGTACGCAGGGGAAGCTGTTCGATCCCGACTTCATGGATCTCACGCTGCGGGTTTTTGGCCTCTATGTCCGCCTCCGTGCTAGGCTCGATAGGGGGCCGACCGTGTGGACGGGTCCGCACCCGACCACCATCCGCGGTTGGCGAGAACTTAGCGAGTACGAAGCAGCAACTCGACATCGTGTGCGAGGCGCTTCGGAAGCACCCAGAAGTAGACATCGATGCCCTGCTGCAGGGCCAGTCCTTTTTCCTCGAAGGTCCAGGGTCCGGAAGCGCAATCAGCGATCGGGCCGGATGAAGCGAAGCTGATCCGCAGGCTCGTCACCAGACTGCGGGACAGCGACCATCTCGACGAATTCGAGCTGATCTATCGCAGCGGCCGCGTGAAGATGGATGGCGGCCTTGATCTGGTTTTTCCGGAGGAGATGAAACTCCTGGAGCGGCTGGCGGGGCTCGAGGGGGGACTCGGCAACATAGATGGAGCATACCGCGACAAGCATTCGATCGCTTATTAGTGGGTCGAACACAGTTGGGGTCTGATGGGACCATCGATGTCGTCAACTGTGGACTCAGGTGCCCGGGACTTCCCGGCACCTCGTCAGAATGTATAACCGCGTTTCCGGTTATCGATCATACCAACGAAACCTACCAGCTTTGGCGGGGCGAACGAGAGTATCGTTTCCGAGCCAGAATGGAGATTTCGCTCCCCTGAGCGCTATTGGCTCAGCCATCTCAGGTTACGAAACCGGAACTAAACGCCGAGGCGGGAGACACAAAAGACAAGCGAGCCACCATTCGCTTGTCTATCTCGCATAACCCTTGACTCGTTACATGTCCGATTTTTACTTTTGCGCCTAAACAACGCAGGAGAATCACATGGCAACCGGAAAGAAGGCGGCTTCGGACGCAGGAAAGATTCTGAGGAGCCCGAAGTCGAGCAAGAAGGAAAAGGAGGTCGCGGCCTCCGATCTCGCCCAGCGGAAGGGCGCGAAGAAGGGCAAATGACGATATAGGGGGCCATCGACACTCCTCGGAGTTGGCGGTGGCCCCAATCGGAGGCGAGTCGGGTTTGCGATGCTGGCTGGTCGGTAGCGCCTAGCGCTAGGGTCGACTATTCACATCGCAGCGGGGATGACGAGCGCATCGATTGCAAGGACTCCGCTAGGAGAGACGACGACCGGGTTAACGTCAATTTCGCCCAATGTTGCACCCAGCGTAGCGCACATGACCGAGAAGCGTGCGAGAGCGTCGGCAGCGGCCAGCTTGTCAACCGGGGCGGCTCCACGCACCCCGGCTGACTTCATCGAGAACCACGTCAGTTCCTCGATGCTTCGCAACCGCGCGCACTGGAGGGACCTGGCGCCCTTCGAGATCTTTTTACACGGCATCTGCCCGGGCGGATCGTGCTCGACCGGCGGGGAGAAGGGCCGTGCAGCAGCGCTTCCCTCCGAGCTTCTGCTAAGGCGTTGTCCGAAACCTTTAGCTTCGGCTTACTCTACTCCCCTTGGGACGTCTCGACCCGGGCGCGCTCGGCACTTAGAAGCGGGAAGGGTGCCGGATCACGGAGTGCGGCGAGGTGCGTCGACAGAAACAGAAGCCACGCCGTCGACCAAGCGATGCCTGCCATGATCATCAGCGCATAGTGGGGGGCGGCCATCTCCGCCAGGCAGCGTGCGCCCGTTGCAGCGAAGATCAGCCACAGGGCTATCCAGTGGCGTGCCAGTGGCATCAGGCTGACACCCTCGACGCGCCGCATCGAGACTCTCGCCGCGACCGCCATGATCATCGAACCCATTGCGCCCATTGTCAGCAGATGCACCTGAGCCAACGGCGGCAGTATCCCCAGCCGTGTGGCCACAGCGCCGAGAAGCCCAGCGGCGAGAGCCGCATAACCAAAGCACAGCATCCGGTTTGCGGGCCACGCTCCAACTCCGGTCCAAGCCCTGCGGAGCACCCACAAGGCGGCGATCGCCAGTGCGGATGTCCCGGCCGATCCGCTTGATGCGGCCCCCAATCCCATCATGACGAGACCAGGCCACACAGGCGCTGTATGCCGTTGTGGCAAGCCGCGGCGTCGGCGTTCTTCGATCAGGAAGGCGGGTATCATCCGGCCGCCCACCGCGAGGATCAGCGTGCCCATCGCCAGGGGAAGTACCGCAGCCTGTATCTGCTGCCAGACCAATGCTCCTTCCGCTATCACTAGGCCGAGCGGCACGAGAGCCAGCGGCACCTTGTCCCACCGCCTTGCCTGCAGAACGGGCACCAGGACCGCCAGCGCGACGGCCAGTAAGGGTAGGCACACCAGCCAGACCGACTCTGGTTCGGCGAGCGCCAGCATTCGCGCGCCCAAAGCCAGGGCAGCCAGCCCGAGCGTCGGCAGAGGAAGCTCCGCCCCGGTCCACGCGCGCTGCGCGGTCAGAAGATAGCCGGAGACCGACATGCCGCCAAACCCGAATATCCCCAGTCGGACATGCGCTTGCGAGGGATCCGCGAGGGGCAATAGCCACAGCCACGGCAGGATGACCGCGACAATGGCCGCGAGGGCGAAGAATACGCCCGCCGGATGGAATATCAGCGGACTGCGCGTACTCCCGTCCGCTCTTCGCGCTTCAACCGTGCCGACAGGCATCTTCGTCAAGATCGTCGATTCCTGCCGGACAGGGAGGGGCGAACTCACTGGACCAGCGGCGACGCACTCGCTTCGAGATGGATGCCCTCGATCTCAGCCTGTCCGGCCAGAACGCTTACATACTGGCGCAGCGCCCTTTCCTCAACCCGTGACCGAAGCTGCGCTGCGATTCGCTCCTGGGCGGCATCGAACGGGAGCTTTCGGCCTGGGATGCGCTGATCCACAGCCACGATGTGGAAGCCGTAACGGGTCCTGACGAGGTCGCGGAGAATTCCAGAGGCCCCGAACTTGAAGAGAGCTTTTTCGAATTCCGGCACCATGTCGCCGCGCCCGACCTGCCCGAGATTGCCGCCTTGCTCTCGGGAAGGGCAGTTGGAAAGATCCGCCGCAAGCGCACCGAAGCGGTCCGGCGCGGCCAGCAATTCGTTCAGCGCCTGTTCGGCACGCGCCCGAACTTGCGGCACGTTCACCTGGGGCGTCACCTGGAACAGAATGTGCCGCGCATGGACGAGGTCGCCGCTCTCGAACTCGGCCGGGTTCTGCTCGTAATAGCGGCGGCACTCGGCTTCGGTCGGCTGCGGCGTCGTTACTTCCTTTTCGATCAGCGCCTCGATCGCCGCCTCGACCGCTTTCCCATCCTCGGCCGCCGGCTCAAGCAGGCCGACCGCAACCGCCCGCTGCCTCAGAAGTTCGTGCGCGGCGGCGAACTCAGCCGAATGGTCGGCCTCGACCGTCACCGCAATGCCGTTGACCGAAAGGATCATGAACGGGTCGGCTCCTGAGCGCGTGTCTTGGGCGTGCGCGCGATCTGGTAGGGGCGGAACAGGTAGGCGAGCGCGCCGGCGCCGCTCCAGATGTGGATCATGCGCGTGAAGGGCGAGACCAGGAACAGCGTGAAGCCAAGAAGCACGTGCAGCTTGTAGGTGACCGGCACGCCGACCATGAGCGCGGCTGCCCCGCCGTCCAGCGTCACGATGCCTTTCACGTAGCCCGTCAGGGTCTCGAACAAGCCTCCGTCCATATGGAAGGCCGACAGCGGCACCGTGAGCAGCCCGAGAGCAAGCTGCAGCCACAGCATGAAGGTGATGGCGATGTCCCATTTCCGGCTGTTCAGCCGGATGCGCGGATCAGCCAGCCGACGGTGGATCAGGATCGTCAGCCCGACGATGGCTACCAAGCCGGCAATGCCGCCCACCACCATGGCGAGAAGCTGGTGCGCCACCGGGGTCAGCGCCCAGTCGACCATCCAGTGCGGCGCAAGGAAGCCAGCGAAATGGCCGAGGATGACGGTGATGACCCCGTAATGGAAGAGGTTGGATCCAAGCCTGAGCTCGCGCTGGCGCAGCATCTGCGAGGAATCGCTCTTCCACGTATATGGCTCGCGGTCGAAGCGGATGAGGCTTCCGATCAGGAGCACCACGAGACAGATGTAGGGATAGACGCCGAAGAGCAGCGTGTTGACGTAGGAATTAGCGAGCATAAAGAGCCTCTTCGTTCTCAAATCGTGGAGCCGCCGCCGGACGGGGCGGCATCTGCAAAGGCGGGTCGCTCGGTCCAGTCGCTGTCGAGCGTTTCCGTCTGCTCGCGGACCGGCTTCACCCCGGCCGCGTCGATCGGCTTCTCCCCGGCGATGACCAGCAAGGCCTGGATGACGGCGGCATATCGGCTTTGCCGGGCAAGCAGCGAACGGCAGATCGAAGCAAGGATAGCCGCGCAGTCGGCCAGCAGCTCGCGCGCTTCCGCCAAGTCGCGCAGGCTCAGATATTCCAGGACGACAGGCAGATAGTCAGGCAGTTCGGAGGCGGTGAGCTCGAAGCCGGCGGCGGCGTAGAGCGCCTTCAGCTCGACCATCGCGGCGCCGCGGTCGCGGCCGTCGCCGTGCAGGTGCTCGAACAGATGCAGGGACAGGGCCCGGCCGCGGTCGAACAGGTCGACGTAGCGCTCCTCGGCGGCGAGCAGGCTGCCTTCTCCGACCTCGTCGATCAGGGCGAGCAGGGCATCCCGCTCGCGCGCCGCCACGATCGCCGAGGCGCGCACGACCTCGGCGATTTCCGGCAGCGCCTGGCGCATCTCTTCGCCCGGATAGGACAAGAGCGCGCTGAAGGCCTTGAATACCAACATGGGACCCATCCTCACGTATCGAGCGGCCGCACGGGATTGAGCTTCCGGCGGCCCATCTTGCCGCCGAAAAGCGTCGAATGCGGCGGCCCGAAATCGCAGCCATTGCCGAAGGTGAAGCCGCAGGAGCCCTTCAGCCCGTATGCGTCCTCGGCGTCCTCGCGGTGGCTGGTCGGGATCACGAAGCGGTCCTCGTAATTGGCGATGGCGAGATAGCGGTGCATGTCCTCGACCTGCGCGACCGAAAGCCCTGCCTGCGCCAGCACCGCGGCGCCGTCGCCCTCGCCGAGCTGGCGCTGGCGGAAGTAGATGCGCATGGCCAGCATCCGCTCCAGCGCCGCGACGACCGGTGCCTCGGCGCCGGCGGTGAGCAGATTGGCGAGGTAGCGCACAGGAATGCGCAGCGAGCGCACGTCGGGGATCTCGCCCACCGTTTCGATCGCGCCGGCATTGGCGTGCGACTGTATGGGCGAAAGCGGCGGCACGTACCACACCATCGGCAAGGTGCGGTATTCGGGATGCAGCGGGAAGGCGATCTTCCAATCGACGGCCATCTTGTAGGCGGGCGAGCGCCTTGCCGCCTCGATCCAGTTGTCGGCGATGCCGTCGGCGCGGGCCTGTTCCACGACCGCTGGATCGTTCGGATCGAGGAACAGCTTAAGCTGCGCCTCGTAGAGGTCCTGCTCGTCCTCGACGGAAGCCGCGCGCTCGATGCCGTCGGCGTCATAGAGGAGCACGCCGAGATAACGGATGCGGCCGACGCAGGTTTCCGAGCAGACGGTCGGCTGGCCTGCCTCGATGCGGGGATAGCAGAAAATGCACTTCTCCGCCTTTCCCGAGGTCCAGTTGTAATAGATCTTCTTGTAGGGACAACCCGACACGCACATGCGCCAGCCGCGGCACTTGTCCTGGTCGATGAGGACGATGCCGTCCTCCTCGCGCTTGTAGATCGAGCCGGAGGGGCAGGAGGCGACGCAGCTCGGGTTGAGGCAATGCTCGCACAGACGCGGCAGGTACATCATGAAGGTGTTCTCGAACTGGCCGTAAATGTCCTTCTGCACCGCTTCGAAATTGTAGTCCTGCGAGCGCTTGTCGAACTCGCCGCCCAGGATCTCCTCCCAGTTCGGTCCCCATTCGATCTTCTCCATCGGCCGGCCGGTGATCAGCGACAATGGGCGGGCGACAGGCGCCGTCGGGAGTTCGGGCGCCTTCTGCAGATGTTCGTAGTCGAAGGTGAAAGGTTCGTAGTAGTCGTCGATCTCCGGCATGTTCGGATTGGCGAAGATTTTCGCCAGCACGGCGAGCTTGCCGCCCTGCTTGGGCACGATCTTCCCGTTCTTCTTCCGCTTCCAGCCGCCGTTCCAGCGTTCCTGGTTCTCCCAATCCTTGGGATAGCCGATGCCGGGCTTGGTCTCGACATTGTTGAACCAGGCGTATTCCATGCCCTGGCGCGAGGTCCACACCTGTTTGCAGGTGACGGAGCAGGTGTGGCAGCCGATGCATTTGTCGAGGTTCAGCACCATCGCGATCTGTGCACGGATCTTCATGACGCGGCCTCCTCGGCAACTGGATCGACGGGATTGGAATGGTCGAGCCATTCGACCTTGACGAGCTTGCGCACGACCACGAACTCGTCGCGGTTGGAGCCGACCGTGCCATAGTAGTTGAAGCCGTAGGAAAGCTGCGCGTAGCCGCCGACCATGTGGGTCGGCTTCAGCACCGTGCGCGTCACCGAGTTGTGGATGCCGCCGCGCTGGCCGGTGATCTGGGAACCCGGCACGTTCACGATCTTCTCCTGCGCATGGTACATCATGCACATGCCTTCCTGCACGCGCTGGCTGACCACAGCCCGCGCGGCGATCGCGCCGTTCACGTTGAACAGCTCGATCCAGTCGTTGTCGACGATGCCGGCCTTCTTCGCGTCCGTCTCCGACAGCCACACGATCGGGCCGCCCCGCGACAGGGTCAGCATGATCAGATTGTCGGTGTAGGTCGAGTGGATGCCCCATTTCTGGTGCGGGGTAATGAAGTTGAGCACGATCTCCTTTTCGCCGTTCGCCTTCTTGCCGAGCATGGCGGCGGCCGTCCGCGTGTCGATCGGCGGGCGGTAGACGGCGAAGCCCTCGCCGAAATCGCGGAACCAGCGATGGTCCTGGTAGAATTGCTGGCGGCCGCTGATGGTACGCCAGGGGATGAGCTCGTTCACGTTCGTGTAGCCTGCCGTGTAGGAGACATGCTCGCTTTCTATGCCGGACCAGGTCGGCGACGAGATGATCTTGCGCGGCTGGGCCTGGATGTCGCGGAAGCGGATCTTCTCGTCCTCGCGCGTTTCGGCAAGATGCGTGTGGTCGCGGCCGGTGATCTTGCCCAGCGCCTGCCAGGCCTTCACCGCCACCTCGCCGTTCGTCTCCGGCGCGAGATACATGACGGTCTCTGCCGCATCGATGTCGGTGTCGATGCGGGGCCGCCCGTCGGTAGGCCCGCCGTCGTTCACCCGATGGTTCAGCGCTCCGAGCCCCTTCACCTCGGCCTCGGTGTTCCACAAAATCCCCTTGCCGCCATTGCCGAGCTTGTCGGCGAGCGGACCGAGCGCGGTGAAGCGGCGGTATGTGTTCAGGTAGTCGCGCTCTACCACGGCGACCTGCGGCGCGGTGACGCCGGGCACCAGTTCACATTCGCCCTTCTTCCAGTCCTGCACCTCGAAAGGCTGGGCAAGCTCGGCCGGCGTGTCGTGCTGGATCGGAGTGAGCACCACGTCGCGCTCGATGCCAAGATGGCCCTCGGCCAGTTCGGAAAAGCGCTTGGCGACCGCCTTGTAGGTCTCCCAGTCGCTCTTCGCCTCCCACACCGGATCCACCGCAGCGGAGAGCGGGTGGATGAACGGATGCATGTCGGAGGTGTTGAGGTCGTTCTTCTCGTACCATGTGGCGGTCGGCAGCACGACGTCGGAATAGAGGCAGCTCGTCGACATGCGGAAGTCGAGCGTTACCACCAGGTCGAGCTTGCCTTCGGGCACCGCATCGCGCCAGACGACCTCGCGCGGCTTTTCGCGGCCCTCCTCGCCGAGGTCCTTGCCCTGCAGTCCATGCCGCGTGCCGAGGAAATGGCGCAGGAAATATTCGTGCCCCTTGCCCGACGAGCCGAACAGGTTCGAGCGCCAGATGAAAAGGTTGCGCGGGAAATTGACCGGATTGTCCGGATCCTCGCAGGCCATGGCGAGCTTGCCGGATTTCAGGCCGGCGACGACATGGTCCTTCGCCTCGATGCCTGCCTTCTCAGCCTCCGCCGCGAGCGTCAGCGGGTTGACGTTGAGCTGCGGGGCCGATGGCAGCCAGCCCATGCGCTCGGCCTTGACATTGAGATCGATCATGCTGCCGCGATAGGGCGCCGGATCGGCGAGCGGCGACAGCAGCTCGGCCACGTCGAGCTTCTCGTAACGCCACTGGTCGGAGTGCGCATAGAAGAAGGAGGTGCCGTTCATGTGCCGCGGCGGCCGCACCCAGTCGAGCGCGAAGGCGAGCATGGTCCAGCCGGTCTGCGGCCTGAGCTTCTCCTGCCCGACATAATGCGCCCAGCCGCCGCCGGAGACGCCCACCGTGCCGCACATCATCAGCATGCTGATGATGGAGCGGTAGCCCATGTCCTGATGGTACCAGTGGTTCATGCCCGCGCCGATGATGACCATGGAGCGGCCCTTCGTCTTCTCGGCGTTCCCGGCGAAGCCGCGCGCAACGTCGACGGCATGCGCGGCCGCCACCCCGGTGATCTTCTCCTGCCACGCCGGCGTGTAGGGCACGTTGTCGTCGAAGCTTTTCGCGCAATCGCCGCCGAGCCCGCGATCCAGCCCGTAATTGGCGCAGAGCAGGTCGAAGACGGTGGCGACATATGTCTCGCCGTCCGCAAGCCTGACGCGCCGCACGGGCACGTTGCGGACGAGAACGTCGCCGCCCTGGTCGTTCCCGGCAAAATGCGGGTGCGGCATGCCGCCGAAATAGGGAAAGGCGACTGGCAGCACGCCGTCGCGCCGCTCTGCAAGGCTGAGCCCCAGCCGCACCTCCTTGCCCGTCTCGCCATCCTTCTCCTCGAGGTTCCAGCGGCCCTTTTCCTCGCCGTCCTCCGGCCAGCGATAGCCTATCGATCCCTGCGGCACGACGAGGTCGCGGCTTTCCTCCGCGAACGCCACCGTCTTCCAGGCAGCGCGGTCGGATTTCGGCGCTTTGCGGCGGGATTTCGGCCCGCTGCCGAGGTCGCTCTGGCGCACATAGCGGTCCGGCACGAAGCGGTCGCCGTCCTTCCTAAGCCGCACCAGCATCGGCATGTCGGTGTAGCGGCGGCAATAGTCTTCGAAATACGGCGTCTTGCGATCGAGGAAGAACTCCTTGAGGACGACATGGCCCATCGCCATGGCGAGCGCCGCGTCCGTACCCTGCTTGGGGTGCAGCCAGAGGTCGGAGAGCTTCGCCACCTCCGAATAGTCCGGCGTGACGGCCACCACCCTGGTGCCGTTGTATCGCGCCTCGACGAAGAAATGCGCGTCGGGCGTGCGCGTCTGGGGGACGTTGGAGCCCCAGGCGATGATGTAGGCGGAATTGTACCAGTCGGCCGATTCCGGCACGTCGGTCTGCTCGCCCCAGGTCTGCGGGCTCGACGGCGGCAGGTCGCAGTACCAGTCGTAGAAAGACAGCAGAGTGCCGCCGATCAGGCTCAGATAGCGCGCGCCGGAGGCGTAGGAGACCATGGACATGGCCGGGATCGGCGAGAAGCCGACGACGCGGTCCGGCCCCCATGCCTTGATCGTGTGGACGTTGGCGGCGGCGATGATCTCGGTGGCCTCAGCCCAGGTCGAGCGCACGAAGCCGCCGCGCCCGCGCATCGCCTTGTAGGACTTCGCGACCTTCTCGTCGCTTACGATCGAGGCCCACGCCTCGACGGGCCCGAGCGCTTTGCGCGCCTCGCGCCAGGCGCTCACGAGGCGGCCGCGCACCATCGGATATTTGATGCGGCTCGCGCTGTAGAGATACCAGCTGTAGGAGGCGCCGCGCGAGCAGCCGCGCGGCTCGTGGTTCGGCATGCCCGGGCGCGTGCGCGGATAGTCGGTCTGCTGCGTCTCCCAGGTGACCACTCCGCTCTTGACGTAGATCTTCCACGAGCAGGAGCCGGTGCAGTTCACGCCGTGGGTGGAGCGCACGATCTTGTCGTGCTGCCAGCGCTGCCGGTAGCCTTCCTCCCACATCCGGTCTTCGTCGCGCAGCTCGCCATGGCCGTCCGCGAAGGATTCGCGGCGTCGGCTGAGGTAAGTGAGACGTTCCAGGAAGTGGCTCATATGGCTGTTCCTTATGCTGGGGTGTCAGGCTTGCGTAGGCGCTGGTTGAGCCGTGTCCTCGCCCATGACCGGGGCACGCCGTTGCCGACGAGCAATACAGCGAGGCTTGGGGTTTCCGGCATGCTAGCGCTCTGTCCGCGTTTTGCGCATGGCGGATCGGTCGATCATCGAGTTCCTCCGGGGCGTCGCGATGCCCCGCACCCACGACCAGTGATGGAGGACGTGCTTCATGGCCGTGGGCAGGGGGATGGCTGTAAGTCTGCGGTTGGAATGGACGATGATGCGTGATCGCCAACTCGAGTTGCGGCCAGAAGGGCCCGGGCGCAGGGGGCGCGCCTTTGGCAAAGCCGTGCTTCACGAAAAACACGCCAGGTGAGGTCGGGACACATGGGACCGAGACACCCCTCAGTCTAACCGCCAAGGGTTGGAATTGAGCGGTCGGAAACAGGATAGTTGCATATCGGAGCATGCCTAGCCCCCTTGCGCGGCAATTACTTCCCACGCCTATCGTTCATATTGATAACGAGTGAATGACGAAACGCAACCCAGCGACTCTCGTTTCGTCGAGCGAAGACGAGCAGGATCGTTGACAAGATTTTCTTGAGCACCCTATATCAGGAGCTGTTGGTTCAGGACCGGTTGCCGCTTTGCATTCAAATGTCCGGCTGAACAGACTTGGCGGATTTACAACCAACTGCCACGAGACACCTGAGGTCGTGGCATCAACGGCTGGATTCCAGATCATTCGTCCGCACGTGAGGAAGCACTATCGAAGTGCACCTTGATAACAGACACTTGCGCCTCCTCAGGCGGGCTCGGTGGATACGGCTCGTGACGGCCTCGCCCCTCAGCCCGAGTTCTACCGCGATCTCACCAATCGAATATTCCTGGATGTCGCGCAGCACGACCACCTAGCGATATCTGTCCGGTAACGAATGTGGCCGCGATCAGATCCGCGGGCAGCACTTGCTCCGGCCGATGAAGGCGGGATGATCGTCCGGCGGAGGTTCGGTCTGACCGTGGATTTGGCGATAGCGTAGCCGTAGTAGCGGTCGGCATCGTTCTCTGCGATAGCGCTACCGGCGCGAGGCAGATAGGCGGAAGTGCCATTTTAGAACTATTCTAAACTACTGTTTTCGCTTGACTCTTCGTCCAGAAGATTGGCATAGCACCGAAAACATGATCCTTTTTAGAAGGTTTTTGACCGACAAGAGATACGTGTCGGGTGGCTGGCCTTTGTAACCAAGAAACGGGACAAGAATAACGATGCAAACTGTCAAGGCAGCGTTGGCGCTCGGTCTTTTGATCAGCGGAGCGGGCCAGCTTCTGGCCAGGGAGCTTCCTGTTGGTCCTCCGCAGATAGTGGCGGGCATGGAGATCGGAGCCGTCTACCTCCAACCCATAGAGATGGAGCCGGAGGGAATCATGCGCCCGGCCAAGGACTCCGACATCCATCTGGAGGCCGATATCAAGGCTGCAAAGGATAACAAGAACGGCTTTGCCGAAGGCGACTGGATGCCCGACCTCGCCGTCTCCTACGAGCTGGCGCATGTGGACAACGGCCAGGTCCAAAAGGGCGATTTCATGCCCATGGTGGCCAACGACGGGCCGCACTACGGCGACAACGTCAAGCTCGACGGTGCCGGCAAGTACAAGCTGACGCTGACCATCTCGCCCCCCTCTGCCAATATGCACGCGCATTTCGGGCGCCATGTCGACAGGGAGACGGGCGTCGGCGAATGGTTCAAGCCGTTCACGGTCGACTTCGATTTCGTCTACGCCGGCACCGGCAAGAAGGGCGCGTACTGACCCGATGAAGATGCGCCCGCGGATCACAGCTGCTCTTACCGCAGTCGCCTTGGCATTGATATCATCTGCCGTGATGGCCGATGACGAGCCGACCTTCCGGATCGAGTTCAAGGACGGGGCGATCTCTCCGCTCCGTCTCGATGTGCCGGCTAGTACACGCATCCGGCTCGAACTGGTCAATCTCGGCGGCATGCCTGCCGAGTTCGAAAGCTTGGAGTTGCGCAAGGAGCGGGTCGTCGCGCCACACTCCGAAACGGTGATGGTCATCCGGTCACTCGATCCGGGCCAATATCCGTTCTTCGACGATTTCCACCCCGGGGCAACCCCAGCCGTCCTTGTCGCCAAGTAGCGGCTGTCAGGTACCGTTGCAATGAGCATGCAGGATTTCAACGTTCTCTTTGTGATCTGGCGTGAGTGCATCGAGGCGCTGCTCGTCATCGGCATTCTAAATGCCTGGTTTGGACAGCGCCCGGCGGCCGAGCGCCGCTCAGGTCGGATTTGGCTGTGGTGTGGCGTGGGCATCGGCTTGATCGGTGCCGTCGCGCTCGCCGCTCTGCTTCTGACGGTGGGCGATGCGCTGAGCGACGACGCGCAGGAATATTTCCAGACGGTCATCGTCCTGCTTGCTGCTGCGCTCATCGTGCAAATGGTGTTCTGGATGCGGCGCCGCGGTCGCACGTTGAAATCCGACTTGTATGCGTCCTTGAGCGAAGCGGCGGACCGATCGAATTGGCTCGGCGTGTTCGCGCTGGCGGCGCTGGCCGTGCTGCGCGAAGGCAGCGAAGCGGCTGTCTTCCTATATGGAACGATGGCGGGCATCTCGGCTGCAAACGTCGGCACGACACTCGCGGCTGGGCTCGGTATCGTGGCCGCGCTCGTTACCTATTGGCTTCTGCAACTCGGGGGTCGAGTGCTCTCGTGGCGGGCGTTCTTCCGTGTCACCGAGGTACTGCTCCTGTTCCTGGCCGGTTCTCTGCTCCTGGCGGGCATCGACCATCTGATCTCGCTGGGGCTGTTGAAATCTCTCTCGAGGCAGCTTTGGGACACGTCGCTGCTGTTGCCAGACAGCGGCATGGCGGGTGGCCTGATTTCCGGCCTGACCGGCTACAGGGCCCGCCCCGTTCTGATCGAATTGCTTGTTTTTGCAGCGTACTGGACTTTGGTTACATGGCTTCTGTATCGGCCCCGGTCCGCCCAGTAGGCCCAGATTTGGATACGCGGGCAAACGGTCGCATCCAGCTCGGAGTCGCGCGCGTCGGCCTTTGGCTGCGCGACCATCAGGCGGCAATCCGGCGTGTCCAGTGGACGATCATCGTGGCCTATGCGGCCCTGCTCGTAGCGCCCGTCCTTGCGCCGCTGCCTACGCGGCTGTCGCATATCTGGTCTGATGTCGTTCTGTTCGCGCAGTTCGTGTTCTGGGGCATCTGGTGGCCCTTCGTGCTGGTCAGCATGGTGCTGGTTGGCCGTTCCTGGTGCGGCCTGTTCTGTCCCGAAGGGGCCCTGGCGGAAGTGGTCAGCTGTCACGGGCTTGGCCGCGCCATCCCGCATTGGATCAAGTGGAGGGGCTGGCCCTTCGTCGCCTTCGCATGCACAACGATCTACGGACAGATGGTCAGCGTCTACCAATATCCCAAGCCGGTCATCGTCGTGCTGGGCGGCTCCACTTTGGCCGCCATGGTCATCAGCTTCCTCTACGGTCACGACAAGCGTGTCTGGTGTCGCTATCTCTGCCCCGTCAGCGGCATCTTCGCCCTGTTGTCGAAGCTCGCGCCACTTCACTATAGGGTCGACAAGGAAGCGTGGCAAACATGGCGGCGCCAGCCGGGCGAGCCGCCTCCCTTCGTCAATTGCGCGCCCCTGGTGCCTATCCGCACCATGCAAGGCGGAGCGGCCTGCCACATGTGCGGGCGCTGCGCCGGGTTCAAGCAGGCCGTTGCTCTGGAAATACGCTCTCCCTCGCATGAGATCGTCCATGTCGCGGGTGGCGAACCGAAGCCCTGGGAGACATTCCTGATTGTGTTCGGACTGATGGGGCTCGCGGCGGGTGCGTTTCAGTGGGCATCGAGCCCGCTGTACGTGAACGTGCGGCAAAGGCTTGCAGAATGGCTGGTCGTGCATGGTGGGATCACGTTGATCGAACCGCGGCTGCCTTGGTGGATACTCACAAACTACCCGGACCAAAACGACATGATGACGCCGCTGGATGGCGCTCTCATGATCTGCTACGTGCTGGCCGTCGCTTGCCTGACCACCATTCCTGTGGGCGCAGGACTTGCCCTGGCGACACGGGCACTCGGCCCTTTCCAGATCGCCCGGTTCCACCATCTCGCCCAGTGCCTGATACCCATGGCTGGATGCGGCGTGTTCCTCGGCTTATCGATGACAACCGTGACGTTGCTGCGCTCGGAGGGGTTGCTGATTGGCTTCGCCAGCGCGTTGCGCATGAGCCTGCTGGGTGGCGCAACTCTCTGGTGTCTGTGGCTGGCGTGGCAGGTTTCCGCCCGTTACTCGGCCTCGTACGCGCGCAGGCTTGCGTCTAGTGCCGGCATCGGCGCTGCCGTGCTGTCCGGAGCCTTCAACTGGTGGCTCCTCTTTTGGGCATGGTAAGATACTGCAAGAAGCGACCCCCGAAATGGACGGACCGGCCCTGCAACCTCAGCGGCCACGATTTGGCATTTGTTGCTATCCGAGGTCCGGCAGACAGCGTTGCGTCGAGTTAGCCTCGACATCCCCCACCACCAGCGCCTTCGGCCGATCATATAGCGCGCCTTGTCGAACGCCTTCAGCCGTTCCGCTGTGCTCGAATATCCGCTTCGAGAAGCCCGAGCTGCTAACGGCAACCCACAGGTCACGATTGGGGTTACTATTCGTCGCCATCTTCGCTATCCGCCCGTTTGAAAGAGGAGCCCAACGTCATTTCCATATGCGTAGCAAGCCGCGCACCAGTGAACGCACCATGCCAACGAACGTTACCGTCCACGCTGCCAGGGCGATATAAAGGAACGCACGGGGCAGGTCCGCCAGAAAACCGAATTCCATGGCGCGATCCATCTGCCAGGTACACGCAGCATACATGCCGAGTGGAAATACCGCTCCCCAATACAATGGGTCGTACTCGAACGGGAAACGCTCGTAGCCGTAGCGCCAGATCCCCAGCAAAAGCAGCATGGGTATCCACCAGGTTCCGGTCGCCCAATAGAAGACCGTGAAACCCTTCAGGAAAGGCAGCAGGGACATCAGGTACGGTGCGTGCGGCGCGTTCAGTATGAGCAAGGATCCGGCCAGCGTGGAAATTGCCATCGCACCCATGTTGATCCAATAGGGTGGGGCCAGATCGCCGGGCGAAAAGCGAAAGAAAGCATAGCGGTAGAAGATCAGCGACATCATCCATATGTAGAGCATGCCGCCCCACAGCCACATGGACAAAGCCATGAGATTGAGTTCGAGCCGATAGGGTTGGTCGATGCGCGCGGCAAGCAACGCCGTGGATACGGACAGGGCTTGTGTCGCAACCACCGCCAACAGCCAGCCTCCGTTGATGCCCTTGTCGAGAGTGGGCTTTTCGCGCTTGACGGTGAAAGCCGTGAAGATCGTGTAGGTCAGGCACACCCACAGAACAACGGCCAACGCCCACAGGGCCACGCCTGCGGCAATGTTTTCACGCAGGATCATAAACTGGCTCGCCAGTATGCCAGTGCCGGCCACCGTAGTGAAATAGCCCGGTCCGGTAAGATGAGCGACCATGTCGCCGAAAAACCGCCGGGGATAACGCCAGGCCCGCAGGCCGTAAAGCAGCCATAGGACGGCGTATTGCCCTATGTTGAGAAAGAACAACGCGAGCGCAAGGTTCGGGTGTTCCATCATGGAGGCCGCGAGCGATACAATGCCGGTGGCCATGACCAGCGCGAAATAGGAGGGTGACATATCAGCCAGGTTCAGTCCCTGCCGCACCGACTTCGTGCCACTGCTTCCGATCGTCATGTCTCTAACCGCAACACCATCAACCTAGAACGAGGGCTGCGAACCGAAAATTGCAAATCGCCCCGCGACATTTTGCCGACGACAGCCGAAGAGACCGCCAGACTGATCTGCTGGCGTTGATCTGGGTCAACCGAATCCGTTTGCCGATCGGCGGATCCCTCGACATTTGCGCTGATGGCGGACCGGCTTGCCATGATCAATCAGATCGCAAAGTCTCCGGTGTCGGCTCCGTCGATGAGCGGGTCGGGCGTGCATGCGGCGGCAAGGCGGGGCGCATCGAGGATTGCGATCGTCTGGCCGTCGACCCTGATGCCCGACTGTGCCAGGCTCGACAATGCGCGTGAAAACGACTCGCGGGTCATGCCGAGCTCGGAGGCGACGAGCGTCTTCTCGAACGGCAGAACGGCTCGGTCGGGCGTGCCCTGCCGCTTCGACAGGGCCAAGAGATAGCATCCCACGCGCTCGGTCGAGTTCCGCAGCTTTAGGTTCTTGATTTGCCGGACCATGCGCCGAAACTGCGCGGCGAGGCTTCCGATCGCAGCATGGGCCAGCAACGGTTCTGCTTCAACCGCCGCGCGAAAGGCCGCCGCGTGAATCAACAAGAACCGCGAAGGCTCGGGCACCCTGGCCTGCATGAGATATGGCGCGCCGGTCAGGACGGCTGCGGGGATGACGAGATCCGGAGCGCGGACAGCCTCGATCAGGACTTCCCGGCCTTCGGTCGATCGTCCGAACAATTGCGCGGATCCCGCCAGCACGATCAGTTGGAAGTTCGGCACATCGCCTTGTTCGAACAGGACGGTGCCTGGAGAAACGCTGTGCACCATGGCATGCCGCAGCAACTCGCTCCGGCGGGATGCCGGCAGCCCCCGAAACAGCGGCAGTTCTTCCGGCGCCACGCCCTCATGCGTCATTTCATCCAACGAAGATTCTTCTCCGATTTGCGGCGTTTCACCCGCCCGCATCGTCTGTAACAAATGTCACGCCGCGCCTTGATTTGGATCAATGCCGCGCGGCGCCGGCTTAGCCATGTTGGCCTCCGATCTTGAGGCCAACTGTCGAAGGGGCTGCCGACAATGAAGACGACCGTGAATGAGAAGTCCGGTCAAATCCTGGGGGCGAGCACGGCTGCATTTACTGTCTGCTTCGCGGTCTGGACCATCTTCTCCATCATTGGCATTCGCATCCGCCAGGAACTCGGTCTCACGGAGACGCAGTTTGGGCTGCTTGTCGGCACACCGATTCTGACTGGTTCCCTGCTCAGGGTCGCGCTTGGCATATGGACGGACCGCTATGGCGGCCGGGTCGTCTTCACGCTGAACATGCTCGCTGCCGCGGCCGCGACCTTCCTGCTGACCTATGCCCACACCTATCCGCAGATGCTGGTCGCCGCCCTCGGCGTCGGCATCGCCGGCGGCTCCTTTTCGGTTGGAGTCGCCTATGTGTCGCGCTGGTTTCCGCCGCAAAGACAAGGTACGGCGCTCGGTATCTTCGGCGCGGGCAATGTCGGCGCCGCGGTCACCAAATTCCTCGCTCCCTTCGTGCTCGTCTCCTTCGGATGGCAGGCCGTGGCTGAGGTCTGGGCAGCGGCCCTCGTTGTTATGGCCGTTATCTTCTGGTTTACGACGGACGATGACCCGGTCATCGTCGAACGTCAGCGGTCGGGCATCAAGCCTAAAAGCGCCTGGCTCGAACTCGAGCCTCTGAAGAACGTGCAGATCTGGCGTTTCGCGCTCTACTATTTCTTCGTCTTCGGCGCCTTTGTCGCGCTCGCGCTCTGGCTGCCGCAGTATCTCATCAACGTCTATGGCCTCGACATCAAGACGGCCGGCATGATCGCCGCCTTCTTCTCAGTGCCGGCAAGCCTGTTTCGCGCCTATGGCGGACACCTTTCGGACAGTTTCGGCGCCCGCCGCGTGCTCTACTGGACTTTCATGGTCTCGGTCGTGGCGACCTTTATCCTGTCCTATCCGCCGACCGACTATGTCGTCCACGGCATAAACGGTACGACCTCTTTCCATATTGAAATGGGCCTCTTCGGCTTCATCGTCACGATTTTCGTGCTCGGCTTCTTCATGGCGCTCGGCAAGGCCGCCGTCTACAAGCACATCCCGGTCTACTATCCCGACCATGTCGGCTCGGTCGGTGGGCTTGTCGGCATGATCGGCGGTCTGGGCGGCTTCGTGCTGCCAATCCTGTTCGGCCTGCTGCTTGACCTGACCGGTCTCTGGACGAGCTGCTTCATGGCGCTCTTTTTGCTGGTCTCGGGCGCGCTGCTCTGGATGCACATGGCCATCCGCCAAATGGAACGCGGAACGGTTGGCGAGGCTCTCGCCAAGCTCCCGCCGTTCCCCGAAATGCAGCAAATGCCGGAACCTGTGGCAAGGACGCGAACGGGCGGTGCCCTTACCGACTGGCGTCCGGAAGACGAGACCTTCTGGGTTGAAACCGGCCGCCGCATCGCCAAGCGCAATCTGTGGCTTTCGATCCCAGCGCTGCTGCTTTCCTTCGCCATCTGGCAGGTGTGGTCCGTCGTCGTCGCCAAGCTCCCGCTCGTCGGCTTCACTTTCACAACCGACCAGCTCTTCTGGCTCGCCGCCCTGCCTGGAATCTCGGGGGCGACGCTGCGCATCTTTTATTCCTTCATGGTGCCGATCTTCGGCGGCAGGCTCTGGACGACGCTTACGACCTGGTCGCTCATCATACCGGCGGTCGGCATCGGCTATGCGGTGCAGAACCCCGACACGCCCTATGTCGTGCTGTTGATCCTGGCGCTGCTCTGCGGCTTCGGCGGCGGCAACTTCGCCTCCTCCATGGCCAACATCTCCTTCTTCTTCCCGAAGGCGGAAAAGGGAAATGCGCTTGCGCTCAACGCCGGCCTTGGCAATCTCGGTGTCAGCGTCGTCCAGTTCGTCGTGCCGCTGGCGATCACCACCGGGATATTCGGCTGGCTCGGCGGCGATCCGGCCATGGTCAAGGGACCGACCGGCGATGCACCGCTCTGGCTGCAGAACGCCGGCTTCGTTTTCGTGCCTTTCATCGTGCTCTCGGCCTTTGCCGCCTGGTTCGGCATGAACGACATCGCTTCGGCCAAGGCATCCTTCAGCGAACAGGCCGTGATCTTCCAGCGCCGGCACAACTGGATCATGTGCTGGCTTTACACGGGCACGTTCGGATCCTTCATCGGCTATTCGGCTGGCTTCCCGCTGCTCTCGAAGATGCTGTTTCCGGACGTCAACGCGCTCCAGTTCGCCTTCCTCGGCCCGCTCGTCGGTGCACTGTCGCGCTCGGGTTCCGGCTGGCTAGCGGATAAATATGGCGGCGCGCGCGTAACCTTCTGGGCCTTCGTTCTGATGATCGTCGGCGTTGCCGGGGTCTTGTGGTTCATCGGCATCAAGGATCAGCCGGGCGCATTCCTGGGCTTCTTCGTGGCCTTTCTGCTCTTGTTCTTCGCCACCGGTGTCGGCAACGCCTCCACCTTCCAGATGATCCCGGTGATCATGGCCAAGGAGATGGGTCGCCTGATGCCCGAAGCCAACGCCGAAGCCCGTCGCCAGCAAGCGGAGAAGGAGTCCGCCGCCATCACCGGCTTTACCTCGGCGATCGCGGCCTTCGGCGCGTTCTTCATCCCGAAGAGCTATGGCACTTCGATAGCCCTCACGGGCACGCCGAACGCGGCCTTGTGGGGTTTCCTTCTCTTCTACGTGAGCTGCCTGGCCGTCACCTGGACTGTCTATACCCGCAAGGGGGGCCTTCTCCACGCCATCGAGCGCGCCAAGCGCGCAGCGCCCGTCCATCCGGCCGCGGCCGAATAACCAGGGACAAAGCAATGTCACATTTTCTCGACCGGCTAACCTTCTTCCGCAAGACCGTCGACAGTTTCTCCGACGGCCACGGGATCGTGACCAATGAGGATCGCTCCTGGGAAGACGGCTACCGCAAGCGCTGGCAGCACGACAAGATCGTGCGCTCCACCCACGGTGTCAATTGCACCGGCTCCTGCTCGTGGAAGATCTACGTCAAGGGCGGCATCGTGACCTGGGAGACGCAGCAGACCGACTATCCGCGAACACGGCCCGATCTGCCCAACCACGAGCCTCGCGGCTGCGCGCGCGGCGCCTCCTACAGCTGGTATCTCTATTCCGGCGCCCGGGTGAAATACCCGATGATCCGCGGCAGGCTGTTGAAGCTTTGGCGGGCCGCCCGCGCCAAGATGGCGCCCGTCGCGGCATGGGCCTCGATCGTCGAGGATGAAAGCAAGCGCAAGTCCTATACCTCGATCCGCGGCCATGGCGGCTTCGTGCGCGCCACCTGGGATGAGGTGAACGAACTCGTCGCGGCGGCCAATGCCTACACAGCCCGCAAGCACGGCCCGGACCGCATCATCGGTTTCTCGCCGATCCCCGCCATGTCGATGGTCTCCTATGCGGCGGGCTCACGCTATCTGTCGCTGATGGGCGGTGTGTGCATGTCGTTCTATGACTGGTACTGCGACCTGCCGCCGGCGAGTCCGCAGACCTGGGGCGAGCAGACCGACGTTCCCGAAAGCGCCGACTGGTACAATGCCGGCTTCATCATCGTCTGGGGCTCGAACGTGCCACAGACGCGCACTCCGGACGCGCATTTCTACACCGAGGTCCGCTACAAGGGCACCAAGAGCGCCGTTGTCTCGCCGGACTATGCCGAGGCGACGAAGTTCGCCGACATCTGGCTCAATCCGAAGCAGGGAACCGACGCCGCGCTGGCGCTCGCCATGGGCCACGTGATCCTGCGCGAGTACCATCTCGACCGCAAGGTCGCGTATTTCGACGACTATGCCCGTCGCTACTCCGACATGCCCTTCCTGGTGCGGCTCGCGGAGCGCGACGGCAGGCTCGTCCCCGAGCGCCTGCTGCGCGCCTCCGAGATCAGGGGAGCTCTCGGCGAAAAGAACAACCCGCAATGGAAGACGGTCGCCATCGACGAGGCGACGGACGGGCTGGTCGCGCCTCTCGGATCGGCTGGCTACCGCTGGGGCGAGCAAGGAAAGTGGAACCTCGAGGAAAAGGACGGCAAAGGGCGGGATGTTCGACTGAAGCTCACCCTTGCCGGCGAGGGAGCTGATATTTCGGCCGTCGACTTTCCCTATTTCGGCGGCCGCGCGAGCGAGCATTTCGTGGCCACCGAGCATGGCGAGATCCTGACCCGCAGCATCCCGGTCCGCACAGTCAAGACCGTCGACGGGCCGGTGAGGGTCGCGACAGTCTACGACTTGCTCATGGCCAATTACGGCCTCGACCGCGGCTTCGGCGGCGCCAATGTGGCCTCCTCCTACGACGACGATGTCCCGTTCACGCCGGCCTGGGCCGAGCGCATCACCGGAGTGAAACGCGACGCCATCGTCACCGTGGCGCGCGAATTCGCCACCAATGCCGAAAAGACCAACGGTCGCTCGATGGTGATCCTGGGCGCGGGCCTCAACCACTGGTACCACATGGACATGAACTACCGGGGGATCATCAATCTCCTGGTGTTCTGCGGTGCCGTCGGCCAGTCGGGCGGCGGCTGGTCGCATTATGTCGGCCAGGAAAAACTGCGGCCGCAGACCGGTTGGACGCCGCTTGCCTTCGCGCTCGACTGGGCGCGTCCGCCGCGCCACCAGAACTCGACCTCGTTCTTCTACGCACACACGGATCAATGGCGATACGAAACCTTGACGGCGGCCGAGATCCTGTCGCCGACCGCGCCCGAAGGAGACTGGAACCAGAGTTTCATCGACTACAACGTGCGCGCCGAGCGCATGGGCTGGCTCCCTTCCGCGCCGCAGTTGAAGCAAAATCCGCTCGACATCGCCAAGCGCGCCGAGGCGGCCGGCCTCGAGGTCAAGGACTATGTGGCGAGGGCGCTGAAATCGGGAGAGCTCGACCTTGCCTGCGAGGATCCGGATGATCCGGCCAACTGGCCGCGCAACATGTTCGTGTGGCGCTCCAACATCCTCGGTTCCTCCGGCAAGGGCCACGAGTACTTCCTGAAGCACCTGCTCGGCACCAAGCACGGCGTCATGGGCAAGGATCTCGGCCCCGAAGGCAAGGTGCGCAACAAGGAGGTCGTCTGGCACGACGAGGCGCCGCAAGGAAAGCTCGACCTTCTGGTCACGCTCGATTTCCGCATGTCGACGACCTGCGTTTACTCCGACATCGTGCTGCCGACCGCGACCTGGTATGAGAAGAACGATCTCAACACCTCCGACATGCATCCCTTCATCCATCCGCTGTCGGCGGCGGTGGACCCGGCTTGGGAAGCGCGCTCGGACTGGGATATCTACAAGGGCCTTGCCAAGGCCTTTTCCGAGGTCGCGCCGGAGGTGCTGGGCGTCGAGAATGACGTCGTCCTCACTCCCATCCAGCACGACACGCCCGGCGAGATCGCCCAGCCCTTCGATGTCGCCGACTGGAAGCGCGGCGAGATCGAACCGATCCCGGGCAGGACAATGCCGGCCGTAAGCGTCGTCACGCGGGACTATCCGAACCTCTACGCCCGCTTTACCGCGCTCGGCCCGCTGATGACCGAGGTCGGCAATGGCGGCAAGGGCATCAATTGGAAGACGGCGCATGAAGTCGAGGCGCTCGGCGCGCTCAACGGCGTCCAGGCCGCCGGCGCCGCCAAGGGATTGCCGAAGATCGAGACGGACATCGACGCGACCGAAGTCATCCTGATGCTTGCGCCGGAAACCAATGGCGAAGTCGCGGTCAAAGCCTGGGAGGCACTCTCCAAGGCGACCGGTCGCGACCACGCCCATCTCGCCATCCCGAAGGAAGACGAGAAAATCCGCTTCCGCGACATCCAGGCCCAGCCGCGCAAGATCATCTCCTCGCCGACCTGGTCCGGCATCGAGAGCGAGAAGGTCTGCTACAACGCCGGCTATACCAACGTCCACGAGCTGATCCCGTGGCGCACGCTGACCGGGCGCCAGCAACTCTACCAGGACCATTTGTGGATGCGGGCCTTCGGCGAAGGCTTCGTCACCTGGAAGCCTCCGGTCGACCTGAAGACGATCGCTCCGGTCAAGGGGCTCAAGTCCAACGGCAACAAGGAAATCGTCCTAAACTTCATCACCCCTCATCAGAAATGGGGCATCCACTCCACCTACACCGACAATCTTCTGATGCTGACGCTCAATCGCGGCGGTCCGGTCGTGTGGATTTCCGAGATCGACGCCAAGGCCGCGGACATCGTCGACAATGACTGGGTCGAGGTTTTCAACGCCAACGGAGCGCTTACGGCCCGCGCCGTCGTCTCCCAGCGCGTCAAACAGGGCATGATGCTGATGTATCACGCTCAGGAGAAGATCGTGAATACGCCGGGCTCCGAACTGACCGGTAACCGCGGCGGCATCCACAACTCGGTGACGCGCACGGTGCTCAAGCCGACGCATATGATCGGCGGCTATGTCCACCAGTCCTACGGCTTCAACTACTACGGAACCGTAGGCTCCAACCGCGACGAGTTCATCGTGGTCCGCAAGATGGCGACCGTCGACTGGCTCGAGGAACCCCTGCAAGCCAATGCTCCCAAGGAGGCCGCAGAATGAAAATCCGCGCTCAGATCGCGATGGTGCTGAACCTCGACAAGTGCATCGGGTGTCACACCTGCTCGGTTACCTGCAAGAACGTCTGGACCAACCGGGAAGGCGTCGAATACGCATGGTTCAACAACGTCGAGACCAAGCCGGGCGTTGGCTATCCCAAGGAATGGGAGAACCAGCAGAAATGGAACGGCGGGTGGCGGCGCAAGAAGAACGGCCGCATCGAGCCGAAGATAGGCGCCAAGTGGCGCATCCTCGCCAACATCTTCGCGAACCCTGATTTGCCGGAGATCGACGACTATTACGAGCCGTTCACCTTCGATTACCAGCATCTGCACACGGCGAAGGAATCGAAGGCTTTCCCGACGGCCCGTCCGCGCTCGGCCATCACCGGCGAGCGGATGGAAAAGATCGAATGGGGACCGAACTGGGAGGAGATCCTCGGCGGCGAGTTCGAGAAGCGGTCGAAGGACGTGAATTTCGAGGGCGTCCAGAAGGACATCTACGGCCAGTTCGAAAACACCTTCATGATGTATCTGCCGAGGCTCTGCGAGCACTGCCTCAACCCAACCTGCGCGGCGGTATGCCCGTCCGGCGCGATCTACAAGCGCGAGGAGGACGGCATCGTCCTGATCGATCAGGACAAGTGCCGCGGCTGGCGCATGTGCGTCTCCGGCTGCCCCTACAAGAAGATCTACTACAACTGGTCGTCGGGCAAATCGGAGAAATGCATCTTCTGCTTTCCACGTATCGAGGCGGGGCAGCCGACCGTTTGCTCGGAAACCTGTGTCGGGCGCATCCGCTATCTCGGCGTGATCCTCTACGACGCCGACCGTATCGAGGCGGCCGCCAGCACGCCGCAGGAAAAGGACCTCTATCAGGCTCAGCTCGACGTTTTCCTCGATCCGAACGATCCAGCCGTCATCGCACAGGCCCGTGCCGACGGGATTCCCGACAACTGGCTGGAGGCGGCCAAATTGTCGCCGGTCTGGAAGATGGCGATGGAGTGGAAGATCGCCTTTCCGCTTCACCCCGAATACCGCACCCTGCCGATGGTCTGGTACGTTCCGCCGCTCTCGCCCATCCAGTCGGCGGCAGCCGCCGGCAAGATGGGGTTGGACGGCGATATGCCCGACGTGCGCAGCCTGCGCATCCCGCTCCAGTATCTCGCCAATCTGCTGACGGCGGGCAATGAGGAGCCCGTGGCCCTTGCGCTCGAACGCATGCTGGCGATGCGAAGCTATATGCGGGCAAAGACGATCGACGGCCGCCTCGACGAGTCGATCGCGGCGCGGGTCGGCCTGACGGGCGCAGCCATCGACGACATGTACAAGGTGATGGCGATCGCCAATTACGAGGATCGTTTCGTCATCCCGACGTCGCACCGCGAATGGAGCGAGGACGCCCAGGACCTGCGTGGCTCCTGCGGCTTCTCCTTCGGCAACGGCTGCTCGGGCGGTTCCACCGAGACCAATCTGTTCGGCACCAAGCAGACCAAGCGGCCGACAAACCCGATGGAGATCGCGTGATGCTTTCGAACAGGACCTTCAAGGCGCTCTCGGCACTCCTTTCCTATCCGACCGAGGAACTTTGCGCGGCGATTCCGGATATCACCGCGGCGATCGAGGCCGAGGGATTGGTATCGGATGAAGCAGGCAAGCACCTGCGGCCCTTGCTTGCCGATCTGGCCACCCTGGATCTCTACGACCTGCAGGAGCGCTATGTCGAGTTGTTCGACAAGACGCGCCGCCACTCGCTGCATCTGTTCGAACACATCCACGGCGAGAGCCGCGATCGCGGCCAGGCGATGGTCGACCTGGCCGAACATTACCGGCGTGGCGGCCTTGTCGTCGCGGCAAACGAATTGCCCGACTTCATTCCGCTTTTCCTCGAGTTCCTCTCGGCCTGTCCGTTTGAGGAGGCGCGCGGCCTGCTCAATGAAACCGACCACATCTTCTCGCTGCTGGAAGAGCGGCTCGCCAAGCGCAACGCGGGTTATGCCGCCGTGTTCACGGCCATACGCTCGATCGCCGGCGAGCCCACCGTGGCGGCGGACGCTGCCGAAATCGACGAGCCCGACGATCTGGCGGCCATCGACGCCGCCTGGGAAGAGACCGCTGTCGCATTCGGTCCCGGAAATGCGACCGACGGCTGTTCCGTCGACCGGCTGAGAATCCAGATGCGCGCCGCCAATCGCGATGCGCGCAACAATGCGGCCTGAGGGAAGGAAGCTATGTCCGATACAATCAACCACGCGCTCTTTGGCTGGTATCCCTATCTCTGCGTGACCATCTTCCTGCTCGGCAGCCTGATCCGGTTCGATCGCGAGCAATATACCTGGAAGACGGGTTCCTCCCAGCTGCTGCGGCGGCGCCAGCTGCGCTGGGGTTCCAATCTCTTCCATGTGGGCATCCTGGTGATCTTCGGCGGCCATTTCGTTGGCCTGCTGACGCCGATCTGGGTCTTCGATGCGCTCGGTGTTTCGCACAGCTTCAAGCAGGGCCTTGCCATCACCGCCGGCGGCATCGCCGGCGTTGCCTGCTTCATCGGCATCGCGCTTCTTGCCCATCGTCGTCTGTTTGATCCGCGCATCCGCAACACGTCGGCGCCCGGTGACATCGCGATCTTGTTGCTGCTCTGGCTGCAGCTCACGCTTGGCCTTTCAACCATCTTCGTCTCACTCGGCCACATGGATGGCCACGAGATGGTGAAATTCATGAACTGGGCGCAAGGCATTCTCACCTTGCAGCCGGCGGCCGCGGCCTACGTCGCCGACGTCAACCCGATCTTCAAGGCGCATCTCCTGCTCGGCATGACGATCTTCCTGGTCTTCCCGTTCACAAGGCTGGTCCATGTCTGGAGCGCGCCTGTCTGGTATCTCGGTCGTCCTGGCTATCAGGTTGTGCGCACACGCTTCGCGGCCCGCCGGCCACCTGCGCCAGTGCCAGCGATGCGGTCGTCCGAGCCGGTTCGGCGGCCCGCTGCCGCTCGCTCTCATCAGCCTGCGGAGTAGACCATGGCCGCGCTCGTCATCGATCATTCGGCCGATCGCAAATCGTCCGAGCATCCGCACGAACACCGACCCGCAACTCCCGACACGGCGCCGTCCCGGGAACGCGTGGCGATGCCGCCGGTGACCGTCAACGGAGTGGCGATATCGCGCAAGGCGATCGCCGCCGAGGTGCAGAATTTTCCCGCCCGCAATCCCGGCGAGGGCTGGCGTGCCGCAACCCGCGCGCTCGTCATCCGCGAATTGCTCCTGCAGGAGGCCCGGCGCCTCGATATCGCCGTGGAGCAGCGGACCGATCAGGATGGACGTCGGGAGACCATCGAGGATGCGCTGGTGCGCGGCCTGATCGAGCGCGAGGTCCGCGTTCCCGAGGCGGATGACGAGGCGCTGTGTCGCTTCTATGAGAACAATCTTCGCCGCTTCATGACGCCGCCCCTCTATGAAGCCGACCATATTCTCATCGCGGCTCGTCGCGATGACAATGAGGCCTTCGCCGCCGCGCGTGAAAAGGCGCTGTCACTCAGGTCCAGCCTGGCCGCGGCGCCTGAGCGTTTCGCGGCGCTGGCGCAAGACTGCTCGGATTGCCCGTCGGGAACCCTCGGCGGCAGCCTCGGCCAGATCGGGCCAGGCGACACGACGCCGGAATTCGAGACCGCTCTCGTCGATCTCACCCCGGGCGATATCTCGCCGCCGGTGGAGACGCGCTACGGCGTCCACCTCATCCGGTTGACGCGGCGCATCGATGGCCGCCAGCTTCCATTCGAGGCTGTGCGGGAACGCATCGCGTCCTACCTGGCCGAGCACGTCAGCCGGCAGGCGACGGCGCAATATGTCTCTCTCCTTGTCGGCCGGGCGGATATCGGCGGAATTGCCATCGACGGCGCATCCTCGCCGCTGGTGCAGTGAGGCGGACGCGATGCTCGGAGATATCATTGCCTCGCTGGAAGACCCGAAAGCAGCCATGGCCGTCGTTGCCGCTTTCGAAGAGCCGGCATTGGCGGCGCGGCTGACCGCCGCCGCCGATGCGTCCGGTCGTTCGCCGGCCGATATCGTAGGCTCGGCCGTCCGCAATTTCGTGGACACGGCATCCGACGATCTTTGGACCCAACTCATCGGTATCATGAGCCGCGCGCAGGATCCGGGACTTGCGGCCATGCGCGCTATTCTTGAAAAGACGCTGCCGGACGTCGGGGCATGATCATGCCGGCAATACTGCCCGACAGTTGCTTCTGCCCAGGCGCAGGCGCGGTGCCCTTCGAAACGGCGCGAAGCGCAGCCATCGCATCGGCACGGCCGCTGGACCAGTCTGAAATGGTTGCGTTGCCCGACGCCGTTGGACGTCTTCTGGCCGCGGCCATCGAAGCGCCCCGCGCTATTCCGCCTTTCGATCAGGCGGCAATGGACGGCTATGCGATAAGCCTGACCGGCAGGAGAGGCGTGCCTCTGGTTCTCCCGGTGGCAGGTTGCACGATGGCGGGTGATCCGCCAGGTGTGCTGGCTCCGGGCGCTGCGCACCGTATCATGACGGGTGCGGCATTGCCCCAGGGCGCGGACACTGTCGTCATGCAGGAGCAAACGACGCGGCATGGCGATCTTGTGCAGTTCGCGTTCGACGTGGCGCCTGGCGCGCATATTCGCAAGGCTGGCGAGGATGTGAGGCAAGGAACCTGCGTTCTTCGTCCAGGCTACATGATCGGCTGGCCGGAAATCGCGCTTCTTGCTGCCATTGGAATAGATCGCGTCCCGGTTGCGCGTCGCGTGAGGATCGCCGTTGTCACGACCGGCTCCGAGCTTCGCAAGATTGGCGGGTCGCTTGCATCCGGTGCGATCTATGACTCCAACGGTCCGCTTCTCGCTGCCCTGCTGAGGGAGCCGAACACCGATGTCACGTTGTCGACTGTCCGCGACGACACCGCGGCCATCGCACGAGTGCTCGAGGACAGCGCGAGGTCGGCGGATCTGGTCATCACCACTGCCGGCATGTCGGTCGGCGAGGAGGACCACGTGCGCAATGCCGTAATGCGTTCCGGGGGCCAACTCGAGATCGTCGGGGTGGCGATGAAGCCCGGCAAGCCGTTGGCGATAGGCAAGATAGGGGAGGCGTGCTTCGTCGGATTGCCAGGCAACCCGCAGGCCGCGGCCTTTGGCGCGCTCGCCTTCGCGCGACCGATCATAGCGACCCTCCTCGGCCAGGTGCCGGCAAGGCGCGTCACCGCCGAGTTGGCCTTCGCATGTTCCCGCCAGCCGGATCGCACGGAATTGGTGCCGGTCCGCCTGAATGTCGAGCAGGGGCGATTGACCGCCAGCCGCAGCGGGCCGAATGGCTCGCACAGAATGATGCCGATGGTATCGGCCGATGCCGTCTCGGTTGTGCCCGGCGCGTCGACGCCGGCCGAGCCTGGCATGTCCGTCGAAGTGCTTCCATTCAGCCATGAGCGCTTTGGGAGATAGACCGATGGTCTTGGATATCGCCTCACCAATCCTGCTGCATCGGGGCGATCCAGCGCCTGCTGCTCGGCCGGCAAAATTCAAACCGAAGGAGATTCCCCATGCAGGGCATTCGTCCTGACTGTCCCATTACCGCAATCGTCTATTCAAACGGTTCGGAGTTCGAAGCATTCCTGCAAGAAGCCACTGCCATCATGGCCGAGCAGGGGATGCGATTGGCCGGCCTTGTCCAGCTAAGCGAAAAGAAACCCGATCGGGTGAAATGCGACATGCACCTGCGGGATCTCGCTTCGGGCAAGCTCCACGGCATATCCGACGATCGGGGTCCCCATGCCCGGGGCTGCGTTCTGAATACCGACAGTCTGCTCCGCGCCTGCGAAGCCGCCGGAGCTGAGTTGTCCGGCAAGACCGATCTTCTGGTTCTCTGCAAATTCGGAAAGACCGAGGTCGAAGGCGGTGGCTTCAGGCCTCTGATCGCGAAGGCGCTCGAGCTTTCCGTCCCTGTTTTGATCGGCGTTCCGTTGATAAACCTCGCATCGTTCCGGGAATTCGCCGATGGCCTTGCGAGGGAGATCGAACTCGCTGATCTGATGTCCGATCGGCTAACTGCGGTAGAGCGCCTGCTGCGCAATCGTCCGTCGGCGTGCGAGGGCAGATTGGAGCTTGCATGATGCTGCCTGTCGATCTGTCCTCTTTGGCCAGGCGGCGAGAGGCACCTCAGCCGTCGCAGCCGAAGGTTGTTACCACACGCAGCGATGGTTCGATGGTTGGCGCAAGGCGGCTCAAACGCATTTTGCAAGTTGCCGCCGCGGGCGCGGCCACCAGCGGTTTGACAGCAATTGTCGACTTCGCGGGATGCCCTAGGGTAGTGGCCTCGCTGGGAGCTATACTGTTCATAGCGGCTTTTGTCGGGTTTGCACCCAGGCATTGATCAGGGTGCAGAGGTACCGGCAGTCCAGAAAGCATTTGGGGGCGACTTCTGCTGCGGGCAGCCTTGCTGCCTGTGCAGTAGCTCGCTCAACATACGCGTTGATCTCATCATCCGTTTGGCAAACTGCCGCCCCACGCGCGGTAGTGTACCTTGCCGCCTCGCCTTTTCCTGCCGAGGCCACACTGAGCAGACAGATGGAGGCTGCAATGACCCAACCGGACTATGAACTCGATGTCCGCCCGATTCTGCCCGAAGGTGGGGAGCCTTTCGGCGCCATCATGGAGGCGGTAGCAACGCTCCGGGCAAGGTCTGCGCCTGCTTGCGCCCTTCAAGCCAGTCCTGCTATTCCATGTCTTGGGCCAGCGTGGCTTTGAACCTACGACGCGTGAGATCGGCGGCGGTGACTGGGAGGTGATCTTTAGATAGGCGGGATCCCGCCGCCGCGGAAGCGGATTTCCCGACCAGCCATGGTAGCGATGCCGAGACTTGGCCCGAACCGATCGCGGAACTGGACAATCGCGGTCTCGAACCGCCTGAGCCGATGGTGCGCGCGCTGGAAGGTGCCAAGAGCCTGTCCCCTGGCCAGACATTGGCGGCCCCCGTTGCCACGCGAACCGATATTCCTCTTTGACGAGCTGAAGGCGCGTGGCTACCCATGGCGTGGAACATTCGTGCCCGAAGGCCACTATCGCATCGCGATCCAACGTTGGCTGTGCCACTCGTTCCTCCACCTGTTCAGTTCAGGCAACACCTCCCGACCAGGCGGCGCATAGGTGGCGAGCCAAGCGCGCTAGCGGAGGCGCCCCCCGATGCCGGCTTGTCCGGCTGATCGCCGCTTCGGAGCGGTGCCACGTCGAGCGAGTGGGCTGGCTTTCCGCCTATCTCGTCATAAGATCTCGAACGATGGCGAGGCGCTTGACAGCGATGGTGGCCAGCGCCTGCGCCCTGTCTCGGGCGGCCTGCGAAAGCAGGTGTTCGCCCGCGTCGATGTAACAGTCGGCCAGCCACTCGCAGAGCGCATCCAAGGATCGCGGGGGCGGCCCGACAGGCGAAGGGATCTGAAGGGGATCCGATGCGAGATCGAGCGACAGCTTGCGGGCCTCGAGGGCGAGATGCCGGTATTTATTGTTGACGTCAGTGTCCTCTTTCATGCCGGCATATTCCTCAAGGCGCGTGCCAACCTCCATTTCCAAACTGGACAGATCGTAGGACTCCTGGATTGCCGACCCCGGATGCCGGTCCTTGAAAAAGGCTTTTCGGCGCTCGCGTCGCAGCGTCTTTGCATGCTCCAGTTCCTCGCGTGCCATCCGTTCTGCGGCTTCCCTGATTTCCGAGGATGCCCCATGGGCGGCCACATAGGTCCAGAAGGCGAAGGCGCGCTCCTCATTGCGGACAGCGATGGCCAGGGAGCGATAGGCATCCACCAATTCGGGCGAGACGAGCCCGATGCCTTCCTCGTCGAAAACCTCCTGTGGCACGGCTTCGGGTTTCAGGATTTCGGGCGGCTTGTGGGCCACCTGCCGCGACCACCTCACGACCATGTCGATATGGTCAGTCTCCTCGCGCACGAGACCGTCGAACACGTCGGCCAGTTCCCGCCGACCGGCGGCGCGCATGCGCCCGGCGAGATCCGCATATCTATCGGCGGACTCCTTCTCCATCGCCAGCGCGGTGGCGAGTAGCTCGTCCATCGACCGGATCGATGCCGCTGGTTCAGATGTTAGACGGGACATGGGACGACTTTCCCTCAGTTTTTGCTGTTGACCATACAGGCTCCCTCAACACGCTTGTTTGCGCTTCATCAAAGAAGCATCCGGCAAAATCACAGACATGTCCGGCTCAAGACTGCTACGCCTGACGCGACCTGACCGGGGCGGGCTCGACCTTAGGGAAGCATTCAAGATGCGTCGGCATTGCCAATGTTTGAGCTTGCACAAAGATCTCGTCCGCGCGCCAGGCTAGCAAGGTCCTGAAAATTCCACACGCGCAGACGAGCGTCTCGGGATGTTGCTAGGGGGCGAGAGGCCAAATGCCAGACAAGCCGCAACCAGACTGGGATCCCAGATCCGACACAATCCTTTCCAACCCGATCAAGGCTTACGATGCAATGCGCCGCCGCTGCCCGGTAGCATACAGCGATTACTTGGGTTGGTCGCTGTTCCGGCATGAGGACGTGGTGCGGGCGCTGGCCGATCACCACACGTTCAGTTCCGTCGTCTCCAGCCATCCGTCGGTGCCGAGCGGCATGGATCCACCTCGGCACACGGCGTACCGACGATTGATCGAGCGCCATTTCGAGCCTGAGCGCGTCGAATCCTTCGAAGCGCTTTGCCGTATGATCTCGGCCGATCTCGTATCCAGCCTGGAGAGAGGGGTAGAGATCGACCTGGTCACGCAGCTTGCCCGGCGCTTCGCTGTACGAATTCAGTGCGCCTTTCTCGGCTGGCCGGACAGCCTGCATCAGCCGCTGCTTCAATGGGTTCAGAAGAACCATCAAGCCACCTTGGCCAGGGATGCCGGCGCGATGGCGGCCATCGCGCTCGAGTTCGACGGCTATATCGGCCAACTGCTAGAGGCGCGGCGCGCGGCCGGCGCAGCCGCGCCCGAAGACATCACCTCGGATTTGCTGCGGGAGAAAGTAGGCGACAGGCTGCTGAACCAGGAGGAGATCGTCAGCATCCTCCGCAACTGGACCGTTGGCGAACTGGGCACCATCACCGCCTGCGTCGGTATCCTAGTCCATTATCTTGCGCAGAACCCGCAGGTCCAGCGGCGGCTCCGGGAAGGTTTGCATCTGCTGCCCACGACGATCGATGAGATATTGCGAATGCATGCACCGCTCATCTCCAACCGACGGGTCACGACAAGATCCGTGGAAGTCGGAGGGCGCATGATCGCCGCCGGCGAGCGGGTCACGCTAATGTGGGCATCGGCGAACCGCGACGAGGCTGTCTTCGGCGACCCGGACGAATTCCGTCTCGATCGCGACCCTGCGGAGAACCTCCTCTATGGTCGCGGCATCCATGTCTGCCCGGGTGCGCAACTGGCGCGGCTGGAACTGCGCGTCGTCATCGAGGAATTGCTGAAGCGGACTGACAGGATCGCGCTCGCACCCGGACGGCAACCAACAATCGCCGTCTATCCGGCAAGCGGGTTTTCCGGTCTGCCCATGCTCATCACTTAGTTCGTGGAGGTGACGCGCCTTGTCTGGACGGGCGCTCGCAAGCTGGAACTATGCGTCATTCGATGAGCAGAGTTGTCGCATTGCCACGGCCCCTTCCAAGGCGGCGGTAGCGATATCTTCGAATAGGAACGCAATGTCGTTGTATACGCTGTAGTCCTGTTCCGTCGCTTTCAAATCGTCCAGATCCTGCAGGAAAAGCAGGATTGCTTCAATCTTTCGGCGCTGGCCGCAAGCCTTGGAAAGGTAGCCCAGTATGGTGCGCCTACGCTCCAGCGCGGCAAATCGCTCCAACGCTTCGTCCAGTTGAGAGCGGCATTCGCAGTCAAGCCGCGCATTCTTCATCACCGCTATAAGCCTTGCGATGATGTCCCCGTCGTCATTAGTTCCCAGAGGTGGTGCCGTTATACTCAAAGCAGTGATCTTCGTCATTCGCCTGTTGATCCCAAACCGATTTCCATTCGTCCCAGGCAGCCTACGCGTGGCTGGCGGTGTCAGCAGTCCTCGCCGGTCGGCATCCAGGGCCCTCCCGATGGCATGTCCAGGAAGCGAACATAACGGCTCATTCCGCTGCGAGTTTGCGCTGGCGCAAACAACTCGATCGCGCCCCGGGGTCATGTCGTCGGCTTCGGGCCTTGGAGCAGCTCCGGTGTACCGCGATTGCACGGGGAGGCGGACGGCGAGAACACGACGTTCGTCTTGACGAATGCCGATCCCGAGCGGCGACAAGAGCACTCCCATGATAGAGATCCTTTGCTCGGCGTCTGTCCTGGCCGGCCGTGAAAGCTTCCGGTTCCGGTCAAATGCGGCTACGTTCGCATAATGATGGCGAGACCAGGAACTCAACTGGACGCGGATGCGGCATGCTTGGAGATTTGATCGCCGCGCTGGAGCGGCCAGAGGTGATTGCCGATGTTCTGTCGACTCTCCATCCCGATCTCGCCGAAAAGATCGCTGAACGCGCAGCGCAGGCTTCGATGTCCGTAGGCGACTTTTCAGCCGGCGCGGTACGGGCGTTTCTCGACGAGGCTGACGACGATCTCTGGTTCCAACTCCTGACCCTCATCCGGAAATCGGACGACCCCGGCCTCTCGGCCGTGCAGACGATCCTGCGATGGGTTGTGACTGCTTAGTCCGTCCTGCAATTTCGAGCTTGCCGTTAGCAGGAGCGGCTTGAGAGCGGACTGTGGACATGGTCCTCGATGATGGGCGGCACAATTGACGATGGTACGCCACGCCTGATCTGCATCAATGCTAATGCGGTTTTGCTGTCGAGGGCACCGGATATGCCGAAGTTTCGTCGCGATGTTTGCTTTCGCACAAAGACCGGGCGCCGCGCAGGAAGCAGTATTTCGCCTGGCGAGGGAACAGGCGCATATCTGCGCGAAGGTGAAGGACTATGATGGAGAGGCATGGCCTGCACGAAGACGCGCTCGCTTTGGTCCTCGGCAGCCTCATGGTGGCGCTGGGCACGACCATCTATGCCAAAGCAGGGCTGGTGGTGGGTGGCATGGCCGGAGGGGCGCTCTTGCTCCAGTACACGACTGGCATCCAATTCTGGCTTGGATTCTCGCTGATCAATCTGCCCTTTTACCTGCTCGGCTGGAAACGGTTGGGCGGCGCGCTCGTGTTGCGGACGTTCATTGCGGTCAGCCTCGTTTCCCTTTTTTCACGCTTTAGCGCCGGATGGGTGGCATTTGCGCAGCTGGACGCGACCTATGCTGCTATCATGGCCGGAACGTTGTGCGGCACCGGCATGCTGATGCTGTTTCGACACCGAACCGGCTTGGGCGGCATCAATATCCTCGCAATTTTCCTTCAGGAGAACCTTGGGCTGCGCGCTGGCTATTTTCAACTCGCCGTCGATCTCGCAATCCTGTCAGTCGCGTTCCTGGTTCTAGCGTCCGATCGGCTGCTGCTGTCGGTCCTCAGCGCAACTGTCCTCAATCTCATCCTGGCGATCAATCATCGGCCCGGCCGCTATCTTGGCGTAAGTTGATCATGTAGACGCGCCGCATGCCGCGTGGGAGAGGACCACATTAGGGATTGCGCCGACCGTCAATCGCGTGATCGACAATCCGCATTAACGCGACACAGACGTGCTGCCCCAGTCTCGCTGCGGTCTGTCTACGAATGGATTGCCGAACGGTGCGACAGGCTCAGGCTTGCATCGGCGCGCTGCTTTTGGGGGGAGTTGTCGCCGCGGCAACGGCATCGCGCGGAACTAGGCACAACCTCCTGGATCGTCGGCTTCGCGCTTTTCCCTCCGAGCGCTGCCGCGGAGGCGAAAGGGCGGCAGTCAGGAAGCACGCGACCCTGGCCGGAGCTATCGAAGAGGTTGCGAAGTCATTCGCCCTCGCCAGGTTTGCCGCTGAAATGGGCGTCGAACTTTCCGGGGACCCCGTTCCAGGCATCCGCGTCTTCAGGCGGTGCCTTCCTGCGCGTTATGTTGGGCCAGGAAGACGCATATTGATGGTTGAGCGCGAGCCATGCCGGCGTGGCGAACGGATCCGTGTCGGGCAAGATCGCTTCCGCCGGACATTCGGGCACGCACACACCGCAGTCGATGCACTCGTCAGGGTGGATGACGAGCATGTTCTCGCCCTCGTAGAAGCAGTCCACGGGACACACTTCAACGCAATCCATGTACTTGCATTTGATGCAGTTGTCGGTAACGACGTAGGTCATTCTGTCTGTCTTCTTGGCGGGACGCTGTGTCGGACGACCGCATCTGGAGTCGAGCGCGTTCCGTTGGTCGCATCGACTTGCCGGACATCGTCCGGTTGCGGGTATCTCAGGCGGCGATCGGTTTCGCTTTTGCCGGCTGCGCGGTCTCGGCGCGCGCCGCGGCAAGCGCGATCCAGTCGCGATAGAGGCCTTGGTCCTCCCTGGAAAAGGACATGCGCCGCTTCATGTCGTCGAAGGTTTCGCCGGGGTGGGTCTTGTCGTATTCCGCGCGAACCAAGGATTCGAGGTAAGCACGGTCGGATGCATCGGCAGGCCGGATGAAGTCGTGCGAGTTGCTCAGCATGATCGTTTCCGTTCAGTCAGTTTTTCAATCCAACGCCCTCCGCCATCTATCCTGTTCCAACGCCCAGATAGCGCAGGCGGGGCAATTGGCGCCGCAGCGGTCTATGGCCGAAAGATCAGGCCGAGCCGCTCCCGGCGGGATATCGCGAATGCCGGTTCCCATGGCGTGAATGCCGGCAGCAAATCGCGGAAGGCGCGCAATGCGTGCGCGAAGAAGAGAGGCAAGGGCATCACCGTCGGATAAAAGATACATAAAGAATATATCTTTTAGGTGCCATTTCGCAAGGGGCCGGCTATGCGACCAGATGAAGCGGCGGAGGCAGGACGTTTACGCTGTCGGCTGGATGCCGAAGTCTTCGGGGCGGAGCAGAAGATCAGCCAAGGTGTAGCGGTCGAGCGTCCCCGCGAATGCTGCGAGCGCTTCCTTGAGCGCTCCGCGCAGGCGGCAACGAGGAGTGATCAGGCAACGGTTGTCGCTCCTGAAACATTCGACCAGGGCAAAATCGGGCTCCGTAGTCCGCAGCACGTCGCCCAGCCGGATCTGTGCCGGTGTCTTGGCAAGCGTCAGGCCGCCGGCACGGCCGCGAACGGCTCTCAAAAATCCGGCGCGGGTCAGTTGGTTGGCCACCTTCATCAAGTGCGCGCGCGAGATTCCGTAGACCTTGGAGGTTTCCTCGATCGTGATCAACTGACCTTCCCTGGCCGCGGCGTACAAGAGCACGCGAAGCGAGTAGTCGGAGAAATCCGTCAGTCTCATCCAAAAAATCCCTTTGCTGGCCACAAGCGAAACGTCGCCCATGCAATGGAAAGATGCGCGGGAGATGTATGTTTTGCAAGGCTGCGCAACCGAATGATAAAACATATATTGACAATGTATGTTTAGGCGACGATTATCGCGGACCGGAGCGAGACGCGACGTACGCATTGCCACGCTAGCGGCGAGCGAATGGATTGCCCGCTCGTCAACGCAATCGAAGGATGAACCGATGACGCATACAGCCGTCCCAAACGAGATAGATGTCCGCAGCCTCGTGCCCATGCAGCGGCACCAGAAGATCTTCCAGCTCGTCGATGAGCTGGCTCCTGGCGGGAAGTTCGTTCTCATCAACGATCATGATCCCAAGCCGCTCTATTACCAGCTCGAGGCGGAACATCCCCAGCAGTTCTCCTGGACCTATCTCGAAAGGGGGCCGGAGGTCTGGCGAGTCGAGATCGGCCGCCTGTCGAAGGCGGCGTGAGCAGGGCGTAGCGGTTAGCGCGAGTCGGCAAAGGGTGTAACATGAGCGTTGGCACAGCATCGCAGCTGGACGACGAGAAGGTCAAGGAAGCGCTTCGGCTCGTGATCGATCCGGAACTCGGCTACAACATCGTCGATCTCGGGCTCGTCTACGCTGTCCTGGTCAACGACGGCGGTGTCGTCAACATCGTGATGACCACGACGACGCGCGGCTGCCCGGCCACCGATTACCTGAAGGAGGGAGCCCGCGACGCGGCTTGGGGTGTTCCGGGCGTCGAGTTCGTCGATGTCGCGGTGACCTACGAGCCGGCCTGGTCGCCACAGAAGATGACCGCGGCCGCCAAGGAGCACCTAGGCATTGCGGACAGCGGTGAGTGGTGACATGGGCGCGGACCGGATAGAGGCATCGGAACCAGGCGTCGCGCCTTCCAGCGGCGACCATCCGGTGTCCGTCCTGACAGACCTCCTGGTCACGAGTCTCGAGGCCCTGGCGAAGGCCGGGCAGGCCGATGCCGCCTGCCGGCAGGCTGGAAAGGCTTGTGCCGCGCTGCGCGCCTCGAACCCCGCCCAGTGGCGAAAATTCAACGCGTTGCTGCATCGCTTGAGCAGGCAAGCGCCGTGAGCCGATTTTCAAGTTTCGTCGCATTCTCTGAGAGCCCGCATTGAGAACCAACACAGGAGTATTCTTGATATGAGCCGCGTCGATCAGGACAGCAATCATAGTCCCCAAAATGAAAGCTCCTTACAGCCGATGCTTGTCGGCGGCCTGGTGCTTATCGTGGTCGGGATGCTCTTGGTTGCCAGGCTGGTCTGACTTCGATGTGTTCCGGAAGCGTTCCGGTCGATGAATTGTCGGATTGCTGTGAGCAAATCGAGATGAGCGCAGGCGACATATTTGTCGATGCCGCACTCCTTGGACCGCTGCTGGGTCTCGAGCCGGCGGAAATTCCTTCGCTCTTGAGAAACCGGACGATTACATCATTTTGCGAACGGGGAACCGATGCCGACGAGGGCCGATACCGATTGACCTTCTTCCACGGCAATCGCCGCGCCCGCCTCATCGTCGACGCGGCGGGACTGATCCTGCGGCGCACGACGATCAACTTCGGGGAACACGCCTTGCCACGCCAGTTGCGCCGCGCCGGCATGTAGCTCGCGGTGGCAGGACGCCGACGGACCTCCTGTATTGGACTGAGCTACGCGAACGTGCCGACTGAGAATCCCTCGAGCTCGAGCGAGAATTTGAGTGATGTCCATATCGCCGGATCGTCGTCAACCACGGCCACTGTCGGTTTTTCGAGTGATCCGCGGCACCCTTTAATCGCACTGATCTCCAAGCATCCGTTCACGGTCCAGCAAGCCGTTACCGGAGGCTGTTCGCCTTCCGCATCGGAAAGATGAGCAGGCCAACCCCGGATTTCCGAATGCCTGGCTTCTCGCGTCGCATTTTGCTCATACTGACTGAACACGGATCGAACCGGGGCCAATACTGCCTCGTCATCGAAGGGCTTTTCCAGGAAATCGACCGCACCGAGGCCTTTTACTCGCCGGACCAGCTCAACCCCTCGATTTCCGGCATCCGCAGGTCGGTGACGATGCATCCGCGATCTACGCGTTCAATGTTCGCCAGAAGTGCAACTGCCGTTTCATAGCTACGCACCGAGACTTGGGCAGCGCTAAGCACAAAGGCGAGCGACTTGCGCACTGCCTCGTTGTCGACGATATGGACGACGCTATCGGTGGACATCGGTCGACTCCTCCCTGGTTACCAAAGGCAATGTAAAGCGGAACGTCGTTCCGCCGCCTGGACGCGACTCGGCTTCGATCTGCCCGCCGTGCGCTTCGACGATCGTCCGGCAGATCGAAAGGCCTACGCCCATCCCGCGCGGCTTGGTGGTCGCAAATGGTTGAAACAGTTTCGCCGCCATTTCTACCGAAATGCCGGAGCCGCTATCATCGACCTGGACGGCCATCATCATGTCATCTGCGGGCTTCGTACGAACGGTCAGGCTTCGCTCACTCGACTCGTCCATGGCCTCAATGGCGTTCCGGATCAGGTTGACCAAAACCTGTTGAATTTGGACCTTGTCGGCAAGGATCAGATTGACACGGGAGTCAAAGTCGAACGTCACTTGTATGCCCTTGTCCCTCGCGCCTACGAGCGCGAGGGCGGATGCTTCCTCGACAAGGCTGACAATGTTTTCGACCTGTCTTTCGCTCTCCCCGCGACCAACGAAATCGCGCATGCGCCGAATGATCTGGCCGGCTCGCAACGCCTGGCCGGCCGCGCTGTCCATTGCATCTCGAAGAATCGCCGCCCGCTCGTCGGCGCTGGCATCCAGCAGGCGGCGTGAGCCCTTTAGATAGTTCGCAATGGCCGCCAACGGCTGGTTGAGTTCATGAGCGATCGCCGAAGCCATCCCGCTCATCTCAGTTAGGCGTGACAGGTGGGCAAGTTCGGACTGCAGCTCCTGAAGTCGCGCTTCGGTTTCGCGCCGCTCCGTCAGGTCACGAATGAACCCGGTGAAAAACAGCTGGCCCGCTGACCAAATCTCTCCAACGGTCAGTTCCATCGGAAACGTCGAGCCGTCTTTGCGTTGCGCCGCAACCACATGGCCGGTGCCAATAACACGCCGCTGCCCGGTCTCGCGATAGCGCTCGATATAGGCATCATGTTCCTCGCGGTAGGGGGAGGGCATGAGCAGCGTCACGTTGTTCCCGATCGCCTCAGCGGCGGTGTAGCCGAGCATCCGCTCCGCGGTGGCGCTAAAGGACTGGATGATCCCACGTCCGTTGATAACGATTGTGGCTTCGGGGACTATATCAATGATCGATTGGAGATGAGCCTCGCGCGTCAAGGCCAGCATGCGGGCCCTTCGCAACCGTTCGCCGATCCAGGCCGTCCCCGCCCCGATCAGTACAAACACAACGCCATTGGCGATCTCCGCCCACCCGACCGCTCCGTGGTCGGCGATGAAGAAGAAGACGAGGGGGACGCTCAAACCGGTGGCCAGGATGCCGGGACCGAAGCCGCCGACTCCCGCCGCCAGCAGCACTGCGGGCAGGAAGAAAAGGTAAGGAGCCTGATCCTTAAGAAGCGATGCAAGAGCGAACCTAGCGATGAAGGCAACCGCGACCGCCGCGACGGCAATGGCGTAGCCCAAAGCTGCTTCGTGTCTTGACTGTGCCGCACCTGCTGACCTGTCCCGAAACGGCACGTCATTCAATCCCGCGGATGAGCTGGCCAAACGGCTTTCTTACCGCACGCAATCGCGACTGATATTGATCTGACGCAAACTTCTCATGCGAAGCCGACCTAGCGATCCGATTTCCGGTCGGCTGTCGTCGTCGACATTGCGTTTTAGGACCGGCTTTCCGCCGCGGCGAAGCGCGGGAAAAGGACATTGTTCTCCAGGTGGATGTGCTCGACCAGATCCTCGGCGAGCTGCGCAACGCCCACGTAGAGCGCCTGCCATGAGCGGCATGCTCCTTCGGGCACGGTGAAGTTGTCCGTCAGGGTTTCAAGGAGCCGGAGCGAAGTGCCATGGTCGTCGTGCTCGTGCCGCAGTTCCGAAATTGGGATATCATACTTGCCCTCGGCCCACTGCATCATCGCCGGAAACAGGATGGCCTCTTCCTTGGCCATATGCGGCTCCAACTCACTCTGGAGTTGCCGCAACGCTTCGGAAAGCCCGGCCGGCACTTTCGGATGCTCTCGATGCACGGCTTCAACCTTTCGCGACAGCGCGATCAGCTCCGGCAGGGCAAGCCGGTGAGCCTCGTGGTAGCAGGCCTGAATATGGTCGATCAGAACCTCGTTGCTCATTGCGGTAGCCGCCGTGCCAGTACCTTCACGGGTGCCCAGCCCCGCCAACGCCTGCTCAAGCTCCGCTGGGTCGACTCCTCTCCTTTGAGCGGCGCTGTCGAGGGTGAGATCGCCGCCGCAGCAGAAGTCTATCTTGAACTTCCGGAAGACCGCGGTAGCGCCGGGCAGCGTTGCAGCTATGTCGCCCACGGTACGCTCCCAAAGTTCTGGACCTGGCAATTGGGTGTTCATCACGAAGCTCCTTGCATGCTCGGCGTGCCTGAAACTCAAAACAGGCTCATCCGCATTAAAATGCCGTCCCGCATGGCAAGCCCAGCTTTGTCGGCGGCCGGGTCACGAATAACCGATATTTGGATCCGTCTCTTTGCGCTGGAGCAACAAAATCCAAACCGCAGCCTGGCTCCCTGTCGGGAAGTACACCAATATCCGCTGCGCCTCGCGGACATGGTTGCTGCCGTCGGCGATGGCGTGGCGCAACAACAAGGCAGGCCAAACAACGTTGTGACGATGCCGCCGCCCTATGTTTCTCCCGCCTTAGCTGCTCCGTTCGATGACGCGTCCGTCAGGAAGAACGAAATAAGCCCGAGTCGCTCCAGCCTCGGCGAGAGCCGATGAGGCGCGGTCCACAGGCATAACGGAAAAGGCGGTCGAAAGCGCGTCAGCGCAGGTCGCGCTCGGCGCGACGACCGAGACGCTGAGATAGCGGTTCGCGCACAAGCCCGTCGCGGGATCGAAGATGTGATTGAACCTTTCCGCTGCATCGAATTCAGTGCCGTAAGCGCCTGACGTGGAGACGGCCTGATTGTCGAGAGCAATCGTCGCGATGAGGCGATCCTCGGCTCGCGGGTCCTTTATCCCGATCGACCATGGCCGTCCCGCCGGGTGAGCGTCGAGCGCGCGCGTCTCTCCCATGTCGACCAAAGTGTGCGCGACTCCGCGAGCGCGCAGCAGTTCGGCGACGCGATCGGTGATGTAGCCTTGCGCGATGCCGTTCAGGGTCAGCGCCATGCCGGACTGCCCGAACGCCACTCTTCCTGCGTCCACGCTCATGCGCTGGTAGCCGCATTTGGCCACGGCGCTTCCGATGTCGCCCGGTGACGGACCATTCGGATCGGCATCGGCCGTGCCGAAATGATTTGCGTAGAGCGTCCAGAGCGGCTGCACCGTTGGGTCGAAGGCCCCGCCGGTCGCGCGGGCATAGCGCGCACTTGTCGCCAGAAGCTCGACGAGTTCCTGCGGCGGATCGGCGAGCTCGCCATCGCGATTCAACCGGGAAAGCGCGGAGGTGTTGTCGTAGAGGCTGAACACGCGCTCCAGCCGGCGCACCTCAGCAAGCGATTCCGCGATCAGACGCTCGGCTTCGGCGTCATCGGGATGGTAGAGCTGCAGCGAGGCATCGGCGCCGAGCACCACACCGCGCCATTCGTGGAACAGGGGCGACGCCCGCCCCGCCCGCGCAAAGCCTGCTCCAAGCGCCGCAAGGCTCACGCCTGCCACCGCGCCGCTAATGCGGATGAAGCGGCGCCGGCTTATCCGGCCTGCCAACGCGCCGTCCGGGTCGATTCCATTGCTGAGGATCGTCATTGCTTCACCACGGGTTTAGGTGACTTGGATTCGCCGGCCGACATATCGGCAACACCATCGCTCTCGTCGCTTTCCAGAATGTATTTCTCCGGAATATCGTCGAACCGCACGATCGTTCCGCCGTGCGCCGCCGTGAACGACCGAGCGACGTTTTCGTCAGAGAAGGGCACGGCTTCTTTGCCGCCCATGCCGGCGTTGTAGTCGCTGCCGATCGCGTACCAGGCGTCGTGCGCCTCGACCCAGGCTCCTGCCTCAGGGCGATCCCAGTTCCTGACCTTCGCCATGTCATTGACATAGATGGCGACGATGTCTTTCGGCTCCCCCGGTAGGATCGAAAAGGCGACCGCGTCGCGAACCGACGAGAACCAAAGCGGCTCGGATTTGCCCACGCGGAAGGCCTGCGCCTTCGGACCGCCATGTTCGAGCAGGCCCATTGAGCAGAAGTAGGCGACCGATGTGGCGGTCGGCTCCTGCGGCGGCGGCTTGGGCAGGTCAGCGATGTCCTGATTGCAGCCGGCGAGCAGGATGGAGAGGGCTGCGGCGGCAAGCGCGCCGAGAAGCGTTGCACGTATCATGGCTCTTTCCTTGAAAAGACGAAAACGGCAAGGGCGAGGGGAACCGCTACCCAGGCCGCCAGGGCGGTGATCAGCACCGCGCGACCGAACTGCATCTGCTCGGAAAGGCCGGCCATCCCGGCGAACATGCTGGTCTTCGACAGCCCGGCAAGATTGAGGAGTCGGAAGATGTCGGCGGGGTCGAGGAGGAGCAGCCAGTTGAAGGCGGCCGCGCTGATCGTCCTGCCCTGATCCGCAACCAGCAGGCCGAGCAAAGCCATGTCGTAGAGAAGGACCAGAACCAGCCAGATGCCGATGGCAAGGCCTGCCGCGGTCGCACGCTCGCGCACGGTCGCGCTGATGAAGTATCCGAGCGCGACAAAGACCGCGCCGAGCAGAACAGACGAGCCGATCATACGCGCGAAGCTGCCGAGGCTGTCGGCATCGAATTCGCCGGCCGCAAGCGCGAGCGCCGCTCCGGCGGCGCCGTAGCCGAGCACGGTCGCGACCGTCAGGATCGAGAGGTGTCCAAGAAACTTGCCGAAGAGGATCTGCCAGCGCGAGAGCGGATAAGAAAGGAGAAGAAGCAGCGTGCCGCGATCGCGCTCCCCAACAATCGCGTCGTGGGAAAGAAGGAGCGCTATCAGAGGGACCAGGAAAATCGTCAGGCTCGACAGACTGACGACCGTGACTTCGAGCGGACTTGCACCGACCACGCCGGTGGGAGCACTGCCGAGGAACGCGAGCGTCAACGCCAGGCCAGCCATCAGCAGGACGGCGCCAAGGGCCCAGCGGTTGCGCAGGCCGTCGCGTATCTCGCGGCCGGCGATCGTTGCTATGGCGTTCATTCCGCGGCCTCCCGTGTAAGCTCGTCGCAAAGATCGACCAATGTCGGCGCCATCACTTCGATGTCGGAGATGCCTTCGAGCAGCGAGATGCTGCGGATTGCCTCGATCTTGCCGCCGTCGGCGCAAATCAGCTCGAAGCGCAGATCGTCGAGCCACTGTACGCTGCGCCGGGCTGTGAATTCCCTTGCCGCATTCCCGTCGACGACCTGCACCCGTATCCGAAGCGGCAGGTCCGCCTGGCGACGGAGTTCGGAAAGCGCGCCGCAAGCGACCATGCGGCCGGCCTTCATGATGGCGATGCGATCGGCCTGCTCGATGTCGCTGAGCGCGTGCGAGGAAAGCAGCAGCGTCGCGCCGGCATCCCGCAACTGCGCCATGACGTCGTAGAACATCTGGCGCGACTCGATGTCGAGGCCGGTTGTCGGCTCGTCGAGGAAGAGAACGCGCGGTTCGCCCAGCAGCGCCTGCGCCAATCCAAGGCGCTGGCGCATGCCCTTCGAATAGGTGCCGACTCGGCGCGCCGCGGCGCCAGCGAGCCCCACCCGCTCCAGGAGATGGTCGGTGACGCCGAGCGGCACTTGCTTGAGACGCGCGTAGAAACGCAGCACCTCTCGGCCGGTCATGGCCGGGGAGAAGGCCACATTCTCGGGCAGGAAGCCGATCCTGCGCCGGAAAGCCATGGCCTGGCGCCCGGCAGGGTTCTCGCCGAGCAGCGTGATGCGTCCAGCAGTCGGCGTCAGCAGGCCGAGCGCCATCTTGACCAGCGTGCTCTTGCCGGCTCCGTTGTGCCCCACTATGGCAACGCACTCGCCGGGCGCAACCGAGAGGTCTACGTCGCGCACGACGTAACTATCCCCGTATCGCTTCGACACGCTTTCCATGAATATCGTCGGCGACGTGGTCATGGTTTGACCTCCAGCTCGGGCGGGATGGGTGCCATCAGCGGCGCGCTGTCGATGACACCGCCCGGATGGAGCGCGGGGAATTCGGCCTGAGCCCAGCGTATGACCTGCACGGCCGGGCTGTTGATGAGGAGTTTGGCCGTTGGATAAGTCCACACGACCTTGTCGAAGATGTCGTTCGGGCGGTAGGCGGTATCGGCGATGCCGTCGCCGTTCAGGTCGAACGCTGGATTGTCGCTCCAGTAATTGCCGCGCCCGTCCGCCGACCAGTCGAGTGATCGTGTGCCCACGTAAACGACCTGCGAGCGGTTATGGACGAAGGCATTGCCGGTCATCCGGTTGCGCTCCGAACCCGCGGTGAAGTGGATGCCGACGGCGCAATCCTCGAACCAGTTGTCGGCGAATAGGTTCTTGTTGGCGTTGTAGATGAAGACGCACTGATCGCTTCGCCGCACGACGTTGCCTTCGATCCGCGCATCGTTGGCGTAGTTGAGCAGAAGGCCATGATCGCCGTCGTCTTCCGACTGGTTGCGGCGGATCACCAGACGGCTCGAATACATGATGACGTAGCCGTCATGGTTGTTGCGCGAAACGTTGTCGCTGACCTCGCTGTCGTTGGTGTACATGTAGTGGACGGCGAAGCGGACGTTCTCGATGCGGTTGCCGCGGAAGACGTTCTTGCGGCTGGCATTGGTGAAGATGCCGTCACGTCCGCCCGTGATGTAGTTGCCGATCACCTGCGCTCCCGGCGCATTCCAAACATAGACGCCGTTGCCGAGTTCGTTGGTCCTGAGATCGGTCCGCCCGACGATGCGGTTGTTTCGCACGATCGCGTTGGCGGCGCCGTGAACATAGACGCCGACGAGGCTGTTCTCGATCCGGCTGTTCTCGACGATCGCGCCCGTGGCGCTGTCTTCGAGGAAGACCGCCGCGTCCATGGGATCGTCGATGCCGGAATTGCGTATCGTGAGGCCGCGGATGGCCACGTTCGGAGCGGCCACCTCGATGGCGCGGCCCCGGCCTTGCCCGTCGAGGACGGCGCCGGGCTCGGCTTCGATGCTGAGAGCATGGTCGATGTGGATCGGGCCTTGGTGCACCCCGGCAGCGAGTATGAGCGTATCGCCTGAATGCGACGCACCGATCGCCAGCCGAAGACCATCTGCTCCCGCGGAGACGGCGAGGGTTTCTGCCCGCCCCGTCCCCGGGAGGAGGAAGGCGCAGGCGGCGACGACGGCCGCCGCGACTGCGCTCCAGCTATGCCAGCTCTGGCTCATGCCGGCCGCGGCTCCACGATCATGCGCCCGGCCATTTCCATGTGCAGCGCATGGCAGAACCACTGGCAGTAGTACCAGTGGACTCCGGGACGGTCCGCGACGAAGGTCACGGACGCGGTCGCCTGCGGCCCGATCTCCATCGCAATCCCGTGGCGCACCATTGTGAAGCCGTGCGTCAGGTCCTCGACATCGTCCATGTTGGTAACGGTGATGGTGACTTCGTCACCCTGCTTCACCGTGAACTTGTCGAGGCTGTAGGCCGGCGCGACCGAGTGCATGTAGACGCGCACCTTGTTGCCGTCGCGGATGACGTCGGCTGCTTCCTCGAGTTTGACGCCGTCCTTCGCTGCCTGCTGCCGCGCCTCCTCCCACATAGGGTCATCGCGCTTCCACACGATCTCCGGCCTGACCTTCGAGCGATGAACCAGGCAGATGTCGTGCGGCTCAGCGAAACTCGGGCCGTCATGGACCAGGCGCATCTCGTCGCCCGAAATGTCGATCAGCTGGTCGTTCTCGGGATGCAGCGGTCCCACGGGCAGGAAGCGATCCTTGGAGAACTTGTTGAGCGACATCAGCCACTTGCCGTCCGCCTCGTTGGTCTCGCCCATCGAGGTATGATTGTGGCCCGGCTGATAGTGGACGTCGAGCTTCTGGATGATGGGGTCGACCTTGGCGCCGCCATAGGCCTGGATCGCCTTGTCCAGGTTCCATTTGACCACCTGGCTGTCGAGGAACAGCGTGGTGTAGGCGTTGCCCTTGCCGTCGAATGCCGTGTGGAGCGGACCGAGACCCAGCTCGGGCTCTGCGACGACGACGTCGCGCGGCTTGATCTTGTCGTCGAACAGGTCGTCGAAGCGGCGCACGTCGAGAAGCGTGACGGTCGGCGAGAGCTTGCCGGCGATCGCGACATGGATGCCGTCGGGAGCCGTGTTACAGCCGTGGGGGTTGTTGCCGGCCGGAACGTAACGGGTGTACGGCGAACCGTGTCGCCCGTCGACCACCCGCACGCCGTTGATCTCCTTGTAGTCGCCTTTCTTGACGGCGTCCTCGATGCGTTTGATGTTGAAGATCACCACCCAGTCGCGGTCCGCCGATGTCATGTCGGCAAGCGTCACGCCCCGCTCCGAGTTGTAGGACGTCGAGAACGCGTACTTGCCCTGGTAGTCGGCGTCGGTGTTGTCGAGATTCCCATCGACCAGCACCTGCCAGGCAACCTTCATTGTATCGCCGTCGATGGCGGTGAAGACCGACCAGTACTGCTTGGGATCGTCGAGGACGGTTCCGTCGTTCGGGATCGGGATGATGTGCTCGCTGTTGGCGAATACGTAGCCGGTCCGCGGATACTTCTGCAGGCGCAGTCCGTGGATGTCCGACGCGTTCGGGATCTCGATGATCTTGTCGCACTTCATAACGTCGCAGCGGATGCGCGCAACGCGGCAATTGGCCTTGTCGTTGACGAACAGATAGCGTCCGTCATAGGTGCCGTCGGTGAAGGACATGTGGGGGTGGTGCAGGTCGCCGTTGTGGTAAACTCCGCCGCGCGTCGTAAGGAACGCTTGCGTGGTCGGCATCAGGCCTTCCGTCAAGACCTTCCGGCTCTCGTTGGTGATCCCCCAGCCCGTGGCGCTGCAGCGGTTGAAAACCGGAATGCGCATGATTTCGCGCATGGAGGGCAGTCCGATGATGCGCACCTCGCCGCACTGGCCGCTCGAGCTGAAACCGTAATACTCGTCGAGATCGCCAGGCCGGATCTCATTGGTCGCTTCCTTGGCATGGGCGGGTCTGGTGAACCCGGCTACGCCGACGGCACCACCGCCGGCCGCGCTGGCGAGGCCGGCCAGTATTGCGGCCTTGCCGCTTCCGGTCAGAAGCTTGCGGCGGCTTACTCCGGCTTCCTCCGGCCTGTCGTCGTCTTTCATTGGTTCTCTCCTTCTGTTGACACGGCCTGGCTGGCCGCAGTCTTCCGTTCCACGGATGGTTCGCGACCGTTGACGGTCACCAGGACCCTCGGCTTGCGCTTTGGCTCCGGCTGCATCGACGGCGACTGCAGGGCCAGGAACTTCTCGCGCTTGATGCGCTTCTGGATCACCACCGGACAGCGCTGGTCGTCGTGATAGAGCACCTGGCAGTTGAGGCACTGGATGCACTCGTTGGGATTGATCGTGCCCTCCGGATGGATCGCCTGGACGGGACAGTCATTGGCGCAACGCTGGCAGGGCGAGCCGCATTCCTTGTATCGCTTCAGCCAGTCGAACATGCGCACGCGGGCTGGGATGGCCAGCGCTCCGCCGAGCGGGCAAAGGTACCGGCAGTAGAAGCGTTCGATGAAGAGGCTCGGCGCAAGGCAGCCGACGGCGAAGAGGACGAACCACCACTCGCGCGCGAAATGCAGGATGATCGCGGTCTTGAAGGGCTCCACCTCGGCCGCTTCCTCGGCGAGGCCGAGCGAGCCGAAGGACAGGCCGAACAGCGCGAGGAAGATGATGTACTTGAACGGCCACAGGCGCTGATTGAGCCAGAACGGCACGCGCACCTGCGGAATGTGGGCCCAGCGCGCCAGCCGGTTCGTCCATTCCTGGAGCGCGCCGAACGGACAGAGCCAGCCGCAATAGGCGCCGCGCCCCCAGAACAGCAGCGCGGCCGCGACCGCCGACCACAGGATGAAGATCAGCGGATCGCGCAGGAAATAGTCCCACCGGAAGTCGCCACGCAGCGAGTTGAAGAATGTCAGGATGTTCACGACAGACAGCTGCGCATGCTCGTACCAGCCGAGCCACAGAAGCGTGAAGGCGAGGTAACCAAGCCGGATGCGCTCATAGGCGCGGGGCCACTTCACGAGGATATCCTGGAAGAAGAAGATGCCGGTGAGCACGCCGATGGCGACGAGCATGACGGCGATGTCGAACTTCCGCGCCTGCCACATCCGCTGCCAGAGCGGCGGCTCGTTGTCCGCCGGCGGCGGTTCCACGGCAGCCGATGTCGGTGCGGCCGCCGCCGGTGCGACAACGGCCGGCGGCGAAACTGGCGCGGTCAGGAACTTGTCGGGGGTCGAGTAGTCGAGCCCCGTCGTGACGAATGCCTTGTCGAGCGCGCCGGTCGCCCGTTGCACGAGGAGCTGGAACCGCCATGGCGCGCCGGGATCGAGGTTCGAGCCGTCGGGCGTGACGAACACGCCGATCTCGGGAAAGTCCGGCGCGCCTTCGGCGGCCACCGCGCCGAGCCGGCGATAGTTGCGATCGCGAAAGCGTATGCTGCTCTCGCTCTGGATCAGCTCGATGCGATCGAAAATGCCGCCGCGTACATAGCCGGAACCGCGAAAGGAATACGGTCCGTCGCCGGCAACGAGAATCGCCTGCTGGCCGGGCTTCAGATCCTGGCGAAGGCGGTCATAGTCGGCGTCGCCGAGCAGTGATCGGCCGATCGTCGGCACGCTCGCCAGCGCTACATAGACATCGACGAAGGAGGCGTCCGGGTCGCCTGCCTGAGGGTGTGCGATCGCCGCGGCATTGCCCGTCCGCTGAAACAGGTCATCGAGCTCTTTGTTGGTGATCGCAAGCCTGCGGACCGAGCCGTCGCCGAGCAAGTCTTGCCAGGTTTCGACAGCGCTCTTCGCCTGATCGATCGCGCGGTGGGTCGGCTGAGAAGCGACATTCGCAGCGCCCGGGCCTAGGCCGCGCGATCGCGCGATCTTGACCGCCGACTGCGTCATGCTGTCGGCGATGACCATCATGGTGACCGTCGCGCCGCTGACAATGTCGACTGGCATTCGCTTCTCGTCGCCCGGATCGAGGACGCGCCGGCCGACGAACCCGTTTATATAATGATCGATCTTGGCTTGAGGGATCCCGACCAGAACGATCGGTTCATGATGCTCGACGAGCTTTGCGCCAGTGATCTTGCCGTCGAGGTCGATGCCGACGACGATGTTGATCGGCTTGCCGGAATAGCCGGTCGCATCGACGACATCGTTCGTGAGGAAGGCGTAGCCGACAAGCTGGCCACCCTTGAGCAGCTTCGCCGCGGGCGGGTTGTCCTCGACCTGTCCGAAGCTGTCAGCGGCAGGGTCTACGTCGCCTGCCTTCAATGCGCCCAGGAATTCGCCGAGCCGGCTGGCGGCACTTGCTTCGTAGGGCAGCCACAAAACGGCGAGAAGAAGGACAAAAATGGCCATCAGGCGACGCGCCATCAATCTCCGTCCAGATTCCATGCGTGATTTCATTTGCCGTCATCTGCTCAATGCTCGGCCGACTGCTGACCAAGCGAGCGCCACCCTTAGACGGCCGACGGGGACCGATCTTTGATCCAGCGCAATAAGATGCATCTTAGATGGATGTTAGGTTTGTCCATTCGTGCCGAAGGCGTGCTTCCCTGGTGTTAGAAGCAAGCTGTTTTGCCGCGCACTTTGCTTAGAGGTCCAAATCGAGAAGCTGGGCGAGCGACAGATCGCCGCGACTTTCCGTGCACTCGTCGAGAAGCAGTGGGATCGCATCGAGGGAGGTGCCGTGCGTCATCGCGACGGTGCCGGATGTTTTCATTGCGAGGCTGTAGGTCTACGCGTCATCTCTGGCGGATTTCCAGCATCGGCCGCAGTTGGAGTGCCAGGTGGCCGCCGCAGGATTGCTGCGCGGCTTGCCACTCTGGACAAGAACGTGGCTTCGGTGACAGCCGCAGCGCTCGCCGATCGGGAAGTTGTCGGCAAGCGAGGGCGGCATGTCTCTAAAGGGAGCACTCTCGCTTTAGCTGTGCCGGGCCCTGCGCCGGGTCGAGCAAGTGCATAATGCCTATCTCGATCTGCTCGGTAACGAGCAGGTACTCCCGCCGCTCAACAGGCAGCGGAGAGTCTTCCGCAAGGGTATTACTCAGGTCCGCACGCCCTACCGACGGCTTGCCCGCCTTATTGGCCGACCTGTTTGAAGAGCTCTTCGAAGACCTTCTTGGCTTTGCCGGGCTGATTGACCGCCTCGGCTGCCTTCAGGTTGCTGCTTGGGTCGCCGACCACGACGAGCGCGACCATGCCCATGCCGTAGTGAGGATTGCACTTGACACCGTAAACGCCGGGCTTGGTGAATGTGACTGAGACATCCTTGTTCATCTCGCCCTTGAACGGCTGGGCACCGTCCGGCAGCATGCCGGGGATGGACTCGACATCGTGTCCCTTGTCCTTGGCAACGAAATGGACGGTGTCGCCGGGCGCTACCTTGAGAAAGGACGGCTCGAGCTGAAACATCCCGTGCTTCCCCATATTCATCATGTTGACTTCAACCTCGGCGGCGCGAGCAGTTCCAGCCGTAATCAGAGCGGCTGCCACGACCGACAGCGCAAGTTTCATCGAATGCATTTTTTCGGGTCCTTATTCGTCTGGGGTCCGACCGTTGTGGATCGATCCGAGCCCTCTATTAGCCGAAACCGCCTTGCAAACTTTGCGCTAGCTCAAATTCGATGTCGGTTGTGGGGCGAAATACCCGTGCTTGTCGGCCGCTGTTCTGCGGCCGCCGCGGCATGCCGGACTTACGTCAAGGCCTTCTCACCGACTCTTTGTCGGGCCTGTTTCGTTCGCTTTGGGTCGAGGGCGAGCGCTAACCGGAAAGTCGGTTATGGCTTTTTGGCAATCGATTGGAACGGGCTGCAGGGCCGACATCAATGACATACTTCATCGCGCTGCCTCGCCTACCACCGAGACCGCCTTTGATTCGCCCACGCTTCAGGATCTCTTGGATCAGATGGCCGTCGAAATTCTCGAAATCAGACAGGCATTGCCTGGCAAAAATGTATTTCGTGATCGGCAAAGATCCCCGTTTGATCTCTGAGAAACTAAGATCCCTTGCAATCGCGCTAATAAGATATACATAATATGTATCTTTATACGGCCAGGAGGACGATGATGCGGTATGATCACAAGGCTCCGCCGCAAGATCGGCGGCACGAGCGGCCGGCACCTCGGCCAACCTCCAACCAAGATGAAATCGAGTGGGACGAGGTAGCGCAGGCTTCATGGGAATCCTTCCCTGCCAGTGATCCTCCGGCATGGATCGGATGTCGGCACCGGCTCCGCTCCATTGAAAGCTCTCTGATTCGCGGGAGATGCGATGCAAGTCGAGATCGACACGGATGAGTTCCTCATCGATGCGAGGCTGCCTGCCGACCTGCTGCGCCTCGATCCGACGAACATGGACTCGACGCTGGAGACTCGGGACATCACATCCATTTGCGAGCGTGGCATCGGCGAGCGCGAGGGCGAATATCGTTCGAGCTTCCTTTACGGCAACAGCCGGGCGCGTCTGAATGTCGATGTCGCGGAAAAGTTAAACGGCGCTCGAGGATCGACTTTGGAAAAGCCGCCCTTGCCGCGCCAATTGCATCGCGCAAGCGGATAGCGTGCTGGGTCAAATGACGGCAATGACATGATACGGGTCGACAACTTACTGGCGAAGATTCGCGATCGCCTAATTCTCATCGGCGACGACCGGCAGCTCACGGAGGCCGCATCGCTCCTTTCCGACGATACCAGACACATGGTCGTCGTATGCGACAGCGCTGGCGCGATGGTCGGTGTCATCACCCGAACGGATATCGTGCGCCAGATACGCCATTGCCAGGGATGCGCGTGCACGACGGCCTGCACAGCCGTCATGACCAGAAACGTGGTATCCTGCGAGCCGAACGACTGGCTGCACGAGGTCTGGTCGACGATGAAGGAAGGAGGCCTGTACAGTGTCCCGGTGGTGGACGCGGAGCGTAAGCCGATCGGTTTGCTGTCTGCCAGGGATGCCTTGGAGATGCTCTTGTCAGAAGTCGAATACGAGGAAGAGCTTCTCAAGGACTACGTCATGTGCGTCGGCTATCGCTAAGCGGCAGCCATTTCAGCCGAAAGCGCCGATTTTGATTACGGCCAAGATGGCGACGGTCGCGGTGCCGTAGGCAATTCCAATGTTTGCTATTAGCAGGAACGGCTTGAGGACAGGCCTGTGGATGTAGTCCTCGATGATGACCTGCGCACCCAACCGCATATGGACGGCAAAGTTGACGAGGGCCAACGCGACAACGGCCGCCACGATCGGGTTTCCAACCAAACGACGCGCGGACGAATAGTCGGTGCCCGCCAGCAGCCAGAAAGCCGCCATCAGACCCATAACCAGTGGAAGGCCGAGCAGCGAAGTGACGCGCTGCCGCCAGAATTCCTCGGTTCCTCCCTTGGCCGAACCTGAGCCCCTCGCGCGGGCCAATCCTGAGCGCATCGGCCTCATAGCGAACCTGTATGAAACAGCGCCAAACTGAGCCAGAAAAGAACCGTGCAGGCCAACGAGGCGAACAAGGTGGCCCTGGTCAGATATTCGCGCCAAGGGTAGGTGTGCGCAACGCGGAGATCCCACACAAGATGCCGGATGCCGCCGAACGCATGGTGAAGAAGCGCCCAGGTGAAGCCGAACAAGACCACCAGACCAATCGGTGATCCAAGCGCGTTTCTGACCAGTGCGTAGGCGTGCGGGCCGCTGGCCAGCGCCAGGAGCCATGCGGCCATCGCGACAAAGCCGACGTACAGGGCTGCGCCCGTCGCCCGGTGTGCGATCGACATGACCATGGTCAGGGTCGGCCTATAGGTCTGCAAATCCGGCGCTAGCGGTCTCTCCCGACGCGAGGCGTTGTTTTGCTTCATGTCACGTCGCTCACTGCCGGCGTTTGACGAGCATCGCCTTGATTTCGGCGATCGCCTTGGCGGGCTCAAGCCCCTTCGGGCACGTCTTTGTGCAGTTCATGATGGTATGGCAGCGATAGAGCCGGAACGGGTCCTCGAGCTCGTCAAGCCGCTCCCCGGTCGCTTCGTCGCGGCTGTCGATCAGCCAGCGATATGCCTGTAGGAGGACGGCAGGGCCCAGATAGCGGTCCCCGTTCCACCAATAGCTCGGACACCCGCCAGTGCAGGAAAAACACAGGATGCATTCGTAATAGCCGTCGAGCTTGGCACGTTCCTCTGGTGATTGAAGACGTTCGCGTTCGGGCGGGGGCTCCTCCGCGTGCAGCCACGGCTCAATGAGCTTATGCTGGTCGAAGAGGTGGGACTGGTCGACCACCAGGTCCTTGATGACGCGCATGTGGCTGAGTGGAAAGACGCGGACGGGCCCCTCGATGTCGTCGATCGCCTGCGTGCAGGCAAGCCAGTTCCTGCCATCGATATTCATGCTGCACGAACCGCAGACGCCTTCGCGGCAGGAGCGGCGGAACGTTAAGGTCGGGTCGACCTCGTTCTTGATCTTGAGTAGGGCATCCAGGACCATCGGGCCGCAGTCATCGCGGTCGACTTCGTAGATGTCGACTCGCGGACCGCCTCCCGATTCCGGATCGTACCGATAGATCTCGAAGCTGCGTGCCCTGGCTCTCGCTCCGGCCGTAGGCCACCTGCGCCCGCGCGCCACCTTCGAGCCGGGCGCAACGCCCCAATTCATCGGCAGGAATGACCTCATCTCCGGCTTCCCTCTAAAACGACTGCGACATCAACGGCCATAAGATACACCGAAAATATGTGTTTTTGAAGTGATAGCGCTTCCCCGCGTGCCTGTCGTCACATCGGTCTTTGGCCATTTGCTATCGAGGTTGCTGCCAGGTCCTTCAACGAACGCTACAGACACATCACGCAAGGAGTCGCCCGCTCCGCCAGCCGGACCATTATTACGCGCTGGGCTATCAGAAGAGCGATCAAGACATGCCGATGATCGGGATCGCCAATGGCCATTCCACCATCACGCCCCAACGCCCGGCCTGCAGCCTTCGGTCGATGCCGCTGGACTCGATGTCGAGCGGCTGGCAGCAAATGTTCAAAGGCATCGGCCGGCAATTGTGTCGGCGCATCTTTCGAGCCGCTTGCAGTAAAGAGGTAATGCTCAGCCGCTACTGGGGAATCAGCCTGCGATTGTAGAGCCATCGCATTGGCCGGATAGTGTGGGTCCCCAAGACTGACAACAGTCAAGCTGCCAGCGACCTCGAAGGTCCTATGCCGGACTTTCGAGGTCGAATTGTCGCGCCTCTTCCTCATAGCAACAACTCGGCATAGCGCGCCCGGGAGATAATCGCGCGCATTGTTCGCGCAGCCGTATACGCACATAGCGATAAGTCTCTAGTCCAAGTTCCTTTGAACGAGCAGACGTCTCAGCATGGGCTCGATTCGTGAGAGCTCGTCGAGATGAGCGGCCGACAGCTCGGCAAGACAGTCGTCGGCGCGTTCGGTCAGCCGTAGCAGGACGCGGCGATGGTCGTTCTTGTCCTGATCCCTGGCAACAAGCCCGGCCTCGCAAAGACGGTTGATCAGCTCTACGGCGCTATGGTGGCGGATGCGAAGGCGCTCCGCCAAGTCTCCGACTGTCACCGGTCCTTCACCCGGGAAACCCTTGATCGCAAGCAGCGCCTGGTGCTGGCGTGCGGTCAGGCCGGCATCGTGCGCCCGAGTCTGGCTGAACTCGAGGAAACAGCGGATCAGGTAGCGAAACTGCGACAGGCGCTGATAATCGACCTTGCTTATAGTCGCGCGTCCATTTTGTGGCTTGCGTGTCCTCGACATCATTTCCCTCGTCGAAAGGCAAAAACGGCCTTGAATGATTATATCGTGTTACGATACAGAGCGATGATAAAACCTTGCGCCTTTGGTCGTACCGGTCGCGGACGCACCCGCAAATAGCAGCACCGCCAGAATGAGAGCACTTTAATGAATGCCGATCACGCCAATCGCGGGCATCTTCGTGATTTCACGACCGATATACGAGTGCTCACTATAGCCGCTATTGCCGTCATGGTTGGCACGGCAGCCGTTTTCGCCGGCATCGCGCTTCTGAAACTGATCCGGTTTGCCACGAACATCGCCTATTTTGGCCAGTTCACGCTTGCCGACCTTAAGCTGCAGGACACTCCGCTCGGCTATGCTGCCGTCATCATTCCGGTTATCGGCGCGCTGATCATCGGGTTGATGGCCCGCTTCGGCAGCGAAAGGATCCGCGGCCACGGCATTCCCGAGGCCATCGAGGCGATCCTGCTCGGACGGTCGCGGCTTGATGCCAAGGTTGCGATCCTGAAGCCGCTGTCGTCGGCGATCTCGATCGGCTCGGGCGGACCGTTCGGCGCCGAGGGCCCGATTATCATGACCGGCGGCGCCATCGGCTCGCTGATCGCGCAGATGCTGCCGGTCAGCGACAATGAACGCAAGACCCTGCTGGTGGCTGGCGCGGCGGCCGGCATGACGACCGTGTTCGGCACGCCGATCGCCGCCATCATGCTGGCGGTCGAACTGCTCCTGTTCGAATGGACGCCGCGTAGCTTCATTCCGGTCGCTGTCGCCGCGGTCGTCGCCGAGGTGGAACGCACCATGCTGCACCTGCCGGGGCCGATATTTCCGTTTCAGGGCGGCATCGAGATTTCCTTTGTCGGCCTCGGGGGCTGGGTTCTGATAGGTATCGCGGCCGGCCTTTTGTCGGGCTTGCTGACGCAGATGGTTTATGCCTGCGAGGATGGTTTCGAGAAGCTGCCCATCCACTGGATGTGGTGGCCAATGCTCGGCGGTTTGGTGGTCGGCATCGGCGGGCTGATCGAGCCGCAGGCGCTCGGTGTCGGCTACGACAACATCGCCGATATGCTCGATGGTCGCACGGTCGCCGTTGCCGCTCTCATCCTGCTGGTGGTGAAGGCCGTCATCTGGTCGGTGGCGCTCGGTTCGGGGACATCTGGAGGGGTGCTGGCGCCGCTGCTGATCATCGGCGGTGCCATGGGGGCGGTGCTCGCCGGCATTCTGCCTGCAGCGGGTCCTGGTTTCTGGGCGCTGCTGGCGATGGCCGCGACCATGGGAGGCACGATGCGCGCGCCGCTGACGGCCACCTTCTTTGCCGTCGAACTCACTGGAAACACGCACGTCCTGTTGCCGCTGATAGCGGCCTGCGCGACGGCGCACGCGGTAACCGTACTGCTGATGAAGCGCTCGATCCTGACCGAGAAGATTGCCAGAAGGGGACACCATCTGGTTCGGGAATATCGCGTCGATCCCTTCGCCTTGACTAGGGTGCGTGAGGTGATGACCTCGGAGGTCGAGAGCGTGCCGGCGACAATGACGCTGCATGGCGCGGCGACGTTCCTGACCGCGCCGGAAACGCGACATCCGAGTTTTCCCGTGGTGAATGAAGGCGGGCATGTGCTCGGTCTCATAGACCCGCCGGCAATCCTGCGCTGGAGACGTGCGGGCACCCACCGCACCACGACGCTTGGCGACTTGCTGGCCGGGAGCAAGGTCACGCTGGCCTATCCGGATGAATATCTGGAAGGCCTGTCCGACAAGCTGCTGGTGGCCAACGTATCCCACTTGCCAGTCGTATCGCGCGAAGACGCACGGCTGGTCGGCTATGTCGGCTGGAAAGACCTGATGCGCGTGCGGTCGAGGAAACAGGCCGAGGAGCGAGATCGAACCGCCTTGCTGGGCTTTGGCAACCGCCGCAAGAGACCTGACATTCCGTGAATGCAACGGAGCCACGGTTCCCGCGTCCCTAACAGCAGCGATCTCGTAGCCACTGAAAGGAATTCTGCGGCGACGGGAAGGAAACTCCTTCGTCGGTTGCCTGATCCGCACTGTGGTCCTTCAAAGGAGTCGCAGCAAGTTGGAGTGCGCAATGGCAATATTGAAACGCTGCGCAAGCGGCACACGACGCATTTGGGCGACTGCCGATCCTCATGGCGCGTTAAAAGGACAGTGGGGGGAACGTCTGGACACGCATTGGCAGTCTGCTGCACACGAATGGCACGGCCCGGTCGAGGCTGGGCCCAGCGATACGCGAAAGCCCGGTTGGCCAAGCCGATCTAGGCAAAAGAACCCGCTCGCGGGTGGGTTCTTGGGTCAGCCCTTTGTAAGCTGCATCTCCCAGATCTCTTGAATTTTGGGGTCGTTTGCGAGCACGGCAGTGGTCGTACTAATTCCGTCTCGACCACCGTGCTCGTCCAGACCGTGCGATTGACGGCCGAAAGCCATAACCGACTTTCGGGTTAGCCCTCGTTGATGTGCGACGAGGTTCCGCACCGGAACTTGGATCCGTACGTACTAACCGCGTTTCCGGTTATGCAGCGTGAGGTGATCTTGGGCTGGTCAGCACTGTCATTGCGTCGTCCTTATGGAGTCGGCCTGGACCGCATTTGCTTTCGCTGAGTTTGGTCATCTGTGCCGCGATTAACTGCAAGGTGCCTGATATTAGGCGTAGCAATCAGCTTTGCCGCTTCCTGAAACAGACAGTCGTCAGCGATTGGACGGGAAGGTCATTGTAATGCCCCTCCGTAGTCTGGCTGCAAAGTTTTCGCCTGCGTTCAGTGACCAGCCCAGCATGCGGCACCATCACATAATTGCGAGTGGCCTGGAATAGTTTTCCCTGAGACTCGGTATATCAACCAACGAGGCGAACCTTGTCCTCTCCGTGGAGAATTTCCGGGTGCCCAAGCACAACACATCAGATGCCGAAGTGCTGGAGATGGGAGCGTGCGGTCAAAGCTCGCAGTTGGAAGCTCTGCCGGTCGACCCCAACCTATCTCTTCCCCCTTGTGCACCTGCTGGCCCGTCCCTTCGGAAAGAGCCACTAAGACCTGATGACCGCCTCGCCTTTCCAGTCGTCGATCCGACGGAAGAAATCAATCTGAACCAAGTCTCGTATCTGAAAAGGAGGAAGCTATGGCAGACAATCGATCACTGTCGCAGCGCTTTGATCAATACCAACCGTCCAAGACGCTCTGGTTCTGGTCAGCTGTAGGCGCTGCGGTGCTGACGGTGATCGTCGGCTTTACGGCCGGCGGCTGGACCACGGCAGGCACGGCTGCGGAAATGGCGAAGACTTCGGCTATCAAGGCGCGCGCCGAATTGGTTGCCAATCTTTGTGTCGAAAAGTTCGTCACGGCATCCAACGCGAGTCAGAACCTGGCCAAGCTCAAGGAAACGTCTTCTTACCAGCGAGATAGTTTCATCAGCGATGGTGGGTGGGTGAAATTGGCCGGCATGAAGAGGGATACTCCGGGCGCCGCAGATCTGTGTGCGGACAAATTGGCAGCGATGCACACGATCCCCATGCCGAGCCTGGCTGAGGACAAGACGAATGGCTAGGCGCTAGCGCAAATGTCTTTGCCGAGCGACCATCGCAATGGAGGTGGCCATGTATGAAGCATGGTTTTCAAGGCCGGTGCCAGTGGCCACCGGCGTATCTGGCCAGATCAAGAACCTCTCCAATGCCAATCAAGCAGTCGACTTGTTGACCGGGCACTGGCGCAGCGCAGGAAGTCAGAAGCATCTGGCTGCGCTGCGAGCCTGCCGTCAGGCCATGAATGGTGGCATTGCGGCTGACGTTGCCAGGGACGCACTGGTCGAGGCGGCTCGAGAAGCGCACGTGCTAGTGGAATAAGACTATTGCGATCGAGTTTGGATACCCGATCCCGCAGAACAGATACGTGACCGCCGCTGAAGTTCCTTCGCTAGGAACTTTACAGCGGCCTCACGTGCAGCGATGCCTGCCGCGCGTAACGGCGAGAGCGGCACCTGCGAGGGCGGCAGACGGCGTGATCGTTCCCTTCCAAAGGTAACCCTGATGACATCCAGAGCAGCGATTGGCTTCTTCACCACCCGCGGAGCCGTCAGACATTACTTGTATGTTGCGCTCGCCCGCGCCGTTCTTACAACCGCGTTGCTCGCGGCGCCCGCAACGACGACGGGGTTGCGTGCGGAGGTTGGACCTCTTCCTCTACCTCGCTTCGTCTCGCTGAAGGCTTCGACGGCGAATCTGCGTGTTGGACCGGGTGCCGGCTACGATGTTGATTGGGTCATTGTGCGACCGGGCATTCCTCTCGAGATCTACCAGCAATACGGCAATTGGCGTCATGTCAGGGATTGGGAGGGAACCAGCGGATGGATCTACGGTCCGCTCCTGTCCGGAAGAAGGACCGGCATTGTCGCGCCCTGGAACAAGGACAATGTTCCCTTGCGCACGAAGCCGACAGTGGATAGCCCCATGGCCGCTTGGCTTGAGCCTCGCGTCGAGGTCAAACTAATGCGGTGCGACGGGCAATGGTGCGCGGTGGCGCTAGGTCCAACAAGCGGCTTCATCAAACAAGTCCGGTTGTGGGGCGTGTACCCCGGCGAAGTGCTATAGACGGTGGCGAAACGACCAACCGAACGGTGTTGATTTCCGGCGGGGGGATTGCTGGGGTAAGGGAAAATAAGTGCGTGAGCCGCACTTTCGCACCTGCTCAAGGTCCCATTCATCTCGGTCGAGATCGATAGCGTATCATCACGCATAATTACGAATTGGAACAAATTCGTGAACGTCGCCCAACCGGATGAGAATCGTCAAACTCATGCCACAATACAAGCCGCCCTTGGTTCGCGCGCAAAGTCGTCAAGCCTTTGCATGAAAACGGTAATTTTCCATTTGCGAGCGGGAGGTATCGATGAGTCCTGCGGGTGTTCGTGCGCCTTTTTCAAACCCAACAACCTATGTCGCAACAGCCCTGATAGCGGTCGGTCTGGCTTCAATTGCACCTCAGGCATACGCACAGGCCGCCGCGAGTGCCGCGAGCCAAGCGCCCACCGGGTTGTGGCTGACCACGCCCTATCCTGAATTCTCCGCCCAGGCCGGGAAGAATGTCAGCGTGCCTTTGAGCCTGGCTAACCGAGGACTGCCGCCGCAACGTGTCGAACTCGGCGTCGATGGCTTGCCCGACGGATGGAAGTGGGAGATCGACGGCGGCGGCAAACCCGTTACCGCTGCAATCGCCGGATCGGAGGGCACGGTCGGCCTGACGCTGAAGTTGACACCGCCATCCGGTGATGTCGGCAAGGCAGTAAACTTTACCGTTTCCGGCAAGGCCGCCACCGAGGCGTTGAAGCTGCCGATGACTATGACCCTCGCCAAGACCGAGCCGGCGAAGCTGACGCTGGAACCCAAGCTTCCTGCGTTGCGCGGCACCGCCAAATCAGCCTTCGACTTCCAGGTCGATATCAAGAACGATGGTCAGGAAGATTCGACGGTCAACCTTCTTTCGAAGGCGCCGCCTGGCTTCCAGGTGACCTTCAAGCAGGGCTACGGGTCACAGGAACTAACCAGCTTGCCGCTGAAGGCGGGGGAATCGAAAACACTCTCGGTAAGCGTCCAGCCACCGGACAACGCCCAGGCCGGTCAATACCCGGTTGCGGTTGCGGTCGCAGCCAGCGGCGGCACCGCCAGCGCCGACACCAAACTGCTGCTCGACATCACCGGCAGGCCATCCGTTGCTCTTTCAGGTCCCCAGGGCCGGCTTTCGGGCGATGCCACGGCAGGTCAGGAACGCACCTTCACATTCACGCTGTCCAACAGTGGGTCGGCCCCGGCCCGCGATCTGACGCTGTCGGCGAGCCCGCCATCCGGCTGGAAGGTCACCTTCAATCCCGAGAAAGTGGATGAGATCGCACCGGGCGGAACATCCGACGTCGGCGTCTCGATGACACCTTCGACCCAGGCGATAGCCGGCGACTATATGGTCTCGGTCCGTGCCAATGGCGAAGGCGCGTCCGATAGCGCCAATTTCCGTGTGACGGTGCGCACATCCACGCTATGGGGCGTGACTGGCCTCGGCGTCATCGGCGCCTCTGCATTGATGCTTGCCTTCGCCGTGACGCGGTATGGACGGCGATGAGCCCGGTTATCGAAGCGCGCGGCCTCGTCAAGCGTTACGGTCGATTTCCGGCGGTTGATGGCATCGATCTCACTGTCGAGAAGGGCGAGGTATTCGGTCTGCTCGGCCCCAATGGCTCAGGCAAGACCACCACCATCCTCTTGCTTCTCGGCCTCACCGAACCGACTGCCGGTTCGATCCGCATTCTGGGACTCGACCCGCTGCGCCAGCCGCTGACAGTCAAACGGCAGGTCGGCTACCTGCCGGACCAGATCGGCTTTTATGATCATCTGACCGCTTGGGAAAACCTCGCCTACACGGCAAGGCTTGCGGGCCTGATATCGAAAGAGGCCGACACGCGCATCATCGATGCCTTGGCGCGGGTGCGGCTCGCCGACGTCGCCCATCGCCGCGTCGCCACCTTCTCGCGCGGCATGCGCCAGCGGCTCGGCCTGGCCGAGGTGCTGGTCAAGCAGGCGGAGATCGCCATCCTTGACGAACCGACTTCGGGCCTTGACCCGCAATCGACGCAGGAACTGCTGGAACTGATCCGCGAACTGGCGGCCGAGGGCGTGACGTTCGTGCTTTCCTCGCATCAGCTCTCGATGATGCAAACGATCTGCAGCCGTGTCGCGCTGTTCCGTAAGGGCCAAGTCGGCCTCATCGGCCGGGTCGAGGATCTCACCGTCAGCGTCCTCGGCGGCGCATATAAGCTCGAGGTTGAAACAGAGATGGCTGATCTGGTGAAGATACTGGCCGGGGCGCCGCACGTATCGGGCCTAACCCCCCTGAAGGCGGGGCGCTGGCTCGTCGATGCCGATGCCGACGTGAGGGCCGACGTCGCCCGTCGCATCGTTGGTGCCGGCGCAGCGCTTCAATCCATCACCATCCGTCAGGCTACTCTCGACGAGGTTTATGTCCGCTTTTTCGAAGGAGACAACCATGATGTCGCGGCGTGAAGGGTCACCATTTGCGGGCCTGTCGGCGATCGCGCTCAAGGAAGCCGCCGATCATATGAACAGCATCCGCATCCACCTGATTATGGTTCTGGTGTTGCTTACGGCAATCGGCTCGGTCTATGCCGCGATCGGTCAGATCAAGGCCACAATCGGTGAGGATCAGTTCCTGTTCCTGCGCCTGTTCACCACCGCGCAGCAACCACTGCCGTCTTTCGTCTTCTTCCTCGGCTTCCTGGTGCCTCTGGTGGCAATCGCGCTGGGCTTCGACGCCATCAACGGCGAATACAATCGCCACACGCTGTCGCGCATCCTGTCGCAGCCGATCTACCGCGACGCGCTTCTCACAGGCAAGTTCCTGGGTGGGCTGCTGGTCATCGCCATCTGCCTGCTGGCTCTGTGGCTGCTGGTCACCGGCCTTGGGATGCTCCTGCTGGGGCTGCCACCCAGCGGCGAGGAGATCGCCCGCGGCCTTGCCTTCCTGTTCGCCTCTTTTGTATATGCCGGCGTCTGGCTGGCGGTGGCGATGGCCTTCTCCACAATCGTCAAATCACCGGCGACGTCGGCGCTCTGCGCGCTCTCGGCCTGGCTGCTGTTCACGGTGTTCTGGCCGATGCTGGCGCCGCTGATCGCCGGCGCCGTCGCACCGGTAGACCCGCTCGATCCGGTGACAGCGGTACACCAGATCGACATTCAGCAGGCCATTGCCCGGATATCGCCCAATACCCTCTATGGCGAAACCACGCTGGCCCTCCTCAATCCTGCAACGCGCTCGCTTGGTCTGCTGTTTACCGATCAGTTGAGCGGGGCACTGATGGGCGCGCCCTTGCCCTTCTCGCTCAGTGTGGCCCTGATCTGGCCGCAGCTTGCCGGCATGATCGCGGCACTTGTGGTGGTGTTCACCATCGCCTACGTCTCGTTCCAGCGACAAGAAATACGGGCGTAGCGCCCAAACCGATGTTGGAGGCGCTGGCATCGCGCAAGAGGATCCAATCCGGGCATCGTCCAAATGGATATTCCGATACCGGGGAGCGGGCGGCGTGACGGTGCTTGGTGGCTTGCGCCCTTGATGGCCATAGCAAGCCTCGGTCCGGCCAAGGGACTCGTTTGCCGAGAGGCTGCGTCAATGCTGGGCCAGCCCCTTACCTTGAGCGAGGCGTTATGCGCTCGACGCCGAGTGGGCTCTCACAACACCCATCGGAATGCTCGCCGCAGTTCAGAAACGCCGTTCTTCTCATACCATCGACCGTGCGAGATTATGATCCGTTCTGGCTGCCATGCGAGCATCTGGCGGACCGCCAATTTCAACGCTTCACGATGTCGAATGAAACTCGCCCGCATGTCGATGGGCGACTTGCCGTCAGGTTCTGCGGCGCCAGCAAGTCTTACGAGAAGTCTGAAAAACCAGTTATGAACGCGGCGCGGCTCGAAGTTCTCGATCAGGTCGGTGAGGATCAGCGTTCGTGTGTCGCGGTGAAACAAGACGGCCTCCGTTAGCATATCGCCACGCACGACCAGGAGATCGACCTCGTCAGGCCAGGGCGAATGACGACCCACCAGCAGAGTATCGACGTCAATCCGGCGCTTCGCTCGCCGTGTCAGCCCACGTACAGCCAGAACCCTTGCGTCAGGCACAGCGGCTTTCCAGTCAGGCAGCCACCAATAGTGAAGCGAGTTCGGCGCAGCCAGGTACCGAATTGGTCCCAATATTTCGATCGCCGATCGCAGCGCGGACGAATATGCCACGGGCGAGTGCAGGACCAACTCGCCACTGCGCAGCCGCAGAATCGTCATTCGTGTGGAAAAAGGGAATTTCAGCCAGCCCAAGCCGAACCTGATTTCAGGCCCATCGACAATCCAGATGTCGCTAGCCACAGGCTTGAGCACATTTATCGGCTCGTACAAGGCGAGGCCGGACCGGTCATTGGAATGTCTGTGGAGCACGGCTTGGCTCGACGATCGATCACGAATCTACATCAGGGATGTCCGAAGGGACATGCGCGACAGATTGATATGGCGCGCTGCCGTCGGTCGGAAAGCGCGCGCTTTGGCGCATCGCCAGCCATTCCCGAACCGCAAGCCGAATGACCTCTAGCCGATCCAGGCTCATCTCGGCGGCGACCTCCGAAATCGCCCTTTCGGTGCGGGCATCAAAGGGCATCGTCGACGCGCGCAGCATCGCTGCGGCCTGAAGATCAGTGTGACGCTGGACTTCGGCCGTATATGTCTTCCTGCCAGCCAAGGCGTTCCTCGCGATCATCGGTTGGGATTTGGCTCGTCTCCGCGGTGCCGTAGTCTTGGAAGGCGACAATCCAGTTGTCTCTTATCGTCACCAGGACGATGCGAGATCCTTGCGGGTAGTACTTGGGTAGAGCCGCTGCTTGATCGGCAAGGACAGCCCCATCCAGCCCACACAGTTCACCGCCGAGGAGCCAGGTCTGGCGACCGCTGTCTCGCAACACGGCGATGTATTCTCCGTCGCCGGGATAGCCTATCAGGCCGATTTCTTCGTACTCATCCAATCTGCGCATCGTGATCGCCTGAATATTAAGGATAGGACATTGGGACTGAGCCTATTGCGTCAAAGATAGAAACGACCCGACGCCACCCCAGCCTGATGCCGGGCCGTTAGGAAGGGCCCGCGCGGTCGCACTTCCTCAAACTCTAGCCTGTGTCACCAAGGTGGTCGGTCCGGAGGGCTTCGTTTGCGCAGGCAACCAGAGGAATCGCGGAATCCTGTCGCCTGGCTTGCGACAACCACACCAAACGGTTCTCACGCGACAACCCTCTCATTGCAGCGCGCGCCGCGGAAGTGATCTCGAAACCTCCGCAAGATGCACATTGGAATTCGACTTTGCGAAGAGTGACCTCGGCCTCGAGAGCCGTGCCGGCACAGATAGGACAGGAAGACGGAAAATACCGCCTTTCGAAGGACAAGACGTTCATTGGGCCAGCCTCGCCTTCGGCGCGATGACGGCAGCTGACCGACCATAGGAAAGCCAGCATACATTTTTCCAACTAGTCACGAACGATACGCAGTTCCATAGGTCAATTGCTGAGCGCACTTGTTTGCCTCACGGTATTGCCGACCTGTTAGCCTCTTATCTTCGGAGAGACGTTTCTTCGCGTCGCCACCTCGATTTGCTTCGCCTCCTTCTCTAGCCGGTCCGGCGCTGCGGAACCCATCAGGGCATATGCGGTGCCCCCTGATTGCCAATACACAGTCGGCACCCGACCATCCGTGGCGGTTGTGGGAGGCACGGCATCTTCGCCGTTCATAGGGGCAGCCACCAGCGTGATCCGGCCGACGCTTGGCGTATCAGCGGTTACGACGAGGCTCTGCTTTCCATTCCAGGGCTGCACCTGGACATCGTTCACCACCCAGGCCGACGGCAGAGCGGGCATGCTCACGTTCACGGCCCCCACCAGTCGCTCGATCTTGTCTTGTTTTGGCTCAGCGCCCGTTTCAGGGCCGACATTCAGTTGGGCGACGCGCAAGGCTTCCCGCGCCGACAAAATGAAATTCTGGTCTGCCTTATCGCCGCCTTGCCGAAGCGGCAGCGTTAGCGAATTGGCCGACCATCCGACTAAGAGGAGTACGACGGCAGCGACTTGCAGTTTGAGATCGGCCAGCAGCTTCTTGCGACGGAACACTCGCTCCAACTGTCTTGCATTTTCCAGACTCGCTCGCGGCGGAAATGTTCGCCGCGGTTGGGCATTGCGCAATGCTTCCATGCGCTGCGCGTGCGCAAACACCTCGGCCGCTCGTTCCGGCTCCCGTGCAAGTCGCGCTTGCAGGTCTGATCTTTGCGACGGCGAGAGCTCGCCGTCGAGGAATCGATTGATCTCTTCGTCTGAAATTCGGTTATTCGGCCACATCACGGCCTCCCACAACTTTCAACGAACCCGATGCTTGGCCCCTTACCTTGTCCACGCTGTGTTTCAGGGCGGCGCGTGCTCGGCTCAGGCGGGACATGACCGTCCCCGCGGGCACCCCCAGCAATTCGGCGGCTTCCGAATAGGTGAAGCCCAAAACGCCGACCAGATGAAGAATTTCCGCCTGTTCCGCCGGCATGTCCGCTAGCGCCCTTTCAACGTCGGCCAGCTCGGCGCAATGCTCCTGAGCCGGCGGCGAAGTTCGATCGGAAAGGTCGGCGTACGCGGCAAGGCGCTGTCGGTCGGCGGCAGTGCGGCTGGCACTGGATAAAAAAGTATTGCGCACTATGGCGATCAGCCAAGGCAACAGGGGACGCGAAGTATCGTAAGACCTCGCCAATGAAAGCGCGCGGACGAGGGCTTCCTGAACCAGATCGTCGGCATCCGAGTCATTGCGCGTGAGTACCCGCGCGTAGCGCCACAAATCATCCAGATGAGGCGTGATGTCGAAGTTCATGCTCTTGTCACTTTGCGTTGCCGGCACTTTGGATCGGCCCAGCGGTCAGGGACGCAACCGCTGGGCCAGAAGGGAGCGCTTTCCTCCCGAATTGCAGGCATCGAATAGTAATATGTCATCAATGCCTGCTTCGCTCCACAGCTCCGACGGTGGCCTCTGGAGGTCGAAGCTCACCCTCAACATTCCAACTACCGAGTTTGGCCGGAAATTATTCCATCCAGACAGGAGCTTTTGGCCGCTCTCATGAGCTGTTGGAGGCTAGGGTAATGGAAAATGTGATCTGGCACGATTTGCTGGCGAACTGACTGGCGGCACGCCGGGTCAGTGACAGTGTGGCGTCTCGTTTGTCGTGGCGTAAAGGCTTGGCGGCTCCACAGCGATGAAAGGGCTGCGAAGGAACTGGCGTGCGAGATCGACACCAAAATGCTTGATCCAGGCATTCGCCTCGGCAGGCGTTTCCGATGTGCGCAGGCGCGATCGGAGTTCCGGTTGACGCAGAATACGACACACGACGGCAAGGCCTCGCAGTAGGCCGATGGTATCAGACTTCGGCCAGATGAGACCCAGCAGAAGGTCGACCGGAGCACTGTCCGGCGCGTCGAACCAAATAGGCGTTTGCAACGTTGCGAGAAGAGAAACTGGAGCCGCGATGTCGTGAAGGAGCGCGTGCGGCACTGCCACACCGCCCCCGACTCCGGTCGATCCGAGCCTTTCACGATGCACGAGCGCCGCCAGAATCTCGCGTTTGTCCTTGCCGGTCCTTTCCTCGAACTCGGCGGCAATTCTGGCTAGGGCAGACCGTTCCCCCTTTGCAGGCATTCCGACAATGATGTCCTTCTCCCGCAGCAGGTCGCTTACTTCCGTTATCTTCATGAGAGCCTCCACGGACCTTCCAATGCGGCGCGAGTGCCACTGTTCAAAGGCGGTGCAAATCCAAGAAGGATGGATGAGGAACCTGGCTGTCCCGGACGCGAGGCCAGTCCTCAATTCGCGTCCGGGTGAGAATCCCGCTCTTTGAGGCGCTCTCCCCTCGGATGGGCCAAGGCAGCTATGGTCAACATGGCTCGAACGCAGCCATTCGAGGGTCGGAACCAACCCTTGTCACCGCTGCTCCCTTTGGGCCTGCAGCGGCGATGATGTCACGTGTACTGATCGGATTCGCCCGCTTCGGGGAGCGGGATGTCACGGATCGGAGCACACCGACCAATCCGGCTTCATCGAGGGTGTCGCAGGCCTCGTCCAACTTCCACCACCCCCGTCGTCGCTTCCGCTCCTGTGGCCAGCTGACGAGCGTGCCTAGAACATGGATTCCGAAGACAGTCACATGCCACAGCTCCCGAGAGCCGTCCTCCTCTGGCTGAAGACGGCTGTAGCTGCCGATCGGCTCGAATCCGACCCGACCGATCACGCCAGCCTCTTGGAAGGCCGCGCGTTCTGCCGATTGCAAAGGCGTGCGGGCCTTCGAGCTTGCGGCTGAGGCGGCTGTCCACCGATTGCCACACCGGGAGCCAATCAGCATGACTTCCAGCCTGCCTTCGGTGTTCATGCGCCAAGGCAGCGCGGCGCATCGATTCACTGCTCCCAAGGTGTGCTTCTCGGCCAAGCCGGGCTGAGGGTTCGGTACAATGTTCATAGCCGTACCCTCCATGGCACCGACCCTGCCGGAGGATGAGGATCTGGACCAGGAATACCCAAGGAAGGAACGACCACGGATGCGATGCACCAAGGGCATCGGCTCGCAGCTCTGGGGATCACTCGGTAGCAGGAAAGGCAGGTCTGCCTCGAACGGAAACTTCTCATGACACGCTCCATCGGTGCGACGCCGACCAAGCGCCGCGGGAATGAACCGCTTTGTTTTGGAAATTTCCCGGAGCAGGAATTAGGCGCGGAATCCAGGTTTGAAGAGCCTGCTCCGGGAAGGGTCGCGACCCTGTCCGGCAAGCCTCGTAATCCTGATAAACGTCTCCATGCACATGGACTGAAGCTAGGCGCCCTGACGCTTCGTTTCAAGGCGACGCTATGTCGCCCGATGGAACCCGCGTTTCCTGGGAAGGCGATTTGACTTCCATCGTTGAGCGGGCATCATACAGTCCGTGAACAAATCATCTCGCCATGGGCTTCCCTTCTGGAAGCGGCCGAAAACCGGCCGCTAGCCCTGGTTCGTCAGCGTAGGCCGATGAACCAGGGGAGTGCTGCGATCAAATCATCTGAATCGCGTTTCTTGCATGCCGACAGGGACGGCGTGCGGAGCCGTGTCATGTGTAAAGGAACCCGCGATGGCAAAGAGAAAAGGCAACCGGGAAGCCCGCAAGCCCAAGCAGAACAAAGAAAAGGAGGCGCAGACGAGCACTGTCTCGGAGCTGATTGCGAAGGCGGCCTCCCCAAGCAAGCGCCGATAGCCACAGTCGCACGCTGCCTTCACGGAGGCGGCGTGCGATCTCCCTATGCGAATCCTCAAGCCGCGCCGCCGAAACTGTACCTACAGGATTGCAAACGAAACAATCAGCAAGCCAAAGATGCCTGCTGCGATAATCACCTTGGTCGTCGTATCCAATTGTATGCCTCCGCGCATCTTTCGAAAAAACCGTTTTGGCTTTGTGCGGCCTTCCTGAGTCGAATGTTCCTCCTGTCACCCTCTTCGGTCAGGCGGAGGAGCCTGACTGCCCCAGGGATGAGAGGCGGGTCAGCAATGACCCTGAAAGCAGCAGGCAAGTTCGACGACGGCCGACGAAAATCATGCCAGCGGCCTGGACATTAGCCTAGCTTGTCCAGTGACCGGTTGCGGTGCGGCCGACGGACTGGGGTCGTCGGGTGCGATCGGCACGAGCGGTGGCTGATCGCGGAAGGCCCTGCGTATCACCTCCAGCAGCGGTGTCTGCTGTTGGGGGCGGTCTCCCGCTTGATAGCCTCTTTCCTCCTTGCCGCCTCGGGCTGGTGATGAACCCTTTCAAGCGTGATCCGCTCTTCGGCTCCGTCGATGTTCGTCACGACAAATTCCTGGCCCTCGGACAGGCCCAGAAGCGCTAGCCCCCGCAAGGTGGTGATCGGCAGAAACATGCTGATCGGCGAGGTCATCCGGTCGTGCGAGATCACGCGCGTGTCGCGATCGCGTCCGTTCACGGTAAAGGTGACGCGGCTGCTCAAGGTCGCGACGTTCTCGGGCACGTCATCGCGGAACGTGACCACTGCGGATTCGATCTTCCTGTTCAGTATCGGCGCGAGAGGGTCGCCCCAGCCTAGGTAGCGGTCGCGCATTGCCTCGAGAATGGTGAAATCCTTGGTGGTGAGTATGCAAGTTTCATTCGGCATCGAAGTTCTCCATCGCTCCGTGGGAGCGGTTGTATTGAAGTGCACTGGAGAATCCCCTGGCCGCACCGCGCGGCTCAGGGGCTACGATCCTGCGATGAGGCAGCCCCCGAAGAACGAGAGGCGGCATGGCGGCCGGAACCCCTTCCTGACGCAGTCTGCAGTTCTGCCGGTGCCGTTACCAACGAGAAAGATCCGGGTGGCTCCACGGATTCCACAGTCTGACCGTGAGTGCGCCCGCCTCGTACCGTCCCGTCGATTGCTTGCTCCGCCAATCACGGCGGCGCCGATCGGCATCAGGATCGAGACCTTTCCCTCGACGATATTAGCATCGCCCGGAAGCACAGGGATCACGCGCCGTTCTTCGCCGATATCGCTTGTGAATCGTAGGGTCGAGCGCATGCGGACAGCGTCAGCCGCGATCCGCACGTCGGGTCACGCGCTCGAGTTCAGCGACGAGAACTTCCGCCACTTCGGGATTCCTGCTGGCGTAGGATTCCGCCAGCCGCCAGCGCCGCTGGCTGTCGGAGCGCGTCAGGGCGATTGCTGGCTTGCGATTCCTCGTCGTGGCAAGAGCCATTGCTCGCCTTCCTTGCTTGACCCGGCCGCATCAGTGGCATCGCACGGTCCGGTTAGTGTTTTGGGATTGTTGTCGCATGTGCGGTTTGGTCGCGTCCGCGTTGCGGAAGACCTAGCCTGTGCCCCGCGGCCGGAGCGAGACGCTACCGACCGTGGGGTCAGATGCCCGCGACGGGGCACACCCTGAACGACTTGACGATGTGGCGCATGATCTCGCACATGCCGTGAGAGGTGGGCCTTCGCGGCGGGAATGTCAAGGACGTGACCGGACCAACTGGAAAGCGTCGGCGAACGCGCGAGACTGCTTCATCCCCAGATGTCCTGCCACCAATTCAGCCCTCTTGCAGCCACCCCTCAGCTTCCTGACGGGTCGGTCGCGACTCTTGGGCGGCTTGGTGTAGCCCGGCGGCGAACCCACAAGATGCACCTGAGACCGCGGCAAATGCAGCTTTTCAAGTCGCCTTTGGCTTTGGGCGAGCCCATAACGGTTCCTCATGGAACCATGCAATGTACCTATTTGCCGCCACCTGACCCGCAAATTGCGGTCCTGCAGGCGGAAGAGGTTCACAGGGAAGCGAACTGAAACCGTAGTTTTCAACCGGCAATGAAGAATCGCCGACGATCGACCGATGTCATGCGAGAAAGCGCCTCGGGGGGGTGTCGTGTGTCCCAGGGCGCAGATCTAGCACGAGGCCTCGTGTGGGCTTTTGCGCAATTGACTTGGGGCAACTCGTGGGAATGGTCGCCACGGCGATCAGCCTCGTGCGGGTAGGTGTTTCGCTACCTCGACGAAATTCCGCACGGCCTTTGCACGGTTGGTTCGTTTCCATACCAGTACTGTTTGGATACGGAAGCCGGAATGCAGGATCGGCCGAACCTCCACGCTGCGTCCGAGAAAGTTGATCAGGCTTTCTGGATAGATGGTGACGCCGAGACCGGCAGCGACGAGGCCAAGCAACGCCAGCGTGTTGGAAGCCTCCAATCTTATGTTGAGTGGCACGCCTTCGGCGGAAAACATATCGTTTAGCCGCCAGCGATAGGCCTCCCATTCGATCATGTCGCCGAGAATAAGATCTTCTTCGGCAAGGTCCCCAGGGTGCACCTCATGAAGCCGTGTGAGGCGGTGGTTTCTTGGCGTCACCACATAGAGTGGGTCCTCCGACAAGACCAGTGAGTGGAAATCACTGTGATCGAACGGACCGATCATGTAGCCAATATCGACTTCGTCATGTGCCAGCGCCACTTTCTGGCCTTGAGTGCGGATGTAGCGCAGGCTGACGTCGATGTGCGGATAAAGCCGTCGGTACCGCGATACGGCGAAGGGCATCAATTCGGTGGCGGCAAAGGCCATGTAGGCCACGCGCAAGCTTCCGGTCTTGCCTTCCGCAACCAGGCGGGCGGCCTTTACCGAATTCGAATAGGTCTGCATAAGCCTGACGTTTTGCTCGTAGAAGGAGCGTCCGGCAGGTGTCAGCGCCACCTCGCGGGTCGTGCGCTCGAAGAGCGCGAAGCCCAGTAGATGTTCAAGCTTCTGGATGCGCCGGCTCAGCGCCGACTGGTCGACGTTCAGCCGCTCGGCGCTTCGGCGGAAGTTCAACTCCTCCGCCACGACGAGAAAGGAATGGGTGAGTTCCAGTCCTGCTTCCGCTTCCATATCGGGCACCGTCAATTGATGCGTTTGACGCATGAATAATTGGCCAAAGACCATTTCAGCTCAAGGTCGAGACGCGGCAATCTTTTGCCGGATACCGGTGGACGGAAGTGTCCCATGGTCATCGGAAAGCAACGGCGCCGCATTGCCGGCCAAGCAGAGGAAACGCCATGAGCGACGTGGACAACAAGGAACTCGACCGAATGCTGCAGCAGGCGTTCGAGGCATCGACGAAAATCTATCAGGATCGTGGCTTCCAGCGCCGTGTCGGCTTCGGCAAGCGGCCCGCGCTTGTCAGCGTCGATCTCGCCAATGCTTGGACCCGGCCCGGCAACCCGTTCACCTGCGACCAGCAGGCGATGGACAACGAGATCATTCCCGGAATGCAGAGGTTGCTGAAGGCCTGCCGCGCCAACGGGCACCCCGTCATCCATGTCACCACGGCCTATGAGATCACCGACCGCAATGCCGGCTTCACTGACATGGGCCTTTGGCACTGCAAGATTCCGATCGATGTCGTGAACCTGAAAGACAAGGATTTGTGGGCGATCGACTCCCGCATCGCACCGATCGAAGGCGAATACACGCTGCTCAAGAAGCGGGCGAGTTCGTTCCATGGCACCGGCTTGGCCGGCCTGCTCCGGGCAGCCGGCGTCGACACGATCCTGGTAACCGGCGTCACCGCGACGGCCTGCGTCCGCACCACGATCTGCGACGGGCTGGCCGACGGCTTCCGCACCATCGCCGTGCGTGAGTGCATCGGTGATCGCGTGCCGGGCGCGGTAGCGTGGAACCTTTACGACATCGACGCCAAGTTCGCCGACGTTCACAGCGTGGACGAATGCGTCGAGTACCTCAACACGGTCAACACTGCCCGCATCGCGGCGGAATGACTGCGCAGGCGCGTCCTGAGGGGCGCGCCTTTTCTATCGGGAGGAGCGAACATGGCACGCATCGGTGTCGACGTCGGCGGAACAAACACGGACCTGGTGCTCGAATGCGCCGCAGGCGTTTTCTACCACAAGGTTCCGACGACCCTAAAGAATCAATCCATAGGCGTGGTCGAAGGCGTCAAGGGCATTTGCGGCCTGGCAGGGATCGAGCCGTCCGAGGTGGATGTCATCGTCCACGGGACGACAACAGCGACCAACATCACGATCGAGCACAACGGCTCGGAAACAGGAATGCTCACGACGCGCGGCTTCCGCGACATCCTCCATATCGGGCGGCACAAGCGCCCGTACAATTTCTCGCTTCACTTCATCGTGCCGTGGCAGAGCCAGCCTCTGGTCAAGCGTCGCAATCGCATCGCCATTTCCGAGCGCATCCTCCCGCCGCGCGGCGATGTCGAGACGGCGCTTGACGAGCACGAGGTGCGCGAGGCCACCAAGCTCTTCAAGAAGCGCGGCATCAACTCGGTCGTGATCGGCTTCATGTTCTCGTTCCTGAACGACGCCCACGAGCGCCGCGCCAGGGACATCGTCCTCGAGGAGATGCCGGATGCCTATGTGACTTTGTCGAGCGAGGTCGCCAACGTCATGCGCGAATACGAGCGTTTCTCGACGGCGGCGATGAACTCGTATGTAGGCCCGAAGACCGCGTTTTATCTGCGCGACCTGGAATCGAAGCTGCGTGAGGCAGGCGTGTCTTCGAAGCTGCGCATCATGCAGTCGAACGGCGGTGTCTCCACCGTCGAGGCCTGCGCGACGCGCCCGGTTCGCATCCTGATGTCAGGTCCCGCTGGCGGCGTCATCGGCGGCGCCTCGGAAGGCGAGATGGCGGGTGTGAGAAACATCATCACTGTCGATATCGGCGGCACCTCTGCCGACATCAGCACCATCCCGGACGGGCGGGTCAAGATCATGAATCCGCGCGACACCTACGTGTCCGGCCATCCCGTGCTCACTCCCATGATCGATCTCGTCACCATCGGCGCAGGCGGCGGTTCCGTCGCCTATATCGACGAGGCTGGCGCCTTCAACGTCGGGCCGCGTTCGGCGGGATCGGAGCCGGGCCCAGCCTGCTACGGCCGCGGCGGCACGGAGCCTACGGTGACCGACGCGCAGATCGTGCTCGGCCGCCTCGACCCTGATCTCGTGCTGGGCGGCGACCTGAAGCTCGACCCGGCCCTCTCGCGGGCGGCGATCGAGGAAAAGATCGCCAAGCCGCTCGGCCTGTCGGTGACGGACGCGGCGCTCGGCATCATCAGGGTCATCAACAACAATATGGCGCTTGCCATCCGCTCCAATTCGGTGGCTCGCGGCATCGATCCACGCCAGTTCTCGATCCTGCCTTTCGGCGGGGCAGGGCCGCTGCACGGTGTCGCGCTGGCGGAGGCGATCTCGGCGCGAGACGTGATCGTGCCGGTGGCGCCGGGCATCACGGCGGCCGTCGGCCTGCTGAAGACCGATCTGCAGTACGAACAGACCGATGCCGTCATCGTCGAGCTCAATGCGGCCGGGGCCGCGCAACTCGAGCGCATCAACCGTGCCGCCGATGCGCTGCGCGATCGCGTGGTGGCGGATCTCGATGCGGACGGCATCGCCCGCGACCAGCAGCAGGTCGAGATCGTGGCGGAATGCCGCTATCATGGCCAGGGCTTCGAACTGCGGGCAATGATGCCGAAAGGTTTAGTCACGCAAGCCAACAAGGCCGTGATCATAACCAGCTTCCATGACCAGCACCAACTCGACTACGGCTACAGCTATCGCGAGCAGGAGGTGGAACTGATCACCCTGCGCGCCATCGGCCGCGCCGCCGTGAAACGCATCGCGATCCCGAAGGTCAGACCCACGGACGGCTCCAGCGTCGACCGGGCGCTGATGTTCGTCCGGCCGACGACCTTCGACGGCGGCCGCACCTTGGATACGCCGCGCTACGATCGCACGAAGCTCTATGCCAGTGACCAAGTCAGCGGACCGGCGATCCTCGTCCAGCACGATTCAACGACCTTGGTGCCGCCCGGCTACATCGCCGAGACGCTCGAATACGGCAACACGCGCGTTCGCAGCGCCGGCGTGGCTTGAGAAAAAGGGAGGAAATCATGATCAGCATGGCCCAGGCCGTGGCGCTCAAGGAAACGCCGGCCGAAATCGATCCCATCACGCTGCAGGTCATGCGCGGGTCGTTCGAGACCATCGCCGAGGAAATGGCGCACGTGCTCTACCGCATGTCCTTTTCCTCGATCATCCGTGAATCCGAGGATCTCGGCGCTGGCCTGTTCGACGTCGAGTTCAACACGCTGTGCGAGTCGGAATCGACGCCGATGCATATCGGTTCAATCCCCGGCTACCTGCGTGGCATCCAGGCAACGCTGGAGGACGGCGAGTGGTACGAAGGCGACGTGGTCGTCCACAACCATCCCTACCACGGCTCGAGCCACACGCCTGACCTCGCGATCGTGGTGCCCGTGTTCTGGCATGGCCGTCTGATCGGTTTTGCCGGCAATACCGCCCACCATGTCGACATCGGAGCGGCGACGCCCGGCCTTATCATCGATGTGCCGGACGTCTTTGCCGAGGGCATGCTGTTTGCCGGCACCAAGCTTTACCGCAAGGGCCAGCCCAACAATGCGATGTGGAACTTCATCCGCAACAACAGCCGCGCGGCCCAGCAACTGGTGAGCGACATCGAGGCGCAGGTCGCTTCGGCAAGGCTTGGCGCGAAGCGCTTCGTCGAGTTGATCGAGAAGTTCGGCGAGGAGACAGTCTTCCAGGCGGCCAACCAGCTGATGGACTATGCGGAGCGCATGATGCGCCAGCGCATCCGCGACATTCCGGACGGCGAATATACGGCCGAGGGCTGGCTCGACGACGACGGGCGCAATCGCGACCAGCGCTTGAAGGTCAAGGTCACCGTCCGTGTCAGAGGCGACGAACTCGACGTGGATCTCACCGGTTCGGCCGACCAGACGCCGACGGCCTACAATGTACCCTTCGAGGGCTCGACCAAGGTTGCCGCTTATGCGGCATTCCGCAAGCTGCTGCTCGATGCCTACACTTCCGATATGCGCGTACCTTCCAACGAAGGTTCGTTCCGGCCGATCAACGTGATCGCGCCGCTGGGCTCCATCTTCAACCCGAAGCCGCCGGCATCCGCGGAGGCGCGATTCACTCAGTGCAATCGCATGATCGATCTGATCATCCGCGCGCTGGCGCCTGTCATGCCGGATACCGTGATTGCCGGAAGCTCGGCGTCGATCTCGTTCGCTGCCTATTCGGGCGTACGTCCGAGCGGCGACTACTGGGTGTTTCTCGAAGTGAACGAGGGTGCCTATGGCGGTCGCCCGCGCTCGGACGGCCCCGACAGCATCGACAACCTGATGGCCAACACTCGCAACAATCCGCTCGAGGACCTGGCGATGCATATTCCGATGATCTGCGATCGCTACGAGTTGCGCGACGACGTGCCTCCGGGCGCCGGGGAGTTCAGGGGAGGTCTCGGCGTGATCAAGGCGCAGCGTGTGCTGACGGATGGTTTCATCACCCATGAATCGGAACGTCACAAGGATGCGCCCTGGGGCATCTTTGGCGGCGCTGACGGCGCGGTCGGCAAGTGCCTGATCTACAACGCCTCGGCGCCAGGCGCCGCCCGCGAGATGCATTCGAAGTTCTCCGGCTTGGCCGTCAAGGCCAACGACACCATGGCCTATTACAGCCCCAATGGCGGCGGTTACGGGTCGCCGCTGAAGCGGCCCGCCCAGAAGGTGCTCGAAGACGTGCTCGATGGCTTCTATTCGCCAAAGCATGCCCGCGATGTGTACGGCGTCGTGGTCGATGTCGAGCAGGAGACGGTCGATGTCGAGGCGACCGCCAAGCAGCGAGCGACGCTCGCAAAAGCCTCATAGCACCCGCGAATTGACTCTTGGGCGTACCGCAACACGCCCAGATCCACGACAACAATGGGAGGAGAGCATGTTCGAAACTACCGAAAGCAGCATCGCCATGAGCGCGAAGGACGTGCGCTACGCGACCTGGGTAACCCTTTTCGCCTGGGTCTTCGCGGTTTACGATTTCATTCTGTTCGGGACGCTGCTCCCGGAAATTGGCAGGCACGAGGGCTGGAGTACTGCCCTTCAGGCAGAACTCGCGACGTGGATCGCCGTCGGCACCGCGGCGATCGCCTTGCTGGTTGGACCGGCGGTGGACAGAATGGGGCGCCGAAACGGGATAATCCTGACCGTCTCCGGCGCCGCCGTCTGCTCGGCCCTTACGGCGATCGGCGGCGGCTTCGGCAGCCTGGTCCTGGTGCTGATCCGCTCGCTCGGCGGTTTTGGCTACGCCGAGCAGACTGTGAACGCTACCTATCTCAGTGAGCTTTATGCTGCCGCACCTCCCAGCGTGGCGCGTCGCCGAGGCTTCCTGTATAGCCTCGTGCAGGGCGGCTGGCCGATCGGCGCGCTTCTAGCCGCCGCATTAACGGCAATTCTCCTGCCGTTTATCGGCTGGCAGGGATGCTTCATCTTCGCTGCGCTGCCTTCGCTGATCATCGTGGTCTTTGCGCGCAAACTGAAGGAAACCCCGCAATTCCTGGCGCATCAGCTCAAGCGCAGCCGAGCCGCGGCTCAAGATCGGGATCAACACGGGCTGCGCGCGACGCTGCAGGGCTCGACGCGGCGGACGACGCTAGTTCTTGGAGCGGCGTTCCTGCTCAATTGGTTTGCCATCCAGGTGTTTAGCGTGCTGGGTACAACCGTGATCACCGACGTTCACCATGTCTCGTTCGAGAGTTCGTTGGTCGTTCTCATTCTATCCAATCTTGTCGGCTATCTCGGATATCTCGCCTTCGGCTTTCTCGGCGACCGCATTGGCCGGCGCAATGCGATCGCTTTGGGTTGGACGATAGCCGGCATATTTTTCACCGGCATGCTATACGCCCCTCATAGCCTTGGCCCGGTCATGGCACTCTACAGCCTCGGCCTGTTCTTCCTTATCGGTCCTTACGCGGCGCTGCTGTTTTTCATCGGCGAGAGCTTCCCGACGACCATCAAGGCCACCGGTGGCGCGCTGGTCGCCGCGATGGGACCGATCGGCGCCATTCTGGCAGGACTGGGTGCGACTTATCTCCTCAACGCCGGGTCGACATGGCAGCTTGCCGCGCTCTATTTCGGAGCCGTCCCCTGCTTCATGTCCGGCCTGCTGATTTGTGCTGCTCCGAAGGTCATTCCTGACGACGTTTCGGAGGCGGAACTCGGCGGCGTGACAAGCTCCCTAGCCTGATGGACCACTGCACCTTGAAATACTGGGAGGGGGTACGCCCTCTCCCAGTATTTGGCACGCCTTCCAATCGGTGCGGCTTTGTCGGTATCGGGATCTTTTGCTTGTCGTGACGAACCCCTCAGAACAGAGGAATTTCAAATCGAAATCCAAATATAAACGGTATTAATTGTTGAAGAAAAGAAACGACGAATAGGGTGGAGGCGAAACATGGTCGTAAACCTGAGGAATCGATCCTCCAGTTGAATATGTGCCGACGTAATTTGCCACCCAAGGCCTAAAAGCGGCTTCAGCTGACCGCAAATGGCATCTTGACGACTAATGCTGATTTTCAGGACGCAGGCAGCTGGCATGGCGATTGACTATGGACACCTGTTCGAGGACGAACCTCAAGCGCTCCGTTATCGCGCGTCTAGGTCTGATGCAGTTGAAGCGCTCTTGGGGGGTGCAACCGGCTGCGTCTTTGGCGGCGGCAGGGGTAGACTTTACCTCGACATCATCATCGCCATGGTTCCGCACCGCCTCGAGTTCGACGCGGACGTAGAGCTCCAGCACGTCATATCTCAGGCTCGCGCGCATGGAATTCCGGTCCATCGCGACATCGAAATGGTGGCGGTGCTCGCCGCGACATGGGCTTTGGCGGCAGCTGTCATCGCATTTGCGATTCACTTGATACGATGACACTGGCCCAACTGCGATGCCCCTGAATCCAGGCATCGGCCTTCCGTCCATCTAACGTTCGACTACTTGTTGCCTTGCTCCGCGCGGCCGCCGTCCAAAGCTGGGTCTATAAATTGTCGGAATGGCAGCATTAGGTCAATAAATTTTCCTCATTCGATCCCCGGCGATACGTTTGATGCTCCTGGACAATCGGAGCATTGAAATGACGGACGATATGCTGCACGTGATGAAATGGCACAATGGCGAAAAGGAATACTCGCCCTTTTCCGATGCCGAGATGAAGCGCCGCCAAGATGACGTGCGCAAGTGGATGGCGCAACACGATGTCGATGCCGCCCTGTTCACGTCATATCACTGCATCAACTATTACTCTGGCTGGCTCTACTGCTACTTCGGCCGCAAATACGGCATGGTCATCGACCATGACAAGGCGATCACCATCTCGGCAGGCATCGATGGCGGTCAGCCCTGGCGTCGCAGCTCCGGGGACAACCTGACGTACACCGACTGGCGCCGCGACAACTTCTATCGCGCCGTACGGCAACTGACGGCAGGTGCCAGGCGTGTCGGAATCGAGTTCGACCATGTGTCGCTCGATTTCCGAAAGCAGCTTGAAGAAGCCTTGCCGGCGGTGGAGTTCGTGGATGTCGGCCAGCCGTCCATGTGGATGCGGACGATCAAGTCGGCGGAGGAGCAGAAGCTTATCCGCGAAGGCGCGCGCATTTGCGATGTCGGTGGCGCGGCTTGCGTAGCGGCGGTCAAGGCTGGCGTGCCAGAGCATGAAGTAGCCATCGCGACCACCAACGCGATGATCCGCGAAATTGCCAGAGCGCACCCTTTCGTCGAGTTGATGGACACATGGACCTGGTTCCAGTCCGGCATCAATACCGACGGCGCGCATAATCCGGTTACTAACCGCGTCGTACGGTCGGGCGATATTCTCTCGCTCAACACGTTTCCGATGATCTTTGGATATTACACCGCACTGGAGCGCACGCTGTTCTGCGACCACGTCGATGATGCCAGCTTGGACATTTGGGAAAAGAACGTGGCAGTTCACCGCCGTGGTCTGGAGCTGATCAAGCCTGGCGCACGGTGCAAGGACATCGCTATCGAGCTCAATGACATGTACCGTCAGTGGGATCTGCTCAAGTACCGATCGTTCGGATACGGGCATTCCTTCGGCGTGCTGTGTCACTACTATGGCCGCGAAGCCGGCGTGGAATTGCGCGAAGACATCGACACCGAGCTCAAGCCCGGGATGGTCGTGTCCATGGAACCGATGGTGATGCTGCCTGAGGGCGCGCCCGGTGCCGGCGGCTATCGCGAGCACGACATACTGATCATCAAGGAAGACGGAGCCGAGAACATAACTGGCTTTCCGTTTGGCCCCGAGCACAACATCGTCAGGAACTGAGATGGCCCCGTATCTTCCGTTCGATTGCCCGGCCAGGGTGGCGGACCGGAACAGCTGTTCTGCGTCCTATGCCATGCCCATGTTTGGATTGATGAAGGAAATGGCCGGGTGGATTGTCCGGCACCTTCGAGCGCAGTCTCGGCCGATCGCGCCGGATCCCGCTGACAATGAAAGGCAATGGGAGCCGCCGCCGTATCATTTTTGAGGACGCTCGCTTTCGTTGAAGTCAGGAGGGCCGCATTCTATCGTGGCCCTCCTGACTCTTAAGCGCTTCAGAATTCCGTTCTTAGCGCGTCGACAATGCCGCGCACGCAGACATCCAATAGAATCTCGCCCTTTTCCTTCGATGCCTCTTTTGGCGAGGACAGGGTGCCGCTTTTGGGTGTCCATTCCGGTTTCGGCGGATAGACATCATAGGGGGGGAAGCTTGCGGGCATATGGTCGACGGCGCGCGCGAGATCGACCATATGCGGATACAGGGCGAGCATGAGCGACGTTTCGAGCACACCGCCGTGCTCGATGTCCCAACCAGCGAAGCCGTTCGGGTAGAGCCTGGCAATCGTAGCCTTGTCGACGAAATCCCAGTAGGAGAGAACGACAATCTTCATGTCGCCGATGCCGCCCCAGCGCAGCTCGCGCAAGGCCAGATCGATGCCCTCTACGATGAACCAGGAGTTCTCGAAGTGGCCATTGACGAGACAGATCTTGCGCACGCCGTGACGAGCGAATTCCTTGATCACATCGCGTAGCGCCGAAACCAGCGTGGCGCCGTCGAGACTGGTGGTGCCGGGCAGATGGTTGCCGCCGCCCGACTTCTGATGCGACTTATAGCCATAGGTGAAAGGGGGAGCGACGAGGCCCCCCACCGCGCCAGCCACTCGCCGCGAGAATTCAACGGGCAGCAACACGTCCACGTGCATCGGCATGTGGCAGCCGTGCTGTTCCATGGATCCGATCGGGACGAGGATTGGGACCGAGCCGCCCCGAACCTTGGCATCGTAGTCGGGCCATGGAAGTTCCGCGGCAAAGACTGTTTCGGCTGACATTGAGGACCTCCAGTTTCCAAAACCATGGGATGATTGAAGTCGGTCCGCGGATATGAGAAATTTATAATCATCATCTCTGTATGAAAGATCTTAATTCATGCGCAGCTTCACCAATTTCCAAACCGACCTGCTGCGGTCGTTTGTATCGGTGGTCGACCTCGGAGCCTTTACAAAGGCAGGCGATGCGCTCGGGCGCACGCAGCCGGCGATTTCTTTGCAGATAAAGAGGCTTGAAGAACTCGTTGGGGCGCCGATCATCAGGCAGGTCGGCCGGGCGCTGCTCCTGACCAGCGAAGGTGAGATGCTGTTGAGCTACGCGCGTGAGATGCTGCGCCTGAACGACGAGTTGGCCTCTCACTTCAATCGGGCGAAAATCGCCGGAGTGATCCGGGTCGGCCTGCCCAATGACTACGCTGTCGCCTTTCTGCAGGGCGTGATCACCGAGTACACGCGACAGCATCCTGAAATATCCCTTGAGCTGCATTGCGGCTGGAGCGCGGAAATCCTTGACCGCCTGCGCGCCGACGAGCTCGACCTTGCGGTGGCGATGGTTAACAACGAGCGCGCGCAATACCTTTCCCGGTCATGGATCGAGCGGCCGATTTGGGCGGCGGCCGAGGGCGTAAGCTACGATCGCGCCAAGGGGATTCCTCTGGCCGCCCATCCCGAAGGCTGTGCCTACAGGGCGCGGATGATTCAAGCTCTGGACGAGGCGAACGTTCGCTGGCGGATAGCCTACACAGGCTCAGGCATAGGAGGCCTGCAGAACGCCGTCGTAAACGGACTTGGGGTCAGCGCGCTCACGCGCTACACGATGCTCAGCGGTATGCGCGCTCTGGACGAGCGCGACGGATTTCCTCCTCTTGCTGAAATCCGCGTGGGGCTTTTCTACAAGCATCCGCGCCTGTCCGATGCGGGCATTGGGTTGGTCAATCACATCGTAGCCCGACTGGACGAAGCCGGAGTTTCCGGTGACCCGATAAAGCGCCAAATGGAGCTCGATCGCCAATAAGCAACGAAAATGCGAAAATTATGGGAATTAATTTTTCAAATGGAATGGCCCCTCCTAGCGTGCTTGCAGCCAAAAACCAGAAGGGGAATGACATGACAGGCAGTTTCCTATCTTCGCGTCGTGCCACTCGGCGCGACGTTCTCAAGACCGCCGCCGTTTTCGGCGGCGCCGCGCTCGCTGCACCATACTTGAACAGGCGAGCCTTTGCGGACCCGATCGAACTCACCATGCTCGCTTGGTACGGGCATGCCGAACCCGATGTCGTTTCCGAATTCGAGGCGGCGAACAACGTTAAGTTCAAGCCGAAATACTACAGCGGCGGCGACAACATGATGGGGCTGATCTCGCAATCCCCGCCGGGAACCTACGACCTTGTCCTGTCGGATGCTGAGTATGTCCAAGGGCTCCACGAGGCGGGGTATATCGAAGAGCTTGATCCAAAGGATTACAGCTTCGACGACTACTTTCCGGAGTTTCAGCGCTTTCCGGGAAACTGGGAGGGAGACAAGCTCTTTTCGGTCGTGACCCGTTTCGGCTTCCTCGGTGTGTCCTACAATACCGACGCGCTGACGGAAAAGGATGTCGACACCTACAACGTCTACTGGAGCGACAAGCTCAAGGGCAAGGTCGGCCACTATGACTGGCATTTGCCGAACCTCGGTCAGATCAGTCTGTTGAGCGGCAATGCCAAACCCTACGACATCGACGATGCCCACTGGTCGGCGGTGCAGGACAAGACCATGAGCCTGCGCAAGAACATCGGCGGCTTCTTCGACTACGGAGGAACGTTCTCGTCATTGAAAAACGGGCAGATGCTGGCGATGGCCGGCATCGGCGACTGGATCACCGGTGTCCTGCAGAAGAGCGGCGCCAAGGTCGCAAGCCATATCCCGCAGGAAGGCGGCCTCCAGTGGTCGGAATGCTTCTGCGTCGGCAAGGGGACCAGCAAAGGCGACCTGGCCAAAAAATGGATCCAGTACATCACCTCGGCGAAGGGGCAGGTCAAATCGGCTGAAATGGTTGCGTACCCCGCATTGATACCGAACAAGAAGGGTTGGGATCTCCTGAACCAAGTCGATCCTGCAGAGGCAAAGCGCCAGGGCATGACAAAAGAACCTGGCAACGCCATGGACATGATCCGTTCGGGACGCATCCGCTATCGGCAATGGCCCGTCCAGCAGGACCTTGGTGCTTGGAACGATTTCTGGACGAAGTATAAAAGCGCTTGATCCGACGCGGCTGGCGGCCTCTTTCGTCGCCAGCCGTCTCCAGGCCGTCAGCCCGATCCCTCGCCCGCAAGACTGCAGACATGGTTCCACGCCTCTCGATCTACGGCCTGACATTCGCTTTGCCGCTGCTCCTTTGGCAATTGCTCTTCTTCCTGCTGCCGCTGGTATTCCTGGTAGCGCTGAGCTTTTGGTCGGTGCACAATTTCCGGTTGGTGTCAGATTTCAATCCGACGAACTGGTCGTTCATGCTCGGGCGGCCGGTGTTCTGGCAAGCTTACGGCTTGACCTGGGTCTTGGCGGCCTCCGGCAGCCTGCTCGCTTCGGCGCTCGCCTTCCCGTGCGCCTATGCCATCGCTTTCAAGCTTTCCGACGCAGGGCGGCGCTGGACGATTTTCCTCATGGTAATCCCGTTCTTCACCAGCTACCTGGTACGCGTCTATTCTTGGCAGGTCTTCCTGTCCGATCACGGCATCATCAACGGCCTATTTGGGCAGTTCGGTATCGGCCCGTTTCATCTCCTGAACACGTCCGGCGCGATACTCGTGGGCTATCTTACGCTGAGCCTGCCGCTGGTGATCTTGTTGCAGGTCTTCAGTCTTTCCTATGTCGATCGCACGCTCATTGAGGCGGCGCATAATTTGAGGGCGGGGCGGATCCGCACGGTCTTTGCCGTGGTGATTCCGTCGGCTCGCGTCGGTTTGGTCATCGCCGCCTTGTTCGCGTTCATCCTGTGCTTTGGGGATTTCGTGAGCCCCGTCTACCTCGGCGGCGGGAATCCCACCACGCTTTCTATCCTCATCACGGACACCACGAAATCCGGTCAGCAATGGCCGCGCGCCGCGGTGATCGCCCTGACGATGATCATGACGCTTCTGGCGGTAGCCTTTGCGGCCGTCCGCTTCGCCTATCGGGGAGCACGCAAGTGAGCCAAACCCAGGATAGCGATCCCAATCGTAACCGCACCATCGACTTTCTGCTCAAAGGCTGGGTTGCGCTGAGCTTCCTCTTTGTGTTTGCACCGATCGCGGCAAGCTTCATATTCTCCTTCAATTCGGACCGTTTCCCGACGATCCCGCTCGGTCACTTCAGCCTCGAATGGTATCAAGTGGTGATTTCCGACCCGCTGGTATGGGACGGTCTCAGGAACACCGTCGTGGTAGCCGGGTGCGTGGCGGTGCTGGCAACCGCCTTGGGTTTCGGCGCCGCCTACACGGATTACCGCTATCAGTTTTTCGGCAAGCAGGCCTACCTTGCGCTGGCCCTGCTTCCGCCCACGATCCCCGCCGTGATCATGGGCTTGGCCATGCTGTCCTATCTGTCGCGCCTCACCCTTTCGGGAGACGCTTTCTCGGTGATCATCGCCCATGTGGTCATTTGCGCGCCTTTCGCCATGGCCATCATACGGCTGCGGTTGTCCCAGATGGATGCCGCTCTCGAGCCCGCCGCCTGGAATCTCGGAGCGACGCAATGGGGCGCGATGCGCCACGTTGTCATTCCTTTCTGCCTGCCATCGATCCTGGCCGCTCTGTTCATAACGATGGCCGTTTCTTCGGATGAATTCGCTGTGGCTTGGTTCGTCTCCGGTCTCAACGAAACGCTGCCCGTAAAGGTGCTCGGCTTCCTGCAAGGCCAGGTCAGCCCGCGCATCAACGTGATCGGCACCTTCGTCTTCATTGTTTCGATGACGCTGGTGGTGCTGGCGCAACTGCTTATGAAACGCGGCGCTGCCAGCGCCAAGACGGAGTGAACGCGGATGGCTGACGAAGCGCTTGTTATGTTCGATGGCGTGGTCAAGCGCTTTGGTAACTTCCTGGCCGTCGAACGAATGAACCTGGACATCCGCAAGGGCGAGTTCTTGGCCATTATGGGCTCAAGCGGTTGCGGCAAGACGACGACGCTGCGAATGCTTGCCGGGCTGGAAGCGCCGAGCGAGGGCGAAATTCGGCTTGCCGGCAAGCGCATCAATGATCTGCCAACGTGGCAGCGGGACACGCCGATGGTATGGCAGAGTCTAGCTCTGTTTCCCTTCCTGACGGTACGCGAAAACGTCGAGTTCAGCCTGCGCATGCGTGGCGTCGAAAAGGCGGAACGGCGCCGCCGCGCCGATCAGTGGTTGGAGCGACTGCAGATCGCCGAGTTCGCACAGCGAAACGTGGCGCATCTGTCGGGAGGCCAGCGCCAGCGCGTCGCGCTCGCTCGTTCTCTCGTCACGGAACCGCAAATCCTGCTTCTCGACGAGCCGCTCTCGGCACTGGACGCCCATCTCAAGGTGCGCATGCAGACGGTGTTGTCAAATCTGCAAAGGGAATTGGGAATTACGTTCGTCTACGTCACTCACAGCCAGTCAGAAGCTTTCTCGATGGCCGACCGTGTTGTTATTATGAGCCGCGGCCGCATAGAGCAGATCGGCAATCCACAGGAGATCTATCGCGCGCCGCGCACGAGGTTCGTGGCGGAGTTCCTCGGCTCTTCGAATATATTCGCGGGCACGGTCTCAGAGGATAGCGGCAACGCCATCCGGATTGCCACACCCTCAGGCGAGTTTGATGTCGCACGCAATCCCGCCAAGGCGCTCCGTAAGGGGGACAGGGCGATGTTCGTGGTTTCCGACGACCGCTTTCACCTGACCAGCGGGAAACCTTCAAGCGAACTCAACGGAATGCAGGCCTCAGTGATCGGAGAAGAATTCGTCGGTGCCACCGCGGTAGTGCATCTCGAAGGCATCGAAGGGCAGCAGTTAAAAGCGCAGAAGAGCCATGAGGAGCTGGAGGCTCTAAATCTGACTCCGGGCGCCAGGATCTGGGTGTCGTGGCGCGCTGGTGCAGGCCATATCTTGCCGGGCGAATAACGAAAGCGCGATGGGTAGGTGTCGGTCGAGTTGCAATTCGGTCGCCTTCAGCAGCTAGGTAAGTTCCCACCTTCCATAAGTCAGTCAGGAGCCGGATCGGCTGAGAACGGGACACAAGAATGAAGAAGTTTGGATTCGTCCTTGTCCGCAACTTCACGCTCTCTCCGATGTCGATGTTCATCGACACGCTTCGCTTGGCTGGCGATGATGGCGATCGAAGCCGGCGAGGAAGGTTCGACTGGCAAATTGTGGGCGAGAAAGGTCTCCCTATTCGGTCAAGCTCCGGCGTAGAGGTGTTGCCGACCAAGCAGATTACAACTCCCGAGGACTACGACAATATCGTGGTAGTGGGGGGCCTTCTTAATGGAGGCCAGCATCTTAGCGCCGAAAAGGAAGCCTTCCTGAGGCTCTCAGCGCGACGCGGCGTGCCAATAACCGCACTCTGCACCGGGAGTTTCGTGCTGGCTCAGTATGGCCTCCTCGACAACTATCGTGCTTGCGTGAGCTGGTTTCACATCAAGGAGTTCCGAGAAAAGTTCCCTCACGTTCGAGCAAACGCCGACACGCTTTTCCTGGTCGACAAAGATCGCGCCACCTGCGCAGGCGGAGCTGGCGCAGCGGATTTGGCCAGTCACTTCGTTTCCAAGCTTGCAGATGACAGGGCCGCCGAAAAGGCGGCAAGGATTCTGGTCTTGGATAGGATACGCACCGACCGCGACGCACAGCCCAACGGAGAACTGTTTCCGACAGCTGTCAGCCGCCATACAAGGCGCGCCCTGCTTATGATGGAAAGCAATATTCAAGAAAAAACCAGCGTGACCGATATAGCGGCCAAGCTCGGTATCTCCAGGCGGCAACTCGAACGGCTATTTTCCGAAGAATTACAGACAAGCCCTGCGGCAGCTTATGTCGCGTTGCGTTTGCGATACGCAAGAACGCTTTTGGTTAACAGTGACCTTCAAATTGGGGAGATCGCGTATAGATGCGGCTTTCAAAACGCCGGGCACTTCAGTCGAGTGTACCGTCAGAACGAAGGAATTCCGCCGTCGAATTTTCGAAAGACCGGGACACCGCCGGGAACCGCAATGGGAACTGCCGCGTCTTGACGGCCTAGACGGCCAGGAAAGCAGCCTTGCACGGCAGTCGTTGGAGGCGAACAATGGAGCCGCTCTGCCCCCTTTTTCTAGACGATGATGACGAGGTTCGAAAAGGCGGATAGCCAAAACTTTCCGCGGACATCAATGGGAAGGAACACGCGCTACCGTGACATGCCATGTGGGCTAAAGAGATTGTGTTAGGCATGCGTCAGCGGCCCAAATGGTAAATAGTCCCCTGGCTCCTGAACAAACCCATCGACGCTTCGCCTGCCTAACCCCTCGCCCTTCTACGTCGGACTTGTGTCGCGTAGCAGGGTGCTGGCTCGTTCGTCTGCCGAGCTCTCCTTCTTGAGCGATAACGGTTCCTCATGAAGCCATGCGATGTACTTATTTGCTGCCAACTCGACCGCAAATTACCGTTCCGGAACGGCCGAGGTTCATAAGAAAAGCGAAGCCAAGGCCACCTTTGCCAACAAGAATGGGAGTGGCGGAAATGGAAGATCGCTTTACGGGTCGCATGCTTGCTCTGTCGTTGGTGGCGAGTGTGCCGCTGTTCGCTACGTCAGCGCTGGCGCAAGATAAGCTTTCCGTGATGAGCTTCGGCGGCGCCTATCAGGAAGCGCAACGCAAGGCGGTCTTCGAGACCTACGCGGCGAGCACGGGCACCAAGATCGACGAGCAGGAGTATGGCGGCGAGATCGCCAAGATCAAGGCGATGATCGAATCCGGCAACACCACGGTGGATGTGGTCGACGTCGATGCGCCGACGCTGCTGCAAGGTTGCGATGAGGGCATTTTCGAAAAGGTCGACTGGTCGGCCATAGGGCCGAAGGACGACTGGATCGATGGCACCACGTCCGAATGCGGCGTCGGCACCATCGTCTACGCGACTACGCTTGCGTATGACGGCGCCAAGCTGGCGAACGGTCCCTCGACGATCAAGGACCTCTTCGACACGAAGAAGTTCCCCGGCAAGCGCGGCCTGTGGAAGAACCCCGCGACCAACATGGAGTTCGCCCTCCTTGCCGACGGCGTGCCCGCCGACAAGGTCTATGAGACTCTGTCCACGCCAGAGGGTGTCGACCGTGCTTTCGCCAAGCTCGACACGATCAAGGACAGCATCGTCTGGTGGGAAGCCGGCGCGCAGGCGCCGCAACTACTTGCGTCTGGCGAGGTCGTGATGACCACCGCCTGGAACGGCCGCATCTACAACGCCAACAAGGAAGGCAAGGACTTCCGTATCGTGTGGGACAACCAGATCCTCGATTCCAACTACTGGGTCATCCCTAAGGGGGCCAAGACCCCAGACGCCTCGCTGGCCTTTATCAAATACGCGGTTGAGCCGAAGGTGCTGGCCGGCATCACCAAATACATCCCCTATGGACCTGTGCGGAAATCCTCGGCCCAGTTCGTGGCTCCCGAGGATGCCAAGAACCTGCCTACCAGCCCTCAGAACTTGACCGTCTCGCTTACGTTGAACAATGCCTTCTGGGCCGACAACGGCGACGAAATCCGCAAGCGGTTCACGACCTGGCTCGCTCAATAGCGGGCGCGTAGAGGAGAGCGTCGATGAACTTTTCCCAGCGGAGCTCGTTTGCGGCGGACAAGCCAATCGATGCCCTCGTCCGTTTCGAGGACGTGAAGAAGTCCTATGACGGCATCGCCTTCGTCGTGAAGGACCTCAACCTTGACGTCAAGCGCGGCGAGTTCCTGACCATGCTGGGGCCTTCGGGCTCCGGCAAGACCACCACCTTGATGATGCTCGGCGGTTTCGAACGACCGACGCTCGGCCACATCCTGCTCGACGACAGGCCAGTCGAGCGGTTGCCGCCGGAGAAGCGCAACATCGGCTTCGTGTTCCAGAACTACGCCCTATTTCCTCACATGACCGTGGCGGAGAACGTCGGGTTCCCGTTGCGCTATCGCGGCATCACGGGAGCCGCGGCGGCTGCGAAAGTCCGCGAGGCGCTTGGGCGCGTTAGCCTCGAGACGCTTGGCGACCGTCGCCCGGCGCAACTATCGGGCGGTCAACAGCAGCGGGTGGCGCTGGCGCGAGCGCTGGTGTTCGAGCCCTCCCTGGTGCTGATGGACGAGCCGCTGGGCGCGCTCGACAAACAGCTGCGCGAACGCATGCAGATCGAAATCAAACAGTTGCAGACCTCGCTCGGCATCACCATGGTCTATGTCACGCATGACCAGTCCGAAGCGCTGACGATGTCGGATCGCATCGCCGTGTTCCATGACGGGCGCATCCAGCAACTGGCCGATCCCAAGACGCTGTACAACGAACCGGCCAACCGTTTCGTCGCGTCCTTCATCGGCGAGAACAACACCTTGCCCTGCACGCTGATGGGGCGCGAAGGGGACCTCGGCATCGTACGCATGGCCGATGGCTCGACGTTCAGGGCCGCCGGCTCAGCGACCTCCGGAGCCGGGGCGGAATTCAGCCTGTCCGTACGTCCGGAAAGCATCGCGCTTGCTGGCAGCGGTGCAGGCGCCGACTTTAACCGGATGACGGGCACAGTCCGCAACGTCTTTTTCCTTGGCGATCACATGCGCCTGTCGCTGGAGGCCTTCGGCGGCCAGATCGTGACCGCGCGTATTCAGGCGCGCCGCGCCGGATCGTTCGCGCCAGGCGATACCGTGACGCTCGAATGCAACGTCCGGGACTGCCGTCTGCTGGAGGCCTGAGTGATGACCGCCGTGGACATCGACCGCATCAACGTCTTCATGGCCGTGCGTCGGGCAGCCAGGCCGGCGCGGCGATCGGCGCTCGCGCTCGCGCTGCCGCTGCTCCTGTTCCTCGCGGTGGCCTTCGTCGCTCCCATCCTCTACCTGCTGGTCACCGCGGTCGCGAATCCGGAAACGCGCGATGTACTGCCACGCACGCTGGTGGCGCTGCAGGACTGGGACGGCAAATCCGTGCCCGACGAGCCCGTCTATGCCGCGCTGGCCACGGATTTGAAGGTCGCCAAAGACAACAGCACCGCTGCCCTGCTGGGCAAGAGGCTGAACTACGAGATCTCCGGCATGCGAAGCCGCGTCCTGGCAGCCGCCAGGATGGTGGAGAAGTCGGGCGGCGCACCGTTCAAGGAAAAGTTCATCCAGCTTGGACAGGAATGGGCCTCGCCGGAGACCTGGGCGGTGATCAAGCGCGACGGCGCTCCCTTTACTCCATACTATCTCTTGACCGCGCTCGATCTGAGGCAGGTTCCAGACGGCTCGATCGAGCGTGTCCATGGCGACCAGGCGATTTTCCTCGATGTCCTGGGGCGTACGCTATTCGTGGCGGGGCTGGTGACGCTGTTCACGCTGCTTCTGGGCTATCCCGTTGCCTATGTGCTGACCATTGCGCCCAGGGCAATCGCCGGCATCATGATGCTGATGGTGCTCCTGCCGCTGTGGACGTCGCTGCTGGTGCGCACCACCGCATGGGTGGTGCTGCTTCAGTCGGACGGCATCATCAACGACATACTGCTGGGCCTGCACCTGACCAGTGAAAAACTCCAGCTCATCTTCACCCGGTTCGGCACGGTGACGGCGATGACGCATATACAGCTGCCCTTCACCATCCTGCCGATCTACAGCGTCATGCGTGCCATCCCCGCCTCGCAACTTCGCGCCGCCCGTTCGCTCGGCGCCGGGCCCTCCTCGGCCTTCTGGCGGGTCTATGCGCCGCAGACGCTGCCCGGCGTCGTGGCGGGCTGCCTGATGACGTTCATCCTGTCGCTCGGTTACTACATCACCCCGGCGCTCGTCGGCGGCCCGCGCGACCAGATGGTATCGAACTTCATCTCCGTCTACATCAACCGTGACCTCAACTGGGGCCTGGCCGCCAGCCTCGGTGTGGTGCTGCTGGTCGTGACGCTCGCCATCTACCTGTTGTTCCTGCGCCTCGTCGGTGCGGACAAGATCAAGCTTGGGTGATGCCATGTGGCTGCCTTCCTACGCGACTCCTTCCGAGCGCCTGTTGCGAACCCTTGTCGTCGTGCTGGCGGTCGCGGTCCTCCTGTTCCTGATCGCCCCGCTGTTCATCATCGTGCCTCTGTCATTTTCCAAGGATCCGTTCTTCACCTTGCCCGTACGGGAATATTCGCTGCGCTGGTACGAGGACTTCTTCGGCAACGCGCGCTGGATGAGCGCCATCTTCAACAGCGCGGTGGCGGCCGTTGCGACGACAATACTGGCGACGACGCTCGGCACCTTGGCAGCGCTCGGCATTTCACGCCCCGACTTTCCGGCACGGCGGCTCGTCATGGCACTGCTGATCTCGCCGATGATCGTGCCGATCGTGATCGTCGCTGTCGGCAGTTACCTTTTCTTCGGCCAGTTCGGCTTGACCAACACGCGAACCGGCCTGGTGCTGGCCCACACGGCGCTGGCCACGCCCTTCGTGGTCATCACGGTGACGGCGACGCTGTCGACCTACGACACCAACCTCACGCGGGCCGCCTTGAGCCTCGGCGCGCCGCCCACTTCGGCCTTCTTCCGCGTGACGTTGCCGAACATCATGCCAGGTGTGGTATCGGGAGCGATCTTCGCCTTCGCGACTTCCTTCGACGAAGTGGTCGTGGCGCTGTTTATGACCGCGGCCGAGCAGCGCACGCTGCCGGTGCAGATGTTCTCCGGCATACGCGACCAGATCAATCCGACCATCATGGCGGCCGCCACGCTGCTTCTGGCGTTGTCGATCGTCTTGTTTTTCGCCTTGGCGTTCCTGACGCGCCGCCGCGCAGCGTAGTCGACGCTTGCCTTTGTGTCTCCCGGTCGCGTGCCGGGTGAGGACGGGCGATCCTTGGACGGCCGCGTCCTGCCGGAGCAAGGTCGTTCCAGACCGCGCCGGCTGCGCTTTTGAAGTCCTGGCTAGCTGGCGAGCGCGCCGGGATCGCTCGCGACGAACATATCGGCAAAGCGCGCCGCGAAGCTGCGCGCCACGGCCGATCGCTTGCGGTCGTCGCTGACATAAATGCCCACCACGACGTCGGCCAGCCGGGGGAGATGTGTCGCCGGCTCGACGACGCGCAGCGCGGACGGCACGATGCGACGCGCTAGCACGGTCATGCCAAAACCAGCACCTACCGCCGCCTCCAGCCCCGACAGGCTGGGGCTTGTGTAGACGATCTCGAAACTGCGTCCGTCCCTCTGCAACGCCGTCAACATGTTGCGACGATAGAGACAGCCTTCCGGATAACAGACGATGCGCAGCGAGCCTTTCTCATAACTGTCCGCGGGCCCGTCGCCACGCTCGGCGGCGCCGACCCAGGCCAGCTGCTCCTTCCAGGTCATGAAGGCGCCCTCGGATGGGCCGTCCGGCGTCATTGCCACGACAATATCGTACTGACCCTTGCGCATACCCTCCAGAAGGTTGTGCGAAATGTCGCAGACCACATCGAAGGTGAGATCGGCGCCGTCTCGCGCTAGGCTTGCCATCAGCCTGGGCAGGAAATGGTCGGCATAATCATTGGGAATGCCGAGCCTCAGCTTTCCGGCGCTCTCGCGGCTGGACAGCTTGAGCATCATCTCGTCGTTGAGCGCGAGGATCTGGCGGGCGTAGCCGGCCACCAGCTCGCCCTGCTCGGTCAGCTGCGTGCCGCCTTCCTTCGCAAACAGCGAGACACCGAGAAGGTCCTGCAGTTTCTTCATCTGCAGGCTGATCGCAGGTTGCGTGCGGCCAAGCTGCTCGCCGGCGCGCGTGTAGCCGCGCAGGTCAATGATGGTTACGAAGGCTCGAAGCAGATCGGTGGGAATGCTGCGCATCGATGGTCCCTGACGCAACTATGAGCGCATGTGACGCTCATAAGATCACCCGTTTCCGGACAAATGCAAGCGGGCCTTGGCTTGCGCCAAGGCCCGCTTGAACTATGAATCGCCCTCAGGCCTTGACGATGTTGTGTTCGGGGCCGAACGGGAATTTCGTGATGTTCTCGGCGCCGTCTTCGGTGATGACCAGGATATCGTGCTCGCGGTAGCCGCCGGCGCCGGGCATGCCTTCGGGCAGGGTCACCATCGGCTCCATCGAAACCACCATGCCGGGTTGCAGCACGGTGTTGATGTCCTCGCGCAGTTCCACGCCCGCCTCGCGGCCGTAATAGTGCGACAGCACGCCGAAGGAATGCCCGTAGCCGAACGATCGGTAGCCGAGCAGGTCATGGCTGCGGTAGATGTCGTTCAGCTCTGTCGCCACGTCGCCACAGCGCGCGCCCGGCCGCAGCAGCTCCAGCCCGCGTCGATGCACCTTGCAGTTGATTTCCCAGATGCGCAGGTGCTCGTCGCTGGCATGATCAAGGAAGAGCGTGCGTTCCAGCGCGGTGTAATAGCCGGCGATCATTGGAAAACAGTTCAACGAAAGAATATCGCCCTTCTCTACCCTGCGGGACGTCACCGGGTTGTGGGCGCCGTCCGTGTTCACGCCGGACTGGAACCAGACCCAGGTGTCCATCAGCTCGGCATGGGGGAACGTCTTGGCGATGTGGCGAACCATGGTCTGGGTGCCCGCCAGCGCCACCTCGTATTCGGGAACGCCCTCGCGGATTGCGTTGCGGATGGCCTCGCCGCCGATGTCGGCCGTGCGGGCTCCTTCCTTGATCAGCGCGATCTCCTCCGCTGATTTGATGGTGCGCAGCCACATGGACGGTGCGCCGATATCGACGAATTCAACGCCCGGGAAGGCATCCTGCAGCAGATTGCGCAGGTCGAGATTGATATGGTCGAACTCGATGCCAAGGCGCTTTGCACCCGGCAACTGCTGCTGGAGAGCATAGAAGTAGTTGTCGCGCTGCCAGTCGGTATAGGTGACGTTGTCGCCGAAGGTACGGCGCCAGGGTTGGCCCGCATCGATGCCCGCGGAAATGGAAACCGCTTTCTTATCCGTCACCACAAAGGCGTAGCGGCGGCCAAAGTAGCAATACAGGAAATCGGAGAAATAGCAGATGTTGTGGTAGGAGGTGAGGATGGCGCCGTCGAGCCTCAGCTCAGCCAGAATCTTGCGCAGGCCGTCCTGCCGGCGTGTCATTTCGGCGGCGCTGAAGGTCGGGACAACCTTCTGGCCATTGTGCATGTTCTGCAGCCGCAACAGTTCGTTGGGCATGCCCTTGGCATAGACGTTCATTATGTCCTCCGTACCTCGAAAAGGGATGATCAAGCGTCGCTTCGGACAATAGGGGAGTCGGCTCGGGCACGGGAAATTAGAAGTCGATATCAGCCAATTACCGTTGCTAATCGCTACCGCGAAAATAAGGGCGAGGTCTCGGGTTGGACTTCCCCGAAATGCTTTGACAGTCTGTTGCCGATGACGATCAGGACGAGGCCGCCGATCAGCAATGGCAACAGACCGTTGTCCGGGTCGACATGAGACCCAAACAGCCTCGCTATCTGCGTATGGTTCTTCTCTGGCTTAGCCATGGTCGTCTGCGGCGAAAGACTCTGTTTCCGACCGCACAGAGATGCCGATCTCATCTGCCGCCTCGTGCCATGCCCGAAGCTCGGGATAGCGACGGCCCTCCAGCGAAATCTTGAGGCATCGTTGCGATGTCGGCCAACGTGTAACGATCGAGGACATTCTGTTATTCAGCGGCGCATATATGCTCTATGCCTTTACATCATGCCCGGAGATCTATTGCATAGGTTCTTTAACGGTGAGGGGCCTCATTATGCGAGCAAAACCGACGAAGGATTTACACGCCTGATCGATGTTAGCTTGTGCCACGGTGGTGGCTGTGGAGCCATTGAAAACAGTGCGATAGACAGGTCCGCGACGTTTCGCCGGCCTCTTATTGCAAGAAGACCATGGTGCCGGCGACATAGAATTAGCAATAGGCAAAGCCTCAAGCCCGTTCGTTTTCTTGCTTTAGGTCGCCGCGGGGGTACTTTGACTGACAAAGTGAAATCAGGGGAACAGGGCACGTATATTGGCCCTTAGCGTGGGAAGAAGTTCGCTCTCAAACCAAGGATTCTGTTTCAGCCATCTATTGTTGTGCCACGATGGGTGCGGCAGTGGTAACCGGAGTAGTGAAGGATCGGCTCGATAAATCTGGCGCCAGGCTCGTACTGTCTCGTTAACGCCTTTTCCGGCAAATGTTGACCCAAAGTGCCATCGATGCGCATATCCGCCGACAACTAGCAGCAATGCTAGGGTTGGCAGGCGTGCAAACAGCCTTCTCCGCCAAACCTCCGCGCACTCCCGGCGGGGTGGCAAATCGCCTCCACTGGGGCTCAGGCCAGGAAAGCAGAAGCTCATGGGAACAATCGCAACCATGGAGGGGTCGTAGAATTCCTCCTCATTCATTCCGAGCCATTGCCTAAGCCTCACTCCCGAAGGATCGTCGAACGGTCGCCCGCTTTCATGCGCCCGGATTCCTGGGGCCTGGCTTGCTATGCAAATGCGTGCCATCTCTGATGCTTGAAGGATAGGTCGTGGCTCGTGGTCTAGCGGCAAGCCATAACAAGGCTGGTCACGGCAGATCCTGCAGGCGCGAATGGTGCTCACAAGCGTCGAGAACGGTTCCGGCTCGTCCGCTATCTCATTGGGGCTGAGGAAGTGGTTCTTTACTTGCATCTTTCGCTGTGGGTGGGGTGGAGACGAGTGCTGTGAAAGATTACGCCGATTCATCGCATGTCTCCTAATATTTGAGCGACAGATCGTAAGCGTAGCTGGCTTTTCGCTTTCATCCGCTTCAACACGGCTAGCACGATCTATCTTCTTTCTGTTTCGCTGGGCCGCAATCCATGTTCTTGGGGACATTTCCCAGCGGGTGGCGGGAGCGGATAGTGGCGGGAGTGCTTGGCGTGTTCGGTGTGACCCAGGCCGATCAGATGGTCGATGGCGTGGCCGCTCTGGAGCAGATAGTCGGTTATGATGGGGAGTTGGCACCGCCACCAGACTGTCTCCAAGCATATCAAGGTCAGGCGACGGGCGCCGCCGAAATGGATCAGTTCTTTAAAGGCGATGGTAAATTCCGTGCGCAGAACTCCGCACGCGCCAGAAGCCGTTGAAAATTTCATCGACGTTTCAGCCGCCGTCCGCCCGGAGCGGCGCAATAGATGGCCAATCTGTTGCGCCAGGCAGTCGGTCGATGTTGGAGGTGGGATTGGCGCGCGAGACCGGGGAAGAATCGGACGTCAATCAGCGGGTCGACCTGCGCCGTGCGCAGCATGTCGAGAAATTCCTTGAGTCGCGAGCGGAGTGGCCGATGGTTGTGAATCGCGCAGCCATCAGCCGATCTTTGTCAGTGCGCTTTCCTTGTGCGCGGCGACGTGGTCGGTCTCGTCGCTCAGGATTTCATATTGCGGGTCATTCTTCGACGCATGGTGACGATGCCCCTTGTAGTCGAAGTCCTGGTGATGGACCTTGATGATCTTGCCGCTTACCCGGCCGGCCTCCGAATTCCAGCTGACATGGTCGCCAACGGAATATTTCGTCATGATCTTCTCCAATCATGTGGGGCACCGCTCCAAATCCTCGGGCCGTCTTTACGAAAGCTAGACAAACATCATGACGACAATCGCACCGATGACTATCAGGACAAGTCCGCCGATCAGCATCGGCAGCAGGCTGTTGTCAGGGTCGATGCCCGACCCGATCTCCTTTGTTACCTGTTTGTCGGTCTTCGTTGGTTCAGCCATGGATCGTCTCCATTCAGAGGGAAAGCAGCGGGCATCGAAACGGCGCTACATTATCCGGCGTTGCCTGCCGCCCTGATGGGAGGCGGTGGTGTCGGGGGCGCCGAGGAAATCTTCGGGGATCGGCGTGATGTCGGCCAGCGTGTAGCGGTCAAGGGTGCTCTGGAAGGAGACTATCGCATCGCCAAACATGCGTGAAAGCTTGCAGGAGGCGGTTAGCACGCTCTGGTTTCCGGTGGCGAAACATTCAACCAGCGCGAAATCCGGCTCGGTTAGCGGCACGACGTCGCCGATCCGGATCATCTCGGGTCGACGCCCGAGAACAAGTCCGCCGGAGCGGCCGCGGATTGCCTTCCGATAGCCGCCGCGGGTCAGGGTGTTGGCGACCTCTTTGAGATGTGTCTTCGATACATTGAAGGCGCGCGGAGCTTCCTCGATCGTGATCAGGCGCCCTCCGGCTGAGGCTGTGTACATCAGCATACGCGAGGCATAATCGGAAACGTTCGTCAGCCGCATGAATGCCTCCTCCTGTCCATCGCTGTGGAGTCGGAGCCGCTCACGAGCGAATGCCGGATCACAAGTCTCGCTCGACGATAGGGTCGATGCCAATCGCGGTTTCGCCACGGCTGAAGGCGACCGCCAGACGAAAACTGTGAGCGATGCGCAGCGCGCGGTCCATGAAAAGGTTCGCAACCTCAGGCGGACAAATGCGGCGCACAGTTGCTCGAAACAACTTCAGCCAACGCCTGAAATGTGCCTCCCCGAGACCGACGATAGCCAGGTGAGGCGGCAGTGGCCGGCCTTCGTATCGCTGCGTCCGCAGCAGCGTCGAGGACCAGAAGTCACACATCTTCGCCAGATGCCGCGGCCACTCGTCGGGTTCGATCCGGTCCTGGAAAATGGGGCCTAGAAGGTCGTCGTGGCGAATTTCGTCATAGAATCCGTGGACCACGCTGCGGATCATTGGTTCGTCGAGCATGTCCGGCAGGGGAACACCGTCGACGACGACCGTTCGCCTGCTTCGACTATCCTCGCTCATCTGCGTCTCCTGGAATTCCGGTGCGAGCTGCCCGTGGCGGGCTCGCTCGTCGACGGATTCCACATAAAAGATACATCGTCAATCCATGTTTCATGCGACATGATATCCATGAAGCGGAATCCGAAAACGTTAGCGCTGGTGCGGACCGCGCGTTCGCGTGTACGCTCCGTCAGCGGGGACTAGGCATCGCTGTATTCCTTGGGCATGACAGAGCCGAGCCCGACGGCGGAAGCGTGCGAATTGGTGGAGCATCCCGCAATAGGCTCGGTATCCAGAATAGCCAACACCTCATCGGCTGATGCCGCCTGTCGGATGCGTTCCCGAACCTCAGATGCCCGAAGCAGCCGGCACGTTCGCGAGAGGGCAGGGAGGAAGGCGGAAGTCGCGGAGCGCGGCCACAGCACAGCGTAGATGATATCGACGGGATCATCGTCGGGGCCATCGAAATCGACGGGCTGGGCCAAGCGCGTCAAAGACGCGAGGGGCGAAGAGATCGTGTCGAGCAGGGCGTGAGGGATCGCGACGCCGCGGCCGATCGCCGTCGAACCGAGACGCTCGCGGTCGAAAAGGCCCCGCAGAACCACCTGCTCGTCAAGCCCGCTTCTCCGCGCAATCCTGATCCCGATTTTTGACAAGGCGGACTGTCTTCCCTTTGTCACAAGGTCAAGCAAAATGTCTTCTTCTTCCAGGATGGGAGAGATCACCGGGGTCAACCTCAGTATCGAAACGCCATCGCAAATCGGCGTTCAGCCGCCTGTCGGATGCGCGGGCGGAACCAAGCGGAACGATGTCAGGATGCTGGCCGTCCCGGACGCGTTGCCAAGCCTTCTCGCGTCCGGGCTAACAACCCGTTTTGAGGCGTCGCGGCTCTCGCCGGAAATCGAAGCGGACAATAATCATGACGATTCAAAGGTAGTGAGAGATCCCCCGAAATCAAGTCAAGAGCAGGTTTGTAGCTAGCAGAAATAATGCACTGAAATCCCATTTAATTTCGTTTGACGGACAGAACTGTCTCCTGCTTGCTGGCTGGGCGCAAACAGGCAGTGCCAACAGCTAAATCCATTTTTGACGGTCTTCCAGATTTCGACCATCGCGAATCTGGTCCAACAAGGAGTTACCGTGGTGAAAAAGCTTGTCCTCGCAGTTGTCATGACAATGGCCAGTTCGTTTTGCGCTATGGCGGCGAACGATGTCACCAAGTCTCCGCCTGCTGCTCCTTACGAACAGGTCAGCAAGCTCGTGAAATTGCCCGACTTTCTTCCCGGCATGGGCCAGCTCTTCGTTGACCCGGCTACGTTGCCGGCTGGTCCGTTCCTTGCCTACGACCACGATGGCAAGCTTGTCAGCACCATCTACATGCTGCCGATCAAAGACCTTAATCCGGACAAGCGCTTTGAGAATCTCGCGGCCCCCGGAGGCAACGTCGACCATGTCGACGTCTACTACAATGCCGGCCATCCTGGGGTCCCGGAGCCGCATGTCCACGTCGTGCTGTGGCATGTCCCGGCCGCCGACGAAGCGAGGGTAGCCAAATGACACTCACGCGCCGTGAGATGCTGGGCGCGGGCGGCGGCCTTGTCGCCGCCTTTTCGCTCGCCTCTCCGGCCGCGTGGGGCGGCGAGATGGTCGAAATCAAGATGCAAGGGCGCGACGACGGTTCGCACGTCTGGTTCGATCCGATCGGCATTCTGATCAAGCCTGGGCAGACGATCCGCTGGACCAATCTCAATCCTGGCAATTCGCACACGACGACGGCGTACAATCCCGCAAACTTCGACCGCCCGCTTCGCATGCCCAAGGCAGCGAAATCGTGGGATTCCGACTACCTTCTGCCCAACGAAAGCTTCTCGGTCACCTTCACCGAGCAGGGGGTCTACGACTATTATTGCATCCCGCATGAGCATGCCGGAATGGTCGGCCGCATCATTGTCGGCGAACCCGAGACGCATGGCTGGACTGAACTTGCCGGGGCGGATGGCGACCTTCCAGAGGAGGCTCTCCAGGCGTTTCCAGCGGTCGAAGACATCATGGCGAAAGGGTTCGTCCGGCGGCGCGCTTAGGCCATGGATAAGAGATGCAACCATCAGCAATGGGAGAACTGAATGCGACGATGCGGGCGGGAGCGCGAGTTCCTGGCCGTCGTCAGTTATCGGTCGATTGAGGGTGACCTTCATGGCAGGCAATGTTCTTCAGTCCGAGACTCCGCCACTGTTGGAGATGGAGCACGAAGAGAATGCTCACACATCGGCAATGCCTTCCGATGTCCGGACCGCTGCCCAGCAACGTGAGCGTGCGACACGCCGGCTTGCTGCCATGGGCGAGATGACTGGCGGCATTGCTCATGATTTCAGGAACCTCCTGGCAGTAATCGAATCCGGCCTGAGGCTTGCCGAGAAACGAGCCGACGAGCCCGAGAGAGTGCGGGTCTACATTGCGGCGGCGCGGGAAGGGATCGCTCGGGGGATCGACCTCACCTCTCAGCTGCTCGCCTTCGCAAAGCATCAGGAACTCGATGCCCACGCCGGCGACTTGAATGAGTTCCTGAGGTCTTTCGAGCCTTTTCTCAGGTATGGCGCGGGACCAGATGTCAACGTCAAGCTCGAACTTGGTTCCGATATCCCGCTCTGCCTGATCGATCCCGCATTTTTAGACGCAGCCGTGCTCAATCTCGTCATCAATGCGCGCGACGCCATGCCAAATGGCGGCGAGATCCGGGTCATCACCGGGCGATGGGTGCAGGCGACCGCGTCACCTGATCCGCCCGGGCCGGGAACCTACGCATACGTTCGCGTCAAGGACAACGGTTGCGGCATGCCTTCGGAAGTGCTGAAGAAGGCATTCGATCCCTTCTTCACGACAAAGGGCGAGAAGGGCACAGGAATAGGACTGTCGCACGTGCAGGCACTGGCGCAGATGGTTGGCGGCCAGATCCGCATCGCCAGCGAGCAAGGCGTAGGAACGACAGTCGACCTCCTGTTCCCATTAATCCAGCAGGCTACTTAGGCGTCGAAAAGGGATCCTGCGCTTTGATGTCTCTTGTAACGGAATGCAGTCCTGCCAGGGCAGGGCCTATTACACTCTCGTCCGCAGTTGCGGATTGCACCGCATAGACAGGATAGGAGAACTGCGGCATTTCAGGCACGAGGTGCAGCCGGCCGGCCTCTATATGAGGCTGCACTGAGCTCATTCTGAAGTACCCGGAGCCGCCGGCTGCAAGAACATAGTTCAGTCCGAGCGGACCGAGATCGAAAGAAAGGTCAGGCGCAGCGCTTGGGAAATTCATCCCGTGATGAAGTCCAAAATCCGGACCCCAATCCATATAAATATAATCGGATTCATCGAGGCGCCGCGCTTCGGAGTTGGTCGTCACGAGGACGAGTTTTTCCTCCAGAAGAAGATCGATCTTCAAACCGGGCCTGTGCGGGGGCGCGTACATGATAGCCAAGTCGACCATGCCTGATGCGACCTGATTGATCAAATCTTGCGGCACATCGACGTGCACGCGAAGCGCAATATCCTGAAGCGAGCGGCGCATCCATCGGACCCAATCGAGCAGGAAGGGTTGTGCAAGGCTTACCTCGCTGCCGACCGTCAGAACGGCCCGGCGTCCCGGGGGGACGGCAACCTGGTGAAGGGTGCGTTGCCATAGTTGCACGAACATCGGGGCGTGGCGCAGAAACTGCTCGCCGGCAGGCGTGAGGGAAGCTCCTCCCTTGTGGCGGACAAAAAGCGGACGGCCCAATTGCTGCTCGAGGTTGCGGATTCGCGCGCTTACGGTGGTTTGGGCGACATTCAAACGCTCAGAGGCTCGAATGAAGCTCCCGGTCGAAACGATCTCGATAAAAGTCCGCGCGAGCTCGATATCCATGAGCGAGATAGCATAAAAATTGCGCTTAAATGTCAATGAATTTCGTTTGCTAGATACCAAGCGCGAGCAATAGGCTTCGAGGAAATCCACCAAGCTTCGCGCTGGATGCTGCGCAGCGCCGGTTGGAGCGGGCGCAAGCTCTCTCCATCCTCCCCATCGTTTTGCCTGCAGCGTCAACAGGAGAAATCATGTCGACGAGAGAGAAGGGTAGCCGGGGCGATGTAGGGCGCCGCGACTTTCTGAAACTGTTCGGCGCGGCCGGGGCGGCAGCGGGTACCCTGCCGCTTGGCGGATCAGCATCGGCGGACGAGATCATGGCCGCGACCGCCACGGATGCCAAACATCATCACGCCGCCGAACCTCATGCGGGAGGCCCCGGCTACGAATTCTTCAATGTCGACGAATCCGCCTTCGTCGAGGCGGCTGTGGACACGCTCATTCCCAGCGATCCAACTGGCCCCGGCGCCAAGGAGCTCGGCGTAGCGACCTACATCGACCGGCAGATGGCCAGCGGATACGGCAAGGGCGACCGGCTCTATCTGGAAGGACCGTTTGGCGAGGGTTCGCCCGAGCAAGGCTATCAATTGCCGATGACGCCCTCGGAGCTGATCCGGGCGGGCATCGCCGACGTCAACGCCGTCGCGCAAAAAAACCACAAGAGCAGCTTCGCCGCCCTTTCGGCAAAGGACCGCGCGGCGTTGATGGCCGACCTCGACGGCAAGAAGATTGAGCTTCCGACGGTGCCGACCGCGACCTTCTTCGGGCTCCTTTTGCAGCTCACGATCGAGGGCTATTTCGCGGACCCCATGTATGGCGGGAACAAGGGCGCGGCTGCCTGGAAGATGATTGGCTTCCCCGGCGCCGACGCCATGTACGCGGACAAGATCGAACCGTTCCGGAACAAGCCATACAAGGCCGAACCGAAGGGCATACAGGACCTCATCTAATCGGCGGAAGAAGAAGGAGACTATGACATGGCCACCAAACTCAACTCTGTCGATGTCCTGATTGTCGGTCTCGGGTGGACCGGCGGCATCATTGCCAAGGAGCTTGCATCCACCAAGCTGAAGATCGTCGCCCTTGAGCGGGGAGGCCCGCGTGACACCAATCCGGACTTCATCGACCCTGAAATCCATGACGAGCTGCGCTACGCCGCCCGCTACGACCTCATGCAGAACGTGCGGCGGGAAACCATTACATTCCGCAACAGTGAATCGCAAACGGCGCTGCCTATGCGGCAGCTAGGCTCATTCTTGCCCGGCCAGGGCGTTGGCGGCGCCGGCGTGCACTGGAACGGGGTCACCTGGCGCTGGCTCGAGTGGGATCATCAAGCGCGGAGCCGGACAGTCGACAAGTACGGCGAAAAGATCATCCCCTCGGATATGCACCTGCAAGACTGGCCTATCACCTATGACGATCTCGAGCCCTACTACGACAAGTTTGAAAAGACATGCGGCACCTCCGGCAAGGCTGGCAATCTTAACGGCCGGAAGATCGATGGCGGCAACATCTTCGAAGGATCGCGAAAGGAGGAATACCCCAATCCGCCGATGATTGCCGCGCAGAGCATGGTGATGTTCGAGAAGGCGGCCCGCAATCTCGGCTACCACCCTTTCCCCAATCCGTCGTCAAACGCGTCGAGGGATTACGTCAATCCCGATGGCGTGGCCTTCGGCCAGTGCCACTACTGTGGATTCTGCGAACGCTTCGGCTGCGAGGCGAATGCCAAGGCCAGCCCGCATTTCACCGTCATCCCGCTAGCGCTCAAGAACCCGAATTTCGAGCTGCGCACCAATTCGATCGTGCTGAAGGTCAATCTCGATTCGACCCGCAAGAAGGCGGTCAGCGTCACTTATCTCGACGCACGCGGCCGCGAGTTCGAACAGCCTGCCGACCTGATCATCCTGTCGGCCTATGCGCTCGGCAACGTCAACCTGTTGCTGCAGTCGGAGATCGGCGTGCCCTACGACCCGGCAACGGGGAAGGGCGTGGTCGGCCGCAACTATGCCTATCAGTGCGGTGGCGGGGCTACCGCCTTCTTCGACAAGAAAACCATCCTGAATCGCTTCATGGGCGCCGGCGCGCTCGGCACCTGCATGGATGATTTCAACGGCGACAACTACGACTTCGTGAAGGCCGGCTACATCGGCGGCGGCGGCATCAGTTGCAGCAACTCGGGCGCTCGGCCCATCCAATCACATCCAACGCCGCACGGCACGCCTCGTTGGGGCTCCGAATGGAAGAAGGCAGTGGTCGACAACTATGACCACGCGGCAAGCGTTGGCAATCAAGGTGCCGTGATGGCTTACAGACAGAATTATCTAAGCCTCGATCCGACCTATACCGACGTCTTTGGACGTCCTCTCATGAGGATGACATTCGATTTCCAGGACAACGAGATAAAGCAGATGAACGGTCAGGCCGACATCTGCGTGAAGATCGCCAAGGAGATGGGCGCGATCAAGGTCGACCGCAGCATTCCGCCCGTGCCCTATTCGATCGTACCTTATCAGAGCACGCACAACACGGGCGGGGCGGTGTTCGGCGCCGACCCAAGTACCAGCGTTCTCAACAAATATCTTCAGGTCTGGGATGTCCCGAACGTGTTCGTCACCGGTGCCTGCGTGTTTCCCCAGAACGCCGGGAAGAATCCGACCGGGCCGGTAGGCGCTCTTGCCTACTGGGCAGTGGACGCGATCAAGAACCAATATCTGAAGAACCCCGGCCCACTGGTTCATGCCTGACACGGCAGTCCGCCGGATCCGGATCCGCGGGTCCGGCAGACTCGGTGTGTTTCGAACTCCATATCGCCAGGACCTGTTCGACCGGAGCCAACCCGTAACTATTGAAAGAAGCAAACATGAAATCGAGCATGCTTGGATTGGCGACGGCAATTCTCACTGCAGTCGGCTCGGCCCATGCGCAGGACGCATCCCCCGGCAATGCCGAAGCCGGCGCAACCGTCTTCAAGAGGTGCATGGCCTGTCACTCGGTCGGCCCAGACGCAAAGAGCGGAGTGGGTCCGGTCTTGAATGGCGTCGTCGGCCGAGCGGCCGGCGTGTATCCGGGTTACGACTATTCCGCGGCGAACAGGAATTCCGGCCTGACCTGGGATGAACCGACCCTGAAGACCTATCTGCGCGCGCCGCGCAAACTTGTGCCCGGCACAAAGATGACATTCGCCGGCCTCAGCAAGGACCAGGACATCGCCGACGTGATCGCCTACCTGAAACAGTTCAACGCGCAGGGCCAGAAGGCCGCCCGCTGAGTCAGGGGGCGGCCTTCTGGCCCTGCAACGCTCAACCTCGATGAAATTTCTCCTGCACAAGGGCTTGGGCTATTCGACGATCCACCAGATCGGCGACTACCTACGCAGCCATGGCACTGGCCATCACTGGATCGAGCGCTATCGCGGCGACATCTTCGTGTTCGTGTCGGATGGGGTGGACGAGGCAATCCTTAAGAGCGAATTCTCCGGAGTCCTCGATGCTATCGACGACGATACGGAGAGCGACGGAAAATGATCTCCCTACCGATGCCTCAACAACATCTCCCTGAGGACGACGGCATCGTTGTGCGTCTCGTCATGAGCCGAGTAGACAAGCGTGACCGGGCCTTCCCGCATCAGGCCTTGCAATCGGTCGAGTTCATCGCGGTGCCCGAGGATTTCCGCTTCGTACCGTCGGCGGAATTCCTCCCAGCGGTCGGGGTCGTGTCCGAACCATTTGCGAAGCTCTGTGCTTGGCGCAAGTTCCTTCATCCATTGGTCGATGCCTGCTTCAGTCTTCTTGACCCCGCGCGGCCAGAGGCGGTCAACCAGTACGCGCCTGCCGTCGCCGTCGGCCGGGCTCTCATACGCCCTTTTCAACTTTACTCTGTCGCTCGAGCTTTTCTCGCTCATCGACGTCGCTCCTCACGCCCGTTGCCTTCAATTTACATAGGGCGCGGGATCACGACTGCGAGAGCAAAATCATCTTTCCGGAAACCAAAATAGAGAAACCTCATCAAACTATCGATGGGGCGTGTTCACGTAGCGGAGAAAGACAATGAAGTTCTTCATCGATACAGCCGACATTTCTGAAATTCGGGACCTTGCTGCCGCTGGGTTTCTCGACGGAGTGACCACAAATCCCTCCCTTATCGCAAAGGCCGGCCGGCCGATCAGAGATGTGATCAAGGAGATCTGCCAGACAATCGAGGGCCCGGTTTCAGCGGAAGTCACCGCGACCGACTTCGACGGCATGATCGCCGAGGGAAAGCGTTTGGCCGGCATTGCCGCCAATGTGGCAGTCAAGGTGCCATCCACCTGGGATGGATTCAGGGCTTGCCGGGCGCTCAGCCAGCTCGGGCACAACGTCAACGTCACCCTGTGCTTTTCCGCCAACCAGGCGCTGCTCGCAGCCAAAGCGGGCGCCACCTTTATTTCGCCGTTCGTCGGCAGGCTCGACGATCTCGGTCTGGAAGGCATGGAAGTGATCCGGGAAATCCGCACGATCTACGACAACGACAAGTCGTTCAAGACGCAGATCCTCGCGTCTTCAATTCGCTCCCCCCTCCATGTCAAACAGGCGGCGATGGCAGGCGCCGATATCGCGACCATTCCGCCAGCAGTGCTCAGAAATCTCGCCAAACATCCGCTCACCGACAAGGGACTGGCGTCTTTTCTCGCCGACTGGAGCAAGACGGGACAGGCAATCCTGTAAGTATGCGCGGCCCCGTCGGCGCGTATCAAAGAAATTGCTCGCAACTGCCGATAAAATTCGTTTGCGCGATGGCTGAAGTGGCGAGAAACTGTCGCTGAATTCCAAGGCTGTTATCAACGAATTTCGGCTTCTCGACCGCAAAAGGCGCTTTCGATTCCAGAACGCCAAGGGGGAAGGCAATGGCCCAAGACCAAAGTAACCCGACTGGACCGGATTTGAGGCAGGGTATCGCGCATGCCGACCTTCCCGACGGAGGCAAGCTGGTCGGGAGATGTGGCGACGACCAGGTGCTGCTGGTGCGTCGCGGAACCAAGGTGTTCGCCGTCAGCGCGACCTGCACGCATTATGGCGGGCCGCTCGTCGACGGCCTTGTGGCGGACGATACCGTCCGCTGCCCTTGGCATCACGCGTGCTTCGATTTGCGAACTGGCGAAGCGCTGCGCGCTCCCGCCTTCAATCCTCTCGCCTGCTGGGCGGTCGAACAGCGGGATGGCAGGATATTCGTCGGCGAGAGGCTCAAAAGGGCGACTTCAAAACCGCGCTCCGGAGGCTCCGGCCAGGTGCCGGAGAAAATCGTCATCATAGGCGGCGGTGCGGCGGGGTTCGCAGCGGCCGAGATGCTGCGGCGCCAGCAGTTCCAGGGCAGCATCGTCATGCTCAGCGACGACCAAACGCCGCCCGTCGACCGGCCGAACCTATCCAAGGACTACCTTGCCGGAAAGGCCCCTGAGGAGTGGGTTCCGCTCCGCGGGGAGAAATTCTATGCAAAGAACGACATCGACTTGCGCCTCAAGACAAAAGCCGTCGACATCGCCCTGCGTTCCCGCGAGGTGGTCCTCGCTGATGAAGGAAGGATTCCCTATCATAGGCTGCTGATTGCAACGGGAGCCGAACCCGTCCGCCTGGCGATCCCCGGCACCGGCCTGCCGCACGTTCACACGTTGCGCTCGTTGGCAGATTGCCAGGCGATCATCAAGCAGGCCGCCTCGGCAAGCCGCGCGATCGTGCTTGGCGCCAGTTTCATCGGGCTCGAGGTGGCCGCGGCGCTGCGCGCACGCGATATCGAAGTTCATGTCGTGGCACCGGAAAAACGGCCGATGGAACGGGTACTGGGTCCGCAGATCGGCGACTTCATCCGCGCTCTCCATGAGGAGAATGGTGTCGTATTCCATCTCGAGAACACTGCGACCAGCATCGACGGCAGGAAGATGAAACTTAGCGGTGGCGGTACATTGGCGGCGGATTTCGTCGTCGTCGGCATCGGCGTGCGGCCGCGGACCGCACTTGCCGAGAGGGCGGGGCTGGTCGTTGACCACGGCGTCGTCGTGGATGCCCTTCTGGAGACGAGCGAGCCAGGGATATTCGCGGCCGGCGACATTGCGAGATGGCCAGATCCCCACAGCGGCGAGAACATTCGCGTCGAGCATTGGGCGGTTGCCGAGAGACAGGGGCAGACAGCTGCGCTCAACATGCTGGGACATGGCGAGAAATTCGTCGCGGTGCCGTTCTTCTGGAGCCAGCACTACGACGTTCCCATCAACTATGTCGGCCACGCCGGGCAATGGGACGAAATCGCGGCCGACGGTGACATTGCTGCCAGGGACTGCATGCTGCGCTTCAAGCGCAAAGGGCGCACGTTTGCCGTCGCTTCGATCTTCCGCGACATCGAGAGCCTGAAGGCGGAGGTCGAGATGGAGCGCCAGATGGCTACCTAGCATGCCCTCTCTGCCACTCCAATCCGAGCAGAGCGAAGTGAGAAATGGCGAAGCGAATTTTGGTTGTGATGAAAGGAGTTCAACTATGTCCACAGTGCAGCAGGAACTTGGCGTCACCACCGGTTTGCGCATTTCTGCGCCCATCCAGCATCATTCAAAGATCGTGAAATTCGTCGACGGGCTCGCCAAGCAATCTGCCAACGAGGCGCCGACCTCAGTTGAAATCTTCTCAGACAGTGGCCGTTGGTACTGCCGGGTTCGCCGCGGCGATGAAACGACCCGGCCGATGGGTCCCTATACCAAGCAGCAGGCCGAGCGGATCCAGGAGGCTCGGAGAATGTTGATCGCAAAAAGAGGGACGGCTCGGATCATTTTCGAGTAGCGAGCAGCCCGCCATCGCGCCGGCGGGGCGCGCACAGTACGAGGATCGTTCAGGCAGATATCGTCCGGCATGCATTAACCAGGGAGAAAGCCATGTCGATCAACGCCTTGCGGCTAGCCAGCGCCCTTTTCGGAGCCGTCGCTATTTTCAGCGCGCCGGCCGTGGCGGAAGATCTGGTCTTGGGCGCCTCGGTGCAGCTCACCGGCCCGGTGGCCAATACCGGCCGTTACTACAAGGATGCCTACGAATTCACCATCGACAAGATCAATGAGGCTGGTGGCGTCAAAGTCGGCGACAAACAGTACAAGCTGGCGCTTAAGCTTTACGATAACCAGTCGGACGTAAACCTGTCGGTGCGGCAGTACACTCAGCTCATCACTCAGGACAAGGTCAACCTGCTGCTCGGGCCGTTCGCTAGCAACTTTGCACTGGCCGATTCGGCTATTTCGGAAAAATACCAGGTTCCCATGGTTCAGGGCGGGGGCGCTTCGGACCAGATTTTCTCGCGCAATTTCAAGTACATCTTCGGGACGCTGGCGCCGGCGAGCAACTACTTCGGCTCCACCATCGCGATGATGAAAGAACTCGATCCCGCGCCCAAGTCGGTGGCGTTGCTCTATGCCGATGACTCCTTTGATGTGTCCGTGGCCAAGGGCGCGCGGCCGCCGCTCACGGGTGCCGGCTTCACCATCGCGCTGGACGAGCGCTACACCTCGAACGCAAGCGACTTCAATTCGCTTCTCTCGCAGGTCAAGAACGCCAATGTCGACGCCGTGTTGATGGCGGGGCACGAAACAGAGATCCTGAACTTCGTGCGGCAGGCCAAGAGCCTTTCGGTGGCGCCAAAGCTCTATTCCTTTACCGTCGGCGTGCCGAGCGAGGATTTCCGCAAGGCTCTTGGCAAGGATGCCGACTACGCGTACGGCATGACCGCCTGGCTGCCGTCGAGCGATCTCAAGGACAGGTGGTTCGGCGATGCTGCCGCTTTTGCCGAGGCCTACAAGGCCAAGTACGGCTATGAGCCCGACTATCACGCCGCCTCTGGCGCGGCCGATGTCGAAGCCCTGGCGCAAGCGGTCGAGGCCGCCGGTACGATCGATCCCAAGGCGGTGCGCGACGCTATCGCCAAGTTGAATTTCGAGAGTCTCTACGGCACCGTCGCCTTTGGCGAGAACGGCCAGATCAACCTGGCCCAGACGGTCGTCCAGATTCAAGACGGCAATCTGGCGGCTGTCTACGGCGGCAAGGGCTTCATCGAAAAGCCGAAATATCCGATGCCGACATGGGACGCGCGTTGAGGGTACGACACCAACGGATGTCGATCGGTTTCGTCGGCTCGGCACCTGTCCCAAGGGCGGCGGCGCAGCGAACTTGAGACGCCCGCCGCCTCGGAGAGAAAGCACGAGGGCCTGACGGATTGGATTTACTCGCACAAGTCGTTGTCAACGGCATCCTCCTGGGCGGGCTCTACGCGATCATGGCCCTGGGGCTCGCCCTCGTCTGGGGCGTGCTCAACATCGTCAATCTCGCCCATGGCGCCTTCATAATGCTGGGGGCCTATCTGGCATGGTATCTCTTCCAATATCTCGGGATTGATCCATTTCTTGGCCTGCCGATAACCGCGATCGTTATGTTTGGCGTCGGCTACGCCGTGCAGCGAGGCATATTAAACCTCATCGTGCGCGCGCCGATGTTCAATACGCTGCTGGTGACCTTCGGCTTGGAGGTTGTGCTGACCTATCTGGCGCAACTGGCCTTCTCTGCCGATTTTCGCACCATCAACCCTTCGTACTCCGGTTCGAACGTCGCGATCGGTCCCGTCGTCGTTCCGATCGTGCGATTAGCCGCCTTTGGCGTCGCCATCTTGCTCGCCGTCATAATGTGGTTGTTCCTGCTGAGGACGAGGCTCGGCCGCGCTATCCGCGCCACTGCGCAGAACCTCGTCGCAGCTCGGCTCTATGGTGTCCAGCCTCGCCATCTCTACGCCACGACCTTCGGCATCGGGATCGGCCTGGCTGGCATCGCCGGCGGTCTTTACGGCACGGTTTCGCAGATCAATCCCTATATCGGCGCAACGTTGACGGCGAAGTGCTTCGCTATAGCCATCATCGGCGGCCTCGAAAACCCGCTCGGCGTGATTGTCGGCGGACTCGTTCTCGGTATCATCGAATCGCTTGCCATTCTTTATGTCGGCGCCACCTTCGGCGATGTTGCCAGCTTTGGCCTGCTGGTGCTGGTGCTCATTGTCAGGCCGAGCGGCCTTCTCGGGAGGACGACATGAACAGTGCGATCCGCATCGCCATCGTCCTGCTGGCGGTTGTTGCCCTCGCGGCTCTGCCCTGGTTCGCCTCGGACGTTATCGTGCAATTCGGCATTTCGACGCTGCTGCTCGCGGTGCTGGCGCAAGGGTGGAACATCATCGGCGGCTATACCGGCTATCCTTCCTTCGGCAATTCCACCTTCTTCGGCCTGGGCGCCTATGGCGTGGCGGTCGCCATGGTGCAATGGAACATGCCGTTCTGGGTCGGCATGGTCTTCGGCGCTGCAATGGCGGTTTGCTTTGCCATCCTGCTTGGTCTGCCGGTGCTCCGGCTGAGGGGGCACTATTTCGCCATCGCCACGCTGGCGCTGGCGCAGGTAGTTGCCGCGATCGTCTCCAACATCCCGCTTTTCGGTCAGAATATCGGCCTTGTCCTGCCGCCGCTCAACAATGACGCGATGTTCTACGAACTGTCGCTCGCGCTGCTGCTGACGGCGACCCTCACCGTATGGTGGCTGACGCGAAGCCGTTTCGGCTTCGGCCTTATCGCCATCCGTGAGAACGAGGAGGGCGCGGCCGTGATGGGCGTCAACACGACGCTCTACAAGGTGATGGCGTTTGCGCTTTCAGGTCTATTCTCATCGCTCGCCGGCGGCATTCAGGCCTATTGGATTACCTTCCTCGATCCAGCCAGCGCCTTCGACATCAGCCTGAACGTCAAGATGATAATCATGGCCGTGTTCGGCGGCCCGGGAACCGTGCTCGGTCCGATCGTGGGGGCCGTCCTCCTCTCCATCGTCTCCGAAGTTCTCTCCAGCGAAGTGACTGATGCCGCCGGACTGTTCTTCGGCATCGTCGTGGTGGCCGCAGTCGTGCTGATGCCGCGCGGACTTGCCGACATCGTCCACCACTTCCGCAAATATGGTTGGCGCTATTTCGTGCAAAACGTCAGGGCGCACCGCATATGAGCGCGATTTTGGAAATCGTTCACGTGACGCGGCGCTTCGCGGGGTTGGTCGCCGTCAACGATGTCAGTTTCGCGCTCAACGAGGGCGAGATCCTGGGAGTCATCGGTCCGAACGGTGCCGGCAAGACCACGCTGGTCGGCCTCATCAGCGGAACGCTGCCGCCGAGTTCGGGCGACATCGTCTTCAAGGGACGCTCCGTCACATCGCTGCCGGCCTTCCGGCGGGCGCGACTCGGCATCGGCCGCACCTTCCAGATCATGCGCCCCTTTCCCGGCCTGTCGGTGCTCGACAATGTCGCTGTCGGCGCCCTATTCGGCTACGGAAGGGGCACTCCCGATCTCGAGGAAGCGCGCCAAAAGGCGCGCCGCAACCTCGAATTCGTGGGTCTGAGCCGGTTCGCCGATCATTTGGCCGACGAGTTGGGCGGACCTGGTCGCAAGCGTCTCGAACTCGCCAAGGCGCTGGCCATGGAGCCGAAGCTCCTGCTTTGCGACGAGGTGATGGCCGGCCTCAACCACGTCGAGATCGACGAAGTAATCGGCGTCATCCGCAAGGTGCGGGATTCGGGCGTCACCATCCTCGTCATCGAGCACGTCATCAAGGCGATCAAGAGCCTTTCCGACCGGCTGCTTGTGATCCATCACGGCGAGAAGATCGCCGACGGCCTACCCGACGCAGTTTTGTCGGACAAGACAGTGGTCGAGGCCTACCTCGGCAAGAGGCGGGCATGAGCGCGGCAGGGAAAGGCACCGATGGCGCGCTGCTCAGGGTCTCCGGCCTCGGTGCCGGCTATGGCGGTTTGCCGGTGCTGCACAGTGTTTCGCTCGAGGTGCGCCCGGCCGAGATCGTCGCAGTGGTCGGTTCCAACGGCGCCGGCAAGACGACCCTGCTGCGCGCGCTGTCGCGCGTCATTGCCGCGACGGGCCAGATCGAGTTCAAGGGCCAGGACCTTGTGCCTATGACGCCGGAGCAGGCGTTCGGTGAGGGTCTCGTCCAGGTGCCGGAAGGCCGGCAACTTTTCGACCGGATGACCGTCGAGGATAATCTCCTGATGGCCGCCGATCGCCGTTCCGGCAAGGCTGTCGCCCTTGAGGATCTAGGGCGCATGTATGCGCTGTTTCCTCGCCTTGGCGAGCGGCGACGGCAGCTTGCCGGCTCGATGTCGGGCGGAGAGCAGCAGATGTGCGCCATGGCGCGAGCCCTTATGGCGCGGCCGATTCTGCTCGCGATCGACGAGATGAGCCTCGGTCTTGCTCCTGTGGTGGTCGAGCAGTTGATGGAAGTTCTGGCGAGAATCCGCGACGAGGGAGTAACCGTGCTTCTGGTCGAGCAGGATGTGCATCTCGCGCTTTCAGCTGCCGATCGCGGCTATGTGATGGAGACCGGCCGCATCGTGCACGAAGGCGCGGCCAGGGACCTGATTGACGATCCGGCAGTGCGAAAGGCTTATCTGGGGCTCTGAACTGGGTAAAGAGTCTGGTCGCTCTGCATCTTTCGCAGCGCCCATTCATGGGCTGCATAGGCTTTGGTCAGCGTTGTCGAGCGAGGTTTCATCACCGCGCATCACCCTCGCGTGAAACCAGGCTATGTTGATGTCGGGCGGGCGTGACCGCCGCCGCGCCACGCCCGGCATTCGGGGTTGACCGCCCACCAACTACGGATAGCCTGTCAGGCAAGCTTATTCGCCTTCGGTGGCGATCAACATCCAGTTGCGCTTCGTTGACTGAGTTTCACAGGCGAACGTCCAGACATCGATCACCTCGACGACCTGCAGGGGATCGCCGGCGACGATCGCGTCGTCGGCCGAGCGTGTAACGCTGACCACTTCGGAAACGTACCGAACAACAATCTCAGCGGTGCCATCCTCCACGGCGGCGTCAACGACCTTTGCTTCGCGCGTGCCGATGAAGGTGAGCTGCAGCACCTCCTCCCGGTCCCGGCGCCCAGCGGCCTCTCGCTCGAACGCGTCGACCACTTCAGGCCCTGCAAGGCGGCTTAACGTCTGGATGTCACTTTCCGCGTAGGCCCGCAAGATGGCTTCATAGGCCCTCTTGGCGCCGTGCAGAAATGCAGAGAGGTCGAACTGAGTGTCAATCTCTCGAAGTGCGTCCAGGGGCGAGTCCACGGAGGATGTGTGTTCGATATTGCCGTCCCGCCACGTCGATGCAGGGTGCCGCTTGGCCTTCTCGTCGCCCCTGCGCGACAGAAGCTGGCTCCAACTGCTCAGCATTGCCCAATAGAACGCGATGATCGCAACGAGCAGGATTTGGCTGTTCGGATCTGTGGTCTCGTTCATGAACATTCCCTCCGACGGCTTTGTCGAAGCGTGCAGCCCTCGATGTGTTCAGTTGATGCGGGGCAGCTTTTCCCACTGATGGAAGGGCGGCGGCGAAGGCAGCTGCCATTCAAGCGTGGTCGCCCCTACGCCCCATGGATTGGCGGCAGCTTGACGTTTGCGGGCGAATGCCTCCGCGACCGTAATGAAGAAGATGACAAGCCCCGCGGTCGAGATGTACGACCCGATCGACGCGACGAAATTCCAGCCGGCGAAAGCGTCGGGGTAGTCGGCGGTGCGGCGCGGCATGCCGGCCATGCCGAGAAAATGCTGCGGGAAGAAGACAAGGTTCACGCCGATGAACATCAGCCAGAAATGCAGCTTGCCCATCCTTTCATTGTACATGTAGCCGGTCATCTTCGGAAACCAGTAGTAGAAGCCTGCGAAGATGGCGAAGACGGCCCCCAAGGACAGCACATAGTGGAAGTGGGCGATCACGAAATAGGTGTCGTGCAACGAGCGGTCGATGCCGGGGCTGGCGACCATGATCCCGGTGACGCCGCCGATGGTGAATAGCAGGATGAAGCCTGTCGCCCACAGCATCGGCGTCTTGAACTCGATCGACCCGCCCCACATCGTGGCTAGCCACGAGAACACCTTCACGCCTGTCGGAACGGCGATCACCATCGAGGCGAAGGCGAAGTAGCGCTGACTGTCGAGGGAGATGCCGGTCGTATACATGTGATGCGCCCAGACGACGAAACCGATCATGCCGATGGCCACCATCGCATAGGCCATGCCGATATAGCCGAAGATCGGCTTCTTGGCGAAGGTCGAGATGACGTGGCTAATGATGCCGAAGCCGGGCAGGATCATGATGTAGACTTCAGGATGACCGAAGAACCAGAACAGGTGCTGGTAGAGGATCGGATCGCCTCCGCCGTCCGGGACGAAGAAAGTCGTGCCGAAGTTGCGATCCGTGAGCAGCATCGTGATCGCTCCGGCAAGCACCGGCAGCGACATCAGCAGCATGAAGGCCGTGACCAGCATCGACCAGGCGAACAGAGGCATCTTGTGCATCGTCATTCCCGGCGCGCGCATGTTGAAAATCGTCGTGATGAAATTGATCGCGCCGAGAATCGATGACGCGCCCGCAAGGTGAATCGAGAGAATGACGAGGTCGACTGCCGGGCCGGGCTGGCCGGAGGTCGAGAGCGGCGGATAGAGCGTCCAGCCGCCGCCATGGCCGAGCGTGCCGGGCGCTCCCGGCACGAACATCGAGGTGATGAAGAGGATGAACGCCATCACCAGCAGCCAGAACGAGATGTTGTTCAGGCGCGGAAACGCCATGTCGGGCGCGCCGATCATGATCGGCACCATCCAGTTGCCGAAGCCGCCGATCAGCGCCGGCATGAGCACGAAGAAGATCATGACCAGGCCGTGGGAACTGACGACGACGTTGTAGGCCATCGGATCGCTGAATATCTGCAGGCCGGGTTCCTGGAGCTCCATCCGGATCAGCACCGAAAGTGCGGTGCCGAAGATCCCGGCCATGATCGAGAACAGAAGGTAAAGCGTCCCGATATCCTTGTGGTTGGTCGACCACAGCCACCTGACGAGAAATCGGTGCTTGTGGTCGTCGAACGTTGTTGCTGCATTCGACATGGTGCTCTCCTGCCTTTCATTCAGGCATGCAGGATGGTTGCCGCGACGGACGGCGTTCTGCCGCCGTCACGATCGGGGAACCAGGCGCCGCTTGCTTCGTCTTTCAGTCGTCCGTGACGATTACGTCCATCGGAATGTCATGGGGCTGCGGACGGATTGTTCGGAGCCGGCTTCCCTCATAACCCACCCCGACGACCAGCGGCCGCCTGTGCATTGCCGCGAGCGTCCTGTCGAAGAAACCGCCGCCGTAACCCAGGCGGTAGTTCGCTTCGTCGAAGCCGACCACCGGTGCGATCACGACGTCCGGGAGGACCGAGGGCCCGCGTGAGGGAACCAGGATGTTCCATACGCCACGCTCAAGCGGGTCGCCCGGCCTCCAGACCCGAAACTCCAGCGGCCAGCCTTTCCTGATGACGACGGGAAGCGCGATCCTGCCGCCGCGTTCGATGACCTTGATCGCCCAGTTGCGAAGGTCGGGCTCGCCGCGAAACGGCCAGTAGCCGCTGACGATGCGTCCGCTGACCTTGCCGATAGCAAGATCGAGGCGCGAAGCGATGCGGTCCGACTTGGCCTTCCTCTCGTCGGCGTCGACGGCGAGGCGTTCCTCGATCAGCCTCTGCCGCTCCGCCTTGCGCCAGCGCAAGATTTCGCCCCAGGATTCTGCAGGCTCCGAACGCCCGTCATACTCGGGCGAAAGCTCGTGCGCATAGCAGGGCGGGGATGCGTATTCGTGGATTTCAGGGTCGGGGTATCTCTTCTCGGCCATCGCCAGCTCCTTATCCGTGCGCCCCACACGTTTGTCGGAGCGTGCTCTGCAGAAAACAGGAAGGCAAACGGAATTAAATGCTGTATCAGTGCAAAATTATTGCACTCATAGGAGGAGTCGGTGGACATCGATCGAGCGCGCACTTTCCTTGAAATCGTCCATTCGGGCAGTTTCCTGAAGGCTGCAGATCGCCTTCATGTCACGCAGACCACTGTCAGCGCGCGCATACGCACGCTGGAGGAAGAGCTCGGACGCCAACTCTTCATCCGCAACCGCAACGGCGCGCAACTGACGCCGGCCGGGCGCGAGTTCGAGCGGTACGCGCAGTCGTTCGTGCAGATCTGGGAGCGGGCTCGTCACCAGCTCGCGATCCCCTCGGGACGGACGAGCGTCGTGGCGCTGGGCGGCGAGCTGAGCCTCTGGAACCCGCTTCTGCTGGACTGGCTGGTCTGGATGCGGAAGGCGAGGCCGGAAATCGCCATCCACGCGCAGGTCGGGGTGCCGGACCAACTCATCGAGCAGCTCAGGACCGGGGTCCTCGATATCGCGGTGCTCTACGCGCCGAAGCTGCTCCCGGGTTTCAGGGTAGAGCTTCTCGTCGAGGAGCAGCTCGTCCTGGTCCGGACGACAGACAGAGACGGAGAACCTGCGGGCTCCAAGCACTATGTCTATGTCGACTGGGGGCCGCTGTTTGCGGCCCAGCATGATGCCAGTTCCTCCGCCTTTGGCGAGCCGGGACTGATGGTCGGCCTCGGTCCACTCGGTCTGAGCTACATCCTGCGCGCCGGTGGCATGGGATATTTCCGCAGGGGCGCCGCAGCTCCTTATATCGAGGCGGGGCAGCTGGAGGTCGTGGAGGGCGCGCCGGAATTCACCTACCCGGCCTATGCCGTCTATGCTGAGGCAAACGAGGCGCGAGCCGACGTGCAGGAGGCGCTACGCGGCCTGAAGCAAGTTGTGAAATGATCGTTCCTCTCAGGCGCGAAGCCACGTGGCTGGAAGGATGGATCGCCATGGATTGACGGAAGATGCCTTATCCATTTTACACCATCGGTCACTCGACCAGGTCGATCGCCGAATTTGTCGCTCTGCTGCGAGTTGGAGAAGTCGCCCTGGTGGTCGACATAAGGACCGTCAGACGATCGCGGACGAACCCGCAATTCAACAGCGAGGTGCTCCCGGAAAGCCTGGCAGCATTCGGCATCGGATACGACTACATTGCCGAGCTGGGCGGCCTGCGCGGCAAGGCACACGACATTCCACCGACGCTCAACGCATTCTGGATCAACCAGAGTTTTCACAACTACGCCGACTACGCGCTGTCGGCGGAGTTTCATGGCGGCTTGACCCGGCTTGTGTCCCTCGGCAGGCAGCGGCGGTGTGCCGTCATGTGCTCGGAAACGCTATGGTGGCGCTGTCACAGGAGAATCGTGGCCGACTATCTGATCAGCCACGGCGAAACCGTTTTTCATCTGATGGGCCATGACAAGGTCGAGCCGGCGAAACTCACCGACGGCGTGAGGGCAAAGGTCGACGGAACGCTTGTCTACCCGCCTTCACAGCCTTCGGGATAATCGGATTCTCAGGCGGCCGACGGACCCGGGTCGTCGAACCCGGTGTCGAAGGCCGCTGCAACCTTTTTCTGAGCTTCGTCGTGCGGTTCATCGGAACGATGGACGACGCGCAGGCCCGGTTCGCCCAGGCGGTACGAGTTCGGCGAAGCAACTCCCGCCAACTTCAGCCTCTCGCGCCTTGCGGCTTCTGGTTGATAAACCACTTCATGCAGGGTCAACGTTTCAAGGCTGCCGTCCGCTGTCGGAATGGACATGGACTGCCCCTCGGCCAGACCGAGCAACGCCAGGCCGCGCGGATTGGTGATGGGCAAAAGCATGCCAACCAGACCGCGCATGTGGTCATGTGCGACGATGCGGGTTTCGGCAGGGCCGTCGTTCACCCGATAAGCTACGCGGCTGCTTAGGGTCACGACGTTTGCCGGGATGTCTTCCCGAAACATCACAACTGCGCTCGAAATCTTCTGTTGAAGAATAGCCGAGAAGGTTTCGTCGCGGATCTGATGGCGCTCCCGCATCACCTCAAGAATCGTGTAGTCCTTTGTGGTTAGTTGGCAGCTCTCGATAGTGGGCATGGCACGTCTCCAGCCGGGCCCCGTGCAACGGAATCCGGCAACAAGCGATTGATCGGGTGGTGGAAAGCTACCCCTGCGCCGGCCCAAGATAGGCCGGCCCAGGGGTCAGACTCCCGCGATCAAGCTGCCTGCATGATTGAGGAGACGGACAGAGATGCCCATGTCTAGAGGCTCGCCGCGATCGCCGGAGACGCAGGTGCGAGACGGTCGGCATCATCGTCTTCCGGGGCTGGGTGGTTCACACCAAGCACCAACAGTTCGTGTCGCCGCCCGTCTCGGGCGGTCCACATGATCGACTGTCCAGCCGAGAGGCCGATCAGGGCCGTGCCGATCGGCGTCAGGATTGAAACCTTGCCCTCGGAGATGTCCGCATCGCCCGGATAAACCAGTGTGACCGTTTTCCGATCGCCGGTGTCGGGCTTGAACGTCACAGTCGAGCCCATCCGGACGGTGCCGGCGGAGACCCAGCCATCGGCGACGACGCGCGCACGCTCGAGTTCGGCAAGCAGTTCATCGGACGCTTCTGGGTTTCGTGCCGCAACGGTGCTCGCGAGCGCCGATAGACGCGCATGATCTGACTGTGAGATGCGGATATTGGGCTTACGCCGGGTTTTCGTGTTTTGTTGCATTTGAATTCTCATAATTTTTGGTGGACCAGCCGTCATCAAAGGTCGCGGAAACTGGCCAGTTCGGGAGATTTTTTTGCTTGAAACGGCAATGCGCGAGGACGTGCCAGCCCTGCGGATTCATCTCATGTCGACGGAAGTCATGCCCCTCGGCTCGGGGCACATGGCAGCCGAGCCGGGGGTTACGATCCCGCGATGGGGCAAACCCGGAAAAGGAAATCGCAAAAAGTTTTAGCGGCGGCGTTCATAGGACCATAGTTGGGGAAGCAATCCCGGAAGTCAAGGCGACCGTCTCAGCGGCGCCAGTCGTGAGCTATTCGGGACGAACGCCGAGCAACGTGTTTATCACCAGTTCTCTTCCAGTCCTGTTTATGCCGGTCCCGCGAGACCTCTCTTCCGCCAGCCCGAGGAAGACGAGGCGTTCGGCCAATGCTTTCGAGAGAGCCGGGTAGGGTCCGCGATTCATGCGCTTAAGCGCTGTTTGCTCCTCCTCGGTTAGGTCACCCCACATAACCTTCATGACAGTCTCCTTGCGTGCACCTGGTCAGCCAAATGGGGATACTAAATGGTCCATCGTCGGGGCTGCGGCCGGCGATTCATCGAGTCTATGGAACGGCATCTGTTCCAACGATGCCGCCCTCATTCTCCAGAACGCCGATCCGCCTGACCTCCGAGCGGTTGAGTTTCAGGCGAACGCCGATGCCGCCGCCGTTCTCAGCAATGAAAACGGCGCCGGCGTTTTCGAGCGCGGTTTGTAGCGTGTCGCAGATGTTCCGGTCAGGGAGGGTGATCCGGCGCTCGAATTCTTCAATGACCAACGTGTCCACACCTGAATTGCTGGCAAGCTTTCCGCGGGTCCATTCGACCAGGGCGCGCGCGGCGCGGCATTGGGCACCAGTGATCATCGTAAGATCCCCTTTCAGAGCTTGCGGGTGTGGCGTCGCCGTCTGCCGAAAGCCGCGACGCTCCTGACGCGACGGCTTCATCTGTCAAAAATGGATATTGAATTCGATAAAGGGAAGGGGCGGAGCCGCTCGCCTGCGTCGAAAGCATAGTGCAAAAAAGTTATGTTAAAGCGGCAATAAATTTCGTTTGTCTTGCATAGGCTCGAGGGCGAAGCTTCGAAACGGCTTTGGTAGTCGCCATCGCCAAGCCTCGGTGCCGGGGCATGAAATTTTGCAACAGGCGGTGAGATCCGCAGCCATGGATAGGTGCGAACGCGATAGTTTCCAGGTTCTCTTGTGGCCCGGTTTTCGGCCTCCCGACAGAGCGAGGGCGCTGACTGCAATGGATGTCATGACCTCACCAGTCGTTGCGGTCGGACCAGACAGTACATTGGACGAAGTCTGCGAGATCCTTGTCGTGCGTGACATGAGCGCCGTCGCAGTCATCGACCGAGGCGTTCTGCTTGGTGTCGTGAGCGAGGAAGGCCTGATACACAGGGTGGAAATCGGAACGGCCGCACCGCGACGCTCCTGGTGGTCTAAGCTCTTCGGCAGCAACACGGCGCTCGCGGCGGACTATGTGAAGTCTCACTCCGTCCACGTGACGGACGTCATGACCCGGCAGGTGGCCACCGTTTCGTTGAGCGCCCCGATCGACGAAATCGCAGCACTGCTTGAAGTCAGGCACGTCCGGCGCGTCTTCGTCGTCAATAGCGAACGCGTGGTTGGGATCATCGCCCGGGCGGACTTGGTGCGTGCGCTGGTTTCCGTCAGGAAGAGCCTTCCTCGCTCGGTTTCGTTCCGTGACGATGCCAGTATCAGGAAGGAAATTGTTGGTGCCTTGCGGTCCGAAGCATGGCCATCGATCGGCGAAGCCGATGTGATCGTCACCAACGGGGTGGTCGCCTTGTGGGGCGGTTATCTGTCGGAACAGGAACGGAAGGCATCGCTTATTCTGGCCGAGAACACCGCCGGCGTTCGGGGGGTGGATGATCACCGGGTTCCGCTCGACGTTGCCTACGCGATGGTTTGAAGGCCTGAAGGGGATCGAACGAGTGAACCTCGACGTGAAGGATGCTGCCCCGGTTTCCGAACAGCAGATCCGCCAGTTCGTGGACCTGTTCTACGAGAAGGTTCGCGCCGATCCGGAGCTCGGCCCGATTTTCCAGCGCGCCATCCAGGATGATTGGGGACCGCATCTGCGGAAGATGTACGACTTCTGGTCGTCGGTCATGCTGACCAGCGGGCGCTACAAGGGAAATCCTGTAGCCGTCCATCAGCGCATCGAAGGATTGGAGGTCGGCCTTTTCGATCGCTGGCTCGCCCTGTTCGGCGAGAGTTGCGCCGAATTGCTGGACGGCGAGACGGCGGGTCTGTTCTGGCGCAAGGCCGTTCGTATCGCCGAAAGCCTCAAGCTTGCTCTGTTCTACCGTCCGGACCAGCCATGGCCGATGGGTGTCGCATGACGTTCGGGGTTACCGGTAACTGCACAAAATGCAAATCATGGACTGCACCGAGATCATCACATTTGAGCGCGATCCACCCGGGGACGCGAAGGCGTTCGATGGCGAAAGGGCAAGCGAGTCCGCTATTTCTCGCCCAGTCCGGGCAGAGGGGGCGATGAACGCGAGCATTGGGCAGGCCTTCCCGCTTTATCTCGGTATCGACACAGGCGGCACATATACCGATGCCGTGCTGTGGTCCGAAGCTGCGGGCATCGTCGCCAAGGCGAAGGCGCTGACGACCCGGCACGATCTCGCCGAAGGTATTGCCGGTGCCGTCGATGCGGTCCTCGCTGAAGCGGCCATTTCTCCCGCCGCGATCAAGCTGGTTTCGATGTCGACGACGCTTGCCACCAACGCACTGATCGAAGGACAGGGCGGACGGGTCGCGCTGGTGATGATCGGCTTCGCCGAAGACGATCTTGCCCGGAGCGGATTGTCAAAGGCGCTGGGCTCCGATCCCGTTGTCTTTTGCCCAGGCGGGCACGATGTCCACGGCGATCCGCGTCCCCTTGCGCTGGATGCCCTGGCGGAGGCGTTGCCGGTTCTTGCCGACACCGTTTCAGGCGTCGCCGTGGCTTCCTATTTCGCGGTTCGCAATCCCGAGCACGAGATCGCGGCCCGCAAGCTCATTCGCGAACGCACCCGGCTTCCGGTCACCTGTTCGCATGAACTGTCGTCGAAGCTCGGCGGGCCGCGCCGCGCGCTGACGACGCTTCTCAACGCGCGCCTCATCTCCATGATCGCCCGCCTCGTCGATGCCACGGAAGGCTTCCTCGAAAGGCGCGGCATAGCGGCGCCGCTGATGATGGTGCGCGGCGACGGCACGCTGGTCACCACCAAATTTGCCCGTGCCAGGCCGATCGAGACCATCCTCTCCGGCCCGGCGGCCAGCTTGGTCGGAGCCCGGTATCTGACGGACCTGGACGACGCGGTTATTTCCGACATCGGCGGCACGACCACCGATATCGCCGTCCTGGAAGCTGGCCGCCTGCGGCTCGATCCGGAGGGTGCGACCGTCGGCGGCCAGCGCACCATGGTCGAGGCTGTCGCCATGCGCACCTTCGGCCTCGGAGGGGATTCGGAAGTGTCGCTTCAGGAGCGGTCGCTGACCTCGGCGATCGTGCTCGGTCCACGTCGGCTCGTGCCGCTGGCGCTTGCCGCGGTGAAGCATGGCGAGACCGTGCGCAAGAACCTGCAGCGCCAGTTGCTCCACCCTAACACAGGGCGGCTCGACGGCCGCTTTGCGCTGCGCACCGGAGTTCCGGATCGCTTCGCCGCCGGGCTGACGGGCACCGAGGCGCGGCTCTACGCGGAGATCTCGGCAATTCCCGCCGCGCTCGATGAACTGCTCATGTCGACGTCGCAGGTCGCGACGCTCAACCGGCTGGTCGTACGCGGGCTGGTGCACATCGTCGGCTTCACGCCCTCGGATGCCGCCCATGTGCTCGCCCGGCAGGCCAACTGGGATCCTGCCGCGGCCCGATTGGGAGCAGAGTTGTTTGCGCGCAGGCGCGATGGCCAGGGGCATCAAATCGCGAAAGATGCGGGGACATTTTCCGAGATGGTTCTTGGCTGCGTCACCCGGCGTTCGGCCGAAGCCGTCCTGGAAACGGTCTTTGCCGAGGACGGGCTGGATGGCGCCGTGTCCGTCGCCAACCCGCTGGTGCAGCGCGCGGTTGGCCGCCGAAGCGGGATGGCACGGTTGACGATCGAACTCGACCGGCCGGTGATCGGCCTCGGCGCTTCCGCATCGCTCCACTATGCCGGCCTGCCGCCCTTGATCGGCAATGCCTGCCACATCGCCGAACACGCCGACGTGGCAAATGCGCTGGGTGCCGTCGTCGGGCAGGTGCGCATATCGGCCGAAGCACGCGTCAGCCAGCCGGAGATCGGGCTCTTCCGTCTGAATTCCGGCGAGCGGCTGGACGACTTCGATACCGAGGACGAAGCCATGGCCGCGGCCGAGGCCCATGTTCGCGTCTTGGCGGCAAGCCTTGCCGAGCGTGCCGGCACCGATCAGGCCCGGATCGAGACCGCGCAACAGATCAAGGTGGCGACGATCGAGGGCGAGCGCAGCTTCGTCGAAGCCACCATCGTGGCGACTGCCACCGGGCGGCCACGCATCGCGTCGTGACGCAGATTAGCGCCGCGCTGCGGCCTTGGCCCGCACGTCACGCGTGTCGGAACGCTTCGCCGGTGCCGAGACCGATGCAGACTTGGTGCCGGAAACGGCGCAACCATGCTGCCGATCACGACTCGGCACGCCGGCGGTCCGCCGTAGTGGGTACGTGTGCCGTCGACCGCCAGCATATAGTCGCCGACACGTACCATGACCACCAGCTAACCGGCGGCATGGGCATTATAGCGATTGCCACGATGAACACACCAACAGCGAGGTCGGGTTCGGTTTCCATGGTCTCTTGCAGCGCCATGTTGGTTCTCCTTCGCGATCCGGCAGCGTACGCTGATCACGCGCCGGGACGTAAAATTCGATGCAGCGCCTTTCGAAAAGTTCCCATGGTTTGCCAAGGGTGAGAACCTGTGTCGTGCCTCTCAGGAACCAATCCTCGCTAAATGCATCCAATGGTTTCGAGCATGGAAGTGGAGAAACCAATGGACCTGCATTCGCAAATTCTGGACGGCACTGAAGATGGCGTGCCGATCGTGGCCAAGGAGAATTCAGCGGGAAATGGCCTGTCCAGGACAGTCGGCCGCATCCGCCCGACGCGCTTTGATGCAGAGGCCGCGGTCAGGACGCTGATCTCATGGGCCGGCGACGATCCGGCGCGGCCTGGGCTTGTCGATACTCCCGCACGGGTCGTGCGTGCCTACGAAGAGTGGTTTGCCGGCTATCGGCAAGATCCTGCGGCGATGCTCGAACGGACGTTCGATGAGATCGGCGATTATGACCAGACTGTCGAACTGCACGACATCGCGTTTCACTCTTTCTGCGAACACCATATGGCGGCAATCCGCGGCAAAGCGTACATCGCCTACATGCCCGTCAACCGCGTGGTGGGTATCTCCAAATTGGCAAGGGTTGTCGAAGCCTGCGCCCGCCGCCTGCAGATACAGGAACGGCTCACGGATGACATCGCTCGCGCCATCGAGGATGCCCTGCAGCCGGGTGGGGTGGCCGTCGTGCTTGTCGCCGAGCATGGCTGCATGACATCGCGCGGCGTCCACGCGCACGGCACGCGCATGGTCACCAAGCGCATGCTTGGCGCTTTCGACACGAACGTCGATCTCAGGCGTGAATTCCTGTCGTCGATTCCGGTGTAACGAATTTCCGGGAACCCTTGTTGTCGAGACCCATCTATTGAAGGGCAAGGAGACTGCTCATGTCGTACGTTCGACGAGACGCGACCGAAATCACCGCTGCCTCTGGCGACCTGGAATTGGCACGGCGCGCCGTGGCGCGCGACGGCGCCGCCTTCCGCACCATCATCAAGACGCATAACCAGCGGCTTTACCGCATCGCGCGCGGCGTGGTGCGCAACGATGCCGAGGCTGAGGACATTGTCCAGGAGGCCTATGTCAGGGCCTTCGCCCATCTCGAGAGTTTTCGCGGCGACGCCTCGCTCGGCACATGGCTGTCGCGCATCGTCATCAACGAAGCGCTCGGCCGCCTACGCAAAAGGCAGCGAACGGTGGCGATGCCCGAGAACTCGCAGGCCGAGATCATCCAGTTCCCTCTCAACCCCAGCGACGATCCGGAGCGGACCATGGCGCAACGGCAGATCCTCCAACTAGTGGAACGGGCAACCGACAGCCTTCCCGATGTCTACCGGATGGTGTTCGTGGCGCGGGTGATCGAGGGCCTGGGCATTGAAGAGACTTCAGAACTGCTCGGCGTACGACCACAAACCGTGAAGACAAGGCTGCACCGCGCCCGCGCCCTGCTGCGCAAGGCGCTTGATGACCAGATCGGGCCAGTGCTGCTCGAGGCCTTCCCCTTCGCCGGTCGGCGCTGCGAACGGCTGACTGCTGCCGTGATGAAGCGCCTCGGACTGGAAGACTGACCCTCGTCAGATTCAGCTGAGTTTAGCGGGAACGTTTGCCGCCGCTCCGCATCCAATAACCGTCAACCGAAAAAACTGGCCGACGCGCTTCCAGCGTCTGGAGAAGGAGATTTCATGCTTATTCGTCACACAGCTACCTTGGCCGCGCTGCTTCTGCTCGGCACTGCCCCGCTCGCACAAGCTGCCGACAAACCGACCGACCCGCAGATTGCCCACATCGCCTACACAGCCGGCGTGATTGATGTCGAGGCGGCCAAGCAAGCGCTCAAGAAATCGAAGAACAAGGAGGTGCTCGCCTTCGCCAAGGACATGGTGCGCGACCATGAGGCGGTGAATGTGCAGGCGCTCGACCTGGTCAAGAAACTCAAGGTGACGCCCGAAGACAACGCCACCAGCAAGGCGTTGACGAAGGCCGCGGCAGAAGAGCGAGCCAAACTCGCCAAGCTCAAAGGCGCGGCCTTCGACAAGGCTTACGTCGACAATGAGGTTGCCTATCACAAACAGGTCGACGGTGCTCTCGAAACGCTGCTCATCCCGTCGGCCAGCAATGCCGAGTTGAAAAGCCTGCTGGAGACCGGCCTGAAGATATTCCAGGGCCATGAGCAGCATGCCGAACATGTCGCCAGTATGCTGAAATGAGGCCGGGCGCCATGAATCGGCGATTGTGGCTTGCCGCGCTGGCCCTGGCCATTGCTACGACGCCTGCAGTGGCCGAAACCATCCAGGTCACCATCGACAAGCTTGTCTTTTCTCCGGCGACTGTCGAAGCGAAGGTCGGCGACACGATCGAGTGGGTAAACAAGGACATGTTTGCCCACACGGCCACTGTAACGGGTGGCTGGGAGGTGATGATCCCGCCGAAAAAGTCCGCGAGCCTGACATTGAAGGCTGCAGGAGCGGTCGACTATTTCTGCCGCTTCCACCCCAACATGAAGGGCCACATCGCGGTGGCGCCGTAGCTGGCGCATGGGATCGCGGCATCTGTCGCGATCCCACAAATTGGAAGATGCGTCGTGCCCAAGGAGGTTGCACAAGCAAAGACCGCGTTTGTCCTTGCGGGCGGCGGCAGCTTCGGCGCCATTCAGGTTGGCATGCTGCGTTCGCTCGCGCGCCGCGGCATTGCGGCGGACATTGTTGTCGGTTCGAGCGTTGGCGCACTGAATGGGGCCTACTATGCCGGCGATCCCACGATTGAAGGAATCCGACGGCTGGAGATGATATGGCGCGGATTGCGCCGGCGCGACGTCTTTCCGTTGGCATTGAAAACCATGATCGGGTTCATGTATCGCCGCGATTTTCTGGTGACCTCAGACGGGCTGCGCCGACTCGTCGATCGCAACTTGCCTTAGCTCAACCTGGAAGACGCGCCGATCCCCATACATATCGTGACGACCGATATTCTGACTGGTCAAACAGCCGTGTTGTCGAAAGGCTCAGCCGCGCAGGCCGTCACCGCTAGCGCAGCTATTCCGGCGGCCTTCGCCCCAGTGCAGCATGGCGATAACTATCTTGCCGATGGCGCCGTATCGAGCAACACGCCAGTCAAGGTGCCGGTAGCCCCACCGGCTACGCCTGTGCCCTCGACAAGCCTCCTGTGGGAGCGGTCGCGAACGCGCTGCACGCATTGACGCTGCTTGTCGCGCGGTAATTGTGGAGCGAACTGGAGGGACTGGACGGCAGCATCGATTTTTTCGTCCTGCCGCCGCTCCGCCCGCTGGTCGGGTCGTCCCATGACTTCTCCCAGACAAGCGATCTGATCGAGAGGGCCGCACGCAGCAGCGAGGCTTGGATCGCCGCAGGCGGCCTCGACCGACCGGGTGTTCTTGTACAGCTAGGCGCGCGCACACAAGCAAGTTAGGCGCGTGCCGCCATCTCAACACAGCAAAAAATTGGAATCGGTCAGACGCATTTTTCGACCACGGAAGGCATCGTTTTTAGAAGGAACGATATGTGATCGAAGGAAGCGAAGGATGGGCGTTTCAACAATCATTTGCAGCAAAATTCTTGTACCAATCTAACAATATCATTCGTTTGTCTCGGCCAAAACTCAGATGCAATGGTCGCGCTTGGCAGTCGGCAAAGCTATCGGATGCGAGCTCCGCCACGGTCCCTAATCAGGCAAAAAGCACAGCTGGGACTGTGCCGAAGGAAGTGATCAGATGACGGCATTCGAGTTTCCGGGCCCAGGCTTTACGGCCGAGCAATGGGAACGGATTAACGCCCTGGCTATCTCGCTGAAGCCCGGACAGGGGCTCTGGATCAGCGGTTACTTCGCCGGGATCGATCACAGCGCGCGCTCACTGCTTGCAGACATTGCTTCTCCATCACCATCTGACCGCCCCGTGTCGGTCGCGCCACCAGCGATTTCCTCGCGATCGCTGACGATCCTGTTCGGCAGTGAGACTGGCAACAGCTCCGCTCTCGCCAAGGCACTAGGGGAAGCCGTCCGCAGGCAAGGACTTGAGCCAATCCTGGTTGACATGGCTGACTACAAGCCGCGCAAGCTCAAGGACGAGCAGGACATCCTGATCGTCACCAGCACCCATGGCGAGGGCGATCCACCGCTGTCCGGCAAGGGCTTCTTCGAATTCGTCGAAAGCCGCAAGGCACCGCGCCTGCCTGAGTTGCGTTACGCGGTGCTTGCGCTTGGCGATTCCACCTACGAGCATTACTGTGGAGCTGGGAAACGGCTCGACCGCCGCCTGGAAGAACTCGGCGCGACCCGCCTTTCGGCGCGCGTCGATTGCGATGTCGATTATGATGAGGATGCGGCCGGCTGGATCAAGGCGGCGGTGGCCAAGCTGACCCCTGCCGCCCAGGCGGGAGCCAGCATGACGGCCGCCCGACCCGGCGGCGTCCAGCCCGTTTCGCCGGTGTCCGCGCCGGTCTTCGACAAGCGGATGCCTTTCCCAGCCACGGTCATCGAAAACGTCGTGCTGACCGGACGCGGGTCGAGCAAGGAAACCCGACATATCGAGTTGTCGCTGGCGGGCTCCGGCCTGACATTCGAGCCGGGCGATGCGTTGGGCGTCGTGCCGCGCAACGATCCGCGCCTGGTCGAGGCCCTGCTGGATGCGCTGTCGCTGTGGGCCGAAACGCCCGTGTCGCTCAAGGAGCGTTCGACGACGCTGGGCGAGGCGCTCGGCGGAGCACTGGAGATCACCGCCGTGACGCCGCGCTTCGTCGAGCATTGGGCAACGGCGAGCGGCGCGCGGGAACTCGAGGAATTACGCGGCGAGCAGCATGCCGAAGCGCGCTCGGCCTTCCTCAGAGGCCACCATGTGATCGACATCGTCAGGCGCTTTCCCGTCCAGGGCATCGACCCGCAGACCTTTGTAGCGGGCCTGCGTCCCCTGCAGCCGCGGCTCTATTCGATCGCCTCGAGCCTTGCGGCGGCTCCCGGCGAAGCGCATCTGACCGTGAGCACTGTACGCTACGAGTTGCATGGCGAACCCCGTTCCGGGGTCGCCACCGGCCATTTCGCCGAACGCGCCGAGCCGGACGGGACGATCCCCGTCTATGTGCAGGCGAACCGCCATTTCCGCCTGCCGGCTGACGATGCGCCGATCCTGATGATCGGCGCCGGAACCGGGGTGGCGCCCTACCGCGCCTTCCTGCAGGAGCGTGAGGCACAAGGTGCATCCGGCAAGTCCTGGCTGGTCTTCGGCGAGCGCAATTTCCACAGCGACTTCCTCTATCAGACAGAATGGCAGGACTTCCTGAAGGCCGGGCTGCTCAGCCGCATGAACGTGGCCTTCTCGCGCGACGGCGCGACGAAGACCTACGTCCAGGACCGCCTTGTCGAGCACGCGCGCGACGTGTTCGCCTGGCTGGAGGAAGGCGCTTGCGTCTACGTCTGCGGCGACGGCACCAAACTTGCCCCGGACGTGCATGCGGCCCTCCGCACCATCGTCCAGCAGCAAGGCGGGCGCGGCAAGGCAGCCACCGACGACTATCTCGGCGCCCTCCAGCGCGACCATCGCTACCAGATCGACGTTTACTGAGGGTCACATGCTCGAAACCGACCGCAGCCGGGACCTGTCGCAGCCGCTGGAGCGGCTCGGGCCCGACGAGACGATGAAGGCCGACAGCGACCAGTTGCGCGGCACCATAGCGGCCGGGCTCGTCGAGGAGCTGACGGCCGCCGTGCCCGGGAACGACATCAAGCTGATGAAGTTCCACGGCCTCTACCAGCAAGACGACCGTGACATCCGCGACGAACGCCGTCGGCAAAAGCTTGAGCCGGCCTACACCTTCATGGCGCGCGTGCGCCTGCCGGGCGGCGTCTGCAGCCCGAGCCAGTGGCTGAAGCTCGACGAACTGGGCCGCGCCTATGCCGGGCACACGTTGCGTCTCACCACGCGCCAGACATTCCAACTGCACCGTGTGCGCAAGCAGAACCTGCGTGCGACGATGCAAGGCCTGCGCGACGTGCTGCTCGATACCAAGGCTGCCTGCGGCGACGACGCGCGTGGCGTCATGTGTTCGGTCAATCCGCAGCTTTCGAAGCTGCATGCCGAGGTCTATGCGCTTGCCAAGGCAGCCAGCGATCATGCCATTCCAAAGACCGGCGCCTATCGCGAAATCTGGTACGGCGAAGAGCGGACCCAAACTTCCGGCCCGGAAGAGCCGCTCTACGGCCGGACCTATATGCCGCGGAAATTCAAGATCGGCTTCGTCATCCCGCCATCCAACGACATCGACGTCTACGCGCAGGACCTGGGCTTCATTGCCATCGCCCCCAGCGGCAGGCTCGAAGGCTTCAACATAGCCATTGGCGGCGGCATGGGCCGCACCGACCAGGCGCCGAAAACCTATCCGAGGCTGGCCGACGTGATCGGCTTCATCGCGGCCGACAAGGTGCTGGAAACCTGCGACGCAGTCATGCAGGTGCAACGCGACTATGGAGATCGGGTCGACCGCGGCCGCGCCCGCTTCAAATACACCGTCGACGACAAGGGCCTCCCCTGGATCAAGGCGGAAATCGAGGCAAGGCTGGGCTTTCAGCTTGCGCCCGTCCGGCCCTACGAGTTCACCTCGAACGGCGATCCGATCGGCTGGACGCGCGGCGAGGACGGGAAGGAGCACTGCACGCTGTTCATCGAGAACGGTCGCGTCATAGGCCCTCTCATGGACGGCCTGCGCGCCATCGCGAATATCCACAAGGGCACGTTCCGCGTCACGCCCAACCAGAACCTGATCATTGCCGACATCGCGCCCGAGGCACGGCCCGACATCGAGCGGCTGATGAAGGAATTCGGGCTCGACCTCCTCAACAGCACAAGCGGGCTGCGTTTGAACTCAATGGCCTGTGTGGCCTTGCCGACCTGCGGTCTCGCCATGGCCGAGAGCGAGCGCTACCTGCCAGAACTCGTCGGCAAGATCGAACAGATGCTGGCCGCGCATCATCTCGGCGACGAGCCGATCACCATTCGCATGACCGGCTGTCCGAACGGTTGCGCGCGCCCCTATATCGGCGAGATCGCCCTGACCGGCCGCGCGCCAGGCAAATACAACCTGTATCTCGGCGGCGGCTTCCACGGCCAGCGGCTGAACAAGATGGTCCTCGAAAACGTCGGCGAGGCCGCCATCCTGGAAATGCTCGACAAGGTCATCGGGCAATTCGCGAAAGACAGGCTGCCGGACGAGCGTTTCGGCGACTTCTGCATCCGCGCCGGGTTTGTCGCGGAGGTCAAGGAAGGCCGGCTGTTCAACGCCTGACGGCTCACATTTAAGACAGGAAGGACGACATCATGTCACTGCAACTCGGCCAGATTGCTCCCGACTTCGAGCAGCAAAGCACGCAAGGGAAGATCCGCCTCCACGAATGGCTCGGCGATTCGTGGGGCATCTTCTTCAGCCATCCGAAGAACTTCACCCCAGTCTGCACCACCGAACTGGCCGAGGTCGCCCGCCTCAAGCCCGAATGGGACAAGCGCGGGATCAAGCCGCTCGGACTCTCCGTCGACGACGTGCAGGCACACAATCTCTGGGAAAAGGACATCGAGGAGACGCAGGGCCACCCGCTCAACTTCCCGATGCTCGCCGATTCCGACAAGAGGGTCGCCAATCTCTACGGCATGATCCATGCCGCGACCGATCCCAACGTGACGGTGCGCGCCGTCTACGTCATCGATCCGAACAAGAAGATCCGTCTCAGCCTGACCTATCCGCCGAGCGCCGGCCGCAATTTCTCCGAGATCCTGCGCGCTATCGACAGCCTGCAGCTAACTGACAATCAGAAGGTCTCGACGCCGGTGAACTGGCAGCCGGGCCAGCCTGTGATCATCTCGCCGAGCCTCAGCGACGAGCAGGCCAAGGAGCGCTTCCCCCAGGGTTGGAAGGAGCTGCGGCCCTATCTGCGCGTTGTTCAGTTGCAGAACTGATATCCAAAATCTCATCCTGTCGCGGGAGGTGCTCATGACCATGCGCAGAGATCCACGGACTATCGCGGCGGCGAACGGCATCGCCGCCGACGGCGGCTTCGGCGCGGTCACGCCGCCGATCTATCTGTCGAGCACCTTTGTCTTCCCGGGTTATGAGCAAGCGGGGCGTTACGAATACACGCGCGCCGGCAATCCCAGCCGCGACATGTTGGCCGACACGCTGGCCAGATTGGAAGAGGGTGCCGGAGCGGTCGTAACTTCCTCCGGCATGGCCGCGATCGATCTGGTGCTTGGGCAATTGCGGCGAGACAATCTCGTTGTCGCGCCGCATGATTGCTATGGTGGCACCTACCGTTTGCTTTCAATCCGCCGTGACAAGGGGCATTTCGATGTCCTGTTTGTTGATCAGGGAGATGCAGCGGCTTTGGCGGCGGCGTTGGCGAAGAGGCCTGCTCTGGTCTTCATCGAAACGCCAAGCAATCCGCTAATGCGCATCGTCGACATTCGTTCGATCGCTTCTCGGGCTAGGGCCGTCGGCGCGAAGGTTGCTGTCGACAACACCTTCCTGTCGCCGGCGCTCCAACGGCCGATTTCACTGGGTGCGGATTTCGTCATCCATTCGACCACCAAATATCTCAATGGCCATTCGGATGTGGTGGGGGGAGCTGTGATCGCGAAGCAACCGGCCGATGTGGAAGCGCTCGGCGAGTGGGCAAAAATCACTGGCGTGGCAGGTGCGCCCTTCGATGCCTATCTGGCACTAAGGGGGATTCGCACGCTTTTTCCGCGTATGGAACGCCAGCAGGCCAACGCTGCGGCGGTCGCGGCATTCCTGCAAAAGCATGCACTGGTCGGTGCCGTCTATTATCCTGGTCTTGAATCCCATCCGGGCCATGCAATTGCCAACAGCCAGCAGATGGGATTCGGCGCGATGCTCAGCTTCGAGCTTGCCGGTGGTGTAGAAGCGGTTCGGCGCTTCGTGGGAGCGGTCCGAGTTGTCACGCTGGCAGAATCTCTCGGTGGCGTGGAAACCCTCGTTACCCACCCCGCAACCATGACCCATGCCGGAATGGGCGCTGAGGCTCGTAAGGTCGCGGGAATCAGCGACAGTCTACTGCGGCTCTCGGTGGGCCTTGAGGCGGAGACTGACCTAATCGCCGATCTTGATACGGCCCTCTCCGCCGTCACTGGCTAGACAATGTCGCTTGAACGAGCAGGCGTCTCAGCATGGGCTCGATTCGTGAGAGTTCGTCGAGAGGCGCGGCCGACAGTTACCCGTGCCCAAGCAATCGCAGCAGCAAGGGCGCTTTCCGATGCAATGGTCGCAGCTTTTTGGTGATCGTGGTCCAGGGTGCCTCACAACAGAGGCGCGCCGGGTCGCCGATCTGCTGCCGAACGGGCAACCGCGACGTCGCTGGCGGCATTTGCATTTGGCGCGCGCCACTGGCGGGGCTGATCGCTCCTGCACTGATTTGAGTGGCTGGCCTGGCTTCTCCAAGGATCTGCCGAGAGGCTCCGGGCTTCTGGCCGGCACAAGCGCTACTCTCGCCGTAGGCATCGGCCTGCTTCCGGCTGGTCGGTCATGGCACTGTTTGGGGTTCAGCTTCTTCGCAGCTCTTGCGGGCAAGATCGGCGACAAAGAGTGGGCCGAAGCGGTAATCGCGCGGTATCCGAAGGGCCAGAGCATCGCCGCGTCCTACAGCCCGACGAACCCCGCGATTGCCGTGCTTGAGGCGACCACGCGCTTTGGCGTGCAATGCCTGCCGATTGAACTGCCTCGCCTGCGATCGGACCTGTCCGGAAGGAACGCATGCCGGGCTTATTGCGCCCAAATTCGACCTTCGAAGAGCCAGTCCGGGACCTCGACGTCGCGGCACCGAGGGTGGTTGGCGAAACACTGACGAAGCGTCCTCACCGACATGTACGCAGCACGGATAAGATCGCGCTGTCGTTGGTAGTAGCCTTCATCGAAGACATTATCTTCGATCAGGTGCGCGGGGCGCTGGCGGGCTTGGCGGGCGGTCCGAAAGCCAGTCATCACATCCCGCTTGAAGTCCGGCTCATCCGTTCTGAAATTCTCATCCAACCACTCGTCCAATAGTCTGATGGTCCCCTTCGGCTGCACGATTTCTCGCCCGTCGTCCATGCGGCCGCGTTCATCCAAAACCATGTCTCCTCGGAAGAAGTCGCGATTGAGGTCGTCGGACAACAGCTGGTCCAGGAGCAAGCAGAAGGATGAGAACTCCGCGCGTGTAGGTCGAATGAGAAACCCGAAGCCCGCTGGACGACGATAGGCGTCGAAGTCCGAGCGAAAGAGATCTGGCTTGCCCATGCGAGCCGCCATCTCGTTGATGATGCGCTTTTCCTTCAGGAATGCGTCGAAGATTGAAACCCGCTCGGGAGACTGCCCAAGGATCGATGTCCGATAGTAATCGGGATGCAGCCAGAACTCTCCTTCGATTTCGAAGCGATGCCAGCTTTGCTGCTGCTCCGGCGAGAGGTCGTGCAGATACCTCAGAAAGGATGCCACATACCGATCCACGTCGTCGTCGAAGGCAAAACCGAATTGATGAAATTCGCGCTCTGCCTCATTTGGATGCTCGCGGTAGATCGTCCCGTGGATATCGTCGACTTGGTATCGGTACCGCGGATCGTTTCGGTATTGCTCGAGTACCTCGAGGCGAAACGTGCGGAAATCCAACTGCGGCGCCCCTGCACGAAGCGCCGAGGTGTAAGGACGCGCAGGATGGTCTACCACCCCATGCAGGCGAAGCGCCTCCGACGTGGGGTAAAGGCATCCATGAGCGGGCTCGCCGGGTCGTCGGAGCCGCTCTATCTGCACGCCGGGTGGCTGTGGAGCATGCCTCTTGATGTGGATGTTTTCGTCATCCTCGTGCGTGATGATGTCGACCATACGGTCTTCGATCAGGCCGATGATGGCTTCGATCTCCTCTGGTCGCGCGAGCCCAAAGGTGCCCCAGCCGTTGAAGTCGCCTGACTCGAGATAACGGTGGAACGTGGCTTGAAGTATTTCATCCCGATTCAAATTTTGGCCCGTCCCAGCCGATAGCCTGCTCATGATATCGCTTCGCTAGCGCCCTGCCAAATTGCCTCGCACGACCTTGATGTCCTTGGCGGCAGACTGCATTTGAGCACGATCTAGTTGGTGTCCGGGCCTGACCGATGCAAGGAAGGTCGCCAATTTCGTGCCATAACGGGGGGTCGATTTTGCCGTCTCTGGTCATCGACAGCAGCATGCTGCAATCGCAGGAATTGCGAACCTATCTTCAGAAGAACCCGCACAACTTTGCGGTGATCGCTGACTATGCCTGGATCGAGATCTACAAGCAGCAAACGGTGGAAGCCGTCAAACGCGGCCTGTCCGTCGTAGGCGATTTCCCTGATCAGCTTATCCTGCTGCGGCCCAACGGCGAGATAATCCAACTCGACCCGACGGAGCCGGACCTGCATGAGCGTAGCCCCCGCATGAGCATGTCTTGCTGCATGCGCTGGCGAAGCGGCGTGATCGGTGCATCGGTCGACAGGGTATTCATGGCAAGTTCCTCTCGTTGAAGGAACTCCATGGTCAGATCGCAACTTCTACCTGCTCAAGACTAATGCCTGTTGCGCCATCTCAGAACGAGGCGCCCCTCCCGCGAAGCGGGTTCGTGCTTGAGGCGCGAAGCTGACATTCCCAAACGGAGTCGGCTTCGGCGGAAGAAAGCATGGCCTGCGTGAAGGCTCTAGGCAGACCCGGGCAGCGCTGAGATTTCGGCCCCGTAGCCGGGCAGGCCCTCGTCTTTGCATCGTTGCCCAGAAATCGTAGTGCCCGCCAGGGTGAGTTAGCTACTCGCCGTAACGGTCGACAGGCGCGAGATCGAGCCTCTCACCGAGAACAGTGTCTTCATGGGCCGACGCAATTGTGCAAGGCGGCCTTGCACAATTGTGATCTATTTGCGCAGCGACCGAGACCCTTCCGGTTCCGGGTCGTCGGCGCCGTCCAAGTTATCCTTCAAGGATATGCCTGCCCGCCCGCCGTTGGACGAGTCCGGTTCCTGGACGTCAGTCGGCGCTAGATTTGTCATAGTCGACAAACCTGCCGATCGACCGAAGATATTCGATGATATCGCGCTTTAGATGGTCGCGCTCGCCGTAGGATCTGGCGATCGCGCGTGCCCTTCTCCTTGCAGCCTCACTGCCAAGATCTGCATCGCCGAAAACATAGCCGCGATGTCCAATGGCCGTGATCTCACAGCCGATCGCCGTCAGCTCGCGTACGAAGTCCCGGATTTGGTCCTTGCACATGATCCTGGCAAGGCGGCCTTCTCCATCGGGAAGGCCGCCTGCTGTGAGCAATGCCTCGGTCGCGCTCCCCATCTCGTCGGCGGTGTCATCGAAGCAGAGCGGGCAGACATACTCGTGCCGCTTCGTGAGAACCATGACCGAGAAAGGCTGATGGCAACGGACGCAGACAAGCGCAACTCGCGCTTTGCTCGACGCAGGCTCGATTGGGGGTTTCCTAACTGGAGTGCCAGGTCGTCGTCGCATGCTCACTACCTGCCAGCAACCCTACAACTGGACTCTCGGCCATGACAATCCCAGATTGAGCTTCACTGCGGCACGGTAGGTCGCTATGTGGGACGCAGGTCGCGTTCCCTTGATCAAGGACCATGAGGGGTCCTGGCGGATGAGGTTCGGAGCCACCCCGTCATCGCTCTCGGGCATAACCGGACTTCCGGTTAAAGGATATGGGCGGTTCGGAAGGCTTTTGCTAGCCGATCTTTCGGTTATCCGAGCTCAGTTCCCAACATGGTCAGCGCTTTCGTCCGCTCTCAGTGACTCGTACGCGACAGGCTCAAAAGAAAAACCCGCCGGCTGGAGCCGACGGGCCTTCTTCCTCGAAATGTGCCCCGTCCCCGGATGGTCCGCCAGAATATCCAGAACCCCCGCACCATTGCCTTCTAGAACAGATCTGGCGGTTGGCGCTGTAACCTGGCGGCAACAATGCTGAGAGGTGTGTGACGGCCCGTCTCAAGGGTTTACGCGATCGCGATGCCCGCGCTTTTCGCAGACGGGATGCCAACCTGTCGGCCAAGAGCCGCTAAATTTCAGCTTCGTCGCTGGAGTGCGGAACCAATTTTGGGCATCGCAGTTTAGGCAGGCGGTGGTTACGGGGGAATCCGAGATGCTCCTTGCCTTGGACGATGCGGTCTCGTCGGCTGTTTTGGCCGGAAGAGGCATGGCGGCGGAAATCTACGGAGTGGTCGATCTGACCAACAAGATCGAGACCCGGATCGGTGCCATCACTTTAGGACAAGCCATCCAGTTCGTCGCTAACGCGTCGGTTCTTGGATACGATGTTCGCGGTGCGATGGTCTTGTATAGCGAACCAGGGATGCCAAGCTTGAGAACATGGGACTGCGAGCATCTGTGGGCGCAATACGGTGGCGCTCTCCTCCTGCCATAGCTCGAAGGTCGATTTCCTCGAACTCAATTCCAACGGGCTCGATGTCCCAGAGACTTGAGGTCGGCTAAAAGGGTGCCTTCCTCGGCTTGTCGGTTGACTGAAGCGCGTCGGGCCAGGCATCGACGCGTATCAGGACTGACCACCGGGCGGTGTGGGCTCCGCGCCGGCAAAGATTCGCTGCTGAGAGAACAAGTAGTATTCCAGTTTTTCGCGCTTCCAGTTTGTAGGAGAGGGGCTGTACATCATCCCGCACCTCATATTGTGGATGCCGGTCGCCTGCTTGAAAGCTCCCGGGCTCATTTGCCGCCCCATGAGAACGCCGTTCCTGTAGCTTAGGCCGTCTCCGGAAGAGCCAGATCCGTTGGACGAGAAGAACCGGAACCCTGCCACGTCCTTGCTGTACGTCGAGACGACATTCGCGTTGGCATCAAGGTATCCAATGAAGCAGACCGAATGGCCCCCGTGAGGATGGTCGTAACTGATGAATGAGCCGGGAGAGAGCTGGGAGAAATCAACGATCTCACCCATCCCGAAGAGAGACAGCGCCTTTCCGACGCTGTGACAGCCCTCGTTCTCCCAAACGCAATTCTGCAAGGTCATGTCGTTCAGCCCGAACATCTCTTTGTCACGCAAATAGCCGTATGCCCAAGGGTTGCGGGTGCGGTCGCAATACCGGATGATCGCCTTGAGTATGATTTCGAACTGCGAGCTGACGCACATCGTGAAAGGCGGGTGGCTTGCCTTCACCGCGTGTTTGTCAAAATTGAAGTCGTTCGTAAAATTGCTGTGAACATTGTAACCTTTGTGGCCATAGTCAGCATAGATTGCATCGACGGCACTCAGGATGTCTGAGTTCATGTATAGACTATCATACATGGCAGCTGAGATCGCGATTCCCTCTTTGGCAAGCAACTTCTTCGGAATCTTCCAGCCGTCACCGATCTCGATCTCTTCGTCTTCAAGAGAATATTCTTGCTGTAGAACTTTTGGCTTCTCTCTTAAGATCACCAACCCCTTTCCCTCCAAGGCGATCAGCCCCTTCTCAACAAGCGCCTTGAATCCCGACCACTTGCTGCCTTCCTTGGATCCATTCAACAGCAACACGGGGCATTTCTTTCCGGTCCACCGGTGATGGGTATAGAGGCTGTCCACTCCCAATTTGTGGTCATGGAGGAGGCCGGCCGCTAGCGCTGCGGCACGTTCGTTGGCCGCGGCCTGGTCGATGCCGTCGTTCATGCAGATTTCGATGCCTATAGTCTTGGAATTTCCAGGACCCGCATGCCAGCCGATTTCGTCGTTGGGAAGACTTTGCCAGACCTCCCGATCGTCTACGGTGTAGTGCCAAGATACCCAGTGCTTCTGCCCGTTGATCTTGTAGTATCCGGTATCGGCGACAAACGTGGCATGAGCGTGCGCGTTTGCGCGTTTGTCCGTATTGTCGGTGTTGTGAATCGTGATGCCAGCGACGTTCAAATGCTTTCCCGGTCTGTTTGTATGGTCGGCGGGAATGAGCATTTGCTGGATGTTCAGAGAATTGGTCAGTGCCGACCCCATAGAATCCTCCCCAAAGCGGCAGAAGCACGATAGCGTTGACGCTGGCTCCATGTTATCATTAGTGATTGCTTGTGCAAGGAGAGTATTGCGCCCAAGCCTAAACGCTACTTCTTGGCGTTACGGAGTATTCGTATCGTCGATATTAGTGCCGTTCTGAGAGCGGTCGGTAAGGTGTTGCCGATCGAATGGTGCCTATGATTGAACTGGCTGTCGTGCACTCGGCAAACTTCGACTTGGAGGCTCTATGATTGAGCACAGTGGGAAGCTGCTTATCAAAGTCCACGGCAAAGCCTATTCCTCCTTGCTCTCCGGGCCCAGCCGTCTGCGGATCGCCGATTACACCATGGAGCCCTTGTTCCATGGCCGTCAGGCGTTAGCCTCCTTCTCTGAGGACACCGAATCCGACCACTGGTTCTTGGCCAACCCGCAAAGCATAGATGCGGAGGTGAATCCTTGGGACATCGCGCATCGCGCGGCACAGGCTTCCGAGTACAGCTTCTATGCTGAGCCAGACATTCTGCACACCCTTCACTCGACAGCAGCCCCTGTCGAGCCATCAAACGGACTGAATAAACATTGGCCTCCGGCGACGGCTGTCAGTCCTGGATGGCACCTCGGTTCCGACTTTGCGGGCTTCCGATCGCCGGCAGCCAAAAAGTACGCTGGGAGTGGTATAAGGATTGCGCATCTGGACACGGGCTACTCGCCGAAACACCTCTCCAAGCCCCGGCACCTCCTCACATCGCTTTCGGCCAATTTCCATGAAGGCGGCACCGACGCAGTCGATCATGGGTCCCCGGGGAATCCGGGGCATGGCCCAGCGACGCTCGCAATCCTAGCCGGCAAAAAACTTGACATGATCTTCGGCGGACACCGCTTCAAAGACTATATAGGCGGCGCGCCTTTGTCGGAGGTTGTGCCAGTACGCATCGGCGCGTCGGTGATCCATGTCTTTTCGAGCGCGATGGCCAGGGGAATTGATTACGCGTTGGCACCCCGCGGCGATCCCAAGAATAGATGCGATGTGATAACGATAAGCCACGGCGGCCTGCCGTCAGCGGCTTGGGCTGACGCGGTGAACAATGTGTACGAAGCAGGTATCGTCGTTGCGGCAGCCTCCGGCGACCACCTGATCGTGTTCGGAATAGATGTACCAGGCCACGAGACGATTTGGCCGAGCCGCTTTAGGCGCGTTATCACCGTCTTGGGTGCCACGTATGATAAGTTACCCTATGTGACTGATGCCTGGGGTGTGTTGCAGGGCAGCTATGGCCCGCAAAGCATTATGGACAAGGCGGTCGCAGCCTATACTCCGAACATCTGTTGGGTGAAGTTCGATACCGTAGACGGCTATGATATGGACGGCGGAGGTACGTCTATGAGCACTCCGCAGGTAGCCGCCGCTTGCGCGCTTTGGCTCCAAAAAAATAAAGCTAAGTATCCAGAGAATTGGCAGCGGGTCGCTGCTTGTCGTTACGCGCTGTTTAGCGGTGCCTATAAGGGCAGCAATCATTCGCGACGCAGGGGAAGGTCGGGAGGGGAGCCCGATGTGTACCTCGGAACCGGAATACTCGATGTGCCTGGGATGTTGAACGCTTCAGTGCCGAAAAGCCTGCGGAAGGAGCCAGTGGATGAGGTGGACCTGACCTTCTGGGAGGCCGATCTGCAGATGGGCTCGCCAACGTCCCTCGAGGAGATGATGTATGCCGTCGAAGCGGCACAACTCTTCCACCGGAACTCGAGTTCCGAACTGGTTAGGGAGACGCTGTCGGGCTCTCAGCAATCCGGCCCGGCCAAGACGGTGAGGCTACGAGACCTAGTGCGCTATAATCCGGACTGTTCCGTCTCGCTCAAAACGCGCTTGGAGCGCGCGGAATAGGCACAAGCCGCAAACTTCGCGATCGTCGTGGACGTCTGCGTGACGATGCTGCAAGTGAAGATCATGAAGTGGACGATCGAATTTGACGGCCGCCAAAAGCCGCTTGCCGAGGTATGGGACGACAATATCGCCCGGATAATTTCGCCTTACAAAGATCGTGTTGAGCAGGCGTTCGCAACTGCGCGAGATCAAGAGATCCTTTGCGATATCGAGATCGTATTCTTCGTCGACGACGAGCGGACCTGGGGAGTCCGCTTTTGCGGAGAGCCGCTCGCTGTCCAGTATGCAATCGATCTTGTGAGGCACTTCATCGATGCGAGGTAGCAATCGAACTAAGGGCGGCCCCCGTTTCGACAGGGAAGGACGGCTTTCGGATGGCTCGCTGTCCAACACTGACTCGATGGATCGTCCGGCGATCGCCGACCTGGATTCGCTTGCTCGATCGTCTTGCCCGTTTCCAGCTGGTGACCGACCCCCACTGCTAGTCAGTTCATTGCGCACAAGGCCTTGCGTACGGTGCGGTATTCTTAAACGTCTGTTTCCTTTCGAGCCGTAGGTTGACGCGAAACATTTCGGGTCATCCTTTTCATGTCAGTGCATGCTTTCCCAATTAGCCGAGAGCTTCCCGCCATTCGAATCGTGGCAAACGCAATCGCTCGGCTTCCCAGCGACGAGGCGGCTAAGCTCTGGCGTGAGACTGCTACGCATCTGCTTTCCGTCGCGATCGAACGTGGCCAGAGCGCCAACGACGCGCGCACTGAAGTCCGTCGCTTTTTCGACGCTGTTCAGGCGGCCCTAGCGGCCTAGTCGAACGGAAAGGAAAAAGCCCGTCAGCCGAAGCCGACGGGCTTTTCTGTGCGCCCCTTTCCCGGATGGTCCGCCCAACCCAGGAACCCCGCACGAGCATTTCCTGATGCACCCTCGGCTGAACCGCTGTAGCGCGGCCGCCACATTCGGAGGGATCGACGGTAGCATGCGCACCGGCGCGTGGGGTTCGCGCGCCAGTTGAGTGGCCGAGCGTTCCGCTGTGCCTCATCTTCGATAAGTTTGCAGCGGATGCCGCATCCTATAACCGTAGTGGCGGTTGTGCGCGTGAGGCCAGCGCACGCGATCAGCAGGCAATCGCGCGAGTCCTGTTGACGTTGTGGCTGGAAAATTGCGTCGGATAGTGGCACTTCAAATTGGCGCAAACCGGGGCCGATGCTGGCGGGTGGCTGAACGTATCCGGCCGATCAATCGAGAAGACCATGAGCAAATACAGAGACCATCGCGACCAGCGCCGGCATCGGCGTCATGATGACGACGGTGGCTTTTCAGAACGAACGCCTGAACCGAGCTACTTCCAGCGCCCGCCTCCTATCGTCGCTGAGCCCGCCGATGCCGAGGTCCTTTGGTTCAATGCCACCAAAGGCTTTGGCTTCGTCAAACTCGCTGACGGCTCCGAGGCGTACATGCACATGCGCGCGCTCGAGGCTGCCGGAAGCCGCGAGGTCGCCGAGGGTACGCGCCTCAAGGTGAAGATCGAAGAAACGCCGAATGGGCGTCAGGTCGCGCAGGTGCTGGAGGTCGGCGAGGCCGTCTTGAAGTCTCCTTCGCATGGGGGCCGACGCGGAGCGATTGCCACCGGGACCGACCCGGAGTTGAAAACCGAGGGGATCGTCAAATGGTACAATCCCGAAAAGGGGTTCGGCTTCATCGCGCCGTCTAACGGCGGCCAGGACATCTTCGTCCACGCGACCGCGCTGATCCGGTCGGGACTCGGTACGCTCGCGGAGGGGCAAAAGGTCCACATTGAATGCGGGCAGGGCAAGAAGGGTCTCGAAGTCCAAAGCATACGACTCGAGGGATGAACGGCTGCCGCCCTTGAAATATCGATCGGGCGAGAAGCAGGCCAATTCCTATCAAGAAACCAGGGCCTTGCCATATAGTTCATCAGCGCCGAGTGGCCACCCCCGGCCAGGGTATCTCGACGTGCTTAGCTTGTGTTCCATCGCGCCCAAGCCGGCTAGAAGTGGCATGTGATTTTAGGCCGTACTCCTTCCGGAGAGCCGCTTCCTCCGGCGATCCTTCGAGCACGCTGCCGGGCCGGAAAGGACCATTTGGATTTGTCAGCGTGAATCCCGGAATTCGTACTATCTGAATGCTGCCATCCGGGCGCTCCCGGAATTGCAGCAAGTCGGGGGCGCGGCGTTCCAAGGTTGGCCGCTCCCCGGTCATCGGGATGGGTTTATGTCGAGGCGGGGGAGGTGGTCTACGCATGCCGGCTCTCCCGGCGCTCGTGAAGCGACTTCAGCGCGGCGACCTGGTCAGCTGTTGGTACGATCCGCCAAGGCATCGCTTCACATCCGACGCGGCCCTCGAGGTGCTCATCGACCCCGACGACATATACCGCGTCGGTTTTGGTGATATGCCCGCCGTGCCGCCAGCGCAGCCACTCGACGCACAGCTCGTCTTCTTCCGAAAGCTGGGAATTCGGCCTCCTGTTTCCGCTGTGCGGAACGCAGACACCCCCCAAGCGAGCTGCCTGGGTTTCCCCGTAGAAATGCGAGAAGGTTTCCAGCCGCAGGTCCATCCACACAAAAACCTGCCAGGTCCGCATTTCCGCGGTCACACCCGGCGCGAAAGTAGTCTTCAGGTCTTCGTAAATTGCCGCTGTCGCGGCATCTCGCAGCTTATCCAACTTATCGGCCGGGATCATGCGGGAACCGCGCGCGGTCGGCTGGAAACCGTACTGGTAGCTGGTCTGCCTTCCGATGCCGATGAAGTCGGCGATCCTATGTGAATCCCATTTCGCATAGCGCTTCAGGACATCGACGACATCCGCGTAGTGGTCTCTGATTTCCTGGTGGGTAGACACCCTGATGACCGAGTTGAGGTCGCCAAAGACTTCGCCGAAATCCCAGTCGGGCACTTGTTTCGCCAGCCGTTCCATGCGCCGGCGCAGCACCGGGATTCTTGTGGTCTCTAGCATTTATCTTCCTCCTCTTGTCAGAGAGCTTCCGGCCCTCGCCGAAACCGCCATCGCGACGGCTTGGGGAAGGCGGGGGCGCGTGGCCCCGGTTCCTGGTCAGGCCGCCTCGGCAACTCCTTCTACCTTTGCGGCGAGGCGTGCTGCCTTGAGAGCTCGCGCCGCAGTGGAATGGACCTCAACAGTCATCTCGTCATCGGTTTTCGCGAGAACTCGCCAGTAGAGGCGGTTCGGGTCGAACCTGCCGCCGCTGCTGGTGTAGTCGCCCGCAATCTCGATCACATCGCCTACAGTCACCGGATCCAGATCGATGGTTGCACCCTTCGAGCGCAGGAAGCTGCGGTGCATGTTCGCAGCGTTCTTTCCTGAGAGTACCGCGCCCCAGTTACGTCCGCGCTTGTGGTTGACGAACACCGGGTTCTCCAGGCTGTCCCCGTCCAGCTCGATGGCTTTTGTCACAACGTTTTCCATGTTTCTTCTCCTGCTTGCCGGAAGCCGCTTGATTGCGCTGTCCGATAACAGAAGGATTGGATGTAATGACGCTAATTACAAGACCGATTTCGAATATTCTTCCGGATGTCTTTCTGACAAACACAAATAAGCTTGCCGAGGCTGCGATGGTAAATAAATTTGTTGCGAAAATATTTTTGATGGAAGCTTGCTGGGCACCATGAGATCATTGTCAACAATTTGAAGTAGGCCGCTTTTTGGCCTTGGTAATTGTTGAAAACAGCATCGGGAGGATAGATGCTCAGGATTATCAGGTTGGTGATAGTAGCGGTCCGGGCAGCAATGATAGGCGTCGCAGCGGTCCTTGACCGGATCGCCAGGCTATTCGGCGGAGGCGGGTCTCAAGTCCCCAAGCCGCCGACGGCGCTGCCTGCCGAAGAGGTCCGCGAGGAGTACGAGGATGCTTTTGAAAGGGAGGCCGCAGCCGATGCAGCGGTCGCTTCAGACCTCGGCCACGCGGTGCATCAGTACGCCAGCGCAGATGACCCGGGCGTGAGGTGCGCGGTCGAACTGGGCGGGCTGTCGCACAGTCAGATGGATTGGTTGTTTGCCCTCAGCGACGAGGACCTGCGGAGGCTGGCGCAGGCAGGGCCCAAAGCCTGTGAGAAGGCCGTCGCCGGAAGGCGGTCGGGCATTATTGGCTTGCCTGTTCCCGCAATAGAAAATGCGGCCCACGAAGCGATTTCGGGGCCGCATCCGGTGCGAGATTTCTTGTCAGACAGGATCCGGCTTGCCCGCGCGCGTCACGCGGATCTGCCGGCATAGTTCGTCGAGGCCCTCGTCGACGGTACGCTTGCGGCGTTCCTCATTCCGTTTCCGGATGAGCCTCAGGGCCTGCTGCCGTCGCCATTCGCGGAGAGCGTCCTCGGACTCCGGCACCTCATGAAGGATGTCGGCAAACTGCAAGAAGAGAGGGTCGCGCTTCATGCCGCGGCCCGCTGTCTATCGATGTAGCTCTGCCGCAGCGCCAGCGCCCGCTTGAGCCTGTCGATCTCGGCATGAGCCATGCCGAGATCGCGCAGCGCCGTGCGAGCGATGCCCTCCAGGCGAGCGATGTTGCCGGCGACCGCTGCGTCGTATGCCGCCTGCTCGCGGGCGGCCCGGTCAGCGCGCATCTTCTCCATGGCATGTGTGTGGCCCGCCCAGATCATCGCGCCGATGCCAAGACCGACGGCGGTCGCTTGAAGTCCCATCGCCGTACCTTCATCCGTTCTGCGCATCGCCGCCTCCTGTCATTGTCGAGAGCATGTCCTGGCAGGATCCAGGGAAGATCTAAAGGTACCCGATCGATTTTTGTGGTTTGCGAGGAGCCGCCGAATTCTTGCCGTGGGGAAGGCAAGGAGGGTTGCCGTGAATCTCAAAAATTTGTTGCCGCAGGACGCTGAACTGCTCATCGGCTACGTCGATCGCATAGCCGACGAAACTGGCATCGGCGACGAGAAAGCGATGCTTGTCCGATGCTCTTTGGGGCGGATCGCCGCGAACCAAATCCGGTCGCAGTATCCTAAGCTCATGTCCGATGGCTGGGAGAGCGCGCTGCCAGCTTACCGTGACGAAATTCACATCATGGATTTCATCGTCACCTCAATCATCGACGCTGCCCCGTGGCTGTCAAATGTCGATGCCCACGGGCGGCCGAAAAAATTAACGAAATGCTGCACTTACGAGGACCTCGTGCGCGAGGCGGACCGCTATTTCGCCAAGCGGCACGGCCAGCTGGCAAAGGTGCTAAGCCCGAACGACGAGGAGCATGTCGCCGATCTCGGCGGCGGCTACTCGCTAGTGAGGCTGCTCACTCCTAAAGCGCTCGACCTCGAATCCTTTCGCCTGCATCACTGTGTCGGGCACGGCGCCTACGATGACAAGTTGGCTGCAGGGTGGTTCAGGTATCTATCGGTCCGAGATGCCAAGCGCCGACCGGTGGCGACCGTCGAGCTGCGTCAGGAACCGAATGGACGATGGTCGCTTAACCAGTGCCAGGGCAAACACAATGAGCGCCCCGCACGCAAGGTCATGGATGCCCTGAGGCCGTACGCCGTTCAGCAGCAATGGCAAGATCGACACTACTGGTGGCACACCGTGTCGACGGTCGCCGACGTTGAGTATGATGTCGACCGAATTCCGCCTGGGTCGACGATCCTCGGCGAACTCAACGCGGGGGACGATGTTGTTGACGCGCTCGGTGTTTTCGACCTGCCGCCGAACATGACGGTGCTGGGCAAAGTGGTTATATCGCAGAGGCTGCGCATCCCGGAAAACCTAACAGTGTGCGGCATCTTGGAGATCGAGCGCCATGGTCTCTGGGTACATGACGATGATGACGATTATTTAACGCTTCCGGAAAGCCTTCACGTCGACAAAGAAATCAGGATCGACAATGGGAGCGACATCGCGCGTCCGATTCCGACGCATCTTCGTTCCATCATCAAAATTGCCCGCATGAAGCTGACGGGAAGGAGCTTCGAGACAATGCAATTAGTGGAGACCGAAGAGGGGCTGCGTGACGACGATGAAGGACCTGAGCCGTCGATGGGGATGCGGTAATGACCGAGCTAGCCATTCAAATCGGCCGAGACGGCATCTCCTGGGCCTACCTGCCTGATCCTTTTTCGCTGGACAGTGAGAACGTTGTCGAAGGGTATGCTCGCGTCTGGCCGCGGCTCGACGACTATCCCGGCGCGCTGCTCCCGCTCGGCACGAGCGAGCGCCTGCAGACATACGCGCTGATCACCGAGATTGCTGAGGATGCGGACTTCGTGCTCCTAGCCGTTGAAGAAGGCACCGACCTTCGCCGCGTCGGGATCGCCGAGGTGGCACTTCAGTCCATCGGCTGCCTGGTGGCGATGCGGGACGCGCATCCGGACGGGGCGGCATCCATCATGGCTGCAATCCATCATGGCTGCACACGCCGAGGAGACTGTGGCGAATTCGCCGAGGCCTCCGGGCGTGTAAGATTTGTTCAATGCGCTGTACAAGTCAGGCCTACATGCGCAGTTGTGCGGCCGCCGTGTCAAGAGGTGACGGTAGCCTATCCGGCAGCGTCCTCGATTGTTCTTGATCGTTCTCGGTTAAGGTCTATGCCTCCCGGCCAGGGACGAGGACATCGATCGCTTGAAATAGCGGAAAACCTGGCCGGACAGGGAGGACCACTTCGTTGCCGAGGCGGCCGGCTACAAGCATTCCGTGGGCCGCATCTACAAACAACTGATGCCGGACAGCCTGGACAGCCATTGGTTCTGGTCGTTGACGGCATGGGGGCCGGAAATCTCACGTACCATATGGCCGCTTTCAGGGTATGAGTCGTCGCCGCGCGAGGCAGCCTGGCAGGTCGAGGAGACCTGCTTCAAAGCATACTACGCCGAAAGGCGCGCGGGGAGGTTTTGGCCTCCCCTTTAACCCGGCGGAGGCCAACTCTGTTGACCGTCGTAGCGATAGCTGAATCGCACTTTGAACGGTATGGAAACGGTATAAACGATGTGAGACTTTGGAACTTAAAGGAGGCTGGCTCCCCTAAATTCCCGTAGGCTTCTGGTTTCATTGGAGAAATTTGGTAGCGGGAGAGGGACTTGAACCCCCGACCCCAGGATTATGATTCCCGTGCTCTAACCAACTGAGCTACCCCGCCACTGGGTCGGCGCCTCACCGTAGCCGCTTTCGAAGCGGATCGTCCGGCCAGCGCCAAGGTCGCGCGGATATAAGGTGGCGGTACCAATCCTGTCAAGCACGCAGACGTGCAAGTTGGCCCGGCAAATGCGGGTGCGGCGCTGACTTGTGGGAAGGCGGGATCGCCAGTGCCTCGCAAAACAGCGGAAGCATCTGAAAAGACGGCATAACAGGTCCCCGGCGTCTGCGGCGATTGGTGGTGGGGTTGAGTTCGGCGAGGTGCACCGCTATGTCTCAGTCGACGATTTTCGCGCGAAATGCTTGAGTTCCTATTTGATGAAACCGCGTATTGCAGTCCTCGGGTGCGGGTACTGGGGCAGCAACCATATCCGGACGCTGAAAGGGCTGGGCGCACTTCACGCGGTCTCGGACCTCAATCTTGCCCGTGCCGAAGGCTTTGCCAGCGAACAGGATTGCCTGGCGATCGCGCCCGACGACCTGTTTTCGCGGGATGATGTCGACGCCATCGTCATGGCGTTGCCACCGCAGTTCCATGCCAACCTGTCGATCCGCGCTGTCGAAGCCGGCAAGGACGTGCTGGTCGAAAAGCCGATCGCGCTCACCGTGCCCGACGCCGAGCGCGCGGTGCAGGCGGCGAAGGACAATCACCGCGTTTTCATGGTCGGCCATGTGTTGCGCTTCCATCCCGCCTTCGAGAAGTTGAAGGCGCTGGTCGACGAAGGCGAACTCGGCGACATCCGCTATATTCATTCGCACAGGCTTGGCCTCGGCAAATTCCATACCGAGAATGACGCTTTATGGGATCTCGCGCCGCACGACCTCTCGATGATCCTGGCGATCACCGGTACGGCACCGCTCGAGGTGCGTGGGGAAGGGGCCGCGCTTCTCGACCATCTCAGCGATTTCGCGCATGTGCACATGCGCTTTCCGAACGATCTAAGAAGCCATCTGTTCGCATCGCGGCTCAATCCTTATCGCGAACGGCGGCTTACCGTCGTCGGCACCAAGGCGATGGCGGTGTTTGACGATGTCGAGCCGTGGGAGCGAAAGCTGGCCGTCTACCGGCACTCGGTGTGGCAGGACAGCGGCCAATGGGCCTTCACCATGAACGAGCCGTCCTATGTCGAAATCGAGCAGGGCATGCCGCTGACGCGCGAGCTTGAACACTTCATCCACTGCATCGAGACCCGGTCGGAGCCGCGCACCAATGGCGAGGAAGCGATCCAGGTCCTGCGCATCCTGACCGCCGGCACCGTGGTTCACGACGGCAATGCCGGCTGAGGTCAGCTGAACCGAAAGGCCGGCGCTGCTATTCGGCGGCGATGTTGGAAGGTCTTGCGGCCAGCTTGCTCAACATGGCTTCCGCCTCGGCGCCGCGCTCCGACCGCTCGATGAAACCGCCACCGAAGACGCGCGCTTCATTGCCATCGTCGGAATAGAGCACGCAGGCCTGACCCGGCGCGATGCCGGATTCGCCGTCGGCGAGCTCGACCCAGGTGCTGCCGTTGCGGTGATGCAGGACGGCGGGGCGGGGCGGTCGTGTCGAGCGGACCTTGGCGAAGAGTTCGAGCCCACCGGCGGGAATATCGGCCAGCCCGCCGTCGCCAAGCCAATTCATCGAGCGCAGATAGATCTTGTGGGTTTCCAACGCTTCGCGCGGGCCGACGATGACGCGCGAGCGATCGGCATCGAGATGCACGACGTAAAGCGGCTCGCCGGAGGCGATGCCGATGCCGCGGCGCTGGCCGATCGTATAGCGCAGGATGCCCTCATGGCGCCCAAGCACGCGGCCGTCGATATGGACGATGTCGCCCGGATTGGCGGCCGTCGGCTTCAACTTGGCGATGATGTCGGAATATTTGCCCTGCGGCACAAAGCAGATGTCCTGGCTGTCCTGCTTGGTGGCAACCACCAGCCCCATTTCTTCGGCCATCGCCCGAACCTCGGGCTTCGGCAAGCCGCCGAGCGGGAAGCGAAGATAGTCGATCTGCGCCTGTGTGGTGGCAAACAGGAAATAGCTCTGGTCGCGATCGGCGTCGACCGGCCGGTAGAGGGAGCGGTGCGCGCCATTGGCCTTCGAACGAATATAGTGACCGGTCGCCAGCGCGTCGGCGCCGAGGTCCTGCGCGGTCGCCAAAAGGTCGGCGAACTTCACGGTCTGGTTGCAGGAGACGCAGGGGATCGGCGTTTCGCCGGCAACGTAACTCTCCGCGAAGGGATCGATCACAGCCTTGCGGAAACGTTCCTCATAATCGAGCACGTAGTGGGGGATGCCGAGCGTTTCGGAAACGCGCCGCGCATCGTCGATGTCCTGGCCGGCACAGCAGGAACCGGCGCGATGGGTTGCCGCGCCGTGGTCGTAAAGCTGCAGCGTGACGCCGACGACATCGTAGCCTTCGCGTTTCAACAATCCCGCCACCACGGAGGAATCGACGCCGCCAGACATGGCAACGACGACGCGCGTGTTTTCGGGACGTCCGGGAAGGTCCAGGCTGTTCATCATGTCTATTCCGCAAGCCAGCCGCAAAACGGGCAGTCCAGCCTATATAGGGCATGCGGTCCGGGCGCGCCAGCACAAGCCGGGAGCCCCACGCGCATCTCATCCGAAGCGTCGGGCAATTGTATCAAAAGCTTACAGAAAGCCTAACGTGACGTTCACGAACATTACTTATCCATGAGCAACCGCTTAGGCAATTTTTAAAGCTGTGGCGGTACTGTGGCAGGGATTGGTTCTGTGAGTTTTCAGTAGAGAGTACGATGACCGATCTGGTTAGACCGCGAGTCAAATATGTTATCGGGCCTGACGGCAGCCCGCTTACAATTGCCGATCTGCCGCCAACGAACACGCGTCGCTGGGTCATTCGGCGCAAGGCGGAAGTGGTTGCTGCGGTGCGGGGCGGATTGCTCAGCCTCGACGAAGCCTGTCAGCGCTACAAGCTCACCACCGAAGAATTCCTTTCCTGGCAAGCATCCATCGACGAATATGGCCTGGCCGGGCTGCGCACCACGCGCATTCAGCAATACCGGCACTGAGCAGCCGATTCTCGACATCAAAAAAGGCGCGGGTTCCGCGCCTTTTTGTCGTTTAGCCTTGCTTTGGCGTCACATGGTCAGCACGACCTTTCCTGCCGGCTTGGTACCAAGGAACGTATGGGCGGCACCCGCCTGCGCCAGTGGGAATGTCTTCGCCATCTGAACGGCGAGCTTGCCTGCCTCGATCAGGCGGGACAATTCTTCCAGCGCCTCGCGATCCGGCACGACCGAGATGTGTTCGTTGCGGATACCCAGTTCCTTCGCCGTGGCCTTGGCCTTGTCGGAGATGCCGATGAGCGAGATCAGCGTGCCATTGCTCTTCAAGGTCTTGAGCGAGCGTTCGGCGTTCTCGCCGCCGATCGTTTCCAGAACGAGATCGATGTCGTTGGCGACATCGGCAAAATCGGTGGTGGTGTAATCGATCACCTCGTCGGCGCCGAGGCTGCGAACGAAATCCACCTTGGCCGGACTTGTGGTCGCCACGACATGAGCGCCGCGTGCCTTGGCGATCTGAACCGCCAGATGGCCAACACCGCCGGCCGCGGCGTGGATCAGCACGCGTTGGCCATGCTTGATATTGCCGGCACCGACCAAGGCCTGCCATGCAGTCAGACCAGCGAGTGGCAAGCCTCCGGCGTGAGCATGGTCGATCTTCTTCGGCTTGAATGAAAGCTCGGAAGCCGGGGCGATGACGAACTCGGCATAGGCAGCCGCTTCCTTGGGAAACCGCGGCATGCCGAAGACCTCGTCGCCGATCGCGAAATCAGTCACACCGGGACCGATCTGTTCGACAATGCCGGAAATGTCCCAGCCTATGGTATAGGGCGGTTCACCGAGCAAGGGGTACCAGCCTGCGCGCACAGCAATATCGACCGGGTTGACGCCGGCGGCGCGGACCCGGACGAGAACGTCCCCGGCACCTGGAGTTGGGACCGGGCGCGTTACCAGGGTAAGGATTTCGGGACCGCCGACACTGGTCTGGCTGATGGCTTGCATGGAGTGTCTCCTTTGATTTGGATGACACTATAGAAAAGATAGTTGCTACCCATTGTCTAGTATGCACTATTTTGATATATAGGCACCTCATGGATAGTACCTGCGAACCCTATGGCTACGATGCGTTTCGGCGAACCTGTCCGTCGCATGCCGTGCTCGAAATGCTGTCCAGCAAATGGGTCTATCTGACCGTCAGCGCGTTGCGCCATGGGCGCATGCGCAACGGCGAATTGGCGCGCAAGCTGGAAGGTATCACCCCGAAGATGCTGACGCAGACGTTGCGCGTTCTCGAACGCGACGGTCTTGTGCGGCGCCAGGTGTTCCCGGTGATCCCGCCGCATGTCGAATATGAGCTGACTGCGCTGGGGCAAGATCTTGCCGGGCTGCTCGACCAGATCCGTTCCTGGTCTGAGCGGCATGTGCCGGAAATCAGGAATGCGCGTCTGATCGCCGAAAGGGGCAGGGAAGTCGCGTAGGCCTGATCGGTCTATCGACCAGGATAGTCGACGATCAGCGCTTTTAACCGATCATGGCGCTGCGGCCGCCGATTTCGGTCTCACGTGCACGCGAATCACGTGATTCCAACATCTCGGCCTTGGAAAGCTCGGTTTCCGCTTCCGAAAGCTGTGATTCGGCTGCGCTGCGCTGTTGCGCGAGATCCGCCTGCGAATTTCTCAGATTGTCGCGCCGTAGCCGCGCCGCCTTTGCGAAGGTCGGGTAAGCGAAGTGATTGATGTCGGTGATGCCGGCTTTTTTCTCTTCGGCGGTGATCTGGAATTCCAGCTCACCGGCCATGCGTTCGAACTCAGCGATCATCATGTCGAGCTGAAGAAGCTGCCGCCGTTTCTCATTCACCTGAAATTGCTTCAGTCGAACGAGGTTCTCGCGTGACTTCATGATTCGGTACTCCTACCAACGCACACTGCACTATCGCCTCGCTGGCCTTGCGAGGGTGATATCGCACCCGTATTCCCCCGGTTTTCGGACCGCTATGGAAAACAAAATCCTAAAGATTCTTCCAAACGGTAACCATTCGTTTACGGGCATTGTTAATCATACGGGTCAGGCCTTAAGGCCCGGTAAAAATTTCGGCATGGCTGCAGGACACAAGAGGTGAGTCCATAGAGTCGGTTACGGTGCTTTCTTAATGTGCCGATTCAGGATTTGGCTCGATGATTCATCATTGGATTCAAGTGTGTGTGGAAAGGGGTTAAAAAATCTGGTATCGCTTTCGGTGCGAAATTAGGTTTTGTTAACCATTCAATGGCAGCTTCGGCTTAGGCAATCACTGCTCCGGTCCCGGACGGGTCGTGAAAATGGTCCGGCAGCAGAAAAGGGGAATGAAATGCGCGTTCTGCTGATAGAAGACGACAGTGCAACCGCTCAGAGCATCGAACTGATGCTGAAGTCCGAAAGCTTCAATGTCTATACGACGGATCTCGGGGAAGAGGGCGTCGATCTTGGCAAGCTTTATGACTACGACATCATTCTCCTTGATCTGAACCTGCCAGACATGTCGGGTTACGAGGTGCTGCGCACGCTGCGCCTGTCCAAGGTCAAGACGCCGATCCTGATCCTCTCCGGCATGGCCGGTATCGAGGACAAGGTTCGCGGTCTCGGCTTCGGCGCCGACGACTACATGACCAAGCCGTTCCACAAGGACGAACTGGTCGCCCGCATTCATGCCATCGTGCGTCGCTCGAAGGGCCATGCCCAGTCGGTCATCGCAACGGGCGAACTGGTGGTCAATCTCGACGCCAAGACTGTCGAAGTCAGCAGCCAGCGCGTGCATCTGACCGGCAAGGAATATCAGATGCTGGAGCTGCTCTCGCTGCGCAAGGGCACCACGCTCACCAAGGAAATGTTCCTCAACCACCTCTATGGTGGCATGGACGAGCCTGAACTGAAGATCATCGACGTCTTCATCTGCAAGCTGCGCAAGAAGCTCGACGCTGCCTCGGGCGGCCAGAATTACATCGAAACGGTTTGGGGACGCGGCTACGTGCTGCGCGAACCGGAGGACATGCGCGAAAGCGCCTGACCTTTTTCGTAGTCGGTCATCGAAAGACCCGGCGCGCGCCGGGTTTTTTGTTGCGCGGGTGAGGCGCCCTGCGTCTGCATGGCACGAAAGCGGTCGAGCAGCTGCACGCGATTGAAGGGCTTCAGTAGATAACCGTGCGCGCCAGCGCGCTTTGCACGCATAATCGCGCCGAGATCGAGCTCAACCAGAAGCACGATGATCAGAGGCATGGCGGCAGTGCCGAACGAACGGATATGGCCGATGAATTCGGTCAGTTGCATGTCCGGCAATGACGAATCAACCACGATGATGTCGGGCATCTCGGTCGCGCACAGATCGATGGCCGCCGCCCCGGTCGCGGCTTCCGCCACGAACATGCCTTCGCCGCTGAGGATTCGCCTGGCCACCTTGCGAATGACGCTCGACTTATCGACGAACATGCAGCGTTTCATTGTATGTCCCCATTCCCGCCCGCAGGCAGGCCATCCCTAACAGCGCCGATCCTAAACGACGGCGTTTAAGAAGCCGAAAAAGCAATATTTAAAATTTGCACGACACCCGTTGCATCGCGCCGCCGGCACAAATGCCGGCAAGCCCTGTTCCGTTTTTCGGAACGGGCGATGCCGTTGCCTGCATATGGATCGGGTCAGATCGCGACCAGAGCAATCTCTTCGGCGGTAGCGCGGATGGTGATCGTCATGCCGGCCTCGCGTGCGAGAAGCAGCGTGTAATAAGGCTGGACCGAATGCGCGTCGATCGGCTCGTCCGGACGGTTACCGGAGTGGAGCTCGAGAAACTTCGGAGGCACGCGCAGCATCGGGCCGCTCACGGTCAAGGTGAAGCGCGGCTGCTCCTCGAATTCGTCGAGGATCACGGAGAGCCTGCCGCCGCGCGGAATGGCGGCATTGGCGACCAGCACGAGGTTGAGCAGAAGCTTGACCTTGTTCTTGGGCAGCAGGGCGCGGGTGCCCGACCAGGTCAGCTCCGGCTTTTCATTCTTGAGGAAGGCAATCGTCACCGCTTCCGCATCGCCGGTGTCGATCAGCATGCCGGCGGAACCGGCGGCGCCGAATGCGATGCGGGCGAATTGCAGCCGGGCCGAGGCGTTGCGCGCGCTCTGCCGGATCAGGTTCATGGCGTCTTCGTCGGCACCGCCTTCGTCCAAGAGTTCCAGGCCGTTGTTGATGGCACCGACGGGCGAGATGATGTCGTGGCAGACCTTGCTGCAAAGAAGCGCAGCGAGTTCGGCGGGGGTAAGCGTGAAAAGGTCAGCCATGGAAACCTCGAGAAATGAAGCAAGTTCGGACGGACCGTTGCCCGCCGTGCGAATCACGCTCTCCCCCAGTTCCATCTGGATATACGGCGCATTCGGTTGGAGCAACAAATCCGGGAGACAGGTCGGCGTCGAAGAGCGCGTCGCGCCGACCTCGTCGGAAGAAACGGTTCCGACCGGCCTTCGAACCGCCATCATCATGTGAGAGCTTAATGGTTGAAAAACGATTACGGCATAGTTTGCCAGGGAATGGCACCGGAAGCGGCCGATGAGAGTCGCGAGGGTGCGAGGCGTCGGCGAAGGTGCTCCCAGACGGAGATTGGAAGCATGCATTCCCGATTTCGCGATTGGCGCGTCTCCCGCGTCCTCGCTCTGACGATCGCCCTGATGGGCTTTTTCACCCTTTCGCTCCAGGCTTCGTATGCTCAGCAGTATACGTCCCAGGAAATCGTCGATTCGGGCCATAAGTTCTTTGGCGAAACGTCAGGTGGGCTGGCCACGGTCGTCGAGAAAATCTTCTCCACCTATGGCTTGCCGAATGGCTATGTGCTTGGCGAGGAAGGATCAGGTGCCTTTGTCGGCGGTCTGACCTATGGCGAAGGCAAGCTCTACACCAAGAACGCCGGCGACCATAAGGTCTACTGGCAGGGCCCATCGCTCGGCTGGGATTTCGGCGGGCAGGGCTCGCGCGTCATGGTGCTGGTCTACAACCTCGACGACGTCGGCAATCTTTACAACCGTTTCGCCGGTGTCGCCGGCTCGGCCTATGTCATTGCCGGTCTCGGCTTCAACGTGCTCAAGGCCGGGAATGTGCTCTTGGTGCCGATTCGCACCGGCGTCGGCGCGCGGCTGGGCGTCAATCTGGGCTATCTGAAACTGACCCAGCAGCCGACCTGGAACCCGTTCTGAGCTGCAAAGTTATGGTGGTTCGGTGGATTGTGGGGGGAGCAGCCCGACAATCCGCCGAAACACTGGATTTCGAATATAAGGACATGGCAATGTTCTGCTCGCGCGGCTTCGCCGCCGAACCCAACGGATAGGCCCTCTTGGTTCAGTCGATCCTGTTCTTTCTCCTAGGCTTCCTGGTAGCCGGTTTCCTGGTCGTGCTGGTTGCGCCGGCGGCTTGGCGGCGTGCCGGCGTGTTGACCAAGCGGCGCGTCGAGGCGGCGATGCCGCTCACGACCACCGAGATCCAGGCGGACAAGGACAGGTTGCGCGCCGAATTTGCGGTGACCGCGCGCCGCCTGGAGATGGAGGCCAAGGCGCTCAAGGACAAAAGCAATGTCCAGTTCATCGAAATCAATCGGGTCCGCGATGAGCTGAAGCAACTGGCTGGCGAAGGTGCGCGGAAAGATCAGACCATTTCGGCGATGGGGGCAGTTGGCGGCGACTTGCAGGACAAGCTGCAACAACGCGACGCCGAGATCGCGCGCCTTACAGCCCGGGTGACCGAGGTCGAACGGACGATCGCGCAGAAAGCCGAAGAGATCGAAAAGCTCGGACGCATGTATGAAGAGGCCAGCTTCTCTTCCTCGAACCGCCAGATCGAACTGGTGGCGCGCGAATCCGAGATCGAAAAACTGAACAACGACGTTTCCGTTCTGCGAGCGCAGCGCAAGGAAGTCGAGAAGCGGCATCAGGAAATCGCGACGGAAGGCAAGGCCGCGGTCGAGGCGCTGTCGAACGAGAAGAAGAAACTCGCCGACCGGGAAAAGAAGCTGGAGCGCCTGCTGTCGACACTCGCCGATCGCGACGAAACGCTGGATCGGCGCGATCGGGAACTAACGAGGCTTCGTGAGGACATGAAGAAGAACGGTGTGCAGCTCGAGGCTGCCAATCGGGAGCCCGGCGCTGGTGCCGGTGGTGAGCCACGCCGCGACGCGGAGCGGACAGCGGCGCAACTGTCTCCCTTGTTCACCGGTGTCGGTGGAGTTGACACCGAAAAGGTCGTTGCCAAACTCAACAACGACCGCGAACGGCTGGAAGCGCGGCTTGCGACGCTTGCTCGCGAGAACAAGAGATTGCGGGCGGGGCTCTCGGCCTTCGATGCCGGAAAGAGCGGCGGCAACGGCAAGGAACAGCGCGAAGGGGCGCAATTGCGCGAGCAGATGCAGGACCTTGCGGCCGAGGTCGTCAGCCTTGCCGCGGCGCTGGAAGGGCCGAATTCCGAAGTGGCCAAGGTGCTGGCAACCGCTGAAACCAGCTCCGGTCGTGAAGATGGCACGGCAATGCGCAGCATCGCGGAGCGCGTGCAGGCGCTGCAGAAAACGACGTCGCCCAGTTAGTCCGTTTCTGACGGGTCGGTTCGGCTGGATGTGCGGGTGCCGCAGCGGAGCCTCTTCAGAAGCGTCCTGCGGAAAAGTGGTGCAACGCCACCGCGGAGGCCGCTGCGACATTCAAACTGTCGAAATCCCTGACCATGCCGATGCGCAATGTCTGCATCCGGGCCAAAAGGGGCGGCGGCAGGCCTTCGCCTTCCGTTCCGAAAAAAAGCGCTGATCGCTTCGCCGGCCTGACATCGCGCATTTCGCTATCGCCGTTTGGCGAAAGGGCGAGACAGTCGAACCCCTTGGCCACGAGCTCGGCCATCAAATGCACTGGATCGGGAAAACTCGCAAAAGGGACCTTGAGCGCGGCGCCAACAGAAACGCGGATCGCCTTGCGGTAGAGCGGATCGCAGCAGGTTGTGTCCAGAAAAACGGCATCGGCGCCGAAGGCGGCGGCGTTGCGGAATATCGAGCCCAGATTGTCATGGTTGGAGATGCCGACGAGCACGACGATCAAGGCGCATTCCGGCAACGTGTCGAGCAGGTGTTCGGCGCCCTGCAGTTCGCGCCGGCGACCGACCGCCAGGATGCCGCGATGCATCGGAAAGCCGGCGATGCTGTCCATCACCGAGCGGCTCGCAACGTAGATCGGCAGGCCAGGCGGTGCCTTGGCGATGACAGCGTCGAGGCCAGTCAGCCGGTTTTCCAGCACCAGGATGGACTCGACCGGAAAACGCGCGGTGCTGAGCAGCACGTCGAGCACCACCTTGCCCTCGGCGATGAAGCGTCCCTGACGACCGACAAGATCGCGCTCGCGGATGTCTTGATAGGGGGCAACCCGTGGATCGTTCGGGTCGTCGATATTGACGATTTGCATGATGGCCCAGACAGGCTCCACAACGTGCCGCATCACAGGAAGCAGATTGAGCCTGCCTCGACGCACCAGACGCTATAGTCGTGGCTCGTCGTTTGCGGAAGCTGTCACCGTCGGAAGATTTTCTGCCCGGCTTTAGGCGCTGTCCAATGGCCCTGCCATGGCAGGCGTGAGGACAAGCACTGGCCGTGTTCAGCGCGTGGTGTTGTTCACACGTGTCGGCTGTTTGGGTTCCGAGCTGCCGGAGAAGATGGCGCCGAGCGTTGCCAGAAGTTGGCGAACCGCTTCAGAACGGCAGGAATAGTAGATCATCTGCCGATCGCGGCGGGTCTGCACCAGGCCAAAGGCGCGCAGCTTCGCCAGATGCTGCGAAAGGGCCGATTGGCTGAGATCGACTTTTTCGGCGATGGTCCCCACCGTCAACTCGTCATCGACGAGATGGCTCATGATGGCGAGCCTCTTCTCATTGCCCATCAGGGTGAGAAAAGCGGCGGCGGTTTCGGTGTCGCTGATCAAGTTTTCTGAAAGCATCGTTGCCCCATATCTCTTCGTCTCAGGCGCCATGGGGGCAATGGCTTAATTCATAGTACCCTAAATTTGCAGTCACTTGCAATCAGGAAGAGCATTGGAATCGCAAAGTGGTGCAGACCACTTGGCGGTCGTTCGGCGAGTTCCGTCGCGCCTGTCATTCCTGTGTCTGTCCGGCAGCCCGCCCGGCCTTGGCCATTTCCACCAGGGTCATGCGCAGGTCCTGCTGGGTTGCCAGCGGCTTCGGAAAGAAGACACGTTCCGTCAGATCACCCGAGACAAGGTCCATACCCTCGGCGTCGAAACCGGTCAGCACCCAGCCGTCGCCCGCGGCCTTGGCGTAGTGATGGGCATAGATGGCAATCGCGTCGAGATGTTCGGTGTTCATGTGGTCAAGCGCCGACTGTTCGCTGTCGGCCAAGGCTGCGTTGATCGCGTTGTCGGCGATGAGGTCCGTCCGTTCGAGCAGATAGGCCTTGCCAAAACCGCCGTTGAGCGAAGCGCGCTCCACCTCAAGCCGGAAGAAAGAGAAATCTCCCAGCCCGACATAGAGCTTGGCTTTGGGATTGCGGTTGAGATACCGCCGTTCGGCCCGGGCCTGATCTTCGGTCCCACGCTCCAGGCGCGTTGCCCGACACGCCAGCGTCATGCGCGGATGGGCGAGCGCATCGCCCTTACCGGGCTCGCCCACCAGCAGCGAGCAGCGGGGATCGGCAATGAGGGATCCGGTGTGGGCGGCCAGCATGGAAATCAGGATGATTGGCGTTCCATCCATGTCGGTGGCGACACCGACACGGCTGGCCAGTGGCGCACCGGTCGCCGGATCGAGCACGGCGAGGGCGCCGAAGCGGGCCGTGCGCAGCAATGTCTTGGCCAGACGAATCGACTGCGCGTCGGTTTCCCTGAGGACATCTTTCTTCTGTTGTTCCACGAAACTCACCACAATAAGCTGAATGTTATGGTCCAGTTATTGGCCGGCGATACCCGCTTTGACAAGAGCTTCCATCTCGTCCTGGCCGATACCGAACCGGGTCAGGATGGCGGCCGTGTCGCGATCAGCTTCGCTCGATGGCGTACTCGCCGATGACGGCGTCGTTGAAAACCGTGGCGCGGGTGCCGGCCGGCTAAAGCCGCCGATATCGACAAAGGCTCCGCGTGCGCGGTTGTGCTCGTGGTTCCTGGCCTCGGCGAACGAGAGCACCGGCGCCACGCAGGCGTCCGTCCCGGAAAAGACCAGGTCCCATTCGTCGCGTGTTTTCTCCCGCACGCGCAGGGTTATGGTCTCGCGCATCTGCGGCCAAAGCTTTCGATCGTACTGGCCGGACACGAAACGCTGGTCGAGCGGCAGCAGCCGGGCGAATTCGGCGAAGAATTGCGGTTCCAGGCACCCAATCGCGATGTGGTGCCCATCGGCGGTCTCGTAGGTGTCGTAGAAAGGGGTACCGGAATCGAGCAGGTTTGCGCCGCGCTGGTCTTGCCACAGGCCGCCCGCCATCATCGCGTGCAAAGGCGCGGTCAACAGCGACGCACCTTCGACCATTGCCGCGTCCACCACCTGTCCTTGGCCGCTTCTGGAGCGGTGGAAAAGCGCTGCGAGCACGCCTGCGATCAGCATCATCGACCCGCCGGCATAGTCGCCGACCAGATTGAGGGGCGGCACCGGCCTCCCATCTTGATGGCCTATGGCGTGAAGAATGCCGGAATAAGCGAGATAGGTAATGTCGTGGCCGGCGCGCTCGGCGAGTGGCCCATCCTGCCCAAAGCCGGTCATGCGGCCATAAATGAGCGCCGGATTGCGCGCCAGCGTCTCGGCCGGCCCAAGCCCAAGGCGTTCCATCACGCCGGGGCGAAACCCTTCCATCAGCACATCGGCCTTCTCAGCCAGGCGCAGCAGCAGTTCCGCGCATTCGCGCCGTTTCAGGTCGAGTGCGAGGATGGCGCGGCCATGGCTGTCGAGATCGTATTCCGGCGCCAGCGGAATAAACTGCCAGTTCGGCCCGCTTCTTACGATGCGAAGCACGTTCGCGCCCATTTCCGAGAGCATTAGAGCTGCGAGCGGCACCGGACCGATGCCGGCCATCTCGATTACGGTGAGGCCGGCCAGCGGCCCGCTTTTGTCGCCCTGTCGCGCGGCCTCTCCCATCGAAACGGCTATTTCGGTGCCATGCGGATGGCGCCGTCGAGGCGAATGGTCTCGCCGTTCAACATCTGGTTCTCGACGATATGCAAGGCCAGGGCCGCATATTCCGACGGCTCGCCGAGCCGCGACGGGAAGGGGACCGCCGCGCCCAGCGAATCCTGCACTTCCTGCGGCATGCCGGCCATCATCGGCGTTTTGAAGATGCCGGGCGCGATGGTGCAGACGCGGATACCGGAACGGGCGAGGTCGCGCGCAACCGGCAAGGTCATGCCGACAACGCCACCCTTGGATGCCGAATACGCGGCCTGCCCGATCTGCCCGTCATAGGCCGCGACCGAGGCTGTGTTGACGATGACGCCGCGCTCGGCACCGGTCAGCGGCTCGAGTTTGGCGGTGCGATCGGCGACAAGTCGGATCATGTTGAAGGTGCCGATCAGGTTGACTTCGATCACCTTGCGATACTGGTCGAGTGGATGCGGGCCATCCTTGCCGACCGTCTTCACGCCGATGGCGATACCGGCACAGTTGATGAGAATGCGCGGTTCGCCGAGCGTCTTCGCCACTTCAGCGACAGCTGCCGCACCGTTTTCGGCGCTGCTGACATCGCATTTGACCGCGATACCGCCGATTTCGGCTGCAACCTTGTCGGCGCGGTCGATGCCGACGTCGAAGAGCGCAACCCTGGCGCCCTTGGCCGCAAGCGCGCGAGCCGTCGCCTCACCAAGGCCCGAACCGCCGCCGGTCACGATCGCGATCTGGCCATTTGGGTTCATGAATGCTCCTCCGTGTTACAGGCATGCTACGGGGCCGGTCGCGATGCTGCAACAGGCCGGTACGATGGTTGATGTTGCAGTCGCGTCAGGCCGGTTCGGCGACGCCCACCTGATCGGCGTGCTGGACCATGCCCGTCAGCTTGGCCACCGCCCCCGGCTGGATTTCGTGCGCCAACAGCCGGTCGAGATCGACTGGTCTCGGCATCGAAAGCTGTCCGCGCGGGATACGCTTGAAGCCGAGGGGGCCGTAATAAGGCTCGTCGCCAACCAGGACCACCGAGGGCCAGCCATCCTTGGTCGCGGCTTCGAGCGCCATCGCCACCAGCTTGCGGCCGATACCCAGGTTCTTATAGGCAGGCCGCACCGCAAGCGGCCCCAAAAGCAGCGCCGAGCCGTCGCCGGCGACGATGTGTGTCATGCGCACGGAGGCGATGACGGTTCCGCCGTCGACAGCGACGAAAGACAGGCTGCGCTGGTGCGGGCCGCCTTCACGGATCTTGTAGGCGGCGCGGGTGAACCGGCCGGGTCCGAAAGCTTCTTCGTTGATGGATTCGATTTCGGCGTCGTGCGCCGGGGTTTCCGGCAGATAAATCACGTCGGCAAGGCTCATGGTCTTTGCGTTCCGGTATACGAGGAAAGAGTGCGTCAGACGGCGGCGTTCGCCAGTCCGCGCTTCATCAAGCGTGGGCGCTCTTTCGTCGTCGGTCGAACCGGATCGTTGCAAAGAAGTCGAACATGGAATTGTCCGCTAGCATCAAATGTTGCGCATCGCAATCGGCGTTTTTGCCGGTGTTGCGCCAGCATTTGACGGTGTGTTCAGCCAGGCGGCGTTTCGGAGCCGGCGCGCCTGCCCTAAATGGGAGTGAATTGAAACAAGGAAAGCCATCATGGGATTGCTGGTCGACGGCAAATGGCAGGACCGCTGGTACGACACCAAACAAAGCGGCGGCAAGTTCGAGCGCACCCAATCGCAATGGCGTGACTGGGTGACCGTCGACGGCAAGCCGGCCGAAGGGCGATCCCGCGGGTTCAAAGCGGAACCGGGACGTTACCACCTCTACGTTTCACTGGCCTGTCCGTGGGCTCACCGCACGCTCATCTTCCGCGCCTTGAAAAAGCTCGAAGGCATCATTTCAGTCTCGGTCGTGCATCATTTCATGGGCGAGAACGGCTGGACCTTCCGCGTCGCGGACGGCGCGACCGGCGACACGCTCTATGGGCTCGATTTCCTGCATCAGGTCTACACAAAGGCTGACCCAACCTATAGCGGCCGCGTCACCGTGCCGGTTTTATGGGATCGGAAGGAAGAGACCATCGTTTCCAACGAATCTTCCGAGATCATCCGCATGCTGAATTCGGCCTTTGACGAATGGGGGGACGCGACAGTCGATTTTTATCCCCAGGCGCTGCGCGCCGAGATCGATGCCGTTAACGCGGACATCTATCGGGCCGTCAACAACGGCGTCTATCGTGCCGGCTTCGCCACCACGCAGGCCGCATACGAAGAAGCGTTCGGTGAACTGTTCGCCACGCTCGACCAGCTGGAGAACAGGCTTTCGCATCAGCGCTATCTGGTCGGAGATCGTATTACCGAGGCGGATTGGCGGCTGTTCACGACACTGGTTCGCTTCGACCCCGTCTATGTCGGCCATTTCAAATGCAATCTGCGCCGCATCGCCGACTATCCAAACCTGTCGAACTATCTGCGCGAGCTCTATCAGGTGCCGGGCGTGGCCCCGACGGTCAACATGCAGCACATCAAGGCGCATTATTACGCCAGCCATCTCACCATCAATCCAACCGGCATCGTGCCGGTAGGGCCGCAGCTTGATTATCTGGCCCCACACGATCGGAGCCGCTTCCGGAAGGCTCGCTGACTTACCAGTAAGGCGAAACCGGCGCGTCGTCGAAGACTTCGGCGATGCGCTTCAGCGTCGCCGGCGTCGTGCCCTCGGGCAAACGGTCGAGCGGGAAGAAGCCGGCCTCGGCGATCTCGAAGTCGGGCCGTTTTGGTGCCGTCTGCTGGAAGGCTTCGACCAGGTAGAAGCCGACATGGTCGCGTGGGCTCGAAACGGCGTTGAGGTGGATGGATTTCAGCACCGGTGGCCCGGCAAGGGCGATGTTGCCTTCTTCGGCGAGCTCGCGTGTCAGCGCCTGTTCCATGGTTTCGCCCTTCTCCACGCCGCCGCCCGGCAACTGCCAGCCAGGCACGTAGGTATGGCGGATCAGGAAGACTGAATTGCTGGCGCGATCGTGGATCAGCCCGCGCGCGCCAAGCGTCATCGGCCGCTTCAGCAGGAAGAGCATATGGAAGAGCCTTGCCCTCACGCCCGGCCAGCCGGTCTGGCGAAACGGCATTTCCGGGTCCGTGCCGCTCATGGCATGAGAAACCACGGGTGGATTGCCGGCGGCTGCTCGCTTAAGAAGACATGATGTACAGGCTTGCGCATATTTCCGACGCTCATCTCGGACCGTTGCCCGGTGTAACCTATCGCGACCTCGCGTCCAAGCGTGTGCTGGGTTATGTCAATTGGCAGCGCAACCGCCGCCGCACCATGCACGACGCCATCATCGACACGCTGGTTACGGACATCAAGGCAAGCGATGTCGACCACATTGCCGTGACCGGCGATCTGGTCAATCTGGCGCTGGACGGCGAGATCGAGATGGCCCGGTTGTGGCTGGAAACGCTTGGCGCCCCGCATGACGTCTCCGTGGTTCCCGGCAATCACGACGCTTATGTGCCGGGCGCTTTCGACAAGGCCTGTCGGGCCTGGGCGCCATGGATGTGCGGAGACGGTGCCAATCATGCCGTCGATCGCCATAGTTTTCCCTATCTCAGGGTGCGTGGCGAGATCGCGCTGATCGGCGTGTCGACGGCGCGTGCGACGGCGCCGTTCATGGCCAACGGCTTTTTCGAAGAGCAGCAGGGTGCGCGGCTGGCGCGGCTTCTGGAGGAAACGGGCCGGCGCGATCTGTGTCGAGTGATCCTTATCCACCACCCGCCCGTGCGCGGTGCTCTCGCCCAGCACAAGCGCCTGTTCGGTATCAAGCGGTTCCAGGCCATCGTCAGGGAACACGGTGCCGATCTCGTGCTGCATGGTCATTCGCACGATCCGACGCTCTACTGGATTGGACGCGTCCACAAAGTACCGGTCGTGGGTGTGGCCGCAGCGGGGCAGGGGCTTGGTGGCCGGCACCCGGCGGCGCAATACAATCTGCTCGACATCGGCAGGGTGGACAGCGGCTGGCGGATAAAACTGTCGCGGCGTGGCTTGACCGGGCCTGCGCTGACGCCAGCGGAACTGCTGACAATGGAGTTGGGCGCGGAGCCGGAAAAATCTACGGCTTGACGCTGTCGATCAATGCTACGACGCGTTCCCAGAACAGGGCGGCGGAGATGGCGAGACCAACAACAGCTCCGGTAAGGACAAGGCCGAGCCCGCCAAGGAACGAGCGACCGCGCGAGGGGTGAACGACGGCTCGCAACGGTGGTTCGGCTTCCGCCGCTGACGGTCGGATCAACCCGCTTGCCGGCTCGACTCCACCTTCCAGCAGGCGCTGGCGCTCGACCATGCGCTCGGCGACGTAACGTGTCACCTGGTCGGCGACTGCCTTCATATCGGTGGATTCAGCCAGCACAACACGACCGACACGGGTGTCCTTCAGGAAGCGGTAGCAGCGGCGGTCCCGGCCCATCGCGACATGGCTGACGGCATCGATCCACAGCCTTGGCTGCAGACCGGAAGAGAGCGCGAAATCGAAATAATCGACGTCGGCAGGCACCTCGGCGAAGATGGGCGCCAGTTCCGCAGCCAGCAGTTCGAGCCGCATGCGGTGCGCCTCGCGCATGTCGACGACGACATCGTCACGATCGGCCAGTGCGTTCTTCACGTCGCGGACAGCGTCGGAGAGCCTGCGCGCCTGGTTCAACGGGGTCACGGTTTCGCCTGTTTCCGGCATTGCCTTGCCTCACGGTTTGGTTAATCACCGGTTAACACAAACCTTGTCGCTTTGCACTCACGGCAATCGTGTCGGCAGGATCAGACGCTGTTCCTGATTATCCCCCGCAGCAATTCGACGATGAGGCCGGGAGCCTCGTCGGGCAGCATGTGGCCGGCGACCGGCACCAGGTGCAGGTCGAAACGGTCGGGCAGGGTATCGGCCTGGCTGACGGGAAGAACGCTGTCCAGAACGCCCCAGGCGACCGCGACGGGCATGGTCAATTTCGCCAGCAGGTCGGCCGGAATGACACCTTGCCGACCGCCCTTGGCGATTGTCGCGACGATCTCTCTGAGCTTCTTCAACTGGCCGGGGCGTGCGCGCATTGCCATGGCGTCGGCAACGATCCTGTCGGAGACAATATGGCCCGGGCCTGACATAGCGGCCAGGCAGGCGCGAATTTCATCCGGGTCTTCGGCGGCCGCAAATCGGCGCAACAGGTCGGCGTCGATCTCTTCCCCGTAGCCGCCGGGCGCAAGCAGGGTCAGCGACGCGAAGCGGTCCGGGTCGGCCAGCGCGATCAGCGTGGCGATTGCACCGCCCATCGAGTGGCCGACGAGATGGGCGCGGCCGATGCCGCGTTCAACCAGATCGGCCAGGATCGCTTCCGCCATGCGTTTTGGCGAGCGCGCGCTTTCGGCCTCGAGCGAGGCGCCATGGCCGGGAAGGTCATAGGCGATCAATCCCGCCTCGGTTGCAAGCTGGGGCACGATATCGGCCCAAACGGCATGCGAACCGCCAACCCCGTGCAGCAGCACGATGGTTTCCGGTCCGGTTCCCTGGATGTTTGCGAAGAGGCTCATGGGCTCCTCAAGTAGCGCCGCTTAGTCCCGCCGTTCGAAGCCCCTGGATGAATTTTTCCACCATTCCAGGGGGATAGTTCCGCTTGGTGAATGTCGCTCGCGGGTTGGCGACAAAAGCGGGGAAGTTCGCATTCAACTGGCCGATGATGTCGTTCACCATTTGCTGGTTGCCCACCTCACTGGCTATCACCAATCGGCTGGTGAGGAAAAGCGGGTTGGGGGCCGCGGTCGCGATCGGACTGATCGCTTTCGCCGCCAGTTCCTTGTCTCCTTGCATATAGGCTCCGGCGAAAAGTCCGTAGTCCCACCAGGCTGCGTGGGCTCCATCCGCAGCGTCGATCGCCTGGATCATGGTCGAGGTGCCCTTGACGTAGTCGCCGCTGAAAATCAGCGCATAGGCATAAGATGCGATTGCCTGCGGGTCGTAGGGGTTCATCTGATAGGCCTTCGACGTCCACTGCACCGTATCGGTCCAGATGCCCAGCCGGTTGGAGATGTAAGCTTTCGCATTGTAGGCGCGTGGGCTCGACGGGTTGGCCTGGATGGCGCGTTGCGCGAACTCGCCCGCCTTGTCGAGCGAGGAATTCAGCGGGTAGGCGTAGCGCCAGATCAGGCCGGTCGTCGTCAACGTCGAGAGGCTCGAATACACCATGGACGATTTGGCGTGATTGGCGGCCAAGGCCTCGAAACAACGATATGCCTTTTCGTGAACCTTGGCATTGGCTTCCAGCTCGAAGGCGTTCTCCAGGATGAGGCAGGCGGTGAGGCCTTTGGCAAAACCGTTGCGCTCCAGAAATGTATAGATGAGGCCGGAAACTGGAGTTGTGTCCCCTAGGATCTTACCGATCTGGGGTTCGATCTGTGCGCTTGTCGTGTCCGAAACCGCGATTGTGCGGGACAATGCCACGGTGCCTGTCTGCAGGTTCTGCAGTTCCACGGTTACCCAGCCCGTGCCTGGCCCGGGCGTGATGTTGAAGACAAAACTCGTCGCGTCGGCGGCCTTGTTGCGATCGTCAGCCGGATCGCGGCCGATGAAATTGACGGTCTCGAAACGGGAAAGTCCCGCCCGCAGGGCAGCGGCAACCTGCTCGGTGGCCGGATCGGCCTTTTTTGAAACGACATAGGCGATCGGCAGGTCTTCAGGTCCGACGCCGATATTGGCATCGGAGTGCGCCGGCGGGTTCGCCGATGCAGTGGCCCGGCCGAGACCGGCATTTTCCAGCGCGCTGACGAGCTTGTCGGTCATTTCCTCCGGCACGAATTTCCATTCTTCCAGCATGCTGCGGGGATTGGCCGCAAAGTCGGGAAACTTCGTCCGTATTTGATCCAACAACGCACTGGCCTTGCGGCGGTCGTCGGATTGGGAAGCGACGATCAGCCGTGCCGCCAGGAAGCGGGCGTCCGCGCCAGCCGCGGTCAGGGAAAGCGCTGCACGCGTGGCGATCTGCTGGTCCCCCAGCATGAACGCGCCACAGAACAGCTTGTAGTCCCACCATGCCGGGTGAACTGCGCCGGAGCCATCGATTGCCCGGGTCAGCAGAGCCATGCCGTTCTTGTAGTCGCGCTTGAAAAACAGGGCCGAGCCATAGTTAGCCGCGGTTGCCAGATCGTATGGATTGAGATCGTAGGCCATCTTGGCCCATTTGACCGTGCCTTCCCGATCACCCAGCCTGCTCGCGACGAACGCCTTTGCCCCATAGGCCTGGGAACTGTCGGGGTCGATTTCCACGGCATGTTGGGCAAGCGTTGCCGCCTTTTCCACCGTTGCGTCTTCCGGGTAGCGAAAATCCCAAATCAGCGAATTCAGTATCAGATTGCTCAATTCGGCATAGACGAGGGTGGATTTGGCCCCGTTGCGCTCGATCATTTCCAAACACTGATAGGCGTTTTTGAACGATTCCAGCTGGGGGTGGACCCTGGCGGAGTTGCTAAGCAGCAGGCATCGCGTCAGCCCCCGCTGGAGCCCGACCTGCTGGAGATAGCTGTAGATCGTACCGGGCACCGACGCCGTTTCGGCCAGTATGTTGCCGACGCTGTTGTCGATCTGCGACGCCGTTGCGTCGAACGCTTCCAGTTTCCGTACCGACAGGACACGCCCGGTTGCCAGGTTCTGCAATTCGACCGTCACACTGCCCGTTGTCGGACCGGGCTGCACGTGGAAGGAAAAACTGGTTGGCGTCGGTTTCGACGGGACCTCTTTCCTGACAAATTCCAGGGTGTCGAAGCGGGACAAGCCATCACGCAGGGCTGCAATCACACGTTCCGAGGCGGTGCTGCTCTCCGTGTTCACCAGATAGACGGTCGGCAAATCCTCCAGGCCTGGCACGGGCACGGCAACGGAGGGCGTCGGCGGTACGGTGGGCGAGGCCACCATGCTGGCATATTCCAGGGAGGCCGTCTTGAAAGCCTGCACCAGCTTCTCGCTCAGATCGTCCGGATAGTGGTTCTTGACGAATGTCGCGCGTGGATCTTCCGCGAATGTGGGAAACTTGTCTTTGATCTCGGTCAGCAGGCGCGCCACTTCCGCCTTGTTGCCATTGTGCCTGGCAACGATCAGTTGCGCCAAGAGATATTCGGGCAGCGGCTCCACGGCCGCCAGCGCCAGGGCGGCCCGTCTCTGCAGCTCCGGATTGCCCGTCATGAAGGCGCCCTGGAACAGCGCGTAGTCGAGCCATTTGCCATGCGGATCGGCAAGGTCGAGGCCGCGCGCCAGAAGTGCCGTTCCTTCGCTATACGAGCCCGCCATCACAAGGGCCCAGCCATAGTGGTACATGGTCCTCAGATCGTAAGGGGCGGCGTCGTAAGCCTTCTTTGCCCAGCGAACCCGTTCCTGTGAATTCCCAAGAACCCCCTCCGCATAGGCGGCCATGCGAAACGCGCGGGAACTCGTGGGGTCGATCTGGATGGCCTTGTTCACGAAGACCATCGCCTGCTGCACGCTTGAGGTTGCTGGATATGGATAGGCCCAGACGGTTGCATCCAGCTCCAGGCCGGCAAGGAGCGCATAGATAAAGGCCGACTTTTCGCCGCGTGCGATCAGGTTCTCCAGGCAGCGGTAAGCTGCCTCATGGCTCTTGGCGCCTTGATTGGAGGCATAGGCTCTGCCGAGGAGCACGCATGCGGTGAGGTCGTTCTGCAAGCCGTTCTGCTCGATATAGCCGTAGATCGAGCCAAACTGGCCAGTCACGTCACCCAGTATCTTGGCGACGCGATCGGTCACCTGCGAGGCGGTGGTCTGGAACGAGGTCAGGGTTTCGGAAGTCAGGATGCGGCCCGTCTTCAGGTTCTGGACCTCGATCGTGACATTTCCGACCGTCGTGCCGGGTTTGACATTGAAGACAAATGACGTCGGGTTGACCTGCTGCGGCGGGTCCTGACGAGGGTCCCGATCAATGAATTGGATGGTCTCCAGATGGGCAAGGCCGGAACGCAATATCGCTTCGACGCGCTGGACCGGCGGAGTGTTTCCCTCGACGACCAGGGAAATCGCCGGGAGTTTTCCCAACGTCTCAACGATGGTGGAATCCGGGGCAGGCGTGGCGGAAGCACCCGCCGCGACCGGCGTCCGCCCGGGTTCATCGGCCTGTCGCAGCAGGAGTATGACCAGAACGACCATGACGACGAGAAAAATCGCGGCGAAGACCCAAAACGCCCGCAAATGGCGAGGCGGGATCATCAAAGTGCCGGACGATCCCGGTGTTTGACGCCTATCCGCTTCGGCCGCCGGCGCCTTGGCTGGCGCGGCAGGCGAAGGGTGTTCGCTGGCCGGAGAAATCTGTGGCTGCAGCGAGGGCGTAATCTGGTGGAACGGTACGCCTGTTTCAGTCACCTCATATTGGGGCACATAGCCGCCGCGGGGGATGGTGATGCGAATGGGGTCGTTGACCCCCTCGGTCGCCGAATATTGCTGGAGCAGCTCGCGGAGCCGGCCTGCCTGCACGCGCACCACCGCGTCGGTGGATGGGTCGAAGCCGGCATCCTTGCCGAAGACGTCTACGGCGATCGCAAAGCCCTTCAGCCGGCTGGCTTCGCCGGCCTGTTCTCGCTCTACAAGGTAACGGAGTAACTCACGCGCACGCTCTGAGCGTCCAAATGTTTGGCTCGCCAGCAATTTCTCAAGCGTTTCGCGCACTGCGGGGGCGGCAGGCGTCGTATGCTGCAAGTGTCAACCTTTCAAGTCGGCACAAGTCATTTTTTTATCACGCATTTGCGCTCTGACACAAACGCTTCCCCAAGACCCGGGTTGAATCATTACAACCCCGGCTGGAAAAATCCAGCCGGGGCAACCCGTGAAATCAAGGGAATCAGCGGTTTTTTAGCCGATGATGCGGTTTACCGCCGATACAACCGCTTCGAGCGAAGCGGCGACGATGTTGGTGTTGATGCCGGCGCCGAAAGTCTTGCCGCCCGGATGCTCCATTTCGACATAGGAAACCGCCGAGGCATTCGAGCCACGCTGCAGGGAATGTTCGGAATAGTCGAGCACCGACATCTCGACGCCGACATGGCGCGAGAGCGCATCGACGAAGCCGTCGATCGGGCCGGTTCCCGTCCCCCTGATCGTCATTTCCTTGCCCCTGTCGAGGATAACGGCCTCGACGACGCGGCGGCCCTTCACTTCCGTATCGGGGAAGGTCTGATGGTCGATGAATTTCAGCCTGGCGCCGGGTTGTTCGACATAACGGTCGATGAAGCGGTCGTAGATGCGCTTGGCCGACACTTCCTTGCCTTCGGCATCCGTGATGGACTGGATGTCCTGGCTGAACTCGACCTGCAGGCTGCGCGGGAGATTGAGACCGTGGTCGGCCTGCAGAACATAGGCGATGCCGCCCTTTCCGGACTGCGAATTGATGCGGATGATCGCTTCATAGCTGCGGCCGACATCCTGGGGGTCGATCGGCAGATAGGGCACTTCCCACAGGGGTGTGTTGGCGACCTTGATCGCCTTCATGCCCTTGTTGATGGCATCCTGATGCGAACCGGAGAAAGCCGTGTAGACGAGTTCGCCGACATAGGGGTGGCGTTCCGGGATCTTCAGCTGATTGGAATATTCGTAGACATCCTTCATCCGGTTGATGTCGGAACAATCCAGGTCGGGATCGACGCCCTGCGTGAACATGTTCAGCGCCAGCGTGACGATGTCGACATTGCCGGTGCGCTCACCGTTGCCGAACAAGGTGCCTTCGACGCGGTCCGCGCCGGCCATCAGGCCGAGTTCGGTCGTCGCAATGCCGGTGCCGCGGTCATTGTGCGGGTGCAACGAGATGATCAGGTTTTCCCGGTTGTCGAGATGCCGGATCATCCACTCGATGCGATCGGCATAGACATTGGGCGTCGACATTTCCACGGTCGACGGCAGGTTGACGATGAGCTTGTTCTCAGGCGTCGGCTTCATGATCTCCGCAACCGCGTTGCAGATTTCCAGAGCGACTTCCAATTCCGTGCCGGTAAAGCTTTCGGGCGAGTACTGGAAGCGATAGCCGCCTCCGGCTTTCGCGGCCATGTCGGAGATCATCTTGGCTGCGTCGGTCGCAATCTGCTTGATGCCCGCGACGTCCTTCTGGAAGACGACGCGGCGCTGCAATTCGCTGGTCGAATTGTAGAAGTGCACGATCGGCGTCTTGGCGCCTTCGAGCGCCTCGAAGGTGCGGGTGATCAATTCCGGCCGGCACTGCACGAGCACCTGCAGGTCGACATTGTCGGGCACATTGCCTTCCTCGATGCACCAGCGAGCGAAGTCGAAATCGGTCTGCGAGGCCGACGGGAACCCGACCTCGATTTCCCTGAAGCCCATGTCGAGCAGCAACTGGAACATACGCGCCTTGCGCTCATGCCCCATCGGGTCGATCAGGGCCTGGTTGCCGTCGCGCAAATCGACCGAGCACCAGATAGGCGCCTTGTCGATCACCTTGTTGGGCCATGTGCGGTCAGTGAGACCTACCAACGGATAGGGCTGATATTTGCGTATCGCCTGCGGCATGCCCTTGGTGGACGCGTCTCGGATTTCTTCTCGTGCGTTCATCGTCTTTTCTCCCGGCGGCTTGCGGGGCCTCATTCCATGACGGCCATCGGTGCAAGCGGCACCACTACCTGATGTTCATTCGCTGAATGTGACTTGCGAGGAGCATGCACGCCATGCGGCGGTATCGACCGCCGGGTGCTCCTTCAGCGAGCCCGGCGATCGCCGATAAGGCCGAGAAGAAGCAGGGTCGCGGAAAGCGCGCGCACGGTCTCTCCAGCCAGGCTGGCCGAACGGGAGACAGAGGATGCGGGGCGCGTCGTCATGGCCGTTCTCTTACAGGAGCCTCCCCACGGAGGCAAGGGTAACGCTGCCGCACGGGTGAAAAGGCAGGGCACGGTTTTGCTTTGCGGTTTCATCTAAATGCGTCACATTTCTCCAGGTCTCGCCGTTGGGCACGGCGACCGGGAGGGCTGTTCATGAATTTCGTGTTCTTCTCGCCGCATTTCCCGTCGAACGGTGCCGATTTCTGCGATCGGCTCAAAAAAGCCGGCGCCACCGTGCTCGGCATCGGGGACGCGCCCTATGAGGCGCTGGCGCCAAGGCTGAAGAATGCGCTCAGCGAATACTACCTCATCGCGGATATGGAGAATTACGACCTGATCTATCGGGCGATGGGCCATTTCATTCACAAATGGGGCCGCATCGATCGTTTCGAGTCGCTCAACGAGCATTGGCTGGATCTCGAGGCCGGCATCCGCACCGACTTCAACATCGATGGTATCAAGCTCGACTATGTGAAGAACATCAAACGCAAGAGCCGCATGCGGGCGTCGTTCCGCAAGGCCGGCGTCAACGTCATCGCCCAACGCAAGACCTCGGAACGCTCTGGCGCCTTGGAATTCATCCGCCGTGTCGGCTACCCGGTGGTGGTGAAGCCGGATTCCGGCGCAGGTGCTGCCCACACCTACAAGATCTCGAATGTCGGCGAACTCGACGAATTCTTCCGCATCAAGCCGGAAGGGATGAGCTTCGTCATGGAGGAATTCATCGACGGGCTGGTGGTCACCTATGACGGACTGGTCAACCGGGACGGCGAGATCGTGTTTGCCGCCAGCACCAAATACGACGACTCCATCATGGATGTCGTCAACAAGAACAAGCATATGAGCTACACCTGCCGGCCCGATATCCCGCCGGAAGTGGAGGAAGCGGGCCGCAAGATCGTCAAGGCATTCGCCCTCAAGGAGCGGTTTTTCCATATCGAGCTGTTCGAGACCCGCCAGGGCAAGATCATCGCGCTGGAAGTGAACATCCGCCCGCCGGGCGCGTGGATGCCGGACGCTATCAACTACAGCTTCGACATCGACATCTATGCCGAATGGGCCAACATGGTGGTCCAGAACACGGTTGGCGGGCCGTTCAAGGGCAAGTATTTCACCGTCTATGCCAGCCGCAAGGACCATCTCCGCTATCGCCACAGCCATGACGATGTGTTAGCCGCGCACGGCGACAAGGTCGTGCACCACCAGGCCATCGAACAGGTTTTCAGCCGCGCCATGGGCAACTACGCCTACCAGCTGCGGTCGCGAGACCGTCAGGCACTGCGCGAAGCGGTCGACTACATCCATGCCGAGGAGGCTTGAGCGATGGACATTTCCTATCACAAGCGCTGGAGCGGCAAGCTGGGCCGCGACATGGAATACAAACGCTACGGCTATGCCGGGCGCCCGGTCGTCGTTTTCCCGACGTCGCAGGGGCGCTTCTACCAGTTCGAGGATGCGGGCGGCGTCAATTCGCTAGCCGACTTCATCGACACTGGCCGCATCCAGATTTTCACTGTCGACGGCATCGACAGCGAGAGCTTCTTCGACAAGCACGGCGATCCGGCTCACCGCATCGGCCGGCACGAGGCCTATTTCCGCTATGTCCGCGACGAGGCATTGCCGGAATTTGCAGCCACGGCCGCGGAGGCCAATGGCGGCCGCGTGCTGAAGCCATTGTTTTCGGGCTGCTCGATGGGCGGCTATCACTCTTCGAACTTCGTCTTCCGCAATCCCGATCTTGCCGCCGGCGTCATCTCGCTTTCCGGCGTCTATTCGACCCGCGGTTTCCTGGGCAGCACGCTGGCGGGCGACATCTTCTACAACTCGCCGCTCGACTATCTACCAGGCATCACCGACGAGGCGCTGCTTGCGCGGCTGCGTTCGCTGCGGCTCATCTTCTGTAGCGGCCAGGGTGCCTGGGAAGAGCAGATGCTGGTCGAAACGCATGCGCTGGAACGCATCCTGCGCGAAAAGGCGATCCCCGCCTGGGTCGATTATTGGGGTGGTGACGTCGCCCACGACTGGCCGTGGTGGCACAAGCAGCTGCCTTATTTCTTCGGCCGCTGGCTGGATGAAGACCTGAAGCACAGGCTGGACTGAAAGCCGGCAAACAACGCGGTCTCACGCGGGCTATCCTCAGCGTGAAGGTGCCCGACTGGCTTGCGTGCGTATGCATGAAGCCGTCGCCGTGTCGTTGTTGTCTGCTCTTCCCGATTATCGTAACCAACTCGTGCGCCCAAGGCGCATAGGGTGGGGGAGAGGAGGAATAGGATGAACTTTTCAAAATTGTCACGACGCGCCGCTTTGGCGCTCGGCTTGTCGGCGCTGTCTTTGGCGGCTGTCGCTTCGCCGTCTTCGGCGCAGCAGTTCCCGAACCGGACGGTGACGCTGGTGGTGCCGTTCGCCGCCGGTGGCTCGACCGATCTGGTGGCGCGTATCGTCGCGCAGAAAATGTCGGATGATCTCGGCCAGCAGGTCATCGTGGAAAACGTCGCCGGCGCCGGCGGCAATATCGGTGCCGATCGCGTCGCGCGTTCCGACCCGGACGGCTACACCATCTTGATGGGCACCGTCGCCACCCATGCGCTCAACCCGCTGATCCTGAAGACCAGGCCCTACGATCCCGAAAAGGATTTTTCGCCGGTCTCGCTGTTGGTCGTCGTGCCGAACGTGCTGGTGGTCAATCCGGAGTTGCCGGTCAAGAACGTCCAGGAACTCGTCGCGCTTCTGAAGGCCGAACCCGAGAAGTACTCCTATGCCTCGTCCGGCATCGGCACGCCCCTGCATCTTTCCGGCGAGCTGTTCAAGATCATGGCTGGCGTGGATATGCAGCACATACCCTACAAGGGCGCCGGGCCGGCGTTGAACGACGTCGTCGCCAACCAGGTGCCGATCATGTTCGACAATTTGCCGTCCTCGTCCTCCCACATCAAGGGTGGCACGCTGAAGGCGCTGGGTGTGACGACGGCCAAGCGCGTCCCGTCCTTCCCCGATCTTCCGACCATCGCGGAATCCGGGGTGCCTGGCTACGAAACCTACACCTGGAATGCGCTGTTTGCGCCTCCCGGCACGCCGAAGGAGGTCATCGATCGCCTCAACGCCTCGGCGACCAAGGCGATGAAGGACCCGGCGGTGATTGCAAGGATGGGCGATTTCAGCGCCACCATCGTCGGCTCGACGCCGCAAGAACTCGGTGCCCACGTCAAGGCGGAACTCGCCAAATGGGAGCCGATCGTCAAGGAAGCCAAGATCCAGGTCGATTGACGATGGTCTGCCGGCGGGGGCTCCTTTGCTCCCGCCGCTTTTGGCCGAGATCAGGGCTGGTCGAGCCCATAACCTCCGGCCGGTTCGGTCTCGAACTGGAAGTCGAAACCGGCAATCATCGGACGGGCCTTGGCAATTGCAGCCTGAACGTCCGGCCGGTTGAGCGAAGCCTTGTGGCTCGCGGCATCGACCCAGACCTCGGTCACCCAGATCGCTGTGGTGTCGGCAGGGTCGCGGGCGACGATGTAGTTGAGACAGCCCGGCATGGAGTCGGTGGCTTCCAGCAGGAGCTGCAGCAGGTCTTCGCGCTTGCCGGGAGTTGCACGCATCTTTCCGATCAGGCCATACATCAGGGGCTCCCTTCAACCTCTGTCATTGGCGGCGATCATCGAACGAAGTCGGGGTCGATATCAAGGTCTTAGATAGACATAGCCGGCACCTTGCAGTTCGGCGAGCTTGACGACCCCGCCTTTGTCGGCGCTGACGAAGCCCGTGAACAGGTCCGGCAGTCCTATGTTCATGCCATGCATGGTATTGGCGCAGGCATGCGGCACCAGCCCCTGTTTGACCAATCCGGCAAAGCGGCCGGAGATCGCCGCCGAGGCGCTCGCGCTTCTGAAAGCCTCCAGCGCCGGGCCATGAACCACCAGGGCGATTTCGACGTTTCCGTCTGTGCCCTCATAGTGGTTCTTGATGTTGCCCAGCACGAAGGCGACCTTGTCGAGGTCGCTGAGATGATAGGCGACCTTTTGCCGGTTAGGCTTTGCTGTAGCCGCGCCGGCCGGGCCCGATACGAGCGTGACGCCGATGCTGGCGAGCAGTCCGCGAAACATATCCCTGCGAAGCATGAAGCCCTCCTGTCCGGGCTGCGCGATGCGCGTGGCCTTGTGCCGATTCCTAGCATAAAATCGACCGCGACAGGTCCTTGTGGGGGATGCGATGAAAGCGTCGAAGATTATCACGACGGCCAGTCTCGGCATTGCGTGTGCGCTCGTCCTGACCGCGGCTGTAACCGCTGACGAACTGGCGCCGTTGAAGCAACTCAGCCCGGATGGCGGCAGCGCCTGTTTTGGCCGCGTCTACGATGCCGACCATCTGAAGGCGCATCCGCGCCAGAAGGTGGCACGCATCTTCTTCTATTACGGTCCCGATCCGGTCAGCCGGCCGAGCGAGGATCCGTCCGACGGCCTGGCCTCCGCCGGCTACAACGGCTTCATGACGACGACAGTGCGCGGTGCAAGGGAACCAGAATGGGTCGGCGGCTGGTGCCGCGCTTCAGAAGAAGAGGGCGGTGCAGGCAAGATCCGCTGCGGCATGGAATGCGATCGTACCATGGCCGAACTGTCCCTCGACGCGGAGGGAAGACTGGTGGTCGGCGGTGTCGCTCGCGATATCTATCTGGGTGGCGGGTCCGAGGACGAACTCGGCAAGGCCGAATACGACCGGCAGGCGCTCGGCGCGGACGACGACGGCTTCCGGCTGGAGCGCAAGCCGGCGGCCGACTGCAAGGCGGAATTCGCCCGTATCGATCCCGTCGATCCGGCGCTCGGCGATCCGCTGCGTGTCAGGCTGAAGCCGGACCAGCCCTTTTGCTACGGCCGCGACTATTCGGTCGAGCATCTTGCCTCGCACCCGAACCAGCTGACGCAAACGATCCGCGTCTTTCGCAGCGGTGCTGAAGTCGCGGCCTTCGCGGCCAAAGGCAAAGCCGCGAGCTGGCCGAATGGCGCCGACCTCGTGGTTGCCGTCACCACCCGCCAGAAGGCGACAAGAAGCGTGCAGACCTATTCCTGCGAGGGCGAGGCGGATCAATGGCGTTGCGTGGCGACCGCGCCGGCGGGCGACGGTCCGTCATGCGATCTTTCGCAAAAGGAAATCTATCTGCGTCGCGGCGCCAACGGCACGATGATGCTGGCCAATCCCAAGGCAAGCCTGCCATTCGCCCCGCTATGCCAGGCGGATGCAGCAACCGAGACGAAATCCGACGACAGGGTTTTCCGCTTGCAAGCGATGCCGCAAGCCGCCTGCGCGCAATAGGCTCAGGCGAACGGAACGGCGACGGTGCCCTTGGGCAGCTTCGCCTCGTCGTCGGGCTCCACGTGGATGGTGATGCGCACCGAGGGGATCTCGGCCTTCAGCGCGTCTTCTATGCGGTCGCAGATGGCGTGGCTTTCGGCGACCGTCATGTCTGCCTCCACGACCATATGGAACTCGATGAAGGTGGCGCGGCCGGCGATGCGGGTCTTGAGGTCGTGGACCTCCAGCGCACCCTTCGAGTTGGACGAGATGATGTCGCGGATGCGCAGGTGTTCCTCATTGTCGACGGCGCGATCCATGAGGCCGCTCAAGGATTCGCCCATGACCCGCCAGCCCTGGTAGAGGATGTTCAGCGCCACGATCAGCGCAAGCAGCGGGTCGAGCACATGCCAGCCGGTGAAGATGGCGCCGATCAGGCCGATCAGGACGCCGGCGGAGGTCACCACGTCGGTCATCACGTGCCGGCCATCGGCGATCAGTGCCGGCGACTTCTCGGCGCGCCCGACGCGGATCAGGATGAAGGCCCAGACCGCGTTGACGATCGCAGCGCTGGTGTTGATGCCGAGACCCATCCAGGGCTGTTCCAGCGGTGTGGGATTGCGCAGCGAATCCCACACTTTGGCGATGATGAGCAGCGCCGCCACTACGATCAGCACGCCTTCAAGCACCGCTGAAAAATACTCGGCCTTGTGGTGGCCAAACGGATGGTCGCTGTCGGCTGGCATGTGGCTGATCTTGATCGCCCATAAAGCGGCGATCGCGGTCACCACATTGGCGATCGATTCCAGCGCGTCGGAATAGAGCGCCACCGAGCCAGTCATGCGCCATGCGATGATCTTCAGTCCCGTCACCGCGAAGGCGACGATGATCGACCAGAAGGCGAGCGTGACCACTCTCTGCTTGGAGGCACTCTTGGCTGCGGCGACTGTCATTTCAGGCTAGGCTGCCTTTTCCTTGGCTTTGCGCGGCATATGCGCCACGACATTTTCGATCATGCGCATGCCGGCATTGTGACCGAGGGTCATGATCGATTCGGGATGGAACTGCACGGCCGCGATCGGTTCCTTCTTGTGTTCGAAGGCCATGATGACGCCATCCTCGGTCTCCGCGGTGACGATAAAATCGTCGGGCAGGCGGACCGGATCGGCGAAGATCGAATGGTAGCGGCCGACCGTCACTTCCTTCGGCAGACCAGAGAAAATGACCCCCGGTTTCGAGACCCGAATGCGCGATGGCTTGCCGTGCATGGGAATGGCGAGCTGCCTCAGTTCGCCGCCATAGGCTTCGGCCAGCGCCTGCAGGCCGAGGCAGACGCCGAAGATCGGCAAGTCGCGCTGCCTGGCTTTCTTGATGGTGGCGGCGCAGTCGAAATCCTTCGGCGTGCCGGGCCCGGGCGAAAGCACGACGAGGTCCGGCTTCAGGCGGTCGAAGATTTCGTCGGGAACCGGCGTGCGCACCGTCGAGACATTGGCGCCGGTCTGGCGGAAGTAGTTCGCCAAAGTGTGGACGAAGCTGTCTTCATGGTCGACCAAAAGAATGTTCACGCCCTCGCCGACGCGGGCCGTGGTGCGTTCGACGCCGGTCGAGTTTCCGGTCTTGGCGTCGCGAATGGCGGAAAGCATGGCGGAGGCCTTCAGTTCGGTTTCGGCTTCTTCTTCCTCGGGAATGCTGTCGAACAGCAGCGTCGCACCGGCGCGCACTTCGGCGATGCCATCCTTGATGCGAATGGTGCGCAGCGTCAGGCCGGTATTCATGTCGCCGTTGAAATGCACCATGCCGATGGCGCCGCCATACCAGGCGCGCGGGCTTTTTTCGTTCTGTTCGATGAAGCGCATCGCCCACAGCTTTGGCGCTCCGGTCACCGTCACCGCCCAGGCGTGGGAGAGGAAAGCGTCGAAGGCATCCATGCCTTCGCGCAGACGGCCCTCGATGTGGTCGACCGTGTGGATCAGGCGTGAATACATCTCGATCTGGCGGCGGCCGATGACACGCACCGAACCCGGCTCGCAGACGCGGCTCTTGTCGTTGCGGTCGACGTCCGAGCACATGGTGAGCTCGGACTCGTCCTTCTTGGAATTGAGCAGTTTGAGAATCTGCTCGCTGTCGGAGATGGCATCGTCGCCGCGCTTGATGGTGCCGGAGATCGGGCAGGTCTCGACGCGGCGGCCGTTGACGCGCACGAACATCTCCGGCGACGCGCCAATCAGATATTCGCCTTCGCCGAGATTGATGAAGAAGGAATAGGGCGAGGGGTTGATGGTCTTCAGCCGCCGCGCGATTTCGGAAGGCGCGGTCTCGCAGCGTTCGAAGAACATCTGGCCGGGCACCACTTCGAACAGGTCGCCGCGCTTGAAGCTGTCCATGGCGTTGCGCACCAGCTTGGCGTATTCGCCGGGCTCATGATCGCCGCGCGGCGGAATGCGGTCCGCCGGCTTGAACGGCTCGACGACGCGGTCGCGCGGCAGGCCCTCGGTGGAGAACCCGTCGGCGGCGAATTCATAGCGGTCGACCCAGGCCTTGGCCGAATAGTGGTCGACGACCAGGATCTCGTCGGGAAGGAACAGGACGAGATCGCGCTGGCTTTCCTTGCGCTCCAGCTTGAGCTCAACCGGGTCGAACTGAAAAGCGAGGTCGTAGCCGAAGGCGCCGTAGAGGCCGAGATTGGCGTCTTCGGCGGTCTTGAACAGCGCCGTGAAGGCGCGTAGCACCGTGAAGACCGACGGAACCCGCGAGCGCTCCTCCTCGGTGAAGACGCGGCCGGGCTCGGCGATCTTCAGCGCCAGCCGCCGCTTCGTCGTCTGGGTGACGGCAACGTCCTCAAGGTCGGAGAGATGGCGTGCGACAACCATCAGCATCATCTCGCCGCGTGCGTTCAGCGCCTCGATGCGCATCGCGCGGCCGCGCGCCGAGATCATCAGCGGCGGGTCGATGATGGCGGTATCCCAGCGGGTATAGCGGCCGGGATATTCGTAGTTGGAGGAAAACACCGCGCCTGGGCGCGAATTCAGTCCGTCGATATAGGATTCGATCGCGCCCGCATAAGCAACGTCATGGCGTTCCCGCGTAATCGCCACGCCACCCGCCGTTACGAACCGCTCGGCGCCGTTCTCCAGAATTTCCACCGTCATTGCCATCTCCCTGTTCCGCCGCGGCGAGGTCTGGAGGCATCTCTGGAAAACAAAAGGCCGCCGGACTTCTCCTGCGGCCATCTCGATTGTTCACGCGCACGCGCTTCGACAGGCCGCTGTTAGCTGGCCCACCACCAAATGCTCTTGATCGACTTCGTGCACATGGCAAATTCCATAGCCGCGAACGGTTTCCCGCGCAACCGGATTTCCACGCTTGACCCTCACGCCGCGTCAGAGCCTATCTCGGTCAGGTCACGAGGTGTGGTGGATGAATACCTACACGGTCAGCGAACTGGCGGAACTCGCCGGCATATCGGTGCGGACGTTGCATCATTACGACGAGATCGGGCTGTTGAGACCCGCGCGCGTCGGCGACAACCGCTACCGGTACTATGGCGAGGAGGAATTGCTGCGGTTGCAGCAGATCCTGATCCAGCGCGAGCTCGGCCTGTCGCTTGGCGAAATTGGCGCCGCGCTCGACGATCCGGGCTTCGACCGGCTTCAGTCGCTGGTCAAACAGCGCGAGCGGCTGGAAGCCGAGGCCAAACGCTACCGACGCATGCTGAAAACCATCGACCGCACCATCGCCAAACTGAAAGGAGAAAAGGCGATGAAGGATCAAGACCTCTACAGCGGCGTGGTGTCGCTGCAAAAACAGGCCGAATACGAGGCCTGGCTGATCGAGCGCCATGGTGAGAATGTTCACGCCGAGATCGACGCGAACAAGGTGAAGACGCAGTCGATGCCTTCGGATGAACTCGCTGGCCTGATGCAGGAACTGAAGCAGATCGAGGATGCCTTGGCCGAGGCCATGCGGGAAGGCGCGCCGCCGCAGGCCCGCTCGCTCGATCCGCTGGTCGGCCGGCACCGCGACTGGGTCGCCACGACATGGAGCAAGCCCTGCACACCGGACGCCTATGCGAACCTCGCCGATCTCTACGAATCGCATGCCGATTTCGTCGCGCGCTACGAGACCATCGCCAAGGGTTTCGGCGCGTGGCTGCCGGCCGCGATGCGTGCGTGGGCCAGGCGGCAGGGGGAGGGCTGCTGACGATCCTGCGCCGACCTATGACGATCTTTCCGCCAGGTCGCGGCGGAGGAATTCGTCCAGGCGCTCGACCGCGGGCGTCGCCGACAAGGGATTGCGCATGATGCCGATTTCTAGATCGGGAAGCGGCGGCAATCCTTCGTTTTCGCCAATGATGCGCAGCGACGGCGGCACGCTGAGCTGCGCCAGTCCGGCAACCGCCAGCCCCGCCTGCACGACCGCGACGAGGCCGAGCAGGCTGGCGCTGGAATAGGTGCAGTGGAAGGCGCGGTCGGTCTTGGCCAGCACGTCCAGCATGTTCAGCCGCGCCGCGCAGCCCGGTTCGAACAACGCCACCGGCAACGGGTCCTTCTCCCAGGCGACATGATGGGGCGAGGCCACCCATACGCAACGCTCCAGCCGCAGCACCTCCAGCGGCTGGTCGGGCAGGCGGGTGATGATCGCAAGATCGAGCCGGCCTTCCGCCATCGTCTTCACCAGCGCGGTCGATTGCTCGCAGACGAGTTCGACCGTCACCAGCGGGTGTGCGGCCGAGAACCGCGACAGCACCGGCGGCAGCAGATAGGCCGCATAATCGTCCGGCACGCCGAGACGGACGCTGCCTGCCTCTTCCGGTCGCGTCACGCTCGCCCAGGCCTCGTCCGAGAGCTTGAGCAAACGGCGGGCATAGACCAGGAACTCCTCGCCGGCGGCGTTGGCCGTCACCGCCTTCGGCGTGCGTATCAACAGCTGCTTTCCGAGCGTCTGTTCGAGCCGCTGCATCTGCATGCTGACGGCAGACTGGCTACGCCCAACGCGCGGGGCGGCGCTGGAGAAGCTGCCGCTCTCGATGATGGCGACGAATGTCTTCAAAAGATCGAGGTCGAGAAGCGGTGTCATAGCGCTATCAGCATATCGAATAGCTAATACCAAATCTATTCGTTTGCGTGAAAGAGCGGAGACTGGCTTGCTGCTCGTCGGCATCCTCTGGAAGACGCTGCATGACCCAGGCATCGAGCCCTCGCTTTCCCGCGCTGAACCTGTCCGTTGCCATGATGATCGCTGGCACGGTCGGCGCCTTTGTCACCGAAGCCGGGCTCGACCCCATCACCACCGTGTTCTGGCGCTGCGCTTTCGGAACGGTCTTCCTCGGCGCCTGGTGCCTGTTGCGCGGCTACCTGCCCGATCCGGGTCTCTCGCCGGCGCGGCTCGCGCGGGCGGCGCTGTGCGGTGTCTGCATGGTGCTGAGCTGGACGGCATTCTTCGCCGGTTTCGCCAAGACCTCGATCGCCGTCATGACGATCATCTATCACATCCAGCCGTTCTTCGTGGTTCTGATCGGCGTGGTCTTTCTTAAGGAACGGGTGAGTGCCGACCAGGTCATCTGGATGGTCTCGGCATTTGTCGGCGTCGTGCTGGCCAGCGGCCTCGTCGCTTCCAACACGGTTGTGACCGCGACATGGGCGTTCGGCATCCTGATGGCGCTCGGCGGCGCGCTGCTCTATGCGATCGTCACTGTGCTGGCCAAAGGGCTCGGCCAACAACGTCCGGAAATCACCGTGCTCTGCCAGACCGTCGTCGGAACGATCATGCTGGCGCCGCTCGCCAATTTTTCCGAGCATATCCCGGCAGCGTCCTGGGGCTGGCTGGTCGGCATCGGCGTGCTCCACACCGGCATCGCCTATGTCATGATGTTCTCGGCCTATCCATGGTTGTCGACGCCGGTGATCGGCGTGCTCACCTTCATCTATCCCGTCATTGCCATCATCATCGACTGGGCGATCTACAATCACCCCATCGGCCTGCCGCAGGCAATCGGCATGGCGATGATCGCGGCCGCGACGCTGGGCGTTCGGCTGGGCTGGCGTTTCCCGGGCCGGCGCGCGTCGGCGCGGCTGGCCCCGCCAGCCGAGTAACGACGAATCCTGTCACACAGCCTTCAAGCCGCGAAACTACAGACGGGCTCCGACACCGGTCTTGCAGGAGCCACAGTGCCTTACCAACGAAACGATGCCTTTGCCGAAAACTTCACGGAGATCGGCAAGAGCGAGCCTCCCTATTATCTCAATCGGCGGTTCGACGCGGCCGGCAATTTCCTGCCACAGCCCGGCAACACCATCGTCAGCCACGTGCTCGATGGGTCGAAAACGCAGCAGGCGCTGGTGCGTGTGCGCGAAGCGATGATGGCGTTGCCGCATGGCGATCGCTTTGCCTATACGCCGGTTTCAAGCCTGCACATGACCGTTTTCCAGGGCACCATCGAAGGACGCCGGCAGCCGGTCTACTGGCCGCGAGACGTGGCTTGCGACGTGCCGATCGATGAGACCACGACGCTGTTTGTCGACCGGCTGGAAGGCTTTCCCTCGGCGCCAGAGCTGCGCATGCGGCCGGTCGAGATCACGCCGCTCGGCCTGGTCGCGACCGGCGCCACGCTGGCGGACGAAATGACCATCCGCGCCCTGCGCGACCGGCTGGTCGAACCTTTCGGTTACCGCCATCCCGACCATGACCGCTATACCTTCCACGTCACGCTCGCTTATCTGAAAGCGTGGCTGCCGGTCGGTGCCGAAACGGTCTATCTGCCGGCCCTTGCCGAGCTTGAGCGGAGCTTCCTGGCCGAGATCGACGTGCTCGAACTCGGCCCACCGGCCTTCTGTACTTTCAACGACATGACGGAGTTCAAGCCGGTGCACGACCTCGCTTGAGAACCCGATATCGTGCTCGCGAACGATGCGCCGGAGCGCCTCTCAGGCCTCCAGCGTGCCGGAACGGGCGTCTTCGCTGCGCTTGGCGCCGATCAGCTTGACCAGGTCGTCGCCCTTGCGGGTGATGCGATGCGAGCGGCGGGTGAGGATGTAGCCATCCTGCGGGGCGAATATCTCGACGCGGCCGCCTTGTTCGCCAGGCGCATGCACGATCGTGGCCAGCCTGTCGCCCTTCTTCACGCGGTCGCCGGGTTTCACATCGTAGAGCACGGGGCCAGCCTTCGGCGCCGGCATCATGTCGATGTTCTCGAGCGGAGAGACGACCCCCTCGAAACGCCCGGGCTTCGGCATCGAGGGATCGGCGATGACGCCGCGCGCGACGAGCACGCGGTAGAGGCCGGCCGCGTCCGCCTCGGCCATGGCCGGATCGACATCGGCGATGCCCCGATATTCGACGGTGGTGGCCACGAAACGTTCGAGCCGTTCCTTGCCGGCGGAAAGGTGCGGATGTAGCGAGGCCTCCTCGAAGGCAGCTCCGCTCTCGCCTTCCCACAAAAGCACGGCTTCGACGCCCATCGCGGCGGCGCAGTCCTGCATGGCCGGCCACAGCACGGCCGGCACGTAGAGGTAGGCGACGCTTTCGTCGTCGCAATGCAGGTCGAGCACGATGTCATGGCCGACCGACAGCTTGAGCAGTCGGGCCTTCAGCCGTTGGTCGACGGTCGGCAGTCTGTCTTCCGCCGGCAGCAGCGCGGTGTCCGGCTTGTCGATCAGCGGGAAGTCGCGATTGAAATTGACGCGGTTGGGCAGATGGAAGCGGCCTTCCAGCTCGCCGAACATATATTGGGCGCGACCGACCGGATTGGCCCAGGGCACCACGGTGATCGAGCCTTTGACGCGGCCTTCGGCTTCCGCTTTCGCCAGCATCGGCATCAGCGCGTCGATGGCCACCGTGCCCGGCAGCTCGCCCGCATGCAGCGCCGCCTGCAGATAGGCGGTCGGTGCTGCGGCATCGCTCCCCTTGAAGCGGAAGACCGGGAATTCATAGGCAACGCCCTCGCTGTCGCCAGCCAGCCGCTCGATCGATTTTTCCATGGTCTTCTCCGTCGGGTGCCTGTCGTTCATGCCGTGCCGGCAGGGCCATGTCGAGTGGTCCAGTGCCGCTGATGATGAGCGCAGCGAGGTCCCGCAGCGTCCGGGATGTGCGCCGGCTCAGACCAGTGGCGTCAGTTCCTGTGCGATCGTCGGCAGGATTTCGGCGACATTGGGGTGGATATGCGTGGCGCGCTGAAGCGTCCTTACCGGAGCCTTGGCGTACATCAGGTCGAGCACGCAGTGCACAGCCTCGTCGCCGCCAGGCCCGAGCACCGAGCAGCCGAGGATTTCGCCGCTGTCGGCATCGACCAGGATCTTCATGAACCCTTGCGTCTCGCCTTTCTCGATCGCCCGGCCAATCCGTGTCATCGGGCGCTGCCCCACCAGCGCGCGGCGGCCGGATCGGCGCACGGCGGTCTCGGTCATGCCGGCGCGGCCAAGCGGCGGGTCGGTGTAGAGCGCATAGGCCTCAATTCGGTCGCCCACCCTGCGCGTATCGTTGTCGAGCAGGTTGGCCGCGACGATCTCGAAGTCGTTGTAGGAGGTGTGGGTGAAGGCGCCTTTGCCGTTGCAGTCGCCCATCGCCCAGATGTGCGGCACGCTGGTGCGCAACTGGTCGTCGACCTCGATGTAACCGCGTTTGTCCAGCGCGACCCCGGCCCTGTCGAGGCCGAGGTCGTCGGTGTTGGGAATACGGCCGAGCGCCAGCAGCACATGCGAGCCGACCACCGGCGGCTGGCCGCGCGAAAAGGTGACCGCCACGTCCTTGCTCTGCCTGGCGAAAGCGATGTCGTCGGCGCCGAGATGCACGGCGATGTCCTCGTTCTCAAATATCGACAGGATGGCGGCGGAGACATCCTCGTCCTCGCGGCCGATCAGCCGCGGGCCTTTCTCGATGACCGTCACCCTGGAGCCGAAGCGGCGGAACATCTGCGCGAACTCCAGCGAGATGTAGCTGCCGCCGACCACCACCAGGTGATCCGGCAGCACGTCGAGGTCCATGATCGAGGAGTTGGTCAGGAAAGCGACATCGCCGATGCCCGGCAAGTCCGGCACCGAGGCGCGGCCGCCGACATTCAGGAATATCTTGCCGGCGCGCAAAAGCTCGTTGCCGACGCGCACGGTGTTCGCATCCTCGAACCGGGCGTGACCGCGAAACAGCGTGCAGCCGGGCATGCCGGCGATCCATTCCTCCAGCCTGTGGCGGGCATCGTCGGAAACCTTGTCCTTGCGCGCCTTGACCGTCTTCATGTCGATGCCGACCGGGCCGGAAAGCGTCACGCCGTAATCGGCGGCGCGGCGGGCGAGATGCGCTGCATAGGCGCTGGCGACCATCGTCTTGGTGGGCATGCAGCCGGTGTTGACGCAGGTGCCGCCCACCAGCTTGCGCTCGACGAGCGCCACCGTCATGCCGGCGCCGCTCAGCCGTCCGGCCAGGAACGGGCCAGCCTGGCCACAGCCGACGACGATGGCGTCGAAGGCCTTTGCCTCGCCCGTCATGCGACGGCGGCCACGATCAGCAGGGCGGCGACGATTGCGACAACATCTTCGATCAGCGCGGCGGGCAAGTCACGGCCGAGAGCGGCGGCGAGACGCGCCCGCGCTTCGGCGCCGCCATACGTGCCGATCGCCGCGCCAATCGCGCCAGCGATCAATCCGCCGATCGTGGCACCGCCGGTCGCGCCGATGACCGCGCCGGACAGCGCGCCGGTGACCAGCCGGGCGCCGAATTGCTGCGGCACCTTGCGGCTGGGCGTCGAGGGCAGCTGGTCGGTGACCAGTTCGACGAGGGCGAGGATCGAGAAGAGGGCGACGGCGATCCAGTGGCCCATGAAGCTTGCCCATGTGCCGGCAACCGGCAGCCAGCCGAGATGGGCGCCCCAGGCGACGGCGGCGGGCGCCATCATCGCCCTCAAGCCCGCGACAACCCCGATCAGCAGTGCAAGCAGATAAAGCATGACAGGTCCCCCAGCTTGGAACGGCCTTTGATAAGCAGCCTAGCATATGCCCTGCATTTGACCATCGTTCGGATCTGGGCGACGAAATCCGCGAGGGAGGCGACGAGATTCGTGGGCCTTCCAAGCAAGGACGCTGCAGATGACCGAACGCGACAAGATGAAGGCTGGCGAATGGTACAATTGCGTCGATCCCGAGCTTGACGCCTTGCGGCTCGTTGCCAGCCAGGCCGTGTTCGAACATCGTTCGCTGCCGCCGCTTGAGCGGGGCGACATCGCGCCGTTGTTGCGCGCGCTGCTCGGGCAGGCGGGCGAGGGCGCCCGCATCGAAGCGCCGTTCCATTGCGCCTATGGCTTCAACATCTTCCTCGGCGCGGGCGTCTTCCTCAATACCGGCTGCGTCATTCTCGACACCGCTCCGGTCCGCATCGGCAAGGGCACCATGCTCGGGCCAACCGTGCAGATCTATTGCCCTGAACATCACAAGGACCCGGAAAAACGCCTGGCAGGGCTGGAGATCGCCCGGCCGGTGACGATCGGCGAGAATGTCTGGATCGGTGGTGGCGCCATCATCCTCGGTGGCATCACCATCGGCGACAATGCCATCATCGGCGCGGGTTCGGTGGTCACCCGAAATGTGGCCGCTGGCTCGACCGTTGTCGGCAATCCGGCTCGGCCAGTTGGCTGAAATGATTGTTCCTGCGGGTTGACAGGGCGACGGGCCGTCTCCTTAACTCGCGGCGTTAATGTTCTCAGGGCGGGGTGAAAGTCCCCACCGGCGGTAAGGGTGTTCGCACCCGAGCCCGCGAGCGCCTTCCGGCAACGGAAGGGTCAGCAGATCCGGTGTAATTCCGGAGCCGACGGTCACAGTCCGGATGGAAGAGAACGAACGGAATAGCGGTGGCGCAAGCTGCCGGGATTCCGCGTCGTGCGTCCTGATTCTGGTTCGAAACGGAAGGAAGGACCCATGAATCAGCAATCCCCAAAACAGTTCGAAATCCGCCGCGTCGCCGTTATCCGTGCCCGCTGGCACGCCGACATCGTCGACCAGTGTGTCGAGGTCTTCGCCAAGGAGATCGAGACACTGAGCGGGGGCAGCCTGGCCGTCGATATCTTCGACGTGCCTGGTGCCTACGAAATCCCGCTGCATGCCAAGACGCTGGCGGACAATGGTCGCCATGCAGCCATCCTCGGCGTGGCGTTCGTCGTCAATGGCGGCATCTACCGCCATGAATTCGTGGCCCAGGCGGTGCTCGACGGCATGATGAGCGTTCAGCTCGCAACCGGCGTGCCGGTGCTGTCAGCGGTGCTGACGCCGCACAATTTCCACGACAGTGCCGAGCATCATCGTTTCTTCTTCGATCATTTCAGGGTCAAGGGCAGGGAGGCGGCCGGCGCCTGCGTGGAGATCCTGAAAGCGCGCGACCTGATCGCCGCCTGATCTTGCCGCACGAGAACGTCGGGTAGGCCCGGCGTTCTCTCCTCCTTTAGCCTACAGGTTGTATTTTTGGCGATAATACATCTTTAAGTTGATTTGCCGAGGCGATGCCCCTATAAATCGGCCAATTGTCCCGCAAGGGCGAAGCGTGGCTTGGGGGCACGCATGGCGTTGTCGAAAAGATCGAAGGCAATTCTTGCATTGGCCGCTGCCGGCCTTGCGTTTCTGGCACATTCGGCCTTCGCGCAGGTGCCCCCGCACCAGCCGGGCACGATCTGCTTCACAGCCACTTTCTGGTGCTGGGCCAATCCCCCCGGACCGCCGGGCAATCCGTGCGGCTGCCCGTCACCCTATGGATATGTGTCGGGTTATCTGAACTAGAGGTGCCGGCGTGCCGGCCTCTTGATGGGGGAGGTTTGGGTGGCGGAGGAAACATTCGTCGATCGTCTGATCAGCGATGCCTATCGTATCGCCGAATATGCGCGCACAAACCGTACCATCGACGACGCGGAACTGTGGGCCGCGATCAAGGCGGTCGAACAACTGCCCGAGGCCGAGCGCAAGATCCAGGACGATAAGGTGAAGGCGCTTCAGGAGGCCTTCCGCAAATGCACCGCCAATATCGAACCGCAGGCGCTGGTCGCCATCAGGAACGGCTGGAATCCATTCAAAAATTCATGGCGCAACAGGGCAAGGATCGCGTTCCTGGTCCTGATATCGCTGGCCTCCATGGCCATGGTCGGGCAGCTCACCCAGATCTACAATTCGGGCAGGCTGCTTTCCACCGATCTCATAGCACTGCAAAAAAGCAATTCGCTGGAACGTTTCGGCCTGCTGGAACGTGAACTCAACGAAGCGCAAAGGCGCCTGTCCGATAAGAAAGATGGAGAGGGTCAAGGCGATCCCGCCGGACAGGGCGCGATCCCGGCGGTTGCCGGCGGCACGGCCGGAGATGCATCCGGCGAGGCTGGATTGCAGTCGGGAGATACGCGCGAACGCTATCTGCTGGCCCGCGAGGCGGCCTATTCGAAACAGGATGAGCTGATCAAACTCGACCAGCAGATACGTGCGCTGGAAATCCGGGCCGAGACTTTCCAGAAATTGGCGAAGAACCCCATCGCGGGCATGGAAACCGCCCGTAAGGTCGGCGACAAGATATCAAACTGGTTCGCCTGTCTTCTACTGAATGATCTCAGCGCCGGGGAGGCGCTCAAGAAGGCTGCGGAATCTCCCCGGTCAATGAGCAGCGGCAATGTCGGTGTTCCCGAAAGTGCCGGCGCGCAGCCTGCCATCGCGATATGCCCACCAGGCTTCCGCGGCGCCACCCCTGGCATGACATCGGACGGCGGGGGGCCGGGTGGTGGCGGTCTCTCGGCGGCGAGCGACGCTGCTACCGACCCCAGCCCGCCTCCCCCATCTGGTGGCTATGGCCACGAGCCGCGCAGTGTGGTGATGCGGGGAGCTTTCTGCTCGCATCTGGACTATCTCGCCCCGGAAGGCCAGACATCCGCGGCGACTGCGGACCCCGCAAGGCAGTATATCGCCGCCATCGCCTATACGATCGACAATCAGTTCGGCGTCAGGGTTGCCGACATCATCAGCCAGAACTGCAAGATCGGCCTTTATTATTATTCCGGCTCGATCCCGGATATGGCTTCGCTCGAGGCTCAGGTCCGTGACACCAACACCTTTTATTCCTTCATCATTCTGCCGGCGGCTTATGGCGCGCTCGGCGCGCTGATGTTCTACATGCGCCGGATTCTCGATCCGCTTCTGCCGGACCCGACCTTCCTCAGGACCGTTCACCGTGTCGCGCTGGGCGCGCTTGCCGGAGTACTACTGGCCTGGCTGTGGGTCGGTATCTTCGACAGCAGCGAGGATTTCAAGGCGGTTGGGCTCGGACTGTTCGCGCTCGCCTTCGTGTTCGGCTTCAGCATCGAGGTCTTCTTCGACTTCCTCGACAGCCTGGTGAACGCGGCAAAGCGCCAAGTTAGCAAGTTTGACGACCCGGCTAGCCCAGCCACCACTGCCAACCCGGCGACGCCTACCCCCGCCAAGCAAGGCTCTTAAAAACTCCGGGGACTAGGGCGACAGCGCGATCAGGGCCGTAAGGCCTCATGTGATGAGGGCAGTAGGCAGTCGGGTGAACTCCTGTTCCGACTGCCGACTGCCGATTGCCCTTTGTGCCTAGAACAGCCCCTCGATCTGGCCCTGGTCGTTGAGGAAGATCTTCTCCGACGAGGGTTTTGAGGGGAGGCCCGGCATGGTCATGACCTCGCCGCAGATGATGACGACGAAGCCGGCGCCGGCGGCAAGCCGCACCTCGCGCACCGGCACGGTGTGGCCGGTCGGCGCGCCGCGCAGGTTCGGATCGGTCGAGAAGGAATATTGCGTCTTGGCCATGCACACCGGCAGGTGGCCGTAGCCGGCCTGTTCCCACTGGTGCAGCTGGTCGCGGATCGACTTGTCGGCGATCGCCTCGTCGCCGCGATAGATGCGCTTGACGATGGTGTTGACCTTCTCGAACAGCGGCATGTCGTCGGGATAGAGCGGCGAGAACTGCGAGGCACCGCTTTCGGCGAGGCTGACCACCTTGTTGGCCAGCTCCTCGATGCCGGCCGAACCCTTGGCCCAATGCTGGCACAGGATCGCCTCCTCGCCCATCTTGGCGACATAGTCCTTCATCGCCTGGATCTCGGCATCGGTGTCGGAATGGAAGTGGTTGATGGCCACTACCGCCGGCACGCCGAACTGGCGCACGTTCTCGATGTGGCGGCCGAGATTGGCGCAGCCCTTCTTCACCGCCTCGACATTCTCGGCGCCGAGGTCTTCCTTCTTCACCCCGCCATTCATCTTCATGGCGCGCACGGTGGCGACGATGACGGCGGCAGCCGGCTTCAGGCCCGCCTTGCGGCACTTGATGTCGAAGAACTTTTCGGCACCGAGATCGGCACCGAAGCCGGCCTCGGTGACGACATAGTCGGCGAGCTTCAAGGCCGTGGTGGTGGCGACCACCGAGTTGCAGCCATGGGCGATGTTGGCGAACGGGCCGCCATGGACGAAGGCGGGGTTGTTTTCCAGCGTCTGCACCAGGTTCGGCTGGATGGCATCCTTCAGAAGCACCGCCATGGCGCCGTCGGCCTTCAGGTCGCGGGCATAGACCGGGGTCTTGTCGCGGCGATAGGCGACGATGATGTCGCCGAGGCGCTTTTCCAGATCCTTCAGATCGGTGGAAAGGCACAGGATCGCCATGACTTCGGAGGCAACGGTGATGTCGAAGCCGGCCTCGCGCGGAAAACCGTTGGCGACACCGCCCAGCGAGACGATGATCTGGCGCAAGGCGCGGTCGTTCATGTCCATGACACGACGCCAGGCGACGCGGCGGATGTCGATGCCGAGCTCGTTGCCCCAATAGATGTGGTTGTCGATCAGCGCCGACAGAAGGTTGTGGGCGGTGGTGATGGCGTGGAAGTCGCCGGTGAAGTGCAGGTTCATGTCCTCCATCGGCACGACCTGGGCATAACCGCCGCCGGCGGCGCCGCCCTTGACGCCGAAGTTCGGACCGAGCGAGGCCTCGCGGATACACACCACCGCCTTCTTGCCGATGCGGTTCAGGCCATCGCCGAGCCCCACCGTCGTCGTCGTCTTGCCTTCGCCGGCCGGTGTCGGGTTGATGGCGGTGACCAGGATCAGCTTGCCGTCCTTGTTGCCTTTCACCGACTTGATGAACTCGGCCGACACCTTCGCCTTGTCGTGGCCATAGGGCAGCAAATGCTCGCTCGGTATGCCGATCTTGGCACCGATCGCCTGGATCGCCTGCTTCTTCGCGCCGCGCGCTATCTCAATGTCGCTCTTATAGTCGGCCATAAGGTGGTCTCCCAAATCGTCAGGTGGCAGGCGCGGCATTGGCCGCCGGTGTCGGGCTGCATAGAAGCCGAGCGGGAGGCCATCCCGCCGTCTCAAAACAGCCGCACAATACGCGAAATGCGACAGGGTCGTTTAGAGCGAATAGCGAATAGGGAGTAGCGAGTAGGCAAGGCCGGAGCGTACATTAAATCCTGCTTGCGACATGGCCGCAGCCGGCTAATTTGTTCGCTATTCGCTATTCGCTATTCGCTATTCGCTATTCGCTATTCGCTACTGCGAAAGCACGCTGCTGATTTCGACCATGTTCGAGCGGACGCGCAGGATATAAAAACCCATCGTCGTCAGATGGGTCGCGAAGATGCCGGTTTCGTCGCTGTTGGCGATGATCCAGGGCTGGATGCGCAGCGCCGAGACGAACTGGGCGTCCATGGTGTCCCACAGGCTCTTCAGGTTCTTCTGCTTGATCACGTCCTCGAAGTCAGCCTGCGCGGCCTTCATCAGCCCGTAATAGGCGTAGAGCTGGCCATAGGCGAACCAGAAGCGGTCATCGGCGCGGAAGTCGAAGAAGCCGTAATCGTAGTTCTCGGCGCGGTCCTTGAGGATGGCCGAGGTCGAGCCGATGTCTGAGGCGATACGGTCGATATATTGCTTGAGATTGTCGGCGCGGGCGTCGAACACGGCCTGGCAGGTGGAAAGCCTGCCGTTGAAGGCGCGCAGCTTCTTGATGGCGTCGCGATAGTAGCTGGGCGTCGGCGTCTTGGGGCCGAACGGGCTGAAGCCGAAATACCAGGTGGCTTCGTCGAATTGCAGGTTGCCGCGGGCTTCCTGCAGGTCGCCGTCGATCTGCGAGGTGGTGCGCACGCGGCCCATATTGTCGGCAAGCTCGGTCGATGTGCGACGCACCGCCTGGTTGATGCCGCGCTGGAACGAGGCCTTGTTGTCCATGAACGGCGTCTTGTCCCAGTCGTAGCCGAACAGCCCGACCTTGTAGAGGATCATCGACGAGATCCAGGCATTCTGGTTCACGTTGAAATCGGTCAAGTCGGCCGTCATGTCGGCGATCGCCGAGCGCGCGCAGGATTTGGTCGTGTCGGTGCCGCCGCCGGCCGTCACCTGTTCGCCGGCCGAGACGTCTCTCTTGGCGAAGTCATATTTGTTGACGTAGTTCGGATCGAAATTGTTCCACCATTGGGTGGCATAGAAGAAATTGGCGTAGAGCCCGATCAGCACGAGCAGGGCGGCACCCAGAATGGATTTGAGCATCCAGCCCCGCTGAAAATACCAGCGGCCGACCCACATGAACGGCCACAGCGCTATGCCGATCAGAAAGCCGATACCGCGGCCGATCCATTGAAACATCCGGGTGAAAAAGTTCACGATCGGATCAAGCATGCGGTGACACCCCTCGTCGGTTCAGTCGGCCAGGCCATAGAGACGGGTCCTGAACGTCGCCTTGTCCCTGAGATATGTGGTTTTCAGGACATCGACAACATGCGATCGCCATACCTCGCTGTAGCCTTCGTAGTCGCGATAGAAACCCTGCTTGTTGAAAATGTAGCGGGACACGAAGTCCGACGGCACGAAATCGGAGATCAGGCGGTTGGTCAGCCAGGCGTCGGGATGGCTTGGTTTGGCGCGCACCACCAGGAAACGCTGCTGCGGCTTTACCTCCTCGATCTTCAACCGGCCAAGCTGGCCGATCTCGCGCTTGGCGGCGTTGAGGAAGGGGAAATTGCCGTCGCGGTTGATCGCGTCGGCGTGGTTGTGGATCCAGGTCTGCAGCCACACCTTGTCGACGCTGGAGAGGTTGCGGTCCGGATCGGACTGCCAGATCAGGTCGCGCACCACCATCTCGGCGCGGTGCTCGAGATAGCCGGAACTCTCGACCCATGACGCGCGCGGCAGTTCGATGCGCCCGGAGGTGGCGAGGAACTTGAAAACAGTGTCGGCGTCCTTGATCGACAGGTAGCTCACCTGCCACGGCCGCGAGCGGCGGAAACCGGGCGCGGCGGGGTCGCCGACCACCGTTGTCACGTCCTTGTCGACGAAGACATAGAGCCCGCCGAAATGGCTTGTCCAGTATGCGTTGTGGCGGAAGATGACCTGGTCCGGCACCAGCGCGTTCTCGCGGATATCGCCGGTGACCTTGGCCAGTTCCACCATGCGGTCGAGCATCTCGTTGTCGCGCCAGGCGTCGGGTTCCTGTTTCAGGCGATCGACCAGGGTGCCGAGTTCCGCCGCCTTGCCGAGAACGTCTTCGGCCGAAAGAACGCGGAACTCGACCTGGTTGATGGACAGGAGATCCTCGATGTCCTCGACCTTCGAGACGGAATCCTCGATCTCGCCATAGAGCACGTCCTTGATGGTCAGCGCGTCGATGGCGCGGCTGTTCCTGGACATGAATTCGAACATCAGCTGCGAGGTGTTCGAGAAGGCGGTGTGCACCACCGGCAGATCGATCTGCGATGGGGTGAGGATGATGAAGCGGCGGTTGACCCCGTTCGGATCGAGATAGGCCTGGTCTCCGCATTCCTCGGCGATCTCCGGCGAGAAGCCGGTGCGGTCGATATGGAAGCTCTCCAGCCCCGTCGGCTTCAGGCCGAACGCGGCGAGTGCCTTGTTGTAGCGCCCGATCAGATGCGGCTCGTCCACCGTGAGCAACCGGCCATAGATCAGCTCGTTGTCGCGCAGGAGGTCCATCAGGCGTTCCACAGCCCCTTCTTCTGCAACTCCGCCATTTCGCGCGCGGCGCGTTCGCGCAGCCTGGCGTCGCGTAGAAGTTTGTCCACCGCTGCGTCGTCGGACTTGTCGGCGTAGCGGAACTCCGAGTCGGCGTAGCGGTTGATCTCCTGCATGACCATGTCCATGTCGAATGGCCCGCGCAGTTCCTCGATCATCGCTTTCTTCTCGTCATAGGCCTTGTGCATGAAGGCCTCGGGCTTTTCGAACCATTCGTCGGGAAGTTCGATGTCCATCGCCCGCATCTTGATGGCGTCGGTGACGTTCTTGATGGCGCGGCCGGTGAAGCGCGGTTCTGCTTCCTTGATCATGTGCAGATAAGTGCCGACGTCCTCCATGGTCTTGGGCGTGCCATTCTCCTTGGTGAAACGCTCGAAAACTCTTACGAGCCCGTCTTCCCGAGGTTTGGCGTGTTCGCCATAGGCTTCGGTCACGGCACGCTGGATTTCCTGCGCGGCGTAAAGCTCGTGGTCGCCGAGCGGGATCTTGTGGTTTTTGCCGGCCAAAAGCACGAAGATGTCGATGTAGTCGTCGCGGGTCTGCGGACCGTCGACCAGCCAGCGGGCGCCGGCGCGCTGGCGCAACGCGTCGTCGACGTTTTCCGGATAGTTGGAAAACATGCCGAAAGAGCAATTGCCGCGCACCACCGTGCCGGCACCGGCAAAGGCGTCCATCAAGACGCCGGTGATTTCCTGCTGGCCGGCGGAAGCCCGGTCGTCGGAGCGTTTGGCCGCCACCTGGTCGATGTCGTCGATGGTGCCGAAGCCGATGGCGCGCGGGTTCAGCACATTGTTGATGAACTGCCGGCAATTCTGGCCGGACTTGCCCTGGTAGGACGAGATCTGGTCGACACCGAAATTCTCATAGGCGAAGGGATAGCCGGCGACCTTGCAGTAATCGTTGACCAGGCCGGCGATCATCTGGATCAGCGTGGTCTTGCCGGTGCCGGGTGCGCCGTCGCCGATGAAGGTGAACAGGAAGCCGCCAAGTTCGACGAACGGGTTGAGCTCGCGGTCGAAGTCGTAGGCCATCAGCATCTTGGCCAGCTTGATCGACTGGTATTTGGCGATGTGGTTGCCGACGACTTCTTCCGGCTTCTTGAAAGTCATCACCAGCGGCTTGGCACGCTTGCCGGGAGCGACGTCGAAACCGTCGAGGATGAAATCGTCGGCGTCGATGCGGATATGCGCGTTCTCGAAGGTGCCCAGCCCGTCGAAGCGACCCTTGCGGGCGAGAAGCCCGTCGATGGTAATGCGGGCGAAGCTTTTCGCCCGCGCCAGCAGGTCGGCATCGTCCTTGGCGCCCGACAATGCCCGGTCAAGGCCGGCCACCAGCGACTTGACCGCATCCTGCGGCGTGTCGAACAGGAGATCGGGCTCGGCGATGTCGTTCGGCGCCTCGCCGTCGCTGTCGATCGACTGCGTTAGGTAGGACGCCAGCGCAAAAGCCGAAACATAGGCGGAGGCCGACAAAAGTTTCTTGAAATGGCTGGCCTCGTCGCCTTCAAGCGGCGCGCGAGCGTTCCTGGCCTGCAGGCTTTCGAGGTCGGAGCCTTCGGCGAAAATGTCGGCGACCGCCAGCGCGATCGCGATGCCGCGGCGGGCGCGGTAAAGCAGCGTGTGCTGCGGGATCGACAGCAGCTGATCGTCCGGCCGCACGGAGGCAACCGTTCTTACCAGTTCCACCTCGCGTGTCTTGCGCACCGAGCCGGTCGAAACCGTCGAGACGAAGCGGCGACCGGTGCCGGCGAGCGCCGTGCCCTGTTCGCGGGCGGGGTCTTCCAGCACGACGATGCGGGTGATGAAGCTCTGCGCGGTGGCGCGATGCTTTTCGATCGCCGCTTCGGAGATGGTGGTCAGGCCGGTATCCATTCGTCCCCCGTCAAGCCGTCTGGTTCGGATGGTCGCTACACATCCGAAATCACCCGTCCGCCGGACAGGATATGGACCTTGTAGCCGCCGAAGATCTTCTGCGCCTCGCCGGCGGCGTAGAGCGCCTGATAGGCCTCGTGCGGCACAAGCGCGTGGTTCTCGTAGCTGGAAACGCCCTGGCGGGTCGCTTCGAGATCGTCGGTGTTGATGAAGAACTCCTGCGTGGTCTTCTCGCTGGAGAACAGGCCGCGCCGGCCGGGCTTCTCGCCCTTCGAATAGACCTCCTGGATCGTCCAGGTCAGCAGCCAGGCATTTTCGGGCTTGCGCACCTTGGCCAGCACCTCGGTGACGGTCGAATTGTTGTCGGTGATGCCGGCCGAATAGAAGGGCCCGAGCACCACGCGCCGCAGCTGTTTTGGATGCAGTGGCTCGAAATCCTTGTCGAGATTGACGGCGATGGTCAGCGGCGCCAGCGAGTAGGACGAGTTCTTTTCGGTGAAGTCGTCGAAGCGGCGGGCAAGGTCGGGGTTGAGCAGGCCGTCGACGGGCAGCGGTATCTCGACCTTCTCGTTCAGGCGTCCGTCCTTGTCGACCAGCTGGCGCACGATGCCGTCGGAGGAATCCTCGACGGTCGCCATATAGATCAGCGGCAAATTGGCGGTGCCGTCGAAGCTTGCCCAATGCACGAGATAATAGGGCAGGCCGGATTTCGGATTGACCGAGACCTTGGCGGTCTGCGCCAGGGAGAAGGGCGCGAAGGTCTCGCCGCTCTTGATGTCTTCCAGGTAAAGCCGCTCGGCCATCGACTTCTGGAGCGCTGCCGGAAACTCCTTGTGGCGCAGGATGAAGTCGGCCATCTCGGCGCGCAGTTCGCGGGCCGAGGGGATCGTCGCCAGCCGGCTATCGGCCTGCCGGCGGTCGTTTTCCAGTTCGAGCAGGTTCTGGAACACCGGATAGCCGCTTTCGGCGCGCGAGATCTTGAACGTCTCCATGAAGCCCAGCCGGTTGCGCCAGCAGGTGAAGGATTTGTCGAGCCGGGCGATGTATTCGGCGACGATCTTGGCGACGATGCCGTGCCGGTAGAGCGGCGAGCGGTCGTCGCGCATGAAGATTTCCAGCCCCGACAGGGCGGCCGTGATGGCCGAGAAATAGCGCTCGGCCGCTTCGGTCTCGACGGTCATGGCTTTACTCCCTTCCAGGCGAAGGGATGGCGGCTATGGGGGCGATCGGAAGAAGGCATTGAATGCGGACAGTCCTGTCGTGTCGTGGTCAGGACTGCACGTAGTTCGCGGCGTTGTGCTTCTTCATCACATCCTCGAAGCGGCGCGAAAAGGCATCGTCGGCCAGCTTCTTGCGGCGCTGGATGTCGGCGGTCGCCACCATGTTCTTCTCATGCATCTCGAGCAGGTCGCCAATGTGTTTTTGCGCGGCGGCGCCGATGCCGGCCATGGTCTCCTCAGCCGTGGTGTCGACCTGCGAGCCCAGTGTGTTGATCTTGTGGGCGACATCCTGCTGGGCGGCTGTCTTCAGCGAATCCTCCAGCGCCTTGTAGAGCACGATACGCTGCTCGGTATCGATGGTCAGCTTGTTGATCAGCGTCGACTGCGCGGCGATCTGGTTGTTGAGCGAATCCACGAAGGTCTGGAACATGGACGTGTAGCGCTCCAGCGTCTGGCTGGCCGCCAGCAATTCCTGCTCCTTGGCCTGGCGCTCGTTGTATTCGGTGGCCAGTTTGGAGCGCTCGCTCTCCAGCGCGGTGCGATCCTTCTGGCTGGTCGAGGCGGCAATCCTGTTCTCGACGTCGAGCAGCATCGGGTTCAGTTCCATGATGCGCTTCTGCACGGCTTCCAGCTCGGTCATGGTCGCCTTGCGGCGCTCGATCACCTGCGAAAGGCTGGCCTCGGAGGTCTTGTAGCGTTGGTCGAGCACCTGCTTCTGCGCCTTCAGGATGCCGACGATGGTGTCGGACTTGGCCAGCAGTTCCTGCAGGTTGCCGGCCAGCGACATGTTGCGCACGCGGTCGGTGCGCAGGCGTTGCTTCTTCTGGGCCGAGAAGATGCCGACGAAGTTTTCCCAGCCGGTGTAGTTTTTCATGCTCTCGAATTCGGCGCCGAACACGTTGGTGGCGTCCTCGAGGCCGATGATGAGGTCGGCGATGTTGGCTTCCATCGTCTTTTGCTGTTTCAGCACGTCGTCGATGCGGGCGTTCTCGATGTCGAAATTGGCATCGCCGATCTTCTTGTCGGCCTTGGCGAGCGTGTCGAGCACGCTACCGGACTGCTCGATCTTGGAGCGCATCTCCTCGACGACCTGCTTGGTCTTGGCAATCTCGGTGTCGAAATTCTGCAATGTCGCCATCGGGTCCCCCTAGCGGTGTCAACACGGACCTGCACGCGACAGGTTGCGGCGAATATATGGGGGGCGATTGGCGATTGAAAGACAGGCCAGGCGCTTTCGCCGCAATGCGGCCGATGTCGGTGGTCTTTCGTTCGCCGCTTACGGCTTGGGGTCGGCCTTGAGATAGGCGATCACATTGGCGATGTCGGCATCGTCCTTGAGCCCGGCGAAGCCCATCTTGTTGCCCGGCACCTTCGCCTTCGGCGCGCGCAGATAGTCGGTCAGGGTTGCTTCGCTCCAGACAAGACCGCCACCGCCGGCGTCTTTCATGGCCTGCGAATACCGTGACAGATAGCTCGGCGCGCTGCCGGCGGCGCGGCCGATGACGCCCAAGAGATGCGGGCCGACCCTGTCCTGCTCGGAGGTGGCGTCGTGGCAGGCCATGCAGCGGGTGAAGACCTTCTTGCCGGCCGCTGCGTCGCCTCCGGCGAAGGAAGGCATGGAGATCAGCACGGAAATCAATGCGATGGCTGGGCCGAGCGCCTGGCGGGTCATGGGTCTTCCTCGGATCGGTTGGCCAACCGTATCAGCGTCGTGTTGCGGCGGCCAGAGTCCCGTTCGCCGCGGTCAGGGCCGCGTGAAGCCGATGAAGTCGTCCGGCTGGGCACGCCCCATCTCGTCCTCCCAGTGGCGACGGCAGAGCGACACGTAGATGTCCTTGCCGATGGCGACCTGTTCGCCCTGCTTGGCGACCTTGCCGTCGGGGCCGAGCCGCACGACCATCGTCGCCTTGCGCCCGCAGCGGCAGATGGTGCGCACCTCGCGCAGATCGTCGGCGAGCGCGAGGAGGGCGCGCGAACCGGTGAAAAGATTGCCCTGGAAATCGGTGCGCAGGCCATAACACATCACGGGGATGCCCAGCCGGTCGGCAACGCGGGCCAATTGCCAGACCTGCGCTTCCTCGAGGAACTGCGCCTCGTCGACGAAGACGCAATGGACGGTGGTGTGCTCGTGGTGTTCGGCGATGCGGGCATAAAGGTCGTCGCCGTCGCGGAACATTTCTGCCTCGGCTTCGAGCCCGATGCGCGACGAGATCTGCCCGGTGTCGCCCTTGCGGTAATGGCCGGCGACGAACAGCATCGTCGTCATGCCGCTTTCGCGATAGTTGTAGGATGCCTGCAAGAGCATGGTCGTCTTGCCGGCATTCATGGTGGCGTAGTTGAAATAGAGCTTTGCCATGGCCCTTTATGCAGAAGTTGTACGCGGCTGCGAGGGGCGCTTTTCGGCCGTCCACCAAAAAAGCTTAGCCGTGTCGCTGATCGGCCAATGCGCGCCGTCAATCGTATCTCGTGGTGCTTGAAACGGCACAAGAATGGTGTTTGGCTGACATAACAAGGCCAGGCGTCGGATTCCGCTTCGCCGAACAGACACAATGGGAGAAAGTTCATGTCGCGTATGAAGTCTTTCGTCGCAGGAATGAGCCTTGCGGCCTTCCTGGCTACCGGTACGGCTTTCGCCGGGGATGCGGAGAGCTGCAAGAAGGTCCGTCTGTCGGATGTGGGCTGGACCGACATCCAGGCAACCACGGGCGTGGCCTCCGTGCTGTTGACCGCGCTCGGTTATCAGCCCGAGGTCATCCAGCTTTCGGTGCCGGTCACCTATGCATCGCTGAAGAACAAGGATCTCGACGTCTTCCTCGGCAACTGGATGCCGTCGATGACCAACGACATCAAGGACTACACCGCCGAAGGCTCCGTCGAAACGATCAGCCAGAACCTCACCGGCGCCGGCTACGGCATCGTCGTGCCGTCCTATGTCGCCGACGCCGGCGTCAAGACGCTGACCGATCTCGGCAAGTTCAAGGACAAGTTCGAGGGCAAGATCTACGGCATCGAGGCCGGCAATGACGGCAACCGTATCATCCTCGACATGATCAAGAACCCCGCCGACAATCTGCAGGGCTTCGAGCTGGTCGAGTCCTCTGAAGCCGGCATGCTGACCCAGGCCGAGCAGTCGATGAAGGACAACAAGTGGATCGCCTTCCTCGGCTGGACGCCGCATCCGGTGATGGGCGCCATGAAGATCACCTATCTCGACGGCATGGGCAATTCCGGCTTTGGCGCCGCCACCGTCTCCACCAACGTGCGCAAGGGTTACCTTCAGGAGTGCCCGAATGCCGGCGCCTTCATCAAGAACCTGAAGTTCAATCTGGATATGGAAGGCCAGATGATGGACTCGATCCTGAAGGGCAGCGATGCCAACAAGACCGCGACCGAATGGCTGAAGAAGAACCCCGACGCGGTCAAGCCTTGGCTCACTGGCGTGACCGCCTTCGACGGTAGCGACGCGGCTGCGGCCGTGAAGACTGCGATCGGCGGCTGACCGACCTCGCCCCTGGCGGGCGACGCTAAAGGGGCAGCCGCCCGGCCGGGGGCTGCCCTTTTCCATATCCTGTGACAAGATGATCGTTCGTGCGGGGCGGACGGCGGCGCGAGATGGGAGGGCAGATGGATCCGGTTTCAAACTTCCTGGTGACCTGGAAGATACCGATCGGCGCGTGGGGCAAGGCGTTCTTCACCTTCCTCACGGATAATTTCAACAGCATTTTCCGTGGCTTTTCGAACGGGTTGAACACGCTGCTCGACAGCATCGTGAGCCTGCTGCTCGTCATGCCGCCGGTCCTCGTCGTGCTGTTGATCGCGCTGCTCGCCTGGTGGCTGCAGCGGTCGAAGGTGCTGGCCATCGGCGTGTTCCTCGGCCTGCTCTTCATCATCAACCAGGGCCTGTGGAAGCAGACGGTGCAGACGCTGGTGCTTGTGGTTGCCGCTGCTGCCGCCTCGATGGCGATCGGCGTGCCGCTCGGCATCTGGGCCGCGCACAAGCCGAAGGTCTACAAGGTGATGCTGCCGGTGCTCGACCTGATGCAGACCTTGCCGACCTTCGTTTACCTGATCCCGGTGCTAACCCTGTTCGGTCTCGGCAACGCGCCGGGCCTGATCGTCACCATCATCTTCGTCATCCCGACCGCGGTGCGCCTGACTCATCTCGGCGTCACCTCGGTACCGACCTCGATCATCGAAGCCGGCCAGGCCTTCGGCGCCACCAAGCGGCAATTGTTGTGGAAGGTCGAGCTGCCGGCGGCGCTGCCGACCATCATGGCGGGCCTGACCCAGTGCATCATGCTGTCGCTGTCGATGGTGGTGTTCGCCGCGCTGATCGGCGCCGGCGGTCTCGGTACTGAAATCAACCGGGCGCTCGGCTCGCGCAGGATCGACCTCGGTCTTGAGGCCGGCCTTGCCATCGTGGTGCTGGCTATCGTGCTCGACCGCATGACGCGCATTGGCGTGGGAGGCAAGAAATGAGCGTCGCCGTCGATTTCAGGAATGTCGATATCGTCTTCGGTCCGGACACGGCCGACGCGCTGGCAATGGTCGACAAGGGAGCGACCCGCGCCGAAATCCTCGAGCAGACTGGCAATGTGCTGGGTTGCGCCGGCGCCAACCTCACTGTCAACGAGGGCGAGATCTCGGTGCTGATGGGCCTGTCAGGTTCGGGCAAGTCGACGCTGCTGCGCGCCGTCAACCGGCTCAACATCGTCAGCCGCGGCCAGGTCATGGTCAAGAATGGCGACGGCATGGTCGATGTCGTCTCCTGCGACGAGGCGACGCTCCGGCAGTTGCGCCAGCATCAGGTCGCCATGGTGTTCCAGCAATTCGGCCTGCTGCCCTGGCGCACGGTCGAGGAAAATGTCGGGCTCGGCCTCGAACTCGCCGGCGTGCCGGACGCCGAGCGCAAGACCCGCGTCGACAAGCAGCTCAAGCTCGTCAACCTCGACCCGTGGTCGAAGAAATACGCGCATGAACTGTCGGGCGGCATGCAGCAGCGCGTCGGCCTGGCGCGTGCCTTCGCCACCGAAGCGCCGATCCTGTTGATGGACGAGCCGTTCTCGGCGCTCGACCCGCTGATCCGCACCAAGCTGCAGGACGAGCTCCTGCAGCTGCAGAAGACGCTGAAGAAGACCATCATCTTCGTCAGCCACGACCTCGAAGAGGCGCTGAAGATCGGCAATACGATCACCATCATGGAGGGCGGGCGCATCGTGCAGTCCGGTCCGCCGGAAGACATCGTACTGCGGCCCGCCAACGACTATGTGCGCGACTTCATCGCCAATGTGAACCCGCTCTCGGTGCTCACCGCCTGGAACGTCATGCGCGACCGCCGCGATCTGGAGCAGGCCGAGGAAGGTTGGATCTGGCTCGACCGTCGCAAGACCACGCGTTTCAAGATCGACGACCATGGCCTGGTCGCTGCCGCCGAGCGCGACGGCAAGCCGGCGGTATGGGTTTCCTGCACCGAGGTCGAGCGCCAGCCCGACGAGGCGGCGCAGGTGTTCTGGGCAACGCCCGGCACGCCGCTCAAGACCGTGATGCTGGCCATGCACCGCTCGCAAACGGCTCCGGTGGCGCTGTTCGACGACCAGTCGCGCTTCGTCGGCGCCATCGGCATTCGCGATGTTCTCTCGGCGGTTCTGCGCCGATAGGTTCGTGTCTTTCCGGACCGGTGTGCCGAACGAACGCAGGGGATTGGCATGACCTCGTTTCTTGACGACGGCCCGGCTGACGCCGGCACCACGCTTCTGCTTGCCCATGGCGCGGGCGCGCCGATGGATTCGGACTGGATGAATGCCGTCTCGGCGCAACTGGCGGGCAAAGGCGTCCGTACTCTGCGTTTCGAGTTCGGCTACATGGCGGCGCGGCGCTCCGGCCAGCGCAAGCCGCCGCCTCGCGCCGAGGTGCTTCTGGACGAATACCGGCAGGCCGTCGCTGCTGCCGCACCGAGCGGCAGGTTGCTGATCGGCGGCAAGTCGCTGGGCGGGCGGGTTGCCAGCATGGTCGCCGACGAACTGTTCAGGACGGGAAAAATCGCCGGGCTCGTCTGCCTCGGTTACCCGTTCCATCCGCCCGGCCAGCCGGACAAGCTCAGAACCGCTCACCTCGCCGCAATGGAATGCCCGACCTTGATCTGCCAGGGCGAACGCGACCCGTTCGGCACCAGCGAGGAAGTGGCTAGCTACAAGCTTGCCCGGACAATCGCCGTCCAGTGGCTGCCCGACGGCGACCACGACCTGAAACCCCGCAAGGCTTCCGGTCGTACGCTGGCCGACAATCTGGATGAAGCGGCCGGCCGGATCGCTGCCTGGCGCTAGACCGCGAGCGGCAGTCGCAGTTCGGTCTGCAGGCCACCTTCGGGATGGTTCGACAGATAGATTTCCCCACCGGCGGCCCGCGCTATGTTGCGGGCGATCGTCAGGCCGAGCCCCAGCCCGCCCGTTTCGCGGTTGCGCGATTTCTCCAGCCGGACGAACGGGCTGAACACGGCGTCCAGCTTGGCCTGCGGTATGCCGGGACCCTCGTCGCGGATGACCAGCGCCATCTGGCTGTTGGAGTGATGCAGGCTGAGATGCGCCTTTTGGCCGTAAGTCACCGCGTTCTGGATGAGGTTGGTGACGCAGCGGCGCAGCGCCACCGGCCGCGCCAGGCAGATCAGTTCGCGCGACGGCGTGCCGTTGTCGTCGAGCGTTACCTGGGGGAAGCCGTCGGCGACGGATTCGACCAGTGACAGGAAATCGATGCGCTCGCTTTTCTCCTCCGCCACTTCGAAGGTGGCGAAATCGATGACGGAGCGGGCGATGTCCTCGATGTCGCTCAAATCGCGGGCGAGGTCGTCGTGCAGCTTCGACTTGCGCAGCAGTGCCAGCCTCAGCCGCATGCGTGTGAGGGGCGTGCGCAGGTCGTGCGCCAGCGCCGCCGCGAGCTGCTCGCGATCCTCGACATATTCGCGCAGCCGCGACTGCATGGAATTGATCGCCCGGGCCGCCGCGCGGATCTCGCGGCTGCCGGCTTCCGAAATGGGCGGGCTCTTCAGGTCGTTGCTGATGCGCCGTACCGCCGTTTCCATCACCCGGTAGGGCGCGGTCAGGCGGCGCAGCGACCAGACCGACATCGCCACGACGAGACCGGCGACGATGGCATAAAGCGGCAGGCTCTCGGGGTTCAGCACCGGGCCTGGCGGAATGATCGGTTCGGTGAAGTTCAGCCATTGGCCGTCGGAGAACTCGATCGAAGCGGTCAGCTTGTCGCTTTCGGAGAATCCCGCCGCGAGCCTCAGGAGATCCTTTTCCACCTCGCCGGCATCGGAGCCGGGTTTGCGGACGGGTTTTTCGGGCTGGGTCGCCTCGTCGCGCCGCACCCTTGCCTCGGTGACGCCGAAGCGAGCGAGGCGGCTGACGAGGATGTCCTCCAGTTCCGCCAGCTGGTCGTTCTGGGCGATCGAAGAGGTGACGACGGGGCTGTCGGAAACGGTCATCGCATAGCTGGTGCTAGCAACACCGGAAGCCATGCGTTTGCGGTCCGCCGGAGTGGCCGCATAAAGCAGCTGGACGACCGAATAGGCGCGATCGTTCAGCCGGTAGTAGTCGACGATGTCGGCGACGGCGGCACGGTCCCTAGCCACGATATAGAGTGTGGCGACCTGGCTCATCAAAAGCGCGGCGATCACGATCAGCAGAACCCAGGCGGGCAGGGTCTGTGGCAGGAACCGCTTCATTCGGAGGTGGTCTCGGGAATGAACTGGTAGCCGCCGCTGCGCACCGTGTGGATCAGCTTGGGCGTGCGGGGGTCGTCTTCCATCTTGCGCCTGAGCCGGCTGACCAGAATGTCGACGCTGCGGTCATAGTTGATGCCGACGTCGCCGCCGGAGAGTTCGACGAGTTGGTCGCGGGTGAGCACGCGCTGCGCGCTCTTGACGAATGTGTGCAGCAGGTTGAATTCGGCCGCGGTCAGTTCCACCCGCACGTCGCCCGGCGCGATCAGCCGGCGGCGCGAGCAATCCATCGTCCAGCCAGCGAAGCGGTAGACCTGGCGCGGCGGCTGCCTTGGGGCCTCAGTCGCGTTGTTGCGCCTCAGCACGGCGCGGATACGGGCCAGCAGTTCGCGCGGGTCGAACGGTTTCGGCACATAATCGTCCGCACCCATCTCCAGGCCGACCACCCGGTCCGTCGTTTCGTTGACGGCGGTCAGCATGATGATGGGGAGCGCCTGGTTCGTGTTGCGCAGCTCGCGACACAGTTCCAGCCCGCTCTTGCCCGGCAGCATCACGTCGAGGATGACCAGGTCGAATTGGTTGCGCCGCATCGTGGCTTCCATTTCGTTGCCATCGCGGGCCACCGAGGTGCGCAGGCCGCGCTTCTCGAAAAACTCCTGAAGCAGATCGCGTATGCCCTTGTCGTCGTCGACGATCAGAATGTGTGCATCGGATTTCACGAGATACCCATTGCAATGCTTTGCCGGGGAGGCAGTTGGTTTCGCCCTTAGGATAGGGTTGCCCGATCGTCTTGGCCAGCGGCTGCGGCGTTTCGAAGGCGCGTCCTCCTCAGAAACAATCCAGAAACAAAATTCAACATCCGGGAAAAACTGACGCAAAAAACCGATGCGATAAGGGTCCTCGCAGCGGCCAGAACACCGGTCGCGGCGCCTCGCAAACGGGGAACGCAGGGACTGACGATGCAAAGATGTTCGAATGGATGGATGGCTGCGATGCTCGGCGTTTCGCTTGTCCTGTCCGCCGTCGGACATTCGCAAGCAGACACCCCCATCACCCGCAGCGAACGTTGCAACCGGCTAAGTCAACAACTCGACGAGGCCATCGAAACCCACGCCGAGGCGGCTCAGGTCGCCCAGGCAAAGGTGCTTCAAAAGAAGGCGACCCGGTATTGCGCGGACCGCAAGCAGGCCCAGGGCATCCGGACCTACGCCACCGCTTTGAAGCTTCTTGGAGTGACACCTGACGATCCCAGTCAGTGAAGCTCGACCCAAACTGAAAAAAGGAAGCCTATTATGAAGAAGACCATCCTCTCCGCTCTCGGCCTCTCTGTTGCTCTCGCTTTCTCGATGCCGGTTCTCGGCACGACCGCCGCGAACGCTGCTTCGACCACGGCGACCACGACCACGACGACCGCTCCGGCTGCTGCCACCACCACCACCACCGCAGCTCCGGCCGCGACCGCTAAGAAGCCGGTCGAGAAGGTCACCAAGAAGAAAGTTGTGAAGAAGCACAAGAAGGCTGCCAAGAAGGCCGAAGCCAAGAAGACGATGTAAATCGTCCTTGGCTAACCTCGAGACCGCCTTCGGCGTCCCCCCTCTCGAAGGCGGTCTTGCGGTCTCCCGACCCGCCGCGGCCATGCGGGCCTCAGCGGAAACGACGCTTCGACGTGCAGCCCGGGCGACTATTCGTCAGGCGCCCCCTCTGTCCGGCCCATGCGCCAGGGTCATTCCTGCCGGCGGCGACCGATTCCCAACGGACACGCGACCGGTACTGGCCCGCTCAACCAGGAACATAGGAACACGTCCATGAGAAAGTCCCTTCTGTCGGCCCTCGGCCTCGCCGTGGCGCTTGCCTTCTCGATGCCGATCGTCGGCGCCAGCTCGGCCAATGCCGCCGAGACTGCCAAGCACGTGATGCACAAGAAGCATCATCACCGCGCTCATCATCGCAAGCACCACAGGAAGCATCACGCCCGCAAGCATCATCGTCACCACTACGCGGCTGCCAAGAAGGCCGCCTAAACATACGGCTTCCGCCACGGGCGGGATCGACAAGAAGGCCGCCTCCGGGGTTTCGGAGCGCGGCCTTCTTGTCGTTTGGCGGGCGTGTCGCAAGCTGATCTAAAGTCGTTACGGCGCGCTATCTCCGTCGTCTCGGATAGCTTGGCTGGAGCAACCGAAGCGGCGGCTCCCTGTCATACTTGCCGGATCGCTTTAGCGGCCTTCGCGGTACCACATGCTGCCCAGCGCCAGGAGCAGCAGACCGAGCCCGAGGAAGCCGCCGAACAGCGGCACGCGCGACACCGCCTTCAGCACGCTGTCGTCGGTGGTGCGCAAGCCGATCCAGTCGCGTCCGGCAGCCTCGGCCTGACCGCGCACCGGCACGATCGAAGGCAGCGCGATGTCGCTGCCGGTGCCGGCGACGAGGCGCCGCACGCTGCCGCCGGTGGCCTCAGTGGCCGGCTTCAGCTTGCTCTCCGTGGAAACGACATCGCCGAATTCCGGCGCATTGATGGGGCCGACATGGGCAAGCGCGGTCAGGTCGCCATTGGCAACCTGATAGAGACCGATTTCGCCGACCTCCATGCTGCCGCTGAAGATTCCCGGCTCCGATTTCTGCAAGGTCAGGGTGAGCGGCTTGCCGGAAGGGGTGATGATGCGGGCGGCGCCGGGATCGTCGCTCATCGTCTGGCGGCGCACCTCCAGCGTCATGCCACGACCGTCGGCGGTCAGCCGTTCTTCTTCCAGCTCCGGTTCCTTCATCAGCCAGTGCGCGACGCGGCGATAGAGCTGCACATGCGGGCCGCCGCCTTCGAAGCCACGCGCCCACAGCCATCCCTGGTCGGAAAGCAGCATGCCGACGCGGCCCTGGCCCTTGCGGTCGAGCACCAGAAGCGGGCGGTCCTCGGCTCCCTTCATCACCACTTCGCCCTCGGGCCGATCGATGCCGATGGTGCGGAACCAGCGGCCCCAGCGCGGCGGACTGGCTTCGGACCCCTCAAGCCCACGGGTGACCGGGTGACGCTGGCCGAGTTCGGTCAGGCGTGGATAAAAGGCCTTGTCGATAACCTCGCCGGTCGGCATGCCGGGCAGGGCCGACATCAGCGGCGTGCGGGCAATCGTGCTCGGTCCGGCATATTCGGGGCCGGCCGCGATCAGCAGCGCGCCGCCCTTTTCGACATATTCGGCGATGTAGTCGTAATAGAGGATCGGCAGCACGTCGCGATGCTGGTAGCGGTCGAAGATGATCAGGTCGAACTGGTTGATCTTGTCGACGAAGAGTTCGCGTGTCGGGAAGGCGATCAGCGACAGCTCGTTGATCGGCGTGCCGTCCTGCTTCTCGGGCGGCCGCAGAATGGTGAAATGCACCAGATCCACCGACGCATCGGATTTGAGCAGGTTGCGCCAGGTCCGTTCGCCCGCATGCGGTTCGCCCGAGACCAGCAAGACGCGAAGGTTTTCGCGAATGCCGTCCACCAGCGCGATCGCGCGGTTGTTGATGTCGGTCAACTCGCCATCCTCCTTCGGGATGGTGAGTTCGACGATGTTGCGACCGGCGCTGGGGATCGTCACCTGCAGCGGCATTTCCTGGCCGATGAAGGCGCGTTCGACCGCGACCTGCTGGCCGTTGACGGAGACGCGCACGTCGACGGGCCCGGTCTGCCCGTCGGTGGCGATGACGCGATAGGTCATGTCGAGCGGCTTGCCGACAAGGCCGAAGCGCGGCGCCTTGTCGAAGCGCACGCGGCGGTCCTTTTCGTTCTCGTGGCCGGTGATCAGCGCGTGGAGCGGTGCGTTGAACTCCGGCCGGCCGGCCGGCACATCGTGCACCTCGCCGTCGGTGATCATCACCGCGCCGGCGACACGCGACGGCGGCACGTCGCGCAGCGCGCCGTCGAGCGCCGAGAACAGGCGGGTCTCGGTGCGTTCCTCGGCGGCGCCGCTCTTGCCGGCCTCGACGACGCGCACGTCGAACTGCTTGAAGCGGGCGAGCCGTTCCTTCAGGCCGGCAACGGCGGCGTCGGTCTGGGCGGTGCGGTCGCCGATGTCCTGGCTCTGGCTGCGGTCGACGATGACGGCGACGACGCTTTTCAGCGCTTCGCGATCTTCGTCCAGGAACACCGGGTTGAACAGGGCAAGCGCCAGCGCGGCAAGGGCTACAAGGCGCAGCACTGCGCCGCGCTGACGGAACCACAGGCCGACAGCGGCAAGCAGCGCCAGCGGCACCAGCATCGCCGCCAGCAGGGGCCAGGACAGGAGCGGTTCGAAGGCGAGCGACCAGTTCATCTCATTGACCAAGCCGTTCGAGCAGGTCCGGCACGTGCACCTGGTCGGATTTGTAGTTGCCGGTCAGCATGTACATGATGATGTTGACGCCGGCGCGGAAGGCATAGATGCGCTGCATCGGGTCGGACGGCACGGTCGGAAAGAGCGGATTGCCGTTTTCGTCCTCGGCCCAGGCGCCGGCGAAATCGTTCGAAGTGATCATGATCGGCGTCACGCCGTCGCCGGTGCGCACCGGGCGGTTGCCGGGGTTGCTGGCCTCGAGCGAGGCCTCGACCCAGAGCGGGCTTCCCGCATAGCGTCCCGGAAACTCGTTCAGGATGTAGAACGACTTGGTCAGCACATGGTCGGACGGCACCGGCTCCAGCGGCGGCACGTTGAGCGTGCCCAGAATATCGCGCAGGCGCTGCGTCGCCGGACTGGCGGAAGCGTCGAGCGTGGCGGCGAACTGGTCGCGCGTGTCGAACAGAACCGTGCCGCCATTTTTCATATATTCGTCGATGCGGGCGATCGCGGATTGCGACGGCACCGGGACATTGGCGTCCACCGGCCAGTAGATGAGCGGGTAGAAGGCGAGGTCGTCGCTTTCGATGTTGACCCCGGTCGGGTCGCCGGGTTCCAGCGCGGTCTTTTCGCGCAGGAAACGGGTAAGCCCCCCCATTCCGGCGCGGCTAACGGCATCGATGCTGGAATTGCCGGTCAGCACATAGGCGATCCGCGTCACGGTGGCAGCGTCGATCGCCTGCTGATCGCCGGGCTTGGCGTCGCTGGCGAAGGCGGGCGGTACGGGCAGGAACAGCGCGGGAAGGATGATCAGCGCGACGGCTGCCGCCGTCATCCGGCCGGCCGCCCGGCGCCAGAGACCGGTCAGCCACAACACGACCAATCCGTCGACGATCAACAGTGCAAGCGCGGCGAACAGCAGCGGTCCCTTGATGTCCTGCTGTTCGTCGACGGCGTAGCTTTCGGTGACGACGGGGATCGATACCGTCGGGCGGCTGATCGGCGCCAATGTCGCATCCGCCGGCAAAAGATTATGCGCGAATACGCCGTTTTCGGTACCGTAGAGACCGGGTGGGTTCTCTATGGTCACGGGCAGCGGAGCCTTGCCGGTTTGCAAGGGCTTTGCTTCACCGCTTGGCGGCCCGATCTGGCCGTCGGCGCCAATCATCCGGTAGGGCGGCAAAGTGGCGGCGGGCGCGTTTTCCGTTGATGCTCCAACAGCGCCCTGGTTGCGCGAGAGCTGGACGATGGCTCTCAGCATTTCCACGAAGCTTCCTGAAATCGGCAGGTTCGACCACGTCGCCGAAGGGGTGATGTGGAAAAGCACCACGATACCCTTGCCGCGGCTGTCGGCCGTCACCAGCGGGGTGCCGTCGGCCAGCGTCGCCCATGTGTGTTCGGCCAAGGTCGGGGTCGGTTCGGCCAGGATCTGGCGCGAGACGGTCACGTCCTGCGGCGGCGCGAGTTTCGCGAACGGGCCGTTCGATGGGAACTCGGTCACTTTCTGCGGTTCGGTCCAGGAAAGCGCGCCGCCCAGCAGGCGTTCGCCGAGCCTGAGCTTCACCGGCAGCAACTCGTCGTCATTGCCGGCGGTAAGCAGCCGCGTCGAGGCAAAACGGATCAAGGTGCCGCCATTCTGCATCCATTTGATCAGCGGCTCGCGCACCGCGTCCGGCACGGTGCCGACATCGCCCAGGACGATGACCGCCGGCTTCTGCTCCAGAAGCTGCGGAATGGCCTCCTGGAGGTCCGGGCTTTTCGGTTCGATGATGTCGGCCGATGGCTCAAGAGCGCGGCGGATGTAATAGAGCGGGGAGAGAAGCTGCCTGGTATCGTCCGTCGGTGCCTGAGACAGCAAGGCAACGCGCCGGCGCTTTGCCGTCCCGTCGAGCAGTCGGACGCCGGCGGCGTGATTTTCTCCGTCCAGCGAGATCGCGGCGAAATCGTTGCGCAGTTCGAAGGGAACGACGATTTCGCCCGATGCTACCGCTTCGCCGGGTCGGAAGGTGAGGGCAGCGTCGCCGATACGCCGGCCCTTTTCGTCGAATGCGCCGGCGGTCATGGCGCGTGGCACGCCTGCGGGCGCGCGTATGGCGGTGACGCTGAAGCGATCGAGGCCGTTGTCGGCCGCGGTCAAGCCGACCATATCGAGACGATCCGGCGCGGCCCAGACGATGTTGGCGGGCTTGGCCGCAAGCAATGTCGCGAAAGCCTTGTCATCATCCTTGGCGGCGAGGCCATCGGTGAGCAAGGCGATGGTCGCGCCGGTCCTCTGGCCGATCGTGTTGGCGACGGCCAGGAAAACACCTTCGCGGTCGACCGGCACGGGGCGCGGCTGCACCGCGTTCAGGCGGCTGCGGGCATCGCCCGCACTGTAGGGACCGATCTGCTGGTTCGCCTTCTCCGCCGTGAAGGCAAGGATGATCGGCATCTCCTTCTTCTCGGCATCGTTGATGAGCCGCTCGGCGGTAGCGACACGCTTGTTCCAGTCGGGCGCGCTCGCCCAGCCATTGTCCACGACGAGGGCAAGCAGGCTGCCGCCGACAGGGATACGCTCGCGCGGGTTCCACACCGGGTCGGCCAGCGCGAAGATGACCAGGCCGGCCATCAGCAGGCGCAGCAGGGTCAGCCACCACGGGCTGCGGTTCGGCGTGTCCTCCGAGCGTAGCACCCTGGCCAGGATCTTCAGCGGCGGGAACACTTCCTTCTGCGGCTGCGGCGGCGTGAAGCGCAGCAGCCACCAGATGACGGGCAGGGCGACGAGGCCCCACAGCACCATGGGCGCACCGAAGGAGAGCGGCAGCCAGCTCATGCGCCGACCCTTCCGAGGTGGCTGTCATCGACGCTGAGCGCCATATGCAGCCGCACCAGCGCTTCGGAAGCCAGGTGGTCGGTGTGGTTGACGGTGTAGCTCCAGCCCAGGCGCTTGGCCCAGGCCGCCAGTGTCTCACGGCGGGCGACATAGAGCCTGCGATAGTCCTCGGAAAGCACTTCGGCGCGACCGGCGATCAGCTTTTCGCCTGTTTCGGGGTCGGTGAATTCCGTGCGGCCCGCATAAGGGAATGTCTCCTCGGCGGGATCGGCCACCTCGACCAGATGGGCGCGCGCGCCACGCCGGGCCAACCCGTCCAGCCATTCGAACGTCTCCTCGACAGGGTCAAGGAAATCGCTGATCAGCACGACGTCGGCGAAGCGGCGTATGCCGGAAAGGTCGGGCCTGGCCGGCAAAACCGCGGCATGGGCAAGGCGCGCGGCGATGCGCTCGGCGCCGTTGCGGTTGGTGAACGGGTCGGTGACGCCCGGCCAGGCGATGCGTTCGCCGCTGCGCGACAACAGTTCGGCCATGGCGAGTGTCAGGACCAGCGCGCGCGACTGCTTGGACACTTTCGCGCCGGCCGATTTGTAGAGCATGGACGGAGACGGGTCGGCCCACAGCCAGACGGTGTGGGCGGCTTCCCACTCGCGGTCGCGCACATAGGTGTGGTCGTCGCGGGCGGAGCGGCGCCAGTCGATGCGCGCCACCGCCTCGCCCTCGACATAGGGTCGGAACTGCCAGAAATCCTCGCCGATGCCGCGTTTGCGGCGGCCGTGCCAGCCGGCGATCACCGTGTTGACGATGCGGCGCGCCTCGACCAGCAGATCGGGCACCAGCGATGCGCGCAGGCGGCCCCTTGCCAGCGCGTCATGCGCGGCAACCGGTGCCTGTGCCTCGCCGATCCTGGCCATCACAGCCCTTTGGTCAGTTTCGCCACCACGTCGCGCACGCTCATGCCTTCGGCCCGGGCGGCGAAGGTCAGCGCCATGCGATGTTGCAGCACCGGCTCGGCCAGTGCCTTGACGTCGTCGACCGACGGGGCGAGGCGGCCGTCATAGAGCGCGCGGGCGCGGGCGCAGAGCGTCAGCGCCTGGCTGGCGCGCGGGCCGGGACCCCAGGCGACATGCTTGTCGGTTTCGGCATTGCCCTGGCCGGGCCGCGCCGAACGCACCAGCTTGAGGATCGCTTCGACGACGCTCTCGGGCACCGGCATGCGGCGGATCAGCGTCTGGATATCGCGCAACCGGGCGGGATCGAGCATGTTCTGCGGCTTGGCCTCGTCGATGCCGGTGGTCTCCAGCAGAATGCGCCGTTCGGCCTCGATCTCGGGATAGAGGATGTCGATCTGCATCAGGAAACGATCGAGCTGCGCCTCGGGCAGCGGGTAGGTGCCTTCCTGCTCCAGCGGATTTTGCGTGGCGAGCACATGGAAGGGGGCGGGCAGGTCGTGGCGGGCGCCGGCGATGGTGACATGGTATTCCTGCATCGACTGCAACAGCGCCGACTGCGTGCGCGGGCTGGCGCGGTTGATCTCGTCCGCCATCAGGAGCTGAGCGAAGATCGGTCCGCGGATGAAGCGGAACGAGCGCTTGCCGCTTTCGTCCTGCTCCATCACCTCCGAGCCCAGGATATCGGACGGCATCAGGTCGGGCGTGAACTGGATGCGGCGGGCATCGAGGCCGAGCACCACGCCCAGCGTCTCCACCAGCTTGGTCTTGGCCAGGCCCGGCACGCCGACCAGCAGCGCGTGGCCGCCGGCCAGAAGCGCCACCAGGGCGCGTTCGATCACGCTTTCCTGGCCGAAGATGACGCGGCCGACGCCGTCGCGCACCCGCGAGATGTCGGCCAGCGCCTTTTCGGCGGCGGCGATCATCTCTTTCTCGTCGATCGGGCTTTCCTTGACCATCACGCTCATCAGGCATCGATCCTTGTCGTTGAGGACGCCGGCCCGCATCATATGCGCGTTCATCGTACGGCGATTCGGCCTTCGCCGGGCTCTGACCCCGAGCTTATTTGACCGTGTATAGCTGACAAGCGCAACAACAGTGACTATTTCGTGACGATGACCGCAACCTCCGGACAAGCACCCGACAGCATGACCGCCGCCGCCGACGCGCGCGGGCTGGAGGCGCTGGTGGCGCGTGCCGCCCGTGCCGGCAAGGGCCTGCCGCCGGTCGAACGCTGGAACCCGCCCTTCTGCGGCGACATCGACATGGAAATCCGCCAGGACGGCACCTGGTTCTATCTCGGCACGCCCATCGGCCGCATGCCGCTGGTGCAACTTTTTTCGACCGTGCTGCGGCAGGACGAAGACGGCAGGACCTATCTGGTCACGCCGGTGGAGCGGGTCGGCATCCGTGTGGTCGACGCGCCCTTCGTCGCCGTCGAGGTGGATGTCTCGGCCGGGGACGGGGAGCAGGTCATCACTTTCCGCACCAATGTCGGCGACGTGGTCGAGGTCGGGCCGGCCAACCCGCTGCGCTTCGTCGACGAGGCCGAGACCGGCGGGTTGAAACCCTATGTGCTGGTGCGCGGCCGGCTCGAGGCGCTGGTGGCGCGGCCGGTGATGTACGAACTGGTCGGCCATGGCGAGGAGATCGACGTCGGCGGCGTGGCGATGTTCGCCTTGCGGTCGAATGGCGAGGTCTACCCGGTCATGCCGGCGATCCGGCTTGCGGAACTGAGCGCCTGATGGACCAATCGTTGCCTCCTTTGTTCTCGGCTGCCGATTTCCGCATGCGCGCTGCGCGGGAAGAGAATTTCCTGGTGCATCCCGACGAGGATGGCGACCATCGTTTCAACCCCGGCCATCCGCGCCTGAAACGCAGCGAGCCGCTGCGCGACGCCGCCGTGCTGATCCCGGTCATCGACCGGGGCACTGAAGCCACCGTTCTGTTGACCAAGCGCGCTGAAACGCTACGCAGCCACACCGGCCAGGTCGCCTTTCCGGGCGGGCGGATCGACGACGACGACCATTCCCCTGAATTCGCCGCCTTGCGCGAAACCCACGAGGAGATCGGGCTCGACCGCCGCTTCATCGACATTGTCGGACGCATGCCGGACTATGTCTCCGGCAGCGGCTACCGCATCGCGCCGGTGCTTTCTGTGGTGCGGCCGGGTTTTTCGCTGACCTTGAACCATGACGAGGTCGACGCCGCCTTCGAGGTGCCGCTCAGCTTTCTGATGGACCCGACCAACCACCGCCGCGACAGCCGCTTCTGGAACGACCTCGAATGGTTCTTCTACGAGATGCCGTATGACGGCCAACGCATCTGGGGCGTGACGGCCGGCATTATCCGCACGCTCTATGAAAGGCTCTACGCGTGACGGATAGCGTCTCCATCGCCGACAAGGCCGACTGGCTCGCCGACAAGAACCTCAAGCGCCTTTTGGCCGCTCTGTCGGAAGCGGGCGAAGAGGCGCGCATCGCCGGCGGCGCGGTGCGCAACGCGCTGATCGGCGAACCGGTGGCCGATATCGACATCGCCACCACAAATCGCCCCGAGGAGACGATGCGGCGTGCGCGGGCCGCCGGGTTCAAGGCGGTGCCGACCGGCATCGAACACGGCACCATCACCGTGGTGATTGCCGGCAAGGGTTACGAGGTGACGACGCTGAGGGCCGATGTCGAGACCGACGGCCGCCATGCGAAAGTGTCGTTCGGCCGCGACTGGAAGGCGGATGCGGAGCGACGCGACTTCTCCATCAACGCGCTTTACGCGAAGGCAGACGGCACCGTGGTCGATCTGGTCGGCGGCATCGCCGACATCGCCGCAAGACGCCTGCGCTTCATCGGCGATGCCGAAAAGCGTATCCGCGAGGACTATCTGCGCATCCTGCGCTTTTTCCGGTTTTTCGCCTGGTATGGGGCAGGGCGTCCCGACGCGGACGGCCTGAAAGCCTGCGCGCGGCTGAAAGAGGGCCTCGACCGGCTCTCGGCGGAGCGTGTCTGGGCGGAGCTGAAGAAATTGCTGTCGGCGCCGGACCCGTCGCGGGCATTGCTGTGGATGCGGCAGGCCGGCGTGTTGTCGCGCGTGCTGCCGGAAAGCGAGAAGTGGGGCATCGACGCCGTCCACGGGCTGATCGCGGCGGAACGCGATCTCGGCTGGCCGGTACAGCCGCTGCTACGGCTGGCGGCTATGGTGCCGCCGGATGCGGCCAGGATGAAGGCGATGGCGGAACGGCTGCGGTTTTCGTCCGACGAGGCAAACCGCATGCAGCGCTGGGCGCTGACGCCGACTATCGAGGCGAAGACGACCGAAGGCATGCTCGCCAAGACCCTGTATCTCGGCGACCGCCAGGCGGTCGTCGACCGGCTGAAACTGTCGCTGTCGGCGGCGCGTGCCCGTGTCGCCACCGACGATGCGGCACTGACCGAGGCCGGCGGCTATGCGCGTCTGCTCGGCTACGCGGAGAAATGGGAAAAGCCGGCTTTTCCGGTCAAGGGCGCCGATATGTCGGCGCTTGGCCTGTCTCCGGGTCCGAAATTCGGAGCGTTGCTGAAAACGCTGGAGACGGAATGGGTGGAGAAGGGCTTCCAGCCAGACCGCGGCGCGCTGCTCGAACGCGCCGCCGAAATACTCAACAAGTCCTGATCAGGCCGCGTCGCGGACCTTTTCGATGCGCGAGCGAATGGCCTCGACCATGGTCTCGCGGATGATCGTCTCGCCATGGGTTTCGCGCATATGCTCGACCGCGCGGCGCATGACCTCCGCTTCCTCCTCGGCGCGGGTGTGCCAGTCGCAGCCGGGGACGAGCGAGCCGCAGTGAAATTCCTTCATCGAAGTCCTCCTTTCCTCGTCGTCGGAACGGTTAGCATAACACGCCGCCGCCGCTTTGGTTGCCTCGAAAATGGCCGTCGCGGCCGTGGTTTGCCCTGGCGAAGCCTGGGCGAATTAGCCGGTGTGGCGGCAAGTTCCTGTCAAATCAGGGCCATTTCGCCTGCGGCGGCAGGCTGGACAGGATCGAATTGACGTTGCCGCCGGTCTTCAGGCCGAACAGCGTGCCGCGATCGTAGAGCAGGTTGAACTCGGCATAACGTCCGCGCCGGATCAACTGCTCCTCGCGGTCGCCGTCGGTCCAGTTGTCGTTGAAGTTGCCGCGCAACAGATGCTGGTAAACGACCAGGAAAGCCCGGCCGACATCCTGCGCGAAATTAAAGTCCGCCTCCCAGCCGCCTTTCTCCTGCGGCGACTGCTGCCAGTCGAAGAAGATGCCGCCGATGCCGCGCGCCTCGTTGCGGTGCGGCAGGAAGAAATAGTCGTCGCACCAGGTCTTGAAGCGGGCGTAGTCGGCCACCGCCGCGTTCTTCTCGCAGGCGAACTGCATGGCGCGGTGGAAGCAGGCCGTGTCGGGATCGTCCTGGGTGCGGCGCCGGTCGAGCACCGGGGTCAGGTCGGCGCCGCCGCCGAACCAGTGTCTGGAGGTGACCACCATGCGCGTGTTCATATGCACGGCCGGCACGTTCGGGTTCCAGGGGTGGGCGATCAGCGAGATGCCGCTTGCCCAGAAGCTCGGATCTTCCTCGGCGCCCGGTATCTGCTTGCGGAACTCGGGCGAGAACTCGCCATGGACGGTGGATGTGTGCACTCCCACCTTCTCGAAGACGCGGCCATGCATCATCGACATGGTGCCGCCGCCGCCCTTGCCGTCCTCGCGCAGCCACGGCGTCCGCTCGAAGCGGCCGGGCGCCCAGGAAGCCTGCGGGCCGGTCAGTTCGTCCTCGATCGCCTCGAAGGCGGTACAGATGCGGTCGCGCAGTTCCTCGAACCAGGCGCGGGCGCGCTGCTTCTTGTCTTCGATGTCGGCGGGCAGACCAGCCGGTATTTCGGGTCGTTCCAAGTGCCGTCTCCGGGCGCGGGCATCTTTGCCCGACAAATGACTCGTCTTTTTCGGGCGCGATCCCTAATCTTCTCAGAAGTTGGGTCAAGGAGTTCTTTTTGTGCGTACTCCCGCAAGACCACCGCTGGATGGCCTCAAGAAGAGGCTGGACCGTGCCCGCGCCGAGGCCACGCCACGTGACGGCTTCCTGCGCGAAACCTTTGTGTTGCCGCGTTCCGACGCCCGATTGAAGGCGAAGGAGTGGTTCGAACGGTGGCCCAGACAGGCCTATTGGACGACCATCGAAAGCTGGTTCGAACGGCCGGGCGACGTCATCGAATTCACCATTCGCAGGCTGCCGGTCGCCGATTGACCCGGCGCGGCGGCCCAAAGCGCCTCCGTCCCTCGCGTCTCTTGACTTCAAGTTAGCTTGAACTTGTAGAGAAATTGTCTTCGAGAGATAAGCGAAGGCGAAAGACGATGTGCGCGTCAGGCTGGGCGGTTTCGGCGAGTCATCTTGGAAAAGACGGACGGCGTGCTGTCTTCAGTGCTCCGGCCGAGGCGGAGGGCACCGGAATAGAGGCGCTAAGCCAGCTGCCGCAAGGCCTCGCCAGCCACCATGGCCACCGAAAGCGCCACGTTGAGGCTGCGGGCGCCGGCCTGCATGGGGATGAGCAGACGCGCGTCCGCGGCATCGTGGACAGTGTCCGGCACGCCGGCGGATTCGCGCCCGAACAGGATGACGTCGCCCTCGGCGAAGGCGAAATCCGTATAGGGCACGACCGCTTTGGTCGACAAAAGCAGCAGCCGGCGGCCCTCGCTGCGCCGCCACTCCTCGAAGCGAGGCCAGTCGACATGGCGGGTGAGCGCCGCCATTTCCAGATAGTCCATGCCGGCGCGCCTGAGGTTGCGGTCGGACAGGTCGAAGCCGGCAGGCTCGATGACGTCGACGGCAAGGCCCGTGCAGGCGGCGAAGCGCAAAATTGTCCCGGTATTGCCGGCAATATCCGGCTGGTAGAGGGCGATGCGCAGACCGTGCTTCATTTCGGCGTCTTCTGGATGCGTGGCAGATCGGCCACAGATGGTTCCTGGTTTCGGCGATTGCTCGACTGGCATCTGGTCATTTTTTGCGAATGCGTGTATCAGGCCGGCATTGTCAACTCGAACCGACGGAGGCGTTCATGGAAACCATCCTGACCATGTGTATCACACGCCTTCTGGCGTGGGGCGTATGCCCGACGGCTGGCTCGGTTCGACGTTTCTCCTAGCACTCTAGGCTCCATCGCACCGATCCCAGCCGGACCTCTCTTCCGGCCATCAAGGGAATCCTGCGATGTTTTTACCCAAGACCCGGGGGCTGTACGCCCCGTCTGACCGCGTTCAGTTCCAACCGTTTTTCACCACCGGCATGCCTTTTGCCGATGGGTCCAATCCATCTTTCAACCTGTTCTTTTCACTGGAGGACGGACCGATGTTCGATCCCTGTAAGACACCGGGCTCACGCAGCCTGCACGAACGCAAACTGGCAAGCTGGGCGCTGCTGGTCGGCGAAACCCACTCGTCGGCGTCGCATGCCGAGATGAGGCGCCGGCCGCATCGCGGCATGCTGCCGGATGTCGACTTCTCCATGGCCGTTCCGGCTCCCCGCCGACCGTCGCTGGTGCGCCGCTTCATCGGCCTGTTCAAGCCGCGCTTGGTGAAGACGGATGTTCCGGCGTCGGCCTCTCAGGAGGGAGAGCGCGGGCCTGTAGGCGAAGGCCTTGCCGCTTCCCGTCCAGGCAGGGACCATGCGAGACAGCCGGCTGCCCGGCAGGCCGAAGAGAAGAGTGATGCAACCGCATGGGCGCGCGCGGCTTAAAGCTGCGCGCGCCTCCCAATTTTTCATTTAGAGTACGAAACGATGTTCCGCTGGTTTGAGAATAGATTGAATCCGTTTCCGGCCGAGGAGCCGGTCGAGCCGCCGAAGACGCTGCTGGCCTTCTGCATCCATTATACGCGCGGCGTATGGCCCTACATCGCAATCGATGCCGTTCTGATCGCGGCGATCGCTGTTGCCGAAGTGTGGATGTTCGGCTTCCTCGGCCATATCGTCGACTGGCTGTCGGCGCAGAACCGCGAGACCTTCCTGCAGACCGAGAAGTGGAAGCTGGCGGGCATGGCCTTCGTCGTGCTTTTCGTGCTGCCCGGGACCGTGTGGTTCCATTCGCTGCTCAACCAGCAGACGGTGATGGGCAACTATCCCATGCGCATTCGCTGGCAGGTGCATCGCTATCTGCTCAAGCAGTCGATGACCTTCTACCAGGACGAGTTCGCCGGCCGCATCGCCACCAAGCTGATGCAGACCGCGCTTGCCGTGCGCGAATGCGTCATCAAGCTCATCGACGTGCTCAACTACGTCATCGTCTACTTCCTGGGCATGCTGGTGATCGTCGGCTCCGCCGACTGGCGCCTGGCGGTGCCGCTCGCCGTCTGGCTGATCGGCTATCTGGTGCTGCTGAAATATTTCATCCCGCGCCTCGGCAAGGTCGGTGAGGAACAGGCCGACGCCCGCTCGACGATGACCGGGCGCGTCGTCGACAGCTACACCAACATCCAGACGGTGAAGCTGTTCTCGCATGCCAAGCGCGAGGCCTCCTTCGCCAAGGAAGGCATGGCGAGCTTCCTCGACACGGTCTACCGGTCGATGCGTTTGGTCACCAAGCTCTATGGCGTGCTCTACGTGTTGAACTCGCTGCTTCTGTTCTCGGTCGCGGCGCTTTCGATCTGGCTGTGGCTCGGCGAGATGGTGACGATCGGCGCGGTCGCCGTGGTCATCGGCCTGGTGCTGAGGCTCTGGGGCATGTCGCAGTGGATCATGTGGGAAATGTCGGCGCTGTTCGAGAATATCGGCACGGTGCATGACGGCATCGGCTCGATTTCGCTGCCGCGCCTGGTCGAGGACAAGCCGAACGCCAAGGAGCTCGATGTCAAAAAGGGCGAGATCCGCTTCGACGACATCCGCTTCCACTACGGCAAGCAGAAGGGCGTCATCGAAAACCTGTCGCTGACGGTGAAGCCCGGCGAGAAGGTCGGCATCGTCGGCCGCTCGGGCGCCGGCAAGTCGACGCTGGTCAACCTGTTGCTGCGCTTCTACGACCTGGAAGGCGGGCGCATCCTGATCGACGGCGACAACATCGCCGACGTCACGCAGGATTCGCTGCGCGCCCATATCGGCATGGTCACGCAGGATACGTCGCTGCTGCATCGTTCGGTCAGCGACAACATCCTTTATGGCCGTCCCGATGCCGGCGAGGAAGCCATGGTCGAGGCCGCGCGCCGTGCCGAGGCGCTCGGCTTCATTGGCGCGCTGGCCGACGCCAAGGGTCGCAAGGGCTTCGACGCCCATGTCGGCGAGCGCGGCGTCAAGCTGTCCGGCGGACAGCGCCAGCGCATCGCCATCGCCCGCGTCATGCTGAAGGACGCGCCGATCCTCATCCTCGACGAGGCAACGTCGGCGCTGGATTCGGAGGTGGAGGCGGCGATCCAGGAGAACCTCTACAAGCTGATGCAGGGCAAGACCGTCATCGCCATCGCGCACCGCCTGTCGACCATCGCGGCGATGGACCGGCTGGTGGTGATGGATCAGGGCCGCGTCATCGAAGAGGGCACGCATGACGAGCTGGTCGAAAAGGGCGGGCTCTATGCCCAGCTCTGGCAGCGCCAGTCGGGCGGCTTCCTGCTGCATGACGATCCCGGCCACGAACCGGCGGCCAAGATGGGCGCCGAGGTGACCGAGGAAGCAGCGGAATAGGTTTTGCCCTGCACCATCCGCGCCGGTCGGCGCGGATGGTGTCCTTTGGACTGTCGAAAACGAATCCCTGGCGTCTGGCATCGGTAAAATCCGGGTGCCAGACCTGAGTTCCAGGGGCTCGCACCCGCGTGAGTGATGAAGATGTTCGCCAAAGTCTTCGACTGGTTTGAGACCCGCTATTCCCCCGTTGCGCTGGCGGAAAACCGCCAGCCGCCGATGGGGCTTTGGAATTTTTTCCGCTATTTCATCATGCAGTTCCGCACCGGCTTCGCGATGCGCATGCTGTTCGTCGCGGCGGGCGCTGTCGTGGACGCGATGCTGCCGATCTTCGTGGGCATTATCGTCGGCATGCTGGCGAGTTCCGATCCGCGCGGCTTCTTCACGGAGCATGGAACGATGCTGGTCGTCATGGCCTGCGTCGTCTTCCTGCGGCCGCTCACCATCGCCCTCGACGCGCTTGTCCGCAACCACGCCATCGCGCCGAACTTCATCGACCTGATCCGCTGGCAGAGCCATTGGCATGTCACGCGGCAGGACTGGACATTCTTCCAGAACGATTTCGCCGGCCGCATCGGCACCAAGGTCATGCAGAGCGGCGATTCCATCGAGATCGCCGTCAACCTGACCATCGATACGGTCTGGTATGCCGTGGTGTTCGTCGCGGTGGCCGTCACCGTGCTGGCGCAGTTCGACCTCACGCTGGTCGCTGCAATCGTCGTCTGGCTGGTGCTCTATGGTCTGCTGCTCAGATACTGCATGCCGCTGATCGCGCAGCGTTCGACGGACCTTTCGGAACAATGGTCGGTGATGAGTGGCCGCATCGTCGACAGTTACACCAACATCCTGACGCTGAAGACGTTCTCGACCGGCGAGCATGAGGACAGGTATGTGTCGCAAGCGGTGGTCGAGCACGCCAAGACTTTTTACCGGCTGATGCGCGTGTTCACCGGCATGTGGTCGGCTTTGTTCGTCATGAACGCCAGCCTGCTGGTTGCCATCAGCTGGCTGGCGCTGGCGCGCTGGAGCGCGGGCGGCATGAGTGCCGCGGCGGTGGCCACGGCCATCCCCTTTGCGCTGCAGATCGCGGGCATCTCCTACAGGATCCTGGATGCCGGCGGGAACATCTTCCGGCAGATCGGCACGGCCGGCAACTCGATGACCACCATCGCCAAGCCGATCAGGATGCTCGACAGGCCCGACGCCAGGGCGCTGCGGGTGACCACGGGCGCGATTGAACTCGATCGGGTCAATTTCAACTACGGGCGCAAGGACGGAAAAGGCGGCCTCATCGAAAACCTGTCGCTGAAAATCGCGCCGGGTGAGAGGGTGGGCGTCGTCGGTCGTTCGGGCGCCGGCAAATCGACGCTGGTGAACCTTTTGCTGCGCCTCTACGATGTTCAGGACGGCCGCGTCCTGATCGACGGACAGGATGTGCGCGACGTGACCCAGGAGAGCGTGCGCGCCGCGATCGGGTTCGTCAGCCAGGACACGTCGCTGCTGCATCGCTCGGTGCGCGAAAATCTGAAATACGGGCGCCAGGACGCCACCGATGCCGACATGTCGCGGGTGGTGGATGCGGCCCATGTCGCCGATGTCGTCGCCGGTCTGGTGGACCGCGAGGAGCGGACCGGCTTCGATGCCCATGTCGGCGAACGCGGCGTCAAGCTTTCCGGGGGGCAGCGCCAGCGCATCGCCATCGCTCGTGTCATGCTGAAGGACGCGCCGATCCTGATCCTCGACGAGGCAACCTCGGCGCTGGATTCGGAAGTCGAGGCGGCGATCCAGGAGAACCTCAATCGCTTGATGGAAGGCAAGACCGTGATCGCCATCGCCCACCGGCTCTCAACCATCGCGGCGATGGACCGGCTGGTGGTGATGGATCAGGGCCGCATCATCGAGGAAGGTTCGCACGATGAACTGGTGGGCAGGGGCGGGCTCTATGCCCAGCTCTGGCAGCGCCAGTCGGGCGGCTTCCTGCCGAACGACGGTCCCGCACAGGAACCTGCCGTCGGCGCGAAGGCTGAGCTGACCGAAGCGGCGGTGGAGCGATGACATGGAGCGGCGGGCCATGCCGATCTTCAGCGGTGTTTGCGGCCGGTCGGGCCGCTATCGCGAAGACGTGAATCGGAACAAAAGGATGAGCGTGGCATTTGATGCCTTGAATCAGTTCGTTCAAGCCATGAGTGAGGACACTGGGGCGTGAGCACCGGAGGATTCCGAGACCGCATCTGGCGCACCGTCGAGGGCACCATCGATCCGTTCAGCGACACGGATCGCGAAGTGCTGCCGGCGGATGCCTGGCGGTTCATTCTCTATTTCGCCAACCAGGCCAAGGGCGCTTTCCTTTTGCTTCTGGTCACCGGTGGCCTCGCGGGTGCCGTCGATGCGGCCATGTACTGGTCGGTCGGCTGGCTGATCGATCTGCTCGACAAGTCGTCGCCGGCCGCATTGCTGACCGATCATTGGCTGGCGCTGGTCGGGCTCTTGTTCCTCATCCTCGTGGTGCGCGCCGTCATCATGATCGCCTCGGCGATCGTCGAGCAGCAGGTGGTGGTGCCGGGTTTCTATTCGATGGTGCGCTGGCAGGCGTTCCGTCGGGTGATCCAGCAGCCCTACGGCTTCTACCAGAACGACTTCGCCGGCCGCATCGCTACCAAGATCATGCAGGGCGGCGAGGCCGTCGGCGATTTCATCATCAACGTCCTGCAGACCATGTGGTCGTTCCTGACCTTCCTGATCCTGGCAATCACCATCCTGGTCTCGCTCGATCCGCTGATGGGCGTCGTCGTCGCTTTGTGGTTCGCAGGTTACGCCGGCATCGTCTGGTTCCTCCTGCCTGAAATGCGGCGCGCCGGGCGCGAGACCGCCGACCAGCGCTCGGTCTTCAACGGTCGGCTGGTGGACGCCTTCACCAACATCGTCGCGGTGAAGCTGTTCGACAGCGGCAAGCGCGAGCACGCCTATATCCGCGACGGGCTGGAGGGCTTCCTGACGGCGGTGGTGCGGCTGACCCGCGCGATCACCACGGTCCGCTCCTCGGTCGCCGTCCTCAACGGCATCATGATGAGCCTGATCGCCGTCATCGCGGTGTTGAACTGGACGACCGGCCATATCTCGACGGGCGCGATAGCGGCCGCGCTCGGCCTCGTCTTCCGGCTCAACCAGATGTCGGGCTGGATGATGTTCAACATCAACGGGCTGGTGCGCAACTACGCCACCATCCAGGACGCCACGCGAACCATCTCGGTGACACCGGCCATCCGCGATTCGGAGAATGCCGTCGCCATACCGCGCTCCAGCGGCGACATCCGCTTCGAGAACGTCTCCTTCCACTATGGCAAGGAAGGCGGTGTCATCGACAATCTGAACCTGCATATCCGCCCGGGCGAGCGCGTCGCGCTGGTCGGGCCGTCGGGCGCCGGCAAGACGACTGTCGTCAACCTGATGCTGCGGCTGTTCGACGTCGAAAAGGGCCGCATCCTGATCGATGGCCGCGACATCCGCGACCTGACGCAGGCGTCGCTGCGCGCCCAGTTCGGCGTGGTCAGCCAGGAAGCGATGCTGATGCACCGTTCGATCCGCGACAATATCGGCTATGGCCGCGAAGGCGCCTCCGACGCCGAGATCGTCGAGGCGGCCAGGCGTGCGGCGGCGCACGACTTCATCGTCGACGTCGAGGATCCCCGCGGTCGCAAAGGTTACGAGGCGCAGGTCGGCGAGCGCGGCGTCAAATTGTCCGGCGGCCAGCGCCAGCGGGTGGCGATCGCCCGCATGATGTTGAAGGACGCGCCGATCCTCATTCTCGACGAGGCGACCTCGGCGCTCGATTCGGAGGTCGAGGCGGCGATCCAGGACAATCTCTATCAATTGATGGAGGGCAAGACCGTCCTCGCCATCGCGCATCGGCTCTCCACCATCGCCGCACTCGACCGGCTGGTGGTGATGGACAAGGGCCGAATCGTCGAGGAAGGCACCCATGACGAACTGGTGGCGCTCGACGGTCTTTATGCCCGGCTGTGGAAACGCCAATCCGGCGGCTTCCTGTTCAACGAGCAAGACCCGCTGGACGAGACCAGGGCGGCGGAGTGAGGTCATGGCCGTCTCGTTCGCCTATCTGGTGCAGCCTCTCCAGCCGACGGCGCCGCCGTTCCAGCCATTGCTGGAGGAAAGCCGGCGCAACGGTTTTGCGATGCTGGCGCGGCTGGAGGGCAATTGGGCCGAAGGCGGCAATCGTTTTGACGCGATGGGCGAGATGTTGCTGGGCGCATGGCGCGGCGGCGAGCTGGCAGGCGTGTGCGGCCTCAACATCGATCCTTATGTCGCCGGGCAACGGCAGGGCCGGGTGCGGCACCTCTATGTCGGCGAAGCCCATCGCCGGCGTGGCGTGGGCGCCATTCTGGTCGGCGCGGTGATCGACGCCGCCGGCCGGCACTTTTCCGTGCTGAACACCCGCGCACCGGTTGCGGCGCATCGTTTCTACGAATCGCTGGGTTTCCAACCCGTCCAGCAGGACTTCGTCACGCATCGCCTGATGTTGGATGGGCAGGCGCAAATGCCTGCTCTCGAGGAAAGGCACTGAATGTCGTTGCGCCCTCCTTCCCGTTTCTCCGGTAATTCCGCCTCCGAAATGCTGTTCGATGCGCTCGGCCACGAGATATTGGCCGAAAAGGCGGCGGCGCTCGGCAGGGCTGGCGAACGGGCTGAAAAAGCCGTCGCTCGCCTGCGCGCCCATGCCGGCGACGAGCCCGGCCGGGTCAAACTGCTCAAGGAGGCGGCGGACGCGGTCTATGCCTGGTTCATCCAGCGCGAATTGTGCGGGTTCCGCCGTCACGATGCAGTGATCCGCGACCTTGAAATCCCGCGGGAAGTGCTTGTCAGGCTGGGTGCGGGCTAGGATCGTTTCCCGGCGCGGCATTTGTCCCCGCGACAATCTGCCCTGTCGTGCTCACCCGACTGGACAAAAACGGGCCGCACGCATAAACCGAAATCCAAATGCCGGAGGAATTCGCTAGCCTGTTGCCATGCGCTGTCGGGCCGGTGCGAATTGAGCGGGGATGCTCAAGCGGGACAGGGGGCTCGCCCTTCGGCACGGAAGAGGCGAAAGGACCAGGCACCCGTGAGCGCAACCGACGATACCCACGACCCCAATCGCCGTGATTTTCTTTATATCGCCACCGGCATGGCCGGCGTTGTCGGCGCGGCTTCGGTCGCCTGGCCGTTCATCGACCAGATGCGGCCCGACGCCTCGACGCGTGCGCTGGCCTCGGTCGAGGTGGACGTGTCTTCGCTGACGCCTGGCATGTCGCTGACCGTCAAGTGGCGCGGCAAGCCGGTCTTCATCCGCAACCGCACCCCGGAAGAGGTGAAGGCCGCGCAGGACGTCAAGCTGGACGAGTTGAAGGATCCGCTCGCCCGCAACGCCAACCTCGCCTCGGATGCCCCGGCTACCGACGTTGACCGCTCCGCCGGCAAGGGCAAGGAGAACTGGCTGGTGATGATCGGCGTGTGCACCCATCTCGGCTGCATTCCGCTCGGCCAGCAGGGCGATTTCGGCGGCTGGTTCTGCCCGTGCCATGGTTCGCAATACGACACGTCCGGCCGTATCCGCCGGGGCCCGGCGCCGGAAAACATGGCCGTGCCGGTCTTTTCATTCATCTCCGATACCAAGATCCGCGTCGGCTGAGGCAGGGGGACATATCCATGAGCGAGGGACACTCGACCTATACGCCCAAGACCGGCATCGGACGCTGGTTCGACGCGCGCATGCCGCTGCCGAGGCTCGTCTATGACAGCTTCGTCGCCTATCCGGTGCCGCGCAACCTGAACTACATGTGGACGTTCGGCGGCATCCTTTCGATCATGCTGGTGGCGCAGATCCTCACCGGCATCGTGCTGGCCATGCACTACACCTCCGACACGAACCTCGCTTTCGGTTCGGTCGAGAAGATCATGCGCGACGTCAACAATGGCTGGCTGCTGCGCTACATGCACTCCAACGGCGCGTCGTTCTTCTTCATTGCCGTCTACATGCACATCTTCCGCGGTCTCTATTACGGCTCCTACAAGGCGCCGCGCGAACTGCTGTGGATCCTGGGCTGCATCATCTACCTCCTGATGATGGCGACCGGCTTCATGGGTTACGTGCTGCCGTGGGGCCAGATGAGCTTCTGGGGCGCAACCGTCATCACCGGCTTCTTCACCGCCATTCCGCTCGTCGGCACCTGGATCCAGGAACTGCTGCTCGGTGGCTTCGCGGTCGACAATCCGACGCTGAACCGCTTCTTCGCGCTGCACTACCTGCTGCCGTTCATGATCGCCGGCGTCGTTATTCTGCACGTCTGGGCGCTGCACGTGGTGGGCCAGTCGAACCCGACCGGCATCGAGGTGAAGTCGAAGACCGACACCGTCGCCTTCACGCCCTACGCGACCATCAAGGATGCGTTCGCGATGATCGTGTTCCTGGCGCTGTTCGCCTACTTCATTTTCTACATCCCGAACTATCTCGGCCATCCCGACAACTACATCGTCGCCGATCCGCTGAAGACGCCGGCCCACATCGTTCCGGAATGGTACTTCCTGCCGTTCTACGCGATCCTGCGCGCCATCACCTTCAACATCGGGCCGATCGATTCCAAGCTCGGCGGCGTGCTCGCCATGTTCGGCGCCATCGCCATGCTGTTCCTAGTGCCGTGGCTCGACACCTCGAAGGTCCGTTCGGCTGTCTACCGGCCCTGGTACAAGCTGTTCTTCTGGCTGTTCGCGATCGACGCCATCCTGCTCGGCTGGCTGGGCTCGCGTCCGGCGGAAGGCTCCTATGTGCTGATGGCGCAGCTGGCGACGCTGTTCTACTTCGCCTTCTTCCTGATTATCATGCCGGTGCTCGGGCTGATCGAGACGCCGCGGCGTCTGCCCAACTCGATCACCGAGGCGGTTCTGGAAAAGAACAAGTCCGGCTCCGGGCATCCGTCGGGCGCCACCGCCGCTCCGGAAACCAAGGGCTGAGCGTCAAGAGAATCCAGGGGATATTGGTATGAAGAAGATTCTCATTTCGCTCGCGGCGGTCTCCGCGCTCTTCGTCGGCGCGGCCGCCTATGCCGAGGAAGCGGGCAAGGCAGGGGAGGCTTCGCATGAGGCCAACCCGACGCATTTCCCGATCCACAAGCCGAAGGAGATGAACTGGACCTTCGCGGGGCCGTTCGGCACCTACGACAAGGCACAGCTGCAGCGCGGCCTGAAAGTGTACAAGGAAGTGTGCTCGGCCTGCCACTCGATGAAGCTGGTGGCTTTCCGCACGCTCTCCGACCTCGGTTACTCGGAAGCGCAGGTCAAGGCCTTCGCCGCCGGCTACACCGTTCCGGATGGCCCGAACGACGCCGGCGAGATGTTCGAGCGCCCCGGCATTCCTTCCGACTATTTCCCGTCGCCCTATCCGAACGACAAGGCCGCTGCCGCGTCGAACGGCGGCGCGGTTCCGCCTGATATGTCGCTGCTTGCCAAGGCGCGCGGCATCGAGCGCGGCTTCCCGCAGTTCGTCATCGACATCTTCACGCAGTACGCCACCGGCGGTCCGGACTATATCCACGGCCTGATCACCGGCTACGACCAGCAGCCGCCGGCCGGCATGACCGTTCCCGAAGGCACGCACTACAACCCGTATTTCAACGCGGGTGTGTCGCTGAAGATGCCGAAGCCGATCTCCGACGGCCAGGTCACCTATGACGACGGCGCGCCGCAGACGGTCGAGCAATATTCGGAAGACGTTTCCGCCTTCCTGATGTGGGCCGCCGAGCCGCATCTGGAAGACCGCAAGAAGACCGGCTTCCGCGTCATGATCTTCCTCTTGCTGTTCGCGGTGCTGATGTATCTGACCAAGCGCAAGGTGTGGTCGAACGTCGCTCACTGACGCCTGGGACATCCTGTTTTCCGCAAGGGCCGGCCTGTTCGTTCAGGCCGGCCCTTTGCATTTGCGGGTGGCGTCACATGGCTGTCACCGAGCCGGAAGAAGCTCCGCCGTCTCCCTCGCAAAGGATGTCTCCCATGCGCAAAACCAGCCTGCTTGCCGGCCTCTTCCTCATCGTCCTGACCGCCACCGGCCAGGCCGAAGAGGCCAAGCCCTTCCTCACCAATACCGATGTCGATCTGACCGCGATCCTGCCGTCGCCGCCGGCCAATGATTCGGCCAAGACCAAGGCCGAAATCGCCGAGGTGCTGACGATGCAGCTCACCCGCACGCCCGAAATGGAAGCACGCGCCAAGGCCGACGCCGAAGAGAACGTCTGGCGCTTCGCCGACGTCATGGGTCCGAAGTTCACCAAGGAGACGCTGCCCAAGCTCGACGCCTTCTTCGAACGCGTCGCGGCCACCGAAGGCGCGGTCGTCGATCCCGCCAAGGACACCTGGAAGCGTCCCCGCCCGCATATGCTGAGCGACATGGTCAAGCCCATCGTCAAGCCGTCCACCTCGGGCTCCTGGCCGTCGGGTCACACCACGGTTGGCACCATGATGGGCATCATCCTGTCCAACATGGTTCCCGAAAAGCGGCCTGAGATCATGGCGCGCGCCTGGGAATACGGTAACAACCGCGTCGTTGCCGGCATCCATTATCCGTCCGACATCGAAATGGGCCGCATCTCCGGCGCGGTGATCGCCTCCAACCTGCAGCACAACGCCGAATTCGAGGCCGAATACAATGCGGCCAAGGCGGAACTGCGCGCCGATCTCGGCATGTAGGAAGCCTGCCTCCGGGCCAGTCTTCGATACCACAACCGTCAGGAAAGGGCGCCCAGGTGGCGCCCTTTTTGTTGTTTCAGCCTGGCGCATGCCAATGGACACCCTGACGCGCGCATGTTTACGTAGCCAACGGGGGAGGGCGTCGAATCGGAGAGAAAAGCCGTGGTCGGTTCATCTCACTCGACTTCCGTTGCCCCCAACATCCGCGAGCGTGTCATTCAAAAAGTCGCCTGGCGGCTTTTGCCCTTCCTGGGCCTGCTCTATTTCGTCAATTATCTCGACCGCACCAATATCGGTTTCGCGGCACCCCACGGCATGAACGATGCGCTGGGCTTCGACAAGGCGGCCTTCGGGCTCGCCTCGGGCATCTTCTTCATCGGCTATCTGCTGCTCGAAGTGCCCAGCAATCTGATGCTGCACAAGGTCGGCGCGCGCCGCTGGATCGCGCGTATCATGGTCAGCTGGGGCATCGTCGCCTCTGCGATGGCGTTCGTGCCCAACGGGCTCACCATGTATGCGCTGCGCTTCGTGCTCGGCATCGCCGAGGCGGGCTTCTTCCCAGGCATCATCCTCTACCTGACGCTGTGGTTCCCCAAGCGTGAACGCGCGCGGGCGGTGGCATTGTTCATGGTGGCGATACCGCTGTCGTCGGTATTCGGTTCGCCGCTGTCGGCCTGGCTGATCGCCACCGGCCATGGCGTGTTGTTCGGGCTCGACGGCTGGCGCTTCATGTTCCTGGTCGAGGGCCTGCCGGCGGTGCTGCTCGGCGTGATGTGCTGGTTCTACCTGACCGACCGGCCGCAGGACGCGGCCTGGCTCGACGCCGACGAGCGCACCTGGCTGCAAAACGAGATGGATACCGAACGTGTCCAGACCGCGCAGCGCTATCACTATCCGCTGGTCAAGGCGCTGACGCAGCCGCGCATGCTGGCGCTGGCCTTCGTCTATTTCGGCATCGTCTACGGGCTCTATGCGGTCGGCTTCTTCCTGCCCACGATCATCGCTGGCTTCCAGCAGACCTTCAACACGCACTACTCGTTGGTCGAGCAGGGCTTCATCGTCGCCGTCCCCTACCTGTTCGGCGCCGTCACCATGTATCTGTGGGCGCGCCACGGCGACAGCACCCGCGAACGTGTCTGGCATGTGGCGATCCCGGCCATTGTCGGCGGGCTCGCCATTCCCGTCGCGCTCTACATGCAGTCACCCTTCACCACGATGATCGCGGTGACGATCTGCGCCATGGGCATCTGCGCGGCGCTGCCCACCTTCTGGGCGCTGCCCACCATGTTCCTCACAGGTGCTGCGGCGGCGGGTGGCATCGCCCTCATCAACTCGCTCGGCAATCTCGCCGGCTTTGTCGGCCCTTATGTGACCGGCTGGCTGACCGACCTGACCGGAAACCCGAAGGCCGGACTGTGGCTGGTCGGCGCCTTCATGGTCGCTGCGGGCCTCGTCGCGGTGGCGCTGAAGGCGGCACCGGAGCCGGACGATCCGCGCGCCACCGAGCCCGACACCCTGGCCTGAGCGGGGCAGGCCACGGGTCGCGGCCGAAAATGCGAGGCCATGCCGGCTTCGCACTTTCCTTTGCCCGCGCCAGTCTCTATCGATGGGGCGGCACGACATGGATTCCCGATGACATCTTCTTCGACCGACACGCTGCTGGCCTCGATCCGCACCATTCCGGACTATCCGAAGCCCGGCATCCTGTTTCGTGACATCACCACGCTTCTCGGCAATGCCCAGGCCTTCCGGCGCGCCATCGACGAGCTGGTGCATCCCTATGCCGGCCGCAAGGTCGACAAGATCGCCGGCATCGAGGCGCGCGGCTTCATCCTCGGCGGCGCCGTCGCCCACCAGTTGTCGGCCGGCTTCGTGCCGATCCGCAAGAAGGGCAAGCTGCCGCACGAAACCGTGCGCGTCGCCTACAGCCTGGAATACGGGCTGGACGAGATGGAGATGCACAAGGACGGCGTGGCGCCGGGCGAAAAGGTCATCCTGATCGACGACCTGATCGCCACCGGCGGCACGGCGGAGGCGGCGGTCAAGCTGCTGCGCCAGATCGGCGCCGATATCATCGCCGCCTGTTTCGTCATCGATCTGCCGGACCTCGGCGGCCGCAAGAAGCTCGAGGCGCTCAATGTGCCGGTGCGTACCCTGATGGCCTTCGACGGCCACTGAAGGGTTCCTTTCCAATTCCGTTGGCCTCGGGCCGCGCGTCCAATCCACGTCCTGCACCGCACCGGCGCGTCAGCGTTCCGGCATGGATTCCTGACACGCACCGCTCCCTGCGGTCGCTCACGCGGCCGGGAATGACGAGTTGCATGGGCGGTCTCGCCAATTGTCCATGCCCAGCCTCGCATCAATGTCGTTGCGAACGGCAGCGATCCCTAAAACCGTCTGCGCGAACAACGGCGGTCCCCTAAACCCGTCGGTGCGAACGACAGTGGCCGTCAAAACCGTTGCGATCAGAACCGCGCGATTGGCGAAAGCGCTCGAGGACATCCGTCATTCCCGACCGCGTGAGCGAGGAACGAGCGAAGCGTGTCGGGAATCCATGCCGGAACACTGACGCGTCGGCACGGTGCGGGATGTGGATTGGATGCGTGGAGGAAGACGCAGGTCGAAAGAAAGAACCTTGTCCGTTCAATCCCTTGCCGCAAACCACGCGAAAAATCGTGCGCGGATTTGTTCACGCCGCTCGCCTTCAGTCGACAATCGGCGCATCGCCCTCACGGGAACCTGGTGCGCACCGGGTATCAGGGAGGGCGCCGGTGCCGGACTGGCAGCGCTAACGGTGGCGCTGTCTGGTGACGAGCCCTAAGTCCGGGCCCTGGAAAAACCCGGCCGCCGCAAATGGCGGCTTCGAGGCCCGAAGTCTGCCGTCGCGAACGACGGCGAGGTCGGTCCGGGGCAAGAACACTGGCGGGGCGCCCGGAAGGCGCCAGCATCTAAATAGCGTGAGGCACCGACCCGGCGCCCCGCTTCCCACCTCCCTCAAGGGGAGTGTTTTTTGACAATGGCCAGACTGCGAAAAGCAGGGCGTGGCGATGAAGAAGTGTATCAACGCGTCATCGCGTCGACGCGACTGCGCCGCCGTCATTCCGGCCGAGCGCAGCGAGAGCCGGAACCCATTGGCCGCTTCATCGTCTGGCACGGCCCGGTCCTCGTCCTGAACCGTTCACGCAGCCGAACCGGCGCCGCATCTTTCACCGCCGCCCACGCGAACCCAGGTCCCGGCCGTGCTGCTCAATGGGTTCCGGGTCGGCGCTCGGCTTCGCCTCGCTGGCCCGGAATGACGAAGGCGTGGGATGCCGCTCCGTCATATCCCTCTCGTCACATCCCCCTGACAGCCCGAAACAGAGTGAAGGCGGCGACCGCCATCAGAAGCAGGCCGGCGCCGCGTCCCATCCAGATGGTGGCGGCGTGGTTGTCGGTCAGCGCATCGCGACCGCGCAGCGCCGCCAGTGCCAGGCCGCCATAGACGGCCATCTGCACGGTGACGGTCATCGTCCCCATGATCAGAGCCTGCAGCCAGATCGGGCCGTAGATCGGTTTCATGAATTGCGGGTAGACGGCGAGCACAAACAGCCAGGCCTTGGGGTTGAGCACGCAGGTGAGCATGCCCTGCGCCAGGATCGTGCCGAGCGGGCGTGCCGCCGCCGCCTCGACCGTGTCGACGGAAATCGCGCTGCGGGCAAGCGTGTAGCCGATCCACATCATGTAGAGCGAGCCGGCCACCATCATGACGGGGGCGACGACCGGCAGCAGGGTCGACAGACCGGTGACGAAGACAGTGCCGAAGATGGTGTGGCAGATGCCGCCGAGCATGATGCCGACCGTTGCCGCGATGCCTGCCTGACGCCCGCCGCTGAGCGCATTGGCCAGCACGAAAAGCATATCCATGCCGGGCACGACGATGATGCCGACGAGCAGAACGAAATAGAGCCACAAGGCGCTGGCATCCATCGGCGACATCCCCCGCGGGACGAGATGGATGCGCCCCAACGACGCTCCTTCGTCCTCTTCAATGGCCGATCAGATAGCGTAGTGCTCCTGACAACTTGGTGTCAGGAGGCGACGGCGGGCCGGGTTCAAAGTGCCTATTCGGCCTTCACCAGCACCGAGCTTTCGAACTCGATCACCTTGTCGCCGGTGGAATCGAAGGCCTCGCACAGGATTGTCAGCAGCCGCCAGCCCGGCCGCGAGGCGAGCGGGCGATGGGCGACGCCGGTGCGGGTGAAGGTGACGGTCTCGCCGGCGAAGACCGGTTTCAGCCATTTCAGATTGCGGAAGCCGGGGGAGGGACCGAATTCCGGCTCCGCGCCGGGGCCTTTCCAGACCGCGCCGGTTGGTCTCGGCGTTGTCAGGTTGTACTTCATCCAGGTGGCGGCGGTGTGCCAGCCTGACGCGCACAGACCACCGAGCAGGCTGTGCTTGGCGGCTTCCTCGTCGACATGGAAGATCTGCGGGTCGTATTTGCGGGCGAAGGCCTTGATCTCCTCGGGCTCGAAGCGGTGCGAGCCGAGGGTGACGGTGGTGCCGATGCCGAGATAGTCGTCGAGGCTCATGCGTCCGCTCCCGTGCGCGTCAGGAACATGCCGGTGTTCTCCAGTTCGAACACGGTTTCGCCGCGCTGGTTGAACAGTTCGGCGCGCATGGTGACGAAGCCGAGCCGGGGTTTGGATTTGGACAGACGCTTGGCAAGGATGGTGATTTTGCCGGTCAGCCTGTCGCCGGCCAGCACCGGCTTCTTCCATTTGACATAGTCGACGCCGGGCGCGCCCTGCGAGGTGGAATCGAGGATAAAGGCGTCGCAGATCATGCGCATGAACATGGCGCATGTGTGCCAGCCCGAGGCGGAGAGGCCGCCGAGCAGGCCGGCCTTGCCGGCTTCCTCGTCGAGATGCATCGGCTGGAAGTCGAACTCGGAGGCGAATTCGATGATTTCGGCCGCCGTCACATGTTTGGGTCCGAGATCGATCGCCGCGCCTTCGGCGAAATCCTCATAAGCCCATTTCTTGCCGGTCATCGCGCAATCCCGTTCAAGCTTGTACTATTACTTTGAACGCTGCCGCCCCGTCCCGCAAGGCTTGGCCGGGCTTGGCGCAGCGGTTTGCCCGTTCAAAGCCAACCGCGCCGGCGGAAGTACCAGTAGGGCAGTACCGCCGACACGATCATCAGGCCGATGGCGAGCGGGTAGCCGACCTGCCATTTCAATTCCGGCATCGTTTCAAAATTCATGCCGTAGATCGATGCCACCAGTGTCGGCGGCAGGAAGATAACGGCTGCCACCGAGAAGATCTTGATGATGGCGTTCTGCTCAATCGAGATCATGCCGAGCGTGGCGTCGAGCAGGAAGCCGATCTTCTGCGACAGGAAGGCGGAGTGGTCGGCCAGCGAAACGACGTCGCGCGAAAGCGTCTTGATGCGGGCGCGGCTGTCCTTGCCCATCTTGGTCTGCGTGGCGGCATGGGCGAGGAAGCCGGCCAGCCGCTGCAGCGAGATCAGGCTGTCGCGCACGCTGGAGGCGAGGTCTTCCTTGCGGCCGATGCTCTTCAAAAGTTCCTGGAAGTCGCGGTTGCGGCGCGAGGCGCTGGTGGCGGTCGCCTCGAAGATGTCATGCGAGATCGTCTCGATGTCGCGGCCGATCTTCTCCAGAATATCGGCCAGCCGATCGACGATCGCCTCGAGCAGGCCGACCAGGATGGTGTCGGCGCTGGTGCAACCGGTCGCCACCTTTTCGGCGCGCAGCGGGAAGGTCTTGAAGGCGCGCGGCTCATGATAGCGCACGGTGACGAGGCGCTTGTTGGCGAGGGCAAAGGTGACCGGCGACATTTCCGGTTTGTCGGCTTCGGTCTGCGAGGGAAGGTTGGCGGTCATGAAATATCCGCCGTCCTCGACATAGAGGCGCGAGGAAACCTCGATCTCCTCCATCTCCTCGCGGGTCGGCACGGCGATGCCGAACACCGTCTCGACGGCCGTCTCTTCTTCCTTGGTGGGATTGAAAAGGTCGACCCAGACGATGCTGTCGCGCTGTTCTTCGAGGTAGTCGGCAACGCGCAGCCGATCATTGTCCACGACGAAGGCCTTGATCATCGCGTGGTCTCCCATGCCGAGGGCTGTTTCGAGGGGACGCCGGGCCGGGAAAGCTGGTCGGCGCAAGGGCGCGATAGACCCGGCGGCTGGCCGCGTCAAGCCGCAACGGCCACCGGACGCCGCGGCTGCTGCAGTCACGGTCGTAAAGACGCGCCTGCGATCAGAAAAATTCGTCGAGCAGGCGGTAGTAGGCGAGCTTGCCGCTATCGATGTCCGGCGCACCGTAGTGGGCAAGGAAGGGGTCGACCCATTGCGGGCCGAGATTATGGTGGATGCTCCAGCAGGCGAGCGCAAGGTCCTGGCAGCGGTCGGCGACACCGAGGCGGCCGCAGTCGATGAAGCCCGAGAAACGGTCGCCGTCGACCATGAAATTCGGCAGGCAGGCGTCGCCATGGGTGACGACGAGGTCTTCGCTGGAGGGTCGCAAGGCGATGACATCGCCGAAAACATCGTCCGCCGTGCGCCCCATGCGCTCGTCGTCGAAATCCTCCTCGTCGACGAGACCGGCCTCCAGATGCGCCCTGGCGTCGGCGATGCGGTGTTCGAGCCGGTGGTCGAAGGGGCAGGAACGGATATCCAGCGCATGCAGGTTACGCAGCGCCCCGGCCATCACGGCGATGGCCTTTTCGGCGGACAGCGGGCCAGCCGAAACCAGATCCCGCCCAGGCATGGCACTCATCAGCAGCCAGTCGCGGCCGGCATGGGTTTCGAAAGCCAGCACCTCGGGACAGGCAACGCCCTGACCGGCAAGCCAGCGCAGGCGCTCCACCTCGGCGGGCAGTTCGGCATGGCCCCCACTTTCCTCGACTTTCAGGAACAATCGGGGCCGGTCAGTCGCCTCCAGCCTGAACACGCCGGCATCCGAATGGCCAAGCGTGTCTCGGTCCCAGGCATAGCCCGCGATCATCGCGCGGATAGCCGGTGGAAGGTCAAGTTCAGGGCTGGCGTGCGCCGTCATCGATCCGGATCAGGTGTTGAACTTGAACAGCATCACGTCGCCGTCCTGGACGACATATTCCTTGCCTTCGTCACGCGCCTTGCCGGCCTCCTTGGCCGCCACTTCGCCACCCAGGGTGATGAAGTCGTTGTAGGCGATGGTCTGGGCACGGATGAAGCCGCGCTCGAAGTCGGTGTGGATGACGCCGGCCGCGCCGGGCGCCTTGGTGCCGCGCTCGATCGTCCAGGCGCGGGTTTCCTTCGGGCCCGCGGTGAAATAGGTGATCAGGTGCAGGAGGTCGTAGCCGGCGCGGATCAGCTTATCGAGGCCAGGTTCCTCCAGCCCCATGGAAGCGAGGAATTCGAGCTCCTCGGCATCGGGAAGCTGCGCCACCTCGGCCTCGATGGCGGCGGAGATCACCACGGTGCCGGCGCCCTGCGCTTCGGCCATCTTCTCGACGGCGCGCGTGTGTTCGTTGCCGGTCGCGGCATCGCCCTCGGCGACGTTGCAGACATAGAGCACCGGATGCGAGGTGAGCAGGTTCAGCCCCTTCAGGATAGCGAGATCCTCGGGCGCGATGCCTTTCAGCAGCACGCGCGCCGGCTTGCCGTCCTGCAGCAGCTTCAGCGCCTCTTCCATCATCGGCAGGACGGTGCTTGCTTCCTTGTCCTTGCCGCCGGCGCGCTTGCGGATCTGCACGATCCGGCGCTCCAGGCTTTCAAGGTCGGCGAGCATCAGTTCGGTCTCGACCGTGTCGGCGTCGGCTACCGGGTCGATCTTGCCCTCGACATGGGTGATGTCGTCATCCTCGAAGCAGCGCAGCACATGCACGACGGCATCGACCTCGCGGATGTTGGCGAGGAACTGGTTGCCCAGTCCTTCGCCCTTCGAGGCGCCGCGCACCAGGCCGGCGATGTCGACGAAGGAGATGCGCGTCGGGATGATTTCCTTCGACTTGGCAACGTCGGCGATCTTCCGCAGGCGTTGATCCGGCACCGCCACTTCGCCGGTATTCGGCTCGATGGTGCAGAAGGGATAGTTCGCCGCCTGCGCGGCCGCGGTGCGCGTCAGCGCGTTGAACAGCGTGGACTTGCCGACGTTGGGCAGCCCAACGATGCCGCATTTGAAACCCATGATGATGTGGTCCTATCGGGAACTAAGAATTTGCTCAGGCTATGGGCGAAAGGGTCGATGATCGTCAAGCCTTTCGGCCTATGCGGCTCAGTCCTTGTTGCCAAACAGCTTCTTCAGCATCGCCGCCATCGGCCCGCTTTCGGGAAGCTTCGCGGCAGGCTGCTGCGGCCTGGCCTGGCGGATATGGCTCTGCGCCTTGGGCGAGGCCGGCTCTTTCGGCGGCTTTGGCGGCGGCGTGTCGTTCGGTCCGGTCGGCTGCAGCTTATCGCGCAGGGCCAGCGTCACGCGGTTCATGAAGGAGTTGTCGTCGCCCTTGGCGATCTGCTCGGCGCTGTCGGCCATGGCCTGGAGCAGCACGTCCAGCCATTCCTGGTCGGATTTGGAAAAGTCGCCCAGCACATGGCCGTGCACCATTTCCTTGGCACCGGGATGGCCGACACCGATGCGCACGCGCCGGTAATCCTTGCCGATATGCTGGTCGAGCGAGCGGATGCCGTTGTGGCCGGCGGAACCGCCGCCTGTCTTGACACGCACCTTGCCGGCCGGGAGTTCGATCTCGTCGTAGAAGACGGTGACGGCCGAAGGTTCGAGCTTGTAGAAGTGCAGCGCCTCGCCAACCGCCTGGCCGGACAGGTTCATGAAAGTCTGCGGCTTGATGAGAAGTATTTTCTCGCCGCCGATCCTGCCTTCGGCGATCTCGGCCTGGAATTTTCTCGACCAGGGCGAAAAGGAATGGCGGCGGGCGATAGCGTCCGCCGCCATGAAACCGACATTGTGCCGGTTGTTGGCATATTTCGCGCCCGGATTGCCGAGACCTGCAAACACAAGCATGGTTGCGGCGCTCCCGGGCGGCGAAACTTACTTCTCTTCGGCTGCGGCCTCAGCGACCGGGGCAGCGGCTTCCGCTTCCTCGGTCTCCGGCTTCATCGCGGCCGAACCGGCGATGGTGGCGATGGTGAAGTCGCGGTCGGAAATGACCGGCTTCACGCCCTTCGGCAGCTTGACCGACGAGATGTGGATGGAATCGCCGATGTCTGCACCGGAGAGATCCACGGTGATGAATTCCGGGATCGCATTGGCCGGGCAGTGGAACTCGACTTCGTGGCGCACGATGTTCAAGACACCGCCGCGCTTGATGCCGGGCGACTTTTCTTCGTTGATGAAGTGCACCGGAACGTCGACATTGACCTCGGTGTCCTTGCCGATGCGCAGGAAGTCGACATGCATCGGGAAGTCCTTGACCGGATCAAGCTGATAGTCCTTCGGCAGGACCTGGATCTTCTTACCGTCGACATCGATCGTGGCGACCGTGGTCAGGAAACCACCGCCATGGATCTTGTAGAAGATGTCCTTGTAGGACAGGGCGATCGCCAGGGGAGGCTGCTTGTCGCCGTAAATAACTGCAGGCACTTTACCGTTGCGGCGAACTTCACGGGCGGACCCCTTACCGACCTGTTCGCGCGCCTCGGCCTTGAGCTCGTAAGTGTCGTGGCTCATGGCATTTCCTTTCGCGTTGCTGGAGCATCTCCGGTGCCCGGCGTGCCGGTCTCCGAAAATGTCGAAAGCCGCCATCCGTGCGCGACCACAAAAACCGGAAAGTGCTTTTTGGGGTCTTGCGAGCCTGGCGGCCCTCAGCCGCGTTGCCTCCAAGGGTGTCTACGCGGGTGGCGGCTCTATAGCGGAAGGCGGCCAAACGCGCAAGCGTGGCCGCCTTTGCCGGACTATGCCGCCTTGGCGGCCTTGCCCTTGGCTTCCTTCATGTTGGGCAGGAAGATGGTGAGCAGGCCGAGCAAGGGCAGGTACGAGCAGATCTGGTAGACGAAGTCGATGCCCTTGGCATCCGCGACCACGCCGAGGATAGCAGCGGCGATGCCGCCCATGCCGAAGGCGAAGCCGAAGAAGATGCCGGCGATCATGCCGACGCGGCCCGGCACCAATTCCTGCGCGAACACCACGATGTTGGAGAAGGCCGAGGACAGGATGAGACCGATCAGGATGGTGAGGATCACCGTCCATTCCAGATTGGCATAAGGCAGGATCAGCGTGAACGGCAAGACGCCGACGATGGAGAACCAGATCATCGCCTTCTGGCCGTAGCGGTCGCCGAATGGCCCGCCGAGCAGGATGCCGAGCGCGGAGGCGCCGAGGAAGGCGAACAGAAGCACCTGGGACATCTGCACCGAAACGCCGAACTTATGGATGGTGTAGAAGGTGTAGTAGCTCGACAGGCTGGCGATATAGGCGTTCTTCGACAGCACCAGCACGGTGAGGATGACCAGCGCCCAGGCGACGCGGTTGCGCGGGAAGGGCGACACATGGGTGGCTGCCGGGCGATTGCCGCTCGCCTTGCGGAACCGGATGTACCAGTTGCCGACCTGCCAAAGCACGATGATGCCGATCAGCGAGCCGATGGCGAACCAGGAGATGCTGGTCTGGCCGAAGGGCACGACGATGAAGGCCGCCAGCAGCGGGCCCATCGCCTGGCCGGCATTGCCGCCGACCTGGAACAGCGACTGGGCAAGGCCGTGCTTGCCGCCAGACGCCAGCCTGGCGATGCGCGACGATTCCGGGTGAAAGATCGACGAGCCGATGCCGATCAGCGAGGCGCCGATCAGAAGCAGCCAATAATGGCCGGCATAGGCGAGCACGATCAGCCCGACCAGCGACGAGGCCATGCCCCAGGGCAGGGAAAAGGGCATCGGCCGCTTGTCGGTGACCATGCCGACCACCGGCTGCAACAGCGAGGCGGTGACCTGGAAGGTGAAGGTCAAAAGGCCGATCTGCCAGAAATCGAGGCGATAATTGTCCTTAAGAAGCGGATAAATGGCCGAAAGCAGCGACTGCATGATGTCGTTGATGAAATGGCCAAAGCTCACTGCCAGGATGACGGTGAAGGCTGTGGTGGTCGCTGCGGTCGCGCGACCGGCCGTCGCTGCGGTATCGGTCAAGATCATGCTCCTTGGGTATGTCTGCGGCAGGCTGCCGCGCGGGAGCTTATAATCCCGTTGTCACCCTACTTCTTTCGTGGTTTGGTCCATTTATTACGCAAGTGGGCCAATGCCATGCCAATGAGCGTCTCCTACCGGGAAGCGCCGGTCGAGCAACTCTACAAGCTGCACAGGGAACGTCTGGAGTGGCTGGAGCGCGTGCGCGACCTCATCGTGGCGCTGCCGTCGGAATATCCCGACGGCTATACGGTGCCGGACCATCACCACAACCGCAGCCAGTTGCTGCATGCCCTGGCCGGCGTGGTTCTGGTGAAAACCCAATATGGGCGCTGGATGGTGCCGCCCGACCACGCCATGTGGATCCCGGCCGGCATCGAGCACGCGGTGGACATGTTGGGCAATGTCTCGATGCGGTCGATCTATGTCGCGCCCAATGCCGTCGAGGGCCTGCCGACACGGCTGCGCGTGGTGGGCGTCAGCGACCTGATGCGCAGTCTGATCATCGAGGCCGTCACCCTGCCGACTGAACAGCCTCCCAGCGAACGGGCGGCGCTTTTGATGGCGCTGCTCTTGCACGAGATCCCGACCATGCCGGAGCGGCCGCTCGGCCTGCCTTTTCCGGCCGACGCCCGCATCGCCACGCTTTGCCGTCGCTTCGTCGCCGAGCCATCGCCTCATGCGACGATCGACGACTGGGCGGAGACGGTGGGTATGAGCCGGCGTACCTTCACCCGCGTCTTCCACCGCCAGACCGGCCTGTCGCTGTCGACCTGGCGCCAGCAGGCGCTGCTGTTCGCGGCGCTGCCCAGGCTGGCCGATGGCGAGCCGATCACCCGCGTCGCGCTCGATCTCGGCTATGACAGCGTGCCGGCCTTCACCACCATGTTCAAGCGCATGCTGGGTACGTCGCCGAGAGGGTATCTGCGCGGGGCGAGGGAGGTGGGGTGAGGCGAAATCTAGGATTTCGAGGGCGTTCGGACACCGGCTATCAGAATGTCGACCAGCCGTCTGGCAGCCTGCAGGCCGTCGGATCCCGCGCCGAATTTAGCCGCACCCGCAAGCGCGAACATCAGGTCGCGGGGATCGAGATCTCGGCGAACGTCCCCACTTTCAACGGCTCGCTCAATCAGCCCTGAAATTGCTTGCTGCATCTGCGTCACGGATGCCGATTGGAGGTCGGACATTCCGCTGAGCACAGGTTGGAGCAGCTCGTGCATTCCGTGTTTGGTGGTGATGTAGTCGACGAACAGCAAAAGCCATGAGCGCAGTGCCTCGACAGGCGCGTGCTCCTTCACGAGACGGTCCGCTGCCGCAACAAGTTGCTCGGTCTCGTTGCGGTATATCGCTGCGACCAGCGCATCGCGGTTGGGGAAGTGACGGTAGAGGGTCCCGGCGCCGACACCGGCGCGGCGCGCTATCTCGTCGAGGCTGGCATTCGAGCCTTTTTCCGCGAAGACCACCTTGGCGACAGAAAGCAGCCGGATGCGGTTGCGCTCGGCATCTGCTCTCGGCTTCCGGGGGGCGGAGGGTTCGCTCTGACGAACCATTGAAAAAATCCTTGCTATGCGGAGGATATCTCCGTATATAACCGGAGAACATCTCCTCTTACGATAAGCCGCGACGGCCAGCAAGAGTTTGCTGAATTGGCAACACGCCTGGGAAACCAGCGTGGGGTCGACGCCTAAATGCTCCGTGGCGCAGCTGGAAAGCATCCCGCCTCCAGAGAGGCGCACGTTCGACTGACAACATCCGAGGTCAGACCATGTCCCTGGAAATTCCGCTACACACCGATGTCATTGGGCGATCCCTTCAACGACCGATCGAAAATGCCGATTGGCTTTGGGATGACCTGGATGCCCTGCGTCCGGGAGACCCTCTGGCGCAGCTTGGGACTTGGATCGACCAGGTGGCTGAGGATGTTCGAAGCGATGGCTGCGAATTCGCCGGCAGCGTCATTGGACCGGGCAAGCACGACCGTTCCATCAACAGGATGGTCGGGAAAGACCCAAAAACCTATCGCGACGGGTTGGCTGAACTTTGCGCGCGTGCGGGGCTTTTGCGACCCGATACTGCCGCGGAGTTGCTGATCCTGATGGGCGAGGGCGCGAAGGCAAGCCGCCAAAGCGGGGAACCCGAGGGGCTGAGCGTCCGATTCAAGCAAGCGGCCGAGGCAATAGTTGTCGCTTTCGGCCCGGGCTCTGTCCGGTAGAGCAGGAACCAGCTAGAAACAGCGGGAATTCAGTCTTTCGATAACAAAATGCTCCACTCCCTTTTGGCCGGCACCTCAACCCAGGCCATCCTCGCTATCGTTCTCATCGCCCTGATCGCCGGTCTGGCGCGCGGCTTTTCGGGCTTTGGCGCGGCGCTGATCTTTGTCCCGATGGCCAGCGCGGTGATCGGCCCCAAGGTGGCGGCGCCGCTGCTTCTGGTGGTGGATGGGGTGATGACGGTGGGGTTCGTTCCCGGCGCGTGGCGGCTGGCGGACAAAACCAATGTCTTCGTCATGGCGCTGGGCGCGCTCGTCGGCGTGCCGCTCGGCACCTATGCACTGGCGCATCTCGACCCGCTCGTCATCCGCTGGTCGATCATCGCCATCGTTGTGTTGCTTCTTCTCCTTTTGATGTCGGGCTGGCGTTACCATGGTCGTCCGAGAGCTCCGCTCACCGTGGCGGTCGGGGCGATCTCCGGCGTCTTCTCGGGCGCGGCGCAGGTCGGCGGCCCGCCGGTCGTGGCCTACTGGCTGGGCGGCGCTTTTGCGGGCAATACGGTTCGGGCCAACATCATTCTCTATTTTGCGATTTCCTCGGCGATCACCGCGGTCAGCTATCTCTGGGGCGGCCTCATCACAGCGCCGATCGCCGCGCTCGCTGTCATTGCGGCGCCTGCCTACGGGCTGGGGCTGTGGCTCGGCGCGCATATGTTCGGCATAGCCAGCGAACAGACCTTCCGCCGGCTGTGCTTCGGGCTGATCGCACTTTCGGCGCTGATCAGCCTGCCGCTGCTGGACGGCCTGCTGCGTTAGGCGGGATTGGCTGCTGTCGTGCGGCCCCGACTGATCCGGATCAGGACAATCACACACTGCTTGCGGCATGCGCGCGATGGGTTCCCTTGCCTGCTGCCTTGGCGGCATAAAGAGCCATGTCGGCATTGCCGATCAAGGAGGCCGGGGTGTCGCCGTCGGCGGGCGCGGTGACGCTGCCGATGCTGGTGCCGATGCGCACGAGTTCGCCGACATCGATATCGAAGGGGCGGGCAACGGCGCCGATGATCCTATCCGCCAGGGAGGCTGCCTCCACAGCGCCTGCTCTCGGCAGGAGTATCACGAATTCATCGCCGCCGAGCCGGCAGACGCTGTCGCCTTCCCGAACCGTGCGAGCGAGGCGCTGCGTGACGGCCTTCAACAGGAAGTCGCCGGCGGCGTGGCCACGGATATCGTTGACCGCCTTGAAGCCGTCGAGGTCGATGTAAAGCAGACTGAACCCGCTCGCCTTTTCTCCTCGGCCGATCGCCGCGCACAGCCTGTCGAGCTCGTCGTCGAGAAACATTCGATTGGGCAGCCCCGTCAGCACATCCGTCATCGCGAGCTGGCGATTGAGGTATTCGGCGCGGATCATGCGTATGGTGATGTCGTAGTTCTGAGCCATCATCGCGATCATGGCGGCGGTGTAGAAGGGCATGAAGAAGCTGACGACGAACATCCCGGCGGTGGGCGAGGTCAGCGCGGCGACGACATAGGGCAGCGCCACCAGGCACATCAAAAGTACCGCCTGTCGCGGGGTCACCGCGTTTCGCGAGGCGACCGTGCCGATACCGCCCATCGCCAATATGCTGGCCAGCGCGATCAGGGTGGTGTTCCCACTCATGATGCAGAGATAGGCGCCGATACCGAAGGTGGCGGCCCATGCCATGGCAACCAGCATGAGCACATACATCGCCTTTTCGGGGTCGAGATCTGGCTTTCGTTCGACCGCAGTGACGATGCCGATGCGGGCGACAAAGATGGCAAACTCGGCCGCCATCCAGAAATAGGCCCAGGTCTGCCCTGTAAGCGCGATGACGGCGGTGCCCGCCGAAAGGACGCAGATCAGCGAGATCACGTAAGCGGCCTTGCGCATGAACGTGATCTGCACCAGGCGGCGTCTGACTTCAGGCGGGTCTGGCGTGCCCGTCGAGCTCAGCCAAAGCAGGGCCCGAGAGACAAGGCCCTCGAAACTCCCCGGGACGTTACTTGTATTGCCGGTAAGCAATGCGAAGCCCGAATCCAGAAGTATCCCCTTACTTAGGGAACATCTAATACAAGCTCGCGGGTCTTCGCAATTCGGGATTGCGCGGTTTGTGGCGCGTTACTTCACGTGTCAGTCGAAAAGGCTGGAGACCGATTCTTCCGTCGCGGTGCGCGAGATCGCCTCGCCCATCAGGTCGCCGATCGAGATGACGCGAATGTTGTGCGCATCGATGACGGCCTGGGTCGGCTGGATGGAATCGGTGATCACCAGTTCCTGCAATTGCGAGCCGGAGATGCGGGCTGCCGCACCGCCCGACAACACGCCATGGGTGATGTAGGCGGTGACGCTGGTGGCGCCATTGGCGAGCAGTGCGTCGGCCGCATTGCACAGCGTGCCGCCGGAATCGACAATGTCGTCGATGAGCAGGCAGTCCTTGCCGCGCACGTCGCCGATGACGTTCATGACTTCCGATTCACCCGGCCGTTCGCGCCGCTTGTCGACGATGGCGAGCTGGGCGTCGATGCGCTTGGCGAGCGCGCGGGCGCGAACCACGCCGCCGACGTCGGGCGACACCACCATGACGTTGCCGAGCTGCTTGTACTTGGCCTTGACGTCGCGGGCCATGACCGGGACCGCGAAGAGGTTGTCGGTTGGGATGTCGAAGAAGCCCTGGATCTGGCCGGCGTGCAGGTCGAGCGTCAAAACGCGGTCGGCGCCGGCGCGGGCGATCATGTTGGCGACCAGCTTGGCCGAGATCGGCGTGCGGCCCGAGGCGCGGCGATCCTGGCGCGCATAGCCGAAATAGGGAAGCACCGCCGTGATGCGCTTGGCCGACGAGCGCATGAAGGCGTCGATCATGATGAGAAGTTCCATCAGATGATCGTTGGTCGGATAGGACGTCGACTGCAGGATGAAGACATCCTCGCCGCGCACGTTTTCCTGGATCTCGACGAAAATCTCCTGGTCGGCGAAGCGCCTGACGCTGGCTTTTCCCAACGGAATGTTGAGATAGCGGGCGACGCCTTCGGCCAGCACCCTGTTGGAATTGCCCGCGAAGAGTTTCATGCACCGTACCTGGTGGTGGAGTTTATGGGGCTTTTAACGGCCCTCGCCGGTATTGCAAGCGTCGTATTGGCGAATCCGCAGCTGAATCCCAACAAAGGCTTAACCCTGGGGAAAGGCGCGTGGCACGAAGCCGGCTAGGATCCGCCGGGGCGGCCGGCGAGCCAATTGGTCAATTGCGCGATGGTCTGGTCGGCGATCGCCTGCATCGTGGCTGGCTGGACGGCGGCCCATCCCTCGGCGCCCTTGGCCGAAGGCGCCTTCTGCTGGCCGTTGATCCGGTGGAGCCGGTTGCCGGCCGGGTCGTAGACGTCCCAGACATAGATGACGGTGGTGTCCTTGCCCTCGGTGATGGTCGAGAAATAGCCCTTGAGCACGTGCGTCGCGGTCTGGTTGGCGCTGCCGGCCAGCGTGATGCCGCTTTCCTTGGCGCGGGCCGCCAGACGCTGGGTGAGCGGCGTGGCCGCCTCGACGGAGGCGCCGACGATCGGGGCGATCTGCAGGCGCATCTTGCCGAGCACCGCAGCGGTCTGCGCCGGCGATACTGTGGGCGTCGTGCCGGCGGTTGCAGGCACGCCGGGTTGCGGCGCGGTTATTCCCGTCGCCGATGTTGCGGGAGCCGGCGAGGTGGGTGTCGCCGCGGCCTGGCCTTGGGCGGGGGGCTGGGCGCCCGGCGCGGCCTTGCCGGGCTGCAGCGTGTCGTTGGCGCTGTTGCAGGCCGACAGGATCAACGCCGCGAGCAACGACGCGGTGGTCAGGCACGATCGCCTCATCGGCAGACGGACTCCTCGGTGACGTATGAACGGCCCTGTCGCCCTTCCCGGCATCGATTCACCGCACGATCAAGTCGAGATCATGGCGCGAAAGCGGCTTCGGCTGGGATTCGGTGGTGAGGTAGGTCCGGCCCAGCGTCATCGCGGTCTCGGTTTCCGAATCCATGATGATCATGTGCGCGAACAGCGTCATATTTGGCGCGATCGGTTCGGGATTGCCCTGGTAGAACAAGGGCATATCCATCCAGGACGGCGTGAAGCGAGCTCCGACCGAATAGCCGCAGGCGTTGAGCCTGTGCCGCGTCAGGCCGTGCGCTTCCAGCGTGCGGGCATGCGCGTCGAAGACGTCGCCGAAACTGTTGCCGGGTGTCATCGCCTTTTCGACGGCGAGGAGCGCGGCGCGCGACGCGTCGAACAATTCTTGATGGCGCTTGGAGACCTTGCCAGTCAGGATCGTGCGCATCATCGGCGCGTGATAATGATGGAACACGCCGGCCCATTCGAGCGTGAGCTGGTCGTTCTTCGTGAGCTTGCGGCGCCCGGCCTTGTAGCGGCACAGCAGCGCGTCCGGCCCGGAACCGATGATGAATTCGTTGGCGGGGTAGTCGCCGCCACCTGAAAACACTGCGCCCTGCATGGCGGCCAGGATCTGCGCCTCGTCGCCACCCTGCTTGATCAGCGGCAGCGCCGCATCCAGCGCGTCGTCGGCCAGGGCGGCCGCCTTTTCGGCTTTGGCGATCTCGGCCGGGCTCTTGAACAGGCGCAGCCGCCCGACAACGCCGGAAGCGTCGGCGATCTGGCCAAAGGTCTGCAACTGCTCGTCGAGGCGGCGGCCGTTGTAAGCGGTCAGGCCATGCGTGTCGTATTCGACGCCGATGCGGGCGCCGAGCAGGTCCAGATTGTTGAGAAGGTTGCGCAGGTCGATCGCCGGGTTGGCGTCGGCGCGATCGGTCCACACCACGATGTCCTCGATGGTGGAGGTGTGCCGCGCCTGCCTGAGGTCGGCGGAGCGGGTCAGAAGCACCATCGAGCCGTCCGCCTTCACTACTAGGCACTGGAAAAAGCAGAAGCCGAACGTGTCATAGCCGGTCAGCCAGTACATGCTCTCCTGCGCGAACAGGAGCACGGCGTCGAGCTTCTTCTCGGCCATCTCGATCATCAGCCGGTCGCGGCGCGCGTCGAATTCGGAGCGTTCGAAATGCAGCGCCATCAGCCGTGGTCCTCCAAGACGATCGCCGACAGCTGACGTCCGTAGTCCGGCTCATTGCGGTGGACGGTGCGGCGATAGGAAAAGAAAAGGTCTTCTTCCGCGTAGGTGCAGCGATCGAGGCCATGCGCGGTCACACCGGCCTGGACGAGCCGATCGATCGTGTATCGGTTGAGGTCGAACAGTGCATGGCCGGCCTTGCCGGACGGCGCGAAATAGCGCGCATTGTCGGCGGACGCCTCGACGAAGCGGGCAATGAATTCGGGACCGACTTCGTAATTTCTCGGGCTGATCGACGGGCCAAGCACCGCGACGATGTTTTCGCGCCTGGCGCCCAGGCCTTCCATGGCCGCGATGGTGTTTTCGAGCACGCCGGTGAAAGCACCCTTCCAGCCGGCATGGGCGGCACCAACCACGCGGGCAGCGCCATCAGCGAACAGGACAGGCCCACAGTCGGCCGTGGTGGCGGCAATGGCGATGCCCGGGCGGTCGGTGACAATGGCGTCGACCTTCGGCCGTTCGCCTGCGAACGGCTCGCGCGCGACAACCACATCGGGCGAATGGACCTGGTAGGCGCTGAGCAGATGGTTCGGGGCCACGCCCATCCAATCGGCGACACGGCGGCGGTTCTCGCGCACCAATTCCGGATCATCCTGGGAGCCGGCGCCGATGTTGAGGCCGCGATAGATGCCACCCGATACGCCACCGACCCGCGTGAAATAGCCGTGGCGGATGCCTTGCGCCGCCGCCTTTTCGAGCATCGGTGACCGGAGCGGGTCCGGGATCATTTTGTCCAGCATGCGTGCTTTGTCTTCGCCAGGGCAGGATTCGTCAAGACGCCGCGGTCGACGGTTCGAAGCGCGGACAGTGGGGCAGGGCGGGGGACGAAGTCAATCGCGATCGGTGGCGCGATTGCCGCAAGGCTCAACGTAGCGTGGTCACCCAATATGCGAAATGATCCATCATGAAAGGGATTCGTGGTGGATCGTCCACGGCTGCCGCCAACTCCCACAAGCGGTGCGCTCCGGTGAGCACCTCGATGCGTTCGCGCCGAAGCACGCGCCCTGACAAGGCTTCGTAGTTGGTGACGATGCGCTCGGTCAGGTCGGTGGAAATGAAGTTCGAATAGACAAAATCGCGGTGCAGCGAGCCGAAGCCGGAATCGGCGAAGTCATAGACGCCGCTGAGGCGGCTGGTTTCCTGATCGAAAGCCAAATTCCAGCCATGGCCATCAAAGAAGCCGTAGGTGATCCCGCAGGGATCCGGCGGAAGGTCGGCCCACGACGCAATGATCCGCTCGGCATGGGCTTTCAATTCGCCCGACAGAAGCGGCGGCGCCCTTTCGCGGACTTCGTCGGGCTCCATCCAGGCTTCGACGGGTGTTGCACCGGCGGCCTTCATTTTCTCCATGTCGAGGCCATGCAGGTCGACGTAAAAACGCGCGAGCTGTTTTGCCAGATCATCACGCGCGGGCTCAGACAGGCGCGCATAATACGGCGTTTCCAGATAGTCACCTTTCAGCTTGGCATGATGCGAGAAGATCGGTGGTCCGTCGACCAGGCGGATATCCGGAACCGGCATGGCGATGGCAGGACGGATGACGGACAGGAGGCTGACCTCCCGCACCAGCGATTGCCTGGCGGTCTCGTGGCGTGGGAACTTGAAGATCAGCCGATCATCGACATCCACCGCGACCGAATCGAACCCGTTGGTCAGCAGGCTGAATCGAGCCTCGGCCAGATCGGGGAAGTGGGCGAGGATGGTCGCCTTCAGCGTATCGAGTTCGGTTTCCTGCATCGTTGGCGGTCTTATTCCGGTTGATCGACCTGGCTGTGGAACACCGGCAGGACGATGTCTTCATGCGCGATTGCCAGCACCTTGAACAGCTCGCCCATCGCCTGTGGGCCGGCGAGGCGTTCGACCTCGCCCGACAGGCGCTCGCGCGTGGTGTTGTCGGCATTGGCGCCGAGGCTGCCGGCGCGCTCCAGCAGACCCATGCTGAGCAGGAAGGCGCCTTGCGTGGTGAAATCGGAATGTAGGCCGGCCGCGCGTGTCGAGACGGCAAGGGCTGCGAAATCGACATGCGAGGTTAGATCGGCTTCGCCTGGGCTCTCCAGCACATCCTCGTGATCGTGGCGGCGCAGTGCTTGCAGCGTGTCGCCGACCCCTGGCTGCAGATGACCGTAGTCGAAGAACAGGCCGGCGCCGCCATGTTCGGCGATGCGCTCGGCAATCGTCTGCATCAGTGCCGAGCGGGCCGGGGCGATCTCGACAATGGCGCCGGCTGGCGCGGTGTCCGCGTCGGGCGGCAGCAGCGAAGGATCGAGCGAGGCAGCACCCGCGTAAAAGCCGAGTTCGCCATTCGCGTCGAGGCCCACCATGCGCTCGCGCCAGCCGTCGGCGGTCCGCACGAATTGCCAGATCGGAATGGCATCGAAGAGTTCGTTGCCGACGATCAACAGCGGCGTTTCGGGCAGAGACGCGACCGTCTCGTGCCATTCCACGGCATCAGATACGCCGGCCAGCGTCGCCTTCTGCACGTCGCGCAGCCGCGGGCTGGTCTCGATCAGCGCGACGGACGCTGAGCGGGCAAAATCCGCATCGAGGCGCGTCAGCGTGCGCAGCATGTCTTTCATCAAGGTGCCGCGTCCCGGCCCGATTTCGGCCAGCGTCACCGGCATCGGCGCGCCGGCGGCCTGCCAGGTCTGGTAGAGCCAGACGGCGACCAGTTCGCCGAACATCTGGCTGACCTCGGGCGCGGTGATGAAGTCGCCGCCGGCGCCGAAGGGCTCGCGCGTGGTGTAATAACCCGCTTCGGGGTCGAACAGGCAAAGCGCCATGTATTCGCTGACCGGAATAGGGCCGACCGTTCCGATCAGTTCGACAATGCGGCGCTTCAGCCGGGTCATGCCGGCTGTGTGTGCGTGACCGGCCTGGCCGTGGCCATGCACCAGATGCCGATCAGCACCATCGGCACGGACAGGACCATGCCCATGGTCAGCCAGCCGCCGAACAGATAGCCAAGCTGACGGTCCGGCTCGCGGAAGAATTCAACGAAGATGCGCGACAGGCCATAGCCGGTAACGAATGCGCCGGAGACGAAGCGGGGCGTCATCAGCTTCAATCGGGAATGGGTGAGGAAGCGCAACAGCAGAAAGAGCACGAGGCCTTCGAGCAATGCCTCGTAGATTTGGCTGGGGTGGCGCGGGAACGGCCCGCCGGTCGGGAATTCAACCGCCCACGGCACGTCGGAGAGCCGGCCCCAGAGCTCGGAATTGATGAAGTTGGCAAGCCGGCCGAGGCCGAGGCCGACAGGAACGCCGGCAGCCACCACGTCGAACAGCGACCAGACATGGATGCCGCGCGACCGCGCGAAAAAGAGCATCGCCAGGATGGTTCCGGTGATGCCGCCATGGAAGGACATGCCGCCATCCTGGAGGTAGAAAATCTCGATCGGATTGGCGAGATAACGCGGCAAATTGTAGAAAAGCACGTAGCCCAGACGCCCGCCGACGACGATGCCGACGGCGGCCCAGACAACGAAATCGTCGATGTCGATGGGCTTCATGGGCAGTCTGCCTTCAGGCCAAAGGCGGGTGTTGGTGATAAGGCGCTTCGCATACCACCAGGCAAACAGTATGCCCACGACATAGGCGACACCGTACCAGTGCACCTTCAGCGGGCCGTAGCCGAAAAACGGCCCGATCTGGAAGATGACCGGATCTATGTTCGGAAAGGACAGGGCGGCAAGCGGCAGCAGGTCGCTCAAGAAAATCTCCCATGCGGGTCGCGTTCGGGCGCGGACCATGGGGCAGGCTTTTGGCAGGGTCAAGGCGGAGCAACCTTGCATTCTGGCAAGGGGCTCATTAGGTCAAAGCAGACAACAGGGGTTTTGCCATGTCGACCGGACCGAACCGCATCCTCGATGAATTCGCCAAGCTGGTCACCGACGCGGCCGGCGCCGCGCAGGGCGTGCGCCGCGAGGTGGAAACCGCCTTCCGCGCGCAGGCGGAACGGCTCCTGAATTCCATGGAGATCGTGCAGCGCGAAGAGTTCGACGCTGTCCGCGACATGGCCGCCAAGGCGCGCGAAGAGAACGCCAAACTGGCGGCGCGGATCGAGGCACTCGAGGCCCAACTGGCGGGTTCCGCTGGCGACAAGGCCGAAAAGCCGGCTTCGACGACAAGCGCCAAGCCGCGCGCAAAAAAATAATCGTTAAATCTTTCCACAACCCGCCGCCTGAAAAAGCGCTTTGTCGTGAATCGCTTACAGGGCGCGTGTGACTCTTTGTGACTCTCGCTGTCCACATGCGAATGGCCCGTCCCAAAAAATTGGGCTGGTCACGCGACTCCCGATCAATAGACTGAATTTGCTGCATGATTCGGAACGGGTCATGCGCCGGGCGGTGGGGTCCGGTCATGGAGTGTTGCGTCGAGCAGTCCAGGCCGTCCGAGTTCTAGAAATTTGTTCGTTGTGCGTGCCTCCCCCGCGGAGCGTGCGGTGGCGCTCCCAGAACGACAGGAAGCATTCCATGGAACTCCTTGAGCTCGAATTTTCCCGCGAGATCCATCCGGTCGACGTGATCGAACAGGTGGCGCACAACAACGACTGGTCTTTCGAACGCGCCGGCGACGATGAGATTTCGATCTCCGTGACCGGAACCTGGACCGACTATCATGTCTCCTTCTCCTGGATGGAGGACTTCGAGGCGCTGCACCTGGCCTGTGCCTTCGACATCAAGGTGCCTGAAAACCGCACGCTGGAAGTGATGCGACTGTTGTCGCTGATCAACGAGCAGATGCTGTTCGGCCATTTCGACCTGTGGGAACAGGAGGGCGCGATCATGTTCCGCCAGTCGCTGTTGCTCGCCGGTGGTGTCGAGCCGTCCAGCCAGCAGGTCGAGGTGTTGTTGTCCTCTGCGCTTGAAGCCTGCGAATGCTATTTCCAGGCGTTCCAGTTTGTCGTCTGGTCCGGCACCTCGGCCAAGGACGCGCTGTCGAGCGTGCTTTTCGAAACGCACGGAAACGCCTGACCCGCCATGACTGCCAGAAGCGAGCGCAAGCCGGACATCACCTTCGCCGATTTCGACCGTGTCGACATCCGTGCCGGCACCGTTATCGAGGCGGAGCCCTTTCCGGAGGCGCGCAAGCCGGCGATCAAGCTGAAGATCGATTTCGGGCCGGAGATCGGCGTGAAGAAATCGTCGGCGCAGATCACCAAATATTATACGCCGGAGACCGTGATCGGCCGTCAGGTGTTCGCGGTGGTGAATTTCCCGCCGCGCCAGATCGGCAAATTCATGTCGGAGGTGCTGACCCTGGGCTTCCCGGACGCCGATGGCGATGTCGTGCTTGGCGCGATCGAGCGCAAGGTGCCCGACGGCGGCCGGCTCTACTAGTCATAGAAGCCGGCTCAGGCGGCGAGCTTCTCGCGCCGTCCCAAAGCATCGTTCACCGTGTCCATGAACATGTCCGCGCAGGCCTTCCAGCTGTAGCGCAAGGCGCGCTCGCGGGCTTCCGTGCGGCTGACTTCGAGGGCGCCGAGCGCGGCCTCGCGCAAATCTTCCGATACCTTGCCGCCGATGCCGTCGCCGATGATGTCGATCGGCCCCGTCACCGGATAGGCGGCAACAGGCGTGCCGCTGGCCAGCGCCTCGATGATGACGTTGCCGAACGTGTCGGTGCGGCTTGGAAACACGAAGACGTCGGCGGAGGCGTAGAGTTCGGCCAGCTCGCCGCTGGGGCGATGGCCGAGGAAATGCACGCCGGGATAGCGTGCCGAGAGCTTGGCGCGCTCTGGCCCATCACCGACGACCACCTTGCTTCCAGGCAAATCGAGATCGAGGAAGGCCGGCAGGTTCTTTTCGATGGCGACCCGGCCGACCGAGAGAAAAATAGGCCGCGGAAAGGCAAGCTCGCCGCGCTTGGTCGGCCGGAAATGCTCGATGTCGACGCCACGGGTCCAGGGCTTCAGCTTGTTGAAGCCGCGCGCGGCGAGGTCATCGGCCAGCGACTGGGTGGCGACGAGTGTGCCTTGGCCGGAATTGTGGAAGTCGCGTAGCCAGCCATAGGCCCAGCTTTCGGGCACGGGCAGGCGGGCGCTGAGATATTCCGGGAAGCGCGTGTGATAGCTGGTGGTGAAAGGCCGGCCATTTGCTCGGCAATAGCGCCGCGCCATCATGCCCAGCGGCCCCTCGGTGACGATGTGGATATGGTCGGCCTTGGTCTCGGCGATCAGTCGCGCGACATGGCGCGGTGTGGTCAGGGCCAGTCTGATGTCCGGGTAGGTCGGCAGTGGCAGGGTGCGGAAGATGTTGGGTGTCAGGAATTCGGTTTCGACGCCTTGTCCCTTCAGGGTCTCGGACAGCCGCTCCAATGTGTGGACGACACCGTTGACTTGAGGGCGCCAGGCATCGGTCACCATCAGGATGCGCATGAGGCCTCGCCGCGCTGTCGCCGGATCTTGTCCGCGCGTGATCGGCGAGGGCGGCCCAACAACGGCCATTCCTCGCGCCAGCCCGGTCGGGCGGGCAGGACGCCGGGGTCCAACCGCCAGATCGAATCATGGAAAATCGCGCGTTTCATGCGCGCTCTTGACCATGTTTTCATGACGCCGCGATGAAATGTCCTAGGACGGCACCCGGATGACAGCCCGCAAGCCGCCCTGTGGACTGTCGTCCAGGGTGATGTCGCCACCATGGCTGCGAACGATGTCGCGGGCGATGGAAAGGCCGAGGCCGGTGCCGCTGGCGTCGAGGTTGCGCGCTTCGTCCAGCCGCACGAAAGGCTTGAACACTTCCTCGCGCTTGTCGGCGGGGATGCCGGGGCCGTCGTCGTCGATCGTCACCACCAGCGAGCCACGGCTGTTGACGGCCTTGATGTCGACGATCTGGCCATAACGGAAGGCGTTGCCGGCGACATTCGACAGCAGGCGTTCGAAGGCGTTCGGGCGGACATGGACAAGGCGTGGACCGCTGATGGCCGTCGTCAACTTGCGTTTGCGCAGCGTCGCCTCGTCGCGCAACTTCTGGAAATAGGTCTCCAGATCGAAATCGCCCTGGTCTTCGGAGGCCTCGCCGCGCGCGAAGGCCAGGTAGCCTTCCAGCATCGACTGCATGTCCTGGATGTCCTGGTTGAGCGCCTCGGTGTCGGCTCGCCTGCCGCCGATAAGCGCCAATTGCAACTTGAAGCGGGTCAGCACGGTGCGCAGGTCGTGGCTGACGCCGGTCAGCATCGCCGTGCGCTGCTCCATCTGGCGTTCGATGCGTTCACGCATCTGGATGAAGGCGAAACCGGCGCGCCGTACTTCCTCGGCGCCGCGCGGGCGGAAGTCGCGTGGCATCGGTCGGCCCTTGCCGAAGCTCTCGGCGGCCTCGGTCAACGCCAGGATCGGCCGGATCTGGTTGCGCAGGAAAGGAATGGCAATCAACAGCAACACCAGCGAGGTACCGACCATCCAGATCAGGAAGACGATGGTGTTGGACGCGTAAGCCTGGCTGCGGCGGACAAAGACACGCAGCACCTTGTTTTCCAGCTGGATGCGCACTTCGATGACGTTGGAATTGCCGACCGTGTCGATCCAGAATGGCCGGTTGATCTGGCGGGTGATCTCGGCCGGCAGCACGTCGTCGAGAATGGAGAAAAAGGGTTTCGGTCCCGGCGGCGGCAGCGGGTCGGGCGGCAGGAGGTCGACCTTCAGCTGCATGCGATCCTGCGCCATGCGGATGATGTTGGCGTAGTCGGCCTCGCGCGGATAGGTCTCCATCAGGTCGATCACGGCGGCGATATCGCGCACCACCGCCTGCGACAGCAACTGCGTCATCTGCTGCCAATGCCGCTCGAGGAAGACATAGGCGATGACCGACTGCAAAAGGATCATCGGCGCGATGACGATGATGAGCGAGCGGGCATAGAGCCGCTTCGGCATATAGAAGGAGACGAGGCGCCAGAACCGGCGCCAGCCGCGCGGCAAGGCGCCTAGCACGCGACCGATAGGTCCGCCTTCCGGTTTGGGTCCCTGCAATTCCGAAGTCGCCATCCACCTACCGGTTCGCGCGAAGCTGTCGCCGGTGAACCGGTCGCCAGCATCTCATTCTATTCCACGCTCAACCGATACCCAATACCCCGCACCGTCTGCAGCCAGACGGGATTGGCGGGATCGCGCTCGATCTTGCGGCGCAGGCGGTTGATCTGGACGTCGATCGTACGCTCCCCAACCTCTGAATCGTCGCCGACCAGTTCGTGCCGGGGGATGGTCTCTCCGGCGCGGGCGGCGAAGATCGCGAGGATCTCCTGTTCGCGATCGGTCAGTTTCAGCGCCTCGCCGCCACGCTTCAACTCGCGCTTGGCGATCTGGAACGTGTAAGGGCCGAACACCAGCTGCTCGACCTTCGGCGTGGTGGCCGGGCCGCCGCGGCGCAGGATGTTGTTGATGCGCAGGATCAGCTCACGCGGATCGAATGGCTTCGGCAAATAGTCGTCGGCGCCAGCCTCCAGCCCGCTGATGCGGTTGTCGGTCTCCGACAGCGCGGTCAACATCAGGATCGGCACGTTCTTGTCGGTCCGCAGCGATCGGGTCAGGTCGACGCCGCTTTCGCCGGGCATCATGATGTCGAGGACCAGGAGGTCGAAATCGAGGCCGACAAGCTTGCGACGCGCCTCGTCGGCGTTGCCGGCGACGGTGACGCGGAAGCCATTCTCGGTGAGGTACTGCTTCAGGAGGTTGCGGATGCGCGTATCGTCATCGACCACCAGCAGATGCGGTGCATCGTCATTCGGGGCCAGCGGCCTGTCAGTCCTTTCAATGTTCTCCATGATCGTCCCCTGACAGTTTCTGGATCGGGTTTCTGGGCAGAATATCAATCTGCGCCCGCAGTTCCGGATTGACCATTGCCTTCAGGAACAATTCGACCGAGGCGCGGTTTTCGACACCGGAATCTCCCAATGCCGTACTGATGCGGCGCGACTGTGGCCGTGCCAAGGCCAGCGCCAGGGCGCGGCCCTTGGTGGTTGGATAGAGCTCCCGCTGGCGGCGGTCGCGCGGGCCGGGTAACTGCACGATGTGGTCGGTGTCGATCAGCTGTTTCAGCACGCGGGCCAGGGATTGCTTGGTGATCTTGAGCACGTCCAGCAATTCGGCGACGGTGAGGCCGGGTCTGCGGTTGACGAAGTGCAGCACGCGATGGTGCGCCCGGCCGAAGCCATAATCGGTGAGGATCTCGTCGGGATCCGAGGTGAAATCCCGATAGGCGAAGAAGAAGAGCTCGATGATGCCGAAGTCGATGCCGTCCTCGTCGCTTACCGGCGTTGTGATCGGCGTTGGTCGAGCGGTCTTGCGGTCTGCCATGATGATCCCGTACCTAGCCGAAAATTATGTCAGCATTATTGACGTATTTTCCGGACGATGGTAATTTTTGATAAGCTTTAGGGCCGATTGCGAACGAAAAGGCAAGGCGAGACCGCCTTTCCCGAACTTTTCGACAGTTTGCAAGCGAAGCCTGCCGAGGCATCGACCGGCCGCCCTCAAGCCGAAACGACAGCAAACGCAACGTGACAGCGATGCGCGGACCGTCCGCGCGCGGGAGGATTTATGGCGCCTGTTCCCTTCGACCAATTGGAAGGCTTCATCTGGATGAACGGCGAGTTCATCAAATGGGCCGATGCGAAAGTCCACGTCTTGACCCACAGCCTCCACTACGGTGGCGCCGTCTTCGAAGGCGAGCGGGCCTATGGCGGTGAAATCTTCAAGCTGACCGAGCACAGCCAGCGCCTGCACGAGTCGGCGAAAATCCTCGGCTACACCATTCCCTATTCGGTGGCCGAGATCGACGAGGCCTGCAGCACCCTTTTGAAGATGCAGGGTTTTGAGGACGCCTATGTGCGGCCGATCGCCTGGCGCGGCAGCGAGCAGACCTCCGTCGCAGCTCAAAACAACCGCATCCATTGCGCGGTCGCCATCTGGCAGTGGCCGAGCTATTTCGATGCCGAACAGAAGATGAAGGGACTGAGGCTCGACTGGGCCGACTACAGGCGACCGGATCCCAAAACGGCGCCTTCGAAGTCGAAGGCATCCGGCCTCTATATGATCTGCACCATGTCCAGGCATCTGGCCGAGGCGAGGGGCTATGCCGACGCGCTGATGCTCGATTGGCGCGGGCAGGTGGCGGAAGCGACCGGCGCCAACGTCTTCTTCGTCAAGGACGGCAAGCTGCACACGCCGACGGCCGACTGTTTCCTCGACGGCATCACCCGGCGCACGGTGATGGAACTGGCGCGCGAGCGCGGCATAGAAGTGGTCGAGCGCGCGATCTGGCCGGAGGAACTGGCGGGCTTCGAAGAATGTTTCCTGACCGGTTCGGCGGCTGAGGTGACGCCGATCAGCGAGGTCGGCGAATATCGATTCGCGGTCGGTGCGATCAGCAAAACACTTGTGCAGGCTTATGCCGATGCTGTTCGACCCAAGCGCGCGGCGGCCGCTGCATAAGAAAAAATCGTGGAATTGTGGTCAGAAAGCAGTTTTGCGCTGGTTTTTTAAGCCTGCATTTTTCTGCATTTGACTTTCAACCGATTCGCGGTCTCATGATGGCGTCTGCCGGCGGCGGCTGGCATCCAAGGAGGGACTTCAGAATGGAAACACTTCTTCCGATCATCGTCCAGGTGGTTACCGGTATCGTCGGCGGTCAGGCGGTGGGCGCGGCGCTGCAGCAAGCAGCGATGTCCCAGCTTCCGAAGCTGCTCGGTGGTGCAATCGGCGGCGTTGGCGGTGCTGCAATTCTCGGCAGCCTGCTTCACGGCGGCGCGGTTGACCCGGCTGCAGCTACGGCTGCCGCCAGCGGTCTGGGCAGCGCACTCAACCTGAACAACATCGTCGGCGGCGCCGGCGGTGGTGCGATCCTGACCGGCGTCATCGGCATGGTCATGAACGCGATGAAGAAGTAAGTCGGGACACTTATATCTTTCGGCATGGGCGGCTTCGGCCGCCCATTTCGTTTTGGGAAGCCCCCTCGGAGCCTTCCCATGTTCGGCGAGACTGGACGCGGCCGGTCGGGGTCTCTAGGTGGAAGGACAAGACGAAGGAGCCATCATGGGTCAGCTCAACGCCGGCATCGTTCCGGTCACGCCATTCCAGCAGAACTGCACGATCCTGTTCGACGGCGACAGCAAGGCGGGCGTGGTGGTCGATCCCGGCGGCGATGTCGACCGCATTCTGGCGGCAGTGCGCGACAACGGCATTTCCGTCGAGGCGATCTGGATCACACACGGCCATATCGATCATGCCGGCGGCGCGATGGATTTGAAGGATGCGCTTGGCGTCGATATCATCGGACCGCATGAAGCGGACCAGCCGCTGCTCGACAATTTGGAAAACCAGGCGCGCCGTTTCGGCGTCACCGATACGATCCGCAACTGCGTGCCGGACCGGTTCCTGGCTGAAGGCGAGACCGTATCGTTCGGCGAGCATGTCTTCGAGGTGCTGCATTGCCCGGGGCACGCGCCCGGGCATGTCGTCTTTTTCAACCGCGCGGCGAAGTTCGCCCATGTCGGCGACGTGTTGTTCCACGGTTCCGTCGGCCGCACCGATCTTCCCGGCGGAAGTCATGAAACGTTGATCCGCATGATCAAGGAAAAGCTACTGCCGCTTGGCGACGACATCGGCTTCTTGTGTGGGCACGGCCCGGGCAGCCGGTTCGGCGACGAACGCCGCTCCAACCCTTTCCTGGTCTGATCCCTTCGACTTCCCGTCAGAGCGGTATCACAAGAAAAAAAGCGCCGCCCGAAGGCGGCGCTTTTCGTTGGGCAGGGAACTTTGGTTTGGTGGCCGGTTAGTTGGCGGTGCAGAAATGCTGCTGGCCGTCATAGCCGGTAAAGGTACCGGAACGCGCGTTGAACGAGCGGTAGCGGTCCGAGCAATAGCTGTACCATTCCGGAGTCCAGGGCTCGACGCCGCCGGCGTAGGAATAATACTGCCGCACGACCGGCCGCGGTCGCACCACGTAACGGGGCTGAGGCTCGTAGTAAGGATCGTAGTCGTCGTAATAGGTCGGCTCGCGATAGCGCGGTTGCGACAGCGCGCCAGCGATGATGGCTCCGGCCGCAAGGCCCACGACACCGGCGGCGAGGGCATCACCCGAACGGTTGTGGTGACGGCGCCAGCGCCAGTCATCAGCACTTGCGGGCGAGAAGGTCGCCAGCGTCGTCGCGCCGACGGCAACGGACAGGATGGCGGCTTTGAAAAATCTGTTCATGACGGTCTCCTTCATCCCGGTTCGCCTGGTTCTTCTGGAGGCGTGGCCCGGTCTTGCAGCCAGTAATAGTGGGTCGTGGCTGAACGGAGGCTGAACAAAAGTGGCGCTTGCGCGACCCGGCCAATACGTCCCACCGCGTCGATCAGGCGGTGGGCGAACTCTATCGGTCCATGTAATTCCTGATCGCCGGCTTAGCCGACCGTCAGGTTGACCGCCTTGGGACCCTTGCCGCGCTTATCCGGCTCGGTGTCGAAAGTCACTTTCTGTCCATCTTCAAGACCAGGAAGTCCCGATGCTTGTACAGCCGAGATATGAACGAAGACATCCTTCGCCCCGTCGTCCGGCGTGATGAAGCCGAAACCCTTGGCATGATTGAAGAATTTGACAGTGCCGGTCTGCGGCATGGGAAACTCCTTTGAACCCCATCAGTCCAGTCTCCGGGCCCGCAAAGAACCCAGACGGCAAATTTGTCGTTTATTTTGGCGATATCGGCAAGAAAAACTTTTGCTGTACGGAAACCGCAGCCGCGCCGATGCTTTGACAATGAAAAAAGGCGCGACGGAAACCGTCGCGCCTCTCGAATTTGCTCGAATTCGAAAAAACTTATGCCGCGCGCAGGTTGACGGCCTTCGGACCCTTGCCCATGCGGTCGGGTTCCACGTCGAAGGTGACCTTCTGGCCATCGACGAGCGTGCGCAGACCGGAGGCCTCGACCGCCGAGATGTGAACGAACACGTCCTTGGCGCCGCCGTCCGGCGTGATGAAGCCAAAGCCTTTGGTGCTGTTGAAGAACTTTACGGTACCGGTCTGGGCCATTGGGGAAACTCCTTCACCCGTTCAATGGTGGGTTCTGCCTCGTCTCGCGCCGGTTGGCAGTTCCCGGTTCTTGCTTCGGCGTTCATGCATTCGCGCACGACAAAAACCCCCGCCGAAAAACGGGGCCGTCAGAGATTCACACTATCGGGGAAAGGGTCGTGCAAAACGTTCCAGTCTCCGGGTCGCAAATGCCCGAACACAAAATTTATCGCACGGAAATGTGATTGTTGCAAGCTGAAGCCTGAGGGAACAACACCCAGCTTTCACGCTCCCTAATACTAAGACAATACATGGTCATCTACCACAGGCGCGCAAGGATAGGCCCAGATCGAGAGGAACGGGTTTCGTCCCTCGTCGGCGACGAGCGGCCGCGTGTCGTTTCATGCCCCGTAGGGCCGCCTATTCACCACGGTTGAAGCCGGCGCTTGCGTTCCGCCAAGCCGTGTCTATTCAATCGCGCTGAATATGGCTGTCGCGTTAATCGCTGCGCACGGCCATATCGCCCGGCGTCTTGCGTCGGGAGGGGGTGATGGAGGGACGACCATGCAGTTTCTGAAGTTCTTCTTGCGGCCGCAGGGAGCGGCGCTTGCCATTGTCGCCCTGGTGCTTGCGGCCTGTACGGTGGTGGTCGACGAAGGGCCAGGACCACGCCCGCCTTTCCCGGGGCCTGGGCCACAATTCTGCACGCGCGAATATGCGCCCGTCTGCGCGCGGCGCGGCGGAGACAGGCAGACCTTTGCCAATGCCTGCATGGCACGTCGGTCCGGCTATCGCATCATTGGCGACGGCCAATGCCGAGGCGGTGGCTGGGACGATGGCGGCGATCGTCCGCAGTTCTGCACCCGCGAATATGCGCCGGTCTGTGCCCGCCGGCATGGCCAGTTGCAGACATTTCCGAACGGCTGCGAGGCGCGCGCCGCCGGCTGGCGCGTCGTCGACGATGGCCCCTGCTAGACCGTGAACACGGGTGCCGTTGTCTTTCCGGCAACGGCACCCACCTCGGTTGATGCTTGAAACCGGCTCTCGGATAGCCTAGGTCGCAACAGGCTCAGACGAACATGGCAGGTGTCCCATCAACCGGGCATTGAGAAGGCGCGAAGGCGCAAAGGGTGGGGCCGGTGGCCCGACGCAACCACCGCGCGGTGGCGATCTGGATCGCGCCGTCGGGCAGGCGTTGCAACTGCACCAGATGGGGCGGCTGCAGGAAGCCGAAAACCTCTACCGGCAGGTGCTTGGCGCCAAGGCAAACCATGCCGCGGCCGCGCATTTTCTCGGCCTGCTTCTGCATCAGACCGGTCGCAGTACCGAGGGACTTGCGCTGATTGAACAGTCGCTGCGGGCCGAGCCGAAGAATCCGGACTTCCTGAACAATTATGGCACGGTGCTGCGCGATGCCGGTCGCGGGGTTGCGGCGGCCGAGCAGTTCCGCAAGGCGGTGGCGGCAAAGCCGGACCATGGCGCGGCCCGCGACAATCTCGGCTCGACGCTTCGCCAGATCGGCCATTTCGACGCCGCGGAAGAGGTGTTCCGCGCCACGATCGGCCGTAACCCGTTCCATATGCGGGCCAGGGCCGGCCTTGCCGAGACGCAGCAGGAAGCCGGGCGACTGGACGATGCGTTGGCCACTTTCCGCGAGGCGCTGGCCATCCGGCCCAAGGATGCCGAACTCAACCACGGCTATGGCGTGGGGCTGATGGAGAAGGGGCGGCTTTCCGAAGCGGCCGAGCATTTCCGCACGGCGCTGGTGGCCGATCCGACGCAGGCGAAATCATGGCTGATGCTTTCCCAGGTCAAGCCGCAGCGTGAAAGCGACGGCGAACTGGCCGCGATGAAAGCGCAGCATGCCAAGGTACCGGCCGACAGCCTGGCGCGCATGCAGCTTTCCTTCGGCCTCGGCAAGGCGCATGACGATCTCAAGGTCTACGACAAGGCGTTCGACTATTTCGCCGAGGGCAACGCCATCCGCCGCAAGGGCATCGCCTACGACGGCGCCAGGACGCGCGCCGAATTCGAGGCGATGAAGGCGACCTTCACCAAAGCATTTTTCGAGAAGCACAAGTCGAGTGCGATCGAGGACGATGCGCCGATCTTCGTCGTCGGCATGCCGCGTTCGGGCACCACGCTGGTCGAGCAGATCATCGCCAGCCATCCGCAGGTGTTCGGCGCCGGCGAGCTCACCATCCTCAAGACCGCTGTCGGCAAGGGGTTCCCGCTCGACATGAAGGGCGGCTTCCCGGCTGGCATCGCCGATATGCCTGACAAGGCGTTTGCCGATGCCGGGCACGATTATCTCGACATGCTGCATACCCGCTATCCGGGCTTCAAACATGTCACCGACAAAATGCCAGGCAACTTCCTGCTCGTCGGCTTCCTGCACCTGATGCTGCCCAAGGCCAAGATCGTGCATTGCAGCCGCAACGCGGTGGCCACCTGCCTGTCGATCTTCAAGTCGCATTTCCGCGGCGACGGCCATCTCTATGGCTACGACCTCGCCGAGCTGGCCGATTTCCACAATCTCTACCTGGACATGATGGCGCATTGGCACGCCGTCCTGCCGGGTGTCGTGCACGACGTGCGCTATGAGGATTTCGTCGCCGACCAGGAAGGCCAGAGCCGCGCGCTGATCGACTATCTCGGCCTGCCATGGAGCGATGCCGTATTGTCGTTCCATCAGAACGAGCGACAGGTGCGCACGGCGTCGGCCGCGCAAGTGCGCCAGCCCATGTACAAGGGTTCGGTCGACCTGTGGAAACGTTATGGCGATCGGCTGAACCCGCTGATCGAGCGGCTGAAGTAGCGCCGCTCGAAGGTTGAACGGCTTAGAACAGCTTCATGATGCGCACGGTGCCAATTTGGCGGTGCGCGCAAGGCAGGCCAGCTCTCTGCCGTCTCTGCAATCGCTTTTAGCAGATTGGGCGGGCTGCGCCGGATCTCAAAAAACGAACCGCCGGATCGTCTGGGGATACGATCCGGCGGTTGGAAACCGGCCTCCGTTTTGGAAAGGCCGGCCTCTGGCTACTTGATGGGAGCGTTCATTGCCCAGTTGACACCGAAGGGGTCGCGCAGGCTGCCCCAGCGGTCGCCCCAGAACATTTCCGCAAGCGGGTTTTCGATTTCACAGCCGGCATCCACCGCGCGTTTCCACCAGCTTTCGATGTTGTCAGCCCCAAGCACGAGCTGCATCGTATAGCCTTGGGCCGCTTTGTGCGGATGGCCATGCTCCGGAAACGCATCGCTCAGCATCAGCGACGAACCGTTGATGTAGAGATGGATGTGCATGGTGCGGCCCTGTTCGTCCGGCGGATAGGAGAACACCTCCTCGGCGCCGAAGGCACGCTTGTAGAAATCGGCGGCTTTCACGGCACCGTCAACCTGGAGATAGGCGATCAGTCCGCCGAGTACTTTCGGGCGGGGATATTCGGTCTGTGCGGTCGTGTCGTTCATCTGACTTTCCTCTCGTTACAATGTGACTAGCGAACTGTTGCCTGGATTCTGAAAGGCCGGCTCGGCTGTTCATCGACAGCCTCGGGCCAGCCGATGTCCTTGCGCAATTCGATCGGCAGCGAACGAAGCACGCGCTGGGTTCGAGCGTGGGTGCGTGCCGCCGAATATCGGGTCGCGATGCGACCAATGGATGACAGGATCGACATGGTGCATTCTCCCTCTGATTGGCGGCGACATCATCGTGCCGACAACCAAGGAACGAATGGTGCGATCGCATTCCGACAGCGGCGCAAAATTTATTTCAGCCGACGGAGGGAGCCCTCGCGATCAGTGTCCCGGCCGGCCGCTTTTCTTGGGTCGCCGTGTCTGCCGGCGCTGGTCGCCCGGATCTTCGTAGGAGCCGATGCCGGCACGTTCGCGCACGACCGGCTTCACGTCCTCCGGCTTGACCGGACGCGCACCCTCGACCGGCTTTTCCGTTCGCCGCACCGTCATCTCGTCGAGCGTGTTCTTGCGGAACAGCGACTTGCCGTCGTCCGGTGTGCCATAGTCCGAGCCGTGCGCCTCGGCCGCCGATTGTTTCTTGAACAGCGAACGCGAAACCGCGCCAGCCGGCGTCGGCATGTCGGTGCCCGGTCCCATGTCGTCGATGGACGGCTTGGCAAACAGCGATTTCTTCACGGGGACGGCACCATCGGCGCCCATCTCGTCGAGATGCGGCTTGCGGAAGAGGTTCGGCCGGGCAGCCTTGGCCGCTTCCTCGGCGGCGCGGGCTTCGTCGAGCTTGCGGAAACGCTCCTGCTCCTCGGCGGTACGGTGCTTGGCCACACCCTTGTTGTGCTTGCCCTTCTCCCGGCCAGAGGAGGGGCTTTGGCCCTCGACCTCGCGCGCTAGCGGGTCGTCGGAGATGGCGAGCTCCATCTCGCGCAGCCGTTTGATCTCGTCGCGGACGCGGGCCGCCTTCTCGAAGTCCAGATTGGCGGCCGCGTCGCGCATCTGCTTGTCGAGCGCTTCCAGATGGGCCTTGAGGTTGTTGCCCATCATCGCGCCGGCACTATCGGTGAACTGCGAGATGTCGGCGCGGACGTGGTCCTTCTCGTAGACCGAATCCAGGATGTCGGCGATGCGCGACTTCACGCTTTCCGGCGTGATGCCGTTGGCCTCATTGTATTCCAGCTGCTTCTCGCGGCGGCGGTTGGTCTCCGCCATCGCCCGCTCCATCGAGCCGGTGACCTGGTCGGCATAGAGGATGACCTTGCCGTCGACATTGCGCGCGGCGCGGCCGATCGTCTGGATCAGCGACGTCTCGGAACGCAGGAAGCCTTCCTTGTCGGCGTCAAGGATGGCGACGAAACCGCATTCGGGAATGTCGAGGCCTTCGCGCAACAGGTTGATGCCGACTAGCACGTCGAAGGCGCCGAGGCGCAAGTCGCGCAGGATCTCGATCCGCTCCAGCGTGTCGATGTCGGAGTGCATGTAGCGCACGCGGATGCCGTTCTCGTGCAGATATTCGGTCAGGTCCTCGGCCATGCGCTTGGTCAACACTGTGACCAGCGTGCGGTAACCGGCCTTGGTCGTCTCGCGGATTTCGCCAACGACATCGTCGACCTGGCTCTTCGCTGGCCGAATCTCGACCGGCGGGTCGATCAGGCCAGTCGGACGGATGACCTGTTCGGCGAAGACGCCGCCGGCCTGTTCCATCTCCCAGGCGCCGGGGGTGGCGGAAACACCGACGGTGAGCGGACGCATCGCATCCCACTCCTCGAAACGCAGCGGCCGGTTATCCATGCACGACGGCAGGCGGAAGCCGTATTCGGCCAGCGTCGCCTTGCGGCGGAAGTCGCCCCGGTACATGCCGCCGATCTGCGGCACGGTGACGTGGCTTTCATCGATGAAGACGAGCGCGTTGTCGGGGATGTATTCGAACAACGTCGGCGGCGGATCGCCGGGCCGGCGGCCGGTGAGATAGCGCGAATAGTTCTCGATGCCGGCGCAGGAGCCGGTGGCTTCCAGCATCTCCAGGTCGAAGCGGGTGCGCTGTTCCAGACGTTGCGCCTCGAGCAGACGGCCAGCTTTTTCAAGCTCTTGCAGGCGATGCTGCAATTCTTCCTTGATCGACTTGATGGCTTGATTCAGCGTCGGCCGCGGCGTCACATAGTGCGAGTTGGCATAGATCTTCACGCTTTTCAGGTCGCCGGTCTTGTTGCCGGTCAGCGGATCGAACTCAGTGATCGTCTCGATCTCGTCGCCGAACATCGAGATGCGCCAGGCGCGGTCTTCCAGGTGGGCCGGAAAGATTTCGATGGTGTCGCCGCGCACGCGGAAGGAGCCGCGCACGAAGTTGGCGTCCTGGCGCTTGTATTGCTGGGCGACGAGGTCGGCGAGCAGTTGGCGCTGGTCGAGGCGGTCGCCGATCGACATCTGGAAGGTCATCGCGGTGTAGGTTTCGACCGAACCGATACCGTAGATGCACGAGACCGAAGCGACGATGATGACGTCGTCGCGTTCGAGCAGCGAGCGCGTCGCCGAGTGGCGCATGCGGTCGATCTGCTCGTTGATGGAGCTTTCCTTCTCGATATAGGTGTCCGTCCGGGGCACATAGGCTTCCGGTTGGTAGTAGTCGTAGTAGGAGACGAAATACTCGACCGCGTTCTCCGGGAAGAACTTCTTGAACTCGGCATAGAGCTGCGCTGCCAGCGTCTTGTTCGGCGCCAGGATCAGGGCGGGGCGCTGGGTCTCTTCGATCACCTTGGCCATGGTGAAGGTCTTGCCCGAGCCGGTGACGCCGAGCAGAACCTGGGTGCGGTCCTCATTGGCGACACCTTCGACAAGGTCCTTGATCGCCGTGGGCTGGTCGCCGGACGGCTTGAATTCCGTTTCCATCTTGATGGCGATGCCGCCTTCCGACTTCTCCGGGCGTTCGGGGCGGTGCGGTGTCCACAGCACGCCGTTCTTGTGCAGCGGGTTGCCGCTTTCAATCAGCGCCGACAGCGCGGCAACGGTGGCGGTGACGCCGGAATTGGACAGCGTTTCGGCATCTTCGAGCGAGATATCGAGGCCGGCGACCGGGTTGAGGCCGGCCGCTGTGCGCTCCTTGGCCGTGGCGGCGCCGCCCATGGAGGTGCCACGTGCCGTGCGCGTCGGTGCGGCGCTCTTTTCGGGAACCTTTTTCGGCTTCGGTGTCGCCTTCTCCGCTTCCCTGGAAATCTGTTCGGCCCAGTCCGAGATCGAGCCGCTCAATGGCGCACCGGCGAATTCTGCTTGCGGCGCTTCGTTGAAGCCACCGCGATGCAGCGGCTCGGATGCGTCGAGGAAGTCGGTAACCCCGTTGCCGCGCTTGCGCGGCTGCGCACGGTCGTCAGGCGCCGATGCGGACGTTTTCTTGTCGGAGGATTTGGCCATGCGTCGAATATGGGAGGAGTCCGCCAAAATGGGAAGAGCCGAAAGGTCTTGAGCGACCCTTCGGCTTCGATCTCAACGGCGCTGCTGACATCAGGCTGTCAGGAGCCGGTCAGCGCGGGCAGGGGAAACCGGGGGCGATCTTGCAATGAGCGCCGGGATGCGGCCTGGGCGGACGCGGTTTCCAGCCCGGACGGTGCGGTGGCTTGTGCCAATGGGGCGGCCGCTGCCAGTGCGGCGGGCGATGTGGCGGCCGCACGACGATCGTCGGTGCGATGACCACCGCAGGCGGGCGGCCGGCATAATTGGTCAGATAGTTGGCCGAGACCCAGCCATGGAGGCCGGCGCCCCGCACATTGCACCAATTGTCTTCGCAGCCACGCAGGTTCACGCGAGTGCCCGCCGTCAGCGTGCCGAGCTTGGCATAACCCGCCCCCGGGCCGGAGCGCACGTTGACGTTGCCGGTGGTGTGGGCCGTGGCCGCCAGCGCCGGCGCGGCGGTTGCGATCCCGCCAAGCAAGGCAAGGGCGGTCAGCAATTTACGAAACATCATCGTCCTCCTCCATGACTTCGGTTCGAAGGATTGCATATTAGCCCGCGCTTTCGCAGCGTCACCAGCCTTGTCTGTAGATATAGTTAGGGAGACTGGAAGAAAGTCAGGTTCCATCGGGTTCGTGAGGAAAGTTTTGTCGAATTCGCTCTCGATCTCGCCGTATCAATTCTTCGATAAGATCGATTTTCCTCGAATGCTCTTCTTGTTCTTTAGACGATGCATTGAAGTGAGTTTGATATGCCGATCCCTGAAGGTGATCCTGAAGGATATTGATGAACTCCCGATCGCCAAGTTTTCGGACTTGCCGTTGCGGAGGAGACTTCCATCCTGGCTCGGCTAAGCCTTTCTCATATATCACGTAGGGACTGATTGCCCCCAGCGGCGGATCGAGCGTCTCGAGACGGGACAGCGAGAGGACGTAGTGTCCGTTCCGCTCGGAGGCCTCGACGATATTCTCCGCAAAGGCAATCGCATTGTAGTTTCCAGAAGCCGATATTCCGGAGCGCCTCGGCATATACAAGAGAACCCAATCGCCCAGAGCGCTCTGAACCAGTCTAAGATATTTTTTGGAAAAGAAGAATTTATCGCCAATATCTGGTGCTCTATCCCGCCTGCTGGGATGTTTTAGAACTATATGCGCCAAATGTGATCCCCCGGTATTTTTTACTCGGGCGATCTTTTTTGGGAAACTGACCTATGGTTGCTCCTGTGAGAGGTACAAGTTTAAGTTTAGTGAACCTCGCATTTAGACATTTCGCGTTGTGCGGATATCGTTTGCTGATGGAAGCGCGGATACTTTGACCGCAATATCCAGATAGCCCAGCCGGGCTTCGGTTTCGCGGACGCTATCCATGCAGCAACTGGCCCGGCACAGTTGTCTTATCTGCTCTATTTGGCAGACGCTACGCGCCTATCTTCATTGGTATCAGGGACGGATGAGGGACCGGGCCACCGTCTTTGGCGAGGAGGAGTCATCATGACGAGTTTGCAGGCCGTCTACATCGAATCCGACGCGCTGGGTCTGGCTGGGCTGGTGCAGCGGGGCGAGGTTTCGCCGCTGGAAGTGGTCGAGACCGCCATCGCGATGATCGAGCGCCTCAATCCCAGGCTCAATGCGGTCATTCACCGTCTCTATGACATGGGGCGGGAAACGGCGGCCAGGGTTGACCGCAAGGCGCCGTTCGCGGGCGTTCCGTTCCTGGCCAAGGAACTTGGCAGTTCGTGGAAGGGCGCGCCGCGCACCAATTCGTCGGCCTATCTGAAGCATATCGTGGCCAGCGACGATTCCGAAGGGGTGCGCCGTGCTAAGGCGGCGGGCCTGGTTCTGGTCGGCAAGTCGAACGCACCGGAGAATGGCTGGTCGATCTCGACCGAGCCCAAACTGCATGGCGCTACCATCAACCCCTGGAAGGAAGGCATCACCGCTGGCGGTTCGAGCGGCGGCACCGCGGCGGCAGTGGCCTCGCGCATGGTGCAGATCAGCGAGGCGAGCGACGGGGCCGGCTCCATCCGCATCCCGGCCTCCTGTTGCGGCATCGTCGGGCTGAAACCCTCGCGTGGCCGCGTCACGCTCGCACCCGACGGCGACTTCTGGTACGGCGGCGCCTATTTCCTGTGCCATTCACGCACGGTGCGCGACACCGCTGCCTATCTCGACGCGGTCGCCGGTGCGCTGCCTGGCGATACCTACGTGCCGCCACGGCCAGCCGAAAGCTGGCTGGAATTGTCGCGACGCGCGCCGAAGCGGCTGCGCATCGGCTACACCGTCACGTCCACCAACGGCACGCCGGTCGACCCCGAAGTGAAGTCGGCGGTGCTGGCGACTGCCAAGACCCTTGAGGGGCTCGGACACGATGTCGAGGAGCACAATATGGCGCTCGACGGCAACGACGCCTGGAACACCTATACCCATATGGGGCCTGTGGAGGTGGCGGCGATGTTCGAGGAACTGGCCGCTGTCGTCGGGCGTCCGGTGACGCGGGACGATGTCGAGCCGATCACCTGGGCGGTGATCGAGCGCGGCCGTTCGATCAGCGGCATCAAGCATGCGCAAGACGTTCATAAGCTGCGCCTGCTCAGCCGCGCCATCGCGACCGATCTTTCCCCCTATGACATCTTCGTCACACCGACGCTGACGCAATTGCCGCGCCCGATGGGCTATTACGACATGTCTGAGACCGATCTCGACCGCTACAATGCGAAATGGGCGGATGCCGGTTTCGCGTTTCCGTTCAACCTCTCGGGTTTGCCGGCGATCTCATTGCCGCTCGGCTGGTCTTGCGAGGACATTCCGATCGGGGTTCAGCTCGTCGGGCGCTATGGCGACGAGGCCGCCGTGCTGGCCGTCTCGACCCAGCTCGAACAGGCTATGCCCTGGAAGGACAGGCGGCCATCGATCAGCGCGTGAAGGTTCGCGCTTTTGAATACGGCTTTGTCGTTTCGCACCCTTGTCGGTACGAACTCGACCTGACGCTGCTTCACCCGTTCGGCTCGAATGTGTAAACGGGAGCAAACGAACCGGGCCGCGCGTGTCGAACTATCCGCTCTCCTACAAGCTCTCCTGGCTGCCGCGCTTCCTGAGTCCGTCGCTCGACGGCGATGCCCGGGATTTCGCGCCGCCCGCCGCCGCGCTGATCGCGCCCAGGCCGGCAAGAACGGTGCGGCTGGCGTTCATCGGCGACATTTCGGCGGTTGCGTCGCGACAGGCGCCGGTGTGCGATCCAGCTTTGAAGGAACTGCTCGGTTCGGCCGATCTCGTCATCGGCAATTGCGAGAGCCCGGTGGTGGGACGTGCGCGCGCCCGTTTCGGCACATGGATCGGTACGCATCATGCGATGAACGAGACCTTCCTGTCGGAGGCAATCGCGGCCGTCGGTATCGTGCCCCAACGCCTGGTGCTGTCGGTGGCCAACAACCACATGCTGGACCAGGGCCCTGACGGGTTCGACGAGACGCTGGCGGCCTTGCGGCGCCTCGGCATCGGTGTGATCGGCGCGGCTGCCGACGGTCCGGTAAAGCGTATCAAAGTCCAGGACCTGTCGGTCGGCTTCGCCGCCTTCACGCTGTGGCGCAACGCCGACGAGGCGCTGTTTGCCGGCCGTGTCTCAACGGAAGGCGATCCGGCACGTTGGCTGGATGGTAGTCTGGCAGACGCCGACCTCATGTGCGCGGTGCCGCATTGGGGCTGGGAGTTCAGGCATTTTCCGCAACGCGAAACGATGGAGCTGGCCGGGCGCCTGGTGGAGCACGGTTTCGGGCTGATTGCCGGGCACCACGCTCATGTCGTGCAGCCGGTCGGGCAGGTTGGCATGGTACCTGTCGCCTATGGGCTCGGCGATTTCCTCGGCACCGCGTTGGCCCGCCAGCCATGGCCGGGCCGCATCGGTGCGATCTTTACCGTCGATGTCAGCGCGGAAGAGGGCAGCCGGGGGCAGGTCGCCAGCTACCGGATGCATCCCTTCATGCGGTTGCGCGATGGCGGACGCGAGCGGCTGATGCCTGTGGATGCGTTGCCCGGACGGCTGCGCGCGCGGGTCGAGGCGCGGTTGGCGCGTGTGCTGGGGGCAGCCGAGGCCTGATTGGTCAGCAATCGAAACCGTAATTGGTGCGGTAAAATTCGACGTCTTCCTTCGGCATCTGCTTGAACATGGCGCAAACCGTGAAGCTGCCGATCTGGCGGCCGTTCTTGGCGTAGCCCCAGTCGGAGATGTCGTCGCGGGTGAACTGGATGGTCTGGCCGGCAACCACGTTGCGGACCGCTTGCGGCTCGTTTGCAAGGGTGCCCTCAAAACCCTCCTTGGTACGGCTGAACGGGATGACCCAGAAATGTTCCGTGGCGTCGCCGTCGCGGACCATCACCTTCAGCTTGTAGCCTTGGGTGTCGTTCGGTGGCGCTTCGGCCAGTTTCAGGAAATCGTCCAGCGTCGCCCGGGCGTGTTTGATCGCGGCGTTCATGTCGGGGTCGTCCCGAGCGATGTCGACGACCTTGTCATCGCTTTGCGCGCCGGCGGTAAGCGGGACCAGGAACAGGGCTATGAGCAGCAACAGTCGAGGCAAGCGGTTCACGGGCAGCTCCTGCTGTTGCCGGTCAATCCGAGTTTGGCTTTAATCTTTCAGCCGTAACGCAGCTTCATGGCGACGATAGCCGCGACCAGCACGAAGGTGAAGCCGTTGGCCAAGATGACCGGCCAGGAGCCGATCAGCACCCCGTAGAGTGCCCACAGCAGGATGCCAAAGGCCAGGAAGCCGGTGGTGGCCAGCGAGATGTCGCCAGCCCGGCGCTCGCGCGCGATCTTGGCGACCTGCGGAATCCAGCCGACGGTCGTAATGAAAGCGGCGACCGCGCCGATGAGTTCGATTGACGGGAGCAAGACAGTTTCTTTCGCAAATATCGGTGGGAGGCCGATTGAACCGGTTCAATAATGGCAGAAAGCGTGATTCCTGGGAAGACGGACATGGGCTGGACCAAAAAAGAAGATGTCAGGCCCGTGGAACCCTCCATGCGAGCGATCCGTGAGGCGCGAACCGGGCGTCACAAGCCTCTAAGCGATGTCATAAAACGTGTCTGGCAGGATTTTTTCGGCGCCGTTTCGTGAATGGCGGGATCGCGAAATGCGGCGTTCGGGTGGCATCGGGGCTCGGTGGCGAGCGAGTTCCTTTTGTTGCGCAAAACCGCTGCAGCGAATGGCACGAGACGGTCCGAAGCAGTGGCTATGCGCAAATGTGTCTGAAATAAGCCCATGATTTCATTTAACAAAGTCACCCTTCGTGATTTGTTTGCGCTGGCCGTCAACGGTTAGCTTTTGACTGTCCTGCCGCTCCTGCCGCGTTCGATCCTGTTTTGGCGGAGAGGCTGAAGGGCACTTTCGATTTCCGAAAACGGAGCATCAAGCCATGAAGAAGACCCTCGCGACCGCAGCCGCTCTCCTTGCCCTCGTCGGCTCAGCCTATGCCGCGACGGTGGCCGGCAAGATCGAGGCAATCGACCCTGCCACCAAGTCGATCACGCTTGACGACGGCAAAATCTATCAGCTGCCCCCGGAAGCCTCGCTGACGCATCTCAAGGTCGGCGCCAAAGTGAACGTCACCGTCGACGACAAGACGGGCACCGTGACGTCGATCGCCAAGGGATCGTAGCCGCGCGTTTCGGGCGACAACCTTCCATGGATGGCCGGCCCCGACGGGCCGGCCGCTATGTGCAGGCAAACGCGGACGCAACGCCGTTTGTTACGGCGAGGGCAACTGTGCCGAGAGCCAGCCGGCCGAACGCCCCATTGCCGAAGCCGTGCTGGACACAGTCTGGCTGAGGCCGGTCTTGACCAGGGCGTAGCCATTTTCGGTGCGGTAGAGGACGGCGCGGCCTCCGTCGACCATCGTATCGTAGAAAGTCGGCTTGAAATCGGGATTGGCGACCGCCGTCGCACTCGGACCGATTGGCATTTCGGGCCGGCGCAGCCCGAGCGCCGCGATTTCGTCGGTGATGACAGGCGGCGGGCCGTTATCGGGCGTGGCAGGCGCCGCGGCGAGCTTGCTGGCCGGCTTCTGCACGGTGCGGCAAACGCCGGACACCAACGGATAGTCGAAACTCTTGTGGCGCAGCACTTGGCTTTTCATGGCTGCCTCGCAGTCGGCAAGGTTCGACCATTTGGCCGGCGTCTCGCCGATATATTCGCAAAGCTTGGCGTCACAGTCGCAGCCGACGATGGTCATGGCGACGAGGGCGGTCTTGATCACGTGTTCGGTCCCTTCGGAAGTCGCGACGACGATGACCTTCGAACAAGGCGGGATTTCGCTGTGATTGTGAAATGAGCGTGGCGTTTTGCGCAGCGCTGCCGGCCGCGACAAGATCAGCAGCCGTGGCCGTGTTCGGCCCGGCAGGTTCCAAAAGACAGTTGGCGCCGGGATCTCTCCCAGCGCCTCCCTGTCAGACCAGGACCAGTCAGCGGTCGCAACATCCAAAGGTTGTTGCAGCGTGCCAGCCTTGATTTTGACGACCCTTCAGGTCGCGCACCCCGAAAGGCAGCGCCCTTTCCGGATCACGCCGTTCTCGGTCCTTTCGAACTCCGGTCGACGTGCCATCGAAGGTCTTTCCCGGCCTTCATGGCTTGCATCGGTCCGCCGTTGGCGTTCGCACGCTTTCCGCGGCCCCGTACTTCGTGGCTCCCGCTCCAGCATCAGGCCGAAACCTGCGCCGGTCGGCGCCGTACGGGCCTCAGGAGTTTCCGCGTGGTTGCCGTTGTCTTTCGACCGTTCAATCCGTGGCCGCCTGAGATAATCTAACCATACGCCCGTTTGACGGCGCCCGGAACCGCTGACGGCCTGTGGATACCGGGATTATCGGGTATATCGGCTGGCGGTCGCAGTTTTTTCGGGTAAACAGGCCGGTTTGCCGCGAGCGGCCTGAACAGGCGAATTCGGTCAGGCGCTTGCTCTCCATTCCCCTGCGCGCTTCAATGCCGGCAAAGAACCGCCACGATCGGGGGAGGCGCGGTTGAAAGTCGGTGTCATCCTCAATCCGGTCGCCGGCGGCGGGCGATTGAAGCAGGACTGGACCATGGTCGCCGCGGCGATCGAACGGCATCTCGGTGCCTTCGACATGCGGGAGACGCAGGCCGAGCGTGATGCCGAGCGGCTGGCGCTGGAATTCGCCGTCGAAGGTTACGAGCTGGTGCTGGCCGCCGGCGGCGACGGTACGGCCAGCGAAGTGGCCGACGGCCTGCTGCAGGCCGTGGGCGAAGGCCATGCCGGCACGGCGCTCGCCTTGCTGCCTTGCGGCACCGGAAGCGATTTCGCGCGCGGGCTCGATCTTCCGCGCGACATCGATGCGCTGCTCGCGCGGATCGCCGCCAGCGAAGCCCGCATGATCGATGTCGGCCGCATCTGTTATGTCGACGACCACGGAGCGCTCGCCAGCCGGCATTTCATCAACATCGCCAGCGCCGGCCTTTCCGGGGCGGCGGACCGGGCGGTGAATGCCGACAAGCGCAAGGGAAGGGTGTCGGCGAAACTGCTCTTCCTATGGCGCACGGCGACGGAGTTCCTGCGCTACCGCTTTCAGACGGTGTCGATCACCGTCGACGACGGCGAGCCGTTCGAAGCGCGCGTCGCGCTGGTCGCCGCCGCCAATGGCCGTTTCTTCGGCGGTGGCATGATGATCGCGCCCGATGCCGTGCTCGACGATGGGCAGTTCGACTTCGTCATCCTGCGGGCGGCGAGCAAGCTCCGGCTGATCTGGGATATCCGGCTGCTCTATGGCGGCCGGCATCGCAATCATCCGGCCATCACCATCGTACGGGGCAAAAGGCTACTGGTGGAGCCGGTCGGCGATGCGAACGGCAACAGCGCGCTCGTCGACATTGACGGAGAGTCGCCGGGCCAGATTCCGGCGCAGTTCGAGATCCTGCCGCGGGCCCTGTCGGTCAGGTGGTAAGCAGGCCTGGTTCCAGCGACATACGCCGAATGTCCTCAGGTGTTGATTCAACCACCTGCCGATCCGATTCCGCTATGGGCGGCAAGCCGTTGATCTTGAATCGTTTTCCTCAGGCCTCAAGCTTGGCCGGAAAGCCTGGAGCTCGAAGGTCAGTGCCGACTGCGTCTTCCAGGAGTTTGACGATCATCGTCGACCAGGCGTCGCCGCCGTATTTTTGTTTGCCCAACTCGAAGATGGCATTGACCCGCGATGCGAGGTCGAGCGGCACGCCGAACTCCTCGCCCATGCGCGCGGCAAAGCCGAGATCCTTCAGCGCGAGATCCATGGTGAAGCCGATGTCGTAGGAGCCGCTGAGCACTAACTGGCTCTCGGTCTCGTGGACAAAGCTGGTGCCCGACGAGGCGGCGATGGCGTGAAACGCCTGGGCGAGATCGAGCCCGCCCTGCTTCGCCAGCATCAGCGCCTCGCCGGCGGCGACGAGGTGGATGAAGGCCAGCATGTTGGTGATGACCTTGATCACCGCCGCCGAGCCGACCGGGCCCATCAGGAACGAGCGCGAACACATCGCTTCGATTGCTTCGCGGTGGCGCTCGTAGAGGGCGGGGTCGCCGCCGACCAGTGCCGTGATTTTTCCCGTGGCCGCGAGGTGGACGCCACCGGTGACGGGGCACTCCAGCGTCTCGACGCCCCTCGCGGCGGCAAGCGCCGCGAGACGGATAATTTCGTCGCGGCCGTTGGTCGACATCTCGATCCAGGTTCCGCCCCTCGTCAGGCCTTCCAGCAGCCCAGCCGGGCCGGCGAGTACGGCCTCGCTGATCTTGGGCGAGGGCAGGCAGGTGATGGCGTTTTTTGCGCGGGCCGCCGCGTCCGCTGGAGAGGCGGCGGCGGTGGCGCCGAGCGCTACGAGGCGCGCGACCGCCGCCGGATCATGGTCGTGGACGGTGACGTCGAAGCCGTTGCGGACGAGCGAGGCGGCGAGATGACCCCCGAGATGGCCGAGGCCGATGAAGGCGTATGCCTCGCTCACGGCATCAACGGCGTCTGCATCATCTGCAGGTGAAGTTCCTTGCCGCTGTAGGGATGCGCTTCGCACACCGCCTCGTTCAGCTCGACGCCGAGGCCCGGCTCCTTCGATGGGATGACCCAGCCGTCCTGCCATTCGATTTTTTTCTTCAGCAGGGTGGCGTGGAAGCCATCCCATTGCTTGAGCGATTCCAGGATCAGGAAGTTCGGCAGAGTCGCGGCGAGCTGGATGTTGGCGGCGCCGACGATCGGTCCGCAATAGCAATGCGGAGCGATCTGGATGTGATAGGCCTCAGCCATCGCCGCGATCTTCTTGGTTTCCAGAATGCCGCCCGAGCGGCCGAGATCCGGCTGCAGGATGGTGGCGGCACGATTTTCGATGACACGTGCGAACTCGAATTTCGTCGTCAGCCGCTCGCCGGTGGCGATCGGGATCGACGTGCCACGAGCGACCTGCGCCATCACCTCGGGCATGTCCGGCGGCACCGGCTCCTCGAACCAGAGCGGATCGTAGGGCTCGATGGCGCGAGCCATGCGCAAGGCGCCGGACGCGGTGAACTGGCCGTGCGTGCCGAACAGGATGTCGGCGCGGGTGCCGACCGCCTCGCGGATCGCCTTGATCATCCGGGCGGACAGGTCGATGTCGATCAGGCGGGGCTGATGGCCGTCAAAGGCCGTATAGGGACCGGCCGGATCGAGCTTCACCGCGTTGAAGCCCTGGCCGACGTAGAGTGCGGCGCATTCTGCGGCAAGGTCGGGGTCGTTGTAGACGTTCTTGCCGCTCGCGTCCTCCGAATGGACGCTGCCGGAATGCGGATAGAGATAGGTGTAGGAACGCAGCTTCTCGTGCACCTGGCCGCCCAGCAGCTTGTATACCGGTTTGCCGGCCTCCTTGCCGATGATGTCCCAGCAAGCCATTTCGAGCGCCGAGAAACAGCCCATGCCGGACACGTCCGGACGCTGGGTGAAGCCGGACGAATAGCAGCGGCGGAAGAAGTTCTCGACATCATGCGGGTCGCGACCGACCAGATAGCGTTCCGCCATATCCTCGATCATGCGCGCGGTGACATGCGCAGAGAAAGTGGCGTTGTAAGCCTCGCCATAGCCGACGACGTTGGAATCGGTCGTCAGCTTCACGAAGATGAAATACTTGCCGCCGATGCCCGGCGGAGGGTTGCCGACAACCCAGGTCTTGACGTCGGTGATTTTCATCGGTGGTCCTCCAAAACCATTTCGGCGCCTTTCCAACCCGTCATGATCGAGGCGGCATTGGTGTTGCCGGCGATATTGTCAGGGAAAATCGAAGCGTCGATGACGCGCAGGCCCGCAAGGCCATGGACCTTGAGGCGCGGATCGACCACGGCGCGCGATGGGTCCGGCCCCATGCGGCAGGTCGAGACGGGATGATAAACGGTGCCCGAGCGCTTCCTGAAATCCTGAATCAGGTCCGCATCGGAAGTGATTGACGGGCCTGGCAAAACCTCTTCCGCGATGACCTCGGCCATCGCCGGCATGGCTGCGATGCGGCGCAGGAATTTCACCGCGTCGAGCATTTCCGACACGTCTTCATTGGTCGAAAAGGCATTGGGCGTGATCTTCGGGTAGGCGAATGGGTCCGCCGAGCGGATCATGATTTCGCCACGGCTCGACGGTCTGCAGTTGGAAAGGCCGATGGAGAAGCCCGGCCAGGGGTCCGGTGTCAGGATAGGGCGCTCTCCGGCTCGAGGCAGCACGGTCGAGAACACCTGGAAATAGAGCTGCATGTTCGGGCGCGGCTGGTCGGCATCCGTGCGGAAGAAGCCGCCACCCTGGTTCATCGACATCGACAGCGGTCCGGAGCGCAGCACCAGATAGTGCAGGCCGACCAGCAGCTTGCCCCACCACGGTCGCAGGATCTGGTTAAGCGTCGGCTGCGTAGCCTTCCAGGTGTAGTTGACGCCCTGGTGGTCCTGGAGGTTGCGGCCGACATTGTCCGCCGCGTGGACGACCGGGATGTCGAGGTCGGTGAGCAGGGGGCCGGGTCCAACGCCCGACAATTGCAAAAGCTGCGGCGAATTGATGGAGCCGCCCGACAGGATGACTTCCCTGCCGGCACGCGCGGTCCTGGTTTCGCCATTCTGGACATATTCGACGCCGACGGCGCGTTTGCCCTCGAACAGGATTTTTGTTGCCAGCGCATGCATTTCGACGCGGACATTGGCGCGCTTCATGGCGGGGCGCAGGAAGGCACGCGCCGCCGAGACACGACGGCCGTTCCTGGTGGTGATCTGGTAGACGCCGGCGCCCTCCTGCGCGGCACCGTTGAAGTCGCTGTTCGGCGGCAGGCCAGCCTGCTCGGCTGCTTTGAGATAGCGGACCGTCAGTGGATGCACGCGCGCGCGATTGTCGGTGATGTGGACTGGCCCGCCGCGCCCGCGCCACTGGTTGGCACCAGCCTCGTTGTCCTCGAGCGCCTTGAAGATCGGCAGGACGTCGTCATAGCTCCAGCCGGGGTTGCCGGCTTCGGCCCAGGCGTCGAAATCCTCCCGCGCACCACGGATCCATACCATCGCGTTGATGGAACTCGATCCACCCAGGATCTTGCCGCGCGGCCAATGATCGGCGCTGTTGGCAAGCCCCGGGTCCGGTTCCGCCTTGTAGTTCCAGTTCACCACAGGGTCAAAAAAGGTCTTGCCGTAGCCCAGGGGCATCTGCACGAAGAAGCGACGGTCGGTGCCGCCTGCCTCCAGCACCAGGACCGAGAAGCGACCGGAGGCCGAGAGGCGTTCTGCCACGACCGAGCCTGCCGAGCCCGATCCAACGACGATGAAATCATAAGTCTGCATGTTGGGGTGTGATGTCCGGAATGCTTGTCGGCATCAGACTAGCTGTCGCATTCCCTGCAATCACCGGCACTTCCGGCATGCTGTGTGAGAAATGCGACCACGTGGTTTCTTCATTCGCGCAACACTGTCTCGCGTGGTGGCGGCGTTGACGCCTTGGCGTCACGTCGCTACGCCATCATGACGACGCTTTGGCATGAGGGACTTTCGCATGGTGCATTACGCGGATGGAAAACCGCTCGGCGATCTGACGCTGCGGACGCTGGCCATGCCTTCGGACGCCAATGCCGCGGGCGACATTTTCGGCGGCTGGGTGATGGCGCAGATGGACCTTGCCTGCGGCATCCGCGCGGCGGAGCGCGCCAAGGGAAGGGTGGTGACGGCGGCGGTGAAGGAAATGTCCTTCGCAAAGCCGATGAAAATCGGCGATACGCTGTGCATCTACACGCATGTCGAGCGTGTCGGCCGGACCTCGATGACACTGAAGGTCGAGGCCTGGGCGCAACGATACCTTTCCGACCTGATGGAAATGGTAACCCACGCCGATTTCGTCATGGTGGCGCTCGATGGCGAAGGCAGGCCGAAAGTCGTGCCGGCCGAATGACGCTGATGGCCGTCAGGCCACAGCCTTGATGCCGTCAAAACGGGCACGCGCTTCGTTGATGCGGCCTGTATTGGCGATGGCCCATTCAGCCAATCCCTTGACCGGGATCGACAGCTCTCGGCCAAGATCGGTCAATTCGTAATCCACCCTTGGCGGAATGGTCGGAAAGACCGTGCGCGTGACAAACCCGTCGCGTTCCAGGCTGCGCAGCGTCGTCGTCAGCATCTTTTGCGAGATGTTGCCGATGCCGTGCTTGATCTCGTTGAAGCGCTGCGGGCCCTCTCCGAGATTCTGCACCACGAGCAAAGACCATTTGTCGCCGATGCGTTGCAGGATATCGCTCACCGCCTGGCAATCCTTGGTGATGTGGGGGTGCCTCGGTTTCAAAAAAGTGCCTCCTTGCCAACCGAGTTGACAGTATCAGATATAGTCTCGGTATCCAAATGATACTGTATTTGATGAGGAGCTTGTAGATGTCAAAGCCCAAGATCGCCGTCGTTATCGGCTCGACGCGTGCCGCCCGCTTCGCCGACGCGCCGACCGAATGGATTGCAAAACTGGCCCGGGAACGCGGCGACTTAACCGTCGAGGTGGTGGACCTTCGTGATTTTCCGATGCCGTTCTTCGATGAGGTGGCGTCGTCGCTGTGGGTGCCCTCCAGCAACGAGATTGCGCAGAAGTGGCAGAAGAAGGTCGAGGAATATGACGGCTACATCTTCGTCACCGGCGAATACAATCGCGGGCCCAGCGCGGTCCTGAAGAACGCGCTCGACTATGCCTACACCGAGTGGAACAGGAAACCTGCGGCTTTCGTGGGGTATGGCGGTGTCGGCGGTGCCCGCGCGATCGAACAGCTGCGTCTCAATGCCGTCGAATTGCAGATGGCGCCGGTGCGTACGGCCGTGCACATCGTTCTTGCCGACTACCTCGCCATCAAAGCCGGCAGGAAGATCGTGGAGTTCGAGCACCTCAACCAGGCCGCGCACGACATGCTGAACCAGTTGTCCTGGTTTGCACATGCCTTGAAGGCCGCGCGCGACGCGGATGCCGAGACGGCGGATGTGGCAGCAGCTTGAAGTCGCCTGGATGTTGATCTGAACGCGCAAAAGGCAGCCGACAGGCTGCCCTTGCCGCGCCCTCAGGCCCGGAGCTTAGCGCACCACGCCACGATGCGCCGCTGCCAGACGCGAGGCGATGACCTTGTCGATACGGCGACCGTCGAGATCGACTACCTCGAAGCGCCAGCCTTGCGCGTCCACTGTTTCCCCGGTCGTCGGCAGATGCGCGAAGTGGGACAGGAGATAGCCGGCGACGGTTTCGTAGTCGCGATCTTCCGGCAGGTCGAAGCCGAGCAGATCGGCCATTTCGTCGGCGGGCATGTAGCCGGCCAGCAACCACGAGCCATCCTCGCGCTGGACGGCACTTTCTTCCTCGTCGCCGGCGTCCAGGTCGGAACGGAACACGCCGGTGATCGCCTCGAGGATGTCGGCGGGCGTGACGACGCCTTCGAAGTGGCCGTATTCGTCATGGACCAGCGCCATCGGCACGTCGGATTCGCGCAGCTTGGCCAACACGTCCAGCGCATCGGCCTGGTCGTGGACGATCGGGGCCGCCTTCACATGCTTTCGCGGGTCGAGCGCGCGGCCGCCAAGCATTGCAGCCAGCACGTCGCGTGTCTGCACCACACCCAACATGGCATCCACGCTCTCGCCGGCGGGGAGACGCGAGTGCTGCGTTTCCATCAAGAGCTTGCGCGTGGTGGCGTCGTCGGCCTGCAGGTTGATCCAGTCGATGTCGGTGCGCGGTGTCATCACGGCGCGGACGGCGCGGTCGCCCAGCCGCATGACGCCGGCAATCATGCGGCGTTCGTCGGATTCGATGGTGCCGTGATGTTCGGCCTCGGCAACCAGCATCTTGATCTCTTCGTCGGTGACCTTCTCTTCGCTTTCGCCGCGCTGGCCGAGCAGCCACAATACGGCGCGGCCGGAAATGTCTAGGACGAACACCACGGGTGCGGCGATCTTGGCGAGCACCGCCATGAAAGGCGCCGCGCGGGCCGCCACGCGCTCGGGATCGCGCAGCGCGATCTGCTTGGGCACCAGTTCGCCGATGATGAGCGACGCATAGGTAATGATGGCGACAACGATGCCCACGCCGACGGGGTTGGCAAATCGCGGACCAACGCCGGAAGCGGCCAGGAAGTCGGCAAGTCGTTCGCCCAGCGTGGCGCCCGAAAACGCGCCCGACAAGATGCCGACCAGCGTAATGCCGATCTGGACCGAAGACAGGAATTTGCCGGGGTTGGCGCCCAGTTCCAGCGCGCGCGCCGCGCCATGGACATCGCGGTCGATCATCGCCTTCAGCCTTGCGGGGCGGGCCGAGACGATCGCGAGCTCGGACATTGCCAAAAGGCCGTTCACACAGATGAGAGCGACCACGATACCGATTTCAGCATAAAGCATGCGCGCTCATAGCATTTCGAAGGGGGCTTCGAAAAGCGGCGAGCTCTGTTTTGTCCAATGTATGTTGAACTTGATCGGACGCGCCGCCTCAGCGGCAGGCGCGATAGCCGTTCTTGCGGTTCTTGACGTCGAAATGGAAATGGTTGCGGTGGTCGTAATTGTAGCCGGGGCCGAGCACCGTGGTGAAGTAGTCGCAGCCGTCGGAGCGCACGGAATCAAGGAAGCCGCTGGTGCGGAAGGCGAACCAGCCGGGCTTGCGCACGTCGATATCCTCACCATTGTTCAATTCGATGCTCATCACATCGAGCGCGTTGCCCTTGCCGTGCTCGGAAAGAACGCCTTCACCGGCGATCCTGCGGCAGGAATAGCTCGATCCCTGATGGATGGTCTTGACGCCGGAGAAGTAGCGCCAGCGTGCAGTCGGAACGAGCTCCTTCTCTGTCCAGGCAGCGAAGGTGGCCGCCATGTTGCAGCTCAATGTCGCTGCCGGCTTCATCTGCACGCTGCCGATCGCAGTCACTTTCACCGGATGCTCGATGCCGCATTGCCCTTCGCGGATCGGTGCGAGGTCGGTATAGGCCACGTCAAGCCGCTTCAATTCCTGTCGGCAATCGACCTCTTCCGCCGACAACTGCTCGACCGGCGACATCGGCTCATCCATGCGCGGATAGGCAGCGGTCATGTAGGGGTTGGAAGGGACGAGGCTTTGCAGGCCGGACGTTTTCGGCAGGGCGGCGGTCGTGGAGCCGACATCCACGGCAGGCTTCAATTCGAAGACGTCGCCGGTGGTGCAGGCTGAAGCCACAGCCACGACGCACAATGCCACAAGGCGGCCGGGTGTCGTCCACGGGGCGCGCTTCGGCCGCGCGGCGCTCCGCATGGCATGCAGTTTTCCAGCCATCGTCGTTCCCGTCCGTTGGGCAATCCCCTCCCAGCCAGCGTGTTTTACGCTGCAAGGGTAAAGGAAAGCTCAGCGGCGCGGTTTACGGCTGTGGTGGAAATGCGGCGGCGGCTCCGTCGCGGCCTGCGCTCATTGGCAGAAAGTGCCGCCGTTGCGGCGAGGCGCCAGGTCCAGATGCAGGTGTTTGGCGTGGTCGGCATCGCTGCCGGGGCCGAGCACGGTCTTGAAAGGCCCGCAGGCCGCCTGGCGCACGCGATCAAGCAATCTTGCCTGCTTTTCGGGTCGTGCGCCGTCGACTTCAACCACCGTGTTGTCGGCAAGTGTGAGGCTGGCGATGTCCAGGGCGTTGCCGAAGCCGTGTTCGGAGAGTTTCGTGCTGCCGTTGCGTGGCCGGCAGACATAGCCGGAAGCCTGTGCGACCGATATCGGCGCCGCGCCGAGTTCGGCCTGCGCTGCCGGCGAGACGACATCGATGAGGAAGCGGGACAGCGTTTCCGCCATCGCGCAATTGAGTTCGGCCGCCGGTGTGATTTCGATCGACCCTCCTGCCTTGCGAAGGGTGAGCGGGTAGGGCACCGAGCAGCCTAGCGCGGTGTCGCGCTCCGGCGGCCGGTCTGAGAATTCGGCGCCCAGCGCCTTCAACCGCTCGCGGCAGGCCAATTCGTCCGCGGGCATCTTGTCCTCGGCTATGTTCGCGGAACGCGGGTCCGGGGTGGCCGGAGGATTGGGCTGTTTCGTCCATCCCGGCGGCGGGCTTGGGCCCTGGAACGGTTTTGGGGGCAGGGTGGGCGATGTGTCGGCTTCCCTCGGCTTGGGCTGCGGCAGCGGTATGTCGGGCGCCGCGGGAGGTGTTGGTTCCGAGGCGTCGCGATTGATCTCCGGCACCGGAGCCCGGGACGGCAGCTGTGTGGGCTTGGCCCAAAGCAGATCGCCTTGCGATGCCGCAGCTGCGGCAAGCAACGCTATTGCGATTGGCGACAATGTCCGTTTCGACAGCATGGCCGGTTGCAAACGAATGCCATCCGCATCGGTTGCGGAGCGAAGGGAAGTTGGCGATCACAATGGGTTACCGCTCTGTCGCGGAAGATTGGCCGTCAGTGTCTTCGAGAGATGTTGACTGCCAACGCCAACAGCTTGAAATGCGGTTCCCTCCTTTTTGCCGGTTTTCCCAAAATGTCCCAGATTCTGTCGCCTCGCTTCCTGCCGATCCTGATGCTTGTCGCCTCGAACGTCTTCATGACCTTCGCCTGGTACGGCCATCTCAAGTTCAAGACCTCGCCGATCTGGATCGCGGTGATCGCGAGTTGGATGATCGCCTTCTTCGAATATTGGTTTGCGGTGCCGGCCAACCGCATCGGCAGCCAGATCTATTCAGCGGCTGAACTGAAGACGATACAGGAGGTCGTCACGCTTACGGTCTTCGCGGTGTTCTCGGTGTTTTATCTGAAGGAATCGCTGACCTGGAACCATGCGATCGGCTTTGCGCTGATCGCCGGCGGTGCCGCCTTCATCTTCAAGGGATGACAATCTGGATGCCCAACGAACGGATGGGATGAATTCGAGCTGCCCCGGCGTTATCGTTCTGATCGAAACGCCAGGAGGAATTCCCATGCAAAAGCGACTTCTGATCCATGCGGCGGCTGCACTGGTCTCGCTGCCGTTCCTTGTCGCCCAAGTCTACGCCGCTGGCGAGAGTGGCGGGAGCGGAGGCGGCACCAGCGGTGGCGCGAGCAGCGGCGGAGGCGGTAGCGCCGAGACAACCGCCAAATGCAAGAAGAAGGGCGAGGTCTACGACACCAAGTCCAAGAAATGCGTGCTGCCCAAGCAGGGCATGCTGGATGACAATAACATCTACCAGGCGGGGCACGATCTCGCCATGGCAGGTCGCTATGACGAGGCGATCGCCGTGCTGACGCTCGCCGAGAACAAGAAAGACCCGCGCATCCTCAATTATCTCGGCTATTCGCACCGCAAGTCCGGCCGCGTCGTTGTCGGCCTCGGTTATTACGAGGAAGCATTGCGCCAGAACCCCGACTACACGCTGGTGCGCGAATATCTCGGCGAGGCACGGCTGCAGATGGGCGATATCATCGGAGCGCGCGCGCAGCTTGGCGAGATCGAAAAGCGCACAGGCAAGACGTCTCGCGAATACGGCATGCTTTCGGAGCAGATCGAGCACTACGAACGCAGCTGAAGCCCACCGGTTTTGAATGCCGGCTGTCAGCGAGCGGCCGGCATTTACCTATCTCTGAAACAGGCGAGTTCTTGGCTGCGGTGCCATGGGCGCCGCGGTATCCCCAAATCGTCGGCGTTGTTTTTTTGACGTGAAAATCGCCGCAAGCTTGCTATATTCCGGGAATCTGAGGTGACACGGTTCCGTCAGTCCGAGGCTGCCGGACCGTTTTCTTTTTGCACCCAGCGACACGGTCTGCCCCGTTGAGGGGCTGGCGGCATGAAAGGTGAAACGATGAACAAAGTGCCGATGACAGGCGGAGGTTTTGCGACGCTCAGGGAAGAGTTGCGCTGGCGCCAACAAGAAGAGCGGCCGCGCATCATCGAGGCGATTTCAGAGGCGCGCTCGCATGGCGATCTTTCGGAAAACGCCGAATACCACGCCGCAAAAGAGCAGCAGAGCCTCAATGAGGGTCGCGTCAGCGAACTCGAGGATCTGGTTGCCCGCGCCGAAATCATCGACGTTTCCAAGCTGACCGGCGACAAGGTCAAATTCGGCGCCACCGTCGTGCTTGTCGACGAGGATACCGAGGAAGAGAAGACCTACCAGATTGTCGGCGACCAGGAAGCCGACGTGAAGTCGGGCCGCATTTCGATCTCCTCACCGATTGCCCGCGCGCTGATCGGCAAGGCCGTTGGCGATGCCATCGAGGTCAACGCGCCAGGCGGCGCCCGCGGCTACGAGATCGTAGAGGTCCGTTTCGTCTGAGTTTTTCGGATTTCCCCCGGTGTAGCGATCCCGCTCGCCGGGGCGCCTGAACGGTCAGGCTCGCCCGTCTTTCAAAGCCAGCAGCCTGGCCGCTTCCTCGAAAGCGGCCCGAGGCGTGACGCGTCCGTTTTCGCCTGCGATCAATGTCGAGGCAAAGGGGCCACGCGGTCCGGTCAGCCCCGGCTCCGTGGTCAGGAAGATGGCAACCGTCGGCAATCCAAAGGCTGCGGCAAGATGCGTCAAACCCGTGTCCGCGCCGACAACCAGCGTCGCGCCGCCGATCAGGCGCGCGACATCCGACAGAGGCGATTTCGGCACCACCAGCGTTTCCGGCACGGCATTGCCGATCGCCTCCGCCACGGTTCTTTCCTTGTCATTTGACCAAGTGGTAACCGGAGAGAACCTGCTGGCGACCATAAGTTGGGCCGTTTCGATCCAGTCTTGCATCGGCCATTTCTTGTCCTCGCGGCTGGTTCCGTGCAGCAGGATCGCGGTTCGCTCTGCCTGCGCCAAGGGCGCGCCGGGCGGCACCACGATGCCGGAATCGAGCGTCGACAGGTCCGGCTCGTAACCAAGTGCCAGGCCGAACAGGCGCCTGGTGCGCTCGATGGCATGCATGTCGCGGGGCACGCCATAGCGCTGGTCGTAAAAGACGGTTGCCGAGGGTTCGCGCGCGCTCGCCTTGTCGAAGCCGGCGATCGGTGCTCCGGCGAGCTTCGCCACGAAGGCAGATTTCAGCAAGCCTTGAGCATCGAGAACGAGATCGTAGTGGCCGGCGCGCAATGCGTGGCGCAGCGCGGCGCCCTCGCGCCAGGTGTTGGAGGAGACGACCTGCTTCCGCCAGCGCCGCAGGGCAACCTTGTGAATGGTACCGATCGCGGGGTGGAGTGCAACGATGTTGGCGAAGGCTTCTTCCACGCACCAATCGAAGGACATGTCGGGTCGTGCGTTCAACGCGTCCTGAACGGCGGGAAAGGTGTGGATCACATCGCCCATCGAGGACGTCTTGACGATCAGCACTTTCATGCGGCGGCCGGCGCATCGATCAGATGGTCGGCGGCCTGCAACACACGTTCGACATCGAGGGTGTTCAGGCAATTCATATGGCCGAGCGGGCAGACTTTCTTGTGACACGGCGAGCAGGAAAGCTGCAGCCATACCAGCTCGCGCCGCTCGGCCAGCGGAGGCGTGTTTTCGGGCGAAGTCGAGCCATAGACTGCAACGACCGGCGTCCCGACGGCGGCCGCGACGTGCATGAGCCCACTGTCGTTGGATACAGCGAGCCTTGCCGCCGCGATCAGGTCGATGGCGTCCACCAGCTGCGTCTTGCCGGCCAGATCGACACATCCGGGAGCCAACTCGGCGATTTCTGCCGTTACGGCGCTATCGTTCCTGGAGCCGAACAGCGCCACCCGCAACCCTTTCGCCATCATGGCGCGGGCAAGGCCGGCATAGGAAGCGCTCGGCCAACGCTTCGCCGGCCCGAACTCGGCGCCCGGCATCATTGCCACGAACGCCCCCTCAACAAGCCCGTAGCGAGCGAGGAGTTCCGCCTGGTTCGCGCCATCCACGGTCAGCTTCGGAGCCTGGAAGGAACCACCACGCGCCAGCGAAAAGAACCCATGCGCCGTGCGGCGTTTCTGCTTCTCGGGCAGCGGCACGATGTCGGTGAGCAGGCCGTAGCGCATCTCGCGCAGATGGCCGACGCGCTTGGGGATGCCTGCAAAGAACGGGATAAGCGCCGACTTCAGGCTGCCGGGCAGAACATAGGCCATGTCGTAGCGGCCCTTGAGCATGCGGCCGAAGCGGCGGCGCACGCCAAGCTCCAGCTTGCCGGACGGTACCGGCATTTCGATCTGCTGGCGAACTTCCGGCATGCGCCCTACCAGCGGAGCGGCCCAGGCAGGCGCCATCACGTCGATGCCGGCGTTTGGATAAAGCTGCTTCAGTGCCGAGAACAGGCACTGCGCCATGACCATGTCGCCCACCCAGCGGGGGCCGATCACGAGGATCGTCGGGCTTTCAGCCATTCGACATAGTCTTTCACGCCGGTTTCGACATCGCGGAACTGGCCATTGTAGCCGGCTGCGCGCAGGCGGGACATATCAGCTTGCGTGAAGCTCTGGTAGCTGCCCTTCAGATGATCGGGGAAGTCGATATATTCGATGCTCCCCTTGCCGAGCGAGGTGATGACCGTCTCAGCTATGGCGCGGAAAGGCTGGGCGCGGCCGGTACCGCAGTTGAAGATGCCGCTGACGCCGCGTTTCCAGAGCCAGAGATTGACGTCGGCGACATCGCCGACGTGGATGAAATCACGGCTCTGCTCGCCGGGACCAAACCCGTCATAGGCGCCGAACAGCTTCGGGTTTTCGCCACGCCCGACCTGGTTGAACAGGTGGAAGGCGACCGAAGCCATCGTGCCCTTGTGCCGCTCGCGCGGGCCGTAAACGTTGAAATAGCGCAGGCCCGCAACCTGCGAATGGCTGGGACCGACGTTGCGGCGCACATAGTCGTCGAAAAGTTTCTTCGACCATGCATAAACGTTGAGCGGGCGCTCGAACTCGGCTTCCTCGCGGAACTCAGAGCCGCCGCCGTAGACGGATGCGGAGGAGGCGTAGAGGAACGGCACGCGTGAGCCCAGACAGGCGTGCAGCAGTCGTTTCGAGTAGGTGAAGTTCACGTCCATCATGAACTTGCCGTTCCACTCGGTGGTCGTCGAGCAGGCACCCTGATGGAAGACGGCTTCGACGAAGCCGAGTTTCCCGGCCTCAATGAGCGGCAGGAATTCGTCCTTGTCGAGGTAATCGGCGATCCTGAGGTCGGCCAGATTGACGATCTTGTGGCCGTCGGTCAGGTCGTCGACGACGAGGATGTCGTCATGGCCTTCCGCGTTGAGCGCGGCGACGATGTTGGAGCCGATCATGCCGGCTCCACCGGTTACGATGATCATCAGGGCCTCGAATTGGTGAGCGGATCGAGGCTCTTATAAGAGAGGCCGGCGAAGCTGTCGACACGGCTTGCCTTGCCGGTCGTGCTGGCGGCGCCGCAGTTGCGCAGACAGGGTTTGCGGTATATCCGCTTCGCCATGAGCGAGTTGCACCTGTCTTCTCCCGAAATCCTCCACCGCGCGATTGCACGGTTCGCCGATGTCACCGTCCTGGTCGTCGGCGACCTCATTCTCGACCGCTTCGTCAATGGCGTCATCGAGCGCATCTCACCGGAAGCGCCGATCCCGGTTCTGCACGGGCGCGGCGAGATGCTGGCCGTTGGCGGCGCCGGCAATGTCGTCTCCAACATCGTTTCGCTGGGTGGCCGGGCGGTTCCTGTCTCGGTGCTCGGCGATGACGCGGCGGGCCGCAACGTCATGCGCATGTTCGAGGAACTCGGCGTCGATGCCACAGGGATCGGGCAGACGCGCGAACGCATGACCTCCTCGAAAAGCCGGTTCAGCGCGCTTAACCAGCAGGTTCTGCGCTTCGACGAGGAAGAGGTCCGCGCACCCAATGCGGCGGAGCGCAAGGAGCTCGTCGCGCATTTTCGCGCAGCGCTCGAGCGCGCGGACATCGTCATCCTCTCCGACTACGGCAAGGGTGTTCTGCTCGACGGCGTGGCCGCGGAATTGATCGCGATTTGCCGCGAGGCCGGCAAGCCGGTGCTCGTCGATCCGAAGGGGCGGGACTATTCACCCTATCGCGGTGCGACCGCTGTCACGCCGAACCGCAAGGAACTGGGCGAGGCGGCGGGACGCGCCGTGTTCGCCGACGATGAGATCGTGGCTGCGGCGCGCGAGTTGATCGCCGCGAACGGCTTTGACTTTGTCGTCGCCACGCGCAGCGAAAAGGGCATGAGCGTGGTCGATGCCGGATCGGCTCGCCATATCGCCACGCAGGCACGGGAAGTGTTCGACGTCTCCGGCGCCGGCGACACCGTGATCGCCTCCTTCGCGCTGGCGCTGGCCGCCGGGGCCGACCGCGCCGCAGCGGCGGCCATTGCCAATGCCGCCGGCGGTGTCGTCGTCGGCAAACGCGGCACGGCGCGGCTGACCGCCGACGAATTGACCGGCGCGCTGTTCCGCTCGCACGGCGCCATTCACAAGGACGCCATCCTCGACGCCGCCGCCGCGCAGCGGCTGGTGGCGACCTGGAAGGAAGAGGGGCTGACGGTGGGTTTCACCAACGGCTGCTTCGACATTTTGCACGCCGGGCACGTCAGCCTGCTGCATGCCGCGCGCAGCCAGTGCGATCGGCTGGTGCTCGGCCTGAACAGCGACGCCTCGGTGCGGCGCCTGAAAGGACCGAACCGGCCCGTCAACGATCAGCACGACCGCGCTTGCGTGTTGGCGGCGCTCGCTTCCGTCGATGCCGTCGTGGTCTTCGACGAGGATACGCCGCTGAAGCTTATCGAAACGCTGCTACCCGACATCCTGGTCAAGGGCGCGGACTATACGATCGACCAGGTGGTCGGTGCAGAGGTGGTGCAGAAAGCGGGCGGGCGCGTTGTCCTGGTCGATCTCGTCGCGGGAAAGAGTACCACCGGCACAATCGGCAAACTGCGCGCCGGCACAGGAAACTGAGAGCTTCATGTCCAATCTGAATGACTACCTCGACCGTTCGGCCGCCGCGATCACCGCCATGGTCGAACGCGATCTTTCGGCCGAAATGCAACGGGCGACCGATGCGGTCGTAACCGCTTTGTCATCGGGCAAGGCGTTTCTGATCTGTGGCAATGGCGGTTCGGCCAGCGATGCGATCCACATCGCCGGCGAACTGGTCGGGCGGTTCCTGAAAGAGCGCAAGGCCTATAACGTCATTGCGCTGCCTGCCAATGCCGCGGTGTTGACCGCCTGGGGCAACGACTACGGTTTCGACACTGTCTTTTCGCGCCAGGTCGAAGCGCATGGTGCGCAAGGTGCGGTGCTGCTGGCGATTTCGACCAGTGGCAATTCGCCATCCATCCTGGCAGCGGCCGAACAGGCGCGAACGATGGGCATGACCGTGATTGGCATGACCGGCGATACCGGCGGCAAGCTGAAGCCGCTCTGCGATGTGCTGCTCAACGTGCCTTCGACCTCGACGCCGATCATCCAGCAAGGCCACATCTGCCTCTACCATTATCTGTGCGAGGAGGTGGAAATCCGCCTCAGCGCCAGCCCGGACAACCGATGACGGAAGACGCTGTCCGGTTCCCGCTCGCCGAGCCGGGGCTGTGGGTGGAGCGTGTCGGCGACACCGTCTTTCCGTCGGGCGAGCCGGCCCTCTTTCTCGATCGCGACGGCACCATCAATGTCGATACCGGCTATCCGAGCAATGCCGGACAGGTCGTTCTGCGCGAAGAAATCGTGCCGGTCATCCAGACCGCCAACAGCGTCGGGCTTCCGGTCGTCGTGGTAACCAATCAGTCCGGCATCGCGCGCGGCTATTTCGGCTGGGCTGAATTCGCGGCGGTCAATGGTCGCGTGCTGGAGCTTTTGCACGCAAGGCATTGCTCGGTCGACCTGGTGTTGGCGTGCGCCTATCACGAAGCAGGCAACGGACTGCTCGGCGTGGCCGATCACCCGATGCGCAAGCCCAATCCGGGCATGTTGCTGCGGGCGGCCGAGATTTTGAAGGTCGATCTGGCACATTCGCTTGTGGTCGGCGACAAGCAAGCCGATGCTGAAGCCGGGTGTCGGGCGGGGCTGTCGAAAATATTCCTGGTGGGCGGCGCGGTCAGCGCGGAACAGGCCGCGATCGCCGAAATGGAAACTATTCGCCGGCTTTGACCGAGCTGCCATTGGAGCTGGAGTCGCGCGCTTCGAACAGCTTCGCCTCGGTCACATAAGAATAGAGAAACACCATCGCAGAATGGACGTAGCCGTGGCGGCCGCAGAGAAAATAGCGCTTGCCGACGTAAAATTTGAGGAAATTGACCCAGGGTGAGAACACGAGGCGCGACATGCTCGGCTCGTCTCCCTGCTCCATCTGGGCTTCGACCTTGAGCGACGAATAGGCGTTCGTGCGGCTCAACTCGTTCGCAACCGACGTCGGGCGGCGGTGGAGCAATGTGCCTTTCTGAATCAGGGCTGTCTCGCCAGGGACCTTGTAGGTTTCATGCACGCGGCGGGAGAGGTCGACCGATGCCTTGTCGCGCCGGAAGAGCCGAAAGATGCGGTTATGGGCAACCCACCGATGGGCATAGCCGTAACCGTTGATCCAATCGCGGCGGCGGACGTACCAGCCGTTGACGGCGTCATCGCCCTTCTGTGTCGCTTCCATGATCGACTGCTTCAACTCGGTATCGACGCGCTCATCGGCATCGATGCTCAGGCACCAGGGCTGGGTAGCGTGCGTGAGTGCGAAGAGCCGCTGCTGCGGAAAACCAGGCCACTCATTGCGGATCAGACGGATCGGAAAGCCTTTCGCCGCAAAGCTTTCGATGCATTCGAGCGTGCCGTCGGTCGATCCCGAATCCACGACGACGATCTCCGCGCAGAAGTCGACGCTTTCCAGGCAGTCGGCGATCATGCCGACTTCGTTCTTGCAAATGATGAGCGCGGAAACGGGAGCTTGAAATCGGGACATCTGAAACAATCTGAGAGAAGGTCGGATAATGCCTTGCGGCCGGCACTTTCCCTATGTTTGGTGCGCCGCGCCGATTTCAACCAGTCCTTCGTCCTTGACCTGGCGGATGGTCAATGCGGTCCGCACCGTGTCAACATTCGGCGTGGAGGTTAGTTCCTCGATCACGAAACTTTGGAAGGTGGCGAGGTCGCTGGTAACGCAATGTAGCAGAAAGTCGGATTCCCCCGATACCATCCAGGCGTCGCGAACGATGGGCCAGCTGCGGGTACGTTCGGCGAAGGCCTTGAGTTCCGCATCGGCCTGATGATGCAGACCGATGAGGCAGAATGCCACGACATCCATGCCGAGCACGGGCGCATTCAGCAAGGCGCGATAGCCGCGGATGATGCCGCTTTCCTCCAGTCGCTTGACGCGTCGAAGACAGGGAGGGGCGGAAATGCCGACCCTGCGCGAAAGCTCGACATTGGTCATACGGCCGTCTTTTTGCAGCTCGCGCAATATCTTCCAGTCGATGGCGTCGAGATCGGCCTTGATCGGCATGGTCGCTGTCCGCTGCGCAAGAATGTTTCGCGACATCGTCATTAAACGAGTTTGCGGGTCGCGCCATCCCTGCGAAAAGGAAATTTCGATATTCACCGGGGGTTAACCACAAGCATCCGGTTCCGCATCGTGTATTCAGCATTATGGGGACACTTGTCGCACGTCCTTGCTGGGGAAGGGGCCAGCACTTACATTGCGGCAACAATTGCCGCTCGTTTCGGCCGCGCCATGCGGCCGTCCTTCGCAAAAGGCCGTTTCATGACCGTCAAGCACGCGCCCGTTCTCATCATCGGCTCCGGCCCGGCCGGCTACACTGCTGCCATCTACGCGGCGCGGGCGATGCTGAAGCCGATGCTGGTCGCGGGCCTGCAGCAGGGCGGCCAGCTCATGATCACCACGGATGTCGAGAACTATCCGGGTTTTGCCGAGCCGGTGCAGGGGCCGTGGCTGATGAGCGAGATGCTGAAGCAGGCCGAACACGTCGGTACCGACATCGTCAATGACATTATCACCGAGGTGAACCTGGATGTTCGCCCCTTCGTGGCCAAGGGCGATTCCGGCACGACCTACACGGCGGATACGCTGATCATCGCCACCGGTGCGCAGGCCAAGTGGCTGGGCATCCCTTCCGAGCAGACTTTCATGGGCTTTGGCGTGTCGGCTTGCGCCACCTGCGACGGCTTTTTCTATCGCGGCAAGGACGTCGCCGTGGTCGGCGGCGGTAATTCCGCTGTTGAAGAGGCGCTCTATCTGGCCAATCTGGCCAAGTCGGTTACGGTCATTCACCGTCGCAGCGAGTTCAGGGCGGAACGCATTCTGCGCGAACGCCTGATGAAGAAGGATAATGTCCGCGTCATCTGGGACACGGTGGTGGACGAGATCACCGGCCGCCCCGGGAAGACACCGCTGCCGCCTTCGGTCGAAGGACTGAAGCTGCGCAACGCCGTCACCGGTCAGGAAAGCCTACTCAAGGTCGATGGCGTGTTCGTGGCGATCGGTCACGCGCCGGCGGTCGAACTGTTCGCCGGCAAGCTCAAGCAGAAGTCGAATGGTTATCTGTGGACCGCGCCGGATTCGACGCGCACCGATATTCCGGGCGTCTTCGCGGCCGGCGATGTCACCGACGATATCTATCGGCAGGCGGTGACCGCGGCGGGTATGGGATGCATGGCGGCGCTCGAAGCCGAGAAATATCTCGCGGGCATAGAGGTACATCGGGAAGCGGCGGAGTAAGCCGCAAAATCTCCGAAATCTTTCTTCAGACGCCAAAACGAAAACGAGGGGAATCATGGCGCTGGATTGGGACAAACTTCGCGTGTTTCACGCCGCAGCGGAGGCTGGCTCCTTCACGCATGCGGCCGAGACACTGCATCTTTCACAATCGGCCATTTCGCGGCAGGTCAGCGCGCTGGAACACGATGTCGGCGTGCCCCTGTTCCATCGCCATGCCCGCGGGCTGGTGCTGACCGAACAGGGCGAGATGCTGTTTCGCACGGCGCACGACGTGCTGATGAAGTTGGAATCGATCAAGACAAGGCTGGCGGAGTCCAAGGATCGGCCATCCGGCATTCTGCGCGTGACGACCACGGTCGGTCTTGGGGCCGGCTGGTTGACCGATCGGGTGCAGGAATTCATCGACCTCTACCCGGAAATCCACCTCCAGCTCATCCTCGCCAATGAAGAGCTGGACCTGACCATGCGGCAGGCGGACTGCGCCATCCGGCTCAGGCAGCCCCAGCAGCCGGATCTGATCCAGCGGCGCCTGTTCACGGTCCACTTCCACCTCTACGCCTCGCCGGCCTATGTGAACAAATATGGCAAGCCGGCCTCCGTGGCCGAGTTGAAAAACCACCGCATCGTCACGTTCGGCGTGCCGGTGCCGACACATCTTTCGGAGCTCAACTGGCTGGAGACGGTCGGCGATTTCGAAAGCGGCCAGCGCGTTCCGACGCTGCAGATCAACGACATCCTGTCGATCAAGCGCGCCGTCCAGGGCGGCGCAGGCATCGCCATGCTGCCCGACTATGTCATCGGCAAGGATGCCGGTCTGGTGCAGCTTCTTCCGGAAACCGAAGTACCGTCCTTCGACACCTACTTCGCGTATCCCGATGCGATGAAGAATCAGGCCAAGCTGCATGTGTTCCGCGACTTCATCATCGCGAAGGCTCGCAACTGGTCATATTGAAGGCAAGCTGGTTCAGCTCCCGTTTCGGCAGATTGGGTGCCGGCGGCGCTCAGCCGCCTTGCCATGGCGTCAGCCGTGGCAGCCAGCCGGGAACGGCGCGCCGATAGGCTTCGTACTGGGCGCCGTAACGCCTTGCCAGGGTCGGTTCTTCGTAAAGGCGAACAAAAGACCCTACCGCCACCGCCACGACGATCGCGTAGAGAAGGACGGCCCAACTGGCGAAGAGCATCGCTTGGCCGACAATGATCGACAGCACCGCGACATACATCGGGTTGCGGACGAAGCGGTAGACACCGCCAACGACCAGCTTTTCGGTCGGCGCGATCGGGGCAGGGGTGCCGGAGCCTTCGAGGGCAAAACGGGCAAAGCAATGAACCAGCACGGCAATCGCCGTGATGATCAGCAGCGCGCCGAGCAGGGTTTGAGGCAGGAAGCCTGAGAAGGGCATCCTGTAACGGTCGAGGACCAGCCAAGGCAACACACCAGCTACGATGCACGGTGCCAGCAGGAAGAAGACGGCACTGCCCGCCACCGCCGAAGCTCTGGTCTTCATGACAATCCCCGTGCATTGGGCCGCGAAAGGGCTAGCCCATATGATGCCTGTTTCGATGGCAGCGGTCCGCGCTGTTGGCATGCCTGATCGACGTTGTTTGCAGCGCAGCACGACAATCATTGTGCAATATGCTTGCTTTTCTGGCCCTATGGCCAAGAAATGCGCGTTGGACCACAGCCTGTGCCTTTTTGCATGTGTGCGTTGCAAAATGAGTGCTTGTTTCTTGGGCAGGATACGCCCATATATCAGTCATCTCCTGGGCGCGTTCTCCTCCCATTAGCGCCCTCGAGTGTTCCCCTCTGGAGGTTTAGCCCTAACGGGCACTTCCATTCAACTTAGCCGGGTCTTCGCGATCCGGCTTTTTTGTTTTCTGAAGCAGGATACGCCCTCGCGGCGATCTTTCAGCATCGAGCCCCATTCCCGACCAATAGTGCCGCACCATCCACCGTCGCCAGCTGGTCCAGCGCGCGGCGGTTTCGGAAATCGGCTGCCCAAGCGCTATTCATCCGCCGTGTAACGGTGACATGTAACATCAGGTAACATGCAGTCGACGCGAATTAGCGACTATGCACATACCCAGGACGCGGTGTGGATTGTTCGGGGATGGGGGCATCTTCCGAACAGTCGGGCTCTGGCAACGGCCGCGTCCAGTCCTATTTTTCCCGGTGTGGCGGCCGCCGGGGCCAGGCGGCGGACTTGAGGTTTCCTCCCGGAGACGAAGCGGTCCCAGAAAAACGGCGCCCCGCAATCGGAGCGCCGTTTTTTGTTCAACGCTGCAAGCCTTGTGGCCCAGCCAAACGGCTTTTCCCGAAGGCAGCCGGTATTCCTCAGGCTGCCTTGCCGTTAGAGTTCATGACCTCGTCGGCCAGGCGCCCGGTCAATTCGGCCATATGATCGAAGGTTGCCGTATAGCTGGCCACGCCGGCGGTCGCCGAGCGCAGCTCGATGATGAGGTCACCGATCTCAGCCTGCGGCATTGTCGCCTCCACCACATCCCATCCCGGCCAGTCGGAGCGGGCGTCGTATCCCAGGATTTGGCCACGACGTTGCGGAATGAGGGCAATGATCTTGGCCGTCGCATCCGATGGCGTGACGATCTCGACCTTCATGACCGGCTCCAACAGTACGGGCGAGCAGGCCGCCATGCCCTCCTTCATGGCGAGTTTGGCCGCCATCTGGAAGGCCATGTCGGACGAGTCGACCGCGTGGTAGGAACCATCCGACAGGTTCACGGTGACGTCGACCACGGGGAAGCCGAGCGGCCCGCCCTTGAGATAGTCGCGTACGCCCGTCTCCACCGACTGGATGTAGGTCTTCGGCACCACACCGCCTGTGATCGTGTCGGTGAACTGGAAACCCGTGCCGCGTGGCAACGGCTTGATCTCCAGCACCACGTCGCCGAACTGGCCGTGGCCGCCCGACTGTTTCTTGTGGCGGCCACGCTGCTGTACGGATTTGCGGATTGTCTCCCGATACGGCACTGCGGGGGCGTGGCCCTCGATCTGGATCTGGTTCTTGCCTTCCAGACGTTCGCGCACCACCCGCAGATGCATCTCGCCATGTCCCGACAGCACTGTCTCGGCCGAATCCTGGTTGTGGCTGACGCTGAGCGAGGGATCCTCCTCGGCAAGCCGCTGGATGGCGGCCGACATTTTGACATCGTCCTTGCGTTCCTTGGGCCGCAGGGCAAAGGCAAAGACCGGCCGTGGCGCGGCGAGCGCCGCGAGCGGTTTGGCGCCACCCTTGGCGGAGGTCAGGGTCTCGCCGGTGCGGACTTCGTCGAGCTTGCCCAGCGCGACCGTGTCGCCGGTCCTGGCCGACGGCTGTTTCGATTGGTCCTTGCCCAACATGCGGTAGATGCCGGAAATCTTCGCCGTGTTTCCATTGGGCAGGAAGAGCTCGGCGCTGTCGGCCACTTGCCCCGACAGGATGCGGGAGACTGACAGCTTGCCGCCATGGGCGGTGTGGATGGTCTTCATCACCTGCACGATCGCTGCCGGTCCATCGAGCACACCGAGGCGCTTGCGGGTCGCGTCGATGTCGGGAGCGTCATGGCGGATGGTCTTGAGGAGGCGCAGAACGCCATTGCCCTTTTCGGCGGTGCCGATCAGCACCGGCGTCACCGCGCCGGTTCGCAAATCCGCGGCCAGGTCGTCGAAGACAGCGTCGCGGGGCGGTTCGATCTCCTCAAGCAGTTGCTCCATCAGCTGATCGTCGTGGTCGGCCAGCGTTTCCAGCATCGAGAAGCGGGCCTCGATCTCGCGCGCCTTGTCGTCGCTGGGGATTTCAGCGACCTCGCTTTCGGCATATTCGCGATAAATGTAGGCGCGCTCCAAAGCGAGGTCGATCGAGCCGATGACGACCCCGTCCTTGCGCAACGGAATCTGGCGCAACAATAGCGGCACGGAGCTGGTCGGCTGCAGCATCTTCAGCGTTTCGCGCACGCCGGCTATCGCCTTGTCGACCTTGTTGAGGAACAGGATGCGCGGCACGCCGAGTTCGTCGAGCTTGCGCATGATGAGCTGGAGAGCCGGAATCTTCTTCTCGTCTGCCTCGGCCACGACCACCGCGATGTCGCATGCAGCGAGCACGGGTTCGGCCTCGAACGCAAATTCGATGGAGCCGGGGCAATCGACGAAGGTGAGCTGGTCGCCCATGAATTCGGTGGATGCGAAAGTGGCTTCGACGCTCATGGCGTGCGAGCGGGCTTCCGGCGAATGATCCGACACGGTGTTGCCGGACGAGACCGGGTTCTGCCTGGGAATGGCGCCCGTGCGGGCGAGAATGGCTTCGAGAAGTGTCGTCTTACCGCTGGCGAAGGGACCGACTATGGCGATGCATTTCGGTCCCGAGCGTCGTCCTCCGGCGCGATTACCCATGCTGACCTCCACTCAGGCATTTCGCTGAGAGCGGCGGCCGGCCTGTCGGCCGTCGCAGGCAGGTCGGTTAGCCACCTGCCGGAGATCATCGAAACATGGGTTAGGAGGCAGGGCAAGGAAAATAGGTGACGATCGGGCGCGGATGACCGACAAAGGCGCTCGGGCTGGTTTCAGAAGGAGAACGCCGGTGAAAATCATCGCTTGCGGCAGCGTGCCGACAATCATCGCCTCCAATGCCTATTTCACCGGGCGGGTGACGCAAAATCCGATCATCGAGACCGAGGCGCCGGCGCGGCTGCGCGCAACCTCGGTCAGTTTCGAGCCGGGTGCTCGCACGCATTGGCACACGCATCCGCTCGGCCAGACGCTTTACGTCGTCTCCGGAGCGGGACTTGTTCAGAGTTCGGGCGGGCCGATCCGCGAGATCAGGGCCGGCGACACTGTCTGGTTCGAGCCTGGCGAGAAACACTGGCACGGCGCCGGTCCGAAGACGGCGATGACCCATATCGCCATGCAGGAAGCGCTCAACGGCTCGCCGGTCGATTGGCTGGAACCGGTGAGCGACGAGCAGTATGGCGGCTAAGGCCGACGGCCCGACCGCTGCCCAAACAAAAAGCCCGGTCCAGGACCGGGCTTTTTCAATCATTGCATCATGGTAGCCGTTTTCAGGTCAGGCTTGCGGTGAAGCGCTGGATGCGCGTGCAGGCCTCTTCCAGAAGCGTTTCGGAGGTTGCGTAGGAGATGCGGAAGTTCGGGCCGAGGCCGAAAGCCGAGCCGAACACCACCGCCACACCTTCCGCCTCGAGCAGCTCGGAGCAGAACGTCTCATCGGTATCGATCACCTTGCCGGCGGCGGTCTTCTTGCCGATCAGCTGCGCGCAGGACGGATAGACATAGAAGGCGCCTTCCGGCGACGGGCAGGTGATGCCGCGTGCCTGGTTCAGCATCGACACGACCAGATCGCGACGTGCCTGGAAGATCGCCTTGTTTTTCTTCACGAAATCCTGCGGGCCGTTCAGCGCTTCCACCGACGCCCACTGCGCGATGGTGCAGGCGCCGGATGTCTGCTGGCCCTGGATCATGTCCATCGCCTTGATGAGCGGCAGCGGGCCGGCGGCATAGCCGATACGCCAGCCGGTCATGGCATAGGCTTTCGAGACGCCGTTCATGGTCAGCGTGCGCTCGTAGAGACGCGGCTCCACCTCGGCGATGGTCTTGAAGACGAAATCGCCATAGGTCAGATGCTCATACATGTCGTCGGTCAAAATCCAGACCTGCGGGTGCTTCAGCAGCACCTCGGCCAGGGCCTTGAGTTCGGCCTCGCTATAGGCGGCGCCGGACGGATTGGACGGCGAGTTCATCACCAGCCATTTCGTTTTCGGCGTGATCGCCTTTTCGAGCGCAGCGGCGGTCAGCTTGAAGCCGTTGTCGATGCTGGTCTCGGCAAAGGCCGGGGTGCCGCCGCAGATCGCCACCATTTCGGGATAGCTGACCCAGTAAGGGCGGGGGATGACGACCTCGTCGCCCGGGTTGAGCGTGGCCATGAAGGCGTTGAACAATATTTGCTTGCCGCCAGTGCCGACGATCGTCTGCTCCGGCTTGTAGTCGAGATTGTTTTCGCGCTTGAACTTCTTGGCGATGGCGTCGCGCAGAGGCGCGATGCCCGAAACCGGCGGGTATTTGGTCTCGCCGCGGCGGATCGCTTCGATGGCCGCGTTCTTGACGTTGTCGGGCGTATCGAAGTCCGGCTCGCCCGCGCCCAGGCCGATGATGTCGCGGCCAGCATTTTTCAGCTCGCGCGCTTTCTGCGTGACCGCGATGGTCGCGGAAGGCTTAACGCGGGAAAGGGCATCGGCGAGGAAGGCCATGACATATCTCCATTGGGCAGCAGCCAAGACGGCAGCGGCGCTTGTATTGTCGTATCGGCAAAACAAGCGCAAGCTTCGTTTGATAAGCCAGAGACCCGTAAGCGCATTCGAATATATTAACGCGCGGTAAAACCTTGGTGAGTAGATTTGCCGGGTTCTTGCAGGTCGTGAAGCGAGGGACTGTGTCGCGCAGCATCGGGTTAGCCCATGTCATCCGTCACGATGATGGTACCTCGACCGGTGTCTGGGGCCCGTATACTTTAAAAAGCGCCTTCCAGCCCATCTTCGCGTTCCAGGAAGGCAAGCTTGTCGTCGTCGCCTTCGAGGGGTTGATCCGGCCTTTCCGCGACGGCGAATTGCAGTCGCCCAGCGCGTTCTTCGCCAATTGCCCGCCGGCGGATCGGCTGCATATCGAAGCGCTCACCCGCACCTTGCATTTGCTCAATGTCGGCGTCAGCCTGCCGGAGGAAAGCTCCATCTTCATCAATTTCGACCCTTCGGTTTTCATCGACAGGGCCGTGTCCGAAAGCGCGTTGCGCGAAATGCGGCTTGTGCTGCACGAAGCCGGCATCGACCCACAGCGTGTCGTCTGCGAGGTGACCGAGCAACGCTCGGCCTCGAAGGAGGCGCTCTCCAATTTCGTCGAAGCGCTGAGGACGAACGGCTTTCGTATCGCAGTGGACGACTACGGCGCCGACGATTCCGACATCAACCGTATCAAGGAACTGCGGCCCGACATCGTCAAGTTCGACGCTCATTGGATCACCCAGTTGATGGAATCCGGCGCGGGTTTTGCCCTGCTGATGACGATGGTCGAAGCGTTCGAAGGGCGAGGCATCCGAACGGTTTTCGAAGGCATCGAGGAAAGCTGGCAGCTCGATCTCGCCGAGAAATCGGGCGCCTCCATGGTGCAAGGCTACGTGCTGGCCAAACCGGAGATCGCGCCGACCAGTTTCCGTGCACTGACCAGGACCATGCAGGCCCTGGAAGCGCACCACCAGCCGTCTCCGGAACCTGACGGCAACGGGCCGTCCCCGCCGGCGCGCCCAGGCAAAACCTTCGGCAAGCGCATCATCCAATAATCGACGACATGTGCCGCAAGCGCCTGTTGGCCGACCCTCACGCGCTCTTTGCACGAATTGCGCGGGAATCGAGAGCGGCGCCGTTAAGCGAATGCATCACTGTCGCTGATCGAAATACAGCAAAAGAAATCGCTGGATGATGTACCCTGGCTGCGGCAAAGGGGTGCTTTCCGGGGAAGCGCGATGACAATATTCTACGGCATGATCGACAGCGGCAACTGCTACAAGCCGCGCCTTCTGATGGCCAAGCTTGGTCTGCCCTTCACCAATGTCGAAGTCTCCTCGCACAACGGTGCGACGAGAAAACCGGACTTTGTCGCCAAGAACCCGAATGCGATGGTGCCTCTGCTCGAACTGGACGATGGCAGGCGCATCGCCGAATCCAATGCGATCCTGCTTTATCTTGCCGAAGGCACGCGGTTCCTGCCCGCCGATCGCTACGAGCGGGCGCTTGCCTATCAATGGCTGTTCTTCGAGCAATACAGCCATGAACCCTATATCGCCGTGCGCAAGGCGTTGCTGACTTTTCCCGAGCGGGCCAAGGATGCAACGCCGGAACGGCTCGCAACGACGCTGGAGCGCGGCAACAAGGCGCTTGGCGTGATGGAGCAGCGACTGCGGCAGAGCCCGTTCTTTGCAGGAAACAGCTACAGCGTCGCCGATATCGCGCTTTATGCCTACACGCATACGGCCGAGTTCGGCGGCTTCGATCTCAAGGTCTATCCGGCCGTCGGCGCATGGCTCAAGCGCGTTGAGGCCGATCCCGGCCACGTCCCGATCGAATGGCTGCCGTGAGACAATTCAACATGGGCCGCGCCATTGATTGCGGGAAGGCGACTTCATGATCCTGATCGGGCAATATGATTCACCGTTCGTGCGGCGGGTCGGCATCGCGCTGACGCTCTACGGCATTCCCTTCGAGCACAGACCCTGGGCGACCTTTGGCGACGCCGACAAGATCCGGCCCTACAATCCGCTGACCCGCGTGCCGACGCTGGTGCTGGACGATGGCGAAGTGCTGATCGAAAGCCATCTCATCCTCGATTACCTCGACAGCCTGGTGCCGGCCGAGGAGGCGATGTTTCCGCGCGCGCAGCCGTTGCGGCGCAAGGCGCTCAAGGTGGCGGCACTTGCGACCGGCATGGCCGACAAGGCGGTGAGCCTGTTCTACGAAAAGCGCCTGCATGCCGATGTTTCCGGCCTGTGGGCGGAGCGGTGCCGGACGCAGATCGCTGGCGTACTCGCCGCGCTGGAAAGCGATCTGGCGGATCGCGGACATGAATTCTGGTTCGGCGACCGCATTGGCCATGCCGATATCGCGGTGGGAGCGGCGCTGCGTTTCGTTAACGACGCGCATCCGGGGCTGGTGTCGATGTCCGGATTTCCGAAGCTGGCGGCGCATGCGGCAAAGCTCGAGGCGATGCCGGTCTTCAAGGCGATCGCCCAGGAGTTCGTGGCGCCGGCCTGAGCGGCGATCGCTTCGAAGGTCGATGGGAAAAAACAAAAAGGCGGGATAAATCCCGCCTTTCCAATGTCTGCTAGCCTGACCCGGAGCATTCTGGGTGACGCTGGCGGCAATCTGCCGCTTCAGCCTGTCTTGCCTTTCATGCTCCGGCGCGCTTCTCGCGCGACTGCCAGTACATCCGTGACTTGCCGCGCGCCCCGGGCTATTGCCCGGCGCGCGCCTTGCGCCAAATCAGGCTGCCGACAGAGATCCAGCCGAGGACTTGCCGGTGCGGCGGTCCTGCTCGATCTCGTAGCTGATCTTCTGGCCATCAGCCAGGGTGGTCAGACCAGCACGCTGCACAGCGGAGATGTGGACGAAAACGTCCGCGCCGCCGGCATCAGGCTGAATGAAACCGAAGCCCTTGGTGGCGTTGAACCACTTGACCGTTCCAGTTGCCATATCGATGTTCCTTCACATTCACTTGCGTTTTCTTCAGACCGGACCCTATCCGGCCGTTGGTATCGAGATTTTGGAGAAAGACGGGAGCAAACGCGGGTATCGCGAGGCATGGGGTCAATCGGCCCAAATATCAACGCCACGCATATAAGCGACTTTTTCTCCAAAAACAAGGTGGTGTTGTTCAATCGTCAATGCAGTGCACCGCCAGACTGGCGAGATGCAGGACGGCGGCGTAATCTGGCGGCTTGCGCGCTTCACGCCGGAGGAGGCCATGAAAAAGACGATCCTGCTTGCCGCCTGTCTGTCCCTGGTGGCCGCCGAAGCCGGGGCGATCTCGCGCTACGATCCGACCCGCATGAGCTGCGACCGGGTGCAGGCGCTGGTTACCCGCGAGGGCGCCGTCATCCTGCGTTATCGTTCCAAGCACAATCCCAACCTGCCGCTCTATGACCGCTACGTAGCCAGCGCTCGCTTCTGCGACATGGGCGAGGTGCGCAGCCGCGCCTATGTGCCGAGCGCGGACACCAGTTCCTGTCCGGTGTTCAAATGCAAGCGGCCCGACAACGACCGCCGCTTCCGCCGCATGATCACGCCGTTCGACTAACGGTTCGCCCGGCGCGCTTTTTCGAGCGTCAGTGGCCATATGCCTGCTCAGAACCCGAACGAAGCCTGCTTTGATGGCGGCGGCCCGACGTGGACGCCTTCCATCGCCAGCATCTTTTCCTTGGTGTTGGAGCCGCCCGGAGCCGAGAAGCCACCGATCTTGCCGCCGGCCGCGGTGATGCGATGGCAGGGGATAACCAGCGGCACCGGATTGGCGCCGAGCGCCGCCCCCGTCTCGCGCGCCAGGCCGGTATGGCCGGCGCGTTTCGCCAGTTCGCCATAGGTGGTGGTTTCGCCGAAGGCCAGCTTGCGGGCGGCGTCGTAGATGGCAAGACGAAAATCGTCGACGCCGTCGAGATCGACCGGCACTTTCGAGAAATCGACCGTTTCGCCGGCCGCGTAGGCCTTGATCGAGGCGATCAGTTCGGCCACCCAGCCCGGCGCTGTGTTCTCATCGAAATGCTTGCCCGGCACGGCTTCCAGCCTGAGCAGCCGGCGTTCCAGGCTTTCGCGACTGGACTGCGGCAGGCACAGGCGGATCAATCCGCGTTCGTTCCAGGCGATGCCCATGAAACCCATCGCCGTCTCGAAGATGGCATGGCCGGGTATTGTAGCAACGGTCTTTTCAATGGCGGTCTGCATGATGCGGTTCCTTCCATTTCCAGCGTGGCTTCCAGGGAAGAAACCGACGCAAAACAGTACAAATCATGAACAATCTGGCATGTTTCGCGGCTTTTCGCCACCCGAAAACCATTTCCCCTCGAGGTTGCCCGACCAAAATCGGTGGTGTAATGAGCATTTAACGATTTGCATGAACAGAGCGCGGCTTGCGAACAACAGCCCACACCCTGTCGATCGGTATTCTGCTGGCAGCGGCCGGCGTTTCCGGTTGCACATCCACCACCGCGGTGAAGCCGGCCCTGGCTCCAGCCACGACGTCGACCGCCGAGAGCGATGCCGGCTTTGCGCTGGCACTGCCCGAGCAGGTGTCGGTGCTGCCCGAATCCTCGGGGCTCGCTCCGGTGCAGTTCGCGGCGCTTCCGGCTGAAGCTGCGGGTGCTGCCTTTGCCGGCCCGACGCCGCAGGAAGCCGCCAAGGCCACAGCAACGCTGGCGACCACGCCCGGCACCAGCGCCCGTCTCGCCAATTCCACGGCCGTAGCAGCGGCAGCCGTCCCGGCTGCTGCGACCGCAGCCGCTACACCGGCCTCCGCGACCGCCATTCACGCCAATCCGGCAAGCGCTGCCCAGCCGACGGCGGCCCAGGCCGCAGCCCAGCCCGCGACTTCCACCGCAACGTCCGGCCGCGTCAGCACGCTTTCGGCCCGCATGGGCGGCAATCTGCCGGCACCCAAGCCGGTGCTGAAGCCGGCGCCGGTTATCGTTGCCTCCGCCGCCACCAGCCTGGTCTTCCCGGCCGCACCCGCCACGCCGAAAGCCGCCAAGGCGCTGCCCGGTGTGCAGCCGATCGCCTATTCCGGCCCGGTGCCGATCTACCTCACGCTGCCGGAACCCGAGGCCGAAACGCCGGCGCCGGCCGGTGCGGGCCGTGGCGAGGTCGATCGGCTGATCGCCAAATACGCTGCGCTCTACGAGGTGCCGATCGAACTGGTACGCTCGGTGGTGAAGCGCGAATCGACCTTCAACCCGCGCGCCTACAACAATGGCCATTGGGGGCTGATGCAGATCAAGCATGCCACCGCGCGCGGCATGGGTTACGGCGGCGCGCCCAAGGGCCTGTTCGACGCAGAGACCAATCTGAAATACGCGGTGAAATATCTGCGCGGTGCCTTCCTGGTTGCCAATGGCGACTACAAGCGCGCCGACCGGCTTTACCAGACCGGCTATTATTACGACGCCAAGCGCAAGGGCCTGCTCGAAGAGACCGGCCTTGGCCGCGACCGCAAGCGCAAGCCCGAACCGGACGCCTGAGCCGGACACGGCCAGCGGCAGGGATGAGCGGCCGATGACCCAGCACCATATCGACAAGACCGACGACGTCGGCATCCGCCTGCGGCGTTCGCTGGCGGAGGAGGTCGCGGCGCCGGCCTGGCCCGACGGTTTTACGCTGCGCCCCTTCCAGGCAGCCGACGCGCGCGCCGTGCATGCGCTGCTCACCCAGACGCTGGCGAAGGAAGAAGAGAATTTCGACCTCTGGTGGGCGCTGCATTCCAGCGACGCCGAATACGACCCGGCGCTGTGGTTCGTGGTGGACGGCCCCGACGGGCGGCTGGCGGCGGTGGCGCTGTGCTGGACCAGCGACTATCTCAAATATCTGGCCGTGCACCCCGACGCGCGGCGCAACGGACTGGCCGAAGCGCTGCTGCTGCACGTCTTCGCCACCTTCAAGGCGCGGGGCGCCGCCCGCGTCGACCTGAAGACGATGGTGGTCGAAAACGCCAACGCCATCCGCCTCTACCGCCGCCACGGCATGGTCGAGGTGGACTGGGCGGGGTGAGAAGCGGTCCGCTTCAGCGGACGAAAAGCCAACTGCTTGGCTTTTCGAGCTTCGAACGCCCCGAGTTTACGAGGGGCCGGGAAGCGGTTCGCCGCAGGCGAATTGGAAGGTCCGGTGGACCTTCCAAAGGGCTCGAACGCCCGAGGCAGTAGCCGAGGGCTGGGGGCGGTCCGCTAACGCCCCGAGTTTACGAGGGGCAGGGGGCGGTCCGGTGGACCTTCCCAAGGGCTCGAACGCCTAAGGCCATAGCCGAGGGCCGGGGGCGGCATCACTCCGGCCCTTCGCTGTCGCTTCGGGCGTTCGAAACTCGAAAAGCCAAGCAATTGGCTTTTCGTCCGCTAACGCGGACCATTTCTCACTCCCGCCTGCCATAGTCGATCTCCGGCGGGTTGGAGCCGATGTCGATCAGGTAGAGCAGGATCGCCTTGAATTCGTCCGCCGCGCGCTGGCTGATGCCGACGCTGCTGGTGCAGTTGGTGGCCTTGTGGCGCAAAATGATGTGGCATTGGCCGCTCTTGCGGCAGGTTTTGTTGGGGCAGGATTTCGGCGCGCCGTCGCGCGTGAAGGTCATGCGCGCCGCGCGGGTGAACAGCGCCAGCACGAAGGGGTTATTGTTGGACAGAAACTCGTGCATGTAGCCCGGCGTCTCCAGGTTCTTCCACAGATCGTCGTAATAATCGTCTCTCGGCATTGTCGAACTCCCGGGTAAGCGCGCGGCCCGTCGCCGCCACGCCCGCTTTCGCGTCTGGCCGTTGAAAAAGGGGTGGGAAGCGGGGCGCCGGGTCGGTGCCTCTTAGCAAACAGTACGTGGCGCCTTCCGGGCGCCCCGCCAGTGTTCTTGCCCCGGACCGACCTCGCCGTCATTCGCGACGGCAGACTTCGGACCTCAAAGCCGCCATTCGCGGCAGCCGGGTTTTTCCAGGGCCCGGACTTAGGGCTCGTCACCAGACAGCGCCACCGTTAGCGCTGCCAGTCCGGCACCGGCGCCCTCCCTGATACCCGGTGCGCACCAGGTTCCCGTGAGGGCGATGGGCCGATTGTGGCGTGTGCCCCGAACGTGTGGACAAATCCGGGCGTGGTTTTCGTGCGGTTTTCGGCAAGGGACTGAACGGACAACGTTCTTTCTTTGAGCTTGCGTCTTCCTCCACGCATCCAATCCACATCCTGCACCGCGCCGACGCATCAGCGCTCCGGCATGGATTCCCGACACGCTCCGTGTAGCGTGTAGCGCGGTTTTAGAAAGTTTGTCGCGCGGTTTTAGAGCAAAACGCGTGGCAAGAATAGCCTTTAAGTGGCCCTCAAAGACCCTTCACGGCTCAGTTGAGAGGGCCTAGCGCGCCCTCTTTAATCATCTGCATTGCCGCCGCTCCAACCATGCTGAGTTCGTTGAAGCACGAGACGAGGTTTATCACCTCGTCAGCGGCCTCGCGCGGCAGGTTCGCGATCCCGCCCAGCTTGTTGATGTGGGCTTGGCACATCACGCCAACTGCCTGCCTGTCATTCCACAGAAGCTCAACGAGATACCGCAGTTGCTCCGGGGAAAGATGGTCAATATTGATTGCATCGTCGCTCATGGCGCTCCCCTACACACGCCCAACCATGCGCCCGCTATTGGCTGGCACGATAGCCGGATTGTCTGAAGTCGCCGCTACGACTTTGCCCGGCCCTTCCACCCTGACTGTCACACCCACGTTGCCATCGAGGCGAGCGGCAGGCGGACGATATGCAGGCTGCAAAGAGGCGAACTTGCTGGCTGTCACAGGCGAGAACGAAGACTGCTTTTCGCCGTTGGACTGACGCACCGCTGGCGGGCGGACAACAGGCGGCTTCAACGCGTCCTCAAGCGCCCGTTCGCGATCTTCCGGCATACCGCTGCGACCGATCTTGTTCGGGTCGCCAGCGGGTGTCCCGTTCGGCAGCACGTCGCCGGGCCGCGCGGCTCCACCGCCAAACGGATTGAGGTTGATAGACGGCAGCTTGAACGATGACAGCCACGCGGCGAAGTCGATGATTGCGCCCTTCACATCGGCTATCACGTTCTTCACCGCATTGAAGGCGGCCACGACATCCTTGGGCATGATGTTCTCCCAAGGTATCGGCTGACCGCTGGCGAGCGCGCCGGTAATCTGCCGAACCGCCTCAAGCACCGAGTTGATGGCTGAAGCGAGATCGCCAAGGCCACCCACGATGACCCCAACGCCCTTGCCGAACAACTGGCCAGCGCCTTCGAAGCCCTTGCCGAAGATCGCGCCCCAGTCGATGCCGATGCCGCCGAACAGGTTCTTTCCGATCTGCACCAGGTCGCCGCCGATCTCGCCCAGAGTGCCGACGCCGCGGCGCAGTTGCGTGATCAGCCCGCCCCAGCTTTCGCCTATGCCCGAGAACTGAGACCGCAGCCCATCAAGGAAGGCGCTCCCGGCGAACTGCGCGCCCTGCCAAGCACGTTCGAACCCTTGCCGTACCATCGGCCCATAGCGGCCGATCATGTCGCGGCCTGCATCGACAATGCGCCGCCCGCGATCCGCGACATCGGAAGCGAAAGCGCGGAACCCTTGCTTGGCCTGATCCCACAGCCGCAACAGGCGCGGGCCGAACTGGCCCCAGTTCTTCCAGATGAACGCCGCCCCGCCAGCAAGGGCGGCGACCAACAGCCCGATCGGAGAGAGGATAACGCCGATCAGCGCGCCGATCACGGCGAGCCCGGCCCCGACAATGGGCAAGACGAAGCCAAGTGCGCCAAGCGCAGCCGTCAACCCTAGCCCAGCGCCTGCAAAGGTCAGGAACTTGCTGGCCATGCCACCGGACGATTTGTCCATGTCTCGAAGCCAGTTCAAAGCCGCCATCGACCATTCGTTGATCGTCGGCAGCCACTGCGCGAAGGCCATGCCGACAAAGCGAACCGCCTGCACGCCAACCTCTTGGAACTGCGTAAGCTCCCGGTTGATGCCTGCCATCTGGGTCTTGAAGTCTTCGTCGGTGATCGCGCCGGTCGCGGCTGCGACCTTGGCCTTGATATCCTTGTACTCCTCGATGTTGGCAAGGAACGGCACGAGGAAGTCGAGCACCTGTTTGTCCTGGAACAACTCACCGATCTTCCCGGCAGCGCCGATGGCTTCCAGTTGTTCGCGCACGTAGCCCAGCGCGTCCGCCCCTTCCAGCCCGCCCTGTTTGGCCTTCTTCATGAAGGTGGCGATCTGGTTTTCGTTGACCCCGGTGAGCTTGCCGATCTTCTGCACAACCGCCTCGATCGGGTTCAGGCCCTTGGCGGCGGCATCCATCATCACGGCTTCGATATCGACGCCGTGTTTCGCAAAGTTCTTCTTCGTCAACGGGGCTAGCGCCTTGTCGAGGAAGTTCGATAGATTGTTCGCGGCCGAGCTGGGGTCCGCCGTACCCTTGCGGGCTATCTGCAAGGCGGATGCGAGGAAGTTTACCGCCTCGCGCCCTTTCACGCCGAACTTGGCAACGCCGCTGGTGAGGTTCGGGAACGTCGCGGCCATATCCTTCAGTTCGAACGATCCGAGCTTGCCAGCCACGACCAGCGCGCCAAGACTGTCGCGCATCTGGTCGGCTGGCAGCTTCAGATTGTTCAGCATAGCAGTGCCGACCGATGCCATATCGGAGAACTGGGCATTCGCCGCCGTGGTGGCGCGGCCAATGTCTACGATGGTCAGGTCGATCAGCTTCTGGTTCACACCTGCCGCGATCATCTGCCCCACGCCATCGGCAACGGTATCCGAGAACTGTCCGATCTGGAGCGCCAGCCCTTCGAACCGGCCTTGCGCCTGTTTGGTGAAGGCGAACGCCGCATTGCCCGTCAATTCGGCGGTGCCTGCGATATCGAGCAACTTTTGCTGGAAAGCCGCCGCTTCCTTGATCGGCCCCATGAAGGAGATGCCAGCCACCGCAGCACCCAAAATGCTGATCTTGCGGGCAAAGCCGACCAGATTGTTCAGGTTGTTTCTGAGCGATTTCAGCGGCCCGGACAAATGATCCCGCAGCCGCACCATCACATCCAATGCCATCGACCTGTTGGACATGTTCACTCCCTTCCCAAAAGGTACGACCCGGTAGCTGCTTCACACCCTGTTGGAGATCATCCAGTCTCTCAGCTACCGGGTCGCATGACGATGGCTGCGGCAGTGGCGACGGCTCCGCAGCCATCGCCTACCGTCAGCCGACGAGGTGCGGCGTGACGATCAGTTCGGCGGAACCCGCCCATTCGTTGGTTGCGCCCGCCTCCAACACGGCTTTGAGCAAGCGGCGTCCATCGCCTTCAAGCGCGGGAGGCACAACAAGGTGCGTACCCGACACGCCAAGCGGCTTGCCGTTGTCCTTCTTCAGTTCGGCCATGGCCTTGCGCGCGGCTTCGTAGTTCACCTTTGTGAGGTCGGCCTTGGAGGCATAGGCCAACTGCCAAAGGCCGAAGCCAGAGTTCGAGCGCCCGCGAACGCCGTAGATATACTGGTCGCGCCAGAAGACGTTTTCATCGGTCTTGTCGGTCAGCGCCGCGAACTCGAACGCCGTTCGTTCCTGCCAGATCAGCGGTTTGATCGGCTGCGAGCAGTCGAGCAGATACCACGCCGGGCCGGCTCCAGCCTGCATGTTCGATACGCTGGCCACGTTGTCGGCACCAACCGGATGGTCGGTGTCGAAGAAGTTCTGACCGTCATAGCAAACCGTACCAAAGCCTTGCGCCAGAAGGCTGAAGATGAGCGTGTCGGGATGGCGGGCCGTGTCGGCTCCCATCTTTTCGAACAGCGGGCCGAAGATACCATACTGGTCATCCTCGATCTGGGTGCGCCTCACACCAAGCGTCTGTTCGAACAAGCGGTTCTCCACGGTGTACTTGGAGGCCATCAACCCATGCACGTGCCGGTCACCGATCCATTCGCGGATGCCGGGTAGATCGGCTAGCCAGGCGTAATTGTTGGCAGCGGTCGTGGACGGCACTTTCATGGCCACGGTGGCATAGTGGCTGACGGCTTCTTTCAGCCCCTTGTTGAAGGCTGTGTTGAACCCGTCAAAGAGCCCTTTCAGGCTGGCTGGATCGACGCGCATCAGTTCTTTCCTTTCGAGCCGTACTTGGCCACGTCATCGGCACTCAGGCCGAGATTTCGGCTAATCTCGTTGTCGTCATCGCTGTTGCGGCTAATGTCATCGAACGGCGAGCGCCCGGCCAACGTGCTTTCGAACAGCGACTTCATGGGCCGCGCCATGCGAGCAACGAAGCCGTCGAATGCCGGCTTGTTCGCGGTGCACAGTTGCACGGCCCAATCGCGCATGAACGGCAAGATCGTGCCGTTCTCGATTTCCTTTTCGACCGCGTTTTTCGCGGCGGCTTCCGAGATGCCGGAGTTGACCCGGTTGAGTTCCGCCACCGTCGCGGCGAACGTCTCGAACGGCACGAACTTCGTCGGGTCGGCGGCGTTGTTGTCGGTGAGCAGCTTCTTCACCGCCTCAAGGATTGCCGCGCCGTCGGCAGTGCCTTGCAATCCAAGGGCTGTACGCAATTCCGCAAGCAGTGTGTCGGTCTCCATCGTCGCTTCCTTCTTCGCGGCGTTCAGAGCCGCCATCGTCAAGTTGGGGTCGTTGGTCACAGCCGCCCGGGCGACTGACCGCACCTCGCCGTCTGGCGTGCGCATGATCACGGGAGAGAGGAACCGGTATTCCCGGTTGCGGACCGCCAGCAGACCTTTCGGTGTCCACTCAACAAGGCCCCAGACCTCGCCACTGCGGTTTTCCATGCGCATCACCCAGCCAGCAGCGGGCGACGGCTTGCCCTCGGGCGCGGCGAGATCGGTGGAATGGTTGTAGTCAACCGGCAGCATGCCGCCCGTGTTGGCGGCGAGCTTGATGGAAGTGGCGATGACAGCGTCAGCATTGACGACGCGGAACGGGCCGCGACCATCCTTGCCGTGTGAGGTTCCGGCAGGCAGCAATTGCACCCATTGCGGATTGCCATCACCAGCCAACGCGGAAAGACGCTGCAGGGTTGTGGCTGCGAGCGTCATTTCTGCTTAAGCCTCCGCAACATCTTGTCGACGCTGGTTTCAGCTATTCCGAGCCGTCGCGCGATCTTCGAGAGGGAGAGCCTTTGACGCCTGTAGTGAAGCGCTCGCAATTCGCGATAGAGCGGCACTCGAATGTACATTTTCGGGAACTCGCGGCTCAGTGTCTCCGCCGCTTCCTGGCCGATCTTCTCACCCATTCTGGCGGTGGCCTTCTCGCCGGAAGGAACGAACAGCCTTATGCCGCCAAAATGCTCAGCAAGGCGTACAGCACTCTCTTCGCCGATCAGTGCCAGAAGCTGCGTGCCGCTGGTCCCGTAATTGTCGTCAGTTTCTTCGTCGAATGAGTAGTCGCGTCGCACGGTGTCGCCTTGTGCCATCGAGCTATGACGATGGCAGTGCAACGCACAAAGCAGCATGCCCGCGTCAGCGGGCATGCTGCTCTTGAGGGCGCTTCGAAGGAGAGGGGAAGAACCAAGCGCAACCACAATCTAGCAGGTTGGCGCTGCAATCTCATGCCCGTCCAAGAGGGAGGCATGAACGCCGGGGAGGCCGGAATTGCCATCCCAAGTCCCGAAGGACCGCTTCCTGCTCGGCGCGAAGCGTAAGCTAGCGCAACTCATGCGCGACTGCAATGCAGGGCCGCTGGCGCGCGTTTTTTGCTTTCCGGCCCCTCAGTGCCTCTCGGAGCCTCAAAAGCGTCCTACGGCCTTTGAGCGGCCCTCAAATCCGGTTTTAGAGGGCCATCCGACCAAAGCGGCGAGCGTGGCCGCTTGGTCATGCGAGGATCTAGCGGCCATACTTCTCCATCAAGCCGAGATCCATCAACACCATGACGGCCTGTTCGGCTGTCGGCAGCACGGTTCCGAACGGCACGTTGTTCGGCAATTCTTCCCAAGCCCGCGCTAGGTCGCCTTCCGCTTTGCCTTTGATGAGCCGGATCAGCGGCAGCACCCATGCGGGGGCGGTGTTCGGCGCGACTGGCGGCGGTGGCGCTTCCACTGGCGGCAGGTTGGGCACAGGTCGCGGCGCTCCCCCAAGTTCGGGCACGTCCAGAACGCGCCCGATCAGCGCGTCAAAGGCCCGGTTCGGCAGGCTGGCGACGTGATAGACGCCGACCTTTCGGCCCTTGACGCTGATATCCTTGCGCGGCCATCGCCCGGCTGTCGCCTTGCGCACCACACCGTCCGCCGTGTCAGGCAGGCCGGGCAGGCGCATCGCCGCCAGTTCGCTGGCGCGATACCATTCCTGAATGTTCTTCTTCTCACGCACCAGCCGCAGCAACAGCGCCTCGAGATAAGTCAGGCGGCGTTGCGCGAACGCCCATTCGTCGGCTGTCACCTGCACGGTGAGCGGGAAGGTTTCTATACTCGACATGACGCACCCCTGTTTACCCTGTCAGGAAAAGGGCGCGGTTGATCCGCGCCCGTTATTGGCTTACTCGCCGTCCGTTCCCGTTCGCCCCGGCTGTTCGCCGTCCTCGTCGGGCCGCTTGCGCTTCGTCATCTTGTCCACCGCGCGGGCTATGCGCTTCTCCTTTTCCTCCTTGGCCTGTTCGGCCTTGAATGCCTCTTCTTCGTCCACGGGCGGGAAGTTGATCGGCTTGACCGGTGTCATGTCGTCAGCGAGAGGCATGCCTTGGAACGTGGGGACGCGCGCTGGCGCGTCGATCATCGCATAGAGTATGTCCCGGATCGTCTCTTGCGGCAGGACATAGCGGTCCGCGATCAGGCTGTAATCTGTATCGCGTAGAATGCGCTGGATGCTTTCGACCCTCTGCGCCCGGCGCTCGTCTGCCGTCAGCAGCACTTTGCCTGTCGTGTCGGTTCGGAGCGCTGGCTGTGCCTGCATTCGGGCAGTGTCGATCGTGCGAACCGTTGCGACAGCATCGGCCATCTGATCGAACACCATATCGAACAGGTCACTGATGCCGCTGGCGTCGTCGCGGTTCACGCTCACGCCATGCCACAGGGCTTCGCTGACCACGTGGTTCAAGGCTCTTGCTGATGAGATGGAACGTTCGAAGGTTTCCAGCGCGCCAGGCATGGCCGGGCTGTCAAGGGAGGTCTGCATTGCGGTCTCCGTGGCGCTTTTCTAGGGCGCTTTCGATCCCCGCGTACGGCGCGGGAGCCGGGAGTAGAAAACCGCACGGGACGGCACCACGGTCTTTAGGCCGAAGCCCTGGACATGCACCGCAGTCTCCCGGCCGCAGAGAATGCGACCGCGCCCGGAGACCGGGCATTAAAAAAGCGCCGTTCGGCGCGATCATGGATCATTCCGCCAATTTGGCGGGAAGGTCTCTGGTCGGCCATGGTGGCGCTAACCACCCGTGTGAGAGTTTTCTAGGCTCTGATGACGCGTATACGCCGAATGTGTTGAGAATTCAAGAACGCTCGCCGCTCAAAACCGTGGCCAACTTGGCCGGGGTTTTCGATCCGTGGAAACCTCCATAAACTTTACGGAGGTTCTCAGTGTCGAAACTCCGCCAAGTTGGCGGAGTTTTTCGGTGCTCAGCCAAATCCGCCAACTTGGCGGATTTGAGTGGTGCTGCCTAATTCCGTCAACCTGATGGAATTAGGCGACGGTGCCTAACTCCGTCAAGTTGACGGAGTTTTCCACGAGTGTGGATCATTCGGCCAACTGGGCCAGAAGGTCGGACAAAACCTCCGTCATGTTGACGGAGGTTCATCACGTTTTGACCTTACGGATCGCTTCGACCAACGAGGCAAAGGCCGCTAGCACTGTTGGCGGGAGATCATCCAGCAGATCGCGCCGCCCTTCTCTCACGACCCTGACGGCCCAGCGGTTGAATGCTGACGCCGATATCGGATCAACATTCAATTTTACCAACGCGCGGCAGAGTTCGTAATGTACATCGCGTTGGGTTCGGCGTTTCTCAAGTAAAGCAGAACGGGCCGTTTCGATGGCAGACGTGGCCACATCGGGCAGCAGTTCTATGGAGTTGCGCTTGTTCTTCTTAGCCCCAATGGATACCAGCGAAACCCGCATCCGGTTATGCCCGCCAGCGACGACATTGCGCAATGTTGTCAAGCGTTAGCACGAGCGTCGGTCGGCTCCTTTGAGCATCCAAGTTGATTAATCCACTCATGTATTCGACATCCTATTGATTTCATGAGGTAATTGGAAGCTAGTTGGTAACTTGGATGCATCATCAAAGTTTATTTTGGTTTTGGGTGCTTTGATCCCGTCTGCCGCCGTGGATCGCCACGACACCGTGACGCGCCTTCAAAGGCGGTTTACTGCGGGTTTGAGGGTTACTTACGGTTTCTTCGAAGCCCCGTTTGAGGCCTGAGCCATCTTACCCCGCCTTTCGGGAGCCGGCCCCAAAAGTCGCCATTTTTCTAAAACCGCCCGTCAAAGAAAGTGCCGTCTTACCCTCGCCACACCCTTCCCATTTTGTGCCGCGTTTTCAACGTTCTATGCCAATCCTTCCCACCTCTTCACGGCTCTTCTCACCTATTCCCGGAATTCTAGGACCCGGTGACAAACAACACTCCGCTCGTTCCTCGCTCACGCGGTCGGGAATGACGGAGTTTTGCGGGGTGCGCCACGTGGCGCCACGCTTGTGCGGGGGGGAGTCGCGTCCGCCGCGTCGGTCCGCGGCGACTGCCTGCGCGGGCCGTCGCCCACGTCGGCAAAGCCCGCGACGCGCCGCCGCGCTTGTCTGCCGCTGCCGCCCGTCTATCCTGCCGCGAAACAGGGGAGACGATGATGGACTGGAAACTGCCGAGACAAGGCGCCTGCCGCTGCGGGCGCGTCAAGATTACGGTGAGTGCGGCACCCTTGGTGACCATGGCCTGCCACTGCACCGGCTGCCAGAAGATGAGCTCTTCGGCCTATTCGCTGTCGGCCGCCATTCCGGCCGAGGGTTTTGCCGTCACCGAGGGCGAGCCGGTGATCGGCGGCCTGCACGGCGCCGACGCGCACCATTATTTCTGCAGCCACTGCATGAGCTGGATGTTCACGAAAGCCGAGGGCATGGACTGGTTCGTCAATGTGCGCCCGACGCTGCTCGAAGGCGCGGGCGACTTCGCGCCCTATATCGAGACCTGGGTGGGTGAAAAACTGCCCTTCGCCGAGACGGGCGCGGTGAAAAGCTACGAGGCGCTACCGCCGATGGAGGATTATGAGGGGTTGATGAAGGAGTTTAGGGAGTGGGGGTGAGTAGATAGAAAGCGTACTAAATCCCTACATAGAAATCAATCAATCTCGGTATAATCCAGGTAAATAAACTATACTACATCTCTGCGCACCCAATTGATTGTAGCTTATATAGTATTATTGGTGAAAATTAACCGACGAGATAGCTGTATTAATTTTCAAGTACCTACAAAAAAAGCTCATGCATTGAGAACTATTTCGGCTACTAAATGATTCATGCTGGATGAATTGCCAAAATACTTAAGTCTATGATTTCGAGAGATTTTCTTCAGCCCTCTCGATCCCACTGCAGATGACCATGCCAACCAATCAGATTGCCCGCTGACGAGATAATCATTTCGTAACTCCGGCAATCCAAATCGTGTATCCGGTATCTCTAGAATCTTTGCCTTGGATATAGAAGTTGCGGAGGTGTGATTGAACAATTTGTCTATTAATTCTGCCGTGTTTTTCGTTTGCATTAAGAAATCTTCAAGTATTGAAGATATCCAAAATAGTTGAAATTCCATTAGTCTCCTTTTTGGCTTTAATACGGAAAGTATTGTTTCAGAAAGAAGCTCTTTATCTTTGACCGATGCGCAAAAATTATAAACGCTCTTTGTGAGGTGTGGAAATCTTTCCAATATATACGGAAGTCTTTTCTCGACTTTACCGGAATTTTCTCTCATAATTGTTAGTATTAATTCTGCATCTTCTTCTTCTATGGTTTGATTTTCGAGTATTGTATTTATGTAGTCCATTTCCTTTTCGCTTAAGGGGGATTTGAAAAGATGTTCCTTCAGTATCTCGTTGCCGGACTCGTCGTATCCTTGCGTTATAAGTATCCTTCGTCTCTCTAGGAGTTTCTGTTTTACCTCATCGATTTCGTTCTCCATTTTTAGGAGAGTGGCGTTGCCCTTGTGGGTCTTAAGCGGGTTTACTGATAAGTTCTTATCGCCGAGGAGGCGTTGAATGGCTTGGAAATCGTCGTCAAGGTCTTCAGCTCTATCGGAAAACAGATAGAAGTCATCCATAAAGCGAACAATTTTCTTGGATCTAAGCCCGTGATAATTATCAACAAATCGAATGAAGTCGTTTCCAATCATTTTGGTTGGGTATAAGCCCTGCGGGAGGCAGTCGACAGATATCCCAGATTTTATCTGTCTGAGCATCTGGCCTAGGCCTTCGGCGTCCGCATCGGATGCGCCAAGTTCGGAAAACCAACTTACGAGGTCGTGATGGTAGATGTTGTTAAAATATGACGCAACATCGAAGCTCATAGAGTATTCGTATTCACTCGTATACTCAGATATAGCGCCCTTGAAGGCTTTGTAAGCGGACGTCGGCGATATCGGCGCCCCTTCCTGAAAACGGTATCCGTAGTGAGACCTGCTTATTATGTGAGGTTTGCGAAATAAATTCTTATTCCGAAATATTATGTCATATATATAATATTCAGATATAGCATCCAATTTTACAGTTCTTCTCAGGTGATTTTCCGGTTTCGCACCGTAAACTCTTATTTGTGATATAAAAGAGTAATGATTATTGTCCTTATCTAGGCATTTGTTGATATAATCTTTAACTAAGCTCTCTCCATTGTTGATAAGAAACTTGTTCGTGTTCAATGGAAACAGTGTTCTGCCGAAATCTTCGTTGTAGAACTCCAGCGTGCTTCCCATCGGTATAGTAGGCGATTTCGACGAGAGGGTTTTCGCTGGTTTAGCGGGTTTCGATTTTGCTGCTGTATTTGACTTGGCAATCATACGGAACTCCACGAACATTAATCCCAATGTATCCGACCTATTTTTCCCTATCAAGTTTTATAAATACTGATGTTTTACTTGGTGATGATGGGTGCCCCCCCCTCTTTGCGTTCCAGGTACCTGTCACGGGCTTGATCGTTCGCGGCACGAGTATCCGTTGGATGAATGAGCACCCTACGTACATTCTATACGAACGCTACTTTCCAGCCTTGTAGATTCGGGACGTTCATCGCTCGAAAAGCCAAGCAACTGGCTTTTCGTTCGCTGCGCAGACCGCTCTTCACCTCGTGAAATGAGGCGCTCACGGCGCTCTTCCTCCTCCCCTTGTGGGAGAAGGTGGCTCGACGCGTTAGCGTCGAGACGGATGAGGGGTGTTGGACGGAGCGCTTGCTCGAAAGATCGAGGCGATGTGAGGTGCCGTTGCGAAACGTCCCGTTTCTTCCAGCACCCCTCATCCGACTTCGCCAGCGGCGGCTTTGCCGCCGGGCTCGGTCACCTTCTCCCGCAAGGGGAGAAGGGAAAGGGCTCAAAAATATTCCTGCAGCGGCCGCACTTCCAGCGAGCCGGCGCGCAGCGCGGCGATGGCTTCGGCGACGGCGCCCATGCCGGCGAGCGTCGTGTAATAAGGCACTTTCTGCATCAGCGTGGCGCGGCGCAGCGATTTTGAGTCCGACACCGCCTTCTGGCCGTCGGTGGTGTTGAAGACGATCTGCACCTGGCGGTTGCGGATGGCGTCCTCGATATGCGGGCGGCCTTCCAGCACCTTGTTGATCTTCTCGGCCTCGACGCCGTTTTCCTTCAGGTAGCGCGCGGTGCCCGAGGTGGCGAGCACCCGGAACCCCTGGCCGGCCAGGCGCTTGACCGCCGGCAGCATGCCTGCCTTGTCCTCGTCGCGCACCGACACGAACAGCGTGCCCGAACGCGGCAGGTCGACGCCGGCGCCGAGCTGGCTCTTGGCGAAGGCCATGGCGAAATCGCGGTCGAGGCCCATCACCTCGCCGGTCGACTTCATCTCCGGCCCGAGCAGGATGTCGACGCCGGGGAAGCGGGCGAAGGGGAACACGGCTTCCTTGACCGCGACATGGCCGGGCCGCCTGGGGTCGGGCTTTTCGCCGTAATGGGCGAAGGCGGCGTCCAGGGTCTCGCCCGACATGATGCGCGCGGCGATCTTGGCGATCGGCTTGCCGACGGTTTTGGCCACGAACGGCACGGTGCGCGAGGCGCGGGGATTGACCTCCAGCACGTAGATCACGCCATCCTTGATGGCATATTGCACGTTCATCAGGCCGCCGACATTGAGGGCGCGGGCGAGCGCCGACGTCTGCCGCTCCAGTTCGTCGACCAGTTCGGTCGACAGCGAATAGACCGGCAGCGAGCAGGCGCTATCGCCCGAATGGATGCCGGCCTCCTCGATATGCTCCATGATGCCGGAGACGAAGGTGGCGTTGCGGTCGCACAGGCAGTCGACGTCGACCTCGATGGCGCCCGACAGATAGGTGTCGAACAAAAGCGGGTTTTTTCCCAGCAGCGTGTTGATCTGGCCGGTCTTGTCGTTGGGGTATTTCTGCTTGATGTCCTCGGGCACGAGGCCGGGCACGGTGTCGAGCAGATAGGTCTGCAGCATGCCCTCGTCATGGATGATCTGCATGGCGCGGCCGCCGAGCACATAGGAGGGGCGCACGACCAGCGGGAAGCCGAGCTCGCCGGCGACGGTGCGAGCCTGTTCGACCGAATAGGCGATGCCGTTCTTCGGCTGCTTCAGGTCGAGCTTGTGCAGCAGCTTCTGGAAGCGGTCGCGGTCTTCGGCCAGATCGATCATGTCGGGCGAGGTGCCGAGGATCGGGATGCCGGCCTTTTCCAGCGCATCGGCCAGTTTCAGCGGGGTCTGGCCGCCGAACTGCACGATGACGCCGTGCAGCGTGCCGGCGGCCTTTTCGGCGCGCAGGATTTCAAGCACGTCCTCCGCCGTCAGCGGCTCGAAATAGAGGCGGTCGGAGGTGTCGTAGTCGGTCGACACGGTCTCCGGGTTGCAGTTGACCATGATCGATTCGTAACCCGCCTCGCGCAGCGCGTAGGCGGCGTGCACGCAGCAATAGTCGAACTCGATGCCCTGGCCGATGCGGTTCGGCCCGCCGCCGAGGATGACGACCTTTTTCCGGTCCGAGACCTTGGCCTCGTCGGCCAGCGCGCCGGCGAAAGGCGTCTCGTAGGTCGAATACATGTAAGCCGTCGGCGAGGCGAATTCGGCCGCGCAGGTGTCGATGCGCTTATAGACCGGGTGCACGCCTAAGGCGGTACGGCGCTTGGCGACCGCGTCGGCGTCGGTGCGGGTCAGCGAGGCGAGGCGGGCGTCGGCGAAACCCATGGCCTTCAGCATGCGCAGATTGGCGGCGTCTTCCGGCAGGCCGTGTTCGCGGATGCGCGCTTCCATGGCAATGATGCCGGCGATCTGCTCGAGGAACCACGGGTCGATTTTCGAGATGTCGTGCACCTCTTCCAGCGAGGTGCCCATGCGGATCGCCTGCGCCACCATGCGCAGCCGGTCCGGCGTCGGCGTGCCGAGGGCTGCGCGAATAGCGTTGCGGTCGTCGGCGCCGCCATTGCCGCCGAGGCCGGGGATCTCGATCTCGTCGAGGCCGGTGAGGCCGGTTTCCAGTCCGCGCAGGGCCTTCTGCAGCGATTCCTGGAAGGTGCGGCCAATCGCCATCACTTCGCCGACCGACTTCATGGCGGTGGTCAGCACCGGCGAGGCGCCGGGGAATTTTTCAAACGCAAAGCGCGGGATTTTCGTGACGACGTAGTCGATGGAGGGCTCGAACGAGGCGGGCGTAGCACCTCCGGTGATGTCGTTCTCCAGCTCGTCCAGCGTGTAGCCGACCGCGAGCTTGGCGGCGATCTTGGCGATCGGGAAGCCGGTCGCCTTGGAGGCCAGCGCCGAAGAGCGCGACACGCGCGGGTTCATTTCAATGACGACAAGGCGGCCATCCGCCGGGTTGACGGCGAACTGCACGTTGGAGCCGCCGGTTTCGACGCCGATCTCGCGCAGCACCGCGATCGAGGCGTTGCGCATGATCTGGTATTCTTTATCCGTCAGCGTCAGCGCTGGCGCGACCGTGATGGAATCCCCCGTGTGCACGCCCATCGGGTCGATGTTTTCGATCGAGCAGACGATGATGCAGTTGTCGGCGCGGTCGCGCACGACTTCCATCTCGTATTCCTTCCAGCCGAGCACCGATTCCTCGATCAGCACTTCGGTGGTGGGCGAGGCGTCGAGGCCGGAGCCGACGATCTCGAAGAATTCGGTGCGGTTGTAGGCGATGCCGCCGCCGGTGCCGCCCATGGTGAAGGAGGGGCGGATGATGGCCGGCAGGCCGACATGGTCGAGCGCCTGGGCGGCGATCGCCATGGCGTGGTTGATGTAGCGCTGCTTGCGGTCGCCTTCGCCGAGGTTCCACTGGGTTTCCAGCGCATCGAGCGCCGCATCGAGATTGGCGGCGCCCGAAGCCTTCAGCGCGGCGCGCTCGGCCTCGTGCTTCTTGCGGTCCTCGTCCTTGACGGCGGACGCATTGGCCAGCATCGAGCGCGGCGTCTCCAGGCCGATCTTGGCCATCGCCTCGCGAAACAGCGAGCGGTCCTCGGCCTTGTCGATGGCGTGCGCATCGGCGCCGATCATCTCGACATTGTAGCGGTCGAGCACACCCATGCGGCGCAGCGACAGCGCCGTGTTGAGCGCGGTCTGGCCGCCCATTGTGGGCAGAAGCGCGTCGGGGCGCTCCTTGGCGATGATCTTGGCGACGACCTCGGGCGTGATCGGCTCGATATAGGTGGCGTCGGCCAGCTCCGGGTCGGTCATGATGGTGGCCGGATTGGAGTTGACCAGGATGACGCGGTAACCCTCCTGCCGCAGCGCCTTGCAGGCCTGGGTGCCGGAGTAGTCGAACTCGCAAGCCTGGCCGATGACAATGGGACCGGCGCCGATGATCAGGATGGACTTGATGTCGGTGCGTTTTGGCATTGTCTCGGTCCGTTCTAACTCTTTGTTTTGTCACATGATCTTGTCCGAAAAGTCTGCAACTTTTCGGGATCATGCTCCAGCCTGCGCCAAGAACCGGGACGGGGGCTTCTCCATTTCGCGCGCTGGCGCGCGCAGAGACCCGGCCGGGTTGCGCAGGAAAGGATTCTTGTATCAGGCTAGGCGGGCCTTATAGGCGAGAGTTTCGGCCGATGTAACCCCGAAAATGACAAGGGCGCGATGGTGTTGTTGACGCATGCCGGCGTGCGGCGCATCGGCGGCGGGCAGGTGCCTTTCAACGGTGGCATCGCGGCAGGCTGGCTGCCGGGTATCTTGTGCCATGGGCAGTTCACATCGTTCGCTGCGGTGGCCGGCCGCCGGTCGTCATCGAGCCAGACGTGATGGCGTCCGTGCAATGGCGCTTCCGATCGGGATCGTTGAGATGTGGATCGGCGATCTCTTGTTCGAGGCGACTGCCAAGTGAGTGAGGTCAGAAGCGGCGAGTTGATCCCGCTCAATCTAGCAACGTTGAAGGAGCAGCACCACTCAGCTAACACTTCACCATAAATGCAGTGGGAGGCAATGTTGTCGAACGGTGTCCGTGACAGTTTTCGCGGAGTGTTAGTTTGGCTCTACGAACGCAAGGCCCTGCTGCTTGCCGCAGCTTTCGTGGCCCTCTGTAATTTCTACTATTTTGATATCAGGTATTTTTCCGCGCTTCATCCCGGTCTTTGTCAGCCTCCTGAGCCCGTTTGGTCCCGGTTTAACAATAGCCCAGATGCGGTAGCTCTACCTCGCGCCTTTCTGTTCCTGCTTTTGGCTGTCGCAATGTTTGCAGTCTATCGGGGCGGCAGAAGCTATCCTTCGTTCTGGAGGTTTGTGTTTCCCAGATTGTATGAGTGGTTCATGACGCTCCCTCGCGTGCGGCCAATTGCCCTAAGTACATCGTTGACATTGTTTGCTCTGGGATTGTCGTCCATGGCCGCCATGGTCGCCGCTTGTTCGTAGACAGGTCACAGTCATCTATGCGGACCAGCTCAGCTTCGGCTGGATAGATGTTTTTCGTTTGTGGATCGGGTTTCTGGTCCGACGTGTGCCAACGACGGTCATGGATTGGAGTACGGGCCGGTCGGCTGGGTCCAGTCTTTAGCCGGCCACCCCGGCAGCGGCTGATCTGATGGTTCGGCTGCGTGATTTTCACGACAAGCCTCTCCGACATTGGGGCTGAGCCCAATTAGTTGCGATCCGTCTTTTTTGTTCGCGCAGGGGAGCGATCGAGATTTGACATCGCTTGGCAAGATCGCCGCTTCAGTTGCGTCATTCGATAGCTTGGGCTTGTCCGCAGGAGGCATTATCGTCCTGCAATTTGCCGGCAATGGATTGTTGCTGCAGACTTGCTTCCCGGTCAGCAGATCAAGTGAATCCAGACTGGTAACCAGCTTCATCTTCAGCATGTTCTGCGGCACCAACTGATGAATGGCGCTGGCCGGGGTGTTTTTCATCGTAACGAGCACATCCTGTTCGACGCCCATCTCTTTTAGGTAGGCACCAAGCTTTTTCTCCAGCGACTTGCTCATCTTGTAGGTTTTGTAGCTGCCGGCATTGTCTTGGGTGCTCGTTTCCGTGGTGATTTTGTACCTTTTGCCCCGCACGGTACGATAGGTGGTTCGGTAATGTCTTATGATGCGGGTGTGGGTCGTCGTAACTTGGTGGACGCCGAGAAAGGCTTGGTTGCCGACCAGACGCCTGTTGCCGCCGGCAAACATCAGCGGACAGGCGGAATTGCATATGGCACCGTGGTCAAAAAGGTTGCCAACATACTGAGTAATCACACCTTCGCCGGTTGCGATGCAGCTTGAGCTGTAGGACGAGCTACCGTCGCAATGGGTTTTGCCAACGGCGATATCGAGCTTGTTCTTGCGGATCAGTCGGCCTAGCGCCATCGCGGCATTAACATCGCCGCCGGGAGAATCGATGATGATCGGCAGCTTTCTTCCATCGAGTATCTTGAGAACGCGCTTGAACAGAGCCGGTGTGCTTGCCTGAATTGCGCCTTCGGCCGATATCCATTCAGGACAGGTCGGCTCACAACCCGGCGCATTGCTCCGGACAATGCCGAATTGCATTGTTGAGCCTATAAAGTCAGGCAAATCTTCCGCGGATGCAGCATTTCCCGTTACCAGCGGCGCCAGAAGCCAGACATGCCGCAGTGACCACAATAGCCAACGATGCAAAAAAGCCCCCCCCTCAGTACCCCGACTAACGCCCCATAATGCAACCAGAATAATCTACGGTTAGGCGCTTGCAATCTGCGTCTCGACTTCGCGGCAATCTGGCGGTGTAAAAATGAATCGTTGTGCAGCTAAGGCAGGGAAGAGTGGTTGGAGAGCCGTTCGAATGGCCGCCTGATCGCGGAGGAGGAGCCCCGACCTTTCGACCGGGGTTCCCAAGCTTGCGGCTACCAGCGTGGACCCCAGCCCCGTTCGCGCCAGCACCGAACGTGCGTTCGGCCGTGGCGCCAGTATCGGCGGCATACACGCCGCCAGCCTGGGCGCCTCGGCCGGTGATGCCCGTGCCGTCGACCCCAATGGCGGCGATCCCAGTGTCGTCGGTGGCCTCGGCCATGATCGACCAACTCGACTTCGGCGCTGTCTTCGCCATCGAATACGGCGGGTTCTGCTTTATCGAGTTCATCCAGGATGCCGCCACGAGCGGAAGGCACGCCGGCAAGGGCCTCGCCTGGGCGAAGTGTCACCGCAACCGCAGCGGCGCCGGCAAGGCCGAGTATTCCGGTCAGAAATAGCCGTCGATCCATTTTCTCCTCCGTCAACTGCACCCCCAACATACCACTCAACCCGGGGCCTGCTGAATGGTTCCTGAACGTATCGGGACGATAGGGCACACGAACCTGTGACGGGCGCATTCCGGACGGAGCCAAGAAGGACTGAATAGCGGGCCAGCGGGAAACCAAGTTGCCGGTCCATGACGCATCCGATATTCGGGATGTCGGGCGCTCTGGCCCGCCAACGGGAATGGGAGAGGCCCACCATGACACGCACGACGGTTCTCAAGTTCGGCAAGGTGGAAAACGCCGATACCAGCGACCTGCCGGGCTGGGTTGTGGTCGAGGGAAAGCCCACGATGAAGACCGCCGTCCAGCACACCACCAAGGACGGCAAGGTTCTGTCGGGAACCTGGCAGGCGACCCCGGGGACCTATCACGCGACCTACACGGACTATGAATTCGTCCACATGATCGCCGGCCGTATCGTCATCACTCCCGATGGCGGCGAACCGGTTGAGGTCGGGCCCGGCGACGCCTTTGTCGTGGAAGCGGATTTCAAAGGCACATGGAAGATCGTCGAGCCGGTGACGAAACATTTCGTCGTCACGGTTGGATCGTAAAAGCGCTCCGCTTTCTGGTGGCGCCGTTGGCGCTACACCTTAAACCGCTTCCCTTTCAGCCCCCTGGGCTTCATGCCGTCCGCGGTTTCCACGAATTGAGCCACGGTGTCGATCCACGCCGCCGTCTTTGGCGGGATCTCCGCTTCTTCCGTCAGCCACGCCTTGCCTGCGACACAAGCTGAACGACCAGGCGCTCCTGCGTTCTGGTGCTTCCGACCCAGGAGCGCCGGCAGTCATCTTCGGCTGTAGATGCCGCTGGCCTCGCCTCCGGGGTCGACCAGCGACAATTGCCCGTCTTCCAATTGCCAGTCGAACGAGACAGGCTTCAGGTCGCCGGTGCCGAATTTCCAGCTGCCGGTGAGGTCCGGCCGGCAGCCATTGACGGATTTGTAGCTTCCCGCCTTGGGCATGAAGAGCAGGGTCGAGCCGTTCACCGTCACCGTGCCGGTCTTCAGCGTCAGTGTCTGGACCTGGCCGCAACCGTCGATCAGCGACGATTGAAACAGCGAATATTCGGCGCGGCCGTCCTGGCGGAAGGTGAAGGAGATGCTGCCGCCGCTGCCGGGCGCGCAGGCGCCGAGAGGGTCGCAATATTCGCCGGAGGTGGCGGCAAAACCCCATTTGCCGACAAGTGCCACGGGCACCGCCCCATGGCGGGCGCGTATCGCCGGTCCCTTGCCCAGGCCGGCGGCCTCGGTCGCGCCGAAGGTCAGCCACCCGGCCAGGACGATGAGCGCCGCGCCGTATGCATGGTGCGACAGGCCCCTCAGCATCCCTTGCTCCCGATCAGCTGTTTCAGATAGGCAAGCCGGGTGCCGATGACCTGATTGACGATCGCCATCTTGCCGGCCGGCGCCATGCCGCCATATTTCTTCGGCGCCGGGCCAGCACCTTGGGCCATCTCGTAGTTTGACGTCAGTTGCCGCAAATCCGCACAGGACATGTTGGCATATTTCGCCTGCTCCTGCGGGCTGATGACGGCCGACTGCGCCATGCCGATCGAGTTGGCGGCGGCCATGCCGGCCATGCCGACGACGGCCGAGACAGGATTGACGCCGACGCAACCGGCAAGGCTGAAACAGACAATTGGAGCCGCCAGGACTGTACCTCTCAGGCTCATGGCTGACGCTCCCCGACGCGCGGCGGCAGCTTGAGGTCGCGATGGTCGGCGACGGTTTTGCCCAACGCGATGGGAAGCAGGTAGACACGCGCATTGAAGCCCGCCGAGGCGAGGGCTGACAGCGTCTTGACTATTTGCAGATAAAACATCGGACTCCCTTGTGATCGTTGCCAATGCGCTCCGGGTTTGGAAACGCGCCGCAAACTAGGTTGAGTGGGAGGAGGCGGCTTGGACGGAACGGCCCTAAAAGCGGCCAGAACGGCCCTGTATTGACGTTTTGAGGGGCTGGGCGCATATCAGCGCGCTTCTTGGCAGGGGATGCGACAGTGGGCCCATCCGCCTCGTTTCGGCTGGTGACGGACGCAATTCCGGCGCGGGATCGTGTCGAGATCATGCGCGAGGTCTACGGCCGCACGGTCTTGAAAGTTGACCTCGATCCGCTTGCGCCGACACAGGTCGACATGCGGGTGCGCGCTCTACCAGGCCTCGGCATCGCCACCGGCAGCTGTTCGGAATTCAGGGTGCATCGTTCGACGCCGTTGATCGACAATGACGACTTCGTCCTGCTGGCGGCGCTCGACGGGGTGAGCGTCATGAAGCATCGCGGCCGCGAGGAGCCGGTCGGCAACGGCCAGGCGCTGATGATGAGTGGGGACGAGGTTGGCCTCAATGTGATCCAGCCCGGCGGTCTTCGCTTCGTCAATATGAGCTTTTCGCTGAAGCAGCTTTCACCGTTGATCGGCGATCCCGCAGCGGTGCTGATGCAGCCGCTGGCGACCGGCGGCTGGGCGATGCGGCTTCTGCTCGACTATGTCCAGGCGGTCCAGGATGCGGGCGACGGGCTGACGCGCGAAGCGTCGCATCTGGCGACGACGCATATTTTCGATCTTGCCGCACTTGCGATCGGCGGGACCAGGGATGCGGTGGAGATCGCGCGCGGCCGTGGCGTGCGCGTGGCGCGGCTGCGCGCCATCAAGGCCGACATTGTCGCGCATGGCGGCGATCTGTCGGTCGACGATGTCGCCAAACGTCACCGGCTTTCGGCACGCTACATACGCAAATTGTTCGAGAGCGATGGCATGTCACTGTCGGATTTCATGCTTGGCCAGCGACTGCTGCGCGCGCATCGCATGCTCTGCGATCCGCGCTGCTGTGGCCGCAACATCACGGCCATCGCCTTCGAGGCCGGCTTCAACGATCTGTCCCATTTCAACCGGGCGTTCCGACGGCGCTTCGGGACCACGCCGTCCGACGTGCGCGACACAGCCTCGCGGGCATAGGGCGTACCCTTTCCCGGCAAGCCCGGAACAGGGTTCCATCTACTGTTTGAGCAAAACGTTTCCGGGAACCGGATTCCATTTTTCGGGCCGGTTTGGATGAGCCGCCTGGGTGTTCTCCTGACCGGTGCGCCTGCGCCCCTACAGCCAGCCGCCGGTGAAACCGGCGCGGCGCAGGCCGGTGACGATATAGGGCGATTGGCGCATCAGGTTCCAGATGAGGCCGGTCCAGTGGTTTTCGATCATCACGGGGATGGGGCCCTGGTTGATGCCGACATGGTCGGGCGAAACCCAGCCGGTGTGGTGGCGCCCGGTCAGCGTCGGATTGTAGCTGGCGACGAAGCCGTAAGGATTGTCGTCCTTCAGGTCGATCTCGTGATAATAGCGCAGCACCGGCAGCACGATTTCGGGCGCGAAGGGCAGCGAGGCGATCGCCGCCCAGGGCGAGACGGTGCCGTCGTCCGGTCCATAGGGGGCGCCGCGCGCCCGGTAGTCATAGAAACGCCGCTTGACGCCCTTGATGACGCGTTTGCTGTAGCCGGGACCGTCGGACGCGGTGATGCCCCAGCAATGGGCCTTGTAGCCGGCGAAGCCGTGCGGGTTGCGGATGGCGTATTCGCGCTGGACATAGGTGGCGCGGCGGCTGTTCTCGAAATAATCGAGGCCCTTTTCGCGCATGAAAGCGTCGCGCAGATCGCGGAAGTCGATCCAGACATGCGACATCTGATGGATGAAGAGCGGGCCGGCATAGACGAAGTGCTGGCCGTAGATCGTCTTCCAGCGATAGGTGGCCAGCCAGGCCGCGTAGCTTTCGGCCGGCAGCGGGAAGGTGGGCGAACCGAGGCCGAGGATGTAAAGCAGCAGGGCCTCGCTGTAGCCCAGCCAGCGATAGGAGATGAAGCCGGTTTCCGGCTTCCAGCCGAGCGAGACGGCGGCGCCGCCATTCAGCGCCCACGCCCAGTCGACGCGCCGGTAGAGGGCTTCGGCCAAAGTGCGGATCTCGGCTTCCTGTGGCTCATCTTCCCGGAAATAGGCGCCGGCGGCGATGACGCCGCCGAACAGCAAGGCGGTGTCGATGGTGGAGAGTTCGCAGTTCCAGACCCTGCGGCCGGTCTTCATGTCGAGGAAGTGGTAGTAGAACCCCTTGTAGCCGGTGGCGTCGGGCTCGGGCCCTTGCCGGCTGTTCCAGAAGAAGCGCAGCGTCGCCAGCGTGCGCTCGCGCGCCTCCTGCCTGGTCATGAAACCGCGCTCGACACCGACGGGATAGGCGGTGAGCGCCATGCCGACGGCTGCGATCGAGGCGGGCGAACCTTGCCTCGTGCGGTCGGCGACCAGGCCGTTTTCGGGATTGGCCTCGATCAGGAAATAATCGAAGGCGGCACGCTGGAAGAAGGCCAGCAGCTCGTCGTCGGAAGACGGCGCGGCGGTGCCGTCGACGGCGGTCCTCGATGGGTGCTTGGCGGCCGCCATGGTCAGCCGGCGGGCCCGGCTTGATCGTGGCGATGCACGATGCAAGCGGGTTGCTTCGGCGTGGTGTCGGCCATGCGGCAAGGGATATCAGGCGCTGTCGCGGCCGGCCAGTCAAAAGGAGGGGAGGCTGACTGGCCGGCTGCGATGGCGTCAGCGGTCGGCCAGCCTGACCAGCATCTTGCCGGTGTTGTCGCCGGAGAACAGGCCGAGGAAGGCTTTCGGCGCGTTGTCGAGGCCTTCATGGACGGTGTCGCGCGACGTCACCTTGCCGTCCTTCAGCCAGCCGATCATGGCGGCCGAGAACTGCGGGTAGAGGTCGTAGTGGTCGAGCACGATGAAGCCGCGCAGCGACAGCCGCTTGACGATGATCGAGGCGAGGTTGTGCATGACTTCCGCCGGCTGCTCTTCATTGTAGCCGGCGATCATGCCGCTGATGACGACGCGCGCCGAATTCTTGGCGACGGCCAGCGCCGCATCGAGATGATTGCCGCCGACATTGTCGAAATAGACGTCGATGCCTTCGGGGGCTGCCTCGCGCAGTGCCGCCGTCAGGTCGGTGGCGGTCTTGTAGTTGACGACGGCGTCGGCGCCGAGTTCACGCAGCCAGGCGGCCTTTTCCGCGCTGCCGACCGAGGCGATGACGCGCGCGCCCTTGGCCTTGGCGATCTGCACGGCCATCGAGCCGACCGCGCCGGCCGCCGCCGAGACGAAGACGGTCTCGCCTGCCTTGAGGCCGCCGATGCGTTCGAGGCCGATATAGGCGGTGAAGCCCGGCACGCCGAGCGGCCCGAGCCAGGCTTCGGCCGGCGCGGCGTCAAGATCGACCTTGGTGACGCCGGCGGCGTCGATCACGGCATGGTCGCGCCAGCCGGCGAAGTGGCTGACGACATCGCCCTTGGCGAAGCCTTCGGCGCGGCTCTCCTCGACGACGCCGACGGCCGAACCTTCAAGCGGCTCGCCGACCTGGAAGGGGGCGATATAGCTCGGCTGGTCGCGCATGCGGCCACGCATATAAGGATCGACCGACATCCACAGCGTCCTGACCAGAAGCTGCCCTTCACCGGGCGCCGGCAGCCTGCGTTCGGCCTTGCGGAATGTGTCGAGAGTGGGGGTGCCGGCGGGGCGGCTGTTCAAGAGGATTTCACGGGCTACAACAGACATGGGTTCTCTCCTATATTACTGATCGTAAATTACCCTTGGTAAGTTACTGATGGTAACATAAGTGGCCACCAACGCCGATCAAGCGGCTGGCCAAAATAATTCGCGACGGTGACGGGCATGAACGAAGGCGTGACGAAAAGACTGGCGAAAGCGGACCGTCGCCTGCAATTGCTGGAGACGGCGCGCGCCATCATCGCCGACGAGGGCACCGACGGGCTGACGCTCGGCCATGTGGCCGAACGCGCCGGCGTGTCCAAGCCGATCGCCTACGAACATTTCGGCACGCGCGCCGGCCTTTTGGTTGCATTGTGCGACCAATACAACGACCGCCAGCTGGCGGCGCAGGCGAGGGTTCTGGAAGCCGGCGGCGACACGGTGGAAGCTGTTTCGCAGATCTTTGCCTCGTCCTATGTCGGGTGCGTGCTGGACATGGGCCCCGAAATGGGCGCCACATTTGCCGCCCTTGCCGCGACGGAGGAGACGGCGGCATTCCGCCAGGTGCTGCGCGACGGCTATGTCGAGCGCTACCGCAAGGCCTTTGTCGGGCTGATCGACATGGCGCCGGCCGATGCCGACGTCCTTTACAAGGGGCTGCTGGGCGCCGCCGAGGCGCTGGCGCAGGATGCCGTTGCCGGCCGCGTTTCGCGCGAGGAGGCGGTGAGGGCGCTGACCCGCATCTTCGCGATGACGCTGAAACCCTATGAGCGCAGGTGAGGCGGGTAGGGTTTCAGGCGCAAGGCAGGCCGTTGGTCGCGACGGCTAAGCCATTGGTGTTCCTGTTCGATCGCTTGATTGGTAACGTCTCAGTAAGAACGGCCGCATAGTCTCTTCTCCAGGCGTGTACTGGGGCAGCCGCATGACGATCGAGACGGTTGAGCGAGGACGGCTCACGGGCGTTACGGCTGTTCATCAGCTCGTCCTGTTCGTCGCGGTTTGGTGCCTGGTCAGCTTTACCGTATCGCCGAGGGCCTATCTCGACCTGACCGCCTGGCACCTGGCGATGATGACGCTGGCGTCGCCGGTCATCGTGGTCATCGCCCTTGGGGTACCGTCCCTCATTGCCGGTTGGGACAGCCCGGTTCGTTATGTCCACGACAAGGTGAACTCTCGCTGGGCGAACGCGCTTTTCGTGGCCGTCGGTTTCGCGTTGTGCCTGGCGGCGTTTTCGACGCTGAAGACGACGTTCCCCGAGGTGGTGCCGTTCTGGGCCGACAAGTGGCTGGCGAACGCCGACAAGTCGCTCTACGGGCACTCGCCATGGCGCTTTGCCCATGCCGCGGTAGGCCGGTTCTGGGCGGGATGGCTGTTTAACGCCTATGAATATCTGTGGACGCTGGAGTGGCTCTGCGTGCCGATCGCGCTCGCCTTCTGCGCCAGCGTCCGGACCCAGCTTCGTTATTACTGGGCGCTGGCGCTGACCTTCGTGATCGGCGGCCTGATCGTCGCGGCGATTTTCTCGTCCGGCGGGCCGATCTTCTACGATCGCATCCTGGGCTCGACGCGTTTCGCCGAACTCGACGCCAAGCTGATCGGCCTGGCGAATATCGGCGGCGCGGCCTCGTTCTCGGACTATCTCTACAGCCTCTATCTGTCCGGCCACGCCGATCTCGGCAGCGGCATTTCGGCCATGCCCAGCATGCATGTCGCCGTCGCCTGCCTGAACGCCTGCCTGCTTGCCTCCATCAACAGATGGGCGGGGCTCGCCGGCTGGCTGTTTGCCGCGGTGATCATGTTTGGATCCGTCTATACCGGCTGGCATTATTCGCTGGACGGCTATGCGTCGATCCTGATCGTTTCGGCGATCTGGTATGCGACCGGCCGCTGGCTGCAGCCAACGACCCCGGCCTGAGTGCTGCGCTGCGACGGCGCCCGGTCACCGCGTGGTGACCGGGCTGTCCTTCGTTATTCGGTGATGGTGTAGTCGCTCATCTGGCAAAGATCCTGGGTGTCCTCGAGATCGTCGAGATCATCGCCCTGGAACTCGAAGCGCATATCGTATTTGCAGGCGCGGCGACCGTCCTTGATGGTGATGGTGACGCTGCCGCCGGGCGCCAGCGCGTTTTGCCCGAACACGTCCTCCTCCCAGTTATCCTCGCCGACCGGCGAGGTGTAGAAGGCATTGAGGACGGAGTTGGTGCCGTTCTTCAGTGTAAACACCAGATCGTCGGCCTTAGCCGATCCCATGACGGCAAGCGTCAGCGCCGCCGCTGAGGCGGCGATTGTCCAGTTCTTCATTTCAAGTATTCCCCAGCCCGAAATTGAGCCATTGTTGTTATAGGCAGGCGCCGCGCGCGCCGCCAGCCCGTCTCGAATGGGCCAAGGCGAACAATTTTGATCCCCCGGCGGCGCTGCGCGGCGGCCGGCTGGCGGGTTTGCCTGCCACGTGGGTGCAAACCTCGCGCGGGGCTTCTTCGGGCTAGTTGGGGCAGGTGGCGGGCTGGCCGTTGAGGCCTTGCGCTTGCCTGGCGAAGGTGGCGGCGGTGTCGCCGCCCTTGCGGCTGAGCTTGACCACATAGATGCCGTCGAAATCGTCGCCCTGCCATTTGGGCACGCTGTCGGGATCGCCGTCGTGATCCTTCATCAATTTGCGCGCCAGCTTGACGAGCTGCTTGTGCTCCCAGGCGACGAGAACAAGCGCATTGGCGTAGGCCTTGTCCTCGAGCCTCGCCTGCAGCTTCGAAATGTCCTCGACGCCGATGCCGGCATTGACCGGCAGGCCGAAGGCGATCGCCGTCGGTTCGACGGTGGCAAGCGGCCTGACATAGTCATAGGCCTCGCCCTGGTCGGTCTTCTGATCGGCCGGATTTGGCGCGAAGATGGCGGCCGGCACCCCGAACCGCGCCTTGACGACCGCCGGCAGGCGCAGCGACCGGTTCAGGCCCTGGCAATTGAGCTGTCCCAACCCCTGCGGCGGTTTTTCGCCGTGGCGGATCAGCACGATGGTCTCGGTGCCGTCGGCGGCGCTGGCGGGGGTCGTCGATGGTAGAAGCGCGAAGGCGAAAGCCACGCCGGCGCTGATGGCGAATACGGTCCGGCGAACGGCTTTGATGGGCATGGTTTCGCTACCTTCCTGTTCGAACTGGCGCTTATCCCGCCTGCCGCCTGCGTCGGAAGCTAACTCTTGGCATAGATGCCGGTGCCGAGCGAGGCGTTGTCCGCTTCCCACGGCATTGCCCAGCTCATCACATAGTCGGTGCCATTGATGGAGCCGAGGCCAAGAAACGTCCCGGCCTGGCGTTGGGCAAGCCAGTAATCCTTGTTGAATTCCGAATAACCGGCGCCGCCGATCTTGTTTCCGCCGCTGTAGAGATCGACCTGAACGGTACGGTAGCCCAGTTCCGGGATTTCCGAAGCTCGCTGGATTTTCAGCGTGCCATTGGCGAGCGCCTCGGAGAAACCGGCCAGCCTGGCGGTGCCGTTTTGAGCGGCATTGGCCATAACCTGCTCGCGCAATTCGGCATCGCCGAGTTGAGGCTGGTCCTTCACGACCCAGCTGTCGGCCCCGAGCGACTGCAGCCATTTCGCTTTTTCCGCCGAGACGATCGCTTTGGCGAGATTGCCGCTCTCTTGCGCGCTGCCTGAAACAAGCTGCTGAATTTTCAACAACGCGTCGGACACAGTGGGAGACAGCGAGCGCGTGGAAACCGGGTTGAGACCAGAAGCAATCCGCCCAACAGGGGCTGGGCTGCCTGCCGTCGTGACACTCATCAGCTTTAGCGCCGCAGTGGCCGTGGTGGAAACCGTATTCACCAAAACCATGATTACCCCCTCCGTACTTTCCCATTCCAGAGTATAGCGGGAACGTTAACTGTCCATTCTCTCAGGCGCTGGGGCTGTGATGCAGGCCCCGAAGCGCTGTTGCTTGTCGGTCAGCGCCATGTGTGATTTTCTTGGCCTCGTCTCATCTGGGAGGGGGAACCATGAGAACGCGCTTCTTCGCTTTGGCCGCGAAACTGCTGGCCGCAACGTTTTCATTGCTTGTCGGCGCCACCAATTTCAGTTTCGCCGACGCAACCGTCCCGACGGCAGACATTGACGGCGCTTCCGACAATGCCCTCGTCAAGCGCTATGAAGGGTCCTTCATCGTCTCGTATGAGAAGCTGGCCTATACCGACTTCAGCCTGCCGCTGTCGCCGCTCAAGGTGAGCCAGGATCCCGACGCGCGCGACAAGAACAACAACCGCGTTTTTGCTCCCGACAAGAAGATCGACGCGGAAGGCGCCCTTACCCGCATCGCCTATGTGCTGCCGGCCCAGCGTTCGCCGCTGGAGGTGCTTCGCAACTATGAGGACGTGATCGCGCAAGGCGGCGGCGAAGTGCTGTTCCAATGCAAGAAGGAGGAATGCGGCGGCGCCTCGGATCGCTCGTCCGATGGCGGCGGTGGCGATATGAGCCTGACCATGTATTCCTTTTCGGCATCGGACCTTAAGGACGCCGATTTTAGCAACGGCAAATGCGCGTTGGCGTCCTCGATTGCCGACCAGCGCTATTTCACAGCCAGGATGCCCCAGGACGGCGGTGACGCCTATGTGGCCGTCCAGACCTACACGCTGATGGACACGCTCTATTGCAAGGAACTCAACGGTCGAACCATTGCCATCGTCCATGTGCTGGAACCCAAGGCGCGCGACAAGAAGATGGTTGTCGTCGAGGCCGCGAAAATGCAGGAGAGCCTGACCGCCAACGGCTCGATCTCGCTCTATGGCATCTATTTCGATACCGACAAGGCCGACATCAAACCGCAGTCCGATCCGACGCTCAAGGAGATCGCGACGCTGCTCTCGAACGAGCCGAAGATGGCGGTTCTGGTGGTTGGCCATACCGACAACCAGGGCAGCTTCGATCACAATGTCGATCTGTCGTCGCGCCGGGCGAATGCGGTCAAGTCCGCGCTGGCAACCCAATATGGCATCGACACCAACAGGCTGACCGCGGCCGGGGCCGGCATGATGGCGCCCGTTGCTTCAAACGACACCGATGACGGCCGCGCCAAGAACCGGCGCGTGGTGCTGGTCAAAGCCAATTAGGGGACGCAGGCGGCCGACTGCTCCAAACCCATCCCGATCACGATTGTCGCCGGCATCCGATTGCCTTTGGCGGCCTTCCGGGCCATGCGGTTCCATGGCAGGCAATAAGAGCGATTGCCGCATCAGGCGCAGCCGGGGAGGGCGGAAATGTCCGAAAGCATCCAGCCGAAAATGGCCAGGCACGAGGTTGCCAGGGATTATGTGGACTTCCTCAGGACAGCGCTGACGGTCTTCACCTGGACGGCGCTGTGCACGGCGGTGACCGTCTTCGCCTGGAGCCCGGCGCTGATGGAGTACGGTCTCCTTGCCAAGGGGCTGGCGGTGGTGGTTTCTTTCGTCGCGCTGACAACCACGATCGGCGGTGCCTACAGCCTGGTGCTGGCCGCCTATGCCCTGCGCAAGAAGATCGTGCGCCACGCGCCCTGGGCCATCCTGCTGCCGGTGGCCTTTTTCGGCCCCATCGCGCTGTGGGCATTCGGGCTGGTGGCGGTGGCGATATTCCTGGTGCCGATGATCAAGAACATCGCCCAGTTCTAGCCCGTGGGGATGGCTGTCGCGTGTCTTCTGTCCGCATTCGGAGAGGGCTTCGAAGAGCGGGGGAGGGCGGGACGTGAAGCTAATCGTGTATCGTGGGGACGAATAATGCGCTGAGCGAGGGGGCTGGTGAGCGCTGTTCAATCGCACATGCAGCCGCTGACGACCGAGGACATACCGCGCGGCGAACGGCTGGCTTTCGTGCATGATTTCATCGGCCGTCTTGATTTGAACCCGCGCGGGTCGCAAGCGCCATCATAGACATCGCCTACGAAGCCGGCTTCTCCGACATCTCGTCGTTCAACCAGGCCTTCCGCCGCCGCTTCGACGCGTTGCCTTCGGCGGCCCGGATACCTCGGCCTGCCTCGCAGAGGCATGGGAAGTTCGGGCGCCTCGCCGGCGTTGCCACTTTGGCGAGCTTTTGCTTGTCGGCCCGGATCGCATGTGGTTTCTTGAATTTGACAAGTTTCCCGGGCGTGGGGCCTCCGCTGGAATGGAACAAGAGGAGGGCGCTATTCCGTCAAATATCTCGATCGATTCCGACAACTTTCAATCATCCCGGCATGTTCATGCCAGGAGCTCGACAAACGTTTGGGAGGCTAAGATGAAGAAACTTGTTTGCGCGTCTTTTGCTCTGTTTGCGATCGGATCGGCGGCATCTGCCGAAGAGTTGCACGAAAGAAATATCTCTTTGGCAACGGCAACCGAACTGGCTCAAGAAGGCGTCGCGGCGTGCAGTGCCAAGGGCTACAATGTCTCGGTCGCGGTGGTCGACCGCGCCGGCTTGCTCCGGGCGCTTTTGCGGGCCGATGCCGCTGGTCCTCACACCGTCGGTGCCGCGCAGGCAAAGGCGTTCACCTCGGCTTCTTCTCGTTCGCCGACGAGCGCGATAGCAAAAACGGTGCAGGAAAATCCCGGGGCCGCCGGCGTGGCCGACATTCCCGGATATCTGGTCCTCGCCGGTGGCGTTCCCATCAAGATCGGCGATGAAACCATCGGTGCGATTGGCATCGGCGGCGCCCCTGGCGGGAACCTGGATGAAGAATGCGCCGTGGCTGCCTTGGACAAGGTCAAGGACAAGTTGAAGTAGATTCTGCCTGGGCTGTTTGCATTTTCATCCGCCGCCCGCCTTCGCGCCGGCGGCGGAGTTCGTTTTTCGCTTCTTCGCCCAGGAGAACACCGCCTGCGGCCCGCTCGGCTCACCCGCCGTCTTGCCCTTTGCCGGCGCTTGGACAAAGATTTCACAAGAGGCATTGGGGGAGTGGACGTGGCGGGCCTTCAACGTGAGCATGGCAGAAATGCCCGGGATGTTTCGCTACTCGTGCATAGTTTGCTGTGGGCGGCGCTGTCGGTTGCGGCGTTTTACACTGCTGGGCCGTATTCGTTCGCGAGCTGCTGGGTGGTAATCCCGATATACATACGACCACTCGTCTGGATGTATTTTGCGTTCGCCGCTTATTGTGCCGGGACACTTCTGTTGTCGGCGGCAATCCCCACGCTGCGGCAGACCAGCTACTTCCAAATCGCCGGACACGGCATAATTGCAGTCCTCGGAATAGTTGTTTGCGGGCTGGCTGCGACTGCTGCTGCCGGGCAGGTAAGCTGTCTCTAGGCACCCCAAGTGCCGCTCTTTCATGTCTGAATCCTCCGAAGTCTTTGCGTGATAGTTTGTAGTGCTCGACAGCAATAGGACCGCGTGATTTGCTCTCCCAAAGAATCGGGGGAAAAAGCATGGGGAAAACGTTTTCGCTCAACCTGTCGATACTGGCGTTACTCTCGGCTCTAGCAATTGCCGGGTGTCAGTCATCTAGTGAGGTTTCTCATGGACCCGCGAAAAGCGCGGGCGGTTGGCTCCAATATGACGCCGCCATGCGTCAGGCCGACAAAATGCGCGCCCGCAACAAGTTGCCAGTTTCCATCCAGTGCAGGGTCGTCGGTGGAACATCTTCCGATCCTGTTCGCGCTGTCAAAGTCAAATGGTCTTCGACCGACAAGGCCATCCGGTGGACGTGGGCTGTGGGCAATGATCGTGATTTTGCGAACGCAAATGCCGCCGCCGCCGCTAACGGCCTTAGAATAGCGTCCAAATCTCGTACGATCGATGAGCGAACCAACCTACCCTCGGTCTGCGCGATCTGGCACAGCAGACCAGGAAAATGAGAGATACCAAGCCGCGTGCTTCTGGCGCCGAGCTTAGCCTGTCATCTTTCAGCGACCAGTCTCTCACGAGGCCTTTGCGCACACTTAACCGAGACGGCAATCTTCGGCGGCCGTTGCCTACCAGCGCGCGTAGAGGACTATGTGCCTTTGCGGGAGACTAGTCGCGGCGTGTCAAACTCCGAAGGTTCGTTAACACGCTGCGAAGTGAAATCCGATGCGTTCAAAAGCCGCCCAAGACGCGCCTCTATGCAGCCTATGCAAAGGAACTCTTCGTCGGTCAGGCCGTGCTCGTTGGGAACCATAGGCGGCATGCCCGCTTGGGCCCATATCTCAGGTAGCACCATGTACCACTCCCAAGTTCCCTTGGTTACCGGGCGCGGCGTCGTATCTAGCCCGCAATCCTGGCAAATGGCCCCCATCCGCAACGCCTCTCTGAGAATCCAGCCAGGGCGGATGCCACGGCTTTGGCCAAGATATCAGATGGCTCCTAAAATCTCGCGCCGGGCTACCCTCCCGACTGGCTGCTGGCCATGGCCCGAAGCCATGATCTCCAAGTGTCGAGGCGCAGCAGCTTACCCTGCTAGCTCTAAGCCGCCTGCTTCTGGCGCTTCAATCTGCTTTCGATCTAACGCCGCGTAAGGGTTTAGTTGCGATCCGAAGGCCGAATCTATCGATACAGCGTTGGATCTCTGGCCTTTTCAGTTCTGCAATCCCCCGCTCGCTGGACGGCGATCGCAAAAGCCCTCTCGTAGACGTGGATGGCTTTCTGGAACTTAGACCGATCTGGCGTCAGATGCTTATCCATCCCGTCGTACAAAATGACGGGGAGAGCAAGCATGGCTCTACCACCTTCAGTCGGCTCAAACCGGCATCTCTGCGTCACGGCGACCATATCGCCGGCCATTGTCGCAGCCTTGCTCAAATAGGCGTCACTCTTCCCAGCCAAGAAATTGATGTTGTTTCGCTCCCCTTGTCCGGCTGAAGCAGACGACGCAGCGAAGCAAATTCCTGCACAGAATGCAGCGACAGCGAGCCCAAATTTCATTAGTCCCCCAAAATTATCTCCGGAACTTACGTTCCCGCATAGGTGAATAGCTGTCAAAGTTTTCCGCTGCGGGGCTCTCGGCAAAAAACTAGTTTTATTTAACGCAATAAATATGGGCTAAGTGACGATTTCCCCGAAAAGGTTGCCGTCTTGCCCTTTGCCAGCACCTGGGCAAAGCTTTCATGACGGGCATTGAGGAGAATGGGCATGACCAAACCAATGGATCTGGGCAACCCGGAAGACGCATGGCAGTTGCGGGCTACGAGCGTTACGCAGAGTTTCGGTGTCGCATTGCGTGAGCTGCACGACAGCAACCCCTGGCCTGACCAACCCTTCCTGCCTTTGGCCATCAATCACCTGATGACCGAATTGTGGGATCAGCGGTTCAGCCAAACAGATATACGGGAAGCTTTCGAGACGGCGATTGCGGACCTGCCGAGATATGCGGGCGGACAGGAGCGCAGGCGTTAGCCACGATCTCGCAAAGTCTCCGCGCCACGCCCAACCCACCACCGCCGCCCGCGATCTTGAGGGCGACGACAACTATTAATAATTTCGCATCGTTTCGATTGCCGAGCAACGGAAGACGGAATACTGCTTCCCGATGAAGAAATTTTGGCCCTTGTTCTTTGCTGCCAGTCTGGGATGCCTGATCCTGGCCGGGTACAGCCTGTACACGGGTGGTAGCGTTGCGTCTCCCAGGGAAGCGCAATGCTCTCGTATCCTTCAAAGATACGCCAATGAGGGACAGCCGCCCGAGCGGGGTACTGTCGACTATTTCGAATATGCGGATTGCTATCGCATTATCTGCGATCCCGAACCGAGTTCCTGACCTTTCGCGGGGTAGCGCTATCAGCCGCCCGATTGCGGCGTCTGTCTGCCCTGCCGCCCCTCAACCCGCTTCGAACGCTTCCTCGATGCGGGGGATGGCTTCCAGGCCGGCGCCGGCGATGATGCTGTCGAGCAGGCCGGGGAAGCGGCTGTCGAGATCGGCGCGGCGCAGCGTGATGAGGCGGCTGGTGCCGACCACTTCGGTGCGGGTGATGCCGGCTTCGCGCAGCTTGGCCAGGTGGTAGCTGAGATTGGTCTTCGAGCCGAGCGCCAGGAAGCGGCTGCAGTTCATCGGCACGCCCTCGCGGCGGGCGAGGTGGGCGACGATGGCGAGCCTGGTCGGATCGCCGAGCACGGAGAGCACCAGCGGCAGGCTGATCTGGTCGGTGGTGGGGTGCGGCAGGGTCATCGACATGCGCCCAAGGTAAGGCCTGTTTCGGCCCGGTTCAATGCGCCGGCAAACCGCCGGTTGCGCGGTCCACTGACATGAGGCTGACAGGAGCCTTGTGGCATGGAATTGACAAATCGCCAAGTCAGGTTCAATTGTTCAATGATTTTTGAACAAAGGATCATGCCATGGACAAGCGCATCTTCTGGCTCGCGCTCGGTTCCTTCACCATCTCGACCGAGGGGTTCGTCGTCTCCAGCCTGTTGCCGGAGATCGCCACCGACGCCGGCATCTCGGTGCCGCTGGCCGGCACCCTCATCACCGCCTTCGCGCTGGCCTATGCGGTCGGCGCGCCGGTGCTGGCGACGCTGACCGGCGACTGGGACCGCCGCCGCGTCATCCTGTGGACGCTGGCCTTCTTCGTGCTCGGCAATGTCGTGGCCGGGCTGTCCTCCTCCTTCGCCGTGCTTCTGGCCGCCCGCATCGTGATGGCGCTGGCGTCCGGCCTGTTCGCCGCGACCGCGCAAGCGACAGCGGTGGCGATGGTCGACAGCCATCACCGCGCTCGCGCCATCGCCGTCGTCGTTGGCGGCACAACGGTGGCGGTGGCGATCGGCGCACCGCTGGGCGCATTGCTGGCGACCTTCGCCGGCTGGCGCGGCACCTTCTTCGCCATTGCCGCCTTCGGCGCGCTGGCCGGGCTGGTGCTGGCATGGCGGCTTCCACGCGGCATGACCGGCACGCGGCTGTCGCTGCAGGCGCGGCTGGGCGCCGCGCTGCGCCCCGGCGTGCTGCCGGTGCTGGCGACGACGCTCTTGGCGCTGACCGGCGCCTTCACCGTGTTCTCCTACATCGCGCCTTTGGCCATGCAGGGCGCCGGCCTCGGCGAGATCGCGCTGCCGGCGCTGCTGCTCGCCTTCGGCGTCGGTGCGGTCGCCGGCAACATCGCCGGCGGCCAGCTGGCCGACCGCATCGGCGCAACGCGCACGGTCGGCGGGTCGCTGGCGCTTTTGACCGGCATCATGGCGCTGTTGTCGGCGGTGCCGGCGTTGCCGCCCGCGCTGGCGGTGCCGCTCTTGTTCGCGCTGATGGTGCTGTGGGGCCTGATCGGCTGGGCGCTACCGCCGGCGCAGGCCAGCCGCATCGTCAAGCTGGCGCCGGACGCTGCACCCATCGTGCTCTCGCTCAACGCCTCGGCACTGTATTTCGGCGTGGCGCTGGGCGCCGTGGTGGGCGGCGCGGTGCTGCGCTTCGGCGGGCCGGTCGACCTCGGTGTCGTCGCCGCGCTGTTCCCGCTGGCGGCGCTCGGCGTGCTGCTGGCCAGCCGCCGTGGCGCCGAGCCGGCGGCGGTGCCGGCGGAGTAGGTCGCGTTTAGTTCGGCCTGCCGTTTGCCGTAAGGCTCCGCGACGAGAACCAGACATCGCCGAAGATGGCGGTGGCGGTCTTGTCCGGGGCCTTTTTCGCGGTCAGCACCAGCGAGCGGCTGTGCTCGGCTTCTGCGCGAGTGGGAGCCTTGGTGGCGGCATCGCTGTGCGAGGCGCCGACGCAGGGGATGAACCAGGAGCGCATGAACGGATCGCAGGCAAAGCCCTTGTCGAGGCGCGTGACCATGACGGCGAGCCCGATCGCCTCGGACGGCCGCCAGGGGAAGACCAGCCGGCCACCGGGCTTGAGCGCCTGCAGCCATGATGCCGGCGGTGCCACGACACCGGCGCAGACATAGACGATGTCGGCGGCGGGCAGCTCCGCTTGCACGGCGTCGGCGTGGATCACGGTGACGTTGTCAAAGCCGGCGAGGTTTTCGCGCGCCCGCTTGGCGAGATCGGCTTCGAGCTCATAGGCCGAAACGCTGCCGCCGGGCGCGACCAGCTTCGACAGGATGGCGCTGTAGTAGCCGGTGCCGGCGCCGACATGGACGACATGTTCGCCGGGCCTGGGCGCCGCCCTGGCCATCCACATGGCGTGCAGCAGCGGCTCGCCATTGTTGATGCCCTTGGCATGGTCCAGCGCAACGAGGTTGTTCTGGTAGATGTAGACGGGATCGGCGCTCGGCGTTTCGACGGGATGCTTGAAACCGGCGACGATGGTCCACGGGCCGGGGCCAAGGAAGGCTTCGCGCGGTACGGTGGCGAAGGCCTTTTCCAGGCGCGGGTCCTGGGCGCCTGCCTGCAAGGCGAGCAGGCGGGCATAGAAGCGGCGGACTTCGGCGATCTTGGTCATGGCGCTCGGTCAAAAATTTGCGGCGGCGCGGAATTGCTTCCGCGCCGCCGTTCATCCTAGCGCATTTTCGCGAATTGCAACCGGGCTTAGCCGAGCCCGATGATGGTGTCGTAGAGCAGCTTGAAGTTGAGGCCGAGGATGAGTGCTGCCACCACCCAGGCCAGCACCGCGACGCCGCGCGAGATGGCGAAGGAACCCATCTTCTCGCGGTCCGAGACGAAATGGACCAGCGGGATGACCGCGAAGGGAAGCTGCATGGACAGGACGACCTGGCTGAACACCAGAAGCTCGGCCGTGCCCTTTTCGCCATAGAGCGCGGTGACGACGACCACCGGGATGATGGCGAGGCCGCGGGTGAGCAGCCGGCGCGCCCATTGCGGGATGCGCAGATGGAGAAAGCCCTCCATGACGATCTGGCCGGCGAGCGTCGCAGTCACCGTCGAATTGAGGCCCGAGGCGAGCAGGGCGACGGCGAACAAGGTCGAGGCGATGCTCAAGCCCAGCAGCGGCGACAGGAGCTGGAAGGCCTGGCCGATCTCGGCGACGTCCTGGTTGCCGCTGCCGTGGAAGGCGACGGCCGAGACGATGAGGATGGCGGCGTTGACGAACAGCGCCAGCATCAGCGCGATGGTGGAATCGAGCGTCGCCCATTTGATGGCGTCGCGCTTGCCGGGTTCGGTGCGCGGATAGGCGCGGGTCTGCACGATGGAGGAGTGCAGGTAGAGATTGTGCGGCATGACCGTGGCGCCGATGATGCCGATGGCGACATAAAGCATGGCCGGGTTGGTGACGATCTCGGACGAAGGCACGAACAGGCCATGCAGGATCGAGCCGGCCGGCGGCGCTGCGGCGAAGATCTGCACGGCGAAACAGCCGAAGATGACGATGAGCAAGGCGATGACGAAGGCTTCGAGATAGCGGAAGCCCTTGTTCATCAGCAGCAGCACCAGGAAGGCGTCGAGCGCGGTGATCAGCGCGCCGCCGATCAGCGGGATGCCGAACAGAAGGTTGAGCGCGATGGCGGTGCCGATGACCTCGGCGAGGTCGCAGGCGATGATGGCGAGTTCGCAGGCCACCCACAAGGCGTAGGCGACGGGCTTGGGATAATAGGCGCGGCAGGCCTGGGCGAGGTCGCGGCCGGTGGCGATGCCGAGGCGGGCGGCCAGCGCCTGCAGGAGGATCGCCATCAGGTTGGACAGCATGATGACGAAAAGCAGCGTGTAGCCGAACTGGGCGCCGCCAGCGAGGTCGGTGGCCCAGTTGCCGGGATCCATATAGCCGACGGAGACCATGTAGCCAGGGCCCATGAAGGCGAACAGCCGGCGGAACCAGACGCCGGTGGTTGGCACGGCGATGGTGGAATTGACCTCCGGCAGGCTCGGCCTGGCATCGCCCATCGGCCGGAAGAATTGCCTGCCGGCGGATAGCGTGTCGGCGGTCTCGGCGTCTTGCATGCTTATGATCCTGCGGGGAATGTATGAACTGGCAGGGTGAACTTATGCCCATGCTCAACATTATGCAATATGCTATATTTCATTGTCTTGGCTTTTTGATTGTGCCAGCTTTTTCGCTTAAGGGGCGACTAGAGCGCTGTTCCGCTTCGGGTGGTGCAGCACGAAAAAGGGCGGGTTTCCGGTACGTTCGGCGTGGCGGCATAAATGTCCCTGAAAAATCAAAGCCCATGCTATAAAAGCGGAAGGCCGGATCAGTCCTGGGAGAAACGATTGGCGTCGAGACCGAAATCCGTTCCGCGCGACGAGCCGCTGCCGGATGCCGAAGTGCATTCGGAAGGTTTTCGCCAGACCCGCGAAGCGCGCCGCAGCGCGCTGGTGGAGGATTATGTCGAGCTGATCGCCGACCTGATCGAGGACGGCAACGAGGCGCGCCAGGTTGATATCGCGGCGCGGCTGGGCGTGGCGCAGCCGACGGTGGCCAAGATGCTGACCCGGCTGTGCGCCGACGGGCTGGTGTCGCGCAAGCCCTATCGCGGCGTGTTCCTGACCGACGCCGGCCGCAAGGTGGCCGAGGAAAGCCGCGACCGCCACCAGACGGTGGAGGCTTTCCTGCGCGCGCTGGGCGTGAGCGCGGAGACGGCGCGCATCGACGCCGAAGGCATAGAGCACCATGTCAGCGCCGAGACGCTGGGAGCCTTTCGCAAGGCGATGGCGAAGGGGTTGTAAGGGCCGCGGGCTACAGGCCCCGGGAGCCCCGCTTAGTTTTTAAAGTAGCCCGGCCCGTCGACATCGGCGATCAGCCCCGGCTGGTTCGGGTGCCAACCAAGCCATTCCCGGGTCTGTGCGCTCGACGTCGGATTGTCCATCGCCGCGAAATGCGCAAGCCAGCCGAAATGGGCGTTCGCTTCCTCGTGCGACAGGCTGACGATAGGGAGCTGCAAGCGGCGACCGACGACCTCGGCAATCTCGCGGAACGGAATGCCTTCCTCGGCAACCGCGTGGTAGCGGGCGCCGGCCGAACCCTTCTCAACCGCCAGCCGGAAAAGTCGTGCGGCATCGATGCGGTGTACGCCCGGCCAGCGGTTCTGTCCGTCACCCACATAGGCCGACGCGCCTTTGCGGCGTGCAAGATCGATCAGCATCGGCACGAAGCCGTGATCCCCCTCGCCATGCACCGAGGGCGCGAGGCGCAGAACCGAAACATTGATGCCCCGGCTTGCAAGCGCTGCAGCGGCTTCTTCCGACGCGACACGCGGATTCGGGCCGGAAATGGCCGCATCGTTTTCGGTGGCGAGCGGGCGTCCCTCAAGCAGGCCGGTCGCCGAGGTGACGACCAAGGGGCGACCGGAACCGGAAAGCGCCGAGCCGAGCGCGTCGATGACACGCCGGTCGGTCTCGCAGCTCTCCTTGAATTTCGAGAAGTCGTGGATGAAGCCGGTGTGGATCACGCCGTCGGCGGCCGCCGCGCCACGGCGCAGGCTGTCGAGGTCATCGAGCGAGCCGCGATGCGCGGTGGCTCCAGCCGCCGTGAGGGATGCAGCCGCACCCTCGGAGCGGGCGAGGCCGATGACCTCGTGTCCGGCCGCGAGGAGGTCCTGAACCACGGCGGAACCGACAAAGCCGGTGGCACCAGTAACGAATATACGCATGAAGATGGTCTCCTGACTGGAATGGAGACCGATGTGGATCAGTGTGATATCCTGGTAAAGTAGTGATGTTATACAGGTATAATAACTAACAGGACGAACATGCCGGTCGTTGGCGAAAATCAGACGAGCGTGGTCTGCATGGCGGAGAATGCGCTCGGCAACTATCTGAAGGGGCTGCGGGCGAAGCTCGATCCGGCAGCCTTCGGTCTTTCAGGCGCGCGGCGGCGCACGCCGGGCCTGCGGCGCGAGGAGGTGGCGCAGCGCGCCAACATCAGCGCCACCTGGTACACCTGGCTGGAGCAGGGGCGGGGCGGTGCGCCTTCGGCCGACGTGCTCAACCGCATTTCGCGCGCGCTGATGCTGACCGATGTCGAGCGCGAACACCTGTTCCTGCTCGGGCTCGGCCGGCCGCCGGAGGTCCGCTACCGGCCATCGGAAGGCGTTTCGCCGCGCCTGCAGCGCGTGCTGGACGCGTTCGAGATCAGCCCGGCCTACATCAAGACCGCGACCTGGGACGTGGTGGCGTGGAACGCGGCCGCGGCCGCGGTGCTGACCGACTACGGCATGCTCGCGCCCGAACAGCGCAATATTCTGCGCCTCGTCTTCCTCAATCCACGCGTCCGCGCAAAACAGACGGACTGGGAAGGCGTCGCCCGGTTCGTCGTGGCGGGTTTCAGAGTCGATGCCGCGCGTGCAGGCGCCGGCGAAAACGTCCGGGCGCTGGTGCAGGAACTCAGCCTGCTGAGCCCGGAATTCGCCGAGATGTGGCGCGAGACCGACATCCGCGCTCATTTTGAAGGCGCCAAATATCTGCAGCATCCCTCCGGCGGCATGATCGCCCTGGAGTTTTCGGCCTTCGCCGTCGACGGCAGGCCGGACCTCGGCATGGTGGTCTACAATCCGGCGACGCCGCAGGACGAGGAAAAGGTGCGGGCCCTGATCAAGGCAAGCGAAGCGGCAAGGAAGGCTCCGGCCGAACCCGCCTGAGCGCACCCGTTACAGCGTCGAAGCCAAAAGTGAAGATTGGCGTCCCGGCGCGGCCGTCTGTGCCAGAGTTGGGATGGGATTTTTCGGGCTTTCGCGCATGCCCGCCAAACCAAAAATCCTGTGACTTGCCACAACCGTTGCGATAACACTGATCGCATTCGGCCAAGCGGCCGAAGCGCTATTCAATACGAGGACTTGCCATGCTCTGGAGAGGTCGCCGTCAGAGTGACAATATCGAGGACGATCGCAGCGACAGCGGCGGTGGCACGCCCGGCGGCCTGGGTGGCGGCCCCGGCCAGTTTCGCATCCCGATCGGCGGCCGCGCCGGCGGCGGCGGTCTCTCGGGCATCATCATCCTGGTGGTGCTCTATTTCGGGCTGAAGTTCCTCGGCATCGATCCGATGCAGGTGCTGGGCGGCGGTGGCGGGCTGCTGGACAGCGGCAGCGGCAACGGCCAGTACACGCAGTCCGGCCAGCCCGGGCAGGGCGCGCCGGCCAATGACGAGATGAAGCAGTTCGTGGGAACGGTGCTGGCCGAGACGGAGGACGTCTGGAACGGCATCTTCAAGGCCAATGGGCTGACCTACGAGGAGCCGAAGCTGGTGCTGTTCAGCGGCCAGATCCGTTCGGCCTGCGGCTTCGCCTCGGCCGCTTCCGGGCCGTTCTATTGCCCGAGCGACCACAAGGTCTATCTCGACATGGCCTTTTTCGATCAGCTCGCCAACCAGTTCGGCGCATCAGGCGATTTCGCCAATGCCTATGTCGTGGCGCACGAGGTCGGCCACCATGTGCAGAACCTCACCGGCATCCTGCCCAAGTTCAACCAGATGCGGCAGCGCATGAGCGAGGTGGACGCCAACCACATGTCGATGCAGGTCGAACTGCAGGCCGACTGCTTCGCCGGCGTCTGGGGCCACTACACCGCGCAGAAGGGCCTTCTGGAGAAGGGCGACCTGGAGAGCGCGCTGAACGCGGCCAAGCAGATCGGCGACGATACGCTGCAGAAGAAGATGCAGGGTTACGTCGTGCCCGAAAGCTTCAACCACGGCACCTCCGCGCAGCGGCAGAAGTGGTTCAAGGCGGGTTTCGATTCCGGCAAGCTTTCGAGCTGCGACACCTTCAACAACCCGATCTGACGGCAGGCATAAATGGCGATTGAACGACGCATCGCGCTTGGCGCGGAGCTTTCCCTGTCGCGTCTGGTGTTCGGTGCCTGGCGGCTGCTGGATGGGCCGGAGCGGCCGGACGCCGAGGCGGTGGCGCGGCTGATCGGAACTGCCGTCGATCTCGGCCTGACCAGTTTCGACCATGCCGACATCTATGGCGATTACGAAGTGGAAGCTGCCTTCGGCGCCGGGCTGGCGCGCTGGAAGGGCAGGCGCGAGGCGATCCAGCTCGTCACCAAATGCGACATCATGCTGATCTCGGCCAACCGGCCGGACAACTGGATCGAGCACTACAACACCGATGCGGCGCATATCGCGGCCTCGGTGGAGCGTTCGCTCGTCAATCTTCGCACCGACTATCTCGACCTTCTGCTTTTGCATCGGCCCGACCCGCTGACGCAGGCCGACGAGACGGCGCGGACGCTTGAGGATGTGGTGCGTTCCGGCAAAGTGCGCGCCATCGGTGTTTCCAACTTCACGCCGTCGCAGTTCGACCTGCTTGCCTCGCGGCTGCCGTTCCCGATCGTCACCAACCAGATCGAACATTCGGTGCTGGAGACCTCGGCGCTCTATGACGGCCGGCTCGACCACGCGCAGCGGCTGCGCTACGCGCCGATGATCTGGTCGCCGCTCGGCGGCGGTTCGCTGTTCACCGGCAAGGGCGAACGCGAGGAGCGGGTGCGCAAGGCGCTGGCGCGGGCGGCGGAGGCGCATGGCGTCAACGACATCTCGGCGATGGCGATCGCCTGGCTGCTGCGGCATCCGGCCAGGCTGGTTCCGGTGCTGGGCACGATGAAGCCGGAACGGCTCGGCCAGCTGGTCAAGGCGCTCGACATCGATCTCGACCGCCAGCACTGGTTCGCCATTCTGGAAGCCAGCGAAGGCCACCCGGTGCCGTAAGGCTGACCGCCTGGCGGATTGCATCGCGAAAACGGCCTCGTCCTGGCGGCTGCTGTCAGGAGAAATGGCATGAGAACGTTCTTCCATTGTTCCTGTGACAAGCTTCGCCTATAAGGACCGTCCCGCCGCGGCCCGGCGGATGAGGGATGCGCGATCATGCTTGAAGCCAAGACCGCAAGGCGGGGTTTGATCCTCGTCTTCACCACGCTTTTGCTCGATATCATCGGCTTCGGCATCATCATGCCGGTGCTGCCTGCCTATCTGCAGGAACTGACCGGCGTCGGTGTCAGCGAGGCGGCGATCGAGGGCGGCTGGCTGTTCTTCGCCTATGCCGCCATGCAATTCGTGTTCGCGCCGGTGATCGGCGGCCTCAGCGACCGTTTCGGGCGCCGGCCGGTGCTGCTCGCCTCGGTACTGACCTTTTCCATCGACAATCTGATCTGCGCCATCGCCTGGTCCTATCCGATGCTGTTCATCGGCCGTGTGCTGGCCGGCATTTCCGGCGCCAGCTATTCGACCACCTCGGCCTATATCGCCGACATTTCGAACGACGAGAACCGGGCCAAGAATTTCGGCCTGCTCGGCATCGCCTTCGGCGTCGGCTTCGTCATCGGCCCGGTGCTGGGCGGCCTGCTTGGCACGTTCGGGCCGCGCGTGCCGTTCTATTTCGCGGCGGGCCTGGCCTTCCTCAACTTCCTCATCGCGCTGTTTTTGCTGCCGGAAACGCTGGATGAGAAACACCGCCGCCGCTTCGAGTGGAAACGGGCGAACCCGGTCGGCACTCTGCTGCAGATGCGCAATTATCCGGGCATCGGCTGGATCGGGCTGGTGTTCTTCCTGATGACGCTCGGCCACATGGTCTATCCGGCGGTGTGGTCGTTCGTTTCCAGCTACCGCTATGGCTGGAGCGAAACGCAGATCGGCCTGTCGCTCGGCGCCTTCGGCCTGTGCGGTGCCATCATCATGGCAACGGTGCTGCCGCGCGTCATTCCGGCGCTCGGCGAGTGGCGCACAGCGGCGATCGGCCTGAGCTTCACCGCCGCCAGCGCCATCGGCTACGCCTTCGCCATGCAGGGCTGGATGATCTACGCCGTCATCGTGGCGGGCTGCCTGGAGGCGCTGGCCGACCCGCCGCTGAGGAGCCTGGCCGCCGGCAAGGTGCCGCCTTCGGCGCAAGGCGAATTGCAAGGGGCCATGACCTCGATCTTCTCGATCACCTCGATCATCACGCCCTTGCTCTATACGGGGATCTTCTCATGGTTCACCGGGCCTGACGCGCCAGTGACGTTTGGCGGCGCGCCCTATGTGCTGGCGGCGTTCTTCCTGGCGCTGGCGGTGATCGTCTTCGTTACCAAGGTGGCGAGGCCGACGCCGAAGGAAGTGGAACAGATGCATCCGCAGGAAAGTGCTGCCGGCGGGCATTGACCCCACGGCGAACGGGCATGGAAGGAAAGGCGGCTTCGGCCGCCTTTTTTGTTTTTTGTTTTTTGTTTTCCTGGCGGCATTTACGGTGTTTCGGGACGCGGCGAATTTTTATTCAACCAATTGGTTGACAACAAAAGTACCGCTCCGTATATTCAACTCATCGGTTAACAACTGAAAGGTTGAATGAATGGCAACGGACCCTCTCTCGCTCACCTTCGCCGCCCTGGCCGATCCGACGCGGCGCGCCATCCTGGCGCGTCTCGCCCAGGGGCAGACAAGCGTCGGCGAGCTCGCGGCGCCGCACCAGATGAGCCTGGCGGCGGTTTCCAAGCATATCAAGGTGTTGGAGACGGCCGGACTGATCAGCCGCGAGAAGGACGCCCAATACCGCTACTGCAAGCTCCAGGCCGGACCGCTCAAGGATCTGGACGGCTGGGTGGCAGCCTACCGGGACCTGTGGCGGGACAATCTCGACCAGCTCGACGCCTATCTCGCCGAGATGCAGCGCGGCGACGACACCAACAAGCAGTGACATTCCAGAAAAGCATAGGGAAACCGAAATGAACAAGATGCACGTCGAGGCCCCCGAGGGTGAGCCAATCGTCCGCATGACCCGCACCTTCGACGCGCCGCGCGCGCTGGTGTGGCGGGCCTGGACCCAGCCCGAACATGTCGCCCGCTGGTGGGGTTCACGCGCCATGGGCACCACCAAGGTGATCAAGCTCGATCCCCGTACCGGTGGCGAATGGCGCTTCGAGCACACCATGCATGACGGCTCGATCTTCATCTTCTTCGGCAAATATCTGGAAGTCGACGAGCCGGGCAAGCTGGTCAACACCTTCGCGCTGGAAGGCATGTTCGAGGACAGGCCGGTGATTGAAACCCATCGCCTCGAGGAGGTCGACGGCAAGACCCACTACACCGGCATTTCGCGCTTCGAGAGCATCGAGGACCGCGACGGCATGGTCGCCTCGGGCATGGAAGCCGGCGCGCAGGCCACCATGGACCAGCTCGAAGAACTGCTCGGCGAACTGGTAGCCGCCTGATTACTGGCCGCCTGATTTCAGGCTGCCGGACCTCTGGTCGGCCTTCGGGCCGGCACTTTCCGAACCTCTAGCGTACCCAACCGGCCGCATACGGTCCGGTTGGGGACCGCTGATCCCCCAAAAACACAGGAACATCCCATGAAACCGCTATCCATCGCGGGCGCGGCCTTGCTCGCGCTTTTTTCCACCCTCGCACCTGCCTCCGCGCAGGAGGCACCGGCACCGCAGCCGATCGAACTGCATCACCAGATCCGGGGCGAGGGGCCGCCGCTGGTGCTGCTGCATGGCGCCTTCATGACCATCGAGACCAACTGGGCGGGCAGCCTTGCCGAGCTTGCCAAAACCAACAAGGTGATCGCGGTGGAGTTGCAGGGCCATGGGCGCACCGCCGATCGCGACGGTGCGCTCAGCCACGAGGCGATGGCCGACGACGTCACCCGCCTGCTCGACAAGCTTGGTGTCGAGAAGGCCTCGGTGCTGGGCTATTCGATGGGCGGCAATGTCGCTCTGCAGATGGCGCTGCGTCATCCCGATCGTGTCGAACGGCTGGTGGTGGTGTCTGCCGCCGCCAGCGACAAGGGCCTCGCCGCCGGCCACAAGGAGATGGTGCAGCATCTTTCGGCCGATATGTTTGCCGGTACGCCGATCGTCGGCGAATACCAGAAGCTGTCGCCGAAGCCGGACTTCCCCGGACTGGTCGCCAAGATCAAGCAGCTCGAGCTGAAGCCGTTCGATCTGACGGCCGAACTCAAGGCGGTGAAGGCGCCGACATTGCTGATCGCCGGCGACGCCGATGTCGTGACACTTAGCCATCTGGCCGAAATGCACGCGGCCCTTGGCGGCCATGCCAATGGCGACGTCAACGGACCGTCCAGGGCGCAGATGCTGGTGCTGCCCGGCACCACCCATATGGGCGTGTTCGCCTATCCGGCGAAAGCGCAGCAGGTGGCCGCTGCCGCCAACGCCTTCCTCAGCGCGCCAGCGCCAAAGTAACCGCAACACGACATTGAGAACCGGTGTACCCGGCAAACAAAAGGCCCCGCGATACGGGGCCTTTTTCATTGCGTCATCAGTTGGCGCGGGCTGTTCAGCGCTCGGCCAGTGCCGGCTCGCCCTTGTTGGCGCGGATGAGGTTGGCGAAGCGGCGGAACAGGTAGTGCGAATCCTGCGGGCCGGGCGAGGCTTCCGGATGGTGCTGCACGGAGAACACCGGGCGGCCCTTCAGCGTGATGCCGCAGTTCGAACCGTCGAACAGCGAAATATGAGTCTCCTCAACGCCTTCCGGCAGCGACTTGGAGTCGACCGCGAAGCCGTGATTCATCGACACGATCTCGACCTTGCCGGTGGTGTGATCCTTGACCGGGTGGTTGGCGCCATGGTGGCCCTGATGCATCTTTTCGGTCTTGCCGCCGAGCGCCAGCGCCAGCATCTGGTGGCCGAGGCAGATGCCGAACACCGGGATGTCGGTCTTGAGCAGGTCCTTGATGACCGGCACGGCGTATTCGCCGGTGGCGGCAGGATCGCCGGGACCGTTGGAGAGGAAGATGCCGTCCGGCTTCATCGCCAGGATTTCGTCGGCACCGGTTTTGGCCGGCACCACGGTGACCTTGGCGCCGAGGCCGGCGAGCAGGCGCAGGATGTTGCGCTTCACGCCATAGTCGACGGCGACCACATGCATGGTGGGCTCGGCCTGTTCGCCATAGCCGGCGCCCCAGGCCCAGGGCGTTTCCTTCCACACCGACGACTGGCCGGAAGTGACCTCCTTGGCGAGGTCGAGGCCGAGCAGGCCGGACCATTCGGCGGCGCGACGCTTCAGGTCGGCGACGTCGAACTCACCGTCCGGCGCATGGGCGATGACGGCATTGGGCATGCCCTTCTCGCGGATCAGCGCAGTGAGTGCGCGGGTGTCGATGCCCGACAGCGCGACGATGCCGCGCCGCTTCAGCCACTGGTCGAGATGACCGGCGGCGCGGTAGCTGGAAGGGTCGGTGACATCGGCCTTGAAGATGGCGCCGACGGCGCCTGCGCGCGCGGCCGGGTTGAGGTCCTCGATGTCCTCGTCATTGGTGCCGATATTGCCGATATGCGGGAAGGTGAAGGTGACGATCTGGCCGGCATAGGACGGGTCGGTGAGGATTTCCTCGTAGCCGGTGAGCGCGGTGTTGAAGCAGACTTCGGCGACGGCCGAGCCGGTGGCGCCGAGGCCGCGCCCTTCGATGACCGTGCCATCTGCCAGCACCAGAAGGGCGGTCGGCTTTTCGGTGGTCCAGGGGGCAGTCGTGGCCATGGCGGCTCTCCATCAAGAGGCGGACAAGATGTAACCAAGCCGGCAATAGATTGCGCGCCAAAAAGCGCCGGGCAATCCTGCCCGCGCCAATCCATGTAACCAGTTTGGTTGCAAGGCCCTCCCATAAGTGAAGGGGCGGGCAGGGTCAATCGTTGCGGGCCGGGCGAAGGCGGGATTTGTGCCGCAAGCTTGTGATTTCGGCCGAAATGCCATTTATCAGGTCAAAACCAAGGAGCAGGACGATGCGCGAGAAGGTCACCGAAGAGGTCAAGGCAGCCATGAAGGCCGGCGACAAGTCGCGGCTGACCACGCTGAGGCTGATCCAGGCCGCGATCAAGGACCGCGACATCGCCAATCGCGGCACTGGCAAGGACGCGGCCAGCGACGACGAAATCCTGCAGCTGCTGGCCAAGATGGTGAAGCAGCGCGAGGAATCGGCCAAGGCCTTCGAGGATGGCAACCGACCGGAACTCGCAGCCAATGAGCGCGCCGAGATCGTCATCATCCGCGATTTCATGCCGACGCAGATGGATGCGGCGGCGACCGAGGCGGCGATCCGCGCCGTGATCGCCGAGACCGGTGCCGCCGGGGTCAAGGACATGGGCAAGGTGATGGCCGGCTTGCGCGAAAAATTCGCCGGGCAGATGGATTTCGGCAAGGCCAGCGGGTTGGTGAAGGGGCTGTTGGGCTAGGCTTCTTCGACTGCGCTGTAGCGATGCTCATAAGCCTGTCGAAAACAGGGCAAAGACTGTCCCGAAGGGCGCATAAGGCTGGCCGAAGCGGCTTTCCCGCCCTTTTGGGCGGCTGCGCGGCCGACTGGTCGACGCGGGTCTTGCATGCCTGACGGGCCAAGCCGGGCTCGGGCGCGTGATGGGAAGGACCTTGCGCCTTCCTGGGCTATGACCTCAGGCCACCGCCGACCAGCGTTTCAATGCGGAGAACGGTGCCCATGCCCTGCGTCCCGATCCTACGCCGCAGCGCGCGGCACGGGATCACCCAGTTGCCTGAGTGGGGGTTGAAGAGTCCCGGCAGCGGGAAGTGGACGTGAATCTGCAGGAAGTCCCTGACGTTCACCGAGGCTATCGGCACTTGGTAGGCGAGGCCTACGGCGGCGACCTGGAGGTCCTGTCCCAGCTTCGGCCGCCTGGCTTGGGCGTCGGGCACCCATAGGTTTTTCAGGGCAGGGACCGAGGTCATTTTGCCGTAGAGCCGGGCCGCCCTCGGGTTCATGGGCAGGAACCTGATGTCGGTCCTGCCCAAAAGCGCCGTAAGCCAGTCATCCAATTCTCCCGCCCTGTCGGGATTTTGGGGCTTCAGCTTTTCTATGCCGCGCTGCGTTTCGATCACGGCGCTCGCCGAGATCGCCAGCGACCGCTCCGGGACAGTGAGGACCCAGCTCCGAAAAGAGGGGTGCGGCTCCCTGAGCGTGAATTCGCTCAAGACGCTGGTGTCGAGCAGGTAAAGCTCCGGATGACTGCCCATGGCGCGTCCGGGTGCCTCTATGGCGGCTGGATCACGTTGAAATGCTGCTAATAGTAACCCCACCATGCGACCAAAAGGAGGCGACACGCGCCCCTAGGGCACGAAGGACAGCTTACCTTGAGGACACGGCAGACGTCGGAAGTGGGCCGGCGGACGTGCACACGCTGCACCCCTCTGGCCTAGGATACGGCCCTCTGCGCCGTGAAGGAGGCAGCCGCTCTGCCGTGCCATTTCCTAGCGTGCTTCGAATCCTTGCAGACGGAGGATTGTCAGCAATTGGAATGTGTCGATAATGCCGGTAAGCTGCGCCGATAGAAAGCAGGCAGCGTTCGGTTCGCTCTGAGGCTGCTTGCAGGGATAGGCCACGCGTTGACGGCAACTGGCAGGCGGGTATGCGCGCATACGTCTGGAACATGGACGAAGTCCAGGAAAGCCTGGACCGGCTGCTGAAGGCTGCGGAGGAGATGGGACCGCAGGAGATCGTTGACGGCGGCCGCCGTTTCCTAGTCACCGCGCTTCCGACGGGCAAGCGACAGTCTGCGAAGGAATTCTTGGCCAAAGGCGGGCCGCTACCGACGAACGGAAAAGACTGAGCTCGTTGGCGCATGTAATACTGTGCCAGCCCGGCCTTGGAAAAAATTGGCATTAGGTGCTTTTGCTACCTATTGCCCGACCAGCGGCCGAAGACATCCGAGTTCTAGTCCGGTATTTTGAGTCACGATCAATACGCGCCGGCCAATTAGCCACTGTCTGGATTTGTTGTGAAAAGATCAAGGCTGTCGGGTTCTGCGGGCTTCGCCGGCTTCGATTCTATGACGAAGCCGAATCTACCTTGAACGATGCCTCGCCATCCTCAATACCCTTCTTGGCCTTCTTGTAAGCTGACTTCGGGATTTGGGGACTTGCCTTGTTCAAATCGTCCTTTTCGGCCACCAGCGACCGGAGCTGACTTGTCAAACCCTCATCGGTCGCATCCGCTGCCCAGCAGTCTATGGACCAAAACATACGCGCAGCGTTGTTCAGCCTGTCATAGGCGTGAGCAGCCGCAAGGTGGGCAGCTTCTTTTTCGTTGGGGTTAAGGAAGGTTGTGATGCCTGAGAGAACCGGGACGACAATTGAGAAGATTACCGCTGCAGCAGCGACAAAAGGACTTTGTTCGGCGGTCTTGGTGAAGGCGACCAGTGCGGAGATGACGACAGTGGGAATACCCAACCAAAGGTGCCAAGTCTTCCACCCTTGGGCTGCCTGATGGTGCCCCTTGCACGAGTAAAGCGTGCTTTCCTCAAGACGCTTTGCCTCGCTGACCACTTGGTCGCGGGTCTTCGAAGGCGGCCGCTCGCCGGTGGTGATGATTTCAGCCATAGGCGGGAAAATGGTCAGGGAAGAGGCGCCGCCACTGCTCGATGGCATCTCGGTTGCGATTTACGGTGTTGTACTGCTCGGCCAAGAGGGCAACGTTAAGCGCGGTTTGGAGCTTCCCCACCGCATCGTCGCCTTTGGACGGGTTGTCGATGTACTTGCCGATGTCATCGCCGTAGCCGGCGGGATCTAGGGTTTTCACCCTCACTGCTGCCCTGGCCCTGTCGAAGAAAAATCGGACCCCTGAAGGGAAGTCGGTGATCGTGACGTTGGTAAAAATCTGAAGAGCCAAAACCTCGATATGAAAGGATCGGAAAAAGGAGCCGTGGCTTTTGTTCCATGCCTTCAGCATCTTGATGACCGGGACCAAATTGCCGTTGTGGTATCTGTTGGCGGCACTCACCAACTCGACGTGCTTCTTCGGGTCAGTGGAAAGCCAGCTGTTTGTCACAGAATTTGGGATGAGATATCCGCCGCCTTGACGGTGAAACCCAACGACAACGTCAACGACGAAGTCGGTGAACCGGATGGTCACCGCTTGACCATTCCGGGAGATGCTTGGGGTTGTTGTGTACGTCTTAAGCAGCGTTCTCTTGACAAAATCGAGGAGCGCCGGAGGCCCACCGTTCTGTCCGTTGTACCAATGGAAGTACTTGTTATCGAGCACACAAAAGACATCGATATCCGCTTCTTTCAGCGGGGAAATCATCGTGTGGCGCGCGTATGAACCGGTCAGGAAGGTATCGTTGACCTGCATTCCAGCCTGCATCACATCACGAACACGGGATTGCCGCGTCGATACCGTTTCGGACTGTAGACCCGTGATCTCAAGGTTGGACTTGAGCTGAACAAAGCTCTGTTGAACTGTGGTAGCCATTTCCCGCCAAAACACCCAAGCAATGGAACATATGTAACTCGAAACAACCCAGCTGCAATGGGCTTGCTGATCGACTTCCCTTATTTCTTTCCCCTGGGCGGCAAATCTCACCTGTTCCCCTTCAAATTGCCGGGAACCCTTCTGCGCTTCGTCGGAAGGCCACCCGCAATCTGGAGCCTCGCCACTGATATGCAACCGCCTAGATGCCGTGATCAGGCACTGCCTACGAGGGTTTCGTGCCCCTGATCAGCGGATGATCGCCGAAGCGGAGGCCGTGGCCGACCGACGCTAGGCATGGGAAACTTGCACTTCTAGATTTGGGCATCGCGCCTCCGCCCACCCACGGTGACCTGCAATTCTTTACCGGATAGCACGTTGTCGATATCACCCAGTCCCAGCACTTGGTCGCCGAGGGTCTCAACGAGTGTCTCAAACTTTGCCTGAAGGAGCTGTCGCTGACGCTCGGGCAAGTCGGCTGTTGCGTAGTGATCCAGAAGCCTGGCCGGCCCCATGAAAAGTCGACGCTCGTTTTGCCCTTCCAACCGGCCCCCGATGACTGGCCTAGCCACCATTGAGCAGAACACGCGATCCCCGACTGGGGCTACAGCGTAAAAGAGAGACTGATCAAATTCGTCTGGAAAGACGTCCGGGATCGGATACTGAAATGCCATGCTCGGAGAGAACGAAACGGCAAGCAGCGCACTTATCTGCTTAGAGGCATCGATAAAATCTTTGAGATAAAATTCGTAGTCCTTGCCGGCGATCTCTTTGAGCTTTTCCGCCACGTCCACAAGATTTGTCAGCCATGTGGGGAGTCCATCACCGTCCACGGGGTCTGACACCTGCGCTTCGAACATCCGCTTGTCCTGGAACCAAATTTCAAAATGCGCTCCGCCGTCCTTTAGCCAAATTAACGTCTTGGCGTAGTCCCGCCAATGCGACAAGGGATACGCTTTGTCCAGGTCGGCCTTGACCGACAGATTGAAAGTCGCATCGAGCGAAAACGTCACATCGAGAAAGCCGGCCTGTAGGCGAGCCTTCGCCAGTGCAGGGTCAAAGGCGGCTAGGCCATTGTGCACAAACGTGCCATCCAGAGCGATGACCTCGCCGGATATTGGATTTCGTAGACGGACCGCGCATTTCTCTTGGGCCAGTGGCGTTACCGTCAACCTTCCGGTGGACATCTCCGATTCGGAATGAGGGGCGGCGATGCCGAAGCGCTGGCCAACGAACTTCCAGTCAGCGATCTCGACGCCATCGCCTAATCCTAGGAATGTATCGGCAATTTCGTCACGACTGCTCGCCCTAACGGTAAACGACCCGGTGCCATACCCATCCTCGTAACCGCTCCGCTCGAACAGGTTTCGCTTTAGCTCCGAATAGCCTCGCCCTATTTTGTCAATGACCTCTTCCATCCAGGCGCAGAGGTCATCGGTGTGACGATCGCTCTCTTCGAATGTGATCGTCATTCTCCGGCGATGCAGTTTCTCGCCTTTTATGTCGGCCTGCCGAATGCGCTTCAGGCTGTCAGCGGTCAGATCGCGCCAAACGTGCTTTGAATAGATTTCCGGCCGCCCCTTACGCGGTTCATGAAACAGCACGATAAACCAGGGAGCGAGGTCCTGGACCATCTTCCTGGCGTTCGACAGAGTGATTTCGGTTTGTGCGGCTGGCTGAACTCGGGATTTGATCTGCACATACCCGCGTTTGCCACCCGGTTGCGATTCTGCTGGCCCGGCATGCCCTTCGGGCGGGAACTCGACAAGACAATCCCATCCGGTTTCGTCTTCTGTGACGATCTGGCAGAAGATACCAGCGTCGGAGCACAACTTCGCGAACTTTCGCTCGCTTGCCTTATCCACCCTCGGCCTACGCGCCATGTTGCCCCTCAACGAATCTTGCTGCCTTGGATTAAACTTAGGCTCACTAATCCGACTTTGCCGCATCGGAATCAAAAACGAAATCTTTGAGGCCTATGGTCGAATGAGGGAAAGTGCCGAACCTCACAAGTATGGAGATGTGACGCGTCCGTGAGCCCAGTTGGGCGGAGGGTCCAACTTCTGCCCACGCGAAGAATCCATCTAACACCTCACGGGCTGAACGTTCGAATTCAATCCGACCACGACGGTGTTGACGCCCGGCTATTTGTTCACTATATGTTCTGAGATGATCAGGAACCTTATACACCTCATACGTTGACCGACCGAGGCTGCGGCCGGTGTCCGTTCGTATGCGAGAGGTGTCCTGTGAACGTTTATCCCAACATCGCTACAAGATTTTCCGACTCCGCCGCCTGCCGACCGTGTGCGGCGAGCACGAAGCCGACGCGACACAACTGCCGACAGTTTCAAGGCACGGCCGCGCGGTCCGTTGTCCAAGAGATTACCTCTTGGGAACCGAGGCGGCCCCGTAACGTGTCCCTCGCGCCACGGTTTCCCTCGACGGCGGAAGCGCCCCGCCAAAGTGTCAAAACGTTGGCCAGCGTTTTTCTCATACGCTGACGCGTGAAAGCGCCTCGCGCTTACAGAGCGGGGAACGCTTAGCGGACTCCGATACAGCATGCACCACCATCGATCAGGACGGTCTGCGGCCGCCGCCTAGGCATGCCGCTGCATATGGAGATATTCATGATCGCCATCATCAACAACTTGGAAGGCTCTCCGGAACTCGAACTGGAAATCCAACGGCTTCGTCGGCTGGCCGACGACCTCGATCTCATCCAGCATGGCCGCCATCCCAGCCGAGAGCTTCTGGCGGCCGCCCCAAGAATCGAGGGCTGGCATCTGGCCGCACGTCCAACGGCCTGCCTGACCGGATGCGTTTTCGGCCATCCGTGGATCAAGGAAGGCGGCGTCGGCATCACAACGGGCCTTTGGGCGATTGCCCCCAGGCTCGGATACGCACGGACGCTTTCCAGGTTTTATGTCCTGGGGAAGCACCACGACACTCTGCCAGACCAGATCCACTAGCACGGGAGGCTGCCGACATGAGATTGTGGATCTGGTCCGACCTTCATCTCGAGCTACAACGCCCCATTTTCGTGGATGCCGCTCCGGAAGCGGACGCAATTCTCTGCGCAGGCGACCTTTGCCAGGCAGACGCGCTCGGCGACCACGCGCAACGGATCATCGACCGATACGGGCTGCCGATCATCTTCGTGCCGGGCAATCACGAGTTCTACAGCGCCCCTGGCTGGCCAGCGCGAACGAAGCCTCGTGACCACCTGCTGATGAAACAGGTGGCCGCCGCATCCAAGTCGTGGAGGCGGCCGTTACACGTTCTGGACGATGACGTCATCGAGCTCGGCGGCATCCGCGTCGTGGGCAGCACGCTATGGACCGACTTCAGGATGGGCCTTGTAGACGAGCCTGACCTATCACGGCGGATGCTTTCGGCTCCCTCGCAGCTTGCCGACTTCACAAACATCTGGCTCAGCGAACGCGAGCGCTTGACGCCGCAGGCTATGCTGGGCTTCCACCAACAGAGCCGCAGCTTCATCAAGCGGCAGCTGGCGATCCCCTTCAACGGCTCAACGGTCGTCATCACGCACCATCTGCCCCATCCGGCCTGCACTCCTGCCGCCTACCGGGGGTGGGGTACGAACCACCTGTTTGCCTGCAGCGAGGAGGTCTTTGGGCGGGTCTTTGATTCAAGGGTTGCTCCGGCTCTCTGGGTCTGCGGGCACACGCATCATCCCAGCGACGTCACAGTCGGCCGGACGCGGATCGTGTGCAATCCCTACGGGTACCTCAGGGTCCCTACCGAGCGCGCCAACGGCTTTCAGTGGGACCTCGTGATCGATACGGAGGACCTGAGATGAAGGCCGACCGTCCCGCACGGCCGGTAGTACTCCCGGCTGTGAAATGCCCGCGATCGCCTGGCGTGTCCGGCTGCGCGAACCACGTCTCCTTCCCAACCCCCGTCGGAGGAGAGGATGCCCCGTTCCCAGCATAAGACGGCAGACGCCAGAGCCGCCAAGACCGACCTTCTGGCACGGGCCTATCTCGATATCCTTGCCCGCGAAGACGGCGCGCACTCCAAGTCGATGCTGCGCGCCGGTTCCGGTGATCCGTCCGATCCCGTCGAGATGCTCCTCGACGACCTGATGGACACGCCTGTCGAAGAACGTATCTCCATCCGTCCCGACCTGGCGGTCGTAGCCGTACTCACCGCCCGGGCCATCGAGACCGAATCCGGCCTCACGCGGACATTACGGCGCGGTGTGCCGGTCGTCAGCGTCGCCACCCATACGCCGGATCGTGTCACGTCGGTGAAGAAGGTGATTGAGGTTTGTTCGCTTCCTGCGGAATGTTCCGTCTCAAGCGGCGAGCGCTTTTCGAAGCCGGGCCGGGTGGCGGCGCTGATCGTCGCGCGTGACGGCACCGAGAAGAACCACAAGCCGGATTCCGGCAATGACGCGATCGCCAATGCCCTTCACGCACGCGCAGCGATCATCGGCATCGCGCCCGAGCCGCGGCGGCAGCTGCCGCGAGATTTGATGCGGTCCGCAGAATACCATCTTGTCCTTCCGGAGATCGATGGGAGCGCGCTGTCACTGGTCATCGAGGCGGTGACAGGGAAGCGCCCGGAACGCACGATCGATCCTGCCGCGGTTCGCCTGCTCGACGTTGCGGACCTGGTACTGGCGCTCAGGCCGGACCGCAGTCCTGACGAATGCCTGTCCCGGCTGGAGGAGCTTGTCGCGAAGAAAGGCGAGTTCCATTCCGAAGGGCCTGCGCTCGAGGACCTCGATGGCTACGGAGAGGCTAAGCAATGGGGTCTCGAACTCGCCGCCGACTTCGCAGACTACAAGGCAGGGCGGATCGCCTGGGATGAAGTCGACAACAGAGGGCTTCTACTTTCCGGTCCGCCTGGCGTCGGCAAGACCAGTTATGCCCGGGCGCTCGCCAAGTCGGCGCGCGTGCCCCTGGTGGCGACGAGCGTCGCTGACTGGAACTCGGCAAGCTACCTGTCCGGTACGCTGCAGGCGATCAAGGACGTCTTTGCACGCGCGCGAAGACTGTCGCCCTCGATCCTGTTCATCGATGAGCTCGACGGAATCTCCGACCGAGCGCGCTTAACGGGAGACTATGTCGAGTACTGGTCGCAGATCGTGAATCTTTTCCTTGAGCTGCTACAGGGCATCGAGGAGCGACCCGGTGTCGTCGTTATCGGTGCCACCAACCACCCCGACAAGATTGATGCCGCAGTCAAGCGTGCGGGACGACTTGACCGCGAGATTGCGATCGAGAAGCCCGATGTGAAAACGCTCGTGAAGATTTTTCGGCACCACCTCGGCGAGCAACTGCCTGACGCGGACCTGATGTCCGCGGCGCTCGCCGCCCGCGGAGCGACCGGAGCCGATGTCGAGGCCTATGTCAGGAGGGCACGCGGCGCCGCTCGGCGCGCCCGCCGTCCACTGCGGCTGGACGACCTCCTCGTTGAGGTTCGCTCGAAGAGAGAGCCGCCGTCCGCGGAGGACCGCCGCCGCCTTGCCGTCCACGAAGCGGGCCATGCCGTCGTTGCGACCTTGCTCGGCGGAATGGAGGTCGCCGGGGTCACCATCAGCGACTGCGACGGGGTAACCGAGGTCGTAAGGCTTGATGGCATTGTATCCCCGGAACGCTGCCGCAAGGTCATGATCATGCTGCTGGCAGGCCGCGCGGCGGAGGAATTGGTGTTCGGTAGCCCGTCGGCCGGGGCGGGCGGAGTTCAGGGTTCGGACCTGTCGCGGGCGACCGACCTTGCGAAGGACGTGGAACTCCGTCTGGGATTCGGCGATCTCGGTCCGGTCTTCCTGCCAGAAGGGGCTCACGACACGCTGACGGTCATCCCAGGCCTCCTTGGCAGCGTCCGCAGGCGTCTCGATCGCGCCGTGTCGGATGCCACGGAGCTGTTAGGAAGAAATCGGGCAGCGCTCGACGAGGTCGCCGAGAGGCTCGCGCGGTCAGGCTATCTGTCCGCTGCCGAGGTGGCGGAACTCGTTCGCGCAGGGAGCGGCCCGGGCAATTCTGAAAATATGGAATCCCGCATGTCTCCAGTCGAAAAGGATGTGGATGGCGCTGTTTCCGAGGTTGGTCCGAAATCGGAAGGCCCGACGCCACGCGACCGAGCGTGAACGCCGGCGAGGGTTCGCTTAAATGAAGATTTGCTATTCGGTAGCAACCGCCACCAAGCCGTTAAAACCGCCGCGCCGCCGCGCGTCGATAGAAGGTCTCAGGGTCGGATGCCTATTTGCGCCGCGCCCACGGTGTCGGTCTGATTGCTACGAGGGCTATCGGTGTCGGTTCTGCGCTGCCTGACTTGCCAAATGGCAACAACATGCTATATATTTGCCAAATGGAGAACCGTCATGCTACTGCAGCGCATTGTCGCCACCCCCGCCAGCGCGGCAAGTCCCGCCATCTCCGATGACGAGGCTGATGCCCTTGCACGCACTACCGTCAACCTATTCAAGGCGTGGAGCCTGACCGACGCGGAAGCATGCAGTTTGCTCGGCGGCATGTCCGCTCGCACATGGGCGCGCTGGAAGGACGGCGCACACGGGAGGATCGACCGCGACCTCCGGACGAGGATGGCCCATCTGATGGGCATCCATAAAGGCCTGCGCTACCTCTTCAAGGAGCCGGCCCGCGGATACGCCTGGATCAGGAAACCGAATTCGGCGTTTGGGGACCAGTCAGCGCTGCAGTTGATGTTGCGAGGCGAGATCTCGGACCTCGCGGCGCTCCGCGAGTGGCTCGACGCGGAGCGTGGAGCGTGGTGAGCGGACTGGCGGTGCGCCGCCGGGTCCAATGGCCGCAAACCTACCGCATCATCCGGTCCATCCACCCGCCGATCGACCTTTTCGAAGACATCGCCGACCCCAAGGACTGGGAGGCGCTCGTATCCGTCGAGGCAAAGACCAATCCGCGCGTCAGGCTCGAGGTCGGCGACCTTGGCAAGGTCCCTCCTGACCGACGGGTCGCAGGACCCGGCGCAAGCTACGTCATGGCTCCCTTCGTTCACTGTTCGCCGCTCCGGCCCGGGAGGTTCACCGACGGAACCTACGGCATCTACTATGCTGGCGACAGCGAGGAGGTAGCGCTGGCTGAGACCATCCATCATCACGAGAGATTCATGGCCGCCACTCATGAGGATGCCGGCTGGACTTCGGACTTCAGGGTCCTGATCGGGAGCGTGGACAGGAGCCTCGACGACGTGAACGTCGTTCCCGGAGTTCTGCACCCGAACGACTATGTCCCTTCGCAAGTCGAAGGGCGCGGACTCCGGGCGGCTGGGCGCGACGGACTGACGTGGAACAGCGTCAGGATGCCAGGGGGAAGCTGCATCGGCGCCTTCTGGCCGGATGCCGTCAGCATTCCGAAGCAGGGACGGCACTACTGCTACCATTGGAACGGCTCGCGCGTGGACTTCGTCCGCCAGTACGACACCGGCACTGTACTTGCGGTTTCCTGAGGCCTGATGGGGCTGGTGCACCTTCACCGCGCGTAGCCCTGAATGTCACGGCCCGGGCGCCTTAAGCAGGGCTATTGCGGTCTTTGTGCGCGGGTCATTGCGGTCTCGGTCGAGCCGCGTCGTACTGCTGACACCCCTGTCGCGAATAGATGGCGGTATGATTTCGAGCAGTTGGTGCACTCGCGTAAAAGCTACGAATGGCTTCTTGAGGCCAAGACGCGACACGCGAAACTGCTCCTGGAAGAAGAAGAGCGACAGCGCGAAGCGAACAAGCAGTTGTGGGACGATATGTCAAACATCTCGGCAAAAGCAAATACTGATGAGTGACGCGAATAACGGCGGGCTTTCGGCATCGTCACGTGCCCTCGGCTGATTGCCGTTGTAGGCGACCGAAGGCACCTTCTGGGAAGAACACATTGAACACTTGGCCCGCGCTCAAATCCGGCGGCGAGCCAGCCCCGTGTTCGCTGTCATTGCGTCTGCATTTTTGAGCGACGGACTCGACCGTCAGCAGTTCCGGTCTGACCGCACCCGCAAGCAACTTGAATGCGTGCGTCCAACACCGACGATCCGCCGGTTCGAGCAGCATCGAATTGACGAGGTGCGGCAGATCCGAAAGGCCGATTTTCGTTTTTACGGTGATTTCGTTTTTGCGGATCGTCGCCAACACCCCGAAGGCGCGGACCACATCATAAGGTGACGCTAGCGCCTCCCAGCGAATGCCACCGACGTTTTCTGCAACTTCGTTCCAGATTAGTCCGGCCTCGACATGATCGGAGTCTGCCAATACGGCGTAGAAGCGTTGGCGTGCATTAGCCAACGCCGTATCCTTTTCGACAAGCTGATCCGCATAGGCGTCGTATCCGAAATGAACAGATCGGGGGCGGCTGCCCGCCGCGCCCCAGTTCAGTTCATCCGCGGAAACGATTTTCGTTTTCCATTCTGGAGCGAGCCGCTTGGATATCGGCCCTGGCAGAAGCCGATAGAGCCGAAAGAGCGGCGCACTGGCTTTTCGCGCGGCCGCCATGACATCGCCGTCCAGTCCGAGAATCTGGCCGTCATTCCGCAAGTAAATATCCTTGAAGGTCCGCCGCTCAAGCTGCCCCTCGGAGCTGCCAATGATCCAAACAAGCCGGATGCCGTTGGCTGCATAGAAATCCTCTCGGCGGACGATGTTCGGAAGCTGCGTCGTCGCAAGCTGAATCTCAAAGGCAGTAGGCGCGCCGCACCAGGATGCCGCGAAAACGTCGGGGAAGGCATAGCCTGTGCCGTCCATTCCCTTGGTATAACGTTCCTGCGCGATGCCAGCTTTCTCGGCTTCGGGATCGAGCGCCAGATTCTCGCAGATCATCGCCTTGAGTCCTTTATGCCGCTCGCTCTCCTGATTGCCGTGGAATTTCTCGGCATCTATCGACCGGGCATTACGGGCGTTGGCCAAAGCCCATGGGCAGTCTTTGACCTCAGTGCCAAAATGATAGCAATGGCGGCGGCCGTTCGTGGACTCCCGCGCATAGACAGGGTTTCGACAATCGCCACACCGCAGAAGCGGCTTGCCAGCTCTTCGCGAACGTGTTGCCTCGGCGCGCAGGTTGGTCCATTCGGTTTCTGACAGCGAATATAGATATGCCTCTGTGCGGATTGGCTGGTCGGAAGCCCTTCCGTCATCTACGAATATTGCTTCGACTGTCAGCCCACTGATTCTCATTCTCTGATGATATGTCAGCCGCGAGTACCTGCTAAGAGAATAGATGTTGGCGCATATGACCAGGGAATGCTTGGGATCAACGCGCCCAAACTGCACCCTTGGATGAAACCGTCGGTATTGCAGACTGTAACCTTGCAGCGGGCACCAAAGGATTCGCCAGTCGGATGGCTCGTGCGCTCAAGAAGCCGCTAACTCCGGCTATGAGCCAGTTCTTTGAGGATCTCGCCGTCCACCTGAATGGCGTGGATTGCACGCAACCGCGTAATATCCACAACCTTCTTCTTTTATGCCCTATCGAAAACCGCTGTTATCTCTAAGTGTCTGCTCCAAAAAGAAGTGAGTGATTTCAGCGGGTTGTGATTCTGTCGGATTGCTGAGATTCGACGGAGATCATGATGCCCTGGACCGAAACCACTCGGCCCCACTATGAACGGCGCTGCCCGCGCTACGCAAGCGACCTGACGGACGCGGAGTGGGCGCTGATCGAGCCTCTGATGCCATCGCCGAACCGCATCGGCCGGCCGCGCCAGACGAGCTTGCGCGAGGTTGTGAACGCACTTTTGTATCTGGCTTCGGCCGGCTGCGCGTGGCGGCTGTTGCCGAAGGATTTCCCGCCGTTCTCGACGGTGCAGAAATACTTCTGGCGCTGGCGCGACGAGGGTGTGCTGCGTGCGATCAGCAACGAACTCGTCATGGCCGCGCGCGAAGGGGAAGGCCGGGAGGCCAGCCCGACGGCCGGCGTCATCGACAGCCAGTCGGTCAAGACTACCGAGAGCGGCGGAATACGAGGCTTCGATGCTGGGAAGAAGATCATGGGCCGCAAGCGCCACATCGTCGTCGACACGTTGGGCCTGCTGGTCGGCGTGGTCGTCCACGCCGCCGACATCCAGGATCGCGACGGTGCGCCGGCCGTTCTGAAATCCATACTGAAGCGCTGGCCGTGGCTGCGCCATGTCTTCGCCGACGGCGGCTACGCAGGGCCAAAACTGCGAGGCGCCCTGCAAAGGATCGGCACGTTTACGATGGAGATCATCAAGCGGTCGGACAGCACCAAAGGCTTCGACGTCCTGCCGCGCCGATGGGTCGTCGAGAGAACCTTCGCCTGGCTGGGCAGATGCCGGAGGCTGGCAAAGGACTTCGAGCGATCCATCGAATCCGCACAGGCCTGGGTGCTCATCGCAAACATCCGAATGCTCACCCGAAGGCTCGCAAGGGCATGAAAGCACGGCGATCATTCCGATTCAGACACTAAGCTTATTCAGCATATCGGCCTATTCCGGCGTTGATCTGAAGTTGCTTGTGCGTACGAGCTTCGAATTCCACTTCCCTAATGAGCTGAGGATCAGTCGATCCCAGTATTGGCATGGAGGAACAACGAATGCGGAAGGCGGCGGAATCCACGGACCGCAGGCTCAAGGTGCGCGCCATCGCGGGCACTCGCGTCGTGCTGTTGGCGATCGATCTGTCCAAGGCGGATGCCAAGGGCTTGATGGGCTTTGCGTTTCGTCGCCGCGTTAATGGTGGACAGTGGGCATGGCTGACGGGACTCAAGGTATTCGAGAAGCTGTTCCCAGACGGCGTGCGGCCGAGCACGGACGGCAAGATTCCTCGCTTCCGCACCGACCAGCATCCGATTCAGAGCTTCATGTGGAGTGACTATCAGGCTGTTCCTGAGACGCGGTACGAATTCGAAGTCTCGGCCATGTTCGGGGAGCCTGGCGCACTCGAAAGCCGTTACACAGCAACCGTGGACATCACCACCGAGTCAGAAGATGACGGCAAGCACGGCATCTGGTTCAACCGCGGCGCCATCGCCAGTCAGGCTTTCGCTGAGCAGTTTGGGAATAAGGCGCTCAGCGACGAGGAATACAATGCCCCGGATAATACGGAGGTCGCGTGGCTATCGCGCGGTCTACTTGAGGCGTGCATCGCCTACATCCGGGAGACGCCGACGGGCGACGCGTTACGCGTAGCGGCCTACGAGTTCACCTATTTACGCTTCGCGAGGGAATTGAAGGCTGCCATTGACCGCGGTGTCGATGTCCGCATCGTCTTCCATGACACCAAAGCTAACAACGCCAACGCTGAGATCGCCAAAATCCCTGAGAAGATTGGCAACCGGAAGATATTGTTCCGGCGCACGAAGACCAAGATTCCGCACAACAAGTTCATCGTGCGCCTTGCCGGCGGCACCAAGCCGGTCACGGTCTGGACCGGATCGACCAACTTCACGCCCTCGGGCTTTCTGGGGCAGACCAACGTTGGGCACAAGGTAAGCGATGCGACGGTTGCAAACACTTATCTTCAGTTCTGGGCCGGCCTAACCAAGGATCCAGACGACGACCATGCCACGGCTGCCGCTGTCGGCCTCACGCCTAACCCAAGCAGTCTCGTGGATCCCGGCATCACACTCGCCTTCTCTCCGCGCACAAGCGCGCGAATGCTAGACTGGTATGGCGAGCGTATCGCCGACGCGAAAACCTCTTCCATGTTCACGGGCGCGTTCTCAGTCGATCCCAAGATCCTTGTGCCTATGGCCGCGAAGGGGCCGTCGATGCGCTTTATTCTGCTCGAGCGCCCGCCGACCGAGGCGATCGAGAAAGCGCAGCGCGACAATCCGGCCGATCTCCAGTTTTCTTACGGCGCCATCCTTGGCAAGCAGAAGATGCAAGTCGAGGAGCGGGCTGGACGCAGCGCCACCGGGCGCAAGGTCACGAAAATAGTGCCGATTCCGCATTTCGAGATTGAAAGCTGGTTTCTGGAGGAGGAACTGGAGCGGCAGAGCGGCGATGGATTCGTGTTTTTCATCCATACCAAGTTTCTGCTTGTCGATCCGCTATCCGACGATCCTCTGGTGTGCACGGGTTCAGCAAACTTTTCTGGCAATTCACTAACCGCCAACGACGAGAACATGCTGCTGATCCGCGGCGAAACACGCGTTGCGGACATCTATCTCACGGAGTTCGACCGGATTTTGCGCCACTTTTACTCGCGCGATATCATCAATAAGATCGAGAAGGCAGGGGGCGATGCCAAGGTTGGGCGCTTGATCCCTCGGGCAAGTGGGTCACGCCATACTACCGCGAAGACAATCCCAAGTGCCACAAGCGACAAATGTTCTTCGCCGATCCGGCCGCGACTTGGAGCCAAGAGGCGCCGAACGATCGCGACGTATTCCTAGGTGAGAAGAAGCCACCCGCCATTTGACGGCGAGGGGTTGCGCAGGGCGTTTCCTGCATTGGGTGACGTGGCCCATAGGTGAGCGGCATCGTATAGTAGCAGAGGCATCGAGGCTCCCGCTTCCAGCGCATCGCCGACCCCAACGGGGTAGGGTGCCGCTTGGGAGCTCAGCTTGCGAGTGCCAGCGCCATATCGTTCCAAAGTGCTTCCGTAGGTTCGCAGCCTACGGAAAGCCGCACATATCCTTCGGCAACCTGGTCGCCCCATCGCGCTCGACGCTCCGCCGAGGTGTGTATGCCGCCAAAGCTGGTGGAAGCGGTTACGAACCGGCTTTCGGATATGAAGCGTTCTGCGCTCTTGGCATTTTCGAACGTGATCCCAACCACGCTGCCAAAGGTTGACATCTGCCGCTTCGCGATCGAGTGGGCTGGATGGTCGGCAAGCCCGGGATAGCGAACGGACTGAACCGCTGGGTGCTCGGAAAGACGACGAGCCAGCACCCCGGCGGTTTCGCACATGCGGTGGAACCGGACCTCGAAGCTCTCGAGCCCGCGATGGACAAGCCAGGCCTCGAACGGTCCCGGTATCGCGCCGATGAACTTTCTCCAATCTCGTACCCGTTCGATAAGCGCTGCGTCTCGCGAGGCAACATGTCCGAAGACAACGTCCGAGTGACCGTTGAGCGCCTTGGTATCGGACGCGACCACGTAATCCGCTCCTAAATCGAGCGGTCGCTGGCCTAGCGGCGTCATCGTCGTATTATCCGCGACGACGAGGGCGCCGTTCGACTTGGCACGCGTTGCGATCTCGAGGATATCGCAGATATCAAGGCCAGGGTTTGAAGGGGTTTCGATGTAAACGATCTTGAAGCCCGACAAATCCTGCTCGGCGTAGGCCGCCGCCGGACAGAGCGAAATCTCGATGCCGAAGGGAACGAGATATTTCTCCACCAATATGCGGGTAGTGTAGTAGCCGTCGCTAGGGAGGAGAATCCGGTCACCGGGTTTTAAGTTCGCCATGAACACCGATGCGATGGCAGCCATCCCAGAAGGGAAGATGACGCTCTCAGCGGCCTCCAGCACGGCCAGCGCATCTTCCAGCACCGTCCATGTCGGGTTTGACCATCGACCATACTGGTGTGGGGCACTCGGCATACCGGGAAGTGAATACACGCTCGCGAGTGTCAGCGGAGCAGCGACCGATTCGCCGGATAGCAAGGTCATCGCGCGATGGTGAAGGACCTTCGCCATCAATTCGTCGTTCGCCGTGCGCATCGAGGCTTGTCTCCTATATTAGTATGATCGTACACAATAGTTACGCGGGCTGGCGTGTCAATCCGATATCGGGCATGCCCTGGATAGCGACCTTCGAGGCCGTCCGCGTGCCTAGGTGTCGGTGAGAACCGCGACCAGGTAAGTGCAGGCTTGATCGGAGGCGTTCTTGAAACTGCAGTTCGCCGGTGGGCCTAGCTCAAGGCAGTCGCCAGGCCCCATGTTATGGTGGGTGTCACCCTCGATAAAAACCAACTCCCCATCGATGACCCAGATGAACTGGCGCAGGAAAGCATACGCCGAAGCCGGCATCGCGACCTCCTTGCCGGGAGGAAGTGTCACCTGGACCATATCCAGCGGCAAATCGGATCGAGGCGAAACATGTCGGCGCAGGTATCCGGTTTCTGGGTCCTGCCACACCGGCTGCTCCTCCTTCCGCAGAAGCCGGCCCTGAGATATTTCCGCGCGGGCCATCAGCGTGGACATTGTCAGCCCAAAAGCCCCTGAGAGCTTGCCAAGAAGATGCGCGGTCGGGCTGCTTTCGCCGCGCTCCACCTTGTGGATCATCGCTCGGGAAACGCCCGCGCGCCCGGCGAGCTCTGTGAGCGTCCATCCCCTGCTCTCGCGCTCCAAGCGAACGCGCGCGGCAATACGTTCGTCCATGGAGTTGGGGCCCGGCATGATGTCACTATAGTGGACGCTCACGCCGCCACAATAGATGTCAAAGGCAGCAGTCCAGCCAGCACCGGGGAAGCGTCGATTCGAACTAGACGGCCCTTCCCACGCAGGTGTCAGGAGATTGCGAAATTGAGGAACCTGTTACCGAGGGAGTAGGGGCATGGGCCCCTCGAAGGTCGGCATTCAACGTGTAGGATCCAACCACGCGGGAACCTTCCCCGTAGTGGCGCTTGCTCTGCTCCGCCGCGGCTATGCGCGTCCGGATCGGCGTGCAGCCATAGACTTCGCGATAGACCTTTGCAAAGTGAGACGCCGAGACGAAACCGCATGCCACGGCGACGTCGATGATGTTCATCTCCGACGTGAGCAGGAGCAGATGAGCCCGCTCCAGCCGCATCTCAAGATAATACCGCGCTGGGGTCATTCCAACCTGCTGTTTGAAGAGCCGTTCAACTTGACGTCGCGAAAGCCGTGCCCGGCTTGCCAGCGTCGCAAGGCCTAGCGGCTCTGTCACGTTTTCCTCCATATCTTCAATAATCTTGATCAACGCGCCGTGACGCGCCCGAATGGGCAGCCTTTGCCGTTCGCCGACATTGCGCGGCCTGCTCATGAAGGCCATTTCACAGACGCGGTTAGCGACGACAGGCCCGCATTGTTCTTCAATGAGATGCAGGAACATATCGAAGGGGGTGTCGCCGCCTGGACAGGAGTAGAAATCGCCGTCGATCTCGAACGTTGTCTGGACCGCCTCGACTTGGGCAAAACTCTGGGAGAATCCAGGAAATAGCTCCCAATGAACGGCACAGCGAAGATGATCGGCGAGACCGGCGCGCGCAACCACGAAGGCGCCGCTGCCGAGGGCGACAAGCTTGGCTCGATGGCTGCGGCATGCCCGAAGCCAGGATCCTATCGACGGATCGTACAAGGGCACATTGTATCCGCCGCAGATAACGGAGACGTTGGGTGCCTCAAGTTGGTTCAAACGTGTCCGCTCGACATAAAGCGATGCCTCTACGGCAAATGGCATGCCGCAATTTGAAGCCACGGCTTGTCCGTCCGCGGAGACAATGCGCCATCGGTAGATCTCGGCACCCGCTACCTCGTTGGCGAGCTTCAGCGCCTCAAGCGCCGATGATAGCGCCCGCAACGAGAAATCAGGCAGCAGAAAGAAGCTGATGGTACGGACGGTCAACTTCATGGTTTGTGCTCCCAAGGGTTGCCTACGTCGGTCTCGTGGCCTCGCCGCTTGTGGCGGTCGCGCGTCGACGAACGGCCTGACAGCCTGCAGGCGCTGCTGCCGTTGTGAAGTGGAATCCTTAGTGGACATCCGATGACGTCGACAGAATGCTTGCGTCACGCTACTATTATCCATGCGACAGGGACTGACGGCGGACCATCTGGCAGGTGAACGCGAGGTGAAGCCGCGCCTCTCGGTCGGCTTCATTCTTGCACGGCGGTTCACGCTCTGCGCCTTCGCCAATTTCGTCGATGTGCTTCGGCTCGCGGCCGACGAGGGCGATCGGAGTCGGCCAATCCTGTGTGACTGGAGTATCCTGTCGGACACCATGAGCCCGGTTGCATCCAGCTGTGGCGTACTGGTGCAACCCACCGAGCGCTTGGGTGATCCGAAGCAGTTCAACTACATCGTCGTGGTTGGCGGCTTGATTGATGAAATCCCGAACTTGAGCCCCGCCTACACTCGGTTTCTGCAACGGGCGGCGGCCGAACGGGTGCCTCTCGTCGGCGTCTGCACCGGGGCGTTCATCCTCCATCGCGCCCGTCTCATGGATGGGTATCGCTGTTGCGTCAGTTGGTTCCATCATGCCGATTTTCTCGAGCAGTTTGATGGGCTGACCCCTGTCTCAGATCAGATTTTTATCGTCGACCGGAACCGCCTAACCTGCTCGGGAGGCGCGAGTTCGGCACACCTTGCGGCCCATTTAGTGGAAAAACACGTGGGATCGGCGCAGGCCGCAAAAAGCCTGCGCATCATGATCATCGACGAGGCCCTGCGCGCGGAAAAGCCACAGCCAGGCATTCCTCTCGATCTCACGACAGACGACCAGCTGGTTAAGCGGGCGCTGCTGCTCATGCAGCAACACCTCGACGTGCCTCTCACGAGCGAAGAGATTTCTCGCCGGCTCGGGTCGAAACGGCGGCAACTGGAGCGACATTTCCAGGCTGCCGTCGGGATGGCGCCAACTCATGCATACAAGATCATGCGCTTGGAGCACGCTGAGTTCCTGCTGCGCAGGACCAAGCAGTCGGTCACGTCGATCGCAGCGGCCACGGGCTTCTGCGACTCCTCGCATTTCATACGGTCTTTCCGTGTGCGACGCGGATGTACCCCGGCTGAATTTCGCGACAACGGCCACTAGAGAGCTAAGACACCCCGGTTTGCTCCTTTTCGGAGCTGTCGATATCGATCGCGGGGAGGAGGTTTTGGACGAATAGGGCAAACAGCTCGCGCTGGCTTGAGATATTGAGCCGCTTGTAAATGTTCTGTCGGTGCAGCTTCACTGTACCTTCGGTGACCGAAATTATAGTTCCTATCGAGAGATTGCTGTGACCGCGGAGGATCAGCTGGACAATCCTCCGTTGTTGGTAGGTCAGACGGTCCTGGCAGAATGACGCAAATGCCGTTTCCATCAAATCGTCGAGGCTGAGCGGGCACTCTGGTACCCGCGCGTCCCGCCAATGGCTGCGGATGGCTTCGCGTACGACAGGCTCGATGGCCTTGAGACGGTCCATCTCCTCTGCAGAAAATGGCAAGCCCCTGGATCGCATCAGGGAGTAGACCGCGTTGAACCCGCCATCGAGGGATACGAGAAAGCCGATTTCCTCGACCAAGGATCCGGCCTGCATCGATATGCAGGGGTGAATCTCCGTGGAGCTGTAGAATTCGGAATCAAAGAACTGGTCAGGTGCCAATTCGCGCATGCGCCATAGCCCTGGCGCGCACCCGTGCGCGCAGGCGGTGTAAAACGGATCCAGCAAATAGGCGCCGTTCAGATAGGCGTCCAACGCCGATGCCGCTGCGTATTGCCGATAGCCATCGTAGAGAAGCAGCGGCCGCGCATCGTAGGGAAAGCCGAAGATAGATGACAGGTCGAAGGGGGCAATCTTGCCGAGCATCTCGTCGAGGGCGGCTGGCAGAGAAGACTTTCCGATCTGGCCGACGATCGATGCGATAGCCGATACATCAGGTGCGGCGACCGGGGTCAATGGCTGCTCTTCTCCTTCAAGCATTGGCGCACAACGCGCCGGAACATCTATCACCTTTGGAATATGGACCACCTCGAACGCCTTGTGCAAGTTCTTGCGCAACGTCGGCTGCGTGTGGACGAGGAGGTCCTGCAGGCTGGGGAGGGGCATGATCGAAACCTGCCCGCTGTCAGCTGCCGATAAGAAAAGGGAGGCCAAATGGCTGGTCGGCTTGAAGGTAAGATTGCGCTTGTGAGCGGCGGAGCCGGAGGCTGCGGCCTGGCCGCGTCTGAGCTCTTTGCCCAGGAGGGAGCCGCTGTAGGCATCGTTGACCTTCCGCGCAGTGAAGGCGAGGCTCTCGCATCCCGGCTGCGTGACCAGGGGTTCAAGGCTGCGTTCGCAGCTGCCGACGTTTCCGACGAGGCGCAGGTTATCAAAGCTGTTGAAGCCGTTGGTGGCCAGCTAGGTCCGATCACCGTCCTTTTCAATCACGCCGGCACAATCGTCATCAAGCCATTCCTCGAAACGTCATTGGAGGAATGGGACCGGCTGATGGCAATCAACGTGCGCAGCATGTTCCTCATGACGCGGGCAGTCCTCCCGCAGATGATCGATGCGGGCGGTGGCTCCATTGTCTGCACGTCCTCGATCTCCGCAGTCGCCGCGACACCTATGGAAGTGCTCTACAACACGACCAAGGGCGCCTGCCACATGTTCGCTCGGTCGGTCGCCGTCGAATTTCGCGACCGGAACATCCGCTGCAACGCGGTTTGCCCGGGGTTCATCCAAACGCCACACGGCCAACGGGAAGTCGAGGAGTTGTCTCGCTACGGGGTGGACGTATCCGACGCTGCGATCGCAACCCAACAGGGACGAATGTGCCGTCCCGATGAAGTGGCCAAAGCAGCGCTCTATTTAGCGAGCGATGATGCAAGCTTTGTGAGCGGGGCGCATCTGTTCGTCGACAACTGCTTTACCGCGATGTGAGGACACGGCCATGACGTTTGAAAAAGGTGGCATTTGGCGTAACTGGGTTGGCAACCAATACTGTGTCTCCCAATACAAGGCCTCGCCGGAAACTGAAGACGATCTCGCCGATTTGGTCCGGGAAGCAGACAAGCGGGATCTTGGAATTCGCGTGTCAGGTTCCGGTCACTCATTTACGCCGGTTGTCGGCACGAATGGCGTCCTGCTGTCGTTAGCCAATCTCCGCGGAGTCCAGAAGATCGACCGCGACCGCAAGCAGATCACCGTGTTCGGTGGGACCAGGATCAACGAGGTCGGCAAAACCCTCAAGGAACACGGTCTGTCGCTGATCAACCAGGGTGATATCGACAGCCAGGCCGTGGCCGGAGCGTTCACTACGGGCACCCACGGCACCGGAGTCAAGCTGGGCAATCTGGCATCGTCGATCGCCGGCATGCGGATCGTCAAGGCAAACGGCGACATCGTGGAGATCGACGGCAGCGACAAGGACATGTTGCATGCCGCGCAGGTCTCGGTCGGCACGCTGGGCATCATCTCGTCGATGACGCTCAACGTCATGGACGCCTACAACCTGCACGAACGTCTTTGGCGCGATGATTTCGAGACCTGCATGGAACGCCACGATGAACTCGCGGCCAATCATCGCCATTTCGGATTCTTCTGGTGCCCCACGCCGGAGAGCCGCCACCTCTATTGCCTTTCGGACACCTCGGCCGTTTCGAGCACAAGCAAGCTCGCTGACGTCTGCGAAATGAAGGTCATGGACATTACCGACGCCGAGCCGATGGAGTCGGAGTTCGAAAAGATCGCATACAGCTCTGAGGTCTACCCGATCGAATACGTGCCCAATTTCGTTGAACTGGAGTATGCGGTTCCCCTTGAGCATGGCAAAACGGCAATCCGCGCGGTGCGCGAGCTGATGCTCACCAAACATACGAACTGCATTTATCCGATCGAGTATCGATTTACCGCCGGCGATCCCGCGTGGATGAGCCCCTTCCACCACCAGGACAGCATTACCTTGTCGGTCTCTGGTGGCCCGGGAATAGATTACTGGGCATTCCTGCGCGACGTGGATGAAATCCTGCGTCGGTACGATTCGCGACCGCACTGGGGCAAGATGCACTTCCTCGATACCGAGGATGTCACCCACCTTTACCCCCGCGCAAACGACTTCCGGGCACTACGCCGTCAGTTCGATCCAAAGGGACGGTTCCTCAACGATCATCTGAGGATGTTGCTCGGTTGACCAAGGTCGCCTGTCGGCCTCGGGCGGGCTAGGCGGCTCAACAAAGCAAAAGACAGAACCTGATCTGTATGGCAGGCCGCGGCCTGCAACAGGAAACCTATGTGAGGAGAACATGAAATACATGAAATGTTTGTCCGCTGCATCACTCGTTGGCGCCGGCCTCCTGCTTGCGCTCCCGCAGACCTCGTACGCTGATGACTCAAAGGACGCGATCAAGATCGTCACCAACGACTGGACCAGCCAACTGGTGTTGTCCAACATTGTTGGTCAGATCCTCCAGTCCATCGGCGACAACGTCGAATACAAGTCTTCTGACGGCCAGTTGCAGTTCACCGCGATGGCCAACAACGACATGGATTTCCAGGTGGAGGTCTGGGAAGGTTCGCAGGGCGAATCCTTCAGCAAGGGTCTCAAGGAAGGGGTGGTTGACCTCGGAACCCACGCTGCCGTCACGCGGGAAGACTGGTGGTATCCGGAGTATGTCAAGGACGTGTGCCCGGGGCTGCCTGACTGGAAGGCCCTCGACGCTTGTGCGGCAAAATTCGCTACGCCGGAAACGGGCACGAAGGGGCGGTTTGTCGGGCCGCCGGCTGCCTGGGGAAAGCACTACTCCGAGCGCATTCAGGCCCTGAAGATGAACTTCCAGGAAGTCCCTGTTGGCCAGGCTGCTACGCTTTGGGCGGAGCTGCAGTCGGCTTATGACCGCAAAGAGCCGATCGTGCTCTTCAATTGGACCCCCAACTTCATTGAAGCGAAATTCAAGGGCGAGTTCGTCAAATTCCCGGACTTTGATCCGGCCTGCCTGACCGACCCGAAGTGGGGCCCGAATCCCGACGCGATCTACGACTGCGGTGCGCCCGCGAACGGCTACCTGAAGAAGGCGGGTTCTCCTGAGCTGGAGAAGAAGTGGCCGAAGGCCTACGCCGTGCTGAAGAAGGTCAACTTCACGAACCCGCAGATTGCCGCTGCGGCAGCGATGGTCGACGTGGACGGCATGGCGCCGGAAGACGCCGCCACCAAGTGGGTTTCTGAAAATGAGGCAATCTGGAAGCCGTGGGTCCAATAAGGATCTGAGGCTTCATTCCAAAGGTTAGCGCCCCGCGGTCCACTTGAAGAGGCAGCACAATGCAGACGACACCCAAAATCGCATGCCGCAACTTGTGGAAAGTGTTCGGCGCCAAACCTGCGGATTTCATGGCACGGCACAAGAACAACCCTCAGCCTTCCGACTTCAAGGCTGAGGGCTACATCGGCGCCATGCGCAATATCTCGTTCGAAGTCTACCCGGGCGAGATCCTTATTATCATGGGCCTTTCCGGATCCGGGAAGTCGACCCTCATTCGGGCCTTGACCCGCCTGAACGATCCCACATCCGGCGAAATCCTTATGGATGGCGCTGACCTTATGAAGGCGAATGCGCAGGAGCTCATCGAGCTCCGGCGACACAAGATGGGGATGGTCTTCCAGAACTTCGGCCTGCTGCCTCACCGCACGGTCCTGTCCAACGTCGCATTTCCGCTCGAAGTCCGTGGCGCACCCCGAGAAGAAAGGGAAAAACGTGCCCGCGAAATGATAAAGCTCGTCGGCCTGGAAGGGAGGGAAGGCTACTTCCCGCGGGAACTGTCCGGTGGTCAGCAACAGCGAGTCGGTATCGCGCGGTCGCTCGCGGTAGGCCCCGATATCTGGTTTCTCGATGAACCGTTCTCCGCCCTTGACCCCCTGATCCGACGCGAAATGCAGGACGAGTTCCTGCGCCTCCAAAAGATGCTGAAAAAGACGATCGTGTTCATCACGCACGATTTCGATGAGGCTGTCCGACTCGGCGACCGCATAGGCATCATGAAGGATGGTGAGTTGGTGCAGTTGGCGCCGCCGGCCGAAATGGTGGCCAACCCGGCGAACGAATACGTGCGGGAGTTTACGCGCAACGCGCCGCGCGACCACATCATCAGCGTAGGCTCGATCGCACAAAATTCCATCCTGCCCGAATCCTCAAAGAGCGTGAGCGGCAGAGCGAAGCTTGCCGAGGTGGCGCCGATCGTCCTGCGATCGGAAACGCCCGTGAACGTGCTCTCGGATGACGGCAAGCCTATTGGTTCGGTTACTCGCCACGCGATGATCTCGGCGCTGTATCCGGACGATTCACAATGAACACTGGAACTCTGGCAGGGAAACAGCACGTGGTGAGCGAAGGTCGCGGCATGCACTTGCGTTTGGCCGCGACGGTTCTCATCCTCGTCGCAGCCATCGCATTGACGAAGGCGGTGCCCACTTTGGATAAGTGGCCTGCGGATTACTTTGTTCCTGCGAAGGAGTGGATCACCGCGTGGTGTGCCTGGCTTGGTCAAGTCGGCAAACCTGTGACGCGCACCATTTCGTGGCTGCTGTCTCAACTGCTCGCGCTCTCCGAAGGCGTGCTCTATCGCGGTTTTGAATCGGTCGACCTGCCGCCCTTGCCTTGGGTTGCGGTCGCGGGGGGGATGGCAATCCTTGGGCACTGGATCGGCGGGCGTAGCCTTGCGCTGCTGGGCGGCCTGTCCACGATCTACCTGGCGATCTTCGGACTCTGGTCCGATTCGATGAAGACGCTGTCGATCGTCATGGTGACTGTTCCGGTCGCGGTCGCAAGCGGCCTTGCACTCGGCGTGTGGGCAGTCCGGAGCCAGCGGTTCGAGAAGGTTCTGAACGCTTGCTTCGACGTGATGCAGGCAACCCCCCACATGGCCTATCTCGGCCCGGTGGTCGTGCTGTTCGGCTTCGGCCAGGTGCCCGCCCTGTTGGCGACATTCGTTTTTGCCCTTCCGCCGATGGGTCGGTGCACTATCCTCGCCTTGCGTACCGTGCAGCCTGACGTGATAGAGGCCGGCCGGATGGCCGGCTGCACGCCACGTCAGCTGCTTTGGAAGGTCGAATTGCCTGCAGGCAAGCAGACGCTGCTGCTGGGCGTGAACCAGGTCGTGATGCAGACGCTCGCCATGGCGGTCATTGCGTCGCTGGTCGGTGCTTCGGGACTCGGCCAGAAGCTTCTTTTCTCGCTGCAACAGTTGCAGATCGGCAAGGCGGTCGAGCAGGGGGTTGCCATCACTCTCATCGCGATCGTTTTGGATCGTATGGGCCAGGCCTTCATGCGACGCGTGCCCGAACATCGGCCAGAGAGAGAGTCCTTGATCCACCGCCATCGGCATTTGGCGGGCTTTGCAGGGGTTCTCTTGGTCGCGGTGGCCGTGTCCCAGTTGGCCCCCGCTGTGTCCATCCTGCCGCGCAACCTCACCTGGAGCTACGGCGCTCCGATCAACGACGTCGTGCGCTGGGTGTCGCGGGAACTGTTTGACTACATCAAGCCGGTCCGCGACACGATCACCATATGGCTCCTGCTGCCGCTGCGCGATTTCTACCTGTGGCTCCCGTGGCCAGTCGTCATCGGCTCCCTTGCCGTATTGGGATGGCGACTCGGCGGGCTGCGGCTCGCTGTCCTGCCCTGCGTACTGCTTGGAATCCTGTTGGTCACCGGATTCTGGCGGCCGTTCATGCTGACCGTGTACCTGGTTACATCGACGACCATCCTAAGCACGGCGATCGGCATTCCGCTCGGCATTTGGGCGGCAAGCCGGCCTCTGGCGGCCCGGGTCATCAACACCATCTGTGACACGCTGCAGACGTTCCCGAGCTTCATCTACCTGATTCCCGTGATCATGCTGTTCCAGACCAGCGACCTTTCGAACGTCCTTGCGATGCTGGCTTATGCAACCGTGCCGACGGTGCGCTACGCGCAACTGGGCCTGTCCCGGGTGCCACAGGCTACTGTCGAAGCGGCGATCGCGGGCGGGGCCACGCCATTTCAGCGCCTGACCAAGGTTGAGCTTCCGATCGCGTTTCCCGAACTCCTGATGGGCCTGAACCAGACAATCATGATGGCTTTAGCGATGGTCGCGATTACCGCCCTGATCGGCTCTGCCGACCTTGGGCAGGAGATCTACAAGGCCCTGCCTGGCGCGGACACTGGCCGCGCCCTGATCGCCGGCTTGGGCATCGCGTTCATAGGCATCATCGCCGAGCGGCTTCTGGGCGCCTGGGCGGGCCGGATCAAGCGGGATTTGGGGCTGGATCGCTAGCGACAATGACAGCCCCCAATCATCATGGCTGACAAGCGAAGGAGACTGACATGACCGTTCTACTTCCGCCCCGCCCGAGCCGGGTCCTGCGGCCCGGTCAACGCACCCTTCCTGTGGGTCTCGAGCGCTACATCGTCAAGGCGAACGGGTCGCGCAGCGTCAGGATCTTCGCAGGAGACATGATCAAGGTTGTCGACCGCGAGGGCCTTCAGGCGGCCGAATTGACTGCAAAGGATGGTAGCGGCCGTTCCGACACTGGCATCCTGGGGGTCCCTGGCTCCGAGCCGGTCCTGCGGATTTTCGGAACCGGGCTCGCTGGCGAGACCGCGGAATTTGTCGTGCAGCGCGACGGTCAACTGCGCGTCGCCGCGCCGGGTCGGGTCATGGATTTCCAGACTCAGGACACCGCAACGGATATTGAGCTTTTTATCCAGCGCGCTACGCCAGTGAATTACAAGCCCGGCGGAAATCCCCTGCCGGATCCCCTGCGGGATCCGCTGCTGGAGATACGCATCCGAGCAGCGACGGCGCACGCCTACGTGGTCAAGGCCGGCGAATATATCCAGATACTGGACATCGACGGTCGCCAGATGACGGACTTCCAGGCATTTTCAGCTCGCAAGCTGGACAAAGGCATAGAGCATGCCTTGGACGCGACCGTCACACGGACGTTGACCGGCCGTGCCCTGCCAATACCGGGACTGCCCTCCAAAGCGTTCGCCTTCGATTTCGAGCCATTGGTCGAGGTCATCCAGGACACGGTCGGTCGGCACGATGCCTTCGCCACCGCCTGCAACTCGCGCCAATACGACGACATGGGCTATCCGGGGCACGCGAATTGCACTGACAACTTTAACCATGCGCTCAGTCCTTACGGCGTGGGCAAGCGCAGGGGCTGGGAAGCCCTGAATTTCTTCTACAATTCACGAATGGACGCCCATGACCAGATCATCTCCGATGAGGCTTGGTCTCGGCCTGGCGACTATGTCCTGATGCGCGCCCTGACCGATCTTGTGTGCGTGAGTTCGTCTTGCCCCGACGACATCGATTCAGGCAACGGCTGGAATCCGACCGACATGCTCGTTCGGACTTTTGCGGCCGAAAACAAATTCTCCAAAGCAATCGCATTTCGGATGACACCGGACGCTGACCCTCAAATGACCCAAGACACCGCCTTCCACGAACGTTTTTCCGCATTGACACGCCACTACGCCGAATATCGCGGTTACTGGCTACCCTCCCGCTTCAACAATGAAGGCCCGATCTCGGAATACTGGGCTTGCCGCGAGAAATGCGCGGTCATCGACCTTTCCGCACTGCGGAAGTACGAGATAACCGGACCCGACGCGGAAGCGCTGTTGCAGTACTGTATGACGCGCGATATCCGCAAACTTGGCACGGGGCACGTGGTCTACACGGCTATGTGCTACCCGAACGGCGGGATGATCGATGACGGCACTGTCTTCCGCCTCGGCCAGAACAATTTCCGCTGGATTTGTGGCGATGACTACAGCGGAATCTGGCTGCGCGAGCAGGCCGAAAAGATGGGCTACGAGGTTTGGGTTCGCAACTCGACCGACCAGATGCACAACATTGCCGTGCAAGGCCCCAACAGCCGTGAATTGCTGAAGGAAATCATCTGGACAGCGCCAGGCCAGACGGCGCTCGGCGAGTTGGAGTGGTTCCGCTTCTGCGTGGGCAGGATCGGCGGTTTCGACGGTATTCCCGTGGTCGTGTCGCGTACCGGCTATACTGGTGAACTCGGCTATGAGGTGTTCTGCCACCCACGCGACGCCGTCGCGGTGTTCGATGCGGTCTGGGAGGCCGGCCAGAAGCATGGCCTCAAGCCGATGGGTTTGGAGGCGCTCGACATCCTTCGCATCGAGTCGGGTCTCATCTTCGCAAACTATGAATTCAACTCGGAGACGGACCCGTTCGAAGCCGGGATTGCCTTCACTGTTCCGCTCAAGTCAAAGACAGACGATTTCATTGGCCGGGAGGCGCTGCTGCAGCGCAAGGAGCATCCTCGTCATAAGCTGGTTGGTCTCGAGATAGACTCCAACGATGCCGTTGGCCACGGCGACTGCGTTCATATCGGCCGTGCCCAGGTAGGCGTTGTAACCAGCGGAACGCGTTCGCCCGTCCTCGGAAAGAACATCGCGCTGGCACGTGTCGATGCGCTGAACTCGGCCATCGGCACCGAGGTAGAGATCGGCAAGTTGGACGGTCACGCCAAGCGTCTGCCAGCAAAGATCGTAAGGTTCGCCCATTTTGACCCGGAAAAGACGCGTCCGCGCTCGTAATCGGGGCCGCGGGACACTTAAGCTCTGTCCCGCAACGCCCTCAGCCAAAGGTGTCAGAATGGCTATGCAATGTCCTGAAATTCGCTGGTCGCCCTTCACCGGCGAAGGTAGTCACGAAACGCAGGATGCCTCGGCTGGGTTAGCCCTCGATCGCGGCGACGATCTTACAGTTCGGCAACTCGCGCTTTTGGCCAATCTCGACGAGGCATCCACTTGGAAATCGCTCGCAGCCGAGGGGATCAGGACGCACTTGGCGATAAGAGGATTGCCAAGCCTCGTATCCCATAACTAGGCCAGGTCATGGCTCGTGAAGCGCGGAGCTGCGCCTCGTGGAGCCCAGCCCGCTTAGATCCTCGCGATGTCATCCTAGCGGCAATCACCCAAGAAATTTCACTGGGAATCTAACCGATGTGCACGACTAATCAGACCACTGCCCGAGCGCTGAAGGACTCTGCGATAGCAGCGGCTATCGCCCGCGAGCTCGACCGTCAGCAAAACCAGATTGAACTGATCGCTTCAGAAAACATCGTGTCAAGCGATGTGCTTGCCGCGCAGGGCTCGGTCCTGACCAACAAGTATGCGGAAGGCTATCCAGGGCGCCGCTACTATGGCGGGTGCGAATTCGTCGATGAAGTCGAAACATTGGCGATCGACCGGGCCAGGCAACTCTTCGGCGCCAAGTTCGCCAACGTCCAACCCCACTCCGGTGCCCAGGCCAATCAGGCGGTTTTCCTGGCGCTTCTCCAGCCCGGCGACCGAATCATGGGCATGTCTCTCGCCCATGGCGGCCATCTGACACACGGATCGCCAGTTACCATGTCAGGCAAGTGGTTTGATGTGGTGAGCTACGAGGTTCGAGAAAGCGATCAGCTGATCGACTACGATGCGGTGCGCGCACTCGCCCTCGAGACCCGGCCCAAGCTCATCCTCGCCGGGGCATCGGCCTATCCACGTGTGATTGATTTCGCTGCGTTTCGCGAAATCGCGGATCTTGTCGGAGCCTACCTGATGGTGGACATGGCCCACTACGCGGGTCTCGTCGCCACCGGCCATTATCCGGATCCTTTAAGGCACGCCCATGTGGTCACGACCACGACGCACAAGACGTTGCGGGGGCCGCGGGGCGGCATGATCCTGACCAATGACGAGGCGCTGGCGAAAAAGCTGAATTCAGCCGTTTTTCCGGGCAACCAGGGCGGGCCGCTGATGCACGTCATTGCCGCCAAGGCGGTCGCCTTCGGGGAGGCCCTGAGGCCTGAGTTCGAGGACTATGCAGGCCAAGTGATCAAGAACGCCAAGGCGCTAAGCCAAACCTTGATCGACGGCGGACTTGCCATTGTCTCCGGAGGAACTGATTGCCATATGGTTCTGGTCGATCTGCGGCCAAAGGGCGTTAAGGGACGGGATGCCGAGCAGGCGCTGGAACGCGCCGGATTGACATGCAACAAGAACGCCATCCCGTTTGACCCCGAAAAGCCTGCGGTGACATCGGGTGTCCGCTTGGGAACCGCGGCCGGTACCACGAGGGGATTTGCCGAAGCCGAGTTTCGCCGCGTCGGCGAACTGATCCTGAAAGTTGTCGATGCCCTTGCCGCGAAGGGCCCGGAAGGCGATGCCTCTATCGAGCGGGATGTCCTTGCAGAGGTAAGGAGGTTGTGCGCGCTGTTTCCAATCTACCGCTGACGCGGATTTTGCTGGCCTTGCCTCGGTGCGCTGGCATTCATTCTGCGATCGCTTGCTACGGCCCTTTCGGCGAACTTTGGCAGGCGTCGCTTTTTGAACAGTCACGCGTTTCAGCTTCAGGCACAGTGATATAGTATCCAATGGTAGGTGGATGCCATGGCTAAGCGCACGGCCGAATTGCAACGATTTCTGGATGCTGCCGATGCGTCATACGCCCACCTGGTGACGCTGCCGAAGGCTCGCGAAGCGATTAGCACGATCTTTCGCGCCTTGCAGACGCCAGCGCCGCTCCGGGATGGCCCGGGCGACCGCCTGCCGACATGCCAATTTCTGGAAGAGGCGCTGTCGTACGCTGAATCGGCCACAACTCTGCGGACGCTCTGCAAGTGCTTTCGGGATGTTGAGCCACAACTGCGATGGCGGCGTCGGACTAACAATGACTCTTCCGCAAGCGACAATTTTCCTGAGAACCACGCCAACGCATTGATTTGCGGGCCAGGAGGGCTCGAGGAGCGATCGGATGTTTGGGTCGGGGTATCCCTGTTGGCGCCGCATGTTCGGTATCCCAACCATCGGCATCAGCCTGAAGAAGTCTATCTCTTCCTGTCTGAGGGAGAATTTCTGCACGGCGACACTGCTTGGTTTACGCCAGGTCTAGGCGCGACACCGTACAACCCGTCCAACATTGTACACGCAATGCGGTCCGGGGATCAGCCTCTCCTGGCCTTGTGGGTTCTCAATGCACGGCCGTGAGAAGTCTCTCGCGTTTGAACCCTTCTGCTTTGTCTCGTTGACCAGCGCTTTCGAGATCTTCGAGACGTGCCACCGCAGGTCCAGTGCGGTCCGCAGGTCATCTGCGAAGGAATGCTTCCGATAAACGCCTACAGTTCCGCCAATGAGCCGGACGTGTGATTGAGTATCTTGTCTCCTTCAAGCGCGGGAGGCGAAACGGCAACTCGATATCATGTGCGAGGCCCTTCGGAAGGACCCGGAGATCGACATAGATGCCCTTCGGGAAGGTCGGTCCTTCGCCACGAAGGCGCAAGGCCCGCAGGCGCAATCGGCCATCGGACCCGACGACGTGAAGCTGATCCGGAGGCTCGTATCGAGGCTGCGGGACAACGACGAACTCGAGGAATTCGAGCTGATCTATCTCGGCGGCCGTGCAAAGAGAGAAGGCGGCCTTGAACTGGTTCTCCCAGAGGAGATGAAGCTTCTTGAGCGGCTGGCGTGGCTTGAGAACGCATCAACATAGGTGGACGCGAGGAGTGGAGAAGATGGGCTTGGCGATAACCTGAAATCCGGTTATCGCGAAGCCCAAAGACCTGCCAATCCGCGGCGCCCTTCGCGGCTGGTGCGTAAAGTCCTGCTCCTCAAGGATTCGACGGTGCTTGAGGAGATCGAGGGCAAGCTCGCTGCCATGCCTGGCGATCAAGCTCGCGCGTCGCTCCGGATGCGAAGTCGCGTCGATCCCGCCAAATACAGCCGCAATTCTCTCGGATAGCCCAATGACATGTCGCCGGGCCCGATGCTGGACTCGTGACGAGATCTGGCTAACCAATTCCCTGTGTCCGGCATCCACAAATCCTCGACGAGAAGATACTGGGTAAGACGCACGGCGGATCAGCTCAGGGCCGCATGTTTAGCGCCCACAATACTAGCAAAGGTTGATCACCCGACTGCATAGCGTGGGTAGTGTTGGGTGGATTGTAAGCAGTCCCGCCCACGCCTGGTGTAAACCAGCCACTGTCACCATGCCGGAATTCTCCTGTTGACAGAAATAGGTAGACTCCTTCAGGGGCCTGCTGATGATCGGGGTAGCGCACGTTCGGAGCCAAGACGGACATCCCAAGGCAAACGTCCGATCGGTCCTCAGCCCCTCCCGGCCCGCAGATCAAGGCTTCCGCGTGGTTTTGGGCAAAGTTGGCGCTTGCAGACTCGTTACCGTGCGTTCGGCATCGCCAATTCAGTTGCGGTTCGAGGTTGCGAAAGCGCCTAGCGAGAACTGCAGTCGTAGGAAGGGTGGAAGCCTGCGCCAGGGCCGCGTCTAGAAATTCGCATGTCGGCAAGCTGCTGCCGGACGGATTGTAGACCGCTGCCGGCGTTTGCAGCGCGTCGAAAATGATCCCGATCGCATCTCGCGCTGTCGGTTCCGTCACCAGATGAGCGTATGCGGCTTCAGCTGCTGCCAGAAACCACTGCAATTCAGAATTGCGCTTAGTCATTTGCGTGAGGCATCCCAATGTCTCCATCCTTATGTGCCTCATATGCAAGCGCTCGGCTGTTCACTCAGCGCTGCCTCGCGACGCTATCTGCAGCTTTGGAAGCGCCTGCAGCAGTCGACCGTGGAACTAATGGCGAGGATGCGGTCGGCCGCGCCAATCGGGTTGCGTGTTTCGCGCACTTGGCGATTTCAATTTCCGGAACGTGTCGCATGTGGCGGCCCTCCGTTCTCGCCGTGTGCGTTCGATCGTTTCTCGGGCCTGTGCTCATTCGGCAGACAGGCGCAAGGCATCCGCCATGGCTTCGGGTGGCCGTTGAACGATGAGTCTTCCTCATCTTTCCTCATATAGTGTGATTTTAAGTGGTAAATCGTGGGAAATTGTGGCAATAGCCGCAGAGCAGTACAAAGATCGAGCTGGCATGAACGCAAGCGCTTCAACCGGAGGATCACCGACAGTTCTGGGTCGCAGGGTAGCCCTCCTTCTGGGTGGCGATTTTGACCTGCATTCCTTTGCTTACACCGTCGATGCCCTTCGCCTTGTCAACCAAGCGACTGGTCAAGCTGCCTATTCATGGGAAGTGATCAGTCTCGGGGGTCGCCAACTTGTTAGCACCTGCGGCGTGGAGGTCTCGGCGAACTGGCTACTGTGTGAGCGGCTTGAAGAGCTCCGCCGAATGGATTGTCTCTTCGTTCTGTCCAAGGGGACGACGAGCGCTCAGTCGAGCGCCATATCCAAGTCACTTGTTTCAGCGAAAGACGCAGCCGCTGAAATCTTCGGAATCGGCTGCGGTGTATTCGAAATAGCGCGAGCGGGGCTCCTTCGTAGGGGTGCCCTACATTGGGAGAGGGTGGGCGAGTTTGAGAATGAGTTCGGCGCAGACATAGATGCCACCACCGACCTCTTCACCGCAGACCGCGGCACTTTCACCTGTCCTGGCGGTGCCGCGGCGATGGATCTGATGGTTCATCTCATAATGAGCCACCATGGCGAGGAAATCGCAGCCCAAGTCTGCAGGCTAGCGCTGGTCGAACGGGCCAGGCCACTCGGTGAGCGCCAACGCATCTCCATCCACGGAAAAGACCTTCGTAAAGTTCCGAAGCTTTGGGAGGCGCTTTGCATCATGGCAAACGTCAAGTCATCGCACCTTGACGTTGGCGCGATATGCGAGCGGATTAATCTTTCGCGACGACAACTTGAGCGCCTTTTTCAGGCGTATATGGGAACGTCACCCTTCCGCTTCTTCCAGTCGCTGCGCCTTCAACATGCGGATGCCTTGTTGGTAAACTCGAACGAACCCGTGAATGTGGTCGCAAGGAAATGCGGCTTTACCACACCCTCTCATTTTACCCGCGCTTACAAGCTCCAATACGGAATCCTCCCTACGGCTGTTCGAGCGGGCGGCGATCTTACATCGCGTTCGGGATAGCTACGGTTCAAGGGTCATGGATACCGTCGCGGACGTGTCGCCGGGCGTAGGTTGACAATGCGTCTTGGAGGTTCGTTTCGCTGCGGTTTCTAAAGTCGGCCTGCTAGCGCGTCTCGATAGAGATTGCCCAACTTCTCAGCATTGACCGAGACGGGATTGCCTCCGCACGAGGGGTCCTTTTCTGCCATCCTTGCAAGCTCGTCGACTTGCTCCTCCTTCACGCCGACGGCATCAAGCGTATGGGGAATTCCGATCTCCTTTCTCAAATCTAGGATCCATTTGAGAACTGCGTCAAAGGAAGGATTCGGAAGGTCTAGATATCTGGCAAGCGCGGACATGCGCTCATCGATCGCAGGCTGATTGAATCGCAGCACATAGGGCATGACGATCGCGATCGTTAGTCCGTGATGGCTGTTGAGGAGGGCGCCACAAGGGTGGGACAGAGAATGCATCGCGCCCAAGCCCTTCTGAAATGCAGTGGCGCCCATGCTAGACGCCACCATCATTTGGGATCGAGCTTCGATGTCTTCTCCGCTTTGAACGGCCGTCGGCAGCCAATCCTTTACAATCCTAATCGACTCCAGCGCGATTCCTTGAGCCATCGGATGGAAGAAGGGACTGCAGTAGGCCTCGAGGCTATGAGAAAGCGCGTCCATCCCAACCGCCGCCGTGATCCTGGCGGGAAGGTCAACCGTTAGCGCAGGGTCTGCTATGACGATCGCCGGCATCATGCGCGGATGGAAGATGATCTTTTTTGTATGGTCGCGTTCGTCAGTAATCACGGAGGCGCGACCGACTTCGGATCCTGTCCCCGACGTGGTCGGTACGGCCACAACCGGCGCCATCCCAGCAACATCGACCCGAGTGTACCAGTCGTCGCGATCCTCGAAATCGAAAAGAGGGCGCTTCTGTCCAACCATCAGGGCAATCGCTTTTGCGGCATCGAGACCGCTTCCGCCGCCGAAAGCCACTACGCCGTCATGGGCACCCGCATGGTACGCCTCGACGCCCGCACGAACGTTCGCGCCTACGGGGTTTGCCTGGATGTCGGAGAATACCCCGTGCTCCAAGTTCGATGACCGCAGCAAGGCAAGGGTCTCAACCACCACCGGCAGTCCGACCAATCCCGCATCCGTCACGAAAAGAGGATTGCTCATGCCGAGAGATCGGCAGGCGTCGGCCAACTCGACAATTCGTCCTGCGCCGAAGCGGATCGCTGTCGGATAGTTCCAATTCCCGCGCAAGGCTGTTACGGCGGCCATCGGTTCCCCTTTTCCGGTTCTTGATGAGTTGGGCGTGTCGCCCTGTTGCACTGCTATCTATCTTGCTCGCTCGATCCCTCGAATGTCAACAAATAACCACAAAAAAAGTGGAATCTGTTGGCATGGTCGTTATTTACTGGAGCCCGCTATCCGAGAAGACGAAGCGCTTGCTCATGGAGCCAAGGAGTTGCGGCGGCGATCACGTGCTCTCCGGAATTTACAGTCAGGGGGCTTCCGCCCCAGTCAGTGATCACCCCGCCGGCATTCTCCACCACAGGCACGAGGGCGAGGAAATCGTAGGGCAGAAGAGACGCTTCTATAACGAGATCGCAATACCCGGACGCCAGCAGCGCATATTGGTAGCAATCGCCCCCAAATCGTCTCAGCGCCGCCATTCGACTTAGTCGGTCAAAGCGCTGCCAATCGTCCGGAGATGGAAAGAAGTCGGGAGACGAGGTGTATACGCGGGCCTCGGCTACGCTTCGGCACGTGCTTGTGCGGGAAACCCTCCCATTGAACGTGGTTCCACTTGGTGAGCCGATCCAGCGCTCAGCCAGGGCTGGCATTTCGATGACGCCGACCAGAGGGGCGCTGGACTCCAAATATGCGATCAATGTTCCGTAGAGCGGCATCCCCGTAAGGAAGCTCTTGGTGCCATCGATAGGGTCGAGAACCCACAAGCCGCCATCGCCAGCGGTGAAACCAGTCTCTTCGCCGAAAATTCCATGATCGGGGTATCTCTCCTCGATAAGCGCTCGCATTGCGCCCTCGATCGCCTTGTCTGCGATTGTCACGGGGCTCTCGTCGGCCTTTCGCTCGAACTCCATGACATTTCGGAAGTACGCACTGGAATGCTTCCTCGCCTCGTCGGCCAATTCGGCGGCGAAAGCGATGATCTCGGTGACGGCGGCGTGCTGCGAATTTTCCACTGGTTGGCACCTCTCTCAAGCGACCAGATGGCAGATAAACCACGGAATCGCACAAATGTCTCACAAAAAATGTGGATAATTGTTGACTTTGCTCGTGCAAAACGGCACGACCATGGGAGGAGTCCTAGGTTGGACAATCCGTTAGAAAGGGGAAACATGATGTCGAACTTCCCGACCCATGCTCGAGCGGTCATTATCGGTGGTGGGATTATCGGTACTTCGACCGCCTATCACCTGGCCAAGCTGGGGTGGAGTGATGTGGTGCTCATTGAACGTCACAAGTTGACGTCAGGCAGCACCTGGCATGCTGCAGGCCTGGTCGGCCAGCTTCGCTCAAGCGCCAACATCACGCAGCTCCTTGGCGAATCGGTGAAGCTGTACAAGACCCTGGAGCAGGAAACTGGTCTGGCGACAGGCTGGAAGATGAACGGAGGCCTGCGCCTCGCGTGCAACGATGAGCGCTGGACCGAAGTCAAGCGGCAGGCAACCACCGCGCGGTCGTTCGGTCTGGAAATGCACCTGTTGACGCCAAAGGAGGCACAAGAGCTTTGGCCCTTGATGGATATCTCGGATGTTGTCGGGGCAGCGTTTCTGCCGACCGATGGTCAAGCTAGCCCCTCAGATATCACTCAGTCCCTGGCAAAGGGTGCCCGCACCCACGGCGCGCGTATTTTCGAAGACACCGAGGTCTCTGAGGTCATCGTCGAAGACGGTCGCGTCAAGGCCGTTGTTACCAGCCGCGGCCGCATTGATTGCGAGTACGTGGTCAATTGCGCCGGCCAGTGGGCGCGAGCAGTCGGAAAACTCGCCGGCGTGAATGTCCCGCTGGTTTCGGTCGAGCACCAATACATGGTCACGGAGTCGATTAAGGGTGTCACATCGAATCTGCCAACGCTGCGCGACCCGGATCGGCTGACCTACTATAAAGAGGAGGTAGGCGGCCTGGTCATGGGAGGCTACGAACCGAATCCGATAGCGTGGGCGATCGACGGCGTGCCGCGAAATTTCGAATTCCAATTGCTGGAGTCGAATTTCGGTCATTTCGAACAACTCATGGAACTGGCGCTAGGACGTGTTCCCGCACTGCAGACTGCCGGGGTGAAGCAGCTAATCAATGGCCCCGAGAGCTTTACCCCCGACGGCAATTTTATCCTGGGCGAAGCTCCGGAAGTTGACGGGTTTTTCGTCGGTGCTGGTTTCAACGCCTTTGGCATTGCTTCCGGCGGTGGCGCCGGCAAGGTTCTTGCCGAATGGATCGCGGGCGGCGAGCCGCCGTATGATCTGTGGCCAGTCGACATTCGTCGCTTCGGTCGGAACGCTCAGGACGTGAGTTGGGTCCGAAAGCGCACGCTGGAAGCCTATGGGAAGCATTACACGATAGCTTGGCCCAACGAGGAACATAGGAGCGGACGTCCGGCGCGCCGCTCGCCCCTATACGACCGGCTCAAGGCGCAAGGGGCCTGCTTCGGCGAGAAACTCGGCTGGGAACGACCGAACTGGTATGCAGCTGACGGCGAGGAGGCGATGGACCAGCATACCTTCCAGCGCCCCAACTGGTTCGCAGCGGTAGCGCGCGAGCACCATGCCACTCGCGAAGCGGTGACCCTGTTTGATCAATCATCGTTCTCCAAGTTCCTTATGGTGGGCAAGGACTCGGAACAGGCGCTATCCTGGATTTGCGCGAACGACGTCGCAAAGCCGGTCGGCAGCCTCATCTACACCCAGATGCTGAACAGTCGGGGTGGGATCGAATGCGATCTGACAATAGGCAGAATCGCCGAAAACCAATTCTACATCGTGACGGGAACGGGCTTTGCCACGCATGATTTCGATTGGATAAAGCGGCATATTCCCAAGGGGCTGGATGCCACTTTGATAGACGTTACCTCGGGCTACGCTGTACTCAGCCTGATGGGCCCGTACGCTCGTAAGGTCATCGAAAAGTTGACCGACGACGACGTTTCTCACGAAGGTTTTCCGTTTGGCAAGGTGCGCACGATTCATGTCGCTGGCGCCCCGTTGATGGCGCTGCGCGTCACATACGTTGGGGAGCTCGGATGGGAGTTCCATTTCCCGACCGAGTTCGCAGCGACGGTCTATGAAGCGATGATGGCGGCCGGCGAAGAGTTCGGCATCAAGAACGGCGGATACCGCGCAATTGAAAGCTTGCGGTTGGAGAAAGGCTATCGTGCTTGGGGATCAGATATTGGACCTGACTACACGCCTCTGGAAGCTGGGCTTGGCTGGGCTGTCAAATTCAAGAAGAACACGCCGTTCCTTGGACGGGAGGCCTTGGAAAGGCAGCGTGGCGGGAAGCTCAGACGGATCTTGACGACCTTCACCGTTGATGACCCCTCAGTGATACTGCTGGGGCGGGAAACCATCTATCGCGACGGCGAACGCGTAGGCTGGCTAAGCAGCGGTGGCTTCGGCCATTCGATTGGTAAGCCAATCGGGTTGGGGTATGTCAGGCAGCCTCAGAGCGGCCTCGACGAGGATTATATCCTTCAGGGATCATACGAGCTCGATGTGGCAGGCGAGCGCGTGCCGTGCCACGCAAGCTTGGAGCCCCTGCTGGATCCGAAAATGGAGCGAATCAAGCGTTAGCTGTTCGCCCATTGAGCAGCCACCACCAACCGAGTTCCGTGGTGGCTGTTCAGCGCAGGCCACCGATGATCGGGGTCCGAATATCTAAGCCGTCAACTCATCCAGGCTTTCCGACGCGGTGAAAACGCGAACCTCGGCATCATCGCATTTTCGCTGAAAATGGTCTGGCGGAGGCTCGTCACAGACGATCGCATCGATCGCCGAGAGCTCGCATACCTTTACAGGCGCACCCCGCCCGAATTTGCTGGCGTCAACGATAACCCAAGTCTCCTGGGCCTGCTTCATGGCGGCGCGGCTGAACTCGGCTTCGAAAAGATGGAAATCCACCAGCTCTCCGCGGTCATTGATTCCGCCAGTGGAGATGAACGCATACTTCACTTCGAATTGCTGCACGAAGTCGATCGACGAAGGACCAAAGGCGGCAGCAGCGTCGCCGCTGATCTCACCTCCAGTCATGAAAACCCGGTTGCCGCCGCGAGAAGCCAGGCGGCAAACAATTTCCGCCGAGTTCGTAACGATCGTGAGGTTGGAGTGACGGTGAGCTAGAGCTTCCGCAACGTAGGTGGTGGTCGTTCCGTTGTCGAGTATCAAACTATCGCCATCCTTGACCAACCGAGCGATCATGGCAGCAACGGTTCTCTTTGCTTCCTTGTTGACTTGCATGCGACGCTGGAACGGTGGCTCCTCTACATGATCCGGATCCATGATGCCGCCATGGAACCGAATGAGCGCGCCGTTCTCGATCATTGGTTTGATGTTTCGGCGAATCGTTTCGGTTGATACACGAAGCTTCTCAGCCAAATCGGTGATGCTATATGAGCCGACTTCCTTTACCGCATGCAAAATGTCAGTCTGTCTCTTAAGCGACATGCAGTCTTGCCCTCTTTTCTGGGTCGGCTCGTAGATTCCACACATACTTCATGGTTTTTTGTGGCATTTCAAGATGCCAACCCCACATTTTCGGCGACTTGGGATTGCACGTTCCGAGCACGAGGCTAGCGCATCTCTCTCTCGAGCTTGGCCCCGAGACTTTGGAACGGTTATGGCCGTTCGAAGCCGTTAGCAATGGCCGCGATTAGACCGCAATGCTTGGTTTGCAGTTTGAGATCAAGGTTTGTTGGTGGATAGGAAAGCCATCGCAAAGATGCTTCACGTCCGTCCTGACTTTTTCCTCAACCGAGGCGCTCCCGTGCCCGGGTCGCTATCGTCTCGACCTCGTCGACGAACTCACATCCGCCGCAATAGCGGATGATGTCCCGGGATGTGGTGTAGCTGGCGGCATTGGTCGCCGAGCTCTCCGGCATGGGCCGGGCTGATCAGCGTGCCACGGCTGGCAGGCTGATCAGGGGATCATCACTCATCTGGCTGATCGTCTCAAGGGTCATATAGCGGGCTCGCTGGACGGCCCACTCATCATTCTGTTCGAGTAGTAGCGCCCCGACGAGGCGCACGATCGCATCGTCGTTCGGGAAGATTCCGACGACCTCGGTGCGTCGCTTGATCTCGCCGTTGAGACGCTCGATCGGATTCGTCGAGTGGAGCTTGGCGCGATGTTCCTTCGGGAAGGTCATATAGGCCAGCACGTCGGGCTCGGCGTCATCCATGATTGTCGCCAGCTTCGGGACCTTGGGCCGGATCTGATCAGCCACGGCGCGCCATTGGGTGCTCGCGGCCTCGGGCGTTTCCTGGGCGAAGGCGGTGGCGATGAAGGCCGAGACGACCCTGCGGCCGCTCTTGCCGGCATGTGCCAGCACGTTCCTCATGAAGTGGACGCGGCACCTCTGCCACGTGGCGCACAGCACCTTGGTGACGGCCGCCTTGAGGCCTTCATGTGCGTCTGAGACGACGAGCTTGACGCCGCGCAGACCGCGGCGTGTCAGCTTGCGCAGGAACTCGGTCCAGATCGGCTCGGCCTCCGAGGCGCCGATCTCCATGCCCAGGACCTCGCGCCGGCCGTCCGCGTTGACGCCGACGGCGATGATGACAGCGACCGATACGATGCGCCCACCGCGACGCACCTTCAGGTAAGTGGCGTCGATCCACAAGTATGGCCAATCGCCCTCGATCGGCCGATCGAGGAAGGCTTTCACCTTGCCGTCGATCTCCTCGCACAGCCGCGAGACCTGGCTCTTGGAGATGCCGCTCATGCCCATCGCCTTGACCAGGTCGTCGACCGAACGCGTCGAGATGCCCTGCACATAGGCTTCCTGGATGACGGCGGTGAGCGCCTTCTCGGCCATCCGGCGCGGTTCGAGGAAGCCCGGGAAGTAGGATCCCTTCCTGAGCTTGGGAATGCGCAGTTCGACGGTGCCCGCTCGCGTCTCCCAATCCCGCTCGCGGTAGCCGTTGCGTTGAGCGGTCCGCAACGCGCTCTTCTCGCCATAGCCGGCACCGGTGGCCGCGCCCACCTCCAGCTCCATCAGCCGCTCGGCGGCAAAGCCGATCATCTCGCGCAGCAGATCCGCATCCGGGGTCTTCTCCACGAGCGTGCGCAGGTTCATCATGTCGTCGGTCATCGGTGGTCCTTCCGAAATGGGTTGGCGTCAACAACCAAACCCTACCGGAAAGCGCCGATGACCACCGAAAGGCCGCTCACTCGCTACAGCGCTACTAACGGCGCGCTCGCGAGCGGCTTTATAACCCTCAGCTACACCACCTGATGGGACACGACCCAATAGCGCTTACCCGCGCAGCCCCGGCGTCTTTATTCGTCAGAATGGAGCCCTGTGCCTCAGGACATCCATGCTCACGATGTTTTCGGAAGTTCGATTTGACGCTTCTGCCTATCGAGCGCTTGGCGATTGCTGCCGCTATGGAAACGTCCTCTGAGACAAGGCGAGCGGCAATCTGGGACACGGCATTTTCCGTGTTCGTCAGAGCTAAGACTTCCGCTTGGCCGCCTCGCTCGACGGCGGGGGGCGATATGGACTCAGCCCGGCAAGCGGAAGTGAAACGATTTGGGTTGAGTCAGATGCTCATAACCGAGGACGCTCAAGCTCGCGCCTCGTCCGCTATCCTTCACCCCGGTCCAAGCGAGCGAGGGATCGAGATAGTCACAGCGATTTAGGAAGACTGTCCCAGTTTCGATATCCGCGGCCAACGTTTCGGCTGCCGCCAGATCCCTGGTCCATAGCGAGGCGGTAAGGCCGTACTGACTGTCATTCATGAGTGCGATAGCCTCTTGATCGGAACTAACGCGCATGATGCCCACCACTGGCCCAAATGTTTCTTCTGTCATGACCCGCATCCTGTGGTCGACGTCGACCAGCAGACGCGGCGAGACATAGGTTCCGTCTGGCCGCGCTAGCTCGTATGCCGAAACGGGTGCCAGGCTGCGAGCCCCGCCTGCCAGCGCTTCCTCCACTTGACCACGAATAAACGCCGCCGCAGTTTTGGTCACCACCGGCCCGAGGTTGGTACTGGGTTCGAGCGGATTGCCCAAATGGTAATCGCACGTCAATTTTACCGCTTGCTCGACGAATTCGTCATAGACGTCGGTGTGAACGTAGATTCGTTCGACGGCGCAGCAGGATTGGCCGCTGTTGAAAAAGGCTCCATCAATAATATTCCCGGCGGAGAACGATATGTCGGCATCCGGCCGAACGTAGGCTGGATCCTTCCCCCCCAACTCGAGCCCGACGCTGATGAATCGGTCCGAAGCCGCCCTTTGCACGAGACGCCCAGTCCGGACTGACCCGGTGAAGGCGACATGGTTCACTCTCCGGTCGGCAACGATCCGTTCTGCATCGCTGTTGGACGCCACCACGACCTGTAGTACGCCCTTCGGCAACCCGGCGGCTTCGAAAGCGTGAAGGAAATGTTCGCCACTAAGAGGAGTTTGGGGAGCGGGTTTGAGAACGACACTGTTGCCCGCGAGGATTGCCGGGACAACGGTGTTTACCGCAGTCAGCAACGGGTAGTTCCAAGGCGCGATTACGTAGACGACGCCCATTGGGGTGCGGCGGATAAATCGTCTAAATCCGTCAATGGGCTCGGGTTCAATGTCGGCCAGGGCGCTCGAGGCCAGGGCAATCATTGTCCTGGCACGATCGATGCAGCCTTTTACCTCGCCCGGCGTTTGGGAAATGGGCCTGCCGATTTGTTGGGTAATCGCCGCGGCGAGGTCCAACTGGTGATGGCCAAGATGCTCCGCGAATTTCTCGCAAATCGCAGCACGCTCCTGAAGTCTTGTCTTTGACCATGCCTTCTGAGCGGAAACGGCCTGGTCGAGCATGTTGTCGATCTCTTGAGGCGAGGCGAGGGGCCGCTCCACCACAACGCTGCCGTCGATAGGAGACACTGTTCGCTGCATACCGATCATCGTGATGCCTCAGATTATTTCGAAGTATCTTGTGAGTTCCCAGTCAGAAACATGGCGCAGGCACTCGCGCTCTTCCCATTCGCGCGTTGCCGCGAAGTGCTCGACGAAGGTCGAGCCGAATATCTCATGCGCCTCCTGGGAGTTCCGCAGCAGCCTCGCGGCTTCCGTCAAGGTTCTGGGCAACCGCAAATGTGCCGGCGCCTCTACCGTATATGCATTCCCTGTGAGCGGCGGTTCGGGGACGATCTTGTGTTCGATCCCCCAAATCCCGGCACCGATCGCGGCGGCCAGGGTCAGATAGGGGTTTGTGTCCGCGCCCGGGATACGAAATTCAACGCGCTGGGATTTGGCCGTTCCGGTGATGGCGCGAATGGCTACCGTGCGATTGTCAATGCCCCACGTCGCGGAGGTGGGAGCCCAGTAACCCGGAACAAGTCGTCGATACGAGTTGACGGTCGGCGCCGCGAAGGCGGCAAGCACAGGAGCGAGTTTTTGTAGGCCACCGACAAAGTGGCGCATCGTTTCGCTAATGCCCTTTTCCTTGGTTCCGTCGTGAAAAACGCTCGATCCGTCACGATCGGTCAGAGAGACGTGAACATGCCCCCCTTGGCCAGGCAATTTTTGGTTCCACTTCGCCATGAAGCTGGCAAACAACCCGTTCCGCTGGGCAAACACCTTTGCGAAGGTTTTGAACAGCGCTCCCTTGTCAGCCGCCGCCAGAGCTTCATCAACAGTGATTGCCGCCTCTAGAGCGCCTGGTCCTGTCTCTTCATGCAGGCCCTCAAGCGGAATGCGCATGTCCTCAAACAGGTCGAGAAGACCATGATAAAATGTTGTGTTGGTAGAATTTCGGATGACGGAGTAACCGAAATTCCCATTTCCCAGGGGCTGGAGGTCCCGAAAGCCTTTTTCAACAATCGTTGCCGCAGTCTCTTGCACGACCAGGAATTCGTACTCGCATGCCGCCTTGGCGCTGAATCCGAGCCCTGCGGCCTTTTCCAGCACACGTTTCAGGACCCCACGGGGGCAAAGGTCCTGAAGGGCGCCGCTGAACTCCCCAAGGACGAAAAGAGTGTCGTTCTCGAAGGGCAACTCGCGTGCCGTGTCGGGGAGCAGCCTGACCTGCGCATCACCATAGCCTGTGTGCCAGCCCGTCAGCTTGGTGTTGTCGTAGAGCTGATCGTTGGAGTCCCAGCCGAGAACGACATCACAAAATCCGAAGCCGCCTTCTAGCGCCGAAGCGAACTTTTCCCGGGCCATGTATTTGCCGCGCATTACGCCGTCGATGTCGAACACCCCAACTTTGACATGCCGATACGGCCGTTCGCCCAAGAGCTTCTGCAGATCAGCTGGGCACCTGACCCGTGAAAGTTCCATCGCATTGCTCATGGAGTTTTGATCCTGACGCTGTTGAAATCGCAAGGCGCGGTCGGCAAAGCCAGCAAAGAAGACCTCGCAGCGCGTAGCTATGCGCGCAATTCCTCAATTGTCAACATAATCTGATGAATATTCCGCACAAAACCACACAAGATATCCGAAAATGTGGCTTCGCCGACAAGTTTGCATCACGCGCTTGGCAGACGCTGAACTGTCGCTCGAAGGATCCCTGCGAGGTAAGACGCCGCCTTCTCCTGGCCAGCGGAATCCGAAATCAAGTCGTTTCGGATTTCGATCATCACGTTTTCAAGGCAGTTGGCGATACCGTGCAATTGCAACGTGTGGGTGACGCCGTCCCGTGGCCCGTAAGGCTCGTTCCTTCCGGTCCAGTATTCAGGGTTTGAAGTAATCGCTCGTAGCATTCTATCTGCAAGTCGTGAATCTGTATCATGCAGAATGCCGAGTTGGACTTGGCGATACCGGCCATTGTAGATGGGGGTGAAACTGTGCATCGTGACAAGCACAGTGCGCCGTTGCTCTGACGCACGGCGATCAATTTCGTCGGCGATCCTTGCGTGAAAAGGCCGATAGATTTCCCGGATCCGCATCGCGCGCGCTTGCGCATCGAGTGAAGAGTTGCCCGGTATCCGATGAACTTCGCTTATTTCCGGCATTGCCGAAGATGCGCTGGGCGGGCGATTGCAATCATAGACCAGGCGCGAAAAACGCTGGTAGATCAATGTGGCGTCCAGCTTTTCAGCCAGCATTTCCGCTGTGCTGAGTGCGCCGGGATCCCATGCCGCGTGACTGCTCAGCGTTTCCTCGCTCGCGCCTAGCGAAGCGAGAGTTGCTGGAATGAGATTCGACGCATGCTCGCAAACGATCAGGATCGGACTGCTGCCGTCGGATCCTTTTACCTCCCAAGGACAGCCATCGGTGGATGTCAGCAACTGCGAAAAATGTGAGTTCACGAGAGACCTCCCTGGGTTGGCTGTACCGCTCAGGTCGGTGGAAGCCCATTGGGTGCGCTGGTCCAGCAATTCCCACATTTTACCACGAATGTCCACATTTTATGCGTGATCAATGGGCCTCTAGGTAGAATTCGGACTTTCTCATTAGAATCTTGGTGTCCTCCCATTCGGTGAGGTTGCCAGGTGGGCTCAAATTGGCCGCGAACGCCCGTTTCGGTGGCACTTTTCCGAAAACATAACGCATATTCCTCATATATTCCACAAAATACGTTGACATTCGTGGATATTGGCCTCACTGTCCCCCACCAAAGAACGCGTGAAGCGTCGGTTAACCTCACAGCCGAAAGGGGCACAAATGTTGAACTTTCCAAAATTTCTCCGTCTTGCCGGGCTTGGCATCGGGCTCTTGGGAGCTACCGCGGCCTACGCGGTTGAATCGCCCGATCCAATCAAGCTCACCCTCAGCGATTGGTCCGGCCAGTTGTTGTCGACAAAGATTATGGGCGGCGTGCTGAAGGCGGCCGGCTACAACGTTCAATATGTTCAGGCTGACTACCTCGCTCAGCTGACTGGCATGCAGTCCGGCGATCTGGACGTCGCAATGGAAATCTGGGCCACCACGGGTCGAGAGGCCCTGGAGTCAGCGGTTGCCACCGGAAAGGTCGTCAACATGGGCGAGACCGGGATGGTCGCAAAGGAGGAGTGGTGGGTTCCCGAGTATATGATCAAGAAATGCCCCGGTTTGCCTGACTGGCAGGCGCTGAACAAATGTGCCGACCAGTTCGCGACACCGGAAACGGCTCCGAAAGGTCGGTATCTGGGTGGCCCCGTGACTTGGGGTGGTTTCGATGAAGAGCGCATTCAGAATCTGCCGATGAATTTCGAAGTGATTCATGCGGGAACTGACGCCGCTCTCTTCGGTGAACTGGATGCCGCTTACGCCAAGCAGGAGCCGATCGTCCTGTGGGTCTACTCTCCCCATTGGGTGCCTATCAAATACAAGGGCGAGTGGATCAAGTTTCCCGCCTACACGGACGAGTGCTACAAGAGCAAGTCATATGCCTGCGCGAAGCCTGGCGGACCTGTCTGGAAGGCCGGTTGGGTCGGCATGGATAAGAAGTGGCCTGGTGCCGCCAAGGCCGTTCGCGCGTTCCACATCGACAATCAGCAGATGGGCGAACTTATCAAGCGGGTTGATGTCGATGGTGAGGACCTAGATGCGGTCGTCGCGGACTGGCTGAAAAAGAACGAGTCCGTCTGGAAAAACTGGATCAAGTAAGGCGAATGGCGCGCCGCTTTGGGCCGCGCGCCATCCTGCAACAGCCCTATCATCATCTTTTGACGGCGGGAGCATCTCATGGCCGGCCCTATGATCACGTGCAAAAACGTGTGGAAGGTTTACGGATCGCCATATGTCCCCGGCGCCGAACCGCCTTCTGGTCAGATCGTTGCGCTTAGAGCAGCAGACTTATCGATTCAGGAGGGCGAGTGTTTCGTCATCATGGGTCTTTCCGGATCGGGGAAGTCAACCCTTCTGCGTTGTCTAACAAGGCTCATCGAGCCAAGCGACGGCTCCATCACCATAGCGGGAAACGAGATCACGAGTGTCTCGTCTCGCGACCTTACGGAAATCCGTCGCAGAGTGATGGGAATGGTGTTCCAGAACTTCGCTCTGCTGCCACATCTGAACGTCCTGGACAACGTAGCCTTCCCGCTAGCGGTGCGAGGCGTCAACCTGAAGACGAGAACAGCCAAGGCGCGTGAATTGGTAAAGCTCGTCGGGCTGGCCGGCCGGGAAGGAAACTTCCCGGGTGAGCTATCCGGCGGTCAGCAGCAGCGCGTCGGAATTGCGCGCGCGCTGTCTTCGGACCCCCAGATACTGTTTATGGACGAACCGTTCTCTGCCCTCGATCCGCTTTTGCGGCGCGAATTGCAGGACGAATTCATACGTCTTCGCCAAGAGCTCAGGAAGACGATTGTTTTCGTTACGCATGACTTCGATGAGGCAATTCGCTTGGCCGATCGGATCGCCATAATGCGTAATGGAGAGATCCTCGAGGTTGGAACGCCAGAAGATCTCGTGGTTCACTCCAGGCACCCTTACGTGACCGAGTTTACGCGACATTGCGACCGATCAAGCGTGTTGCGGGCTCGATCGCTGGCGCGGCCCGTCATCGGTGAATTCGTTCCAGACAGCACCGTAGAGGCAAGGTCACTTGTGGCCGATATCGCCGGCGATGTGTTGGCGGCGACAGGTATGGTCGGTGTTACTGCCGATGGCAAGATTGTTGGCAAGCTGCTCAGGGAAGACGTTATCGCGTCCCTCACGGGAAAAGAGTTTCCGAGCGAGGTTCAATAGTGTCCTTTGTCTCCAATTCGGCGCCTTCCGTCACCATGGACAAGGTATTCCGACTACCAGTCGCTTTCATCGTGACGATAGCCGTCGCCCTGACATTCTTTTTGCCGGAAAATCTCAAGTCCTATCCTAAGGACTACGAGGTTCCGTTCTCGCATTGGCTGCAGGGTGGAATGAGCTGGCTGACACAGGACAGCCCCCAAATCCAGGGATTGCCGCCGATCAAGGATGCCACGCGTGCGCTTGCTGGTGTCCTCAATGGAGTTCTCGATGCAGTTCGAGGCGTGCTCGCGGACGGCTTTAGGTTCACGCCAGGCGATGGAACACCCGACGTGCAACCTTTGCCCTGGTTTGCCGTCGCTGCGGTCCTGTTCTTGCTGGCAGCGCGTGTTGGAGGCCGCCAGCTTGCCGCGATGACCTTCATCGGGCTGGCCTTCATTGCGATAACAGGAAACTGGGCGTCGTCCATGGTGACGCTGTCCTCGGTACTTGTCAGCGCCTTCATTGCTGTCGTGCTTGGCCTTCTACTCGGGCTTCTCGCCTACCGTGTCGGCTGGTTCGCAAAGGGACTGTCCCCTGTCCTGGACCTTATGCAGACCGTGCCAGTCTTCGCCTACCTTGTGCCTGTATTGATGCTTCTTGGGTTTGGTCCGGCGGCCGCGCTTGCAGCCACGATCATATATGCAATGCCGCCGATGATCAGGAACACTGAGCTCGGATTGCAGCGCGTAGCACCTGAGATAAGTGAATTTGGGGCGATAGCCGGATGCAACGAGAGGCAACTGCTATTCAAAATCCTCGTTCCTTCCGCGCTGCCCGCAATCATGATTGGCGTAAACCAGGTCGTCATGATGACCCTGAACATGGTCATTATTGCATCGATGATCGGTGCGGGTGGGCTTGGCTATGACGTGCTGACGTCTCTCCATAGGCTAGACATCGGGCGGGGACTCGAGGCAGGCCTTGCTATCGTCGCGCTGGCGATCCTCCTTGACCGCTTCTCGCAATCGTTCGTGGCAAAAGCGCGAGAGACCCGCCACGATGATGGGAGGGGTTTCTTTTCGCGCCATCGGCATGCGATCGCAGTGGCTGCGATCGTTGTTGGCGGCTACGCGATCGCCTTCATATGGCCGTTGGTGGCGCAATTCCCTCAGGATTGGATCTTTACTGCTCGGCAGCCGCTCAACGACTTCGCTCGCTGGGTGACGTTGAACCTTTCAGGTCCGCTTGATGCCATCAAGAATTTCGTTCTTCTCAATTTGATGGTTCCAGTCCGAATATACCTACTTCAGCTGCCATGGTTTGCGATGCCAATATTAGCTGGCGTGCTTGCATGGCGTCTCAACGGTCTACGACTTGCACTGTTGGTTGCTGTCATGCTGTCGATGATCTTCATGGCAGGTCTTCAACAGCCCGCAATGATGACGATTTACCTCTGCGGTCTCGGAACGGCGCTCTCTTTAGCGATTGGCGTTCCGCTTGGTATTCTTGGCGCAACCAATGGTAAGGCTCATCGTATTCTTGGATATATATGCGATACGCTGCAGACATTGCCGACTTTCGTATATCTCATTCCGGTCGTGATGCTATTCAGGGTCGGCGAGTTCTCGGCGCTGATTGCGATCGTGGCCTTCGCCGTCGTGCCGGCCATCCGCTACACCGATTTCGGAATCCGGCACGTCCGCGAGCACTTCGTCGAAGCTGCACTGATGAGTGGATGTACTCCGCTTCAGACTCTGCTGAGAGTTCGAATCCCCCTGGCCGTCCCGGAGATGCTTTTAGGCGTGAGCCAAACCTTTGTGATGGCTCTTTCGATGCTCGTAATCACGGCTCTCGTCGGAACTCGTGACCTTGGCCAAGAAACCTACATAGCCCTGACCAAAGCGGATGGCGGGCGAGGCATCGTAGCGGGGCTTGCGATCGCATTCATCGCCATAGTCGCTGAGCGTCTTGTCGGCGCGTGGCGACAAAAACTCTCCTCTCGGCGCGCGGCTGATTAGCCAGCGCCAAGGCTACCCGACAAATCCTATCGGAGGCAACATGACGTCGAACTCGTTTGATCAGCACTATCGAATTGTCATCATCGGAGGCGGAGCCATTGGCTGCTCGTTGGCCTACAACCTCTCCCGACGGGGTGAACGGGACGTGATTGTCCTGGAAAAGTCGCAGATCACAAACGGCTGCACGTGGCATGCCGCCGGACTGGTGGGCCAACTCCGCGGCAAGAAGAACCTGACGAAACTCATGCAGAATTCGGTCGCCATTTACGACCGCCTTGGGGAAGAGTCCGGGCAAGCCATCGACTGGAAGAAGGTGGGGTCACTGCGCCTGGCATCTTCAGATGCCCGCTGGAGCGAAATTCGCCGCTCGATGACCTTGGCAAAGAGCTTTGACTTCGAGTGCCATTCGCTTTCCGCAAAGGAAGCCCAGGATCTTTTCCCCTTTATCGACCCCGAAGGTGTCGTCGGTGCCGCCTTCATCCCTTCAGATGGCTATATCGACCCATACGCCCTTACCCACGCCTACGCCGCGACCGCTCGCAAAAATGGCGTCAAAATCCAGGAAGGCGTCACCGTTCGCGAGATTCTCAAGGACGGACGTCGAGTCATCGGTGTGGCGACGGACCATGGCACGATAGGTTGCGATGTGCTGGTCAACTGCGCGGGTCTTTGGGCGAAGCGCATCGGCGACATGGCTGGAGTGCCACTCGCTGCGGGAGTGGTCGAGCATCAATACTTCCTGACCGAGAAAAAGTTGGACCTGCCCAAGAGCCTGCCCACATTGCGGGATCCGGACAAGAACTTTTATCTCAAGCCAGACGTGGCGGCATTTGCGATTGGCGGCTGGGAAGACGGCACCAAAGGATGCTGGAGATCAAAGCCACCATTCGAGTTCGGCCGGGAGCTTTTCCCCGAGAACATGGATCGGCTCTCGCTGTTCGCCGTGCCTTGCGCCGAACGCTTGCCTATTCTCAATGAGGTAGGGATTCAGACGATCATCAACGGGCCAATCCCGGCATCGGCCGATGGCGAGCCGATCATGGGATTGGCGCCGGAACTGGACAACTTCTACGTGGCATGCGGGTTCACTGCTGGAATCGCGGCGTCAGGTGGCGCTGGCGAGGCTATGGCAAACTGGATCCTCGACGGCGATCCCGGCATGGACCTTTGGTCTTTCGATGTACGTCGGTTTGGCGCTCCGCATAGCGTTGGTCGCTATCTTGAGGAACGCGCGATCGAAGCCTACGGCAACTACTACAAGATCCATTGGCCGGCGGAGGAGAACAAGGCGGTAAGAAACCTGCGGCTCTCGCCGTTCAAGACTCAGCTCGAGGCCGCGGGTGCAGTGTTTGGCAGCCGGTTCGGTTGGGAGCGCGCCAATTGGTTTGCCCGATCCCAGGACGAAAAGCACGACATCCCCAGCTTTGAAGGAAAGCCGAACTGGTTCGAGGCAGTCGGTGAAGAGGTCCAGGCCATCCGTAACCGGGTGGTGCTGATTGACCAGACATCGTTTTCCAAATTTGAGATCAGCGGGGCTGGCGCGCAGGCGGCTTTGCAGAGGATCGCCGTTGCCGACCTTTCAGGTGCACCAGGAAAAGCGGTCTACACCCAGCTTTGCAACGAGGCGGGTGGGATCGAAGCCGACGTGACGTTTCTGCATTTGGCCGATGAGAAGTTCATTCTCGTCACTGGCTCGGCTTTCGGAGTTCGAGACAGTTCCTGGGTCAGGCGACACCTCCCGGACACCGTTGCGATCCGTGACGTCACCGGGAGCTACGCTGTACTGAATATCTGCGGTCCGAAGTCGCGGGAGGTTCTCCAGCAGGTCACCGACGATGACATATCGGACGAGGCGTTGCCCTTCTTTGGCGTGCGGTCCATCGAAATCGGCTTTGCCCGGGTCTACGCGGCGCGGGTCGGCTATGTCGGTGAACTGGGGTATGAACTCTATATCCCTATCGAATACGGCGCGCATGTATACGAGACGCTTTGGGCCGCCGGCCAGGCGAATGGGATCAGCAACGCTGGCTACCGCGCGATCGACTCCTGCCGAATGGAAAAAGGCTATCTCTATTGGTCCGGCGATATCACGCCCGACTACAATCCTTACGAGGCTGGCCTCGGTTTCTGTGTCACATCCGAAAAGCCCGATTTCATCGGAAAGGCCGCGCTTGCAAGGATCAGGTCAGAGGGTGTCGCGCGTCGGCTCGTCTCTTTCACAGTCGACGGTTTCGCGCCCTTTCATGGTGGCGAGGCAATCATCCTGAATGGGGAAGTGGTTGGCCGGACGACCAGCACTGCCTACGGCCACTTCATCAAGAAGACGATCGCCTTCGGCTACCTGCCCGTGGACCTGGCGAGCGCAAAGTCCTTCGAAATCGAAGCGTTCGGAAAGATCTATGCGGCCGAACGCGGTCCCAGGTGTCTCTACGATGCCAAGATGGAGCGATTGAAGGTCTGATCCAGGAGGAAGCTGTGGGCCAAGGAGGGAGGATGGAAGACGTGGAAAAGGTTCAGAAGATCGTGGAAGGACTGCCGGAAGTTTTTTCCATCAAGAGCATCGAAAGGCTCGGTGGATTGACGAACGTTGTCTACCGTGTCGCAACCGACAAGCGCGATCTGTGTGTCCGAATTCCGGGAGCTGGCACGGAAGCCTACATAAACAGGCATCATGAGGCACGCGCCGCGCGTGAAACGGCTCGGGTTGGCGTGAGTGCGCCCGTTCTGCACTTCGATGACGTCAACGGTGAATGCGTCACGGCCTTCATCAGCGGCGCTGTCACAATGTCGCCTGAGGAGTTCGGAAAGCGTCAAGGCGCGGCAAAGAGGGCCGGAGAGGCGCTTCAGCGCCTGCATTCGAGCGACGCTACCTTCGAGAACCGCTTTGACGTATTTGCCTTGATTGACAACTATCTGAGTATCCTGAGATCGAAAAATGCAAGCGTGCCACAGGGTTACAATGAAGTCCTGGCTTCTGCAGAGAAGGCCAGAGAGGCGCTGCAAGCAAACCCGGTCCCCTTGGCGCCTTGCCATTGCGACCCTCTGAGCGAGAATTTCCTCGATGCCGGGGACAAGATGTGGATCGTCGATTGGGAATATTCGGGCATGAACGATCCTCTCTGGGATATTGGAGACTTCAGCGTCGAAGCTTCGCTTTCAGCCGAGAACGAAGCTGAATTGATTTCGGGTTACTTTGGTCGTCCAGCATCAGCGGCCGAGGGCGGCAGAATTGTGATTTACAAAGCTCTCTGCGATTTGGTTTGGACCCTCTGGGGCCTAATCCAACACGCCAACAACAACCCGGCTGAAGACTTTTGGGCGTATTCGATGAAGCGTTTCGAGAGATGCTCGGAACTTATGGCCACTCCACGGTACAGGGAGGCTGTGGCGGCGGTCGCTTCAATCTGAGCCGGAAGCCGCGATCTTAACATCGCATGGGAGATCATGAACCGCGGCAATCGCCGTCGACGGCGCCGATACGGACTGGCGCTAACCGTTGGAGGATTCCGGCTTTGAAGATGCAGACACCATTTCGTATGTTTAGCTTTTACCTCTTGCCGAACTTCTCGCTGCAAGCATTTTCCTGCGCAGTTGAGGTTCTGCGCCTGGCGAACGAAGTTCTCGGGGAGGAAGCCTACGAATGGCGCGTCGTATCAGGAGACGGTCAGCCCGTAATGTCGAGCGCCAGGCAGTCGGTCAGCGCTGATCTTTCACTGAAGTTCGAGCGGGATCGGGTCCACGAGACAAACGTTCCATTGGCCGTGGTAATTTGTGGTGGCAGTACCTTCCCCGCGGGAAATTTGCAACTTGATGCCTGGTTGAGAGACTGTCGCAAGCGTGATGTGAGCATTGTCGGCATAGCCAGCGGTAGTGTCGTCCTTGCGAAATCCGGGCTGGCCGATGGACATCGGTGTGCAATTCATTGGGAGCAGTTTCCCGTATTTTCAGAGTATTTTCCGGACGTCGTGGCGACCCAGGCGGCTTTCGAAGAAGACGAGCAGCTTTATACTTGCTGCGGCGGTGGCGCGTCATTCGATATGTTTCTTCACTTCGTGAAGCGCAGTCACGGAAGGGCGATCACAGATCGCATTTGCGAAAAGGCCATTGCGCAGGGTTTTCGGTCTGCCGGGGACCGGCAGCGGCTACCTCTTCGCGCTCGCCAAAAATTCAATCAACAGCCTGTGCTGGGGGTCATCGACCAGATGGAGGCCAATGTCAGCAACCCTGTGCCGGTCGACGCCCTGATAGCGAGGACTGGTATGTCACGTCGCCAGATCGAAAGATTGTTCGAGCGCGAAGTAGGACGCTCGCCGAGCCGCTATTACCTTGAACTACGTCTCGAGCGGGCGCATCTACTTCTCACCAGCTCGAGCCTCCCAGTTCTGGAAATCGCGATAGCGTGTGGCTTTGCTTCAGCCTCACACTTTTCGAAGGTATATCGCCAAGTCTATGGCTGCAATCCGAGTCGAACCAGGCTTTCTCGGAAGGCCGACGCGCGCGCGTCACCGAGTTCGATCCAGCCGTCGCAAACTGCGGGGTTATCGGTTGGACCGCCGCATCGACGCAATCCGTACATCCTGCCTGGACACGAAAGATGGGACCGTGACGTTGCCGTCCCTTGCCGCTGACGGTCAGGTCGTTTGGGCGGGGGAATGGATCGATACGCTCGAGAGGCTGAAAAAAGGTAACTCGTGAGATGCAATCGAATGCTGGTGACGATCGCCTGGCGATTTTCGACATAGACGGTACGTTGACGGATAGCGTTGCGTTGCACCAAGCGTCACTGCTTGAAACCCTCTCATCATATGGATTTCCGCGCCTGAACACGGATTGGGGATCATATGAACATCATACCGATTCCGCCATGTTCGCCGATGCCTGGCGTGAGGGGACGGGATCGGCGCATCGACAATCCGACTGGCTCTCGTTCGTCAAGCAGCATGAAGAGACTTTTCACAGATTGGCGACTGAAGCAGCGATCGGCGAAGTAGCCGGGGCAGCAGAGTTCGTCCGCCTTCTTCGGGACACGGGCTGGCATGTCGTCTTCGCCACGGGAAGCATCAGGAAGTTGGCGATTATGAAGCTGGACGCGGTCGGTATTCCGTGTGCGCCGGATGCGCTGGCTACGGCGACAGAGTTCTTGACCAGGGAGGATCTGGTTAGGCAAGCAATTCGATTGGCGGGGGAGCCACCCCGATCCGGGCGTTGGCGGGCGGTCTCCATCGGTGACGGCAACTGGGACTTAAGGACAGCTCAAAGGCTGTCGCTTCCCTTTGTTGGCGTCGGGCCGGGATTCAATGGCGCCGCTGATGAATTCCCGGTGGTGCGCGACTACACGCATCCCGAGGCCGTCCTAGCCTTACTCGAGCAAGCCGTCCATCCGTCAACGTTGCATAAGCATATCCAAGTTCAACGATGATATGTCGTTGTAAACCAACTCTCGTTCCGTTGACCTTGCTAGTAAGGAAGGACGGCCTGGTAAGCCTTCGCGCGTCGAAAAACAATTGCAACGCAGGCACGAGGGCGACTCCCGGTGAGGCCGCGCTCAGGGCCTGGCAGTCGAGGAGAAGGCCAGGCGCGTTGAACAGACTGGCGGCATCGCGGTCCCAAGCGCGTTGCCGCCGCCCTTGCCGCGCTGGCCAGGCCGCGGGTCGACGGCAAGGGCAAATTCCCGGAGAGGCCGAGGTCATACCTTGAGTTCGGCTTGGTCCGTATCCACAAGACGCTGCGCGGCTCGTCGGCAACGGCCGCTGGCGCCACCGTCAAGCTTCGGGAGATTGCGGAAATCGTTGCCGCGATCGAAGAAGAAAGCTGAAAGTCGGCTGTGCGCAGTTCCGATAAGAGGCGCGCGGCCGAAATAAGCTCGATCAGCCGGAGAAGCGGATTGTCCGAGGGCGACAGTACTGCCCGGACGTGCTTCCCGGCGAGAGACGAACAAAACGCTATAGCTCTTGATTTTTATTAAAGGCTTGGAAAGAAGGGGGTATTTGGGGAGTGATCCGAAACTTAGCATTTTGACGACTGCGACATCAGGTTCACCGAGAACTGCCTCCTGGAGACCGCCAACATGGCGACCGCGTTACGGGTGAAGCTCGGTACGCTCGTTTGAGTTCGGCTTGCGACTCCTGTGGTGATCGTGCCGCGATTGCTTTCGACGGCGAGGCATCTTCAACCCGTGGCTGGTTTTGGAAGGTTGACATTTGACTGCACGGTATTGGCATCATATGATGCCAATGCCGTCACGAAAATGAGAGGGCGGTGGGAAGTTGGTATCAGATGATATATATAGGCAATTGGCGAAACTTGGGAAGTCGCTGCGCACCCGCACCAACCAGTTTGACCCGGCGAGGCCGACTCGCTGGGCACCCTATGAAGTGTTGACCCCTGACGCGGGAGAGCCTTTCACGAACGATGGCGCTTGGGCTTTCATCGTAAGTCTGCTCGAGGCTCGGGAACCGATCGAAACCATCGTGCTCGACAAGCCGCCAGGGAAAACTGGCTATGTAATCATAGTCGACGGTTGGAGTGGATCGAAAATATATATCAAACTGCAACTCGGAAGCGGCATAGTAATTGGCCGCAGTTTTCACAATAGCAACAGGTAGGGAGCATTGGTTGTGATGGAAAGCGGCAGCGCAATGCGGGAGTTGGGTGAGGAGTGCGCGATTTGTGGTAGCGCATCGGCGCATAGATCCGTCAAGACGCAGCAATTTGCTTATCGCGAGAATGGCGAGGATATCTTGCTCGTTGCAGATATTCCGGTGATCTCATGCGGCGCTTGTGGAGAAGTCTATACGGCGGAGGGCGCTGAGGAGGCGCAGCACGACGCTGTGTGCCGTTATCTTAAGCGACTGACGCCCGGCGAGATCAGGGCTCTTCGGCAGCGGCTAGGGATGTCGCAGGCAAAGTTTGCCGAGGCTGCCAGGATTGGTGTCGCGTCGATAAAGAGATGGGAGAGCGGCAGCCTGATTCAAAATGCTTCGCTTGATGTCCGCTTGCGTTTACTCGAGAAGGATCTTTCGATCCGCCAGACGGCTCAGCTAACTCCTCGGTTCAGGACCGAGTTCCGCCAGGAGACACTGGAGGCAGCAAAGCGATTTCGCCTTAGGCCCGAGCTTGGTGCCTATGCCGAGGCAGCGTGATGTTCATTGTTACATTCTATTCTTACAAGGGTGGCGTTGGTCGGACTATGGCCCTGGTGAATACCGCCGTGGCTTTGGCCCGCCTCGGTCGCAGGGTTCTGGTGGTTGATTTTGATCTCGAAGCTCCCGGACTCCCAAGCTATCAGGCATTCCAGTCTGCTGAATGTGAGCGAGGCTTGGTTGACTACGTCAACTCCTACAGGACGACCGGAATTGCACCGAACGCCTCAGAGTTCATTGCGTCATGCGAAGTCGAAGGGAGCAAGGTTTGGTTGATGCCAGCCGGTCGTCATACCAAAAGAGGTTATACCGAGGCACTTAATTCGATAGATTGGCAACATCTTTACGAGCATCAGGATGGCTATTTGATGTTCGAGGACCTCAAGCAGCAGTGGGCTCACTACGATGGCCACGGCTTCGACTATGTTCTGATAGACAGTCGCACGGGGCATACCGATGTTGGCGGGATTTGTACGCGCCAACTGCCGGATGCGGTCGTGGTGATGTTTTTGCCTAATGATCAAAACATTGCGGGCTTGGCACCAATAGTGGCAGGTATTCGCGCTGAAAATAAGATTCGTGCCAGCAAGATAAACCTACTATTTTGTGCGTCAAACGTTCCAAATCTCGACGACGAGAAAGGGATTTTGAAGGGCCTTCTGACGGAGGCCAGCGAGAAGTTGAACTATCAGATTGATGAACCGAAAGTGATTCATCATTATTCCAGTCTTGAACTGTTGTCCCAGTCCGCATTTGTAATTTCCAGGCCAAACTCTCAGCTGGCGAAGGAATATGAGAGTCTGCGTATTGCAATCGTGAGGCAGAATTTCTCCGATCCTGAGGGCGCAACTGCAGCTCTTCGACGGATGCCCGAGCGATTGGAGCAAGCCCGTAATCGGCGTCGCGATAGCGTTAGGTATGAATTGAGAGCGCAGGCAATAGAAATCCGAGCGCTTCATCCTCGGAACGGGGAGATTGCCTACCTTTCAGCAAGGGTGTTCAACGATATTGGCGATCAGGAAGAAGAGCTTATTTCCTTAACCGCAGCAATCGAGTGCGGGCATGAAATAAACCGTGGTAGGTTGCAGCGGGCCTTCCTCTGCTCGGCTGCCAATCGCCGGGATGAGGCGATTTTCGACCTTAGGGAAGTGCTTGCATCTCCGACTGCTACAGTTTTTGAAATCGGGCCAGCTCTGCAGTTTCTGGTTCGAATTGATGATGACTGGACAAGCGCGCTAGAAGTCGCGCTAAATCGACCTGATACCGAGTTTCAGACCGTGATGGCACTCGCCACGTTTGTGCTGACAGTTCGAAGCGGATTGCCTTCCTTGGGGCATCGTATGGAGGGAAGTATCTCTTCACCAGCCCTCGATGAGACGCAGCGCGAGCGGGCCCTTAACACCGCAATCTTGTGCTTCATCGGCTCGGGCCAGTTCAGCAAGGCGATAGACTTGATAGAGTCGAACACCGAAGAGAGCACCCGCTCTGTCGTGGATCAATTCAATCTTTCAGTGGCGCAGTGGGGTGCAACAGGACGCGTCCCAAAGGGAGCATTCGAGACGTTCGTGACTCACTTTTCACGCTCTAATGCCCCCCGAAATGCCAACGAACGGCAATGCCTCGCGCTAGCCTTAGGTGTCCTCGGACATTTGGAGCTTGCAAAAGCAGAGCTGCAAGCAGCCCGTGAGCGGATCAACTCCGGGCAAGTGGTTTTCAGTTGCTGGCGCTACCTCAACGTGACCGGAGACGAAATGAAGGAAGACATCAGCGATATGGAGGCCAGGCTGGATCGACAACAGCCATTGCGGCCGGCCTTTTTGAACGAGGTGGCAAGCAGCCGACTTCACTGAGCACGTGACGCTCGCCGATCGAGCTAGGAAACCATTTCTGAATTAATACGTTGCATCATCAGCGAGTGTATGCGATCACCCATCATCGGTTTTTGGCACGGGACGCGATGTCTCGTGTAAAGGGGTTGGATATGGTCTTCGTTCCAGACACGGACGATTAAAAGCACATTTGTCGTCATGGCTATCCCGTTGCTCGGCAAGGGGTGGCATAAAGTCTCTTCGTTCGTCCTCAGAGAATCCGGGCCGCGGTCCCGTTAAGTCGGGATGCCGTATCTTTTTGTCAGAGGCAAAGCCTCCGCGGCGCGCAAACACCTGGTGTCGCTCACCCTGTGACTGTCTGACGGCCTGTGGGAGGCGAGGAGCGGTTGAATTTCAGCCGCGTGCGCTGCTGCAGCAGAACAATAATAGGAAGTCATGCGTCGGCGACCTAGGCCGAGGGGGCCAGACTGGCGGCAGTTGAATCGGCGCCCCTCTGTCCGCAGGCTGCTTCAGAGGGTTAAGCGTAACCGCCCGGTTGTTACCGCGGAGATTTCGCTTTGATGCGAGCGATGAGTTCCTGGCCATCGACGAAGGCTTCGAGGAAGTCATTCCATTCGTCAGCGGTGCGGCGCGCATGGGCAAGCATTTGCTCCAGCTCTTCCATTCCGTCGCGGGTAAGCGAAGTTATCGCCTCGTCCGGTCCGGTGTAGACGCTGATGATGCTGCCGTAGCTCAGGTTGTCATCGTTGCTGACGATCGCCTGAAGGAGTTCGGCATCTTCATCGAGCAATTTGGCGACGTAGTCGATGCTGAACACATGGGTCACCGTTGCCATCAGGCAGCCTCGGCGGAGATGGCGGTGACAGGTGACCAATTCCAGGGCAGCAGCTCGTCGAGGCGATTGATCTTGTGATCGTGGATGCGGTCGAGCACGTCTGCGAGATATGCCTGCGGATCGATGCCGTTCATCTTGGCCGTCTCGATGATTGTCATGGCGCGAGCCAAAGTCTCGGCGCCGGTGTCGGCGCCGGCAAATAGCCAGTTCTTTCTTCCGATCCCAATCGGGCGCAGGGCTCGCTCGGCGGCATTGTTGTCCATGGCGACGCGGCCGTCCTCGAGGAACAGGCAGAACGATGGCCAGCGGCTCAGGCCATAACGGAAGGCTTTTGCCAAATCGCTCTTGCCCGGAATGCGGGTCAGTTGCGTTTCGATCCAGACACGGAATGCCCCGATCTTTGGTTTGCTATGCTTCTGACGTGCGGCAAGGCGGGCATCGGCAGGCTGACCCGCAATGCCGTGCTCGATGTCATAAAGCGCACCGATACGGTCGAGAGCCTCGCGTGCGATCTCGGATTTGTTCGAGGTCCAGATATCATGGAAGTCGCGTCGCCAATGCGCCCAGCATGCCGCTTCTCGGAAGCGGGATGTTCCATCGGCTCCAGGCTCATAAAGCTTGCCGTAGCCTTTGTAGCCGTCAGCTTGGAGGATGCCGCTTGTCTGCCTGAGGTGGCGCAGGACGTGGTCTTCCTTCCAGTCCGGAGCAAAGTAGTAGACCGCGCCAGGCGGAGCGCCGCCCGCCCATGGGCGTTGATCGCGGACATATGTCCAGATCCTGCCTTTCTTTACGCCTTTCCCCAGCCCTTTGTCCTGCATGGAGCGATCCAGCACCCGGATCGGGGTATCGTCGGCATGGAGAAGGTCGCTGGCCATGATCACGGTTCCGATCCGCTCGATCAGGGGCTGAAGCACCTGCATGGCGCGACCGCACCAATCGACCAGCGTACTGTCGGGGATGTCGGCACCCATGCGGGCGAAGATTTCGTTCAGGCGATACAACGGCAGGTGATCGTCGAACTTCGAGACCAGGATGTAAGCCAGAAGGCCGGCGCCAGCCATGCTGCCTGGTATCGGACGGCTGGGCGCGGGCAACTGCACCATCTTTTCGCAGCAGCGGCAGGATTTCTTCAACCGGGCGATCTCGATGACCTTCATCTGCGCGGCGATCAGGTCGAGGATTTCGCTTGTGTCTTCGCCCACAAGACGTAGTTCACCGCCACAGGCGGGGCAGCAGGCGCCGGGATCGAGCTCCCTGCGCTCGCGAACTGCCTTATGCGACACGCGCGGACGACGGCGCATGATCCTTTCGGGCGCGTTCGTCATAGGCGCGACAGACGCTGCCTCGTCGGCCTCATTGATTGGCCCGGCATTGCTCTCCGCCGCGGCGATCAAAAGATCCTCCAGCGCCAGTTCCAGCTGCTGGATTTCCCGCTCGATCTTTTCCGAAGACTTGCCGAAGACCTGCTTCTTCAGCCGGGCAATGCGCAGCCGCAAGGCCTGGATCAACTGGTCATGCGCCTGCAACGTCGCCGACATCTTCGCATTTTCCGCCTGCAAGGCGGCGATCATCGCCTTCAGAAAGGCGGGATCGTCTGGAAGATTTTCGGCGACATTCGACATGCACCTGACTACCATAAGTCAGGGCGAGTAGCCATAAAAACCATTAGATTCAGAGAGATAAATCACCCGACACGCGCCGGCGGCGCACCCCAATTGGGGCGTCGCCAGTCAATTCCTTCCCATAACATCGCCATTTGCGCTGACGTCAGCCGGGCCGTCCCGTCGGCCGCCGACGGCCACGGAAAGCGACCCTTCTGCAAGACCTTGTAGTAAAGACAGAACCCCTGGCCATCAAAATAAAGAAGCTTCAAACGGTCGCCTCGCCTTCCCCGAAACGCGAAGACCGCGCCTCCCGTCGGCTTCTGGCGCAACACATCCTGCGTCAGTGCAGCCAAACCCTCGATCCCTTTGCGCATGTCCGTGAACCCGCAGGCAAGGTACACCCGAACCCCAGTTCCCGGTCCGATCATGCTGCCTCAACCGCCTGGATAAGCCGAGTCAGAGTGGCGGTATCGATCTCTCTGTCAAAGCGCAGGTTCCGCCCGCAGCATAGTTGTAATTCGACCAGCGCAGACAATCTGTCGGCGCCTTGGCGCATACGGGGTGCGCTCTGCGCCTCGGGCATGTCCACCGGAAGGAACATGGGACCCGCCGACGGCAACAAGAGCCCCTTCCTCCTCAGCTCTCGCCGCCAGGTGTAAATCTGCTGCCGCGTCACATCATGCCGCTCGGCAACCTCAGTCACAGTCGCCCCGTCAATTCCAACCGACATGACGATGTCGAGCTTCTTCTTATCACCCCAGCGACGACGCCGTTCCGCACCGAGAATCTCGACACGCATCGCAAACCTCGCACAAGACACGTCGCAAACGACGTCGTTAAACACGTGTCATAGGCCATCACGACGCTGTCAGGCAGGCGGTGACAATCGGGCGGTTACGGTTAAGCAGCGTGACCTCCCCACCGTCACTCGCGGTCCTCGCTGACTTCTACCTCAGCTGCCGTTCACGGCTTCAGCCGGAAATCATCAAGCGATGTGCCCTGATTGGCGAGATGACGTAAACCCTTAAACGCATGGGTCTCTTCCCGGAACGGCCTGGCAGTTCTGCCTGAGCGCAAACGCTGTGGCAGGGTACACGGGATCATGATCGACAACGTTCCAATGTCATAAGGCCGGACCTGAATCACGCCCTAGAGTTTTAGGGCGTGTCAACCGGGTCGAGCTTCAAGGCCTTTTTTGGTTGGATGAAATGCGCGACTTGTTCGTGTCCGGATAACCGGATTTCCGGTTATCGTGAGATGCCCAGCAGATCGCGAAGCACGACGGATGGCTGCGTCGGTTAGTTGTATTCTGGGTGGTGGGAATTTGAACCAACCACCCTGCTGTCCCTCAGGGCACCGGATGATCAAACGCCTATCGTCATGAGGCAGCTGGTGCGTAAAGTCCCGCTTCCTCTAGAACGCTACGGTGCTTGAGGAGATCGAGGGCAAGCTTGCTGCTATACCTACCGACCAAGCTCGCCCGCTGCTCCGGATCCGTTGTCGCATCGATCCCGCCGATGACGGCCGCAATCCGCTCGGAGAGCTGACGGAGGGCCTTCCACTGTTCGGATTGATCCGCAAGGGCGCCCAGGTTGGCCGAGGTCGACTTGCCGACGCCGACGGGAACGGTCGAGCCCAGGTCAACATATCCTTCCGGCAAGGCGCCCTTCAGATTTCGTACAGCCTTGAACTGGATCGCGTCGTAGATCTGGTCAACCGCCTGCTTGGCGCCGGCGACACGCGTTGGATGATCGGTGTCGGCCGCGACGTGCGGAAGAAGCTCAAGCTTGCCGGGGTACCGTTCGCTTAGCGGCAGATAGGGGACAAGAGGCCCACGCAGCGCGCCGTTGTCAGCATCGCTGAAGATGTCCGCATCTATGGAAGCATAGCTCACCTTGCCCGCCAGCAACGCCGCATCGAGGGCATCGATATCGACCAGCTCGCCACGATCGTAGTTGATCAGCACCGCGCCGTCGGAGAGCCCCGAAAGCACTTCATGGTTGACTAGGCCAGCATTGCTAAACTTGCCTGTCGACGCATCGAGGCGGCCAAGGCCCACGTGAACCGAGAGGACGTTGGCATCGGTCGCCGCCTTGATCGGACTGTCGGCGTATTCGAAGCCCTCCGCTTCGATCCATTCTCTATGGGCTTCACGGGCATACACGCAAACGCGCATGCCAAACGCCTTCGCCAGTTTGGCGACCTCCCTGCCGATGTTGCCGTATCCCAGGACGGCGAGTTTCTGCCCCTCGAGTTTTGCCGTCGGGAAATCCTTCAGATCGCGCCCGGTGTCGAATTTCCCGGCCACCGTCCTTCCGTGCAGCTCATCGACCGGAAGATTGGGAACCACCTTCATAAGCGCCTTCATCGCCATCTGGGCCGTGGCGCGGCTGTTGATGCCCGGCGTGTTCATCAGCGGCGCGACGCCGCCAGCGCCGTCAGGGCCTCCCCACGAGTTAGAGCCCATGTTTCCCGTTCCGGCGCCAATCCTCACGCCACCGAGCGGAAACACCGACTGCTTGGGAATGAACGTGGCCGCCGTGATCAGGGCATCGTACTCGCCCTCGGCCGTGCACCCCAGAAGCTCGGCTTCCGTGCTCAGCCCCGGTTGATAGAAGAAGTGGATTTTCCCGCCTGCCAGCGCCTTCCGATCTTGCAGCGGACCGAGGTGGAATTCGCCTCCCTTCTCACGGATGTAGGCGGCGATCTCGCCGCTGTCCGGCGAGTTGTTCGCGCCCATTCGCAGGCCGAGCAAGTCGGCGATCAGGACAGTATAGGCGCGCTTAGGATCGTCTTTCCTGGCCATGCCGTCGGCGGAAGCGGCGCGGTCGAACCGCTCGCCTTGCGCCGCCAGTTCCTCCTCGAGGACGGCAACCTTCGCCCTGCGATAGGCGTAGGCGAGGTTGTCGAGAAGAAGGCGGACATCCTCGGGGTCGCGAATGCCCCCGATCCAGGCCCGGTAGTCGCCGGGCATGCCGGGGAATGCGTTCACGTAACGGGCAGCGTCCAGGCCTTTCTCGTGTTCGCCATTCACATGCGTAATGCCCTCGTAGCCAAGAAGCTGCTTCGAGCGCGCGATGATGCGGGCGTGAATCTGCTTGTCGGCGATATCGGGGTCGTTGACTTTCAGCAGGACGACGGCGGCCCCGCGCTTTTCAGGTTCCTTGACGGTGAAACTCAGGAGGGAGTTGTTGTCGATCCAATCGGAGATCACTCGGCGGTTTTCCACCGAGCGGCGGTTCAGGTCGCCGACCGAGCCGACGCGCCGGGCGGTCTGGAGGAGGCCGAACGTGGTCTCGGCGAACGCGAGCGCGCTGTAGGTGTTGATGACTCCGCCAATCATGCGCTGCTGATCCGCGTCGTAGAACGGGCCGATCGCCAATGACCTCTTTCCGCTGATCGGAAGCTTCGCGTCGACCGGCGGGGACAGCTTCAGTTGGCGGGGGATGGCCCATGCGGGGTCGTTCTGGTTGCTCTCGACGAGCTTCAACGCCTGGGGGGTGAACGAAACGACGAAGTAGCCCGAGATGCCGCCGATCGCCTTCTGGAACGGCATGAAGACGCAGCACTTCGCGAGGACTTCCCGCACAAGGTCTTCGCCCCAGGGCATCGCCCCCAGCATGGACGTCGCGTCGAAGACGGCGTGGCGGTTTGCCGGATCGCCATCGAGCCACTTCAAAAGCTCCTCGACCTCGGATCGGCTGTAGGAGTTCGCGCCCGTTGTCTCGTGGCCGACGCCGACGAAGAGGGTTGTCCCGAGAGCCTCGAGCTCGGCCGCGGCGGGGATTGTCCCTTCTTCGGTCGCGAACTGAATCCTGTCGGCGCTGCCGTTCTTCGCAAATTTCTGGAGTTCGAGAACCTGGGTCGCCCAGGACTGCCTGAAAAATCCAGCGCCGTCGGACTCGGCCGCTTCCGGCTTCGTCGTGTCGACGAAGACACGCTGATTGGCGTCGTTCGGGTTCATGAGATGCAAGAGCGCGACGGTAAAGCCGCTGTGCCCTCCACCAAGTCCCACGGCCATCAAGTTCTGCTTCGGAAATTCGAAGTACTGATGGATGGAGCGCATCATGTCGGTCAGAATCTTGTCCGCGGGGTAGCCCCGATGCATGCTGCGGCCGATCTCGGCCGTCGTGAACGGGCCGAGGTCGTTGCCCTTGTCGTCGAGCTTGCGGTAGTTGGCCTCCAGCCAGGCGTCGAATTCGACCCGGCGCAGCCTTCCGGCAACCTCGTCGATGGTCGCGTCCGTGATGGGACCCACTCCGAAGAAGGGATTCGACGGGGCCTTTGGGGGGCCGGAGCGAGTGATGTTCCTCTCGCGCTCGAGTTGTTCCTTCATTTCAGAAACCGTGGCCATTTGTGGAGCTGTCCTCTCTTCTGTGCGCGCGAAAACGTAACCCCGTGCGCGCTCGTGCGAAGCCCGCACGGTTCCGGATTCCGGTCCCGTGGTGGATCTTGATCTGCTGCGATCCTAGATGTTCGGAATTGCGCGGCTGCGATGCTTGCGACAGTACCTCGACGATTTGAGACATCGGGCAACGTGCTGCGCGTTCCTAACCGTGTTTTCGGTTAGCGTGTGCTGACTGCCGGGCGGGGGCATGCGCCGCTATTGGAAGTATTCGAACCTAACCCGTTTTCCGGTTATGCCTCTTGTGGGTTCGGTCGATCGAGGTTTCACGATTGAGCATGTGGAACGTGAGAGTGCTCATTGCCGGGGTGGCATTCGCCGGTTTGGCTGCGCCTGCCTTCGGGCAAGAGAAATGTGTTGCGCCGACTGGGCTGTTCGAGCTGGGCCAGTATTCCTGTCTGGCGGTTGGTGCGAAAAGCTATCTCGCTCGCTGTGAGACGGACCTCAACGTCCTGTCCTGGAAAAGCATCCTGGGCTATTGTCCGGGCGGCGCAGGACAGGTGCCGACGGGCACCCTTGCATCTCCATGTCGAGCCGATGGCCAGATGTTTCCGCCCGGAAGCTATGCCTGCTTGATGGTGGCGGGGCAGGGCCACCTCGCGCGTTGCGACACGGTGCTCAACACTCCTTCGTGGACGAAAATGCAGGAAAGCTGCTCGGCGATGCCTTCCCCGAAAGCTGTCGCAAGGCCTCCGCGCCCTTGGCTGGCTGTTTCCGGGGCAGCACGCGATGAAGCCCATCAGCACCCGCCAGCTCTATCGCGTGGTCGTCGAGGCAGCACAGGCCGCCGACATCGTCGCCAAGCGGGTCGGGCCGCACACGCTGCGTCACAGCTTCGCCACCCACCTGCTGGAGGACGGCACCGACATCCGGATCATCCAGGTCCTGCTCGGGCACGCCAAGCTAAATAGCACCGCCTTCTACACCAAGGTTGCAACCCGCACGGTGCGCACCGTCACGAGCCCGCTCGACAAGCTTGGCCTGTTCAAGCCGGAAGAGATCTCACCCGACGGCTGAGCGTGCGCGCCTCGATCGAGGTTGCCGACATCTTCCGTACTGCCGGGCCCGCCTACCGGGCCGCCCATGCAGGGCATCTGACATAAGCGACCGACAGCGCTGCCTGGTGCTTGAGGCAGGTGGTGGCGTTGAGCAAGGCACACGCTGCGTCACTGAGAGACACGCCGCTGGCCATGGAAGCTACACGACTTGCTGCCCGCTATCAGACCAGCCGCTTTCGGCTCGGCCTTACGGATCAGCCTGACTTCTTCGAGTGACAGCCTGGTCCCACCAAGGCATCCATAAATGGTATGAGCAAAGCTCGCGGGCTATTTCGGCGGCAGGCAATGAGCTGCCGACGTAGAGATTTTTCCAGAGGTTCACTCTAGACATATTCTTTCAGGCGCCAAATCATCTTCACATCCGCCGGGATGCCGGCAGCTTTGCGAGCGGTTTCCGACGGGCCCAGTAGGGCGCGATGGCTCTCAAGCCGGAACGGCCGACCGGCCTTCTGTTGGGCCTTGGATAATTCGAGGACTTCCTTGCGTGACAGGAAGAGTTCCACCCAGAGGCGACCGGCGAGAGCCGGGTTGAAGACCTCGAGGTACTTCTGCCCAGGGTCGAGATCGGGAATCCTGTCCACGTGTTCATCGGGAATCCGGACCCATACGCGACCGGCTTCTTCCTGTTCGACGGAGACTTGAAGCTTCCTGTTCCCGACGAAGCCACGCATCTTGCTGAGATCGGCCGAGACGAACGAGTATCCGGCGACGGTGATGCCGTGCTTCGTGATAGGGCGGTCTTTGATTTTGATCCCGAACGAGAGCGCAAGCTGCCGTGTTGAAGGGGGAAGAGGCACACCTGGCTTAGCCACCTTGGCCCACATCTCGAAGGGCGTGCGGCCTTCCAGACCGCGATGCCCGCGCATGTGGTAGTTTTCCACGATGAACCGGACAATCGCCCTGTGGAATTGTCCGACGGTAAGGGAAGCCCGTTTCTCTGACTCGTGGTCGCCCTTTTGACCACGTTCGCGAAAGACTGTCCGGCGAAGTAGCGGCAAAGCCGCTTCAGGAGTTTGAAGAAGGATTCGATGGTGCCGCGCATGCGGGGGGCCAGCTCGGGGATCGATCTGCCGGTTCCGATCTGGGACGCTGCGAAATTGAACTCGTCTCTGAAGGCGGCACCGCCGTCAGTCGCCACGTATTTCGGGCGGAAATGCATCGGCCACGAGGCGAGACACTCGCCGATGTCGGGCGAAATGAGAAATTGAGCCCCGAACGAAACGAAGAACTGACCCCTCTCTTTTGAGAGGAAAGGAATGTCCCGGCGGGCGAGCACGTAGCCTGCTGGAACCCCGGCGATCAGGGATACGACCACTGCACCGAGTGCGATGATCACGCTGTTGATCACCGGGCTGAGGAAGTCGACCTTGATCGTTCCATAGCTCGTCGCACCCGCCTGGGCGGCGTCGAACAGCACACGGAAGTTGTCGAGGGTTGGCGTGAAGACGAATGTCGGGGGCCATGCCATGATGTCGCCCTGCTGCTTCAACGACATCATGACGATCCATACAAGCGGGAACGCCAGGACTGCGACGCAGCAAACTACGAGCAGGTTCAGAACGAGCCTGGTAACGGGAGAACGAGTGAAGTCCATGGTTTCCGGCTCCTACTGCACGCGGCGGCGGACCGCCTGCCAGAGTTTGACCGTAAGGAAGGCGCCGATCAGGACAATGAGCCAGTTGACCACCATGAGGGCCGCGCCGCGGCCGAACGTGAGGTTCTGGAAAGCCGTGATGTATGCCTGCACCGAGAGAGCGGAAGTAGAGTTGCCCGGGCCGCCTTGGGTCGTTCCGAAGATGATGTCGAACTGGTTGAAGGATTCGATCAGGCGGAAGATGGCGGCGATCAGGATGTACGGCGCCACGAGTGGAAGCTCGATGTTGACGAAAGTCGACCAGGCCTTCGCGCCGTTGATGCGGGCGGCTTCCCGGATGTCGTCCGTGATGCTCTGAAGCCCAGCGAAGATGATCAGCGCAAAGAACGGGGTGTACGTCCAGACGTCGATCGTGATCACCGACATCAGCGACGTGCGCGGATCCGAAATCCACGCGAAGGGAGCGACGCCCACGAGCGAGAGCAGGTAATTCAGGATGCCGCTCTGAGGATTCATCATCGTCGTCCACATGAGCGCCACGCTCATCGGCGGCAGTACGAGGGGCAGCAGGATGACTGGACGCAGCGCACGGGCCATAAATACGCCCGATGCAAAGAGCTTGGCGATCGCCAGGCCGAGAAGAGCCTGCAGGATCACCGAAGAGAGAGCGTAGGTGATCGTGACCCTGATGTTGTTCCAGAAGTCTGCCGTCTTTCCGAGTGCCACGTAGTTCGCGAAGCCGACGAATTTGGCGATCGGACGGCCAAGGCGCAGGTCGGTCAACGATTGATACACGCCGTAGAAGAAGAGCAGCAGGAAACCGAGAAGGATCAGAACTGCAGGAAGAATGATGGCGATGCTGAACCAGTCGACCGAACGACCGGGTTGCGTTTCCGCATTGGCCAGCTTGCGCGTATTCGATACCGAGGCGACAGGCGCGCCGGATTTCAGTGCTTGAGATGACACGTCCATGTCTCCGTCGAGGGCAGGGTCAGGGCGGTGACTGGCACCGCCCTGTTCCTAAGGTCAGAGACCGGCGCGGATTTCTTCGGCCAGCGCCTTCAAGGTCGTCTCGACGTCATCGCCGTTGACCATCTTCTGCATGGCAACCGCCCAGGCGTTCATCGCTTCGCCGAAGCCGACACGGGGCGTGAAGGCAAGAGCAGCACGCTCCTGGGTCTTGTTGAAGCTATCGACGAAGTTGTTGAACTCGGGCTGCGAGGCGTACTTGATCCAGGAGTTATCCTTCCAGGTCGAGGTGCGCGGCGGATTGACGAGCTTGCCACCCAGCGCGCCCTTGAGCGCGACTTCCTTCGAGGTCGCCCACTGCATGAACAGCCAGGCTGCCCCCTTCTTTTCGGAAGCGGCATTCATGGCGAGAGCCCAGATCCAGATGTTCGAGTCGAAGTTCTGGGCATTCGGCGCGTGGAGTGGCGGAGCGAACGCGATCTTGCCCGAGGCCTGCTGTCCGGCGACGTCGTTCCAGAAGCCGAACATGTTGGAGTCGATCGCCATCGCGGTACGGCCCGACGAGATCCCGTCGACGACCTGATACCAGTTGTCGTTCGCGAACGACGGGGCAGCGCACTTCTTGATCATGTCTACATAGTCCTTGTGGAACGCGATCGATTCCGGAGAGTCGAGGCCGGTGTCCAGACGGCCGTCCTTCTCCACGAAGTCATGCACTCCATAAGAGCGGGCGATCGAAACGGCTGCCGTATGGATACTGCTCCAGAAGCGGACACCGCGGACGCCGAGGGGGGTGATCGATGGATCAGCCGCCTTCAGCGTCTCGCAGGCCTTGGCCATCTCGGGAGGAGTGGTCGGAACGGCGATCTTGTACTTGTCCAGGATGTCCTTGCGATAGAAAAGCTGGATGTTCTCGAAAGCATGCGGGATCGCGTAGGTCTCGCCGCCTTCACCTCCCGCGATCTGGCCGTCTTTCATCTTCCAGGTCAGCGCTGCCCGGAGGCTCGGGAAGAAGTCCTGATAGTCGTAGGATGCGTCCGTGAGCTTGGGGTCGTTCAGGTACTTGTCCAGTGGCTCAAGCGCCCCGCTTGGCGCAAGATCCCAGGCGGGCTGAATACCCGTGCCGAAAACGTCCCAGGCAGGCGACTTCGTCGTCAGCTGGATCGTCATCTTGTTCCAGTAGGAATCGTCCGGGTACAGTTCCGGGGTCACCTTGATGCCCGTCAGCTTCTCGAACTCAGGAAGCTCGGCGGCCAGAGCGTCTGCATACGGGTGAATGTCGTAGGCCCACGTCAGCGTGGTGCCTTCGAACTGCCGCCAATTCACGGTCTCTGCCGTGGCGGAAGTCGCCAATGAAGCGGATGCGGCGACGAGCGCCGAAGTCAGAAGCAAAGTGTTCGCGTAGCGACGCGCGCCTGTAATAAATACAGCCATAGAACGGCGCATAGATTTCCTCCCTGAAGCGATTAGCCAGTTTCATCGAGCTGCCCCTCCATCCCGGGTTCGCCCAGAGTTTAAGTAGCCTCCCGCTGAACTTTGGAGACGGAAACGTCGAGTGATTATGGGTAAAAACGGGTAAGGAATTCGAGAGATAGAAACCATTTGTTAGAACCGGATGGAGGTCGAGCAACCTCGCGGGATTCAAACGCTAGGGAATTCGGGGCGGAAGGAAAGAGTTGTCGGCAAATCGTGCAATCCGACCAAACCCGTACAAAAAAGGCCCGGGTCGGGTGACAGGGCCTTCCGTCGGCTATCTGTTGCCGCTCGCGTGACTGCGACGAGGATGGGTGCCTACCGACCCAGATAGATCTCTTCGGCATTTTGATACATGATCTTCTCGATCATGCGCTCGGCGTCCTTGAGACGGTAGAAGGAGGTGTCCACCTTCTCACTTAGTACCTTCGTCAGGATGTGCCGGAAGGCCATCGATGCCCCGTAGGCTTCCTCGGAAGTCCAGTTGTCCCCGCCCCAGCAGATCTTGTGATTGTCGCGTATCACTTCCAGGTAGCTATGAAGGGCCGTTTCAGCAGCTTTGGTGGAGATAAGCGGCAGCCAGTTGATGTCGATGACGACGTTCTTGTAATTGTGAGCCAAGGCTGCGGTGTCATAGATCCATGGGAAGCCGCCGTGGAAGAGGACGAACGTCAGGTCGGGATTTGCGGCGATCACGGATTCCAGCAGCATCGGGTTGGAACCACCCAGCTGTCCAAGGCCGGTGTGCAACTGGATCGGAAGCTTGAATTCCCGGGCTAGGCCCAGGAAGTGATGGAAGATGTAGTTCCCGAACGCGTCCTTCTCGTCTTCGGTGATTACGTTTGGATGCTTGCCGAAGATGCCTTTCGCCGTGTCATAGTCCACCTTATCGAACTTAATGGCGCGCTCGTAGGCCGAGGCGCATTTCAGCGCGACCACATCCGACTTCCGCTTCTGTAGTTCGAGACCACCGGTGGCGAGATAGGCTTCGAAGGTGCTCATGTCCGCGTCGGTGAACTGCCGGGCGTTGTTGTCGTCATGATCCCTGCTGTCCGGGTGGTATCCGGCCAGCCAGCTATCCAGCCTGTAGGCCGATTTCACGAATTCGGGATTGTCGATGACGCTACCCGTATCCCAGTAGGCATCCTCGATGAATCCCTTGTATCCGGCCTTTTCCTTGAGAAGGCGCCAATGAAAATCGGGATGCTTGTGAGCAGCGCGGATGGAAGCAGAGATGCCCTCCCAGGTGTCTTCATTGATTTCGTCCACGCCATAGATGTCGCAGACGCTTTTCTCCAGCCATACGAAGTAAGAGTTCGTCCTGATCGTATCGAGCCATCTGGCGCGCTCTTCCTTCGAGTTTCCGGCCGGAGCGGAACACCAGTTGACGTAAGAACTGGAGAACAGTGCATCGAGATCGAGCTGCGTCTGAAATTCGGTCGGACGATGATGCTCGTGGGTGCTGAAGATCGGGGTGCTATCGATTTTCGCCTGGATGGCTTCATTGGGTCTGGTTATATGTCCTCCAATTCGTGTTCGTTGAACTCGGACGGCGGAAGCCGCCTACTTGATGAAAGCTAGGCGCGATCGATCCAAGGTGACCGTGACCGCCAGGATCACGATGAACCCGGTCACCATGATCTGGACGTACGTGTGAACCCCGGCGATGTTCAGGCCGTTCTGCAGTACCGCGATCACCAATACGCCGATCAACGTCCGGTGGACGCCTCCTGAGCCACCGGAAAGGGCGGTACCGCCCATGACGACAGCCGCTATGGCTTGCAAAAGGAGGTCGTCGCCCATGCGCGCGGTGCCCGTGGATGTACGCGCGACGAGCAGTAGCCCGGCGATGCCGCAGAGGATGCCGGAGACAGTGAAGGCGATGGCTTTGGTTCGCAGGACATCTATGCCGGAAAGACGGGCCGTGACACCACTACCTCCGATCGCGAAGAGGGCTCTACCGAAATAGCTTCGGGCTCCTACGAATGCCGCGATTGCAAAGATAAGGAGTGCAAGTAGACCGGAATTCGGAATCCGGCCGATGATGGCACCGGACGCGATCCAGGACAGCTCGGGGCTGCGAAAGAAAACATTCACGCCACCGCTCAGCCATGTAGAAACCCCTCCGATCACGGTCATGGAGCTGAGGGTAGCCACGAATGACGGAATGCGGAGGCGTAGCACGAGAAAGGCGTTCAACAGTCCGCAGACGGCGCCGATGCCTGCAGCTGCAAGGACGACGACGAGCGCATTGGCTTCGAGGTCACGGATCATGACCGCCGAACAGATGGCGACGAGGGTGACGATCGCGCCGACCGACAGGTCGATCGCCCCCATCAAGATTACGAACGTCATGCCGGTCGCGACGATGAGGAGAATCGACGACTGACGCATCAGGTTGAAGACGTTGATCCAGCTGAGGAACCTGGGATTGATCAGCGAGAAGACGACTATCAGGCCCAGCAAAAGCAGCAATGGGCCGAGCACGTTGATGAGCCCGCGATTTCGATGGAGAAATTCTGCCATATTCTTTTCGACCTCTGAGCGCGCCGCGGGATCACACCATGTGTTGGACGAGTTCCTGCTCGGTCGGCTTGTCCGAAGCAGGTGCGGGCCGTTCGAACGTGACCTTGCCATCGCGCATCACGATAATGCGGTTGGAGAGGCCGATAAGCTCGAGCAGGTCGTCGGATACCAGGACTATCGAGACGCCCTTTTCCGTCAGGTCTCTCATCAGCCCGTAAATCTCTTCCTTGGCGCCGACGTCCACGCCACGGGTGGGGTTGTCCAGCACCAGGACATCGACGCCGCGCGCCAGCCACTTGGCCAAGACCACTTTCTGCTGGTTGCCGCCGGAGAGGTACTGGCAAAGCTGGGCAGGGCTGCTGCACCGGACACGCAACGCCTCGATGTGCTTGCGTGCTAGGGCGCGTTCCCGCCGCCTTGATATGAATCCTTTGATGCGCGACACGCCTCGGAGGGAAGCGAGCGAGATGTTGGCCTCAACGGACATGTAAGGGACGATGCCCTCGCTCTTCCGCTCCTTGGGAATGAAACCGACACCTTTCGATATCGCAGCCTTTCCACGCCGTTTTGCGGGCAGCGCGCTTCCCTTGATCTCGACGATGCCCTGTGGAGGGAATGGTTCGAAACCGACAATGGCGCGCGCGACGTCTTCCTTTCCGCAGCCTACGAGACCGCCCATTCCGAGAATCTCGCCTTTACGGATATCGAAGCTGACATCGTCGATGCCATCGCCACTCAGGTTGCGCACGGAGACGGTGACCTCTTCCTCGGACACGTCACGCTGCCGCTTTTCCTTGAAGTACTCGTCGTCACGCGAGCGACCGACCATAGTTTTGTGGATGTTGTGTTCCGAGATGTCGGTTCCGGAAAACTCGCCTTCATTCCTGCCGTCCTTGAAGACGTAGATGCGGTCGCATAGCGCCGTATACTCGGCGAGCCGATGAGTGATGAGCACAAAGGATGCTCGGTCACGGAAACGGCGGACGGATTCAAAGAGCGCTTGGGACTCTCGCTCGCCGATCGCGGCCGTCGGTTCATCGAGAAGGATTATCGGATGGTCGACGTGGAAGTATTCGGCAAGGGCGAACGCCTTCGCGATTTCGATCATCTGACGGTCGTGGAACAGATACTCCAACGTGCGGCGACGCGCATCGATGTGCGTAAGTCTCAGTTCCTTCAGGTGCCTCTCGGTGAAGGCTGCCATCGCGTCGTGATCGACGAGGCCAGCGCGGTTGGTGAAATTCGACTCCAGGGAGAGGAAGACGTTCTCGTAAACCTTGAGGTTCGGGATGAGAGCCTGCTCCTGGAAGACCATCGATATCCCCGACCGAACAGCATGTGTGTAGCGCATAGGTCGGTAGGGTTGACCGAACAGTTCCATCGAACCGGATGTCGGCGGATGAATCCCAGCAAGCATCTTCAGGGTGGTCGACTTTCCTGCACCGTTCTCGCCAGCGATGCCGATGATCTCGTTCGGGAAGATTTCCAGGTTGATCCCATCGACCACTGTGATGCCGCTGAACGTCTTGCTGCAATCATTCATCCTGAAGATGGGAGACCGTGAATCCGTCATTTCACGTCCTCCGAATGCATGCGGGGCGAGTTCAAGAGCACGGCGAGCACGATCACGATACCCTGTATGATAGTCTGCAGGTACGGCGGGAAGGCGAGGATGTTCATGGCGTTCGAAAGGATCGCTATGAACAGGACCCCCAGGATAGTCAGACGCACCGCGCCCGAGCCTCCGGTAATGGCCGTGCCGCCAACGACGACGGCCGTAATCGTGTCCAGCGTCATGTAGCTTCCCATCGTGGCGGTCGAGGTCCCGAGACGGGCGGCCAAAAGGGATCCGGCAAATCCACCCAGCAAACCGGAAACGGCGAAGGCCTGGATCTTCACGACGCTCACTTTCACGCCGACAAGTGTTGCTGTCTGTTCGTCGCTGCCTATTGCCAGGGTCATCCGGCCAAACCGCGTCCGGCTCCCGACGATCAGGAAGATCGCGAATACCAGGACCGACAGCAGGACGGCATTTGGGATGCCGAACAGCATCGATCCTTGTGCCAGATAGATGACGGAGGGATCGGACACGGGCAACGACCGCCCATCCGAAATGAAGAGAACGGCTCCGGAGAGCGTTGTCGCGGTTCCCAGCGTCACCAGGATCGACGGGATTCGCAGATAGACGTAGATGAGGCCGTTCACGATCCCGAAAAACAGACCCACAACTGAAGCCAGGAGCACCGCCCACAATCCGAGTTCGGGTGCGAGCCACGCGACGAGCATGCCGCAGAACGTCGCGATGGCGCCGATACTGAAGTCTATGGAGCCCATCAGTATGACGAACGTTGCACCGATGGCGGCGATCAGCAGTACTGAACTTGAGAGGACGATCGCCCTGACGTTTCCGGTGGTGAACATGGACGGAGCGTAGTACGCCAACACCACGCACAGCACGGCGAGTGCGCCAAGGGTTGCGATCCGGCGGGACAGATGGCTGCCCGGCGGAGCTTTGAGGGAAGCCTGAGCCATCTAACGGAACCGATTGAATATTCGCGAAAGCGGGTATCGATGCCCTCAGTCGAGGGCATCGATACTACCACCGTTCACTCAGGGATGCGCTGCTTGTAGTGGTCGTTATATTCCGACCTCAGCTTTTCAACGCATCCGCCGTCGAAAGCTTCCTGGTAGGCCTTCGGAAATTCGTAGCCAGGAGGGGTCTGCTTTCCCCAGAAGGTCTTCACGTCGATTGGCCAGACGTAGTTCTGTGGATCCCAGTCGTTCGGATGAAGGACACGGGACATCTTCTTCCAATCGAACGGAAGCTTCTCGCCGCCCAAGAACTTTTGGTAGGTCTCTACGTTCTCGGCGGTGATCAGGCTCGAACCCGTGTACATCATCCGCTCGCACGGGCTTGGCTTGAAGCCCTTGGCAACATCATAGGCCCGGACAAGCGCGTATCCTGCCTGCCACTGAGGAGTGAAGGCCATCGTCGCCAGAATACGGCCTTCCTTGATGAGGCCGAGGGTTTCGGCATTGCCGTCCAAGCCGATGATCGGGATCTGAAGTCCTGCGTCTTCGACCGCCTGCATCGCGCCCAAGGCGATCGAGTCGTTCTGCCCGAAGACGCGTTGATGTCAGGATGGGCGACCAACAGGTCTTCCATCACCTTGCGTGCGTCGATTTGGTTCCACTTGCCCGGCTGGCGGGCAATGAGCTTGATATCCGGATACTCAGCTAGAGCTTTGTCGAAACCTGCGGTGCGGAGCGTGTCGGCATCCGCGCCAGGGAAGCCCGTTATGTGGACAACGTTGCCCTTGCCGCCGATCTTGTCGAACAGAAGCTTCGCCATGCGGTAGCCGTCCTCGACGCCGTCCGGCGAGAAGAACCCCGCAAACGCATAGTTGTCCGGACCTGCATCGATTGGATGGAAGCCGGGCAGGGATGACCACACGGCGACATGGGTCGCGCCTGCCTTCGATGCCATTTCCACAATCGGCTTGATGTTAGCCGCGACCAGGTTTTCACCGAAAGTGATCTTCACCCCGTTGGCGAACTGGGCTTCGTAGATTTCGATCTGTTTGGCAGCGTCGCCCTTTCCGGACAGGATGCGGTAATTCAGGCCGAGTGCGTCCGCAGCCTGCTGCGCGCCCTGGGACCAGTTGTTGAAGTACTCGTTTTCCAGTGTCGATACCTCGGACAGCACGTCTTCGGCGCTTGCCAGGCTGGAGGTGGCCAGCAGCGCTGCCGCCACGATGGTTGAAAGCTTCAGCATATTCCCCTTCCTTTATGATTGAGGCCCATGAGCCCGCGCGCGGTTGGACCTGGCCTCCCTACGTCCTGATCCGCGCACCGATCGTCGGTCCCGATTTCCTCGGTTGTCGACGTCGGCGCGAATGTGTGGCCATCGCGGACCGAATAGATAGGCCAGCACCAAACGAGAATGGGTAATTGTGGGTAAAGCAGAATATTCCCGTGTAGCGGCTGGAGCCAACAGCGACGCTAGACCAGCGACTTCAGGCTAACCGCTGGGTTGGAGAGGTCTGAGACGTTCAGAATCGCACCGTGCGCGATCAGTTTTTCTGCGAACCTGATCTCTTTGGCGATAGCACCAATGCTTCCGAACGCACATGCGGCCACCAGCTTGCCTCCCGGGGATACATGGAAAAGGACTTTGCCTTTCTCCTCAAGGTCTCGCATGACAGCTACGTCACCGTCATGGACAAGTCCTGCGACCTGAAGTGTCAGCCCGTATTGATCCGACCAGAACCATGGCACGTCGGCATATGTCCGGACTGTCCCGGCCAAGTTCTGTCCGGCCAGAGTGCCCTGACGCTCGGCGTTGCGCCAAGACTCGAGCCTGATCTGCTTCCCGTACAGTTCGTGCGGAAAGGAGCAGCAGTCCCCGGCGGCATATATGTCCGGATCGGAGGTCTGGATTGACGGACCCACGAGAACGCCGTTGTCGACCTCGAGTCCGGCCTGCTGCGCGAGAAGAACGTCGGGAGAGGCGCCTATGCCGACCACGACGAGATCGACAACGATCGCCGTCTCTTCAGAAAGGCGTATTGCCGCCTTCCCGTCCATATTTTCGATCCCTTTGATCGAAGCACCGGTGATAAACTTGACACCGTGCCGCTCGTGCTCGGCCATTATCAGCCGGGCAATTGCCTCCGGAACGGCTCTCGCAAGGATTCGAGGTCCCGCCTCGATTACGGCCACAGCCGCTCCGCGCCGGACTGCGCTCGCCGCGACTTCGAGCCCGATGAAGCCGCCACCGACGATGGCGACAGTCGAACCCGCAGTTATCGCCGTTCTGATCCGGGTCGCGTCGGCATGTGTCCGGAGAGTGGCAATCCTTGAGGTGTCTGCGATCGGCACGTTGAGCGTGCGTGGTACGGCACCGGTCGCCAGCAGTAATCGGACATACAGACGGGTGACCCCATCGGAAAGGCTGATGGTTTTCGCTCTGCGATCGATTGAGGCGACCTTCCGGCCGGGCTCATATGCGATACGCAGTTCCTGCAGACGCTGCTCGGTCACGAGATGCTTGAGACCCGGATCGGAATCCTCGACGAGGTTCGACTTCGAGAGAGGAGGGCGCTCGTATGGCAGGTCCTTCTCGATGCCGAGAAGAACGATTTCTCCTTCCCAGCCCGCTTCCCTGCAGCGATCGCTGCCGTAGTTCCCGCCGCGCCCGCACCAACGATGACGATCGGGCCTTGGTCAGAATTCAGCACGGGCCTACCCTTCATCATTGGATTGCGAAACACGCCGCGGAGCGGCTCCCGGATCTCAGACCTTTACGTAGACGGTCGCGTCTTCGAGCTTCACTTCATAACGACGCAGGTCGATGCATGCCGGCAGCACTCTCGATTCGCCTGCCCGATAGTCGAAGGTTCCGAAATGCTTTGGACACTCGATGATGTTTCCGTCGACGATCCCATCCGCGAGGTGGATCTTTTCATGAGTGCAATGCCCATCGAGAGCGAAGTAGTCGCCTTCCAGCGAGCGCACGATCACGAAGGTCTTTCCGCCATGGTCCCAGCGGAGCGCTTCCTCGGGCTCGACGGCATCAGCCGCGCATGCGGCCACCCATTCACCTGCGGCAGTCATATCGGATCTTCCCTGAATTGTTGGTACCGGGCGGTCGCGGGGAGGGTGTCCGCCCCGCGCTGGATTGCTATCCTCGCGCCCACTTCTTCGCCTTGATGCGCTTCGTTAGGGCTTCGTCAGCCTCAGGCGAGCCGTCCAAGTCGGCGGGTCCAGGCCGAAGAAGCTGTCGGGGGGCGTGGCGCAACTGGCTCATTGAGCGCTGCCGCAAGCAGGCCTTCACGTTGCGCGGCCTTGTCGCCGAGCTCGCCGAACGAGGGCTTGAGGTCGACTACCGCTCGGTCTGGGAGTTCGTCCACGCCGAGGGCCTGTCGTACAAAAAAAGACGCTGGTCGCGGCCGAGCAGGATCGCCCCGACGTAGCGCGCCGGCGGGCGCAATGGCTGGCCCATCAGAACCGCGTCGATCCTGCCCGCCTGGTGTTCATCGACGAAACCTGGACCAAGACCAACATGGCACCACTCCGAGGCTGGGCGCCAGTCGGACAGCGCATCAAGGCAAAGGTACCGCACGGCCACTGGAAAACCATGACGTTCCTGGCCGCCTTGCGCCATGACGGCATCACCGCGCCATGGCTCATCGATGGGCCGATCAATGGCGAGCGCTTCCGCCTCTACATCGAGACCGTGCTGGTTCCGACCCTTAAGCCCGGCGACATCTCGCCCGTCGAGTTCATCTGCAAACAATGGACAATCGAGCCACAGAGGTTCAGGCTCAATCCTCTCCATCAAATGCCGGGACTAAACATCTAGAGCCTCCCGCCGGTGCGACCGTTGCATAGCTCGGACACATGGCCAGGCCGGCAAGGCCCGCCCGAGCCAACGCCTCGACCTCGACCCAGAGGGCCGAAAAATGAACGGCATTGTTGATCGCGAGCGCCGCTAGGCCGCTCGCCCGCGTCCGCTCGACCAGCGCGGGCAGGTCCAGTTCGAAGGCCGGATTGGCGAAGCCGCCTTTCGCATACTTTGACGATTGCCGGAGCATCCTGCGGCAGCAGTTCGGGCACCGCCTTCGGCTCGGCCTTCCCTGCCTTGACGGTCCGCAGGGCGCCTTCGATGCGATAGATCCCATGCGACTTGCAGGCGTCACGCTCGCCGGCGACGATGGCCCGCGTGATGGCGCCGGCCTGGGCGGGGTTCAGCCCGGCCTTGCTGAAAATCGCCTCGACGCGCTCATGCAGCGCTTCGATGGTGAGTACGATGGAGTCGCGCATTGCCAGTCACGAATCCTTATTTCGGTAGCCAGCATGCGGCTACGCACGGTTACAAAGGTTCGCCCACCGTGTTCGAGCCGTTCGGCAAGGCAATGTCGGTTCAACTCAGCAGGGCATCAAGCTGCTTCATCTTCTCGGCGCTGGAGTTCCAACTGGTGAGAAAACGAATAATCGGATTGCCTACGTCTCTGTCCTCCAATCCAAATTTGGACGGCGGAATGGGACTTACAGGGTAGCCGCTCTCGATGAGCTTTCGAACTTGCGCCTCCGGTAACGCAACGAAAACGATATTTGCGTCGACTGGCGAGAGCAGTTGCCAACCCCGAGTCTCGAATGATCGTGCCAGTGCCTGCGATGCTTCGTTGGCTTGCACCGCAAGCCGCCGCCACAAGCCGTTCCTGACATAGGTAACCGCCTGCGCCGCCATAAACCGGTGCTTTGCCGTTAGGTGTCCTGCTCGCATTTGTCGGAAACGAAGTTCTTCCGCCTTAGCGAGGTCGAATAGAACGATGGCGTCACCTAGACCTCCGCCGTTCTTGGCAATGCCTAAGCTCAGGGCATCGAAGCCGAGCTTCCATGACATTTCTGCAGCCTCGCAGTTTAGCGAAACGGCGGCATTGGAAAATCGGGCTCCGTCCATGTGGAGACGCAGGTCATACCGTTTGGCTACGGCAGACAATGCAGTAAGTTCATCGATCGTATAGACTGTTCCCAGTTCGGTCGCCTGCGACACCGAGACAAGACCGTACCGCGCGGTGTGTGGATCATTGGTTTTGTAACGTATCGACTCGTTCCGGACCTGATGGTCACTGAGCTTTAATGCCCTATCGCGCGGAGCTGATAGCTTCATGCCGCCACCAGCTGCCTCCGGCGCGCCCGCTTCGGATTCCATCAGGTGACTATTGCTGTGACACAGAACGCGTTTCCAAGGTGGGCAAACAGAGGCAACTGACAATGCGTTGGCCGCGGTGCCGGTGGACACGAAGAATACCGCGACCTCTCTCCCGAAAAGTTCAGAAAACACCTCGTGGGCTTCGGTTGTATACCTGTCCGCGGCATAGCTGGGCAGCGATCCCTCGTTGGCATCGATGATCGACTGGAGCATCTCCGGCGCCATCGACGAGGTGTTATCGCTAAAGAAGTCGAACATCGGCTTTCCTATTTTTAAGTCGACATAGCGATGTCAAGCCATCCATGCTCCGTGACCGTGGCAAGATCTCCGTCGCGGAGCGCGATTGTCGTGGTCATTGATTCAAGAATGGCCGGGCCGGTCAATGTCGTGCCCGCCTTGAGGCTGTCTAGATCGTAGACGGGAACCGTGCTCCATCCGCGACAGTAGATCTTGCGCTTACCAATGGGTGACGCGGCGCCAAAACCACTTTCGACCTTTTCAGTAGGCAAGGATTCCAGTTCGCTGGTAGCTGTCACGCGCAGATTGACGAGCACAACGTCCTGGTCGATGTTTTTGTAGGTGTAAACCTCCTCGTGCCGATTATGGAAGCGTTCGACAGCCTTCTCAACAAACAGCGGATCGTCGAGGTTCAGGCCATCCAAGGACACCTCAAGCTCAAACACTTGTTCGCCGTAGCGCATGTCGAACGCGCGCGCGATCTTGATATCCTCCGTAAGCCTCTGGTCGAATTTGGCTTTCCCCCGCGCTTCGAGAGCAGCGAACTTTCGCCGTAGGTCGTCCAGGCCGACATCGCTGCTGGAGCATAAATGCGATAGGCTGAGTTCGTAGCGCAGATCGGTTGTGAGCATGCCCCAAGCCGAGAACACCGAGCTGACGCGCGGGACGATAACGCGGCTGACTTCAAGCAGGCGGGCAACGTCTGCGATGTGAAGGCCAGCGGCTCCGCCGAACGACAACAGCGCATATTTGCGAAGGTCGACACCTCTCCGAACACTCATGATCCGCGCGCATTCTGCCATCTGTGTGTTGACGATGCGCTGGATCCCTTCTGCCGCCTCAATCAGGGAACACCCGAGTTGATCGGCCAACCAGCCGACCGCCTTATGCGCGGCTTCGCCATCAAACGCCGTTCGCCCGCCGAGGAACTTTACCGGATCGTAATAACCGAGCACGACATTGGCATCGGTGACAGCTGGACGATTGCCGCCGCGTCCGTAGCAGGCCGGCCCAGGATCCGCACCAGCACTTTCCGGTCCGACCCTCAGGATCCCGCCAATGTCGACATAGCTGATCGATCCTCCGCCGGACCCGATCGTTTCAATGTCGATGCTGGGCAACGCGACCTTGACATTGTCGATATCGCGATTGGTGCTGAGGGCGGCCTTGCCGTTTTGGATCAGCGTGATGTCGGTGCTGGTGCCGCCCATATCGAACGCGACCAGGTTGGGGGCGTTGGTTATTGCCGATGCAAACTGCGCACCCGCGATGCCTCCCGCAGGCCCGGAAAGAACGCAGCCTGCAGCCAGCGAAATTGAATCCGCTATCGTTCCAACCCCACCATGCGAATGCATGATAAGGATCTCATTGCGAAAACCAGCATCGTGAAGACGCTGTTCAAGATTCTTCAGATAGTGGCCGAGCTCTTTGCCGACGAAGGCGTTAACGACTGTCGTGGAGAAACGCTCGTACTCTTTGATCTGTCCGGTAATCTCCGAAGAGATGGAGACGAAGACGGACGGCATCCTCTTCTGAACCAGCTCGCGCGTCCGCACCTCGTGCTCGGCGTTTTGATAGGAATGGAGGTAGCAAATCGCCACGGCATTGATGCCCTCCTTCTGGAAGAAATCGAGCGCCTCCTCAACGGCGGCATCCGAAAGAGGCGTCTCAACAGTGCCATCAAACCGCATGCGCTCCTCGATGCCGAGACGAAGGTACCGCGGAACCAGCGGCGGGATCGGAGCAAGCCGCAGGTTGTAGCGTTCCGGTTTCAATCCTTCGCGCTGCTCTACGACATCGCGATGTCCCCTGGTCGTTAGCATGCCGACGCGCGCACCACGACGCTCGAGGAGCGCGTTCGTTGCGGCCGTAGTGCCATGGACGATCTGCTTCGTCCTTGCCATCAAATCGGAAAGCGACAAGCCAAAGCCGTCCGCCAGCAACTTGAGTCCGTTCAAAACACCGAGAGACTGGTCGGCAGGTGTCGATGGTGCCTTCGCAATGGTGACATTGCCGTTCTCGTCGACGGCTGCCAGGTCAGTGAACGTGCCGCCGACGTCAATTCCGATACGATAATTCATAACGTTACCGTCAGTTAGGGAGATCATTTTGAGATGAGACCGTCTCGTACGTCTTTGGCGACTTCGGCATCAGTTCGTTCAGCCGAGTTACCGAAGCCACCGCCGCCGGCCGACCTGATGTGGAGCCAGTCACCTTTTGACATGACGATCCCGACTTCCTTGGTCTTCAGAACACGGGGCGCCCCACCGGCGTTGGGATGTAGCTCATAGGCGTGAGGCCGGCCGTCCTCGCCGCCCAGAATGCCAGCGCCGCCGGTGACGACACCGTCGCCCGCGGTGTTGCCCACGACGTCGTCAGTCGTATCGATTCGGAACTTGAGAGCGCTTCCGAAACCGCCCCTTCGGCGGCCCAGGCCTGCGGAATCCGGAAGGAATTCATGCTCAGTGAAGAAGAACGGAAACCGGCTTTCGGCGACTTCGATGCTGCCGAACTTGAGTCCGCCGGCGGAAGACAGCTCGCCCACGCCAGACCATCCGTCCGCGTTTTCGGACGCGCCCGCGCCTGGACGTGCATGAAAAAGGTGCCAGATGAACTGCTTGCGGGTGCGCGGGTCAATACCCTTGATCGCTATGCGGAAGCGGCGTCCCCATCCGCCAAAGACCCGATCCGGGCACGAACCCGCCAAGGCCTTAATGATGGCTTCGGCAATCTCCTGCGAGGGATGATTGGTCGAGAGTGTGACCGGCGCCGGCGCACGAGGGTGAACGATCGTGCCTTCCTTAGTGGCTACACTGAGCAGCCTGAACGTTCCCTCATTCTTAGGGATGTCCGCATCGATGAGGAACGCCAAAGCCATGTGCACGGCAGAGATCGTATTCGCATAGGACGAGTTGACGATGCCGGTTACTTGCGGCGACGATTCCGAAAGATCGACGTTGATGTTGTCGCCCTTCTTGCTAACCCGGGCGTGAATACGAATGTTGTTGGTGTGGTGACCGTCGTCGTCGAGGAAGCTCTCTCCCTCGAATTCACCATCGCTCCACCGCGAAACGCAATCCCGTGCGCGAAGATTGGCGCTATCCAGGATATCTTCTATCGACGCGTCGACAACAGCCGGACCGTATTCTTCAATCAGCTTGTGCAATCGGCGTTCACCGGCTCGCACTGAACCGATCATCGCATCAAGGTCGCCCCGGAAATCACGTGGATGCCGAACGTTGGTTGCGATCATGAGGAGCACGTCCTCGCGCAGGACTCCTCGCTCGTATAGGCGCAGTGGCGGGATGCGAATCCCTTCCTGCCAGATTTCGGTAGCTGCAGGGTTGTAGGAACCGTGCGTCGAGCCACCAATATCGCTCTGGTGCGAACGATTGATGGTCCAGAACGACGGCCGAGTTGCATTCGGTGCAAATACGGGAACGAAAGCCGTCACGTCCGGCAAATGGTTGCCGCCGAAGTACGGGTCGTTGAGCAGGAACAGGTCCCCAGGAGCCACGGTGTCGCCGAAAGTATCAACGATCATCTTCACGGCGAACGGAAGTGCACCGACGTGCAGCGGAATATGGTCGGCTTGCGCCACCAACCGCGCCTTACCGTCAAAGATCGCGGTAGAGAAATCACGACTTGAGTTAAGTATTTGCGAGTAGGCGGTCCGGAGCATTGCCTCGCCCATCTCCGCGACAATCGCTTCAAGTCGCTGCTGGATTATCGAACTGGTGATTTTGTTTGACTGCGTCATAGGTGAGATCTCTTGGCCTCGCTGCAGACTTTGCGCATACCGACTTCGATGCAGAAAGAGGTCCAAAGCGTTCGGAAGTAAATTGCCTCACTTTGGGTAATACAGACTTCTGGAGGGGGCGGAGCCGGCCCAACGGTCCGGCGCGACAACCTGACCGTCGGTGTGTGTCACCAGGCGCAGCGCAGAGCTGCGACGCGATCAATTTTCGGGAATTTCCCAATGACGCCTGCGGCTTGGGTGCTGTCCACTCATCACCCTTGGTGTTATGCTAACGGAGGGGACAGTGAACGCCGACGGTTACAGATGGATGTTATCGCAGATGCGATTGAAGCGGCTCTTGATGGCAAGCCATTCATGGCGGTTTATGATCTGCTCGCCCATCATGTAAGGTTCGATAACGCTTCATCATTCCGATGGATTAACTACGAATACCCTCAGTATGTATACTCAAACATAAAGTCAGGAGAAAGAACTCCTCTTTATTCTAGCTTCGTGTCTAGCACATACAAGCTTAGCCCATATCTGCATAACGTAATTTCGCGCAGAGTTGCCGATGGGTTTTATACGGTATCTGAGGTTGCGCCTGATGATTTCTTCAGCACGGCCTACTATGACGCGTATTATGCGAACAAGAATGTATCGGACGAGGGGTTATTTTTTATAAAATGTCAAAACGGCGGGCTGGTCTTCATGATTGAGAGAAGTCTCCCGCACGCGAAATTTGATGCTGCGGAGCTCGCTGTCATACGGAAGATGCTGCCGATAGTTAGGGCGCTTCTCCGCCGGGAGACGCTCTTTGAGCTGGAAGATCGGGGAAAAGCCGACCCAATGACGGCGATAGCCTCCCGGCTAGGCCTAAGTAAGCGAGAGCATCAGGTGGCGGAGCTTCTGCTTCGCGGACATTCTTCAAAGTCTGCCGCGCGTCTGCTCGGAATATCGCCCCATACCGAGAGGGTTCATCGAAAAAGGCTCTATAAGCGCCTAGGGGTCAGTTCGCATGTTGATCTATTTCGACTTTTTGCGGATCGCGCACCGATTGAAAATCCAGAGCTATTAAGCTGACGCTTTTCCGTAGTTCGTGATGTCCACTGCGGCAGCCTGCTAGGGCTGATTACCTCAAGTCAGTTAATTGATCCCTGCGCACAATCCGATTTCAGGTGCTCCACTGTTTACGGTCGTAACCGATACAGTTGCTCGAGTGGTTCGTGATGATCGGAATGATGCAAACACCAGGCCCCCAGAAGGTTCAGGCCATTACGTCCCAAAGCCACGGCTATTGGGCCCTGTCTGCTCCCCCACCGGCTGTAACTGCTGCTCTGAAAGATCGCATGGTGGCGGATGTTGCTATCATTGGCGGAGGTTATACCGGGCTCTCAGCTGCTATCAGCCTTGGCGAACAGGGCACTTCGGCGATCGTGCTCGAGGCGAGCGAAATCGGATACGGGGGGTCTGGCCGAAACGCCGGTAACGTGAACCCCGGCCTCTGGATCCTGCCCGACGACATGCCGGAGCTGCTGGGGCCAGTCTACGGCCCGCGTCTTTTTGATCTCTTATCTGATGGTCCCAAGGTCGTTTTCGACCTCGTTGCGAAGCATGGCATCAAATGTGGTGCCCGTAACGTCGGCACTTTACACTGTGCGGTAGGCGAGAAAGGTCTCGCCGAACTAGAGACCCGCGCGCGCCAATGGTGGGCGCGGGGTGTTGCCGTCGAACTGCTCGATGCGAAGGCCACTCGAGCAAGAGTCGGTACCCATGCCTATTGCGCGTCGCTCTTCGATGCTCGAGCTGGGGTCATTCAGCCGTTGGCGTATGCTCGTGGTCTTGCCGGTGCAGCGATTGCGGCCGGAGCGAGCATTTACACCCGGACTCCCGTTACGTCTTTGGACCGCGCTGCCGGCAAATGGCTTGTCCGCACACCGCATGGTGAGGTTGTCGCCGATTGGGTGATCGTAGCGTCGAACGCCTATACGATTTTCCCATTTCCGGAGATCAAGCAAGAGCTGGCTCTGCTTCCGTATTTCAACATCTCGACCAAGCCGCTGCGCCCCGACGTTGTCGAGCGGATACTTCCCAATGGGGAGGGGGCTTGGGACACCAAGCCGGTTCTAAGTTCGTTTCGCGTCGAGCCCGACGGTCGCATGATATTCGGCAGTGTCGGCGCTTGGGAGACGCCTGATCGTCTGGTCCATCGCCGCTGGGTTTGCCGCGAAATTCGGCGCCTCTTCCCTTACGCAGACGAGTTCGAGATTGAAACGGAATGGTACGGCCAGATCGGCATGACCACCGACCATACCCCGCGCCTGCACCGCTTCTCAGACAAGGTCATCGGCTTCTCGGGATATAATGGCCGTGGCATCGCGCCGGGCACGGTCTTCGGCCAGGTGCTTGCAAAACACGTGAAGGGCGAGATCGCGGATATGGATATGCCGCTTCCGTTCTCGCCTGCGGCACCGCGTTTAATGCGTTCGGCCCTCTCATCCTATTATCGGGTTGGTGCAATAGCGGCGCATCTGATCTAGGCACCTGTATATGCTTTGAGACTACCATCGGTCACGAACCTAGGGCTGGGCCACCAGACTATTCTGCGTTCGCACTTCGACTCCAGTCGCAGTGCCATTCAAGGGCGATGGCGAATACCTCGCGGCACTTTGCCTGATCCCGGACGATCTTCTGTACGCTGTCCGCCAGCGGTGCACTTCGTCGCAACGACCTCAGTGCGTGGTCTGCGGTGCTGCTTGCTGGGCTTGGTTGCGGCTACCTACCTCGAGGTTAGCCCAAGTGAGGTAATTTCGAACATTATTACGTCAGTTAAAATTAACGTAAATGCTCAAGTCAGGGGATGTCACTCACCGGGCGCCGCTGGATGATTCGTAAGAGGTTGATTGATGATCTACAATAAAGTCTTGCTTACTGGTGCTGCAGGATTGCTCGGCTCGGTGCTGCGACGCGAGCTGTCCCCAAAGTTGCAGCTTCTTCGAAGCACGGATATTGTTGATCTAGGCACATCTTTTGCTAACGAGCAGTGCATTACTGCCGACCTCGGCGATACTACCGTTGCCGACCACCTGGTTAATGGCGTCGAGGCAATCATCCACTTTGCCGGCATCGTTAAGAAGGATGTCGATTTCGCAGACATAAATCGCGTGAACATGGTTGGGATGCACAGCCTATACGATGCCGCGGTGCGCCATGGCGTTAAGCGCATTGTCTTTGCAAGCTCGGTTCATGCAGTTGGATACTACACGCAAGACGAGGTTATCGATGCGCGAGCTCCCGCGCGGCCAGATACCTACTACGGTCTGGCCAAGGTATTTGGGGAAGCGCTTGCCCAGTTGTATTGGGATCGGCATGGTCTGGAAACCGTTTCCATTCGCATAGGGTCAAGCGAAGCCAAACCCTCTACGCATCGCCATCTGCGCTCGTGGCTATCTTTTGGCGATATGGTCCGCTTGGTCGAAGCGTCTCTCACTGCCCCTCGTGTAGGCCACACCATTGCGTTCGGTGCGTCACGAAACGCGGCGAGCTTCTGGGACGACCGTTACGCTCGACACCTGGGTTACAACCCGCAGGACAGCGCCGACGCTTTCTTCAGCGAAATCCTGGCCGCGAATCCGCACCCTGACTCTGCCGATCCAGGGACGCGTTACCAGGGAGGCATCTGGGCGGACTAGGTAAACGGTGCCCAGGGTGCTGGCGTCGTAATATGGGCTTAACAATCCAGAGGAACTAAAGGAACACAGAATGAAGCATTCTGCTTTTTTGCTATCTGCAAGCATCGTGATTGGTATGTCGGCGCCGGCGTTCGCCGACAAGCTTGACGACATCATTTCCTCGGGAGTGGTGCGCTGCGCAGTCGTCCTCGACTTCCCCCCGATGGGCTCGCGCGATGCCAACAATGAACCGCTGGGGTTTGACGTAGACTATTGTAAGGATCTTGCGGCGGCTCTTGGCGTGAAGGCGGAGTTTGTCGAGACACCGTTCCCAGACCGAATTCCGGCTCTGGTATCGAACCGCGCCGACGTTGGCATTGCTTCAACGTCTGATACGCTGGAGCGAGCCAAGACTATCGGCTTCACGATCCCCTACTTCGTCTTCAAGCAGATCGTGCTGGCGCGTTCTGACGCCAACATAGCGAAGCCGGAAGATATCAAAGGACACGCTGTGGGCGGGCCCGCCGGCAGCACCGAGACTATCGCGCTCGAGAAGAGCGTGAAAGCATTCAACGACCCGAACGGAAAATTCCTGGCGTTTCAGTCGCAGGCCGATGTCTTTCTCGCGTTGAGCCAGAAGCAAATCGACGCGACTTACACGACCACCACCGTGGCAACGGATGTGATCAAGTCTGGGAAATACCCTGGCCTGAAAGTCGTCGGCGATGCGCCAATGGATCCCGATTTCACCTCCCTCATTGTTCTTCGTGATGAACAAGGTCTGCTGAACTACCTCAATCTGTTCATCAACCAGCAGGTGCGCACAGGCCGCTACAAGGAGTTGTACGAGAAATGGATCGGCAAGGAGGCCGGTGAGGTTCCAAGCCTGACCGTTACTGGCGTCTACCGCTAACGTCAGAAGGGCAGAGGCAGACTGCCTCTGCCCTTCTGCATCTATGAGTATTTGGGCGAGGTCGCCATGTTCAACTATTCACTGCACTGGCGGCAAGTCATCCAATCTCTCCCCGACATGTTCTGGGGAGCGGTCGTGACGCTGGAAATCGCCGCGCTTGCGATGCTGATCGGCACGATCATCGGAGTTGTTCTGGCGCTTGCCAAACGGTCACAAAATTGGGTCCTGGTAGCTCTTTCAAGCACCTGGGTTGAGATCGCGCGCAATACACCAGGCCTTTTTCAAATCTATATGTTCTACTTTGGTCTCGGGTCACTGGGCATTCGCATCGATTCGTTTTGGGCATTGCTTGGTGGCATAGCCTTCAACAACGCAGGATATCTCGCCGAAACTTTTCGCGGTGGGCTAAAGGCGGTGCCTGAGGCGCAAATGAGGGCCGCGCGCTCGCTTGGAATGGGTACCGCGCAAGCCACGTGGCTGATAATCCTGCCGCAAATGTTCCGGGTCGTGTTCTTCGCTATGACCAATCAGATGGTCTGGTCCATTCTCATGACATCAATGGGTGTCGTCGTCGGCCTGACGAATGATCTCACTGGCGTTGCTCAAGAGATAAACGTAAGAACGTTCCGGACATTTGAATATTTCTTTGCAGCTGCTGTCATATATATAGCTTTGGCAAAGATATTCACAATGTCGGCAATACTGATGGCCCGCCGTCTGTTTCGGTACTGAGGACTGCCATGATTGACACTGCGATGACGCAGAAAGATTTGCTTTTCATGATCCAGGGCGCGGGGATGACACTTGCGGTCACCTTCTGGGCGGTATTGGGAGGAACGATCCTCGGGCTTGTTTTCGGACTCATCCGTGCAAGTGGGCCGAAATGGATCAGCATGGTTGTGGGCGGCATCCTGGACATTTTTCGGTCCGTTCCGCTTCTAATCCAGTTGATCCTTTACAATTCGATCAACTCGATTGCGAAAGTTGGTTTTCGGCCGTTTACAGTCGCCTGCGTGACGCTTGCAATCTATACCGCCGCCTATTGTACCGAGATCGTCCGCAGTGGGGTGCTGTCTGTGCCGCAGACCACGCGCCGGGCCGCCCGCTCTCTTGGTATGAGCTGGCTTCAAGACATCAACTACATCGTTCTGCCTATAGCTATTCGTGTGGTGCTCCCGAGCTGGATCGGTCTCTCACTTGGCGTCATGAAAGACACTGCACTCATACTGTGGCTGGGGATAGTCGAATTACTGCGTAGCTCACAGGTTATCATCACCCGACTGCAAGAGCCGTTGTTCGTTCTGATGGTCGCCGGCATCATCTATTTCTTAATGAGTTTTCCGATCGCCCGCATCGGCGACTATCTGGAGAGGAGATGGCAGAGCCAATGATAGTACTCAAAGGTGTACGAAAGTCCTTTGGGCCGCTTGAGGTTCTCAAGGGCATAGATCTCACCGTAAGCAAGGGCGAAGTGCTCTCGATGATCGGTGGATCCGGTTCGGGTAAGTCCACCCTTCTTATGTGCGTCAACGGGCTTGAACAGATCAACGGTGGCAGCATTCACATCAATGGCGTAGATGTTCATGCGAAGTCTACCGACGTAAACAAATTGCGCCGTAAGATCGGGATCGTTTTCCAGCAATGGAATGCATTTCCTCATCTTACGGTGTTGGAAAACGTCACCTTGGCGCCGCGTAAGGTGCTCGGAATGAGCAAGCGAGATGCCGAAGCTATTGCTGTCCAGCAACTCCGTCACGTGGGGCTTTCCGAAAAGGTGTCGGTCTTCCCCTCGAGTCTGTCGGGCGGGCAGCAGCAGCGGATGGCGATCGCCCGAGCTCTCGCCATGTCACCTGACTACATGCTGTTCGACGAGGTGACGTCCGCGTTGGATCCGCAGCTTGTCGGCGAGGTGCTTGACACGATGCGGATGCTATCGCGGGAAGGCATGACAATGATCGTTGTCACGCACGAGATGCGTTTCGCTCGGGAGGTATCCGACCGTGTCGCATTTTTCCGCGAGGGTGTGATCCATGAGATCGGTCCGCCAAACCAAATATTCGGCAATCCGGAGAGGGCCGAAACGGCCGACTTCGTGAAGGCCAGCAATATGTGATGATGCTTAAGGTGCAGAATTAGACATGAGAACGTCGAAGGTCGTACAAGTGGTCAACTGTCATGCGGAAGGCGAGGTGGGCGATGTCATCGTGGGAGGCATTGCTCCGCCGCCTGGTGCCACTGTATGGGATCAGTCTCGATGGATCGCCAAGGATCAAACGCTGCGCAATTTCGTGCTGAACGAGCCACGAGGCGGCGTTTTTCGGCATGTGAACCTTCTTGTCCCGCCAAAACATCCTGATGCCCAGATCGGGTGGATCATCATGGAGCCTGCCGACACTCCACCTATGTCAGGCTCGAATGCGATGTGCGTTTCGACCGTGCTATTGGATACCGGCATAATCCCGATGGAGGAGCCCATCACCCGCATGACACTCGAGCCGCCGGGTGGGCTTATTGAGGTTGAAGCCGAATGCCGAAACGGCAAAGCCGAACGCATCAGCATACGAAATGTCCCGTCTTTTGCCGACAAATTGGACACGTGGGTCGAGGTAGCGGGCATCGGAACCCTCGGCGTTGACACGGCCTATGGAGGCGACAGCTTCGTTTTTGTCGACGCGGCATCGGTTGGGGTTGAGCTGCGGCCGGAGAATGCTCGCGAAATCGCTGAATTGGGGGTCAAGATCACCGCGGCGGCAAACGAGCAACTGGGGTTTAAGCATCCCGCAGGGGATTGGGATCATATCTCCTTCTGTCAGTTCACTAACCCGGTCGTAGCGAAGGAAGGTGTTCTGACTGGCAAGAACGCAGTGGCCGTACGCCCCGGAAAGATCGACCGGTCACCTTGCGGAACAGGATGCTCTGCCCGCATGGCCGTGCTCCACGCCAAAGGGCAGTTGAAGGTTGGCGCGAGGTTCATTGGCACGTCATTGCTCGACACCGAGTTTCACTGCCACATCGACAAGGAAGTCGATGTCGAAGGGCGACGTGGGATCATTCCAGTCATTTCAGGCCGGGCTTGGATTATTGGTACGCAACAGATGTTGCTCGATCCGGCAGATCCTTTCCCGTCGGGCTATCGCCTTTCGGATACCTGGCCCAGTTTTCTCGGCTGTTAAGGAAAAAGGCTGGCGCCTTCAGATTCGTGAAAACAAGTCAAACTGGCCGCTGCTGTTCAGGCTCTTCTAGCTCGGCAGGGGCGCGGTCTCGCAGACTATCTGCATCTAGGCTGAGGCAAGGGCGTCGTGTATCGTGGAGCAATGAGAGCTCGCTATACCATTCTCGCCCTAGTCGCCTTGTCCTTGTCGGGCTGCGGCCCTTCTCAGGAGGAAATTCGCGACAGTTGCAAGGGGAGCGCGGATCCCCAGAAATGCGTTGATCAAAATAACGGCCAAATCGGCAAAGACGCAGCCGGCCAGGTCAATCCCCCCAAACCATAGCCTATCCGGCGATTTGCAGCCGTCGGCTCACTGTCACGCTTGTCAGAGTCACTCGTCGGAGTCGTCCACCAGCATCTTGTCGATAGGGTCCTTGCGGCGGCCCCTCGGTTTTAGAGATAGGGAAAGGCCGAGTCCCGATTTGTTGTCCGGCTTTCGCCCAGTCCGATGAGGGCTCATTTTCCGATATTTCCGTGCGGCAATTCGTCGTTCGAGCTTTTCCTCTATTGTGTCCAAGCGAGCATCAAGAGCGGCGTCGCTATCCCACAAATCGAACGCTCTTGAAATGAAATGCTGAGGCTGTTGGCCGGATTTGAGAAGGGAAATGTCTACGTCCAACCCTAGCGCTGTACTGCTTCCTGCCCGGTTTGAGTACTTAACTCGAGCAGAATATTCCAACATGTACGAGGTAGGTCCTGCCTTGAAAAGATCGTTGTTGCCATAATCGACCAGACTGGGGGTTTCAAGATCGCACTTAACGCCATTTATATACAGGTCATTTGGCGGCAATACGCTTATATCGTCGTTCAGATCAGGGACCGAAAGGTTTGGATAAAATCCCCGTATCGCCATGAACTTGAGATAGATCTCAAATGCACGCCAAGAAAGGGCTGGAGGTTTATTTTTCTCAAATCCCTTATCGGCTTTCTGATTGTTGTGCCTACCTTGAGGCACCATAATGTTTGAGGTCTTTGGCGCACCAAGGCTGTAGGCCATAATATGACCTCGATCTAGGTAGTAGTACTTCAGATCTCTTTTCGAGACATCTTCAGTTGAGCGACCGGATGTCTTAACCGGGACGATTATTGCTTCTACAGTGAATGGTACAAGGGTGTCTTCGTAGAATGCGCGTTGGTGATTGCCTGCTCGAAGATCTGAAGAGGTCGCCCTCAATGTCACACGTTTCAAGCCGACTTTGCATACGCCTGCCCACTTCGGCCGACGGGTCGCTCCGTCGAAAAGATAGAGCTCCTTCAGGGACATGTTCGTAGGTCCAGCTACATGGACTCGAGCCTAGGTTCTGCGTTCGATGGTATGGCGAACTTCGCGTCCTCCGGATAGAATTTGACCACGGCAGGCGACTGAGCGTGCTCCACTACGGCCAGCAGGTTCCAGTTTTCATCCAGGATTGAGTAGGCGTCGACCAGTTCCCAATAGACGACCAATATGGGCCTGCTATCCCCACTCGCCATAATGTCCTCAGAGGTCGTGATGTTCTCGTTCTGGAGTACGACAGTATGACCGGCCGAGGAGCTTACGTTCAAAGACGCGGTCAAGCATGCCGATACAGCCGCCCAGCCGACAGACGCGCCGGCTGAGACGCTAAGTCCGAGAGAAGTATCGATCGTTGTGCTATCCGATGTTGTGTCGGTGATGCCGCTCGTCGTTTCGACCAGTACCCGCTTTCGTTGAGATGGTGCCAGGCTGAACGAATCGGAAGACCGTCGCCAATATTGGTCCATGATCACCTTAACAACCTTCCCGTCTTTAGGACGAGTAAATTGACCAATTGCACAGCAAACTTTAGGAGAATTTGCGGGTATGATCTGCCCTTGGGTCAGAGAGGGCGGCGGCCCAAAAGAATTCGGCGGCGGCAGGTATAGTTTATCCGCGTCAATTTCGATATCAGGGAACGGACCTAGTGTAACTGCCTTCCCTCCATTTATCGTGTGGACTGTCTTGAGCGGGCAATTTCTAAAAATTCCTGCAGAAACCAAAGATCCGGTGGCTTTGGTCCTAATTATCAAGGGGCAGCCGTCTGGAATATCTCCGAAGAGGCGAAACGTGCTGGTGGAGTCAGTGCCCTCAACGGGGGCAAAGGGCGGCTCTAGACAGACGCTCCGCGTGGCAGATATATAAGCTATGAGAGTTGTTGGCGCCGGTATGCTTGACGAAAATGTAATGAACTGGTCGCTGTATTGTGTCGTTCCAGGATAGGTCCAGCTACTGAAATCATTGCATGATAGCTTTGAAATGATATCTAGGAGTATATCTCTGCTGGAATCCATAACGCTTCCCTCATTAAATTTGCACCTATTTCCGAGCTTCTTCCACGTGTATAGGCGTCTATTGCAACTGTCATGTCAAGGCTTCTAGTGCCAGACACAACCGGCACCTTGTTGGCGTAGATCGCGCAGCAGATGTTCTTCACATCGAAGGGCCGGGCATCCACCCTTGTGCAGCCCTTTCGCCGAGCCATGGCAGGATGGGAAAGGCTTCTGCGGCGTGCGGAGTTCCGGAACGCAATGAGCGCAGTGGACATCCTGGTAGCCTCCCATCATGGCAGATGGAATGGCTGCAGCGAACGCCTGTTCGATGAAACAGGCCTCTACCCGGCTTGCGTCGTCATCTCTGACTCTGGCCGGCAGTACGCATCGCAAGAGACCGTCCACTGGTACAGGCAACGATGCCGCGGCTTCGTGTTGAACGGTGAGAACCGACGCGTACTGAGCACGCGGCAGGATGGCCGTATTCGAATCCAAACCAGTCCGGGTGGAGCGACGGTCAGCGTGTTCTGAATCGGCTTCGTACGGCGAGATCAGCCTGACTCCCGCTGCCCAGGCTATTCACCGCGACCTGGCCGTGCGCTGCGGCGAACCCTTCCTCCGGTTGAGGTGGCGATGGGCGAGATGCCCATTCACCTCAAGTAAAAGCGGACGAGGCGGCGCGAGCGGCTGACGAACATTGACAATCGTGAAGCTTGCTTTCCAATGGCTCACGCTAGAGGCTGTCGGTGATATCCTTAAAGGGTATTTTTAGAGCCGCGCACATTGTTTTCATGGATGATGAGAGGTCTCCGAAATCGCCAGTCACAAGCTGGCAGGGAGGAATTTTCCCATTTTGCGCACAGTGCACTAGGGCGATGACAGGAATTTTATCGTTTGCAACAGCGTTGAGGGAATAGCCGGACGCACCTATCCGCCAAACAAAGGCTGCATGGAGAGCCCTTGCCTGCCGCACCCCCTTCACATATATATGTGATTGGAGGATATGGAGATGCTGAAGAACACGACTTTCAACCTGCCCGACGAACTCGTCGCCCGCGTCAAGGCTTATGCGGCTGGCCACGGGACAACGATGACGGCGATCATTCGCGAACATCTTGAGGCGATTACGTCCGACACTGCGAACCTCAGCGAGGAAGACCCTCTGCTGGCGTACTCTAAAGGAAAGATTGCCCGCGACGAGGCAATCCGTAGGTTAAGGTTGCGCGACTACGCGGAGCTGCTCGTGGCACTTGGTGACGCGGACCTGCCAATGCCGCTTCCGCCCGCCCATGAAATCGAGAACCAAGCGGTCGCCTTTGGCAAACTCTGGAGGCAAGCATGAGACGATGCGTCCTCATCATCCCCGACTCTGGGCCATTCAACAGTCTTTGGGTGGCGGGCCAGCTTGACCTGTTGCTGTCGCTCGAAATGCCGCTCGTGGTCGTCGATGCGGTATACGACGAACTGACGAGTGACTTGTCTTACCCGAAAGACAGGGCTGTAAAGGCGTTCATCGACGACAACCAGCCTCCGTTCACGATCGAGAAAACCGACATCGGACAAGATCAGCGCCAAAAGAGGCAGCGCGGTGAGCGGCTGAAAAAGAATGCCGGGGAACTGGCGATTGTCGATTTCATGTCGTCCGACGATGGCCTCAGGAAATACCTCCGGCCTGGAGATCCGGTCGCGCTCCTGTTCGAGGACGCGGGCGTTCGCGTCATTAACAAGCCGCCCAATCTTCACCTGCTGTCGACTGTTGGGGTGCTCAGGGGGCTTGAACGGGTCGGCGTGATCGCTTCAGCCGAGGAAATCATCCATGAGATGACCCATCCCTCCAAGCCGGACAGGCGGCCATCGGATTCGCGGGCTTTTACCGATCTTCCCGACGGCATCGACGATCCGGCTGCAATCGGCAGCACGTGGACTCCGACTGGCACAGGTCTGTAAGTCATCCCGATGGCGCCGCAGCATATCCAGGCGCGATCGGCTCCGGCCAATCCAGGCCGCCGATCTCTGACCTCCGGACCTGGCGGCCGATGGCCCTTTTTAGCAGGTCCTGCAGCTGGTCCACGAAGTCCCTGTAGACGAGCTCCATCGTTTTCGGACCGTCGCGCTCGTACTGTTTGACAATGATCTGACGCTGATTGCGGCGGAAGATGATCTCGTCCACGTAGCGCTGAAGGTGAACCTCGCTGATGTAGTGGAACACGCCGAGCTGCGCGCGCTTCAACAGGGCGGCAAGGCCTTCCACGGTGTTCGAGTGGACATCCCCCTCGACGAACTCGTCCTTGCTGTGCGTGACGGTCTCATGCCCCGCGAACGCCTTGGCGGCCTTGGAGATCGTGCGGTCGTCGTCGGACATGATCCTGGCGTCCTTCGAGACGAAACGATCGAGGAATCGGGCAACGGCGCCTTTGTCTCCCTTGGGAAGCACCGCCGCAGCCACGCGTCCGTCGCGGCTGGCCGCCACCGCCACCTCTGGACGCTTCGTTCCCTTCCCGGGCGGGTGGTAGACGTGGCGGTGGAACTTTGTCTTCTTCTTCCGCGGCGGCGCGCCCATGTAAGTCGTGTCGACCTCGACGATCCGCCCGAGTAGCGGGCTCTGGTAGTCGCGATCATCGGTCATTTCCCGGATGGCGTGCGCCATCTTCCAGGCGGTAGACTGCTTCACCCCGAGCTGTTTCCCCAGGATTACCGAGGACACGCCCTTCGACGAAAAGAGAATCAGGTACAAGGCCCGCAACCAGACCTTCAGCGGGAGCTTCGTGGCGTGCATTGGGGTCTTCGTCGTCACGGTGAACTGCCCCGCACAGTAGCGGCATTCGTAAAGGCCCGGGCGGGAATTCCGGCCCTTGTCACGGAACCGCCAGACCTCGGCGGATCCGCAATGCGGGCAGTGAGCGCCGTTCGGCCAGACCAACCGCTCGAACAGCGCCCGCACCGACTCCTCGGTCGGAAACTTCCAATCTACCCACTCGAGGCTGTTGATCCTCGGCACACGTTTCTTGGCCATGCCTGCCCCCGCAGACGAAAGCCGGCATGTGGGAGAATGCAGGATTCAAATCAAGCTAAGGGGGGATTCGGCCTAAACCCTTGGTTAATTTAGGCGTTCAGGCGGGCACCTGTGTTTGGTGGATAGGTGCGTAGCCGGATGAGATGAATAAATCTGTGAGAGCGCTTGCGGCGTTATATACATCTGTACCGAGTTCAACTATCTCAATTTCTGAATTATCGATTTCCTTCGCAAGCCCTTTGTCAAGGTTCTTGACCTCCTCGAAGGTTTCTTTCGTAATTACGATTCTTATCTCTTTGGCTTTCTGAAACAGAGCCGATTTTAGATTTTCTCCGGCGTCGGTGAAATATAAGCAAGCATCGAGATCGAGTACATAAATTATCCCCTCATACGGCACGATGCACTAACCCAATCGAGTAGCGCTGCGTGCAGCGATCGCGGATATCGTTCTGGGCTTGAAAATGGATGCGCGCGAGGTCGAAAGCTCGCATGAGGACGAGATCACCGGCGTATGGATAAGCTCCATCTCCCGCTGGTCCAAATGACGGTGGGCCTAATGACAGCCCTGCACCCGTTCACGATCTGTTCAATCGCGCCATTTTAGCCTATACTTGCTACTCGATTCGCCAGTTTTGGGGGCAATCGCGGTGCCTTATAGTATATGCAACTAATGCTCTCGACGGGGGCAGGAGAAATAATCATGGCTAAGCAATATCAATTCAAGATCGAAGGCGAGACCTATCACTGGGACGAGCAGTTCATCACTGGCGCACAGGTGCGGCAGGTTGGACCAGGCATCCCGGAGGGCATGGACCTGTACGTTAAGGTCCGCAATCTCCCTGGCCGTCCAGTTGCTGACGACGAGAAGATCGACCTCGCAGAGCCGGGTATCGAGAAGTTCTATGCGCAGGATGCCAGCTCCGAGGCGGGCAACTCCTAACGATGGCGCTCCTCTTCGATGAAGACTACCAGATAGTCAAAGATGCGGGTCTGACGTTCACCGAGGACGAGGCGTCACGCTTTCTTATATTCCGCGATTTTCCACTGCCCGAAGGCGTCTACACCGCGAACGGGCAGGTGCGAGCGACCGTAGATGTGCTCTACATCATTCCGCCCGACTACAACACGTCGGGCGGTGATATGTTCTGGGTTCATCCGCAGCTCGCGCGAGCCGACAGCAAGCCAATTCCAAACATCGGCACGGCAGGTCCGAACCAGGATCCGCGTACTCATGCCGATGTCGAGTACACACGTTGGTCTCGCCACTGGTACGAGCCCGGCGTCAGATGGAAGCCAAAGGTCGACAATATTCGAACCATCATTGACCGCATCACGTGGGCGTTCACCTATCCGGACGCGAAGCGCCCATGAGCGGACATCGGATCACACTGCTTGGCACGCAGCACGAACGTCTGCGTACATGGTTCAACGGTCATCCAGAAGGCCATGAGCGCGGAGCGATCGCCCTGTTCCGCCGCTTCGAGCGCAATCATGCGGGCCTTCGGCCGTCAATCAGATTCGTCTGTGTCGACGTCATTGAGATGCAAGACGACTGGATACTCGACAGCTCGCCCGTGCACCTGCGCATCAACCTTCGCAAGATACAGAACATCTACTTTCGTTGCGAGCAGGAAGGCCTCGAGCTCGGCTTCGTGCACAATCACCCCGGTGGTTTCCTCGAGTTCTCGGAAAAGGATGACGACAACGAGCAGCGCATCTTGAAAGGTTATGCCGGCTGCAACGGCAAGTCTGTTGCACTTGTTGCGCTCCTCTGGGCCGAGGGATGATGGCAGGCTCGCATACGGCGGGGTGCCGCACCGCAGCAGACGGAAGCTGTACGGCACGTGGCGGTGCTTGGCTCCAACTTGGACATGCATATCAGCGGCGAGGAGAGTGCACCCTCCGAGATCCTCAAGCGTCAGGCGGCGGCTTTTGGCGCACCGTTCAATCGCAAGTTCCAGTCGCTGCGTGTGGCCGTTGTTGGTGTAGGCGGCACCGGCTCCTCGGTTGCGACGCTATTGGCCCGCGCAGGCGTGGGCGAGCTCGTTCTGATTGATGGCGATGTGCTTGAGGGTACCAATCTCAACCGTGTGCGCGGCTATCGCACCCAGGATGTGAAGCGCAATAAGGCCGAGGTGCTGACCGCCTACCTTCAGTCCTTGGAGTTGCCAAGTGTTACAGTGTCGGCCGTTGGCGAGTATCTGGACAAGTCGCCGGATGCCATCGACGCGATCTCCGGCGCTGACGTAATCTTCGGATGTACGGACGACGTTGCAGGGCGCGACCTCCTCAATCAGGCCACCTACTACTATGCCTTGGCATTCATCGACATCGGTCTCACTGGCAAGATCGACACCGATGCCGACGGAGAGCCGTATCTTCGGGACCATCGTGGGCGCATCAGCCGCATCCTCCCGGAGGACGGCAAATGTCTCCGCTGCCAGAAGGTAGTGACGCAACAGAAGCTCGATTATGAGCGTGAACTCAGAGCGCGCCCCGAGCTTGCGGAACTCGACAGGGAAACGCTCAAGCAGGAATATTATCTGGTCGGCGGCGGGGAGCGGGCACCAGGAGTCGGACCGTTTACGAGCGCGTCAGCGGACACCGCAGTTGCTACTCTGATGGACCTCATCCGGCCGTTTCGCAAGATCCCAGGCGACCTGCTCAAGGACAATATCTGGTACGACTTCGTCCACATGGTCATCCATAGCAACGCGTACCCGGATGATCCCGATTGTTTCTGCTGCGGTCCTGAAGGACTCAAGCTCAAGCGTGAACGCGGATACCGGCTCGACATGCCGGCGCTCGGGAAGATCACCTAACATCATGTTCAAGTGGCTCGCAGATAGATTCCGTGCGTTTCTGGATAGCCTAGCGCGGCAGGAAGCTGCCGTTGAGCATGGGCCTGAAGCCAAGAGGGAACCGCCACCACCACCTGTCTATTTCGAAAGGTGTGAGGTCGTTGCGAAGACACCTGCGAATGCATCCGTCGGTGCCCGGCAACTCATCAGCATCGTCCATCAGGACAAGCCCCTCTGGACGATGTTCCGTTGCCCGTGCGGCTGTGGCGATGTGATCTCTTTGCCCATGCAGCCACCACACAACCCACGATGGCGCCTATCATTGAGTGCAGCTGGCCGTGCGACGCTTTCACCCTCGGTGTGGCGCAACAAGGGCTGCATGAGCCACTTCTGGGTCAGGGACGGCCGCGTATACTGGACGCAAGATACAGGAACGGAACCCTGGGTGACTCGACCTGATAGGTATTCCAAGCGCGCATAGGTTGGTCGGCCACTTGCGGAATACGCATGCCATGCATGTGCGCCCTTTTTAATAGCGTCCGCTTTTGGGGGCGTAGAGGTAGTCTTCGACGACCGAATTGGGGCGCAAAGCTGCCCTTCCTTTCGCAGCGACACAAGTCAGGATTGGGCCACGACGCGCCGATGTTCGTCATCACGGCCGCCCTTCTCGTCCATACACTTTCGGGACTCTGTCAAATTATTTTACCGACAGGCTGCTCTCTCGGTGCGAGGTGCTGCGTCGGCCACCGCCGATGATCGCGCTCCAGCAGGTGAAGCTCGCGGTGGACTTTACGAATGAGCACGCGCAGCCGCCTCCAAGCGGCAGCGAGCTCGCGGCTTTGTCGAGAGTCAGTGCTCGGGCGCTGCAGCAAGGTTTTCGGCGGTTTGTCGGCGCCTCGATAGGCGCATACCAGCGTCAGGTCGATTGGAGCGTACGCGGGCGGACCTGCCGCGCGAGCCTCCGGCATCGGTTGAGGAGGATTGCTTTGCGCTGGGGTTTCACAAATGCGGGACGGTTCAGCTCAAGGAGGTATATGGCGTGTTTCCGACCAGCTGATCCGAGGCAGGCCCTGACACGCGCAGCGTGTGTGGCGAGGGCCGTCCGAATCTGGCCACCGCGACATGAATTTCAAATACCGACGGCATGGAGACCGATACTGCAAGCGGTATTGCCTCTGGCGAGCGAGCACGCAGCGAAGCTAAAGCCTGTTCGAGATAAGAAATTCCAAGACACGTGCCGAGATCGCATGATCTCGGAGTTTCGGCGTATTTTGTCTCTTGATCGTCGGATTTGTCTGCCGTCGACCAGTTTCCGCTTTGACCCCTCGGTCGTTTGCAAGATTATCGTCTGACAGGACAGCCACCGTTTGACGGCCAGCTATTCGCTGATTTGGTGTCGTATCTGGTGCCCGAGATCGGATTTTGGCACCGCCGTAAGTTCATTGGCGCGTTCGCCGTTCCTCCGAGCACGGGGCATTATATTCAATATTCATAATATGACGTACGCCTTTCCGGATAAATGTTTCGGCTGTCAAATTTATTTTTCTAGCATTGGTTGCACAGCAAGCAAAACAGGCGCAAGAAAGACGAAGAAGTTATCGTCGTACTTGCCGGGGGGTAAGTGGATTCCGTTGCGCCCATATTGGTCGTGCTGGACAGCGGTGTCGCTTGCTTGACGCTGATGACGCAATATTTGCGCCAGCCTGCCGACCCTGATGCCATTCGCCACGACCTCGGTCTAGGCGAGCGGGTCGCCGACCGGGTCGATATCGTCAGGGCGGCAAAGCGGCTGAAGCTCAAGGCGCGGGTCGTCCAGCCCTCGCCACGGCGCCTTGATCGTTTGCCGCTGCCAGCCATCATCGAGAAGAAGGACGGCAGCTTTGCGCTGCTGGCGGCGGCATCCGCCGGCAAGGTGCTGTTGCAGGACCCGCAGGTCGGCGCGCCGCAGGAATTGACGCGGGAGGATTTCGAGGCGCGCTGGAGCGGCTATGTGATCCTGGTTACCAGCCGCGCCTTCGCTCAAGGGTTTTCCAGGCGCTTCGATTTCTCCTGGTTCATTCCCGAGATCATCCGCTACCGCCGGGTCTTCGCCGAGGTGCTGCTGGCATCGTTCTTCGTGCAACTGCTCGGCTTGATCTCGCCGATCTTCTTCCAGCTGGTGATCGACAAGGTGCTCGTCCACAACGGGCTGACCACTCTGGAGGTGTTGGTCATCGGACTGTCGGCGGTGTCGATGTTCGAGGTGCTGCTGACGGCGCTGCGCACCTACACCACCATCCATACCACCAGCCGCATCGACGTGGCGCTCGGCGCCAAGCTGTTCCATCATCTGCTCGGCCTGCCGATCGCCTATTTCGAGGCCAGGCAGACTGGCCAGACCGTGGCGCGCGTGCACGAACTCGAAAACATCCGCGCCTTCCTCACGGGTTCGGCGCTCACCGTGCTGCTCGACGTTCTCTTCCTCTTCGTCTTCCTGGCCGTCATGTATCTCTACAGCGGCTGGCTGACCTTGATCGTCATCTGCTCGATCCCGGCCTATGTCATCCTGTCGATGGTGGTGACACCGGAGTTCCGTCGGCGCATCGACGAGAAATTCAACCGCGGCGCCGAGAACCAGACCTTCCTCGTTGAATCCATCGTCGGCGTTGAAACGCTGAAGGCGATGGCGGTGGAGCCGCAGATGCAGCGGCGCTGGGAGGACCAGCTGGCCGGCTATGTCGCGGCCGGCTTCCGCACGGCAAAACTCTCCAACTTCGCCAGCAACACGGCGCAATTCATCTCCAAGGCGGTGATCGTCGCCACCATGTGGTTTGGCGCAAAGGCGGTGCTGGCCGGCGACATGACGGTCGGCCAGTTGGTTGCCTTCAACATCATGGCCGGGCGCGTCTCCGGCCCGGTGCTGCGGCTGGCTCAGTTGTGGCAGGACCTGCAGCAGGTACGCATCTCCGTCGACCGCCTGGGCGACATCCTCAACGCGCCGGTCGAGCTTTCCGGCGGCGCCGGACAGGGCTCGCTGCGCAAGATCGCCGGGCACGCCGCATTCGACCATGTCACCTTCCGCTACCGCCCGGGCGAACGCGAAATCCTGAGCGACGTGTCGTTCGAGGTCCAGCCGGGCGAGATCATTGGCATCGTCGGGCCGTCCGGCTCGGGCAAGAGCACCATCGCCAAGCTGTTGCAGCGGCTGCATGTCCCTGAGCGCGGTCGCGTGCTGATCGACGGCGTCGACCTTGCGCTCATCGATCCGCGCAGCCTGCGCCGTCAGATCGGCGTGGTCCTGCAGGAGAACGTCCTCTTCCGCCGCACCGTCCGCGAGAATATCGCGCTCGCCGACCCGGCGCTGCCGCTGGAGCGGGTCATCGAGGCCGCAAAACTCTCCGGCGCGCATGAGTTCATCGTGCAGCTCAAGTCCGGCTACGACACGGTGCTGGAAGAGCGCGGCTCTAACCTCTCCGGCGGCCAGCGCCAGCGCATCGCGATCGCCCGTGCGCTGGTGACCAATCCACGCATCCTGATTCTCGACGAGGCGACCAGCGCGCTCGACTACGAGTCCGAATACGTCATCCAGCAGAACATGCGGCAGATGGCCAAGGGGCGCACGGTCTTCATCATCGCGCATCGGCTGGCGGCGCTGCGCGATGCCACCCGCATCCTGACCATCGAGGCGGGCCGTATCACCGAACAGGGCACGCATGAGGAGTTGCTCGGCAAAGGCGGCCGCTATGCCCAGCTATACAGGCTGCAGGCCGAGCAACGACCGGCGGAAGTCTCTCGGGAGGCGGCGGAATAGATGGGCCGTTACTGGAACGCGGTGAAGGAAGGGATCGCGCGGGAGGCACAGGCGAAGCGCCCGGTGCTCAACCGCGACGAGCGTGAGTTCCAGGCGGCCGCGATCGAGATCCTGGAAACGCCGGCATCGCCCGCCGCCCGGATATTCGCAGCGCTGATCATGGTCTTCGCCATCGGCGCGCTCGCCTGGTCGTGGTTCGGTCGCATCGACACCTACGCCACTGTACAGGGCAAGCTGATCCCGATCGGCAAGGTGCAGGTGATCGAGCCGCTGATCACCGGCACGGTGAAGGCGCTGCACGCGAAGCCTGGCGCTCATGTCGAGGCGGGCGACATCCTTGTCGAACTCGACCCCTCCGAATATGCAGCCGAACGGCTAAAGCTCACTGGCAATCTGGAGGCCGCACTTGTGTCGAAAGCGCGTCTCGAAGCGCTGGTTGTCGCAGTGTCGCAGGACATTCCTTCGACCGAGGCGAGGTTCGTAGCGCCCGTTGGGGTGTCTCGCCCTCTGGTCGATCTGCAACTCCGGCAAATGCGGCAGTCGCTTGTCGCCTATCAAGCTGAACAGGCGAGCCTGGAGGCAGCGATCGCGCAAAAGCGTGTCGAGATCGAGCGCGGCAATCGCACGCTCGCCGAACGCCGCAAGCTGGTGACGCTGGCGGGCGATCGTCTCGATGTCTTTGAGGAATTGGAAAAGCGTCAGGTCGGCATCAAGACCAGAACCATCGAGGCTCGGCAGGGCGAGCAAGACCAGGTGATGGCGGCAATCGATGGCGAAGGCCAGGTCGCCGAACTGGAGGCCACGATGCGGACGCTGACCGCGCAGAAGCGCGAGCGCCGCGAGGCCTATCTCGACAAGGTCAACACCGAATTGATCGAGGTCGACCGCTCCTTAGGCGCGCTGCGGCAGGATCTCGCCAAGGCCGAGCTCTTCGAGCGCTCCAGTCTGCTGAAGTCGCCAGTCGCCGGACGCGTGCAGCAATTGGAGGTCAACACGCTTGGCGAGGTGGTGCAGACCGGACAACAGCTGATGGTGATCGTGCCCGACGGCACCAAACTGGAGATCGAGGCCATGCTGCTCAACCGCGACAAGGGCTTTGTCCATGAGGGCCAACAAGCGCGCGTCAAGCTCGAGGCCTTCCCGTTCACGCGCTACGGCACCCTTGATGGAAAAGTGCTGACGGTATCGAATGATGCCATCCCAACTGGGGCGCCACAGCAGGCGCCGGGCGCGAAGCAGGAGACAGCGCGCAACGCGGCCGGGCCGCTGGTCTTCCCGGTGCGGATTGCGCTCAACGAAACGTCGATCAGGGTTGAGGGCTCAGATGTGCTGCTGACACCCGGCATGTCGGTGACGGCGGAGGTGAAGACTGGCGACCGACGCGTACTTGAGTTCCTGCTCGACCCGCTGATGGAGATGACGGATGAGGCATTCCATGAGAGGTAACGTATAATGCAATTTATGGGCTGGTTGATGAGGTTCAGGAAACCGGACGATTTCTTTTATCCAGAAAGAGTTCTGATAAAGGTTGCATTTATCGTCACTTCGATATTATTTGTCGTAACGTTGATGAATTATCTGAATTTTGTATCGTATCATGAAGTTGTTGAGCGAAAAATTGCCAACTTTTTCGGCTTCTCTCTGTTTTTCTTTCCGATTTGTATTTTAATGACAATAAGAGGAATATTTGGATTTGATAAATTTGTTTCGAGGCTTGAGCGGAGAGGCGTCGACTTAGAGAATATCGTTTTGACGTGGTGGGGAATGACGATCGGCTTAATGGTAGCGGTTTCAATCTTCGCCTATGCGTTCTTACGTCTAATCTGAACTGGAAGCTTACGGGGAGGTTGCGATGGGAGTTTACCTTGAAGGCCGGGCAGGTGACGGTCTCGTCATAGGAGATGGCGCTTTTGGATTTAGCTTTAGTAGTGGAGCTCGAAAAAATTGGTCATGGGACTACGGCTGGGTTAACGAGCCATACATTGATTTTACTGCGACATTTGCATTTATAACTGGAGGAGTTACTTGGGCTCCATCTGGCGTGACTGTAAATGGGGGCCTCGGTACACCTGCGGGGTTCATCAGTGGTGGAACGACATTTGGTGGGGTGTCAATTGACATAGATACTGGGGACTGGTCGCTTGGCGGATCTTTTGACGTGTTCGCGGCTTTCCCAGGTATGAAATGGGGCTATACTGCTGGTGCTGGCGTCGGCTGGAATTTTGCTAACGCAAACAACTTCTATTCCACTCCAAATGTAGGGCTTATTCAAGAAAATAAGCCTGGGCAGTATCTGACTGGATGGGATTATTCCGCTGGCGAGCCGATATACTCGGGATCGCGATATACTGGTGGTCTTAACCCCATTAGTAACATGCCGTGGGGTTTAGACTCTGCTAGAGAGCATGTAACTCCTACTGACTGGGATGGACTAAATGCCAGCGTAGGGGCTGGATGGAATTATTCTGGAGCATATGTAAATTTTGATCTTGCACCGGATGTTGGTTTGATTCAAAAAAATAAACCTGGGCAATATCTAGTTGGATGGGACTACGATGCAGGAGAACCAAAATATACAGGATCGAGATATACTGGTGGGCTTAATCCGGTTAGCAACATGCCGTGGGGGTTGGACTCCGCCAGAGAGCACATGACCTCTGCTGATTGGGATAGGCAGAACGGTGGTATTCTTCCCAGCTTTTCTCCGACGCAGATGCGTTCCGAGTCCACCGAGGCAGCGCGCGCCGCCGAAGCTGCTCGTCAGGCCGGTATTGCCAAAAGCAGCAACGTTTCCGGCTATGGTGGCTACAAGACTGATGCCGCGATTGCCGAAGCGGCACGGCGCGACGCCGATGCCCGTGCAACAGACAGATCAGCAGATCCAAGCACCAGCGGAGGCCATACCAATACCAACACCCCCAACAACGTCAATGCACCGGGCTATTTCAGCAGCAGCCCAAATCCTAGTCCTTCGACTGGCGCGCTAAGGGACAACCAAGACGCGATCGGGTACGGATCATGGACAGCTCCTGCAGCCCCTCCGCAATATTCTCCTGACCCCAGCTATCTCGGCGGATTGCCTGTCAACAATATTGCGCCGCCGGCATCAACGGCGCTTGGCGTGTTTCCGGCTTATACTCCGCTTACCCCGACTATGCCCTACGCTGTCGCGGTGGTGGCTAAACCAGTTGCTCGCGCCCGCCCTCGTCCTGTTCCTGTTGCCCTTGTCCGCGTGGCGCCCCCGCCCATATTTGCCCCTGCACTCATTTACGTCCCGGGCATGGGCTACACTAAAGATTCCGCTCCTATTGATAAAGTCGGCGCGGTTGCTCAGCAGGCGTTGGCCGATGGATTGTCGCCTGCGGCAGCTCGGGCGAAGGCTCTAGCATACGCGGCGCAGAACAAGTGGAATGTATACGACCCGAACTTGAACAAGCGGGTCGACAACGTTATCGGGGCGGGAGGCAAGTCCGATCACACTAACAACGCCGGACCGAGCGGGGCTGGCAGCAACAGTTATCACGGGGTAACCACGGTCGGTGATCACTGGGGGCACGACAGCGGCGTAAAGGGCGATAAAGATAATGGCTGGAACGGCCACCCTGTTCTTCTCGATCTGGAGGGCAATGGTCTTTCGATAAAACCGTTGACCTCGTCGTCACAGTTCATCGACCTTGAAGGAAATGGCTACCAGCACCGTACGGCCTGGGCGGGCGCCGGCAACGGCGTGCTGGTGCTCGATGCCGATGGCGACGGCAAGATCAGCCGCTCGAGCGAGTTTGTCTTCACCGAATGGGACCAGACCGCAGAGAGCGACCTCGATGCGCTGAAAAGCGTCTTCGACACCAATCACAATGGCCTGCTTGATGCCGGCGACGATCGCTGGTCCGAATTCAAGGTGATGGTCAACGGGCAGCTGGTGTCGCTCGCCTCGCTGGGTATCGCCTCGATCGGCTTGACGGCGACGGGCAGCGGCCAGAATTTTGCCGACGGCTCGGCCATCACGGGTACGGCGACCTATACGAAGACCGATGGGACCACGGGTGCGGTCGGCGATGCCGTGCTTGCCTCGGACGTCAACGGCTACATCATCAAGACCACGGCCGTGACCAATGGTGACGGCTCGAAAACCACGACGCTTGGCGGCTACGACAAGGATGGCACGCTGGCGTTCCAGAACCGCATCACGGTGAGCGCCGATGGCCTGTCGACAACGACGCAGTTCGACGATGACGGCAACGGCACCTATGAGCGCTCGCAGACGGACATTCTAGCTTATCAGCCCGCCCCTCCGCCGACACCCTACACGCCCCCGGCCCAGCCCAGCGATATCGTTGGAACTGCCGGTGCGGACCATTTGGTCGGAACCGCCGGAAACGATGTCATACGCGGCGGCAGCGGTAATGACACTTTCTATGGTAGGGATGGCAACGATTTTCTGATCGGCGGTGATGGGGCCTATAATCAGGCCGACTATGACGGGTCGGCCGCAGACTACACGATCACCAGGAATGCCGATGGTTCCATCACGGTAGCAAGCGCGGCCGGTGTCGATACGCTGGTACGAATTCATGGTTTTTGGTTCGCTGACGAAGGCCCAGGAGGCCATTGGTATTCGGCGGAGGATTTGGCGCCGTCGCGAGCTGGACAGCAACGCTCACGTACCATTGCAAATTTTGCAGCCGACGGCTCTCTGACTAATAGGACGGTTGTAACGACGAGCGCTGATCTTAGGACGGTCACCACTTCGCTCGATCTGGATGGTGATGGTGTGAACGACGAAGTCCAAGTCTACGTCAGGAACACGGACGGATCATCGACCACGACAACTTCAAAGTTCAGCGCTAACGGCACGCTGCTTCGCAAGATCGCGACCACGGCGTCGGCCGATGGCCTGACAAAAACGGTGCAAAGCGACACTACTGGCTGCGGTGTCTACGATCTCGTCACCACCGAAACAACAGTCGTGGCCGGCGATGGTACCCGCACAAAGACCGTGGCGGAAACCAGCAGCGGTGGTACGCTGATCGATCGGGAACAGACCGTCACCAGCGCCGATGGCCGCACGCGCACGGTTTCGCACGATCTCGACGGCAACGGCACCTATGAGACCCGCGATGTAACCGCCATCAGCAACGGCATAAATGGCGGTTCGGTCACCACAGTCTCTACCTACAGCTCGACCAATGTGCTGATCGGCAAAACCGTCGCCACCACCAGTGTCGACGGCCTGACCAAGGCAGTCGAGGCTGATCTGAATGGCGATGGACAGTATGACCGCGTCTCGTCCGACGTGACTGTGGTTGGCGTGGGCGGCAGCCTCTCCCAGACACAGCAGGTCAAAAGCCGCGACGGCACCTTGCTGTCCACCTCCACCACCGACACCAGCGCCGACCGCAAGACCATCTCGATCTCGACCGATGCCAATGGCGACGGCCACGTCGACACCCTCAAGGCGATCGTCATCGATGGCGCCGGCGTGACGACCTCAACCGTCAGTCAGCACAATTCGGACGGGTCGCTCGTCGGCAAGACCTTCGACCAGACCTCCGCGGACGGCCTGTCGCTGACCAGCAAGGTGGACATCGACAGCGATGGCATTTACGACACCGTCGTCACGGATGTGACGACCACGGACGCCTCCAGCAATCGTACGCGCACGATCACGACAAAGAGCGCCAACGGCACGCTGATCGGCAGTTTCGCGGTTACAACCAGCGCCGATAGCCTGACGCAGACAAGAAAGGACGACAACAATGCCGACGGCACCGTCGATCGCACGACCGTAACGGCTACGGTCCTCGCCGGCGACGGCAGCCGCACGGTGACCGCCACGACCACTAGCACCAGCGGCGCCATGCTTGCCAAGACCGAGGTCAAGACCAGCGCGGATCGGCAGACGACAACCACCAAGGTCGACGCCAACGGGGACACCAAGGTCGATCGAACCCAGGTTGATGTCGTCAATGCCGATGGCAGCCAAGTCTCCACCGTGTCCGACACCGACTTCAACGGTGCGCTGCACGGCAGGACGGAAACCAGCATCTCCGGCGATGGCCTGACCAAGACCGTCAAGCAGGACGTCAACGGCGACGGCATCTACGACACGACTACCCAGGCTGTGACCGCGATCGCTGCCTCGGGCACCCGCACCACCACCACCTCGACGACCTCCAGCAACGGGACTTTGCTGGCCAGGACCATCGCCGCGGTATCGGCGAATGGCCTGAGCATCGATGCGCAGATCGACGCCGACGGCAACGGCGTTGTCGAAAGCAAATCCAGCGACGTCACTGTCCTCAATGCGGATGGTTCGAAAACCCGCACGGTCTCGGAATTGGGCGGTACAGGCACGCTGATCGGCAAGACCACCACCGTCACCAGCGCCAATGGACAGGTGGTGACCGCATCGATCGATCTCGATGGCGACGGGCTCGTCGACATCGTTTCATCCGACGTGAAGCTTCTGGGGTCCGGCGGTGTCCTGACCGAAACTCGGCAGACGAAGAGCCGTGACGGTTCGCTGCTCTCGAGCTCGACCACCAACACCAGCGCTGACCGCAAGACCACTTCGATCTCGACCGATGCCGATGGCGACGGCCGTGTCGATACAGTAAAGACCATTGTCGTCGATGCCGCCGGCGTCACCACATCGACCGTCAATACGTACAATCCTGACGGCTCGCTGGCGGGCAGAACCTTCGACCAGGCCTGGGCCAATGGTCTGTCCTTGACCAGCAAGGCAGACATCGATGGCGACGGCGTTTATGACGCCGTCGTCACCGATGTGACGACCATCGATGCCTCCAGCAATCGTACCCGTACGGTCACGACAAAGAGCGCCAACGGCACCCTGATCGGCAGCTCTGCCGTCATCACCAGCGCTAACGGCCTCATCCAGACCAGGAAAGATGACATCAACGCTGACGGCACCGTCGATCGCACGACGGTGACCGCGACCGTGCTCGGCGCCGACGGCAGCCGGACCGTGACCTCCACGACCACCAGCACCAGCGGCGCCATGCTGGCTAGGACCGAGGTGACGACTAGCGCTGACCAAAAGACGACCACCACAAGGATCGACTCGAACGGCGACACCAAGATCGATCAGACGCAAATCGATGTCTTGAATGCCGACGGCAGTCATACAACCACTGTCTCGGATACCGACAGCAATGGGGTGCAGCATGCCAAGTCGGAGACGACCGTCTCGGCCGACGGCCTGACCGTAACCGACAAGCAGGATGTCAACGGCGATGGCGTGTATGATGCGATAACGCAGGCGGCGACGGTCATCGCTGCTTCCGGCAGCCGCACCAAAACCACCTCGACGACCTCCAACAACGGCACGCTGCTGTCGAGGACGATTGCCACGGTGACGGGAAATGGCCTAAGCGCCGACATTCAGGTCGATGCCAATGGCGATGGCACGGTCGAAAGGAAGTCGAGCGACGTTACCATCCTGAATGCCGACGGTTCGACGACCAGGACCGTCTCGGCGTTTGCAGGAACGGGCGCGCTGATCGGCAAGACCATCACCACGACCAGCGCCAACGGCCTCACGTCCACAGTCCAGGCAGACCTCGATGGCAACGGCACGATCGACCGGACCAGCACCGCCACTACAACTCGCGGCGCCGACGGATCGAAGACCGACATCGTCTCCGTCAAGAATGGCAACAACGCCCAGATTGCCCGGTTCCAGACCATCACTAGCGGCGACGGCAACACGGTGACGGCCGCCAGAGACCTCGACGGCGACGGATCGAACGACGAGACCACCTCGGCCGTTCTCAACGCCGACGGCTCGACCACGACTGTCAATCGCACCTACGCATCTGGCGCTCTGACTTCGTCGGCGAGCAGGACGGTCAGCGCCAATGGCCTCTCCAGCACGCTGGCCATCGATCTCGACGGCAACGGAACGATCGATCGGTCGACCACCGATGTCATTGTGCTGAACGCCGACGGCAGCAAGACCGAAACCATCACCGACTTCTGGGGTGTCGACTTGGTGAGGGACAAAACCGTTGTCGTTACCAGCGCCAACGGTCTCACCAAGACCGCAACCTGGGCGGCTGCCGGCACGACAACCAGCCGTTCGAAAGTGGACACTACTGTCCTCAACGCCGACGGGAGCACGACCGAAACGGTCGACTATAAGAATGTGAATGGATCGCTGGAAAGCCGGACGGTGACGACGGTCAGCGCCAACAAGCTGACAACGACCGTCACCAAGGACGTGAATGGTGACGGTCTCGTCGATCTGACAACCACCACTGTGACGGGTGCTGACGGCAGTGTGACGACGACTACAACAGGACCCGACACAACGGCCAATGCGTTGGGGACTGGCGCATATACGACGGCTCCTTCCACCACCAGCAAGACGACGACGATCAGCGCAGACGGGCTCAGCAGCACAACGCTGTACGGCTCGACGTCGGTCGACTATCTCCCGCTCTTGCACGACAAAAGAACGACTGAAACGACAGTTGGAGCCGATGGATCTACTATTCAGACCATCAAGGCCTACCAGCTGGGGGTACCGCCGTCCGGCCAGCTTGTTTTGAGCGAGCAGACAAGGACAACCACTTCTGGCAATGGCCTTTCGACGACAAAGGAGTGGGATCTCAATGGCGATGGACTCTATGACCGTAAGGAGACGGACGTCACGGTCCTGAATGCCGATGGCTCGAAGGTTCACACGGTCAATAAGTTCGAGGGAGCTTCCCAAACGAGCAGCTTCGTCACGACCACCAGCGCCAATGGCTTGTCGCTGACGACAAGTTTGAACCTTTTCGGTGCGAACCCGTTCAGCCAACATTCCACCGATGTCATGGCCGTAAATGCCGACGGCTCGACGACAAGAACCGTCACCAGCTACAAGGCGGACGGTTCGCAGCTGTCGAAATTCATCACCACGACAAGCGCCGACGGTCGAACCGTGACGACGCAGGAAGATATCGATGGCGCGGTGGGAATAGACCGCGTCACCGTTGACGATACGAGAAAACTGGCAGACGGCTCTGTCGTCGAGACGATCAAGAGGTCAACGCCCTCCGGGACGCTGCTGGACAGTACGGTCAAGACGACGAGCGGTGACGGGCGCTTGATCTCGATTTATCGAGACGCGGATGGTGACGGCACACGCGACCAGTACGAGGTTACCACCAAGGCGGTCGACGGCTCGGTGTCCGCCGTGATCGTCGACCTAAGCGCCGCCAATCACCAATCGAGTACTACGCAGCTTTCGACAAGCGCCGATGGCCTTTCGAGGAGAACGGCATGGGACTTTGATGGAGACGGAACTGTCGAGCAAATCCGTTGGATAGACGTAGCCAATCTAGGAAACGGCATAACGGATACGAAGACCAGGCACGTGTTTTGGCCTTCGTACACGTTCATAAACAAGACTACGACATACGCGAGCGACGACGGCCGCAACAGCTGGACTGGCGTGGACTATGATGCCGCCGCCGGCGGTTTCGACAATCTGCACAGCACGATTGTCGCCGCGGATGGATCCAAAGTCGATGGATTCTACAATAGGCGTAGGGACGCAGCCTTTCTCGTCCCGGGCGTTGTCTATTGGAAGAATGCAATCGCCGCGAACATCGTCCAGCTGACTAGTTCAGATGGGCTAACCGAAACGACGTTCTATGACTACGATGGAAACGGAGCAAATCCTGTTTCCAACCCAAATCCGAATACGAGCAATTTCGAGGTAACAGCTGTCTCCCAGGCGCAAATAGACGGCTCGGTTGTGACCTCGATAACGGAGAAGAACGGGTTGGGGACCATAGTCGCCAAAGGCACGATCACGGCAAGCGCCGACGGCATGACCACCACCCTCCTCAAGGATGCCGACAACAACGGCACGTATGAACACAAGGAGGTTGCCGTCACCCGCATCGATGGCTCGATCCGCAAGGTCGTGACGGACTACAACGCCAGCGGCGCGGTTACGCAGACGGTGACCACGGATGTCAGCGCCGATGGCCAGTCGACGTCTACCGTCACCGCCAATGCCACGACCGGAACGGGTACGGCGACAGGCATCGGTGTCGAGTTCATCGCCACGGGCGCGACCAACGATACCATCACGGGCAGCGCGGGCGACGACCACATCCAGGGCGGCGCAGGCGTGGATACGCTTAACGGCGGTGCAGGTGACGATCTACTCGACGGCGGCACTGGTGCCGACATCATGAAGGGCAACGCTGGCAATGATACCTATATCGTCGATGATGCCGGCGACCAGGTTGTCGAATTGGCTGCTGAAGGAACCGATACGGTTCTGAGTTCAGTCACTTACACGATTTCCGACCCCGACGTCGAAAACCTGACGTTGACTGGGACGGCCGCGATCGATGGAACGGGTAACGCGTCGGCGAACGTGCTGACCGGCAATTCAGCTGCTAATCGACTTGATGGCGGCGCCGGCAACGACACGCTCTACGGCGGCGCAGGCAACGACATACTCCTTGGCGGAAGCGGCGGCAACGATACGCTCGTTGGCGGCCTGGGCAACGATTACCAGAATGGCCAGGACGGCGACGACACGTATATCTTCCAACGCGGCGACGGCAGCGACACCGTTGAGGATTTCGTCATGGCGGGGACTGCGGCAACGGCTGATATCAATGCCGCGCAGGCTCTGGGCGTTTCGGCGAGCGGCATCGTCAATACGTGGGTTGGCGGATACATTTGGTTGACCAGCACAAACTCCCTTTACAAGCTGACCGCTTCGGGCACCGACACTCTGGTGCTCACGGGAGGTATCACCGCCGACAACCTCTCTTTCGCATGGACAGGGGTCCACAGCGACAATCTTGTCATCAGCATCGCTGGCGGTCCCGCCGGCGATAGCGTTACGTTGGATCAGCAAGCGACAACCGTCGCAAGAGTCGATAACCTGAAGCTTGACGGCCTCGGACCGATGAGACTCGTGGTCGTCAATCCCTCAGGCCAAGCTGTCCCCACCTACAACGCCAGCAACATCGTTTTCGGCCTCAGCGGTAATGACTATCTGTATGGCGGGAGCCTTAGCGATGTCATTTATGGTGGCGCTGGCGACGACACAATTAGTGGCCAGGGCGGTGGTGACGTCCTTGTTGGCGGGAAGGGAAATGATACTGTTTCTGTACTTGGCTTTTTAAGCAATGATAAGTACGTTTTCCACCAAGGCGATGGAATTGACTTAGTTGCTGATTATTATTTTGCTGCGACAACATCATCATCCGATATTGCTGCAGCAAATACTCTTGGAGTAAAGGCAGGAGGGATAACAAACACGTGGGTTGGTGGCTTTCAGTGGCAAACCTCAAGCAACAGTCTGTTGAAGATCAGTGACGGAGGTGTCGATACTCTTTCGCTAGAGGGTGGCACTAAGGCCGATGACCTTTCCTTCTCCTGGACCGGGGTTCATTCCGACGATCTGGTCATCAACATCGGTTCTGCAGGCGATCGCGTTACGATCCAAAACTACGCAGTTGCAGGCGGTAAAATCGAACAGCTTGCGCTTGACGGCCTGGGTGCGATGAACTTGACCGTGGCGACCTCAATCGGCGCGACGGTCAATGCCGGAACTGGTTCCAACCTCGTCTTTGGCCTAACAGGCAATGAGACCCTCTGGGGGAATACCGGGGACGACATCATCTATGGCGGGGCCGGCAATGATGTGCTCTCAGCCGGGACTGGCGATGACACTCTGGTCGGTGGCTTGGGGAACGACTACCAGAATGGCGAAGGCGGTAGCGACCGCTACGTGTTCCGGCGCGGCGATGGTAGTGACACTATCCAGGACTTTAGCATGGTCATCACGACGGCAGCAGCTGACATCAATGCGGCACAATCGCTGGGTGTTTCTGCCACCGGAACTGTGAACACCTGGATCGGGGGTTACTACTGGCAGACCGCCAGCAACAGCTTGCTGAAATTGATTGATGGTACTGGCACCGACACGCTCTCGCTCGAGGGCGGCATCAAGGTCGACGATCTGTCGTTCTCTTGGACAGGGACGGCTAGTGAGAATCTGCTTCTCTCCATCAACGGTGGGCCAGCCGGCGATGCCATTCGAATGGATGAGCAAACGGTGGCGGTCGCAAAGATCGAAAAGTTGGCTCTGGAAGGCATCGGCGCGCTCAATCTCGCGGTTGCCAGATCTGCTGGAGCGACGGTCAGCGGCAGCGCCGACGCCGACATCATCTTCGGCCTCACCGGAAACGAAACGCTGAACGGCAACGCTGGCAATGACATCCTCATAGGCGGGGCCGGCAACGACACGCTGGTCGGCGGCGCAGGCAATGACCAGTATCGTTTCAGGGCAGGGGACGGATCGGACACAATCGTCGAATCCGGGTCCTACACCGACAATGACGAGCTGGACTTCGGCACGGGCATCGACGCGAATGAGCTCTGGTTTGCCCAGCAAGGCAACAACCTCGTCATTTCAGTGCTCGGCACCACCGACAAGGTGATGGTCAATGGCTGGTTCGCCGGTCCGGGCAATGTCGTCGAGACGATCAAGTCTGGCGACGGAAAACTGCTGAGCCATTCGGACGTGGCGACCCTGGTCGCGGCCATGGCAGGCTTCGATCCGGCGACATCGCCGACCGGATCCGGCATCCAGCCCAATGATCCGCGGCTCGGCGACCCGAGCCAGATCGGAACGGTCGCCGCGGCCATGCAGCAGACGTGGATGGCAGCTTGAGACAGGCGCTGTCGCTGGCGAGTGCCAGCGGCAGCGCCTTCCGGCACGCTGACGCGAACCCGGCTGGGGTGCGGCAGCAGGTGTCGGCAAGCAAAGCGGGAGGCAGTGCGGCGGCGTTTCATGAGCGATAGGACATCTATAGCTAAAGAATCGAGGGGAGGTTTTTGGGAGGCGAATAAGTCATCGGCCCAGAAGGTCGCTTCGTTGGTCCGCACGGCGGCATGCCTCTTAGTAGTCCTGTTACCAGTTTGCCTTTGACAGATGCCTCCGCAGGCTCCCCGGAGGCGGCCTACAATGCCGGAAATTATGAGGAAGCGTTCAAACAGTGGAAGCCGCTGGCCGACCTTGGCGATCCCTCAGCGGAGTTCGGTCTAGGAACCTTGTACGGCCAGGGCTTGAGTGTCGCGCAAGATAAGAAGCAAGCAATATCTTTGTGGCGCAAGGCGGCGGAGCAGGGAAACGCCGATGCCGCTTTCTATCTCGGCTCGTACTATCTGCTTGGCGAAGGCGTCGAAAAAGATGTGTCAGTTGCGGCGACATGGATCCGCCGTGCGGCGGACGCGGGGCAGGCGCAAGCTCAAAATCAGTTTAGGTAGTTTGTATTGGCGAGGTGAAGGCGTAGCCGCCGATGACAAGCTTGCGTTTGGTTGGTGGCTCAAAGCCGCCCAAGCCGCTAACCAGTTCTAAACGAGAGATTCGTAGGAATGCTCGCGTTACTAAACTGTGCGAGAGTGGAATTGGAATGAGTATAAAGATAATGGCGTTTCTGTTTGAAGGGGTGTGGTACTACCACGCCGTCATTCCAGGCAAGGGGACGGTCGAAAAATCGGGTCCGGACGGGTTCAAAGCAATCGTTGCTCTGATAAATATCGTCGCGGTGCAAGAAAGCCTCACCCAGTTTTGGGAGGATGTAAGAAAACACTATGAGGAGGCGCAGCAGATGCAGATCGAAATAGATCTCAAAAACAAAGCCGTGTTAATACAGATAGGTACGTTCTTTAGTGAAATGATGAGATTTTCTGACTGGGACGAGCCTATCGAATCTATCGTTCGGTCCACAGCCACGCTGCCCCGCTGACATTGCGGTAGCGCTCTGCATTTGCCAGATATTCGAGAAAACGCGGATCCTTGCCTAGCACGCGCATTAGTTTGGACATTTCGATCCGATCATCCAAGTTCAGAGCCGCCCCCCTGCCGTGTTGCAGCTCGATGTCTATCCATTCTTCGAGCTGGCGGCGTAGCGCTGCAACCTTTGAGCGTTGGGAGTCCGGGAGATTGTTCCAGTAGTCTTCCGGTTGCCCGGCAAGAAGCCGACGGACCACTCCGACATTTCCCGAGTTTTTGAATCTAATAAGAATTTCAAATGGTGTCGACATGCGGAAGTAGTTAGTCATCGTTCACCTCTCTCTCGCCCTCACCCCTAAGAGTGAACAGGAGATCTTAGGAGGCGTCCATACTTCCGCAAAGCTAGGACATAAAAAGGCTCGTAGCGCTAGATAAGCCGTGTCTTAGGGCCTGCCCCTGCAAGAATGCCGAGGGTCATATTCGCAGCATTGTCACCATGTTAGAGGAGGGGCGGAACTGCCTTGAGATTGCCCAGCAGTTGCAGGCTGTGGAGAAAGCGGTCCACTTATCCACGATCATGTCGATCATCGCCTGGGCAACACGGCCGACGGCGAAGCGGTAAGGGCGTCGATCGAGGAGCTTAAGGAAATTACCAAATACCTCTGAGCAAAGGGGTATGGTTGAGGACCACTACCTGGAAGGGATGCCGATTGTCCGAAAACGTCACCGCCAAAGCAGGTATCCCGGTGCTCGGTCTTGCGGCTCTCGGCGTCGTCTTTGGCGATATCGGAACCAGCCCGCTCTACACGTTCAAGACGGTTCTCGACCTAACCGGCGGCAAGCCCGACGCGATCACCGTTTTGGGGTCCGTTTCCTTGATCCTCTGGACGCTCGTCATCGTCACCACCGTCAAGTACGTCAATTTCGCCTTCCCCATCGACAACGATGGGGAAGGCGGCATCCTCGCCCTGATGTCGCTGCTCGGCGTGAAGAAGCAAAACCGCCCGGTCATCGTCGCGGCCGGTCTGTTTGGCGCGGCGCTAATCTACGGCGACGGTGCGATCACGCCCGCGATTTCGGTACTCTCCGCGCTTGAAGGCGTCGAGCAGGTGGCAACCAGCCTTGCGTCTTGGGTGCTCTATGGCGCGGTTGCGATCCTGGCCGCCCTGTTCGCTCTGCAGCCGCTGGGAACAAGTCGGATCGGCAAAAGCTTTGGCCCGGTGATGCTGATCTGGTTTGGCGCGATGGCCGCCATGGGCATCTACGGGATCCTGCAGCATCCAGGCGTTCTCGCGGCAATCAACCCCTACTACGGACTGAAGTATCTGGCTTCAGGCGGCGCTGCCGGCTTTCTCGTTCTTGGCGGTGTGTTTCTGTGCGTCACGGGCGCCGAAGCGCTTTATATCGATATGGGGCATTTTGGCCCGGCGCCGATCCGGCTGGCCTGGAACCTCGTGGTCTTTCCAAGCCTTGTCCTCAGCTATGTCGGCCAGGCCGCCATCGTTTTGAATGGCTCGCCGACCGACGGCAACATTTTCTATCGCCTTTGCCCGCCGCCGCTGCTGACGCCCCTGATCGTCCTGGCGACCATCACAACCATCATTGCCAGCCAATCCATCATCACCGGCGCTTTCTCCATGACGCGGCAGGCTATCCAGCTTGGCTGGATGCCCCGCTTCAAAAGGCAGACGTCGTCAGAAGGCTATGGCCAGATCTACGTCGGCGCCGTCAACTGGCTGCTGATGACTGCCACCGTGGCCTTGGCCATAGGCTTCGGAAAGTCCGACAATCTCGCCGCCGCCTACGGTATCGCGGTATCGATGACCATGTTGATGACGTCGGTTCTGCTATTCATCGCCATGCGCGAGATCTGGCAGTGGAACATGGCGGCTGCCGGCGCTGTCGCCGGGCTCTTCCTGACAGTCGACAGCGCATTCTTTGCTGCCAACATGACCAAATTCTTCCAAGGCGGTTACGTGCCTCTCGCGATGGCGATTGCGGTCTACGCGGTGATGTGGATTTGGCACCGCGGCTCAACAGCCATGCACGACAGCGTCCAGAAAACGCTCATTCCAACCGCTCAATTCCTCGCCGAATTGCAGTCCGGTACGGTCGCGCGCGTGCCCGGTACAGCCGTATTCCTGACGCTCTCCGCCAAGGGAGTGCCGCCCGTCATGTTCTGGCACGTGCAACTCAACCGCGCGCTGCAGTAAAACGTGCTCGTCCTGCGATGGTCCACTCTGTCGGCGCCGCGGGTTGCGGAGTCGGATCGCTTCACCATTGAACAGGAAGCTCCCAATTTTTGGCATCTTGAAGCCCGCTACGGCTTTATGGAAATGCCGGACATTCCGAAACTTCTTGCATCCTGCGCGGCGGCGGACGAGGCAATCGATCTCGCCGACGTTACCTACTACGTCGGTCGGACGAGCATTGTTCCCCGCGAGGGTGGCCAAGGATTGCCAGCTTGGCAAAGGGAGCCATTCGCTGGGATGGCACGCAATTCAGCGCGGATGAGCGACTATTTGAAAGTGCCGGCTTGTCGAAATCGGTCGGCAAATTCCAATTTGACCGTGCAGGGGAGGATCGGCTTCGGCCGCCGTCCTTTGCAAGGAAAACCGATCCAGATCAGTTGTTTGCCCCAGTGGGGGACACCGTTCTGCTTCTAAGTCGGACGTCCGTTGGCTTGGAGACGCGCCGCGAGCGGCGAAGCATCAGGCAGGCCGAGCTCCGCGAGGTGTCGTTCTGCAACAGCTGCTCCTTCGGAATGGACACGCATAGGTTGATTGGGTTCCCGCAAAGGCCGACTTCCTCCACCCTCGTCACAAGGCATCTTTGTCTCAGTCGAATCCTTGGACGGGACTGTCACACGAATCCTGCCGCTCCTACGTGCGTTCCTCCGGGTCCTTTGACGGAGGGGGATCGAGGCAGCCTGAAACCTCGCGGCTGCCTCGACCGGCCTGCTGAGTTCTGCATTGGCAGCAATTACCTTGAAATAGCCGCCAAGGATTCGTTTGTACGAGTGAAAGCATTCGACCGCCATGGCGGAAAATTGTCAACAATTGGGAAATTCAATCCGAATTTGAGGTAGTCAAGCCAATTGTAACCGATGCGGCTTCTACACCGATTTTTGGATGAAGAACTCGGATGCGGCGGCTGCCAACCTCACAAGGACTGGTTGCATGAGACCTTGTTGGCGTTCATTTCTCATAATATAATAGTGTGAATTTGCGGTTTCGCTGTGGCTTGTCAGGCAAGCGCAGCCGGAGGGAAGAGCAATGTCTCTACGCGGCGGCGAGACCGGAACGTTGGTATCGCATCGAGGGTGCGATCCGCTCCTCGAATATCCAGTTCCACAGTTCGTGTCTGCAGTACCGCGCTGGCGGACGCAGCCCGAAGCAAAATGGGCCACCGTTCGATGGCCCATTTGGGTCAGCTTTTGCCGAGCTGGCCGCATTTCTCTCCAATCAAGCAAAGAAAGGAGGCCCGCCATGTAAGGCGCACGGTCACACTCTATCGAAAACCTACCGTCTTGTCACCGGCGTCCGGGGACAGAAACACCTTTTCTGTCTCTCGCACGCCCTTGGCAGGGTTGACGGATGCCTGAAACGCCCTACGTCGCTCCCGGGTTTCGCCGGTATTGGGATACCGGTGCGCCCCTAAGCGGGCACAAAGAGCGCTGAAGGATATGCCGTTCGTCCCGATACGGTAGCAGCCGTGACAGCCATGCACTCTAGGCGTCTTCGTTGGCGCAGGGAGCCGCTGGCTGTGTTGGTTCCAACCTCTCCTCTGAGGGGGAGCGCTCGATGAGCACTGTGATCGCCGCACACCCAAGAAAAGTCTCCACAACCCGAATACCGTCGCGCCCTCGCGCGACGTAATCCGCCGCGATTCCTCTGCCCAGGACTCTGCGTCGACGCCCTTTCGACGGTCGGTCACGCGCGTCCGGACAACGGAACGCATCAACCATTCACGACTCCGCCGTCGGTAGCGCCGAGACGGAGAACGAAGAGGTATGCCATGCGTACAATGGAACCGATCGATCTGCAGATTAAGCGGGACTTGCTTGGCGACGCAAGCGACTCGGCACGGGCGAAAGCGCCCGGCTGTGAGAAAGACGCCTTCCTCCCCCGGCGGATGTCCGCCAGGGAACTCATGAGGATGCCTGGCGGTTGGTCGTTAGCCGAATTGGGCGACGAGTTCCCCGATGAGCCATATTTTGACAACCGCGGCCAATGGACCGCGCTGGCTCGCTCCAGGAAGGTGCCGCGATGAGCCGCCGTGTCCGCATCGGGGCACGAGCCACTCCCATCCGCTTGGGTAACCCGTCGAGGCGCGTTGCCAGCGGCCTCTCGCCGGTATCCATGAACGAACTCCACGCCAAGCAGGTGTGGTTCGACGGTGCGCTCGAGCGCGAGATTCTGCCACAGCTCACGGTGGATCCGCGCACGGTCGCCATCGAGCAGGGGCTCGCGCCCATCCAGTGGTCCGACGGGAAGCGGTGGCGCATCTACCGCCCGCGCTTCTCGGTCCGGCGAAAGGACGGGAACGTCGTGCTGATCGAGGTTGCCTGGGCGGCAGTCGCTGAAGCGGGTGACCTCCGCCGGGAGCTCGGCCTCGTAGACCCCTTCGTGCGCAACGTCGGCTTCTCGGGCATCGAACTCTACACGGACGTACAGATCCGCGACCCTGTCCGACGTTACAACGCCTACCTTCTCAGACGCGCAGCGAACCAGCCGCCCGACATGGGCGTGCTGGAGAAGGCAACGGTGCGTGCCCATGCCGCCGGCGGCGCAGTCGCCGGACGGCAGCTCGTCGATGGCCTGGCTGAAGGGCCGAAAGCCCTTCTCGCTCTAGCCCGCCTCATCTTCGACGGCCGCCTCCGCCTTGCGGATCCGAAGGCGCGCCTCGGCGTAGACGAGCGTTTTGAAGTTCCTGTTTAGAAGGAGAAAGCCATGAACGGACGAAACCTGGCAATCATCTGCGACGAGATCGGATCGAAAGAGCCTAAAAAACTACCTCGTGCGAGGTTGGCCAAGGGCGATGCCCTTGTCATCGACGGCACCTGGCACTCCTACCTGACATCAGACCGGGAGGGCGTGCTTGCCAGGGCAATGGACGACTCCGAGGTCACACGCAAGTTGGGCCATCTCGAGTTTTTTCGTCTCTATTACAGCGGCCGGCTTGAGATCAGGCGTGGAGCCTACTCGCGTGTGCGTCCGGCGATCGCCGGAAGCCTAAACCGTCCCTCAGGGGCTTACAGCCACAAGGAGCAGGACGAAGCCATCCGTCGGCTGGAGTACGTGAGTGTAGCGAGAAGGGCCAAGGCCCGCGGGTCTCGCGATCCTTATGCCCGCTCGGCACGCGCCTGTGCGTGGCTCCGCCGCAGAAGGGCCGCCCGCGAGCGCGGAATTCCTGCGCGTCGGCTAGGATTGGAGGCCGTATCGGCCTCCACTCTCAAGGAGTGGTATAGCCGATGGGAAAGTAGCGGCTTCCTCTTGGCAGCGCTCTTCCGTCAGGACTACCGCAAAGGCAACCGGAAGGATCGGCTGGACGGCGAGGTGATCGCCGTCATCCATGATTGCGTCGAGACGCGATACCTCACGCTCGAGGCTCCGCCGCTCTCCCTCGTCCATGGCGCGATCGGCGCGCGCATCCTGGAGATCAACGACAGCAGGCAGAAGTGGGAGCGCCTCGGCGAGCCGGACATCCGCACGGTTAGCCGCTGGATCGATCGTCACTACGACGAATTCACGATCGTGATGCGACGATATGGGATCGAGAAGGCCATCCAGACCTGTGTCCCTGTAAGGAGAGGACCCGTTGGCCTCTGGCCAATGCATACCGTGCAAATCGACTACACCCGCCTCGACGCTTTCTGCGTCGACAACCGTGGCTCGCCGCTCTTCGGCACAATTGAGAAGTCTAGACCGTGGGTTATCGCGGCGATCTGCACGCTCACCAACATGGTCGTCGGTTTTGCCCTGAGCTTCGATCCCCCGTCCTGGTTCTCCGTGATGCAGTGCCTCAGGCATATGGTGGTGCCGAAGGACGTCACCGAGTTCGAGGCTATCCAGTCTGAGTATCCGTGTTTCGGCGTCTGCGAGGTGTTGCAGCTCGACAACGAGGCTTGTTTCCGGTCTCGGTCGATGACGGTGGCGGCCGCTGCTTTGGGAATTGAACTGGACTACGGGCCTGCGGGCGTGCCGCGCTTACGCGGGAAGATGGAGCGCTTCTTCAAGGAGGTCAATCACCGGTTCGTAGCGTTCACGCCGGGGCGTTCGTTCCACAACGTCGTAGCCAAGGGCGACTACGACAGCGAAGGGCTGGCAACTTTCACCCTCGAGGAAATGCGCCGGCGGCTTACGATCTGGATTGTAGATGTCTACCACAACCGTCCCAACGGAGGCCTCCTGGGGATGACTCCTCTCCAGAAGTGGGACGCGCTGAAAGACCTGGGCGTCGGCCTTGCGGCGAAGGTAGCGGATCTGGAAGCGTTACTCGCCATGTCGATCGAGCGCACGGTGCAGCGCGAGGGAGTCAGATTCCTGGGCCTGCGCTACACCGGACCGGAAGTCGCGGAACTGCTTAGTCGCCGCCGCTCGAAAGGCCGGAAATATGTCGTCAAGATCGATCCTCAAGACCTTAGCCAGGTGCTCGTCCTCGACGACGAGCCTGGCAAGGAGAAATGGATCTACCTCGACTGCACCACCCCGGAGTTCGTCCAGGGCAAGGACCTCCGCCAGTGGAAACGGTTCTGCGAACTGGTCCGCGAACGGTATCGCGGCGACACGCCCAGCCGCAGAATCGCCCTTGAGGCCCAGAAACTGCTTGATGACGAGGCTGCCCTCAGGGGCGCGCGTCCGGTCGTCGCCGTCAGGCCCGAAGAGCTCGACTGGTACCGTGCCAATCTCGACAACGAGCTCTTCGACATCGTGCTTGAGGAGCCCCGACGGAACCGCGGGCGCGGACAGGATTCCGCGCATCCGATTCAGGATTCTGAGCTTCTCGTGGAGGACGGACCTGTCCCGCTGATCGAGGCCCCTGCCGATGTAGCCGCGTTGGCGGCCCCGGTACCCGAGACCGTCCTTTCCGACTCCGAAATCGACTTCGACAACCCTGACAATTGGAGTGACGAATGATGCTAGATGCTACCAACGCCCTTCGCGTCCAACGCCGCTTTGCCGTGCCGCCTAGCGCCTCGAAGATCATGTTACTGAACCGCCTCAACCGGATCGACGCCGCGCATGTGGTCAACGGCAACTTCCTGCGCATCAAGCAGGCCTTCGAGGGCCTGCTGACAGACACCGAGGCCGCCGAAGTCGGTGGTGCGAAGCCTATGCCCGAGGGGCGTGCCCTTGTTATCACTGCTCCAAGTTTCTGCGGCAAGTCGCACGTGCTCGACCGCCTGGTGCTCGACGAACGCCTATCGCCGTTCGAGGACTATGGCGTACGCAGAAAGCCATTCCTCTGGGTGCGCGCTCCTTCGCCTTGCAACCTCAAGACCCTTGGCCTGGAGTTTTTGGCCGCTCTAGGTGCCAGGCTCGGCCGCCAGCTCACAGACGTCTATCTCATCTGGCATGCGGTTCGATGCCAGCTCATCGCTCAAGGAGTCCTCATCATTTTGATCGACGAATTCCACAACGTGCTCGTCGGTAAGAATTGGGTGGAACTGGACAGGCTGGCAGCCGCCCTGAAGTCGCTTCTGGTCGGTGACGCGATTGTCCTTCCGCCTGAGAGCGCCCCGGCAAACTTCGCAGCCGCCGTCACCGACCGCGGCGAGCGCTACCCGGTCTGGCTTGTCTTGGCGGGGACGGAGAAGGTGGAGAGTTTCACACGAGACTACTCCACCGAAGACCGCGAGCAGCTCTCGCGGCGATGCGAGCCGCTTCCATTCGGCGAGATTCCTGTAAAGGCCGGCCCCGACGGCCTCCCTGAATTCCAGGGGCTCGGCCAGTTCATCGAGAAGCTGTGCGAAGCCATGGGCATTCCGATCGCTGAAGAGTTGTCGTCGCCCGATGGGCGCAAGCGGTTCTACAAGGCCGGAAGCAAGCAGATGGGGCGGGCGGCGCTCCTGCTGAAGAACGGCGCTAGACTGTCTGTCAAGGCGAACAAGCCTGTAATTACTCGGCAGCATCTCGCGCAAGCGTTCGAGGACCTCTACAAGACGGGGCCCATCGCGAACTGCTTTCTCGTCTCCGACATCGACAAGTGTGCTTGGCCTCCCTCACCACGCGCCAAGGACAACCGTGGAAAGGAGGCAGCTTAGATGGCCATTTCTCCAAATGTGAAGCCGACCCTTTTCGACGACGAACCGACCTACGGCTGGCTCGGCCGCTGGGCCGACATGACGGGTTTCCCCTCGACGCGCTCGCTTGCCTCAACGCTGGGCATCCAGCTTGAGACTATAATGAGTGGCCGCGGAAATGCCGCAGTAGCGTCCGCGGCCGGACTCGCAGCTGATGCCTTCGACAAGGCTACGTTCGAGCGGTTGCCTGACGGAACCACACGCTGTGGCGGGGAAATCCTGCCACGCTACGACTGGAATCCAAACGCGCTCCGCCTTTGCCCGGGTTGCGTGGACGACGATCTGGGCCTCAGGCCGAGACGGGGAGAGTCCACCGTTCACCTGCGATCGTGGCAAATGCTTTTCCACCTGACGGTATGCCCGCGCCATTGCTACCGGCTCGTGGACCGGACCAGGAACGGCGACAGCTTCGAACGTTTTCCTATGCGGGTTTTGCGCGACATCGACCGGTCCAGGCCCCTTTCGACAGACGACTTGCCGAGGGTAGCGGTAGAATCCGCTGCAGCCGAGGCTTACGTGCTCGGAAGGCTCGGCTTCGGCCCGCCGATATCCGTACCGATGTTGGACGCGATGCCGCTCCGCAATGCCGTCCGTCTAATGGACCGAATGGGAGCAGTCGCAGTCGGCGGACGACGGGCATATACCCATGGCGCGGGGCTTGACCGAAGCACCGCCCTCAATCGGGGACTGTCGCTGTTTGAGGGGAGGGGTGAAGGATTCGTGCGTCTCTTGGACGAACTCAACGCAACCGTGAAGAGGAAGCGTGCGAGCTGGGGCGCGGCCGAAGTGTATGGGCGCGCCTACGTGTGGCTGAACGAGGTTAAGGAGGATGCTGCATATGCTCCTGTGATAGACATAATGAGGGAGCACGCCTTTCGTCACATTGCGATCAGTCCTGACGTGCCATTCTTTGGGGAATTAATCGAGGAACGGCAGACCTATCGGTTGCCTCACATCTATGAGGCCTCTGGCGTGCATATGGACAAGGCGCGCAAGGTAATGGTCGCCATGGGCGAGCTTGGACAGGGCGTGACCGACCCCCTTATTCCGAGACAGCGCGCTCTGAGGATCATCGAACTCCTGAAGTCCTCGATGACCTACAACGTCGCCCGCGAGTACCTCGGCATGCCGCGCGGCGCCATGAGAAACATCCTGGACGAAGGCGCCCTCCAACCGAGTCTTCGGGCGGGCACCGAGGGCCTCCAGGAACATCTCTTCCTGAAGGCGGACCTGGACGCACTCGTGCGTCGCTGCGCTGGGGAAAAGCCGGAGCAATATCGGAAGCCGCCACCAGGCTGCGGCGACATCGTTGCGGCTGGAGTGCGGAGTTGCTCCTCGAGCGCCGTGATACTGAGGCTCCTCCTCGACGGTACGCTGTCAGCAGTTGGGGTCCTTGAAGGCAGGCGGGGTCTTGGAGCGGTGCTCGTGAATTGGAAGGAGGCGAGCGCTGCCTTGGCCCCAAGGCCAGAGGGGCTCATGACTATGGTGGAAGCAGCGAAGTTCCTTGGCGCGCATTTTTACACTGTGCAGTACCTTGTTGAGGCGGGTTACCTCCAAACCGTAGAGTTCGAGGAAACCCAAAAGAAAGCGACACGTGCCAGCTTCATCACAGTCGAGGCAGCCCGTAGGTTCCAGGCGGAGTTCGTGCCTGCACAGGAGGCGGCGGGACGGATAGGCACCCATGTTCGCGTGCTGGTGCCGCGGCTGGCTGCGCAGGGCGTTCAGCCCGCGATCACAAACGCCGATGCCGGGCGGTACTACTATCGCGCTTCCGAGCTCGAAACCGTGCGGATGCCGGCCGCCTCAAAAAAGCGGCGACCCGGCCGCAGCAGGAGTGAAAGGACCGCATAGCAAAGCGGCGGAGCCAAATGGCCAGACGCTTAACCATGAACCGAAGGGAGAGCTGCAGTGGTCAAGTCCCTGATTTCAGGGCGGTGACGGAGCCGTCGTCTGTTGGCAAACCCCTCTGGAGCCGGAGGGGTTTGCCATTCGTGCCGGAGCCACGGCAGGCTATTGACGAGCACCGAGGGGTTTACGTCGATCTGAATTCAGATGAGCATCAATGTGTCGGTGGCAAATCACGAGAAGAAAAGAGGTGAAAGAAATGCGCTATTCGGTAGCAACCGCCACCAGAAGTTTAATGCTTGATCTGGTACCCCTGAAAGCAGGATTTCAGGGGGCGAGATGGGCGTACCAGAGGAATTGAAGGCCAAGCGAAGCGAGCTGGCAGGGCGTGCCCGCGAGCTGGCGGCGGCGCTTGCCGAGCTGCAATCGCAGATCGCGGCCGTCGACAAGGTGATCTCGATCTACGAGCCGGAGTGGAGGCCGGAAGGGCAGCCGCGGAAGCGCCGCGGCCGACCGCCGACGGGGATCAGCCGGAAGGAGCTCGACAAGCTCCGGCGGGACGAACAAGCGACAGATGACGCTCGAGATCCTGCGGACCGCAAGGCGCCCGCTGTCGACCGCCGAATGCGCCCAGGAGCTCGCGGCAAGGCATGGCCTTTCCGGAGACGACCTCCGGGTCGCCGTTATCGGCAACCGCCTGTCTTCGATCCTCGATGCCCTGCAGAAGGCCGGGCGCGTCCGCCACGCCGGGATGCTGGACGGCCACCGCCGCCAGTGGGAGATCGCAGCCTGAGGCTCAGGCGGGCGCGAACGGCCTGTCGAAGTCCTCGAAGGCCGGATCGGGCGGGCTGTTTCCCTGCCAGTAGCCGCAGAAGTTCCTCGAGGTCGGGTTCAACATCGCGGCGAACAGGACCAGCGCCGTCAGCTGGCCGTTGCTCTTCCGGCGGTTGTCCTCGCGCCAGGCGAGGTCGGCGACGTAATAGTCGAAGTACTTCAGCGAGAAGCGGTGATGGATGCCGACATAGGCCCGCTGGATGCGCGAGAAGAAGCCCTCGACGTGGTTCGTGTTGGTGCCGTCCTCGGTTTGGTAGGCTTCCGAGTGGTTTACCTGCTTGTGCTCGTTCAGGCCGGGCGGGCAGACAGGCTCGCCATTCGTCTTTGGCCAGCGGAACTGGCGGAAGATCGCGTAGGCTTCCTCTTCGTCAATCTGGACGAGGTGCTGGATGGGCATGTCCCGGCATTCCGGGGACATCAGGAAGTGCTGCCCGTCCTGGTATTTCACACCTCCGCGCCTCAGCGTCGTGATCGACGTGGACGAAACCCCAAGGCTCCGGACGCTCCAGAATCCTCGGGGTCAGGCGGGGCGTGGGAGAATTAGAGGCGCGGGTGTTCATGTTCAGGCTCCAAGGCTGGCAGTCGCCGATACGCGTGGCGATGCGGCGGCCCCGGGAGGCCGTCGAAAATCAGCGCCGTATGCGTATCCGCCTGAACATGGGGCGGGGCCTTAGTGGATCTGGCCGCGGGAGTCGATCGGTTCTTTGACCTGGGGTTAACGAGGAGTAACGGGGAGGCCTGCCGCAGGTTCCGATGCCCCGCCAGCGCCGATAGGCGAAGGGTCTGCAGAGCTATCCAGCCAATACCTGTTTGTAATTTCGCCAGCTTCCTATTTGCAATTCCGCCGACCTTCTATTTACAATTCCGCCAGACTCGTATTTACAATTCCGCCACTTTTCCGCCGCGTGCTGGCGGCCAGGAAACACGAATTCTGCATGACCGAAACGCTCTACCCCCGCCATCTCAAAGCCGAGCTCGTGAAGTCACTGGGATCAGCCAGAGTGGTGAATGTAGTTGGCCCGCGCCAATCAGGCAAAACGACGCTCGTCAGGGACCTTCTGAACGTTGGGCTTTTCGTGACGTTTGACGATCAGAAAGTCCTTGCGGCGATGGAGGCGGACCCTGTCGGCCAGCTCAATGCGCTGGTCGCTGAGGCGGGCGACGGGCCCCTTATCATTGACGAAGCCCAGAGGTCGAGAAGCCTCGCGCTTGCTATCAAACGGATCGTTGATGAACGCAGGAGGATGGGGCAGTTCGTACTGACCGGGTCCTCGAATATCTTCACGACTGCCCATGTAGCGGACTCGCTTGCTGGACGGGTCCAGACTCTGACCATGCTGCCGATGAGCGCAGCGGAGATCTTTGGGCAAGGTCCAGCGCGTCTGCTTGATTGGGCTGAACAAGGCGAGAAGACTTCGCTCGACTCCCTTCCAATCCCTCCCTTCAGCTCCCGGGACGAATACATCCAACTGATGCTCGCCGGAGGCTATCCGGAAATTCGCGTGCTGGACGAGCGGGCGCGCCAGCGGCGATACCGCGATTACGTCGATATAATCGTAGATCGCGATGTGGCCGATCTGTTGAAAATCCGTAAGAACGATTCGATGCGGCGGCTCATTGATCAACTTGCTGCCCGCACGGCAAGCGAAGTCAATCTCCAGGATCTTCAGGGAAAGATAGGTATCCAACGACCGACGTTGGAGACTTACATCGATGTACTCATCAGGCTGTCACTGATAGCGAGGCTACCAGCCTGGACCTCTGGCGAAGCCGGCCGCGACATCCGGCACCCCAAGGCTCATATGACTGATACCGGGATTGTCGCGGCCTTGAGAAGTATGGGGCCGCGCACCTTTCTGGCTGACGCAAACCCAACTGCCCTCGGTGCCGTCCTCGAAACATTCGTCTACACAGAACTGCTCAAGAGTCTGCCACACCAGGAAAACCATTGGCGGCTCTATCATTGGCGCGACCGTCGAGGCCGGGAGATCGACATGCTTGCCGAGGCTGGACGGACTCTCGTTGCGTTCGAAATGAAAGCTGCCGCTACCGTCGAGGCCGAGGATTTCCAGCACATTCGCTGGTTCCGGGAAACGGGTCCGGGATCGGCATGGACCGTGATCGGGATTGTCCTCTATCTAGGAGACCGGATTCTAAGCTTCGGTCACAAGCTGTACGCGCTGCCGTTGTCGGTTTTCTGGGCTTTTCCAAACGGCGAGGGAAGGTGAACATCGCGATTTGGTGGCGGTTGCTACCGAATGGCGAAGAAATGCACGACCCGAGCATTGACCGTCTGGTTAACCATGCATTCAACGTGTCACAGCGGCTCGAGCGCTCGCAGTCAAAGCGCGATCGGGAGGATGCCAAGCGGCTCGCCGATGCCGTCCTGGCGGTGCTTGCCGTCCAGACGGCAAAAGCGGAGGCATGATACTCCATACAGTGAGACGCTCGTTTCGCTCGGCGACAGTGCCTCGTCCGACCTTAAGGGATATCGAACGGGGACTGCGAAGTCAGTTAGCGGAAAATCCTCTCTGCGTTCCGCTTCCTTCCCAGGCCGCCATGCCCTTGACTATCCGAGCGCCAGCGTCGTGGGATTGATCTTAGGTCTGAGTTCGGCTTTTCCCGCCGTTTTGCAGGATTCGCAACATGGCCAAAGGCATCCGCGCTCGTCCGCGCACCGTACGTTGGGAAGACGGTCCGAATTAGGGCCTTCCGATCGGCTATCGAATCGAGACCAAAGTGGTCGAGCAGAAGCGCGGACCCTATAGGCTTATTGGGCTATTCGGAGAAATTGGCACCTTTGGATCTGCCCAGAACGCATTATTGTCAGCTAAGAAGCACAGCAGGGCCAGAGACGAGAGACCGCCGGACGACGACGACACCCCCGGCATCCCTCGTCTCTAGTTGGCCATCCATAGTGGCACTGTCTGCTCCGGTTCAGCTGCCCGATGCCGAGCAGTCTTAGACCGCCATCGCTCTTGGCCGAATATCAGCCGCTTTGGAAACCAGATTGCGGAGATTGTCGTTCAGTTGCCGCTGAGCGGAAGCCACGTCGCATTTCCAGAATCCAGCAAGCGCAGACACTGTCTCTTGAATCGCCTTCGCCGGATAGTGCTGCCCCGATGTCGAAGCGAACGGCGCGTCCGTCTCTGTGAGAATTCGGCTCCTCGGCAGCTTGGAAAGTAGGCCTGCACCACGTCTGCTCCTGACCATGGGTAGACCGACTGAGAACCATGCGCCGATATCGGCTGCCCGTTCAGCATGCGATACAGGCCCCGTGAACCAGTGCAGGATTGGAATGCCTGCTCCAGGATGACGAGCAAGCGCTTCCAGCACTTCCCCGCTGGCGTGCCGGCTGTGCATGGACATAACCCGGCCGCCGGCCAGCGAGCATGCCCGCAGCAACTCGTCGAAAACGTCCTTTTGCAGGTCGAGGTGACTTGCGAATTCATCACCGCCATCCAGGCCGATCTCACCAACGTATTCGGCCCCGCCCAGCAGCCTGACGAATAGCGAAACCTCGCCGTGGCGCTCATTGACCAACTGCGGATGCAGTCCCAAGGCCGTCCTGATCCGCTTTCTACCTTTTGCGAGCTGCGCCGTCTTCGGGAACGCTCTCGGCGTGTTCGTCACGGAGAGCATGTACGTACCGGCGCGCTCCGCGTCATCCGCGGCAAGCGCCGGATCCGGAAACAGGTCGAGGTGGCAATGAAAGTCGATCAAGGCCCGAATCCTTGGCTCCTTAGAAAAGTTCCGACCTCCTCAAGGCCACGCTCGTGGACGCCGAACCAGCCCTCTCGTTCTGCACCTTCCATTGGCAAAGGTCCACTCGATATCGCTCGCTGCCGGAGACCACGTTCGACCCGCCCGGCTGCCACGAGCATCGCCATCAGGTCGTCGCGGATGTCGGGTCTATCCCATGCCAGCCCGAGATCTGGATATTGGTAGTTCGTGGTATCCTTGATCCCTGCCTTCGCGAAGGCAGCCCTGCGGATCAGACAGGGGACGCAGTGCCCGCACTGCTGGCTCTTTCGCTTCCACTTGCCGCAGGAAACTGTCGAGAGCGCCGTCTGCGTCAGTTCCTTGCCGGGACTCAGTGCCTTCAGCATCTCGCCTTTCGTCATGTGGCGGTATTTGTTCTCCAACTGGACCGGGAGGCCGACCCTGTCGAGGATTGCCTGGACTTGGGCGAGGAAGTGTGGGTGGGTGGTGCGCGTGCTGCGGGAGCCGATCCGTCGGCGGGTCAACGGAGCGTTGAGCGCGATGAAGCCGTTCTCCGGCACGTGGAGCTTGATACGGTTGCCGGCGCCTTTCACCGAGGACAGTGCGCTGGCGCCAACCACCCCGAAGGCGAGGAACCCGAAGCTGCGGGTCCTCATGCTCGTGTCGTTCTTGTTCTGACCACTGAATACAGGATTGGCGTTTGCCTTGAAGCGGGGGAGCACCTTGCCCAGTCCCGGCGCGACATGCTCCTGGTAGCTCTTGTCACCGCGGTATGAGTGGCTGATCAGCAGTGGCGTCCGACCTTCCTCGATCAGTCGCCGGGCGCCGATCATGCTGTCTAGACCACCAGAGAAGAGGCAGCAGCAATCAGTCGCTGCGATGCCGATATGCGTTCGGAAATGGCGAAGGATGCTTTCCTTCGATGGTGGTGCCTTCCCGCCTGCGGAAAAGGACAACTTCCATTGGTCGCCGCTCAAGAATTTCAATGCCTGCTCGAGCTGCCCAGACACCCTCTGCCAGACAGCTGGTCGCGCCAAGGGGATTTCTAGCGAAAGCTTGCGTGACCATGCGTTCGCTGACTTCGATGCTCGATCGATAAACGTATCCGCAGCGATGACCGCAAGCGCGATGGAAAGGAAGTCGAACGCGACCGGATCAACGGGAGCGCCGAGTCGGGCCACGGCTTCCTCAAGCTGATTGCCAATGGATCCAGTTCCTTCCCGTGTCGGCCTAGGACCGAAAAGATAAACATGGACGGTGTCGGCAATGTCGGTAGCCGGAATAGAAGCCTCGTCCACGTGGAACTTCAGCCTAGTCATCGTAGCTCTCCCACTCCTGCCAGACTTCGGTGACCGATTCCCGCATGAATCGGTGGACTTCGGCTCTGCTCAAGCCTTTCTGCCCCGCCAACCTCGGACCAAGCTTCTCGTCGACGACGACGCGGATCAGCTCAAGCAACTCGGCTTCAGCCTCCGGAGTCTTCTTCTCGTCGGGCGCGTTCGCCCACGATCCGCCGACCTCCTCAACGATCTCCTGGAACACGGCCTGCGACAGGTATTCGGAGAGGATGCGGTGGACAGTTTCCTCATCAAGGCGGTCGGGATCGAAATCCTCGTCCTCCCCGAGTACCTCGAGCATCGCTTCGTCAATGGCTTCGCGAATCCTGTCCGAGTCGCCGTTCTCGGGCGCAAGCGCCTCAGCCAGCCGCTGGCACACCACGTCAAGGGGCTGGCCGGTCAAGGATTCCTTCGAAAGCCCGCGCGTTGTGGCGTCAGCGCCGTCTCCGCCCAGCGAGGACAGCACCGAGTATAGGTCTCCGCCCGTCGTGTACACGGTGCCAAAACGGCGCGGCCCGACTGAACTGCCTCCGGTCGAGGTTCTGGCGTAGTGTCCAAGCGCGCGCCGTAGGTCTGACTTGTCGCCGCCCTTGAGATAGCTCCCGAAATTCCTGCGAAACGCCTGGAAGCGTTTGGGGGGCGCCGCAGGCAAGGGTGTACCCGGTTGGTCATCAGCCCACGGCGGAACCATAGGCTGGTTCGCTCCCGATCCTCTTGAAGACGAAGACGTACCCATCAGCTGCGCCCCCTCGCACCCTGCCCATCATCCTCCTTCATGAGAGCTGCCACCCATCTTGGAACCTTCGGAAGCCCCTCAACAAACCGGACAAGCTTCTCGTGAGCGGCTGGCCAACGCCTTGCCACGAGCACCGCCCCGCGGAAGTCGTCGCGTCCCTTCGTCCAGTCGGAGTTTCGGCCGAACGAGGCAATCATCTCATCCATGGCTTCCGCTGCTTCGGCAGGATCGATATCGTCGAGCGCGCGCTTGGATGCGGCAGAGCTCGTTGTGGCGGTCTTGAACAGGGTGTCGACCGCCTTCTTCGTCTTAATGCTCAAGCGCGACGGCTTAAAGCGCATCGGCAGCGTTTCTCGGGCCAAGTAGACAGCCGGTCGCAGGTCGACGTTGCCAAGCGGGGGATCAAGCTTGACCCAGTCGGCTACGAACGCGCCGTAGTCGGCCCAGTCCTTGGGTAGGAGTCCGGGGACATCAGCAGCAGTCCCAGATTCGAGCTGGGAGAGAAGCGGGACTTTCCCGTCGGGGGCTCCGCTTACGAGCGAATTGAACTCACGGATAGCGTCCTCGCTCGTGCAGCGCTCGAAGAGGAACAGCTTGGCGATGATCGCCTCGTCGAGAGCCATCTTGCGGCGCTTGGCAACGGAGGATCGCATGCGGATTACGTTCAACATCCGCTTGACGATGCGGGGATTGCCGTTGATCCGCTGCGAGAATGCCAGAAGCGCCGCGAGACGGTTCATGGTGTCGAGAGTGCGTCTCAGGTCGTGTGAGGACCCAATCCCAAGCTTTGCCGCTACTTGGTCGACATCGAAGGGTAGTTCATCAGACCAGCTTTGTCTCAGCTTCTCGATAAGGAACTCCCGCAGGCTCTCCAGCTTGGCTGGCTCCACGCCAGACCGGGAAGCGGCAAGCATGAACAGGTAAGCCCGCACCTCCTGTAATCCCAGTTTCGGGACGCGCACCGGAACCTGGACAAGCTTGTCGAGATAGTCGGAAACATGCCGGTCCCCGGGATTCGAGAAGTGCTTGGAAACCGCATGCCTGATCATCTCCTCGTCCGCCGCAACGACGAATGCTGTGCGCGGGAGGAACAGAAAAAGCCGCATCGCCTCCAGGGTGGCGATCGCGTTGGCGGGCAGGCAGCGGTCAAGATTGTCGACGAAGACGACCAGCTTGCGGTCGATCGACAAGAGCAGGTCGCTGAATTCTTTGCGGAAGGCGTCGATTTCCTCCGGAGGGTTTCGTTTTTCCTTGGGGCGGAGAAGGCCTGATGCTCGCTCTTTGACCTCTTTGGCTGCGCCCTTGACGGCGTTGACGTCTTCTTCGTCCGCCTCGCCTTCCCACATGTCACCGGCCGCGCCAGCGGCTTTCGTGAACATTCCGAAGGTTGGCACCCCAGCGGCGAATGCTCCGATGTCGGCAAGGATTCCGAAAGCCTTTAACTTGTTGGTCCGCCTATAAAGGCTCACGGCCTTGTCTCTAAAGCTTTCGGGGGTCGCGTCGTACAAACATTTGGCGATAACAGACATCAACGCAGACTTCGCTTCGTCGAAGTCCTGGTAGAGCCATGCGTCGAACGGGACGATCAGGTTCCGTTTGTCAGCGGACAATTCATTCGCAACCAGTTGCAAGACGCTGGATTTGCCGACGCCCCAGCTTCCATATACCCCCAAAGAGATCGGTAACATGGCATCGTCGGAGATCATCTCGCTGATCATCTCCGAAACTTCCGAATAGTTCAGATAATCGACGTCACTTTCGCTGTCTGCCCACATATCGCGCGCCCCAATTGCCCGAAAGTAGGGTGACCATTTGCGAAACCATGCGTCAACCGTTCAAGCTGCAACTTCAACAGGAAGTTGTGTGGGCGGTACGCGGGCCTCTGCCCGTTGTCGTATTGCTCGCGCGATCCTCGTATTGCAGGTACGCCAACGAGGTTGCGGGAGGGCTGCAAACCAAATTCGATGCGTGAAAGCGGACAGCATAGAGTGCGATGGAGAACAAGCGGCTTTCCAAATCGCGCTCCCTTGTATCGGCTGCGAATATGGCGGCCATCCGGGGTGCGCGTCGGGAGGGTCAATGAGACTGCCGTCCGATATACAGTTGGTGACGGCGCTTCTTTCCCAGGCCGCAATGCCCATTATTATTACCCGAAACTACCGAAGCTTGGCAGGCCAGCCTTATGCGCCGGAGAACATGGCCTCAGCCAGCCTTATGCGCCCGTCGGCGGACGCTATTGATGCCTTGACAGCAGGGGAATGCCTGAACGTTGCGGGGTTGCGGCGAGCCAGGAGTCGGGCTTATGGGCATCGCTACATGCGCGGGCCGGCCGGAATTTTTTCCGAGAAAATTTTTCGGGCGATGTCGAATCCAGGCGACGGGGTTCGACAATGGGCGTCAACAACGCACCTGAAGGAGATGACCCGTGCGCTATATCTGCCTGATCTATTACGATGCCAGGAAGCTGTTCGACGGTAGCGCCGAATCCAATGCGGCCCTTGGCGAATGCGCCAACCATGACGAGAAGCTCAAGGAAAGCGGCCATTTCGTCACCGGCGAGGCGCTGGAACTGCCGTCGAGCGCGATGACCGTGCAGGTGCGCGACGGCAAGATGTCGTCCACCGACGGGCCGTTCATGGAAACCCGCGAGATGCTGGGCGGCATCATCGTCATCGACGCCCGCGACCTCAACGAGGCGGCCAGGGTGGCCAGCACCCATCCGCTGGCGCGCATCGGCGCCATCGAAGTGCGGCCGACGGTCGATTTCTCGTCGCCAATTCCCACGCTAGCCGACCTTTGAGCCTGCGGTGACCGACGCCAACGCACGCGCCGCCGTGGAGGCGGCCTATCGCGGCGAGAAGCGGCGCGTGCTGGCGACGCTGATCCGCCTGCTTGGCGGGTTCGAAGCGGCGGAGGAGGCCTTGCACGAGGCCTTCGCCACTGCTGCGCAACGCTGGCCGGTCGAGGGCGTGCCGGCCAATCCCTATTCCTGGCTGGTTTCGACCGGGCGCTTCAGGACCATCGACCGCTGGCGCCGGCAGGCAAGGCTCGCCGCTGCCATGCCGGACCTGACCGCGCTGGCCGACGCCACGGTCGAGACCGTGTTGCCGGAGGAAATCCACGACGACGAGTTGCGGCTGATCTTCACCTGCTGCCACCAGGCGCTGGCGCCGGACGCGCGCATCGCGCTGACGCTGCGCGAGGTGGGCGGGCTGACGACGGAAGAGATCGCGCGCGCCTATCTGGCGCCGGCACCGACGATCGCGCAACGCATCGTGCGGGCGAAGGCGAAGATCCGCGACGAGGCGATCCCCTATGAAGTGCCCGGCCGCGCCGAACTGCCGGCGCGCACCGAAAGCGTGCTCAAGGTGGTCTACCTCGTCTTCAACGAAGGGTATGCCGCGACCGAGGGGCCGGAGCTGACCAGGACCGATCTTTCGGCCGAGGCGATCCGGCTCGGCCGGCTGGTGGTGGGCCTGCTCGACGAGCCGGAGCCGCTCGGGCTGCTGGCGCTGATGCTGCTGCACGAATCCCGGCGCGCCGCGCGTGTCGACGCCACCGGCGACCTGGTGCTGCTGGAAAATCAGGATCGTTTGTTGTGGGACAAAAGCCTGATCGCCGAAGCCTTCGGCCTGATCGAGCGCGCCTTCGCCATGCGCAGGGCAGGGCCTTATCTGCTGCAGGCGGCGATCGCGTCGGTCCACGCCGGCGCGCCGAGCGTCGATGAGACCGACTGGGCGCTGATCGTCGGGCTCTATGACACGCTGCTGCGCGTCGACCCTTCGCCGGTGGCCGCGCTAAACCGAGCCACCGCTATCGGCAAACGCGACGGGCCGGCGGCAGGCCTGGCGGCGGTGGAGGCAGCGCTTCGCCAGGGCGGTCTCGACAGCTATCATCTGGCGCATGCGGCGCGGGCCGACATGCAACGCCGGCTCGGACAAACGGAGGCAGCGCGCGCCTCCTATCGGCGCGCGCTGGAACTGGCGCGGCAACCGGCCGAGCGACGGTTCCTCGAGGCACGGCTGGCGGAACTCGGCGGAAGCTGAGGCCCACCTATCCGCCCTGTTTGACGATCCACTCCGGCGGTTCCTTCTCGGTGCTGCCGTCGATCTTGATGGTGTTGTCCCTGGCCCAGCGGTAACCCCACATCGGGCCGAATTTGGTCGCGGCTGTCAGCGGCTTTTGGTAGGCGGGGTCGGCCTGCGCCGCCTCCAGCGTGGTGAAGCCGTATCCGGCCTCTTCGAAGAGGGTGAGGATGCGGTCGAGGGTGACGGCATTCAGGCGATTGACATGCAGGAGCATGATCGCCGGCGGCTCGTAGCCCAGCACCTGGCGGTTGAGGTTAGCATAATAGACGATCTGTTCCCGAGTGTGGTCGAGATAGGCGGCGACGATACGTTCGGTCGTCGCCTTGTCCTTGGCGGCGAGCGCCTTTTCATAGGCGCGGTCGAACAGATAGTCCGACGTGTCGATGGTCGAGGCGGCAAGGGTGTAGCCGTGTTTGGCAGCGAGTGCGGCAATCGCCTCCTGCTTCTCGGGCGTGTTGCCGAGGTGGTTGTAGGGGAAGCGCAGGAAACGCGGCTTCCGAGCGGCCGACCGGAACAGGAAGGGGCCGATGCTGCGTTCGCCATCGACGATTTCCTTCTCGATCGCGGCCAGGTCGAGCGCGTTGCTGTCGGCATGGGAAAAAGTGTGGTTGCCAAGGTCGAGATTGGCGTCGACCCATTCCTTCAGGATTTCCTGGCCAAGCGGGCCGATCTCCTCGACGCGTTTTTCAACGACGAAGCCGGTGGCCGGGGTATTGTGCGCCTTCAGCGCGCCGAGAATGTCGCGGTTTGCCTGCCGGACGGCGTCGAGCGTCGGCGGCACCGGTGCCTCGGGATCGGCTGCATTGGCATGCGGCAGGTCATCGAAGGTGATGGCGACGGTGCGGGCGGCGGGCTGTTCGGCAGCCTCGGAGCCGCCGGGGCCGCACAGGGATACCAGGGCGAAGCCGAAGAGGATCGCGGCGGCGGCGCCAAGCCTGCCCTGGGTAATTGTCTTTTCCGTCTCGGTCATCGCTCTTCTCAGTGTCCCGTTCGTCGGTTGTCGGCCGCGTATTGGGACAGCTTCATTGCGCCTGCATTGCAATGCGAAGGGGCATGTTCGATGGCGGAGCGGTCGGGATACCGCGCCCGTTCAGGCGCGGTATCCCTTGTCATGAGCGGTCAGTCGGTCTCGGCCGCGCGCTGTCTCTCGACGATGGCCTTGAAGGCGGCATCGCCGGTCAGACCCTGCAGCGCCCAATAGTCCTCCAGCCATTCGGCCTCGCCATCCCAGCCGCCGTCGACAAGCCGTTCAAGGCTGGCAAGGGCGCGCGTCCGGTCGCCGAGGAGAGCCCAGGCGCCGGCGGCATGGAAGTTGTACCAGCCGATCGTTTCGGCGGCCGCTTCCACATGACGGGCCCAGTCGAGGCAGGTGTCACGATCAAGGTCGCCGACATTCTCGGCCGGCAAGCTGCCGCTATAGGCAACGTGACGGTCGAGCTCGACCAGTCCGATCTGGCGCGCGACGGCAAGCGAGCCCCGGTTGGAGGCGTGCGAATGCCATTCGATGTCAGCGATGCCGCGGCGTAGGCATTCCGCGACCGCGGCTGCCGCCGCCGCCCGGCCGAGGCCGAGACGGCGGTAATCGGGCTCAGTGCCGACGCCGAGTTCGCAGCGGCTGGCGGCGACGCTGTCGGACAGGCAATGGCTGACCACCTTGCCGTCATGCAGCACGCAGAAGCCGACACCCTCGTCCAGGAAGCGCTTTTTGGAGCGCCACTGGCCGATGCCGTCCAGCGCATCTGCGGCGCCGGGCACGGTGTCGAGCAGCGAACGGCTGATCCGCCTGAGACTGAAGCCGTCGGGCAGCGGCGGCGTGGCGGGGAGCGGGGATGAGCCGGACGCAAGGCCCATGCGCACCCTGGGATGCGGCCGCGCGAAGGGGTTGGCCCAGACTTCGCCGAGGAGGTCCGTCCACGGCTCTTCCGCGAACAGATAGGCCCAGGCCGGAATGCGTCGCTTCAAGGCGCTGAAGCGGCGCCGGTCGGGCGTGCCGGCCAGGAAATAGCCGTCGCCGGCGCTCAGCAGCGCGATGGTCGGCGCTGTCCTGTCGTCCACCCACAATTCGGCGTCGGTAACGCCCTCCAGTGCCGCGACGACCGCGACATGGATGGCGGCAAGGTCTTTCAGAAGGGGTTGAGCGGCCGCAAAGGCCTTTCGCTCGAGTTTTTGCATGAATGTGCAATCCAATCAGGGCGCCTCGTGGCGAGGTCGCCCATATCAAACAGAGAAGAAACGGCAGCGCCGTTCCCGAAGAAGCCGGCATCAGCCCGCCGGCGCCTGGCGCGTGGTGCTGTCATGCTGCTACCTCTCTGTTCAGGTGGCCGGAACGGCCAAGGGATTGCAAAGGGCCGCTCCGCGATCGGCGAAGCAGCGGAACGCGGTGCGTCGGCCGCCGATTTGTTTTTCGAATATGGCGGATCGGAGGCGGCCCAGTCCTGTTTCGCAAAGCTCATGGAGAGGCGATTGGAGGCGTTGGCCATCGCCTCGCCGACTGTCGCGGTTGCCGCTGTTCGAATTGAATTAGGCGTTGCCGTTCCGACGCTTGGCGCTCATGGCGCGCAACATCTCGTCCATGGCGTCGCGCGCGGCGAGGTTGACCCTCGCCATATCCTTCAGCCGCGCCTTGATCTTGTCGGAAGGACTGGCCTCTGCGCCCTTCAGCAGCTGATTGGCCAGCGCTTCGAGGAGCCGGTTCTGCTGGCCGAGCATCTCCTCGTAGTTTTCAGAAACCTCGTAGAGGATGCGCTTGGTGCCGCGAATGCTGCGGCGGCGGGCGAGGGTGTATTGTTCCAGGAGGCGCGCGGCGACGCTGGCGCTGCTCTTGCTGATTTCGAGATCGGCCGAAATGCGGTCGAGATCGACGGCGTCCGGCATCAGGAGCAGATAGCCGTAGAGACGCGCAGCCGTCAGCGGCACGCCCCAGGGCACGAAAAGCCGGGCGATGTCGTCGATGAAGCGTTGCTGATCCGCGTCCATAATTGACATATTCGATATTTTCCGAATATACTTGATTTGCTGAAAATTTATACCGGTTCGGCCGGTTCACGGCAATCCGGCCCGCGGCGCAGCCTTTCCCCGCGACGGTACGGTATCCCTGGAGGCATCCCATGTCCGGCCCACCCGTAGCTGAAGCGCGTACGCGGGCGTTTGCCCGTGTCATCGGCCCTTTCGTATTGCCGCGCCACGCGGCGACGGCTCGAGGCAATGAGGTGGTGAGATGACGCTGGACGAAAAAAGCGGGCGGACCATGCTCGGCTATTATCTGCAGTTGACGCTCTGGACCCTGTTCCTCGCGGTGGTCACTTTCCTCGCCGCCGGAACGCTTGCCTATCCGGGCGGCTGGGCGATGATCGTGCTGTTCGGCGGCGGCGGTGTCGTCATGGTCGCGTGGCTGTCGCGCCGCAGCCCGCAATTGCTGCGCGAGCGCATGAGCCCGCCCATCCAGAAACATCAGGAAAGGTGGGACAGGATCTGGCTTTCGCTGTTCATCCTGGCGTTTCTCGTCTGGTTCGCCTTCATGCCGTGGGACGCCGCGCGCCGGGATTTTACCGCCGTGCCGCTTTGGCTGCAGGCGGTGGGCGGGCTGCTGATCGTGGCCAATTATGCCGGCACCTTCTGGACCTTCAATGCCAACACCTTTGCCGCGCCGGTGGTGAAGATCCAGGAAGGGCAGACGGTGATCGACACCGGCCCCTATGCGCTGGTGCGCCATCCCATGTATGCGAGCGCGTTGCTGCTGTTCCTCGGCATGCCGCTGCTGTTCGGCTCGTGGAGCGGCCTGTGGGGCACGGCGGTGCTCGGCATCGCGCTGGCCTGGCGCAGCGTGCGCGAGGAAACGGTGCTGCGGCGCCAATTCGCGAACTATGACGACTACAGCCGCCGCGTGCGCTACCGGCTGGTTCCGCTCGTCTGGTAATGCAGGCGGGGCCTGTCCGGCCTTATTCCGCGGCGCCTGCAGGCAAAGGCGGCCTGATGCCGCTGCGGCGCTCGGCGGTGTAGGAGATCAAGGCCACGGCAACGCCGACCACCATGGCGGCGGCGCCCAGCACCGGCAGCGCGCGGTAGCCGTAACCGGCACTCAGCATCACGGCACCGACGGAGGAGGCGAGGGCGATGCCGACATTGAAGCCCGAGGGGATCAAGGACGAGGCAAGGTTGGAGGCATCCGCCGTCCACGACAGGATGCGGGCCTGGATCGGTGCGCCGATGGCGAAGTTGAGCGCGCCCCACAGCGTGATCGCGACCACCATCGGCAGTGGGTTCGGGCTGACCGCGTAGATGACGGCAAGCATCACCGCCTGCAGGGCGAACAGGGTGATGATCGAGGGCATCAGCTTCCAGTCGGCCAGCCGTCCGCCGACGAAGACGCCTATCGTGGCGCCGACGCCGTTGAGCAGCAACACCCATGGCACTTGCGCCTTGCTGAGACCGGTGACCTCCTCAAGGAAGGGCGTGATGTAGGTGTAGAGCGTCATCTGGCCCATCATCAGCATCAGCATCAGGATGAGCGAGGTCCACACCTGCTGGCGTCCCAATGCGCGCACCTCGCGCGCCAGGCCGGCCGACTTGGTCGAGGCGCCGGTGGTGCGCGGCAAAAGGGCGGCTATCGCCAAAAGCGAGACGACGCCCAGAATGCTCATCACCCAGAAGGTGGCGCGCCAGCCCCACAGATTGCCGATTGCCGTGCCGACCGGCACGCCGATGATGTTGGAGACGGTGAGGCCGGACAGGACCAGCGCGATCGCCATGCCGCGCTGTTCGGGGCGCACGAGGCTGACCGCAACCACCATGGCGACGCCGAAATAGGCGCCGTGCGCCACGGCGACCGCGACGCGCAGCGCCAGCATGGACAGGAAATCGGGGGCGACGGCGCAGGCGACCTGGCCGACGGTGAAGGCGATGGCCAGCGCGATGAGCAGCGCCTTGCGCGATACTTTCGATGTCGCCAGCGTCAACAGCGGGCCGCCGATGGCGATGCCCAAAGCGTAGCCGGAAACCAGATAGCCGGCGCTCGGCACCGAGACGCCGAGCCCCTCGGCCACCTGCGGCAGCACGCCGGCAATGACGAATTCCGTCGTGCCGAAGGCAAAAGCGGCCAGGAAAAGGGCGATCAGGGGAAGAGGCATAAGGCGGACCGGAAGCGCTATGGGATTGGCCACAGATCACGGCACGTGCCGCCGGGCAATCGATAAATTATGGATCGGACTTTAGATTTTCTTGATGGCGGCGATCGCCCTTACGGCACCGCTTCGGGCGCCGTGCCAGGTTTGCGGCCATAAGGAATGCGTAGCCAGGCCCGCTCGTGCAGGTAATAAAGGATCGATTTCGTCACCACTTCGGTGAGCCCGATGGTTGCGGCGAGCTTGATGCTGCGGGTGATGATCAAGGACAGCACGATCGTGTCGATGGTGCCGGTAACGCGCCAAGAGATGGCCTTGGCGAAACTGCGTGAATGCGTGTCCAATCCCGTCTCCTCCCGAGGATCGAGCCAAGCTAGCGTGACGAAGGGCGGCGCCGCAACCTTGCGTTACATCGCCTTGAGGCGGGAATCGCTGAGCAGGCCGCGCTTCTCCAGCACCGGATAGGTCATGGAGGCGAGCAGCGAGTTGATCTGCTTCAGGTCGCGGATGGTGTCGAGATGGATGGAGCTGGTCTCGATGGAATTGGGCGAACCGTCGCGCAGGCGCTCGAAATGGGCGCGGCTGGTTTCTTTCTCGCGGTCGCGCAGCCGGTCCTTCTCTTCGACGATCTGACGGGCGGTCTCGGCGTCGCTGGAGATCAGCACGTTGAAGGCAAGCCGCGCATTGGCAAGCACCGAGGCGTGGAAGGCAGTCAATTCGCGCCAGCCTTCCGGCGTGAACTCCAGGCCGCGCTCCATCTTTTTGCGCACCAGCGGCAACATGTTGCGCACGATGATGTCGCCGACCTGCTCCAGCTTGACGCAGGCGCCGATCAATTCCTGGCAGCGCAGCGCCTCGTCCTCGGTCAGCGAATTCTTGGTGACCTTGGCGAGGTAGAGCTTGATGGCGGCGTGTTTCTGGTCGACGCGGTCGTCGAGCGCGGCGAGCGCCCGGATCTTGTCCTCGTCGGCCTGTTCATAGAGGTCGATGACACGCTTCAGCATGATCTCGACGGTCTCGCACACCCGTACCACTTCGCGCGTGGCGTTGGCCAGCGCCTGGGACGGCACGTTGAGCGCCGCCTCGTTCAGCGCCGAAAGCTCCGTCACCTGGAAGGCTTCGGCCGGCTGCGGCTTGGCGCCCAGTGCAACGATCTTTTCCGAGGCGCGGTAGACGAGGCCGGCCAGCGGCAGGCCGGCCAGCAGGATAATGATGTTGAACAGGATATGCGCGTTGACGATCTGGTCCGGCACGGTCGAGCCGAGGAAGGCGATCGGCGGCTTGAAGCCGAGGAACAGCGTCAGCATGACCAGCGAACCGAGGCCGCGCATCAAAAGATTGCCAACCGGCACGACACGCACGCCTGGCTCGGCATTGCGGGTGAGCAGCGGCGCGATGATGGAGGAGCCGAGATTGACGCCCAGCACCAGGACGATGCCGAGTTCCGGCGGGATGAAACCGCGTCCGGCCAGCGTCGTCATCAACAGCACGGCGGCGATCGAGGACTGGAACAGCCAGGTGGCGAGTGCCGCCAGAAGATAGGCGGTGACGGGGTCGCCCTTGAAATAGTCGATGATGACCGGCAGCAGCTGGCTTTCGCGCAGCGGTTCGGAGGCTTGGCCGATCATCCCCAGCGACAGAAGCAGCAGGCCGACGCCGATCAGGATGCGGCCGACCTGGCGCCAGTCGCGCCGCTCGGTGGCCATGAACATGACGGTGCCGGTGATCAGGCAGATCGGCACGATCAGCGACAGATCGAAGGTGAGCAGCTTGACGACCAGCGCCGAGCCGATCTCGGCGCCGCGCACGGCGAGTTGGCCGGCCATGCCCGAGACGATGCCGGCGCCGGCGAAGGAGCCGACCAGGAGCGTGACGGCGGTGGAGCTCTGCAAGGCGATGGCGAGCGCGGTTCCCGCAAGCACCGCCAGGATCGGGTTCTGCATGGTGCCGCGCAGTTTCAGCCGCAGCACGTCGCCATAGGCGCGCTCGACGCCGGTCTTGACCATGCGGGTGGCAAACAGCATCAGCGCCACCGCGCCGGCCAGATGCAGGAGCACGACCGAGCCGCTCAACGGTGGCTTCCCAGCATGGCGCGCGCGCCACGGAACGGCCCGCGGGCATTTGCAGGCGGCCATTTGATCGATGGGGCCGAAGCGGTGTCGGCTCGATGTGAAAAGGCGCGGATCATAAGGCTTACATATAGGCCCAACTGTCGGGTTTTACATTAGCCGGATAATAATTTCCTGTTGACTTCGGCGCGCTTCGACAAACGGCGGCTTGTGTCGGATTTGGACATGAAAGCGGGGCGGGTGCACGCCTGCCGTGAAATCCCGCGGGATTCCGTCCGATTTCGGACGCCTGGATCAATGCCTTGGTTTCATTACATAATTGTAATTTCGACATTCAGTTTGAGTTCATGTTGCGAACCCTAATTCTCTCGTGTGAACAAACGAGGAAACACAATCATGAAACGTCTTATTCTTTCCGCGATGGCGGTTTCGATGCTGGCGGTGTCGACATTGCAGGGTTTCGCCGCGCCGGTGGCGGTGCCAGCCGCGCCACGCTCCGACGTCACCCAGGTCCAGTGGCAGGAGCCGATTCGCAAGGATCGCCGTTATGACGATCGTTATGACCGGCGCTACGACCGGCGCACCGTCGAAAAGCGCGTGATCATCCGCAAGGAAGTGGTGCGCGAGCCGCGCTGGAAGGCCGGTCAGCGTTACGGCGACTGGCGCCGCTACCAGGGCATCAAGGAATATCACCGCTACGGCCTGCGCCGCCCCGGCCCCGGCCAGCAGTGGATCCGCGTCGGCAGCGACTATCTGCTGGTCGGCATTGCCACCGGCCTGATCGCAGGCGCCATCGCCGGGCGCTAAGGCGCCATCGTCTTAGAGAGCAAAAAGGCGGCCCGGGGGGGGCGCCTTTTCCTCGTCGAGACGGGAACGGCCTGTGAAAACCGGGTATGCCGCGCATTGGGGGTCGTCTGGCGCAGCGCCAGCGACTATATCAAAGACAAACGAGCTTCCGCCCATGCGCTTCCCGCCAACCTTTCTCGACGAGATACGAGACCGCGTTCCGATCTCCTCGCTGATCGGCATGCGCGTGTCGTGGGACAGGAAGAAGACCAACGCGCCGCGCGGCGATTTTTGGGCGTGCTGCCCGTTTCATGGTGAAAAATCGCCGTCGTTCCACTGCGAGGACAAGAAGGGCCGCTACCATTGCTTCGGCTGCGGCGTTTCGGGCGATCATTTCCGTTTCCTGACCGAACTCGACGGCCTGAGCTTTCCAGAGGCGGTCGAACGCGTCGCCGACATGGCCGGCGTGCCGATGCCGGCGCGCGACGAGCAGGCGGAGCGACGCGACAGGCAGCGCGCCAGCCTGACCGACGTCATGGAAATGGCGACTGCCTTTTTCCAGGAGCGGCTGCAAGGCTCGGAAGGGGCCAAGGCGCGCGCCTATTTGCGCGACCGCGGGCTGACGCCGGCGACGCAGCAGAGCTTCCGGCTGGGCTATGCGCCCGACAGCCGCAACGCGCTGAAGGAATTCCTGGCCTCCAAAGGGGTCGACAAGGCGCAGATCGAAGCCTGCGGCCTGGTGGTGTTCGGCGACGATATCCCGGTCTCCTATGACCGGTTCCGCGACCGCATCATGTTCCCGATCCCGGATTCGCGCGGCAAGATCATCGCTTTCGGCGGGCGCGCCATGTCGGCCGATGTCTCGGCCAAATATCTGAACTCGCCCGAGACCGAACTCTTCCACAAGGGCAATGTGCTCTACAATTTCGCCCGTGCCCGCAAGGCGGTGGCGCGCGGCGGCACGGTCATCGCCGTCGAAGGCTATATGGACGTCATCGCGCTGGCGCAGGCCGGCTTCGAGAACGCCGTGGCGCCGCTGGGCACCGCGCTGACCGAAAATCAGATGGAACTTCTGTGGCGCCTGTCGGGCGAACCGATGCTGTGCTTCGACGGCGACGCCGCCGGCCTGAAGGCGGCGTGGCGGGCGGCCGATCTCATCCTGCCTTCGATCCAGGCTGGCCGCACGGCGCGCTTTGCGCTGCTGCCCGAGGGCAAGGACCCCGACGATCTGGTCAAGGCCGACGGTCCGGACGCCTTCCGCGCGGTGCTGGCCGAAGCGCGGCCGCTGGCCGAGCTGATCTGGATGCGCGAGACAGCGGGCGGGGTGTTCGAGACGCCCGAGCGGCGGGCGGAACTGGAAAAGACGCTGCGCGAGATCACCAGCCGCATCCGCGACGAAAGCGTGCGCTATCACTACCAGCAAGACATGCGCGAGCGCGTCCTGACCTTCTTCGGCCAGCGCGCCAGGCCACAGCGCCAGGGCGAACGCGGAAAAGGTGGAGGCAGGCAGGGCGGCGACAAGCAGGGTGGCCAATGGTCACGCGGCGGCCAGGCTCAAGGGCGCAGTCCGATCACCGAAAGCCTCGGCCGTTCGGCGATCGTCAAGCGCACTGGCGAGCTGATGTCGGTGCGCGAGGCAACGGTGGTGGTGGCGCTCGTCAACCATCCGGCGCTGATCGACGAGAATTTCGAGCATGTCGAATTCCTCGACCTCGCCAACAGCGATCTGCGCCGGCTGCACGCCGCGCTGCTCGATGCGCTGGCTCACGAACAGGCCAACGATCGCGTGGCCATCATCGCCATGATCGAGCGTACAGGCTGCGCGGATGTGTGGGAGCGCGCGGTGGCGCTGATTCGTCGCACGCGGCAGTGGCCGGCGCTGGAGAACGCCGCGATCGAGGATGCCCGCGACGCTTTCAACCAGGTGCTGCACTTGCACCGCAGCCAACGCACCTTACATAGGGAGCTGAAGCAGGCCGAGGCCGCACTTGCCAGCGATCCAACGGAAGAGAATTACCGGCACCTGGTCGAAATCCAGGCGCAGTTTCGCGACGTGCAGGCCACGGAAGCTTTGATCGAAGGGTTCGGCGTTTCCTCCGGCAGGGCCGGTCGAGCGTGAACCAAAGACGCAGAAGGGGCTATTTGATTCGCTTTTTTAAGGCGAATCATGCGAGAGGCGCTTGACCTTCTGGCAGAATGACGGAATCAGAACGATTCGAAACGTTAACCCATGCCCGGCATTGGCGGGAAATAACGACCTATGCACTGGACGGGAAGGGGATCCCGCCACAGATATCAGGGTTAATCTGGACTTAAGTGAGATGCAGGTACTGGCTTGGCAGGCGCGTGAGTTAAGCGAACGCAACTGATTTGCCCGGTTCAGCAGCGATGCGGTCCCTAGAGAGGCCGCCTGGAGAAGACTTAGAATGGCGACTAAGGAAAAGGAAGAGGTCGAAACCGAACGCGAGGGCACGACCGATGGCCCGCTGCTCGACCTCTCCGATGATGCTGTCAAGAAGATGATCAAGGCCGCCAAGAAGCGCGGCTACGTCACCATGGACGAACTGAATTCGGTGCTGCCTTCGGAGGAAGTGACCTCCGAGCAGATCGAAGACACGATGGCCATGCTTTCCGACATGGGCATCAACGTGGTCGAGGACGACGAGCAGGGCGAAGAAGCCGAGGCCGCCGAAGGCGATGCCGAGGAAGATGCCAACGAGCTTGCCGAACAGACCGGCACGGCCGTTGCCGCCACCCCGACCAAGAAAGAGCCGACCGACCGTACCGACGATCCGGTGCGCATGTATCTGCGCGAGATGGGTTCGGTGGAGCTATTGTCGCGCGAGGGCGAAATCGCCATCGCCAAGCGCATCGAGGCCGGCCGCGAGACGATGATCGCGGGCCTTTGCGAAAGCCCGCTGACCTTCCAGGCCATCATCATCTGGCGCGACGAACTCAACGAAGCCAAGATCCTGCTGCGCGAGATCATCGATCTCGAAGCCACCTATGCCGGCCCCGAGGGCAAGCAGGCACCGGTGGTGGAGCGCATCGAGGAAGACAACAAGCCGAAGGACGAGCCCAAGGCAGGGCGCCGCCGCGGCGACGACGAAGACGACATCACCAATGTCGGCGGCGATACCCGCGGCCTCGAAGAGGACGAGGAAGACGAGGACGAGGCGAGCCTGTCGCTGGCGGCGATGGAAGCCGAGCTGCGTCCGCAGGTGATGGAGACGCTCGACGTCATCGCCGACACCTACAAGAAGCTGCGCAAGCTGCAGGACCAGCAGGTCGAGAACCGTCTCGCCGCCGCCGGCACGCTTTCGCCGAGCCAGGACCGCCGGCTGAAGGAGCTGAAGGACCAGCTGATCACGGCGGTGAAGTCGCTGTCGCTCAACACCGCCCGCATCGAGGCGCTGGTCGAGCAGCTCTACGACATCAACAAGCGCCTGGTGCAGAATGAAGGCAAGCTGTTGCGCCTGGCCGAAAGCTATGGCGTGCGCCGCGAGGAGTTCCTGCGCGAATACCAGGGTTCGGAACTCGACCCGAACTGGACCCGTTCGATCGCCAATCTGACGACGCGCGGCTGGAAGGAATTCACCAAGAACGAGAAGGACGCCATCGGCGACCTGCGCGCCGAAATCCAGAACCTCGCCACCGAGACGGCGATCTCGATCCTGGAATTCCGCAAGATCGTCAACCAGGTGCAGAAGGGCGAGCGCGAAGCGGCGATCGCCAAGAAGGAAATGGTCGAGGCCAATCTGCGCCTCGTCATCTCCATCGCCAAGAAATACACCAATCGCGGCCTGCAGTTCCTGGATCTGATCCAGGAAGGCAATATCGGCCTGATGAAGGCGGTCGACAAATTCGAATACCGCCGTGGCTACAAGTTCTCCACCTACGCCACGTGGTGGATCAGGCAGGCGATCACCCGTTCGATCGCCGACCAGGCCCGCACGATCCGTATTCCGGTGCACATGATCGAGACGATCAACAAGATCGTGCGCACCTCGCGCCAGATGCTGCACGAGATCGGCCGCGAGCCAACGCCGGAGGAACTGGCCGAAAAGCTCGCCATGCCGCTGGAAAAGGTGCGCAAGGTGCTGAAGATCGCCAAGGAGCCGATCTCGCTCGAAACGCCGGTCGGCGACGAGGAGGATTCGCACCTCGGCGATTTCATCGAGGACAAGGGCGCGATCCTGCCGATCGACGCCGCGATCCAGGCGAACCTGCGCGAGACGACGACGCGCGTGCTGGCTTCGCTGACGCCACGCGAGGAGCGCGTGCTGCGGATGCGCTTCGGCATCGGCATGAACACCGACCACACGCTGGAAGAAGTCGGCCAGCAGTTCTCGGTGACACGCGAACGTATCCGCCAGATCGAGGCCAAGGCGCTGCGCAAGCTCAAGCACCCGAGCCGGTCGCGCAAGCTCAGAAGCTTCCTCGACAGCTAAGAAGATCAAGCCCGGGCATCGTCCCGGGCTTTTTTCTGCGCCGGTGCTATAGTGGCCGCCGATCGGAAAGAGAGGCGGACATGAACTACATTGCGAGGACGCTTGCCTGTCTGGCTGTTCTGGTGCCCGGCATGACGGGGCCGGTTGCAGCGGGCACAATGCCAAAGACGACCACCCTGGCCAATCCGGCTTCCGTCCACTGTGGCAAGCTTGGCGGGCGCTTGAAGATCAAGAAAGACGCCGCCGGCAACCAGACCGGCTATTGCTACCTGCCCAATGGCAGCGTGTGCGAGGAATGGGCACTGTTCCGCGACAAGAAGTGCGTGCCGCCGAAACGCTGACCGCAACGGAGAAAAGCGCGATCCCGACGCGCGAATTTAAAATGTTAGAGCGTCCTTTGCGTGTCCGAATGGAGGCGCGGCGCTCTAGCCGGCGCCGGGATCGTGCCTTGCGGCCCTCGCCGCAGGGATGGTGCGAGGGCCGATGGGTCAGAGGCAATTGGCCTTGAAGTTGCCGCCGTTGAGTTCGCGTCCGTTGAGCGTGAGCGCGGTTCCGGGTGGCTGGGTGAGCGAGCCGTTGACGTAGGAACCGAAGCTCGACACCAGGCAGTTGCGCGGCGTGCCCTTGACCGTCACGTCGCCGCCGATATCGACCGCCGGACCCATGAAATAGAGGCCGGCCTTGGCGGCGTTTTCGACGCGCAGCTTGTCGAAGGTGACGTTCTTGACCGGACCGCCGAGGAAATCCCAGTCGCTGCCATAGATGAAGGCGCCGTAGGTGCCGGCATTGGTGATCGTCACATCCCTGAAATGGATGTCGGAGACCGGGTTGAGGAAGATGCCGGCATTGCGGGTGTCGTCGACCGTCAGCCCGTTGACGCGGACATTGGTGGTCCTTGCCTCCTCCGGCAAGGTCGAGGCGGTGACCAGCATCAGGCCGTTGATGCCGCCCTTCAGCGTCATATCGGTGATGGCGACGTTGGAGGTGCCCTGCAAAACGACCAGATCCATGTCGAGCCCCTGCGCGGAATTGTCGACGGTGACCTTGTTCATGGCGACGTCGTTGGCGGCGACCAGCAACACGCCCTCGCGCCGCGACTTGGAGATGGCGACGTTGTCGAGCTTGATGCCGGTGGCGGCATGGGTGATGACGGGCGGCCAACCGCTGTCGTCGATGCGGCTGCCGGCGAAGATGCCGTAGGTGACGCTGTCGATGACGGTGTCGCGTATGGTGAGCCCGCTGGTGCCGAGCGCGCTGATGGCGGCATAGGGCGCGCGGTTGGGATCGCCGACGGCGAATTCGCAATCGGTGTTGCTGTTGCAGATGGTGAGATCGCGGATTTTGGTCTTTTCGATCAGCGCGCCGCTGACATTGTCGAGGCGGATGCCGTCGCCGGCCGTGCGGCTGATCTCGACGTCGCGAACGGTGATGCCGGTGGCGCCGTTGCTGGCGATGCCGGCAAGGCCGCCGCTGATCGCCAGATGCTCGATGGTGGCGCCGGAGGCCATGGCGACGACATTGGCGAGCGGGTTGCTGCCGGCCAGGCGCGTTGCCGCGCCGTCATTGCGGAAGGCGGCCTCGAAGCGGCTGGTCGTGCCGCGCACGCCGATGACGCCGCCACCGCCGAGCATATATTGCCCGGTGCCGAGCTGCATCGTCTGGCCGAGCGCGATGTCGCCGCTGGCCAGAACCAGCGCATTGCCGCCGGCGGCGGCGAGCGCTGCATTGATGGCCCTGGCATCGCCGGTGGCGGCGGAGACGGCGACCACCTTGCCGATCGTGCGGCCGTTGGCGACGAATTCGGCCGTCTCGACCGCTCCGGTGGCGCCGGCATAGGTGCGGAGGAAATCAGCGCGCTCGACCTGCTGGAACATCGGGTCGAAGGCCGCCTGGCCGGTGCGGCTCGAACCGCCGAGCGGCACGCGCAGGCGGGCGGTGAGGGCAAACTCCGTGCGGTCTTCCTTATCGTAGGAGACGGAGGCGCCGAGCGCCAGAGTGGAACCGGAAACGCCGGGCAGGCCGGCAAAGCTCAATTCCGCGCGCGCCCTGACGCCGAGCGTATCGTCGATGGCGCCCTTGCCGTCATACCAGTAGGTGCCGCCGAACACCTTTATCTGCGCCGCAATGTCTTGCGGAAACACCGGCAGGCGCAGGCCGGCCTCGGCATCGAAGCCGCCGCGGGCGATTTCGCCGCCGGCGCGGAATTTCAGCTCGTCGCCGGCGATGAAGGCGCGGCTGAGACTTGCGATAGCCTTTTCGTCGGTCAGCGGCAGATAGACATTGGCGCGCGCCTCATAGAGCGGGCCGAGCGCCTCGGCGCCAAAGGAGAGCTGGTTGAAGCTGTGGCCATGGTCGCTGTTGAAGGTGTCGAAATAACCATAGGCGCCATAGACCCAGTCGTTGGCCGCGCGATGGCGGAAGCCGAGACCGAACGAGCCCTGGCGGGCGGAGCCTTCGACGAAGGAGCCGCTGGCATCGAAGAAAGCGCCGTTGGCGCCGCCGTCGAACAGGAAGGGCACGAAAAGACCGATGCCGCCGCTGCCCCGGCCATAGGCGAGATTGCCGTCGAACTGGAGGATCGGCTGCTGCACCTGCGCGAGGGCATGACTGGAGAGGGCGGTGCCGGTGATCAGCGCCGCTGCGAAAAGCTTTGGAAATGTCATGATGAACGTTTGGGATTCCGATTGAACGATTGTTCGGATAGGATACTTGATTAAAAGAGTCTAGTTTATTCCGGAAATTCCCGCGGCCAGCTGTGGATGGAATTTAGTCCAGCGTTTCAAGAGCTTGATGCCTGGTCTCGACGTACGTGAGGCAATCCGTCCCGTTGGTTCAATCGGCCGGCCCGTCGTCGAGTGTCAGGTCGTGGCTTGCCCACTGGTCGCGCGGGATCTCCTTGCCGAGCAGGAATTCGAAGGCGACGACGGTCTTGAGATCCGGCGCGACGGTGCAATTGAATTTCAGTTCGTACCAATGGCGCTTGCTGCGCACCGCGCCGCCCTTGGCTTCCATCGCCCCGCCGGCAAGTTTCACCTCGGCCATGGCATAGGGGACGACGAGATCGGGTTGGAAATCGGCCCGCTGCTGGCGCACCTGCGCGAGTGCCTCGATGTCACAGAGCTGGATGATGCGTTCCTGTGGCGCCAGAAGCGGCAAGGCGCGGCGCGCGCCGCGGCTGCGGGGATCGGCAAGCACACGGGCGGAATAGAATTTTTCGACCCAGATCATCGGTTGCGGGGCGGGCGCCGGCGGCGGGGTGGGGATAGCCGGTTGCTGCGCTGGCGCGTTGGGTGCCGTCTCGGATTTTGCGGCCGGAACAGGCTCGCTCGCTGGCGCGGGTCCAGGCGGCGGCGGCACGAAATCGACTTTGATACTTTCGATCGGCAATGGCTTGAGCGCAGGCGGCGTCGGCAACAAGGCGAGTACCGTCAGCAACAGGAGATGCAGGAGGAAGGACGCGCCGACACCGAGCGGCAGGTCGGCGCGATCCGGTGGCACCGCAATTGCCGGCGCACGGCCGAAGCCGCGGCCAGCGCTCGCGGCAAGGGCTACCGGTTCGATGGCGATGGGCGGAGCGCGCAAGGAAGGGTTTCGTCAAAACGCGTGGACAGTGACAGCCCGGACCCAAGGACAACTGTGCGGCAGTTTGGCGATGATGGGAAGCGGTGTCGTGCACCGTATGGCGGGCCATCCGCGCCGGGTGGCAGCGCGGCAGCCGGCATCCCGGCTGACAAACTGATTCAACACGCTGCGCGTTTGATTCTGGAAACCCGGCCAACTCATTGGCCGGGTTTCGCTTTTCGCCTTGCCTATTTCGCGCTGGCCGGGAAGGCCGCCAGTTTGGCGATGTCGTCCGCGTCGTGCTGGACGACGAGGGTGGCGCCGAGGGTTTTGGCCATCGACTGCAGCCGCGCCATCGAGGCGAGGCTGTCGGCGCGGTCGGTGTTGAAGGGCGGCACGCCACCGGTTTCGAACTGCTTCTCGAAATGAGCGACGTCGCCGGTGAGCAGCACCGGCCCATTCTTGGCCAGCCGCACCAGCAATGCGTGGCTGCCGGGCGTGTGGCCGGGAGCGGACAGCATGACGATGGAGCCATCGCCGAAGACATCCTTGTCGCCTTCGACCGCGTCCACCGGGGCGCCGCCGCTCAGCCACGGCGCCGCAAGGTCCGGCATGGCGCCGAAGGGCGGCGGGTTGGTCTTCAGCGCTTCGAAGTCGGCCTTGCCGATCATCAGGCGTGCCTTCGGGAAATCGGCGGCCTGGCCAAGATGATCGAAATGATAGTGGCTGATGCCGACCCGGGCGATGGCCTCCGGCTGGACGCCGATTTGCCTCAGCTGGTCCGGCAGGGTGCGATCGAGCGTCGGCGCCAGCGCTTGGTCGGCCGCCATCGGCTTGCCGAGCAGGGCAGCCGGCAGGCCGGTGTCCCACAGCATGTAATCGCCGTCGTGGCGAATGAGATAGCAGCTGTCGGTCAGTGTCTTCTTCTGGCCGGCATAAGCGAAGGTGTCTGAGAAGATGCTGAGGTCGTTGACCGCGATGCGGCCGCAGTCCAGGCGCCACAGTTCGATTTGCGGGGCGGCATCGGCGATCGCTGCCGTGCCTGAAAATGCGGCGGCGAGCATGAAGGTTTTGAAAATCATTGTCTTCGGTCCTGCGTTGGTGACGATGGCAACGCCATCGCTGCGGGGTTTTACAGGCTTGGTCGCGCTGCTCGTGCCCAAGGCGCTCGGTTTCTGTGCCCGAAACGCTCAATTGCGTTGTGCCGCGGCGCGTGGTCGACTAGGCTCTCGCTATGAACGACACGCCGCGTCGAAACCTTGCCGAGCGCCTGCTGAAGGCATTGCGGCCGCTTGCGCTCGATCCGGCGCGGCCACGCAAGCAGCCCGGCATGCACCCGCATGGCCGGCAATTGTTCAGCTATTGCTGCTTCACGTCGGAGCGGCTGGCCCGCGTCATCAATGAAAAGCCGATCATCGGCATCGTGCTCAGCGGTTCCAAGGAAATCTGGCTGGGCGATGCCGGGCAGCGCTTCGAGGCCGGCGATGTATTCGTGTTTCCGCACGGACGCGCCTTCGACGTGGTCAATGTGCCGTCGGAAACGACCGGCATCTATGAATCGCTGATCGTCGAGATCGCGCGCATACCCGAATCCGTGCGCCGCCTCGGCCAGCCGCTGCGGGCGCCCGCCGCCGGGCTCGACCTACGCGTGCCGCTGACGGAGGAATTGGCCGACGCACTGCCCCATGCGGCGGTGGTCCTGGCCGCGTCCGGCCACGCTGGCGCCCTGGCCGAACACAGACTGGCCGAAGTGCTGCTTCTGCTGCGCGAGGTGCCGGCGGCGGCATGGCTGTTCGAGGTCTCGCTGGCCGAGCATGTCGCCTGGCTGATCGCCTCCGAACCGGCACGCCGCTGGACGGCGGAAGCGATCGGCCGCGCGCTTGGCATAGGTGCCTCGACGCTGCGGCGTCGGCTTGTCGAGGATGGCACGTCGCTGAGGGCGGTGCTGGCCGACACGCGCATGCAGCTTGCCCACGACATCCTGGCCAAAGGCGAGGGCAACGTCACCGCCGCCATCGGCGCTGCGGGCTATGCCTCGCGCTCGCATTTCGGCCGTCAGTTCCGCGGCCGCTATGGCGCTTCGCCGAGCGCGGTGCGCCAGCAAGGTTCAACCGAATAGCAGATGTGAGGAGATTTCAGTGTCGCCGGAATTCCTGATCACCACCTTGATCATCGTCGCGTCGCCGGGCACCGGCGTCGTCTATACGCTTGCCGCCGGGCTGTCGCGCGGCGGGCGCGCCAGCGTGCTGGCCGCCTTTGCCTGTACGCTGGGCATCGTGCCGCATCTGATCGCCGCGCTGACCGGCCTGGCGGCGCTGCTGCATGCCAGCGCGGTTGCTTTCGAGATCGTCAAATATGCGGGCGTCGCCTATCTGCTCTACATGGCCTGGCAGAGCCTGCGCGAACATGGCACGCTGAAGATCGAGGCCAAGCCCGATGCGCGCAGCGCGCGCCAGGTGTTGGTCGACGGCATCCTGATCAACCTGCTCAACCCAAAACTGTCGATCTTCTTCGTCGCCTTCCTGCCGCAGTTCATCGCGCCGACGGAACCGAATGTGCTGTTGCGCATGCTGGAACTGTCGGGTGTGTTCATGGCGGCCACCTTCATCATCTTCGCCATCTACGGCCTGTGCGCGGCTTCGGTGCGCGACCGGATCGTCGGCAGCCCGCGGGTGATGACCTGGCTGAGGCGCAGCTTCGCCGCCGCCTTCGTGGCGCTGGGCGCGAAACTGGCGCTGACCGAGCGCTGAGGGCGTCCATCGAAGCTTGGAGAAAAGGGCGGCGCGAGCCGCCCTTTTTGCATTGGGACGCCGGATATCCGGATCAAGTGCCACTTCACGACGTGTAAGATGCATCTTAAGATATATCTTGACTCTGATCGTGCATGCTCCTACTTAAGATATATCGTAAGACATAACTTAAGGAATTTCCAATGCACAGACATCATTCATTCAGCGAACGTGCCGAGCAGGCATTCTGGCATATGGCCGGTCGTTTCGGCGGCGGGCGTGGCGGCCATGGTCCATTCGGCCACGGCCGGCGCGGCCATGGCGGACCGGGCGACGTGCTGCGCGCCGGCCGCATGTTCGGCGACGGCGATCTCAAGTTGATCGTGCTTTCGCTGCTCGCCGACGCGCCGCGCCACGGCTACGACATCATCCGGGCGCTGGAAGAGCGTTCCAGCGGCATCTACAGCCCGAGCCCGGGCGTGATCTACCCGACGCTGACTTTCCTGGAAGAGGCCAGCTATGCCGTCTCGTCCGCCGACGGCGCCAAGAAGGTGTTTTCCATCACCGAGGCCGGCGCGGCGCATCTCGGCGAAAACCGCGACATGGTGGAGCGCGCGCTCGATCATCTCGAGCGGGTCGGCGCCAAGATGGCCAAGGCCCGCGAATGGTTCGGCTGGGACGACGACCGCGAGCGGCATGGCCGCGACGACCGCCGCAATCCCGAACTGCGCCTGCTGCGTCGCCGCCTGCGCGCGGCCCTGGCTGAAGTCATCGAGGCGCCGGCCGACAAGCAGGCCGAGGCCGCCAGTATCCTGAAGGATGCCGCCGAGGCACTGGAGGCGCTGGTGAAGCGCTAAACGATCCAGCGGCATTGTTGAAAACGGGCAGGCCGGCGAAAAGTGCCGTGCTTGCCCGTTGCCGTCTGGGCGGCTACTGAACGGTTGAGTTGGCAAGTCGAGGGCGAGTTCCAGCCCGCCATGCCCAGCAAAACCGGTGGAGGTCGCCCATGTCCTTTCTGAAACGTCTTTTCGGTGGCGGCGCCAGCGAGCCGGAGGCATCGGGCAAGGGCAAGGTGGCGAAGGAGATCGAGCACAAGGGCTTTGTCATTGCCGCGACGCCCTACAAGTCCGATGGCGGCCAGTACCAGACCTGCGGCGTCATCTCCAAGGAGATCGACGGCGTGGTCAAGGAACACCGCTTCATTCGCGCCGACCGTTTCGCCGGGCTCGACGACGCCGTCGACATCTCGCTGAAGAAAGGCATTCAGCTGGTCGACGAGCAGGGCGAGCGCATTTTCGGTTAGGGTGCGCTGATATTCAAGCGAGGCCGGCCTGCAAATGGCGGCCTTCTGCGCTTCCGGTGCTCACGTACTTCAATGTATGCTGCGCTCCGGTTCTCGAAATCCGCCATTTTCGGCTCGGCCTGCCTTGAATCTCAACGCACCCCAAGCCTCACTCAGATCTCCAAAAACGACAACAGCCGCCGTGTCGCCACGGCGGCTGTTGCGTTGGTCGACCTTGATCAGGCCGCGGCAGCCGAGAGAGCAATTTCGGTAGCCGAGGCAGCGATGGCGTCGACCTGTTTCCCGGCATTGGCAAGGGCAGCCTTCACGGCATCCTCGCCCATGCCAACGCCCTCGACGCGGATGACCTCGACGTCGGTCATGCCGTTGAAGGCGAGCACGCTCTTCAGATAGGGCACTGCGAAGTCCATCACCGCGGCCGGGCCTTCGGAATAGATGCCGCCGGAAGCCAGCACGACATAGACCTTCTTGCCGGTGACCAGGCCCTTCGGACCGTTGGCGGTGTAGGAAAAGGTCTTGCCCGAACGCGAGATGTGGTCGACCCACGACTTCAGCGTCGAGGAAATCGAGAAGTTGATGAAGCCGGTGGCAAGCACGATGTGGTCGGCGGCGAACAGTTCGTCGACGGCGACATCGGAGACGCTGACCAGGTCGGTCTGGCGCGGCGTGCGGGCTTCAGCCGGCGTGTAGATGCCGGTGGCGTAGTCAGGCTCGATATGCGGCAGCGGGTTGGCGACGAGGTCGCGGGTGGTGACGGTGGAGCCCGGCAGGGCGGCCTGCAGCTTGGTGGCAAGTTCGGTGGCGACGCGGGTGGAATGCGAGGCAGCGCCGCGCGGGCTCGAAGTGACGAGAAGGATGTTGGACATTTTTGCTCTCCGTTGGTGATGGCGGACAACCGCCTGATTTCGGAGACAGAGATAATCCTCGACACTCATCCAAAAAATTGGGAAAATATGTATCGAATGTATCCAGAAAATGGATAAGCCATGCAGGCGAACCCGACCCTTGACCAGTTGCAGGTGTTCCTGGCGGTAGCTGAGACCGGCAGCTTCTCCCGCGCTGCCCGCCACCTCAACCGCGCCCAATCAGTGATCAGCTATACGATCGCCAATCTGGAGGGACAGCTGGAACTCAAATTGTTCACGCGCGAAGGCACGCGTGAACCGACGCTGACGGCCGAGGGCAAGGCGATGCTGGCCGATGCACGGCGCATGATCGGCGTGCTGCAGGACATCCGCGCCCGCGCGGACGGGCTGAAGCGCGGCCTGGAAGCCGAACTGGCGATCGCCGTCGACGTGACGGTGCCTTCACCGGCGCTGGTCAGGACACTCGCCGCCTTTGAGGTGGAGTTTCCGTCGGTGTCGCTGAAACTCAATGTCGGAGCGCTCGGCGTGATCAGGGACCAGCTGGCGCAGCGGCTCAGCGATCTCAGTTTCGGCGGCCAACCGCAAACGCTCGGCGACGAATTGGTGTCGGTGCGCGTCGGCGATGCCTCGATGACGCCGGTCGCGGCACCCGGCCACCCGCTTGCCACCTACCAGGGCAGGGTGCCGCTGTCGGAAGTGCGCGAGCATATCCAGCTCGTCGTTTCCGATGTCAGCAAGATCACCGAGGGCAAGGAGTTCAGCGTCTTCGCCTACCGCACCTGGCGCATGACCGACATGTCGACCAAGCGCGACCTAATCCTGTCCGGTCTCGGCTGGGGCGGCCTGCCAACCTGGATGATCCTTGAGGATGTGTCGGCTGGCCGGCTCAAGATCCTCGACCTCGAACCCTATCCGGAGCGGCCTTATCCGCTGCACGCCTTCTACCGGGCCGACACGCCGCCGGGACCAGCGGGAAGCTGGCTGATCGAGCGGTTCAAAGAGGAATTGCCGAAGGTCTGTTCGACATTGCAGCATATGAGCGAACGCGAGGAGCGGCTGAGGGCGGCTCAAGAGCCTGACGGACTGCGCATCAGCCCGTCGATGACGGCGGCAAGCACCGCCCGGTAGTCGTCGGGGGAACCACCGGCGTCGACGGCAAGGGCGGCGCGGTCGAAGGCCGCGCCCAGCAGCGATGTCAGCGCATCCAGGGGCAATCTCGGCAGGTCGCCGGCGCGCATCGTCGCCGCCAGACCTTCGCGCAGGGTGCGGTTGCCATGACGGGCGTCGATGGCGTCCATCTCGGCACGGCCGAGTACGGCAGGGCCGTCGACCAGGAGCAGACGGGTGCGACCGGGCACGCCCATGGCGCCGATATAGGCTTCGCCGCCGGCAAGCAGCGCATCGCGCGCCGATAGCGTGGTGGGCGCGGTCCGCTCGATCTCGGCGGCGACCGCGGCCGCCTCGGCATCGACCACGGCGCGGAACAGCGCCTGCTTGTCGACGAAGTGGTGGTAGAGCGCGCCGCGCGTGAGGCCGGCGGCCGCCACGATCTCCGGCGTGCCGGTCTCGGCATAGGATTTTTCCGTGAAAAGCCGGCGCGCGGCGGCGATCAGGTCGCTGCGCGTGGCCTCGGTGCGGTCGCGGTTGGAACGGCGCGGATTGGCCTCTTGCATACATGCAGCCTGTATGTTATTTCGATCTACATGCAGACTGTATGTTTATTTCAAGAGGAAGAAAAGCCATGAAAACCACCAGCTATTATCCCGTATTGATGACCGGCGACGTGGCCGGCACCACGGCGTTCTATGTCGAGCATTTCCGCTTCAGGCCGCTGTTCGAAAGCGACTGGTACGTGCATCTGCAATCGTCCGAGGACAAACGTGTCAATCTCGGCATCGTGCAGGGCGACCACGAGACGATCCCGGCGGAAGGGCGCGGCCGTGCCTCCGGTCTGCTGATCAATTTCGAGGTAAAGGATGTCGACGCCGTGCATGAGCGCCTTGTCGCGGCCGGCCTGCCGATCCTGCGCTCGCTGCGCGACGAGGCGTTCGGTCAGCGCCACTTCATCACCCGCGACCCCAATGGCGTGCTGATCGACGTGATCAGGCCGATCCCGCCGAGCGAGGAGTTTCTGCCGCAGTTCGCGCCGGAGGCAGTCGGCGTCTGAGCGGACCAGTTTGACAGCAGTTGTCGGCAGTCTACGGGTTGCCGATCCGGCCAAGATGACATCGTCCCGACGAACGACCTATGGTGGGCCCGGCGAACAACCGGGCCCTTTCCATGCGCGATCTCTGCCTTATCCGGGCACCGTTCAATCTTGGCCTCAGGCCACTGAGGCCCGGTCATGAACCGGGCACCTGGCGGGCGCCGCAGGCATTGACCGACGCCGGGCTGCTCGAGGCGCTGGCGCCGGCGCGGATTGTCGACCTCGATCGACCTGCCTACAGCACCGAGCCGCAGCCGGGCACCAGGCTGCGCAACGGCCCGGCGATCCGGACCTTCAGCCTGCAACTGGCCGATATCGTCGCCGAGACCGTCGGGCGAGGGCAATTTCCGCTGATCGTCGGCGGCGATTGCACCGTCCTGCTCGGCGGGTTGGCCGGCGCGCGACGGTCAGGGCTGCTGTCGCTGGTGCATGTCGACGGTCACAGCGACTTCCGCCATCCAGGCAATGATGACGACAATCTGCCGCTGGGCTCGGCCGCCGGGATGGACCTGGCGGCGGCGACCGGCCGTGGCGAGGCCTTGCTCACCGAATGGCCGGGCATAGAGGGGCCGTTGCTGCGCGACGATCAGGTGGCCCAGATCGGCGAGCGGGAAAGCCGCGATGCCGATTTTGCCTGGCACGACATCGCGGCGACCGAGATGACGCTGGTCGACGTGTTTGCCGCACGCGAACTCGGCGCGGCAGGCGTGCTCGCACGGGTCGAGCCGGTGCTGGCGCGCGGCGGCGGCCGTTTCTGGCTGCATTTCGACGTCGACGCGCTGGACCAGACTTTCATGCCGGCGGTGGATTCGCCGGGCAGCCCGGGTATCGAACCGGACGAACTCGTCGCTATCCTGGGAACGCTGGCGGCAAGGCCGGGCTGCATCGGCATGGATGTGACGATCTTCGATCCCGACCTCGATCCGACCGGCGAACTGGCGGCGTGGCTGGTGGCTCTTTTGCGGCGGGTGTTGACCGCCACCTAGCTCAGGAAGGTCTTGCAGTCGGTGTGACCGCGATGCGGCTGACGCCGCTGCGGCGTAACACCGTGCAGACCGTCTCGCGGCCGATGCGCTCGGCATCGAGCATCCTGACCAGATCGTCGACACCGGTGACGGGCCTTCCGTCGATGGCGGCGATGATGTCGCCTTCCTTCAGGCCCGATTTTGCTGCCGGCCCGGAGGGGTCGACTGTGCGCAGCCGCACCGCCGTGCTGCTGGTAACCTGCGAGAGCAAAGCGGCGCGGCGCGGCAGGTTGGTCGTATCGGCGGAGACGCCGATGAAGGCGCGGCGCACCCGGCCGAAGCGGATGATCTCGGAGATGACGAAATTGGCGGTGTTGGAGGCGACGGCGAAGGCGATGCCCTGTGCGCCCGGGATCATGGCGGTGTTGACGCCGATCACCTCGCCGGCGGACGAGACCAGCGGCCCGCCGGAATTGCCGGGATTGAGCGCCGCATCGGTCTGGATGACGTCGTCGATCAGCCGGCCGGTGGTGGCGCGCATCGAACGGCCGAGCGCCGAGACGACGCCGGCGGTGACGGTCCATTCGAAGCCGAGCGGATTGCCGATGGCGATGGCGATCTGGCCGCGCCTGAGCCGTTTGGAATCGCCGAGCGGCGCGACATTGGCAAACGAGCCGCCGGCGCGCACCAGTGCGATGTCGGTGTCGGGATCTGAGCCGAGCACGCGGCCCTCGTCGACGCTGCCATCAGGCATGGCGACACGCACGGCGCGGGCATCGCCGACCACGTGGAAATTGGTGACGATCAGCCCGTCCGGCGAAATGACGAAACCCGAGCCATGGCCGCCACGGCCGCCGATGCGTTCGATGCGGCACACGGCCGGGCCGATACGGTCGACGGCATCGGCGACCGTCATAGAATAGGCATCGAGCAGGGCGTCGTCGCGGGGGGAGGGGTCGAAAGCGGGCAGCGCCATGGCAGGCTCCGTGTGATTTTGCGGATCGATGCCTATATGTGCGGAGCGCGCCGCTTTGCCGCGACCTGACCAGATGGCCAGAAGCAAGCCGGACTAGCCGTCAGGCGAGTATCATTGCCCGCCAAGGACAGCGATATCTGGAGCAGACAAGAACTCTGGAGGTCACAATGAGCGACTTCAATCTCGGCGCCTTTTCGGATGCCGTCGCCGACATCGCGGCAAAGGCGGCACCCGCCGCCGCCAGCCTGCGCGTCCATCACGGGCGCACCGCCACAGCCTTCCATTGGGGCGACGGCTTTTTCGTCGCCGCCGAGGAAATCCTCGACGCGGACGAGGACATCGAACTGACGCTCGGCTCGGGCGAGACCGTGAAGGCGACGCTCGCCGGGCGCGACCCTTCGACCGGCATCGCCCTTTTGAAATCGGACCGGTCCGGCCTGCCGGCGCTGGCGAAAGCAGGGGCCGTGCGGCCCGGCCATGTCGCCATCGCCATCGGCAACGGCGAAGGTGCGGCACTCAGCGTGCTTGGAACGGTCGCCGAGGTCGGGCCTGCCTGGCGCTCGATGCGCAGCGGCACCATCGACCGGCGTATCAACCTGGCCGTCGGCACCGGCGGGCGCTTCGAAGGCGGCCCGGTGCTGGATGCTAAAGGCGACCTGATCGGTATGCTTTTGTTCGGTCCGCGCCGGCGCGCGCTGGTCATCCCGTTCGAGACCATCGAGCGCACTGTGGCGGTGCTGAAGGAAAAAGGCCATGTCGTGCGCGGTTATCTGGGCGCGGCGCTGCATCCGGCGCGCGACGGCGACGCGGTCGGCGCCATGGTGATGAGCCTTGACGACAGCGGTCCGGCGAAGGCCGCCGGCCTGCATGTCGGCGACATCATCGTGGCCTGGAACGGCGAGCCCGTCGAAGGACCGCGCGGGCTGATGCGCAGGCTGGGGCCGGACAGCGCAGGCACCCAGGTGAAACTCGACATCCTGCGTGGCGGCAGCCGTAGCGAGGTTGTCGTGACGATCGGCGAAAAGCCGCTGAACTGAGAGGATCGCCTGGAACTTGATCAGGCCGGGCTGCAAATTGCGAGGATCTGCGCTCCGATGCTCACGTACTTTAAGTACGCTCCGCTTCGGTGCTCGCTTCTCGCCATTTTCGCCACGGCCTGTTCAAGTTCCAGGCAATCCTAGGGAGTACCGATGGCAGAGAGCAGACGACTGACAGTGCTGATCGCGCTCGGCGATGCCGGGCGGGCCGAGCGGCTGTCGGCGTCGCTGGCTGCCGGCGAGGACTTCACGCCCGTAACTGTGGGCAGCGCGGCCGGCATCGATGTGGCAATTGTCGACAACGCAGCCTTTCCTTTGGACGTGCCGCTGGTGCTGTTGTCGGCCCGTCCGGTTCCGGCGGTCAATGGTGGCGCCGGTCGCGTCTTCGCTGTTTTGCCGCCCAATGCCGAGGACGGGCTGATCGCCGCTGCCGCCCGCCTGGCGACGGCCGGATACCATGCGGTGCGCGACGAGGATGCTTTCGAACCGACCGGCTTCGCGGCGGAGCCGGACGACCATGCAAACGGCTCGGCGGACCATGATGGGGCGGTGCGGCCGGCGCTGTCGCCGCGCGAAGCCGAGGTGCTGGCACTGCTCGCCGAAGGCGCGCCCAACAAGGTGATCGCCCGCCGGCTCGACATTTCCGTGCACACCGCCAAGTTCCACGTCGCGGCGATCCTGACCAAGCTTGGCGCAGCCAACCGCACTGACGCGATTGCCATCGCCATGCGGCAAGGGCTGGTGCTGGTCTAGGGCGCGTTGGGATTGCAGCGCGGCCGGCCCCGTCGAGATCTTTTGCATGTCCTGTCAGGCTGCTGCCTCGATGTCGGTCTGGCGGAAGTCGTCGCCCTTGAACAGCAGCGGCATCGCTTCCAGCTTGGCCGTGGCGTAGGAAATGCAATCGCCGAAATTCAGGCCAGCGGCGTGGCGCCCCTTGCCGTAACGCAGGAAGGCCTGACGGGCGACGGCGGCATGGTCTGGAGTGAAGGTTGTGGTTTCGATTTGTGCCGTCCGCAGCAGATCATCGAGAAGTTCGGGCCCTTGTTCGCCTTTCCTGCCGAGGATGACCATCGTGGCTTCCAGCAAGGTCGGAGCAGCGATGCGCTTCAACGGCGCCTGCTGCAGAACGCGCAGATAATTCTCGAAGCCTTCTTCAGCCAGCAGAATTGCGATCAGCACCGAAGTGTCGACGATCACTTCGAGGGGATCCCGAATTCGTCATAGCCGAGGATCTCGTCCTCGGTCAGATCGGTGTCCGTTGGGATTAGGGCGGAACGCTCAACGATCGCCATCAGCTTGTTGTACATGTCATTCGGCGCTTCGCGTGGCACCAGCCTTTCGCGCGCCACCTCGCGCTCAAGGCTTTGCCGGATCGCTTCGGTCACCGACACGCGTCGACGCCGCGCCAGTTCGCGCGCCAGTTTCTCGACCTGTGCATTCTTGATCGACAACGCCATTATATGTTCTACCTTTTTATATAGAATATATACTCGCCATCGCGACGCTGCAATCGCGCCCAGGAAAGGTGGGCCTCCGCAGCGTCACCACGGCGTTGGCCGGTTCGCCCTTGCGCGATGGTGGCAGCCGGGCAAGGATCGGCCATCGCTGCAGGGAGGCCGCATCATGTCGCTCAAGGGAAAAACGCTGTTCATTTCGGGCGGCTCGCGAGGCATCGGCCTGGCGATCGCGCTGCGCGCCGCACGCGATGGCGCCAACGTCACCATCGCCGCCAAGACCGACACCCCGCATCCGAAGCTGCCGGGCACGATCCACACGGCGGCGCAGGAGATCGAGCAGGCCGGCGGCGAGGCGCTGCCGGTGCTGTGCGACATCCGCGAGGAAGCGCAGGTGGCGGAGGCAGTGGCGAAGACAGTCGAGCGCTTCGGCGGCATCGACATCTGCATCAACAATGCCAGCGCCATCCAGCTGACCGGCACGCTGGAAACCGACATGAAGCGCTACGATCTGATGCACCAGATCAACACGCGCGGCACGTTCCTGGTCTCCAAAATGTGCGTTCCGCACCTGAAGTTGGCGCAAAATCCTCACATTTTGAATCTGGCGCCGCCGCTCGACATGAAAGCCAAGTGGTTCAAGGGCCATGTCGCCTACACGATGGCGAAATTCGGCATGTCGATGTGCACGCTGGGCATGAGCGCGGAGTTCGCTTCCGCCGGCATTGCGGTCAATTCCCTGTGGCCGCTGACGACGATCGATACGGCTGCGGTGCGCAATCTTCTGGGCGGCAACACGGTCGCCGCGATGAGCCGGTCGCCGGAGATCATGGCCGATGCGGCGCACGCCATCCTGACCCGGCCGTCTGGCGAGGCGACGGGCAATTTCTATATCGATGAAGAGGTACTGCGCGCCGAGGGCATCACCGATTTCTCGCACTACGCGCCGGGCGCCAAGGGCGCGCTGGCCGGCGACTTCTTCGTGCCGGACGAGGTTTTCGCGCGCAGCGACACCAAGCTGACCGGGCTGTTCTGAGCCCGGTTGCGAACCGGGCTGCGCCGGTCAGATATCTTCCGACACTTTCTTCCCGCCCTTTCCGTGGCCCATCAGCCGGTCGATATAGGCCAGCATCAGCGCCGACAGGACGAAGGTGAGGTGGATCAGGGTCAGCCACATCAACTGCTCGGTCGAATAGGACGAGGAGTTGAGGAACACCTGCAGGAGGTGGATCGAGGAAATGGCCACGATCGTCGAGGCGACCTTCACCTTCAGCGAGCCGACGTCGATGGTACCCAGCCAGTGCACCTTGCCTTCATGCTCGTCGAAGCGGCTGACGAAGTTTTCGTAGCCGGAGATGATGACCATTACCACCAGCGAGGCGACAAGGGCTGCGTCGATCAGGCCGAGGATCTTCAGGATCGTGTCGGTGTCGTCCAGGATCATGACCTTGGAGATGAATTCGTAGAGTTTCTTGGCGAAGGACATCGCGTAGATGGCGAGCGCCAGGCCGAGCCCGAGGTAGAAAACCACCAGCAGCCAGCGCGAGGCCAGGATGATGGATTCGACGGCAAGTTCGAGGCGTTTCATAAAAAGGCGTCCGTGCTTCTGGGCGTGTTGAGGGCGGAACGATGTCGGCCTGCAAGGCGGCAGTTCAACAGGCGCTAACCGCTGTCGTTTTTGGGCGAGAGGCACGATCTTGGCAAGATGCCGGCCATGCCTTTCCAAAAGAAGGCCCGGTCGGTGGAGTAAGCCGGCCGGGCCTCTTGATGTCCCGCTGGAGACGGGACAGGGCAGGGAACCCCATTAACATTTGGGGCTCCCATTGTGGCGAATCAATGCCCTAGCGCCTTCACCGCCTATTTAGCGTTAGCAACCGGGGCCACCAACGGCGTGATGCGGCGGATGGCGACACGACGGTTCTCGCGTTCCGGCTTCTGCGTGTTGATCTTGAGATAGCGCTCGCCATAACCCTGCGTGGTCAGGTTCTCCGGCGGGATGTCGAAGACATTGGTGAGCGCGTTGGCCACGGCCTCGGCGCGCCGGTCCGACAGCGCCAGATTGGCGAGATCGGAGCCGACCGCGTCGGTATGGCCTTCGATCAGGAAGGTTTCGGCCGGGTTCTTGGCGAGCAGCTTCTGCATGGCGTCCGCCACGCCTTGCAGTTTCTCGACTTCGCTCTCGGCAATGGTCGACGAGCCGAAATCGAAGTTCAGCGTGTCGAGATCGATGCGTCGGGCGATGTCGCGCACGCGGGCCGAGCGCTTGACCTCGTCGATCGAATAGAGGCGCCGGACCTTCTCCACCGGCGGCCGCTCGAGGAAGACATAATAGTCGTCGGGGCTGCGTACGCGCTCGGATTCCAGGATGTATTCGTCGCGCGGGATATCGACATAGATCGGTGGCAGGTCGTCGCCTGGGTCACGCCAGTCGTGCATTTCCTCATAATAGCGTTCGTCGACATAGCTCAGCACATATTCGCGACCGTCCGGGGTGATGCGCGAACGCCGCACGATATCGCCGTAGCGGTTGCGAACGGTGATGATCTGGTTGCCGTTGTCGCGCACCACGGTTTCGCGGGTGCGGCCGCCGGGCAGGTCTTCGTAATAGACATCCTGCGCGTCGCGGGTGAGGCGCGGGCGGTCGTTGCTCTCGACGATGATCTGGTTGTTGAACTGGATGATGGTGCGGTCGCCGAAATTCTTGACGATGTCGGCTCCTTCCGGGCGCTGCATCTTGCGCACGTCGAAGTCGGGCGCGCGTTCCAGCCGCGTGCCCTTCTCCTGGGTGACGGGCGCGATCTTCTCCGGCTGGATCGTCGCCTGGGCGGCCTTGTCGTCGACCGGCGGCGGCGCTGGCTTTTCCGCCGGTTTCTGCGCGGGTTGCTGGGCCGGCTGAACAGGTTGCTGCGCCGGCTGCTGGGTTGTCGCCTGGCCGGGCTGCGGCTTGGCCGGTTCGCCCTTCTGGCCCTCGGCCGGGCGCTCCGGCTGCTTCTGGCTGTCGAAGATCGGCGCGGCATTGGGATTGGCCGGCGCCTGGCCCTCGACCGGCTTTTCCGCGGGCTTGGGCTGTTCCGCCGCGGGCTTGGGTTGCTCCGCTGCCGGTTTCTGCTCACCTTCTGCTGGTTTCTCGCCAGGCTGCGGCTTGGCCTCGGGCTGCTCGCCTGGCTTCTTTTCGCCCTCGGCGGGAACAGGCTTATGCCCTTCCTTGGCCGGCTCTTCGCTGGTCTCGGGTTTCGGCTTGGCGCCTTCCGCAGGCTTTTCGGCCGGTGCGGGCGATGCCTCCGGCTGCTTGGCAGGCTTTTCCGCCGCCGGTTTTTCGGCGGCGGGCTTTTCACCCTCGGGCGCCGGTTTCGGTTTTTCGGCCGCCGGTTTCTGCTCGCCTTCGGCAGGCTTTTCGGCGGGTTTGGCGGCAGGCTCCTCGGCTGGCGCGGGCTTGGCTTTGGGCTGCTCGGCGGGTTTTTCCGCCGGCGCCGGCTTCACTTCGGGCGCGGGTTTCTCTTCGGCTGCCGGCTTCTTGACCGGTTCCTGCTGTTCCTCGGCCGGCTTTTCCTTCTTGGCGCGCGGCTTCTGCTCCGGTTCGGCGGCCGGAGCTTCGGCTTGCGGCTGCTTCTGAGGGGCGGGCTCAGCCTGTTCCTCGACCGGTTTTTTCTTGTGCGGTTTCTGCTCAGGCTCCACGGCCGGGGCCTCGGCCTGGGGTTGCTTCCGAGGCGCTGGCTCGGCTTGTTCCTCGACTGGCTGTTTCTTGCGCGGCTTTTGCTCCGGTTCGGCGGCCGGAGCTTCGGCTTGCGGCTGCTTCCGAGGGACGGGCTCAGCCTGTTCCTCGACCGGCTTCTTCTTGTGCGGTTTCTGTTCCGCCGGCTCTTCCGCTGGCGCCGGCGCTTCGGTCTGGGCTTCTATCTGCGGTGCCGGCGCAGCCTGTGCCACCGGTTCGGGCAAGGCGACGGGCTCGGGCACCGCAACAGGTTCGGGCGCCGGCTGCGGCTCCGGGGCGGCCTGTTCGGCCGGCGCCGGGCCGCCGTCGGTCGCCTCGCCGCCGCCTTCGGCCTGGGCAAGGATCAGCGGCAGGGCGGTCACCGAACGGAGAGCGGTGTCATTCTGCAATGGCAAGGCGGCAAGCGGCGATGAAGCCATCAGCAGGCCAAGGGCCGTACCGGCGAGGATGCGTGGTTGGCGCTTCATATCTGATCTCCTTGACGGGGTATGTGGCGCTGCCGAGGCCCATAAACGTGGCAATCGGGGCCGGCGTGGGGTGTGGCAACGAGGATAGGGATATCGAATGGGCGCTTTGATGACATTGGCGCTGCGCGCTTGACGCGGCGGTTCCGGCGCGCCACATCCCTGCGATGGCAACGCAACCGTTCTGGAAGACGAAGGCGCTGGAGGAGATGTCTCCGGCCGAGTGGGAATCGCTGTGCGACGGTTGCGGCAAATGCTGCCTGTCGAAACTCGAGGACGAGGACAGCGGCGAGATCTACTGGACCAGCGTCGCCTGCCGGCTGTTCGATGCCGGAACCTGCCGCTGCGCCGACTATGCCAACCGCCTGGCGCGGGTTCCCGACTGCGTCGGGCTGACGCCGCAGAATGTGCGCACCATCAGCTGGCTGCCGTCCACATGCGGCTATCGCCTCGTCGCCGAGGGCCATGACCTCTACTGGTGGCACCCGCTTGTCTCGGGCAGCGCCGAGACGGTGCACGAAGCCGGCGTCTCGATGCGCGGCCGCGTCAGCGCCAGCGAGAGCGAGCTCGCCGAGCCGGAAGACTATTTCGACTACGTGCTCGACGAGGAGCCCTGAGGGGCCCGTTTTGCCGGTCGAACAAGCATGCGCGCGGCGCAGGCGCGGTTCCTTTTCCATGCCCGACTATGGCCACCGGCCAAATGAACCTCGCATGAACATGCGGTTCCCGTTCGGTTCAGCCGGGCCTTTCTATGGTTGCGTCATCGCTTCGGCGAACAGGGTTTGAAGACCAAGCAACCAACGCTTCTGACAAGGAGAAGACCATGTTGACCAAGATCAAGGCTGCCGCGCTCTCGGCTCTCGTCGGTTTCAGCGCGCTTGCCGCGGTTCCTACCACCGCCCAGGCCGACGGCGTCTATCTGAATTTCGGCAGCGGCGAGCCGCGCTTCGGCGTCTATGCCGGCGAGCGCGACGACAATCGTGACTGGCGCCGCGACCGCTGGAGCGACGAGCGCGGTTGGGGTCGCGATCGCGACTGGCGCCGCGGCTGTTCGCCGGAATGGGCGCTGAACAAGGCCGAGCGCATGGGCATCTGGCGCGCCCGCATCGTCGATGTGAACCGCCGCGTCATCAAGGTTGCCGGCCGCCAGGACGGCGAACGCACCATGGTGGTGTTCGGCCGCGAGCGCGGCTGCCCGGTGCTTTACCGCTAAGGCACGGCGTCTGGCGCAACGCGAACGAAAAACCCCGGAGGAACGATCCTCCGGGTTTTTTCATTTGCAGTCCTGGAAAAGAGAGCGCGCGGCGCGACCATCCAGTCGCGCCGCGCCTCTTTTTACTTCAGCTCGAAGGTGACGTTGACCATCACCCGGTAGGCATTTTCTCCGGCCTGCACCGGAACCGAGGCGCCGGCGGCGTCATAAGCCTTGGCGTTCATCGGCATGGGCGGCGACATGAAGTTCTGGTCGGTGATCTCCAGCACCTTGCCGACGCTGACGCCGGCGGCCTCGGCCAAGGTCTTGGCCTTGGCGATGGCGTCGGCCACCGCCTTCTTGCGGGCCTCGCCGATGACGGCGGCCGGGTTCTCGTTGGTGAAGGAAATACCGCCACCCTGGTTGACGCCGAGCGACACCGCCTTGTCGAGGATCTCGCCGGTCTTGGAAATGTCGCGCACCCGCACGGACAGCGTGTTGGTGACCTGATAGGCGACCAATTCGGCGGTCTGGCCGCCATCGGGCTTGTTCGAATAATTGTAGCGCGGGTTGATCTGGATGCCCGCCGTCTGCAGGTCGCGCTCGGCGACGCCGGCCGACTTCATCGCCGCGATGACGGCGGCCATGGCGTCGTTGTTGGCGTCGAGCGCTTCGCGCGCGGTCTTGGCCTCGCGCATGACGCTGAGCGACAAAAGTGCAAGGTCCGGCGCCACGGTGGCCTCGCCTTCGCCGGAAACGATGATGCGCGGCGACGGCTGTTGCGGGGCTTCGGCTGCGCCGGCGATTGCAGGAAGGGCGACGGCGGCGGCAAAAGCGAGGGGCAAAAAGGCTCTGGTCATCGAAAAACTCCGTTGTTCGCCAAGGGCGAGAGCTCGAATAGGCAGCGAATATGGATTGATTTGGGCGATCTTGGCCAGACCGCCTCTAAAGCCTTGTGCGGGATCAAGAAAAACACTAATCCAGCCCGCGTGGGGCCTGTAGCTCAATGGTTAGAGCCGGCGGCTCATAACCGCTTGGTTGGGGGTTCGAGTCCCTCCGGGCCCACCAGTCACCTTTTGGCATGCGTGCCAATGTGAAAAATAATCGAAAGAAATCAACGTATCAGCTGCATCGTGAGTGCCGCGCGGTGCCAATGCATGTCAGCTATTTGCTGGTCGGTTTGCTGGTCACTATTGGTTGTGTCCATCAGAGAGAAAACACGAACCACGCTGATGCCGTGGTTGCGCCATTTTCGGACATCCTTAGCAACTCACAGCAGCTAACGTTCGTTGTACAACCGGACCCGATACGTGCCTGCACTCGAGGCGTGAGATGCGGATGTCAGCTTTGTGGATACTGTATGAAATGGTTCTCTGGCGGGTGGATGGCACGGCTTGCCTATTGGCATCGTCGACGCGTTCGGCTGCTCGCATTCAATAGGCCTGGCACATCGATCCCATCAGGCAACCAGGTTTGCTATCCGTCTTGCGGAACCGAGGGCGAGGGTCCATCCAAGCATGCCGTGCCCGGCATTGATATAGAGACCGCGCATCCTGCGGGAGGGAGCGATGATCGGCCGGGAGGATGGCGTCATCGGGCGTTCGCCGGACCAGCGGACTTCTTCCGGCGGGCGGTCGAAGCAGGCAGGCAACACGGCGCTGGCGACCTCCCGCAGGATGCCGAACCGATCCGCGTCGAAGCCCGAGCCGGGCCGCTCGATGTCGGCAAGCCCTGCAACGCGCAGCCGTTGACCGATTGTTGCGAAGGCTAGTTTGCGCTTCACATCCGTCAAGCTGACACGCGGCGCTCCTTCCCGCCAAGGCACGGTCAGGGAATAGCCGCGCACGGGCTGGATTTCAGCGGCTTCGGGCAGGTCGGCGACCAGCGTATGGATCAACGGTCCCGCCGTGACGACCGCGGCATCGACGACAAGTGGATCGCGATCGGTAAGCCGTACCGCCGAGAGCTGTCCCTTGTGCTGATCGAATCCGGCCACCTTGCGTCCGAAGCATGCCGAAACCCGACCTTTGGACACCATGAAATCCGTCAGTTGACGGCAGAAGGCGACCGCGTCGCCAAGAGCGTCGCCGGGCGTGTAAACGGCGCCAGCGATTTCTCCCTGATAAGTCTTCAGGGCCGGCTCCACTTCTTCGGCTTCGCAGCGCGACAGGAGACGTTGATCGAAGCCAAGCCGCCGCTTGCGCTCGATGGTCAGCCGGGCCGCAGCAAGGCCCTTTGCGTCAGGATAAAGGTGCAGCTTGCCAGCGATGCGATAGTCGAAAGCAATTTCCGTCTCCGCCAGCAGCTTCGCCATTTCCCGGCGCGATTCATCGGCCAGTTGCAGGATCTCGCTTGTGTTGTTCCACCAGCGCCGGGCCGGCATGTTCGCCATGAAGCGCAGCCCCCAGACCAGGAAATCGGCATCAAGCCTCCAGCGAACCCGGAACGCCGGATCTCGGCCGGCGAGGATGGCCGGCAGATGCTTCAAAAGCGCGGGCGAGGCCATGGCATCGCCATAGGCCCAGGAAAGTTGGGCTGCATTGCCGGCGCTCGCCCCGCAACCCGGCTCTGCAGCCGCGTCGATCAGGATCACCTCATGATCGGCGCGAGCCAGCAGATAGGCCGACGCGACCCCGACCACGCCTGCGCCGACAACCGCAATTCGCATGGCCTCAGGCCTCTGCGCTGCTGAGGACGGCCGTCAGCTCGATTTCCACGGGCACGCCACGGGGCAGCGAGGCCACGCCAACGGCGATCCGCGCATGTGGCCAGCATTCGGGAAACGCCTCGCGCAGCATTTCGGAAGCGCCATCGACGACCGCGCCATGCTGGGTAAAGTCCGGGGCTGCGGCGACGTATCCGGCGAGCCGTACGAACCCTTTCACCCGGTCGAGCCGGCCGGCGATGCGCTCCAATTGCGCCAGGGCATTGAGCAATGCCCAGCGTGCGCATTCGCGCCCTGCTTCTAGGGAGACGTCCTTGCCCAGATGGCCTGCCCTGAGGACAGCCTTGTCCTTGATCGGAACCTGCCCGGACACGGTCACGATACCGCCGTTGCGGATCGCACCGACGAATGCGCCGGGGGGCGCGGCTGCTTCCGGCAGGCCAAGGCCGAGGGCATCGAGGCGTTTCCGAACGGCACAAGGGGCACCGGATGCGGTCTTGCGGCGGGGACGCCTTGTGCTGCGTTCCACGAAATCGCGCAGGATCGCCTTGTCGAAGTCGGTCAGCCGATATTCGGGATGCCATTGCACCCCCAGACAGAAGCCGCTCGTATTGCCCTCGAAGGCCTCGACGACGCCGTCCGGCGCCCGCGCCACGACACGAAACCGTTCGCCCTCCGTGAGGGCATGCCGATGCAGGCTGTTCACTTCGGCCGAGCCGCCGCCGAGAAGGCGAGCGAGATCGCTGGAGGCCTCGACTGTGACGCCATGGGCCAGGCGATCGGGAACTGCGCCTGGCATGTGTTCAACCGGTTCTCCGGCAGGCCGTGGCAGGCTGGTGACGAATGTGCCACCCAGCCATTCGCCGATCAGTTGCATGCCGTGACAGACGCCGAGCAGCGGCTTTCCTGCTTCCAGCGTCTGCCGCACAAGCTCGCGTTCGAATTCACGCCGCTCCGGACTGGCCTGCTGGCCCGGTGCGGTGCCCGTGATCATCACGCCGTCGGCAAGTTCCAGCGTGGCGGCAATGTCGAGCGCTTCGTAGGGCAGGATCAGCGCGGTGCCGCCGGCCTCGGCTATCGCTTCGGCGTAATTCGCCCGAACGACATATTCGCGTTCGGTCCAGCCTTCGGCGGATAGCCTGAAGTCAGGCGTCATCAGGATGACGGGACGGCGGTTGGGCTGCCGGCACGTCGCGCCGCGATCATGCGTTGAGGTCGTCATTGTCTTGTCTCGTGATTGGAATTTAGCCGGCAGGGCGTACGAGCCGCCGCGAAAGAAGCGAGAACGGCCAGGCTATGAGGAAATAGCACAGCCCCACGGCCAGATAGATTTGAAGCGGCAGGAAGTATTCCGTCGCCATGGCCCGGCCGGTCAGCACCAGCTCATCCACCGTGATGAGCGAGGCGAGCGAGGAATCCTTGAGCAGCGAGACGAAGGTGACGATGAGCGGTGCGATGACGATGCGCACCACTTGCGGCAATATGATCAGGGCAAAGCTCTGAAAGGGCGTGAAGCCGACGGCGAGCGCCGCCTCGCGCTGGCCCTTCGGGATCGCCACAAGGCCGGCGCGGAACAATTCCGCGACCTGCGCCGCGAAGGCAAGTGCCAGCCCCAGAACCGCGCCTGTGAAGGCATCGAAAGTGATGCCGATGCCCGGCAGGCCGAAATAGAGCAGGAACAGGATGGCGAGCAGCGGCACGCCGCGAACCACCGAGACATAGACCGTAGCGAAATGGCGCAGCGTCCGCGACCGCGCATTCCGGCACAGCGCCAACAACAGTCCGAACACCAGCGACAAGGTGAAGGCGCAACCTGAAAGCAGGGCGGTCGTGCCCATGGCCTTGACCAGAAGCGGAAGCCACTCCTTGCCGTATTCGAAATAAGGTTCGACGAAGCCGCTCATGCCTTCAGCCTCCCGTAGCGGCTTTCGAGGAAGCGGATCGCCTGCATCAGCGGCATGCCAAGGAGAAGATAGAGACCGGCCACCGTCACGTAGATCAGCGTGGTCTGGAAAGAGGACGTCACCATGGATCGCGCGTAGAACATGATTTCCGGCGCGGCGATGGCGGAGACGATCGATGTATCCTTGAGTAGCTGCACTGCATAGTTGCCGAGCGGCGGAAGCGCGATGCGCAGCGCCTGCGGTGTCAGGATGTCGAAAATCGTCTGGAAGGGTGTGAAGCCGACCGCAAGCGCTGCTTCACGCTGGCCTTTCGGCAACGCTGCGAAGCCGGAGCGGAACAGGTCGCAGGTGACCGCCCCGCCGATCAGTCCGAGGCCGAGGATCGCCGCGACAATCGCGGACAATCTGAAGCCGATGCTCGCCAATCCGAAATAGAGGATGAACAGGTGGGTGAGCGCCGGGATGTTGCGCATGATCTCGCAATAGGCGTCGATCAGGAAATGAACCGGCCGCAGGCCGCCGAAAACGCGCAGAAGGGCGAGGCCGAAACCGAGAGCGACACCGAGCGCGAGCGATGCCAGCGTGACCAGAACGGTGACGCCGACCCCGGCGAGCAACCCTTCCAGCACCATGATGAAGGTCGACAGTCCGGACATGGCGCGGGTCCTCAGTGCCGGATCTGTTTCAGGAAGGCCTGGGTTCTTGCCTCGCGAGGAGAGAGTATCAGCTCCCGCGCCGGCCCCTGCTCGACGATGGTGCCACCGTCGAGGAACATGACCCGGTCGGCGATGTCGCGGGCAAACGCGATCTCGTGGGTGACGATCAGCATGGTGCGCCCCTCGGCGGCCAGCTCCTCCATCACCTTCAGCACTTCATGCACCAGCTCCGGATCGAGCGCGGAGGTCGGTTCGTCGAACAGCATCAGCTTGGGTTTCTGCGCCAGTGCCCGGGCAATCGCCACACGCTGCTGCTGACCACCGGAGAGCTCCAGCGGCGACGCATCGGCGCGATGGGTCATATGGACCTTGGCGAGCATTTCCAGCGCCAGCTCATGCGCTTCCCTTGCCGAAAGTCCGCGCACCTTGCGGGCGGCGATCGCCACGTTCTCCGTCACCGAAAGGTGCGGCCAGAGATTGAAAAGCTGGAACACCATGCCCATTTCGGCCCGCTGCGGCGCGAGCTGACGATCGCTCATCGCCCGCCCGAGCTTGACGCCGATCCGCTCGCCATCCAGGTGGATTTCGCCGGCATTCGGCTTTTCGAGGAAGTTCAGGCAGAGCAGGCAGGTGGATTTTCCCGACCCCGAAGGGCCGATCAGCGCGATCTTCTCGCCGGCGGTCACCTCGAAATCCATTCCCTTCAGAACCTCGACCAGTCCGTAATTCTTGCGCAGGCCCGTGACGCTCAGCAGCGGGTTCATGCCGTTCCCCATTTTTGTCATTGAACAGGGCGCGTTGAGATTCAGGTGATGCCGGCCTGGCCTGAATCTCAACGCGCCCGGGCTTGAATCGGGGCAGAGGCGGCGGCCTCTGCCCCGGATCGAAGCGTCAGCCACCCGCCTTGCAGGAGGGCAGCTTGTAGTCGGCGGGGCGATCGACGCCGGCGCGGAAGTTCTCGCCGGCGGGCCTGTACCAGACATCGGCGGCCAGGCCGTAGCGGGCGCCTATCTCCTTCATCTCGCAGCCTTTCCACATGCCGCCGATGATGGCGTCCACCTTCTGGCGCAGATCGTCGTTCTTCTTGTTGAAGCCGTAGACGACCTGGCCGAGACCGGTGAGCAAGGGGAAATCCGCATTGCTGTCGGTGAAGGCGAGGAACTGCATGTTCCATTCGGGGTTTTTCTTGATCGCATACGACACGACGGGAGGATCGCCGATCACGGCGTCGATGCGGCCCGCGATCAGGTCGCGCACGGCGGCGTCGGAGGTGTCGTAGAGAGAAAGCTCGAGGCCTTTGATCTTCTTGAGCTCCGGCACGAAGGAAAAGCCGGTGATGGTTCCGACCTTCTTGCCTTCGAGGTCGGACAGCTTGTCCCAGTTCGTCTTCGACGACTGCATGATGCCGTTCTTGAAGTAATGGATCGGCTCGGAAAGCGTCATGATCTTGGTGCGCTTTTCCGTCCAGCCCATGGTGCCGAGCATGACGTCGACGCGGCCCGCTTCCACCGAAGCGATGGTGCCGGACCATTCCATCAGCGCCGGCTGGAGCTTGAGTCCCAGCTTGTCGGCGATCTTCTGCATGATCTCGCCGTCATAGCCGATCATCTTGCCGTCCTGCCAACCGGAACCCGGCATGTCGCCAGTGAAGGCGACGGTCAGCTTGCCCTGCTCGACCAGTTCGAAAGCCTGCGCCAAGGGCGAGAATGCCAAGAAGCTCCCGCCTGCCAGCAGCGCACACACCGCCAGCCTTCTCGAAAGAGAAAGTGCCATTTGTTCGATCCTTGAAATTATTGGTTCCCCTATCCGGCAGTCCTTGTTGCTCCGGATATCGCGTTTAACGAGGGGCAGTCTGGCATCGAAGACGAGGGCTGAATTGTAAAAAAAAGACTTTTTCTTTGAAAATCGGCGCGGTCATCCTATCGTGCGAGGAGGGGGGTAACCATGACCGTTGAGGACAGTGCTCCAAGCACGCAGAGCGAGGCGGACTATGTCCGCTGGCTCGATGCCCTCTGGGCGGAAAGGCTGCTTTCGGCGCGCGAGCACAAGCCTGATATTTCCATCGGCATTCTGCTTTGGCCGACCTTTCCCATGATGTCGCTGACCGGCGTCGTAGAGCCCTTGCGCCATGCTGCGGATTTCGCCGACAATTCCCGCCCGCTCCACTGCCGCTGGTCGATCATGGGCAAGCCGGGCGTTGCCACTGCTGCAAGCTGCGGTATTCGCGTGCAGGCAGACGCGCCCTACATCAACCCGACTGACTTCGATTATATCGTTGCTATCGGCGGCCTGCTGCCGCATTTGCGAACCGCGCCCGCCTCGCACCGCGACTATATTCGCGTCGCGGCGGCGGCGGGTGTTCCCGTCATCGGTGTCTGCACTGGCGCCTTCGTTCTGGCGCAGGAAGGATTGCTCGCCGGTCGCAAGGCCGCGATCCATCCCTTCCACGCCGAGGACTTCCGCCTTGCCTTTCCCCGCCAGGCCTTGTCGGTTCGCGACGATTTCCTGATCGAGAATGGCAGGATCACGGTGCCCGGCGGCATTTCCATTCTCTCGCTGATGACCGAACTGATCCGCAACCATTGCGGGCCGGATCGGGCTGCGAAAGCCGTTCACCAGCTTTCATTGACCGAGCAGAAAACGCTGAGCGTCTTCGATCACGAGCGCGCCCATTCGTACCGCTACGCCGTCGACACCCGCATCCAGCGAGCCATCGTGCTGATCGAAAGCCGCAAGGGCCGCGATATGTCGCCGGAACTGGCCGCAGATACCGTAGGCCTTTCGCCACGCCAGTTCGCACGCCTGTTCCAGAAGCACGTTGGAATGACCCCCAAACGCTTCATTCTGGAGACCCGGCTGCGGTACGCACGCTTTCTCGTGGAAAACAGCACGCTGCCCATCACGGCGATTGCCCTCGAAACCGGCTTCTCGGATTCAGCGCATCTGGCGACGGCTTTTCGGCAAAAGTACCAAGTTTCCCCAAGTGCGTTCCGATATCGGCACGGGTAGCGCATGCATGGTCGCGCGGTCGCAAGAGATTTCGGGACGGCAGGTCGCAGAACTGGCTTCTGTCATCGGTGAGAACCGTTTGGATGTCATAGGCACTGATGCGATCAGAGCCTTGATGAACGTGGCGGCTGTACGGACATTGGCACCTGTCCAAAGGTGTCAAAGGTGAACTCGGACAGCCGGTCGATAAGCGACGAAGAAATAGAGCTTTCGCGGTAGGCACTTCAGCGATGTCTATGTGGAGATATTCGATCGGATAGCGTTAACTTCTTCCTGCGCTTTGTTGTCCTCGGGCAGAAGGCTGGCCCCAATACTGGGTCCTGAACAAAGCGGCCGCTTACTGATCCGTTCGACTGTAAGCAGAAGGACCACTCTCGGCTCCTTTTCGGCCGCCGAACCTGTTGATGTTTTTGTCGCATTGCACAAAACTCCAGGCGGAGCAGGATGAGGCATGCGAGGCGCGGCCCTTACCGTATTGGTCATCGACGAGAATCGGCTCCGAGCCTCGATCATCGAGGCAGGGCTGCGCGAGGCTGGTCACACCGAGGTGGTGCTTGTCGACGATGTGACCGGCATCGCCGCCCGCATCGCGGCACTTGAGCCGGATGTGATCGTCATCGACATCGAGAATCCCAACCGGGACATGTTGGAGAACATGTTCCAGCTCTCGCGTGCGGTGAAGCGACCCATTGCCATGTTCGTCGATCGCTCCGACACCGCTTGGATCGAGGCGGCGGTGGATGCCGGCGTCTCGGCCTATGTCGTTGACGGCCTGAAGAAGGAGAGGGTGAAGCCGATCCTCGACATGGCGATCAGCCGCTTTAATGCGTTTTCGCGGATGGAACGCGAACTCGAGGAAGCGCGCACCGAACTGGAAAGCCGCAAGACGGTTGAGCGCGCCAAGGGCATCCTCATGAAATCGCGCGGGCTCTCCGAGCAGGAATCTTACGCCCTACTGCGCAAGACCGCCATGAACCAGAACCGCAAGATCAGTGACGTGGCGCAGGCCCTGGTTACAACCGCGGGCCTGCTGGGCGCTGGAGACGATCAATGAGCCCGGCCCATCAGATATCCGCTGGCTTCCTGCCGCTGCTCGACAGTGCCGTGCTGGTTGCTGCACGCGAACTGGGTTTCGCGGCCGACGAAGGCATCGACCTCGTTCTCACCAGGGAGAATTCCTGGGCAAGCATCCGCGATCGGCTCGCCGTCGGCCATTTCAACGTCGCGCATATGCTGGCACCGATGCCGATCGCCTGCAATCTGGGCCTGACACCGCTCGCCGCGCGCACCATAGCGCCGATGGCGCTTGGCCTGGGCGGCAATGCGGTGACCGTCTCGCGCGACCTTTGGGACGAGATGTTGGCGCAGGATGCGGCCTCGGATTTCGACCCCCGATCCACCGGGGCAGCGCTGGCGGCCGTCGTGGTGCACCGCAAGGCGGCGGGCGGGTCGCCGCTGCGCTTCGGCGTCGTGCATCCCCATTCGGGCCATAACTACGAATTGCGCTACTGGTTTGCTGCCTGCGGCGTCGACCCTGATCGCGATATCGAGATCATCATCGTGCCGCCATCCTTCATGGCCGATGCACTCGGCGCCCGGCGCATCGACGGCTATTGCGTCGGTGAACCCTGGAACACGGCGGCGGTGGCGAAGGGCGTCGGACGCATCGTCACCACCAAGGCCAGGATATGGCGTTCCAGTCCGGAAAAGGTGCTGGGTGTCGCTGCCGAGTGGGCGGAGGCAGAGCCCGAGGCGCTGTCGGCGCTTTTGCGAGCTCTTTACCGCGCCGCCGCCTGGAGCGGCGACAGCGGCAACCATGGCGAGCTGGCGGAACTGATGGCCGGGCCTGCTTATGTCGATTGTCCAGTCGAATGGCTGAAGCCGGCGCTCTCCGGACTGATCCAGACCGGCGACGGTGGCGAGGTTGTGACACCGGATTTCTTCGTGCCCCATGCCAAGGCCGCCACCTTTCCCTGGAAGAGCCACGCGCTCTGGTTCTACAGCCAGATGGCCCGCTGGGGACAGATCGAGGCCAACCCGGCCAACGAAGCGATCGCGCGCGAAACCTATCGTCCTGACCTCTACCGGCAGGCCTTGCGAGATGTTGGCGTGGCGTTGCCGGGAGCGAACGCCAAGGTCGAAGGTGCACTGGTCACCGAGACGCCGGTCGGTTCGGCCGGCGCCAGCCTCATTCTCGGACCGGACGGCTTCTTCGATGGGGCGGTGTTCGATCCCGACCGCGTCGGGGACTACATTCAAGGCCAGCTTCTCGCCGAGCCAAAAGCCTAGGCGTTCTTTTGCGCTGCATCATTTTTGTGCATTGCGATATGCCATTTGCCGGAAGTTTTGCCAGCGCCGGACGATGCCACGCGCGTCGATAATGCCAATGATTGTTGATTTCATTGCATAAAACTCTGCCGATCAAAACTGGCACGCATCCTGCTTTGTAACAAGCGAGGCCCAAGGCTGGGCCACGAATTCTGCGTCCAACGAAGGGCGCACCAGGCAAGGCTGCCGTTCAGGTCACCACGCGATCCCGGATGTACGGACGCGCGGCCTGTTCGGCAGCCTTTTTGTTTTCAATCGCAGAGCGGCGCTTTCGATGCCGAACACGGAGCGAGCAATGGGCGTATCTTTTCGACAAAGCCGGGATCCGGCAGCCACGCATGCGCTAACCCTATCCACGCTGTCGTTCACGGTGTGCTTTGCCGTGTGGACGATCTTTTCGATCATCGGCATACGCATCAAACAGGAGCTCGGGCTTTCCGAAACCGAATTCGGTCTGCTTGTCGGCACGCCGATCCTCTCCGGCTCGCTTGCCCGCATTATGCTTGGCGTGTGGACCGACCGTTTTGGCGGCCGTCTGGTCTATTCGGCAATCATGCTGGCGGCGGCGATCGCCACCTTTCTGCTGGCCTTCGCACATACTTACCCGCAGATGCTGATCGCAGCACTCGGCGTTGGTCTGGCGGGGGGTTCCTTCGCTGTCGGGGTTGCCTATGTTTCGCGCTTCTACCCGGCTGAGAAGCAGGGCACGGCGCTCGGCATATTCGGCGTCGGCAATGTCGGCGCGGCAATCACGAAATTCCTGGCGCCCTTTGTGATGCTGGCCGTTGGCTGGCAGGACGTGGCGATCATCTGGGCGTCCGTGCTCGGCTTCATGGCGTGCATCTTCTGGTTCAGCGCCGAAGACGATCCGGTGATCCGGCAGCGGCGCGTCACCGGCGCCAATCCCCCACGCAACTTTCGGGCCGAATTCGAGCCCTTGAAGGATGTCCGCGTCTGGCGTTTCGCGCTCTACTATTTTTTCGTCTTCGGCGGCTTCGTCGCCCTGGCACTCTGGCTGCCGCGCTACCTGATCGGCGTCTACGGCTTCGACATTGCCACCGCAGGCATGGTTGGTGCCGCCTATTCGGTCCCGGCCTCGATCTTCCGCGCCTATGGCGGTGTGTTGTCGGACAGGATCGGCGCACGCACGGTGCTTTACTGGACCTTCGCCGTGTCGGCGGTGTGTTGCGCCGTGCTGGCCTTGCCCGCGGCGGATTTCACGGTGCGCGGCATCAGTGGTCCGGTCTCCTTTCATTTCGAGATCGGCTGGATCGCTTTCGTCGCCATAGCCTTCGTGCTCGGCTTCTTCATGGCTGTCGGCAAGGCCGCGGTCTACAAGCACATCCCCGTCTACTATCCCGGCAATGTCGGTGCCGTCGGTGGCCTCGTCGGCATGATCGGCGGGCTCGGCGGCTTCGTCCTGCCGATCGCCTTCGGCGCGCTCAACGACCTGACCAACGTCTGGTCGAGCTGTTTCATGCTGCTTTTCGTCGTCGTGGCCGCATGCCTTGCCTGGATGCATCTCGCCATCCTTCGGATGGAGCAAGCACGCGCGCTGGCCGAACGGGCCACCGTCTCCCCAGCGGAATAGTCGAGTGGAGCCCCAGACTATGTCAGAGAAACTCGTCATCATCGGCAACGGCATGGCGCCAGGCCGCATGCTGGAGCATCTGCTCGAGGCTGCACCCGGCCGCTACCAGATCACCATCTTCAACGCCGAACCGCGCGTGAACTACGACCGCATCATGCTGTCGCCCGTTCTGTCGGGCGAGAAGGACTATGAGGAAATCGTCATTCACGGCGATGGCTGGTACATCAAGCATGGCATCGTGCTCTACAAGGGCCACAAGATCGTCGCCATCGATCGAAGCGCCAGGATCGTCACCTCCGACAAGGGCGTGACCGAGCCCTATGACAAGCTTGTCGTCGCCACCGGCTCGGTGCCCTTCATCATCCCGGTGCCCGGCAGGGATCTGCCCGGCGTGCTCTCCTATCGCGATCTGGACGACGTCGGCGCCATGCTTCTCGCCGCGCAGTCGCGCGACAGGGCGGTGGTGATCGGTGGCGGGCTGCTCGGACTTGAGGCGGCCGCCGGCCTGAAGGAGCGCGGTATGGACGTCACCGTGCTGCATGTCATGCCAACACTGATGGAACGTCAGCTCGATCCGGCCGCCGGCTATCTGCTCCAGAAGCAGCTGGAGGCGAGGGGCATCACGGTCAGGACGAAGGCGAACACCAGGCAGATCGTCGGCGCCGGCAAGGTGCAGGGTGTCGAGCTCGACACCGGCGAGATCATCCCGGCCACGCTGGTGGTGATGGCCGTCGGCATCCGACCGAATGTCGGCCTCGCCAGGGAAGCTGGGCTCGAGGTCAATCGCGGCATCGTCACCGACGATTGCATGCGGACATCCGACCCGGATATTTTCGCGCTCGGCGAATGCGTCGAGGTTGGCGGCCATGTCTACGGCCTTGTCGCGCCGCTCTACGAAATGGCAAAGGTGGTGGCCGCGAAACTGGCCGATGCCGACGACAGGCGCTTCACCCATTCCGATACGCCCACGAAGCTCAAGGTCACCGGCATCGATCTCTATTCGATCGGCGATTTCGCCGATGGCGAGGATCGCGAGGAGATCATCCTGCGCGATGCCTCGGCCGGCGTCTACAAACGCGTGATCCTGCAGGACAACAGGATCATCGGCACGGTGCTGTTCGGCGAGACGGCGGACGGCGCCTGGTTCAACGATCTCAAGAAGAAAGAAGTCGACATCTCCGAGATGCGCGACACCCTGATCTTCGGGCAGGCCTTCCAGGGGGGCGCTTCTACGGACCCTCTGGCGGCCGTTGCGGCTCTGGCGGATGATGCGGAAATCTGCGGCTGCAACGGCGTCTGCAAGGGAGAAATCGTTTCCGCCATTGGCGAAAAGGGACTGACGTCGCTGGACGAAGTCCGCGCGCACACCAAGGCGTCGGCCTCGTGCGGCTCATGCACCGGCCTGGTCGAGAAGGTGATGGCGCTGGTGCTGGGCGATACTTACAACCCGGCCGCCGTGCAGCCGATGTGCGGCTGCACTGAACTCGGCCATGACGAGGTACGCCGGCTGATCAAGGCGAAAGGCCTGAAGACCATCCCGGCTGTGATGCAAGAACTGGAGTGGAGCACCTCCTGTGGCTGCGCGAAATGCCGGCCGGCGCTCAACTACTATCTCGTCGCCGATTGGCCAAATGAATATGCCGACGATTACCAATCACGCTTCATCAACGAGCGCGTTCACGCCAACATCCAGAAGGACGGCACCTATTCGGTGGTGCCGCGCATGTGGGGCGGGATGACTTCGGCGGCCGAGCTGCGCGCCATCGCCGATGTGGTCGACAAGTTCGCCATTCCGGCGGTGAAGGTCACCGGCGGCCAGCGCATCGACATGCTGGGCATCCGAAAGGAAGACCTGCCTGCAGTCTGGGCCGATCTCGGCAAGGCCGGCTTCGTCTCGGGTCATGCCTATGCCAAGGGGCTGCGCACGGTGAAGACGTGTGTTGGTACCGACTGGTGCCGCTTCGGCACGCAGGATTCGACCGGCCTCGGCATCCGCATCGAAAAGTTCATGTGGGGTTCGTGGACGCCGGCCAAGGTGAAGATGGCGGTCTCCGGCTGTCCGCGCAATTGCGCGGAGGCAACCTGCAAGGATGTCGGCGTGGTGTGCGTGGACTCCGGCTACGAGATCCATTTCGCAGGTGCTGCCGGCCTCGATATCAAGGGCACGGAAGTGCTCGGTATGGTGCGCACCGAGGACGAAGCGCTGGAGGCGATCGTAGCGCTCGTGCAGATGTATCGCGAGCAGGCCCGTTACCTCGAGCGTATCTACAAATGGGCAAAACGCGTCGGCCTCGAGGAGATCCGCCGCCAGATCATGGCCGATCCCGACAGGCGCCAAGGCTATTTCGAACGCTTTGTCTTCAGCCAGAAATTCGCTCAGGTCGATCCGTGGTCGGAGCGTGTCTCGGGCAAGGACAAGCACGAGTTTCGACCGATGGCGGAGACCGATTTCCAACAGGCGGCGGAGTGACGGAGATGAGCTGGTTGGACATCGGCACGCTCGACAACATCCCGCCGCGTGGCGCGCGCTGCGTGAAGACCCCGAGAGGCAGTATCGGCGTCTTTCGCACGCATGACGATCGCGTCTTCGCCATCGAGGACCACTGCCCGCACAAGGGCGGACCGCTCAGCCAGGGCATCGTGCATGGCGCCGCCGTGACTTGCCCACTGCACAATTGGGTGATTTCGTTGGAAACAGGCAAGGCGCTCGGCGCGGACGAGGGATCGGTGAAGACGATCCCCGTGCGGGTCGAGGATGGGCGGATTTCGATCGCACTGGGTGAGATACTGCAGGCAGCGGAGTGACTGCCGCCATGAACTCCGCCGAAATCAGCACGACCTGTCCTTATTGCGGAGTTGGCTGCGGCGTGCTGGCGAAGGCTGCCGCCGGTGGCGAGGCTTCCGTCCGTGGCGATCCCGACCATCCGGCCAATCGCGGCAAGCTCTGCTCGAAGGGCTCGGCGCTCGGCGAAACGACCAGCCTCGACAGCCGGCTGCTCCATCCGGAAATCGGCGGGAAGCAGGCGGACTGGGATACGGCGCTCGATCTCGTCGCCCGGCGTTTCTCGGACGCCATCGCCGAGCATGGGCCGGATTCGGTTGCCTTCTACATCTCCGGGCAATTGCTGACCGAGGACTACTACGTCGCCAACAAGCTGATGAAGGGTTTCATCGGTTCGGCCAACATCGACACCAATTCAAGACTTTGCATGGCCTCGTCCGTCGCCGGTCATCGCCGCGCCTTCGGCGAGGATATCGTGCCGGGGATCTATGAGGATTTCAATGAAGCCGACCTGATCGTGCTGACCGGCTCGAACACCGCGTGGTGCCACCCGATCCTTTACCAGCGCATGCTGGCCGCACGGCAGGCGCGCGGCACGAAGATCGTCGTCATCGATCCGCGCCGCACCGCGACAGCCGACGAATGCGACCTGCATCTGGCGCTCGATCCCGGTACCGATGTGCTCCTGTTCAATGGCCTGCTGGCGCATCTGGCGCGCGTCGGCGCGGTGGACGATGACTACGTCGTGGCTCACACCACTGGCTTCGATGCTGCGGTGGCCCTGGCGCAGGCTGACGCGCCCTCCGAAGAGCAAGTGGCTGAGGGTTGCGGATTGAAGAGCGGCGACATACGGCTCTTCTACGAGCTCTTTGCGGCAACCGAGCGCACGGTCACGGTCTACAGCCAGGGCGTCAATCAGTCGGCACATGGCACCGACAAGGTCAACGCCATCATCAATTGCCATCTGGCCACGGCACGCATCGGCAAGCTGGGCGCGGGGCCTTTCTCAGTGACCGGCCAGCCCAACGCCATGGGTGGACGCGAGGTCGGTGGTCTCGCCAACCAGCTTGCCGCTCATATGAATTTCGACAACCCACGCGATATCGACCGTGTCGGGCGCTTCTGGCGTTCACCTGATATCGCGCGCAGAGCCGGCCTGAAGGCCGTCGACATGTTCCGCGCTGCTGGCGCTGGACGTATCAAGGCATTGTGGATCATGGGCACCAATCCGGCGGTCTCGATGCCGGATGCCACACGCGTGCGCGCCGCGCTGAAGGCCTGCGATTTCGTCGCCGTTTCCGACGTCACGCGCACCGACACCACCCGTTTCGCCGACGTGTTGCTGCCCGCCGCCGCTTGGGGCGAGAAGGACGGCACGGTGACCAACTCCGAGCGCAGGCTTTCCCGGCAAAGACCGTTTTTGGCCATGCCGGGAGAGGCGCGGCCCGATTGGCGTATCATCTGCGATGCCGCAGCCCGCATGGGCTTCGGCGCGGCCTTCGATTTCGGCAACCCCGCCGCGATCTTTCGCGAGCATGCCGCGCTTTCCGCTTTCGAAAACACAGGCGAGCGGCTGTTCGATCTGGGAGCGCTAACCGATATTTCGGACGCGGAATATGACACGTTCGAGCCGCGCCACTGGCCTGTCACCAAGAAGGCGTCCGGCCGGCTGCTGGGCGGCGGTAAATTTCCCACGGCCGACGGGCGCGCGCGTTTCATTGCGGTGCGGCAGGAAGGCGTGGCGCTCGCCGTCAGTGCAGAGTATCCGCTTGCGCTCAATACCGGTCGGCTGCGCGATCAATGGCACACCATGACAAGAACCGGGCCCGTGCCGCGCCTGATGGCGAATACGCCGGAACCGATGGTCGACCTCAACCCGCTCGACGCCGCCGCCAACCGGCTCGCCGATGGCGATCTCGCGCAACTGTCCACGCGTTATGGTTTTGCCCGCGCCAAGGTCCGCATCACCGAGGCGCAGCGCCCGGGCCAGGCTTTTGTGCCCATGCACTGGAGCGCTCATTTCGCGGCCAATGCCGGGGCGGGGGCTCTGGCGACGCCGATCGCCGATCCCCAATCCGGCCAGCCGGAACTGAAGAACGTGCCGTTGCGCATTTCGCGCGAAGAGATCGCCTGGGTGGGCATCCTGATGACCCGCCGCAACCTCAAACCAACCGGCTTCGTCCATTGGAGCCGGCAGGCCGTTGCGGGTGGCTGGGTCTACGAACTAAGCGGTACCGAAACGCCAGACCAGGGCATACTGCTCGCGCGCGGGCTGCTTGCCAGCGTCAATCCCGACCATGTGGTCGAGTATCGGGACCGCAAGGGCCTGACCTACCGGGCGGCGGCAATGGATGAAAGCTGTGCGATGGCCGAGGCGCTGCTGGTTGCCCCGCCGGGGCAGTTGCCAGCCCGCGATTGGCTGGTTTCGCTGCTCGGCAGCCGGGCGCAACTGACTTCGGTCGATCGTCACGCGCTGCTTTCCGGGCGTTCGCCTGCCGCCGTGCCGTCAATCGGCCGCATCGTCTGCTTCTGCTTCAACGTCGGCGTGAACCAACTGGCCGATGCAGTCGCCACCGGCTGTCGCAGCCTGGAGGCTATCGGAAGGGAACTTGGTGCCGGCACCAACTGCGGCTCGTGTCGCTCGGAGATCAGGACGATCATCGATGCAGGTCGTGTCCAAGCGGTCGAGTGATCCATTGCCCACGCGGATCCGGCCGCTCGGGAAAGGCCGAAACCAATCGTGCTGGCATCGGGGCCGGGCAGGGGCTCGTTTGTCTCGTCCGGCAAATGCTTGGGCTTAATTCTCGCTTATCGAACTCAGTGCGAATCCTTGGGCACGGCCCGGCCGCGGCAGCCGCGCAGGAAGTCGAAATCCGCGCCGGTGTCGGCACCGGTGACATGGTCGTGGTAGAGCATTTCGTAGCCACCGGCGGGGCGGGTGGAAGGGTTTTGCCAGGCTGCCAGCCGCGCCGTGATTTCCCGCTCGGGCACGTCGAGATGCAGGCGGCGGTTCGGCACATCGAGTTCGATGAAATCGCCGTCGAGCACGATCGCCAGCGGACCGCCGGCGGCGGCCTCCGGGCTGGCGTGCAACACGACGGTGCCGTAGGCCGTTCCTGACATGCGGGCGTCGGAAATGCGCACCATGTCGGTGATGCCCTTTTTCAGCACCTTCGGCGGCAGGCCCATATTGCCCACCTCGGCCATACCGGGATAACCGCGCGGGCCACAGTTCTTCAGGACCATGACGCAGGTCTCGTCGATATCGAGGTCGGGATCGTTGATCTTCTTCTTGTAATCGTCGATGTCCTCGAAGACGACTGCGCGGCCTCGATGGACCATCAACGCAGGCGATGCCGCGGATGGTTTCAGGACCGCTCCGCTAGGCGCCAGGTTTCCCTTGAGGACCGCGATACCGCCCGCCGCCGTCAACGCTTTCGCGGTCGGCAGGATAACGTCCTCGTTCCAATTGCGGACGTCCTTGACCTCCTCCCACAGGCTTTGTCCGGACACCGTCAACGCATCCTTGTGAAGCAAATCGGCTTCGCCCAGTCGCCTCAGCACGACCGGCAGCCCGCCGGCGTAGAAGAACTCTTCCATCAGGTATTTGCCCGACGGCATGAGGTTGACGATAGTTGGCACGTCGCGCCCCAGCCGGTCCCAGTCGTCCAGCGTCAGGTTGATCCCGGCCCGGCCCGCCAAGGCCAGCAGATGGACCACGGCATTGGTCGAGCCGCCTATGGCGCCGTTGGTGCGGATGGCGTTTTCGAAGGCTTCGCGGGTCAGGATGTCCGAGGGTTTCAGGTCGTCCTTAACCATCTGCACGATGCGTCGTCCGGTCAATTGCGCCATGACCCGGCGACGGCTGTCGACGGCTGGAATGGCGGCATTGCCGGACAATGCCATGCCAAGCGCCTCGGCCATCGACGCCATGGTCGAGGCCGTGCCCATCGTGTTGCAGGTTCCCGTCGAACGGCTCATCGCCTGTTCGGCTTCCAGGAACTCCGTCTGGCTCATCGTGCCGGCCTTGATCGCCTCCGACATTTGCCACAGCGCCGTGCCCGATCCTACGCGTTCGTTGCGGAACCAGCCGTTCAGCATCGGGCCGCCGGTCACGGTGATCGCCGGCAGGTCGACCGAGGCTGCCCCCATCAGCAGCGACGGCGTGGTCTTGTCGCAGCCGACCATCAGCACCACACCGTCGATGGGCTGGGCGCGGATGGTCTCCTCCACCGCCATGGCGGCCAGGTTGCGATACATCATCGCCGTCGGACGATAGGTGTTCTCCGAGGCCGAAAGCACCGGCACCTCAAGCGGAAAACCGCCGGCCTCCCACACGCCTGCCTTCACCTTTTCCGCCAGCTCGCGCAGATGGCCGTTGCAGGGGGTGAGGTCCGACCAGGTGTTCAGGATGCCGATCACCGGCCGGCCGTCGAACAGATCGTGCGGGTAGCCCTGGTTCTTCAACCAGCCGCGGTGATAGATGTTGTCGCGGGAGGTGCCGCCATACCATTCCTGCGAACGCAGCCTGCGCGGCCACGGCGCCGGCTGGAACCCGGCGCGGATGTTGGGCTGGATAGTCATGCTGCTTTCCTGTTTGCGGCGCCACGGTCGCCGACCAGCACCAAAAGGCGCTGCAGCGCTATGAAGGCGAACAGCAGGATGCCGACGACGATCTTCGTCCACCAGCTCGAAAGGGTGCCGTCGAAGACAATGTAGGTCTGGATCAGGCCCTGGATGACGACGCCGAAGAAGGTTCCGGCCACCAGGCCGACACCACCGGTCAGCAGGGTCCCGCCGATCACCACGGCGGCGATCGCGTCGAGCTCGACGCCTACCGTCGCAAGCGAATAGCCAGCCGAGGTGTAGAGCGAGAAGACGACGCCGGCGAGGCCCGAAAGGAAGCCGGACAGCGCATAGATGCCGATGGTGGTGCGGGCCACCGGTACGCCCATCAGTTCGGCCGACTGCCTGTTGCCCCCGATCGCGTAGACATAGGAGCCGAAGCGCGTGTAGTGCGCGATCAGGATGCCGGCGGCAAAGACCAGCAGCATCAGGCCGCCGACCAGTGTCAACCGCCCACCACCCGGCATCAGCACGTACATCTTCTGCACAGCCGAGTAGAATTTGTGGTTGATCGGGATCGAGTCCGTCGCGATCACGAAAGCCATGCCGCGCGCCAGGAACATGCCCGCCAGCGTAACGATGAAGGCCGGCACTTCGAGATAGTGGATCGCCGCCCCCATGGCGGCGCCGAAGGCGGTCGAGACGGCCAGCGCAATCGCGAAGGCCAGCAACGGATGTATGTCGTACCAGCTGACGAGCACCGAGATCAGTACGCCGGTGAACGCAATCACCGCGCCGACCGAAAGATCGATGCCGCCGGACAGGATGACGAAGGTCATGCCGACCGCCGCGATGCCGAGAAAGGCGTTGTCGGTCAAGAGATTGCCGGCCACGCGCGTCGACAGCATGTTCGGAAACTGGAACACGCAGACCGCATAGGCCAGCACGAAGATGACCAGCGTTGCGAAGAAGGGAAGCAGGCGCGACGACATCATGTCCGTTGTGCCTTGCTCTGGGGGAGGGCGCGGTCGCGCACGAAGAGCCGCCCGACGGATGCCGACTGCGCCAAAAGGATGACGATGATCACAATGGCCTTGACGATGAGGTTGTACTCAGGCGGGAAGCCCGAGATGAGGATGCCGGTGTTCATGGCCTGGATGATGACGGCGCCCAGCACCGACATCAGGATCGAGAAGCGGCCGCCGAGCAGGGACGTCCCGCCGATCACCACCGCGAGGATGGCGTCGAGTTCGAGCCACAGGCCTGCATTGTTGGCATCCGCGCCGCGGATGTCGGCCGTCACGATGATACCGGCGATCGCCGCGCAGAAGCCGCAGAAAGCGTAGACCAGCATGAGCAGCAGGCGGCTGTTGATGCCGGCATAGGTCGACGCACTGCGGTTGACGCCGAGGGATTCGATCAGCAGCCCAAGCGCCGTGCGCCGCACGACCAGGACGGTCAGCACCGTCAAGGCGGCAACGATGGCGACCGGCATCGGAAATGCGAGGAAGGAGCCGGCGCTAAAGGCGGCGAGGCCGGGATCGTTGAAGGTCACGATCACGCCCTCGGTCACCAGCTGCGCGATGCCGCGCCCGGCGACCATGAGGATGAGGGTCGCGACGATCGGCTGGAGCTCCAGAACCGCGACCAGGAAACCGTTGAGCAGCCCGCAGCCGAGGCCGACGCCGAGCGCGGCCAGCACGACGACCGGCAGCGGATGGCCCGCCATGATCATCGTCGCCGCCACGGCGCCGGCCATGGCCATGACGGCGCCGACGGAAAGGTCGACGCCCTTGGTGGCGATCACCATCGTCATGCCGATCGCCAGGATGGCCACCGGCGCGCCGCGGTTGAGCACGTCGATGAGACTGCCGAACAGCCGGCCGTCCTGCAGGCGTATGCTGAAGAAGCCGTCGAAGGCCATCCAGTTGAAGAAGAGGATAAGCGCCAGGCAGGTGAGCTTCGGGGCTGCACGCTTCAGGCCCGTCATGCGCTCGCCCCTTCGCTGACCGCGATCGTGCGCATGATGTTGCCGGCGCTGATCTCTTCGCCGGTGAGGTCGCAAATATGCTGGCGGTCGCGCAGCACCCGCACCCGTGTCGAGTATGCCATGATCTCCTCGATCTCGGACGAGATGACCACCAGCGCCAGTCCCTCCTCGCAGAGCCGGTTGATCAGCTGGATGATCTCGGCATGCGCGCCGACATCGATGCCGCGCGTCGGCTCATCGAGGATGAGCAGGCGCGGCTGCGTCGCCAACCAGCGCGCCAGGATCACCTTCTGCTGGTTGCCGCCCGACAAAAGCTTGACCGGCTTCTCGATATCGGTGGTGCGGATGTCCAGCGCCTTCACGAGCCGGTGGGCGAGCTCCGCCTGTTCGCTGCTCGACATGGGTTTCAGCCAGCCGCGCCGCGCCTGCAGCGCCAGGGCGATATTCTCGCGCACCGAGAGATCGCCGATGATGCCGTCGACCTTGCGGTCTTCCGGGCAGAGGCCGAAACCAAGCCGCACCGCCTCGCGCGGCGAGCTTATGCGCACGGCCTTGCCGTCGACGGTCGCCTTGCCGCTGTCGGCGTGATCGACGCCGAACATCAGCCGCGCCGTCTCGGTGCGGCCAGATCCCAAGAGGCCGGCGACACCTATCACTTCGCCCGGCGCGATCGCCAGGTCGAAGGGCGCGACCGAACGCGACAGGCCGAAGGCTGAAAACTCGATTGTGCGTCCAGTCCCGCCAGTAGGTGGCGCCCGATGCCCATGCTCCGTCGCGGCTTCCAGGGCACGACCCAGCATCATGGAGACAAGCTCCATCCGGGGCAGCGCCCCTGTGTCGTGCGTTCCCACCAGGCGGCCATTGCGCAGCACGGTGATGCGGTCGGCGACGGCGTAGACCTGGTCGAGGAAATGCGTGATGAAGACAATGCCGAGGCCGCGGTCGCGCAGCTTGCGCATGACGCCAAACAGCAGTTGCACCTCATGCCGGTCCAGGCTGGCTGTCGGTTCGTCCAGGATCAGTACCGAGCCTGACATGTCGACGGCCCGGGCAATGGCGACAAGCTGCTGCACGGCGACCGAGAAGCTCGACAATGGCGCCCGGACATTGATGTCGATGTCATATTGCGCCAGCAGTGCCCTTGCCATCCGGTTCATGGCGGCGGCATGGGTCAGGCCGAAGCGTTTCGGCTGCCGGCCGATATAGAGGTTTTCGGCGACGCTCAGATTGGGCAGGAGGTTGACCTCCTGGTAGACCGTGCCGACGCCGAGCCTTTGCGCATGCAGCGTGTCGCGCACATCGACCGGCTCGCCGTTGAGCGCGATTGTGCCGGCATCCGGCCTATGCACGCCGGTCAGCACCTTAATCAAGGTGGACTTGCCCGCGCCATTCTCGCCGAGCAGCGCATGGATCTCGCCCTTGCGTACGGTAAAGTCGACATTTTCGAGGGCTTTGAAGCCGAAGAAGCTTTTTGAGATATCGTGAGCGCTGAGAAGCGCTTCGGTTTCGCCCACACCGTCCTCCCGTCAGCGCCGCTGAAACTGGATCTGCTTGCCGAGCAAACATTCCGTATGGCGGTGGGCGGAGCGCTGGTCTGCCCCACCCACCTTGCCACCCCCAAACCGCGTCAGTAACCGAGACCCTTCTTCGCCTCATAGACCTTCATCGGATCGTCGGCCTGCGTGTAGAGCTTCGACTCGGTGATGATGGTCTTTGGCGGGACAGTGCCGTCCTTCTTCAGCTTCTCGAGCGCATCGAAGGCAGGACCGGCCATGTTGGGGGTCAGTTCCACCGTTGCGTTGGCCTCGCCGGCCGCAAGGGCCTTGAAGATGTCGGGCACGGCGTCGATCGACACGACCTTGATGTCGGTTCCCGGCTTCAGCCCTGCTTCCTTGATGGCCTGGATCGCGCCCACCGCCATGTCGTCATTGTGGGCATAGAGCGCGCAGATGTTCTTGCCGCCATTCTCCGCCTTCAGGAAGCCTTCCATGACTTCCTTGCCCTTGGCGCGGGTGAAGTCGCCCGTCTGGCTGCGGATGATCTTGATCGACGATGCGCCGGCGATCGCTTCCTCGAAGCCCTTCTTGCGATTGATCGCCGGCGACGAGCCGGTCGTGCCCTGAAGCTCGACGACGTTGCAGTTCTTGCCGGCCACGTCCTTCACCAGCCATTGGCCGGCGACCTTGCCTTCCAGCACCTGATCGGATGCCACCATGGTGGTGTAAAGGTCGTCTGGACCGTCGATACCGCGATCGAGCAGGAAGACCGGGATCTTGGCTTCCTTGGCTTCGGTCAGCACGGCCTCCCAGCCGGTTGCGACGACGGGCGCCACGAAGATGGCATCAACGCCCTGCGCGATAAAACCGCGGATCGCCTTGATCTGGTTTTCCTGCTTCTGCTGGGCGTCCGCGAATTTGAGGTCGACGCCGCGCTTTTCGGCTTGCTGCTTGGTGACGCTGGTTTCCGCCGCGCGCCAGCCCGATTCCGAGCCGATCTGCGAGAAGCCGATGGTCATGCCGGCCGCCTGGGCCGACGCGCCGATGAGAAGAGATGCCGCCGAGGCGAGCAAAATTGTCCTGATGGTCCTGGTCACTGGTTCCTCCCGAGTGAATGCGAAGGGTCGCGCTCCACCCGCGAGCCCTTTCGCTATCAAGGCGCGCCATGTCATAACCGTCAAATCATCATTGGGCATCTTCATATACCGGAATTGGCAAGATAGAAGAGGACATGAAGTTCCAATATCTGAAGCTGAATCAGCTGCGTTTCGTCGATGCCCTGCGCCGTCGGGGACGGCTCGGGCTCGCCGCCGAAGAACTGCACATGTCCCAGCCCGCGGCGTCACGCATGTTGGCGGAGATCGAGGGTCTCGTCGGCCAGCCGATCTGCTCGCGCAATGCGCATGGTGTCGTCTTCAACGAACTGGGCCAGGCGCTGGCGGCGCGCGCGCATCGGGTGATCCATGAAATCGACCAGCTGCGGCGCGACCTGACCGAATTGGTGGACGGCAGCCATGGCAAGGTGCGCATCGGCGCCGTGACGACCGCCGCTGTCGCCTATGCCTTGCCCGCGGCGATCACGCTGCGGCGGCTGGCACCGCGCATGGAATTACAGATTGACGTCGAGCCGAGCGTGACGCTGATGCAGCGCATGCGGGACGGCGACTATGATTTCGTACTCGGAAGGCTGACCGAGCCCCAGGACCGCACGCAATTCGACGTGCGTCAGATCGGGGCGGAGGCCGTGAAATTCGTGGTGCGCGAAGGACACCCGCTGGCAGGCCGCAGCAAATTGCGCCTGGCCGATCTGGCGCGTCAGGACTGGGTGGTCCAGCCGGTCGGCACGCCGATCTGGTCAGCCCTATCGCGCGCCTTCGTCGATGAGCAGACGCGCTTTCCCGAGAGCGTGACCTATACGGCATCGGTGCTGCTCACGCTGGCCACGATCTCGCGCACCGATGCCATCGCGCCGCTGGCCGACGATGTCGTCCAGTTGCTGGCTTCGCCCGCGCTGGCGACCCGCGTCGCCATCCTCGGCATGGCCAATCCGATATTCGTGCCGGATCTCAGTATCATCACCCTGCACGACAGCGTGCTGTCGCCCATTGCTTTGCGGTTCCTGAACTTGATCGAAAGCGAGATTGCGGCGAAAACTCTGGGGGCGTTTGCCGCTTCCTGACGGTGCGTCGGCTCCCCAGCTTATACCGGTCGGAGCTTAGATTTCGCTTTCCCCAGGCACGAGTGTCATTGGCCAGGGTATGCGGGCAGGGCGCTCGGTATACTGCCGACGCGAGCGGGCATCGGGGCTAGCAAAGTTTCGGCAAGCGCAATGCCCAGATCAAGTATTGATAGTTCATAAGACCAGCCTCGTTCGGCCCGCAAAAGAGCCCGATCGCCAGCACTTCATCGATGAGCAAGATCGCCGTCGGCCGCTCCACGAGAGCGGCAAGGTACCCTACCGTTGACGACACCGGAGTTCGCGGTGGTCTTCAACGGCCGAGGGAAGAATGAGATCAGCGAGATGATCGGCCCAACTTCGAACCCACGCAGCTTCGTTTGTCCAACATGCAGACCAAACTGCGGATCTAGGAGATTTACGCGCTGATCGGCGCGGAAGAAGCGATCGGGATTTGTATCTCTCAATTAAAACAGTGCGCACGCTCCTGTGGTCGTCTCGAGTCATATGCGGTCAAGAGCCTGCCTTGGTCGATAAGTAGCTCCAATCGGCCGTCAGGCCTGCGAAGTCGCGACCGCAATGGTTCGTGAACCTGAATGGCTGCTTTTACCAAGTGGATTCTCGAAACCAGCCGATCCGCTTGCGGCCCCAAAACGTATTCTGGCGAGCTGCAGGGAAACGTCGATCGAGCCCGAATGGCAATTGGGTCTGAAGTTCGACTTCCTTGAACAAGGCCCGGGCAGGATGGTTCATTTCCAATAAATTCACCCGGCCCTGAAGCAGGGCGAGTACGCCTAGGGACTGTTGCAAGAGGATGCACGGGAAGACGCATCGATGATCGTTAACGCGGCGAAGCTGCTATGAAAGGTCTTTCCGTGATTCTCCGTGCCGCCGATGACCGCCCTCGAAATTCTCAAAACCGTTTATGGCTATGATGCGTTCCGGGGGCCGCAGGCGCGCATCGTCGAGCATGTCATTGCCGGCAACAACGCTTTCGTTTTGATGCCGACGGGCGGCGGCAAGTCGCTTTGCTACCAGATCCCGGCCATTGTCCGTCCCGGCATGGGGCTCGTCGTTTCGCCGCTGCTGGCGCTGATGGCCGATCAGGTGACGGCACTGCGGCAGGCAGGTGTGCGGGCGGCGGCACTCAACTCCGACCTTGCGCTCGATGACCGCCGCGCGCTGTGGCGCGATATCCGTACCGGTCAGCTCGACCTGCTCTATGTTGCGCCCGAAACGCTGCTCAGGCCGGACGTATTGGAGCTGTTGGAAGGCGTAAAACTGTCGCTGATTGCCATCGACGAGGCGCACTGCCTGTCGCAATGGGGGCACGATTTCCGGCCGTCCTACCGTCAGCTTGACGCGGTGGTGGCGCGTTTTGCCGGCGTTCCGCGCATGGCGCTGACGGCGACCGCCGACGAGCCTACGCGCGCCGAAATCCTGTCGCATCTCGCCATTGACGAGGCCGACGCCTTCATCGCCGGTTTCGACCGGCCCAACATTCGCTACGCCATCGAGGAGAAAGATAATCCGCGGGCGCAGCTCAAGGAATTCCTCAAACGCTACGAGGGCGAGAGCGGTATCGTCTACTGCCTATCGAAGCGCCGTACCGAGGAAACCGCCGCCTGGCTTCGAGGCCTCGGCTACGATGCGCTCGCCTATCACGCCGGCATGGACAAGGCGGCGCGCGAGACCAACCAGAAACGCTTCCAGCATGGCGAAGCGGTCATCATGGTCGCCACCGTCGCCTTCGGCATGGGCATCGACAAGCCGGATGTGCGCTTCGTCGCCCATATCGACCTGCCGGGCAGCATCGAGGCCTATTACCAGGAGACCGGCCGCGCCGGGCGCGACGGCCTGCCGTCCGATACACTGCTGCTCTACGGCTCCGAGGACATCGCGCTGCGCAGTCGCTTCATCGAGGAGTCGGAGGCGCCCGACCAGCGCAAGCGCATGGAGCGGCAGAAACTCGACGCGCTGCTGGGCCTGGCCGAGACGGGGGGCTGCCGCCGGCAGGTGCTGCTGTCCTATTTCGGCGACCATGGCGAACCGTGCGGCAATTGCGACACCTGCGCGGAGCCGCCAAAACTGTTCGATGGCGCCATCGCGGCGCAAAAGGCGCTATCATGCATCTACCGCACTGGCGAGCGTTTCGGGCAAGCCTATGTCGTCGACGTGCTTCTGGGCGTGGACAACGAGCGCATTACTCAGTTCGGCCATGACCGCATCTCCACCTACGGCATCGGGCGAGAGCACGACAACCGCACGTGGCGAGCGATCCTGCGCCAGCTGATCGCGCTACGCCTTATCGATGTCGACCTCACCGGCCATGGTGGCTTGGCGATCGCGCCGGCTGGCCGCGACTTCCTGCGCGACAAGCCGCCGTTGATGCTGCGCATTCCGGCGCCGGCGCGTGCCAGGCGCGGCAAGGTGGCGCGGAGTGCGGCGCAGTCTGCCGTTGCCGGTGCGGACAATGACCTGTTCCAGGCGCTGCGGCAGAAGCGTACGGAAATAGCGCGCCTGCAGAACGTGCCGCCCTATGTGATTTTCCACGACAAGACCCTGATCGAGCTCGCAGCGGTGCGACCCGCCTCGCGCGCCGAAATGGCCGGCGTGCCCGGTGTCGGCGAAGCCAAGCTCGACCGCTATGGACCGGCCTTTCTTGCGGTGATCGCCGAGCACGCATGATGCGGTGGCGGCCGCCGACATCGGACGGTGAGCTTTCGTCAACATCCTGTCCGCAAGCGGGCCGGCAATTCCCGGTCGCATTGTGGTCGTTCGATGCGGTGTCGGTTTTACGGACGCTGCCATTTGGTCACGGCCATGAATGGCGTTCACCGAACGATGGTTATGCTCCCGCTGCTTGCGGTTGAGCTTCGAGACGGCTTTGGCTGCCGCGGCCGAGCCTACAAGGAGGTGTCCAGCCCGATGTCGAGGATCGGGGCGCTGTGGGTCAGCCAGCCAACCGAGATCAGGTCGACGCCGGTCGCGGCGATTTCCGGTGCGGTGGCCGGAGTGACGCGGCCCGAAGCCTCGGTGATTGCTCGTCCGCTGACCATGCGCACGGCCTGTGCAAGCAGGTCCGGTCCCATGTTGTCGAGTAGAACCGCATCCACGCCGAGGTCGAGTGCTTGCTGCAGTTGGTCGAGTGTGTCGACCTCGACCTCGATCTTGACCAAGTGCCCGACATTGGCCTTGGCCCGTTCGATGGCCGCGCGCACGCCGCCGGCGATGGCGATATGGTTGTCCTTGATCAGCACGGCGTCGTCCAGACCGAAGCGGTGGTTCGAGCCGCCACCGGCCCGAACGGCGTATTTTTCCAGTGCGCGCAGACCCGGCGTGGTTTTGCGGGTGCAGACGATCCTTGCCTTGTGGTCGCGCACCGCATCGACGATGCCGGCCGTGGCGGTGGCAATGCCGCTGAGGTGGGAGAGGAAGTTAAGTGCCACGCGCTCGGCCGTCAGAAGCCCGCGCGCTGGCCCTATGAGGGTCGCGAGGATGTCTCCGGCTTCGATGCGGCTTCCGTCCGGGCGTTCGATTTTCATGGCGATTGCGGGATCGATCAGGCCGAAGGCGAGCGCCGCCAGATCGAGGCCGGCAACGACACCGGGCTGACGCGCGGCCAGCACCAGTTTGGCAGAAACATCGGCAGGAACAATGGCCTCGGTTGTGATGTCGCCGGCACAGCCGAGGTCTTCCAGCAAGGCGGCGCGAACAAGCGGTTCGAGCATCAGCCGGGGCAGGGGAGAAAGCGTCATGGTTCAGGCGCTCCGGGCCAGTGGTGCGGGGTCGAGTTCGGCATCAGCGGCCAACGCGGCGTCGAGGGTCAGTCGTGCGCGGCGGGTTGGCGCAGTGTGGGTGGGGAAATCGCTGCGAAAATGTGCGCCGCGGCTTTCTTTGCGACGAAGCGCCGAGACGGCCATCATCAGCGCGACCGCAGCTGGATCTGCGCAGGCGGTTTTGCCGGTCGCCAGAGGCGCCAGGCGGGCCACGGCGCCGCGCAGTTCATCGCCGTTTCGCACGACCCCCAGGGTCGCCGAAACGATGTCGCGCACGGGGCCGGGGGCTGGTGGCGGCAACAGCTCTGCCGGACCTGCCTCGATGATACGGGTCCCCGATGCCGAAGCCACGCTGCGGGCCACCCATTCTGCGCAGACCACGGCCTCGGTGAGCGAATTGCTGGCAAGCCGGTTGGCGCCGTGCAGGCCGGTCGAGGCCACCTCACCACAGGCCCACAGCCCCGGCACGGAACTGCGGCCTTCATCATCCACCGCCACGCCACCCATGTGGTAATGGGCAGCAGGCCGTATCGGGATCGGTTCGAATGCCGGATCGATCCCGGCCTCATGGCAGAAGGCGGCGATAGCCGGAAAACGCTCCGCGAAGCGGGTAACGAGGCAATCGCGCGTGTCGAGAAAGACCCTGTGGCCCTTTGCAAGATGGCGGAAGACTGCGCGTGCGACGGTGTCGCGCGACGCGAGCTCGGCGCCGGGCAGATCAGCAAGGAAGCGCTGGCCGATTTCGTCGATCAGCACCGCGCCTTCGCCGCGCACGGCTTCGCTTACCAGCGGCATCGGTCGCGCCGGCGTGTCGAGTGCTGTCGGGTGGAATTGCACGAATTCGAGGTCAGCCAGTTCGGCGCCGGCGCGGGCGGCAAGCGCCAGACCCTGGCCGAAACAACCGAGCGGATTTGTAGTGTCGTGATAGAGGCTGCCGATGCCGCCAGTGGCAAGCACGACGCGATCGGTCGCAAATACCGCGCTGGCGGTTTGGCTCGTCGCGATGACGCCGGCGATGGAGCCGTCCTCGATGAGGAGCCTGCGCGCCCGGACATCTTCAAACACGGTGATGGACGGCGTGGCGCGTACGGCCGCGACCAAGGCACGGATGAGTTCGCGCCCGGTCGCGTCGCCGCCGGCATGAACGATGCGCCGGCGGCTGTGCGCCGCTTCCAGGCCGAGGGCCAGGCCGCCGCTGGGATTCCGATCGAAGACGACGCCAAGCCGTTCCAGCCTCTCAATGGCCTTGGGCGCCGCCTCGACGATACGCCGGGCGACCGGGACATCGCACAGGCCGTCGCCGGCGTTGCAGGTATCGGCGAGGTGTAGCGCGGTGGAATCGTCGCTGCCGAGTGCGGCCGCCATGCCGCCTTGCGCGAGAGGGCTCGATGCCTCGCCGCCGAGCGGGGCGGCGGACATCAGCACCACCGGCAATGGTGCAAGTTCCAGTGCCGTCATCAAGCCGGCGATGCCGGCGCCGATAATGACGGGCCGGCCGGCGAGGTCGTGGCGATCGGCACTCATATTTCGAGCATCCGCTCCACCGCGAGACGGGCGCGGGACGCGACGGCCGGGTCGATCGTCACGGGATGACGCATCTGCTCCAGTGCTGTGCGAATGTTGGCGAGCGTGATGCGCTTCATATGCGGGCAAAGATTGCAGGGGCGGATGAATTCGACCTCGGGATGGTCGATGGCGACATTGTCGCTCATCGAACACTCGGTCATCAAAACGACGCGCGCCGGCTTTTCCCTGCCGACATAGTCCGACATCGCCGCGGTCGAGCCGGCGAAATCGGCCTCCGCCACCACTTCCGGCGGGCATTCGGGATGGGCGAGCACGATGACGCCGGGGTGTGCGGCGCGCAGTTCGCGGATGTCGGCCGGTGCGAAGCGCTCATGCACCTCGCAATGGCCCTTCCAGGCGATGATCTCGACATTGGTCTGGGCGGCGATGTTCTGCGCCAGATATTCGTCGGGCAGCATCATGACGCGGGGCACGCCGAGCGATTCCACGACGGCCTTGGCATTGCCGGAGGTGCAGCAGATGTCGGAATCGGCCTTCACCGCGGCCGAAGTGTTGACATAGGTGACGACGGGAACGCCCGGATAGCGCTGCCGCATCAGCCTGATGTCTTGCGGCGTGATGGAATCGGCCAGCGAGCAGCCGGCGCCCATGTCCGGAATGAGCACGGTCTTTTGCGGATTGAGCAGCTTGGCCGTCTCGGCCATGAAATGTACGCCGGCCAGCACGATCACATCGGCCTCGACGTTTATCGCCTTGCGCGCCAGCGCCAGGCTGTCGCCGACGATGTCGGCCACGCAGTGGTAGATTTCCGGGGCCTGGTAGTTGTGCGCCAGGATGACGGCGTTGCGTTCGCGCTTGAGCGCCAAGATCGCGTCGATATCATCGGAAAAGGCCGGCCATTCGATCGCCGGGATGAATTTGGCGACGCGACTGTGGAGTTCGGCTGTGGTGGGAGCGATGCTAGACATGTTGATCCTTATTATGCTCTAGTGGAGTATAATATGGGTATATGCTTACCATGAGCATAAGTGCTGTCAAGGGAAGGATTTTGCTATTTAGTGCCGGCCAGCGGCCTTTCGTCGAGCACGGCATGGCGGAAGCGGAACAGCTTGGCCGGACGACCGCCGGTGTCGGAGGACATCTGGCCGGTCTCCTCGACGAGATCCTGTTGTTCGATCAGACGGCGGAAATTCTGCTTGTGCACGGTGACGCCCGCCAATGCCTCGACCGCCCGCTGCAATTGCAGCAGCGTGAACGCCGGTGGCATCAGTTCGAAGACGACGGGCCGGTATTTGATCTTGGTGCGCAGCCTGGCAATGCCGGTCGCGAGGATGCGGCGGTTGTCGCCTTGCATGACTCGTCCCGGCACAAGGTGGGCACGGCTGGGGCTGCTTCGACGCGCGGCTTCTTCGACAAGCCCCGCCTCGTAGAGCAACTCATAGCGTTGCAGGATCAATTCCTCGTTCCAGGGCTGGCCTTGGAGACCAAAAGCGATCGCCGCGCGCCGAAGGCGCTTTTCCTCAAATTCGCCGATGCCGGTCCATCGCTGGAGCGCCGGTTCGATGAGGTCGGCGATAAGCTGTGGCGCACCGTAGCGATGATCTTCCCAAGGAAAGAATTCGTACCAGCTACGCCAGCTGCCGGATGTGGTGGCGTGGGGCTGCTCCTCGTGGGTCAGGCCAAGATAGCTGATCGAGATCACCCGGTGACCGGGCTCGTCCGTGCCGCGGTCACGGTCGGCGAAGGTGTAGAGCTGTTCGATGTAGCCCAGCGGCCGGCCGGTCTGCTGTTCCACCCAGTCGCGCAATCCGGCTTGCAGCGAACGGTGGCTGGATTCGAGGGGACCGGAGGGGAGGGAGGCCGCATCGCCGATCGTCAGGACGAGCGGATTGCCACCGCCAGCAGCAACCAGGACGGCCGTGAGGTCAACCTGCACCGCATGGTTTCTGTCCACCTGGATTGACTTGTCGAAGCTGCTGTTCTGCATATGCCCATTGGTCTCGAAAGAGTTCCATCCGCCTTGCAAAACGTTGCCAGCAGTGCCTTACCCTCGCCAGTAAACACAAAGCGGCTGCGACATCCATCCCCGCGAATTTGCAAATGGCCGAAGCCGTTCGGTCAGACACTTTTCACTCGTCCTCTCAACATTTGTGTTGGAAGATTGCCCTGGCATTGACTTGCCAACACCATCGAGACCGAGTTTTGCCGTCCAACACCGCTCGAGCAACCCGGCATGTCTTTCAATCTTACCAAGATCATGACTTCGGGCGGATCAGGGTGCTGCTATCGAGAGCAAGCGGATGAAGCTGGCCATTTCATCAGGCGCTCGGCGCGGATGAAGACGACCTCCGTGCGGCCGAGGACGGGCGCATCTCGATCGCGCTCGGTGAGATGCCGAGCGGCAGGCGAAACCGCGAACCGGTCGGCTTTGAAGCGCGGGGTCATATTGAATTTAACGCGGCCCAATCGATCCGGACAGGCAATCACCGAAGCTTCACCGGGGCAGTCGTTGAGCCTGCCAGTAGAACGGGAAGCAAGGCTGTCGGCGTTGGAAGGGCTCGGATTCCGGCCGTATCCGTCTTCTGCTCCCACGGTTATTGCGCGCTAAACCGCTTCCCCTTCAGCCCCTTGGGCTTCATGCCGTCCGCGGTTTCCATAAATTGAGCCACAGTATCGATCCATGCCGCCGTCTTTGGCGGGATCTCTGCTTCTTCCGTCAGCCACGCCTCGACCAAAGACACGTCGCAGCCTAACGCTTCCGCCAAAGTTTCCGGTGACCAGCGCATGATGGTCAGGCATTCTTCGAGACGCTCAGGTGTCATGGATCATCTTGCTCGCTGCTGTGCGCTGTAGACGCGATTGAGATATTCCATCAGGTCGCGGAATGCCGTGTCGATGTCAATCTGCGTGGGATCTTTTCGCAGTCGCCGTATGGCGCGGCTGAAGAGGGGCGACTGCCTCTCGGCTGTTCTTCAGCCTGTTTCTTCGCGATGTTTGTTGGACGCAAAAAAGGGTTCGGCCGGCAAATCTCTCGCTGGTGCACGATCTATCTCGTGAACTTCCGGTGAACGGCGCCTTCAGCATCGGTTCCGAACGCTCTCGCTACAAAGGAGCCGTTCAACCGCGGTCCAGTCCGCACTGAAGGAGGTTCACAATGATCCGCACATCCATCGTAGGTGCCGTAGTTGCCGTTGTCGTTGGTGCCGGTGTTACCGCCCCAGCCTTCGCCAATGACGTGCGCATCGAACAATTTGGCTGGCACAACTCCGCCGGAGGCGTGCAGAATGGCCATAAGAACCGTGTCCGCTTCTATCAGGACGGTCAATACAACACCGCCATCGGCCAGCAATACGGACACCGCAACCTGTCCGCGATCGGACAGGAAGGAGACGGCAATTACGGTGCCACCTATCAATACGGCAATCGTAACCAGGCTGGCATCGGCCAGTTTGGCTCGGACCACACCGCGATATTGACGCAGGATGGCAACGGCAATGTCGCCGCTGGCGTCCAGGTCGGGCATGGCTGCAGCGCGGATGTCAACCAGGGTGGCAGCGGCAATGTCGCGGCTTTCGTTCAGGCCTGTCCTTGATCCACAAGACAGGGCGGATCAGGCTCCCGGCTTTTCTCCGTCAAACAGGAGATGATTCATGGCTAACACCGACAGACGAATTCCGACCGTTGCCGCAATCGCATTCGCAGGATTGGTCGCCGTGGGTGCAAGCGGCGCCTTTGCCGACAAGGACAATTCTGCCTCCGGCCCGCTACGCTGCGAGATCCGGGGCAGGGTTCAAGGCAACACGATCTTTATCGAACCCGTCGTGCGCTCCGATGAAGGCGTGAGCGGCAGCTACAGCATCACTGTATCCGGAGGAGGGGCTGGCGGCTCCTCCAACATCAGGCAGGGCGGTGAGTTCACCGCCCTGCCTGGACATCCCACCGCGCTCGGCCAGATCAGCCTTAGCGCCGCCGATGCCTCCTATGACGTGAAGCTCAAGGTGGCGGCTGCAGGGACAAGCGCCACCTGCACCAAGCAGGTGCCGAGCGAAATCTGAGCTTCATTTTCAAAAATAGTCGGATACGCGCCCCGGATCGTCCGGGGCGTTTCTTTTCCCTCGCCAGCCTGGTGCTGAACGATGGCTGAACACGTCCTTCCGGCCCGGTTCAGTATGGTCATGCGAGAGTTCGGCATTCCCTGGCGAATACCCAAAAAGGAGAGTTCAGATGAACGCCAAAGCTGCCAATGTCCTGCGCACTGTTGCCGCTGCCGTCATGTTGGGACCACTGGTGCTTTCCAGCCCCGCCGTGGCGGGTGGCTCGATTGCCTTCTACCTTTCACCCCAGAATGGCGATGATGCCCAGATGATGGACCTCGGTCTGAGAGCCTATGCGCTCTATAACGGCCTGCGCCACGGCGCGAACGTCCGTCAGCACGGCCACGGCAACAATGCCGGGATCGGCCAGAACGGAGGCGGCAATCTCGGCATCGTCGATCAGCAGGGCGACAGCCATTCCGCTACCCTGCAGCAGAACGGCAACGGCAATTCATACGGTGTCTTCCAGTTCGGTCGGAACACCGACGCGGAAGTCGTACAGAACGGTCAAGGCCAGAGTGGCGCGGCGCTGTTGTTTGGTTGGTGATAAAGCCGCGGTTTGCGAAAAAGCCCCTCCGCGTTGATGGTGAACTCTCTCAAGATGAAAATGACGCGCAAGCACCTGGGTGTCTCGCGAGCAGCCCTTCTTCAGAACCAGCAAGGACGCGATTCAAGACGACGAATTGGTGCCAAGCGCAACAACGCAGGCCCCATATCGCCCCTAAGCGCCAGTTTCATCTTGGTCCGACGCAGATATTCGCCGGCAACGCGTTGTTGTCCCCGTGTCGAACGTGGCTAGCGAACGGATTTTAGGAACGCGCCGAGGCGGGGGCTGCGCGGCTGGCGCAGCACTTCGGCTGGCGGGCCTTCTTCCTCGATGCGCCCGTCATGGAAGAACACCACCTTGTCGGAGACCTCGCGGGCAAAGCTCATTTCGTGCGTCACGACCAGCATGGTACGGCCTTCCTTCGCCAGCGCACGGATCACCGCGAGCACCTCGCCGACCAGTTCGGGGTCGAGCGCCGAGGTCGGTTCGTCGAACAGCAGCAGTTCTGGCTCCACGGCAAGGGCCCGCGCGATGGCGACGCGTTGCTGCTGGCCGCCCGACAGCGAAGCCGGATAGGCGTTGGCCTTCTCCTGCAAGCCGACCTTGGCAAGCAATTCCATGGCCCGCTGCACGGCCTGCTGGCGTGGAACGCCGTGCACATGGATCGGAACCTTGATGATGTTTTCAAGCACCGTCCAGTGCGACCACAGATTGAACTGCTGGAACACCATGCCGGTGCGGCGGCGCAGCCATTCGATGCCTGCTTGCGGAGGGACCTTTCCAGCGCCCATTTCCAGACTGCGGCCCTTGAAGTCTATTTCACCGGAGCTTGGCGCTTCGAGGAAATTCAGACAGCGCAGGAAAGTGCTTTTGCCTGAACCGCTTGCGCCGATGATCGAAACCACCTGATGCTCGTAGGCTTTGAAAGAAACGCCCTTGAGCACCTCGACGACGCCGAAGCTCTTGCGCAAATTCCGCGACTCGATTGTCGGCACCGCAGGCGTGGGTTTGGTGGCCGGCAGTTCAGTTGTATTCATCGTTTCCTCCGGTCGGTCTGGCCAGGCGGCAGAGCAAGTCTCGGCCGGCGCGCCATTGCTGGAACAGGCGATTTTATGTGCTGTGGTGTCCGGCTGATCGGTGTGGCCGATCGACGCCTCGGCGCGGCAGGACGAGACTTGCGCCTCAGCCCTCCATTGCGAAGCCCCCATTGCGCATCATCCGGGCCTCGAGCAGCCGCACCCCGAAACTGAGCGCCATATTAAGCCCGAGATACACCGCGCCCGCCGCCAGGAAGACCTCGATCGGAGCATAGGTCTCCGAAGCCAGGATCCGCGCCTGTCCGGTCAGCTCGATAATGGTGATGGTGCTGGCCAGTGACGTGCCTTTGAGGATGAGGATCAACTCGTTACCATAGGCGGGCAGCATGGCGCGCAGGGCCTGGGGGAACACCACCAGCCGGAACCTCTGCGTGGCGGTAAGGCCGAACGCCTTGGCTGCCTCGATCTGCCCGCGCGGCACCGAAAGCAGCCCACCGCGAATGATCTCGCTGCCATAAGCCGCCGTGTTCAAGGACAGGGCGATGAGCGCGCAGGCATAGGCTTCCCGGAAGATCGGCCACAGGATGGAATTGCGCACGGCGTCGAGCTGGCCGAGCCCGTAGTAGACGAAGAAAACCTGGGCCAGCAGCGGCGTTCCGCGGATGATGTAGACATAGGTGTAGGCGAGCGCCGAAAATGCGCGGATGCCTGAAAGCCTCGCCGCCGCCAGCAGCACCGCCAGCATGAAACCGAGCGCGATCGACGTGACGGCGAGTTCGAGCGTTAGCGGCAGTGCCGAGAGCAGCGCCGGAAACGAGCCGAAGAGCACATCCCATCTCATTTGCCATATCCCCCGACGACGGAGCGGCTGAAATGACGTTCGGCGCTATCGAAAGCCTTGTTCGAGATCGCTGTGAAGACGAGGAAGATGAGGATCGCGACCATGTAGAACAGAAATGGACTGCGGGTTGAACCGGCCGCCACGTCTATAGTGCGCATCAGTTCAACCAGCCCGGTAACAGAGACCAGCGCCGTATCTTTCAGCACCAGCTGCCAGACATTGGAGATCGACGGCAAGGCATAGCGCAGCATTTGCGGCAGCTTGATGTGGCAAAACAATGTGGATCGCCTCATTCCGAAGGCACTGGCGGCCTCGATCTGTCCTTTCGGGATGGCCTGGAAGGCACCGCGAAACACCTCGGCGCTGTAGGCCGCGCAGATCAGGATAACGGCCAGGACGCCGGCGCTGAAGGCGTCCGCAGCGACTGCACCGGAATAACCCAGCGCGTCGGCGACATAGCGGTAGAAGTGGCCGCCGCCGAAGAACAGCAGATAGATCACCAGGAGTTCGGGCACGCCGCGGACAACCGTGACATAGACACCGGAAATGGAGCGCAGCAGGAGACTTGAAGAGAGCCGCGCGGCCGCGATGGGCAAGCCCACGACGAGCCCGCCGGCAAAGCCCAATGCTGCGATGACCAGGGTCATCGCAGCACCGCGCGCCAGTTCGTCGCCCCACCCGGTCGGGCCGAAGGCGAGAAGGTCGAGGAAATTCATTTGGCGACGTTTTCAGGGATCGAACCGTCGACGCCGATCCATTTGACGCTCATCTTCGAGATGCTGCCGTCGGCGGTCGCCTCGCGGATCGCCTTGTTGAACTGCTCGCGCAGTTCCGTTTCCTCACCCTTGCGGAACGCCAGCGCGACACCCTTGCCGAGTGCGCCGCCTTTCAGGGCTGGGCCAAACGCGACAAATTTCTTGCCGGCCTTTTCCTGTTCGCCGATGAAATTGAGTGTGGAACCGGCGCCATCGACGGCGGCGTCGATGCGGCCGGCGACGAGGTCGAGCAGCATGTTCTCGCCCTTGTCATAGATTTTCACTTTGACGCCCGGAAAAATCCCCTCGAAGAACTTCGCATGCGTCGACGCGCGCTCGACGCCGACGGTCGCATCCTTGAGCGCGGTCGCGACATCGCCGATGACGGCCTTGTCCTTGTCGCTCATCGATCCAAGCAGGATGGTCGAGCCTGCGCCGCTCTTGAACTGGCCGAGCTTGCTTTCACCGGAAGCGATCAGACGCGTCGGGCCGGCATAATAGGCGATCGAGAAATCGACCGCCTTTGCGCGTTCGTCGGTGATGGAGAGCGAAGCGAGAATGGCGTCAAACCTCTTTTCGTTGAGGGCAGGGATCATGCCGTCGAAATTCTGGATGACCCACTCGCATTTGACGTTCATGCGCTTGCAGATGTCGTCGACCAGATCGGCTTCGAAGCCGATAAGCTTGCCCGCCGGATCGGTGTAGTTGAACGGCGCGTAGGTGCCGTCGGTGGCGAGTTTCACCACCCGCTGCTCTGCTGCCTGGATCGTGCTCGCCCCGGCGAGAAGCATCGCCGCGGAGACAAGCAGCATTCGTCTCTTCATGTTCATTTTCGCTCACCCTCTGTTCTTGTTTACGCCGCGCCGGGAGCGCCCGGAACGGGCGTCTTGCGCGGAGCCCCATCGAGAGTAGGCCGAAAGACAGCCACGTTCGGTCAAACCAACATTGGCGGGCGGCAAAAAATGTCTGGTTTGACGGCCCGCCCGGCAGTTTATTTTGCCAACTCCAACTGGGTGCCCTGGCTCTTCAGCCATGCCACGAATGCCTGTGGAACCCGTCCTGGCGTGTGGATGACGGCATAATAGGCCCCGAGCACGATATCGACCTGCGGGCACAGCCGGATGATGTTGCCAGATTGCAGCAAAGGGGCGACGAAAGCAGTGTTGGCCTGGGCGACACCGAGGCCCGAAAGACAGGCGTCGATCGATGATTCATCCGTGTCGAAGACGATGCTGCGGCCAAGCGGTTCGAAGGGGATGGCAGCCCCCTTGCACCATTGGCGCCAGGACCAGGCATCAGCCGTGTCCTGCAGGATCGGCAGAGCGAGGACCTGCGCCGGGTCGGTCACTGCAACTTGCCCGTCCAGCAGTGCCGGCCGGCAAATAGGCGCGGTGTTGTCCGCCAGGAACATCTCGCCCTCGGTGTCTGCGTCCTGCGGCAAACCACGCGCATACTTGATCTCGATGTCGATTCTGTCGCTGCCGGCCGCTCCGATGGTGCGAAAGCGCAGATCTACCCCCGGGTGTCCGAGATGATAGTGCTCTATCCTCGGGATCAGCCAGCGCTGCGTCAGTGTCACCGGCGCCCATATGGTCAGCTTGGCGGCTTGGCTTGAAACTTGGCGCACGCCCTTGCGGACTTCGGCCAGCGCATTCCTGACATGACCGAGGAAGGCTTTGCCCGTCTCCGTCAGTTCGATGGCGTTGTGGCTGCGCTGGAACAATGTCGCGTCGAGCGACTGTTCAAGCAGCTTGATCTGCCGGCTCACCGCGCCGGGCGTCAGGTTCAATTCCGAGGCGGCAAGCGTCAGGCTGCCGAGGCGCGACGCGGCCTCGAACGCGACGAGCGTGTTCAGCCAGGGTAGCCTGACAGTCTCTGCATGTCTGGCGCTCATTCAGGCGTTACCTTTTTTCGATTGCAAGCCTTGGGCGTCCTCTCATTCTGGCCGAACCCAGCAGACCGACTGGTCGGTGGTGCGCGTGCAGCCGCAGTTGAGCCTCGTCAGGAGAAAAACACAATGAACATGGTGCCCTTGAAGTCGGAATTCGCAGGCCTGCCCGGCAAGGTCGACCGCATCGATCTGCGTATTCTCACGGAACTTCAGAAGAACGGCCGGATCACGAATTTCAAACTATCCTCGCTCGTCGGCATCTCGGCCAGCCCGTGCCACAAGCGCGTGCGTCGGCTGGAAAAGATGGGGCTGATCAGCGGCTATCGCGCCCAGATCTACTGGTCGCGGCTCTATCCCAACGTCACGGTCTTCGCCGCGGTATCGTTGAAGAACCACGGCTCGGTCGACTTCCAGACCTTCGAGCGCCGCATCAAGCACCATCCCGAGATCACCAACTGTTTCGGCTTGTGCGGGCCTTACGACTACATGCTGCGCTTCGATTGCCGTGATATCGCGGCCTACGAAGTCATTTCGCGCGAACTTCTCGATGGCGATGTATCGTTTTCCCGCTTCGACAGTTTCGTGGTGCTGCGCGAGATCAAGAACGAGCCTTCATCTCCGGCCACGGCCTCCACGCCGGCGCCGCAGGACGAGTTGCGGCGGGTTGCCTGACCTTGCTTGCGCCCGAACCGCCTCGTTTCAGGCGATTTGGGCGAGAGGAGTCGTGCCGACGGCATCCGGACCCTTGTCGAACCGGTAGGGATCGAAACCTTCGATCTGTGTCGATGTACGGCCGTCAAGCACCAGTTCAGCGACCACTTCACCGATGCCGGGGCCGAGCTGGAAACCGTGCCCGGAAAAACCGAAGGCATGGATCAGTCCGCCGACGATGCGGCTCCTGCCCAGGAATGGCAGCGAATCCGGCGACTTGCCTTCGATGCCGGCCCAGGTGCGGATGAAATTGCGGCCGCGCAGGAACGGCAGCACATCGACGGCGATGCGCGACACGTCGAACAGGTTCTGAGGCACGTATTTCGCGCGGCCGGTGTCGAGGTCGGCGCGACCCGGACCCCGGCCAAAGAGAAGATTTCCCCGCCCGATCTGCCGGGCATAAAAGAAGCGCCCGTTGACCGGGTAGTCCACCGTCGACGTGACCGTGCGGGGGAATGGCTCGCTGACCACCATTTGCGGGACCATCACGTCGAGCGGAAAGACCTCCGAAAATAGCGCGGCGAGGCGCGCGCCCCAGGCACCGGCGGCATTGATCAGGGTCGGCGCACGAACCCTGGTCCCGGTTTCGCTTTCGATCTGGAAGCACGCGCCATCGTGATGGGCGGTTCGCACGGCGTCGTGCTCGCGGATGTCGGCGCCGAGTTTGCGCGAGGCGACGGCGAAGACCGGCGTGACCAGCCGTGGATTGGCGGCGCCGTCTCCGGCAACGAAGCATCCGCCGAGCACCTTCGTGCCGATCCAGGGAAAACGTCGCGCAACGTCCGCTCCCGTCAGCAATTGCGCGCCGACGCCGTGGCCGCCAGCCATGGCGGCCCATTGTTCGACGTCGGCCATGTGCTCGGCCCGGTCGCAGATCTCTATATGTCCGGTGATCTCCGTCTCGCAGCTTTCGCCGACGAGGGTTTCGATCTTGCGCCATTGGCTGAAGGCGCGCAGGCTGAGCGGCAGTTCGGGTTCGGCGCGGCCATTGGTGCGCAGGCCGCCGAAATTCACGCCGCTGGCCTGAGCGCCGACGGCGCCGCGTTCAAACAGCGTGACACGCGCCCCGCGCCGGGCGAGATAATAGGCCGAGCAGACGCCGGCGATGCCGCCGCCAACGATGATGACGTCCGTCTCAGAAACTTGTGTCATCGGCTTCGCTTTTTTCACCGGCGCGCATCCAGGCGTCGATCTGAGGATCGGCCTGACCGCAAGCGCTTCCATAAGAGATGGGTTTGACCGGCCCTTGTCCGCGCAGCTTGCCGACCTGATCGAGAGGCTTTCCGGTCGTCGCCGCAAGCAATTCGGCCAGCACAGGTCCGCAGACGCGGCCCTGGCAGCGTCCCATTCCGGGCCGGGCGAGCGCCTTCAACCGGTTGACCTCCCGTGGCTCGAACTTGGCGATGGCGGCCCTGGCCTCGCCGAAGGTGACGTTCTCGCAGCGGCACAGGATGGTTTCGTCGGGCGCCTCGCCAATCCAGTCGGCGGGAAAGGGAAAGCTCGTCTCGACGCCCTTGCGAAAGGTGGCCAGGCGACCAAGTTCGCGCCCGATCTGGCGCATCCGTGTCTTCGATGATGGCAACCCGATGTCGGCAAGCAGCGCTAGAGCCGCGCGCTCGCCGGCGAGTTCGGCGACATCGGCGCCGCCGATTGCGCTGCCGTCGCCCGCGACATAGATGCCATCGCCCGCGCGTCCCTGGCCATCGTGCGCGACGACCCACTGTCGGTTGGCTTTGTCGTAGCGGGTGCGGCATCCGGCAATCTCGGCAAGCTGCATTTCGGGGGTAAGCCCGAAACCGAGCCCGACAGCATCGCACGGGATAAAATCGTCGCGACCGCCAGCGCTGAAGCGGATACCCTGCACGCTCTCCGTGCCCTCAACCGAGCGCAGCCGCACGCCTTCGCGCAGCATGACGCGTTTACGCGAGAGATAGCGGCGATAGGCGAGGCCGCGCAGCAGCATTTTGGGTGCACGGGCCATCCACGGCGCGCCACGGACCTTGTCGAGATAGGGGGCGGAATCGAGCACCGCCACGACATTGGCGCCGGCCTTCGCATACTGGTAGGCGACCAGATAGAGCAGCGGCCCGGTGCCGGCGAAGACCACGGCGCGTCCTATGGAACAGGCCTGGTTCTTTAGCGCGATTTGCGATCCGCCGAGCGTGAACACACCGGGCAAGGTCCATCCCGGGATCGGGATAATCCGGTCCATCGCACCGGTGCTCAACAGCAGCCGGTCGAATTCCTGCCTGCCAGTGCCGGATTGGTCGCTTGTGTGCACGGCGCCGTCGAAGATGTTCCAGACCAGCGTGTTCGGCCGATAGTCGATCTTGCCGGCAAGAGCGTCGAACATGTCGTGCAGACGCACCGCCTTTGGCGCGTCGTCGCCATAAAGGCTGGCTGGCGGGCGCTGGAATCCGCCGGGCTGGCGCCGGTAGATCTGGCCGCCGCTCGCCGGTGCTTCGCTGATGACCGTGAGATTGCGGCATCCGGCGCGATGAAGTGTTTCGACCGCCCGCGAACCTGCCGGGCCGGTGCCCACCACGATGATCCGATCGTTGCCTGCCATGATCACCTTGCCTCGCGCGTCAGCACGTCCATGCCGTGCTGGACCTGGGTGGTGCAGGCGCGAACCCGCTCGCCCGAGGCAAGCGACAGCCAGCAATCCTGGCAGGCGCCCATGTTGCAGAAACCGGCGCGCGGCCCATCGCCGAATTCGGAATGCCGCAGATGCCTGCCATGAAGCAGCATCGCAGTCAGCAGCGTATCGCCGTTGAGGCAAGAGACGCTCTCGCCGTCGATGCGGATTTCGACCGGCGCCCGGCCGGTCTCGCCCAAGCGGATAAACTGTCCTGCACTGCTGCCTGTCATCGGATCACAACTCGAAAATAACGAGGACAACCTAGCGGTCGTTGGCTCGCAACCTTTTCCAAATGACGCGTCGGCACGAACAGATTCTTCCAAAGATCGGCTGCCTGCTGCGTCAATTTGATGAGGGACGATTTGCTTGCCGCAACTGGATGAGTTGCTCGTCCAACCGCTCCCGCGCCGATGTAAGTTGCGCATGCAACGCGTCGAGCTTGGCTTGGTCGCGATCGATTTCGGCATGTGCAGTCTCGATCATGCGACGAGTCTCGTCCGGTGAAGCCGCTCCCACTGACCGCCGGGCCTCGATCGTGCGACCGGGGTCGAGCGCCTGCATGATGGCTTCCTCGGATATGGCGAGCGGGTGGCCGAGTTCCCGCTCGATGGCCGCAAGAGCGTCGCCATATTCGATTTCGTCCGGTTTCAAACCACGCTCCAGCGCATTGCGCACCAGATCCGCTACGATGTGATGTGCCTGGCGAAATGACAGACGCCCCTCGCGCACCAGGCAGTCGGCAAGATCGGTCGCCGTGGAGAAACCGGCGCCGGCGCGTTGCCGCATCGTTTCGACACAAGGCTCGATTTTTTCGGCGACGAGGCGGGTAATGGTCAGCGCGTTGCCGGCCAATCGCAGTGTAGGCCAAAGCGGCGCCAGCGAGGAACGGCCGGTGTCGCCGGCGTGGCTGAAATGACCGCCCTTGAGGATGGCGAATGTTGCCGTCAGCCCGCCGATCACCTCGCCGGAGCTCGCCTTCAGATATTCGACCGCCACGGGATTCTTCTTCTGCGGCATGATGCTCGATGTGCCGGCGATGCTGTCGGGAAAACGAACGAGGCCGAATTCCTGCGTGCCCCAGATATACATGTCCTGGGCGAAGCGCCCCCAATTGGCCGCCAAGCCGAGGACGGCCACCGCCGCGTCCCACGCATAGTCGCGCGATGCCACCGCATCCTGGGCATGCAGATGGACCCTGTCGAAGCCAAGCAGCTCGGCAACCAATTGCCGGTCGATCGGGAAAGAGGTGCCGGCGAATGCACAGGCGCCGAGGGGAGAACTGTTGGCCGCGTGAAAAGCATGGAAGAGGCGCAGGGCGTCACGCGCCAGCGCCTGCGCAATTCCTGTCAGATAGAAGCCGAAGGTAATCGGCTGCGCCGGTTGCATATGCGTGTAGCCAGGCATGATGGTGTCGGCAAATTCCTCGGCCCGGCGCAACAAGGCGCGCCGCAACGCAATGATTTTCTCGACAAGGTCAAGAACCAACCGCCGCATCGCCAGACGATCGAGCGTCGCGTTGATGTCGTTGCGGCTGCGCGCGAGGTGCAGCCGCCCGCCGGTCTCGGCACCCGCGCGCGCCATCAGCAGCGCCTCGAAGTTGAAGTAGCCATCTTCGCGGGCCGGATCGCGGGGAATGACGTCCTCGCCATCCCTGCGAATGCCGGACAACGCCTCGGCAAGGTCGCTCGCGACCGCCGGCTCGACCAATCCGGTCCTGGCCAGCATCACCAGATGCGCCTCGTTGACAGCGCACAGATCATCGATGCCGAGAGCCAGTTCCCGTTCTATGCGCGGCCGGAAGATGAGCTCGAGAATTTCGGGAGCGAGCGGCTCGGCGAGGCGTGGCGAAACCTTCGATTGCATGGGACGGACCTCAATAGGGGGTGCCGTCCTTGCGGACGAAGCGGCGGCCGCGTCCGTCCGGTATCTGCAACAAATCGTCGTCCGGATAGGTCGACACATTGGCTTCGTCAAAGCTTGCCACTTCGACGAACACCACCCTTGCTTCGCTACGATTGACGATCTGGTGACCGTTGGCTTCGCCGGCGGGAAAGCCAATGGCCTGGCCGGGGCGAACGAGCTGCTCGCCCTGGTCCGAGATCAGCGTCATCTCGCCCTCCAGAACGAGGATGAGTTCGTCCTCGTGGCTGTGCCAGACCCTGAGGGACGATGCGCAACCGCTCGGCAATTCGACATGGACTGCCGAAAGATTGTTCAGTCCGGCAAGGGAACCCAGGCGGCGCTTGCCGCGCCCCTTGACGGGTTCCTGTAGATGCTCCGGATATGTCGATCGTGTATCGGGCTCGATGCTTTCCGGATCGATCACGCGAGGCGGTTTGGACATTCGTGTTCCTCTTTGATGCATCCGCCCGTCGGGCGGGATTGCCTTGACGATAGGCCACGGCGCGCAGAACAAGTTCCCGTTTCCGCTGCCGGGGAGGGCGGCTTTTGTCACCTTGACCGGGCGAGCAGCAGAAGCTGTCGTGGGCGGACAGCCCCTGCCGTGATGTCAGTCGGCGATGTAGGCGGTCTTGGTCTGGGTGAAGAATTCGACAGCGCCGAGCCCCATTTCCTTCGGCCCATAGGCGGAAGCGCCGCGACCGCCGAAGGGCACGTGATAATCGGAACCGACGGTCGGCAAATTGACCATCACCATGCCGCTGTTGCTGGCACGCATGAAGGCGCGGGCCTTTGCGTGCGAGCCAGTGAAGATGCCGGCGCTGAGACCGAACTCGGTGGCGTTGGCAATGCGTATTGCATCATCGAGGTCGGTTGCCTTGAAAACCGAGACGATCGGCCCGAAAACCTCTTCGCGGTTGATGCTCTGGCGCATGTCGCCGTCGAGAAAGATCGCCGGTTCGAAATAGTGGCCATTGGCCGGCGCCTCGAGCACGCGGCCGCCGAAGGCGTGGTGGGCGCCGTCGTAGGGAGCGGCCTCGGCATAACGCGACACGCGCTGCAACTGCGCCGCACTGACCAGCGGACCGATGTCGGAGGTAGCGTCGAGCGCGTGCCCGACACGCAGTTTTGCGGTGCGCTCCACCAGCCGCTCGACAAAGGAATCGTGGACGACCGCATCGACGATGATGCGGCTGGATGCCGTGCAACGTTGCCCGGTCGAATAGAAGGCGCCGCGCACGGCGGCATCGACGGCCTTGTCCTGGTCTGCGTCATCGGCGATCACCAGCGGGTTCTTGCCACCCAATTCGAGCTGCAGCTTGGCGCCGCGCACCACCGCTTGCGCAGCTATTTTGCCGCCCACGGCTCCGGAGCCGGTGAAGCTGATGGCGTCGACGCCGGGATCGGCGACCAGCGCCGAGCCCACATCACCGCCACCCATGACCATCTGGAAGACGCCGCGCGGCACGCCGGCTTCATGCAGGATGCTGGCCAGTTCCCAGGCAATCGCATTGGTCAGTTCCGACGGCTTGAGGATGACGCAGTTGCCATAGGCCAGCGCTGGCGCGCTTTTCCAGGCCGGGATCGAGAATGGAAAATTCCAGGGTGTGATCAGTCCGACCACACCGACGGCTTCGCGCCGGACATCGACGTCGACGCCTTTGCGCACCGAACGCAAACTGGCACCTGCAAGCCGCACCGCCTCACCGGCGAAATATTTGAAGGTATGGGCGGCTTTCGTCACCTCGGCGACGGCTTCCGGCAAGGTCTTGCCTTCTTCCCGCGCCAGCAATGTCGCCAGTTCCTGCGTGCGCCGGGCGATCGCGTCGGCCGCCCTGTCGAGAATGTCGAAGCGTTGCTGGGGGGACGTTTCCTTCCAATCGCCCAGTGCCTTGCGGGCAGCCGCCACCGCGTCGTGAACGTCGGAAGCGGTGGCCATTGCGAAGCGACCGATAACCTCGGTGGTGTCGGAGGGGTTGCGGCCCTCGCTGAAGTGCTCGGCTGAACGCCAGGCCCCGTCGATATAGTTGTTCCTGACCTGTGGCATGCATGAACCTCGCTGTGAACAGCGGCACGCTCGAAATGCGAAAGCCGCGCGCCTCTGTATGGCGCGGGCGTGGAAGAATATGCTGTCATTGCCATGCGGGGCTCGGACATCTTCTGCCATGGCGCCGGAAGCTTCGGGCTAACCTTGCGCCGACTGGCATTAGCTTGGCTTCTCGACACGCCGCGTCGGTTTGCGGCGAAAATGCACTCGCGATGGGACCCGATATGCGCATTGACCTTTTCGAACTCGAACGCAGCCAGTCGATCTGGGAAAACACGGTCGAATACAATCTGACCGAGAGCGGGCTGCATCCCTTCACGATGCGGGAACTGCTCGACCCGCACGAGATCGAAGCGCTGGTCGATCTGCCGCTGGGCTATGGCCACACCGAAGGCGAGCCGGCGCTGCGTGAAGCGATCGCCGCGCGCTATCCCGGTGCCGGCGCCGACAATGTGCTCGTCACGACGGGGTCGTCGGAGGCCAACATGCTGGCGGTGATGAGCCTGCTCGACAACGGTGATGAAGCCATCATCATCACGCCCAACTTCATGCAATTGCCGGGACTGGCGAAGGCGCTCGGCGCAAAGGTGCATCAGGTGCCACTCAGGCTTTCCGGCAGCCGCTGGATGCTCGATCTCGACGAGGTGGCGCGGGCGATCACGCCCAACACCAGGTTGATCTCGGTCTGCAACCCCAACAACCCCACCGGCGGCGTGCTTTCGGCCGACGAACGGTCAGGACTGGCGTTGCTTGCGACACGTCACGGCATCGCTCTTCATGCCGATGAAATCTATCGCGGCGCGGAACTCGCTGGCCCGGAGACCGAAACGCTTTTCGCGGCCGCTCCAGCCGGCGTGATTACCGGCGGCACGGCGAAGGCGATGGCGCTGGCCGGGCTGCGCATCGGATGGATCGTGTCGTCAAAGGACATCATCGAGAAGGCGATGCAGCGGCAGGATTATACGACGATCGGCAGCAACGCGCTTGGGCAGCGCATCGCGCTGTTTGCCCTGCAGCCGGAAAAGCGTGCACGGATCGTGGCGCGCAACCGGCGCCTTCTCGCCCGCAATCTCGATCAGCTGTCGCGGTGGGTAGCGGTGCGCTCGGCGATCTTCAGCTGGGTGCCGCCGCAGGCAGGCGCGATGGCCTTCCTGCGCTACGACCTTCCGGTCTCGTCGGATGATTTCTGCCGTCGGTTGCGCGAAACGCAAAGCGTGTTTGCGGTCGCGGGCAGCTGGTTCGGAATGGAGGGGCATCTGCGCCTTGGCATCGGCGGCGAGCCGGACCATTTCCGGGACGCCTTGCAGCGCATCGACCGTTTTCTCCAGGATGAATTCGCGACCGCGTGACGGCAGTGCTGTGAGGCCGGAAATGGCTCAAGCGGTGGCGAGAACACCGAGCTTCCTGCACACGGCCTTGGCGAGGACGATATCCTGAACGGCGACGCCGGTAAGGTCGACGATGGAAATATCGGCGACCTGCCGGAAAAGGCGGTCCGGTCCCGAGATGACCGCGCCAAGTTCCAGCACGCGCTCCGGCGAAAGCAAACCGCGGGCGATGGCGTGATGGATCTCACCGCGTTCGAAACATTGCGAGTGGCTGTCGGCGATGACGCTTGCCGCCTTGCCCAGCAAGGCGGCATCGACTTCGGATTTTTCAGGCGTGTCCGCGCCCATCGCCACGATGTGCGTGCCCGGCCGGACGTCGCCGCTCATCAGGTACGGTGTCCTTGAAGCGGTCGTTGTGACGATAAGGCGTGCGTGTGCGGCAAGTTCTGCCGGCGATGCCGCGGTCCTCGCAACGAAGCCAAGCGCTGCGATGTCGGCCGCGCAATTCTTGGCGTTCTCGGCATTCCGAGCCCAGATCAGCACATTTCTACACAGTGTCACCTCGCGCAGGAACTGCGCCTGCAGCCGCGCCTGATTGCCCGAGCCGCAAATGCCGATGCATTCGAGTTCGGCCGGCATCAACCATTTGGCGGCCACCGCACCGGCTGCGGCAGTGCGTATGTCGGTGAGGTGGCCCTCGTCTTGCAATATGGCCAGGAGTCTGCCGTCGTTGGCGCTGAACACCAGGACCACGCCGCCGGAAGAGGGGAGGCCGATGGATGGGTTTTCATAAAAGCCTGTGGCGATCTTGACGACAAAGACGCCGTCGCCGCGCACCGCGCCGTATTTGATATGCATCTCGCCCGGCGGCTGGTCGAACAGCAATTCGCCGACTGGCGGCACTGTGGCCAGACCTTGCGAATAAAGGCCAAATGCGGTCTCCATTTCCGCAATGACGTCGATGCCCGATAGGGCCTGCTTGATCTCAGACAGATGTATGACAGCGGTCATTTCAGCCTCCCGAACCTGGTCGCCCGTCATAGCTTCTGTCGGCGCTATTTTCTGTCGAATATGTGGGAACAACAGAATTTCACGGTCATCGTCAGCGGTCCGCTGACAAAGCCGGCGTCGATGCAGTTCGGCTACCCCGAACCTTACCAATCCGTATAAACTGGACGAACTGGCCGTAATCTTGATGCGGCATTCTGAGCTTGTGTCCGTTCCATTCGAAAGGTCGCAGCGATGGAAAACAGGCTTCGCAGGATTGCTCGGATTGTCCCCATCCTTGCCGCTACAATCTGCCTGGGGGTGGCGGGCGTGTTGGTTGTTGCGGTCGAGGCTACTTCGGCGCTTGCCGTCGAAAAGCCAGTTCCAATGGAAAAGAACCCGCCCGGCGACATTCCTGATACGCAGGTGTTCATCGACTATGCGGCGCCACAGGGGTTCACGCTGAAGGTTCCCGAAGGCTGGGCGCGCTCGGACCGCGCCGATGGCGCGAGTTTCGTCGACAAGTTCGACGGCGTCGTCGTCTCTGTGGCGAAGGCCGATGCAGCGCCGACCGTCGCGGCCGCCAAGACGACCTATGTTCCGGAACTCGAAAAGGCCGAACGCGCGGTCACAGTGAGCTCGGTGAAGGCGGAGGCTCTTCCGGCCGGAGCAGCGATCCGTATCGTCTACTCAACAAACTCGGAGCTCAATCCGGTGACCAACAAGCAGGTTCGCCTGGAGAACGAACGCTATTTGTTCTTCAAGGACGGCAAGTTGGTCACGCTGGAGTTTTACGCGCCCAAGGGTGCTGACAATGTCGACCAGTGGCAACTGATGTCCCAATCCTTCCGGTGGAAGTGACATGCACGCGCTGGATGCGTACGAGCTCTATCGCTTCTTCCACATCGGTGACGACGAGACAGCGGCGCTGCGCGGCGTCAGCCTGCAGGTATGTGCCGGCGAGATTGTCGCGGTGACCGGTCCTTCGGGCAGCGGCAAATCCACTTTGCTGGCCTGTCTGACCGGACTGGATGAGCCGGACGGCGGCCATGTCGAGGTGGCTGGCGTAAGGCTTACCCGTCGTTCGCAGGCCAACCGGGCGCGCCTGCGCAGGGCGAATTTTGGCATTCTGCTGCAATCCGGAAATCTGTTTCCGCACCTCACCGTGGAGCAGAATGTCCGCCTCCAGATGCAATTGGCCGGCAAGCCGGACGAAAAGCGGATTGCGCCGCTGCTCGACAGCGTGGGGCTTGTGGCCCGGGCTCGGGCGCTTCCAACCGAGCTTTCCGGCGGGGAGACCGCGCGCGCCGGTCTTGCGGTCGCCCTGGCCTGCGACCCGCCCATCCTCGTGGCAGACGAGCCCACCGCCGAAGTCGATCGCGACACGGAGCTGCGGCTGATTGCCCAGTTCGAAGCAAGGCGCGCCGCAGGACTGGCAACGCTGCTCGCCACTCACAGCAAGGCGTTGGCGCAACGAGCCGACCGCATCGTCCGGCTGAAGGACGGGAGGGTCGAAAATGGATGAAACGCTTGTTGTTGCAAGCGGTATTGGCCGTGACTTCCCAGACGGAACCGCCGGACGTACGACGGTGCTCCGCGATGTGGACTGTGCAATCAACTCAGGCGCCCGCATCGCCCTGGTTGGACCTTCGGGCAGCGGCAAGACCACCCTGCTGCACATCCTTGGCGGCCTGGACCGGCCGACCAACGGGCAGATCGAATGGCCCGGCCTTGGCCCGTTCGAGGACTTAAGGCCACGCTGGATCGGCTTCGTCTTCCAGTCGCCCAGCCTGTTTCCCGCATTGACCGCTGCGCAAAATATAAGCTTGCCGATGATACTGGCCGGAGAGCTGAGTTCCGCCGACCGAACTGCGGCTCTTCTGCTGGACACCTTCGGCCTTGACGAATTGGCGGACAAGCTGCCGGAGGAATTATCCGGCGGGCAAGCGCAACGCATAGCGATGGCAAGAGCGCTCGCCATCGGACCGAAACTCATCCTTGCCGATGAACCGACCGGGCAACTCGACAGCGTCACCGCCCAGCTCTTCTTCGATACCGTGCTCAGCCACTTGGAAAATACGGGCATTGCGCTTGTGGTGGCCACGCATGACGAGGCTGTCGCCGCCAGGATGGCAACGCGCTGGACCATGGAGCACGGCCGGCTGACCTTGCAGTCCCTTCAAACCGGGGCAAGTTGATGCTGCTCCTGTGGATCAGGGGCGTTCTAGCCCATCGACAGCTGCGCGTCGCGGGCGCGGCGGCGGGCGTTGCCCTGGCGACGGCGCTGTTGGTGTCGATGGTGCTTTTCCTTCTCAACGCGAGCGCTTCCATGACCGCGCGCGCGATATCGACCGTGCCCGTCGACTGGCAGGTCCAGGTGATACCTGGCGCCGATGCTAATGCGATCGGCAAGGCACTGGCCGAGACCTCTCGGGTCAAGGCCGTTCACCGCGTGCAATTCGCCGATATCGACGGCTTCCAGGCGCAGACCGGGGGCACCACGCAGACTACGGGGCCGGGCCAGGTCATCGCCTTCGACGGCGATTATGCAAGCGACTTCCCCGCCGAGATCCGCCCCCTGTCCGGGAGCAGCAGGGGCGCCCTCATCGCGCAGCAGACAGCCGCCAATCTTCACGTCGGTCCCGGAGACACGGTGACGATCAAACGCATCGGACTTGCGCCGGTCGACGTCATCATCGCTGGCGTGGTCGACCTGCCCGATGCCGACTCGCTGTTCCAGGTCGTTGGCCTGCCGTCGCAGGCTGCCCCGCAAGCGCCGCCGGACAATGTGCTGATACTGCCACAAGGCCAGTGGGAAAGCCTGTTCGACGCGCAGCGCCAGGCGCGCCCGGACACCGCGCGCCTGCAACTGCATGTGCGGCTGGCGCGTGACGTCCTGCCGGCCGAACCGGTTTCGGCATTCACTGTCGTGACAGGCATGGAGAAGAATTTCGAGGCCAGGGTCGCAGGCCAGGCGCTGGTCGCCGACAACCTCAGCTCGCGCCTCGGCGCGGTACGCTCGGACGCGCTCTACGCCTCGGTACTGTTTCTGTTCCTCGGCCTGCCTGGCGTGGCGCTGGCGGTGGCGCTGACCTTTGCCATAACCGCCTCGGGCGCCGCACGCAGGCGCGCCGAACAGGCACTGCTGCGTGTCCGCGGCGCCACGACGCAACAAATCCTCTCGCTGACTGCCGCCGAGGCCGCTGTCGCGGCGGTTGGCGGCACGGCGTTGGGGACGGTGGCGGCGCTGCTGTTCGGCCTTGCCGTTCCAGGTATGGGTGCAAGGGCCGCCATCGCCGACCCGGCGCTTGCGCTCGCCGTTCTGACCGGCCTGCTCCTGGGTTTCGCGGCCTTCCTGCTGCCCGTGTGGTGGGAACTGCGCCGGAATGATCCCAATACGGCGCGCCGCTCGGTCGAGCGCTACAAGACGCCGCTGTGGCGGCGGCTATGGCTGGATGTGCTGCTGCTCGTTGCCGCCGGGCTCCTTTTCTGGCTGTCGGCGAGTACCGGATACCAGGTCGTCCTTGCGCCCGAAGGCGTCGCCGCGACATCCGTGGACTACAAGGCCTTCATCGCACCCGCGCTGTTCTGGCTGGGTGCTGCGCTGCTGACCATGCGGCTTTCGGCCAATGTCGTCGCGCGCAATGGCCCGGTGCTGCGCACGATCGTGAGGCCTGCCGCCGGCCCGCTGGCGGCGATCGTCTCGGCCGCACTGTCGAGGCAGTCGCGACGCCTGACCATTGGCATCGCCATGACCGCGCTGGCGATTTCCTTCGCCACGTCGACGGCGATCTTCAACACCACATACAACGCCCAGGCGCGCGTCGATGCCGAATTGACAAACGGATCGGATGTCACCGTGTTCGGCACGGCCGACAAGCCGGCCGGTTCGCACCTGGCGATACTGGCCTCGCTGTCGGCAACGGCGTTCGCGCAACCCATGCAACATCGCTTCGCCTATGTCGGTGCCGACCTTCAGGATCTCTATGGCATCGACCCCGCGCGTATCGGAAGCGCGACCAGCCTGTCCGATGCCTACTTCAGCGGCGGCAGTGCCGCCACTGTTCTGGCAAAACTTGACGCCACGCCCAACGGCGTTCTGGTGTCGGAAGAAACCGTGAAGGATTTCCAGCTCCAGGAGGACGACACGATCAACCTTAGGCTCCTCGATTCTCGCGACCATCAGTATCACCCGGTGCCCTTCAAGTTCATCGGTGTCGCGCGCGAATTCCCGACCGCGCCAAGGGACTCGTTCCTCGTCGCCAATGCCGCCTACATCGCCAGCGTGACCGGCACGGACGCCGCCGAATATGTGCTGATGAAGGCCAAGGGCGATCCCACCATGCTGGCGCAACAGGTGAGGGGGGCGCTCAAGGCCGATGCATCCCTGAAAGTCACGAACATCGGTCAGGCAGCCCACCTCATCGGTTCGAGCCTGACCGCTGTGGATCTTGGCGGGCTGACGACAATCGAGCTCGCCTTCGCCGTTGTTATGGCAGCCGCAGCCGCCGGGCTCATGCTGGCTTTGGGTTTCATTGAACGCCGCAGGAACTTCGCCATCCTCAACGCCGTCGGCGCAAAACCCGGACAATTGGCGGCCTTTCTATGGGGCGAGGCTATTGTCGTGATCGTCGGAGGGTTTGTCTTCGGCCTCCTGTCCGGTGTCGTCATAGCGTGGATGCTGGTGAAGCTTCTGACCGGCGTGTTCGATCCGCCGCCCGAGGCGCTGTCGATCCCCTGGCTTTATCTTGGCGTCGTTCTGTGTCTCGTGGCCGTTTCGGTCGGCGCTGCCGTGCTGTTCGCAAGACCGTCGGCCGGTCATGACGCCGAATATTTGCGGGACTTCTGAAGTCTCGAGCTGTCATCCTAGGGGAACGGAAAGGCGCCGATGGACCTCTTATTTTGTCCCGCACCGAGCGCATGCTCTTCAATTTTGTCGTGGGTTATCTGATCGCTGAATTCGCCAAAGCAAGGCCGCTTGCCTGGGTTTGTCGTCACTCCCGCTTAACGTCCTTCGCCACCTTGGCCTAATGTCCCGGTCAGGCCTTTTTTACTATCGTCAGTTTGAAGATATGCACGTGCAAGGGCGGGCTCGTATGCCGGACGCAACTGCACACGGCTACTGTAAGCGTCAGCCAGGGAATGAGGCGCACCGCTACGTCTATATCAGTCCAAAACCGACTTACTTTTGCTGCAACGTGAACGACAGCGTCGCCCCTCATCCCAGCTGTTAGCCCAGTTTCGCCATCAACCGAAGGCAGTCTTCGCCCGAACGATCATCGCGGTGGCAATCGCGACGAAGAGCGCTCATTACAACTTCGCGGATGCCGTGCTATGCGGCATCGACACAGAGACCATGATCATGACCGACGACGCATTGCCCATACACCCCGCGCTTGCTTCCGCCCTCGAGGCGAAAGGTTACAACCAGTTGACGCCGGTGCAGATGGAGATGGCGAATGGCGGGCATGGCGAGGCCGACCTCCTGGTTTCGGCGCAGACCGGCTCGGGCAAGACGGTTGCCTTTGGCATCGCGATCGCCTCGACCCTGCTTGGGCGCGCCGAACGCTTTCCGGCTGCCGGGCGGCCGCTCGGCCTCATCATCGCGCCGACACGCGAACTCGCCATCCAGGTGCAGCGGGAACTCGACTGGCTCTACGCGGCAGCCGAGGTCAGGATCGCGACCTGCGTCGGCGGCATGGACATGCGCAGGGAGCGCCGCGCGCTGGACAGCGGCGCCCATCTCGTCGTCGGCACGCCGGGACGCCTGCGCGACCATATCTCCAAGGGCGCGCTGGACCTTGGTGCGTTGCGCGCCGTGGTGCTGGACGAGGCCGACGAAATGCTGGACCTCGGTTTCCGCGACGACCTCGAATTCATCCTCGGCGCGGCGCCCGATGAGCGCCGGACACTGCTGTTTTCGGCAACCGTGCCGCGTGGCATCGCGGAACTTGCCAGGAATTTCCAGAAGGACGCGGTGCGCATCGCGGCGACCGCTTCCACCGAGCAGCATGCCGACATCGAGTACCAGGTGATGCTGGTGCGGCGCGACGAGCGCGAACATGCCGTCATCAACACGCTGCTGGATTCCGGCAGCGCCAGTGCGCTGGTGTTCTGCCATACGCGCGAGGCGGTGCGGCACCTGACCGCGCGGCTGGCCAATCGCGGCTTCTCGGTCGTCTCGCTGTCGGGCGAGATGGCGCAGTCGGAGCGCTCGAACGCGCTGCAGTCGATGCGCGACGGTCGCGCTCATGTCTGCGTGGCGACCGACGTGGCGGCGCGCGGCATCGACCTACCGAACCTCGACCTCGTGATCCACGCGGATGTGCCGAGCAATCCAGCGACCCTGCTCCACCGCTCCGGCCGCACCGGGCGTGCAGGCCGAAAAGGCGTCTGCGTGCTCATCGTTCCCGAGACCAGGCGCGGTGCCGCGCAGCGTGTGCTGGCGCTCGCCAAGCTGTCGGCCACAATGCGTGGCGCGCCTAGCATCGCCGAGATCGAGACCCGCTATCGCACCCAGATCCTCGACGCGGCGCTTGTCGCCGCCGAGCCGGACGAGGCGGAAGCGGCGTTCGTGGCGGAACTGCTGACGAAGGCAAGTCCGGAGCGCATTGCCACGGCCTTCCTGCGCCAGCAGCTTTCCGTCCGCCCGGTGCCGGAGGACCTCTTGCCGCTGCCGGTCCACGACATGCAGGCGAGGAAGCCCAAACGCGACAAGGAAAACCGCGAAAGGGGGATCGACGAAAGGCGCGACGCCGAACCGCGACGCCCGGACATGGAGGGCGGCGTCTGGTTCACGCTGTCGCTCGGGCGCAAGCAGCGCGCCGACCCGAAATGGCTTCTGCCGATGATCTGCAGGGCCGGCGGCGTCTCGAAACGCGATGTCGGCTCGATCCGGATCGACGACATGGAAACTCGCTTCGAGATTTCCGCCGACAAGGCGGCGGGGTTCAGAGAGCAGATCAGCCAGCCCGGCAGCCTCGAACGAGGCATCGTCATCGCGCCGGCCGGTGAGGCGCGCGAGACATCGTGGCGGGCGAAGCCGAAATTCGGCAAGCGCGCCAAGCCGGAGTTCAATAAGGGCGGAAAGCCGGGCAAGAAGCCCGCGCACCGCGGCCAGGCCGCGCCTGCGGATCGCGACCGCAAGCACAAGGGCAAGCCGAAGCGTCCAGGCTGAGGCGTGGGGTGCGGTCATCCGTGCCGGCTGGCGTTTCTTGGCCAGTTCGCTCGACGTATTTGGTATAGCCACCGCCATAGGTGTGTAGCTCATCCGGGTTGATTTCCAGCGCGCGGTTGGATGTTTCGGGGAGGAAATGCCGGTCGCGGCTGACGAAGAGCGGCGGGCTCTCGTAGCATGGTAGTACGCGGCAATTCTTCTCGATCTCGTTTTCCAGAGAAGCCGAGGCAGCCAGCTATCGCAGCGACGCGTGGCCAACTGGCGATAGTGAGTCTTCCAGGAACTGCAACACCGTGCTGTCACGCTCAAGCACTTCCATCAGGGGCCGGAAATAGCCCGTCCTAACGCCCGGGCCGCGCGAGACGGTACTCTCATCGAATTCGGACGCGCAGGCGACCAATTTCAACGTAGGTCAATGTTGCAGCCAGAGATTGGTAACCCGATAGACATTTGGACTTCAAACCGGATTTACCAAGGCAGCTAGCTGCTTAGAGCAGCCCATCATGTGCTTGTTCTTATCATCTGCCACCGACGTGGTCCGGAATGTACTTAAGCGGCTTGTAGGGACGGCAGTTTCTACCGCCACACAGGGTGCACACTTTCTTGGTGCGAGCTTGCCGTTCGTGTGCGCTGAAAGGGCAAAATTCGCCCCTAAGCTTTCGGGACAGCGCGTCTTGGGCGCTGGAGCTTCGGGCTACTGGCGCGATGCATAGGCGGTTTTACCAACTGTTTCGCTACCTAGTCGTCGGCATGACAAATTCACCTTCAGCGCATTTCGGTGGGCTGCTATATCCTGATCGTTGTCAGCTCGGCATAAAAGCGCAAAGTCGGGGGCCACATGGGATGGTCGCAGAAGAGCAATGCCTTGTAACCTCCGAACGAATGAAGCTATGCTGAGGTCGAGAGAGTGGGGCGGTAGGTACCAAAATCTGGCGCCAGCGGCCTTGATCGCCGCCTCAACAACAAGCTCACGAAGATCGTTCGAAAGGGCCTGCATTGTCAGATGATGGCCTCTGCCCAGCCAACACCTTGAATCACAAACCAGCCCAACCGGGAGTCCCCGCGACTCTCGTGAAATAGGAAACACTCTCTAGGCCTGCCGGTCGAGATCGAACTTACCGTCGAGGTTGCTGAACAGACGCTCATCTGGTCGGTGCGTGGGGCCGTCCAGAGTGCAGAGATTGCTGCAAAGGTTGGTGCCGATCTCAATGGGTGCGAGGTCCTCAGGCAGAGCGCACAATGATCTCAGGAGTGGCATCATGGCTTGTATCGCGCTGGCTCACTCGAACTGGATGTTCTCCTTGAGCAGGACCTCGATGCGGATCCGCTCTTGCGAGGCCAGAGGTTCGCGATGGTCGGAGCGGGCCCGCATGATGCGCAGCGCGCTGCGCACCGCGTGGCCTGGGTCCTGCGCGATCACGGCGTCGATGCGCTCGTCCATCAGTGCCTGTTCGCTGAATGGGGTACGCTCATGCACGATGACGGTGAGGGGGCGGCCTCCTTGCGTATTCCAGACCGCGGTGAGTGGCCCCCGCGCTTCCGAGCTCAGTACATAGACGGCGACCGTATCGGGATTGTGTTGGAGGGTGCGCCGGATGATCAGATCGGCGCGCCTTTCGTCGGCATAGGTTTCCAACGACGGCAGGCTCACCAGGTGTGGGAACTGGGCGTTGATGATGCTGTCGAAGCCGAGGCGGCGCTGGATGCTGTCCAGCGCCATCATGGTTTCGGCCACGACCATGATCTTGCCGGGCCTGTCTCCGATGAAGCGGCCTGCTATCTTGCCGGCGGTTGCGCCGGCTGCAAAATTGTCGACGCCGACATAGTCCGCGCTCTCCAGCCGCTCCTGGCCTGAGAGGAACTGCACCACCTTGACGCCCCTTTCCACGAGCCGCAGCAGCGCGTCGCGTACCTGCGGCGATTCCGGCGCCATGACGGCAACGCCGTCCACTGCATCATGGTCGATACCTGTGAGGTATTTGGCGACTTGGTGCGGGTCGCTCATCGCGATCTGTTCGGCCTCGACCTCGGTCGAATCGGTGCGCAACGCTTCCTTCGCCTCGCTGACCCGGGCGATGAGTTCAGCGAGATACTGGTCGCCCGAGGTTGGCAGGACAAAACGGAAGCGATAGGTCTTGTTGCGCGCCAGTGCCACGGCGGCAGGGTTGCGCACGAAGCCGATTCGTTCGATCGCCTCGGCCACTTTCCTCGCCGCTTTGGAGCTGACATTCGGCCGCTCATTGAGCACGCGGTCGATGGTGGCGAGGCTGACGCCTGCGGCTTCCGCCAGGTCTTTCGTGGTTGGCCGCACCGTTCAGATCTCATTTCCAGATTCGAACCAGATTTCTCCAACAAAAGCAGTCGAAAAGCAAGAATTGAGGTGCGTACCTCAAAAATGACTTGCATTGAGGTGCGCACCTCAATTATGACTCTCGCCGTGGTCGCCCAGGAGGATCGGCGCGAGCCACAGGCGGCGCGGAGGAGTATGGGCCCGCCGGGAGCGTCATTCCGCGTCAGGTGCCCATAACGGGCGTTTCACCCTTCCGATGGAGGTCGGAAGGAGGGGCAGGGAGGTCCCAGTCATGAATTTTCGCCATATCGGATCATTGGCCGCGTTCGGCGTGTTTTTGGCCGCCGGAGTTGCCGGCACTGAGCAAGCCAGGGCAAAGGACTTGACACTCTGCTGGGCCGCCTGGGACCCGGCAAATGCGCTCGTCGAACTCAGCAAGGACTTCGAGGCCAAGAGCGGCATCAAGATGAAGTTCGAATTCGTGCCATGGCCGAATTTTGCCGACCGCATGCTCAACGAGCTCAATTCCGGCGGCAAGCTCTGCGACCTCATGATCGGCGACAGCCAATGGATCGGCGGCGCCGCCGAGAACGGCCAGTACGTCAAGCTCAACGATTTCTTCGACAAGGAAGGAATCAAGATGGACGACTTCATTCCGGCGACCGTCGTGGGTTATGCCGAATGGCCGAAGAATACGCCGAACTACTGGGCGCTGCCGGCCTTCGGCGACGTCGTTGGTTGGAGTTATCGCAAGGACTGGTTCGCGCGTCCCGAGTTGCAGGCGGAGTTCAAGCAGAAATATGGCCGCGACCTCGCCGTGCCGAAAACCTTTGCCGAGCTGAAGGACATCGCCGAATTCTTCCAGAAGCGCCAGATCGACGGCAAGACGGTCTATGGCGCGGCGATCTATACGGAGCGCGGCTCCGAAGGCATCACCATGGGTGCCATGGATGTGCTCTACAGTTTCGGTTTCCAGTATGAGAATCCCGCCAAGCCCTATGAGCTGCAAGGCTACGTGAACTCCGCCAAGGCGGTGAAGGGCCTTGAGTTCTACAAGCAGCTCTATGACTGCTGCACGCCACCCGGCCATTCCGACGCCTACATGTCCGAGGACATCGATGCCTACAAGTCGGGCCAGGTTGCCTTGCATATGAACTTTGCCTTCACCTGGCCAGGTATCAATGCCGACGCCAATGTCGGCGGTGGCAAGTCGGGCTATTTCCCGAATCCGGCAGGCCCGGACGGCGTCGCCTTCGCCCAGCTTGGCGGCCAGGGCATTTCCGTGGTTTCCGCATCGGAGAAGAAGGACGATGCGCTCGCCTACATCAAGTGGTTCGCCCAGCCGGAAATCCAGCAGAAATGGTGGCAGATGGGCGGCTATTCGGCGCTGCGCAAGGTGGTGGAAGATCCGAGCTTTGCCACCAGCCAGCCCTATGCGCAGACCTTCCTCGACTCGATGGCGATCGTGAAGGATTTCTGGGCCGAGCCCGCCTATGCCTCGCTGCTGCAGGCTGCGCAGAAGCGGTTCCATGATTATGTCGTCGCCGGCCAGGGCTCTGCCCAGGATGCACTCGACGGCCTCGTCAAGGACTGGACGCAGGTCTTCGACGACGAAGGCAAGTACTGACCGCCATAATGGCGTGTCCCGCATCCTCCCAGCGGCCATGGTACGGTACGGAGCCGGGACCAGTCCGGCTCCGTCGCCGCACTGTTGATAATCAGGGGACTATCAATGTTGCATTCACCGGTGGATCGGGTCGCCGAGGCGACGCCGCGTGCAATTGCCAGGCGCATCAAGGGCCTGTCGGATCGCTCGCTTGCCTGGCTCTTCGTCGCACCGTCGATCGTGCTCCTACTCGCGGTCAATATCTTCCCGCTGATCTGGACGATCCGGCTGAGCTTCACCAATTTTCGGGTCAATCGCCCCAATGCCGAGGTCGAGTTCGTCGGCCTCAAGAATTACCTGAGCATCTTGTCCGACCGGGATATCTGGCTGTCCATGCAGGCGACGGCCCATTTCCTGATCTGGACGATCGTGCTTCAGGTCCTGATCGGCTTCACGCTCGCGTATCTGATCAACAAGAAGTTCCGCGGCAACGATCTCTGGACGACAATCATCGTGTTGCCGATGATGCTGAGCCCCGCCGTGGTCGGCAATTTTTGGACCTTTCTCTACCAGCCGCAGATCGGCCTCTTCAATTACGCGGTCGGCTTTCTCACCGGCGCCGATCCGTCCTCCTTCTCGATGATCGGCGACGTATCGCTGGCGCCATGGGCGATCATCATCGTCGATACCTGGATGTGGACGCCCTTCGTCATGCTGATCTGCCTCGCGGGCTTGCGTTCCATTCCAGCGAGCATCTACGAGGCGGCCGAATGCGACCGTGCCTCGAAGTGGCGGCAGTTCTGGACGATCACCATCCCGCTGGTCCTGCCATTCCTGATGCTCGCCGTGCTCTTCCGGGGCATCGAAAACTTCAAGATGTTCGACCTCGTCGTGCAGCTTACCGGAGGCGGGCCGGGCTCCATCACCGAGCTCACTTCGATCAACCTGAAGCGTGAAGCTTTCGAGAAGTGGCGCACGGGTTATGCCTCGGCCTATGCCGTCATCCTCTTCGTGACCGTTTTCGGCCTGGCCTCGATCTACGTGAAAGCTCTGAACAAGGTGAAACAGCGATGAGCAGCTATTCCGTCACCGAGCCGTCGCCGCGGCAGAAATGGTCCGCTGGAATCCTGGTGGTTCTCTATGCGCTGATCACGATACTGCCGCTGGTCTGGATCATCGGCACGAGTTTCAAGTCGCCGTCTGACGCCATCGCCTATCCGCCCAAGACCTTCTTCACGCCGACGGTCGAAGGCTACGTCAACGTCTTCACCACGCGCACGCGCCTTTCCGAGGATCAGCTTAAGGCGCTTGGCGAACCACAGACCTGGTACGACAAATTGGTGCGCAAGGACGGTCTTGTCATTTCTGGCCCATCGCGCTTTGCCGAACGCTTCACCAATTCGGTGATCATCGGTTTTGGCTCGACCGTGCTCTGCATCGTTTTGGGCACGGCCGCAGCCTATGCCTTCTCGCGTTTCAAGGTGCCTTTGAAGGATGATCTTTTGTTCTTCATCCTTTCGACGCGCATGATGCCGCCGATCGCGGTCGCTATTCCCATCTTCCTGATGTTCCGCTCGCTCGGCCTCAGCGACACCCATGCCGGCATGATCCTGCTCTATACGGCGGTCAACCTGTCGCTCTCGGTCTGGCTGCTCAAGGGGTTCATCGACGAGATCCCGGTCGAGTATGAAGAGGCGGCGCTGATCGACGGCTACACGCGCTTCCAGGCTTTCTACAAGGTGGTGCTGCCGCAGGCCGCGACCGGCATCGCCTCGACAGCCATCTTCTGCCTGATTTTTGCCTGGAACGAATATGCCTTTGCCGTGCTGCTGACCTCGGGCAACGCCCAGACGGCACCGCCCTTCATCCCGACGATCATCGGCGTTAGCGGCCAGGATTGGCCGGCCGTTGCCGCGGGCGCGACCCTCTTCCTCGTGCCGGTCATGGTGTTCACCATTCTCCTGCGCAAACACTTGCTGCGCGGCATCACCTTCGGAGCCGTTCGCAAATGACCAGGTTCTTCGACGGATTGTTGCAATTTCGGCGTGGCGCCTGGGAGATGCTGGCATCGGTGCTGATCGCGGCGGGCGTTGTCATGCTCATGCAGCCTTTCGCGCTCGCGCTCTATTCCTGGTCCTTCATCGTAACCTTGGCCGGCACGGTGATGTTCATCATCGTCAGCCATTTCCCGGAGTAGGCCGATGGCGCAGATCAGAATCCAGAACGTGTGCAAGGAATTCGGCCCCTTCACAGCCGTTCAGTCCTCGAGTTTCACCATCGAGGACGGCGAGTTCTTCATGCTGCTCGGCCCGTCCGGCTGCGGCAAGACGACGACGCTGCGGATGATGGCCGGTCTCGAACTGCCGACGTCGGGCGAGATCTTCATCGACGGCGAGGAAGTCGGCATGAAGCGGGCAAGCCAGCGCGACATCGCTTTCGTATTCCAGATGTTCGCGCTCTACCCACACATGAACGTGCGCAGGAACATTTCCTATCCGCTAGTCAGCCAGGGGATGAAGCGCGAGGAGGTCAGGACACGTGTCACGGAAGTCGCCCGCATCCTCAGGATTGAGCACATCCTCGACAAACCCGTCGGTGGGCTTTCCGGTGGCGACCGCCAACGCGTGGCGCTCGGCCGGGCCATCGTGCGGCGGCCGAAGGCATTCTTCATGGACGAGCCGCTCGGCGCACTCGATGCCGAGTTCCGCGAACATATGGCCGAGGAACTCAGGGCACTGCACGATCGCATGGGCGCGACCACCGTCTATGTGACGCATGACCAGCTGGAAGCCATGCAGATGGGCGACAAGATCGTCGTCATGAACCATGGCGTGGTCGAGCAGTTCGGCCGGCCGCAGCAGATCTATGACTGGCCGGCGACGAAATTCGTCGCTCAGTTCATCGGCTCCCCGTCGATGAACTTCCTCGATTTCGAGGGCATGATCGGCATCAACGGCAACAGCGTCGATCTCGGCGGCATCAAGGTCAAGGTGCCTGCCGCGCGCGAAGGCCGCGCCGGTCGCCTGACGCTCGGCGTGCGGCCGGAGCATGTCAGTTTCCGGGACGATGCCGTCTATCGCGGTCGTGTCAGCGCCGTCGAATATCTCGGTACGACCCAGATCGTGACGCTGGCGACCCAACACGGCGAACTGAAGGCGCGCATTTCCTCGGCGCGGACGGTGCGCGAGGATGATCTGATTGGGCTGGACTTCGATACACGCACGCTATCGCTCTTCGATGCGGAGACCGGCAAGGCGCTCATCTCCGAAGCCAATGAAGGAGTGCAGGGACATGGCTGAGGTCGTCCTTGAAAAGGTGACGAAGACCTTTGGCGGCACAGTCGCGCTCGACAATGTGTCGCTGACAATTCCCAACGGCGCCTTTGTCGTGCTGCTCGGTCCGACAGGAGCTGGCAAAACGACGATGCTGCGCATGGTCTCTGGTCTCGACAAGCCCGACAGCGGAGAAGTCTATCTCGGCGGTCGGTCGATGAAGGGATTGTCGCCGGCCGAGCGTAACGTCGCCATGGTCTTCCAGCAATATTCCCTTTACCCGCATCTGACGGTTCGCCAGAATTTGGAGTTCCCGCTGAAGTCACCGCTGCTGAAGACGCCGCGAGACGTCATCGAACGCAAGGTGAAGGAGGTCGCCGAGGTCCTGCAGATCGCCCACAAATTGGACAACAAGGCGACGGCGCTGTCGGGTGGCGAGATGCAGCGCGTCTCGATCGGCCGGGCGCTGGTGCGCAATCCTGAAATCTTCCTGATGGATGAACCGCTGAGTTCGCTCGATGCGAAGCTACGTGCGGATTTGCGCATCGAACTGAAGCGCATCCAGGCGAAATCGGGCGCCACCCTGCTTTATGTCACCCACGACCAGATCGAGGCGATGACGATGGCAACCCATGTCGGCGTGCTGAACGAAGGCAAGCTCGTGCAGTTCGGCTCGCCGCGCGAGGTCTATGAACAGCCGGTCAGCGTCTATGCCGCGACCCGGCTCGGCCAACCACGCATCAATGTGCTGCCGGCCGATCTTTTCGCCGGAGCGCCGGCGAGCGCCAAGAGCATTGGTCTGCGGCCCGAGCACATCGCGCAAGGCGAGGGCGAGGAGGCACTCGTCAAGCGCGTCGAGCATCTCGGCGACCAGACGCGCCTGCATCTCGCCTTCAAAAAGCACGACCTCATCACCGTCACCGACACACATTCGCCACTTAGGGGCGGCGAGACCATCCGCATCCAACCGTCGCGGCCGCTCTATTTCGACGCGGTTGGCATGCGGCTGGCTTGATCCGCTCGCGCTTAGCTTCAGGAGAATTTCCATGTCCCAGTTCATCAACAAGCGCGAAGATGTCGTCACCGAGGCGATCGACGGTGTGCTGGCGCTGTCCGGCGGCGCGCTCACCCGTCTCGACGGCTATCCGCATATCCGCGTCGTGCTGCGCAGCGATTGGGACAAGACCAGGGTGGCGATCGTCTCGGGCGGCGGCTCCGGCCACGAACCAGCCCATGTCGGTTTTGTCGGCAAGGGTATGCTGACCGCAGCCGTGTGCGGCGACGTCTTCGCCTCGCCGAGCGTCGATGCGGTGTTGGCGGGCATCCTAGCGGTGACCGGTTCTGCCGGATGTCTGCTCATCGTCAAGAACTATACCGGCGACCGGCTGAATTTCGGCCTCGCCGCCGAGCGGGCGCGTGCCTTCGGTCTCAATGTCTCGATGGTGATCGTCGGCGACGACATCGCGCTGCCCGACCTGCCGCAGGCGCGCGGCGTCGCCGGCACGCTGTTCGTGCACAAGATCGCGGGCGCGCTTGCCGAACAGGGGGCGAACCTCGATACGGTGACGGCCGCCGCCAAGCGCGTCATCGCCGGCACGCGCTCCATCGGCATGTCGCTGGACACCTGCCGTGTTCCAGGCTCGCCGAAGGAGGACCGTATCCCGCAAGGCAAGGCCGAACTCGGCCTCGGTATCCACGGCGAGGCAGGGGTGGAGCAGATCGACTTCGCCGGCGCACGTGCTGCGGTTGCCACGATGGCAGAGCGGCTGGCGGCGGTGATGGATGAGGGACCGCATGTTGCGCTGATCAACAATCTCGGCGGCACCTCGGTCGTCGAAATGTCGGTGCTGGCGCATGATTTCCTCGGCTCGCCCGTCGGTGAAAAAATCACCCATGCCGTTGGGCCGGCACCACTGATGACCTCGCTCGACATGCAGGGTTTTTCCATCACCGTTTTCCCAGCTGACGCGGTTGAGCTGGACCTTCTGAAAACCCCCGTACCGCTTCCCGCCTGGCCAGGTGTCTCGGCGGTTCGGCCAATAACCGTCGCCGCCTTGCCCGACGGTTTGACGCCGATCATGCCAATGCCGTCGCAGCATGCGGCGACACGTGTTTTCCTGGTCAACTGCTGCAACGTGCTGATCGCCGCCGAGCAGGATCTCAACGCGCTCGACGCGAAATCCGGCGATGGCGATACGGGCTCGACGCTGGCTGGCGCGGCGCGTGCGCTGATCAACGCGCTCGACCGCCTGCCGCTTTCGGATCACACGCAGCTTTTGCGCGCCATCGGCCAGGAACTCAGCCAGACGATGGGTGGCTCGTCCGGTGTCCTGCTCGCCATCTTCTTCGCCGCCGCCGGCGACGGCGCATCGAGCGGCCTGCCGATGCGGGAAGCGTTGCGGGCGGGACTGGCGCGTATGCAGGAAATCGGCGGCGCCCGGGTCGGCGACCGTACGATGGTGGATGCGCTCGCCCCCGCCCTCGAAGCGCTCGGCAAAGGCATGGCCGATGCGGCCGGTGCTGCCCGGCAGGGTGCGGACTTCACCGCGACGCTTGTTCGTGCCAAAGCCGGCCGCGCCGCCTACATCAATGCCAAGCAGCTCGAGGGGCATGTCGACCCCGGCGCGGAAGCGGTGGCCAGGCTCTTCGAACATCTGGCGGCCTGACAGCGCGGTCTTAGCGGTTCGACTACCGCGTTGTGTGTCTTACGACAACTGGTAGCCGCATCCAGATGGTGCGGTCCTTCCTTGGGGCTGTGAAGCAGCAGCAACTCCTGTCGTCGCCGCAACAAGATCGAGCGGTTCTCAATTCGGCGAGCCCCGTCGGCCGCCGAAACCTGTATGCGGCTGATGATCGAACCTGGCGACTGAGCGCCATAGCAACGACGGCAGAACGGCCCGCAAAGAGCCCCGCGCTCTCCCGGATAGTTTTTCAACTACCGGACCGCTGAGCGTTGCCGCTAGGCGAGAAGGCGGCTGATATCATCATCCATCGTCGAGCGATCAGGATGCCTGGCTCGGTGACGAGCCCGGTGGTTTCCTAGGGTAGCGCCCGCAGGAGCGTGCGTACGGCATGAAATGCGTCCTGGTTCGTTGATATGAGCGGCTTCGGCACTGCGATCAGGCTCGCATCCGGCCGATAGTCGCGAGTTCTGATCGTCTATCATCCGATACGGCACAATTTAGCTTGACAAATTTCCGTTTCGGAAATGAAACTTCTGTCACAAAGCCGACATGGAACATGGTGATGAGCCAGCGCTACCCCGTCGATGATCTTGATCGCGAGATCATCCGGTATCTGACTGAAGACGGACGGTTGTCCGCCGCCGAGATCGCGGGGCGGATCGGCTCGGTGTCCGAGCGCACGGTCCGCAACCGCATCGCCGCGCTGCTGCAGGACAAGATGATCGTGATCGGCGCCATTCCCGATCCCGTGGCGCTGGGACGCGATGTCCAGGTCGAGCTGATCATCGAGGTCGAGCCAGGGCAGGTGGATGAGGTGGCCATCCTGCTCGCCGAGTATGACGAGATCGGTTACCTCGCCGCGACCAGCGGCGCGTCGAACCTCAGCGCCTCGCTTTTCGTCAAGGACCACACAGCGCTTCTGGAATTCATCGACCAGGAACTGGGCAAGCTGCCCGGTGTCAGGCGGGTCGAGAGCTCGGTCGTGCTGCGGCTCTACAAGGTTTTCGGCACAAGGACGACCCCGCTCAGCCGGGTGGCGGACGTTGCCGGCAAGAAGAAGGGATAGTCATGCTGCGCATTGGGGTGGATGTCGGCGGAACCAACACGGATGCGGCGCTGCTGCGCGGCACCGAGGTTCTGGCGACGGTGAAGTCCTCGACCACGGCGGACGTGACTTCGGGGGTGGCGACGGCCATCCGCACGGTGCTGGCGGAAGCCGGCGTGATCGCTGCCTCGGTCAATGCGGTCATGATCGGCACCACGCATTTCCTCAATGCCGTCGTCGAAGGACGCCATCTGGAAAAGGTCGGCGTGCTGAGACTGTGCGGCGCGGCGACGCGCTCGCTTCCGCCGATGATCGACTGGCCGCATACGTTGCGCCCGATCGTCGAAGGCGGTGCCGTGATGGTGGGCGGTGGCGTAAATTATGACGGTTCCGAAATCGCCCCGCTTGATGGGAAGGCGATCCGTGCCGCCTGTCGCGAATGGCGCGCCAAACGCGTGCCGGCCATCGCGATCTGCTCGGTCTTCGCGCTGGTCGATCCGCGCATGGAAAACGAGGCAGCCGAGATCGTGGCGGAGGAGTTGCCCGGCGCCGCTATCAGTCTTTCGCATCGCATCGGCCGCACCGGCCTGTTGTCGCGCGAAAACGCGACGATCCTCAATGCAGGCCTGAACAAACTCGGCCATGAGACGGTCGGCGCCTTTCGCTCGGCCTTCGCGGCCCTTGGCCTCCATTGCCCGCTCTATCTCACCCAGAACGACGGCACGTTGATGGCGGCGGAATTCGCCGAGCGCTATCCCGTCTTCACCATCGCGTCCGGCCCGACCAATTCGATGCGCGGCGCTGCCTTCCTGACCGGGCTTGGCGATGCCGCCGTGATCGATGTCGGCGGCACGACGACTGACATCGGAATGCTGGTGGCGGGATTTCCGCGCACCCGCAGCGAAGGCGCGATGATCGGTGGCGTGCCGACCAATTTCCGCGTGCCGGACGTCTATTCCTTCGGTCTCGGCGGCGGCAGCATCGTGCGTCCCGGCGCGTTGCCGACGGTTGGCCCGGATTCCGTCGGTTTCCGCCTGTCGCAGAAGGCACTCTGCTTCGGTGGCGACACGCTGACCGCCACCGACATCGCCGTGGCGGCAGGCCTGGTCGATCTCGGCGATCGCAGCCGTCTTGGCCACATCACGCCCGACTTCGCCCGCCAGATACTGGCGCAGATGAAGGCCAGCATCGAGACGGTGCTCGATCGCATGAAGCCGAGTGCCGACCCGATCCCCGCCATTCTGGTCGGCGGCGGTTCGGTGCTGGTCGACGGCCTGCTCGAGGGAACCTCGATCTCGCTGAAGCCGGATCACTTCGGTTCAGCCAATGCCATCGGCGCGGCCATCGCGCAGGTTTCGGGCGAAGTCGACAGCGTCGTCTCGCTCGAAGGCACCAGCCGAGAGATCGCGCTCGAAACCATAGTCGGCGAAGCGCGGTCGCGCGCTGTCGAGGCGGGAGCAGACGCCGATACGGTGACATTGGCCGAAATCGAGGAAACACCGCTGGCCTATCTGCCCGGCAACGCCATTCGCGTCGCGGCGAAAGTGATCGGGGAGTTGCGGGTATGAAATACTGGACGCTGACCGAAGCCGATATCGATCGCATTGCCATCGGCTGCGGTATCTTGGGCACCGGCGGCGGCGGCAGCACCTATCACGGCCTGCTACGCGCCAAGGCGTTGCTGCGCGACGGCAAACGCATCCGCATGGTGCGGCCGGCCGACATGGCGCCGGATGCGCAGATCCTCGGCCTTGGCGGCATCGGAGCGCCGACCGTTGGTATCGAGAAGATCGCCGAGGGCGGCGAAGGCGTGCGGCTGTTGCATGCACTGGAACGGCATCTCGGCCGCAAGGTCGACGCGCTGCTCGGCGACGAGGTGGGCGGCGGCAACGGCATCGCGCCGATGCTGACGGCGGCGATGGTCGACCTGCCGGTGGTCGATGCGGACGGCATGGGGCGCGCCTTTCCGGAAGTGCAGATGACGACCTTCTTCATCCACGGCCAGGCGGTGCAGCCCGCCGGGCTCGCTGATGCGGACGGCAACGTTATGATCGTGACCGAGGCGACCACGCCAAAAATGCTGGAAAAGCTGCTGCGCGCCGGCACTATCGCCATGGGCTGCACGGCGCTGATGACGACGGCGCCGATGTCGGGCGATTTCGTGCGCCGTTTCGGCGTGCCGCACACCACCAGCCAGGCCTGGAGCCTGGGCGATGCGGTGCTGGCCGCGCGGGCGGCGAAGGCCGATCCGGTCGAGGCGATCCTGAAACAGTCGGGCGGCGCGCGCCTGATGCGCGGCAAGGTCACCGATATCAGCCGCCGCGTGATGGCGGGCTTTACCCGCGGCCAGCTCACCGTGGCCGGGCTCGACGAGGATGCGGGGCGCAGCCTCGTCGTGGAAATCCAGAACGAATATCTGATCGCGCGCGAAGGCGAGAAGATCTTCACCATGGTGCCGGACCTGATCTGCATCGTGGATTCCGAAACCGGGCGTGCGATCGGCACCGAGGAACTGCGTTACGGTCTGCGCATCGACGTGCTGTCGATGCCGGCGCCGGTGCTGCTGCGCAGCGATATCGCACTGGAGTCCGTCGGCCCGCGCGCCTTCGGCTACGACTTCGACTTCGTGCCGATGGGGGTGTCCGCCGATGCCCCGGCGGTGCCGCATTACCAAGAAGACGCCTGATCCATACGGGCCATCGATCAATGGGAGATTGAAATGAACCGTCGTCACCTTCTGAAGACCGCAGCGCTTGCCGCGCTCGCGACCGCCGCCAGCTCGCGTTGGAATGTCAGCATGGCGCAAGGCAAGGGCAGCATCTTCACGCTTGCCTATCCGACCAGCTTCCCGGATCTCGATCCGGCTACCTCCTTCTCCAATGACGGCGCGGTGCTCGCCAATGCCTACGAGGGGCTGACGCGCTATATCCCGGCGGGGGAAGGGGGCCAGGCCAGGATCGAGCCGCTGCTCGCTACATCCTGGAATGTCAGCGAAGACGGCAAGACCTGGACCTTCCATCTGCGCGACGGCGTGAAGTTCCACGACGGCAGCGCGTTGACGTCGGAGGCGGTGAAGGGTTCGATCGAGCGCACCAAGAAGATCGGCGGTGGCGCGTCCTTCATCTGGGGATCGGTTTCCGCCATCCAGACCCCCGATCCGCTGACGGTGGTTTTCGTGCTTTCCGATACCCAGCCGCTGGACTTGATCGCTTCCGCCGGTTTCGCCGCTTGGATCTATGCGCCGGCCTCGCTGGACAAGGACAATGCGTGGTTCAACAAAGGTAACGATGCCGGCACGGGACCGTTCAAGATTTCCCGCTACGAGCCGGGCCAGCGCGCCGTGCTGGATAGGGTCGACGGTTATTGGGGCAAGGTTCCGGAAGGCGCCTTCAAGACGGTTTCCTTCGAGATCGTCGAGGACACGACGTTGGCCCAGAACATGATCGAAAGCGGCCAGGCCGACTGGACCGAGAACATCCCCTTCGAAAACTTGAAGGCGATGCAGGCCAACCCCGATCTCAGGGTGGCGGTCAATCCGTCCTTCGAAACGCTGTTCGGTCTCTACAATGTAAAACGCGCGCCGCTGGACCGGCCCAAGGTTCGCCAGGCGCTGTCGCTGGCCTTTCCGTATGACGATGTGATCGCCGCCGGCACCATGGGGCTCGGCACGCGCGCCAAGGGCGTGGTGCCCGCCGGGATCTGGGGCCACGACACCGAAGCGCCGATCCCGCACACCGATCTGAAGGCCGCCGCGGCGCTTTTGGCGGAAGAAGGCGTCGCACCGGGGCTGGAACTGGTGATGACCTATACCACCAGCCAGAGCCTGTCTGCCGTCGCCGGGGAGTTGTGGAAGGCTAATCTCGAAACGCTCGGCATCACGCTGACGCTGCAGCCGATGGCTTGGGAAGCGCAGTGGCAGCTTGGCAAGTCGAATCCGAAGGCAGCCCAGGACATTTTCGTGATGGTCTGGTGGCCGACTTTCGTCACGCCCTACGACTATCTCTTCAATCTCTTCCACAGCGAGGAGAAGCCGAACTTCAACCTCGGCTATTATTCCAACCCCGACGTTGACGCCAAGATCGACGAGGCGGCAAAGTTGTCCGGCACTGATCGTCCGCGTGCCGAAAAACTGTTCATCGAGGCACAGCGCAAGGTGATCGAGGACGCGGCGGCCGTGTTCATGCTCGACCGTCCCAATGTCCACATCATTCGCTCCAACATCAAAGGCTATGTCGACAATCCAGCCTACGGACATGTCACCTTCGTCAACGAAATGAGCCGTTAGGGCTGCCTGCGGTCCGATGGAACTCTTGCGCTACATCCTGCGTCGGACGGTTCTCTCCACCTTTGTCGTGGTCGGGGTGACGTTTCTGGTCTTCGTCGTGGCGCAGGTGGTTCCCTCGGATCCCGCGGCGCTTTATGCGGGGCCGCGTCCGACAGCCGAACAGATCGAAAAGGCGCGTCAAGAACTCAATCTCGACGCGCCGCTCATCCAGCGTTTCGCCGGGTTCGCCAGAGCCATGGCGTCCGGCGAATTCGGCGTTTCCTATAAATCGCGGCGCCTGATCGCCGAGGATTTGCGTGCCTATCTTCCGGCGACCCTTGAACTGGCCGTGTTCTCGACCGGATTGGCGCTTCTGATCGGCATCCCGCTCGGTGTCGTCGCCGCCGCACGACAAGGGAAGTGGGCCGACCGGCTGGGTAGCCTCGGCGCCATCGCTGCCGTGGCGATGCCGACCTTTTTCCTCGCCATGATCCTGCAGCTCGTCTTCGCGCAATGGCTGGGCATCCTGCCGCTGTCCGGACGGCTGTCGCGCGAGATTTCGATCAGCGCGCCCTTGCAGATGATCACCGGCTTCAACCTGATCGACGCGTTGCTCGCCGGACGGCTCGACGCCTTCGGCGATGCGCTGAAACACCTGATCCTGCCGGCGCTGACCCTGGCCTCCTATCCCGCCGGGGTGGCGATGCGGCTGACGCGCTCGGCTATGATCGAAATCCTTGAGCGCCGCCACGTCACCGCCGCGCGGGCGCTCGGGCTGTCGGAGCTGCGCATCCTGTTCGGCCACGCGCTGCCCAACGCCATGGGACCGGCGCTGACCGTGATTGGCCTGTCGTTTGCCTACGCGCTGACCGGCGCGGTTCTGGTCGAGATCATCTTCGCCTGGCCAGGCCTTGGCCGCTATGTCTCCGAAGCGGTCCTTGCCAAGGATTTTCCGGTCATCGCGGCGGTCACCATTGTGGTGACGATCTGCTATGTCGTGATGAACCTCGTCATCGACATTGCCCAGGCCCTTGTTGACCCGCGGGTGGCGCTGTCATGAGCCGGCTCGTCCACCGCCTTGGCTGGCCTGGCACCGTCGCTCTCGGGGTTGTTGTCCTGTTCGTGCTTGTCGCCGTGCTTGCGCCATGGATCGCTCCCTATCCGGGGCAGGGGGCAGGCGCGCCTAATATAGCCGCGAAGCTGATGCCGCCTTCGGCCGACTACTGGCTGGGGACGGACCATCTGGGGCGCGATGTGCTCAGCCGCGTCATCTACGGCACCCGCGTCTCGCTGACGAACGGGGTGTTGATTGTCCTGTTTTCGCTGCTCATCGGCCTACCTGTCGGTTTGGCGGCCGGCTATTTCGGTGGCTGGATCGACGAGGCGCTGATGCGCGGCACCGATGTGTTCCTGGCCTTTCCGGCGCTGCTGCTGGCGGTGCTGATGGCAGCGGCGCTTGGCCCCGGTTTCCTCAACTCCATCATCGCGGTCGCCGTTACCTGGTGGCCCTGGTATGCCAGGCTTGCCCGCGCCGAGGTGCTGGTGCTGCGCGGGCAGCCCTATGTCGAGGCGGCGCGGCTCGCCGGCGTTTCGCACACTCGCATCATCGCGCGCCACATCCTGCCCGCCACCGCGCGTCCGCTGACCGTGCAGGCGGCGCTGGACGTGGGGCCGGCTTTGCTGACGGCTGCGGCCTTGTCTTTCCTTGGCCTCGGCATATTGCCGCCGACGGCCGACTGGGGGCAGATGGTCGATGCCGGGCGCAAGTTCTTTCCCGCGCGCTGGTGGTATTCGGCCATGCCCGGCCTGACGATCTTCTTCATCGCGCTGGCCTTCAGCGTTCTTGGGGATGCGCTGCGGGATCGCAAAGAAGGGGCGCGTCATGGCGCTGCTTGAAATCCGCGGCCTCTCCGTCTCCATTCCCACCGCCGACGGCGACGTGCACGCCGTCCGTTCCATCGGTCTCGAAATCGAACGCGGCGAAATCCATGGCGTGATCGGCGAATCCGGCTGCGGCAAGACCATGACCGGCATGACCCTTTTGGGGCTGGTGCCGAAAGGGGCGCGGATCGTGGCGCAGCGGCTGCATTTCGACGGCGAGGATTTGCGCCAGAATGCCGGCCGCCTGCGCGGCCGCCGCATCGGCATGATCGCGCAAGACCCGGCTGCCGCGCTCAATCCCGTGCTCAGCATCGCGCGGCAGATGGACGACGTGCTGCGCGCGCATCGCGACATGTCGCGAAAGGCGCGGCTGGCCGAGGCGATCGATCTTCTGGCCGCCACCGGATTGCCTGATCCGCAAAGGGTGCTGAAAAGCTATCCGCATCAGCTGTCGGGCGGCATGCAGCAGCGCGTGGTGATCGCGCAGGCGCTGGCAACTGGCGCTGATTTCCTGATCGCCGACGAACCGACCACGGCGCTCGACGTCTCGGTCGGCGCGCAGGTTCTGGCGCTGTTGCGCAAGCTGGTGGCCGAGCGCGGGCTGACCGTTCTGATGATCACCCACGACATGGACGTGATTGCTGAAGCCTGCGACCGCGCGACGGTGCTCTATGCCGGACTGTCGGTCGAGACCGGCCCTGTCGCCGATGTGCTGCAGCGGCCGGGTCATCCTTATGCCCGCGCCTTGCTGGCCGCCTTGCCTGACGCCGCGCCGCACGGCGCGCGGCTTGCCGCCATCGAAGGCTCGATCCCGCCGCCGCGTGCGCCGATCAAGGGTTGCGCCTTTGCGCCGCGCTGCTCGCGGGCCATGCTGATCTGCGCCACGCAGGCGCCGGTCGAGCGGAACGCGGCGACGCATCGCTGGCTTTGCCATCTGCCGGGAGATGCGGCATGAGCCCGGCGCCGATCCTCGAGGTGCGCGATCTCGTCGTCCGCTACCGCGCCCGCGGCCTATTCGCGGCGGCGCCGAAGCCGGCGGTCAACGGCGCGAGTTTCGAGCTCGCCAGGGGCGAAACCCTCGGCATCGTCGGGGAGAGCGGGTCCGGCAAAACCAGTCTTCTGCGCGCGCTGTTGCGATTGCTGCCGGTTGAAAGCGGCTCGGTGAGGCTTGAGGGGCAGGATTGGCTGGCCCTGAACGGCGATGTTTTGCGGCGCGTACGTCAGAAGATCGGGGTCGTGTCGCAAAACCCCTTTCTCTCGCTCAGCCCGCGCCTGACGATCGCCGAGATAATCGCCGAGCCGATGCTCGCGCGAGGAGACCGGTCAAACCTCGCCATGCGCGCCAGGATCAAGAGCCTCTTATCGGACTGCGGCCTACCGTCGGACTTCCTCGAGCGTCGTGCGCGCGAGCTTTCCGGCGGCCAGGCGCAGCGTGTCGCGATCGCGCGGGCGCTTGCGCTGGCGCCGAAGCTGATGATCCTCGACGAGCCGACTTCTGCACTCGATGTCTCGGTGCAGGCCCAGATTTTGAACCTGCTGGCCGAGCTGAAGGAAAGCCGCGGCCTGTCGATGCTTTTCGTCACCCACAATCTGAAGGTCGTTGCGCATATGGCGGATAGCCTCATGGTCATGCGGCGGGGTGACGTGGTCGAATCCGGCCGGACAGAAGAGGTGGTGCGGACGCCAGCGCAGGACTACACGCGCGAACTGCTGGCGTTCGGTCTCAATGTCCGCCCGGACCGGGCATGACTTACGGCGTTTCCACGCCGTCGATGTTGTGGCCTGATCCCTAAACCTCCGGGACGCAATCAGCCGACAACAGCGACCGCTTCGATCTCAACCTCGTAGTCGCCGATCAGATCGCCTGCGGCGACCATGGTGTTGGCTGGCTTGATCTCGCCGAAGACGCGGCCATGGGCGCGGGATGCCGGTTCCCATTGCGCTGCATCGCGAAGATAGATGCGGGTGCGCACCACGTCTTCCACCCGTCCGCCGAGCGCGGATATCGAAGCTACGATCTTGTCGAGGATATAGGTGGTCTGCGCGCCGACATCGCCGGGTGCCACACAACGGTCGGAGCCGTGGGTGGCAGTGGTGCCGGACACATGGATCGTGTCCTTGATGCGCACGGCACGGCTATAGCCGGCAATCGGCTCCCACACGCTGCCCGAGGATACGCGCGAACGCCCCGGTCGTCCGGGAATGGCCTCGGCCACGTAGATGGAGGGCAGTGCGTCGAGATGATGGCTGAGATCGCCCGAGGCGGTGAGATAAGGCGGGCGGCGATATTCGTCGCCACAATCGCCAGGAATGGGCAGGGTTTCGGCGAAGGCGGCCTCCAACCGTGCCTTGTCCTCGGCATCGAGCGCAAAGCCGAAGACCTTCAAATTGTCGTCGCGGTGCTCGTTCTCGCCAAGTCGGGCGCCGATGATGGCCGCCGCCACCGCCTGGTGTTCGAGAACCCAGCGCGTGGCAACATTGGAAATCGAGACCTTGTGCTTGCGGGCGATCTCGCCGCTTGCGACCAGAATGTCTTGAAACGCCTGCCAGCCGCCGGCAGCATCGATGAAACGCTTGTATTTCGAACGGCTCCAGTCGGCGATCGAGGCGGGCTCCGAGGCACCCAGCCATTTGTCGCTGAGGAAGCCGCCACAAAGCGTGCCATAGGCGAACAATTTTACGCCGGTGCGCTGGCAAAGCTCCGAAAGCGGACCGGCCGCGCGGCGGTCGACCAGCGAGAAGGAAACCTGGTTCGAGGCGAGGGGGACACCGTCGGCAAGTGCCAGGGCCAAGTGGGCGGCGTCGAAATTGGTGACGCCGATGGCGCTGATCAAACCCTCGTTCTTGAGCTTCGCCATTTCATGCAGGGCGTCGAGCCAGGCGGGATGCTCGAAGCTCCACCAATGGAACTGCAGGAGATCGACCTTGTCGACGCCGAGCCGGTCGAGCCTTTCCTGCACGCCCTTGCGGACCACATCCGCCGTCATCGGCCCGGGTTCAGGGCACCATTTGGTGAAGGCCAGCGAACGCTTTCCGGAAGGATAACGCGCCAGCAGGCGGCCGGTGATGATCTCGGCACTTCCGTAGTGGTCGGCCATGTCGAACGTGTCGAAACCGGCGTTGACATAAGCCTGCAGAGCGTCGGCGCCGTTTTCCGGATCGAGCGGCGTACCACCTTTCTCCAGATCGGCCACCTGCCACAGCCCACAAAGCAGGCGGCTGATGTCGAGCCCGGCAAGCGTCGTGCGCTCGGGAGTTGTTAGCATCATGTGCCTCGTTCAGGGATTTGGATTGGTGGGGTTCGTGGACGCCGCTTGCCTGGCCGAGAGACGGGCGAGATGGCGCGAAACAATGCGTTCTTCGCCAAGGATGCCTCGGGGTCGCAACAGCAGGATGGCGCAAAGACCGACGCCGATGATGACGATGCGCAATGCAGCGGCACGGGCTTGCTGGTCCGGCGGGAACAGGCCCGCGATGGCACCCGCCGAGGCCGCCCAAATCCCCCACACCAGGACGGCGCCGAGGATCGCGCCGCGATTGTTGCCGGAGCCACCGACGATCAGCATGGCCCAGACCTGGAAGGTGAGCAGCGGCACATAATTGTCGGGTGCAATGAAGCCGACGAAGTGTGCCTGGGTAGCCCCCGCCAATCCCATTATGGCGCCGCCGATGGCAAAGGCCTGCAGACGGAACCGGGTGGCGTTCTTGCCGAGCGCGAGGGCGGCGGTTTCGTCTTCCCGGATGGCGCGCAGCACGCGTCCCCATGGGCTGCGCAGCAGATGCTCGAGTGCGAGGTAGAGCAGAATTACCACGACCACCAGAACGCCAAGATTGAGCAGGCTGAATGCCAGCGGATCGCTTGCGAAAGCGGCGAAGGGGCGCGGGATGAAGCCGATGCCAAAGGGTCCACCCGTAACGCTTTGCAGGTTGAGCGCGATGAGCTGCACCGTCACCGCGACACCGAAGGTGGCGATGGCGAGGTAGTCGGCGCGCAGCCGGATCGTCAGCCAACCGACCAGGAAGGAGGCAAGTCCGGTGGCGATGGCCGCGCCCAACCAGCCGACAAGGATCGGCAGGCCGAAGCCGCCGAAGCGGTCAGGTGCATCAGGGGTTGTCAGCAGCGCCGAGACATAAGCACCGATGGCGACAAAACCCGCGACGCCGACATTGAACAGGCCGGTCTGACCCCATTGCACGTTGAGGCCGAGGCACATGACCGCATAGGTCAGAGCCATGGTCAGGAAGAAGGCGGCGTAGGCGATCAATTCGACGCTCATTCGGCTCTCCCGAACAGGCCTTGCGGGCGCAACAACAAGACGGCGACCAGGATGACAAAGGCGACCGCCGCGCGCCATTCGGCGCCGATCACCTGCACGCCCAGCGCTTCCGCTATGCCAACGATCAAACCGGCCAGCATGGCTCCGGGAACGCTGCCGATCCCGCCCAGGATCGCGGCGGCGAACAGCGGCAACAGCAGATCCAGGCCCATATAGGGGCGAATCTGCACCAGCAGGCCTGCCATCGCGCCGGCGATACAGGCAAGTGCCGCACCCAGCACCCAAACGGTGCGGATGACTTGGCGTACGTCGACGCCGACAACTCCGGCAAGCTGCTGATTTTCGCTGACGGCGCGCATCGAACGCCCGATTGCCGTGCGCGTGAGCATGATATGGACTGCGAGCACGAGCGTGGCTGCAGCGGCCAGCGACAAGAGTTGGTCGGGTGTTGCCCTGAGCCCACCGCCAAGCGGAAGCGCGATCTGCAGTGCCTTCGAGAAATAAGCGGGCTTCGAGGTGAAAATGAATTCCAGCGTGCTGCGGAGCGCGAGCGAGGCGCCGAAGCTTGCCATGACCATGATGATGATGGCGCTGCGCCTTTTCCGCAGTGGACCGAACAGCAAGGCGTCGACGAGCAAAGCGAGGCCCGCGGTCAAGGCCATGGCGGCAACGATGCCCAGCGGCAGCGACCAGCCGAAGGAAAACGGACCGATCGGAGCAAGCAGCGCGCCAGACAGGGAGCCGATCAGGCCGCTCGCCGCCAAGGCAAAATAAGCACCCCAGCTGATCATTTCGCCATGCGCGAAATTGGCGAAGCGCAGGATCGAATAGGTCAATGTGATGCCGATGGCGCCGAGCCCGATCATCGATCCGGCGATCAGTCCGTCCATGATGAGTTGCGGGTTCATGGCGTCGGTACCTCGCCGCTGCGCCGCGCGCCAAGATAGAGTTCGGCGACGATCGGGTCGTTGGCCAGGGTTGCGGCAGGACCTTCGTGGCGCAGTTGTCCCTCCACCAGTATGACTGCTCGGTCGGCAATGGCGAGAGCCGCTTTCACATTCTGTTCGACCAGGATGATGGTGACACCCGCTTCGTTGATCGCCTTGAGCTGCGCGAAGACCTCTTGCACGATCTTCGGCGAAAGACCGGCCGACGGTTCGTCGAGGATCAGCACGGCGGGTTCCACAATCAGCGCGCGCGCCACCGCCAGCATCTGGCGCTGGCCGCCCGAAAGCTGGCCGGCGCGCAAGGAGGGGCGTCCGGCGAGGTCAGGGAACATTGCATAGAGATCGGCGATACGGCGGCTGCGCTTTTCCTTCGGCAGCACGTTCGCGGCCAGAAGCAAGTTGTCGTGGATCGACATCGTTGCGAAGATGTTTTCGGTTTGCGGCACGAAAGCCAGGCCGTGGCGGATTTTCTCGTGCGTCGGAACGGCGGTGCTGTCGAAATCGCCAAGAAGGACGGTCCCGGAATGGATCGGCACCAGCCCGGCGATCGCCTTGACGAAGGTAGATTTGCCCGCGCCATTGGGGCCGAGCACGATGACAAGTTCGCCAGCGCGGATCGAAAAATCGACACCGCGCACGATGGGCAGGTCGCGCTCGTACCCGGCGACCAAGGAACGGGTCGATAGAGCAACTGGAGGCTGTTGGCCACTCATACTGTAACCTCGCCGAGATAGGCTTCGATCACGGTTCGGTCACGCGAAACTTTGGCGGGCGAGCCTTCGGTCAGGAACTTTCCCGCCGCCATGACAACAACGCGGCCACACAGCCGAGCCACCATGTCCATGTTGTGTTCGATGAGCAGGATCGACTTGCCCTGACCGTTCAGTTCGAGCACGCGATCGATGATCAGTTCGAGCAGCGTCGGGTTGACGCCGGCCGCCGGTTCGTCAAGCAGGATGGTCTCGGGATCGGCCATCAGCATACGCGCCAGTTCCAGAAGCTTGCGCTGGCCGCCGGACAACACCCGCGCCGGTTCGGCTTCGAGACTGGATAGATTGACGAAGTCGAGCAGCGAACGCGCCTTTTCGACAGCCTGGCGTTCTTGGACGGCGACACGACCGGACCGCAGGAAATTCGACCAGATATGCTCGCCAGCCTGGTTCTGACTGCCGACCAGTACATTTTCCAACACGGTCATTTCCGCAAACGGACGAGGGATCTGGAAGGTACGGCCGATGCCACGGGCGATGCGCCGTTCCGGGCGTTCCTGCGCAACCTCGACGCCGCCGATCCTGATCGAACCGGATGTCGGCGTGAGACTGCCGGCCAAAAGGTTGAAGAGGGTGGTCTTGCCAGCGCCGTTTGGGCCGATCAGCCCAACCATTTCGCCGCGATGCAGCGCGATCGACATATGATCAACCGCGCGCAGGCCGCCGAACTGTTTCACCAGGTCCTGAGCTTTGACGAGCTCCGCGCGCCTGTCGGCGTGCGGAAGAGCGGAAGGTGTGTCTGCGACAGGCTGCATTGTGGTCAATCGAAGAATTTTGATCGATGATGTTTGATCAAACTTTACATCGCAGCGAAATGCAACTAGAAAAATCGAACTGGCATCCGGTTTCGAATGGTGGACAAAATGCCTGATCGCAAGAACCGTCGCGCGCCGATTTCCGTCCGCTCCTTGGTCGCAGGTGCGGCGTGAGCAGGCGTGGTGCTCTTTCGCCCGTAGGCCGCGAAACCCTGCATGATCGCGTCTACGCCGAGATGCGCCGCTCGCTGATCCACGGTATGTTCGACGCGGGCCAAATGATGCGCATCGTGGATCTCGCCGAGACCCTGGAGACCAGCACGATGCCCGTGCGCGAGGCTCTGGGCCGTCTGGTCTCGGAACAGGCACTGGAAGCCTTGCCCAATCGATCCGTTAGGGTGCCGCTGATCACGCGCGAAAGGCTGGAAGATCTGGCCCGCGCGCGTTGCCTGATCGAAGGGCAGGTCACCGCGCTGGCTTCGTCCAATCTTGCCGCTTCCGATTTCGAAGAGCTGCGTCGGTTGACGGCGGCGTGCGAGGCCGCCTTCGCCAGCAGCGATCGCGACAAGGCGCATAAGACTTCCGAACTCAACCACGCCTTCCATTTCTACATTTATCGCGCCGCCGGTTCGGCGGTGCTGATCCCGATCGTGGAAAGCCTCTGGTTGCAATCCGGCCCCTATGTGCGCGCCGCCGCCCAGATCCATGACGGGAACCGTGACATCCCGGCCACCCATCACCACTGGGCGCTGATCGACGCCCTGGAGCGCCGCGACGTTGCGGGCTCGGTAAAGGCGCTGACCGACGACATCACGCGCTCCTTCAACTTGATCCGAGGGCGTCTCGATGCCGAGGATGCGGACAAGCAGAAGCTGCGGCATGGTTGAGCGGCACGACGATTCCTTCGAGCTTTACGACCTGCGCGTCGAGGTGACGGCGCCGGAAGGCGGGCCCATCTATTGTGGCGCCAAGGTTGGCGACTATTTCGAGATGCGCGGGGAGATGCTGCATCTTCCGCCTGGGCAAGGCTTCTCGATCTATTCGTTGGCGGCGTTGCTGCCGCTTCTGCCGGCCAAGCAGAGGCCAACCCACAAGAACGACTGGATGACGACGGACGCGGAAGTCGCCTGTCCGGATCCCAATTGCAGCTCGCGGTTTCGCATTACCCGAACCGGCCTGCGCCGCTTCAGCCACGCTGAAACCACCGCGGTGCCGCTGAAGGACCACTGAGACGAACAGCATGCAGAGAACAAGACTGGCGCCGGACTACGAGATTTCGCGGGTTATCCGCGGCGGCTGGCAGATGGCCAGCGGCCATGGAGCCGCGCGCAGCGACGATCCCGTGGCAGACATGATCGCATTCGTCGATGCCGGCATCACCACCTTCGACTGTGCTGACATCTACACTGGGGTGGAAGAGCTGATCGGTCGCTTCCGGTTGCGCTACCGGGATATGCGCGGGCAGACCGCGCTCGACCGCATCAAGGTTCACACCAAGTTCGTGCCCGACCTCGACGTGCTGCCGCGCATCACCAAAGCCTACGTTGAAGGCGTCATCGATCAGTCGCTGAAGCGCCTCAACCTCGATCGGCTCGACCTCGTGCAGTTCCACTGGTGGGATTATGAAGCGTCGCGCTGGCTGGAGACGGCGGGCTGGCTGGAAGAGCTGAGGCGCGCCGGCAAGATCGACAAGATCGGCGGCACCAATTTCGACACCGGCCATGTCGAGGAGATCGTAGCTTCAGGCGTGCCCTTGACCTCCATGCAGGTGCAATATTCCTTGCTCGACGCCAGACCGGCCAAACGAATGGCGGCGCTGGCCGCCGAAAAAGGCTTCTCGCTGCTCTGCTATGGCACCGTCGCCGGCGGTTTTCTGGGTGACCGTTGGCTCGGTGCGCCGGAGCCGGTCGAACCCTACGAGAACCGTTCACTCGTCAAATACAAGCTGATCATCGACGATTTCGGCGGCTGGGACTTGTTCCAGCGCCTGTTGCGGACCTTGCGAACCATAGCCGATCGCCATGACGTCGATATAGCCACGATTGCCAGCGCGGCGATGCTCCTGCGTCCGGCGGTGGCTGGCGTCATCGTCGGCGCTCGTAGCCGCGCGCATCTGGCTTCCAACCTCGCGATTGCCGACATCGTTCTGACCGCCGAGGATCAGCAACAGATAGCTGCCGTGCTTGCCGAGGCGCATGAACTTGAAGGCGATGTCTACGCGCTCGAGCGCGATCGTGAAGGCCGCCACGGATCGATCATGAAATACAACCTGAACAAGGGAGCGGCCTGACGCCAGCTTGCCAGCTAAATCCGTCTTTGCAGACCAAAACAAGGCCGTGTCGGCAGCAGGGCCACAACAAAGGGGAATGACATGAAGAACTATCTTTTCGCCACCACCGTGCTGACTGCACTTGCCGCTTCTTCCCTTCCAACGCTTGCCGCCGATTGCGACATCACCGTCGGCCTCGTCATGGAGCTCACGGGTCCTGCTGGCGAATACGGACAGGCCGGTGCGAAATCGGTCGAGATGGCTTTCCGCGATTTCAACGAAGCCGGTGGTGTTGGCGGCTGCAAATTGATCACCGATACGCGTGATAGCCAGAGCCAGGGTAATGTCGCGGTCGATCAGGCGACCCAGCTCGTCAACATCAAGAAAGTGCCGGTGATCATCGGCGGCATCATCTCGTCGGTGTCGATCCCGATCCTGACCTCGGTAACCGCGCCGGCCGGTGTCGTGCAGGTGTCGCCGGCCTCGTCCTCCCCAACGCTGACGACGCTTGGAAAGGACGGCAAGACCAATGGTGTGTTCTTCCGCACCATCACCTCCGATGCCCTGCAGGGCACCGCCGCAGCGAAATATGCGATCGACCAGGGCCTGAAGAAGCTCGCCATCATCCATGTCAACAACGACTTCGGCGTCAACATGGTCAAGGAATTCGCCGACGCCTACAAGAAGCTCGGCGGCACCATCACCTCGACGACACCCTACAACGAGAAGCAGGCGAGCTATTCCGCGGAAGCCAGCGCAGCCATGGCGGGCGAGCCGGAAGCGCTCTATCTGGTCAGCTACCCGGTCGATGGTGCGACAATCGCCCGCGCCTGGATTTCCGGCGGCGGAGCCCAGAAATTCCTGCTCAATGACGGCATGAATTCGGCCGAGTTCATCGACGCGGTCGGCGCGCAGTATCTGAAAGAGGCCTATGGGACGTCGTCCGGCACCAGCAAGACGGCGTCGACCGATTATTTCTACGGCGCTTATGAGGCCTTCTCAGGCGGTATCAAGCCGGACGCCCCTGCCGCCGACCGTTCCTACGATGCGGGCGCGATCGTGGCGCTGGCGATAGCCAAGGCCGGCAGGGGCGATGCCGCCGCGATCAAGGCGGCCATTCCGGAAGTTGTCGCGGCAGGTGGCGCACCGATCCATGCCGGCAAGGCGGAATTCACCAAGGCGCTGGCGCTGATCAAGGAGGGCAAGCCGGTGAAGTATGAGGGGGTCATCGGCCCGGTCTCCTTCGACCAGTATGGCGACATCACCGGCCCGTTCCGCCTGTGGAAGATAAAGGACGGCAAGGTCGAGACTGTTGGCGAGATGAGCGCCGACGCGGTCGCCAAGACCAAGGCGGAAATGCAAAAATAGCAGATCGCCGGCCACCCCTGCTGAAACAGGTTTTCGGCAGGGGTGGCTCAGTGACCTGCTGGTTTGCCTTGCGGTGCGAAGCCGCAGCGAGGCATTTGGTCCCTGGACATCCGGCATAGCCGGCGATGTCGCAATTCCCCCATCGCAACACAGCTGCCCTCTAACGGCTGCCGCGGATCGGCATGCGCCTTCCGCCTTCGGCGCTAGCCTGGCGTCGCACAACGTCGGGTGCGACCGACACGCGGTTACGACCGTCGGATTTGGCCTGGTACAGCGCCCTGTCTGCGCGTTCGACCAGGTGGCGCCAGTCGCGGGGGCTGCGCTGGCCGCAGGCGACGCCGAAGCTGGCGGTGATGGCGAGCTGAGCACCGCCGGGAATGGTGAAGCGATGTCCCTGCAGCGTCATGCGGATGCCCTCGGCGAGGTGGGCGGCATGGTCGATGTCGGGACAGGCAAACAAGAGCGCGAACTCCTCGCCACCGAAGCGGGCGACGACGCCGCCGGCTGGCGTCTCACGCTTCAGCAATGTCGCGGTGTCGACCAGCACCCGGTCGCCGGCGAGATGGCCATGGCTGTCGTTGATGTTCTTGAAATGGTCGATGTCGACCATCACCAGACACAGCGTTTCGTCAGCGGGCAGCCTGCCGCCGCCATTCTGGGCGATATGGTCCAGCGTGCGTCGGTTCAACACGCCGGTCAGGCCGTCGGTCTCGGCCTGCACCCTGAGCTCGCTGGTCAGCGAGGCGCGCTCGCGCATCCTATCCTGCAACACGTCGATGGCATTGAACAGGCGCACGATCTCGCCGGCACCGCCGAGATCGGCGCGCGCGGCTGGCGGGCGATCCTCGGCCAGGCCAATCACCTCCTCATGCGCCTGCAGCAGCGGGCGGAAGACGTCGCGGCGCACAGCCAAAAGCACGCCGATCAAGACCGCGAGAATGACCGCCGTTGCCAATGCCACGGCAAGGAAGAGGCGCAAAGCGCCGTCACGCTCCATCGAGAAGCGCGACACCATTTCGTCGAGGAAGGCCATGCGGTAGTCCTCGATCGGCTTCATGGTCGGCACGAAGCGCGTGGTCAGATCGGTCGCGGTGATCGAGTAGTTGGTGGAATCCTTGCCTTCCTTGATGACCTTGTCGATGAGGTCCATGCCGACGCCAAAGAACAGCGCGTCGATGGCGGCCTGGTTCTTGGCGAGGTCGGGCACGGCGTTGAGCGCGGTCTGGCTGTGCAGCATCTGCCAGATTTCGTAGATGCGACCCTGGCTCTGGCGCGCGTCGATGATGTTGGGCAGTGGGATACGCTGGTGCGAGGCAAGCGGCGCGATCACCTCGGAGGCCGCCCGGCCGCCATATTCGCGCAGATCCGCGAGCATCTGGCCGATGAGCGCCGGCGCCGCCAGTCCGCTGTCGTGGCTGATCAACTCGTTTGAGCGCCACGTCACTACGGAGCGAAAGCGGTCCGAAACGTCGAACATCGCCTCAATCGCCTGCTGCATCGCCCGAAGCTTGGCCTCGTCGCCCTTGGAGGCCTGGACTTGGTCGACCTTGTCCCTTGCCTCGGCCAGCGCCGCCGTGACAGCCGCGAGAAGCGCGGACGGCACCGGATGGTCATGGAGCAGGAAAGGCACCTCCGGCGCAGCGGCCAGACCAGCGAGAGCGGCGTCGCTGCGGGCGCGGAAATCCGCCAGGCGCTTCAGGGAGGCATCGCTGGGCGAGGGGCTCTCCGACATGACGTTGTTGGCTGGTCCGCGCTCGGCTGAAAGGAAATTCGCGGCATCGAGAATTTGGCGATAATACTGGATGTCGTAGAGGTTCTGCCTGGCCTCGGCGAAATCATTCCACGCCCGCGACAGGATCATGGTGGCCAGCACTGTTGCGCAGAGCACAGCCAGGCCAATGCTGAACGACAGTTTCGGATAGAGGCTCTGGTCGCGGTTCAACCGGCGCAGGCGCAGCCGTAGCGCGTCGAGCGACCACCGGGTTTCGGCGCGGCGCCGGCGCGAGCCGAAAGGCGTGGCCGCGGCGTTGGCGGACGCTGCCTCTGGGCTCTGGGAGTTGGTCTGCATCATTGAAGGATCGGCCTGAAACGGTACGCTGTCTTACTGCACGTTCTAACGACCCCCACCTTTCGTTTGGTGAAGACGGTTGGTTAAATCGGAGTTAGCGGGTCTCTGCGCCTTTTCAGTGACAGTATGATATTGCATCGGGCGCCGCTTGTCAGCGGCGGCGGTGTTTCGCTCCGGGCGCCAACGTTCGGCTGCGTCGCCACTCAATGGCGCTCACCAAACCGAAGGAACGGCCCGTCGCCGGGTCGACGGCGGGCCGAAACGATTATTGCGGTCTGGCTTCGTAGACCTTCTTGCCTCCATACATGGTCCAGACAACCTTGGTGTCGCCGATCTCCTTGGCGGAGACTGACAGCACGTCGCGATCGACCAGCGCGAAGTCCGCGGCCTTGCCGGGCTCGATCGACCCGATGCGGTCGGCGCGACGCAACGCCTTGGCCGCGTTGATCGTGTAGGCGTAGAGCATCGCCTCCGCGCTCACCGCCTCCTTGTCGAGCAACACCCCCTTAGGCCCCTCGCGGTTCATCGCCGTGCGGATGGCCAGGAAGGGATTGGGCGAGGACACCGGCCAGTCGCTAGCGCCGGCGATGGTGGCACCGGCCTTGAGCAGCGAATTGGCCGGATAGATCCACTGCATGAAGGCCGGGTCGAGATAAGGCTCCAGCATGTCGGTGGTGAACTCGTCCTTCAGCGCCCAGATCAACTGCATGGCGGCGATGACGCCCAGTTGCTTGAAGCGGGGGACGTCCTGCGGCTGTACGATTTCGAGATGGGTGATAGTGTGCGGAATGCCGCTGTCGCCATTCGTCTTGCGTGCCGCCTCGATGCCATCCAGTGCCTCGGTCACCGCGCGATCGCCGATCGCGTGAATGTGGACGAGGGCGCCGCGCTTGTCGGCTTCCGTCACCAGCGCCTTGAACTTGTCGGTGCCGATCACCTCCGGTCCTGGCGTGCCGAGGTTCTTGTAAGGCTTGGACAGCGACGCGGTCTGAGCCGGATATTCGATGACGCCGTCGGCGAAGATCTTGATGCCGCCTACCATCAAACGGTCGCTCTTGGGGTATTTGGTGGCCAGCGTGTCATAGACCTCCATGGCTTGCGGACCGCTGGCCGCGTTGAGCAGCGCCATGCCGGTGACATGCGCGGTCAACTCGCCATTGTCGGCCAAAGCCTTGTAGGCCGGCAGGATGCCTTCCTGTTCCTTCGTCGGCGAGGCGCTGAAGATGGCGCCCGTGGGCTCCACATTGACGATCGGGTCGAGCCAGGCGGTGATGCCGTCGCCGTTCATCTCCTTGACGGCGGCGCGTAGGGCTTCCTTCTGAGCCTCGAGCGGAACCGGTGGCAGCGCCGTCAGCACCTTGTCCCAGCCAGCATCGGCGACAAAACCGTTCGGCGCGCCATCCGCGCCTAGCGTGTAGAATTTGCGGTCGGCCTCGGCGAGACCGTCGACGAAGTCCTTGGTGACTCCGGCGCGGGTCAGCAGTGCCTTGTTGGCCCAGCCGGTATGCCCGTCTGAGCCGACCAGCACGACCGGCATCTTGTCGTAAGGGGCCGCGTTGAACAGCCCGTCGAGTTCCGCCGGTTGCCAGTAAGCGGCGGTGATGACGCCGAGGCGCAGGACATCGCCCACCAAACCGCGTTTGTTGTCGATCGATTCCGTTGCGAACTTGCCGAGCTCCGCGATGGCGCGGCTTTCCTCGGGCAGGATCGCCGAGACCGAATTGAACCCGGCGAACAACGCGTGGACGTGGGCGTCGATCAGGCCGGGCAGCAGCATGCCGCCGCCGAGGTCGATCTTTTCCGCGTCCGCCGAGGCCGCCTTTTCGACATCGGCGAGCTTGCCGACGGCAAGGATGTTGCCATCGCGGATTGCCACCGCTTCGGCGCTCGGCGCCGCGGTGTTGGCGGTGAATACCTTGCCGTTGGTCAGGATCATGTCGGCCGCGAGGGCCAGGCTGGGCATCGACAGACCAGCCAGAAGTGCGCCTATGAAGCCGGCGCCGGCTTTGCTTAGTGTCAAGACACGTTCACTCCCTTTCGTTTCGGTTGCCTTCCACGGACCGAACCAGGGCCGTGCGCCCTAGTGCAGTCCGCCCACTCCCAGCAGCCGCTCGACCGTCGAGTGGTCCGCTGCAAGTTCCTGCGGCGTGCCCCGCCAGGCGATGCGTCCCCGTTCGAGCACGATCACCTGGTCGGCGAAGTCGAGCGCGCTCTGGATACGCTGCTCGACAAGCACGATCGTCATGTCTCCCTGTTTGGCGAGGGTGGCGAAAGCCGCCATCAGTTCGTCGCAGATTACCGGGGCGAGGCCCTCGAGCGGCTCGTCCAGCAACAGCAGCGTCGGTTGTCCGAGGATAGAGCGTGCCGTCGACAGCATCTGCTGCTCGCCACCCGACAGCTGCGAGCCGAGATTGCGCCGCCGTTCCGCCAAGCGCGGGAACATCCGGTAGGCTTCCGCGATTGCCTCCCTGGGCCTTCCCTTGAGGCCGACGAACAGATTTTCCTCGACAGTGAGGGTTGGGAAGACCCAGCGCGCCTGTGGCACATAGCCCACGCCACTCAGCGCGCGTTGCGCGGTGGCGAGGCCGGTGATGTCGGCGCCGCCGACGAGGATCGAGCCACCTATGTGACGGGTCAGGCCTGCCAGTGTCGCCAGCAGGGTGGTCTTGCCCATGCCGTTGCGGCCAAGCACCGCCAGGCGCGCGCCGGCGGGCACGGAAAGCGAGACATCTTCCAGCACCCGTGTCGGGCCATAGCCGGCCGACAGGCCGGTGACCTCAAGCGGCGCGGCCGGCATCGGCATAGCTCCCAAGATAGGCTTCGCGCACGCGCTGGTCGTGTGTCACATCCGAAGGCGATCCGTCGAAGATGATGGTGCCGGCGGCGAGAACGACCACGCGCCTGGCGAAGCGGAAGACGAGGTCCATGTCATGTTCGATCATCAGGACGGCAAGATCGGTGGGCAGGCCGGCAAGGGCTGCGTCGATGCGACCAGTGTCGCTCTGCGGCACGCCGGCGGCCGGTTCGTCGAGCAGTAGCACCTTCGGCTTCAGCGCTAGCGCCATCGCGATCTCCAAGAGCCGCTGCTGGCCATAGGCGATCTCGCGCACCTTGCGGTGCGCCTGCGTCTCCAGGCCGAGCGCAGCCAGAAGCGTATTGGTCTCCGCCATCACTTCCGGACGATCCAGATAGCTGCCGGTCATGTTGTTGGCGCGACCGTTGCGCTGGAGGATGGCCAGCGCGATATGTTCGGCCGGGCTCATGTCCTGGAACAGCCGCGTCACCTGGAAGGAGCGGACCAGCCCACGCCTGACGCGCTCGGCGGGACCGGCGCGGGTCAGGGTTTCGCCAGCCATCAGCACCTCGCCGGCGTCGGGCTTCAGATTGCCGGTCACTAGATTGACGAAGGTGGTTTTGCCGGCGCCATTAGGCCCGATCAGGGCGACACGGTCGCCGGGATGGAGCGACAGCGAGACATTGTCGGTGACGGCGAGGCCGCCGAAGGATTTCTTCAGGTTGCGGACTTCGAAGACCGGGGTCATGGCTGTTTCTCGCCTGGGCGCGAGAAACGGTCGGCGAGGGTGCCGTAGAGACCTTTCGGCGCGAACAGTACGACGGCGACGAGCAGCGCGCCGACGATGGTCAGCCAGTGGAACGGGTTGGCCGCGGCGACGAAATCCTCGAACAGCATGAAGATCACCGTGCCGGCCAGCGCGCCGAACAGCGAACCGGTGCCGCCGAGAACGAGCATGACGAGGGCCTCGGCCGACTGCGTGAACGACAGGCTGTCCAGCCCGACCACCTGCGTCGAGATTGCGCTGAGCGCTCCGCCGACGCCGGCGACGCCACCGGAGAGGACGAACATCCTCAACAGGGTCGCATTGGGCGATGCGCCCATCGCACGGATGCGCACCGGGTCTTCCTTGGCTCCGCGGCACAACATGCCGAAGGGGGAACGCACGATGATGCGCAGGACAATGAAGACGATCACCAGTAGCGCCACGCCATAGGCATAGGCCGTGCGGCTCCACAGGTCGAAGGCGAACAGGCCGAACAATGGAGCCGGCATGATGCCGGACAACCCGTCGCTGCCGCCGCTCCACGACGTCGTCTTGTTGGCGAATTCGTGGAACAGATGGACGAGCGCGATCGACAGCACCAGTTGCGGCAGGCCGTGGGCGCGCAGCATGACGAGCCCGCAGACGAAACCTGCGACCATGCCGCCGACGAGGCCGGCCAGCGTCATCAAAAGCGGGTCGGTGATGCCGAAATGGACGGCGCCAATGCCGGCCGCATAAGCGCCGGCGCCGAACAGCGCCGCCTGTCCGAGCGTTGCGATGCCGCCATAGCCGGTGACGAGATCGAGCGACAGCACCAGCAGGGCGATGGCGATAATGCGGGTCAGGAGGGCGAGGTTGTTGGGAAACAGCAGATAGCCGATTGCGGCAATCAGGAGGATGGCGCCGATGCCGACGAGGTCGCCAGCGATGGGTCGCCTTCGTTTCGGCACGGTCCCGGCATCGGTGCTGGTGGCAGCCGACATCAGCCACGCCTCCCGGCCAGGCCGTGCGGGAACAGGCAGACGATGGCGATGACGGCCAGATAGAAGAAGAATTCGCCGAATTCGGGCATCCAGTAACGACCGGCCGTATCGATGCCGCCGAGGAGCAGGCAGGCGGCGAGTGCACCGGGGATGGAGCCGGCGCCGCCGACCGAGACCACGACCAGGAACGTCACCATGTAGCGCAGCGCGTAATAGGGCTCGACCGGCAGCAGCTCGGCGCCGAGGACGCCGCCGAGTGCGGCGAGGCCAACGGCGATGGCAAAGGAGACTGCATAGACAATCTCAGTACGCACGCCGAGTGCGGCCGCCATCGATGCGTTGTCGACGGAGGCGCGCAGCTTGATGCCGAAACCGGTTCGCTCGATGGCGAACCAGAGGGCCGCCGCCACCGTCAATCCGGCGACAATGGCGAATATCTTGTGCGCGGCGATGGAGCGGAAGCCGAGGTCGACCGAGCCTTGCAGCGCATGGGGCAAGGGGATGGTCTTCAGCGTCGGGCCGAAGATGTAGTTGGCGATGCCGATGATCATGAAGGTGATGCCGATGGTCATCAGCACCTGGGTGAGTTCCGGCGCGCTATAGATACGCCGGTAGAGCAATCGCTCGATCGGCGCCGCGATGACGATGGTGCCGAAAACGGCGAGCAGGATGGCCACGGCGTAACCGAGACCGAGCGACTGCGCCGCATAGGAGGCGATGTAGCCGCCGATCATGGCGAAGGCGCCATGGGCAAGGTTGACCACGCGCATCAGCCCCATCGTCACCGACAGGCCGATGGAAATGACGAACAGCACCATGCCGTAGGCAAGCGCGTCGACGGCGACGCTGAAGACAGTCTGCATTACGCACCTCCCTTCGCGCATCCTGCGCCAGGATCATGTCGGCGTCGATGGATGGTCAAGCCACGGGGATCGGCGGCCCGCCGCGCGTTGGGACGGCAGCGGCGGGACGGCTAGGCTCGAACAGGCTTATTTCTTGGCGGCGAGGCCAGGATCGCCCTGCTTTTCGAAAGCGCGGATTTCCTTGTTGTAGTAGGTTCCATCCGCTGCCTTGGTGACTTCGCGCAGATAGATGTTCTCGACGATGTGCCGGCTTTCCGGATCGATGGAGACCGGGCCGCGCGGGCTCGTCCAGGACAGGCCCTTGACGGCGCCGACCGCCTTCTCGGCATCCTGCTTGCCGCCGGTCGCCTCGATCATCTTGTAGATGACATGCATGCCGTCATAGGCGCCTACCGCCGGGAAGGAGAGTTCGGCCGCATTGCCGATCACCTTGCTGGCCGCCGCGACGAAGGCCTTGTTCTCGGGCGAGTCATGCGAAACGGCATAATGGAACGTCGTCTGCAGGCCGAGCGCGCTTTCGCCGAGCGCTGGCAGGTCGGATTCCTGGGTCAGGTCACCCGGCGCGAAGAACTTGATGCCGGCCGCCTTCAGGCCGTTCTCGTTGTAAGCCTTGACGAAACCGAGCGTGGGCGGGCCTGAGGGCAGGAACACGAACAGCCCATCGGCGCCGGAATCCTTGATGCGCTGCATGATCGGGGAGAAGTCGGCGGTCGACATCGGCATGCGCAATTGTTCGACCACAGAGCCGCCAGCCTTCTCGAAGCCGGCCTTGAAGGCCGCTTCCGCGTCATGGCCGGGCGCATAGTCGGCGACGACGGTGACGACCTTCCTGGCGCCGTCGTCGAAAGCCACCTGAGCCATCGGCGACACGGTCTGCCAGATGGTGAAGGAGGTGCGCACCACATAGGGGCTCTTGGTTACGATCGCCGAGGCGGCGGCGTTCATCACCACCATCGGCACATTGGCCTGCTGGAGCAGCGGAGTGGCCGCCATCGCGTCCGGCGTGAAATAGAAACCGCCCAGATACTGTACGCCCTCCTTGACGATCAGCTCCTGCGCCAGCGCCTTCGATTGCGCCGGATCAGCCTGCGGTACGTCGCGATAAATGATCTCGACCTCGTGGTTGCCGACCTTGCGGCCATTTATGGCCATATAGGCGTCGATGCCTGCCTTGAAGTTCTTGCCTTGTAGGGCGAAGGGGCCGGAAAACGGGCCAACGATGCCGACCTTGATCGTGTCGGCATAAGCGGCACTGCTCATGGCCGCGGCCAGAAGCGCTGCCGAAAGCAAGCGTTTCATGATTCCTCCCTCATCGACGACCTTCGGGTCTTTCCAGAAATTTTGACAGACGATTCAGTAATGTAAAATGAAATGATCGGCCTTTCTCATATTCCCCAGGTTATTGTTCGGCGCCAAGCCGGGTGATGTTGGCTGCAAGCGCGGCGGCAAGCCGGGTTGATGCAGCGACGGCCGAGATCATCTGCGGGAAGATCATCCATTCCAGCGTCCAGGCCACGCCGGAGCGTTCCTGTTCGTGCACCAGCGCGCCGTGCATGCCGGGGAGTTGCGTGGCGTTGAAGCGGGCGAGCGTAACTAAAACCTCGGCGGCGACCGGGTTCTGCTTATGCGGCATGGCTGAGGATACGCCGCCGCCGGCCAGCTCGATCTCGTCGCCAGCCTGCGCCATCAGCGCGACATCCTGGCCGAACTTGCCGAGCCCGCCGGTGACCAACGACAGGATGGACGCGAGATCGGCGAGCCGGTCACGCTGGCTGTGCCATTGCGGGGCATCGGTGAGGCAGAGTTCGATGGCCAAAGTGGCGCGGACCATTGCCGCCTTGTCGCCGAGCTGGTCCAGCGTGCCGGCGGCGCCGCCGAACTGCAGCGCCAGGCCATCCTTCGACCAGTCGCGCAGGCGTTCCAGATTGCGCTCGGCAGGCCGCCGCCAGGCATCGAGGCGATCACGCACATTTATGGGGATCGCCGCCTGCATACGGGTCCGCGCGATTAGCACACGATGCCCATCGCGCTTGTCGATGTCAGTGATGGCGTCGACGAAGGCTTCCAGTCGCTTTTCGATCGTCGCCAGTGCCGGCTTCAGGCGCAGCATCAGGCTGGTGTCGATGACATCCTGGCTGGTGGCACCGAAATGAACGTGGCGCGCCGCCTCGCCGCCGACGGCCTCCCGCAACTGGCGTACAAGTTCGGGCACGACGACGCCGTCGACGGCAACGGCGGCGCGCAAGCGGTTGAGATCGGGGCTGAATGACGCGACCGCGCGGGCGATCTCGGCTGCTGCTTGCCCGGAAATGATGTCGGCCTTCGTCTCGACCCTGGCAAGGGCTGCCTCGAAGGCCAGCATCGCCTTGAGGTCGGCGGCCACGGAGAACCAGTTCGAAACCTCCTCGTCGCCGAGTAGGCCGCCGAGGATGGGATGGTCGAAAGGGCTGACGCTCATCTTCGCCGCGTCAGATGTCGAGGAAGACGGTTTCCCGCTCGCCCTGCAGATGGATGTCGAACACATAGTTGTTGCTGGCCTCTTCGCGGGCGATCAGCGTCGCCACGCGGGAGCGATGCTCGATGCGCGCCAGAACCGGGTCCTCGGGATTGGCCTCGGCCTCGTCTGGAAAATACATGCGCGTGTGCAGGCCGAGATTGATGCCGCGCGCGACGATCCAGAAGGTGATGTGCGGCGCCATTAGCCTGCCGTCCTTGTAGGGGACGCGGCCGGGTTTGATGGTGGCGAAAGCAAAGCGGCCGGTCTCGCCGTCGCAGGCGCAGCGCCCCCAGCCGGTAAAATTCGGATCGGCGGTGCCGCGCAGCTCGGCCGGGCTGTTGTGGAGCCCTGCCGCGTCGGCCTGCCAGATCTCGACGAGCCCGTCGCGCAACGGTGCACCGGCGCCGTCGATGACACGGCCACTAACGGAAATGCGCGTCCCGCGCGTCTTGTCGCTAACCATGCCGGCGCCGAGGTCGGCGGCATAAACGCCGCCGATGCCGGAAGCATTGGGCGTCAGCCCGATATGCACATAGGGGCCGGCGGTCTGCGATGCCGTTTCCTTCAGATAGCCGAGAGCCTGGGTCATCAAGGTCGTGAACTCTTCGCCATTTCAGGTGACTTTTCGATCATCTTCTCGGGGCCGCGACCTAGTTACCGTCCAGCCGGTTCTCGAACAGGGTCGAGCGCCTGCCGCGCAGCACGATATCAAACTTGTAGGCGCGCGCATCCATGGGGATGGTGTTTTCCATGTCGAGCGGGGCGACGAGCAGCTCGACGGCGCGCCGCTCGGGAATGGTGCGCACGATCGGGCAGCGCCAGATGAGTGGATCGCCCTCGAAATACATCTGAGTGATCAGCCGTTGCACGAAGCCGTGGCCGAACACCGAAAAATGGATATGCGCCGGCCGCCAGTCGTTGGGGCCGTTCGGCCAGGGGTAGGGGCCGGGCTTGATGGTGCGGAAACGGTAATTGCCATTCTCGTCGCTGATGCAGCGGCCGCAGCCGCCGAAATTGGGATCGAGCGGCGCGAGGTAAATTTCTCGTCTGTGCCGGTAGCGGCCGCCGGCATTGGCCTGCCAGAATTCGAGCAGGGCGCCCGGCACGCCGTGGCCGCGTTCGTCCAGAACCTGACCGTGAACGATGATGCGTTCGCCGATCGCGGATTCTCCCGGCCGCGCGAAATTGTGGATGAGGTCGTTGTCGAGTTCGCCGATGATCGAGTGGCCGAAGACCGGGCCGGTGATTTCCGAGATTGTGTTGTCGAGCGCCAGCAAGGCCTTTTGCGGCGAACGCAGCACGGACGTCTTGTAGTCAGGCGTGTAGGCCGGCGGATGCCAGGTGCGGTCGCGCGGGAAGAACGCTCCCGTCTCGGGCTTGCGATTGGGCAGGTCGCTCATGATCAGGCCACCTCCTTTGCGTCGAGCGCGTCGAACACCTGCTTGGCGGTGCGGATCGCCCGGTTGGCGGCCGGTACGCCGGCATAGATGGCGACATGCAGCAACGCCTCGGTGATGTCCTCGCGCGTCGCGCCGGTGTTGACGGTGGCGCGCACATGCATGGCGACTTCCTCGTCATGGCCGAGTGCTGCCAGCAGCGCGATCGTCACGATCGAGCGCTCGCGCTTGGTCCAATTGGGTCGCGACCAAACCGCGCCCCAGGCCGCTTCGGTGATCAGGTCCTGGAACGGACGGTCGAAATCGGTGGATGCCATCTCCGCCCGGTCGACATGGGCATCGCCCAGGACCTTGCGGCGGGTCTCGATCCCCAGCAGATGGCGTTCCGATACCGTTTCGTTCGCGGCCATGTCAGCCCCTCTTGGATGAAGACACAATGAAGGCACCAAGCAGCGCGGCAAAGGCATCCGGCTGTTCGACGCAAGGGATGTGGCCGGCATCGGCGACAATCTCGCAGCGTGCACCCGGCACGAGATCGGCCAGTGCGCGGACGAGGGCCGGCGGTGTCGAGCCGTCCTGGTCGCCGACGACACAGATTGTCGGGACGGAGACGCGCCTGGCCTGTTCGGTCATGTCGGCGCTGCGGAGTGCCTCGCAGGCCGCGACGTAACCATCGACGGGCTGGCGCACCAGCATGGTGCGGTAGGCGGTTAGTTCGTCCGGCCGAGCAGCGTGGAAGGCCGGCGTGAACCATTTTTCCATGATGCCATAGGCGAAACCGGCGATGCCAACGGTTTTGGCAATTTCGATACGCTCGTTCCAGGACTGCGGCGTTCCGATTTTGTGCGCGGTGTCCGAGAGAACCAGCGCGCCGACGAGGTCGGGGCGCGTTGCGTGCAGATCGAGTGCGATCAGGCCGCCGATCGACAGGCCGCAGATGACGGCCTGGCTGATGGCGAGGTGGTCGAGCAGGGCGGCGAGGTCGGCGGCGTGGGTGGCGATGCTCGCCGGCGCGTCGCCGAGGCCGGACAGGCCATGGCCGCGCTTGTCATAGACCAGCGTCGCGCAGTCACCGGCGAGGCGGCTGACGACATCGTCCCAGATGCGGAAGTCGGTGCCCAGCGAATTGATTAAGACGACGACCGGGCCGGAGCTTGGCGCCCCGGTCAAACGGTGGTGCAGGACTATGCCGTTGATCGTCGCCAGTTGCACGCAAGCTCTCCTTGCCTTCCTTGTTGTCCTTTCGTTTGGTTAAGTAAAATAATAAATTCCGCCAAACGATTAACTGACGGGTTATGGCCGCGATGATCGATCAGCGCATCAAGTTCCGCCATCTGCAGACATTCGTCGAGGTGTCGCGGCAGAAAAGCGTGATGAAGGCCGCCGAGACGCTGAATGTGAGCCAGCCTGCGGTGACCAAGACCATCCGCGAGCTGGAGGAGGCGCTGGGGGTGCGGGTGCTGGAACGCGACGGGCGCGGCATTCGCGTGACGCGGCTGGGGGAGGTTTTCCTGCGCCATGCGGGCGCCGCGATCTCGGCGCTGCGGCAAGGGGTGGATTCGATCGCCGCCGACAGCCTCGGCAACGCGCCGCCGGTGCGGGTGGGTGCGCTGCCCACGGTCTCGACCCGCATCATGCCGCACGCGATGCGGTTGTTCCTTGGCGAAAACACTAGCAGCCGTGTCAAGATCGTGACCGGCGAGAACGCGGTGCTGCTCAATCAATTGCGCGTCGGTGACCTCGACATCGTGGTAGGCCGGCTGGCGGCGCCGGAGCAGATGGCGGGATTTTCCTTCGAACATCTTTATTCGGAGGAGGTGCGTTTCGTGGTGCGTGCCGGTCATCCTTTGCTCACGGGCGGCGCCTTCGTCTTCTCCGACCTGGTCGACTATGTGGTGCTGATGCCGACGCGGACCTCGATCATCAGGCCGTTCGTGGAACGTCTTTTGATCGCCAACGGCATGCCGAACTGGCCGAACCAGATAGAAACGGTCTCCCACGCTTTCGGCCGTGCCTTCGTGCGCTCCACGGACGCCGTCTGGGTGATCTCGGAGGGTGTGGTGGCAGCTGATGTCGCCGAGGGGTTTCTCGTCACCCTGCCGATCGACACCAGCGAGACCAAGGGGCCGGTCGGGCTCACCATCCGCACGGATTCGGTGCCGACGCTCGCACTCGGGCTTTTGATGCAGACCCTTCGCGAGGCGGCCGGCGCGATACCCCAGTAGGGAGGTTCGGGCAATCTTCCGGCGCCAGCCTTTCCGGGGCTTGGTATCGGCGCCTTGCATATCCGCAACCCGTCACCTAGCTAATACGGACCTTTGATGGACCGGAGTTTCCCCAACATGGATTTGACCCTCGCTGCCTTCACCCGTCCGGTTTCGCTGCGAGAAGTCCTGTCCCATGCCTGCATTCATCACCCTGTCCAATCTGTGCTGGTCAACGCCTGACGGCACACCGCTTTTCACCGATCTCAATTTAAGTTTCGGCGCGGAGCGCGCCGGCGTCGTAGGGCGCAACGGCACCGGCAAGACGACGCTTCTGCGTCTGATCCAAGCCGAGTTGCAGCCGCAATCGGGCGCCATTCAGGTTTCCGGCACGCTCGGTCTGATGCGCCAGGATATCGGCGCGCGCGACGGTGAAACCATCGCCGACCTGTTCGACGCGCGGCGCGCGCTGGCTTTGCTCGATCGCGCCGAGGCCGGCCTGGCGAGCGCCGACGAGCTGGCCGACGCAGACTGGACGCTGCATGCGCGGCTCGACGCAGCGCTGTCGCGCTGCGGCCTCGATACTGATCCGCGGACGCCGCTGGCATCACTTTCCGGCGGTCAACGCACCCGTGCCGGCCTTGCAGCGCTCATCTTCGCCGGGGCGGATATGCTGCTTCTCGACGAGCCGACGAACAATCTGGACAGAGCCGGACGGGGGGCCGTTCTGGAAATTATCAGAGGGTGGCGCGGCGGAGCCCTGATCGTCAGCCATGACCGCGAACTCCTCGAGGAAATGGACGCCATAGTCGAGCTGAGCACGCTTGGCGCGACGCGATATGGCGGCAACTACAGCGCTTACCGGGCGCGCAAGGCCGAGGAGCTCGAGGCGGCCCGTCACGATCTCGCCCACGCCGAACGAACGCGGGTCGAAATCGATCGCCGGGCTCAGCAGGTGGCCGAGCGCAAGGCGCGCAAGGACAGCGCCGGCCAAAAGGCGCGCGCCAAGGGAGACCAGCCCAAGATCCTGATGGATGCCGCGAAGGGAAGGGCCGAATCCTCCGGCGGCGCCAATGCCCGCTTGCGCGAGGCGCGGCATGAGGTTGCGCTGGAGGCTCTTACCGCAGCGCGCGAAAAGCTCGAGGTCCAACAGCCGCTGCGCATGGACATACCCTCGACTGACCTGCCGCCGAACAAACTGGTTCTGCGGCTCGACGGTTTGACGGGAGGGTACGATCCGGTGCAACCCGCCATCCGCGATCTGTCCCTTGCGATCACCGGGCCGGAGCGCATTGCGATCGCCGGACCGAACGGCAGCGGCAAGACCACGCTTCTTGCGTTGATTGCCGGCCAGCTCGAACCGTGTAGCGGCAAGGTGGATCTGCATGTGAGGCACGCATTGCTGGACCAGCATGTGGGCATTCTCGATCCCGCCCTCTCATTGCGGGACAATTTCCGGCGGCTGAACCCCGGCTCAAGCGAGAACCAGTGCCGGTCGGCTCTGGCCCGTTTCCGGTTCCGCGCTGATGACGCGTTGCGAATGGCCGGCAGCCTGAGCGGCGGCGAAAGGCTGCGCGCAGGTTTGGCCTGCACGCTGGGTCGCGCCGAGCCGCCTCAGCTTCTCATGCTGGACGAGCCGACCAATCACCTCGATCTGGACGCAGTCGAAGCCTTGGAAGCAGCGCTCGCAGCCTATGATGGCGCGCTGCTAGTGGTGAGCCACGACGAGGCATTCATGGAGGGGCTTGTCCTCGATCGCAGGGTCGACCTTGCCGGGAGATCGGGAGGCTGAACGGCGGTAACCCATCGTCCTCGCAGGATCGGTCATAGATTTGCCGGATACGTCCTGGCGCCATGCCAGCCATGGAACCTACGGTTTTCATCGAACCCGTCGCGCCTGAAACGCGCGAGGAATTCGCCTCCGTTCTGCGGGATGCGAGCGCATGGCAGAGATCGATCGGTTCTGAAAGTTGGATCTCGCCCTTCGATGATGCATGGATGCTGCCACGGATCGCGAGGCGCGAACTGTTTCTCGCACGCGTCCAAGGCGAAACCGCCGGAGCATTTCGACTGCTTCGCGAAGACCGCGACTTCTGGGGCGACGGCGAAGTCGGCGACAGCCTTTACCTGCACACGTTCGCGGTGCTCCGGACATATGCCGGAGCGGGGGTAGGAAAGGCGATCATAGACTATGTTGTCGACCAGGGGCGGGCGCTCGGCCGGGAATACATCAAGCTCGATTGCTTCTCGTCGAGCCCGCGATTGGTGTACTATTACGAGAGGCATGGGTTCATATTGGCCGGAACCGTTACCGTGCGCGGCAAGTCCATGAAGCTGATGCAGCGCGCGCTTCGCGGCGTGCCCGGTACCCGCTAGCTGTCGTTCGTAGGTGTTCCGTTGGTGCCCGCCTCAGTAAGGCAGGCCGACATAGTTTTCGGCGAGCGCCGCCGCCGCCGCGCGCGAATGGGTGAGATAGTCGAGTTCGGCTTCCTGGATCCTGCGTTCGAAATCCGTGCTGTCGGGGAAGCGGTGGAGCATGGTGGTCATCCACCAGGAAAAGCGCACGGCCTTCCAGACCCGGGCCAGCGCGCGCCGCGAGTAGGCATCGACGCCGGCGGTGGAGTGCTCGGCGAAGAATTCGCGCAGGCCTTCGAACAAATAGTGCACGTCACTTGCCGCGAGGTTGAGACCCTTGGCGCCGGTCGGCGGCACGATGTGGGCGGCATCGCCGACGAGGAACAGGCGGCCGAAGCGCAGCGGCTCGGCAACGAAGGACCGCAGCGGTGCGATGGATTTCTCGAAGGATGGCCCGGTGACGACTGCTTGCGCGTGATGAAGCGGCAGGCGCCGACGCAACTCGTCCCAGAAGCGCTCGTCGCTCCAGGCTTCCACCTGCTCGTCCGCCGAGACCTGGACATAATAGCGGCTGCGGGTCGTCGAGCGCATCGAGCAAAGTGCGAAGCCGCGCTCGTGGTTGGCATAGACCAGTTCGTGGCTCACCGGCGGCACATCCGCTAGCAGGCCCAGCCAGCCGAACGGATAGACCCGTTCGAATGTGCGGATCGCTTCGACTGGAACGTTTTTGCGGCTGACGCCGTGAAAACCGTCGCAGCCAGCGATGATCTCGCAGTCGATCCGTCCGGCGATGCTGTCCTTCACATAGGTGACATGTGGCTTGTCGCCGGCAAAATCGTGCGGCGTGACATCGTGGGCATCGTAGAGCGTCAGCGCGCCGGTCGCTTCGCGTGCCTGGATCAGGTCGCGCGTCATCTCCGTCTGGCCGTAGATGGTGACGTGCTTGCCGTCGGTCAGGTTGGCGAGGTCAATGCGATGGTCGCGGCCGTCGAAAGCGATGGAGAACCCTTCGTGGATGAGGGCTTTCTCGCGCAGGCGCGCGGCGGCGCCGGCTTGCTCGACGAGGTCGACCGTGCCTTGTTCCAGAACGCCGGCCCGCACGCGGCCGAGGATGTATTCCTTGTCGACGCGGTCGAGAATGATGTTGTCGATGCCGGCCTTGGTGAGAAGCTGGCCAAGCAGCAGGCCCGACGGCCCCGAACCAATGATGACGACCTGCGTTCGCATTCAGTCTCCAGATTGGCGGAGGGCCAGATCAGCGGCCCGCCTGTGAGGCCGCACCATTGCCCAACCTGCCGGTTCGGTAAAATGATATCTAAGGCCGATCGTATATATGGATCGTTATGAAAGCCGGGGACGGTTGTGCGGTGGGGGGACGAAATCGCTCCCTTGCCGGGCGATCGAGGCGGCGCGATCAGGCAGGGTGATCGGACCCACCACGGCCCAGAGCAACGGTGTTGCCCGAGTCCGCCATGAGCCGCCTTTGCGATGGGCCCGATCGCTCTCGGGGCTATTCGACTCGCTCTCTGGTGGCCAAACGTTTTGATCCGCCAGCCACAGTTGCCGGCCGGATTGGTAAACCAATGCTTAACGGAATGCGGTCGCGACGCACATGTGTCTTGCGCAGAGAAGGCCGGCGGCCTCGCATATTCGCATCCAGTACCTCATCCACGGCTGTGAGGTCAAAAAAGTATCGGTTATGCTGGCCGAACGTGGTGGCGCGGTTTTGACGATGGGATTAGCGTTTTCCCAGATGTCAGAGCTGAAGCGAATTCAGCCGATAGGGAAAAGGGCCGCGACGGGAGGACCATCTCGCGCCCCGGAGGAAACGAGCATGGGACCGGACCTGGAAGTCGTCCAGATTCGACAGGGTGAATCGTTCAAGGCCTGGTCGCACGGCTATCCGTTCCGCACGGTGCGCTGGCATTTCCATCCCGAATACGAACTCCACCTCGTGGTGGCGACGGCCGGCCGTTATTTCGTCGGCGATTTCATCGGTGAATTCGAACCGGGCAACCTCGTGCTTGCGGGGCCGAACCTTCCGCACAACTGGGTCAGCGATGTTCCCGAGGGTTCGACCATTCCGTTGCGCTGCCGCATCCTGCAATTCAGCGAGGGCTTCATCGGCGACATCATGAAGGTGCTGCCGGAGCTCGCAGCGCTCGGCCCGGTGCTGGAATGGTCGCGGCGCGGCGTATTGTTCTCGACCGAGACGAGCCGCCAGGCGGCACCGATGATGGAAGAATTGATGGAGGCGCAGGGTGTGCGCCGCATCGAACTCTTCATGGCCATCGCCGGCCTGCTCAGCCGGGCGCAGGGCGCGCGCATGCTGGCCAGCCCAAGCTATATCCCGGACCCTTCCGGCTATATGTCGGCCGGCATCAACAAGGCGCTCGCCTATCTGCGCGAAAACCTGACGCAGCCTTTCGGTGAGGCCGATCTGGCGAGGATCGCCGGACAGTCGACCAGTGCGTTCTCGCGTACCTTCCGCCGCCACACCGGCATGACGCTGGTTCAATATGTGAAGCGGCTGCGGATAAACCTCGCCTGCCAGATCCTGATGAGCGAGGAGCAGGCACCGATCACCGACATCTGCTTCGAGGTCGGCTTCAACAATCTGTCGAATTTCAACCGCCAATTCCTGGCCGAGAAGGGCATGACGCCGTCGCGTTTCCGGCGACTGGTCGTCGACCATATCAACGCGGCGAAGGCCGCCTAGGAGGGAGGGCCAGGGAGGAAACCCATAAGAAAATGCATGACGCGAGCGGCTCGATCGTGGCTCGCGAGGGGAGGCCTTTGTCCGAAATTGCCTCTCGGGGAAGTTCGCGGAGCGGTCAGGAGACGCCGTGGAAACACCTGGGTGAGAGCCGCCGGACCTTTGCCGAACAGCGCAGATCAACACACTGCAACGATGTCATCTAAGGGAGAAGATGGAATGACCAAACACTCATGGAAAACGACCGGCCTGGCCATGCTGGCCCTGTCGCTCGTCAGCGGAACGGCACTCGCGCAAAGCGCCGACGGCGCTACCGTGGCCTTCCTGATGCCGGACCAAGCGTCGACCCGCTATGAGGAGCACGACTATCCGGGCTTCAAGGCCGAGATGGAAAAGCTCTGCGCCACCTGCAAGGTACTTTACCAGAACGCCGACGCCGATGCGGCGCGCCAGCAGCAGCAGTTCAACTCGATGATCACCCAAGGCGCCAAGGTGATCGTCATCGATCCCGTCGATTCCACCGCCGCCACCTCGCTGGTCAAGCAGGCGCAGGCCCAGGGCGTGAAGGTCATCGCCTATGACCGTCCGATCCCGAAGGCCAAGGCCGATTTCTACGTGTCCTTCGACAACGAGGCCATCGGCAAGTCGATCGCCGAATCGCTGGTCAAGCACCTGAAGGACAAGGGCGTGAAGGCCGGCGAGGGCACCGGCGTGCTGCAGATCAACGGTTCGCCGACCGACGCGGCGGCCGGGCTGATCAAGAAGGGCATCCACGCCGGCCTCGACAAGAGCGGTTATCCGATCCTGGCCGAATACGACACGCCAGAATGGGCGCCGCCGAAGGCCCAGCAGTGGGCCAGCGGCCAGATCACCCGCTTCGACAGGAAAATCCTGGGTGTGGTGGCCGCCAATGACGGTACCGGCGGTGGCGCAATCGCCGCGTTCAAGGCGGCGGGCTTCAATCCGGTTCCGCCGATCACCGGCAACGACGCGACACTGGCCGCGCTGCAGCTGATCGTCGCCGGCGACCAGTACAACACCATCAACAAGCCGAGCGAGATCGTCGCGGCGGCCGCCGCCAACATCGCCGTTCAGCTCCTCAAGGGCGAGACGCCGAAGGCCGAGGCGACGCTGTTCGACACACCCTCGCAGCTGTTCGTGCCGGTGGTGGTCACCGCCGAGAACCTAAAGGCGGAGATCATCGACAAGAAGATCGCCACCGCCGAACAGATCTGCGTCGACCGCTATGCCGAGGGCTGCAAGAAGCTCGGCATCACCAAGTAGCCGCAGGCGCGGCAACCGCCCCGTCAGACCGGCGGGGCGGCATTTGCCTGCCGACGAGCAAAGGAACTCTTGGAAAGGCTTGCATCATGACCGACACATCACAGAGGCCGACCCCGGCACGTGAGCTTGTGCTCAGCCTGCGCGGCATCTCCAAGCAATTCGGCGCCGTCTCGGCGCTGACCGATATCGATCTCGACGTCCATGCCGGCGAAGTCGTTGCCCTTGTCGGCGACAACGGCGCCGGCAAGTCGACGCTGGTCAAGGTTCTGGCGGGTGTGCACCAGCCGACATCCGGAACGATCACCTTCAAGGGCGAGCCCGTTGCGCTTTCGGACCCGGCGACGGCGCTGGGGCTCGGCATCGCCACCGTCTTCCAGGATCTCGCGCTGTGCGAAAACCTGGACGTCGTCGCCAACATCTTTCTCGGCAAGGAACTCAGCCCGATGCGGCTGGACGAGGTGTCAATGGAGATCAAGGCGTGGAAACTGCTCAACGAATTGTCGGCGCGCATCCCCAGCGTGCGCGAACCCATCGCCTCGCTGTCAGGCGGCCAGCGCCAGACGGTGGCAATCGCGCGGTCGCTGCTGCTCGATCCCAAGCTGATCATGCTGGATGAGCCGACCGCCGCGCTGGGCGTCGCCCAGACCGCCGAAGTGCTCGATCTGATCGAACGCGTCCGCGACCGGGGGCTGGGCGTCATCATGATCAGCCACAACATGGAAGACGTCCGCGCCGTCGCCGACCGCATCGTGGTGCTGAGGCTGGGCAAGAACAATGGCATCTTCCATCCCGACGCATCCAACCAGGAACTGGTCAGCGCGATCACCGGCGCCGAGAACAACTCGGTTTCGCGCCGGGCAAGCCGCCGTCAGGCAGGGCTTGCGCAGACGCAGGAGAACCCGTCATGAGCGACAATTCGCAACAAAGCGCGCCGCAGGCGCAGCTTCTCGACCGCGCCGACGTGCGGGTCAAACACGCCGAAGGCATCGGGGGCTCGGTCGGTGCCTTTCTCGATCGGGTCCGTTCGGGCGATCTCGGGTCGCTGCCGGTCATCGTCGGGCTGGCCATCATCTGGACGGTTTTCCAGAGCCTGAACCCAGTGTTCCTGTCGGCCAACAACCTGGTCAACCTTCTGTTCGACTGCTCGACGGTGGGCGTCATCTCGCTCGGCATCGTGTGCGTGCTCATGCTCGGCGAGATCGACCTTTCCGTCGGCTCCGTCAGCGGCCTCGCCTCGGCGCTGGTCGGTGTCTTGTGGGTCAATGAGGGCTGGCCGGTCGGCTTCGCCATCGTCACGGCCATGGCGGCGGGCGCGGTCATCGGCTCGATCTACGCGCTGCTTTTCAACCGTTTCGGCATGCCGAGCTTCGTTTCGACGTTGGCCGGCCTGCTCGCGGTGCTCGGGCTGCAGCTTTATCTGCTGGGCTCGACCGGCTCGATCAACCTGCCTTACGAATCGCCGCTGGTGAATTTCGGCCAGTTGATGGTGATGCCCGACCCGGTCTCGTACGCGCTCGCAGCGATCGCCGGTATCGCCATTTTCGTCACCGGCTACCGCGAAGCCGCGCGGCGGCGCGAGGCGGGCCTTTCAGCGCAATCGACGGCAAGCCTCGTGGTGCGCGCCGTGGTGGTGACCGTCGCCGTGGAGGCGATCGTCTTCTATCTCAACGGCGCCCGCGGCATTCCGTGGATGTTCGGTCTGTTCGTCGGCCTGGTCGTGGCGATGAACTATGCGCTGAAACGCACCAAATGGGGCCGTTCGATGCATGCCGTCGGTGGCAACCGCGAGGCCGCGCGGCGCGCCGGCATCAATGTGCGCTATATCTACACCACCGCCTTCATGCTGTGCTCGATGCTTGCCGCCACCGGCGGCATCCTGGCGGCGGCCCGCCTTGCCTCGTCCAGCCAGCAGGCCGGCACCGGCGATGTCAACCTCAACGCCATCGCGGCGGCGGTGATCGGCGGCACCAGCCTGTTCGGCGGCCGCGGCAGCGCCTATTCGGCCCTGCTTGGCATCATCGTCATCCAGTCGATCGCCAGCGGGCTGACGCTGCTCGATCTGTCGTCATCGCTTCGATACATGATCACCGGCGCCGTGCTGGCGATCGCAGTCATCGTCGACTCGCTGGCGCGCAGATCGCGGGTTTCGCACGGCCGCGCCTGAACCAACTCCCAAGCAAGACCAGCAAGAAGAGGCAGACATGGCTCAGGACCTTATCGGAAAAGTCGCGGCGATCACCGGTGCCGCATCGGGCATCGGCCTCGAATGCGCCAGGCACCTTATCGCGGCGGGCGCGCGTGTCGCGCTGGTCGACCGCGCCGAGGCGGCACTGAAGGACGTCTGCGCGGAACTCGGGCCTCAGGCGATCCCGGTGGTGGTCGACCTGATGGACCCGAAAAGCGTTGCAGGCATGATGCCGCAAATCCTGGAGAAAGCCGGCCGGCTCGACATTTTCCACGCCAATGCCGGTGCTTATGTCGGCGGCGAGGTGCTGAACGGCGATCCCGATGCCTGGGATCGCATGCTGAACCTCAACATTAATGCCGTGTTCCGCTCGGTCCATGCCGTTTTGCCGCATATGGTCGAGCGCAAGAGCGGCGACATCATCGTTACCAGCTCGATCGCCGGGCTGGTGCCAGTGGTGTGGGAGCCGATCTACACCGCCTCGAAACACGCTATCCAGGCCTTCGTGCACACGCTGCGCCGGCAGGTGGCCAAGCATGGGCTGCGGGTCGGCGCGGTGGCGCCCGGCCCGGTGGTGACGGCGCTGATCAGCGATTGGCCGAAGGAAAAGCTCGACGAGGAACTGGCCGCCGGTGGGTTGATGCAGCCGGTGGAGGTGGCCGAGGCGGTGATGTTCATGTTGACCCGTCCGCGCAACATCACCATCCGCGATCTGGTGATCCTGCCGCAGAGCAACGATCTCTGACAGAATAGCCGCCGGCGCGGCAAACGGTGCCGGCGGCACTTTCCAATTCTTTCGTTTCAAGGGTGATCGAATGACCTTAGCGAAGCATTTTCTCGGCATCGATGTCGGTACCGGCAGCGCGCGCGCCGGGGTGTTCGACGCCAAGGGAACGATGCTCGCTTCGGCCAAGCGCGACATCGCCCTCTACCGCGAGGCGGGCGATATCGTCGAACAGTCCAGCAACGACATCTGGCGCGCCGTCGCCGCCAGCGTGCGCGAGGCGGTGGCAAAGGCCGGCGTGGAAGCGGCGTCGATCACGGGCATCGGTTATGACGCCACCTGTTCGCTGGTGGTGCTGGGCGAGGGGGGACTGCCACTTCCCGTCGGGCCGACCGACGAGGCCGAGCGCAACATCATCGTGTGGATGGACCACCGCGCGACCGAACAGGCCGCCCGCATCAACCGGACAGGCGAGGCGGTGCTGAACTATGTCGGCGGCGCCATCTCACCGGAGATGGAGACGCCGAAGCTCTTGTGGTTGGCCGAGCATAAGCCGGAGACCTTTGGCCGCGCCTGGCAGTTCCTGGACCTGACCGATTTCCTGACCTGGAAGTCGACCGGCAGCCTGGCCCGCTCGGTTTGTACCGTCACCTGCAAATGGACCTATCTGGCGCATGAACAGCGCTGGGACGAACACTATTTCCGCACGGTCGGGCTTGGCGCTTTGGCCGACGAAGCATTCCGGCGCATTGGGACCGAAGTGGTGTCGGCTGGTACACCGCTCGGCGCGGGACTGACTGCCGAGGCGGCGCGCGATCTTGGGCTCGTCGAAGGCACGCCGGTGGCTGCCGGCCTGATCGACGCCCACGCCGGCGGCATCGGCACGGTCGGCGCGCGCGGCGGTGCCGGCACCGTGTCGTCGCGCATGGCCTATGTGTTCGGCACCTCGGCCTGCACCATGTCGACCACCACCGAACCGGCTTTCGTCGACGGTGTGTGGGGCCCGTATTTTTCGGCCATGGTGCCGGGCCTGTGGTTGAACGAAGGCGGCCAGTCGGCTGCCGGCGCGGCCATCGATCATCTGGTGCGCATGCATCCCGCCTCGGCGGAGGCCGCGGCCAGGGCTGGTGAGGCCGGTGCCAGCCTCGGCCAGTGGCTGGCGGATGAGGCAGGCAAGCGCGGCGGTATGGAAGCGGTTCCCGGCCTTGTCGGCAAGCTGCACGTCGTACCGGAATTCCTTGGCAACCGCGCGCCCTTCGCCGATCCCGAGGCGCTTGGCCTGATCGCCGGCATCGGCATGGACGACGGCCTGGAAGGGCTGGTCGGCCTCTATCTTGCCGGGGTCTGCGGCCTCGGCTACGGCGCACGCCAGATCGTCGGCGTGCTTGCCGACAAGGGTGTGGCGACCGACACCATCGTGGTCAGCGGCGGCGCCGGCCAGAGCCCGCTGGTGCGGCAGCTTTTGGCCGACACGACCGGGTTGACGGTCGCTGCCTCGACCTCGCCGGAACCGGTGCTGTTGGGCTCGGCCATTCTCGGCGCAGTCGCCGCCGGCCAATTCGCGGATGTGGCTGGGGCGATGGCGGCGATGTCGGAACTTGGGGAAACCTACCCGCCGAATGCCGCCCACGCCGGCTGGCACGCCAAACGGTTCCAGGCGTTTGAACTTCTCCAGAAGGCTGGGCGAGCGATCCGCGACGACGCGTAGGGGGCTTCCGCTTCACAGGAAGAGGCAGGGACCGGACCGTTGATCATTTTTGGGGTGGTTGCCCTAGTGCCGGGCAACCGATGGACTTTTTCCCGACCTCTGGCGTATGACGCAACCGGACTGGAACGCGCGTGATGATCGTGTCGCGTCCTCGACAGACGTCGGCTAGGGGGAACGAGACATGACTGCAGGCAATGGCGGTACGGCAAAGAACGCAGCGACCGAGGGCGCCGGCGGGTTGCCGCTCTTCTATGCGCAGCCGGAGGCGATGAACCCAGGCCGCCACGGTTCCCTCGGCCTTGCCGCGCGAAACGATTTCTCTTTCACCCGTGCCGCGCATGCGCTGCCCGTCGTGACGGCCGAACTGCCGGCGGCGATGCGCTCCTATCCGATCGTCTTTGTTGGACCGGCTCACGCCCCCCTCGTCATCACCGGCCTGAGGCAAGGTGAGAACCTGTTTGTCGGCAAGGACGGCCAGTGGGCGAAACCGCACTACATTCCGGCCTATGTACGGCGCTATCCCTTCATCCTCGCCGACGATGGCGGCCAGGGTAGTGACCGCCTCGCACTTTGTGTCGACCGCGCCAGCGACCGGGTGGTCGAACAGGCCGAAGCGACGGCACGGGGCGACAAGGTCGCGCCGCTTTTTGCCGGCACCGAGGCGGCGGAAGCGACCAAGCAAGCGCTCGCCTTCTGCAATCAGTACCAGATCGACTTCAACGCCACCCGCACCATGGTCGACGGAATTGCCGCGCATGGGCTGTTCGTCGAGCGGCGCAGTACCGTGACACTGGAGACCGGCGAAATCCTCAACCTCACCGATTTCCAGGTGATCGACGAGGATGCCTTCAACAAGCTGAGCGACGAAGCATTCCTCGACCTCAGGCGATCCGGTGCGCTGACGCTGGTCTATTGCCACCTCGCGTCGACCAATAGCTGGAGCTCGCTGATCCACCAGGCCGGGCTGCACAAGGCAAACGGCCAGGGCTGACAGGCCGAACAAGACGCAAAATTTTGCATCGTCGGCGCCCGTCGAGACGGGACTGGATGACGATGCCGCATCGGCCGCTGACTTGTTCCAGCGGGGTGCGCCACCGGAAAATCATGGCTGCAGCGGCATGGCTATCCACAGCCACCGCGGGCAAAACGCGTGCGTAAAACTCGCTTCGCCAAGGTGAAGGAACCTGCCAGAGAGCAGCGTCAAGCCATTCTGGACGCTGGGATTTTGACGCCAAAAATCCACATCAGTGCGCGAATGGGCGCGCCCACAAAAACCCGCAACCCCTTGTGGGTCAAGGATTTTTGCGCCATTTATTGATTGTGACCAGTTGACGCAGCCATGGTTCGCTCATACCCTTAAATCAAATTGATTTATCTTATCCGCCAACAAGAGCGGAAGGGTCAATTCCAACCCAGGGGAACCGAACTATGCGTGCCATCAGAACGAATCCGTCTTCTTTGCGCCCCGCTGTATCGCGGCGGGGTCTGTTTGCCAGCGCGGCCTTCGCCGCACTCTCGATTGCCGCCGGATTGACCGTCGGACCTGCACCCGCCTCCGCGGAAGCCGTCCTCTCCATGCACATCGAGGAGCAGACGAGCTGGGTACAGAACTTCAATCCCTTCGATCTCGGCGGACGTCGCCAGAGCACGATGGATTTCATCTACGAGCCACTGGTCATCTTCAACGACTATGACAGCGGTAAGCCGATCTACCGGCTGGCTACAGGCTACAAATTCTCCGACGACCTGAAGTCGATTACCTACACGCTACGCGACGGCGTCAAATGGTCGGACGGCAAGCCGCTGACCTCGGCCGACATGAAATTCACCCTCGACATGATGTTGAAGAACCCGGCCGTCGACACGGTCGGCGTCGGTGAGACGGTCGCTTCTGTGGAGACGCCATCGCCGACGAAGGTCAAGATCAACCTCAAGGCCGTCGACACCCATTTCCCGGAATCGCTCGCCGATTTCCCGGTGGTGCCCGAGCACATCTGGAAGGACGTTAAGGACCTGCTCGCCTTCAAGAACGAGAAGCCGGTCGGTTCGGGCCCGATGACCGAAATCCGCCGCTTCACGCCGCAGGTCTACGAACAGTGCCGCAACCCCAATTACTGGGACGCCACGTCGCTCAAGGTTGACTGCCTGAAGCTACCGCAGATTTCCGGCAACGACCAGATGCTGGCGTTGCTGCCGGAAGGCTCGATGGACTGGATCGGTTCGTTCCTGCCCCAGATCGACAAGACTTATGTGGCGCTCGATCCGAAGAACAACGGCTATTGGCAGCCGCCGGCCGAGACCGTCGCCTTTCAGATGAATTTCAAGACGACCAATCCCGGCAACGCCGAGGCCTTCGCGGACATCAAGTTCCGCCATGCGTTCTCGCTGGCCATGGACCGCACCTCGATGGTCGACATCGCCGGCTTCGGCTATCCGGTGGTGAACCTGCATGCGTCGGGCCTGCCGCCGCGCTTCGAGTCCTGGCGCAACAAGGCCGCCGAGGGCGAGAAGGATGTGTGGATGGCCTATGACGTCGACAAGGCCAACAAGCTCCTTGACGACGCCGGCTACAAGAAGGGGGCCGACGGTTTCCGCACCACGCCGAGCGGCAAGCCGATCGCCTTCTCCATCGCCGTGCCAAACGGCTGGACCGACTGGATCGATGCCGTGCAGATCGCCACCGAGGGCCTGCGCAAGATCGGCGTGAACGCCTCCGTGGCGACGCCGGAATACGAGCAGTGGCAGAAGCAGATTATCGACGGCACCCTCGATGCGGTCATGAATTCGCGCGCCGACGGCCCGACACCGTTCCGCGGCTACTACCAGTCGCTGTCGACGGCTTTCGCCGGCCGCATCACCAGCGCGCCGTCGCGTTACTCCAACCCAGAACTGGACAAGGTGTTCGACGCCTATCGCAAGGCGACCTCCGACGAAGAGCGCAAGAAGCTGTTCAACGAGGTGCAGACGATCGTCGCCACCGACTTTCCGGTGGTGCCGGTGTTCAATGGCCCGACCTGGTACCAATACTCGACCAAGCGTTTCACCGGCTGGGTGACCAAGGACGAGCCGGCGATGAACCCCGAAGACCATGACAACAACCGGTTGCGGCTGATTCATCTGCTGCGCCTGAAGCCGGTGCAATAAGCGAAGGGAGCGAGACGAGGGGAGAGCGGCAATGCGGATACCTCTTCGACGGCTTGGGGTCTATCTGGCCGCTTTCCTGTTCGCCATCGTGGTCAATTTCACGCTTCCCCGGCTGATGCCGGGGAGCCCTGTCGACGGGATGATCGCGCAGCTTGGGCCGCGCGCCACTCCTGCCGCCATCGAAGCGATCAAGGCACGCTTCGGCGCGGTCGAGCAGCCGATGTGGTTGCAATTCGTCGATTACCTGAAAGGTCTGGCGACCTTCGATCTTGGCGTTTCGGTCAAATATTATCCGCAGACCGTCACCGAAGTACTCGGCCGCTCGGCCGGCTGGACCGCCTTCCTGGTGGTGACGGCGATCGCCTTTTCCCTCTGCGTCGGTGTCTCCCTCGGCGCGGGGGCAGCCTGGAGGCGAGGCGGACGCTTCGACGCGTTCGTCTCGCCCTTTTCCGTGGTGATGATCGCGGTGCCCCCGGTCATCATCGCGCTGGCCACACTGTTCATCTTCGGCGTGACGCTGCGCTGGTTCCCAGTCGGTTACGCCTACGACCCCAGTCTTGATCCTGGCATCAATTTCACTTTCTTCGGTTCGGTGTTCTGGCACGCGATCATGCCCGTTCTGACGCTCTCGCCCTATCTCATCGGCGAATTCCAGACGACGATGCGCTCCTCAATGATCTCGGTGCTGGGCGAGGACTACGTCACCATGGGCCGCGCCAAGGGCTTGAGCGATACGGCGGTAATGTTCGGCTATGCGGCGCGCAACGCCATGCTGCCGGTGATGACCAATCTGGCGCTGATGCTGGGCGCGGTGTTCGGCGGCTCGATCGTCACGGAAATCGTCTTCAACTATCCGGGCCTCGGGCTCACCTTGTTCACCGCCAGTGTGGCACGTGACTACCCAGTTATCCAAGGGCAGCTGCTCCTGATGACCATGGCCACGCTCGGCGCCAATCTCCTGGTCGACATCCTGTACGGCGTGATCGATCCGCGACTGAGAGAGGGGCAGGTATGAGCTCGAACTTCAGGCTGTTCTGGCGCCAGAAGAAGGCGGTCGCCGGTCTTGTAATCGTCGCGACGCTCTGCCTGATGGCGCTGTTTGCGCCGCTCATCGCGCCCGGCGATCCGGCCGCGCGCGTCGGCCGCTCGCACCAGGCGCCGACGGTGGAGCATTATTTCGGCACCACCAAGATGGGCCGGGACGTCTATTCGCAGTTCGTCTGGGGCGCGCGTCCGTCACTGGCTGTCGGCTTCGTGACCGGTCTCGCGATCACCGCGCTCGGCACGGCGATAGGGCTTGTCGCCGGCTATTTCGGCGGCCGCACCGACGCGACGCTGGACCTGATCACCAACGCGGTGCTGGTCATTCCCAACATACCGCTGCTCATCCTGCTCGCTTCCTTCGCCGGAACCGTCGGGCCGTTGGCGATCATGGCGATCATCGCCCTGACCTCGTGGCCGTGGGGCGCGCGCATGACAAGGTCGCAGACACTGGCGCTCAAGAACCGCGAGTTCGTGGTCGCCGCGCACATGGTCGGCGAGCCGCCATGGCGCATCATCTTCGTGGAGATATTGCCCAATCTGGTGCCGCTGATCGGCATCAACATCGTTGGCTCGATCATCTACGCCATCGTTGCGCAGACGACACTTGAATATCTCGGCTTCGGCGACCCGCTCAACGTCACCTGGGGCACCATGCTCTACAACGCGCAGAATTCCTCGGCGATCATCATCGGCGCCTGGTGGGATATCGGCGCGCCGGCGGTCGGCATCGCGCTGGTCGGACTTGGCCTTGCGCTGCTCAATTTCACCTTCGACGAGATCGCCAACCCGCAGCTTCGCTCCGGCCCCGCGCTCAGCCGCTGGCTGCGGCTCACTCGGCTGCGGGCGCGCGAACTGGAGGCCGCCCGGTGAACGCGCCCCTTTTGCAGATACGCGACCTTTCGGTCGGCTATCTTACCGACGACGGCGCCTTTCGCGCGGTCAAGAACGTGTCCTTCGATATCGGTCGCGGCGAACTTTTCGGGCTTGCCGGCGAGTCCGGTTGCGGTAAGAGCACGATTGCCTATGCGATCACGCGCCTGTCGAAGCCGCCGGCCTGGGTGGCGGGCGGCGAGGTGCTGCTTGACGGAGAGGACCTTTTGAGGCTGCCCGAGGCGGCGCTGCAGAAAGTGCGCTGGCGGCGCATCGGCATGGTCTTTCAGAGCGCGATGAATTCGCTCAACCCGCTGATGCGGATCGAGGCGCAGTTCCACGACGTGCTTTCGCGCCACACCGGTGCCAGCAAGGCACAATCTCGGGCGCGCGCCGAGGAGATGTTCAAGCTGGTCGGCATTCCAGCGGCCCGGCTCGACAATTATCCCTATCAGTTCTCCGGCGGCATGCGGCAGCGCATCGTCATCGCGATCTGCCTGGCACTGCAGCCTGAACTCATCATCATGGACGAGCCGACGACGGCGCTCGACGTGGTGGTGCAGCGCGAGATCCTGGAGCAGGTGATCGACCTGCAGCGCAGCCACGGCTTTTCGGTGCTGTTCATCACCCACGATCTGCATCTGATGGCACAGCTCTGCCACCGTATCGGCGTCATGCTGAAGGGCGAGCTGGTCGAGGTCGGCGACGTGCGCCAGGTGAGCCGCGCACCCGTGCACGACTATACGCGCAGGCTGTGGGGCGCGATCCCGCAATTGCCCGGCCACGGAGCCGCCGCATGAACGCGCAACCGACAGTCGACGTCGAAGGCGCGGAGGCGCTGACCGAACCGGTGGTGCGCCTCGATGGCGTCACACGCCATTTCGGCGCGGTGCAGGCGCTGCGCGGCATCTCGCTGTCGCTGAAGGCCGGCAAGGCCTTGGCGCTGGTCGGCGAATCCGGCTGCGGCAAGACCACTTGTGCGCGCATCATCGCCCGCATGGATGAGCCGACCGCCGGCACCATGCATTTCCGCGGACGCGACGTCACCCATCCCGGCGACAAGGCTGGCGAGGCTGCCTATCGCCGCGCTGTGCAGATGGTGTTCCAGGACCCGTTCGCTTCGCTGAACCCGGTCTTTTCCATCCAGCACCATCTGGCCCGGCCGCTGAAACTGCACGGGCACGCGAAAGGCAAGGCGGATGAGGTGCTGCGCGTCGCCGAGCTGCTTGCCTCGGTCGGCCTCGACCCCATGCTGACGGCGCGCAAGTTTCCGCACGAGCTTTCCGGCGGCCAGCGTCAGCGCGTCAACATCGCCCGCGCGCTCGCAGTGCGGCCGGGCGTGTTGGTGGCCGACGAGCCGACCTCGATGCTCGACGTGTCGATCCGGCTGGGTATCCTGGAACTGTTATCCCGCATCAAACGCGAGCGGCGGCTTGCGCTGCTCTACATTACCCACGACATTGCCACCGCGGCGCATGTCGCGGAGGAGGTGATCGTCATGTTCGCCGGCCAGATGGTGGAATGGGGCGGCACGGAAACCGTCATCCGCGATGCGCGGCATCCCTACACAAAGCTTCTGCTCTCGGCGGTGCCCGATCCCGACCGGCCCTTCGTTCCCGGCGACAGCGCGCGTTTCCTTGGTCATGCCGAGGAGGTGCGTCGCATCAGCCGGCCGGCGTCGGATAAGATCGAGCAGATCGGTCCCAACCATTTCATCCGCGTCCCCGACGCTTCATGAACCGAAACGGCAACAAAGCATGGACTATCTCGTCAATCTGAGCACCCTCAAGCCGGAGCCTTCGCTCGACAAGCGCCTGGAGAAGGCCGGCGTGACGATCCGGCGCGCGCTGGCGCCGGAGCTCGAGCTGGTCACTGGGTGGGTGCGGCGGAAATTTCATCCGTGGTGGTCGAGCGAAACGGCGATCGCCATGTCGCGGCAGCCGCCGACCTGTTTCCTTGCCACCCGCGCCGAAAAGCTGGTCGGCTTTTCCTGCCACGAGGCGATTGCGCGTGGTTTCTTCGGGCCGACCGGTGTAGACGAGGAGGCCCGGGGCCTTGGCATCGGCCACGCGCTGCTGCTCGCCTCGCTGTTCGATCTTCGCACCATGGGCTACGGCTATGCCATCATCGGCGATGTCGGTCCGTCGGAATTTTACGAGCGCACGGTGGGTGCCACGATGATCCCCAACTCCGAGCCCGGCGTCTATGCGGGCCTGTTGAAGTCGCCGCCATCTGATGAATAATGCGCCAGCTCGTCAAAGCGACGGGCGGGACGCGAAGCCGGAAGCTTCCACCTTCCTCCATGGGAAGGGTCCGGCCGGCAAGGGAAGCACCAACGCCGAAACCTCCCACGCAACGCTTGCCGATTGAAAGTGCGCCATGACCATTCAGCCGAAATCCGCCTTGCGCCTCAAAACCAACTGGACGCCTGCAACAGACGGTGAAAGCCTCGCCTATTCGCTGACGCTGACCAATCTGTCTTCCAAGCCGATGCAAGGCTTCAAGCTGTGCGTCAGTGGCCCAGCGCGCATCGATCCCGCCGCGGTGGTCGAGGGCGGCAGCCTGACCGCGCGCCTGTCCAACCATTCCGAATTGTCGCCGCCGGCGAGTTTCGTGCTGGAGCCCAATGCATCGTGGACCGTGACGGCTCGCGGGCTTTCCTATCCGCTGCGCCATTGGACGGACGGCGCCAACACTGCCTATGTTGCGCTGGCTGACGGCACGACGCTGCCAGTGGCGGTGGCTCCGACTCAGGCCAAGGGCGACAACGCGCCGCTGAAGCGCGGCGCCGAGATTTATCCCGTGCCGACGGTGGCGCCGGTCCCAGTTGCCATCGTGCCATGGCCGAACAACGTTTCGATATCCGGCCGGGCGCCAGTCCCGATGGGCTTCGCGCTCAAGGCCAAAGGTGCCGAGGCCGAAGCCGCCGCGGCAACCTTCGGCGAACTGGTGGACGGCTTGTTCTCGGTCGAAGGCATCGTGCGCCCGGAGGCAGAGGGCGGCCTGCCGGTGTCGTTGTCGCTTGCCGACGATTTCGGCCCCGAGGCCTATTCCATCCGCTTTGCCGCTGACCGCGTGGTGGTGTCGGGGAGGGCGCGCAACGGCCTGCTCTATGGGTTGATCACCCTTGGCCAGATGCTGCGCGGCGCGCGCCACCATCCCGAAACCTTCTTGTTTCCGGCCGAAGGTGAGATCAGGGATGAGCCGGCGCTCGGCTGGCGCGGCACGCATCTCGACGTGGCCCGGCATTTCTACGGCACGGCCGAGATCAGCCGCTTCCTCAAGATCATGGCCTGGAACAAGCTCAACCGATTCCACTGGCACCTGTCCGACGACGAGGCCTGGCGTATCGAGATTGATGCATATCCGGATCTGACCCGCATCGGCGCCTGGCGAGGCCACGGCCTGCCACTGCCACCCTTGCTCGGCTCCGGTCCGGCGCGCACCGGCGGTTATTACAACAAGGCCTCGGTCCGCGCCGTCGTCGCGCAGGCCGGACGTCTCGGCATCGAGGTGATCCCGGAAATCGACGTCCCCGGCCATTGCTATGCGATGCTGCAGGCGATCCCCGAACTGCGCGATCCCGCCGAACATGGCTTCTACCAGTCCGTGCAAGGGTTCCCCAACAATTGCCTCAACCCGGCGCGTGAAGAAACCTACCAGGTGCTGGAAACCGTCCTGGACGAGGTGATCGAACTGTTTCCGTTCAAGCGCATCCATGTCGGCGCCGACGAGGTGCCGATTGGCGCCTGGTCGGGCTCGCCGGAGGCGCTGGCGAGGCTCACGGAACTGGCCGGCCCGGAGGCTGCTGCCGCCCATGCCAGACGTCTCAACGTCATCACCAATCATCACGGCGCCGACGATATCGACGGCTCGGGTGCGGCGGTGCTGCAAGCGCAGTTTCTCGCCCGTATCCAGAGATTCCTGGCTTCGCGAGGCTGCATAACCGGTGGCTGGGAAGAAGCTGCGCATGGCGATGTCATCGAGAAAGAGAAAAGTTTCCTGAACGGCTGGCGCTCGGTTGAGGTGTCGGCGGCGCTTGCCGGTCGAGGCTACGACATCGTCGTCTGCCCGGGCCAGGTCTATTATCTCGACATGGCCAACAGCCCGGCTTGGTCGGAACCGGGCGCGGCCTGGGCCGGCTGGTCGGAACCGCAGACGCTCTACGAGTTCGATCCAGTCAAGGGATGGACGGACGAGCAGAAGAAACACTTCCTCGGCGTGCAGTGCTGTATCTGGTCAGAACCGATGTCTGACCGCGGCGTGTTCGATCGTCTCGTGTTCCCACGCATCTCGGCATTGGCCGAAACCGGCTGGACCAAGCCGGAGCGCAAATCCTGGGAACGTTTCAAGGCGCTGGCTGGCTTGATGCCCATCCTTTATGGCATTGCCGCGGTAGGGTAGGGGCGCGGCGCCACTATCAGTTGAGGAAACGGGGCGCGATCCCAGCGCGGTGAACTTCCGGCCTTACTGGCGGCTGGGATTTACACTGCTCGAAACCCGAAAAGCCGGGTACCTGGCTTTTCGTCCGCCAAGTGGATCGCCGCTTACCCGAACGGCTTCTGCAGCACGTCGAATTGCGGGTTGGTCTCCGAAAAGATCGGCAGCGCGGCGGCGCCGAGTACCGGCGTGTCCTTGCCGGTGGCGCCCACCATCACGCGCGGCACGCTGCGCGCGAGCGAGGACGAGACCGACAGGTGCAATGGCTCGAGCCGGCTGGCCAGAAGCTCGATGACCGACAGCGGCATGAAGCCGCCAAGCACCACCGTCTCCGGATCGAAGGCCAGTTCGAGCACGTCGATCGCCTGTCGCAGCGGACCGGCCGCCTGGTCGACCCAGGCGAGAAGACGTTCGTCGCCAGCGGCCAGGAGTTGTTCCAGCTGGTCGGGTGATGCGTGGTCGGGGTCCGGCAGTTCCAGGCAATCATAGGCCGCACGCAACGACACATAGCGCTCCAGGCAGCCGCGCTTGCCGCAGAAGCAGCCAAGCCCGTCCGGCTGCACGATCATGTGGCCGATCTCACCGGCATTGTGGCGGCTGCCTTTGTAGAGATGGCCATCAAGGAACAGTCCGGCGCCGAGCCCGGTGCCGATAAACAGATAGACGAAGCTGTTGAGGTTCCTCGCTACGCCGTAGAGGCGTTCGCCGATCGCGGCGGCGGTGGCGTCGTTCTCGAAGGTCACCGGCATGCCGGTCAGCCGCTCCAGTTCGGCGGCCACCGGGAAACCCTGCCAGCCGGGCAGGGCGGTAGGCCCGACCGAGGTCATGCCCTCGACGTCGAAGGGACCGGGCATCGCCATGCCGATGCCGAGCAGGCGCGAGCGGAAGGCGTGGGCGAGTTCTTCGGTCATCGATGCCAGCAGCGGCATTGCTTCGGTCGGGATCGGCCGGTCGACGCCGCGTTCCAGCCTGGCGCGCACCGTGCCGGACAGGTCGGTGACGACGCCAACTGCAAGCTGATGGTCGAGCTGCAAGCCGATCGAATAGCCGCCATTGGGGTCGATGGAATAGGGCACAGCCGGTTGCCCGCGTGCACCTTTCTGCGTGGCTTCGGCGCGTAGCAGGCCGGCGCGTTCGAGCTCGTCGACGATATTGGAAATGGTCTGCGAACTCAAAGCGGTAAGCCGCGCGATCTGCGCGCGCGACAACGCGCCGTTGGTCCTGATCGCCTCGATCACGACGCGGCGATTGTGGGATTTGGCTTGCTCGAGATTGGTACCGGCGACGGGTCTTTTGAGGGTCATGAAAAGTCTCTACGCGACTTCCGCCGATTATGGTCAAAATTATAAGCCAATCAACTTGATTTAATTAATTCGACATGGTGTATTCCCGCCGGGCTGCCTGGGCGCAATGCGTGGGTCAGTCAGCAAATCGGGAGGAATACCATGAACAGGTTTTTCAAGGGCGCGGCCTGCGGGCTGGCGCTCATGGTGCACCAGTCGCTGCCGGCGTCCGCCGCCGATGTGACGCTGAATGCCATCTTCATGAAGCAGGCGGCCTACAGCGAAGACGACACCAAGGCGATGGCCAAGGCCTTCGAGGACGCCAATCCAGGCACGAAGGTCAATCTGGAATTCGTGCCTTACGAGGCGCTGCACGACAAGATCGTCGCCGCCCAGGGCGCCGGCGCTTCGGGCTACGATGTCGTTCTGTTCGACGTGATCTGGCCGGCCGAGTTCGCCACCAAGGGCTTCCTGATGGATGTCACCAGCCGCGTGCAGGCCGCCGACAAGGACAAGATCTTCGACGGCGCGTGGACCACGGTGAATTATGACGGCAAGACCTGGGGCATGCCCTGGATCCTCGACACCAAATATCTCTTCTACAATGAAGACATGCTGAAGCAGGCCGGTATCGCGGCCCCGCCGAAGACCTTCGAGGAGCTGGCTGAGCAGGCCAAGATCATCAAGGACAAGGGCATCGCCAAATATCCGGTCGTGTGGAGCTGGAGCCAGGCCGAAGCGCTGATCTGCGACTACACATCGATGGTTGGCGGCGCCAAGGGTTCCTTCATCAAAGACGGTAAGCTGAACTTCGACACCGGTGGTTCGGTCGAGGCGGTCAGCTACATGAAGAAGACGCTGGACGACGGCATCACCAATCCGAACTCGCGCGAATATCTGGAAGAGGACGTGCGCAAGGTGTTCTCGGCCGGCGAGGCGGCGTTCGCGCTCAACTGGACCTACATGTACAACATGGCCAATGACCCCAAGGAGAGCAAGGTTGCCGGCAAGGTCGGCATCGTCCCGGCTCCCGGCTTCAAGGGCAAGGCCGCGGCCTCGGCCGTCAACGGCTCGATGGGCCTTGGCATCTCGGCCGGTTCCAAGCACGCCGACGAAGCCTGGAAGTTCATCACCTTCATGACCTCGCAGGCGACGCAGAACAAATACGCCAAGCTCAGCTTGCCGATCTGGAAGTCGTCCTATGAGGATGCGGCCGTGACCAAGGGGCAGGAGAAGCTGATCGACGCCGCCAAGGTGTCGCTCGACGTCATGTTCGCCCGGCCGACGACGCCGTCCTATCCCGAGCTGTCGTCGATCCTGCAGAAGAATATCCAGCAGGTGCTGCTCGGCCAGGCTCCGACGGACGATGCCTTGAAGGCGGCGACCAAGGCTGCCGGACGGCTGCGTTAAGCACCGTCCCCAAGGAGCGCAGCCGTCATGGCCCAAGCACAACAGGACCGGACGGCTTGGCTTCTGCTCACGCCCATGATCGCGATCATGGTGCTGGTGACGGCCTTCCCGCTCCTCAATACATTGTGGCTGGCGTTCACCGACGCCAGCCTCACCGGCCAGGGCTATGTGTGGCAGTGGGTCGGGTTCGAGAACTTCGCCTATATCCTCGACGATGCCGATTTCCGCGCCGCCGTCGGCCACACCGCCTATTTCACCGTGTTCTCGGTCTCGGCCGAAGTTGTGCTCGGCGTGCTGGTCGCGCTGCTGCTCAACCAGGAATTCAGGGGGCGGGCCTATGTGCGGGCGCTGCTCATCCTGCCCTGGGCTCTGCCCACCATCGTCAACGCGGTGATGTGGCGGCTGATCTACAACCCCGAATATGGCAGCCTCAACGCGCTACTCACCCAGGTCGGCCTGCTCGATGCCTACAGGTCGTGGCTCGGCGACCCGTCGATGGCGATGAACATGGTCATCCTCGCCGACGTCTGGAAGAACTATCCGCTGATCGCGCTGATCGCGCTGGCCGGTTTGCAGACAGTGCCGAAGGATCTCTACGAGGCCGCCATTATGGATGGCGCCAATGCCTGGATCCGGTTCTGGAAGATCACCATTCCCGGCATCATGGGTTCGCTGACGGTGGCGATGGTGCTGCGCGCCATCGAGGCCTTCAAGGTGTTCGACATCTTCTATGTGATGACGCGCGGCGGGCCGGCCGATTCCACCAAGACGGTGTCGTTCTTCGTCTACCAGGAATCCTTCACCTATCTGCGCGCCGGCAGCGGCGCCGCCTACGCGCTGACCGTGACGACGATGAGCGCGATGATGATTGCAGTCTATGTCGTCATGCTGATCAGGCGGGAGAAACGCTCGTGAGACGCAGCCTCTTTGCCACGGTCATGATCTATGTCGCCGTCGCGGCCTTCGTGGTGTCTGTATTGGCCCCGGTCGCATGGCTGTTCATCATGAGCATCTCGAACGCCAACGACCTCACCACCATCCCGCTGCGCTGGATACCCGCCGAGCCGGACTTCTCGCGTTATGCGCGGCTGTTCTCGCTGGAAGAGGGCTCGGCCGGCCTGGCCTTCCTGTCGGCATTGCGCAATTCCATCGTCGTGGCGGTCAGCGCCACAGTGATCGCGCTCGCTGCCGGCATACCGGCCGCCTATTCCTTCTCGCGCTTTCCCGGCCGCATGCCGCTGCTTTATGCGGTGATCGTCACCTACATGATGCCGCCGGTTGCGCTGATCCTGCCGCTCTACAAGGTGTTTTCCACGCTCGGCCTGCTCAACAACGTCACCTCGCTGATCATCGTCTATTGCACGATCCTGCTGCCCTTCGTGACCTGGCTGATGAAGTCGGGCTTCGACGGCGTGCCGGTGGAGATCGAACAGGCTGCCTCGATCGATGGCGCCAGCCTGTTCCAGATCCTGCGCTACATCACCTTGCCGGTGGCGGCCGCCTCGACGGGCGCGGCGGCACTTTTCGCGCTGCTCCTGGCCTGGGACGAGTTCTTCTACGCGCTGCTCTATACCAGCGACACCCGCGCCAAGACCCTGCCGGTGGCGATCGCCGACTTCGCGGCCGGCCGCGCCACAGACTACGGGCTGATCTCGGCGGTCGGTCTTCTGGCGGCTCTGCCGCCGGTGCTGATCGGCTTCTTCCTGCAGAAATCGCTGCTTTCCGGCCTGTCCGCCGGCAGCGTGAAAGGCTGACCATGACGAGGGGGACAATGGGCGAGGGGACCGGCCTGGCGCGTTTGCAGGCCGAGATGGCAAGGCAGGGCGCGGACGCACTCGCCTCGCTGACGGGAAATGCGGTTGTCGCCGCCGAACTGGCGGCCAGCATTGCCCGTACCGGCAGTCTGGTGCTGGTCGGCATGGGGGCTTCGCACTACGTCAATCGCATCGTCGAGCCGGCATGGCGCAAGGCGGGTGTCGACTGCCGCGCTGAAACAGCCGGCGACATTCTACAGCAGGATTTGCCGGTGCGGCCGCGCACGCTGGTGCTGGTGTCGCAGTCGGGCGAATCCGGCGAAATCCTGCAGCTGCTCGACCGGCTGCCGCACAACAGTGACCTGTTCGGCATGACGCTTGCCCCGCAAAGCACGCTCGGCCGCACGCTGCCTTGCCTCATTGGCGCCGGCGGGCAGGAAGTGGCTTTCGCGGCGACGCGGAGCCTTACCGTCACGCTCGCCCTGCATGCCGCGGCGCTCGCTGTGCACGGGGTGGGCGAAGAAGACCTCGCCGCGATGCTTGCGACACCACCACTGCCCGATGTCGATGCCGCGCTCGCGGCCTTGGCGTCGAAGACGTCGATCATCATCGCCGGGCGCGGCGAACTGCGCGGCCTTGCCGAGGCGAGCGGCCTGATCCTGATGGAACTCGCGCGCATTCCGGCCTTCGGTTTCGAGTTCGGCCAGTTCCGCCACGGTCCGCTGGAAGCATTGGCTCCCGAACTCGGCGTGCTGTTGCTGCGCGGTCCGGGTTCGCTGAGCGCGGGGACGGTGACGCTGGCAAAGGCGGCAGCCGGCGCAGGCAGCCCGCCGGTCATCTTCGATTGCAGCGGCGAGGCTACGATCGACGGTGCGGTGACTGTTTCGTTTCCGCCCCGAGAAGGGCTCGGCGCGGTGGCCGCCATGCTGCCGGCCCTGCAAAAACTCATCATTGCCATAGCCGGCCGGAAGGTGACCGGCGTCGGCGAGCCGGTGCGCTCGACGAAAATTACCGGAATAGACCATGAAGCATGAACGCCCGCAGCCATCGCAACGACCGTCCATCCACGTCATTGGCGGCGTGATGGTCGATCTGATCATGGGGCCGGTGACGCCATGGCCGCGTCCCGGCACGGAAACCTTCGTTGACCATTCCGAGTTGCGCGCCGGCGGCCCGGCCGGCAATACCGGCCTGGCGCTCAAGGCGCTGGGCGTGCCGCACCATATCGTCTGCAATGTCGGCAGCGACATGTTCGGCGAATGGCTGGTCGAGACCTTCGGCGATGCCGCCAGCGCCTGGCCCAGGGTAGCGACGCCGACGGCCTTGTCGGTCGGCGTCGAACATCCCGGCGGCGAGCGGTCCTTCCTGACAACGGCCGGCAATCTCGCGGTTCAGACCCCGCAGAGCATGCTGGCGATGCTGCCGGAAAGAGCGCGTCCCGGTGACATCGCTCTGCTGACCGGTTCCTTCCTCTATCTCGACCTGATCGATGCCTTCGACACGATGCTGGCAGCCGTTTCGGCGCGCGGTTTCGAGGTGGCACTCGACACTGGCTGGCCTTCGGATGGCTGGACGGATACGATCAAGGCGCACACCATGGCCTGCCTCGCCCATTGCGACCATGTGCTGCTCAACGAGATCGAGAGCCTGTCGCTGTCGGGCGAGAAGACGGTGGAGGCCGCGGCCTGCTGGCTTGCCGACCATGCCAAGCCCGGTGCCATCGTCGTCATCAAGCGTGGCGGCGAGGGCGCATCGGCCTGGCGCGACGGTGCGCTCGTGCATGTGCCGGCACCGGCTGTTGCGGTGGTGGACACCACCGGCGCGGGCGACACGTTCAATGCCGGCTATCTTGGCGCCTTGCTGGACGGAGTGCCGCTGGAAGACGCGTTGCGCGCCGGCGTTGCTGTGGCCTCGGCGGCGATCGCATCCTCGCCGCGCCGATACGTCTCGCTGGAAGTCGCGCTGAGCTAGGCTGCGGTCCATGCTTCCCATGGCTGGCGCCTTGACATGGTGGCCAAGCCCGGACTTCTTGGTCGATGCGTGTGGTCATGGTTCGGGCCGGCGCCGACAAGGGGAAGCATGCGAGCGGCTAGGCGGAAAATAGAAGACACTGGTACTATAAATATCGAGCCCATCGACGGCGCCACCGCGCGCCGTGCCGGCTCGAGCGTGCACGCTTCCGTCGCGCACGAAATCGGCCTCAGGATCGTGCGCGGTGACTATCCGCCCGGCACCATCCTACCCAATGAGGCGAAGTGGGCCGAGACGTTCAATGTCAGTCGTTCGGCGGTTCGCGAAGCCATCAAGATGCTGATGGCCAAGAGCCTGCTTGCCTCGCGGCCGAAGGTCGGCAGCCGGGTCGAGCCGCGCGAGCGCTGGAACCTGCTCGACCGCGATGTGCTTGGCTGGTACGCCACTTCGCCCAACCGTGGCCCCTTCCTGCGTACGGTGCAGGAATTCCGCCACCTGATCGAACCGGAGGCGAGCGCCTTTGCCGCCATGCGCCGTACCGACGCGCAGATGGAGGAGATCAGCCGCGCATGCCGCGATATGAAGGATGCAATAACGCTGGAAGAGCGCACGCGCGCCGACACGCGCTTCCATCTCGCCATCCTGCGCGCTTCCGGCAACGATCTGCTGGTGCCGCTCGGAGTGCTGATCGAACAGGCCTTCGACCACCTGTTCGTGCATGTGACGCGAGAGGGGGACGACCTCGAGACCGCGCAGAAACTGCACGAACTGGTCGAGAAGAACATCCGTCTGCAGCGGCCGGATGCCGCGCGCGCCGCAGTGCGCAAGCTGCTCGCCAACACCGACAAGGTGGTGGGCCGCGAGCCCGAATGACCTTCCAACGGACAGACTCGACCTAGAATGACGACGAAGCCGCAGCGCCCGAACGTGCTCTTCATTTGCGCCGACCAGTGGCGTGGCGACTGCCTGTCGGCGCTAGGCCATCCTAATGTGCGCACGCCGAACCTCGATGCGCTCGCCGCCGACGGCGTATTGTTTCGCCAGCATTTCGGCCAGTGCACGCCGTGCGGGCCGTCGCGCACCAGCCTCCTGACCGGCCTTTATCTGATGAACCACCGCTCCGGCCGCAACGGCACGCCGCTCGATGCGCGGCACAGCAACATCGCGCTGGAGGCGCGCAAGGCGGGCTACGAGCCGGCCCTGTTCGGCTATACCGACACCAGCCTCGATCCGCGCGGGCGCCACCCCAACGATCCGGCGCTGACCGGCTACGACAAGGGCGTGATGCCGGGTTTCGTGACACCGCTGCATCTGCCCGACGACATGGCACCGTGGGTGGCTGATCTCGTGGCGCGCGGCTACCGGCTGCCGCACGGCCGCGGCGATGTTTTCCGGCCGCGACCGGACTTCGAGAAGCCGGCGGATCGCGGCTTTCGTTACATCCCCACCATCTTCCCGGCCGAACAGAGCGAGACGGCCTATCTTGCTGACCGTTTCCTGGAATGGCTGGCGGTGCGCGACGAAAAACCGTGGTTCGCGCATCTGGTCTTCTACCGGCCGCATCCACCGTTGATCGCGCCGGAACCCTACAATCGAATTGTCGATCCCGCCGACGTGACGCTGCCTGCGCGGGCGGCAAGCCTAACGCAGGAAAAGCGCCAGCATCCGCTGCTTGCCTATGAGCTCGACAGGCTGAGCGAACCCGGCCTTTATGACGAGCACAGCCCGCTTGATCCGGTCTCTGCGGAGGAATTGGAAATCCGCCAGATGCGAGCGACCTATTACGGGCTCATCGCCGAGGTCGACCACCATATCGGCCGCATCGTCGCGCATCTGAAACGGACCGGCGAATATGACCGCACGCTGATCATCGTCACCAGCGACCATGCGGAGATGCTGGGCGAGCACCATGCCTGGGGCAAGGAGATCTATTTCGACGGCGCCTTCCACCTGCCGCTGGTGATCCGCGACCCTCGTGCCGAGGCCGATGCGGGCCGTGGATCGACCGTAGATGCGCTGACCGAGGCCGTTGACATCATGCCGACCATCCTCGATTGGCTGGGGCTCGAAAAGCCGCGGGCCTGCGACGGCCGTTCGCTGATGCCGCTGTTGCATGGCGCCACGCCAACCGATTGGCGCGACGCCGTGTTCTTCGAGCACGACTTCCGCACCGTGGCGACGCAGAAGGTGGAAATGGCACTCGGCATCGCCTCCGACCAGTGCAGCTATGCGGTGGTGCGCGACCGGCACTACAAGTATGTGCATTTCGCGGCCCTACCGCCACTGCTGTTCGATCTGGCTCAAGACCCGCATGAGATGACGAACCTGGCCGACCGACCCGAAATGGCGCCGATCGTTCTGCGCTATGCACAGAAGATGCTCGACTGGCGGCTGACCCATGCCGAGCGCACGCTGACCAACATGGTGCTGACCGAGGGCGGTGTCGTTTCCCTTCCTTGAAGTGCGTTGCCCGATATCTGGTATCATTTCTTGGGCCAGATTGGTGCTGCCGGGCGAGTGCGGAAAGGCGCATGAGTTCCGAGCCTACCGCAAGGAGCCCGGGCCCAGACATGAACCAGCATCCCGTCCGGCCGGTGGACGCGGCCTCCGTCATCGATGGCCGCAAGGCTTGGATACGCCTCGCCATCTCGGTGGCGCTTGGCACGATCGGCGCGGTCGGCATGTGGGCGGTGGTGGTGGTGTTGCCAGCGGTGCAGGCCGAATTCGGCGTCGACCGTGCCGATGCTTCGTTGCCCTATACGGCGACAATGATCGGTTTTGCCGCCGGCAACGTGCTGGTCGGCCGGGCCGTCGACCGCATGGGTTACTGGCTGCCGGCGCTCTTGTCGGCGCTGACCCTTGGCGCCGGCATGGTGCTGGCATCCTTTGCCGGCTCGATCCTGCAATTCACGCTGGCGCAGGGCATCCTCGTCGGCTTCGGCACGGCGGCGATCTTCGGTCCGCTGGTTGCAGACATCTCGCATTGGTTCAACCGGCGCCGTGGCGTGGCCGTCGCCTTTGCCGCCTGCGGCAACTATCTGGCGGGCGCCCTGTGGCCGGTGGTGATACCGCCGCTGATGCATGCCGAAGGCTGGCGCACCACTTATCTCGGCATCGGCATATTCTGCGTCGTCACCTTGGTGCCGCTGACGCTGATGCTGCGCGAAGGCGCCCCGCGCGAGGCGGCTGCCAACACCCCCGGCGGGCGGCGCGTGCAGCCGATCCCACTGTCGCCGGCGACGCTGCAAGGCCTGCTCATCGTTGCCGGTTTCGGCTGCTGCATGGCCATGGCGATGCCGCAGGTGCATATCGTCGCCTATTGCATGGACCTCGGCTATGGCGTGGCGCGCGGCGCCGAGATGCTGTCGATCATGCTCGCCGGCGGCGTGGTCAGCCGCATCGCCTCGGGTTTCGTCGCCGACCGCATCGGCGGCGTGAAGACGCTGCTGATCGGCTCGGCGCTGCAGTGCCTGGCGCTGCTGTTCTACATCCCCTTCGACGGGCTGGCCTCGCTCTACATCGTCTCACTGGTCTTCGGCCTGTCGCAGGGCGGCATCGTGCCGTGCTACGCCATCATCGTGCGCGAATATATGCCGGCGGCCGAAGCCGGCCAACGCGTCGGCCTGGTGATGATGGCAACGATCTTCGGCATGGCGGCGGGCGGCTGGATGTCGGGCTGGATCTATGACCTCTACGGCTCTTACAGCGCTGCCTTCCTGAACGGCATCGCCTGGAACCTGGTCAATCTCGCGGCGATGCTGCTGTTGCTGTGGTTGGTGGGACGGGTGAAGGCGGCGACCGTGTGACGCTCATCGCGGCGGGGAGCCGGTAACTCGTTCCACCGCAGGCCGTTTCGAACAGGGTGGAACGTGAGCTAGTTGGACTGCGTCGACAGTTCCGCCGGATAATCGTCATTGTCGGCGTCGCGCATGGCGGCCAGGCTGCGGTTGTCGAGCACGTCGGCGATGGCCTGACGCACTTCCAGCATCATATGGCGCACTTCGCAGGTCGCCTCGTTGCAGTCCTCGCAGCGCTGATACTGCGTGCGACTGGCGCAAGGGATCGGCGCCAGCGGCCCGTCGAGCACGCGCACAACATGACCGATCTTGATCTCGGCGGCGGGCCTGGCCAGCCGATAGCCGCCATCCTTGCCCTTGCGGCTCTGCACGAAGCCGGCATTGCGCAGTTCGCCGAGGATGGCGTCGAGGAATTTCTTCGGGATGTTGTTGGCAACGGCGATGTCGTTGACGAAGGCCAGTTGCCCGACCGGCATGCGCGACAGATGCACGAGAGCCTTGAGCCCGTATTTGCCTTTTTTGGTGAGCATGCCCGACACTGCTTGATCCGCGATCCGACCAGCCATTTGCCGGCTGTTTGTGCGCAAATCATGGCAGGATCGGCAGCCTGAACGCGCATTGGGAGAATAGAGTTCAGTGTTTTGATATACAATAAGAAGAGCGTTGATTTTTCGTGACTTTTCGAAATCTTCGAGTGAATTGGTCGACCCCGCGGCCATAAATGAAAAAGCCGGCTTGCGCCGGCTTTTTGCGTGGAGCGTCGTGCCGCCTCAGCGGTTGCCGTAGATCTGGTCGAGCAGCGCGCCTTCGCCGAAGTGGTCTTTCTGGACCTTCGCCCAGCCGCCGAATACGTCCTCGACGGTGACGAGGCGCACGGCGGGGAACTTGTCCTTGAACTCGGCCGCGACCTTTTCGTCACGCACGCGCACGCCGTTCTCGGCCTCGATCTTCTGGCCTTCGGGAGTGTAGAGGAAGTCGAGATAGGTCTTGGCCAGGTCGCGGGTGCCGTGCTCGTCGGCAACCTTGTCGACGATGGCAACCGGGAACTCGGCCAAAAGGCTGACCGACGGTGTCACCTGCTGGTATTTGTCGGCACCATATTCGCGGGCAATGCCCTGGGTTTCGGACTCGAAGGTGATCAGCACATCGCCGATGCCGCGTTCAGCGAAGGTGGTGGTGGCGGCGCGGCCACCGGTGTCGAACACCGGCACGTTGTTGAAGATCTTGGTGAGGAACTCCTTCACCTTGGCTTCGTCGCCATTAAACTTCTCTTTGGCGTAGGCCGCCGCCGCCAGATAGGTGTAGCGTGCATTGCCCGAGGTCTTGGGGTTCGGGAAGATCACCTGAACGCCTTCGCGGGCGAGATCATCCCAATCCTTGATGTTCTTCGGATTGCCGGCCCTGACCAGGAAAGAGGGCAGTGAATAGAAGGGCGAGGCGTTGTTGGCGAAATCTTTCTGCCAGTCGGCCGAGACAAAACCCTGCTTGACCAGGAAATCGACGTCCGGAACCTGGTTGAAGGTCACCACGTCGGCGCCGAGGCCTTCGACGATGGAGCGCGCCAGCTTCGAGGTGCCGGCGTGCGACTGGTCGATGGTGGTGCCCGGATGCTTTTCGACGAAGGCCTTGTTGATCTGCACGAACAGTTCGCGGCCAACGTCATAGGAAGCGTTGAGCAGCTTGTCGGCGGCCAAAGCGGGCGCGGCAGCGAGGATCAGACCGGCCAGGGCGGCACCGGCAAGCAAAAGGCGTCTCATGAAAAGGCTCCGTTCAAAAAAACATCAGGAGCCTCGCACCATAAAGCCCGCGCCGCGCAACACGAGGCATGCGGGCTTCAACAGCCGTCGTGGAATTGGAAAAACCGTCTCCCGGATCGACAATTCCGGGTCGTTCATTCCATGATTGGCCGGAAAACTCCGTCTCCGACTACTTCTGCCCGTCCTGTTGCGGAAACAGCTTCCAGCGGCGTGGGCGGAAAGCGACGCGGCTCTTCTGCGCGGCGGGATGGTCGACCGGCAGTTCGATCTCGACGCGCTGGCGCTCGCCGCCGATTTCCAGTTCGACGCGGCGGGTGCCGGCAACGCGGCGGCTGGCGATTACCGTGCCGGCGATGCAGCCGCTGCAACCGTCGAGCAGCTCGACATCGTGCGGGCGGAAATAGAGCAGGGCGTCGCCGGGCGAATGATTCGGCGCGGACAGGCCGATCGGACGGTCGGCAATCCAGAGCTGGCCGTCGTCGATCTTGACCGGCAGCGAACTCGACTCGCCGATGAAACCGAAGACGAAGGGCGAGTTGGGCGTGTCGTAAACCTCGTCGGCGGTGCCTATCTGCTCGATCTGCCCCTGGCTCATCACCACCACGCGGTCGGCCAGTTCCAGCGCTTCCTCTTGGTCGTGGGTGACGAAGACGGTGGTGTGGCCAGTGGTGTCGTGGATGTCGCGCAGCCAGCGCCGCAATTCGCGCCGCACCTGCGCGTCGAGCGCGCCGAAGGGTTCGTCGAGCAGCAGCACCTTGGGTTCGATCGCCATGGCGCGGGCGAGCGCGACGCGCTGGCGCTGGCCGCCTGACAGCTGCGCCGGATAGCGCTTCTCAAGTCCCGAAAGTTGAACGAGGTCGAGCAGTTCGGAGGCGCGGCGGCGAATTTCGTCTTTGGGCGGCCGGTTGGTGCCGTGCCGCACCTTCAGCCCGAAGCCGATATTGTCGGCCACGGTCATGTGGCGGAACAGGGCATAGTGCTGGAACACGAAGCCGACATTGCGCTCCTGGATGGTCTTGCTCGAAGCGTCCTCGTCGCCGAAGAAGATCTTGCCGGCGGTCGGCTGCTCCAGCCCGGCGATCAGCCTGAGCAATGTGGTCTTGCCGGAACCGGACGGACCGAGCAGCGCGATCAGCTCGCCCGAGCGAATGTCGAGCGAGACGTCACGGAGCGCCGGGAACCGGTCGAACTCCTTGCGTACATTGGCAACGCGAACTTCCATGCGGGTGTCCCTGTCAGTGTCCGCGTGTGGCGGCGAGCTCGGCGCCGTAGCGCATCTCGAGAGCGGTTTTCAAGACCAGCGTGACGAGCGCGAGCCCGGCCAGCAGCGAAGCCACGGCAAAGGCGCCGACGGCGTTGTATTCGTTGTAGAGGATCTCGATGTGCAGCGGCATGGTGTTGGTCATGCCGCGGATATGACCCGAGACCACCGACACCGCGCCGAACTCGCCCATGGCGCGGGCGTTGCACAGCAGCACGCCGTAGAGCAGACCCCATTTGATGTTGGGCAGGGTGACATACCAGAAAACCTGCCAGCCGTTGGCGCCGAGCGACAGGGCCGCTTCCTCGTCGCCATTGCCCTGTTCCTGCATCAGCGGGATCAACTCGCGGGCCACGAAGGGAAAGGTGACGAAGATGGTGGCAAGCACGATGCCCGGCACCGCGAACAGGATGACGATGCCATTGGCCTTCAGCCAGGCGCCAAGCAAGCCTTGTGCGCCGAACAAAAGCACATAGACCAGGCCGGAAATGACAGGTGAGACCGAGAAGGGCAGGTCGATCAGCGTGATGAGGAATGCCTTGCCCTTGAACTCGAACTTGGCGATCGCCCAGGATGCGGCGATGCCGAAGACGACGTTGAGCGGTACCGAGATCGCCGCCACCAGCAAGGTGAGGTGGATCGCGGCGAGCGTGTCGCGGTCGTTCAGCGAGGTGAAATAGGCGCCGATGCCTTTCGCGAAGGCCTGCTCGAACACGATGATCAGCGGCAGGACAAGGAACAGGCCGAGAAACACGAAGGCGATCGTCATGAAGACGCCGCGCGCGGCGCGGCTCTCGGTAATTGCCGACGAGGGATTGTTGTGCACCGGCTCGTAGGACTTGATTTCCGGATCAGCCATAGCGCTTGCGGCTCCATGACTGGAGGAGGTTGATGACGAGCAGCAGGGCGAAGGAGAGACCGAGCATGGTGGCGGCAATCGCGGTGGCGGCGGCGTAGTTGAATTCCTCCAACCGGATGACGATGAGCAGCGGCGCGATTTCGGTGACGTTGGGTAGGTTGCCGGCGATGAAGATGACCGAGCCGAACTCGCCGACGCCACGCGCGAAGGCGAGTGCGAAACCGGTGATGATGGCAGGTGCGAGGCCGGGAAAGAGCACCTTGGTGATGGTCTGGAAACGACTGGCGCCGAGCGTCGCGGCGGCTTCCTCGACCTCCTTGTCGATCTCTTCGATGATCGGCTCGACGGTGCGCACCACGAAGGGCAGGCTGACGAAAACAAGGGCGATGACGATGCCGAGCGGCGTGTAGGCGACCTTGATGCCGGCCTGCATCAGCGGCGCACCCAGCCAGCCATTCGGCGCGTAGAGCGTGGTCAGCGCGATACCAGCAACGGCGGTCGGCAAGGCGAAAGGCAAGTCGACCATCGCGTCGACGATGCGGCGGCCGGGGAATTTGTAGCGCACCAGCACCCAGGCGACGAGTGTGCCGAAGACGACGTTGATGGCGGCGGCGATCAGCGCGGTGCCGAAGCTGATCTGCAGTGCCTTCAGCGTGCGCGGCGCTGTCACGATATGCCAGAAATCGGTCCAGCCCAGGGCAGCCGAACGCCAGACCAGCCCGGTCAGCGGGATGAGGATGATGAGGGTGAGGTAGACAAGCGAGAAGCCGAGCGTCAGTCCGAAACCCGGAATGACACTCGGCTGCCTGAACCGCCACCCCGCCTGCGCGGGTGCCATGGTCATGTTTCTAGAAATCCGTCCCTTTTGTTCGCCCTGGCTTTCGCCCGCTCCGAAGGTGCCGAAGCGGATATGCCGTTCTTGTCACTGCGCCGGCTTGTAGACCTGGTCGAATATACCACCGTCGGCGAAATGATAAGGCTGCGCTTTCTTCCAGCCGCCGAATTGCGGATCGTCGATGGTGACCAGCTTGATCTGCGGCAGCTTGGCGAGATCTTCCGCCGGCACCAGGTCGGGCTTGGCCGGACGATAGTGGTTCTTGGCGATCAGCGTCTGGCCTTCCTTGGAATAAAGGTATTTCAGATAGGCTTCTGCGACCTTGCGGGTGCCCTTGGCGTCGACATTGGCGTCGACCACGGCGACCGGCGGTTCGGCGAGGATCGAGGTCGGCGGATAGACGACGTCGAATTTGTCGGCGCCGAATTCGTCGAGCGCCAGGTAAGCCTCGTTTTCCCAGGCCAGAAGCACGTCGCCCAGACCCTTCTGCGCGAAGGTGACGGTAGAGCCGCGCGCTCCGGTGTCGAGCACGGGAACATGCGAATAGAGGTTGGAGATGAATTCCTTGGTCTTGGCCTCGTTGTTGCCGTCCTTGGCATTGGCATAGGCCCAAGCGGCCAGATAGTTCCAGCGCGCGCCTCCGGATGTCTTCGGGTTCGGCGTGATGACCTGCACGCCTTCTTTGACCAGATCGTCCCAGTCCTTGATGCCCTTCGGGTTGCCCTTGCGCACCAGGAAGATGATGGTGGAGGTGTAAGGGGCCGAATTGTTCTCGAACTTGGTGCGCCAGTCTGGGTTGATCTTCTTCGATTTCGAGGAGATCGCGTTGATGTCGCCTTCCAGGGCAAGCGTGACGACATCGGCATCGAGACCGTCGATGACGGCGCGGGCCTGCGCGCCGGAGCCGCCATGCGATTGCTGTATGGTCACGGTCTCGCCGGTCTCCTTCTTCCAGTGGACGGCGAAGGCTTCGTCGAACTGTTTGTAGAGTTCGCGGGTCGGGTCATAGGATACATTCAGGATGGTCGTGTCGGCGAATGCGAAACCGAGCGCGCCGAATTGGACAGAACCGGCGATGAGCGCGCCGAGCAGCTTCTTGAAATGAGGGTTGGTCATTTCAGCCTCCGTTGAACACAATTCTACTCTATCGAAATTGTAGAAATTGGGTGCGGCGAAAGTTGCATTTTTCAGGCGTAGGGAGAAAAGTTGCAGCGTGTGAGCCGCAGGGCAAGAAAATTCTTCCTTGCCTGGTGACGGTTTCGGGTGCACGCAGCGGCGCCGACGCGTTTGAGGCCGCCTTGGCCGTACGCGATTCAAGCCGGGCCGGCCGGCGGCGAACCCAACGATTTCTTCGGTATGGCGGCGGCGCCTTGGGGAACCGCGCGACAGGCTATTCGACGAACACCTTGACGCTGGTGGCGCGACCGGCGGCGTCGATGACGGTCAGCGTCGAATAGCCAGCGCCGTCCGGCAGCCAGGTCGCGGTGCGCCGGCGATCGATCCCGACCAGCGGCTTGCCGTTGGCCAACCAGCGGAACGGTGCGCGGCCGCCCTGCAGCTTCAGTACTAGCGGCGTGGCGCCAGGCCCCGACGTGCCGAGATCGACACGGGCACCGTCGGGTGGAAAGACGATGCGCGGCGCGGGTTCGGTCGGCGCGGCGACAACCGAGACGTCGGAGGCGGTGCCGAAGCGGGCGAGCGTCACCGGCAAGTCCTCGCGCCGTGGCCGCAGCACGCCCGCGGGCTGGCTTGGCAAAGCGACGGCGGCGATGCCGGAGCGCGCGAAACCTTCGAACAGGATCGGTGCGGCGGAAATGTAACCCGACAGCCCGGGCACCGCGCTGGCGTCGGGCCGGCCGACCCAGACCCCCAGCACATGGCGGCCGTCGAAGCCGATCGCCCAGGCATCGCGATAGCCATAGGAGGTGCCGGTCTTGTAGGCGATGCCGCGTTGCTGCGCGCCCTCGGGTGGGCGCACGCCGGCGAGGATGTCGGTGATCTGCCAGTTGGCGCGCTCGTCGAGGATGGTTGTTGCGGCACCCGTCACGGGCACAGCCTCGGTGCCGTCGCGCAGCGGATGCGCTTTTCCGCCATTGGCGAGCCCTGTGTAAAGCTGGACGAGGTCGCGCAGGCTGACGCCGACGCCGCCGAGGCCGATGGCAAGGCCGGGGGCTTCGTTGACCGGCAGCAACGGCGAGACGCCAGCCTGGCGGAAGCGCGCCATCAGCCTCGCCGGCCCGACCGTGTCGAGGATGCGGATAGCCGGCACATTAAGCGACAATTGCAGCGCCTGCCGGATCGAGACATCGCCCTGGTAGCCCATGTCGAAATTCTTCGGCCGGTAGCCGGAGAAGTCGGCGGGGCTGTCCTCGATGATGGTTTCCTGGGCGACCACGCCTTGTTCGAAGGCGAGGCCGTAGATGAAGGGTTTCAGCGTCGAGCCGGGCGAGCGCAGGATGCGGGTCATATCGATCCAGCCGGAGCGGCTGGAATCGAAGAAGGAAGCCGAGCCGACCTCGCCCAGAATGTCGCCGGTGCGGGAATCGGCGAGCACCATAGCGACCGACAGTTTGGGCCCGAGCTTGGCGGCGGCCTCGCGGGCGACCGCTTCAAGGCCTTCCTGCACGCTCTTGCGGATCGTCAGCTTCAGCGGCGCGCCGGCCTCGGCCTTGCGCACCAGCGTGTTGGCAGCATGCGCGGCAAAAGCGGGCAGCGGGCGACGCAGGCCGGAGACATCGTCGAGCGCGGCACGGCGGGCCTCGCGGTCGCCGATCAGGCCAGCCGAGACCATGCGCGTGAGCACACGATCGCGCGCCGCCTGGGCTATGGCGAGGTTCCTGTCCGGACGGCGGCGCTCAGGCAATTGCGGCAGCGCCACCAGGAGTGCCGCTTCCGAGACGGTGAGGCGGCGCGGCTCCTTGCCGAAATAGGCCAGCGAGGCCGCCCGCACGCCCTCAAGGTTGCCGCCATAGGGTGCAAGCGTGAGATATTGCTCCAGGATCTGGCGCTTGGTTAGCCGCCGCTCGATCTGCACGGCGCGCAGCATCTGCTTGAGCTTGGAACCTAGGGAACGGCTTTCGCGCGGTTCGATCAGGCGGGCGAGCTGCATCGACAGCGTCGAGCCGCCGGAGACGATGCGGCGGTTGGTGGCGAACTGGGTTGCCGCGCGGCCGAGGGCAAGGAAATCGATGCCCTCGTGATCCCAGAAGCGCTTGTCCTCATAGGCGACCAGCATCTCGACGAAGCTCTTGTCGACCTGATCGATGGCAACAGGCAGGCGCCAATAGCCATCCGGCGTAGCGAAGGCGCGCAGCAAGGTCCCGTCGCGATCGACGACCTCGGCGGAAACGGCCAGTTTCTCCGGCAGAGGCGGCGGGAAGGCACGGTCGAGCGCCCAGAGGCCGCCGACCGCGATCGACGCCAAGGCGATGGCGGCGGTCGCGAGGATGGCGAGGCGCCGCAACCGGCTCCTGCCAGGCGAGGGAGGGGACGCTTCGATCGTCATGATCGCCTCATCGGCCGCCTTACGGCGCCTTCACCTCCATCATGCCGGTAGCGGTGCGGGCCGAATATTGCGGCCGGTACATGTCCTCGACCGAGGCCGCCGGATGCACATAGACACCTGGTGTCACGGCGCGCACGACATAGGCCATCGTCTTGGTGCGGTCGCCGTCGTCCTCCGACGGGTCGAAGGCCGCGACGAAACGGTCGTTGCGGAATTCGAGATGCGCGGCATTGGTCTGCGCCAGCCACGGAAAGCCAGTGAGCTGCGCGCTGGAGACGAGACCGGGATTGTCGATCTCGAAACCGGCGGGCAAGAGGTCGGTGACCAGCATGCGCTGCGGCCAGTCGTTCTGCGACGCGACTTTGAGCACGACCACATAACGCTCGTTCTGCTTGGCTTCGGTGACGTTCGCTTCCTTGCCGTCGAGCGTGTAGTAGGTGCGCTCGATGGTGTAGCCGTCGCCGCTTGCCGGCAGCGGTTGCGAGGGCGAGGCCACGCTGGTGACGACCGCCTGCAGCGGAGCCTTGCCGTCATTGGCGACGGTGAGCGGGGTGTCGAGCAGGGTCTCGCCGGTCATGTCGGCCGAATAGGCGCCGGTATGGGGCTGGCCGTTGACCTCAAGCTTTATGGTGTCGTTGCCTTCCTTCAGCGCGCGGGCCGCCAGCAGCATCCAGGCGTTGTCCTGCGTGCTCGTCCAGCGGGCTTTCGCGCGTTCCCTTTCCACCAGCTTGACGAGTTCCGGCAACACGGCCGGCGCTGGCTTGGATTCCGCGGCAAGCGCCAGCATGGCGGCACCGTCGCGCAGCGCCGAGCCGTAGTCGGTGCGGTACCAGTCATAGTCATTCATGGATTTGGCCAGCCGCAGCGCTGTGGAGAAGGTAGCGTCGGAGCGCTGCGCGTCGCCGTAGAGCGCGAGTGAGGCGGCCAGTTGCGCCACCGCCATCGGGCTCGAGAAGGCTTCGAGCTTGGTGTCGACATAATAACGCAGGTCGCCGACGGAGGCTTTCTTGTTGCGGGCCAGCACATAGAGCGCATAGGCGATATCGGTGCCGCGATCCTGAACGTCCTGATCGTAGCCGATCGAATTCTGCAGGTTGCTCAACGCCTGCGAGATTGCCTGCGCCGGTACGTCGTATTTCGCTTCGCGGGCGCGGGTCAGGAAATCGCTGACATAGGAATCCAGCCACAAATCGCCGGAGCCGGGGCCCCACAGGCCGAAGCTGCCGGCGGAAGCCTGGTAGCTCAACACCCGGTAGATCGCCTGCTGCACACGGTCGTGCAGGCCCGGATCGTCGGGGATGCCGTAACCCTTCGACATCTCGCTCATATAGAGCAGTGGCATGGCGCGGCTCGTCGTCTGCTCGGCGCAGCCATAAGGATAGCGGTCGAGCGACAACAGCAGTGACGGCACGTCGAGGGCCGCCGATTGCGAGACGCCGACGCTGACGGAGGCGCCTTGCAGGATGCTGGCGGCGAGCAGTTCCTTGTCGACGCGCAGCGCGCCGCCGCCGCTCTTGAGGTCGACGACCATGCGCGACGTCACCGGCAGCTGCGACGGCCGTATCGGCAGGAACAGCGTCTGCTCGACCTCAGGACCGCCTTCATGGGCGAGTTTGACGGTGAGAGTGGCATCGCTGGGCGAGACCGCGATCAGCGGCACGGTCAGCGACTGGCGCTTGCCCTGGGCGAGCGTCAGCTTGGCCGGCACCGCTTCCTCGCCGATCGTCAGGTCGCCGGTGGTCTGGATGCTCAGCGCGTAGTCTCCGGCCGGGCCGTCGGTGTTGGCGAAGTCGAGCCGCATGGTGGCCGAGTCGCCCGGCGCCATGAAGCGCGGCAAGCCGGCCGTGACCACGATCGGATCGCGCACGATGACGTCGGTGGAGGCGTGGCCGACGGCTTCCTTCGTCCAGGCCACGGCCATGACACGCGCCGTGCCGTTGAATTGCGGCAGGTCGAAATCGATCGTCGCTTTGCCTTCGGCGTCAAGCTTGACGATGCCGGAGAAGAAGGCGACCAGCTTTTCGGTGGGCGGGCTGCCCTGGCTTTGCATGGCATTGCCGTCGCCGCCGGTGCGCAGCTTGCCGGTGGTGCCGAGCGAGCCGTCGATCAAACGACCGTAGAGATCGCGCAGCTCCAGTCCCATCATGCGTTGGCCGAAGAACCAGTTCTCGGGGTCCGGCGCCTTGTAGTTGGTCAGGTTGAGGATGCCGACATCGACGGCCGCCACCATGACATAGGCCTGCGAGCCCGGCTGCATGCCGGTGACAGCGACTGGGATCGACAGCGACTGGCGCGGTTCGGTCTTGGCCGGTGGCGTCAGCGCGACGCCAAGTTTCTTGGCGCCGGGATCGATCTTCAACCATTTCACGCCGATGGCGCGGGCCGGCATGCGGCTTTCCTGCGCGTTGCCCGGCCGGAACAGCGTGGCGGTGACATAGGCGCCGGCGCCCCAATTGTCGGGAACCGGAATGTCGACGGTGCCGCCATCGGCGGGTATCGATACGTCGATGGTCTTCATCAGCCGGTCGGCGCCGATCGTCACCAGAAGTTCACCGGCGTAGTGCGGCGAGACCTTCAGCTTGGCGACATCGCCGGCGGCATAGCCGTCCTTGTCCAGCGCGATTTCGAGGCCGTCGGGCGTCTCGGTCGAGGTGGCGCTGACATACCAGCCGCCGTCGAACTCGTAGCTCGTTGCCGGGCCGTCCGCGCTTGATGTCTCCACCTCCAGCCTGTAGCGGCCCCAGTCGACCGGCAGCGACAGGCTGGCTTCGCCGTCGGTGGCGATGTCGACCGCGCCGTTGGCGACCGATTTGGTGAAGGTCACCGGCTCGTAGTTCCACGAGCTGCCATTGCGGTACCATTGGTAGTTGCGTTCGACTTTGACCAGCGACCATTGTGCGCCGGCCATCGCCTTGCGCTTGCCGTCGCGGTCGACGGCGATCAGGCTGAACTTGGCGGTGCCACCCTGCGGTACCTCGTCATTCTCGAAATCGGGACGGATGCCGATCATGTCACCCTGCGGGCGGATGGCGAGATTGAGCGAGCGCTCGACGGCGCGGCCGCCGGTCTCGCGCATGCGCACCGTCACCTTGGCGTTGACCAGCTTGGTGGTGGATGGCAGCTGGGCGATGGTGACCGGGAAGGTCGCCTTGCCGTTGTCGCCGACCACCGGCAGGTCGGCCAGCGGCGTCGAGGAAGGCTGGGCGGCCTGCTCGTCGGCAAGGCCGAAGACAAAGTCCTTGAAGCGATCCCAGTCGCGTGTCACCGCCAGCGTGGTTTCGCCTTCCAGCGCCAGGCCGGCCGCCGGCGCGCCGTAGAGGAAGCGGCCGTCGACGGTGACATTGGCCGTCTCGCCCTGCGCGATCTCGGTCTTGTCGGCGGTGAGGTCGAATTCGATGCGGTCCGGTACGAAGTCTTCGACCAGGAACATCTGGCTCGCCACCGCCGGCTGCTTGGGATCGGTGTGGATCGACACCGTCCAGCTGCCGCGCATGGCGTTCGGCTCCAGCGACAGGTCGACGGAATGGCCGCCTGCCGAGGTGCCGTCGCTGACGATACGGCGCGCCTCGACGCCGTCGGGGCGCGTGAAGATGAAGGTCAGCGGCAGGTTGTCGACCGCCTTGGAGGTGTCGTCGCGGGCCAGCGCCTGCACATGCACGTCCTCGCCGACGCGGTAGATGCCGCGCTCGGTCCAGGCGTAGACGTCGAGCGCGCCCGTCGCGGCGCGGCCAGCGACGCCGCGATCCGACAGGTCGAAGCCGGCCTTGGCCATGTCGAGGAAGACGAAGTCCTGGTCGCCCTGCTTGGCCATCAGCACGGCCGGCACCATGCCGCCCTCGCCACGGGTGAGGCCAGGATTGAAGACGGCGCGGCCTTCGGCGTCTGTCGTCGCGGTGCCGAGGATTTCGTTGTTGCGGGCAAGAAGGGTGAGTTCGGCGCCCTGGATCGGCTTCGCGGTGCCGAGCGAGCGGGCAAAGACGTTCAGGCCGTCCTGTCCGGTGTAGGTGGAAAGGCCGATGTCGGAGACCACGAACCATTGCGTGGCACGCGAATTGTAGGTGTCGCTGTGGTCATCCACCGGTTGGGCGGTCAGGATATAGACGCCGGGCTTGCGCTGCGGCAGCGCCTCGTCGACCGGGAAGGAGGTGGTGACCTCTTTGTTGAGGTCGCCGGCGATCTCCATCCGGCCTTCCCAGATCGGCTGACCCATCTGGTCCCTGATGTTGGTCATGTCGTAGCCGTCGAGCTGGCGCAAGAACTGGTAGCCGGACAGAAGCTGGGCCAAGGACCGGTCGCCTATGCGGAAGAGCTTCATGTCGGCGGCGTTCATGTTGACGGTAACGACCGGAATGCCGCGGCGCACGCCGGCCGGCAGCACGAAGCTGTCGCCGGTGAAGCGGGCGGACGGCGCGCGGTCCTGTACGTAGATCGACAGTGCAACCGGGGCGGCTGTCACCTCGCCGATGGCCGAAGGCAGGCCGGCGCGGAAGGTGATGTTGTAATGCTGTCCGTGCTCCAGGCCCTCGACGCAGATCTGCTTGCCCTTGGCCTCGACGCCCTTGGGTGCGGCGCCGTCGATGGTGACGAATTGCGCATAGTCGACGCCGGTCTTGACCAGCTCTTCCGAGAACTGCGCGCAGATGCGCGGCGCGGTGGTGTCGGCATCGACGCTGTGCTCGACGACGCGGAAACCCTTGCGGGCCTTCAGGTCCTGGTATTCGGAAAGCACCGCCGGTGAATTGACCAGCGCAAGGCTGGCCTCATAGGCCTGCAACGCCGGGCGGTAGAGTTCGCGCTTGTCGAGACCGGCGGCAAGCAGGGCCAGCACCTCGGCGCGGTTGGTCGTGGTGCGCGACAGCTGGTAGGCATTGAAGGTGGCCGAGGTCGCATTAGCCTGCAATGTCGACTGGTCGTTGCTGGATGCCGTCGTCAGCGTCGCCAGGGTCTCGTGGGCGAGCTTGGTCCACAGTGTGCCGTCGTCCGGCATCATCGACAGTGCCGCTTCATATTTCTGCATTGCTGCGCGGTGGTCGCCGGTCAGGGCCGCCTGTTCAGCGGCCTGTTCCAGCGTCGTCAGCCCGTCGGTCGGCTTGGAATAGCCGGGGCCGACCAGGCGCTTGCGATACTGCAGCGCCTGGTCGGCCATCCAGGCCGGGAAATAGGTCAGTTCCTTGGGCGCGCCGATGTCGGGTTCGCTGGCGACGTTAACCACCTTGCCGCCGACCGCGCCGGCAAAGGGCTTCAGCGTGTTGTAGTCGGATTTGAGGAAACACCACTTGGCCTTGGTGTTGTAGGTGAAGGCGCGGCAGGCATTGTCGCCGAGGCAGTCGGTCTTGCACTGATCCAGCGTGACATTCTGCTCCGAGCGGAGGTCGAAGCCGAAATAATCGACATTGTCGGTGGTGACGATTCGCTTGGTCTCCGCCGCTTGCGCGAGGCCGTGGAAGACCGAGAGGAGCAGGAGAACAACCGGCAGTATCCTGACCGCACGCAAAACCATCGCATCCTCCTCTCACTTTCCAGCACAGCCGCGTTGCCAAGCGACAACGGTGCCCGATTTTTCCGGCTGTCGTGGCATGTTCCGCCTTAGCCGAGGCTTGTCAACACGCGCAAACGGCCATAACCGGCCCACGAAGGTCCATTGCAAACCGTGCCTTAGGGGCATTCAGTGTGCATTCATATGAAAAGCTTCACACAATTTTGCGACGGAACAAAAGGTGTGAACTCAAAGGTGCAAGCAATTCAGACATTTCATGGTTCGTGCCCTATAGGAATTTACGAGGACTTCAGAAGTTCACTCCAATTTTAGCAATCAGGGAGCATGGGAGGGACACGGTTCGGGTCTTGGAGGACAGGTGCGGCTGATGCCGACGAGGGAAAAGCGCGATTGGCAGGGCAGCGCGTGCAGGCGCAGCCTTTCGCGCGCCTTGCTCGCTGTCACGCTTGGCGCCGCCACGATGATAGCCGAAAGCCGTAGCGTTTCCGCCTTCGAACTCTTCGGCATCAAGCTGTGGGGGTCCGACGACAAGGCGGACACCGAGATTGCCGACCCGCTGCGTTATGCTGTGACCATTGACGTCAAGGATGACGACGCGGATCTGAAGAAAAGGATCGAGGCGGTCTCCGGCCTGAAAGCCGACGAGGACCATCCTGTTTCCGGTTCTCTCGGCCTGATGACCAAGGCGCGCAGCGATCGCGAGCAGCTGGTGGCGGCGCTTTACGAGGACGCCCGCTACGAAGGCGTGGTCGACATCTCAATTGCCGGCCAGTCGATCGACGAATTGCCGCCGGATGCCGAATTCAAGGGCCAGCAACCGATACCGGTGACGATCACCGTCACCCCAGGCCAGAAGTTCACGCTGGGCGACATCCGTCTCAAGGGCGATGCCGCGGGGCTCGCCAGCGCCGATTTCGGTCTGATCTCCGGCGGCGATGCCGGCTCGGGCGCGGTGCTGAAGGCTGAGGCGAGACTGGTCAAGGCGCTCAAGGACGAGGGCAGGCCGCTCGCCAAGGTCACCGATCGCGAGGTCGTCGCCGACCATGCCAACGGCCGGCTCGACGTGACGTTGACCGTCGAGGCCGGTCCGGTCGCGGGCTACGGCGAGACCACGGTGAAGGGCACCGAGACGGTGGATCGCGATTTCACCGAATACATGACCGGGCTGAAGCGCGGCGCGCGCTATTCGCCCAAGGAAATCGATACGGCGCGGGACCGGCTGCTCGGCCTCGAAGTCTTCAACAGCGTGACGCTGAAGGAAGCCGACAAGCTGGACGCCGACGGCAACATCCCCATCGGTGTTGAGGTGAGCGAGCGCAAGCCGCGCTATTTCGGCGTTGGCGGCACTTTGTCCAACACCGAAGGGCTGGGACTGGAAGGTTATTGGGGCCATCGCAACCTGTTCGGCAAGGCGGAGAAGCTGCGCATCGACGGCTCGATCAGCGGCATCGGCTCCAATGCTATTGGCCAGCTCAACTACAATGCCGGCATCATGTTCGAGAAACCGGGCGTGGTCGGTCCCGCTTCCAAGTTCTTTGCCAATCTGAAGACCGTCTACGAGCATCCGGACGCCTATGACCGCTTCTCGGTCAAGGGCGGCGCTGGGCTCTCCTACGAGATCGACAAGAGGCAGACCGTTTCGGCGGAACTGTCGCTCGACTATTCCAAGATCACCGACAGCTTCGGCAAGCACGACTACCTGATTGCCAGCGTGCCGCTGCAATATGTCTTTGACAACCGCGACAACAAGCTGAACCCGAAGAGCGGCTTCAGGGCACTGGCCTATGTCGAGCCGAGCTACGATCTCCTGAATGGCGCCACTTTCGTGAAGCTCAGGGGCGAGGGTTCGGCTTATCAGGCACTCGACACCGGCGGCCGGTTTGTGCTGGCCGGCCGCGTGGCGCTGGGCTCGATCGTCGGCGCATCTCTGGGAGACGTTCCCGCAGACCGCCGCTTCTATTCGGGCGGCGGCGGCTCGGTGCGCGGCTACGCCTATCAAGGCATCGGCCCGAAGGACATCAACAACAAGCCGACCGGCGGGCTTTCCTACTTCGAGACCTCGGCCGAAATGCGCATCGGCATCACCGACACGATCGGCATCGTTCCGTTCGTCGATGCCGGTACTGTGTCCACCAAGCAGTTCCCGGACTTCTCCGATGTGAAGGTCGGCGCCGGCGTCGGCCTGCGTTATGTGACGCCGTTCGGTCCGCTGCGCATCGACGGCGCCATTCCGCTCAACCGCGGTCCAGGCGATCCACGCTTCGGCATATATGCCGGCATCGGTCAGGCGTTCTGACGAGATGGCTGGCTTGCTCAGGCGCGCGGCGCGAATCTTCCTCTACCTGGTGGCGATCGTCGTCGCCGGTGCTATCGGCGCGCTCGTCGTTTTCACCACCACGGAACGCGGCCGCGACAATCTCGCCGGGCTGATCTCGTCGATGGCCTCCTCGCCGGATACCAAGGTGACGGTCGCCGGCATCGATGGCATCTGGTCGGGCGCCCTGACGGTCGATCATGTCGTGCTCGAAGACAAGCAAGGGCCATGGCTGGTGCTGCGCAAGGTTGCGGTCGACTGGTCGCCGCTGGCGTTGCTGTCGAAGACTTTTAGCGCCGAGCGCGTCGCGGTCGAGCGCATCGAGGTGGCCCGCCCGCCGGTTGGTGGCGAGCAGAAGCGCGACAATGCCGGTGGCGTGAATCTGCCTGTGTCCCTCGACATCAAGGCGATCGATCTGCCTGATATCGCGCTCGGCCAGGCCCTGGCCGGCGTCGGCATCGCTGAGCTTGCCGCCAAGGGCTCGGTCAAGGCCGATGCCTCGCCACTCGCGGTGGCGGCCAAGCTCAATGTCGCCCGCAACGACGGCAAGCAAGGCACCGTCGACGCCAATGTCGATTTCGCGCCGGCCGCCGACAGGCTGGACCTCGACGTCAAGGCGTCGGAACCGTCGGGCGGCATCCTGGCCAATCTGCTGCAGCTGCCCGGCGCGCCGCCAGTGGAAATATCGATTGCCGGCAAGGGTGCGCTAGCCGACTGGAACGGCACCGGCACATTCAGCGTCGACGGCCAGGTAATCACCCAGCTTGTCGGCCGTCATCAGCTCACCGACAAGGGCAACCGCTTCGAGGCCAAGGGCGACGGCGATTTCGCCCGCTTCCTGCCGGAGCGGTTCAAGCCGCTTCTGGCCGGAAGCACGACATTCGATCTCGCGGGCACCGCCACCAAGGTCGGCGGCGTCGAGGTCGAGCGTGCCAACATCGCCAGCGACGCGGTGCGCGGCGAGGCGAAGGGCACCATCAACCCCCAAGGCACCACCGATTTCGGCTTGCAATTCAACTCGGTCGGCCCGGTGCTGCCGCTCGCGCTCGGCAGCAAGGAAAGCCCGATCGATCTCGACCTGAAATCGGCTTCGGTGCACGCCTTCGGCGAGGGCAGCAAGCCGATGCTGGACATCGGCGCGTCGCTCGCCAAGGTGACGACCACAGTCACCAAGTTCGAGAATATCGACCTGACCATCCATTCCGACAGCTTCGATATCGCAAACCGCGTCGGGCCGATCACTGGCGCCGTCACCGTCGACAAGATCGGCCTCGACAACCCGACCATCGCGCCGCTGATCGCCGGCAAGATCAAGGCAGACGTCACCGGCAGTATCGAGAAAGAGACGATCAACGTCGACAAGGGGTCGATCCGCTCGGACACGCTCGCCGGCGATTTCAACGGCAAGATGGCGCTTGCCGACGGTTCGATCGAGTTGAACGTCAAGGCCGATGCCGCTTCGTCGGCACTGCCGGCTGCGGCACGCCCGGTGCTCGGCGAGCGCGCCGTACTGTCGGCTGCGATCAAGCGCAACGCCAAGGGCCTGGTCTCGGCCGATTCCATCAAGCTCGTCTCCGGCGCGGTTTCCGCTGACGGCAGCGCCAGCCTCCATGACGGCCAGATCGTTGCCGAGCTCAAGGGTGCGCTGGCCGACCTGTCCTTGCTGTCGAAGGAAGCCAAAGGCGCGATCGGCCTCTCGGTCACGGCCAAGGGTGTCATGGTCGCACCGGACGTTACGCTTTCGGTGAGCGGCGACAAGCTCGAGGTAGCCGGCCGCGAGATCCAGGGATTGAACCTCACGGCATCCGGCAGGGCCGACGCGGCCAATCCCGCCGCCGACATTTCGTTGTCCGGCACCGTTGCCGGTCAGCCGCTGCAGGGCAAGGCGGTGCTGAAGACCGCGAATGGCCAGCGCCGCATCGACGGCCTGTCGCTGGCGCTCGGCCAGAACGGGGTTTCCGGCGATCTCGTGCTGGACCAGGCCTTTCTGCCGGAAGGGTTGGTGAAGATCGATCTGCCGGATATCGGGCCGCTGGCGGCGCTGGCGCTGGAAAAGGCCGAAGGCAATGTGCGCGGCATGGTCCGCTTCAGCAAGCAGGACGGCGTGCCGCAACTGGCGCTGCAGGCCAAGGCAGGTCTCAAGCGCGGCGACCTGACGGCCAATAATGTCGCGATCGACGCGCAGGTGGCGAATTACGCGGCGGCGCCCGTCGTGGCTGGCACGGTTCGTGCGGATGCCGTGACTTCCGGAACCATGACCGTGACCGGCATCGCCATCGACCTGAAGCGCGACGGCGAATGGACTGGCTTTTCCGGCGGCGCCACGGTCAAGGACATTCCGGCGAAGGCGGCGGGACGGGTCAAGGTCGCCGGCGGTACGACGACGCTCGAACTCGCTTCCGGCCAGGCTACGATCCGCGGCCTCAGGGCAGCGATCGCCGAGCCGTCCACCATCGCTGTCGCCAACGGCACCACGACGATCCAGAAGCTGGTGGTGGGCGTCGAGGGCGGCCGCGCCACGGTCAGCGGCACTGCCGGCAACGCGCTGGACCTCAACGTCGCGCTGGCCAATTTGCCGATCGCCGCCGCCAATGCTTTCTCGCCGGGCCTCGGTGCCGCCGGTACCGTTTCGGGCACTGCGAAGGTGACTGGCCCCGCGTCGGCGCCGTCGGTGGCCTATGACATCAAGGCGAATGGCGTCGCGCTGGCGGCTATGCGGGATGCCGGCATCGACGCCCTCAACATCACATCGGGCGGCACCTTCGCAGCCAACAAGCTGAACTTCAACGCCGATATCGGTGGCGGGACGGGACTTGCGCTGAAGGCTGGCGGCTCTGTGACGACGGCAGGCGCACCCAACCTTTCGGTCGACGTCAATGGCAACGTGCCGTTCGAATTCCTGGCGCGCAAGCTGGCGGCGCAGGGCCTGTCGCTCACCGGCACCGCCAATGTCGCCGTGCAGGTGCGCGGACCGGCCAGCCAGCCGGTCATTTCCGGCACGGTGCGCTCGTCGGGCGCGCGCTTCCTCGACGCCGGTTCTGGCCTCGCGGTCAAGGACATTGCGCTCGATGTCGGCCTCGGCAACGGCGTCGCGACCATCAACCGACTGACTGGCACTTTGTCGACGCGCGGCACGCTGAGCGCCGGCGGTACGGTCGGCATCGACCCGGCCAAGGGGTTTCCGGCCGACCTGTCGATCAAGTTGGTTGACGGCCGCTACACCGACGGCCGTATCGTCACGGCCAATCTCGGCGGCGACCTGACCGTGAAGGGGCCGTTGGCGACGGCGCCGGCGATCGCCGGCACCATCAATCTGGGCAAGGTCGTCGTCACCGTGCCGGAGCGGCTGCCGACATCGCTGTCGACCCTCAACGTCAAGCGCAAGGACGCACCGGCGGCGGTGCGCGCGCAGGACAAGGCGCTGCGCCCGGCCGGCGCCACCAGCAGCGGTGGTGGGGGCGGCGGGTTGACGCTCGACATCACCGTCAACGCGCCGAACCAGATCTTCGTGCAGGGCAGGGGCGTGGATGCCGAGCTCGGCGGCAATTTGCGCTTGGCGGGGCCGGCGTCGGCACCGCAGGCGGTCGGTCAGTTCACGCTGCAGCGCGGGCGGCTCTCCATCCTTGGCAAGCGCCTGACTTTCACCGAAGGCACGCTGACCTTCTCGGGCTCGCTGGTGCCGTATCTGAACCTGGTCGCGGAATCGACAGCCACCGACGCGACGGTGACGATCACCGTGTCGGGCGAGGCGACCAATCCGAAATTCGCCTTCTCCTCGGTGCCGGCACTGCCGGAGGACGAGGTTCTTGCCCGCCTGATCTTCGGCCGCTCTATGTCCAACCTGTCGCCGCTGCAAATCGCCCAGCTCGCCGAGGCGGCAGCCCAGCTCAGCGGCGTTGGCGGCTCGACCTCGCTGCTGGAAAAACTGCGCAGCAAGCTCGGCGTCGACGATCTCGACGTGACCACCGACGATCAGGGCGGAACGGCGGTATCGGCCGGCAAGTATCTCAATGACCGCACCTATCTCAACATCCAGAAGGGCGAGAAGCCGGGCTCGGGCAAGGCGCGCATCGACTTCAATGTCGGCAAGGGCGTCAAGCTGCGTGGCGAAGCGTCGGACGCCGGCGAAGCCAAGGGCGGCATCTTCTACGAGCGCGAGTACTGAGGCAGCCAATCGCACGCCTGCCGGTAGAGTGTATTGGACCGACGGCGTCGCGCAACTGGTGCTTTCAGAAAAAGGTGTGTTGCCGCAAGTCTAGCTTGCGCGCGGTTTGGACAAAACCGCCGTGGTCATTTTGTTGCCATCGATAGCAAATTTCCGTCAAGATTGTCGCATTCACGCGAACTGCTCCCTTTTCAAAGTTGCACTCTCCTTTTTGAGTTCCAAAGTCGAACGATCTTTGACATCGTCGGTCGAGTGCGGAATGTTAAAAGGCAAAAAGCCAACAATGGGAGTTAGTCATGAAATTCTATCGGAGTAACAGCGACCGCGTTCCCGATCACATCCTGGCAATGGCCGAGCAGGTCAAGACCGGGGAAGTCGATCGCCGTGAGTTCCTGGCGATGGCAAGCATCTTTGGCGCATCTGCAGCCATGGCCTATGGCCTGCTGGGCGTTGCCATGCCGACGCCAGCCATGGCCGAAGAGCAGCCCAAGAAGGGCGGCGTCCTCAAAGTGGCCATGTCGGTCAAGGATCCGAAGGACCCGCGTACCGCCGACTGGTCGGAAATCTCCAATGCCGAGCGCCAGGCGCTCGAGCCGCTGGTGAAGTACACCAAGCAGTACACTTTCGAGCCCTACCTCCTCGAAAAATGGCAGGTCAACGACGACGCCACCGAATACACTTTGCATGTGCGTCCGGGCGTCGAATGGAACAATGGCGACAAGTTCACCGCCGATGACGTGATCCACAATTTCACGCGCTGGGCCGACAAGTCTGTGGAAGGCAACTCGATGCCCGGCCGTCTGGGCAGCCTCGTCGACGAGACCACCAAGAAGCTGCGCGAAGGCTCGATCGTCAAGGTCGATGACATGACGGTCAAGCTGAAGCTGACCAAGCCCGACATCGCCGTTATCGCTAACCTGGCCGACTATCCGGCGCTCGTCGTGCACAAGACCTTTGACGAGAAGGGCGCCAACTTCAAGAATTGCCCGATCGGCACCGGTCCGTTTGAGCTCGTTTCCTACGATGTCGGCCAGAAGGTGGTCTACAAGCGCCGCGAAACCGGCAAGTGGTGGAACGGCGAGGCCTATCTCGATGGAGTCGAATTCATCGACTACGGCACCGATCCGGCTGCCACGGTTGCGGCTTTCGAATCCGGCGAAGTGCAGACCAATCACGAGACCACCGCCGACTACGTCAAGATCATCGCGGGCGTCGGCGCCCCGGTCTCTGAAGTGGTGACGGCGGCTACCGTCGTCTCGCGCTTCAACGTCAAGGCCAAGCCCTATGACAACCAGAAGGTTCGTCAGGCCATGTGCCTTGCCGTGGACAACGCCACCGTGCTGCAGCTCGGTTACGGCAATGCCGGCACCGCCGCTGAAAACCACCACGTCGCGCCGATCCATCCGGAATATGTCGAGCTGCCCAAGATCAAGCGCGACCCGGCCAAGGCCAAGCAGATGCTGCAGGAGGCAGGCGCGCTCGATTTCGAGCACGAGCTGATCTCGAACGACGAGGACTACCATAAGAACACCACCGACGCGATCGCGGCGCAACTGCGTGAGGCCGGCATCAAGGTGAAGCGCACGGTGCTGCCGAGCTCCACCTTTTGGAACGACTGGACGAAGTATCCGTTCTCGGAAACCAACTGGAACATGCGCCCGCTCGGCATCCAAGTCATCGCTATCGCCTACCGCTCGGGCGAAGCCTGGAACGAAACGGCTTATGCCAATCCGGACTTTGACAAGAAGGTCAACGAAGCCCTCGGCATCGCGGATGCGGAGAAGCGCAAGGTTGTGATGAAGGATATCGAGCAGACGCTGCAGGATTCCGGCATCATCATCCAGCCCTACTGGCGCAAGCTCTACATCAACATCAAGCCCGAGGTGAAGAACCACTCGATGCACCCGACCTACGAGCACGATTTCGGCAAGGTCTGGATCGACAAGGCTTAACCGGTCCTTCGGCAGGGATGAGGGCGCACGCCCTCATCCCGTTCATGGCCTCGCGGCGTCGCACGCCGCGGCGGCATGATTCCGCACCAGGTTTTTGGACGCAGGGTTGACAGCATCTGACCCCAACCCGGCCGGCAGGGGGGCGCAATGTTCTCATTCATAGCCAGACGCATCGGCACGATCCTGCTGACCATGCTGTGTCTGACGCTTGTCGTCTTCTTCCTGGTCAATCTCGAACCCAATCTGAAGAAGCTGGCGATCAGCCAGACAGAAATGCACACGCCGCCCGAGCAGCTCGAAAGCTGGCTCGTCAATCACGGCTACAGGCAGAATTTCTTCGTCCGCTACGGACAGTGGCTCGGCGTGGTCAAGAAGGAGCCGATCGTCGATGCGGCGACCGGCAAGGCCTCGCAGCGCTTCACCTTCTGCAATGACCCGATGGAGCCCGCCTATAATGGTGTGCTGCAGGGCGATTTCGGCTGCTCCACCAAATTCAAGGCCACCGTTGCGGCCAAGCTGTTCCCAGCACTGCGTGCCACCGGCATCCTGATGTTCTGGGTGCTTGCAGTGATGGTGCCGGTGTCGCTGCTCATCGGCATCCTGGCCGGCATGCGGGAGGGCTCGCGAACGGATCGAACCCTGTCGGTTGCCTCGATCATCACCACGGCGACGCCGGAATATGTCTCGGGCGTTATTTTCACCGTCATATTCGCGTCGTGGCTCGGTTGGCTGAACGGCTCGGCTGCCTCGGCAAGCCAGGGCATCACCTTCTACAATTTCACGCTGCCGGTCATCACGCTGGCCATATACGGCATCGGATACATCGCGCGCATGACACGCGCCTCAATGGTCGAGGTGATGACGCAGCAATATATCCGCACGGCGCGGCTGAAAGGCCTGTCGTTCTCCAACGTCGTCATCAAGCACGCGCTGCGCAATGCGCTGATCGCGCCGTTCACCGTCATCATGCTGCAGTTCCCCTGGCTGCTCACCGGCGTCGTCATCGTCGAGACGATGTTCCGTTACCAGGGCTTTGGCTACACGCTGGTCGAGGCTGCCGGCAACAACGACATCGATCTTCTGCTTGGCTGCTCGATGGTCTCGGTGTTCATCGTCTTGATCACCCAGCTGATCTCGGATGTCGGCTACGCATATCTCAATCCGCGCATTCGCGTGCAGTAGGGGAGGCCGGCGATGCAGATCGAATATATCGGAGCCGTCGGTATCATCCTGGGCGTGCTGGCGCGGTTCTGGCCGGTTTGGCTGGCGCTCGCCGTCGTGCTCGGCACAAGCTTCACCTATAAGAAGAAACTCGGCCTCTACGGCCAGCTGTTCGACAGCGGCGTCGGCATCGCCGGCGTCATCATCTGCCTGTTCTGGCTGTTCACCGCGATCTTTGCCTCGCATGTGGCGCCGTTTGACCCGCTGGGGCAGTTGCCGGTGATGAAGGACGCGCTGCCCGGCGCGGTCGAGCCGGCCTCCAAGGGCGTCTACCTGTTCGGCGGCGACAAGCTGGCGCGCGATATCTTCTCGCGTATGGTGTTCGGCTCTCAGATCGTGCTGATCATCGCCCCGGCCGCTACCGGCTTCGCGCTGATGGTCGGCATCACGCTTGGCCTGCCCGCCGGCTACTATGGCGGCAAGATCGACACCGTGCTGTCGTTCCTCGCCAATCTGGTTCTCGCCTTCCCGGTGATCCTGCTGTTCTACCTGCTGGTTACGCCCGGCATCATGGACACGCCGATCCCCTATGCGATGGCGGGGCTGTTCTTCCTGTTCCCGATTATCTTCTTCTGCGTCCTGTTCTGGACCCGCTACAAGAAGCGGCCGGACCGGCTGTATGTGCTGATGGGGTTGACTTTGCTGATCGGCGGCTGGGTTTATCTCGGCCTTGTATTCGACGCCGATCCGCTGAAGATCGTGCATATCGATCCCAATCAGCTCAACATCTTCGTGGCGGTGGTCTTTGCCTCGTCACCTGGCGTGTTCCGCATCGTGCGCGGGCTGACCATGGACATCAAGACGCGCGACTATGTGGCGGCCGCCCAGACGCGTGGCGAAACGCCTTGGTACATCATGCTGTGGGAGATCCTGCCCAATGCGCGCGGCCCGCTGATCGTCGATGCCTGCCTGCGTATCGGCTACACTACCATCCTGCTCGGCACGCTGGGATATTTCGGCCTGGGTCTGGCGCCGGAAAGTCCGGACTGGGGTACCGCGATCAAGGACGCCAGCCGGTTGCTGCGCTCCTTCATCCATCCAGCATTGCCGCCGACGATCGCGCTGATGTCCTTCGTGCTGGGGCTCAACCTGCTCGCCGACGCACTGCGCGAACAATCGATGAAAGACTAGAGTGGAGGGCGACGCCATGAACGAAGCCGTTAAAGCCACGAACACAGCCAACGCCCAGCCGATCATCGAGATCGAGAACCTGTCGATCTCCTTCTTCACCCGCAAGGGCGAAATACCGGCGGTGATGGACTTTTCCTGCACAGTGATGCCCGGCGAAGCGATGGGCATCGTCGGCGAGAGCGGTTGCGGCAAGTCGACCGTGTCGCTCGGCATCATGCGCGACCTGTCCAACATCGGCAGGATCGTCGGTGGCCGCATCAAGTTCCAGGGCAAGGATATGGGCGACATGTCGGAGGAGGAGCTGCGCTCCATCCGCGGCAACAAGATCGCCATGATCTACCAGGAGCCGATGGCCAGCCTGAACCCGGCCATGAAGATCGGCCAGCAATTGATGGAAGTGCCGCTGCTGCACGATAAGGTCTCCAAGGAAGAGGCCTACAAACGTGCGCTCGACATGGTGCGCTCGGTCAAGCTGCCCGACCCCGAGCGCATGATGCGCTCCTATCCGCACCAGCTTTCCGGCGGCCAACAACAGCGCATCGTCATCGCCATGGCGCTGTTGTCCAATCCGGCGCTGCTTTTGCTCGACGAGCCGACCACAGCGCTCGACGTGACGGTGGAGGCCGGCATCGTCGAACTGGTGAAGGGGCTGGGCAAGCAGTTCGGCACTTCGATGATCTTCGTGTCGCACAATCTGGGCCTGATCCTGGAGACCTGCGACAGGATCACGGTGATGTATTCGGGCGAAGCGGTGGAAACCGGCAAGATCACCGACGTCTTCGACCGCATGCGGCACCCCTATACGCAAGGGCTGTTCCGCTCCATTCCGCTGCCCGGCGCCGACAAGAACGAGCGGCCGCTGGTGGCGATCCCTGGTCAATTGCCGTTGCCGCAGGAGCGGCCACGAGGCTGCAATTTCGGTCCTCGCTGCCACCACTTCGTCGAGGGCGTGTGCAACGCAGCCGAGATTCCGATGATCCCGGTGCAGGGGCATGACGGCCATTTCTCGCGCTGCGTGCGCTTCAACGAGATCGACTGGGCAGCGCTGCCGCCCGGCGCCAAGAAGGCCGGCGAACCGGTCAAGCCCGGCGCACCGGTACTCAAGGTCGACGACCTGAAAAAATACTACCATGTCGGCGCCGGCGGTGTGTTCGGCGGTAGCGAGGGGCGCACCGTCAAGGCCAACGAGACGATCAGCTTCGAGGCGCGCGAGAGCGAGACCGTCGCCATCGTCGGCGAAAGCGGTTGCGGAAAGTCGACACTGGCGAAAGTGCTGCTCGGCCTAGAAACGGCAAGCGCCGGCAAGGTCACGCTTGCCAACACCGAAATCCAGGCGACGGGCATCGAGAAGCGCAGCGTCGATACGGTCTCGGCCATCCAAATGGTGTTTCAGAACCCGTTCGATACGCTGAATCCCAGCCACACCGTCGGCTCGCAGATCATCCGCACGCTTGAGAAGTTCAACGTCGGCAAGACGGTGGCGGACCGTCGGCAGCGCATGCTGGAGCTTCTGGATCTTGTGAAGCTTCCACGCGCTTTCGCCGAACGCAAGCCGCGCCAGCTTTCCGGCGGGCAGAAGCAGCGCATCGGCGTGGCCCGCGCCTTTGCCGGCTCGGCCAAGGTGGTGGTGGCCGACGAGCCGGTCTCGGCGCTCGATGTCTCCGTCCAGGCGGCGGTGACCGAGCTCTTGATGGACATCCAGCGCCAGTCCGGGATGACGATGCTGTTCATTAGCCACGATCTGTCGGTGGTGCGCTACATCGCCGACCGCGTGGTGGTCATGTATCTCGGCTACATCGTCGAGCAGGGCACAACCGATCAGATCTTTTCGCCGCCCTATCACCCCTATACCGAGGCGCTGCTTTCAGCGATCCCAATCGCCGACACCAGCGTGGTCAAGAAACACATCGTGCTCGAAGGCGACATTCCCTCGGCGATGAACCCGCCGAGCGGCTGCCCGTTCCAGACCCGCTGCCGCTACAAACATCTGGTGCCGGACGGCCGTTGCGAGAAGGAGGTGCCGCCGCTGAAGGATCTCGGTGGCGGCCACCGCAGCCTGTGCTGGCTTTCCGACGAGGTGCTGGCCGGCATGGAGCCGGTGATCAGCTTCGACAAGGCGCATGCGGCGCTGGAGGGCGTGCCCGACGATGCAGTCGAGATTGCTGACGCGCCGGTTGCGGCGGCCAAGGCGAAGGTTGCCCGCAAGGCATCCACTGTCGCCAGGGGCTCCAAGGTGTCCGCGAAGGTGGCCATGGTCGCGCCGGAACCGGCGACACAGCCAGCGCCGGCAGCGAAAAATGTACCTGCCGCCAAAAAGTCTACGGCAGCCTCCAAGAAGACTGCGCCAGCCGTGAAATCGGAGCCTGCGGCGAAGACTGCTGCAGCCGGGAAGACGGCCGCCACTGCCGGCAAGGCGGTTGCTGCAACGCAAGCGAAGAAGGCAACGGTCACTAAGAGTCACAAGCCGAAGGCGGCAACCGGCTCCAGGACCAAGGCGGTGCCGGCTACTCCAGCCGTGAAGGCGGCCGTGCCGAGCCCTGCTCCTGAACCGGTCGATCCCGCGGATCGCGGCCGGCCGGCCGGCATAGCGAGACCCGCTGAGCCCGACGACCTTAAGCTGATCGTCGGCATCGGTCCGCAGATCGAGATCGCGCTCAATGAGCTCGGCATCTATCGTTTCGCGCAGGTCGCCGGCTGGACCGAGATCGAACGCGAATGGATGGACACGCGGCTGACGCTGCTTGGGCGCATCGAGCGCGACGATTGGGGCCGGCAGGCCAAGGCGTTGGCCGATGGCGGCGTGGAAGAATACATCCGGGTTTTCGGCCGCAAGCCGCACTAGGCCGGCTGAACGTATCCAGATTGGCGGCTTCCGGAAAATGGAGGCCGCGCCGGCCACAACGTCGCATCGATGCAGATGAGGCTATCGCCAAGTCTCGGGTCAGCGGCAGTTCTGCAACTGCCCGCGGTAGCGGTCTGCCATTGCGGCGGTGTCGCGCGCATAACGCTGCACGCCGGCATTGGAGCGCCATTCGCCGCGCTTGTAGCTGCCCCAGCCGAGATAATAGGCGAGGTAGAGATTGTAGGTGTCGTCGCGACCGACGCCGAAAGTGTCGATCGTCTTTGAGTGGTACCAACCGACGAAATCGACAGCGTCGCCGAAATTGGTGCGGCTGGCGGTGAAGTTGCCGGTCTCGCGCCGGTATTGGCTCCAGGTGCCGTCCAGCGCCTGCGAAAAGCCATAGGCGCTGGAAATGCGGCCCCAGGGAATGAAGCCGAGCAGCTTGCGGCGCGGCGGCCGGGCATAGCTGTTGAAACCGGATTCCTTGCGCACCGTTGCCATCAGCACATGCACCGGCACGCCATATTTGCGCTGCGTGCGCTCGGCCGACGACTGCCAGTCGTTGAACCAGCCGTCGCGTTGGTCGAAGACGGCACAGACGTCGTTGATGCGGTTGGGCGTGCTCGCGCAGGCGGCCAGCGCCAGCGGAACACCGATCACTAAAACTCGACTAAAACTATACGCACGCATGCGCCAGCATTAGCCGCAAATCATAAAGGGAGTCTTTCGTGGCTCCTTAACCTGTTTGGCGGTTACAAGGCGGAACGTTAGAAATAATGATAATTCGACGCGTAAATGTCGTATTATTTATATTATGTAGCAAATACGACGCTTCAGATAAAATCTCGTCCATATGTGTCGCATTCCTGATAGTTCAGGCGGCCAAACCGCGTTCTGATACGAAGCATGACCGCTCTTCGCACCAGACGCAGTGCCGAGCGCACCCATGCCAAAGGCGGGGCGCCCATTCCGCAGTTGCCGGCGCGCCGGGTCGAAAATCCCTACCCACCGATGGCGCTACTTTCGCCGGACCAGGTCGAGGCGATCCATCTGGCCTCGCTGCACATCCTGGAAAATCTCGGCATGGAGGTGATGAACAGGCGTGCGCTGGCGCTGTTCGAGCGCGCTGGTGCCGATGTCGACCACAGCGCCATGACGGTGCGGCTCGATCGCGGGCTGGTCGCCGAGGCGTTGAAGACGGCACCTGCGGCCTACACCCTGTCGTCGCGCAACCCAGCCCGGCAGATGGCGATTGGCGGCAACGTCATCAACTTCACGCTGGTGGCGGGACCGCCCAATGTGCATGACCGTGAACGCGGCCGCCGCGCTGGTAACATGCGCGACTATCGTGAGCTGGTCAGCCTGGCGCAACATTTCAACTGCATCCACATGCTGGGCAACCAGGTTTGCGCGCCGATCGAACTGGCGGCCAACACGCGTCATCTCGACACCTATCTTGCCAATCTGACGCTGACCGACAAGCCGTTCCACGTATCGGCCATCGGCAGGGGCAGGGCGCTGGATGGGATCAACATGATGGCGATCGCGCGCGGCCTCAGCCTGGAGGAGGTCGCTGCCGACCCGGGTGTCGGCACCATCATTTCCGTCAATTCGCCGCGCCGCTTCGACGAGATGATGCTGGAAGGGCTGATGGCCATGGCCGAGTACGGCCAGTCGGTCTGCATCACGCCGTTCACGCTGATGGGGGCGATGAGCCCGGTGACGCTTGCGGGTGCGCTGGCGCAGCAGAATGCAGAGGCGCTGTGTGGCATCGTGCTGACCCAGCTGGTGCGGCCTGGCTGCCCGGTTATGTATGGTGCCTTCACTTCCAACGTCGACATGCGCTCGGGCGCGCCGGCCTTCGGCACGCCGGAAAACACCAAGGCTAACATCGCTTCCGGGCAGATGGCGCGACGCTACAACCTGCCTTACCGCACCACGCCGGGGTCTGCCTCCAACGCGGCCGACGCGCAAGGAACCTACGAGACGCTGATGGCGCTGTGGGGTGCGGTGCTCGGCCACGGCAATCTGGTCTACCATGCCGCCGGTTGGCAGGAGGGTGGGCTGACGGCGTCGTTCGAGAAGTTCATCATCGATGTCGAGATGGTGCAGCACATAATGGAGTTCCTGCGTCCGATCGTTGTCGATGATGGCGAACTGGCGCTCGATGCTTTGGCGGGTGTGCCGACCGGCGGTCATTTCTTCGGCGAGCCGCACACGTTGGAACGCTACGCGACGGCCTTCTACCAGCCGCTGCTTTCCAACTGGCAGAACTACGAGGCGTGGACAGAGGCCGGCGCGATGGACGCGACACAGCGCGCCACCGGAGTGTGGAAGAAGGCGCTGGCCGACTATGTCCAGCCGCCGATGGACGAAGGCGTGCGCGAGGAGCTCGAAGCCTATGTGGCCAGGCGCAGGCAAGAAATCGGCGCGGACGAACCATGACGGCCACCGCAGCGCTACCTTTCCCGCGAGGGAAGGCGGAGCGCGGTGCAGCTGATATCTTGATTCAACACGTTCCAACCCAGATTCACGCAACTTTCCCAACTCTTTGAAGCAGAAGAGAAAATCATGAAATCGCATGCAAGGGTCGTTGTCATCGGCGGCGGTGTCGTCGGCTGTTCGGTGCTGTTCCATCTGGCGCGCGCCGGCTGGATGGACGTCGTTCTGCTGGAGCGCGACGAACTAACCTCCGGCTCGACCTGGCATGCCGCTGGCGGCATGCACACGATCAATGGCGACCCCAACGTCGCCAAGCTGCAGAAATACACGATCAGCCTCTACAAGGAGATCGAGGAACTTTCCGGGCAAGCGACCGGCGTGCATCTGACCGGCGGTGTGTTCCTTGCGGCCACCGAAGCGCGCATGGACTGGCTGCGCAACATGGTGGCCAAGGGCCGCTATCTCGGCATCGAACTCGAGGAGATTTCCCCGCGCGAAGCGGCGGAACTGATGCCGCTGATCGATCCCGGCCAGTTCGTCGGCGCCATCCACAACAAGGAGGACGGCCATCTCGACCCGTCCGGCGTGACCCACGCCTATGCCAAGGCCGCGCGAAAACTCGGCGCGCAGATCGAGCGATTCACCAAGGTCGAGGACATCGTGCGCCGGCCGGACGGTCTGTGGCGCGTCATCACCAACAAGGGCGAGGTGGTGGCCGAGCATGTCGTCAATGCCGGCGGCCTGTGGGCGCGCGAGGTCGGCCGCATGGTCGGGTTGGAACTGCCGGTGCTCGCCATGGAGCACATGTATCTGATCACCGAGGACATGCCCGAGGTCGCTGCCTGGAACAAGAAGACCGGCATGGAGATCATGCATGCCGTCGATTTCGACGGCGAACTTTATCTGCGCCAGGAGCGCGGCGGCATGCTGATGGGTACCTATGAGAAGGCCGGCAAACCTTGGTCGGAACAGTCGACGCCCTGGGATTTCGGCCACGAACTGCTGGAGCCCGATATCGACCGCATCGCGCCGTCGCTGGAAGTCGGCTTCCGCCATTTCCCGGCCTTCCAGAACACCGGCATCAAGCAGATCATCAATGGGCCCTTCACCTTCGCGCCGGACGGCAATCCGCTGGTCGGGCCGGTGCGCGGCCTGCCGGGTTTCTGGCTTGCCTGCGGCGTCATGGCCGGGTTCAGCCAGGGCGGCGGCGTCGGGCTGGCGCTCGCCAACTGGATGATGCATGGCGACCCCGGCGCCGATATCTGGGCGATGGACGTTGCGCGCTACGGCGGCTGGGCTTCCATGGCCTATACCAACGCCAAGGTGCGGGAGAACTATTCGCGCCGTTTCTCGATCCGTTTCCCCAACGAGGAATTGCTGGCCGGCAGGCCGCTGAGGACGACACCGGTCTACGATCTACTGGCGACGGAGGGTGCTCAATTCGGCGCGTCCTACGGGCTGGAAGTGCCGCTGTGGTATGCGCCGGAAGGCGTCCGCGACGCGTTCTCCTGGCGCCGCTCGACCGATTTCGAACATGTCGCCAATGAGGTGCGAGCCGTGCGCGAACGCGTTGGCCTGTCGGAGATTTCCTCCTTCGCTAAATATCGGGTGACCGGCGAGGGGGCCGGAACCTGGCTGGACAGATTGCTTGCCTGCAAATTGCCAGCGCCGGGGCGCATGACGCTTGCACCCATGTTGAAGGAAGACGGCAAGCTGATCGGCGATTTTTCGCTGGCCAATCTGGGGCCAGGCAACGCCGGCGACGAAGAGTGGTTCATCGCCGGTTCCGGACTTGCCGAGCAGTATCATATGCGCTGGTTCGAACGGCATTTGCCGGCCGAGGGGTCGGTGAAGGTCGAGGCGCTCGGGTTGAGCCGTGTCGGCCTGTCGATCGCCGGACCGCACGCCCGCGATCTGCTGGCAAAGGTCACCCGCGCCGACGTCTCGGCGGCGGCCTTCAAATTCATGGATATCAAGCGGACGGAGATTGGTCTTGCCCCATGCCTCGTCGGTCGCGTCAGCTATACGGGTGACCTCGGCTACGAAATCTGGATGGCGCCGGAATATCAGCGCCATGTGCTTGAAACCTTGATGGAAGCCGGCAAGGAATTCGGCGTCGGTTTGTTCGGTTCGCGGGCGCTCAACGCGCTTCGCCTTGAAAAGAACTACGGCTCCTGGGCGCGCGAATACCGGCCGATCTATGGGCCGCTGGAGGCCGGGCTCGACCGTTTCGTCGCCTATTCGAAGCCGGCCGATTTCTTCGGCAAGCAGGCGGCGGTCGTCGAACGTGCCTCCGGCGGCAAGCTGAGGCTGCGGAGCTTCGTCGTCGATGCCGTGGACGCCGACGTCATCGGCGACGAGCCGATCTGGCATGGCGGTTCGGTGCGGGGATGGGTAACGTCCGGCGGCTACGCTCATCACTCCGGCGTGTCGGTGGCGATGGGCTACGTGCCGAAGGAGATCGCCGACGAGAGCGACGGCTTCGAGATCGAATATCTGGGACGGCGCCATGCCGCCCGTATACAGCCCACGCCGCTGTTCGACGGCAATCAGGAGCGGATGAGGGGGTAGTGGTTTCTAGATAGCCGTTCCCATTGTGTTCTTGTTTTCTACAAGATACAATGATGATTGTACAAATCACTTGTGGTTGTGGACATAAATGGCTATACACGTGCAAGATGAGGAGACCGATTGGCTTGTGCGCGATTTCGCGCGGAAGCGTGGGGTGGGTATAACTGCAGCTATAAAACTCGCGATCGAAGAGGCGACCAGCCACGAGCGGCAGGGGGTCGAGGAGTTCGCCCGGCGGATCGAGCCGATTATCGAGCAAATCAGGGCGCTTAAAGCCAATGGGTTTGAGGATGAGAAAGCTTTTATGGATGATATGTGGGGGGAGAATGACTGATGTTTGTCGAGACCTCCACAATCGTGGGCATATTGCTTGAAGAGCCTGACAAAAAAGATTTGCTCGCTCGGCTGCATGCCGCGGTTGGGCCAGTGACGTCCGTGGTTAATGAGGTAGAAGCAGCGATATCCATAGGCCGACGAATCCGGGATTTTACTTTGGCCGGGAAGTTGGTTGGCGACTTCCTGGAAAAGGCCGGAATCCGCGTTTTGCCAGTAACTCCGGATATTTATGAAGACGTGGTTCGCGCTTATGCGCGTTATGGTAAGGGTACCGGCCACGCGGCGAAGTTGAATTTTGGCGACTGCTTCTCCTATGCAATTGCAAAGCAAGCCGGAATTCGGCTGCTGTGTAAAGGAAATGATTTTACGCAGACCGATATTTCACTGGCCTGAGTTGCCGTGATGTTCATCTGAGGCGGCAGGCGGGGCAGGCGAGATAGCGATCAACCTGCCCCGTGAAAATCGGGGCGTTCAGCGCCCTGGCGCGACCATGGCGAAGTAAGCGCCCTGCGGGTCCTGGCATTGCACGATCCATTGGCCGCTCGGCACTTCCATCGGCCCCATCACCACCTTGCCGCCACGGTCGGTGACCCGCTTGGCGGCGGCATCGATGGCCGGCACGTTGAAATAGAACAGCCAGGCCGGCACGGACATCTGCTCGGGCTTGTTCATCATGCCGCCGATCGGTTCGGCCCCGGCGGTGAAGAGCTGGTAGATGCCCATCGGTCCCATGTCGAAAGGATCGCCTTTCGCCCAGCCGAACTGGCCGGAATAGAAATCGAAGGCCTTTTGCCAATCGGTGGCGAACAGTTCATGCCAGCCGATATGGCCGGGCGTGCCCAAGGGCACTGGCGGCTGGTCGGGGCCGTTGGGCTGCAGGAACATGAAGCCGGCGCCCTGCGGGTCGGCGACGACGGCGAAGCGTCCGACACCGGGGATGTCGTCGGGCGCGCGGTGAACGGCGCCGCCGGCCTTGGTCAGCGAGGCCACCGAAGCTTCGATGTCCCTTGTGTAGATATAGCCGACCCAGGCGGGTGGCATGCCCATCTTGGCGGCGTCCTCGGGCAGCGTCATCAGGCCGCCGACGCCACGGTCGCCGGCATTGACGACGATGTAGCGCGGCATGCCTGGCGATTTCTCGAAGGGTTCGGGCCGCCAACCGACGACTTCGGTGTAGAAGGCCTCGGCGGCGTCGAGGTCGGTTGTCATCAATTCATACCAGAAGAAGCTTTTCGGGGCATTCGGCATGTCGGGCTCCCTTACGTTTCCTGCCGTCTTCCATAGGCGCATGGTTCGCCATGCTGCGGCAGGGCGATCATAGGACGCCGAGCCGGACGGAATTCCGACAGCAAGTCAAAATATTTCGCGTAGCGGCAAATATCCGCAATAAATCATGACTACAAAAGTCATGTTATTTTTGAGCTTTTTCAAGCACTTATCTTGAAAATTGACCAATTGATAAAAAAACAAAACGTGCTAGCCTTTCCTCAAAACCACAACAATGGGGAACCGGAATGACAACAGGTCATTTCAAGGAGGGCATAGCTGGCGGCCGGCTGTCGCCCGAGGCTTATGCCGACAATTTTTCCGATCTGCATCCACCGCTCGACCATCACGAAGCGCTGGTCGAATCCGACCGGTGCTACTTCTGCTACGACGCGCCTTGCATGCAGGCCTGCCCGACGTCGATCGATATCCCGATGTTCATCAGGCAGATCGCCACCGGCAATCCGCTAGGATCGGCCAAGACCATCTTCGACCAGAATATCCTCGGCGGTATGTGCGCCCGCGTCTGCCCGACCGAAACATTGTGCGAGGAAGCCTGCGTGCGCGAGACCGCCGAGGGCAAGCCGGTGCAGATCGGCCGCCTGCAGCGTTATGCCACCGACGTGGCGATGGACGAAGGCAAGCAATTCTACAAGCGCGCGAAATCGACCGGCAAGAAGGTTGCCGTGGTTGGCGCCGGTCCCGCCGGTCTTGCTGCCGCGCACCGGCTGGCCCGTCACGGTCACGAGGTGAAGATTCTGGAGGCTCGCCCCAAGGCCGGTGGCCTCAATGAATACGGCATCGCCGCCTATAAAAGCGTAGACGATTTCGCCCAGGCCGAGGTCGACTATGTGACCGCCATCGGCGGCATTGCGATCGAGAACGACAAGGCGCTAGGCCGCGACTTCCAGCTCTCCGAGCTGACCAAGCAATATGATGCCGTTTTCCTCGGCATGGGGCTTTCCGGTGTCAACGCGCTGCGCGCCGATGGCGAAGATGCCGATGGCGTCGCCAACGCGGTCGACTTCATTGCCGAGCTGCGTCAGACCAGCGATCTTGCCGGCCTGCCGGTCGGGCGCCGCGTCGTCGTCATCGGCGGCGGCATGACGGCGGTGGATGCTGCCGTGCAGTCCAAGCTGCTCGGCGCCGAAGAGGTGACGATCTGTTACCGCCGCGGCCAGGAGCACATGAACGCCTCCGGCTTCGAGCAGGATCTGGCCGCCGCCAACGGTGTCACCATCCGCCACTGGCTGCAGCCCAAAAAGGTCGTTTCCGATGGTGGCAAGGTCGTCGCCGTCGAGCTCGAATACACGGCCATCAAGGGCGACAAGCTCGGAGGCACCGGTGAGACGCTAAGGCTCGCCGCCGACCAGGTGTTCAAGGCCATCGGCCAGTCGTTCCAGCCCGCCGCGCTCAACGGCAGCGGGCAGGCGATGGCGCTGGAGAACGGCCGCATCCAGGTCGATGCGGAGGGTCGCACCTCGCTGGCCAAGGTGTGGGCAGGTGGCGACTGCGTGGTCGACAGCCGCGAGGACCTCACCGTCTCGGCGGTGGCGGCCGGGCGCGATGCCGCCGAAAGCATCCATCGGGCACTCACCTCGAATGGGGGGGCATGAGCATGGCGGATATTCGCAACAATTTCATCGGCATCAAGTCACCCAACCCGTTCTGGCTGGCTTCGGCGCCGCCGACCGACAAGGCCTACAATGTCGAGCGCGCCTTCAAGGCGGGCTGGGGCGGCGTGGTCTGGAAGACATTGGGCGAGGAAGGCCCACCGGTGGTCAACGTCAACGGGCCGCGCTACGGCGCGATCTGGGGTGCCGACCGTCGTCTGCTCGGCTTGAACAACATCGAGCTGATCACCGATCGCGACCTGCAGACCAACCTGCGCGAGATGAAGCAGGTGAAGAAGAATTGGCCCGACCGCGCACTGATCGCCTCGATCATGGTGCCTTGCGTGGAAGAGAGCTGGAAGGCGATCCTGCCACTGGTCGAGGAGACCGAGGCCGATGGCATCGAGCTCAATTTCGGCTGTCCGCACGGCATGAGCGAACGCGGCATGGGCGCGGCCGTCGGCCAAGTGCCGGAATATATCGAGATGGTGGTGCGCTGGTGCAAGCAGTACACGCGCATGCCTGTGATCACCAAGCTGACGCCCAACATCACCGACGTGCGCAAGCCGGCGCGCGCGGCCAAGGCCGGCGGCACCGACGCGGTGTCGCTGATCAACACGATCAATTCGATCACGTCGGTCGATCTCGACTCGTTCTCGCCGGAACCGTCGATCGACGGCAAGGGCAGCCACGGCGGCTATTGCGGCCCAGCGGTCAAGCCGATCGCGCTGAACATGGTGGCCGAGATCGCCCGTGATCCGGAAACCCGTGGCCTGCCGATTTCCGGCATCGGCGGCATCACCACCTGGCGCGACGCGGCCGAGTTCCTGGCGCTGGGTGCCGGCAACGTGCAGGTATGCACGGCGGCGATGACCTATGGCTTCAAGATCGTACAGGAAATGATCGCCGGTCTCGAGAACTGGATGGACGAGAAGGGTCATCGTTCGCTGGACGACGTCATCGGCCGCGCCACGCCCAACGTTACCGACTGGCAGTATCTGAACCTGAACTACATCGCCAAGGCGCATATCGACCAGGACGCCTGCATCAAATGCGGTCGCTGCCACATCGCCTGCGAGGACACCTCGCACCAGGCGATCACCTCCATGGTGGACGGTGCTCGCCATTTCGAAGTGATGGAAGACGAGTGCGTGGGCTGCAATCTCTGCGTCAACGTCTGCCCGGTGGAAGGCTGCATCACCATGGTGCCGCTGGGCGCCGGCGTGCTCGATCAGCGTACGGGCAAGCCGGTCGATCCTGCCTATGCCAACTGGACGACACACCCGAACAACCCGATGGCCAAAGTGGCCGCCGAATAGGGTCTGACGGAAAACGAAAAAAGCGGTGCAGTGATGCACCGCTTTTTTGCTCCCTCTATTGACGATAAAAAATATCCACGATATTAAATATCCATGATTAAGGAGAAGCAATCGTGAAGTTGAGCGAAGGCGTCGAAGCGGCGATCCACTCCACTGCCATGCTTGCCGCGATCGAGCACGGGGCAACCATGCCGGCCTCTGCCTTGGCGGAAGCGTTCGGCCTGTCGCCCAGCTACCTGCTGAAGCATCTGCAGGCGTTGACGGCTGCGCGCATTCTCGAATCCGTACCCGGTCCGACCGGTGGATACCGCCTGGCGCGTGTGCCGGAAAAGATCTCGCTGCTCGACATCGTACTGGCCGTCGACGGCGCGCGTCCGGCGTTTCGTTGCGGCGAGATTCGCCGCAACGGCCCGGCCAAGATCGACGCGTCTGCCTATGTTCAGCCATGCGGCATCAATGCCGCGATGCTGCGTGCCGAGCGCGCCTATCGCACGGCACTCGCCGCGGAGAAGCTTTCCGACATTATCGCCGAGTTCATGGCCGACGCCGACCCGCGCGTCGTCCAGACCGCCTGCGCGTTCGCAGTGAACCACGCCCGGCCGCAGAAAACCGCTCAGAACCGTAACCAGTAACTTGTGAAAGGACCGATCATGCAACCCAGGATGGATTTTTTCGCCGAGGCGCCGCAGCTGATGAAATATGTCATCAGCCTCAATCGGGCTGTGGACGAATGCGGCCTCGACAAGGGGTTGCTGCATCTCATCAAGCTGCGCGCTTCGCAGATCAACGGCTGTTCCTATTGTGTCGACATGCACAGCCGCGAGGCGCGTGACGACGGCGAGAGCGAACAGCGTGTCTACCTCGTCTCCGCTTGGAAGGAATCGCCGCTCTACAGCGAGCGTGAGCGTGCCGCTTTCGAATGGGTGGAAACCGTCACCAACATCGCCGAAGCCGGCGTGCCGGAGGCGCTTTACGACAAGGGCTCCAAGCTGTTCAGCAAGGAGGAACTGGTGAAGCTCACCGTTGCCGTCGCCATGATCAATGTCTGGAACCGGCTCTGCGTGACCTTCCACGCCGTCCATCCGGTGCCGGCCGCCAAAGCCGCATAAGAACCGAACATTTTTTGCAGAAAGGGCGCGGGTAGCCGCGCCCTGTTTTTTCAAGAGGGATCAATACGATGCATGCCAATTTTCATAACGAGATTCTGTTTGTCGGCCGTTTTCTGATGGGCGGCGCTTTTGTCTTCGCCGGGCTGCGCAACATCCAGAACATGGCATTTCTGGCGCAGATGATGGGCGCGCGCGGCGTGCCGCAGGCGGCGACCGTATTGTGGCTTGGCATCGTCGCGCAGATCGTGGCGGGCGTGCTGCTGATGGTAGGCTTCTGGACCGCACCGGCGGCGGCGCTGCTTCTTCTGTTTCTCTTGGCTGCCACGCCGATGTTCCACAATTTCTGGGACCATCAGGGCCCGGACCGCGCCGCCAAGATCAACGGTTTTGTCGGCAATATCGCGCTGGCAGGTGGCTTCCTTACCCTGCTCTCCGTCGCGCAATAAGGTTGACTAGGCGTCGGGCGAGCGCTTCAAGCACAGGAGCGCCGCTTAACGCCCCGGGGGAGACGATGATCGCGGAAACCTTGATGCTGGTCGGCCGCCTTGTTTTCGGTGGCTTCTTCCTGATTGCGGGCATCCGCAACTTTACCCATTTCAGCGAACGCAGAACGACCGCCACCACCAATTACGGCTGGTTGCTGCCGGCACCCGTGATGGCCGCCGGCTTCGCGGTCCAGTTTTTCGGCGGGCTGCTGCTCGTCCTCGGCATCTGGACGGTTCCGGCAGCGGCGGCGCTGATCGTCTTCCTGGTGCTGGCGACGGCGCTCTATCACAATCTGTTCCTGTTCCAAGGGGCCGAGCGCGACCCGCACCTCTATTTCACCCTGGTCAACATCACGCTGGCCGGCGGTCTTCTCATGGTGATCGCCGGTGCGCTGTGAGCGTTGGAGGTACCCAGCCGGTCAGGCGACCAGGCTCAGGCCGCCGTCGCAATAGAGCCGCTGACCGGTGACGAAGCTGTTGCCGATCAGGAAGGCGATGGTATCGGCGACGTCCTCGGAGGTGCCGATGCGACCGGCGGGCGCGAGCCCGGCGAAATGCGCGAAAGCTTGGCTGCGTTGTTCCGCCGGCAAGGTGTTCCACCACGGCGTGTCGATGACGCCCGGCGCCACCGCATTGACCCTCAGTGGCTTGAGTTCGGCGGCCAATGCAACGACGGGGCTGTTCATGGCGCCGTTGACGGTCGCCACTCCGGCCATGCCCGGCGAACTCATCGCTGCCGACGCGGCCGAGACAAAGGTGATCGAGCCGTCCTTGCGGATCGTCTTCAGCGCGATCTGGGCCGACAGCAATTGTGCCTGCACCTTCTCGATGAAGCCTTGCGAAAGGTCGGCCAGATCGAGTTCGGCGAAGGTGCCGAGGCCGCGCCCGCTGCTGACCGTGGTCACCAGATGGTCGAAGGGGCCGACCTTGTCGAACAAGGCGCGCAAGGCAGCCGCATCCGTGGAGTCCGCGATTATGGCTGAAGCCTTGCCGCCGAGGTGCCTGTTGGCAGCGTCAAGCTTTGCGGCATCGCGCCCGGCGATGGTGACGCGGTAGCCGCGTTCGATCAGCGTCGCTGCGGTGGCGAGGCCGATGCCGGAGGAGCCGCCAATGACGATGACATGCTGGTTCTTGCTCATTTCGATGCCTTTCTCTTGGGCCTTTTTGATGTTCGTGCCATCGCTGCCGGTCAGGCGGCGACGCCGATGGCTGCAAGATGGCGTTTGACAAAACGCCAGGCAGGACCAAAGTTATCCTGGTATCGATACTACTATTCTGAACTGGAACTGCGATGGGCGATGTCCTGGAGGCGCGCAGGCGCGAATTCGGCGCTTTCCTGCGATCGCGGCGCGAAAAGCTGACGCCGGCGGAGATCGGGCTGCCGTCAGGCGCGCGCCGGCGCACGCCAGGCCTGCGGCGTGAGGAAGTGGCGATCGCGACCGGCATCGGTACGACCTGGTATACGTGGCTGGAGCAGGGGCGCGACGTCAAACCCTCCGCCGAAGTGCTGGAGCGGCTGGCTGATACGCTGAAACTGTCGATCCCGGAAAAGCGTCACCTCTACATCATCGCCGGTCGTCCGCTGCCCACCTGCACCGTGCCGGTGCGGGAAGCGGTCAGTCCAAGACTGCTGCGGCTGATCGACGGGTTCCATCTGCAGCCAGCGCAAATCATCGGCCGCCGCTGGGATGTCCTGGCCTGGAACAGCGCGGCCACGGCCGTCTTCGGCGACTATGGCGCGCTGCCTGCGGCGGAACGCAACGTCGTCTACCAGACCTTCCTCAATCCCGAGCGCAGCCAGCGCATGGAGGACTGGGAGGACATCGCCAGATTGGTGCTCGGCCATTTCCGCATGGATAGCGCCAGATATTTCGACGACCCGGGATTTGCCGGACTGATCGAAACGTTGAACGTCGGCAGCCCGGCGTTTCGCGAATGGTGGCCGAAGCGGGATGTGGTGCGCCTGCTTTCGGGCACCAAGCATTTCCACCACCCGACGGCCGGGAGGCTGAGTTTCGAATACACGTCGCTGTCGCCGGACGACGGTTCCGACATGCGTATCTTGGTCTACCAGCCGCTGGACGAGGACGACACGGTCGGCAAGCTGGGTGACCTGCTGCAGGACATGGCAACGCGACGCGAACTTGCCGCTACAGATGCTTGAACCAGCGTCGCGGTTGAGGTCTACAACTTGCTTTCAGAAGGCAGGCTCTTGTCTTTCCTGCAGGTGACAAGCGGAAGGGTCTTACCGCCCGTTACGCTTTTCACTGTCTTGGTCGCAGGGTCGGTGGTCAGCTTCACGCACGCGCAGCCATAGCCGTAATTGCCGTTCGACTTCACATATTGCTTTGGATTGAAGTCCGGCAGTTTGTCCATGCCGGTGGCTTCGGCGCCGCCCTGCGCGGCGAGCACCCAGGTTGCGTCCTTGTCGGTCAGCCACCAGTTGCCGGGTGTCGGATTGGCCAGCCAGCCGCAACGGTTTTCGATCTGTCCGGCCGCGGCGTTTGCGTTTGAAGCTGCCGATGCGGATGCGCCAGAACAACGCTTGTAGAGCACCGGCTTGCCCATGCCGAACCCTTGCGGATTGTAGAGCATCAGGTCCTTGTCGTTGGCATATTCGAAGTTATCGACATTGCCTTCCTCCGTGTAATGGATGGCGCCGTAACCGCGCGGGCTTTCCTTCGCCGCAAAAAAGACGGCCTGGGATTTCTGCCCTTTGTATTGGAGCGTGTTGGCGGTGACGGTGACCGTTGTGCCGCTGCATTTGCCGGCCTCAGCCCACACGCCTTGCGCGGCAGTTGGAACTTTCGTGTCATCGGCGAAAGCCGGCACCGACCCGGAGCAGACTACAATCAGACTGGCGACGAACAATTTCAGGCGCATTATTTCCTCCCCCACGGCATATGCACGCCCGCTAATTCTGCACGTGTGCGGACTAGGTTCAAGGCGATTGGTATCGGTGGCTGCTTTTCTCAGGCGAGGCGCAAGCGGTCGATGACCTGCTCCGCCTCTTCGATCGGGCTCTCGCCGATGTCGATGACGGCGCCTGCTTCATCAGGTTGCAGTGGTTCCAGCGTCGCGATCTGCGAATCGAGCAGGCTCGCCGGCATGAAATGACCTTTGCGCGCGCCCATGCGCTGCATCAGCAGCTCTCGCGATCCGGCGAGGAGAGCAAAGGCCACCACGCCCTTTTGGCTCTCGCCGCGCAGGATGTCGCGATAGGACCGCTTTAGCGAGGAGCAGGTGACGAGCGCGGGCCGGCCGGTGCGGATGCGCTCGTCGATCCAGCGGGCGATGGCCCCCAGCCAGGGGCGGCGGTCGTCATCGGTAAGCGGTATGCCGTGGCTCATCTTCTCGATGTTGGCCTTGGGATGCAGCTCGTCGCCTTCGAGGAGATCCCATCGTAGCCGTTCCGCCACAAGGCCGGCAATCGTCGATTTGCCGGAACCCGAGACACCCATTACCACCACGACGACCGGCTTCACAGGAAGGCCCCGAGGATGAGGACGCCGACTAGCCCGCAGACGGAAATGATGCATTCCATCAGCGTCCAGGTCTTCAGCGTCTGGCCGATGTCCATGTTGAGATAACCCTTCACCAGCCAGAAGCCGGCGTCGTTCAGATGCGACAGGAACAGCGAGCCCGACCCGATGGCAAGCACCATCAAAGCGCCCTGGGCCGGCGGCAGGCCGGCGGCGACCGGCGCCAGGATGCCGGCGGCGGTGACGGTTGCGACGGTGGCCGAACCGGTGGCGACGCGCACGAGGACGGCGACGAACCAGGCCAGGAACATGACCGGCAGGCCGCTGCCGCTGATCGCGGTGGCGATGACGGCGCCGATGCCGGTATCGACCAGGACCTGTTTGAAGCCGCCGCCGGCGCCGACGATGAGCAGGATGCCGGCGATGGGGCCAAGCGAGCTCTCCAGGCTGTGGGCCACCGCCTTCTTCGGCATCTGGAACATCAGTGCGCCGGCGATGACGGCTATTCCAAGCGCAATCAGCGGTTCGCCCAGCACATGCAGGGCGGCCGGAACAAAGGCCTTCGAACCGGGTGCGACGACTTCCGAGATGGCGCGGGCGAGCATCAGCACCACCGGCAGCAGGATGGCGGTGACGGCGGTCGCGAAGCTCGGCTGAGCGGTAGAGGGCGCCTGATCGCTTGCGGTAGGGGCGAACAGTTGCGGGGTCGGAACCTTGACCCAGCGATCGGCGATGGTCGCGAAAATCGGACCGCTGATGATCACGCTCGGTATGGCGACGAGTACGCCGAGACCGAGGGTGAGGCCGAGATTGGCGCCGAGCGTGCTGACGGCGACGAGCGGACCGGGATGCGGCGGCACCAGGCCATGCATGGCCGACAGGCCGGCCAGCGTCGGGATTGCGATCTTGACGATGGATTGACCGGATCGCTGGCTGACCAGCAGGATCACCGGCATCAGGAGCACCAGGCCGATCTCGAAGAACATCGGCAGGCCGATGATCGCGCCGACCAGTCCCATGGTCCAGGGCAGCATCTGCGGCTTCGATCGGCCGACCAGCGTGTCGACAATGCGGTCGGCGCCACCCGAATCGGCCAGCAGCTTGCCGAACATCGCACCCAGTCCCATCAGGATGCCGACGCCGGCCATTGTCGCGCCGAAGCCCTTGGTGAAGGAGGTTATCGACCCGGCCGCGCCGAGATTGGCGGCGAGGCCGACGCCGAGCGCCCCAATGGACAGGGACAGGAAGGGATGCAGCTTCAGCCAACTGATCAGGATGACGATCGCGGCAACGCCGGCAAGCGCGGCGATGATTAGCTGGGCATCGCCGGCGGTGGCAGCCTGTTCCATGCAGTGTCCTCCATGCCCCCACATGCATTAGTTCGCACGATTGCACGGGAGGTCAATGCCGGTTTCTGGAAACTTTCCGCTGTACGGCGATAGGGGCCGGAGGAATCAGCCCGCGCCGGTTTTCGGTTGCAGTCCCTCGAGGAAGAGCTGTTCCAGGAAGCGGGCTGCGTCCTCGAAGCGGCCTTCGCCACCACGATCTGGACCAAGCACGGCGCGCACCTGGACGTCGAAATCGGCATAATGCTGGGTCGTCGCCCAGATCGAGAAGATCAGGTGCCAGGGGTCGGTGCGGGCGATCTTGCCGGCCCGCATCCAGCCCTTGATGACGGCGGCCTTTTCCTCCACCAGGTTTTTCAGCTCGCCCTCCAGCATCGGCATGATGCGCGGCGCGCCCTGCAGGATCTCGTTGGCGAACAGCCGGCTCTCGCGGGGATAGTCGCGCGCCATCTCCAGCTTGCGGCGGATGTAAGACCGCAACTCCGTCAACGGGTCGCCAATGTCGTCGAGCTCGCGCAGCGGCGCCAGCCAGGTTTGCAGCAGGCGCTGGATCAGCGTTTCGTGGATCTCTTCCTTGCGCCGGAAATAATACAGCAGGTTCGGTTTCGACATGCCCGCCGCTTCCGCGATCTGGTCGATGGTCGAGCCGCGGAAACCGTGCATGGCGAAGACTTCGAGCGCGGCTTCGAGGATCAGCTCGCGCTTTTCTTGCTGGATGCGGGTGCGGGGTGGGGCGGGGGCGTTCATGGCGCGGACCACCCGTTGAATGGCAAGGCGTTCCGGGTAATCTGGACCAATTGTCTGGACCAGTTTTTGCTGGGCTGTGGAGCGCGCTTCAAATGCGGCATTTCCGCTAGTAATCCCTTGACCGTCTTCATGGCGGTGCTAACGTTTGTCCATCCGGTCAAAAATTTGCGTAGCACGAAAACGCGCCGAAGACCAAGCGTTGGCCGCACCGAAACGAAGCAGTGAAAGGAAAGGCTTGGTCATGTCCAATCGGCTCAAGGTAACGCCGAACGATCTCAGTGCATTCTGGATGCCGTTCACGGCAAACCGGCAATTCAAACAGGCGCCGCGCATGCTGGTCGGTGCCAAGGACATGCACTACACGTCCTCGGACGGTCGTAAGATCCTGGACGGCACTGCCGGCCTGTGGTGCGTCAACGCCGGTCACTGCCGGCCGAAGATCACCGAGGCCATCCAGCAGCAGGCGGCGGAACTCGACTACGCCCCGGCCTTCCAGATGGGCCACCCGATCGTGTTCGAACTGGCGAACCGGCTGGTCGACATCGCGCCGAAAGGTATGGACCACGTCTTCTTCACCAATTCCGGCTCGGAATCGGTCGACACCGCGCTCAAGATGGCGATCGCCTATCACCGCGCCAAGGGTAACGGCTCGCGCTTCCGCCTGATCGGCCGCGAGCGCGGCTATCATGGCGTCAATTTCGGCGGTATCTCGGTCGGCGGCATCGTCAACAATCGCAAGATGTTCGGCACGCTGCTCACTGGCGTCGACCACATGCCGCACACCCATCTGCCCGAGAAGAACGCCTTCACCAAGGGCGTGCCGGAGCATGGCGCCGAACTCGCCGACGAATTGGAACGCATCGTCACGCTGCATGACGCCTCGACCATCGCCGCCGTCATCGTCGAGCCGGTCGCCGGCTCCACCGGCGTCATCCTGCCGCCGAAGGGTTATCTGCAGCGCCTGCGCGAAATCTGCACCAAGCACGGCATCCTTTTGATTTTCGATGAGGTCATCACCGGGTTCGGCCGTCTCGGCACGCCGTTCGCCGCCGACTATTTCGGCGTGACGCCCGACATCATCACCACCGCCAAGGGTGTCTCCAACGGTGTCATCCCGATGGGTGCGGTGTTCGCGACCAAGGAAATCCACGACACGTTCATGACCGGCCCGGACCACATGATCGAGTTCTTCCACGGCTACACCTATTCGGGCAATCCGATCGCCTGTGCCGCGGCACTCGGCACGCTGGACACCTACAAGGAAGAGGGCTTGCTCACCCGCGGCGAGGAGCTCGCACCCTATTGGGAGGATGCGCTGCATTCGCTGAAGGGCGAGCCGCATGTTATCGACATCCGCAACATCGGCCTGATCGGCGCCATCGAGCTTGCGCCGATTGCCGGACAGCCGACCAAGCGCGCCTTCCAGGCTTTCGTGAAGGCATATGAGCGCGGCGCGCTGATCCGCACCACCGGCGACATCATTGCGCTGTCGCCGCCGCTCATCATCACCAAGGGCCAGATCAACGAGCTGATCGACCATGTCCGTGAAGTGCTGAGGGCGATCGACTAGCGCGTCGATCCGAAAATCGGAATCGATTTTCGGAAAGCACGATGCGTGGACTTAAAGTGTTGGAGCGCCGCGCGTCCGAATGGACGCGCGGCGCTCCAAAAGCCAAACGTTGCGGCTGGCGTCGGGAACCGCCGGCCGCAACGCTGACTGAACAATGAGAGGATGGTAATGGCCGCACCCGGCGAGAATCTGCGCATCAATCCCGATCGTCTTTGGGATTCCCTGATGGAGATGGCCAAGATCGGCCCGGGCGTCGCTGGCGGCAACAATCGCCAGACCTTGACCGACGCGGACGGCGAAGGGCGGCATCTGTTCAAGCGCTGGTGCGATGCGGCGGGGCTCGAAACCGGCATCGACAAGATGGGCACCATGTTTGCCCGCCGCGAAGGGACGGATCCCAACGCGTTGCCGGTCTATGTCGGCTCGCACCTCGACACCCAGCCGACCGGCGGCAAGTATGACGGCGTCCTTGGCGTCCTCGCCGGGCTGGAGGTCATCCGCACGCTGAACGACCTCGGCCTCAAGACCAAGCACCCCGTTGTCGTCACCAACTGGACGAATGAGGAAGGCGCGCGCTTCGCGCCGGCGATGCTGGCGTCCGGCGTCTTTGCCGGCGTCCATACGCTGGACTACGCCTATTCGCGCAAGGACCCGGACGGCAAGACGTTTGGCGACGAGTTGAAGCGCGTCGGCTGGCTCGGCGATGAAGAGGTGGGCGCGCGCAAGATGCACGCCTATTTCGAATACCATATCGAGCAGGGGCCGATCCTCGAGGCGCAGAACAAGCAGATCGGCGTGGTCACTCACGGCCAGGGCCTGTGGTGGCTCGAATTCACACTTGTCGGCAAGGAAGCGCATACCGGCTCGACCCCGATGAACATGCGCGTCAATGCCGGGCTCGCCATGGCCCGCATCTTCGAGATGGTACAGAAGGTGGCGATGGACAACCAGCCAGGCGCCGTCGGCGGCGTTGGCCAGGTCAAGTTCTCGCCCAATTCGCGCAACGTGCTGCCGGGCACCGTCATCTTCACCGTCGATATTCGTTCGCCCGAACAGGCCAAGCTCGACCGCATGCGCGCCGCGATCGAGACCGAAGCTGCCAGGATCGCCAAGGAACTGGGCGTCGGCTGTTCGGTCGAGGCGGTCGGCCATTTCGACCCCGTCACCTTCGACCCGACGCTGGTTGCCCGCGTGCGCGCCGCTGCGGAGAAGCTGGGCTATTCGCACATGAACATCATTTCGGGCGCCGGTCACGACGCCTGCTGGACAGCGCGCGTGGCGCCGTCGACGATGGTCATGTGCCCCTGCGTCGACGGGCTGTCGCACAACGAGGCCGAAGACATTTCCAAGGAATGGGCCGCCGCCGGTTGCGACGTGCTGTTCCACGCGGTGGCGGAGACTGCGGAGATCGTCGAATAAGGCGACTTTGGAGGACAAGCCATCGATCCCCGGCCAAAATCGATGCACTTATTGTCCAAAGTCGCCTGATCTGAATCACATACCGAACGCAGCTCACAAGAAGCGCGAACGAAACAAGGGAACAAGAACGATGACCAGAGTGATCAGGAACGGTACCGTCGTCACGGCCGACCGGACTTGGAAGGCCGACGTGCTGATCCAGCACGGCAAGATCGTCGCGATCGGCCAGAACCTGCATGGCGACCATGAGTTCGACGCCACCGGCTGCTATGTGATGCCTGGCGGCATCGACCCGCACACCCATCTCGAAATGCCGTTCATGGGCACCTATTCGGCCGACGATTTCGAAAGCGGCACCCGCGCCGCCCTTTCCGGCGGCACGACCATGGTGGTCGATTTCTGTCTGCCGGCGCCGCAGCAATCGCTGCTCGAAGCGCTGCAGATGTGGGACAACAAGACCTCCAGGGCGGCATGCGATTTTTCGTTCCACATGGCCATCACCTGGTGGGGCGAGCAGGTCTTCAACGAGATGAAGACCGTGGTCGACAAGGGCATCACCTCGTTCAAGCACTTCATGGCCTATAAGGGTGCGCTGATGGTGGACGATGACGAGATGTATGCGTCGTTCCAGCGTTGCGCCGAACTCGGCGCGCTGCCGCTTGTGCATGCCGAGAATGGCGACGTCGTCGCCGCCCTTTCGCAGAAGCTGCTTGCCGCCGGCAACAACGGGCCGGAGGCGCATGCCTATTCGCGCCCGCCGGAAGTGGAGGGCGAGGCGACCAACCGCGCCATCATGATCGCCGACATGGCGGGCGTGCCGCTTTATGTCGTGCACACCTCCTGCGAGCAGGCGCATGAGGCGATCCGGCGCGCTCGCCAGAAGGGCATGCGCGTCTATGGCGAGCCGCTGATCCAGCATCTGGTGCTCGACGAGAGCGAATATTTCAACAAGGACTGGGACCATGCCGCGCGGCGCGTGATGAGCCCGCCCTTCCGCAACAAGCTGCACCAGGATTCGCTGTGGGCAGGCCTGCAGGCGGGTTCCCTGCAAGTGGTGGCCACCGACCATTGCGCCTTCACCAGCAAACAAAAGCGTTTCGGCGTCGGCGACTTCACCAAGATCCCGAACGGCACCGGCGGCCTTGAAGACCGCATGCCGGTGCTGTGGACGGCCGGCGTCAACACCGGCCGGCTGACCATGAACGAGTTCGTGGCGGTGACCTCGACCAACATCGCCAAGATCCTGAACATGTATCCGAGGAAGGGCGCCATCGTCGAAGGCGCGGATGCCGACATCGTGGTTTGGGACCCCAAGCGCAAGAAGACGATCTCTGCCAAGGCCCAGCAGTCGGTGATCGACTACAATGTCTTCGAGGGCTACGAGGTGACCGGCCTGCCGCGCTTCGTGTTCTCGCGCGGCGAACTGACGATCCAGGAGGCCGAGGTGAAGACCAAGGCCGGCCATGGCGAGTTCGTGGCGCGCGAGCCGAATGGCGCGGTCAACCGGGCGCTGTCGGCCTGGAAGGAGATCACCGCGCCGCGCAAGGTCGAGCGCACCGGCATTCCCGCGACGGGGGTTTGAGCTTGCGTCCGCTCCTCTGGTTCGCAGCCGCTGCGGTTTTCGCGGCGGCGCCGGTCCATGCGGCCGGCATTGATGTCAGCAAGCCGTATGGCAACAAGTCCGGCTGCATCAACAAGGATGGCCAGCAGGTCTATGCCGAGGATATGCTGCTCGTCACCAAGACCGATTTTGTTACGGCGGCGAGCGCCTGCACCATCAAGGAAAGCAAGCAGAACGCCGACGGCTCTCTGCTTTTGAAAACTGAATGCGAGGCCGAGGGCGAGGAGGGCAAGGCGCCTGCCGAGTTCACGCTAAAGCCAAGTCCGAAGAACAAGAAGAAGCTCATCGTTGTCGATGACAGCGGCTTTGTCATGGGGGAAGTGTCGCAGTGCAAATGACCGCCGTAGAGCCAGCCGTCGTCGCGGCAAGCAAACTCGGTCTTACCTTCCAGACCAATGACGGGCCGGTGCAGGCGCTGAGCAATGTCGATCTCACCATCGGCAAGGGTGAATTCGTCTCCTTCATCGGGCCTTCGGGCTGCGGTAAGACGACGTTCCTGCGCGTCATCGCCGATCTGGAGAAGCCGACTTCCGGTTCCATCACCATCAACGGCATGACGCCTGAACAGGCACGCGAGAAGCGCGCCTATGGTTATGTGTTCCAGGCGGCCGCCTTGTTCCCCTGGCGCACCATCGAGCGCAATGTGGCGCTGCCGCTGGAGATCATCGGCCTGCCCAAGGCAGAGCAGGCCGAGCGCATCAAGCGCACGCTGGAACTGGTCAATCTTGCCGGCTTCGAGAAGAAATATCCCTGGCAGCTGTCGGGTGGCATGCAGCAGCGCGCCTCGATTGCCCGCGCGCTTGCCTTCGAGGCTGATCTTCTTTTGATGGACGAACCGTTCGGCGCGCTGGACGAGATCGTGCGCGATCACCTGAACGAGCAGCTGCTGCAACTATGGGCCGCGACCGACAAGACGATCTGTTTCGTCACCCACTCGATCCCGGAAGCGGTCTATCTGTCGACGCGCATCGTTGTCATGTCGCCGCGGCCCGGCCGCGTCACCGACGTGATCGAATCGACGCTGCCGAGGGAACGCCCGCTCAACATTCGTGAGACGCCGGAGTTTCTTGCCATCGCGGCCCGCGTGCGCGACGGGCTGCGCGCCGGCCATTCCTACGAGGATTGACGGAGCATGGATACCCTTCGCTCCAAGATCATCCCGGTCACCACGATCCTCGCGATCATCGTGATCATTTGGTATGTCGGCGCGGTGGCGATGAACGCGCCGTTCCAGCGCGACATGGACAGCCGCAACAACGTCACGCCCGGCACGGTCGAGTTCATCGGCAAGACATTGTCGCAGCCGAAGCCGACGTTGCCGGCGCCACATCAGGTGGCTCAGAACTTTTTCGAGAACACGTTCGAACGCAAGATCACCAGCAATCGCAGCCTCGTCTACCATGCCTGGGTGACGCTCTCCTCGACGCTGCTCGGCTTCGCCTTCGGCACGGCGCTGGGCATCGCGATTGCCGTCGGTATCGTCCATGTGACGACGCTCGATCGCAGCCTGATGCCGTGGATCATCGCCTCGCAGACCATCCCCATTCTGGCGATCGCGCCAATGGTGATCGTTGTGCTGGCCGCCATCGGCATCACCGGGTTGATCCCGAAGGCACTGATTTCGACCTATCTTTCCTTCTTCCCGGTCGCGGTCGGCATGGTGAAGGGACTGCGCTCGCCGGAACTCATGCATCTCGACCTCATGCACACCTACAACGCCAGTTCCACGCAGACCTTCTGGAAGCTGCGGGTGCCGGCCTCGGTGCCGTTCCTGTTCGCCTCGATGAAGGTGGCGGTGGCGGCAAGCCTGGTCGGCGCCATTGTCGGCGAGTTGCCGACCGGCGCTGTTGCCGGCATCGGCGCAAAATTGCTTGCCGGTGCCTATTACAGCCAGACCATCGACATCTGGTCGGCGCTGGTGGCGGGCTCGATCGTGGCGGCACTTCTGGTTGCGCTGGTCGGGCTGGCGGGTCGCCTGGTTGACCGCGCCATGGGCGGGAGGCCGGCATGAAAGGCTTGAAACCGTCCTGGCAGGCTGTACTCGCAATCGTGCTCTGCCTTGTCGCGGCGGCACTCGGCGCCATAAGCGCACCGGAGGCAGTTGCCTCGGCCCAGCCCACGGCCACGATCAACTACCCTTACATGGGCACAAAAGCCCTGATGTACGGGATCGTCATCGCGGCCGGGCTCCTGTCCATGTTGGCGCTCGCGCCGGCGCTCGAAGCCTTGGCGCTGTTCGTCGGTTCGAGCATGGCTGCGTTCTTGCTGGTGCGTGGCATCGCCGGCTTCGAGGGCACGGCGCTGGCGCCATATTTCCTTGTGCTGGCCGCCGCCTGGCTGCTCGGCTGGCGTTGCGTGGCGGCGCTGTCGTCGATGAAGCCGTCGCAACGATGGATGTCGACGGCACTGAAGCTCGCCATTCCGGCGCTGTTCGGCGCCTGGATCCTGGTGTTGTGGGAGGCGATTACCCGCGGCGCCGGCATTCCGTTCATCCTGTTGCCGCCGCCAAGCTCGGTCGGCGCGCGCATCGTCAATTCGCTTCCCGTGCTGTGGGCCGACGTCAACCAGACCATCTTCCGCTCGGTGCTGATCGGTTATGTGCTGGGCTGCGGGTCGGGCTTCGTTGCGGCCATTCTCGCCGATCGTTTCGTTTTCCTGCGACGCGGGCTGATCCCGATAGGCAACATGGTGTCGGCGCTGCCGATCATCGGCGTGGCACCGATCATGGTGATGTGGTTCGGCTTCGACTGGCACTCCAAGGCGGCCGTCGTCATCATCATGACCTTCTTCCCGATGCTGGTGAACACGGTGGCGGGGTTGGCGGCGTCCGGGCACATGGAGCGCGACCTGATGCGCACCTATGCCTCGAACTACTGGCAGACGCTGGCGAAGCTCAGGCTGCCGGCGGCGGCGCCCTTCATCTTCAACGCGTTGAAGATCAATTCCACCCTGGCGCTGATCGGCGCCATCGTCGCCGAATTCTTCGGCACGCCGGTGGTCGGCATGGGCTTCAGGATATCGACCGAGGTCGGCAGGATGAATGTCGACATGGTCTGGGCCGAAATCGCGGTTGCAGCACTTGCGGGTTCGGTCTTCTATGGCGTGGTCGCGCTCATCGAACGAGCAGCCACGTTCTGGCATCCGTCTGTCCGGGGAGGCTAGGCGGAGAAGAATAAAGAGGGTTTGGGTTCAACTTCAGAGGGTAAGAACATGAAAAAACTGATGGTTTCGATGCTGGCGTCGGCAATGTCGCTGGCGGCTTTCCAGGCGATGGCCGCCGACAAGGTGACGCTGCAGCTTAAATGGGTCACGCAGGCACAGTTCGCCGGCTACTATGTCGCCAAGGACAAGGGCTTCTACAAGGAAGAAGGGCTGGACGTCGACATCAAGCCGGGCGGCCCGGACATCGCGCCCGAACAGGTGATTGCCGGCGGTGGCGCCGACGTCATCGTCGACTGGATGGGCGGCGCCCTGGCCGCGCGTGAAAAGGGCGTGGGGCTGGTGAACATCGCCCAGCCTTTCAAGAAGGCCGGCATGGAACTGGTCTGCCCGAAGAACGGGCCGATCAAGACCGAGGCCGACTTCAAGGGCCACACGCTGGGCGTCTGGTTCTTCGGCAACGAATATCCGTTCTATGCCTGGATGAACAAGCTGGGCCTCAAGACGGAAGGCGGACCGGATGGCGTCACCGTGCTCAAGCAGAGCTTCGACGTGCAGCCGCTGATCCAGAAGCAGGCTGACTGTATCTCGGTGATGACCTACAACGAATACGGACAGGTGCTCGATGCCGGTTACAAGCCGGAAGACCTGGTCGTTTTCAACTATTCGGCAATGGGCAACGATCTGCTCGAGGACGGGCTCTACACGATCGAGGACAAGCTGAAGGACGCGGCCTTCGAGGACAAGATGGTGCGTTTCGTGCGCGCCTCGATGAAGGGTTGGAAATACGCCACCGAAAACACCGACGAAGCTGCTGGAATCATCGTGGAAAATGGCGGTCAGGACGAAAACCACCAGAAGTTCATGATGAAGGAAGTGGCCAAGCTGGTCGACAACGCCGACGGCAAGCTGATCCCGGCCGCCTATGAGCGTACCGCCAAGGCATTGCTCGACCAGAAGATCATCACCAAGGCACCGACCGGCGCCTACACTACGGCGATCACCGACAAGGCGATCAAGTAAGCGCTATTGGCTTCATGCTGAATCGGAAAGGGGCGGGCAACCGCCCCTTTTTGTTTGAGCCCTAAGATGTCGTCCTCGCGGCAGAGACAGTGCGTGCTCGAACATCGACCCCGAACGGCTTGATCCGTTGGGCCGTGCCGCCTAGCTAAGTCGCGACAAACCCTCCAACGTGTTGGGCATTCCATGAAAAAGATCGGCTTTCTCTCCTTCGGCCATTGGTCGCCATCGCCGCAGTCCGGCACGCGTTCGGCGGCGGATGCCTTGCTTCAATCGATCGACCTCGCCGTGGCAGCGGAAGAGCTGGGTGCGGACGGGGCCTATTTCCGGGTGCATCATTTCGCTCGCCAGCTGGCGTCGCCGTTCCCGCTTCTGGCGGCGGTGGGAGCCCGGACCAAAAAAATCGAGATCGGCACGGCGGTCATCGACATGCGCTACGAGAACCCGCTCTACATGGCCGAGGACGCCGGGTCCGCCGACCTGATCGCCGGCGGACGCCTGCAGCTCGGCATCAGCCGGGGCTCGCCCGAGCAGGTCATCGACGGCTGGCGTTATTTTGGTTACGCGCCGCAGGACGGCAAGACCGACGCCGACATGGCCAGGCAGCACAGCGAGGTGTTCCTCGATCTGTTGCGCGGCCAGGGGTTCGCGCAGCCCAATCCGCAGCCGATGTTCCCCAACCCGCCGGGACTGCTCAGACTGGAGCCGCATGCGCCCGGTCTGCGCGACCGCATCTGGTGGGGTGCTGCCACCAACGCAACCGCTGAATGGGCGGCGAAGCTCGGCATGAACCTGCAAAGCTCGACGCTCAAGTTCGACGAGAGCGGCAAGCCTTTGCATGTCCAGCAGGCCGAGCAGATCCGCGCCTATCGGGAAGCCTGGAAGGCGGCCGGCCATGAGCGCACGCCGCGCGTTTCGGTCAGCCGTTCGATCTTCGCCTTGGTCAACGATCTCGACCGTGCGTATTTCGGCCGCAGCGGCGAAAGCACCGACCAGTTCGGCTATATCGAACCGGAGAAACGCGCCGTTTTCGGGCGCAGCTACGCGGCGGAGCCGGACGTACTGGTCGAACAGCTGCGCGGCGACGAGGCGATCGCCGAGGCTGACACCTTGCTGCTGACGGTGCCGAACCAGCTCGGCGTCGAATACAACGCCCATGTGATCGAGGCGATCGTCAAGCACGTGGCGCCAGCGCTAGGCTGGCGCTAGGTCCTGACCCAGAGGCCGGACCTGACTTACTATCGCTTCTCGCGGATATCGGTCAGCGTCTTGGCCGGGGTGATCGCCTCGGGGTCGAGACGCACCTCGATGATCGACGGCTTGCCGCTGGCTTTAGCCCGCTCGAAGGCCGAGGCGAATTCGTCGGTCTTCACCACCGTCTCGCCATGGCCGCCATAGGCGCGGGCCAGTGCAGCGAAGTCCGGGTTCTTCAGGTCGGTGCCTTCGACGCGGCCAGGATATTCGCGTTCCTGGTGCATGCGGATGGTGCCGTAGATGCCGTTGTTCACCACCACGGTGATGATCGGCAGGTCGTATTGCACGGCGGTGGCAAATTCCTGCCCATGCATCATGAAGCAGCCGTCGCCGGCGAAACAGATCACCGGGCGATCGGGGTGCAAAGCCTTTGCCGCGACCGCAGCGGGCAGGCCGTAACCCATCGAGCCGGAGGTCGGGGCTGCCTGCGTGGCGTAGCGGCGGAAGCGGTGGAAGCGGTGCACCCAGGTGGCATAGTTACCGGCGCCATTGGTGAAGATGGCATCCTGCGGCAGCACGCTTTCGAGATAGTCCATGATCGGGCCCATCTGCACCGGGCCGGGGCCGGTCTTGGGCGTCGTCGACCAGGCGAGATAGGTGTCGTGCAGCTTCGCGGTCTCGGCGCCCCAGGCGGGCGCCGCCTTGGGTTGGCGCTTGGCGAAAGCCTCGACGAAAGCAGCCGGCGAGGCGTTGATCGCCAAAGTCGGGCGATAGACGCGGCCGAGTTCGTTGGCGTCGGCATGGACATGAACCAGCGTCTGGTCCGGATAGGGGCTTTTGAGAATGGTGTAGTCGGAGGAGGGCATTTCGCCCATGCGGCCGCCGATCAGGAGCACGAGGTCGGCTTCCTTGATCGCACTGGCGAGCTTGGGGTTGATGCCGATGCCGACGTCGCCGGCATAGTTCGCATGGAGATGATCGAACAGCATCTGGCGGCGGAAGGAAACACCGACCGGCAGCGACCAGGCTTCGGAAATCTGTCTCATCCGCTCGACAGCATCGTCGGTCCAGCGGGTGCCGCCGAGGATGACGAAGGGACGCTTGGCGCCGGCAAGCAGCTTTTCGAGCTGGTCGAGTTCGGCTTCGCCCGGTCGCGTTTCAACCGGTGTGAAGGGCTGCGCCAGCGGCGCCTCGACCTCGCTGACCAGCATGTCCTCCGGCAGCGAAATGACCACCGGGCCGGGCCGGCCGGAAGTGGCCACGGCGAAGGCGCGGGTGACGAGTTCCGGGATACGTTCGGCGCGGTCGATCTCCACCACCCATTTGGCGATATCGCCGAAGAAGCGTTTGTAGTTGACCTCCTGGAAGGCCTCGCGTTCGCGAGCGTGACCGGCGATCTGGCCGATGAACAGGATCATCGGAATGGAATCCTGCATGGCGATGTGTACGCCGGCGGAAGCGTTGGTGGCACCCGGCCCGCGGGTGACGAAGCAGATGCCGGGCTTGCCGGTGAGGCGGCCATGGCAATCCGCCATCATGGCGGCGCCGCCTTCCTGGCGGCAGACGATGGTGCGGATCGGAGAATCGTGCAGCGCGTCCAGCACGGCGAGGTAGGATTCCCCCGGCACGCAGAACATGCGGTCGACGCCATTGGCTTCGAGGGCTTCGACGATCAGCTTACCACCGGTTTTCATGATCCGGGCTACTCCAGTTCGGCAAGGATTTCAGCGGTGTGCTCGCCGAGGCGCGGCGAGGGGCGATCATAGACGAGCGGCGTGGCCGACATCACCATCGGCGCGCGCACGGAAGGCAAGGTGTTGCCATGGCCATCGTCGAGATCGAGCCGCACGCCGCGGGCAATCGCCTGAGGGTCAGCGAACATCTGGCCAATGTCGTTAATGGGGCTGGCGGGCACGCCGGCGCCTTCCAGCTTGGCCAGCAGATCGTCGCGGGTGAATTTGGCGAGCGCATCGAGCATGTGTTCGCGGAGCTTCACGCGATTGGCGACACGCGCGGCGTTGGTGGCGAAGTCTGGATCGGCGGGCAGGGAGGCGAGCCCGACCACGGCGCAGAACTTGGCGAACTGGCTATCATTACCGACAGCGAGGATGAAATGCCCGTCGGCGACCGGCAGCACCTCATAGGGCGCGATGTTGGGGTGGGCGTTGCCCATGCGCTCGGGTGCCTTGCCGGAAACGAGATAGTTGAGGTTCTGGTTGGCCAGAACCGAAATCTGCGAATCGAACAGCGCCATGTCGACATGCTGGCCTTCGCCTGTCGCCTCGGCGTGGCGCAGAGCTGCCTGGATGGCGATGACCGAATAGAGGCCGGTGAAGATGTCGGTGACGGCGACACCGACCTTCTGCGGCTCGCCGCTGGCGGCCCCGGTGATCGACATCAGGCCGGACATGCCCTGGACGATGAAATCATAGCCCGCGCGCGGCGCATAGGGGCCGGACTGGCCGAAGCCGGTGATCGAGCAATAGACGAGCTTCGGGTTGATGACCTTCAGGCTGTCATAGTCGAGACCGTATTTCTTCAGGCCGCCCAGCTTGAAATTTTCGATCAAAACGTCGGCGCTGGCGACCAGCTTGCGCACTGTCTCCGCACCTTCCGGCGTCGAGAAGTCGATGGCGATGGAACGCTTGCCGCGGTTGCAGGCGTGGTAGTAGGCAGCGGAAAGGTTCTCCCCATCCTTGCCTTTCACGAAGGGCGGCCCCCATTTACGGGTGTCGTCGCCTTCCGGACTTTCGACCTTGATGACGTCGGCGCCGAGATCGGCCAGCATCTGTCCCGCCCACGGGCCGGCAAGGATGCGGGCGAGTTCAATGACGCGCACGCCTTTCAAGGGAGGATTGGCCATGAAACACCGCAGGTTCGTTTGGTCGGGCAGGCTCTAGCAACCCAAACAGGTCCTGTCACGGTTCTTGCGATGGACCAGCATCTGTAAACGGCAAAACTTAGCGCGAAGCCGTGACCTTGTCCGCCCAGGCGGCGAAGTCTTCCATGATAATGTTCCGATTCACCTCGTTCAGGCTTTCGTGCCGCGTTTCGGGGTAAACCTTTGAAACGAGATTCGAAAAGTGCATCTGGCGCATGCGCCGTGTCAGATGCTCCACGGCCTTGCCGCCACTGGTTGCGGGGTCCTTCTCGCCGCCGGTGAGGTTGACGGGCAGGTCCTTGCGGATGCCGGCGAAACGGCTATCGTCGGCGCCGGCGAAGATGAAACCGAACAGGTCGCGCCAGAGCGAGACCGAGGCATCCCAGCCGCAGAGCGGGTCGGCGATGTATTTGTCTACCTCAGCCGCATCGCGCGACAGCCAGTCGAACAGGGTGCGGTGGCCGGGAACCGCCTTGCCCCAGGCCTGGAAGGTGAGGCGGGGCAACATGCGCGAGGGTACGTCCGAGCCCAGCCTGAACCGCTCCCAGCCCAGTATGGCGAGCGCTGCATAACCGGCGATGCCGGCGCTGAAATTGGCGTTCCAGACGGCGGCGCCCGCCAGGCGCGGCGAATGTCTCTGGATGAAGTTGAGCGCGATCAGTCCGCCCATGGAGTGGCCGAAGGCGATCACCGGCAGCCCGTCATGCTCGGTTGCGATCAGTTCGTGCACGGCGAGGACATCGGTGATCACCTTACCGCCGCCGTCGGTGTCACCGAACTTGCCGGGCGGCGCGTCTGGCGCCGTGGTGTGGCCGTGGCCGCGATGATCATGCGCATAGGTGTGGTAGCCGCGGCCGGCGAGAAAATCTGCGAGGCCGGCATAACGCGCGGCATGCTCGGCAAGGCCGTGGCTGATCTGGACCACGCCACGCTCCTTGCCGTCTGCCTTGCGCGTGTAAAGATTGAGCGATGCGCCGGTGGGTGAGGCTAGGCTGCGCTGGTCATTGAACGGCATTCTCTTCTCCTCCCCCAAGGCGCGGTTGAAATCCGCGCTCCTTGCCACTGAAAGTCGCAAGGCTTTTGTTTGCGCCGGCGCCGGTTTAGCGTCAATCGGCTGCGCTATTTCCGCAGCGGAAGTTCAAACCGCGGTGACGAGTGCATCGCAATTCTGTCATATCGGTGAGGCAGATGGCGCGCTGTCCAACCAGGGGGAATTTTCGCATGCGGATTTGGCTTGTTCTCGGGTCGATGCTTGCCGGGGTCGCACTCAGCGGAGCCGCGCGTGCGGAAACGAAACTCAGCGGCAGCTTCGTCGCCGACGCCGCCTGTCCGGCGACGCAGGCGATCAAAAGCGGCAAGAACCCGGGCGATGTCAGCACGCAGGTGGGCCAGAGCTACGACGTTGTTGCCGGCAACAAGGACGCGCCGACCCACTACATGATCCGGGTGCCGGGCGCCGATCCCGAGCGTCGCTGGGTGAAGGTGAGCTGCGGCCATCTCGCCGGCGAGGCCGCCGCCGCGCCGGTTGTCCCAGCCGCACCGGTCGAACCGGGAACGGCACAGAAGAAAGCCGCGGGCGGCAAGCCCGAATACGTCTTCGCGCTTTCCTGGCAGCCGGCCTTCTGCGAGACCAAGTCAAACAAGCCGGAATGCCGGGCGATGACGGGTTCGAGTTTCGACGCGACGAATTTCACCCTGCACGGCCTGTGGCCGCAGCCGAACGGCAATTTCTATTGCCAGGTGGGCGCCTCGGACCGGGCCAATGACAAGCCGGGCCGTTGGCAGGATCTGCCACCGGTCAATCTGGACACCAAAACCCGCCAGGAACTCGATAAGGTGATGCCGGGCACGGCCTCGCAACTGGAACGGCATGAGTGGATCAAGCACGGCACCTGCTACGGCAAGGATCAGCAGGCTTACTTCGCCGACGCGCTGGCATTGATGCGACAGGTCAATGCCTCGCCGGTGCGGGAACTGTTCGAAAAGAACATCGGCAAGGACATCACCTCGGACCAGATCCGCAGCGCCTTCGACAGTGCGTTCGGCAAGGGGGCGGGCGATCGCGTGCGTGTTTCCTGCTTCAACGACCGCGGCAAGCGGTTGATCGGCGAGGTAACGCTCGGTCTCGCCGGGCCGATCGGGCCGGGCAGTTCGCTGAAGGATCTGATGCTGGCGTCGGCGCCGACCGACAATGCCGGTTGCCCAGTGGGCACTGTCGATCCGGTCGGATTGCAATAGTCGCCACAATCAATTCCACAGAGCGCGGGCTGGCGGCCGAGGCCCCGCCCGCTCTTTGGCTTGCACTGACAGCGTATTGAAAAAGCGCACCTTTTCAGGGTGTCGACAAAGAGCCTGTCGGCTGATCAGGTCGCCACGGCGAGGACGCGGCGCACCTCGGCGATAAGTTCCGGGATCGCCTCGGCCTGGTTGTCGGTGAATTTGAGCAGCGCCTTTTGAAACAGGCCATCCATCACCGCGTAGAGTACCGGCGACGACATCGTCAACGGCTTGCCGGTGAGTTCGGAAAGCCGTGAGGCGACACGCCAGATCATGTCCTCCAGGCTCTTGTCGATGGCGGTGACATCCTCGCGGAAGGCGCTTTCGAACAGCGCCTGGGCCCTGAGATCGTACCAGAGCCGATGCATGTCGGCTTCCTGGCGCAGGGTCTCGGCGAGCTTGTCGAGGAAACCATCGATCAGTTGCTCCCGCGTCCTTGCGGTGGCCGTCACCTCGTCATAGCGGGTCACGCATTTCGCCTTGTACTGGCGCACGCTGCAGCAGATCAGGTCGATCTTGTCGGTGAAGTAGTAGTGAAAGACGCCGTGCGTGAATTCCGACTTCTGGGCGATCTCGCGCAGGCTGGTGCGCGCATAACCAAGCTCGCCCAGCGTCTTGAGGACAGCCTCGGACAGTTCCGAGCGGCGCGCATTGAACTTGTCGATCGGCAATCGCCGCCCGCCCGCCCTGGCCCTCGGGACCTCGATCAGAGCCTCAGTCATTGCGTATCCCTGTTTACCCGCTCCTGCGCCGGAAGATCGTCGGCGCGGCGGGTCTCTTTAGTTTGCCGGAATAAATCACGACGCGGCGCCGCACGCAATGAACCGGTTCATTCCATCGGTTCATGATTTATACAATCGCCCAGAAATTTGCTTGGCAATTGTCAAGATTTTTTTGTTGGATGATCGCCACAAGCTCCGTGGTGTGTGGTTGGCTGTGGGGGGAGGTCGGCTCGGTGAAGACACTGAAGCAGATCGAGGTGTGGAGCGACCTGCCGCGTTCCAAGGTCGACAAGGTGCTGAAGGCGGAGATCAAGTTAAGGCTTCTCGCCAAGACGAATTGATCCACATCGGACAAGGCTTTTTGGCGCCGGGTGGCGTGGTGAAACTCATTTTGTGTCGACCGGCTTCCAAGCGCTGGTCTGCGGATGTTACCAACCGCAGGAATGTTGCCGACAGAGGCCTGGATGCAAGAACACCGCATTCACCAGATATTTCAAGTCAGTGTCCTGCTCAAAGGCGCCCATGCTCTGCTTGAATGCGCAGGCGGCATCGCGCTCTGGCTTGTCGGAACGGACACGATTTCAAATCTGGTCAACATGCTTACCCAGGAAGAGCTGGTCGAGGACCCGAAGGATTTCCTGGCCACGCACCTGCTGACCTGGGCGCAAGGCTTTTCCGTGGAAACCCGGCATTTCTATGCGTTCTATCTGTTGAGCCACGGCATCGTTAAACTGGCGCTCGTCGCCGGGCTTTTGCGAAACAAACTCTGGGCCTATCCAGCATCGCTGGTCGTGCTCGGCCTCTTCATCGCTTATCAGCTCTATCGTTTCTCCTACACGCATGGCGTCGGGCTCATCGTTTTGACCGTCTTTGACCTCGTCGTGATGTGGCTGATCTGGCACGAGTACCGCCTAGTGCGGCGGCATCTGCCAACCTCTTAGCGCTGCCGGCCGAGCCATCTCGCGGTTGCGATGGACAAAGCGCTTTCTCACGGCAATCGAAATCTGTGTTCGTCGGAAAAACAATTTGATCGTGGATTGCCCCAAATCGTGCGGATTCGAAGTGTTGATCGAGGCCAACAGCAACCGAAGGAGGGGCAAATGAAAGTCTCTGTTCTTGTTTTGGCGGGCGCGTTGTCGGCGCTTGCATTTGCCGCCCAGGCGGCGCCGACGATAAAACCCGTCGCGCCGGCTTCCGATGGCCTCGTTCAGCAGGCCAGGGTGAGCTGCGCCTACCTTACGCCCGATGGCTACTGCGTCCGGCCTCGCAAGCACTACAAGAAGCATCATCGTCAGCATTGGCGCTATCACCGCCCGGTGTACCGCACCTACGAGCCGCAGCCGGATGATTACTGGCGCTATGAGCGTCCGCGTCCGCTGATCCGTATCATGCCGAACTACGGGCCGTTCTACGGTGACGGCTGGGATAATTCGGACGACTGAGAGGTACACGCCATTCGTTGCCCCGATGGGCAATTTGAATGGGGAAGGACCAACAAACCCAGAATCTGCCTCAGATATGCCGCAAACGGATATGAACCGCTTGTTGTGGGATGGGGCCATGGAGATGAAAAATGAAACTCTCGCGCCAATTCGCGCTTCTTGCTTGCCTGGGATTGGCGGCCGGAGGCGTAGCTCTCACAAATGCCAATGGCTATGGTTTCGTCAGTGCCGCATATGCCAAGAACGGCGGTAATGGTGGCAATGGCGGCGGCAACGGACATTCCTCGTCCGAGCACGATGCTTCTGCCGACGCGCACGACAAAACCGAGCCGGAAGACGGCGGAAGCAATACCGGCAAGCTAGGCGCGCTGAACGCGGCCCATGCATCGGCGCGGGCCAGGGCACGCGCAAACCCGAACTCCGCAGTGGGCAAGATCGCCGCCTACGAGAAGAGCCGCGAGGCGGCGCTGGCTATCCAGGATCCCGTCGCCCAGGAACAGGCGCTGGATGCGGCGGAACTGAAGCTTGCCGCCGATTTCGGGCGCCCGGCATTGCCGGAAAGCGAGATCAGCAAGGTCAACGCCCTGCTCGACGCCCGCCGGTAAATTCTGCTGGTTTCATGCAGAACGCTGTTTCTGCGAGTTGGGCCTCGTTCAGCCGTGCGAGGCCCAACAGCAGGAGGTTGGTGCACCGCCAGTTCGTTCTTCTTGAATGGGCGGGCAGGGCACTGAGCCATAGGAACAGAAAACGCAGCAATCACCACTCTTCGGGCGCAAGAGGGTTCCACAACCCTTGCAGTCATAGAAGAATTGACAGGCATCGGTCGGCATTTGTTCGACAGCGGTATGGCCGCAATGCGGACACGTGATCGTCGAGTTGAGTTCGGTCATCACAGTTTGCCTTCCTCCCCCGATATAATCGGCCCGCATCCCGCAGTCACTACAGGTTCGTGGGAAAGGCGAAGTCGAGGTCTTGGCTGTCGGAGAGATAGCAAAGGCCACAGGCGTTCGCTTGGAGACGATCCGCGACGACGAGCGCATTGGTCCGATGTCGAGGCCGCGGCAGATCGAGGTGCGGGCGGCTTGCCGCATCTCAAGCCTGGCAAGGTGCTGAAGGCCGAAACCAAGCCAAGGCTTCACGCCAGGACCAATTGACGGCCGGCGTTTTCGCGGCCTTGACGATTGCCGTTTCGGTCGCCATCGCCTACATAGCGCGCAACCTCCGTTCAATTCGGCTTCCAATCCGTTCGACCAAGGAAAGCGCGCGTGGCACGCCAGTTCATTTATCACATGTCGGGTCTCTCGAAGGCCTACGGCACCAAGAAGGTGCTGGAGAATGTTCATCTGTCCTTCTATCCCGATGCCAAGATCGGCATTCTCGGCCCCAACGGCGCCGGTAAGTCGACGATCCTGAAGATCATGGCCGGGCTCGACAAGGAGTTCACCGGTGAAGCCTGGCTCGCCGAAGGCGCAACCGTCGGCTATCTGGCGCAGGAGCCGCATCTCGATCCGGCAAAGACCGTGTTCGAGAACATCATGGAGGGCGTCGCCAAGAAGACGGCCATCATCGAGCGCTACAACGAATTGATGATGAACTATTCCGACGAGACGGCCGACGAATCGGCCAAGCTCCAGGACGACATGGACCGCCTCAATCTGTGGGATCTCGAACAGCAGGTCGAGATGGCGATGGAAGCGCTGGCCTGCGCGCCCAAGGACGCCGACGTGACCAAGCTGTCGGGTGGCGAGCGCCGCCGCGTGGCGCTGTGCAAGCTGCTGCTCTCCGAGCCGGATCTGCTTCTGCTCGACGAACCGACCAACCATCTCGACGCCGAGACCACGGCCTGGCTGGAAAAGCACCTGCGCGCCTACAAGGGCGCCGTGCTGCTCATCACCCACGACCGCTACTTCCTCGACAACGTCACCGGCTGGATCCTCGAGCTCGACCGCGGTCGCAGCATTCCCTACGAGGGCAACTACACCGCCTATCTGGAAGCCAAGGCCAAGCGCCTCAAGCAGGAAGGTCGGGAAGACGACGCCCGCCAGCGCGCCATCGGCCGCGAACGCGAATGGATCCAGTCCTCGCCCAAAGCGCGTCAGACCAAGTCGAAGGCGCGTATCCAGGCCTTCGAGAACCTGCTCGAACAGGCCAATAACCGTCGCCCGACCGACACGCAGATCGTCATTCCCCATGGCGAGCGCTTGGGCAACGTCGTTATCGAAGTCGCCGATCTCGACAAGGGTTTCGGCGAACAGCTTCTGATCGAAAACCTGACCTTCAAATTGCCTCCGGGCGGCATTGTCGGCATCATCGGCCCGAACGGCGCCGGCAAGACGACGCTGTTCAAGATGATCACCGGCCAGGAAAAGCCCGATGCCGGTACGATCCGCGTCGGCGAGACGGTTAAGCTCGGTTATGTCGACCAGAGTCGCGACGCGCTCGACCCGAACAAGACCGTGTGGGAAGAAATTTCCGGCGGCGCCGAAGTGGTCAAGCTCGGCAAGTTCGAGGCCAACACCCGCGCCTATTGCTCGTCGTTCAACTTCCGTGGCGGCGACCAGCAGCAGAAGGTCGGCAACCTCTCCGGCGGTCAGCGCAACCGCGTGCACCTGGCCAAGATGTTGCGCACCGGCGGCAATGTGCTGCTGCTTGACGAACCGACCAACGATCTCGACACCGAAACGCTGGCCGCACTCGAAGACGCGCTGGAAAGCTATGCCGGCTGCGCCGTCATCATCAGCCACGATCGTATGTTCCTCGACCGCTTGGCCACGCACATCTTGGCCTTCGAGGGCGACAGTCATGTCGAGTGGTTCGAAGGCAACTTCGAGGACTATGAGAAGGACAAGATCCGGCGCCTTGGCCCGGAAGCCGTCAATCCGCACAGGATGACGTATAAGAGACTGACGCGCTGACAATACCAACGCCCCGCCCAAAAAGCGGGGCGTTTTCGTTCCACCTCCCGTTCGGAGTTTGCAAAATGAAAGACTGGTCCGCCGCGCAATATCTGAAGTTCGAGGACGAGCGGACGCGGCCGGCGCGGGATCTGCTCGCGCAGGTGCCCGTCGCCGATCCGCGCCGCGTGGTCGACATTGGCTGTGGGCCGGGCAATTCCACCGAGCTGCTGGCCGAACGCTGGCCGGATGCCGAGGTCAGCGGCTTCGATACATCGCCCGACATGATCGAGAAGGCGAGGGCGCGCCTGCCCGGGCTTTCCTTCGAGCTCGCCGACGCGGCAAGCTGGATGCCGGCCGAGCCGGTCGACGTCATCTTCGCCAATGCGGTGTTTCAGTGGCTGCCGGAACATCCGGCCGTTCTGCAACGGCTGACCGGGTTGCTTGCGCCCGGCGGCGCGCTGGCGGTGCAGATGCCCGACAACATGGCCGAGCCGTCGCACCGGCTGATGCGCGAGACTGCGGCGGCGATGCCTTTCGCGGACAAACTCGCCAAGGCGGCGCGCGCTCCGCTGCCGCCGGTGTCTTTCTATTATGACAGGCTGAAGCCGTATGCGGCGAGGCTGGATATCTGGCACACCATCTACAACCACCCGCTCGCCGACGCGGCGGCGATCGTCGAATGGGTGAAATCGACCGGGCTGAAGCCGTTCCTCGATCCGCTCGACGAGAGCGAACAGCGCCGCTTCCTGGACCACTATACGGCGCGGATCGCCGAGGCTTATCCACCGGCTTCCGACGGCAAGGTGCTGCTGCATTTCCCTCGGCTGTTCATCGTGGCGACGCGTGGCGACTAGGTGGTTTTTGCCCGCGATGACGCGGTTTCCACGCCATTCCGTGGCAAAGCCGAGGCCAGTCCGATGCGAACGTTGCGTCAACAATCCGCCACGGATGCCGGACAGGAAGGGCTCGCATCGCGGCGGAAGGTAGCGTAAACCGCAAGGGAAAAGCCGGTCACGCCGTATCCTCCCCACGGCGTAAGGATCAGCGCGGCACCCCCGCCGCCAGCAAACGAGTTGGACATGCATCGTGTCATCATCAGCGGCATCGGCGTTGAAATCCCCGAAGCGTCGATCACCAATGACGAACTGGTCGAAAGCTTCAACGCCTGGGTTGACGCGGAAAATGCCAGGCTAGCCGGCACCGGCGCGGAGCTGCTGCAGAAATCCGATTCCGACTTCATCGTGCATGCTTCCGGCATCAGGAAACGCCACGTCATCGAGCGCGCGGGCATCCTCGATCCGAAGCGCATGGCGCCGCGTCTGCCGGCAAGGCCAGACGATGCGCTGTCGGTGCAGGCCGAATTCGGCATCGCCGCCGCCCGCAAGGCGATGGCGCATGCCGGCATCGAGCCCGGCGATATCGATCTGGTGATCTGCTCGTGCTCGCATCTGCAGCGCCCCTATCCGGCGATCGCCATCGAGATGCAGCAGGCGCTGGGCACCAGGGGCGCGGCCTTCGATATGGGCCTTGGCTGCTCCTCGGCGGCCGCGGCCCTGCATATGGCGGTCAATCTGGTGCGTTCAGGTGGGCAGAAAAGAGTTCTGGTGGTCACGCCGGAAATCACCACCGGCCATCTCAATTTCCGCGACCGCCAGACGCATTTCATCTTCGGCGACGCCGCCGTTTCGATGGTGGTCGAAGCCGTGGAAGGCGACGACGTTCGCCCGGGCCGTTTCGAGGTGCTGGATACGCGCCTGTGGACGCAGCTGTCGTCCAACATCCGCACCAATCTCGGCTACCTGACCCGCACCGCGCAGGACGATCCCTATATGATCGACCTCGAAGGCAACATGATCAAGCAGGTCGGCAACAAGGTGTTCAAGGAAGTCACCGTCGCCGGCCACAAGTTCATCGTCGAGTTCCTGGCCGAGCATGGGCTGACGCCCAACGGCATCCGGCGCTTCTGGCTGCATCAGGCCAATGCGCGCATGAACGCCATGATCCTGAAGCTCGCTTTCGGCCATGAGGTCGGCCACGACCGTGCGCCGATGGTGCTGGAGCGGCTTGGCAACACGGCCGGCGCCGGCGCCATCATCGCGCTCAGCGAAAACCATGCCGACATGAAACCCGGCGATTTCGGCCTGCTCTGCGCCTTCGGTGCCGGCTATTCGATCGGCGGCGCGCTGTTGCGCATGAGCTGAGTTAGACCTGCGTGAAGGGCACCAGCATCGGCACGCGGCCGGCATAGTCGTCATAGGCCTTGCCGAGCTCGCTGTGCAGGAAACGTTCCTCCAGGCGCGCCTTCATGACGATGCCGATGGTCAGCAATACCGCGCCCGCAACCGCCCACAGCGTGCCGCGCGCCACCATCGTGGCGAGGATGGCAAGCAACAGGCCGGTGTAGATCGGGTGTCGCACCAGCGCGTAGGGGCCGGTGTCGACGACATGGTGATCGATCTTGGCGGTGACGGTGCCGGACCAGAGGCGGCCGAGATGGATCCGCGCCCACCAGGTGAAGAGAAGGCCTATGGCGATCAGCGCGACGCAGAGCCAGGCCAGCGTCGGGCTCGGCGGCCACAGCCGCACGCGGCCGATGAAGCCATGCGCGGGCACGAAGAACAGCAACGTGCCGACCAGAAGGACGATGCGATATTGGTATTCGGCGTCGAGACCGGCGCGTCGTTTCACCGGATCGGCCCATAGAGCGGCGATTACCCAGGATATCAGCCAGGCCAGCCAGAGCGTCGCGACCATTTTGTAAGGGTGCATGGCATGAGACGGCACGGCCGCCACCCGGTTGTAGCCTGGATCATCAAATGCCCGAGGCGCGGTGGCAATATAGCCGCCGGCCAGACGCCGGTCAAAACCGGTAAGAAACGCGTGATGTGACGAGCCATTCGCTGCGTTCATCGGATCATCAGCGCTTTCGACTGGACCCGCCGTGCCCGTTTGGGCATTTTCGCGACCGAGATTCCATCGCGCCGACGAGGTGAGCCATGCTCGATGCCCCGACACAGATACAGCCGCCGGCCGAAATCGTGCCGGCGAAAAAGCTAGGGGCCAAGGTTGCCGGGCTTTATGCGGCGCCGTCCGACGATTTCCAAACGCGACCTGTCGATCGCCTTGAGCTCGGTTTCAACGGCATACCGGGCGATTTTCATGGCGGTTCGACCCGCCGCTCGGGCGGCCGCGAGCCGTGGTATCCACGCGGCACCGAAATCCGCAACGAGCGGCAGGTGTCGATCGTCGCCTTCGACGAACTGGCGACGATTGCCGGGCTGATGGGGCTTGCCGAGATCAAGCCGGAATGGATCGGCGCCAATCTGGTCATCGACGGTTTGCCGAACCTGTCGATGCTGCCGTCGGCGACGCTGTTGTTCTTTGCCGGCGGGGTGACGCTGAAGATCGACGCGCAGAACGGACCCTGTCGTCTTTCCGGCCGTTCGATCGCGGAGAACGCCGGAATGGCGGACCAGGATGCCGGTTCGCTGCTGTTTCCGAGAGTGGCCAAGCGGTTGCGGGGGCTGGTGGCCTGGGTTGAAAAGCCGGGCGTCGTCAGCGCGGGGGAAGAAATTTCGGTGCGCGTGCCGGAGCAATGGATTTACAAGGCCTGATCGTCACCAAGCACGCCTAGCACGGCTTCAAATATCGGCCCTGGCCTTATGCAGCCGGTGAAAAGCCCAGGCGATAAGGGTCAGAACACCGAGCAGCATGGTGGCGTTGACGGCGTATTTCACCGTCGGCGAAGGGTCACCGAGCGGCTGGACGACAAAGGAAATCATCGCATTGGCGATCAAGGCCGCTGCGGCCACCGCCAGGACATGCGGTTTCTTCCAGCCGGTGCGGCGCGACCACATCACCAGCAACGCGCCGCTGCCGATACCCACCAACACCGAGAAGGACACACTGGCCCAGTCCGACGCGGACAGCGCCTGGAAGCCGAACACGGCAAACATCAGGGTGGCGACTAGCCACGGCGCCGGAACCGGACCGGCCTGCTTCAGGGTTCTGACAGGAACCAGGAATGCGGCCATGCACAGAAGCAGCGCGCAGGCGGCCGTCGCAACGAACTGCGCCTTGGTGACGACGAAACCCGTGATCCTGAAATTATCGTCGAAGATGAAGGCAGCGCCCACCAGATAGAGCGAAACCATCAGCAGGACGCCGACGCGCCCCAGCCAGGGCCTGTCGGCGATGCGCGGCACACAGGATTCCACCACGGCGATGGGAACCGCGAAGCTCCAGATGACGTGACCGCCGATAAAATTAAGCGCCAGATTGGCACTGATACCAAGATGATCGAGCGCGGTCGGCAATCGTTCCTCATCCCAATAGGGGATGTTGAGATCGACGCCGTAATGCGGATTGAAGAGGCTCTGGTCGATCAGTCCGGCCTGTATCAGTCCGAACGCCGTTGCCAAAAGCAGGATCGTCGGCCAGCCGCGCCCGGTGCGGCGGGTGATTTCGCGGATGAGCAGCGCAACCGAACCATAGAGCGGTCCAAGAATGAGAAGGCCGCCCAGCATCTCAAGCGGGTGGTTCGTGCTTTCGGCATAGCCGATCAGATATTCGGCGCAGACCGGCGACAGGAAGAACAGGAAGACCATCGCGCCGAGCCGTCCGGCGAATGGCGGCTTTGACAATGCGTCCGGCATGGGGGACATCACGAACGGCCCTTGGATATTAATGGAGTGTATGCTCTATTAATGATCGAGATGCCGAAACCTGTCAAGCAGCCGAGACTGGCCGATGCGAACCGTCGATCCTGAAAAACATGCGCAAAAGCGCGCCGGTATCCTTGTCGCGGCAGCCGAGGAGTTTGCGGCCAACGGCGTCGACGGCACCTCGACCGCCTCGATCTGCCGCCGCGCCGGCATCGGCTCCGGCACGCTGTTCCACTATTTCCCGACCAAGCGCGATATCGTGCACGGCCTGTTCGGCGATGCATTCGAGCGCATGGTGGCGATCTACGAGGAGGCCGAGGCCGAGAAAGACCCGGAGGCCGGCTTCGACCGCGTCCTGCAATGCCTGTTCGACGATCTCGCCAATCCGCTGACCCCCGGATTGATGGCGGTGGCGCTTCTGCAGGTCGGCCGTGACGAGGAATTCGCCAGGATGGTGGTGGAAGACGAGGAGCGGGCGAGGCGGACAGTGACCGTCCTTCTGCGGCGCATGGCCGAACGCGGCACCAGGCTCGCTTTCGCGCCGGAGCGTGCCGCCGCCTGGGTGCAGCATCTTTTCGATGCTTCCTTCCTCGCTTCCGGCAATACCGGCTTCGATGCCGCCGAACAAACGGTGGAACTGCGTGCCTTGATCGGCTGGCTGGTCGGAGGAGGGCGCAGAAGCACCTAGCTTTATCCCTGCGGCTTGGCCTTTATCGTGGTGACCTTTTAGACCTGCCCGCCTTGTCATAGTTGGTCCATTCGCCAACCTGCGTGCCGCTGCTGAAATGGCCGGAACGCAGCTTCGTGCCGTCCTTGCGGAACCACTCCCAACTGAAGACGCGTGAGGGCAGCAGAAACGGCTGTGGCCGGCAAGGCGCGGCCTAGCCGTAATGCACCGGGCTCGACCAGGCCGGGTCCTCATGTTTGTCCCAATAAAGCTTTTCGAGCCGCTTCGTGACCGGCCCTATCTTGCCGTCGGCGACAGCCGCGCCGTCGATTATCGTCACCGGCATGATTCCGCCGGCGGTCGAGGTGATGAAGACTTCGTCGGCCTCCTTCAAAGCGGGCACGGAGACATCGGCCGCCGTGCAGTCCAGCCCGAGTTCGGCGCAAAGGTCGAACACGGTACGCCGGGTGATGCCAGCCAGCACGCCGATGGCGGGAGTGGTCAACCTGCCGTTCTTGACCGCGAAGACGTTGAAGCCGGGACCTTCGGCGACATTGCCGTTGAAATCGAGCAGCAGCGCGGTCTCGGCGTTGCGGTCATAGGCGTCATAGAGGCCGCGCACGAGATCCAGCCAATGATAGTTCTTGATCGCCGGGTCGACCGAGGCCGGCGGGATGCGGATGCGGTCGCTGATCGCCACGTGGAGGCCGCGCTGACGCTGCTCGGCATTGGCGACCGAGCCGAAGGGCACGGCGAAGGCCATGAAGCGGTTGATGGCGTCGCGCGGGTCGCGGCTGAAGGTAGGCGAAGCGCCGCGCGTGCAAAGCATCTCGACGTAAGCTGCCCGGTGGCCGGACAGTGCCACGCAATTTTGCAGGATTTCCGATACCTGCTCGCGGCTGAACGGGATCGACATACGCAGCCGCTCCAGCCCGCCGAAGAAACGTTCGATATGCAGATCCAAGCGGAAGAAACGGCCATTCCAGACATGAACGGTGTCGTAGGTGGCGTCGGAATGCAGGAAACCCCAGTCCAGCACTGAAATCTTGGCCTGCGACATCGGCAGGTATTGCCCGTCGAGGAAGGCGACGCCGGCTGGATAGGCGTGCGGGTCGACATGCCGGCTCTCGATGGCGGGCAGGGGGCTGCGGTCTTGTCCATGATCTTTCCTCCGGCTGTCGGCATATTCGGACGGAGAATGCCCGCGAACGATGCGCCATTTCCGTCAAAATGACGGGCCACGTCCGCGGGCAGCGGGTGTGTCCTTGGTCATTGCATTTCCTTGAGCGCCGACCAGCGTTCAGCGTTCGCTCAAAAGATGTTTGATGAACAGGTTGAAAAGCTCGGTCTGGCTGGAAATGTCCAGCTTGGCGTAGATGTTCTTGCGATGGATCTTCACCGTGCCTTCGGCGATGCCGAGAATGCGGCCGATCGACATCGAGGAATGGCCGCGCAGCACCAGGCTGACGATGGTCTGCTCGCGGCGTGTCAGCCGCGACGGGACAAAGGTCGCGAAGGCACGCTCGACATCGTCGGTGTCGTGCGGCTGGTCTGCTTCGGTCGCGGCGGCCGGCGCCAGCTGTTCCCAATGGCGATTGATCAGCATTGCCACCAATGGGGCAGTCTGCCGGAGGCGCTCGAAGTCGGCGCCGGAGAATGTGGCGCTCGAATTCGCCCGCAGCAGCGAATAGGCGAGATAAAAGCCCGGCTGCAACGGCGTCAGGAAGACGATCTCCTCGCTCAGCGAACCCGATTCCATCGAGATGCAGGGGTGGACGTCCGGCGAGTTGTAATATTCGGCTTCGAAGAAGGCATCGGGCGCGAGATCGACCAGGCGGTGCAGGCCCGGTGGTGCCCGACGCAGGCAGGCGGAATAGACGGCATCGAGGAGATAGGTGCCGTCGAGATAGTTGCGCATGATCTGCGAGGAGGAGATGTCGCCCAGCCCGTCATGCAGGAGGCGAGGGCGGTCGCGGCCCGGATAGGCGAAGATGCAGGACAGATCGAAGGGCGCGACGGCGCGCAGCGCCGCGTCCAGACGTTCGGCAAAGCCTTGCTTGCCGATAAGCGCCACCAGGTCGGGCGTGGCCGTGTGCCAGGCCGCCAGCGCGGTTTGACCGTTCATTCCCATCGAACCTCCCTGTCCGACGGATCGTCAGCCTGCATAACCCAGCCTATCCCTCAAGCCATACCCCTTTGGGGATATTTCGTCCCGCGCGCGGCGCTGAAACTATGCCGGATAAGCATGGGAGGGCTAGGACCAATCGACACCGATTGGCGCCGATCCTCCGTGAAGGAGGGGATAGGGATGAGCAAACGCACCGACGGGCGGACAGCCGGCGTCACATACCAGGCGGTCGATCAGAGTTATTTCGAGCAACGCCAGTTGCAACGGCATGCCGGGCTGTTTTCGCTCTGGATGATGGGCGTGGGCGCCGTCATCGCCGGCGAATATTCGGGCTGGAACATCGGCTTCTCGCAGGGCGGCTTCGGCGGCCTTCTATTGGCGGCGCTGATCATCGGCTTCATGTATGTGTGCCTGTGCTGTTCGATCGGCGAGATGAGCGCGGCACTGCCGCATACCGGCGGCGCCTATTCCTTCTCGCGTACGGCCCTGGGCCCCTGGGGCGGCTTCACCACCGGCCTTGCCGAAAACATCGAATTCGTGCTGGCGCCCGCCGCCAACATGTTTTTCATGAGCTCCTATCTCGCTGCCATCTTCGGCACGCCCGACAGCGCGCTGCCGCTGTGGTGGGCGGGTGGCTATGCGGTGATGCTGGGGCTGTCGCTGCGCGGGCTGGAGCTGTCGATGCGGGTCGTCATCTACATCACTGTCGCCGCGATCGCCGTCCTGCTGTTCTTCTTCGTCGTGGCCATCCCGCATCTCGACTTCGCCCGCTACGCCCTGAACATAGCCGCGGGTCCGCAGGGCTCGGCGCTGTTGCCGGAAGGCAATGGGCCGTGGTTACCGTTTGGCTTCACCGGCGTGATGCTGTCGCTGCCGTTCGCGGTCTATATGTTCCTGGCGGTCGAGCAACTGCCGCTCACCGCCGAGGAGGCGAAGAACCCGAAGCGCGACATGCCGCGCGCGCTGATCCTGTCGATCCTCACGCTGGCCGCGCTGGCGCTCGGCGTTTTGTTCTTCAGCGCGTCCATTCCGCATGGCGCGCATGCCATGGGCACTTCGGGCGAACCGCTGCTCGATGGTTTCCGCACCATCTTCGGCGACGGTTGGGCAAAGCTTCTGGCCTCGGTGGCGGTGCTGGGGCTGGCCGCTTCCTTCTTCGCCGGTTCATTCGCTTCCGGTCGCAACATCTATTCGCTGTCGCGTGCCGGTTATCTGCCGACCGCCCTGTCGGTGACCAATCCCCGCACCAAGACGCCCAACATCGCGTTGGCCGCGGGTTCGGGCCTTGCCTTGTTCATGCTGCTGCTCGTCTGGTTCCTGGGCGGCCGGCACAATGTCGCCTTCATGGGCGGGTTCCTGGTCTCGATGATCGTCTTTGCCGGCATGGTCTCCTATGTGATGCAGAGCATTGCTTTCCTGCGGCTGCGCACAACCTACGCCGCGATCGAGCGGCCCTTCATCAGCCCGTTCGGCCGCTTCGGCGCCTATGCCACGATCTTCATCTGCGTGGTCACGCTGGCCTATCAGTTCTTCGATCCGCTCTATCGCTGGGCGGCGATCGCGGCTGCCGTCTGGTACGCCGTCGGGCTTGCCTATTTCGGCTTCTATCGCCGGCACCGCCTGGTGCTGTCGCCGGAGGAGGAATTCGCCGTGTCGGGCGGCATGCGCGGTCAGCCGGCTGAATGAGAAGCAGTCAGGCCGGCAAGAAAAATAACAGCAGGGACAAGAACATGACTGGAAGACTGCAAGGTAAGGTGGCGATCGTCTCGGGCGGTGCGACGGGCATGGGCGGCGCTGCCTCGCGCCTCTTCGCGGCAGAAGGCGCGAAGGTGGCGATCGTCGACCGCAACGCGGAAGCCTCGGCGGCCGCCGTTGCCGAGATCGAGGCGGCCGGCGGCGAGGCCGCCTATTTCACCGCCGATGTCTCGGACGAGGCCCAGGTCGAAGCGGCGGTGAAGGCGGCGGCGGAAACTCTTGGGGCGGCGACCGTGCTGTTCAACCATGCCGGCACCATCGTCATCAAGCCGTTCCTGGACACCACGGTGACGGAATGGGATTGGCTGCATGCCGTCAACGTGCGCTCGATGTTCCTGATGACGCGCGCGGTGCTGCCGGGCATGATCGCGGCCGGCGGCGGCTCCATCGTCTGCACCTCGTCCATTTCGGCGGTGGCGGCGACGCCGATGGAGGTGCTCTACGACACCACCAAGGGCGCCTGCCACATGTTCGCGCGCGCAATCGCCGTCGAGTTCCGCGACAGGAACATCCGCTGCAACGCTGTCTGCCCCGGCTTCATCCGCACGCCGCACGGCTTGCGTGAAGTTGCGGAATTGCAGCGGCTCGGCGTCGATGTCTCCGAGGCGGCGATTGCCGCCCAGCAGGGCCGCATCGGCGAACCGGAGGAGGTGGCGAAGGCGGCGCTGTTCCTGGCCAGCGACGAATCGAGCTTCGTCAACGGCGCGCACCTGTTCGTCGACAACGCCTTTACGGCGATCTGAGCCTAGTCTTCGTCGTCATCCGGGTCGAGCAGGCGGGTGGCGCGCCAGCGTGTCAGCACCTCGTTGGTCTGGCCGACGACAAAGAAACGCGCCGAGTCGCGGTCATAGCCTTCCGCCAGCAGCTTCTCGTAATCGGTGTGCTGGTGGCGGACATGGGCAATCGTCGCCAGCCACACCGCGATGCCTGGCGGCAAGGTCTTCATATGCACGGCGCCGGCGTCGGTGCGGATGCGCTCCATGTCGGCATAAGGCGCCAGCGGCAAAAGTGCGGTGAGCGCCTTGGCGATGGCGCGGCGGCGGCCGGTCGGCGCGGTCATCGCTCACCCCGGTCCGGCATCAGTGCGTCGGCCAAAACATCGACCGAGGGAAAATAAGGCTTGATGTCGATGATCGGCGTGCCGTCTAGCGCGTCGATGGTCTCGATCTCCAGTCTGCCCGCCGCGATATCGAGCGAGACAAGCCGCACCGAATGCAGGCCGACGGGGTTCGGCCGGGCCGGCGACCGCAGCGCGAAAACGCCTTTGGCTTCCGTAGCATGGCGTGGTTTCTGCACAATCAGATTCCGCGGCGCGTGGTGCATCCAGGTCAGCACATGGATATGGTTGGCGCGCTCCAATCCGGTCAGGCCGGGGCGATAAGGCTCGTCGATCAGCAATGCCGCCGGCTGGCTGGTCTCTCTCGCGGCGCGCATGTTCTTCGGACAGTCCTCCCGCGCCATCCAGGGCGACAGAACGCGGCCGATGAAGACGAGATGACCGTCCGGGTCCAGCATGGCCGGATCGTCGGCTAGTCGTACCTCTCCGTCGCGCATCTCAAACATCGATCGTCCCCCGCGCAAAAGGGCTGCGCCATTTTCTGGTCGTGACGCGACATTGCCAATTGCAAGGCTTGCGAAATTGACATAAACATATGTTTATATCTTTTGCGCGAGACTTCGATCATGCATGTCGCACTCGACACGATGGTAGATACATTGAAGGCGGCGGCCGAATCCAGCCGGTTGCGCATTCTGGCGCTTTTGGCGCGCGGCGACCTCACGGTTTCCGACCTCACCGAAATCCTTGGTCAGTCGCAACCGCGTGTCTCGCGCCATCTCAAATTGCTGCTCGATGCCGGGTTGATCGGTCGTTACCAGGAAGGGTCCTGGGCCTTCTTCCGCCTCTCCGACCTCGACAATGCACGCGACTTCGTGCTCAGGCTGATTGGCGGCATCCGCGCCGACGATCCGCAAGGCGAGCGCGATCTTGAGCGGCTGGCGACGGTCAAACGCAAGCGCCAGGACCGCGCTGCCGAATATTTCTCCACCAACGCCGCGAGCTGGGACGAAATCCGTTCGCTGCACGTGCCGGAGCGCGCGGTCGAGGCGGCTTTGCTCAAACTGGTCGGCAAGCGGCCGTTCCAGTCGATGCTCGATCTCGGCACCGGCACCGGCCGCCTGCTCGAAATTTTCGCGCCGCTCTACCGGCGTGGCGTCGGCATCGATATGTCGCGTGAGATGCTGGCGGTGGCCCGCGCCAATCTCGACAAGGCCGGCGTGGCGCATGCGCAGGTGCGCCAAGGCGATATCCTTTCGCCACCGGTGGAACGCGATTCTTTCGACCTGATCACCATCCATCAGGTGCTGCATTATCTTGACGATCCGGCGGCCGCCATTCGCGCCGCGGCGCGGCTGCTGCGCCCGTCCGGGCGGTTGATCATCGTCGATTTCGCCGCGCACGCGCTGGAGTTCCTGCGCGACGAGCATGCGCATCAGCGCCTCGGCTTCTCAGACCGGCAGATCGCCGAATGGTTCACCGAAGCCGGTCTCGATCTTGAGGAGAGCCAGGATTTCGAACCGCGCGGCGGCTCCGACGCCAAGCTCACCGTCAAATTGTGGCTCGGTCGCGACCGGCGCCTGCTGATCGCCGATCCCATCCCCGAAACCCAATCCGTGCGGGAAATCGCCTGATGAACCAGTTCCGCCTTTCCCGCCGCCCCGACATCGGCGACAAGATCCGGGTTTCGTTCGAGTTCTTCCCGCCGAAGACCGACGAGATGGAAGCCAGGCTGTGGGAGACGGTCAAGCGGCTGGAACCGCTGAGGCCGAACTTCGTCTCCGTCACCTATGGCGCCGGCGGCTCGACACGCGAACGCACGGCACGCACGGTGCGTCGTATCCTCACCGAAACCGGCGTTCCGGCGGCGGCGCATCTCACCTGCGTCGGTGCGACGCGCGAGGAGGTGGACGCGGTGATCCGCGATTTTTCCGCCACCGGCATCAAGCGTTTCGTCGCGCTGCGCGGCGATCCGGCCTCCGGCGTTGGCCAGGCCTATACGCCGCATCCCGGCGGCTATCAGAACGGCGCCGAACTGGTGGCGGGCCTGAAGGGGATCGCCGATTTCGACATTTCGGTCGCCGCTTATCCGGAAAAGCATCCGGAGAGCCCAGACTTCGCCACCGACATCGAAATGCTGAAGCGCAAGGTGGACAATGGCGCCAAGCGGGCGATCACCCAGTTCTTCTTCGACAACGATCTCTACGAACGTTACGTCGAGCGTGTGCGCCGCGCCGGTATCTACATCCCGATCGTGCCGGGCATTCAGCCGGTGCACAGTTTCCGGCAGGTGGCGAACTTCGCCACGCGCGCCGGCGCCCATGTGCCAGCCTGGCTGGCCGAGCGTTTCGAAGGGCTGGACAACGACCCGCAGACCCATGCGCTGGTCGCTTCCGCCGTAGCGGCCGAGCAGGTGCTCGATCTTGTCGAGCGTGGCGTCGGCGACTTCCATTTCTACACGATGAACCGCGCCGACCTCGTCTTCGCCATCTGCCACATGATCGGCATCCGCGCGCACCAGCCGGCTGCGGAAGCTGCGGTGCCGGCAAGCCACACGGCAACGGTTGCCAAGGCGGGACCGGCCGCCGCCTGAGTTACACGCGCGTCATTCCGGGCAAGCGAGGCGGAGCCGAGCGCCGACCGAGAACCTATTGAGCAGCGCGGCCGGGTTCAAATTTCGCCGTGACATCGGCGGAGTGCACGGCACCAGTGCGGAAGTGCGGGCAGACTAAGCGAGGACCGGGCCGCTCTCGACGACGATGCGGCCAATGGGTCCCGGATAGCCTTCGCTGCGCTTCGGCTTCCGGGATGACGACGGTGTCGGCGTGGTCGTTCAGGAGGAGGCGGATGTGCCAGTGTTTCCAGCCACACCCTCCGCCATCGCGACTGCCTGCTCGATGCGGCGCTGTCGCGTCTGCTGCTGCCCGGCCCGGCTGATCCAGTCGAGGATTAGCCGCCTGGACGGTGTCGGCAGCCGTTCGAAATTGCGGTAGGCGGCGCGGTTCTTGTCGAACTCCTGCCGCAGATCGACCGGCAGGCTGGCCGGGAAGGCGCCGGCCGCTGTCTCCCAGTTGCCGGCGCTTCTGGCCAGGCGTATGGCGGCAAGGCCGGGCTCCCGCATCAGGCCCCTGTCGATCAGGCTTTCGGCGCGTTCGCGGCTGATCCTGTCCCAGACGCCGTCGACCGGACGCGGCGAAAAGGTGAGGTGGAAACTGTCGGTGTCGCGCCGCGAAGCCCGGCCGTCGGCCCAGCCGTAGCAGAGCGCATCCTCGATCGCCTGATGGAAGTGGATGCCCGGCGCCTCGCTGGTCTTGTGACGGATGAGGAGGCTCACGCCTCGGGCGGTGCGCCCATTGGTTTCCAGCCAAGCGCGCCACTCCGCGCTGGAGGCGACGGCAAGCATCGGGAAATCGTCGCGGGTGCTGGGTTCGTCGATCCGCATCGCTCGTCTTCCTACCCCCCGGGGTCGCCGGTACTATAAGCGGGGCAGGAGTTCCTACAAAGTCCCAGAATGGAAAAAGGCCGGGTTTCCCCGGCCTTTTCAATGATTTGAACTATCAGGTGCTGCTTTCCCCCGCTTTCGCGGCTTTATGGAAGAACGCCCACAATGAGGGCGCCAATGAATGCAAACGCAGCACAAATCATCAATGCGTTGAGTGGCCTCGTTAGTCCCATGACATAGCCTCCTCTTGGAAAACTATGGCCAGAGTCTAGAGGCAATCAGGCAACACACAAGAAGAAAATGTGCTGCAATGCGACAAGCCTTTAGAAAATTCGACCTGTCTCTTGCCCCTATGCCTTGAATTCCTTGGCGAAACAGCGGTGAGCCGGCTGTGCATAAATTGTGTCTGAAAGGTGTCAGCGACGGGCGAAAAGACGCCCGTCTATGGTGACCAGGCCAAGCCCGATCAGCACCATCCCGATAAGCTCGAGCAGCTCGATGCGCTCGCCCAGGAAAGCGATGCCAAGCAGGATGGCGCTGACCGGCACGATCAGCGTCACCAGCGACGCGTTGGTAGCTCCGGCGGAGGCGACCAGGTTGAAATAAAGGATGTAGGCGAAGGCGGTGGACAACAATGCCAGGCCGAACACAGCAGTCCACACCGGCGTGCTCGCCACGAACAAGCCGCCCGGTCCGACGGCAAGCAGCGCAACCGGGATCATGATGATGGTGGAGGCGGTCAACTGGCCAGTCGCCAACACCGGCGGCGGTACGCTCTTCAGCCGCCGCGCCACCATCAGTGCGAAGGCATAGGAGAGCGAGGCACCGATCAGCGCGAATTTCGGCCAGACCGGTCCGCCAAGGCCCGCCAGTACGCCCGGGCCGACCATGACGGCGGTGCCGGCGATGCCGAGGCCGATGCCGGCGAGCTTGTTCACGGACAGTTTCTCGTCGGTGGTCATCGCATTGGCGACGATCAACGTCCAGAACGGCGTCGTCGCGTTGAGCACCGAGGCTATACCTGCGCCGAGCTGGGTCTGGCCGGCGAAGATCAGCGCGAAGGGGATGACGTTGTTGGTGAGCGCCAGCAGGAAGAACAGGCCGGCATGGGGCAGCGCCAGCTGGAAGGAGGGGCCGCGCAGGAGGAGGAAGACATGCAGTGCGGCCGCCGCGATCGCCACGCGAAACAACACCAGCACCAGCGGGTGCATTTCCGCTACCGCGATGCGGGCGAAAAAGAACGAGCCGCCCCAGATGGCGCCGAGCAGCAGAAGCTGGCCCCAGTCCCTCGCGCTCATCGGCCCGGTGGAAACGGTCTGTGTCGTTGCGGTGCTCATGGCTGGCGGTTCCCTCCCGTGCAGCGCGTTGCTGTCGGGCAAGATTAGCCGCTCTTAGGCTCGCGGCCACCCGAATCCTGCCGTCGGCGGCTTTATTCCTGCCAATTCCTTTTGCTGGATCAGTAATGAAGCGAACAGACATGGAAGTGTTTTCTTTCCCGGCTAGCGTGAAATAATTACGCACCGAGAACAGGGATTCGCCCCATGCAGCGATTCGAAAACGCCCGCGAGGCAGCCCTCGCGCTCCGCCCCGACGATCCGATCTATTGCTTCCGCCCTCAGGTGCTGAAGGACGATGCCCGGCAATTCATGCAGATGTTTCCGGGCAAGACCGCCTATGCGGTCAAGACCAATGGCGAGCAGATCGTGCTGAAAGCGCTGGCCGAGGCAGGCGTTACCGCCTTCGACGTGGCGTCTCCAGGTGAATTCGCCGCCGTGCGCGCCATCTCGCCGGATGCGGAAATGCTCTACATGCACCCGATCAAGGCGCAGTCGGACATCAAGCTGGCGCTGGAGAAATACGGCATCCGCGTCATCGCCGTCGACCATGAGGACGAGATCACCAAGCTGACGCGGGTGGTGCGCGCGCTCGACATCGACCCCGGTGCGATCACCGTCTTTGTCCGTGTCCAGACCAAGGGCCACGCCGCCTATGAGCTGTCGAAGAAGTTCGGCGCCGGGCCGGCCAACGCGGTGGAACTGGCGGAGCGGCTGGCGCGCACCGGCTACAAGGTCGGGCTGTGCTTCCATGTCGGCAGCCAGATCGAGGACCCCGACACCTATGAGCGGGCACTCGCCTCGGCCGACTGGGTGCGCAACCGGCTCTCCTTCGATCTCGCCGGGCTCGATGTCGGCGGCGGCTTCCCGGCCGAATATGGCCACGACCCGAACCGCAAGCATGTCGAAATGCCGTCGCTCGGCCAGATCATGTCCAGGCTGTCCGGCGATCTCAAGGAATACGGTTTTGACCAGATGCCGCTGGTGGCCGAACCCGGCCGGGTGATCGTGGCGCGCTGCCTGTCGCTGATCGTGCGTGTGTTGCTGCGCAAGGGCAGGCGGCTCTACATCAATGACGGCATCTGGGCGTCACTGTCGGATTCGTGGACCGGCAAGATCACGCTGCCGGCGCGTTTCATCCCCGATCCCGCGATCCGCTCGCGCAACGGCTCGGAAAAGAACATCGTGCCGTTCAAGGTGTGCGGGGCGACCTGCGATTCCGTCGACATCCTGTCGCGGCCGTTCTGGCTGCCGGAAACGGTGGATACCGGCGACTGGATCGAGATCGGCCATATCGGCGCCTATTCGCTGTCGCTGCGCACCCGCTTCAACGGCTTTTATCCAGACACCTTCGTGGAAGTGACGACGCCCTTCGACGAGGGCGAGGCGCCGCAGGGCTTCGCCAGTCTGGAGACGATGGCGGATTGAGTTCGAGGGTTCAACCTATTGGGAGATCGACCGTGAAAGGCATTGCATTTCTCGCAGGCTCGCTGCTGGCGATGACTGTCGTCGCATCGGCGACGACCGTGGCGATCAAGCTGCCGGGGAAGGAAAAACCTCAGACCACAAAAGCGACCTACACCTGCCCCGGGCGCAAAATGACGGTCACCTACATCAACACCAGCGCCAACCAGTTCGCCGTGCTGGATCTCGGCAAGACCACCGTCGTCACCGTTTCGGTGATCAGCGGTTCCGGCGCGCGCTATGTCGGGCAGCAATACGAGTGGTGGACCAAGGGCAAGGAAGCGACCTTCACCGACCTGATGCAGAACCCGCAGAAACCGGTGACCTGCACCGAAGCCAAATAGCTACGACGAGAGCTTCGCGAGCAGGTCCGGCGTCGGCCAGCCGTCGGCTGGAATGCCGAGCCTGATCTGCTCCTTGCGCACGGCATCGCGCGTGTTGGTGCCGAGGATGCCGTCGACCTTGCCGACGTCGTAGCCCTTGGCTTCCAGTTTGTTCTGCAGCTCCTTCATCTGGTCCATGCTGAGGCCGGGCTCGGGATCGCGCGGGTCATAGGCCGGGGCGCCGGCAAAGCGGGTCGCCAGAACGGCGGCGGTCAGCGCATAGGTGAAGGACTGGTTCCACTCGATATAAACGTCGAAGTTCTCGTAGGTCAGGAAGGCGGGGCCCTTGCGGCCCATCGGTAACGCCAGGCCGGCCTTCAGTCCGTTGTCCTTGAGCGGCGAGCCGTCGGGATTGGTGAGGCCCCATGCGTTCCACTGGCTGATCAGCATCTTGTTGGTGCGCGCCGTCTGTTCCCAGGGCAAGGTGTCGGGCACGCGCACTTCCTGCACCCAGGGTTGATCGCGCTTCCAGCCCTTGATCTCGAGCTTCTTGGCGGTGGTCATGATGACGTCGGGCGCGCTGTTGCGCAGGTCGACCTTGCCGTCGCCGTCGCCATCGACGCTGTCTTCCAGATAGTCGATCGGCAGCATCTGGGTCTGGCCGATCTCACCGGCCCAGGCGCCCTTGACGTCGGCGGGCAGGTCGCCGCGGTCGATCAGCTTGAGCAGCGGCACGATCTGGCGACGGAAGGTGGCCGGGCGGCGGCAGTCATGCGACAGCGTGACCAGCGCGTTCAGCGTGCCGAAATCGCCCTGGACGGCGCCGAAATCGGTCTCCAGCGCCCAGAATGCGGTGACGATGGCCGGCTGCACGCCGAATTCCTGCTGGGCGCGGGCGAAGACCGAGCCGTATTTCTGCATCATCGCGGCGCCTTGCTTCAGCCGGTAGGCCGAGATCATGCGGCCGGAGAACTGGGTGAAGGTCTGCGAGAACACGCCTTGCGAGCGGTCGCGCGCCAGGACGCGGGTGTCGATGCGCGAATCCTCGAGCGCCTCGAGGCCGGCGGCGCCGACGCCGGCGGCCTTGGCCTCCTCGGTGATGCCCTGCTTCCAGGCATCGAAGTCGCCGCCGCAAGGTGCTGCAGTCGGGTCAAACTGCGCGCCGGCGCCGGCATCGGGCTGGACGCCGGCAGCGGGGGTAACCTGCTGTTGCGTGGGCGCGGATTCCTGCGCCATGGCGGGAGCTGCCACCAATACCGGCAGCAGCGCAGCAATGAGCTGGGAGCGCAGTCGCATGGTCTTCCTTTCGGACTGATTACGTGGCGCGGCGCAAATGGCCTGCGCGGTCAGTGTCGAAAAGCAGGCGAGGGCCGCCCTGTCAACGGGTGTTCTGACGCAGCCACTTGTTCCAGGCGGCCTCGGTACCGTTGAAAACGTTGATGTCGGCATCGCCCTTCATGCCTGGAATGACCCCGGTTCCGGTGTATTGCCAGAAGGTGAAGGGGTGGCTTCCGTATTTCTTGGTGGGATGGCCGGCGACCGAGCGCAGCCAGTAGGGATAGCCGCGGAAGGTCGACAGGTTGTTGTCGTCGAAGAAGTCGACGGAGGTGTAGATGATCGGCTTCTTGCCGTAGTGCTTCTCGACCATCTGCAGGAAGATGGTCATCTCCGAACGCACCGTCTCGGCAGGCGGACGCAGCTTGCAGGTCGGCGATTGCGGGTTCCATTCCATGTCGAGCACGGGCGGCATCGAGGAGCGCTCGTTCGGCACGTTCTCGATGAACCAGCGCGCTTGTTCGGCCGCCGGGCGGCAGAAATAGTAGAAATGGTAGGCCGCGCGGGGAACACCCGCTGCTTTCGTGCTGCGCCAATGCTCTGCGAACATGTCGTCGACGCGGTCGCCGCCCTCCGTCGCCTTGATAAAGGCGAAGGAAACGCCGTTGGCTCTCGCCTTCGGCCAGTCGACGGATGTCTGGTATTTGGACACGTCGGTGCCGTGGACGGCATAGTTCCAGGGCGCGCCACTGTCCCATTCATGCGGGTTGGAATCGGCGAAGCGGGGTGCCCGCACGACCACGGAGCCGGCGCCGGAACTGGAGCCCGAGCCGGACGCCACCGGGCTAAGCGTGTCGACCGTAGAACAGGCGGAAAGCGCCAGCAGGGAAAAGGCGATCGCGAGACGGCGCATCCGATATTCAGGTCCAGACCGGAGGCCGCCGGTTGCGGATGGGTCGTTCTGCCGGTCCTTAGCCGGTTGCGGCGTGCCCACCTGGCCGCAACACATCCCTCTGTCATCGCCCAACATGGTTGATAATCGGTTGATGCCAGGCGAAGTGCAATGGGTCGCGGTCCCATCGCAGGGGAGGGAGTTAAGCCTGACAAGCCTGCTTTCCCTAAGGGAAATTAGCGCGGCGACATCCGCTGTTGCGATCTTGGTGCCAATCGCGGCAGATTGCGGCACCGACTGTTGGGAGGCAGGGCATGCGTGTCATCGGCAAGATTTTCAAATGGCTGCTCTGGCTGATCGTCGTCGCCGTTATCGGCGGGGCGGTCTGGCTGTGGATCGCGCCGCCGGTCTTGATCCGGGTCGCCGCCAACTACACGGCCAAGATCGTCTGCTCGAACGTCTTCCTGGCCGGGCGCGATGCCGGGCAGGTTCTGGCGGTGGACGTGCAGGCGCCGGGTCATCCGATCCTCAAGCTGATGATGCTGAATGTCGACAAGAGCGGCGGCACGGTCAGCGCCGGCCTGCTTGGTATCTTCGGCAAGGGGACGGCGGTGCTGCGTCCGGGGCTCGGCTGCACCGACGTGCCCGACGGCAATGTGGCTGCAGCCAAGGCAATCAGCACCGATATCGTCACGCCGCCGACGGTGGCCGACGCGCTGTGGCCGGAAGGCGGCCGTGTCGAGCCCTCGCAAAACCCGGAGATTGCGAAAATCCTTGACGATGCGGGTCTGACCGGTCCGGGCATGCGCGCCGTCGTGGTGGCCCAGAACGGCCGCATCCTCGGCGAGCGCTACGGTGCCGGTTTCTCCGAAAACACGCCGCTGCTCGGCTGGTCGATGACCAAATCGGTCAACGCCGCGATCGTCGGCACGCTGGTCAAGGAAGGCAAGCTTGCCATCACCGACCAGGGCCTGTTCGCCGACTGGAAGGCCGACAAGCGTGCCGCGGTCACGCTGGCCGACATGATGGCAATGTCGAGCGGGCTGGAGTTCAACGAAGACTATGGCGCGGTCACCGACGTGACACGCATGCTCTACCAGCAAGGCAACATGGCCGATTTCGCCTCCAACAAGCCGCTGACGGGAGAGCCCGGCAAGGTCTATTCCTATTCGAGCGGCACGGCGGTGATGCTGTCGCGCATCTGGCAAAACACCTTCGCCGACCCGAAGCAGGCGCTGGCATGGCCGCGCCAGAAGCTGTTCCAGCCGATCGGCATGAACAGCGCGGTGCTGGAGACAGACCAGCACGGAACCTTCGTCGGCTCGTCCTATCTTTACGCCACGGCGCGTGACTGGGCACGCTTCGGCCAGTTCCTGTTGCAGGACGGCGCCTGGAACGGCCAGCAGATCCTCCCCGACGGCTTCGTATCGTGGATGCGCGAGCCGGCGCCAGCCTCCAAGAATGTCTATACGCGAGGCCAATTGTGGATCGAGGCGCCCGGCAACGAGAACGACCCCGGCGCTACCGCCCGGGCCGGCGTGCCGGCGGACACCTATTGGCTCGAAGGGCATGACGGACAGACCGTCGCGGTCGTGCCGTCGCAGAAGCTGGTCGTCGTGCGGCTGGGGCTGACGCCGTTCAAGCTCGGCTACCGGCCGCAGAACCTGACGGCGGCGCTGGCAAAGGTGCTGAAGTAAGGGCGCTGTTTCCTTCTCCCGCGAGGGAAAAAGGGGTCAGCGTCGGGCTATCGCCAGCCATGCGTAGCCGCGATAAAGTCTTTCGAATGAAAGGCTTGCGCCGGCTTTGGCGGATTCCGATTCAAGCACTTCGTGCAGCGATTCACGCGGACTGACGTGGAATTTCCGCAGCCACGCCTGAAGCAGCGAGTGGAACCAGCCGGGCAGCTTTTCCTGCTGGCCGAAATCGACGACATGCAGCGATCCGCCGGGTGCCAGCGCGGCAAGCCCGGCGGCCACGGTCTTTTCCCAACTGGGGATCATCGACAGCGAATAGGACACGAAGACGCGGTCGAAATGCGCGACGCCGAACAGCGCCTGGGGATCGAAGTCGGTGGCATCCGCGCGGGCCAAAACAGCGCGGCCGGCGATACCGTCGCGAACGATCGCGGCCTGCGCGCTGTCCAGCATCTCGGCTGAGATGTCGAGGCCATAGAGACGGGCGTCAGGATAGTGTCGGGCGGTCAGCACAAGGTTGCGGCCGGTGCCGCAACCGAGTTCCAGCACACTGCCGCCGGCCGGCACGTCGAGACCGGCGATCAGCCGGTCGCGGCCGAGCAGATAATATTTGCGGGTCAGGTCATAGATGTGGCGCTGCCAGCGATAGACGCCGTCCATCAGTTCGGCATGATTGGCGGGAAGCTCCTGCGTGCTCATCAGCCGCGCTTCACGTAGAGGTGGAAGCCGCCATAGATCGCCGAGCGGTCGCGGGCGGAATAGTCGCGCGAGGCTTCGTCCTCGTAGTGCCACTGGTCGAGCAGGGAGGCGGAGACACGGCCCGGCAGCAGGCTGGGCTCGGCGGCGGTGCGGAAGATGACGCGCGCGCCGGGCGAGGCGGCGCGGGTGATCTCGGTCCACAGCGCGTTGAGCTGCTCGTCGGTCATCCAGTCCTGCGCGTCGAGCAGGATGAAGCGGTCGACCGTGCCGGCGTCCTTGCCGGCCAGGAATTCGATCATGTTGGCATGGTGGATGCCGACGCGGTCGACATTGGCCTTCAGCGTCGCGTGGTTTTCCTTTTCCAGATAGGCTGGCAGGGCTGCCTCGCCCGGATTGGGATAGCGGCGCGCGAAAGCCTGCCAGGCGAAATAATTGTCCTTCAGCGGGAAATCGCAAGCGAGCTTTTCGAGGCGCGCCTTCAGCACCGAGGCCATCGAGCCATCGCCGGAGGTGATGAGGGAATCGTATTGCGCCGGCGGGATGCCCAGGCCGAACAGCGAGGCCTTGCGCGAGGTTGCCCAGCGCAAAAGCTTGTTGTCGAAGACCGGCGCCAGCTTCTCGTCGAAGAAGCGGCGCTGCTCGGCGAGATCGGTGGCAGCCATGATGCCGGACGGATCGACGCCGAACAGGCGGCCGGCGCGATGGCCGGTGGCGATGAACAGGCCGAGCAGGCCGGTGCGGTAGAAATTGCGATTGAACACCTCGATGCGGCGGCGACCGCGCCAATTGCGCTTTTCCCAATAGTGGCGGCTGACCGGATCGAGATTGGGCGCGATGAAACGGTCATAGGCGGCGGAATTGTGCTCGGCGCCGGCCGCGCCGAAGAAGCGGAACAAATCGGCCTGCGTCGGCAGATCACGCACGGCGGTGAGCTTCATGCGGTTCAGCGCGATATGGGCCGCGTTGAGGTCGACGGCGTCGATTTTCGCCGGCGAGCGCGTGAGATAGGCCAGGATGTTGCAGCCGCCCGAGGCGATGGTGACGACGCGGTGGCCTTCGCCGAGCTGCATCGCCTCGATGTCGATATCGGGGTCTTCCCAGATCTGCGGGTAGACGAGACCGGAAAACAGCAGCGCGAACAGGCGCTCGGAAATGCCCGCCTTGGAGAGGGCGCGGTTCTGGTAGACCGCCTTTCCCACTTCCTTGCCGCGCCTGAAAACCAGTTCCGCAGAAACGTCCGACATGGCAAGGCGATTCCCCGTTTACATTGGGCGAAGCGCGTAGCGCAGCGGCATGACAGTGCGGTGACGCGGGGGTGACGGGCACATGACGCGGCGGAGTCGGCTTGCGCTCGGCGGCCGGCTTGTCCATTTTTCGGGGGCATAGATCGGAGACTTTTATGACTCGACGCGATTTCGACCCCACGACCGTCGTTCCGGACGGTCGTTCACCGGCGAAGGCCCGGCTTTTCGACGCCGCGCTGCCGGGTCCTTATCGCGGGTCTGTCAATGGCGAGACCTTGCCGACCGAGGTCACAATATTGACCTATGGCAACGATGAGCCCGGCACGGGGCCGGTGCTGCACATCCACCCCTATGACGAAATCTTCGTGGTCCAGCAGGGCCGCGCGCGCTTTTTCGTCGGCGACGAGGTGATCGACGCGGAGGCCGGCGACGTCGTGCTCGGACCGGCCGCCCTGCCGCACCGCTTCATCAATCTGGGGCCGGGGCGGCTGCAGACGCTCGACATCCACCTGTCGCCGAAGTGGATCCAGACCAACCTGGACTAGGGACGACGCGCTTCATCCCGCGCCATAGCCGCCCGGCGTCGGCGTCGTCACGATCACCGCCTCGCCTTTCTCCAGCACGGTCTGGTCGCAGGCTTTCAGCACATCGACGCGGCCGTCGAGGCGGCGCACCTTGGTCGAGCCCACTTCGCCGTCGCCGCCGCCATCGAGGCCTTGCGGCGGGCGCGAGCGGTGCGAGGAGAGGATCGCGCACTCCATCTTCTCCAGGAAACGGATCGAGCGGCGGGTGCCATCGCCGGCGCTCCAGCGACCCTTGCCGCCGGAGCCTTGGCGAATGCGGAAGTCCTCCAAAAGCACGGGGAAACGCAATTCGAGGATTTCCGGGTCGGTCAGGCGCGAATTGGTCATGTGGGTGTGTACGCCGGACGTGCCGGCAAAGCCGCGGCCGTCATTCATGCGCCCCGCCGGCGAGCCCGAGCAGATGGTCTCGTAGTATTGGTAGCGATCGTTGCCGAAAGTCAGGTTGTTCATCGTGCCCTGCGCGTTGGCCATGGCGCCCATGGCGCCGAACAGCGCGTTGGTGACGTGCTGCGAGGTCTCGACATTGCCAGCGACGACGGCGGCAGGGTAGGCCGGCTTGAGCATCGAGCCGTCCGGGATGACGATGGTGATCGGCCGCAAGCAGCCAGCGTTCATCGGGATGTTGTCCTCGACCATGACGCGGAAGGCGTAAAGCACGGCCGCCCGCGCCACCGGCTCCGGCGCGTTGAAATTGTTCTTCATCACCGGCGAGGTGCCGGTGAAGTCGACGGTGGCCTGGCGCCTGCCGCGGTCGATGGCGATGCTGACCTTGATGACCTGGCCGGTATCGGTGGCATAGGCATAGGCGGAACTGTCCGGCAGCCGGTCGAGCACGCGCCGCACGCTTTCGGCCGCATTGTCCTGGACATGGCCCATATAGGCTTCGACGACGTCGAGGCCGAAATGCTCGACCATGCGGCGCAGCTCGGCGACGCCCTTTTCGTTGGCGGCGATCTGTGCCTTGAGGTCGGCAACGTTCTGGGCGGGATTGCGGGCAGGGTAGCGATGGTCGGTCAGCAGGTGGACGAGTTCTGTCTCGCGGAATCGGCCTTGCTCGACCAGTCGGAAATTGTCGAACAGCACGCCTTCCTCGTCGACTGTGGTTGCCAGCGGGGTCATCGAACCGGGTGCCGTTCCGCCGACATCGGCATGGTGGCCGCGCGAGGCGGTCCAGAACAGGATGTTCTCCCGTGCGTCGTCGAACACCGGCGTCACCACGGTGATATCCGGCAGATGGGTGCCGCCATTGTAAGGGGCGTTGAGGGCGAAGACGTCGCCCGGCCGGATGTCGCCCTGGTTGAGGCGGATGATTGTTTCGACCGAGCGGTCCATCGAGCCCAGATGCACCGGCATGTGCGGGGCGTTGGCGACCAGCGCGCCGTTGCGATCGAAGACGGCGCAGGAGAAATCGAGCCGCTCCTTGATGTTGACCGAATAGGCGGTGTTCTGCAGCGTCACGCCCATCTGCTCGGCGATCGACATGAACAGGTTGTTGAACACCTCCAGCATGACCGGGTCGGCTTCGGTGCCGAGTGCCGCGCGGCGTTGCTTTTTCTCCGCGCGGCGCAAGAGCACATGGTTGCGCGCCGTGATCTCGGCCCGCCAGCCGGGTTCGACGACGATGGTCTGGTTCGGCTCGATGATCAAAGCGGGGCCGGCGACCTTGTTGCCGGCATTCATCGCCTCACGCCGGAAAATGCCGGCCTCGTGCCATTTACCCTCGCAATAGACCCGTCTGGTCTCTGGAGCTGCCGCGTCGATTTTCGCGAGCGGAGCACTGGCCTCGCCCAGGCCATTCCGGGCTTGTTCCCATCCCTCGACAGCGCCGGTTTCGACGATCATCGGCTTGTCGGCATAGACGAAGCCGAACTGCGCCTTGTGCATGGCCTCGAAATCGCGCTTCGCCGCCTCAATGGAGCCAGCGGAAAAATCGACCGGCAGAGCGGTGTCGGTGCCGTCATAGCGGATATGCAGCACCGGCCTCGTCTCGATGCCGGTTGCCGCGACGCCTTGCTCCGCAAGCTCGTTCACAACCGCCTCGCGCAGGGCAGCCAGCGCGTCCTCGATCTCAGCCAGCGCGCTCTCGGCAAGCGGCGCCAGCAACGCCTTTTGGCGCGATGCGAACACCGAGGACAGGCCGATGCCATAGGCTGACAGAAGGCCGGAAAGCGGATGGATCAGCACCGCCTCCATGCCGAGCGCATCGGCCACCAGGCAGGCATGCTGGCCGCCGGCGCCGCCGAAGCAGTTCAGCAGATATTCGGTGACGTCGTAGCCGCGCTGCACCGAAATCTTCTTGATGGCGTTGGCCATGTTTTCCACCGCGATGGTGACGAAGCCTTCGGCCACCGCCTCGGGGCTGCGGTCGTCGCCGATCTCCGTTGCCAGCGCGATAAATTTTGCCCGTACCGCCTCGGCATCCAGCGGCCGGTCTTGTCCAGGGCCGAAGATCGACGGGAAGAAATCGGGCTGCAGCTTGCCCAGCATGACATTGGCGTCGGTGACGGCGAGCGGGCCGCCGCGGCGATAGCTGGCGGGGCCGGGATTGGCGCCGGCGGAGTCCGGGCCGACGCGGAAGCGGCCGGCCTCGAAATGCAAGACCGAGCCGCCGCCGGCGGCGACGGTGTGGATGCGCATCATCGGTGCGCGGATGCGCACGCCGGCGACCTCGGTGTCGAAGGCGCGTTCGTAGTCGCCGTCATAATGGGCGACGTCGGTCGAGGTGCCGCCCATGTCGAAGCCGATGACTTTCTCGAAGCCGGCGAGCCGCGCGGTTTCCACCATGCCGACGACACCGCCGGCCGGGCCGGACAGCAGCGCGTCCTTGCCCTGGAACTTGTCGGCCGCGGTCAGGCCGCCCGAGGACATCATGAACGTCAGTCTCGGGCTCGCGGCCGAGCGCTCGCTGGGCTGTGCCGACACGATGCCCAGTTCGCCCGCCACCCGCTGCACGTAGCGCGACAGGATCGGCGACAGGTAGGCGTCGACCACTGTGGTATCGCCGCGCCCGACCAGCTTGATGAGCGGCGACACTTCGTGGCTCACCGAAACCTGCGAGAAGCCGGCTTTGTGGCAGACCTTGGCCACCGCCTTCTCATGCTCGGGATATTTCCAGGCATGCATGAAGACGATGGCGACAGCGTCGATGCCGTCGGCCTTGGCCTGTTCGATCGCCGGCTTGACATTGGCGATGTCGAGAAGCCGTTCCACGCAGCCGTCAGCGCGCACCCGCTCGTCCACCTCGACGACGCGCTCGTAGAGCTGTTCGGGCAGGATGATCTCCTTGGCGAAGATGTCGGGGCGCGCCTGATAGGCGATGCGCAACGCATCGCGAAAACCCTTGGTGATGAGCAGCAAGACGCGGTCGCCCTTGCGCTCCAGCAGCGCGTTGGTGGCGACCGTGGTGCCCATGCGCACCTCGCCGATGGCATCGGCCGGAATGGCCGTGCCGGGCGCGAGGCCGAGCAAGGTGCGAATGCCATGGATGGCGGCGTCGGGGTAGGCCTCCGGGTTTTCCGACAACAGCTTCATGGGATGGAGCGCACTGTCCGGTCCGCGCCCGATGACGTCGGTGAAGGTACCGCCGCGGTCGATCCAGAAGTCCCATTTTCCGTTCATCGACCGTCCTCTCGATGCCATTGCCCTCCCTGTTAGAGCCGATGGCGCGGCCCGGCAACGGCCGATCGCGTGGGTTCGGCTGTTACAGAGCGAAACGCAATGTGACGAAACGGATGCGCGTCTGCGGCATTGAACCGATGCCGCCCTTCACAAGGGGGTGAAGTTGCGAAGGAGAAAAGCGATGAAAAACCTCGTTCTTGCCTCGGTTTCGGCGTTGCTGTTGCTCGGTGTCGCCGCCTGCAGTGAAAACAGCGGCGGCGGCAGTGGTACCGGCACGGACAAGACCACGACGGAAAGCACGACGCCGCCTCCCGCCGACGTGCAGCCGATGAAGCCTGCGACCCCGCAGGCGCAGCCGCCAGCCGACAACACCATGAAGCCGGCGCAGCCGAACTCCACGGCACCGGCGCAATAAGCGCGGGAAGTCCTGGCTTGAAGCGGCCGGTCGATGCCGGCCGCGCAAAAACGAAGAAGGCCGGGCGTGTCCCGGCCTTTTTCTTGGTTTCTAGCGGTCAGTTGTCGAGACGTTCTGGTCTCAGACGGAAAATCCGCGATCCGGCCGGTCTGCATCGACCGACCTGCCAGCGCGGCCGGCAACGAGCCGCAGCCAGGGCGGCAGGTGGAAAGCGCTCATCAGCAGATACATCATCACCATGCCGTTGAGCGGCAGGGCGTCCGCCATGGAGGAGCAGATCATGTCCGCCCCTCCGGTGACGGCGCTGAGCAGCGCCATTGCAGCGAAGGTCGGCGTGGCAGCGAGGCAGAGCCAATCCGTGAAGCCTGCCGTTGCGCCGCGCGGCCCGTTGGGCGTGTTGCTTCCGGTTCGATCAAGCGCGAACATAGTCGTTACGCCCGACCGTATTCGTCGTTGCGGCGCCACCAGAAACCGGTTTCGTTGCGGCCTTTGGGAGCACGGTCCAGCCACTGATACATGCCCCAGATACCGTCCAGGCCACGCGAATAGGCGGAATAGGTGTGGTAGACCTGCCCGTCTTCCAACACGAAGGCGCTGAGGCCGGGCAGATCGCGCAAGAAGGTGGCAGCGTCGGTTCCGGTCGTGGCGGCAAACTGGGCGACCGGACTGTCGTCGTCGCGCGGCTGCGATTTGCTGTCGGTCAGTTCCGCTGCTGGTCCAGCCATCGCTGGCTCGCGGCGATAGTTGTAGTCGATGCCGGCGCGCTGCTGCTCTTCGCTGAACCAGACGCCGAAATCGCTGTTGAAATCGCTGCCGAAGGAGGAAGCCCAGTCGAAGCTCCATCCCATGCGCTGCCTGTAAGCGAGCAGCTTTTCCAGCGGTGCCCGCGAGATGGCGGTGAAGGCAACGTCATGGTTTTCGAGGTGCACGACGCTGCCGTTGACGCCGTCGGCGATCGAGGAGCAGGAGGGGCAACCGGCCTTGTAGTCGGGGCCGAACATGAAATGATAGACGAGCAGCTGCGAGCGGCCCTTGAAGAGGTCGACCAACGAGGCGCTGCCGGCGGCGGTGTCAAAGCGATAGTCCTTGTCGATCCGCACCCATGGCAGTTTTTGGCGCAGCTCGGCCAGTGCGTCGCTGCGCCGCGTCAATTCCTTTTCGGCCGCGAGCAGGTCGAGCCGCGCTTCGAGCCATTGTTTGCGCGTTCCTGTCACATGCATCGTCATCGAACGTCTCCTTGTGAACTCTCGGCGGACCGTCACTGGTCCGGCCGTTTGCTTCGGAATAGGATCAGGCTAAGCCCGGAGCGCGCGATGGCGGGAGTTACAAATTTGACGGGATTGCCATGGACTCGCTGATCACCGCGGCAGCCCGCGCTCTGGCGGCCGGTGATCCGCTTGGCGCCTTGAAGCGGGTCGGCCTGCGCGATGACGCGCCGGCGCTGGCTTTGCGCGGTATCACCATGGCGCAGCTTGGCGACTTCGCCCGGGCAAAGATGCTGCTCAAGAACGCGGCGCGTGCCTTTGGTCCGAAGGAAGCGGTGGCGCGCGCGCGTTGTGTCGTCGCCGAAGCCGAGATCGCGCTGGTCTCGCGCGACCTCGGCTGGCCGGTGAAGGCGCTCGATGCCGCCCGAGCGACGCTGGAAGCCCATGGTGATCGCGTCAACGCTGCTCACGCGCGCAATCTCGAAATCCGGCGCCTGCTGTTGATCGGCCGCCTCGACGAAGCCGAACGCCTGCTGACGGAAGCCGACGTCGGACCCTTGCCACCGGCGGCAAGGGCTTCGCGCGAGCTGGCGGCGGCCGGCATCGCGATCCGGCGCCTGCAGACCAGGGCTGCGCGGGCCGCTCTTGCGCGGGCCGGCGAGGCAGCGCGCCAGTCGGGCATCGGCGCGTTGATCGCCGAGGTGGAGAGCGCCGCCGTGGTGCTTGAGGCACCCGCCGCGCGGCTGATCGCCCATGGGCAGGCACGCCCCTTGCTGCTCGACGAGGTCGAGACGCTGCTGGCGTCCGGGTCGCTGGTGGTCGACGCCTGCCGCAACGTCGTGCGCGGCGGCGGCATCGTGGTGCCGCTGGCGACGCGCCCGGTGCTGTTCGCCCTTGTGCGCGAACTGGCTGAAGCGTGGCCGGGCGATGTGTCCCGAAGCACACTTCTGCTGCGTGCCTTTGGCGCGAAATATGCCGATGAATCGCATCGTGCGCGGCTGAGGGTCGAGATCGGTCGCCTGCGCGCGGAACTCAGGATGCTGGTCGAGGTGAACGCGACCAGCGAGGGTTTTGCGCTTGCGCCGCGCCGGTCCGCCGATGCGGTGGTGCTGGCACCGCCCGTCGAGGAGGAAAATGCGGCGGTGCTGGCTTTCCTGGCCGATGGCGAAGCCTGGTCGAGCTCGGCTCTGGCACTCGCGCTCGGCGCCAGCCCGCGCACGGTTCAGCGGGCGCTGGAGCAGTTGGCCGCGGCCGGCAAGGTCCACTCGTTCGGCCGTGGCCGGGCGGTTCGCTGGATGACGCCGCCGGTGCCGGGTTTCCCGACAGCCTTGTTACTCCCGGGACCGCTGCCGAGCGACTAGAGTGGCTTTGAAGGACAGGAGCCGCAGGGCTCCGTGCTCCAATATTGAAACACGAGGCTGAACCATGAAACGCACCGCCGCCGAAATCATCCGCGAATACGGTCCCTTTCCGGGCGTCGAAAAGGTGGCTGGCGTGACCTTCGATGGCCGCAATGTCTGGTTCGCCTCCGGCGACAGATTGAACGCGCTCGACCCGGCAAGCGGCGAAACCGTGCGCTCGATCGATGTTGCCGCGCATGCCGGAACTGCTTTCGATGGCCAGCATCTCTACCAGATCGCCGAGGACCGCATCCAGAAGATCGATCCAGCGAGCGGGCGCGTTCTGGCAACGATCCCGGCACCCGGCGGCGGTGGCGATTCCGGCCTTGCCTGGGCCGAGGGCTCGCTATGGGTGGGGCAGTATCGCGATTGCAAGATCCACCAGATCGATCCGGAGACGGGAACCATCCTGCGCACGATTTCCTCCAACCGCTTCGTCACCGGGGTGACCTGGGTGGACGGCGAACTCTGGCACGGCATGTGGGATGGCGAGGAGAGTGAGGTCCGGCGTGTCGATCCGAAGACCGGAGAGGTGCTGGAACGGCTGGAGTTGCCGGCCGGCTCAGGCGTTTCCGGGCTTGAATCCGACGGCGGTGACCGCTTCTTCTGCGGCGGCGGCCACTCCAGCAAGATAAGGGCGGTGCGCCGGCCGAACCGGACGGCCGCCTAGGGCGTTATCGCTCAAACGGCTTTCGCCGAACCGGCCCATGACGCGATCGTGCCTTGATAGCGCCATGCGCTTGGTTCTAAGAGAAGCGCATGTCGATTTGGGACCGCATTGGTGATTTCATCGCCCGCCTTTCCGCCTCCGCCACGGCTGGCATCGCCGAGGTGGTCGAGGCCGTGCGCACGGTGTTTTCCGGCGACGCGGAACTGCGCCGGCGCGTCTCGTTCTCGGTGGCGATGATCGCGCTGTCGGCCAAGATGGCCAAGGCCGACGGCGTCGTCACCCAGGACGAAATCCGCGCTTTCCGCGAGATTTTCGAAGTGCCGCCGGAAGAGACGCATAATGTGGCGCGGCTCTACGATCTGGCCAAGCAGGACGTTGCCGGCTTCGAGGCCTATGCCGAGAAGATGGCGGGGCTGTGCGGCTCCGGCCACGCCAACTGCATGATGCTGGAAGATATTCTCGACGGTCTCTTCCACATCGCCACCGCCGACGGCGTTTTGCATGAGCGGGAAGGGCAGTTCCTGCACCGGGTCGCCGAAATCTTCCGCATCGAGGACGTGCATTACCAGCGTATCATGGCGCGGCATGTGCATCTTGGCGCCGACGACCCCTATGTCGTGCTCGGCATCGAGCGCGGCCAGCCCTTCACCGAGGTGAAGAAGCGCTACCGCAAGCTGGTGTCCGAAAACCACCCGGACCGGCTGATCGCGCGCGGCCTGCCGCAGGAATTCATCAAGATCGCGACGACGCGTGTTGCCGCGATCAACGCGGCCTACGAGTTGATCGAACGGGACCTCGCCCCGGCATGAGCGGCTTTTCGCCCGACCATGCCGGAGCAGACGTCAGGGTATCGCCCAATTTCGGCCCGCGCCGCGGACCGTTCCGGCCAGACATGATCGTGCTGCACTATACGGGCATGGCGAGCGGAGAAGGCGCCGAAGCCTGGTTGTGCGACCCGGCGAGCGAGGTGTCGTCGCATTATCTGGTGCACAAGGACGGGCGGATCGTGCAGATGGTGCGCGAAAGCGACCGTGCGTGGCACGCGGGCAAGAGTTTCTGGCGCGGCCATGCCGACATCAACTCGGCTTCCGTTGGTATCGAGATCGTCAATCCCGGCCATTCCCTGGATTATCCGCCTTATCCGAAGCGGCAGATCGAGGCGGTGATCGGGCTTTGCGCCGGGATTGTGGCTCGCCACGGCGTCGTGCCGGAACGTATTCTGGCGCATTCGGATGTGGCACCCGGTCGCAAGGTCGATCCCGGCGAAAGGTTTCCGTGGAAGGCGCTGCATGCTGCCGGCATCGGCCATCTGGTGCCCGCGGCGCCGATCCGGCAAGGGGCGGCATTGCGCGAAGGCGACCAGGGCGCTCAGGTCGAGGAATTGCAGTCGCTGCTGGCGCTTTACGGCTATGGTCTTGGAATCACGAGGATTTTCGACCCCGCCACGCGGATCGCGGTAGAGGCCTTCCAGCGTCATTTCCGGCCGCGCCTTGTCGACGGCGTCGCCGATGGCTCGACGATCAGGACGTTGAAGCGGCTGGTTGCTTCCGCGGCGGCAAGTCTAGCCTGACCATCGTTGCGCTTCCGTTTAATATTACAATTTGTAATATGAATTGAATTGCCCGGCCTTCATTGCCGCCAAATCGGGTTTCAAAGGCAAGTCCACACCAATGCCGGACTATTGCCAAGGCTAGTTCGTCATTCATGACAGGATGTAGCGCGAAGTTCTTCGCGCGGCCAAGAAAAACAGGATCGTATGCAAAAACCGTTCGTTGTAGCGGCAGCCTTTGCTGCCGGGATGATTTCTATTGCCTTCACGTCGCAGGATAGCGCCGCGGCCAGTCCAAGGGCTGACCAGACCGCCCCAGCCGCCAATCAGACGATAGCCAAGCCGGCCAAGGCCAAGCAGGTCGTGGCGCGCTCCAAGACCGCTGCCGAGCCGTGCCCCTATCTGTTCGGCTGCGCGAAGGACAACAAGACCGCGTCGAACACCAAGGCCGGCAAGACGGTCAAGGTCGCCAAGGGCGACAGGGTCAGCAAGGGCGACAGGGTCGGCAAGGCCAGGAGGAAAGTGATGGTCGACATGACGACCACAGCCTCGATCGCGCCGCGCACCACCAAGCCTTATTACGCCGGTGGAACCGACGTGCGTTATTCCGATATCGTCGCCCGCTATGCCGCCAGCTACGGCGTGCCGGCCAGGCTGGCGCATGCCGTCATCAAGGTCGAAAGCAACTACCGGCCCGGTATGGTCGGCAGCGCCGGCGAGATCGGCCTGATGCAGATCAAGCCTGCCACCGCGCGCATGATGGGCTACAGCGGCTCGGCCAACGGGCTGCACAACCCCGAGACCAACATCAAATACGGCATGAAGTATCTGGCGATGGCGCAGGAGCTCAGCGGCGGCACCACCTGCGGCACCATTCTCAAATACAATGCCGGCCATGCCGCCAAGCGCATGAACCCGATCTCGGCGGCCTATTGCCGGAAGGTGCAGGCGCAGCTCGGCGGCGCCAGCTAAGCACGATCTCCTTGGGACCCATTTGAGCCGGCTGCGGTTTTCGTTTGCCTTTTCGCTTGCGAATGCCTTTATACGCCCTGCCAGCCGGCCGGGCGGCCGCACCAGCAAGAGCCGAAAGGCTGCGGGTGAGGAAAGTCCGGGCTCCATGGAGACACGGTGCCGGTTAATGGCCGGCGGGGGCGACCCCAGGGAAAGTGCCACAGAAAGCAAACCGCCGCGGTTCTCCGCGGCAAGGGTGAAAGGGTGGGGTAAGAGCCCACCGCGCGACCGGCAACGGGAGCGGCAGGGCAAACCCCACCGGGAGCAAAACCGAATAGGGGCGGTACGAGGGGAAACCCTCAGGGCTGTTTCCGGCCCACCGCCCGGGTAGGTTGCGTGAGGCGTATGGCAACATGCGCCCAAGATGAATGGCCGCCACGTTCCGCTCCGCAAGGGGCGGGGCCATACAGAACCCGGCTTATAGGCCGGCTGGCATTTTTCTCAGGATTTCAGTGGCTTCGGGCGACTTGATCGGATTTCGATTCAGGTCGTTCGGAGTTTGATTCAGCCGCGCCGCCTAAGCCGCCGCAATCCTGTCCAGCGATGCCTTGATCGCAGCCCACAAATCCTCCGCCGGCTCGCAGCCGATCGCCAGCCTGACGAAACCGGGCGGCACGGCGTCGCCGCGCTTGGTGCGGCGCTCGGCCGAGGTGTGGACCCCGCCGAAGGAGGTGGCGGCGGCCATCAGTTCGCAGCCATTGATGAAATTCTCGGCCTCGTCTTCCGACCCGAGCACGAAGCTGATGAGGAAGCCGAAGCGCTCCATCTGCGTGCTGGCAAGGTTGTGCGACGGGTCGCCGATGAGACCGGGAAAGCGGAGCGCCTTGACCGCCGGATGCGCCTTGATGCGCGGCGCGATCAGCTCTGCCGATGTACACATGCGGTCGAAACGCACATCGAGCGTCTCCAGCCCGCGATGCAGCAGCCAGGCGTCGAAGGGGCTCGGAATGCTGCCCGAAGTGGTGCGCCATTCCTTCACGGCCGCCATGACGTCAGCGTTGCGGCTGGCGACATGGCCGGCCAGCACGTCGGAATGGCCGTTCGGCGCCTTGGTGTCGGCCGCCACGACGATGTCGGCGCCGAGGTCGAGCGGGCGCTGGCCGAAGGGCGTCATGGTGGTGTTGTCGACGATAAGCAGGCCGCCGGCCTTGTGGATCGCTTCGGCGGCGGCCGCGATGTCGCAGATATCCAGCATCGGATTGGAAGGGCTTTCGACGAAGACCAGCCGGTAGCCGTCAAAACCGCCGTCGAGGAAGGAGGCTGTCGGGCGGGTGTCGAAATGGACCCCGAAGGCGCGCAGGAAGCGATCAGCCAGGATGCGTGTGGTGTGGTAGCCGTCGGTCGGCAAGAGGATGCGGTCGCCGGTTTTCAGAAGCGCGAAGAACGCCGCGGAAATCGCCGCCATGCCCGACGGGAAGGCAAGGGCCGGCGCGTTCTCCAGATAAGACAGCATCTCTTCGGTTCCATCCCAGGTCGGGTTCGAGAACCGGCCATATTGATGGAAGCCGGTCGAATCGCCGGGCGCATGGAAGGTGGATGCCATCGTCAGCGGTAGGGGAATGGAATCGCCCTTGGACAGACCGTCGCGCCTGAGATGAAGGAGCCCGGCGGCGCGGGAGGGAGCTGTTTCGGACATGGCGGATCTCGGGAAAAGGTCTCTGGAGAGGGTTGGAAAGCGTCGAAGCGGCGCTCGGGCGAGCATTTCAAACGCTATGCCTCGCTGCTTGCCGGGGCAAGGGCGGAGCCACTCTTAAACACTTCGTTAGGCTTAATGGAGGATAAATACGGCAGTGCCCGCAATGTCACCTTCTAAGGGGTTTGTGAAGTCTGTTCCCGTTGACGCCCATGATACCCCATGATATCCCATCTCGCTAATCAAGCCTTCGTTTCGTGTCAGGGTGAAGCGTACGCCGAACGGCCAACCGCGTCGGCTGTGCGTGTGTCGTTTTTCGCTCCGTCCGGCGCGGTGGGCCTGGTGAAGGGGCCGTGCCGCGGCGGCATGGCTGCGAGGATGTTGAGAGGTGCAGCGGCGCAAGCGGCTGTAGCGCGTCATGGACCGTTTTCTATCAAGCGCGGTGAACCGGATCGACGCCAAGGGGCGCGTCTCGGTGCCTGCGCATTTCCGCACGGTCCTGCAGAAACGCGGCTATTCGGAACTCTATGCACTGCGCTGCCTGGACCAGGCGGCGATGGATGTCGGCGGGCTCGATCTGCTCGACCGTTACGAGCAACGCATTGCGCAGGAGGATCCGTTCCTGCAGACGGCGGACGACATGTCCTTCTTCTGCCATGGCGACGGCACCTTCCTGAAGCTGGATCAGGATGGGCGCGTCACGTTGACCGATTTCATTCGCGAGCATACCGGAATAACAACCGAAGTGGCCTTCGTGGGGAGGGGCAGTTTTTTCCAGATATGGGAGCCGGGACGGCTGGCCGCCTATGGGGCGGCCGCGCGGTCCAGGCTCTTGCATCTTCGGCAGGGGACGAAGCCAGGGGAGCGGCCGGAATGACGGCGGGCCACGGCGATGATCTCCACGCCGCTGGCGGACCGGCCCGCCACATTCCGGTCCTCCTCGCCGAGGTCGTCGAGGCACTGGCGCCGCAGCGCGGCGAGGTGATCGTCGACGGCACTTTCGGCGCGGGCGGTTACACCAGGGCGGTTCTAGACAGCGGCGCATCGGTGATTGCCATCGACCGCGATCCGGACGCGATTTCAGCGGGCAGGGCGCTTGAACAGCAGGCCGACGGCAGGCTCCGCCTCGTCCATGCGCCTTTTTCGACGCTCGACCAGCATGCCGAGGGCGTCGACGGCGTCGTGCTTGACATCGGCGTTTCGTCCATGCAGCTCGACCAGGCCGAACGCGGGTTTTCCTTCCGTTTCGACGGTCCGCTCGACATGCGCATGGCGCAGTCGGGGATGAGCGCCGCCGACGTGGTCAACACCTTCAAGGCGGGCGACCTTGCCCGCATCTTCGGCTTTCTCGGCGAGGAGCGCCATTCGGGCCGCATTGCCCGCATGATCGAGACGCGGCGCGAGAAGAAGCCGTTCGAGCGCACGCTCGATCTCGCCGACGCCATCGAAACCCATATCGGCCGCAAGCCGGGCGACAAGATCCACCCGGCGACGCGGGTGTTCCAGGCGCTGCGCATCTTCGTCAATGACGAGCTTGGCGAACTGGCCATGGCACTGATCGCCGCCGAGCGGGTGCTCAGGCCCGGCGGGCGGCTCGTCGTCGTCACCTTTCATTCGCTGGAAGACCGCATCGTCAAGCGCTTCATCGCCGACCGCTCCGAACAGGCGGCCGGCTCGCGCCATATGCCGGAGACGCAGATCCGCACCGCCACGTTCCGCAAGGCGGGCGGCGGCGTGACGGCGGGCGAGGCCGAGCTTGCCGCCAATCCGCGCGCGCGTTCGGCCAGGCTGCGCGCCGCGATCCGCACCGAGGCGCCGGCCCGCGCGGGCGACCTGTCCATCTTCGGCCTTCCAAAACTTCCCGGCGTCAGCAAGCCGGGCGAGAGGTGAGCGCGTGTTCCGTACCAGTGACATCATCCTGATCGCCGTCATGGTCTCGGCGGCGGCCATGACCTACAAGATCAAGCGCGACGCCGAGGTGCAGCAGACCGCGGTCTACAAGCTGCAGTCTCAGATACGCACCGAGGAAGAGACGATCGAACTGCTCAGGGCCGACTGGAGCCTGCTGACGCAGCCGGCCCGCCTGCAGAAGCTGACCGAACTCTACAAGACACAGCTCAATCTCCAGTCCGTCGATGCGCGCCAGGTGGTCGGGCTGGATGACCTGCCGCAGCGGCCGCCGCTCTCCATCGAAGACATCATGGCCGAGAATGGCGCTGCCGGCATCGACAAGGAAAAGACCGCATCGATCGCCAAGGACAAGGCGGCGGAGAAACCAAAGCTGGCAGCCAAGGCCGCGGACAAGGCGAAGCCGGCCGACAAGAAGATTGCCGCCGTCGCCAAGCCGAAACCCGTGGCGAAGGACAAGGCGGCCAGCGCCGCCAAGCCGACTTCACTGGACAAGATCGCGCAACAGATCGAGGCTGGAGCTGACGAATGATCGGCGTTCTCAACAAGCTCCTGAAACGTTCGCCGCGCAGCGACAACGGCTCGATCGTCCTCGACAGCGCCCGCAAGGCGACCGGCGGCAAGACGCGCACCCGCGTCGTCATGACGATGACGGTGTTTTTCGGCATCTACATCGCCATCACCGGTCGGCTGGTGTGGCTGGGCTTCCAGGGGCCGAGCGATTCCGGCCCGCCGCCCAGCCGGGTGACGGCTTCGCGGCCCGACATCGTCGACCGCAATGGCGAGGTTCTGGCCACCGACATCAGGACGTCGTCGCTGTTCGCCGAGCCGCGCCACATGGTCGATGCCGACGAGGCGATCGAGAAGCTGGCGACCGTGCTGCCGGAAATCGATTACGAGCAGACCTACAAGAAGTTGAAGAGCGGTGCCGGTTTCGTCTGGCTACAGCGCCAGCTGACGCCGAAGCAGCAGTCGGAAATCATGCAGCTCGGCATTCCCGGCATCGGCTTCCGCACCGAGAAGCGGCGCTTCTATCCTGCCGGCGAGACGACCTCCTATGTTGTCGGACTGACCAACATCGACAACCAGGGCATCTCCGGCATGGAGAAGTATATCGACGATCAGGGGCTGGCCGACCTGCAGCAGTCGGGCCTCGCCGTTGCCCGCGATCTGAAGCCGGTCAAGCTGTCGATCGACCTGCGCGTCCAGCACATCGTGCGCGACGAGGTCGCGACCGCGATGGAGAAGTATCATGCGATCGCCGCCGGCGGTGTCGTGCTCAACATCAAGACCGGCGAAGTGATGGCGATGGCCTCGGTGCCGGATTTCGATCCCAACAATCCTTATAACGCCCAGGAGAAGGACCGGCTGAACCGCATGTCGGCCGGTCTTTACGAGATGGGCTCGACCTTCAAGAGCTTCACCACCGCCATGGCGCTGGATTCCGGCAAGGTGACGATGGACTCCAAGTTCGATGCCTCGCGTCCGATCACCATCGGCCGCCAGACCATCCGCGACTTCCACGGCAAGGGCCGCGTTCTGTCGGTGCCGGAAGTGTTCATCTATTCCTCCAACATCGGCTCGGCCAAGGAAGCCGACGTCGTCGGCATCGAAGGCCACCGCGAGTTCCTGCACCGCCTCGGCGTGCTGGAAAAGATGAAGACCGAACTGCCGGAAGTGGCCAAGCCCACTGAGCCGAAAGTCTGGAAGAAGGTGCATTCGATCACCGCCGCCTTCGGCCACGGCATCTCGACCACGCCGCTGCAAACGGCGGTCGGTTGCGCGGCGCTGATGAATGGCGGCTTCCTGATCCAGCCGACCTTCCTGACCCGCACCGCCGATCAGGCGATGGACGTCGCCAAGAAGGTGGTCAGCGAGAAGACCGTGGAGGGCATGCGCTATCTCTACACGCTGAACGCCGAAAAAGGCTCCGGCAAGAACGCCCGAGTCGCCGGCTATCGCGTCGGCGGCAAGACCGGCACTGCGGAAAAGGTCATCAACGGCCGTTATTCGAAGGATGTCCGCTTCAACGCCTTCGTGGCGGCGTTCCCGATGGACGATCCACAATATATCGTGTTGACCATCATCGACGAGCCGAAGCCGGAAAAGCCCGGCATGGGCGCCACCGCCGGCTCCAACGCCGCGCCGATGGTGGCCAACATCATCCGCCGCTCGGCGCCGATGCTTGGCGTCAAGCCCGATTTCGGCCAAGAAAATGCGGCAACGATGGTGTCCTACTGAGTGATTCTTAAGAGGCGCGCCGGGATGCGCGCCGTTTTGTTGCAATGACTGGGGTTCGATGAAACTTAGAGATCTAGCCGGTGTCCTGCCTGTCGAGGCTTCCTCCGACACAGCGGTGACCGGCGTCGCTTCGGATTCGCGGCAGGTCCGTACCGGCAATCTGTTCTTTGCGCTGGCTGGCTCGAAGGCCGATGGCGCGACCTTTGCCGCGGACGCTGCCAAGCGCGGTGCATCGGCCATCGTTGCCGCGCGCGGTGCCGGCCTTTCCGGCCTCGGCGTGCCGGTGATCTCCGTGGATGATCCGCGCCACGCGCTGGCGCTCGCGGCAGCCCGTTTCTTCGGCGGCCAGCCTGAAACCATGGTCGCCGTCACCGGCACCAGCGGCAAGACCTCGGTCGCCGCCTTCACCCGCCAGATCTGGGACCATGCGGGGTTTGCCGCCGCCTCCATCGGCACTACCGGGGTCGTAGCGCCAGGCCGCGACGAATACGGTTCGCTGACCACGCCGGACCCGGTCGCGTTGCACCGCCTGCTCAAGGAACTGGCCGACGCCGGCGTCACCCATGCCGCGATGGAAGCCTCCAGCCATGGCCTCGACCAGCGCCGGCTGGACGGCGTGAAGCTCGCTGCAGGCGCGTTCACCAATCTCGGTCGCGACCATATGGATTACCACCCGACGGTCGAGGACTATCACCGCGCCAAGCTGCGCCTGTTCGATGCGCTGCTGCCCAAGGGCGCGCCGGCGGTGATCTTCGCCGACGACCCGTGGTCGGCCCCGACCGTTGCCGCCGCAAAAGCGGCCGGGCTTTCCGTGCTCACCGTCGGCCGCCATGGTGATTTCCTGCAACTCAAGCGCGTCGAGCACGAGCGCCATCGGCAGCGGGCCGAAATCGAGGCCGACGGCGTCATCTACGAGATCGACCTGCCGCTGGCCGGCGACTTCCAGATCTATAATGCGCTGGTTTCGGCCGGGCTGGCGATGGCCACCGGCACGCCGGCGGCCAAGGCCCTGGCTGCTCTCGAAAAGCTGAAGGGCGCGCCCGGTCGGCTCGACCTGGTCGGTACGACCTCGGTCGGCGCGCCGGTCTATGTCGATTACGCCCACAAGCCGGACGCGCTGGAGAATGTGCTGTCCTCGGTGCGGCCCTTCACCACCGGTCGCGTCCTGGTGGTGTTCGGCTGCGGCGGCGACCGCGACCGCGGCAAACGCCCGATCATGGGCGAGATCGCCACGCGACTGGCCGACGTCGTCATCGTCACAGACGACAACCCGCGCTCGGAAGTGCCGCAAGAAATCCGCGCCGCCATCATGGCGGCGGCGCCCGGCGCCATCGAGATCGGCGACCGCCGCAAGGCGATCCACGAAGCGGTGGCGATGCTCGATGCCGGCGACACGCTGATCGTGGCCGGCAAGGGCCATGAGGAAGGGCAGACCGTCGGCGCCGAAACGCTGCCGTTCTCCGATCACGAGGAGGTGCGCGCCGCACTCAGGGAGCGTGCCGCATGAGCCATCTGTGGACCGCCGACGCCCTTGTTGCCGCCCTTGACGGCCGCCCGATCGGCGCCATGCCGGAAGGCGTCAGCGGCATTTCCATCGACAGCCGCACATTGCAGCCGGGCGAGGCCTTCTTCGCCATCAAGGGCGACGCGATGGACGGGCACGACTTCGCCACCGCCGCCATCAAGGCCGGCGCCGGCGTTCTCATCGTCGCCGAAGGCAAATTACCGGCGCTTGGCCGGCTGACCGCGCCGATGATCGTGGTGCCCGACGTGCTGGCATCGCTTGAAAAGCTCGGCGTGGCGTCGCGCGCGCGTTCCCGCGCCAGGATCATCGCGGTGACCGGCTCTGTCGGCAAGACCACCACCAAGGAAGCGCTTCGTCACGTCCTGTCCGTGGTCGGCAAGGTGCATGCCTCGGCCGCCTCCTTCAACAACCATTGGGGCGTGCCGCTGACCTTGGCGCGCATGCCGCAGGACACCGACTACGGCGTCTTCGAAATCGGCATGAACCATCCCGACGAGATCCGGCCGCTGGTGAAGATGGTGCGCCCGCATGTCGCCATCGTCACTTTGATCGCGGCCGCCCATCTCGGCTTCTTCCGCAATCTGGACGAGATCGCCAAGGCCAAGGCCGAAATCTTCGAAGGGCTGGAGCCGGAAGGCGCGGCGCTGCTCAACCGCGACGACCCGCGCTCGACGCTGCTGGCTAAGATGGCGCGCCAGGCCGGTGTCGCCCATGTCTTCGGCTTCGGCGAGGCGCAGCGCTCCACCTATCGCCTGGTCGACTGCGTGCTTGCGGCCGACCATTCGGTCATCACCGTCAAGATCGCCGGCAAGGAATTGGTGGCGCGCGTCGGTGCGCCAGGACGGCATATCGCGCAGAATGCGCTGGCGGTGCTGGGTGCGGCCCATCTCGTCGGCGCCGAGGTTACGCGTATCGCCGAGGCCCTGGCCGACCTGTCGGCGGCACCGGGCCGTGGCCTGCGCCATGTGCTCGGCCTGCCCGGCGGCACGGCGACGCTGATCGACGAAAGCTACAACGCCAACCCGACCTCGATGCGCGCGGCGTTGACGCTGCTGCGCGACACGCCGGTGGCCGAAGGCGGACGCCGCGTCGCCGTGCTCGGCGACATGCTGGAACTGGGCTCGCAGTCGCAGAAGCTGCATGCCGCATTGGCCGAGCCTGTAACGGAGGCGGGCGCCGACATGGTGCTGCTCGCCGGACCTGATATGCAGGCCCTGGCGGAAGCGCTGCCGGCCGAGGCGAACGTCACTTACATGCCAACCACCGACGCGCTGAAGCCTGCGCTCATCAAGGCCTTGCAGCCGGGCGACGTGGTGATGGTCAAGTCATCGAAGGGTATCGGCTTCGCCAAGCTGGTCGACACTCTGGTCAAGACATTTCCGGCGGAGACCGCCGCAACGCAGATTTGAAGGCCCCGGGGGACGAAAACGCATGTTCTGGCTTCTCGTCGACTTTGCCGACCACGTCACGGTCTTCAATGTCTTTCGCTACATCACCTTCCGCACCGGCGGCGCGCTGATCACGGCCGCCCTCATCGTCTTCATCTTCGGGCCGACGATCATCAATTCGCTGCGTGTGCGCCAGGGCAAGGGGCAGCCGATCCGCGCCGACGGGCCGCAGACGCATTTCAAGAAGGCCGGCACGCCGACCATGGGCGGGCTGATGATCCTGACCGGCATCATCGGCTCGTCGCTTCTGTGGGCGAACCTGACCAGCATCTATGTCTGGGTAGTGTTGTTCGTCACGCTCGGCTTCGGCGCCATCGGCTTCTATGACGACTACCTCAAGGTCACCAAGCAGTCGCATCTCGGCTTTTCCGGCAAGGCGCGCCTGGCGCTCGAATTCATCATCGCCGGCATCGCCGCCTGGATCATCATGCGCAGCGGCCAGCCGCCGTTCTCCTCCTCGCTGACCTTTCCGTTCTTCAAGGAACTGATCATCAATCTCGGTTTCTTCTTCATCCCCTTCGCCGCCTTCGTGGTGGTGGGCGCGGGCAACGCCGTGAACCTGACCGACGGTCTGGACGGCCTCGCCATCGTGCCGATCATGATCGCGGCCGCCTCCTTCGGCGTCATCGCCTATCTGTCGGGCAACGCGGTGTTCGCGGAGTATCTGCAGATCCATTTCGTGCCGGGCACCGGCGAACTGGCGGTGATCCTGGGCGCGGTGATCGGCGCCGGCCTCGGCTTCCTGTGGTTCAACGCGCCGCCCGCGGCGATCTTCATGGGCGATACCGGTTCGCTGGCGCTTGGCGGATTGATCGGCACGGTGGCGGTCGCGGTCAAGCACGAGATCGTCATGGCCATCATCGGCGGCCTGTTCGTCCTGGAAATCCTCTCGGTGATCATCCAGGTCGGCTACTTCAAGATGACCGGCAAGCGTGTGTTCCTGATGGCGCCGATCCATCACCATTTCGAAAAGCTCGGCTGGACCGAGAGCCAGGTCGTCATCCGCTTCTGGATCATCGCCGTCATCCTGGCGCTGATCGGCCTCTCCACCCTCAAGCTGCGATAGGCCCTGCATGATCCCGGCTACATCCTTCGCAGGCAGACGCGTTTCACTGTTCGGGCTCGGTGGGTCCGGCATCGCGACCGCGCGTGCCCTGATCGAGGGCGGCGCCGAAGTGCTGGCCTGGGACGACAATCCCGAGAGCGTGGCGAGGGCACAGGAGCAGGGCGTTACCACGGGCGATCTGCGCGGCGCCGACTGGGCGGGCATTTCCTCGCTGGTGTTGTCGCCCGGCGTGCCGCTGACCCACCCCAAGCCGCATTGGGTGGTGGAGTTGGCGCGCGCGGCAAGCGTCGAGGTGATCGGCGACGTCGAACTGTTCGCGCGCGAGCGCAACAGGCTGCAGGCGGATGCACCCTTCATCGCCATCACCGGCACCAACGGCAAGTCGACGACCACGGCGCTGACTTCGCATATCCTGAAATCGGCCGGACGCGACACCCAGATGGGCGGCAATATCGGCCGCGCCGTGATGACGCTCGATCCGCCTGCGGCGGGCCGCCACTATGTGGTGGAGTGTTCGTCCTACCAGATCGATCTCGCACCCTCGATCAACCCGACCGCCGGCATCCTGCTCAACCTGACGCCGGATCACCTCGACCGGCACGGCACGATGCAGCACTACGCGTCGATCAAGGAACAATTGGTGGCGGGTTCCGAAACCGCGATCATCGGCGTCGACGACGCCTGGTGCGCGCAGATCGCCGACCGGCTCGAGCGCGCCGGCAAGGAAGTCATCCGCATCTCCAAGCGGCTGCCGCTCACCGACGGCTATTTTGCCGACGGCACCAATCTGATGGAAGCCGTGCACGGGCGCTACAGCCGCGTCGGCTTTCTGGAGGGCATCGGCTCGCTGCGTGGTCAGCACAACGCGCAGAACGCGCTGGCGGCGGTCACCGCCTGCCTGAAAGTCGGGCTGGAACTCGGCGAGATCCAGGCCGGGCTGGAGAGCTTCCCGGGCCTCGCGCACCGCATGGAGCAGGTCGCCCGCAAGGATCACGTGCTGTTCATCAACGATTCCAAGGCAACCAATGCGGATGCCGCCGCACCGGCGCTGTCGTCTTTCCCGCGTATCTACTGGATCGCGGGCGGCCTGCCCAAGGAAGGCGGCATCGAACCGCTGCGCGGTTTCTTCCCGCGCATCGCCAAGGCCTATCTGATCGGCGAGGCCGCCCCGGCCTTCTCGGCGACGCTCGGCGAGGCGGTGCCCTACGAGATCGCCGGCACGCTGGCGACCGCGGTGGAACGCGCGGCGGCGGAAGCCGCCCGGGACGAGAGCGGCGAGGCGGTGGTGCTTCTGTCGCCGGCCTGCGCCTCCTTCGACCAGTTCAAGAATTTCGAGGTGCGCGGCGAAGCCTTCAGGCAAGCCGTCGCTGCTATTGATGGCGTGAAACCCATCGGAGGGACACGATAATGGCCGCCAGCCGTCTCGACAAAAGCCCCGTTGCAACCTGGTGGTGGACCATCGACCGATGGTTCCTGGCGGCGTTCCTGTCGCTGATGGGACTGGGCATCGTGCTGTCCTTCGCCGCCAGCCCGGCGGTGGCGCAGCGCATCGGCCTCGACCCGTTCCATTTCGCCACGCGCCAGATCATCTTCACCGTGCCGGCGCTGTGCGTGATGCTGGCCGTGTCCTTCCTCGAACCACGGCAGATACGGCGCATGGCCGTCATCATGCTGTGCATCATGCTGGTGCTGATGGTGGCGGTGCTGTTCGTCGGCGTGGAGGTAAAGGGCGCGCGCCGCTGGATTTCCTTCGCCGGCCTGTCGGTACAGCCTTCCGAATTCCTCAAGCCGGCCTTCGTCGTGCTGTGCGCCTGGCTGTTCGCCGAACACAAGCGCCAGCCCGACATTCCAGGCAATGTGCTGGCCATGATCCTGCTCGGCCTCGTCGTGGCGCTTCTGGTGGCGCAACCTGACTTCGGCCAGACCATGCTGGTGACCGGCACCTGGGGCATCATGTTCTTCATGGCCGGCCTGTCGTGGCTGTGGATCGTCGTGTTGGGCGCAATGGGCGCCACCGGCGTGTTCGCGGCCTATACGATCCTGCCGCACGTCGCCGGCCGTATCGACCGCTTCCTGACCGGCGAGGGCGACACCTATCAGGTCGACATGGGCAAGGAGGCGCTGATCAATGGCGGCTGGTTCGGCGTCGGACCGGGCGAGGGCACGGTCAAGCGCGTCATTCCCGACAGCCACGCCGACTTCGTGTTCTCGGTGGCGGGCGAGGAATACGGGCTGATCATGTGTTTCTTCATCATGACCATCTTCGCCTTCATCGTGCTGCGCGGCCTCAACACGGCGCTGAAGGAGCATGACGACTTCACGCGTTATTCCATCGGCGGCCTGGTCACCATTTTTGGCCTGCAGTCGATCATCAACATGGCGGTGAACCTGCAGTTGATGCCGGCCAAGGGCATGACGCTGCCCTTCATCTCCTATGGCGGCTCCTCGCAGATCGCGATCGCCATCTCCATGGGCATGGTGCTGGCATTGACCCGCAAGAAGCCCGAGAAACGCAAGTCGCTGGGCGGCCTGCAAGGCTACGCCTCGCGCGTCATGCCGGCGGAGTAGATCGGCGCACATATGGCAAAGGGGGTTATTCTACTCGCGGCCGGCGGCACCGGCGGACACCTGTTTCCCGCAGAGGCGCTGGCGCATGAGCTGATCGGACGCGGCTGGGCGGTGCATCTGGCCACCGACGACCGCGCTTCGCGCTTCGCCGCGCATTTTCCGGCAACGGCCGTGCACACGATCCGCGCCGCCACCATGGGTTCGAAGAACCCGTTCGCGCTGGCTGGCGCGATGTGGCGCATCTGGCAGGGCGTCAGGCAGGCTTCCAGCGTCATCGGCCGCATCAAGCCCGAAGTGGTTGTCGGTTTCGGCGGCTATCCGACGCTGCCGCCGGTGTTCGCGGCGACGCGGCGCAAGGTGCCGACCGTCATCCATGAGCAGAACGCTGTGATGGGCCGCGCCAACCGGGCGCTGTCGGCCAGGGTCGACGCCATCGCCGGTGGCTTCCTGCCCGAGGACGCCAGCATCGCCGGCGCCAAGACCGTCACCACCGGCAACCCGGTGCGGCCGCCCGTGCTCGAAGCCGCCAAGACGCCCTATGTCGCGTCGGCCGGCGAGGATCCCTTCCGCCTTCTGGTGTTCGGCGGCAGCCAGGGCGCCCAGTTCTTCTCAGATGCCATCCCCGCGGCAATCGCGCTGCTGTCCGAAAACCAGCGGCGGCGGTTTTCCGTCGTCCAGCAGGCGCGCGCCGACGATGTCGGCAGGGTCAAGGACGCCTATGCGAGGCTCGGCATCGAAGCGCAGGTCTCGCCCTTCTTCACCGATATGGCGCAGCGCATCGCCGCCGCCCATCTGGTGATTTCGCGCTCCGGCGCCTCGACCGTTTCGGAGATCGCCGTGATCGGCCGGCCGGCGCTGCTGGTGCCTTATCCGCACGCGCTCGACCATGACCAGGCGGCGAATGCCGCCGCGCTGGCGGCGGCCGGCGGCGGTGAGGTGCACCCGCAATCGACGCTGACGCCGGAGGTGGTCGCCGGGCTGCTTGGTGTGGCGATGGAGGAACCGGAGCGGCTGGCCGGCATGGCGGCTGCGGCGAAGTCGGTCGGACGCCCACACGCGGCGCGGTTGCTCGCCGACCTGACAGAGGCTATTGCCTCGCGCAGAACCGTGGAAGAATTCAGGAAGGATAGAAGCGCATGAAGATGCCGCAGACGATCGGGCTCGTGCATTTCATCGGCATCGGCGGCATCGGCATGAGCGGCATTGCCGAGGTTCTGCACAATCTCGGCTACAAGGTGCAGGGTTCCGACCAGGCCGAAAGCGCCAATGTGCAGCGCCTGCGCGACAAGGGCATCGAGTGCTTCGTCGGGCACCGCGCCGAAAATCTCGGCGAGGCCGAGGTGGTGGTGGTCTCGACCGCCATCAAGAAGGCCAACCCCGAACTCGCGGCAGCGCGCGAGAAGAACCTGCCCGTCGTGCGCCGCGCCGAAATGCTGGCCGAGCTGATGCGCTTCCGCAACGCGGTCGCCATCGGCGGCACCCATGGCAAGACCACGACGACGTCGATGGTGGCGACGCTGCTCGAAGCCGGCGGGCTCGACCCGACCGTCATCAATGGCGGCATCATCAACGCTTATGGCACCAATGCGCGCATGGGCGACGGCGAATGGATGGTGGTCGAGGCCGACGAGAGCGACGGCACCTTCCTGAAGCTGCCGGCCGATGTCGCCGTCGTCACCAACATCGATCCCGAGCATCTCGACCACTACGGCTCGTTCGACAAAGTGCGCGAAGCCTTCCGCCAGTTCGTCGAGAACGTGCCGTTCTACGGTTTTGGCGTCATGTGCACCGACCATCCGGAAGTGCAGGCGCTGGTCGCCCGCATCGAGGACCGCCGCGTCATCACCTATGGCGAGAATACGCAGGCCGACGTGCGCTTCGCCAACCATCGCATGGAGGGCGCCACCTCGCGCTTCGACGTCGTCATCCGCAACCGCAAGCGCGGCGGCGAGACGGTGATTTCCGATCTCAGCCTGCCGATGCCCGGCCGCCACAACGTCTCCAACGCGACAGCGGCGATCGCCGTCGCCAATGAGCTCGGGATTTCCGCCGAGGCGATCAAGAAGGGCCTGTCCGCCTTTGGCGGCGTCAAGCGCCGCTTCACCCACACCGGTTCGTGGAACGGGGTCGAGGTGTTCGACGATTACGGCCACCATCCGGTCGAGATCAAGGCGGTGCTGAAGGCCGCGCGCGACGCCACCAAGGGCCGCGTCATCGCCATTGCCCAGCCGCATCGCTTCAGCCGCCTGCACGATCTGTTCGACGAATTCTCGTCCTGCTTCAACGATGCCGACACGGTGATGGTGGCGCCGGTCTACACCGCCGGCGAGGATCCGATCGAAGGGGCGACCTCCGACGCGCTGGTCTCGCGGATCCGCTCCGGCGGCCATCGCGACGCGCGCTACATCGAAGGGCCTGCCGATATCGCGCCGATCGTGCGCGGTCTGGCGAAAGCCGGCGACTTCGTCGTCTTCCTCGGCGCCGGCAACATCACGCAATGGGCCTATGCGCTGCCGAAGGAACTTGCCGGGGCAGGATCATGACACGCGGCGATGCGCTGCTGGAAAAGCTCGGCGACAGGCTGGCCGGCCTGCGCGGCCGCATCACGCCCAATGCCGAGATGGACAAGATCACCTGGTTCCGCGCCGGCGGCCTGGCCGACGCGCTGTTCCAGCCGGCCGACGAGGAAGACCTTGCCGCTTTCCTGAAGGCGGTGCCGGAGGACGTGCCGCTGACCATCGTCGGCGTCGGCTCGAACCTTCTGGTGCGCGACGGCGGCATTTCCGGCTTCGTCATCCGGCTTTCCGCCAAGGGTTTTGGCGAGGCTGAGGTGGTCGGGTCGACCCAGATCAGGGCAGGGGCCGCGACGCCCGACAAGCGGGTGGCGGCGGCGGCGCTCGAGGCCGGTATCGGCGGCTTCCATTTCTACCACGGCATTCCGGGCGCGATCGGCGGGGCGCTGCGCATGAATGCCGGCGCCAATGGCGTCGAGACGCGCGAGCGGGTCGTGGAAGTGCGGGCGCTTGACCGCAAGGGCGAGCTGCATGTGCTGACCAACGCCGACATGGGTTATGCCTACCGGCATTCGGCGGCGCCGGCCGATCTCATCTTCACCTCGGCGCTGTTCGAAGGCTTCGCGGAAGACAAGGACGTCATCAAGGCGGCGATGGAAGCCGTGCAGCACCATCGCGAGACGGTGCAGCCGATCCGCGAGAAGACCGGCGGCTCGACCTTCAAGAACCCGGAAGGCACTTCCGCCTGGAAGGAAATCGACAAGGCCGGCTGTCGCGGGCTGATGGTGGGCGGCGCCCAGATGTCGCCCATGCACTGCAACTTCATGATCAACACCGGCACCGCGACCGGCTATGACCTCGAAAATCTCGGCGAGACGGTGCGCGAGCGCGTGCTGGAACATTCCGGCATCCGCCTGCACTGGGAAATCAAGCGCATCGGCAAGTTCCGCGCCGGGCACGAGGTGCAGGAATTCCAGGGGCAGCTGCTCTAGCCGCTGCCCCCTCGCGTCGCGCTTGGCGCCGTCACAGGCCGTGGGCCGAAAAATCCCATCTGGCGGAATTGACCCAGCCCTTGCCCATGGCGATCGTGCCCTTGCGGTTGAGGACGACGTGCCGCCATCTGGGCGCTGCCGTTCCCGAGCGCAGATAGCTCATGCACAGGATTTCCAGTTTCTCGGCGTCGGCGGTGTCGCGCCAGGCGGCGCCGTTCTTCTTGGCGTCGGTTATGTGGCCGCTGGGGCCGGCGCGCGTCGCCAGGAAATCGCAGATCAAATCGTCGACGCGGTCGGGACTGTTCAACCGGATGAAATCGGAAACCCGTCCGGGCGTCAGGCCTTCAAGCCCGCCATTCTGGGTGACGATGTCGAAGAACCAGCAGAAAAGCCGCTTCGAGGGCGCCGGCCGCCCGGCCTCGCTTGCCCAGGCGGCGGCGCGGTCGAATGCCCTTTGCGCCACCGCTTCTATCCGGATGCGTTGCTGCTCGCGCATAGCCGGGCTGCCCATCAGCGCCTGCAACTCGGCTTTCGGCCTGGCCCTCAGCGTCGTGCCGCTCTGCCAGCTGCGAACGATGGCCAGCCCCCTCGAAACCGAGGTGCCGCAGGCCGCCCACAACTCCTGTCCAAAGGTGGGCATCAGCGCCCAAACCTCGGCCTGCCCAACAGCGATGACCATAGGCTGCAGCGAGCCCTTGCCGATATTCCATTGCAGCGCGCCGCAGGAAATTCCCATGCCGTCGAAATCGCCGACAGCGGCGCGGTAAGGATCTCCCGATGTCTCGAAGCCAGGCGTGATGGCGACGGCGGATGCGATCCAATCTTGTGCTGGCCTGGCCATGGTTCCCCTCCGTGGTGAACAGCTGATTCAAGCTACTCCGTCCATGCACTATTTCAATCAATTGCCGTGTATCTCAGGTTGTATTTTGAGTTGTTTCGGTTGCAGGAGCGGTCGTGGGAATCAGGTCATTTTGTTTGAAATTGCGGCGGCTTTTATTCTACTTCCTCACCCTTCGAAGAATTTGCGATCATCTAAACTGACAGCGACAGAACATGCTTGCCGTCCGGATCAAGACAATTTATGTCTATACATAAATCGAGACTGGACCAGCACGCCGGGGAACAATCAAACAGGCTGGACCAGTGCCGTCGAAGCGCGATAGTGCTTTGACGTGGCGGTCTTTAGGTGCCGTGAAACGGCCGTTTTTAGGGAGGCGTCAATGATATCGAAGAACGCAGCGAAACTGGTGTTGGGCGGCCTGTTGGCCGGCATGATCTCGTCGGCCCATGCGGGCGAGACGCTGGATCGCGTCATGAAGAACAAGGTGCTGGTGGAAGTGACCGACCAGGCCTATCCGCCGTTCTCCTTCATCGACGACAAGGGCGAGGTGGTCGGCTTCGACGTCGACATCGCGCGCGAATTCGCCAAGCGGCTGGGCGTCGAACTGAAGGTCGAGACGCCGTCCTGGGAAATCATCACCGCCGGCAACTGGAAGGGCCGCTGGGACATCTGCATCTGCTCGATGTCGCCGACCGCCGAGCGCGCCAAGGTTCTGGACTTCGTCACCGAATATTACGGCGCGCCGGCGGTGATCGCCGTCAATGCCGCCAACACCTCGATCACGAGCGCCAAGGACCTGACCGGCAAGAAAGTCGGCGTCCAGGCCGGCACGCCCTATGAGAAGTATTTGCAGAAGGAACTGGTCGACGAGGTGCCGGGCAAGGCGCCTTCGAAGCCGAACTTCCCCTTTGGCGACCTGACGGCCCAGCCCTACGACACCGAGGATTTTGCCTTCCAGGACCTCGGTCTTGGCGACGGCAAGCGGCTCGACGCCGTGATCGCCGGCTACATGACGGTTTCCGACCGCGTCAAGAAGTCGGAAGGCAAGCTCAAGATCGTCGGCGAGGACCTTTATCACGAGACGATCATGGTGGCCTCCGACAAGGGCGACCCGGAATGGGAAGCCAAGATCAAGGAAATCTTCAAGTCCATGTATGACGACGGCACGCTGAAGAAGATTTCCGAAAAGTGGGTTGGCCGCGACATTTCGGCCAAGCAGTAGACGGTCAGGGCGTGGCGGCGGAACAATCAACCGGCAAGGCGCGCATCAGCGCGGCGGACAAGGCGTTCCGCGTTCGCGTCGCCGTCGTCTGGCTGGTGTTGCTTACGCTGTTCGTCGCCTTCTTCCTGTCCTTCGGGCTCGATCTGCCCTTTATCGTCGACAAGTTCCCGGCGCTGGCTGGCTTCACGCTCAGCCGCGCCGGTTTCATCCAGGGCGCCGTGCTGACGCTCTATGTCTGCTTTTTCTCCATCATCGCCTCGGTGGTACTGGGGTTGCTGTCGGCGCTCGGCCGCCTGTCGAAAAGCGCCGTCGCCTACGGCATTTCCACCTTCTACACCTCCTTCTTCCGCGGCACGCCGCTGCTGGTGCAGATCTTCCTGATCTATCTCGGCATTCCGCAGATCGGGCCGGTGCCGGCGGCCATCCCGTCCGGCATCATCGCGCTGTCGCTCAACTATGGCGCCTATCTCAGCGAAATCTTCCGTGCCGGCCTGTTGTCGGTGCCGGCTGGCCAGCGGGAGGCCGGCTTGGCGCTCGGCCTGCACCCTTGGCAATTGATGCTGAAAGTGGTGATGCCGCAGGCGATCCGCGTCGCCATCCCGCCGACCGGCTCGCAATTCATCTCCATGTTGAAGGATTCCTCGCTGATCTCGGTGATGGGCGTGACCGAGCTGATGTTCGTGGCGCAATCCTACGGCCGCTCCAGCTATCGCTACATCGAGATGCTGACCACGGCGGCGGCGATCTACTGGTTCATGTCGATCATGCTCGAGCTCGTACAGTCGCGGCTGGAGAGCCATTACGGTAAGGGCTATCGCGCCCGCTAGTGGCCCGGCAGCGCCGGGCCATGCCGCGGCAGGCCGGGTCAGGCGCCGTCGCCCGGTGTCTTCGACTGGGACACCAGCGCGACCAGGATGCTGAGCACGACGCCTGCCGTCGCGATCCAGAAGGCCGTCTGCATGCCTGCGGTGACCGCATGGCGCAGCGCATCCCCGGTCAGCCCGCCGACATGCTGGTTGGCGACCGCGATCAGCACGGCGAGACCGATGGCGTTGCCGACATTGAGCGTGGTGGAGGCCATGCCGGAGGCAACGCCCTGCTGGTCGTGGTGCACGCCGGATGCGGCGGCGATCCACATCGCCGTCCAGACGATGCCCTGGCCGATGCCCGAAACGATGAGGCCTGGTGCCAGCGCGAGGTAAGTGCTGTCCGGCGTTGTCGCCGGCACCATCAGCGCCGTGCCGATGGCGCCGATCGCCATGCCGCCGATCAGGCTTGAGCGGTTGGAGAAACGGGTCGACAGGCGTGCCCCAAGCTGCGTGCCGGCGGCAATCGCGATCGACGGCACGAGAAAGGCGACGCCGGTCTCCAGGGCGGAAAAGCCCTGCACGTTCTGGAACAGCACGGTGAGGAAGTAGGGCAGGGTGCCGAACGTCGCCATGTAGAGGAAGGTGATCGTCATCCCGGTGACAAGGCTGCGGTTGCCGAACAGGCGCAGCGGCATCAACGGGTCGGAACTTTTCGCCTCGATGATGGCGAAGGCGACGAGAAACAGCACCGCGAGCGACGCGCTCCACAGGATCGAGGGCGACAGCCAGCCATATTCCGGGCCCTGGACGAGAGCGAAGACCAGCAGGGTCGCGCCGGCGGTCACCGTCACCGCGCCGGCAAGATCGAAGCTGCGGTGCTCGTGGCGTTTCGGGTCGCGCGGGATGACGAGGAACGCGGCAACGATGGCGATGCCGGCCAGAAGCACGTTGACATAGAAAACGGACGGCCAGCCGAACATGCCGGTCAGGAAGCCGCCGGCGAGAGAGCCGATGGTCAGGCCGCTGGCGCCGGCCCCACCCCAGACCGCAAGCGCGCGGTTGCGTTCCGGTCCTTCCGCGAACAGCCGGTTGACCAGCGAGAGCGTCGCCGGAAACAGGAAAGCGCCGCCGATGCCCTGCACGGCGCGTGCCGCGATGATGATTTCGGGCGACCAGGCCATGCCGCCGACCAGCGACGACAGCGCGTAAAGCCACAGCGCGAAGATGAACATGCGGCGCTGGCCTATCAGGTCGGCGGCGCGCCCGCCGAACAACAGGAAGCCGCCGGTGAAGACCGTATAGACGCTGACCACCCATTGCAGCGTCTGGCTGGAAAAACCGAGCCCGGCGCCGATCTCCGGCAAGGCCACGAAGACGATGTTGAGATCAAGCGCGATGATCAGCTGCGCAAAAGCCAGCAAGGCAAGCGTCGCACCCCGCTGTGCCCTGGTTCGTCCGGCCGAAGCCATGGCGCCGTGGGATACGGCCTCGTTCGATGCACTCACGGTGACAATCTCCTGTGTCATTCTTTGTCGATCAACAAATAACTTGAGCTTGCATCGCGCTGTCAAGTGAATTATTTGTTGATTGATCAAGAATGGAGATGCGGATGGCGCGGCCCCGGGAATTCGATCGTGACGAGGCCCTGGCGAAGGCGCGCGACGCCTTCTGGACGCGCGGCTATGAAGGCACGTCGATGGCCGATCTCGTCTCCGAACTCGGCATCGCCTCGGCCCGTATCTACGCCGCCTTCGGTTCCAAGGAAGACCTGTTCCGCGAGGCCATCGGTCTCTATGAGGTGAAGGAAGGCGGCTTCGTCGACCGTGCGCTGGCGCAGGAGCCGACGGCGCGGCTTGCGGTTGCGAGGATGCTGCGCGAGGCGGTCGAAACCTATACGAGGCCCGGCAAGCCGTGGGGCTGCATGGTGGTGACGGCGGCGACCAATTGCGCAGCTGAAAACAGCCGCGTGCAGGAATGGCTGGCCGAACGCAGGCGCCAGCAGACCGCGGCCGTCGCCGGCCGGCTGGCGCGCGCGGTGCGCGATGGCGAGCTGGTCGAGGATGCCGATGTCGGGCGTCTCGCCGACTATCTGACCTCGGTCATGCACGGTCTTTCGGTGCAGGCCCGCGATGGCGTTTCCAGTGAGCGCCTTGCCGCGCTTTGCGAACTGGTGCAGCAGGTCGTCGCTGGCTTTCTCAAGCCACGCGCCAGCTAAGTTCGCTATCTCGAAAGGGGCGGCGATTGCCGCCGCATCCGTTGCAGGAAAGACTCAAACGCCGGCTTTCGAGCGACTTTTTTCGAGAAAGTGAATCGCTCGGAATCATAAGGGCTTGTCAGTGAATCAACTCTCTGATTCTTTGGGGCTACAGCGTTTCCTGATTTGAGTCGTTCGACGCGTGGGGCCGCGTTCCATCTGGGGAAGTCATTCTCCGGACGTGGGCGATTCATGGCTAGGAAACTGAAATTGAAGACCCGCCGCTAGAGGGATGACGGGGTATGAAGAACAAACATGTGGCCGTCTTGCTGGGAGGTTTTTCGTCCGAGCGGCCCGTGTCTCTGTCGTCCGGCAAGGCATGTGCGGATGCGCTGGAGGCGGAGGGGTATCGCATTACTCGCGTCGATGTCGGTCGCGATGTTTCGGCGGTTCTCGCGGAGTTGAAGCCCGATGTTGTCTTCAATGCGCTGCATGGTCCGTTCGGCGAGGATGGCACGATCCAGGGCGTGCTCGAATATCTCGACATTCCCTATACGCATTCCGGCGTGCTTGCCTCGGCTCTTGCCATGAACAAGGAGCAGGCGAAGCGAGTTGCGAAGGCGGCGGGCATTCCGGTTGCGGAATCCAAGGTCACCAGCCGCTTCTCGATCAAGAACGAACACCCGATGAAGCCGCCTTACGTGGTGAAGCCGGTCAATGAGGGGTCGAGCTTCGGCGTCGTCATCGTCAAGGAAGGGCAGACCCATCCGCCGCAGCTGATTTCCTCTCCGGAGTGGAATTATGGCGAGGAGGTCATGGTCGAGCGCTACGTCCACGGGCGCGAGCTGACCTGCGCGGTGATGGGCGATGTGGCGCTCGGGGTCTGTGAAATCATCCCGACCGGTCATTCCTTCTACGATTATGATTCAAAATACGTTCCGGGCGGCTCAAAACACGAGGTGCCCGCTAAAATTTCACTAAATATTTACCAAAAAATACAGACACTGGCCCTCAAGGCTCACCAAGCGATCGGCTGCCGGGGCGTCTCCCGGTCGGACTTCCGTTACGATGACCGTTATTCCGAGAACGGCGAGGTTGTCTGGCTGGAGGTTAACACCCAGCCCGGCATGACGCCTACGTCTCTGGTGCCGGAAATCGCCGCGCATGCGGGGCATTCGTTTGGCGAGTTGTTGAGTTGGATGGTGGAGGACGCGTCGTGTCGGCGTTGAACTGGGGACAGAGCGGAAGGCGGGGTGCGATGCCGCGCGCCGGCCTCGGTGCGTCCTCGTGGTTCGACCGTTTCGTGCTGCCGAAGATGCTGCGCAAGCCCATGCGCACGCTGGGCCGCATGGGTCGCGGCGACTTTACCGCGCCGCCCTTCACCGCCACCGCGATGACGGCGGTGCTGATGGCTTCCAGCCTGACCTATGGCGCCTATCTCGGCGGTCATCTCGACGGTTTCGTGCAGGACGTGACCGCTCGCACCGGCTTCGCCGTCGATCAGATCAAGGTGGTCGGCAATCGCGAAACCTCGGAAATCGACATTCTCGACAAGCTGGACCTCAACGGCTGGACCTCGCTGGTCGGCTTTAGCGCCGAGGGCGCGCGCGAGCGCATCGCCTCGCTGCCCTGGGTCGAGGGCGTGGCTGTTCGCAAGATCTACCCGCACCTGCTGGAAGTCCGCATCGAGGAACGTCAGGCCTTCGCCATCTGGCAGCGCGGTTCCGATCTTTCGATCATCGAACGCGACGGCCGCGTGATCGCTCCTTACATCGGCGGCGACCAGTCCAGGCTGCCGCTTCTGGTCGGCGTCGGCGCGCCGGAACATGCGCCGGACCTGATGGCCAAGGTCGCGGGTTTCGCCGATCTCGCCAAGCGCGTGCGCGGCTATATCCGCGTCGCCGAGCGGCGCTGGGATCTGAAGCTCGACAACGGCATCACCATCAAATTGCCTGAAGACGGGATCGACCAGGCGCTTGCCGATCTGGCGCGCATGGATCGCGAGAAGGGGATTCTGTCGCGCGATATCGCCGCGGTTGACATGCGCCTTCCCGACCGGCTGACGGTGCAGCTGACGCCCGAGGCGGTCACCGCCCGCGAGGCGGCGCTGAAGGAACAATCCAAGATGGCCAAGCGCAAGGCGGGGCAGCAGATATGAGTTGGCTCGGCGGCAACAATGACGCAGCCTCGCGCCGGTCCGGCATCCTCACGGTGCTCGACGTCGGTTCGAGCAAGGTCTGCTGCGTGGTGGCCAAGCTCAAGCCGCGCGAGGATGGCAACCTCCTGCGTGGTCGCTCGCATCGCATCCAGGTCATCGGCATCGGGCATCAGAAGTCGCATGGCGTGAAGTCGGGCGTGGTGATCGATCTCGATCGCGCCGAACACGCCATCCGCCTGTCGGTCGACGCCGCCGAGCGCATGGCCGGCCTCACCGTGGATTCGCTGATCGTCAACATGACGGCCGGCCGCCTCAAGAGCGAAACCTTCAACGCCACCATCAATCTCGGCGGCCATGAGGTCGACGAGAACGACATCAAGCGCGTGCTCGCCGCCGGCGCCAAGCAGGCGCTGAAATCGGAGCGCGAGGTCATGCATGCGCTGCCGGTCGGCTTCTCGCTCGACGGCGAGCGCGGCGTGCGCGACCCGCGCGGCATGATCGGCGACACACTCGGCGTGGACATGCATGTCATGACCGGCGACTCGGCACCGCTGCGCAATCTCGAACTGGCCATCAACCGCTCGCATCTGTCGGTCGAGCGCATGATTGCCACGCCTTATGCCGCGGGCCTTGCGGCGCTGGTCGACGACGAGCTCGAAATGGGTGCGGCCTGCATCGACATGGGCGGCGGCACCACGACGATTTCCGTCTTCTCGGAAGGCAAGTTCGTCTACGGCGACTCCATCCCTGTCGGCGGCAACCACGTTACGCTGGATCTCGCCAAGGGCCTGTCGACGTCGCTGGAAGCGGCCGAACGCCTGAAAGTCATGCATGGCTCGGCACTTCCGGGCAGCGCCGACGACCGCGACCTCGTCACCATCCAGCCGATCGGCGAGGAGGGCGAAGCGCCGCAGCAAATTCCGCGTTCGGTGATGACACGAATCATTCGCGCCCGTATCGAGGAAACGCTGGAGCTGCTGCGCGAGCGGCTGAACAAGTCCGGTTACGGCAATGTGGTGGGCAAGCGGGTCGTGTTGACCGGCGGTGCCAGCCAGCTTGCCGGCATGCCGGAAGCGGCCCGCCGCGTGCTGGGCCGCAATGTGCGCGTCGGGCGTCCGCTCGGTGTCGCCGGCCTGCCGGAAGCGGCGAAGGGTCCAGCATTCTCGACCGCGGTCGGGCTGATGATTTATCCGCAGGTCGCCTCTTTCGAGAGCCGGTCTACGTTTGGGGTCTCGCGTTTCAAGATGACGGGAACGGGCGGGAGACTGCATCGGATGGGTCAGTGGTTGAGAGACAGTTTTTAGTTGAGTTGACGGGGACAGCCCCAAAGGCGGCCGCGACGGCGAAGCGGCGGTAAAGGCAAAAGGACGAGGACTATGACGATCAATCTGAAAAAGCCGGACATCACCGAGCTTAAGCCCCGCATCACCGTGTTCGGTGTCGGCGGTGGCGGCGGCAACGCGGTCAACAACATGATCACGGCGGGCCTTCGCGGGGTCGAGTTCGTCGTGGCCAACACTGATGCGCAGGCGCTCACAATGTCGAAGTCCGAGCGCCTGATCCAGCTCGGCGCCCACGTCACCGAAGGTCTCGGCGCTGGCTCCCAGCCCGAAGTCGGTCGTGCCGCAGCCGAAGAGTGCATCGACGAGATCACCGACTATCTGTCCAACACGCATATGTGCTTCGTCACCGCCGGCATGGGCGGCGGCACCGGCACCGGCGCGGCTCCCGTGGTAGCGCGCGCTGCCCGCGAAAAGGGCATCCTCACCGTCGGCGTCGTCACCAAGCCGTTCCACTTCGAAGGCCAGCGCCGCATGAAGACGGCAGACCTCGGCATCGAGGAACTGCAGAAGTGCGTCGACACCCTCATCGTCATCCCGAACCAGAACCTGTTCCGGCTCGCTAATGACAAGACCACCTTCGCCGACGCCTTCGCGATGGCCGACCAGGTGCTCTATTCGGGTGTCGCCTGCATCACCGACCTGATGGTCAAGGAAGGCCTGATCAACCTCGACTTCGCCGACGTGCGTTCGGTGATGCGCGAGATGGGCAAGGCCATGATGGGCACCGGCGAAGCTTCGGGCGAGGGCCGTGCAATGGCCGCCGCCGAAGCGGCAATCGCCAACCCGCTGCTCGACGAGACCTCGATGAAGGGCGCCAAGGGCCTGCTGATCTCGATCACCGGCGGCCGCGACCTGACCCTGTTCGAAGTCGATGAAGCCGCGACCCGTATCCGCGAGGAAGTCGACCAGGACGCCAACATCATCCTCGGCGCTACCTTCGACGAGGAACTCGAAGGCGTCATCCGCGTCTCGGTCGTGGCGACCGGCATCGACAAGTCGGCCGAGCAGATTGCCGCTACGCCGATCTCGATCCGCGCCGCGCAGCCCAAGGCTCCGGCCCGTCCGGCAGCCGCGGCGGTTGCTGAAATCCGCAGCGCTCCGGTGCCGCAGTCGGCCTTGCAGGAACCGCGCGGCGTCGACCCGGTTGCGGAAGCCATCCAGCAGGCCGAGGCCAATGCCGCCGCGCTCGCCCAGCAGCCGCGTATGGCTGCTGCTGCCCCGCAGGACGAGTTCCGCCCGCAGAGCAAGCTGTTCCAGGCGCCGCCGGCCCAGCCTCAGCCGCACCCGGTGATGCAGCAGGTTGCGCCGCAGCCCGCTCCGCAGCCGGTGCGTGAAGCTCCTCAGCCGGCTCCCGTCCAGGCGCGCATGCCGCGCGTCGAAGACTTTCCGCCGGTGGTGAGGGCCGAAGTCGAGGCCAAGCAGCACCCGGTGGACCAGGAGGACCGCGGTCCGATGGGTCTCCTGAAGCGCCTGACCAACGGCCTGACCCGCCGCGAGGAAGAGCCTGCCCGCCTGCAGCCCGCGCAGCCGCGCGAGCCCAAGCTGCGCCAGGCCGCTCCGGAAGTGCGCCGGCTGAACAACCAGGATGCGCAGCTCTATGCTCCGCGTCGTGGCCAGGCCGACGACCAGGGCCGCTTTGCGCCGCAGCAGCGCGCGACTCACGAAGACGATCAGCTGGAGATCCCGGCCTTCCTGCGCCGCCAGGCCAACTGATCTTCTGACGGATTGTAACCGTTGTTAACAGGCAGGCGGGCAACCGCCTGCCTGTTTGCTTGAATAGCTTTTGAAAAACAAATAGTTATGATGAGCTTTCTTGCTCCCGTTGGCGTTACATCGGGTAAGAAAGCGTGATTTGGAACCTGCCTGACGGACCACTATCTTCCGCTGGCACTGAACGGTGGCGGGTATTTTTGGGGATGTGCCCCGCCAACCGAATGATCAAAGGCGCTACCAGAGAAGCCGACAGGCCGCGCCAAAAAGGGCACATGGGGATCAGTTTGCAGGACTACCAGACAACCCTGAAAGCGCGCGCGACATTGACCGGTATCGGCGTCCATAGCGGCACCACGGTCACCGTCCACTTTCTTCCCGCCGACGCCGACACCGGCATCGTTTTCCAGCTGACCGACGGTGACCAGCCGGCGCGCGAATTCCGTGCGCTCGCCTCCGAAGTCGGCGCCACTGACCTGTGCACGATGCTCGGCGATCCCGCCGGCCAGCACATCGCCACCGTCGAACATCTGATGGCCGCCGTGCTTGGGCTCGGCATCGACAATCTGGTCATCGAGATCGACGGCCGCGAGGTTCCCATTCTTGACGGATCGTCGATCCAGTTCGTGGAAGCCTTCGACCAGGCGGGTATCGAGGTGCTGGCGGTAAAGCGTCGCTTCATCCGCATCCTCAAGACCGTCCGCATCGAGAATGGCGCCTCCTGGGCCGAGTTCCGGCCCTATTCGGGCACGCGCTTCGAGGTCGAGATCGATTTCGAGAGCCCGGCCATCGGCCGCCAGAACTTCGCCACTGATCTGACCGCCGACACTTTCCGCCGCGAGATCGCGCGCGCCCGCACCTTCGGTTTCATGAAGGATGTGGAGCGGCTATGGGCGGCCGGCTACGCGCTCGGCTCCTCGCTCGACAATTCGCTGGTGATCGGCCACGACCACCACATCATCAATGTCGGCGGCTTGCGCTATCCCAACGAATTCGCGCGTCACAAGACGCTGGACGCCATGGGCGACCTGGCGCTGGCTGGCGCGCGTTTCATCGGCTGCTTCCGCTCCTATCGCGGCGGCCACCGGCTGAACGCTGCGGCGCTGCGCCGGCTGTTGTCGGACCGCAGTGCCTTCGAGGTGGTGGAAACGACGCGGCGTGGCCGCACCGGCGAAATGAACGCCATCAGCGCGCCGGTCTACGCTCCCTGGACGATCTGAACGCCACCGGCTTCCGGCAGCGTACGGCGCCTGTTGCGCGGACGCATCACCGGGTCGGCAAATTAGTGCGTGCCAATTCACGGCGGATTGCGCCACAAAATTGCACGATTGCAGGGCGATAGCGTTGCCGCGCGCGGCGGTTTTGGTTTATGGCTGCTCGCCGACGAAGGCAATGACGCCGAGAGGGCGAATTTCGATCATGTTTTTCAAACAGGCCGACCATCTGAAAGCGCCGGCAACGGCGACCCTTTTGGCACTTTCGATGCTTGCCGCGCCGCTCCTGCTTTCGGGCTGCATGTCCTCCGAAAAGGACATCGATCTGTCGACCTATGTCGACAACACCGAGCCGGGCGATGTGCTCTACAACCAGGCTCTCGCCAATCTGAACGCCGGCCGCCTCGATGAGGCGGCAAAGAAGTTCGCCGCCGTCGACCGTCAGCATCCCTATTCGGAATGGGCGCGCAAATCGATGGTGATGGGCGCCTTCACCAATTACCGCCAGGCCAATTACGATGACGCCATCAGCTCGGCCAAGCGCTACCTGACGCTTTATCCCTCGACCGACGATGCCGCCTACGCGCAGTACATCATCGGTCTCAGCTACTTCAAGCAGATCGAGGACGTCACCCGCGACCAGAAGGAAGCCAAGCTGACGATCCAGACCATGCAGGAACTGGTGACCCGCTGGCCGAATTCGGAATATGCCGAGGACGCCAAGGCTAAGATCCGCGTCGCCAACGATCAGCTCGCCGGCAAGGAAATGCAGGTCGGCCGCTATTATCTGGAGCGCAAGGAATATCTGGCCGCCATCAAGCGCTTCCGCACGGTGATCGAGAATTATTCCAACACCCGCCACATCGAAGAGGCTTTGGCCCGCCTGACCGAGGCCTATTATGCGCTGGGTCTCATCGACGAGGCGCAGACGGCGGCCGCCGTGCTTGGCCAGAACTATCCAGACAGCCAGTGGTACAAGGATTCCTACAAGCTGCTGCAGAGCAAGGGCCTGCAGCCGCGCGAGAATGCCGGCTCGTGGATTTCCAAGGCCGGCAAGCTGATCACCGGCGGCGCCTGATCGTCCTGCTGTCAAGATTGCGCGCCTGATGAGGGCGCGCATCAACCATCGTTGATGCTATAGAGCGCCGATGCTCTCCAGGCTATCGATTCGCGATATCGTCCTGATCGAACGGCTCGACATCGATTTCGCGCCGGGGCTTTCCGTTTTGACCGGCGAAACGGGCGCCGGCAAATCCATCCTTCTCGATGCGCTGTCGCTGGCGCTCGGCGCGCGCGGCGATGCCTCGCTGGTGCGCCACGGTGCCGCCCAGGGGCAGGTGACGGCGGTGTTCGACGTGCCGCGCAACCATCCGGCGCGCGAAATCCTGGCCGAGAACGCCATCGAGGACGACGGCGACATCATCCTGCGCCGCCTGCAGACGAGCGACGGGCGCACGCGCGTCTTTGTCAACGATCAGCAATCCTCCGTCACGCTGATGCGCGACATCGGCCGTGCGCTGGTCGAAATCCACGGCCAGCACGACGATCGCGCACTTGTCGATCCCGGCGCCCACCGCGATTTGCTCGACGCCTTCGCCGGTCATCTCGGCATCGTGCGCGCCACCAGCGAAGCCTGGCGATACTGGCGCGCCTGCGAGCAGGATCTGGCGCGCCACCGCGCCAAGGTGGAGGCTGCCGCCCGCGAGGCCGACTATCTGCGCGCCGCCGTCGCCGAGCTTTCCAAACTCGATCCGCAGCCGGGCGAGGAAACCGAACTGGCGGACCTGCGCACCACGATGATGCGGGCCGAAAAGATCGCCGCCGAGATCCACGACGCGCAGGACGTGCTGTCGGGCCAGTCCTCGCCGCTGCCGCAACTGGCCAGCCTGCTGAGGCGCCTGCAGCGCAAGGCCGGCGAGGCACCCGGCCTGCTCGAAGACGTGGTGAAATCGCTGGACGAGGCATTGATCTCGCTCGATGCCGCGCAATCGGGCGTCGAAGCGGCTTTGCGTGCCACCGAATACGATCCGCAGCGGCTGGAGAAGGCCGAGGAGCGGCTGTTTTCGCTGCGCGCCGCCGCGCGCAAGCACAATGTCACCGTCGACAATCTCGCCCAATTGCGTGACACGATGTCGGCCGATCTTGCCGATCTCGACGCCGGCGAGGAAAAGCTGCACGGCCTGGAAAAGCAGGCGGCGGTTTCGCGCGAGGCCTATGACCTTTCGGCGGCGCAACTGTCTGGCCTGCGCCATGCGGCGGCGACATCGCTCGCCAAGACGGTGATGGCCGAGCTGCCGGCGCTCAAGCTCGAACGCGCCGACTTCCTTGTCGAGATTTCCACCGAGGCGGACAACCGTCTGGAGGAAGGCATCGACCAGGTCGAATTCTGGGTGCGCACCAATCCGGGAACACGGCCGGGGCCGATGATGAAGGTTGCCTCCGGCGGCGAGCTGTCGCGTTTCCTGTTGGCGCTGAAGGTGGCGCTGGCCGATCGCGGCTCGGCGCCCACCCTGGTGTTCGACGAGATCGACACCGGTGTCGGCGGCGCGGTGGCCGATGCCATCGGCCAGCGGCTGGCCAGGCTGTCCAAGCGCGTGCAGGTTCTGTCGGTCACCCATGCGCCGCAGGTGGCGGCGCGCGCGGCGACGCATTTCCTGATTTCGAAATCGGGCGGCAGCGAGCGTGTCGCCACCGGCATTGCCGAGATGGATCGTCCCGCGCGCCAGGAAGAAATCGCGCGCATGCTGGCCGGCGCCACCATCACCGACGAGGCCCGCGCCGCGGCGGAACGGCTGCTCAGGGAAAATCTGGCTTCGTCCTAGATGAGCGGAGGGACCATGGCGTTCGCGATCAAGGCGGAAGTGAGTGACCCCCGGGCCAAGACGCTGACCTTTACGGCGCAAAAGACCATGTATGGCGGCAAGCGCATCGCGCCGGGCGATACGCTGTTTGTGTTCGCCAGCGAGAACGAGGGCGGGCAGGGGCTGATTGCGCGGGGCGTGGTCACCGCCGCCGAGGCGGTCGCGCGCAAGGCCGACGTCGAGCGGCAGACGCCACGGGTGAGCATCGCGGTGACCTGCACCGCCTTTGCCAGGCGGCCGCTGGGGCGCGGTGAGCTGAAGCGCTTCAAGGATTGGGACGACGGCCGGCCGGAGAGCGAGCTCAATTTCAAATTCTACCGCCAGGCCACCAACAAGATCGTCGGCATCTCCGACGAGACGGCGGCATTCCTGGACGGATTTTTCTGAGGCGGCCTGTCTTTTCCGTCCTTCGCGGCGACGGTGCCGCACGCGGCGGCGCAAGATGTGGATAGAAAACGCGGCGGTGCGCGCAAGTCCAAAGAAAGAACCCCGTCCCTTCAATCCCTTGCCGCAAACCGCACGAAAATCACGCCCGGATTTGCCCACACGTTCGGGGCTTGCACGACAATCGGCCCATCGCCCTCACGGGAACCTGGTGCGCACCGGGTATCAGGGAGGGCGCCGGTGCCGGACTGGCAGCGCTAACGGTGGCGCTGTCTGGTGACGAGCCCTAAGTCCGGGCCCTGGAAAAACCCGGCTGCCGCGAATGGCGGCTTTGAGGTCCGAAGTCTGCCGTCGCGAATGACGGCGAGGTCGGTCCGGGGCAAGAACACTGGCGGGGCGCCCGGAAGGCGCCACGTACTGTTTGCTAAGAGGCACCGACCCGGCGCCCCGCTTCCCACCTCCCGCAAGGGAGCATTTCTCGGCAAAGGCCAGACGGAGATTTCCGGGTGTGGCAGTGGTGATGCGCGCCCCTCTTGAACCCGCACCCCCGGTCCGGCCATAGTCCGCAGCCGAAGCAGCCACGGAAATTGCCATGTCCTCTCTCTCCGAAAAAGACGTCGAAACGCTTGACCTGGAGGAGGCGGCCGCCGAGCTGAAACGACTGGCCGGCGAGATCGCCGAACATGACCGGCGCTACCACGCCGAGGACGCGCCGACGATCTCGGACGCCGACTATGACGCGCTGCGCCGCCGCAACCTCGCCATCGAGGACCGGTTCCCGGCCCTGGTTCGCGAGGATTCGCCGTCGCTCAGGGTCGGCGCGCCGCCGGCGGAAGGCTTCGCCAAGGTGCGCCATGCCGTGCCGATGCTCAGCCTCGCCAAGGCCTATACGGACCAGGACGTGGTCGACTTCCTCGATCGCGGCCGGCGGTTCTTCGAGCGCGACAAGGACCTCGACATCGCCTTCACGGCGGAACCGAAGATCGACGGGCTGTCGGCGTCTTTGCGTTACGAGAACGGTGTGTTCGTGCAGGGCGCGACACGTGGCGACGGCACGGTGGGCGAGGACATCACCGCCAATCTGAGGACGATCGCCGACATTCCGCACCGGCTGAAGGGCACAGGCTGGCCCGAAACCATCGAGATACGCGGCGAGGTCTACATGACCTATGCGGAATTCGAGGCGCTCAAGCAGCGCTCGGCGGCCGCCGGCGGCCAGGACTATGTCAATCCGCGCAACACGGCGGCCGGCTCGTTGCGCCAGAAGGATGCCTCCGTCACCGCCAGCCGCAACCTCAATTTCTTCGCCTATGCCTGGGGCTACACCACCGAGGACCCGGCGCCGACGCAGTATGAGGCGGTGCGGAAATTCGCCGAATGGGGGTTCAGGATAAGCCCGCTGATGGTGCGGGCGAAATCGGTCGACGACCTGATCGCCCAGTACAAGCTGATCGAGGAACAGCGCTCGTCGCTCGGCTACGACATCGACGGCGTCGTCTACAAGGTCGACCAGCTCGAATTGCAGCGTCGCTGGGGTTTCGTCACCGGCGAGCCGCGCTGGGCCGTCGCCCACAAATTCCCGGCCGAGCAGGCAACGACCACGGTCCACAAGATCGATATCCAGGTCGGCCGCACCGGCACGCTGGCGCCGGTGGCGCGGCTGGCGCCGGTCACGGTCGGCGGCGTCGTCGTCGAGAACGTCACGCTGCACAACGAGGATTACATCAAGGGCTTCGATTCGAACGGCGAGCCGATCCGCGAGGGCAACGACATTCGCGTCGGCGACACCGTCGTGATCCAGCGGGCGGGCGACGTCATCCCGCAGATCGTCAGCGTCGTCATCGACAAGCGGCCGGCGAACGCGGTGCCTTATGAATTCCCGCATACCTGTCCGGTCTGCGGCTCGCCGGCGACGCGCGAGATCAACGAGAAGACCGGCAAGGAGGATTCCCGCCGTCGCTGCACCGGCGAACTGATCTGCGCGGCGCAGGCGGTGGAGGGGCTGCGCCATTTCGTGTCGCGCGGCGCTTTCGATATCGAGGGGCTGGGCTCGGAGAACATCGACCTGTTCTTCAACGCCGGGCTGGTCAAGACGGCCGCCGACATCTTCACGCTGAAAGACCGGCGCACTGACGTCCAGCAGGCCCTGTTCGAGCGGCGCGAGGCGCAGGCGCGCGAGCGCGAGGCGGCGAAAGGCACGGCCCGCAAGAAGGTGCTTACGGCCGAGGAGCGCACCTATGAGGGGCTGGACAAGCTGTTTGCGGCCATCGACGCGCGCCGCGAGCCCGAACTCGACCGCTTCATTTTCGCGCTCGGCATCCGCCACATCGGCGAGACGACGGCGGCGGTGCTGGCCCGCACCTTCTCGACCATCGAGGAACTGATCCGCGTCGGCAAGGAGACGGCAGCCGCCGAGGATCCGCATACGGTGTTCCCGTCGGTCAACGGCATCGGCGACACGGTGATCGGCGCGCTGCGCGATTTCTTCGGCAATGAGCGCAATGACGAGGTGCTGGATGCGCTTTTGGCACAGGTGCACCCCAAGCCCTATGTCGTGACGGTTTCGGCCGACAGCGTCGTTGCCGGCAAGACGGTGGTGTTCACCGGGTCGCTGGAGAAGATGACGCGCTCGGAGGCCAAGGCGATGGCCGAGCGGCTGGGCGCCAAGGTGGCGGGCTCGGTTTCGGCCAAGACCGACCTCGTCGTGGCCGGCCCCGGCGCCGGTTCCAAGCTGAAAGCCGCGACCGATCTCGGCATCGAGGTGATCGACGAGGACAGCTGGTTGGAACGCGTCGGCAGGAGCAGCTGATGTCGGCCGTGTTCACCGGCTTCGGCCAGAAGGCCATTCCGTTCCTCAAGGCGCTGGATTTCCACCAGAACCGGGAGTGGTTCCACGAAAACCGCGACCTGTTCGAAAAGGAGCTGCGCGAGCCGCTCGGCGATCTGGTCGAAACGCTGACCGAGCGGTTTGGCGCCGCCGGCCTCGGCCTGCGCGGCGACCGCAAGAAGTCGCTGTTCCGCATCAACCGGGACGTGCGCTTTTCGAAGGACAAAAAACCCTACAACACCCATGTCTCGGCCATTCTGTCGCCGGACGGCACCAAGTCGGATTTGGGTGTTTTCTTCTTCTATCTCGGGCTCGACGCCTGTTTTGCCGCCGTCGCCTGGTGGCAGCCGGACGCCGCATTGCTGCAGGCGCTGCGGCGAGCCATCGAAACCCGGCCCGCTGAATTCCGCAAGCTGGTCGCAGCACTTGGCAAGGGCGGGTTGGAGTTCGGCACGCAAGGCGCGATGAAGCGCATGCCGCGCGGCTTCGAGCATGTCGTGGATGCCGATCTCGCCGCGGCCATCCGCAACCGCCATTTCGTCGTTCGCCAGACTATCGATCCCGCCGACATTCACACGCCGGCGCTGGCCGACCAGCTCGCAGCCTTCGCGGTTCACGCCAGGCCGCTGCTTGACTGGGGCAGGGCCATTCAGGGAAGCGTAGCGCCGCAATGAACGGCCCGACCTATCATTTTCGCTGATCGTTTGGCTCAAGCGAATTGGTGTGACAACCAGCCGCCGGCTACCTAAATACGGCCTTCCACAGGAGAGGCCGATGTCGTCGCAAGCGATCGCCGAAAGGTCCCGGGCCAGCGAATTCTGGCAGGGCGTGCGGCTGAGCACGCCGGTTGTCGTGGCTTCGGCGCCGTTCGCCATGCTGTTCGGGGCGCTTGCCGTCGACAATGGTTTTTCGGTCGTCGAGGCGATTTTGATGAGCGCCACCGTCTATGGCGGCGCCAGCCAGATGGTCGGCATCGAGCTGTTCGGCCAGCATGTCGCGCCCTGGCTGATCGTGCTTTCGATCTTCGCCGTCAATTTCCGCCACGTGCTTTATTCGGCCGGCATCGGCCGGCGCATCGCCCATTGGCCGGTCGTGCAGCAGGCGCTCGGCTATTTCATCCTGACCGATCCGCAATACGCCATCTCGGAACGCAAGGCTGAAAGCGGCGAGACGGTCAGCTTCATCTGGTATCTGGGGCTCGGCCTGCCGGTCTATGTGTTCTGGGTGGTCGAGACCGCGCTTGGCGCCTATTTCGGCAAGCTGATCACCAACACCCATTCGCTCGGCATCGACTTCCTGCTGCCGATCTATTTTTTCGGTCTGGTCATGGGTTTCCGCAAGCGGCCGCTGTGGCTGCCGGTGGTGGCGGTCAGCGCGGTTGCCTCGATCATCGCCTACAAGACCGTCGGCTCGCCCTGGCATGTCTCGATCGGCGCGGTCGCCGGCGTGCTGCTCGCCGTCATCCTGCCGCCGCACCATAGCGGCGTCGGCGTCAAGCCTGGCGACGAGATGGAGGAACAGCCGTGAGTTCGACCTTCTGGATCATCATCGCGGCGGCGATTGCAACATACCTTACCCGGGTCGGCGGCCATTTGGTCATCTCGCGCTTCGAGCGTGTGCATCCGCGCGTCGAGGCCGGGCTGAATGCGGTGCCGGCCGCGGTGCTTACCACGCTGGTGGCGCCGGCGGTGCTTGGCGCCGGTCCGGCCGAATGGGCGGCGCTCATCGTGGCAGGGGCCGTCTCGCTGCGCGGCGGGCTGCTGTCGATGTTCTTGGCGGGCGCCGCGGTGCTGATCTTGGCGCGCCAGTTCGTGGCGTAAGCACCTTTCCACTGGGGGAAGGTTGGTGCCTTACAGCGGTGCCGTGGCCTTTTCCAGCCAGGCCAGCGTCTCGCCATCCACCATCGGTCCGATCTCGGCCAGGACGCGGGCGTGATAGGCATCCAGCCATTCAAGCTCGGCCTTGGTCAGGAGATCGGCGCGGATCAGCCGGCGGTCGATGGGTGCGAGCGTCAGCGTCTCGAAGTTGTGCATGGCGATGTCGCCGCCTTCGATTTCCTCCGCCGGCGTGACGATGATCAGGTTCTCGATGCGGATGCCGTAATGGCCTTCCTTGTAATAGCCCGGCTCGTTGGACAGCATCATGCCGGCCAGAAGCTTCTCCGTGCCGGTGCGGGCGATGCGCTGCGGGCCTTCATGCACGGCGAGGTAGGAGCCGACGCCATGGCCGGTGCCGTGGGCGTAATCGCAGCCATGCTGCCACAGGGCCATGCGGGCGACGGCGTCGATCTCGGAACCGCGCGTGCCGGCCGGGAAGCGCAGCATCGAAATGCCGATCATGCCCTTGAGCACCAGCGTGAAGCGTTCGCGCATCTCTTCCGACGGCTTGCCGATGGGGACGGTGCGGGTGATGTCGGTGGTGCCGTCCTGATATTGCGCACCGGAATCGAGCAGGAACAGCTCGTCCTTTCCTAGCTTGCGGTTGGTCTCGGTGGAGACGCGATAATGCATGATGGCGCCATTGGGGCCAGCGCCCGAAATCGTGGCGAAGGACACATCGCGCAGCGACATCTGGGTTTCCTCGCCGGTTTTGCGGCGTACCTCTTCCAGCCGCTTGACGACGGTGATCTCGTCGAGCGTGCCTGGCTTCTGGCGCTCCAGCCAGCACAGAAGCTTGGCCACGGCGGCGCCGTCACGGCGATGCGCGGCGCGGCTGCCGGCGATCTCGGCCTGGTTCTTGGTGGCACGCGGGATGCGGGCGGGGTCGGCGGCGGCAATGACGGTGCCGCCATTGTCCTCGACCAGCATACGCAGCCGGTCGGCGGCGAGAACCGGGTCGAGCGCGACCTTGGCGCCGCCTTTTGCGAGGGCCACGACAGCGCCCTCGAATTCGGCTGGTTCGTGCAGATCGCTGAGCTGGGTGAGATAGGCGGCCACGGTGCGCGAAAACTTGCGGCTGTCCATGAACAGCTGGTGCTTGCCGTTGGCCGCCAGGATGGCGAAGCCGAGCGCCAGCGGGGTGTGGGGCACGTCGCCGCCACGGATGTTGAAGGCCCAGGCGATGGAGGAGGGGTCGGTCAGCACGGCATGAGTAGCGCCGTCCTTCTCGATCGCTGAAGCCAGTCTCGCCAGCTTGTCCTTGGCGAGTTCGCCGGCGAAGGATTGGGGATGCAGTTCGACCGGTGCGATCGGCGCATCGGGCTGGTCGTCCCAGATGAGATCGATCGGGTTCGCGGTCACCGGAACCAGTTCAGCACCGGACCTTGCCGCGCCTGCCTTCAGCGCCTTCACTTCAGCGATGGTGTGCAGCCAGGGATCGAAGCCGAGCCGTGCGCCCTTGCCGAGGTTCTCCGAAATCCACGAAGCGGGCGGATTGTCGATCAGGCTCTCGATGACGAAGATGTCGAGATCGACCTCGGCGCGCACCTGCAGCGTGTAGCGGCCGTCGACGAAGACGAAGGCACGGTCGCCGAGCACGATGGCGACGCCGGCCGAGCCGCTAAAACCGGTCAGCCAGCGCAGCCGCGCCGAGCGCTCGGGCACATATTCGCCCTGATGCTCGTCGGCGCGCGGCACCATGAAGCCGTCGAGGCCGTTGTCGGCCAGCCATCGGCGCAGCCTGGCAACGCGCGGCTTGCCCACGGTGGGATCGCCAGCGGGGTCGAAGGTCTGGAACATGGGCTAAAACCTGCGGGCTATTGGATTGCGTGGCCGGACCGTAACCGCATGGCCGATGCCTGACAATCGGCGCGGTGTGGTCCAGAAGTCTGGAGCGGGATGCGTGGCTATGTCAGCGCTTCATGTGGATGGTCACCCAGCCTTCGCGATGGGTGGTGCGTACATGGCGGAACTGCTGGCCGGCATAAGCCGCCACCACGGCGTCGCGCTGGCGGTCCAGAATGCCGGACAGCACGATGGAGCCGCCAGGGGCCAGGTATTTCGCCATTTCCGGTGCCAGTTTCATCAGCGGCCTGGCCAGGATATTGGCGACGATCAGGTCGAAGGGGGCACGGGCGGCAAAGACCGGGTGATGGAAACCAGGCGCGGTCACCGCCTCGACCAGCGACGAAACCTGGTTCAGCCGCGCATTGGCGACGGCGACCTCGATGGCGACAGGGTCGATGTCGGTGGCCAGAACCGGGATATGGGCGAGGCGCGCGAGCGCGATGGCCAGCACGGCGCTGCCCGTGCCGAGATCAAGCGCATTGCGCGGCTTTTCGCGGATCGCCACCCGCTCCAGCATAGCGAGGCAGCCGGCGGTGGTGCCATGGTGACCGGTGCCGAAGGCAAGGCCCGCCTCGATCTCGATGGCGATGTCGCCGGCGTGGCGCATCTGGCGGTCATGCGCGCCATGGACGAGGAAGCGCCCGGCGCGCACCGGTTTCAGCCCATCCAGCGAACGTGCCACCCAGTCGACATCCGGCAACACCTCGCGCTCGACCGGCCTGGACAGGCCAAGCGAGGCTAGCTCGGTCTTCAGGCGGGCCTCGATCGGCTCGATGTCGCCATCGGCGTAGAGCGAAACTTCGTGCAGGTCCCGATCCTCGTCGAGTTCCAGCACGGCGATCGGCAAGCCGTCCTCCTCGAACACCAGTTCGAGAGCGGCGAAGACGCGGTCGGCCTCGGCCTTGGAAGCGGTCAGAAAAAGGCGCGTCTGGCCCATGGGCACCTGTCTTGCGGCTCGGCCGCGTTAAAGGATCTTGCTTAGCCGTCTTTGGCCAGCCGCTTCAATTTGGCAAGTGCGGCGTCCGGGTTTTCCTCATAGGCGATGGTGCCGAAGAAGTCGCCCTTGCGGTTGAGCATCAGCACGGAAGCGGTGTGGTCCATGGTGTAGTCGCCGCCGCTGGTCTCGACCCGCTTGAAATAGATGCCGAACGACTTCGCCATGGCGCGCACCTTGTCGGGATCGCCGGTGATGCCGACGATGCGGTCGGAGAAATTGCCGACATAGGCCTTGATGACGTCAGGCGTGTCGCGCTCCGGATCGATGGAGACGAAGTAGGCCTTGATGTTCTTGCCGTCGTCGCCCAGCGTCTTCAGCCAGCCGGAGAGTTCGAACAGCGTGGTCGGGCACACTTCCGGGCAATGGGTGAAGCCGAAGAACAACACGGTCGGCTGGCCGCGGAAGGCCGCTTCGGTGACGGGCTGGCCGGTCTGGTCGGTCAACGCGAAGGGCGCGCCGAAGGGTTGGCCGCCATAGTGGCCGCGATACCAGTCGAAGGTCAGCCAGCCGATGCCGGCGGCCATGAGCACGAGAATGCCGATGAGGATTGAGCGCATCATGGGAAGGGTCCGGGCAGAAGTTCGTTTGCGGTTTCGGTAGCCGGTCCGTTTTCAGGACTTGCACGGCGAGACCATGTTCGGCGGCGACATTATCGCCTTGCCGAAACGAGCGCAAAGTGCGTCATTGCCGCAACCTGGACTGCGGACCGCCTTGCAAGCAGCAGGTGGCGGGCCCAAGTGAAGGTGGCATCAACGTAGCCAAGGAGGCTTTCTTGCTTCACAGCACGACGCGAAAACTGATTGGCGGGGCGCTGGTCGGCTCGCTGCTCGTCGCCGCCGGCGCGACCTTTGCCCAGGAGGTCGGCAAGGTCGGTGTCGACTGGTTGGGCAACGACATCATCGTGGAAGCCATCAAGGACCCGAAGGTCGAAGGCGTGACCTGCCACGTTTCCTATTTCGATCGCGGCGTCATCGACCGGCTGCAGAAAGGCAACTGGTTCGAGGACCCGTCGGACTCGGCCATTTCCTGCCAGCAGACCGGGCCGCTCAGCATCGGCGACATCGACCTCGGCAAGGGTGGCGAAGAGGTGTTCAAGCAGGGCATCAGCCTGATCTGGAAGAAGCAGGTGGTGAACCGCATCTACGACAAGGCCAACAACACGTTGGTCTACCTGTCGCATTCGCGCCAGGTGCAGAACGGCTCGGCCAAGATGGCGATCTCGACGGTGCCGCTCTACAACCAGAACGTCGCCTGGAAGAACGGCAAGCCGCAATAGCCCGGCTTGCGAGGTCTGGCTGCCCGGCGTAAAGCCGGGTCATGGACCGCAACGACCAACTCGTGCCGAAGGATCGGGAGCCTCGCATCCACCCGACCGCGGAGCTGAAATCCTGTCGCCTCGGCCGCTATTCGGCCATAGGCGAGCGCGTCGTGCTGCGCGAGGTGACGGTCGGCGACTTCTCCTATTTCGAGCGCCATGCCGAGGCCATCTACACCAGCATCGGCAAGTTCTGCTCCATCGCAGCCAACAGCCGCATCAATGCGCTGGAACATCCGATGGAGCGGCTGACCACGCACAAGGTCAGCTACCGGCCGAACGAGTATTTCCGCTGGCTGGGCGTCGACAACGGTTTCCGCGAGCGGCGCCGGGCGAGGCCGGTGACGATAGGCCATGACGTCTGGGTCGGCCATGGCGCGGTGATCCTGCCGGGGGTGAGCATCGGCAACGGTGCGGTGATAGGCGCCAATGCCGTCGTATCGCATGATGTGCCGGCCTATATGATCGTCGCCGGCGTGCCGGCGAGGCCGCTGCGCCGGCGCTTCAGCGAGGAGATTGCCGCGCGCATCGAGACGCTGTCCTGGTGGGACTGGCCACCGGAGGTGCTGGCCAGGGCTGTTCCGGACATGCAGGCGCTCGCCATCGAGGCCTTTCTCGACCGCTGGGAACGGGAAGCCTAGGCCGGCTTCAGGTCATTTTCACCAGCACCTCGTCTCAGTTCTTAACCATGAGTGTTTGCGCGGAGATATCGCGCAAGCTCAATTTGGTGTTCGCGGTAACCATTCTTGGTAACCAAATTATTTAACGTAAAACATTAAAGTTAAAAATTGGAAAACATTGTGTATTCCTAAATTACACTTCGCTCATACTTGTGTAGTTTGTGATCATGTGTACTATCAATCCTCAGAGGTACTGATGAAGAGGCGCAAGTAAACACTGTTGTAACAAGGAGAGAAGTCATGAAGAAATTCGCGATTGTACTCACTGCCGCAGTTGTTTCGTTTTCAACCGTCAGCGCTTATGCCGGCGGCTTCGGTTCCCACGGCAACAGCAACAACTCGGGCGGTGGGCTCATCAACATTTCCCCCGGCATCGCCCTGGGAGACATCGGCATCCTGAACGGCTCGCCGATCCTCAGCGGCAACAACACGCAGGTCGGTGGTATCCTGAACGGCGTGGGCGTCGGCATCCTGGGTGTCGGCACCGGTCTCAGCAAGGTCACCAACACCATTCTCGGCGGTGGCAACACTTATAAGCTCGGCAAGCACTGAGCATCAGGGGCGGTTTGCCTGAACAAGGCAATCCGGGGGGCGGGAGGGTTTTGCAGCCCTTCCGCTTTTGCCTTTTCAGGATTTGAGGATCATCCGATCATCTGAGCGCGCGATGCTGGTTTGCCCGGCGCGCATATTGGCGGTCAGATCTTGGCGCGCAGCGCGATAAAAGTATCGACGGTGTTCTCACGCACGTCGATCACCGTCTTGAAGGTGCGGGTCACATCCACCCGCAGCACCACGGCGGCGCGGGCGCTCGCGTCATAGGTAGCTTCCGCGTAGAAGATGCGCTTGCGCTCCACATTCTCCCACAAAAGATTGCGCTTGAACTCGCAGGCAACACCAGAGGCGAGCTTCAGGTCCTCGCGCAGCTTATAGCCGACCTCGAATTCGCCGCGGTTGACCCAGGAAGCGAGCGGGTCGTCGCTGTCGGCGGTTTCGTAACGGCCGTACCATGTGCCGCGCAGGTCGAAACCCTTTGGCAAAGGCTTGGCGAAGGTGAGCTGCCAGGCCGGTCGGATGCGCGAATAGGTGTCGTCGGCGCCATGCAGCAGCTCAGCGCCCAGCGCGAGGCCCGCAGTGGCGCCGCCAGCCCCGACATAAGTGATCTCGCCACGCAGGCCGTATTGGTTGAGCGAAACGCCAACCGGCGGACTGCCGAGCCGCTCGACGGCGATGCGCAGCGCCGTCGCCTGGACGCCCAGGGTGAACTGACCGAGCGTACGCACCAGTTTGATCGCGACCTGCGCGTTGCGCTTGTCGGGGTCGAGCTTGCTGGGCAGGAAGATGTCGTTCTCGAAATGCGTGAGGCCGGCTTTTTCGAAGCTGGTCGTGGCGTCGACGATGAGCGCGGTGGCGTTGCCGAGGTCCAGGCCGACCTGCACCTGGCCACTCACCACCTGCTTCAGCGTGCGGGTGCCGATCACGACGGGGCCGAAGTCGATATGGTCGCCCTTGGTGGTGGCGTTGTAGGCGAGGGTGCCGCGCAGTTCGAGGCCGCCGGCGAGGCGACGGAAAGCCTGCACCTGTACGCCGCCGGCGCGGTCGTCCTCGATGGTGACCTCGTCATGGCGCGTCGCTTGGCCTTCGGCGTTCAGCGAAACATAGGCGTCCTCGTCGCCCCATTTGCGGAAGAAAGTGCCGCGCAGCAGGGAATACCAGTCGGCGACTGGCTTATCGCTCCGCATCGCATTGGTGGTGTAGTGACGCTCGATGCTGGTGGTGATGGTTGGCTGCAGCGCCTCGCCAGCGCGGGCTGGGGTGCCGGCCAAGCCGAATGCGACGCTGGCGGTCAAGATCAGCGATCCGCCCAGCGCCCTTGCCGTCATTTGTGCCCAGGTCCCGCCAGTGTTTCGGGCATGATGGCATCTCCAGATACCAGACCCCTTCCGCCTGCTAGTGCGAAGCGGAAGGGGCCCGAGGTACCGCTCAAGGCGGAAGAGCAGACATCATTGCCTGCAAGTTCAAATTTTGCATAGAATCCATAAAAATATATTACCGTGTTATTATATACAGAACTTAAGATGTATTCGTTCTGATCTCGGAGAGTTCAAGAACGCGCGGCCGCGTGCTGAAAACTGTACGCTGTACTGCTTTTCGAGATGAAGTAGAAGTGTGCGCTGCACAATGGACTTGGTGTTGCCGCGATCCGCCGGTAGAAGGGGCGCATCGGCATATCATGGGCCTCGACGAAACATTGACCGACTGGCTGGAGATCCTGAAACAGGAAACCGCGACCGGCGAGCGCATGAGTCGCGAGGTGCCGGAGATGCTCACGCATCCCGAGATCAGCGAGCAGCAGGTCAGGACTCTGTTTTCGGCGCTCGAGAAGCAGGTCGATTTCGCTGAGAAGCTCAGGCTAGCCCTGGAAAAGTTCGACCACGACTTTCCCGTCATCACCGCCGCGGAGCGGCTCGAAGAACGCTATGCCGATCTCGCTGCTACCGTGGCGGAGAAGCTGAAGGCGATGCGGCGCTAGCCTTGTTTTTCGTGCAGCTGTCGTTCGAAGCGTTTGTCGGGCACGAACCACATGGCGGCGACACATACGTAAAGCGCGAGGCCGAGCCACTGGTTGACGAAGGCGAGCGCGACCGCCGCCAGATAGATGACCACCGAGAGCTTGCCCTTCAGGTCATTGCCCAGCCCGCGCGCGAAGGCGGTCTGTGGTCCGTGCAGCCGGCGAAGGGCGGTGACCAGCAGCCAGTAGGCTATGCCGCACAGCACCAGGTCGATGCCGTAGACGGCGACCGGGACCGGCGCGAAATGGTTCTCGCCCATGAAGGCGGTGGTTGCCGGCATCAGCGACAGCCAGAACAAAAGATGCAGGTTCGCCCATAAAACGCGGCCGTCCACCCGTTCCACCGTGTGGAACATGTTGTGCAGGTTGTTCCAGTAGATGCCGACATTGACGAAGGACAGCACGTAGGACAGGAAGATCGGCCACTGCGGCACCAGCGCCGAGAAGGTTTCGCCTTCGGGCACTTTCAGTTCCAGCACCATGATGGTGATGATGATGGCGACGACGCCGTCGGTGAATGCTTCGACGCGGCCTTTGCCCATGCTCTCTCCCGCTGCAGCCTATGGTAGAATCAGCTGCAAGCCATCATAGAGCGGCCAGGCTAGGCTAGGAAAGGTTCAGACGCCGCGACCATTGTCGGCGACGGTGGCCGCCTTGCCGCGCGAACTGCCGCCCACTACCACCAGCCGCTTGATCTTGCCCTGCTTGAAGGCGGCGAGGAAGCGCTTGTAGTCCTTGAAGGCAACGCAGCCATGCGACTGCGCGCGGCCGCCGCGCAGCAGATAGGAATGCGCGAGCAGGCCGGTGCGGCCATGCTTGGTCTTGCCGTCGGTGGGGGTGAGGCGGATCGCCTCGACGCCGTGGAACAAGGATTCCCGCATCGACAGATTGTAGGTGTCGGGCGGCGTCGGGCCGCGCATCTTCTGGTTCACGTAGCGGACATTGTCGGCCATTTCGCCAATGCCGGAATGCGCCTCCAGCCTGGAGCCATCGGGCATGGTGACGGTGGCGGAGGCGATGTCGTAGACGGCGGTACCGTTGCCGGCACGGGCGCTGGAGCCGGGCGAAGAGAACAGGTTGCGGAACGCTTGGCCAAGACCGCCGCTTTCCGCCGGATTGTCCGGTCGCGCATAGGCGAGCACCGGCTGCGACGGTTGGGTGATGCGCTTCGGCTTCGGGGCCGGTGGGGTCACGGGCTGAGGTGTCGCCTCGGCACGGCGCGGCTTTTCTTCCGCCTTCGGGCGCTCTTCGGCGCGAGGGCGATAGACCGGCAGCGGTCCGCTGTCCGGCACGGCGGCGAAAGCGGGCGCGTCGGTCTGGCCGGGATCGGCCAGCGCGATCTCCTGATCACCACTGTCGTCCTGCTGGTCGGGCAGCACCAGGCTCGCCACCAGAACATCGCGCACGGCGGCGTCGGGCGTCGGCGATGGCTCGGCGAAACCGAGCTCGACATTGGACGGGCCAGAGAGCGCGAGCGCAACGCGCGCGGCGCGTTCCGGCTCGGCGAGCTGCGGGCCGAAACGATCGGCGTCGGGCGTTGCGGAAATCGATGCGGTTGCGGCGAAGCGTTCACCGAGCGGGGCGTTCGCCACCAAAGCGGCAGCGGCTGCCGTCTTGGCCTTTTCCGCCATCGCCAGCTTCTCTGCCTCGGCCTGCCGTCGGAATTTCGCCCATTCGCGCGCGACAAGCGCTTGTTTGAGCTTGGACGCCGCTTCGCCACCGCGCGGATCGACCATGGCGGTGCTGGCACGCACGGGCATGAAATGCGCATTGGCGCGGATCGAAGTGGCGGCCGAATAGGCGCCCGCGACGGTTGCCAGCGACCATAGCGCAAGGGCAACACCCGCGCCGGGGATGGCCACCCAGGCGACTAATTTGCCCGAGCGGGCGAGGATTTTTTTCAGACCGTTTGCGGAACCGCCGCCCCGGACTACTTCACGCGCGAACGCCATGCCAACCGAACTTCTTTCAATCGGCGCTACACGTGGAAACCGCGCTACCCATTCGCCCGCCGGGAGGCCGGCGAAGCGGCGCGTTCCATTGCCGATCGTCTCAAAGGATGGACAAAGATGGTTAACCAATCCCTGTGATGCCCCTCTTTGGATTGGAGCCCGCCGCGACAAACCCTCCTAAAAAGGCAAGAAAGCGGCAAAAACGCCACATGGCAAGGATTTTTGTCCGATTCACCCAAAGAAAATGACGTTAGGGAAGGGCGTGGAAGCGGCCCGCGCAGGAGATGAAAAGCCAAGTGCATGGCGTTTCAAGCTTCGAATGCGGCGCGTTTCCGGGAGGCCGGGCGCAGACATCACCGACCCTCGGCGATGGCTTGGATCGTCGAGGCTTGGCGAAGTTCACCAAGCCTCTTCAGGCGCTTGCGGCAAGCGCTTCTGTCTGTTTGAGCTTGTTGGCCGGGTTAAAAATTGAACGCGTTCGGCGGTTTCTCACACCGCCGTCACGAACCCGTCCAGCACCTTCTTCTGGCCGGCGCGGTCGAAATCGATGGTCAGCTTGTTGCCGTCGATCGCGGAAATATTGCCGTTGCCGAACTTCTGGTGGAAGACGCGGTCGCCGACCTTGAAGGCCGATGGCTGGTCGGCGACGGACTTCGCCACCAATTCACCCTCGATGGTGCGGCCCTTCACCGAAGTGCGGCCGGCGCCGTAGCCGGAATCGACCTCGCCATAGCCGATGCGCTCGACCTGGTGGCCGCTGCGCGTGCCCCAATTGCGGCTGGTCGCCTCGGTGCGGTTTTGTTGCGCGCGTGCCCAACCGGGCGTGGCATAGCTGTTGGAGAAGGCGCCGCCCTGGCCCCTTTCTTGTCCGGCTGCGCCGCCTTTCTGGTCGCCACGGCCGGCAAAACCGCCGGACGGCGAGCCGAGGCTGTCGAAGCGCGAGGCGCCGTAAGGGTTCTGGCGTCCGGCTGAAAAACCGCCGCGCCCGGAAGCGAAGGCACCGCCGCCATAAGGATTGCCGTAGCCGCCATAGTTCGAGCCACCGCCCTCCTGCACCTCGACATGGGCTTCCGGCAATTCGTCGAGGAAGCGCGACGGGATGGTCGATTGCCACAGCCCGTGAATGCGGCGGTTGGAGACGAACCACAGATGCAGGTTCTTCTTGGCGCGGGTGAGGCCGACATAGGCCAGCCGCCGTTCCTCTTCCAGGCCCGAGCGGCCGCCTTCGTCCAGCGCGCGCTGGTGGGGAAACAGGCCTTCCTCCCAGCCGGGCAGGAACACGGTCTCGAACTCCAGCCCCTTGGCCGAATGCAGGGTCATGATCGAGACGGCGTCGAGACCCTCATTCTGCTCGGCGTCCATCACCAGCGCGACATGTTCGAGGAAGGCGCGCAGCGATTCATACTCCTCCATGGAGCGGATCAGCTCCTTGAGGTTTTCGAGACGACCCGGCGCGTCGGCCGAACGGTCGTTCTTCCACATGTCGGTGTAGCCGCTCTCCTCGAGAATTGTCTCGGCGAGTTCGGTGTGCGGCGTGGTGTCGAGCAGGCTTTGCCAACGGGCGAAGTTGGCGGCGACCTCGCGCAAGGCGGCGCGCGGCTTCGGCTTCAGTTCGTCGCTTTCGGCGAGCTTGCCGGCGGCCTCCAGCATCGGAACGCGCAGCGCGCGCGCCGTGTCGTGGATCTGGCGGATGGTGGCGTCGCCGAGGCCGCGCTTCGGCACGTTGACGATGCGCTCGAAGGCAAGGTCGTCGGCGCCCTGGGCGACGACGCGGAAGAAGGCCATGGCGTCGCGGATTTCCTGGCGCTCGTAGAAGCGCGGGCCGCCGATGACACGGTAGTTGAGGCCGATCTCGATGAAGCGATCCTCGAAGGAGCGCATCTGGAAGGAGGCGCGCACCAGGATGGCCATGTCGTTCAGCTTGTGGCGGTCTCGCTGATAGGCCTCGATGGTCTCGCCGACGGCGCGTGCTTCTTCGTCGGAATCCCAGGCGGCGTGCACATTGACCTTGGGGTCTTCCGGGTCGGGCCGGTCGGTGAACAGCGTCTTGCCGAGGCGGCCTTCATTGTGGGCGATGAGATGGGCGGCGGCACCCAGGATATGGGCGGTGGAGCGGTAGTTGCGCTCCAGGCGGATGACGGTGGCACCCGGAAAATCCTTCTCGAAGCGCAGGATGTTGTCCACCTCGGCGCCGCGCCAGCCATAGATCGACTGGTCGTCGTCGCCGACGCAGCAGATGTTGACGAGGTTTCTTTCCCTCTCCCCGTTCACGGGGAGAGGGTGGTCCGCAGGACCGGGTGAGGGGCGGGAGCTCGCCTCGGAGACGTTTGCGCCGCCCCTCATCTGCCTGCCGGCATCTTCTCCCCGTGAACGGGGAGAAGAGGGCTGTTTCGGTCGCTGCGCGAGCAGCCTGAGCCACATGTACTGAGCGGTGTTGGTGTCCTGGTATTCGTCGACGAGGATGTATTTGAACTTGCGGTGGTACTCGGCCAGCACGTCGTGATGCTGGCGGAAGATGCGGATCGGGTGCAGCAACAGGTCGCCGAAGTCGCAGGCGTTCAGCGTGGTCAGCCGGTCCTGATAGGCACGGTAGAGCTCGCGGCCACGGCCATTGGCAAAGGCGCGCGCATCGCCTTCCGGAATCTCGTCGGGGCCGAGACCCTTGTTCTTCCAGCCGTCGATCATCTGCGCGAAGGTGCGCGGCGCCCAGCGCTTGTCGTCCAGCCCCTCGGCCTGGATCAGCTGCTTGATCAGACGGATGACGTCGTCGGTGTCGAGGATGGTGAAGTCCGAGCGCAGGCCGGCAAGTTCGGCATGGCGGCGGAGCAGCTTGACGCCGATGGAGTGGAAGGTGCCCAGCCACGGCATGCCCTCGACCGCCTCGCCGACGAGGATGCCGACGCGCTGCTTCATCTCGCGCGCGGCCTTGTTGGTGAAGGTGACGGCTAGGATCTGCGAAGGGAAGGCGAGGCCCTGGCTGAGGATATGGGCGATGCGGGTGGTGAGCACGCGTGTCTTGCCGGTGCCGGCGCCGGCCAGCACCAGCACGGGACCTTCGGTGGTTTCCACCGCCTGGCGCTGCTCGGGGTTCAGCCCCTTCAGATAGTCGGGCGGGTTGTTGTGGCCCTGGCGGGCGGCCATGGCGCGGGCGGCGATGCCGGAGGGGCCTGACTGTGGTGCGGGTGCACGCGCGCTGTCGAAACGCGGAGCATCGTCCTCGTCGAAGAAGGGCATGTCGTGGGGGTCGCCGGCCATTTCGCCTCCGAATGTAGTGATTCGGGCGAGAAAGGCCAGCAATGTTCACACACTGTTCCCTAATTTGGCGGGTTTGCGGGCCATTGACGCCACCAGCAGGATGCGGCTAGCGTCGATTACGGCTCGACGCAGCCGGCAGTCCGCGCCCCGAAATGGGTATGGCGAATGCGTCGCGACACTTCAGTCTGGTCCTTGTCCCTTGGGGCGAAGGCGCCGGCAATGCGGACCCCGGTGAAGCCTGAGCGCCCTGACGAGAAGGATCGCATTATGCGCACATTCCTGGATGCCAAGGCGATGGCGAAAGCCATGCGCGAGACGCTTGCCGTCAAGAAAATCGACATTTCCCATTCCGAGGCGCTGGAGATCGTTGCCTGCCAGTTCGGCCTCGACAATTGGAACATCCTGTCCGCCCGGATCGAAGACAGAGCCGGGCAGGCGGGGGCACCGGCCGCCGATGCAGGCGATATCACCTTCGAACAGGCGGTTCCGATCGTGCGTATCTTCGACGTCGCCAAGGCGCACGAGTTCTATCTCGGCTTCCTCGGTTTCACGGTGGATTGGGAGCATCGCTACGGCGATAATTTCCCGCTCTACACGCAGGTATCCCGGGCAGGCCTCAGGCTGCATCTGTCCGAACATTCGGGCGACGCCAGCCCGGGCGGCAACATGGTCGTCTATATGAGCGGCGTCGAGGCCTTCCAGCGCGAACTGGCGGCGAAGGACTACCGCTACATGAAGCCCGGGCTGGAAAAGGTCGACGACCGGCTGGAGGTCGAGGTCATCGACCCGTTCGGCAATCGCATCCGTTTCATGCAGATCGTGACGGCCGGCTGACCGGCAGTACCGCTGCGGTTCAGAGCTGTGGCCGGAAGGCATGGCCTTCCGGCTTCTTGCGCCCTTTTTCTTCTAGAGGCCGAGCTGACTCTTGAGGCCCGGCACGGAATCCAGCACCTGGCTGGTCAATTGCGGACCGGCGGCGGTTTTCGCCTGCTGGATCAGCGTGGCGGCGGCCTGCTGGATCTGCGCCATGCTGAGGCCGGTCGATTCCAGCTGCGCGACGCCGTTGACCAGCGCGCCGGCCTTGCCACCGAGGATGCCGCCGAGCGCCGACTGCAGCGAACCGAGCAACCCGCCGCCACCGCTGGCGGGAGCCGCGCTCATCACGTCATATTGCTGGGCGAGCTGGTCGGCGCCCGGCAGCTTGGCGAACCACGGCTCGACCGTGGCGGCGTCGACTTCATGCTGGATGACCGACAGGATGGTGCCGACCACCTTTTCCGTCGTCGGCTGGTCTATGCTGGTTTTCTGCGCAATCGTATTCACAACGTCCTGGGCATTCATGGGGCTCACCTTTCGCCATATCCGTGCCCGTTGCGCGGGCTCCGGCAAAGCATGGAATGGTCGCTCGGACGAGGCCATTCACTTCGTCGTGATTCGACGCTCTGGACGGGCTCCTTATTCTGGCCGGCGTTGACCGCGGGAGTATGACATGACCAGGCCGGCCATCACCCAGGCGATGATCGACGCCTATGACGAATACACGCATCTGACGCTCGACCGTCGCGGCTTCATGGACAAGCTGACCCGCTTGGCCGGCTCCGGCGCCGCGGCTGCCGTCATCGCGCCGCTGCTGTCGGCCAATGCCGCGGCGGCATCCATCGTCGCGGCCGACGATCCGCGCGTGAAAGCGCAGGATATTACCTATCCCGGCAGCAATGGCGCCGTGAAAGCCTATCTGGTGCGGCCTGCGAAACAGGACGGCAAGGCAGGCACGGTTGTCGTCGTGCACGAGAACCGGGGCCTGAACGAGCATATCCGGGACATCGCGCGTCGCGTCGCTCTGGAAGGTTTCGTCGCGCTGGCGCCGGACCTTCTGTCGTCGCTCGGCGGTACGCCGGACGACGAGGACAAGGCGCGCGAGATGATCTCGCAGCTTGATGCCGACCGCACGGTTACCGACGCGGCGGCGTCTATCGCTTTCTTGAAGGCCGACGCCAATGGCAAAGTCGGTGCGATCGGCTTTTGCTGGGGCGGCGGCATGGTCAACCAGATGGCGGTCCACGCGCCGGACCTTGCGGCCGCCGTCGCTTATTACGGCATGCAGCCGAAGGCCGAGGACGTGCCCAAGATCAAGGCGTCGCTGCTGTTGCATTATGCCGGCCTGGACGAACGCATCGACGCCGGCATCGACGCCTTCCGCGCGGCGCTCGACGCCAACAAGAAGGATTACAAGATTTTCGTCTATGACGGCGTCAACCACGCCTTCAACAACGATACGTCGGCGGCGCGCTATGACAAGAAGGCGGCGGATCTCGCTTGGGAGCGCACCACCACCTTCCTGAAGCAAAAACTCGCCTGAACGTCGAGGGGGCTCAGTTGCGCGCCGGCGCCGGCTTGTGCATGGCAACGCCGGCCACCACCAGCGCGACGCCAGCGAGGTCCTTCATCTCGGGTATCTGGCGCAACACGATAGCACCGATCAGTGTCGCCACGGCCGGCAGCAGCGCCAGCATCAGCGCAAAGGTGGCGCGCGGCAGGCGAGCCATGGCGAACTGATCGCAGATGTAAGGAATAACCGAGGAACAGATGCCGACGCCGGCGGCCGCCATCAAAAGCATGGGCGAGGAAAAGGCGGGCAGGGCTTGTCCGAAGCCGACCGGCAGCACGACGACAAAGGCGACCGCCATTGCGGCGCCGAGGCCGGTCAGGCCGCCTGTTTCGGCGCGCGAAACGCGATGGCCGAGCACGATGTAGGCAACGAACAGGCCGCCATTCAGGAAAGCGAAACCCAGGCCGACGGGATCGCTTGCCCAGCGGATGTCGATGAGGATGAGGACGCCAGCGACAGCGACGACCAGCGCCGCGACATTGCGGGCGCTGCGCAGGCCGACCAGTGCCACGCCGATGGTGCCGACGAATTCGATCGCCGCCACCAGCGAGATCGGCAGGCGGTCGAGCGCCAGGTAAAAGGAGCAATTCATGATCGCGAGGCAGACGCCGAAGGCAACCAACAACCGCCTGGTGGCCGCATCGGTATGCGCGAAGGTGCGCCATGGCCGCGTCAACGGCAGGAAGATGAGCGCCGCGACACCGATGCGCAACCAGGCCATGCCAAGCACGCCGATCTGCGCGAAAAGCAGCACCGCGAAAGCCGGACCAAGGTAATGGAAGACGGCGCTGACGAGGAACCAGGCCGGTGCGGGGATGCTGGTCACCAGCCGGCTGGTAGCAAGGGGTTGCGCTTGATCGCTCATGGCATCATCATCGCAGGGAAAACAGCTTTTCCATATGAGCGGATGGTGCCCTGGAAACTCGATATGCCTTGAAAACGGAGATGGTTTTGACCGATGAGACTCGGAAACGAAAATGCCGACATCGATGCGATCGACGTGAAGCTGCTGCGGCTTCTGGAAAAGGACGCGCGGACCAGCATCGCGGAGCTTGCGCGTTCGGTGGGGCTGTCGGCGCCGAGCGTGGCCGAGCGGATCAGGCGGTTGCAGGAAAGCGGCGTGATCGAGGCCTACACGGTGCGCATCAGTTCGACCGCGCTTGGCCTGCCGCTTTCGGCATGGCTGCGTATCAGGCCCGTGCCCGGCCAGCTTGCTACCGTCGCCGAAATCATCCGCGGCCTGCCGGAGATCGCCTTATGCGATCGCGTCACCGGCGAGGATTGTTTCATCGCGCTTGCCCATGTCGGTTCGGTCGCCGAGCTGGAGCGGTTGATCGACCGCATCATTCCCTATGCGATGACCAACACGGCGATCATCCAGTCTTCGCCGGTTACCGCGCGTTCGCCATTGAAGGCGGCGCTGCGCGCGCTTGGGCATGATGCGGAGAGATGATGGGCCGGGACAAGGGCGTGGAAGCCGGCAAGCGTTTCCCGAAATCCACAGTGCCGCCTTGTTATCGCCGCCGCGCGCGAGTTTAGTCTTGCCCCGTGGGCGCGGTCGTTTAAGTCTGTCGGCGCTACTAGAAGCCAGTCAAGGCGATGTCATGGAAAAACCATTCGACCCCAAAGGATCCGGACCCAGAATGGACGATAATTTCGACAAGGCCGCCATCGCCGTCATCATCGTGTTCGGCGCGTTGATCATTGGCGGGCTGATGGCAGCCAACCTCGTCATGGGCCACCGCAACGGCTTCCTTTATGCGCTGGGTGCCGCCGGCACCGCCTGGATCGCCGGCCACATGATCCTGTTCGACCTGCCGCGCGCCTATGCGTTCATGGTGGCGGCGTCCTTCCTTTTGGCCTTCGCCTCGACGCTGTCGCTGGTGACCTGAAGGCGCGGGCGCGAACGGGTTCGCCCAGGAATTTCACACATTCGGCTAAGCATTTGTGGAGAGGCGTGCATGGCGCGCCTCTTTTTGACGTGGCCGGAATTCAACCCGGCCCGCGTTTCGAGCGCGCCTGCTTGAGGATGGCGCGCCAGCGCAGCATGTCAAAAGGGATCGGCTCGTTGGAGTTGGCGATCTGGAAGATTTCGTTGTTGAGGTTCTTCAGCGAACGCCAGAAATCGTAGTCGCTGATGCGCGGGTCGGCGGCCAGCTTGGCCGAGAGAGCCTCGATGTCGATTTTCATGCTCGTCCTTCGGCCGGCTTCCTCCGGCCATCCTCCGCGCTTCGTGCCGGCCTCCCGCTGCCGTGTTTTCGTGCGCGCCGCTGATTCGCTCAACGGCGCGAAACGGCTTCTCCCTGTTCAATATTGATTAAGGTTAACGCAGCCGATGCGGCTTCATCTAGACCGTCTTTCGGCGGATGCCGATCGAACGACCGGCGCGTTCGGGGAGGGCCAGGCCGGCATGGGCGGCGCGCATCGCTTCCACCTTGGCCAGCACATCCGCCGGGAAGGGAGCGACCTTCGGCCCGCTCATGTCGACATGCAGCGAAAGCGATTCGGATGTGGCGGCCAGCCAGCCGTCGACATGGCGGATTTCCTGATAGACGCGCAGCCGCTTCTCATCGTGGTCGAGAAGCTGGAAGGTGGCGGTCACCTTGTGGTCGAGATGCAGTTCCTGCACGTAGCAGACATGCACTTCGGCCGTGTAGATGGTGAGCTTGCGGCCCACGGCATAGTCTGGCCCCATGCCCATCAGCTCGAAGGCTTCGTCCGAACAGCGGTCGAACAGCACGTTGTAATAGGCCATGTTGAGGTGGCCGTTATAGTCGATCCAGTCCTTTTGGATATCCATGACGCGGGAGACAAAAGGGGCGGGGATGGGCATCGCGTAGTTTCCTCTGGCGCTGGACAAAGCCGAATGGCACGGCAGACTACGTGTCCATAAGGTGAGAGCAAGGGCCGCGCTGGTCCATTCGCGGAGGAAAGCATGGCCCTGAGCGACCTCGTATCGGTCGAACGCAACGAGGAAGGTATTGCCGCCGTCCTCGGTATCCTGAAACTGCAGCTCGACGAGCGCTTTCAGACCGGGCAGGCGATCCGCGAGCAGCACGCCCACACCACCACCTATATCCCGACACAGGCGCCGGATGGCGTCGCCTTCTGCGAGACGACGGAAGAGGTACAGGCGGTGGTGCGGGCCTGTGCTGCACACCACGTGCCGGTGATCGCCTTCGGTGTCGGTACCTCGCTGGAGGGCCATGTCAACGCGCCGGGCGGCGGCATCTCGGTCGACCTGTCGCGCATGAACCGGATCCTCGCCGTCAATGCCGAGGATCTCGACTGCCGGATAGAGCCTGGCGTGACGCGCGAGCAGCTCAACCAGTATCTGCGCGACACCGGCCTATTCTTCCCGATCGATCCCGGCGCCAACGCCACTTTGGGCGGCATGGCGGCGACCAGGGCATCGGGCACCAATGCGGTGCGCTATGGCACCATGCGCGAGAATGTCCTGTCGCTGACGGCGGTGATGGCAGACGGCGAGGCGGTGACGACCGGCAAACGCGCCAGGAAGAGCTCGGCCGGCTATGACCTCACTCGGCTTCTGGTCGGTTCGGAGGGCACGCTTGGCATCATCACGGAACTGACGCTGAAGTTGCAGGGCATTCCGCAGGCGATTTCGGGCGGCGTCTGCCCGTTCCCGACGCTGGAGGCGGCGTCGCGGGCGGTGATCCAGACCATCCAGATGGGTATTCCGGTTGCGCGTATCGAATTGGTCAACGCGTTGCAAATGCGGGCGATGAAAGCCTATTCCAAGCTCGATTATCCCGAGAGCCCATGCCTGTTCCTGGAATTCCACGGCAGCGATGCAGGCGTGGCCGAACAGGCGGAGACCTTCGGCATGATCGCCGAGGAAAACGGCGGCGGACCGTTTCTGTGGACCACCGTTGCCGAGGAGCGGACGAAGCTGTGGAAGGCGCGCCATGATGCCTATTGGGCCTCGCTGACCTTGCGGCCCGGCGCGAAAGGACTGTCCACCGACGTCTGCGTGCCGATTTCGCGATTGGCGGAATGCGTGGCTGCAACCGAGGCCGACATCGCCGAGATGGGGTTGATCGCGCCGATCGTCGGCCATGCCGGCGACGGTAACTTCCACGTGCTGGCGTTGATGAACCCGAACGATGCCGGCGAGGTGGCGCTGGTCGAGCGCTTTGTCGCCCGGCTCAACATGCGGGCGATCGCGATGGAGGGCACCTGTACCGGCGAGCACGGCATCGGCCAGGGCAAGGCCGGGTTCCTGAGAGCCGAGCACGGTCGCGGCGTCGACGTGATGCGCCAGATCAAGCATGCGCTCGATCCGCTAAACATCATGAACCCGGGCAAGATCCTGCCGGCCTCGGCCAATCCGCCGCATTGATCGTCCGGACAGGCTCGGCTACTGCCATTTCGTCCAATCGGGAATTTTATGCGCAGAGACGTTCATCGCTGAATGCCGGTCACGACCGGGAGGCCGCAAGGCCGATGCTGGCGCGTGCGCGCCACTCTCTGAAACTAAAAATTCCAAGGACATTTCCATGATAAAAGACCGTGGCGCGACGATCCGCGCCTATCGTGACGATCTCGACCGTGACCGGCTCGCCGAAATCTGGCTGGCGGCGTCGCGGGTCGGCCATCCTTTCCTGAGCGAGACGGAACTGCTCGATCAGCAGGCCAAGGTCAGGAATACCTACCTGCCACAAGCCGAGAATTGGGTCGTCGAGGACAATGGCAGCCAGGTCGGGTTCATCGGCCTGATCGACAATTTCATTGGCGGGCTGTTCGTCGACCCGACCGCGCATGGCAGCGGGCATGGCAAAGCGCTGGTGCTGTACGCCGCAACGCTGAAAGGAACGCTCGACCTGGAGGTCTATGCGGCCAATGTGGCGGCCATAGGCTTCTATCGACGCTTGGGGTTCCTTGAAGTCTCACGAAGCCAGCGGGACGATGAGGGCACATCGCGCGAGGTCGTCCTGATGCAGCGGCCGGCGTCGGAACAAGGCTGTCCCGGCAGATAAAACAAAACGGGCGGAACGGTGAGCCGTTCCGCCCGCCTCTCGGTCACATTGCGGCTAGCAATCGCCGTTGAAGAAGCAGTCGTCCCGACGGCGATCGTCATAGCGACGGTCGTAATAGGGATCGTAGTCGCGGCGCCGTTCGATGATGATGCCGCCGCCATTGTCGTCATAGTAACGACGCACGGGGCGACGGCTAGGCGAACCTTCGCCGAAGACGGCGCGGCACCCACCATCGACCCAGATGGTACCTGAATCACGGTCGTAACCCCAGGTGCGGTTGCGGATGCAGGGGCTGTCCGATTTCTGTCGCAGGATGACGGCGGATCGGAAATCGGCTTGGCATTCGTTGTATTGGTCGCCATTGGACGAACATGTCACGGTGCGCCCGGCGCTGGCCGGTACGGTGGAAACGCCCACAAGGGCGGCAAATCCGATGAGGGAGGCGGCGGCTATTCTGAACACGGTTGGATCTCTATTTCAGTATGAGCTCATTTTATGAAACGCCCCCCGACCCGACAAGACGCGGCCAGGCAGTGCAAGGCGAAACTAGCGCGTGGATTTCGTCATTTTTCCATCAGCGACATTCACGAATGCACCGACAAATGTAATGGATTGCGAGATGCCACTTTATCAACGCAGCATTGCCGTTAGATTGCGGGCACATTTTTACCCAGCGGTTTCGGAGTGATGCTCGCACGCCTGTTCGTTATCTTCGGTGGCCTGTTCGTGCTGGCGCTGCTTGCGGCGCTGGTGGTGCCGCCGTTCATCGACTGGACGGGCTACCGTGCCGACTTCGAGCGCGAGGCGAGTGCCATCCTTGGCCGCAAGGTGACAGTGAAAGGCAGCGCCACGGCGCGGCTGCTGCCGTTCCCGTCGGTGACCTTCACCGACGTGTCAGTGGCGGGCGGTCCCGGCGGTGCTGCTGCAATGACGGTCGACACCTTCTCGATGGATGCGGAGCTGGCGCCGTTCCTGCGCGGCGAGGTGCTGATCTTCGATATGCGGCTGGTGCGACCCAAGGCGACGATCGGCATCGCGGCGGATGGGAAGGTCGATTGGACGGTGCGGCCGTCTTCGCCCTTCGATCCTGCGCAAGTTTCGATCGAAAAGCTGACGGTGACCGGCGGTTCTGTCGAACTGCGCCAGGAGGCGAGCGGCCGCACCCATCTTTTGAGCGATATCAATGCCGTCGTCTCGGCAAAATCGCTGGCCGGACCGTGGCGCATGGAAGGTGCGCTGAAGGCCGACGGCGTGGCCACGCGCGTCAATGCTACGACCGGCAAGGCGGACGGGGCCGGCAAGATCGCGCTGAAGGTCAAAGCCGACCCCGAGGGTTACCCGTTGTCCTTCGAGACAGACGGCACGGCTGGCGTCGAGGACGGCAAGGCGCTTTATGCAGGCCAATTCCGCCTGTTTGGCGACAATGGCGCCCGGCCGGCCGCCGAAGGCAAGCCGGACGCAGGCGCGACGGGCACTGCGGAAGGTGGCAAGGCACCGCCCGGCTATCGGTTGACCGGTAAATTCCAGCTCGATCACAGCAAGCTGGCCGTCAACGAATTCCGTTTCGAGACCGGGCCGCTCGACAATCCTTATTCGGCCGACGGCAAGGCCTCAATCGACCTCGGTGCCGACCCGCGCTTCGCCATCACCGCCAGCGGCGCCCAGGTACAGTTCGACGAGGCATCCGGCGCAGGTCCGGGCGTGACGATGCCGCAACGCGTTGCGGCGCTGGAGCGGGTTCTGCTCGCGCTGCCCAAGCCGGCCATGCCCGGCACGGTCGAGGTGAAGCTGCCGGCGGTGGTGGCGGGTGACACCACGATCCGCGACGTTGCCGTATCGGCCGAACCCACCAGCGGCGGATGGGCGGTCAAATCGCTGGCGGCGACGTTGCCCGGCCGCGCCACATTGGAAGCCGACGGACTGCTCGGCGTCGACGGGGAAGTGCGGTTCACCGGCTCGCTGCTCCTGGCGGTGGCGCAACCTTCCGGCTTTGCCGCCTGGTTGTCGAAAGATGTCGATGAGGCGATCCGCCGCCTGCCTGGAGCGGGATTCCGCGCCAAGGTCGACCTGACCGATGCCCGCCAGAAGTTCGACGACCTCGAACTGGCGCTCGGCAAGGCCAGCTTTCGCGGCAGCCTCGACGCCAACCAGTCGACCGGAGCGAGGCCGGCCGTGGCGATGCAGTTGGAAGGCAGCGCCCTCGATGTCGAAGGGCTGACGGCGTTCGCCTCGCTATTCGTATCGGACAAGGGTTCCAGCCGCTTCGCCGCGAGCGATCTGGACGCCAAGATCAAGGCCGGGCCGGTCAATGCCTGGGGCTTTTCCGCCGACACGCTGGACACTGCGCTGCGGTTGCGCGCCGGTACGCTGGAGATCGACAAATTGTCGATCGGCGGATTGGCGGGCACGGCGGTGAGCGCGACAGGCCGCATCAAGGATTTTCCGGCCGCGCCGACCGGCAGTCTCGATGCTTCGATGCTGGGTGACGACCTGGCACCGCTGATCGACACGGCGGCCAGCCGCTTCCCAGACAATCGGGTGCTGTCGGCGCTGTCAGAGCGCGGCAAAGCGTTTCCGGGGCTGTTCGCCGATGCGCGCCTCGACGTGGTGATGAGCGCGGCCGACAATGGCGACGGCACCACGGGGCTGGCGCTTTCGGGTAAGGGCAAGGTGGGCGGTTCCGCGCTGTCGGTTTCGCTGTCGGCGCATGGGCGCGCGACGGAGCTCGCCAAGGCGCCGTTTTCGCTGACATTCGACGCGAAGAATCCTGACGCCACGGCTCTGCTCGCGCTTTACGGGCTGCCGGCGCTGCCGCTTGGCATGTTGGGCGAAGCGACCACCGACATCACTGCCCGTGGTACGTTGGCCGGCGGCATCGCCACCGCCTTCAACCTGTCGGGACTGGATTTCCGCGCGCGTTTCGACGGGACGCTCACCGACACGCCGCAGGGGCTGGAGGCCAAGGGAAAGACCGGTCTCGACGCTACCGACATCGAGCCGTGGTTGATGAGCACCGGTGTGGTGCTGCCGACCATGGGCATGGGGGCGGCGGTTGGCCTGTCGGCCGATGCAAGCTATGGCAACGGCCAGGCGACGCTTTCCGATCTCAAGGGCGGCGTCGGCGGCACCGCCGTGTCGGGCAATCTGAGCGCGGCGTTTGATGACGGACGGCCGCATCTCACCGGCAAGCTGGCGCTGGATACGCTCGATCTCGACCCGCTGGCGGCGATGCTGTTCGGCAATGACGCATTGGCAAGCGACGGCAGCAACTGGCCGAAGGCGCCCTTTGCCGCCAAACCCGCGATGCAGGCGACCGCCGACCTTGAGTTGAGCGCGGCCACGCTGTTCGCCGGGCCGCTGACAACCGCCCACGACGCCTCGATGTCGCTGAAGCTTAGCGATGATGGGCTCGGTGTTTCCAACCTGACGGCGAAACTGTTCGGTGGCACGATCACCGGTCTGTTCGACCTAAAGAACAATGACGGCAACGGCCTGTTCAGCGGCCAGGCGACGCTTTCCAGCACTGATCTCGCCACGCTGTTGCCGGCTTCGGGTCTGTCGGGCTCCGGTACTTTCACCGCCACGCTTACCAGCAGCGGCAAATCGGTCGACGCGATGGTCGGTTCGCTTGCAGGCTCGGGAACAGCGGCGCTGAGAGGCATGACGATCGCCAACCTCAATCCGGATGCGCTGCCGGCCTTGCTGAGCAAGGCGGACGAGCTCGGCCGCGACATCGATGCGGCGCGGACGGCAGGCTTCGCTCCCGGCATCGTGGGGCAGGGCAGCTACGTTGCACACGATGCCGACATCGCCTTCACCGTGGCCGGGGGCGTGCTGCGCGCGCCGCCCGTCAGCTTCGAGACACCGGCCTCGACACTGTCGGCGGAGCTTTCCGCTGATCTCGTCAAGGCAACGGCCACCGCGCGCGGTACGCTGACCTATCGCCCGGGCGACGAGGCGCTTGTCGGCTCCGAGCCGGCGCTGAACTACAGCATCGACGGACCGATAGCGGCACCGGCGCGCGCGTTCGACAGCGCGCCGCTGGCGCAGTTCCTGACGCAGCGGGCGCTGGAGAAGGAGCAGCAGCGGGTGGAGGCGATGCAGGCGGTTTTGCTGGAGAAGCAGAGGTTGCGTCGCGAAGCGCGCTACTATGTGGCGTTGCAGGAAGAGCGCGATCGCGCCGAGGAAGCAAGGCGCAAGGCGGAAGAAGAGGCCAGGCAAAAAGCGGAAGCGGACGCCAGGGCTGCCGCCGAGGCCAAGGCGAAGGCCGACGCGGAAGAGAAAGCCCGCGCCGAACAGGCAGCGGCCGCAGAGGTCGAGCGGCGCAAGGCGGAAGCGGCGATCAGACTGGCCGTTGAGGAAAAGGCCAGGCTGGAGGCGGAACGCCGGGCTGCCGAGCAGACGCCAACTGTCGTGCCTGCGCCGCGTGCCGAGCCCGTTCCGGCCCCGACACCAGTGCCCAAATCGGCGCCCAAACCGGCGCTGGAGCCGTTTTCGATTCGGGATTTCTTGAAGTCGCTGCAGTAGCGCGAAAAAGCCGGGCCATCGTGACTGTGCCAAGCAGGCGCGGCTGCGGACTATGGCCAATGAAGGGAGGCTGCGATGAACGATGTCAGCGTGAGGCTGGCCGATGTCGACGATGCCGAAGCCTTCAGGCAGATCCGTATCGAAGCGCTGCGGCTGGAGCCTTCGGCTTTCGCCAGCCGGGTGGAGGACTGGGAGGTTTTGCCAGACGAGGAATGGCGGCGGCGCATTGCCGCCAACCCGGTCTTCATCGCCTTTCGCGGCGCCGAGCCGGTCGGCCTGATGGGATTGTTGCGGGAGCAGTCTTCGAAATCGCGCCATCGCGCTACCATCGTCATGGTCTATGTGCGGACCAGTGAGCGCGGCACCGGCATGGCCAAGGCACTGCTCGACACGCTCGCCGAACATGCGTGCGGCATCGGCATTCTGCAGCTCGAATTAACTGTCAACGCCGACAATGACCAGGCGCAACGTTTCTATGAACGCGCCGGGTTTGTCCCGTTCGGCCGCATTCCAGCCGGCGTGATCCACGAAGGCACGGAGATCGACGAGGTGATGATGGCGAGACGTATCGGCTGACGGGGAAAACCGCCGGCTGGAGCAGCTCTCTCTGAGCCTCAAAGATAGGCGAAGCCGGCAGCCAGCAGGCCGATCACGCCCAGTGCCAGCGACCCGTGCCATGGCCAGCGTCGCCCGCGCATGATGATGGACAATGTGGCGATGGCGATGGCGATGTGCAGCAAGGTTACAGCCAGCGTCAGGATGTGATGGCGGCGCGTGTGCAATTCGCTGTCGGTCAGCTTTTCGTCGACCTGCTGCTCCAGGGCTTTCGCGTCGGCCTGGATCTTGGCGCTGTCTTGCTCGTTGCGCTTGGCGTTGGCGGTCATCGCGTCCGCCGTTGGCCCGCCTTGCGCCGCAGCCACTTCGTAAAGGTTCTTCTTGATGCTTTTGGCCTGATAGAAGGCCCATTGGTCGCTCGCCTTGTTCTGCAGATAGGCGGCGTCGCTCTTGTCGTTGATCGCCTCGGCGGTCTCAAGCGATTCAAAGCTGCCGACGGTCGCCGCCAACACCGCAAGCACAGCGATCGTCACCGAAACGGTGATGAGGAAGGGGTTGCCTTCGCTTGCCGCATGTTCAGCGTGTTCGGCCTGTTCCAGATGTTCCTGCGTGGCATCTTCCATCGTCATTCCCCCCAAATTGCCGGAAGTCGCCGTTTCCGAACCGACCGCCGCGTATCGCAGCGGCGTGCGTCAGGCAGGTCGCCGCCGGGCGCGGCCTGGTCGTCGTCAGGTCATTGCGCCGGCTGCGTGGCCTGTGCGGGCGCCGTCTGCTGTTGCTGAAGTTCCTGCTGATGCTTCAGCTTGCGTGCCGCCACCTGCTTTTTATGCAGGGCATGGCCGGCGACGCAGCCACCAACCGCGCCGACGACGCCGTGGTGTCCAGCATAGTGCCCGGCCACGCCGCCCGCAACGGCTCCGGTCAGGCAGCCCACGGCCCCTGCCTGGGAAACCGGCATGGCGAATATGGTTGCGATCATTCCTGCAAGCGCCAGGTTTTTCATCGACACACCCTTGTGGTTGTGTTGCAGCGAGTCCCTTACACGCGATGATGCGGAAGCGATTGTGGCGCGATTGCGACTGGCGGCGGTGCTCTCGCGGATGTGATCGAAGCGGGCAGACTTGTCGGCACGAGCGTTAGTGTCCCGTGCCAGCGCCTCGTTTCACCCAATCCAGCACGTAGAGCCGCAGGGCTGAGGAAAGATTGGCCTCGCGCGGGCGGGTTTCGTCGATCTCGGCGACCAGGGCCGCGACGGTGATCGTGCGGTTTTCCGCGATGGCTACGAGCTCGTCGTAGAACGGCTTTTCCAGGGAATAGGACGTGCGATGGCCGCGAATGGTGACAGAGCGTTTTTCGACCAGGCTCACGTCTTCCAGCTCAGTTCCGGTCCGGGGAGGGCGGCTTGCTATCGGGCGCCGGTTCGCGGCGATGGCCTTCGACGAAGTTGGCGGCGCGCTCCGCTTCCAGCCGCTCGCGCTGCTTCTCGGTCTTGCTGCGACCATGTAGGATGCGATTGCGCTCGGCTTCGGCGCTACGATCTTCGCGCGCCTTGCTTTTTCTGAGCTGGCGGAGATTGACGATCTCGGCCATGCGCCGCTGGCCCTACTTCTTGCGGAAGGCGTCGAGCGAAACGACTTCGGCGCCCTTTCCTGTGGCCGGCTCTTCGGCTGGCGGCACTTCGGGTTCCGCCGCCTTCTTCTTCGACGTTGTCTTCTTTTCCGGCGCGAGCGCGACCGGTGCCACGACAGGCTTTTCCTCGATCTCGGCCAACGTCTCGGTCTTGACGTCGAATTCCAGTTCGAAATTCACCGAGGGATCGTAGAAGCCGCGCACGGCGGAGAAGGGGATCTCGAGCTTTTCGGGGATATCCGAGAAAGACAGGCCGATCTCGAAGCCGGCTTCGGTCACCTTCAGGTCCCAATACTGGAACTGGATGACGATCGTCATCTGTTCGGGATAGCGTTCGCGCAGGCGCGTGGAGATGCGTACGCCGGGCGCCCCGGTCAGGAAGGTGATGAAGAAGTGGTGGTTTCCGGGCAGGCCGGTGCGTGCGACTTCGGCCAGAACCTTGCGCATGACGCCGCGCAGGGCTTCCTGGGCCAGAATGTCGTAGCGGATGTGGTCGTCGGCCATATGCCAGGGCGGTTCCGTTGAATCGTCCGCATAGCTGTAATCAAGCTTGGCGGGCTCGTAAACCGGATATAGGCCCGGCTCCGTTCAAGCCAGCGTGCTTCAGCGTTTTTTGGCGTGATGGTTACCGTTTGGATCAGACCGCAACGGCTTCGCGCAACGAGCCGGCTGGCTGGCGTGCGCCATAGGCCCGCAGGAAGGCGCGCACGCCATTTGTGGCGGACCGCAGCACTTCTTCTTCAGTCGGCTGGATGCCCATCATGAAGGCAATCTGCAGTTCGGCATTGACGAGAGCGATGAAATGGCGAGCGGTCACGTCTGGGTCTTCGATGGCAAGATGGCCGGCAAAGGCGAGGCGGGCAAAACGCGCCGCCAGCGCCGACAATGTCGTGCCAGGGCCGTTTTCGCGCCATTCAGCGAACAGTTCGGGATAGCGTTCGCTCTCGGTCTGGATCAGTTTGCGCAGGAATTTGCCATCGCGGCTGCAGATGCAATTGCGGTTCATGCGCACGGCATAGGCGATCAGGTCGGCCTCGAGATCCTTCGGTTGATCCGGGAAAGTGGCGAGCGTAGCGAAGCTCTCGGCATTCAGCCGTTCAGTGAGTTCGCGCACAACGGCGACGAACAGCTTCTCCTTGTCGCCATGATGGTTGTAGACCGTCTGGCGCGAAACCCCTGCTTCGACCGCGATCAGGTCGATGTTGGCCCCTGCAAAACCTTCCCGGCAAAACACCTTGGCGGCGGAGGAGATGACCGAAGCGCGCTTGGCTTCATGGCCGCGTGGCGGGAAGGTGTCAGCAGAAATCGTCTGGCTCATGGAAATCTATATAGTCGTGATTGACAATTTAGACAAGGATGTCTAATTTTCTGGACTGTGAATTGAGGGAATCGACACACCGTTGTCGGTATCTCGAGGGATGGAACGTCCTGGGGTTGGACACCGCATTGCGGTGTCAACCAGATTGAAAGAGCCATATTATGAACGCGCATTTCCTCCGCACCGCGGTGTTGCTTGGCCTTATGTCTGCCGTCGGCGCCTTCGCCGTCGACATGTATCTGCCGGCGCTGCCTTCGATCGGTGCTGATCTCAAGGCCAGCACGTCCGCCGTGCAGATGAGCCTTCTGATCTTTTTCCTGTCGATGGGTTTCGGCCAGATCGTCGTCGGGCCGCTGTCCGACATGTATGGCCGCAAGCCGCCGCTTTATGTCGGCCTTGCCCTGTTCATCGTCGGTGGTGTCGGTTCCGCGATGGCGCCGAACATCGAATGGCTCATCGCGTTCCGTTTCCTGCAGGGGCTGGGTGCCAGTGCCGGCATGGCCATACCGCGTGCCGTTGTGCGCGACATGCATACAGGCAATGAAGCCGCCAAGCTGATGTCCCTGCTGATGCTGGTGTTTTCGGTGTCGCCGATTCTGGCGCCGCTGTCCGGCAGCCTGATCATCGAAAGTCTCGGCTGGCGTGCAGTGTTCTGGGTGCTGACGGGCGCTGCTGTGATTGCCATCGTGCTTTTGGCTACGGCACAGAAGGAAACGCGGCCGGTCGAGGACCGTGTAGGATCATCCTTCGGCACGGCGCTGAAGAGCTACTGGTTCCTGCTCAAGGATCGCAATTTCCTTGGCCTGACTGCCATCGGCGGCTTCGGCATCGCCTCGTTCTTCGTCTATCTGGCAAGTTCGTCCTTCATCCTGATCGACCATTACGGCCTGTCGCCATCGCTCTACAGCGTGTTCTTCTCGATCAACGCCGTTGCCTTCATCGGCATGTCGCAGATGACCGGCTGGCTTGCTGACCGGTTCGGGTTGAAGCGCGTCGTGAAGGTTGCCGTCGTCGGCTACGCCACCGCCATGGTGGTGCTGTTGGCAGTGATGGCATCGGGCATCGACCAGCTGGGCGTGATGGCGAGCCTGCTGTTCATCGGCTACGGCTTCCTCGGCCTCGTCATCCCGACCACGTCGGTGCTGGCCATGGAAGAACACGGCACCATCGCCGGTACTGCCTCAGCGCTGATGGGCACGCTGCATTTCGCCATCGGTGCGGTGGCGATGGGCGTCGCCGGACTGTTCTTCGACGGCACGCCGCTGCCGATGGTGGCAGGCATCGCGCTGGCCGCTGTCATCGCCTTCGTGCTGACGCAGGTCACCCTCGGCCGTGCCCGTCAGGCGGTCGAGGCGCCGGCGGAATAAGTCTCTCCCAAGACTGATCGGAAGGGCCGGACAATTGTCCGGCCCTTTTGTTTGTGCGGCGAAAAGCTGATGCAGCGCCCGAATGTCGCGGCTTTTAGGCGCCGCGCTATCGTCTTGTTTACCCGTGCCGTGTAGATGTCGGGCCGCATTGGACGCGGGCAACGGGCGCGGGCGAAAACCTTGAAGTTCATTCCTTCGGCATTGCTGCTGCTTTTCGCGGCCAGCTTTTTCAGCGTCTGGCTGCTTGACCGGCGGCGCCGGCATCTCGTGCTGTTTTCGCTGGCCTTCCTGTCGGTCAGTGCCGGAACGGTGGTGCAACTCGCATTGTGGCCGTCCGACATCGGCCTCAACAGCCTGGCCTGCGCAGTGCTCTACACGGCAGGGCCATTGTTCCTGGCCGAAGGCGTGCTTTCGCGCTCGGGCAAGCGGATGCCACTCCTCGAACATGCCGCCTGGATGGCATTGATGGTCGGGTTGCTCGGCTATTTCTATTATGTCGTGGACAATCTCCAGATCAGGGCCTGTGCGCTCAATCTCGGCATGGCCGGTATCGTGCTCAGCGCTGCCTGGAAGCTGCGGCATCTCACACGCGGCAGCACCATCGACAAGGCGATGCTGTGGCTCCTGTCCGGTCTTTCGCTGACCTTCGTGGTGCGCACACTGCTTACCGGTGGCTCGGTGCCCACTAGTGACATCGCCGCCTTCTTCGAATCGCCATTCTGGCTGTGGGCGCAGTTCGCCATGTCGGTGCTCGGCGTGGCGATGGGGCTCGGCCTGCTGGTGGTGGTGTGCGCCGACGTGGTGCTCGGTCTCAAGAGCGAACGTGACAGCGACCTCTTGACCAGCCTGCTCAACCGGCGTGGTCTGGAGGCGCGCGCGGTCGAGGTTTTGTCCGGTGCCGTGCGCAATCCCCTCAGCGTTGTCGCCTGCGACATCGACCGGTTCAAGTCGATCAATGATCGCTTCGGCCATGCCGCAGGCGACGTCGTGCTTTCGACCGTTGCTGGAATCATTCGCGAGCAGGTGCGGGTAAAAGATCTCGTGGCGCGCATCGGCGGCGAGGAGTTCGTCATCCTGCTCAGGGATTGTTCGACGGACGATGCCTATATGCTGACTGAGCAACTCAGGGCCGCGATCGCCAGCTGCGAACTGGCCGGTCTGCCGGCAGGGTTCAAGGTCACTTGCAGTTTCGGCATCGTCGAGTGCCGTGCCGGCGAGGACCTTTGGGACGCGATCGGCCGCGCCGACAAGATGCTCTACGCGGCCAAACATGCCGGGCGCAACCGCACGCTGGCCGAAGGCGCCAGGCTGCCGCGCGCGGCCTGATGATATCGGGTCGTGACGGCTGTGGTCGCTTACGGCTTCTTCAATCGTTGAACGATGAAGGCGAGCCGCTCCTCGACCGATGCGTGAGGCAAGGTGATCAATTGATAGCCATAGCGCGGATAGGTGTCGGCCAGGGCGTCGTAGGTGCGCTGGGCTTCCTCGATGCCCTGCTTGCGTTCGGCATCCTGGGTGAAGATCTCCGGCCAAGGCGGCGCGATGAAGACGCGGCGGTTGTAGCGGAAATGCCCAGCCGCCTTCTGCATGTGCGCCGGTGTGGGCAGGCCGCACAACTTTAGATAGGCCAGTGTGTCCGGCACGCCGCGATCGAAGAACACAGGCCCGTCCTGCCTGGCGGCGGCGCGGTGGGAGCGCAATTCCCACGCGAGCATCAATTCAGCGAACAATGCCTTGTTGTCCCAGGGCAGGGCGGATCCGCCGACCGCCGACTGGTCCTGGATGATGTTGCGTCCGGCCTCGGGCGCGGTGGCATAACCACGCGCGGCAAGCGCTTCGATGAGCGTGGTCTTGCCTGAGCCGGGACCGCCGGTGAGCACGATGAAATGATCGGTTTGGTTCTGCATGGCTGTCTTCCCAGGAGTTTGGTGGCGCAAGCCGGACGGCGCGCGGCTCGACGAAAGGCATTTCGATGTTTCGGGAGGGATGCGCCTGGCGCTGGCCTGTCTGCAGGCAATGCGGCCAAAGATGGCCGGGTGGCGTGCGGCGGCTTTTTGGGGGGAGTTTGGGGAGGAGGAGAAGTGGAGGCTTCTGTTGCCAGGTGCCTCCGGACCCCGCCTAGAGGTGCGAACCGCTAGGGCTTGATTTGAAGCGTTCGCGCCGCATTAAGCAGCGAGACGAGCTTCCGCATAGTTGTCGTTGGCAACTATAAGTTTAGCCCGATAACGGTGGTACAATGCCGGGCAAAAGTACGATCTTTACACCTTCGTCGATCCTATTTCGCCCCCAGCAAAAGCCGCTCCCTCGGGGAGACAGCGGTTTTTGGTGGAGGCGCCGGGTACCGCCCCCGGGTCCGAACGGCTTATTTCATCGCCTGTTTATCGCCATAGTCGGTCGAGCCGACGAAACGAATATAGGGGGCGCGATCGGAAAATGAAAGGCTGCTTTCGCGGATCGATGCTGTGCCAATCGATGTTGTGAGGCTTGACTTGCGCAAAAGCGCAACCGAAGGTTTGGGTCGGTGAGGAGAATCCGGTTGTGTCCGGGTTCGCGGCTTATTCCAGTTGCTCTCACCGGACAGACGCATGGCTCCGATGAGGGGAATTCCTGATGAGCGATTATCTTGCAGACGTGAAGAAATATGACGCCGGCGCCAGCGCCGAAGTTGTCGAAAAGATCGTGAAGCACCTGGGCATCGCGCTCCGGAACCGCGATTCCTCGCTGGTGTCCTGCACCGACCCGGAAGAGCTCAAGCGCGTGAGAGACAGCTGGGTGGGCAAGAAGCTCGGCATCGCCGACGCCAAGAAGGCCGACGCAGCGATCGAGAAGACCTGCAAGGCCATGCATGCCGACCACAGCAAGGGCCGCGTGACCTTCTACTATCTGGTCGCCAAGGATCTCGGCAAGCTCGGCTCGCTCTAAGCTTCAGAGACACGTTGGATGTGTATCCGGCGCGGTATCGCGCCGGAAGGCTGTGGTTTGGCGTGCCTGGGCGATAGCCCTGCGGCGGCGGGTCGGTTATGATCGACAGCGACGCAAATCCCGCGAATCAGGGCAATAGCGATGCGCCAATATCTGGACCTGCTGAACCATGTGATGGAGCATGGCACCAACCGGGGCGACCGCACCGGCACCGGCACACGCTCGGTGTTCGGCTATCAGATGCGTTTCGATCTGGCCGACGGCTTCCCGGTGCTTACCACCAAGAAACTGCACCTGAAGTCGATCATCCACGAACTTCTGTGGTTTCTGGCCGGCGATACCAACATCAAATATCTGAACGACCACGGCGTCACCATCTGGGACGAGTGGGCGGATGCCAAGGGCGATCTCGGCCCGGTCTATGGCAAGCAGTGGCGCTCCTGGCCGGATGCGCATGGCGGCACCATCGACCAGATCGAAAATCTGCTCCGCGAAATCCGCTGCAATCCTTATTCACGCCGGCTGATCGTCTCGGCATGGAATCCGGCCGAGGTGGAGGCAATGGCGCTGCCGCCCTGCCACTGCCTGTTCCAGTTCTACGTTTCGGACGGACGGCTGTCATGCCAGCTCTACCAGCGTTCCGCGGACATCTTTCTCGGCGTGCCGTTCAACATCGCTTCCTATGCGCTGCTCACCATGATGGTGGCGCAGGTGACGGGGCTGAAACCCGGCGATTTCGTGCACACGCTGGGTGACGCGCACATCTATTCCAACCATTTCGAACAGGCGCGCGAGCAGTTGCAGCGCAAGCCGAAAACACTGCCGACGATGTGGATGAACCCCGAGGTGAAGGACCTTTTCTCCTTCCGCTTCGAGGATTTCCGTCTTGAGAACTACGTCGCCGACGCGACGATCAAGGCACCGATCGCGGTGTAATCGCCGCCGGCCAGCCGAATGGCTGCGGGGCGATCGTTTCAGCCCACTTCGAAGTCGCCGGCCTGCGGCGGAGCGATAGGCGTGAACAGCGTGCGGTCGGGTTTCAGGTCGAGCAATGGCGTGCCGTCGAGGCAGTCTATGCCGCGGACCAGAACGGTCGATCCCTCGACGTCGACCAACGTGACGATGGACGTGCCGATCGGGTTCGGCCTGACCGGCGAGCGCAGGGCGAAAGTACCGCGCGCACTGCCGTCATTGGCCGGGCTCTGCCTGACGAGGTCGCGGCGCGACAGATGCAGCCAGTAAAGTACTTCCAGCCGCTCGAACTGTTCGATGCCGGCCAGCGCCTGTTGCCAGAGCGGGAAGACCTCGATGTGGCAGACCGGACCGTCGGCGCGGCCCTGGCGCGGCGTCACCAGCCGCGAGGTCCAGGGTGTGCGGATGGTGCCGATGAAGACGAGCCCGGCATCCGTCGCCGCGGGCGCTTCGACGGCGATCTCGCCTTGGCGGATTTCGTTCTCGCGAACCAAATCAGTCGATGCCGACCATCACGTCGGATGCCTTGATCACGGCATAGGCCTGCTTGCCGACGGCGAGGCCAAGATCGGCGACGGCCTCGTTGGTAATCGAAGCGGTGACGACGGCGCCGCCGATGTCGATGCGGACATGCGAGGTGGTGGCACCCTTGGTGATCTCGACGATCTTGCCCTTCAAGGTGTTACGCGCGCTGATTTTCATGGAAAATTCCTTCGTTCGTTTCTGTCCGCCCCGCAGTGTCGCGCGGGCGGCCAAAATAGCCTGCCGGACAGCCGCACCACAACGTATTTTCAGTGAAACTCTTTTCCTGAAAAATGTGCAAAAGCCTTCCCTTTGTTATGTTCATATGAATATATCGCTCCGAGCCAAAGGCTGGACGGGTCTGCAAAATCAGGGAGAGGTTCGATGATGAAACGTAATGGTTTGGTGCTGGCGGCGCTGGCTGCCGGCAGCATGGCCGCGATGCTGGCGGCACCGGCGCGGGCTGATGAGCAGGTGGTGGTGTTTGCAGCCGCCAGCCTCAAGAACGCGCTCGACGCGGTCAATGTCGCTTGCGAGAAGGAAGTCGGCGAGACCGCCAAGATTTCCTATGCGGCCAGCTCGGCGCTGGCCAAGCAGATCGAGGAAGGCGCGCCGGCCGATGTGTTCATCTCGGCCGACCTCGACTGGATGAAATATCTGTCCGACAAGAAGCTGACCAAGGCCGATACCGAGGTGAAATTGCTCGGCAACGAGATCGTGCTGGTGGCGCCGAAGGATTCCAAGGCCGAGGTGAAGATCGCCAAGGGGTTCGATCTCGCCAAGGTGATCGGCGACGGCAAGCTCGCCATGGGTGATTTCAAGGCGGTGCCGGCCGGTAAATACGGCAAGGCGGCGCTGGAATCGCTCGGCGTCTGGTCTTCGGTCGAGGGCAAGGTGGCGCAGGCGGAGAACGTCCGCGCGGCCCTCAAGCTGGTCGCCACGGGCGAGGCGGCGGCGGGCATCGTCTATCAGACCGACGCCAACGCCGAGAAGGGCGTCAAGGTCATTGGAACCTTCCCGGAAGAGACGCATCCTCCCATCGTCTATCCGGCCGCCCAGACGGCAGCTTCCAAGGACAAGGATGCCCCCGCATTCCTGAAGTGCCTGCGATCTGCTAAGGCAGGCGAACTCTTCAAGGCGCAGGGGTTCACGGTTCTCGCGCCGACCCAGTAAGGCATAGCACTACCGAATGAACTGGCTGCTGGACCTCACGCCCGACGAATGGAATGCGGTCCGGCTGTCGATCAAGGTGGCGACGGTGGCGATGCTGGCCAGCCTTCCGGCCGGCATCGCGGTCGCGTTCTTGCTTGCGCGCGGTCGCTTCTGGGGCAAGACCCTCCTCAATGGTGTCGTGCATCTGCCGCTGATTTTGCCGCCGGTCGTCACCGGCTACCTGCTGCTGCTCGCCTTCGGCCGGCGCGGTCCTGCCGGAGCTTTCCTGGCGGAGCATTTCGGCATCGTCTTTTCCTTCCGCTGGACCGGGGCCGCACTTGCCTGCGGGGTGATGGGTTTTCCGCTGATGGTGCGGGCGATCCGGCTTTCCATCGAGGCGGTGGACCGCAAGCTGGAAGCCGCCGCCGGTACACTTGGCGCCAATCCAGCCTGGGTATTCGCTACCATCACGCTGCCATTGATCCTGCCGGGCATGATCGCCGGCGCCATCCTGTCCTTTGCTAAGGCGATGGGCGAATTCGGTGCGACGATCACCTTCGTCTCCAACATTCCCAACGAGACACAGACGTTGCCGTCGGCCATCTACACGTTCACGCAGGTGCCTGGCGGCGACGAGGGCGCTTTGCGGCTCACCCTCATCAGCATCGTCATCTCAATGGGCGCACTCGTCGCCTCGGAGGTGTTGGCGCGGCGACTCGGTCGGCGGATGGACATCGAATGAGTGTCTCGGTCGACATCGGTCACCATCAGGGCAGCTTTGTTCTTGATGCGGCCTTCGAAAGCACGGGCCGACTGACGGCGCTGTTCGGGCCGTCCGGTTCCGGCAAGACCTCGTTGATCAACGCGATCGCCGGGCTGATCCGCCCGCAGCGCGGCCGCATCGCCGTCGACGGGCGGGTGCTGGTCGACACCGGCGACGGAGTTTTCATACCCAAGCACAAACGCCGCATCGGCATGGTGTTCCAGGATGCGCGGCTGTTTCCGCATCTGAGCGTGGCGGCCAATCTGCGTTACGGGCGCTGGTTCGCGCCGGCCGCGGAGCGCTACGGCGATATCGGCGCGGTGGTCGAGTTGCTCGGCATAGGCCATTTGCTGGATCGGCGGCCGGCCGGGCTTTCCGGCGGCGAGAAGCAGCGCGTGGCGATCGGGCGGGCATTGCTGGCCAGCCCGAGATTGCTTTTGATGGACGAGCCGCTTGCTTCGCTGGACGAGGCGCGCAAGACTGAGATCCTGCCCTACATCGAACGTCTGCGCGACGAGACCAAGGTGCCGATCGTCTATGTCAGCCATTCGGTGGCGGAAGTGGCGCGGCTGGCGAGCGACGTGGTGGTCATGGCGCAAGGCAAGGTCGCCGCCTCCGGTCCGACCGCCGCGATCATGCAGCGGCTTGATCTTCTGGCGCATGAAGAGCGGGGCGAGGGCGGTGCCGTTCTGGACACGCATGTGCTGCAGCACGACCAACGGTTCGGCATGAGCGTGCTTGGCTCGCCGGCCGGCGAAATCCACGTGCCTTATCTGCAAGCGGCAGTCGGTCACCCGGTCCGGCTGCGTATTCGGGCCCGCGACGTGATGATCGCCACTGAACGGCCGCAGGGACTGAGCGCCCTCAACGTGCTGGCTGGCCGCATTGCCGCGATCGAGCCTGGCGAGGGCGCGGCGGTCGAGGTCAGGATCGATTGCAACGGAGTGGCCGTCATGGCGCGCGTTACCCGGCAGTCGCAGCATGCGCTGTCGCTGGCTCCTGGGCTCGACGTCTTCGCCGTCATCAAGACCGTCAGCTTCGACGAAGCCAATGTGGCGGCCACGCCAAGGGCGGAATTCGACGCGTGATGACGCTCTTGCGACGGCATGTCGCTATTCTCCCGTGGAATAACGAATGATCTTTTGACGTGGCGGCATCGACGCCCCAGACCGGGAGGAAGAACAATGCCGTCGCTCAGTCTGAGGATCAATCTCGATCCCGACGGTCGCATCGGGCCGGGCAAGATCGAACTCCTGGAGCAGATCGCCGCCTTCGGGTCGATTTCGGCCGCCGCGCGCGGCATGGAGATGTCCTACAAGCACGCCTGGGACCTGGTGGAAGACATGAACCGCGTCTTCGGCAAGCCGCTGGTGGCGGCGCAGACTGGCGGCCGCAAGGGCGGTGGCGCCCAGCTGACACCTGTCGGGCTGGCGGTTGTCAGCCGCTATCGCGCCATCGAGCGCGCGGCGACGGCGGCCGCAGCCGCGCATATGGACGCGCTGCAGGCGGAGATCGATGCCGGATGAGCAACGGCGTTGCGGTGGGCAGGTAGAGGCGCCGGCTACTCAGGCTTGCGCAGCAGATAGGTGTCCATGATCCAGCCCTTGCGCTGGCGGGCGTTTTCACGAGTGCGGACGATCTCGTCCTCGACGTCGCCGAGCCGGCCCTGGATGAGGATTTCGTCCGGCGTGCCGAGATAGGCCCCCCAATGGATGATGGCATCCTTGTCCGAGACAGTCTGAAAGGAACATTTGCCGTCCAGCATCACCACGGTGCTGGTGGCATTGCCGGGTAAGCCTTCTTCGGTCAGCCGGCGGCCCGTGGTCACCAGGAAGGGGTCGCCAATGCGGTTGAGCGCCATCCTGTGGCCGGCTGCCAGCGCCTGGATGGCGGTGATGCCGGGGATGACTTCCAGCTCAAAGGAGACATTGCCGCGCCGGGTGACGCGCTCAAGGATGCGCAGCGCTGAATCGTAGAGCGACGGGTCGCCCCAGATCAGGAAGGCACCGCAGCCGTCCTCGCCGATTTCATCGCGCACCAGCCGCTCGTAGATGCCGGCGATTTCCTCGTGCCAATCGTCGACCGTGGCGAGATAGGATAGCGCCGGCTCGGCGCGAACCGGTACGTCGAATTCGACGCGGCGGGAGTTCGGATTGGTGACGAAGCGGTCGCAGATCGCGCGGCGCAGGTCGGCGAGCTCGTTTTTCTTCGCACCCTTGTCGGGAATGAAAAGCACATCGGCTCGGTTCAGGCCGTTGATGGCCTGTACCGTCATATGTTCGGGATTGCCGGCGCCGATGCCGATGACGAGAAGCCTGCGCATGGGCGCTGTCCTGCCCGATCGCAGACGACCTGTCCAGTGTTGGCACCGGGTCGGCGGCCGGTCTTGGCGACGACGGAAGGGCTTTGAACGGGCGGTCGAAGCAAGTAGGGTCGGACAGGCTTGTTGGGAAGGGAATCGCTTCGATGGTCCGCATTGCGCTGACGCTCGGCCTCGCGCTTGTCGCGGCTCCTGCCTTCGCCAACGATTCCACCGCGGAACTGGGTGCCGGCGGGTTGATCCTGTCGCGCAACGACGTCGTCTCGATGGACAGCGAGGACCTGTTCATCTCGCGCGACAAGGTGACGGTGGACTATGTCTTTCGCAATACGTCGGACAAGGATGTCTCGACCGTCGTCGCTTTTCCCTTGCCGGAAATCGAGGCCAATCCCTATGAGATGCCATCCATTCCGGATGAAGGCAGCGACAATTTCCTCGGCTTCGAGGTGACGGTTGACGGTGCATCCGTCAAACCCGAACTGGAGCAGAAAGCCTTCGCGGTCGGCGTCGATGTCGGCGCGGAGCTTAAGGCGCAGAACGTACCGCTCTATCCTTATGGCAAGGTGGTGCTGGATGCGCTCGCCAAGCTGCCGCAACAGGTGGCCGACGACTGGCTGGCACGCGGCATCATCGTCATGGACGACTTTGACGACGGTACCGGCTGGAAAAGCGTGCGCTCGCCCTTCTGGCAGCTGCGCTCGACTTTCTGGTGGCGTGCGACCTTCCCGGCCAACAAGGCCGTGCATGTCGCGCACCGTTACAAGCCGAGTGTCGGCGCCACGGCGGGCCTGAATTTCTTCTACGACGGTAAATTCCAGGGCGAGTATGACAGCTACAAGCGCACCTACTGCATGGACAATGCCTTCGAGGCCGGTGTGCGCAAGGCGCAACAAAATAATACCGACGCCGTCCCGCAGCTTTATGAAAGCCGTATCGCCTATATCCTGACAACCGGCGGCAACTGGGCGACCGGCAGCATCGGCAAATTCAAGCTGACCGTCGACAAGGGCGACGCGCAAAGCCTGGTTTCGTTCTGCGGCGATGGTGTCCGCAAGGTCGGGCCGACCACCTTCGAAATGACCGCGGAGAATTACGTGCCGGAGCGCGACATCAACATATTGCTGCTCGACCGGCCCGACAGCGAAGGCGGAACCGGCAACTGATGTTTGTGTCCATTCATGTCGCGATTGCCGAGAATGGCGTGATCGGGCGCGAGGGCGGTTTGCCCTGGCGCCTGTCCACGGACCTGAAGCGTTTCAAGGCCGATACGCTGGGCAAACCCATCGTCATGGGGCGCAAGACCTGGGACAGTTTTCCCAGGCGCCCACTGCCGGACCGGCTGAATATCCTGGTAACCCGGGACGCGGCATTGCGCGCCGACGGCGCCGAAGTGGCGCATTCGCTGGAGGACGCATTGACGCTGGCGCGTATCCGCGGGCGCTGCATGGCGGGCGTCGACGAGATTTGCGTGATCGGCGGGGCGCAGATCTATGCCCAGGCATTGCCCTTGGCCGACCGGCTGCACGTCACCCACGTGCTAGCGGCGATCGACGGCGATGCTTATTTTCCGGTGATTGATCCACAGGTCTGGCGCGCTGTCTCGTCGCTCGACGTGCCGGCCGGCGAGAAGGACAGCCATCCGACCCGTCACGTCGTTTATGAGCGTCGTACCGGCTGACCGGGGACAAAGCGTCGCGGTCGAAGCGGATGGAAGAAGAGTGGCTTGGGACCCCGACGCGTTGAAAGCGCGTCATGGCATCCCTATAGAAGGACAGTACGGATTTGCGCCGACTTTCGGCGCATGAGGGATTCCAGCGAAAGGACATTCATGCCCTGGAACGACAAAAGTGGCGGCGGAGGCGGCCCCTGGGGAGGCGGCGGCGGTAACAACCAGGGCCCATGGGGGCAGGGACCGCGCGGTCCCGGCGGTCCACAGGGCTCGCCCCCCGATCTCGAAGACATCATCCGCCGTGGCCAGGACAGGCTGCGCAACGTGCTGCCCGGTGGCGGCAGCCCGGCTCTTTATCTGCTGATCGCACTGGTGCTGATCGCAGGCTGGCTGTTCAAGGCCGTCTATACCGTGCAGCCCGACGAGGTTGCGGTCGAGCTGCGCTTCGGCAAGCCGAAGGCCCAGCTTTCCGAACCTGGTCTGCATTTCCACTGGTGGCCGGTCGAGACGGTCGAGACCGCCAAGATTTCCGAACAGCTGGTCAATATCGGTGGCGGCGCCCGCAGCGGCAACACATCGGGCCTGATGCTGTCGGGCGACCAGAACATCGTCAACGTGCAGTTCTCCGTCGCCTATCAGGTGGCTGACCCACGCACCTATCTGTTCGATGTCGCCGATCCCGACGAGATGCTGAAGCAGGTGGCCGAGAGCGCGATGCGCGAAGCCGTCGGCCGGCGTCCGGCGCAGGATATTTTCCGCGATGACCGCCAGGGCATCGCGACCGCCGTGCGCGAAAACATCCAGGCGACGCTGGACAGCTACAAGGCCGGTCTGACCATCAACGCCGTCTCCATCGAAGATGCAGCGCCGCCACGCGAAGTGGCCGATGCTTTCGACGAAGTGCAGCGCGCCGAACAGGACGAGGACCGCTTCGTCGAAGAGGCGAACCAGTATTCCAACCAGAAGCTCGGTGCCGCGCGTGGTCAGGCTGCGCAGGTTCGTGAAGAGGCTGCCGCCTACAAGAACCGTGTCACGCAGGAAGCGGAGGGTGAGGCACAGCGCTTCATCTCCGTCTATGACGAATACGCCAAGGCGCCGGAAGTGACGCGCCAGCGCATGTATCTGGAGACGATGGAGAAGGTGCTGAAGGATTCCAGCAAGGTGATCGTCGAGCCGGGCAGCAACGGTCAGGGGGTTGTTCCCTATCTGCCGTTGCCGGCATTGCAGCCGCAGGCTTCGGGAGGGAACCGCTAATGGCCAATCGTCTCCCAGCCATCGTGGTGGCGGTCGCCATCATCCTGTTCCTGCTCTATTCCTCGGTGTTCGTGGTCAACGCCCGCCAACAGGCGATCGTGCTGCGCTTCGGCGAGATCGTCGACGTCAAGACCGAGCCCGGCATCTATTTCAAGGCGCCGTTCGCTATGTTCGACGCCGACACCGTGCAGATGATCGAAAAACGCGTGCTGCGCTTCGATCTGGACAACATCCGTGTCCAGGTCTCGGGCGGCAAGTTCTACGAGGTCGACGCCTTCATCGCCTACCGCATCTCCAACCCGCGCGTCTTCCGTTCGGCGGTGTCTGGTCAGATCGAGCTTGCCGAACAGCGGCTCAAGACCCGTCTGGACGCAGCGTTGCGTCGTGTCTACGGCCAGCGCGCCTTCGAGGCCGCCCTATCCGAAGAGCGCGGCACGATGATGCTTGAGGTGCGCGATCAACTCCGTCCCGACGCGACGTCGCTGGGGCTGGAGATCGACGACGTCCGCATTCGTCGCACCGACCTGACGGCCGAGGTCTCGCAGCAGACCTATGACCGCATGAAGGCCGAGCGTCTTGCCGAGGCTGAAAGGCTAAGGGCGCGCGGCAACGAAGCGGCACAGCGCATCAAGGCCCGTGCCGACCGTGAGGTGATCGAAATCGTCGCCGAAGCGAACAAGGAGTCGGAAATCCTGCGCGGTGAGGGCGATGCCCAACGCAGTGCGACCTTCGCCAACGCCTACAATCGCGATCCGGCCTTCTTCGACTTCTATCGCTCGATGAATGCCTACGGAACGGCGCTGGATGGCGCCGGCACCACAATGCTGCTTTCGCCGAATTCGGAGTTCTTCCGCTACTTCCGCGATCCAGCCGGCAAGGCGGCTCCGGCCGCTCCCGCTAAGCCTGCGCAATAATTCGTGCAGGACTTTCTAGCCGCCATGGGTCTGGTCCTCGTTGCCGAGGGCCTGATCTATGGCGGTTTTCCACGTCTGGCCAAACGGCTGGCCGGCGAGATGCTCGGCATGCCGGAGGGCGCGCTGCGTATCGCCGGTCTGATGGTGATCGCCGTCGGCGTCGGTGTCGTCTGGCTGGTGCGCGGCTGACAAATACGCCATCCTGCGGGCTAGGGATTTGTTCGCCGCGGGTGGTAACGGCCGCAAACGTGCCTTATTTCTTTTAACACTGACATCGCGTCGCGCCAGACGCTGTTGCTGACTTGCCGGGAGGCCCTGATGAAATCCTATTCCATCCTCAGCGCGGCAAGGAAGACGCTTGTCGCCGCCACGGCGGCGCTGGTCGTCGGTACGTCAGCCGTCTCGTTCGCGGCCGCACAGCCGCAGTCGTACGCCAACGGGCCGGCCTCAGTGGCCGACCTCGCGGAAGGCCTGCTCGGCGCGGTCGTCAACATTTCTACGTCGCAGATTGTCAAGGGCAGCGAAGGACCGGGCGCCGTACCGATGCCGCAGTTGCCGGAAGGGTCGCCTTTCCAGGATTTCTTCAACGATTTCTTCAAGGACAAGGGGGGCAACAAAGGCGGCTCGCAGAAGGTGCAGTCGCTGGGCTCCGGCTTCGTCATCGACGCCAATGAAGGCATCGTGGTGACCAACAACCACGTCATTGCCGACGCCGACGACATCGAGGTGAATTTCTCCGACGGCGTCACGCTGAAGGCAAAGCTCATCGGCACCGACACCAAGACCGACATCGCCGTGCTGAAGGTGGACCCCAAGGGCCACAAGTTGACGGCAGTGAAGTTCGGCGATTCCAACAAGATGCGCATCGGCGACTGGGTGATGGCGATCGGCAATCCGTTCGGCCTCGGCGGTACGGTGACGCTGGGTATCGTCTCGGCGCGCAACCGCGACATCAATTCCGGCCCATATGACGATTTCATCCAGACCGACGCCGCCATCAACCGCGGCAATTCGGGCGGTCCGCTGTTCAACATGAACGGCGAAGTCATCGGCATCAACACCGCCATAATCTCACCTTCGGGTGGCTCGATCGGCATCGGCTTCTCCATCCCCGCGCAACTTGCCGCCGGCGTGGTCGAGCAGCTGCGCCAATTCGGCGAAACGCGCCGCGGCTGGCTCGGCGTACGCATTCAGCCGGTGACCAGTGACATCGCCGAGAGCCTCGGCATGAAGGAACCCAAGGGCGCTTTGGTGGCCGGCATCATCAAGGGCGGTCCGGTTGACAACGGCACCATTCAGGCCGGCGACGTCATCACCAAGTTCGACGGCAAGGATATCGCTGAAACGCGCGACCTGCCGCGCGTGGTCGCCGAGAGCCCGGTCGGCAAGGCGGTCGACGTGGTGATCGTGCGCAAGGGCAAGGAGCAGACGGTGAAGGTCACGCTCGGCCGGTTGGAGGATGGCGAGAAACTCGCCTCCGCCGACGAGAGCAAACCCAGCGACAGCAAGGGCGCGCCGGTGGCGGCTGCCTCGGTGCTCGGCATGTCGATCGGCGAGTTGAACGACGAGACGCGTAGCAAGTTCGGCATTGCTGCTGATGTATCGGGCGTGGTCATCACCGATGTCGCCAAGGATTCGGCCGCCTCCGAACGCGGCATCCAGCCGGGCGAAGTGATCACCGAGATCGCGCAGGAATCGGTCTCGAAACCCAAGGACGTCATGGACCGCATCGCGGCACTGAAACAGCAAGGCCGCAAGAACGCGCTTCTGATGCTGGCGTCCAAGACCGGCGAACTGCGTTTCGTCACGATCCGGATGGATTGATTCCGGAAAACGGCGCAACGGGTTGACTTAAAAAGAAGAAAGGGCGGCTAGCGGGCCGCCCTTTTCTGTTTTTCCCAACCCTGGCGCTTCAGACTGTAAAAAGCGTGCGGGCGCAGACGCGTGTATTCTTCAGGAACCAGCGGGTGGTCAAAATCGCGCGACGGGTCTGCCGTCATGCCGATACGTTCCATGACAGCAGTCGAGCGGCGGTTCTCGCGTACGGCGAAGGAAACGATTTCGTCCAGACCAAGCGTCTCGAAGCCGAAGGCGAGCCATGCGCGTGCGGCCTCGGCAACGTAGCCATGGCCCCAGAACTCCGGCGCAAGGCGCCAGCCGATTTCGACAGAACCCTTCGGCAGGGCGGGAAGATAGTCGGCATCATAGAGGCCGACGAAGCCGATGCATTCGCCGGTCGCGGCTACCTCCACTGGTGCAAAACCGTAGCCGTGGCTGTCGATCCAGGCGCGCAACTCGTCCATCTTGGCGTCGGACTGCGCGCGATCGCGCCGGAACGGAAAGAACTCCATCACCTGCTTATCGGAATTGATGAGATGGAAGAGGGACCGGTCGCGCTCTTCCCAGTTGCGCAAGATCAGTCTTTCCGTACGGATCGGGATCATGTGGCGAAATCTTCCTGCCTGTAACCTTGCAGATAGAGCAGGGCGGTCAGGTCGCCATGGTCGATGCGCACTCTGGCCTGGGCGGCCACCGAAGGCTTGGCATGCAGCGCGACACCCATGCCCGACAGCTGGATCATGTCGAGGTCGTTGGCGCCGTCACCAACGGCGACGGCATCCGCCGGCGTGAGGCCGAGCCTGGCGGCGATGTCGATGAGCGCATCCGCCTTGGCGGCGCGGCCGAGGATCGGCTCCGCCACCTCGCCGGTGAAGCGACCGTCGCGCTCGACCAGGCGGTTGGCGCGGTTTTCATGGAAACCTAGCATCGTGGCGATACGGCTGGTGAAGACGTCGAAGCCGCCCGAGACCAGCGCGGTATGGGCACCGGCCTTGCGCATCGTCTGCACCAAAGCGCGGCCTCCGGAAGCCAGTGTGAGCCGATTGGCGATGATGCGGTCGACCACCGCGGTGTCGAGATCCTTCAGAAGCGCGACGCGCTCGCGCAATGCTGGTTCAAAGGCAATCTCGCCATTCATCGAACGGGCGGTGATCGCCGCCACCCGTTCCTTCAGTCCGACTTCGTCGGCGAGTTCGTCGATGCATTCCTGGTCGATCATGGTCGAATCCATGTCGGCGATTAGGATTTTCTTGCGTCGCGTCGCTTCGTCCTGGATGGCGAAGTCAACGGGGTTGGAACCGAGCGCGGTAGCGAGCGCGGCTGCGGTCTCCCGGCTGTCGGCGCCTGACGGCAGGACGAGATCGCAGGCGATCGTCTCGCCCAACCAACGCGTCGCGCTTGCGCCGACCGCCTGCGAGGCTTTATTCGCTAGGGCCGGCGTGAGTGCGCCGCCGGCTGGATTGGAGACGAGCGTGGCGACGAGCGGCATGGAGGAGACCCTGCGGGAGGTGGCCGACGAAGGCCGCGTGAAGGATGCGGTCCTGATAGCCGGCCCGACTGCCAGCGGCAAGTCGGCGCTGGCGCTGGAGGTGGCCGAGCGCTTCGGCGGTGTCATCGTCAACACCGATTCTATGCAGGGTTATTCGATCCTCAACGTGCTGACAGCGCGGCCTGCGCCGGCGGATCTCGCCCGGGTTCCGCATTTCCTTTACGGCCATGTCCACCCTTCGACCGCCTATTCGACCGGCGCCTGGTTGCGGGACGTCGAACGGCTGATCGACGAAGGCGCGCTGGCCGGTCGCCCTCCGGTCTTCGTCGGCGGCACCGGGCTTTATTTCAGGGCGCTGGCCGAAGGCATTTCAGCGATGCCGGATATCCCGGCGCATATCCGCGACCGCTGGCGTCACGAACTGGTCGAGCGCGGCGCGCCACGGCTGCACCGCGAACTGATGCACAGGGATTCGGCCACGGCCATGTTGTTGCGACCGAGCGATGGTCAGCGCATCGCCAGGGCGCTGGAAGTTCTGGATGCGTCGGGCCGTTCGATCCGTTCGTGGCAGGCCGAGCGTGGTCGCCCGTTGATCGATCGCGCCAGCGCGCATTTCTTCGTCATCGAACCAGACCGGGATGCCTTGACCCAACGCATCAACCGACGATTCGACGCGATGATCGACCAGGGTGCCATGGAGGAGGTACGCCAGATCCTGGCGCTCCATCTCGACCCGGCGCTGCCGGCCGTCAAGGCAATCGGCGTGCGTGAGCTTCAGTCCGTGCTGGCGGGCGAGATGGAAGCCGAAAAGGCGATGGAAATGGCCAAGATCGCCACCCGGCAATACGCAAAGCGGCAATCCACCTGGTTTCGCAACCAGTTCGGCGAGGAATGGCGAAGATTGTCGCCGGGCGAAGACATGGCGACCATCATTCGCATGTCGATCGAAAAGAGAAATCGATAGAATTCTCAGTATTAACGCTGCTTTTTCAAGGCTTGTTCAAGTTAACTGCGGCGTAAGCCTATCCGTGCCATAACCATCCGGCGTTGCAGTAGGCTGGGTGCAGATGCATTTTCACAAGGCGGAACACGCCTTCTTCGTCTTTATCTTTGTCATCGTCGCCGCCGGCATGGTGACGTTGCATGCCCACGGCGTGGTGGAGACCGCGACGGCCCAGATCGGCGATGGCGCGGCGTTGGACAGCGTCGCATATATCGGCACGCTGCTGTTTGCCATCGGCGTGCTTTTGGCCACCGCCTTCTTCTTTGGCGTGTTCTTCATCTACCCGCTGATCCGCGATCAGGTGCGCGAGGAGGGAAAGTTGCGGGCGATGACGGCGACGCTGAGCGCCCGTTCCGAGACACTTGAGCAGGCGGCGCTGACAGATGCGCTGACAGGCATGCAGAACCGGCGGTTTTTCGACGACGCGCTGCGCGAATACATCGCGGAATTCCATCGCATCGGCAAGCCGGTCGGGCTGATGATCCTCGATCTCGACCATTTCAAGAGCGTCAACGATACCCATGGCCACGATATCGGCGACGAAGTGCTGCGCTCGGTCGCCGGCTGCCTCAAGGGCATGACCCGCTACCACGATGTCGTGGCTCGGCTGGGCGGCGAGGAGTTCGGCATTGTGACCCCGAATATGGACGCGGAACTACTGACGCGTTTCGCCGAGCGCATCCGCAAGGGCGTCGCCAATCTGGCCATCGTCAACGGCAATGTGCGGCTGAAGGTCACCACCAGCGTCGGGCTGGCGGTTTGGGACCATTCCGAGACGGCCGAGGCCTTCTACCGCCGCGCCGACAAGCAGCTCTACGAGGCCAAGCGCCAAGGCCGTAACCGCGTGTGTGCTTAGGCCGGGCAGAGCGTCAATTCAGTTGAATTTTGAAATGGCGAACGAGCCGGCCAGGCTGGGCTCGCTCCGTCGGTTCAATCGTTCAGGGGTTTGAGGCCGAACGTCATCGGCTTCAGCCCGTAACGCGTGTCGAAATCGTCGTCATGCGGCGGGCGCGGCGCGGCCGGCTGCCGGTAGTCCGGGTCGCCGGGCTGGCGTGTGGCGTCGGCCATTTCGGAGAAATTCATCGCCGGCTGTGGCTTCGGTACGTTGCGCAGTTTTTCGACGATGCCGACGAGATCGACCTCGCCGTCACCGGAAGGTGCTTCCATGGAGTGTTTGGCTGTGCCGGGAATCAGGCTGCGATCCAGCTTCTCGAACTTCAGCCGCATGGTGGTGGCGACGCCCTCACCGAAGGCGATTGCCTCGCGCTGTCCCATCGAGGACAGGAAAGCAAGGCTGGAGGCGGAGGAGTCGGCAATGGCTGAACGGATGATCGCCTGGTCCTGTTCGTTGGACAGGCGCATGGCGAAGAAGGTCGAGCATTGCGACAGGATGGTCGGGTCGAGCTCGCCCGGGCGCTGCGTGACGACGCCGAGATAGCAGCCATATTTGCGGCCTTCCTTGGCGATGCGCGACAGTGCGTGTCGGGTCGGCGCGAAGCCGAGGCGCGGATCGGCCGGCATGTAGCGATGCGCTTCTTCGCACAAAAGCAGCAGCCTGAGCCGCCCCTCGCTCCACAGCGCGAGATCGAAGGCCAGCCGCGCGAGAACCGAACAGACCGAGTTGACGACCTCGGACGGCAGGCCCGCCATTTCGAAACAGGTTACCGGCCGGCCGTGATGCGGCACGCGGAAGATGTTGCCGACCGTTTCGTGGATGGTGTCCTCGATCAGGCGTGAATTGAACATGAAGCGGTAGCGCGGGTCTGCGACGGCCGATTCGATACGCAATTTGAGCGACTTCAGTGCCGGCCGCTCGGCCTTGCTTTCGAGCAGGCCCATGCGGTCATCGATCTGCTTCACCAGATCGGCGATCCGGTAGGGGACCGGTGTGTCGGCGGTCATGGTGTCGGCGCCGCGGCGCACATAGGCGACACCGTTGCCGGTGCGGTAGAGATGCTTCACCACCGGAATGAGATCGCGCAGAATGTCGACCTCCTCGGGCGGTGCCTCGCGACCACGGAACAGCACTTCGGCGAATTCCTCGAGGCGGAACATCCAGAAGGGCAGATCGAGCGTCGAAGCGTCGATCTTGACGCACTGGTCCTTCAGCGAAGAGGCGAATTCATTGTGCGGATCAAGGATCAGTACGCGCAGGTCAGGCCGCGCCGCGATCGCCTTGCGCAGCAGCAGCGAAACGGCTGTCGACTTGCCGACACCAGTGGTGCCGACCACGGCGAAATGCCGGGTCAACGTGTCGTCGACGGCAATCCTGGCCGCGATCGCCTCGTCCTGCGACAGTGTGCCGATGGCCACCGAAGGACGGCCGGCGAGGTCGTAGACGGCCTCGAGATCGCGGCTGCGGATGCGGTGGGCAACCGCGCCGATATGCGGGTATATGGTGATACCACGGTCAAAGAACGGTTTGGCGCCGGGCTCGAAACCATCGCGCACCTCGCCGACCAGTTCGACGCTGACCTCGATCGGGTTCAGGCCTTCGGCGTTCCAGGCAAGATCGGCCTTGGCGATCGCATAGACCAGACCGACCGTGCGGCTGTTGCCCAGATTGATGGAGATCATCTTGCCGACAGCCCATTGGCCACCGGCGGAACCATCTTCGCCGTCAGCGAAAGCGCTGATGGTGGCGCGGGCGCCGTCGCAGCGGACGACATGGCCGAGGATGCGCTTGTCAGTCTGAGCGGCGTCGCGTCGCTCCTGCGATACCGGCTCGCCGCCGGAGACTGCACGTTCGACAAACATCAACGAGGGGATCCCCACTACCTCAGCGAACTCTAATATGGTTCGGTTAAAGTCGCGTGTGAGGGGATGGTTTAGCAGCGGTTAAGGGCGGCGCGACAATTTGAACAATCCGGCAAAAGTCCCTTCCAGTTCATGCTTCATATGATATGTTGGACAAATGTCTGATATATCGAATGATCTTTCGGCAAGGATCGCCGATCGCATCCGCGCCGAACGGACGCTGCGGAACTGGTCACTGGCAGAGCTTGCCGAGCGTTCCGGGGTGTCCAAGGCGATGCTCAGCACCATCGAGCGTGCTTCGACGAGCCCGACCGCACCGATCCTGGTGCGCATCGCCACGGCTTTCGAGATGACACTGTCCAGCCTCATCGCCCGTGCCGAATTGCAGGGCGGCGGTGTTGCCCGGCGCAAAGACCAGCCTGAATGGCGCGACCCCGGCACTGGCTATGTGCGCCGCCATCTGTCGCCGCAGACTGATATGCCGATGGAACTCGTGCAGGTCGAATTGCCGGCCGGCGCGCGCGTCAACCTGCCTGCTGCTTCCTATGCCTTCATCCGCCAGCAGATCTGGCTGATGGCAGGGCGGCTCGACTTCACCGAAGGCGAGGTGGTGCATTATCTGGAGCCGGGCGATTGCCTGGCGCTCGGCGCGCCGGCCGATTGCAGTTTCTTCGCGCCCGGTCCGGAGCCGGCCCGCTACATCACCGCACTTATCAGGACCTGACCATGCCGCGCTTGCCGAAGCGAAACCACAATGGTGGGCCGCCGCTCGATGACTACAAGGGGCCGGCCTGGGGCAAGGGCGACCCGCACCGTTTCATGCATTGGCGGAGCGCCCACAAGGCGGCATGGAAGCCGAAATCGCGCGACATCGCGTTGTTCAGACTGGCCAAGGCGGAAGCGGTCGGGCTGACTTATGAGGAATACACGCTGGAATTGCTGGAGCGCGGCCACCACCTCAGCGCCGACGACGGCACCCGCGTCGATGAAATCAAACGGTCGCGCAAGCGCCGCGGCTTTAGCCATTTCGATTGAGCGTTTTGGCTCTTCCCATCAGCGAGAAGACAAAAGATGAGTTCCATCGAAATCAGACCCCTTGTCCGCTCGTTCGAGACATTGCGGGCGCTGGCCGAAATCCTGGTCGAGACCGTCGCGGCCGGCGGATCGGTGAGTTTCATGCATCCGCTGCCGCTGGATGCGGCCATCGCGTTCTGGGATGATTCGCTTGCGGCGGCGGCGCGGGGCGAGCGGGTGGTGCTTGGCGCCTTCGAAGGCGACGATTTGATCGGTACGGTCACGCTGCTGCTCAGCCTGCCGCCCAACCAGCCGCATCGGGCGGAAATCGCCAAGCTGATGACCCGGACGAGCCATCGGGGCAGGGGCGTCGCCACCCGGCTGATGCTGGCCGTCGAAGAGCTGGCCGTGCGGTGTGGCCGCACACTGCTGGTTCTCGATACGGCCGAAGACGGAGGGGCCGCCGCCCTATACGCGAAGCTTGGCTTCATCCTGGCCGGCGAAATCCCGGACTACGCCTTGAAGCCACATGGTGGTCTGACCGGCACGCTTCTGTTCTGGAAACGCATAGGTTCGGCCGGACAAACGCCGATAATCGCAAACGCCTTGAAGGATTTCGCTCAATGACATTCGCGATCGCACTCGAAGATCCGGCCAAACCGGACATCATCGCCCTGCTGGAGGACGGCGAGCGCTATGGGGCGTCGCTCTATCCCGCGGAAAGCAATCATTTCCTGTCCATCGAGAGCCTGCGGGCCAACAATGTGCGCTTCGTGGTTGCGCGGGACGCTGGCGGCATCGCCGTGGCAACGGGCGCGCTGGCGCTGAATGACGATTGGGCGGAACTGAAGCGCATGTGGGTTGTGCCGGCGGTACGCGGTAAGGGGCTGTCCAAGGCGCTGCTCGCCGATCTCGAAGGCAAGGCGCTGGAGGCAGGCATCGGCCTACTCCGTCTGGAGACCGGGGTCGACAATCACGAGGCGCTCGGCCTCTATGACCGCAGCGGTTTCGTACGGCGCGGGCCGTTCGGCGATTATCGCCCCGATCCGCTCAGCGTCTTTATGGAAAAGCGGCTGGCCTAGTTCGCCCGCATCGCATCCGTGGGAACACCGAAGCCGGACCGGCCCAACGTGCCGGCCCGGCCGCCCACCGCCTAACCCTTGTGATGCACATCCTGAAGGCCGTAGACCGGCGTCGGGATGCCGGCTTGGCGAGCCTTCAATTGCAGCGACAGGAATTGCGAATAATGGCGCGACTGGTGCAGGTTGCCGCCGTGGAACCACAGCGCTTCCTGCTGTGTCGGCTTCCACATGTTGCGCTGTTCGCCTTCCCACGGGCCTGGGTCCTTGGTGGTGCTGGAGCCTAGACCCCAGCATTTGCCGACCTTGTCGGCCACGTCCTGGCTGATCAGTTCCGCCGCCCAGCCGTTCATCGAGCCATAGCCTGTGGCATAGACGATGACGTCGGCCGGCAGTTCGGTGCCGTCTTCGAGCAGGACGGAATGGTCCTTGATTTCCTTTACCTGGCCGCGTTTCAACTTGATCTCGCCATCGATGATCAGCTGCGAGGCGCCGATGTCGATGTAGTAGCCCGAGCCACGCCGCAGATACTTCATGAAGAGGCCGGAGCCGTCGTCGCCCCAATCCAGCATGAACCCCGCCTTTTCCAGGCCTTGGTAGAAGGCCGCGTCTCGTTCCTTCATCTGCTGGTAGAGCGGGATCTGGAACTCGTGCAGGATCTTGTACGGCACCGAGGCGAAGATCAGGTCGGCCTTGGCGGTGGTGACGCCATTGGCCACCGCCTGTTCGGAATAGAGCGGGCCGAGCCCGACATCCATCAGCGTATCGGATTTCACGATATGGGTGGTCGAGCGCTGCACCATGGTGACATCGACGCCGTTCTCCCAAAGGGCCGCGCAGATGTCGTGGGCCGAGTTGTTGGAGCCGATGACGACCGCTTTCTTGCCGGTATATCTGTCGGGGCCCGGGTGCCTTGAGGAATGGTGCTGATCGCCCTTGAACGTCTCCATGCCCTTGTATTTCGGCAGATTGGCGCGGCCCGACATGCCGGTGGCGAGCACCAGTTGCTTCGGTCTCAGCACGATATCCTTGCCGTCGCGCCGCACCGTGACAGCCCATTCCTTCTTCTTGTCGTCATAGACGGCGCTTTTGGCCTCGGTGGATGACCAGTAATTCAGCTCCATCACCTTGGTGTACATTTCCAGCCAGTCGCCGATCTTGTCCTTGGGCGAAAAGACCGGCCAGTTCTTCGGAAAATCGATGTAGGGCAGGTGGTCATACCAGACCGGGTCGTGCAGGCAGAGCGACTTGTAGCGCTTGCGCCAGGAATCGCCTGGCCGTTCATTGCGCTCCACGATGATGGTGGGCACGCCGAGCTGCCTCAGCCGTGCGCCCAGCGCGATGCCGCCCTGGCCGCCGCCGATGATGAGGGTGTGTGGCTGCGTGGTGAAGCCGAGTTCGGCCACCTCCTTCTCGCGCTCTTCCTTCCAGCTCGGCCGGTTCCTGCCTTGACCATGCTTGGCGCCGAGCGGCCGGGTGAAGCCGGCTTTCTCCTCATGTCCCTTCAACTCGGCCATGGTGGTGAGCAAGGTCCAGATCTTGCCGTCCTTAACCCGGATGTGGCCGTAGCCGCGCGCAGCTTCGGTCTCGAAGGTGATCCAGCCCTCCAGCAGCCCCTCGTTTTCCGCGGCATCTTCGCCCTCGGCGATCGCGAAATTGGAGGGTTTGATGGCGCCAAGCTGGCTCTTCAGCATCGTCCTGATCTGGTCGCGACCCTCCAGCGTCTTGATGTTCCAGGTGAAGGCGACGAGATCGCGCCAGTAGCAATCGTCCTGGAAGAAGGAGACTGCTTTTTCGATGTCGCCTGCTGCCAGTGCGGTACCAAAATCAGCCAGCAACTTGGCGAGCTTTGCGTTGGGCGCCTTGTCGAGCATGTGGGTTCCTCCCATGGAATCATGATGATCGGTGTGGCTCCGCCGGAGCTGCCGGCTGGTCGGGAAAGTATCGGCAGAGACGGCGCCATTCGTCACGCCCCACCATAGTTTGGCGCGTTTTCAAGGATTTATCGCGCGTCGCGCCAGACAACGGCGTCCTCGCGAGAACGTGATGAGGCGCGCCGCAATGCCGCCGCCTCGCTTCGGGACCATGCTCGCACCGATATCTCAACCAGCGTTTAGGGGACGCTCGCAGGGGAGGTTTCGCAGAAGGGCACAAAACTGGAGCATGTGTCATGAACGCGAAGATTCTTGCGATAAGCCGCCGCGGGAGAGGGGCGGCACTAGCCCTTATTCTTGCTTTTGGCGGTATGGTCGGCACACCGCTGACGTTGCCCGCCTTTCAGCCGGCGCAGGCGGCCACTGTCTCAATGGCGGTGCGCGAGCGGCTTACTGAATACGGCGTCTGGCAAATCTCGCGCCGCTATGGCGAGGTTTGGGTGCCTTCCGTCGCGGTCGCATGGCGGCCATACACGGTGGGGCGTTGGGTGTGGACCGACGACGGCTGGTATTGGGAATCCAGCGAGCCTTTCGGCCCTGTCGTCTTCCACTACGGCCGCTGGGCCTATGACGACGATCTGGGTTGGATCTGGATCGCGGGCGACGAATGGGCGCCGGCTTGGGTGGTCTGGCGCCAGAGCACGGACTATGTCGGCTGGGTGCCGGCACCGCCGCCGGAGGAACGCGTGGTGTTCCGCGACGTGTGGTGGTCCTTCGTGCCGGTGGCGGCGATCGGTGCCGTCGAAATCCTGCCGGCGCTGCGCCCTGTCGAAAACAATGTGACCATCGTGCGCAACACCACCATCATCGAGCAGCGCGTGGTGGTGAACAACATCTACAACAACTCCACCGTGCAGGTGGAGAACCGGACCGTGCCCATCAACGCCGGGCCGGCGTTGGCGGCGTTGCCAAGGCCGGTCGTGGCGGCTGTGAGGGCCGCGAACATCGTGCCGCCGGCCAGGGGTTCGTTCGCACCGGGCAAGCTGGATGCGTCGAAGGCCGGCGAGGTCAAGCGGAGGGCAGCATCACTGCAACCAGGACAGCCTTTGCCTGTACCCGGCAAGCCTGCCACGGCGCCTGCTGGTGTCGCTCCCGTGGCGCCGAACGCGGCTGTGCCGACGAAACCAAACGGCGCGACTGCCGGCAAACCAGCGGTAACCGCGCAACCGGTGGTGCCGTCGAAACCCTTAGGAAACGCGCCGGCCGGGGTTGCACAGCTTCCGCTCAGGAAGCCGTTGCCACCTGCAGCACAGGCAAGCTCCGGATCGCCTGCAGCCAAGGCCAACATCGTCAAGAAGAAGACGGTGCAGCAGTCAGTGCAAGTACACAACCTACCGCACAAGCCGACACCGCCAAGTCCGGCGGTTGCGCAGCGCCACCGCGCGAACGCGGCGGTCGCACAAGGCAATGGCCGGCCACCGCACCACGCGGCGGCGAAACCAGTGCCTCAGCACCAGATGGCGCGCGTGAATGCGCCGCACCGGCCACAGGCCGCGCCGCATAAGCCGCCGCCGGCAGCGCGCAAGCCGGTGAAATGCGATCCGCACGATCCGCGCTGCAAGCCGCACGGCTGAGCGCTGCTGCGGTCAGGGACTGCCAGATGCCTCGCCGCGACCACCTCAGGGCAAGGTCGCGGCGAATGGCGTTGGTTCGGCGAGCACGAAGACGGCGGCTTGGCCGTTGCAAAATCAGTGCGATATCCCGGTTGACAGCGCTTCGTGCTTGCACCTATTGTCCGCCACCATGAAGACGGCACTCATTCTCGTAGGAAGGCGCGTGGGCAAGGCGGTGTAACCGCCAGGCGAAAACCTCCCATGCGCAACACACAGGCTCCCTCGGGGGCCTTTTTTATTATCCAAACCATGACCAGACGACCAGCAAGAGCTTGAAAAAGCAGGAAAAAGACGGAACCGAACCCATGAGCAACGGACAAAGCGAGCGGCGTGAGATGACAGGCGCCGAAATGGTTGTGCAGGCGCTGATCGACAATGGCGTCAAGCATCTTTTCGGATATCCGGGCGGCGCGGTCCTTCCGATCTATGACGAGCTTTTCCAGCAGGACGCTGTGCAGCACATCCTGGTGCGCCACGAACAGGGCGCCGGCCACGCGGCGGAAGGCTATGCGCGCTCGACCGGCAAGGCGGGTGTCATGCTGGTCACCTCCGGCCCCGGCGCTACCAATGCGGTGACGCCGCTGCAGGACGCGCTGATGGATTCGATCCCGCTGGTCTGCCTCACGGGCCAGGTGCCGACCTCGCTCATCGGCTCGGACGCCTTCCAGGAATGCGACACTGTCGGCATCACGCGGCCCTGTACCAAGCACAATTGGCTGGTGAAGGACGTCAACGAACTCTCGGCCATCATCCACGAGGCCTTCCATGTCGCTACCACCGGCCGGCCGGGCCCGGTGGTCGTCGACATTCCGAAGGACGTGCAGTTCGCCAGGGGCATCTATACGCCGCCGCAGACGGCGCCGCGCACCTCCTATCAGCCCAAGGTCCAGGGCGATCTGGAGAAGATCAAGGCCGCGGTCGAAATGCTGGCTGGCGCAAAGCAGCCGATCATCTATTCGGGCGGCGGCGTCGTCAATTCCGGCCCTGAGGCCAGCCATTTGCTGCGCGAACTGGTTGACCTGACGGGTTTCCCGATCACTTCGACGCTGATGGGGCTCGGCGCCTATCCGGCGTCGGGCAAGAACTGGCTCGGCATGCTCGGCATGCACGGCACCTACGAAGCCAATATGGCCATGCATGATTGCGACGTCATGCTGTGCGTCGGTGCCCGTTTCGACGACCGCATCACCGGCCGTCTCAACGCGTTCTCGCCGAATTCCAAGAAGATCCACATCGATATCGACCCGTCCTCGATCAACAAGAACGTGCGCGCCGATGTCGGCATTCTGGGCGATGTCGGCCGGGTGATGGAGGATCTGGTCCGGCTGTGGCGCGCCACTGCCAAGGCCGACAAGAAGGCGCTCTATCCGTGGTGGGAACAGATCGCCCGCTGGCGGGCGCGGGACTCGCTCGCCTATAAGCCAAGCAACGACGTGATTATGCCGCAATATGCGATCGAGCGTCTCTATGAACTCACCAAGGATCGCGACACCTACATTACCACCGAGGTCGGCCAGCATCAGATGTGGGCGGCGCAGCACTTCCACTTCGACAAGCCGAACCATTGGATGACTTCGGGCGGCCTCGGCACGATGGGCTACGGCCTGCCGGCGGCGCTCGGCGTGCAGATCGCCCATCCCGACTCACTGGTCATTGACATCGCCGGCGATGCTTCGGTGCAGATGACGATGCAGGAAATGAGCGCGGCGGTGCAATACGAGGCGCCGATCAAGATCTTCATCCTCAACAATCAGTACATGGGCATGGTGCGCCAGTGGCAACAGCTCCTGCACGGCAACCGGCTGTCGCATTCCTACACCGAAGCGATGCCCGACTTCGTCAAGCTGGCCGAAGCCTATGGTGGCCATGGTATCCGCTGCGAGAAGCCGGGCGATCTGGACGACGCCATCAAGGAGATGATCTCGGTCAAGAAGCCGGTTCTGTTCGACTGCCGTGTCGCCAATCTCGCCAATTGCTTCCCGATGATCCCGTCGGGCAAGGCGCACAACGAGATGCTGCTTCCCGACGAGGCAACGGACGAGGCTGTCGCCAACGCCATCGACGCCAAGGGCAGGGAGCTGGTGTGACGGATAGCGTGGCCTTGCCAGACGCGGCATAATCAACAAGTTAGCGTAAACGCCTGAGATCGAGATTCATCCGATGAATGCACAGCACCTTCAACCCACCGGCTCCGCCTACTTCATCGCCAAGGAAACGGAAGTACCGGAAAACCACACGCTGTCCGTGCTGGTCGACAACGAACCGGGCGTGCTTGCCCGCGTCATCGGCCTGTTCTCCGGGCGGGGCTACAACATCGAAAGCCTGACCGTCTCTGAGACCGAGCACGAGAAACACCTGTCGCGCATCACCATCGTGACGCGCGGCACGCCGCATGTGCTGGAGCAGATCAAGCACCAGCTCGAGCGCATTGTGCCTGTGCATCGGGTGGTCGACCTGACCGTGCGCTCGACCGAGCTCGGCCAGGAGCGGCCGCTGGAGCGGGAACTTGCCCTGGTCAAGGTGGCGGGAACGGGCGACAGCCGCGTCGAGGCGCTCAGGCTGGCCGACGCTTTCCGTGCCAGTGTCATCGACGCCAACACCGAACATTTCATTTTCGAGATCACCGGCAAGGGCTCGAAGATCGACCAGTTCATCGCCATCATGCGCCCGCTCGGCCTGGTCGAGATCTGCCGCACCGGCGTGGCGGCGATGAACCGTGGCCCGCAGGGGATGTAGGGCCGCGAAGGATTTCATGTCCGGGGCATTGTCACCGAGACAACAATTTTCGTGACTTGGACCGGCGGGTGGGTCAACTAGACTGACCTATTTGCCGGTTCTGTATCTGAAAACCGGCCCTATCCGAAAAGCCGCCATGTCCGTCGATACTTTCCTTGCCCTGCTGGTGTTTGCTTTCGTCACCTCGATCACGCCGGGGCCGAACAATTTCATGCTCCTGGCGTCGGGCGTGAATTTTGGCTTCACGCGCACCATCCCCCATATGCTGGGCATCGGTTTCGGCTTCCTGTCGCTGCTTCTGGCGGTCGGTTTCGGCCTCGGCACGGTGCTCACCGCCTTGCCGGCACTGCATATGGCCCTCAAGATCGCCGGCGGCGCATATCTGCTCTATCTCGCCTGGAAGATCGCGATGTCGCGTTCGATGGGTGGGCAGGCCAACGGCAAGACGCAGCCCATGACCTTCCTGGAAGCGACCGCCTTCCAGTGGATCAATCCGAAGGCCTGGGTGATGGCGATGACCGGCATGGCCCTCTACACGGACGCCGACAGGCCATTCCTGTCCGTGCTCTTGATTTCCATCGCTTTTGCGGTGGTCAACGTGCCATCGGTGTCTTGCTGGGCGGGTTTTGGCATGGCGCTGCGCGGCTTTCTGTCCGACCCGTCACGGCTCAAATGGTTCAACATTGCCATGGGCGTGCTCCTGGCGCTGACCTTGTGGCCGATGTTGCGCTGAGAAGCGCTTTTCGACTTCTCGGCAAGGCATTCCGGCAGGGGGCGCCGTTGTGCAGCGCACATTAAATCTTTGTAATGACGGCGTTTGCCCCTTTTTTGGCGGAGATTTGCGTTATTTTAGCGAATGACCCGCCGCGCGTGGCCATCGGATGGCGCTTGCGGAGGCGCTGATGGGTCGGATCGAGAGGGCCTTTGTCGGATCGCAGGAAAACATTCGCCGCACTTGGTGGGGCTGTCGCGATCGTGGCCGCAGGTCTCTATCTCTGGCCCGCGGGTGCGGCATGGGTCTGGCAAAAGCTGCCGTTCGGCCAGAAGGAGGTTGCCGCCCAGGCGGCGACCGATCTGAGCGGAGGCAAGGGCAAGGCAGGCAATCGCGCTGTCACTGTCGCGACAGCGGTCGCCAAGGTCACGGATTTTCCGGTTCAACGCTACGCTATCGGTTTTCTGGCTTCGCCGGCGGTGGCCAATATCAATGCCCGCGTCGCCAGCCAGGTGATGGCCATCGCCGTCACCGACGGCCAGATGGTCAAGCAAGGCGATCTGCTGATTTCGCTGGATGATCGCGCGCTGAAGGCGCAGGTCGAGAAGGACAAGGCGACGCTGGCCAAGGATCAAGCGCTGGCCGCAAGTGCCGATGCCGACCTTGCCCGCGCCCAGAACCTGCTCGCCAAGCAAGCCGGAACGCAACAGAGCTATGATCAGGCGCTGGCGGCCCAGAAGGCTGCTCACGCTACTGTGGCCGCCGACCAGGCGGCGATCGACGTCGACACCGTGCAACTGAGCTTCACCGCCATCACCGCGCCGATCTCCGGTCGACTCGGTGCCGTCAGCGTCAGCATCGGCGATCTCGTCACGGCCGGCGGCGCGACTGGTACCGGCGCGACACCATTGGTGACGATCACCGAAATGGATCCGTTGCGGGTCTCCTTCAATCTGCCGGAAGCTGACCTCAATCTTTTGCAGCAGGCGCTGGCGAAGCCGGGTTCAATCACGGTGACGCTGACCAAGGACGGCGATGCGAAGCCGATCGGCTCCGGCACGCTTGATTTTGTGAACTCCACGGTGGACACCGCGTCCGGCACCATCACGGCGCGTGCTACGGTGCCCAATGCCGACCTGAAGCTGTGGCCCGGGCAATATGTGAAGGTCACGGTCGATGCCGGCGCCATGCCGCAGATGGTGTCCGTGCCTACCGTTGCCATCCAGCCCAGCCAGAGCGGTTCGTTCGTCTATGTGGTCAAGGCCGACAACACTGTCGAGGCACGGCCGGTGGTAGTCGCGCTCACGCATGGTGAAGACAGTGCTATCGCCAGCGGCGTGAAGGGCGACGAAAAGGTCGTCGTCGATGGCCAGCTCAGCCTGAAGCCGGGTGCGGCGGTGCGCGAGGCAAGCGCCCAGGAAGGCACCGGCAAGACTGGAAGCGACAAGGGCGGCTCTGGCGACAGCAAGGCGCCGAAGTCGGCGGACAAAGCCACCAAGACCGAAACAGCGGGCTGACGAGCGATGATCTCCGAGTTCTGCATCCGCAGGCCTGTCGCCACATTGCTGATGTCGATGGCGCTCATTTTGGGCGGTCTGTTTGCCTACAAGTTCCTGCCGGTCGCGGCGCTGCCGAGCGCGGAATTCCCGACGGTCAATGTTTCCGCCTCGCTGCCCGGTGCTTCGCCGAACTCGATGATGACGTCGGTGGCCGTTCCGCTGATCAAGCAGATTGCAACCATTGCGGGCGTGGATTCGATCTCGACCAGCAACTCGCTGGGTTCGACCTCGATCGCGGTGCAGTTCGTGCTCAACCGTGACATCGACGCCGCCGCCGCTGACGTGCAGGCGGCAATCGCCCGAACGCAGCGGCAATTGCCGCCGGAAATGACGTCGCCGCCAAGCTACAGGAAGGTCAATCCGGCCGACGCGCCGATCCTGCTGATGGCGCTGGCCAGCGACACGGTTCCGCTGACCCAGCTCGACGCCATTGCCGAAAACGTCATCTCGCCGTCGCTGTCGACCATCGACGGCGTCGCGCAGGTGATGGTCTGGGGCCAGAAGAAATACGCCGTGCGCATCCAGATCGACCCGACGGCGCTGGCGGCGCGCGGCATCTCGATCGATCAGCTGCAGTCGGCGGTGCAGTCGGCCAACAGCAACGCGCCGGTCGGCGTGCTGCAGAACAGCAAGCAGCAGCTGACCATCACTACCAACACGCAGCTTCAGGATGCGGCTGCGTTCTCCAACATCATCATCGCCACCAAGAACGGCAATCCGGTCCGACTGGGCGACGTCACGCGCGTCATCGATTCCGTCCAGAGCACGACGACCGCCTCCTGGTTCGACAACACACGCGCCATCGTCCTGGCCGTTCAACGCCAGCCCGACGCCAACACCGTCGACGTGGTCGATCGCGTCAAGGCGATGCTGCCGTCCTTCGAGAGCCAGATGCCGGCCGCGGCGTCCATCAACCTGATGAACGACCGCTCGACCTCAATCCGCGCTGCGGTGGTCGACGTGCAGTTCACGCTTCTGCTCACAATCGCGCTGGTGGTGTTGGTGATCTTCGTCTTCCTGCGCCGCGTGACCGCGACGATCATCCCAGCCGTGGCGGTGCCGATTTCGCTGATCGCGACGCTCGGCGTCATGTTCCTGCTGGGATTCTCCATCGACAACATCTCGCTGATGGGCCTGACACTGGCCGTCGGCCTCGTCGTCGACGACGCCATCGTCATGCTGGAAAACATCTACCGGCACATGGAGGAGGACGGGCTGCCGGCCTATCAGGCGGCGCTCAAGGGTTCCCGCGAAATCGGCTTCACCATCGTCTCGATCTCGATCTCGCTGGTGGCGGTGTTCATCCCTGTGCTTCTGATGGGTGGTGTCATCGGCCGTATCTTCAACGAATTCGCGGTGGTGGTGACGGTCGCGATCCTGGCTTCGATGTTCGTGTCGCTGACGCTGACGCCGATGCTGTGCTCCAGACTTCTCAGCTTGCCGAAGCGGCATGGCAAGGGCGAGCACGGCCCCGAACACGAGCGCGATTGGCTGGTCCGTTCCTACGACGTCGTGTTGTCCTTCTGCCTGAGGCACCATTTCATGGTGTTCCTCGTCTTTATCGGCACCGCCATACTGTCGGTGTGGCTGTTCACGATCTCGCCGAAGGGTTTCCTGCCGCAAGAGGATATCGACCAGATCTCGGTGACGACGCGCGCGCGCCAGGACATTTCCTTCGACGCGATGGTGAAGCTGCAAGGGCAGGTGGCGAATGTTTTCCAGACTTCGCCCTATGTCGCCCATGTGACCTCGTCGGTGGGCTCGAATTCCGGTGCGCTGAACCAGGCGTCGCTCTACGTCCAGCTCAAGCCGAAGGCCCAGCGTCCCGACATGGCCACGGTCATTTCCTCGCTGCGGCGCCAGCTTGCCGGCGTCGCCGGCATCGATACCTATATGCAGCCGGTGCAGAACCTGCGCCTGGGCGCGCGCTCCTCGGCGAGCTCCTATCAGCTGGTCGTGCAGGCCCTGTCCACGAGTGATACCAATCTGTGGGCGCAGAAGCTGACAGACGCCATGGTGGCCGACCGTGCCACCTTCACCGATGTCACCAACGACTTGCAGAACAATGCCTTGCAGGCGTCTCTGATCGTCGATCGCGACAAGGCGGCGACGCTTGGCGTCGACACCAACACCTTGCTCAACAGCCTTTATGGCGGTTTTGGCACCGACCAGGTCACGACCATTTTCGGTGCCGCCGACAGTTACCAGGTCATCACCGAGCTTGATCCCAAGATCGACTGGTCGCCTGAGCGCATGCTGTCGATCCAGTTCCGCACCTCCAGCGGTTCGCTGGTCCCGCTCGGCGCCTTCGCGCGCGTCGACCGTACCGCCGGTCCGCTCACCATCAACCAGCTCGGCCAGCTGCCGGCGGTGACCGTCTCCTACAATCTGCCGGACGGCGTTGCACTCGGCGACACGGTCAACCGCATCGAGCAGATCAAGGCGCAGATCGGCGTGCCGAAGACCGTCTCGACCACCTTTGCCGGTACGGCCAAGACCTTCCAGGATTCGCTGGCCAACCAGGGCCTGTTGATCGCCGGCGCGATCCTGACGATCTATATCGTTCTGGGCATGCTCTATGAGAGCTTCATCCACCCGCTGACCATCCTGACCAGCCTGCCCTCGGCGCTGCTCGGCGCCATGCTGTCGCTCAGGCTGGCCGGCATGGATTTTTCGGTAATCGCCGTCATCGGCCTTCTGATGCTGATCGGCATCGTCAAGAAGAACGGCATCATGATGATCGACGTCGCACTGGTGCTGCGACGCGAGGGACGAACGCCGCTGGATGCCATCCTCAAGGCCAGCGTCATGCGTTTCCGCCCGATCATGATGACGACGCTGGCGGCGCTGATGGGCACGTTGCCGATCGCCATCGGCCATGGTGCCAGCGCCGAACTGCGCCAGCCGCTCGGCATCGCCGTTGTCGGCGGCCTGATGGTCTCGCAGGTGCTGACTCTGTTTGTCACCCCGGTCATCTACCTCTACATGGAGTGGTTGTCCGAGTGGCTGCTGAGCTTCGGCAGCAAGCGCAAGCCGGAGCTGCATGTGGTTGGCGGCGACCAGGCCTCGCTGTTCGAGGAAGACGAGGAGCGCAAGGCGGCAGCCGAATAGGCGACGCACTGTTCGCAATCTGTTGAATTGCCGCGCGGGTCGATCCGGGTAAGGTGTCCCCGCCTGTCGACGGCTGAGGGGATGAACGAGCCAGCGGGCGCCTTTTCGTCGGTCCCGCATATCGGGGCCAAGCAGCAATCCATTCTCCCAAGGGATGTTTTCCATGACCAAAGTGGCCGTGCTTGTCGGCAGCCTCCGCAAGGATTCCTTCAACCGCAAGATCGCCAAGGCGCTCGTCGCACTGACGCCGGGCCTCGAGTTCGATTTCCTCGATATCGGCGCTGTCTCTTTCTACAATCAGGATTTGGACACCAACCCGCCCGCCGACTGGGTCGCGTTCCGCAAGCATATCGCAAATGCGGACGCGGTTCTGTTTGTCACCGCCGAATACAACCGCTCGGTGCCGGGCGTGCTCAAGAACGCCATCGATGTCGCTTCCCGTCCCTATGGCCAGGGTGCGCTGAACGGCAAACCGGCGGCGGTGGTCTCGACATCGATCGGCGCCGTTGGCGGCTTCGGCTCCAACCATCATCTGCGCCAGTCCCTGGCCTTCCTCAACATGCCGGTGATGGCACAGCCGGAAGCCTATATCGGCAGCGCGGCCAGCCTGTTCGACGAAGCCGGCAACCTGACCAATCAGGGCACCAAGGATTTCCTGACCGCCTTCGGCAAGGCATTCCAGCAGCACATCGCGCTGCATACCAAGAAAGCTGCGTAAAGCCGTTTTCCGGTGAACAATGCGGGCCGGGCGTGCAAATGCCCGGCCTTTTTCATGCCACAAGCCGCTAACCTTTGGCAGCAATATGCGGCAAGGGTCTTGCCGACGGCGACAGAATCTCCTTTGTCTCGCCGATGGAATTTTCTCCTCAACAGGACGAGGCGCTGAAGGCGGTTGCGCGCTGGTTGAAGATCGGCCAGCCGCAGGTTTTCCGCCTGTTCGGTTACGCCGGCACCGGCAAGACCACGCTGGCGCGCTATTTCGCCGAACATGTCGACGGCCAGGTGCAATTCGCGGCTTTCACCGGCAAGGCGGCGCAGGTGCTGCGTTCGAAGGGCGCGGTGAATGCCCGCACCATCCATTCGCTGATCTACCGCCCGCGCGGCGAGGAGGCGGTGGAGGATGAGACCACCGGCAAGACCTCGATCAATCCGACCTTTTCGCTCAACCGCCAGAGCCCGATCGCCAAGGCAAAACTCGTCATCATCGACGAATGCTCGATGGTGGACGAACAGCTGGGGCGCGATCTGCTGTCTTTCGGCACGCCCGTTTTGGTGCTGGGCGACCCGGCCCAGCTGCCGCCGATCTCCGGTGGCGGCTTCTTCACCGAGCACGAGCCGGATTATCTGCTCACCGAGATCCATCGCCAGGCGCGCGACAACCCGATCATCAGGCTGGCACTCGACGTGCGTGAAGGCCGCGAGTTCATGAAGGGCGACTTTGGCGCCGCGCAGGTGATCGGGCGCGAGGATGTCACGCAGGACCTGGTGTTGAAGGCCGACCAGGTGCTGGTCGGTCGCAATCAGACGCGCCGCCGCTACAACCAGCGCCTGCGCGAGCTGAAGGGGTTCACCGCCGACTATCCGCAAGCCGGCGACAAGCTGGTCTGCCTGCGCAACGATCCCGCCAAGGGGCTGCTCAACGGCTCGTTGTGGAAGGTGATGACGTCGTCGCGCGAAACGGTAAAGCCGGGCATCAACCTGCTAGTCTCGCCCGAAGAAGACGATCCAGATCGCGGCGTCGCCAAGATCAAGCTGCTCAAGGCCGTCTTCGAGAACCCGGATGAAGAAATCCCATGGCAGCAGAAGAAGCGTTTCGACGATTTCGACTTCGGCTACGCGCTGACCGTACACAAGGCGCAAGGTTCGCAGTGGAACGAGGTCGTGCTGTTCGACGAAAGCTTCGCTTTCAAGGAAACGCGTCAGCGTTGGCTCTATACGGCGATCACGCGCGCGGCTGAGCGTTTGACTGTGGTGCGCTAGAGCGCAAGACATGCCTTGTCCGCGCCGTCGAAGCGACGGCGCAGCCCTTTGTTCAGCAGATCAGTCGATAATCTCGAACAGCAAGGCGGTGGCGTCGTCGCTCACCTTGAAGCGCGGATATGTCTGGCCGTCGGGGTCTTCCTCGCGCTCGATACGGCGGAGTTCGGCCATGAGGGCGACAAGGCCGCGTTCCGAGGTTGCCTTGATAAGCGCGGCACCGTCGTAGCGGCCATATTTGTCGGCCAGCGCGGAAAAGCCGTCTGTGGCCAGAAGGCCGCGTGCCGGCAGGGCAGGGGTAATCCGCTGCACGGCAAGATGGGATGCGGCTTCCGGCGCGCTGCCCAAAGTCCAGACCGCGCCGCCCGGTTGGTTGTGGCGAGCGCGCGAGCGGCGCAAGGCTTCGCGCACCGTCGGCTCCTCGGCCAGTGAACGCCATGCGCGAAGGCCGCCAGCCTGCGTGACGGCGCGGCGTGCGCTTTCGCCTTCGGCCTTGCTGTATGCCTCGCTGGTTTCGAATGTCGCGCCGTCGGCGCCGACGAGGAAAAGCCGGCAATCGCCGAGACCGTAGATGGCGAGTTCGGAGCCCTCGACACGCGCCAGCTGGAAACTCGCCGTAGGCAACGCCCAGGCCTCGACCGGGTCTGAGCCTGCAGCCTCGGCGATCAATTGCGCGACGCGGTTGTTGAGGGCACGCACCACATCGGCAATCGGCGTCGCGGTGGTGGCCTCGGCCTCGAAAACCGTTTTCGCGAAACCGGCGAGCCATGCCGCATCGGATGTCGGACCGAGCAGCGGCCGCCCGCCAAGACCGGTGGCGCCATCGATAACGAAGGCAGCGGACGCGTTGCCGCCGACGGCGTCCTCATTGGCGCGGGCAGCGTTTCCAGGGTCGGTCAGCGAATCGAGAATGCGCAGTGTTGGCATGGGGCCTCCCGGGAGCCCTTCCATGTCGCCCATCCAAAGCCTGGGCGCAACAGAAAGCTGGAGCCCTTTCACATCGGGGCGGGGAGTGGACTTGACTGACATATAGCTCTTTGGTTATACGTCAATCAATAGCCAGCGGGTTATCGATTTCAAATGCCGGACAATCACGATCTGCTCTTCAAAACACTCGCCGATCCGACGCGGAGGGCGATCTTCGAGCGGCTGTGTCGGGAAGGCGAGCAGACAGTCGGCGCCTTGACGGCGCGGGCAGGGGTCTCGCAGCCGGCCGTCTCCAAGCATCTCGGCGTCCTGAAACACGCGGGACTGGTGCGCGACCGCCATGAAGGACGGCAGACCCACTACAGCGCGCAACTCGCCGCTCTCTCTCCTCTGGTCGACTGGACCAGCGAAATGGCCGGGTTCTGGGAGAGCCGGTTCGACAAACTCGAAGATTTGCTGAAAAGGATGGACCAATGACTGAAACGTCGACCGAAACGCGCTCTGTCGTCGTTGAACGCGATATCCCTTTCCCACCGGAGAAGCTTTGGCGCGCGCTCACGCAACCGCACCTGATGGAGGAGTGGCTGATGAAGAACGATTTCAAACCTGCCGTCGGCCACCGCTTCAATCTGCGCGGCGACTGGGGCGGTGTGTTGGACTGCGAAGTCCTTGCCATCGATCCGGGCAAGACGCTGTCCTATACCTGGGACTTCGCCCACGACGATCCGGCCTACAATATGAAAAGTGTGGTGACGTTTACACTCACCCCAACGGGTTCGGGCACGCGTTTGCGTGTGGAACAGGCAGGCTTCCGGCCGGATCAGAAACAGGCTTTCGGCGGCGCCAAGGCGGGCTGGCAGCAGTTCCTCACGAACCTCGAACAGGTTTTGGCGAGGACGGAATGAAGGTTGCCGCGCCGACTTGGCTCGCTTTCAAGGGAGATAGAAACAATGAACTGGAACAAGTGGATACGTCAGGGCCATCGCTGGCTTTCGATTGTCTTCACGGCGACAGTCGCCGCCAATTTCGCTGCCATGGCGCTGGGACAACCGCCGGCCTGGATCGTCTATTCGCCGCTGCTGCCGCTCTTCCTGCTGCTGTTCTCAGGCCTCTACATGTTCATCTTGCCCCATGCCGCCAAGTGGCGCGGCGAGCGAAGCACGGTTGGGTAGAGTGAACGCAATGGCTGGAAAGACATCCGGAAAATCGGCGATGAGCACAAAGAAAACCACAACCAAGCCTGCGGCCGGGGAACCGGTGCTGCTCTCAGGCGGCAACCCGCAGATCGCAAAGGGCTACGGCGACGAGCCGGTTCAGGCCTATATCGCGGCCATGCCGGGCTGGAAGAGCGATATTGGTCGTCGCATTGATGCTGTCATCGAACGCACCGTTCCCGGCGTGCGCAAGGCGGTGAAATGGAATTCGCCTCTCTACGGCGTTGCGGACGAAGGCCAGGGCTGGTTCCTCGGCCTGCACGTGTTCGCCAAATATGTGAAAGTCAGCTTCTTCCGTGGTGCGGCGCTGGACCCAGTTCCGCCAGGCACCTCCAAACAGAAGGAAATCCGCTACTACGACATTCACGAAGGCCGGTTCGACGAAGCGCAATTTGCCGACTGGGTGAAGCAGGCTAGTCAGTTGCTGGGCGAAAAACTGTAACGTCCGGCGTGATAGCGACGACAAGCACGAAGGAAGCGATGGCGACGATGCAGAAAAACGGTTCGACGGACTTAGGCCAAGAAGCCTCCCCCTCCCAACTGATCGATGCCACGATCAATGCGCTTGGCGACTGGCGGGGTGAAGTGCTCGGACGACTTCGCGCACTTATCAAACGGGCCAAGCCCGACGTGGTCGAGGAAGTAAAATGGCGCAAGCCATCGAACTCGATGCTGGGTGTTCCGGTATGGGAGCACGATGGAATGATCTGCACCGGCGAGACCTACAAGGCCGCCGTGAAGCTGACCTTTGCCAAGGGTGCCGCGCTGGAAGACCCCACGGGTCTCTTCAACTCCAGCCTCGATGGTAATGTCCGGCGCGCCATCGATTTCCATGAGGGTGGCAAGATCAATGAAGAGGCATTCGTGGCGCTCATTCGTGCCGCCGTGGCACTGAATGTTTCGACACGGGCTGCAACGCACCCTGCCCGCTCCGGGAAAGCGCCGAAGAGCGCCCAAAGGTAGCGCTGGTGGGTACTTCTCGGGTTGACCGTGCATGGCATTGGCCCTGTGAGCTGGGCATGCTGGCGCACTTGCTGCCCCGTACTCGACCCTGTTTGTTTGCCTGGGGCTGGGCTATAGCTTCTGCCGCCCGCAACCGCCCAAGGCCGACCATGCCCACAAAACTATCCGTGAACCTCAATGCCGTCGCGCTGCTGCGCAACCGTCGCGATCTGCCTTGGCCAAGTGTCACCGGGCTTGGCCGCATCGCGCTTGCCGCCGGCGCGCATGGGCTCACCGTGCATCCGCGCCCCGATGAGCGCCACACCCGCCATTCGGACTTGCCCGAGCTCAGGGCGCTGATCGACGACGAATTCCCCAAGGCCGAATTCAACATCGAGGGTTATCCCACGGAAGATTTTCTGGCGCTTGTGGAAAAGCACCAGCCCGAACAGGTGACGTTGGTGCCGGACGATCCAGCGCAGGCCACCTCCGACCACGGCTGGAACTTCGTCGAACAGGCGGCCTTCCTGGCCCCCGTCGTGAAAAGGCTGAAGAAGGGTGGTTTTCGGGTCTCGCTGTTCGCGGATCCAGATCCGGCCGGGGTGACCGCCGCACGCGACATCGGCGCCGACCGTATCGAGCTCTACACCGGCCCCTATGGCGGCTATCATTCCGATTCCGAAAAGGCAGGTAAGGAGTTGGAAAAGCTCGGAAAAACCGCCGACGCGGCAATCGCTGCCGGCCTTGAGGTCAATGCCGGACACGACCTCGTGGTAGCCAATCTGCCGCCGCTGGTGAAACGTATCCCCAAATTGGCGGAAGTCTCGATCGGGCACGGCTTGACAGCCGATGCGCTGCAGTATGGCATGGCGGGAACGGTCGCAAGGTTCCTCAAGGCATGTGGATGGTAGGGTACGTCTTGCGGCTGCCGGCTATCTGCGGGCAGTGACGTCGGGGCACTTGATATTGCAATGCAGCAAGCGTAGAGCACCGCGCGCTTGAAACGGAGTGTCGCCGATGGCCCTTGCCAATAATGGCTCTGAGGCAGAAGCAACCGAACAACCCGAGCATTCCGGGGTCGAACAGCACAGCACCAAGGTGCTGATGCTGGGCGCGCTGGGGGTTGTCTATGGCGATATCGGCACCAGTCCGATCTATGCGTTCCGCGAGGCGCTGGTAGCAGCGTCTGGCAGCGAGCTGACCAAGCGCGAAGACATTCTCGGCGTCTTGTCGCTGATCATCTGGGCGCTGACGATCATCGTCACCATCAAATATGTCATGTTCGTGCTGCGCGCCGACAACCGCGGTGAGGGCGGTACGCTGTCGCTGATGGCATTGGCGCGCGCCACTTTCCAGAAACGCTCGGCCCTCGTGCTGGGCATCGGCATGGTCGGTGCAGCACTGTTCTATGGCGACGCCGTCATCACGCCGGCGATCTCCGTGCTCTCCGCGGTTGAAGGCATGAAGGTCGTTACGCCGGCCTTCGACCCCTATGTCGTGCCGCTGACCTTGTTCATCCTGGCCATCCTGTTTTCCGTCCAGCGCTTCGGCACCGGTGGCGTCGCCATGATCTTCGGGCCAATCACCGCCTTCTGGTTCCTTGCCATTGGCGCCTCCGGCATCGTGCATATTGTCGACGATCCCGAGGTGCTGCTGGCGATCAATCCCTACTACATCGTCCATTTCCTCATCAATTCGCCGGGTGTCGCCTTCGTCACGGTCGGCGCGATCTTCCTGGCGGTGACCGGCGCGGAAGCGCTCTACGCAGACCTCGGCCATTTCGGCCGCAAGCCGATCGTGCTGGCCTGGCTCTCCATCGTCTTCCCGTGCCTGCTGCTCAATTATGCCGGCCAGGCCGCCTATGTGCTGGCCAAGGGCGGTGAAGTCGGCCATCCCTTCTTCGAGATGAACGAGGGTTGGGCGCTGATCCCGATGGTCGTTCTGGCCACGGCGGCAACCGTGATCGCCAGCCAGGCGGTGATCTCCGGTGCGTTTTCGCTGACCCGTCAGGCCGTGCAGCTCAACATGCTGCCGCGCCTCGAAATCCAGCATACGTCCGAAAGGCAGTCCGGCCAGATCTACATGCCGCGCGTCAACTTCATCCTGGCGATCGTGGTTATGCTGCTCGTGGTCGGCTTCCAGCAGTCGAGTTCGCTGGCCTCGGCCTATGGCATCTCCGTCACCGGCAACATGCTGGTCACGACGGTTCTGCTGTTCGTGATCATGACCCGCATCTGGAAGTGGCCGCTCAGCGTCGCCGTGGCACTGACCGCGTTGTTCGCCTTCATCGATTTTGGCTTCTTTATTTCCAACATCGTCAAGGTGTTCGAAGGCGGTTGGGCCTCGCTGGCTGTCGCCTTCTCGGTGGTGCTGGTGATGTGGACCTGGGTGCGCGGCAGCCGCTACCTGTTCGAGAAGACGCGCCGCAACGAAATCCCGCTCGATTTCCTGGCCGGCAATCTGCAGAAGAAGAAGCCGCAGCTCGTCGCCGGCACAGCGGTGTTCTTGACCAGCGATCCGATGAGCGCGCCCACCGCGCTCATGCACAGCCTCAAGCACTACAAGGTGCTGCACGAGCAGAACGTCATTCTTTCGGTGGTGACGGCGCCGCAGCCGGTCGTGCCCGACAGCGAACGCGTCAAGATGGAGACGATCAACGAGCTGTTCATGCGTGTGACGCTGACCTTCGGCTATATGGAGCAGCCCAACATTCCGAAGGCTTTGGCCATCTGCCGCAAGCAGGGCTGGAAGTTCGACATCATGACGACCTCGTTCTTCCTGTCGCGCCGCTCGCTGAAGGCTTCGCCCAGTTCCGGCATGCCGGTGTGGCAAGACAGGATGTTCATCGGCCTTGCGCGCACGGCCGCTGACGCCACCGAATATTTCCAGATTCCAACCGGTCGCGTCGTCGAGATCGGTACACAGGTGGCGATCTAACCGTTCACGGGTCCTGGGGGAGGCAATGATGCGGGGGACCAAGCCATTGGCTGCCATGTTGGTGGCTGTCGTTGCAGCGTTTTCGTCCATTGGCGCCGCACGTGCCGCTGAGACGGTGGTGACGCTGGAAAGCGGCGTGGCCGGTACGCTCAGCCTGCCAGACGGCGTCGCCAAGGCGCCGGTGGTGCTGATGCTGCACGGTTTCGCGGGCAGCCGCGACGAAGTCGCTTCCATGTACAAGCGCGAGGCGGAGGCGCTGGCCGCCAATGGCATCGCCTCGCTGCGCATCGACTTCCGCGGCTTCGGCGAAAGTGATGGCAGTGCCGAGGATCTGACCGTCGACAGCCAGTTGGCCGACGCGACGTCCGCACTTGCCTATCTCAAGGCCAATGACCATGTCGATCCCGCGCGGCTCGGAGTGCTGGGCTTCAGCCTTGGCGGCGGCATCGCCATCCTGACGGCGGAGCAGAACCCAGCATTGGTGAAATCGCTGGTCACCTGGTCGTCCGTCGGCGACTTCCACAAGGACATGGTGGGCGACGTCGGCCAGAAGACGTTCGATAAGGCAGCGAAAGCTGGTGTTGCCGTCATCGACTTCGGCAATCACCAACTCGTTCTGAAGAAGGATTTCTTCGACAGCCTGGACAAGTTCCAGCTCGCGCCTGCCATTGCCCGCTATCACGGCGCCTATCTGGCTATTGCCGGCAGCGACGACTTTTCGGCGGCCTATGTCGAGCCGTTCGTCGCGTCCGCTCCAGCTAGCCCGAAGGAGGCGCTGGTGCTGCCGGGCGAGAACCACATCTACCATGCGCTGAGTTTCTTCCGCAGCGGTGTCGAGCCGGTGATCGCCAAGACCGCCGATTGGTTCGCCAAGACGCTGTAGCCATTGATGTCCAAACGTCTCGATATCGCCATTGCCGGCGCTGGTCCGGCCGGGTTGGCGACCGCGCTCTATCTGCATCGCGCCGGCCACAACGTCACCGTCTTCGAGCGTTTCGAAAAACCATCGCCCGTCGGCTCCGGCCTGATCCTGCAGCCGACCGGGCTCACAGTGCTCTCCGATCTCGGCCTGCTCGACGCGATCCTAACACTCGGCAGCCGCATCGACCGCCTGCATGGCGCCGATTCGTCCAGCGGCTGCACCGTGCTCGACGTGCGCTACGACGCCCGTCCGGGCGGGCGCTTCGGCCTTGCCGTCCATCGCGCGGCGCTGTTCGGCGTGCTTTATCGCGCCGTGCGCGAGGCGGGCATAACGATCGAGACCGGCGTCGATCTGATCGGCCTGGAAAGCGGCGAGCGGGCCCGCCTCGTTGATGGCGACGGCCGTGGTGCCGGCCCGTTTGATTTGGTCGTCGATGCCACCGGTTCGCGGTCGAAGCTGCGTGGGTATGCGGCGGCTCCGGCCGAGCCGCGGCCGCTGACCTATGGCGCTTTCTGGGCATCGCTTGGCTGGCGCGGCGAGGGTTTTGACGAGCATGCGCTGCTGCAGCGCTACAATCGGGCAAATGTGATGATCGGCGTGCTGCCGATCGGCCGGGCCGAGCCCGGCGGCGAGAAGATGGCGGCCTTCTTCTGGAGCTTGAAGCCGGCGGATGCCGAGGCGGTGCAGGCACGGGGGCTACAGGCATGGAAGGAGCGTGTGCTGGCGTTGTGGCCGGCCTGCGCACCTTACCTTGCGCAGATCGACAGCTTCGATCAGCTGACGCTGGCCCGCTATGGCCATCACACGTTGAAGATGCCGGCCGGGCGGCGGTTGGCCATCATTGGCGACGCTGCTCATTCGACAAGCCCGCAACTCGGGCAGGGCGCCAATATGGCGCTGCTCGATGCGGCGGCACTTTCCCATGCCTTGAAAGAGAACGGCGACGTGACCGATGCGCTGTCGGTCTATGCCGCGGCGCGGCGGCGGCACGTGCGCAGCTTCCAGGCGCTGTCCTTGATGTTCACGCCGTTCTATCAGTCGGATTCGACGGTACTGCCCTTCATCCGCGACCGGCTGGTTGCGATCGCGGCACGGGTGCCGCCCGCGCCGCAACTGCTGGCCTCGATGGTGGCCGGAACGATGGTCGATCCCTTCCGGTCGATCGGCCTGGTCGAGCCGGATTGGCGCGAGATACGTCCCAATCTCTCGACCGTCGCCGTCAGCGTCACCTAGCAACGGGTCGGCGCGGCCTTGACCGGGATCAGCGCCTGTCGCTGTTCCCGGCGGATGGCGATCGCGGCAATGAGCAAAGCCAGGATCGGGGCGATGGCAGCAAACAGCGGCACTGCGGCCAGGCCAGGGCCACGGTCAATCACCAGGCCGGACAGCCACGCGCCCAGCGCATTGCCGAGATTGAAGGCGGCGATGTTGAAGGAGGATACCAGGCTCTGGCCGCCTTCTCCGGCCTTGCCCAGCACCCACAACTGCAGCGGCGCCACCGTGGCGAAGCCAGCGGTGCCAAGCAGGCCGACGAAGATGACGGCCGCGACCTGCTGATGCATGGCGAATGCCGCAAGCGCCAGAGTGAGAGCCAATGCGGCCAGTGAAGCGATGACGGTGGCGTTGAGCCGCTTGTCGGCCAGGCGGCCGCCGAGAAGATTGCCGACCAGCAGGCCGCCGCCGAAGACGAGCAGGATGGGCGAGACGGCGGCCTCGGAGAAACCGGCCACCTGGGTAAGCAGCGGCGCGATATAGGTGAAGGCGCCGAACACGCCGATCCAGGACAGGATGGTGACGGCGAGCCCGACCAGCACGGCGGGCTGCACCAATATGGCCAGGCTGACGCTGTCTTGCGCCACTGCGTCGGCCTGCAGGCGCTTCGGCACCAGAAGCTGGATGACGACGACCGCGACAATGCCGATCAACGTCACCGCCCAGAAGGTGGAGCGCCAGCCAGAATGCTGGCCGAGCCAGGTGCCGAACGGCACGCCGAGGATGGTGGCGGCGGTGAGGCCGGTGAACATGACGGCGATCGCCGTCGCCTTTTTGTCGGGAGCGACGAGACTGGTGGCGACGACCGAGCCGACGCCGAAGAAAGTGGCGTGTGCGAAAGCGGTGACGACGCGTGCGGCCATCAGCGTCCAATAATCCGGCGCCAGCGCACAGGCGGCGTTGCCCAGCGTGAACACGACCATCAATGCCAGCAGCAGCGGCTTCTTCGGCAACCGCGCGGTGGCAATGCCGAGCAGCGGTGCGCCAAGCACGACGCCGAGTGCATAACCGGAGATCAAGAGGCCGGCAGCGGTAATGGAGACGCCGAGATCCTTGCCGACATCGATCAGCAGACCCATGATGACGAATTCGGTGACGCCGATGCCGAAGGCACCGGCGGTGAGAGCGTAGAGGGCAAGGGGCATGGCGGCGCTTTCCGGTTAGGCGGGGCGTTCGGACCGGAAAATGGACAGCATCGCTGCCATGAACTAGACTGCCGGCTGGCATAGGATCCTTGAACTAAATTCACAGATATGACGACCCGCATCGACACCAACCGGCTGGGCGAGATGGACGTGTTCGTGCGCGTGGTCGAGCTGTGCGGCTTTTCGCCGGCGGCACGCGCGCTGCGATTGTCGCCGTCGGGCGTCAGCAAGCTGATCACGCGGCTGGAAACCCGCCTCGGCACGCGGCTGTTCAACCGCTCGACGCGCAAGCTGGCGCTGACGGCCGAAGGCAGCATTTTCTATGACCGCTGCGTGCAAATCCTGGCCGATGTTGACGGCGCCGAACGCGAGGCCGCCGCCGGCGCGGTTCCGCGCGGTCGGCTCAGGGTCAATTGCAACGTCGCCTTCTCGCAATGGGTGCTGACGCCGGTCCTGCCGGATTTTCTGGCGCGCTATCCGGAGATCGTTCTCGATCTCGTCGTCTCGGACGTCGTGGTGGACCTGCTGCAGGAGCATGCCGATGTCGCCATCCGCATCGGCCCGCTCGCCAACTCCAGCCTGATCGCGCGCAAACTGGGCGCAAGCCGCGCCATCGTGGTTGCTGCTCCCGCCTATCTCGATCAGATGGGCACGCCACGGGAGCCTGCCGATCTTGCCCGCCACAATCTGCTCGGCTTCGGCTTTTCCAGGCTGGTCGAGGGCTGGCCCTTCCTGGGCGAGAACGGGCAAGTGGTGCGCGTTGCTCCGCAAGGCAATGTGCTGGTCAGTGACGGTGACACCATGCGCCGGCTGGCGGTGGAGGGCGTCGGCATCGCACGCGTGGCGCGCTTCCAGCTCGAAGAGGATCTCGCGACCGGCCGGCTGGTGCAGCTTCTCGAAGACTACAGCCCCGGCGAGGTCGAGCCGATCCATGCCGTCTATGTCGGGCAAGGCGGTGTGCTGCCGGCGCGTGTGCGCGCCTTCCTCGACTTCCTGACCGAGCGCGTGAAGGTGCGGTAGCGGCCGTCGCCGCTTTCGTGGGTCAATCTTTTTTCTCCAGCGGTGGCCGGTGGCGGATTGGCGAGACATATCCGCCGCCTCTAAGGCTCCCCATCAATGAGTAGCCTTGAGTTGAGAGCCATGTCCCTGTTTTCGCCCATCGTCACCGAATTCTGGAGAACGCAGTTCGCAAACGCGGCTCTTTTCCACGGAGACACGACTTTCACCATCGCCGTCAATCCGGAGCTCGAAGAGGGCAGCCGGGTCATGGTGCTGAAGACGACCGACGGTCGAGGCGCAGCCGTACTGACACCTACCATGGCCGACAGGCTGGGCCTTGCGGCAGGGCACGACCTAACGGAGGCGACGTTCCGCCGGAAACTGGCCGAGGCGGGTGTGATCCTCAATGGCGCGGATTTCGTGTTCTATTTTTCCGACGGCGCCAGGCAGGCCCTGACGCAGGAGAAGCCGGAAGCCGGTGTAGGCCAGCTGACGGATCAGGATGGCGCGATCTTTTCGGCGTTCCAGTCTTCGGCCTCCGAGCAGGATCTGGACGACGCCTATGTGGAACTCGACCACTGGGCGGTGTTCGGTTCCTTCGACGATGGTCGCCTGGTTTGCGCGGCCAGCATGTATCCCTGGGAGGATGCGCCGATCGCCGATACCGGTGTGCTGACTTTGCCTTCATATCGGGGAAAAGGACATGCCCGCAAGGTCGTGCGCGCGATCAGCCGGTATGCCTGCGAGCAGGGCTACGAACCCCAATACCGCTGCCAGACCGACAATCTGGCGTCCGTGGCCTTGGCCAAGACCGCCGGCCTGACCCTGTTCGGAACATGGGAGGTGATTTCACCCGACAGCCCGGACTGATGCGGGCTGTTTTCGACAGGTTCGAACGGCGCTGGCGAATCCGCTTGCAAAGCGCCGCGTTCGCCACTACGAAAGAACCGTAACGTACGGTACGGTTCTGATGGCAATGGAAACGACTGCCGAAAAGGCTGTCAACCAAAGTGGAGGGGAGGCGCGGCCGGCGCAACCCGAAACCTTGACCGATCGCCAGAAGGATGTGCTCGACACTGTCTTGCGCCTCCTTGTCGAGGAAGGCGATGCGCTGACCATGACGGCGGTGGCGCGGCGCGCCTCCTGTTCCAAGGAAACGCTGTACAAATGGTTCGGTGACCGCGACGGGCTGCTCACCGCCACTGTACAATGGCAGGCGTCGAAGGTGCGGGTGGCTACCGTCGATCGCGAGGGACTTGACCTTGCCTCGCTGAGCGCCAGCCTGGAAGGCTTTGCCCGCGACTGGCTGCGCGTCATTTCCAGCGACACCTCCATTGCCTTGAACCGTGTCGCGGTCGGCCATGCCGGCTCCGGCAAGGACGATCTCGGCCGCATCGTGCTCGAAAACGGTCGCTTCGCGCTGGCCAGACGCCTGAAGCCGCTGCTGGAGGCCGGGCGCGAAAAGGGGCTTCTCGATTTCGCGGACGCCGAAACGGCGTTCCGTACTTTCTTCGGACTTGTCGGCCGCGACGTGCAGGTGCGCCTGCTGCTCGGCGACAGACTGGATTTGACTGAGGCGGAGATCGGCGGCGACGCCGTCCGGGCAACGCAGCAGTTTCTCGCTCTTTACGGGGCAAAAACCGGGCCGAGAGGCCTCTGACTTCAAACGGGAAGGAAAGAAGAAATGCGTGTCTATTACGATCGCGACGCCGATCTCAATCTGATCAAGGGCAAGAAGGTCGCCATCATCGGCTACGGTTCGCAGGGCCGCGCCCATGCGCTTAATCTGAAGGATTCCGGCGCCAAGGAACTCGTCATCGGCCTGAAGGCCGGTTCGGCGACCGCCAAGAAGGTCGAGGCCGACGGCCTCAAGGTGATGACCGTTGCCGAGGCTGCCAAGTGGGCCGACCTCATGATGATGGCGACGCCGGACGAACTGCAGGCCGACATCTACAAGAACGAGATTGCCCCGAACATCCGCGACGGCGCCGCGATTGCTTTCGCTCACGGCCTCAACGTGCATTTCGGCCTGATCGAGCCGAAGGCGACGGTTGACGTCGTCATGATCGCGCCGAAGGGCCCGGGCCACACCGTGCGCGGCGAATACCAGAAGGGCGGCGGCGTGCCGTGCCTGATCGCGGTGCACCAGGATGCCTCGGGCAATGCCCACGATCTGGCGCTCTCCTACGCCTGCGGCGTCGGTGGCGGCCGCTCGGGCATCATCGAGACCAATTTCCGCGAGGAATGCGAAACCGATCTGTTCGGTGAGCAGGTTGTGCTGTGCGGCGGTCTGGTCGAACTCATCCGCGCCGGCTTCGAGACGCTGGTGGAAGCCGGCTACGCGCCTGAAATGGCCTATTTCGAGTGCCTGCACGAAGTGAAGCTGATCGTCGACCTGATCTATGAAGGCGGCATCGCCAACATGAACTACTCGATCTCGAACACCGCCGAGTGGGGTGAATATGTGTCGGGTCCGCGCATCATCACCGCCGAGACCAAGGCCGAGATGAAGCGCGTGCTCAACGACATCCAGACCGGCAAGTTCACCTCGGAATGGATGCAGGAATATCGTTCGGGTGCTGCCCGCTTCAAGGCGACCCGCCGCCTCAACGACGAACATCCGATCGAGCAGGTCGGCGAGAAGCTGCGCGGCATGATGCCGTGGATTTCGAAGAACAAGCTGGTCGACAAGGCCAAGAACTAAGCAGGCTTCACGGCTTTCTTCCCCGCGTCCCGGGCTTTGCTCGCGGGCGCCGATGACAGCCTCCTGTAATGTTCAGCGAGAAAACTCAAAGCCGGCGAATCGCTTCGCCGGCTTTTTTCATGTGCCAATTCGGCACGACTAAATTGGCATAAAGGTCGCATGTCTCCCGATGGGGAGGGCGGTCGTCCGGAAATGGACCTGCGCCCGGCGGCATCGGTGTCGACTTTGCGGTCGGCTCGGGGCCGATAGTTCCGTGCCGTTTCGACCGGTCCCGCGGGGGGCTACGGCGGCGGTACGAGAGCCGGTGCGGCGGGGGGCCGCGCCGGCTCAGTCGTTCAGAACATGACCGCTTCAGTAGCGGTAGGGCGAGATGCACTGCCGGCGAGGGCCGTAGTTCGGCTGGAACGTGTTGTCCCAAGCCCGGTACGAACGATAACGGGCATAACACCACTGCACATGGCCAGACGCACGCGGCGCGCGGTAGATGCGCGGCCGGGGCCGGTAGTAATAATCGTCATAGAGCATGCCGGAACCCAGGCCGAGCCCGAAATAGACGCCGGAATTGCCCCAGCGCGGGCGGTGGCGGTAGCGCCAGCCGTCGTCACGCCAGCCGCGGCGCCAATGACGGTCGCCCCGCCAGCCGTCGCCGCGCCAGTCACGATCGCCACGCCAATGCCGGTTGCCGCGCCAGCCATCGCCGCGCCAGTTGCGGCGCCATTCTTGGCTGGCGTTGCCACGATCGTTGCCGCCGGCCCAGCTGTCGCGCACCGTCTGGATATCGGATGGCGCGGCCGGGGCTATCGGCGCGGGCATGGGAACGGAAAATGCCGGCACGGAAAGGCCGACAAGCAGGCCGAGCGTCACGAGCCCGGTGCGGAAGTTGATGAGCCGTTTCATAACACTCTCCAATGAACCACAGGCCCCGCGCCCCTTGGATTTCGTGGGAGGCGGCGACAATGGGCCTCGGTGCATGAACGAGCGATGAACGGGTTGGTTTCATCAACTATTCCAAACGACTTGTCGCGTCCCGTTATCGAACAGGATCAGGTCTTGTCTTTGGCCGGGCTTGCAGGCAAACCTCATTCCATGTCGCTGCGCCTCGCCACTTTCAATGTCGAGAACCTGATGAACAGGTTCGACTTCTCCGGCTACCGCAACCAATTGAACGAGGACCGTACGCTGGCCCTCTTCGATATCCGCAGCGAGGCCGAATACAGGCTGCTCGAGCAAGCCCGCGTGATCGCCCATTCCGACGATACGCGCCAGCTGACAGCCTTGGCGATCGCCGCGACCCGAGCCGACATCGTCTGCCTGCAGGAGGTGGACAATATCGAGGCGCTGAAAGCGTTCGAATACGGCTATCTCTTCAAGATGGTGGGCGAGGGCTACCGGCAGAAATACACGACCGAAGGCAATGATTCGCGCGGCATCGACGTCGCGCTGATGATGCGTACCGAAACGGCTCATGGCCAGCCGATCGAATTCGTGCGCATGACCAGCCACGCCTATGTGACCTTCGAGCAGTTCGGCCTGTTCAACGACGATCTCGCCGCAATGGGGCATGAGCCCGGCGAACGTATCTTCCGCCGCGACTGCCTGGAGGTGGACGTGACCGTCGGCGGTGTGCCGCTCACGCTTTATCTGGTGCATTTCAAGTCGATGGGGCCACCGCGCAACGGGCTCGACGGTCGTGCCGCCACCATGCCGCTGCGCATCGCCGAGGCAAGCGCGGTGCGCCACATCATCGAACAGCGCTTCGGCAAGGATCACGCCGCCGGCAAACGCTGGGCGATCTGCGGCGACATGAACGATTATCGCCAACGTGTCCTCATCGGCGGCGATGCCCATGCCGGCTTCCACTTCGAGCCGGTGGTGGAGACGAACACCTGCCTCAACGTCTTCCTTTCCGACGGTTTCGCCGAAAACATCGTCGAGCGGCGTCCCGAAATGGACCGGTGGACGCTCTACCACACGCGCGGTCCGCAGGAGCGGCATCTTTGCCAGCTCGACTATATCCTGTTGTCGAAAGGGCTTGCGGCGCGAAACGCGGCCATTCCCGACATCGTGCGCAACGGCCAGCCGTGGCGCACGCCGTTCCCGCCCGGCCAGGAAGTGCCGCGGTTTCCGCGCATCGGCTGGGACCGCCCGAAAGCTTCGGACCATTGCCCGGTGGCGGTGACGCTGGATCTGGTCTGACCGTGGCGAAGTTCGAGCTGCCGCGCGATCAGATTGTGCCGGTGACCGCGGTCGAGGTCCGGCTCGATCCCGGCCCTCACCCCTTCGAATTGGAGAACGTCGCGGCTATCGAGGCGAACTGGCGGCAGGAACATGCGGCCAATCCGCGCCTGTTCGATGGCGCCATGGTGTTGCTTTCGGAATTGAAGCTGGACGGGCAGGGCAGGCTTGTCGGCCGCTGCCACAATGTCCGTTTCGCCACGATGCTCTATTGGCGCAAGAACAAGGGCAGTCCCGATATCGAGCATTGTTTCGCGCAGGCGGCCCTGGTGTCGCGCGACGGTGCGTTGGTGGCGGTGCGCATGGGGCCGCATACGGCCAATGCCGGCCGCATCTATTTCGCCGCCGGTTCGTTCGAAGCGGTGGACTTCGTCCAGGACCGCGCCGACATCGCCGCCAACATGCATCGCGAGGTGAAGGAGGAGACCGGGCTCGATCTTGGCGATGTCCGCCACGAGCCGCTTTACCATCTCCATTCGATCAATGGCTCGACGATGCTGTTCCGGCGCTACTTCCTGGCCGACGACGCCGATGTCGTCGCGGACGGGATCAGGACCTTCGTTGCTTCCGAAGCAGACCCCGAAATCGAAGGGCCGGTGGTCATTCGGTCCGCACAAAACCTGCCGGAGGGAGCACTGAACCATCTGGCCGCCGTTGCGCGCTGGCATTTCGGCTGACCAACGCTGCAGGCTGCGTCCAATGCGACATGGCCGGTTCGTTGGAACGCGCGGTGCCACGATGGCGGATGCCGTTTCCACTCGTGGCTGCTTGACAATCCCGGTCGGCGCGGACCCCTATGCTGGCCCGACACGTTGCTGGTGCCGATATTCTCCGCGTCGGATTTCACATTAATTTTCGCTCGCGATTGAAAACCGGGCGAGGGCAGGAACCTGATCATGACGCCACGCAACTACCTCGTCTACGACGTCTTCACCGGAGACAGGCTGGCCGGCAATCCGCTTGCGGTCGTGCTCGACTGCGAGGGGCTGGATCTCGAAGCGATGCAGCGCATCGCGCGTGAGTTCAATCTGTCCGAATCGGTCTTCGTGCTGCCCCCGGAGAATCCGAGGCATCGCGCCCGTGTCCGCATTTTCACACCCGACTACGAGATGCCGTTTGCCGGTCATCCGACCGTCGGCAGCGCGATTGCCCTGGCAGAACTTGCAGAGGGCAATGGCGATGCGATCTTCGTACTCGAGGAGAACATCGGGCCTGTTCGGTGCGCGGTCAGCCACGGCGACGGCGCGACCTTCGCCGAGTTCGATCTTGCCAAACTGCCCGAGCAATTGACACTGACGGCCGATCCCGAGGCGATCGGCGCAGCCCTTGGCCTTGGGCCGCATGAAATTGGCTTCGAGAACCATCGCGTCGCTTTTTTCAGTGCCGGCGTGCCCTATGTGACCATCCCGGTCGCCAATTTGCAGGCCGCCGCCAAGGCGCGGCTCAACAACGAGATGTGGGCGCAGCTTGCGCCGAAAAAAAGCGATTGGGCCTTCGCCAGCCCCTATGTCTACTGCCGCGAAACGGTGAACCAGGAAAGCGCTTTCCATGTGCGCATGATCGTGCCGGGCAACCCTTCCTATGAGGATCCGGCGACCGGTTCGGCAGCGGCGGCCTTCGCCGGTGCGATCATGCATTTCGACCGGCCTGGCGACGGCATGGCGCGTTACTGGATCGAGCAGGGGTTGGAGATGGGGCGTCCCTCGCGTATCCGCCTCGAGCTCGACGTTGCGGGCGGCAAGCTGGCGTCCGCCCGCATCGGCGGTCAGGCTGTGAAGGTCGCCGAGGGCAAGCTTCTGGTGTGAGCGGACACGCGCAAAAGGCGCAATCCAAGGGCATTGGAAAAGAACATCATCGATTTGTCGGGAAATGACAGGACAGGGCTGGACAGGAGCGGAAGCGGCGGCTATATGCCCGCCGACGCTGGTTTTCCAGCGGCGTGGGTGTGTAGCTCAGTTGGTAGAGCAGCTGACTCTTAATCAGCGGGTCCACAGTTCGATCCTGTGCACACCCACCATTTTCTCTCTTATTTATCATTGGTTTGCGGCCCTGCCTTTGCGCGGCAGGGCGAACTGCGGCCGACAGGTCTGGCCTGTCGGCGCACCGGTTCACTGCCCCAGTTCGCGTAGCCACCTTTCGAATGTGGGTGTTGCCGCGCCATCGCTCTTGGTGGCCAAAGGCGGCGTGTTGGTGGCGGCTGCCTTGCGCACTTCACGCGGACTGAGGCCGAATTCGTGCGAGAAGGCACGGGTGAAATTGGCGGCGACGTCGAAGCCGGCGTCTTCGGCGATATCCAGAATACGACTGCTGTTGGTCGGGTCGCTCAACGTCGCATAGGCATCCTGCAGCCGCTTCTTGCGGATGTAGTTGAGCACGCCGCCGCTCGCTTCGAAGAGCTGGTAGAGACGGGTCCGCGAAATGCCGGCGGCTCTGGAAATGGTATCCGGGTTGAGATCGTGCGAATGAAGATTGTCGTGGACGTGGCGGTGTACCCGCTCCATCACGCCGAGCATCGATTGCGCGACCGGTTCCTTGCCGGACGAAGGCAATGAAGCAAGGCAGGTGATGAGCATGTCGCGGATCGTGTGCACGATCTTCGGCAGGTCGTCGGCAACCAGGGTCGGTAGTCTGGCCTCGACGCTGGCAATGTAGTCGATCAACAGGGTAGCGAAGTTGCCGCTCAGGATCGAGTTGTTGGCTGCGACGAGCATTCCCGCGTGTTCGGCGAACAGGTCATAGGGCATGTAGAGGAGCATGACTTCGGACTCTGTCACACGCCCGCGATAAGGATGGCCAAGAGACCGGAATGTTACCGTGCCCGAGGTGCTTTCGACCACGTGCCCGTCAACCTCCGTCCAGGCGTGGCCCCGTCGGGGAATGCCGATATACCAGTGGTCGATCGAACTCGATTTCAGTTTTGCCGCCGATCTCACATAGCGGTAAGCGGCCGCGCGCTGCTGGACAAGCAACATCTTGCCGAGATTCCAGGCCGTATGTTCGGCGTTGAAGCCGTTCTCGGGCCTGGCGTCGTCCGGCAGAAGAACTTCGGCAATCGGGTCAAGATGCGCGCGCCACGCTGGAAACTGATCTGCGATCGCCAGCGGCAGCGTTGAAAATCGCAGCGGCTTCAGCGCGGGTTCGGTTGGTGCAGCACGATCAGCAACTGCCCCATTGACCGGTTCGCGTGGCCAACGCCGCCTTTCGACGCCGGGTACGGATTCCGCGCCGGGCGACGTGTCTGGCCTGTTCGGTCGGTCTGAATGATCACTCATCCAGAGCCCTCCACCAAGCCCCCCTTCGCCGATTAAACGTCGCGACTGGTTAAAAAGTTGCATGGTCAAGAAATGTCTACGCCTGCACTCAAGATTATTAACGCTGAGTAGTTGGTCGGCAGACATTGCTCAAATCAAATACACCCAAAAAAGGTCTCCGCGCATCACCTGCAGCAGTGGAGATATGTACTGAGCGATAATTTCTCGGATTTTGAGATAACGACACTCAAGCATGGATATGAGTAAGTATTAAGAAACGGAAATCTAATTAACATCGTTAACATTCAGTACAAAGTTCCAGAGTTGTCCAGCGAGAGTTGAGATAAGTTTCAAGCAACGTTGTGTTTTCGGTTCGTTGCCTGACGGTGTTGCAGAGTTTTCGGAGGCGTATGTGCGTAGTCGAGCATCATATCTTCGCTCCAATGCTGTATCAGCCCGGCGCGGCAGTCTGCAGATACGGCACGCGGAATCCTTGAAGACAATTCTCGTTGCTGGCGGCGCAGGTTTTCTTGGTTCGCATTTGTGCGAACGCCTCTTGCGAGAGGGGCATAGCGTGATCTGCGCCGACAATTTTTCCACGGGCAGAGCGGAAAACATCGGACATCTGAAGCTGCTGGGCGCTTTTACAGCGCGTCACCACGACATCATTGCTCCGCTCGATGCCGAGGTCGACGAGATTTACAATCTTGCCTGCCCAGCCTCGCCTCGGCACTACCAGGCAGATCCCATCCACACCACCAAGACCTGCGTGCTCGGCTCATTGAACCTTCTTGAGCTCGCCGCGCGGTCCGGGGCGCGTATCTTCCAGGCGTCGACCTCCGAGGTCTATGGCGACCCCAATGTGCATCCGCAGGTCGAGGCCTATTGGGGCAACGTCAATCCATTCGGGTCGCGCTCCTGCTACGACGAGGGCAAGCGCTGCGCGGAAACGCTGTTTCACGATTTCAACGCGGTGCACGGTGTCGAAATCAAGGTCGTGCGCATCTTCAATACCTACGGGCCGCGCATGCGGTCCGACGATGGCCGCGTGGTTTCGAATTTCATCGTCCAGGCGCTGCGTGGCGAAGACATCACCGTCTATGGCGACGGCTCGCAGACGCGCTCGTTCTGCTTCGTCGACGACCTGATCGACGGCTTCCTGCGCATGATGGCCTCGCCGGCGTCGCTGACTGGACCCGTCAATCTCGGCAACCCCGCAGAGTTCACCGTCGGTGAACTCGCTGAACTGGTCCTCGACTTGACCGGCTCCCGTTCGAAGATCGTCCGTCGTCCGCTGCCGGCCGACGATCCGCGCCAGCGGCGCCCCGACATTTCGCAGGCCACCCGTGATCTTGGCTGGCACCCGAATGTGCCTCTCGCCGACGGGCTGAAGCAGACCATCGCCTATTTCGACGGCCTTCTCTCAGCCAAGGGGCGCAAGCTTGCCGAGGTGGCGTGATGTCGGTCCAGCGTATCCTTGTTACCGGCGGGGCCGGTTACATCGGCAGCCACACAGCCAAATTGCTGCGGTCGCGTGGGCTGGAACCGATCGTCTACGACAACCTGGCAACGGGCAATCGTGTCTCGGTACGCTGGGGTCCGTTCATCCATGGCGACGTGCTCGACACGGTGCATCTGGCACGCACGATCACCCAGCAGAAGCCGGCCGCGATCATCCATTTCGCCGCCTCGGCCTATGTCGGCGAGTCCGTGAAGGAGCCGTCGAAATATTACCGCAACAATGTCGCGGGTACGCTCTCGCTCCTTGATGCCTGCCTGCAGGCGGGGGTCGACAAGATCATCTTCTCATCGAGCTGCGCCACCTATGGCGTGCCGGCCGTGCTGCCGATCGCCGAGACGACGCCGCAGGTTCCGATCAACCCCTACGGCAAGACCAAGCTGATCGCCGAACATATGCTGGCCGACTATGCGGCGGCATTCGGCCTGCGCTACGTGGCGCTGCGCTATTTCAACGCCTGTGGGGCCGACCCAGAAGGCGAATTGGGCGAATGGCATGACCCCGAGACCCATCTCATTCCGCGGGCATTGCTGGCCGCCGCCGGCCGCATCGAACGGCTGGATGTGTTCGGCGACGACTACGATACCGCCGACGGCACCTGCGTACGCGACTATATCCATGTCAGCGACCTCGCCTGGGCGCATGTGCTCGCCTACGAACATCTGGTGCGGGGCGGGGATAACATCGCCGTCAATCTCGGTACCGGCCACGGGTCGTCGGTTCTCGAAATCCTCGAGACCATAGATCGGGTCACAGGGCACAGCGTCCCCATCGCCATCCATCCGCGTCGCGCCGGTGATCCACCGGCTCTCTACGCCGACCCACACCTCGCCCGCGCCACGCTCGGTTTCTCACCCCAATATTCGGACCTTGAGACGATCGTGCGGACGGCCGCCCGGTTCTTCGGCCTGGAGGCGCAGCCATGACGACGCGCCTGGCCAACGACAATCTGCGAGGCTGGCCAACGGTCGAGCCGCTCATGGTGCCGGTCGTGACCGGTCTGCGGCGGATGGAGTATTTCGCCGGCGTGGCGCTTTGGCTCGGGGCTTTGGCCTATTTCTGGGTTTGGTGGCTGGCGCCGGTGCATCATTTCAGCCTGTTCGGCACGGTCTTGACCACCTGCGAGCTGGCCTGGATCACGCTGATCCCCGGATACTTCATGGCCGTCTTCGCTTTTGCCAGGAAGCCCACCGGGCCGCTTCGGATACCGCAGGGCAGCCGTGTCGCCATGGTGGTAACCAAAGCGCCGTCCGAGCCATTCCAGGTGGTCGCACAGACGCTGCGCGCCATGCTCGCACAGACAGTGCCGCACGATACATGGCTGGCCGACGAAGATCCGTCGTCCGAAACCATCGACTGGTGTCGCCGTCACAGCGTCTACGTTTCGACCCGCCGTGGGCGCAGCGATTATCATCGTCCAACGTGGCCGCGCCGCACGCGCTGCAAGGAAGGCAATCTCGCCTTCTTCTATGATCACTACGGCTATTATTATTACGACTTCGTCGCGCAGCTCGACGCCGATCACGTGCCCGAACCGGATTATCTCTGGCACATGTTGCGGCCCTTCGCCGATCCGGCGGTTGGCTATGTGTCCGCACCGAGCATCTGTGACAGCAATGCCAACCAGAGTTGGTCGGCGCGCGGCCGCCTCTATGCGGAAGCAAGCATGCACGGCGCCTTGCAGGCCGGTTACAATGGCGGTTTCGCTCCCCTTTGCATCGGATCGCACTACGCGGTGCGCACGCGGGCGCTCAAGGAGATTGGCGGTCTTGGACCGGAACTGGCCGAGGATCATTCGACCACGCTGATGATGAACGCGCATGGCTGGCGCGGCGTGCATGCGCTGGATGCCATCGCGCATGGCGATGGCCCCAGCACCTTCGGCGATCTGGTGACGCAGGAATTCCAGTGGTCGCGTAGCCTGGTCATGCTGCTTCTGCAATATTCGCCGACCTATGTGCCGCGGCTGCCGTTGCGGCTGCGCTTCCAGTTCCTGTTTTCGCAGGTCTGGTATCCGCTGTTTGCCACCTTCATGCTGCTTTTGGTGGCGACGCCGATCATCGCACTGCTGCGCGGAGAAAACTTCGTCGCGGTGACCTATCCCGATTTCCTGACGCATTTCATGCCGCTGTCGCTGCTGCTGGTCGGCCTATCCTATCGCTGGCGCGCGACGCGCAGCTTCCGTCCGATCGACGGCAAGATCCTGTGCTGGGAGAACGCGCTGTTCCTGTTGGCGCGCTGGCCCTGGGCGTTTGCCGGATGCATCGCCGCCTTGCGGGATTGGCTCACCGGCACGGTTGTCGATTTCCGCGTCACCCCGAAGGGCACTTCCGACGTCGATCCGTTGCCGTTCCGTGTCTATGCGCCCTACGTGGTGGTCGCGCTGGCCTCGATCCTGCCGGTTCTGCTGGTGAAGGACGCCGGCGCCAGCCGCGGCTTCTACCTGTTCGCCATCGTCAACAGCCTGCTCTACACGGTGCTGACCCTGGTCATCCTGTACCGGCACGAGCGCGAGAACCGGGTGCGGGCGGGCAGTCGCTTCCATCGCCCCGCGATCGCGGCTGGTCTCCTGTCGATGATCGTGCTGCCGGGCGTCGCTACGGCCGAGCACGGTCGTGAGAGCATCGAGGTGCTGGTCTGGGGTTCGGGTCGTCTACAGCTTTTCGACGAACGCTATTCGGCGGCCGGGGCGGGCGTTGGGCGAACCGCGCTGCGCACCACCGTTTTCAACCCGCATTGGCAATCGACGTCATCGGATCAACTGAACTGAGCAAGCAGAGGCGCCGCAAGGCGATAGACACCATGAAGATCGCGGTCATCGGAACAGGTTATGTCGGTCTCGTCAGCGGGACATGCTTCGCCGAATGGGGTCACGATGTTGTTTGCGTCGACAAGAACGCCGACAAGATCAGTCGCATCAACAACGGGCAGTTGCCGATCTACGAGCCGGATCTCGATATCCTGGTGGCCCGCAACCGCGAAGCGGATCGGCTGTCCTTCACCTGCGATCTGGCCTCTGCCATCACCAATGCACAGGTCGTGTTCATCGCGGTCGGTACACCGTCCCGCGTCGGGCAGGGCGATGCCGACCTCTCCTTCGTCTACATGGCGGCGCGCGAGATGGCACCGTTCCTGGCCGAAGGTGCGGTCGTGGCGGTCAAGTCCACCGTTCCGGTCGGCACTGGCGACGCGGTGGAGAAGATCATCGCCAGTGTCTGCCGGCGCGGCTCGTTCTCGGTCGCGTCCAATCCGGAGTTCCTGCGCGAGGGCGTGGCGATCGGCGATTTCCTGAAGCCCGATCGTGTCGTCATCGGCGCCGAGGACGGTCGCGCACGGGCGGTGATGCTGGCGCTCTATCGTGAACCGCTCGGGTCAACGCCGCTGGTCGTCACCGACCGGTGCACCGCCGAACTGATCAAATACGCAGCCAACGCTTTTCTCGCCACCAAGATCACCTTCATCAACGAACTGGCGGATCTGTGCGAGAGAGTCGGCAGCAATGTCGGCGAACTGGCACTCGGCATCGGCCTCGACAAGCGCATCGGCAACAGCTTCCTGAACGCCGGGCCGGGCTATGGCGGCTCGTGTTTCCCGAAGGATACGTTGGCGCTGCTGCGTATCGCGCAGGACTATGGCGTGGTGTTGCGCATCGTCGAGGAGACCATCGTCGCCAACGAAGCCCGCAAGCGCAAGATGGCGCTCAAGGTTGTCGACGCGGTCGGTGGCGACGTCGATGGCCAGACCATTGCGGTTCTGGGCCTCACCTTCAAACCCGACACCGACGACATGCGCGAAGCGCCGGCGGTGCCGCTGATCGAAACGCTGCAGCGTTACGGCGCAACCGTGCGCGGTTACGATCCGGTCGGGAACGAGAATGCCAGTTGCGTTCTGGAAAATGTCGCGCTGGTCGACGATCCCTATGAATGCGCGCGTGACGCCGATGCGGTCGTCGTCGTCACCGAATGGGACAGCATCCGCCGCATCGATCTTAGCCGTCTCAGGCGCGTGATGCGCAGGCCTGTCCTTGTCGATCTGCGCAGCGCCTTCGAGCCAGGCGCCGCGTCGGCCGCAGGGTTTCGGGTTTCGACCATCGGCCAACGTCCCGAGCGGGCCGAGCGCCTCAATCTGCTGACGGACGACGTGGATCGCGACACCTCGCGCCAGATCCGGTCCCGCCAGGTACGTGGAAAGTGAGGTTCACATGGACAATCATTCCATCACCTGGTCCCTGACGCGCCACGGCCTCCTGGCCGGCTTCGGCATTGCGATGTACTGCGGCTCGGCCCGGGCCGAAGAGCCAGTCGTGGTGCCGGCGCAGGCGCGCACCATGACTGCGCTCGACCTCTACGACCTCTATCGCGACAAGACCTGGCAATGGCCGGACGGCGCCGGCCGCATGCAAGACAGGGGTCGTCTCTTCAGGGCCTGGTCCGGCACTGGCGACAACGCAAGCTGGGCCGAAGGTCGCTGGGTACTCACCAATGACGGGCAGATGTGCCTGAGGGCCGTGTGGCACGGTCCGACCGGCGCCTCTCCCGACAAGACATGCTTCCGCCACAAGATCGATGAGGGCACGATCTATCAGAAGAAGGAGCCTTCCGGCGCCTGGTACGTGTTCAAGCACGCGGTGCCGGACAAAGACGACGAGTATGGCAAGCTCGTCGAACAGGACACGGTAAGCGCCAAGGTCATGGCCAACCGGCCGGTGGCGCAGGCCGTGCTTACCCCGGAACATGCACCGTTGCCGACCGCAGCGCCGGCAGGTGCTTATTGAGATCGGAGAACGACGATGAACAGGAAACTCGCGGCCATCGCGCTTTCATGCGTGGGGCTAATCGCATCGGGAGCGGTCATGGCGGCCAGCAACCTGCCGCTTGGTATCCCGAAGAACAACTCCGCCACGGCAACCATGCCGTCGGACAAGCGTCCGGTGATCACGCCCACATCCATCGGCTTCGGGGCCTATGATCCCTATGGCGACTTCGGCAGCGATTCCAGCTCGAAGATCGAGCATCTCTTCCTGCCGTGGGAGGATGTCGATCTGGGCACGCTGGCGGTTGCCGACGCCTATGCGCAGCAGCGGGGTCGCTCGCTGCTGATATCGGTGGAGCCGTGGTCGTGGTCGCCGCACTGGCGTGTCACTTCGCGGCAATTGCTTCACAGCATCCTGAACGGCGAACGCGATTCCTACATGGCGGCGGTCTGTTCGGAAGCCGCGACGCTCAAGAGCCCGGTGACGATCCGCTGGGCGCAGGAGATGGACGAGACCAGCAACCAGTTCTCTTGGGCGCACTGGCCGCCGGCCGACTATGTGACTGCCTACAAGCGCATGGTCACGATTTGCCGTCAGCACATCAAGACGGCCAAATATATGTGGTCGCCGAAAGGCAATGAGGGTCTCGAAGCCTTCTATCCGGGCGACGATTTTGTCGACGTCATCGGTCTGTCGGTGTTCGGTTATCAACCCTTCGACCGGGACAAGGTCGGTCACGACACCACTTTCGTCGAGCAGATGGAGCCGAAATACAACCGCGTCAAAGGTTTCGGCAAACCGGTGGTGGTGGCGGAACTGGGATACGAAGGCGATGACCACTATGTGCGCGACTGGGCCGAAAGCGTCGCCAAGACCTATCCGCAATTCCCCGAGTTGACCGATATCGTCTACTTCGACGACCGCGAGGTCTATCCGTGGCCCGACGGTTATGGGTTGCCCAACTGGCGCGTCGTGCACACGCAGCAGGCAGCGAACTGAACCAGGGTGGAAGCGCGGGAGGAAAGGTTATGTCCGCGATACGGAACATACTTCTATTGCTGGTCGCCGGCACCGTCGCCGGTACCGGAACAGCCTCGGCTGCGGCGCCCAGCGCCGCAGTCATAGAAAAGGCAAAGCCGCTGAACGACAACGAACTCTACAGGCTCTACAGCCAGCGGTCATGGATGTGGAAGGACGGCGCCGGCTATTTCGCAATCCCGATGCGCCGTTTCACCGCCTGGTCGGGCAGGGGCAAGACCCTGAGTTACGGGGTGGGCACCTGGTTCATCACCGATCCTGGCAAACTGTGTTTCCGGGCCGACTGGCATGCGATGGGTGGCGCCAAGCCCGACCTCACCTGTTTCAGCCATCGCAAGAAGGGTGACGTCGTTTATCAGAAGCGCGAGCCGAAGGGCGATTGGTATGTGTTCGCCAACGCGCCGGTAAGGAAAGACGACGAAGCCAGGAAGCTGCGGCACGGCGACTATGTCAGCCACCGGCTGACCAGGATCGAGGCTAAGCTGGACCACTAGTCATAGAAGGAAGGCGGCAGCTTTCAGGCTGCCGCCGGCAATCGTCGCACGCTGTGGCTAGGATGAGGCGTTGCCTGGACTAGGTCCGGGCAAAGCAACGGGCAAGATGGCCGAAGCCGCTCGGCGTGCAGATATAGGGAGCGTTGCCGTAGGATGGGGTGGCGCTGGCCACCTTGGCGATATCCTTCGTTGCCGTTGGCTTGTGCCTCGCGGCCACGACCTTGGCCTTCGGCTTGGCCGTCGGAACCAGGTACGCATAGCTCGTTTTGGCGCTGAAGGAGGCGGTTTTCACATTGCTGTCGGCAACGGCAGAACATCCCGCCGTGGCGGCGAGCATGATCGCGGCGCTAGCCATGAAAATCGTCCGGGCGTGGCCAACCATCCCGGAAGCTGAAGATTTATTGCCAAATGCCATGGGTCACGACCTCGTCGATTGGCGCAGGTTCAGTACAGCAACGATACTCGGGGAGCCTTAAGACGCCGTGGAGATGAAACTGAAAATGCAAGCTTTCCGCGGAAAGTACTGTTTCGGGCTAACGCGACACTGTCCGACGGTGCGTCCAGAAATCAGGGCCCGCATTCTGCGGCACATGGCCGACTAGCCGGTCCCCTAGCATTCCGTTTCGGATGTGGACATAGAAAAATGGTCGCAGGCCGCCATATTCAACAGATTTCTGATTTGGCGCCAGCCGATGCCGCGACGTAGCGGGTGTCATCCAGCTCGGATCGAAGGTCGCTATTTGCCGCAATAATGGTCGTTGACGTCGTTGGCCGCGCGCGCGTCGGGCCCGACGCGATGATAGGCGCAGGCGCCCGCCGCGGTGGTAAACATCTGGCTGTCGTAGTATCGGGGACCACCGAACAGCATTTCGACGACGGTGCGGCCGGCCGGAACGTAGCGCTCCCCGTGATGAGCGCGATGCTTCTTGTGATGATGTTTGTTTTCACCCGCGAAGCTTGGCGAGGCCAGCGGGAGGGCGATGGCGATCGTCAGCGCGCAGGTCGCGAAATGTCTGATCGTCATGGAAAATCTCCTGCTGTCGTCCGATGCCGGCATCTCGTCAAAACCACCATATGGCCGGAAGGTTCCTCGAAAACGACCGGCTTGGCAATGTCGGGCGATTGCCCGGGTCTTCTCCGGGCTTGCTGGCCCCGGTCTATTTCTCCGAAACGCCTGCCTCGGCGAAGCTGGCCATTCCCGCGTGGCAGGCGAGCGCCGAACGCACGAGATTGACAGCCAGGCAAGCGCCGGAGCCTTCGCCCAGTCGCATGCCGAGGTCGAGCAGGGGCGTGAGGCCCAGCGCCTGTAGCAAGCCGCGATGGCCGGCTTCGGCCGAGACATGGGCGGCAATGGTATGGGCAAGCCCGGCGGCATGCAGTTTGGCCAAGGGAGCCGCGGCCGCCGTGCAGACAAAACCGTCGAGCAGCACCGGCACGTTGCGGTGGCGCGCGGCAAGCGTGGCGCCGAAGATGGCGGCCAGTTCGCGACCGCCGAGTGCGGCTGCGGCTTTCAGCGGATCGGCCAGCACGGCAGCATGGCGTTGCAGGCCGGCCTCGATGGCGACCACCTTGCGCTTCAGGCCGGCGTCGTCGACGCCGGTGCCGCGACCGGTCCATTTTTCGGCGCCACCGCCGAAAAGGGCGGCCGAGATCGCCGCCGCCGGCGTGGTGTTGCCGATGCCCATCTCGCCGAGGCAGAGGAGATCGATATCGGCGTCGACGGCGTCGTAGCCGGCCGAAACTGCGGCAAGGAAGGCAGCCTCGTCCATCGCCGCGCCTTGCGTGAAGTCGCCGGTCGGATGGTCGAGATCGAGCGGGATGACGTCGAGTTCCGCGCCAGCCGCGCGGGCGAGCTGGTTGATGGCGGCGCCGCCGCCGGCGAAATTGGCCACCATCTGCACGGTCACTTCCGACGGATAGGCCGACACGCCCTGGGCGGTGACGCCGTGGTTGCCGGCAAAGACGATCACCTTGACGCGGTCCAGCTTCGGCATGTCGCGACCCTGCCAGCGGGCCAGCCAGGCGGCGATGGTTTCCAGCCGGCCGAGGCTGCCCTGCGGCTTGGTCAGCGTATCCTGACGGCGGGCGACGGCGGCGGCGGCGGTGTCGCTGCCGGCAGGCAGGTTGCGGCAGGCATTGTGCAGTTCATCGAGAGTTTTGAAGGACATGGCAGAAGTGTCTCCGAAAGAGAATCAGGTGAGCGACACGGAAGCGACGACAAGGATGGCGATTTCGCAAAGCTGCTGCAGTGCGCCGGCGGCATCGCCGGTATGGCCGCCGATCTGGCTGAGACAGAGCTTGCGGAAACCGTAGAAGATGAGGCCAAGCAGGGCCACGGCCACGATCGCGCCGCCCAGCCCGAGGGTGAGCAGTGCAACGGCGCCGAGGATCGCGCCTGCCTGTGCGGTGGTGGCAGAGACGGTGCCGGCGCGGCTGGAGAGGCCGTCGGCCGTGGCCGGTGGCATCAGATGCAGGAAGGCACCCAGCAGCCCGCGCGAGGCGGCGTGAGCGGCGATCAGCGCCAACAGCGCCGACCAGCCATGGGAGAATTCCGCCAGCGCGCTCCAGCGGATGAGGATGGTCAGGCCGAGCGCGGAAGCGCCATAAGCGCCGATGCGGCTGTCGTGCATGATCTCCAGCTTGCGATCGGTCGTGCGGCCACCGCCAAAACCGTCGGCGACATCGGAAAGGCCGTCCTCGTGTAGCGAACCGGTGGTCAGCATCATCGCGGCCAGCGTCAGAGCGGCTGCCGGGCCGGAGGCGACGCCGAAGGTGGTGGCAAGCGAAAAGACGATCGCACCGATCAGGGCCACAACCGCACCTGCCACCGGCGCCGCCCATATCGCATCGGCCAGCTTGCGGTCGCCGAAGTCGAGAACCGGCAACGGCGAGCGCGTGAAGAAGACCAGACAAAGCGCTATGTCGGTGAGGATCTTGCCGGGCGCGGAGAAGCGGCTCATGGGTTCATCGCGATGGCGTGGAAGAAGGTTCCGCTGACCGGACCCCGCCGTCCACCGGAGGGCCCGAGCGCGTTACCCTGGCCGTCGGCGAGCTCGGCGAGCGGCTCGTCGCTGCCGGTGTCGGTCACCTGAGCGTAGTGGAATTCGTGGCCGCGCACCACTGTTCCGGCAGGCCCGAGCGCGCTGTCGCTCTTCAGCCTGGCCTCGCGGTAGCCGAGGTTCATCTTGCGTTTGGCGAAGGAGGTCGAATGGCCGAGCAAGCCGAGCATGGAATGGGTGACGCCTTCGGCGTCTTCAAGGGCCTTGCCCAGAACCATGAAGCCGCCGCACTCGCCATGGACCGGCTTCGTCGCGGCGAAGCGCTTGATGCCCGCCTGGAAATCGCTGGCGGCGGCCAGCTTGCCCGCATGCAGCTCCGGATAGCCGCCGGGCAGCCAGCAGACGTCGCAGCTCTCGTCCGGCGCCTCGTCCGCCAGTGGCGAGAAGGGCACGATCTCGGCGCCCGATTTGCGCCAATGCGCGGCGACATGCGGATAGATGAAGGTGAAGGCGGCATCCTCGGCGAGCGCGATGCGTTGTCCCGGCGGCGGCAGCGCTGCCTCGAAACTGCCATCAGCCGGTTCGAGCGGGGCGGCGAGCGCCATGATGGCGTCGAGGTTCAGCGAAGCGTCGGCCATATCGGCCAGCCGGTCGAGATGCTGCATCAGGCTGGCATGTTCGCTGGCCTGGACAAGGCCGAGATGGCGTTCGGGCAAGGCAAGGGCTGAATCGCGCAGAATGGCACCGACTACGGGCAAGCCCAGCGCCTCGATGGCCTCGGTGCAGAGCTTGCGATGGCGCTCGCTGCCCAGCCGGTTGAGCACGACGCCGGCCACGCGCACATTCGGATCATAGCAGGAAAGGCCCTTGGCGATCGCCGCGGCCGTCGTCGATTGCCCGGAGACGTCAAGCACCAACAGGACGGGCAGCCGGTAGAGCCGGGCGAGGTCGGCGGCCGATCCCGTGCGCCCGTCCGGCGAAGGGATGCCATCGAACAGGCCCATGGCGCTTTCCAGCACCACCAGTTCGGCATTGTCGGCTGTCTGCGCCGCCAGGCCGTTGAGCAGGGAAGGCGGCATCGCCCAACTGTCCAGATTGACGCCGGGCAGACCGGTGGCGGCGGCATGGAAGCCGGGATCGATATAATCGGGACCGGACTTCGCGCCGCGCACGCGAACGCCGCGCCTGGCCAGCGCACGCAGGATGCCGATGGTGACGCTGGTCTTGCCGGAGCCGGAGCGCGGCGCGCCGACGATGAGGGCCGTCGCGTTCATGGTCGCTGCACCAGCCTGTCGCGCATGGCGACGATGCCGCCGATGACGATGAGCGCGGGAGAAACGATTGCCTCCCGCGCGGCTGCTTCGACCAGTGTGCCCAGCGTGGCGACCACGGTGCGCTCTTGTGGCAATGTGGCGTTCTCGATCAGCGCCGCCGGCATGTCCGCCGTCAGCCCACCTGCCATAAGGTCGGCGATGGTCGCCTCCATATGGGTCAGGCCCATATAGATGACGATGGGCTGGCCGGTGCGGGCAAGGGCTGCCCAGTCCGGCCGGTCGTCGGAGACAGCGGCGAAGCCCGTTGCTAGGATGATGGCGCCGTTGATGCCGCGCATGGTGGCCGGAATGCCGGCCGAGGTCAGGCCGCCGAAGGCCGAGGTGACACCCGGCAGAACCCGGTAGGGAATGCCGTGCTCGGCCAAAGCCAGCGTTTCCTCGGCGCCGCGCGCGAAGACATAAGGATGGCCGCCCTTCAGGCGCACCACCTTGCGGCCTTCCTTGGCGAGTTTCACGATAAGGGCGTTGATGTCTTCCTGCGGAATGGACAGCCGGCCGCCGCGCTTGCCGACATAGAATTTCTCCGCCCGTTCGGCGACAGCGATGATCTCCGGCGAGACCAGCGCGTCATGCACCAGCGCGTCGGCCTCGGTCAGCGCCGAAAGCACTTCCAGCGTGAGCAGGCTGGGGTCGCCGGGGCCGGAGCCGGCCAGCCAGACATGGCCGGGTTGCAGCCGCGGTTTGTGTGCGGTGAGCTTCTGGAAGGTTTCGGAAAACGTCATTGCCGGTTCCTGAAGCGCCGCTGATAATAAGGGTCGTAGAGCGAGCTTTCGGTGAAATCCTGCGCCGCCAGCGAACGCCCGACAAAGATCAGCGCGGTGCGCTCGATCGGATCGGCGGCAAGGGCGGCCGCGACCGTCTCCAGCGTCGCGCGGATGACGCGTTCGTCGGGCCAGGAGGCGCGAAAGACTATGGCGACCGGGCAGTCGCCGCCATAATGCGGGGTCAGTTCCGCCACCACCTGTTCGATGGCGTGGATGGCGAGATGGATCGCCAGCGTGGCGCCGGTGCGGCCGAAGGCCGACAGCGTTTCGCCAGGCGGCATCTTGGAGGCACGACCAGAGACGCGGGTCAGCACCAGGCTCTGCGCGACTTCCGGGATGGTCAGTTCGCGTTTCAGCGCTGCGGCCGCGGCGGCAAAGGACGGGACGCCGGGCGTCAGCGTGTAGGCAATGCCGTTGCGTTCGAGACGGCGGATCTGCTCAGCGACGGCACTCCACACCGAAAGGTCGCCTGAATGCAGACGCGCCACATCCTGGCCGGCCTGGGCGGCGGCAACATATTCGGCCTCGATCTCGTCCAGCGACATCGGCGCGGTGTCGACCAATCGCGTGCCTGGCGCGCAGTGTTCGAGCAGTTCGGGCGCCACGATCGAGCCTGCGTAAAGGCACACGGGGCACGAGCCAAGCAGCTTGGCGCCGCGTAAGGTGATGAGGTCGGCGGCACCCGGACCGGCGCCGATGAAATGCACGGTCATGCCGAGGCTCCGCTGGTGGCTATGGCGCAGGTGACGGCGCCGACAATGATGCGTGGCCCTAGCAGGCGCGCGCCTTCGCCCGCCGCTGCAAGCGCCGCGCTTTCCGAAACCGATGACGAACCGGCGATGGCGAGGGAAATTTCGGACCGGGTGAGCGTATCCTCTCCGCCTGGCTCATCTGCGGCGGTGACCTCAACCACGATCACCTCCAATCCCAACTTCCGTGCCGCGGCGAAGATGCCGACCTCGTCCTTCTTGAAGGTTGTGGTGGCCAGCACGGAGAGCGCGGAACGATCGAGACTGTGGCCGGCGAGCACGGCATCGATGGCGGCAATGACGCTCGCAGTATCCGCACCCTTGCGGCAGCCTATGCCCGCGACGATCATGTCTTGACCCAGCTCCATTGCGTCACCGGCAGGGCCGGGCGCCAGGCCTGCATGGTGCCGACGGGGGCAGCCCGCGAAATGGCGATGCGGGTCAGCGTGCCGCCGAGAGCCGCATGGCGGGCCACGAGCAGCGCCTCCATCTCCAGCGTCACCGCATTGGCCACGCAACGGCCGCCCGACGGCAGGGCCTTGAGCGCAGCGTCAAAGACGCCGGCGTCGGTGCCGCCGCCGCCAATGAAGATCGCGTCCGGTGCCGGCAGGCCGGCGAGCGCCTGCGGTGCTAGGCCTTCGACCACTGCGAGCCCCGGTACGCCGAAGGCAGCCGCATTGCGGCGAATGCGCCCGGCGCGCTCGGCATTGGCCTCGATGGCGACGGCGCGCAGCGAAGGGTGCGACAGCATCCATTCGATGGCGATCGAACCCGATCCCGCGCCGATATCCCACAACACTTCGCCGCGGCGCGGCGTCAGCGCGGAGAGCGTGACGGCGCGCACCTCGCGCTTGGTGATCTGGCCATCGTTCTCGAACAGATCGTCGGCGAGACCGGAGGCCAAGGGCAATATCCGCGCCTCGGATTCCGATTCAATCTCGAGCGCCAGCACATTGAGCGGATTGATGTTTTTGAGGTTGAAATCGCCGGCGCGGGCGCCGCGGACGACTTCTTCCTGACCGCCCAGTGCTTCCAGCACCGTCAGTCGCGATGGGCCGAAACCGAGCTCGGAAAGCAGGGTCGCTACCTTGGCCGGGGCTGCGCCGTCCGAGGTCAGCGCCAGTAAACGTGCGCCGGGATGCAGTAGCGGGCGGATCAGGTCGAGCGGGCGGCCATGCAGCGAGATCGTCTCGACATCCTGCAGCGCCCAGCCGAGCCTGGAAGCGGCGAGCGAAAGAGACGAAGGAGCGGGCACCACCACCATGTCGGCGGCGGCGACCTTGCGCGCCAACGTCACGCCGACGCCGTGGAAGAACGGATCGCCGGAGGCGAGCACGCAGACGCGGCGTCCGGCGCGGTCGAGCACGGCTTCCATTTCCGGGTCGAAAGGTGATGGCCATTCATGCATCTCGCCGGTGACGAGCGTACCGGCGAGGTCGAAATGGCGCTTGCCGCCAAAGACGAACTCAGCATCCGCGATCAGCCGCTTGGCCTCGTCGCCCAGACCCGCTACACCGTCCTCGCCGATACCGACGATGGCGAGCCAGGCGGGCGCGGCATGTGTTTCTTTCTCAGCAGGCATGATGTCCCACCGCATTCTGATCCTGGGCGGCACCACTGAGGCACGGCAGCTGGCCGGCCGGCTGGCGGCGCGGCCGGATGTCGAACTTATCCTGTCGCTGGCGGGGCGCACCGAAAATCCGGTCGCGCAGCAGGTGCCGACACGTGTCGGCGGCTTCGGCGGCGCGGAAGGGCTCGCGGCCTATCTGAAGGAGACCGAGACCGATCTGTTGATCGATGCGACGCATCCTTATGCGGCGCGCATTTCCGCCAACGCGGCCGAGGCGGCCCGTCTTGCCGGCGTGCCGATCCTGGCATTGCGGCGTCCCGGCTGGCAGCGTGAACAGGGCGATCGCTGGGTGGAGGTTGAGGGGGTGCCCGAGGCCGTCGCGGCATTGGGACCAATCGCACGGCGCGTTTTCCTGGCGCTTGGGCGACAGGAGGTTGGCGCCTTCGAAGCAGCGCCGCAGCATCATTATTTGTTGCGCAGCGTCGACCCTGTCGAACCGCCGCTTGGCGTCTCCCATGTCGACTATCTTCTGGCGCGTGGCCCGTTTCGCGAGGTGGACGAACACCGCCTGCTCGTGGACCAGCGCATCGATGCCGTCGTGTGCAAGAACAGCGGCGGCGAGGCGACCTATGGCAAGATCGCCGCGGCGCGTAGCCTTGGCATCGACGTGGTGATGATCCGCAGGCCGGTGCTGCCGGCCGTGCCTTCGGCGCCGAGCATTCCCGATCTGCTTGCCATGATCGATCATTCCCTGCGTCCCGTGGCCGAGCGCGGCGTGTAGATCAGCGCCGGCTTGCCGTCGCGCTTGATGACACGGGTTTCTGGCGATCCGATGATGACGCAGGTGGCCATGTCGGCCATCTCGGCCCTGGCGAAGGCTAGGGCTGCGACGTTGATGCGTTCGTCAGGGCGCCCGGCGGCGCGGCCGAAGATGACCGGCGTGGTGCCGGGCAACACGGCGGCCAGCGCCTCGAAGGCGCGACCGAGCTGCCATGGGCGCGACTTGCTGATCGGATTGTAGAGCGCGACGACAAAACCGGCGCCGGCCGCCGCCAGCAGCCTCAGTTCGATCAGGTCCCAGGGTTTCAGATTGTCGGACAGCGAGATGGCGCAGAAATCATGGCCGAGCGGTGCGCCGGCTCGTGCCGCCACCGCCAGCATCGCGGTGACGCCCGGCACGATCTGAAGGTCGATGTCGCGCCATTCGGCCGGACCGTCCTCGATCGCCTCGCAGACGGCGGCTGCCATGGCGAACACGCCGGGATCGCCGCCGGAGACGACGGCCACGGCATGACCTTCAGACGCCTTGACGATGGCTTCCTTGGCGCGCGCCAGTTCCTCGCGGTTGTCGGAGGCGATGCGGGTCTGGTGCGGTTTGAGGTCCAGCCGGTCGACATAGGGTTTGTAGCCATAGAAGAACTCGGCTTCCGCAACCGCCTGGCTGGCTTCCGGCGTCACCTGATTGGCGTTGCCGGGACCAAGCCCGATGACGAAGAGACGGCCGCTCATTGGTCCGCCCCCGGGCGGCCGGACCAGCCGGCAACCAGCACCACCGCGAAATAGGGCGCCTTGTCGTCTTCCTTGTCCTTCAGCCGCATGGAGATCGAGCCTGGCATGGTGCCGCGTTCGACATAGACGGCGCGGACCAGCTTGCCGGCGGCTTCCAGTGCCCTGCGGATCTTCGGCAGGTTGCGGCCTACCTTCATGATGACGGCGGCATCGGTGTCGGCCAGCCGGCGGGTCAGCTCGAACTCGCTCATCGTGCCGGGCAATACGGTCAGCACATCGTCGCCCTGGACAATAGGCAGGCCGTTGGCCGACCAGCAGCCCGACATGGCGGTCACACCCGGAATGACTTCGGTCGGATAACGATGAGCAAGGCGCACGTGCAGGTGCATGTAGGAGCCGTAGAACAGCGGATCGCCCTCCGAAAGGATGGCGACGGTTCGGCCCTGGTCGAGATGCTCGGCGACCTTTGCAGCGGACTCTTCGTAGAAGCCGGTGATCGCCGTTTTGTAGTCGTCGCTGTCCTTGTCGATCTCGGTGGTGACGGGATAGACGAGCGGCAGTTCGATCCAGTCCGGGCGATGGTGCTCGCCGACGATGGTGCGGGCATTGCCATTGGCACCGCGCTTGGAAAAATGCGCGACGACATCGGCCTCGGCCAGCGCGCGCACGGCCTTCAGCGTCATCAGTTCGGGGTCGCCGGGACCGGTGCCGACGCCGATGAGACGGCCTTTGACAGCCGCGCTCACAGGCCCGGCCTCGCCAGTGAATTCAGCGCGGCGGCGGTCATGGCGCTGCCGCCCAGCCGGCCGCGCACAATGGCGAAAGGCACGCCGTAGGAGTTCTCGGCCAGCGCGTCCTTGGATTCGGCGGCACCGACGAAACCCACCGGCATGCCGATGATGGCGGCTGGTTTGGGTGCGCCGTCGCGCAGCTTTTCGAGCAGATAGAACAAAGCCGTCGGCGCGTTGCCGATGGCGACGACCGCACCGGCCATATGCTGGCTCCACAGGTCGATGGCGGCGGCCGAACGCGTGTTGCCGATCGCCTTGGCGATTTCTGCGGTGCGCGGGTCGCGCAGCGTGCAGATCACCTCATTGCCGGCGGGCAGGCGGGCGCGGGTGACACCATGCACCACCATCTGAGCGTCGCACAGGATCGGCGCGCCGGCTTTCAGCGCATTACGGGCGGTGTCGGCGAAATCCGGAGAGAAGACAAAATGCCGGGCCGCCTCGACCTGACCGCAGGCATGGATCATGCGAATGGCGATGTCGGCCTCGGCTTCGGAGAAACGCGACAGGTCCGCCTCGGCACGGATGATGGCGAAAGAACGCTCGTAGATGGCGTTGCCGTCATGAATGTAGTCGTAGGCGGCCATGCTCATCCGTGCTCATTCCCGTGCGAAGGCTTGCGTGATCGCCGTCTCGCCCAGCCGGGCAAGGCAGGCGGCAACCGTTTCGTTGTCGCGCCTTGCGCCGCCGGCCAGCGCGGCAACGCGACCGAGGCCGCGCGCGGCTTCATATCGTGGGCTGTATCGGGGCGGAAGGGCCTTCGCCGTCCCGTCAACGACAAGTCCGGCTTTGTTTTCGTCGCCCACCAGCGTCAGCGCCGCTGCTGCCGGGTGCGCGCAGCCCTTGGCGCAGCCCGAAATATGCAGGGTGAACGAGCCGTCGAGAAAACCGGTATGGTCGGCGGCGATTGTTTCCGCGATCCCCCGCGTCGACAGATGACCGGACGCGCAGGCCGGCGTGCCGGGGCAGGCCGCGATATGGGTGCGCGGGTCGCTCGCTTCGGTGACGAAGCCGAGCGCGCCTGCGGCCTGTCGCAGTTCGGCACCGGCTTGCCTTGTCAGGCCAAGGAACAACAATGTGCGCTGTGGCGACGGGCGGATCTCGCTGGCACCGCGCGCGACTGCCTCGGCTGCGAGCCTTGCGATTGCCTGGGCCGGCATCGAACCGAAGGGCAGGGCGATGCCGAGAACTTCGGCCGAATTGGTGAGCGGGAAAATTCCAATGGGAAATGAATCGCTTGAGAGGGGCTTTTCAGAAGGTGATTCAATGACACCTTCGGGCGCGACGGCACTCCGCTCCGTGAGCTGTTCCGTATCCAGGTCCCGCGCTCGACCTTCGCGGCCCAGTGTGGCGATTGCCTTAAGAATCGCCATGGTCAGGTCGCTGGCTCGCGCTTCGTCGAACAGGCCCAGCGGTCGCGCTGTGGTCGCCGTGCCGCCAATCGAGAGATGCCAGCTTACGCTACCATCGCGACGAACCGCGACCAGCCGCACATCGGCTAGAATCGCGTCAAGGCTGATCAACCCGCCACCATCCACGACAACGGACACTTTTGGCCCGAGCTTGCCGGCAAGGCCGGCCTCGTAGATCGCGGCGCGGATCGCCTCGGCCAAGGCGCGCGGGTCGGCTGTTTCGCTCAAGTCCAGGCCGGCCAGAGGCCCGGTCTCGACCGGTACGCCGGTGCGCACGGCGATGCCCAGCGCATTCACTTCCGCGGCCAGCACCGCCGCGCTTGTCGCCGTCAACCCACGAATCTGGATCGAGCCGCGCGCCGTCACCTCCATGATGCCGTTGCCGTGGCGTGAGGCCGATTCGCAGAGTCCGATCAGGGCTTTGGAAGCGAGTCCTCCAGCAACGGGGTTGAGCCGCACCAAAAGCCCGTCGCCGGTCTGCATCGGCGCCGTCAGGGCGGGGCAGGCGCCCCGGCGTCGGGCGGCATTCATTCGGCTGCCTCGCTGCGGCCAGCCTCGGCGATCAATGCCGCGAGGTCGTCGTCGACCGAATTGCGCAGCGGGTGCCACAGTCCGCGCCGTCTTGCCGAGGCGAGGCGTTCGGCGATGAATTTCGCGGCTGCCGGGTTCTCGCGCAACAGGAAGGCGCGCACAGTCTCGTCGCCCAGATAGGCATCGTGCACGGCGCCGATCAGATTGCCTGCAATGGCTTGGGTGGTTTCGGCGAAGCCGACGAGCCTGTCGACCGTCTCGGCGAATTCCGAGGCGCCGCGCGGGCCGTGCCGCATCTGTCCCTCGATGAAGCGCCGGTTGACGGCGCGTGCCCGCACCACACGCGTCACCGCTTCTGACACCGAACGCGGCTTCGGCTTCGCCGGGTCAGTGGTGTCGAGTACGATAACGTCGGCCTTGCCGCCAAGCGCTGCGACAGCCGCCGCGAAGCCGCCAATGAAGGCGACGTCGGCGGAACCCTCGAGGATGTCGCGGCCGGGATCGTCGCCGGTATGCACGAGAAGATCAGCCTCCGCGATACGGCCGGCAAAGGCACCGGGCGCAGCTGCCCCTTCGCCTTCGGCGCCGCCATAGGCGTGCGAGGCTGCATCGAGATAGGCGCGGCCAAGCTCTTCGCGGCTTTGCCATTCGCCGCTGGCCAGCATGGCTTCCAGGCCGGCGCCGTAGGTGCCGGGCGAAGAACCGAAGATGCGTGGCTCGACCCGCCCTGCGGCACGCGTGGCGGCGGCGAGCGGATTTTCGGTGTCGTCCTCGTCTCGCTGGGCAACGGCGCGCGCGGCGGCGTCGATGAGCGCGATCTGGGTTGGGAACATGTCGCGGAACAGGCCTGATATGCGCCAGGTGACGTCGACACGCGGCCGCCCAAGTGCCGCCGGCGGCAGTACTTCGATGCCGGTGATACGGCCGGTGGCGGCATCCCATTGCGGGCGGCAGCCCATCAGCGCCAGGCCCTGGGCAATCTCCTCACCGCCGGTGCGCAGCGAGGCGGAACCCCAGAGATCGATGACCAGAGCGCGCGGCCAGTCACCATGGCTTTGCATGAAACTGACCACGATCTCGTCGGCAGCGGCCTTGCCGAGATCAAAGGCGGTCGGCGTCGGCATGGTGCGCGGATCTGCGGTGAACAGGTTGCGCCCGGTGGGCAGCACGTCGGTGCGGCCACGCGCCGGCGCGCCCGCCGGCCCTGCGGTGATGTGGCGGCCGTCGAGCGCGGCCAGCAGGGTGGCTTTTTCATTGATCGCGCTTTGCAGGCGCAGTGCGTTGGCCTCGCCATCCGGCGCGCGGCCATAGATATGCAAGCCGTCCTTGACCGCGAAATCCTTGACGTCGCACAGCCAGGCGTCGATGCGACGCAGCGCTTCATCTGGCGCGTCGGTCCTGGCGACGCCGGCTTCCGAGGCAAGGCCGGTCTTGGAGGCAGTCTCCACGATCAGCTTCGCCAGCCGGTCGCGACGGCGGCGGTCGAGCCCATCGGCCTGCGCATATTCGTCGACCAGCCGCTCCAGTTCCTGCTGGCTTTCGTCCAGGCCCGCGCCGGTCAACGGCGGCGGCAGATGGCCGAGGGTGACGGCGGCGATGCGGCGCTTGGCCTGTGCGGCCTCGCCCGGATTGGAGACGATGAAAGGATAGATGACCGGCAGCGCGCCAGTGACGATCTCGGGGAAGCAATTCTGCCCAAGCGCCACCGTCTTGCCGGGCAGCCATTCCAGCGTTCCATGGGCGCCGACATGGACGATCGCCTGCACGCCGAGCGATTGCTGCAGCCACAGGCCGAAAGCGACCAGTTCGTGGCGCGGCGGCAGCGTCGGGTCATGATAGTCGGCGCGCCGGTCCGCCGAGCGGCCACGATCCGGCGCCAGCGCCACGGTGACGTTGCCGAAGGTGGCCGCACGGAAGGGGAAGCGGGACGATGCCGCCGGCTCGCCCCAGGCTTCGACCACTATCCGGCGTGCCTCGTCCGGCAGATGTTCGGACAGTATTGCGTAGTCTTCCAGCGAAAGCCCTTCGCAGTTCCGTTCGAGAAGATCGAGCAGCACGCGCGGCGATTGCGGAATCTTCTCAACCGCGTAACCGGCCTCCTTAAGGTCGTGCAGCATGGCAAGCACGGAGGAAGGCACATCCAGACCGACGGCATAGCCGGTGCGCCCCGGTGCGCTCGGATAGTCCGGGATCAGGATGGCAAGGCGGCGTTCGCTCGCCGGTGTCTTTTGCAGCCGGATATGGGCGGCGATGCGGTTGGCGACGCTTTCGACACGATCGGGTTCCGGCCGGTTGGCGAAGGCGCGGAAGGCAAGAGCGGCATTCGCCTCGACCTCGGCCTTGAAGGAGACGGCGCCGGCGAGGATGCGGCCATCCAGCTCCGGCAGCACGACATGCATGGCAAGGTCGGCGGGCGCTAGCCCGCGCTGATTGGTTTCCCAGGCGTCACGGCGCGTGGTGGCGACGATGATCTGGAACACCGGCACGCCGGCACGGTCGAACAGCGTCTCGGTGCCGGGTTCCGCGCCGGAAGCAAAGGCGGTGGCGGTGACGATCGCCGCCGGCTTTAGCTCGCCGAACGCGGTCTCGACAAAATCGAGCGAGGTCTTGTCCTTCAAGCTGGAAACGAAGATCGGCACCGCGGCGATGCCGCGTGCCTGCAACGCTTCAGCCAAAGCATCGATAGGCGCGGCGTCGGCCGCCAGCAGCATCGAGCGGTAGAACAGGATCGGGACAACGGGGTTGTTTCCTTCTCCCCGTTCACGGGGAGAAGGTGCCCCGAAGGGGCGGATGAGGGGCGGCTCCTGCCCGTCCTTCAGACCCCCCTGCTGGGATATTCTCCCCGTGAACGGGAAGAAGGAAGCCAATCCATCCGCCACACCAATGCCCGGTTGATAAAAACCAGCCTTCGGCACTTCGACCGGCTGGGTTGCGACGACGTTCCGGCCGCAAAGCCCGGCCAGGCGTCGCACGAGCGCCGTCATGTTGGCTGCGCCGCCCTGGCGGAAATAGGAAAGCAGCGCCGCCAGCTCATCCGCGGGCAAGGTGGAGGCCTCGGTGAGCCGCAGGTCTTCATCGTGCGATTCGCCGGGCAGCAGCGCCAGCTTGATGCCCTTGGCACCCGCCACCGCGGCGAGCTGGTCGCAGCCGTAGCGCCACCAGTCGTGACCGCCGAGGATGCGCACCAGGATCACCTTGGCGTGTTGGGCCACGCTGTCGATCCACAGATCGACCGACATCGGGTGGCGCAGATCCCGCAACGCCGCCAGCCGCATCGAAGGCAGGTTGCCGGCATCCGCCTGCCAGGCCGATGCCAGTCCGGCCAGATCGCTGTCGGTGAACGACAGCGCCACCATCTCCGCCGGCTGCTGGCGCAGGTCGACTGGCTCGGCGATGTCGTCGAGCGAGGCGGAGGTGGTGGTCAGGATGTGCAAGTCTTACCCCACCAGAATACGTTCGATGGCCGGGCGGTCGAGGCCCTTCAGACCGATCACCACCAGCCGCGAGCGGCGGTCGTCGCTAGCGGTCCATGCGCGGTCGTAATAGTGGTTCACGCGCGGGCCGACCGCCTGCAGCAGGAGCCGCATCGGCTTGGCGTCGACTTCGACGAAGCCCTTCACACGCAGCACGTTTTCCTTCTCTGCGGCGTCGGCGACGCGGCGGGCCAGTTCGTCCGGATTGGCGATCGAGGGTATCTCGACGACGAAGCTATCGAAGTCGTCATGCTCGTGGTCGCCCATGCCGTCGTGATGGCTCTTGCGGTTCTCGATGTCGTCCTCGACCGCCAGGCCGAGACCGAGCAGCACGGAAGGATCGACCTTGCCCTGGGCGGTCGGCACCACCTTGACGGCGCGTGCGACGTGCTCGTCCAGCACGGCATTGGCTTTTGCCGTGCCAGCGGCGTCCATCAGGTCGCTCTTGGAAAGGATGATCAGGTCCGCGCAGGCGACCTGATCCTCGAACACCTCTTCGACCGGATCGTCATGGTCGAGCGAATCGTCCGCCACGCGCTGGGCGGCGAGCGCGTCCATGTCGGCGGCGACACGGCCTTCGGCCAGTGCCGGGCCGTCGACCACGGCGATAACGCCGTCGACGGTGACGCGGTTCTTCACGGTCGGCCACTGGAAGGCCTGCACGAGCGGCTTCGGCAGAGCGAGACCCGAGGTCTCGATCAGGATATGGTCGACCTTCGGCGTGCGCGACAGGATCTGGTCGAGCGCCGGCACGAAATCGTCGGCTACGGTGCAGCAGATGCAGCCATTGGCGAGCTCGACGATGTTTTCCTCCGGGCAGGTGTCGATGCCGCAGCCCTTGAGGATTTCGCCGTCAACGCCGACGTCGCCGAACTCGTTGACGATCAGCGCCAGCCGCTTGCCCTTGGCGTTTTCGAGGATATGGCGGATCAGCGTCGTCTTGCCGGCGCCGAGGAAGCCGGTGACGACGGTGCAGGGCACGCGGGAAACGGAAGCGGTCATGTCTAGTCCTTCAGCATGGTAAGGGGAGGGATGCGCGCGATCAGGCCGCGCTTCAGCGAATCAGGGCGGCCGCGCCATGGGATGAGGCCGTCCTCGGAGGTGACGAAAAGTTCTGCGCCGGCGACGAGGTCGGGGCCGCTTTCGGCGGTCAGGTCGCCGAAGACATAGCTCCAGCAGCCGTCGCGCAACAAGGCGGCGGAGAGCCGGCGCTTGCAGTTGCCGAGACATTCGACGGTGCGGACTTCGATGTTCCGGTTATCCTCGGCGGCGGTGCGGGTAGCCTCGGCCAGCAGCGCGCCGGCACGTGGACGCGCGTCCGAGCCGGTCTCGTCGCGGCACGAGGAACAGACGATGATGGTGACGGGCGCGGTGTCGGCGTCTGCCGCAACACCCGCCGTCTCAGCCGAAAAACTGCCGTTGCGATCCAAATCGGACTCCTTGCCCGGGACACCCGCCAGGCGTTGGGGTTTTGGTCGGACGGCAGGTCTCCTGGCTCGCGGGTCGTCGCCTCGGTGCCGCCTTCCCGGGAAATCCCAGTGGCTATCGGCCTTGGCTCGTCGCTCACAGTTGCGGGGACAGCCGCGGAGTTGAGGTTTTTGAACCTCGCACCGCATTCCCTCTTCGCTCCTCCCGGTGAAGAGAGGAGACCGTCTTTGCCGGATTTAGGCTTGGGCGGGCCGTGCTGTCAACGCATGGTTACGGCGGATGACGTCGCATGCGTGGCCATGCCAGTCCGGCGCCGATCTGGCGATCAAACCACGACGCATTCGCGATTGCGCCGTTCGATGTGTAGATTGGCGGCCAGGAAGTCGATGAAAAGCCGCGTTTTGGCGAGCGGCAGGCGAGCGGCCGGCCAGATGACATGAACCGGGACCGCCGGTTGTTCAAACGCTTCGAGGATCACCTCGATTGCGCCGCTGTCGACGAGATCCTGCACTTGCCAAAGCGGTACGCGGCCGATGCCAAGACCGACAGCGACGGCGGAATGGCTCGCCGCGGCGTTGTCGAGATGCAGCCGTCCGCTCACCTTGACGGTCATCGGTCTGCCGCCATCCTGAAATTGCCATGCACCAGCGTCACGGTCGGTGTTGCGGAAAACGCATTGATGTTCCGCCAATTCACGCGGATGCCGTGGCCTGCCATATTTGTCGAAATAGGACGGAGCGCCGAAGACCACACGGCGCATGACACCGAGCCGGAGCGCCTTCAAGTCCGAATCCGGCAGCTCGCCAATGCGGATGGCAAGGTCGAGCCCTTCCTGGGCAAGATCGACGAAGCGGTTCGAGAGGCTGAGTTCGACCTCCACCTTGGGGTGCATTTCCATGAAGCGCGCGACGATGGGGATGAGATAGCTTGGCCCGAACAATTCCGGCCCGCCGATCTTGAGCAGCCCGGAAGGTTCGGCGCTGCGATTGCCTGCCTCGGCCCTGGCCTCGGCAATCTCCGAAAGTGCCGGTTTCACGCGGCGGTAGAAATCATATCCGGCTTCCGTGGGCTGCGCCTTGTGCGTGGTGCGGCGCACGAGCTCAACGCCAACGCTTTTTTCAAGAGCTGCCAGCGAACGGCTGACCGCCTGCAACGAGCGGCCGAGATGCCGGGCAGCGGCTGAAAGATTTCCGCGTTCCACGATTGCCAGGAACGCTTCGACATCACCAAACCGATCCATACCGTTCTCCGATTTTCGAGAGACGGTATCACGAATTGGCCCTCTACCAACCGAAGGGCGAGAGACCGATGTTTCAGGACATGCGGATCCAATATGGAAGGAAAACGGGATGTCCGATGTGAACAGGAAAACCGTGCTCGTGGTTGGCGCTTCCGGCCGCAGCGGCGGCTATGTCGCTGCCGAGCTTGCCCGGCGTGGCGTCATCGTGCGGGCGTTGGTGCGCAACGAGGCTGCCGCACATTCGGCGCGGAACAATGGCGCTTCCGAAATCGTGGACGGTGACCTGCGCGATGCCGAAAGCCTCGACGCTGCGCTCAGGGGTGTCCATGGCGTCTACTATGTCGGTCCACCTTTCGTAGCGGACGAACCGGCACTCGGCATCGCCATGGTGCATGCGGCGAAACGGGCAGGGGTGGGCAAGTTCGTGTTTTCTTCGGTCATTCATCCGGCCAACGGACTGGCCAACCACGCCAGCAAATTGCCCGTCGAAGAGGCGCTGCTGCGCTCCAATCTCGACTACACCATTCTTTACCCCGCAACACTGTTCCAGAACATCGCGCCGGCGTGGCGAGCCATTGTCCGGGACAGTATGTTCGTCGAACCCTTTTCGAACACTGCGCGGCTGGCGCGGGTCGACTATCGCGATGTCGCCGAAGTGGCTGCCGAGGCTCTGACGGATGACCGGCTTGCCTATGGCTCCTTCGAGCTCGCCGCAGACGGTATGTACAACCGCGTCGAGATCGCCGCGATGATGAGCGCCGTGCTCGGACGCTCGATCGAGGCGGTGGAACGCAGTTTCGAGGAGTGGGCAGCTGTCGCCAGGCCGCCCTTTGAGGGGGAAGCGCTGCAGCAACTCGCGCGCGTGTTCGAATCCTATTCGGCCTTTGGTTCTGCGGGAAACAGCCTGACGCTGCGTACCATCCTCGGACGCGAACCACGCACGTTGCGCCAGTATTTCGAAGAGCTTGCTGCCGCCGAGCCTGGCGAGCCGATGCGGGCTTGAACGGGCTGTTTATTCCATCACCACGTTCGTCCTCTGGCCCTGCCGAAGTTGCCTCTTGCCGGGGTTCGTCTGCTATCGTCTGATGCTATCTGAGGATAGCAACATGGCGGAGCCGTCCGGCTCGGCCGCATCGGAGAGGAGAAGGTAATGGCGGTTCAGAAGGTGGCGGTGGTGACTGCCGGCGGCAGCGGCATGGGCGCGGCGGCGGCGCGCAAGCTGGCAGCGGACGGCTACAAGGTCGCGATCCTGTCCTCCTCCGGCAAGGGCGAGGCATTGGCCAAGGAACTGGGCGGCGTCGGCGTCACCGGCTCGAACCAGTCCAATGACGATCTCAAGCGGCTGGTCGACCTCGCCGTTTCGACCTGGGGCCGTATCGACGTGCTGGTCAACAGCGCCGGCCATGGCCCGCGCGCGCAGATCCTCGAGATCAGCGACGATGACTGGCACAAGGGCCTCGACACCTATCTGATGAACGTCATCCGCCCGACGCGGCTGGTTGCGCCGGTGATGCAGAGGCAAAAGGCCGGCACCATCATCAACATCTCGACTGCCTGGACATTCGAGCCGAGCCCGATGTTTCCGACGTCGGCGGTCTTCAGGGCCGGACTTGCTTCCTTTACCAAGATCTTCGTCGAGGCCTATTCCGGCGACAACATCCGCATGAACAATGTGCTGCCGGGCTGGATCGACAGCCTGCCGGCGACCGAAGAGCGGCGCGACAGCGTGCCCTTGAAGCGCTACGGCACCAGCGAGGAAATCGCCGCTACCATCGCCTTCCTGGCCTCGGATGCCGCGGCATATATCACCGGCCAGAACATCCGCGTCGACGGCGGCGTGACACGCTCGGTGTAGTGGTGGCTGAACTTTCCATCGACGCGATCACCGCAGCCGTGGCGATTCTTCAAAGCGGCGATCGTTGCGCGGGAAAGTTGGAGCTTCAGCGGCTATGGAACGACGGCTTCGAGACCGATCCTTATCGCCGCTGTATCATCGCGCATTTTCTGGCCGATACAGAAGAAGATGTGGCCATGGAGCTTGCCTGGGACATCGCCGCTCTTGAGGCGGCGACAGGGAGGGCGGAGGGGGACGCGGATCCGCTGGCGCCGGCGCTTGCGAGCTTTCTTCCTTCGCTCCATCTCAATGTGGGGGATGCGTATCGCCGAATCGGGAATCTTGAACAAGCCAGGTTTCATGCGAAAGCCGGCCTAAGGCGGGCCAGTGTTCTTGAGGAGAACGGCTACGGTTCCATGATCAAGACCGGACTGGACAGGCTCCACATGCGAACCGAGGCGGACTGATCGTCTAAATTTTGCGGTGCGGTGGGATATCCGCCGGCGAGAATGCAACTGAAACGCTATGCGACTTGTAGGATCCGGTCGACCGTTGCTTGAAGAGGACCGCTGGAATCGATTTCGTGGTCGGCGGACTCCCGAAGCAGCGGCTCGATCAGCTCGATCAGTTCGGCGATCTTGCGGCGCTCCTCCGCCACACCGCCGTAGCCACTCGACATGCGTGCCGACACGCGCTGCATGATCGTATCGATCGGCGCCGAAAGCAGAATCACGGTGTCGATCAGCGGGAAAAGCTCTCCCATGTTCTCAGCGCAGCCGCTGATGAAGAGCATGCCTTCACGCGGTTCGGAAAGCAGGGCCCGGACCTTGTCCAGCTGCCACACCCAATCCTTGCCATCTCCGGGTGTCAGCGTGTCGTCCGAGGCGGCGTCGATCCAGTGCGACCATTCGGGCGTGTCGAGATCGCAGGCGGCATAGCCACGCGCGCTAAGCTCTCCGATCGTCGCTGACTTTCCAGTTCCGGACATGCCGGTGATCAACACGCGCTTCATATTTCTTCTCGAGGATATCGGTGGGTGGGTTGACGTCGGCACTACGCTTCAAGCCGCTTCTTCATGTAGACCGTCGTGCCTTCCATATAGGCTTCGCGTCCGGTGATGATGTAGCCGAGCCGCTCATAGAGGGCGATGTTGGCCTCGAAGGCGGCATTGGTCAGCAATTGGATTTCCTTGCGGCCGGCCTCAACCGCCATCTCCTCGGCGTAGCGAAGCAGCGTCTTGCCGAACCCTTTGCCCTGATGGGCGGGCAGCACGCAGACATTCTCGATCCACAAATGATCGTCTTCCAGCGTCGTCTCAATTAGTCCGGCAACCTTAGGACCTTCATGGAGAAGGGTGAATTGGTGCTTCCGCAGCACCTCATCGTAGTCAGCCTTCATCGGGCTTGGCTCGCGGCCGATCACGGGAATCCACTTCGAATAGGCCGCGCGCACGATGTCGCGAACCAGCGCGACATCGTCCATCGTCGCTGCCCGGAATTGCAAAGCGGGTTCGTGCGGCATTCGGGTATTCTCTCCTCAGGCGGCTTTGGCCATTCCTGCCACATCGGCCAGGGCAGGGCCGAGATCGCCGGCCGGCGTGACCTCGATGCGTTCCAGGCCGAGCCAGCCCTGCATCTGCTTCAATTCCTCGAACAGTGCCTCGGCGGTGTTGGCCGGCGCGTGCGGCTCGGCATAGGCGGCATGCACGCGCAGCACACCGGCTGGCCGATCCGCCTTCACGTCGATGCGGCCGACGATCTTCTCTTCATGGAGGAAAGGCAGCACGTAATAGCCGTATTGCCGCTTTTCGGCCGGCGTGTAGATCTCGATGCGATAGCGGAAGTCGAACAGGTTCTCGGCGCGGCTGCGCTCGAACACCAACGGATCGAACGGAGCGAGCAGCGCGCGCGCTTCCACCTTGCGCGGCTGGCGGGCGTCCTTGTGCAGATAGGCCGGTTTGTCCCAACCCTCGACGCGCACCGGGATCAGTTCGCCGTCCTCGACCAGTTCCTCCAGCCGCGCCTTTGTGTCCTCCGGGGCAAGGCGGAAATAATCGCGCAGGCAGGCATAGGTGGCGACGCCATGAGCGCGGGCAGACATGCGCAACAGTTCGCGGTGCGCGTCCTCGGGCGAGGGGACGGGCAGGTCGCGCACGGCCTGTGGCAGCACGCGCTCGGGCAGGTCGTAGAGGCGCTCGAAGCCGCGGCGCGAATGGGTGGTGATGCGGCCGGCCCAGAACAGCCATTCGAAGGCATGCTTGGCCGCGCTCCAGCCCCACCAGCCGCCATTGCCCTTGTGGCCTTCGATTTCCGAGGCGGCGATCGGTCCGCGCGTTTCGACCTCGCGAAAGATCTCGTCGATGAGGTTGGCGTTCTGGCAGCCCCATTTGGCAAGGCCGGTATACATTTCCTCGCCGCGTTCGGCTCGCTCCATGCGCCAGCGCATCAAGGGATAGGTCTCGATCGGCAAGAGCGAGGCCTCGTGCGCCCAATATTCGAACAGCGCGCGCTTGCGGCCCGGCGCCATGGCTTCGTCGAGCAGCGACATCGGATAGGCGCCGAGGCGCGAATAGAGCGGCATGTAGTGGGCGCGCACCACCGCGCTGACAGAATCAATCTGCAACAGACCGGTGCGGGAAAGCACGCGGCCGAGATGGCGGCGGTCGGGCGTGGTACTTGGTCGCGGGTCGGCGAAACCCTGCGCCGCCAGGGCGATGCGACGCGCGGTCTTGAGCGAGATCTTGTCTTTCATCCTGACGGCATTCTGGCGGTTCGAGCTGGCCGCCAAGGGCGGCGATTCCACCCATGCTAGCAGGGTTTCGGCGCCAATCCTGTCAGGAGAGAAAAGTGGAGTAAAAAGTGAAGGAAATCAAATAGGAGCCGATCGGACCAGTTTTCCCGGATCAAGCGTCCACAGCCGCATTTTGGACAAGGTTTGACTTGCTTCGCCGGGAGCGCTGCGCTAACCGTCGCCGCATTGCAGCATGGGCCCCGTAAAACGGTTTAGCCGTTGAACACGCGCGCTTCCGCCCTAAGGTCTTGTGCTGTATCAGGTGGATAAGCCACCAACGGAAAGTCGCAGCATGAACGCACTCCTCAGTTCGTATCTGCCCATCGTCCTCTTCATCGGTGTGGCGCTGATCGTCGGCCTTGCCCTTATCGTGGCGCCTTTCCTTGTCGCCTACCGCAATCCCGACCCGGAAAAGCTGTCGGCTTACGAATGCGGTTTCAATTCCTTCGACGACGCCCGCATGAAGTTCGACATCCGCTTCTATCTGGTGTCGATCCTGTTCATCATCTTTGACCTGGAAGTGGCCTTCCTGTTCCCCTGGGCGGTGTCATTCGGTCAGATCGGCATGCTCGGCTTCTGGTCGATGATGGTTTTCCTGGGTGTGCTGACCATCGGCTTTGCTTATGAATGGAAGAAAGGAGCGCTGGAATGGGATTGAACGACAATTCCGGCACGCTCGTCGCGCCGCGGCCGAAGGGCATTCTCGACCCGAACACGGGCAAGCCGCTCGGGTCCAACGATCCCTTTTTCCTCGAGATCAACAATGAGCTCGCCGACAAGGGTTTCCTGGTCACCTCCAGCGAGGCGCTGATCACCTGGGCGCGCACCGGCTCGCTCATGTACATGACCTTCGGCCTGGCCTGCTGCGCGGTGGAGATGATCCACAGCGCCATGCCGCGCTATGACAGCGAGCGTTTCGGCATCGCGCCGCGCGCGTCTCCGCGCCAGTCCGACGTGATGATCGTCGCCGGCACGCTGACCAACAAGATGGCGCCCGCGCTGCGCAAGGTCTACGACCAGATGCCGGAGCCGCGCTACGTCATCTCGATGGGCTCCTGCGCCAATGGCGGCGGCTATTATCACTATTCCTATTCGGTGGTGCGCGGTTGCGACCGCGTGGTGCCGGTCGACATCTATGTGCCTGGCTGCCCGCCGACCGCCGAGGCGCTGCTCTACGGCCTGCTTCTTCTGCAGAAGAAGATCCGCCGCACCGGCACCATCGAGCGGTGATCGATCATGAGTGAAGCCCTCAACGACCTTGCCGCCCATATCAAGGACAAGCTCGGCGCCACGGTGACCGACAGCGTGATCGCCTATGGCGAGCTGACCGTGACGGTCAACGCCGCCGACGTCGTCAAGGCGGCGACCTTCCTGCGCGACGACACCAAGTGCCAGTTCATCTCGTTCATCGACGTGTCCGGTGCCGATTACCCGTCGCGGGCACAACGCTTCGACGTTGTCTATCACCTGCTTTCGCCGAAGCAGAACCTGCGCGTGCGCCTGAAGGTCCTTGCCGACGAGGAGACGATGGTACCGTCGGTCACCGGCGTGTGGCCGGGTGCCGACTGGTTCGAGCGCGAGACCTACGATCTCTACGGCGTTCTGTTCTCCGGCCATCCGGACCTGCGCCGCATCCTCACCGACTACGGGTTCGAGGGCCATCCGCTGCGCAAGGATTTTCCGCTCACCGGTTTCGTCGAGGTTCGCTACGACGACGAAGCCAAGCGGGTGATCTACGAGCCGGTCGAGCTCAAGCAGGAATTCCGCAATTTTGACTTTTTGTCTCCCTGGGAAGGCACGGACTACGTGCTGCCGGGTGATGAAAAAGCCAAGACGAACTGAGGCGCCCCATGGCCGAGACCTCCGTCCGCAATTTCAACATCAACTTCGGTCCGCAGCATCCGGCCGCGCACGGCGTTCTGCGCCTCGTGCTGGAGCTGGACGGTGAAGTGGTCGACCGCGTCGATCCGCATATCGGCCTGCTTCATCGCGGCACCGAGAAGCTGATCGAGCAGAAGACCTATCTGCAGGCCGTGCCCTATCTCGACCGGCTCGACTATTGCGCGCCGATGAACCAGGAGCATGCCTTCGCGCTCGCCGCCGAGAAGCTGCTCGGTATCGAAGTGCCGAAGCGCGGCCAGCTGATCCGCGTGCTGTTTTCCGAAATCGGCCGCATCATGTCGCACATCCTCAATGTGACGACGCAGGCCATGGACGTTGGCGCGCTCACCCCGCCGCTGTGGGGCTTCGTCGAGCGCGAGAAGCTGATGGTGTTCTATGAACGCGCCTCCGGCTCGCGCATGCATGCCGCCTATTTCCGTCCGGGCGGCGTGCATCAGGACCTGCCGACCAAGCTGATCGAAGACATCGGCAAGTGGATCGACCCGTTCCTGAAGTCGATCGACGACCTTGACGCGCTGCTCACCCCCAACCGCATCTTCAAGCAGCGCAACGCCGACATTGGCGTGGTGTCGCTGGCCGATGCCTGGGCCTGGGGTTTCTCCGGCGTGATGGTGCGTGGCTCGGGCGCTGCGTGGGACCTGCGCAAGTCGCAGCCCTACGAGTGCTATTCGGAGCTCGACTTCGATATTCCGATCGGCAAGAACGGCGACTGCTACGACCGCTACCTCATCCGCATGGAAGAGATGCGCCAGTCGGCCAGGATCATGCGCCAGTGTATCGACCTTCTGCTCGGCAAGGAAAGCACCGGTCCGGTGTCGAATGTCGACGGCAAGGTGGTGCCACCGAAGCGTGGCGAGATGAAGCGCTCGATGGAAGCGCTCATCCATCACTTCAAGCTTTACACCGAAGGTTATCGCGTGCCGGCCGGCGAGGTCTATGCGGCCGTCGAAGCGCCCAAGGGCGAGTTCGGCGTCTACCTGGTCTCCGACGGCACCAACAAACCCTACCGCTGCAAGCTGCGCGCGCCCGGTTTCGCGCATCTGCAGGCCATGGATTTCCTGTGTCGCGGCCACATGCTGGCCGATGTCACCGCCATCCTCGGCTCCCTCGACATCGTGTTTGGTGAGGTCGATCGCTAAATGTCAGTCCGTCGTCTCGCAGATGCCAGCGTCCAGCCAGCTTCCTTCGCCTTCAACAGGGCGAATGCGGCGTCGGCCAAGAAGTGGATCGCCAAATATCCGAAGGGCCGCGAGCAGTCGGCGATCATCCCGCTCCTGATGATTGCGCAGGAGCAGGAAGGCTGGGTCACCAAGGCCGCGATCGAATCGATCTGCGAGATGCTGGGCATGCCCTTCATTCGCGGGCTGGAAGTCGCCACCTTCTACACGCAGTATCAGCTGAAGCCGGTCGGCACGCGTGCCCACATCCAAGTTTGCGGCACCACGCCCTGCATGCTGCGCGGCTCGGAAGAGCTGATGGACGTCTGCCGTTCCAAGATCCATCACGACCAGTTCCACACCAATGAAACCGGCACGCTGTCGTGGGAAGAGGTCGAATGCCTCGGCGCTTGCGTCAACGCGCCGATGGTCATGATCTTCAAGGATACCTATGAGGATCTGACGCCGGAACGTCTGGCCGAGATCATCGACGCCTTCGAAGCGGGCAAGGGCGCGGATGTGCCGGTCGGCCCGCAGAACGGCCGTATATTCTCGGCGCCGATCAGCGGCTTCTCCGCGCTGGCTGACGAGAAGGCCATCCTCAAGACGACACGCGACAAGGAAGCCAAGGCGGCCGCGAAAGCCGCCAAGGAAGCACCGGCCGTTGCCGCCGAGCCAGCCAAGGTGGCCGAGCCGGCGAAGGTCGCAGCCGTGCCGAAGGCTCCCGCCAAGGCGAAGGCCGAAGCAAAGCCCGTCGCGAAGAAGACCGAGGCTGCGGCTGCGGCACCGAAAAAAGCAGCCGCGCCGGCCAAGCCCTCGCTCGATCACAAGGATCGGCCGAAGGGCATCGAGAAGCCGACTGCGGTGGACGACCTCCAGCTCATCTCCGGCGTCGGGCCGAAGATCGAGGCGACGCTGCATGAATTGGGTATCTTCACCTACGCCCAGGTCGCGTCCTGGAAGAAGGCCGAACGCGTATGGGTCGACGGCTATCTTGCCTTCCACGGCCGCATCGAGCGCGAGGATTGGGTGAAGCAGGCCAAGGCGCTCGCCAAGGGCGGGGTCGAGGAATACATCCGCGTGTTCGGCAAGAAACCGGTCTGAGGGACGATCAATGCTTCAGGACAAGGACCGCATCTTCACCAACATCTATGGTCGCTTCGACCAGTCGCTGGCCGGCGCGATGTCGCGCGGCGCCTGGGATGGAACCAAGGGCCTGATCGAGAAAGGCCGTGACTGGATCATCAACGAGATGAAGGCGTCGGGCCTGCGCGGTCGCGGCGGCGCCGGCTTCCCGACGGGTCTCAAATGGTCGTTCATGCCCAAGCAGAGTGATGGCCGGCCGAGCTATCTGGTCGTCAACGCCGACGAATCCGAGCCCGGCACCTGCAAGGACCGCGATATCCTGCGCCATGACCCGCACACGCTGGTCGAAGGCTGCCTGCTTGCCGGCTTCGCCATGGGCGCGGTCGCCGCCTACATCTATGTGCGCGGCGAGTTTATCCGCGAGCGCGAGGCGCTGCAGCGCGCCATCGACGAGGCCTACGAGGCCAAGCTGATCGGCAAGGGCAACAAGAACGGCTACGATTTCGACATCTACGTCCATCACGGCGCCGGCGCCTATATCTGCGGCGAGGAAACCGCGCTGCTCGAAAGCCTGGAAGGCAAGAAAGGCCAGCCGCGCCTGAAGCCGCCATTCCCGGCCAATGTCGGCCTCTATGGCTGCCCGACCACGGTCAACAACGTCGAATCGATCGCGGTGGCGCCGACCATCCTGCGTCGCGGCGCTGCCTGGTTTTCGTCCATCGGCCGTCCCAACAATGTCGGCACCAAGCTGTTCATGCTGGTCGGCCACGTCAACACGCCGTGCACCGTCGAAGAAGCGATGGGCATCACCTTCCGCGAACTGGTGGAAAAGCACGGCGGCGGCGTCCGCGGCGGTTGGGACAATCTGCTGGCCGTCATCCCCGGCGGCGCGTCCTGCCCCGTGATCAAGGGCGAGGACATGGCCGATGCCATCATGGATTTCGACGGCATGCGCGAGAAGAAGTCGTCCTTCGGCACCGCCGCCGTCATCGTCATGGACAAGTCGACCGACGTCGTGAAGGCGATCGCCAGGCTCGCTTATTTCTTCAAGCACGAAAGCTGCGGCCAGTGCACGCCGTGCCGCGAGGGCACCGGCTGGATGTGGCGCGTCATGGAGCGGCTGGTGCGCGGCGAGGCGCAGAAGCGCGAGATCGACATGCTGCTCGACGTCACCAAGCAGATCGAGGGCCACACCATCTGTGCGCTGGGCGACGCGGCCGCATGGCCGATCCAGGGCCTGATCCGCAATTTCCGCCCGGAGATCGAGCGGCGCATCGACGAATTCACCCGCAATGCGCATCGCGCCGAGCCGGTTCTCGTCGCGGCAGAGTAACAAGACAATGAGAGAACAGGGGCGCAAGCCCTGCTGAACAGGAAACGGCAGCAAGAGCAGGGCATACGGAACGAAGCGGCTTAGGAGGCCATCGATGTTTCCCACCCCCGATCGCGAAGTGCCTGACGTGAACGATTTCGAGACCATGAACCAAGAGCTGACCAAATTGATGCCGCAGGAGATGGCCAACGCCGTCAATCTGTTCGCGCATCCGGTCGCCGGAGCCGCAGCGATGTCGGCGCTCGGCGTCGGCCTGGCCAGCCATGCCTTCGGACTGTGGGTTGGCGCGCTGACCGGCGCGGCCGAGGTTTCGCAACGCCTGCTGCAGCCGGTTCTGGACGATTTCCCGGGCAGTGTCGAAAGTTTTGCCGGCGAGGGCGCAGATACGGCCGCCAAGGCTCCCGCGGCGAGGGCACGCGCCACCACCAAAAAGCTGATCGCCGAAGCGCAGTCGGTTGCCGAGAAAATTGCCGAACCGATAGCCGAGCCTATCCAGGAAGCGCCACCCGCCGAGATCGCGGTTGCCGAAGTGCCGGCTCCCGTTGCGCCGACGGTCGCCGTGATGCCGGAGGATTTCCGCAAGCCGGCAGCTGTCGACAAGCCTGCGACGCCAGACGACCTCAAGGCGATCACCGGCATCGGCCCGAAGCTGGAAAAGGTGCTGAACGGCCAGGGCGTCTGGACCTATGCGCAGATCGCCGGCTGGACGTCGGCCGAGGTCGCCTGGGTTGACGACTATCTGGGCTTCAAGGGCCGCGTCGAACGCGACGGCTGGCTGATGCAAGCGGCGGCTCTGGCCGCCAAGACGAACGATTGAGCGAAGGGAGGCGACGGCGATGCAAGTCCATGACATGCGCGATGTGCTCGACGTTCGCGGCGCCGTCGTCACCAATTCGTGCTTCGACGACGTCAACATGTCGAACACGCAGTTTCACAACGTCAACCTGGCCAACGCCAGGGTGGAAGACGTCAATCTTTCCAATACGTTGTTCACCGATGTGAACATGAGCAACGTAAAGATCGAAAATGCGCAGATCGCCGGAATGGAGATCAACGGCGTCAGCGTCGTTGATCTGTTCGCGGCATATAAGACGGCGAAAGACGCCGGGAGCAATTGATGGCAAAGCTCAAGGTCGACGGCAAAGACATCGAGGTACCCGACCACTACACGCTGCTGCAGGCGGCGGAAGCGGCGGGCGCGGAAGTGCCGCGCTTCTGTTTCCATGAGCGGCTGTCGATCGCCGGCAACTGCCGCATGTGTCTCGTCGAGGTGAAGGGCGGCCCGCCCAAGCCGCAGGCTTCCTGCGCCATGGGCGTGCGCGACCTGCGCCCCGGCCCGAATGGCGAGCCGCCGGAAATGCTGACCAATTCGCCCATGGTCAAGAAGGCGCGCGAAGGCGTGATGGAGTTCCTGCTCATCAACCATCCGCTCGATTGCCCGATCTGCGACCAGGGCGGCGAGTGCGACCTGCAGGATCAGGCGATGGCCTTCGGTGTCGATTCCTCGCGCTTCCACGAAAACAAGCGCGCGGTCGAGGACAAATATATCGGCCCGCTGGTGAAGACGGTGATGAACCGCTGCATCCACTGCACGCGTTGCGTCCGCTTCACCACCGAAGTCGCCGGCATTTCCGAGCTCGGTCTGATCGGCCGCGGCGAGGATGCCGAGATCACCACCTATCTCGAACAGGCGATGACGTCGGAACTGCAGGGCAACGTCGTTGACCTCTGCCCGGTCGGCGCGCTGACCTCAAAGCCCTTCGCCTTTACGGCGCGGCCGTGGGAACTGACCAAGACCGAATCGATCGACGTCATGGACGCGGTCGGCTCGGCGATCCGCGTCGACAGCCGTGGGCGTGAGGTCATGCGCATCCTGCCGCGCGTCAACGAAGCGGTGAACGAGGAGTGGATTTCCGACAAGACCCGCTACATCTGGGACGGCCTGCGCACGCAGCGCCTCGACCGGCCCTATGTGCGCAAGAACGGCAAGCTGGCTCCCGCCAGTTGGGCCGAGGCGTTCGCAGCAGTGAAAGATGTCGTCGCCAAGGCTGCACCGGAGAAGATCGGCGCCATCGCCGGCGATCTGGCGGCTGTCGAGGAAATGTATGCGCTGAAGCAGCTCGTGCAGTCGCTGGGTTCCGCTGGCATCGACTGTCGCCAGGATGGCGCAGCGCTCGACCCGTCGCTCGGCCGGGCCAGCTACATCTTCAACCCGACCATCGAAGGCATCGAACACGCCGACGCCGTGCTGATCATCGGCACCAATCCGCGCTTCGAAGCTTCGGTGCTGAATGCTCGCATCCGCAAGCGCTGGCGCGCCGGCAATATGCCGGTCGGCGTGATCGGCGAGGTCGGCGACACACGCTACGACTATGAGGCGCTGGGCGCCGGTCCAGACACGCTGAAGGATCTGGCCGAGGGCAATGGCAAATTCTTCCAGGCGCTGAAGAAGGCCGAACACCCGCTCATCATCGTCGGCCAGGGTGCGCTGTCGCGTTCGGATGGCGCTGCCGTGCTCGGCCAGGCGGCCAAGCTGGCGCAGGCTGTCGGTGCCGTGAAGGATGGCTGGAACGGCTTTGCGGTGCTGCACACCGCGGCTGCCCGCGTCGGCGGCCTCGACATCGGCTTCGTGCCGGGCGAGGGCGGCAAGGACACCGCCGGCATCTTGAGCGACAGCGAAGTGCTGTTTCTGCTCGGCGCCGACGAACTCGATCTGGCGAAGGCTTCCGGTTTCGTCGTCTATATTGGCACGCATGGCGATGCCGGCGCCCACCGCGCCGATGTCATCTTGCCGGCGGCGGCCTACACTGAAAAGTCGGGCACCTACGTCAACACCGAAGGCCGGGTGCAGCAGACCAACCGCGCCGGTTTCGCGCCGGGCGATGCCCGCGAGGACTGGGCGATCCTGCGCGCATTGTCGGACGTGTTGGGCAAGAAGCTGCCGTTCGATTCGCTGGCGCAGCTCCGGCAGAAGCTCTATGGCGAGCATCCGCACCTTGCCCGCGTCGACCAGATCGCGGCAGGCGAAGCGGGCGACGTCACCAAGGTGGCAAAGCTCGGCGGCCGCCTCAACAAGGCGGCCTTCACCTCGCCGGTGAAGGACTTCTACATGACGAACCCGATCGCGCGGGCCTCCGCGGTCATGGCCGAATGCTCGGCGCTCGCGAAGAACGGCTTCAGGCAGGCAGCGGAATAAACCATGGACAGCTTCTTCTCCTTCTACGTGCTGCCGGCGCTGCTGATCCTCTTGAAGTCGGTCGTGCTGATCGTCGTGCTTCTGATCTTCGTGGCCTACATCCTTTATGCCGACCGCAAGATCTGGGCGGCGGTGCAGCTGCGTCGCGGCCCGAACGTCGTCGGTCCGTGGGGCACGCTGCAGGCCTTCGCCGACCTGTTCAAGTTCGTTTTCAAGGAACCGATCATTCCGTCCGGCGCCAACAAGGGCGTGTTCCTGCTCGCTCCGCTGGTCTCGGCGGTGCTTGCCATCGCCGCCTGGGCGGTGATCCCGGTCAACAATGGCTGGGCGATCGCCAACATCAATGTCGGCATCCTCTACGTCTTCGCCATCTCCTCGCTCGAAGTCTATGGCGTGATCATGGGCGGCTGGGCGTCGAACTCGAAATACCCGTTCCTCGGCGCGTTGCGCTCGGCGGCGCAGATGGTGTCCTACGAGGTCTCCATCGGCTTCGTCATCGTCACAGTGCTGCTCACCGTCGGCTCGCTGAACCTCACCGACATCGTGTTGTCGCAACATGATGGCCTCGGCACCCGTCTGGGCCTGCCCAACACCTTCCTCGACTGGAACTGGCTGGCACTGTTCCCGATGTTCGTGATCTTCTTCATTTCGGCGCTGGCCGAGACGAACAGGCCGCCCTTCGACCTGGTCGAGGCGGAATCGGAACTCGTCGCCGGCCACATGGTCGAATATTCGTCGACGCCGTTCCTGCTGTTCTTCCTGGGCGAGTATGTCGCCATCGTGCTGATGTGCGCGCTGGCCACCATCCTGTTCCTGGGCGGATGGCTGCCGCCGTTCGACTTCGCACCCTTCACCTGGGTGCCGGGCGTGATCTGGTTCGTCCTCAAGGTCTGCCTGATGTTCTTCTTCATCTCCATGGTGAAGGCATTCGTGCCGCGCTACCGCTACGACCAGCTGATGCGTCTGGGCTGGAAGGTGTTCCTGCCGATCTCGCTGTTCATGGTGGTGGCGACTGCCGCGTTCCTGAAACTCACGGGGGGGGCGTGATGTCCCCGAATGTTTTGGGTGCGATCGTTGCCGTTTTCTGGTTGGAACTGGGAATTTTGTTGATCTGGTTGGTGCTCCATAAAACCACGTGGCTTGAGAATGTAGGAATGAATCACGGGCTTTCTGCACAGCAGCTCCGTCGCTACTTCTGGATCCTACCGGCCTTGGCCGCGCTCGGCGGTGTGTTCATCGGTTGGCAGGGCGGACCGGCATTATTTGGAGGCGAATAGGAACATGTCCGCTCTTGCTCAGGCCGCCAAGGCACTGCTTCTGAAGGACTTCGTCGGCGCCTTCTTCCTGTCGATGCGCCAGTTCGTGTCGCCGAAGGAGACGATCAACTACCCGCACGAGAAGGGGCCGATCAGCCCGCGCTTCCGTGGCGAGCATGCGCTGCGGCGTTATCCGAACGGCGAGGAACGCTGCATCGCCTGCAAGCTGTGCGAAGCGATCTGCCCGGCGCAGGCCATCACCATCGAGGCCGGTCCGCGGCGCAATGACGGCACCCGCCGCACCGTGCGCTACGACATCGACATGGTGAAGTGCATCTATTGCGGCTTCTGCCAGGAAGCCTGCCCGGTGGACGCCATCGTCGAGGGGCCGAATTTCGAGTTCGCGACCGAGACGCGCGAGGAGCTTTATTACGACAAGGAAAAGCTGCTCGCCAACGGCGACCGTTGGGAGCGCGAGATCGCGCGCAACATGGAACTGGACGCACCTTACCGGTGAGTTTTGAAAGATGGACGCGCCGCAACGGCTCGTCTAAGGACAACGCGGTTTCGCAACCGGAGGCGGGGCGAGGCCGAAAAGAATGGAGCAGGGCGCCAGCCTTGCCCAACAGGAACCTGGGGGAACCCCTATGCTGAACGGACTAGAGGCGGCCTTCTTCTACCTCTTCGCCTTTATCGCTGTGGCGTCGGCCTTCATGGTCATCTCGTCGCGCAACCCCGTGCATTCGGTGCTGTTCCTCATCCTCACGTTCTTCAACGCGGCTGGGCTGTTCCTGCTCACCGGCGCCGAGTTCCTGGCGATGATCCTGCTGGTCGTCTATGTCGGCGCGGTCATGGTGCTGTTCCTGTTCGTCGTCATGATGCTCGACGTCGACTTCGCGGAACTGAAAAGCGGTGCCTTGCAATATGCGCCGATCGGCGCGCTCGTCGGGCTGATCCTGGCGGCGGAGCTCATCGTGGTGCTGGGCGGCTACACCTTCGCGCCGCAGCTCGCCACCACCATCACGCAGAAGACGCCCGATCTTGCCACCCGCACCAACACGGCGGCACTCGGCGACATTCTCTATACGAATTATCTCTTTTACTTCGAGATCGCAGGCCTGGTGCTGCTCGTCGCCATGATCGGCGCGATCGTTTTGACGCTTCGCCACAAGCCGGGCATCAAGCGGCAGTCGATCGCGGAGCAGGTCGCCCGCACGCCGGCGACCGCCATCGAAATCAAGAAAGTCGAGACGGGGAAGGGTATCTGAGATGACCGTCGGCATCGGACATTACCTCACCCTTTCGGCCATCCTGTTCACGCTCGGCGTGTTCGGCATTTTCCTGAACCGCAAGAACGTCATCGTCATCCTGATGTCGGTGGAACTGATCCTGCTGGCGGTGAACATCAATTTCGTCGCCTTCTCGGCGGCGCTGGGCGACCTCGTCGGCCAGGTCTTCGCACTGTTCGTGTTGACGGTGGCGGCGGCCGAGGCGGCGATCGGTCTTGCCATTCTGGTCGTCTTCTTCCGAAACCGCGGTTCGATCGCGGTCGAAGACGTGAACATGATGAAGGGTTAACGGGGCAATCATGTACCAAGCCATCGTCTTTCTTCCCCTCATCGGCTTCCTGATCGTCGGGCTGTTCGGCAATTCGCTGGGCGCCAAGGCATCGGAATACATCACCTCTGGTTTCCTGGTGATCTCGGCGGTTCTGTCCTGGGTGGCCTTCTTCACGGTCGCGCTGGGCTCGGGCGAAGCCTTCACCGTTCCGGTCATGCGCTGGATTCAGTCCGGCGGCGTCGACGCCGCCTGGGCGCTGCGGATCGACACGCTGACTGTCGTCATGCTGGTTGTGGTCAACACCGTATCCGCCTTGGTGCACATCTATTCGATCGGCTACATGCACCACGATCCGAACCGGCCGCGCTTCTTCGCCTACCTTTCGTTGTTCACCTTCGCCATGCTGATGCTGGTGACGTCGGACAATTTGATCCAGATGTTCTTCGGCTGGGAAGGCGTTGGTCTCGCGTCCTATCTGCTGATCGGCTTCTGGTACAAGAAGCCGTCGGCCAATGCCGCCGCCATCAAGGCGTTCGTCGTCAACCGTGTCGGCGACTTCGGTTTCGCGCTCGGCATCTTCGGCGTCTATGTGCTGTTCGGCTCGGTCAACCTATCGACCATCTTCGCCAATGCCGCCGCCTTCGCGCCGGCCGGCCATGACGCCGCCGCCACCGCTGCAGCGCATGGCGAAACGGTGCTGACCTTCCTCGGCTATGCGCTGGACAAGGGTGCGGCGCTCACCGTCGTCTGCCTGCTTCTCTTGATGGGCGCCATGGGCAAGTCGGCGCAGGTGCCGCTGCACACCTGGCTGCCGGACGCCATGGAAGGCCCGACGCCGGTTTCGGCGCTGATCCATGCCGCCACCATGGTCACCGCCGGCGTGTTCATGCTGGCGCGCCTGTCGCCGCTGTTCGAACTGTCGGCTACCGCGCTTACCGTCGTCACGCTGGTCGGCGCCATCACCGCCTTCTTCGCGGCCACCGTCGGCCTGGTGCAGAACGACATCAAGCGCGTCATCGCCTATTCGACCTGCTCACAGCTCGGCTACATGTTCGTGGCGCTCGGTGTTGGCGCCTATGGCGCGGCAATCTTCCACCTGTTCACGCACGCCTTCTTCAAGGCGCTGCTGTTCCTGGGCTCCGGCTCGGTCATCCACGCGATGTCGGACGAGCAGGACATGCGCAAGATGGGCGGCATCCGCAAGCTGATCCCCACCACCTACTGGATGATGGTGATCGGCACGCTGGCGCTGACCGGCGTCGGCATCCCGGCGACCGTCATCGGCACGGCCGGCTTCTTCTCCAAGGATGCCATCATCGAATCGGCCTTTGTCGGTCACAATGCGATGGCGATCTTCGCTTTCGCGCTGCTGGTGATCGCCGCCTGCTTCACCTCTTTCTACTCCTGGCGCCTGATCTTCATGACCTTCCACGGCAAGCCGCGTGCCAGCCACGACGTCATGCACCATGTCCATGAATCGCCGCCGGTGATGCTAGTGCCGCTGTTCATCCTGGCGGCCGGCGCGCTGGCTGCTGGCTTCCTGTTCCACGACTACTTCATCGGCGAAGCCTATGCCGAATTCTGGAAGGGCTCGCTGTTCACGCTGCCCGACAACCATATCCTGCACGACATGCATGGCGTGCCGGTGTGGGTGAAGCTGGCGCCGTTCGTCGCCATGGTGGTCGGCTTCCTGGTCTCCTGGAAGTTCTACATCTCTTCGCCCGAGATGCCGGTGACGCTGGCGCAGCGCCATCGCGGACTCTATGCCTTCCTGCTCAACAAGTGGTACTTCGACGAGTTGTACGACTTCCTGTTCGTGCGGCCGGCCAAGCGCCTCGGCACCTTCCTGTGGAAGAAGGGCGACGGCGCCGTCATCGACGGTCTCGGCCCCGACGGCGTCTCGGCCCGCGTGGTGGATGTCACCAACCGCGTGGTCAAGTTGCAGACCGGCTACCTCTATCACTATGCCTTCGCCATGCTGATCGGCGTTGCTGCACTCGTCACCTGGATGATGCTCTGATGTCGACCTGGCCAATCCTCTCCACGGTCACCTTCCTGCCGCTCGTCGGCGCGCTGCTGATCCTGTTCATTCGTGACGACAGCGATGCGGGGCGCCGCAACGTGCGCGCCATCGCGCTGTGGACCACGATCGTCACCTTCCTGGTGTCGCTGCCGATCTGGTTCTACTTCGACAAGTCGAGCACCGGCTTCCAGTTCGTGGAAAAGATGGGCTGGCTGGATTCAGGCATCTCCTACCACATGGGCGTCGACGGCATTTCCATGCTGTTCGTCATCCTGACGACCTTCCTGATGCCGCTCTGCATCCTGGCGTCGTGGACCTCGGTGGAGAAGCGCGTCAAGGAATACATGATCGCGTTCCTGATCCTGGAAACGCTGATGGTCGGCGTGTTCTGCGCAATGGACATCGTGCTGTTCTACGTCTTCTTCGAGGCCGGCCTGATCCCGATGTTCATCATCATCGGCGTGTGGGGCGGCAAGCGGCGCGTATATGCCTCGTTCAAGTTCTTCCTCTACACGCTGCTCGGCTCGGTGCTGATGCTTCTGGCCATCATGGCGATGTTCTGGCAGGCGGGCACCACCGATATCCCGACGCTGCTGACACACAACTTCCCAGCCAACATGCAGACTTGGCTATGGCTCGCCTTCTTCGCCTCCTTCGCGGTGAAGATGCCGATGTGGCCGGTGCACACCTGGTTGCCTGACGCACACGTCGAGGCGCCGACAGCGGGTTCCGTCATCCTGGCCGCCATCCTCCTGAAGATGGGCGGTTACGGCTTCCTGCGTTTCTCGCTGCCGATGTTCCCGCTGGCGTCCGAGTTCTTCGCACCCTTCGTGTTCACGCTTTCGGTCATCGCCATCATCTACACCTCGCTGGTGGCGCTGATGCAGGAGGACATCAAGAAGCTGATCGCTTATTCGTCGGTGGCGCATATGGGCTTCGTCACCATGGGCATCTTCGCCCTCAACCAGGAAGGCATCCAGGGCGCCATCTTCCAGATGCTGTCGCACGGCCTGGTCTCGGGCGCGCTGTTCCTGTGCGTGGGCGTCATCTACGACCGCCTGCACACCCGCGAGATCGCCGCCTATGGCGGCCTCGTCAACAACATGCCGAAATACGCCACCGCGTTCCTGATCTTCACCATGGCCAATGTCGGCCTGCCGGGCACCTCAGGCTTTGTCGGCGAATTCCTGACCATGATTGGCGCCTTCAAGGTGAACACCTGGGTGGCGTTCTTCGCCGCCACGGGCGTCATCCTGTCGGCTGCCTATGCGCTGTGGCTCTACCGCCGCGTCATCTTCGGCGCGCTGACCAAGGACAGCCTCAAGAGCATGCTCGACCTGTCGCCACGCGAGAAGGTGATCCTTTATCCGCTGGTGATCCTGGTCATCTTCTTCGGCGTCTACCCGGCGCCGGTCTTCGACGCGACGGCCGCTTCGGTCAAGTCGCTCGTCACCAACGTCACCGCATCCATCGGCTCCGCGCAGACCGCGGCGGCGCACTGAGTAGAGCATCATGACACCGGATCTTCTCTCCAGCCTTTCGCTCTCGACGCCGGAACTGATCATCGCCATCGGCGCGCTGGTCCTTCTGATGGTGGGCGCCTATTCGCGCGAGGCGTCGAGCGGCGCCATCAGCGGGCTCGCCGTGGCCATCCTCATCGTCGCCGGCGGCTGGATGCTGTTCGTCACGGGCGAGGGCAACGCCTATGGTGGCGCCTTCGTGCAGGATGCCTTCGCGCGTTTCATGAAGCTGTTGTCGCTGGTCGGTTCGGCGGTCACGCTGATCATGTCGGTGCGCTTCGCCAAGGCCGAACGCTTCGACAAGTTCGAATATCCGGTGCTGATCCTTCTGTGCACGCTCGGCATGATGCTGATGATCTCGGCCAACGGGATGATCGCGCTGTATCTGGGCCTCGAGCTGCAATCGCTGGCGATCTATGTGCTGGCCGCCATCAACCGCGATAATGTCCGCTCGACCGAGGCAGGCCTGAAGTATTTCGTGCTCGGCGCTTTGTCGTCCGGCATGCTGCTCTACGGTATCTCGCTCGTTTACGGCTACACCGGCAATGTCGGCTTCGAGGCGATCGCCAATGCGCTCAGCCATGGCGGACGCCAGCTGGGCCTGGTGTTTGGTCTGGTCTTCGTGCTGGCCGGCCTTGCCTTCAAGATCTCGGCCGTGCCGTTCCACATGTGGACGCCGGATGTCTATGAAGGCGCGCCGACCCCGGTCACCGCCTTCCTGGCGGCGGCGCCGAAAATGGCGGCGATGGCACTCGTCGTGCGCGTCACCATGGGTGCGTTCGAGCCGATCGCCAAGGACTGGCAGCAGATCATCGTCTTCATCTCCATCGCTTCGATGGCGCTGGGCGCCTTCGCGGCCATCGGCCAGACCAACATCAAGCGCCTGATGGCCTATTCCTCGATCGGCCATATGGGTTACGCGCTGGTCGGCCTTGCTGCCAATTCCGAAGCCGGCGTGCGCGGCGTCGTCATCTACATGCTGATCTATCTGGTGATGACGCTGGGCACCTTCGCCTTCATCCTGGCGATGCGCCGCAACGACCAGAATGTCGAACAGATCAGCGATCTGGCCGGCCTGTCGTCGACCAACCCGATGATGGCAACCATCCTCACCATTCTGATGTTCTCGCTGGCCGGTATTCCGCCGCTCGCCGGCTTCTGGGGGAAGTGGTACGTGTTCCTGGCCGCCATCAACGCCAATCTCTACGCGCTGGCGATCATCGGCGTCTTGGCCTCGGTGGTGGGTGCGTTCTACTATCTGCGCATCATCAAGCTCATGTGGTTCGATGAGCCGGTCGGCGCTTTCCAGCCGATGGCCGGCGAGCTTCGCCTGGTGCTCGGCCTCTCCGGCGCCTTCGTGCTGCTCTATGTGCTGATCGGCGGTCCGATTAGCACCTACGCGCAAGCTGCGGCAAAGACGTTCTTTTGATGGGTGAGAAGCGGCGCGCGCAGCGCATGAAAAGCCAATTGCTTGGCCTTTCGAGCTTCGAACGCCCTCAGCCTGCGAAGGGTCCGGTAGGAAAAGGGCAGGCCGTCCTTGTCGGGTTTGCGCCGCTCCCCATCTGCCTGTCGGCATCTTCTCCCTGTGAACGGGGAGAAGAGGTTTTTTCGTCGTGAGCTTCCGTCTCGCACCCACTGTCGAAGCCCAAGGCTTTCGCCTCGAGGCGCATGAGAGCGTCGGCTCCACAAACGCGCTGGCGCTGGATCGTGCCCGCGCCGGCGATCCCGGCAAGCTCTGGATCGTCTCCAAGAAACAGGAAAGCGGGCGCGGCCGGCGTGGCCGGGTGTGGGCGACGCTGGAAGGTAATCTTGCCGCGACCCTGCTTGTAGTCACCACCGGCGAGCTGCGCATGGCGGCAACGCTCGGCTTCGTCGCCGGGCTGGCACTGGCAGATGCGCTCGACGCCGTGGTGCCCAAGGGGCGCATCGCGGTCGGGCTCGACGGAGCCGGCGCGGGGCGCAACCGTTTCGAGCTGAAATGGCCGAACGACGTTCTGGCCTCCGGCGCGAAGCTCTCCGGCATCCTGCTGGAATCGGCGATGCTGGACGGCGGCCGTTTCGGCGTGGCCGTCGGCATCGGCGTCAATGTCGTGGCCCATCCTGAAGACCTGCCTTACCCCGCCACTTCGTTGAAGGCGCTGGGGGCGAATTGCGACGCCGAAACACTGTTCCTGGCGCTGTCGGACGCCTGGAGCGAAAACGCCGGCCTGTGGGCCGAGGGACGCGGGCTGACCGCCATTCGCGAGCGCTGGCTCAGGCGCGCCGCGGGGCTTGGCGGCGAGGTTGCCGTCAGGATCGACGGCAATGTGGTGCGTGGTACCTTCGAGACCATTGACGAGGATTGCCGTTTCGTGATCCGCGATAGTGCAGGCAAAATGATTACGGTCGCCGCCGGCGACGTGCATTTCGGCGCGGTGGCTTCGGCCGGGGCACAATAGGGCCGCCACGGCGCGGTCGCGCCGGATTGTGGCAAAAGGAGAGACTGGATGGCGAAAGCGGACAACGCCGAGCTCGTATTCGTGCCGCTGGGCGGCGTTGGCGAAATCGGCATGAACTTCGCCCTTTACGGCTATGGTCCGGCGAACAACCGCGAGTGGATCATTATCGATGTCGGCGTCACTTTTCCCGATGCCGCCCATCCCGGCGTCGACCTGATCCTGCCCGACACGCGCTTCATCGAGGACAAGCTCGCCAAGCTGCGCGGCATCGTCATCACCCATGCCCATGAAGACCACTACGGCGCGCTGCACGACATCTGGCCGAAGCTGAAGGCGCCGGTGTGGATGACGCCGTTCGGCGCCGGCCTGCTCGAGGCCAAGCGCCAGGGCGAGCAGAACGCGCCGAAGATCCCGGTCACCATCTACCGCGCCGGCGAGAAATTCACGATCGGTCCGTTCGAGATCGAGGCGATCCCGGTCGCCCATTCCATCCCCGAGCCGATGTCGCTGGCCATCACCACGCCGGTCGGCACCGTCATCCACACCGGTGACTGGAAGATCGATCCGGCGCCGTCCATCGGCCCGATGACCGACGAGGCGCGTTTCCGCGCCTATGGCGACAAGGGCGTGCTGGCGCTGGTCTGCGATTCCACCAATGCGCTGAGGGAAGGGGATTCGCCTTCCGAGCAGGCTGTCGGCGAAAGCCTGAAAAAGCTGATCGAGGAGGCCAAGGGCCGCGTCGCCGTGTCCACCTTCTCCTCCAATGTCGGGCGCATCGTGGCGATCGCGCGCGCTGCGCGCGACGCCGGCCGCCAGGTGCTGGTGCTCGGCCGTTCGCTGAAACGCGCCATCGATGTGGCGGGTGAACTCGGTTACATGGACGGCCTGCCGGAATTCATCGCCGAGGAAGATTACGGCTTCATTCCGCGCGAGAACCTGGTCGTCATCTGCACTGGCAGCCAGGGCGAACCGCTGGCGGCGCTCGCCAAGCTGTCGCGCGACGAGATGAAGTCGGTGGCGCTCACCGCCGGCGACACCGTGATCTTCTCCTCCCGCACCATTCCCGGCAACGAGAAGGCGATCCTGGAGATCAAGAACCGGCTGATCGATCTCGGCATGAAGATCATCGAGGATGGCGATGCGCTGGTGCATGTGTCGGGCCATCCGCGCCGCAGCGAACTGAAGCGCATGTATGAATGGGTGCGGCCGGCCATCGGCGTGCCGGTGCATGGCGAGGCTGCGCATCTGGTGGCGCAGGGTTCCCTGATGTCGATGTCCGGTATCCGCCAGGTGGCGCAGGTGCGTGACGGCGATATGCTCAGGCTCTATCCGGGGGCGGCCGAAATCGTCGACCAGGTGCCGTTCGGCCGGGTCTACAAGGACGGCAAGCTGGTTGGCAGCGACGAGGCGATGGGCATCAAGGACCGTCGCAAACTGTCCTTCGCCGGCCATGTCGCGGTCAATGTCGTGCTCGACGACAAATATGAACTCGCCGGCGACCCCGATCTCGTCGCCATCGGCGTCGCTGAGGCGGATGCCTCGGGCGAGTTGCTCGAGGACATCATGCTCGATGCGGCAGTTGGTGCGGTGGACTCCATACCGCGCCAGCGCCGAAAGGATCTGGACCTGGTTCAGGAGTCCGTTCGCCGCTCCGTACGCGCCGCCGCCAACGAGACCTGGGGCAAGAAGCCGCTGGTGACGGTGTTTGTGACGCGGTGAAAAGGGAGTAGGCAGTAGGCGATCGGCAGTCGACATTGAAGGTTGCTTGCTACTGTCAGGCAAATTGCATTCCGTCCCGACTGCCGACTGCCGACTGCCGACTGCCGACTGCCGACTGCCGTGGAGTTTCCATGCTTGGACGTCTCAATCATGTCGCCATTGCCGTGCCCGATCTCGGTGCGGCGGCGGCCACCTATCGCGACACTCTCGGTGCCAGGGTGACGGCGCCGCAGGCGCTGCCGGAGCATGGGGTGACGGTGGTGTTCATAGATCTCGGTAACACCAAGGTGGAGTTGCTTGAGCCGCTGGGCGAGGCATCGCCCATTGCAGCCTTCCTGGAAAAAAACCCGTCGGGCGGCATGCATCATATATGCTATGAGGTGGATGACATCCTCGCCGCGCGCGATCGCCTGAAGGCGTCGGGCGCGCGCGTGTTGGGCGATGGAACCCCTAAGATCGGCGCGCACGGCAAGCCGGTGCTGTTCCTGCATCCGAAGGATTTTTCCGGCACGCTTGTGGAGTTGGAGCAGTCATGACCGGAGGAAGCTTTACCGCCTGGGACTGGATCTCGATGGTCGCGGTCTATTTCGTGGTGTGGTGGATCACGCTGTTCGCCATTCTGCCCTTCTCCTTCCGCCGGCAGGACGAGCAGGAGGAGGTGGTGCTGGGCACCACCGCCAGCGCGCCGAAGCGGCCGCGCTATTTCTACATCCTGCTGTGGACGACGGTGTGGGCGTTCATCGTGCTCGCCACCTATTATGGCGTCACCGCCGGGCTCGGCTACACGGTCGACGACATCCCGCAGATCCTGCCCAGCTTCACCTAGCGGCCTGCCTTAATTTCCAGGCCGCCGCCGGTGCCAAACGCTCGTTTTGCTGCGATGCAGCGGAAAATTGGCGTCTGCCTTCCCACGACGATCACGAACAAGTGTGAAGCCGTTCACAGTGCGTCGCGCCGCGATCGCCTACACCTCGGTGTGCAAGCGCCTGAAGCAGCGGCGAGGAGGCCACGCTTCAGGCGAGATGGGCAGTGGAAGACCGAGACGAGAGAGACGGGGAGAACGCCGCACAGCTTCGGAAAACGATCGCAGCGCGTCACCAATAGTCTTGAGCCGGCTTGATAGTGTGCATCAGCCGGCACATGCAATTTGTTGATTGCCCAAAAAAAATGCAAGGCACGAGGCCTTGCAATTTTAACGCGTCCGATCTGCTTTCCGTTTCCGGCGGCTGCGAGTTACCGCGCCTAGATCGCATCCTCCCAAGACTTTGACCGCGCAGGAGAACAGATTTCGCTCCGTCCTCTCGGTTATTCAATTACTTTAGACTGGCGCCGATGAAAATGTCACGGGAAATTTTTCATCGGAAGCCTGTTTCATGTGCTGCATTGCACAATAAAACGGCGTTCCTCGCCTAGCAAACCCTCAGCCGTTCCCGGCGCGATATTGCCACGGGCCGCGCGGGTTTCCATTCCGCCATGAAATGGCTATGAAGCCCTTGCATTGAAGCCCGCCGCGCACCGATTCCGGCGCGGCCTTCCTCACTTACGGACCCATCCATGCGGTTGTCGCGCTACTTCCTGCCCATCCTGAAAGAGAACCCCCGCGAGGCCGAAATCGTCTCGCATCGCCTGATGCTGCGCGCCGGCATGATCCGGCAGCAGGGACAGGGCTCTTTCACCATGCTGCCACTCGGCAAGCGCGTCCTGGACAAGGTCTGCGCGATCATCCGCGAGGAGCAGAATCGCGCCGGCGCGCTGGAAATCCTGATGCCGACCATCCAGTCGGCCGAGCTGTGGCGCGAAAGCGGTCGCTACGACGCCTATGGCAAGGAGATGCTGCGCATCAAGGACCGCCAGGACCGCGAGCTGCTCTACGGGCCGACCAACGAGGAAATGGTGACGGAGGTTTTCCGCTCCTACGTCAAGTCCTACAAGGACCTGCCGCTCAACCTCTATCACATCCAGTGGAAGTTCCGCGACGAGGTGCGTCCTCGTTTCGGCGTCATGCGCGGCCGTGAATTCCTGATGAAGGACGCTTACACGTTCGACCTCAACTATGAGGGCGCCAAGGCGGCCTACTACCGGATGTTCGTGTCCTATCTGCGCACCTTCACTCGCATGGGCCTGAAGGCGATCCCGATGCGCGCCGATACCGGCCCGATCGGCGGCGACCTCAGCCATGAGTTCATCATCCTGGCCGAAACCGGCGAGAGCCAGGTGTTCTGCCACAAGGACTTCCTGTCGCTGCCCGTGCCCGGCGAGGGCGTCAATTATGGCAACGATGCCGAAATCGCCGGCATCGTGCAGGAATGGACGACGCCCTACGCGGCGACCGACGAGATGCATGACGAGGCCGCCTGGGACAAGATCGCCGACGGCGAGCGCCTCTCGGCGCGCGGCATCGAGGTTGGCCACATCTTCCACTTCGGCGACAAATATTCCAAGCCGATGGGTGCCAAGGTGCAGGGCCCCGATGGCAAGGAGCACAACGTCTCCATGGGCTCCTACGGCATCGGCCCGACGCGCCTCATCGCCGCCATCATCGAGGCCAGCCACGACGAGGCCGGCATCATCTGGCCGGAAAGCGTGGCGCCGTTCGACATCGGCCTGATCAACATGAAGGCGGGCGATGCCGATTGCGACCGCGTCTGCGACGAGCTCTACGCAGCGCTGACCGCCGCCGGCAAGGACGTGCTTTATGACGACACAGACCAGCGACCGGGCGGCAAATTCGCCACCGCCGACCTGATCGGCTTGCCGTGGCAGCTCATCGTCGGGCCGCGCGGCGTCGCCGCCGGCGAGGTCGAGATCAAGAACCGCAAGAGCGGCGAGCGCGAGACGCTGCCGCTGGCTGCCGCCCTCAAGCGCCTGGGTGTTGCCGGATGAGCGAGAGCGCGGCGGTCAAGGCGGCGAGCGCCGGACCTTTCTCCGGTTTCGAGCGCATGGTGGCTTGGCGCTACCTGCGCTCGCGGCGCAAGGAAACGGTGATCTCGGTGATCGCCTCGATCTCCTTCCTCGGCATCATGCTGGGCGTGGCGACGCTGATCGTCGTCATGGCGGTGATGAACGGTTTCCGCGCCGAGCTTCTGTCGCGCATTCTGGGCATCAACGGCCATCTCATCATCACGCCGGTGGATATGCCGCTGGAGGACTATGCCGAGCTCGCCAAGCGCATCAACGGCGTACCCGGCGTCAAATACGCGATCCCGCTAGTCGAGGGCCAGGTGCTGGCGCAGGGCAATGTCGGTTCGGGCGGCGGCGCGCTGGTGCGCGGCATCCGCGGCGAGGATCTCGGCAAGGTCACGCTGGTCGCCAACAACATCAAGCAGGGCTCGATCGTTGCCTTCGACACCGCCGGCGGCGTGGCGATCGGCCGGCGTATGGCCGATAATCTCGGCCTGGCGCTCGGCGACACCATCACGTTGATCTCGCCCGAAGGCGACGTCAGCCCGCTCGGCACGACGCCGCGCCTAAAAGGCTATCCGGTGACGGCGATCTTCGAGGTCGGCATGTCGGAATACGACACCTCGATCGTCTACATGCCGTTCTCCGAAGCCCAGATGTATTTCAACTCTGAAGGCAAGGCGCAGAGCCTCGAGGTCTATCTCGACAATCCCGACAATGTCGAGGCGCTGAAACCCAAGGTGGAGGAGGCGGCGCAGCGGCAAATCTACATGACCGACTGGCGCCAGCGGAACCAGACCTTCTTCTCGGCGCTGCAGGTCGAGCGCAACGTCATGTTCATGATCCTGACGCTGATCGTCCTTGTGGCGGCGCTCAACATCATTTCCGGCCTTGTCATGCTGGTGAAGGACAAGGGGCACGATATCGCCATCCTGCGCACCATGGGCGCGACGCGTGGTGCCATCCTGCGCATCTTCCTGATGACGGGGGCGGCGATCGGCGTGGTCGGCACCCTTGCCGGGGTGCTGCTGGGCGTCGTCATCTGCCTCAATGTCGAGCGTATCCGCGAGTTCTTCTCCTGGCTGTCAGGCACGGTGCTGTTCAATCCCGAGCTCTATTTCCTCAGCCAGTTACCGGCCAAGATGGATGCAAGCGAGACGGTCTCGGTCGTTGTCATGGCGCTTGTGCTGTCGTTCATCGCCACGCTGTTCCCGGCCTGGCGGGCGGCCCGGCTCGATCCGGTCGAAGCGCTGAGGTACGAATAATGGCCGCGGCAGTGCTGGAACTGAAGAGTGTCGAACGGCACTATGTGCAGGGGCCGCGCAAGCTCACCATCCTCAACGGCGCGGAGTTTACGCTGCACCGGGGCGAGATGGTGGCGCTGGTGGCGCCGTCAGGCACCGGCAAGTCGACGCTCCTGCATACGGCCGGCCTGCTCGAACGGCCGGATGGCGGCGACGTCATCCTGTCGGGCAAGGCCTGCGGGCGGCTCTCCGACGACGAGCGCACCGCGATCCGCCGCAACGACATCGGCTTCGTCTACCAGTTTCACCACCTGCTGCCGGAATTCTCGGCGCTGGAAAACATCATGATGCCGCAGCTCATTCGCGGCCTGTCGAAACCGGAGGCGGCCAAGCGCGCCGCCCAGCTGCTCGACTACATGCAGATCGGCAAACGCGCCCAGCACCGGCCCTCGGAACTGTCCGGCGGCGAACAGCAGCGCGTGGCGATCGCGCGCGCCGTCGCCAATGCGCCGCTGGTGCTCCTGGCCGACGAGCCGACCGGCAATCTCGATCCGGTCACCGCTTCCTATGTCTTCGACGCCTTGGAAGCGCTGGTCAGGCAGTCCGGCCTGGCAGCGCTGATCGCCACCCACAACCACGAGCTTGCCGGCCGCATGGATCGCCGGGTGACGCTCAATGAAGGCAAGGTGGTGCCGCTTTAGAACCGGCTGCTGAAGCCCGCCGGCTGGTTTCCGCCGGCATTGCGGACAATGTGATCGCCGTTACAGACCGCAACGCAGGTCTCTCCTAGGTTCGTCGTTGCGACGAAACCTGAAGGGGGAAACTGTCATGCTTTCTCGCGACAAGGCCGCGGCGCATGTGCCGCACGACGTGCATCCTCTATCGACATCCACATTGGCAAAAGCGCTTCTCGGCGCTGCCTGCGCCGCCACATTGAGCCTAGCACTCACGGCACCAGCCGTCGCCAGCCAGGCCATTGGCTGGTGGGGCGGCAACTGGTCCTGCAACATCGACGGCCGCCCAGCCCGGATGAAATGGGTGGTGGTCGACGATTCCCAGACCAACTGCGACGGCGATGTCTGCACTTCCACTTCCGGCGTGCGCTGGAAGGGGTCGTTCTCCGACAACGGTTCACGCTGGGTGCCGCTGACCAATCCGCGTCCCAGCGATGGCGGCGGTGTGTACTTCCGGCATGCCGACGGCAATCGCTGGTTTCTGCGCAAGCCGGTTGGCGGGCGCTCGAGTGGCTGGACCACATGGAACGGCAGCCGCTACGGCCTGTCCTGCTGGCGCTAGCCTGCACCCGGGTCGCGGCATAGCCGCGCTGTTGGCAGGAGCTGGTCCCTTCCGGCCAACAATTGCCCGGTGCACGCCGCCCCTTCCGCTGCGAGGCGGAAGGGGCGATGTCGGGCTCGCTTCCCGGTGCACCGGCATCCCCGGTGGAAAGCAGGGATAAGTTACCGGCGGCCGGCGACATCAACCTTTCCTTAACCCTGCCTTTCGAGGCCATCCGGAATCGGCCGGCATGCCGTTCTCCTGCGTTGACTTTGGAACAAAATTAGAACAAATTACGTACATATTAACAACAGGAGCCAGCCATGACTGATTTGATCCAGGATGTCGTCTCTCTTGTGTGCATGAGCGCCTTCCTCGTTTCGATGGCAATGTGGATCGGTGCGATGTGATGAAGGCGTCGCGGCCAACTGGCCGCGACATGCGTGAAGAACCGGGTCGGCGATGCTGCCGACCGCGAAAGACAAGATCGCCGACACGCCCGGACCGGTACGGGCAGCAGGCGAAACTCCCTCAGAGCCAGACGTGTGAGAGCTTCGGCACGGAGCGTCGACTAGAGCGCCGCGCGTCCAATTGGACGCGCAAAGGACGCTCTAATACTTTGACTCTGCTGCATCGGCCTACCGAAAATCGATTCCGATTTTCTGGCCGATGCAGTAGTTGCGTCTGGCTCATGCCAACAGGCTGCGGTCGCAACAAGCACCCTGTGCTGGCCTGCGAGCCATCAAACGGATGCTGCGAGGGTAGGGCTGGCTCAGCCGGCCTTGCGCTGCGGCTCGGCTTCGGCCGCCTCGGCAGGGCCGAACACGGTCTCGAAACCGGCCTTCAGCGCGACGTCGAGGTCGGCCATGGTCACCGGCAGGCCGAGATCGACCAGCGAAGTGACGCCGTGGTCGGAAACGCCGCACGGCACGATGCCGCCGAAATGGGCGAGGTCTGGTTCGACATTGATGGCGATGCCGTGGAAGGAAACCCACTTGCGCAGGCGGATACCGATGGCGGCGATCTTGTCCTCGGCCGGCGTGCCGTCGGGCAGGGCGGGCCGGTCCGGCCGCACCACCCACACCCCGACGCGGTCCTCGCGCCGCTCGCCCTTCACGTTGAAGGCGGCGAGGGTGCGGATGATCCATTGTTCGAGCGCGGCCACGAAGGCGCGCACATCCTCGCGCCGCCGCTTCAGGTCGAGCATGACATAGGCCACGCGCTGGCCGGGGCCGTGATAGGTGTATTCGCCGCCGCGCCCTGCGTTGAAGACGGGAAAGCGGTCGGGGTCGATTAGGTCCGCCGCCTGCGCGCTGGTGCCGGCGGTGTAGAGCGGCGGATGTTCCACCAGCCACACCATCTCGCCGGCGGTGCCGGCCCGGATCGTCTCGGCGCGCGCTTCCATGAAAGCCAGGGCGTCGGGATAGGCGGTGAGGCCGGGTTCGATGCGCCATTCCACCGGCGCGGAGCCGGCAAAGGGCAGGAACGTCGTGGCTATCTGGCTGCGTTCGGTCATCATGTTCTCGAAAGACTGCCCATCATATGGCGGCAATCGACGGCAACGTCCAGTTCCGGCCATTGTCCCAGCCGCCATACGAGGCGTACAGCGACCGTCGCCGCTGCTCGCTCTGAAGGCTATGGAACGAGTAAATGTGTCCCAGGCATGGTCTTAATGTGGGACACAAATGGCCCGAAAGCCATGGAAATACTGGGTTTTCTGATGGTGAATGGTGCGGTCGAGAAGACTCGAACTTCCACGGGTTGCCCCACAGCGACCTCAACGCTGCGCGTCTACCAATTCCGCCACGACCGCCCGTGGTAGGAGCCGGAATGCACCGGCTCGCGGCGTGTAGCAAATCGTTTCCGGCGAAACAAGGCCATAAGCGGCAATAATCGCACGTTCCGCAACAGACTTTGCATATGGCCCGTGGCGGCCGTTGCGTAAGCTGGGAACAGGGCCGTTTTCCGGCAGTCGCGCCGCTTCAATCCGGCATCGTCTTGCTCTAAACCGGACGCTGATCCTTTCCCGGAAAAGCGTCGCTGGGGACATCATGCAGGTTGAGGGGCAGCATCAGGACGACCAGTTCCACGCCGACATCTACGGCGAGGACGGCGTCATTCGCGCGGCTTTCGTCGCCCATATCGGCGCCGCCATCGCCGACCGCGACACGCTGACCTTGAAACACGAAGTCGGCGACCTGCACCAGTCGGAGCTCGGCGACCTGCTGGAGGCGCTGCTGCCCGACCAGCGCCGGGCGTTGGTCGATCTGCTCGGCACCGATTTCGACTTTTCGGCGCTGACCGAGGTCGACGAGGCGATCCGCCTCGACATCGTCGACAACCTGCCCAACGCGCAGATCGCGCAGGCGGTGCAGGAGCTCGATTCCGACGACGCCGTCTACATCCTGGAAGACCTCGACCAGGAGGACCAGGACGAGATCCTTTCGCAGCTGCCGTTCACCGAGCGCATCAGGCTGAGGCGCGCGCTCGACTATCCGGAAGAAAGCGCCGGGCGGCGCATGCAGACCGAGTTCGTTGCCGTGCCGCCGTTCTGGACGGTCGGCCAGACCATCGACTACATGCGCGACGACACCGACCTGCCGGACCGGTTTTCCGAAATCTTCGTCATCGACCCCACCTTCAAGCTGCTCGGCGCCATCGGCCTCGACCAGGTGCTGCGCGCCAAGCGCGCGGTGAAGGTCGAGGAGATCATGCACGAGACCCGCCACGCCATTCCGGCGACGATGGACCAGGAGGAGGCGGCACGCGAATTCGAGCAATACGATCTTTTGTCGGCCGCCGTGGTCGACGAGAACGAGCGGCTGGTCGGCGTGCTCACCATCGACGACGTCGTCGACGTCATCCAGCAGGAGGCGGAGGAAGATCTCCTGCGCATGGGCGGCGTCGGTGACGAGGAGCTCTCCGACACGGTAGCCGCCACCTCGCGTTCGCGCGTGCCGTGGCTCCTGGTCAATTTGTGCACGGCCTTCCTGTCAGCCTCGGTGATCAGCCTGTTCGGCGCCACCATCGAGGAGATGGTGGCGCTTGCCGCGCTGATGCCGATCGTCGCTTCGCTCGGCGGCAATGCCGGCACCCAGACCATGACGGTGACGGTGCGGGCGCTCGCCACGCGCGACCTCGATATCTACAATGCCGGACGCGTCATCCGCCGCGAGGTGCTGGTCGGCTTGCTCAACGGCGCCATCATCGCCACGCTGCTCGGGCTGGTGGCCGGTCTCTGGTTCCACAACATCGATCTCGGCTTGGTCATCGCCGCCGCCATGATCGTCAACATGCTGGCGGCTTCGCTGGGCGGCATCCTGATTCCGCTGTTTCTTGACAAGCTGGGCGCCGATCCCGCCATTTCCTCGTCGATCTTCACCACCATGATCACCGACGTCATCGGCTTCCTGGCCTTTCTCTCCTTCGCCACCTGGTGGCTGCATCTGGGCGGGGGCTAGCTGGAAATCGCCCGCGTCTTTGAAAACAATTGGTGATTTTGCCCACAATTGACTTTTACGTAAATGCCGTGCGAAGCTTGCCGTCGACCCGCATGCTGTTCGATTCTGGCGATATGAGCCGTGAAGCGGCGGCACGACGGACAACGGCGTATCTCGCCCCCTGTGCCCGGAGTGACCATGCGGGAATATTACACGATCACCGAGCTGACGCGCGAGTTCGACATCTCGACGCGTACCTTGCGTTTTTATGAGGATGAAGGGCTGGTTGCGCCGGTTCGGCGCGGCCGCACGCGGCTGTTCCGCCCCTCCGACCGGCATCTTGTCCGCCAGATCCTGCGCGGCAAGCGGCTGGGCTTCGCGATCGCCGAGATCCGCGAGATCATCCAGATGTACAAGGAGCCGCCGGGCGAGGTCGGCCAGCTGAAGCTGATGATCAAGCGCATCGAGGAAAAGCGCGACGACCTGCGCCAGAAGCGCCGCGACCTCGAGGAGACGCTGGCCGAACTCGACCAGGCCGAGGAATCCTGCGTCGAGCGGCTGGTCGAGCTCGGCGTCAGCACCTGAAATCCGGCGCGCCGCCCGTTCTGGTCGCGGTCCGCACCGTCCCGTTGGCGTCATCGCCGTGACGACGATGGCCGCCGCGCCGCCTTTTTCCAACAAACGCGCAATGCCTGAAACCGGCACTATTTCGGGCGGCGCTCTCTTGTCGGAGCCATGCGTGCTTGCACCGGCCGGCTGCCTGGCCTACCGATGATCCCATGTTGACAAGGCCGGACAGCGCGAGCGGTTTTGCCGTCCATTTCGGACGGCTGCTTTGCCTGTTGCTGGCGCTGCTGCTCCTGGAGCGCCCGGCGCCTGCTCGCTTCGACATCGGCGTTGGCGAGGCTCAACTATCGGCGCCCAGTGCCGATCTGAAGGCCGTCATTGCCGGCAAGGCCGATGCGCCGGCCTGGACCGGCGCGCGCGCCTCACGCCCGCATGGGCTGGCCCCGCAATCCTTCGATGCCGTCGTGCCCGACGCGCCGGTGTTGCTGCTGCCGGCACCCTATAGCTCGACCATTGCCGAAATTTCAGCACCGGGTGCCGCGCAAAGTTCGACGCATGCCCGCATCAGGGCGCCGCCGCGGGCCGCCTGAGCGGCCGCCAAGGCCTTTTGTCCTCAACCCTGATCCTTGTTCGCGCTGCCGGTATCGGCAGCGCCTTTTGGGCATTTTCCGATGCAATCCAAGTTGACTGCCTATACGCTCTTCGGCGTGGCTGCCGCCGCGCTGTTCCTGTCCACCAAGCTGCTCATCGTGCTGGGCACCATCCACTGGCTGGTGTCGGCGATCCTCGGCCTCGGGCTAACACCGCAACTGGTGCTCGCCGCCATCATGGCGCCGCCGGCGCTGATCGCGCTGTGGCGGATATTCAGGCTCTGCTACGAAGCCGAGACGCATCCCGCGAACAACTGATCGCGGGTTCGCCGCCCCGCTTCGGCGGGGCAGTTCCTTCATCGCGCGTCAATTGACGAAATAGCGCTGCCACTCGAAATCGGTGATGTGCGAGGCCTGCCAGGCCTCGAAGGCGGCCTGTTCGGCGCGGCGGCTTTCCGCGTAATTGTCGCGGAAGGCCTCGCCAAAGGCTTCGGCGCAGAAGTCCGAGTTGGCGAAGGCGTCGATCGAGGCGTTCAGCGTGCGCGGCAGCTTCGGCTTGTCCAGCTTGGCCAGGTCGCCGCTTACCGGCGCTTCCAGCGGCAGGTCTTTTTCAATGCCTTCGCAGCCGGCCGCCAGGATAGCGGCAACCGACAGATACGGGTTGATGTCGGCGCCGGGCGCGCGATGCTCGAAGCGGCATGCCCCGTCATTGGGCGTGGTGATGGCCCGGATCGGCGCGGTGCGGTTCTCAAAGCCCCAGGCGACGTCCTCCGGTGACCAGGCGCCGCGATCGAAGCGGCGGTAGGAATTGACGGTCGGCCGAAACAGCAGGTGTGTTTCCTGCATGCGGTTCAGCACGCCGGCCAGGAATTTCTCGGCGACCGGCGTCAGCCGGTTGGGGCCGGCGGCGAAGGCCGGCTGGCCGTCTTTCCACAGGCTGACATGATGGTGGGCGCCGCAGGCGCTTTCCTTGCCGGGCGGCTGGAAGCGGGTCATGAAGGTGGCGACCAGCCCGCGTTCGGCGCAAAGCTCGCGCAGATGCAGCTTGGCGCGCATGGCGTCGTCCGCCGCCTGCAGCGCCGTCTTCGGCGTCAGCGCATATTCATACATGCCAAAGCCGTATTCGGTGACCAGCGAGGCGATGCCGATGCCGATGCTTTTCATGCGGCGGATCAGCTCGGCGGCGAAATCCTGATATTCGCCGCTGCGCACCAGGTCGTAATTGGTCAGCGAGTGGCCCCATGGCTTCAATTCGCGATAGCGGCCGGCGCGCATCAGGTCGTGGTCGGCGTGGAAGATACCGAATTCGTATTCCAGCGCGAAACGCGGTTCGTAGCCGAGCGCGGCGGCGCGCTGTTCGACGCGGGCCAGAACGCCGCGCGGGTCATAAGGGCAGGGCGCCCCGTCCAGCATGTAGGAAAAGGTGATCGCCGAGGCGTATTCTGGTTTCCAGCCGTGCTGCACCACGGTTGCCGGGTCGATGATGCCCTTGATGTTGGGAAAGCCGTTTTCCTCGTTCGCCGTCGGCGAGGCGAAGGCGACGTCGCCCATGGGCTGGCCGTCGCCATGGGCGACGCAATAAAGGATGGCGTTGATCGCCTCGCCATAGGGCGACAGCTTCAAGGGGGTGATCTTCGAGCGGAACGCGCCCGAGGTGTCGACCGTATGCACCTGGATGAACTCGACGCCGTCCAATGCCAGCTTGCGCTGCAACGCCTCGAGTTTCGGCCCGTAGTCGGCAACCTTGTCCTGAAACTCCACCGTATATCCTCCACCCTGAAAAATGTCGGCGCCGCCTAGCGGGGATTGCGCCTGAAAAGCCTGTAGAGCTGCTCGTCGAGCTCAAGCCGCCCGCTGATGCCGCCGGGGCGGAACGCCATGCAAAGCACGATGACCACACCCAGTGCCACGCCGGACAGGCCGAGCAGCTGCGGCAGCTGGACACCGGCGATGGTGACGCCGGATTCGATGCTGCGGATGAATTCGAGGCCGATCGAAAGCACGATGACGCCGGTCACCGCGCCCGTCACCGTCGCCATGCCGCCCAGGATCAGCATGGCCAGCGTCATGAAGATCTGCTGGAAGTAGAACAGTTTCGGGCTGATCGTGCCGGCGAAATAGGCGAACAGCACGCCGGCAAGCCCGCAGATCAGCGCCGAAAGAACCCATGCGCCGAGGCGCAGGCGCCTGGCATCGACACCGAAGGCGGCGGCCGCCTGCGGGCTCTGGGCGCTGGCCCTCAGCTGCAGGCCCCAGCGGCTGTCCTTGAAAAGGCGGGCGATGACGATGACGACCACCGATGCCACCAGCATCGCCGGCAGGTCGACCACTTTCGGAATGCCGAAAAACGCCTGGTTACCCTTGAACAAGTCGGTCCAGTTCAAAAACACCGAATGCACGATGATCAGTAGCGCCAGGCTGACGATGGTGGCGGCGACGCCGGAAAGCCGGCTGATGATCTTGCCGCTGATTGCCGCAAGAATGCCGACGGCCAGCAAGGCCAGCACGGCGGCAAGCAGCGGGTTGAGTTCGACGAGGGCCAGTCCGAACGGCGCGTTGGGGATCGACAATTTCTTCATCGCCAGCGGCGTCGACAGGATGGCGACGCCATAGGCCCCGATGCCGACAAAGGCGCTGTGGCCGAGATTGGCGATGTTGCTGTTGCCCATGAAGACCTGCAGACCGACGACGACGATCAGGTTGACGAAGGCGGCCAGCGCCAGATGGGTGTAGTAGGCCGGCGCCAGGCCAAGCACGGCAAGACCGATCACCACGACCGGCAGGGCGGTGACGAGACCGCCGGCCAGCGAGCGGCGCAACATGGCGTGGCCGGATTGCGTGGTTTCGCCCGACGGACGCGAAAGCATGGTCTCTGCGCTCTGGGTCACCTCAGATCTCCTTGTCGCCCAGCTCGATGCGCTGGCCGAGCAGGCCTTCCGGCCGGTAGACAAGCAGGGCGACGATGATCACGTAGGTCAGCGCGTCCTTGAAGCCCCCATATTCCTGCGGCAGCGCCACCAGCAGGCCGACCTCGATGAAGCCGAGCAACATGCCGCCGGCGGCAGCACCCGCCAGTGAGCCGAAGCCGCCGATGACACAGGCGACGAAGGCCTTCAGCACCAGGCCAAAGCCGAGATCGGGCGAGACCGAACCGCGGCGCGCCAGGATGAACACGGCGGCGATGCCAGCCAGCGCGCCGGAGATGGCGAAGGCGGTGGCGATCACCCGGTTGGCGCGAATGCCCATCAGCCGCACCGTGGCGAAGTCGCGAGAGGCGGCGCGGATGGCCAGCCCGAGCGTCGAGCGGTTGAGAAAAAGCACCAGCGCCAGGATGGTGAGGCCGGAGACAACGAGTTCCAGCACCTGCAGCGACGACACCGCGAACGGGCCGAAGAACCACATCTGGTTGAGGCCGTTGAGGATCGAGACTGACTGCGGCTTTGGCGAGATCAGAAGCATGAACAGGTTCTGCACCACGATCGAAACGCCGAAAGCGGTGAGCAGGCCGGTTGTGGTCGGGGCGTAGCGCACCGGGCGGAAGGCGATACGTTCGAAGACGATTGCCGCCAGAGCCGCTGAGGCGACGGCGAGCAGCACGGCCACGAATGGCGAGGTCAGGCCAAGTGCGGCCGCCAGGAAGACGCTGTAGGCGGAGACGCCGATGATCTCGCCATGGGCGAAATTGACCAGGCCCATGATGGAGAAGACGACGGCGAGGCCGAGCGCCACCAGCGAATATTCCGCGCCGAAGGCCAGCGCGTTGAGCAATTGCTGCAAGACATAGTCCATGACGCGCCTATCCGCCGAGATAAAGGTTGAGGAGGCCGTGTTCGTCGGCGAGTTTCGCAGGCGGACCGTCATAACGCAGCGAACCGGAACTCACGACATAGACGCGGTCGGCGAAGCGAAGCGCCTGCGTGGCGTTCTGTTCCACCACCAGGAGCGTCAGCCCTTCGTTTTTCAGCTGGCCGATGAAGTCGAAGATCTGGGCGACGATGCGCGGCGCCAGCCCGAGCGACGGTTCGTCGAGCAAGAGCAGCTTCGGCCGCGACATCAGCGAGCGCGAGATGGCGAGCATCTGCTGTTCGCCGCCGGACAAGGTGCCGGCGGCCTGCGCGTAACGTTCGGCAAGAACGGGAAAGAGCGAGAGGAAACGCTCGGTGTCCTGGCGCACGCCTTTGGGGTCGCGCCGTGTCGCGGCGCCGAGCCGCAGGTTTTCGCCCACCGTCAGATTGGCGAAGATGTGCCTGCCTTCCGGCGTCGAGGTGAGGCCGGCGCGGATGCGGTCCTCGGTGCGCGCGCGTGTTATGTCCTTGCCGTCGAACACCATCCGGCCTGCCGTGGCGGCGACCAGCCCGGTCAGCGCATTGATGGTCGAGCTCTTGCCGGCGCCGTTCGGGCCGAGCAGGGCGACGAGTTCGCCCCGCCCGATGGTCAACGAAAGCTCGCGCACGGCCGCGACCGCGCCGTACCGGACGGAGAGGTTCTCGACCGTCAGCACGGCGTGGTCCAGGCTTGTGGTGCGGCGCGGCTCTGCATGGCGATGGCTGTCCGTTACTTCAGGGCCGGAACGTAGGTTGGCGGCGTATCGGTAATCAGCACGCGCTTGCCATTGGCGAAGCCCATGACCGGCACCGCTTTGACCGGATAACCCTTCTTTTCGGCGAACGAGATGGTCGGCGCGGTGGTGCCGGCATAACCGCCGGGCGCGCGAATCGCCTCGCGCAGCGCCGCCGGCTCGGTCGTGCCCGCCTTCTTCGCGGCCTCGTAGCTCACCTGCACCATGTCGGCGCCGAGCGCGTCGAAGATGCCGTTGACCTTGTAGCCGTCGGCCTTGCACTGGGCGAGGAAGTGATCGATCGGGCCGTCGATGCCGGTGGCGCCATGGGTAGTGAACATCACCTTGTCGAGCGCCGCGGCATTGCCCACCGTGCCTTCCAGCGACTTGTCGTCGAAGGCATCGCAACCGGTCACCCAGCCATCATAGCCATTGGCGCGCAGTTGCCGGATCAGGATGCCGACATCCGGCAGCACGGCGCAGATGTGGATGGCGTCCGGCTTCTGCGGCAGCGCCTTGATCGAGGCGATCTGCGGTGACCAGTCGGTGGTGCCCCAGGAATAATTGAGCTTGGACACGACCTTGCCGCCGCTGTGTTCGAACACCTCGCCGAACCATTCCGGCAGTTTTTCGGAATAGGAACCGGCATCGGGTGAAACCAGCAGCGCCACGGTCCGCGCGCCCTTGCCATAGAGGGCATTGGCGGTCGCGGCGGCGTTGATCGGGTCCGGCACCGCGCCGGCGATGAAGTTGTCGAGCCCGGCTTGCTGCATCTCCAGCTGCGTGTTGGGTGCGGAGAAGACGGTCGCGCCATAGGGCGCCGCGATCTGGGCTGTCGGGATCAGCGCGTCGGGGAAGGGAACGCCGGTGATCACCTGCGCGCCGGCATCGAGGAATTTCTGGCCGAGCGAGACCGAGAGCTGCGGATCGGAACGGTTGTCCTCGATCATCAGCTCGATCTTGGGATCGCCGGGGCTTGCCGCCTTGTTCAATTTGTCGGCCATGCAGCGCGCGCCTTCGGCCTCGCTGTAAGGTGCGTAGGTGCCGGTCATGGCGACCGCCAGCCCGATCTTCAGCTCGGCAGCGCCCGCATGTGCCGCCTGGAACAGGCCCGCTGTCAGAACGGCGGCTCCCAAAGTCAATTTGTCCATTTCCGAACCCTCCCTTGTTCTTGTTATCCTGGATGTCTGGATCGTCACGACGGCTGCGATTGCCCGACATAGACCTCGATGACACGCGGATCGCGCCAGACCTCGACGGTGTCGCCAGATGCGATGACCTGGCCCTGGTCCATGACGCAGAGCCGGTCGCAGAGCCGGTTGATGAAGCGCAGGTCGTGGTCGATGACGATGATGGCGCAGCCGAAATCGCGGCGAATGGCTTCGATCGCCTCGGCCAGCGTTTCCGACTCGCTCTCGTTGAGGCCGGCGGCCGGCTCGTCGAGAAGCAAAAGCGAAGGTCCAAGCGCCAGCGCGCGTGCAATCTCCAGGCGGCGCTGGTTGCCGTAGGAGAGCGTGCCGGCGGGGGCGTCGGCCGCACTGCCGAGCTCATACTGTTCAAGCAACGCATCGATATCGATGCGACCGGCGGCGTCAGGGCGCACGTCACGGCAGGTGATGTGCGCAACCTCGACGTTCTGGCGGACAGTCAGTTCCTTGAACAGGCGGATGTTCTGGAAGGTGCGGGCGATGCCGGCGCGGGCGCAATGTTCGGGACCGCGCCCGGTCAGCTCCTGGTCCGCCAGCCGGATGCTGCCCGCGTCGGGCTTGAGCACGCCTGAAATGGCATTGACGAGCGTGGATTTGCCGGCGCCGTTGGGGCCGATTAGGCCGAGGATTTCGCCGGAAGCGCAGGACAGCGAAGCCTGGCGCAACGCCTGTACTCCGCCAAATGTCTTGCTGACTGCCTCCACCGACAACATCGGTTTCGCCTCCCATTCCGGCCGTGGGCTGTTTGCTCCCTTCGGCAGGTGATCAGGATGCTAGACTCGCAACTTTTCCATAACAAGCATTTTTTTCCATTTTAGAAAAAGTATTTGTGCCGGTTCAGGAAAATCGGTGACGACGGCTCGTGCCGGCAAGGCCGCCGGCGCATCGGTTAGCCGGCCGAGGCGAGTGGAACGCTGTCGCGGGGAACCGTGTTCGACATCAGCATGATCGCCGGCTCGTCGCCGACCGAAACATAGGCGTGTTGCATCTCGCCATCGAACAGGATGCTGTCGCCCGGCTGCAGTACGACCGGGTCGTAGTGAATGGTGTGCAACTCCAGGCTGCCGCTCAGCACATGGATGAATTCTTCGCCCGAATGGCTACGCCAACCGCCATTTTCCTCGAACGATTTCGCCAGCAGCGTGACACGCCAGAAGATATTGGTTTTGTCGCGAAAGTCGCTGCACAACACCTCGAACACCATGGCGTTGCCCTCGTGCAGCACGCCACTGCCGGCACGGGTGATCGAGCGCCTGGCCTGCATGCCGGGTTTCGGGCTGAACAGGAACGATGCCACCGGTACGTGCAGCACGCCAGCGATGGTGAGCGCGACATCGACGGTCAGCCGCGCCTTGCCGTTTTCCAGCTTGGACAATTGCGAGACCGAGAGGCCGGAGCGCTCGCTGAGTTCGCGCAGCGTGATGTTGTGCTGCTTGCGCGCGTCCCGGATCTTGGATCCCACATTGCCCTGCATGGTCCGCGCCCTTGGCTGTCGTGTTTCCATTTCGACAAGCTGTAGCGAGGCCGCTTCCGGGCGTCCAGCGCTTAGACGGCTATCGCGGGGTCCGGCCATAGCGTTTTCGCAATCTCGCAAAGACTGTCGCCGAGCACGCCCACCACCTGTTCGAGACGGTCGGGCCTGACGAGCAGGTCGTTGCGCACTTCGAGATAAAGGCAAGGCCGCTGCTGTTGCAGGCCGTGCCGGTTCAACGTGTAGCCGATCGCCTGGCGCCAATCGTAGGGTTCGTTGTCGCCCATCGTGAGGCCGGCGGCCTTGCTCTTCTCGCGAACCGTTTCCAGCATGGCCGAGACGAAGGGCGACGGCTCGCGCCACAGAATACCGATATCGACATCCCTCCGAACGCCGCCCATCACCGGCGTGAAGGAATGGATCGAGACGAGGGCCCTGCGGTCGACGGCGCCGTCGGCGATCGCCTGTTCCAGCGGCTCCCAGCCGACCTGCCGGCGTAGGTCACGATCTTCCTCGCTTACATCGAGGTTGCCCGGAACCGGGATGCCGCCGAGGTCTGGGCGCATGTGATCCCATTCGTCGACGGGTCGATTGTAGTCGAGGAAAAGCCGTGAATAGCGCGCGATCACCGCCGGCGCCACGAGGCGCTGCGATAGTCGCCGGGTCAATGCGTCGATGCCGATATCGACCGCGAAATGGGTTTCGAGAAAGGGCGCGGTGAGACCAAGGTCGCGCCACGGCGCCGGTACCTTGTTGCCGGCATGCTCGGCGATCAGCAAATAAGGGCTCGCCGCCTGCGGCAGCAGGCAGTCGACGGCTGCTGCCGCCAGCGCTGCTGCCTCGTGTCTTTCCAGGCGCATATCAGGCGATGACGGAGCGGACATGATAGGACTTCGCTGCCGTCGACTCGATAAGGCCAGCGCCGCCATTGGTGCGGCCCATGCCGGAGTTCTTGATACCGCCCCAGGGCAGATAGAGATCGGCGTGGTCGCAGCGGTTGAGGTAGACCGTGCCTGCCTCGACCTGGTCTAGCAGCGCCGTGCCGTGGTCGATGTCCTGCGTCCAGATCGAGGCGCTGAGGCCGTATTCGCTGTCGTTCATCAGGGCGATGGCCTGTTCGTCGCCATCCACGGCCTGCACGCAGGCGATCGGACCGAACAGTTCGTCGCGCATGATCTGCATGTGATGGTCGACGCCGACGAGCACTTCCGGCGCGACATAGGCGGCGCCGAGCAAGGCGGCCTTTTGCGCACCGGTTTCCGGCATCAGGCGCCGCGCGCCGGCGCGAACGGCCTGTTCGGCCATGCCGCGGATGGTCTCGGCAGCGGTCGCGCGCACCACCGGTCCCACCATCGGCTTGTCCTCGATCGGGTGGCCGATCGTCCATTTCGCAGTCTCCGCCACCAGCGCGTCGACAAAGCGGTCGTGGACGGCGCGGTCGACATAGATGCGCTCGACCGAACAGCAGGACTGGCCCGCATTGGAGTAGGTGCCTTCGGCGATCTGCGCCACCGTGGCCTCAAGATCGGCATCGGCGCGCACATAGGTCGGGTCCTTGCCGCCGAGTTCGAGATGCACCTGGGTGAACGTCCCGGCGGCGGCGGCGTGCACGCGCCTTCCGCCATTGACCGAGCCGATGAAATTGACCGCGTTGAAGGCGCCGGAAGCGATCAGCCGTTCGGCGTCGGCATGGTCTAGATGCAGGCTCTGGAACACGCCGTCGGGCCCGCCGGCGGCGCGGAAAGCTTCTTCAGCCACTTCGGCGATCAGCGGGGTCTGCGGCGAATGCTTGAAGATCACTACATTGCCGGCGGCGAGCGGCGCCGTCACCAGATAGCCGAGCATCGCCGTCGGATAGTTCCAGGCGCAGATCGAAAGATGAAGCCCGCCGGGGGCCGGGCGCACATAGCGGCGGATGGTGTCGTCGGAAGGGTAGGGTCGCTCGGCCAGCGTCTCGCCGGCGATGTCGGCCAGAAGTTGGCCGACCAGTGCCAGACGCGGCGTTTCGTCGGCCTGCCAGAGCGGGCGGCCGATCTGCCAGGCCACCATTTTGGCAAGCTCGGCGGAACGCGCCTTCATCTCCTCGCCGAACCTGAGCAGGATCGCCAGCCGCTCCGCCAGCGGCGTCCGTTGCCAGGGTTTTAGTGCCGCGCGCGCCTTGGCGAGCGTCGCCTCGATGGCGGCGCCGTCGGCATAGCTGCGCCGAGCATAGATGGAGCCGTCGACGGGAGATGTAACGGAAAAAGCCCGGATGTCGGTGCGCAGGTTCATGGTCTTGATATCCGCCGGATGGGAGGGTTCATGTCCGGTACGATATCGCTATTTTCCATTTTGGCAAATTTTTTCTATTCCGGCTTGATGGATTCAACACGCGCTCCTATTGTCCGCTTAACGGCGCACGGCCGACAGCAGAGGAGGGGGTATTAATGATCGAGTTCGATTTCACCGGTAGGCATGCGGTCGTTGCCGGTGCCGGCGGCGGCATGGGCGAGGCGATCGCGCTGGCGCTGCTTGAATCCGGTGCTGCGGTCACCGCCATCGACGTCAAGGAGCGCCCGGCGTCGCTGTCGGGCCATGGCGATCGATTGACCTATGCGCAGGGCAACCTCACAGACGAGGCCTTTGTCCGCGACGCGATCGGTTCGGCCGGAAAGGCGCGTGGCGGCGTCGACTATCTCGCCAATGTCGCCGGCGTGTTGTGGTTCGGCCGCGACAGGTCGGTGCTGGACATGGACCTCGACGTATGGGACCAGGTCTTCGACATCAACCTCAAATCCTTTGCCCACACCGCGCGGGCGGCAGTGCCGCTGATGCGCTCGACAGGCCGCGGCGGCGCGATGGTGCATTTCTCGACCATCCAGTGGTATCGCGGCGACCCGGCTCCCCAGGATGCCTACCAGGCCTCGAAGGCCGGCGTCTGCGCGCTGTCGAAGTCGCTGGCCATGCAACTGGCGGCCGAGCGCATCCGCTCCAACGCCATCTGCCCCGGCATGGCGCTGACGCCGCTGCAGGCGCGCTGGGACACCGAGGAAAAACGCCAGGCCGTCGCCAACTACGCGCCGCTCGGCCGCATCGGCACGCCGCAGGACATGGCCAGCGCGGCGCTGTTTCTGTTGTCGGACGCTGCAAGCTACATCACCGGTATCGAACTCGCCGTCGACGGCGGTTTGCTGATGCGGATGTGAGGGGTAAGAAGGCTAGGTAACCGCCGAAGACCCAGGCCCAGCCATGTCGCGAGCCGGTCCGACCAAATAGCGCGAACGATATCGGCCGGACTTTGCAGTCCGGCCGTTCGCATTACCACTTCACCCTGAACCCAAGCGAGCCCTTGATCGTGTTGCTGTCGCCGAAATGGGCGAGGCTGGTCGCGACGGAACCTTCGCCATAGATCGAATATTTGTCGTCGTTCCAGTTGTAAGAGCCGCCGAGGCCGATTTCGCCCCACAATCTGTCGGAGCGGTTCGAAAAATCGACGCTGGCGACGTCGACGCGGGTGCCCTGCAGGAATTCATAATGCAGATTGGTGAGGCCGTAGACATGGCTGCGGGTGAGTGTGCCGTTCTCCGCGGTCCATGAGTTTTCGCGATCGAGCGAAAGGCCCAGCCGGCCGCGCAGGCTGTCTCCGTCCTGAAGCGACACGCCGGCCCCGAACGGGTCGACGAAGCTGTCGAAGTTGACACGCGAATAGATCAGCTGTGCCTGCGGGGTCAGCGTCAGGCCTTCGCCGACCTGGAAGCGTTTTCCGGTCTCCAGCGACAAGGCGTAACCAAAACCGTCATTGCCGGAAGTCAGCGACCGGGCGGCGGTGAACGAAGCGAGATCGCTGTTGTACCAGGTCACTTGCGCCTGGCCGTCGACATAGAACCCGTCATTGCCGTACCAGGTCAACGTGCCGCCAAAGCCGTAGCCGTCGGTGGAGATGCTGCCATCGCCGCTGGGGGCGGTGACGTCGGTCTTGCCGTGGACATAATGCAGCGTGATGCCGCCGAGCAGTCGGCCCGCCTCGTTTTCCGCCACAAGCAAATCCAGACCGGCCTGCAGGCGGAAGATGTTCTGGTCGTAGCTGGCATTGCTGGTCGAGACCGCCGGATCGATGCTCGCATGCGAGCCTTCGCTGCGTCCCCAGAAGGCACGGTTCTCGGTATAGGTCGGATTGACGCCGTCCGGCGCCGGGTTCTGTGCCGGCGCGTCCGCGCCCTGCGCCACGACATTGGCGCCGGCATCGCTCCAGTAGCGGTTGCCGACGCGCTGCTGGAGGGTCGGCAGGCCGTTCATGGCCAGCAGATGTTGCGGATAGACCTCGTAGACCGGAACGCCCGGATTGTACTGGGGTTCAGGCTCAGGATCCGGACCCGGCGGGATGGGTGGGAAGGGTGGCGTCGGCTTCAGCTGCGAACGCAGATACCAGTCGCCGTCCGCCGGCGTCGACGACCCGCCCTGGAACAGGCGATAGGCATAGGCGCCGGCAACGATCGACGGGCTGCCATTGAAGGTGAAATCCCCGACCAGCGAGAACTTGCCGCTCGAAGCGCCGTCGATCTGAACAAGCTTGATGCCTTGCGCCGTCGGCGCGCCGAGACCACCCGCATTGATCACCTTCAACAGGCTGGAGCCGGTGCTGTCGCCATTGATCACCAGTTTGTCGGTTGGCGAATTGTCGCCGCCAAGCTGGGTGGCAAGCTGGACCGTGCCGCCATTGCCGAGATAGTTCCCGGCGACGGTGAGCGTCGTCCCGGTCTTGGTGCCGCCGAGATCGACCGTACCGGCATTGGCGAGCGAGGCCAGTGTCTGGTCGAGATCCTGCAACGCCAGGGTGCCGCCGGAAAGAACGGAGAAGGCGGAGGCCGCGCTGAAGATGTTGGCGGCGCCCGGGGCCAGCGTGCCGGCGGCGACCGTGGTCGGCCCGGTATAGGTGGAGACACCGGTCAGCGTCGTCACGCCGGAGCCGATCTGGCTTACGCCGCCCGATCCGGAAATGCCGTTGCCGAAGGAGAACGCGTCGGAGCGGTTGAAGGCGAGCGTGCCGTTGTTGGTGACATTGCCGGTGATGGAGCCGGAAGTGCCGCCATTGCCGAGCTGCAGCGTGCCGGCCGAAATCGTCGTGCCGCCGGCATAGGTGTTGGTTCCGGTGAGCACCGTGGTGCCGGTGCCGTTCTGCTGCGCCGCTCCAGTGCCGGAGATGACGCCGGCATAGGTAAACGTATCCGAACGGTTGAAGGCGAGCGTGGCGTTGTTGGTGACATTGCCGACGATCGAGCCGGAAGTGCCGCCATTGCCGAGCTGCAGCGTGCCGGCCGAGACCGTCGTGCCGCCGCTATAGGTGTTGGCGCCGGTCAGCGTCAGCGTGCCGGTTCCCGTCTTGGTGAGCGCACCGGCACCGGTGATGCCCTGGCCGACGGTTGACTGGAAGGCCTGCGTGTCGATGGTGCCGCCGGGCGCATTGAGAGTGATGGCACGTGGGGCTCCGATGTCGAAGCTGGCGCCGAGGCGCAGTGTGCCGCCAGTGAAGGTGAGCCCACCCGTCGTCGCGCCAAGATTGCCGTCGTTCGACACCTGCAGCACACCGCCATTGATGGCAGTGCCGCCGCTGTAGGTGTTGGCACCGTTGAGGATAAGCGTGCCGAGATCGGTCTTGACGAGCTGGGTTGCGCCATCGAGCACGGAATCGATTGTGGCGGTGTAACCAGCGCCGGCTGCGGTGCCGTCGCCAACCCTGATGGTGGAGGACGGTGAGCCAACAAGCGTCAACACACCGCCCTGGATGACATAGCCGCCGCTGGCGAACTGCATGCCGGTGGCGCGTACCGCGCCATTGCCGTTGTCGACCGCCACGGTACCTGGCGTTGCCATGAAAACGGCGAAACCGCTGTCCTGCCACGGAGCGTTGAGCGCGCCGCTCTGTTCCGTCCAATTGTCCTGTACACCCGCATTCTGCCAGGTGCCGTTGCCGCCATTGACCGCGCCGTTGTTCTTGGGGCCGGCATCGCCATCCCAGAAGGTCAGTTGGAGGCCGGCGGTGTTGACAAGGTTGACCTGTTGAGCAACCGAAGTCTGCACGAAGAAGGTGTTCGGCGGCGTGCCGGGCGGCAGGCTGGCGATGTCCAGCCCATGGTTGGTCAGCGCACCGTTATAGCTGATGACGCGATAGATGCCGGGATCGAAGGAGCCGCCGGGCGTCAGGTCGACGTTCAGCTTGCCGTCGAGCGTCAAATTGCCGCCGACCGTGGTGAGGTCGTTGAGCGGGCCGCCAACGACATTGGCCTGGCCAAAATTGTAATTGAGGTTGGAGGCCTGGTTGAGGTTGAGCGAACCCTTGATGTTCAAGGTGCCGGGGGTGGTACCGACATTGCCAGGCGCGAGCGTGCCGCCATCGAGCACTGTCACGTCGCCGCCGATGATGCCGGTACCGCCGATGGTGGCGCCCGTGTTGACTGTCGTTGCGCCCGTGGCGGCGGTCTGGTCGCCATTGACGATCAGCGTGCCGGCCGCCACCGTTGTTGTTCCGGTATAGCTGTTGGTTCCGGTGAGCGTGGTGACGCCCGAGCCGATCTGCTGGATCGCGCCCGCGCCCGAAATCACACCGCCGAAGGTGAAGGCGCTGGAGCGGTTGAAGGCGAGCGTGCCATTGTTGGTGACATCGCCGATAATGGAACCGGAGGTGCCGCCATTGCCGAGCTGCAGCGTGCCGGCCGAAATCGTCGTGCCGCCACTGTAGTTGCTGTCGCTGAGGAGCACGGTGGTGCCGGTGCCGTTCTGCTGGACGGCGCCGGTGCCGGAGATGACGCCGGGGAACGTCATCGTATCCGAGCGGTTGAAGGCGAGGGTGCCGTTGTTGGTGACATCGCCGAAAATGAAGCCGGAGGTGCCGCCATTGCCGATCTGCAGTGTGCCGGCCGAGATCGTCGTGCCGCCGCTGTAATTGTTGGCGTTGGTCAGCGTCAGCGTGCCGGCTCCCGTCTTGGTGAGCGAGCCGGCGCCGGCGATCGCCTGGCTGACCGTTGACTGGAAGGTCTGCGTGTCGATGGTGCCGCCCGGCGCATTCAGCGTAATGGCGCGACCGGTGTTGGGGTCGAAGCTGGCGCCGAGGCGCAGCGTGCCGCCATTGAAAGTCAGTCCGCCGCTGGCCGCGCCGAGATTGCCGTCGTTCGACACCTGCAGCACGCCGCCATTGATGGCGGTGCCGCCTGTATAGGTGTTGGCGCCGTTGAGCACCAACGTGCCGAGATCGGTCTTGACCAGCTGGGTCGTCCCGGCGAGCACGGAATTGATGGTGGCCGTATAGCCTGCGCCGGCTGCAGTGCCGTCACCGACCCTGATGGTCGAGGATGGCGAGCCGACCAGGGTCAGCACGCCGCCCTGGATGACATAGCCGTCGCTGGCGAACTGCATGCCGGCGGCGCGCACAGCGCCATTGCCGTTGTCGACCGCCACCGTGCCGGGCGTTGCCATGAAGACGGCGAAGGCGCTGTCGTTCCAGGGGGCGTTGACCGTGCCCGGCTGATCCGTCCAGTTGTCCAGGCCGCCGGCATTCTGCCAGGTGCCGTTGCCGCCATTGACCGCGCCATTGTTCTTCGGGCCGAGGGTGCCGTCCCAGAAATTGAGCTGCAGGCCCGCCGTGTTGACGAGGTTGACCTGTTTGGCCACCGAGGTCTGCACGAAGAAGGTGTTCGGCGGCGTGCCGGGCGGCAGGCTGGCGATGTCCAGCGTGTTGTTGGTCAACGCGCCGGTATAGTTGATGATGCGATAGATGCCGGGGTCGAACGAGCCGCCGGGCGTCAGGTTGACGTTCAGCTTGCCGTCGAGCGTCAGGTCGCCGCCGACCGTGGTGAGGTCGTTGAAGGGACCGCCGACGACATCGGCCTGGCCGAAATTGTAATTGAGGTTCGAGGTCTGGTTGAGCCCGAGCGAACCCTTGATCGTCAATGCCCCGGGCACCGTTCCGACATTGCCGGGTGCCAGCGTGGCACCGTTCGCCACAGTCACGCTGCCGCCAATGATGCCGGTGCCGCCGATGGTGGCGCCTGCATTGACCGTCGTCGCGCCCGTGGCGGCGGTCTGGTCGCCGTTGACGATCAACGTGCCGGCAGCGACGATGGTTGTTCCGGCGTAGCTGTTGGTGCCGGTGAGCGTGGTGATGCCCGAGCCGATCTGCTGGACCGCGCCGCTGCCGGAAATGGTGTTGCCGAAGGTGAACGCATCGGACCGGTTGAAGGTCAGCGTGCCGTTGTTGGTGACATTGCCGAGAACCGAGCCGGAAGCACCGCCATTGCCGAGCTGCAACGTGCCGGCCGAGATCGTCGTGCCGCCGCTGTAAGTGCTGGCGCCGGTCAGCGTCAGCGTGCCACTTCCCGCCTTGGTGAACGCGCCGGCGCCGGTGATCGGCTGGCTGACCGTCGACTGGAAGCCTTGCGTGTCGATGGTGCCGCCAGGCGTGTTGAGGGTAATCGCCCGGCCGTTGTTCAGGTCGAAACTGCTGTTGAGCTGCAGCGTGCCGCCATTGAAGGTGATGCCGCCGGACGCAGCACCTAGATTGCCGTCGTTGGAAACCCGGACCACGCCGCCATTGATGACCGTGCCGCTGGCGTAGCTGTTGGCCCCGTTGAGGACAAGCGTGCCGGAACCGGCCTTGGTGAGGGAGCCGGAGCCGGTGATGCCCTGATTGACTGTCGACTGGAAACCTTGAGTGTCGATGGTTCCGCCGGCCGAATTCAGCGTGACGGCACGGTTGTTCGCGAGATCGAAGCTGCTGTTCAGCTGCAGCGTGCCACCATTGAAGGTGAGCCCACCGGAGGCGGCACCCAGCGCATTGTCGGCGGCAGCCGCCACCGTCCCCTGGTTGATCGAAAGCCCGCCCAGAAAGGTGTTGCCGGCGGGTGCCGCGGGCGTCAGCGTCAAAACGCCGGCGCCCAGCTTGACCACTGAGCCCGCGCCGGTGATCTGGCCGGTATAGGTGCCGTTGTCGGTCTGGGTGAAACGTACCAGCCCGTCATTCTGGACATTGTTGACGTTGGCGGAGGCCGGCGTCTTTGTCGGCAGGCTTTGCGCCCGCGCCTCGAGGATGCCGGTCGGATTGACGACCAGGTTGCCGGTGTAGCCGGCATTGTTCCCGGTCAGCGCCAGCACGCCGTTCTTGACCGTGACGATGGTGAAGCCGCTCAGGCTGCCGGATACGGTCCACTGACCAAGTCCGTCCTTGGTCAGCGTGCTGAAATTGGTGATGCTGCCGGGCAGCGTGTCGTTCGATCCCGCCGCACCCTGCAAGGTGAGATTGTTGACGCCGCCACCGCCATTGATGCCGCCGGACGCGGTCGACCCGGCCTCGAAGATGAGATCGTCATTGCCGCCGCTGAAGGAGAGGTTGCCGAGGATCTTCGCGCCGGTGCGGTTGTAAAAGGTGATGCCGGAATTGCCGCTGCTGCCCATCACGGCACCGCCGCCGACCCTCTGGATCGTGCCGTAGTTGTCGACGACGTTCTTGGCGCCCGTGAAGCTGTCCTCGAACCAGATCGCCGCACTGTTGGTGGCCTGGATCAGCCCGTAGTTGAGGATGGTGTTGCCGAAGCCGGTCGGGTTGATCGCTTCGGAGTTGGTCGATGTGCCGGAGGCGATGATGGAGCCGCCGCTGTTGATGGTGAGTGTGCTGTTGCTCCTGAACTCGACCGTGTTGTTGCCGGTGCCTGCCGTGCCGCCGCCATTGGGGGTGTTGGCGGTGTTGCTGACCGTCCCGTTGACGGTAATGTTGGCGTTGTCGCCGAGGCTGATGGCGTTGTTGTTGGTGGTGTTGACGGTCGCGCCGCTGTTGACCGTAATAGTGCGGTTGCTGTCGCTCTGACCGGTTCCGACGCGCGTCGTGTAGGGATTGGGGCTGGTCGTGTCGCAAGTGGTGACGCCGCCGGTGGTCGTGCAGTTCGCCAAGGCTTCAGTCGGGACGAGCAAAACGCCCGAAGACAGTCCCGCAATACCGCTCAAGAATGTTGTCGACCAGATGACCCGGTGCCGAACGCGCCTCATGGATGTTCCTTCAACCTGTGGTGAGTCCCTGCCAAGGAACTATTAGCCACGAGGTGAAAGGCAAGCAATGTTTAAATGTAGAAAAAGTATAGGTTATTTAAGTTTAGAAAACTCTATATTAGTGATAAATAACATTTTTATGTACTAATATTGATACTTAATATCGTTCGTCGCCGACATCTTCAGATTCAACCTTTTGGTGTATTTTGGCTGGCGAAGTTTGACATGCTGTCCGCAGATGCTCCGGACAACCCTCTATCGACCTTTATCTAAATCGACGCGTTTGCTTGCACCTCCCTTGCGGGTGGCGGCGACAGGAAAATGGCCCGCGGCTCTAGAGAGCTGCGGGCCGTAAATCATGTAGCGAACTTAGAAATCGCGCTCGAAGCGGAGGAAGCCGCCGACTGAACCCTTGCCGTTGGCGATGTAGCCAATCTTGCTGGTGTAGACGAGTTCAGGCGTCACATAGAAACCGGGTACCACCTCGCGCGAGACATTCGCCACGGCGACGAATTCCTTGCCGGCGTCATAGGCCAACTGCATGTTGAGGCTGGTCTTTTCATTGACCTTGGCCGTACCGCCGCCCCAAACCGCCCATGAGCCTTCCCAGTTGCCGTAGTAGTTCGGCACGTTCTTGTCGGACTTGTAGCCGGCCATCGCCCACAGCGTGACCATGTCGGTGACCTTGACGTCGACGCGCGCCTTGCCCGCCCACACCTCGTTGACGCTGTCATAGGCAGCGACGGCCATCGCGCGGCCCCAGCCTTGCGTGAGTGACACGCCGCCGACGACATGCGGCACGTAGTTGTCGATCGTGTAGCCGCCGGCACCCTGTTCGAGGGCGACGGTCGCGGCAAAGCCGTTGCCGCCCGTGTAGGTGTATGAGATCTGGTTGGTGCGGAACGGACCGTAGCCGAGCAGCCAGTCATTGATGACGTTGCCGGCATAGTCGGTCAATGTGGTGAAGACGGAATCGGTCATGCCCACCCGGAACCCGCCGAGCTGCATGTAGACGTGGTTGATGTAGAGGTTGTCGGCGACCGGCGAGCCGAACGTATTGTAGTTCCAGATCGAACCATTGGTGTCGCGGTCGAAATTGATCTGGGCATAGGCCCGGAGTTCGCCGAGTTCCGTCTGGCTGCGCGCGTCCGTCTTCAAGGCGAACCGAGCGCGCTTGTAGTAGGTGTCGCCGAGACCGTCGCCGTCGACATCCGAACCCAGATTTTTGCCGACGCCGATGTCGTAGCGAACATAACCGCTAAGGCGCAGACAGGTTTCCGTGCCGGGGATGTAGAAGAACCCGACGCCGTAAACGTCGCAGATCTTCACAAACTCCGCCGGCTCGGGTTCGGCAATGACCGTCGGGTCGGCCGCATAGGCGCTGCCGATGCCTGCCGTCGACGCGGCAAGCGCGGCCAACATTAGAGATTTTCTCATTTCCCACCTTTTCAATTCGAGTTTGCCGGACCGGTTCTCGGTGCGGTCGAATTGATCTGCGGGCAGGGGATTTTCCGGCGGCGAACACGAAGTTTACATATCTGCAAGACTGGGCTTGGGTTTTGCCGTGGCGATGCAGGTGTTGCCGGCTCGCCACATAATTTGCCGGCTTCCGACGGTTCGTTTTCGCAGACGGGTTTGCGGGACGAAGAGGTTGATCACCTGTCGCCTGTCACGTTTGCGGATTTGTATATTCCATCTCAAACAGGCTCAAAGCCACGGTCGTAGATAGGGGCGTCTCAATGACGATGCATTGCCAAATGCGTGCCTAACTATCCGCCCGTGTGCCTGACCTCCACGGGCGGATTTTTTTCGCCCGATCCTAGGATGCTTTCGAAAAAGCGATCGAGACCACGAGGCCCGGTCTGTTGTCCGTCAGTGTTATGACCGCGCCATGCATGTCCGAGATCGCCTTGACGAGGCTAAGCCCAAGCCCGGTGCCTTCGGTCGTCCGGCTTTTCTCCAGGCGATAGAAGCGCTTGAAGACCTTGTCTCGCTCTTCCTCTGGAATTCCCGGGCCGTTGTCGCTGACGATGAGGATGAGGGCGTCCGCTTCGGCGGCAACACCGATGACGATCCGCGCGCCTTGCGGCGTGTGGCGCATCGCGTTGACGAGAAGATTGACGCACATCTGCTTGAGCAGGTCGATATCGCCCCACACCCATGACGGGACGTCGTGATGATCGTCGCTCAGGTCTAGCAGCCGGCCGGCGTCGACGGCGATATCGCGATAGATGTCGTGGATATCGCTGACAAGCTCGGCAAGATTGACCTGGGCAAATCGCGACCGGCGCGCACCGGATTCGATCTGGGATATGCGCAGCAATCCTTCGAAAGTGCCGGTGATGCGGGTGACTTCCTCCATCGCCTTTTCAAGAAGCGGTCTCGTGGCCGAGTGATCGCCGCATTCCAGCGCGGTTTCCAGCGTCAGAAACAGCCTGCCTATCGGTGTCTTGAGGTCATGGGCGATGTCGGTGGTGACTTGCGTCATGGCGGCGACACTGGCCTGCAGTTGCCCGAGCGCGTCGTTCACCTCCATCGCCAACGTATCGATGTCATCGCGGCGCGAGGAAACCGGCAGGCGTCTGGAGAGCTCGCCGGCGCCAACGGCTTTCATTGCCTGGGACAGCCGGCCGATTCGTCGGCGCGTGCGAAATGCCAGCACGGCGCCGCCGCCAAGGCCGGCAGCCAGGACGATGGCCGTCGCCCAGCCGAAGCTGACCAGCGCGATCCGGCGCAACCGGTTGGTGTCGTCGTAGCTTATGCCAACCGTCAAATCGTAGTTGCCAAGGGCCTTTCGGTAGAGCCGGTAGTTGGCGAGGGGCCGATTGTGGCTTGTCGGAGCGCGCGTGGAAAAGCCGGGCGGCACATCGGCCATATCGATGTTGCCGGCCAGAACGACATTGTCGGCGTCCTTCAGCGTATAAAGCGTTTCCTGGCCGCGGATGGCCGGACCATGGCTCTGCACCATGGCGACCGCACCGTCGATGCCGCTTGTGTCGTAAGCCGAGGCTATTTCCCTGAAGCGCTCCGTGACATTGGCGTCGAGGCGCTCGTAGAGATAGGTGGCGACCATGTTGTAGCCCACCACATTGGCGCCGAGGAAAGAGAGCAGGAACAACAAGGTGTAGAAGGCGGCGAGCCGGAGCGACGTGCTCCGCGCAATGCTAGCGCTGGCCATGGATGCTGTAGCCGGTGTTGCGGGTGTTGTGCAGCAGCGGCGGGTTGAATGGCTTGTCGATCTTGGCGCGCAGCCGGCTGATATGCGTCTCCACGACCGTGCTCTGCGGATCGAAATTGAAGTTCCAGATGCGCTCCAGCAGCATCGTCTTGGTCAGGATGCGGCCTTCATTGCGCATGAGGAGTTCGAGCAGGGCGAACTCGCGCGGTAAAAGTTCGATTATCGTGCCGCCCCGGTGCGCCAGCCGGCTGTACAGGTCGAGTTCCAGATCGGCGACGCGCAACTTCGCCTTTTCGGCGGCGATAGGCGGGCGACGGTTCAGCGCATTGATGCGTGCCAGGAGTTCGGAGAACGCGAAGGGTTTCACGAGATAGTCGTCTGCTCCCGCCTCGAGACCTTCGACGCGATCGTTGACCCCGCCCATGGAGGTCAGGAAAATGACCGGCACCTTGCCACCGGCGCCGCGCAAGCCCCGAACCAGCGACAACCCGTCGAGCCCCGGCAGCATGCGATCAACGATCGCCACATCGTATGGCTCCCGCAATCCCACCAGCAACGCATCGCGTCCGTCCTTCAGCACGTCAGTGACGTGACCGGAGGATTTTAGGCCATTTTCAATATACTGGCTGATCTGCTCATCATCTTCGACTAGGAGAATTCTCATTGCAAAGGCTCTCATCTGGCCTGGGTTACCCGGGCGTGGATGACCTCGAAATTAGGTGGGCTGCCGGCGGAGCCAGAACAGCCCTGTCTCAATGAAACCTTGGACCGGCGGGTGTTCCCGCTCGACGCCGTCTGCGGTGGCGCTGCCGTGCCGGCGTTGGCGCCGGGGCTGTATTCCCGGCTAGAAACGCCGAGAACCAACGGCACGAACTTTCGCCGAGTGTTCGGAGACGGATTTCGTCATGTTCTGCATTTCCTACGCATCTGCCACATTTGCGTCATCGCGGGTCTTCGCCCGGGAGGCGATTCCGATGACGGCCCCCGGCTTCCGGGATAACTGTGTTCAATCTGGGTCGCCAGATTGGCGGATTCTGGTTTGCGATCACGGATTGGTGACGGCCGTTTGATGTGGCCTGCATCAGCGGGCGACCTCCGGTGGAGGGTGATATCAACAGGAACGTCGCGGGCATTCCGCGATTTCCAATGAACGACATTCGGGAGCAATCCGCCGGCTGGCCGCCTGCGGATTGCTCCCATGCGTTGGAACGGCGCCGTGGGAGGATACGGGCCGAATGTCACGGCGACCGTTATCGGCCCGCCCAACTGTCGCGCTGGCGCGGGCTCATGCCGAGCCACCAGGACGGCTTGGTGATCTCGACACGATTGTACCGGCTGTTGGCCTTTTCGATGTCGCCATTGGCGAGAACCCTGTAGGAAACATCGGGATTGGAGGTCGACTTCGCCGTGTCGCCGCTCGATCCATGACCTTGCAGTATCTTGTCGACGCCATTGCTTGTGGGGTTCGATCCGCTGTTGGCAAGCGCGCTCGAGGTCATCGCAGCCGCGATAAGCAGCGCATATACGACGGTGGTTTTCATGGTCAGTCCTCTTTTCGAAGGCGGGCGTCTTGGGAGCCCGACGATCAGAGGCTAGGCGTGCGACCTCACAGTCCCTTTCCGCCCGACTTACAATTTTGTGATTCTCGTTTCGGCGAATTGCCGGAGTTTGTTTGGCGTCATTCCTGACGGGCAGTCTTGCGCTTGACGCGCCGACGGATCGTCTCCAAAAGTCGCGCCATATCCGGCTTGACTGCGATTCGTGCGAGACCCGCACGTATGGAAAACCAGCGGATGATTTCTGCCAGCATGAGACCTATACAAAAATGTATAAAGAAACTTGTTGGCCCGCACCGGACCAGGCCTGTACTTTTTGTTCCGCGGCCTTGTACGCCGATGTCCGTACCTCAGTGTTGAGGTGAGAAGTCGGGATCGCTGGAACCACGCCTGATGACAGTTCGCCAAGCCATTGTGAGCGTCTCGCGTTGCCTTTTTCCCTTGATGGCAAGGGCGGGCAGGGCGTTGGCGATTGCGCTCATGGTGGTGGCGGTTGCCGTGACCAGCACGGGCTGGAGTGCCGCCGCCGGGCTGCCGACGACTGGCGGGATAGCAGCCACGCAATCATCCGCTGGTGATCACCACGCAGCAGGTGCGCATGATCATGGCGCTGGCCAACAGGCCGCTGACCGCGATGCCTGCCAGGACGGTGCGCAAGGCTGTGGCGGTTCGCATCACCAGCCGCAGGATCTGGCGCAGACCTGCTGTGCCATGGCCTGTCATACCGCGATCCTTTCCTTTGCATGCGTCGAGCCGGTCAGTTTTGCGACCTGGCAGGTCGAGCATCGCCAGCCGACCGACGAGCTGGAAGGTGCCGCCACCGTGCGGCTCGAACGCCCACCCCGGCTGGCCCGCGCCTGAGGCGTCGGCGCAGAACCGGGTCATCGCGCACTAGGCGGACATTTCCCCGCATCTAGAGCCATTCCCTGATTTCTCATCGACCTTGACGAGCGTCCCAACGACGCTCGCGCAGGATCGCGCGCCGATTTGCTGCGGCCTGTTCGGTGTTCTCACGGCACCGGACCCGTTGCAGCGCCTCCTGTCGATCGGTGCATGGCCACGTCGGACTTCTGGTCCGCGGGGCCGGCGCGAACCCATTCATCTTCGTTGTTGAGGAAAATTCATGAGGTCTCTCTTCATGATGGCGCCTGCCATCATCCTGTCAGCCTGCACGGCCTTGCCCGAGGTCGGCGCTGGAGCGTCGCCTGCTGACGCCGGCGTCCCCGTGCCGCCCGTGCGCTATACGCCGGTGCTTGCCGGCACCACCGACTACCGGCCGGTCTCCCCGAAATCCTGGGCCGGCAGCAACCGACAGGTCGCCCCCAAGGAGAAAGGCAAATGACCGTGCCCATCTCCCTTGTCGCTTCCAATCCGCCCGCAGGCCAACGTATTTCGTGGCAATTCGCCAGGCTGGGCGGTATCAGCCTGCTTGCTCTGACACTCGCTGGCTGCGCTTCCTTCACCAAGGATGGTGGCATGTCGCCGGTCGGCGCGCAGGTGTCGTCGGCACTCGGCGCCAACGCAGTGAAGATCGCTTCGAAGGCCGACGCCCAGGCGGCCAACGCTCGCGTCAAGGCACTTCTGGCCAAGCCGTTGTCAGCCGACAGCGCCGTCCAGGTGGCTCTGCTCGGCAACAGAAACCTGCAAGCCGAATACAATACGCTCGGCATATCCGAAGCGGCCTTCGTCGAAGCCAGCCTGCCGCCCAATCCGAGCATTTCGCTCGGTGGCACGCTGCGGGAAGGATCGCTCGAAATCGAACGGCGCGTTGTCGGCTCGCTGCTGTCCTTGCTCACCCTGCCGGCGCGCAAGGCGATCGCCGAGAAGGAATTCGAGGCGGCGCGTTACCGCGCGGTCGAAGCGACGTTCCGCCAGGCCGCCAATGCCCGCAAGGCTTACTACAAGGCCGTCGCCGCCCGACATCGCGTTGCCTATCTCGAGCGCGCGCGCGCTTCAGCCGATGCGGCGGCGGACCTCACCCGCAAACTGGGCGAGACCGGTGCCGCCACCAAGCTCGACCAGGCGCGGGCAGGGGCCTTCAACGCGGAGACGTCGAGCCAGCTTGCTACGGCCAGGCTGGAAGCAGGCGTCACGCGCGAAGCGCTGACGCGTGAACTCGGCCTGTGGGGCGCCGATGCGGCCTACAAGATCCCGGACAGGCTACCTGGCCTGCCGAAGAAACTGCAGACATCCGATCAGGCCGAGACGGAGGCGATCCGCAAGCGTGTCGATCTGATCGCGGCGCGGTTGGAGCTGGATGCGCTGGCCCGCCAGCTGAAACTCGACAACGCGACGCGATACGTCTCGGCCTTCCAGCTCGCCGGCTTCGCCAATTTCGAGCGCACGAAGAACGATCACGGCGAGGTCGAGAAGGATTATCCGAAGGGTGGGGTGCTCGACCTCGAACTGGAGATCCCGATCTTCGATCTGGGCGAGACCACCAGGCGGCGCAATGCCGAGACCTACATGCAAGCGGTCAACCGCTTCGCGGCAAAGGCCGTGAACATCCGGTCCGAGGCGCGCGCGGCACTTCTTGCCTATCGCGCCGCCAACGATATCGCCCGCCAATACCGCGGCAGCATCATTCCGCTGCGCAAGGTGATCTCGGAAGAGGCCCAGCTTCAATACAACGGCATGCTGATCGACGTGTTCGAGCTTTTGACGACCACGCGCGAGGGCATCGAGACCAATGTCGCGGCCATCGAGGCGCAACGCGACGCCTTGCTCGCCGGCGTCGACTACCAGAGCGCCATCATCGGCGGCGGTTCGGGAGGCGGCGATGAGTGACCCCAAGGAGAAAAGAGACATGACGGTGTCCCGTCGCAACTTCCTCGGCGCCACCGGTGCCATGACCCTGCTTGGCGCCGGCGCTGTCTCGGGGCGTACTGCTTTCGCCTCGGTGCCCGAAGCGCCGACCATGACGGAGGCCGTCATGCAGCCGCCGCTCGTGCCGAAAACCGGGCCGGACTACAACCCCGTCGTCACTCTGAACGGCTGGACGTTGCCCTGGCGCATGAACGGCGATTGGAAGGAGTTCCATCTCGTCGCCGAGCCGGTGGTGCGTGAGTTTTCGCCCGGTATGGTCGGTCATCTGTGGGGCTACAACGGCCAGTCGCCGGGACCGACCATTGAGGCGGTCGAAGGCGACAAGGTGCGCATCTTCGTCACCAACAAACTGCCGGAACACACCACCATCCATTGGCACGGCCAGTTGCTGCCCAGCGGCATGGATGGCGTCGGCGGTCTCACCCAGCCGCACATCCCGGTCGGCAAGACCTTCGTCTACGAGTTCCAGCTGCAGAAGAGCGGTACCTTCATGTACCACCCGCATGCCGACGAGATGGTGCAGATGGCGATGGGCATGATGGGCTTCTTCGTCGTGCATCCGAAGGACCCGGCCTTCCGCCGCGTCGACCGCGACTTCGTCTTCCTGATGTCGTCCTATGACATCGAGCCGGGCGCCTATGTGCCGCGCGTGGCGGAGATGACCGACTTCAACATGTGGACCTGGAACAGCCGTGTCTTTCCGGGCATCGACCCGCTCGTGGTCGGCAAGGGTGACAAGGTGCGCGTGCGCTTCGGCAATCTCACCATGACCAACCATCCGATCCACATGCACGGCTACGATTTCAAGGTCTCGTGCACGGATGGCGGCTGGGTGCCGGAAGCGGCGGCCTGGCCGGAAGTGACCATCGACTGCGCGGTCGGCCAGATGCGGGCCTTCGACTTCGTGGCTGACAACCCGGGCGACTGGGCCATTCATTGCCACAAGTCGCACCACACCATGAACGCCATGGGGCATGAGCTCGCCACCTTCATCGGTGTCGACAAGAAGGAGGTGGCCAAGAAGATCAAGCGCCTGGTGCCCGACTATATGCCGATGGGCACCGCCGGCATGGCCGACATGGGCGAAATGGAAATGCCGCTGCCCGAAAACACGCTGCCGATGATGACCGGTTTCGGTCCGTTCGGCCCGATCGAGATGGGTGGCATGTTCTCGGTGGTCAAGGTTCGCGAAGGGCTGGCCGCCGGGGATTACAAGGACCCCGGCTGGTATCAGCACCCGTCGGGTACGGTCTCCTATGAGTGGACCGGACAGACCCAACAGGCGGCGCGTCAGGAAACGCCCGCCTTCGACAGGTCAAAAACCGCCGAAGTCACCGTGGTGAAGCCCGGCGGGCAATCCTCCCCCAAGAACGCCCACAACAATCGCTAAGGATAGACACGACATGAAATCCCGAACCCTCATTGCCGTCCTGGCTATGTTGGCGTGGCCTGCGGCCGCCATCGCGGACCCCGGCCACGACGGCGAACGCGCCTATGGCGAGCCCGGTAACCCGAAGAAGCCGGCGCGCGTGGTGCAGGTCGTCATGCGCGAAGCTGACGGCAAGATGGAATTCCTGCCCAACCGCGTCGAGATCAAGAAGGGCGAGCAGGTGAAGTTCATGCTGCGCAACAATGGCGAGCTCGACCACGAGCTGGTGCTCGGCACGCTTGCCGAAAACCTCAAGCATGGCGAGCAGATGCAGAAGAACCCCGACATGGAACATGACGATCCGAACGCCAAGCGTCTGGCGCCGAAGAAAAGCGGCGAGATCGTCTGGAAGTTCACCAAGGCGGGTGAGTTCGACTTCTCCTGCCTCATCCCCGGCCACCGCGAAGCCGGCATGACCGGCACCATCGTCGTCAAGTGAAGACGACACAATCCGACTACCCAACGCAACTGAAGGAGAAACCCAATGCGTAAGATCGTAACCACCGCGGCTTTTGTTCTGGCCCTCGCCACTTCCGCTTTCGCCGCGCCCGTGGACGGCCAGATAACCAAGATCGACACGGCCCAGAACAAGGTCACGCTGAAGCATGGCCCGATCACCAATCTGGAGATGGATGCCATGACGATGGTGTTCGTGGTCGCTGATCCGGCCGCGCTCAAGGCCGTCAAGGTCGGCGACAAGGTCAAGTTCGAGGCCGATCGCGTCAACGGCCGCCTGACCGTGACCAAGATCGAAAAAGCCAAGTAAGCTATACTGAAAACTGAAAAGCCTTCGCGGGGCTCGCTTGCTGAGCCCCGCGAAGGCGACTGAATTTTTGGGCCGGCCCGATGCAGGCAGCCTGCGAAAAGGCACAGGAGACGACGATGAACCGCAGACTATTTCTTTTCGCGACGACTGCGATGCTGGCTGCCTCACAGGCAAGGGCGACCACGCGGCCTTTGGTCACCGTCCATAAGGATCCTTCCTGCGGATGCTGCGGAGCCTGGGCCGACCACATCCGCAAGGCCGGCTTCCCGGTCAAGATCGTGGAGGACACCGCCCTTGAAAAGCTCAAGACGCAGATGGGAATCCCCGAAGCGCTGCAATCCTGCCACACCGCGCTTGTCGACGGCTATGTGCTCGAAGGCCATGTTCCAGCCGAAGCACTGCGCCGATTGCTCACCGAGCGGCCCGCTATCAAGGGCCTTGCCGTCGCCGGCATGCCAGCCGGTTCTCCGGGCATGGAGATGCCGGGCGTGCAGCCTGAACCTTTCGAGGTGATGACGTTTGGAGCAACGAGTTCCGTCTTCATGAAGTTTGGTTGACGAGGCCGGAGCTGACCTTCGGTTTTTCGTGCGACGGAACTGCCCGGCGAACGTAAGCTCGCGTCGCCTAGGGCGAAATGTCGCTGGCAACCATGAGGCCAAGTCCGATGGCGATGGCCGCTGTTCCCAGGGCGCGCCGGTAAGAGGAGGCTTTTTCCCGAAGTACAAGGCGCGAGAGCGCGTAGACCAAAACCTGGGTCAGTGCCATCGAAGAGAAAACGATGCTTACATCGTGGTGTCGCAAAAGATACATGTATATCGAAATGGAAACTGCGAAACACAAGGCGGCGACGAAAAGTAAACTTAAATCTATGTTCGTATTTAATGTAAGAATTTTGTATGAATTTTTGTATTTACTTGAAACTGATTTTTTAAGTAATAGCTGAGACGCGGCGTTGGCGCAGCTTGCCGCGACGATGAGGGATCCGAAAATGAAGAGGGACACCATAAGTCTTTCTGTTCGAACAGCGCGTCGCCATTCGAGCAAGGGACCCTCAACCTGCGTTGTCGCGGAGCTTACTTTTCCGACAATCGCCGCCGGCATGACCGGATTTGCGAACGAAGACCTTTTTTCACGCCGAGCGAAGTGAAAGAATGGCCAAGTGCAGTTCTTGAACACCTTCTCCCGCCTGCTTTGGGTTTTCGCTGTCGTCGGCCTCATCCTTGCGCCGATGGCGAGCCCGTCGGCGGCGATGGGTGGGATGGCGGAAATGTCAGGCATGTCCGACGGCATGCCGTGCTGCCCCGACCAGAAAGCGCCGGTTCCCGATTGCCAGAAGTCGTGCCCGCTGGCGGCAATTTGCGTGGCCAAGTGTTTTGCCAATGCATCCTTACTGACTGATTTCGGCGGCACCCGTCTGGAAATGGTGGATCTGCTTGTTCGATGGGATGACGCCGCTTTGGCGGTGACGGCCATTTCGCCACCCCATCCACCACCCCGATCCTGACGTTCGCCATCGGCTCTTCTAAGGCCGAGTTTCGCGGGCCGTGATTGCCTCACGGCGCGCGTCGCCGCGCATTTGCGCGTTCAACGAACGTTATGAGATATCCAAATGACAACTTCAGTGAACAAATACATCGCTGCCGCGATGACGATCGGCCTTGTCTGGACGCAGTCGACGACAGCGGCCCATGCCGCCGTCACCGACTACGAATTCCAGCTCATCCAGAAAAGCGTGAAACAGGGGCAAAAGGTCGAGGTCGCGGTCCGGCTGGTCGACAAACGAAACGGCTCGCCTGTTCCGGATGCCGTGGTCTTCGCGCAGCGGATCGACATGGCGCCCGACGGCATGGAGATGATGGCGGCGCCCATCAAGCCGCTGCCATCGGCCGAGCCTGGAACCTACAAGTTCGAGGCGGCCCTGAGCATGGAAGGCAGATGGCGTCTGTCACTCGTCGCGAAAGTGCAGGGCGAGACCGGCACGCTTGAAAACAAGCTCGTCGTCGAGGTCCTGCCATGAAGCGGGCACTCGCGATGAGCCTCGTCCCGGCTGCCGTTCTGGCGGCCGGGATCGGTGGTTATGAAGCAGGCCGTCGCGATCTCGCGCTGCCTGGCTGGGCCCGGTTGGTTTCCGAGATGGAGCCAGCCAATGCATCGCCGGAAGCAGGCGGTGCAGCAAAGACCGGACGCGTGATCTACTACCGTGATCCGGACGGGCGGCCATTCTATTCGGCCGCTCCACGCAAGACAGCCGACGGCCGCGAATTTCTCGCGGTCTATGCCGGCGAGGACGTCAGCCTCGACACCGGCGCTCCAGTGAAGGAGGCAGCTTCGGCAACTCCCGGCGCGGACAAAGGCCGCGTCCTTTACTACCGCAACCCCATGGGGCTGCCGGACACGTCGCCCACCCCGAAGAAGGATTCGATGGGGATGGACTACATCCCTGTCTATGAGAGCGAGGGGGCGGGCGGCTCGTCGATCAAGGTCGCCGTGGGTAGGCTCCAGCAGACGGGCGTGCGCACCGCGACAGCGGTCGACAAGGCCATTGTCGCCAGCGTGCGCGTGCCGGGGACCATCCAGCTCGACGAGCGGCGCGTTACCGTTGTCAGCACGCGTGCGGACGCCTTCGTCAACAAGGTCGCCGAGGTCACGACCGGCGATCGGGTCACCAAGGGGCAGGCGCTGCTCCAGCTCTATGCGCCCGAAATCGCGGCGGCTGGTGCGCAGTTCCTCAACGATCTCGGCGCCGCCACGCACAACAGCACTTTGGGCGGTGCGCGCCAGCGGCTTGAAAATCTCGGCGTTCCGCCCGATGCGATCGCCGAAATCGAGCAGACGCGAAAAGTACCGCTCTCCATCACCTGGCGGGCTTCGCGCGACGGTATCGTGCTTCAACGAAACGCCGTCGAGGGCATGAAGGCAGCGTCGGGCGACGTGCTGTTCCGCATCGCGGACATTTCGACGATCTGGATTGTCGCCGATGTTCCCGAATATCAGCTCGGCGCCGTCAAGGTCGGGGCCGCGGCCACGGTGCGGCTGCGCAGCCTGCCTGGCCGGACATTCGGCGGCCGCGTCACCTTGATCTATCCGCAGGTCGCGACAGCGACCCGCACGACCAAGGTGCGGATCGAGCTCGCCAATCCCGATGGCGTGCTGTTGCCGGACATGTATGCCGATGTCGAGATCGCCAGCGGTTCCGACGACCGCGTCGTTGCCGTTCCCGACAGCGCCGTGATCAGCACGGGAACCCGGCAGGTCGTCATCGTCGACAAGGGCGAGGGGCGCTTCGAACCGCGCGCGGTGGAGGTTGGCCGGCAAGGCGGCGGCTTCACCGAAATCCGCGCCGGCGTTGCATCCGGCGACAAGGTGGTGGTTGCCGCGAATTTCCTGATCGACGCCGAAAGCAATCTGAAAGCCGCGTTGAGTGGCATGACCGGCGAGGAGGTCAAGCCATGATCGCCAAGCTTATCGCATGGTCGGCCCGCAATCTCGTCCTGATCTTCGTCGGCACCCTGTTTGCGGTCGCCGCCGGGTTCTATGCGCTGAAGACGCTGCCTCTCGACGCTATTCCCGATCTCTCCGATGTTCAGGTCATCGTCTATACGGACTACGCCGGCCAGGCACCGCAGGTCGTCGAGGATCAGGTCACCTATCCGCTCACCACGGCCATGCTCACCGTTCCGAAGTCCAAGGTGGTGCGCGGCTTTTCCTTCTTCGGCGTCTCCTTCGTCTATGTGATCTTCGAGGACGGCACCGATCCCTATTGGGCGCGCAGCCGGGTGCTTGAATATCTGAATGCCGCTGCCCAGCGTTTGCCCCCGGGTGTCACGCCCAGCCTGGGGCCGGATGCCACCGGGGTCGGCTGGGTCTATCAATACGCCGTCGTCGCCAAGGAAATGACGCTCGCCGAACTGCGCGCGCTGCAGGATTGGAGCGTGCGTTATGTCGCTTCGAAGGCTGAAGGCGTTGCCGAGGTCGCCAGTGTCGGTGGTTTCGTCAAGCAGTACAACATTGTCGTCGATCCGCTGCGGTTGCGCGCCCAGGGGCTCTCGCTGGCGGCGGTGCGCGATGCCGTTCGCGCCAGCAATCGTGACGTCGGCGGACGCACGCTCGAACTTTCCGAATTCGAGTTCATGGTGCGCGGGCGCGGCTACATAAAGTCGCCGGCCGATATCGAGGATATCGTCCTGAAGACCGATCAGGGCGTGCCGCTGCGCTTGCGCGACGTCGCCCGCGTCGAGATCGGCCCGGACGAACGGCGCGGCATTACCGAACTGAATGGGGAAGGGGAGGTCGCCTCCGGCATCGTCATGCAGCGCTTCGGCGCCAATGCGCTGAACGTCATCGAGAACGTCAAGCAGCGCCTCGCCGATGCGGCATCAAGCCTGCCCAAGGGCGTCGAGATCATCCCCGTCTATGATCGCTCGCACCTTATCGAGGCAGCGATCGAGACGCTGAAGGGGACGCTGATCGAGGAAAGCATCATCGTTGCGCTGGTCTGCGTGGTCTTCCTGCTTCACCTGAGAAGCGCGCTCGTGGCCATCCTGATGCTTCCGGTCGGCATCCTCATCGCCTTCGCCGGCATGAAGGCCATTGGGCTTGGCTCCAACATCATGAGCCTCGGCGGTATAGCCATCGCCGTGGGCGCCATGATCGATGCCGCCATCGTCATGATCGAGAATGCCCACAAGCATCTGGAGCGGGCCGAACCTGGCAAGCCGCGCGTGCAGGTCCTGATCGATGCCGCAAGCGAGGTCGGGCCGGCACTGTTCTTCAGTCTGCTCATCATCACCGTCTCCTTCCTGCCGATCTTCACGCTGGAATCGCAGGAAGGCCGGCTCTTCGGTCCGCTCGCCTTCACCAAGACGTTTGCCATGGCTGCGGCAGCGCTGCTGTCGGTCACGCTGGTGCCGGCCTTGATGGTGGTTTTCGTGCGCGGCCGCATCATTCCCGAGCACAGGAACCCCATCAACCGCCTGCTGATCTGGCTTTACCGGCCGGTGATCCGTCTTGTCCTGCGCGCGAAATTGCCGACCATCCTGCTCGCCCTGTTGGTGCTCGCCGTCTCGGTTTGGCCGGCGCGCCAGCTCGGTTCCGAATTCATGCCGAGCCTTGATGAAGGCACGCTGATGTACATGCCGACGACGCTGCCCGGTCTGTCGGTGACCAAGGCGGCCGAGCTCCTGCAGATGCAGAACCGCATCATCAAATCCTTCCCGGAGGTGGACACGGTCTACGGCAAGGCCGGGCGGGCTGCGACCGCGACCGACCCGGCGCCGACGGAGATGTTCGAGACCATCATCAATCTCAAACCCAAGGATCAGTGGCGCGCCGGTGTGACGATCGACAGCCTGAAAGCCGAGATGGACGCTGCGTTGCAGTTCCCCGGCGTGTCCAACGCCTGGACCATGCCGATCCGCGCCCGTATCGACATGCTTTCCACGGGCATCCGCACGCCGGTCGGCGTCAAGGTGTTCGGTCCCGATCTTGCCGGGATGGAAAAGGTTGCGCGCGAGATCGAACGCGTCCTGAAAGCTGTTGCGGGCACGTCGAGCGCCTATGCCGAGCGCGTCGTCGGCGGTTATTATCTCGACATCGTCCCGGACCGGCAGGTGCTCGGCCGTTACGGGCTGTCGGTCGGCGACGTGCAGGATGTGATCGCGACGGCGCTCGGTGGCGAAACCGTGACCACCACGGTGGAAGGTCGCGAGCGCTACGGTGTCAACATCCGCTATCCGCGGGACATGAGGTCGAACCCGGTCGCGATCGAGACCGACGTGCAGGTGCCGCTGCCGGGTGGTGGCGCCGTGCCGCTTGGTGAGGTGGCGAAGGTGGAGCTCAAGCGCGGAGCCACGTCGATCCGCACCGAGAACGGCCAGCTCGCCACCTACATCTTCGTCGACATCATCGGACGAGACCTTGGCGGCTATGTCGCCGATGCGCAGAAGGCGGTCGCGGCCGAGGTGCGGCTGCCACCCGGCTACAGCATCGGCTGGAGCGGTCAGTTCGAATATCTGGAGCGCGCCGAGGCACGCATGAAGATCGTCGTTCCGGTAACGCTGCTGATCATCTTCCTGCTGCTCTACATCAACTTCCAGGCGTTGACGGAGACGCTGATCGTCATGGCCTCGTTGCCATTCGCGCTCGTCGGCGGGGTCTGGCTGATGTGGTGGCTGGGCTTCAACATGTCGGTGGCGGTCGCCGTCGGCTTCATCGCGCTTGCCGGTGTCGCCGCCGAGACCGGCGTGGTCATGCTCATTTATCTGGAACAGGCCGTGACCGAGCTGAAGCAGGAATGCGCCGAGGAAAAGCGGCCGTTCACACGCGCCGATCTTCACCAGGCAATCATGCTGGGTGCGGTGGAGCGCGTGAGGCCCAAGATCATGACGGTCGTCGCCATCATGGCCGGGCTGGTTCCCATCCTGTGGAGCACGGGGACGGGTTCCGAGGTGATGCAGCGCATCGCCGTGCCGATGATCGGCGGCATGATATCGTCAACCGTCCTGACGCTGATCGTCATTCCCGCCATCTACGGTTTGGTGAAAGCTCGATTGATTGGGGCCGAAGCATCGATTGACCGGAAAGGAGAGCCGACAGCGGGAAGGGAACCAGTTGGATCATAGGTTTGGCATTCAACAAGCCGTTGTTGACCGAAATCGTCAGAGGTAGCCCGGTTTCCAACTAACACGGGGCTGTATGGGGCGGCCGAGATCTCGGGCGCAAAGCCAGTTTGCGCCTTGCACTGGGTCGTAGGCCATGCGCTCTATCAATGCCAACAACGTGCCTTCGATAGACCCGGAAAATCGACAGGCGATCGCATCTGCCTTCCGACAAACTCCGCAACGGCCTGCCTGAGTTCAGCAGGCCGTTGCCCGCCTCATCGTTCAGCAAGTGACTGTGAAGGATAAGGAAGTCCGGCTCCGGGACACCAAAGCCGTGTTGGTGCGCCGCTTTAAACGACCTAAACGATAGGTCGCTGAAGGTTTCATCTTGTGAGGAAATTGGTACGCCCAAGGGGAATCGAACCCCTGTTACCGCCGTGAAAGGGCGGTGTCCTAACCGCTAGACGATGGGCGCAGCCAAGGCGGCTTATAGTGGCGATGCGGGCGGCGGGCAACCCGTCAAAACCGGCTTTCTGCATTTTTTTGATGCTTTGCGGAGAAAGCCTCGCCTGCCGAGCCTAAACCCCGGTGTTTGCAGGGTAATCCGTCCCCAATGGATGCCGCAAACGAGCTTTTGGGCCCATGAAACCCGTGCAGGCGGCATGCTCGGGCGAAAATCGTGGCTGGCAAGGCCCGGAGATTCGGCTGCTAGGGCGGGGCAAGGCCACGCGCTTTTGCCTGCGTGGGCGCCGGTTACCCTAGCCGGCAGGTGTCCGGTTGCGATCGGCGACCGAGGTTTGCGAATCGCGCTGCGTTCCTCGGCCCGTTCGAATGGGCGTATGCCGCCAAGATCGGAATCGATTTCGAGAAAGGGTCATGCGCCAGGGCAAAGTGCTGGAGTGTGCCTTGCCGCGTCCGAAGGGGCGCGCTGAACTCTCATGCCTGTCGGTTGTGTCTTATATCCGGCTCAGCCGCGGCGGCGGCAGCGCCAGTTCCAGTCGCGCTCGGGGCCGACGTCAACATGCACCGAATCGGTGTGGCAATAGGTGCCGACGCCGCCGCGGCCGGGCAGCGAGCGCACATAGGTCGCCAAATCCCATTTGGTGACACCGGGAACCTGGATGTCGGCGGCGGCGCAATACATGTGCAGCGAGTTCTTGGCGCCGCGTGCCTGCCGGTTGCGGTCCTCATTGCGATAGCCGGAGGTGACCACCATCTTGCGGCCGTAATGGCCCTCGATCTGCTTCAAAACGCGCACCAGCGAGGGCTTGAGGCAAGCGACATCGACGCTCTCGGTCTGCTTCAAGAGGCCGTTGGGTGCCAGCCGGGCCATGCCGGCGGCCGAAGCCACCTGATAGGCGCCGCTATCGTTTTCGTTCAGGTCGACGTCGCTCTCGTCATAGGTGCCGGAGCGGCGGGTGATCTCGAACAGAGCGGTCTTGCGCACGCCGGGCAGGCCGTTGAAGGCGGAGGCGCCGTCGACGGAGGCGAGCATCGCCTGCTTCTGTCCGGCAGTGGCCGAGGCCAGCGTGATGATCGGCTTGGCCGACTTCTGCTCGGGGATGAGCGCCTGCGCCGGCTGCGCGGCCGGCGTCACGGGCTGCGCCTTGGCGGCTGCCGGTGCGGCCTTGGCCGGCGACGAGCCGAACAGCGAGGCGAGGAAGCCCTTCTTCTCGGACTTGGCCGGCGCTGCCGGCATTTCACCGGCGGTGACGTAGACCGGATGGTTCATCTCAGGCGTCTGGCCTTGGGCGGCCTGCGCCGTCTGGCTTGCCGGTTTCTGGGCCAGCACGGCGGCGCTGCCGGCGGCCACCTTGGCGGCGGCATCGGCGGTCTGCTCTTCGGTCTGCGCGGGCGCGACGAGCTGCTGCGGCGTGTTGCCGGCGATTGTCTGCGCGTCGGCGGGAACCGTCAGCGGGAAGGGGTGGGTGCCAGGCTTGGCGGTGGGCAGATAAGCGACCTGGTCGGGCAGCATGGTGTCGCCGGTCGATGCCATCAGCGGCTGCGGGGCCGTTTGCTGGCCCGCCGCGACCTGCGGGCCCGTGGCGGCAAGAGCGGGGCCGGCGGCGGTCTCGACGGTTGCAGCCCCTGGCGCGGTCGTGGGGCCGGCATGGGCGGTGTTGTTGTAGGCAGGGGAGGCGACGTTGAGCACCGGTTCGCCAGTGGAGGTGCACGAGGCCAGCAGCAGCGAGCACAATGCCGCCGCAATAGCGCGGCGTTCTCCCTTCGCGAGGCGCGGCTTGTCTGTGCTCAAATCCGAATTCCCCCTCGCTAACCGATCCGAACCGTCATTTTACCGACGCGCGGGGCGTCGCCGAATGATCGAGTTTCCGCGATCGGAAACGAGACCTGTGACAAATCCGCAAGCGTTTTTATGAAATCGTGCTGGCCTGCGTGATTTGCGTCAACTTTGTGATTGACGTGCTCATTTCGCCCGCTTTGACGCGCGGGTCAACTCACCACACATTACAGATTGTTACACTCGGACTTTGACATAGCTGCCGGGCGCGTCGCCCAGCGGTTCCAAGGTCTTGCCGGGGATGCGGGCGGGCACCCTGTCGTCGGTCATCGCCTCGATCCAGCGCTGCCAGTGGGGCCACCAGGAGCCCGGGTTCTCGGTGGCGGCGGCCAGCCAGTCCTCGAATCGCCCAACCGGCTTGTCGCCGGTCCAATGCTGGTATTTCTTCAGCGCCGGCGGGTTGACGACGCCGGCGATATGGCCGGAGCCGGCCATCACATACTCGACCGGGCCGCCGAAATACTGGCAGCCGAGGAAGACCGAGCGGGCCGGCGCGATGTGGTCTTCCTTGGAGGCGAGGTTGTAGACCGGAATTGTGATGTCTGAGAGCGAGACGGTGCGCCCGGCAAGCTCCATGCGGCCCTGCGAGAGATTGTTCTCCAGATAGCAGTTGCGCAGGTAGAAGGAGTGGTTGGCCGCCGCCATGCGGGTCGAATCGGCGTTCCAGTACAACAGGTCGAAGGGCAGGGGCTCCTTGCCGCGCATGTAGTTGTTGACCACATAGGGCCAGATCAGGTCGCCCGAGCGCAGCATGTTGAAGGCGGTCGCCATCTTGGTGCCGTCGAGGAAACCCTTGCCGCGCATCGCCTGTTCCAGCGCGGCCACCTGCTCCTCGTCGACGAACACTTTGAGGTCGCCGGCATAGGTGAAGTCGACCTGGGTGGTGAAGAAGGTGACCGAGCGGATGCGGTCGTCGCCTTCCTGGGCAAGCAGCGCAAGTGCCGCCGCCAACAGCGTGCCGCCGACGCAATAGCCGATGGCGTTGACCTCCCTCTCGCCGGTCGTCTTCTCGACGATGTCGAGGCCATATTGCAGGCCTTCGCGGATATAGGCCTCCCAGTTCTTGGTGCCGTGGCGCTCGTCGGGGTTGATCCACGAGATGACGAAGACGGTGTGGCCCTGCTCGACCGCCCAGCGGATGAAGGATTTTTCCGGGTTGAGGTCGAGGATGTAGAATTTGTTGATCCATGGCGGGCAGATCAGCAGCGGCCGCTTCAGCACCGTCTCGGTCGAGGGGCTGTACTGGATGATCTCGGCGACGTCGGAACGGCCGACCACCTTGCCCGGCGTCACCGCGATGTTGCGGCCGATCTCGAACTGCGAATAGTCGGCCTGGCGCAGCTTCAGGTCGCCCTTGCCGGCGGCGATGTCCTCGGCGAACATCCTCATGCCGCGCACCAGGTTCTCGCCATGCGAGGACACCGTCTCGCGGAACAGCTCCGGATTGGTCAGGATGAAGTTGGAAGGCGAGATGGCGTTGGACACCTGCTTCACATAGAAGCCGGCCTTGTGGCGGGTGTGTTCGTCCAGCCCCTCGGCGTGCTCGACCAGGTCGTTCGCCCAGCGCGATGTCACCAGATAGGCCTGTTTCAGGAAGTCGAAGAAGGCGTTCTTGCCCCATTCGGGGTCCTGGAAGCGCTTGTCGCCGCGCTCGGGCTTGACGCCAGCAGCCTCGTCCTCGACGCCGCCGACGCGCTGAATGGCGTTGGCCCAGACGCTCATGTAACCCGCGAACAGCCGGGTCTGCGCTTCCAGCGCGCGTTTCGGGTCGGCCAGCCAATATTCGGTGAGCTTGGAGAAGGTCTTGACCATGTCGGCCATCGGCTCGGCAACGCTGTCGCGCACCTCGCCCTTTTCGCGCGGCTCGGCCCAGGCGGAAGCCGCCTTGCCGGCCTGCTCGATCATGCGGGCCATGTTGAGCGCGAAGCGCTCGGGGTCCTTTACCAGATACTGCTCGACGGAAGCGCCATCACCAGTGTCCGTCTTGCCTGCATCGGGTCTGTCGGCCATGACTTAAGCAGCTCCTCCCGAAAGCGTTTTCTTGACATAGTATCATGCAAGGTCGAATAGGAGCCAATAGGCAATAGGGTCGGAATCTATCAAATGGATGACCTTGGCCGGCCATTGCGGGAAGGTGAAATGACGGATCGTGTTGGTCAGGTTCTTGGCGCCGCCGGTCGGCTGGCGCTCGCGGCCGCTATTTTCGGCAGCCTTGCCGTTGCCGGCTGCTCCAGCACGCGCAACCAGAATGCCGTGGCGCTGTCGGACGGCCCGGTGACCGGGCCGAAGGACACCGGTTCCTTCCCCAACCTCAACCTCAGGCCGCAGAACGCGGCGACCCAGTTCACCGAGGACGAGAAGAACGCCAAGCTGGCGCAGCTCACCGCCGCCAAGTCGACGGCGCAGGCGAACCCCGGCGACACGACCGCGGCAGCGGACGCGGCACAGCTCGATTCGCTGAAGGCCAATCACGCCAAGGATGCGCTGAAGCAGATCGGCGCCAAGTGCGACCCCGCCCTCGACCCGAATTGCAAATGAGTATATAGGGCGCCGCCAAGCGCGCCCCTCGATCGCTGGAACTGACATGGAAGAATTTCACAAGGTCCGCCGTCTTCCGCCCTACGTCTTCGAGCAGGTGAATCGCCTGAAGGCCAGCGCGCGCTCCCGTGGCGCCGACATCATCGATCTCGGCATGGGCAATCCCGACCTTCCCACCCCGAAGGCCATCGTCGACAAGCTGTGCGAAGTGGTGCGCGATCCGCGCACGCATCGCTATTCCTCCTCGCGCGGCATTCCGGGCCTGCGCCGCGCCCAGGCCAGTTATTATGCCCGCCGTTTCGGCGTGAAGCTCAATCCCGATACCCAGGTTGTCGCCACGCTCGGTTCCAAGGAAGGCTTCGCCAACATGGCGCAGGCCATCACCGCACCGGGCGACGTGGTCCTGTGCCCCGATCCGACCTATCCGATCCACGCCTTCGGCTTCATCATGTCGGGCGGCGTCATCCGTTCGCTGCAGGCCAAGCCCGATGACAGCTTCATTCCGGCGCTGGAGCGCGGCGTGCGCCATTCGATCCCGAAGCCGCTGGCGCTGATCCTCAACTATCCGTCCAACCCGACGGCCTATGTCGCGACGCTCGACTTCTACAAGGATGTCGTCGCCTTCGCGAAGAAGAACGACATCATCATCCTGTCGGATCTCGCCTATTCGGAGATCTATTTCGACGGCAATCCGCCGCCCTCGGTGCTGCAGGTGCCGGGCGCCATCGACTGCACGGTCGAGTTCACCTCGATGTCGAAGACCTTCTCCATGCCCGGCTGGCGCATGGGTTTTGCCGTCGGCAACGAGCGCCTGATTGCCGCGCTGACCCGGGTGAAGTCCTATCTCGACTACGGTGCCTTCACGCCGATCCAGGTGGCGGCGACCGCCGCGCTCAACGGTGACGGAACCGACATCGAGGAAGTGCGCGACGTTTATCACAAGCGCCGCGACGTGATGGTCGACGCTTTCGGCCGCGCCGGCTGGGACATTCCGGCACCGGCGGCGACGATGTTCGCCTGGGCGCCGATCCCCGAGCCGTTCAAGCATCTCGGCTCGCTGGAGTTCTCCAAGCTGCTGATCGAGCACGCCGACGTGGCGGTGGCGCCGGGCATCGGCTTTGGCGAGCACGGCGACGACTATGTGCGCCTGGCGCTGGTCGAGAACGAGCATCGCATCCGGCAAGCGGCCCGCAACATCAAGAAGTTCCTGGCGACCGTCGCCAAGCAGCCCAACAATGTGGTGCCGCTGGCGGCGCATCGCTGAGCTGCCTGCCGCCAATCATCCTGAAAGATCGAGAAAGAGGGGCCGTCCATCATGGCTGAATCCTTGCGTGTTGGAATTGCCGGCCTCGGCACCGTCGGCGCGTCTGTGGTGCGCGTGCTCACCGAAAAGGCGGCCGAGCTCACCCGCCAGTGCGGCCGTACCATCACCGTCACCGCCGTCTCGGCGCGCGACCGCAAGAAGGACCGCGGCGTCGACCTTTCCACCGTCTCGTGGTTCGAAAATCCGGTCGATCTCGCCCGCTCGAATGAGATCGACGTCTTTATCGAATTGATCGGCGGCGACGAGGGCGCCGCGCGTGAGAGCGTCAAGGCCGCGCTCGAGGCCGGCCGCCATGTGGTCACCGCCAACAAGGCTCTGCTCGCCAAGCATGGCGTGGCGCTGGCCGAGATCGCCGAGAAGAAGGGCGTGCTGCTCAACTACGAGGCGGCGGTGGCCGGCGGCATCCCGGTCATCAAGACCATGCGCGAGGCGATGGCCGGCAATTCGGTCACCAGGGTGTTCGGCATCCTCAACGGCACCTGCAACTACATCCTGACCCGCATGGAAGCCGAGGGCCTGACCTTCGAGGAATGCCTGAAGGACGCCCAGCGTCTGGGTTATGCCGAAGCCGACCCGACCTTCGACATCGAGGGCAACGACACCGCCCACAAGCTGGCGATCCTGACCAGCTTGGCCTTCGGCAACAAGATCGCGGCCGACGACATCTATCTGGAGGGCATCTCCAACATCAGCCAGGCCGACATCCGCGCCGCCGCCGAACTCGGCTACCGCATCAAGCTCTTGGGCGTGGCCCAGCGCACCGAAAGCGGCATCGAGCAGCGCGTGCACCCGACCATGGTGCCGACCGCCTCGGTGATCGCGCAGGTGCACGGCGTCACCAATGCGGTGGCGATCGAGACCGACATTCTGGGCGAATTGCTGCTTTCCGGCCCCGGCGCCGGCGGCAATGCCACGGCGTCCGCGGTGGTCGGCGACCTTGCCGACATCGCCAAGAGCCGCCCGGGCTTCCAGCACGGACCGGTGTTCGGCCGCCCGGCCAAGGAGCTCAAGACCTACAAGAAGGCGCAGATGCGCAGCCACGCCGGCGGCTATTTCATCCGCCTCACCGTGCACGACCGCGTCGGCGTCTTCGCGGCGGTGGCCAAGCGCATGGCCGACAACGACATTTCGCTGGAATCGATCGTGCAGCACGCGGTCGGGCCGGAAGCGGCCGAGAAGAAGACCGTCATCCTCGTCACCCATGAAACCACGGAAGCGGCGGTGCGTAAGGCGGTCGAGGGCATCACCAAGGACGGCCACCTCACCGACAAGCCGCAGGTCATCCGCATCGAACGGGCTGGCTGATCCCGGAGCCACCTGATTTCGGGCAGCCGGCCGAGATTTCCGTCATTCCCGACACTCTCCGGTCGCTTCGCTCCCTCACGAGGTCGGGAATGACGGCGCGACAGGTTGCGGCTGCCTAATATGCTCCGCGCTTGAATAGTGTGAGTTGTGAGTGACTAGCCACACGGGCGTAGTCGCCAGCTCATATCCAGCGGCGTACGCGCTTAGAGTAGTCGTGATACTTCTTGCCGAATTTGCCGGCGAGCGTCTTTTCCTCGCGTTCGATCACAGCTTTCTGGGTGACGAAGCCGGCGATGAAGGCGAGCGGTATCAGCCAGGGATTGCCGGTAATCAGGGCGATGCCGATGGTGAGTGTGGCCAGCGACAGATAGATCGGGTTGCGGCTGATGCCGAACGGACCGCCGGTCAACAGCTGGGTGGGCATGGCGACCGGGTTCAGCGGGGTCTTGGCCCGAAACATCATGCGGATGGCGGTGAACCACAAAGCCACCGCGCCGAGCGCCGCCAGCCAGCCGAAGCCGAACAGGATGTCGCCCAGAACGTCGCCGAACCAGGGCAGCGGGTAGACGATGTCCAGCCCGATGCCGACAATCAGCGCGACCAGGAAGATGACCGGCGGCAGCGGAAACGGCAGGCGTGCGGCGGTGTCGGTCATTGCGGCTCTCCCGTACTCATAGCGTCATCGGTCTGGGCGGTGCAGGTGCTGGCCAGGTCGCCGATGCGGGCTCTGGTCGAGGCCGACGGGTCGCCCTTCATGATGCCGGCCAGCAAGCCGTCCTTCTCGACCGCGGTCAGCATGCAGCCACAATAGCGCACGCAGAAGGCGGCGTCGCGGCTTTCGAGACAGGAGGCCTGGCAGGCTTTGGGGAAGCCGATCTTCGGGTCCTGCGCCGGTGCCGGCCAGATTTGTGCGAACAGCCACACTGAGGCGATCAGAACCGGCTGGTGGAGGAGGTAGAAGGCGAGGCTATGCCGGCCGATGAAGGAGAGCGGGTTCAGCGCCTGGCCGGTGGAGACGCGCGCCAGCCGCTCGAACAGGCCGGCGGCCTTGGCAAGCTTGGCTATGCCGATACCGGCCAGCACCGCGCCGAACCAGGGAAACAGCGGCACATAGTCGTTCGAGCGCGGATCGGCCGTGGACAGCCCGACCCACAACAGCGCCGGATGGTCGAAGACGGGCGAGCGCAGATAGAAGGGGGCGGCGATCGCCAGCGCCGCCGCCGCCAGCGTCACCAGCGCCGGCAGGCGCAGGAAGAGAAGGCCGAGCAGGCTGGCGAGCGCGATCTGATGCAGGATGCCGAAGAAGATGAAGCTTCCCGGCGTGGCGAAATAGGTCACCAGCGTGATCGCGGCCGCCGCCGCCGCCACCATGGCCAGCCGCTTCCAGAAACCCGGCCAGCGGATGCGCTGGCCATGCGCGAGAAGCAGCGATACGCCGACCAGGAACAGGAAGGTCGAGGCGATGCAGCGCGCATAGATCTTCCACGGGCCGTGCGCGGTCAGCCCAAGGCTCGCATAGCCGAAGAATTCGAGATCCCAGGTGAAGTGGTAGCTGGCCATCGCCAGCAAGGCCACGCCGCGCAGGACGTCGATCAGCGGAATGCGACGGGAGGGGGAGGTCGAGGTTTCGAGGCTCATGCGGCGGGATTCTGAAATTGCGACTGGGCCATGCCTAGCATGGATGCGGGTGAAACAAGAATGGCGAGGCGAGGGCTTTCCCTTCTCCTCCTCGCGGGAGAAGGTGGCTCGGCGCAGCGCCGAGACGGGTGAGTGGGCTGCAAGGAACGAGGCGGTGCAAGACCTCATTGTGCCAAATCGCGCAAACCCGTTGGCCGGCTTCGCAATCGGGCACGAGTGCGTCGGTTTCCTGCTACTGGCCTGAGCGTCGCCGACGCAGATTTCCTTCACGAGTCGCGAATTCGAGAATTCATGTCCACGCATGTCCGCCATCCCATCTGGCTACCGGCCGTACCGCCGGCGGATGCGCGCACCTTCGCTTCGCTCTATTCGATCGAATCCTGCGCCCGGGCGACGATCGCCTCGGTCATTCCCATCCAGGCCTACGAGATCCTGAAGAACGAGCAGACGGTGTCGATCCTCTACACCATCGTCTCGTTGCTCGGCCTGTCGGCGACGCTGTTCATGCCGATGCTGATCCACCGCTTCGCGCGCCGCTGGGTCTACACCGCCGGCGCGCTTTTGCTCGCCATCGGCTCGCTGTTTTTCGTCACCCATTCCTTGCCGGGGCAGATCTTCGGCATGCTGTGCCGGGTGATGGGGGCGAGCGCGCTGTCGATCACGCTCAACCTCTACATCATGGATCATATCCGCAAGGCGGACCTGATGCAGGCCGAGTCGCTGCGCATGGCGTGGTCGATGATCGCCTGGACCACCGGTCCGACGCTCGGCATTTTCCTCTACACGCATTACGGCATCTATGCCGCGCATGGCGCGGTCGCGGTGTTCGCGCTCTGCCTGCTGGCGCTGTTCTGGTACTACCGGCTGGGCGACAACCCGATGATCGTGCCGGGCAAGAGCCGACCCATCAATCCGCTCGCCAATATCGGCCGCTTCGTGCGCCAGCCCCGGCTGAGGCTCGCCTGGCTGATCGCCTTCGGCCGCTCCTGCTACTGGACCACCTTCTTCGTCTACGGTCCCTTGTTCATGGTCATCACCGGCCAGGGCAAGCTGGCTGGCGGTCTGCTGGTTTCGGCCGGCAACGCGATGCTGTTCCTGGCGATCTTCTGGGGCAGGGCGGGCAAACGCTACGGCGCCCGCAACGTGATGACGCTCGCCTTTGCCGGGATGGCGATATCGCTTTGGCTGGCCGGCGCCATCGGCGAACTCGTGCCGCTCGCCACTGCCGGCCTGTTGCTGGTCGGCGCCCTGTTCACCATCGCATTGGATGCCATCGGTTCCACCGCCTTCATGCGCTCGGTGCGCACCTATGAGCGTCCGCAGATGGCGGCCGTCTACCGCACCTATCTCGACTTTTCGGAGCTGACGCCGCCGCTGGTCTATTCCGTGGTGCTGGCCTTTTTCGGGCTGGGCTCGGTCTTCGCCACGCTTGGCTGCCTCGCCGCCGTCTGCGGCCTTGTCACCTGGCGCTACCTGCCGAAGTCGATGTAGCGAGCGCCTTTCCTTCTCCCGCAAGGGGAGAAGGGATGGCGCCCGGTCCGCACGATGACGCTTCTGCATCCACCGATGGCGGAATTTGGTTTGCCGGGCGGCGCAATTCTCCCTATAGTCCACGATGTCGTCGGTCCCTTCGGGACCAAGAGGGAATACGGTGGGGAGGGAAGAAAATGTCCGTCCGAAACCGTGGCTGCCCCCGCAACTGTGAGCGGTAGTCCTCTCCAATGCCACTGAGGTTCGCCTCGGGAAGGTGGAGAAGGGCGCAGATCCGCAAGCCAGGAGACCTGCCGGCGACAGCAATGATGGCAATGCCCTCGGGTGGAGGGCGAAAGGACAGACCATGAATACCGCAACCATTTCCCTCGGCGCCTCGACCTCCTCGCAGTCGCGCTTCCTGCAACTGGCGCTGGCCGGCCTGCTCGGCATTTTCATCGTCGGCTTCACTGGCTTCTCGCATATCGAGGCCGTGCACAACGCCGCCCACGATGCACGCCACTCGATGGCGTTCCCCTGCCACTAACCAGGGGGAACCCACCATGTCTGTTTTTCGCAACGTCGTGTTCGTCGCGGCGATCGCTGGGCTATTGGCCGGCATCGTGCTCGCCTGCCTGCAGGCCTATGCCACCGTTCCGCTGATCCTGAAGGCCGAGGTCTATGAACAGGCCGGCGGCGGTCACGAGCATCCGGCGCCGGCTGCTCCCGCGGCTGATGCCGGCGCGGCCACCACCGCCATGAGCACGCCGGCCCCGGCCGCCGCCGCTCCGGCCGAAGAGGAAGGCTGGGCGCCCGCCGATGGCGCCGAGCGCTTCTCCTTCAACGTGGTCTCCAATATCGTCACCGGCATCGGCTTCGCGCTGATCCTTGTCGCCTTCTCGGAATTCGCCGGCGGCATCGGCAACTGGCGCCAGGGCGTGTTCTGGGGTCTGGCCGGCTTTGCCGTCTTCACGCTGGCGCCGGGCCTCGGCCTGCCGCCGGAACTGCCGGCCATGCCCGCCGCCGACCTTCTGCCCCGGCAGATCTGGTGGGTGGCAACGGTGGTGGCAACGGCGATCGGCCTGGCGCTGATCGCCTTCCGCCGCTCGCTGCCGCTGACGATCCTGGCGGTCGCGCTGATCGTCGCGCCGCACATCGTCGGCGCGCCGCAGCCGGCAAGCTACGACACGCCGATCCCGGAAGGCCTGCACCACCAGTTCGTGGTGGCGGTCACCATCACCAATCTGGTGTTCTGGCTGGTGCTCGGCGCCGTCGTCGGCATCGTGCGCGGTCGCTTCACCGGGCAGGCGTCGAACCTTCGCGACAGCTTTGCCTGATCGGCAAAGCGTTTGCTTCATCATCGGCGGTGCGCGCTCGGGCAAGAGCGCGCATGCCGAAAAACTCATTACAGCGCTGCCGGCGCCGTGGACCTACATTGCCACCGCACAAGCCTATGACGAGGAGATGCGCGAGCGCATCGCCCATCACCGCGCCCGCCGTGGCGAAGGGTGGGAAACGCTCGATGCGCCGCTCGACCTTGTCGGCGCGCTCACGAGTTTGCCGTCGGGGCGGCCGGTGCTGGTCGATTGCCTGACGCTCTGGCTCACCAACCACATGCTGGCCGAACACGATGTCGAGGCCGAATGCGCGCGCCTTGTCGCCACGCTCGCCAAACCGCGCGGCCCATGGTTCGTGGTTTCCAACGAGGTGGGCCTGGGCATCGTGCCCGACAATGCGCTGGCCCGCCGTTTTCGCGACGCCGCCGGGCGTCTCAACCAGCAGGTCGCCTCGGTCGCCAGTGAAGTGGTGCTGACGGTTGCCGGCCTGCCGCTCAAGGTGAAATGACATGACCGGGATCGACGAGGCGGAAGCCGAGCGCCATCGCGCCAAGATGGCCAAGCGCAAGGCCGTGCAGGACGCCGAGGTGGCGGCAAAGACAATCGAAAAAGGCCTGCTGATCGTCAACACGGGGCCCGGCAAGGGCAAGACCACCGCCGCCTTCGGCCTGGCGCTGCGCATGCTGGGTTACGGCCGGCGCGTCGGCGTTGTGCAGTTCATCAAGGGCAAATGGCACACCGGCGAGCGCGAGGCCTTCGCGGCTTTCGGCGAGCGCGTCGTGTGGCATTCGATGGGCGAGGGTTTTACCTGGGAAACGCAGGACCTGAAGCGCGACGTCGCGGCGGCGCAAGCCGCCTGGGTCAAGGTCGAGGAACTGATGGTCGACCCGTCGATCAGCCTCTTGGTGCTGGACGAATTGAACATCGCGCTGCGCTACGATTATCTCGACCTCGACCGTGTCGTGGCGGCGCTGAAGGGCCGGCGCGAGGGGCTGCATGTCGTCGTCACCGGCCGCAACGCCAAGCCGTCGCTGGTCGAAGCCGCCGACCTCGTCACCGAAATGGGCGCCACCAAGCACCACTTTTCCGCCGGCGTGAAGGCGCAGCAGGGCATCGAGTTTTAGGCACCTTTACTTCCCTTCTCCCCCTGAGGGAGAAGGTGGATCGGCGCGTAGCGCCGAGACGGATGAGGGGTGTTGGAAGAAACGAGACGGCGCGAGAATAGAATTGCTTCGGCGCTATCCTGGTTTGGGTAAGTTGCGCTCCGGCCAACACCCCTCATCCGACCTCGCCTTCGGCTCGGCCACCTTCTCCCACAAGGGGAGAAGGAAGACCGCCGTCGCCTACCACAGCACCAGCGCCACCACCCCGAACAGCGCGATCAGCAGCATGTCGGCCGCCCAATAGAGCCGGAGCGCTTGGCGGATGTCAGCGCTGGTGACGGCGGTGCGGCCGCCTTCGCCCATATGGCGGCCTTCGACCAGCACGCCGCCATAGGAGCGTGGACCGGCGAGCGCCAGACCCAGCGCACCTGCCATCGCGGCTTCCGGCCAGCCGGCATTGGGCGAGCGGTGAAAGCGCGCGTCGCGCCACATGGCGCGCCAGGCCTCGGCCGAGTCGGCACCCCTGACGAAGAAGGCGGCAGCGACGATCAAAAGGCCGGTCAGGCGCGAGGCGGGCAAATTGATCAGATCGTCGAAGCGCGCCGCCGCCCAGCCAAAGGCCTCGTGGCGCTCGCTGCGGTGGCCGATCATGGAATCGGCGGTGTTGGCGGCCTTGTAGGCGACGCCGCCGGCCAGCCCGCCGATGCCCAGCCAGAAGGCGGGCGCGACGATGCCGTCGGAGAAATTCTCGGCCAGGCTTTCGATCGCCGCGCGGCCGACCGCCGCCTCGTCGAGTTTTTCAGGGTCGCGGCCGACGATCATGGAGACCGCCTTGCGGCCGGCCGCCAGCCCGCCCGAGTCCAGCGCGTCCGCCACCGCCTCGACATGGGCAGCCAGGCTCTTCTGCGACAGCAGCGAACTCGCCAGCAGCGCCACCGCGACAATGCCGAGCGGCAGCGCCAAAAGCGCCGTCTCGGCCAGGCGGGCGATGGTTGCCGGCACCATGACGATGACCAGCAGCGAAAAGACGCCGGCCATGCGACGCGCGGCGTCGCTGTCGGCGGCGCGGTTGAGCCCGCGGTCGAGACAGGATATCAGGGCGCCGATCCAGGTCACCGGATGGCCGACGGCACGGAACAGCCGGTCGGGATAGCCGAGCCGAGATTCGATCAGCAGCGACAGAAAGGCGGTCAGGGCGAACATGCGGCTTCCAGGCGAGGCGATTGCAGCGGTGGATCACGGCGGAAGCCTCGGCCGGGCGCGGGCGCTGTTTCCTGGCGCACCGGAACCGTTCGTCGATCTCTCGACCGGGATCAATCCGCACTCCTATCCGCTTTTCGAGCCGCCCGCCACCGCCTTCACCAGACTGCCGGAGGCGGCGAGGTCGGCCGAGCTGGCGACTGTCGCCGCCACCGCCTATGGCGCCCCGGCGCGGGCCAATGTGGTGGCAGCACCTGGCACCCAGATCCTGTTGCCGCGTGTCGCCTCGCTGGTGGCGCCCGGTCGCGCGCTGGTGTTGTCGCCGACCTATGCCGAACACGCGCGCGCCGCCGCCGTCGCCGGTCATAAGGTGGCCGAAGTGACAAATTTCGCGGCGCTTGCCGAGGCTGATCTGGCCATACTGGTCAATCCCAACAATCCCGACGGCCGCGTCGTCGCGCGCGACGATCTGCTGGCGCTCGCCGCCCGGATGAAAGCCAAAGGCGGGTTATTGGTGGTCGACGAAGCCTTCATGGATGTCGGCCCGCGCGAGGACAGCCTCGCCGGCGACATTGGGCGGGGCGGGCTGGTGGTACTGCGCTCCTTCGGCAAATTCTTCGGCCTCGCCGGCGTGCGGCTGGGCTTCGCGCTCGCCGACACGGCGACGGCCGCACTACTCGACAGCCAGCTTGGGCCATGGGCGGTGGCAGGCCCGACGCTGGAATACGGTATCGCGGCGCTCGGCGATATTGCCTGGCAGCAGGCGATGCGGCAGCGGCTGGCTGAGGATGCCGCGCGGCTCGATGCGCTGTTTGCCCACCATGGCGTTACGGTCGCCGGCGGCACGACGCTGTTCCGCTATCTCGATTTCGCCGGCGCGCCCGGCCTGTTCGAAGCGCTCGGCCGGCAAGGCATCCTTTTGCGCCATTTCGCGCAGCGCCCGCATGCGCTGCGGTCCGGCTTGCCCGGCAACGAGGACGAGTGGCGCCGCCTCGAAGCCGCCCTTGCCGGTTGGGCCGCGACGGGCGAAGCTCGCCAAAACAGGATCCGCGCATGATCATCGTCTGCCCGCTCTCCAAGGTCGAGGCCACCGTCAACCGCGCCGGCGCCGAGCGGCTGTTGTCGCTGCTTGCCGCCGGCACCGACATGTTGCGCCCCGCCGCGATCCGGCCGGAAAACCATCTGCATCTGGTCATGCACGACATCGCCGAGGCGCAGGAGGGCATGACGCTGCCCGGCGAGGAGCATGTGCGCGCGCTGCTTGCCTTCGCCGAGGGCTGGAACCGCGCGCGGCCGCTGGTGGTGAACTGTTATGCCGGCATCAGCCGCTCGACGGCTTCCGCCTATATCATCGCCGCGGCACTGGCGCCGAAGCGCGACGAGCTGGAACTGGCCAGGACGCTGCGCTTTCTCTCTCCCTCCGCGACGCCCAATCCGCGCCTCGTCGCCGTGGCCGACCACATTCTTGGCCGCGACGGCCGCATGGTCGCCGCCATCGCCTCGATCGGCCGCGGCGCCGATGCCTTCGAGGGCGTGCCGTTCGAGCTGGAGATTGAAGGGTAGGGTGCTGGCGCCTCTATCTCCCCCTTGCGGGGGAGAAAGCGATTTCAGCATCTTAGCGAGCACGCCCGTAGGGCGGCGCAGTCTAAGTGCTAGAAATCGCAAGAGAGGGGATATTCAGCCGCGACCGTCGGCGGCCTGCAAGATCGCCCCGCAGACCGCGTCGAGGTTCCTCTCCACCTCCTCGTTCCAGAAACGCAAGATGCCGAATCCCCGCGTCTCGAAATGTCGATCGCGGACTGTATCCCGCTGCAGTTCCGCGTGCTGACTGCCGTCAACCTCGATGATCAGCCTGGCCTCGAAACAGGCGAAGTCGAGAATGTAGCCATCGAGCGGCACCTGTCGCTTGAACTTCAGGCCGTTGAGTTGGCGGTTGCGCAGGGCCTGCCAAAGCATGTTCTCGGCCTTGGTCGCATCAGTGCGCATAGAGCGGGCAAAACCACGATGTAACGGTCTGACCGGTTGACGCATTGCCGGCAAATCCCCTCTCTTGCGATTTCTAGCACTTAGCTGCGCCGCCCTGCGGGCGTGCTCGCTAAGATGCTGAAATCGCTTTCTCCCCCGCAAGGGGGGAGATAAGGCGCCTCTTACTTCACCCACTCATCCAACCTCGCCTTGCGCACATCCTTCAGCAGCGTGATGAAGCCGTCGGCCTGGTGTTCGGCGGTCTGCCGGCCCTTGTCGGCGGTTGCCTTGGCGGCCTCGCCGACCACGCCATGCGGGTTGAGGTCCTGCGACATCCAGGCGAAGGCATGGGTGCCGGTGTGGCGCAGCAGCGAAAACGTCTTCTCGGCCTCGACCACCTTCGAGACGAAATTCTCGGCCTTGCCCATGTCGACCAGCTCGGGCCGGAAATGCAGCATCATGGAGGTCTCGTAGTCGCCGCCATGGATGCCCCAGCGGTCTTCCGCCTCGCTGTAGAGCCCGGCCGGGCGGCCGAAGCGCGACCAGCTCGTCTTCACCGCCAACATCCTTTCGCGCACCCGCAGCTCGCGCGTGACGATACCCATGATCTCTTCATTGCCGCCATGCGAGTTGACGATGACGAGCTTCCTCACCCCGGCGCGGGCGATGGAGAGGCCGAGCTCGGTCCAGGCGTCGATCAGCGTCGCCGGCGGCAAGGTCAGCGTGCCCGGCGCTTCGAGATGCTCGTTGGATTTGCCGACCGCCTGCACCGGCAGGATGCGGATGTCGAGATCGGCCGGCAGGCGCGCGATCACCGTCTCCAGCATGCCGTTCATGATCGAGGTGTCGGTCGACACCGGCAGATGCGGCCCATGCTGCTCGATCGCCGCCACCGGCAGCACCGCGATCGTCGTTTCCGGGTCGATCGAGGCATATTCGGTGGTCCTGTAGTCGCCCCACCACACGCGTCTTTTCGTCATAATGTCAGTCTCCGCATCGTTGCTGGGGTGGTGCATTTCCCTTCTCCCCTTGTGGGAGAAGGTGGATCGGCGCGTTGCGCCGAGACGGATGAGGGGTGCTGGAAGAAACGAGGCATTTCAATTCCATATCTCTCACCCCATTTCATCCTACCATGGCGTTCCGTCCAGCACCCCTCATCCGACCTCGCCAATGGCGGCTACGCCGCCCGGCTCGGCCACCTTCTCCCGCAAGGGGAGAAGGGGAAGGTTCCGTTTCTCACCCGGCCGCGATCACTTCCACCTCGACCTTGAATTCGGGCCTGGCGAAACCGGTGACGATCATCAGCGTCGAGGCCGGCGCCGGGTCCGAAAATGTCCGGTCGCGCACCGCCATATAGGGTTTCAGATAGGCGCGGTCGGTGACATAGGCATTGATGCGCACCACGTCGTTCAGGCCAAGGCCGGCCTCGGCCAGCACCGCGGCGATGTTCTTGAAGCAGAGTTCGGCCTGTTCCTCGACGCCTTCGGGAATTTGGTCGTCGGCGGTGATCGCCACCTGGCCCGCGCACAGGATGAGCCGCTTGCCGGCCGGCACTTCGACGCCGTGGCTGTAGCGCGCGAATGGCGGCTTGATCGTCTTCGGCATCAGATATCGGAACATGGCGGTCTCCTTTTGGGGACGCGTTGAGACCCGGGCGAGGTCGGCCGACCAGCTCTAATCTCGACGCATCCGAGGCGGCGAAACTAGAGCCGGGCGGGGGCTTGGTTCAAGCACTGCTTTTGCACTGCCGGCATTACTTTCAACACGAAGCGCTGATGGACAGCTGCCCGGAAAATGGGCACGATGGCGACAGGAGCTGCAGGTCACGGGTTCACGTCACGGGTCGAAGGCTGGCACCGTCGGCGCAATGCCGCCACCGGTTGGGTGGCATGTGTCTTGCGTGATCGATCGACGGTGTCTTTGTGCCCGTTGCGGGCGGATGGAAGGGGAAATCGATGACACGGGTATTGGCAGGAACAATGGTGGCCGCGGCGGCGCTGCTTGGCGGCTGGATGTCGACGGCGGCGGCGAACGAGAAGGTAATCTTCGCCACCAACTGGCTGGCCCAGGCCGAACATGGCGGCTACTACCAGGCTGTGGCCGACGGCTCCTATGCCGCCTGCGGGCTGGACGTCACCATCCAGCAAGGCGGGCCGCAAGGCAGCGGCCGGCCGCTGCTGTTGGCCGGCAAGGTCGATTTCTACATGGGTGGCAACATGCTGCAGGCCTTCGACGCGGTGCAGCAGGGCATTCCGCTGCGCGTCGTCGCCGCCTCCTTCCAGAAGGAGCCGCAGGTCATCATGGCGCATCCGGGCCAGGGCCTGGACAAGTGGGAGGACCTGCCGAAGGCCGACCAGTACATTATCGGCGACGAGGGGGCGACCTCCTTCTTCCTGTGGATGGTCTCCGAGTTCGGCTTCGATCCCGCCAAGCGCGCCGTCTACACCTTCAACCCGGCTGCCTTCATCGCCAACAAGAAGTCGGTCCAGCAGGGTTACGTCACCTCCGAGCCGCATGCGGTGGCCAAGGAGGGCGGCTTCCAGCCCAACCTCTTCCTGCTCGCCGACTACGGCTTCAACACCTACGCCACCACCATCGAGGCCATGCAGACCACGATCGACAAGCGGCCGGAGGTGGTGCAGTGCTTCGTCGATGGCTCGGCCAAGGGCTGGTACAACTACCTCTACGGCGACAACAAGGCCGCCAACGCCGCCATCAAGAAGGACAATCCCGACATCAACGACGAGCAGATCGCCTTCTCCATCGAGATGATGAAGAAGTACGGCATCGTCGATTCCGGCGAGAGCGAGAAGCTCGGCATCGGCGCCATGACCGACGAACGCATGCAGAGTTTCTACGACAAGATGGTCAAGGCCAAGGTTCTGCCCGCCGGCATCGACATCAAGAAGGCCTATACGCTGCAGTTCGTGAACAAGGGCGTCGGGCTCAATCTGAAGAAGTGAGTGCGGCTTCACCTTCTCCCCTTGCGGGAGAAGGTGGCCCGGCGCGCAGTGCCGGGACGGATGAGGGGTGTTGGAAGAAACGATGCACTTCAAAATCCTGCCGTCCTGTTCGGTCGCCCGCCTAGGCGTGGCAAGTTCGCACTCCGTCCGGCCCACCTCATCCGACTTCGCTTTCGGCTCGGCCACCTTCTCCCGCAAGGGGAGAAGGGATGAGCATTTATCCACGGAAAGGCACTGATGTTGCAGCAGACGGTTATGCGCGGGGAGGGCATCGACAGCGGCACGCCGCTGCTTCACCTGCGCGGCGTCGGCAAGGTGTTCTCCAACGGGGTCACCGCGCTCGACAATGTCAATCTCACCATCAGCCAGGGTGATTTCGTCAGCCTGCTCGGGCCTTCCGGCTGTGGCAAGTCGACCGCGCTCAGGCTGATCGCCGGGCTGTCGACGCCGACGTCCGGCGCGCTGGAATGGCAAAAGGCGCTGGGCGACGATTGCGTCGGCTTCGTCTTCCAGGAGCCGACCCTGCTGCCCTGGGCGAGCGTCTTCGACAATGTCTGGCTGCCGTTGCGGCTGCGCGGCGTGTCGCGGCTCAAGGCCACGTCGGCGGTGATGGAGATGCTGGCGCGCGTCCATCTGGAAAACTTCGCCGACGCGGTGCCGCGCGAGCTTTCCGGCGGCATGAAGATGCGTGTCTCCATCGCGCGCGCCATGGTCACCAAGCCGCGCGTTCTGTTGATGGACGAGCCATTCGCGGCGCTCGACGAGATCACCCGCTTCAAGCTCAACAACGACCTTCTGGAACTGTGGCAGCAGGAGCGGTTCACCGCCATCTTCGTCACCCACAGCGTGTTCGAAAGCGTGTTTCTCTCCAACCGCATCGTGGTGATGGCGGCGCAGCCGGGCCGTGTCTTCCGCGACATGGCGGTGGAGGCGCATTACCCGCGCGACGAGGCCTTCCGCACCTCGCCGGCCTATGCCGCTCTGTGCCGGCAGGCATCGGAGGTGCTGGGCGCGGCGATGAGCGCCAAGGCGGAGGCGCGGCGATGACGACGCTCGAGGTGCGGCCGGTGGCGCTCGACCCGGAAGAAGCGCGGCGCGTGCGCCAGCAACGGCTGGAGAAGATCGGCGGCTGGGTGCTGCCGCTCGCCATCATGGTGGTCTCGGTCTGGCTGTGGGACCGGCTGTGCGTGTGGAACGACATTCCGAAATACATCCTGCCGAGGCCGGGCGTGGTGCTGCAGACCCTGCAGGACGATGCGCCGCTGCTGTTCTCCTCACTGTGGGTGACGCTCAAGATCACCTTCCTGAGCCTCGCGCTCGCCATCGTCGGCGGGGTGGGGCTGGCGGTGCTGTTTGCCCAGTCGAAATGGGTGGAGATGTCGTTCTTCCCGTTCGCCGTCATTTTGCAGGTCACGCCGATCGTGGCGATCTTCCCGCTCATCAACATCTATGTCGACAACCAGACCGCCAAGCTTCTGCTCTGCGCCTGGATCGTCGCCTTCTTCCCGATCCTGTCCAACACGACGCTGGGTCTGAATTCGGTCGACCGCAATCTGCGCGACCTGTTCCGGCTGAACGGCGCCTCGCGCTGGCAGGAGCTGTGGCACCTGCGCCTGCCGGCCGCCATGCCCTATTTCCTCGGCGGCCTGAAGATCGCCGGCGGCCTGTCCTTGATCGGCGCGGTGGTGGCCGAATTCGTCGCCGGCACGTCGGGCCAGGCGTCGGGTCTCGCCTCGCGTATCATCGAGGCGGGCTACCGGCTGAACGCGCCGCGCCTGTTCGCGGCGCTGATCCTGATTTCGGTGACCGGCATCGTCATTTTCCTGGTGTTGTCGCTGCTGTCGCATCTCGTCCTGCGTCGCTGGCACGAGAGCGCCTTGAAGCAGGAGGCGTGATGGCGGACAGATGCCGCGTTTTGGCGGGAACTTGCATCAATTCAGGCGGATTCTGCACCATCAAGGGGGCAGGTGAACAAATCCCGACCGCCATCGACAGCCCTTTCGCGATAAAGCCATGACAAACAAGCGCAAAACTTTTTCACCGCGTCGCGAAATCCGGTTTCTCTCCACATCCAAGCGCTGGCCGAAGGTCGGCGGAGCGGCGACATGAGCAGGCTGCCGATCCCACAATCTGGCAGTTATGTGCTTGAAAACGCCCGCCTTCACCTGTCGCTGACGGCCGAGCTGGACGGTCCAGCGGACGCGGACGGCTTCGTGCGCGCCGATATCACGGTTGCCGACGGCCGCATCGCGTCGATCGCGGCCCATCGGCCGTCGCCTTCGCCGGGCGCCATCGACCTCAAGGGCCGCATCGTTCTACCCTGTTTCGTCGATTGCCACACCCATCTCGACAAGGGTCATATCTGGCCGCGCAGCCCCAATCCGGACGGTTCCTTTGCGGGCGCATTGCATGCGACAAATGCCGACAGAACGACGCGCTGGAGCGCAAAAGACGTGTCGGCGCGCATGGATTTTGCATTGCGGACGGCTTTCGCGCACGGAACCAAAGCCATCCGCACGCATCTCGACAGCGCAGCACCCCAGGATGCGATCTCCTGGCCGGTGTTTGAGGCAACGCGGGAAAAATGGCGCGGAATCATGGACTTGCAGGCCGTCTGCCTGGTCGGTATCGAGGAAACCCGCGACGCGGCCTGGTTTGCCGGCCTGGCCCGGCGTGTGGCGTCGGCCCGCGGTATGCTGGGCGCCGTCACCTATATGGTACCCGACCTCGACCTGCTGCTCGACCGGATGTTCCAACTCGCGATCGAGCATGATCTCGACCTCGACTTCCATGCCGACGAGACCGACGCGGTCGACGCTATCTCCTTGAAAAGAATAGCGGAAGCCGCACTTCGACATCGCTTCCAGGGCAAGATCCTGGTTGGCCACTGCTGCTCGCTGGCGCGCCAACCGGACAGCGATGTTCTCGACACCCTGGACAAGGTGGCGCAAGCCGGGATCGCCGTCGTCTCGCTGCCGATGTGCAATCTTTATCTCCAGGACCGCCGGCTGGATGGCACGACACCGCGCTGGCGCGGGGTGACGCTGCTGCATGAAATGAAGGCGCGCGGCATTCCGGTCGCGGTCGCCTCCGACAACACGCGCGATCCGTTCTACGCCTATGGCGATCTCGACATGCTGGAAGTCTACCGCATGGCGACACGCATTCTGCATCTCGACCACCCGGTCGGCGACTGGCCGAAGGCGGTGACGGCGACGCCGGCGGCGATGATGCGCTTGGACAGCGCGGGCACTTTGGCCGCCGGCGGCCCGGCCGATCTTATTGTTTTCAAAGGAAGAAGCTGGACCGAGTTGTTGTCGCGGCCGGAGTCCGACCGCGTCGTCATCCGAGCGGGAAAACCGGTTGACGCTGCCTTGCCCGACTATGCCGAACTCGACGAACTGATGGTGGAATGATGGATCTTGCGGCGCTGAAACGCGATCTCGATGGGTTGAAGATCGAGGACAACGAGAAGATCGTCCAGCAGAAGAGCCGCGATTTCTACTGGTACAGCCCGGTTCTGAAGCGGCAGCTCGACCATGTCAGCGGCGATCTGGTGGTGACGCCGAAAACGCAGGCCGAGGTCATCCGCGTGCTCGCCGCTTGCCACCGCCTTGGCGTCCCGGTCACGCCGCGCGGCACCGGCACCGGCAATTACGGGCAGGCGATGCCGCTGTCTGGTGGCGTCGTGCTCAATCTCGCCGAACTCGATGAAATCGTTGCGATTTCTCCGGGTCGTGTGGTGTGCGGACCGGGCGCCATCCTGGCCGATATCGACCGCGCGACGCGTGCCCATTCGGCGCAGGAATTGCGCCTGCACCCTTCCACCTACAACACCGCTTCGATCGGCGGCTTCATCGCCGGCGGCTCGGGTGGCGTCGGATCGATCAATTTCGGCGGCTTGCGCGACTTCGGCAACATCATCCGGCTGCGTGTCGTCACCATGGAGGCGGAACCCAAGGTGCTGGAACTGACCGGCGAGGATCTGCACAAGGTGACCCACGCCTACGGCACCAACGGTATCATCACCGAGGTCGAGATGCCGCTGACGGCCGCCTATGACTGGGTGGACGTGCTGGTCGGCTTTGACAGCTTCATGGGCGCGGCGCGCTACGGCAACGCGCTCGCCTGCCAGGACGGGCTGTTGACCAAGTTGATCACGCCGATCGCCGCACCCGTGCCGCAACTCTATTTCAAGCGGCACCAGAAATTCCTGCGTGAGGGGCAAAGCATCTGCGCGGTGATGGTCGCGCCGCATGCGCTCGATGCTTTCCTGGCCTTCACCCGCCGCGAGGGCGGCGAAATCGCCTACAATGCGGCGACGGCAAGAGACGAGGACAAGAAGGGCCTGCCGCCGGCCTATGAGCTTGCCTGGAACCACACGACGCTGAGGGCTTTGCGGGTCGACCCGTCGATCACCTATCTGCAGTCGCTCTACCCGTTCCCCAACCAGTTGGCACTGGTTGAAAAGATGGATGCGATGTTCCCGGGAGAGGTCTTTTCGCACCTCGAATTCGTGCGTCTCGACGGCAACATCACCTGTTTCGGGCTCAATCTCGTGCGCTTCACCACGGAGGAACGGCTGGACGAGATCGTGCGGCTGTTCGAGGAGAATGGCTGCCCGATCTTCAACCCGCACCGCTACACGCTGGAGGAGGGCGGCATGAAACAGACTGATGCCATCCAGCTTGCCTTCAAGCGGCAAGCCGACCCGCAGGGGTTGCTCAATCCCGGCAAGATGATCGCGTGGGAAAATCCAGATTACGACTATCGCTCGGGAAAGACGTTTCTGTTCAAAGGCTTGGCGGCGAGGTAGGCATGCGGGTACTCGTCGTCTATTGCCATCCGGTGCCGGAGAGCTTCTGCGCTGCCGTGCGCGATGCCGCACTTGAAGGCATCGCCGGGAAAGGGTGCGAGGCACGGCTGGTCGACCTCTATGCCGAGAATTTCGACCCGGTGATGCGCGATGGCGAGCGGCGCGACTACAATGAACGCGCCCCGGTCGATCCGGCACTCGCCGCCCATATCGCGCATCTGAACTGGGCCGAAGCGATCGTGTTCATCTATCCGACCTGGTGGTATGGGCTGCCGGCGATGCTGAAGGGCTGGCTCGACCGCGTCTGGGCAAAGGACGTGGCCTTTTCGCTCGACGCGGGCGGACGGATCACGCCGCTGATGGGCCATGTCCAGAAGATCGCGGTGGTGACGACTTGCGGCGCACCGCGCTGGTGGTCGCACGTGGTTGGCCATCCTGGCCGCAAGACCATTCTGCGCGGCATTCGCGCGCTTTGCGCGAAGCGTTGCAAGACGCTGTTCCTGGCGCACTACCTGATGGACGCCTCGACGCCGGAGAGCCGCGCGGCTTTCCTTGGCCAGGTGCGCCAGAAATTGCAGGCGTTTTGAAATTAGCTTTCCTCTCCCTGTTTACGGGGAGAGGATGCCGGCAGGCAGGTGAGGGGCAGCGCCGGATTCCCCGAGGCTAGCGCTGCCCCTCATCCGACCCTTCGGGTCACCTTCTCCCCGTGAACGGGGAGAAGGAAGGGGCGCCTACATCCGCACCCGCTCGGCCTTTGGATCGTATATCGGCTTCAATGAAGCCTCGGCGGCAAAACGCTCGCCGGCGATTTCGATCTCGTAGGATGACGCCAGCACATCCGCTTCCGTTTCACCCTGGCAAGGCACGTAGCCGAGCCCGATGGCGCCGCCGAGATGATGGCCGTAATTGCCGGAAGTGACGGTTCCGACGATCTTGCCGTCACGAACGATCGCCTCGTTATGGAACAGCAAGGGTTCGGGATCGGTGAGGCGGAATTGCACCAAACGGCGGTCGAGGCCGGCATCCTTCCTGCGCAGCACCGCGTCGCGGCCGAGGAAATCGCCCTTGCCGGTTTTCACGGCGAAGCCGAGACCGGCCTCCAGAACGTGGTCCTCGTCGGTGATGTCATGCCCGAAATGGCGAAACGCCTTTTCGATGCGGCAGGAATCCAATGTGTGCAGGCCGCAGAGTTTCAAACCGAAGTCCTGGCCGGCTTCTTCGATGGCTTCGAACACATGCGCGGTCTGGTCGGTCGGCACATAAAGCTCCCAGCCGAGCTCGCCGACATAGGTGACGCGGTGGGCGCGGGCGAGGCCCATGCCAATCTCGATTTCCTGCCAGGTGCCGAACGGATTTCTGTCGTTCGAGAAATCGTTCGGGCTCACCTTTTGAATCAAATCCCGCGCGTAAGGCCCCATCAGGCAAAGCACACTTTCGGCCGACGTGACGTCGGTGATGACGACGAATTCGTCGGTGAGATGCTTGCGCAGCCAGGCAAGATCGCGCTGCAAGGTGGCGCCTGGAACGACGGCGAGGAAGGCCATCTCGGAAAGCCGCGACACGGTGAGATCGCTCTCGATGCCACCCTTGCCATTCAGCATCTGTGTGTAGACGATTTTGCCAGGCGCCACGTCCATGTCGTTGGCGCAGAGGCGTTGCAGGAAGGTCAACGCGTCGCGGCCTTCTATCCTGATTTTGCCGAACGAGGTCATGTCGAACAGGCCGACGCCGTTGCGGACGGCGAGATGTTCGTCGCGCTGGTTGCCGAACCAGTTCTGCCGCTTCCAGGAATAGCGGTACTCGCGCTCCTGGCCCTCCCTGGCGAACCAGTTGGCGCGCTCCCAGCCGGCGACTTCGCCGAACACGGCGCCGCGCGCCTTCAGGTGTTCGTGCAGGGGCGAGCGCCTGATGTTACGGGACGTCGCCATCTGTCGGTACGGAAAATGGTCGGCGTAGAGCAGGCCGAGTGTTTCGGAAACGCGTTCCTTCAGATAGCGGCGGTTCTTCTGGAAGGGCTGGGTGCGACGGATGTCGACCTCCCAAAGGTCGAACGGGGCTTCACCGTCATTGATCCATTGCGCCAGCGCCATGCCGGCGCCGCCCGACGAGACGATGCCGATCGAATTGTAGCCGGTGGCCATCCAGTAGCCAGATAGTTCCGGCGCTTCGCCGAGATAATAGCGATCGTCGGGGGTAAAGCTTTCCGGCCCGTTGAAGAAGGTGTGGATGCCGGCGGTGGCCAGCATCGGCATGCGGTTGACGCCCATTTCGAGGATCGGTTCGAAATGGTCCATGTCCTCGGGCAACTGGTCGAAGCAGAAATCCTCGCGGATGCCGTCCATGCCCCAGGGCTTGGCGACCGGCTCGAAGGCGCCGAGCATCATCTTGCCGGCGTCTTCCTTGTAGTAGGCGCATTCGTCAGGCACGCGCAGGACTGGCAGGCGGCCAAGGCCGGGAATCGCCTCGGTGACGAGGTAAAAGTGTTCGCAGGCGTGCAGCGGGATGGTGACGCCGTTCTGCGCACCCAGTTCGCGGGCCCACATGCCGGCGCAATTGATGACGATGTCGGTTTCGATCGTGCCTTGTTCGTCACCTTGCGCCCAGGAGACGCCGGAAACGCGGCCATCCCTGCTATGAACCTTCGTCACCTTGACGTTCTCGACGATTTTTGCGCCGCGCTGCCGCGCGCCCTTGGCCAGAGCCATGGCGATGTTGGCCGGGTCGCATTGGCCGTCGAGCGGCAGGTGCACGGCGCCGACCACGTCGGACACATTGAGATGCGGATACATCTCCTTGACCTCGCTGGGCGAAATCTCGCGGACATCGACGTTGAAGGCACGGGCCAGCGATGCCTGCCGGTAGATCTCGTGCTTGCGCTCCTCGGTGAGCGCGACGGTGATGGAGCCGACCTGACGCATGCCGGTGGCGACCTCGGTCTCGGCTTCCAGCTTGACGTAGAGGTCGGCCGAATATTTGGCGAGCCGCGTCATGTTCTGCGAGGCGCGCAGCTGGCCGATCAGGCCGGCGGCGTGCCAGGTGGTGCCCGACGTCAACTGCTTGCGCTCCAGGAGCACGATGTCGGTCCAGCCCAGTTTCGCGAGATGGTAGGCGACTGAGCAGCCGGATACGCCGCCGCCGATGATAACGGCGCGGGCTTTCTGGGGAAGTGCGGTCATGCGGCCTCGCGTCGATAGGCTGAAACGAAGCGGCGCAGCCTCTCGGCCGCTTCGAGCAGAACGGGTTCGGGCTGGCACAGGCTGATGCGGATGTGGCCGGCCGCGGCATCGCCGAAGGAAGAGCCGGGCATGACGCCGACATTCTCGTTTTCGAGAAACGCCCAGGCGAATTTTTCGTCGTCCGGTTCGACCGCGCTGATATCGAGCATGGCATACATGCCGCCCTCGGAACCGCGCACGGTGACATCGTTCATGCCGTGCACGGCGTTGAGGAAGAGCTTGCGCCGCCGCGCATAGAGCGCCGCGATCTGGTCGACGCCGTAGTCGTTGTTCAGCGCCTCGATCGCCGCGCGGCTGACGAAATCGGTCAGCCCGTAGGTCGTCACGAGATTGAGGCTGATCAGCAGGGCGACCAGTTCCTCCGGCCCGGTCAGCCAGCCAAGGCGCCAGCCGGTCATGCCGTGGCTCTTCGACATGGAGTTGATGACCAGCGTGCGCTCGGCCATGCCGGGCAGGGCACGCGGCGACAAATGTTCGCCACCGCCGAGCGTCCAGTAGACCTCGTCGGACAACAGCCACAGATCGTGCCGGCGGCAGACATCGGCGATGCCTTCCAGCGATTTCCTCGAATAGACGGCGCCGGTCGGGTTGTTCGGGGTGTTGATCAGCATGGCGCGGGTGTTCGGCCGCACCGCGGCCTCGATCGTCTTTGCATCCGGCTGGAAGCCGTCGGTGGCGCGGGTTTCGACCACGGTGAAATCGGCGCCGGCGGCACGGAAGGTGCCGGGATAGGTGGCATAGTAGGGCGCAACGACGATGGCGTGGTCGCCTGGGTCAAGCACGCCTTGCACGGCGGCATAGAGGGAGGCCTGGCCGCCCGGCGTGGCGATGATTTGTTCGGCGCTTGTTTCAACGCCCGTGCAGCGCGTCGAAATCCGCGCCATCGCTTCGCGCAAGGCGGGAATGCCGGGAAGCTGGGTGTAGTGATGATGACCGGCGCGCAGGGCGGCGACGCCGGCCTCGACGGTTTCGGCGGGCGTATGGAAGTCGTGGTCGCCGACCGAGAGCATGATGATGTCCTCGCCGGCTTCCTTGCGCTGCCAGGCGGCGAAATGCACCTCCCAGCCGTCCTTGCCGGAAGGGGTGATGCCGGAAATGCGGGAAGAGGGTTTGGGCATGTCAAACGCTCGCGTCTTGGAAAGAAGTTCGATGGGTTGCTGCAAGCGTGAGCCTGCCGGTGGTGTCCAGCAGCGGCGTCAGCGCCCCATATCCGGGGATCGTTGGGTGCGGTGTCCTGGCGACATGTGTATGCGTGGCCGTTATCACCATGACCTTGGCACCGGCCGCCTCCGCCGCCTGGATGCCGGCGGGTGCGTCCTCGAAAACAAGGCAGTCCTGCGGCTTCTGGCCAAGGCGTTCGGCGGCGAGCAGGAAGCAGTCCGGCGCCGGCTTGCCGTTGACGACATCTTCCGCGGTGATCATCAGCCGGGGCAAAGGCAGGCCGGTGGCCTCCAGCCTGCGCAGCGCCAGGCGTCGCGGCGAGGAGGTGACGATGGCCCAACGCTCAGGCGGCAATGCGCCGAGGAAGGCGGCGGCGCCCGCAATGGCCTCGACGCCGTCGACATCGTCCAGCTCGGCCTGGGTCAACGCCTCAACCTCTGCCATCACGTCGACGCCGGGCAGGTTCAGATTGCGAACCGTCTCGACCGCGCGCACGCCGTGAATGGTCGGCAGGAAGGTTTCGACATCCAGCCCATGTTTCAGCGCCCACGCCGCCCACACCCGCTCGGCGGAAGCGATCGAACTCAGGATCGTGCCGTCCATGTCGAACAGGAAAGCGCCGAAGGCGTGGTCTGGGAAGGGCAGGGTCGTCAAGCGCGTAGCCTTTCGTTTTCAGAGTCCCACAAGGGCTTGTCTTCCTGGACCGCGGCCTTGAAGCGCTCGCCGAAAATCTCGACTTCGACAACAGTGCCCGGCACGGCCAGATCGGCGCGCACCATGCCAAGCGCGATGGATTTGTCCACCCTGTAGCCCCAGCCGCCCGAGGTGGTTTCGCCGACGATGGTCCCGCCATGCCAGAGCGTCGACATATAGGGCGCGTCGCAATCGCCGGGATTCTCAACGACGAGCGTGACGAAACGTTTCTTCACGCCCTGCTGCTTTTCGTTGAGCAGGGCGGCCTTGCCGCGGAATTCCGGCTTGTCCCATTTCACGAAGCGGTCGAGCCCGCCCTGCAGCACGGTGTAGTCGGTGGAAAGATCGCCCTTCCAGGCGCGGTAGCCCTTTTCGAGGCGCAGACTGTCGAGCGCGTACATGCCGAAGGGTTTCAGCCCGTGCTTTTGGCCTGCGACCCAGACGGCATCGAAGATGGCCGCCGTATCCTCGATCTTGGTGTGAATTTCCCATCCGAGTTCGCCAGCGAACGAGACCCGGACGAGCTGACACCAGCGGCCAGCGATCTGGCAGGACTGGTGCGACAGCCAGGGCAAGGACAGGTCGGCGTCAGCAACCGCAGCCAGGATGGCCCGTGAATTCGGCCCGGAGAGGATTTGGCAGGAAAATGCTTCCGTCATGTCTTGCAGCGCAATTTCCGTGGCTTCGGGAAGCTGCTTCGACAGCCACTCGAAATCATGCAGTTGCGCCACGGCGGCGGTGATCAGGAAGAAGGTATCTTCCTCCAGCGCCATGATCGACATCTCGGTGACGATACGACCATTGTCGTCGGCGAAATAGCCGAGACCGATGCGACCAGATTTGGGCACCACGCCGGTGATCAGGGTGGAAAGCCAGGCACGAGCGCCAGCGCCCTTGAGGCGGAAGCGGCTGAAACCCGGCAGATCCAGAATGCCGGCGGCGTCGCGCACGGCCAGGCATTCCTCGCGGATGCGCGGTTCCCACGGTCCGGAACGTGCGAAGGTCTGTGTCGAGTCCTCCGACGTGTCGTCGCCCGGCCGGGCGTACCAGGTGGCACGTTCCCAGCCATTATAGGCGCTGAACTGCGCGCCCATCGCCTTCAGGCGTTCGTGCAACGGCGAAAGCTTGCGGTCGCGCACTGCCGGCCAGACATGGCGCGGGAACTGGATGGCATATTCGTGCCCATACACTTCCATGCCCTTGGCGACGGCGTAGTCTGGCGCCGATCCAAAGGCGGTGAAGCGGCGCGGGTCACAAGACCACATGTCCCACTCGGTCTGCCCTTCGGTCACCCATTCGGCCAGCACCTTGCCGGCGCCGCCGGCCTGGGCGATGCCGAAGGTGAACACGCAAGCCTCGAACGCGTTGGGCACGCCGGGCATGGGCCCGAGCAGCGGATTGCCGTCCGGCGCGTAGGGGATCGGGCCATTGATGACCTTCGAAAGGCCTGCAGTGCCCAGGATTGGTACGCGTTCGATGGCATCGTTCAGGTACCATTCCAGCCGCTCAAGATCGTCGGGGAAAAGCTGGAACGAGAAGTCGGCCGGCATCGGATCGGTGGGTGTGGCCCAATGCGCGTGGCAGTTGCGCTCATACGGGCCGAGGTTCATGCCGTTCTTTTCCTGGCGCAGATAGTAGGAAGAATCGACATCGCGCAGCAACGGCAATTTGTGTCCTGCTTCCCTCGACCAGGCGGCAAGCTCGGGAATTTCCTCGAAGAGGATGTATTGATGGCTCATCACCATCATGGGCACATCGCGGCCGAACATCTTGCCGACTTCGGCTGCGCGGTAGCCGGCGGCGTTGACGACATATTCGCAGCGGATTTCGCCTTGTTCGGTCGCCACGACCCATTCGTCGCGATCGCGGCGCACGCCCGTCACCGGGCAAAAGCGGATGATTTTGGCACCCTTGTCGCGCGCGCCCTTGGCCAGCGCCTGGGTGAGCTGGGCGGGGTCGATGTCGCCGTCATTGGGGTCGCAGAGCGCGCCTTTCAGCTCGTGCGTCTCGATGAAAGGATAGCGTGCCTTGATATCGTCGGTGCCGATGACCTCGATCGCCATGCCCTGGTAGCGGCCCATGCCTTTGGCGCGCTGGAACTCCTGCATGCGCTCCTTGCTGTGCGCCAGCCGGATCGAGCCGGTGACGTGATAGTTCATCGGATAATCGACCTCGGACGCCAGCCCCCGGTAGAGCTCGGTCGAATAGCGCTGCATGTTCATCAGCGACCAGGAGGACGAGAAGGTCGGCACGTTGCCGGCCGCGTGCCAGGTCGAACCGGAGGTCAGCTCGTTCTTTTCGAGCAGGACGCAGTCCGTCCAGCCGGCCTTGGCCAGATGGTAGAGGGCCGACACGCCCACCGCGCCACCGCCGATGATGACCACGCGCGCGGTCGTCGGAATTCCGGCCATTTTATCCCTCCCCAATTTCCTAGCGCATCGTGCTTACCGAAAATCGGAATCGATTTTCGGTAAGCACGATGCGCAACTACAAAGTGCTAGAGCGTCCTTTGCGCGTCCGAATGGACGCGCGGCGCTCTAGTAGACCGGCGGCGAAACGACCCAGATCACCACGGCAGGTACCGTTCCGGGGTTCTTCCAGCGGAACGGCTTGCCGGCAAAGCGGAAACTGTCGCCTTCGCCAAGCCTGTGCCAGGTGCCGTCAATCTCGATCTCGAATGTGCCGGCCACCACGTAGCCGGCTTCCTCGGTCGGCCTGAGCGCGGCCTTCTTCAATTCCGCGCCAGGCGCGAATTCCGAACGCAGCATCTCGAAACTGCCGCCGAGATCGGGCGACAGCAGCTCTTCCACCAATCCCGAATCGCTGGTACCGAGCGAACGGCGACGTCCGGCGCGCACGACCACGCCGCGTTCGTTCTCTTCCGGCACGTCATGGCTGAAGAACAGGCTGAGCGGCACGTCGAACAGGTCCGCCATGGCGCGCAGATCGCCGAGCGAAGGAACCGAAAGGCCGCGCTCAACCTGGCTGACCCAACCGACCGAGCGGCCGAGTTTCAGGGCGATCTCGGTCAGGGTCAGACCTCGCGTCTTGCGCAGCGCGCGGATGTCGGCCGCGAGGAAACGCTCGCCGGTTTGCGCGTCGGATTGGGCAGCGGGTTCGGTCACGTCTTGCGGGTCCGTGAAAAAATCAAGCAGAATTTCATGTGATGCCAAGCCCGTGAAAAGATCAAGGGTGATCTCATGGTCCAGACAAAATTGCTTGCGGTATTTTTGCGGTTCATGCAAAGGCACCGCAAACAAGCGGCGTGGAATTGGGGGACGCGCCGCCGAAATCCTGCGTCGAAGAGATTGCCATGCTGGCACCGGAAAGCAGAACCCCGAAGTTGGACGAAACCGCGCTCGTGGACGAGGCGATCGTTTCGCGCCGGTCCGTGCGCGCTTTCCTGCCCGACCCTGTCGACGATGCGGTCGTCCGCGACATCCTGTCGGTGGCCTCGCGCGCGCCCTCAGGCACCAATATGCAGCCGTGGAAGGTCTATGTCGCCAAGGGCGACGTGAAGCAGCGGCTGAGCGACGCGATCCTCAATTCAGGCATTCGCGCCGAAAAGGCGGAATGGGACGAATATCGCTATTATCCCGACCAGTTCTTCGAGCCTTACCTGACGCGACGCCGCGCCAACGGCTTCGGCCTCTATGGTGTGCTCGGCATCGGTCGGCGCGAGGTCGACAAGATGCGCGCCCAGCACGACCGCAACTTCGTCTTCTTCGACGCGCCGGTCGGCATGATCTTCACCATCGACCGGCGGTTGAACCAGGGTTCCTGGATCGACTACGGCATGTTCCTGGAGAACATCATGATCGCAGCGCGGGCGAGGGGATTGCACACCTGCCCGCAGGCGGCCTTCGCGCCTTACCACCGGCAGATCCGGCCGGTGCTCGACATCTCCGAGGAGGAGATCGTCGTCTGCGGCATGGCGCTTGGTCATGAGGACACGTCCAAGCCCGAAAGCACCTTCCGCACCGACCGCGCCCCGCTCGAGGAGTGGGTGAAGTTCGTGGAGTGAGGCAGTCGGCAATAGGCAGTCGGCAGCTGTGTGTTTCGGCGACAGTTCTTGCACTGTCTAAGTTCTGAGATTTTCCGACTGCCGACTGCCGACTGCCGACTGCCTACTCATTACTCACCGACCCATGCCCGCTGACATGGGCGCCGTCTTTCGGCGTCAGATGGCGGTAGGCGAGCAGGGCGCACAGTGTCACCAGGCCTTCGATGACGAAAAGCACGCGGAAATCATTCACCGAGGCGTGGCCTTCGCTGCCGGCCAGCAATGACAGCAAGGCGGCGGCCGCGCCGACGCTGATTGCCACGGCAAGCTGCCACAGGATGTAATAGAGCGCGCTGAAACGGGCGAGCTGTTCGGGCTCGATGTCGGCATAGGAGAGATTGCCGGTCGATGCCCATTGCGCCGAGCGGAACACGCCGAAGATGAAGATATAGGCGAGCACGATCCACACTGGTGTCGTGACCTGGATCAGCGCGAAGCCGGCGACCAGTGCCGCCACGATCGGCGTGTTGAAGACCAGCACGCGGCGGAAGCCGAAACGCTTCAACACGGCCGGCATGACGAAGCGGGTCAGCAGCGAGCCGACGGCAGCGATGAAGGTCAGGGAACCGGCCTGCACCGCGCTCATGCCGAAGCCGAGCTGGAACATCAGCGGCAGGAGGAACACGACCGAGCTCAGGCCGATCGTGTCGAGGCCGCCACCGGTGAGGAACGAGATGCGGAAGGTGCGGATGCGCAGCAGTCTCAGGTCGAGTACCGGGTTGCGCGCCCGCAGCAGATAGAAGATGGCGAGGCCGAGCAGTGCGACGGCGAGCAGGACTTGCCCGGCGATCAGACCGGCCGCCATATCCTTGGCGGCAAGCGAATCCATGCCGAGCACCAGAAGCACCATGCCGGCTCCCACCAGCATGAAGCCGGGGAAATCGAATGGCGTTCGGATCGGTTTCCGGGATGCCGGGAACAAGGCAGCCGCCAGCACCAGCGCGGCGAGCGCCAGTGGCACGTTGATGAAGAAGATCCAGCGCCAGGAAATGTAGGTGGTGAGCGCGCCGCCGACGAGCGGTCCGACCAAGGGCCCCGACTGACCGGCCAGCGAGATATACATGTTGATCTTCAGCGTGCGGTTGCGCGGAAAGCTCTGCAGCACGACGATCTGGCCGAGCGTACCCATCAGCGCGCCGCCAAAACCCTGCAAGGCGCGCGCGCCGACCAGCGTCCACATTTCGTTGGCGATGCCGCACAGCGCGGAGGCCACGCCAAAAATGACGAGGGCGAAGCAATAGGCATTGCGCAGCCCAAAGCGGTCGGCCGCCCATGCCCCCACCGGCATCATGATGATCAGACTGGCGACATAGGCGGTGACCAGAAGGCCGAGCTGGCTTGGCGGCCGGGCCAGCGTTTCGCCAATACCGGGAAGGGCGGTGACCACGACATTCTGGTCGAGGCTGGTCATGAAGACGCCACAGGCAACAGTGACCGGAATGAGCGACGAGACGCTGTCCGGTGGGGCGACGCGGCCGGTTGCGGTCGCGGAAGGCTGTGCATCCATGGGTAAAAGAAGTCGACGTATCGGCCGTTTTCAGTCAATCGACGGCGGCCGAAACCATCGATTCTCTCGGGCGACTATCGAGCCAGCCCCCATTTGCCTCAAGCAGCAGGACCGGCTCTTCGTAAGGCCAGTTTAGGGTCGTCCGAGGCGGTTTTAAGGCTATCGCCGCGGCATATGGGCCATGCATTCAAGTTCGAGCCGAGCGCCGAGCGCGAGACCGTTGGCACCGAAGGCCGAGCGCGCCGGAAGCCTGTCCGGGTCGAAATATTCGAGATAGACCCGGTTGAAGGCAGCCCATTGCGACATGTCGGCCAGCATGACCGTGCATTTGAAGATGTCGGCGAAGGTGAGGCCGTTTTCCTTGAGCACGGTCTCGATGTTCGCCATCGTCTGGCGTGTTTCGGCCTCGATACCGCCCGGCACCAGTTCCAGCTTGCCCGGCACATTGCCGAGCGCGCCCGACAGATAAAGCACGTCGCCGACGCGCACGGCCTGGCTGAAAGGCAGCCTGGCGGCCTTGGCGGCCGGTGAATTGATGAATTCCATCACGTGCCTCCCCTTCGACGGTCGGTTCAGGCTACCTCGTAACCGACTTCCTCGGCCGCATGGCCGAGCGCTTTCCAGAAGGAGCGCGCGAAGGAGCGGAAGACATAGAGGTCGAACCTGTCGCCGCCAGTCCGCTGGATCTGGGCGAAGATGTCGTGATGGGTGGTCGAGCGCGCCGCGCCGACCGGGAAGGCTGGCAAGGCGAAATCGAGCGCGAAGAATTTTGCCAGCACCCATTCGGCCTCGGGGCCTTCGATGCGGATGGCGGTGCGGCCATGCGACAGATCGGTCACGGTGCCGATCGCCGGGGTCATCGCCTTGGCGAAAGCGGCGGCGAGGCCTTCTTCCTCGTCAACCACGGTAAATTTGCCCGGCGCAAAGCCGAAGACCGCCTTGGCGCCGTTGACGACACCGCCGCCGGCGCCATCCGGCAAGGCGAGGCCGGTCACCTTGCGGATGGCGGCGATGGCTTGCCGTTCCTCGCCCGGCCAGGCGGCTATCTGCACGATGGAGCCCGGCCGCGTCTCGGAAAGGATGACGCCGACGCCATCCTCGAAACGGCCGTGCGAACCCAGTCGATAGGCCGGTTCCAGCGGTGAAAGGCGCTCAACCATGCATGCGGCTCCCTTCCGGGTCGAAGAAGTGGTGGCTGACGATCTCGACCGGTCCGAACCGCTTGCGCAGCGGGTCGGAGACGAAGGCGCGCATGCCATGGCGGCTCTTGCCGCCCTGGACGAGCGCCAGGGCGATGTATTTGCCGAGCGCCGGTGCGTAACAGCAGGCGGTGATATGGCCGATCGAGCCGTGCGGGTTGTTTTCGTCCAGTGCTTCCACGATGTGGCCGCCGCCATTGAGCGGTCGGTTGTCTAGCGCGACGATGCCGACAAGCTGCAGCCTGTCGGCGGCAACCAGACCCTCGCGTTCCATCGTGGCGGAGCCGATGAAGGGTTTCTTCTTCGACAGCATCCAGCCGAGATGCAGGTCGCGTGCGGTGGTGCGGCCGTCGATCTCGGCACCGGTGACATGGCCTTTTTCGATGCGCAGCGTGCCCAGTGCCTCGAGCCCGTAGGAGACGAGGCCGAAAGGCTTGCCGGCCTCGATCAGCGCTTCCCAGACGTGAGTGCCGTGGCCGGCGCCGCAATAGACCTCGAAGGCCATCTCGCCGGAGAAGGAGAGGCGGCAGATCATCACCGGAACATCGGCGATCTCGCCATGGACGATGCCCATGAAGGGCAGGGCGGCGTTGTCCACCGCCGTACCCTTGACGCAGGCGGCGAGAATGTCGCGCGCCTTTGGTCCGCCGATCGCCGCGCCCGCCCATTCGTCGGTGACGGAGGTGACGGTGACCTTAAGATCCGGCCAGACCACGTCGAGGAAATATTCCAGATGCTGCATCACCTTGCCGGCATTGGCCGTGGTGGTGGTCATCAGGAAATTGTCGTCGCCGAGGCGCCAGGTGGTGCCGTCGTCGAAGGCGACACCATCATCACGCAGCATCAGCCCGTAGCGGGCCTTGCCGACCGGCAGAGTAGAAAAGATGTTGGTGTAGACCCGGTCGAGGAGCTCGGCGGCGTCCGGTCCCTGGACGGCGATCTTGCCCAGCGTCGAGACATCGACGATGCCGGCCGTTTCGCGCACGGCCTTGGCCTCGCGCACATAGGCCTGTTCGACCGTCTCGCCGGCCAGACCATAGATCATCGGCCGGAACCAGAGGCCGGCGGAATACATGGTCGCGCCGTGGGCGAGGTGCCAGTCGTGCATCGGCGTCAGCCGCTCGGGCCTCAGGTCGCCATATCGCTCGGCCGCCAGCGAACCGATCGAGACCGCGGTGTAAGGCGGACGGAAGCGCGTCGTGCCGACTTCCGGGATCGGTTTGCCCAGTGGCTCGGCCATGATGGCGAGGCCCGGCACGTTCGAACTCTTGCCCTGGTCGGTCGCCATGCCGAGCGTGGTGTAGCGCTTGAGGTGCTCGACCGAGATGAAGCCTTCGCGATGCGCCAGGCGCACGTCATCGGCGGTCACGTCATGCTGGAAGTCAACGAAGCTCTTGCCCTCGGCCTTGATCTCGAAAACCGGCGCCGGCTGCGGAGCGACGGACGACGGCTCGACGGCCGGTACCTCGATGGCCGATGCCGCCGCGCCCGCGGCGGCAAGACCGGTCAGATGGCCTTCGACAATCGCTTCCGCCGTCGCGAAGCGGCCGGTACAAGCGCCGGCGCCTGCCCAGTTCTGTGTCGGCTTGGGCGGCAGGAAGGCTTGCAGCCTGTCATCCCATTCGGGTTTCGCGCCGGCCTGGCTGGCGAGATGGAGAACGGGCGACCAGCCGCCGGACATCAGCAGGCCGTCGACATGGATGCTGCGCGCATCGCCGGTCACCGTACCGCTTGCCTGGTCGAAGCGCTGGATCTTGATGTCGGTCAGCGCGCGCCCGCCTTCGGTGGCGACGACCGCGTGCCCGGCCAGCACTTCCGCGCCGCAAGAAGCGGCCAGCCCGCGTGCCTCGTCCGAAATGCCGGAGCGCACGTCGATGATCGCGGTCACGTTCGCGCCGGCCTTGCCGAGCGCGGCAGCGGCCGCGTAGGCCGTGTCGTTGTTGGTGAATAGCGCTATCTTTTCGCCCGGCAACACGCCGAACTGATTGGCGTAGCGCTGTGCCGCACTGGCCAGCATGACGCCCGGCCGGTCGTTGCCTGGGAAGACCAGCGGCCGCTCCAGCGCGCCGGTCGCCAGAACGACCGACTTGGCCCGGATGGTCCAATGGCGGTGACGCGGCTCACCGCGCGCCGCCGTTTCCTTGTGGTCGGACACGCGTTCCAGCGCGGCCATGGTATTGCCGTCGTAATAACCCCAGACGGTGGTGCGCGGCAGCAGTCGCACATTGTTGCGGCCCTTGAGGCCGTTCACAATGTCGTTGGCCCAGTCGGCAGCGCGGGTGCCGTCGATTGTCTCCCCGGACCAGTTGGCGGAACCGCCGAAGCGGGGATCGAGTTCGGCCAGAATGACACGCGCGCCACGGTCGGCGGCCGCCTTGGCGGCCATCAGGCCGGCGGGGCCGGAACCGACCACCAGCACGTCGCAGAAGGCGTTCATGCGTTCGTAGCGGGTGTCGTCGGCGACCGTGCCGGCGCGGCCGAGGCCAGCGGCGCGGCGAATGAAATGCTCGCAGAACATCCAGAAGCGGGTGCCCTTCAGCGGCCCGACCACCGGACCCATGAAGGTCTTGTAGTAGAAGCCGGCGCCGAGCACCTTGCCGGCCAGCTGGTTGAGCGCGCCGACATCCCAATTGAGCGACGGGAAGCGGTTCTGGCTTTCGGCGCGCAGGCCGTCATGGATCTCGATGGCGGTCGCCGGAATGTTGGGTTCGCGCGCGGCTCCGCGCAGCACGGTCACCAGCGCGTTCGGCTCGTCCACGCCGGCACTCAGCACACCGCGCGGCCGGTGGTATTTGAAGGACCGCCCCATCAGCGAGACGCCGTTGGCGAGCAGGGCCGAGGCCAGTGTGTCGCCGGCATGGCCGGTAAAGGGGGCCCCATCGAAGGTGAAGCGGACGGTTTTCAGCCTGTCGATCTGGCCGCCGGCCGTGGTGCGGCGCGGGCTCATGCCTTGGCTCCCGACTTGCGCCGTTCGGTCGAACGATGATGGGCGTCGCCACGCACCGGCACGGCGCTGGAGACATTATGGGTCAGCGTGTTGCGCACCACGCGGATATGGCTGCGGCAGCCGCCGGAATGCTGCCATATCTCGTTGTGGTCGCCGGCCGGGTTCAGCCGGTCGTAGACATATTCATTCCAGGCCTGCATGTCCTGCGAATTGGGGGCGGGGCGCTGGCGGTTGCCATCGCCTTGATAGGTGAATTCGGACACGTCGCGCGGGCCGCAATAGGGGCAAGTGAGAAGCATGGTTTTTCCTGGCGGCCTCTAATGCAGTCGCGGCGTGGCGCCTTGACCCTTCTCGTCGATGAGAATGCCGCGATGGAAGCGGTCGAGGGTGAAGGCGGCGTTGAGTTCGTGCGGTTCGTCGCGTGCGATGGTGTGGGCGAAGCAGAAGCCGGACGCAGGCGTGGCCTTGAAGCCGCCGTAACACCAGCCGCAGTTGAGATACATGCCTGGCAGGGGCCCCGTGGTGATGATCGGCGTACCGTCCATCGACATGTCGCAGACGCCGGCCCAGGAGCGCAGCATGCGCGCGCTGGCGAGGCTCGGGAACAGCGCCAGCATTTCCGACATCACCTCTTCGACGATCGGCAGGTTGCCGCGCTGGGCGTAGGAATTGTAGCCGTCGAGGTCGCCGCCATAAATCAGGCCGCCCTTGTCGGACTGGCCCATGTAGAAATGGCCCATGCCGAAGGTGACGACCGTATCGATGAACGGCTTGAGCGATTCGGAGACAAAGGCCTGCAGCACATGGCTTTCGATCGGCAGCCTGTCGATGCCGGCCAGCTGCATGACGCGGCCGGTGCTGCCGGCGGCTGTGACCGCGACTTTCTTGGCGCGGATTTCGCCGCGCGTGGTGACAACACCGGTGATGCGGTCGCCGTCGCGCAGGAAACCAGTGACTTCACAGTTCTCGAGGATATCGACACCGCGCCGGTCGGCGCCGCGCGCATAACCCCAGGCGACCGCGTCATGGCGGGCGGTGCCGGCGCGCGGCTGCATCAGGCCGCCGACGATGGGGAAGCGGGCGTTTGCCGATATGTCGATCGCTGGCATCAGCCGCTTGATCTCGGCCACCGACATCAGTTCGGCATCGACGTCGAGATGGCGCATGGCGTTGCCCTTGCGGGCGAGGTCGTCGAACTGCGCTGGCGTATGGGCAAGGTTGAGCACGCCGCGCTGCGAGAACATGACGTTGTAGTTGAGGTCGTGGGAGAGGTTCTCCCACAGCTTCATCGAATGTTCGTAGAAACGCGTGTTCTGCGGCAGCAGGTAGTTGGAGCGCACGGCCGTGGTGTTACGCCCGACATTGCCGGAGCCGAGATAGCCTTTTTCGACCACGGCGACGTTGGTGATGCCGTGTTCCTTGGCCAGATAGTAGGCTGTCGACAGGCCGTGGCCGCCGCCGCCGATGATAATGACATCATAAGAGGCCTTGGGTTCCGGCTTGCGCCAGGCCGGCTTCCAGTCCTTGTTGCCAGACAGCGCATTGCGCAGCAGCGAGAAAGCCGAATATTCCGCCATACCAACTCCACCCCCAAACCGCGCGCGGATTCGGGCACCCTATTTTGCAGTAGACTATAGAGCAGGGCGCACGGCCAAAGCCAAGATTGCGCCATGGCTTTTCGACTGGCCGACTCCGGTTGAAATGCCGGTCATGCTTGCCCCGCCCCATTGCCGTCTCTATCAAGGGCGAGATTTCGCAGCCTTGAACGCTGCTTCGCGGGTTGCCGACTTATGCTTTTTCGATTCGTACGCCTTTTCCTGATTGTCTTCCTGACCGTCGCGACATCGGTCGCCGCGTTGGCGCAGGCCGAGATTCCGGCGCTGAACGATAGCCCGCCCAAGGCTGTGCCGGCCCCGCAAGCGGCCCCCGCTCAGCAGCAGCCGGTGACACAACAGGCCACACCGCCGGCCGCGAATGTCCAGCCGGCGCAGGCGGCCCCCGCATCGCAGCCGGGCCCGGCAACGCCTGCCCAGGCGGCGCCTGCCGCTCCAGCTCAGGCTGCACCCGCGCCGCCGCCGGGCGGTCTGGTCGTCGAGCAGCAGAAGGCGTTGAAGTCGCTGGTGACCAAGACCGATGGTCTCGCCAAGCAGATCGAGCAGAATTCCGACGACGATGGCGCGCTTGTCGACATCCGCCTGCAACTCGAAGACCTCGCCCGACAGGCGCTGAATACGGCGACCGTGTTTCGCCCGCGTCTCACCGAGATCGGCAGCAAGCTTGACCAGTTGGGCCCGCCGCCGGCGCAGGGCCAGCCGGCCGAGCCGGAAATCGTTGCCAATGAGCGCAAGGCGCTGAACAACGAAAAGGCCGAGATCAATGCGGTGATCGCGGGCGCGCAGACGCTTTCGTTGCGCATCACGACGATGGTCGACAACATCTCGACGCTGCGTTCGAAGCTGTTCCGCAATCTTCTGACCAAGCGTTACGCGCTGGACAAGGTGGTCAGCAGCGAACTGGTTTCGGACGCCAATTCCGAATTCACCAATCTCTACGCAGCCGTGTCGTCCTGGTTCGGCTTTGTCCTGAAGTTCAAGTATCAGGCGGCCTTGGTGGCGACGATCATGGCGCTGGTGGCGGCGGCCGTGTTGCTGATTGGCGGGCGGCGTCTGTACGGACGGGTGTTCGAGTTCAATTCGAACATCGAGGAGCCCTCCTATCTTTCCAGGCTCTCGCTGGCGTTCTGGTCGACCCTTCTGCCGACATTGGCACTCGGCGTCTTCTTCTTCTCGACCTATTTCTTCTTCGACTACTATGGCGTGCTGCGCGGCGACATCGGCGTGTTCCTGCGCGCGCTGATGTCGGCTATCGGCGTGGCATTCTGCGTCAACCGGCTGACCAATGCGGCGCTGTCGCCGCGCATGCCCAAGTGGCGGCTGATTCCGGTGGAGTCCGGTCCGGCCCGCTGGCTGGTTCGCCTTTCGACGGCCATGGCGGTGGTGCTTGGCATCAACAGTTTCCTCTCCGTCGTCAACGAGCAGATGGGTTCGCCACTGTCGCTAACGGTCGGGCGCAGCTTCATCGCCACGATCATCATCGGGTTGATCCTGATCCTGATGGGGCTGGTGCGGCCCTTCCGCACTCACACCGGCGAATGGCGACCGTGGCCGGTATGGCTCCGGTATCTTGCCTATGCGCTTGGCCTGTTCACCATCATCGCCGCGCTGCTCGGCTTCATCGGCCTTGCGATCTTCCTGTCGATCCAGATCGTTGTCACCGGCACGATCCTGATCACCGCCTATATCGGCTTCCTGTCGGCCCGGGCCATCGGCGCGGAGGGCGGTTTCGCCGAATCCTCGGTCGGCCGCTGGTTTGCCGCCCAAACCAATCTGGAAGACGGCACGCTCGACCAGTTCGGGCTCGCCACCAGCATCGCCATCAACCTCTTGATCGTGCTGGTGTTCCTGCCGCTGATCCTGTTGTTGTGGGGCTTCCAGCCAGGTGACATCCAGGCCTGGGCCTACAGACTGGCCACCGGGGTCAAAATCGGCTCGGTAACGATTTCATTCACCGGCATCCTTACCGGCATTGTCGTCTTCGTCGTCGGTTATTTCGTGACACGCTGGTTCCAGGCGTGGCTCGACGATTCGGTCATGGCGCGAGGGCGTGTCGACACCGGCGTGCGCAATTCGATCCGCCTTATCGTCGGTTATGCCGGCATGGCGCTGGCGGCGCTGATCGGTGTCTCGGCCGCCGGGATAGATCTGTCGAACCTGGCGCTGATCGCCGGCGGTCTCTCGCTCGGCCTTGGTTTCGGCCTGCAGAACGTCGTCTCCAATTTCGTGTCGGGCCTCATCCTCCTTGCCGAGCGTCCGTTCAAGGTCGGCGACTGGATTGTCGCTGGCGATGTCAGCGGTACGGTCAAGAAGATCAGCGTGCGCGCCACCGAGATCGAGACCTTCCAGCGCCAGTCGGTGATCCTGCCGAATTCCAACCTCATCAACAGCGCAGTCGGCAACTGGACCCATCGCAACAAGCTCGGTCGCGTCGAGATCAAGGTCGGTGTCGCCTATGGCTCGGATGTGCGCCGCGTCCACGAGATATTGCTGGAGATCGCGCGCGGCCATCCTCTGGTGCTGAAGAACCCGGAGCCGTTCGTGCAATTCGTCAATTTCGGTCCGAATGCGCTGGACTTCGAAATCCGCATCTTCCTCGCCGACATCATGAATGGTGGCAGCGCGCAAAACGATATCCGCTTCGCCGTCATCGAGGCGTTCACCCGCGAAGGCATCGAGATTCCGTCGGCTCCGCGGCAGGCACAACCCCATATCCACCACGAACCGTGGCCGGTCGACGACGACAAGACCGAGGCGTTGCACGCTGAAAAGGAAGCGGTGAAAGCGGAAGCGGAACGCAACCGCACGAAAGGCCGGCGCAAGCCGCGCAGGCCCGATCCGAACTAGTTTTCCGCCTCTCCAAAGCCAATTGCGGCATGAATGAGGCATTCAGTTGCGGTTCAGCTTGTTTGTCCTATAAGCTTTTCCGCGAAGGCTTGAAACGTCTCGCGTAACGCAACAGAGGCGGTGGAAACACCGGAATTGCAATGTGGAAGTCCCTCATCGCCGCTGCAGCTCTTTTCGCCGCGAGCGGGGTTGGCCATACCGCGAGCGCGGTCAACAAGGACGCCGAGACCCGCACGCTGGTGGTCACGGAAGGCGGTGGCCGGAGCGAGTTGACGCTCGCCGGCGGCGAGACCGTCCAGTTCTGCCCGAACGGCTGCTTCGTCACCTTGCCGAATGGCGACCTGGAAGCGCTGACCGGCTCGGAGACGATCGTGATTTCCGGCGGCGCCGCGACGGTGAAGTAACCGCGAACGAACTGCCGTCGAGAACCAAGGCCGGACATCTGTCCGGCCTTTTATTTTTTGTGGTAAGCTCCATTTAACGATGACTGGCAAAACAGCGTGGTGGGCGCTTGTTTTCGCGGTTTTTTCAGCGTCCGGTAATGTGTCCCGCCACTATATCCGATCCGGGACCGCGAACAGGCGGTCATGGGGTAGGCGGGGCAACACTTTCATGGATGCGCGGTCTGACAGGAACGCAGTGCCACTTGCTGTCGATCTCGACGGCACGCTGCTGGCGACCGATCTCTTGTGGGAGGGGTTGTTCATCCTTCTCAAGAAGAACCCGCTCTATCTCTTCCTTGTGCCGATCTGGCTCGCCAGCGGGCCTGCCAGGCTGAAGCAGGAAATCGCCAGCCGCGTCGATATCGACCCAGCCAGCCTGCCTTATCGCGAGCCGCTACTGTCCAGGCTGCACGCCGAACGCTCGGACGGGCGCAAGCTGGTGCTGGCAACCGGCACGCCGCGCAAGTTCGCCGAAGCGATCGCTGCGCATCTCGGCATTTTCGACAAGGTCATCGCCACCGACGGTGTCGACAATCTCACCTCCGCCAGGAAACGTGCCGCGCTTGTCGCGATCTATGGCGATGGCGGCTTCGACTATGCCGGCAACAGCCGCCATGACCTCGAGGTCTTCGATGCCGCGCGCCTCGCCATCGTGGTTGCACCAGATCGCGCGGCGACGCGCTGGCAGGCCAGAAATGGCGGCGAACTGGTGCGAGGCCCCGAGCGGTCGTTGAAGACTGTTCTCAAGATGCTGCGTGTGCATCAATGGGCCAAGAACGGGCTGATCGCGGTGCCGATGATGCTGTCGGCGGAGTACTTCAACCCGATCATGCTGTGGCAGACCGCCATCGCATTCATCGCGTTCAGCGCGGTCGCCTCCGCCATCTACATAGTCAACGACTTCTTCGATCTGGCGCTCGACCGTCGCCATTCCACCAAGCGCAAACGGCCGTTTGCCGCCGGAACGCTGTCGATCCCCTTTGGCCTCGCTTCGATCGCCGTTCTGGTGACCATCGGTGTCGTCGCCGCCCTGTTCCTGCCTGTCGCGTTCGCCTTTGTCCTGGTCGGCTACATGATCATTACGCTGGCCTATTCGTTGAGCCTGAAGCGCATGCTTTTGATCGACGTTCTGACGCTGGCCGGACTTTATACAGTGCGCGTGCTGGCCGGTGCCGCGGCAACCGGTGTCGAGGTTTCGTTCTGGCTGCTGGCATTTTCGATCTTCTTCTTTCTGTCGCTGGCACTGGTGAAGCGTTTCGTCGAACTGCGTACGGCGCCGCCGCCGCCGGGCGAGCGCATCGCCGGCCGTGGCTATCGTGCCGAGGATCACGACATCATCGCCCAGGCAGGTCTTGCTTCGGCGTTTTCCTCCGCGCTGGTGCTGGCGCTCTACATGGACAGTGTCGAGATGCGTGAGCTATATCCGCATCCTTGGATGATTTGGCCTCTGCCGCCGATCGTTCTTTATCTGACAATGCGCATCTGGATCCTCGCTCGCCGCGGCGAGATGCATGACGATCCGGTCGTCTTCATCATGGGTGACTGGCGAAGCCAGGTCGTCGTCCTGATCGGAGCTGCGCTGCTGGTTGCCGGAGCTTGGCCGAATTGAGCATGAACCGTTTTCAAAGCTTTGGGCGGGTGATCCCGCCGGCCGTAAAGGCCATCACTGCCTCGGAGGCCATCGCGCTTCTGAAAGGTGGGACGGCGCGGCCGGATTCGCTGCTCGCCTATGGCAATGGTCGCTCCTATGGCGACAGCTGCCAGAATGCCGCCGGTACGGTGGTCGATATGCGGCCGATGGGCAAGATCCGTTCCTTCAACGCCGAGAACGGCCTGCTGGAGGCCGATGCGGGCGTTATGCTGGCCGACATCATCGCCTATGCGGCGCCATTCGGGTTCTTCCCGCCTGTGGTGCCCGGCACGCAGTTCGTCACGCTGGGTGGCGCCATCGCGAACGATGTGCATGGCAAGAATCATCATCGGCGCGGCACCTTCGGCTGCCATGTCGAATCCTTCGCGCTGCTGCGTTCGGATGGTCGCGTCCATACCTGCTCGGAAACCCAGAACACGCGCCTGTTCTGGGCGACGATCGGCGGCATGGGGTTGACCGGGCTGATCCTCTCGGCATCGATCCGCCTGATGCGGGTGCCGTCGCTGGATGTGACCGAGACGGTGACGCCGTTCCGCAACCTTGCGGAATATTTCGATCTTGCCGAGGCTGCCGACGCGGCCAACGAATATGCGGTGGCCTGGATCGACCAGCTTGCCGGCGGCCGCAATCTCGGCCGTGGCCTGCTATTTGCCGGCAACCATGCCGATCACGGCTCGCATGCGGCGCAGAAGCCGGGCGGCCGGCTCTCCGTGCCGTTCCAGCCGCCGCTTACCGTGCTCAACCGGCCTTTCCTGAAGGCTTTCAATGCCGCCTACCGCTGGAAGAAGGGCAGGGCTTCCGGCCCGCATATGGTCGGTTATCAGGGCTTTTTCTTCCCGCTTGATGGCGTGCGCGACTGGAACCGGCTCTACGGCCCGGCGGGTCTGTTCCAGCATCAGAGCGTCATCCCCGACGAAGCCGCGCGAGAGGCCGTACCCGCGCTGCTTGCTGCGGCGCATCGGGCCGGGCAGGGCTCGTTCCTGACCGTGTTGAAGCGTTTCGGCGCGATCCGTTCGCCCGGTATCCTGTCCTTCCCGCGCCCTGGCTACACGCTGACGCTCGATTTTCCTAACCGGGGCGGCAAGACATTGGCGCTGCTTGCCGAACTCGACCGCATCACAGTCGCGGCCGGCGGCGCGGTCAACCCATACAAGGATGCGCGCATGAGCGCCGAAACCTTCGCCGCGTCTTTCCCGGACTGGCGGCGGCTCGAAACCGTGCGCGATCCTGCCTTCCTGTCGAGTTTCTGGGCCCGCACCGCATACCGGCTCGGCCCGCAGCGCGGCGGTCTGGCCGAAGCAGCGGAATGACAGAATTCCGATCTGTCGTCGGTAAACAAAGATAAAATTAGACTTGCCTAAAATTACTGGTGCCGTTTCACGAATTCTTTTCGGCTTTATCTTAGACGGGTGACGGGTATTGGGGGTGAAATGAAATACATTGCTTTCATATTATTCACGGTGATGACCAACGCCGCCGCGCAGCTCATGCTGAAGCAAGGCATGATGTCGCTCGGGCCGATTTCATTCGAGGGCGTCAACCCGATCATCAAGCTTTTGCAGATTGTCTTCAGCCCCTGGGTGTTCCTGGGCCTGTGCACCTTCGTCATCTCGATGGCGTCGCATCTCTATGTGCTGTCCAAAGTCGAGCTCTCTTTCGCCTATCCGTTTCTCAGCCTTGCCTATGTCGTGGTCGCGGTGTTCGCCTATTTCGTGTTCCGGGAAGACCTGAACGCCTGGCGCATCGCCGGCATCGCCTTCATCTGCGTCGGCACCGTGCTGATCGCCCAGAGCGGCGGGGCTGATCAGGGGCATGAGCCGGGCGAGGGCGGCAAGGCCACCCAGACCACCTCCCTTTCCACCGACAAGATCAGCGGGACCGTTCGATGAGACATGTGATTATCGGCGGCGACGGCTTCGTCGGCCGCCACCTTGCTCCCAAGCTTGTCGCCGATGGTGAAGAGGTCGTTGTCGCGGACATCGTCAAGAGCGACCTGCCGCACTATCGCGCCGTGCGCCATGTCCAATGCGACGTGACCGACCCGGCCTCGGTGGCCGCGCTCGGCATCAAGGCCGACGACATGGTCTACAATCTCTCGGCCAAGATGCTGTCGCCGATCCAGGTGCGCGCCAAACGCCACGACTTCTTCTATCCGGTGAACTATCACGGCACCGTCAACATCATCGAGGCGATGGACAAGGCCGGTGCGCCAAAGCTCGTGCATTTCACCACCGACATGATCTATGGCCACACGGTCACCCAGCCGATGACCGAGGAACATCCGGTCGCGCCGCTTGGCGAATACGGCATGTCGAAATGGGAGACCGAGCAGCTTGCCGCCGAATGGCGCAAGCGCGGCATGTCGATTTCGCTGTTCCGGCCCCGCCTTATCATCGGTCCCGGCCGTCTCGGCATCCTGGAAAAACTGTTCAAGCTGATCGACTGGAACCTGCCGGTGCCGATGATCGGCTCGGGCCGCAATCCATACCAGTTCATTTCGGTGTTCGATTGTGCCGAAGCCGCACGGCTGGCCTGGAAGGCTGGCGTGCCCAACGAGGCCTATAATCTCGGTTCGCTCAAGCCGCCGCCGGTGCGCAAGCTGCTGGGCGACCTGATCCGCCATGCCGGGTCGAAGTCGATCCTGCTGCCGACGCCTGGCTGGGCGGTGAAACGCACGCTCGACCTGCTCGACCGTCTCAACATGCCGATCATGGATCCCGAGCAATATCTCATCGCCGATGAGGATTGCGTGCTCGACGTGTCCAAGGGCGAGCGCCAGCTCGGCTGGGTGCCGCAATATCGCGACGAGGACATGCTGATCGCCGCCTACCGCGAATACCGGGCCAAGAAGGGCGCTGCCGCGACGGCGGTGAAACACGCGCCCGCCGAGTGAATTTGGCCCGCAAGACCTGGCCGCAACCGGCCGGGCAGGCACCGACAAGGGGGATTTCGAGATGACTGTCATGACCAAGCCAGAACAGGATAATGCCCGCGCCGTTGCAGCCGCGCCGCTTGGCAACACCAGGCGCAAGCCGGAGCTGATCAGCGTCGAGCAGGCAAAGGCGCTGGACGTCGCCCGCATCACCGACCTGTTCAAGGCACACCTCAACCCCGGCCAGCTGCATTTCATGAAGCTGCTCGGCTTCCACAAGGTGAAGATCGAGCGCGCCGAAGGCATGTTCTATGTCGACCAGAACGGCCGCAAGATCCTCGACTTCTTTGGCGGGTTCGGCTCGCTGGCCTTTGGGCACAACCATCCGCGCATCCTCGAGGCGCGCAAGAAGTTCCAGGAGGAGAAGCGGCAGGAGATCGCCATCGCCTTCATGTCGCAATATGCAGCGGCCCTTGCCCACAACATCGCTGCCTGTTCGCCGGGCGATCTCGACATGGTCTTCCTCGGCTCGTCCGGTTCGGAGGCGATGGAGGCGGCGGTGAAGCTCGCCGAGCGCGCCGCCGGCCCGAAGCGGCCGAAGGTCGTCTATGCGGAGAACTCCTTCCACGGCAAGACCAAGGGCGTTTTGGCCATCACCGACGGGTCGCTCTACCGGGCCGACTTCAAGGTGGTCGACAACACGGTTCGCGTGCCGTTCGGCGATATCGATGCCGTCGAGCGGCTGTTCCGCTCCGATCCGGAGATCGGCGTCATCGTGCTGGAGACCATCCAGGGCGGCGGCGGCATTATCCAGGCGCCGACTGAATACTGGCAGAAGCTCAGAGCTCTCTGCGATCAGTATGGCGTGCTGTGGGTGGCCGACGAAGTGCAGTGCGGTTATGGCCGCTCCGGCCGTTTCTATGCTTTCGAGCACCATGGCGTGGTGCCCGATGTGACGGCGCTGGCGAAGTCGCTCGGCGCGGGCAAGGCGGCGGTCGGCGCCATGATCGCCAAACGCGACGTCTACATGAAGGCCTATGGCACGCCGAAGACGGCGATGATCCACGCCATGGCCACCTTTGGCGGCATGGGCGAGGCCTGCGTGACCGCCATCGAAGGCATCAACGTGCTCTACGATGAAGGGCTGATCGACAACGCGGCCAACACCGGCGCCTACCTTCTTGAGCGGCTCACCGCGCTGCGGGAAAAGTATCCGAAGATCATCAAGGATGTGCGCGGCAAGGGCTTCATGGTCGGCCTGGAGTTCCACGATTTCTCGCAGACCTTGCCGATGGTGTTACGCCCGGTGGTCAGCGTGCTGGACGACAAGCTCAAGGGTTCGCTGTCTGGGTTTGTCGGCGCGCTACTGTTGCGCGATTACGACGTGCTGGTCGCCTTCACCGAATACAATCGCAATGTCATCCGCCTCGAGCCGCCGCTGATCTGCCAGTGCGAGCATGTGGACCGTTTCATCGAGGCCTTCGACAGTCTTCTGTCGCGCGGCATCGTGGCCATCGTGAAGGATTTCGTGAAGAGCCAGATGCGCTGATCGCAGTCCGACGGAGGTTGGGAAATGTGAAAGGCCGGGAGTGATCCCGGCCTTTTTCTTTGTCGCGGCGCCAACGACGCAGGTGCGCTGCTTATCCCGGAAACCGAAAGCCGGTCTGGATGCGACAGACGCTTCGCCGCAGGTCAGCTGGCCGGGGCGTTTCGGGGTCCGAGCGCCGTGTCGAATTTCGGGTGGATGAAAGCGTCGTAACAGGCGTCGAGCTTGATGCGGCGATGATTGGTGAGCGCCGGTATGTAGAGCGTGTAGAGGATGCTGTTGTTCGCCGTCGGTGGGCAGGTCGGCAACAGTACCAGGTCCGTATCCGCGACCGCCTGTTCCTCCTCCAAACCGGGCGGCGGCACGGCGCGGCCCGGATCAGCGCCGATCGCCACGTGCAGCGGCGCGGAGCGTTGCATCAGCCAGGGAAACGGATTGACGAAGTTCAGCGACATGATGGTGTCGAAACGGATGCCGGCCTTGGTTTCGATGTCGCGGATCGAACTGATCGCCGTGTCGACAGCGCTCAGATAGCCGATCTGGAAGTCGAAGTCGGAGTAGAGCAGGGGCGTCGGCAGTTCGTAGATGCCGGCGAGATCTTCGTAAAGTTTACGATGCTCGGGATAGAAATGGAGCATATGGTCCGTCCGCGCCTCTATGTCGGGCCGCATGTTGACGGCACCCAGGCTCTTCAGGTTGCGTTCGGCCAGTGGCACGTTCTTGATCGCGCCGAGATAGGTGCGCGCGGCGCGCTCGATGATGCGCACCACTGGCGGCAAAGCCGCGGCGGCGACCAACGAGGTGATGGTCAGCACCAGAACCGGCCGCTCGACGATTCCTCGGGTCTTCATGAGAATGGCGAGCAGCACGGGCCAAAGGAAGATGAAGGCCTGGCTGCCGGTGTTCTGCGTTTCGTAGAGGATGCCGGCGATCAGCACCACTGCCAGCCACAGGCTGTCGCGGGCCAGAACCGATGTCCCCTCGACGGCTTGGGACGCGGTCTTGCGCCATTCCGACCACAACAGCACGAACACCAGTATTCCGGCGGAGCCGACGATGCCGAAGCTCAAGGAAGAGGCTTGCAGAATGCGGGGCAGCAGCGAGCCGCTGTTCAAGCCGATCAGGATCAGGATGTCGTGGATGTAGCGACCGACGAGGCCCGACGACACCTCCATCCCGGCGATGATCGCCATGAAGGCGACCGCGGCGATCAGCGCATCGCGTAGCGCGATACGCCCAGCGACGAGCGCGTAGGCGCAGATCATGCCCGCCGCGAGAAAACCGGTGATCTTCAGAAAGAACAGCGAGCCCATGCAGACAGCGATCAGGCCGACCAGAAGCCGCCTGTCGCGCACGAAGGTGAAGGCCGCCACCAGTACATAGAGCATCTGGCAAGCTTGGCGGTTATAGATGCCGAAACCGTCGGAACCCGGATAGGTGTACATTTCGCGCGTGTTGAAGGGCAAAATCGCGAAGATCAGGAAGGGGATCAGCAAGGCGAACGCGGTGAAACGCGAGCTCCTGTCGACATGCCACACGATGGCCGCCATCGCCGGCGCGGTGATGGCAAGCAGCGACCAGTGCGCGAGAAACACGGGATGGCCTTCCGGAAACAGCGCTACCCAACCGGCGAACAGGTAGTAGCCGAGCGGGCCGACCGGCACGAAGAAGTCGAGGACCGGTACCTGGCCGTCGAAGATGCGGTTGGCGGCGTCATAGTAGATGAAGACGTCCCAATACATCGGGCCGATCGGCAGGTGGACCGGCAGGGCAAGTAAGACGAGGACGACGAGCAGGGCCAGCACCAGCAAGGTGACGGGCGCGGTCAGTACCGACAGGAAAGGCCGGGGGCTTGTCTTGGAGGACTGTTCGAAGGCCACGCTCATCTCCAGTATCCGCGGCGCTCCGGGAAGGAATTCCGGTTCATTCGGCCTGTCTATAAGAAAAATCGAAAACAAGCGTTAAACCGGCCCGGCCGGCGGAGCCAAAAGGACTGGCGCGGTGGCGTCGCGCGGCTTTTTTGCAATGTCGCAAACAGGCTGCAATCGACCGGCGCCGCCCTATAGTGTGCGCGCAATATCATCTCGGAGTCGCGGGCAATGGCAGAGTTTCCGAAAAAGGCGAAGGTTGTCATCATCGGGCTTGGCGGTATCGTGGGCGCGTCGATTGCCCATCATCTGATCGAGCGTGGCTGGGACGACATCGTCGGTATCGACAAGTCGGGTATCCCGACCGACATCGGCTCGACCGCGCACGCCTCGGACTTCTGCTACACGACGAGCCACGACTACCTTTCGGTCTGGACTACCCAGTACTCGATCGATTTCTACGAGAAGATGGGCCACTACGCCCGCATCGGCGGCCTCGAAGTCGCTCGCACCGGCGACGACACCTGGATGGAAGAGATCAAGCGCAAGCTGTCCTCCGCCAAGGCCTTCGGTACCCGCGCACACTATGTTTCGCCGTCCGAGATCAAGGCGATGTTCCCGCTGATCGAGGAAGATCAGGTGATGGGCGGCATGTTTGATCCCGACGCCGGCCTGGTCATCCCGCGCTCGCAGACGGTTGCCGGCAAGCTGGTCGACGCCGCCGAGAAGTCCGGAAAGCTCCAGGTCTTCGGCAACACGCCGGCCACCTCGCTGATCGTCGAGAAGGGCCGCATCAAAGGCGTCGTCACCCATCGCGGCACGATCATGGCCGACCATGTCGTCGTCTGCGCCGGTATATGGGGCCGCCTGATCGCCGAGATGGTCGGCGAGGACCTGCCTGTTATGCCGGTCGATCATCCGCTCACCTTCTTCGGCCCGTACAACGAGTTCGAGGGCACCGGCAAGGAGATCGGCTTCCCGTTGCTGCGCGACCAGGGCAACTCCGCCTATATGCGCGACACCGGCGACCCCAAGACCACCGAAGGCGGCCAGATCGAGTGGGGCTATTACGAGACCACCAATCCGCGTCTCTGCCATCCGCGCGAGATCCTCGAAAAGCACGAGGCACGTCTGTCGCCGTCGCAGCGCGACCTCGACATGGAACAGATCATGGTGCCGCTGGAGCGCGCCATGGAGCTGACGCCGATCCTCGGCGAGATCGGCTACAATGAAAGCCATTCCTTCAACGGCCTGCTTCAGGTTTCCGCCGCCGGCGGCCCGTCCTGCGGCGAGAGCCAGAAGGTGCGCGGCCTCTGGTACTGCGTCGCTATCTGGGTCAAGGACGGTCCCGGTTACGGCAAGCTGATCGCCGATTGGATGACCGACGGCCGCACCGAGATCGACCACAACTCGATCGACTATTCGCGCTTCTACCCGCACCAGCTGGAAGAAAAATTCATCGAGGGCCGCACTTTCGAGGCCGCCCAGAAGATCTATTTCCCGGCCGTGCATACCCGCGAGCCCTACGCCACCGGCCGCAACGTCAAGCGTTCGCCCTTCTACGAGCGCGAGAAGGAACTCGGTGGATACTTCATGGAGCTTGGCGGTTGGGAGCGTGCCCACGGCTATGCCGCCAACGAGCACCTGCTCGAAAAATACGGCAACCGCGTTCCGGTGCGCGAGAACGAATGGGACAGCCGCCATTTCTGGCGCGTGTCCAACGCCGAGCATCTGGCGATGAGCGAGGATTGCGGCATCGTCAACCTCTCGCACTTCCACATGGTGGATATCGAAGGTCCCGACCATGTCGAGCTCTTGGAATGGCTCTGTGCTGCCAAGATCGGCGGCGATAGCAATATCGGCAAGGGCATCTACACCCATTTCCTCGACGACGAGGGCATGGTGCGCGCCGACTTCACCGTCTTCCGCATGGCGGACCGCTGCCGCCTGGTGAACGGTGCCGATGCCGGCCCGCGCGACTTCCACTACATGAAGCGTGTGGCTGAGGATCGCGGTCTCGACGTTACCATCACCGACACGTCGGAAAAATACATCACCATCGGCATCTGGGGACCGAACGCCCGCGAAAACCTGAAGAAAGTGGTGTCCGATCCCGCCGGTCTCGACCAGGAAAACTTCGCCTTCGCCGCGATCAAGCAGATCGAGATCGCCGGTAAGAACGTTACAGCTTTCCGCATCTCCTATGTCGGCGAGCAGGGCTGGGAACTGCACATGAAATACGAGGACGGCCTGGCCGTCTGGGATGCCCTGCGCTCGACCGGCGTCATGGCCTTCGGTGTCGAGACCTACGCCAATTCGCGCCGCATGGAAAAGAGCCTGCGCCTGCAGAATGCGGACCTTCTCACCCAGTACAACCTCATCGAGGCCGACCTTGCCCGTCCGAAGGTCAAGGAAGCCGACTTCCGCGGCAAGGCCAAGCATCTGGAGTACAAGGCGCGCGCCCACCAGCCCGCCATGCTCTGCACGCTCATCATGACCGACAACACCGACGGCAAGGGCGTCAAGCGCTACCCAGTCGGCTCGATGCCGGTCATGGATCCGGAAACCGGTGAGGTGCTGATCGACGAGCTCGGCCGGCGCTCTTATACCACTTCGGTCGCTTACGGCCCGACCATCGGCAAGAACATCGCGCTCGCCTACGTGCCGCACGCTTATGCGCAGGAGGGGCGCAAGCTTCAGGTTGGCTATTTCGGAGAGACCTATCCGGTCGAGGTGGCAGGGGTCGGCTACAAACCGCTCTACGACCCGGAGAATTTGAAGCCGAGAAGCTGAGACCGTCACTCGGCCGCAGCAAACCTTCGAACGATCATACAAAAGCCCGGCACCAGCCGGGCTTTTGCTTTGTAAGGGGCCGGTTTTCGCTTACTCTTCGACCATGTCGGCAGCCTCTGTCAGCTCCCTTTTCGTGGGTGTCGCTTCGGCGCTGGCGCTTGGGCTGATCGCGGCGGCGAATGCAGCCGAACCGGTTGACGTGGAGCTAGTCCTTGCCGTCGACGTCTCTTTGTCGATGTCGCCGGAAGAGCTGGAGATCCAGCGGCACGGCTATGCCGCGGCGTTGACCGACGAAGCCGTGCTGCGGGCGATTGCCGACGGCCGGTACGGCAAGATCGCCGTCACCTACGTCGAATGGGCCGGCACCATGTCGCAATATGTGATCGTGCCGTGGACAGTAATCGCCAACCGCGCCGATGCAGAGGGCGTGGTTTCGCAATTGTCGGCCCGGCCGCCTAACAGCGCGCGGCGCACGTCGATCTCGGCGGCGCTGCAATTCGGCGCCGACCTGTTCGCCGAAAGCCCGTTTCAGGGCGATAAACGTGTCATCGACATCTCCGGCGACGGACCGAACAACCAGGGCGCGCCGGCGCCTTTCGCCCGCGACGCCGTGGTCAAGCAGGGCATCACCATCAATGGATTGCCGCTGATGACCAGTGGCCTGGCGGAATCGCCCTACGATCTGCGCGATCTCGATCGCTACTACCACGATTGCGTCATCGGCGGCCCCGGGGCCTTCATGATTCCGGTCAATGGCTGGGAACAGTTCCCCGAGGCGGTCCGCCGCAAGCTGGTGCTGGAACTGGCCGGTCCGGCATCGCCGCATTGGGCTGCGGCCGAGGCCGTGCAGCCCCCAGTGGTGCTCGCTCAGGCAACCCCCACGGTCGATTGCCTCGCCGGCGAGAAGAGATGGCGTGACCGCAACTATCTGCTCGACAACCGGTGACTTGACCTTCCCCAGGCAGGGGAGGGCTTTCCGATATCAGGCCGCCAGAAGCTGCTTGCGGTCGATGCGCTCCTGCTGCGGCGAGCGCGCATAGAGCTCGCGATAGCATTTGGAGAAATGCGAAGCCGAGACGAAGCCACAGGCCACCGCGACTTCGACCACCGGCATCGACGATTGGATCAGCAAATGACGGGCGCGGTCGAGCCTGATTTCCAGATAATAACGGGCGGGCGAGCGGCCCATCTCGGTACGGAACAGCCGCTCGATCTGACGGCGCGAAAGGTCGACATGGTCGGCGATTTCGATCAGCGACAAGGGTTCGGCGAGGTTCGCCTCCATCAGCTCGATGATGGTGAGCACCTTGGAATTCTGCACGCCTAGCCGTGCGCGCAGCGGCAGGCGCTGGCGGTCGGTCGGGCTTCTTACGCGGTCGGTCAGCACCTGTTCGCAGACGCGGTTGACGAGGTTTTCGTCGAAATCGTCGCCGATCAGTTTCAGCATCATGTCGAGCGCGGCGGTGCCGCCGGCGCAGGTGTAGACATTCTGGTCGACCTCGAACAGGTCGGCGAAGACGTTGGCCTTCGGGAAGGCTTCCTGGAAGCCAGGCAGGTTTTCCCAGTGGATGGCGCAGCGCTTGTTGGACAAGAGACCGGCGGCGGCCAGAACATAGGCGCCGGTGCACAGTCCGCCCACGGCGACGCCGCGATTATACTCCTCGCGCAGCCAGGCGAAGACCGACTTGTTATGGTATTTCTCGACATCCATGCCCGTGCAGATGATGGCCATGGACGGCCGGTCAGGGCCTGCCATCTTGCGGCGTTCCTCGTCCAGCGAGGTGTTGACCGCGCATAGGACGCCGTTCGAGGCCGGCACGGGGCTCCCATCGGTGCTTGCCAGCCGCCAGCGATAGGCTTCGTAGCCGAGCATTCGGTTGGCGATGCGCAATGGCTCAAGCGCTGTCGCAAACGCGACCATGGTGAAATCAGGGACGAGGAAAAAGACCAACGATCGTTTGATCGGCTGCTTTGCGGCGCTCACGAAAAATCTACCTCCCATGACGCGAACAGAATGTCGCGATCAGCATAGCGTCATCAGGAAAATTATTTTCTGTCAATTGGCTAGAGCGGGTAGGGAAGACAAAATTTGCGACATGGGTCGCAAACGGGCCATCGCAAGCGCTTTGGAAAGATCGGGGGCGCGTCGGCGGCTTTCGTCAACGCCCGCGCGGTGTCGCCAATAGCAAAACGCCGCCCGGTCGAAGCGAGGCGGCGTTTGCAATTTTACGGCTGAAAGTGAGGCTCGTCGGAGCCTCGAACGATCATGCCACGAAGCCGAGACGGGCGGCCGCAACCGCTGCGGTCTGGCCAGGCATGGTCTTGGCCAAACGCTGACGCTCCAGAGCGGTGGTCAGGTTGGTCTGGCGGCGGGTGAACAGGCGGGTAAAGAGCTTCATGACTTTCTCCAATCGGTTGCTCAGACGGGTCGCCTTCGCTTGATGGAGTGGGGCAGCTCGTTTGCTGCAGTGCATATAGGCTTGTCCACGCAAAAACAAAATCGCAAAAGCGAAGCGCTTCATATGGAAAAGCGACATGGGAATTGGCATGTTTCAGCCAGAAACCATATTTTGTTTATTTTTTACAATGAGTTGGTTGAATTTTGCGCCGCTATGCGGCTTGTTCATATGCGTCATGCGTCCATTGCATGGCGAGCTGAATGGGCGTTGCGGCAACAAAAAAGCCCGCCGGAAACATCGCGGCGGGCTCTCATGCGACTGCCTGTCCGGTCATTTTCCGCCGGCCCAGCTGCCGACGCCGGCCGCATGGGCGGTGTTTGAAGCCACATCCGGCCAGCCGATATCCTTCTGCACCTCGGCGGGCAGTGCGCGGATGGCGCGCTCGGTGAGATAACGGCTGCGGGCGGCACCGAGTTCGGTCGCGATCCGACCGATGGTCGACAGAACGGTCATACACTTCTCCTTCCACGGTTGGCTGGAAATTCGGCTGCTGGTTCCCATCGAATTGCTGCTGCTCCAACAGCTTGTCAGCAATGATCGATAGGGCCGTCTTGACAGTGTTGACTATGAACCTGCGGTGATGTTCAATCAAACGAAATGACATGATGCTTTAGTTCAGAAAATTTGAATGGAACGCCGATGAACGCGCCACTCAACCATCCACTTCCGCTGCTTGACCTGGATGTGTTGCGCACATTCGTTGCGATCGCCGAGACCGGCAGCTTCACCACGGCGGCCACGGCCGTGTTCCGCACACCTTCGGCGGTTTCGATGCAGATCAAGAAATTGGAGGACGTGCTTGGCCGCTCCGTCTTCGCGCGTGACGCGCGCTCGGTCGCGCTGACCACCGATGGCGAGATGCTGCTTGGCTATGCGCGACGGCTGCTGGCCATCAACCGCGAGGCGGTCTCCAAGTTCATCGTGCCTGATATCGTCGGCGTGGTGCGATTGGGCTCGCCGGACGATTACGGCGAACGGGTCCTGCCGCATGTGCTGAAGCGCTTCGCGCATTCGCATCCCTCGATCGCCGTCGATGTCACCATCGACCAGTCGATCAATCTGCGCCGGCGCATGGATGACCGTGTGCTCGACATCACCTTGCTGACCAATTCCTACAAGACCAGCGCTATCGGCGCCGAGGTGCTTCTAACCGAGCCGATTGTATGGGCGGGCGCCAAGGGTGGATGCGCGCATCTGCGCGAGCCGCTGCCGGTGTCGATCTGGGAAGAAGGTTGCGTGTGGCGGGCAGGGGCGCTGGATGCGCTCGGCCGCGATGGCCGCAACTATCGCGTTGCCTATATGAGTGCACACACTGCTGGCCAGCGCGCCGCCATTCTCGCGGATCTCGCCGTGGCGCCGCTGCCCAAATCCTTCCTTGGCAACGACATGGTCGAGCTCGGCCCGAAGGACGGTCTGCCGCATATCGGCAGCTACAATCTGGCGATGATCGTGACGCCGGACGCCAGTGCGCCGGTCAAGGCGGTGGCCGACCATATCCGCGCTACCTTCGACGTGTTCCGGGAAACGGGGAAGTTCTAGGCCGTTCCTGGCTATTCGGCCGCGAAGGCCAGGCCGGGCTGCCTCTCGCGCCTGCTCAGGAACGTCACGATGCGGTCGCGCGCGCGCCGCGCTTCCGGCATGTTGATCAGCGGCCAGACGTGGAACATGCCTTCTTCGTGGACCAGCTCGATGTCGACGCCGGCGGCACGCGCCCTTTCGGCGAAGATCAGATTGTCGGGCGTCAACAGGTCGCGCGAGCCGGTGAGGAGCAGGGTTGTCGGCAGGACGGTGAGGTCGCCATAGAGCGGGCTGATGTGCCAGTCGCTGCGATCCATACCGGCGCTGTAGAGCCTGACCGCCTCCAGGCCGCCGGGGATGCCCAGCCAGGGGTCATGCTGCTCGGCCGCGAAAACGTCCGGATTGGTCAGCGACATGTCGAGACCGGGCGAAATCAGCACGTGGCTGCCGGGCGCCGGCAGGCCATCCTGCGCCATCATCATGGTCAGCACCACGGCCATGTTGCCGCCGGCTGAATCGCCCATGAAGACGATCTCGCTGGCCGCCGTCTCTTCGAGCATTCCACGATAGACTGCACCGACCATGCCGAACATGTCGTGGAAGTCGTGTTCCGGCGCGATCGGATAGATCGGCACGGTGACGCCAAAGCCCAGCCGTTCCGCCATCTCGGCAATCAACGCCCAGTGATAGGACGTGATTTCAAAGACATAGGCGCCGCCATGCAGGTAAAGAATCCGCCGGGTGCCGCCGTCTCGCGGCGCGATCTCATAGACGGGAAAGCCGTCGACGCTGCGCGTTTTGACGTCGAAGCGCTGGATGATTGCCGGCGGTGGCTGATGGCTCTGCTTGCGGCGCGCATGCTGGATCCAGCGATGCATAGCCTCAGGGCTGGAAAATGCTTTCTTGCGGGTGTGCTTCAGGACAAACGAGACAACGTTGCTGCGGATGCTGGCCATGCGATGCGACCGACGGATGCTGAGCCGGCAGGCCGGCCTTTGAATGCCCCCATCCCAAATTTTGGTCTGCGCCGGAAAATGTCAAGGATCACGCAGCGTTATCGGCTTGCGCCACCGCACGCGGGTAGCGTCGCCCAGGAAAGGTGCGTGCGGCCGCGTATCAGGCGGCGGGCACCGTATCCTGCTGCAACACGACTACGCGGGTGCCGCTCTGCACGCGGCGGTGCAGGTCGATGATGTCCTGGTTGAGCAGGCGAATGCAGCCGGATGAGATCGAGCGGCCGATCGACCAATCCTCATTGGTGCCGTGGATGCGGTAGAGCGTGTCGGCGCCGTTCTTGAACAGATAGAGCGCGCGGGCGCCAAGCGGGTTGGTCGGGCCAGGCTCCATGCCGGCGGAGAGCGGACCGTAGCGCTCCGGCTCGCGGGCGATCATATCCTGCGTCGGCGTCCAGCGCGGCCATTCGCGCTTGTACTGGATGACGCCGCTGCCCTCGAACGCCAGCCCGGCCTTGCCGACGCCAACGCCGTAACGCAGTGCGCGTCCTTCGCCGAGCACCAGATAGAGGAAGCGTTTCGGCGTGTCGATGACAACGGTGCCTGCCGGCTCGGAGCCTTGGTAGGCGACTTCCTGACGGTAAAATTTCGGGTTGATCTTGGTAAGGTCCGGGGCGGGGATGGGGAATGCATCGTCTGCAACCGGCGCATACATGTCTTTGTAATATTGCGGAACTTCCCGCTTGCCCGGTTTGATCGAGGCCACTTTCTGCGTCATGGTGCAGCCAGCCGCAACGAAGGGGATGGCGAGGACGAACATGCGGCGGGTGAGCATAACGGACATTGCGGAACCTGATCGTATTGATTTCGGTTGAGCCGGTTCGTCGCAGAAAAGTCTGAATGCTTCCAATCACCGGCGATCACGCTTCGGTGAAGATGCGCGTATCAAGAAAGGGATTGTGGCGACCGGAAACGAGCGTCGAGCGGCGCGAATGGAAAGCTGTGACTGGCCGCAAAAGGGGGCGAGAACATGGCACCCGGTCAAGGAGAGCCGGCGTGACCGGGGCCTTGACCGTTCCCTGTGTCCCGGATGCCACAGCGGGGCTCGTCGCGTCATCCGGCCTGAATGGCAATCAGCCCGGCGGACCGCTATTCGCGGCCGCGCCGTGCTGCCCGTTCCTCGCGCGAGCGGCGTCGCGGCGTGGCTTCGCCACCAACGCCGTCTTCGCTGGTTGCCTTGCGTGGTGGCAGCTTCACCTGCTCGGCCAATTTGGGGAAGGGGTCGACCTTGTTGGGCAGCGCCATGGCATCGATGAACAGCTGCTGGAAATGCGGTTCGAGCGCGGTTTCGATCTTTTCGATCTTCGCCACCTGCTTCTCGATCTCGCGGCGATGGTCGCGGTTGAGCAGCGCCATCAGCGCCCCGGTACCCGCGGCATTGCCGACAGCCTTGACCTCGGAAAGGTCGCAGTCGGGGATAAGGCCAAGCACCATGGCGTATTTCGGGTCGATGAAGGAGCCGAAGGCGCCGGCGAAACGGATGGTGTCGACAGTTTCGACGCCCTGCTTTTCCATGAGCAGCTTGACGCCCGCGTAGAGGGCAGCCTTGGCGAGCTGGATGGCGCGCACGTCGTTCTGGGTAACGGTGATGCGCGGTTCGCCCTGGCGGCCCTCACGCAGCAGATAGGAGAAGGTGCGGCCGTTCTGGATGATGCGCGGGCTTTTCGCCATCATCGAGCCATCGACGACGCCGTCTTCCGAGATGATGCCGGAGAGATACATCTCCGCCACCACCTCGATGATGGCCGAACCGCAAATGCCGGTGACGCCGGTCGTCCAGGATGCTTCCTCGAAGCCTTCCTCGTCCGACCACTTGTCGGTGCCGATGACGCGATAGCGCGGTTCCAGCGTTTCGGGATCGATGCGCACGCGTTCGATGGCGCCGGGGGCAGCGCGCTGGCCGGACGAGATTTCAGCACCTTCGAAGGCCGGTCCCGTCGGCGACGAGGCGGCGACGACACGTGCGCTGTTGCCCAGGATGATCTCGGCATTGGTGCCGACATCGACCAGGAGCATCATCTTGTCCTGCCGATAAGGGCCTTCCGACAGCGTCGCGCCGGCGGCATCGGCGCCGACATGGCCGGCGATACAAGGCAGCGTGTAGAAACGCGCACCGCTGTTCACGTCGATGCCGATGTCGTTGGTCCAGCCTTGCACCGCACCCGAAACGGCAAGCGCGAAAGGCGCCTGGCCGAGTTCGGTCGGGTCGATGCCGAGGAACAGATGGTGCATGATCGGGTTGGCGACGAAGACGCTGTCGAAGATATCGTGGCGATCGACGCCGCCTTCCTCGCAGACATTGCCGATCAGCGTGTTGATGGCCTCACGCACGGCCTTGGTCATCGCCTCGCGTCCGTCCGGATTCATCATCACGTAGGAGACGCGGCTCATCAGATCCTCGCCGAAGCGGATCTGTGGGTTCGACGTGCCGGAAGACGCGACGACGCGACCTGACAGCAACGAGACCAGATGCATGGCGATTGTGGTCGAGCCGATGTCGCAGGCTATGCCGTAGGCCTCGTTCTTGAGGCCCGGATAGAGCGCGATGACGGTTGCGCGCGAGAACTCCATGTCCTTGTGGATTGCCGCCGTGACCGCCCAGTTCTCCTTGCGCAGGATTTTCTGGATCTCGGGGATGAGATGCGGCGCGACGCGCAGATCCTTCCAGCCCCAGTCGTTCTCCAGCACCGCCTTAAGGCGTTCCAGATCGCCAGTTGGCTTGTGCATGTCGGGCTGCTCGACCTCGACATAACACATCTGCACCGCCGAGTTGCGCTCGATGACGCGGTCGGTGGCGGCCTTGCGCACGACCTGGGCGTTGATCACCGTGTCCTGCGGCACGTCGATGACGAGGTCGCCCTGGACGGTGGCCGAGCAGGACAGGCGCCGCCCTTCGGGCAGGCCGCGCACGCGTTCGTAGCGCTCTTCCTTCGGGCCCTTCGGCGAGATGTGGTCGAGCGAGGAGACGATCTTGTGCTTGGCGAAGTTGCCTTCCTGCACTTCGATCTGGCAGCGCCCGCAAGTGGCGCGCCCGCCGCATACCGATTCTACATAGACGCCGAGCTGGCGGGCTGCGTCGAGCAGCGGCGTGCCGACAGGGAACCGCCCGCGCTTGCCGGACGGCATGAACAGGACGAGAGGATCGGTGATGTTGGCGGGCGAGTTCATTTCAATTGCGACCGATTACCCCCGTGCCATGCGTGCTTCGCGGCCGCCACGCCGGCGACCGCCAGCAGCGGCGTCACCGGGCGCATTGACCGCGACCGGAGCGGCAACGGGGTGGCCGCCCTCGGCCGGCTTGTAGTCCTTGTAGGTCTTGATCCAGTTCATGCAATCCTTATCGGTGCCGTTGAGCACGTTGGCGGCGCGTACGGCCTCCATTTCCTGCGGACGAACCGGGTTCATGATCGCCGAGGTCATGCCGGCGCCGATAACCATCGGGATGAAGCCGGCATTGATGCCATGGCGGTGCGGCAGGCCGAACGAGATGTTCGACAGGCCACAGGTGGTGTTGACCTTGAGTTCCTCGCGCAGGCGGCGCAGCAGCGCGAACACCTGGCGGCCGGCATCGCCCAGCGCGCCGATCGGCATCACCAGCGGGTCGACGACGACGTCATGCGCCGGGATGCCGAAATCGGCGCAACGCTCGACGATCTTCTTGGCCACGGCGAAACGCACATCCGGGTCCATCGAAATGCCCGTCTCGTCGTTGGAGATGGCAACGACGGGGACGTTGTATTTCTTGACCAGGGGCAGGATCGCTTCCAGTTTCTCTTCCTCGCCTGTGACCGAGTTCACCAGGGGGCGGCCCTTGGCGACCTTCAGTGCGGCCTCGATGGCCGCGGTGACGGAGGAGTCGATCGACAGCGGCAGGTCGACCAGGTTCTGCACGATCTCCAGCGTCTGCACCAGAAGCGCCGGCTCGGTGGCGTTGGGGTCGACGGCGGTGACACCGGCATTGACGTCGAGCATGGTGGCGCCGCAGGCAGCCTGTTCGAGTGCGTCCTTGATGACGGTCTCGAAATTGCCGGCGACCATCTCGGCGGCCAGCTTCTTGCGGCCGGTCGGGTTGATGCGCTCGCCGATGACGCAGAAGGGCTGGTCGAAACCGATGACGATTTCACGGGTCGCCGAGGCGACGATGGTGCGGGTCATTTCAAACTCCCTCTGGATATAAAGACTTCTTTATATCGTTATCTGGTGTGGATCAAGCAAATGGTGACGCCCGCGCTATCAATGCGCGGTCTTGACCATGTCGATCTGGGTTTCGGTGACGTTATCATGCAAGAGATGATCAAGGCGCTCGGCAACACGGGCGTCGTCCGCGCGCGCCTCGCGCTTCCAGGGCTGGCGGCCCTTGAGCACGCCCGATTCATCGACGATTTCGGCGACATATTCTTCCTGGCGGTAGGCCATCACATGGACGCCGGAGACGCCGGGAATTTCCTTCACCTCGTTGATGATGTCGATGCAGAGTTGCTTGCCTTCCTTCTTCTGATCCTGCGCGCCTTCCAGCCGCTTGATGACGGAATCGGGAATGTGGATGCCGGGCACATTGGAGCGGATCCATTTTGCCGTCTTTGCAGAGGCCAGCGGGCCGACGCCGACCATGATGAAGACCTTTTCCGTGAAACCGAGATCGCGGGCCTTCTGCATGAAGGTTTTGAACATCGGCACGTCGAAACAATACTGGCTCTGCACGAACTGCGCGCCGGCGGCGATCTTCTTGCCAAGGTGGATCGGGCGGAAGTCATAAGGCGGGGCGAAAGGATTGATCGCAGCGCCGAGGAAAACCTGCGGCGGCGTTGACAGCTTGCGGCCGGACAGGAACTTGCCGTTGTCGCGCATGATGCGGACGGTTTCGAGCAGCGACATCGAATCGAGGTCGAACACCGGCTTGGCGCCGGGCTGGTCGCCGGCCTGGACGCCGTCGCCGGTGAGGCAAAGGATGTTGGCCACGCCCATGGCTGCGCCACCCAGCACGTCGCCCTGGATGGCGATGCGGTTCTTGTCTCGGCAGGCGATCTGCATGACCGGGGCATAGCCCATGCGGGTCAGCAGCGCACAGATGCCGACCGAGGACATGTGGCAGTTGGCGCCGGAGGCATCGACGGCGTTGATCGCATCGACCCAGCCATCGAAAACCTTGGCGCGGTTGTAGACGTCTTCCGGATCGGCACTGTCGGGCGGGTTGAGTTCGGTGGTCACCGCGAACTCGCCACGGCGCAGGACGCGTTCGAGGCGGCCGCGCGAGGAATGGCCGGGCAGGGGTTCCAGCGGCAGGTGGATGCCAGCGGGGTTCTCGTCGCGCTGTGGCGGACGCGGCGGGGTCATGCTGGTGCTCCGGTGTTGGGGTTATTGGCCGCCTCACGCGCGGCAGCGGCCTGTGCGGTGACACGCAGCCACGCCGACGTTTCCCTGAGTGACTGGTCGACGGGCTTCTGCACGTTGAGGATGGCATCGCCCTTGACCATGTTGCGCGAGCCTTCCCAGGCCTTGACCCATACGCAGGGCATGTCGGGCTCGACTTCGCAATTGCCGTTGGCGCGTACGCCGCCGCAAGGGCCGTTGCGCAACTGCTTGGGGCAGTTCATCGGGCAGGACATGCCGGTCGACGACAGGATGCACTGGCCACACATACGGCAGTCGAACATCAGGCCTTTCACACGCTTCTCGACGAATTTGACCGGCGCCTCGACGCGGCCGTAGCCGATGCCCCTCCACAGCGGATGGAGCAACAGGAAGGCATCGGCGAAGCGGCTGTAGAACCATTCGAGCAGCTTGGAATGGCGGATTGCCCATAACCGAACCGAATAGGAGCGCTGCACGCGTCGCTGCGGCGACACGTCGGCGGGCTTGTAGTCGCTTTTCGGCGCCGCCTTGCGCACCAGCGTCGCCTGGGTGACGCCGCCTGCCGCGGGCGTATCGCCTGCCGGGCTCTTATTCGGTGTCGGCTGGGTCTCAGACATTTTCCTTGCCGCCTGCCTTGGCGAGAGCGACCAGCCGCTCCCGGCTATACTCCGCGTCGATGGCCGCCGCTGCCTTTTCCACCTCTGCCTCGAGGTCCTCGCCGACAGGGATCGGGTCGGCCTTGCGCCATTCCGCGAGATAGGCGTCGGTCTCGGCCGCGCCCGAACGCATCGCGGCCATGTCGATCGCTTCGGTGAAGCGCAACGGCAATTCGCGCTTGGCGTTCTGCCTGCCTTTTTTGACGATGACCTGGGCGGGGATGTCACGCCAGTAGACGACGATCAGATCGGCCATTTGTACTTGTTCCTTCGATGGTTGGAGCATTGCCGAAAGCGGGAATAGCCCGCTTCTCATCAGACGACGCGCGCGCCTTCAAAAGCGACGCGCGACGATGTCGCAAAACGATAGACCGGCCGCGAGTTCAAGGCACCAGCCGACAACTGGAAAAAACGGCTCTTGCGCGACAAGCCACATCTTTCCTTCAAGACGCAGCCAAGGGGGCTAACTTCGTGTTGCAGGCCACCCGAGCATCTCGGCGCGGCCATTGTCGCGGGGCGATCCGAGATACGGAAAGTGTGACAGGCCGAGCCAGAGAGCTGTTCCGCGAAGGATTCCACCCGAACTCGCCTTGGGGTTGAGTTCGATACGGTTCCTTTAGAACATTTGCCTATCTCATTGAAGTTGCCTATATCGTGGACATTGGTCTTGTCGATTGCCGGGGATGATGTTGCGAGCAATTCGCGGAGGAGAGCAGTAGAATTCTTCAGCAGCCTTTGGTCCCGGTGGGACGGCTTGTTTTCCGAGGCTGGCTTTCTTCCTCTTGTTCAGGCGCGGTCTTATAACGGCGACCTTCCTGGTTACGTCACTCGTCGCTTTGGCAATTGTCGCGGCGCGCTGGCCGATCCAACATTGTTGGGAATTCTCGATGCCGACGCTGATCATTGTTGGCCTACCGAACTGGATTCTCGGCTGAGTGCTCGCCGAAGCAACGGTCTGCGTGCGGAATATTCGCGCGGGTTCCGGGTCGTCGTTCTCGCTCTATCTCGTCCACTACCCAGTGATCGGGTATTTCGAGTCCGAGTAAGTGTCGGGCGTGGCCTTCAACGACACTGTTGCCGCGAATCTCCTCGCCTGGACGGCGCAGCTCTGCGCGATCGCTGCCGCGACATGCACTTTTTACACGCTCGTCGAAGCGCCATTCCATCGATTGGCGCGAAGGCCGGGAACCAGACATTCGCGCAACCGCGCGACGGAAGAAGCGCTGACCAGTAGCTGATCGTCCGGTTTTACCAGCATCGATGCCGCCTGGTGAATTCCATGTGATCTCTCGCGGTCTTGCTACTCAGGTTTGCCGAGGTTGGCGACAAGCTTGCGGTGGAAGCGCACATAACCGCGCTCGGTCGAGCGCAGATGTTCGGCGATGATCCTGTGAAAGCGCGGTAGGCGGTGGAACGGCACCGCCGGGTAGGAATGATGTTCGGCATGGTAGGGCATGTTCCACGCCACGAAACGAACGATTGCCGTGGTGAAGGTGGTGCGCGTGTTCTCCAGCATGTTGGAGACATGCGGGCAGCGTGTGTGTTCGGCCAAAAGATAGGTGCGCAGGAACGGCTGGCCGATCAATACCGGCACAATCCATGTCCAGAGCAGTGCCGTCGACTGCAGCAGGACCGAACCGGCGAACATCAGGGCATAGAGAGCGAGGAACCAGCGAGCCTCGGACAATACTTTGGCGCGGCCTTTTTCAGGCACGAAGGAATCGCTGTTTCGACCGAGCGCATTGGCTGTGACCACCTTCGCCATGCCGCTCCAATACGGCCAGCCCGACAGGTAGCGCAGATATTGCGCGATCGTCTCCGGTTTCGGGCTCATCAGCTCCGGGTCGTTGTCGGGGTCGTGCGTGTAGCGGTGATGGGCGAAGTGGAAATAGCGGAACCATGCCGGCGGCAACAGAATGAGGAAGCCGCTAACAACCGCAACGATGCGGTTCAGCTTTTCCGTGCGGAACGCCGTCTCATGGATGGTCTCGTGCAGCAGCGTGAACAGGAAGACGATCAGGATGCCGAGCGGCAGCATCAGAACGGGCCAGAACGGCACCTTGAGCAGGATGAGGATGGCAAGCAGCACGATCAGCCCGCCATGGGCGGCGAGCCGCAGCACGCCTGGCGCATCCTGTTTTTCGGTGAGGTCGCGCCGATCCTCGGTCGAGAGGGACGCGATGATCTGCCGGTGGTCAATCTCAGCCATGATCGAAGTCTAACGCTCGCCTGTCCTTAGGTAAACGAGCGGACCGTTCTGGCCTACCAGATGCCACGCCGTATCCCGGTCCATAGGTAGGACCAGATCGTCGGGTGAAACCAGATTCGCGAAGGCAGGCCAGGATCGAACGGTTCGATGCGACCGGCCAGCACCTTCTCGATCACCTCGATGCAGGCATCGCGTGAAATCGCGGCCTGGCGCAGCGGATAGGACGAGATGGTGTCGCCATGCTCCGGTTTGCCGCGGGTGTGGCGCAGCACCGCTCCGGTGTCGACGCCGGCGTCGACGAGATGCACGGTGGTGCCGAAGTTCTGCGCGTCGTTGTTCGCCAGCGCCCAATAGGCGCCGTTCATGCCGCGGTACTTCGGGTTGATGCCTGCGTGATAGTTGATGACCGGGCAGGGGATGGATGCCAGTGTCTCGCTGGTCAGCACCCGGCAGCCCGCGAGCAACACGACGCTCGGTCTGATATCGGCAATGGCTTCGACCGTCTGTGGCGCATTGGCGGAAGGCACCTGCACGATGTGCTGGTTCGGTGCCGGTTCGGTCTTCAAATTGTATTCAGCTACGATTTCCTCGACATGGCTGGCGCCGAAACGCTTGCCGAGGCGAACCAGCACCATGGTTCCCATCTGGCCGAGCACCGAGATCCAGCCCTGCCGGCGGGCACGGCGCTTAAGCAGCAGCCATTTCGAGATCGGCGTTTCCAGAATAACCGTCACCGGGCCAAAGCGATCGGCAATGGCATTGACGATCGCCCAGATGTGTCCGCCGCCCTCGGTAACAATGACGATGGGCGCGGTGCCCGCAACTTCGCTCATTCCTGAAAGTCCAACCGTTCGACGCGGAGTAGCGCCTTTCGAAGTCGTGCCGCGCCATCATTCTCGACGGCGCGGGTTAATCCTTTATGTCAGCTTATGTGCACAAACCGCAGGCCGTCAGCGTTTGAATTCGATGATGTCGAGCTTGGATTCGTAATAGGGCGCCGGAAACTCGATCCGCCAGGCATTGGCGCCGGTGCGGAAGGCATAGCCGGCCTGATCGGTCTTCGGTCCGGCGCCATAACGCTTGGGCTTTTCACCCGCGACGAAGCCGGAACCGAGATAGATCGAGCGTTTTTCGCCGTCGTCGTAGAAGCGGCCGCTGGTACGCTGCGAGCCTGTAGTTTTCTCTAGCATCCAGCCGGAGCCGTCGTCGCTGATACGGCACTTGAACCAGCCATAGATGACGAGCGGGCCAAGTCCTCCGGCCTTGATGGTGCGGCATTGCCACATGCCGGTGAGATCCTTGTTGGAGAAAGCGACCATCGGCCTGGCCAGGACTTCATCCAGTTCCTTCACCTCGGCGGGCTGGCCCGCCTTCGCTTCCGCCAGGGCAGCTTTTCGGGTTTCGCCATATTGGGCGAGCCGTGTCTTGTCGGCGGCAGTCATGATCTTCTGCACGGTGCCATCGGCATGGGCGGAGCCGGTCGCCAGGGTGGCGGCGACCGCAAACATGATGGCTCGCAAAGTCATGATTTCCCCCGGTATTTCGATCAAGCGCCCCGTTGCGCGACTTATAGCGCAAGCAGCGGCCAGAAAACCAGAGCGTGAGTGTTGCCGGTGTTAGGCCATTTTCTGACCTGGTCGCCTCGGTGGCGCGTTCAGCGGGTCGCCGCGGCAAGAATGGCCGGGGCAAGATCGCCATAGCCGGTGAAGCGGTATTCGTAGTCGAGGCCCAGATAGTCGGCCGCCCATTTCGCCTTTTTCTGGAGATCCTCGTCCTCAGTCTGCGCCAGATAGACGATCTTGGTATAGTTGCCGAACACCATGCTGATCAGTTCGGGATGCTTGTCCAGCTTGAGCGGCTCGATGACGAAGGCCTCGAACTGGCGGGTGATGAGGTCGGTCAGGTAGAACGCCGTGAATTCGGTGTCGACGATCTTGGCAAATGCGTCGTTGCCGCTGAAGAAAGCGTAGCAATGTGGGCCGCCGATGCGCTCGATGCCTTCCTCGGCGCAAATCTTGTCGAGCTCGCCGCGCGTGCCGCATTCAGCATAGCCGATGAAAATACGCCGGTAGCCCTCGTCGCGTGCCTTGCTGATCGCCTCGCGCATGGCCGGGGCGATCTTGTCGGGATAGACGTGCCAGATCGCCGGCAGGCAAATCAGGTCGACGTGATCGAGGTTGTTGGCCCTGCAAACGGCGAGCACTTCGCGGGCAATGGCACCGCAGGCGATGACGCGCACGCGCTGGGCAAGCGGCGCGGTTGCGCGAACTTCGCCATCCTTGGTGATGACGGCGTCGGCGATGGTTGTCGCATCGAGGTTCTGTCTTGCCGCCATGGCGGATCGCTCCAACATCGCCGGACACACTCGGCATCGCCGTGGAACAGGTTTATCCTTGTCGCGTTGATGTCTGTTGCATCGCTACAATGGAGACACCGTCCATGAAACTGTCACGCATCGTACCGCTCGCCGTCATCGCCGTGGCACTCGCGTTGTCCGGCTGCGCCAACACGGTCCGCGGCGTCGGCAAGGACGTCAAAAGCACGGCCCACGCTGTCAAGCAAACCCTGCAGTAGCCGACCCTGACAATCTGGTGACAAAAAGGCCGCGCTGCAAGGCGCGGCCTTTTCGTGATCAGGCGGAAGCGCGCAGATTGTGCTTGCGCTTCATGAAGTCCTTGGCGGTCTCGACCGCCACGGCCGCGTCGCGGCAATAGGCATCTGCCCCGACGGCCTTGCCGAATTCCTCGTTCAGCGGCGCGCCGCCGACCAGGACGACGTAGTCGTCGCGAATGCCCTTTTCCTTCATCGTGTCGATGACCACCTTCATGTAGGGCATGGTGGTGGTGAGCAGAGCCGACATGCCGATGATGTCGGGCTGGTGCTGCTCGATCGCCTCGAGATACTTCTCGACCGGATTGTTGATGCCGAGGTCGATGACGTCGAAGCCGGCACCTTCCATCATCATGCCGACAAGGTTCTTGCCGATGTCGTGGATATCGCCCTTGACGGTACCGATGACCAGCTTGCCCTGCTTCGGCGCGCCGGTGGCGGCGAGCAGCGGGCGCAGGATATGCATGCCGGCCTTCATAGCGTTGGCCGACAAAAGCACTTCCGGCACGAACAGGATGCCATCGCGGAAATCCTCGCCGACGATGCGCATGCCTTCGACCAGCGCTTCGGTAAGCACCGCGTAAGGTGCCCAACCGCGCTCCAGAAGGATGTTGGTGCCTTCCTCGATTTCCTCCTTCAGACCGTCATAGAGGTCGTCGTGCATCTGCTGCACAAGTTCCTCATCGGAGAGCTCGGAAAGGATGATCTCGTCGTCGGACATTGCTGATCCATCTCCCTGCGGCCGCGCGACTGTGTCGCAAGGCATCAAACGTCGCGTCAATACCTACCCTGCGACGACGCGCATCCATAGCTGATTTGCGACTTTCCGCAAAAGGAAAGCGACCGGGAATCTGTTGTTCTTCTTGTCGATTTTGCGACAGGCGTTGGCGCTCTCTGGCCGTTTCCGATAGGGTGCATGGCTACGATCCGGAGAGGGACCGCCGGACGGTCGAAGGATTCAAGGAAGAACCATTATGAGCGAGAACGCGGCGGTCGATCAGGAAGCGGCGGGCGGCAGGCGAGGGCGCGGTGCCAGTGGTGGCGCGGCTGCGCGGCGTGCGGCGCGCAGCGGCGGCGGACCGGGCACGCAGCTCACCTATATCCGGCGCAAGATCAAGGTTTACGAAGTGCTGGACGAGGAAGGCCTGGCGCTCATCGAGAAGAACGCCGACACGGTGCTTGAAGAGACCGGCATCGAATTCCGCGACGATGCCGAGGCGTTGGCGCTGTGGAAAGAGGCCGGGGCCGACGTCAAGGGCGAACGCGTGCGCTTCCCGCGTGGCCTGTGCCGCTCCCTGCTCAAGACCGCGCCGAGCCAGTATATCCAGCACGCGCGCAACAGCGAGCGCTCGGTGCAGATCGGCGGCAACGCCACGGTGTTCGCGCCGGTCTATGGCCCGCCCTTCGTGCGCGACCTCGACGGCAATCGCCGCTATGCGACGATCGAGGATTTCCGCAATTTCGTGAAGCTTGCCTATATGGCGCCGTCCATCCACCACTCGGGTGGCACGGTTTGCGAGCCGGTCGACGTGCCGGTGAACAAGCGCCATCTCGACATGATCTATAGCCACATCAAATATTCGGACAAGCCGTTCATGGGTTCGGTGACGGCGCCGGAACGCGCCGAGGATACGGTGGCGATGGCGAAAATCGTGTTCGGCGACGATTTCGTCGACCAGAACACAGTGCTGACCAGCCTGATCAACGCCAATTCGCCGATGGTGTTCGACGAGACCATGCTCGGCGCGCTGAAGGTTTACGCCCGCAACAACCAGGCCTGCATCGTCACGCCGTTCATCCTGGCCGGTGCGATGAGCCCGGTGACGGTTGCCGGCACGCTGACGCAGGTTCTGGCCGAGGTGCTGGCCGGTGCTTCTTTCACGCAGCTTATCCGGCCGGGTGCGCCGGTGCTGTTCGGCACCTTTGCTTCGTCCATCTCCATGCAGTCGGGTGCGCCGACTTTCGGCACGCCGGAACCGTCACTGGTCTCCTACGGCGCGGCGCAGCTGGCACGCCGGCTCGGGCTGCCGTTCCGTACCGGCGGTTCGCTCTGCGCCTCGAAAGTGCCCGACGCGCAGGCCGCCTACGAGAGTGCCAACACGCTGAACTCCACGCTTCTTGCCGGCACCAATTTCGTCCTCCATTCGGCAGGCTGGCTCGAGGGCGGCCTCGCCTCCTGCTATGAAAAGTTCATGATGGACATCGACCAGCTCGGCATGAGCCAAAAGTTCGCCGAGGGCGTCGATCTCTCCGAAAACGGCCAGGCGATGGATGCCATTCGCCAGGTCGGCCCGGGCAGCCATTTCCTCGGCTGCGATCACACCCAGGCCAATTTCCAGACGGCTTTCTACCGCTCGTCCATCGCCGACAACAATTCCTACGAGCAGTGGCTGGCCGAAGGTCAGAAGACCGCGCCGCAGCGGGCCAACGAGCTCGCCCGCCGCTGGCTGGAAAGCTACGAGGCGCCGCATCTTGATGAGGGCCTCGACGAGGCATTGCAGGCCTTCATCGCCAAGAAGAAGGAGTCGATGCCCGACGCCTTCACGTGAAAGGAGCCCGATTCAGGCGGGGCTAAAGTCGCCAACATCATTCACAAGGAAGTCTGGCGCAGCGCTTTCAAGCAGCCAGGCGAGGGATGATGCTGGGCAGCAAGCCGGATCGGAGCGCGGAGATATTGGTGTGAGCAGCCATCGTGCCCCACCGGCTTCTTCAGCCGATGACCTGAAGTCGCGGAATATCGCAACCCAACTCGCCGCGCACGGTCTCATCCTGCGCGGCGGTTTTGTTTTCGGCGTTGACGACGAGGCGCCAATCGGCCCCACCGGCGCCCCTGCAAAATCCGTCTTTCTGGTCGGTCAGGCGGGAGCAGCACCCTGGCCGCATTTCCTGGAGTGGCGGCAGCGGCAACCGCGGCGGCTCGACAACCCGCTCGACACGTGGTCGCGGGGCGTCATTGACGGTGTCGCGGCAAGTTTCGGCGCGCGAGCCGTCTATCCATCCGAAAAGCCCTACATGCCGTTCCAGCAATGGGCGATGCGGGCGGAGGGGTTGAAGCCGTCGCCGCTCGGCATCCTCATGCATCCTGAATATGGCCTGTGGCATGCCTACCGCGGCGCGCTGCTGTTCGCCGATGAGGTTTTGATTCAAACACCTGAGAAGCCGATTCATCTTTGCAGCCTATGTGTCGGAAAACCTTGCCTGAAATCCTGTCCCGTCGATGCCTATTCGGCGGATGGTTTTGCCTATGACGCCTGTCTTGCGCATGTGCATGGGGCCGTAGGCGAACCTTGCCGGAGCGGCGGGTGTCTGGATCGCAACGCTTGTCCTTTTGGGGTCGCGTATCGTTACCCTCCGGAGGTGCAAGCCTTTCATATGGCGAGCTTTGCCGGATTGGCCTGAACGCCGGCGATTGTCGGAATGGGCGAGGCCGCGCCTGTTCGCATGTAACGGACCGGCTCAACCGCGTGATCTGGCCCAATCGTTCCACCATAGTCGGCAGCCTTGCGCGATTGACCAGACGCAATGATGGGCCTACTCATCAAGTCATCTGATGACTTGATGAGTGTATCCATGCAACCGGCGACCCGAACCAATCTCACGGACTCAGCGACGGAAAACCTGCGCGCCGAAATCGTCGGCGGCCGCTGGCCAGTGGGGGATCGCATCCCCAACGAGGCTGCCTTATCGGAACAGCTTTCGGTCAGCCGCGGAACCGTGCGGGAGGCGGTCCGGGCCCTGGTCTCGCAAGGCCTTCTCGACACCCGGCAGGGATCGGGCACCTATGTGCGCTCGGCCATCGATCCGGCCGGACCGCTGTTGCGGGTCCGGCATGCCTGCCTGCGCGACCAGTGGGAGGCGCGCACGGCGCTCGACATCGAGGCGGCGCGGCTGGCGGCATTGCGCCATGCGCCCGCCGATATCGCGCGGCTTCGGCAACTGCTCGAACAGCGTGGCGACAGCGCGGATGGGGGCCAGGAAAGCTTCGTCTGCCGCGACCTCGCTTTCCACAAGGCGATCGTGGCGATGTCAGGCAACCGGGCGCTGGTGGAACTCTATGATTTCTTCACTGCCGCCATCGCCGAAACCATCCAGGCCACCTTGGGCGACGATCTTCCGGAACCCGATGCATCGGCGCATGCGCTGGTGATCGAGGCCATCGCCTCCGGCGACCCCGATCGCGCGGGTGCGACGGTGCGCGCCTTCATGGCACCGGTGCTTCTCCAGCTCGACCGGATGCTTGCGCAATGAACCAGACTTTTCGCCAATCCGGCAAGAAGGCCGGGGTTTCCGCGACGGACGGTATCGACGATCAATTCGTCGACGCCGAGGTCGACAGCCTGCCGCCGCCGCAACCGCCGGTTCTTGCAAGCCGTGGCGCCCGCATCCTGCTCGGCGCCAGCCTGGTGCTGATCGCCTTCAACCTGCGCCCGCTGTTTTCCAGCCTTTCGGTGCTTCTGCCCGAGGTGATGCAGGCAACCGGCCTGTCCAGCACCGGCGCCTCACTTTTGACGACGTTGCCGGTGGTCTGTCTCGGCGTCTTCGCGCCTTTCGCGCCGAAGCTGGCACAGCGCAACGGCGCCGAACGCGTTTTGCTCGGGGTTCTGGTGCTGGTCACCCTCGGCACGGCGCTGCGTGGCTTCGGATCGGTGCCGCTGCTGTTTGCCGCCACGTTCATCACCGGGGCCGCCATCGCCATAGGCAATGTGCTTTTGCCGGGACTGGTGAAGCGCGACTTTCCCGACAACATGGCATTGATGACCGGCCTCTATACGATGGCGCTGTGCGCGGGGGCTGCCGCGGCGTCGGGCCTGACGCTGCCGGTCGAACATTACGTCACCGGCTCCTGGGCTGGTGCGCTCGCCGCCTGGGCGGTGCCGGCGCTGGCCGTGTTGCTGCTCTGGCTGCCGCAGGCTCTGACTAGCCGCAGTAAGGCCAGCCACAGCGGGTTTCGCGTCACCGGCCTGTGGCGCGATCGGCTGGCCTGGCAGGTCACGCTGTTCATGGGCCTGCAGTCGGCGCTGGCCTACAGCATCTTCGGCTGGCTGGCGCCGATCCTGCGCGAACGCGGCTTCGACGCCACCGCCGCTGGCGCCATCGTCTCGGTCTCGGTGATGGCGCAGGTCGTCACCTGTCTTGCGGTGCCGCCGATCGCCGTGCGCTGCCGCAACCAGAGCGCGGTCAATGTCGTACTGGTCACCATCGCGGTCGCGGCATTGCTCGGCATCCTGTTTGCGCCAACCTCGATGGTGTTGCCGCTTGCTGTCCTGCAGGGCATCGGCCAGGGTGGGCTGATCGCGGCGGCGATGACGGTGATCGTGTTGCGTTCGCCCGATCCGCATGTGGCGGCGCATCTGTCCGGCATGGCACAGGGTGTCGGTTATGTGCTGGCGGCGATCGGGCCATTGCTGGTGGGATTGATCCATGGCTGGGCCGGCAGCTTCGCCGCCGCGGCCATCCTGTTCGTGGCGCTTGGTCTCGGCGTCGCCGTCATGGGGTTCGGCGCGGGCAGGGCGTCGCTGGTCGGCGCCCGCACGATACGCATTGAGGATCGAGGCTAGCGCGGCGCTTGCCCTGCGCTGCGTGGCCTCTATCTATCGCGGCTGAGCAACCCGCTAGGAGACGTATGGTGAGTTCGGTCGACAGACGCGACATCGATATCAAGACGGCGGACGGCATCGCCAAAGCGGCGCTGTTCGGTGCCGGTGGTGGGGCGAAGGCCGGCGTCATCCTCTACATGGACGCCTTCGGCCCGCGACCCGCGCTGTATTCGATGGCCGAGCGCCTAGCCGGTCACGGTTATGCGGTGCAGGTGCCGGACCTGCTCTATCGCAATGCGCCCTATGGACCGTTCGACGCCAAGACGGCCTTTGTCGAGGAGAAGAGCAAGGCCGTGCTGATGGCGATGATCGGCGGCTTGACGCAGGAGATGACGGTTCGCGACAGCGGCGCCTTCATTTCGGCGCTGGAGGCTACGGGCATAAAGGGACCGATCGGCGTCGTAGGTTACTGCATGGGCGGCGGGCGCGCCCTCAATGCCGCAGCCGCCTATCCCGACAAGATCGCCGCCGCCGCCAGTTTCCACGGCGGCCGGCTGGGCACGGATGCGCCGGACAGCCCGGCAACGAATGCTGGCAAGATCAAGGCTCGGGTTTATGTCGGCTCGGCCGGCGTCGACGGCAGTTTCCCGCCGGAGCAGTCGGCTCGGCTGGCGCAGGCGCTGCGCGAGGCACAAGTCGACCACATCATCGAGAACTATGTCGGCATGCAGCATGGCTGGTGCGTATCCGATCACAGCGTCTTCGATGTTACCGGTAGCGAACGACACTGGAAGCGGCTCGTCGCCTTTTTTGGTGAAACACTGGGCTAGTCCAGACTTTGCCAATTCCGCCGCGGTTGGCTATCAGGCCGGCGGTGCGCCCAAATTGTCGGGCGGCCAGTTCTCAGTTGCGGAACCCCCCAAATGCATTCTTTCGATGTCATCGTGATCGGCGCGGGTGCAGCCGGCATGATGTGCGCAGCCGAGGCGGGCAAGCGCGGCCGCTCCGTGCTGATCATCGATCATGCCTCGGTGCCTGGCGAGAAGATCCGCATCTCCGGCGGCGGACGTTGCAACTTCACCAACATCCACGCCAGTCCGAAGAGCTTCCTGTCGCAGAATCCGCATTTCTGCATCTCGCCGCTCAGCCGCTACACCCAGAAGAATTTCATCGGGCTCGTCGAGCGCTACGGCATCGCCTATCACGAAAAGACGCTTGGCCAGCTGTTCTGCGACGGTTCGGCGCGCCAGATCATCGACATGCTTGTCACCGAAATGCGGGACGGCGGCGTCGAGATGCGGTTTGCTACCTCGGTCGAGAGCGTGGTGCCTGCGGATGATGGTTTCGAACTGAAGCTCAACAGCGGCAAGACGCGCTGCAAGTCGCTGGTGATCGCTTGCGGCGGCAAGTCGATCCCCAAAATGGGCGCTACCGGCTTCGGCTATGAGCTCGCCGAGCAGTTCGATCTCCCCATCGTCGAGACGCGCCCGGCGCTGGTGCCGCTCACCTTCGACGCAAACACGCTGGCAAAGCTAGCGCCACTGTCGGGGGTTGCCGTCGACGCCGAGGTTTCCTGTGGCAAGACGCGCTTTGGCGAGGCGATGCTGTTCACCCATCGCGGCATCAGCGGCCCATCCATCCTGCAAATCTCCTCCTACTGGCGCGAGGGCGACGAGATCTCTATCTCGATGCTGCCGGGCGCCGATGTTGCAGCCATCCTGCGCGACGCCAAGCGGATGAATGGCCGCCAGGCGGTGCAGACCGTGCTTGGCGCGCATTTGCCCAAGAAGCTGGCGCAGACAATCGCTGAGCGGCTCGGCTTCAACGGCAATCTGGCCGATCTCAACGATGCTCACCTGAAAGCGGTCGATGCCGCGGTGAACCAGTGGCGTATCAAGCCAGCGGGTTCCGAGGGCTATCGCACGGCCGAGGTAACGCTTGGCGGCGTCGACACCAAGGCGCTCGACCAGAAGACCATGCAGGCGAAGTCGGTGCCCGGGCTCTATTTCATCGGCGAGGTCGTCGACGTCACCGGCTGGCTCGGCGGCTACAATTTCCAGTGGGCGTGGTCATCAGGCTGGGTCGCCGGGCAGGCGGTGTGAAAATTTTCTTTTGACGACCCCAAGGATTGACCCGAACGCAACGTCCAACCGACAAATGACGGCGATGATGCTGGACGACGAGGCATCCGACACCGAGCTGATCGGGCGGGCCAGACAGGGAGACAGGGGAGCGTTCGGCCTGCTGGTCGAGCGGCACTATGACTTTGTCTATCGAGTCGCCTATCGCTGGTGTGGACGCCGCGCCGATGCCGAGGACATCGCCCAGGATGTCTGCGTGCGGCTCGGCCGCGCGATCCGCGATTATCGCGGTGGCGCGGCCTTCACTTCCTGGCTTTACGCGGTGACGCTGAACGCCGCCCGCGATCTTGCCCGCAAGAGTGCTCGAGAAAGCGCCAAGACCGAAGCCTATGGCAGCCACGCGCTGATCTTCGGACAGGCGCAGGCGGCGGAGGCGGGCGATCCGACGGAAGCGCTATGGGCGGCAGTGCGGCAATTGCCGGACAAGCAGCGGGAGGCCGTGCTGCTGGTCTATGGCGAAGGGCTCGCCCATGCGGCGGCGGCCGAGGCGATGGCGATCTCGGAGGCAACGGTTTCCTGGCACATCCATGAAGCGAAGAAACGGCTGAAGGTTCTCGTGAACTCAGCCGGGGAAGTGTGACCATGGTCGACGATGACGAACTGAAAAAGTTGCGCGGCGCGCCGCTGCCTGCACACGGCGCTGAGGCGCGGGCGCAGGCGCTCGCCGCCGCGATGGCGGCTTTCGACGAAAAAATCGAAACCGCCCCCCAAGGAATGGCGGCGCGGCCGCGTCTCACCTCCCGAGCACTCACGCTCTGGAGAGAGATCATGCAGAAGAAGCTCATCGCCACGCCGGCCATTGCCGGTCTCGTCGCGCTGCCGATCGCCGGTTACACGGCTTTCCACCTGATGCAGGAACAGCGCGGCGCTCCTGAAGCCGGCATTCCGGTGACCGAGACATTGGCCGACAAGCCAGTTGCGACCAAACAGGATGCCGCAGCCGTGGCGCAAAGCCAGGCGCAGCCTGCGGACGAGGCCAGCCCGGCACAGCCGGCAATCGCGCCTGCCGCACCGGCGCCAAAGCCCGAATTCTCTGCGGCGGACGGTCGTTTGACGGCGGCTCCGCGCAGCGGGCTGATCAGGATGAAGCATGCCGAGGCGAAACCGGCCGCGCCGGCGCAGGCCCCAATGATGGAAAGCGAAAGCGCTGATGCGGTGGCGCGAAATTCGGCCAACACGACGCTGACGGCGGAGCCGCTGGCAGCACCGATGCCAGCACCGATGCCGGGCGATGTCATGGCGCCTAGCCAGGAAAACCGCGATCGCATCCAGGACTTCAAGACCAACCCGGTGCGCTCGGCGAAGGAAGACTCTGTCTCGACCTTCTCCATCGATGTCGACACGGCGTCCTATTCCTATGTGCGCCGGTCGCTGAAGGAAGGGCTGCTACCGCAGGCTGACACCGTCCGCGTCGAGGAGATGGTCAATTACTTCCCTTATGACTGGAAGGGGCCTACCGAGGCCAAGACGCCGTTCAACACGACGGTTAGCGTCATGCCGGCGCCATGGAATGCACAGCACAAGCTGATGCATGTCGCCATCAAGGGCTACGATATGCAGCCGGCGGTGCAGCCGAAGGCCAATCTGGTCTTTCTCATCGATGTGTCGGGATCGATGGACGAACCCGACAAGCTGCCGCTGCTAAAATCGGCCTTCCGGCTGCTGGTCAACAAACTCAAGGCCGATGACACCGTCTCCATCGTCACCTATGCCGGCGATGTCGGCACGGTGCTGGAACCAACCAAGGCGGCCGAGAGGGATAAGATACTCAGGGCTATCGACACGCTGACGCCGGGCGGTTCGACCGCTGGCGAGGCCGGCATCCGCGAAGCCTACAGGCTGGCGCAGAAATCGTTCGTCAAGGGCGGCGTCAACCGGGTCATGCTCGCCACCGACGGCGACTTCAATGTCGGCCAGAGCGACGACGATGATCTCAAGCGCCTGATCGAGAAGGAACGCGGGACCGGAGTATTCCTGTCCGTGTTCGGTTTCGGCAGTGGCAATCTCAACGATCAGATGATGCAGACCATCGCCCAGAACGGCAACGGCACCGCCGCCTATATCGACACGCTGGCCGAAGCAGAGAAGGTGCTGGTTCAGGAGGCGACCTCGACGCTGTTTCCGATCGCCAAGGACGTGAAGATCCAGGTCGAGTTCAATCCGGACAAAGTCTCGGAGTACCGGCTGATCGGCTACGAGACGCGCGCCTTGAACCGTGAGGATTTCAACAATGATCGCGTCGATGCCGGCGAGATCGGCTCCGGCCATTCGGTGACAGCGATCTACGAACTGACGCCGAAGGGCGCGCCACAGCAGGTCGACGATCTGCGCTATGGCGAGGCGGCGACGAGCAATGGCGGCGTCGCCAATGCCGACGAATATGCTTTCGTCAAAATCCGCTACAAGCTGCCGGAGGAGGATACGTCGAAGCTCATCACCACGCCGGTGACCGGCACCAACGAAGTCGCCTCCTTTGATGCGGCCAGTACCGACCAGCGCTTTTCCGTGGCTGTGGCTGCTTTCGGCCAGAAGCTGCGCGACGAGGATGCGACGGCGACGTTCGGCTACGACCGTATCCAGGAGATCGCGAACGCCGCGCGTGGCGCCGATCCGTTCGGCTACCGTGCTGAATTCCTGTCGCTGGTGCGGTTGGCGGCGGCGATGAAGTGACCGGCTGTCCTCTCCCCGTCATGGCGGGGAGAGGACCTTACCCAACTGAGATTTTCCCGGGAGATGCTGCGTCCACAACGCCGCGCGGCGACGGGCGGTTTTGGTCGTTTGCCCCGGTTTTTCCGACGATCGTTAAAAAGCAATCCAGTTTCGACACTGCACTGCAACATGACCAGGGGTAATGGTCGTGGCAGGGACGGTCATCAAGGGTTCGGACGTGCGCATAGACGGAAATATGAATTGGGTTCAGACGACAAGAACGCAGGCCACCGAGCCGACGGGAACATCACAATCGACTAGCAGCATGAGCAGGGATGTCGAGACGGCGCGCAAAACGGCGCTGTCCGCGCTCACCAATGAACGTTTCCGTGCAGCCCTTGAACAGCTCAGCGATCCGCGCGCATCGGAAAAAATAGCGCTGATGCGCAGCGATGGGCCGTCGGCCGATCTCGGCACGGCGCAAGCACGCTACGCCGACAACAACAACTAGGAAAAGCGCTTCCGCTCGGGTCAGGGGCGCGTGCGACGGCGTTCGCGGCGGCCTTCGGCGGTTTCCGCGGTGTTCGGCGTCGCTGCCTTGTTGCGCAGCGGGCCGATGCGTTCGACGATCGTCTCGAGCGTCGGGCGCTGTGCCTTCTTGTGTACGTCGAGCGCCTTGCGCATGGCGGCCAGATGCAGGAACGACGTGCCACAGCAGCCGCCAACAATGCTGGCGCCGCCATCGATGGCCAGGCGCACGTAGTCGGCCATCAATTCCGGCGTTCCGGAATAGTGGATCTCGGTGCCGCGGAATTCCGGGATGCCGCAATTGCCCTTGACGATGACGGTCGCTTCCGGCTTTGCCTCGGTCATGTCAAGCAGCGAAGCCAGGATGTCGGAAGCACCGACGCCGCAATTGGCACCAACGCCGAGCGGAGCTTCGGCGAGACCGTCGGCGACGGCGTGGATGTCCTTCGGCAGCAGGCCCATCATGGTGCGGCCGGCGGTGTCGAAGGAACCGGTATAGGTATAGGGCAGGCCGACACGGATGGCGGCCTCGGCGGCGGCTCGGATCTCGTCCGGAGCCGACATGGTCTCGATCCAGGCGACTTCGGCGCCACCGGCCTTCAGGCCCTCGATCTGCTCGGCAAAGGCGTCGACGGCTTCCTCATAGCTCAGTGCGCCGAGCGGGATCAGCAGTTCGCCGGTCGGGCCGACCGAGCCGGCGACGATGACGCGGCGGCCGACCTTGTCGGCGACGGCACGGGCGATCTCGGCGGCGCGCTTGTTGAGTTCGAAAACGCGGTCCTGGGCATGATGCAGCTTCAGCCGATGACGCGTGCCGCCGAAGGAATTGGTGAGGATGATGTCGGCGCCGGCATCGACGAACCCCTGATGCAGCCTGGTGATGGTTTCCGGCGCGGTCTCGTTGAGGATTTCCGGCGCCTCGCCGGCCGGCAGGCCCATGGCGAACAGATTGGTGCCGGTGGCGCCGTCGGCCAGAAGCACACCCTTTTCCGCGATCAGGGCTTCGATCGGATTTGTGCTCGTCATGGCGCGCGCTTTCAACGTGGATTCAGGTAAAATGGATTTCAAATAAGGATATAAAGAAGTCTTTATGTGAAGTCAATCGAAGGCGCGGCCGGCGGCACGTCTTCGACGACGGTGCTTCCGGTCAGGCGGGCAGCACCTCGACCTCGATTTCGGTGCAGGCATCGCCATTGGTCGGGTGATGGTCGACCGAGCATGCGGTGACGACGATAAGCAAGTCGCGCTCGGCGCGCAGCGTCACCGAGCCGCCGGGCGGGTTGATCGAGGCGTCGACCAGCAGCACGCCGTCCACCGTCGGCAGCGAATTCTGGAAAAAATCCACAGGGTCCGGCGTGAAGGGTAGCGAAATGCCTTCGCCGGCGAGCGCCTTGTGCAGGTTGTCCTGGCAACTCGGATGGTGATCGTGGAAGCCGGCGCGCCGGTAGAGCGCTGCGTTGCAGGCGGGGAAGAGCATGTCGTGCGGGCCTGGCGAATCGTTGGCCATCAGCGTCAGCAGCGGCTCGCCGGTGGTGCCGTAGAAATGCTCGCCGATTGCCGGAAACAGCCGCTCGGTGATGTCTCGCGTGTTCGAGGTGCTCAGCCAGTCGAGTTCGTCGCCGGTGACGAAGGCCCACAGGTCGGCGACCTGTTGTCCCTTGGGATCGACGATGCGGATCTGTTCGCCCTTGGCGACGCGCAGGGCACGGCCGGACTGCGGCGGAACGACGATGTGGCGGGCACTTGGCAAGGATGGCTCCTGTGTTGATCGACCGCCTGAGGTAGCAGTCAGCCGCGCGAAACGGCAAGCGGCAAGTCGGCCAGCCGCTGCGCGAAGGCTGCCGCCTCATGCGCGTTGATCTCGGCTGCGCGGATCAGATTGTCGAAATGGCCGGTCAGCGTGCGGATCGGCTGGGTGGCGTTGAGCACGATGTACATGTCGCCGACATAGATCGCGGCCCGGTACGGTCCGAAGATCGTATAGGGGATCGAATAACGCATGCGCCCGTCATAGAGATAGAGGCGAAAGGTCGGGTAGAGGTCGTCGAGCAGGGCGGCCATGTGCAAGAGCTGCTCGCGGCGTTCTTCCGGCGGGAAGGCGTCCCACACGCCCAATCCGCGCGCGAAGATTTCAAGCGTGTGGCGCGGCATGCAGACTTCCATGTCAGTTTCGGGGCGCCGGCTGTAGTCGATGCGGTATTGGGTTTCGCCGGCCTGTGCCTGTCGGCTCTTGTTGGAAATGCCGGCCTCATAGTCGACCAGCGCCTCGGTGCGCAAAAGGTCAGGAATGCCGGCCGGCACGTAGCGGATCTTGGTTCCCGCAGCCTCGGCGTGCCATTTGGCGATCAGCGTGCGTTCGAAGCCTCCTGATGCTTCCTCGATCTCCAGGCTTTCGCGGATTTCGCCCGTCACGCCCTCGTCTTGGGAGAGGCCGAGCAGCCAGTCGAGCGACACCTTGAACTCGGCGGCGATGTTGAGCAGCGTTTCGGCGCGCGGCAGGCGGGTTGAGGCGCCCGACAGCAGTTGCGACAGCGCCGAACGGTCGATGCCCACGGCTGAAGCGAAGGCTGACTGGTTGAGGTCGGAGCGTGTCAAGAGCAATTTCAACCGCTCGCGGAACACGGTCGAGAGGTCGCGCTTGTCCATCGAGGTTGTTCTCCGCCAGGTAGCATAATGTTTTACGCTAGAGCGTATTACCGCGCCGCAACGTGTATTTGAATCTCACCGCTTGTTCACTAAATATAACACTTGATGGCAAAGGTGCGCAATCTCAACATTTTGTGCGCTTTGTCGCGTTGTGACAGCGTGTGACTGCTGACACAATGCTGTCAGGAATCGGGAGCGGTTCCGACACCTGGACGGGGCAGTGGTCGATAGCATGGCGAAGAAGCGTAACAAGGTTAGCAGTCAACCGGCGGTCGAATGGCCGACCGTCTTTCTCGCCGCCGGCTGTTACGGCACCTGGCTCGCCGCAGGGTTTCTCATCTGGCCGTCTTATCCGCTCGTCGCGCTTGCCGTGCTGACGCTGATCGTGGCGTTGCAGTCCTCGCTGATCCACGAGGTCCTGCACGGCCATCCGACACGCAATGCGTTGGTCAACGAGGCCTTTGTCTTCGCGCCGATCGGCCTGGTCTGGCCGTTCCGACGCTTCAAGACGCTGCATCTGCGCCACCATTGCGACGAACGCCTGACCGACCCACTCGACGACCCGGAAAGCTACTACAAGGCGCTCTGGCATCATCACGACATGCCGGCGGCGATGCAGTTCCTGCTCAAAATCAACAACACGATGGTCGGCCGTTTCATCCTCGGCCCCTGGCTTTCGGTGATCGGTTTCTTCATTGACGATGCCAAGCAGATGCTGGCCGGAGACAAGACGATCCAAAAGGCCTGGTTGCTGCACGCGGTCGGGCTCGCCATCGTTGTGCCGGTGATCCAGTTCGGCTTCGGCATGCCGCTGTGGCTCTACATTCTGGTGCCGATGTGGTTCGGCCAGTCGCTGATTTCGATCCGGACTTTCGCCGAGCATCAGTGGTCGGTGCGTCCGGAAGGCCGCACGGTGATCGTCGAGCGCTCGCCGCTATCCTTACTGTTCCTGAACAACAATCTGCACTTCGTGCATCACAAGAAGCCGACGGTTGCCTGGTACAAGTTGCCGAAGCTGTTCCGCGACGACCGCGAAAAATGGCTGAAGGCCAACAATGGCTATGCCTATCCGAACTATTTCGCGTTGCTGAAAGCCTATGCCTTCAAAGCCAAGGAGCCGATCGTGCATCCGGCGCTGCGGCGAGTGCCGGAAAAGGGCAGGGCGTTCACGCCGCGAGTCAGGGCGCATAATGTCAATGGTCTCGGCACCGCGCCGGTGCCGGCCGAGCCGCCCAAGGAGTGAGGCGCGTTCGCTCCTTGGGGTGATCGCATTCTTCCCGCCGCTTGAAACCCGCCACCAGCAACGATCATATCAGGTCCATGAGCAAATTCATTGCGGCGCTGCCGATGTATGACTGGCCCGAGATGCGCGCCGAGGTCGACGCGCAATGGGCGACGATCCGGGACGCCTTGCGGCATGCCGGTATCGATGCGCCGGAAAGGATCGTGCGGCGCAATGCCGATCTGCCGGCGGTTGCCGGCGGCCTGCGCGACGCTTCCGGTAAGGTCGTGATGCCCGATCCGGTGACACTGCCGCCGGACGAGCTCGATTTCCACGCGGTGTGGCTGCATCCGGCACTGCTTTTCGCGCAGACTTGCTGGGGGCCGATGGAGCTCGGACTGGAGCGCCACGTGCAGGTGATCGGCCAGCCGAGCTATGACGGTATGGAAGGCGGCCGGGGCGGCCTCTATTCCAGCGCCATCGTCATGCGGCAACCGGCGCAACACGTTGCCGCGCCCACCAATGGCAAGGCGGTGATGCCGCTGGAGCTTCTTCGCGGCAAGCGCTTCGCCTTCAACAGCCTGGATTCGATGTCCGGCATCATCGCCATCACACGCGACCTGCAGGCGGCCGGCGAAGGCCTCGACATCTTTTCCGAGCGCATCGAAAGCGGCGGCCATCGCAACTCCATCGTGGAGGTGGCCGAGGGGCGAGCCGATGTCGCGACGATCGACTCCCGCAGTTGGGCCCAGGCGCAGCGTTTCGAGCCGCGGGCGAAGGACGTCGCTGTCGTCGGCTGGACAGCGCAGCGCAAGGGCTTGCCTTACATCACGGCGCGCAGTGCAACGTCGGCCCTGCTGGCAAAACTGCGCGAGGCGGTCTCCCCAGCCAGCAAGGCGGAACTGATCGCCGGCCAAGATCGTCTGGAAAACCAGGCGCCAGGCGCCTGGTGAGCCTTTTCAGACGCAGCGTTCGACTATTTCGCGGGCACGCCCTTCTGCCATTCCGCCCAGTCGGTGATGACGGTGTCGGCGAATTTGGAGCCCACCCGGTACGCATTGGCGGTTGCCGGGCCGAAGCCGCCCGAGTTGGCGCTGAGCGATTCAACCGCCGTCTTGCCTTCCGGTTCACGGTCGAAGTTGGAGGCCGTGCGCAAGAGTGCAATGCGGTCGAACTGCAGGAGACCGGCGTCGGCGCCGCGTTGAAGGGCCGTCAGAGAGGCGTTGTCTTCCATCTGCGTGGTGCAATAGTTGCCGGCGCCGTCGGTCAGCAGGGATACCCATTTGCCCATGCTTTCCGCCGTCTTGGTGCCATGCCAATAGGTATCGGTCGACAGCGTGTCGCAGATGCTTACGGTGGGGGCGGCATTGCCGGGAGCCGTCTTGTAAACGGCGCGATAGGCCTTGGCTTCATCGCTGTCGGCAAGCTCCACCTTGCTGGTCAGGGCGAGCGCCTTGTCGGCCAACTTTTCGTTCAGTTTGTACACCTCGGTGCCCGAACCCCATTTGGGCTTCTCGCCCGGCTTCTTAGCACCAAGCGCGACGACGCCATCCGGCCAGTCGACCGGAATCTGGCGTGGATCGATTTCGTGGCGCAGCCCTGCGTCGACCGCGAAACGTGCCCAGTGCGCGGAACCCAGCGTGCCATCGCTCGGATCAACCCCGGCTATGCCGGCAATCAGGATATAGCTCTGCTTGAGGTCGAAAAGGCCGCTGTAAACAAGCGCGGAGACCGAGCTGGCAGCGTTGGCGTAGCCCATGGCGGTCGTCATCACGCACAGGCCGGCAGCATCGCAAGCGACCTCCGGGTACTCCTTCGACAGGCCGGGGACCTTCACCTTGGTGTCGAGCTTGCGTCCTTCCAGCCAGGGTTTCGCTTCGCCGCCGAACATGGTGATGACGAGGACTTTCGGCGCGATCGGCTGCTCGGCATGGGCTGCGGGCACGGTTGAAACGAGAGTGGCGGCGAGCGCGGCGAGGCCGAAGCGGGAGGATGAGGACATGAGGTTTGTTCCGGTATGGGGCGGTTGTGCCGCCACTATCTCCGCCGGCATGGAGGTGAGCCATGCCGCGATTGGGACTTTCCACACCAAAATGGCAGGCCAGGAAGCACTTAGCCAGCAAGCAGCCTTTCGTCGAGCGGATAGGCGGAGAGCTGCCGGTTGCCGGTTTCGGTGATCAGCACCTGTTCCTCGATCTTGACGCCCTCGTGGCCGCCGAGCCGGCCAATGTAGCTCTCCACGCAGAGCACCATGCCAGGCTGCAAGACGCCGTCCGGCGTGTCGGCGATCCAGTCGGCTGCATGCGGCAAGGTCGGGTATTCGTCGGCGAGGCCGACGCCATGATAAAGCACGCCGTAGCGCGCGGGGAAGCAATCGTCCGGCGGGTTCTTCGAGCGCTCGGCCAGTTCGCGGAAGCCGGTGCCAGGCTGCATCAGCTCGGTGTTGTGGGCGATCTGCTCGGCGGCGATGCGGTAAAGGTCGTGCTGCTCGTTGCCGGGGCGACCGTCGCCGGCAAGCCAGGTGCGCGAAAGGTCGGCGCAGAAACCGTAGGGGCCGATCAGGTCGGTGTCGAAGGCGACGAGGTCGCCGGCCTCGATCTTTCGCGACGAGCACTCCTGGAACCAGGGATTGGTGCGCGGACCGGAGGATAGGAGCCGGGTTTCAATCCACTCGCCGCCGCGCGCGATGTTGCCGCGGTGCAGTTCGGCCCACAGTTCGTTTTCTGAAATGCCGGGCTTCAGCGCCGCTTCCATTTCCCCCATCGCGGCCTCGCAGGCGACGATGGCGCGGTGCATGCACAGGACCTCGTCGGGCGATTTGATCAGGCGCGCATTTTCCATCACCGCTTCGCCATTGCCGATGGTGATGCCGAGGCCGGCCAGTTCCGCCATGCCTTCGGGATTGAGGTGGTCGACGGCGATGCGCCGATTGCCGCCGCCATGTTCGCGCACCAAATCGGCGATGCCCGCGGCCCAGCGTTTGACGCGTTGCTCCGTCAACTCGCCGCCATAAAGATACATCCAGGAGACCGCCGGACGCACTTCGTCGACCACGCCGGAATGGTCGGACAGGTGCTCGCAGGAGAAATAGTCGAACAGCACCACCGGCCCTTCGGTGGCGACAAAGCAGTGGCGGGTTGGATTGTGCGCCACCCACAGCTGCATGTTGGTGGAATCTGTCGCGTAGCGGATGTTGACGGGATCGTAGAGCAGGGCGCCGGCATAGTCGCGGCGCTTCAGCTCGGCGCGGATGCGCTCAAGCCGGTATTTGCGCATCGCCGGCAGGTCGGGGGCAGGGATGCCGGCGGCGGCCCACTCCGCCTCGGCGACCGGGCCGTAGCCCAGGACATGCTGGTTGAGGGCGGCGGCTTTCTCGCGTGCCGCCGAACGCAAGGTCTCGGAACCGGACGGCGAAGAGCCGCCGCCCGGTTCGAATGGCATGATCTTGCGATGGCGGCCGAAGTTTGTGCCGGTGTTCATTGGAGGCCGCCGATCATTTCCGCTTCCTTCCGGCCCCTTGCAAGCGCGGGGCGTTCGCTACCGAAAAGCCAGGCAATTGACTTTTCGCCCGTCAAAGCGGTCGTCTCTCACCCGCGCATCTTTTCGCCACTCGGGTCGAACGGTGGCTCAACGTTGATGCGGGCGGGGCGGCGATGTCCGAGGATCTCGATCTCGAACATGCCAGCGGTTTCGTTCTCGGCAAGTGCTGCCGGCACGTAGCCCTGGGCCATGGATTTCTTGACATAGTGCGCATAGCCGCCCGACGTGATCCAGCCGACGACCCGCCATTCGCCGTCAACGATGCCGCGCACGGCGGAAGCGCCCTGCGCGGCCGTCGAGCCGCGTACTTCCTTGCCGGTCTCGTCGAAGCGTGGTGCCCCGTAGCCATGCGGCTTCTCGACCGTGCCGTAGTCGGTCGGCACCTTGGCCCATACCGGCTCGTCGCCCATCACGTCGGCGTCGGCGACATCGACAATGAAGGAGACACGGCGCAGCTTCGAACCTTGGCCGTTGGCCATTACCGCCTGTTCCTTGGCAGCGGCCTCGCGGCCGATGAAGTCGTTCTTCTCCATCTTGATAAAGCGGTCCATGCCGCCTTCGAACGGGCCGTAGATGGGGCGCAGTTCGCGGAACCAGGTGGGGAAGTTCTTTTCCAGGCGCATCGCAAGCAAGGCGCGCATGCCGAAATCGACGATGCCGAACTCCTCGCCGGCGCCCTTGATCGCCGCGTAGACCAGGCGCTGATAGGCCGGCGCCATCCAGATCTCGTAGCCGAGGTCGCCGGTATAGGTGATGCGGTTGACCATGCAGGGCGCGCCGCCGACGGCCATCTCGCGGAAGTCCATGAACTTGAAGGCCGTGGACGAGATGTCGACGTCAACCAGCTTCTGCAGCAGTTCCTGCGCCTTGGGGCCAGCGATCGAAAGGCCGACCAGCGTCTGGTCGAACCGGTGCAGAGCGACCGAGCCGTCCTTCGGCAGGTGCTTTTCGAACCAGCGCATGTGGTATTTCTGCGCCGCCGACGAGCCCCAGATCATAAATTTCTCTTCGTCGGTCTTGGCGATGGTGAAATCGCCGATCAGCTTGCCGAATTCGTTCAGCATCGGCGTCAGCACGATGCGGCCCTTCTTCGGCATGCGGTTGGTCATCAGGCGATTGAGGAAGTCCTCCGCGCTCGGGCCCGACACCTCATACTTGGCGAAGTTGGCGATCTCGGTGACACCGACGCGCTCGCGCACGGCGCGCACCTCGTTGCCGATATGCTCGAAATCGTTGGAGCGGTGGAAGGAAACGATGTCCTTCGGCTCGCTGCCCTTGGGGGCGAACCACAGCGGCGTTTCCAGACCCCACGAGTCGCCCATCACAGCGTTGTTTGCGACCATCGTGTCGTAGAGCGGCGTGGTCTGCGCCGGCCTTGCCGCTGGCAGTTCCTCGTTGGGGAAGCGGATGGAGAAGCGGCGCGAATAGTTTTCGCGCACCTTGGCGTTGGTGTAGCGCAGCGAGGCCCATTCGCCCCAGCGCGCGACATCCATGCCCCAGACGTCGAAGCCGGGATCGCCGTTCACCATCCAGTTCGACAGCGCCAGTCCGACGCCACCGCCCTGGCTGAACCCAGCCATGACCGCGCAGGCGCACCAGAAATTGGTGAGGCCCTGCACCGGGCCGACCAGCGGGTTGCCATCCGGCGCGAAGGTGAACGGGCCATTGATGATCTGCTTGATGCCGGCCTTCTCGATGCCGGGGAAATGCCTGAAGCCGATTTCCAGCGACGGCGCGATACGGTCGATGTCGGGCTGCAGCAGTTCGTGGCCGAAATTCCACGGCGTGTTGACCGGCGACCAAGGCTTGCAGGCCTTCTCATAGGTGCCGAGCAGGATGCCGTTGCGCTCCTGTCGCGTGTAGATCTCGCCCTTGAAGTCGAGCACGCCGACCATTTCACGGCCGGTTTCCTTGTTGAAGGCCTCGACCTCCGGCATCGGCTCGGTCAGCAGGTACATATGCTCCATGGCCAGCAGCGGCAGCTCGACGCCGACCATGCGGCCGACCTCGCGTGCCCACAAGCCGCCGCAGTTCACGACATGCTCGGCCTTGACCGTGCCCTGTTCGGTGATGACGTTCCAGGTGCCGTCCGGATCCTGCGTTAGCTCGACAACGCGGTTGCGCAAGACGATCTCTGCGCCGAGCTTCTTGGCGGCCTTGGCATAGGCGTGGGTGGTGCCGGAAGGGTCGAGATGGCCTTCCACCGGATCCCACATGGCGCCGACGAAGTGCTTCTCGTCCATCAGCGGGAACATCGCCTTGGCCTCGGCCGGCGTGATCAGCTCGGTGTCCATGCCGAGATAGCGGCCCTTGGCGTGAGCCAGTCGCAGGAAATCCATGCGCTCGGGACTGTCGGCCAGCATGACGCCGCCGGTCAGGTGCAGCGAGCAGGACTGGCCCGAAAGCTCTTCCAGCTCCTTGTAGAGCTGCACGGTATAGGCCTGCAGCTTGGCGACGTTGGGGTCGCCGTTCAGCGTGTGGAAGCCGCCGGCGGCATGCCAGGACGAGCCGGAGGTAAGTTCCGAGCGCTCGATCAGCATCACGTCTTTCCAGCCAGCCTTGGCCAGGTGGTAGAGGACCGAGCAGCCGACGACACCGCCGCCGATGACAACCGCTTTAGCGTGGGATTTCATGGTGTTGAGGCTCTCAATCTAACAAAATGAGTCAAGACGTTGATGCTCCTTGATCAGCGATCGAGGGGCGAATGAAAAATCAGAAGTCAGTCGGCGCGCCGCCTTCGGCGATGCGCTTGTCGACGAAGGCGTTGAGCTCCTCGCGGATCGCCGGGTCGATATAGGGCTCCTCGTAGCTCGCCAGACGCTCCTTCCAGACGCGGTTGGCGCGGTCGATGGCGGTCGGCGAGCCGGCCTCGGCCCAGGTCTCGAAATTGCGCCAGTCGGAGATGATCGGCGAATAGAAGGCTGTCTTGTAGCGGTCCTGTGTGTGCTGGGTGCCGAAGAAATGGCCGCCGGGGCCGACCGACTGGATGGCGTCGAAGCCGAGCGCGTCTTCGGAAAGGTCGAGCGGCGTCAGGAATTCGGCCACCATCTGCAGGAGGTCGATGTCCAGAATGGTCTTCTCGAAGGAGCAGCGCAGGCCGCCTTCCAGCCAGCCGGCGGCATGCATCATCAAATTGCCGCCGCCTTGGACGGCGCCCCACAGCGAGAAAACGCTTTCATAGGCCGCCTGCGCGTCCACGGTGTTGGCGGCGCAGGTGTTGGAGGTGCGGTAAGGAATTTTGTAGCGGCGCGCCAGCTGGCCGCCGACAAGCTGCGCCTTCATGTATTCCGGCGTGCCGAAAGCAGGGGCGCCCGACTTCATGTCGACATTGGAGGTGAAGCCGCCATAACCCACCGGCGCGCCCTTTTTCACCATCTGTGCAAAGGAAATGCCGGCAAGCGCCTCGGCGTTCTGCTGCACAAGCGCACCGGCGATCGTGACCGGCGCCATCGCGCCCGACAGGGTGAAGGGCGTGACGATGACGACCTGGCCCATCGAAGACATCTGGATGATGCCTTCCATCATCGGCACGTCGAGTTTGAGCGGTGAATTGGTGTTGATGATGGTGAAGACCGACGGCTCCTGCATCAACTGTTCGCGGGAAATGCCACGGGCGATGCGGGTGATCTCGATGCCGTCGACATTGCGCTCCTTACCGAGCGAATAGATGTGGAACATCTTGTCGGTGAGCAGTGCTAGGTCGCGGATGCATTCGAGGTGGCGGATCGATGGGTGGATGTCGATCGGCTCGACGGGGTAGCCGCCCGTGCAGTTCAAGATGTTGTGCATCTGCGCGAGCTTGAGGAAATTGCGGTAGTCGACCTGATTGCCTGGTCGGCGACCACGGTCGATGTCGGAGCAGTTGGGCGCCGACGCCATCATCGAGATGATCAGATTGTTGCCGCCGAAGCGCACATTGTGCGCCGGGTTGCGGGCATGGATGGTGAATTCCGACGGGCAGTGGGAGATCAGCTCGATGATCATGTCGCTGTCGAAGCGCACACGCTCGCTCCCAGGGCGCACATCGGCGCCGTGTTCCTTCATGATCTGGCGGGCGCCATCGTGGAGAACGTCGACGCCGATTTCCTTCAGCACACGCAGCGAGGCGAGGTGGATCGATTCCAGCTCATCGTCGGAAACTAGCTTCGTCGGCTGCAACGGGTTTTTCAGCTGCCGGAACGCCGGCTGCTCGAAAGCCGCCGAACCGCCGGCGCGTTTTCCTGCGCGGCCGCCGCGGCGGGCGCGATCGGTGGCCAGAACCGGCTCGGCGGGGTGCAGTGCAGCGGTCATGGTCGGTCCTCGTGATGGTTCCAAATCGGCCGCATAATGGACCGCCGTGAAAATCGCCATTGCGGAGGCGGCGACCACTAGGACGAGCAAAGCGACATGACGTACGTCACCTTCCGGTGGCGTCCGAGACCGCGTCGCAGCCCGCGCCGCAGAATGTGAACGGCGTTACAGTGGCGCCATGAGAAGCGGCTAAAGTGCTCCCGCCGCACCCGATCCATGAATGTCGATTGGTCCTGAGGGGGAAACCATGGCCGACGTCGTCAAAGTGAGAGCCGCAACCAACAATGAGGTGGCCTTCGTCGCCTGGGATGTCGATGGCATGATCCCTGGCTGCCTCGGCTTTGAAATCGTCCGGCTTTATCCGGCGACGGGCGAGGAGCGCTGCCTGGCCTCCTGGGTGCCGTTCAAGGGGCAGCGAAACCAGGATTGGATACCGCAGGACACCGGCGTCTGGCCGGTGCAGAAGACTTTCTGGCGCGATCTGACGCTGCGCCGCCGGCGAGACAGTCTCGACGTCAGGCAAGATGGCGAGATGGTCGCCTATCGCGTGCGGCCTGTCGGTGACATGAAGCCCGGATTGGAACCGGTGCCAGTGCGTCCGCCGCAGGTCGACGGCAAGCCGACCTATACCGGTACGCCGCGTCCGCTCGGCTATCTGGGGCAGGGCGCCGTCAGCCCGACGATTTTCCTCGGCTCGATGTTCGGCAAGGCACGCGTCGCCTTCACCAATGGCGTTTTGTCGACGCAATGGATGTCGCATGCGCTGGCGGATGCGGGCATCAAGATTGGCCAACGCGACAAGATCCGGGAGGAGTTGCAGAACCCCGCCAGCAAGATCCGCGCTTACCTGCATGGTGATGTACCGGATGTTCTGACCAGCCTGCTCAAACGCGCGAAAAGTGAGGGTGGCTCGGTACGGCTGGCGCTCTACGAACTCGGCGATGACGTGCTGCGCGACGCCATCATCGGCGCCAAGGATGTGGTCGAGGTCATCCTTTCCAATTCCGGCAAGGACGACCAGACCAAGAAATGGGATTTCGGCAACGCGCCTTATCGCAAGGCGCTGCATGATGCCGGCGTGACGGTGACCGACCGGCTCTTCAACAACAACCACATCGGCCACAACAAATTCGCCGTCTATCGCGACAGCCATGGCGAGCCGCAGGCGGTGATGACCGGCTCGACCAACTGGACGACCACCGGCATTTGCGGCCAGTCCAACAATGCCTTCCTCCGTGACGACCCGCAGATGGCGCGGGTTTTCAACGATTACTGGGAACGCATGAAGGCGGACGTCTTTCCGCCACCGGCGAGCGAATTCGCGGCGGGTCGTGCCGTGCAGACGCAAGGTGTGCCGTTCCGCAAGGACAATCACATCGCCAACCCGCTCGACGGCCAGAGCGCACCGATCGATGGCATGACGGTGTGGTTTTCGCCGAACGACCCGCAGCGCAACAAGAAGACGATTTCGGTGCGGCCGGTCGATCTCACGGATGTCTTCGCCCGCATCCGGGCGGCCAAGAAAGCGGTGCTGTTCCTGGTCTTCAATCCCTCCCAGCGCGGCGAGAACTCGATCATCGCCGAAGCGGTTGCTGCGGCTACGGCAAATCCGAAACTGATCGTGCAAGGCGCGATCAGCGACCCGGCCGCGATGCCAAACTACGAAAAGGCCGAGAAGGACCCGGTTACCAAGGCGGTGACCAAGCAAGGCAGGGCGCCTTTCGTCTTCCCGGAAAAGGTGTGGGAGATGCCGAACGTCTCGATCGTGCGGGCCGCGAACCTGACCGGCGCGTCGATCGCGCGCGACTTCCAGGCCGAGGTGCTGACCATCGGCCATGCCATCGTGCACGATAAGATCGTCATCATCGACCCGATGGAAGACAATGCGACCGTCATCACCGGCAGCCACAATCTCGGTTACAAGGCTTCTTACGAAAACGACGAGAACCTGGTGATCGTCGAGGGCGACAAGACCTTCGCGGCCGCCTACGCGGTGCATTTCCTCGATGTGTTCGACCACTACAAGTTCCGCGCCTGGCGACGTACGATCGGCAAGGGTCCATCCGACGATGACGGATTGCAGACAAGCGACGACTGGCTGAAACCCTATGCCGACGGCAAAAAGGGCGCGCTCGCTCGCTATTTCCCCTGAACCACGGCTGGCGGCCTGGGGTCTTCGCGCCAGTGGCGCAAGCGATCACCGGGCAACGGCTCTTTCCTCTCCCGCCTCGAACCGCTAGCACCCGAAGACGGTCGGTTCTTGTCGAACCGGCGGTTTGGGGAGCGAGATGGCTGCGGCGGAGACCTGCGACAACGAGGTGGCGACCAATTGGGCGGGCATCGCCGGCGTCATCGCGACTGTGTCGGTCTTTGCCATCGCGCAGGGCCTTACCTATCCGCTTTTGTCCTTCATTCTGCAGAGGCAGGGTGTTCCGCCGGCGATGATTGGCCTGTCAGCGGCGATGACGCCGATCGGCTTCATGGTGTCGTCGCCATTGATACCGGTGCTGGCGCGGCGCTTCGGCCCGGGTCGTACGGCGCTGACTTGTGCTGTGCTTTCGGCGCTCGCCCTGGCGCTCGTCGGCTGGAGCTACAATGTCTATGCCTGGTTTCCGCTGCGCTTCATGATCGGCGTCGTCACCAATCCGCTCTATGTGCTGAGCGAAGTGTGGATGATCGCGCTGGCGCCGCCGGCGAAGCGCGGCCGCATCATGGGTGTCTATTCGACGCTGATCTCGGCGGGGTTCGCCACCGGGCCACTCTGCCTGCTGCTGGTCGGCACGGAAGGGTGGTCGCCCTTCCTGCTCGGCATCGTCGCTTTCCTGATCTGCGGCGCCTGCCTGGCCGCGGTGCTGCCGAAACTGCCCAAGGTGGACCAGAGCGGCCACCATGTCTCGGTGCTGGGCTTCATGCCGTTGGCAGGGTTGCTGCTTGGAGCGGTCGTTGTCGCCGCCGGCTTCGAACAGGCGGTGCTGGCGCTTCTCCCCGTCTATGGCACGCATTTCGGCATCGCCGAGACACGCATGTCCGCACTTCTCACTGTCATGATCGCCGGCAATATCGCCATGCAGGTGCCGCTCGGCCTACTGGCCGAGCGAATGTCGGCGCAGGTCGTGCGCTTTGGCTGCATCGTAGCGACCGTCGTAGGATGCGCTCTGCTGCCCTTCGTCATCACGTCGCCGCTGGTCTGGCCCTTCCTGTTCGTGCTCGGCGCGGTGTCCTACGGCGTCTATACGATGGCGATCATCGAGCTCGGCGAGCGCTTCACCGGTCCGGCGCTCATTGCCGGCAACGCCGCCTTTGCCCTGATGTGGGGTGTGGGTGGCATCGCCATGCCGCCGCTGGCCGGCGGCGCGATGAGCTTGTTCGGTGCGCCTGGCCTGCCCATCACCCTGGGACTGATCTGCCTCGGCCTCGTGGTTGCCTCCGCGCTTGCCCTGCGCGGTGGGTTGAACAGCCGTCGCGCGGTCGGCTAGAGTGCCCGGATGCGCGCCGTGAACCTTCACCCTCGCAAGCTCGATGCCGCAGTGACGCCGTCGCCGCGCACCCGTCATGCCGAGCTCATGCGCCTGTGCGCCCGCATCGGCTATTCGCCTCCGTCCTGCCCTTGAGAATCCGCCTCCGGCTCCTGCCGGATTGATTCAAGAGGAAAGGATAACCCGATGACTTATCAGAATTATTCGCTGAAGCAGTTGCAGCAGATCGACGCTGCGCACCATTTGCATCCCTTTACGGACCACAAGGAACTGCGCGAGATCGGTTCGCGCATCATCACCCGTGCGGACGGCCCGTTCATCTACGATTCCGAAGGCACGGAAATTCTGGACGGCATGGCCGGCCTGTGGTGCGTGAATGTCGGCTATGGCCGCAACGAGCTGGCCGACGCCGCCTACCGCCAGATGAAGGAACTGCCCTACTACAATTCCTTCTTCAAATGCTCGACGCCGACACCGGTGCTTTTGTCCAGGCGGCTGGCTGAGATCGCACCAAAGGGCGTCAGCCAGGTGTTTTACGGCTCGTCCGGCTCGGAGGCCAACGATACGGCCTTGCGCCTGGTGCGCCACTACTGGGCGCTGATGGGCAAGCCGGAGAAGAACCGCATCATCTCGCGCAAGAACGCCTATCACGGCTCCACCGTGGCCGGCACGTCGCTCGGCGGTATGGATGCCATGCACAAGCAGCTCGGCGGCGCGGTTCCCAACATCGTTCATGTCATGATGCCCTACGCCTACGAACTGGCGCTGCCTGGTGAAAGCGACCATGACTTCGGCCTGCGTGCCGCCAAGGCGGTCGAGGATGCCATTGTCGAGGCAGGCCAGGAGAATGTGGCGGCCTTCATCGGCGAGCCGATCATGGGCGCGGGCGGCGTCAAGATTCCGCCGGCCAGCTATTGGCCTGAGGTGCAGCGCATCTGCCGCAAATACGACGTGCTTCTGATGCTGGACGAGGTGATCACCGGCTATGGCCGTACCGGCGAGTGGTTCGCCGCGGATTATTACGGCATCCAGCCGGACACGATCACCACGGCGAAGGCGCTGACCTCCGGCTACCAGCCACTGTCGGCGCTGCTGGTGGGTGAACGCGTTGCTGCGACACTGGTCGAGAAGGGTGGCGAATTCTACCACGGCTACACCTATTCCGGTCATCCGGTGGCCTGTGCCGTGGCATTGGCCAATCTGGACATCATCGCGCGGGAAGGGCTGGTGGAACGAGTGAAGACCGACACCGGGCCGTATTTCGCCAAGGCGCTGCAGGAGCGTATCGCCGGGCACGATCTGGTCGGCGAAGTGCGTTCGGTCGGCCTCATGGGCGCGATCGAGATCGTCAAGGACAAGGCGACTAAGGAGCGTTTCCTTCCCGCCGGAAGTGCTGCGGTGACGGTGCGCGATCATGCAATCGCCAACAACATGATGTTGCGCGCCACCGGCGACACCATGATCCTGTCGCCGCCGCTGATCTGGACCCGTGATACGATCGACATGGCCTGCGAGCGTATCGCAAAGGCGCTCGATCTGGCGAAAAACGATCTGCGCAAGGCCTGACGCTTTGTCGCAGCGAGCCGGCGGAACGATCCGCCGGCTCCAGCATTGGCCTGCCTCAGGCTTATCTTCCCGTGAGGACAACACCGTGAAAGCCAACCTTCAAATGAAGCGCCGCCGCGCGGCGAGCGGCGGAGCCGTCGCCGACCTGATGCTGGCGCCTGCCGTCGTCATGTTGCGGTTGCCGGTCATGGCGGCCGAGGCTGGCGGGATGGCCTGGCATGACGAAACGATGCGCGCCATTTCGGAGAAGGTGGCGGCAACCGCCGAAGGCTTGACCGCCGCGCAACTGTCGATGGCCAACTCGATCGCAAATTTCTGGCCCGAGCTGATGGCGGGGCAGGCGCCCTCCGTCCTGAACGGCGTGGCGTTGGAGCGTTCCATGCATGCCGCGTTGCGCCCCGCGGGCCGACGCGTCAAGGCGAACTTCAGACGGCTGGTCGGACAATAGATCAATTAGCGTGGAGCGGCGTTTCAATGGCAAAAACCGCGTTCGCGGGGAACGCGGCTTTGCCAGATACGCATGGCGTTTCGCTACTGAAAAACCTGCGAAACTAACGGCTCCGGTACGCGAGACCTGATCCGGAGCATGGGCGGCGCGTCGTCCGCCTTGGGTCCGTTTTTACAGGCACATCGTTACCGCGTGGTTAGCGAGAGCTTAAGCAAATCTAAATTTGCCGAGTTTTTGAGCCGTATTTTAGGAAAATGGAATGTTTGTAATGGCTTAGCTTTTATCGCCGCGCAGGAAATTGATGATGCCGGAAAAATCCACGCCGCCGCCGCCCTGCGCGTTGAACAGGGAATAAAGCTGCGCGGCCTCGGCGCCAAGCGGAGTAGCGGCGCCGGAGCCTTGAGCGGCCTCCTGGGCGAGCTTCAGATCCTTCAGCATCAGCGCCGCGGCGAAGCCCGGCTTGTAGTCGCGGTTGGCGGGGGAGGTCGGGACCGGTCCGGGAACCGGGCAATAGGTCGTCAACGACCAGCACTGGCCCGACGAGGTCGAGGCAACATCGAACAGCGCCTGATGCGACAGGCCGAGCTTTTCGCCCAGAACGAAAGCTTCGGCCACACCGATCATCGAAATGCCGAGGATCATGTTGTTGCAGATCTTGGCGGCCTGACCGGCGCCGGCTTCGCCGCAATGAACGATGCGGCCAGCCATCGGCTTCAGCACCGGCTCTGCAAGCGCGAACGCCTCTTTCGAGCCGCCAGCCATGAAGGTCAGCGTACCGGCGGCGGCACCGCCCGTTCCACCGGAAACCGGAGCGTCGATCGAGGCAAGGCCGTTTTCGCGCGCGATCGCATGTGCCTTGCGGGCGGATTCGACGTCGATGGTGGAGGAATCGATGAAGAGCGCGCCCTTTTTCGCCCATGGCGCGATCTCGTTATAGACCGAAAGCACATGCTTGCCGGCCGGCAGCATCGTGATGACCGCATCCGCGTCCTTGACCGCGCTCTGGCTATCCTCGGTGATCGTCAGGCCATGTTCCTTGGCCAAAGCGAGGTTTTCCGGCATCAGGTCGAAGCCGACGACATTGTGGCCCGCCTTGACGAGATTGGCGGCCATGGGATTACCCATATTGCCGAGGCCGATGAAGGCGATGGTGGTCATTGGATGCTCCGGCGTTGTTCAAAACGGTATGAAGAACAGCGAGTAGGGAATAGCGAATAGAGAGCAGTGTGACTGTTCGTGTTTTGCGCGAGCAGCTTGCTTGGCTTTGTACCCACTACCCACTACCCACTACCCACTACCCACTACCCACTACTCACTACTCACTATTCGCTATTTCCCAATCAAATGCCGCGCCACGATCACACGCATGATCTCGTTGGTGCCTTCGAGAATCTGGTGCACGCGCAGGTCGCGCACCAGTTTCTCCACGCCGTAGTCGTGCAGATAGCCATAGCCGCCGAACAATTGCAGCGCCTGGTTGGCGACGTCGAAACCGGTATCGGTGACGAAACGCTTGGCCATCGCAGACCATTTCGAGGCGTCGTGCGCCTTGGCGTCCAGCTTCGAGGCAGCTGCATAAAGGAAGATGCGGGCGGCCTGCAGCTCCGTCTCCATGTCGGCCAGCTTGAACTGCAGTGCCTGGAACTGGTTGATGGTCGAACCGAAGGCCTTGCGCTCGGACGCATAGGTCAACGCCTTGGTGAGCGCCGACTGGGCACCACCCAGCGAGCATGCGGCGATGTTCAGCCGGCCGCCGTCGAGACCCGCCATGGCGATCTTGAAGCCCATGCCTTCGCCCGACAAAAGGTTCTCGGCCGGCACCTTGCAGTCTTCGAAGATGACGGTGCGGGTGGACTGCATGTGCCAGCCCATCTTGTGCTCGTTGGCGCCGAAGGAGAGGCCGGGTGCGTCCTTGGGCACGACCAGTGTCGAAATGCCCTTGGGGCCGTCCTCGCCGGTACGCACCATGGCGACATAGATGTCGGAATCGCCGGCGCCCGAGATGAACTGCTTGGTGCCGTTGACGACATAGTCCGATCCGTTGCCGCCCGAACGTGTCGCCCTGGTCTTCAGCGCGGCAGCGTCCGAACCGGATCCCGGCTCGGTCAGGCAGTAGCTGGCCAGCCATTCCATCGAGGTCAGCTTTGGCAGCAAGCGCTGGCGCTGCTCGTCATTGCCGAAGCGGTCGATCATCGAGGCCGCCATGTTGTGGATGGAAATGAATGAGGAGAAGGCCGGGCACGCGCGGGAAAGAGCCTCGAAGATCAAAACGGCGTCGAGCCGTCCGAGCGCTGAGCCGCCGACGTCGTCGCGTACATAGATGCCGCCCAGGCCGAGTGGCCCGGTTTCGCGGATCACATCGGCCGGAAAGTGCTTGGCCCTGTCCCATTCGAGCGCATTCGGCGCGACTCGTTCGTCGGCGAAGGCTTCGGCCATCGCCTGTATCGCGCGCTGGTCTTCGTTGAGCTCGAACTGGCCGCCGGCCGCCGTCGTGACGGTATCCATGGCGTCCTCCCGGATATGTCGTTTTTAGCTATGCGTGCATCGCAATCTAGACCAATGATGCGCCCGCGCAACCCGCGCTTTGGGTCCACATCCACCCTGGAGTGTGGCAAAGCGGCTGTGCGGCAATGCGTGAGCGGAGCAGGTGGTGACGACAATTTTCGACGAGCTGTTGGAAGCATTTCATGCTTTCCTCGGTCATGCCGACGCTTCGGTGGCGCGCGATGCCGCAGGCGCCGTCGACTGGGCGATGCCAGTCCGTCCGCTGGAGCCGCAATCCATACCGTGCGTTCGCCACCTTGACCGCGTCATTGAAATCGCGCCAGAGCGAGCAAAGCCGCTGGCGCACATGCTGGCTGACCATCGTGATGTATTACGGTGGGGGCAGACTTACGGCGAAGCGGATTTCGGTCGCGCCTTCCTCGACAATTACGGCTGGCTGGAAGTGTTCGGCACGCGCGGCCACTTCGCCAACGATATGGCGGCTGGCGGGTTTCTGATCCTCGGGCCGGGGATCGTCTATCCCGACCATCACCATGTCGCCGAGGAAATCTACATCCCGCTGACCGGTGGCACGGGCTGGCGCAAAGGCGAGGGCGCATTCCAGGTGCGCGACGCAGGCGAGGTCATCCACCATCCCTCCAACATCAACCATGCGATGAAGACGGGCGCCGAACCGTTGCTGGCGCTCTATCTCTGGCGGGGCGGGCCGCTTGCCGCCAGGTCCACTGTCACCGGCGGGGAAGCGTGAGCATGGCGAGGGCACTCATGCTGCAAGGCACCGGCTCCGACGTCGGCAAGACGGTGCTGGTAGCCGGGCTGTGCCGCGCCGCATTGCGGCGTGGGCTCAAGGTCAGGCCGTTCAAGCCGCAGAACATGTCGAACAATGCGGCGGTGGCGGAAATTCCCGGCGAGGCCGGCGGCGGCGAGATCGGTCGTGGGCAATGGCTGCAGGCGCTGGCCTGCGGCGTCGCGCCGACTGTCGACATGAATCCGGTGCTGCTCAAGCCGCAGACCGATGTCGGCTCGCAGGTCATCGTGCAGGGCAAGGTTTTCGGCGAGGCGCGCGCCCGCGACTACCAGACCATGAAGGGCCGCCTGATGGAGGCGGTGCTGAAATCCTGGGCGAGGGTGAAGGAAGACGCGGACCTCGTCATCGTCGAAGGGGCGGGTTCACCGGCGGAAATCAACCTCAGGCCGCGCGACATCGCCAATATGGGCTTTGCGACACGGGCCGATGTGCCGGTCGTGCTTGTCGGCGACATCGACCGGGGCGGCGTCATTGCCTCCGTGGCCGGCACGCATCTGATCCTGCCGGAGGAGGACCGGCGCATGATCGCCGGCTATCTCATCAACAAGTTCCGCGGCGATGTTTCGCTCTTCGACGATGGTATCCGGTCGATCCAAGGGTTCACCGGCTGGCGCTGCTTCGGTGTGGTGCCGTGGCTGAAAGCCGCGTCGCGGCTGCCGTCGGAAGATTCGGTCGTGCTGGAACGACTGGCGGCCGGTGAGAAACGCGCCCTGAAGGTCGCGGTGCCGATGTTGTCGCGTATTGCCAATTTCGACGATCTCGATCCGCTGAAGGCGGAGCCCCAGGTGGAGGTGGTGTTCGTGCCGCCGGGAAAACCACTGCCGGCCGATGCCGGGCTGGTGGTCATTCCCGGTTCGAAATCGACCATCGGCGATCTCCTGCATTTGCGCGAACAGGGCTGGGATCGCGACCTTGCTGCCCATGTCAGGCGTGGCGGCCATGTCGTCGGTATCTGCGGCGGCTTCCAGATGCTCGGCCGCACTGTACGCGATCCCGACGGTATCGAAGGCAGCGTGCGCGAGACCGAAGGGCTTGGTCTGCTCGACGTCGAGACGGTGATGGAGCCGGAGAAAACGGTGCGCACCAGCAATGCGCGCTCGACCGTTTTCGATCTGCCGCTGGGAGGCTACGAGATCCATCTAGGGCGCACCACCGGTCCGGATTGCCGCCGCCCGGCGGTGGTCATCAACAATGTGCCGGACGGCGCCACATCGCCCGATGGCAAGGTGTTCGGCACCTATCTGCATGGCCTGTTCGGGGCGGACGTCTTCCGGGCCCGTTTCCTGGAAAGCCTTGGTGTCACAGGTGGCGGTATCGACTATCGGGCCGATGTCGAGGCCGCGCTCGACGAAATCGCCATGGCGCTGGAAACACATCTGGACTGCGACGCACTGTTTGGTCTGGCGCGCTAGCGCATGGCGGATTTCGCAGCGGGCAGCGCGACAGGGGGATCGCGGCCGATGCGAAATCCGGGCGCGCCACGCCCTTTCGGGAAACCGTCAGTTCGGCTTGATGCCTGTCTTCGGCCAATAGGTGCCGAGCGACCAGACGTTGCCCTCGGGGTCGCGGCAGATGAACTCGCGGCTGCCATAGCCGCGATCCGTCAACCCTTCGAGGATTTCCGCGCCGGCCTCTTCGGCGCGCGCAAAGGCCACGTCCGCATCGTCGACGGCGATGTAGATGGAGCGGCCGTTGGGGCCAGGTTCGCCGACGATTTCGCCGAAGCGGTCGCGGCGTGTGGAGCCCAGCATGATCATCGCCGAACCAAGCGCGAGTTCGGCGTGCTGGATCATTTCGCCATCGTTGTAGCGGGCATGCACGGTGAAGCCGAAGGCCTTGGCGAGCCAATCGACCATCATGGGCGCGTCGCGGAAGCGCATGACGGGATAGAGGCGGGGCGGTTCGTTGGACATGGTCATCTCCTGTCGGATTGGACGATGCCTCATCCTGGCAGGCATGCGATGGGAGCGTCTTGAAGAAATGTTACCTTCGGCATCTGGCCGGACAGGCTGCGGTCAGGTGCTCAGCGTGCCGGGCGTCGTGCCGGCCAGGTCGCGGAATTCGCGGGCCAGATGCGCCTGGTCGGCGTAACCGCAGTCGGCGGCGATGCCGGCCCAATTGCCGTCTCCGCGCCGCGACAGCTGAAGCGCGCGGTTGAAGCGGACCATGCGCGCCAGTGTCTTCGGTGCTACACCGGTGGCATCGCGGAAGCGCTCGGCGAGATGCCGGCGGCTCCAGTCCAGTTCGGCGGCGATCAGGCCGATGCGCGTCTGTCCGCCGCTCTCCAGAATCCGGTCCACCGCCCAGGCAACTTGCGGGCCCGGTGACGATGCCACGGTGATGCGGCGGACGACGAAATCCTCGACGAGATCGAAGCGCCGGTCCCAGTCTTGCTCATTGCCGAGCGCCTCGCGCAAGGCGGCGCCGTCATGTCCCAGCACATCGTCCAGCGGCACCATGCGGTCGGTGAGTTCGCTGAGTGGCATCCGGAAGAAACGCCTCGCGCCGGCAAATGTGAAATTCACCTGCAGGCAACAGCTGTGACCGAAGGAATCGATCGTCACCGGGCCGGCATAGAGGCCGGCCGCGAAGCTGTCGTGGCGGTCGTCTTCTTGGGGAGGGCGGCCGAGCGCGATCGCGAAGTGCGCGTCGAAGTTGATCACCAGCGGTACGATCAGCGTCGCGTATTCGATTTGGCGGTAGTGGCCGGGCGTCAGTTCGCGATAGCCGCAAATGTCGGTCACGACCGAACGCAAAGCCGGCATAGGCGTCCGGCGCAGCATGAAAAAATTCTGCGGCGTCTCGCTCTCGCTGTCCTGGCTTTCGGCAGGCATCGCCATCTCCTCTGTAAAGGAGCTTAGCCGTTGCTCGCCGAAATCAAAAGTCGACCGATAGGGCGTGCCGTCAGACGCCGCGCAAAAGGCAGCCAGCCGCCAGAACGATATAGGCGATGAGCACGATCCATACCGCCGCCAGCGGTATGAAGGACAAGACGCCAAGCGCCGCCAGAAGGCCGATGATGGCAATGACGACGGAAATGATGAACACAATTTGGGTGGGTGCGCTGAGATTCATGTCTGGATTCCCTCTCCACATGATTCGTGCAGGGCAATGCTATCAGCGCTGGCCTCAGACACCAATCAGAACGCGCAGCGGGTTGGCGGGGTCTATCAGAAGTTTTGCGGCCAGCGCCACGCAGGTCAGCACCAGCAGCGGCTTGATCAGCTTCGCGCCGACGCGCACCGCCAGGCTGGCGCCGAGCCTGGCACCGAGGAACTGGGCGATGCCCATGACGATGCCGACTTTCCAGAAGATCACGCCGACCGTGGCGAAGACGGCGAAGGCGCCGATGTTGGAGGCGAAATTCAGCAGCTTGGTGTGCGCGGTGGCCTTGAGCACGCCGTAACCGGCGAGCGCGACGAAGGCCAGCATGAAGAACGAACCGGCGCCGGGTCCGAACAGGCCGTCATAGAAACCGATCGCCGGGACGACCGTCAGGCCGAGCAGGAAGGGCGACAGTCGTTCGGTGCGGTCGACATCGCCCATATTGGGCTTCAGCGCGAAGTAGAGCGCGATCGCGATCAGGATGAGAGGCAGCGCGGCGCGCAGCACATCGCCGGGAACGACCGTTGCCGCGATGGCACCGAGCACGCTGCCAAGAAGCGACATCAATGCCGACGGCCATTGCTTGAGAGGATCGACCTGACCCTTGGCCGCATAGGCGAGGGTAGCCGAGCCGGAGCCGAAAAGCCCCTGCAGCTTGTTGGTGCCGAGTGCCTCGATCGGCGAGAAACCGGCCAGGAGCAGCGCCGGGATCGTGATCAGCCCGCCGCCGCCGGCGATAGAATCGATGATGCCGGCCACGAAGGCGGCCAGCCCGAGCATGGCGACGGTTTGAAAGGTGAGATCGATCATGGGGCGGAGAGCGCCGGGAGAGGAACAAACGGGGAGACAGCGGCGTTCCATCATAGGCAACCCGTTTGCGCAAGGGCCAATACGCGCTACCTATGAGGCCCGATTCTGGAGGAACGCGATGGCGATGGCGCTGCTGGACAAGATTCGCTCGATCTTCGAAGGCGACCCCGGAGTGCGCAAGGTCGCCGACGATCCGGTGCTGTCGGCCGAATTGCTGATGCTGTTTCGCATGATCCTGGCCGACGGGTCCGTTTCGGAAAGCGAGATGGAGGTCTTCCGCCGCATCTGCTCCGGCTCCTTCGGCATCCCCGAGGACAGCATCGACGCGGTGATCGAATATCTCAACGAGTTCGGCTACGAGACCAATGGTTCGCAGGCGATTGCCATGTTCCGCGACCTCGATGTGGAGCGTCGCAAGCTGCTGGCACAACACATGGTCGAGATCGCGAAGGCCGACCACCATCTCGCCGACAACGAGGTGAAGCTTCTGCGCCGCTCGCTCGATTTGCTCGGCATCAACCCAGTGGATCTGGTGAAGAGCTGACACCGCCGACGCAACCGGCCGATTGAACCAATAAGGGTAGTCGTTTGAGCTTTGCCGACAGCTATCTCGGACGGCTGCGAAAACTGATCGGGCACCGCCTTGTGTTGGTGCCCGGCGCACGCATCGTCATCGAGCGCGATGATGGCTTTATCTTGCTGCACAAGCGCACCGATTTCGACGCTTGGGGCCTGCCGGGCGGCAGCGCCGAGGAAGGCGAGGATATCGAGACGATCATCATGCGCGAGGTCGCCGAGGAAACCGGACTGGTCGTTCGCGACGTCAAGCCTTTCGCCTTCGGCAGCAATCCCCGCTACGAAAGCTTCGAATTCCCCAATGGCGATCGGACCCAGTTCTTCGTGCTGATTTTCTACACGCGCAGCTTTACGGGGGAGGCCGCCGCCATGGACGACGAAAGCAGCGCGGTTGGATGGTTCGCACCCGGCGCGCTGCCCGAAATGCTGCCCAACATGGCACGCAGCGCAGAAGCCTATGTCCGGTTCAAGAAGACCGGCGAATTCCAGATGATCTAGGTTTTCGTCGGCCGACTGAGCCGCTTCTCAGCCTTGTTCCTGCATTCTGCGGGCAATGGCGCGGTGCAGGTCGGGCGCGGCAGTGACCAACGCCTGTGCTGCTTCCGATTGCGGATGGTCGAGGACTTCCCCGGTTCTGCCGCGTTCGACGATCCTGCCTTCATGCATGACCAGCACCTCGTCGGTGATGGCGCGGGCAACGGTCAGATCGTGAGTGATGAACAGATAGGCGACGCCCAACCGGCTGTTCAAATCCGCGAACAGGTCGAGGATCTGGGCGCGGATCGACACGTCGAGGGCCGAAACCGGCTCGTCGGCGACGACCAGTTTCGGTCGCGTGATGATGGCGCGCGCGATCGACAGGCGCTGGCGTTGGCCGCCCGAGAATTCGTGCGGGTATTTGTCGAGATCGGACGGGCCGAGCCCGACTTCGTGCAGCGCCTGCGCCACCATCTCGCGGCGCTCCGCCGGCAAGGGTTTCTTCTCCAAGAGATGCAGGGGCTCGGCCACCAGCTTTTCGACCTTCTGGCGTGGATCGAACGAACCGTAAGGGTCCTGGAACACCACTTGCATGTCGCGTCGCGCCGGCTTCAGTTCCGCCTCGTCCCGACGCGAGATCGTCTCGTTGCGGAAGCGGATCGTGCCGGCGTTCGGGTTGTCGAGGGCGAGGATCATGCGCGCCAGTGTGGACTTGCCGCAGCCCGAGCGGCCGACGAGTGCCACCGATTGGCCGGGCGCTATCGTCAGCGAAACGTCGTCGACGGCGTGAACGGGCGCGCCGCGTTTGAAGAAGGAGGTACGGCGGCCGGGATAGAGACGCGAGACGTTTTCGACGGACAGGAGAGGGGGCGCTTTGCTCACTCCCACTGGGGCGGGCAATCGCTCCGGCACATGCATCGAGGCGAGCGCCAGTTGCCGCGTATAGGGATGCAACTGATCGGAAAGCGTGCGCGCGGTCTCTCCGGCCTCCATCACCTCGCCATGGCGCAGGATGGTGATGCGGTCGGACATTTCGGTGACCACGGCCAGGTCGTGCGAGATGAGCAGCAGGCCCATATTGTTCTCGCGCACCAGATCGCGCAGCAGGTCGAGGATCTGCGCTTGCAAGACGACGTCGAGGGCAGTGGTCGGTTCGTCGGCGATCAGGAGTTTCGGCTTCAGCGCGCAGGCGATGGCGATGACGACACGCTGGCGCTGGCCGCCGGACAGTTCATGCGGATAGCGGCTGAGCGGGAACTTCGCCTCCGGCAAACCGACCCGGTCCAATATCTTTCGCGCGCGTTCTTCCGCTTCGGCGCGGCCGGCTTTGGTGTGCCAGCGAATGCCTTCCGCAACCTGTTCGCCGATGGTCTTGACCGGATTGAGCGCGGTCATCGGTTCCTGGAACACCATGCCGATGTCGTCGCCGCGCAAGGCGCACATCTGGTCCTCGGTTGCGGCGAGGATGTCGATACCGTCGAAACGCACGCTGCCCGCAGCCCTGGCCGTGAACGGCAGCAACTGCATCACGGTCATTGCCGTCATCGATTTGCCCGAACCGGATTCGCCGACCAGCCCGACCACCTCACCCGGCGCGACGGAAAGATCGATGTCTTTCAGGATCGGGCGGCTGCCGATCGAGAGCGACAGGTTCTCGATTTCAAGCAGGCTCATCGGCGTCGCCGCGACTTGGGATCGAGATTGTCAGCAATGCCGTCACCGAGCAGGTTCAATGCCAGAACCGTGATCACGATGGCCATACCCGGGAAGATCGCCATCCAGGGCGCTTGTGTCATGCGGGTCTGCGCCTCGAACAGCATCCGGCCCCAGCTCGGCATCGGCGGTTGCGCGCCGAGGCCGAGATAGGAGAGGCTGGCTTCAGCCAGGATGCCCAGCGCGAACTGGATCGTGCCCTGCACCAGCAGCAACGTCGCGATGTTGGGCAGGATGTGCTCCACCGTGATCAGCGTCTTGCCCTTGCCGGCGGCGCGGGCGGCAAGGATGTACTCACGCGGCCAGATGGTGAGGGCGCCGGCGCGCGCGACACGGGCGAAGACCGGAATGTTGAAGATGCCGATGGCGATGATGGCGTTAACGGCGCCGGGGCCGAAGATGGCGGTGATCATGATAGCCGACAAAAGCGCCGGGAAGGCGAAAACGAGGTCGTTCAGCCGCATCAGCGCTTCGTCGACCAGGCCGCCGCGCGCCGCCGCCCACGTGCCGAGCGGCACGCCGATGCCCATGCCGATGCCGACGGCGACCAAAGCGACGGCGATGGAGTTGCGGGCGCCGATCATGATCATCGACAGGATGTCGCGGCCGAAATGGTCGGTACCGAACCAATGCGCCGCGGACGGCGCCAGCATTTTGTCGGAAATCACCAGCCGAGTGATGTCGTAGGGCGTCCACAGGAACGAAAGGGTGGCCATCGCGGCGACCAGAACGGTGATCGCGAACCCGAGCACGAAGGACCGGTGCCGGAAGGCTTTCGCGACCAGGGAGCCGAAGGTTTCCCGCGGGATTTCAGTCTGTAGCGTCACGATCGTGTCCTCAGGCGCGGATCCACGAGCGCATAGGAGAAGTCGACCAGGAGGTTGACGAGGATGACGGCGGCGACCAGCAACATGACGCCGCCTTGCACCACGATCAGGTCGCGCTGGTTAATGGCCTGGAAGACAAGCCGGCCGAGGCCGGGGAGATAAAAGACATTCTCGATAATGATGGTGCCGGCTAGCAGGAACGCGAATTGCAGACCGAGGATCGTCAGCACCGGGATCATGGCATTGCGCAGCGCATGCCGCCACAGGACGGCGCGGTAGGGCATGCCCTTGGCGCGCGCGGTGCGGATATAGTCCTCGGACAAGACTTCGATCAGCGCCTGCCGCGTCACGCGGGCAAGGATCGCGGCCTGCGGCAGTGCCAGCGCAATGGCCGGCAGGACCAGCGCCTTCAGTGCCGGCCAGATGCCGCTTCCCCAGCCCGGGAAACCGCCCGCCGGCACCCATTTCAGCCAGACGGCGAAAAGATAGATCAGCAGCAGGGCGAACCAGAAGTTCGGGATGGCGACGCCGATTTGCGAAGCGCCCATGGAGACGGTGTCGCCGAAACGGCCTTGGCGGGCGGCGGCGTAGAGACCGACCGGAATGGCGATCAGCGTCGACAGGGCGAGCGCCATCAGCGCCAGCGGCAGGGAGACGACGATGCGCTCGCGCACCAGGTCGATCACCGGCACCGCATAGGTGTAGGAACGGCCGAAATCGAGCACGGCAAGATTGCCGATCCAGTGCAGGTAGCGCAGCAGAAGCGGGTCGTTCAGCCCCATCTGCGTACGCAGCTGCTCGACCTGCTCGGCGCTGGCGCTCATGCCGAGCATCAGCCGCGCGGGATCGCCGGGCAGCACTTCCAGCACGGCGAACACGACGATCGAGGCAAGCACCAGCGTGGCGAAGGCGATTGCGATGCGCTTGAAAAGATAGGCGGTCATGCGCGGCGCACTTTTCCTTCTCCCCGTTCACGGGGAGAAGGTGTGCCAAACGAACGGATGAGGGGCAATAATATGCTCTGCAATGTCTGGCGCCGCCCCTTAATTGCCTGCTGGTATCTTCTCCCCGCGAACGGGGAGAAGATACCTTTCATCAATCCGCCCACTTCACCTTGGTGAGGTCGTTGGCCGGCACCGGCTGGTTCTGCCACAGGCCTTCCAGCTTGGAGTCCCAGACACCCACCTTGGGCAATTCGAACATGAAGCCGACCACGGCATCGTCGGCGAGGATCTTCTGCGCCTTGCCCAGCAATTCCTTGCGCTTGGCTTCGTCTGCGGTGAGGTTCAACTCGTCGATGACCTTGTTGAACTCGGGGTTGTGGTAGTTGAAGTAGTAGTCCTTGCGCGAATAGATATCGATGTCGTTCGGCTCGGTATGGGACACGATGGTGAAATCGTAGTCCTTCTTGGTGAACACCTGATCCAGCCATTGCGCCCATTCGACCGGGATGATCTCGAGGTCGATGCCGATCTCGCGCAATTCCGACGCGACGATCTCGCCGCCGAGACGCGCATAGTCGGGCGGCGGCAATTTCAGCGTCGCCTTGAAGCCGTTCTCCAGTCCGGCTTCCTTCAACAGCGCCTTGGCCTTGGCCGGATCGTGCGGGTACACGCCGGTCAGGTCGACATAGTCTTTGTTGGACGGCGACATGTGCGAGCCGATCGGTACGCCGAGACCGGCCGAGGCGCCGTCGATGATCGCCTTGCGGTCGAGCGCGTAGGACACGGCCTGGCGCACCTTCAACTGGTCGAGCGGCGACTTCTTGTTGTTCATGGCCAGGATGGTCTCGCCCTCGGTGGCACCGACCACGACCTTGAGGTTGGGCGCATCCTTAACCTGGGGAACGGCATCCGGTGAAAAGAACGGGAATGCCTGCACGTCGCCGGACAGCATCGCCGCCACGGCCGCCGCGGCATCGGGAATGAAGCGGAATTCGGCCTTGTCGAGATGAACCGGCTCGCCCCAGTAATTGTCGGTTTTCACGAGCGTCAACGAGGAGCCCTTCACCCAGTTCTGGAATTTGAAGGGGCCGGTGCCGATCGGCTTTTCCTTGTTGGTGTCGGCGCTTTCTGGCGCCACGATCACCGCGTCGCCCCAGCCCATATTGTAGAGGAAGGAACCCTGCGGCTGCTTCAGCGTCACCTTCACCGTCGTCGGGTCGACGACCTCGACGGTGTCGATGGCGGCGAAAAGCTGTTTTTGCGCGTTCTGGGAATTTTCGGCACGGGCGCGGTCCAGCGAGAACTTGACGTCCGAGGCATCGAAATCGGTGCCGTCGTGGAACTTCACGCCCTTGTGTAGCTTGAACGTATAGACCTTGCCGTCATCCGAAATCGTCCAGCTTTCTGCGAGGTCCGGCAGCACTTCGCCATTGGGGCCGATGCGGGTCAGGCCCTCGAAGATGTTGGCGTAGGTGACTTCGCGGATGGCTGCGGCGGCTCCCGCCGTCGGGTCGAGATGCGGCGGCTCAAGCACCATGCCGAGCACCAGATCGGTGCGGGCGGCCATCGCCGCGGTGCTAGAGGCCAGCGCGACAGCAGCCGCGGCCAGAATGGTCTTCCAGTGCCTCATCTCAAACTCCCTCAATGTTAGCCCGGCGGGATAGAAGCGTGAAATCCCGTTCTAGTAAATCGCATTTGTTTTCCCCGATGATGCTGATGGGGAAATCTTATGCCAATGTATCGGCTCCATCCGGCAGCTCTGTTCGGGCGGTGCCGGGATGGCGCGCAGGGAGTGAGACGATGGATGCCGCAATGCTCAAGAATCTCCAGGCCCCGCTCAAGGAGGCCTATCGCGAGACACCCGAGAAGGCGCTCATCACTTTGCGCGCCAAAGGCTCGATCGACGACCAGTCGATCGCCTGCAAGGTCGAGACCGGCCGTGCCTTGGCGATAGCCGGGCTTCATCCGGCAACCGGCGGCAGTGGATTGGAGCTGTGCTCCGGCGACATGCTGCTGGAAGCGCTCGTCGCCTGCGCGGGCGTCACGCTGAAGGCGGTCGCAACCGCGCTCGAGTTCCAGCTGGCGGCGGCGGCGATCACGGCCGAGGGCGATCTCGATTTTCGCGGCACGCTGGGCGTTGCCAGGGATACGCCGGTCGGCTTCCGGGCGGTGAGGTTGGGGTTCCAGTTGCAGACGGACGAACCACAGGAGCGGATCGATTCGCTTGTGAAACTCACCGAGCGCTACTGCGTGGTGTTGCAGACGATCAACCAGCGGCCCGATCTGTCGGTAACGGCACACAGGGTCTAGCGGGCCCCGCCGCGCAGCAACACGTTCAAGCCGATTGCCATCACCTTGGCCGACTGGACCATGTCGTCGATGCCGACCCATTCGTCCGGCCGATGGGCGAGATCGAGAATGCCGGGCCCGTAGGCAATGCAATCGAACAGATGGCCAATGCGGGCAACGTGTTTCTGGTCATAGGTGCCGGGCGAGATCACATAAGCGGGCTCGCGCTCGAACACCTGCATGATGCCTTCGGCCACGGCCTTGACCACCGGCGCGTCGCGCTCGGTCATGGTCGGCTGGACCTCCATGACGTCGCGGATGCGGTAATCGAACCTGGCGCGCTCGCGCTTCAAGCGGTCGAGGATGTCGGTCACCTCGCGCTTCACTTCATCGATCCTTTCTTCCAGCAGGAAGCGGCGGTCGATGGTGAGGCGGCACGAATCCGGCACGTTGGGCGAGGGCAGGCCCGGCCTGAAGTCCTCGGTCTGGCCGCCATGGATGGAATTGATGTTCATGGTGGAGCGGCGCGCGCCCTCCGGCACCACCGGCATCGACGTCTGCTTCTTGTCCAGCGCCGGGAACAGGTCCGCCTCGAAGGCCGCCAGGACCGCGCCCATGTGGCGAACCGCATTGTCACCGAGGAACGGCATCGAGCCATGGGCGATTTCGCCCAGCGTCTCGATCTCCGCCCACCATACGCCGCGATGGCCGAGGCAGATGCGGTCCTTGTTCAACGGTTCTGGAATGATGACGTGATCGACCTTCGGCTTTGAGAAATAACCCTTGCTGGCCAGATAGGCGACGCCGCCGAAGCCGCCCGATTCCTCGTCCACCGTGCCCGATATCTCGATCGCGCCGGGAAAGTCAGGATAGGCATCCATGAAGGCTTCAACGGCGATGATGGAGGCGGCGAGGCCGCCCTTCATGTCGCAGGCGCCGCGGCCATAGACCCGGCCATCCTTCACCACACCGGCAAAGGGATCGACGGTCCAGCCTTCGCCGGCCTCGACCACGTCGATGTGGGAGTTGAAATGCACGGTCGGTCCCGGCGTGCGCCCATCGAAGCGGGCAACGACATTGACACGCGGATAGCGGTCGTTGTCGCCGGGCGTGCCTTCGCCACGGACCAGTTCCGTCTCGAAGCCGCGTTTCTTCAGGCGCTCGGCGATGTATTCCGCGCATGGCCGGTAGGCTTCGCCGGGTGGGTTGACCGTCGGGAAGCGGATCAGGTCAGCGGTCAGCGCGACGAGGTCGTCGGTGCGTGCATCGATGCCATGCAAGAGTCGGTCGGTCATTGGGCGAAGTTGAGCAGGGAAAGACGTCACCTTGCAAGCCTAGCGATTGAGCCAAACAGCGTCAGCACGTGGCGCAGCTGCAGCCGTGGGAAGAAACGCTGGGCGTTCACACGTTCGCGATTGGCGGAAGATCAATAGCCTTTGTGTAAGCTGGCTCACTGTTCTTTTAACATTTGAAAGATAGTGTGAAGCGGCAGGCACGCGGAGACACAGGAGCAAGCAAGGGGAAGTATGCTCATGAAAAGGTCCGTTTTACTGGGCGGGATTTTTGCGATGGCACTGCTTGGGGTGCTGTCGGAAGCGAAGGCAGACAGTCTCGTCGCCAGGATCAACATTTCTACACAGACGATGACCGTCAGTCGTTACGGCGAGGTGCTCTATCGCTGGAGCGTTTCGACGGCGCGCAAGGGTTACGTCACGCCGAGCGGAAGCTGGCGGCCGAAGCGTTTGCACCGGATGTGGTATTCGCAGAAATACGACAATTCGCCGATGCCATGGTCCGTCTTCTACAATGGCGGCTTTGCCGTGCACGGCACCAATGCGGTCCGTCAACTCGGACGGCCGGCGTCGCATGGTTGCGTGCGGCTCTCTACGGCCAACGCCGCCACATTCTACGCGCTGGTCAAGGAAGTCGGCATGAGCGGCACACGCATCGTGGTGACGAACTAAACTGGCATCGATAAAGTCAGACAGGCCGGCGATCAGGCCGGCCTTCTCGTGCCGGCTTCATCGGCGGAGGTTTTGCGCGATCGCTACGATTCTTAGTGCCGTTTGCTCGCATCCGGCATCATTTGAATAATGAAACATCCATAACCGCCGGTTTCACGCATTTCCTTTCTTCGATGCCCTCGATAGTACTTCGGTGTGAGGAGCTATCGATGAGTCCCAAGCCGTATGTGGCTCTGTCCGAACCCGTCGCTGACGAGGTCCGCAAGACGACCTGCTACATGTGCGCGTGCCGCTGCGGCATCAACGTGCACATCAAGGACGGCAAGATCCGCTACATCGAGGGCAATCGCGACCATCCGGTCAACAAGGGCGTTCTGTGCGCCAAGGGTTCGGCCGGCATCATGCAGCACTATGCGCCAGCGCGTCTGCGGGCGCCGCTGAAGCGGGTGGGGCCGCGCGGTTCCGGCAAATTCCAGGAGATTGGCTGGGACGAGGCGCTGGCGATCGCCACCGGCTGGCTGGACAACGTGCGCCGCGACGATCCGAAGAAGCTCGCCTTCTTCACCGGGCGCGACCAGTCGCAATCCCTGACCGGCTTTTGGGCGCAGCAGTTCGGCACGCCGAACTATGCCGCCCATGGCGGTTTCTGCTCGGTCAACATGGCCGCCGCCGGCATCATGACCATTGGCGGCGCCTTCTGGGAGTTCGGCCAGCCGGACTGGGAGCGGACGAAGCTGTTCGTTTTGTTCGGGGTGGCGGAGGATCACGATTCCAACCCGATCAAGATGGGCATCGCCAAACTGAAGCGGAATGGTGCCCGTTTCGTCTCGGTCAACCCGGTGCGCACCGGCTACTCGGCGGTAGCCGACAACTGGATCGGCGTGCGGCCCGGCACTGACGGCCTGTTGATCCTGGCCATCGTGCATGAGCTCCTGAAGGCGCGCCGCATCGATGTCGACTATCTGGTGCGCTATTCCAATGCCACCTGGCTGGTGATCGACGCCCCGGGCACCGCCGAGCACGGCCTGTTCGCGCGGGATGGCGAGGGCAAGCCGCTCGTCTTCGAAAGCGTGACGGAACAGGTCGTTGCGGCAGGCGCCAGGGGGGCAAGGGCAGCGCTTTCCGGCCGCGTGCAACTGGCCGATGGTCGTTTCGCGGTACCGTCCTTCCAGTTGCTCGCCGAAAAATACCTGGACCCGAAATACGCGCCGGAAGCCGTGGCCGGGGAAACCGGCGTCGCGGTCGAGACCATTCGCGGGCTGGCGGCGGAGATCGGCCGCGTGGCCTTCGACGAGACGATAACGATCGAACAACCGTGGACCGACATCAACGGCCAACGCCATGAAGCCTTTGTCGGGCGGCCGGTGTCATTCCATGCCATGCGCGGGATTTCGGCGCATTCCAACGGCTTCCAGACGGCGCGGGCGCTGCATATGCTGCAGGTGCTGATCGGCGCGGTCGATTGCCCGGGCGGGTTCCGCTTCGAGCCGCCTTATCCCAAGCCCGTGACGGCGCATCCGACGCCGCATGGACGGGCCGAGCATTTCGGCTCCAACAAGCCGCTGTCAGGGCCGCATCTAGGCTTTCCGCGCGGGCCGGAAGATCTTTTGATCGATGCCGAGGGTAAGCCGACCCGTATCGACAAGGCGTTTTCTTGGGATGCGCCGCTTTCGGTGCACGGGTTGATGCATATGGTCATCGCCAACGCCCATGCCGGCGATCCGTATCCGATCGACGTGTTGTTCCTCTACATGGCCAACATGGCCTGGAACTCGTCGATGAACACCGCGGGCGTCATCCGCATGCTTGAGGACAAGGACACGGAGACTGGCGAATACAAGATCCCGAAGATCATCTATTCGGACGCCTATGCCTCCGAAATGGTCGCCTATGCCGACCTCGTCCTGCCCGATACCACCTATCTCGAACGGCATGACTGCATTTCGCTGCTCGACCGGCCGATCTCGGAGCCGGATGCCGTGCAGGATGCCATCCGCTGGCCGGTGGTCGAGCCGGACCGCGACGTGCGCGGCTTCCAGAGCGTGCTGATCGATCTCGGCGCGCGCCTCAGATTGCCCGGTTTCGCCGACAACCACGGCAAGCCGTTGTACAAGGATTACGCTGACTACATCGTTCGCCACGAACGCCGGCCGGGCATCGGCCCTCTGGCCGGGTTTCGCGGTCTCAACGGCGATCGCGCCGGGCGCGGCGCCGCCAATGCCGAGCAATTACAACGCTATATCGACAACGGTTCGTTCTTTTCGGCGCATATCCCGCTGGAGGCGCAGTTCTTCAAACACGCCAACCAGGCCTATCAGGACTTCGCCGTGCGTATGGGCTTCTTCGACACGCCGCAGCCCGTCACCTTCCAGCTCTACCAGGAATCGCTGCAGAAATTCCGCTTGTCGGCGCAGGGGCTGCGCGAACCAATCGCGCCTGAAACGCACCGCGAGCGCATCCTCGCAAGCTTCGATCCGCTGCCTGACTGGTACCGGCCGTTCGGCGAGGCGATGGTCGACAGAGGAGAGTTTCCCTTGCACGCCATCACCCAGCGCCCGGCGGCGATGTATCATTCCTGGGGCTCGATGAATGCCTGGTTGAGGCAGATCCACACGTCGAACGCGCTTTATGTACCGGGGCCGATCTGCGACCGGCTGGAGCTCGCCGACGGCGACTGGGTATGGCTGATCTCGCATCACAGCCGCATCAAAGTGCCGGTCCAGCGCATGGAGGCAGTCAATTCTTCGACAGTGTGGACGTGGAACGCCATCGGCAAGCGGGAAGGCGCCTGGGGGCTGAATCGCGATGCGCCGGAAGCACAAAAGGGCTTCCTGATGAATCACTTGATCCACGAACTTCTCCCATCGCGGGAAGACGGCCGGCGATGGTCGAATTCCGATCCGATCACTGGCCAGGCTGCCTGGTATGACCTCAGGGTTCGTATCGAAAAGGCCGACAAGGGCGCGGTGAGCGAGCCGCATTTCTCGACACTCGCCGAACCGGGTAAAGCGCGAGCGCATCCCACCGAATTGCGCTACGGACAGGAGTGGGCATCATGACCAGCCTGCCTGCGTTGCCCACGCCTAAAAAACTCGGCCTCGTCATCGATCTCGACGTCTGCGTCGGCTGCCATGCCTGCGTCGTCAACTGCAAGGAATGGAATACCGGCGGTTATGGCGCCGCGCTGTCCGATCAAAACCCCTATGGTGTCGATGTTTCCGGTGCCTGGCTGAACCGCGTCCACTCCTTCGAGGTAATGCCGGAGGGCGGCCAGATCGTCGGCGAGGCGGGTGAAGCGCGCATCGTGCATTTCCCCAAATCCTGCCTGCATTGCGAGGACGCACCCTGCGTTACCGTCTGCCCGACGGGCGCTTCCTACAAGCGTGCCGAAGACGGCATCGTGCTGGTCGATGAGGACAAATGCATCGGCTGCGGCCTCTGCGCCTGGTCGTGCCCCTATGGCGCGCGTGAAATGGACCTTGCTGCCGGGGTGATGAAGAAGTGCACGCTGTGCATCGACCGCATCTACAACGAAACGCTGGAAGAGGTGGACCGGCAGCCGGCCTGCGTGCGTACTTGTCCCGCCAACGCCCGCCATTTCGGCGATCTCGCGGACCCATCTTCCGCGGTCTCGATCATGGTGGCGCAACGTGGCGGCATCGACCTGATGCCGGAGCAGGGGACGCGCCCGACAAACAAATACCTGCCGCCACGGGCGCGGACGCCGCTGGCGGCGAGCGCGGGTCTGGTGGGGAAGGCCGAAGACACAAGCGGCGCCACCGGCTTTTTCGCCTGGCTCGACGGCATGCTGGACCGTATCTGATCCATGCATCCGGCCTTTTCCATCATCGTTTTCACAACGCTTTCCGGGCTCGGCTACGGGCTGGCGGCGGTGCTGGGGCTTGGCCTGCTCGACCCTGCGGCGGTCGCCACCAAGCTCGCCTACATGACGGCGCTGGCGCTGATCGCAGGCGGGCTCTTGTCGTCGACCCTGCATCTCGGCAACCCGCAACGTGCCTGGCGGGCGCTTTCGCAATGGCGGTCGAGCTGGCTGTCGCGGGAGGGCGTGCTGTCGTTGCTGACCTTCGTGCCGCTTATCGTGTCGGCCTGGCTCTCGGTCGTCTACGGACGCTATTCGGCGCCCTTTGGGATTGCCGCAACCGTGCTGTCGCTCGCCACTGTCTTCTGCACGTCGATGATCTATGCGTGCCTGAAATCGGTGCAAGCCTGGCATACGCGGCTGACGCCGGCCTGTTATCTGCTGTTTTCGCTGGCTGGCGGGTCGCTGCTCGGCGCGATGTTCGCGACTGCTGGTGGTCGCGGCGGCATTCCGCTGTTGTTGCCGGCGCTGGTTTTCCTCATCGCGGCCTGGGCGGTGAAGATCGCCTGGCTGCGCAATCTCGACGGCCTGGTGCCATTGTCGACACCGGAAAGCGCCACGGGGCTCGGCGCCATCGGCCGCGTGCGGCTGTTTGAGCGGCCGCATGTCACCGAAAACTACCTGACCAACGAAATGGGTTTCCGCGTCGCGCGCAAGCATGCTGAAAAACTGCGCAGGCTGGCGCTGTTGCTCGGCGGGCTATTGCCTGGAGGGCTGATCTTCCTGGTGCTGGCCGCGCTGATGGCTGGCGCAAACGCGGGTTTGGCCGCGACCTTAACCCTGGCGGTCGCGGCGCTTTCCCACGTCGTCGGCATGTTTGTCGAACGCTGGCTGTTCTTTGCCGAAGCGCGCCACGCGGTGATGAATTATTACGGTGGGTAAGAATTTTCGACGCGACTGATCGCGTTCTCGATCCGCAATCGAAGCGGGTCGGTCGGGTCAGTTGCCGGCGATAGCCGGCTTGGCCGCCTTTTTCTTGCGCACGTTGCGCAGCCGCTTCGCCAATCGCCTGAGTGCCGCGAACTTTTCACCCGGTTTCGCCGGCTGCTGGCCGCCCCACGGCGTCCACAAGGCAACGCCCTTCTGTCTGATCTGTTCGTCCGTCATCGCCCACAACCCTGCCACGACGTCACTGTCCGGCAAAAAAGTTAACGATCAAGTGCGGCGGAAGTTGTGCATTTTCACGATCTCGCACGTAGCGCGGATCAATTTCGTGCGACCACAGCGATGGCAAGGCGGATTGCACCAAATCAAAGTGCTGGAGCGTCCTTTGCGCGTCCGAACGGACACGCGGCGCTCTAGCGGGTGCGGCCCCTGATCTGCCAGCGCTTGTGGAACCACATCCACTGGCCGGGATCGTCGCGCACCCAACCTTCAACCGTGTCATTCATCAATTGCACTGTCGCGGCGACGTCCAGTTGGCCTGCTGCGTTGCGCGGCAAATCGAGCTTGTCGCAAAGGGTGAGCCGGAACCTGTTGCCGGGCAGGCGCACGGAAAAAACGGGATAGACATCGCACTCGAACTGCCGCGCCAGCTTCGGCACCAGCGGGCTGGTCTGGCACTGCCTGCCGAAGAAGGTGGAAAGCACCCCGTTGGTGAACTTCTGGTCGACCAGCGCGCCGACATTACTGCCGCGCTCCAGAACCTGCGCCATGGCGAAAGACACGCCGTTCTTCGACGCGAGCAGTTCGCCCATCGTCGCCGCGCGCGTCTTGAAGATGTATTCGGCGAGATAGGGATTGTTCGGGGCGCGAAACAACGCCGAGACCGAAAGGTCGAAGGTGGCGGCGGCCACCGGCAGCAACTCGAAATTGCCCATATGCGCGGTGAAGAAGATGTGCGGCTTCTTCTCGTCGCGAATTTTCAGGAACAGTTCCTTGCCGATGACCTCGACGCGGCCCGGCGTCTCGGCATCGGGGTCGTAGTCGAAGAGTTGGCCGAGGAAGACATATTCCCCGGCCAGGCGCCCCATATTGCCCCACATGTCGGAGGCGATCTTTTCGATCTCGGCCTCGCTCTTGTCCGGGTAGGCTTCCTTGATGTTGGCGATCGCCACACGATGGCGGCCAACCATCGGACCTATCTTGCGCGTTACGCGGTCGATGAAGGAAAGCGCGCGGTCGGGCGGCAGCAAGCGCAGGATCGCCAGGAGCGCCATGGCGACACGCGCGGTGAGCCAATATTCCGCGACTTTCAGGCCGCGCAACGTCTTATAGACGAGCGGGCGCAGCATCGGTTCCCGCGTGCCGGCCATCAGCCCACGCGCAGGATGATTTTGCCGAAGACGTCGCGGCCTTCCATGCGCTTCAACGCCGCGTCGATGCCGCTGAAATCGACCTCGGTGTCGATGACCGGGGCAACGAGGCCGGCGGCCATCTTTTGCATCGCATTGGCCATGTTCTCCATGCGGCAGCCGAAGGAGCCGAGCAGCTTCAATTGCTGCTGGAAAAGCATCATCAGGTTAATCTCGGTGGAGACGCCGGAGGTCGAGCCGCAGGTGACGAGGCGGCCGCCGCGCTTGAGGGAGAACATCGAGCCGGCCCAGGTGTCCTTGCCGACATGTTCGAAGACGACGTCGACGCCCTTCTTCTTGGTGATCTTGCGCACCGCGCCCTCGAAGCGATCCTCGCGGTAGTTGATGACGTGGTCGGCGCCGAGCGCCTTGGCCTTCTCGATCTTGTCGTTGGAACCGACGGTGGTGATGACGGTGCAGCCGATCTTCTTGGCAAGCTGGATCGCGGCCGAGCCGATGCCGGAGCCGCCGGCATGGACAAGGATCGTTTCACCCGGTTCCAGCTTAGCGTTGTCGAACAGCATATGCTCAACCGTGCCGAAGGTGACCGGCGCGACGGCCGCACCGATAGCGTCGACGCCAGGAGGGGCGGGCACCAGCAGGCGGGCGGGAAGGTTGATCTTCTCCTGCGCGAAGCCGTCGAGATGGAAACCGTGCACGCCGCCGACATGCTCGCACAGATTGTCGCGCTTCTCGCGGCAGGCGCGGCACAGCCCGCAGGTGCGCGCGCCATAGATCGAGACGAGCTGGCCGGGAACCAGGTTCGAGACGCCGGGGCCGACCGCCTCGACCTCGCCGGAGGCCTCCGCGCCGACGGTGAGCGGCAGCTTGCGCTTGGCAAAGGCCATGCCGCGCCAGCCCCATACGTCGATGTGGTTCAGCGCCACGGCCTTGATGCGCAGCGTCACTTCGCCAAGAGCAGGCGGCGGCGGCGGAGCGATATCGACGATTTCGAGCCGCCGATCCTCGATGAGTTGCAGTGCGCGCATATGGTCTTGCGTCCAGTTATGTTTTCGAAAGAGGAAAACAGGGCAATAAGGGAATAGGGCTGCAAGGCAATAGGTTCAGGCGAAATAGCAGGAATCAAGCCGCAATTCGCTGCTCGTCGCCCTACGGCCTTATTCCCTATTCCCTTCTTGTCTGCGCCGTAGCGCCCCAGAGCGCTGCCTTAAACAGGTTCCCGCGCCATGACAAGGCAAGTGTTCTGGCCGCCGAAGCCGAAGGAATTGGACAGAACCGTGCCGACCTTGGCCTCGCGCTTCCTGTTCGGCACCACGTCCAGCGCGATCGCGGGGTCGGGGTTGTCATAGTTGATGGTCGGCGGAATGACGCCTTCGCGCATGGTCATCAGCGAGAAGGCTGCTTCGATGGCGCCCGCTGCCGACAGCGTGTGGCCGATCATCGACTTGTTGGACGAGATCGGGATCTGGCTAATGCGCTCGCCGAAGACAGTGGACAGCGACATATGTTCCATCTTGTCGTTTTCCGGCGTCGAGGTGCCGTGCGCGTTGATGTAGTCGATCTCGTCCTCGGAAAGGCCGGCGTCGGCAAGCGCTGCCTTGACCGCCGCGATGGCCGGCGAACCGTCCGGCTTGGAGCGGGTGCGGTGGAAGTCGTCGGCCTTTTCGCCGCAGCCGCGCAGGATTCCGAGCACGGTAGCACCGCGCGCCAGCGCGCTTTCCAGCGATTCCAGCACGAGCGCAGCCGAACCTTCGGCGAGCACGAAGCCGTCACGATCCTTCGAGAAGGGCTTCGAGGTCTTTTCCGGCACGTCGTTGGAAGTGGACAGCGCCGAAAGCAGCGAGAAGCGGATCAGCGCCTCGGCGGTGGCCGAGCCGTCGGCGCCGATTGAGAGCGCACGTTCGCATTCGCCGCGGCGGATCGCCTCGACGCCGAGCTGGATGGCGGTGGCGCCCGAAGCGCAGGCGGTGGAGAGCGTGATTGGCAGGCCGGTCGTGCCGAAAGCGTCGGCCAGGCGATCGGCAATGGTGCCGAACTGCGCGGAATCGAACATGTCAGAGGAATTCAGTCCGCGCGCAACTTCCAGGATGCGATCGGAGGCATTTTCCCGATCGCCGCCCTTGTAGAGCGCCAGCCTGTCATGCCAGTCGAGCTCGACCGGCGGCGAGGCGAGGAAGAGCGGGCCGCCGAAATTCTCGGCGTCGATGCCGGCCTCGGCGACGGCCTCGCGCGCAGCCGTTTCGGCCAGCTCATAGGTCAGTGCGCTGGCGCCCTTGCTGCTCGACGGCAGGAAATCGACCATGCCGGAGACGCGGGTGTTGAGCTGGTCGACGGGGAAGCGGGTGATGGGGTGGATGCCGGACTTGCCGGCGGTCAGGGCCGCCCAGTTATCGGCCTTGCCGATGCCGAGCGACGTGACCACGCCGATGCCGGTAACGGCAACAACCGGCCTGCCCAGATGATCTTTCAGCTTCGCCATGCCTCAATCCTCGACCGTTTTCGCCTTGCGCCGCGATCCAACCCCGCCGCCATGCGGCCAGCAGGTGCCGCTTAAGCGGCGCTGACCAGCGCCAGTCCCTCGAATTGGTGATAGCCGACCGCTGTTGCCAGTACCTGCTCGGGAATTCCGTCGAAATTGCGCTCGGATGCCGCGTCGAAGGTCGGGTAGGGCGCCTTGTTGTGGATGGCAAGTGCGGCCAACGCCACGGCGAAGGGGAACTGCGCTTCCTTCATGTGGCCGGTTAGCGTGCCGAAGCCGCGCACGGCAAGATTGGCGCGGGCGTCGAATGCGGCCTTCTCGGCGGTCGTGGCCGCGCGGCCACCCGAGGCACCCGACAACGCCAGAAGCGGGCCGGCTGGCAGGTTTGCGGTGCCAAGCAGTGCCTCAATACCGGCGCTTAGTTCGCCGCGCTTGCGGCGCGCGCGACCGGACTGGACCGGGCCGAGTTCGGCGTAGATGCGGCCACCACGCTTTTCGGCATGTTCGCGGCTTTCCAAAACGAGGAAAGCGCCGCCGGAACCGGAGACGACGCCGCCGCCTTCCGAAGCGTCGCGTTGCCAGACGGGCTTCCAGGCTCCCCTGTGCAGGTAGGCGCCGAGCTCGTAGCCCAGAAGCATGTCGGGATGTTCGGTCTGGAAGGCGCCGCCCACCAGCATATGCGTGGACTGGCCGGAGCGGATGCGTGCGGCGGCGGTTTCGACCGCGGCGACGCCGGCACCTTCCTCGCCCATGAAGGTGCGCGAGGAACCGGTCACCTTGTGCACGATCGAGATATTGCCAGCGAGCAGATTGGAAAGCTGCGCCAGAAACAGCGTCGGTCTCAGCTCCGTGGTCAGCTTCTCGTTGAGCAGGACATCGAAGTCGGGCCGGTTTTCGGATGCGGCCAGGATAGCGTTGTCGACCGCCACGTCACGCTCGCCACCGCCGGCGGCAACGACCATGTCCATGGTGGCGCACAGCGCCTCGTCGGTCTTGATGCCGGCATCGTCGAGCGCCAGCCCCGCCACATAGGTGCCCAGCCGCTGCCAGGTTTCCATCTGGCGCTGGTCGCCGCGCTTGGCGATCTGCAGATTCCAGTCGATCTCGGGCAGGGGGTGGACGGTGTAGGGCGCGAAGCGTTCCGAATCGAGCACGGGCTTGGCGCCCGCTGTCGTCAGCTTTTGCCAATGCGCGTTCGGGCCTTCCCCCAAAGAGGAAACGAGGCCGATGCCGGTGATGACGACGTCATGGGATGTCATGGGCGGTTTTTGGGTCAGCGCGCGCCGCCCGTCAAGGGCGGCCGGCGGATGGCCATGCCTGTTCGATCAGGCGGCGTTCTTGGCGGCGACCAGTGCGTCGATCTTGGCGCAGAGGTTCTTCATGACGAAATATTCGTCGGTCGAGGCCTTGCCGTCGTTGACTTCCTGCGTCCACTTTTCGAGAGGCACCTTGATGCCGAATTCCTTGTCGATCGCGAAGACGATGTCGAGGAAATCGAGGCTGTCGATGCCCAGATCATCAATGGTGTGGCTCTCGGGCGTGATCGTGTCGATGTCGATTTCGCTGGTGTCGGCGATGATCTTTGCGACTTTTTCGAACGTGGTGGACAAGGGATCTTCCTTCGATTGCGGGCGGATGCGGTCCGCAGGTGGCTCGGCGCTGTCTAATCGGTTTTCTTGTACAGGGAAAGCCGAAAACGCGGCTTTGCATGGTCTGCGCACCGGCATCTACCGACAGATACAGCCATTTGACGACGAAGGAAGCTGATCGTCCGGCCCGACACGGGTCTAGAAGATGATGCGGCCGAGTACGCGCAGCTTGTCGCCGTCGACGCTCACGATCACCGCTTCGCCTTCGCGGGCACCGGCCCCAGTCAGCGCCTGGATGTTTTCCAGGTGGGTGACCATGACGAGGTTGCCGTCGCCCGAGAAGCCGGCGACCTGTTTGACGACGGCTTCGTTCTGCGCAGCCGCTGCCGCCGCATCCTTGGACAAGAGATCGAGCGGCTCGAACTTCTCCGTCTTGTTGTCCTCGAAGGCGATGCCGGCGGTGTCGAGTGCACGGCAATAGCGGCTGGACAATATCCGATCGATGGGCGCGGCGCGGGCCGCGAACAGCGCACCGATCTTGCGCGCCTGCTGCTTGCCGCGCTCGGACAGTTTCTGTTGCGTCGCGCATGCGTCGATGTCGAAGCCGGCTGGATCGCCACTGCCGGTGACCATGGCGTGGCGCAGCAGCACGACATGGCCGCCAGCCCTGAGCAGCGCCCATCCGGCATCGGTCGCGTGGGCGACGGCTGGCACAAAGGCAAGGAGGAGGGCGAGGGCAAGACGAAACATGGCGGACCTTTCCGCCGTCCCATCGACGCCGGTCTTTTCCATATAGGGACGGCAAAGGCACCGGGAAGGCAAGGCCGGGGTCGTTCGCCGACTGCGTGGCACGGTGTCCCAAGCCTGTAGGCAGGCTGGCGGTTGCGCCGTCCGGGTCGCTCCCCTATCAGTCGGGCGTCGAGGGAAACCATGTCGCCGCTTACCGAAACCGTCCTGTTCGTCTTCGGGCTCGTGGCGCTGGGTTATCTCGCGGGCGTGACCGGCTATCTCAAGGCGCAGAGCGCCGAAGGCGTCGCCGAATTCGCTGTCGGTGTGGCGATGCCGCTGCTTCTGTTCGAGACCATGGTCAAGTCTGATTTCCACGGCGCGGCGCCCTGGTCGCTGTGGGGCGCCTATTTTTCCGCCGTGGCGCTGACCTGGGCCGCTGGGCATCTGGTCACCACCCGCCTGTTCGGGCGCGACCGGCGCACCGGAATCGTCGGCGGCGTGTCGGCTTCCTACTCAAATGTCGTGCTGCTTGGCGCACCCTTCATCCTCGGCATCTACGGGCCGCAGGGCTTCGAGGTGCTGTCATTGATCGTCGCGGTGCATCTGCCGGTCATGATGATGGCCTCGATCGTCATGTTCGAGATGTTCGGGCGGGGCGACGCCCAGGCCGCGCATCCGCTCCGGATATTGCGCCGCTTCCTGCACAAGCTGCTGGTCAATCCGCTGATCATCGGCATCCTCGCCGGTCTCGCTTGGCGCGTCACCGGCGTTCCGCTGCCCGGATTGGTCTCGCGGCTGGCCGAGGCGCTGGGCGGCACGGCGGCGCCGGTTGCCTTGTTCGCCATGGGGCTGGGATTGAACCGCTTCGGCATTTCCGGCCATATCGGCCCGTCGCTTGGGCTGTCGGTGCTCAAGCTGTTCGTGATGCCGGCACTGACCCTGGCGCTGGTCTGGCTGCTTGGCCTGCCGCCGCTGACCGCCAAGGTGGCGGTGTTGGTGGCGGCGCTGCCGTCCGGCATCAATTCCTACCTGATCGCCGTCCAGTTCAACGCGGGCCAGGGGCTCGCCTCCAACCAGATGACGCTCGCCACCGCCTGCGCCGTTGTCACCACCTCGTTCTGGCTGGCGGTCACGGCGCAGGTTTTCGGCTAGATCCGGGCTGCAGGGCTGGATTCGTGCTGGCCCAGTGCTTAGGTTCAGCTATGGCGATTGATCGCAAGCCCGGCTCTGGAGTAAGAGCGGTGGTCCAGTTGCGGCAGTGACGCTGAAAACACCCATCGACCCATTCAAGACCGGTCCGTGAGCGGCCGAAGGGAGGCTAGACCATGCTTCAGAAAACCAGCCATTTCATGCGGCAGGCCAATCTCATCAACGGCGAATGGGTGCAGGCCGATTCCGGCCAGACCATCGACGTCACCAATCCGGCCAATGGCCTGAAGATCGGCACGGTGCCGAAGGCCGGCGCCGCCGAGACGCGCCGCGCCATCGAGGCCGCCCACACCGCCTTCCTGACCTGGCGCAAGACCTCGGCGCTTGAGCGCTCGAAGCTGTTGCGCAAGCTGCACGACGCCATCATGGACAATCAGGACGCGCTGGCCGAACTGCTCACCACCGAGCAGGGCAAGTCGCTGTTCGAATCGCGCGGCGAAGTCGGCTCGTCGGCCGCCTATGTGCTGTGGTTCGCCGAGGAAGGCCGCCGCACCTATGGCGACGTGGTGCCGTCGCCGTGGGCCGACCGTCGCATCATGGTGACCAAGGAGCCGGTCGGCGTCGTCGCCGCCATCACGCCGTGGAACTTCCCGTCCTCGATGCTGGCCCGCAAGCTCGGCCCGGCGCTGGCCGCCGGCTGCACGGCCGTCGTCAAGCCGGCCACGCAGACGCCTTATTCGGCGCTGGCCTGGGGCGCGCTTGCCGAAGAAGTCGGCTTCCCGAAGGGCGTGGTCAACATCGTCACCGGTGCCGCCGGCGAGATCGGCGATGAGCTGTGCTTCAACCCGCTGGTCAAGAAGATCACCTTCACCGGCTCGACCCCGGTCGGCAAGATGCTGATCGAGAAGTCGGCCAAGACGGTCAAGAAGGTGTCGATGGAACTCGGCGGCAACGCGCCATTCATCGTCTTCGATGACGCCAATCTCGACCGCGCGGTCGAGGGCGCCATCACCGCCAAGTTCCGCAATTCGGGCCAGACCTGCGTCTGCACCAACCGCTTCTTCGTGCAGGCCGGCATCCATGACACGTTCGTCGAGAGGCTGGCCGCCGCGACCGCCAAGCTGAAAGTAGGCTCCGGCCTCGAGGATGGCGTGCAGCAGGGACCGCTGATCGACGAGAAGGCGGCGCTGAAGACCGCGGAGTTCGTCGCCGACGCCAAGGCCAAGGGCGGCAAGGTCGAGACCGGCGGCAAGCCGCACGCACTCGGCGGCTCGTTCTTCGAGCCGACCGTGATCAGCGGCGCTACGCCCGACATGATGTTCATGAAGGAAGAAATCTTCGGCCCGGTCGCGCCCGTCTTCAAGTTCGAGACCGAGGAAGAGGCCGTGCGGCTCGCCAACGATACCGAGTTCGGCCTGGCCTGCTATTTCTACACCGGCGATCTCGGCCGCGCCTTCCGGGTCATGGAAGGGCTGAAATACGGCATGGTCGGCATCAATGAAGGGCTGATCACCACGCCGGAAGCGCCGTTCGGCGGCGTCAAGGAATCCGGCCTCGGCAAGGAAGGCGGACATCAGGGCATCGAGGACTACCTCGATACCAAATATGTCTGCATCGGCGGCCTCGGCCTCTGATCGATCAGCGAGCCGGCCTGGCCACGCGCCACCGGCCCGCGACAGCGGCATGAAGGACGGCGAGCTCTTTGGAACAACGCAAGCGGCGGAGGAAATCCGCCGCTTCACCATCCGTGGCGGTGGGCTTTCGGCCAACATCCTCAATCTGGGTGCCATCATCCAGGACCTGCGTCTTGCCGGTCACGAGGCGCCGCTGGTGCTGGGTTTCGACCGGTTCGAGGCCTATGAGCGCGACACTGGCTATTTCGGCGCCGTGGTCGGGCGCTTCGCCAACCGCATCCGCGACGGCCGTTTCACGCTGGCCGGCCAGCGGCAACAGACCGACCGCAACTTCCTCGGCAAACATGCGCTGCATGGCGGATCGGGCGGCTATTCTGGCCGCGCCTGGTCGGTTGCTTTGCATGGGCATGATTTCGTGACGCTTTCGCTGCACGATCCCGGTGGATCGATGGGCTTTCCCGGCGCGCTCGATGTCACCTGTACCTATCGGCTGAAGATCCCCGGAACGCTGAGCGTGGAACTGACTGCCACGGCCGACGAGGCCACCGTCTGCAATCTCAGCCAGCATTCCTACTTCAATCTCGACGATGGCGGTGCCGGCGACGTGCTCGACCACCGGGTCATGATCCCGGCCGGCGCCTATCTGCCGGTCGACGCCGAGATGATCCCAACGGGCGTGGTGCAGCCGGTCGACCGCACGCCCTTCGATTTCCGGCAGGCGCGCAGCCTGCGCACGGAAGCAGGCGACCAGCTCGTCTACGATCACAATTTCTGCCTGGCCTCAGCGCGCGGGCCCTTGCGCAAGGCCGCCTGGGTGCAAGGTGCCGTGTCCGGCGTCGAGATGGAGGTCTGGACCACCGAGCCTGGTCTCCAGCTCTATGGCGGCGGCTATATCGCGCCGCCGGCACCAGGGCTTGGCGGTATCGGCTATAAGCGCTTTGCCGGCCTGTGCTTGGAGGCGCAGACTTGGCCCGACGCACCCAATCGTTCCTATTTCCCGTCGGCAACCCTCTTGCCCGGCGAGACCTATCACCAGCTGACCGAGTACCGGTTCAGGCTGGGATAGGAGCGAGGGCTTCTGCCCTCAGGGAAAAGTTCAGGCCTATTGCCCGAATGCCTTGCGCAGGATGTCGAACGGGGCCAGCGCACCGCGCACCTGGACGACGGCGGCGGCGACGCGATGGGCGCTGCGGGCGGCTTCCGCCGGCGACCGGCCGGCGAGGCGTGCGGCCAGGTAACCGCCGTTGAAGGAATCGCCCGCGCCGGTCGTGTCGACGGGCTTCGCGACATGGATTGCCGGGATCTCCTCCCTGTCGGCGCCGGTGGCGACCAATGCCGGCATCTCGCCATTCTTGACGACGATCTCGGATACGGTCCTGCCCAGCCTCGTCGCCGTTTCCTCCGGGCTCCGGTCGCCATGGAGCATCTGTTCGTCGGGGAAGGTCGGCAGCGCGATGTCGGTGACCGTCAGTGCCGCAGCGATGGCTTTCTGTGCTGTGCCGACATCCGGCCACAGGCGCGGACGGTAGTTGGGGTCGAAGGCGACCAGGCTGCCGGCCGCGCGCGCTGCGGCGACGGTGGTCAGAAGCGTGCCCCGAGCACGTTCGTCCAGAATTGCCAAAGTGATTCCGGAAAAGTAGATAAGCGACTGGCTTTCAAGGCTTTTGACCAAGGCGTCTGAATTCGACGCGAGCTGCCGGGCCGCCGAATCGGCGCGCCAGTAGGTGAAGGAGCGTTCGGCGCCTTCCAGCGTGATGGCGTAAAGGCCGGGCCGAGCGCCTGCAATAACCGGACTGGCGCCTATGCCGATGCCATTTTCGGCGAGAAATTCGATCTGCTGGTGCGAGAAGGGGTCGTCGCCAAAGGCCGAGACGTAAGTTGCGGGGCGATCCTTGGCCAGCGCCGCCAGCGCCCACAAGGTGTTGAAGGTGTCGCCGGCGAAACCCAGGCGCCAGTCCGGCCCGCTCTGGCCAGACAATTCCAGCATGCATTCGCCGATCGAGGCGACACCTTGCATTGACATCAGTGTTTGTCTCCCTTGTCCTCCGTCTAACCGTTCGACAGGATCGACGCCATGGCATGGTGTCCGGGATTCGGGCATCGCCGCACTTTCCCACAACCCAGCGGGATGCTAGGCGCTGTGCCGGACGTTCACCGAGATGATGTGGGGCACAGTTGGCAGCGTTCTGGCGGTATCTGGTTGCTGGCGTCGGGCTGGCCGCCGTCCTCTTCGGCGTGTTGACGGTGGTCTACATGACCGCGCCCAACACCGCGCCCCCAGCCGCGCCCGAAACCCAGCAAACCAAGGGCAGCGAGAAAGGCCTGTTCGTGGCCACCTTCGCGCCGGAGAACGGAACGGTGAAGCAGGGCGAACTGCACGACTGGGTGCTGACATTGAAGACCGCCGCCGGCACGCCGGTGGAAGGCGCGATCATCGAGGTTTCCGGCGGCATGCCGCAGCATGCGCATGGCCTGCCGACAAGCCCGCGTGCGACGGACTATCTGGGCGAGGGACGTTATCGGATTTCCGGCGTGAAATTCTCGATGAGCGGCTGGTGGCAATTGCGCTTCGCCATCACAGCGCCTGCGGGTTCGGATACTGTCCTGTTCAACATCGTGCTGTGAGCCGCTCATGAGACGCTGGTCCGGTCTAGGTTCCAGTCTGGGCATCGTCATTGCGCTGGCGGCCCTGGTCGCGGCCTGCGGCAGGCCGCAATTCTCCGAGGCCGAGAAACGGACCATCGCCGGCCTGGCCTTGACGGCGTTGCCGCCGCTGAAAACCGACGCCACCAACCGTTTCGCCGACGATCCGGCAGCGGCAGCCTTGGGTGCCACGCTGTTCTTCGATCTTTCGATGAGCCGCGACGGCACGGTCGCCTGCTCGACCTGCCACAAGATCGACCGGCAATTCCAGGACGATCTGCCGCAAGCGGTCGGCGTGGCACGCACCAACCGGCGCACCATGCCGCTTGCCGGTGTTGCCTATAGTTCCTGGCTGTTCTGGGACGGGCGGCGCGACAGCCTGTGGGCACAGGCGCTGGTGCCGTTGGAGAACCCGCTCGAGCAGGCGGGTAATCGCGCATCCTATGCGCACTATATCAAGGCGCGCTTCGGTGAACGCTACGAACGGATTTTCGGGCCGATGCCCGACCTTTCGAAAGTCCCGGCCAATGCCAGCCCGTTGGGATCGCTGGCCGACCAATCCGCCTGGAAGACGATGAACGCAGCCGATCAGGATGGTGTCGACCGCGTCTTTGCCAATATCGGCAAGGCGATTGCCGCCTTCGAACGCTCGATCATGCCCAAGGAAACACGCTTCGACCGTTTCGCCATAGCGCTGGCGACCGGTGCCGAGCCGAAGGATGACGCGGCCTTTTCGCCGGAGGAAATCCAGGGGCTGAAGCTGTTTATCGGCAAGGCAAGCTGCTCGACCTGCCATAACGGCCCGCTGTTCACCGATCACGGCTTCCACAACACCGGCGTGCCGCCGGTCAGGGACCTGCCGCCGGACCGCGGCCGCATCAACGCCGTCGCCCAGGTCGAGGCCGACCCGTTCAATTGCCTCGGCCGCTATCGCGACGGCGGCGCGGAGGCCTGCGGCGAATTGAAGTTCATCGTCAAGGACAAGCCCGAGCTGATCCGCGCCTACAAGACGCCGTCGCTGCGGGCGGTCGCCGGGCGTCCGCCCTATATGCATGCCGGCCAGTTCGGCTCGCTGGACGATGTCGTCGCGCACTACACCAAGGCGCAGCAGAGCGTCGAGGGTGTCTCGGAAGTGCATCCCCTGCAGCTTTCCGATCGCGAGCGCGCCGCGCTGGTGGCGTTTTTGAAGACGCTGGGCGAATAGGTCTAGCGGTCCTTCACCGTTTCCATCGCCACGAAAGTCGAGGTCTGCGCGACATGCGGCAGCGACGAGATGCGCTCGCCCAGAATGCGCCGGTAGGCGGCGATGTCGCGTGTGCGCACTTTAAGCAGGTAGTCGAAGCTCGCCGCCATCATGTGGCACTGCTCGATCTCGGGCACGCCCTGCACCGAGCGGTTGAAGGCGTCGAGGGCGCTGGAGCGGGTGTCCGACAATTTCACCTGCACGAAGGCGACATGGCCTTCGCCCATGCGCTCGCGGTCGATGATCGCCGAATAGCCGCGGATGTAGCCATCCTTCTCCAGGCGTTTGACGCGTGCCTGCACCGGCGTCTTCGACAGGCCGACCTTTAGAGCCAGTTCCGACATGGACTGGCGGCCATTCCTGGCCAGGGCGGACAGGATGTTGCGGTCGAGGCGGTCCAGTTGGTCTTCCATGATCCGTTTTGAAGCCCACGCAGCGTATTATTCTGTTCTTCATAGACCAAATGGCCTGCATTGGCGAGTTCTTTGGATCGAATGGCGGGAGGCTTCGTGCTAGCTTGCACCATCCGGTCCGGCAGGCCGCCGACCGGCGTGTTCTTCCGCGCTTTCAAAGGACCGCCATGCCCGCGCTCAACACCATCCGCCAGCAGATTCGCGCCAACTATCTCCCCGACGAGGACGAGGCCGTGAAGCGGCTGGCTGTGGCGAGCGGGCTCTCGGCCGAAGCGCGAAAGGCGATTTCCGCTCGTGCCGCCGATCTGGTGCGGGCCGTGCGCGGTTCAGCCGACCCGCGGCTGATGGAGGTGTTTCTCTCGGCCTACGGACTTTCCACCAAGGAAGGCGTGGCGCTGATGTGCCTGGCGGAAGCGCTGCTGCGTGTGCCGGACGCCGAGACCATGGACGATCTGATCGCCGACAAGATCGCGCCGCATGACTGGTCCGCGCATTCCGGCGGCTCGTCGTCGATCTTCGTCAATGCCTCGACCTGGGCGCTGATGCTGACCGGCCGCGTGCTCGACGAGGGCGAGGGCGGCATCGAAGGCACGCTGCGCGCCATGGTGCGGCGCCTCGGCGAGCCGGTTATCCGCAAGGCGGTAGCAGCGGCGATGCGCGAGATGGGCGAGCAGTTCGTGCTCGGCCGCACCATCGCCGAAGCCGTCAAGCGCGGCCGTTCGATGACGCAGAACGGCTATCTCTATTCCTTCGACATGCTGGGCGAGGCAGCTCGCACCGAGCACGATGCGCTGCGTTACCTGAAGGCCTATGCCGATGCCATCGCCTCGCTGGCGCCCGGCGCCAAGGGCGACGACATCCGCCTCAACCACGGCATCTCGGTCAAGCTCTCGGCGCTGCATCCGCGCTACGAGGTGGCGCAGAAGGAGGCCATGCTGCCGGTGATGGCCGATCGCCTGCTTTCGCTGGCGCGCGCCGCGCGCAAGGCGCGCATGGGCTTGAACATCGATGCCGAAGAGGCTGATCGGCTTGATCTTTCGCTCGACGTCATCGAGCGCGTGCTGGCCGATCCCGAACTGGCCGACTGGAATGGTTTCGGCGTCGTTGTGCAAGCTTACGGCCCACGCGCGGCCTTCGTCATCGACTGGCTGCACGCACTGGCGACGAAGCTCGACCGCAAGATCATGGTGCGGCTGGTGAAGGGTGCCTATTGGGACACCGAGATCAAGCGCGCGCAGACGCTCGGTCTCACCGGCTATCCGGTGTTCACGCGCAAGGTGAATACCGACGTGTCTTACTTGGCCTGCGCGCGCAAGCTGCTCGGCATGACCGACCGCATCTATCCGCAATTCGCCACTCACAACGCGCACACCGCGGCCGCCATCCTGTCGATGGCGCCGGACCGCGATTGTTTCGAATTCCAGCGCCTGCACGGCATGGGCGAGCAGCTGCACGAGACGATCCGCAAGGCTGAGGGCACACGCTGCCGCATCTACGCGCCGGTCGGCGCGCATTCGGATCTGCTTGCTTATCTGGTGCGGCGTCTCCTGGAAAACGGCGCCAACTCCTCCTTCGTGCATCAGCTGACCGACGAGGACGTGGCGCCGGAGGAGATCGCCAGCGATCCGCTCGAAGCCGCCGAGACGCAAGGCTCGGCGGCCAATCCGAACATCGCCAAGCCCGCTGCCATCTTCGGCACCGGCCGCCGCAATGCCAGGGGCTGGGACATCACCGACGTCGTCACACTTGCCGAGATCGACAAGGCCAAGGCCGCCTTTGTCGGCCCCAACCGCTGGAGCGCCAAGCCGATCACTCGCGCCGCCGGCTACGGCCAGGAGCGGCCGGTGGTCAACCCGGCGCGACCGTCGGACGTGGTGGGAACGGTGACCGAGGCGGCGGCCAAACAGGTCGCAACCGCCGTGCGCTTCGCCGTCGAGGCTCAGCCGGGCTGGGCGAAACGGCCGGTCAGCGAGCGGGCCGCGATCCTCGACCGAGCGGCCGACCTCTACGAAAAACATGCCGTCGAGTTCTTCGCGCTCGCCACCCGCGAGGCCGGCAAGACGCTGGCCAACGGCGTCGCGGAAGTGCGCGAGGCGGTGGATTTCCTGCGCTATTACGCCGCCCAGGCCGCCCAGGCCGCCCAGGCCGAGGCTGGCACCGAGGCGCGGGGCGCCATCGTCTGCATTTCGCCGTGGAATTTCCCGCTTGCCATCTTCACCGGCCAAATCGCGGCAGCGCTTGTCACCGGCAATTCGGTAATCGCCAAGCCGGCGGAACAGACGCCGCTGATCGCTTATCGCGCGGTCGAACTGCTGCGTGAGGCCGGTGTGCCGGAAGACGTCATTCAGCTGCTGCCGGGCGATGGACCCACAGTCGGCGCTCCGCTCACCGCCGACCCGCGCATTGCCGGCGTCTGCTTCACCGGATCGACCGAAGTCGCCAAGCTGATCGAACGGCAACTGGCCAAGACGGCGGCGCCCGACGCCATGCTGATCGCCGAAACCGGCGGGCTGAACGCCATGATCGTCGATTCCACCGCGCTGCCCGAGCAGGCGATCCGCGACGTGCTGGCATCTTCCTTCCAGAGTGCCGGCCAACGTTGCTCGGCGTTGCGCGTGCTCTATGTCCAGAAGGATGTGGAAGCCAAGATGCTGGAGATGCTGAAAGGGGCGATGGATGCGCTCAACATTGGCGATCCCTGGCAGCTCTCGACCGATGTCGGTCCGGTCATCGACGACGAGGCGCAGAAGTCGATCAAGGATTACAGCGCCAGGATGGCGGGCGAGGGGCGTGCCATTGCCCAACTCACCGCGCCGAAGGACGGCCGCTTCGTTGCGCCTGCGGTGTTCCGGGTCAAGGGCATCGAGGAAATGGAGCGCGAGGTGTTCGGCCCGGTGCTGCATGTCGCCACCTTCGAGGCCGACGAGATCGACGCCGTCATCGCCGCCGTCAACCGCAAGGGCTACGGACTGACCTTTGGCCTGCACACCCGCATCGAGGGCCGTGTGCAGCATTTCGTCGACGGCATTCATGCCGGCAATATCTATGTCAACCGCAACCAGATCGGCGCCGTGGTCGGCTCGCAGCCCTTCGGCGGCGAGGGCCTGTCAGGTACCGGTCCCAAGGCTGGCGGACCGCACTATCTGCGCCGTTTCCGCAAGGGACCGGAAGCGGGCGCGGCGCTCGTCGAAGGCCGCGCGGCCTCGGCCAGGGAACTATCCGACTACATGCCCGATCCCGCGCTTGGCGGCTGGTCGACGAGGGCTGACCGCATCGCCATGCTGCGCAAGCATCTGCGTGGCAAAGGGGCGGAGGCGATCACTGCTGCCGCCGGTCTCGAATATGGCCAGATCGATCTGCCCGGACCGACCGGCGAAGCCAACACGCTGTCGCTGACGCCGCGTGGCCGTGTGCTGGCACTTGGCCCGGACGCCGAGACGTTGTTGGCGCAGGCGGTTCAGGCACTCGCGGCCGGCAATGCCGTCCTGGCGGTGGCTCTAGGCGCTCCGGCGGCGCTCTCCGCGCTCACCGGAAAAGGTTTGCCGATCGCGGCCATCGATGCCCGGATCGATGCGACGACCATTGGCGCGCTGCCGCTGGATGTCGTTGCCTTCTCCGGCACGGCTGACGACGCCCGCGCCCTGCGCGCCGCGATCGCGGAACGCAAGGGGCCGATCGTGCCGCTGGTCAGCGAGGTCGTCTACCCGGCCGCCTACGCGCATGAACGCGCGGTCTGCGTCGACACAACGGCGGCCGGCGGCAATGCCAGCCTGCTGGCGGCGGCTTGAGGCGAAAAGGTTTTCCGACGAACGATATCCCCTCCCTGAATGAAGTTACGTGAAAATCGATCTAGTCAGCGTTGGTGACAAACAGTACTGCGTGGATCGTTCGTATTTCTAAGGGGTAGGGGGACTTAACGTGCATCACTTTCTAACCATGGCAATTTTCAACGTGGCTCTTCTTGTCGCTTCCGGTCCCGCTATGGCGGAATCACTGGCCGGCAAGGTCGGCGACAAACGTTATCCGGTTAATATTCCCTGGGGGTCCGTCGGAAGCTGCCAGAAGGCGTATGATGACTACATCGCCGCTCCCGGTCATTCTGCTTATGCAACGACGGTCATGGATCGTACGGTGGAATATTTCATCTGCGGTGCTTGGCTGAACGCGCCGTCGCAGAAAAAGGCGGAGGCGCTGGCGCTGAAGTCCTGCCAAAAGTCGGTAAGCAAGTACAAAGTCCAGATCGCGGGCGCTTGCAGCATCGCTGCCTCGAAGTAGCATCGGCTTGCCGATCTCGGTGAAGCTATTTCACGGAGATCGAGGCATGGATCGATTGATGGCTTCCCGCCTCGAGACCGAAGCGGGAAGCTGTCAATATATTTGGATGGCCTACGCGCCTTCCACCACCGAAAAGCCCTCGAATTGCGGGTGGCCGATATAGGCCGCCTTGGACGAACCGGCATTTTTGTGGGCGTTGCGGAAGTTTTCCGATTTGGTCCAGGCGACGAAGTCGTCATGGCTCGCCCAGACCGTGTGTGAGGCGAACAGCGTGTAGCCTTCGGCCTCGTTCGCCGGCCCGCGCAGCAGGTGGAACTCCTTGAAGCCGGCCATTTCCGACAGCGAGGAATCGCGGTTCTTCCAGACAGACTCGAAGGCCTCTTCCGAGCCGTTCTGCACCTTGAAGCGGTTCATGGCGATATACATGGCATTCCTTTCCGGGATGATGGCTGATGCGTGAAGAGTGAATTCAAAGAAATGGGCCGATCTGGACGGTGAAGGGCCAGGCCTTGCGGCCGGTTTCAGGCGGGATTGGCGGGTAGGGTGCCACACCCTTCACCAAGGCCACCGCGAATTTGTCGAGTTCCGGTGAGCCCGAGCTTCGCATAAGCCTCACGTCGACCACGCCGCCGTCGGCCATAACGATGAAGCTGACGACAGCATTGCTGAGTGCCTTGGCCTGTGTCGCCCGCGAAACGCGCCGGTTTGCGCGGTCGAGTTTCCCTTGCACTTGGCCGCTAAAGCGGGACGCTGCCGCATTGCCGGCGCCTGTTTGCGCGCTGGTGATGCCCGACAGAGTGGTGCTGCCATCTTCCCGCCCTTCATTGACCCCGCGCAGTGCATCGTTCTCGGCCTGGCCGCCGGCTCCGGATGCGGATTTCGGCCGCGCCGGTTTTTGCGGTTGCTCGGCCGGCGCTTGAGGTGCGGGGTGCGTTTCCTGCTCAGCCAATTGCCGTTCGGCTTCGCTCGGCTCGGGCATCACCGGACGCATGATCTCCAACTTGGCGGTCGGGCGGCCTTCCAGGACCGCGACGGCATCCTTCTCGTCCTGTGTCTGCGGGATCGCCAACACGTTGGGTGAAGGTTCGACCGGTTGTTGTTGGGGCTCTTTCGTCGGCTGAACCTGCTCCTTGGGCGGTTGAGCCTGCTCCTTGGTTGGCTGAGCCGGCTGGGTGGATGGTGGGTTCTCGGGCTGCGGCTGAATTTTCCTGGGCGGCTGCAACTCGCTTTCCGGCACGACGGTGACATTGGTCACGTCCCGTTGCTGATCGGCACCGGCGGCCGTGGCGTCATTTTCCTCATTGCCAAACAAGAGCGGTTTGGTCCCGTTCGCCCCCGCGATCTCGGTCGGGGTCAGCTCGCGCGGCGGTAAAATGCTCTCGGGCGCAAAGATCAGCATGGCCGCCACCGCGAGATGAAAGACCAGCGAGGCGACAAAGGCCAGTGACCATTTGCGCACCGACGCGGCAGGCCGGGTTTCCGCGACATAGTCCGGCTCGGCGGGCAACGGTTCGATGTCGGCATTGGCGCTGTCATCGAGGCTCGCCTGTTCGGGCGGATCGGGCTGCAACACGCCGCCGGGTATCGCGATCTCGGGATCGCCGCCGGCCGGCATCGAGGCGTCGGCGCCGGCAAGCGGCCGGGACGATGTCCTGTTCGAAATGGCCGGTTGCAATTCCAAGGCGCAAGTTCCTGTTCATGACGGAAACTCAGACCCCGAAGGTGATGCCCGCCTTGCTGGTGGTCTTGAGGTCGCGCATGCAGGCTGTGGGCTCGACGCCCTGGCCGACGCATTCCGTTGCGCTGTTGACCAGCACGCGGCTGATCTTGCCGCAATCCGTACCCGAAAGATCGAAGCGCGTCACCTTCGTCTTGCCGGCTGGCAAATCCTTGAAGTCGAGCACGGTGATACGGTCGACGACACCGGCCGTGTTGAACAGGGCGATCTCGAACGCCGCCTTGGTCAGCCCGGCTCCGAGCGTGTTGGTAACCACGAAGGTCAGGCGGCAGCCCTTGTCGGAAGGCTGCGCGCCATTGAGTTCGAGCGAGAGCGAAGCCGCCTCGGCCTGTTGCGCGAGCGCGGGACCCATGCCGGCAGGGATGGCGGCGAGGGTGGTCAACAGGATCAGCGACTTCGCTCTCATGGTGTCGGCTCAGCCTCCGAAGCGCATCGTTGCGCCCAGCTTGAAGGTCACGCCCGGCTCGTAGATCGTCGAGGTGGTCGTGGCGTTCAGCGGGTTGGCGTATTTCACGTCGAAAATGTTGTCGACGCGGAAGTCGAGATTGAGGTTGTCGTTGGCCTTGTAGGAGGCGAAGGCGTTGACCAGCGTGTAGTCGCGGGCCGCCTTGTTGCCTTTCGGCGCGCCGTTGTACTGCACCTCGCCACCCACGGTCAGCCGGTCCTCGAAGAAGCGGAAGCCGAGCTGGGCCGCGACCTGGGCGGACGGCACGGTGGTCAGATCCGCGCGCACGCCCTTGTAGGAAACGGTGTGGCCGTTGATGATCGAGCCGGAAAGGCCGGCGAAGCCCCAGGCCGCGTCATAGACGCTTTCGAACTCGAAGCCGTTGATCTTGGCCTTGGCGAAGTTCTGGTACTGGAAGCAGATCGGGATCGTGCCGCCGCGCCGGCAGCCGCTGGTCGGGTTGAACGGCGACAGCGTCACGCCGCCGATATAGTCGGTGACGTCGTTGTTGAAGTAGGCGGCCTTGATGCGCAGCGCATCGTCAGCCTGGAAGATACCGTCGGCGGTGTAGTTGACGCCGGCTTCCCAGGTCTTGCCGGTCTCAGGCCGAAGGTTCGGATTCGGCAGGAAGGGGAAGGAAACCCCTGACGGGTGCAGGCCGCTGATGAAGGTTTCGCTGAGCGAGGGCGAGCGATAGCCTTCGGCATAGGTGGTGTAGACCTGCAGGCCGCTGAGGCCCGGTGCCTCGAACGGCGACACACCCACGGTGACGCGCGGCGAAAGCCGGTCGCCGGAGGTTTCCGAGGACGATCCCTTGAGGCTGTAGCTGTCGTAGCGCAGGCCGGCGATCACTTCGAGCCATTCCCAGGTCAGCTTGTCCTGGATATGGGCGCCGCCGACATTGCGCTTGCCCGACGGTGTGTAGAAGGCATCGCCCGCCGCCACGCCGGTGGTGGTGACGTCGTCCGACACCCAGTCGCCGCCATAGGTCAGCTCGTGGTTGATGCCGCTCGTCTCGAAGCGCGAGGTGTTCCAGACGTCGATGCCGAACGTGCCGATGTCGTAGGTGGTCTTCGACCCGGCGGGCAGCGTCGTCGGACGGCCGGTGATCGGGTCGAAGCGGCCGCCGAGCGGGATCAGGCTGGTCTGCTCAAGCGTGGCCTTGTTGTAGGAAAGGTTCACATTGAGGTCGAGCCAGCTCTTGTCTTCGTCGGTCAGGTTGTAGCGGCCGGTGAAGGTGTTCTGCTTCATGTCGAGGTCGTAGGCGGGCTTGCCGCCGCTGATCTCGTTCCAGCTCTCGCTGTTGCCGATCCAGCCGAGCTTCAGCGTCGAATTCTCGGTCGGGCGGATCGTGGTCTTCAGCATGCCACTCAGCACGTCGAAACCGCTGCCGCCGACCTTGTTGCCGGCGCCGTCCTTATAGTCGGAATAGTCGCGGTAGACGATGTTGCCGAGCACGTCGAAATTGTCGTTGAACTTGTAGGCGCCGGTCGCGCTCGTGGTCCAGCCCTTGCCATTGGTCTCATAGCGGCCGGAGAGCGACGTTGCCCAGGTCTCGCCCGCCTTCAGGAAGTCCTCGGCGTCCTTGGTGTCGAACATGACGACGCCGCCGATCGCACCGGACCCGTAGGTGTTGGCGACCGGGCCGCGGATGACGTCGACCGACTTGATCAGTTCGGGATCGATATAGAAGGTCGACTGCGTGCCGTGGTCGGAACGCTGGAAGTTCTGGCGGGCACCGTCGACGATGACGGCGACGCGGCCGAAGTCCTGCAGGCCGCGAATGTTGATCGACGAGGCGGTGCGGCGCGCGTCGGCCTGCACGGTGACGCCAGGCACGCCGCGCAACAACTCGTTCGGCGTCGATGCCATGCGGCGATCGATCTGTTCCTGGTCTACATGGCTGACCGAGGCGAGCGCCTTGATTGCGGTTTCGCCGGTGCGGCTGATCAGCATGATCTTGTCGAGCAGGGTGGCGCCCAGCGACGTGGGTTTGGCATCGGCGGTTTCGGCCGGTTTGTCGTTCTGCGTGGGTTGCGCGGCTTGCTGCGCAAGCGCGGTGCCGGAAAGCAGTGCCGCTGCGGCGGCACCTGCGGCCAGTGTCGCCAATCCTCTTGCTACGGCGCCGCTCGTATTGCGACGTCCCGCGGTCTCTCCAGACCGCCCATCAATCCCCAAGCCCATGTCCAACTCCAAATGGCAAGCTGCATGCTGGCTCACCCTTGGGCTGGCTCGCATTTTTTCGTTCGGCCGGCTTCTTAAATGTTGACTCATTTAGTCCGGTATTGCACTGACTAGTAAACATGATTATTCAAGTCAACAAATGAATCGACGTTTTGCAGGAAGCCGGACACACCCGGCGAGATCAGGAGTGGATCAGCATGAACACGCACAACCCTGACGATTTCCGTTTCCGCTACCGCCGGCCCGAAGCGCAGACGCAATTGCGCGTCGAACGGGTGCCGCTGTCGGTCAGGACACTCACCAGCAATTCGCTTTTCCAGGGCGAACACGAGATCGGCATCGAGCACCACGGCGCGCTCTACCGGCTCAAGATCACCCGTCAGGGCAAGCTCATCCTCAACAAGTAAATAGCAAGGGTAGGGACGGTAATGGACCAGCGCGTAAAGCCAGCCCCGCACGAAATTCGGCGGATGCGAGCGGAAAACCCCAAAATGCGCGAGCGCGATCTCGCCGCTCAGCTCGGCATTTCGGAAGCCGAACTTGTGGCCGCGCATTGCGGCGAGGGGGTTACGCGCGTCGAGCCGCGCGTCAACGATCTCCTGACTGGTCTCGAACCGGTCGGCGAGGTCATGGCGCTGACCCGCAACGAAAGCGCGGTCCACGAGAAAATCGGCGTCTACGACAAGGTCGTCACCGGCGAGCACACGGCGATGGCGCTGGGCGAGAATATCGACCTGCGCATCTTCCCGAAGGTATGGGCGCATGGCTTTGCCGTCGAGAAGCGCGACGGCGATGACATCCGCCACAGCCTGCAGTTCTTCGACGCGGCGGGCGAGGCCGTGCACAAGGTGCATCTGCGTCCGTCCTCCAACCTCTATGCCTATCAGAAACTGGTCGACCAACTCGTCTCGCCCAACCAGGAGCCGACAGTGGCGCTTACGAGCCTCGCCGAGGACGATGCGCCGGGCGAATTGTCGCCGCAGACGGTGGACGATCTGCGCGAGCGCTGGAGCAAGCTGACCGACGTGCACCAGTTCTTCGGCATGCTGCGCACGCTGAAGCTCAGCCGTCAGCAGGCGGTTCAGATGATCGGCAAGGATTATGCCTGGAAGCTCGATCCCGAGGCGGTGACGGCGATGTTTAATGCCGCCGCCGAAAGCGCACAGCCGATCATGTGCTTCGTCGGCAATCGGGGCTGCATCCAGATCCATTCCGGCCCGGTCAAGTCGATCAAGCCGATGGGGCCGTGGATCAACGTGCTGGACGAGACGTTCCACCTGCACCTGCGCACCGACCACATCACCGAAGCCTGGGCCGTGCGCAAGCCGACCAAGGACGGTCACGTCACCTCGCTCGAAGCCTATGGCGCCGACGGCAAGATGATCATCCAGTTCTTCGGCAAACGCCATGAAGGCGAGGTCGAGCGTGCCGATTGGCGCTCGCTGGCCGAGAGCCTGCCGCGCCTGGCAACGCAGAGTGCCGCATGATGTATCTATCCCCGAAGAAGTTCGCGCGGGTCGCCGCGTTCGGCGCCGTTCTGGCCTGCGCCTTGCCAACGGTGGTGGCGGCGAATGAAAACATCACCGTTTTCCCCGACACCAAGCGCATCGTCGCCGTCGGCGGCGCGGTTACCGAGATCGTCTATGCGCTGGGCGAGGAAGGCAAGCTCGTCGCCCGTGATTCCACCAGCGTCTACCCGCCGGAAGCGCTGAAGCTTCCGGATGTCGGCTATATGCGCGCGCTGTCGCCGGAGGGCGTGCTTTCGGTCAACCCGACCGGGATATTGGCGCTGAAGGGCAGCGGTCCGAAGGATGCCATCGACGTCTTGAAGAAGAGCAGCGTCGCCTATGTCGAGGTGCCGGAGACCTACGACCGCGCCGGCATCCTTGAGAAGATCCGCCTGGTGGGCAAGGCGCTGGGCGCCGACGCCAAGGCCGAGAAGCTGGCAGCGGAAACGGATGTGAAGCTGAAGGCGGCGGAGAAGCAGACGGCCTCGGTCAAGGATCGCAAGCGCGTGCTGTTCATCCTTTCCCTGCAGAACGGCAAGATCCTCGCTGCCGGCTCCAACACCGCCGCCGACGGCATCATCAAGCTCGCCGGCGGCGTCAATGCCGTGGAAAGCGTGGCCGGTTACAAGCAGCTTGCGGACGAAGCGGTGGTCACCGCAGCACCCGACGCCATCCTGATGATGAGCCATGCCGGACCTTCCGTGCCGGACGAGGTGTTGTTCGCCAATCCGGCGATCGCCGAGACGCCGGCAGGCAAGGCGAAGAAGGTGATCCGCATGGACGGTGCTTATCTCCTCGGTTTCGGCCCGCGCACGGCTGATGCCATCCACGATCTTGCGGTCGCCTTCTACGGCAGCCAGATCACCGATTGAGTGGTGGCGTCCCATGGTTGACCACTCGCTTGCCGGTTCAGCCGGCGTGATGACCCGCGCCGGCGATCGTTCGGCACGGGCGCGGCTGACCATCGTTCTGCTTGCAGCTCTGCTTGCAACGGTGATGCTGTTTTCCTTGACCGCCGGCGCCTCCGACGCTTCCGTTTTCGGGGTGTTGCGCGACTGGCTGTCGGGCGCCGATGCCGGCGTGCTGAGCGCTCGCGACCGCATCATCATCTATGACATCCGCCTGCCGCGTGTCGTTCTCGGCGCGTTGATCGGTGCTGCGCTCGCCGTGTCCGGCGCCGTCATGCAGGGCCTGTTCCGCAATCCGCTCGCCGATCCCGGTATCGTCGGCGTTTCGGCGGGCGCCGGGCTCGGGGCGGTGTCGGTCATCGTGCTTGGCGGCACTGCGCTCGCGCCATTCACCGCGCTTCTGGGTTCGATGGCGCTGCCGCTGGCGGCCTTCGTCGGCGGTCTGGCGACGACGCTCATCCTCTATCAGGTGGCGACGCGCCAGGGCCGCACCTCGGTCGCGACCATGCTGTTGGCCGGCATCGCGCTCTCGGCGCTGGCCGGTGCGCTGATGGGGATCCTGATCTATCTGGCCGACGACCGCCAGCTGCGCGACCTGACCTTCTGGCAGCTCGGCTCGCTGGCCGGCGCGACCTGGACCAAGATCGCGACCGCTGGGCCGATCATGCTGGTGGCGCTCGCGGCCATGCCGTTCTTCGCTCGCGGGCTCAACGCACTGGCGCTCGGCGAAGCCACAGCGACCCATCTCGGCGTGCCGGTGCAGCGGCTGAAATATATCGCCATCGCCGGGGTTTCGGCGGCGGTCGGGGCCTCGGTCGCGGTCAGTGGCGGCATCGGTTTCATCGGCATTGTCGTGCCGCATGTGCTGCGCCTCTCCATCGGCCCGGACAACCGCTATCTGCTGCCGGCCTCGGCGCTGCTTGGCGCCACCCTGCTGTTGCTGGCCGATGCGCTGGCGCGCACCATCGTGGCGCCGGCCGAACTGCCCATCGGCATCATCACCGCGGCGGTCGGCGGTCCCTTCTTCCTGTGGATACTGTTGCGCAAGCGCGGTGTCCTTGATCTGTGAGGTCTGACGATGATCGAAGCCCATGATGTCACGGTGAGGCTCGCCGGAAAGCGCATTGTCTCCGGTATCGATTTCGAAGCGCGACCGGGCGAGATATCGGCGATCGTCGGGCCCAACGGCTCCGGTAAGACGACCTTCCTGAAGGCGCTGTCGGGCGATCTCGGCTATGACGGTTCGATCGTCATCAATGGCCGCGAGGTGTCGGCGACGCGCCCGGTGGAGGCAGCGACCATGCGTGCGGTGCTGCCGCAGGCAACGTCGCTCGCCTTCCCGTTCACTGTCCACGAGATCGTCCGTCTTGGACTGGTCGGCGGCCGCTCCGGCGTGCTGGCGGGCGAGACCGAGCGGCTGCCGGAGCGGGCATTGGCCAAGGTCGATCTCGACGGTTTTTCCGGGCGCTTCTACCAGGAGCTTTCGGGCGGCGAGCAGCAGCGTGTCCAGCTTGCCCGCGTGCTCTGCCAGGTCTGGGCGCCGGTGCTGGATGGCAAGCCGCGCTATCTGTTCCTCGACGAGCCGGTTTCAAGCCTGGATGTGAAGCATCAGCTCATCATCATGAACATCGCCCGCGATTTCGCCAAGCGGGGCGGGGGGGTGATCACCATCCTGCATGACCTCAACCTGACGGCGATGTATGCCGACCGCATCTTCGTCATGCATCGCGGCACGCTCGCCGCTGCCGGCACGCCGGCCGCCGTGCTGAGCGACAGCCTGATCGAGAAAGTGTTCGACTGTCGCATGCGCGTCGGCGTGCTGCCGTCCGGCGACGTGCCGTTCGTACTGCCGCAGTCGGTAGCGATGTAGGATCAGGCCGCCGGGGCGGGCGCGCGTCGTTCCAAAAGGTCGATGCCGAGCAGCGTACGCACATTCGGGCGCGCCGCGATCAAGTCGGCGATCGAGTAGCGGGCGAGCACTTCGAAGAAGGCGTTGAGCGCTTCGCGCAGCGCGGAGTTGAGCGCGCAGCTGTCGATCAGCGGGCACTCGGCGTCAGCCTCGAAACACTCCGCCATGGCGAAATTTTCCTCGGTGATGCGCACCACGTCGAACAGGCTGATCTCGGCGGCCGGGCGGCCAAGCCTGACGCCGCCATTGCGGCCGCGCACGGTCTCGACCAGTCCGTGTTCGACCAGCGGCTGCAGGATCTTGAACAGGAACAGTTCCGATACCGTATAGGCGGCGGCGATTTCGGGAATGCGGCTGAGGCGGCCGTCATTGGCCGCACAATACATCAATATCCGCATGGCGTAGTTGGTCTGGCGCGTGAGCCGCATGATCGCTCCTTCGCAAAGCGCTGGTTGCAGCGAATATGGCCCATAGTCTGGAACAATTCTAGACTGGAGCCGACCATAGATGATGTTTTTAATCCAGTTTCCATCGCAATCGCGTGATCCAGAGGCGGTTCCGTTGCGTCAAGCATCGCGAAGGTCTCGCCAGCCGCCCTTGCCTTGCGTTTCAGTGGAAACTCACGATTATTCCAGTTGAGGGAATGGAACCGGATACAATCCACGGGAGGGGGCATGTCTCTGGAGACCGGGCTCAGGAATATCCCCAGTCCGCCCAAGAAGCCGTTCGTCGGCAACATGCTGACGGTGGACAAGGAGACGCCGCTCCAGAGCCTGATGCAGCTTGCGCGCGAACTCGGGCCGATCATCCGCCTCGACATGATGGGCACGCCGATGGTGGTGGTGTCGGGCGCTTCCCTGGTCCAGGAAATCTGCGACGAGAGCCGCTTCGACAAGGCGGTGCGCGGTTCGCTGCGGCGCGTGCGCTCCGCCGCCGGCGACGGGCTGTTCACCGCCTATACGCAGGAGAACAACTGGACCAAGGCGCATAACATCCTGTTGCCGACCTTCGCTCAGCGCGCCATGGCCGGCTACCTGCCGCTGATGTACGACATCGCCAGCCAGCTCTGCATGAAATGGGAACGACTGAACGCCGACGACGACATCGACGTCGTCCACGACATGACCGCGCTGGCGCTCGACACGGTCGGCGTCTGCGGTTTCGATTATCGCTTCAACTCGTTCTACCGGCGCGACTATCACCCCTTCATCGACGCGCTGACGCGGACGCTGGAAACCTGCATGGTCCAGCGCGGGCTGCCGTTCGAGAAGATGATCCTGCGCAAGCGGCTCGACCAGCTGAAGACCGACGTCGCCTTCATGTCCAAGCTGGTCGACGACATCGTGCGCGAAAGGCGGCGCGGCGGCGGCGACCAGGCACAGAAGGATCTATTGAACTTCATGCTCGCGGGCGTCGACAAGACAACGGGCGAAAGCTTGTCCGACGAGAACATCCGCTATCAGATCATCACGTTCCTGATCGCCGGCCACGAAACGACGTCGGGCCTGATGTCGTTCGCGCTCTATTTCCTGGTCAACAATCCGGATGTGCTCGAAAAGGCCTATGAGGAGGTCGACCGCGTTCTCGGCACCGATATCGGCGTGATGCCGACCATCGCCGAGGTCAACCACCTGACCTATGTGCAGCAGGTGCTCAACGAGGCGCTGAGGCTCTGGCCGACCGCCCCGGCGATCGGCCTCTATCCCTATCGGGACGAGGTGATCGGCGGACAATACAAGATCAAGAAAAACACCTTCGTCACGCTGCTGACCTTGATGCTGCATCGCGACCCGTCTGTGTGGGGCGCCGAGCCCGAGACGTTCAATCCCGACAATTTTTCGCGCGAGGCGGAAGCGTCGCGGCCGGCGCATGCCTTCAAGCCGTGGGGCAATGGCCAGCGCGCCTGCATCGGGCGGCAATTCGCCATGCAGGAGGCGACATTGGTTCTCGGCATGATCCTGCAGCGTTTCCAGCTGTTCGACCACCAGCGCTACCAGTTGCGCGTCAAGGAAACCATGTCGATCAAGCCCGACGGTTTCCGCATCCGGGTGAAGGCGCGTCCCGGCCGCACGCGCGGCACGGTGGTGCCGGGCGCGGCTTTGGCCAGCCAGGCGGCGGCCCCGTCGGTGGCGCAAGCCAAGCGGCCAAGCCACGGCACGCCGCTCGCCGTGCTCTACGGTTCCAACCTCGGCACCACCGAGGAGCTTGCCCGGGCGATCGCGCAGGCCGGCGAGCTTAACGGCTTCGAGGTGACGCTCGACGAGCTCGATGCGCGGGCCGGCAGCCTGCCGACCGACGGCGCGGTGGTGATTGCCAGCGCCTCCTACAATGGCGCGCCGCCCGACAACGCTATCCGGTTCATGGACTGGCTGGAGAAGGCGGAGCCGGACGCCGCCAAGAACGTCAACTATCTGGTGTTCGGCTGCGGCAACCGCGATTGGGCCTCGACCTTCCAGGCAACGCCGCGTCGCATCGACGAGCGCCTCGAAGCGCTCGGCGCCCGCCGCATCGCCCAGCGCGGCGAAGGCGATGCGCGGGAGGACCTCGACGGCCAGTTCCAGGACTGGTTCAAGGGGCTGTTCCAGTCGGTGGGCGCGGCGCTCGGGCTCGACATCGATTTCTCCCAGCAAACCGAGGCGGAGCCGCTCTACGAGGTCGAGATCGTTTCCGGCCAGCCGGTCAATCCGGTGGTGCACCAGTCGGGCGCGGTGGCGATGACGGTGCTGGCCAATCGCGAACTGCAATCGCCGGGCTCCGGCCGCTCCACGCGCCATGTCGAGGTGGCGCTGCCGGAAGGCGTGGCCTATCGCGCCGGCGATCATCTCTGCGTCGTGCCGGTCAACGATCAGGCACTGGTCGAGCGCGTCGAGAGGCGTTTTGGCTTTTCGGCCGATGCGCAGCTTCGCCTGAAGACCACCGGCGGACGGCAGGCACCGTTTCCAGCGGACGGTCCGGTTCCGGTGCGCCGCATCCTGTCCGATTATGTCGAGTTGCAGGCGGTGGCGACACGCAAGCAGATCCAGGCGATGGCGGCGGCGACACGCTGTCCCTTCACTAGGCCGAAGCTGGAAGCGCTGACCGCCGAGGCAGGCGATGGCGCCGATCCCTACAAAAGCGAGGTGTTCGCCAGGCGCAAGTCGGTGCTCGACCTGTTGGAGGAATTCCCGGCCTGCGAGCTCACCTTCGGGCAATATCTGGAGATGCTGCCGCTGTTGGCGCCGCGCTATTATTCGATCTCATCGTCGCCGCAGGCCGGCGCCGGTCGCTGCTCGATCACCGCCGGCGTCGTAGACGAGCCGGCCCGCTCCGGCAACGGCATCTATCGCGGCGCCTGCTCCAACCATCTGGCGCGGACAGGCGAGGGCGGCGTCATCCACGCCAGCACGAAGGAAACCAAGGCGGGTTTCCGCTTGCCCAACGATGCGTCGCTGCCAGTCATCATGGTCGGTCCGGGCACCGGGCTTGCTCCGTTCCGAGCCTTCCTGCAGGAGCGCGCGGCGCTGGCGAAGGCCGGCAAGGCGCTGGCGCCGGCCATGCTGTTCTTCGGTTGCCGGCATCCCGACCAGGATTTCCTCTACCGGGACGAGCTGGAAGCGATGGCGGCGGCCGGCCTCGTCGACCTCCATGTCGCGTTTTCGCGTCATGGCGGCGAGCGGGTCTATGTGCAGGACCTCATCCGCAAGCTCGGCGCGACGGTGTGGAAGCTGATCGAGGCCGGCGCGCATATCTATGTCTGCGGCGACGGCAGCCGCATGGAACCGGATGTGAGGCGGGCGTTGACGCGTCTTTATGCCGACGAAACCGACGCCGACGCGCAGGCGGCCGATGCCTGGATGGAGCGGCTGGCCAGGGAAAACCGCTATGTGCTCGACGTCTGGGCCGGCAATTGAGCGTTGGTTCTGACGGGAGCGGCGACGTCGGCGTACCAGCTGAGGTGGTGTTCGCCTATCTTGACGAGCCGCCCTTCTGCTGGCCAGGCGCGGACGGTCGTCCCCACGGATGCGATGTCGAGGTCGCCGAGGCGGTGCTGAAAGCGATCGGGGTCGAGCGGATTTCGACTCGGCTGGTGACTTTCGCCGAACTGATGCCGGGGGTGGCCGAGGGCGCCTGGACGATCAACACGCCGCTTTTCGTCACGCCGGAACGGGCCCTACAGGTCGCTTTCAGCCGGCCGGTGTGGTCGCTCGCCGACGGGTTCATGATGCGGGCCGACAATAGCAGGCAACTCGACAGCTACCGGGCGATCGCGGCGAACGAAATGGCGGTGATCGGTGTCGTGGCGGGGCAGGTGCAGCACCAGTCGGCGCTGGCCGCTGGCGTGCCGACCGCGCGGACGCGGCTGTTCGCCACCCAAAAGGCCGCGGTCGAGGCGGTGTTGTCCGGCGTCGTCGACGCCTATGCCAGCGTCGCCATGGCGCATCGCGGCTATCTGCGCGAGCATGTCGATATCCGCCTTGAGGTCATCGATCTCGGAGTGGAGGGCAAAGCCAAACCCGCCGTCGGCGCCTTCTCCTTCGCGCTGTCCGACGTGGGCTTGCGGGAAGCCTTCGATCGGCAATTGGCGGCCTATCTCGGCTCGCCCGAACATGTCGCCATCATGGAGCGCCATGGTTTTTCGCATGCGGAGATCGTCGGCGCGTAGCCGTCGCGGAAGTTTACCTTGACGTAAACGTTACCCAGCGTGATCTTGCAATCCATGGTGCGCTGCACAATATTAAGGGCATCGAGCACCGACTCGGGGAGGAACCCACGAGGAGTGCGACATGGAAAGACAGATTTCGAACACGCGCCCCCTGACGGGGACAATTCGCCAGCTGAGACCTTCGGAACTTCCGCGATTCCGCGATCATCTCCTGAGGCTCGACGCTGAAAGCAGGCGCGACCGTTTCAACGGGCTGCCCGACGACAGCTTCATCGCTGATTATGCCGACCGCAGTTTCGCCGACGGTACGACCGTCGTCGGCTATGTCGAGAACGATATGGTGCTGGGCGCTGCCGAACTGCATGAGCGGCCGGAAGAAGCGACGCCGACGGCGGAGATCGCCTTCAGCGTCGAACGCCAGTTGCAGCACCGCGGCATCGGCGCGCTTCTGTTCGAGCGCCTGATCGCGCAGGCGCGCGGGTTGGGCTACACGCGGCTGCGCGTCACCACCCACCCGCAGAACCAGGCGATGAAAGCGCTTGCCCGCCGCTACCGCGCCGCGCTGAATTTCGAGGACGGCGAGACGGTCGGCACGATCGACCTCGAGCCGGCGGAAGACGATGTGCTGACCGGGCTTTTGCCGCTTCGTTCCCGTTCGGACGCTGCCTTCAGCAGGGCCTGATCCCCTGGCTTGCGCAAGCGGGGATACGATCCTCATCTCCATTCAATGAAAAAGGCCGCCAGTGAGGCGGCCTTTTTGCATGTCGCGACGATGGGCGAACGGCGATCAGTTGCCGTTGGCGGTAACGGTCACGCCCAGCGTCTTGGTGAGGTCGGCGGGGCTTGCCATGGCGCCGGCTGCGATCAGCGCGAACGGCACCGGGCTGGCCGGCTTGGCGGCGATCACCAGGTTCTGCGGATTGTCCAGATAGTCGCTGACGGCCTTGGTCACCTGGGCGGTCAGTTCCGGATTGTTGATCTGCGCCATGCCGAACGGCACCACGGCCTTGGCCTGGTTGGCGATGTCCTTCGCGGTCATGCCCTGCTTCTTGGCGACGAATTCCAGCACCTTGTTGGTGAGCGAATTGTCGGCGAAGCGGATCGTCGCGCTGCCGAAGGAGAGCTGCTGCATCAGGCCGAGCACAGCCATGCCTTCGGCCGACTTGTCGGCGCCTTCCGGCGTCGCGGCCATCTTCTTCTGAAGCTGCTGCAGCGACTTGATGAAGTCGGTGGTGTAGCCGCCGAGCGCGAAAGTCATGCCGATCGTGCCGGCATTGTCGACCGCGATGTCGTATTTCGACAGTTCGAGCTTGCCGTCGGTCGGCTGCCAGGAGCCGGCCATGTCGAGCTTGCCGGAGATGTTCTGATAGCCGAGCCCTTCGACGACCTGCTTGGTCTCGGCGTCCTGGATCAGCGTCAGATCGCCGGTAAACTTCTGGGCGCCGCCGGTGAAAGTCATCGGCTGGCCGCTGGCCGGCGGGTTCACGTTGACGGTGAGGTTGTTCATCGAGAAGGCGGTCTTGTCGGCGACCTTCACGGAAAGCGTATCAAGCTGGGCTGACTTGTACATCAAAAGCGATGCGAGCGGATCGGTGTTGCCTTCGGCCGGAATAGACATGCCGTTGATGACGAAGGGGCTCACCTCGAACTTGGCGCCGTCCTTCTCCTGGCTGAAGGCCTGGGTGGCGACGGTGTCGACGAGATAGCCGCCATTGGCGTCCGTCACGTTCTTCAGCGTGACATTGCCGATCGCCAGCGGCTCCTTTTCACCGACCGGCGCGATGGTGACGCCTTCCAGCACCATGTTGGACGTATCGCCGGAGACGCCGGTCCAGCCGACGGTCACACCCTGGCTTTCAAACGTGGCCTTGAGACGTTCCGCCACGGCCTTGGTGTCGGCCGCGAATGCCGGGCTGAGCGGCAGGGCGAGAAGAAGCGCCGAAACGGCGAACTTGCGAACGGTCGAGCGGTGGATGGTCATCGCGTGCTCCAAAGGGTGCCTGAGGCTTTCGAGAAAACGTCTATCGATTTGCGCCTCCACCCGTCCGCAAGGAAAGGGGCCGGAAGAAGGCATTGCCCGCCACAAAAGCCGACATTCGCGGAAAAAGACAGATCCGGCAAGTCGAGCGGCGGCGAGGCGCGGTCCTTACGTCATGCCCGCGACCCGCGCAACATCCCGTATTACCGTGGCCGCGCTTATACGGGGCTTGTTACAGTTTCATGGCGGCGATGTGGGGCTTGCCCTGCGAAAGGTGCCGGCTGGCTGCAAATTGTCATGGATAAGCGAGGAAGTGCTTGACCTGCCGCCTCTTGTCGCGAATCAGCCGCTCGGCTAGTCCAAACCCATGGGAAAGAGCCTTTTGCCGCCTGACAATGGCGGTCACGACAACATAGAACCGGTCGACCTGAAGAAGGCGCTGGAAGATCGTTATCTTTCATACGCGCTGTCGACCATCATGAACCGCGCCCTGCCGGACGTGCGCGACGGCCTGAAGCCGGTGCACCGGCGCATCATGCACGCCATGCGGCTGTTGCGCCTCAACCCGGACCAGGGCTTCGCCAAATGCGCCCGCATCGTCGGCGAAGTGATGGGCAAGTTCCACCCGCATGGCGACCAGTCGATCTACGACGCGCTGGTGCGCCTGGCGCAGGACTTTTCCATGCGCTACCCGCTGGTCGACGGCCAGGGTAATTTCGGCAACATCGACGGCGATAATGCCGCCGCCATGCGTTACACCGAAGCGCGCATGACGGATGTGGCGACGGAGCTGCTCTTCGGAATCACCGAAGATGCGGTCGACTACCGTCCGACCTACAATGAGGAGGACGAGGAGCCGACCGTCCTGCCGGGCGCGTTCCCGAACCTGCTCGCCAACGGTTCCTCCGGCATTGCCGTCGGCATGGCCACTTCGGTGCCGCCGCATAACGCCGCCGAATTGTGCGACGCCGCCCTTCACCTGATCGACCATCCCGACGCGCCGGTCGTCAAGCTGATGGAGTTCGTGCAGGGCCCGGATTTCCCGACCGGCGGCATCATCGTCGACAGCCGCCAGTCCATTCTCGAAGCCTATGAGACCGGCAGGGGCGGCTTCCGTGTCCGCTCCAGATGGAACCAGGAGGATCAGGGCAGGGGAACCTGGGTGATCGCGGTCACCGAAATTCCCTATGGCGTGCAGAAGTCGCGGCTGATCGAAAAGATCGCCGAACTGTTGATGGCCAGGAAACTGCCGCTTCTGGAAGACATCCGCGACGAGAGCGCGGAAGACATCCGCATCGTGCTGGTGCCGAAGAGCCGCACCGTCGACCCAGGCCTGATGATGGAATCGCTGTTCAAGCTGACCGAGCTCGAGAGCCGCTTCCCGCTCAACATGAACGTGCTGTCGCGCGGCAAGGTGCCGAACGTGCTGTCGCTCAAGGGCGTGTTGCAGGAATGGCTCGACCATCGCCGCGAAGTGTTGGTGCGGCGGTCGAAGTTCCGGCTGGGCGAGATCGAGAAGCGGCTGGAGATCCTTGCCGGCTATCTGATCGCCTACCTCAACATCGACGAGGTCATCCGCATCATCCGCGAGGAGGATGAGCCCAAGCAGGTGATGATGGCGCGCTGGTCGCTGACCGACGTGCAGGCCGAAGCCATCCTCAACATGCGGCTGCGGGCGCTGCGCAAGCTGGAAGAGTTCGAAATCCGCAAGGAGTTCGACGCGCTCTCGGAGGAGAAAAAGCAGATCGAATCCCTGCTCGCCTCGGTGGAGAAGCAGTGGAAGACCATCGCCTGGGAAATCCAGAAGATCCGGCGCGACTTCGGGCCCGAGGAGAACAAGGAACTCGGCCCGCGCCGCACCCAGTTCGCAGATGCGCCAGAGCACGACCTGACCGACATCGCGCATGCGATGATCGAGAAGGAACCGGTGACGGTCGTGGTGTCGGAAAAGGGCTGGCTGCGGGCGATGAAGGGTCATCTGACCGACCATTCGCTGTTCGGCTTCAAGGAAGGCGACGGGCTGAAGCTCGCGTTCCATGCGCAGACCACCGACAAGATCCTCGTCTTCACCACCGGCGGCAAGTTCTACACCATCGGCGCCGATCGCCTGCCGGGCGGTCGCGGCCACGGCGAGCCGATCCGCATCATCGTCGACATGGAGAACGATCAGGATATCGTCACCGCCTTCGTCCACGATCCGAAGCGCAAGCTGCTGCTTGTCTCGCATGAGGGCAACGGTTTCGTGGTTTCCGAGGAGGAAGTGGTCGCCAACACCCGTAAGGGCAAGCAGGTGATGAACGTCAAGACGCCCGACGAAGCCACGCGCTGCCTGCCGGCCACGGGCGATCATGTCGCCATCGTTGGCGACAATCGCAAGATGCTGGTGTTCGCGCTTTCCGAAATCCCGGAAATGGCGCGCGGCAAGGGCGTGCGCTTGCAGAAATACAAGGATGGCGGCGTGCTCGACGTGAAGACCTTCGCCATGGAGGGTGGCCTGTCCTGGCAGGATTCGGCCGACCGCACCTTCGTTCGGCCGCGCGAGGAACTGGCCGAGTGGATCGGCAACCGCGCCGCCGCCGGCCGCATGGTGCCGAAGGGGTTCCCGCGCACCGGCAAATTCGGATAACCGACTTTCTTCCATGGCGGCGCGAATCCTTTTGCGGGGTTCGCGCCTCTTATCCCTGCAGCCGGCATGGTGCCGGCGAGACAGGAGATTTGAACCATGGCGTTCTACAGGAAGAATATCGGCGGCTTGCACCAGATGATGAGGATCGTCGTCGGGCTGGCGGCAGCGGCGGCTGCGCTGATCTGGCTCGCCGCCCCGATCAGTTATCTCGCAGCCATGATGGGTGTTGCCTTGGTGCTCTCCGGCCTGTTCGGCTACTGTCCGACGTGCGCCGTTACCGGTATGGGCCGGCGTTCCTAGGTTCGACATGAACACTGTGCCGGTCCATCTGTTCGATGCAGCGCGGCTCGGCGATCGCGTGGCGATCGTCAAGCTGCTCGATATCGCGCAGCCGGATATCCGTCGTTATGCCCGTTCGAGCTGCCGCACCTCCGCCGATGCCGAGGATGCCGCGCAGGAGGCGCTGTGGCTGCTTTCGCGCAGGGTCGGCACGATCCGCTCGCTCGCCGCGTTCTCCGGCTGGTTGTTCACCGTGGTGCGGCGCGAGTGCATGAGGCTGGCGCGCACCATGCGGCTGCAGCCGCCACAATCGCTGGCCGAGATCGATCTGGAGCGCTCGTTCGGCGTCCGTCCCCACGCGGAGCTCAAGCTCGACATCGCGGCCGCGATTGAAGCCTTGCCGCCGCATTATCGCGAGGTCATGCTGCTTCGCGACCTGCGCGAAATGACGATCGACGAGCTGGCGGAAAGCCTTGGCGAGACACGCCAGAGCATCAAGGCGAAACTCCATCGCGCGCGGCTGCTGATGCGGGAATATCTCTCGCGTTGAGGCGAGGTTTGCCGCGCGCTCCGTCGTCGGGATTGACCATGTTTCAACCGACGATGGCCTGGTTATCGCGGACTTCTTGACGCCCGCAGCCGGCTCTCTACCTTGTCGCGCTAATATGCGAGGGGATGGAGGATATCGATGCTGGCAGTCGCGCGCGCGGCGCTGTTTTTGTTGCTGGCCGCGTGCGTGCCGGCCGGCGCCGCCCAGCGCACCGTCTATCTGACCTTTGACGACGGACCGCTCAACGGCACCGCCAATGTGCTGGACGTTCTGGAGGCACAGCAGGTGCCGGCCGCACTTTTCATGGTCGGCCAGCATGCGCTGGTGAGCCCGGAGCGCGGCGCGCTGGTGACGCGGGCGAAGTCGCTGCCGCTGGTGACGGTGGGCAACCACAGCTTCAGCCACGCCAACAACCGCTACCAGCGCTTCTATGCCGACACCGAGGCGGTTGTGGCCGACATGCTGAAGGCGAACACAGTGCTCGGTCTCAAGGCACCGCCGCCGGTTCCGGCGCGGCTACCCGGCCGGGACGTCTTCCGCCTGCAATATATGTCGCGCGACGATTTCGGCCTGAGTTTGGAGGAGGCGCAGCGCGAGCAGGTGGATTTCGAGTTCGTCGCCGCTTCCGGCTTTCATCTCTATGGCTGGGATTTCGAATGGGTGCACGAGGACAGCGGCAAGCCGGTGCAATCCGTCGACCGCCTGATCGACGAGATCGGGCACCTGTTCGCGGCCGGCCGCACGGTCGGCAAGAACAAGCTCGTCCTGCTCATGCATGACGAGATGTTCCAGGACGTCTTCCAGGGCAGGGACAAATTGACGGCGCTGGTCACCGGGCTGCGCGCCAAGGGCTATGCCTTCGGGCACATCGCCGACTACGACACCGCGACGAGCCCGTAGCGCGTTCGCGGAACTCCCAGCTCCATGGAGCCGGTCAGGCGGCGATATTGGGCAGCGCGCGCACGATCTCGTCGGCGGCGCGCTGCCTGGACAGCGGACCATATTGTTCCGACCATTCCACCAGCGCCTTGAAGGCTGGCTTCAGCCCATGCGCGCCTTCGCTGACCTCGTATTCCACCCGCAGCACGCTTTCGGGATAGACCGTGCGGCGGATCAGTCCGTCGGCCTCCATCTCGCGCAACCGCAGTGTCAACATATGCTGGGTGATGCCGGGCAGGCTGCGCCTGAGCTCGCCGAAACGGTGGCTGCGCTGGGCAAGAATCCAGAGGATTTCGATCTTCCACTTGCCGGCAAGGGGGCGCATCGCCTCGATAAGCTTCGTATAAGGGGCGTCGCCATTCGCGATCCGGTCCGCTTCCTGATCGTTGGACGGGCACATGATTGTTCGCTCGCTGCTATGGGGGATCTGTAACAAGCGTAAAGAACGAGCTCGCGCCATTTTCGTTGCCCGACTTTTGTCAGGAGTGTTGCGCGTGACCCGGCATTGACCGCGAATGATCGCTCGCATAAATTGAGAATGATCATTCGCATTTCTTGGAATAGCAATGAAAACAGCCTTTGGCAATATCGAGATGATGCTGGAAGCGGAGGCCGACGAGGGCAGGGCGCTGTCGCGTGCCGAGCGCCGCGAGCTTCAGGTGCAGCGCATTCTGGAAGCCGCCAAGACCTGTTTCGCCCGTGAGGGCTTCCAGGGCGCGTCGATGCAACAGATTTGCGCCGAGGCCAGCATGAGCCCCGGCGCGCTCTATCGCTATTTCGTCTCCAAGGAGGCGATCATCGAGGAGATCTGCGCCGCCGCGCAGCGCGACGACGAGATCAAGTTCGCTGTTATGTTCGACAATCCCGACGTCGTCGAGGGCATGGTGTTCGGCGCCATGGCCCATATCCGTTTCGTGCACGAGACCGGCGCCTGCGCGCTGATCGCGCAGTTCCATGCCGAGGCGACCCGCAACGAAGCCGTGCGGGCCACCTACTGCAACCACATGACGCAGGTGCGCACGCTCTTCCTCGATTATCTCGGCGCCGCCAGCGAGCGCGGCGAAATAGCCCCGCTGCTCGAACTGGAAACGCTGGTGCCGGCGCTGATGGCCGTCATCCAGGGCATCGCCAGCAACGACCTGCCGTCGAACGGCATCGCGCTCGACAAGCTGGAGACGATCGTGCGCACGGTATTGGTCGCCATGCTGCGGCCTACGGGCCGCACGGCGAGGCCGGCTGAAACGTCCTCCACGGCCGCTGGCTGACCGGGCGGAGATTTTCCCGTCGATTGGCTTATGGTCACGATTGCTGCACTATCGTCGTGCATAGTACCGGACAGTGGCCTTGCTTGAGCCGCCGCTGTCGATTCGGGGGACGTGTTTGAAATCACCGCAGACGAAAACGCCGCAGAAGGAACCGCGCCTGTTTGGTGCGGCGGCGCCCAACAGGGCGGCGGTCATTGCGCCGCTGTCGGCGGCACGCTGGCTCCTGGTGCTGATTGTCGCGGCCGGCGTGTATTTCTTCTACGGCTTCCTGGTTCCGGTGCTGGCGGCACTGGTCATCGCTTTCGCCAGCTGGCCGCTCTACAAGCGCCTGCTTGTCGCCGTTAACGGCAACCGCACGATCGCGGCCACCATCGCGCTGCTCCTGATCCTCGCTTTCCTCGTCATTCCGATCTCTATGGCCGGCACCTATGTCATCAACGAGGTGCGCGAATGGGTGACCTGGGCGATCGGCACCAATCGTTATGGCGCGCCGACGCCGCAATGGATCGCCAGCCTGCCGGTGGTCGGCGAGTGGCTGAACGAGCAATGGACCCGCAATCTTGGTCATCCGGGCGGCATCGGCGAACTGATCCAATTGGTCAGCGGCGCTACCATCCGCTCCATCTACAACACCGTTTTGGTTGCCGGCGGCAGCGCCTTCTCGCTGCTTTTGACACTGCTGTTCATGCTGATCGCGCTGTTCTTCGCCTATCGCGACGGCGAGGGATTTGCCCGGCAGGTCGATACGCTGGGCGAACGTATCCTTCCCGTCCGCTGGGAGCGCATCTCGCGCGTGGTTCCGGCCACCATTTCCTCGACCGTCACCGGCATGACCGTCATCGCCATCGGCGAGGGCGTCGTGCTTGGCATCGCCTACTGGCTGGCCGGCGTGCCTTCGCCGGTCACGCTGGGCGCGCTCACCGGCGTCATGGCGCTGATCCCCGGCGGCGCGCCGCTCGCCTTCACTCTGGTCTCGATCTATCTCGTCGGTTCGGGCTCGATCGTCGCAGGCGCCGCGCTGTTCATCTGGGGCTCGGTGGAACTGTTCATCGTCGACAAGACGATCCGGCCCAAGCTGGTCGGCGGTCCGATCAAGCTGCCATTCCTGCCGACCTTCTTCGGCCTGATTGGCGGCGTCAAGACGATGGGCTTTCTCGGCCTGTTCATCGGCCCGGTGCTGATGGCGCTGCTGGTCGCGATCTGGCGCGAATGGCTCTACGAAGTGGATGTGGTGGACCGCCAGCCGCCCGAAACGGCTGACGTGGAGGAAGCACCAACGGTGGTTGCCGAGCCGGTCGTCCTGGAATCGGCGCCGCGCAAGGTTCAGGCGGGGTGACGCACGGCAAGCGTCGCGCGGCGCTTGCGGCCCTGATGCAATTGCCACAGTGAATGGCTGACCAGCGCCACGATTAGGATCGTGCCGCCGATCATGCTGTCGCGCGACGGAACCTCGTTGAACACCAGCCACACCCAGACCGGCGCCAGCACGGTCTCCAGGAGATAGAACATCGCCGCCTCCGGGCCCGGAATGTATTTCGGTGCCGTGGCCAGGCAGAAGAACGAAATCGGGATGATGAAGCCGCCATTGAAGATGATCCACCACGGCGCGTTCACCTGATAGCCGGTCTTCCAGACCATGAGGACGGCGACGAGGAAGGGCAGCACCACGCCGATCAGCGCGGGGAAACCCATGTCCTTGCCGCTGTGGCGTGAAATGGTGATGGCGGAAGCGATGCAGAAGGCCGAGGTGGCGGCCAGGACGTCGCCGAACAGATGGCCGGAGCCGATCGAGCCGCCGACGATGATGCCGACGCCGCCGATCATCGCCGCCATCGCCGCAAAGGTGGCCGGGCGCGGCCGCTCGCCCAGGAACAGCCATGACAGCAGTGCCGCGAACATGGTGTTGAAGGCGAGGATGAAAACGAGATTGGCCGTCGTGGTGTTGAAGACCGCGGTGATGAAGGCGATCGAGCCGATGCCGTAAAGCGTGGCGACGGCCAGCCCGGCGCGGCCGGGGATCAGTTTCGGTGCCTTGGGCGTCAGCGAGCGCCAGATCGCCCAGACGATTAGCCCGGCCAGCAGGGTGGTGCCGCTGCGTAGCATCAGGATGCTCCAGGGCTGGCCGTCGGCCAGCCGGATCAGCGGAATATCGACGGTTAGCGCCATGCCGCCGAGGGCGGCGATGAACAGACCTTTCGAATGATCATGCGAAACAGTCACGCGCACAGGCTCCGTCATAAGGCAACGGCAGCGTTGCGAGCCTGGATCCTGACGTGGACTTGGTGGCTAGACGGGCCGATCGTTCAACTTCAGCCGCCGAAGCGTTCCCAGCCCTTCGGGCCGAGATGTTCTTGCGGCGTGAAACGCATCTTATAGTTCATCTTGCGCGAGCCGTTGACCCAGTAGCCGAGATAGACATGGGGCAAGCCCATGGTCTTGGCGCGCTGGATATGGTCGAGGATCATGAAGGTGCCCAGCGAGCGCTCGTCCATCTCAGGGTCGAAATAGGAATAGACCATCGACAGGCCGTCGGCCATCTTGTCGGTCAGCGCCACCGCAACCAGCGCGCCCTGGCCCTTGCCGGTGATGAAGGTGTCCGGCCCGCGCCGGCGGTATTCGATGATCTTGGTGTCGACATGGGTGTCCTCGACCATCATGGCGTAGTCGAGCACCGTCATGTCCGACATGCCGCCCTTGCGGTGGCGGGCGTCGAGATAGGCGCGAAACAGCGAATACTGCTCCGTCGAGGGCTCGGCATCGTGCATGGTGCCGATCAGGTCCGCATTGTGCTGTTCGACGCGCCGCATGTTGCGGCTCGGCTCGAATTCCTGCGCCAGGATGCGGACCGACACGCAGGCGCGGCAGCTCTCGCAAGCCGGGCGATAGGCGATGTTCTGCGAACGCCTGAAACCGCCCTGGGTGAGCAGGTCGTTCATGTCCGAGGCCTTGTCGCCAACGAGGTGGGTGAAGACCTTTCGCTCGAACTGACCCTCGAGATAGGGGCATGGCGAAGGCGCGGTCAGGAAGAACTGCGGAGACTGGGTAGGATGCTGCGTCATCGCGCGTCGAAAGATGCTCCCACGAATCGCTCTACCTTGGCGCGTACGGCAGAAAATTCAACAGGATTATCAAGCTTTCGGCCCGGCCGCCCCGCATAATCGGCAACCAGGCGAGCCGGCGCGTTCAAGGACGGCCTCAGCGATCGCTGCGGCTGACGACTGTGCCCAGCAGGAGGTCGTGCAGCGCGCGCTTGCGGTCCGAGAACAGGGTGACCAGGAGCACCAGCGGCGTCAAAAGCACATTGCCCGCCCAGAACAGCACCGTATGGACCACGGCGGTCATGCCGTCGATCGGCGCGCCGTCCAGCCTGTCGAGGCGGATGCCCATTGCCCGCATGCCGAGCGTGGCCTGTTCGCGGCCGCCCAGCGTGTTCCAGATGTAGAGGACGGCTACCGCCGGTACCAGGAACGAGTACAGCATCCAGCCCAGGCCCAGCGTGATGATGCCGAGCAGGAAGACCAGGATGGCGAAAGGAATGGTCAGCAGGCCGACCACGATATAGTCGAGAATACAGGCAAACACCCGGCGCGAGCGCACGCCGTCATAGGCACGGACATCGTCCAGCCTGGAAGTGATGATCTCGCCGTCAAGCACGCGCGCGTTCATGTCATATCCTCGTCATTCGGCGCGGTTTTCGTACCGGCCGGCTCAATCGAGATGGGGCGTGCCGGTCGCAGAATCAAGAGGCGCGTGTTACGGCGACGGTGAAATCTGGGTGGCGGGCCATCCGTGTTTCGCGTTTGCTTAAATCGGTTGAATGGATGATGGCCAAAGCGCTAGCTTGATGTGATCGGGCGGCGCCGCGACCGGATATGAAGCGCGTCGCGAACCGCGGCGGGACAAGAGGGTTTTATGGACTACGACATGCTGGTCATCGGCAGCGGCCCGTCGGGTAGGCGCGCCGCCGTGCAATCGGCCAAGCTCGGCAAGCGTGTGCTGGTGGCCGATGCCGGCCGGCGCCTGGGCGGGGTTTCGGTGCATACCGGCACCATCCCCTCCAAGACCCTGCGCGAGACGGTGCTCAACCTGTCGGGCTGGCGCGAACGCGGCTTCTACGGTCGCGGTTACCGGGTCAAGCAGGACATCTCCATCGGCGACTTGATCGAACGCCTGCACAAGACCCTCGACCACGAGGTCGAGGTGCTGCAGCACCAGTTCATGCGCAATGCGGTCAAGAGCGCGCGCGCCATGGTGCGGTTTCTCGGTCCCAATCGCGCCAGCCTCACCACCGATACCGGCGACTACAGCGAGATCGGCTTCGCCAATGCCCTGATCGCGGTGGGCACGCGGCCGCATCGCCCGGCCGAGGTGCCGTTCGACAAGAAGCGTGTGTTCGACAGCGACGAGATGCTCGAACTGTCGCAGCTGCCGCGTTCGCTGACGGTGATCGGCGCCGGCGTCATCGGCGTCGAATACGCCACCATCTTTTCGGCGCTCGACGTGCCGGTGACGCTGGTCGAGCCGCGCGACACGATTCTCGATTTCGTCGACCGCGAGATCGTCGACGACTTCATCCACCAGATGCGCGACCGCGGCATGACCATCCGGCTGGGCAGCAGCGTCAAGGAGGTGAAGTCTGGACAGGATTTCGCCGAGGTGACGCTTGCGGATGGCCGCAGCATCCGCTCCGAAATGGTGCTCTACGCCGCCGGCCGCAGCGGCAATGTCGGCAGTCTCGGGCTTGAGGCCGTCGGCATCGAGGCCGATGCCCGCGGCCGCATCAAGGTCGACCCGCACACGTTCCAGACCACGGTGGTGCCGAATATCTACGCCACCGGCGACGTCATCGGTTTTCCGAGCCTCGCCTCGACATCCATGGAGCAGGGCCGGGTGGCCGCATGCCATGCCTTCGGCGTGGCGCTGCCGCCGCCGCCAGAAACGTTTCCCTATGGCATCTACGCGGTGCCGGAAATCTCCACGGTCGGCCAGTCGGAAGAGCAGGTGCGCGCCAGCGGCGTTGCCTATGAAGTCGGTGTCGCGCGGTTCCGCGAGACGTCGCGCGGCCACATCATGGGCGTCAATTCGGGCTTCCTGAAGTTGCTCTTCTCGCTGGAGACGCGCCGGCTGCTCGGAGCGCATATTGTCGGCGAGGGCGCGACCGAGCTGATCCATATCGGCCAGGCAGTCATCAATCTCGGCGGCACGATCGATTTCTTCGTCAACAACACCTTCAACTATCCGACGTTGGCCGAAGCCTACAAGATCGCCGGGCTGGATGCCTGGAACCGGATGGGCCAGGGCTAAGGCCCGCCCCTTGCCGCGCCCGGCCTAGCGTGGCGCGGCGGCCGATGTCCGCACGATCAGTTCGAACGGCAGTTCCTGCCTGCGTAGGGCATCGCTCGGGTCGAGGATGGCACGTGCGGCGCGGCGGCCCATCTCGATGATCGGCTGGGCAATGGTCGTCAGTGGCGGTTCGCAGCGGGCGGATTCCGGCACGCCGTCGAAACCGATGATAGAAACATCGCCCGGCACCGACAATCCGCGCTCCTTCAGCCAGTCGATCGCGATCATGGCGATGCGGTCGGACATGGCGAGCAATGCCGTGGGCGGCTGCGGCCGGTCGAACATGTAGTTCAGACTGGCGTGCACGGTCGGCACGTCGTTGCCGGTCTCATAGATCGGCACGCTCCCCGCATCGATGCCGGCGTGGGAAAGGGCTTCCAGATAGCCGGTCAGGCGGTCGCGCGTGCCGGAATAGGTGGCGCCTTGCGCGCGGGCGGCGGTAACCGGCCCGGTGCTGCCTTCGGCGAAATGCAGCGCAAGGATACCGAAACGGCGATGGCCAAAGGCCAGCAGATGCTCGGCCGCCAGTTTGGCGCCGGCCCTGTTGTCGACGCCGATGGCCGAGGTTGCGCCCTCGTCGAAGGCGAAATCGAGCACGACAAAGGGAAGCTTGCGCTCGCGGGTCAGTTTCACCGGTTGCCAGTTGCCTTCGACGCAGAAGACGATGAAGCCGTCGACCAGTGCGCTCTGGATGTTCCAGGCGAGATGTTCGCCGTTGATGGCCGAGACCAGCGACAGGCCGGCACCGGTGGCATCGCAAATCTCGGAAATGCCGGACATCACCACGCGGGCGAAGGGGTCGTCGAAGAAATAGGAGAGGGGCTGCGCGGTGGCGACGCCGATGGCGTTGACCTTGCCAGCGCGCAACAGCCGTCCCTTGGGATCAGGCCCCGTATAGCCAAGCGCGTCCGCCGCGGCTTTCACCCGTTCGCGCACTTCCTCGCGCACGATCTCGGGGTGGCTGAAAACGTTGGAGGCAGTGCCATGCGAAACACCGGCGGCCTTGGCGACATCCGCCAGCCTGATCGGCTTGATCGCCGTCGCCTGTCTCGCCATAGGCATGCTCCTTTGCCGTTAAGGGTGCCGGGTTGCCTCGGCGCCGTCGGTCGCGTAGGCGACCCATTACCGCCAACCACTCGTGCACTTTCCGTTACCTTGAGGCAGCGGCAGAAGTCGTCTGGCGGATCAGCGTGTCATTCTTCTAGTTAGTCGGCGAGCAGCGCAATCCCAAGGCTTTTTAGCAGATTTCTTGAATCGATCCAGTTTCTCCTTGACGGGCAGGAGTGGTCGAGCGATATTTGAATCGATCCAATTCTGTGTATTTCGAGCTCGGGCCGATCCAGGGCCGGGCCGAATCCGACATCATCTCGAAGGAAAAGCAGCATGCATCCGATCGATTATCTGTTCGACGAACTGTATCGCAGCTACTGGGGCATTCCTCCGGTGTCCGAGAAGCGCAAGGCTGCCCGCCGCGACCGGTTGGCGATGCTTGGCTTCGATGCCGTCCGCCGCAAGCGGCGCTGAGCCGTTGCCGGCGGATCTGCGGGACAGGGAATAGAGAACAGAGAAGGTTACGGTCTAGCCGGCGCGCCTTGCAGCCGTCGACGGGAGACCAGCAGCGGTACGCACAGGAGGTAGAGGGCGGCGCCGCCGATCCAGACCAGCCCCGGGAAGGTGGCGCGCGTGGCGAAGTAGCCAGTTGAAATCGCCAGCGGCGCGACCACCGAGGCGAGGCTGGTCAAGCCGGCAAGCACGCCCTGCAGGCGGCCCTGATTGTTCTCGTCCACTTCGGCCGTCATCAACGATTGTAGCACCGGCGCGCCGATACCGCCGAGGCAGAGCAGCGGCAGCAACATGAAAGCCATCCAGCCACGCGTTGCTAGGCCGACTAGCACATAGGCGGCGCTGTCGGCGGCGATGCTGACGAGCAGAGCTTTTTTCTCGCCCAGCCTTTCGCTGACCGGCCCGGCGACGAATGCCTGCGCCAGGGCGTGGAACAGGCCGAACAAGGCAAGCGAGATGCCGACGGTCAGCGGGTCCCAGGCGAACTTGTCCTCGACATAGACGACCCAGATCGTGCCGCCGACTTCGCCGATCATCGTCAGCAACACGGCAGTGCCCAGCAAAGGCAGCAACAGCGGAAAGCCGAATGCCCAGCGCAAGGGCGCGAAGGGATTGAGGGAAACGGTCGCCATTTCGCGGTCGCGGCGCTTCGGCTCCTTCAGCACAAAAAGGGCGATCAGCAAGGTGATGCCGTTCAAGGCCGCGGCAACGAGGAATGGCGCGCGGGTCCAGACGCCTCCGAGAAGGCCGCCTATCGCCGGGCCGGCGATGAAGCCGATGCCGAAGGCCGCGCCAAGCTGTCCAAAGCGCCGAGCGCGCTGCTCTTCCGGCGTGACGTCGGCGATGTAGGCCGATGCGACCGCCGAAACGGCACCGGTTATTCCGGCGATCGCGCGGCCGACGAACAGCAACCACAGCGTCGGGGCCACGGTCATGAACAGATAATCGACAGCCGCGCCGGCCAGCGACATCAACAGCAGCGGTCGACGCCCGAAGCGGTCGGACAAAGCGCCGAGCAGCGGCGCGAAGACGAACTGCATCAATGCATAGAGCGCGAGGAACGCCCCGTAGCGCCAGCCGAGGTCGCCGGTATGGCCAACCTCGCGCAGCAATTGCGGGATGACCGGCATGGTCAGCCCGATGCCGGTTGCGGTGAGGGCGACCGTGGCCAGAATGACGGCGATGGGGCGGTTCATGGATTGCTCAAAATTTATCAGTGATAAATTCACTTATCATTGATAAATTCCAGATGCAATGCAGCTCGCAATGATCCGGAGGCGAGAATGAAGGTCGACCGCGCGCGCATCATCGACGAGGCGCTGAAGCTGCTCAACGAGGTTGGCGTGGATATGCTTTCAACGCGCCTGCTTGCCGAGCGGCTTCAGGTGCGGCAGCCGGCCTTGTATTGGCATTTCAAGAACAAGCGTGCGTTGCTGGACGCGATGAACAAAGAGATCCTGGAGCGCGGCCATGACAGCCGGCTGCCGCATGCGGACGAGGACTGGCAGCATTATCTGGCACAGAACACGCGCAGTTTTCGTGCCGCGCTGCTTGCCTACCGCGACGCCGGCCGGGTGCATGCCGGCACCGAAGCCGAGCCCGACGAGATGCAGGACATCGAGGCGAAAATCGCCTTCCTGGTCGCGCAGGGTATCGATGCCGGCGAGGCGATGATGTTGTTCATCGCCCTTGGGCGCTACACGCTTGGTTGCGTCATCGAAGAGCAGGCCGATTTTCCGGAAGGGCCGGGCCGGGGCGCGGAACTCGACGGCGCGGCGCGCGACTATCCTTTGACGGCAGCGGGTCTGGCGCATTACCGCGAAGGTGGGCATGCCGCCTTGTTCGAGGCGGGCTTGCGGTTCATCCTCGATGGCGCGGCGGCGCAGCTTGCCAGCGCGGCTGTCTCAAAGCCCTAGGCCTTCGAACGTATAAGCGCCGAAGCGGCAACGACCAGCCAGCCGAGGATCAGCAGCGAACCGCCAACCGGTGCCGCGAAGGGCACAAGCCGGCCGCCGAGGAAATCGCGAGCGAGCAGGTCGCCGCAAAACAACACCAGCCCCACCAGCAGCACGAAGCCACCGATGCGCAGCAGCCGGTTGCCGCCGACCAGGCCGATGGCGAGCAGGACCGCCGCATGCGCGAGCAGAAATGACGCCACGGTTCCGGTAAAAGCCCCGCCGAGATGAGCGGCGGCGGCAGACAGCGCGACACCGGCCGCGCCGCAGAGGCCGCCGGCAAGCACCAGCGGCGAACAGGGTTCGAAGGCGAAGCGGGAAGGGCTCATCGGCAAGGCTCGGTCTCGTTGCGGGGCGGGCGTTCGAATTCAAAAAGCAAAGGCACTTTCGGAAGAAAGCGCCTCTGGCTCTTCGCCGCAACATCGCACGCTTCTGGCCTCAGGCGGGCTGCGGCTGTTGGTAGCGGGCGCGCACGACCCAGTTGTAGAAAGCGCCGAGCGCCAGAAGCACGGCGGTCGACAGGAACACGGCGCGCATGCCGAAATGGCCGCCGACAAAGCCGCCGAGCACCGGTCCCGCGACCTGGCCGATATATTGCGCCGAGATGGAATAGCCGAGCACATTGCCGCCGACGCCGTCCGGCACATTGTGGCGGATGATGCTTGTGACCGAGGGCAAAAGCCCGCCCAGCGCCAGCCCCATCAGGAAGCGCAAAACGATCAGCTGCCAGCTTTCGGTGACGAAGGCCTGCGGGATCAGCAGCAGTGCCGCGACCGCCAGCGCGCCGGTGATGACGGTCCAGTGGCCGACGCGGTCGGCCAGTCTGCCGAGCCTTGGCGCCGACAGGATCGCGCCAAGTGCGGCCGCCGACATGACGAAGCCGGCGACCAGCGTCACCCTTGCCGGATCGGGAACCAGTTCGGCGACATAGACGGTGATGATCGGCTCGATCGACATGGTGGCGAACATCAACAGCATGCCGGTCGCCAGCATCGCCACAATCGGCCGCTTGTCGGGAAGCTGCGACCAGCCGCCTTGCGTCTGCTTCCGCGCGCCTGTCGTCGCCGGGCGCCGCTCTTCCTTGATCAGCAAGGTCGTGGCCAGAAACGCCAGGAAGATGACGCCGCCAGCAATCAGGAAGGTGGCGCGAATGCCGATGCGGGGCGGCAGGCCGCCGCCGATCAGCGGGCCGACCAGATTGCCGGCCATGATGCCGGCTGAAAGCATGCCCAGGGCCCAGCCGGAACGATCCTTCGGCGTCTGCATGGCGACCAGAATGGTCGAGCCGGACGAATAACCGCCAGCCAGGCCGATCAGCAGGCGCAATGCCACCAGTTGCCAGACATCCTGCACCATGCCCATCAGCGACATGCACACGGCCATGCCGAAGCTTGCCCGCACCAGCATCACCTTGCGGCCGTAGCGGTCGCCCAGTCGCCCCCACAGCGGCGCGACCAGCGCCGCGGCCAGAAAGGTGGCGCCATAAGCAATGCCGGACCATTGCACGATGGCGGCGCGGTCGCTGACGCCCAGTTCCTCGACATAGAGCGGCAGGAAAGGCAACAGCAGCGTCATCGCCACCAGCGTGGTGAAGGAGCCGATCAGGCAGACGACCAGATTGCGGCGCCAATGGACATTGTAGCCTGCATCGGCGGACGCGGCGTTTTCATTCGGCATGTCGGCGCTCTTCACTGCGGCTTGTTTCGTATGCCGCTTTGGGATACCAAATTGGTATCCGTATCGGACGCGCCTTGCGTCCTGTCAATGGGCCAGGATTGAAGAGAGCGGTTCGGCGATGTCGCAAATGCAGCAGGTGGAGCGGCAGCTTCGCGAAATGATCCTCGGCCTCGACATCGGTCCGGGCGAAAAACTCACCGAACGCTGGATCGAAAGCCGTTTCGGCGCTTCGCGCACGCCGGTACGGGCCGCGCTGCTCCGGCTGGAAACGGAAGGGCTGGTCCAGCGGGACGGACGCGGCTGGACGGTGTCGCCGATCAATCTGGCCGAGATCGAGCAGATCGCGGTCTACCGGCAGGCCGTCGAAGTGGCGGCTGCGCGGCTGGTGGCGAAGCTCGAGGACAAGAGCGGCCTCGACGCCATCGAGGCGATGCTGGATTCCTGTGGCGACGATACGCCAAGGGAGGAGTGGCACCGGGTCGGAACTGATTTCCATGTCGAACTGGCGCGCATGTCCGGCAACGAGTTCCTGTTTCGCGGCGTCCGCGATGCCATGACAAGGCTGTCGCGGGCGCGCTGGCTGGAAATTCGCGACGAGGCGGCGTCAGCCCGCGCCTGGGCCGAGCACCGCGCCATTCTGTCGGCGATCCGGGCAGGTGAGGCCGACGAGGCGGCGCGCCTCCTCGTTCTTCACATCGGCGGCAGCCGCGACAGGCTGGTCGGCTCCCTGCAGACCGAGCGCCGGGGCTTGCGCGCCATGGGCTTCGCCGTCGTCGCGGCCTAGAACAGAACCCGCATCCGGGCTGGCTGACTGGCGTTGTTTCTTAATAATGTTTCGTCACATTCTTTGATTGTTTTTCGCCGAGATTATCTGGTGCAACGGTGGTCCCGGCGATAAAAACCGGTGCGGCCGCTTGCATTGGAATATCGATGGGTAATCTTCGTCGTCGGGCAGGGAAAGTCTTCTACTATGCTCGTAATATTGTTCGCGACAGTGCGCCGCCAGCGCTGTTTCGCCGCCGGCTCGACAAGTGGCTGGCGCGAGCGGTTCGCTCCGGACCTTCGATCGTCGAGCGGCTGAACTACTACAACAAGCTGCAAGACCGTTTCACACCGAGCGCGGCTGCGGTATCGGTGGCAACGTTGCCGTTCCGCCCGACGATGTACTATTACGACCTCAAGGAATTCGCGCGTTACTTCGATGGCGCGCTGCGGCTGGATGTCGAATATGGCGACGTGCGTGGCCTGCCGCCGGTGCCTACCATCGTCAAGAACCGGCCGGTCGGCGCCGACAACGCCAATGCCGTCCTGTTCAAGCTGGACAAGCTCCGCCATTTCCAGATGCCGGCGGACCCGCTGCGGTTCGCGGACAAGCAGCCCCGGGTCGTGTGGCGGGGCGATCTCAACAACCCGATCCGCCTGACCTTCCTGGACGCCGCCCAGGGGCTGCCCTTCTGCGATGTAGGCTCGCCGGCCACCCACGCGCCGGAGCGCCACCGCAGGCCGTTCATGAGCGTCGAGGAGCAGAAGCGCTACCGCTACATCGTCTCGCTCGAAGGCTATGACGTGGCGACGAACCTGAAATGGATTATGAGTTCGAATTCGCTGTGCCTGATGCTGAAGCCGACGAACGAGATCTGGTTCTGCGAGGGGCATCTGAAGCCCGACGTCCATTATGTCGAGCTCGCGCCGGATTTTTCGGACCTTTCCGACAAGATCGCTTTCTTCGAGCGTCATCCCGAACAGGCCGAACGCATCATTGGCAATGCCCAGGCCTATTGCCGCCAGTTCCAGAACGGACCGACCGAGACGGCGCTGTCCTTCCTCGTGCTCTACAAATATTTCGTGCTGAGCGGCCAGATCGAGCCCGACGACAAGATCTGGCGCTTCATATCCGCTTGAGGCGGTGAATACGGGGCTTCTTCCTCAGAACGACTTCGTTGCTCCGAATACCCTGAAATAAAACCGTCATTGCGGGCGGATATTGGTCGGCTCACGGCGCCAACGCGGAGCGACATGATGACCGAACTGGAACGCAATTCTCCCGCAACAGACTGGCTTGAGGCGGAACTCGCCGACACGCTCGACGAAGACTATGAGCTGGAGCTGTCGGAACCGGCGCTTTCGGAGGAAATCGCCAAGATCTACAAGCGGTCGCACCCGCCATCCGTCGACCGCATGACCTATTTCCGCGAACTGCTCAGGCTGCAGTCGGAACTGATCAAGCTGCAATCCTGGGTCGCCCACACCAAGGCGAAGGTGGTGGTGTTGTTCGAGGGGCGCGATTCCGCCGGCAAGGGCGGCGTCATCAAGCGCATCACCCAGCGTCTCAACCCGCGCATCTGCCGCGTGGTGGCGCTGCCGGCGCCGACCGAGCGCGAGCGCTCGCAATGGTATTTCCAGCGCTACGTGCCGCATCTGCCGGCCGGTGGCGAGATCGTGCTGTTCGACCGCTCCTGGTACAACCGCTCCGGCGTCGAGCGGGTGATGGGTTTCGCCACGCCCGGGCAGGTCGAGGAATTCTTCCACGATGTGCCGGAGTTCGAGCGCATGCTGGTGCGTTCCGGCATCACGCTGATCAAATACTGGTTCTCGATCACCGACGAGGAGCAGCAGATGCGCTTCCTCATGCGCATCCACGATCCGATGAAGCAGTGGAAGCTGTCGCCGATGGACCTGCAGTCGCGCGTGCGCTGGGAGCAGTACACCAAGGCCAAGGAAGAGATGCTGCTGCGCACCAACATCAAGGAAGCGCCGTGGTTCATCGTCGAAGGCAACGACAAGAAGCGGGCACGCCTCAACTGCATCGACCATCTTCTGCAGCAGGTGCCCTACGAGGCCGTGCCACACGACGACATCACGCTGCCGGAGCGCGTCTTCAACCCGCAATATGAGCGCGCGGTGCTGCCGCCGGAACTGCACGTGCCGCAGAAATACTGATCGGGATCAGCCGGCCGGGCGCTGGGAGACGAAATAGGCCTTCAGCGCGTCGATCTTCTCAGCCGTCCAGCCGGGCGGCTGGGAAACCGCCACCCAGGCATCGATATAGTGTTCCGGGGCATAGACGTGGCCATGCCCCATCGGCGCGGTGGTGCCGAGCCCGATGTCCACGGTCAGCTGCAGCAGCGTCACGATCGGGAACCAGCGGAAACGCGGCGAGACGTCGGGGCCGCGCTCGCCCTTCATCCAGGCGGGCTGGCGGAATGCCGAGTAGGGGTCGAAGAAGACGATCGGATCGCTGGCATATTGCAGATAGACGATCCGGATCGGCCCCCACGGCGCGCCGTCGAGGCCAAGGGCGTTGTGCTGGTTGGTGAAACGGATGATCGAGCCGTCGCGGAAGCGCGGCAGCCAGGCTGGCGAACCGGCGACGCGGCTGGCGGTGGCGGTGTTCCAGGTGCGGCTCGGGAAGGGCGGTCCCGCCCAGAGCGCGCCCTGATAGGGATCGCCGACGACGTCATAGAGATCGCTCGACAGGTCCGAATTCATCGCGCCGAGGCTGAGGCCATAGAGATAGAGTTTCGGGCGCTTGTCCTTCGGCAGTTGTTTCCAGTAGCCGTAGATCTGCGCGAACAGCGCGCGCGAGGCCTCGGAACCGTAACCGGGCTCGACCAGCAGCGACAGCCAGCTCGGCAGGTAGGAATATTGTATGGCGACGCTCGCTATGTCGCCGTGGTGCAGATATTCGACTGGGTCGATACCGGCGGGATCGACCCAGCCGGTTCCGGTCGGCGTGATGATGATGAGCGCCGAGCGCTCGAAGCCGCCGACACGCACCAGTTCGTCGAGCGCCAGCTTGGCCCGCTCCTCGACAGTCCTGGCTGAGTTCAAGCCGGCATAGACGCGGATCGGCTCCTTTGCGTCCTGATGAGTCTGGTTGGCGATTTCGCTCCCGGTCGGCGCCGAGGCGATGTAGTCGCGCCCCATCTTGCCAAGGCCCTGCCAGCCGATCAGCGAGGTGGGACCGCCGGTCTTTTGCGGGTTGGCCGGTGGCTTCACATCCGCGTCGACGATCTGGTCGACCTCACGATAGGACGAATCCATCACCCGCAGCGCGAAGCGCAGCAGCACCCCGTCGACCACCGACCAGAACAGAAGCGCGGTGACGGCGAGGCCGACGACGCCGGCGACGCGCCTCGGCACATAGGGGCGCAGGCGGCTTGCGATGCCGCGGAAGATGCGGGCCAGCAGCCGGGCGATCAAGATGACGATGGCGAAGGTGACGAGCGCGATCGCCGCGACCTGGATCGGTCCGATCTTGTCGGCCGGTTGCATGCCCATCAGGACGCGGATGGAATCCTGCCAGCCGGACGCCTGGACCAGGAAGATGACGGCCGCCGCGATGCAGGCCAGGATGATCGCCCAATAGGGAACAGCCAGCCGGCGGATGTCGGCAACGGGCAATCCCATATAGGTCCAGAGCGCGCGCAAGGCGACGCCGACGCCGTAGCCGGCGGAGAAGCTCAAGCCCGACAGCACCCCTTGCGTGATGCCGTCACGCGGGATGAGGCTCGGCGAAAGCGACGCGCAGAAAAACAGCGTCGCCAGGGCCAGTCCGGTCAGCGAGAAGGCGTCGATTGTCCTTGCTGCCCACCGGAACACCATAAGCGAGGCTCAGCCTTTCAGGATCTCGGCCACGCGCGGCGCGAAATAGGTGAGGATACCGTCGCAGCCGGCGCGCTTGAGGGCAAGCAGCGATTCCAGCATCGCCTTTTCGCCGTCGATCCAGCCATTGGCGCTTGCTGCCTTGATCATCGAATATTCGCCCGACACCTGGTAGGCGAAGGTCGGCACGCGGAATTCGTCCTTCAGACGGCGGATGATGTCGAGATAGGGCAGGCCGGGCTTCACCATCAGCATGTCCGCGCCTTCGGCGAGGTCCTGCTCGGCTTCGCGCACCGCCTCGTCCGAATTGGCGTGGTCGATGTAATAGGTCTTCTTGTCGCCCTTCAGCAGGCCTTGCGTGCCGATCGCCTCGCGATACGGGCCGTAGAAGGCAGAAGCGAATTTGGTCGCGTAGGACATGATCGCCACGTCCTGGAAGCCGTTGGCGTCGAGCGCGTCGCGGATGGCGCCGATGCGGCCGTCCATCATGTCGGACGGCGCGACGATGTCGGAGCCGGCGGCCGCCTGAAGCACGGCGGCGGCCGCGACCTGTTCGACCGTCTCGTCATTGACGATGATGCCGTCGCGCAGGATGCCGTCATGGCCGTGGCTGGTGAAGGGGTCGAGCGCGGCATCGGTGATGATGCCGATTTCCGGAACGGCTGCCTTGATGGCGCGGGTTGCGGCGTTGATCAGGTTGTCGGGGTCCAGAATGTGCGAGCCGGTCACGTCCTTGCGACGCGCGTCGATGTTCGGGAAGGTCGCCAGCGCCGGAATGCCCAGTTTGGCGGCGCGCTCCGCCTCGCGAACCGCCTGGTCGATGCTGAGGCGGAAAACGTCCGGCATCGCGTCGATCGGCTCGCGCACATTGGACCCGCCGGTCAGGAAGATCGGCCAGATCAGATCGTCGACGGTCAGCCGGTTCTCCTGCACGAGACGGCGCGACCAGTCGGCCTTGCGCATGCGGCGCAGGCGGCGCGAGCCGGTGATCTCGTCGACGCTGCGGGTGCCGGCCGGTTTTGCCGGGACGAACTTGTTCATGGCGATAACTCCGATTGGCCGTTTTCTATCATGCCCGTGCCAAAGCGACCAATGCGGCATGGTTGTACCAGAGGCGGAAGCGGCCGGCGCGGATGGTCGCACCCGGTGCGCCCACACTATGGATGGAGAGGCTAAGGCTGGCCGTTGCCCGACAGGATTTGGGCAGCACCACGCATGGCTAAACGGAAGGCATCGTCGAAGGAAATGCCGCGCGCGCCCCAGCGCCACACCTTGCCCTTGGTGGCAAGCCGCCACTCGGCCACCCAGCCAAGGTCCTTGTCGCTCCAGGTGAGCGATCCGGCCAGGGCTTGGTCGCCATCGGCGGTGATCGCGATCGTGTCGAGATCCTTGATCCCGGCACCCTGCAATGCATTGAAGTCGAACTTGTCCCTGGCCAGCAAGGCGCGCGGCGGTATCGCGATCGACAACGACGGCAGTTGCGCGGCGGCGAGCAGCGATTCCTGCATGTACCGGCCGCTGGCCTCGTCGGAAGCCAGGACATAACTTCCCTTGGCGTTCTTTACACCCAGCAGCACGACCAGTTTCGGCCTCTTGTCCAGCCACGGTCTGCTGCCCAGCGACTTCAGCACCGCGTCGACGGTCTCTGGCTTGTACAGGCATGTCAGATCATGCGGCCGGTCATGCGTGCCTTGCTCGTCGCGCACGGGACGGCCCTCCAGCCGGTCGCGATAGCGGAATTCGGAAACGAAGCTGCCGGCCTTGTCGCGCAGCGCCGGCATTTCGCGGCGGCTGAGCAGGCGCTGATCGCCGGAAACACGCAGCAACACGTCGTCGAGACATTTGCGGAAACCCAGTTCGCGGTTGGTCTCGCCGGTTCCGGTGACGATGGCCTTGGCCTGATAGAGGTCGGAACGCGGATCGGCGAGGGCAAGACTGCCAAGGCCCGCACCCATAAGCATGAGCACCGCAAACATCAGTCGACGGCCGATGGTCATCGCTCACCCCACCAAGCGCCACACCGTGTTGCGTGGCCGGGCGGGACAGTAGCATTGGCTTTTCCAACGGCCAATCGGCGTGAGCCGTGCGGCATTGACGCGCCCAAGGGCGGCGCTTAGCACTTCTGTGGCGGGCTCGAAGGGATTCTCTTGGCTATGGACTTTGGCGGCGGCGACGAAATCCGCTTCGAAAGAATGGGCCGGGCAGGCGTCGTGACGCTGACCCGCCCGCAGGCGCTCAACGCGCTCACCCATGGCATGGTCAAGGCGCTGATGCGCGCGCTTGAGGCCTGGGAGGCGGATGCCGCCGTCGAGCTGGTGCTGGTCAAGGCCGAGGGCAGGGCGTTTTGCGCCGGCGGCGACATTCTGGCTGTCTATGAAGGCGGCAAGGCCGGCAGGCCGCCGGTCGAATTCTTCGCCGACGAATACCGGCTGAATGCCTATATCGCCCGTTACCGCAAACCCTATGTATCGCTCATCGACGGCATCGTCATGGGCGGCGGCGTCGGCATTTCCTTCCACGGTTCGCACCGGGTTTTGACTGAAAACGCGCTTTTCGCCATGCCGGAAGTCGGTATCGGCTTCTTCCCGGATGTCGGCGGCAGCCATCTCCTGCCCGATCTCGGCGGCAGCTTCGGCATGTATCTGGCGTTGACCGGCGAGCGCATCCGCTATGGCGACGCATTGTGGTCGGGGCTGGCCACCCACACCATCAAGGCGGCCGACCAGGCCGGCTTCGTGCAGCAACTGACCGAGACCGGTGAACCGGACGCGGTGCTGCGCAGCTATTTCATCCAGGCCGCGCGCGAAACCGAGCGCCCGTTGCTCGGGGCCATCGCATATCATTTCTCGAAGGACACTTTGGCCGGTGTCGTCGCCAGCCTCGAGGCCGGGGCCGGCAAGGACGAGTTCGCGGCCAAGACGCTGGCGACGCTCGCCCAGCGCTCGCCCACCAGCCTCAACGTGGCGTTTCGCCAGATCAGCGCCGGCCTCACCTTGTCGATGGACGATTGCATGCGCATGGAGTTCCGCATTCTGGTGCGCATGCTCGAAGGCCACGACTTCTATGAAGGCATTCGCGCGGCGATCGTCGACAAGGATCGTCAGCCGAAATGGCGTCCTGCGGGACTGGGTTCGATCGGGCCCGCCGACGTCGATGGCTATTTCGCGCCGCTTGGCGAGCGGGAACTTGCGCTGTGAACGACGCCGCGCAGAGCCGTGTCGTGCTTGAACCGTCGCTGACGGAACTCATCTTCGAGTGGTTCCAGCGCATCGTCGCTGTCTATTGCCTGATGTTCGGCGTTCTCTACTGGATCCGGCTGATCGGCTTCTACCCCGGTCCGCTGTGGCGCTTCGACCTGATGCCGGTGCATTGGCAACTGGCGGCGGCGACGCTGGCCGTCTTCTTTCCTTTCGCCGCCGCCGGCCTCTGGATGCTGGCGTCATGGGGGCCGGTGATCTGGTTTATCTGCGCGCTGACCGAGACAATTATGTATGCGGGCTATCCGCAGCTGTTCGGCGAACGCTGGCTGATCGTGGCGGCTCATGCGGCGGTCGCGGTGATCTACACTGTCCTTAGAGTATTGGTGCACCTGCAGCAGCGCCGCCAAAGGCAGTGATTCCGGGCCTTTCGGTCATTCGCTAAATCTTTAGGTTAATTTTCTCCCCTCGGCAGGGTTTTTATTAACCCTCTATCGAAACCTCTTACCGGTAAGCTCTTGTTAGCCCTGGCGTTTAAGTCGAATTTTATGGGTATTCGATAGTGTCGCGATCAAGGTGACAAAAACAAAAAAGTCACCAGGCGACAAACGAGAGGCAAAGACAATGATCAATTCGCGTCCCATGGCGAAGACCGCCAACGTTATCGATGAACGTCGTGACTCCATCCGCACGCTCTACATGGAATCCCTCCAGCTGGTCGAGCGTCTGCACCGCCGTTTGCTTGACGTGATCAAGGATGAATTCGACCGCAACGGCCGTTCCGACATCAATGCCATTCAGGCACTGCTGCTCTTCAATATCGGCAATGCTGAACTGACCGCCGGTGAACTGCGCTCGCGCGGTTATTATCTCGGCTCGAACGTGTCCTATAACCTGAAGAAGCTGGTCGATCTCGGTTTCATCAACCACCAGCGCTCGCGCATCGACCGCCGTTCGGTCCGCGTCAGCCTGACCGACAAGGGCAATGCAGTGGCGGAAGTGGTGGCCGGTCTCTATGAGCGCCACATCGGCTCGATCGAACAGGTCGGCGGCATCAACCAGGACGAGTTCAAGCAGATGAACCGCGCCCTGCAGCGCCTGGACCGCTTCTGGAACGACACCATCGCCTACCGCATGTAAGCGGCCGATATCAACTGTTGCCCGCCGGCCAAGCCGGCGGGCAATGGTTTTGCGCGGCCCTGCCGCTGCATCGAAATACCACGCCAGAGAGCGGGGAGGAGGAGATCGAGATCTCCGGACTGGGCCGGTGCTGAAAAGGCACTGGCCCTTTCTTTCATGCGGTGCCGGCATCTATGGCGGGGCCGATGCCCAATTGCCGCCATATTCCGATGAAAGCGAGGAGGCGAACGGTGTCGCCGGCAGCAGGCTGGCGGGAACCTCACTCGCAGTCGGGCGTTCTCCCGCAAGGAAATGCGAGGTATGGTTGGCTAAATGTTAAGAATGGCAACCATAAAGTGCGGACCCAATCGCTAGGGTCAAGTGGCCGATCGTCGAACTGTTGAACAAGTCTGGAACGCTTATGAACACCAGTCGCCGCCTGTTTCTCACCGGAGCTTCCGCGCTCGCCGTGGCATTTGCCGCCGGCGCCGCCAGCGCCCAGGACGCCGTTGACGGAATCCTGAAGGCCTCGGGGCAGGGCGGCTGGGACGACACGTTCGACGCCCGCGCCACGGAAACCGGCAAGGTCGCATCGACATTGCCGATCTTCAGCCCGCAGACGGTGACCTATACCGAGCAAGCCATTGCCCAGTATCGCGACATCGTCGCCCAGGGCGGCTGGCCGCAGGTGCCGGCCACCAAGAAGCTGCAACTCGGCGTTTCCGATGCCGATGTCGCCGTGCTGCGCAAGCGGCTGATGGTCTCCGGCGATCTGTCGGCGAGCGCCGGCCTGTCGGAATCCTTCGATTCCTACGTCGATTCGGCCCTGAAGCGCTTCCAGACCCGTCATGGCCTTCCGGCCGACGGCGTCACCGGCAAATACACCTTCGCCGCCATGAATGTCTCCGCGCAGGTGCGCCTCGGCCAGCTCGAAACCAATCTGGTGCGGCTGCGCTCGATGGGCGGCTTCCTCGGCAACCGCTATGTGATGGTCAACATCCCGGCCGCGCAGATCGAGGCGGTCGAGGGCGATCGCGTCGTGCTGCGCCACACCGCCATTGTCGGCAAGATCGATCGCCAGACCCCGATCGTGAATTCCAAGATCAACGAGATCATCGTCAATCCGTACTGGAACGCGCCGGTCTCGATCGTCCGCAAGGACATCATTCCGCTGATGCGGAAAAACCCGAACTATCTGAAGGACAGCCACATCCGCCTGCTCGCGCCCGATGGCTCGGAGGTCGATCCGACCACCGTCGACTGGTCGACCGAGGAAGCCGCTAAGTACCGCTTCCGCCAGGATCCGGGCACCGGCAATGCGATGGCCTCGGTCAAGATCAATTTCCCGAGCCCGGACGGCGTCTACATGCACGACACGCCGCAGCAGAGCCTGTTCGGCAAGCTGATGCGTTTCGATTCGTCGGGCTGCGTGCGCGTGCAGAACGTGCGCGACCTCGTCACCTGGATCCTGCGCGATACGGCCGGCTGGAGCCGCCAGCATTTCGAGGAGACGATCAAGTCCGGCAACAACACGCCGGTCGCGGTCACCAATCCGGTGCCGGTCTATTTCACCTATATTTCGGCCTGGTCGACAGGCACTGGCGTGGTGCAGTTCCGCGACGACGTCTATCGTCGCGACGGCGTCGACGAGTTGCAGATCACCTCGTCGCTCTAAGCAGCGCGCCGATCAAATTCAGTCACGGCCACCGCGGCAGCGCCGGTGGCCGTTTCATTTTTCCAGGCAGACGTCGCGCACGCATCCGCGCAGCCAGCGATGCGCCGAGTCAGCGTCCAGGCGAGGGTGCCACAGAAGCGAGATCGTGAATTCCGGCACCGGCACCGGCAGGGGAAACCGGAACATGCCGTCGCGCAGGTGCCCCGTATAACGTTCGGGGACACTGGCGATCAGGTCGGTCGCCCGTGCAAAGGCCAGCGCTTCCGAAAAACCGCCGACGATGGTGACGATTTCGCGCTTCAATCCAAAGGGCTCCAGCGCATCGTCGATGGGCGCCTTGTCGGAACCGCGCCGCGAGACGAGGATATGGCGACCGGCTGCATAGCGCTCGGGCGTGACCCGGCCCTCGCACAAGGGATGGCCGGTGCGCACGACGCCGACAAAGCGGTCGTGAAACAGCGCCTGCGCGCGGATTTCGGGACCTGTCGTGTCGCCGATGACACCGGTTTCCAGATCGACGCTGCCTTCGCGCAGCGGCGCACTGTCCTTGTCGGGCTTCGGCACGAAACGCAGGCGCACGCCGGGTGCCTGCTCACTGACGCGGGCGATGAGGCGTGGCCCGAAATTTTCGACGAACCCGTCGGAATTGCGCATCGTGAAGGTGCGTACCAGCCGTGTCAGGTCGAGCGCCTCGGCCGGACGCAGGGCGGCTTCCGCGTCCTCGACGATCTGGCCGACGCGTTCGCGCAATTCCAGCGCGCGCGGTGTCGGGACGAGGCCGCGACCGGCACGCACCAGCAACGGATCGCCCGTCGTCTCGCGCAGCCGGGCCAGCGCGCGGCTCATCGCGGAGGGGCTTAGCCGCAGCCGCCGCGCGGCGCGCGCCACGCTGCCTTCGGCAAGCAGCACGTCCAGGGTGACGAGGAGATTGAGGTCGGGGCGCGTCATCGATCGAGCATAACGCAGTCGAGGCGATTTGATGAGGCGTTTCATGCACGAATGAAATGCAAATGATGCGCCTTCCGCCATGTTTGGCCAGGAGCTACCTGTCTGTCGACCATTTTCGAGGTCGGTCAACGTTGGAGCTCACCATGCAATCGAACACGAACGGCGCCGCGGAGCGAAGCGGGGCAAAGCCGCGGGTCAGCGGCTGGGTGCTGGCCAGCCTGGCGCTCTCCATGCTCTTGTCGTCGCTCGGCATCAGCATCGCCAATGTCGCCTTGCCTGCGCTGGCCCAGGCCTTCGATGCGCCATTCCAGCACGTGCAGTGGGTCGTTCTGGCCTATCTGCTCGCCGTCACCATCATGATCGTCAGCGCGGGGCGGCTTGGCGACATCTTTGGGCACAAACGTGTCCTGCTTTTCGGTATTGCCTTGTTCATGCTGGCTTCTGCCGCCTGCGGCCTCGTCTCGTCGCTCTGGATGCTGGTGGCGGCCCGAGCCTTGCAGGGGCTGGGAGCGTCCGTCCTGATGGCGCTGACCATTGCATCGGTGCGGGACATCGTCGCCGACGGCAAGACCGGCAGCGCGATGGGGCTGCTCGGCACCATGTCGGCGATCGGCACGGCGCTCGGTCCCTCGCTCGGCGGTTTTTTGCTCGCGTCGGCCGGCTGGCGCGCGATCTTCCTTGTCATGGTGCCGCTGGGCGTTCTGAACCTCCTGCTCGCCTCCCGTTTCCTGCCTGCATCGAGGCCTGCGCAAAAGGCCGCCGGTTTCGACGGGCCCGGCACGCTGCTGCTCGGCGCAGCACTTGCCGCCTTCGCGCTCGCCGCGACCAGCGGGGGCGGGCGCTTCGGCTGGTCGAACGCGGTGCTGCTCGCCGGCGCCCTTGTGGCCGGGGGCCTGTTCCTGCTGGTCGAGGCGAGGGTGGCCTCGCCGCTGATCCGCCCGTCCGCCTTCCGCAACGCCGGGCTGAGCGGCAGCCTCGCCATGAACATGCTGGTGTCCACGGTGATGATGGCGACCTTCGTGGTCGGTCCGTTCTATCTCTCCCGTGCGCTCGGCCTGAACGCCGCTTCCGTCGGCTTGGTGCTGTCGGTCGGCCCGGTCATCGCGACATTGACCGGCATTCCGGCCGGCCGCGTCGTCGACCGGCTGGGGGCGTCGGCCGTCGTTCTCGTCGGGCTGACGCTGATGGCGGCCGGCGCGTTCGCACTGGCCACGATGCCGGCGGCCGCGGGCGTTGCCGGTTACATCGCCGGCATCGCGGTGCTCACCCCCGGCTATCAGCTGTTTCAGGCCGCCAACAACACGGCGGTGATGATGGATGTGGCGCCCGACCGTCGCGGTGTCGTTTCCGGCATGCTCAGCCTGTCGCGCAATCTCGGGCTGATCATCGGGGCCTCGGTCATCGGCGCGGTGTTCGCCCTGGCCTCGGGTGCGATCGACGGCGCCGCCGCGCCGCCCGAAGCCGTCGCCGCCGGCATGCGGACCTCCTTCGCGGTGGCCGGTGGTTTGATGCTCGCCGCGATTGCCATCGGCTATCTCAGCCGCCGGCGCCTCGACGTCGCCCTGGCTGAGGATCGCGGGTGACGATGCCGGCGCATCGCGCATTGAATCGGAACTCGGGCATAAGGCCTTAATTTCGAAAGGGATTCTCCTCTTACGCTCGCGATTGCCGTCCCTGTCGTGTCGCGGAGCGCGGGTGCATATTTGATCTTTTGTGTTTTCCGTTGTATAGAACCAATTAGTTCCAGAACTAAGTGGTTCCATATATGCAACACCAGGACCCGATGAGCCTCACCTTCGCCGCGCTGGCCGATCCGACGCGTCGGGCGATCCTCGACCGGCTGCGCCATGGCGAGGCGTCGGTGGCCGAACTGGCGGTGCCGTTCGACATGACGGTGCGCGCGGTGTCGAAACACATCGGCGTGCTGGAGGCGGCGGGGCTGGTGACGCGCGGTCGCGACGCGCAGCGGCGGCCGAGCCAAATCCGCGCTGAACCGCTTGCCGGCATCGATGCCTGGCTGGACGATTACCGGGCGCTGTGGAACAGCCGCTTCGATCGGCTGGATGCGCGCCTCACGCGTTTGCAAACAGGAGGCGACAATGACGCATAAGGACAAGACCACCGCGGCGGTCATGCTCGATCTGACGATCACCCGTCGGTTTCAGGCTCCGCCGTCTTTGGTTTTCGCGCAATGGGTGACGGCGGAAGCGATCCGCGACTGGTTCGCGCCGGACACTTATGCAACGACGGACTGCACCGTCGATGCCCGCCCCGGCGGGGCCTGGCGTCTGCGTTATCGCTCCGACAAGGGCCACGAATTCGTCGAAAACGGCGTCTTCCGCGAGATCGCGCCGCCGGAGCGCCTGGTGCTCACCCTGACCCAGGCCCACAGCGCCTTTGCCGGTCCCGAGACCGTCATCACCGTTACTTTCCGCGCGGTGGATAGCGGCACCGAGATGACTTTCCACCAGAGCGGCTTCCGCGAACAGGCGCATCGCGACGGCAACGCCGAAGGCTGGCAGGAATGCTTCGACAAGCTGGCGCGTTTGCTCGCCGCGTAGTTCCTCGACCGACGCTCTACGCGGGGAACGGAACTCACGCCGTTGCGAGATCGAATCACGATTTCGAGATAAGCGATTGTCCAGGAAGAGAAAAAAGCCGTCCGGCGGGTGAAAGTCACCGCGCCGGGGCGGCTTTTTCTTGACGCGGCTTGCCGCTTCGGCCCCTATGTCCGGGGAGGTCGAGCCCGTCACCCCTGGAGAAACGCTTGGCCGTCGCGACACTGATCCTCCTGCTTCTCGTCCTGGTCGCCGCCTCCGGCGTTCTGGTGCGCATCCTGCCCTTGCCGCTGCCGATCATCCAGATCGGGCTCGGCATTTTGCTCGCCTGGCCGATCGACGGGCTGAGGGTCGAGCTGGAACCGGAACTGTTCCTTCTGGTGTTCGTGCCGCCGCTTCTGTTTATCGACGGCCTGCTGCTGCCGAAGCGCGAATTCGCCGAATTGGCGCCGCGCATCTTTGGCCTGGCTTTCGGGCTCGTCTTCTTCACCGTCGTTGTCTTCGGCTACGCGCTGCATTGGCTGCTGCCGCAGGTGCCGCTGCCCGTCGCCTTCGCGCTGGCCGCCGTGCTGTCGCCGACCGATGCCGTCGCAGTGTCCTCGATTGTCGGGCGCGATCTGGTTCCCGCCCATATCCGCCACATCCTGGAAGGCGAATCGCTGCTCAACGATGCGTCGGGCCTTGTCGTGCTGCGCTTCGCTGTGGCCGCCGCGCTCACCGGCCAGTTCTCGATCGGCGAGACGGCGATGACCTTTGTCCTGGTCGCGCTCGGCGGCGCGCTGGCCGGTTTCGCCATGTTGTGGGCAACGGCCAAGGCGCTGCGCATCGTCGCCAGGCTCGGCGACATCAGGCCCGAGGTGGAAGTGGTGATCCTCATCCTGCTGCCTTTCGCTGCCTATCTCCTTGCCGAACAGTTTCACTTCTCCGGCATCCTGGCGGCGGTGACGGCGGGTCTCTATGTCGGCCGCTCCGGCCTGTTCGGCTCGCTGTCGATCCCGGCGCGCATGCAGAACATGGCGCTCATCGAAGTCCTGTCCTTCACCTTCAACGGCGTCATCTTCCTGCTGCTCGGCCTGCAACTGCCGACGATCATCCGCAACGTCCCGCCGGACCTGTCGCTCTATGGCACGATCTGGGAACCGGTGCTGGCGGTGATCACGCTGACGCTGATCCTGCTTGCCATCCGTTTCGCCTGGATCGTCTTCGGTTCGGCGGTCCGCGGCGCGGTCGATCGCTGGCGCGGGCGGGCGTCGCTACGGCTCACCACGCGGCTCAAGGTGGTGATGACGCTGGCCGGCGTGCGCGGCGCCATCACGCTTGCCGGCATCTTGTCGCTGCCGCTCGTCATCTCGGAGAACGGCCCGCCCTTTCCGGCGCGCGACCTCGTCGTCTTCATCGCCGCCGGCGTCATCATCTGTTCGCTGGTGCTGGCCAGCATCACGCTGCCGGTGGTGGCGCGCGGCATCCCGCTCGACGACGAGGACATGAACGCCAATGAGGAGCGGTTGGCGAGACAAGTCGCGGCCGAGGCGGCGATCGCGCGCATCGAAGAGATGGTCGACGAGGCGCATGCCGACCCGGCGCTGCACGAGGCGCGGCTGGCGGTTTCGCAGCGGCTGATCCCCAATTACCGGCAGCGGCTCGGCGCCGGCGACGCGGACGATCCGGCGGCCGTGGACATGCAGCCGGTGCTGCAATCGATGCGCGACGCAGCGCTTGATGCCGAGCGCGCCGCGCTTGTCGATCTGTTGAGAGCCCGCAAGATCAACGACACCACCATGCGCGCGGTGATGGGCGAGGTGATGCTCGGCCTGGCACTCAGCGCCAGGAAGCAGGCAAACAGCCCGGCCAGGGCGAAAAAGCCGGCGGCGAAGAAGGCGGGCGCCAAGCGATAGCGCCCGCCCTTGGCTCAGCGGCCGTCTTCGGAGGCGGCGGCGAAGAAGTCTTCCGGCCCCTCGACCTCGATCAGCTTGCGGTTCTCGATCTGCCAGAATCGATTGCCGACGCCGCGCACGAAACTGCGGTCGTGCGAGACCAGCAGGCAGCTCGCCTCCTGCACCATCAGTTCGTTCTCCAACGCTTCCTGGCCGTCGATGTCGAGATGGTTGGTCGGCTCGTCGAGCAGGTAGAAGTTGGGATTGGTGAGCCTGAGCACCAGCATCGCCAGCCGCGCCTTCTGCCCGCCCGACAGCCGGCCGATCGGTCGCTCCTGCATGTCGATGCCGATGCCGGCGCCGGCCAGCAGCGCCCTGAGACGCGGGTCGCCGAACTCGAAACGACGCCCGACGGCGGCCATGGGCGTATCGCTGTCGGCAAGGTCGGACAGCGCCTGGTCGACATGGCCGAGCGCCAGCGACGGCGTGGCGCGGATGCCGGCTTGAGCGCTGCCCACGCCGGCAATCGCGTCGCGCACCAGGCCGACCAGTCGCGATTTGCCGGAGCCGTTGCGGCCGAGCAATACGATGCGGTCGCCCTGGCAGATCCAGCGCTTGCCGGTCTTGAACAGCAGCGCGCCGTCCGGTGTGCGCACCTCGGCGTCGTCCAGCGTCACCAGCTGCTTGGCGTGGGTGCCGCGATTGGCGAGCCGGATGGCGCCGGCCGAACGCTCCTGATGGGCGGGGCGGGCGGCATCCTCCAGCCGTTCCGCACGGTCCTTCAACTGCTTGGTCTTGATGACCAGGAGATCACTGCCGGAGTTGATGCCGATATTGTTGAGCTTGGCCGCCTGCCGGCGCAATTGCTGGGCAACCTTCATGTCGCGCTGGAACTGCCGTTCCTGCGAGGCGTCGATCTCGTCCAGCGCGACGCGGGCCCGCGAATAGGGCAGGGCGAAGACCTGGCTCGCCTCGGCGCGCAGGAATAGCGTGCGGTTGGTGACGGCGTCGAGGAAGGCGCGGTCGTGGCTGGCGACGATCAGCGGGATGCTCTGCGGCAGGTCGCGCAGCCAGTCTTCCAGCCAGCGGATGCGGGCGAGGTCGAGATGGTTGGTCGGCTCGTCGAGCAGAAGCGCGTCGGGATCGTTGACCCAGACGCGCGCCAAAAGCGCGAGCCGCTGCCAGCCGCCGCTCAGCGCGCCGAGCGGGCGCTCGCGCAAGTCCTGCGGCACCTCGAAGGTCTCCAGCACCACGTCGGCGCGCCAGCTTTCGCTCTCCGCCTGTTCGGCCGGCAGTGCCTGTCGCACCACTTCGTGAAAGGGAAGGGCGAGCAGGCCGGGTGCGATGTCCTGCTCGACATGGCCGATGGTGAGCCCGCGGGCGCGGGTGATATCGCCTTCGCCGGGTTCCAGCGCGCCTGCGATGACGCGCAGCAGCGTCGACTTGCCCCTGCCGTTGGCGGCGACGATGCCGACGCGGTCGCCGGCCTCCACCGAGAGGTCGAGATTGGAAAACAGGCGCGCGCCAAGCGTGACGCCGAGTGCCTTCAGATTGATCAATGCCATGGTCGTTCTCTGGTCTGTCGCGAGCCGCGCCGGCGGCCGGGCATGTCTTATGCCTGGCGTTTCATGCCGGAACTGCGTTGGCTCGGTGTTTTGACGAAACGCGAACGCGGCTTGGCCGGCGTCGCGCTACCCCTTGGGGCAGACCAGAAAGAGATGCTGCGAGGCGATCGTCCTGCGGTCAGCCCTGCAAACGCATCTGCAGGGCCGGATTCGGGCCGCACTGACGATGGTGATTAAACCTGGGATGATTAAATCCGGTCACGCAGCCCTCCTTTCTTTCTCGACGGTTGCGCGAAATAGATAGACGTCGTCGCGTCTCCACGCAAGCGGCGGCGGTCAGGCCAGCGCGTAACGTGCAAGCACGACACCTTGCGGCAACAGTTCCTGGCCGAGCGGCCGCAGCGTCATCGCCTTGCCGCCGGCGAAAAACGGCTTGCCTTCGCCCAGCACCACCGGCTGCAGATAAAGATGGTATTCGTCGATCAGGCCATGGCTGGCCATGCTGGCGGCGAATTCGGCGCCGCCGACGAGGATAAGACCATCGGTCTCGGCCTTCAGGCGCTTCAGGGTTCCGGCGGCGTCGACGCTGACCAGCCGCGCGTTGAGGCCGACCTCGCGCAGCGTCGTCGAGCAGACGACTTTCGGCGTGTCGCGCCAGGCCTGCGCGAACTCCCACGCTTCCGGCGGCCAGGCGTTGTCGTCCGTGTCCCAGTAGTGCATCAGCTCATAGAGCCTGCGGCCATAGACGGCGACGGCGGTCGCTTCCATCAGCCGGTTGAAGTGCCGGTGCAGCGGCGCTTCCGGCACCGGCAACACCAGCTCGCCCGACGGCGCGGCGATATAGCCGTCGAGCGACATCGAACTGGCAAAGATCGTCGTGGCCATGATTTCCTCCTCAATCCGATTGCATTTTGCAATCGGATCGCAAGGATGGCAAGTGGAATCCCGTGCCGCTGGCGCCGGCTAATTTCGCGAGGCCGCGCGTTTGCGAAAAACGACGCGATCCGGCCAGAGGATTTCGCAGCGCAAACGTGGCGGGGCGCATACAACTGTGTTAATGGCGCCGTGACTTCCTGACAGCAAGGATCCCAGCGCATGGCAACAGCAGCGGCCGTTTCGAACTCCCTCGAATCCTTCTTTGGAACTCCGCTCGCGGAGGTCGATCCGGAGATCTTCGGCTCGATCCGCAACGAGCTCGGTCGCCAGCGCCACGAGATCGAGCTGATCGCCTCGGAAAACATCGTCTCGCGCGCCGTTCTGGAGGCGCAGGGCTCGATCATGACCAACAAATATGCCGAGGGTTATCCGGGCAAGCGCTACTATGGCGGCTGCCAGTTCGTCGACGTCGCCGAAGAGCTCGCCATCGAGCGCGCCAAGAAGCTGTTTTCCTGCAACTTCGCCAACGTCCAGCCGAATTCCGGTTCCCAGATGAACCAGGCCGTGTTCCTGGCGCTGCTGCAGCCGGGCGACACCTTCATGGGCCTCGACCTCAATTCCGGCGGCCATCTCACCCACGGCTCGCCGGTCAATATGTCCGGCAAGTGGTTCAAGGTCGTCTCCTACGGTGTGCGCAAGGACGACCATCTGCTCGACATGGACGAGATCGAAAAGCTCGCCCAGCAGCACAAGCCGAAGCTCATCCTGGCCGGCGGCACCGCCTATTCGCGCGTCTGGGACTGGAAGCGCTTCCGCGAGATCGCCGATTCGATCGGCGCCTATCTGATGGTCGACATGGCCCACATCGCCGGCCTCGTCGCCGGCGGCCAGCACCCGTCGCCGCTGCCGCATGCCCATGTCGTCACCACCACCACGCACAAGTCGCTGCGTGGCCCGCGTGGCGGCATGATCCTGACCAATGACGAGGACATCGCCAAGAAGGTCAATTCGGCGGTGTTCCCCGGCCTGCAGGGCGGCCCGCTGATGCACGTCATCGCCGCCAAGGCGGTGGCCTTCGGCGAGGCGCTGAAGCCTGACTTCAAGCTCTATGCCCAGAATGTCGTCGCCAACGCCAAGGCGCTGGCCGAAAGCCTGAAGGAAACCGGCCTCGACATCGTCTCGAACGGCACCGACAACCATTTGATGCTGGTCGATCTGCGTCCCAAGAACGCCACCGGCAAGCGCGCCGAGGCAGCGCTCGGCCGCGCCAACATCACCTGCAACAAGAACGGCATCCCGTTCGACCCAGAGAAGCCGTTCGTCACTTCGGGCGTACGCCTCGGCACGCCGGCCGGCACGACACGCGGCTTCGGCCAGGCCGAATTCCGCGAGATTGGCAAGCTGATCGCCGAAGTGCTGGACGGATTGAAGGTGGCCAATTCCGACGAGGGCAATGCCGCTGTCGAGGCCGCGGTGAAGGCCAAGGTGGTGTCGCTCACCGACCGCTTCCCGCTCTATCCCTATCTCGGCTAAGCCGTTGTTTTAAAGAAGGTACCCCGCCGATGGATATCCTGTGGAAGGGTGTTGTCGGCGGGCTGGTGACGGCGCTGATCGTCTGGGCCTCGAAGCGCGGCAATGTGTTGCCGGGCATCCTGCCGCTGGCGCCGACCTTCGCCGTCATCGCGCTGCTCGCCGTCGGTGCCAAGGGCGGCGCCGACGGGTTTCGCGAGGCCTGTCTGGCCGGCGCCAAGACCATCCCTGCCTATCTCGCCTTTCTCGGCGCCTGCTATTTCCTGATCGATCCGCTCGACTACCGGCTGGCGGTGCTCGGCGGCCTCGTCGTCTGGCTTGTCGCCGCGCTCGCGATCTTCCTTGCGCCCCGCTATTTCTGAGCCGGAACAGGTGACGGCTGGATTGAATCGCTCTGTTTCGGCGCTGGTTCCAAACCGCGGCCGACATCGTCGGCGCGGTGCAAGATGTGGATTGGATGCGTGGAGGAAGACGCAGGTCGAAAGAAAGAACGGTGTCCCATCAATCCCTTGCCAAAAACTGCGCAAGAAACCGCGCGCGGATTTATCCACGCCCTCGCGGCACACGCCACAATCGGCCCATCGCCCTCACGGGAACCTGGTGCGCACCGGGTATCAGGGAGGGCGCCGGTGCCGGACTGGCAGCGCTACGGTGGCGTTGTCTGGTGACGAGCCCTAAGTCCGGGCCCTGGAAAAACCCGGCCGCCGCAAATGGCGGCTTCGAGGCCCGAAGTCTGCCGTCGCGAACGACGGCGAGGTCGGTCCGGGGCAAGAACACTGGCGGGGCGCCCGGAAGGCGCCAGCATCTAAATAGCGTGAGGCACCGACCCGGCGCCCCGCTTCCCACCTCCCTCAAGGGGAGTGTTTTTTGACAATGGCCAGACGCGAAAGCGGGCGTGGCGATGAATAAGTGTATCAACGCGTCATCGCGTCATCGCGCCGACGCGACTGCACCGCCGCCGTCATTCCGGCCGAGCGCAGCGAGAGCCGGAACCCATTGGCCGCCCGTCGTCGGGCACGGCCCGGTCCTCGTCCTGAACCGTTCAGACAGCCGACCCGGCGCTGTGCGTTTCGTTCTCATCAGCGCGACCTTCGTTCCCGGCCGCGCTGCTCAATGGGTTCCGGGTCGGCGCTCGGCTTCGCCTCGCTGGCCCGGAATGACGAAGGCGTGGGATGGGACAAGCCCGCGACTGCGGGCCGCCGGTCGAAGACCACAAGCGCGACTGACCGATTGGATTCCGCATCCGCGCTTCCTACTTGTGCCGAAAGGCTCTAGCCTCCCGCGCAATCAGAATCGCTAGCCAAGGCTCACCATGCGCTGCCCCTATTGCCAGTCCGAAGACACGCAGGTGAAGGATTCGCGTCCCGCCGAGGATGGCGCCGCCATCCGCCGGCGCCGCGTCTGCCCCGATTGCGGCGGTCGTTTCACCACTTTCGAGCGCGTGCAGCTGCGCGATCTGGTCGTCGTCAAGAAATCGGGCCGCAAGGTGCCGTTCGACCGCGACAAGCTCGCCCGCTCGGTCGAGACGGCGGTGCGCAAGCGCAATGTCGATCCCGACCGCATCGACCGCGCCGTCACCGGCATCGTGCGCCAGCTCGAAAGCTCGGGCGAGACCGAGATTCCCTCGGCCGAGGTCGGGCGCCTGGTGATGGACGCGTTGAAGTCGCTGGACGACGTCGCTTATGTGCGGTTCGCCTCGGTCTATCGCAATTTCCGCGAAGCCAAGGATTTCCATGACGTGCTCGGCGAGCTGAAGGGCGACGAGGACGCCGGCTAGACCGTGGTTTCGCACAGCAGCCCAGAACAGCACGCCCTCGACCGCCGTTTCATGGCGGCGGCGATCCGCCTGTCGCGGCGCAATCTTGGCCGCACCGCCACCAACCCCTCCGTCGGCACCATCATCGTGCGCGACGACGGCAATGGCCCGATGATCGTCGGCACCGGAGTAACCGCGATCGGCGGGCGTCCGCATGCCGAGACCGAGGCCCTGGCCGAGGCCGGCCCGCTGGCGCAAGGCGCCACCGCCTATGTGACGCTGGAGCCCTGTGCGCATCACGGCCGCACGCCGCCTTGCGCCAACGCGCTGGTTTCGGCCGGCATCGCCCGGGTGGTCGGGGCCGCCAGCGACCCCGATCCGCGGGTGTCCGGCAAGGGCTACGCCATTCTGAGGACCGCCGGCGTCGAAGTGGTCGAGCGGCTGCTCGCCGAGGAAGCCGCCGAACAGATGGCCGGTTATATGAACCGGTCGCTCAAGAAGCGGCCTGAAGTGGTTCTGAAACTTGCGCTGTCGGCCGACGGCATGATCGGCCGCAAGGGCGACGGCCAGATATCGATCACCGGCGACGCGGCGCGGCGCGAGGTGCATCTGATCCGGGCGGAAACCGACGCGGTGCTGATCGGTATCGGCACCGCGCTGGAGGACGATCCGGCGCTCACCGTGCGATTGCCCGGACTGGAGACACATTCGCCGGCGCGCATCGTGCTCGACCGCCACATCCGGTTGCCGGAAAACGCCAAGCTGGTGGCCGAGGCTGACCGTGTGCCGCTCTACATCGCCGCCTGCGCCGAGGCCGACCCGCATCGGCGGGCGGCGCTCGAACGGCGCGGCGTGCGCTTCATCGGCACCGAGACGATCGATGGCCGCGTCGCCTTGCCGGAACTCATGGAGGATCTGGCCGCGCTCGGCATGGCGAGTGTGCTGGTCGAGGGCGGCGCGGAGGTGGCGAAAGCCTTTCTCGACGAGGGCTTGGTCGACCGTATCGTGCTGTTCACCGGGCCGGAGGCGATCGGCGAGGGCGGCATTGCCTCGCCCGTCGACGCGGGCAGCATTCCGGCCGGATTCCGCAAATTGCGCGAGACCCGCTTCGGCGAGGATCGCGCCACCGAATGGATAAGGGATATCTACTGATGTTCACCGGCATCGTCACCGACATCGGCACCGTCGCCGCCGTCAGCCCGCGCAAGGAAGGCGTCGGCCTGCGCATCGACACCAGATACGATCCCGCCACCATCGACATCGGCGCCTCGATCTCCTGCGGCGGCGTCTGCCTGACGGTGACGGCGCTGCCCGAACAGGGCTCGAACGCCCGCTGGTTCGAGGTCGAGGCGTGGGAAGAGGCGCTGAGGCTGACGACGGCGTCCGGCTGGCAGGCCGGCACGCGCATCAATCTGGAACGGGCGCTGAAGATCGGCGACGAACTGGGCGGCCATATCGTGTCCGGCCATGTCGACGGCACCGCCACTATCCTGGCGCGGGAGGACGAGGGCGAGGCCGTGCGTTTCACGCTGGAAGCGCCGCGCGAACTCGCCAGGTTCATCGCGCCGAAGGGGTCGGTGGCGTTGGACGGCACCTCGCTCACCGTCAACAAGGTGGAAGGCACACGCTTCGACGTGCTTCTGATCCACCATTCGCTGCAGGTCACCACCTGGGCGGACCGGCAGGCAGGCGACCGCGTCAATCTCGAGATCGACACCATGGCGCGTTATGCGGCGCGCCTGGTGGAGGCCGCTAAAGAGGGGCTCTGACGGAGCCGAACGCCGCCGGCCGGCCAAGACACTGAAACGTCGCTTGCGCCCGCCGCCGCTTCGGCCTAAGTCACCGGCAATCCCGGAGACCTTCATGGCTGGCATATCCCAACACGGCAAGGCGTTCATCCGTCCCGAGCGGAACGCCCATCTACTCATCATCGAGGCGCGTTTCCACGACGACCTCGCCGACGCGCTGCTCGACGGCGCCACCAGCGCGCTCAAGGAAGCCGGCGCAACCTGCGACATCGTCACGGTTCCGGGTTCCCTGGAAATTCCGGCGGTCATCGCCTTCGCGCTCGACGGCATGGCCGAGGGCGGCAAGGTGTATGACGGTTTCGTCGCGCTGGGTTCGATCATTCGCGGCGACACCTATCATTTCGACATCGTGGCCAACGAATCGAGCCGCGCGCTGATGGACCTTTCGGTGCAGGAATCGCTTTGCATCGGCAACGGCATCCTGACCACCGAGAACGACGAACAGGCCTGGGTGCGCGCCAGGAAGAGCGAAGGCGACAAGGGCGGTTTCGCCGCGCGCGCCGCGCTCACCATGATCGCGCTGAAAGACAGACTGGGAGCGCAATCGTGACCGAACCGTCCGAGCCCGGCTCCGTTCCGCGCCAGGCCAACAAGCGCGGTGCCGCTCGGCTTGCCGCCGTGCAGGCGCTCTACCAGATGGACGTCGCCGGCTCCGGCCTGCTAGAGATCACCGCCGAATACGAGGCCTTCCGGCTCGGCAAGGAAGTCGACGGCGCGCTTTACCGCGAGGCTGATGCGCAGTGGTTCCGCGCCATCCTGGCCGGCGTGGTGGAGAACCAGAAGACGGTCGATCCGGTGATCCGCCAGGCGCTGACCGACGACTGGCCGCTGTCGCGGCTCGATTCGACGCTGCGCGCCATCCTGCGCGCAGGCGTCTACGAGTTGATGAAGCGCGAGGACGTGCCGGTGGCGGTCATCGTCTCCGAATATGTCGACATCGCCAAGGCCTTCTATTCCGAGGACGAGCCGAAGCTGGTCAACGCCGTGCTCGACCGTGTGGCGCGCCGCATGCGCGGCGAGGGAAGAGGCAAGGACGCACGATGAGCGTGGTGACGGCGGCCGCACAAAACGAGGCGCGCCGCACCGCCTACATCCTGTCCGCCGCGCAGGCGGTGTTGGGCTCGGCCGGGCCGATCTGTTTCGCGCTCGGCGCGCTGGCCGGCGAATACATGCTGGGGCCGGACAAGTCGCTGGCCACCGCTCCGCTCACCGGTTACTCGGTCGGCCTGGCCGTGGGCGCGCTGCCTTCGGCGGCGCTGATCCGCAAGCTCGGCCATCGCGACGGATTTCTGGTCGGCACGGGCGTGACCGGGCTTGGCGGGCTCGTCGCCACCATCGCCCTGTTCCAGTCGAGCTTCTGGCTGTTCGTCTTCGGCCTGCTGGTCATCGGCGCGGGTGCTGCCTTCGTGCAGCAATTCCGCTTCGCCGCCGCCGACAACGCCCCGCCTGAATTCAAGGCGCGCGCCATTTCCTTCGTCCTGGCCGGCGGCATCATAACCGCCATCCTCGGCCCCCAGGTGGTGATCTTCACCAAGGACCTTCTGGCGCCGGTGCCTTTTGCCGGCGCCTTTGCCTCGATCCTCGGCCTGGTGGCCTTGGGCGCGGCGATCCTGTTCTTCCTGCGCCCCAACCATGCGACCAAGACCGTCGAGGTCGCCGCTGACGGTGGTCGCCCGCTTGCCGAAATCATCAGCCAGCCGCGCTTCTTCATCGCGCTTTTGTGCGCGGTCGGCTCCTATACGCTGATGACCTTCGTCATGACCGGCGCGCCGTTGGCCATGGTCGGCTGCGGCCTCTCGTCGGACGAGGCGACGCTCGGCATCTCCTGGCACGTAATGGCCATGTTCGGGCCGAGCTTCTTTACCGGGCGGCTCATTCACCGTTTCGGCGCTCCGGCCATCGTGGCGATCGGCTTCGTTTTGTTGATCGCCTGCGCAGTGGTGGCGCTCTCGGGAATCCAGCTGTGGCAGTTCTGGACCACGCTGATCCTGCTTGGGCTCGGCTGGAATTTCGGCTTCATCGGTTCGACCGCCATGGTGACGGAAAGCTACCGGCCGGAAGAGAAGGGAACCATCCAGGGTTTCCACGACCTCGTGCTGTTCGGTGCGGTGGCGTTCGCCTCGCTGATGTCAGGAGCGGTCTACAATGCCTGGGGCTGGAACATGCTGGCCTGGGTGGTGTTTCCGATATCGCTTCTGTGCCTTGTCGCGCTCGGCGGGCTTCGCATGACGGCTTTGCGCGCAGCCAACTGACACGACGCTGTCGGGATAGGTGCCGCGAACGCGCGCGGCCCAGATAAAAATATTGCGCTTACCCTCCATCTTATGAAACCGTATGCCCCGACTGGCCGTCTGGGTCGTGCGATATGCAATAATCGTTTCCGGTTCCATCAGAGGGATTTGCCGCCATGTCTTCAACCAGGTTTTTCGCCGGCGCGCTCGTGGCGTTCGGCCTTTCCGTCGCCTCGGCCAATGCCGCCGACGTCGTCGTTTCCTCCAAGATCGACACCGAGGGCGGGGTGCTGGGCAACATCATCCAGTCGGTGCTGAACGCCAACGGCATCAAGACCGTCGACCGCATCCAGCTCGGCGCCACGCCGGTGGTGCGCAAGGCGATCATCGCCGGCGAGATCGACATTTATCCCGAATATACGGGCAACGCCGCCTTCTTCTTCGAGAAGGCCGACGATCCGATCTGGAAGGATGCGGCCAAGGGTTACGAAGCGGCCAAGAAGCTTGAATACGACGCCAACAAGATCGTCTGGCTGACGCCGTCGCCGGCCAACAACACCTGGGCGATCGCGTTGCGCAAGGATGTCGCCGATGCCAACAAGCTGGCCTCGCTCAGCGACTTCGGCAAATACGTCTCCGGTGGCGGCAAGGTGGTGCTGGCGGCCTCGGCCGAGTTCGTCAATTCGGCGGCGGCCCTGCCGGCTTTCCAGACCACCTACGGCTTCAAGCTGAAGTCGGATCAACTGATCACGCTTTCGGGCGGCGACACGGCGGCCACCATCGGCGCCGCCGCCAACCAGACCAATGGCGCCAATGCGGCGATGGTCTACGGCACCGACGGCGGCATCGCGCCGTCCGGGCTGGTGGTGCTCGCCGACGACAAGAACGTGCAGCCGGTCTATCAGCCGACGCCAATCATCCGCGAGGCGGTGCTGAAGGAAAATCCGAAGATCGCCGACCTCCTGAAGCCGGTCTTCGAGAAGCTCGATCTGGTGACGCTGCAGGAACTGAACGGCCGCGTCCAGGTCGGTGGCGAGCCGGCCAAGGCGGTTGCCGAGGACTTCCTGAAGAAAAACGGCTTCCTGAAGTAAGGCATGAAGAGCTTGCCGGCGCCCGCTGAACGGGCGCCGGTTCGCCGGGGACAGGCATTGTGGGCATTCGCTTCGACAAGCTGGGCGTTGTGATCGCCGCGATTGCCGCCTATGCGGCGTTCCTGGCGCCGTTTGCCACGTTCCGTGCCAATCGCATCGTGCCGGGGCAAGGGCGATCCATCGTCGAGGCACTCCCATCGGGCAGTGGGGCGCTGCTTTTGGCGCTGGTGGTTGTCGCGACCGTCGTGGCGCTCGTGAAGACGCCATTGATCTGGCGTCTGGTGGCAAGCGTGGCCGTGCTTGGCGCGCTGGCGCTGGCGATCGGCGCCGCCGGCACCTTTTTGACCCCGGCCGGCAATACCTTCGCCCGTATCTCGCCGGCTTCCGGCTTCTGGCTGCTGATCTTCGCCTTCACGCTGCTCTTGGCCGACGTCCTGACCCGGCTCGAGCTGTCGCCGCTGGCGCGCATCGGCATTCTTGTGATCGCCGCGGTTGCGATCGGCATCCTGCTCGCCTCGGGCAGCTGGGACAGCCTTTCAATCCTCAAGGAATATGCCAATCGCGCTGGCAGCTTCTGGGCCGAAGCGCGCAAGCATCTGACGCTGGCGCTGGGTTCGCTGGCTGCGGCGGTTGTCGTCGGCCTGCCGCTGGGCATCCTGTGCCACCGGGTCGAGCCGATGAAGGCGGCGGTGCTCAACGTGCTCAACATCATCCAGACGATCCCGTCGATCGCGCTGTTCGGCATGCTGATCGCGCCGCTCGGCTGGGTGGCGCTGCATGTGCCGGGGGCGGCGGCGCTCGGCATTCGCGGCATCGGCACCGCGCCGGCCTTCGTGGCGCTGTTCCTCTATTCGCTGCTGCCGGTCGTCGCCAACACCGTGGTGGGACTGGCCGGCGTGCCGCAGGCCGCAAACGAGGCGGCGCGCGGCATGGGCATGACCAGCCGGCAGCGCCTGTTCGACGTCGAGTTCCCGCTGGCCTTTCCGGTGATTTTGACCGGCATCCGCATCGTGCTGGTCCAGAACGTCGGGCTCGCCACCATCGCCGCATTGATCGGCGGCGGCGGTTTCGGGGTTTTTGTGTTCCAGGGCGTCGGCCAGACGGCGATGGACCTTGTTCTGCTCGGTGCCGTGCCAACCGTGGCGCTGGCCTTCGCGGCGGGCATCGTGCTCGACGCCATCATCGAACTGACCGCAACGAGACGGCGCAGGGAAGCGGTAGCATGATCGAGATCGAAAACATCACCAAGCGTTATGACGACCAGACCGTGGTCGACGATGTCTCGATGGTGATCGAGCCGCGCACCATCGCCGCCATCGTCGGCACGTCGGGGTCGGGCAAGACGACGCTGTTGCGCATGATCAACCGGCTGGTCGAGCCGACCTCCGGCACGATCAAGCTGGACGGCGTCGACAACCATTCGCTGCCCGACTACGAACTGCGCCGCTCGATCGGCTATGCCATCCAGGGCCATGGCCTGTTCCCGCACCGCACGGTGGCCCAGAACATCGCCACCGTGCCGCTGCTGCTCGGCTGGGACAAGGAGCGTATCGACGAGCGCGTCGACGAGTTGCTGCGCCTGTTCCAGCTCGATCCCGCCGCCTTCGGCCCGCGCTATCCGCACGAATTGTCCGGCGGTCAGCAGCAACGCGTCGGTGTGGCGCGCGCGCTGGCCGCCAAGCCCAACGTGCTTTTGATGGACGAGCCGTTCGGCGCGCTCGACCCGATCATCCGCACCAAGGCGCAGGAAGACCTGCTGGCGATCCAGAAGCATTTCGGCACCACCATCATCCTGGTTACGCACGACATGGAGGAGGCGGTGCATCTCGGCCACAAGATCGCCGTCATGGATGGCGGCAAGCTGGTGCAATATGCCAAGCCCGCCGAGATCCTGGCGAAACCGGCCAGTTCCTTCGTCGAGACACTGGTCGGCTCGTCCGAGCGGCCGTTCCGGCTCCTGTCGCTCGGCCGCGTCGCCGATGCGGTCGAGAAGGGTACGGCGGAAGGCGAGGCCATCCCCGCCGAGGCCAGCCAGCGCGACGCGCTGGCCGAGCTTTTGTGGTCGGGTCGTCCCGCATTGCCGGTCAAGGGCGCCGACGGCAAGGCGCTCGGTCGGGTCACCGTGGATGGGCTGGTCAAACTGGCGGCGAGACCGGCATGAGACGGTTCCTGCCCGCACTGTTGCGGTTGGCGCTGTTCGTGATCCTGGTGGCGTTCATCGTCAGCCCGGACTGGTTCGAGCCGTTGCTCAAGCCGCTGACGGAAAACAACGCGCCGGCGATCTACAATCAGGGCAGCCTGTTGACGCTCACCTTGCAGCATCTGGGCACAGTGGCGGTCGCTACGCTCGGAGCAATCATCGTCGCCATCGGGCTGGCGATCCTGGTGACACGGCCCTTCGGCGCCGAATTCCTGCCGCTGTCGCGCAGCCTGGTCAATATCGGCCAGACCTTCCCGCCGGTGGCGGTGCTGGCGCTGACCGTGCCGGCGGTCGGCTTCGGCGAGAAGCCGACGCTGATCGCGCTCTTCCTCTACGGCCTGCTGCCGATCTTCGAGAACGCGCTGACCGGTCTCACCACGCTGCCGGGCAATGTGGTTGAGGCGGCGAGGGGGGCCGGCATGACCAGTCGTCAGCGACTGCTCAAGGTGGAGCTGCCGCTCAGCCTGCCGGTCATCCTGGCCGGCATCCGGCTTTCGGTGGTCATCAGCCTGGCTACCGCGACGATCGGTTCCACGGTGGCGGCCAAGACTTTGGGTGAGGTCATCATCGCTGGCCTCATCTCCAACAATCTCGCCTTCGTCGTGCAAGGCGGCCTGATCGTCGCCGGGCTCGCCGTCTTCATCTATGACGGCCTGGTCGCGTTGGAACGCGTGGCGGCGCGCCGCATGGGTCTGTCGGGCCTTTAACCGCCTCAGGCTGGGCCGAACGGCCGTCGTCCTTCAGCGTCGGGATGCCGCCGCGGGATGGTCGAGCGTGATTTCCAGCCTTGTCCCGCTGCTATCCGCGATCCAACGGCGCCGGATGATGGAAAACGCGTGATGATCGGCGGCGTTTTCCAGTGAGACAAGATCATCCACCGCGCAGGTTTCCGGCAGTTGCAAGGCCGCAAGCGTCGCCGAAAGGCCGTGGGCGGCAGCGTGGCGGCTCGCGGTCGCGGTCAAGGCGATGACGACGGGATGGATTGCGTGCCGGGCGGGACTCGGCAATCTTCCGTCACCGTGACTTGCACCATCGAAAGCAGAAGGGGCTTTTGCCATGACGTCACGTCTTTCCAAGATCATCATGTGCCTGTGTCTGGCGGTTTTCGCCTTCCTTGTCGCCTTTGGCAACATCACCGACTATGGCTCGAACTTCGCCTTTGTCCAACACGTGCTGTCCATGGACACGACGTTCCCTGGCAACGCATTGATGTACCGCTCCATTACCAATCCGGCGCTTTGGACAGCCGGCTACTGGTTGATCATCGCCGGCGAGGCGTTGACCTGCGTGCTCTTCCTGATCGCCGCATGGAACCTGTGGAGCGCCCGCAACGGCAGCGGGGCAGCGTTCAACAAGGCCAAGAATTTCGCGATCGTCGCCACCACCATGGGCTTTCTCGTATGGTATTTCGGCTTCATGGCGATTGGCGGCGAATGGTTTGCCATGTGGCAGTCAAAGACCTGGAACGGCCAGGAAGCGGCTTTCAAGTTCTACATGACCATGCTTGTCGTGCTGATTTACGTCATGCAGCCGGACCACGATCTGGCCGATTAACAAGGGGTCGTCCTATCGGGGCTCGTCGCCGGCGCCGCGAAACGACGGCGCCGGCGTTCACCACCTTGGTGCGGACAGGCCGACTGGCCCAACAAGACCGCGCTAAAGTGTCGCAAGGAAATGCGGGCAAATGTCGCACGCCGGCTTGACGGTCGAGACCGCGGCTCTGCATAAATCGCTGCGAGGGGTCGGGACTCTGCTCAGAGCCCCGGTTCGGTTCCACGGCCCGGGGGAGGAGGTCTGCCGGGCCACAGATCGAGGAAAAATCCGCACATGAGTATGCTTTTTGTCGTCATCCTCTGCGGCGTGCTTTCGATCGTCTACGCCATATGGGCTACGCAGTCCGTACTGGCATCCGATCAGGGCAACGCCCGCATGCAGGAAATCGCCGCGGCCATCCGCGAGGGCGCGCAAGCCTATCTGGCGCGCCAGTACACCACCATCGCCATTGTCGGGGTCGTCGTGTTCCTGCTGGCCTGGTGGCTGCTTTCGGGTACCGCTGCGATCGGTTTCCTGGTCGGCGCCGTGCTTTCGGGCGCCGCTGGCTTCATAGGCATGCACGTTTCGGTGCGCGCCAATGTGCGCACCGCGCAGGCTGCATCGAACAGCCTGGCGGCCGGTCTCGACATCGCCTTCAAGTCGGGTGCCATCACCGGCCTTCTGGTGGCCGGCCTCGCGCTGCTCGGCGTCTCCGTCTACTACTGGGTGCTGACCGGCCCGCTCGGCCTGGCCCCCGGCGACCGCAAGGTCATCGATTCGCTGGTGGCGCTCGGCTTCGGCGCTTCGCTCATCTCGATCTTCGCCCGTCTCGGCGGCGGCATCTTCACCAAGGGTGCCGATGTCGGCGGCGATCTGGTCGGCAAGGTCGAAGCCGGAATTCCGGAAGATGATCCGCGCAACCCGGCCACGATCGCCGACAATGTGGGCGACAATGTCGGCGACTGCGCCGGCATGGCGGCCGACCTGTTCGAGACCTATGCGGTGACCGTGGTCGCCACCATGGTGCTTGCGGCGATCTTCTTTGCCGGCACGCCCGTTCTGTCGAGCATGATGCTCTACCCGCTCGTCATCTGCGGCGCCTGCATCGTCACCTCGATCATCGGCACCTTCTTCGTCAAGCTGGGGTCGAACGGCTCCATCATGGGCGCGCTCTACAAGGGCCTGATCGTCACCGGCCTGCTCTCCATCGTCGGCCTAGGTGCCGCCACCTCGATGACCATCGGCTGGGGCGACATCCAGGCCGCTGCCGGGCAGCATCCGGTCAACGGCACCAAGCTGTTCATCTGCGGGCTGGTCGGCCTCTTGGTGACGGCGCTGATCGTGGTGATCACCGAATACTACACCGGCACCAACAAGCGCCCGGTCAATTCGATCGCCCAGGCCTCGGTCACCGGTCACGGCACCAACGTCATCCAGGGCCTCGCGGTCTCGCTGGAATCGACGGCGCTGCCGGCCATCGTCATCGTCGGCGGCATCATCGGCACCTATCAGCTGGCCGGCCTGTTCGGCACGGCCATCGCAGTCACCACCATGCTCGGCCTTGCCGGCATGATCGTGGCGCTCGACGCGTTCGGCCCGGTCACCGACAATGCCGGCGGTATCGCCGAAATGTCGGGCATGCCGAAGGAAGTGCGTCATTCCACCGACGCGCTCGATGCGGTCGGCAACACCACCAAGGCGGTCACCAAGGGGTATGCCATCGGTTCGGCCGGCCTCGGCGCGCTGGTGCTGTTCGCCGCCTATTCGAACGACCTGCAATATTTCGCGGCCAATGCCGCGCAATATCCTTACTTCGCCAATGTCGGCACGATCTCCTTCGACCTGTCGAACCCCTATGTGGTTGCCGGCCTGATCTTCGGCGGCCTGATCCCCTATCTGTTCGGCGGCATCGCCATGACCGCCGTCGGCCGTGCCGCAGGCGCGATCGTCGAGGAAGTGCGCAAGCAGTTCCGCGAGGATCCGGGCATCATGAAGGGCACGTCCAAGCCCAATTATGCCCGCGCCGTCGACCTTTTGACCAAGGCGGCGATCAAGGAGATGATCATCCCGTCGCTGCTGCCGGTGCTGGCGCCGCTGGTCGTCTATTTCGGCGTGCTTTTGATCTCCGGCTCCAAGGCCTCGGCCTTCGCGGCGCTCGGCGCCTCGCTGCTCGGCGTCATCGTCAACGGCCTGTTCGTGGCCATCTCGATGACCTCCGGCGGCGGTGCCTGGGACAACGCCAAGAAGTCGTTCGAGGACGGTTTCGTCGACAAGGACGGCGTCAAGCACCTGAAGGGTTCCGAGGCGCACAAGGCTTCGGTGACCGGCGACACCGTCGGCGATCCCTACAAGGATACCGCTGGTCCGGCCGTCAACCCGGCGATCAAGATCACCAACATCGTGGCGCTGCTGCTTCTGGCAGTGCTCGCCCACGGCTGACGCGCAAGAACCTCCGCCCGGTCGCATTGGCCGGGCGGCGGCGACAAATCAAAAAAACCCGCGGGAGCGATCCTGCGGGTTTTTTCATGGACGATGGTGCTGTGGGCGTAGCCCGCGCGCCTAGAGCAGCGAGCCAGCGCTCGGCTTGAGCTTGCCGGCGCCGGAAATGATCTGGCCGAGGAAGTTCTGGTCCTTGCCGCCGGTCGGCGTCGTGCGCGAGATGAAGTCGAACACCCTGCCGTCCTTGAGGCCGTAATTGGCGATGCGGGCGACGCGGTTGTCGGCGCCGAAATAGACGGCCAGTACCTTCTGGTCGACCACGCCGGGATTGGCGAAGGCGACCGGGCGGCGGCGCGTCTGGGAAATGTAATAGAAGACCTCGTTGTCGAAGGTCGCGGTGGTGGACGGCGTGCCCAGAGACAGGAGCACCTGTTCGCGGCTGGAGCCGACCGGCACCGAATCCAGCGTCTGCTGGTCGACGACATAGCCCTGGGTCAGCGTCTCGCCGGGGGTCAGGTCCCCGAACATCTTGGACGAATTGCAGCCAGAGAGCGCCGATACGACGATCAGCATCGAGGCGACGGAAGCGGGACCTGCCAAGGCGGTCGACTTGAATTTCAGCGCGCGCAACAACAACTCCATAGTCCGCTCTCGGGCACCGGCTTGCGCGAGGCGGCAAAACCGGTAAACCAGCTTAGCCGCCGATGCAACAATCGTGCCTTAACAAACAGGTCCCTGGGAGACCGTCCCCAATGTTTCAGCGCCTGTTCGGCCGCGAACGCCATGCCAACCGCGCCATCACCGAGGCGCTGTACGGACAAATCGTGGCGGCGGCGCGGCAAACTTTCTTTTATTCGGACTGGAATGTGCCGGATATGCCACTCGGTCGTTTCGAGATGCTGTCGCTGCACATGTTCCTGTTCCAGCATCGCCTGCATGGCGAAAGCGGCGTCGCCGCCGACGTCGCCCAGGTGCTGATCGACGAGTTCTTCACCGATGTCGATCATTCGCTGCGCGAGCTCGGCATCAGCGATGTCGGCGTGCCGAAGCGGATGAAGAAGCTCGCCAAGATGTATTATGGCCGCACCGCCGCCTATGCCGACGCGCTGGAGCGCAACGACGCGGGCGATCTCGGCGCAGCGCTCGGCCGCAATGTCCGCCCCGATGTCGCGGAATGGCCGGAGGCCGCGGCGCTGGCCGCCTATGTGATGCGGGCGAGGGATGAATTGGCCGCCCAGCCGACCGCGACGATCTGCACCGGCACGGTCGTCTTTCCGGCGGCGGCCGGTTGAAGGATGATGATCATGCAAAACGAACCCGGTTCCAGAAGTTCGGTATCGTTCGAGGCGCATGTCTCGCGTTTGCCGCAAAAAGGCATGCCTGTGCGCATCGAAGCCACTGCCGCGCAACGCGAGGCGCTGGCCAAGGACCATGAACTGCAGTCGGTCGAACGGTATGTCGCCGATCTCCTGGTGACGCCCTGGAAACGGCATGGCGTGAAGGTCAGCGGCAGCGTCGAGGCCGACATCACCCAGGCCTGCGTGGTGACGCTGGAGCCGGTGACGACGCATATCGACGAAGCGGTCGAGGGTCTGTTCCTGCCGGAAGAATCAAAGCTTGGCCGGCAGGGCTTCGAGGGCGGCGGCGAGATCCTGATCGATGCCGACGGGCCGGACAGTCCGGAGACGTTCTCGGGCGACACCATCGATGTCGGCGCGCTGGCCGAGCAGTTTTTCGGACTGGGAATCGACCCTTATCCCCGCAAGCCCGGCGTGGAGTTGGAACTCGCCCCGGACGAGGCCGAGCCCGAAAGCGAATTCCAGCGGAAGCTCAAATCGCTGCTCGGAAAATCCTGAAAGCAGCGGGAAGGCGACAAAAGCCGGTTGTGTGGAGACTCAAAACCGCTATTTTCGCCAAAAGTCATGATGGCCCGAAGCCAACACACGAGATGAACAACGCGTGATTAAAATTTCCATCGATGCCATGGGCGGTGACCACGGACCCAACGTGGTCATCCCGGCGCTCCAGATAGTCGCCACCCGCCGCCCGGACATCCGTTTCGCCATTTATGGCCGCGAAGAGGTCGTGCGGCCGGAACTGGCGAAATTTCCCGGTCTCGCCGAGAAAAGCGAACTGATCCATTGCGATGTCGCCGTGCGCATGGACGACAAGCCAAGCCAGGCCTTGCGCCACGGCCGCTGGAAGTCGTCGATGTGGAAGGCGATCGAGGCGGTGAAGGCCGGTTCGGCCGACGCCTGCGTTTCCGCCGGCAACACCGGCGCGCTGATGGCGATGTCGAAGTTCTGCCTGCGCACCATGGCCACCATCGACCGGCCGGCGATCGCCGCGATCTGGCCGAACATGCGCGGCGAAAGCGTGGTGCTGGATGTCGGCGCCACCATCGGTGCCGACGCGCACCAGCTTATCGATTTCGCCATTCTCGGCACCGGCATGGCGCGTGCCGTGTTTGGCATCGAGCGGCCGACCGTCGGCCTGCTCAATGTCGGCGTCGAGGAGGTCAAGGGCCAGGAAGAGGTCAAGGAAGCCGGGCGCATGCTGCGCGAGGCCAACATGGCCTCCATGAGCTATCACGGTTTCGTCGAGGGCGACGATATCGGCAAGGGCACGGTCGACGTGGTGGTGACCGAAGGTTTCGCCGGCAACATCGCGCTGAAGACCGCCGAAGGCACCGCCCGCCAGATCGGCGGTTATCTGCGCGCCGCGATGAGCCGTACCCTGATGGCCCGCATCGGCTATCTCTTCGCCAAGGGGGCTTTCGACCTTTTGCGCGAAAAAATGGATGTCAGCCGCTCCAATGGCGGTGTCTTCCTCGGACTGAACGGGGTCGTGGTAAAAAGCCACGGCGGTGCTGATTCGGCGGGGTTTGCGGCGGCCGTGGAACTGGCCTACGACATGGTGCGCAACCGGCTGCTCGACCGGATCGAAGCGGATCTCGATCTGTTCCACGCTCGTAATCCGCAGTCACCGGCAATCAGACGGTCCGACGTCGCAGCCGACGAAGAAGGATAAAAAGACTTGATTAGATCAGTCGTGCGCGGCACGGGCCAGTCACTGCCCCGCCGCATCATGAAGAATGCCGATTTCGAAGGCATGGTCGAGACGTCGGACGAGTGGATCGCCCAGCGGACCGGCATCCGCCAGCGCCATATCGCCTCCGACGACGAGACGACGGCGTCGCTCGGCGAGGGGGCGGCGCGCGCCGCACTTGCCGATGCCGGTCTGACCCCGGACGACATCGACCTGATCGTGCTGGCGACGTCGACGCCCAACAACACGTTCCCCGCCACCGCGGTCGAAATCCAGCAGCGGCTCGGCATGCGCCACGGCTACGCCTTCGACATGCAGGCGGTGTGTTCCGGCTTCGTCTATGCCGTCACCACGGCCGATGCCTATATCCGCGCCGGGCTGGCCAAGCGTGTCCTGGTGATCGGCTCCGAGACATTCTCGCGCATTCTCGACTGGAGCGACCGCTCGACCTGCGTTCTGTTCGGCGATGGCGCCGGCGCAATGGTGCTGGAAGCGACGGAAGGGGCGGGCACCATCGCCGACCGCGGCGTTCTGGCTGCCTCCCTGCGTTCCGACGGTACGCACAAGGAAAAACTCTATGTCGACGGCGGTCCGTCGACCACCGGCACGGTCGGCCATCTCAGGATGGAGGGGCGCGAGGTTTTCAAGCATGCCGTGGGCATGATCACGGACGTCATAGAGGCGACGTTCTCGCAAGCCGGCATCACCGCCGACGATCTCGACTGGTTCGTGCCGCATCAGGCCAACAAGCGCATCATCGACGCTTCCGCCAAGAAGCTCGGCATTGCCGAGGAGAAGGTGGTGATAACCGTCAATCTGCACGGCAACACTTCGGCCGCATCGGTGCCGCTGGCGCTGGCCATCGCAGCTGCGGACGGGCGGATCAAGCGCGGCGACCTCGTGCTTCTGGAGGCGATGGGCGGCGGTTTTACCTGGGGTGCCGTGCTCGTCAGATGGTGAGGCGAACCGGTCGGTTCGGTCCTTGACCTTGTCGAGTCAATTACTTAGGCTCCGGCGGCGTTTGATCGATACATTTGAGATAACTGATAGGGCGGTCCGATGGGAGGAAAGACACTGACACGTGCCGACCTTGCGGAGGCCGTTTATCGGAAGGTCGGCCTGTCGCGCACGGAGTCTGCCGAACTGGTCGAAGCGGTGCTCGACGAGATTTGCGAGGCGATCGTGCGCGGGGAGACGGTGAAGCTGTCATCCTTCGCCACTTTCCATGTTCGTTCCAAGAACGAACGGATCGGCCGCAATCCCAAGACCGGCGAGGAAGTGCCGATTCTGCCGCGCCGGGTGATGACCTTCAAGGCGTCCAACGTGCTGAAAAGCCGTATCCTGCGCTCGCACCAGACCAACAAGTCCAAGGCCGGCAAATAGCCGGTGGCCTCATTCAACGGTTGAAAACCTGGCCCGGCTTGATGCCGGGCTTGAATATTTGGCGATAAACCGCTGAAATGAGCTTCGATTCGGCGCAATCGGCGTCGAATCTTCGGTTGTCTGTTGTTTGCGCATCGGGTTGGCCAGCACGGGCGCCGACCTTTACGATCCGATGCCCAGCGCGAGGATTCGCCCATGGACAAGAGCCCCGACGCCTTCCGCACCATTTCCGAGGTTGCCGAAGACCTTGACTTGCCGCAGCACGTGCTGCGCTTCTGGGAAACGCGTTTCACCCAGATCAAGCCGATGAAGCGCGGCGGTGGCCGCCGCTATTACCGGCCGCAGGACGTGGAACTGATCAAGGGCATCCGGCATATGCTCTACGACCAGGGTTACACCATTAAAGGCGTGCAGAAACTCCTGCGCGAGAACGGCAACCAGTTCTTGATCGCTGTCGGTCATGGCGACGTTGCCGCCGTCGAGGCGATCGCGCAGCGCCGGCAGGCCGAGGAAGTGCCGCTGACGCCCGCCGCCCAGCCGCGCGGCGACGACGAGATGCTGGTCGGCCAGCCGACCGCCAAGCCGAACCGTCGTTTCTTCGGCCTCGGCAAAGCGGACGACGAGGGCCCGGTGCAATCGGGTTCCGGCAAGCTGTCGCGCGACAACCGCGCGCTGCTGCAGGAAGCGCTGTTCGACCTTCTGGAGTGCAAGCGCCTGCTCGACCAGGTGCGCTGACCGCCCGAGCCCTCGGCGCGCCTTTCGGGCGACATGCGGTGCCGCCGCCTCGGTATTGTTGACAGTGCCGTTCGGCATGAAACACTGTGCCTCGCGGGCAGGTGCCCGAGGCAGGAGCAAGGCGACCAACCTCATTGCGCATCTTGTTGGCCGAAGACGACCGCGACCTTTCGCAGTGGATCACCAGGCTGCTGCGGCGCGAGCACTATGTCATCGATTGCGTCCATCGCGGCGACGATGCCGACGCGGCACTCGCCGCCTGCCAGGACTATGCGCTGGTCATCCTCGACCTCGCGCTGCCGCATCTCGACGGCATCGAGGTTTTGAAACGGCTGCGGGGGCGCGGCAACACCACGCCGGTTATCATCCTGACCGCCAATGACGCCGTTTCCAGCCGTATCCGCGGTCTCGACAGCGGCGCCGACGACTATCTGGTCAAGCCATTCGAGGTCGGTGAATTCGAGGCGCGCATCCGTGCACAGTTGAGGCGCGGGCGCGGCAATTTCGAACCCGCGATCAAGCTCGGCCAGCTGTCTTTCGACACGCGCGGCCGCGCGTTCAGCCTTGGCGACCAGCCGCTGCATCTGACCGGCCGCGAGCACGCGGTGCTGGAAACGCTGATGCTGCGTGCCGGCCGCCCGGTGTTGAAGGATGCGCTGACGGAAAACGTCTTCGGTTTCAACGAGGAGAGCAACGCCAACGCCATCGAGATCTGCGTGCATCGCGTGCGGCGCAAGCTGGAGGGCAGCGATGTCGGCATCGTCACGCTGCGGGGCTTGGGTTATGTGCTGAGGGTGTCGGGTGGCGGGTAGGAGCCTCCAGCGCGAACTCTTGGCCTGGCTGATCGTGCCGATGGCCGCGGTCGTCGTCTTCAACGTGTGGACCACCTACAAGGGTGCGCTGGATACCGCGAACCTTATCACCGACCGCACGCTGCTTGCCTCCGCCAGGGTCATCGCCGAGCGGGTCCGCAAGAGCGACGGGCTGGTCGAGGCGCCGATCCCGCCCTCGGCGCTCGAGATGTTCGCTTCCAGCGACCAGGACCTCGTGCTCTACCGGGTGGCGACATCGGACGGACTGTTGCTGGCCGGTTATCCCGACATCGTCGCGCCGCCGCAATTGCCGGTCGGGCTGGAGCCACTCTATTTCGACACGCTGTTTCGCGGCACGCCCGTTCGGGCGGTGGTGCTGTCGCGGCCGATCATCGACACCGGCAACCAGCAGACCGCGATCATCGCGGTGGGCGAAACGCTGAAGAACCGCAACAGGCTGGTGACCGATCTGTGGCTCAAGGCGCTGCGCGACCAGGTGCTGCTGGTGGCGGCGGCTGGCATGCTCGCGGTGTTCGGGCTGCGGCGCGGCATCGCGCCCCTGATGCGGCTTCGCGACGAGGTGGTCAGCCGCGATCCGGCGGAACTACAGCCATTCGACGCGGGTGCCGTGCAGACCGAGGTCAGGCCGCTGGTCGAGGCCCTCAACGAAGCGTTCGACCGTGTGCAGCGGCTGATTGCGACGCAGCGCCGTTTCGTCGCCAATGCGGCGCACCAATTGCGCACGCCGTTGGCGCTGCTCAAGACGCAGATCGTGGTCGGGCGCCGCGAGCAGGGCACGGAGGCCAAGGAAGAGGCGCTGGCCGCGATCGACCGTTCCGTCGACCGCATGGCGCGGCTGTCGAACCAGCTTCTGTCGCTGGCGCGCGCCGAGCAGGGCGTCTCGTCGCTGCGCAAGGAAGCGGTAGACATGGAGATGGCGGCGCGCAACGCGCTGGACACGCTGGCGCTGGCGGCGGTCGACCGCGACATCGATCTCGGCTTCGATCCGGTCGGCGGCCCGTTCCTTGTCTGGGGGCACTCCAACCTGTTGCGCGAACTGGTCTTCAACCTCGCCGACAACGCGCTGCGCTACACACCGCGCGGTGGCGCGGTGACGGTGCGCCTGGAGCACCAGGCGGGCGAGGTCGTTCTTCTGGTAGAGGACAATGGTCCGGGCATTCCGGCAACCGAGCGCGAAAACGTGTTCGAACGCTTCTACCGCCGTCTCGACACAGGCGGCGAGGGCACCGGCCTCGGCCTTGCCATCGTCAAGGAGATCGCGGCCTCGCACGAGGCGACGATCGAACTGAAAGACCGGGCGCAAGGGCCCGGTCTCGTCGTCGAAGTCAGGCTGGCCGCCCATGAAGAAGGTGCGGCCGAAGGCTGATGTGTCGCCTCACTCGGTTTCCTGCAGAGGCTGCGGACGCCATTTCGCCAGGCGATCCTCGATCATCGTCATCAGATATTCAGCGACCAGCGCCACCACCATGACGATGACGATGGCGGCATACATGCCGGCGGCGTCGAACGAGCCCTTGGCGACGTTGATCAACAGGCCGATACCGTAGCGCGAGCCGACGAACTCGCCGACGATGGCGCCGATGATGGCGAAGCCGAACGACACGTGCAGGCTGGCGAAGATCCAGCTCATGGCCGACGGCACGATGACCGAGCGGGTCACCTGCCAGTCCGACGCGCCGAGGATGCGGGCATTGGCGATCATGGCGCGGTCGGCCTCGCGCACGCCCTGGAAGGCGTTGTGGAAGACCACGAAAAACACCATGACGAAGGCCAGTGCCACCTTGGATGCCAGGCCGAGGCCGAACAGCATGATGAAGATCGGCGCCAGCACGACGCGCGGAATGGAGTTGATGACCTTGATGTAGATGGAGAAGATGTCGGAGGCCATGCGATTGCGGCCGAGCGCGATGCCGGCCAGGATGCCGGCGACCGAGCCGGTGAGGAAGCCGAGCATCGCTTCCTCCATCGTCACCCATAGATGATACCAGAGCGGCCCCTCGGAGGTGCCTTCGGTGATCCATTCATACAGGCGCCCGACGATGGTCGAGGGCATGGCGTAGAAGAACGGGTCGATCCAGTTCAGCCGTCCCGCGACTTCCCAAAGTCCGAGGAAGGCGACCAGGATGCCGACGCGCCAGAACAGCACCGTGTTCTGGCGCTGGCGTGCCGCCTGGCGGGCAGCCGCCTCGATTTCGGCGTCGGAAGTACCTGGGCGAAAGCCGGTCTCTGCCGGTTGCAATGCCGCATTTGCCATGTCGTCCTCCTTCAAGCCGCCGCGCGGGCGTAGCTTGTCTGGACTTCCTCCTTGAGGTCGGACCAGATCGTGCGGGAATAGTCGATGAAGCGCTGGTCGTAGCGGATGTCCGCAACGACGCGCGGCCGTGGCAGGTCGATCTCGTAGACCGACTTCACCGTCGCCGGGCCGGCGGTCAGCACATAAACCTTGTCGGCCAGTGCGATTGCTTCCTCGAGATCGTGGGTGACGAAGACGACCGATGCCTTGGCCTGCGACCACAGTTTCAGCAGTTCCTCGTGCATGAGCACGCGGGTCTGCACGTCGAGCGCGGAGAAGGGTTCGTCCATCAACAGGATTTCCGGACCGTTGATGAAAGTCTGCGCCAGCGCGACGCGCTTGCGCATGCCGCCGGAGAGCTGGTGCGGGTAGTGGTGTTCGAAACGCGAGAGGCCGACACGCGCCAGCCAGTCGCGGGCCGACGCATAGGCCTCGGTCTTGCCCTTGCCGCGAAACAGCGGCCCGGCGACGACATTGTCGACGACGGAGCGCCAGGGAAACAGCGCGTCTGTCTGGAAGACGAAGCCGACGCGCGGATCGATGCCGTTGACCGGCGCGCCCATGACGCGGACCTCGCCGGCGCTGGGTTTGGCGAGGCCGGTGACGAGGTTCAGCGTGGTCGACTTGCCGCAGCCGGTCGGGCCGACCACGGCGACGAATTCGCCGCGGCCGACTGTCATGGTGAAATTGCGCAGCGCCGTCAGCGACTTTCCGGTCGGCGAAAGGAAGCGACGGCTGACATTGATGAGTTCGATGGCGGGCGCGCTGGCGCCGTTGAGACTGTTCATCGTGGTTGTTTCCTCATGCCAAGCGGGAAGGGCGCGGACATCGGCCCACGCTGCACATGCACTAAGCGGGCCGGGCCTCGTCGAGGCCGGCCGCGCTCAGGCTCCCGTCACGGCTTCTTTATTTCGCGTTCTTGACGAAGGCGGTGGTGTAGGTCTTCGACAGGTCGATCTGCTTGCCCTGCAGGTCCTTGGAGAAGGTCGACAGAACCTTCAGCACCGTCTCCGGGCCACCTTCGGGCATGACGCCATCGGCCGTGAACATCGCCTTGCCGTCGCCCAGCGCCTTCACATAGCCGTCCTTGTCGCCGACATAATAATCCTTGGGCATCTTCTCGGCAATTTCGGCGGCGCTGTGGGTGTTGATGAACTTCAGCGTCTTGACGAAGGCGTTGGCGAGCTTTTGGGTGTCTTCCTTGTGCGCTTCGACCCAATCCGTCTGCATGTAGAGCGAGGCGGCGGGATAGGTGCCGCCGAGCGCCGCCTTGGTGCCTTCGATGGTGCGCATGTCGATCAGCACCTTGGCCTCGCCGGTCTTGAGCAGGCGCGAGATGGTCGGCTCGGTGGTCATGCCGGCCTGGATCTTGTCCTGCTGCATGGCGGCGATGAAGGTGTTGCCGGCGCCGACGGGCACGGACGTGAAGTCACCGAGCTTCAGGCCGGCCTTGACCGCCAGGAACTGGGTCAGGAAATTGGTCGAGGAACCGAGCCCGGTGACGCCGAGGCTCTTGCCCTTGAAGTCGGCGGCCGACTTGATTTCGGGGTGTTTGGTGGAAACCAGCTCGACCTCGCCCGGCGCCTGGCTGAACTGGACGACGGATTCGACGAACTTGCCCTTGGCCTGCAGGTCGATGCAGTGGTCGTAGAAGCCGACCACGCCCTGCACGGCGCCGGCGAGCATCTCGTTTTCGGCGTCGACGCCAGCCGGTTCGTTCAGCAGTTCGACGTCGAGACCCTCGTCCTTGAAATAGCCCAGCGCCTCGGCGAGCTTGGCGGGCAGGTAGATCTGCTTTTCATAACCGCCGACCATGAGCGTGACCTTGTCGGCGGCGAAGGCCTGATGGCCGGAGAAAAGGGCGCCAGCCGCGACGAGGGCGCCAAGGGCGGTCTGCTGGAGAAATGCACGCGAAATGGACATGAGCCGGTTCCTTGTTGGTTTCCTGACGTCCCGTCCGCGCTGTTTGCCGCCCGGTTCATGAACGCTTGAAGGGAGGATGGGCACCCAACCTTTCATGAACCTTTCAATCTGTGGTGGCGAATAGAAGGCGGAGAACGTCAGGCGGGCGGGCAAGGGAGCATTGAAACGATGGGCCCCGATTGCCGTTCACTATCCAAGCCGATCACTCCTGACAGGATTGCGCGAGCTGAGGTGCTAGGGTGTGTCTTAAGGCATCTTCTGGCCAAAGGAGAATTCATCACGTCCAGGATCAATCGTCGCGCTTTGCTTCTTCAATCAGGTGCCGCCGTCGTCGCCACAACTGTTGAAGCCCCGGCTTTCGATGCTTCGAGCACAGAACCGCGCGCCCAATTGGTGGCTCTGATAGAAGCCCACAAATCGGCATACATGGCGCTCCGCAAAACAGTCGAGGGAATCGGCAGTCGCGGCAACGCTTTCGACAATGCCTGCCGAACTGAAGAAGAGGCCCTTATAGCAATCTGCGCCTATCCTGCGGCCACGGAAGGCGATCGCCTGGCCAAATCCACCTACCTTTTGCAAACCGAAGCGCGGGGCGAACTCGACCTACCGCAGCACATGCAGGCAATTCTGCGTTCGGCGATGTGGAAGGCGTGACAGCCTCTCCTGGAGCAGTGCCAGTACCCGCTCGCCAGCCTTCCAAGTGCCTAGCAGCGGCGTGCTGCCTATATCAGTATCGAACGTATGGTCAGATACATCGAATATGCCATCAAGCCCGCCACTCCAGTGAAGATCCAGAAGGCGGCGCTCTTCTCCAATCGCGACTGAAACGCTGACCAACATGCGAAACCCGCAGTCAGTAGGGACATCACAAACAACGCGACGAAGATGCTTTTGGGATATTGGGCTCGCAACAGAAAGCCTGCCACGCCAATCGCGTAGATGGTGGCGCAAAACGCCCTATATCGCCATGGCAGCCAAACGTTCATATTGTGAGCCCCTCATGCCCGCGGTGCCGCTGGCAGTTAGAACAAGCTTAGCACCCACTCGCCAGCTTTCCACAGCCCAACCGCAGAGCCCTATGCAAAGTCGAGGGCGATAATCAGGCGAGCGTCGGGCGCAGTCGGCCCGGGAACCAAGGCGGAATATCCGTGGGACATTGTATCCCGTGTTATCCACATTCGCCCGCAACGATCGGCTTCTGTTCTTTTTCCCCAAATCAGGGCTTGCGACTTAATCCTTGTTCCCATAAGGCTTTGCGCGGTCCGGAGTGTAGCGCAGCCCGGTAGCGCACTTGACTGGGGGTCAAGGGGTCGTCGGTTCGAATCCGGCCACTCCGACCATTTTTCCAAAGCTTGACTTGACCCCACTCGCCGCGCCGACGGCGCGACCGTCCCGATTTGCAGAAATCATGTCCGGATGGAGCCCCGCACGATCGTCGCGGGTGATTTTCCGCGACTATTGTCCGGCGGGGACCATGGAAAGCAGCGAGCGCGACCGGGTCCCGGACGCGGGCAAGGGCGCCGCGATCGACGCAGGACGCGGGCGATCCGCGTTGGCGGGCGTGGTTCCCGGCAGGGCGATCAGGCCGCGCTGGTAGCGGTATTCCAGCGCGATGCCGCCCCAGACCAGGCCAAGCAGCAGATAGAAATGGCGCCAGTGGTCGGTGTCGATGACGCTGCCGAGCCCAACATGGCCGACATAGACGACATAGGCGCACAACACGTAGGGCTGCCAGGGGCGGTTGCGCAGCAAAAGCCGGAAGCCGGCCGCCAGCGTCCACAAGGTCAGGCCGAGATAGGAGATGAAACCCAGCCAGCCATAATCCATCAGCGTCTTCAGCCAGATGTTGTGGGTGTCTTCGCCATAGATGGTGCCGAACACCAGCGCGCCGATGCCGAACGGCCGTTCCAGCGCCAGCATGAAGCCGATGGCGTAGCGGGCGAAGCGGCCGAGACGGGCGGAATCATAGTCCTGCGCCAGCTTGGCGCGGGTGGTCAGCATCTCGGAGACGCCCGGGATCTGGAGGACGACGATCATGGCCAGCACCAGCAGCGCCAGTGCGGCGATCGTCATCACCACGACGCGCAGCCGGAACCTGCCGCTGGTGCTCTGCAGGAAAAGGATGCCGGTGAGCAGGATGACGGCGACGCCGAACAGGCCCCAGGCGCCGCGCGAAAACGACAGGAAGATGCCGCCGACAACGATCAGCAGCGGCACGGCGACGAGCGGCATGCGCTGCACCGGGCCGGTCAGCAACCGGTAGAGCAGATAGGTGCCGGGCAACGCCAGGAAGGGGCCGAAGACGTTGGGGTCCTGGAAGGCACCGGCGGCGCGCTCGTATTTGGTGAAGATTTCGGCGGCGTGGAACAGCTTGAAATAGCCGGCGATGCCGAGCGTCGAGGTGACGACGGCCGCCGTCACATAGGCCGTGAAGATCAATCGGTAGAGGTCGGGCTTTTGCTCGACGACGGAGGCAAAGAACACCGCCGTGAAGGCCAGGAACAGCGAGACGGCGAGGTAGAGCGGCGTCCACGACAGCTCGGCCATCTGCGTCATGGCGATCATGCCGCCGATGTTCATGGAGACCAGCAGAATGAGCAGCGGCACGATCGGACGCGAGATGCGCAGGCCGAACAGCGCCCACATGCCGATCAGCCCGGTCATGTAGACTTCATAAGGCGCCGGTTCCCCGATGACGAAGCCGGACAAAAGGATGCCGAGGATGATCGCGCCCGACGACAGCAAGCCGATCAGCTTGGCGTTGACCGCCTGCGGGGGCAGTTCATGCGTCAGCGCGCTCAATAGGCGTTTTCCGTGTTGAGCAGACGCACCGGGGTCAGGAGCAGGATCTTCAGATCGAACAGCAGCGACCAGTTCTCGATGTAATAGAGATCGTATTCGGTGCGCATGCGGATTTTTTCATTGGTGTCCATCTCGCCGCGCCAGCCATTGATCTGGGCCCAGCCGGTGACGCCCGGCTTGACGCGGTGGCGGGCGAAATAGCCGTCGACCACTTCGTTGTAGAGCAGGTTGTGCGATTGGGCGGCGATGGCATGCGGGCGCGGGCCGACCAGCGACAGCGTGCCGAACAGCGAATTGAAGAATTGCGGCAGTTCGTCGATCGAGGTCTTGCGGATGAAGCGGCCGACGCGGGTGACGCGCGGGTCGTTCTTGGTCACCGTCTTCTTGGCCGACGGATCTGACTTGTCGGTGTACATGGAGCGGAACTTGTAGACCTCGACCTCTTCGTTGTTGAAGCCGTGCCGCTTCTGCTTGAACAGAACCGGGCCCTTGCTGTCGAGCTTGATGGCGATGGCGGTGGCCAGCATGACCGGCGAAAACACGATGATGCCGATGATCGAAAAGACGATGTCGAAGGCGCGCTTGGCCACCGAATCCCAGTCGTTGATCGGCTTGTCGAAAATGTCGAGCAGCGGCACCGAGCCGATATAGGAATAGGATCGCGGCCTGAACTGCAGGTGGTTGGAATGCGCCGACAGGCGGATATCGACCGGCAGCACCCACAGCTTCTTCAACAGCTGCAGCACGCGCGCCTCGGCCGAAATCGGCAGCGACACGATCAACATGTCGATGCGGGCGATGCGGGCGAATTCGATCAGTTCGGAGATGGTGCCGAGCTTGGGATAGCCGGCCACGACGGGCGGCGAGCGGCTGTCGTCGCGGTCGTCGAAGATGCCGCAGATGCGGATGTCGTTATAGGGCTGCTTCTCCACCGAGCGGATCAGCGTCTCGGCGGCCTTGCCGCCGCCGACGATGACGGCACGGCGTTCCATGCGTCCGTCGCGCGCCCAGCGGCGCAGCAGTCGGGCGGTGATCAGGCGCATCAGGAAAATCAACGCGAAGCCGAGCAGGAACCAGCTGGCGAACAAAAGGCGCGAATAATTTTCCGAGATCTTCATGAAGAAGGCGGTCAGCGCCAGCGCCGCGAAAGTGCCAGACCACATCGCCAGGATGCGGCCGAAATTGGCGACGGGGCGGAACAGGGCCGAGATCTGGTAGCAATCGGCGATGTCGAGCAAGACGATCGCCAGCAGCGAAGCCGAGCCGAAGGTCAGCGCGTATTGCCAGCCGAGATTGTGGAAGAAGCCCTCGAAATACACATAGAGCGCAAGGCCGGACAGAAACAGCAGCGCGAATTCGATCAGCCGCAGCACGCCGGTGACCATCACCGGCGACATGGTGTCCCGGCCATACTGCGCCGCGACCTGGCGCGCGAGATCGCTGAGGCCGCCGGAAGGTCCGTTACCCGCCGACTGGTCTTCGAACTTGCGTACCGCGTCGGCTGAGAAGCGGCTCGCGGGATCGCGTCTGTTCATGGAGTGGTTCCCAAGCTCCCGTATGTTCTAGCATAGGAGAGCTAAGAATCCCTTCCAAGAACCTTTTGCGTTAGACCTTTCAGCCAGGGACCACCCCGCGCATCGTTCGAGAATGCGCGGGGGAGATCGCGAAAAGGCGTAGCCGTGGCAACGTCGCATGCCGGGAACCGGCGTGGACACCGAGCCTCAAGCCGTTGCAAAAAGTACTTAGCCGGTGATGACGTTGCGCGCCTTCAGGGCATGTATCAGCCTGTCATGCGGCAAAGCGGGGCTGCGGTGGCCGTCACGGCCGACCATGTCGGCGTTGGCCACCAGCGCATTCACCACCGCTTCCTCCGCTGCCTGCACGGTGGCGGCGTAGAAATCGTCCATGCGGCCCCACGGGATGAAATCCATGTGACTGTAGGTGCCGGCGTCAGGCTCGCCCCTTGGAAAGCGACCGTTCAGCGCATCGCGATTGGCGGTCGAGAAGGCCAGGAAGATGTCGCCCGAGAAATGCGAGCCGGCGGTGCCGGTGCGCGCCAGCCCCAGCGGCACGCGACGGGCCAGCGCCTTGCACTGGCCGGGCAGGAGAGGGGCATCGGTGGCGACGATGCCGATGCAGGAGCCGGCGCCGGCCGGCTGCAGGCTGGCGGCGAAGGCCTCCATCGGGTTGTCGTCGGCAAGGGTGGCGCCCAGCGGCACGCCGGCAACGGTCAGCTCATGGCGCGAGCCGAAATTGGTCTGCAGGAAAACGGCGACCGTGTAGTCGCGATGACCGTAGTTGACGATGCGCGAGGCCGTACCGTTGCCACCCTTGAAAGCGTAGCAGTTCATGCCGGTGCCGCCGCCGACCGAGCCTTCCTCGATGGCGCCGCCCCTGGCCGCATCGAGCGCCGCGACGGCGTGCTCGGAGGTCACGTGCGGGCCGTTGATGTCGTTCAGATAGCCGTCCCAGGTCTCCGCCGTGACGGGCAGCATCCACTGGCTGGCGATGTCGGGCTTGTTTCGCACCATCCAGTCGATCGTGCCGCGGTGGCAAGGGCCGATGGCATGGGTGTTGGTGATGAGGATCGGCATGTTGAGGGCGCCGGCCTCTTCCAGCCACGACACGCCGGTCATTTCGCCATTGCCGTTGAAGGAATGGTAGCCGGCGGCGATCGCCTGGCCAGCACCCTCGCGGCCGAGCGGCAGGATGGCGGTGACGCCGGTGCGCACCGGGCCCTTGCCGATTTCCATCTGGCCGTCGCCGGAAATCAGCGTGGTGTAGCCGACTTCGACGCCCGTCACGTCGGTGATCGCGTTGAGGCGGCCGGGCGTGCCGGTGAAGGGAATGCCCAGCGCCCGGGCGCGTGGTTTTCCGGCGGGCGTGACGTGCGAGGTCTGCGTCATTCGATCTGTCCTGTGGTTGGAAATGGGCTTGGCGACGATCAGCCGAGATGGCAGCCGGTCGCCGTTTCGGCATAGGCGGTGAGGATGCCGAGCGCGGTCGGGTAATCCACCGCCGGCACGACATTGAGAAGATGCAGGCCGAGCCCGTCCTCGAGCACGACGAGGCTGCGCGCCAGCGTGTCGCTGGCGTCGGCCAGCTTGAACGCGCCGGTGATGGCGCCGGCCTCCAGAATGCCGACATAGATCGCCACCTGCCGCTCGAACAATGTGATGTGGCGCGCGGCATAGGCGGCATCGGAGCGGGCATAAGCGCCGAGTTCCATCAAGAGCCGGCAGAGGCGATCGGAAGGATCGTCGGGGATGCCGGTCAGGATCATCGCTTTCAGCCGCGCGCGCGGATCGGCGATCTGGGCAATGGCGGCCGCGCGCAGTGTGCAGAAGCGCTCGACAGCCTGTTTCTGCACGTCGTCCAGAAGCTCCTTCAGGCCCGGATAATAATAGAGCGCGGCGCTGGAGCTCATGCCGGCCTCATTGGCGACGGCGCGCAGCGTCACGCCGGCCAGGCCATGCCTGGCGATCATCGTCTCGGCGGCGCTGATGAGGGTCAGTCGGCGTTCGGCCTGGGCGGCGGGTCTGCTCATCATATCTCCTGAATGCCATTCAAATTAAAATGGGCTCTGTGAATCTTGCAAGCGATTTTACGATGGTTTGTTGACGAAATGCCGACTCCATCGTAGCATTTTGATGGGAACAGAATTTTAATTGCATAAAAACAATGGGAGGGCTTGATGCCATCGGAAGTACCAAACTCGAGCGGCGGTCTTGATCGCGCGCTCAATGCACTGGGCACGCTGATGATCGTGCTGTCGGCGGTGACGCCGGCATCCTCGGTCTTCATCATCGTGCCGGGCGTCATCGCTCTGGCCGGTACGGGATCGTTCCTGTCCTTCGTGCTGGCCGGCGTCATCGGGCTGTTCATGGCCTTCGTCTATGCGGAATTGTCGTCAGCCTATCCGACGGCCGGCGGCGAATACACCATGATCGGCCGCACGCTCGGCCGCTTCTGGGGCTTTGTCACACTCGTCCTCGTCTTCGTCTCCATCGTGCTGATCATCGCCGTGGTGGCGCTCGGCGTCGGCACCTATCTCGGCGTGCTCATGCCCAACCTCAACGCGCAATGGGTCGGCGTGGCCACCATCATCCTGGCCGGCGTGGTGGCGGCGTTGCGCATCAAGCTCAACGCCTTCGTCACCGGCATTTTCCTCGGCATCGAGATGCTGGCGCTGGTCATCCTGACGGTGCTGGGCTTCATCCATGTCGAGCGGCCGCTTTCCAGCCTGTTCACGGCGCCGCAAATCCTCGACACCACCAATGCGCTGGTGCCGGCCTCGGCGGGCCTCATCATGGCGGCCACCGCCGTCGCCATCTTCGCCTATAACGGCTATGGCGCCGCCGCCTATTTCGGCGAGGAGACGCAGGACGCCAAGCGCAGCATCGGCAAGGTGGTGGTGTGGGCGCTGCTCATCACCGTGGCGGCGGAACTGATCCCGCTGACCGCCGTCCTGCTCGGTTCGCCGGACCTGGTCGGCCTCCTGGCCGCGCCGCAGAAGATCGAATATTTCCTCGAGGCGCGCGGTGGTCATACGCTCACCGTGCTGGTCAGCCTGGCGATCGCGGTTGCCATCTTCAACGCGGTCATCGCCATCGTGCTGCAGGCGGCGCGGCTGCTGTTCTCGTCGGGCCGCGACAAGACCTGGTTCGGGCCGATCAACAATGCGGTTGCTTCGGTGCACGGCACCTACGCGTCGCCGTGGATCGCCACCATCGTCGTCGCCGTGCTGGCCGCCGCGGCCTGCTTCATCGACATCAACCTGCTTCTGGTGGTCTCCGGCACCTCGCTGGTGGTCATCTACGCGCTACTCTGCCTCGGCGCGATCGCGGGGCGGCGCAACGGCGCCACCGCCAATGGCCATTATCGCATGCCGTTCTTCCCGGTGCCGGCCGTCCTGGCCTTCCTGGCGCTGGTCTATGTCGCCTACCAGAACCTGCTCGACGCTTCCTTCGGGCGGCCGAGCCTGATGGCGACACTGGCGATCATGGCGGTGGCGGCGGTCTACTACGTGCTGTTCCTGGCACGGCGCGCCGACTGGACCATGCATGCACCCGAGGAGATTGCCGGGTAGGTCCTCCCTCCTTCGATCGACCCGACAGAGACCCCGGCCGCGAGGCCGGGGTTTTTTTGACGCTTGCGCAAGGCGGGTCTGCCCAGCCGGGGCCGTCGCCGAGCCTCGCGAGGCTTGGGCACTTTCCTGCTTGGCCCGGAAGGAACCCGAAGGCTCATCACAGGCAAAGAAAAACCCCGGCCTCGCGGCCGGGGTTTCTTTTATCCAGCGATGCGAACCGCTTAGATCGAATAATACATGTCGTATTCGACCGGATGCGGGGTCATTTCAAAACGCATCACCTCGGCCATCTTCAGTTCGATGAACGAGTCGATCTGGTCGTCGTCGAACACGCCGCCGGCCTTCAGGAACCCGCGATCCTTGTCGAGGCTCTGCAGGGCTTCGCGCAGCGAGCCGCAGACGGTCGGGATCTTCTTCAGTTCCTTCGGCGGCAGGTCGTACAGATCCTTGTCCATCGGCTGGCCGGGGTGGATCTTGTTCTTGATGCCGTCGAGGCCGGCCATCAGCAGTGCCGCGAAGCCGAGATAGGGGTTCGCGCCCGGATCGGGGAAGCGGACCTCGACGCGCTTGGCCTTCGGCGAATTGCCGAACGGGATGCGGCAGGAAGCCGAACGGTTGCGCGCCGAGTAGGCGAGCAGCACCGGAGCCTCGTAGCCCGGCACCAGACGCTTGTAGGAGTTGGTGAGCGGGTTGGTGAAGGCGTTGACGGCCTTGGCGTGCTTGATGACGCCGCCGATGAAGTACAGGCAGTTTTCCGACAGGCCGGCATATTCGTTGCCAGCGAAGGTCGGCTTGCCGTTCTTCCAGATCGACATGTGGACGTGCATGCCCGAGCCGTTGTCGCCGAAGATCGGCTTCGGCATGAAGGTCGAGGTCTTGCCGTAGGCATTGGCGACCTGATGCACGACATACTTGTAGATCAGCATCTTGTCGGCGTTGCGGACCAGCGTGTCGAACTTGATGCCGAGCTCGTGCTGGGCAGCGGCCACCTCATGGTGATGCTTCTCGACGCGCACGCCCATGTCGGTGAGCACGGTCAGCATTTCCGAGCGCATGTCCTGCGCGGAATCGATCGGCGGAACCGGGAAATAGCCGCCTTTGACGCGCGGACGGTGACCGAGGTTGCCGGTCTCGTAGTCGGTGTCGTCGTTGGACGGCAGTTCCGAGGAGTCCAGCTTGAAGCCGGTGTTGTAGGGATCGGCCTTGTACTTGACGTCGTCGAAGACGAAGAATTCGGCTTCGGGGCCGACGAAGATGGTGTCGCCGATGCCTTCGGCCTTCATGTAGGCCTCGGCCTTCTTGGCGGTGCCGCGCGGGTCGCGGTTATAGGCTTCGCCGGAGACCGGATCGAGGATGTCGCACAGGATGACCATGGTCGACTGCGCGAAGAACGGGTCCATGTGAACCGTGTCCATGTCGGGCATCAGCACCATGTCGGACTCATTGATCGCCTTCCAGCCGGCGATCGAGGAGCCGTCGAACATGACGCCGTCGGCGAACATGTCCTCGTCGACCTCGGCGATGTCCATGGTCACGTGCTGCAGCTTGCCCTTGGGGTCGGTGAAGCGCAGATCGACGAACTTCACGTCGTTGTCCTTGATCTGCTTGAGAATGTCCTTGGCTGTCGTCATGTCATGCTTTCCTATGTGATGACGTTGAAACTTGAAAAGGCGGGCAGGTCGTCAGATCGCGTCCGGACCGGTCTCGCCGGTGCGGATGCGTACGACTTCCTCGATGTTGGAGACGAAGATCTTGCCGTCGCCGATGCGGCCGGTTTGGGCGGCCTTGCGGATCGCCTCGATGGCCGCCTCGACGGACTCGTCGCCGAGCACAACCTCGATCTTCACCTTGGGCAGGAAGTCGACGACATATTCGGCGCCGCGATAGAGCTCTGTATGGCCCTTCTGACGGCCGAAACCCTTGGCCTCGGTGACGGTGATGCCCTGCAAGCCGGCTTCCTGAAGTGCTTCTTTCACTTCATCCAGTTTGAACGGCTTGATGATCGCTTCGATCTTTTTCATTCGGATATGGGCCTCCACTGCCGGAAAAACGGGTTGTCAGTCCCGCTCGCGCATCCTTCAAGCATGAAGCGTGCCAGTTTGAACCGCGTGACGGTTTTGTCGCGAATTTTCATGCCAGCTTCGTGACAGGCACGGTTTTGCGGCGCAGGCGCGGTCGCGGCCGAAAGCTCGTTGCCCAAGAGATGTGCGTGCAGGGTTTTCGAGATGTGCCTGAATTTTGTGCAACATGCGCATTTCGCGGGCTTGGTGCTTGCCTCATCCTTCCCGGGCGAGGGCGTGTTCGACGCAAACGCCCATTTGCCTCGAACGGCAAACTGTTCGAATGTCCGCCCAGACGCCTGCCGGGATGCCGCCGATGACGCTTGAATTGCTCACGCCCGCCGAAATGGCCGAGGCCGATTGCCTGGCCATCGCCGCCGGGCCTTTCGACGGCATCGGGCTGATGCGCAATGCGGGGCGCGCGGTTGCGGCAGTCGTGCTGGCGCGTTTCCCGGGTGCCGCGCACGTCCATGTGCTCGTCGGACCTGGCAACAATGGCGGCGACGGTTATGTCGTGGCGAAGATCCTGCACGAGAGCGGCGTTGCCGTTTCGCTGTGGGCATCTGGTCCGCCCCGTGCCGGCAGCGATGCAGCGCTTGCGACCAATGAGTGTCCGGTGCCGGTAAAACCGCTCACGGAGTTTGAGGCCGGGCTAGGGGATGTGGTGGTCGATGCGCTTTATGGCGCCGGCCTGTCGAAGCCGCTTGCGGGCGATGCGGCGCGGGCGGTCGCGCTCGTCGTGGCCAAGGGCCTGCCGGTCGTCGCCGTCGACCTGCCGTCCGGCGTTTCGGGCGACAGCGGCGCGGTGCTCGGTTGTGCCTTTACGGCGACCCTCACCATCACCTTCGCGCGGCGCAAGCCGGGTCATCTGCTTTTGCCCGGCCGCGACCTGTGCGGCGAACTGATCGTCGCCGACATCGGCATCGCGCCGGCTGTCATCGAGGCGCTCGTGGTCAAGACCTTCGAGAACCGGCCGGCCTTGTGGCGGCGATCGTTTCCGTCGCCGGCGGTCGATACGCACAAATACCGGCGCGGCCATGTCGGTGTCTTTTCCGGCGGTGCGAGTTCAACGGGCGCGGCGCGGCTGTCGGCACTGGCCGCGGCGCGCAGCGGGGCAGGGGCGGCCACGGTGCTGTCGCCCGGCGGCGCCATGCAGGCAAATGCCGCCCATCTCACCGCCGTCATGCTGCGGCAGGTGGACGAACTTGCCGACCTTGCCGCCTTTCTTGCTGACCGAAGGCCGTCTGCCTTCGTGCTCGGCCCCGCCTTCGGCGTCGGCGACAAGGCGCGGGCGTTTACGCTGGCCGTGCTGGCGTCGGGCAGCGGGGTGGGCTCCGGCGTGGAAGGGCTGGTGCTGGACGCCGATGGCATCACTTCCTTCCGCGATGAACCCGCGCGCCTGTTCGAGGCTGCCACGCTCCCGGGCGCCCCGGCGCTGGTGCTGACGCCGCATGAAGGCGAATTCGCCCGGCTTTTCCCGGCGATTGCCGAGGACGGCAGCCTGTCGAAGCTCGGCAAGGCACGTGCTGCCGCCGCTGCCGCGCATGCCGTCGTCATCTACAAGGGCGCGGATACGGTGATTGCGTCATTCGATGGCCGCGCCGCCATCAACGCCAATGGCGCGCCCTGGCTGGCGACCGCCGGTTCGGGCGACGTGCTGGCCGGCATCGTCGCCGGCCTGATCGCGCAAGGCATGCCGGCCTTCGAAGCGGCCTGCGCCGGCGTCTGGCTGCACGCCGAGGCGGGCAGCCGCTTCGGGCCGGGGCTGATCGCGGAAGACCTGCCCGGTGCGCTGCCGCCGATGCTGCGAGACCTGTTCAGCCTTCCGCCGCAAAGCAGATGAGATTGCCGTCCGGGTCTCTGACGATGAAGGTGCGTGCACCCCACGGCTCGGTTCTCAATGGCTGGTGGAAGTCGACGCCGGCTGCCTGATATTCGAGAAACAGCGGCTTGATCGCGGTCACCGCAATTGTCGCCGACAGGAGCTCCTCCCGTTCGCGCGCGATCCGGTCGAGGGGCAACGCATCGACATGGCGCAGATTGAGGCGCGCGCCGTCGCGTTGCACTTGCGCGTAGAAGGGCGGTTCGCCATAGGCGAAGTTATCGGGAAAGCCGAGCTTCTCAGCATAGAAGGCAAGCGCCGCCGCCATATTGGTCACGAAAAGCTGCGGTTCGGCATGGGCGAGAACGGGTGCCGCGGCGCGGCTTTCATCTGGTTCTGTCATGGTGTCGAGACCTTTCGTCAGCGCCTGCCAGCTGTCGAAGCCGGCCTTGCGGGCCACCAGTTCCTGGGCATCGGCGCTTGAACTCGGCATCGAGAACCTGCCGGTCATCGAGATGCCGGAAGCGTGGCAGAACCCACGCGATCGTCGCCGCGACGGGATAATACCGTTCGCGATGCCATTTGAGGTGCAGCTTGGCCTGCTTGCGGAAATGGTCGAGCCGGGACATGGGCGCATCATGGGTTGGTGTGGCGTAGGCGGGCAATGCCCCTTCGGCCAAGGCCGGTGCGCCCTACAGCAGCGAAGGGATGGTAGGCGACGCCGCGGGAGGAGGCAAGGCTTGCGGGTATTGTCCACCCGGTTGCCGCGCCTATCTGTCGGATGATGGCCTTTCGCCACGGTTGACTTGGCCAAAACCTTCCGATTTACCGTCACCAGCAAATCCCGACAGCCCGGACGCCTTTCCCATGCTTGAAAAAACCTATGACGCCCAAAGCGTCGAGCCGAAGATCGCCAGGATTTGGGAGGAGGCGGACGCTTTCCGCGCCGGTGCCGGCGCCGAGGACGGTGCGGAGCCCTTCACCATCGTCATCCCGCCGCCCAATGTCACCGGCTCGCTGCACATGGGGCACGCGCTCAACAATACGTTGCAGGACATTCTCATCCGCTTCGAGCGCATGCGCGGCAAGAACGTCTTGTGGCAGCCGGGCATGGACCATGCCGGCATCGCCACGCAGATGGTGGTCGAGCGCCGGCTGATGGAAAAGCAGGTGCATCGCCGCGATCTCACCCGCGAACAGTTCGTCGACAAGATCTGGGAGTGGAAGGCCGAATCCGGCGGCGCCATCTTCAACCAGCTGAAGCGGCTCGGCGCCTCGGCCGACTGGTCGCGCGAGCGCTTCACCATGGACGAGGGCCTGTCCAAGGCCGTGCTCGAAGTCTTTGTCACGCTCTACAAGCAGGGCCTGATCTACAAGGACAAGCGCCTTGTGAACTGGGACCCGAAGCTGCTGACCGCGATCTCCGACCTTGAGGTCGAGCAGCACGAGGTCAACGGCAATCTCTGGCATTTCCGCTATCCGGTCGAAGGCGAGACCTACGATCCGGAGAACCCCAAGACCTTCATCACCGTGGCCACGACCCGCCCCGAGACGATGCTGGGCGACACCGGCGTCGCCGTGCACCCGGAAGACGAGCGCTACAGGGACCTCATCGGCAAGAACGTCATCCTGCCGCTGGTCGGCCGCCGCATTCCGATTGTCGCCGACGAATATTCCGATCCGGAGAAGGGCACCGGCGCGGTCAAGATCACGCCCGCGCACGACTTCAACGACTTCGAGGTCGGCAAGCGCCACAAGCTGCCGGCGATCAACATCCTCACCGTCGAGGCGGCGATAAACCTCAACGACAACGAGGATTTCCTGGCCGGGCTCGAGGCGACGCCGGAGCGCCAGGCCGTGTGGAGCGAGTTGCACGGGCAGGACCGTTTCGCGGCCCGCAAGCGCATCGTCGAATTGATGGAAGAGGGCGGTTTCCTCGACAAGATCGAGCCGCACCGCCACACCGTGCCGCACGGCGACCGTGGCGGCGTGCCGATCGAGCCGTTCCTGACCGACCAGTGGTACGTCAACGCACACGAAATGGCCAAGCCGGCAATGGCTTCGGTGCGCGAGGGCCGCACCAATTTCGTGCCGAAGAACTGGGAAAAGACCTATTTCGACTGGATGGAGAACATCCAGCCCTGGTGTATTTCGCGCCAGCTGTGGTGGGGCCACCAGATTCCGGCCTGGTATGGCCCGGATGGGCAGGTCTTCGTCGAAAAGACCGAAGAAGAAGCGCTTGAATCGGCGATCCAGCACTATCTCGCCCTTGAAGGGCCGTGGAAGGCCTGGGTCGAGGAGAAGCTGGAAAACTTCCAGCCCGGCGAGATCCTGACCCGCGACGAGGACGTGCTGGACACCTGGTTCTCGTCGGCGCTGTGGCCGTTCTCGACGCTCGGCTGGCCGGACAAGACGCCGGAACTGAAGACCTATTACCAGACCGACGTTCTGGTCACCGGCTTCGACATCATCTTCTTCTGGGTCGCCCGCATGATGATGATGGGCCTGCATTTCATGGACGAGGAGCCGTTCCACACGGTCTATGTCCATGCGCTTGTCCGCGACAAAAACGGGCAGAAGATGTCGAAGTCGAAGGGCAACGTCATCGACCCGCTCGAACTGATCGACGAATATGGCGCCGACGCGCTGCGCTTCACGCTGGCGATCATGGCCGCGCAAGGGCGCGACGTGAAGCTCGACCCCGCCCGCATCGCCGGCTACCGCAATTTCGGTACCAAGCTGTGGAACGCCACGCGCTTCGCCGAGATGAACGGCGTCGCCCGCGACGATACGTTCTGGCTCAACGACGCCAAGCTCGCGGTCAACCGCTGGATATTGACGGAATTGACCCGCGCGGCGCGCGAGATCACCGACGCCATCGCCTCCTATCGCTTCAACGAGGCGGCGGGCGCGGCCTACCGCTTCGTCTGGAACCTGTTCTGCGATTGGTATCTCGAACTGTTGAAGCCGGTCTTCATGGGCGAGGACGAGGCCGCCAAAGCCGAAAGCCGCGCCTGCGTCGCCTTTGTGCTGGACGAAATCTACAAGCTCCTGCATCCGATGATGCCGTTCATGACCGAGGAGCTTTGGGCGCAGACCGTGGGCGAAGGGCAGGAGCGGCAATCGTTGCTGTGCCATGCCGCCTGGCCGGCGCCTGATTTCGAGGATGTCGAGGCAGCCGCCGATATCAACTGGCTGGTCGATCTCGTTTCCGGCATTCGCTCCGTGCGCTCGGAAATGAACGTGCCGCCGGCCGCGATCGCGCCGCTGGTGGTGATCGGCGCCAACGCGACGACGCGCGAACGCCTGGTTCGCCACGAGGCGGCGATCAAGCGCCTGGCGCGTGTCGGCGACATCTCCCATGGCGAGACCGCACCCAAGGGCTCGGCGCAGATCGTGCTCGGCGAAGCGACCGTATGCCTGCCGCTCGGCAGCCTCATCGACCTCAAGGCCGAGGCCGCGCGCCTGCAGAAGGAACTGGCCAAGGTGACCGAGGAAATCGCGCGCCTGCACAAGAAGCTGTCGAACGAGAAGTTCGTCGCCAACGCGCCGGAAGACGTGGTCGAGGCCGAGCGCGAGAAACTCGCCGAATACAACGAGCAGCAGACACGGCTGTCGGTGGCGCTGGAGCGCGTGCGCGACGCCGGCTGACCCGAACAACAATCGAGCCAAAACAACCTCGATCCCGGTGCTTCGCAAGAGCGCCGGGATCGTTGATTCTGACGTTGCGGAAGTGCCGCGGAAACTGCGTGAGTAGGTACGGTTTCGGCATTCCGCAACGTCACAATTGACGTAAACGGAATGTTTTGGGCCCCATTGTTGCCATAATGTAACAATGGGGCGTTTGACCTGCCAAAATGAGGCTTTTTCGGGCGTTTCCTGCCAATTTCCGCGCGGTTTTGCTTCGCCTGCCTCTAAAAATGGTGGCTTTTCGGTGTCCTCGCCAATGCAGCCGACTGTATTCGCGCGCCACCAGCTCGATTGTACTAGTACGGCCGGAAAAATCGTTATTGCGCCATTAATGCGAATTGGTTCTAGCTTGGTGTACGAATTTCCGGGGAGAGGATTTCATGATCAATTTGCGTTTCAAGGCGCTCCTGGGGGCAGGGTGCATTTCGGTGGCGATGATGGGCGGGGCTCAGGCCGGCGGCTTCTCGCGCGGCTCGGCCGATACCGACATCATCTTCGAGCCGGGCAATTTCAACATGCGCTCGAGCGTCACCTATGTGAGCCCGACGCGTAAGTTCAACAAGAACGGCAATCCGAGGCTGATTGGCACCAACTACGCCGAAGATTATATTATCCCGTCCTTCGCGGCGAAGTTCAACCTGACCGACAATCTGCGCTGCGCCGGCACGCTGGTGAACAACAATGGCGGCAATGCGAGATACGCGTCGCCGACGCTGAGCGGCAAGATTTCCGAAGAATTCACAACCTATGAATCCGCGCTGACCTGCGGCCTCGGCTTCGATGCCGGCCAGGGCAAGTTCTGGCTGCTCGGCGGCGGCTTCATGGAAAAGTTTGAATACAACCGCGTGAATTCCTACGCGGCGCTCGGCATGGGCAACGCTACCCTTAATCTCGACGGTCAGAAATATGGCTTCCGGATCGGCGCTGCCTACGAAATCCCGGACATCGCCCTGCGCGCGCAGCTGATGTATCGCTCGGGCACGAAATACGGTGCCGACGGCAATCTGAATGCGCCTGCCGGCGTTTTGTTCGCTGCGACCGCAGGAACACCGCTGCAGGCTCAGTTCGCAAGGATCATTGCAGCTTCGCCGCTGGGCAAGAATACGCCCGTTGATGTCCCCGCGATCGGCGTTGGCGCCCTGCCGCAAAGCGTCGAGTTCAAGTTGCAGAGCGGTATTGCGCCCGGCTGGCTGGCTTTCGGCAGCGTCAAGTGGACCGACTGGAGCCAGCTGACGACCCTCGACGTTCGCTCGAAGTCGGCGGGCTTCACCATCAGCCAGGACAAGTATTTCTGGAAGGATGGCTGGACCGTAACCGGCGGTGTCGGCCATGCCTTTAACGACAAGGTTTCCGGTTTCGCCAGCCTGACCTGGGATCAGGGCGTCGGCACCGGCTGGGACATCACCGGCGACACCTATACGGTGGCTGTGGGCGGTTCCGCCAAGGACGGCATCGGTGGCGAGTTCCGCGGCGGTGTCGGCTTCAGCTATCTCGGCGCCGGCGAGGAAACCAACTACGCCCCAGGCACCAACCAGGGTGTCAAGGCCGGCTATGCGATTGCCTTCAATGCAGGTTATAGCCTGAAGTGGTAAGCCCTTCATTCTAATCAACAAAGCCGGGCTCTATGCCCGGCTTTTTTGTTGTCCGGGGTTCGTTACAGTCGAATTCTCGAGGTCGGCTGACCGCCCTCCGATGCGTGCCGTAAATGCAACATTAGCTGCGGCATCCATTATTGTGACGTTTCGGCAACAGTTTCGAAACAAGCCATCGGCTAAGAAGACCGGGACGCGGCGATGCCCATTTCCCGCCATAAACCCGGAGCACCTCGATGGGGTACCCGGCAAGACCGATGACGGTCAGGCGAGGGAATGGGCCGCAGATCCGCGGCAGGAACAGAAATGCACGCTGACGAGTTTTCCATTGCCAGTCTGCCGGAGCGCGGTGCGAACGCCATGTCGTCGCCCGAGACCGACCGCAGTTTGGCCGGAAATGCGTGCCATCATGTGCTGAATTCTAGCAAAGTTTCCATCGTCCGCGTCGGCGATGTCGAAGAAATGCACTGCCATGCGGGTTGTTGAGTTGGCAAGGTCGTCGGTGTTCACGGTGATGGTCGCGGTTGCGACCCTCAGCGCCGCCGGCTCGGCTTTTGCCTTCGACGACAAGGTTTTCGACGACAAGAGCGGCGTAAAGCCGAAATCCAGCCCTTGGGAAGTCTTCCAGTTCGGCTTTTCCGCCTACAAGAACGGTCACAAGGAGCAGGCGGTCGAAGCCTATAAATACGCCGCCGAGAACGGCCAGATCGGCGCGACCTGGAAGCTGGCGCGCATGTATGCCGAAGGCGACGGCGTGGCGCAGGACGACTACGCCGCCTTCAAGTTCTTTTCGGAAATCGCCGAACAGGATGTCGAGCCGGGTTCGCCCGAGGAAAGCTACGTCTCCGACGCGCTGGTGGCGCTTGGCGATTATCTGAAGCAGGGCATCCCCGGCAGTCCGGTGGGGGCCGATCCGGTCGTCGCGCAGGAATATTTCATGCGCGCCGCCGCCAATTATCGCAATCCGAACGCCCAGTACGAGATGGGCAAGATGTTCCTGAAGGGCGATGGCGGCGTCAAGGTGAGTGTCAAGCAGGCCGGACGCTGGTTGCAGCTTGCCGCCGAAAAGGGCCATGCGGGCGCGCAAGCAACACTCGGCAACCTCTTGTTCCAGAGCGGAAAGGCGGTGCGCGGGCTGGCCATGATGACGGCGGCACTGGCGCGCGCGACGCCGGCCGATCAGCCTTGGATCCGCTCCATGCAGGAAGAGGCTTTCGCGGTGTCCGGCGAGGCCGACCGCCGCACCGCCATCTCATTGGCCGACGATATGCTGGCCAAAGGCGTTACCGGCGCCGAGCAGCAATAGGCGCACACAGCTGCCTCTTCGGGCCGCTTTGCTCAATCTCAGTCGAAAATTCCGCAGGCGTCGACGGCCTTCATGCAGCCGCCAGCGTCAATTCCACCGCCACCGGCACGTGATCGGACGGCTTTTCCCAGGCCCGCACGTGTTTTTCGATCGAGGCCGAGGCGAAGCGGTTCGCCGCCTCCGGCGACAACAATAGATGATCGATGCGGATGCCGTTGTTTTTCTGCCAGGCGCCGGCCTGGTAATCCCAGAAGGTATAAGTTTCCGATGCGTCGGTGACGGAGCGCACCGCCTCGGTGAAGCCGAGGTTTTTCAGGCGCCGGAATGACTGGCGGGTTTGTGGCTGGAACAGCGCGTCGCCGAGCCATGCTTCCGGAGTTCTCGCGTCGACCGGCTCGGGAATGACGTTGTAGTCACCGGCCAGTACCAGCGCTTCCTCCAGCACCAGTCGCTCCGTCGCCCAGCGTTCAAGCCGCGCCATCCAGGACAGCTTGTAGGGGAATTTGACCGGGTCGCTGATCGGGTTACCGTTCGGCAGGTAGAGCGAGACGACGCGCAACACGCCTTTGTCGGTCGAGAACACGCCTTCGATGAAACGCGATTGCTCGTCGGCATCGTCGCCAGGCAGGCCGCGATTGACCTCGTCGAAGCGCAGCTTCGACAGGATGGCGACGCCGTTAAAGCCTTTCTGGCCGTGCGTCTCGACATGGTAGCCGAGCGCCTCGACCTCGGCGCGCGGGAACTGCTCGTCGACCGTCTTGATTTCCTGCAGGCACACAATGTCGGGCTGGCTCTCGCCCAGCCAGTGCACGAGATTATCAATACGGGCGCGGACGCCGTTGATGTTCCAGGTAACGATTTTCATGAAAATCTCGCGACTATTTCAAGCAAATCAAGGATGGCGCAATCCGCATTCCGATTCGATCCTGCAACATCCTTCGCAGGAAGGGAACCCGGTCAGGGAACGGCCGGCACAATAATGGGAACACCGTCATGTCATCAACCACGCATCCCGTGGACGAGGTGCTGCCGGCGCCACGTCTTGCCGCGCTCGGCATCCAGCACGTCCTTGTCATGTATGCCGGCGCCATCGCCGTCCCGCTCATCGTCGGGCGGGCGCTGAAGCTCGACCCGCATCAGGTCGCCTTTCTGATCTCGGCCGATCTCTTCGTCTGCGGCATCGCCACCATCATCCAGTCGCTCGGCGCCACGCAGTGGTTCGGCATCAAGATGCCGGTGATGATGGGGGTGACCTTCGCCGCCGTCGGGCCGATGACGGCGATCGCCAGCGCCAATCCGGGTCCGGATGGCGCGCGGCTTCTGTTCGGCGCCATCATCGGTTCCGGCATCATCGGCATGGTGCTTGCGCCTTTTGCCAGCCGCATGCTGCGTTTCTTTCCGCCGGTGGTGACAGGCACCATCATCGTGGTGATCGGCGCCTCGCTGATGCGCGTCGGCATCAACTGGATTTTCGGCGTTCCGGTGGGGCCGACCGCGCCGCGCCTGGTGGCGCCCGAACATGCGGCTTGGCTCAAGGCGGTAACGGAAATGGCGCAAACGGCCGGCTCCACCGTTCCGGCCATTCCCGCCAATCTGGCGCTGGCGCCGACGCTGGACAACGCCGCCTACGCGCCGCTCACCAACATCGCCGTTTCCGTGGTGGTGCTGGCTTCCATCCTGTTGATCGCCAAGTTTGGCAAGGGCTTCCTCGCCAACATCGCCGTGCTGCTCGGCATCATCATCGGCGGCGTGCTGACCGCGGCGCTCGGCATGATGCATTTCGACAAGGTCGCCAACGCCGAATGGTTCGCCATCATCACGCCGTTCCATTTCGGCACGCCGATCTTCGATCCGATCCTGATCATCACCATGACATTGGTCATGATCGTGACACTGATCGAATCGACGGGCATGTTCCTGGCGCTGAGCGATCTCACCGGCCGCCGCATGACGCCGGCGGGGCTCTCCGCGGGCCTGCGCACGGACGGGCTGGGCACCGTCATTGGCGGCATCTTCAACACCTTCCCCTACACATCCTTCTCGCAAAATGTCGGACTGGTCGGGGTGACGGGCATCAAGAGCCGCTTCGTCTGCGTCGCCGGCGGCATCATCCTCATCGTCTTCGGCCTGATCCCCAAGATGGGCGCGCTGGTCGAGGCGCTGCCGACCGTCGTGCTCGGCGGTGCCGGCCTGGTCATGTTCGGCATGGTGGCGGCCACCGGCATCCGCATCCTGTCCAATGTCGACTTCAAGGGCCAGCGCAACAACATGTTCGTCGTCGCGGTCTCGGTGGGGCTGGGCATGATCCCGCTGGTGGCGCCGGACTTCAAGATGTGGCTGCCGCATGTCATCCACCCGCTGGTCGAGTCCGGCATCCTGCTGGCCACCGTCTCGGCGGTCATGCTCAACGCCTTCTTCAACGGCGCGCAGGTGGATGAAAACGAGATCCGCGAAGCTGCGATGACATCGGAGGCGTGATTTATCCCGTCATCTCGATGCGAAGGCCGCCCGATCAGGGCGGCCTTTTTCGGACGACGGGTTTGCGCGATGTCTGCCGCCGATGGCGGTCTGGATAAAAGCGGTTATCGAAACCCTTGTCACCGCACGATCGGCTCGCCGTGGAAGCGCCGGCTTGACGGCTTGGACACGCCGAAGCCGACTTCCATCATCAATCGCGGCGTGGTTTTCGGCACCGTTCCCATGTGAAAACCGAACGGGTCTTCCACGAAACCGCTGCCGGCCGGGCCGGTAAGCGTCAGCGGGCTTTCGCGCCCGTAGATATCGAGCACGTCCTCCGCAGAATGGCCGACGAGAAGCGTCAGCTGGTGGCGCAACACCCGGCGCTTGTGGCTGCCGCGCACATAGACATGCGGGCCGGTGTCGGCGTCGACAGGCTGCAGGTGGAAGAAGAACTTCAGCATCCGCCAGTCGTCCAGGTCGAAATGGAACTTGTCGAGCGAGGCCAGGCTCTTGTCGCGCTCGGAAGCCGAGCGGGTCGGAAAGCTCCACCAGACGCGTGTCGTGATCAGCTTCGCCTGGTTGCCGAGGTAGCGCGCGGCGATTTCGTGCAGCAGCGGATCGGCCTGCACCGTGCGCACTTCCGGGCATTCGAGAATCGTCTCGAAATAGTGGCCGCTGAGCAGCGGTCGCTTGAAGTGCTGTTCGGCCTGGTCGTGCTCGAGCGGTTGGAACGACAAGCGACGGTCGAAATTGCCGAAACACGGCGTCTTGCGGGCGAAGGCGGCAATCCCCTCGTGGATATCGGCCGGAAGGTCGATGCCGGTCTGGATGCCGTCGGCCCGCAGCCGTGCCGTTGCCTCCTGTGCGTCCACGCCTGCGAAGATCGAGGATGCCGGCCGGTTGTTGGCGGAGAAGGGGCGGGCGCCCAGCCAATGCAAACGGCGTCCGGGCATGGTGCGGGCCAGCATGAACATCGGCAGCCATGCGGGGTTTTCGCGGACATCGGCAAGGTAGGTCGGGATGCGCGCCCTGATCCGCTTGAGCGTGCTGCCGCTGCGCGCGGCGATTTCCAGGTCGGTCGATGCCGTGTTCATAGGGACGTCTCCCGGTGAAAGGCGACCCTGCGGCCCGCCTCACCCTACGAGTTGTTGTCCCCGACCCTTGTGCGGTGCAACATATGAAGGTGCTTATCTACGGTCAACCGTCTTTGCCGCGTTCCGCGCCATCGAATTCGGGAATGGAACGCGGTGTGGCTGGCGATGGGACGATCGCCATTGTCGCGTCGGCCACTGCCTTCTTGCGCGCTGGCAGCGTCATCGCGACCACGCCGGCGATGACCGCGACCAGCCCGATGCCGGCCGTGCTCGTCACCGTCTCGCCCAGGAAGACGACGCCGATGGCGATGCCGATCGGCACCCTGAGGTAGGCTTGCGCCGTGGCGCCGACCGAACCCAGCGTCTGCAGCAGTCGGAAATAGATGGCGAAGGCGAGCGCGGTCGAGAACACGGACAGGCCGAGCAGCGCCAGCATGGAATGTGTCGATGGCGCCAGCGCCCAGGGATGGTCGACCGCAAGGCTGACCGGAATCAGCAGCACCGTGCCGGCGATGAGGGAGCCGGCCGCCGGCACCATCGGGTCCACGCCCTTGAAGCCTTTGCCGGTAATGGCGGCCGCGCCATAGCAGATGGTCGCCGCGACCACGGCAAGCTGGGCCCACAACTGCGCGCCGAGCCCGTTCAGCGCCTCCATGCCGATGATCAGGCAGGTGCCGGCAAGCCCGGCGACGACGCCGAACAGCTTGCGCATCGTCACCTGTTCATGCCTGGTGATGAGTGCCGTCAGCAGGAAGGCGAAGATCGGCGTCATCGAATTGAGGATGACGGCAAGGCCCGCGTCGATGGAGCGCTCGGCCCAGGCGATCAGCGTGAACGGGATCGCGCTGCTCAGCACCGCCTGGGCCACGAATCTGCCCCACATCGCGGCATCCGTCGGCAGCCTCACGCCGCGCCAGCGCAACACGACAAGCAGGATCAGCCCGGCGATCAATGTGCGCGCGGCAATGAACGTCACCGGCGGGATGGTCTCCACGCCGATCTTGATGAAGGTGTAGGAGGCCCCCCACAGCGTCGACAGGAGGACGAGCAGGGCGAGTTCGGTGACGGGAAGAGTTTTTGCGGGCATGACGGTCGCGCGGTCCTGATGGCGTGTTACCGTTCTCTAGCGCGCCATCGCGATGCAATGTTTCGATGCCGGTCGAAGTGTTGGTCCACACTTGCGCATCGCCGGTATGAAGGTATCATACCGCAAGGCAATGGAGAGCGTATTTGATGGCGGCCACCGAGAAACGGACCTTCAGTCTCCCGCGAGAGCAGGCGGATTACATTGATGAACTGGTTCAGTCTGGAGCATACGCCTCGGCGAGTGAAGTGATGCGGGCGGGCTTGCGAGCCTTGCGGGAGCGCGACGCCGCCGTGGAACGTTGGCTGCTGGAAGAAGTCGTGCCGGTCGCTGCGGCGATGCAGGCGAATCCCGACCGCGGTCTTTCGGCGGAAGACGTTTTTGGCGGCCTCCGGGCTTTGCACACCGCATCCCGCAAGGGTAATTGATGCCCTACCGGATCGTCTTCGCGCCCGAGGCACGAGACGATCTCGAAGCGCTATATTTCTATATTTCCGGGCAAAATGGTGCGTCTCGCGCCATCGCATATCTTGATCGGATCGAAAAATTCTGCCTGACGTTTATGGATTTCCCGGAGCGGGGCGCAAAACGGGACGATCTTTTTCCAGGCTTGCGGATCGTCGGTTTTGAGCGGCGCATTTCAATCGCCTTCGGCATCAGTGGCGATACGGTGATCTTCTACCGGTTTCTGTACGGTGGGCGCGATCTGGACGCGGCGATTGGCGGTTAGCTCACTTTCCGCTCGACCAGGCCGATCGTGTTGCCGGCCGGGTCTTTCAGGAACGCCATCCACTCGCTTTGGCCGGCTGGGCCGAACAGGCCGTTGACGTCGTGATGCACCATTGCCGGCGCCGCGGTGAACGGCACGCCGGCGGCCTTGGCCTCGGCATGGAAGGTGTCGATGTCGGTGATGTCGAGATAGACGGTGCCGGCCGGCACGCCGTCGGCGAAATAAAGCCGCACCTCGCCTGCCATGATGAAGGCCATGCCCGGCGGATCGAAGCGCGAATGCAGCGGCAGACCGAGCACGTCGTGCCAGAAGGCCAATGTGGCATCGAGATTGCGCCCGGCCGACAGCGCGACCTGACGGACCGCGCCGACTGAGGGCATGTTAGACGGAGAAGCTGGTTCCGCAGCCGCAGGAGGCGACGGCGTTGGGGTTCCTGATCTGGAAGGACTGGCCCATCAGATCGTCGACGAAATCGATCACCGAACCGCCCATGTAGATCAGCGAGATGTCGTCGATCAAAACCGTGGCGCCGTCGCGCTCGATGGCGACGTCGTCATCGTTGCGGGCGTCGACAAGGTCGAATTTGTAGGAGAAGCCGGAGCAGCCGCCGCCTTCCACCGAAACGCGCAAAGCCGTCTTGCCGGGTTCGTTGCCGACGATCTTCGAAATCCGCTTGGCGGCGGATTCTGTCATTTCGACCTTCATGGCGGTCTTGGCGTCGGCACCCATGGGCGTCACCTTGCGTTCGGTTCTGCATGATAGGTATGAAGCAGGGCGGGGCAAGTCAACAGCGACAGGGGTCATGAGCAGCGAGCTTGGCGATATCGGTTTCGGTTACCGGCCCCGCGCGGCCTATGCCTGCGACCCCGCCCGCTCGCGTGGCCGCCTGTTCGACGAAGTGGAAAGCCCGACCCGCACGCCGTTCCAGCGCGACCGCGACCGCATCATCCATTCCACCGCCTTTCGCCGGCTGAAGCACAAGACCCAGGTCTTCGTGGCGCATGAAGGCGACCATTTCCGCACCCGGCTGACGCATACGATCGAGGTGGCACAGATTGCCCGGGCGCTGGCGCGGGCGCTGTGCGTCGACGAGGATCTGGCCGAGGCGGTGGCGCTGGTCCACGATTTCGGCCACACGCCGTTCGGCCATACCGGCGAGGATGCGCTGAACGAGAAAATGGCGCCCTGGGGCGGCTTCGACCACAACGCCCAGTCGCTGCGCGTGGTGACACGGCTGGAACGGCGTTACGCCGAATTCGATGGGCTGAACCTGACCTGGGAAACGCTGGAAGGGCTGGTCAAGCACAACGGCCCGCTGACCGACGCGGCGGGCAAGGGGCTGAAAGGGCCGGTGCCGCAGGCGATCCGCGACTATTCGGAGCTGCACGATCTGGAATTGTCGCGTTATGCCAGCGTGGAGGCGCAGTGCGCGGCGCTCGCCGACGACATCGCCTACAACACCCATGACATCGACGACGGCATCCGCTCCGGCCTGCTTCGCCTCGACATGCTGGAGGAGGTCGGGCTTCCGGGCTCGATCCTGCGGGGCGTGCGCGAGCGTTATCCCGCGCTCGACCCGGTGCGCACCGGCCACGAACTGATGCGGCGGCAGATCACCATGATGGTCGAGGATGTCATCGTCACCGCCAAGGCCAATCTCGACCGGCTGGCGCCCGGCAGCGCCGACGCCGTGCGCGCCGCCGGCGAAACCATCGTCCGCTTCTCCGGCCAGATGGCGGCGCAGGAGAAGGAACTGAAGACCTTTCTCTATGCGCGCCTCTACCGCCACCCCGAGGTGATGCGGGTGCGCGCCGACGCCGAGCAGATCGTCAAGAACCTGTTCGACGCCTATTTCGCCGATCCGCGCGCCATGCCGGACGGCTGGCGCGAGGGGCTCGACCGCGCCGAGGATCGCATCAAGGCGCGCGATGTCGCCGATTTCATCGCCGGCATGACCGATACCTATGCGTTGAAGGAGCACCGACGCTTGTTTGACCATACGCCGGATTTGAGCTAGGCCGGGCGCGATTTTCGCCGGCCAACGACCGGTTTTCTTGCATGGATGCAGAGTAGTTTTCATGAACATCTTCGCCGACTTCACCGCGCGGGTCATCAAGGCCGTCGAAAGCCTTGATCTGAAAGACAAAGATGGCGGCACGCTCGATCTCGGCCGCATCGCTGTCGAACCGCCGCGAGACGCCAGCCATGGCGATCTCGCCACCAATGCCGCGATGGTGCTGGCCAAGCCGGCCGGACAGAACCCGCGCGCCTTGGCGGATCGGCTTGTCGAGGCGTTGCGCGCCGATGCGGATGTTTCCGGCGCCGAAGTGGCCGGCCCGGGCTTCGTCAATCTGAGGCTGACCGACGCCTTCTGGCACCGGCATCTGGCCGGCCTGATCGCTGAGGGACAGGATTACGGCCGTTCCAAGGTCGGGCAGGGCATCGCGGTCAATGTCGAATATGTCTCGGCCAACCCGACCGGGCCGATGCATGTCGGCCATACGCGCGGCGCCGTGGTCGGCGACACGCTGGCCAACCTGCTTGGCTTCGCTGGCTACAAGGTGACCAAGGAATATGTGATCAACGACGCCGGCGTGCAGATCGACGTGCTCGGCCGCTCCGCCATGCTGCGCTATCGCGAAGCGCTGGGCGACGATATCGGCGAGATCCCCTCCGGCCTCTATCCCGGCGACTATCTGGTGCCGGTCGGCCAGGCGCTGGCCAAGGAATTCGGCCGTTCGCTGCTGCAGATGCCGGAAGACGAGGCGCTGGCCATCGTCAAGGACCGCACCATCGACGCCATGATGGTGTTGATCAAGGAAGACCTGGCGCTGCTCAACGTGCACCACGATGTCTTCTTTTCCGAGCGCACGCTGCATGCCGACAACGCCAAGGCGATCCGGGCGGCGATCGCCGACCTGACGCTGAAGGGCCACATCTACAAGGGCAAGCTGCCGCCGCCGAAGGGCGAGAAGCCGGACGATTGGGAAGACCGCGAGCAGACGCTGTTCCGCTCGACGGCAGTGGGCGACGATATGGATCGCGCGCTGGTCAAGTCGGACGGCGCCTTCACCTATTTCGCCGCCGACGTCGCCTACCTGAAAGACAAGGTTGAACGTGGTTTCGACGAGCTGATCTATGTGCTGGGCGCCGACCACGGCGGCTACGTCAAGCGGCTGGAAGCGCTGGCCAAGGCCGTCACCGACGGTCGGGTCAAGCTTACCGTGCTTTTGTGCCAGCTGGTCAAGCTGTTCCGCGATGGCGAGCCGGTCCGCATGTCGAAGCGGTCGGGCGATTTCGTCACGCTGCGCGAAGTGGTGGAAGAGGTCGGCCGCGACCCGGTCCGCTTCATGATGCTCTATCGCAAGAGCGACGCGCCGCTCGATTTCGATTTCGCCAAGGTGACGGAACAGTCGAAGGACAACCCGGTCTTCTACGTGCAGTATGCCTCGGCGCGCTGCCATTCGGTGTTCCGGCAGGCCAAGGAACAGCTCGGCATCACGGATCCTTCGCGCAAGGAGCTGTCGGCCAGGCTCGACCTCTTGAAGGACGAGGGCGAGCTTTCGCTGGTCAAGAAGCTTGCAGAATATCCGCGTCTGATCGAGCAGGCGGCGCAGTCGCAGGAGCCGCACAGGCTGGCTTTTTACCTCTACGACCTGGCTTCCAGCTTCCACGCACAGTGGAACCGCGGCAATGATCATGTAGACTTACGTTTTGTTAAGGTTAACGACCCAGAATTGACACGTGCCAGACTCGGGCTGGTGCAGGCTGTTTTGGACGTTTTGTCGTCTGGCCTGGCGTTGATCGGAGCGGAAGCCCCGACCGAAATGCGTTAGGTTCGACTAATCAGCCTGTCACCTTTTGCCCACATTGCGCTGGTAGGGGCCAACCTTCCGCGACGTCCATGGCGTCCGATGAGTGCGAGTTCGGGAACGACAATGGCAGATAGAACCCAGGCGCGTGTAGCCAACCATAACGACATCGCAAGCGACGATCCTTTTGCGGAATTGACCCGTATCATGGGCTTCGATCCACGCGAGCCCGTGCAGCGGCAACCCGCCCAGCAGGCGTCCGCCGAGCTGTCCGACGATTTCGACATCGACCTCGAAAAGGAGTTGATGGGCGAATTCTCCGGTCACGAGGCAGAGCCGGCCATGGCCGCCGCACCGCAGCCGCTGCCAGCCATCGCGCCGGTTGCCGCTTTCGCCGACGAGGCGATCGACAACGACATGGTTGCCTCGATGGAAGAGGAATTCCGCGCCGAGGCGCATGCTCCGCTGGCCGCCGCACCGGCCGAAGCGGAAGCGTCCGACTTTGAGTTCGCTGCCGCCGACGAGATGGAAGAGCCGGTCTTTGACGCGGCCGTGACGCATTCGCTGGAACAGGAATTCCAGCCGCAGGCAGGCTTCGCGCCCGTCGTCGACGAGGCCGAGGATTTCGATCTGGCCATGCGCGATATCGATTTCGGCGACATGGAACTGGATCACGAGCCAGTGGCAGAGCCGATGGCTGTCGCCGCCGAGCCTGTCGCCGCCGCTCCGGAAGACTTCGACGCGCATTTTGATACGGCGATGGCCGATGTCGACATGGATTTCAACGCGCGGCTTTCGCCGGTCCACGAAGCGGCGAACGCGGATGTCGCGGTTGCCGAGGAAGACCATGCGCCGGCGCAGGCCGAGCAGTCCTTCCTGCCGACATTCGGCCATCACACGCAGCCGGCGGACAACGTCGCGACCGGTGCCGATTTCGATATCGACATGGACGACGTCTTCACCGACGAGGCGCATGCCGAACCGGTGGCGTTTGCCGCTGCCGCGGCGCAGCCGGAAGTGGCCCCGGCGGCTGCCAATGAGGCCTCGGCCGCCGCCGCGCAGGACCGCAGCCTGGAAGACGAACTCAACGCGCTGCTCGGCCGCATGACGGCACGTCCGGCCGTTGCCGAGCCGGCCGCCGAGACCTGGCGGCCGCAGCTCGCGGCTGCGCCGGTCGTGGAAGAGCCTGCTCTTGACGCCGATCTTGACGCTTCGCTGATCGAGGAACTGTCGGCCGCCGAGGTCGACGACGCCCACAACACCTACGAACAGGCCGCTGAAGAACCGCTCCTGGCCGACGACGAGATCGATTTCGACGTTGATGCCTTCGACGCTGCCATGGCCAAGGGCCTCGACACGCTCGATGACGAACCTGTCCAGAAGGCTGAAGAGGAAGATCCTGTCGAGGCGCTTCGCTGGGCCGCTCCGGCGGTGGCCGCCGCTGCCGCCACGGCCTCGTTCGTGCAGCCGATCAAGGCATGGGGCCGCGGCAATCCGGTGGCGCCGGGTCAGCAATATTCCGCCCCCGTACAGCAATACGCCGCTCCCGTGCAGCAGTACGCGGCGCCGACCCAGCAGTACGCCGCGCCGACCCAGCGGTACGGGGCCCCGGTCGAGCCGGTGATGGAGACCTTGCCATCGATGCCGTTGCAGCCGGCCATGCAGGCGGTCGCGTCGACGCCGTCCTGGCACAAGCCCGCCCAGCCGGCCACCATCCGCGAGGACGTGCCGGACATCGAGACGATGGATGTGCCGGAGCGCGTCGTGGCGCTGGCCGACGATCTCGACATTCCGGAAGTGCCGTTCGAGCAGGATAAGCCGGAGAGCGCTGCCTACGATGAGCTCGACGCCGAATTCTCGACGCTGCTCAACGAGATGGTCCCCAATACTCAGGCATCCGCCAAGGTGGCGCATTACGACGACGAAGCGGACGGTCACCGTCGCGACCGTGTCGAGATGCCGGCCTATGCGGACACGCCGCAGGCGGCAGCTGCCGCGGCGGCCTATGCCGATCTTGGCTACCAGGGTTACGATCCGCAAAGCCCGGCGCGCGGCAAACCGGCCGCTGGTGCTGTCGCCGATGACGGTTTCGACTACGATCCTGATCTCGAAGAGGCGATGTCCATTCCGGAAGCCGCCGCCGCCGGTGCCGCTCAGGAGCCGCGTCGTCGCGGGCTGCTGATCGCCGCCGTGGTCGGTGCGGTCGCCGTGGTTGGCGGTGTCGGCGCCTTCGCGCTCTCTTTCGGCGGTTCCAGCTCGGAAGCGCCGGCCATCGTCAAGGCCGACAACCAGCCGATGAAGGTGAAGCCGGAGAATCCCGGCGGAGCGGTGATCCCGAACCAGGACAACAAGGTCTACGACGCCGTCGCCAAGGGCGCTCGCCCGGCGGTGCCGACGCAGCCGAAGCTGGTCGCCAATGCCGAGGTGCCGGTCGATGTGGTGGCCAAGGAACAGGCCGACCGCGCCGCCTCCCTCTCCGGTCCCGACGACAGCGAAAACGGCGCTCTGGCCCCTGCTCAGGACGCCAACGCCCAGCCGGCTGCCAAGGGCGAAGATCGTGTCGCCCAGGTCGCCCAGGAAAATGCCGGTACGCAGGAAGGCGCACTGGTGACGCCGCGCAAGGTGCGCACCATGGTGGTGAAGCCCGACGGCAGCCTGGCGCCGCGTGAAGAGCCGGTGGCCGCTCCGGTTGCCGCCAGCGAACCGACCGACCCGACGCCGCAGCGCGTTGCCCAGCAGGACCAGACCGGCACCGTGCCGCAGGCGACCGACGGCGATGCGCCACAGGCCGCGCTGAAACCCGCCGCCAAGCCGCAGGCTGTCGCCAAGACCCCGGCCGCAGCTCCGGTGGCGCCGCAGCGTCCGTCCGACCAGCCGGTCAACATCGCCGGCGAAGTCAAGCCGAAGGCCGATCAGCAGGTTGCCTCGGCGCAGCCGCAGGCTCCGGCGCCCGCCGCCGGTGGCTGGTCGATGCAGATCGCCTCGCAGCCGACCGTCGAAGGCGCCCAGTCGACTTATCAGGACCTGGCGCGTCGCTACTCCAGCGTGCTGGCAGGCCGCAGCGCCAACATCGTCAAGGCCGAAGTGGCCGGCAAGGGCACCTTCTACCGGGTGCGCGTGATGGCGCAGTCGCGCGACGACGCCGTCAAGTTGTGCACCAGCTACAAGGCCGCCGGCGGCAACTGCTTCGTCTCGAAGTAATCTCTGGTTTCCATCGATCCCGAACGGCGCGGCCTGGTCCGCGCCGTTTTTCTTTGTGGACGACCCGACAGCGAAATATCCGGTTGCTGCGGAGCTGCCATGGCAATAGGTCTGGAAAATCGATGCCGCGAAAGGTGAGGGCTGACGCGTGTCTTGTTCAACATGGATTTCCGGGTTGAGGATCAATGCGTTGCGGGCAATTTTCGCGACGACGCTTTCGCAGGGCGAGGCAGGCTGATGGCGCCTTTTATCGTCGATCACACCAAGGTCCGTGAATTCGCGGACGCCGAGAGCTTCTACCAATGGCTGTCGCGGAACCATGCCAGCCAGGACGAAGTCTGGATCAAGATCCACAAGGTGAGTTCGGGCCTCGCCTCGATCACGCCGCTCCAGGCCATCGATGTCATTTTGTGCTGGGGCTGGATCGACGGCATCCGCAAGGGGTTCGACGACCGCAGTTATCTGCAGCGCTACACGCCGCGCACCAGAAAGAGCATCTGGAGCCGCATCAATGTCGACAATGTCGCGCGGCTGGTCGAGGAAGGCCGCATGACCGAGCATGGTTTGCGCGAGGTTGAGGCCGCCAAGGCGGACGGGCGCTGGGACCGCGCCTATGACGGCGTCAAGACCATGACCATTCCCGACGACCTCCAGGCGGCAATCGACGCTGAGCCGGCGGCGCGGGAAATGTTGGCCAAGCTCAGCTCGCAAAACCGCTTCGCGCTGATTTTCCGCACCCACAACATGAAAACCGAAGCCGGCCGCAAGAAGAAGATCGAGAGCCTGGTGGCGATGCTGAAACGCGGCGAAACGATCTACCCGCAGAAGAAGAAGTGATACCGGACCGCCTCGGCCCCGCGCGGCATTTTTTTCGCGCGGGGCCGGCGGCGGATCAACTCCGCATGGCTGGGCTTTGGCGGCGTACCAGGCCGAGTGCCGAAAGCACGATCAGCGCCATCGCGGCCATGTAGCCGACGAGCGGCCAGGCCGTATCGCCGCCGAACCCCATGACCGCCAGCGTGCCGGCAATGCCGACGAACAGGCTCTCGATGCAGAAATAGAGCGCGACCGCCGTGCCGGCCCGGTCGCCGAACTCGGCCAGCGCGCCGTTGGCCGCCACCGAGACGGTGAACACCATGCCGATCGCCGCCACCCACATCGGCAGGATGAAGGTGGCGAAGGAGGGTGCTTCCGACATTTGCCCGCCGGCGAGCAGGATCGCAGCCGCCAGCAGCAAAACGATGCCGCGCGCGGCGCTGCCGGCCACGCCCCAGCGCGTGACGAAATGTTTGGCAAAACGCGTGGTCGCGATCATGACCACCGCCACGGTGGCGAAGGCCAGGCTGAAGCCCAGTTCCGAATAGCCGGCCCTGTCGATCAGGACGCGCGGCGCGGTCGAGAAAAAGACGAAGAAACTTCCCATCGCCGCGCTGAAGGCCAATGTGTAGGCCCAGAAGGACGGGCTGCGCAGGATAGGTTTCATCGAAGCCCGGTGCCGGGTGACCGGTGTCGGCCGCGTCTCGTGCCAGCGCAGCGTCGCGTTGATCAGCGCCGGCAGGGTGAGCAAGGCGAGCGTTACGAAGATTGCCCGCCAGCCGAACCGCTCGGCGATCAGCGCGCCGGCGACCGGGCCGAGCGCCGGCACGAAGGCCAGCATCGAGCCGAACAGGCTGTAGATGACGGCGCCCTCGGGGCGTTCGGCATAGACGTCGCGCACGGTCGCGAAGGTGGCGACCAACGCCGCTGCCGCGCCCGCCGCCTGCGCTACCCGCAGAAACAGGAAGACCGGGCCGCTGCCGGCGGCGGCCAGCGCGAGGGAAGCGGCTGCGAACAACGCGGCACCGCCAAGCAGCACCGGCCGGCGGCCGATGCGGTCGGACAACGGCCCGAACACCATCTGTCCGGCGCCGAGCAGGATCATGTAGAGGCTCAGCGTCAGCTGGATGACGGTCGGGCTGGTGCCCAGCCTTTCCGGCATGGCCGGCACGACGGGGAGGTAAATATCCATCGCCAGCGAGGCGAGGAGGTCGAAAGGGGCCATCAGCAGCAGTGCCGCGGGCAGGCCATGGGCCCAGACAGGGTTCTTTTTAGACATGACAAAGGGTCCGCTCAAAAAGGGAATTTGGGCGGCGACTGCCTGTCGGTCCGGTCGGTTGGATGGGAGTGGACAGCGCGCCGCAACAACGAAAGCGTCGTTGCGGCCTATCTGTCTGACTGCGGTAAGGCTCCCATGCCGATGCTCCATAAAAGGATCGCGAAGGCCGGCCGTTTAGCATTGCATCGACACGGGCGCAACGCGGCTTGGCCCGGGGAGCATGGCTGCCATGCGCCGGCAGGTCTTGCCCGGGCCGGGGGAATCGCTAAATTGCCCGACAGAGGACGACCTCTCCCATAGCGGGCCCAATATCGGGAAAGAATGTCCGGGACGGCCCGGCGCCCCCAAGGAGGGTCGCCATGGCCTGGGTCTATCTCATTATCGCCGGATTGCTGGAAGTCGTCTGGGCTTTCTCGATGAAGAAGTCGGAAGGTTTTACGCTTCTCACCCCCACCATCGTCACCATCGTCATGATGACCGCCAGTTTCGGCCTGTTGTCGGTGTCGATGAAGACGCTGCCGCTCGGAACCGCCTACACGATCTGGACCGGCATTGGCGCGGTCGGCGCTTTCGCCGTCGGTGTCGCCGTGCTCGGCGAAGCGGTAACGCCGATGCGCGTGCTTGCCGCCGCCCTCATCGTTGCCGGGCTGGTGATGATGAAGCTGTCGAGCAGCCATTAGGGTTCGGCCGCTGACGCCTTACCTTCTCCCCCTGTGGGAGAAGGTGGATCGGCGCGCAGCGCCGAGACAGATGAGGGGTGCTGGAAGAAGCGAGACGGCGCAAAGCGATCGCCCGTTTCAACAGCACCTCAGTCCGGAAAAGTAACACGCCGTCCAACACCCCTCATCCGACCTCGCCTTCGGCTCGGCCACCTTCTCCCACAAGGGGAGAAGGTAAGGCGCCCAGGCACCTCACTGTCAGGTCATGGCAGCAAGCATCGACATCGCGAAAAAAACCGTCCTTTATTCTGTCGGGACCTGTCCGGCCGAAACGTCATCCTGATGACGGCGGCCGGTGGTCGGCGCGCCTTCGGCAGTTTCCTGCTTATTCGGGAGGCAGACGGACATGGGTGCTTCTTCCTATCGTTGGGTGATCGTCGGCGCCGGCGCGCTGATGACCTGCGTCGCGCTCGGCGCGATGTTTTCGCTGGCAATCTTCCTCGAACCGATCTCGGTCGACACCAACTGGTCGCGCGCCGGCATTTCCAGCGCGATGACGCTGAATTTCCTCGTCATGGGGGTCGGCGGCTTCATGTGGGGCGCGGCCACCGACCGCTACGGCCCGCGCATCGTCGTGCTGATCGGCGCGGTCCTTCTGGGCCTGGCGCTCGTTCTGGCCAGCCAGGTGCACACACTGCTCATCTTCCAGATGACCTATGGCGTGCTGGTCGGGCTGGCGGCCAGCGCCTTCTTCGCGCCGATGATGGTCACCACCACGGCCTGGTTCGACAAGCACCGCAGCCTCGCGGTCTCGCTGGTCTCGGCCGGCATGGGTGTCGCGCCGATGACGATTTCGCCCTTCGCGCGCTGGCTGATCACCGCCTATGACTGGCGCACCGCCATGTTCGCCATCGGCGTGATGTCCTGGGTACTGCTCATCCCGGCGGCGCTTCTGGTGCGCCGCGCGCCGCAGAATCTGGCCAATGACGAAGCGGGCTCCGAACTGGCCAGCGAGGGCGGCGGCATGACCGTCGGCCAGGCGCTGCGGTCGATGCAGTTCCTGGTGCTGGGCATGACCTTCTTTGCCTGCTGCATGGCGCATTCCGGCCCGATCTTCCACATGGTCAGCTACGCCATGGCCTGCGGCGTGGCACCGATGGCGGCGGTGTCGATCTACAGCGTCGAAGGCCTCGCCGGTCTCGGCGGCCGGCTGGTGTTCGGCGTGCTGGGCGACCGGCTGGGCGTCAAGCCCGTGCTGGTCGCCGGCCTGCTCATCCAGGCGGCGGTGATCGCGGCCTATCTGATGGTCAGCAAGCTCGGCGAGTTCTACGCCCTCGCGGTGATCTTCGGCGGCACCTATGGCGGCGTCATGCCGCTCTATGCGGTGCTGGCGCGCGACTATTTCGGCCCGCGCATTCTAGGCACCGTCTTCGGTGCGGCCACCATGCTCTCCAGTCTCGGCATGGCCTTCGGTCCGCTGGCCGGCGGTTGGGTCTACGATGCCTATGCCAGCTATTCCTGGCTGTTCATCGGCTCGGCGATCGTCGGGCTGGGTGCGGTGGCCATCGCGCTGGCCTTTCCGCCGGTGCAGCGCCAGCAACTGCAGCCGGCTTGACTGCCGCATATCGGGGTCGAGCAAATGCGCGCTGCGCGGCCTCGGCTGCGTGGTGCTTTGTGGCGGTCGGGGGCGCGCCACCGATCTTGCGTCACGTCGCCCGGGGCGTTCCGATCTCGTAGACGACGAGATTGCGGTCGGTGATGCCGAGCGTCGGCCAGGCGGCGCGCCAGGCCTTGATGTGATCGGAGGAAAAATGCGCGTCGAGCGATGCCTGGTCGCGCCAGATCTCCTTCACATGGATGCGTCCGGGGATCAGCACGTCCTCGGCGTAGGAATATTCCACGCAGCCGAATTCCGCGCGGCTCCCCATGATCATGCGCTCCATGACGGGCCTCGCTTCGGCCAGTTTTTCGGGCGGCAGGCGGACGGTGCCGACAATCAGAAGCATCGTTTCACTCCAACAAAGAGGGCGGGTAACGGCGCGCGTTTTATGCGGGTGCGCCGAGATAGGAGAGGGTGGCGGTGACGAGGAAGACGATCCAGGCCGGGTGTCGGCCCCTCGTGCCGATCAGCCAGAAGACCGCGCACAGGGTGAGGAAAGTCGCGATGGCGACCGCGAGGCCGGCAAGGCTGCGATCGGGCCTTGCCATCCAGAAAAACAGTGCTGCCAGCCCCCAGCCGAAAAGCGTCGCCAGATGCCAGGTGCTGCGCAGGGCGGCAAGATGGCGCCGCCCGAGCAGTTTCGAGCCGTCGCTCTGTGTTGCCTGAACAGCGAGACTGCGGAAGATCAACATTTCGCCCAACACGCTATGCGCAAGTCCGAGAAGAACGGCTGCTGCTGCTGCCGCGAGAAAATACACGTTCATCGATCGTCCCCCAAAGAAATCCCGTCGTGTAGCGACACCCGGCGTCAGGACATACAGCGTCACCGGTTGCGTCCATTGTCGCGGCCTGATTGCAGCGTAGACGAAATCGACGCCGGCGCGTTGGAGAAACTGCGCGTCGCGGCGGGAAACCGGATGTTGAAACCTCCGATACCCCAGATTCCCTTAGGCCGCCGAAATCTCTAGACTTGGCGCATGACCGAATCACAGACCCTCATCCTCGGCTGCGCCGGAAAATCCCTCACCCGTGAGGAAAAGACCTTCTATCGGGGCGAAAGCCCGTGGGGGTTCATTCTCTTTGCCCGCAACATCGCCGAGCCGGAGCAGATCCGCGACCTCGTCGCCGAGATGCGCGACTGCGTCGGTCGTCCGGGCGCGCCGGTCTTCATCGACCAGGAGGGCGGGCGCGTGCAGCGGCTGAGGCCGCCGCTGGCGCCGAATTATCCCGCCGGCGGCGCGCTCGGCACGCTCTACCGCGACAATGAGGACGCCGGCCTGCGCGCGGCGTGGCTGCACGCCCGGCTGCACGCCTTCGACCTTCTGCGCTACGGCATCACCGCCGACTGCCTGCCCGTGCTCGACGTGCCGGTGGAGGGCGCCAGCGACGTCATCGGTGCGCGCGCCTATGACAAGGAACCGTCCATCGTCGCAGCCCTCGGCCGCGCTTCCGCCGAGGGGCTGATGGCCGGCGGCGTCATTCCGGTGATGAAGCACATTCCCGGCCACGGCCGCGCCTCCGCCGACACGCATTTCGAATTGCCGACGGTGACGACGTCGCTGAAGGAGTTGCGCAAGCATGATTTCGCCCCATTCCAGGCGCTGAACGACCTGCCGATGGCAATGACCGCGCATGTCATCTTCAGCGCGGTCGATCCGAACAATCCCGCGACCACGTCCGGCAAGGTGGTCGAGGAGATCATCCGCGGCGAGATCGGTTTCGACGGGCTCCTGGTGTCGGACGACACCTCGATGAAGGCACTTTCTGGGGATTTCCAGACAAAGGCGGCCTCGATCCTTGCGGCGGGCGTCGATCTGGTCCTTCACTGCAACGGCGTCATGGAAGAAATGGCCGCCGTCGCCTCGCGGGCCAAACCGCTCGTAGGCAAGGCGCTGGAACGGGCCAACCGGGCACTTGCCTCGGTCAAGGGCCATGACGGCAAGGACGAGGCGGCACTGCGCGCCGAATTCGCGGAATATTTCGAGGCGGTCGCGTAACCGCATGGAGTGAGAAAAGAGGCAAGGTGGCTGAGTTAGCGGAGAAAAAGCCCGGCAAGGCCGCGCCGATGGACCGCCTCTGGGCCGAGGGTGACGACGAGCGCGTCACCGGCGACCCCGAACTGGTCGTCGATGTGGACGGTTTCGAAGGCCCGCTCGATCTGCTTCTCCATCTCGCCCGCAACCAGAAGGTCGATCTCGCCCGCATCTCGATCCTGGCGCTGGCCGAGCAATATCTGGCCTTCGTCGAGAAGGTGAGGGCGCTGCGGCTCGAACTCGCCGCCGACTATCTGGTGATGGCGGCGTGGCTCGCCTTCCTGAAATCCAAGCTCCTCATCCCCAAGCAGCCCGGCGAAGAGGGCGAGAGCGGCGAGGAACTGGCGGCGGTGCTGCAGTTCCGTCTGCGCCGGCTGGAAGCGATGCGCGATGCCGCCGCGCGCCTCGTCAACCGCAACCGGCTCGGCCGCGACGTCTTCCAGCGCGGCCTGCCGGAAATGGTCATCGTCGAGAAGCGCAACGAATATTCGGCGACGCTCTACGATCTGCTTACCGCCTATGCCCAGCAGCGCCAGCGCGAGGCGATCTCCACCGTGCGCATCGCCAAGCGTGGCGTGTGGTCGCTGAAGGAAGCGCGCACGATCCTTGCCCGGTTGCTCGGCACGTCGGCGGACTGGACCGCGCTCGACTGTTTCCTGATCGAATATCTGGCGAGCCCGGCCGAAAAGCGCACGGCGATGGCGTCGTCCTTCGCGGCGACGCTGGAACTGGTGCGCGAAGGCAGCATGGAAATGCGCCAGGACGAGGTGTTCGCGCCGCTCTACCTGCGCGGACGCCAGCGCGCCAAAGCAGTCGAGGTCGCGCAATGAGCGAAAGCCGCAACGCTTCGGTCATTCCCTTCAAAGATGGGCCCTTCAAGGCGGATGACGAGGACGACGCCCTGGCTCAGAACCCGGCCGAGCGGCTGCATCTGGCCGAAGCCGCGCGCATGGCCGAGGCCATCGTCTTCGCCAGCGCCGAGCCGGTCAGCGAGAAGCAGCTCGCCCAGCGCCTGCCGGACGGCGTCAACATCGCCGCCGCCATGGCCGAACTGCAGGACATCTATTCGCGGCGCGGCGTCAATCTGGTGCGCATCGGCGATTGCTGGGCCTTCCGCACCGCCGGCGATCTCGCCTTCCTGATGAGCCGCGACACGGTGCAGCAGAAGAAGCTGTCGCGCGCCGCGCTCGAAGTTCTGGCGATCATCGCCTACCACCAGCCGGTCACCCGCGCCGAGATCGAGGATATCCGCGGCGTCGAGACCTCGAAGGGCACGCTGGACACGCTTCTGGAGACGGAATGGGTGAGGATGCGCGGCCGCCGCAAGACGCCGGGCCGCCCGGTGACCTACGGCACCACGGACCGTTTCCTCGACCATTTCGCGCTGGAGGAAATCCGCGACCTGCCGGGCATGGAGGAGCTGAAGGGCGCCGGCCTGTTGTCGACCCGCATGCCCGCCAATTTCTCGATACCGCTGCCGCCGGCCGATCCCGACGAGCTGACCGAGGACGAGGATCCGCTGACCGATATCGACCTCGAGGAGCTCGGTCTTTTGACGCCGCGCGTCACGGAAGAGTGATTGGCGCGGTCGTCGAAACCGGTCCATGCGCTGATTGGTAGCGGCAATATTGCCGAAAAGAGCCTGACAATAAGCAGGACATGATAAAACCTGTCGTGGTTCCGTTTGAAACCGGCTGCGAAAACGCATAGATCAGCGGCAGGGAAATCAAATCAAGAGAGATAAACAATGGGTTCGTTTTCGATTTGGCACTGGCTGATCGTTCTGGTCATCGTGCTGCTGGTGTTTGGCCGCGGCAAGATTCCGGAGCTGATGGGCGACATGGCCAAGGGCATCAAGAGCTTCAAGAAGGGCATGGCCGACGATGAGACGGACGATGCCCGCACGGTGGAGCACCGCTCCGACGAGACCGTTTCGACCATGAAGGAAAAGGCCGGCAAGAGCTGAGCCTTTCCGTTCGTCGAAGCCTTTAGCAGCGTTAGTCGGAAGCCATAGCCATGTTCGAGGTCGGCTGGAGCGAGATGCTGGTGATCGCGATCGTGATGATCGTGGTCGTCGGCCCCAAGGATTTGCCTGCCATGTTGCGCACCTTTGGCCGCACCACAGCCAAGCTGCGCGCCATGGCTGCCGATTTCCAGAAGCAGTTCAACGAGGCGCTGAAGGAAGCCGAGCTTGACGAGGTCAAGAAGTCGGTCGACGAGTTGCGCAGCCTCAACCCGGCCGCCGAGATCCGCAAGCAGCTCAATCCTTTCGAGCAGGCGGCGGCGGATGTGCGTGCCGGCGTCGACGATATGATGAAGCCGAAGCCGGCGCCGGACCCGCAGACACCGGCGTCGAGCGAGCCGCAACCCGCCGATCCGCTGAAGAACGGCGCCACGGTTCTGCCCGGCGTCGACGGTCCGCAGGCGATGCCGGCTCAGCCCGTCATTGCCGCCGCTGAAGCGGGCACCGCCCGGGCCAAGACGACGCGCCGCAAGACAGAAGCTGTTGAGGCGGTTGCCAAGGCTCCAGCCAAGGCCGCGGCGAAGCCGGCCGCCAAGGCGACGGCGACGAAAGCCGCGTCGGCGAAACCCGTAGCCGCCAAGGCCGCTGCCCCGGCGACGAAGCCGGCTGCTGCAAAGGCGCCTGCAACGAAGCCGGCCGCCACCAAGCCTGCCAAGACAACTGCGAAATCGGCTGCCAAGGCGGTCAAACCTGCCAAGCCCGAAGCTTCGGCGCCAGCGAAGAAGACGGCGAGGACCGCCAAGTGAGCGTTTCGGAACGGGAAGAAATCGAGAAATCCAGCGCGCCGTTGATCGAACATCTGGTCGAACTGCGCCGCCGGCTGATCTGGTCGATCGCCGGCTTCTTCGTGGCCTTCCTGGTCTGTTTCTTCTTCGCCAAGAAGCTGTTCAACCTGCTCGTCGTCCCGTTCAAATGGGCGACGCAATGGGCCGGCCTCGATCCGCACAAGGTCGAGCTGATCTACACCGCGCCGCAGGAGTTCTTCTTCACGCAGGTGAAGCTCGCCATGTTCGGCGGCATGGTCATCGCCTTTCCGCTGATCGCCACGCAGATCTACAAATTCATCGCGCCCGGTCTCTACAAGAACGAGCGCGCCGCTTTCCTGCCGTTCCTCATCGCCTCGCCGATCCTGTTCCTGATGGGCGCGGCGCTGGTCTATTTCTTCTTCACGCCCATGGTGATGTGGTTCTTCCTGGCCATGCAGCAGACGGGAACCGACAACCAGGTGCAGATTTCGCTGCTGCCCAAGGTTTCGGAATATCTCAGCCTCATCATGACGCTGATCTTCTCCTTCGGCCTGGTCTTCCAGCTTCCGGTGGTGACCAGCCTGATGACCCGCGTCGGCATGTTGTCGTCGCAGGGGCTGGTCGACAAACGCCGCTGGGCGATCGTCATCGCCTTCGTCGTTGCTGCCATCCTGACGCCGCCCGACCCGATGAGCCAGATCGGCCTCGCGCTGCCCACCATCATCCTCTACGAGGTGGCGATCTGGACCTCGCGCATGATCGAGAAGAACCAGGCCCGCGAGAAGCTTGAGCGCGAGAAGGCCGAGGCGACGACGGAAACGGAAAAGTCCGGCGAGGCGGGTTCCTAGGAATTGTTGACCCTGCGGCTTGGGTGTGATTCCGAGCCGTAGCGTTCCGCTTCTCCGGCGGTTCTGAACCGCCGCTGCCGCCACGAATGTTCCGGCATGGATTCCCGACACGCTCCGCTCCCTGCGGTCGCTCACGCGGCCGGGAATGACGGATGTCCGTGAGCGCTTTCGCCAATCGCAGCGGTTTCAGAAGGGCGTCGTTTCGTTGGCATGGAGCACTGGCTGCTGTCGCAGCGACACCGATGCAACGCCGGGCATGGACAATTGGCGAGACCGTCCATGCATCTCGTCATTCCCGACCGCGTGAGCGAGGAACGAGCGGGGCGTGTTGGGAATCCATGCCGGAACGCTGACGCGTCGGCGCGGTGCAGGATGTGGATAGAAGGGGTGGTGGTAGGCGCGAACCCAAAGAAAGAACCGTTTCCCTCCAATCCCTTGCCGAAAACCACGCGAAAATCGTTCGCGGATTTGTCCACGTCCTCGCGGCACACGCCACAATCGGCCCATCGCCCTCACGGGAACCTGGTGCGCACCGGGTATCAGGGAGGGCGCCGGTGCCGGACTGGCAGCGCTAACGGTGGCGGTGTCTGGTGACGAGCCCTAAGTCCGGGCCCTGGAAAAACCCGGCCGCCGAAAATGGCGGCTCGAGGCCCGAAGTCTGCCGTCGCGAATGACGGCGAGGTCGGTCCGGGGCAAGAACACTGGCGGGGCGCCCGGAAGGCGCCACGTACTGTTTGCTAAGAGGCACCGACCCGGCGCCCCGCTTCCCACCCCTTTGCCAATGGCCAGGGCCGAAAGGCAGCGTGGCGATGTAATCGCGTGGAAAGGACACTCCGCTGCCGTCAAGGTGACACGGTCTCGCCCTTGCATCCGGCGCCGAGGAGCGTTACCCCACGGCTCTCCCTTCAGGATGGACGGACAATGCTTGATATCAGATGGATTCGCGAAAACCCGCAGGCCCTCATCGACGCGCTGGTGAAGCGCTCGTGGTCGTCGGCCGACGCGCAGTCCACTGTCGAGGACATCGTTGCCAAGGACGAGGCGCGCCGCGCCCATCTCGGCCGCCTGCAGGAAGCGCAGGAGCGCCGCAACACCGCCTCCAAGGAGATCGGCAAGGCGCTCGGCATGAAGGACGCCGAACTGGCTGAAAAGCTGAAGGCCGAGGTCGCCGAGATCAAGAGCTTCATCCAGGGCGGCGAGGCCGAGGAACGCCGGCTGGACGAGGCGCTGGAAGGCACGCTGGCGGTGATGCCCAACATTCCGCTGCCCGACGTGCCGGTCGGCAAGGACGAGCACGACAATGTCGAGGTGCGCAAGGTCGGCACCATCGCCACGCGGCCCAACTGGGTGAAGGAGCATTTCGAGATCGGCGAGGCGCTCGGCCTGATGGATTTCGAGCGCGCCGCCAAGCTGTCGGGTTCGCGCTTCACCATTCTGCAAGGCCAGTTGGCCAGGCTCGAGCGGGCGCTTGGCCAGTTCATGCTCGACCTGCACACGACCGAGCATGGCTACACCGAAGTGCAGCCGCCGCTTCTGGTGCGCGACGAGGTGCTGTTCGGCACCGGGCAGTTGCCGAAATTCGAGGAAGACCTGTTCTTCACGCCGCATGGCGAGAGCCGGCTCGGCCTCATCCCGACGGCGGAGGTGTCGCTGACCAATCTGGTGCGCGAGGAGATCGTCGCGCATGACAGGTTGCCGCTGCGGCTCACCGCGCTCACCCCGTGCTTCCGGTCGGAAGCGGGCTCGTCCGGCCGCGACACCCGCGGCATGCTGCGCCAGCACCAGTTCTACAAGGTCGAGCTGGTCTCCATCACCGACCAGGAAGGCTCGATCGCCGAACACGAGCGCATGACGCAATGCGCAGAGGAAGTGCTGAAGCGGCTCGGCCTGCCATACCGCACCGTGGCGTTGTGCACGGGCGACATGGGTTTTGGCGCCCGCAAGACCTACGACATCGAGGTCTGGCTGCCCGGCCAGAACGCCTATCGCGAAATCTCGTCCTGCTCGGTCTGCGGCGACTTCCAGGCGCGGCGCATGAACGCCCGCTACAAGGACCGCGAGGGCAAGGGCAATCTGTTCGTGCACACGCTGAACGGTTCGGGCGTGGCGGTCGGCCGCGCGCTGATCGGGGTCATGGAAAATTATCAGAACGAGGATGGCAGCGTAACGATTCCTGAAGCGCTGAAGCCTTACATGGGCGGCCTGGAAAGAATCGAATCGAAATAATGCGCATTCTTCTGACCAATGACGACGGCATTCACGCCGAGGGCCTGGCCTCTCTGGAGCGCATCGCCCGCACGCTTTCCGACGATGTCTGGGTGGTGGCGCCGGAGACCGACCAGTCCGGCTACGCGCATTCGCTGTCGATCTCCGAACCTTTGCGCCTGCGCAAGATCAGCGAGAAGCACTATGCGGTGCGCGGCACGCCGACCGACTGTGTCATCATGGGCGTACGCAAGATCCTGCCCGGCATGCCGGACCTGATCCTGTCGGGCGTCAATTCGGGCGCCAACATCGCCGACGACGTCACCTATTCGGGCACCGTTGCCGGCGCCATGGAAGGCACGCTGCTCGGCGTGCGTTCCATTGCCGTCAGCCAGGCCTATTCTTATGTCGGCGAGGACCGCGTGGTGCCTTACGAGACCACCGAAGCGCTGGCGCCGGCGCTGCTGAAGAAGCTGGTGGCCATGCCGCTGCCGGAAGGCGTGCTGCTCAACGTCAATTTCCCGAACTGCACGCCGGACGAAGTTGCCGGCACCGTGGTGACCTCGCAGGGCAAACTGGTGCATTCGCTGTGGGTCGACGAGCGCCGCGACGGGCGCGGCCTGCCTTATTACTGGCTGCGTTTCGGCCGCGAGCCGGCGGAAGGCAAGGCCGGAACCGACCTGCACGCCATGCGCAACCGGCTGGTTTCGGTGACGCCGCTGCACCTCGACCTGACCGCCTACGAGATCCGCGACCAATTGACGAAGGCGCTTGCATGATTGCTGGTTTCGACGAACGCGAGGGTTTCGCCGCCTTCCTGCTTCGCCTGCGTGGCAAGGGTGCCGTGCCGAAACCGCTGATCGCCGCCTTCGAGGCGACGCCGCGTCCCGCCTTCATCTCGGGCCAGTTCCACTCCATCGCCTGGACCGACCGTATGCTGCCGATCGAGTGCGGCGAGGCCATGGAGGGCGCCGACCTGCAGGCGGCCGTCATCACCGCGCTCAACATCGAACCCGGTCACCGGGTGCTGGAGATCGGCACCGGTTCGGGCTTCACCGCCGCCGTCATGGCAAGGCTCGCGGCGCGCGTTGTCACCGTCGACCGCTACAAGACGCTGATCGAACTCGCCAAGCAGCGGTTCGAGGCGCTTGGCATCACCAATGCGTTCGCCCGTCACGCCGACGGCTCCAACGGCCTCGTCAATGAGGGGCCGTTCGACCGGATCATCGTCTGGGCTGCTTTCGATGCCTTGCCGCGCTTCCTGCTCGACCAGTTGTCGAGCGGCGGTTCGGTGATCGCGCCGATCGGGCCGGAAGAGGGCGAGCAGGTGCTGGCCAAGCTGATCAAGGTCGGCAGCCGCTTCGAGCGCGAGGACATCGGCACCGTGCGTTTCCAGCCGATCCTGCCAGGCGTCGCCGCCATCATCTGACGGCAGGCCAACTGCGGCGCCCTTATCCGGACAAATATTTTAAGAAAAATTTCGACGGATTCTAACGGTTTAACTGACCAGTAACATTAACGCGCTTTAATCCAGTCCAGTGAGTACCGGGTAAGTGCGGGTTATTGCGATGCAGTTCAAATCCTTGAAGGCAAACAAGCGCAATTTGACGCGTGGCTGCGCCATGTTGCTGATCATCGGCGCGGTGTCAGGGTGCAGTTCCCAGGTCGCCCGCTTCGGCGGTGTCGACACGATGGCGACGGCCTCGACCGACAACCAGCGCTCCATCATCGAAAAGCAGCCGGTTTCGCAGCCCTATCCGGGCGATGTCCAGGCTCCGGCTTCCAACAACACCTATTCGCGCGCTTCGGTCTCGCGTTCGAGCCTGCAGCCGGTTTCCGCCCAGCCATTGCCGCCCGTCGCCAATTCGGTTTCGGCCGCCGCCACGACGGCTGCGGCGCCGGTGCTGGCAAAGGGTGCCGCCAAGGTGGCCAAGGTCGATCAGACCCTCACCGGCGGCATCAACCAGGTGCAGGCGCCGGTCAATTCCGCAATCGCCAGCGCCCAGACTGCAGCCGAGGACGTGAAGGGCTGGTCACGTGCCGGTGGTACGCAGATCACCGCACGTGAAGGCGAGACGGTGTACAATCTGTCGCGTCGCTATGGTGTGCCGGCCGACGTCATCTTGAAGACCAATGGTCTGGCCGACGCCAACGGGCTGCGTAGCGGCCAGAAGCTGGTCATCCCGACCTATGTCTACACCAACAAGGCGCCGGTTTCGGCGCCCGACAACGATCCCAATGTCGCCGACGCCAAGTCGTCGCGAGGCACCAAATACGACGTGCCGGCCAACAAGATCCCGCTGCCGGCCAACGCACCGGGCGACAAGGTCGCCGTTTTGCCGCAGCAGCCGAAGGTCAAGGAAGGCAAGGGCGTCGCGCAGGTCGATTCTTCCGCCGCAGCCAGCGATCCGAAGACCAAACCCGGCAAGGAAGCACAGGTTGCAGCCGTGCAGCCGAAGGCAAGTGCCGGCGGTTATGTCGTCCAGAAGGGCGATACGCTGTCGTCGGTTGCCAAGAAGATGGGCGTCACCACAACCGCGCTGAAGCAGGCCAACGGCATGCAGGACGGGTTGCTGCGCATCGGCCAGACGCTGAAGGCGCCGGCTGCCGGAGCCGCGACCGTTGCGGCCGCCAAACCAGCCGCTCCGGCTGCGGCGGCACCGGTGGACGCGGTCAAGACGGCCTCGATCCCGCCGCAGGAAAAGCCTGCCGCGACGCTCGCCACCTATACGCCGCCGAAGAAGGACCAGAAGGTCATCCAGCAGGCCGAGAGCGATGCCGCCGAAGCGCCTGACTCAACCGGCATCGGCAAGATGCGCTGGCCGGTGCGCGGCCGCGTCATCACGGGCTTCAAGGCCGGGCAGGGCGGTATCGACATCGCCGTGCCGGAAGGCACGCCGGTCAAGGCCGCGGAGAACGGCGTCGTCATCTATGCCGGCGACGGTCTCAAGGAATTCGGCAACACCGTGCTGGTGCGCCACGAGGATGGACTGGTCACCGTCTACGGCCATGCTTCCTCGCTGGAAGTGCAGCGCGGCCAGAAGGTCAAGCGCGGCCAGGAGATCGCGCGCTCCGGTATGAGCGGCACCACCGACGCGCCGAAGTTGCATTTCGAGGTGCGCAAGAATTCGTCGCCGGTCGATCCGCAGACGTTCCTGGAGTAAGGCTTTCCCGAACAGGATAGGCCTCGAATAGAAGAGCAAGAACGATTTCGGGCTGTCGACCTCCAGTCCGGCCCGGCAGCTTGGCCCGCTTCGCAAGAAGCGGGCTTTTTCGGTTCAATGGGAACGAAAAATGCGTTGCCCGATCAGTCGGCCAGCGGCCTGCCGAGGCGGCCGGCAAGGTCCTGCGTGAATTGCCACGCCACGCGGCCAGAGCGGCTGCCGCGCGTGGTCGCCCATTCCAGTGCCTCGGCGCGCAGCGTGTCGGTGTCGATGTCGAGGCCGAAGTGGTTGGCATAGCCGTTGACCATGTCGAGATAGTCGTCCTGCGAGCATTTGTGGAAACCGAGCCACAGGCCGAAGCGGTCCGACAATGACACTTTTTCCTCGACCGCCTCTGACGGGTTGATCGCGGTGGAGCGTTCATTGTCGATCATGTCGCGCGGCAGCAGATGCCGCCGGTTGGACGTGGCGTAGAAGATGACGTTGCCTGGACGTCCTTCGACGCCGCCCTCCAGCGCTGCCTTCAGCGACTTGTAGGACGTGTCGTCATGATCGAAGGAGAGGTCGTCGCAGAACAGGATGAAGCGGTAGGGGGCAGCCTTGAGCATCGCCATCAGCTTCGGCAGCGTGTCGATGTCCTCGCGATGGATCTCGATCAGCTTGAGCGGACCGCCCGGCTTGCCGGCGGCATTGATCGCGGCATGCACGGCCTTGACCAGCGACGACTTGCCCATGCCGCGCGCGCCCCACAGAAGCACGTTGTTGGCCGCAAAGCCGGAGGCGAAACGTTCAGTGTTGTCGAACAGGATGTCGCGCACGCGGTCGACGCCGCGGATCAAGCCGATATCGACCCTGTTCACCCTGGCGATCGGCTCCAGATAACCGGGATCGGCCTGCCAGACAAAACAATCGACGGCGGTGAGGTCCGTTTTTGGTGCCTGCGGCGGTGCCAGCCGGCTGACGGCGTCGATCAGGCGGTCGAGTTTCTCGGACAGTGCTGCGATGGTTTCCTGGGGCAAGATATGTCCTCGGCGTGATTGCGAAGCCTGCGTTTCGGTTGCGTACCGTACCGTACGGTTCTCTCACGAGCCTTCGGCTTTTGCAAGCGGATGTGCGACCAATACGACACGGCGGGGGAAGTGCGACGGGAGCAGGGCGGGGGATGGTTGCAATAGTAGCTTTACCGACTATATTCCGGCCAAATTTCATGGGCCAGATAACGGCTTTCCTTTACGTCTCAGGAGTTTTCGATGTTCGTAACACCGGCATACGCCCAGGGCGTTGGCGCCACGCCCGATGTTTTCATCAGCATTTTGCCGTTTGTCCTCATTTTCGTGATCATGTATTTTCTGATCATCCGTCCGCAGCGCACGCAGATGAAGAAGCGCGGCGAGATGCTGGCCGCGATCCGTCGCGGCGATACGGTCGTCACCGGCGGCGGCTTCGTCGGCAAGGTCACCAAGGTGGTCGACGACAATGAACTCGAGGTCGACCTCGGCAATGGCCTCAAGGTGACAGCTGTGCGCAGCACCATCGCCGACGTGCGGGTCAAGGGCGAGCCGGTCGCCAACCAGAACGCCAAGAACTGAGTGCCTTGGCGCGCCTGGCGCGCCGATCGGCCCACTGGATCGTAGAACATGCTCTATTTTTCGCGCTGGAAGGCAATCCTGATCTGGCTGGCCGTTGCCGCTACGTTCATCCTTGCCGCCCCTAATCTCATTCCGGCGGATACCTTGGCCAAGTTGCCGAGTTGGGTGCCGAAAAAGCAGATGACGCTCGGCCTCGACTTGCAGGGCGGTTCTCACATCCTTCTCAAAATCGACCAGAACGACCTGATCAAGGATCGTCTGGAAGCCACGCGCGATGAGATCAGAACGCTGCTGCGCGATGCCAAGGTCGGCTACACCGGCCTGTCCGGCACCGGGCGCATGGTGCAGGTGCGCGTTCGCGACACCGCCCAGGTGGATGCGGCCAAGGAAGCGCTGAAAGCCCTGATCGCGCCGGTTACCTCCGGCCTGTTCACCGGCGGTTCCATCACCGAATGGGCCATGGACGAGCCGGAGCCTGGGCTCCTGCGCTTCACCATGACGGACGCGGGCATCAAGTACCGCTCGACGACGGCGCTGGCGCAGTCGATCGAGGTGGTCGACCGCCGCGTCAACGAACTCGGCACCACCGAACCGATCGTGCAGCGTCAGGGCGATGACCGCATCCTGGTGCAGGTGCCGGGCCTGCAGGACCCGCAGCGCCTCAAGGAAATTCTCGGCCAGACCGCCAAGCTGACCTTCCAGATGGTGGATCAGTCGATGCCGGTGCAGGAAGCCCTCAACGGCCGTCCGCCGGCAGGGTCGAGCGTGCTCTATTCGAAGGACGATCCGCCGGTTCCCTATCTGATCGAGAACCGTGTCATCGTTTCGGGTGAAAATCTCGTCGATGCGCAGGCGACGTTCAATTCGCAGAACAACGAGCCAGTCGTCTCGTTCCGCTTCGATTCCAAGGGTGCCACGCGCTTCGGCCAGGCTACCCAGCAGAATGTCGGCAAGCTGTTCGCCATCATCCTCGACAACCAGGTGATCTCGGCGCCGCAGATCCGCGAGCCGATCCTCGGCGGCACCGGCCAGATTTCCGGCAACTTCACCGCCCAGAGCGCCAACGACCTCGCGGTGCTGCTGCGCGCCGGCGCGCTGCCGGCCACGCTGACGGTGATCGAAGAACGTACCGTCGGTCCGGGCCTCGGTCAGGATTCGATCCAGGCCGGCAAGATCGCCGGTATCATCGGCTCGATCCTTGTCGTTGCCTTCATGTTCGTGGCTTACGGCTTCCTCGGCTTCCTCGCCAACATCGCGCTGGCCGTGCATGTGGCGATGATCGTCGCGCTGCTGTCGCTGCTGGGTGCCACGCTGACGCTACCCGGTATCGCCGGTATCGTTTTGACCATCGGCATGGCGGTCGATTCCAACGTGCTGATCTACGAGCGTATTCGCGAGGAGCGACGCAACGGACGCTCGGTCATCCAGGCGATAGACACCGGCTTCTCGAAGGCGCTGGCGACGATTGTCGATTCCAATGTCACCTCCCTTATCGCCACCGTCGTGCTGTTCTATCTCGGCACCGGCCCGGTGAAGGGCTTCGCGGTGACGTTCGCCATCGGCATCCTGACCACCGTCTTCACCGCCTTCACCTTCACGCGTCTGCTGGTCTCCATGTGGCTGCGCCGCGCCAAGCCGAAGGAAATCCCGCGCGCGCCGGTGACCTTCGTGCCACCGGGCACCAAGATCCCGTTCATGGGCATCCGCCGCTGGACCTTCGCGCTGTCGTCCGCGCTGTCGATCCTGTCGGTCGTGCTGTTCATGACCGTCAACATCAACTACGGCGTCGACTTCAAGGGCGGTTCGCTGATCGAGGTCCAGTCGAAGAGCGGACCGGCCAACATCGCCGATATTCGCGGCAAGCTTTCGCAGCTCAACATCGGCGAAGTGCAGGTGCAGCAGTTCGGCAACGACAATGACGTGCTGATCCGCGTTGCGGCCCAGTCCGAAGGCGACAATGCCGAGCAGAGCGTCATCGACAAGGTGCGCGGCGAACTGCAGGACAGCTACGACTTCCGCCGCGTCGAAGTGGTCGGCCCGACCGTGTCGAGCGAACTGGCCAAGCAAGGCACGATCGGCATGCTGGTCGCGCTGGTTGGCATCCTGATCTATGTCTGGTTCCGGTTCGAATGGCAGTTCGCTGTCGGCGCCATCGTCGCCACCGTGCACGATATCGTCATGACGATCGGGTTCTTCTGTCTGACAGGCATAGAATTCAACCAATCGTCCATTGCCGCCATCCTGACGATCATCGGCTACTCGCTGAACGATACGATCGTCGTCTATGACCGCGTTCGCGAAGACTTACGAAAATACAAGAAGATGCCGATGCCGCAGCTTCTGAACAACGCCATCAACGAGACGTTGTCCAGAACGACCCTGACATCGGTGACCACCATTCTGGCCTTGCTGGCGCTGGTGTTGTTCGGCGGCGAGGTGATTCGTTCCTTCACGCTGGCGATGCTGTTCGGCGTGGTGTTCGGCACCTATTCGTCGATCTTCATCGCGGCTCCGCTGCTGATCCTGTTCAAGCTGCGTTCGTCGGACGCGGCTGAAGGGGAGAAGCCGGTGAACGGCAAGGCCGTCGCGACCTGACGGCCGCTGCCGTGGCGAAGGGTTTGTTCGGCAAGGGCATCATCATCCGCGAGGCGCATTTTCCGGGCCGCGCGGCGATCGAGGCTTACGGCAATGGCGGCTTCCGCTTCGCCGACATGTCGCATCGCGGCTCGCTGCTTTGCCTGCCCTCGGGCATCCATGGCTGGCAGCCGGCCGATGCGACTGCCTTGAGCGTGGCGGATTTCGACAAGGTTCTGGCCGAGGCCGGCAAGATCGAGATCCTGCTGGTCGGCATGGGCAAGGAGTTGCGGCCCTTGCCGGCGGCGTTGCGCGCCGCCTTGAAGCAGGCGGGTATCTCGGCCGATCCGATGTCGACGGGCGCTGCGGTGCGCACCTACAATGTGCTGCTCGCCGAAGACCGCGCCGTGGCCGCCGCGCTTGTCGCAGTCGACTGAGGTGACTGATCCCGCCAAGACCGTGATCGACATGGTGCGCGGTGCCGACCATGACCGTTATCTGTCGGCGCTCTATGCACCGGCCGAAAAGCGCGACGCACTTCTGGCCCTTTATGCCTTTAATGCCGAGATTGCCGGCGTGCGCGACCGCATTCGCGAGGCATTGCCGGGCGAAGTGCGGCTGCAATGGTGGCGCGACATCATCGCCTCCGACGCGGCCGATGCCGGCGCCGGTCATCCCTTGGCCGAAGTACTGGTTGCCGCGATCAGACGGCACGACCTGCCCAGGCAAGCATTCGACAATTATCTGGAAGCGCGCGTCTTCGACCTCTACGACGACCCGATGCCATCGCGCACCGATCTCGAAGGTTATTGCGGCGAGACGGCGTCGGCGCTGATCCAGCTTGCGGCGCTGGTGCTCGACAAGGCCGAAGCGCCTCGCTTCGCGGAACTCGCCGGCCATGCCGGCTGCGCGCAAGCCATCACCGGCTTGCTGCTTCTTCTGCCGCTGCACCGAGCGCGGGGGCAGTGCTATGTGCCGGTCGATATCCTGGTGGCGGTCGGCACATCACCGCAGGAGTTCCTGAGCGGCGATGGCGGACCGGGCGCCCAACGCGCGGTCGCTGCGATGATTGCACTGGCACAGGAGCACCTTGTTGCCTTCGAGCGTGGAGCGGCCTCTCTGCCGATATCGCTGCGCCCGGCATTTTTGCCGCTGGTGCTGACGAAAGCCTATCTGGCCGCGATGAGCGGCAAGGCGTCGCCGCTTGCTGGAACGGCACGGCTTTCGGCTTTGCGCCGGCATTGGCTGCTACTGCGGAAAGCCGGGCGCGGCTGGGGTTGAACCGGCCTGCTCCTCAGAGCAGAGCGATCATCTGGAACAGTGCGGAATTTGCCTGGGCATGTCGACCGCGTCGCACGTGCTCCTAATTCTGTCTTTGACGTAAACGTCAACCATGCTAGGTTTCCGGCGGATTCGAACGCAGAGGAGGCGTTTGCCCGGAGGAGCATCCTTGATCAGCTTGCCAATTCTTGTGGTGATGGTCGTCTCCGGCATTTCGCTCGCGGTCGCTGCCGTGCATTTTACGGGCGGCAGCCGGACCGCGCGTCTCGTCGATGCGCGGGCAGCCCTTGAGCGCTTCACCGTCGACTTTCCCGATTTGCGGCCGGCCACGGTCTATCTGACTGAGGATGGCGGGGCTGCTTTCCTCGATCTTGGCCAGGGCCGGACCGGCGTGGTCCAGGTCATCGGCGATCGCTTTCTGACGCGCATCGTGACGCCGGCGGATGTCGACCTCGCCAGCCTTGTGGAAAGCAAGGTGCTGTCGCTGCGCTTCAAGGATTTCACCTGGCGGGGCGGGCGTTTCGCCTTTGCCGACGCGGCGGCGGTGCAGGCCGTGCTCGCCTCACTCGATCCCAAAAGCCAGCCGGCAAGGCAGGAGGCCGCCTGATGGAGACTTATCAGTTTCCCGATGTCACGAAACTCGCCATTCCGTTTTTCGTCATCGCCATCCTGATCGAACTATGGCTGGTGCGCACCGGCCGCACCAAGGGGGCGTTCGAGACACGCGATACGCTGACCAGCCTGATGATGGGCACCGGTAACGTCGCCGCCGGCATTCTGCTCGGCATCGTCTCCTACTCGGCGCTGTTGTGGGTTTGGCAGTTCCGCTTCCTTGACCTCGGGGTGTCGGTATGGACCTGTATCGCGGCCTTCCTGATCGATGACCTGCGCTATTACATGTACCATCGCATCGCCCATCGCTGCCGCTGGGTGTGGGCGGAGCACGTCAACCACCATTCCAGCCAGCACTACAATCTCTCGACGGCGCTCCGGCAAAGCTGGACCGGCCTGTTCACCGGCATGTTCGTGCTGCAGGTGCCGATGGTGCTGCTCGGCTTCCATCCGGCGCTGATCGCCTTCGTCTACGGCTTCAACCTCGTTTATCAGTTCTGGATCCACACCGAGACGATCGGCAGGATGTGGGGCTGGTTCGAATTCATCTTCAACACGCCCTCGCATCACCGCGTCCACCACGCCACCAATCCACGCTATCTCGATGCCAACTATGCTGGAACGCTGATCATCTGGGATCGCATGTTCGGTACCTTTGTCGAGGAGCTGGAAGAGGATCTGCCGCGCTACGGCATCGTCAAGAACATCGGCACCTTCAACCCGCTCAAGGTGGCATTCCATGAATGGATCGGCATGTTCAAGGACGCCTTCTCACCGGGCCTGACGCTTGGCCAGCGCCTCCGGTATCTGTTCATGCCGCCAGGCTGGAGCCATGACGGTTCGCGCGACACGTCCGAAACGCTGAAGGCCGCCTATGTGCGGCGCAATCCGACCGAGGCCGGCAGGCCGGGGCTGCCTGACAGCAAGATCGAACCGGCCGAATAACCTTGGTAGCTGCCGTTACTGTGGGCTGGCGACGGGGGTACCCCACGACGACAGAGGTTTTTCACTCGCCGTGCGCACCAGCGAGTCGTAAACGGCCAGGCTCTGCAGGCGTTGATTATCGCTGCTGCATTGCTGGATGACGCCGCCGGCATACCATGTGCAGCCCAGCCGCTCGCCAGGCAGGGCGCCTGTCGCCCAATCCTTGACGATACCGTCGGCACCGACACGGAAATAGGCGAGCCGATAGCGTGTGGCCACGCTCTCGCGCTGCATGACGATCCCGGCATCGACATTGGTTCTGCTCGATTCGACATTGTCGATGTGACGGTAGACGGTGTCGCCGTCGGCCAGGCGATATTCGCCGATCATCGGTCCGTAGATGGTCGCGCCTGCCAGGCCCTGCGTGGACATCTGGCTCTGCGACGCAATCTGCGCATAAGGCTTGCCCGTCGCATAGCGCATGTAATTGCGGTCGCCGAGCGATTGCAGCGCTTCCGGTGCCGTCGTGCAGCCGGCGCCGACCGCCAGAATCACGGCGGCAAGGATTATTCTTTTCCGAAACATGATGGCCCCCCGACCAAGAGGTGCGCAGACTAGCGCATCGGCCCGAAAATCGGAATCGATTTTCGGTAAGCACGATGCGCAGCTTCAAAGTGTTAGAGCGTCCTTTGCGCGTCCGAACGGACGCGCGGCGCTCAAATCTGCCGGCGGGCTGCCGTAAATCCCGTCTATTCGGCGGCTTGCGCCTGTGTCGGCAGGCCAAGCCAGGCACGGCAGTCGGCAAGCGCGCGCGCCGTCGTCGCCTTCTTCCTGGCGACCGACTTGTCCTTGCCGCGGAAACGGCCCTCGAAGTTGTCGGGACGCAGTTTCGTTCCAGGCTCCAGTGGCGGGAACAAGCCGAAATTGACGTTCATCGGCTGGAACGAACGCTTGCCGGGCTCTTCGTCGGAGGTGATGTGGCCGCCGGTGATGTGGTTGAGCAGCGCTCCGAAGGCGGTAGTGGCCGGTGGCAGCGATATGGGCATTCCCAACCGTTCCGCGGCTGCGAAACGACCGGCCAGGAGGCCGATGGCGGCGCTTTCGACATAGCCCTCGCAGCCGGTAATCTGGCCGGCGAAGCGCAGGCCCGGACGGCTCTTCAACTGCAACGATCCGTCGAGCAGGGTTGGCGAATTGATATAGGTGTTGCGGTGCAAGCCGCCCAGCCGGGCGAACTCGGCGTTCTCGAGGCCCGGAATGGTCTTGAAGATACGCACCTGCTCGGCATGCTTCAGCTTGGTCTGGAAGCCGACCATGTTGTAGAGCGTGCCCAGCGCATTGTCCTGCCGCAGTTGCACCACTGCATAGGCCTTGACCGTCGGATTGTGCGCGTTGGTGAGCCCCATCGGCTTCATCGGGCCATGGCGCAGCGTTTCGACACCGCGCTCTGCCATCACCTCGATCGGCAGGCAGCCGTCGAAATAGGGCGTGCCTTCCCATTGCTTGAACTCGGTCTTGCCACCATCGAGCAACGCCTGCACGAAGGCCTCGTATTGCGGCTTGTCCATCGGACAGTTGATGTAGTCCTTGCCGGTGCCGCCGGGGCCGACCTTGTCGTAGCGCGACTGGAACCAGGCGACATTCATGTCGATCGTGTCGAAATGCGCGATTGGGGCGATGGCGTCGAAGAAGGCGAGCGCATCGGCGCCGGTCTCGGTGGCGATCGCCTGCGCCAGAGATGGCGCGGTCAGCGGGCCGGTGGCAATAATGGTCTGTCCCCATTCGACGGGTGGCAGACCGACCATCTCCTCGCGCTGGATGGTGATGAGCGGGTGCGCCTCTATTCTGGCGGTAACGGCAGCCGAAAAGCCGTCACGGTCAACGGCCAGCGCGCCACCGGCGGGAACCTGGCTGGCGTCGCCAGAGGCCATGATCAATGAACCGGCCAGCCGCATTTCGGCATGCAGGAGCCCGACCGCGTTGCTTTCGGCGTCGTCGGAGCGGAAGGAGTTGGAACAGACCAGCTCGGCCAGCCCGTCAGTCTTGTGCGCGTCGGTGCCGCGCACGGGGCGCATTTCGTGCAAGATCACAGGTACGCCGGCTTGCGCCGCCTGCCAGGCTGCTTCCGAACCGGCGAGGCCGCCGCCGACGATGTGAATGGGGTCTTTGCTCATGCAGCCCGCAATAGTCCCTCGGCTCTACGAATGCAATTCTCGCACTGCATCGGCTGGGGTTTTGGCAGGGTCCAAAAACACAACACCCGCCGGGGGAGGAGGTCCGGCGGGTGTCGTTTTGGTGACCGGCCTCAGGGAGGAGGAGAGGTCCGGTCTTATTCGTCATCGCCGGGGAGGAGGTCGGCTTTGACGAAATTCCTTTTGCCAATCGGAGAGGGCAAAACTCTCTTTCGGAACAATGCCCGCCGCTGGGAGGAGGATGCGGCGGGCACCGTTTCGGCGGTCGACCTCAGGGAGGAGGAGGAGGAGGTCGACCATATTCGTCATCGCCGGGGAGGAGGTCGGCTTTGACGAAATTCCTTTCGCCAATCTGGAGAGGGCGAAACTCTCTTTGGGAAACAACGCCCGCCGCTGGGAGGAGGATGCGGCGGGCGCCGTTTTGGTGGTCAATCCTTGGGAGGAGGTAAAGATTGACCGTATCCGTCAGGGCCTGGGAGGAGGTAGGCCCTGCCGAAATTGCTTAGCTCGCCTTGCGAGCGACCTTCTTGATGTCCATACGGAACAGGCCGATATCTTCCAGCTGGCGGTTCGACAGGCGACCGAGCTGCTCGACCGTGTCGCGATAAGCGCGCCAGTTACGGTAGTTGCGGATCAGGTTCATTTTCGTGTCTCTTCAGTTCGTCGTTCGGGTCGTAGGCGACCCGTAAAGCCTTAGGCCGACTTGCGGGCCACGTAGGGAATGTCGCTGCGGCTGATGCCGAGGTCAGACAACTCCCGATTGCTCAGGCGGCTCAGCTCGGAAACGGTTTCCCGGTAGCGGCGCCAGTTGCGGTAGTTGCGGATCAGGTTCATGATACTTGCTCGTTTACGTCTTTGTTTCGTTCGTTCATCTTTTCTGTACGACGCTAAGATAGGTGGACCCATATCGATTTAAAAGTGCGAATGGCGCATGGCAGCAATGCGTTTTGTGCAATGCAACATGGCAGCCGTTTCACACCGATGTCACAAAGAAGCCAGAATCGGAAAATGACGCGACGTCAAAGATTTGCTCCGGTCGGCTGGTAATCCGACTAAAATAGTGGAGTGACGCCTTTGGCAGGCTATGTAGGCAGAGTCAGGCAAGACATCGCGCGCTGGGTGGAAAGCGGCCTCATCGACGCCGGAACCGCCGAAAAATTGACCAGCGACATCGAGGCGAATGCACGGCGGTCGCTGAGCTTCGGCTCCATTCTGGCCATGCTGGCCGCCGTGCTGCTGGCGGCCGCGATCATGATCTTCGTCGCCGCCAACTGGGAAGCGATTCCACGCATCGCTCGCGTCCTATCGCTGTTTGTGGTGATCGCGGCCGGTTATGTCGGCGGCGCATGGCTTAAACTGCGCGACCATCCGGCTTTCGCGGAAGCGGCGTGGGTGGTGGCGGCGGCGGCCTTCGGCGGATCGATCGCGCTGATCGGCCAGATGTACCATTTCTCCGGTGACGAATCCGGCGCGATACTCACCTGGTGGGCGGGAACCACGCTGGCGGCGGTGGCGCTTCGCTCCAATCCGCTCACCATCATGGGCGTGCTTATCTCTGGCGGCTGGGTGACGATGAAGCTGCTGGGTTCCTTCAGCATCTGGCGCGGCTTTGACTTTCCTCATGCCTACCTGGTCATGCTGGTCGTGCTGTTTGCCGTGTCCTACTGGACCCGGAGCCGGCCGTCCCGCCATCTCGTGCTTATTTCGCTCATTGGCTATGCAGCATTCCTGACACTGGATGGCGATCGTGCCTTCATGTCAGCCGAATTGGCTGCTGTTTCGGCGGCTGTGTTCGGCGTCGCCGTCTTCGCCGCGGAGCCGGTCGACCGGATCGCGCAACTGGGGGGGCGCCTACCGCTGCATGCCTTTGTCGGTTTTCTCGTCGGCATGTTCATCCTGCAGTTCCAGATCGAGGGCTCGGGTGGGTTCGCTCCGGTTGCCGCGATCACATTGGCGGGCATCGCCGCTGCCATCGTGCTGGCCGGTCGCGAGAGCCGCGGGCTCCGCTGGATCGCCTATGTCGGCTTCGCGTTCGAGCTCATTGTCATCTATGTGGTGATGATGGAGACGATGCTGGGCACGGCCGGCTTCTTCCTGGCCGCCGCGGTCATCCTGGGCATCCTCGCCTTTGCCATCATCCGCATTGAGAAACGCATGAAAGGCCCAACCGGCCAGGGAGCGGTGTCATGACAGGCAAGAAGCTGCTCATTTCCGCCGTGGTGCTGGCGCTGGTGCAGATCGGCTTCCTGAGCTGGATCATCGCCGGGCGCGCCGCGATCCTGCGCAATGGCACGGAAGTGCTGCTGAAGGTCGAGCCGATCGATCCGCGCGACCTGCTGCGCGGCGACTATGTCAGCCTTGGCTACGAGATTTCGCGCATACCGGTGAAGCTGGTCGCCGACATCCCGACCGACCGCACGGCAACGGCCGACGAGCGTATCCTCGTCAGGCTGCACAAGGACCAGGACGGCTACTGGCGCGCGGTTGCCGCTTTCCTTGGTAAGCCGACGACCCCGCCGGCAACGGACGAGGCCGATATTGCGGCCCGGCTCGTCGGCGGCTCGTCACTAGAGCCGGACGCAACCTTGTCGCCGGATTACGGCATCGACCGCTTCTATCTGCCGGAAGGCGAGGGGCGGGCGATCGAGAAAGACATGCGCGTTCGGCCCTTCGGCGTGCGCGTGGTGTTGGCCAAGGACGGCACGGCCCAGATCAAGGCGCTGATGGACGGCAACGAGACGCTGTTTGAAGAGCCGCTCTATTAGAGCGCCGTGCGTCCATTAGGACGCGCAAAGGACGCTCTAATACTTTGACTCTGCTGCATCGTGCCTACCGAAAATCGATTCCGATTTTCCGGCCGATGCAGTAGGTCGACAGGGAAGAATGGCTGCGAGGATGGATGGCGTTATGGCGCCATCTGCAGACTGGTACGGATGAGAGGACTCGAACCTCCACGCCTTTCGGCACCGGAACCTAAATCCGGGGCGTCTACCAGTTCCGCCACATCCGCATGGCCCGGCAATCCCACGTAGCCATCATTCTGTCAATGTCACCAGTCAAGGACAGCCATTCACTGGGCGTGAAGATGGTTGAAAATCGGCCTCGCCTGTGACAAAAGGCGTGTCGAATGTGACGGGATGCGACGATCCGCTTCTTCTAAATGTGATATGAAGTCGGAAAAACAAAGACTTACTCACATTTTGGAGCGTCGTTGGGAGAATTGAGCCGCCGAAGCGGTCAGGACTCCAGCTTCCGCGCCAAAAGCCACTCCCGGCAAGACTATTCCGGCAGGCTGCGAACGGCGGGACCGTTTGCCAGCCCCATTGGTGAAGATAAAGGTTTGATGATGCAGGTCACCGAAACGCTCAATTCCGGTCTCAAGCGCGAGATCAAGGTCGTCGTGCCGGCCGGCGACATGGAGGCCAAGCTGTTGGCCCGCCTGTCGGACGCCAAGGACAAAGTCCGCATCAACGGCTTCCGTCCCGGCAAGGTGCCGGTACAGCACCTGCGCAAGGTCTACGGCAAGTCGTTCATGGCCGAAGTGGTCAACGAGATTCTGAACGAATCCCGCACGATCATCACCGGTCGCGGTGAAAAGGCTGCCATGCAGCCCGAGGTCATCATGACCGAGGACGAGAAGGAAGCCGAAAAGATCCTGGCCGGCGGCAGCGATTTCGAATTCCGCCTGAACTACGAAGTCATCCCGGCGATCGAGATCAAGGACTTCTCCGACATCAAGGTGACCCGTCCGGTCTATGACGTGCCGGAAACGGAAATCGACGAGCAGGTCCAGCGCGTGGCCGAATCGTCGCGTTCCTACGAGACCAAGTCGGGCAAGGCCGCTGAAGGCGACCGCGTCACCATCGACTATCTCGGCAAGATCGACGGCGAGGCCTTCTCTGGCGGCGCCGGCACCGACCAGCCGCTGGTTCTGGGCTCGAAGGAATTCATCCCGGGCTTCGAGGATCAGCTCGTCGGCGCCAAGGCTGGCGACGAGAAGCTGGTCACCGTGACTTTTCCGGAAAACTACCAGGCCCCGCATCTGGCCGGCAAGGAAGCGACCTTCGATGTCACCGTCAAGGAAGTTGCAGCGCCGGGCAAGCTCGAGCTCAACGACGAGACCGCCAAGAACCTCGGTCTGGAATCGCTCGAGCGCCTGCGTGAGATCGTCAAGGGCCAGATCGAAAGCCAGTTCGGCTCGATGACGCGCCAGAAGGTCAAGCGCCAGCTGCTCGACCAGCTCGACGCATCCTACTCGTTCGAAGCGCCGTCCAAGCTGGTCGACGCCGAGTTCAACAACATCTGGAACCAGGTCAACCGCGACCTGCAGGCTGCCGGCCGCACCTTCGCCGACGAAGAGACGACCGAGGAAGAGGCCCGCGCCGAATACACCCGCCTTGCCGAGCGTCGCGTGCGTCTGGGCCTTGTGCTTGCCGAGATCGGCGAGAAGGCTGGCGTGACGGTTTCGGACGATGAACTGCAGCGCGGTCTGTTCGAGCAGGTTCGCCGCTTCCCGGGCAACCAGCAGCAGGAAGTCTACGAGTTCTACCGTTCCAATCCGGAAGCGCTCAACACGCTGCGCGCGCCGATGTTCGAGGAGAAGGTCGTCGATCATCTGCTCGGCCTGATTTCCGTCACCGACAACAAGGTGAGCAAGGAAGAACTGATGGCCGACGACGAGGAAGCCGAGACCAAGGCCAAGCCGGCGAAGAAGGCTGCCGCCAAGAAGGCCGAAAAGGCTGACGAGGCCGGTGCCGAAGAGCCGAAGAAGAAGGCCGCGCCGAAGAAGAAAGCCGCCAAGGACGCCGAATAAGCGTTTCCGGCAAATGAAAGAGGGCCGCCGCGAGGCGGCCTTTTTCTTTGTGCCGAAGCCTTGTCGGTTGAATGCTGTTTGGTCGGCTCCTGGCGTTCAAATCTACTAGCCCGCGTGCGCGAAATTGGATCGGCCTTGGCCGGTCTGCTTGTGCGGACTACTGGCGATCGGTCGCCGCTGATACTAAATCGGGCACTAATGAGTTGGTAAGCTGCCGCAGCGTAGCTTGCGGCCGCATTAACGCGCAGTGGTTTCGCGGAGGGCAAGTTGGCAAGGTCGATCGTCGTGCTTCGTCCATTGATGGGCGTGGTGCTGCTTGCGCTCGGCTGCTCGGCTGCCCTCGCCAGCGACGCGGCCGACCGCTGGCGCTTCGGCTCCGCGGCCGACGGCGTCATTACCGCTTCGATCTACGCTGACAGCATGCTGGTCACCGGCAATGGCGCGCTTGGCTATAGTCCAGTGCTGACCATCGCCTGCCGACCGGTGGGTGATCCGCATTGGAGCGAATGGCTGCAACTCAGCGATGGCGTGGCGGCCAGCGATACGATCACCGTTGCGGTCACGGTCGACCACGGCAGCAGCGTTCGAGAAAACTGGTTGGTTGCCAGCAACAGCATGACCTTGATGCACGACGGCGCGGACGCGGTCTCGCGGCTTGCCTCGGCAAAACGGTTGCGGTTGTCCTGGCGGTTCGGTCTCATCACCGGGCGTGTCGACGCTGATTTCTTCCTGGCTGGAGCCGCCGAGGCGATCGATCGGCTCGCGGCGGAGTGCAAGATCGCCACGCCCTGAGCACGCGGCTAGATCAGCATCAGCCCCTTCATCGATGCATGGCCCTTCTTGCCGATGATGATGTGGTCGTGGACCGTGATGCCCAAGCGCTTGCCGGTCTCGACGATCTCCTTGGTCATTTCGATGTCGGCGCGGGACGGGGTCGGATCGCCGGAGGGATGGTTGTGCACCAGAACGATCGCGGTGGCGGAGAGTTCGAGCGCCCGCTTAACCACCTCGCGGGGATAGACGGGCGTGTGGTCGACCGTGCCGGTCTGCTGCACCTCGTCGGCGATCAGCACGTTCTTCTTGTCGAGGAAAAGGATGCGGAACTGTTCCCTGGTTTCATAGGCCATGGCGGCGCGGCAATAGTCTAGCACCTGTTGCCAGGACGAGAGCGTCTCGCGCCCGGTCAGGTCGCTGCGCAACATGCGGTGCGCGGCCGCCGCGATCACCTTGAGATCAAGCGCCGCCGCCGGCCCGACACCCTTGACCTCTTTGAGCAGCGCTTCGGGCGCCCCCAGAACCTCGGCCAGTGTGCCGAACCTGGCGAGCAGCGCCTTGGCCACCGGCTTGGTGTCGGCGCGCGGAATGAGGCGAAAGAGCAGCAGTTCCAGGAGTTCGTAGTCGGGCAGGGCACTGTGGCCGGCGGCGCCGAAGCGCTCGCGCAGGCGTTCGCGATGGCCGAGATAATGGGGCTTCTCGTTCTCCGGCTTGCGCCTGTCGAGAGGAAGTACGGACCGTTCGGCAAGAAATCCGCGCTCGTCGTCGCTCTTGCTCATCAGCCCCCCGCTTCGAGCACGCCGGTTTCTCCGGCGGCTCCAAGTGTAGTGGGAGTTTTTTGCCTCGGATAGAGGTTAGCGCGCGGGCAGGCCGGGCCGATCGAGCCCCTTCGGCGACAGGGTGAAGATCTCGCAGCCCGTCGAGGTAACGCCGATCGTGTGCTCGTATTGCGCCGACAACGAACGGTCGCGGGTGACGGCGGTCCAGCCGTCGGAGAGAACCTTCACATGCGGGCGGCCGAGATTGATCATGGGCTCGACCGTGAAGATCATGCCCGGCCGCATCTCGACACCTTCGTTGGCGTGGCCGTAGTGCAGGATGTTCGGCGCGTCATGGAACAGCAGGCCGACGCCGTGACCGCAGAAATCCCGCACCACCGAGCAGCGCTCGCCTTCCGCGTATACCTGGATGGCCTGACCAATGGCGCCGGTGCGGGCGCCGGGACGGATCGCGGCGATGCCAAGCATCAGGCACTCATGCGTCACTTCCATCAGGCGCTCCGCTGCGCGCTTGACCGCGCCGACGGGATACATGCGGCTGGAATCGCCATGCCAGCCGTCGAGGATATAGGTGACGTCGATGTTGACGATGTCGCCATCGCGCAGCGGCTTGTCGTCGGGAATACCATGACAAACGACATGGTTGATCGAGGTGCAGCTGGATTTGGTGTAGCCGCGATAGTTGAGCGTGGCGGGCAGGGCGCCGTTATCCATGCCGAATTCGAAAACGAAGCGGTCGATGGTGTTGGTGGTCACGCCGGGCTGTACCATGCCGGCAAGTTCATCCAGGCAACGTGCGGTAAGCTGGCAAGCCTTGCGCATGCCGGCAAAGCTCTCCTCGTTGTAGAGCCTGATCTGGCCGGTGTTGCGCAGCGGGGCTGTTTCAGCGTCGAGATAGGTAACCATGGTTTTCGGAAAGGCTTCGAATTGAATGTCTTGAGCAGGCTATCATGTGACACCGATGGCGCCGATCTTCAACCTCTGGATTGCATCGGATGCAAGACAGGCGTCACTCATCCGTGATAGACGGCGCCGCGACTGGGGAAAGCAGGCGTCCATACGAGGCAGGGTTCCGTGTCGGATTTCGTCAAGCAGTTGCGCGACTGGCAGGGTTGGCGCGCGCCTCCCGCCCCATGGCAAGTCAATATGCTGCAAAGCTGGGCCCGCTACTGGCCGCTTTTCGTGCTGGCGGTTGGCATCGCGCTCTATTTGCCATTGCTCGCCGTGAGACCTCTGCGTTTCGAGGAAGGCCGTCGCGCGCTGCAAGTGCTGGAAATGCTGGACGGCGGCGCCTGGTGGCATCTCAAATTCATCGGCACGCCCTATGTCAACAAACCGCCTTTCACCCCCTGGCTGATGGCTTCGATGGCGACGCTGCGCGGCTCGCTCGACGAGGTGGCAGTGCGGCTCCCCGGGGTGCTCGCCACGCTCGCCGGCGCGCTGGCGGCCGGTTTCAGTGCATCGACGCTGACGATGGGCGATCGCCGCGTTGCCGGCCTGTGCGCCGGGCTGGCGTTCCAGTGTTCGGTCCAGATTCTGCTCAAGGCGCGCATCGGCGAAACCGACGTGACCGCGACGGTGTTGTGCGGCATTGCGCTGGCGCTTTGGCTCTGGGGCAGGGCTCGGGGCCGTTTTGGCGTTGGGTTGTGGCTGGTCATCATGGCGGTTTTCGCCTGTGCTGCCCTCACAAAGGGGCCAATTCCGATCGCCTTCTCGGCATTGCCGATGATCATCATGCCGCTAATCGAAAGAAAGCCGCGCGAGGCCGTGGTCGCTGGCGTGGTTGTCCTTGCGGCGCATATTCCGATGCTGGCCTGGGCCTGGAGCAATTTTGCGGATGCCGGCATCGCCCACTGGGCGTCCGAAATGCGGATCGGGCCGGAGCGCGACGATAACGACCGCCTGATCCGGTTGCTTCATCTGAGCGACCTGCCGGCATCGATCGTCTATCAACTGCCGTTCCTGCCGGCGGCGATCGCCTTGGTTTTCGCCCGATCGCAGTTGGCCAAGGACAGGCGCTGGGTCGTCGACGCGCTGCTGCTTGCGGCCGTACCGATGGCCGTGCTGACCACCGTCCTGCCGGTCGGTCGTACGCGCTATTCGATGCCGGCAAGCTGGCCGCTGGCGGTGATGGCCGGCATCTGGATTTCGATTGCCTGGCGCAGGCTGTATTTCGCGCATTTCATCATCGGTGCCGGTCTTTCCATCGCCGTCATCGTGCAGATCGTGCAGATCGGCATCATGGACGGCCGCACGGGCGGCCAGAAGCAACTGCGCGTCGATGTCGAAGCCTTTTCCAGCGTCATGAAGGCGCTTCCGCCAGGGCCGGTGCCGGTCGTGTGGGAGCGCCGGTTTATGAACGAGAACATCCTGTTCTATGCGCATCGCAAGATGTTCGAGCTGGAGCACGACGAGCTCGATTGCCGCACCGGTGGCGACTATCTGGTCGCAGGCGTTCCGGACCGGAAAGTGCTGGATGCCTCTCCCAACTGGAAGCAGGTGCAGCCGCTGGCTGATTGGGGCATCCTCTACCAGCGGGTTCCGCAGGCTCCGGTCAGGGACTGTCGGCCTCGCAACGCGCCGGCTTGATTTCGGCACAGCCGTTCGCTGGGCCGAGACTGAATTAACCGTAGGACCCGCCTGACGGGTTCTGTTGCAAATATGCAACTATTGGTCGTGCTCCTGCCACATTCATTCGTGAGAAGCGTGTGAAAGGAACCTCCGCATCAAGAAGATTTTGAACGACGGCGGAGGGCCTGTTCGAGAGGCTTCGACATGCGCGAACTCCAATTCGCCATACCTGTTCGTATCGTTCCTGTTCTCGGCCTGCCGGTCGAGGAGATCTACGGCGTCGACCAGGCGATGGATTTTCTTGCTGAATGGTCAACGGGCAAGCAGGGCAAGCTCTATCAGGCGGCGTTCAATGCCTGTTTCGGCGCCAGTGTCGGCGTCGCGTCGGCGGAAGAAGCCTGCCGCGCCTTCGCGATATTCTGCCGGGTCAGCGGCATACTGGCCAGGGACATGATGCCGCCGCGCAAGGGCGGCGACAAGGTTCAGGGCGTTCCGCTCTGAGGTCATCGCAAGTATAAATCCCCTTCTTTATGAGGCTCGAGATTCTTCGCGACTTCATTTCCCAGAAATACTGAAATCTCTTTCAATCGATTGATATTGTTTCTCTTTCGAGAAATGGCCGTTTCGGGTCTTGCCGTTGTCATATGCCTTTGACACAAGAGGCGCGCCCGCGTCACGGGCATGCGTTTCGAACGAGGATTGCTGCTTCATGAATGCTTCCGCGAACACCATCGCCGGCCTTGACCGGATACTCACCATGGAAGTGGTGCGCGTCACCGAACGCGCCGCCGTCGCCGCCGCCAGGCTGCGCGGACGCGGCGACGAGAAGGCGGCCGACCAGGTCGCGGTCGACGCGATGCGTTCGGAACTGAACCGCCTGAACATCAAGGGCACGGTGGTGATCGGCGAGGGCGAGCGTGACGAAGCGCCGATGCTTTACATCGGCGAAGAGGTCGGCACCGGTAAGGGGCCGGCGGTGGACATCGCACTGGATCCGCTGGAAGGCACCACGATCTGCGCCAAGAATCTGCCGAACGCGCTGGCCGTCATCGCCATTGCCGAGAAGGGCAGCCTGCTGTTCGCGCCGGACGTCTATATGGACAAGATTGCCATTGGCCCAGGCTATCCGGAAGGCACGATCGATCTCGACGCATCGCCGGCCGACAACATTGCAAGCCTTGCCAAGGCCAAGGGCGTGCCGGTTAATGAAGTCACCGCCTGCATTCTCGACCGGCCGCGCCACGCCAAGCTGATCGAGGCCGTGCGGGCCACGGGCGCTGCTATTCGGCTGATCGGCGACGGCGACGTCGCAGGCGTCATCCACACCACCGACCCCGAGGAGACCGGCATCGACATCTACATCGGATCGGGCGGCGCGCCGGAGGGCGTGCTGGCGGCGGCTGCGTTGCGTTGCACCGGCGGCCAGATGCAGGGCCGTCTCATCCTCGACACGCCTGAAAAGGTCGAGCGTGCAGCGAAGATGGGCATCGCCGATCCGAACAAGGTCTACCGGGTCGATGAAATGGCGCGCGGCGACGTGCTGTTCGCGGCGACCGGCGTCACCGACGGCAACATGCTGGCCGGCGTGAAATTCGGCCGTAACTACATCACCACCGATACCATCGTGCTGCGCTCGTCCTCGCGCACCGTTCGCGAGATCAAGGCCCGCCATCAGGACTTGGATAAGTTTTGATTTTCGCCGGTTTCGCCGTATTGAGCCATTCCATGTGGCTCGATACGGCGATGGGTAGGCCCTGAATGACGGGCGAAAAGCGGTTCTTTCTTGATGTCAGGCGCTCGGCCACCGGCCTCGCCTGGGTGCACCGACTATCCGAACGGCAGGATATGACGGCGCTGGCCATCGCCCAGGGGCATGGCGTTCCGGATATCGTTGCCCGCGTTCTGGCGGGGCGCGGCGTTACCGCCGTCGGCACCGAACGGTTCCTCGACCCAACCATTCGCGACCTTTTGCCGGATCCGGCCTCGCTGACCGACATGAACAAGGCCGCCGTGCGGCTCGCTGAAGCGATCATACGGGGCGAACGGATCGCCATCTTCGGCGATTATGATGTCGACGGCGCGGCGTCCTCGGCGCTGCTCAAGCGGTTCCTCGACGTCTTTTCGATCCCTTCGGAAATCTACATTCCCGACCGCATCTTCGAGGGCTACGGCCCCAATCCCGACGCGATGCGCGAATTGGTCGGGCGTGGCGCGAGCCTGATCGTCACCGTCGATTGCGGCACCAACAGCGCCGCTTCCATCGATGCTGCCAAGGAAGCCGGCGCCGATGTCGTGGTGCTCGATCACCACCAACTGGGCGGCGCGCTGCCGGCGGCGACCGCGGTCGTCAATCCGAACCGCGAGGACGACCTTTCGGGGCAGGGGCATTTGTGCGCGGCGGGCGTGGTGTTCCTGACGCTGGTGCAGACGGCCAAGCTGCTGCGCGAACGGGTGCCGGATGCGCCGAAGCCGGACCTGCTTGCCATGCTCGATCTCGTCGCGCTGGCAACGGTGTGCGATGTCGTGCCCCTGGTTGGTGTCAACCGCGCCTTCGTGGTGAAGGGGCTGCAGGTCGTGCGCCAGCAAAGGAATGTCGGACTGGCCGAATTGACGCGGGTTGCGCGCGTCGGCGAGCCGGTCAACACCTTCCATCTCGCCTTCCTGATAGGCCCACGCATCAATGCGGGCGGACGCATCGGCGATGCCGCGCTCGGCAGCCGGCTCCTTGCTACGGACGATCCGGCCGAGGCGCGGGGGATTGCCGAGACGCTCGACCGGCTGAACCAGGAGCGCCAGGTGATGGAACAGGAGATGCTGGCCCAGGCGCGCGCCGAAGCGGACGCCGAACTGGCTGGCGGCGAGGGGCCGGCGGTAATCGTGACGGCGTCTGAACAATGGCATCCCGGCATCGTCGGGCTGATTGCTTCCCGGCTCAAGGACCATGCGCGTCGGCCGGCCTTTGCCATCGCCTTCAACGCCAATGGCACTGGCACCGGCTCGGGCCGTTCGGTTCCGGGTTTCGATCTCGGACGATTGGTGCGCGAGGCGGCGGAAGCCGGCTTGATCGTCAAGGGCGGTGGCCATGCGATGGCGGCGGGGATCACCGTGGACCGTCAGAAGCTGGGCGCCTTGCGCGCTTTCTTCGAGGAACGCGCGGCGGCCGACGTGTTCCGCCTGCGTGACGAGGAGAGCCTCCTGGTGGATGGCGCGCTTGCCGCCGAGGGCGCAACACTGACCCTGCTCGACAATCTCGAGAAGGCCGGTCCGTTCGGCACCGGCCATGTGCCGCCGCTTTTCGTGCTGCCGCGCCACAAGCTTGCCGATGCGCGCGCCGTCGGCACCAATCACATCCGTGTCGATCTGGTTTCGGACAGCGGCGGGCGCATCCAGGCGATGGCATTCAGGGCCGTGGACACGGTGCTGGGCGACTTCTTGTTCAAGAACCGGGGCCGCACCCTGCATGTCGCCGGCTCGATTGGCGGCAACTACTGGAACGGCAATCGCAGTGTCCAATTCCGCATCACCGATGTGGCAATGGCCTGAAAGCTACGCGACCAGTATCCCGGAACAGGCCGACAAGATTGATAGCCGGTCAGGCCAAGACGGCCTGGAGCCGCCGCAACTCATCGACATGCGCCATGGTTGCCTCATAACCCAGCCGGATCGCCTCGTCGGCGCGGTGGAATTCGGTGAGCCCGACATGGCCGAGCTTGGGCTGTAGCGACAGATCGGGCGGATCACCGGCCAGCCTGGCGCGCGAGATGCGATCCTGAATGATGTTGAACGCCTCGACCATCATGCCGGTGATGCCGAGCCTCGTGCCCTGCGCGGTGGCGTTGGGGTCGTGCCGAGTAGGCCTTGCCGCATCCTTCTGTATCATCAACTCGCCAGCGCTATGCTTGATCACCGCGGCGCGGCCGAACAGGTCGTAATGGAGGTTTACCGCCACCACCATCGGCTGTTCGTAGGCACGGCAGACCGACACCGGCACCGGGTTCACCAGCGCGCCATCGGCCAGCACGCGGCCGTTGCAGTTGACCGGTTCGAAGACGCCAGGCAAGGCATAGGATGCCCGCATGGCAGTGACCAGCGAACCCTGGGTGATCCAGATTTCGTGACCGGTCCTGACTTCGGTGGCGACCGCCACGAACGGTTTCGGGAGATCCTCGATACGAAGACCGTCAAGATGTTCGCGCAGACGGGCATCCAGCTTCATGCCTCCGAACAGGCCGCTGCCGCCGAGATTGATGTCGAGCAGGCCGAAGATGCGTCGCCGGGTCAGGCCGCGCGCGAATTCTTCCAGTTCGTCCAATTTGCCGGCGAGGTAGCAGCCGCCCACCAGCGCGCCGATCGAGGTGCCGGCGATCATCGAGACTTCGAGGCCGACTTCGTCCAGTGCCCGCAGCACGCCGATATGGGCCCAGCCGCGTGCCACGCCGCCGCCGAGGGCGAGGGCAATTCCGCATTTCTTGGGATGTTTGAATTCGGGCGCCCCGTCGGACGACGACGGATCATTCGCGTCGCGAGCGATTCCCCTGCCACGCAATGACGCCCATTCGAGCATCACAATCTCCCTAACCCGCGACCAATATAGAGATTGGCCGTATCGAAATCGTGAATCGGGGCGAAGTTGGTCCCGGCGGGATGGTCAACGTGGCGTCCGATAGGTTTCCTGCGCATCGAACAGCGGCTCGGAGCCATCTCTGGCAAGTATTGCCTTGCCTTCGACAAGCGCCACCGTCCGATAAAAGCAAGAACGCCGACCGGTGTGACAGGTTGCATCGTGGCCGGAGACTTTTACGCGAAGCCAGACGGCGTCCTGATCGCAGTCGGTCTTGATCTCGACAACGTGCTGGAAATTGCCCGATGTCTCGCCCTTCTTCCACAAGGCGTTGCGCGAACGCGACCAGTAGTGGGCGATGCCGGTTTCCATTGTCAGGGCGAGCGCCTGCGCGTTCATGTGCGCCACCATCAGCAGCGTGCTGTCTTCGGCGTCGGTGACGACAGCCGTCACAAGCCCTGCCGCATCGAAGCGCGGCGTGAACACACTGCCTTCCTCGAGCAGGCTCTTGTCCTTGGAGGGTTCGGAAAACTGCAGAGCGGTCATCGCCTAATCCTGGGCCGGATCCTGAAAATTCTGGAGCCGGCGAAGCGAATCAAGCTCCGCTGCCGGCGCGCACCATGGTAACGAACCGGACCTGTTCCTCGGGATTGTCCCGGAAAGAGCCGGTGAAGGTGGAGGTCAGGGTCGTCGACCCCTGCTTGCGGATACCGCGCATGGCCATGCACATATGCTCGGCCTCGACCATCACGGCAACGCCGCGCGGATTTAGCACGTCCTGGATGACGCCGGCAATCTGGGCGGTCATCGCCTCCTGCGTCTGCAGGCGGTGCGCAAAGATGTCGACGACGCGGGCGATCTTCGACAGGCCGACGACCTTGCCGTCCGGCAGGTAGCCGACATGCGCCTTGCCGATGATCGGCACCATGTGGTGCTCGCAATGCGAGTGGAACTTGATGTCGCGGACGATGACGAGGTCGTCATAACCGGCAACCTCCTCGAAAGTGCGGCCAAGTTCCTCGGCCGGGCACATGTCGTAGCCGCCGAACATCTCGCGATAGGCCTTGGCAACGCGCTTCGGCGTGTCGACCAGGCCTTCGCGGTCCGGATTGTCACCGGTCCAGCGCAAAAGCGTGCGCACCGCTGCCTCGACCTCTTCCTGGCTCGGACGGTCAGTGACCGGCTTCTCCATATAGGACGAGGTCGGCATGATCTTCTTGATGACGGCATCCATGAAAGGCATCTCCCGTAGTTCCCTTCATAGAGGGAACGAGTTGAACGGACCACTGCCTTTTGCGGTAGCGGAAACCCCACCCGGCTTCCCGCCCGAAAGCGGCGTGAAGAAGAGACCGAACGACGCGACAGCCCATCGCCTTGTCGATACCGGACCCAAGGCATTATATATGGTCGTGCCGAGCGAATGAAAGATGCGCCAGCAGCATTCGATGATCGTGCCAGCACGGCGGATTGAAAGATTATGATCGACGACGTCTATAATGCGAAAATTCTCGGTTTTGCCGGAAATATCGCCCGCATCGGTAGGCTCGACCATCCCGATGCGACTGCCAAGGCGCATTCGAAGCTCTGCGGTTCGACCGTTACCGTCGATCTGCGGATGCAGGACGGCATTGTCACCGATTTCGCGCATGATGTGAAAGCATGCGCGCTCGGACAGGCTTCGTCCTCGATCATGGCCGCCAATGTCGTTGGTGCTACCGCCGAGGAGTTGCGCGCCGTGCGCGACACCATGTTGAAGATGCTGAAGGAAAATGGCGCGCCGCCAAATGGGCGTTTTGCCGATCTGAAATATCTGGAGCCGGTGCGCGACTATAAGGCACGTCATGCCTCGACGATGCTGACCTTCGATGCCGTGGTCGATGCGATCGGCCAGATCGAGCAGAAGCGCGCCGAAGCCGCCGCGTGAGCAGTCGTTCCGCCGGGTGATTAGCCGGCCAACGCCGCGAAATAAGCTTTTTCGATCTGCGCAGCCATCACGTCGGCACCGAATTTTGCGGTCAAGTCGGCCTGTTGCGGCATGGTTTCCCGATAGGCGTCGAGGTCGGCCAAGGCTTCACTCATCTTCTCGCCAACCACGCCCGCGTCGGGCTGTGTCAGGGCAGGGGAACCGATCCCGAAGATTTCCGGAATGCCGCCCACGGCGGTGGCGATCATCGGTTTTTCGGCCGCGAGCGTTTCAAGCACGATGTAAGGCATCGCCTCCGCTCGCGACGGCACGACGACAAGCTGCGCCAACGCGAAGGCCGCGCGGGCGGGCATCGGTTCGAGGAACTGGATACGGTCGTCGAGACCGAGGCGCAGCACCTGGGACCGGTAGCGGGGCAGGTCTTCGCCGTCGCCGACCATCACCGCATTGATGGTACGCCCGAGGCGAATCTCGGCCTGGGCAACCGCGTCGATGAAGATGTCTGGGCCTTTCAGGTCGCGCATCATGCCGATGTAGAGGAGATCCGCAGCATCGGCCTTCGAGACCACCGGTTCGAATTCCGCGGCGCGCAGGCCGTTATAGACCAGCGTGTTGGGCACACGCGGTTCGCCAACCTTGCGGCGATAGGCCTGCCTTTCATAGTCGGACACGAACAGCAGATAGTCTGTGAAATACGCCATCGTCCACTCAAGCGCGAAGAACAGCTTTCCGGTGGCTGTGCGTTCGTCGTAGTGGAGACTGCCGCCATGCGGCGAATAAAGGCGGGCCACGCGAGACCTTGAAACCCGCAACAGTGAGCCGAACAGACGCGCATAGGCGCCACCCTTGGCGCCATGGCCATGGAGCACGTCCGGCTTCAATTCCTTGATGATCTTGAAGGTACGCCAGGCCGAAGCCGCGTCCCCGGGACCGATGTGGCGCTGCATCGGCGTACGATGCACACCGAGCGCCAGAACCCCTTTCATGTCTTCGAAGAGCGCTTCTTCGAGCGCACCGCCCGTCGTCGAATCGCAGACGATGCCGACCATGTGGCCTGCCGCCGCCTGCGCATCGGCCAGATCGCGCACATGGCGGAAAATACCGCCGACGGGCGAACGGAAGCAATGCACGATGCGGAGGGAGGAAGGCGCCACGTTGTCAGAACAGACGTTCGCGGACATAGACCGTGTCGCCGGGCAGCAGCGGGTCGGATGTCACCACCCGGCCGGTCATGACCTCTCCGTTGATGTCGCGTGTGACGTCGACCATTGATTGATTGGCCCTGGCGGAGAAGCCGCCGGCGATGGCGATCGCCTTCTGAACGGTCAGGCCCGGTACATAGGAATACTGGCCGGCGGCGCCAACCTCGCCCATCACGAAGATCGGCCGGTAGCGGTCGATCTCGACCGAGACGTCGGGATCGCGCAGGTAGCCCTGGCGCAATTTGCCGGCGATCGCCTTTTCCAGCTGCTGCGCCGTGCTGCCGCGGGCCGGCACCGAGCCGACAAGCGGGAAGGAGATGTAGCCGGACTGGTCGACGCTGTAGGTGTTGGTCAGCCCATCCTGCTCGAATACGGTGATGCGGACCCGGTCGCCGGCACCAAGCCGGTAGGGTTGCGTCAGCACGTCATGAAAAGCTGCTGGGGTCGGGCGATAACTGGAACAGCCAGCCAGCAGCGACACCGCAAGCAATGCGCAAGTGAGCGGGGCAGGACATCTCATGGCTGGGCACGTACCTTTGAGTGGTCGCCAGATGTGCGGCGACGTTCAGGATCGAGTCTTGTTATCGGTCTGTTAGGGTTAATGGCCGGTAAAGGGAGTGCCGGTTCTGCGGTCCGAAATAAGGTCCGCGCGCGAAAAAGGTGGCGATCCGGCATTGGTGGCTCGGCGGTGTCTGCTTTCGCTCTTCCGCCGGCCCAATTGCCGGGCGGTTCTCTTAACCAGTGAGTTACCATAGTTGTTTACCTTGCATGCGACCCAGTATGGGAGCGGGATACATGTCAGGCGTACAGTCCAGCGCAGCAGATCTTGATGTCGATTTGAGGCAGCTCTTCGCAAGTCTTGCGCGGAACTGGCTTCGAATCCTCGTGGTTGCGTTGATCGTGGCGGGTCTCGCCTTCGCGCTCGCATGGCTGACGACGCCGCTTTACAAATCCGAAACGCGGCTTTTGATCGAAGCGCGTGAATCGGTATTCACCCGTCCGAACACGACCAACGATGCCGACCGGCCGCTTTTCGACGAGGAAGGCGTGACCAGCCAGGTCGAGGTGGTCTCATCGACCGACATTCTCAAGCAAGTGGCGAAGCAGCTGAATCTGTCCACGCTGCCCGAATTCGACGAGACGGTGAAGATGTCGTCGATCAGCAGGTTGCTGATCCTGGCCGGGCTGAAGAGCGATCCAAACGAGATTCCGCCGGAAGAGCGCGTGCTCAAGAAGATGCACGAGAAGCTCAACGTTTATCGTGTTGAAAGATCTCGCGTTATCGTCATCGAATTCTCGTCGCGCGATCCCAAGCTGGCGGCCGATGTGCCTAATGCCATCGCCGATGCCTACCTCGCCTTGCAACGCGGTGCCAAGCTGCAATCGAACACGGAAGCGACCGACTGGCTGGCACCGGAAATTGCTGACCTGTCGAAGCGCGTGAAAGACGCCGAAGCGAAAGTAGCCGAATATCGTGCGCAGTCCGATCTGCTGATCGGCCAGAACAATTCGGTGCTGGCTACCCAGCAGCTTTCGGAAATGTCCAGCGAACTGTCGCGCGTGCGCGCCAACCGTGCGTCGGCCGAAGCGACGGCGCAAGGCGTGCGCAAGGCTCTCCAGAGCGGAGGTTCCCTGGATTCGCTGCCGGAAGTGATGTCGTCCGCCGCCATCCAGAGGCTGCGCGATCGGCAGGGGCAGATCAAGAGCGATATCGCAGACCTTTCGACGACGCTGCTCGACAACCATCCCCGTATCCGCTCGCTGAAGTCGCAGCTTGCCGATATCGATGGCCAGATTCGCACCGAGGCGCAAAAAGTGCTGGCCGGTCTCGTCACCGAGGCCGATACCGCCAAGGAGCGTGAGAGCCAGCTCGTGGCGGATCTCAACCGGTTGAAGGCCGAATCGGCCCGTGCCGGCGAGGAACAGGTCGAACTCAACGCGCTGGAGCGCGAGGCGACCGCCCAGCGCCAATTGCTGGAATCCTATCTGACCCGCTACCGCGAGGCATCGTCACGCCAGGACCGCAACTATCTGCCGGTCGACGCCCGCATTTTCTCGCGCGCGATCGTTCCGACCGAGCCCTATTTCCCCAAGATGCTGCCGATCGTCGGTGCCGCCTTTGCCGCGTCGCTGCTGGTCATGGCCATCATCACCTTGCTTCGCGAATTGTTCTCCGGCCGCGCGATGCGCCCGGCCAGCGGTCCGCGGCCGGAACCGGTGAGAGAGGTGCCCATGCCAGCCGTTCGGGACGATGATCGGCCCGTGCCGCCGGTGGCGAAACGCGATCTGATGGAAACGACTGCGCCGGCTGCTCGCCTGCAGGCCTCCGACGACGAGCGCGCCGCCGCCGTCCGCAAGGCGGCAGCCCTGATCGAGAATGCCGCGGTCGGCAGGCCGGCTGTGAAGGAAAAGGCACCGGAACCCAGCGATGCGGGGCTCGGAGAAATCGACATCGAGAAGGCCGCCGAAAGGCTGATCACCAGCGGCGCGGCACGCGCGATCTTCGTTTCGCCCGAGGGTGACGAAGCGGCGGCCAGTTCCATCCTGGTGGCCCGCGAGGTCGCGGATGCCGGCTTGCGTGTGCTCCTGATGGATCTGACCGCATCGGGTGCCGCCTCGCGCCCCTTGCTCGACAGCAGCGCCTATGCCGGCATCACGAACCTGTTGGCTTCGGAAGCGCAATTCAGCGACGTCATCCATGCCGATCACTATTCCGATTGCCATGTGATTCCCGCCGGAACCGCCGACCCGATGCGCGCCATGCGGGCAGCCGACCGGTTGCCGATCATTATGCAGTCGCTCACCACCGCCTACGACCTTGTCGTGGTGGAATGCGGACCGGCCGATGCGGACGGCATCCGCCGGCTGGTGGGCGAGGCGACGGAGGTTTTCGTCAGTGTGCTGGAGCCGAGCGAGGCGATCACCGAAGCCGCTGTCAAACTGATCGAGAGCGGTTATCCGGACCTGATCCTGGTCACGCCTGCCGGGCATGGCACGCCAGGCGCGCCGGTCTCCGGCCGTTCGGCCGCGTAGCGGACGGGCAGGGGCGTCTCAGTCTTCCGAGGTTGCCGCCGGCTGTTCGTGGCCCGCGGCCCTGCGGCGCAAAGCTTTGGTGAATTTCCAGATGGTCGGGCTGTTCTTGATGAAGGCCTTGACCCGCGCGCCCTGATGCAGGCTCGAAGCCAGGGCGCGTCCTTTCAACGTCAGCGGCACCATCGCGTCCCGGTGCAGGATTTCGATATCGCACCATTGTCGTTTGTACGGCTCGTCGCCAACAGAGAAATCGTAGACGGCGTTGCCTTGTTCGCAGGCTTCCTGGATGTTGTCGAAGAACAGGAAATCGCCGGGGCTTGCCGACGAAAGCTCGTCTTCGAGAATCGCACCGAATTCGCATACGAGCCGGCGCGGCGCGTGGCTCGATCCGGTCACCGCGCGCAACTTGCCGGCCACTTCAAGCCCATGAAGCACGAAGGAAGGTTTCTCTTCGTCGAGTGCCTCCGCAAACAGGGCATGGAAGAAAGCGCGCACGCGCGGGTCGCCGAAGACATTGGCGATGCCCATCTTGCGGAAACGCTGTTCCTTCATGGCCAGGAAGGCTTCCAACAGGCGACGGGTTTCGTCCGCTGACCGGGCTTCGATTCTGGAAAAACCGCCCGCCGTCTCGAATTTGCGGGCCTGCGAGCGGTGTTTCTTGCGTTTGCGTTTGCCGCTGGTGCGCTCGAGCACTTCCTCGAAGCCGCCGCTCAGATCCACCGCCAGCGACAGATTGGGGCTTTGAAAAGAGGGGAGCGCCGACAGCGGATTGACCAGCCCGTCGAGGTCAGGCTGCAGTCGCTGCAGGGCGATCAGGTCGATATCCGGACGGGCTCTCTTGATGGCGTCGAAGAGCCTGCTCAGGTCAGCTGCGGCCAGGGGGCTGTCGGATGTCTGCGCAAAGGGAGGGAAGTTGCCGTTGGCGTGACGTCCACCCATAAAGCGGGCGACCTTGAATGGCCCGGAGCGCTCGACTTCCAGAGCCATGGCAAGCAGCGGCTGCTCGCCCGTTTTCAGCCAGGCGATCAAGGCGTCCGGGCGCAGATTGTCGATCCAGTGTCGTATCCACAGCGCGCTTTGCGGCGGCGCATGGGGGGCGGTCCGGCTGAAGTCTCCGTAGGACGCGATCGCTTCGGCGGAGGCAGATTGAACGGTGGCCACTACCGCCGGCGCCTGATGTGGTGCCGCGGTTGCCGCGAAAGTCTTGCCGTCCCCCGACGCCGTCGCGTCCGCCATACCTGCATCGTCCCATTGGCGCCGTGCAGTGAGCCTGCATCACGCGGGCGCGCTATGAAGCCTGAATATTAGGCCAAAAAGATAAATGAATCTTGGATTTGACCGTTAGTTCTTCGGGCGCGGCTCCAGGATCAGCCATTTGATGATGCCCATGGCGGGCAGCACCCAAAGCAGACCGCTGAAGATAAAAAAAGCGAGGTGGACCAAGGGGCCGGATTCCGAGAGCTGTGCCACGGCGACGATCGTCGCGACGATGGCGTAGATGATGACCAGCGCCACCAAAAGCACGGTTCCGATCAGCTTCTTGAGACGCAGGGGCATGGCGCAGATCCTTTGTGGTTTCGATTATGCCGAATGTCGGCCGCGCGCAACCGGCAAGGCTAAGCGGCGCGACGGCGTGCCGCGCTGCTTCGTCTTGCCAGTTTCGCCGCTATGGTTCACCTAACCGCTCGTTGGAGCGCAGCATGTCCATTTGAACGCGCAAAGGGTGCTTCAGCGCTTTGAATCCGCGCATCGTGCCTGCCGAAAACCGATTCCGGTTTCACTGCCGATGCGTTAGCCTTCGGAGAAGCCATGACTTCCGCCGCCGACATTGCAGCCCCGGCTGCCGAACAGGATCGCGAGTTGCGCAACCGCGCATGGGTTCGCGGCTGGCTTTATGTCGTGCTCCTGGCGCTCTTTGCGTTGGTGATGGTGGGTGGCGCCACCCGCATGACCGGCTCGGGTCTGTCGATCACCGAATGGAAGCCCATCCATGGCGTCATCCCGCCACTCAACCAGGCCGAATGGCAGGAAGAGTTCGAGAAATATCAGCAGATTCCGCAGTATCAGCAGGTCAACAAGGGCATGTCGCTGGACGAGTTCAAAGGCATCTTCTGGTGGGAGTGGGCGCACCGGCTTCTGGCCCGTGGCGTCGGCTTCCTGGTTGCTGTTCCGCTTGTCCTGTTCTGGGTGACGCGGCGGCTGGAAAGTAGGCTGAAACCGCGCCTGATCGGCCTCCTGGCCCTGGGTGGACTGCAAGGGGCCATCGGCTGGTGGATGGTTGCGTCAGGGTTGGCGGAGCGCGTGTCGGTCAGCCAATATCGGTTGGCGACACATTTGACGCTCGCCTGCATCATCATCGTGGCGGTGACCTATATTGCGCGCGGCGTCGCTCGCTATTCGGAGCGGCCGGCCGGGCGCGGCGCGCAACGTTTCGCCGGTCTCATGGTGCTGCTCGTGTTGATCCAGATCTATCTCGGCGCGCTGGTCGCCGGCCTGCATGCGGGCCTGACCTACAACACCTGGCCGCTGATGGACGGCGCCATCATCCCGGGTGACCTGTTCGTCATGGATCCCGCCTGGCGCAATCTGTTCGAAAATCCAAAGACGGTGCAGTTCGTGCACCGCATGTTCGCCTATACGGTACTGGCGATAGCCCTATGGCACGCGCTGGCGACCACCAGGTCGGCACCCGGCAGCACCCACGCGCGCCGCGCCTGGCTGTTGTTCGTTCTGGTGCTGGGGCAGGCGGCCATCGGCGTCGCGACGCTGTTGATGATGGTGCCGCTGGATGTGGCGCTGACACACCAGGCTTTCGCGATGATCGTGCTGATCTTCGCAACCGCGCATTGGCGTGGCACCAAGGGCGCTTATCCGCTGGAAACCCAGGTGGTGGTCCGGTCCTAGGCTTGGCGCCGGTAGCCAGACCACGGCGCGAGCGAGCCGGAACCGCTACGCCCGGCCTCAGAAATTATGATCGCGAACAGTGCGGACGACTGAAACGACTGCCAGTTCGCGGCGCTCGTCCTCATCGCTGCCGTCTTCGGCATGCCAGGACGACGACAGGCAACCATATGCGATCGCGTGGTCGAGCAGACGGCGGGGATCCTGCCGCATCGTGCGCGAGAAGATCGTCACCATGGTGGAGATCCGGTCCGGGTCGACGCACAGCGCTTCCCGCTCGAGCGGGTTGAAGAACATGTTGGCGGCATCGAAGCCGGGATCGCCCAATATGCCCTTGGGATCGATCGCCAGCCAGCCGCGCGGCGACTGGATGATGTTGTCGTGGTGGATGTCGCCGTGAAGCGGGCGCACGTCCAGCGGGTCGGACAACAGGCGCTCGGCGATTTCGGCTCCCTCGACATAGATAGTTTTCTGTCCAGCGGCCCGATCTGCCTCGGCCTTGGCAAAAAGGCTGACAAAGCGATCCCGCAGCGGCTGCAGGTCACCGGGCAGGGCATGAGATGATGGAGCGTGCAGCCTTGCCATCACGTCGGCGGCGATTTCAGTGGCTGCTGTATCACCCACGTCGTCCAATACGGCGGTGAGATGGCGCTCGCCGGCATATTCGATCAGCATCATCTTGTCTTCGCTGTCGAACAGCCGGATGAGCCCTTCGCCACGCCGCCATGCCAGAAGATGGGCGCCGCGCAACTCGTCCTCGACGTCGTCGAAATCCTTCAGCGCCTTGACGATGGCCGGCATGCCATTGGTCTGGCTAACCTTCCAGATACGGCTTGAGAATGTTTCGGCAATCAGGGTGGGCTCGCTGACATTCCAGCGCGCCGGCAAGGCAGGCGGTTGCATGAGGATTTTTCCTGATGGATCGAGGCCGCGCCAATGGCGCGGCCAGGCTCTTGTACCGAAGTAAAGATCAGCCGTTGAGGCCGAGCATCAGATCGAGGTTCTGCACAGCCGCGCCCGAGGCTCCCTTGCCGAGGTTGTCGTAGACGGCGACGAGCAGCGCCTGGGCGCGGGCATCGTTGGCGAAGACGTAGAGCTTCATGCGATTGGTGTCGTTGTACTCTTCCGGGTTCAGTTCCGGCACGCGGTCGACCGCTTCATAGGGTGCCACCTCGACCACGCCGCCCTTGATGGCGGCGAAATGGTCGGCGATGGCCGCGTGCAGTTCCGCGCCGGTCGGGATGTGATGCAACTGTCCAAGTTGCAGCGGCACCACCGTGATCATGCCCTGCGCGAAATTGCCGACGGCCGGCTGCATCAATGCGTCGTGCTTGAGCTTCGCATAGGCCTTCAGTTCCGGCAGATGCTTGTGCTTCAGGGCCAGTGCGTAAGGTGTGAACTCCGAGGCGTTCTCGCCCTTGGCTTCATAATCTTCGATCATCGTGCGGCCGCCGCCCGAATAGCCCGAGATACCGTTGAAGGTCACCGGATAGTCGGCCGGCAGCAGGCCGGCCTCGACGAGTGGGCGCAGCGTAGCGATCGGGCCCTGCGGCCAGCAGCCGGGGTTGGCGACACGCTTCGCCGAGGCGATGCGCTGCGCTTGTTCCCTGTCCATTTCCGGGAAACCATATTCCCAGCCGGCCGCCACGCGGTAGGCGGTCGAGGCGTCAATGACCCGGGTCGTGTCGTTGGAGATCAACGACACGCTTTCCCTGGCGGCGTCATCGGGCAGGCAAAGGATGGCGACATCGGCGGCGTTGAGGAACTCGGCGCGGGCCGCGGTCTCCTTGCGGCGCTCAGCCGGAATGGAGATGATCTCGAGATCGCCGCGACCTGCCAGCCGGGTCCTGATCTGCAGGCCGGTGGTGCCGTGTTCGCCGTCGATGAAGATTTTCGGTTTCATTGCCTGTCTGGTCCGATGTTTTGTGGCCGGGACGTCAGATGTCCTGGCCGGTATGCGCTTGGTTGTTGTTGTCTTCGGCTCTCGCCTTCTTCTCAGCAAGCAGGCCGAGATAATGCATGGCGATGGTCGAGCCGGCGATCGCCGTTATATCGGCATGGTCGTAGGCTGGTGCAACCTCCACCACGTCGGCGCCGACCATGTCGATCTGGCCAAGCAGCCGCAGGGTCGACAGGATCTTGGAGGATGTCGGGCCGCCGGCTACCGGCGTGCCGGTCCCCGGAGCGAAGGCCGGGTCGAGGCAATCGATGTCGAAGGTGACGTAGGTCTTGCGGCCGCCGGTGCGTTCGACGATGGCGTAGGCGATGTCGGCGGCGCGCATCTCCTCGACTTCGTAGCCGTGCAGGATCTTGATGCCGAACGTGTCCGGTGCATGCGTGCGGATGCCGATCTGGATCGACCGGTCGGGGTCGATCAGGCCTTCCTTCACCGCGCGGCCGACGAAGGAGCCGTGGTCGATGCGCTTGCCGTCATCCGGCCAGGTGTCCTGATGCGCGTCGAACTGCACCAGCGCCAGTGGGCCATGTATGGCTGCATGCGCCTTCAGGATCGGATAGGTGACGAAGTGGTCGCCGCCGAGCGACAAAAGGAACGCGCCGCTTTTCAGGATCTTGGCGGCCTCGCGCTCGATGATGCCGGGCGTCTTCTGGTGATTACCCGAATCCAGCAGGCAATCGCCGTAGTCGACAACCGCGAGATGATCGAAGAACTCGCGCGCAAACGGATATTGCGGATCGTTGTCGAAGATGGCGGAGGCGCGGCGAATCGCCTGCGGCCCGAATCGCGCACCGGGGCGGTTGGTGACGGCGGCATCGAACGGAATACCCCAAACGACGGCATCGGCCCCCTTCACGTCCTTGGTGTATTTGCGGCGCATGAACGACAAAGCGCCAGCGTAGGTCGGCTCATAAGAGGGACCGGTTTTGCCGCGTGCGGTGAAAGCGTGGTCGATGTTCTTGTTCGACATCACGTGCTCCTACGGTTGATCGGGCAGCGACACATAACGGACCGGATCGCAACATGCCAGTCACGAGACCGGAATGGGCGTGGTCCATGGCACCCCAAGCCATTCCCGGGCGCACCCAAATCGCGCGAACCTCTCCGCCCGGTTCGTCGAAAGACTGGCGGTTCCCTGGACTTTCCATCATGGTTTCATTGCACAAACACGACAGCCTTCAGTCGTGAGTACCAACTGCCGCGGGCTGGCCTCATTCTAATCCGCCGCGTGTCTGCTTGATCTCGGTCAACACATCCCCACGTGGAAAGGGTGACGCTGAGGCGACAAATGGAGACTGCAATGTACAAGCATATTCTGATCCCCACCGACGGTTCGGACCTGGCCGGCAAGGGCGTGAAGCAGGGGCTTGCGCTGGCCAAGGCGCTTGGCGCGAAGGTGACCGCGGTTACGGCGACAGAGCCGTTCCCGATCTCCGGTCTTGCCATCGGCGCCGGCTGGGTTCCCTCCGAAGCCGACATGCAGGACTTCAACGCCGCCCAGAAGGAAGGTGCCGACAAGATCCTGGCGGCGGTGAAGGCCGAGGCCGCGAAGGTCGGTGTGGAAGTCGACCTCGTCCACGCGCCCGGCGAGCGCGCCGCCGAAGCTATTCTCGACGCTGCGACAACGCGCAAAGTCGATCTGATCGTCATCGCCTCGCATGGTCGGCGCGGTGTCGAGCGCGTGCTGCTCGGCAGCCAGACCGCCGAGGTGCTGGCGCATTCCTCCATCCCCGTGCTGGTGGTGAAGTAGGCCCCGGCCACCTTACCAATCGGTATAGTAGCGGCAATGTTCCTGTGATGTCGGCCCCTCAGGATCGCGACGCCTCAACAAAAGGAGTTGCCCCCATGAGGAAGTACATTGCCGCTGCCGCCGTTGTGTTCGCGCTTGCTGGTGTGAATGGCGCTATGGCCAAGGATCTGAAGGCCACGATCAAGAAGGTCGATGCCGCAACCAGCTCGATCACGCTCGACAACGGCCAGTCGGTGACGTTGCCGGCCGGCGTCAAGGCCGCCTCGCTGAAAGCTGGCGACAAGGTGCTGATCACCTATTCGACGGACGCCGCCGGCAAGGCGACGGTGCAGAGCATCAAGCCTTCGAAATAACCGAGAGGGCGCGCATTCCTTGCGCCTTCGAATGAGACTGCGGTGGTAGTTCGCCACCGATCGGCCGGGCCACAAGCCCGGCCTTTTTGCTGATGGGCATGTGTTCGCGACGCTCAAAGAAAAAGGCCCGCTTGTGGGCGGGCCTTGGTTACGCGACTTGCACTCGTACAGAAATCAGAACCGGTTTACGCGGAGCGTTCGCTTCGCACGGATGGCTTCAATGCAAGCCTGCGTCGATCAGGCGGCCTTCTTGTCGAAGGTGTAGAGCTTGCCGATTTCAGCCTGGACGGTCTTGGCGCCATCGACAACGGTGGTCTTGGCGGTCTCGGCAGCGCCGCGAATGCGCTCGATGTTGGCGGAAGCGTTCTCACGCACAAAGTCGGCCTGGATCTGGACGGCTTCGTTGAAGGACTGCGCACCGGCAACCTTCTCGACCGTGGTCAGCGCATGCTGGACATTGGCCAGCGTCGCGTCGAGCAGGCCGCGGGTGAAGTTGGCGTAACCAACGACGAAGGAGGTGGCGATCTTCTCGGCGCCGTCGTTCAGCTTGGCGACACCGCCGTGCACGCTCTCGGCGCGCTCCTTGGCGGTCGAAGCGCCGCGCTTGACGAAATCGCGGGCAGCAGCCGGAACTTCAAGCTTCGACTGGGCGGTTTCGAAGGCGGACTTGATCGAGGAAAAATAGGTGGACGAAGGGGCGGTGGTCTTGGCGGTCTTGGTCATGGCGATTCCATCCTCTTAAGGAGCTATGGGTTGCGCTCCGGTCAGGATCGACCCGGAGCATGGCGAGCATATAGGAGCAAATATTGTGCACTGCAACATAAAACTTTGGTGCGGTGCAAAATTTCGGGCAACCTGTTGTTGTGGAACGCGTAATTTTGAGCGCGGCTAAACGGTTTCGTCGCCTTTCGAGACCTTGCACTCGGTCGGTTGGCGACCGACATGCGGTGATGTGTTTATGCAAACACTGCGTATCGTATGCGTGGGGCTGCCAAGCTCGGGCAGGGGAATGCTAAGCTTGGGCAGGTTGGATGCAGGATAGACCGTCAATGTCGCAGCAGGATGCAGTCGCGAGCACGGGCTTCGTGGTAGGCGACAAGGATGCCGAGGTGAAACTCGCGGCGCTGAAGCGTACGAAGTTTGTCGCGGCCGCCGCCCTCGGCCTGTGCGTGGTCGTGTTCTTTGTCACGAAATCGCTGGAGGGCAGCCATCCCTGGCTCGCCTTCGTTGCTGCCTTTGCCGAGGCCGCCACCATTGGCGGTCTCGCCGACTGGTATGCGGTGGTGGCGCTGTTCAAGCGGCCGCTAGGCCTGCCCATCCCACACACGGCGATTATCCCGGAGAACCAGACCCGCATCGCCGACAATCTCGGTCGCTTCATCGAGGTCAATTTCCTGGCACCGGGGCCGGTGCGCGAGAAACTCAACGAGGTGGATTTCGCAGCCTTGGTGGCCGACTGGCTCGCACATGAGGAGCGTGCGGCGGGCCTGTCGCGCTTCGTCATGCGATTGGTGCCGCAGACGCTGGGTGCAATCGAACAATCCAGCCTGCGCGACTTCGTTGCCCAGCGCATGCTGGAACAGGTGGAAAAGGTGCAGGTGGCGCCACTGGCGGCTGAACTGCTCTCGGCGTTCACCGACGATCGCCGCCATCAGAAGCTGTTCGACGAGTTCACCAAGGTGGTCGGTCGTTTTCTCGCCGACGAACAGGCGCTGGCGGTGATGCGCGAGAAGATCCGCGAGGAATTGCCGTCGCTGTTCAACCTGTTCCGCGCGGATGCCTATCTGTTGAAGAAGATCGTCGCTTCGGCGGGCTCGCTGCTCGAGGAGGTGAGGGCGGATCCCGACCACCCGATGCGCGAGGAGTTCGATCGTTTCGTCAGGAAATTCATCGAGCGGCTGCGCACGTCAAAGGAATATGCCCGGCGCGCCGAGCAGATGAAGCAGGGGTTCCTCGCCAGGCCGGAAATCCGCGATCTGGCGCACGACATGTGGGAAAGCCTGCGTCGTTTCATCGAGCAGGACGCGGCGTCGGAAAATTCCATGATCCGCGCCCATCTCGCCAATATGTTCGTCGAGGTCGGGCGGCATCTCGCCAGCGACCCGCAGATCAGGGCCGATATGAACCAGGGCTTTGTGGTGGCGCTCGCCTCCTTCGTCGAAACCCAGAAGAGCAGCGTCTCCAAGTTCATCGCCGATCAGGTCAAACGCTGGGATCTCGGCCAGCTTACGCGGCTCATCGAGATGAACATCGGCCGCGACCTGCAATATATCCGCTTCAACGGCATGATCATCGGCGGCCTGGCCGGTCTTGCGCTCTATACGGTCGAGCGACTGTTTCTGATCAATTGACGGTTGTGCCCTGTTGTCTATTCTGACCCCTGCGGCGATCGAGCCGGCAACAAGGGAGGAGAAGACGATCATGGCCAAGCAGCCCGAAACCGAATCCTTCATGGACATGTTCAGCAAGCTCGGCCGCGACCTGAAAATGCCGAAGGTCGATGTCGAGACCATTCTCAGTCATCACCGCAAAAACCTTGAGGCGCTGGAGAAATCGGCCAGGGCAACCGCATCGGGCGCGTCGTCCGTCATGGCCAAGCAGCGCGAGGTGTTGCAGGATTCGCTGCGCGAAATCACCGAACTGGCGCAAAACTACCGTGCTCCCGGCAATCCGCAGGAATTCATAGCCAAGCAGGCGGACTTCGCCCGCAAGTCGTTCGAGACAGCGGTGAAAAATGCCGGCGAAGTGGCCGAGATCGTCAAAAAGTCCGGAACGGAATCGGTCGACATCCTGCGTGCCCGCATCAAGGATGCGATGGACGAGATCCGCGAGGGCTACGAGAAGAAGTAGGTGGCTACCGTCCGCTACTTTGCCGCTGACGTCGATGCTTCCATCGATTTTTACACGAAGCGACTGGGCTTCGTGTTGCGGCAGCAATTCGGCCCCAACATGGCGATCCTCGACCGGAGTGATCTGACGCTCTGGCTTGCGGGGCGCCATGCTTCCGCATCCCGGCCGATGCCGGATGGCACAGTGCCGGAACCGGGCGGCTGGAACAGGTTCGTCATCGAGGTGGAGAACCTGCCGGCCTTGGTGAAGGTTTTGGAAGGCGATGGCGTGCAGTTCCGGAACACGATGATCGAAGGTCCTGGCGGACGACAGGTTTTGTGCATGGACCCGTCCGGCAATGTGATCGAGCTGTTCGAAGCAACGCAGGGCTGATCTGGCTGAAATCGGTTATTTCTCGGGACTGTCAGCCGCTCTTGGTGGGGGAGAACATGAACGACATGCGAGCCACGGTCGCACCCGGCCGCCTGCGCCAGATGCAGATCTACGTCACCGGCGCTGGCGGCAAGCGGCCGGCTGTGCCGGTGGCTCACGACCTGCTGGAACAGGCTGCCGCCCGCAAGATGACGCCGCAAGCCGCCGCCTACATCATCGGCGGCGCCGGTGGCGAGGCGACGATGCGGGCCAATCGCGCCGCCTTTGAACGGCGCCAGATCGCGCCGCGCGTGCTGCGCGACGTTTCAAGTCGTGACCTCTCCGTCACCTTGTTCGGACGCTGGCATTCCGCGCCCATCCTGCTGGCACCCGTCGGCGTTTTGGAGATGGTGCATCCGGAGGCTGATCTTGCGGTGGCGCGCGCTGCGGCAGCTGAGGGCGTCGGCTACGTCTTCTCCAACCAGGCTTCGATGCCGATGGAGCGGGCGGCCGGGGCGATCGGCAATGCGTCGCGCTGGTTCCAGCTCTATTGGTCGAGCGATGATGATTTCGTGCGTTCGGTTGTCGGCCGGGCCGAGCGTTGCGGCTGCGAGGCGATCGTGGTCACACTCGACACGACCTTGCTTGGCTGGCGTCCGCGTGATCTCGACATGGCCTATCTGCCATTCCTGCGCGGGCTCGGTCTTGCTCAATATCTCAGCGATCCGGTTTTTCGCACCAAGATCCCGGCCAGTCCACCTGATACGGGCGTGAAGCCCGCTGGCCTGGACATCGTCTCGACGGCGCTCAGCCTGCGTCGGAAAGGCAAGGAATTTGGCCTGTCGATGCAGCAGATGCGCGCCGCCGTCGCGCATTTCACCGCCACCTATTCGCGTCCCGACCTCAATTGGTCCGACATCGCCCGGCTGCGCGGCATGACGAAACTGCCGATCCTGCTCAAGGGCATTCGCCATGCCGACGATGCGCGGCTGGCGCGGGAGCATGGTGTTGACGGCATCGTCGTTTCCAACCATGGCGGCCGGCAGGTGGACGGCGAGATTGCGACATTGGACGCGCTGCCGGCGGTTGTCGCCGCGGCGGGCGGGCTGCCGGTCCTGCTCGATTCGGGCATTCGTTCGGGCAGCGATGTCGCCAAGGCGCTGGCGCTTGGCGCTGCGGCGGTGCTGGTCGGCCGGCCTTATGTCTATGGCCTGGCGCTTGCCGGCGAGACGGGCGTGCGCGAGGTTATCCGCAACATCGTCGCCGAGTTCGACCTGACACTTGCATTGGCCGGGCTGACTAGGGCTAGCGACCTCGATACATCGCTGTTTGCCGGATAGGGCACGATCACCTCTCCTGTGGGTTTCGCCAATCGGCCCCTGCATCGCAGCCATCATGGTGCTAGACCTCGGCTCCATATGTCTGGAATTTCGCCGGGGTTTTGAATGAAGGTTGGCATCGAGATGGGGACGGCGTCGGGCGCGGCCGCCACGCTCGATCTTGAGGAATTGCTGGCCACGCGCCTTTTGGTGCAAGGCAATTCCGGGTCCGGAAAATCGCATCTGTTGCGTCGGCTGCTCGAACAGAGCGCGCCTTGGGTGCAGCAGGTCGTCATCGATCCCGAAGGCGATTTCGTCACACTTGCCGATCGGTTCGGCCATGTCGTGGTCGATGCGCAGCGCACCGAGGCCGAACTGACCGGCATTGCCGGCCGTATCCGCCAGCATCGCGCCTCGGTCGTGCTCAATCTGGAAGGGCTCGACGTCGAACAGCAGATGCGCGGCGCCGCCGCCTTCCTGAACGGCATGTTCGATGCCGAGCGCGACTACTGGTATCCAGTGCTGGTGGTGGTGGACGAGGCGCAGCTTTTCGCCCCGGCGGTGGCCGGCGAGGTCTCGGACGAGGCGCGCAAAATCTCGCTCGGCGCGATGACCAACCTGATGTGCCGCGGCCGAAAGCGCGGCCTCGCCGGGGTTATTGCCACGCAGCGCCTGGCCAAGCTCGCCAAGAACGTGGCGGCCGAGGCTTCCAATTTCCTGATGGGCCGCACCTTCCTCGACATCGACATGGCGCGTGCCGCCGACCTTCTCGGCATGGAACGGCGGCAGGCCGAGATGTTCCGCGACCTGGCGCGTGGACATTTCGTGGCTCTGGGGCCGGCGATGTCGCGTCGGCCGCTGCCGGTCGCCATCGGCGCGGTCGAAACCTCGGCGCGCTCCGTCAGCCCGAAACTGACGCCGCTGCCGGAAGCGATCGAGGATGTGCAGAGCCTGATCCTGACCCCCAGCCCGGAAGAATTGCGGCAGCCGCCGGCGCGCCGGCCACGTCCCGTGGCGCCGACGCCGACCGCCGACATTCTGGAGCAGTTGTCGCGGTCGCTGCCGGAACAGTCGGCAGCCCTGGAACCGGCGCCGACCCTGTTCGATCAGGCTGAGCGCGAGGTGCTCATCGCTGCAGTCCTGGCGGAGATCGTCGAGGATCCAGACGCGGCTTTTCGTGCCGATTCATTGCTCTATCAGGATTTTCTCGTGCGGTGCCGTATTCGCCGAGTGCCCGGCGAACCACTTGGCCTGCCCGCATTCCGGCGCCGGCTGGCTATTGCCAAGACCGGCATCGACGAAACGACCGCGGCAAGCGATGCCTGGCAGCAGGCACTGGCATTGTCCTCGGATGTCCCGGAAGATTTGCAGGCCGTGTTCCTGATCGTCGCCCAGGCGGCGGTGACCGGTTCGCCCTGTCCGTCGGACGCTGCGTTGGCACGTGCCTATGGCACGCAATCGGCACGGCGGGCGCGGCGGCTGTTGTCCTTCTTCGAGGAGCGCGGCCTTGCCGTGCTGCGCACCGATTTCCACGGCCGGCGTGTCGTCGCTTTCCCGGATCTCGGTTGTGAAACCGCGCCCGGCGATCCCAATCGCGTGGACGACGTGCCGGAACAACAGGCGGCCGAGTGAGCCGTCACGCAGAGCGGTATATGAAACGCTCTAGTTCCGCTTCGGATCGGGGAAGAACAGGCTCTTGAAGCCGCTTCGGTCGAATGGTTTCCATTCTCCCTGGGGCTGCGCCAGGCGATCGGCAATTGCGTAGACCGCCGCGGGGTGATGGCCGAGGCCGCAATGGCTCGCTTCCACCTCGATGCTCTCGGTGTGCGGGAGGTCGTTTTCCATGCAGGCTTGCCAGGCGCAGATACCATCGGTGCGGCTGTAGATCGCCGTTGTCGGCACCGGGGGCGATTCCGAAATGGCGCCACCCATATGGCCTTCGCGATCGTCGACCTTGTGGCCGGAGGTGAACTCGTAGAGCTTCCAGGCATTGGTGGCACGCGGGTCGCCGTTGAACGGGCTGCCGAGCGTGATCACCAGCCGCACCTCGTCGGGCAGCATCTTGGCGAGCTGGCGCGCATAGATGCCGCCGAGGCTCCAGCCGACGAGGCTGACCTTGCGGCCATGCTTGTCGGCCAGCGCCTTGAGGCGGTCGACCATCTTTCGCTCGACACCAGGCAGCGGGCCGTAGTTGCGGCCGAGGTCCCAGCCATAGGCGGCGTAGGCCTTCGATTTGAGGAAGCTGCGCAGCGCCACCGTCGAGCGGTCGCTGGTCACCAGCCCGGGCAGGACTAGGACCGGATGGCCGTCGCCGCGCGGCGCAAGCGCAGTGAGCAGGGGCAGCGAGGCGACGAAACCGCCGAGCTCCGGCAGCGCCCTGAGTTCCAGCGCGAACAGCAGTCGCGAAGGCGGTTTCAGCGTATCAGCGTGGGCCATGACGGCTCCTGTCGATTGATTCCAGCTGCACTCAACGCAGAATATGGGCCCTTTGTTCACAAAACTGCAACATTGCTCCCGGTTTCCGCAACGGTAGCAGGGTCAGTGTTTGATCGGTTTCGGCGGTGGAGGCGGCAGCTTTTCGACCCCTTCCTTCAATTCGGCCATGGCGGTGACCAGCAGGTCGCCGAGGTGGTCTGCGTCGGGCACGGCACGGCGGTCGGCTGTGATGCCGAAATCGAGCCGGTCCTGATAGCTCTGCACGGTGATGTTGAGAGCGATGCCGTGGACGGGGATCGAGACCGGGAACATCGCGAGCACCTTGGCGCCGGCGCAGAATACCGGAATGGGCGGACCGGGCACGTTGGAGATCGTCAGATTGGTGGTCGACGGCATGATGTCGGCAAGGCCGGTGCGGCCGTAGAGCTGGGCGAGGCCGGGAAACAGGATCGGCGCGCCAAGCAGCGTATAGTCCTTGGGCGAAACGTCCTTCACCGTGCCGGCCAAGGTCTTGGAATCGCCGCTGTTCTTGGCGATTGCCTTCAGTCGCTCCAGCGGCTCGGCAAGCTCGGTGGCGATCGGACAGAACATGCCGAAGACCCGGTTAGAGGCTTCCATGTCGCCGGGCTGGCGCAAGGAGATCGGCACGAAGGCGACCAGCGGTTTCGTCGGCAGCGCCTCGTGATCCTGGAGATAGGCGCGAAGCGCGCCGGCACTCACCGCCATCACCACATCGTTGATCTTGGTGCCGGTCGCCTTGGCGATGAATTTGGCGTCACCGAGCGACAAGGCCCTCGCGGCAAAGGCGCGCTGGGCGGTGACGGTCACGTTGAACGGTGTCTTCGGCGCCAGAATGTCGGGAATGCCGGGCAAGCCACCGCCTTTGCCTTCGCCACTCTTGGCTATGAGCAGATCGGTCATGGTGCCGAGCATCTGCGGCACTGCCTCCATCGCCTTCAGGTGCTGGCGCATCACGTTCTGCACGACGTCGTTGATGCCGAGGATCGCGCGTTCCTCGATCGTCGGCTTGCGCATCGCCGGTTTCGATTCCGGCGGCTTCACCTTCCGCGGCTGGGGCGAAAGGTCGTAAAGGGCGGCGGCGATCGCCATGCCGGCACCGCCATCAACGGCGGCGTGGTGTATCTTGGAATAGATGGCGACATTGCCGCCTTCGAGCCCGTCGATGACAGTGAATTGCCACAGCGGCCGCGAGCGGTCGAGCAGCGTCGAATGCAACTCGCCGACGAGATCCTCAAGCTGCTTCCAGCTGCCCGGCGCGGGCAAGGTGGCGCGGCGCAAATGGTAGGCAATGTCGATGTCGCCGGCATCGACCCATGCCGGATGATCGAGTTCCAGCACCGTGCGGGCGAGCCTCTTCTCGAAGATCGGCGCCAGATGCATGCGGGTCAGGAAGAATTCCTTGAAGTGGTCGTAGAACGTCCCGGACAGATCGGCCGGCGGCTCGTAGAGCGTCAGGCCGGCGACATGCATCGGCGTTTCCGGCGTCTCCATGTAGAGAAAGGTGGCATCGATGCCGCCGAGCTGCTTCATGCGTTCCCTCCCGGCCAGGTATTGGTCAAGAACCGCCCGGCCGCGCGGCCCCTTTTCCGCGATCATTTGCCGGATCGCAGGCAAAGGCAAGGTGACGCAAGGTACGGAGGCAAGTCTCCGACACCCCCAGCACAATAACCCACGCTCCACAGCCTGTCATCTACTAGGCATGGCGGGAACTTGCATTCCGCAGGGTAATCGTCGTGAGCCGTCTAAGCCGCGGCACGCCGCTTCCCAAGCCCTTTTTGCCCGTCTAGATTGAAAGAAAAACGCGATCGAGGGGAGGAGCGCATGGACCGCATTTGGCTCAAGAGCTACCCAGCCGGCGTGCCGGCCGATGTAGACGTCAATCAATATCCGTCGGTTGTCGCGCTCTTCGAAGAGAGCTTCGCGAAATACCGGAACGACAAAGCCTATGTCTTCATGGACAAGGCGATCACTTTTGGCGACATCGACCGGCTCTCGCGCGACTTCGCCGCTTATTTGCAGGGCCTTGGCCTGAAGCGTGGCGACCGTGTCGCGGCCATGATGCCGAACGTTTTGCAATATCCGGTCACGGTTGCGGCGATCATGCGTGCCGGCTTCATCGTGGTGAACGTCAATCCGCTCTACACGCCACGCGAGCTTGAACACCAGCTCAACGATTCAGGTGCCAAGGCAATCATCCTCCTCGAAAATTTCGCTGCCACGCTGCAGCAGGTCATCAAGAACACCTCGATCCGGCATGTCATCCTCGCCAGCGTCGGCGATATGCTGGGCTTTCCCAAAGGCGCCATCGCCAATCTGGTGTTGCGCAAGGTGAAGAAGGCGGTGCCGTCCTTCTCGCTGCCGGGTGCCGTGCGCTTCAACGCGGCGCTGGCTGCCGGCAAGAGCAAGGCTTTCGAAAAACCGTCGATCAAGCCCGACGACGTGGCGGTGCTGCAATATACAGGCGGCACGACCGGCGTTTCCAAAGGCGCGGTCCTGCTGCATGGCACCATCATCGCCAATCTCCTGGCGTCGGAGGCCTGGACGCTGCCTGGCCTGAAACGCAAGCCGATCTCGGGCCAGCTCACCTTCATCTGTGCGCTGCCGCTCTATCACGTGTTTGCCTTCATCACCTGCGGGCTGCTCGCCATGCGCACGGGCGGCGTCAATGTTCTGATCCCCAATCCGCGCGACATTCCGGCGACGGTGAAGGAGCTCGCCAAATACAAATTCCATGTCATGCCGGGCGTGAATACGCTGTTCAACGCCTTGGCCAACAATCCCGATTTCGCCAAGGTCGATTTCTCGCAATTCAGGATCGCCAACGGTGGCGCCATGTCGGTGCAGGAGCCGGTCGCCAGGAAATGGCTCGCCATCACCGGTTGTCCGATCATCGAAGGCTACGGTCTGTCGGAAACATCCTCGGGCATTGCCTGCAACCCGACCGACAGCGACGCCTTCACCGGAACGATCGGCCTGCCATTGCCCAATGTCGAGATACGGCTCCTCGATGATGACGGCAATGATGTGCCGCATGGCCAGCCCGGCGAGATCGCCATCAAGGGGCCACAGGTCATGGCGGGCTATTGGCAGCGGCCCGACGAGACCGACAAGGTGATGACGCCGGACGGTTTCTTCAAATCGGGCGATGTCGGCGTCATGGACGACAAGGGTTTTGTTACCATCGTAGACCGCAAGAAGGACATGATCCTGGTTTCCGGCTTCAACGTCTATCCGAACGAGGTCGAAGCCGTCGCCGTGCAGCATCCAGGCGTGCTGGAGGCTGCTGTCGTGGGCGTGCCGGACAAGAATTCCGGCGAGGCGGTGATGATGTTCGTGGTCAAGAAGGATCAGGCGTTAACCAGGGAGGAACTGGCGGCGTTCTGTGTCAAGAACCTCACCGGCTACAAGAAACCGAAATACATCGAATTCCGCGATGACCTGCCACGCACCAATGTCGGCAAGATCCTGCGCCGCGAATTGCGTGATCAGGCTGTCAAGGAAATGGCGGTGTCGCGATGACGACAAGGGACGGGGCTTGCGTGAATTGACAGGGCGTTGCGTTCATGGTCGGACGGCGTAGCCGAAACAATCAGGGATGATGGGATGAGCAAGTCACCTCCGACCTACGAACAATTGCGGGCAATGACCGGGCAGGACCTGGGCTTTTCCGATTGGGTGGTGGTCGACCAGGCGCGCATTGACCAGTTTGCACGGTGCACCGAGGATCAGCAGTGGATCCATACCGACCCGGAGCGAGCCAAGAAGGAAAGCCCGTTCCGCACCACGATCGCGCATGGCTATCTCAGCCTGTCGCTGATCGGCGGCCTTAGCCAGCAGATGAATGTCGTTCCCGAAAACACCCAGGCCGTCTTCAACTATGGGCTGGACAAGGTGCGCTTTCTTGCGCCGATCCGGGCGGGTACGCGGGTCAGGCTGCGCGCGTCGCTGATCTCCGTGGAGGATAGGGGGCCTGGCCAATATCTGATGAAGTTCGCCAACACGATCGAGATCGAGGGCGAGGAGAAGCCGGCGCTGATGGCCGAGACTTTGGCCATGTTCTACGAGCGGCGGAGAAAAGCGGGAGGATAATTCATGGCGAAGGCGCCGGCGAAGGACAGCAGGGACGGCGACAAACGCGACGGCGACGACAGGGCGAGGGACGCGCGGCCGCTTGCCGAGCAGATCGCCGATGAGGCGGCCGAGAATACGCTGGCACTCAATCCGCTTGTCGGCCTGCGTACGCAGGACATCGCTGCCGCCGCCGGCTCGGTCATGAAGGCGCTGGCCAGCCATCCCCAGGCACTCGCCGAGCAGTGGCTCGCCTTTGCCAGCGAGTTCGGCAAGATCGTCACCGGTCAATCGGAAATCGCAGCCGACCCCAAGGACCGCCGTTTCGCCGATCCCGCTTGGAAGACGAGCGGACTGCACAAGGCGGTCATGCAATCCTATGTGGCCTGGAGCAAATCGGTCACTGAACTGGTTGCCAAGACCGAACTGCCGGAGAAGGATGCGGCGCGGGCGCGGCTGATCACCTCCATATTCGTCGACACCATGGCGCCGTCCAACAATCCGGCGCTCAATCCCACCGCGGTCAAGGCGCTGGTCGACAGCGGCGGCAAAAGCGCGCTGAACGGACTGAAGAACTTCCTCGACGACATGACCAGGAATGGCGGGTTGCCGTCCTCGGTCGATGCCTCGAAGTTCAAGGTGGGCGAGAACCTCGCCAACAGCCCCGGCACGGTGGTGTTCCGCAACGACGTGCTGGAACTGGTCCACTACACGGCGACGACCGACAAGGTCTACCGGCGGCCGCTGCTCGTCGTGCCGCCGCAGATCAACAAATATTATTCGGTCGATCTTTCACCCGACAAGAGCATGATCAAGTTTCTGCTCAGTCACGGCATCCAGCCCTATTGCGTGTCGTGGCGCAATCCGACGCCGGAACAGCGCGACTGGGGCCTCGATACCTATATTGCGGCACTGGACGAAGCCTGCGACGCGGCGCGCGACATCACCGGTTCCGACACCGTCAACATCATGGGCTCGTGTTCGGGCGGTATCACGCTGTCGACCTATGTCGCCTGGCTGGCTGCGCAGAAAAAGCAGAAGATCAACGCCGTCATTCTCGCCGTCTGCGTGCTCAACACCCAGGCCGAGACGGATTCCGACTTTGCCGCGCTGGTGACGCCGGAAACGATCATGGCGGCCAAGCAGATGTCGAAGGCGAGGGGCATCCTCGACGGCCACGAGATGGCCAAGATGTTCGCCTGGATGCGACCCAACGACCTGATCTGGAACTACTGGGTCAACAACTACCTGCTCGGAAACGCGCCGCCGGCCTTCGACGTGCTCTACTGGAACGCCGATACGACACGCCTGCCGGCCCGGCTGCACGGCGATTTCCTCGACCTGATCTTCACCAACCCGTTCATGAACCCCGGCAAGATGTCGATCCACGGCGTCCCTATCGACATGGGCAAAGCCAAACACGAGACCTATGTGATCGGCGGCACCACCGACCACATCACGCCCTGGAAAGCGGTCTACCAGACGGCGCGTCTCTATGGCGAGGACACCACCTTCATCCTGTCCAATTCCGGGCATCTGCAGAGCCTGCTCAACCCGCCCGGCAATCCGAAGGCCTGGTATGTGAAGGGCAAGACCAAGGAGAAGGATGCCGATGCCTGGACTGCCACGGCGGCCAAGCACGAAGGCAGCTGGTGGCTGGATTGGGCGACCTATCTGAAGGAACGCTCCGACGCCGAAATCGATGCGCCGGCCAGGCCCGGCAATGCCAAATACAAACCGCTCGGCGCAGCACCGGGAACCTATGTGTTCGAGCTGTGACGGCCGGACGCCATCGCAAGGAAGCATCGAAATAAACGGGGTTTGACTGAATGGCGATGGCGGCGAACAAGGCCAAGGCGGATGGCGCGATGGACATCAAGATGTTCGATGTCGACGGGCAATTGTTGCGCGTCGGCATCCGGCATGGTGCGTCCGAGCGGCCGCCGCTCCTGATGTTCAACGGCATCGGCGCCAATCTGGAACTGGCGGCTCCCTTCATGGCCGCGCTGGAAGACACCACGGGCATCATCTTCGACGTGCCGGGTGTCGGCGGTTCGCCCAACCCGATCTTTCCCTATAGACCGTCGACGCTGGCCAGGCTCGCCAAGCGGCTTGGCGAAATCCTCGGCCATGATCGTCTCGACATTTCCGGTGTGTCATGGGGCGGCGGGCTCGCCCAGCAATTCGCCTTCCAGTACCCGTCGGTGTGCCGCAAGCTCATCCTTGCCGCAACCGCGCCTGGCATCACCATGGTTCCCGGCGCGCCCACCGTGCTTTCCAAGATGGCAAGCCCGCGCCGCTACACCGACCCCGGCTATATGCGGTCCATCGCGGCCGAAATCTATGGCGGGGATTTCCGCAAGGACCCAACGCTGATCAACCGCCATGCCGGAGCCATGAAGGGCGCCTCGCAATATGGCTACTTTCTCCAGCTCTTCGCCATGAGCGGCTGGACCAGCCTGCCATGGCTCTGGATGCTGCGCCAGCCGACGCTGATCATGGCTGGTACCGACGATCCGCTGGTGCCGGTGATCAACGCCAGGGTGCTGCACACCATGATCGCCCGCTCACGCCTGGAACTGCTCGACGATGGCCATCTGTTCCTGGTGACCAAGCCGAAGCCGTCGGCGCAGATGATCGAGGCTTTCCTGCGGGAATAAGCGTGGCCTGAGCGAGGGCTTGCCACGCTCTGCTCACGCGTGGGTTCAGAAGCGCGTCACCACGCCGATGCCGATACCTTCGAAATTGCCCATCGCCATCAGCGCTGCCGGGGCTTCGTCGAGGCTCAGGGTCTTGCCGATCAGAAGGTCCGGCTTCAGTTTGCCGGCCCTGATCATCTCCATCATCGCGCCGTAACGAAACGCCTGCATGCCGTGGCTGCCGCGAATTTCCAGTTCGTAGGCGATCACCTTGGCCATTGGTATCGCCGCCTTGGCATGGTCGCCCAGCATCAGCCCGACCTGCACGTGCCGGCCGCGGCGACGCAGGTTGGAAATCGAGTTGTAGGAAGTGGTCGGATGGCCGAGCGCGTCCATCGACATATGCGCGCCGCCATTGGTGATCTCCTTGACGGCCTTGACCACGTTTGGCGTCTGCGCTGCGTTGACGGTAGCGGCCGCACCGAGCTTTCGGGCGAAATCCAGCTTTTCGTCGGTCAGGTCGATGGCCACCACATTGGCGCCCATGGCGCTGGCGATCATGATCGCCGAAAGGCCGACGCCGCCGCAACCATGCACGGCAACCCATTCGCCGGGCGTCACGCGGCCCTGGTCGACCACGGCGCGAAACGAGGTGACGAAGCGGCAGCCGAGGCTGGCGGCGGTGGCGAAATCCATCTCCTCAGGCAACGTCACGAGATTGGTGTCGGCGCGGTCGATGGCGACATATTCGGCGTAAGAGCCCCAGGCGGTGAAACCCGGCTGGAACTGGTGTTCGCAGACCTGGTGATTGCCGGAGGCGCATTCGAAGCAGCGGCCGCAAGCCGCCACGAACGGCACGGTGACACGCGCGCCGGCCTTCCAGTTCCGCACTTGACGACCGACGGCTACCACGATGCCGGCAAGTTCGTGACCGGGCACATGTGGCAGGCGGATATCGGGATCATGCCCCATCCAGCCATGCCAGTCGCTGCGGCAGAGCCCGGTTGCCTCCACCTTGATGACAACGCCATCGGGCGAGGGAACAGGGTCCGGTACGGTCCGCACCGTTGGCGCTTCACCGAATTTTTCGAAGACAACGGCTTTCATCGGCTGGTCCTGTATCTGCGACCTGGAGGGGTTATTCGGCGTCGGGCTGGTTCTGTGGCGCTGCCTTCTGGAAGGCGGGCAACGCCATGCAGGCGGCGTTGATGCGGGAAATGATCGGATAGGGTTCCATATCGACGCCGAAACGGGCGTTGTTCGTCACCTGCGCAGCCAGGCAGATGTCGGCCAGCCCTGGCGTTTCGCCATGGCAGAAGGTGCCCGTCTGCGGCGACGTCGCCAGAATCTTTTCAAGGGGTTGGAAGCCCTCATTCACCCAATGCCGGAACCAGTTGGCGATATCTTCGTCACTGGCGCCGAAGACGCTGCGAAGGCTGGTCAGCACGCGCAGATTGTTTACGGGATGGATGTCGCAGGCGATCATCTGCGCGAGCATGCGCACGTGAGCGCGATCTGCCGCTTCCCGCGGCAGCAGCGGCGGCTCGGGGCTGATCTCGTCGAGATATTCGATGATCGCCAGCGATTGCGTGATGAGGGCGCCGTCGCTCCAGATCAAGGCGGGGACCAATCCCTGCGGGTTGACCGCCAGGTAGGCCGGTTCGAGGTGTTCGCCGTGGCGCAGGTGATGCGGCACGTAGCGGTAGTGAATGCCTTTCATTTCCAGCGCGATCCGCACCCGGTACGAGGTCGAGGAGCGGTAATAATTGTGCAGGATGATGTCGCTCATCGCGCTTGTCCTATCGTAAGTTCGATGGTGCCGATGCCCTCGACGCCACCGCTCAGGCGGTCACCGGAAACAATCTGTCCGACGCCCGCTGGCGTACCGGTGAAAATGAGGTCGCCGGGCCGAAGTTCCACTGCTTCGCTGCAAATGGCAATGATGTCGGCGACCGGCCAGATCAGTTCGGCGAGGTCGCCATCCTGTCTCACGGTTCCGTTGACGGACAACCAGATGCGGCCGCTTGCCGGATGCCCGGATTGCTTAGCCGGCACCAGAGGCCCGCAAGGCGCGGATTGATCGAAGGCTTTCGCCCAGTCCCAGGGGCGCGCTGCCTTCTTGGCTTCGTCCTGCAGGTCGCGCCGGGTCAGGTCGATGCCGACGCCATAGCCCCAGACATGGGAAAGCGCTTTGTTCACCGGGATCCGAAAGCCTGCTTCGCCTATCGCGACGACAAGCTCGATTTCGTGATGCAGATTCGCGGTCAGCGGCGGGTAGGGAATGGTGCTGCCCGAATCGACCACGGCATCGGCCGGCTTGGTGAAGAAGAAGGGCGGGTCGCGTTCGTCATTGCCCAGTTCGCGGGCATGCGCGGCGTAGTTGCGGCCGACGCAGAAAATGCGTCGAACCGGAAAACGTTCCGCGGATCCTGCAATGGCGACGGATGGGATCGGTGGCGCCGCCAGGGCCAATGCATTCATGCTGATTCCGCTCCTTTGCCAATGTCGGATGCCGCGCACCTTCGGTCGTTTTGAACGGAGGGGCAAGGCATTGCCGACAGGTTGCGCGGGCGAACCGTTCTTGACCTGATAGGCCACTGCTCGATGGGCTAGCGCCAAGGGGCGGCCGATGTACTATTGGCCAATGAACGGATCGTGCCGCCGGGCGTATGCTGAAAGGCGCGATGACGATCGACATCGAGGCAGTGCCACCATGAATGCAGTGAATGAAGTCGCAAGATTCCTGATCATCGACGATCATCCGCTGTTTCGCGAAGCACTGCACAGCGCCGTGCAGATGGCCTATCCGGAAGTCGACACCGTCGAGGCCCGATCCATCGGTGAAGCACTGGAATTGCTGGCGGGCGCCGGGCAGTTCGACCTTGCGCTGCTCGATCTGTCCATGCCCGACGTCCACGGCTTCGACGGACTTCTGCAATTGCGGACGCGTTATCCGCATCTGCCGGTGATGATCGTTTCCGGCCACGAGGATGCCCGCATCATTTCGGAGGCGCTGTCTTATGGCGCGGCTGGATTTGTTCCGAAATCCGCGCGCAAGGACGATCTTGCGGGAGCGATCCGCGCCGTGATGGAAGGTGCGATTTATGTGCCGGAGACCTATTCGGTGCATCAGCCCGATCCGGAAAGCACCGACAGGGCCGACATGGTGCAGCGGCTTTCGCGGCTGACGCCGCAGCAGTTGCGCGTGCTGCAGATGCTGCGCCAGGGCATGCTCAACAAGCAGATTGCCTATGAGCTGCAAGTCGGTGAAACGACGGTGAAGGCTCACGTGTCGGAGATCCTGCGCAAGCTCAACGTCTACAGCCGCACACAGGCGGTTATCGAGGTTTCGAAACTCGACAATGCCGAGTTGTTCAGGGATCAGCAGGGGTTCTGAAAAGGCAATCGGCAGTCGGGAATAGGCAGTCGTAGAAAAACGGCTCGTTGCCCGCTTGCATATGGCTCGCAAACTATATGATCCGACTGCCGACTGCCGACTGCCGACTGCCGACTGCCTAAGCCAGCAAATGCGCCAGCAGCGCCCGAAGTTGTGCCGGCTTCAGCGGCTTGCGCATCAGGTCGATGCCCGCTGCCCGGGCGGCCTTGACCACGCTTTCCGACGGGTCGGCGGTGACGATCAATGCCGGTACTGTGCGGCCGAGATAGTCGCGCACCTCGGCGACCGTCTCCGTGCCCAGGTCACCACCGTCCAGATGCTGGTCGGCGATAACGATGTCGGGCACCCAGTCGGTGTCGCCCAGAGCGTCGAGCGCTTCGTCGGTCGAGGCGGCCGGGCGCACGATGCATTGCCAGCGCTCCAGCAGCGACGTCATTGCCGCCAGCACGTCGGCGTCGTTTTCTACCAGCAACACCTTGGTGCCGAACAGGCCATAACCCTTTGGCGTTTCGCTTTCGCCGGCACCGGGTTCCGGCTGCGGGTTGGCTGAGACCGGTACATCGATATGAAAGATCGTGCCGCGCCCGACCCTGGAAGAGAAGGTGACGGGATGGCCGAGCGCGCCGGCCATGCGCCGCACGATTGCAAGGCCTAGGCCCAGCCCGCCGCCGGTCGGCTCGGTGCCGCCGCCGACCGTGCCGCGATGGAACTCCTCGAACACGGCCTCGCGCTGGTCTTCGGGAATGCCGTAGCCCGTGTCAGCCACATCGATGCGGAGTGTCTTACCGCGCTGCCGGGTGCCGACCAGCACGCCACCCTTATGGGTGTAACGCAAAGCGTTGGAGAGGATGTTCTGCAGGATGCGGCGCAGAAGCGTCCTGTCGGAGCGTACTGCGATCGCGACGGGGCGGAAACGCAACGTCAGTCCCTTCATCTCGGCGACTTGTTGGAAGTCGGAGCGCAGGGCGGAAAACAGCGTTTCAAGGCTGACGTCGGTTATCTCCGGCTCGACCACGCCTGCATCGAGTTTCGAAATGTCGAGCAGCGTATGCAGCAGATCTTCCATGGTCTGCAGCGAACGTTCCACTTGCCGGACCAGCTTCTTGCCTTCGGTGGAAGTCTGCAGTTCCGCGAGTGCCGAAATCGACAGATGGGCGGCGTTCAAAGGCTGCAATACGTCATGACTGGCGGCGGCGAGGAAGCGCGTCTTGGAAAGATTGGCGTATTCGGCATTCTCCTTGGCGGCGGAGAGGGCCAGGTTCGACTGTTCCAGCCGGCGCAGCGCGGCATGTAGTTCCTCGGTGCGCATGCGCACCCGGTTTTCCAGCGAGATCGCGGTCTGAAACAGCGAGAACGCATTGCCCTGCTGGTCCATCGATCGTTCGACGCGGCTGACCAGCGCGGCGTTGATCTTCTTCAGTCGCTCGATGTCCTGGATGTCGTTCAGCGGCATTCGAGTTCTACTCCGCCGCCTGGCGCTGTCCAAAGGCGATGCCGGTAAAGGTCTGGTTCAAATGCATCGACCGGTATTGTTCGCCGTAGGTGCCGAAACCGATCACCTTGTTGGCGCGGTAGAGTTCGGAAATATCACGGAAAACCTGGCGGTTGCGGGCATCGAGCCGACGCAGCACGCAATCGAAGCCGAGGATCATGTCGATGTTGCCAAGCTTGGCCTCGACCTCCTTCAGCGCGGCGCGCGTCGTCTCGACCATGCTCTTGGGCTGGGCGATCGACAGGACGATGCCGTCGTCGATGGCGCAGAAAAAAGAGAGCGAACCGTCGGGGTTCATCTTCTGGATCGACCGGCAATAATATTCGCCACCCACTTTCACGACCACGGGATGCGACGCGAACGAAAAGGGCGTCAGCGTATGCTGCACGATGCCGACCGAGGCGGCATATTCGGTTGCCGCGACATCGGCATTGAACTCGCGCACGATGCGATGATCGGGATCGGAAGCGGTCACAACCAGCTTCTCGTCGGTCGGGACAAAATTGTCGGTCTTGAAGACGTGGAAGGGGATGGTGGTGGCGATCAGGATGACGATGGCGCTGTCCGAGGCGACGCGCCCGTCGCGCATCAGCGTCGTGGTTTCGAATTTCAGGTCATCGCCGGCCGAACCGCCGATCAGCGGGATGTCGTCGAGAGCCCAGTGGATTGCGGAGGTGACCGCTTCCTCGGCGTAGGAGAGCCCGTCGATCAGGCAGAGCGCGAAGACGTTGTCGGCGCTGGCGTCGCCAGCTTTGGCATGCAGGGTACGTCGCAGCACTTCCACTTCGCCGGTGATGCCATCCATGGCCGAAGACGACAGGTTCTCGACCATGGCGCTGGCGACGGTAAAAGCGCTGGTGGGAAAGAGCATGGCCAGCATATGGCCTTCCTCGAGGCCGTCCGGCGTGATTTCGCCTGCCGTCGAACAGCCGGCGTAAGGCAGCTTCGGGGCGTGTTTTTTCAATGAGTTGGCAAGCGTCGTTGCATCAACCAGGCTGCGCGAGAAGAACAGCAACGCAAAGCCCGCGCCGATCGCCCTGGCTTCAGCCTCGACGGCGATGGCAAAAGCATCCGTGTCCGGCTCGCTCGTGGTGAGCGCCGAAAGCCCGCATGCATAGCTCGTCCGCGAACAGACCAGCCCATTTCCTCCCGATGCCCAAGGCGCTCCCCAACGCCGCCAATCATTGTTGCCGCAGGGGGCGATCTTTGGCAATGGCCGCGCGCTAAGCCCAACGACCGAAAGTACAATATACGGGATTCAGGGCCGGTTGCATTGTCGTGAAAGCGGGGGTGCTTCGGGCGTTTGAGGCACTTCGCGAGACAAGAACATCGGTCTGCCGGGGTGTCCGGAGGGAGCCGGCAGCCACACCGAGGTTGAATACCCAGGGAGGCTTCATGTCGGACATTTCGTTGACCGTGAACGGCAGGCAGGTTCACGCAACAGTCGAGGACCGCACGCTGCTGGTCCATTTTCTAAGGGAACATCAAGGGCTTACCGGAACACATGTCGGTTGCGACACCTCGCAGTGCGGCGCCTGCGTCGTCCATGTCGACGGCAAGGCGGTGAAGTCCTGCTCGATGCTGGTCGCCCAGGCTTCCGGTTCCACCGTCGTCACGATCGAGGGTCTCGCCAATGGCGCGGACCTACATCCTGTGCAGGCGGCCTTCAAGGAACACCATGGGTTGCAGTGCGGCTTCTGTACGCCCGGCATGATCATGACCGCGACCGACATGATCGCCCGCCATCCGGAAGGCCTGGATGAGGCCACGGTGAGGGCAGAGCTCGAGGGCAACATCTGCCGCTGCACCGGATATCACAACATCGTCAAGGCGATACTGGCCGCTTCTCAAGCGATGTCGAAGGCCAAGCCAAAGGCCAAGAAGGCGGCTTGAGCCGCGAAAAGTGAACACAGCCCGGCGGCCGCGACCAGAGTCAAAAAGTTTTGACGAAGCCGATCAAGCACTTGGCGGCAAGAGGCCGCCGATACCGGGTGAAACGAATTCACTTCAAGGTTCCGGAGGAGAATTTTGATGGGTATTGAAGGCATCGGCGCCCGCGTGGCGCGCAAGGAAGACAAACGTTTCATCACCGGCGCAGGCCGCTATGTCGATGACATGGTGGTGCCCGGGATGAAGCACGCGGTCTTCGTCAGAAGCCCATATGCGCATGCGCAGATCAAGAAGATCGATGCCAAGAAGGCGCTGGCCATGCCCGGTGTCATCGGCGTGCTGACGGGCAGGGAATTGAAGGCCGACGGCATCGGCAATCTGATCTGCGGCTGGATGATCCATTCCAAGGACGGCTCGCCGATGAAGATGGGGGCCTGGTCGCCGCTGGCGTTCGACAAGGTGCGTTATGTCGGCGACGCGGTGGCGATCGTCGTTGCCGACACAAAGGGCCAGGCGCGCGATGCCGCCGAGGCGGTGGACGTTTCCTACAAGGAACTGAAAGCTGTCGTCGACGCGGTGAAGGCGCTGGAGAAGGGCGCGCCGCAACTGCATCCGGAAGCCGACGGCAATCTGATCTTCGACTGGGAGATCGGCGACGCCAAGGCGACCGACGCGGCGATCAAGGCCGCGCACCACGTCACCCGCATGAAGATCGTCAACAACCGCCTCGTGCCCAACGCCATGGAACCACGCGCGGCGCTCGGGCTCTATGACAAGGCCGAGGACCACTACACCTGCTGGACGACGTCGCAGAACCCGCATGTGGCGCGGCTGGTGATGAGCGCTTTCTACAATGTGGCGCCGGAAAACAAGCTGCGTGTCATCGCGCCCGATGTGGGCGGCGGCTTCGGCTCGAAGATCTTCATCTATCCCGAGGAGATCGTCTGCCTGTGGGCGTCGAAGAAGACCGGTGTGCCGGTGAAATGGGTTGCCGACCGCACCGAAAGCTTCCTGACCGACGCGCATGGCCGCGACCATCATTCGACGGTCGAGATGGCCTTCGACAAGAACAACCGCATCACCGGGCTCAAGGTCGACACCATCGCCAATCTCGGCGCCTACATGTCGCTGTTCTCGTCGTCGGTGCCGACCTATCTCTACGCGACCCTGTTGTCGGGCCAGTACAACATCCCGGCAATCCACGCCAATGTGCGCACGGTCTACACCAACACCGCGCCGGTCGACGCCTATCGCGGCGCCGGGCGGCCGGAAGCGACCTATCTTCTGGAACGCACCATGGAGACGGCGGCACGGGAACTTGGCGTTTCGCCGGCCGAACTCAGGCGCAGCAACTTCATCACCCAGTTCCCGCACCAGACGCCGGTGATCATGTGTTACGACGCCGGCAATTACAGCGCCTCGCTGGATGCGGCGATGAAGGCGGCCGACTATACCGGTTTCGCCAAGCGGCGCGACAAGGCCAAGAAGGCGGGCAAGCTGCGCGGCATCGGCATGAGCGCCTATATCGAGGCCTGCGGCATCGCGCCGTCGGCGGCGGTCGGTTCGCTGGGTGCCGGCGTCGGCCTGTGGGAATCGGCCGAGGTGCGTGTCAACGCGGTCGGCACCATCGAGGTGATGACCGGTTCGCACAGCCATGGCCAGGGCCATGAGACGACCTTCGCGCAACTGGTCTCGGATCGTTTCGGCGTGCCGATTGACAGCATCAACATCGTCCATGGCGACACCGACAAGGTGCAGATGGGCATGGGCACCTATGGTTCGCGCTCCGGCGCGGTCGGCATGAGCGCCATCGTCAAGGCCCTGGACAAGGTGGAAGCCAAGGCGAAGAAAATCGCGGCTCACCTTCTGGAAGCCGACGAGGGCGACATCGTGGTTGAGAACGGCGAACTCAAGGTGGCCGGCACCGACAAGAAGGTGCCCTGGTTCCAGATGGCGCTTGCCGCCTACACGGCCCACAATCTGCCGGCCGGCATGGAGCCGGGCCTGAAGGAGGGCGCGTTCTACGATCCGTCCAACTTCACCTTCCCGGCGGGCTGCTACATCTGCGAGGTCGAGATCGATCCCGATACCGGCGAAACCCAGATCATCCAGTTCGTTGCGGCCGACGATTTCGGCAACATCATCAACCCGATGATCGTCGAAGGCCAGGTGCATGGCGGCATCGCCCAGGGCGTCGGCCAGGCGCTTCTGGAGGGCGCCTATTACGATCCGTCCGGCCAGCTGCTGACGGCAAGCTACATGGATTACACCATGCCGCGCGCCGGCGACCTGCCTTCGTTCAAGGTCTCGACCTCGAACACGCCATGCCCGGGCAATCCGCTCGGCATCAAGGGCTGCGGCGAGGCCGGCGCCATCGGTTCGCCGCCGGCGGTCATCAACGCCATCACCGACGCGCTCGGCATCATGGATTTCACCATGCCGGCGTCGCCCCAGAAGGTGTGGGCGGCGGCGCAGAAGCATTGAGGAGGCAGTAGGGAGTGGGCAATCGGCAGTCGGAACGACTTCAAACGACTGCCGACTGCCGATTGCCGACTGCCCTGTCGAAATCTCTCTGAGGAGAACGAGCCATGTACTCCGTCACCTACCATCGGGCCAATTCCATCGCGGATGCGGCCAAGCTTTTGAAGACCGGCGATGCCAAGCTCGTGTCCGGCGGCATGACGCTGATCCCGGCGATGAAGACCAGGCTGGCGGCGCCGTCGGACCTTGTCGACATCTCGAAGATCGCTACGTTGAAGGGCATCAAGGTGTCCGGCAAGACCGTCACCATCGGCGCGGCGACGACCCATTTCGAGGTTTCCACAGACGCCAAGCTGCAGAAGGCATGCCCGGCGCTGGCCGAGCTGGCGGCGATGATCGGCGACCCGGCCGTGCGCCATCGCGGCACCATCGGCGGCTCGATCGCCAACAACGACCCGGCCGCAGACTATCCGGCCGCCTTGCTGGCGCTTGGCGCCACCATCGTCACCAACAAGCGCGAGATCGCCGCCGACAAGTTCTTCAAGGGCCTGTTCGAGACGATCCTCAAGGATGGTGAGATCGTCACCGCCGTCTCCTTCACCGCTCCCGCCAAAGCCGCCTATCAGAAGTTCCGCAACCCGGCCTCGCGCTACGCCATCGTCGGTGTGTTCGTGGCCAAGAGCAAGGCGAACGGCAAGGACGAGGTGCGCGTGGCGGTGACCGGTGCCGGCGACAATGGTGTCTTCCGCGCCAAGGCGATCGAGGCGGCGCTCACCAAATCCTTCGACGCGGCAGCGGTGTCGGGCATCAAGCTGGCGTCGGACAATCTGATGACCGACATCCACGCCTCGGCCGACTATCGCGCCCATCTGATCGGCGTGCTGGCCAAGCGCGCGGTAGCCGCCGCCAACGCCTGACGACATCGGCATCGCCGGCAAAAGGGAAGGGGCCGCGAGGCCCCTTTCGTATTGTGGAATTCATAGGGTCACGAAGCGCTCCGTCGCGGCGACCAGAATATGCGACGCGCGGTCTTTCTGCTCAATCGGCGGTGCCTGTTGACAGCAACGGATTTTCCGCCTGGGTTTCCACCCTGTCGCGACCTTGCCGCTTGGCCCGGTAGAGCGCGGTGTCGGCGCGCGCGATCAACGCGCCCAAACCTTCGCCATGACGCGCCGAGGCAACGCCGAAACTCGCGGTGAGCTGGCGCGACGCCGGCAGCCCGTCGAAACGGGTTTGGCGAACGATGCCTCGCAGCCGCTGGGCAAAGGCATCGGCGCCGGCGGCATCGCAATTGGGCAGCAGAAAAGCGAACTCCTCGCCGCCGAGACGGCCGCAAATGTCCACCTGCCGCATCGCTCCCTGAAGCAGGTGCCCAAATGTCTTGAGAACAGCATCGCCGGCCGGATGCCCGAACGTATCGTTGATGTTCTTGAAGTGGTCGATGTCGACCAGGATGAGGCTTGTCGGCCAGGCGCGAGCGCTGTTCAGCAGTTCCTGCGCGCGCTCCTCGAAACCGCGCCGGTTCAGCACCCCGGTGAGGGAATCGACCGAGCGCTCGTGGCGCAGATCCGCCATCATGTCGCTGACGGTCACGGCAAATAGGGCAAGCGCCAGCATCACTCCCAGCACAGCCAGCGAAAACTGCAAGGCCAGCCAGAATGGCGAGGCGCCGAACGCAGTGGCCGACGGGGCGACCGTGCCAACGGTCAGCACCGTGCGCGGAAAGAAGTGGAGCGAAAAGGCGAGCGAGGTCCAGAACAGGATCTTTTCCGCGAACATTCCGACCCGGAGCCGGCGCAGGCGCCATGCGGTGGCAAGGCAGACCAGCCCGTAGCCGAAATTCATGATGTAGATGCGGACGATCAGCTGACGATCGACATAGAAGAAATAGGCGACGCCGCCGCAAATCAGGCCGAGGATGGCGAGGTACGAAATCGGACCGAGACGCTGGCCGGAGCGCCGCAGCAGCCCGTCATTGAGCAAAAGGACGCTCAATGTGTAGAGAAAGGCCGAGGTTACGGCGTTCGGGCCGTGACCGTCGGGTACGCCGAGGATCTGGGACAGGGTTCCCAGGCAGAACAACAGGCAGGCCGCGCAAAAGAACAGCAGATGGCCAAGCCGTCGGTCCCGTAGCCAGATCGCCACGAAACTCGCCGCGAAAACCAGCAGGATGGCGGGGCCGATGAGCACGAGGGGGTTGTTGGGGACGCGCATGGCGGTACGGCGGCTTTCGGCTTCCGTCGGCGGTCTGGATCGCGGCGCAGGCTTCGCACATAAGCCGATGGCCCGCAACGAGCGAAGACAAGTCAGGTTACCGCCCGGTCAACGCGGCGCGCGAAACGCCGCGTATTTTGTGTGTCGAAACCCCGCAACGGGTTTCCCCGCAGTCCCGACCGTTCGCATCATCTCCTGCGCGCCACGATGTAGGGGCAGATTTCGTTGCCCTTGGTCGCATGGCGTTCATTGACGAGAATGTCGAAGCCCGCGGCGGAGATAAGCTGGCTGAGTTCAGCTTCTTTGAAGACGTTGGCGTGAGGCGCCTTGCCGATCGCGCGCATGGCGGGCAACAAAACGAGGCGGATGAGCGGGTTCATGTCGCCGACGCAAGGCGTCTTGGTGATGAACAGCCCTTCGGCCCTGAGCAGGGCGTGGATGCGGCGCAGCGTGCCGGGCAGGTCGCGCACCAGATGGAGATAGTTGAAGCCCAGAACGGCATCGAACTGTTCGACCTCGGGCGTAAGCATCTCGGCGGTGGCGACGCGAAAGGACAGCGCCGGCCTGGGGTCGGCGGCGTGCTTTTCCTTGGCAATGGCGATCATTTCGGTGGAAATATCCGTCGCGAGATAGCTTTGTACGCCACCCGCGAGCTTGAGCGCCGTCGTTCCCGTGCCGCAACCCAGTTCCAGCACCCGGGCATGCGGTTCGAGCAGGGCGCGGGTGCGGTCCAGCGTGCGCTCATAGCCGGCCGGATCGGCAATCGCGGCGACCGCATATCGCCGCGAGGTTCGGTCCCAGAAATCGGCGTCGTTCGTTGTGCTCATGAAGGGCCCGTGCATGAATTGCGGTGCGGAACTGGCGTGAAAGACGGCGGTGTCAAAGCTTCACGGAACGGTTAGTCACCGCTGCCCTTGAATGGAGGCTGGCGCTGGCCATTTGTTGGCAGCAGAAGTCAGTATGGGCGCCCGCCGGACGGCAACGAACCCGTTCCAGTCTTGTTAGCGGGCTTTCGTATTTTCGCAATGCTGCATATAATATTGGCGTTGCTGGACGGAGTAGGACCGATGCAGCTAACCGACATGCAGCGCGAGACGCTGGGACTGATGAAACAGGCACTGACTTCTCACCGCCAGGCGGCCGAGAGGGATGGATTTGATATGCTCGCCTATCTTCTGGAAATGGCGATCATCGAAGCAGGCGACATTATGCAAAGGGGTGGCGACCTCAGCCGCGGGTCCGAATTGCTGGCTATTCTGGGGCAGGATCGTCGTCACCCCCAGTGAGCTGAACCGCTGTCCGATCCCGTCGAGGTGGATGGCCTCGACGGGATCGGATCGCTTTTCAATGCACGGGCAAGCGACGTCTAGGTCGCGTGCCCGGCCATTTTCCTGACATCGGCCGCCTGCAAGGGCTGGCCGCCGATCGCCCAGTCGCCGCCTTCCACCTCGTTGATCTTCACCCAGGTGACGCCGCGCAGCTTCTCGCCCTCCACCGACACCATCGCGTCGGTAACCTTGGCGATCATCGCCGACTTCTGTTCGGGCGTGAACACGCCCTTGATCACATGAATATCCACCAGTGGCATGAGTTGCTCCTCTCGGTTGTTTCTGCGAGAATCGCACATTCGACGGCAGCGACAAGTTCAGGAACTGAACCGGTGCTCAAGCAAGCGGAAGCCTCCGACAACCGCGACCGGATCAACATTCCCGGTGGCGAAGCCTCGCTCTACGGGCAGTTCTGCCCGATCGCCATGGCGGCCGAACTGCTGGCGACGCGGTGGACGCTGGTGGTGCTCGGCGAGATGCTGTCGGGCTCGACCCGGTTCAACGATATCCGGCGCGGCGTGCCGCGCATGTCCTCGGCGCTGCTCGCCAAGCGGCTGCGCGAATTGGTGGATGCCGGTGTTCTCGACCATGTCGATGGCGAATACACGCTCACCCGGTCGGGCCGCGACCTCGCGCCGATCATCCAGGGTATCGGGCGCTGGGCATTGCGCTGGGTCGATTCGGACTGCTCGCTGGCCAATCTCGATCCACGGCTGCTGATGTGGAACATGCGCCGCAACCTGCGGCCCGACCCGATGCCGCGCAGGCGCGTCGTCGTCGAATTCGGCTTCAATAGCCTGCCCGCCGACGAAGGCCGTTATTGGCTGATCGTGGCGCCGGGCATGCCGGTCGATCTGTGCTCGATCGACCCGGCTTTCCAGATCGACCTCCTGGTAACCGCCGATCTTCGCGCCATGACGTCGGCATGGATGGGAATGAGCAGTTTCGACGACGAGTTGCGCGCCGGCCGCATCGAGCTGGACGGCGACGCCGGGCTTGCCGCGAGTTTTACCCGCTGGATCGGCCAGAGCGGTCTGGCCAGCGCCGTCGAGCGAGCCTAGATCTCGATTTCGGTTCCGAGCTGCACGACCTGTGGCGCCGGGATGCGGAAATAAGCGGCGGAGCGCTCGGCATTGCGCTGGAGCATGGCGTAGAGCACCTCGCGCCAGAAGGCCATGCCGGCGACCTTACGCGAAGGAATGACCGTTTCGCTGCCGATGTAGAAGGAGACTTCGCCAAGGTCGACCGGCGCGATCAGGCCGCGCGACAGGCCGAGGCGCAGGCCACGCAGCACATCCGGCTCTTCCATGAAGCCATAGCGCAGGATGACACGCTCGAAATCGGGGCGCAGCGGGACAACGGTGACACGATCTTCATCCTTGATGCGCGGGGTCTCGGCACCTTGCACGGTGACGAGCATGACGCGCGTGGGGATGGCGCGGGTGTGGCGCAAGAAGATGCTCAAGGAAAGCGGGATGCCGCTGGCGGCGGAGGAGAGGAACGCCGCCGTTCCTGGCAAGCGTACCGGTTTCCGTTCTTCCATCGCGGCGAAGAAGGCGCTTTCCTCGGCGCGCAGATGCCGGCGGGCCTGTTCGGCAAGCATCTGGCCGCGCCGCCAGGTGAGCATCAGCATGGCGACCAGGATTGCCAGCAAGAGAGGATACCAGCCGCCCTCGAACAGCTTGATGGAGTTGGCGGCGACAAAGATCAGGTCGACGATGAAGAAGGCGCCATTGACCAGGATGACGAGGAAGAGGTTGTAACCCCAGTGACGGGCGACCAGCGCCGCCAACAGGGTGGTGATGGCCATCAGCAGCGAGACGGCGATGCCATAGGCGCCGGCCAGCGCGTCGGAGGAGCGGAAACCGAGCACGGCGGTGATGGTGGCGGCGCAAAGCAGCCAGTTGACCAGCGGCACATAGATCTGGCCGAACTCGTCATTCGCGGTCTGCTTGACGGTGAGGCGCGGCAGGATGCCGAGCTGCATCGACTGGCGGGCCAGCGAGAAGGCGCCCGAGATGATCGCCTGGCTGGCGATGATGGTGGCGATCGTGGCGAACGCGATGGCCGGAAAATGCGCCCAGTCCGGAACCAGATTGTAGAAGGGGTTGTTGGCTGCCGCTGGATCGCTCAGCAACAGCGCGCCCTGGCCGAAATAGTTGAGCACCAGGGCGGGCAAGGCGACGGCGAACCAGGCGAGGCGAATGGCGTTGCGGCCGAAATGGCCCATGTCGGCATACATGGCCTCGCCGCCGGTGACGGCGAGGAAGGTGGCGCCGAGCACCGCGAAGGAGACCACCGGATTGGCGTGCAACAGGAAAGTGAGCGCGACGAAAGGATTGAGCGCCGTCAGGATCGCCGGCGCGCGCAGCACTTCGACCAGGCCAAGCAGGCCGATGGTGACGAACCAGGCGAGCATGACCGGGCCGAAGAAACGACCGATCGTGCCCGTGCCGAAACGCTGGGCAAGGAACAGCGCCAGCAAAATCACCACCGTCAGCGGCACCACGACAGGGGTGAGCGAGGGGGCGGCCACTTCCAGCCCCTCGATGGCGCTGAGCACGGAAATGGCAGGCGTGATGGCGCCGTCGCCATAAAGCAGCGCGGAACCGACCAGGCCGACGACCAGCAAGACCATCTGCTGGCGGCCGCGCCGGCGGGCGCTGCCCTCAAGGATGGCGAGCAGCGCTACGATGCCGCCTTCGCCCTTGTTGTCGGCGCGCAGGATCAGCACCGCGTATTTCAGCGAAACGACCAGGATCAGCGCCCAGAAGATCAGCGACACGACGCCGGTTACGATCCAGGGCTGGCTGGCACCGCCCGGACCGCTGGCATTGATGGCTTGTGAGAAAGCGTAGAGCGGGCTGGTGCCGATGTCGCCATAGACGACGCCCAGCGCGGCCAGCGACAAGGATGGCGAGAAAACCGCCGCGCGACCGTGTTTTTCCCTCGTCATCGGCCCGTCCGCTGATGCGCACCACGATAGGGTGGAGGATGGCAGATTGCGCAGGCTCGTCAAGGAGATGGCGGGGCAGATTGCGACGGATTGCCGTCGTTGCCCGCGCTATGTTCGGTTTTGATCCTTGAGCAGAGATTCGGCGAAGAGCGGATGGTCTTGCCGGCGTTTTCGCGCCGGCTGGTCGCCACGTCGCGCCGGCGTGGCCGCTTGACGGGGCGCGGGCGGCCGCTAGCGTCCCGGCATCAAGAAACCGGGAGGAAACACGATGTCCACCATCAGGGGTAAAGCGTGGCTTGTCGCCAGCGCATTCGCACTTGTCGCCGGCACGCCGGCAGCTTACGCCGACAGCCAGGCGCTGATCCTGCGCGGCGCGCGCGTGCTGACCATGGACCAGCAGAAGCCCGAGGTGCAGGCCGTGGCGATCGTTGACGGCCGCGTTGCCGCCGTGGGTTCGGCCGACGACATGGCACCATTCCTGAAAGGGGCGACGGTCTATGACCTGCCGGCGGAGGCACTGGTGCTGCCGGGCTTCCAGGATTCGCACAACCATCTGATCTGGAGCGCGACCGAATTGCAGGACATCGACCTCAGTGGCGTTGCCGATGAGGCCGGCTTGCGCGCCGCGATCGAAAAGGGCGTGGGCAAATTGCCGGAAAACGCCTGGATTCGCGCCAGCTTGTGGGACCCGACGACGCTGCCCAACGCGTCGGCCGCCGTTCTCGATGCCATCACCGGTCCGCGTCCGATTTTCGTTGCCGCCGCCGACAGCCATTCGGCCTGGGTGAACACCGCGGCCCTGAAGGCGGCCGGCATCACCGCCGAGACCAAGGCGCCGGAAGGCGGTCGCATCGAGGTGGATGCGCAAGGCCAGCCGACCGGTCTGCTGCGCGAAAGCGCCATGTCGCTGGTCAGCAGCCTGTTGCCGGAATATCCCGACAGCCAGGTCGATGCGGGCCTCGCCAAGGCGATGGCCGAGGCCGAAAGCTATGGCATAACCGCCATCATCGATCCCGCCGCCAAGGAATGGATGCTGCGCGGCTATCAGCGCGCCGACGCGGCCGGCAAGCTCAATCTGCGCGTGAAGGCGGCCGTGCAGATCGAGGCCAAGGAAGGCGCCGCGGCCGGTGTCGCCAAGGTGCTCGACTACAAGGCGCGCTATGCCTCGCCGCATCTCGAAGTCAACGCGGCCAAGCTTTTTGTCGATGGCGTCATCGAGACCGGTACCGCGGCGTTGATCGAGGCCTATGTCGGCAGCAATCAGGCCGGCGACCTTTTGTTCACGCCGCAGGCGATGAAGGAGATTGCCATCGCCGCCGACAAGGCCGGGCTGCAACTGCACGCGCACGCCATCGGCGACCGCGCGGTGCGCGCCACGCTCGATGCCTACGAGGCGGCGCGGGTCGCCAACGGCACCCGCGACAGCCGTCACCAGATCACCCATCTCGAGCTGATCGATCCCGCCGACATTCCGCGCTTCAAGGCGCTCGGCGTGCTCGCCAATATCCAGGCGCTTTGGGCTTATCCGGACCCCTATATCGTCAACCTGACCGAGCCGAAGATCGGGCCGGAGCGGTCGCAACAGCTTTATCCATTCGGCGCGCTGAAGCAGGCAGGCGCTTTGCTGGTCGGTTCGAGCGACTGGAGCGTATCGTCGATGAATCCGCTCGAAGCCATCCAGATCGCCGTCACCCGGCAGGACATAGCCGACCCTAACGGCCGGGTGCTGACGCCGCAGCACCGTCTGGAGGTGATGGACATGATCAAGGCCTATACGGCGAATGGCGCTTATGCGGCCTTCGACGAGGCGCAATCCGGCACGCTGACGGTCGGCAAGCGCGCCGATATCGTGGTGCTGGGCCATGACGTGACCAAGATCCCCCCGACCCAGATCGCGGCGACGAAAGTGATGCTGACCCTGATCGAGGGAGACGCGGCCTATAAAGGCGAGGCTTTGCCCAAGCCGACGATGCCGTAACCAGCGGAGCTTGAACTCTTCGGGAGCGCGACCGGCTTAGGCCGGGTGCGGCTCCCGAGGCGAGTTCCTATTCTAATCGGCGAGTGTCTTGGCGTAGTAGCGCACGGCCTTCTTGCCGCCATGGATGACGGCGTCGCCGACCTCGCGAAACCCCAACGCGGCATGAAAAGCGTCGGAGGCGGGATTGGGCGGGTCGGCATTCACCTCGCAGGTGACGAGTTCGTGGCCGGCGGCCGCGGCGCGCGCGAACAGATCCTCGTAAAGCCGGCGCGCATGGCCGCGCCCGCGCGCGCTGGAGGCGACGACGACGCGGTCGACATAGACGAAGCGCGGATAGCGGTCGCGAAACCACAGAAAGTTCGGGCTGTCATAGGTGGCGTCCTGGTCGAAGGTCATCAGGAACGCCTCGAGCCTGCCGATGCGGCGTGCATGGAAAGACGCGTCGAGCAGAGCGGTGAGCCGTTCCGGTTCCAGCCAGGAGAGCTCGGCGGCGTGCTCGTTGTTGAGTTCCAGGACCGCCGGCTCGTCGGCGGCAACGACGGCCTCGATGGGGAGCGGTGCCGTCATGCGCGGGCGGCTGCGATGGTGGCGGCCACCAGCGCCTCGTCGGTGAAGGTGTTGCGGTATTCGCGGTCGAGATCGTCGCCGCCCATGCCGACATTCGGGTTGCGGTAGCGCATGGCGCTGGCCTCGTGCCTGAGCGAGGCGAAGTGCATTTCGGTCAGCCCGGTCTTCGCCCTGACCGCGCCGATATTGTCGGCGTCGAGCGCGCCGCAGCCCATGATGATGATGCGTCCACCCGCCTGCCTGACCAGCGCGGCCAGAAGATCGGCGCCCTCGATGGCGGTGTCGCGCTGGCCCGAGGTCAGGACGCGTCCGACCTTGCAGCGGACCAGGGCTTCCAGCGCCTCGGCTGCGTCGCGCGTCATGTCGAAGGCGCGGTGGCAGGTGACGGCGAGCGGGCCGGCTGCCTCGACGAGCGCGGCCATGCGGACCTCGTCGATGGCGCCATCGGCGGTCAGGCAGCCGACGACCACGCCGGCGACGCCGAGTTCGCGAAGCGCCGCGACGTCGGCCAGCATCGAACGATATTCGTCGTCGCTATAGAGAAAATCGCCGCCGCGTGGCCGCACGATGACGTGGAACGGAATTTTCGCCAGTTCCAGGCCCAGCCTTGCGGTGCCGAGGCTGGGCGTGATGCCGCCCTCGACAAGGCTGGCGCAGAGCTCGACGCGGTCGGCGCCGGCGCGCTCGGCGGCAAGCAGGCCGTCAATGTCTTCCACGCAGATTTCAATCACCGGGAGTTTTTTCGTCGGGTCGAGGCTGGCCAAGGTCGTTTCCAATTCGGGTTGAAGCGGGCGTTTTCGTTCGGGCGGAAGCTGGGGATGCCCTAGCACCGCATGGGATCAAGCGGAAGCGGGCAGGGCCGCCAAACAAGGCGGCCAGCGACCGTCCACGGGTCTTTCGGAGGGGGACGTTTTCCCGTCCCGGTCCCCGGTTCGGTGTTTTGTTCAGCATTTATTGTGGAGACAGCGAATGCCGCCGTACCCGCGCCACGGTGATCTTTCTATGGTCGCCGTTGCAAATCACCACGGGACCAAGATGCAGACAGAGCAGAAGATCGCAGCCGCAATCGCCACCGAGATCGGCGCGGCCACCGCCCAGGTCGTCGCCGCCGTCACACTTCTGGACGAAGGCGCGACGGTGCCGTTCATCGCCCGGTACCGCAAGGAGGTGACCGGCGGCCTCGACGACACGCAGCTGCGCAATCTTGCCGAACGGCTCGGCTATCTGCGCGAATTGGAAGCGCGCCGTGTCGCCATTTTTCAGGAGATCACCGGGCAGGGCAAGATGAGCGACGAGCTGGCGCTCAAGATCGCCGGCGCCGTCACCAAGGCCGAACTGGAAGACCTTTATCTGCCGTATCGGCCGAAGCGCCGCACCAAGGCCGAGATCGCGCGCGAGCGGGGGCTCGGGCCGCTCGCCGAGGCATTGTTGGCGGACCGTTCGCTCGATCCGCACAAGACGGCGGAAGCCTATGTGGCGGGCGAAGTGGCCGACGTGAAGGCCGCACTTGAAGGCGCGCGCGACATCATCGCCGAACAATTGGCCGAAGACGCAACGCTGATCGGCGCTTTGCGCGACTATATGAAGCTCAATGCCGTCGTCACCTCCGCGGTGCTGGACGGCAAGGCAGAGGCCGGCGCCAAGTTCTCCGACTATTTCGCCTATTCCGAAAAATGGTCGACCGTGCCGTCGCACCGGGCGCTCGCCATCCTGCGCGGCCGCAACGAGGACATTTTGTCCATCGCCATCGAAGTGGATGCCGATATCGCTTCGCCGAACAAGCCGGTGGAGCACAAGGTGGCGGCGACGCTGCGGATCGGCAGCGGCGCGGCCGACCAATGGCTGCGCGACGTTGCCGGCTGGACCTGGCGGGTCAAGCTTTCGCTGCAACTGTCGCTCGACCTGATGCGCGAATTGCGCGAGCGCTCCGAGGAAGAGGCGATCCGCGTCTTCTCGCGCAATCTCAAGGATTTGTTGCTCGCCGCTCCCGCCGGCTCGCGCCCGACGCTCGGCCTCGATCCGGGCATTCGCACCGGGGTCAAGGTGGCGGCGATCGACCAGACCGGCAAGCTGGTGGAGACGGCGACCATCTATCCGTTCCAGCCGAAGAACGACGTGCGCGGCGCCCAGGCCGAGCTGGCCAGGCTGATCGTCAAGCACAAGATCGAGCTGATCGCCATCGGCAACGGCACGGCCAGCCGCGAGACCGAGAGGCTGGTGGCCGAGCTTCTGGCCGACATGCCGGCACCGACGCCGACCAAGGTGATCGTCTCCGAGGCGGGCGCCTCGGTCTATTCGGCGTCGGAGACGGCGGCGGCCGAGTTCCCCGGTCTCGACGTGTCGCTGCGCGGCGCCGTCTCGATCGGGCGGCGCCTGCAGGATCCGCTGGCGGAGCTGGTCAAGGTCGAGCCGAAATCGATCGGCGTCGGCCAATACCAGCACGATGTCGACCAGTACCGGCTGGCCAAGGCGCTGGATGCGGTGGTGGAGGACGCGGTGAACGCCGTCGGCGTCGATCTCAACACCGCCTCGGTGCCGTTGCTGACGCGCGTTTCCGGCCTTGGCCAATCGATCGCCGAGGCGATCGTGGCGCGCCGCGACGCCGACGGTCCCTATGCCAGCCGCGCCGACCTGCTTTCGGTGCCGCGGCTCGGCGCGCGCACCTTCGAGCAGTGCGCCGGCTTCCTGCGCATCCGCGACGGTGCGGAGGCGCTCGACGCCTCGTCGATCCACCCGGAGGCCTATCCGGTGGCGCGCAAGATCGTGGCCAGCTGCGGCCGCGACATTCGCGCGCTGATGGGCGACAGCACCTCGCTGCGCAAGCTCGATCCAAAACTGTTCGTCGACGAACGGTTCGGCCTGCCGACGGTGAAGGACATCCTGCTCGAATTCGAGAAGCCGGGCCGCGACCCGCGCCCGGATTTCAAGACGGCGACCTTCGCCGACGGCGTCGACGACATCAAGGATTTGAAGCCCGGCATGCTTCTGGAGGGAACCGTCACCAATGTCGCCGCCTTCGGCGCCTTCGTCGATATCGGCGTGCACCAGGATGGGCTGGTGCACGTCTCGCAGCTTGCCGACCGCTTCGTGAAGGACGCGCATGAGGTGGTGAAGGCCGGCGACGTGGTGAAGGTGCGGGTCGTCGAGGTCGACGTGGCGCGCAAGCGCATCGGCCTGACCATGCGACGCGACGGTCAGGCACCGGAACGCTCGACACCGGCGGCGAAACCGGCACCCGGCGGCGGCAAGAACCACGCCAGCAAGCCGGACAATCGAGGCGGCCAGTCGCAACAGGGTTCGTTCGGCGCGGCGCTGTCGGAGGCGCTGCGCAAGCGCTGAGAAAACCGGCCTTTTACGACGGCTCCGGCGTTCGCCGGGTAGAGCGATCGCGGCACCAGGTTTGCACCGGCGTGGCGATTGGCCTATGTGAGCGGGCATCAACGGGCAGTCGTCGATACGTGAACACCAACGCAAAATCGGGCGGGCAGGGCGCCTATGGCGATCATCGCCTGTCCATCGCGCCGATGATGGACTGGATGGATACTTAAATAAATTCAGCTAGTTATGAGATGTTGTGTGCAAAAAGCGCACACGAAAGTTCTGCTTCTCTTCTTTTTTCGTTCCCACGAAGGAGCCGCCGACAGGCCTTTTCGGACGCTCTCCTGCCGACGATATTTGCCGCTCCTATGCGGAATGTTCGCCGGAATATCCGTGGACTTCATTGTCCGCTGCGGTGTCCAGTTTGCCTGGGGTTCTTGGAAGCTTTTCGAACTTTCTGGCTGGTGCCGCCAGCCGAATTATCCGGGCTAGTGGAGGAAATCAGGCTTGATTGACCTGCACACGGTCTAGCGATGTTAGAAGCAAGTTTGGCACCGCTCGACGGCAGAATGATTTCCGCTGACTGATTGTGCGGAGCCCTATCTTCCTAATAACGCTTCCAACGACTTGGCGCCGGAAGACTGAGTATCGAGTGTCTGGACCCTTAGCGGAAGGCGAAGTCAGTCGGCTTCGCGCAATTTGTGCGAGACGAGGGCAACGCCTATTTTCCATATCTAAGCGTCTAAGGGCAAATCGACTTCGTCAAGATCGCAAATAGCCCAAAACTGAACTCGGCGATGGAACCTGCAGGTAGGCCAAAAGCGTGATCGTTGGTTTTGACGGGTAGTGCCGCAAAGCACATTTTTGCCTTTCGGCGCGCACTGCCTGAAGGCTGTCGCGCCGAAAAGATGATGGAGGGGTGCGCACTCGAAGTGAAGGGTCTATTTAGAGGGGTGCAACCTTCCACGAAAGCACATGATATGCAGCCGACCAACCGGGGTTTGTCTGCGAAAAAAACACGATGGCTGGACCAACCTTGTTTCGATTTGTGATGTGGTCCGTGGCGGAGACGCTATATGCGTCCGAGAAATTCTGACCATCTCTAGAGAACGACCAAACGAAATTTGAGCCGTTGTAGGTCAATCTCGACCAAATCGGAGATGAAGGCGCTGGCAATCCCGTATCTGAAAAAGCACTATCGTTGGAGTAGCTATCGAACCCGGTTCCACCGGACATTTTCAAATAGTCAAATCTATATGCACTGTTTCCGTTGGCGCTTATGCCGAACGTGATGGTCCGGCTGTTCGCAACGTCCCTGACGGCTATCCCTGGTAAATTGTATGTGGACAATGGGCCTGAATACACTGTCAGCATTGTGGCTTGCCAATTCCCGGATGGCGCATCGACTTCTGCCATCATCGCACGGTTGTTCGCTACCGTGCTTGCCGTGAGTGCCATGCCTCTGGAGGTTGCGGTAATAGCTGCGCCTACTGGCGCAGTGGTCGATGTTGTTAGAGCAAAATTCGCCGCGATTGGCTTTGCCACTGCAGAATAATTCAACCAATCGACATCCCCGCCGCTACCACTCCCTGTGGTTGCAATCGTGATGCTTCCTGGGCCATTTAGGATCGCAATTCCTGGCCCCGCGGTAATAGCACCCGCTTGCGGGGGATGACCACTGGAGCCAATGAGAACCTGACCATCGGTCAATGGGGTAACTCCACCAAAACCACCGGTCCCGTTGTTGAATTGGATGGAATTTTGCTGCCCACCAGGTGCAATGTTGGTCACGCAGTTCCCAAGGGCATTGAAATTCGCCATCACTTGCGTGGCGTCAGCAACTTGTCCATTCGTCAATTGGTTCGGTAGAACGCATTGGCCGAATGCTGCCTTCGTAGCAACGAGGACCGTGCCAAAGGCAAGAGCGAAATTGATCTTCCTCATCGTCGCAAACTTCCTCGAATTGGATACTAATTTAGGCTGACAAGTGTCCAGGACAGAACTTGCTGCGATACGGGCCATGTAGGGTATACAGGTTCGGAGAAGAGAATCGCTGGTCCGACACGATCGACGTTTACGAGATAATCGTCCGCTGCCGCCGAGTAAGCGGTTACAAAGAACTGACCGTCGCGAGAGAAAGCCCACGACAGGGTCGTGCCGTCGTAGGTAAGGCGGGTCCAAAGTGGCTCGGATGGCGCGGGCAATCCGATGTCCTGAAAAGTGGCTGCCGTGCCAAGGAGGCGATCCAGTCCTGATCCGCCAGAGGACCTTAGATAACTGAAGCGATAGTCGTTTTGTCCCAGCGCTCCAATTCCAAACTCAACTGCGCGATTGTTGACGGAGTCCCTGACCGCAATTGCAGGAACACTGGAGTTTGATGCTGCCCCCGTATAGGCGGTGAGCATTGTTGCCTGCCACTTTCCGCTCGGGGCGGGAGTTTCGGCCATCATCGCTGTGTTGGCGGCCCCTCCCGTCGCAGTCATTGCAAACCCACGCACAGTGGCCGTAATCCCAGCACCGCTTGGAGGCGTTGTCGATGTGCGGAGGGAAAAAGCGGCGACTGACGGCCGGACGACGGCAGCTGAATTGAGCCAGTCAACAGCGGTTTCGTTGCCGCCGCTGGGAGCTGCAATGATGATTCCGCTCGGCGAAGATTGGATGTTTATTCCAGTTCCGGCTGTAAGGGTCGAGTTCATTGGGAGGGCGCCTGTCGACCCGATCAATAATTGCCCATCGGACAGTGTATTGGTTCCTCCAAAGCCGCCAGAAGAGTCTCGTACCTGAACAGAATTGGCAGAGCCGGCAGGAGAGTTTTTGACAATACAGTTGGAGACCGCGGAGAAGTTATTGTTCACCGGGGTTGCGTCTACGGGCTGGCCATTGATGATCGCGCTCGGCATCGGGCAATCCGCAAAGGCAGAAGATGTTGAAATAACAAAGCCGCCTAATAGCGCGACCGCAGGTACAAAACGCAAAATGACTTGCATCTGTCACCTCAATTCGGATGGATAGCGCGAGTAGCTACAATTAATTTGAAGATGTCAAGTATCAAAATTGAAGATTGTCGGATCATGGCAATGGTAAGAATAAAAGTTTATTGAATACAAAATTTAAATAACCAAAACAATTGGACTAATAAATTTTCTATGCTGGATTAACTAATTCAATTTACGAAACTACTCACCGTTGTTAGACGTTGAGCGTCTTCAATGATGAATTGGCATTCAATCCTGACTGGCTAACCCGTATTGGCTAAGCTTTTCTGGGGTGGATATTCGCTGGCGCATTTCGTTAAATTCGTTGGATTGGCAACCTTGTAGCATTTCAACCGGAGGCGGCGCATGAATGCACGCTTGAGAGTTCAATGCTTCTCATTGTCGGTTTTATTTATTTCTGCAGCCATGGGGTCGGCCGCTGCAGATCAATCTGGCGTTTCATTTAGCTACGATCCGGCCGGGCGCCTGGTGACAGGTTTTTACAATCAACTGCGGTGTCTGGTTTATGGTTATGACCCCGCCGGAAATCGAACGTCACAGGTTTTGGTCACCAAGGCTGCAGCACCTCCGGTGTGGGGTGTCGCGCAATGGAACGGTTTCTCCTGGACATCCGGGATGCTCAACCCTGTGTGGGGAGTGGGCAACTGGGGGTGCTTGAATTGGACAAGCAACTAAAGGGGCGCGGTAACCGCACTCTTTGACGACCACCCACGTTCCGTAGGCTGCGGCCGCGACATGTTCAATGTGGGTCTGTCTTATTTGCACATGAGGGTCGGAATGAGATTGATACGGCAATTCTTCGTCCTCGCTGCGTTGCTGGCGTCATTTGCCGCACAGAGTGCGGTTTTGGCGGCGCCGATCGTGTCACCCACTGAGACAGCCGCTGTGTCAAAGCCCAGTTCTTTGACCGAGGCGATGCGAGTTGCGCGTTTCGAGGAACCGCTCGTGGCGACTGAAGCCACCAGTTCTGCCGAAGATGCAGCCTTGCGGCATGCCTTGAATGCCTACAATCAGAGGACAGATCTGGCCAACTACGGCGATTTGGTCGCGTTCCTGGAATCCAACCCGCACTCCCGCTGGGCATCCGCGATTTGGGCCAACCTTGGGCTGTCTTACCTCCACGATGGCCACTTTTCGAAGGCGATCCACGCCTGGCAGTCTGCATGGGTCGCAGGAAAGAGTTCGAGGGAGCCGCGCGCCAGGGCATTGGTTGATCGAGCCGTTGGAGAGCTTGCACAGCTCTACGCAAACTTGGGCAAGACAGACGAGCTCGCAGCGCTGTTTCGCGACATCGGGGATCGTCCAATTGCAGGCTCCGCAACGGAGACAATTCAAAGTGCAAGCGAGCAACTGGCGCTTACCACGCGGGATCCGCGACACCTGTTCATCTGCGGTCCCCTTGCGCTGAAGCAGTTGCTGTTGGCTCGCAAGGTCAGCTTTGAGAAGGCTGATCCTCTGCAGTGGTATAAAGCCGGGCCCAACGGAACCAACTTGGCCGAAGTCGGTCGTCTCGCCGACGATGCCGGATTCGCGCATCGGCTGGTCATACGCAGGCCGGGTGAGCCAGTTCCCGTTCCGTCAATCGTGCATTGGAAAGTAGGGCATTTCGCAGCCATCGTTGGTGAGGCGAACGGAAGATACCACGTTAGGGATTCTGTGTTTTCCGGAACTGACCTCTGGGTGACCAAGGCTGCGCTGGATACCGAGGCAAGTGGATATTACCTTGTTCCGCAAGATTTGGACCCCGCCAAACAATGGCGGGATGTCGAACCCTTTGAAGCCGCTTCGGTTTGGGGGAAGGGGCCGACCAATGGTGACAGACCAGGTGGCAACAATGATCCAGATGCCAACGGCGGCGGTGGTGGCGGTGCTGGCGGTGGCGGTGGTGGCGGTGCTGGCGGCGGCGGTGCTGGTGGTGGCGGTGCTGGTGGTGGCGGAGGTGCTGGTGCTGGCGGACGTGGACCTAATGGCGGCTGTGGCCTGTGTTTCTATAACATCAAAGAAGCGAGTGTCGCGGTCACGATCACCGATCGGCCAGTGGGCTACAATCCACCAATTGGCCCGTCGGCGATGGTCGAGATCAGCTACAATCAACGGCAGGACAGCCAGCCCGCGAACTTTAACTTCTTCAACATCAGTCCAAAATGGTCGTTGAACTGGCTGAGCTATGTAACGGATGATCCGACGAATCCAGGCGCCAACGTCTCATCCTACCTGCGAGATGGGACCACGTTCTTCTATCTCGGCTACCAGGCTAGGAACGGAAGATTTGCTGCGCAGGATGGCGATGGATCCATCTTGGTACGCGCGTCTGGTTCTCCAATCACCTACCGCCATCTCATGCCTGACGGTAGCGTTGAAATCTATGCGCAGTCTGACGGGGCCGCTGCCTATCCTCGGCGAATTTTTCTGAGCAGGGTGATCGATCCGCAAGGCAACGCGGCCACTCTGAATTACGATGGCCAGTTCCGGCTTATTTCACTGACCGATGCTGTCGGGCGCTTAACCACATTTAGTTATGAGTTGGCGACATCCCCTTTGCTCATAACCAAGATCACGGATCCCTTTGGGCGCAGCGCTGTTCTGGCATATGACGGAAACGCGCGCCTGAAATCGATCACTGACACGATCGGCCTGACATCGAGTGTCAGCTATGATGACAACTCCCTCATCAACGCCCTGACGACTCCCTATGGCACCACAAAGTTCGCCTACACTGCCCCGGGATCAAGTGGCCCGCCTCGTTTCGTTGAAGTAACGGACCCGCTAGGCTACCACGAACGTGAAGAGTGGCTTGAGCCTGCGCCCATTCCCGAGAGCGATCCGGCGGCGACCGTGCCGCAAGGAATGCCGCTCGCCCCGCTCAATCAATACCTAAAGTATCGAAACAGCTTCCATTGGGACAAGGATGCCTACGTCGCGGCAGGATGCACCTCTGGCGGCGGCTGCGACTATACCAAGGCTAGAATCCGGCACTTCGTTCATATGCCGGACACCTCGATCAAAGGGACGGCGATCGAGAGTGTCAAATACCCCTCTGAAAATCGGATCTGGTATAACTATCCGGGTCAATCCCTCAGTGCTTACGGGGGAACTTTTGGCAAACCGATCGCGATCGGGCGGGTGTTGGATGACGGAACCAGCCAGGTCAGCCGCTATTCTTACGACACGGGTGGCTTTTTCAATCTCACCCAGGCGATCGATCCAATTGGGCGGACAACGAACTATACATACGCCAACCAGATTGACCTGACCTCTATCAGCCAGACGACTGAATTCGGCGTTCAGCAAACCATCGCGCAGTACGTTTACAACACCCGTCATCGTCCGGTGATCTATACGGACGCTTCCGGACAAATTACCACTTACACGTATAACAACGCAGGGCAGCTAACCTCGGCCACGAACCCTCTCGGCGAGAAGACGAGCTATCGATACAACGCGTCCAGCCGGCTGATCGAGGTTATCAACGCCAACAATGCGACCGCAGCGTTCTACACCTACGATAGCTTCGAGCGGATAAGGACATTCACGGACTCAGAAGGGTGGATCGCAACCTACGATTATGATGCCGCAGATCGCCTAACAAAGATTGCTTATCCTGATGGCACAAGCGATCAGTACGCCTACGACAAGCTCGATCTCGCATCTTATCGTGACCGTGAAGGCCGCCAGTGGACATATCGTTATGATGCCAATCGGCGATTGACATCGGTGACAGATCCGCTCGGCCAACGCGTGCTGTTTGGCTATAGTCGCATTGGCAATCTCTCGAGCCTCACCGATCCTAAGAACAACATCACACGTTGGTCCTACGATGTGGAGGGTCGGCTCAGCCAGAAGACCTATGCAGATAATGGTACGCTCACCTATACGTATGAAAATACAACGAGCCGCCTCAGGTCCACTCTCGACGCACTTGGGCAATCAAAACAGTACAGCTACACCGGCGACAATCAAATTGCAGCTATCAGCTATCTGAACGCCATACACTCAACACCAAATGTAGTACTCGCCTACGATCCGTATTTCCTGCGCCTGGCTTCAACGACGAGTAACGGCAGCACGACATCCTATGATTACTACCCAGTAGGTTCATTGGGCGCTTTGAATCTCAAGCAGGAGGGTGGGCCGCTAGCCGATAGCACGATCGAGTATGCCTATGACGCATTGAACCGGGTAGCCACGCGCACCGTCCAGGGGGCGGGTGCTGAGACGTTCGGGTATGATGTCCTTGGGAGGCTAACCTCTCACGCTAGTGACCTTGGTTCGTTTACTCTCGGCTATCTGGGTCAAACAGCCCAGATCACGTCGCGAAGGCTTGCAAGCAGTACACTGGCAACGAGTTGGAATTACCTGCCCAACTCTGGCGATCGACGGTTGTCTCAAATCAGCAATGTCGGTCTCTCGGTCGGCCAGTACTCGACATACGATTACGTCACCACTCCTGAGAATTTCGTAACCAAAGTAACCGAAACGAGTGACGTATCCCCCGCGTACTCTTCGGCAGGCGCACAAATCGCCGCCTACAACAATCTCAATCAGCTCACCAGTCTTTCGGGTCAGGCGCTGATCTGGGACGCTAACGGCAACCTTTTGTCTGACGGCCAACGAACCTATAGCTGGGATGCGGAAGATCGATTGATCGAGATCGCCTACCCCGATCAACCAGGCAAGGCTACGATATTCGCCTATGACGCACTTGGGCGCCGTACGACAATCACCAGTGCGCCAGCAGGCGGTGGCGCTTCTGTCGTCACCTCTTATATCTGGTGTGGCAGCGCCATCTGTCAGGCCCGAAACGCAGCCAATGCAGTGACCCGGCAGCACTATCCTGAAGGTGAATTTGTTCCCGGAGCCTCGGCCCAAACCTTCTATTATGGGATCGATCAAATTGGCTCGATACGGAGAGTGTTCAAAAATGCCTCCGACGCACCAGCTTACAGCTACGATCCCTATGGTGTTCCGCTGCAGGCCGCTGCACCACTCACTGAGTTCGGCTATGCAAAGATGTTCAGCAGTCCCGATAATGGGTTAGATCTTACCCTCTTTCGGGCATATAATCCGATTGTTGGACAGTGGCTTTCAAGGGATCCGATCGGAGAACTTATTAATCCGGCAGGAAATCTCTACGCCTATGTTGGTGGAAATCCTGTCAGTTTTATCGATCCACTTGGTTTGGCCGGCTCTGTTTGTCCCCCGGCCGTGCAAGATCTGGCTTCTAGGCTTGAAGCTGCGGGTGGTGGTGCTCCTCGGTTCCAACCGACGCCAAAGGGGGCTGCGCAGTTCCTATTTCCAAATGGGATGAAATTGCGATTTGATTTGTATCCTGGGCAGTATGGAGATCGCCCTCCAAATGACGGCCCGCATATTAATTTTGAAGCCCCTTGGTCGCCGGCTCATATAAACGTGCATATTGAGGTTATTAACCCGACAGCCCCACGATGATATATTGGTATGATCATGAAATATGATTTAAATTCTCTAGAAAGATCTGCCGCAGAAATGGTTTCTGTGGGGAGGCCGCAGGATGCAATTAAGATATATCTGTTTATGGCCGATGGTGATCCTTCGTTGGATGCTGGATATCTCGGAGAAAAATTGGGGCAATGCTACGAAATGCTGGGTGATCTACATGCTGCACGATATTGGTACGGCAGAGCTATAGAAGAAAACCCTGGCGTAAGATTGCATGCGGAAGAATCCCGCAAAAGGCTGGACCACTTAATCTTGGATGACGCGTTTCTAAAAAGAAGTGGCGGTCAATGAGACGCGGTACTGTTAGCACCAACGCAATATCGGATACCCGACGACCAGCCAGCGGCTCCGACGGGATGGGATCTGGGTGGAATGAGCTCGCAGTAGCTAACGATCTTGCGGCTGGGATCAGCGGGTTGTCACCACTTCGGCTGAGAACTACAATCCCTAAGCCCTAGAGTGTTAGAGGGACAGCGTATCCGCTTTGCAGTGCAAGCTGAGTTTCCGTAATTGTTGTTGAAACTGCTCGGCAGCTGGCAATTCATTGTCTCTGGCCTCATCTCCGTCACTTGATTGCAAACATAACACGTGCACTATCCCTGTTGGGGAGAGTGGGCTGTGGGTATTATCGTTTCAGAGTCGGATTCTATTCTGACGGTTGTTGTTGCGCCGCAATTCGAAGCCTTTGTTTTGAACGCCGCTGTCAAATTCCAAATTCAATTCCCCGAACTTGAAGTCCAGGTGGAACACGGAGCAGTCGCTATCTTATGCGGCGACCACTCAAAGGTCGCTGATCTTCGGCGTGCGTTCCTGCATACCCTCTATCGAGAGAAGATTTACACCGAGACGTTGCCCCTCAGGGCAAATTTGATTGCTGCTGTGACCTCGCGATGAACGTCTGGCCACTTAAGTTCCGCGAGCTCACAGACGGCAGAATTCTGTTTGCTGACGATGCCGGCGGCTTCTTCATGTCGAACGACAGCTTCCTCGGCCGTTATGCCAGCGACGCATTAAACGTTGGGGACCAGACGTTCCTGAGAGAGGGCGGCCATGCGTTCAATGACGAACTCGATCTATCCTGGATATCGTTTGCCTATCGGTGGTCGCAACGACAATCGAAACCACAGCAGCTCAACTACGTGATCTTGGTGCCGACACTCCGGTGCAACCTCGCGTGCGGTTACTGCCAAGTGTCCCGGGCTCCGGAAAAGGCACGCGGCTTTGATTGGACCGACGAAACCTTGGCCGCCGTCCTTGCTTTCCTGGGTTCCATCGAAAGCCCAGAGATCAAAATTGAATTCCAAGGTGGCGAGCCGCTGCTGCGCATCGACCTGCTCGAGATCGTACGCGACTTTTGCCGCGGCAAGTTTGCCCGCGCGCAGTTCGTGGTCTGCACCAACCTCCAGAACCTTGATGAACGAGCGTGGGCTTTCCTCGACGCGGATGACACCTTCATCAGCACTTCGCTCGACGGGGATGCGACAACCCACGAGCGTCAGCGGACGCGTGACAAGGACCGCACCGAGGCCTTCTTCGCAAATCTCGAAGCTGCCGTTGAACGTTATCCTGAGGGAAAAATCTCGGCTCTGCCGACGATTGACGTCTCTTCGCCGCCGAATCTCGAGGGACTTCTCGACAGCTACGAACGGTATGGGATCAAGTCCGTCTACCTGCGGCCGATAAATCATCAAGGATTCGCCCGAAAACTCGATCAAGGCGCGGACGCATTGGGGCGCTGGAACAAGCTCCACTCACAGTTCATCGACCGCCTGATCGACCGCAATCATCGTACCGGGCGCTTTATGGAGGAATACTATTTCAGCCAGTGCCTGAAACGGGTTCTTCGCTTCGGAGCCGACAACCATGTCGATATCCGCAATCCAGGGTTCTTCGCTTCGGACTATCTCGTCATCGATCATGATGGACGGTTCTATCCGACGGACGAGGCTCGCATGCTGTCAAGGATCGGCCGCATAGACCTCAGCATCGGGGATGTGATCACGGGCATCGATAGATCGAAGGTCGAGGTCCTGAATTCCGGTGCCTTCAATCACTTCGACCCGGACTGCATTCATTGCGCGTACCAGCCGTTCTGCGGTTCCGACGTAATCGATGACATCTCCCGGTATGGTCGTATCGACATGCCGCGTCATGACACCTGGTTCTGTGGCCGACACCTCGCGATTTTCGACAAGGTTTTTGAGGTGATCTACCGTCAGGACGACGCAGCTCGAGCCTCAGTTGCCGCCTGGCTGGGTATCGGGAGCTGGGACCCAAGCATGGTCACGGTGCATTCATGATACCGCTCCGCATCAAAGCCGAAACGCAAGCAACACAGCCATTTGTGATACGGCTCCGGTCGTTCGAAGGCACGGACAGCGTCGACGTACGCGCGAATACAAGTGCCTTCGATGTCAGTCTGGAAACTGCAGGGGCTGAAGCTGCCGAATATGTGGGCGAGGGCGGTTCTGTTCGAATTTTGGGTATCGATCCGTCGGAAGTCGATGGCGATGTGCTACTCGTCAATCCACGGCGTGGAACCGCGGATCGCCTGATCCGAAGCACATCTCCCCACAACACGTTCTTGGTAACGGAGCGCTGCGATCAGCTCTGTGTGATGTGCTCGCAACCGCCGAAGAAGCAGCATGTCGATCTGTTCGAGCATTTTGAAACCGCGGCAATGCTGGCTCCCGAGGGGGCTACGATCGGGATTTCGGGAGGTGAGCCTACGTTGTTCAAGGCCCAATTATTGGGGTTTTTGGCTCGCGTTATGCTGGCCCGAGAAGATCTGCGGTTCCATGTGCTTACGAATGGCCAGCATTTTGAGAGTGCTGACCGTGAAGTGATGCTTGCTCTGGACAGAAGTCGCGTGGTTTGGGGCGTGCCGCTCTATTCAGCCGATCCCACCATCCACGACGAGATCGTAGGCAAGGCCGGGGCTTTTGAGAAGCTTCAATCAGGCTTGGCATTCCTGGGTAGGGCTGGCGCTCAAATCGAGTTGCGTACGGTTCTCATGCAACCGAACGCCCAAGGTTTGCCCAGGCTTGCCAGGTATCTGACGACATCGGTGCCGTTCATCCAGACTTGGGCGATCATGCAGCTGGAAAACATCGGCTACGCGCGGCAAAACTGGAGCCGTCTGTTCTTTGACAGCTCGACTGGCTTTGAAACAGTGGCGCAGGCAATCGACATTGCCCGAAGCCGCAGCATCGATGTCCAGCTTTTCAATTTTCCGCTTTGCACGGTCCCTGGACCGTATCGGCATCTCGCGCCGTCAACGATTTCTGATTGGAAACGGGCATACATGGATGACTGCAAAAACTGCAGTCTTAGAGGCGACTGCGGCGGGTTCTTTGAATGGCACCCGCGCGAGCACGGCTATGCGAGCTTGGGTGGGGTCTGATGAAAAAACGCCTGTTTGCGATACCGTCACTGTTGGCCGCAGGCTTCATGCCCACAGAGGGGCAGGCCTTACCTTCAAAGCCGATGTTGACTGACGGAGGTAAGTCGCTGTCCTTGTTTGACATCTTCAAGATGGATCACGTGTACACATTGGCTGGTCACCGCAGCCATAGTTCACACAGGAGTCATAGCTCGCACAGTAGCCATCGTTCATCGACCGGTGGCTACTCCTACCGACCGTCAGTCTACAATAGCCCGTCGCCATCGTACGTAGCGCCATCGAGCCCGCTCTATTCGGCGCCGTCGACTACCCCGACTTATCAGCCGCCGGCGACCGCAACAGCGCCTGCTCCCCTTAAGACTCTTCCGGGCAACGCAAACAGGTTCAAGGAGATCGTACTTGAGGTGCAGTTCGCGATGCTGGCCTTCGGTTACTATAACGGCGAACTCAATGGTGTGATGGGACCCGAGATGAGGGCTGGGCTGCAGCGGATGCAGGGGGATTACGGTCTGAAGGTCACGGGGACGATCACGCCAGAGACATTAACTGCGCTGCGGATCGAGGCGCGGTAGCTTAAGCTCTGACGAGCTGTGGGCTCGAACTACTATCTGGCGTAGGCCAAGGCGCGTTTCGCGGCGGCACGCAAGCTGGCAGTGATCACGTATGCCATGTGAAGCGGCGGCACATTCTACGTTGGCGATCCGACTACAGGCAAAACCGACACCGCGCGGCGCGCGTACAGCAAGGCCCGCAAGCTTTTGAGTGTAACCGCTGTTCTCAGGCCACGGCCTTGAGTGGCGCGGGGGCATAGGCCCAGGGCAGCAGGTCGTCGAGCTGGCTTTGCGGATGGCCTGCAACGATGCGAGTGATGACGTCGGCGAGGTAGGC